>ERZ778024.1-NODE-1-length-1572213-cov-13.452058_pt1 | contig 1572213 bp, 1302 predicted proteins | sample MGYA00375754_ERZ778024 | MGnify/ENA primary metagenome ERZ778024 (study PRJEB29350, sample SAMN05389827) | bioreactor metagenome | isolation source: Thiocyanate bioreactor | place: South Africa: University of Cape Town | collected 2014-02-18 ...
TTTCTAACTTTAACCATCGCACAAACTTTAATGTTTGCTTGCACATTGTCTTTCTAGTACTGTCAAATAACTATTTGCGAAGCTCGCTGACTTCGCTTTGTTTCTTATTTCGAACTTTGCTTTATTTAACTCGTTTCGTTTAAGAAGCTGTAAAGATACATAAAATCGCTTTTTTTCTGCAACTGCATTTTTATTATTCTGCAAAATTTTTCATAAGTCACTGAAAAATAATGCGAATCGTTTTAAATTTTTATGACTTTGGAAGAATCTATTTCATCAATAGAAGTCAGAATATCCCCATATATTTGGGGTTTTGCCGTGAGTATTTAGCCGATCTTTTCTAAGGTGTTTGGATTTAGAAAAGAATTAGACTTTAGTAATATGACCTAAGTCATTACTTACTCTATTTTTAGATTAACATATATAGTATTTATTTTAAAACATTTTTTTATAATTTTTAATATGATGATAAAAAATTACAGGTTCTAATAAGTATCATACAGATTTATATTGGATTGGGTTTTAACCGGGAGTCCATGCTTAAAGATCTTAAAAATGCTCTTGAATAAGTTAGGTCAATTATCACGAATCTTCGCTCAAGATAATCCTGAAGACATTTTATTACATTCAGTTCTTGAGAAAACACCTCCCATCCTCACTAAGATCTCGCTTTTGTACCAACCTAACAGGCTCCTCTGATATTACACGTTTGTACATGAGATATTAAATACTTGGCCTCGGATCAAATCGATTAGCATCTTTTTTAATTTTTTCTACAATAAAATCAATGAAGCATCGGGTTTTTGAGGAAATATACCGACGTTGCGGATAGGCAACATAAAGAGGAATTTCTGAATTTTTGTAAGGTATCAACAATTCATCGAGTGCACCTCGTGCGATGTGCTCTTTTACAACATAATCATGAAGTTTCACAATCCCCAGACCCTCTAACGCTAAATTTAGCATCGTTTGCGCATCATTTACACGCATGTATGGATGTATGGTCACTAGCTCCCTATTACGGAATATCAATTCATGATCAGGCTTTCGCATACTGTGTGTAATGTATCGGTGGTTTTTTAGATCTTGCGGAATTTTTGGGGTCCCAAATTTCTTTAAATATTCCGGTGAAGCACATAGTGAATAAGAGGTTGTTGCTATTTTTTTTTGAATGGCATCCCCAGTAGCTGAAATGCTCATTCCAATTACAACATCAATCTCTTCTATATTTAAATCAGGGACTCTTTCTGCAAGTTCAAGATTGAGCTCTATCTGGGGATATAGGGAAAGGAATTCTTTGATATGCGGCACAATATAAGCCGCTGCAAAATGCCTGCCGCTTACAATTTTTAAAATTCCAGAAGGAACAACTTTGACCTGTGAAACTAAGGCAGCTGCTGCTTCCACCTCCTCAAGGATGCGTCGACACTGTAGACAATAATTTATCCCCACTTCAGTAAGCTCAATACGACGTGTAGATCTTATCAATAGCTGTAATCCTAACTCTTCTTCAAGTTTAGTCAGTTGTTTGCTTATCGCGGCGGGAGAAATATTAAGCGTTCTCGCTACAGCTGCTAAGCTTCCCAACTCTGAAGTTAACACAAAAGTTTCTATTAGTGAGATTTCCGGCATTATTAACCCTAAGTTACGAATCATTTCCATTCAGACACATTATCAACAATTATTCACTAATTTACAATGTGATATTCATTACGAATCTTGGAGATACACATGAAAAACCGTGGCAAGAAACTTTCTGTATGTCTGCTCATAGCTTTAGTCGGCTTTCCGCAGATCAGCGAAACTATATACACACCTGCTTTACCTAGTGTTGCTGATGGATTATGCGCTAGCGCATCGATGGTTGAAAGGACACTCGCTATTTATTTTTTAGGATTTGCAGTAGGCGTTTTATTGTGGGGCACCCTTTCAGACTGGTGTGGGCGGAGAAAGGCTATGTTAACAGGTCTGGTTGTGTATGGGATAGGAACTTTAGCTTGTGCCAATGTGGGTAGCGTAGAAGCCCTTTTAGGCTGGCGTTTTTTACAAGCCTTTGGTGCTAGTGTGGGGTCTGTGATTACACAAACAATCTTGCGAGAGGCCTATGATGGAGCTGAGCGTACCAAGCTTTTTTCAATCATGTCAGGCTCTTTGGCATTTTCTCCCGCTGTTGGTCCAGTTTTGGGAGGATTTATTAGCGAGTTATTAGGTTGGAGAGCCAATTTTTGGGTTTTAAGCATCTTAGCCCTAGCTTTATCAATTTGGGCTTTTTTTCAATTGTCTGAAACACGTCCGGCCCATTGCAGAAGTGTGTCTGTCCATAAATTAAGACTCCTATTCATTGAAATGATGCAGAACCGCGTATTGTTGGGTCATATTCTGTTGATAGGAACAGCAAATGGTATTTTGTTTAGCTTTTATCAAGAAGCTCCCTTTGTTTTTATCAACCAACTGGGATTAAAACCCAGCTTCTACGGAATTTTAGGTCTTCTTATCGCCTCGGCCACTCTCCTTGCTGCAAGAATATCCTTTCAATACAGTAACCATTTTTCGGCCCAATGGATGATTCAACAAGGAACCGCCTGCATTCTTTTAGGCAGCATTCTATTTATCTTAACTGTTATGACGGGAAATTTTAACTTAGATGTTTTGGGGTGTATAATTGTAGTTGGATCATTATTTTTAATATTTTTCGGGATAGGACTGATTATTCCTAATAGTTTAAGTCAGGCTTTAAAAGCTTATCAATCTGTGATAGGCTCAGCAGGGTCCATTTTTGGGGGAAGTTACTATTGCTTAATTGCTGGATGCACAGGGTTAATGAGTATCCTTCATAATGGAACAGCGCTCCCTCTTCCTCTTTATATAGGAATGTTAGGGTTAGTTTCCTTTTGCGGCAGTCAAATGATTCGTTCTACACAATCTCAGCAGATGATGACTAGATCTAAAGAATGAACGGCTTGCCTAAAACTGTCGAAATTTTAGCGACCGGCTCGAATCGAAGTCGTAGTGAGGTTTTTAATCTAAACCAAAAAAAAAGAAAGCCAGAAAAACAAGTTTTGACTCTTTAAAAGCTACTTGGATGATGCCTTTTCGCTTATCCTGTTAAAACTCTTGTTTTCCTGGCATTTTTAATTATCGCAATTCTTCCATATCTGAATTGTCTGAATCGGAGAAATCGGGTTTGTAATATCCTTTTTTGTCAAAATATTCCAAGTCATCCTCCTTCATCGTTTTTTCTAGCTGATAGAGGGCTACTTCCAACTGAAGTTGTTTTTGCTGCTTTGGACTTAGCGCTGCATTAGAAAGAATAAATTTATTAAATTCTTCTAAATCTTCGCAGTTTAAATCTCTTAGCTCCTTCCTATTGAACTTTAATTCCGGTTTGATCTTGTGTACACGTTCATTTTTTTCAGAAGATTTTTTTATCGTTATATTATAAAGGCTCTCTCCAGGTAAAAACGAATATTCTAAAGCATCACGCAACAGGGTCTTAAAAGTACTAAAAGAAAGATTGAAAGTTTTCATTGCCTTAATGTATTCAGAACGAATGGTCGGAAAAATAGCTCTCCCATCGTTTTTCTCATACACGATCCCTGGATCATCACTTCCTAATATCACAGGCAAACCTAATTTAGATAACCCCTTAAAGGGCATTTCTTCAATGGAAATATTGGTGGTAAAACTTCCCACTGTAGGCATAATCTCAATCGCTTTATTTTTCAACTTACTCACGATCGTGGCAAAATCATTAACTTCCATAATTTTTGTGACATGCGAAATTCGACCTGCGATCGCAATGAGTTCTAAAAGATGTTTATTGTATTCTAGTTTAGCTCTTTCAAATCCTTCATGATCAAATTCCAGCGCATGATAAGCGATGTTAATGCCATATTTTTCTTTAAGGATAGCCATGATTTTAACCTGATGGGAAAAATAACGTTTTGAATTCTTGGTATTCTCAGGACCCACCACAGTACAACCGCAAATCCATTTATTATCCTCGTGCGCATAAAAACTGGATGCGATCAGCGCATAGATGAAATACTCTCCGATAGTATAATGCCGCATGATCTCAAAAATAAACTTAAGGGTCAGGGGACTTTTCGGGTCTAAAAAATCTTGTCCAAATTTTCTAGTTTTCCCTAACCTTGCAGCCCTCTCCATCTTTTTCTGGATTCTTTCTTTTACCAGACGTTCTGCTCTGTTGAAAGCACAAAGTAAATGCTTATGTGCAGCCTCGAGATAGGACATCTCGAGAAGATTCTCATAATACTCCGCATGACAATCTTCTTTTAATCGTTTCTCAACTTTAGTTTTTAATTTTGCTTGCTCATCAATACTTAAAAAATCTTTAAGTTTAGTAGTTGAAAGTTCTTGAATAAACGTATTAATCTCAGCTCTAAACATTTCTTTATTTGAAGAACAGAATAGAAGGCTCTCCACCCTATTTTTAATCGATTGGGGAATGGGTATGTCGTACACTCCTGTCCCATATTCTGTGTAAAGTGTATTATTCGCTTCCGCAGCTTTCAAGGCAGAATACCACTGTTCCTCTAAAGGAATTAAGTCACGCGGATCAAAAACGCGATGAAATTTTTTCTCTGAACTATCAGCAATAGAAATGTCTTCCTCAAATGAAAATTGCAAGCCAATTTCTGGTTTAGGAGGTTCTATTTCCACACAAAAGTACTTACGAATATGCTTAAGAGTTAATTTTTCACTCGGTATACGACTAATCGAATTTTGTATAATTCTTGTGTAATTCTCTTTTTCTGTAGGAGGAATTGTCTCTATAAAATCAGGTAATTGGTCGATTAATTGTACCAGGGATCTTTCCTGAATTTTCTTTTCAATCATTTTGACAAATTCACTAGACTCAGTCATCATTTTCTTATGCTGATTGACCTCAGCCTCACTCATGTATTTTAAGGATTGTTGACTCAGCCTACTGTATCTCTCATCTTCTAAATGACGAATTTTCTCAATAGATTTACTGATTAAGAAGTTATAGCGCTCTTTTTCGTTTTCATTCAAACCTTCAGGATACTGCCTTTTAGGAACACCATTATGTCGAAGTGTATTTTTAACAGGGTCCCAGTATAAATTAGCTTTTTTTAACCACTTTTGAATTCTGACATCATTCATCTGTCCTTCGCCATGAAGATGTGTTTCAATCGATGGACAGGCAGCTCTGTTAATTAATATACTTGTAATGTCATCTAAAGCCTCTGGATTATCAGCATTTTGGAGAAGGATCGTATCAAATATCCTAGTTATACTTTGGTTTTTTATTTTGTTTGATCTTGTGGGTTGCTCTACATAAACATTCCCCACACGAATTCGCGTATCTGATTCTTCTAGTGCTTCCCAGCACCCCGCTGCAGGTGGAGGACTTCCTTCGTCACTATATCTTAAATGTTGAGGAGCACTGTCGCTTCCAGTACTAGCAGATTCGAATTGACTTTCTGAATCACTCTCTCCCGATTCACTACAAATTTCATTATCATCTGCCGCAGCCTCTGGACTCTGATTATAAAAGCCTGGATTACCCTGATTTTGATTATAAACACCCTGAGTAGGCTCACGGCCTTTTTTACTATTGTGCGTAGGTGTTCCAAAATTGAAAAATGCACTAAGTAAACCACTGCCAGGAAATTTCAATGAATTCATGCTTACTCAACCTACAATATTTTTTTTATTTTAAAAATTGTTGTTAATCATCTTTACAACAATAGAGAAGGAGCAGGATATATTGATTTTAAATTACTTGCAACTAGCAATTTAATTTGAATATATCAGGTGATATTCTTATGAATACCACCTGATAAAAGAATGGAATTATCCTTTAGCTGACCATGCAGCTAAAATTGCTAATAAAAGTAGAGCTACAATATTAGTAATTTTAATCATGGGGTTGATAGCTGGGCCTGCAGTGTCTTTGTATGGATCCCCTACAGTATCACCAGTGACTGCCGCATGGTGCGCATGGGAGCCTTTACCTCCATGGTGCCCTTCTTCAATTAACTTTTTAGCGTTATCCCATGCACCACCCCCTGAAGTCATGGACAGACCCACAAATAGTCCTGTCACAACCACTCCAAGTAGCATCGCTCCGAGAGTTACAAAAGCCGCATCTTGTCCCGCAAGATAAAGAATTGAAAAATACACGATAAAGGGTGCTCCGACCGGTAAAAGGGAAGGAATAATCATTTCTTTAATTGCAGCTTTGGTTAGCATGTCTACTGCACGGCCATAATCGGGTCGCGCTTTTCCGTCCATAATGCCAGGGATTTCTTTAAATTGTCGGCGAACTTCCACAACAACGGCACCCGCAGCACGGCCTACGGCCATCATGCAAAGAGCACCAAATAAATACGGGAGTAAACCACCTATAAATAATCCAATGACTGTATAAGGATCTTGCAGTAAAAATTGAGCTTTATTATTGGGAAAATAATGAGCTAAATCTTGGATAAATGCAGTGAAAAGAACAATCGCTGCAAATCCTGCAGATCCAATGGCATATCCTTTTGTGACAGCTTTTGTTGTGTTACCCACAGCATCTAAAGCATCTGTTGTCTTGCGTACAGAGTCTGGCAGATTGGCCATCTCAGCGATTCCACCAGCATTATCTGTGACTGGACCATAAGCGTCTAACGCTACGACCATACCTGCTAGAGCCAACATGCTAGTTGCTGCTACACCCACCCCAAAGAGACCGGCGTTCAAATAGGAAATTAAGATCCCTAAGCAGATAATAATCACAGGCAACGCTGTCGCTTCTAATGAAACAGCAAGGCCCTGAATGATATTTGTTCCATGACCAGTAGTCGAGGCCAGAGCAATGCTCTTCACCGGACGATGCTTTGTTAAGGTGTAGTATTCTGTTACCCACATTAAAAGCCCTGTGACAACGAGTCCAGTCAATGCACAATAAAGAAGATTGACGCCGCTAAAGGCTAAGCTACCAAACTTATACATGGTATCTAAGCCTAATACCCAATAAGTCACCCCAGCAATTGCAGCGGCTGATATAACAGCAGTGGCAAAAAATCCTTTATAAAGAGCCTTCATAATATCTTTACTAGGGCCTAAGCGTACAAAAAATGTTCCAATAATGGAGGCGATGACGCAAACTGCACAGATAGCTAAAGGGTAAAACATCATTCTCTCCAGCATAGCCCCTTCAAAAAAGACCCCGGCCAACAACATAGTACCCACAATGGTGACTACATAAGTTTCAAATAAGTCTGCAGCCATCCCTGCACAGTCACCTACATTGTCTCCCACATTATCTGCAATCACAGCAGGATTACGCGGATCATCTTCTGGGATTCCAGCTTCGATTTTTCCTACAAGGTCGGCTCCCACATCAGCACCTTTTGTGAATATACCTCCGCCTAAGCGTGCAAAAATGGAAATTAAAGAAGCTCCAAATCCTAAAGCGACCAAAGATTCTAAAATTTCACGGGATGAAATATGGGAATTTTTAAGAAAAATGTAGTAGCCTGCAGTTCCCAGTAATCCAAATCCAACGACCAGTAAACCTGTAATCGCGCCGGATTTAAAGGAAACATCTAAGGCTTTCTGAAGCCCCTGCTTTGCTGCTTCAGTTGTTCGCACGTTTGCACGCACTGAAATATTCATGCCAATATAGCCTGTTAGGCCAGACAAAACAGCACCTATTAAAAAAGCAACCCCTACATACCAGCCTAACAGCCAAGTCAGCAGAGCAAACACAATGACCCCCACTACGGCTATTGTCTGATACTGACGGTTTAGATAGGCACGAGCGCCTTCCTGAATAGCAGTTGCAATTTCCTGCATCCTTTCACTACCTGTGCTCAAGGATAAGACTGATCGAATTGTAAACAGTCCATAGAGCAAGGCTAAAAGGCCGCATACGATTAGAAATCCATATTCGTACGACAACATTTAGTTCCTCATTGATTTTTGGTTAACGAAAAACAGTAAAAATAATTGAGAGGAGTGTATTTCTTCAATAGATTTTAATTAGATCTTATTTCTAAGGCACAGATTTAATGCTTTCAAAACCTCCCATCGCTCAAAAATTACCTTCCAGGCAAGAGGCGTTTTTAGCGCGACTGAGATAGCTATTCGATGCTTTCCTGGAATTATTTTTATATTTGAATAGTTAAAATATCCTTCCATGAGGTTGTGTAATGGGGTGAACATTTTTCACGCTTACTTTTCCATGTCTGTTGAATTCCTTCAGCAGCAATTTTTAAAACAGGACGCTTATAGCGTTGATTGATTTGATCCATGACCTGCATCAAATTTTTTTCTTTATGTGCATTTTTATTATTATCTACAAATAGATCCATCTGATAACCATGCATTGAAACTAATCCCCCTAGGGTTAAACCCGTTTTTTTATAAAGGAGGCCTTCTCGATATATCCTCCTCAGTCCTTCTTTAGCATAATGGATAATAGTAGGAGTATAATGGCTAGGTTGAGGAAGTATAATTTGTATTTGATTCACATAATAAGGGCTCTGCTGATGTTTATTTGTCATTAAAAAAACATCTATATAAGAGGCTAAACTTTCCTGCTCACGCAATTTTTCTGTAGCTTTAGCTGCGTAGGATGAAAGTGCTTCTAGGAGTTCGTCTATGTCTGAAACGGCCCTGCTAAAAGAACGAGAACATGTAAGAGATTTTTTTGGCGCGGGCGCATCCTCTATCGATAGGCAAGGAATACCTCGCAGTTCCCATGCCATCCTTAGACCAACAACAGAAAGATTTTTTTTAATCCACAAATCATCAGCTAATCTAAATTCTTCAGCTGTATGAATGTTTTGTCGCCGTAAATAATCTGCAATACGTCTACCAATCCCCCAGACATTTTCCACAGGAAGGTGTTGCAGGACATCCTTCTGCAACTGAGAGGAGGCTAACGAGCATATTGAACCATACTGAGGCTGATTCTTTGCAATATCATTAGCGACTTTCGCAAGAGTCATCGACGGACCCACTCCAATAGAGATGGAGAGACCTGTATTCTTTTGGACCACCCGTTTTATTTCTCGGCAGTACGACATTTCATCAGGAACATCCAAGGATAAAAAAGCTTCATCTATAGAATAGACTTGTATCGGAGCAAAAGATTCCAAGATTTGCATAATCCGTGATGACATGTTGCCGTACAGGGTATAATTAGATGATAAAGCGGTGACATTATAATTACGAAACATCTCGGAATATTCAAAAGCCGGAGCTCCCATAGGAATTCCAAGAGATTTAGCTTCCTTCGAACGCGCCACAATACATCCATCATTACTTGAAAGCACGACGACCGGTTTTCCCACCAGCTTTGGATTAAACACGCACTCGCAAGCCACATAGAACGAATTGCAATCTACTAAAGCATAAAGAGGGTTACGTCTTGTGGATGACATAAGTAACAACGCCCCACACTTGGAAGTCCATCTCTTCAGAAATAACTAGAGAACGATATTTAGGATTGGCCGGCTCTAAAAATACACCTTTAGCATTAATCATGAGTCGCTTGACGGTGAATTCTCCATTAATGATAGCCACAATAATTCTTCCACTAGAAGCCTCCAAAGCTTTATCTACAACTAAAATATCTCCCGTTGAAATTCCTGCCCCATTCATCGAATCCCCCTGCACGCGTACAAAAAAAGTGCTGGCTGGATGTTTAATCATCAGATCATTCAAATCTAGACTGTTTTCAATATAATTTTCTGCAGGGGATGGGAACCCTGCAGACACATTTTCCTGAAATAAAGGCACAGAACTCTGAGGAGATGCGCCTTTTATTGATCGAAAAATTTCATATTCTGAGCTTTTATTCATTTTTAATTACCTACCAAGAGGATGCCACATGTATCCGATCCAAAGAGTATATATTAATGAGGATTTTATACCGAATTAATCTCCATTAACATAACATTTATTTCCCTTTAATAAAAACTTGATGCTAGATCCTTAAACTATACTTTTATAAAATTCAATTAAAGGTTTTAAAATGTCCATCTCATTAAAAGAAGCGACCTGCTTGATCCACCAAGGCACCCTTCTTCAATTACAAAATCAATCACTTGTAAAATCTTCATTTTCAACACATTTAAAAAACTTTTTCATTCCGCACCGAAAAACAGCGCATATTGAGAGATTGCTTAGTTTTGCTAAAGAGCTCTTTAACTCTTGTTCAAATGAAAGAAAAGCTGATGTGGTGGATTTTTGTGATGCCCTCATTAAGAAATATCAAAACGTCAAACAACTTTCATCAAAATTTATTCAATTCGATCGGGTACTAGGGCTTTTCCGCAAAAATGTAAATGCCGAAGCTTCCTATATAACTCCGGTAAATTTAAATCTGTTAGCAAAATGGAAACGCTATAATTATGATGAAGCTATTTTCCATAAGCATCCTGAATTTGTAGATTTTCTCTTTCAATCTACTCTAATCAGCCAGATGAAAATTACAAAAGACACGATTAAAGTGTGCGAGGGAAAACCCGCACTTCTGGTAGAAGGTCAATGGATGCCCTACGATAAACTTCAAGAAACCTTCTCGTTTAAGTTTTACCCTGAGTACAATGAAACATTGCTGTATAAAAAAGAGACCAACCAGATTTATTCCTATTTAGACTTAGGAACAGGTTTGATAGAGTTTAATCCTTTTACCACAGGCCTTAACAGACCTATCAGTAAAATCACAAAGAAAGAATACTTGGAAACACTTGAAGTCGCACAAAGATTTATTAGAGAAGGAGAGGATTCTTTAGACGTTCGCCATAAAAAGCGTCGCTTTATTTTTCAAATTGTCACAAGTACAGTTAAAACCAATACTCAACATCCCCTGACAGGCAATTTTAATAAATTTTTTGCTAAACCTAAACATTCCTATATACGTCTTATTAATCCAGAGGGCGAGGTTTTTGAAACTGGCTATATTTTAGGTAAAAAACTTAAAGAACCTTTATCTACGGATAAGGGTAAATTTAGAAGTGTGGACCCTTGGGAGTTTACACAGTGCGATGAACGCATCGTGACAAATATAGCCATTGATAAGAAAGAGTTTAAAAAAGCACAAGCTTATGTGAATAATTATATGACGTCTCCGGAAAAACCTGCTTTTAATTATATTCATCAAAACTGTACCGTCTTCACACGCTTAATACTTAAATCATCTACTGGAATCCTCATTCCTACCGAAATGTCTATCTTTAAAGTCGCTTTAGCGATTACCCCTGAATTTATGCGTCGAATAGGGCTGTTCTTCAAACGTCTGGGCAGCGCAATTGCTCGTCCGATTATTAAATTCACTCCCCTGATCTTGAAAAATACAATTAGTCTGATTACAAATCTCGTGAAGTTGGTAGTTAAAGCCACCACGGCCTTTTTTTTAAGCCTAGTTAATTTAGTATTGGGCGGCCTTGGCGGCACAAAAGGACGTAAGTTTACAGATCATAAAGTGAAAAAAAATCTACAACCCTCTTTGATTCAACCTCAAAGCTGGTTCAATATAAATACGTATAAAATTAATATAACTGCTCCCCTACAACAATGGCAGCAGAAACAGCCGTCAACCGTTATTTATAAAAACCCATTAAAATTAGCGATTAGTAAAAAAAATAAAATCTTTATAAAAAATTAATAATAATTGATTAAACTATTTTTTTAATAATAATAACACCTCAGGTAATTTTATGACTGTAACGCGTATTTTTTATACAACTAGGGATCTAGGTCGTTTGCATATTGCAGACGAGCATTCTCGTTATGGGGGAAGTGTAAACGTCTATAATAATTTTATTACAAAATTCTTCGCGCAGTTACTAGGAATCGGCTTCAAGATTAACATTAATCAAAAAAATTACATTGTTAATAGACAAAGCTATGAGAAATTTTTAATCAAGCAGGGAATTAAAGTTTCTCCAACCCCTCAATTGTATCAAGACTTTAATCAAGTCATGCTTCAAGCTCAAGAGAGCTGGAGAAAAAATCCTTACATGCGTCAGAAGTTAAGCTATCAAAAATCCTTCCGGTTATTTAAAAAAATGGTTGTTGCGATGCGATCTTCTAATATAGAAAGAACACAGCGACTCGCCAATAAGGGAGCCAATCTAGATGAGAAATTCTGGGAAAGAAATCATGGCTACGGATTAAGTTTCAACAGTAATCCTAAACAGGATATAAGAACTTATAGGTTTAATTTTACAGCAACCCATTTTAGTCCAATTTTATGGGCGGCTAAAAATAATAATACAAATCTAGTTAACTTTTATAAGCAACTAGGTGCCAATACAAATTTAGAAGGAGTAACTTCAAAATTTAGACAACATATATCGGATGTTCGCCATGGAGTGAGGTATAATATGTTCAGTGGTCGTTATCATAGAACCACATATGTAAAAACCAAACAACAGTCTAAGCCCCTATTTAAGCATCAATTAGACAAGAATTTGAATTATGTATCCATCAGAGTAAATTCTTAAAACCTTTTCAAAGATATAACCTCTCCTTCAAGATCCTTGCTTAAATAACTTCAAAAACTGCTTGTTTTACAGAAAGCAAGCAGTTACAATTTTGTCTTTTTTATCCAACCTTAGGGCATATTTGTGAGTCAGACTGTTTATATAAACTGTGATAACATCAGCAAATCATTTGGTACCCAACATTTATTTGCTAATATTTCTGCTACGATTTTACAAAATGATAAAATTGGAATTGTAGGCCCGAATGGCTCAGGGAAATCTACATTTATGAAAATTTTGGCAGGTCTAGAATCCGTCGATGAAGGGAATCTTGCGACAAAACGCCATTTACGGATTGCCTATGTGCCTCAAGTATCCACCTACCCGTCTTGCCCTATCGAGCAAATTTTACAGGAAACATTAAAAAAATCTGAACCCCAATTACCTGCTCATGAAGCCACCATACGAATTCAAACTCTCATGAGTAAAATCGGATTTATTGACCCTCAGCAAGACGCTCAAACTCTCTCTGGTGGATGGAAAAAGCGTTTAGATATCGCTAAGGAACTTATATCTAATCCGGATTTACTTTTATTAGATGAACCGACTAATCACCTCGACTTGGAAGGCATTGAATGGCTAGAGAATTTTTTACAACGAGAAAATTTAACTTTTCTTGTGATTAGTCATGATAGATATTTTTTAGAACGTGTCTCCAATAAAGTTTTTGAGTTAAATAGACAATTTCCTAAAGGGTTGTTTATCGTGCATGGGAATTACCAGGAATTTCTCCTCAGGCGAGAGGAATTCTTAAATGGTCAAATTCAATATCAAAAATCCTTAACGTCCAAAGTGCGTTATGAACAAGAGTGGCTGAAACAGTCCCCTAAAGCCCGCACTACTAAAGCTGAATCACGTATCAAACAAGCGGGGAAGTGGATCGATGAATTATCTGAAGTGCAAACACGAAATAAACACCAACGTTCACAAATAGATTTTGCAGCCACCGAACGGTTGACCCAAAAATTAATCGTGGCTAAAAACATTTCTAAATCTCTAGGGGGGCGTCTTTTCTTTTCAAAATTAGACCTTATTCTTTCTCCCGGGATGAGATTGGGTATTATTGGAGCCAATGGCACAGGCAAAACCACCCTTCTTAAAGTTTTAGGAGGCTTATTAGAACCAGATAGCGGCACTTTAAAACAAGCTCAAGATCTTAACGTCGTGTATTTTGATCAGCATCGCACGAAAATTCCTGAACACTTTACCCTTAAAGAAGCTTTAGCGACGGATGGTGAATATGTCAACTACCGTGGACAACATATTCATGTAAACTCCTGGTGCAAACGTTTTCTGTTTGCGCCGGAACGTTTAGACTTGCCGGTGAGTCAATTATCCGGTGGAGAAAAAGCACGTATCCTCATCGCACGCTTAATGCTCCAGCCTGCCGACATCCTTTTGTTAGATGAACCCACGAATGATCTAGATATCCCCACGTTGGAAGTGCTGGAAGAAAGTTTAATGGAATTTCCAGGAGCTTTGGTGATGATTACTCACGATCGGTTTATGATGGATAAAATCTGTAATGCATTTATTGGATTAGGTGTACCAGGCCCCACACAACTATTTGCTGATTACCGTCAATGGGAAGACTATAAAACTAAATCCTTAAAACCTGAAACTTTGAAAAAAGAAAAATCTGTCGAAAAAATACGTGAAAAAGAGTCCTCTAATCAGAAAAAGCTTTCCTACAAAGAAAAATTCGAACTTGAGCAAATTGAGGAGAAAATTCCACTTATTGAAAGTCAAATAGCAATTTTACATCAAGAAATTGAATCTCTCAATGATAACGAGCTCCTTCAAAAAAAATGTCATGACTTAAGCTGTCTTCAAGAAGAACTTGAACGTTTGTATGTTCGCTGGCAGGAAATTGAAGCATAACATGAGCCTTGGATAATCCAAGGATCATGTTATCTAAATCATTTAGCGATCAAAGGAAGCGATAAACGCATTGATAATCGCCAGCACAAAAGCAAACACTAGCGCCCAAAGCCACCCATCCACATGAAATCCTGGTACAATCCAAGACGCTAACATGACGCAAAAAGCAATCACAACTAAACTAAACAGCCCTAACGTCAATATCGTGATAGGAAGAGTCAGGATTAAAAGAATAGGACGAATAATCGCGTTAATAAATCCTAAAACGATGGCTAAAATAATAGCGGTACCAAAACCCGCAATGTGAACACCCGGTAAAATATTGGCTGCAACAAATACAGCTATACTACTTAAAATTAATGAGATAAGCACCTGCATAATACACCTCTTTAAATTGTTAATTGTGCGTTTGTAAACACGCCACTTGGATCCTTCTGAATTTCGAATCCAAATTTTTTACAAATATGTATCATTCCATAATTTTCAGATAAAATGGTCGCCGTAATGATATGAAGATTTTCATGACGTGCAATTTCAATTAAATGCTTGACTAACTGAGTCCCTATCCCTTCATTATGATAGGGATCGCTAATTGTCAACTTTAAATCTGCAATTGAATTTCCTGGCTGCCTTGTTAAGCGAGCCACTCCCATAATCACATGTGGCTTTTCCCTCGAGTCTTCTTTTTCTGCAACAATAGCAATATCGCGATCGAAATCATTAAAACAGATCCTTACGAGTCTCTCATGAGCGATTCTTTTATCTAAGCTCAGAAATTCAAAAAAGCGTTGCCTGACACTATTTTCCGAGAGTTCTTTATGGAACGCAATCAGAGACCATTCATCCTCAGGACGAATGGGACGAATGGAATAGGACTCTCCATTTTTTAAATGAGCATCCATCACATAATTTGCTGGATAGGGACGAATGGCCAGTTTAGGCAATTGAGACTCCTTCAACTCTAAGTCATGCAAAACGACCCGAGCGTCAAGTGCGAGGATTTGTTCTGCAGAGGCAAGTAAAGGATTAATGTCACATTCTTTAATCCAGGGATTTTCTACAATCATCAGAGAGAAGCGCACTAATATCTGTTCTAATAAATCTATATTTACAGGTGGCCGGCCTCTTACACCCAGAAGGGCGTGATAAATTTTGGTTTTTTGCATGAGTCTTTTAGCAAGATTCAGATTTAGAGGAGGAAGAGCTAAGGCACGATCCTTAAAGATTTCCACAAGAATCCCTCCTGCTCCAAAAAGCAGAATGGGACCAAACTGAGGGTCTACCGAACTTCCTAAAATAAGCTCATATCCTTCCTGCTTAATCATCTTCTGCACCGTCACGCCTTGAAAATGATCTGTATCGTATTTACTTACCACCGCATCATAAATACGTTGATAAGCCCTACGCACGCTTTGTTCATCTGTCAAATTTAAATGCACTCCCCCTATATCACTTTTATGAGTAATTTTTTCTGAGAGGAGTTTTAAGACCACAGGGTACTGAAGTTGAATCGCAAACTTGACGGCTTCTTCAGGAGTTTTCGCGATAAAGGTTTCTACAGTCGGAATGCCATATAATAGTAGAAGTTTTTTCGACTCAAATTCTGTCAATAAAGTCCGCTTTTCTTGTCTCACTTGATGAATAATTTTAGCCGCTTCTTCGGCTCGCTCTGTTTCCGTAAATTCAATATGATCCTTTTCGGGTGAAGTGTGCATCTCATAGAGACCTGCTAAATTTTGACTATGCTTCCACATAGTCGCAAAACTCCACGCCGCATCATCGGGATATTCAAAGGTGGGGATATGAGAAGAATTTAAAATTTCAATCCCCTTTCTAACAAAGCTTCCTCCCATCCAACTAGCCAAAATGGGCCGATCCTTTAAATGTGCATAAGACCGCATGCTTTCCGCCGTTTTCACTGGATCCGTCATATCTTGAGGAGATAAAATGACTAGAATTCCATCATTTTCAGAGTCATGGGCAAGCACATCGATTGTTTTCGCATAAGTTTCTGCACTTGCATCCCCTAAAATATCGACAGGATTGGCATGACTCCAGGCAGAGGGCAAAAATTGATCCAGTTTTTCTATAGAAGAGGCTTCTATTTTAGCCACCTGGGCTCCATTGATGACAGTTGCATCTGTGGCTAATACCGAAGGTCCTCCTGCGTTAGTGACAATAGCCAACTTAGGTCCTTTTGGACGAGGCTGTCTGCCTAAAACAGAAGCCATATGGAATAATTCAGAAATGCTGTTAACCCTTAACACGCCGGCTCTTTCCATAGCAGCCTCAAAGACCTCATCACTTCCTGCGAGCGAACCTGTGTGAGAGGCGGCTGCTTGCGCAGCTTCTGCGCTACGTCCGGGTTTGATCACAATAATGGGCTTTTCAAGGGCTATTTCTCGTGCTGCACTTAAAAACGATCGGGGATCTCCAATGGTCTCCATATAGATCAAAATGGTATGTGTGGCTTCATCGCCGCCTAAGTAGTCAATAAGATCTCCCCAATCTACATCTGCCATAGAACCAATGGATACAAAAGCACTAAAGCCCACGCGTTCTTCTAAACTCCAATCTAATACAGCAGTACACATAGCTCCTGACTGACTAATAAAGGCTAAGTTTCCTGGTAAAGCCATGCCCTTGGCAAAGGTAGCATTCATTCCATAAATAGGATTCATCACCCCCAGGCAGTTGGGGCCAATGATGCGCATATTTCCTTTTTGAGCTCTCTTTAATATCTCTTTTTCTAGCAATAAACCTTCTTCCCCTAACTCCTTAAAACCAGCGGAAATAATAATGGCAGCCTTCACTTCTGCATCCACACATTGTTCCACAAGGTCAGGAACGGTTTGAGCGGGAGTCACAATCACTGCTAAATCTATCTTTTCAGGGACACTGGCGATGTTAGGATAAGACTTAAGACCAAACACCTCATTTCTCTTAGGGTTCACCGGATATAAATTTCCCTTGAAAGCGCCATTCATCAGGTTAAGCATGATCGTACGACCTACTGAACCTAAATTATCTTTAGCTCCAATTAAAGCGATCGAGCGTGGTAAAAAAACCGCATCCAAAGGCTGAGGATATCTAACAATAAAATTCTGTGAGGGATCTGTAAATGTCTTATTTTCAATATTCATATCTGCTCCTATAAAAAGCCCGAAAGAGAAGTGAGTAGAAACGTACTACGAGAGAGATGTCTCTACTTTGGAAAATACTAAAGAGAATGGATTAGGTACATCTATTTTTTAAAGCACGATAACCAAAATAAATGATAAAGAACTTAGACAAACAGAGCTATCTTAAATTAAGCATTTTAAGATAAAACAAATGGATATCTATCCTCCAAAAATATAAATTTTCAAGAGTATTCATGCGGGATTAACACATGAACCGACAAAAAAATAAACACACTTAAAGATTAGTTCTTTTAGATTGTTTATCAGGTGTGCATAAAGTTTTGATAATATGCAAATTGAAAAAAGAAGACGTCTTTATGCTTATCCCGAGTTAGTCTATCGACAATTTGGCCAGGAACAACACCCTCAGCAAATGGTCATCTTTGATGTTAAGGTGATAAATCCCTAAAATGAACTTTAAACCTAATTATCGATAATGGAATAAAAAAGGCCTTTTAATTAATTAAAAGGCCTTTTTGCTTTTGTTAAAATTTGGACGCAAGTTAATTCCCATTAGAGATCGCTTGCATAAACTAGCCGGTCGTCGAAGCTTCGTTCATCGCTTGCACAAGCTCTTCTGCGCATTTAAATACGAGATTTTTGTGAATATCTAAACGCAGAGTTTCGCTAATTTGATGAGATTTGCGTTTAAGGTAAGCATTTAAAATCAATTCTGAGAGTAGAATGATGGGGTAGAATAAAATTTGAAGGGCTGTAGCTATAATAGTAAAGACCAGGACTCGAAAGACCTTATCTAAAAAGGCTTTAACTTTGGTCGCATTTTTACCAAATTTTGCCTCAATGGAGCGATCGATTTTATCTTGCATATTTTTCCAGCGTGTGCTGAAAAAGCTTTTGACTTGGGATACGATCTGCTGCCGCAAAGTTTTTGTTAATTCTTTTTCCATTTTTTTCTTCAGCTCAATAGCTTCTGCTGCTTTAGCATTTTTATGGGCTTGACGTTCCTCAGGTGTTTTGGCAAATGCAAACGTTAAATCGTCTGGCATAACAAGTTGGCCGTTTTCTACTTTTATACGTTTATCTAAAGTTTGTAAGCCAGAGACAAAGCCCTTATCCACTAACTCGAAAATATTTAAATTCAGTAATTTTTTTCTGACCATATTTCCGATCGTTTGCGCAGATAGAGTTTTGAGGCGTTCATTTTTTAAAATTTTATTGGTAGCTGGATTGGGGATTAGCTGTAAAAGATTTAAAAGTAATTGCCCACACTCTTCGTTGAGTTGTTTCTGCGTTTCATCTTGATAGGTCTCAGCAACTTCACTTTCTGCATCAGAGCTATTGACAAGCTCTAAAACTGAAAGGACGATCTTATCAAGATTAATTGTATCCATTAATTCTTTAAAAACGATGGGACCTAATTCTGTTTTGAGCAAGTCTAGGACTTTTTCACGCAGATCTGGGGCAAGACCTGGAATGATAGAAAGATCGTCTGCTGTAGAGATTCCCGCTAACTTTAGAACCTCTGTAGAAAAAGGTACCAAAAATTCATTCATTAAAAGTTTGTCTTTATCTTCCTGGCTTAGACTCGGATCGCTCGCAAGACTGGAATGCAGATCTTTAAACTCCCCTAAGAATTTTTTAGGTTCGACTTTATAGGCTAAAGACTTCTTTTCTTTTTTCATGATGCGATTGATTTCGCCGAAGTGCTGATTGGCCATCTTGAGAAGGTTTAATCCCACATTTACAAAAAATTCGGGCTGAGTTTCTTGGATGCGATGGATTTTTGATAGGACTTGATTCATGCTCCGCAGGAGGGCCACCTCCAGTGTATTTTCAATGGTAGAAGCCATCAAATCGAGAGCCCCGTTGGGTGCTGAAAGCTCTTTTAAATTTTCATTGATAAATTCAGCCATTTGTTGTGGATGATTTGTTATGTATTCATGAATAGCCTGCAGGCGCTTATCTGATTGCTTTAATATGAAATTAGAAAAGGCCTTAATTAATTTCTGATCTAACTTTTTATCGGGATTTGTCAAAATAGAAGGGAGGATATCTTTGACAAAACGAGAAATAATTTTTGCAGCCACTAATGGATTTTTTGTTTCGATATCAGCATTTTTAAAAAGACTGATGAGATGCTCCTGGTCATTTTGCGTTTCTCGATCCCAGCTGGTGAAATCCCTATAGATCTCACTTAAAAGGTTAGGTAAAATTTTATCCTTTAAATCCTCTAACAACTTGTCTTTTAAGCTTTCAGGGATGGGTAGAGCTGATAAAGTTTGAGGTCCTATTAACTCTATTAAAGCTTTAGAAATAGGTTGAAATAGCTTTTGAGTTTCAAGTTTACGTTCTTCGGGACTATCAAAACTCTGATTGATTGCATTGATTTGAGTTTGAATTCCTTCAAGGTGTATACCAGCTATCTCAGTGATTCTTTTTAGAACACTAGGGATCACTCTATCGTTCCCTTGCGTAGAGGATTTAGCTACATCGAGGAATAGTTTCATTAAAGCTGTTTGAATCACCTCACCCGCATAACTCCACAGGTTTTCCATACTAGGATCTTCGCTCGTTACTATATGATGCAAAGCCTCACCTAACCAGGTGGAATCTGCCTCGCTAAGTTTCTGAATAGGAAGAAGGTTATTGATCCAAACCGGAATTTGTTTAGCTTGCGAATCTAAATAGCTTTTTATCTGTTGCTGAATCTTGTCAGAGGCAAAATCCATAAATTCTTCTATGGGATTAAAATCCTCCTTCAGAGACTCTGCAAATTTTAAAACCTCTTCTCGTGATTGAGGAATTTGCACCCCCATTAGCTGTCTTAACATCAAACGAGAATCTTGCTGTATATCAAGGGGCATTTTGAACGATAAGTATAAACGGTAAACCTGGTTGAAAATTTGTTTTTTGGCAAAAGGTGGAATTAGATCATAGTTTAAACCTGCAGCATTTAGAGTAGTTTCTACAAAAGGACCAAAAATTTCGCCTAGACGATGTTCTTTTCCAGCGGGACTTAAGTTTTCATAGCCAGATAATTGCGCCTCTATATTCTCTCTGTTTTTAAACTGCTCAGACAATGAAGAGAGGAAACGTGTCAGGATAATTTCCAGAACATCCCCTTCTGATTCTTCGCCACGACCTAGATTTATAAGGATCGGCAGAATCAATTCTTTTAAGGCCAAAGGAATTTTATTTAAAAGACTCTGAATATCTGGATTTTTGGCATCTTTTATATCCTTTAGCAAGAATTGTATGGTGGGGGTTTCTATGAATCCAGGTAAAATCTGATTCAGGGCAGAGCTAATGTCCAGCGCTAACTGCTGCTCATTATTTTCTATCGTCTTCTGAATAAAGGGAACACTGTTGATTGCTAACGTTTCTACAGTAGATTGTAAACGGTCTACGTTTGGAATTTCAGGCACATTCTCTACTTTTTGGGGAACAAAAGGGTCTGCATTGGCAATTAAGTTAACAATACTCTCTGGAAGAAGAGAGGCTATTTTTTCCCAAACCGCTTCCTGTAAATAACTAGGTAATGCTAAATCTTGCGCATTTTTTAAACCGACTCCCTTCAAGATATGTAAGGATAGGGGTTTAAATCTTTCTGCCAGTTCCTTTAGTTTTTTACTTCTGTCTTCTTCAGATTTCATCAGTTGAAGCTTTTTGATTTCTTGTAGGAGTCCTTGATCTATTTGATCCACCCCACTCATCACTAAATGGACCATTTGAAGTGTGGCTAAACGTAGAACATCCTGCCCTTCTTTATCTAACTCCTCAGGATGCTCCTCATTATATTGTTGAGCTAACGCACCCAGGGCGTTAAACAGTATTTTTTCCACATGATCTTGAATAAACTGAAACCCATCCTTAAGTGCAGGAGATGGAGAGGACCCTATGATCTTTATTTCCTCACTCAACCAGGTCTGTAAGGCCGTGGAGAGATTTGCATCAGGTAAAAGTTTTGAATTTACAAATTGTACAAGGTCTGTTCCCTGATGAGCGGCTGTTCTCTTTAACTGAGAAATTAGTTTTTCTGAAAGAGAATGGCAGGCTAATTTTAGCGGACGAAGTTCTTCAGGTAAAAAATCCTGATGTAAAGAAAACCCCTCCAGGTTTGTGGAATTGAAACCTTGATAAGTGTCTAGAAGAAAGCCTGGTAATAAAGAATCTTTCAACATTCCATATAGAGTGTTACGCAATTCTGTGGGTCCTGGAATTGTCTGCGGGGAAGAAAAGCCTGCTAACTTTAAAATTTCTTCAGCAAAAGGTATAAATTGTTGGATCAACTCTGCCCGTGCTTTTTCTTGCTGAGCGGGGGGAAGCTTTCTTAAGTCTTGAATACGCTGACGCGTTTCAAAATTGATTTTTTCACCATATTTTTTGCTTAATTGCACAATTTGGACAATTAAATTACGGAAAAGTTCATGAGAAAGCGGATTCTCGATGGAATGACTAGAGGGAACTTTAATTGTCGCTAGATTTATCAAAATTTTTGTCAGCAAATCTTGCACTTGATTTCTTAAATAATCCCCCACCGCGATAGCTGCTGGATCTGTTAACAAATTATCAACGACTTGTTTAAATAAGTTTTGTGCTTGATGAGCATCTAAGGCTTGATTTTTCAAACTTTCTGTAATAGAGGTCGCGATTAAATCTGGGACTTGAGCCTGAGCCTTTTCAAGAAGATTAGGGACGATATTTTTAATAATAATATTAGCAAATTCCGCAAACTTTTGGTGCTCTTCTTTAATCTCGGATCCTTCAGCAGGAGATAAATCTTGATAGAGTTTTAAAAGTCTTTGAGGAATTTTTTCTTTAGCAATTTGCGAGACCATTTCTTGAAAAAATGTGGGAATAGGTAGTTCTGCAGGCTTGTCTAAGCCTGTCATTTTAAGGATTTCGTCCGTTAATGGAGTAAAAAGCCCTAGAGCATGCTCCTCTTTCAGCTTTCTTTCTTCCTCAGAGCCTACATTTAATTTTTTTATACCATCACTAAGGATTTCATGTCTTTCCTCCACAAATTGCGTGACAGTAGAGAGGAGTTTTTGGATGATATCATTCACAATATTTTCTGAATTTTCACGCTTAGAATATTGGGCCAACTTTAGAAAAACATGTTTAATAATAGGGCCTAAGTAAGACTCACTGAATTTCCATAGATTTTTCATGGAAAGGTTATCATCATTAGAAACTAGTTCTTTTAAGTTTGTACCCAGCCAGCCTGCGAATAGATCAACCTTCTCTTGTTGGAGCTCTTCTATTTCACCAGCCTCAGATTTTGAATCAACAGCATTACGAACGACAAACAAATGAGAGCTCCACTCCTTTACAAGACTTTCTATATTAGCTGCTAAAAGCCCCGGAACTTTTTCAGGGATTTTTTTTGCGACGACATCACCAATAGCATTTAAAATGTCCCCACCAGGAAACTTCTTTAATGCGCTTTCATCTGACTCGCGATTCTGCAGAGTAGGATCCATGACCGAATGATATAAATTCACGGCTATGCCCGGCAACACATCCACTAAATAATTGTAAAGAAGACCTCTGGCATTATCTGCCAGGGTTCCATTAGGTAGAATAATATCCTCTTGCTTATTGGGCAATAGTGTCTCTAATAAAGGTTGAAACAGCTTATTTAGCGCTATTTTTTTCTCATCTCCCTTCAATTTTTCAATTTGATCAATGTTTTGATGAAGTTCTTGGAGAGTGTTTTCCGTGGAATCTAACAAGCAAGAGATTAAGTCTGAAAACGTGATGGATATTTTTTCATTCCCTTCAATGCTACTCTTTTTTTCCTGATAGGCTTTTTTCGCAAGGTTCATCATTAAATTGAGCGCTGTGACATCCATTATATTTTTAACCAACGCCTCTCTTTCAAGAAGTGTCTTTCTTAATCCATCCTTTGTAACATCCTTTTTATCCTCGTTATTTAAGGATTTGAGTAGAGCCTTAAAGATGTTATCTGCAAATTTAGGGCACATCGCGACGATCACTTCGGAAAGCATTACATTACCGTTTAACTCAACAAGATCCTGCCTTAACTTTTTGATTAACTCATGACTATTCCCTTGATCTCCTACGGTCAAGTCAATCGCTACTTTTGATCCAAAAGAGATAATATTTTTTCCTAGCCCGTAAAAAAAATTGCTAAAGGAATTAGAAATGTTTGTATTATCTTTTTTTTCCACTAGAGGAGAAGCGGGCGTCTTTTCATCTTTCTTTTTTACGATCACTTTACCTGAAAGGCTTGGGGAACTAGATCCATTATTATTACGGTCCAGCTTAACAGGTAAGGGAGATGGCTTAGGGGATGAAACTGGAACAGATGGAGGGCACCCACCTATGGGGTCGTTAGCAGAGGGAGTAGAATTACCTGTTGGATTCATTTAGTCACCTTGTTGAATAGTTACAAAGAATAATAGTTTAATTATAACTTATATTAAATAAATTAAAAACATATAAAGATCTTGTTAAAAACAAAAAAAATAAATTAAAATAATTTATAGCAACCTGAAAATATAAAATGGAGGCATAGAGAGGTATTTTTTAGGGGGCTATCCCCTCTGGCGCGATTTTAGAATCCATTAGGGGGTTAAACGAATAGTCGCGATAATTTCAGCGGCTTTTTCTTTTAACTCTTGCCATGCAAGGCGCGTAAGAATGGTAAATAAAACTTGTACACGACGAATAAACTGCCCAGTCTTTATGGATGTCTGAATGAAACTTGCATAAACCTTAACAGCTAATAAATATAAACGCTTAGGTAATGATCTAATATGTAAAAGAATCTGCTTAAAATATTTTTGTATAGTCTTTAACCATATCAGAGCTTTTTTGCGACTTTTTTGTAAAGTATCTGCAATAAAGTAAAAAATGTCGCGGTGTAAATTTTTTAATCTTTTTCCGAGCCGTCCAAAGCTTTGTTGATATTTTTCTCTAAAATTGCGCTCAGGATTAAAAAATTCTTTAATAAAAGAAGGGACAACAATTTTAAATATGTTCTTGGTTGTCTCTACAGCCATCTGACGTCCCGAACGGGCTGCATCCAGAAGGCCAGATGTAATATTCTGTACAAAAGAACGTACTTGTTCAAATGACTTCACAAGTTTTTCCCGTCCAGTCTGAAATGTATCCATCATAACCTGCACCTTTGGAATACTCCAAGCGATCAATGGTTTTATGGGATAAGTGATAGCATTTACCGTAGTTTCTACAGCTTTATTAATCTTTTGTCCAAAAGTCTTAAAAACTTCTTCGGCCTGTTTAAGCTTAGTTTTGATGGTTACCTTAATTTTTTGAATTTCTAAACGCGGTTTCTCCAAACGCTTCTCAATGAACTTTCGAAGCTTTGTCACTTGCTTTTTGATCATTTGAGTATAGGGTGCCAGCTGATTCAAAACTTCTTGTTTTGTCACTTTCCATGCAAACGATACTACCTGTTTAGCCAATTTTATTTGCTGCTCACTCGCTTGAGATGTTTTTTCTAAAAGCATTTTTGTGACTTTTTCAGCGGCGCTATAACTTCTATGAAAGATAGGCAAGTAAGGTGTCAACAATCGATACCCTAAGGCTACAATTTGATGCTTCATGTGCACAAAAAGGGCTTTAGTAGAACGATCAATCCATTTAATATATTCGCTTGCGCGAGTCGATATTCCCTTCCATATATTTTGGAAATGATGAACGATTCCTTTATTACTGGCAGAATTTTTAAAAAGTTTAGTGAAAGCTACTGGAATTTTAAAAGTAAATTTTATTAAAAAAGGCAACATCTCGGCGAGCACCCATTTTGGCATCCCAAAAAGAAGTATATAAGGAGGAATGGCTAATGCTAAGAAAACAAACTTTCCAGCTCTCGCTATAACATAGAAGTTTTTAGTGAAAAGTCCGATCTTAGCAGTCGCTTCTCGTTCTAAACGTTGCCGATAAGGATCTATCGTATCTACAGGCTGATGGGGTTTATTGGGAATTTTAGCCGTAGGATTACGGATCATCGAGTAAAAATCATTGCCGGGAGAACATTTAGCTATACTATCACGTGTAATAGGACCTGGCATAAAAACGGCTTGATTAATTTAAAATTTTATATTAATTAAAAAATAATTTTACACAATCATTAGAATATAATTCAAGTAAAAAAGCACAGCAGAACTACAAATAAAGTGGCATATTAAAATGGGTAAATGAATTCCAGATTCTTTGTTCCATTTCGCTTGCATCAATTAGTGTCTATCTTTATAATGGATTTACTTTAAGATTCAGGAGTTAAAAATGGTTCGTATCAGCAAACAAGCAGAAAGACGCAGTAAATCTCACCATAGACCACGTTCACCCGCAGAAAAAACAGGTGCTCGTAAAGAAAATTTAAAAGAAGGCTTTAAAGCCCACTCAAATGCCTTGGAAGGCGATATCGCTGCACAAGCATTTATTCCAAAAATAAAGTAATTAAGGATTAAGTATTATGTCAAGACATCCAAGTTTTGGAAAAGCCAATAAAGGCGCCACCAAACGCAACGTGCTAAAAAGATTTGAAAGAATTGACGTGTTAAAGAAACTCGGCCGCTGGGATAACGAAAAAAACTTACGTATCACAGGTCTTCCTAAGACACCTGTTCTCTAATTCCTCCAGAGAGATTTGGAAACTGATGATTAATAAATGAGATTTTCAATGGTAATCATCAGTCCATTCTCTCTAAATTTAGATCATTTCACCCCCTCTCTCTTGAATTCAAAAAGCATATCTGTTAAAAAATTAATTTTACCTATAAAATAATATTGTGAAGATTAACGTTTCAAACAAGCAAAAAAACCTACGCATTCAAGCTCTCGATATTAAAAAGATCGTAAAAGCGGTTATTGCTCTAGAAAATCAGAGGTGCGATGAAGTTTCGATTCATTTTGTGACAACTAAGACTCTATGTAAGATGCATGAAATCTATTTTAATGATCCCACGAAAACAGATTGCATCTCATTTCCCATGGATGATAGGGATGATAAAATAGAAGGCCTCGACTATCGAATACTGGGTGAAGTCTTTGTTTGCCCCCAGACTGCAATAGATTACGCGCATCAACATCAGAGCGACCCTTACAGGGAATGTATTCTTTATGTCGTGCATGGGCTTTTACATCTGATGGGTTATGATGATCTGGAGCCTGCTCTAAAAGCAAAAATGCGGAAAACAGAAAATAGACATATGAAAAACTTAGAAAAATTAAATTTTTTAACTCCCTCTCAAAAACAAATACTATAAAGGTGGTGTGGGTTGTTACTTGTACTCATGTTTATTTGTACTCTTTTTTTCCTAACCGGCACTTTTTTTCTCACGACTGCCATTAGTGCTTTTCGTCGCATGCACAAAAAAGATGCACAAAAACAAATGAAAAGCTTAGGTCCTCTATTCTTCTATGAACCCTTTCATCATTTTTTCTTTCCTACCCATGAATATGAAGGGATATTTTTTACCACCATTTGTGCCCAAAACTTAGCCAGATTTGGATATGCTGCTTGCGGAGTCATTTTTCTTTCTCAGACAAAATTATTTCAAACACCCAGCGCGTTCTCTGAATCGACAGTCTTTTGGGTGATATTGAGCGTATTCGTCTTAATTTTAAGTTCTTTTATTCTAGGTGATTATTTGCCTCGGATTTTTGGAACCCGTCTTCCCGAAAAAGCCCTTGAAGTCAGCCTACCTATTTCCTCGCTATATCTTTTTTTAGCCTTCCCTCTTGCGTATATATTTTTGAAAATTTCTCAATCATTTTCTCGTGATCTATATTTTGATTCCACGCAAGAACCGAGCGCCCAGGCGAAACAAGAAATTATAGAGCTCATTCAAGAAGCACAAGTAAGTCCAACCCTTGATATTCATGATAAACAGTTGATTGAGTCCGTACTAACGTTTAAAGAGCGCTGCGCACGTGAAGTCATGGTTCCTCGTGTAGATATGTTTAGTTTATCAGCCGACACGTCTATCAAAGAAGCAGCTAAACTTCTGCAAAATGAGGGATACAGTAGAACCCCCGTTTACAGAAACACTGTCGACAACATCGTGGGTGTCTTGATGTATAAAGATATCTTACAAAAATACATGGAATCTGAAGAAAAGGCCGATCCTAAGATTCTTGATGCTCCTATCGAAACGATACAAAAAGGGATTTTATATACTCCCGAAACAAAAAAAATCTCTAGTTTGCTTCAAGAATTTAGAAAAAAACAGGTCCATTTTGCGATCGTGGTCGATGAATATGGCGGCACAGAAGGAATTGTCACTATTGAGGATATTTTAGAAGAAATTGTTGGTGATATTTCTGATGAATATGACCAAGAAGAGGAAACCTTCAAGCAGACTCCTGATGGCTCTTGGATTATTGATGCTAAAACCAGCATCTTTGATATTGATGAGCAATTGGGACTTCAAATTCCCCAAGAAGAGGAATATGATACAGTGGGTGGATATGTATTCCATGTAGCCGGTGCAATCCCCTCCCCTGGGTTTATCATTCACCATAATGATTTTGAATTAGAAATTCTAGAATCAAGTGATCGCGCTGTAGAGAAAGTGCGCATCAAACCCGTCAACACCTTAGAAAATAATTCTTAAGTAATCACAAAGAATACACCTTAGGATCTCTGGGCATATTCTTTTTTCAACCGTGATTGCGCAGTCGCGGGTAAATCTTCTTTCATTTAGATTTACATATTTTAGTTATATGAACACTTTTATCCTCATCTAGCGATTTATTCTTATTGGAAAAGATACGACATTAAACTTCTGGATCCATCCATTCGATAAAAATCTTGTCGTAATGCTGTTAAGCTAAAAATTTTAAGTTTATTTTTAGATATAACAAAAATTTTCTAGATTCATGCACCTCCAATCTGATAGTCTTTATTTAAAAAATAAGGGTAAAGGAGCGAATGTTACTAAGCTTTTCATAAAGCAGTCTTATCAACTTATTTTTAGGTAGAGAGTCTCTGAACGGCATAGGTTCAATGCGAATATCACATAAAGACGCAAAACAACTTATATCAGCAGTCTTTCACAAATGGGACACGTAAACATTCGCAAAAAAATAATGGAAAAATCCTCTCAGTAGGATACAAAAATTGAAAAACATCACTCTATCAACGCATTTCAAGTGAAGAGCGCACTAAGGTAACCATGGAATTAGATCAGTTTTTTCAATATGCAACTCTAACGATGATAGGTTTTGCGATAGGGGTTTTAAGCTTTTGGATCATCCATCAATTACGTCTGGGCAACTTCAAAAATATGGCTGCGGAAATCCTTGCAAAAGCGGAACGCGACGCAGACAACCTAAAGAAAAATGCACAGCTGACAATTAAACACATGCAGCTTGATCATCAAAAAGAGGCTGAGGAAGTATGGCAGTCCGAACGTCGCAAAATCTTAAGAGAAGAAGAGCGCTTAAAGCAAAGAGAAGACAAGCTTGAATCTCGTATGAGTCTAGTCGAAAAAAAACTATCTGACCTTGAAAAACGTGAAGCTGCCATCCATGAACGTAAAGAACAGATAGAAGAAGAAAAGAAAAACCTCTCAGAGACCTATTCTAAACTTGTGCAAGAACTTGAACGCATCTCTGGTTTAAGTTCTTCTGAAGCTAAAGATCTTCTGATTGCTAAAGTACAAAATGAAATAAAAACGGAAACAGCTAATTTAATTCGCCGTTCTAAAAAAGAAGCTGAAGAAAACGCAGAAAGAGAAGCGCAAAAAATCATAGCAACTGCCATCAATAGATTAGCACTTACAAGTGTTTCAGAAGCTACGGTTAATACAGTTTCCATTCCTAATGAAGAGATGAAAGGACGCATCATCGGACGAGAAGGTAGGAATATCAGGACTCTAGAAAGAGCAACGGGAGTGAACGTAATCATTGATGATACACCGGGTGCTGTGGTCTTATCTAGCTTTGACCCCACACGTATGCAGATTGCAAAAAATGCTTTAATAGATTTGATCAACGATGGCCGTATCCATCCTACTCGCATAGAAGAGGCTGTCGAAAAAGCTAAAGAAAGTATTCAGCGCCAAATAAAAAGTTACGGGGAAGACGCTGCTTTACGTGTTGGAGCTATGAATCTTCATCCTGAACTTATTGCTTTACTAGGAAAACTCAAATTTAGATATAGTTTTGGGCAAAACGTGTTAGATCATTCCTTAGAAGTTTCACACTTAATGGGATTGATGGCAGGAGAGTTAGGTTTAGACATCCGGTTAGCTAAACGTATTGGTCTTTTGCATGATGTTGGTAAAGCTGTTTCTCATGAAATCGAAGGAACGCATGCGCTAATCGGTCATGATCTAGCCTTAAAATACGGAGAGAACAAAGAAGTAGCTAACGGCATTGGTTGTCATCACTTTGAAATTGATCCTCTGACAATTGAGGGAAGTTTATGTAGTGCTGCGGATGCAATATCTGCCTCAAGACCAGGTGCTCGAACTGAATCCGTAGAAGAGTATGTCAAACGCTTAAAAAATCTTGAAGACCTTGCCTACGGTTTTCCTGGTGTCGATAAGGCTTATGCGATGCAAGCAGGAAGAGAAGTGCGTATTGTCGTTCTACCTGATATGATTGATGATGATGGAATTGTAAATCTTGCTCGAGACTTAACCAAACGCATTGAAGAAGAGCTAAGTTATCCGGGCAAGATCAAAGTCACCGTCATCCGAGAGAAAAGAATCGTAGAATATGCGGTTTAAAACACATATTCTACGGTCTATAATATTAAAAAATGAACAACAGATAAACTCTCTTATCTATCCTTTCATTCTTCCTGCCTGGGATAAATGATCGTAAGTCTTAGCAATCCAAGCAGAATGCCCCCCTTTTTTTTGGTAGTAGAAATGTTCATCAAAAGTACTGTAGGTCATTAAACGTGCACTCTCAGGAAATAATCCTGATTTAATCCCTTTTTCAATGAGCGCAGCAGCATTTTTAGAATTCACGTATTCTATTCTCTCCACTGATTCTACATACTTATCTTTATCGATCTGTCCGTTAGCTGCTAAATAATCTAGACGGTCTAATTGAGAACTGACGGAGGCATTATGCATTTCAAAAATAATGGACCCAATTAACTCCCCTCGTTCTTGGTGCCAATTAGGGTTAACAAAAATGATGCGATTATCCGCGTCCCAAAAAGCACCAAACTGCTGTGACAGAGAATTGTTGCTGAGGGAAAAACGAATCGCTCCCTCCTTTTGAATACGGGACATAAGCTGTCGTGCTTCAGGAAGTTCTTGAATCTTTTTTAGACAATACTCTAATTGATTGGCTCCAGAGTTATTTACAGCTTGGGCATTCACTGAATAAGCTGGTGATGATTGCAGAAAAACACATGCACTCAAAACAATTGCAAAAAATTTAATAAAAGATTTCACAAATTCCCCTTTAGTTATTAATAAAAACTAAAGAGTATATATTTATATTAATGAAATATCAACATAAATATTGTTTTGTAAAAATCTTAAATTCAATTAATTTATTTATAGAGTATTTTTTACAATTTTATTTGTACTTGTTAAGCACATGCAGCATCGAGTAGACGTTCATAATAGATACTTCATCTCAAATAAATTGGACGATGTCATGTAGGTATTAACTTGATCAATTAAAATAAATAATATATCGATGCACAATATTAAAAAATTTAAACAAACTATTATGAATAAAATTATCCATCCCTGCAGAAATACTTTCATGCCTTTCATGATTTAGGAAACAAAAGCTCTTGCCCCTCAAAATCTGCCTCTATCCTAAAAATCATTTAGCGCCTTTAACTTTTAGGGATAGTGTCTGGGGCATGGGTTAGATTTCTACCAGGTGGACCAAGTTTCATGCATTGCAAAATAAATAAATATGGATTAAAATAAGGTGTTTTTACAAGATCTCCTTAATCAATAACTTTTTCAATTTTATGCTTTTACCTCTTGCTTATTACGGACATCCAGTCCTAAGAAAAAAAACAGATCCTGTTCAAGAAATTAACCATGAAATACGCCAGCTTATCAGCGACATGTTAGAAACCATGTATAAAGAAAACGGCATTGGTTTAGCCGCTCCTCAAATATTCAAGTCGTTATCTATATTTGTGACCTGCGTCCCGGTCTATGCGGATGAAAAAGAAGTGACCCCAGGCGTGGAGCGAGTTTTCATTAACCCAAAGATTCTCTCCTACAGTGAAGAAAATGATACTCTTCCAGAAGCTTGTCTCTCAATTCCTAAAGTTTCAGGTTACGTCACGCGACCGCTAAAAATTGTGGTGGAGTACATGAATTTAGAAGGTAAAACGGAGACTCAGGAATTTACAGATTATGAAGCTCGATGCATTATGCACGAAAATGATCATATTAATGGCAAGCTGTTTATTGATCGCATGGAGAGCAAGGAGCGTAAAGAAATTGAACCCAAGTTAAGAGAAGTCAAAAAGAAATTTTCTAGTAAAAAATAAAATCTAAAGGATGTAGCTTGTATTCAATACAGACAGGTTTGATACCTCCTCCTTCACAGCCCTTAAGACCAGCTCAAGATCGATTACACTGGAAAATCCTAGCCTGTATCCCTCTCATTGGTAAAATCTTTAATGACATCATTTTAACTTCGTTAAATAGAGATATCTCTTCCCTTGATCCCTCTGATTACGCGGGTGGAATCGCTCTTTTAAATCTAAAAAAGGAATACTGTAAAATTTCCATCTATCAAGATGTCTTGATAGCCACTTCCCTCCTCTCGTGTGCCATCGTTACTGCCACACTCGCCCTTGCAACATTTGAACTGATCGGACCATGCGTTTTTATTGCCGCTATTTTAGCCACGATGAGTTACAAGATTTTTAGGAAAGTCCATCTCATAAAAAATATTGAGCAAGAAATCCAAGAGGCCACTTTAGCAAAACAATGTCCCTATACGGAGTGGGATTAGGATTATGTCTCCATTGCGTTTACGCAGAACCCCTGCAGAACTTCATCCCTCTCATACGTTCGCCTCTAGAATAGCCCAAGATCATTTAGCTTTAAAGGTTTTAGCAGTCACACCCTTGCTCGGAAGGGTTGTCACAAAAGTGGTTCTTTTTTATCTGAATCGTCAATTAAGCTCTATAAAACAAAATAAAACATCCTTAACTCAAGAAAAGCGTTTACTTGAACTTCATCGACAGTACAAAAGAATTGATCTCTATCATGACTCTACAGTACTTACGTCTTTAGCTGTATCTATTATTGCCGCTGTCATTGTGTCCATAGCTATCAGTCACATTCTTTTAATAGGGACTGTTTGTCTATTAGCCGGGGTAGTGACTGGCGTAATGATGTCGAAGAAGATTCAACACCTGAAGAACATCAATCAATGGATTAATCACTTGAATCTGAGATTTTTGGGAAGGAATAGCCAAAAGTCTGCAAATGAAAGATAAAAGTTACATCAGACTTCCTCTCAAAACTTGACTGGGATATTAAAATTGCTTGTATGATGCAGATTTTTTTATTCAAGTAAGTTTTGAAAGGAGTCTTCAGTCTTGTAAGATTAAAATTTCGATGACCTTATGACTCTACTCTTTCCATTGTAAAGGGAACATTCTGTGTTTGATTAACGCGACCCATCGCATTTGTCCATAAAGATAGTATAATGCAGGCCGCAAAAAATATGACGGCTAGCCAAGCTGTAAATTTTTTCAAGACATCTGCTGTGGATGTACCAAACAGAGATTCCCCTGCTTCGCCACCAAAAGAGGCTCCTAGACCTGAGCTTTTGCTCTCTTGAATTAAAATGACAAAGCATAATACTGAGCATAATAACATAAAAAGAACGATAGTAGTGTAATACAAGAAAGTCATTTTAAAATCCTCTATTCATAACTAGAATTGTAACAATTAATAATTTTTGCGAAATCAGCTGCAGACAAGGAGGCTCCCCCTACAAGTAGACCATCAATATCTGGCTGGTCAAAAAACTCTTTTGCGTTGTTAGGTTTTACAGCTCCACCATATTGGATGACAATTTTCTGAGCCACTTCTTCTCCCCAAACTTCCCCAATAAATCGACGGCAAAAGGCTTGCGTTTCTTCAGCGATCTCAGGTGTAGCCGGCTGGGGCATTCCAATGGCCCATACAGGTTCATAGGCAATGACTACATTCTGCATCTGTGCAGCCTCAACCTCTGAGAGACCTTCCTTAATTTGCTGACCTAACACTTCTTGTGTGTGGTTTGATTCTCTCTGATCTCGTGTTTCACCTATACATAATATAACTTGAAGAGCTTCTGATAAAGCTCTTTTAACTTTTCGATTGATGAAGTTGTTATCTTCATTAAATAAACGCCTTCTTTCCGAATGCCCTAAGATGACAAAATGCGCTCCAGCATCCTTTAACATCTTTCCTGCAATTTCACCTGTAAAAGCTCCCTCAGCAGCATCATTCATATTTTGAGCGCCAATGACAAAGGAAGTGTCTTTCGCTGCCTCAGCCACTGCACGGATAGCAGTAAAAGGTACGGCTAGATAAACTTTGGCAGGACTATCCTTTACAAGAGGCTTCAGCTCTTGAATAAATGAGACAGCCTCTTCAATCGTTTTATACATTTTCCAATTACCGGCAATAACGACAGTTCGATCTGCAGATGTCATAGAAATTCCTTTTTAAAACTGAATATTATCATTTCTTTTCTCTAAAATGCAAACCAATTATACTTCGCTAAGTCCTGAACCTAAGCTAGCCAATTTAAAAGTTCAGGTCCATCCATTCAAACCTTACAACAGCAAAAGTACCCATGGCAGCTTCAGAACCTTTAATACTCACTGTTTCTCAAATTACTCAAGCCATTAAGCTATGCCTAGAGTCCGCCTTTCCCATGGTCTGGCTACAAGGAGAGGTCAGCAACTGCAAACCTCACAGTTCAGGCCACATTTACTTTTCCCTAAAAGATTCTCATGCGCAAATCACTGCCGTTATGTGGCGGCAAGAAGCCTCCCAACTTAAAACTCCTTTAAAAGATGGCATGCAAATCCTCGTACGAGGAACGATCAACGTTTATCCTAACCGGGGAAATTATCAAATCGTGATCTATGAAATGAAGCCGGTGGGCTTAGGTGAACTGTTAGTGAAATTAGAGGAACTTAAACAAAAAATCCACCAGCTGGGTTGGTTTAAAAAAGAATATAAAAAACCTCTTCCTAGGATGCCTAAACGAATAGGGATTATTACAAGTCCTACCGGAGCTGCCATTCAAGATATTTTAAATATTTTGAAACGTAGAGGGGCTGATCTGAAGGTACTATTAAATCCCGTCCGCGTTCAAGGAGAGGGAGCCGCACAAGAAATTGCTAAAGCTATCCAATTTTTTAATCAACATCAATTAGTTGATGTGATGATTATAGGAAGAGGAGGGGGAAGTATCGAAGACCTCTGGTGCTTTAACGATGAAGGCGTCGCTGAAGCTATCTTTCAGAGCCACATTCCCATCATCTCTGCTGTGGGTCATGAGACAGATCATTGCATTGCTGACTATGTCGCCGATGTACGCGCCCCTACCCCCTCTGCTGCTGCTGAAATTGTGATCGCTGACAAACTCGAGCAGGTGCGACATCTTGAACAAATCAAGCGAAGACTCCAACAAGGAATTTTCCATAGACTCAAACACTATAGGCAGATCCTACAATCTGCAGTCAAACACCCCATGCTGTCTTCCCCTTATTATCTTCTTGGATCTTGGATTCAACAACTCGATGATAAAAGGCAGCAATTAGATTATGTCATCTTCCAAGAGTTAAAACGACGTCGACTCATGGTGGATTCTATACATCAGAGAGTCTTAACTTTAAGACCTAGCACTCAAATTATACATCTTAAAGAAAAGTTAAATTATTGGAACAAATCTCTAGAAGATCAAATGCTAAGAATTGTTCTGCTTAAAACAGATAGATTAAAACGGGTGTGTTCTGCTCTACAACTCATCAACCCTAAAAATCTTTTAACAAAGGGGTATTCTATTCTCTTTTCTGAAAAGGACGGTTCAGTTATAACTTCTATTCGCAACATCGATAAAAATCAGGATCTTCGGATTTATTTGTCCGATGGTCAATTACTTTCAACAGTAAAGGAAATTAATCCCAGTGAATGAGAAAGATTTAAGTTTCGAAGCCTCTTTTGCAAGACTTGAAGAAATTTTAGAAAAAATGAACTCTGGCTCTATAAGTCTTGATGAATCTCTAAAACTTTATGAAGAAGCAGATCGCTTAATCCAAAACTGCCAAAAAAAACTGGGAAGTGCTGAGAGAAGAATCGAAATGCTGGTTAAAAATCGAAATGGTGAAGTGATGGTAGATGAGGATCAAAAACCTCTGACTCAAGATTTTAATTTATAGATAGGAAAATGTAATGACTCATAAAATTCTAGAAGCTATTCATTCATCTGAGGATATCAAACCTTTACCCTTAGCTTCCCTTCAACAACTAGCGGGAGAAGTCCGACAAAGAATTATTGACGTCATGTCTGTCAATGGAGGGCATCTTGCCTCTAATCTCGGAGCTGTAGAATTGACTATAGCTCTTCATAAGGCCTTTCATTCCCCAGAAGATAAGTTTATATGGGACGTCAGTCATCAATGCTACACACATAAAATACTCACAGGCCGCAATCATCAATTTGACACTATACGGCGACATAAGGGGCTTTGCGGGTTTAGTCATCCCAAAGAATCTCCTCATGATCACTTTTATGCAGGCCATGCAGGCACCGCTCTTTCTTTAGCGTTAGGTGTCGCCAAAAATAGAGACTTGACAAAACGCAACGAATACATCATCCCCATCATCGGGGATGCTACCCTAACATGCGGTCTTTCATTAGAAGCGCTCAATAATATCCCTCGTGACTTGAAACGATTTATTGTCATTTTGAATGATAATGAAATGTCCATTTCTAAAAACGTGGGAGCTATTACAAGAATTTTAAGTCGTCTTTTAAGCAATCCTACAACAGATAAGATCTATCAAGAACTAGATACACTTGTCTCAAAAATCCCTAGCTATGGGCCAGCCCTTGCCAAACAAGGACATAAGATTACAGAATCCATGAAACATTTAGTCAGCCCTGCTGCTTTTTTTGAGCATTATGGACTTTCATACATCGGTCCTATTGATGGACACGATATTAAGAAACTGGTAGAAGTTTTTGAGGAAATTAAAGATGCAAAATGGCCGGTGCTTGTCCATATTCTAACGAATAAAGGTCAAGGAATGGAAGAAGCCATTAAAAACCCTATTTCCTATCATGGAGCCCGTCCATTTAATCCCGGAACAGGCAAATTTTTGCCCGCTGCCGTCTCAAAACCGACTTTTCCTAAAATATTTGGCGCACATCTATTGAAAATGGCAGAAAATGATCCCAGTGTTGTCGCAGTGACTCCAGCCATGTCAGCAGGTTCTTGTCTAGATGATTTGATGAAAAAATTTCCCGAACGCTGCCACGATGTAGGAATTGCGGAATCACACGCCATTACCTATGCAGGTGGATTAGCCTATGGACGCAAAATGAAGGTCTTTGCGTCGATCTATTCGACTTTCTTACAAAGAGCTTTCGATAATGTTTTCCATGATGTATGTCTACAGGAACTACCTGTGATTTTTGCAATTGATAGAGGGGGCATTTCAGGACCCGATGGAGCCACTCATCATGGCATTTATGATATCTCCTTTCTGAATGCGATGCCAAACATGATCATTAGCCAACCGCGTGATGGCCAACTTTTAAAAGAACTGATGGAATCAGCGCCTTCATGGGGACAACCCGCTGCCATCCGTTATCCAAACATGGCCACAGAAGATCGAGAGGAGCCTTTAAAACAGCGTTCTCCTGGCAAAGGAGAAATTCTTGAAGAAGGTGAAGATATTCTTATCGTTTCCCTAGGACATATGAATCAAACTGCCTATAAAGTGAGAGAACTTTTACAAGAACAAGGGTATAACCCTACGCTAATGGATCCTATTTTTATAAAGCCCCTGGATAGTGAACTTATCTGCAAACTTTTGATGACGCACAAAAAAATTATTACTCTCGAGGAACATTCTGTTGTTTCAGGATTAGGCTCAATCCTCAACAATTTTTTATTGACCCATGGATATACCAATATACAGGTATTAAATTTAGGCATCCCTGAAACATACCTAGAACAGGGAAGCCATAGTGAATTGATCAAAGAAATTGGTCTATCGCCAGAACAAATTACTCATACTATTACCCAACACTTTAACTTGAAAAACAACAGACTAGAAGCTATAAAGATTTAAAATTTCAGCCATTTGCTCAGGGGGGGTCTTATGAATATCGCTGTTTTTCCCAACATGATTAAAAAACCCTCAAGGGAAATTGCTGGAAGCATTGTAGCTTTCTTAAAAAGTCAAGGTGCGGTGGTCTACGCAGAAGATCATGTCGCTTCTATTGTAGAATGTAAGGGCCTTTCCAGTATCTCTGATGAAAAAATCGAATACATGATTTCACTGGGCGGTGATGGAACCATTCTTAGGTTAATTCATCGCCACCCCGAGCTTAATGCGCCTCTAATGGCCATTAACTTTGGAGGACTCGGTTTTATGGCAGACATTCAAATTGAAGATATTTATTCCAGTTTGGAGAGTCTACTCAAAGGAGAAGTCCATATTGACGAGCGTATGATGATGAAAGGACAAGATGAAACGGGGCAAACTTGTGAAGCAGTCAACGATATCGTCTTTCATCGTGCGAAAAACCCTTCTCTCATTGAGCTTTCAATATTTGTAGACGATATTTATTTAAATACTTTTTGTGCGGATGGGATTATAATCGCAACACCTAGCGGTTCAACAGCTTACTCAATGGCTGCAGGAGGCCCCATCTTGACCCCTGATTTAAAAGCCTTTGTGATTACACCCATCTGTCCTCATACGACCTCTAATCGCCCTATTGTATTAATGCCCGAACATCAAATTCGCATTGAATATATGAGCGACTTAGAACCTATCGAAGTCACTTATGATGGCTTTTCAAGTTTTCAGATGAAAACTGGCGAAAAATTTTATGTGACTTTATCTGATAAGAAATTTCGACTAGTCAGTATGCTACATCATGACTTCTATTCTACACTACGCTCAAAGCTTGGTTGGTCTGGAAAATTAAAAATAAGAGAAGATCATTTGCAATAAAAACTTTCTACTCGTTATCTGCTAGAGGATTTTAAAAACAGGTAGAAATGCAACTCCCTAGAGGCGAGTAAGGACAACTGAGGGAAGTTTGCTATGCGCTTAAGAGATCATTTCGAGTATAAGCTCAACAAACCAAATGTTTTAATCTTAAGAGCTTTCGTTCTTACTCAAAAAACTACAATCCTACATCGGCTTGCAACAGGAGATTTTTCACCCCGAAATATGTCTCATAATGCTTAATCTTATAAGACGATAATGCTTACGCAAATCCATAAGATTATACAATTTCTCTCACATTTTCTTCACTATATTTTTTCAAAATTGTTGAGAAAACCAAAAAAAACACCCTCTCTTAATATTTTCATAAAACACTGTAATGAAGATATTTAAGACAGATTTACATAAAAAAATTTGTCGAATTACAAAATTCTGCTGGAAAGTTTATTTGCTAATGCGTATCTAAAAAAGGTAAATCCTTTTTTTTCTGGTGCATGCGACTTCAAAAAGAAAAAGACGAATGAAACAGGAAAAGAAATTAAGACTGGAAATAGAGCTTAACAAAATTAAACCTAATAAACAACACAGGAGTTGTTATGAAAAAAGCAGTAAAATCCCTCTCAACATCAATCGCATTCTTTGTAACAGCAATGGCTCTTACAGGCTGCTGCGGAAGCAATGATTGCTGTGAGCCATGCCCAAGCCCATGCCCACCTAAGCCAGTCTGTGTAAAGCCATGTGCGAAACCATGTCCAAGACCATGTGCTCCTATGCCTGCATGTGAACCAGCTTGCTACTAAAATCTTAAAAGAGAAGGAAAGTTCCTTCTCTTTAAAAAAAATAAATGTGAATTAAATTAACTAGGGAGAAATCAAATGAAAGCTTTAATCAACATCGCTTCTTTAATCGCTGTAGCTGCAATGTTAACAGGATGCAGCTGCTGGAATTCTTGCAGCACACCATGTGAACCAAAATGCTGCCCAACTCCACACATTTGGGAAAATAACTGCTGTGATCAACCAAGCGGTTATTAATAGCGATTCGACAGCTTCGGCTGTCGAACATATTACTGCCTAATTAATTGCCCCTTTTCTTCTTCTAGATAAATCTAGGTGAATAAAAGGGGCGATTGAAAAAACGACAGTAATGGTGTAGAAAACAGAGATAGATAATGAACATAAAGCGTACCTAAGATACTTTGGGCAAAGTCAAGTCACAATGGCTAAGATTAATAGGAATAAATTCCCAGGTTCATCGCAAGTTTCGCTCCCATTCAAACATCCCTTCTCTGATATTAGACATAGTAAAGGTTTTTTTCAGCCGCGAACTATACGACAACTGAAGAATTGAGATAAGAAACAAATTTTTAATCTACCATGACCAAAAACAAACGAAAGGAGTCATTAATGAAGAAACAACTAGGATTAATCACCTCGTTGCTCTTTTTGTGCACTACTGCACTGATGTGGGTAGGTTGCGCTGACAATAAATGCTGCGACGAAGCACCTGTGTGTGAACAGCCAGCACCTATTTGCCAGCCAGCATGCGCTCCAGTCTGCGCACCAGAGCCTTGTGCTCCAGTATGCGCACCTGTATGTGCACCAAAACCAGTATGCGCACCTGTATGCGCACCAAAGCCAGTATGTGCTCCAGCATGCACACCAAAACCTGCATGCCCTACAGCATGTGCTCCAAAGCCTGCTTGCAAACCAGCTTGCCCTCCTCCAGCATGTGAAACAGAGTGCAAACTGCCTGTCCATTGCAAACACCCATCCAGTAGCGAACTATGCTGCAAAGATGGTCTGATTGTAACTGCACGCAACCCAAAGATGTGCTTACTGGGCGATCAATACCCATTGGAATTTGATGTTAAAGCTTGCGACGATCTTTGCGAAGCAACTGTAACAACCACTCTTCCAGAAGGTGTAACTTACATCAGAAGCCAACCAGAAGGTCGTGTAGAAGGACGTAAAGTGACTTGGAATTTCGGTCCCATGAGCAAAGGCGAATGCCGTCCAGCTAAAGTCTGGTTAAAATGCGAATGTGAAGGTGAGCTTTGCGCTTGTTTCTGTGCTACTGCAGTACCCGTACGTTTCTGCGCTCTCTTGTGCGCGAAACCTGTTCTGTCTTGCAAAAAATGCGGACCTGAACAAGTTTGCCCAGGTGATGCTGTAGAATACACAATTACAGTTACAAACCATGGAAGCTGCACTGCTGAAGATGTAGTTGTAACTGATACTTTACCAGAGGGAGTAGAACATTCAAGCTGCCAAAAAACTCTAGTATACAAAATAGGTACATTAGAGCCTTGCCAATCCAAAACTGTTAACATCTGCACAACAGCTGTTAAACGTGGTAAGTTCACAAACACAGCAGTTGTCACAGCCTGCAATGCTGACTCCGTATCTTGCGAGTCCACAGTATGCATTTGCTGCTGCCAAATGGAATGCACTAAAACTGGTCCTAAAGAACAACAAATCGGCAAAGATGCTGATTATCAAATCACTGTCATGAATACTGGTGACTTACCATTGACAGATGTTGTTGTTGTGGATCGTGCTCCAACATCTACTTCAATTAAAGCAGCTAACGGCGCGACAATCAGCGGCAATACAGCTACTTGGAGATTGAAAGAGATGAAGCCTGGTGAAAAAGTATCCTTTAACCTGACGCTAACAACATGCGTTCCAGGATGCTTCACTAACAAAGTTGATGTGACAAACTGCCAAAACTGCAACGGTCATTGCGAATCTATGACTCATTGGAAAGGACGTCCTGCGTTAAACCTCTGCGTTGCGCAAACAGAAAATCCAATTTGCATTGGCGACACAACAGCTTACAATGTAACTGTGGTTAACCAAGGATCTGAATCTGACAGCGATGTACAATTAGTTGTTACATTCCCTGATGGAGTTCAACCTATTGAGTTATCCGGTGACGCACAAGGACAAATTTCAGGTAATACTGTTAAATTTGCTCCAATCAAGAGTGTAGCTGCTAGACAAACATTAAAATACCACATCGTTGGAAAAGCTAAAAAATCCGGCGATGCGCGTGTTAAATTTGAAGTGTCTTCCAAGGCTATTCAACCAGCTATCGTTCAGGAAGAAAGCACGATAGTTAACTAATTTGAGTTGTCTCTACAACTTAAAAAAAAAGGCAAGCCGTAAAAAGCTTGCCTTTTTTATTTCATTGCTACTTAAAATTCAACTAAGCAAGTTCAGCGTTGCTCAAGCAGAATGTTTTCTTATACTATTCCCCTAAATTATCTAGGTTTTATAAGAGTTGAAAATTTATTTTTATTAATTGCAGGGAAATAATCGACCTGATTCTCTGGGGAATAAAATTTTAGAGTCAAAATCTCTGCGTGGATGTATTTCGTTATCAAATTTTAAAAAGAAGCTATCTAACTGATAGAAAACATTCAAGAACCTAAAAACCCCTACATTTCATTGTGACAAATACCCTTTAAAGCCCTAGGCTATAAACTTAGCTTTACAATTTAGAGAAATTTATGGTACTTTTTCTTCATGAATAGCCAAGAAATGATGAGTAAAGTTAAGTATCGACTTTTTATAGGATGTATAATTTCAGCAGAATTGCGCCTACAACTGAGTCAAAGCATTCGCTGGAAGCAGGCTAAGATTGTCGCTTCAACGCAAGAGGATTTAGAGGAAACTCACTATCATGAGAAAGATTACATAGGGCGATTTTTAGACTATTCACCTATAAATTTAAACGATCTTCGATTGACTGAAGCCAAAGTGATGCAAGCTATAAAAAATTACTGCCCAGAGTATGCATGTGAAAAAATTAAAATCGTTGTATTTTCGCAGGTTTTTGTATCATAAAATATTACAATTGGTGTCACCTCCATGGTTCGGATTATCCTAGGTTCTCAATCGCCAAGACGAAAAGAAATTTTAAGTTTTTTTAATTTACCTTTTGAACAAATTTCGCCTCATTTTGATGAAAGATCAATCCTCTATCGTCGAGATCCCATTATGTATGTCACGGCTTTAGCTGAAGGCAAGGCACGCAGCTTAGAAAAAAATAATACCCCTCACATCATTTTAGCTGCTGATACAATTGTATACCGTGCTGGAAAAGTATTTCATAAACCTAACGATGAATCAGAGGCTTTTAAGATGCTTACTGAGCTAGTGGGAAAATGGCATAGCGTCTTTACAGGTGTTTGTGTACTACGGGATAATACATTATATACAGGTTGGGAAGAAACCCGCGTATTGTTTAATCCTATGTCTGAAGATGAAATTCGCCGTTACAATCAAAAAATTCACTGGGCTGATAAGGCGGGCGGTTATGCAATACAAATGGCTGGAGGACTGATTGTGAATAAAATAGATGGATGCTATTACAATGTCATGGGACTCCCAATCAATACGGTTCATACACTCTTAAAACAAAGTGGTGTAGAGTTGTGGGACTATGTTCAGTAAGCTATTTATTTTATCGTTAGCAGTTTTATTAACCTTCAAAGTATGGTCAGCTCCCTCCTCTCAGCTCCCTCATCAGAATCTTAGCAACCACGTTCTGTTTCTCATGCGTAGTGGAGACACATCAAAAGCGCTAGAAACCTATAAAGTTTATCAAAAACAGCAAGGACAACACGATTTTGAATTAATTCAAGAGATGGGTCTTCTGTTATTAGATCAAGGATGTCGTAATCCTGATGCAGAGATTCGTTTAATGACGGCCTTTGGAGCAGGAATTTCCCTAAACGAAAGAACCATTTATATTCTTGAAGCTGGTATGGATAGTGGGATTCCAGAGCTACAAATCGTGAGCTTAAACTTTCTTGGACAATTTCAAAATGATCAAGCCGATGCAATTTTGCAAAAAGCGATGAATGTCGCACATCCCTTAATTCGTCTAGAAGCCGCTTATATCATGGCTCAAAAGAAAACACCGCGTGCTTATGCCTACGCTGAATCCTTAATGCATCGCTATGAGGGTCCCTTAACTGCTGTGTTTCCACCTTTTTTTGCAATGATCGGCTCTAAAGAAGCTATTCAAATGTTACGTAAATTAATGTCCAATTCCAATGAAGATGTGCGTATCTCAGCGATTCTTAGCGCTGCTAAATATGGACGAGACGACCTGCTCCCCAAAATTCGTACGCTTGCCACTCATCATGAAAAGGCGCAGCAAGAAGCATGCGCCTATGCATTAGGCTGTCTAAAAGATGAAAAAGGCATCACTAAATTAGAAATGCTAGCGCATTCTAAAGTTCCTCATGTTCAATGGGCAGCCTGCAAGTCCTTATTTGATTTAGGGAGAAAAGAGTATAAAGCTATTCTGGAAAAAGCTGCAAAAAATAAAGATCTCTATGCGATCACTCTTCTAGGAGATATTCAAGGATCAGAAGAACTTTTAGCCGCTTTAGCTTTAGATCCTAATCTTCAAGTCAAAGTCAATGCGACCATTGCTTTGCTTCACCTCCAAGACTCACGTTGTTTACCGGGTCTTAAAGAGCTCTTGATTGCTGACCATAAAGGCTTGTGCTTGTCTAAGACCTCTTCGAAAGGAAGAAGTCTACAAGCTTGGAGGGCGACCCCTTGCGCGAAACAAAACTTTAAAGATGACCCGTACATATTCGAAGCGTCTTTAAATATGCGCGAAGATTTACTAGAAGCAGCCCTCGATCTCCCAGAAAAAGATTTTTTATCCCTTGCTAAAACTATTTTTAGGAATCAGCAAAATGATTTAGTTCCCCTACTTGTCAATTTGCTAGAGCAACTAAATACTCCTGGAGCCATAGATTTGTTAAAACAATATCAACAACAAGTAGGCGCTCCTCTCATAAGGAACTATTGTAATTTAGCTTTGTACAACCTTAAAGAAAAAGGTCCCTACGGTGAAAATATTCGTGCATGGATTAGCCAAAAGCATCATGAAGAATTGATTCGTTTTCGTCCTTTTCTACCTAGAGAATTAAGAGAGGATGGAGAACCGTATCAACTAACTCCTGAAGATAACTCTAGCCTGTTGATCGCTTCCTTTGAATCCTTCGTAAATAATAAAGATGAAAACGGGATTGATGTTCTGTTAGATGCAATACAGAATGGCCATGCCAAAAACAAGTACGCACTAGCTGGTTTGCTAATGCGCGCTATTCATTAACCTTAATCGGGTGCTAATCTTTGGGTAAAAAACGGTTTAACTCCTGAGCCAGAGCCTCTAAGGCGTCTAAGTTTTTCTTCACATCGTCTGAACCATCTTTGCATATATCTTTAAGTAACAAGTAAAATTTAAGAAAACGTTGTACAGCATATATAGGGAATTCTAAGCTTGCAATCGATGGTTGCAAAATCCCGATGAATAAATGAGCTTGAGCTCTAAATTTTATCTGATCATCTTTCCAATACCAGGCAACGATCTTATCGATAGAGGCTTTGAGCATAGTATTCATGGTTTGTGAAGATTGAGCAAGACGCTGAGTATTCTCGTAGTATTCTTTAAAGGTCGAATGCGTGATATGAAAAAAGTTACTGACACGAATAGTTCTTTCGGCCCCACTTGTCTGCAAAGTAATTTTCAAAAACTCCACCTGGAGTTGTTCGACGAGCTGATGGTGCGCTTCAAATTGTCCTAAAAATACAACGAGAGATGCTTTTTCTTGTTTACTGAGGTTATACGGATTAGATTCTTGGCTAGCTGCATGTAAAAAAAGCAAATTTTTCTTAAGAACCCATAAATAATCATCCCAAGTATTCGTTAACTCTTCAAAAGAGCTAAACGACTTTTTGACCATATTCGATACAGATTTAAGCATATTTCCATATTCTTGATATTTTGGAAGTGGAATGCTTAATCCGATCAGGTCATTTTCATAAATGGCAATTTCTTGTTTGATTTTATATAATTCTTTTCCATACGTTAATAACATTTTAAAGGCTGTATTAAACTTTTCTTCGTCTGTGGACGCCTTGCAAGTAACTTCTGCTTCTTTATACCCCTTCTCAATTTCATGCATTTTTTTGATAGATTGATTGATAGCATCTTTATATTTTTCAAAAAATATATCTAAAACCGCTTGGAAGGCCTCATCTTCACATAAAGATGCCCAAGTCTTCTGCTCTATACGGGCCATTAAGCGCGCAATCTCCCAAAAGGCTTCCAAAGGTTTATTATAAAAAATAGCGTTCGCAATTTCATTGGAAATGAGTTGCTTGACAACACTCATCTTAGGTAATTCTGACCAAATGACCTTTTGTTTCACATCTTTCAAATCTGCCAAACACTCTTTCGCCATGGAAGATTTTAATTTCATTAACTCAAGTAAAATAAAACCTAATATTTTCTTTACAATCTCTGAACTTGTTTTTCTTTCCTTTATTTTTGACTCCAACTCACCATACTTACTTAAACATTGAAAAAAAATGAGAGGACGACGCTCTTTAAGTTTTTTTGCTTTATATTTAGCTTCCTCTAACTCGCGCCATTGATCAATGATGGGTAATATCCCCTCATAATATAAACTATTTTCATATTGCGTTTTAGAGGCCATAAAATCTTTGTCTTCTTGTGCACGCTTAAAAAAGTTTTCACTTTTCTGAATTTGCATAAAACATTTATGAAGAAATTCAATTTCACGAATCATCTCTGCAAAATCCTCATAGGAGGGCTGCTCTTTTTCAATCTTTTGCATTAAAGTTTTTATTGTAGAAGAAAGGATATGATTCACCTGAGTTAAAACTTCTGGAGAATCTAAAAGCTTTGAAATATCTACAACTGTTTTAGCGTGAATGAGTTTATTTTTAAAATCAAAATTGAGATCTTCATCTTTTAAACTCAATAATAAGTCATTAGCTTGCTTTAAAAGTTGTTCGACAATGCTTTTAATTGTAGAATTGGTATCTTCACTATATTGCCTCAATACTTCTATATCATTCTCTAAGTGTAAAACATGTTGAAAAGTTTTTTTAGATACATTTTCCAAAATACTTATCCGCAGATATATATCTCCTAACACATCTAGGTTCATATTAGATAAGAGATCTAAAACAAAATCCTTTTCTTTCGGTTTATGGGATGTGGGCTCTTTAAGGGAAAAAGTCCTCGAACGCTTGATTTGAGGAGAAGAAAGAGTCGGGCTTTTGATCAGATCAGAATCACTCTTGGGCGATTGAGGAGGAGATCCTCTAGGTGACTTAAAATCGCCTTTTGAATCCTTTCTTGGCGATTTAGGTGAACTTTCGCGCGGAGATTTAAGATCACCCTTTGAATCTTTTCTAGGAGACATAGAAGAACTTTCACGATTGGCCCCTATTAAGTAATTAAAACCGCTAACTCCATTGCCGGAAGAATGGATGTTTAGAGTCAGTTGTTTTGCCAGTTGACCCACTTTTGAATCCCCATTCGATTGAGTCACGCTCCTTTTACGAGGATTTATTTCAGAATTAGGGCTTCCCACAAGATTGGAACCCACAAGTTTAGTTTTTGCAGCATGATCCGGAAGGCTTGATGTTCCTTGAGTGCGGTCAGGCGTGTTTGAATTTTGATCCGCTGGCACGCTAGAATAGAGTGTATTTTGGACAGTCATAATTCTCATTCCTTAATATTAAAAAGGAAGGATAATAACAACACTCACTTATTAGTTTCTATAAAATTACATCCTTGCAGCCTATTCAATATAATTTAACTTTTTATTTTCCTTATTAAAAATATAGCGAAATATTTTTAATCCAGGGTGCTATTCATCGTAAATCGCCACGAGATTTTCCATCCCCATCATGAAATAGACTTTCTTTGAGAGGAGATTGCTATTGCATCCCTACATCTAAAAAAGCTAGAATACTTCCTTATTCTGGGAATTGGATATCAAATGCATCAATCTACACGTCTAAACAAACTCCTCATCCTTCTAATCACACTCGTATCAACGCAGCTCGCAGGCGCCTCTCTTGAAGACTTAAAAAACGTCAATAATATTTTTGACAAAGGAATTAAAGTTGACTTACGCTCCCCTACTTTTAAAGAGGGTGTTCTCTCAACAGATCAAGGAGGAGTGATTACGGGTCCGGACTTACGCATTCAAGCCAGACAAATTATCTATACTCGCAAACTAACAGGAGACACTCCCCTTCTAACTGTCGAAGCCGAAGGAGACGTGGCCTTAGAGTTAGGGGAATATTTTTTTATCGGTCAACGCCTTGAGTATAATTTCCTATCAAAGACAGGGGTTATTTATGAAGCTCGTTCAGCCTTAGAACCTTGGTATTTTGGCGGACGTGCCATTGAACTTTGTGCAGATGGCTCTTATGTGATTTATAATGGTTTTATTACCACTTCAGAAAATTATCAAACCGATTGGCAGGTCACAGCCGAGGAGGCTAGCTTAAAAGAAAATCATCTTTTTGATGCAAAAAATGTGCAATTTCGTTTTATCCAACTCCCCTTATTTTGGTTGCCCTCCTTTAAAGCAAACCTTAATTCCATTTTTGATAGTCCCATCAGATACAATATCACTTGGGGGGGAAGGCAACATACACGTTTAGAGATGCAATACGAAATTTTTTCTTGGCGGCGTATTAGAAATTTTTTAAGGCTGGATTATCGCATTAAACGCGGTTTTGGAGGAGGATTTTACACCCTTTTCAACTCAGAAGACGGACGTGAAAACTTAGAAATGATCAACTATATTGCGCGTGATTCTTCCGTCACCAATCCTAATGAACGCACACGCTATCGCTTTCAAGGGGCTTATAACAATCTCCTAGATGAAGACCGCGTTCAGGTTAATATGACATGGGATAAGTTGAGTGATATTAATATGGCTACAGATTATGATGACCGTAATTTGGAAATCGAAACTGCAGGTAGAACACAGCTGCAAATTCGCCGCCAACAGGATGACTTATGGATTGGTAATTTTTTTACCCGTGTGCGAGTCAATACATTTCAAACAATTAAACAAGAACTTCCCTCTCTAGAAGTTACAACTAAACCTTTTACCCTCGGTTCCACTGGAATTATATCTGAAAACTTATGGCGTTTGTCATATCTGGATTTCCAATATGCAAAACATTCTAAAAATGTGCATAACTTTAATTCGACACGCACAGAGTTTTATCATAAACTCTATCATACTTTCCAAACGGGCATTTTAACCAACACTTCAGAGTTAGGGGGGCTCGCCATTTATTACGGGAGTAATCCGCATGCTGATGACCATTGGGTCACGCTGGGAATTCTTTCGCTAGAAACAAATACACAACTTAGACGTAAATATGAACGTCTCAATCATGTGTTAAAGCCTTTTATCAAGTATAACTACTACACAATGCCTGGGGTGCGTCCTAATAAACATTACATCTTTGATATCGAAGATGGTTGGTATCGTCTCAATATGCTGACCTTTGGAATAGATCAAAGCTTTTATTACCGTCGTGATGACGAAGGGATCGTCGGTCGGTATATCCACCTAGAACTTTTTGCTAATGCCTTCATCAATACCCCTACCGTCACCAGATCCATTCCTAAAATTTACAGTCGGTTCACATGGAATTCATTCCCTACGCTTCGCCATATCTTTTGTGTGGGATGGGATACCCAAAGAGCAAATTTTGATCACTTTAATTTTCGTAATGAATGGACTATTAATCCACAGGCAGCGTTTTCTGTGGAGTGGAGGCACCGGAATTCGTATAGCTGGCGCAAAGCAGACCCTACTAACTTTATTCTCGATTCATTCCGCTCGGAAAAACAATTACACCGTTCGCAATTATCAGATCAAAGGGACACGCTTTTATTCCATTTATTCTATCGCTGGCATCCTAACTGGGCTGTAGAGTTTGAATCTCGTCATGGCTGGAATCGTCGAAGAGAACCTAATTATAGCGAATATGAGATTGATCTACTCGCCACAATACAAACGGCTTGGAACATTAAACTTTCCTATCAACGTAGAGAGTACGACCGAAATGATAACCGTGTCGCTCTTTACTTTAATGTAGGGCTGCCTAGATTACCCCATTCTCGAGGAGAAACGCCTATTCCCCTTCTTAATCTGTAAGGCAAACGGACAACTCCACACAATTCACTTAATATCATTTATTTAAGGTATTTTCCTTTAAGGATTTTAAAGGTTATGATAATATTTTCGGATCTTATGCTTGAAATTCATCTATATTAATAGGAGCTTTATGGAATTACTTGTTATCGGCACAGGATATGTGGGTTTGGTATCAGGAACATGCTTGGCGGAAATGGGACATCATGTCACCTGTTTAGATATTAACGAAGATAAAATCCGTAAACTCAATCAGGGTCTCATTCCTATTTACGAACCGGGCCTTGAAGAGATGGTAAAAAGAAACGTTAAAGCTCAGCGTCTACGATTTATTACAGACTATGCAGAGGGTGTATCGAAAGCTCAGGTCTGTTTTATATGCGTCGACACCCCTCATCAAGAAAATGGAGAAGCAGATCTCCGATTTGTCCGAAGCGTAGCCACCTCCATTGCAGAACACATGTTTGATTACCGTGTGATTGTTAATAAATCTACCGTGCCAGTGGGGACGGCCCATTTTGTTGAAAATATTATAGCAGACACCTTGAATCGCCGGGGGATTTCTGTAGATTTCGATGTGGTCTCTAATCCTGAATTTTTAAAAGAAGGAAATGCCATCCAAGATTTCATGAAGCCAGATCGTGTTGTCATCGGCACAAATAACACAGACGTTGCCCAAATTATGCAAGAGATCTATAGCCCCTTTATGTTAAGTCATGAACGTTTAATCATTATGGATATTGCTTCTGCTGAAATGACTAAGTATGCAGCTAATGCTATGTTAGCTACGCGTATTTCCTTCATGAATGAACTCGCTGGTTTGTGCGAACTTATAGGAGCAGATATTAATAAAGTGCGTAAAGGAATCGGATCCGACCAGCGTATTGGTTATAAATTTTTATATCCAGGAGCTGGATACGGGGGATCTTGTCTACCCAAAGACATTGCTGCCTTACGTAAACAGGCAGATCATGTGGCCTACGAAACTCCCCTCATCGATGCTGTATCCCAAGTGAATGAGCGGCAAAAACGGGTCATGGGTCAAAAAGTTATTGATTATTTTAATCAACGATCAGGTATTGCGCATAAAAATATAGCGATACTGGGTCTTTCTTTCAAACCTGATACCGATGACATGCGAGAAGCTCCATCTTTAGTACTTATTCAACAACTTCTCAATGAAAATGTTAAGTTGCGCTTGTTTGATCCTGTAGCGATGGAAAATGCTAAAAAACTTATCCCTGATCATCCACATATTAGCTGGTGTAATGACGAGTTTGAAGCCACTCGCCATGTCGATGCCATTGTTCTAATGACAGAATGGAAACAATTTCGTTTTATTGATTTGACAAGTATTCTCCAACATATGCATGGTCGAGTATTTTTTGACGGAAGAAATCAATATAATCCTCAAGATATGGTAAAAAAAGGATTTGACTATATTAGCATTGGACAAATACCCTATTATGCTGGAGAGGCTATCCCTAAATAAGTAAGGATGTCGAATCTTTTATATTAGACTTGAGTTATTTCAAAATTTGCTTATGGACACGCAAAAGTTTTAACGAATGCATGGATAAAGTAACTCTATAACAAGAAGTTGTATTCTTTGCGCTCTTTCAATTTCTTAAGGCAAATCCATACAAATTTGAGATGGCTTTGGCAGAATGTTTTGATCATTAGAATATACACAGGTATCTATGGAAAATGCGCTATGCTCTATTGAAGATTATATTCAAAATAAAAATAGAGTGATTGAAAACTATCTTGACCAATTAATTTCGGACAATGATCTTCCCTACCGTCGTCTTTTTCAAGCGGCGCGTTATTCATTATTAGAAGGGGGTAAACGTTTACGTCCTCTTTTAACTTTTGCCACGGTGGATATGCTCAAAGGTTCATGGGAACAGGCTATCTATCCAGCTTGTGCATTAGAAATGATACACACCTATTCCTTAATTCATGATGACTTGCCTTGCATGGATGATGATGATTTTAGAAGAGGCAAGCCTTCCCTACATAAAGCCTTTTCAGAAAGTCATGCCGTTCTTGCAGGAGATTTTTTACTGACTTATGCCTTCGAGTGTTTAGCTAACGCTCCTGACCTAACAGCCCAACAAAAGAATGAAATCATTTGCATTGTGGCAAGGAATGCTGGAGCCAATGGAATGATCGGGGGACAGATCATGGATATTGAAGCAGAAGATAAAAGGATAGAGATCGGTGATCTCCAAAGGATTCATAAGCATAAAACTGGCGCTCTCCTGCAGGCCTCTATTGAATGTGGCGCGGTGGTGGCCCAAGCAGAAAAAAATCATATCGACATTTTGAAACTGTTTGGAGAGCATGTAGGTTTAGCTTTTCAAATCATTGACGACGTTTTAGATGTCACTAATCAAAAAAATTCTGATGCCAAAAATGGAAAAACGACTTATGTAAGTTTATTAGGAATTGAAGAGGCACAAAGACTTGCAGATTCTTACTATGCCCAAGGATTATTGGAATTACAAAAACTTCCTTACGATACTCACTTGCTAGCTTCTATTGCACACAAAATTGTCCACAGAAAAAAATAAGCTGATCTCCATACAAGACTCATGACTTGCTTTGACGTGTTGTATGGATGATCAGTTAAAAAATCTTTTTAGAATGAACTGCCGGATCGAGCGATTTATAGATTTTCTATTTTCTGTAGTTTAATCATTTTCTCATATTCTCTAACAAATTGAGCAGGAGTCAGAGTTAAAGCTTCTAAATTAACCATCACACCGGAATTGTAGGTCATTTTAAAACCGTGATACCGGTAAATAGCCATTTCCAACCACTCGGATATCGCAGCGCTACCGCGTTTAAAGGGCATGGCATGCGCTATCTCATACTGAAGTAAAGCTACAGTATTCTTTAACTTAGCCACATCCCCATCTCTATACTCAATAACCTTTTGAAAAATCTTTGCGATATCTTGTAACATAGGGTTAATGAGAAAGGGATCTTGATGGACGACTGAAATAATGGAGTTTTCTTTCATGTGCTCGAATGGATCCGTGCTATAATCTCTGTAAAGCCAGGTAAGATACTGGGAAAGCGCATACATTTTATTATCTACCTCAAAACGGATCGTTGCTAATACCCAATCAGATTTGCGACCCTCATAAAGATTTCTTATCTGACCAATTAACATCGATAGTTTGAATTTTTTATAGTCTTCGATGGAGTTTTGTTTTAAATTCAACATCGCTTTTTTTGAATTCACTAAACTAAAAAAATCCTGATGGGTATAGGAAGATTCGTCTACAGCATTTATAGAGCATAATTTACAAAATCTTTTGTACTCCTCATAACATAAATCGATAGACCAGTCTTTGACTTTTTCAAAAGTTAATATAGAAAATTCTAAGGAACATTTTCTTCCTTCGTAGGATTCTTCCTGGACTTTCAATTCGGTCTGCTTAAATTCACGCAACGTCCGTTTGAGAGGATTGAGATGTTTATAAATGAAAGGCATAAGCTTGGTGTTATATTCCTCATAGGGAGCACTCAATGGTGTTGCACAAAAGGGACTAGGAAAATCCTTTTCTTGATCTCTGGGGAATCCAAATGCATCAGCATCCTTTGTGCCATGCTCTACTGCCAAGCGATGACGCTCAGTACCTAAAAAATTTAAAACCTCATGAAAGAGTTCCTGCAAATTTCTTTTATCAGAAACGGCTTGATGGAATTTTTTGCTGGTGCCAGCAACGATTAAATCGACCTGCTGTAGATATTCATTTTGCATTCCTCCGTATTTCTTTGGAGAACGATCAACAATATAATTTGACATAAATAGACCTATTATTTTAGTAGGATATTATATAATACAAATCTTTAAAATTAAAAAAAACAAGAATATTGAAACTAAAATACAGCCTAAATAAGATAATGTATACTCTTACCTCGCAAGAATTAAAGATATAGAAAATTCGTGTGGGGTCGGAAACTGGGATCAGTCTTGAGATGTAAGTTTTCATTGCCTTTAATTAACTTTCATTGCTATTAAAAAAAGGCCGATCAGATTTATACTAGGGTCATCCGGCTAAGTTCTTAAGTAAACCTATAATGTTTGGTACAACAAAATTTATGAACGATTCTTCTCATTATATCGATAGCCCCTCTCTTTTATCACTGGAATCTTTGGAGTTCACCATTAAACATCGACCCTTTAAACGTGTGTTTGATATAGGCTTCAGTCTCACGGTACTTTTCTTCATGGCTCCCCTAATGGGTCTGATTGCTTTGATTGTTAAAATTTCCTCTAAAGGAGATATTGTCTATGCGCATGAAAGACTGGGACGTGGAGGAAAACCTTTTAAGTGTTATAAATTTCGTACGATGTATCAAGATGCTGAAACTCGCCTGAAAGACATTCTTGCGTCTAATCCAGAGTTAAAAAAAGAATGGGACCTAAACCATAAACTTAAAAATGACCCACGCGTGACACCGGTCGGTCGTCTTCTGCGTAAAACTTCCTTGGATGAATTTCCTCAATTTTGGAATGTCCTGAAAGGAGATCTTAGTGTAGTAGGTCCAAGACCTGTCGTTCGCTATGAAATTATCCATCATTATGGGCCCCATGCTGCAAAAATTTTATCCATCCGTCCTGGCCTAACAGGCTTATGGCAAGTTTCAGGTCGCAGCGATACAAGTTACGCCTACAGAATTAAACTTGATGAGCAGTATATTGCTTCGCAATCTTTTTTATTAGATTTAAAACTTATTCTGAAAACCATTTCCTGCATCTTTTTTCCTCATGGTGCCTATTAAATTTTGTGATAGTCTCTTATGAATCTAAACAAAAAAAGTTTATGGTTAGCCTTTATCAGCGCAAGCATCTTTACCCTGCTATTGCCCTCCATTTTTCCTAGCCTACGGTTGATGTTTTTTGTGCCTTTCTTGATTATTCTCTTTTATCAAAAATCTTTTTCCATTTGTTTATGGTATGCATTCTTTTGCGGTCTAATGATCGATGTACTATCGATTCAACCTCCCTTTGGTTTCTATGCTTGTAACTATACTTTAGCAACTGCTATTCTATATTCTCAAAAGCGTCATTTTTTTGCTGACCACCTCAGTACTCTGCCAATAATGACATTTATATTTTCCTTTACTGCCACTCTTTTAGAAGGCACATTTCTCTATGTTTTCGGCGCGCACGTGTCTTTAGGATTAACCTGGATGTTTTCAGATTTATTTATCATGCCGGCTTGTGATGCTCTTTATGCATTCTTATGGTTCATCATACTGCCACTTAGCCTACAAAAAAAATCTAGACGAAGGACGATTTAAAATGGACCCTCAGCTTAAGGAAAGAACAATAAAATGTGGAATAGATCAGGTGAAGCGCCATATTTTCCTTTGCAATGTACAAGATTCACGATGCTGCCCCGATGAAGCAGCGCAGGCGTCCTGGGAATTCCTCAAAAAACGTTTAAATGAATTACAACTGACAGGCTCGGGTGGTATCTATAGAACCCAAGCAGGCTGTTTGAGAGTCTGTCAAAAAGGACCCATCGCTGTTATTTATCCTGATGGCACCTGGTATCACTCCTGCACACCTGAAGTCTTAGAAATTATTATTCAACAACATCTTATCGGTGGAACTCCGGTAAAAGAATTTATTCTTTATGACCACTCCAAGATCTCCCCTATCACCCCTTGCTGAACAATTGCGCCCCCACACAATCCAAGAGATTGTTGGACAAGACCATCTTGTGGGGAGTGACGGGTTTATAACTAAAATTATTCAATCAGGTCGTCCCTTATCCATTATACTCTGGGGTCCTCCCGGATGCGGTAAAACTTCCATTGCAAGATTATATGCCAAGGCATTTAAGGTGCCTTTTTATTCCATCAGCGCAATATTTAGCGGGGTCGCTGATCTAAAAAAAATCATCAAAGAAATTGAAGACTCTCCTTTGCTTCATCAAGGCGCCGTCTTGTTTGTGGACGAAATCCATCGATTTAATAAAGCTCAACAGGATGCCTTTCTACCCTATGTGGAAAAAGGAACATTGACACTTGTTGGCTCGACGGCAGAGAACCCTTCATTTTATCTTAATGACGCCCTTTTATCACGATTAAGGGTTTTAACGTTAAAACCTTTAGATGATCACGCCTTAGAATTACTTTTGCAACGTTACGAAAATTTAAAAGGTTCCTTGCCCCTAACAAAAGAAGCACTAGAAGTGCTCATTCTTGCGGCACAAGGAGATGGACGATTCTTATTGAATCTTGTAGAAAATATCACCAGTGTTGACCATCAAACACCTTTAGATCCTCTGTCTCTTCAGAAATATTTACAAAAACGTGCGGCACTCTATGATAGACAAGGTGATCAACACTATAATCTCATCTCCGCCCTGCACAAATCCGTCCGGGGTTCTGATCCAGATGCTGCTCTTTATTGGTTTACTCGTATGCTCGAAGGGAGTGAAGATCCTCTTTTTTTAGCTCGGCGTATCATCCGTATGGCGTCTGAAGATATTGGTTTAGCAGACCCGCAGGCTCTTCCCCTGTGTATTGCAGCTCGCGATGCTTATGAAATGCTAGGTTCTCCCGAGGGAGAATTGGCTTTAGCCCAAGCTTTAGTTTATATCGCTTTAGCACCCAAAAGTAATGCTCTTTATATTGCTTATGGCGAAGCTCGTCGTTTATCTTCAGAAACTACCCAATTAAGTCCTCCCTCCATTATCCTTAATGCACCTACTAAATTAATGAAGCAAATGGGATATGGAAAAGATTATGCCTATGATCATGACTATCAAGATGCTTTCTCAGGACAAAATTACTTTCCTGAAGGAATAGAGCGACAAGAATTCTATAGGCCTGTCGAGAGAGGATTTGAAAGAGAGATGAAAAAAAGAATTGAATATTTTAAGAAGTTAAGAAAGAAACGCTCTTAATCGTACGTGATAGATTCACGTACGATTAAGAAAATCATTAGTCTTGTGCAGGAGCACCCGTTTCACTAGAACCCTCTTTAGGAGCGCCTTGTGACAGTTTTTGCATACACATAGCAAAACGCTTAGCTTTTTGCTGCTGAATATCATTTAACATTTCAGATATTTGCTTCTCATCTGTGACGCCATTCGCTTTCATGGTTCCTGCAAATAGGTCTGTCAGAGTCTCTCTAAAAAGCTTGACAGCTGCTTGACGCTGTTGAGGATCTTTGAGAGGATTCGGATTCAATTTTGCAGCTTTTTCCTCTACGGTTTTAATCACTTCTTTATCTTTTAAAGCTAAGTCATTAGCAATAGTCTCCCATTTTTCTTGGGGGACATTGTATTTTTTTAACGTTTCAGTAACGAAAACCTTTGGAAAATAAGAAATGAGCAACTCTCTAGAACATTCATCCGCTAACCCAGGGGGATTGCTCGGGGGAGCTTGCGTGGGGGCATCTTCTGCGAATGTATACGTTGAAAGCATAAGGCCAATTCCTAAAAGTGACGTGAGACAGTTCTTTAGAACTGGTTTATACATATTTCCTCCTTAAAAGTGTCAATGTTAAGTCATTTTTACAAAACTAAAACCAACTTACAATAGAGTATTATTTTTTTGCACTACTTTGCTTTTGTTCAATCTTTTTTTTCTTTTGAAGACAAGACTGAATGAACGCTTGCTGTTGATTTTTGATATACTCAAACATCTCTTGGATGTCGTAATCGTTATATTGATTAAAGGTATTGTGATTTCTTAGCACCCTCGAAAAAACCTCCGCTAATACTTCTTGGAGAATCTCCCAAGATTTATCAGCATCAAAAGGATTTTGCAAGGGGTTAACACGCTGATTCTGCGCGCTTTCTCTTAATAGGCGAGGAACTGTAGAAGCTTCTCGCATTAATTGACTGTAGATAATGCCCCAAGAGGATTGAGGAACACGATGCAAACTAAAGGCTTGTAGAGTTAAATCAGGAGCAAAAAATTCTATTTCTAGTTTGTTGAAGCATTCGGGCGTCGCTTCATACCCATCACAAGCACTTATACACAACCCAGCAGCGATCAAACATAGAATAAGGCAATGCTTCAACATATCCTTTTCCTTTCATTATCATTCTTCAACACTCATCCCTCCATTTATTCCATTTCATTCAAACCTCTACAATTAATAGAATCAAGTTTTGAAAGATGTCTAGATCCTTAAAAAGTACAATGGAAAATACAAAATTTTGCATCAATTTTATATAAACAAAGAATAACATGACAAAAACAATTAATATAAGTTATTTTATCACCTTTAGACTTTCATGTGGATAGCCCCTTTGAATGAGAAATAGTCTGTTCAAATTTGGCTACACGCAAGGATAATATCATTAGATTGGATTTAGTTGATGATTATTGATGGAAAAAAAATTGCCCAAGAAATTCAAGAAGAGATCAAACAGTCTTTATTGAATGAACCACATGGTCGCCCCCCCTGTCTTGCAGTCCTTTTAGTGGGATCACACCCTGCCTCAAAAATTTATATCCAAAGGAAAACACAAGCTTGTAAAGAAGTGGGCATCGACTCTATAAAAATTGAACTCCCTTCCTCTATCAAAGAATCTGAACTTCTAGAAGAAATTCAAAAACTAAATTCTAATCCTAATGTCGATGGCATCCTTGTGCAACTTCCTCTTCCTCCACAAATCGACCCTACAGCCATCATTCGAGCCATTATTCCTGAAAAAGACGTGGACGGTTTTCATCCCCTTAATGTCGGTAAAATGCTAATTGGCGAAACAGACGGTTTTTTTCCCTGCACCCCCTTAGGGATTCGTGTTCTACTGGAAAAATCCCAGATTGAGGTTACCGGTAAACATGTAGTCATCGTGGGGAGAAGTAATATTGTTGGAAAGCCCATGGCTGCTATTCTTATGCAAAATAATGCAGCAGGAAACGCGACTGTCACAATCGTTCATAGCAAGACCCCCAACATCCAAGAGATCACGAAGCAAGCAGACATTGTTATTTTAGCCTTAGGCAGCCCCCTATTTCTTAAAGCGGATATGATAAAAAAGGATGCGATAGTCATTGACGTGGGGATTAATAAAGTAGAGGATTCACAGCGCTCTTCAGGGTATCGACTTGTAGGAGATGCAGACTATGATCATATTAAAGATCTTTGTTCTTTCATTACACCAGTGCCTGGAGGCGTAGGACCTATGACCATCGCTATGCTCTTAAGTAACACATTCAAAAGCTATAAAATGCGGATGAAGATTCAATAGTGTATTCCCAACCCATCCAGAAAAATTTAGAGCTGTTTATCCGCAGCTCTCTCATTTTATTTATTTTACTCCTCTTAACTGCCTGTCAGGATTCAAGCTCATCAAGCACTCCTGCTCTGCTGACTGAATTCTCAGGTCATGAAATGACTATTGACTATAGAATTCTTGTAGGGCAAAACCTTCTTGAGAATGATCGAGAAACCATCCAACACATTCTAGCAGATACTTTTAATGAGGTAGATCAAATTTATAATAAATGGAATCCCCATTCTGAGCTTTCTAAATTAAACTCCCTAAAGGCCCACGTTAAAGTTCGACTCTCTGAAAAATTGTTAACTCTTCTAAATTTAACCAATCAGATGTTCATCCTCACGGAAGGACGCTTTGATCCAACCATTGAACCTTTGCAGACACTCTGGAAAAAACATTTAGAAAAAGGATCGATTCCCTCTCAAGAAGAGTTAAAGTCCCTTGCTAAAACAGTGGGTTGGAAAAAAATTCATATCCATGAAGGTTTTTTTTACAAAGAGGTGGATGAAATTCAAATGGATTTAGGAGGAATTGCCAAGGGCTATTGTGTCGATTTAATCGTGGAACGCCTAAATAAAGCTGGGTATAAGAATGTATTCGTCGAATGGGGCGGAGAGATTAGAGCCTCAGGTATACATCCAGAGCAAAGACCTTGGAATATTTTTATTAGCAGACTAGGAGATACTCGACCCGAAAATGCTATTGCCATTTTGAGCCTGAATAATCAAGCCATCGCAACAAGTGGAGATTATCTGCAAAGTTGGACCATTCAAAACAGAGAGGGTTCTATGGATACTTACTCTCATATTATCGATCCCGTTCTCCTAAAACCGTTGATGGTGACTCCCTCTACGATCGCAAGTGTAAGTGTGATCTCGACGAGTTGTGCAAGGGCTGATGCTCTAGCGACAGCGTTAATGTTATTTCCAAATATTAAAGAAGCCCATGCTTGGGGCGAGAAAATAAAGAAAGAAATAAAAGAGGATGTAAATTTTTGGATTGTTTCTAGGGATGACCTCTTAGGGCCGAAAAGCTAATGTGTAGGATTTTTTTCCAGCTCTTCTAAAAGCACCCGATATCCTTCGGTAAAGCGGCGTTTAAACATATCTGGATTTATATGCAAATGTGTTCTTAGTTGATGAGCGTACAACTCAAAGGATTCTAGATGTTCTAGATCTCTCTCTAGGACAGCTTCTGAAATTATCTCTGCCATCTGAGCCATCTCGTCTTGTTCTGAGACATTGGATGAATCTTTTTCTGTCACCATCTTACCATTTTTTTTAGAACTGAGCATATTTTCAACGCATAGCCGCGCATATACTATGCAGGCCCTCTTATGTTATTATACATAATTTATTTAAATCATCAAACATTTTACTTCAACTGATTATTAAACTTTTATATTGAAAAAAATTTCACCAACAAAACTATTGTCAATAATAACTCTCTGAAATAAAATGTTTTCAGAACCTACCCGACGCTTACCTAACGCTTTGTAAATCGAGGGGTGATAAAAAATTAAATGAAACGACTCCAAAAATTAATTTACACAGTTAATAGGAGGTACGTTCGTTTAAATGATCAGCCTCCAAGATACCGCTTTTTGATTTCGATCATCGCGCTTTCCAATATTAACTTTTTTAAAGAAAGCCTATGTCAACATTTGCCAATCGAAAAAATAAAATCTTATTAAGCGATTATAACTATCGCCGCGACATTGAAAACCGTCTTTTTATGGCGGATTTAACTGTGCTAGAAGTCGATATTCTCCAAGAAATTGTCAACGGCTCCTTAAAAACTAATATCCACAATCTAGCAGACAACCTAAATATTAGTATTAAAGTATTATTATCCCTGCTAGATAAATTGGGAAAAAGCGGCCTTTTTCGCCTTCAGGGAACCGAAATCTTAGTCGATAAGGAAATGCGCAAGTATTATGAAGCACAACTCATTAAATTTGATGATGACTTTAGACCCGATATGGAGTATCTCATCGGTCTCTTAAATAAAGTCCCGATTCACGCTCTACCTACTTGGTATGCTCTCCCAAGAAGCTCGGATAATATTTTTCAATCGATCATTGAAAAATTTTTAATAACGCCCAAAACCTATGAACGCTATTTGCAAGAGCTAGTCTTTGACAACTCTATTTTAGAATCTATTCTAAAAGAGGTCTTTAAGGCACCTAATTATAAAATAAAAGCTCAGACCTTAATCGAAAAATTCAATCTGACAAGAGAGCAGTTTGAAGAAAACATGCTTTTTCTTGAATTCAGTTTAGTCTGCTGTATCAGTTACAACAAGTCCGATAACTTATGGGAAGAAGTCGTCACACCTTTTCATGAATGGCACGAATATTTATTGTTTATACAAGACACAAATCCGCAAATTATTAAAGATGTGACTAAGATCCATCCTGAGTATAAACATGAATTTGGTTTCTTAAATGAACTCAACCAATGGGTGAGTCAAATCCAAAAAAAGCCGCTAGCTCTCAAAGAAATCCCTTCTAAAATCTTAGAAGTAGCGAAAGAATTAAAAATTGTGACTGTAGATAAACAAAAAGTCTCCTCTAACTCACTAACCCAAGACTGGTTAGATAAAAACATTACCGAACAAGCCATTTATCTTTACCGTCATATCATTAATCGTTTACTCAACAATCCCGATCCAAGTGCCTTTTCAGAGAAAGATTTTCGTGAAATTGAAAAAAGCCTCAAGCGCATTAATCATGGCGGGTGGGTCTACTTCGATGATTTTGTTAAAGGGAGTTTAGCAGCCGTGGGTACAACTTTGCCCATTTATTTATATAATAAAGGAAAACGTTGGAAATATGCGACCCCGCAGTATAATGAGGATGAACTAAACTATATCAAAGATGTCTGTTGCGATTACCTTCTACAGACTGGCATGACTAGCATTGGCATCCATCAGGATCGCTTATGCTTGTGCCTGACTACCTTCGGTAAACACTCAATTGGTTAAATCTTACAAAAACAAAATTTAGTAAGGTTCGCGTATTAATTATGGACCTTACTAAATAGAGGAATTTTCAAACCCATGATTCCTAATCCTTGATCAATTGCTGTAGATGGCTGATAGATTTTTTAGCTTCGTGTCAAAAGAACTTAAAATCGACTACATTAAATTTTTCAACATTATCTTTAATAAGCTGCCTTACTTTAGGCTGATCTAAATGCTTTAAAACTTTCGTTAATACTTGATAATTCTCTTCATTCATGGGTCTTTTTGACAACATAAGAGGTTCACTGTGCAACCACATATGTAGAAAAGCAAGAGAACTTGGGCTATTCACTTCTTGGCTCAGCGCTTGATTTTCCTTATTCAGTAAAATTAAGAGGATTTTAGCTAGAATTCCAAGAAAAACTATACTTCGTTGGGGAGTATAGTCTCCGTTGACACTTAGGTAGTTAGCATTTGTCAGATGTGTTAAATATAAAGATAAATGCACTTGATACAACTTTTCAAAAATTAGCTTTTCAGAATTGTCTAGATATGTTTTTTGATGAAAATATATACAATGCACATCATCAAAGGCTTTTCTAAGTAAACGAATGATTTGAGGATTGTTCAGCCACTGGGTAGGAAACAAGTACCCACCAGGCTTATTTCCCTTTCCAATCAACCAGTTTTTAAATGACAAGATAGGATCCAACCCGTTCTCTTCATTCATTTCATCATCTGTTTTCAAGGTAACAAAGAACAAATTCGTTTTTGTGTGGTTATTTTGCATAAGCACCGCGGTGTTAGAGCCTCCAGCGCCCATCCATGTCTTACGACTCTCCTGTAAGTTAATAAACAACCCTTGATGTCCTAAAAAGGCTGTTTGAAAAATACTTTCCACCTTGTTTTTTGAGTAAACATTCGATATCGTAGGCGTGGTAATTTTTAAAACAGAGACCACGCGTCTATCTTTAAGTGTCAGTGTGAAGATTTTTTCCGGAAACTTTCCTTTCATTAGCCCATCGGAAGATCCTAACAAAAGGTGACTCCAAGGAGCTGTCTCTTTAGAAGAAGCGTGTACAACCAATGAACGTAAAGATTCAAAATCCGAATAATCCAGAGGCACTTCTTTCATAAATTTCCTCGATTTACAGATCCGATCCATAAATTGCGGGATTAAATCCTTACTGAATGAACAAGTAAAATAGACCTCACAAATTTTTTTTATAGTTCTTACAAGAGCGGGACCCTGACCTTCACCTAATAGGAATAAATCGTTTAATGTCTTTTTGAAACTTTCCTCTTCAACGGCACTTCTTAATAATTTTATAAATTGCTGATAGTAAAGTCTTAACGATCGACTATTCGGATAATCGCTTTCTTTTATAAGATGCATGAGGACTTCTGAATTTTCTTCTTCAATATTAGGTAACGTTTCTTTTAAAACATCGTGCACGTTTTTTAAAAACTTTTGCAGGAATGTTTTATATCGATCCGCCTTCCATGCAGCATCAGCGTCTATAAATAAATAACGACTGTCTTCCACCACGCGTTTAATAAACGGAATCCATCCCCCCACAGGCTCTTTCGCACCTTTAATTAAATCTAACATTTGCTTTCTAACAAGTTCGTTCTTTTCTGCTATATGAAAGACAGCTCCACACAGATTTTTCCAATCAACCTCACTGAAGTCCCCCCTGCCGAACTGTATGACGTACTCCCTCATCTGATCAATGAGACAAGCCCAATGCTCTTGAGTTAATTCCTTATACTGAAAGTACAGACGTTCATACTGAAGCTTAAAAGATTCGGAAGGGGAAAAAACTTTCAGCCCTTTCGTATCTAAGTTAGGTAGCATAACTAATTTTTGATAGATATTCTGATAAAGTTTTTGTGAAATTTTACCCTGATGCTGCAGCTCAATGATTTGTTCTAAGGCATGATAAAATGGAGTACGAACATTTAAAATTTCTTCCTCAAGACTTTGCTCCAATTTTTGAAAACACGTAAAAAATGACTCCACGACTGAGAGATGAGGATCCCAATTCACCATATGCTGCACCAAAAACTTTCTGTCTTCCTCATTTAATGGAAGCTTCACGATTTTTAGGTACAGATCAGATAGGGGGTCTTGAATGTCTTTTCGATCCTGACAAAGAAAAGCCAAATGATGCACTAAATGGTCTAGATCCTTTCTGACTGACTTCGGCTTACTGTTTAAGTGGAGTTGCAAACGACTATAATGATGATTGATTAAGAAAAGACGCACTTTATCTTGATGGGAACGCCCCATTTTTTGCTCTAGCAAAAAACAAAATGCCTTCTCTTCTACTTTCATTAAAGAAATCATCGAGAGGTTTTCTAGGATCTCTAAACAAGACCCTTCCGTCAATAGGCTATCCCAAATTTCACAAATCGTCTGAGCGACTTTTATTTGTAAATGAATTGCGTCTTTGGGCACAGACAGAAGAAGAGAATTAATAAAAAATTTTTCTAAAGGATAGTCTTGACCTTCGTGAGAATGCCCTATCCATTGAAGTTCAAGAAGGATTTGTTCAAAGATTTTTTCCACTCTCCCCTCTAAAGGAATTTCTTGCGTCGAGGACTCGTCTTCCTTTCCTAATAATCCCAAACGATGGTTTATTCTTTCGATTCGGATTTCCCTTTGCTTTTCTTCTCCATAATTAGATTCAAATAAATTAAAAATGCATTCAGCTTGCATAGAGGAGTAGTCCGTCTGTATGATATGAGAAATTATTTTTTTCCAATGACGGACCATCTCAGGATCTTGCCTTTGATGTCTTTGTATGATTTCTTTAAAGCACTTTATTTGCTCATTAAATAACGCGACAGAAGAATCTTGCGTTTTAGTTTGATTTAAAGGCTTAAAAAAAATGTCCAACAACTGAATAGTGTGCTTTTCGCCAACGCTAGTCATGCAATTAACTCCTTATAAAACAAAATCATCAAGGTAATTTAAAATCTTTTACGGGAAAATACTCTTCATTTTTTTGAAAAGAGAAGCGGATGTGGGGTTCATCTAAAAACTTAAAAATTTGTAGTAGGCGCTCCCAAATTTGAAAATTTTTATTTTTTTGACAGATCGCAGCGGTTCCACAACTATAGGTTAGAATTAGATCCCTTAATTCGGTAGAATCCTTATTTTTTGACTGCATGTGCAAAAGCTTCATAAGAAGCGCGGTAAAAAATTTATGATAATCGGGCGCTAAATGTTCAAAAAAAACTAACGCACTTGATTTTGTAGCTTGTAAAAGCTTTAGAATAAAATACATTTGAGTTAATTCACGACAAATCATTTTTTCACTTTCTTGCAAAGGATCTTGATTAGAAAAAAATGTGGCTTTTACGTGAAGTGTGGTTTCCTCATAGATTGCGGAAAAATAAGTTGTCCACGTGTCCGTCTTTAAATTGTTTTCATATTCATCTGCAGAAAGTGTCAAAGGATAGACACGTGTCAAATTTTCTCCCTGCTTAAATGTTCGCATATTCAAATTGTAGAGATTTTCAAGATGAGGTGTTTTGTTAGAGCGGGTAAAATAGATTGCTAAAGTCTGTTTAGCAGTCAAAAGGGTTTGGACAACGCCATCGTCCCCTTGCGGACTTCCTAGTTGAAAGATATCTAACCAGTTTTCTTCTTGCTTGATTTTTAGCATCTGAAAACGCAAATACCCCTTCGTATACACATCCTCATCATCCGAAAATGAATTCCCCCATATGTTTTGTAATTCTCTTAAAGAACCTGAACTTTCTAAGCCTTTAAATATCCACTCATAAGGCAAATTTTCAGGGGATAAAGACACAATAGGCAAAACACTTTTAAAATCCTGTCTTTTAATTTTCTCAATTCCTTCTTCTATGGTTTTCTTCGTTATCTTGACTAAAAACGCATAATAATCTGTATGGGCTTTAAAGCATTCCTCGAGCCATTTTTTTAATATTTTAAAACTTGGGTCTACCCCCTTTTCTCCTAGCTGATCAAAATTAGTCAACTGCTCTTTGAAGATAGAAGAACCAAACACCTCCTTCTGAAGTTGGATCCATTCCTCATACGAAAGATCTAGCGTCTTTTTATCCGCACAAAAAAAGCTCTGAATTTTTTTCACAATTTTGACTACCTCTAAAGGCACATCTTCCATTTCAGAGGACAGATTTAGAAATAGTAGCTGAAGACTATCGAATACCTTTTTATACGCAATCATGTGTAAATGCTTACAATCCTCATTCCAAGAAAGTGTATTTTTGGCATGAAGCCACCCTCCGATCCAATGTATATAGGAAAAGTTAGCTGGAGAAGGGGTCTCTGAAAAAATTTGATGAAAACTTTGAGTTCTTTCCTCAATAAGTTTTAAACTTTTTAATAAGAGGAATAGATGTTCCCAATCGCTGAATTTAGACTGCGTATAATAAACGGATAATTCAGACAAATGATAATATACCCAGGAAAAAACTTCCTCTTCTAAATGTTTATCAAAATAAGGCAAGGCTTCTTTCAAACGCTCATAATGAAAAGAAACACACTCCTCTATGGAAATTCGTCTAATAGATTCGATGATTTTTTTTTCGGTTTCCACTGTATCAAATGGAATTTTCATCAGCTGAGATTTGATGTCCTTATATTCGTCTTTAAATAACTCACAAAAATATCTTAAATCCATTAATAATTGATTCAGATCTTGACTGAAGTGATGTCTTTCATCTTCTGTTTCATGATATAATGGGTTGATATGTTTCAAAAACTGTTGATAGGTTTTTGAAATAGAATCTTTTATATTACTTACAGGATCTAATTGAATCTCTTCCCAATCATTCTCAAGATCTTTACTTGAATCTAAAGCCTCTGCTCCACGCAAAAAGTAAAATTCAGAGGCATTTTTTATCCTCGCTTCTATGTCAGAATTTTCTTCTCCATGTCTAGATTCAGATTCCCAGATTGAATAGTTACCATTCATGAAAAGTCTCGAACTCGCTTCCATTTCTAGATCCTTTAATCTTTTTTAGTGTCTCTTAACAGCTTAAATTGTTTTTATTCATTCTTAAGGTTTTCAACTATTTGGATTCCTTCTCTAAACACGGGAACTCAAGGCCCTTTCAAAACATCGAGAACGCAAGATCGATAGCGCTCCATAGGGGGAGCCTTTGAGTGCACGCACAAGCGAGCTTTTACGTTTACTAAAGCATTTATGGTCCGCTTCAGAGTGGGTTGTTTGGTGATCAGCTAGATGATGAGAACATACTTTAAAAAAGAAAATAATAACAACTTTTTATTAGACATAACGTAACATTCAGTCTTGCGGCTGAAACATGTAGATTCTAAGGTTTTATTTCGGGGATGATTATTCTATATCACCCTTTGAATTTCCCAAAGACGTTGATAGAGAGGACAAGTTAATAGCAACTCTTGATGAGTTCCATCCCCAATAATTTGCCCTTTATCCATCACAATGATTCTCTGAATTCCTTTAAGTGTAGAGAGTCGATGTGCAACTGCGATTAAAGTCCTCCCCTGAGTCAACTTCTCTAATCCCTTTTGTATCAGTAATTCTGATTCAGAATCGATGGCGGCCATTGCCTCATCTAGAATAATCACTTGAGCCTCGCGAATGAAAGCCCTTGCGATGGCAATTCTGGCACGCTCTCCCCCTGAAAATTTCTGTCCACGCACACCCAAAACAGTGTCTAACCCCTGGGGAAGCCTTCGAATACGATCTGCAATTTGGGCTCTTTCCAATACATCCCAAATCCTCTCATCAGTCATGTTATCACATCCATAGGCCACATTTTCTCGCACTGAACGATTAAATAAGGGGATCGATTGAGACACCTCAGCAATTCCCTTGGTCAAAGATTTTGGATCTATCTTATCGATTGAACACCCATTTAACCATACAGATCCTTTTTCAGGTTCTAAGATCCCTCTTAATAACTTTAATAAAGTTGTCTTGCCGGCTCCAGAAAAACCCACAAGCCCTACTTTTTCATTCTCTTTTATTTTTAGATTAACGTTTTGAATTCCTGGGTGGGAAGCATCATACTTGAAAGAGACGTTTTCAAAATGGATATCCCAATTTTCCATTTTTGCCGTCCTATGTTGTTTTTGGTTGGATTGCAATGCATGGCCTGCTAACCGATTTAACGCTGTTTTCATGCGTTCTCTCATTTCGAAAAATGACAAAATGCCTTTACCAAAATCTCCCATTTGGCTGGTAAAGACGAGTGTCATCGTAAAAAGAGTGGCTAGCGCGCCTGGAGACTTTGCTTGATAATGATTTGTAAATAAAAGAATCCAAACAACACTAAAGGGCAGTAGAACTTGAATCATCCTTAAAATTAATTCAGAATAATCAATTTTCTTTTGAGCTTTATTAAAACTCTCTCGTTCTCTTTCCAAAACATCTTTGAAACGGTTTATTTCATATCGTTCAGTTCCAAAAGCCGGAATCAATTCATGATTTTGAATAACTTCTACAGTCGATGCACTGACCATGGAGGCACTAACAATAGATTCAGACACATTTTTTACCGATTTTTTGGCTAAGCTATAAGAAATAGGAATGTATAAACTTGCCCATACAAAAAAAAGAACGGCTATAGGCAAGGAATCTTGAAAAACGACAAGAGCTGCAACCATAATAGTCATAGCACTTCTTAGAAAAAAGGGTACGTTCTCATTGATGATATAGCGTGTTCCAAAGGAGATCTCTTGCATCAAACTTTCTAGCTCTCCTGCATCTCGGGTAATAAAAAATCGATTTGGCAAAAGAACAATGTGCTCAAAGATTATTTCTTTGGATTCTTTTCTTGCATCTTGTGTAAGAATAGAAGTGTAAAACCTGCCTGTCCAGCTGAAAATAATAGAAACGAGCCATGTGAGAGGGAATAGAAGAAGATAAAAAGGAGATATACGGCTCTGAACCACAACTTGATCCGTGAGAAAACCCACCAGTCCTGGAAGTGTCATGTATAAGCCCTGCCCCATGACAAGACAGAAGACCATGATAAACAATTTTTTTAGAGATATCCTAGCCAAAACCTGTTTAAGAAATGAAAAAGGTATTGAAACTGAATCACTATTTTTCATATCTATATCGGAGATTTATTAAATTCAGACAATTCTGCTTTATTCCTACCCTTACTAGTTAAAACGCGTCTGAATATTAGTCTGTCATCTTTACAGAGTCTAAAGATTGTCCGTCGATGTAAGAAAGACCTGACCCAGAGCATTTAAATGCATCAATAACTTTTGACGACGAGATCCATCTAGACTAACACCCACATCGTCGATTAACATCAAAGGTAACTCATGGCTAATCAGACGCAAACGCTCCCACTCGGCTAGCTTAAGCGCCATTACACATGTTCTTTGTTGCCCCTCGCTAGCAAAGAGGCGGGCTTCACGTTCCCCTATCTTTATTAAAAGATCATCCCGATGAGGGCCATAGAGGGTAGTTCCCACGTCTTTTTCGCGGTGGCGCATTTTTCCCCACTGTTGAAGATAGTGTTCACGTAACTCACCCATGTTTGTTCTATCGGAGCAACTGCTTTTGTAATCTAAAAGGAGGGCTTGTCCTTCTCCTGCTAACATCTCATGAATAGGTAATCCAATTTTTTGTAAATCGTGCACAGCTTGTTTTCTTTGGAGGGTGATGTAGGCAGCAGCTCCAGCCATCTCCGTTTCCCAACTTTCAATTGTAGACAACTCTTTGCGTTTAAGAAGCACATTGCGTTGACGCATAGCTTTTGTATAACGGGTGAGATGATGGACGTATAAAGGATCCACCTGAGCAATCTGTAAATCTAAAAAATGACGTCGTACAACGGGCGTACCTTTAATAAGAGAGACGTGGTCGGGAGTGACTACTACCCCATGGATTAAGCCTAAGAGATGGGTGGCGGAGGAAAGTGTAGAACTATTGTAGATAATCTTTCGTTCATTCCCATCAAAATAGAACTTCAGATTTTGTTCAATCCCTTGTTTGATAAAGTACGCTTCAATAGAGAATTTTTTTTGACCGTCACGCAGCAAGTCACCCATTTGATGGGTACGAAAAGAGCGGCCGTTCATTAAACATTGAATCGCTTCTAAAACAGTCGTTTTACCAAATGCGTTAGGCCCGATGATTGTATTAAGAGTAGGCTCAAATTGAAAAAGAGCCTCTTCATACCTTCGAAAATTTCGTAAATATAGCTTCTGCAGAATAAGGCCATTAGAAAGGGTCACACAGCCTCATTCGTTAATCTTCACTAAGACGCATAGGCATAAGAACGAAAAGAGAAGTGGGTTCGTTAGCCTCGGTTGCTTCTTGACTCTCATGCTTAGTATAGTCACAATCACTAATTAAACCCGGATTATATGGGTCTGTGATACCCATGGCGATGGTTTCATGCTTGCTATGCCTCAGGATGTCTAAGAAGAAGTTAGGATTAAAAGCAATTTCCATTTTCTGCCCTTTATAGTTCACAGGCATACTCACTTTTCCCTCACCAATTTCCATGGTGTTAGCCGTTAACTTCAACTCCCCTTCACTAAAAGTAAAGCGCACTGAATGGTTGTTTTCGGCAGCAAAAAGGGAAATTTGGCGCAAGAGGGTCATTAACTCTTCTCGATGAAGATTGACTGTTACACCCGTTTGGCTGGGGATCACACGGTTTACATCAGGATATTCTCCCGATAATAATTTAGTGACAATGATTGTGTTCGAAGCTTCTATAGCAATTTTATCACTCATGAGAAAGACGGTAGCTTCCCCTTCCTCGCTCAAATTTTTGAGAATTTCTTCGACTGCTTTGAGAGGAATCACATAGGTTCCCTGAAAAGACTTATCAATACTGAGTGTAGTTTGTGATTTCGCTAACCGTTTCCCATCCGTACCGATGAAAGAAGCTGTTCCATTCGCTATTTGTAAACACACTCCTGTCAAGACATACCGGTTATCTTCTCTTGAAACAGCGAATGCAGTCCGATATAGAACGTCTTTTAGAATGCTTTGCTTAATTTTAAAATGGACTGCATCGGTGACATTAGGTAAGGCAGGAAATTCATTTTTATTCATTCCATTCAATTTAAAGCGCGATGTGTTAGCCCCAATTTCCGTTACTTCATTAGAATTAGTAGATATTTCGACATTCACAGCTGTTAATTCCCGAATCAAATGAGCAAAGCGCTTCGCCGGAAGAGTAGTTGCCCCTTCTTCAAGAATTTTAGCCTCCGTGAAGCAGCGTACCCCGACAGTTAAATCGGTGGCTGTGATAATCAGCTCATCATTAACAGCTTCGATTAAAAAATTTGAGAGAATGGGAATCGTAGATTTTTGAGCAACTGCGTTGAGACATTTATTGATCAAATAATTGAGCTCTTGAGTAGCAATAACAAATTTCATGGGTAATTCCTTAAGCTGAAATAAAGGATATTTAAGATAAGCCACTCGATACTCTTTGTCAAGAATTATGATTCATCATCTTGCAACAACGATGCACTTTTATCATGTTATTCAGAAGGTTGAAATCAATTCACAAGGTTTATAAGCATCCTCTTGATTCCAATCTTTCTTTCGTCTAATATATATAAGTATGAGCAATAAAACATCAGATTTAGTATCGAATAAACGCGCTTTTTACAACTTCGAAATCCTCGAAACGTTTGAAGCTGGCATTGCCTTAGAAGGCACTGAAATTAAATCTCTTCGTGACAACGGAGGCAGCTTGCAAGAAGCTTTCGTAAAAGTGATCAGTGGAGAGGTTTGGTTATTAGGCTGCCATATAGCTCCTTATAAATATGGAAACATCCATAATCATCAAGAAACACGCGATCGAAAACTCCTCTTACATAAACGCGAAATCGATCATTTGAAAGTTAGTGCGCAAGAAAAAGGATTAACCATCATCCCCATCGCCTTCTATCTTAAAAATGGAAGAGTCAAAGTCAAAATCGCATTAGCTAAAGGGAAGAAAGTAGCCGATAAACGCGCTGCCATCAAAGAACGCGATGACAAGCGATACATGCAAAAAATGATGAAAAATCATTAACATCTTTAAGTCCGCATGCTCAAATTAAAGATTATCTCTATAGGAAAAACGAAGGAAGAATGGTTAAATATTGCCATCGATGAATACCTTAAACGCCTTTCTCCTCTTGTAAAAATTGAATTTGTATGGGCTAAAGACGATGGGCATTTGATCGAACTGCTAGCCAAAGAAAACAGAGTGATCTGCCTAGATGCAAACGGAAAGCTATTCAATAGCGAAAAATTTGCAGATTACATCCATCATCAGTTCATAGATGGAAAGTCTCGTCTTACCTTAGCGATAGGCGGAGCTGAAGGGCTCCCCCGAGAGATAAAAGAAGCTTATCCATGCATTAGCCTCTCTCCATTAACAATGACCCATCAGATTGTAAGATTAGTGCTCATCGAACAAATTTATAGAGCATTTGAAATAGCCAAGGGATCTAAATATCATAAATAGTCCCACTGGCTCCTGATTTTTAGGACTTAACCGCATGCTTCTTTTCAAAAGCTAATCTAAAGTAAACCATCGCTCCATTAATAAGTGCAGCTCCAATGGCCACATCAATAAAACCTCTCACATCAGCCGGAATTCCTAGATATTTCATGGAAAAGCCAAGTCCCATCATACAGGCTAATAAGATGTAGTACTTTGCGCTGTAGATGTTTTTGAATTCTGTAGGATCGCTGAAGTTACGGATGCGCTCGACTCCTTTGTATGCAGATTTCCCAAGCACAAAGCGACCTTTAAAAAAACCCACTAATAAACCCGCAGAGATTAAAAAAATAATTGCATTTTCTACCTGAGGAGATAGGGACATCAAAAGATTTAGCAGAGGGTACTGATCTGCTTGAAAACGGACATTTTCTGCGGCGGACATTAAAAAATTTAAACCTAAAGGAAGTAAAAAACTGCCTACAGCCAGCCAAATTAAACCTGAAATAATAATTAATGTTTTGTGACTCATTTTTAACATTTTCTATCTCCTATTGAACGCTTAAAAAAAGGCAGTATGAACTAGTAGACATACCCATCGATCTCAAAATTTGGTTTGGAAAACAAGCTAAGATGCGTATTTATTGACCCTTAAAGATTTTGAGCTCACCTGTGTATAGCGTAGAGGCAGATATTTTATAAAGAGAAAAGTTGTTGTTAAATGATAGACAAAAATTGGTCTTTTTTTTATACCTTTCCTAGATTTGAAAAAATTAACTTTAAGCAATTAAAAAACATTTCAGATTAATTGCTATATACCAAAATTTAGGATACTTACTTTTAGGACGCAAACATGAGCATTTCTATCAACTTTATTCGCATCTTATTTGGTGTTCTGTCTATTCTATTCCTTACCGCCTACACAACCACTACTTTTCCTGGAGGAATAACCATCGTCAACTTAACTCTGGGAGTGTTCTCAGGAATTACGGTGGGCTTTCTTTTAATGGCGTCTGACTACTTCTTAAAAAAACTTTCTCTTCGCACATTAAATGTGGCTTTAATAGGCTTAATCATCGGTTACATGCTTGGATCGGCGATTGTCGCCATTTTACAGGCTTCTTTAGATATTGCCACCTTACAAGTCTCGAAGGAGGCTTTACAGCTCTTTAAAACAATTATCTATTTAGTCAGTTGTTATATAGGAACACTGATCACAGCACGGGCGTCCGAAGAGTTCTATTTGAGTATTCCGTTTGTAAAATTCAAAGCCACTGCTAACAAAAAAAAGGATATTCTGATTGACTCCTCTATTCTATTAGATTCCAGAATTATAGATCTCGCAGCTTCGGGATTATTAGATAACCATCTTGTTTTGCCACGCTTTACTTTAAAAGAACTCTATGCGCAAGCAGAAAATGGAGATGAAAGTGTCAAAGCCAAGGCTCGTCGAAGCTTGGAAGTATGTAAAAAACTAGAGACTCTACCTAATCTCAATATGCGTTTTTCAGATACTGACTTTCCAGAAATAAAAGATCCTGTGGGAAAATTAGTCAGACTCGCACGCCTAGTCGATGCAAATGTGATTACAGCGGATATTAATCGTATCCAGCAATCTTCCATTGAAGGAATCGTTGTCATTAATATTCATTCTCTGTCCAATGCATTAAAGCCACTCACACAAACAGGTGAACAAATCAGTATCAAAATCCAGCGATATGGAAAAGAAGCACGCCAAGGGGTGGGTTACTTAGAAGACGGAACTATGGTTGTGGTAAATGGTGGCGCAGAACATATCGGAGAAACCATTAAAGCCCAAGTATTGTCAGTTAAACACACCTCTTCGGGGCGTATGATATTTTGTAATGCAGCAGAGGAAGGTTTATTATCCGATCTTGAGTCAGAGGAAGCGCTGTCCTGTATGGAAAATTCTCATAAAAGCTATTTTGCCATGGATAGCGCGAAGTATTAAAAATGATAAAAGGGCTTGGTACAGATATCATTGAGGTTTCTCGTGTCGACGACAACATCAACAAACATGGTCAAAAATTTCTAGATAAAGTTTTTACCCCCTCTGAACAAGATTACTGTAGAGGGTTTAGTCGCTCGAGCAGCAGAAATTATGCTGGCAGATTTGCTGCGAAAGAAGCTGTTGTTAAAGCGTTAGGAACTGGATTAGCCAAAGGCTTAGAGTGGCTAGACATTGAAATTCTTAACGACGATCAAGGCAAACCCTGTGTGAATTTTTCATCAAAGGCCAAACTTCTTTTTCAACAACCGACCGTCCATGTTTCTATTAGCCACTGTCATGAATACGCTACCGCGACTGCCATTTGGGAAGGATAAACGCTCAAAAAAAGCTCAATACGTTTAAAATTTTTGACGAAAAATCCATCTGGAAGAAAACTGAACGCAGTCACGGGTTTAAGGAAATGACATCTATTATAAAAAAGAGGGAGTATCAAAAAACAAGGAGTAGGCCTTCAGTAAAAAGTAGTCTCCCTCCGGGCCAAAAGGATAGATGTAAGAGATTTTAAACTGATTAGCTTGATCAGGAAAATTATGCGCATAAACGCGCCTTGCATATTCAAAAGATAAGTAGCCGCAATAGTCAAAAACGTAGGTATATTTTAAACCGATATCAATGGAACGATGGTCCACAGGACCATAGCCCCCAAATCGACAAATATTAATTTTTTTGGATCCACAGCCCCACAAACTATTCACATAAAGATTAAGTCGATGGGCCGATAGGGAATTCCACTCATAGTTGGCATTGGCCACGATCCATGGAGTCCATCGATCAGCGGTTCCTATCCCTATCACCCCCCACCAGCGAGTTTTCCAAAAGGCCTCTTGGAGAGATTGTTTCCCCAAAGCTGCATGTAAAAAAAGCTCATTGCGACCATGATGAAAAGAGCTTATATCATTCACAGCCTCTCTCCAAGCACGACTTAGAGTCACTCCAGTCGTTAAACTGACAGAATCCCCTAGGTTATCATCGAGCCATAGATAGCGAGCTGTTAAACTGACATGATCCCAATCGAACGAACGTTTTTTTGTATCGGCCCATTCCCCCTCCATTTGCACAGAAAGTGGATCAAAAACAAATAATAAACTACCTTCTAAAAAGTGGTCTGTGGAGGAATAATGAGGTTGACAGTGTGGAGCATCCACGCAGGGGTAGTATTGAAAGCGGTAATCGACCTCTCCATTCACTTGTAAAGAACTAGGATACCAGGGTTTTAGATCAGTTCCTTGTAACCAAAGAGCCGGGATCACAAAAAAAACACTTAGCACCATTAATAGATGAATGGATGAAGGTTTAAAAAACCAATTTTTCATTTAAGCGCTAATCCCTCGAGCAGAAAGTTCTCGTTCAGCTTCAATGGCTGCCATGCAGCCAGATCCTGCAGCCGTAATTGCTTGACGGTAGACATGATCTTGAGCATCACCTGCTGCAAAAACTAATTCTTTACTTGTCTGACACGTGCCTGGTTTAACTTTTATATATCCATTTTCATGAAGATGGATTTGACCTTGCAAGAAAGCGGTATTAGGCGTATGCCCCACAGCAAAGAAAACTCCCCCTGCATCAGAAGTCTCTTCTTTTTGTGTTTTATTGTTATAAATGGTGACTTCTTGTACAACATGATCTCCTGAAACCTTAACGATTTCACTGTTCCATAAAATCTCAATCTTAGGATGTTTTAACGCCCTTTCTTGCATAATTTTAGAAGCTCTTAATTGATCACGTCGGTGGACAATATAGACCTTGCTCGCATATTTCGTAAGAAATGTAGCCTCTTCTACAGCTGAATCCCCTCCACCAATCACGTAGAGTTTTTTATTTCTAAAGATCGGCATAGCTCCATCGCAAACTGCACAAGCTGTCACACCTCTTTGCCAAAATTCACCATCTCTAGTGCCTGGAATATCCAGACGATTAGCAGTAGCTCCTGTGGCAATGATCACAGCATGAGCGTGATGACTATGATTTTTTCCTTTAATAAGAAAACGTTTCTGACTAAAGTCCACAGATTCAACGTCGTCTGTTAAAATATTTGTACCAAATCGTAACGCCTGCTTGCGGAAAGCATCCATGAGTGCGGGACCTGTGATCCCCTCTGGAAAACCAGGAAAGTTCTCTACTTCGGTAGTTGTCATTAATTGTCCTCCTGAGGGTCCAGAAAAAAAACCCTCGTAAAGAACAGGCTCAAGATTAGCTCTGGCTGCATAGATTGCTGCAGTATAGCCGGCAGGTCCTGAACCAATAATTACTAACTTTGCTTCTTTCATGCGTATACCTAAATAAATTGTGTTAATACGGAAATTTGAATGGATAGATACAATCATACTGGATCTACCAAAAAGGTTCAAAACATAAATGTTATTCTTTTTGTCATACCTTGGCTTCCAAAATAATCTTGGGTTGAGGACGCTTGATTACATTGTATATTAGACTTGCAAATGGATGGTTGACTAAACAAAACTGATCTCCTATAATTACTTGATTATTTACACTTAAACAAGTCATCACATCGCATGCACTATTACTTGGTTCTTTCGTTTTTTACCTATTTCACTATCCTGTTATGCCTAGGACTCTATTTTCATAAAAAACAAACTAGTTCCACTGATTTTATTTTAGGAAATCGCTCCCTCAATTTCTGGCTTACGGCACTTTCTGCCCATGCAAGCGACATGAGTGCTTGGCTTTTTATGGCATTTCCTGCAGCAGTTTTTACAGGGGGACTCCCTAAAACATGGATCGCTTGGGGACTTATTATAGGCATGTTCATCAATTGGCAGTTCATTGCATCACGTCTAAGAAGCGCGACGGAAAAATACAATGCAAACACCCTCTCGACTTTTTTTGAAAGACGTTTTGAAGATCATTCAGGAATTATACGTCTGCTGACAGCTTCTATCTCCTTATTTTTTCTGGCCTCCTATGTAGCCGCTGGATTAATAGCCATGGGACTCTTATTCGAATCCGTATTTGGAATTAATTATTATGTAGGTCTGTCTGTTGCCATGTTCGTGGTGGTTATTTATACGCTTGTGGGGGGCTTCGTGACTGTGGCCTGGACAGATCTTTTTCAAGCCCTTTTTTTGATGACTGTGATCTTATTTGTCCCCATTTATGCTTTTATTCAATTCCCTAATGGCTGGACCACTGTAACTGATGCAGCGCAGCTACAAGGAATTCCTTTATTTTTTTCTAAAGACACGACTTCAATTTCCCTGCTCGAATCATTTTTTCTTGCTACTTGGGGTTTAGGCTATTTTGGTCAACCTCACATTGTTACAAAGTTTATGGGGATTAAGAACGTCAATGAAATGCATAAGTCTAAGTATATTGGAATGACTTGGCTGGTTCTCACTCTATTAGGGGCAACTGCCGTAGGTCTGGTAGGCATTCCATTTTTTAAAGATCAACTGAACGATCCTCAGCTTGTATTCATTAATATGGTCCCTCAACTCTTTCACCCTTTTATCGCCGGCTTTATTTTGTGCGCAATTCTTGCAGCTAATATGTCAACGATGGATTCACAAATTTTAGTATGTGCATCCGTGATTAGCGAAGATTTTTATAAAGGGATGTTAAAAAAGGCTGCTTCGGCCAAAGAATTACTCTTAGTTTCCAGAATCGGACTCATCCTAACGGCAATTTTTTCCCTCATCCTTGCCTACAATAAAAGTACGACTGTGCTCGAAGCCGTCCGCTACGCTTGGGCGGGTTTAGGGTGCTCCTTTGGACCTCTTATGTTGATGTCCCTCTATTCTAAAACGGTCAATAAATATGGGGCCATTGCAGGCATTCTCTCAGGTGGTCTTATTGCGGGCACGTGGGAAACGTTTAGTCTACAACTGATTGGTTATCAAATCCCTTCTGAGATTCCTGCCTTTGTGATTAGTTTATTATGCATTCAACTTGTCTCTAAATGGACTTCAAAGCGTTGATTGGCTGCACGACATGCAATGGACTATAGCCAATATGACTCACCTAAACGCAAGCTTTGCAGCAAGCAAGCTGAGAGATTTTATCTCAACTCTTAGATGATCAAAATGTCTTTTTTTCTGGATTGAGGGGGCGATCCGCGGGTAAAAATTAAACTTCTGGATTTTATTTTCTTGAGTTCTGACTCCTAATTGTATAAATAGAAATTAAAAGAAAGGAGTGAAAAATGCCCTACACCCTCATTTTACTATTTATTATAAGTTTCATCTCTAGATTGAACGCAACCGAAACAACAGAGCCTCAAATATCTACCAATGCCCTCCCCTCTGCATCTCCTCACTTTGACAGCCTACCCAAGGAACACCCCGAGCTCAGTACCTTCGTCTTATTGGTTAACAAAGCAGAGTTGAAAGACTTATTCAATGGCACAGGTCCTTTTACTGTATTTGCCCCTACGGACGAAGCCTTCAAAAAACTAGGACAAAAAAAGTTAGATGAACTGATGAAGCCTGAAAAAAGAGACGAACTTTCTGAAATTCTTCTCTATCACGTGATTCCAGGAAAATACCTATCCAAAAGTCTAAAGTCCAAAGAAGCCTCCACAATCAATGGCAAACCAATCACCATTACTATCGAAGATAATGCTGTTATGATTAACAAAGCCAAGATTTTAAAAACAGATATTGTGGGTCCTAACGGGGTTATACACGAAATAGACACTGTTCTTATTCCCTAGGTCTCAATAGCTGTTAAACCCCAGCTTGCCCGCTAAATCCTGATACAAACTCAATTAGACAATTGAGCTTGTGCCAGAGCTGCAATACTTGTTCAACAGAGAATGGAATATTAAAAAATGGCTAGCATGAACTGTTTTAGCGATTAGAGAGAATAGTAGAGAGAGGAAAGCGGATATTGATATTTATTCTAAGAAATCCCAGGTCTTAAGCCTGGGATTGAAACCTTATTCTAGGCTTGCTCTTTTGTTACGCGATCAAAATATTGGATAATATCGCCTACAGTTTTAAACTTTTCAGCTTCTTCTGGTGGGATTTCCTTTCCTAGACGCTCTTCAAAAGTCATATTGAGCTCTGTTAAATCCAGAGAATCAGCATTTAGATCTTCTACCAGTTTTTTGGTTGGAGTCACATCATCTCTATCTACACCAAGTTGTTCAACAATAATGTCTATGACTTCTTGCTCTGATGACATACAATATCCTTTGATTTTTGTTTTACCTTTGAAAAATTGAATTTTATCAATTTTAGTAATTACTTTCAATCTACTATTAGAAAGATCCTTATTTTTTACATCACCATGCCACCGGCTACGGTCAAAACATGGCCCGTCACGTATTCCGACCAGGGGCTGGCCAAGAATAAAGCTGCATGCGCGATATCTTCTGGTTTTCCCATACGTTCCATAGGTATAGATGACAAAATGGCCTGTCGTTGTTGTTCCGTCATCACATCGGTCATTTTAGTTTCAATAAAACCAGGCGCAATACAATTCACGCGAATATTACGAGGCGCAAATTCCTTAGCTAAAGATTTAGTAAAACCTATTATTGCAGATTTAGAAGCGGCGTAGTTTGATTGTCCGGCATTTCCAATTAATCCAATTACAGAACTTACATTAATGATGACTCCCTTGCGGGTCTTTAACATCTGACGAGTTAGAGCTTTACAAGTATTGTAACACGACTTTACATTCACTTCCATGACCTGATCCCAATCTTCCTCGGTCATTTTCAGCATTAATTGATCTCGCGTAATACCCGCGTTATTGACTAAGATGTCAATAGATCCTTGCTTTTCTTGAACTAATTTTACAGCTTCTTCTACATCTTTAGTATGAGCGGTGTTGACAGTATAAAAAGTGGCCTTGTCAGGGCCAATTTCATCTACAACCGCCTGTCCTCGCTCTTTATTCGTGCCAAAAATAGCTAAACGCGCTCCTTGACGAGCAAATTCTACAGCTATGGCCTTTCCAATGCCTGCGTTTCCCCCCGTAATGAGAGCGAGTTGATTTTTCAAGAGTTGTTCCATGTCTATCCTATAATTTTTGCGAGTTGATCTAGCTCCGAAACTTTTTCAATGGAGATTGTAGACACATGAGGCAGGATACGTTTATTAAAACCCGAAAGCGTTTTTCCACAACCAATTTCAATGAACAAATCAACCCCCGCTTCTCCCATCTTGCGTATGGATTGTTCCCACCTGACGGAATGCGTCACTTGATGGACTAAATTTGACTTAATTTCTTTACTGTCTTGCACAAAATTTCCTGGAACATTCATCGCAAATGCAATATCACTTTCTATTAGATTTAATGGATAAATATGTTCTGCTAAACGTTCTTCAGCAAATTTCATTAGTCCACTATGAAAGGCCCCATGCACCTGCAGGGGTAAAATACGTTTAGCTCCTTTTTCTTTTAGTGCGACAGTGCCCGCCTCAATCCCCTTTTGAGTTCCTGAAATGACCACCTGCCCAGGACAGTTAAAGTTAGCAGTCCAGAGATCGTTAGGTAATTGTATTTTCCTTACAATATCCTCTACTACGTCGGCCTCTAAGCCCAAGACTACTGCCATCGTCCCCGCATGCGCTTCACAAGCTTGATTCATATATTCACCTCTGCGCTGAACGAGGGGTAGACAGGTTTCAAAATTTATTCTTTTTGAGGCTGTAAGCGCTGAATATTCCCCTAAACTTAAGCCCGCACAAACTGAAGGTTTAATACTAGGAAACTGTTGATGAATGACCTTCAAAATAGCCATAGAAACTACATAGATGGCAACTTGGCTATTTTTAGTTTCAGTTAACTCAGACTCTGGTCCTTCAAACACGATTTTTGATAGATTTCTACGCAGAATCTCATCTGCATGCTGAAATAATTCTTTAGCTTCGTTATATTGATCAAAAAAATCTTTTGCCATTCCTACATACTGGGCCCCTTGGCCAGGAAATATGAAGGCAATTTTTTTTGCTGATGTCATTTTTTCCAAGTTCTCCCTATTGTCTTTATTTATGATTCAATTCTTGTGAGAACAGAGGCCCCCCAGGTCAATCCGCCTCCAAAAGCCACCAGCAATATGCGCTGATCTTTGACAAGTTGGACTTCTTTCAGTAGCTCATCTAGTGCTATAGCCACACTAGCAGCAGAAGTATTTCCATATTTATGAAGCGTTTTATACACTTTATCTTCTGGTAAACTAAAATTCTTCGCAATAGCTTCTATAATCCGTATATTGGCTTGATGGGGAACCATCCAGTCAATGTCTTTATCTGTTAAACCCGCCTTAGTTAAGCACTCTTGAGCTGAAGCTGTCATTTTTCTCACAGCGTGTTTAAAAATTTCTTTTCCATCCATTCGAACTGTATGCAGCTTCTGATCGACTGATTCGTGAGTGGCCGGATGACGGCATCCCCCGCCTGGGATGATCAATAAATCCCCCAGTTCGCCATCTGCCCCTAGGCAGATGGAATCTAAAGCAAGCCCAGCTCCTTGATTAGAGACGACAGCTGCAGCCGCCCCATCCCCAAACAAAACGCAGGTATTCCTGTCTTCGTAGTTGAGTAAAGGAGTTAGCTTTTCTACTCCCACAACCAATATATTCTGGTACATCCCTGATTCGATATAAGCTTTGGCTACACTCAACGCATAAATGAAACCTGTACAAGCAGCCTCCGCATCTATAGCCCCTGCTTTGACAGCTCCAATTTTTGCCTGAATTAAGGCGGCAGTACTTGGCATAAAATAGTCCGGACTCATGGTAGCGACGAGAACCATATCAATATCCTGGGCAGAAACTCCAGCATCCTCCAAAGCATTTAGTGCAGCTTTAGCACCCATGACTGAAGAAGGCTCATCAGGCCCTGCAATGCGACGTTCTCTAATGCCAGTACGCGTGGTAATCCATTCATCAGATGTATCAACGATCTTTTCAAGATCATGATTTGTCATTATCTTTTCAGGCATAAATGAACCTGTGCCAACAATACGAGCTCTGGCATTCATAGTAAACTCCAACTTAATTATAAAAAATAAGCAGCGTACCAAAATTCCTCATTAAACTGAAGCCTCTAATAACAAGGAGCTGGAAATGCAACTATTCCATAATAATTATAATGTATTTGATATTTTTTTTATACTCGTGATTGGGACCTAAGCTGATTCTAACCCTGCTGACAAGGGTTAGGGCGCAATCACAGGTTACAGTTTTTCCCTATCTAAAAATGGCTTTCTATGCTAGGCTTGTACTAATATTAATGGGTTATCTTGATTATGCAATATCCTGCTCACTTAATGAAAGTTATTCAAGTTCTCAAGCGACTCCCTGGAGTAGGGGCTAAGAGTGCAGAACGCTACGCTTTTCACATGTTAGACTGGCCTCCAGAATACTTAATTGAGATGGCAGACATCCTAAAAGAAATCCCCCAAAAAATTGAATATTGCGCCGATTGTGGATGTTTTAGTGATAGAAGTTCTTGTACTTTTTGTGTAGAAGAACGAAATCATGCCAAAGTTATCTGCATTATATCGACTCCACGAGAAGCGTTTTCTATTGAAACAACGGGAGAGTATAAAGGTCTCTATCATGTTCTCGGAGGACTTCTATCCCCTATCGATGGGATAGGACCTGAAAAACTTACCATAGAGCACTTAAAAAAACGTATCGTTGATCTAAAAATAGAAGAAGTTGTCATCGCGCTAGACTCCACCTTAGAAGGAGATGCAACTTCTCTTTATCTAAAACAGGAACTAGACCCGCTATCTGTAAATATTTCCAGGTTAGCTTTTGGAATTCCTATGGGAAGTCCCTTGGATTATGTGGATGGAGGAACCCTAGCACGTGCTTTTTCTGCCAGAAGTAGTTTTTAATCAATAACAGAACTTACTAACGGATCTAGTCCGGACAGGGCCAAGGTTTTTGCTCTTTCAGTAAACATCTTCTAATCCTTTTTTAAAAAAGACTCCTAACAAAAACACCATTCTTCCCTAGATATCTTTCAAAACTTGCTGTGGTGGAAAAATTGATGACTTTAGATAAGATTCATCAGCAAATTTTGAGAGCATATGCCAACATATGGTCGAAAAATTTGACGATGAAGATGCTAAAAGTCGCGATTTTAACGACCAAATGGAATTTCGAAAGATGTCTCCTCTTTACATAATTGCTAGTGTCGCCTATGATTAGCCCTTTTTTAGGTGACACACTGTATAATTTTAGAGGACATAATGAAGCACAAAATAAAACTCCTCACAAGCTTAGTATTCTTACTCATAGTATGTGGTAATACTCTTAATCTGTTTGGACAGTCTCTTCAATACGAAAATCAAAAAATTGAAAAAGTAGACATAGTCATACAAGGTCCTTGTGACAATTTTGACCCCCTTATCATTTTAAATCGCATCAGGACACGTCAAGGAGATTTTTTCTCCCAGCTCGATTTTGACAACGACCTAAAAACACTTTCTCAAGACTATGACCGTATCGAACCGTCTTTTGAATTAGTCGATGGCAAGATGTTTATTACTTTAAAAGTATGGCCCAAACCTGTCATTCGTTCCATCAATTGGTGTGGGAATGAGAGAGTAAAGACTAAGCGCCTTCAACAAGAATTAAAAATATCCTGTTTTACTGTGTTTGATCGTAAAAACTTTAACCAAGCCTTTCATAAACTCAAAGCGTACTATGTAAAGAAAGGCTTTTTTGAGGCTGAATTAACCTATGATGTTAATCTTGATCCTGTGACTAATGAAGTAGATATCAACATTAATATTATAGAAGGAAGATCGGGCCGTATTAAAGATATTATTTTTGTGAATTTTTCAAGCAGCGAACAGGAAGAACTGTGCGAGCAAATGGTAACAAAAAAATATAATATCTTCCTTAGCTGGCTGAACAACGAAGGAACCTATAACGAAGAAGCGATGCAGCATGATCAATTTAATATTATTAATTATCTGCATAACAAAGGCTACGCTGATGCAACAGTAGATATTAAAGTCGATGAAGCAGTACAAGAAAATCGCATTATTATTACCATCACAGCTTGCAAAGGATCTATTTACAGGGTGGGAAATATCTCTATTGAGGGAAATAAACTATTCTGTACAGAAGACATTCTACGTCAGTTTACCTTTTGTGAAGGAGGCGTTTATTCCCCTGAACAAATTAGAACTACCGTGGATAATATTACGAATCTGTATGGGCGCTTTGGATACATTGATGCAACAGTGGATCATGAACCTTGTCTGTCCGAGTGCGAAGACTGTGTGTATAACATCAAATTTTATATCGAAGAGGGAGAACAGTTTCGTGTCGGTTTAATTAAAGTTTTTGGTAACTGCCAGACTCAAACAAAGGTAATTTTGCATGAAACCTTAGTGATTCCTGGAGAAGTTTTCAATGTGGAAAAACTAAAGAAAACGGAAGAACGATTAACAAACGTGGGATATTTTTCTCATGTGAATGTGTATGCTGTTAAATCAGAAGGTCCCTATAGCCTTGGAGAGAATTATCGGGACGTGCATATTGAGGTTGAAGAAACTAGCACAGGACACTTTGGTGCGTTCTTCGGTTTTAGTACAGCAGAAAGCGTTTTTGGCGGACTCAATGTAACAGAGAAAAATTTTAATTATAGAGGTCTAGGAAGACTGTTCCAAGACGGCTATTCAGCGCTTAGGGGTGGAGGCGAGTACGCCCATGCAACAGCCACTGTCGGCGCTAAAAGCCGCAGTTACGTCTTTTCATGGACTAAACCCTTCTTTAACGATACTAAGTGGATTGTAGGCTTTGAATTGGAAAATTCCGTGAATCGATATATTGCCAAAGACTATGATATTAAGACCTACGGCGGACTGGTGAATGCGACTTACCAATTAAATCAATTTATGAAATTGGGATGGCACTATCGTTTGAAGCACACTGACATCGAAACCTCAGGGGGTCTGGAATATGAAGAAAGGTATAAGTACTATTCCAAAAGTGAATCCGGCCCTTTACTCAGTGTAGAATCTAAAAATGATGGGATGGTTTCAGCGACTGGTTTAACATGGACATATGACTCGACAGATCATCCAGCCAAACCTACGCAGGGAGTTAAGTCTCGTTTTGAAATCGAAGTCGCAGGCTTAGGTGGTAACTATCGATTTTTTGCAACAGCTTATACAAACAGTTGGTACTATAAATTGGATCGCAGAAGCGTCTTAAAATTCCGTGCAGATTTTCGCTTTGTAAGTCCATTTGGAGGAACATCGCGTAAGAGAATGCCACTTGACGAACGTTTATTTTTGGGTGGAGATAACATGATTCGCGGTTACCGCCCTTATAAATTAGGACCCCGTTTCATCGATGGAGACCCACGCGGGGGGATGTCCATGCAGATTTATTCGATAGAAGCCTCTAGACGTTTAATGAAAAATCTGGAAGGATTCGTTTTCTGCGACGGGGGTCATCTATCGTTTTCTCGTTTCGATTTTGGTCTGGGATCAGGCCGTATCAGCACGTCTGTAGGATTAGGGATACGCTTCAAAATATTTGATGGCATGCCTCCTCTTACAATGGGCTATGGTATCCCTCTTAATCCAAAGAGCAGAGGAGAAGTGAAAAGCTTCTTCATAAGTGTTGGTGGACGTTTTTAAGATTTACTAAAATAAGGAGTCAATCGATGAAAAAATTATCTTACATTGTTATTAAAGCTGCTATATTAAGCCTTGCTTTTGTTGCAGTTAATCCTGCACTAGAGGCGGCTCCTGCAAAAGGAGATCAAGGATTGAAAATCCGTATAGTAAATTTCAAAACTTGCGTAGAAAAATCTAAGCTAGGTAAGCAAGAACAAGGAAATTTTGACGCCCTCAAAAAACAAATAGAGGCTATGCTCAGCGATAAAGAAAAAACATTAAATGACATGGCTGAGAAATTAAATGATCCTGATTATCTAGACAGTCTTTCTTTAGAAGCTGAGACTGAGCTAAAACGTAAATTTAGAGGGATCAGCCAAGAAATATCTGAGCAGCAGCAAAAATACTATGAAAAATTACAACAGGCGAATTTTAAAATCTTAGATAAGCTAGCTGATTATATTGGCAAAGCCTCCGAGACTGTCGCCAAAAAAAATGGAATCCATATGATCCTAAATGAAGATGGAACATACTACTACGACAAAGATTTAGATATATCCAATGAAGTTGTGACTGTCATGGATGAGATGTATGAAAAAGAACCTAAAGAAGCCAAAACTGAAATTAACAAGTAAACCATTAGGGGTGGAATGAGTTCCCGCAAGTCCTTTAAGCTTTCCGAAATAGCCGTCCTGACTCAATCTGAACTTATTGGGGATCCAGATTGCTGCATTGAAGGGGTAGCGGATTTGGAACGTGCAAACAGTACGGAAGCCTCCTTTTTAGAAAATCCTCGTTACGAGCAGGCGATGCAACAGTCAAAAGCAGGGGTTGTATTTGTTCACTCAAAAGATAGCTTACCTTCAGGTAGAAATTTTCTTGTGAATGAAAATCCCTCTCTAGCCTTCCAGGTTTTAATCGATGAGTTTTTTAAAGAGAAAGGTGAGCTAACAGGCTTTATGGGAATTCATCCCACAGCAATTATTCATGAAACATGTAAACTAGGCGCACATGTACAGATAGGTCCACATGCTGTTCTGGACAAAGATGTTGTGATTGGAGATCAAACATATATTGGAGCTGGAGTTTACATTGGCCCTCATACAGAAGTCGGTCAAGAATGTGTGATCCATGCTAAAGCGGTCATACGTGAACGCTGTAAAGTGGGTCATCGAGTCATCATTCAGCCAGGGGCTGTGATTGGTTCCTGTGGTTTTGGTTATGTCACTAATAAACAAGGCGTTCACGTAAAACTGGCCCAGCTAGGCATAGTCGTGATAGAAGATGATGTGGAAATTGGGGCCAATACGACCATCGATCGTTCTAGATTTGAGGTAACCACGATAAAGAAAGGATCGAAAATAGATAATCTAGTTCAGATAGGGCACAATGTGACCATTGGTCCTTATAACATCATTGTAGCCCAAACTGGGATCGCTGGTTCAACTAAAACAGGACGACATGTCGTGATGGGTGGACAGGTAGCGGTAGCAGGCCACCTAAAGATCGGCGATGGGGTCATGTTCGCGGCTCGCAGTGGCGTCACCAAGTCCTTTACTAAGGCTGGAAAATATGGGGGCGTGCCTGCACAGCCGTTAGACGAACATAATCGAAATAATGTGTTTATCCATCAAATTGAAAAACATATAAAGAAATTAGAAGCTAAAATTGAAGAGATTAAAGAAATGTATCTATTGAAAGAAGATAGAAAATAGTTTCTGATTTCTTTGAATCATCTCTCCGTTCATTTTCTAATGATTGATGGCTGCATTAGCTGAATGAAGGAACTGAGATGCACCTGAAGTAGACAAGCGACTTAAGTACATAGGTTCTGAAGATTTTCTTAAGTATTCTGTTTCATCTAGGATGTTTTTAGCTTGCGCGCGATCCATGCGCCCGTTCCACTCTAATGAAGTTTTCATACACATCCCTATTAAAGCAGCTCCTGCTATTGATAAACCAGGAATAATTAAGGGAGGCGCTGCAAAACACACTACCGTGGTAAAAATCATCGAAGCTACTATGGCTGTGGCTAACGCTAAACCTACAAGTCCACTGATAAAGTTTCTTTTGTACATTTTTTCCCTTAGATCCACAATTTTAGCTAAACTTTTAAAAACTGGGTCTTTATTGACCTGCTTATCTTCTTTTCTAGTCCCCTCTAAAAATTTCTTTAGATTTTTTCCTCTTTGGATGATTTTAAAAGAATTGGTGATCTTAAGAGTGTCCCGTACAAACACGTAGAGGGAAGCAAAAATCACCAATCCACCCACGACTGAGATTAACTTCATCACTTGCGAAGGTTTTTTAGAAGCTTTAACAGTTTTTTTTCCCACAGAACACGGGACCGTAAATGTTTCATAAAAAGCTCTTACAGTCGGTTTCGTGATATCTACAAAAAAATGTTTATTCTGGACATGCACGAATGGGGCATAAGTGTATTGCGTTTGATCACTAAGAGACTTTCCAATACCATGTACAAAATCAGCGCCGGCTTGCCCTAAATAACGCTCAATATCAATAGGGAATGTCCCATTTTTTGTTAAAACAATATCATGGGCATGATAAAATTCGTCTTGCTGTCTATAGTAAGCAGGGTCTGTTTGCATTATTCACCTATACCGATTGATCTGAAAGTTTGGTATAAATCAATTTGAATTCTAATACAAAACAGATATTTATTATACAAAAATAATAATATATTACTCAGAATACAGAAATTAACTATTTTTAAACACCCTGTAATTATTTAGTTTAATAACAAAACCGCCGGATTTTCAAGGTATTTTTGCACTGTTTTTAAGAATTCTGCAGCAGCCACACCATCCACTACACGATGATCCACAGATAATGTCACATTCATTGTTTTGCCAGGCACTATAGCTCCATTCTTTACGACAGGTGTATCCAAAATCCCACCTACAGCTAGTATAGCAGCTTGCGGAGGGTTTATTATAGCCTGAAAACTTGTCGTGCCATACATCCCTAAATTAGAGATGGAAAAAGATCCTCCCTGGTATTCGTGCGCCTCTAACTTTCCTACTTTAGCTCTTTTTGCAAGTTCTTTGATTTCAGAAGAAATATCTTGCAGTTCCTTATAATCAGCAAATCGAACAATAGGAGTAATTAATCCTCCAGGGATGCTGACAGCAACAGATATGTCTATCGTTTGAAAACGTATGAGAGTGTTATTTGAAGCGTTAAAGCCACTATTAACGACAGGGTGCTCCCTCAAAGCTAATGCACAAGCTTTAACAACACAATCATTATAGGAAATGGCGTATTCTAAATGTTTTAACTGCTCTCTTAAAGCCACTAAAGCTTCGGCATTAATCGTCTGCTGGACGTAAAAGTGAGGAATATAAGTCTTAGACTCTTGTAAGCGTTGACTAATCACCCTACGCATGGGAGTTAAAGTTTCTTCCGTGTATGTACCTGGTGGGATGTCAGGAAATCCCGTTTTGACCCCACGACTTTTAGCATGAGCCAGATCGCGACTCATAATACGTCCGCTGGGTCCAGTGCCTTGCACGGATTGTAAGTCTACTCCTTTCTCTTTTGCCAATCGTTTAGCTAAAGGAGAAGCCAGAATACGTTTGTCTTCAGATGACTGCTTATCCGAAAAAGAAGGAACGACAGGCGGTGGACTAAAAGTAGGAGGATTGGGTTTTTGCGGTTCAACTTTAGGTGCCGAAGTTGCGGGGGCTTGTGCAGGTTCTTGTTTTTTTTGTTCGTCCTCTTTAACAACAGTCGCAGGCTCTTCAATAGAATACCCTTCTATACTTTCATCTTTTGATTCAGTTAAGACTGCTACAGGCTGGTTGACTGTTGCATCCTGCCCCTCTTGAACTAAAATTTTTGCCAACCACCCTGCATCGATAGCATTGTATTCAACAGTTGCTTTATCAGTCGCTACTTCAAATAATAGATCGTCAGGTTTAATTTCATCGCCTATTTTTTTGTGCCACTTAATAAGGGTTCCCATTTCCATTGTAGGAGATAATTTGGGCATAAAAAGAGTAAACGGCATAATTAAATCCTTATGAGTTTGATCGATTTAAAGCTTTTTTTACAGAAGCTATAATTCTAGGGACTGTAGGTAGAGTTTCTTTTTCTAGGGCTTTAGAATAGGGCATGGGAGTATCCTTTTGACAAACCCTTTCTATGGGTGCGTCTAGATAATCAAAACAATGTTCCATAATTTGAAAGCCGATTTCAGAGGCAATGCCAGCAAAATAATGGCCCTCTTCCACCACTACACAAAAATTTGTTTTACGTACTGACGTCGCAATTGTCGCAATATCTAATGGCCGGATCGTTCTTAGATCAATTAATTCTGCTTGAATTCCCTGCTGCCGCAACTCTTTAACAGCTTCCTGGCAGAATAAAACCATACGGCTATGAGAAACTATTGTAATATCAGAACCTTCACTAACAATCTTAGCCTTACCTATGGGAACTAAATATTCCTCGACAGGAATCTCCATTTTGTCTCCATAGGATAGCTCAGATTCTAAGAATAATACGGGGTTATTATTTCTAATACTGGATTTTAGCAACCCTTTAGCATCGTAGGGATTACTAGGGGCTACAATGATAAAACCTGGTAGATTACCATAGATAGCTTCAACACAATGAGAGTGTTGACTAGAGACCTGCGCAGCTGCGCCATTAGGTCCTCTAAAAACAATGGGAACCGGAAAACGATTTCCCGACATGTAGTACATTTTAGCAGCATTAGATATGAGCTGATCAGCTCCCACAAATGAAAAATTAAAGCTCATAAATTCTACCACCGGTCTTAATCCCGTCATCGCTGCACCAATGCCCAATCCCGCAAACCCTAACTCAGCAATCGGTGTATCAATAATTCGTTGGGGCCCCCATTTTTCAAGCATCCCTTTAGTGACTTTATAGGCTCCATTATAGAGTCCTACCTCTTCCCCCATCACAAAAACGCGGGAATCGCGTGTCATCTCTTCATCTAAAGCCTGTCTTAGAGCTTCTCGCATTTCAACTAACTGCATCTTTCCATTCTCAGATGGATTCTCTTCAAGGGGCATAAACATCTTCCTCAAGTGTTATCGGATCTGGCCATGGACATTGGTCAGCATACTTCATTGCTTCAACGGCAATTTCTCGAGCCTGTTTGTCCATTTCTTTATAACTTTCTTCATCGATCATTTTTTCTTCCAGGAGAGCTTTTTGCATGAGAATCAAGGGATCGCGAGTCATCGATTCTTTTAACAACTCTTTACTTCTATACAGTCCTGGATCAGAGATAGAGTGTCCACGAAATCTTTCTGTAATGACCTCTACCAAAACGGGGCGGTTGTCTTTTAATACTTCCTGATAAATATGATCAAAACCTGCATAACAATTGAAAAAATCCATACCATCTAACGTATAGCCTTTCATATTAAAGCTGGGGGCTTTTTTTTCTGCAATTGGAGCTACGCTAATCGCAGATTGAATAGCTGTTCCCATCCCCCACTTATTATTTTCAATCACATAGATACAAGGAAGATCCCAAAGGGATGCTAAATTTAGGGATTCATGAAAAGCCCCTTGAGCGACAGCTCCATCACCTAAAAAGCATACAGCCACTTCTTTTTGATTATTATATTTAATAGTAAAAGCAGCACCGGTCGCAATAGGAATTTGACCTCCTACAATGCCAAAACCACCCAGAAGCCTATCTGTATACAAATGCATGGAACCTCCACGTCCCCTCGCATTTCCTGCTGCTCTTCCATATAATTCTGCCATAATTTCGTTAGGTGTTGCGCCTAATAATAGTGCCAGCGCATGGCAGCGATAAGAAGTAATCCACCAATTTTGCGCACCCATTGCTTGTAAAGCAGCCGTCTGTACCGCCTCTTGACCAATGTAGGCGTGAAAAAAGCCTCCTACTTTACCTTGTTGATAAGCAGACTCTGCCCTAATTTCAAAATTACGAATGAGCAGCATGCGTCGCAAATTTTCTAGCAAAGCTTCCTTACCAAGCTTCCGGCGGATTTCACGTTGGTCCGAGGGAAAAAAATGATACTCTGGATTTTTTTGTTGATCTGTCATGATTGAACATCTATCTTTAGCCTAGGGCATACACACAGTGTTTAAAGATTTTGAATCACTCGTGTATATCATAGGATTTTTTACGTTTATTGCTTAGGCACAGAATAGTAGATTTAATAAAAACATGAAAGTAAAAACCTAACTATATAGAGGTGGTCTTAACACTAAGGGACGTCTAGCATAAGATTCAATTGGGCGCGCAAGTGAAATGCAAACAGAGCACCTCCTGGAGAATTATTTGAATCGGATGGTCTTTCTGAACAAAGACTTTAAAGGCACTCAATTTCTGGACTTCAGTACGCTGTTGAATACTCTCTAGCAAACATGAAAAAACTTCCTTTTCTATTGGTGAAATTTGTTTTTTACATTCTTTACAACTCTCTCCTACTTCCTTAAATACCAATGGATTGGGTTTAGCTTGTACGATATCAACGATATAACTCATACTTTCCTTTTTAATACTAAATATGACGGACAAAAAATAAAAAAAATACAGAACCAATATCTCAAATGCAAGCCATTAGAAATCCTTTATATTATCCCTCGGCAGCTAAGGAAGAATTTTCTAAAATAGGTTGGGATAAGGCCTGTGGAGAAACTTCACTGTCTACAATAGTCGCGACACAAGAATCAGACCACACATTAAGAGCTGTTTCCACCATATCAATCAGAGTATAAAAGGGTAAAATCACCCCTAAAATATTCAGAGGAACATTCATAGTGGCTAAAAATGCACTTGAAAGAAAATAGCAGCCCATCGGTACTCCTGCGTTCCCGACCGCAGCAATTGTGGCGAGGAAAATCCAAAGAATCATTTCAAAAGCTGTATAACTGACACCATGACTCATGGAGACAAATAGAACTGTAATAAGAATAAAAGCTGCACATCCATTCATATTGATGGTTGTGCAAAGCGGTAAACTAAAGCTAGCCACACGGCGAGACACCCCTACACGTTCTTCTGCACATTTCATAGCCATAGGAAGCGCTGCGTTAGAAGATTTGGTAAAAAATGCAACAGATAAAGCGGGTAGCATCCCTTTTGCGGTGCGTAGCGGAGATATTTTTTTGAATTTAAGCAGGAGCGGTAAAACCACAAAACCTTGAATCAAGTTAGCAGCAACGACGGTTCCTAAGTAGAGAGCTAAACTTTCAATTTCTAAGCCTTCATGGAGATCATGGATGAAAAGTGTAATAAAAGCCCAGATGGCTATGGGCATAATTTTAATGATCCATGTGGTCATTTTCATAATTGCGGCATAGAGACTTGAAAAAAATGCATGGAGAATTTTTCGATTTTCGGTAGGCAAAGCGATAATGGAAAGACTCAGCAGTAAGGCAATAAAGAGCACACCAATGACGTTGTTATCACTAAAAGGGCGCACAATATTTGAAGGGATGATTTGCTGCAGATATTTAAAATAGCTGCCTTGTTTTTGAACACTCTGTGCTGGTTGAGTCGCAATTTCTTGGATCTGAGAACGCACAGGATCGATGATCACAAACAAAACTAACGCCAAAGTCGCTGCTAAAACTGTGGTCAATAGCGTGTATTTTAGGACTTTTTGTCCAAGAGTTTTTAGTTCACGCGCACTTTCCATTCCAGAAGCCGTTGAAACAATAGAAAGAAAGATAATGGGTAAGCTTACCAATTTTAACAAATTAATAAAAATATCTGAAGCCCCTTGTGCCGCTAGATTAATTCCACTATGATTTAAATAGCCAGCGACGATGCCTAAAGATACAGCCAACGCAAGTTGAAAAGTCATATTGGATAGAATCGATAATCTACTGTAGGGGCTGCTCATAAACTCCTCAAATTTTTAAATTGTTAAAACGAAAATATAATCGATAGTTTTAAAATCGACAATAGACTTCTTTTAGCAGCCGTGAATCAAGTTTCAAAAAGGGTAGATCCACAGTTTTATTGCCAAAGATAAGATCCCACTCTTAAAAGAGTTGCCCCCTCGGCGATGGCCCATTTAAAATCATGCGACATGCCCATTGACAGGTGCTGAAAACTTTTTGCAGGTTGATATGTGCGTATCAATTGCTCTTTTAACTCACGTAAATCAGCAAAACACTGGCGAATTATCTTTTCACTTTCTACTAAGGGTGCCATTGTCATTAATCCCTCCACACTAATCGATGGAAGTGAGCTTAAATCTTCAAAGTATTTGTAGCATTCTTCTGCGCACATTCCTTGTTTCGATAATTCTCCAGAGGTATTGACCTGCAAAAGGATTTTGCTCGTATAGTTCAACTCACAACTCACTTCTGAAATTTTTTTTGCCAATTCCAACGAATCTACAGAATGAATCAAAACAAAGCGAGAAACCACTTTACGTACTTTATTTTTCTGTAAAGAACCGATGTAATGCCAATGACAATCTTGAGGACTTTGCTCTATTTTGGGGAGAGCTTCCTGCAATCGATTTTCCCCAAAGTCTCTACAGCCTAAAGCATAAAGAGGGGCTATTTCACACCAAGGATGGTTTTTAGAAACAGCCACCAGTTGAATCTCATCTGTACGGTGATAGATCTTAGCCGTTTCGACTATTTCGTTTTTTAATCGATGATAATTTTCAAGGATGGACATGCTTCGACTTTATTTGAAACCTTTGGGAGTATTTAGAATTTCATTGATAATCACTATATCTTTTTTGGAAGGAAGGCTGTTTAATATCAATCGAATACGCGATGGCTTTTTGAAACCAATTAGACGAGGGAGTTTTTCCCCTCGGAATTCGGGCCTCAGTAGATGGTCCCCATAATCCCCCTCAAATTTATTTTTTACATCAATTTTCAGCTTTCGTTCCTCAATATTTGTTTTCATCTTAAAATCCTCAAGGTCTGAACGAAAAGAGAACTCACTTTCAAGATTTGAACGCTTGGGGGCTTGATGTACCAAAATAGGCGGACGGGAATTTACTAGAGGAGGTTTGATTTGTGGCTTAGTAATCTTAGGTTGCGGGGGAGGTCTAAAATCTTCACTTTCTTCCATATCGATTTCTAATGAACGAAGAAAGTCCTTTAATTTATCTGCTTGATGCGGCTCCCCTTCCTCATTTTCATGTTCATTAGCACGTTTGCGTGCATCTTGAGCCCGCTTAATAAACATGTAAAAAATTGCTGCAAGAGTAATTAAAAACCCTACAATATCAGAAAAATCCATATGGTGCCTTTGAACTCAGCAGCCCTAACCTTAGTTAGACAGCTGCTGCCTATAATTTCGTTGATTCAAGAAAACTTACTTAGGACGAGTATCTTCCTCTTCCGCAATAGATTTGCGCATCTTTGTATCTGCTAAAATATTTTCATAGCGGGTATAGTCCATGATCCCTAAATGACCGGATCTAAAAGATTCTGCAATCGCCATAGGAATGGAAGACTGCGCTTCAATAAGTTTGGCCTCCATATCCTTTACTTTAGCCATATTCTCTTGTTCCATAGCCGCCGCCATCGCTCGACGTTTTTCTGCTTCTGCTTGGAAAATACGCTTATCTGATTCTGCTTTATCGGCCCGCAACTTAGCTCCAATATTTTCTCCTAGGTTCATCTCTACGATATCTATAGATAGAATAACAAAAGCTGTAGAAGAATCTAGTCCCTTTTCAAGCACCACTTTGGAAATTTTATGCGGAGACTCTAACACTTGTAAATGCGTTTCTGAGCCCCCGATAGCAGTCACTATCCCCTCGCCCACGCGCGCGATAATCGTCTCCTCTGTAGCACCACCCACGAGCTGTGCAATATTTGTTCTTACAGTTACACGTGCGCGCACATTAATTTGAATACCATCTTTAGCAACACCCGTTATATAACCGCCATGGCTAGGACAATCGATCACTTTGGGATTTACAGAGGTTTGCACAGCATCTCTTAGATCACGTCCTGCCAGATCAATGGCTGTAGCACGGCGCCAATCAAGATGAATATTTGCTTTATCAGCTGCAATCAAAGCTGTGGCCACTTCAGAAACATGTCCCCCAGCCAAATAGTGGGTTTCTAAATCTGAAATCGTAATATCTTTTAACCCTGCTTTGAATAGGTTAATGCGCGCATTGACAATCAAACGAGGGGGAATTTTTCGTAAACTCATCCCTATTAAATTAAATAAAGGAATCGGAGTCCCAGACACAAAGGCTTGAAACCAAAGACTGATGAAACGGCCGAGTATACTTAAAATGATGATAACAATAATGGCTAAGACAATCAGTAAAAAATAAAATTCCATACTGAAATCGGAAGCTAATAAAAGAGGAGTCATGATTTATTCCTTTCTAACAATTAAATTTGATTCATCTCCACCAATGACTTTAACACGCGTACCCTTAGATAAATACCCTTCCTTAGAAAGAGCTGGCTGTTGCTTACCCTCAACGATAATAAAACCTCCGGGTTTCAAATCTGTTAAGACAACACCTTCCTTACCAATTAATGAAGCATCATACCCCACTGCTTGATAGCCCACCTGTGAATCATCTGAGTAAATACTACGCTGTGGTTTTGCCGTGCGTATACGCCAGAGTGCAAATTTGACTAAAAACACTAAAGCGATACAAATACCTATAATATATAGACTTATCGCAAGAGGAGAATCGGTTTGTGAAGCAAACATCACAAGGCTCAGCAAAATAAATATGCCTCCCGAAACCCCCATGATAGCACCTGGAAGATAGAACTCTAAAAACACTAGAATGAAGCCAATGGCTAAAATAATAAAAGGGCTCATTCTTGTTGCTCCTCTCTCACGACTTTTATAGCATTCACTATGATTATACTTCCTTCGATGCGCACGACCTCAATCGCTTCGCCTCTTTCGATAAAGTTTCCCTCACTCATGGCATCGTAGATGGTATCATTTAGTATCACTTTGCCAGCTGGACGTAGAGTCGCAATGACTTTTCCCTGCGTTCCTGGTGGAGGTAAAAGCTTTGGATCTTCTCCTGCAATATATCCTAGGGATGCATCTTGTTCATGTCCTTTGAGCACAAATCGCTTAAACGCTCCAAAGCTATGTAAGACATATTTACCTAAAACCCATATGATCACAAGAGAAAGGATTAGAGTTCCACATAACCATGCCAGGCGCTGAAAAAAGATTTCTCCCGCAGCATTAAAAGTATTGCTATCCCATTCAAAGTTCACTTTTCCCAGACCAGGAAGCATGAGGCCGAATAGACCCGCAAGAAAAAATAGTAGACCAGCAAAACCAAGTAATCCAAAAGTTGGTAAAACAAATAGTTCCACAAGCACGGCAGCTAGCCCCACCATTAACAGAATCAGCTCAAGCATGCTTCCAATTTCTTGCGCAAAGCTGGAAAGAATAATCAGAAATAAGCAGATCGCGGCAATGGAACCAGGAAGGGTGACACCCGGCGTACTCATCTCCATATAAAATCCCACAAGCATGCCAAGAAACAATAAAGAAGAAACTAAGGGATGGGCGAGAAAAGCGAAAAAACTGGTACGCCAATCCATTTGATGGGTCACTACAGTGGCTTGCGGGATTTGATCAAAAAAGTCAGCATGAAAAAGACGTTCCTTATCTGCAGGCCAGACACCTTTCTCTTTTTCAGCAGGAGTGATTCCTGGCACTGACATAGGTGATAATAAAAGATCTGCCACGCCAAACCGCATTAATTCATCAGAATTAAGCGTCAATAATTTTCCCTTAGGGGAAATCACAACGTCAGGATTCAACCCCGTCGACTTGATTTGATTTTCGTTATCTAATTTAATGATGCGGCCATTTCTTAGGACCACCAGCATATCCTTATCTACCATGGCTTCAGCGAGATAAGGATTCCGATCAAAAAAGGCGGCTCGATTGGCAAAATCTGTCCTCAAAGCAGAGTTAATTTTTTCTGAAGCTTCTTTCATTTCACCCGTCTCTGAAGCAATTACAGGTTCAGCAGCTCCCATGCTAGCGTCTTTTGTCACGGCAATGAAGCGACAAGAATAAGCAAGCATCGCACCAGCAGAAATCGCCCAGTTATTAATGACACAGACGACGGGAATGTTATACTGAGTGTCAAGTTCTTTTAAAGCATCAGAAATGTTTTGAGCCGCATACACCTCCCCTCCAGGTGTATTCAATTCCAATATAACAAAAATGGGCTTGGTCTCCTTATATTCATCCAAAGCACTCTTCACATAAATCCAGGTCGTTTGATTAATCCCATTTTGTCTATCATCAATCACGATGCGCCCGATAGTATTAGTTCCTTGGGGATGATATTTAATATGTGCCTTAAGCTTTTTCATTAACACACTAGACGAGATTTCTAAAGGAGGTGTGGTCGCGTGAGGTTCCTCTCTTTCAGACTTTTCGGAATAATCGAAAAGCTTTTTAAATTCGCTATACGATAAACTCTGGCTAATCAACCCTAACTCTTTAAGCTGATGTTGGTTAACTACCAAAGTTTCTCCTTTCTCAGAAATAACAGGCGCATCAGATGCTTGATCTCCCGGGACCACTTTCCAGCCCTGTTGATCAATGATTTTTACCTCGGGATCACACATACCAACCGCTAAAACCTTTAATAAAGGTGCTTTAGGTAAATCAGAATCGATGAGAGATAATACTCGATTTTTTAAAAGATTTGTCGACATGGTCTTTTCATTGCCCAGGGGAATATCACCCCAAGAAGCAAGGAGAGAAATATACAACTCGTTAGCTAAAAAGGGTAAAATAGCCGCAGGCCCTACAGCGCTATCTTGAATATAAACAATTATTTTGTGAGGATATTGTCTCTGATGTTCATAAAGAAACTTGGCAAAATCTAAGACTTGCAAGAGGTCTCCGCTTGTCGAATTGATTTCTAAAATCAAGCTTCTATCTGGCCCCCAGCTTTGCTCTGACACGATTTTACGTGATTCACTCAGTTGTTCTTTCCCTAGGTAACCTTTAAGAACCAAGGAAGAAACTGCTACATCTGTATTCGCGTAAATATTCGTGTTACCAAAACAGAACGCTAAAGTCAGTACACAAAGAATAAATTTCAGCATAGTAGACCAATGAATGAATAAAAAACGCATACTATCCTGTAAAGAATAAGAGTGCTACTTTTTTCAGCTTATCCCTGTACTCCTTACCACTCACCTCAAAATAGGACTGCTTAGGAGTGGGGATGCAATCAATGATTTAAGGTAATTGTTGATGGGCGCAAGGATAGCAATAACATTGATTTCTGCACCCTCTTACGGAACACCCTCTACATTGTTTACAACCTAGGCCATGTCCACAAGAGGCCAAACTTCGTGCTTGAACAAATAACCCTTTATCATCATGACGAATCAGACCCACTTCTAATGGGATGGAATCCTCTTCTAGCTGCACATAAATTCCTTCATTTGAAAGACTGACTTGGTGTGGTTGAATATAAATTTTATCTTCTAGATCAGCTCTCAAGTCATGTAAAGAAAATAAAAAAATAGCTGTTATAATCAAGATAAAAAAAGTTTTCATGCCGAACTCCTAAATGACGCTAAAGTGGAGCATAGCCTATGAGCTCCGCAACAGATCCATAGGCAAATAATCCCAATAACTTTTATCAAAAGCTTGGATCTAACTCCACTTTTGCTGATTAAAAATTTTATTTAGCTTCAGCTTTATAGCGAATCATTTTTTGATGGGCAAGTAAAACCTGCCGTTGAGCGCTTTCTTATGATAATTTAGAACAAATCCTGGAATAGGAGTTTTTTTCGTGTAAGCCTTATGCAGCAGCTAATGGCTGCAAGGTGGATGATAGATGCTTTTAGTCACTACTTAGAGTTCTAGCTAAAAAATTTATTTTGATAATCTTGACTCGCTAGCTCAATGATTTGATGAGCTTCTTTAGCCTCATAGATATGAGTAATTTGTACTTTACTATTGACCCTTTCAGGCGAGTCTTTGTACGTCAAAAAATAATGACGAAGACGCTCAATTAAATTTTCGGGACATTCATGAATTTCTTTAATCTTCCCGTACACTAAATCATCTGCCATCACAGCAATAATCTTATCATCAGCTTCATGACCGTCAATCATGCGAAATCCTCCAATAGGAATGGCGCGCAGAATGATATCTCCGCGTGGAATCACCTTTTCAGTCAAAACGCAAATATCCATGGGATCGCCATCACCGATAATATTCTTAAGTCCAGTTTTTTTCATGCAATGTTCTGCTATCAAATCTCCGCAATAGGTCTTCGGCAATAATCCATAAAGACTAGGGCACACACTTGAATATTTTTGCGGTCGATCCACTTTTAAAATTCCCGTGGTTTTATCTAGTTCGTATTTGACAGTGTCCATAGGAACAATTTCAATATAGCAGTTCACAATTTCTGGAGATTGCTCACCTAGTTGCAGGCCATGCCAAGGGTGCGAGCGATAGTAAACAATATCAGTCATAGGAAAATCCTTTTATTTGCATCCTTCGATATATAGGATTGCTTATTTTGAATCGAATAAAATTTTAAAAGAAAACCCTTGTTCTGTTTTAGCTCGAATGTACCTCAAATTATGGGTTTAAGAAAACAGTTCAAAAGTCGACGAAAACGCTAGTTTACAGATTCTCCTAATCTCTTTTAAATCAAATGATTAAAATATTTCGCATCTTTTGAAAAACAAAAAAGTGATAAAAAAACCACTTATTTTTCTTAATAGTTTGAAAAAATAATTTGTTACTTCTTTTGTATTGTAGAAAAGTAAAATTTCGATTATAAACTTTTGCTTTATCATTTTTCATAGAAGGAAGTATATGGAGAATCAACAAAATTGGTGGCAGCTGACTAGCATTCAATTAGGAGGCGTGATTTGTCTTCCTGTTATTCTTATCGGGCAAACTCTCTATCAAACCTATGGATTTACTTCTTCCCTCATCGGTATCATTATAGGAAACCTGATTTTACTGATGCTGGGATTCATTATGATCAAAATGAGCTGTGAAAGAAGAAAGTCAACACCTGCAAATGCAGCAGATTACTTTGGAAAAGTAGGGGTCGCATCTTTTGCTCTTACTATTTGTTTATCTTTATTGGGTTGGTATGCTATCCAACTAAATATGATGAGCTTAAGTATCTTCGACTTATTTCATATAGATCCAAGCAAGACGTATGTAGCAGTATTGGCCAATCTAGGCTTGGGCTTTGTCACCACTTTAGGTGCATTATATGGAATCAAGTCATTAAACATTTTAGCAAATATTAGTCTTCCTTTATTAATCATCACTTTAGGATATGCCTTTTTTACGGTAGATTACAATCCTGCATCGACCTCCCGCCAAACTCTTTCCTTTTCGAGTACCTCGATTGTCATCGCACTTGCCATCGCTTTGATTATAGATCTGCCCACTTACTATCGACATTCGAAAACCACAAAAGATGGTTTAATCAGCCTCTTGTTGATTTTTGTTTTCGCTTTGCCTATTTTAGAATTCATTGGGGTTTATCTAGCGGCAGGTAGCCAAGGTGGTCATATACTAGATATATTAAAAGGTTCTCACGGACCTTTTTGGAATCTATGGGTGGCTCTATTTCTAATTTTAGCTGGCTGGACAACAAATAATCTAAACCTATATTCAGGTGTAGTTTGTTTAGAAAGTTTACTCAAAAAAACCTCGGATAAAGCAAGAACCCTTCTTTTTGGAATTGCCGGTTCTTTATTGTCTTGTTTTAATTTTTTGGCTCATCTCGAATTCATCCTAGATTTAATGGGAATTTTTGTGGCTGGGATGGGAAGTGTCATCATGACACGCTATTTGATGGAATGGTCCCTGAAAAAACCCGTGCAGCAAAGAGATCATAAGTGGCATGTATTTGCGTGGGTTTTGGGTGTAGGCGTAGGAATTTTAAGTATTGGCGGCTATTCCCTAACCGCTATTCCGTTGCTTGACGCCACGATTGCAGCCAGCATAGGAACATGGACCATTTTGTTTCAAAAGGAGTCTTGTGAAAAAGCTTACTCTGCATAACCTTGACGATCTGGCTATAGGAAGTGCCATTTTAGGATCTGGGGGAGGTGGAGACTCTACATATTCTTACATGATGACAAGATATGAGATGGAAAAGAGATCATCATTAAATTTGATCAGCTATTCAGATCTTAAACCCAATGATCTCATTATTCCTATTGGATTTATGGGAGCTCCAACTGTTGAAATTGAAAAAATGATTACAGGCAGAGAGTTTATTAAGATCTTTGAAATCATTGAAAAAACCTTAGATAAAAAAATTACAGCCATCATGCCGTTTGAAATCGGTGGAAGTAATGCATTTACCCCTATTATCACAGGGCTGCAGATGGGATTGCCTGTTTTAGATGCGGATATGATGGGTCGTGCATTTCCTCAAACGCAAATGTCTTCGGCTCACCTTCATGGAATTTCACCCTGTCCAGGCTTTATCAACGACTGCTTAGATAATACCGTTGTTATCCATGCTAAACAGACTGAGACCTTAGAAAAAATTGGTCGTCATGTCACCATTGCTGTTGGATCTTCTAGTGCATTTGCATTTTATCCCATCAATGGCACGATCGCTAAACAATGTACTGTCCCTAAAAGCATTTCAAGAGCCATTAATATTGGAAAAACGCATCGACTGGCAAAAGAAAATGGCGAAGATCCTTTAAATTCTATTCTAGAATCTTGTAAAGGCGTGCTCATAGGCTACGGTACCATCACAGATATTGACCGAGAGATTTCAAAGGGTTTTTTGCAAGGCTCTATAAAAATACAAAATCACAAAGATAAATTTGAACTAGTTTTCCAAAATGAGTATTTAATTGCCAAAAGCAATGGAAAAATAGTAGCCACAACTCCTGATATTTTAATGCTACTTGAACAAGAAACCGGAACACCTATTACTAGCGAATGGCTCCAGTATGGTTTAAAAGTTAATTTAATAGCCCTACCTGCTCCTGATATTTGGACATCACCCGAAGGCCTTGCTTTGGTAGGACCCCGTCAATTTGGTTATGAGGCCGACTACAAGCCCATACAAAAAAGTCGATCTAAGAACACCATCCTGAGCATCAACCATGAAAGCAAGTAAAAAATATAAGATCGGCATCGATATTGGCGGAACAAACACAGATGTTGTTCTTATTGACTATCAGTCAAATGTTGTGGCTTGCGCCAAGACAACAACAACGAAAGAGCTGAATATTGGCATAAAAAACGGCTTAAAACAGGTGCTTGAAGAGTCAAGGATCCTTCGTGAAGATATTCAAGGGATTTTTTTGGGAACAACTCAAATCGCTAATGCCATTCATCAAAGAGATAATATTTATAAAGTAGGGGTGATTCGCATCGCCGGGCAGCGCCCAGATTCAATCCCTTCATGCTTTTTATGGCCAGATGAACTAAAAAAAAGTATTTACGTCGATACCGTGACTATTAATGGGGGCTTCGAGTGCCATGGAGATCCTATTACTCCCATTAATCCCAGTGAAATTAGAGCTGCGATAAAAGCCCTACAAAAGAAAAACATTGAAAGTTTAGCTGTGATTGGTGTGTATGCTTGCATGAAACCCCAACATGAGCTCCTCGTTAAAGAAATTGTCCAAGAAATGACAAAAGGAGAACTTCCCATTTCCCTTTCTCATCAGATTGGCGGCGGCGGATTCATTGAGAGGGAAAACTCCACCATACTCAATGCAGGCTTAAAAAAAGTCATGCCTTATGCCTTCAAGAATTTAAATAGTGTTTGCAATGATCTAGGGATTGTCTGTCCGATTTGGATTACACAAAATGATGGCAGTGTATTGGATTTATCTCAAGCCATTGAATATCCTATATTAACCATATCGGCAGGTCCGACAAACTCATTTATTGGAGGCACACGATTAGCAGAAAAAGAGGATGCGATTGTGATCGATGTGGGTGGAACTTCTACCGACGTAGGAATTGTCCGAAAAGGCATTCCGAGGCGCTGTTTTAACAATTCAAAAATAGGCGGAGTCACCCTCAATTTTCCTATGCCTGATGTATATTCCATTGCTCTCGGGGGCGGCAGCCATGTAAAAATCACAGAAAATAAAATTCACACAGGCCCCATCAGTTGTGGAAATCAAACCTTTACACAAGCCGTTTCATTTGGAGGAAAACAGTTAACCATTACGGATGTCGCTTTGGCTCTAGGTTGCCTAGAGTTGCCAGGAGCACGCCCTCAAAATGTAAACCTTGCCCATAAAGGATGTAAAGCAGTGATGGATGAAGTCATTAAACGCATCTATGAAGTCATCGCAAAAATCGGTCCTGAAGAGCGCTCTCTGCCCATTATTTTAATCGGGGGTGGATCTTCTCTATTCCCAAAAAATCTTTTAGACAGTCGCTTTATGACGCCTCCCTATGCTCACTATGCCAATGCTTACGGAGCAGCACTAGCGACTATATCTGCCACAATAGATACGGTTGTTTCTTTAGAGCATCGACAAAAAGTCCTAGAAGATATTCAAGAGCAAGCTATTCAAGCTGCCATACAGAAAGGGGCTGATTATAAATCTGTGAGAATTTCAGATATACAGATCCTGCCCTTTCACTATCTCCCCAACCGAATGGCCAGGGTCATTGTCAACGCCTCAGGTAATCAACCCCGTGGTTTAGATTTTTGACCCAGCGCTTAACTCTTGCTGCAAGAAATCCAACACTAAATCTTTAGTATGATTAAGGTGCTCCTCCGTATGAGCCATCGACACAAACCAGGCTTCGATATGTAGAGGAGGAATGTAAACACCTTTAGAAAATAGATAACGAAAAAATCGAGAAAAGGTCGCATGATCTAGCTTTTTTGTGTCCTCAAAAGATTGGACTTGTCGACTCCCAAAAAAAAGAGTAAACATTGATCCCACCTGCTGAATACACGCCTCCATGGCGTTCTCCTTTAAAAATGCAACAATAGGCAGAGTTAATAGATTTGTTTTACGCTCTAGTTCTTGATAAAAATTCTTTTGATCTAACATTTTCAAAGCTTGTAACCCCGCTTCCATGGCTACTGGATTACCCGATAAAGTGCCCGCTTGGTACACATGCCCTAGAGGAGCAAGACAATCCATGATTTCGCGACGTCCTCCAAAAGCTGCCGCAGGAAAGCCCCCACCTATGATTTTAGCTAAAGTCGTTAGATCAGGTTTAACCCCATAAATGCCTTGGGCCCCTTTAAGACCAACTCTAAAGCCAGTCATCACCTCATCAAAGATTAACAACGCTCCAATTTTTTGAGTTTCTTCCCGCAACATCTCAATAAATTCCTGGCTAGCAGGGACCACTCCCATATTGCCTGCAATGGGCTCTAAAATCACTGCAGCAATTTGATCTTTATGAAGGGGATCATTTAAAAAATTTTGACTTTTATCCACATCATTATAGGGAAGACACACAGTATGCTTTACAAGATCCTCAGGGATTCCACTCGAGGAAGCTTGTGGAATAAAACCTGCCACACCAGAACCTGCTTGAACAAGAAAGAAATCAGCATGCCCATGATAATTTCCTGAAAATTTTACGATCATTTTACGACCCGTGTACCCCCTAGCTAAGCGTATAGCACTCATGGTGGCTTCTGTCCCTGAGGAGACAAAGCGGATCTTCTCAATAGAATCCATGATTTGAATGATATGACGTGCTAAATCTCCCTCAATCTGTGTAGTAATACCAAAGCTTGAGCCTTTATACATACGCTCTTGGGCGGCATTAAGAATTGTAGAGTTTGCATGGCCATGAATCAAAGCTCCCCAAGAACAACAATAGTCGATATAAGCATGCCCGTCGGCATCATAGACTAGATCCCCTTTCGCATGCGCTGCGACTAAAGGAAGTTGGTCCATATTTTTACACGAACGCACAGGAGAATTCACTCCCCCTGGAATAACCTCGCACAAACTTTCATAAATTGCCGTACTTTCTGGGCGTGATAACATACAAGCTCTCTTTATCGTTTCTTTATTGAAGGATGGTAAAATAATTCCCATTCAAATGACAAGACAATCTACTATTTTTTAGATTTTACGTGTGTTTTTTTTTATAAAACCGCTTTCAAATTAAAATTTTTAATAAAGGAATGTATGGATCCAAGCTTAAGTCTTATTGCTCCCCAAAAATATGAAGTGAATATGAATTTTTCAAGTTCTAATAATCATTTAAACTCAAACCAAGAATCAGTGTTAAAAGATGAAAGAAACTATTTTTTATTATTTTTTAAAATTCTAAGTAAATTTCCCACTTTAAACAATAATCAATTTTTAATAGAGCCATATAGTAAAGGTTGTTTTATTAAATCTAAATTTAGCTATAGTTATACTCAAATTCAAAAACTATCTCAAATCACACAAGCAATATTCTCTAAAGCCATCGACGCAGGCAATTCTGGCGTCATTTTAGCTAAAACTTTAAAAAACGAAAGCTGCATTTATGTTACGGAGCCTAGAAAAAAAATTAACTTGGCTTTAGAAGAGGAAGTCACCGCTTGTATGGATAAAATTTTTAGTCTCGATACCCTTATGGATATCATCTCTAATGTCGCTATGGAAGTAGGTCTTGTGTGTCAAACCTCCCAAGAACAAGTTTTTATCTCACACGATGAAGGAAAAACAAGCTCTATAGGCAAAGCTGTGTACATAAAATTCCAACCAAAAAACTCTCAACCAGGCCTCAATAATCAACCAGAACAGATAAAAAAACCAGAACTTCATCAAAACACACAGCTTCAACCCAAAAAAGAATTATTCGATGAAAAAATACATATCCTAAACGAAAAAGAACAATCTTTGGCTATCAAAGAGAAAAACCTGCTGACAAGAGAAGAACTCCTACAGACAAGAGAGAGAAAAATCGCAGAAAAAGAAAAAAACATCAAAGAAAAGGAAGAAGAAGATTTATGTAAAATTTGCTACGATAAACCCATCAATGCGATCCCTCTTCCCTGTGCTCATCTATCTTTCTGTATAGACTGTATCATGAATATTCAGACATGCTCTATCTGCAATGGAAACATTGCGCAGAAGGTGAGGGTCTATAGAACCTAAATCTTTTGTGATTTCAAAACATCGGTTTTAAAATAGCGATAGAAAACCCAGTTTTGAAATCACTTTCATTGAGCAATTAGCCTTAAGTTTTTGTTGAATGAATATTCAAGTGAAAAACGCCACACATAATATTCTTTTATTTACCGATCAAAATTAATAAAAAATAAATAAAAATCGTTAATTTCCGATAAAATTGAGACTATTTCTTGTTCTAAAATTTCAATCAAGCGATAATGTTCTTTTGACTCAGTTTTATAAAAATAAGCGATTTTAATTTGCATAGTGCATGAGCTAAATAACTAAATATTAAGCATAAGAGATTAACATCCAGGAACGGGAAAGCTTTCGCTCTCCCCTTGCAATTGATGCAGTGATGATACGATAAGGTTTTTTAAAGAATGCATTCCACATTCCTAAAAATTTTCAGTTTGATCCTTGTCATGTGGGCAACCACTTTTTGTGTCTATTCAGAAGACGCCTATAAAGTGCAGTTTGAAGGAGTGCATGATGAAGAAATGCTGAAACTTTTACAATCCGTTTCAAAAACAATCGAATTAAAAGAAAACTCTCCTTCTACGCAGGCAGGATTGAAGAGACGTGCAGAAGGAGATATTCAAAATTTAGTCAAGTCTTTGCAGAGTCTAGCCTATTACAACGCAAAAATTGATGTCGATATTCAATTCAAACAACAACCACCCCTTGTCAATTTTAGGGTAAGTCCAGGCCCCATCTATACGCTTTCAACATTTAAAGTTGTTCCCATCGATCCGCAGACAGTTTGGGATGATCAACAAATCTCCCTTCAAGAGCTAGGCATCACAATTGGCCGCCCAGCCTTTCCTAAAAATATTATAGAAGCAGAAGATCTCCTATTAAATTTGCTCGAAAAAAAAGGCTACCCTTTAGCAAAAATTGATCATCGCGACGTGACAGCCGATCAATCCAACCTGACAATCTCTGTGGTATTATATGTAGATACAGGCCCTCGCGGCTACTTTGGTCCTGTGACTCTCATCGGATTAAAAAAAGTATCTCCTCGTATTTTTAGTAAAAAGGTAGCCTGGTGTTTTGGTGATCTCTATGACCCCTGTAAAATCGAAAAAACACAGAACGCGCTGGAAGCTACACGACTCTTTAGTTCGATTTCTATCACCCATGCGAACGAAGTAAGAGAAGATGGCATGCTTCCCATAGAAGTTGAAGTTCTGGAAGGGAAGCACCGCAGCGTCGGGGCTGGGGTTGGTTACTCGACAGATAATGGATTTGGAGCTTTAGCTGAATGGGAACACCGCAATATTCGAGGGGATGGTGAACGGCTAAGTTTTAAAACATTAGTGGCTCAACGCTTGCAAGAAGGAACTATTACTTATCTGATTCCAGATTTCAAAATCCGCAAACAGGATCTCATCTGGCAAGCGGAGTTTCAAAGACAAACCACAAAAGGATACCACGCCTCTTCGTATAGTTTTTCTGGGGTCATCGAAAGGCAATTAAATGACCGTACACGTATCTCTTATGGAGCAATGTTTAAACGTTTAAGAGATACACACTCAGACAACAACGGAAGTTTCAATTTAATTAAAACTCCGCTGCAACTACGTTGGAGAAACACAGACAATATTTTAGATCCTACAGAAGGACAAACTCTACATTTAAAAGTGACGCCCTCCTTACAAGTCCTCCACCCTCAATTCGCCTATTGCATCAACACTCTCACAACGACCTTCTATCTGCCGTTAAGAAAAGACCGCAGACTTGTCTTAGCAGGCAAGGCCACCCTAGGCTCTATTTTTGGAAAAAAAAGACACTCCATTCCTCCCTCTGAACGTTTTTATGCAGGAAATGAAAACTTATTGCGCGGCTATCATTACATGACCGTCAGCCCTTTACGTGGTCATGAACCCATTGGGGGACGTTCCATGATGATCTATTCCTTAGAGGCTCGCTTAAGAGCGACTGAAACCCTAGGAGGCGTACTCTTCTACGATTTTGGTAATGTGTATGAAAATTACCTTCCTCAATTTGATAAAAAGATTTTACAATCAGTAGGATTTGGTCTTAGATATAACACACCTGTGGGCCCCTTAAGATTAGATTTTGCTGTGCCATTGCACAGAAGAAGACACATTGATGAGAACTTTCAAATTTATTTAAGCATTGGACAGGCTTTTTAACATGAAAAAATTTCTAATCAGCTTTATTTCGCTTCTTATTGGACTGATTGTATTGGTGTGGATCTATCTTCAAACCCCTTCTGCCCAAAAAATCGCACTCCGTTACTTAACAGAATTGATTGAAACTAAAACAGGACAACAACTTGAAATCGATTCCATTTCATTTCCCTTACCTTTCCAATTGAATATTTCTCAACTCCATCTCATAGATCATCAAGCGACAAGGCTCACCATCGACGAGGTAAAAATTACAGTTTCTCCTTGGGCTTTAATCAAGCAAACGTTCTCATTCAATCACGTGTATCTCAAAAATGTTCATCTAGTCGCCCCACCCACTTTTACCTCACATGCGCCTCCCCCCCCTGAACCCCTCTCCTGGGAGATAATCCCTTACAATCTGCGTATCTCTAATCTAAAAATCGAAAATCTCCTCATCGACCCTGCGTTACTGCCTAATACCAGCCTTCAACAACTTTTTCCTTTAAGTCTTGAAGGTTCTTTCTCTTACCGTCCCCATCATCATGCCGCGACTTTTGATCTAAAGGTCACGCCTTTTTTCCCTTCAGTTCCGATTGAACAAAGCTCCACACACCTCCATCTCACCTGCCAAGGCCTCAACAACTTTATCTTTCATTTCAATCTTTTAGAAAACAGACAAGGAGCGCTCACAAAACTCTTAGGTATTAAATTGCCTTATGACCTGACATTAAAAATCAGTGGCAAACGCAACCAAAATCATAGTCTTGACGGTCACTTTGAGAGCAAATTTATCGACCAGTCTCATGTCACTATTCCTCCTGACCAAATTGTTTCTGGATCATATACCTACCATGAAGACCTTTTACGCATACAATCTATTCAAGGACATCTTGAGCCCATCCAATTCAGTGGAGACATCGCTTTAAACTTGCGAGAACAAAAAGTTATTGGTAGTGTATTGCATCTAGATATTGCTGATTTAACTTTTTTAAAAGAGTTTTTCAATATTCCTCTTGCAGGCGGTTTAAAGACCAATTTAACTTCATTTGGTCCTTTCAATCATTTACAAAATGAGATGAATCTTTCAGGACATCATATTAGCATCCAAGACAAAAACCTCGGCAATCTTTCTTCACAGATTTCTTTTCTTGTAGACGACAACCGTATAGAGGGTCATGGAATCATGGATGCATTTTACAACCAAATCCGTTTCAAAGCAGATACCCTCTTTAACTGGGAAAAGGAAAGAGTTCATCTCACAAATACTCGTGCCGATTTCGGCAATACTCGCGTGGAGGGAGAACTCATCTATCACCTCAACCATCAGCTTGTGGAAGGCTCTATGGAGGCAGCCGCTGAAGACACGTCCATTCTTCGATCACTTTTTAATATAGATTTATTCGATTCTAAGGAAATCCAACTTCAATTAGATTTGTCGAATAATGAACTCCTCAATCAGATCGCCACTTTCACAATAAGCACTACACAAGCTTCCTACAATGATGTAAGAGCAGAAAAAGTTATTCTTGCAGGCAAAGTGGAAGATCTTTTTAGAATTCCTCAAGCCCATCTTTCTATTAAAGCCCAGCAAGCTTGGGTCAAAGGTTGGTTACTGACTGAATTAACGGCAGAAAGTTTTATTGATCAGAATAAAGATCTATGGCCTTATAAAGTGCATGCGCTAAGTCCTTTAAACAACGACTTGATTTTAAATACTGAAGGCGCCTGGCATTACAAAGCAGACACCCTTTCCATCCAATGCGATAAACTCGAGGGCATGATCAAAAGTCATCCATTTAAGCTGGATCAACCCTCCCATTTCCGCCTTCAAGATCATCATTTTACCCTCTCGCCTTTTGCCTTAAGTGTTGACAAAGGTTTTATAGAAGCCAAAGTCCAAAATTCTTTGGATCAAGTGGAAACCTCACTCCAATTAGATGGAATGCCTTTAGAAATTTTTTACCCCCCCCATTTTAAAGCTCCCTTATCTGGACTTTTAAAGGCGAATGTTCAACTCACTGGTACCCCTAAAGAGGTAAAGGGACAAATTGACGCGCACATATCTCAGGCCAAAATCATGGATAACACCTTTGATCAAACCATGCCTTTCGATGCAAAAATCGTAGGAAACTTAGCTTCTAATCAGCTTTCTGGTTCCATACAAATATCAGGCATTACTCCGCAACCCATTGATGTAAAAGTAGAGTTGCCTCTTCAAGTTTCGCTCATTCCTGTTTCATTAAAATTAAACCAGGACGCACCTTTATCTGCTCATATCACAGCTCAGGGAGAAATCGCCCCTTTACTTCAACTTCTTGTGATCGAAACCACCTCTTTTTCAGGAAAAGCAGCTGTCGCCCTCGATATCTTTGGCACCTTCAACGATCCTCACATTAAAGGCGAAGTCTTGATTAGAAATGGTACATTTGAAAGCACTAATACGGGCGCTGTTTTTCACGACTTATCTGCCAAGCTGGAAGCTAACGATAAAACTCTAATACTAAGAGATTTTGAAACAAAAGATCTAAGCGAAGGAATTATTCGGGGTAACGGAACGTTGGAATTAAAAAAGGAGGAAGGTTTTCCTTTTACCCTAAACCTCAAACTCTCTCGTATTCGACTCATTAACCTAGATTTTGCTAAAGCCATCGCTAGTGGGGATGCAATCATCAAAGGAACATCAAGAGGAGCAAGAGTCGGAGGTCAACTGACAACCGATTCTGTCCAAGTCACTATTCCAGAAGAGTCCTCTGCATTAGCCTACTCTGTAGATGTGAAATACATTAACATGCCTAAAGGAGAAGTCTCTCCTGTTTTTACTACATCTCGCCCTAGTTGGCCTGTAGAGTTGAATTTACAAATTAATGTACCCAAAAACGCAACGATAAAAGCTAAAAGCCTATCCTCCTTTTGGGAAGGAGGCGTTAAAGTGACAGGAATGGCTCATGCTCCACAACTATTCGGGGATTTTAAAATTATTAAAGGCGAGTACGACTTTAATGGAAAAACGTTTGATATCAAAGAAGGAACCATTACTTTTGCAGGAGACCCTGAAAAAAAGACAACCCTCTATGTGATTGCTAGTAAAGATCTGGGGAAACTCGTTGCAGAGGTGATTGCAAAAGGTCCAGTAAAAAATCCCTCGATTGCATTTAGATCGAATCCCCCTATGTCCCAAAGAGATATTTTATCCTGGCTCTTGTTTGGCCGCGGAGCTACAGATATCACCCCTTTTCAAGGCGAAGAACTCTCTCAATCGATCAATAACCTGGCCAAACAAAATAATAAGGGCCCCGATGTTTTAACAAAAATTCGTGATAAAATTGGCATTGATCGCATCGACATCAATAAATCTGAAGGCAATGAATCTAATCAAGTCTCTTTACAAGTGGGAAAATATATTTCCAAAGGCGTTTTTGTGAGTGTAAATAAAGGAATCACCTCCGAAGCTAACCAGATCGGTGTGGAGGCTAATTTATGGCCCAACATCAAAGCCGAAGCCCATGTAGGAGATGACTCCAGTACGCAACTACAGCTCAAGTGGAAAAAGGATTATTAACAATCTACACATCCGATTTTTGTAAATTTCTATTGTTAAAAAACGTTCTATATCTATATTGTAAGTTCCAATTTATAATTTTTAGTTAAAATGGAGTTAAAATATATCCTATGACTGCAACTACGAGATCCAGAAAAAAGGATGAGATAGAACAATTTCCATTAGTAGAATTAGATAGAAATCTGGATAAGTATAAACCTTATAAAGACACTGAAGTAAGAACTTCTAAGATTTTTTTTGATTTTTATAAAGGCAAAGACAGTCCTTATGAATCTGATACATTTGAAGAGACCGAAAAATACCGTTTAAAGAGAAAACTGGGCTTCTTTAAAAAAGTTCGAGCATTTTTCGTAAGCTTACCTCCAAAAAAGGTAGATATGGATGCGATCCTTCATCATATGAGAGATAAAGTCACCGAAATAGACACTAATGATGACATGAGACTTAAGGCTTTAAAACACTATACTCGTGCCCATAAGAAATATCTCAAGATTATCTATTATAAGTCTCAGAATGAATACGCGTTTAGTATTAACGGTATTGCTAAGAATTTACCGAATGATAGATTAGAAATTGTGGACATCAAAGGAGTAAAAAAAACTATTCGAGGACGCAACTACGTTCCATTCGCAGACGCAGCCACTGATAATCTTGTGAAGATTAAAAGATCCATAGTGAGTAGACTGCCTAAAAATACCTATACAGAAGATGACATCGAAATGATAGATGTCAAGTATGACTTTGATACAAATACAGAATATCATGCATTTTCAGAAAATGGCGAGGATGCGCGTAAATTTATCATCAAAAAATCTAAACCTAAACACGTAGCCTCTGTCATTAAATCTGTAGGGGCGGGAATGATTGATTATAGCCCTGAGATTAATACAAATGTAAATCCCAGAAATAATAATCTTGATGACATTTTTCAAGATCAGATCCTTGATAACACACAAAAGCAGGCTATCAAAGTAGCGTATGAAACTTGTATGGAAATTACTTTTTACATTTCACATGACAATGCAAGAGAATATCTAGCACCTCTTGAGATGAGCCCTCATGTAGTTAGAGGTCATACTGCAGGCAAAGTCATTCTAAAAGTTGTCACCATTGTATTTGCAATTTTTAGTGTAGTTAGAAATTCAAGACATTAAAAAAAATTTAGAATCCCTTGATTTGCATGGCCCTTTCCCCATGCATTCGATATCATTTTAGCCTAAAAACCTGTCGTGAGATATGTCTCTGCTATTTTTCCTTATTTAAGACTTAAAACTTTACCCCCCATGGGAAGAATAGCAGAGACTTTGTTAGTTTGAGCTCCTAGCAATTTATGCAGCAATGCATCAGTTATTAAGATCCATCCTCATCAACTCTGCTTGCTCTTGTAAACGTTTATTGATGATATTAAATACTTCGCGATCGAGCATCGGCTTATGAATTGCAGGCTTATATTCCTGCTCTTCCGGCCAGCCAGGAGGCTTCAGATTTGGATGTCTTATTTTAAATTGATGAAATAGTCTCTCTTCATACCAGATTTTTGGACCGTTAGTTATCTTAACAGGATTTCGAATGGGTTTTTGACTAATTGGACAAATATAATCTTGAAAAAGACAATGCAATAAAGGAGGGATTTCTTTTAAATTTTCCCAATTTAAAATGTCCCTAATTCCTTTTTGGTGTTCCTTCAATAGATCTTTAGCATTTGCTTTATTTTCTACCGATAAAACTGGTATTGCGTTTTCATTTTGTCCTCGAATTCTTCTCAAGATAATCTGCGTAGCTTTATATAATACATCTTTATTTCTATAGATTTTATATCCTGAGCTTCCAAGATTTAGAAGCGTTCCTGCTCCTGTGCAAGCGATATCCAAGCAAGACAAAATTTCTTTATCTTCTTCAGGGATATTTTCAATGTTTGTTGCATGATTAATGGCATCACCAGCTCGAAAAACCACAATGCCAATAATTTCTATAAGATTTTCTATTTTAAATTTTTCTTTGGAAAGGAGCTTTACAGTCACTGTTTTACCAACCTCAATACCGCCAGCAGTCACGGACAACCCAAGAGCGAGTCTTTCTTTTGAAAGACCCACTTTTGCACTTATTTTATCTGCTACATCTGGAGCGGCAAGTTTGATGGATGAATAAACGACATCTGCCGTTTGAACAAAACTAAAAACAATCTCTAAAGCTGCTGTGACTTTTTCCTCAGTCGTTAGCGGACGGTTCTTTTTTAATGTAACCACTGCATTCGTCACGCTGGCGGCAACTTCAATACCTTTAGCTGCAATAGATATAATTTGCGCGGCAACTTGCATCATCCTCTCCTAATCTAAATCTCTTTCAAGATCATTTTGTTCCGCCTCAACACAAGCTTCATGTTGTAAATTTTGATCTAACTGTGTCCTTAAATAATTAAGAATCTGTGCACTGTGAAACTCTAACCGTGCATCAATAACATTTTGTATCATGGGGCATTGGATTAAATCTTCCATAGATAAAGGCTGCCTTGTCATAGGAGAAGTGTGGCTATTGACCAAGTATTGAGCAATTGCATCCCTTTCATAAAGGATTGGACTCCCTTCCGTTCTTTCAGCTACAGGAAAGCGAATGGGGGCTTGTGTTATAGGACAACGATATCTTTTGAATACTTCATCGTCTTCTAGCTCTTCTGGAATCGTACGGTATTTTTTAAAATCCAGCAAATCTTTCAACTTCACATCATCTACTTCTTGCTGAGGATTTTGTGGAACCACATCTTCATCCACTTGCATCGGAGCTTCAATAACAGGCGGATTTCCAGGATGATTTGGACGAAAATCTCTTCCTAAAATAATGCGAGCCGCGATTTTTTTGTAAACAAATTCTACCATGCCCCATTCAGTAATAGATTCTACAGTCCCAACTCCCGCACTAGCATTTTCGTAGTCATTGATGAGCTTTTTACATTCCTCAGGATCAATAGGCCTGTACCCCACAATGACGCGGTCTCCATTTTCATCATAATCATAAATGGGTCTTTGTGCAGTGGGATCTTTCTCATAGTCTTTTAAATAACAGATTTCTGTACGTGCACTTAATTCACATCCGGTTCTAACAATACCAAGCAAAGGACCTACGAGCCCCTTTTCAAGGAATCGAATAATCGATGCAGCTGTTTTCTCAACATGCAAATTCTCGACATTACTCAATAAATTTACAGGAAAATCCAGGACCCTAACTAGCAATTCCACGCCTTTAATATTTCTTGAAGCATTTACAGAGACTCCTGCTAATTGTGTGATAATATCCACCGCTGTCGTAATAAATAAGCATGAGCGAGACACAACCGCTGCGCCTCTAAAAAATCCTCTATCTACCTTTGTGATGAGATCTGCGGCTCCGATAGCCACATCCGTCGCAGTACTTAATCCTCTTGAAAAAGCATTAATCTGATTAATAATTTTTGCTGTCGAGGTGATCGCTGACATAAAAGCTCCTGAAAAAAATTTTGGATTTAGTATTTATGTACAATTTAAAAAATATAGTCAATGGCTTTTGTAACCCTTATTTTGCCCTTGCGATGAAAGAAAATACGTCTTTGAAATTTCCTTTGATTTATTTTTTATTCCTTCTAAACGCTCGTTAGATAGATTCTCTAAAAGGTTACCTCTCAAAACCCGTCTAAATTTTAAAATTCTTATCTATACTTCTTTCCATTAAAGCTTATTTTCTAATAAAATGCGTTTTTTTATATAAAAGTGATACAGTATGTCGAAAAATGGTCTTTTGACATCCCCCGCAGGACGTTTATTAGCTACATTAGGTGACTTTGCAGTCATGATTGTATCTGTCATTTGGCTGACATTACGCAGGCCCCCTCAATGGTCTTTAATTCGCGATCAACTATATGAAATTGGTGTCTTATCTTTACCGGTGGTTGCCATCACTGGTTTTTCTACGGGAATGGTTCTAGCCGCACAAGCTTACTTTCAACTTTCAGATAAAGGACTAGCCAGTGCTACAGGACTTATGGTGACAAAGGCCATGATGGTTGAACTAGGTCCAGTACTCACGGCGTTTATGGTGACAGGACGCGTAGGAGCTGCGATGTGTGCAACTCTGGGAACAATGCGTGTAACTGAACAAATTGATGCTCTCAAATCTATGTCAGTCAACCCCTTAAGATATCTTGTGGCTCCACGCTTTTTAGCAGGCCTTGTCATGATGCCTCTACTGACAGTTTTTAGTTGTCTTTGTGGCATTCTGGGTGGCTACTTTATTGCTGTGCATTATTATGGGATGCCTTCTACTTCATTTATTGATCCACTACCGGTTAATATTCATTTATTTGATTTTTTTAGTGGGCTAGTCAAAGCCTTCATCTTTGGAATTATCATCATCACCATTTCCTGCTATCGAGGCATGACCACTCGGGGAGGAGCTGCAGGTGTAGGACGAGCGACAACGAACAGTGTGGTGATCTGCTACTCCGTTATTCTTGTGGCCAACTTCCTCATCACCGTAGGTTTAAATAGTTCCTATGAATATATTGAAAACTTTACAGGTTGGAATCTCTCATGATTGTGGTCAAGAATCTGTACAAATCTTATGGCAAATTGCATGTTCTTAGAGGCCTCTCGCTTGAAGTTAGGGACGGTGAAACATTAGTGATTTTAGGAAGATCGGGCGTCGGTAAGAGCGTGCTTCTTCGACAGATTATTGGGATCGAACAACCAGATAAAGGCACAATAGAAATTAATGGAGCGATCATTACCTCCTTGAAATCTAGAGAACGCTACCAAATTGCTAAAGGGATGGGCATGTTATTCCAAGGAGCCGCCTTGTTTGACTCGATGAATGTCGGAGAAAACACAGCTTTTTATCTAAGACAACATGAAAGTAAGTTAACCGAAGATGAAATTCAAAAACGTGTCGCTCACGCCCTTGATATGGTCGGACTTAGTGGAAAGCAGTCGAATATGCCTTCTGACCTTTCAGGAGGGATGCGCAAAAGAGCTGCCTTAGCCAGGTTGATCGTTTATCGACCCAAAATACTTCTTTATGATGAGCCAACCACGGGTCTCGATCCGATCACCGCCCAACAAATTAATAAATTGATTAACGCGACTAAAAAAGAACTCAATGCCACAAGCATTGTGGTCACTCATGACATCCACTCTGCCATGGAGGTAGGAGATCGTTTAGCCTTTCACCATGAAGGCAAGATTATTCATATCGCCCCAAAGGAAGAATTTGTTAAGATTGATGATCCTCTTATAAAAGCTTTTTTTGAAAACGCCATTCTTACTGAAGATCATCTAGAACCCCAACACTTTAAGACTCCGGAGCAAGCAAAATAGTTATGGCCGATCAACTGAAAAATATCATGATAGGAATTTTTGTTTTAGCTGCTGTCGCCATCATCGTCTTCGCGCTGATGTTTTTACACCCTTCCGTGGGCGACGAAAGGCGCGTACTGCGTGTACGCTTCGTTAACATTGACAAAATTTCTGTAGGAACACGAGTCACTTTTGCTGGGAAGCCTGTGGGTGAAGTGGCTGCAATCAATGAATTAAAAGACGCGATTAATGAACGCAAAGCGTTCAATGGACTGATTTATGTGTATGAGCTCATCCTACATGTGGATTCGAATGTCAATGTTTTCAATACAGATGAAATCTCTGCACGCACTTCAGGTCTTCTAGGAGAAAAATCTGTGGTCATTATCCCCTTACCGCCCGCCCCAGGAGAACCTTTACGTATCGTAAACGATGAAATTCTTTTTGCCACTGAGGTTGGAGCTGTTGAAGATACCCTTAAAGAGTTCAAGGCGTTATCGGGTAAATTTGAAAATACACTTGACTCTATCAATACTCTTTTTACAGAAATCAATGAGCAAGGAATTACAGAAAAAATCAGCCACTCCTTGCAGAACGTTAGTGATATTACCGATGCACTGAATCAACCTGAAAATCTCTCTCAATCTATTGCTAATGTGCATCATTTAACTGAGCGTGCTCTGCAATCTTGGAATAAGGTAGACACGTTATTAACCGATTTAGCCGACATGTCTCACAACCTACAGATGATATCAAACGACGGCAGAGAAATCTTTACTTACGTCAAACAGGGAGAAGGCTCGGTAGGAAGACTTCTCATGAATGACCAGCTGTACCTAAAGCTTAATGCCTTGTTAAGCAAAGGTGAAACGATTATGAACGACATCAATCATTATGGAATTCTATTTAATATGGACAAAGGATGGCAGCGTTTGCGAGCTCGCCGCTTAAATCTCCTCTACACGCTTTCCTCCCCCCAAGAATTTCGTAATTATTTTAATGATGAGTTAGATCAAATCAGCACATCTCTCACACGTGTTTATTCCATCGTTGAACAAGCCAACAGCGACCCTTGCGGATATGCCCTTTTTGATAATCGCGAGTTTCAAAAAGTTTATGCTGAACTCTTAAGAAGAATTACAGACACGGAAGAAGCCTTAAAAATGTATAATCAACAACTTACAGATATAAATACAAAAAAAACTGAACTGTGTGACTAATGGGATTTACAAACAATTCTTCTCCCGTTATGAATGGTTTAAAGAAGAAAATAGGTTGATATGGAATCCGTTCCCTATTCGCAAATACAAAAAGGCACTTTTTTGATTGCTACTCCCGATATTGATAAGGGAATATTTTTCCGAGGAGTGGTACTCGTCTGTGAACATAATCAAAACGGCTCATTTGGATTAGTGATTAACAAAACACTAGATCTTGAGTTACCCGAAGAAATCATCAGTATTCAGCATATGGCTAATCCCCGTGTAGGAATTCGCGCCGGAGGTCCCGTGCAAACGAACCAGATGATGCTCCTTCACACCTCTGGAGAAATCCCCAATCAAACATTACAAATCTGCGAAGGCGTTTATTTGGGAGGCGATCTACAATTTTTACAAGAAGCTTTAACAGATGAAAATGGCCCGCATATTCATCTATGCTTTGGTTATGCAGGATGGGGAGCTGGACAATTAGAACGAGAGTTTTTAGATGGCCACTGGTTTTTACATCCAGCCTCGGATAAACATATTTTTCATACCTCTTCTGAAAAACTTTGGCAAAACTTATTGAGAGAGATGGGCGGTAAATATGCTTCTCTTTCCATGATCCCAGAAGACCTCTCAGTTAATTAAATTTCAGGTATTTATGTTAAAGAAAACACTTTTATCTCTGGTATGCACCTTTCTTTATTTAGGATCTTTAGTTGGAGATGAAATTCCAAAACTTACCTTGAATGGGCAAGCCTCTGTTTATAAAAAAGCAGACCAGATGCAATTTAATGTGGGTGTCACGTCTCGTGGGCAAGACGCTGAAAGTACATTAAAAGACAATTCAGAAAAGATGCGTGCAATTCTTCAAGTATTAAAGAAAAATGGATTGGAAGCAGATGAGTACCAAACGGGCCAGTTCACGATTTTACCTACCTATACACCCTATCCTCAAAATCCTCCACCAGACTGGAAACCTTCGATTAATGGATATGAAGTGACTAACACTCTAAGCATTAAAACATCGCAGTTAGATAAGATCGGCCTTCTTATAAGCGCTGTCCATGCAGCGGGTGCCAATAAAATCGATCATATTCAAGCTGGTTTAAAAGACGACAAAAGCGTTAGAGAAGAAGCGATTCGCGAAGCAACAAAAAATGCCATCGCAGAAGCCGAGATCATGGCAAAAGCTGCTCATGTTCAGTTAGTGCGTCCTTTATCAATTACCTTAAATGACTCTTATATACACCCAATCGCGCCTCGCATGATGAAGGCTTTCGCAGAAAGTGATAGCATCCCTATAGAGCCTGGTCAAATTGAAGTCAAAGCGAATGTAACAGTTGTCTATGAAATGCGCCTGGACACACCTACTCCCTAAAACATCTATTTTTTCTATTTTTAATAATCGAAACTGTCCTCCCATACCAGTTTGTGCCCGTACTTCTGACACACTCTTTCCCGCTGAATTGTTTCGTTGATTCATTTGGGCCCTAATCAACACTATTCATTCAAAATACCTGCTCATTCAGTTTGTCATACGACAAACTCTGACCTTTTATCGATCGCGTATTCACCTGCTCCTTCTACTATATCTATCGCTGAATAGCTTGAATCGTTTTAGATTACCTAACTACGAACTCTCTCTAGAAATTTCTCCATCTGCTTTGCTCGTATTTATAAGGCTCCCTGCATACATCGTTTTTGACTCAACTCTTAGAAAGGAATTTTTAGTTTCTTTTAAAGTTTAATTGGAAGAGGACGTGCGCAGTCAGAGAGTGGAGAATCGAAAGAAGTTTAATAATAAAAAAAAGGAGCCTTGAAAAGGCTCCTTTGAAAGTGTGAACTTGGATGACAAGAATTAACGTTTGGAGAACTGGAATCTCTTACGTGCTTTCGCGCGACCATACATTTTACGTTGTTTCTTACGTGCATCACGTGTTAAGTACCCTTGTGATTTGTACTCATGATGTAGACTTTCGTCGCTAAGTAGAAGAGCACGTGCGATGCCAAGACGAGAAGCAATTACTTGACCTTCAACCCCACCGCCTTTAACGCGTATGATCATATCATAGTGTCCATTACCATTAAGCTTTTCAAAGGGCGCTAAAATGGCACTTCTTTGTATTTCTAAAGGAAAATATTCTTCAAAAGGACGGCCATTGACATCAACCTTTCCAGAACCTGGTCTGATTCTGATGGAGGATACCGCTGTTTTTCGACGTCCTGTTGCAACAAATTCTTTCATAGTGTCTACTTTATCTTAAATGTTTGCTTTGATTGGTTTTTGTGCATCTAAATTATGCTCTGCACCCTTAAATACGCGTAAGCGCTTAATCTGGGCACGTGCAAGACGTGAATGCGGCATCATACCTTTAACGGCATGCTCAATGATGAATTCAGGCTTACGAGATTTCATTACATAATAAGGTGTGCGACGGAGACCGCCCATATACCCAGTGTAGGAAATATACTCTTTTTGAGCCTCTTTATTACCAGTTACACGAATCTTATCGGCATTTAGAACGATAACACCGTCACCAGCATCGGAATAAGTTGTAAACGTGGGTTTATGCTTACCTCTAAGTATTTTAGCAATTTCGGCAGCAAAGCGTCCCAAAGTTTTACCGGTTGCATCGAGAATGAACCACTGAGGTTTACTATCTTCTTTGCGATGCATGATTGTTTTATTTTTTTGTTGAGCCATGTTTCAGAACCTAAAAATTCTATGTTTTTTCAGAATGAAGATACATATTACCTATTTACGTTCATTTTTGCCAATGTTTTTTCACTATTTATAAGGAAATTCCTTAAAATTTATTTACTTTCCTTCTTCACTTACCCTGTAAGAGGAAAATAAAGCAGTCTTTTTTCATCAAAAAATGAGGAGCTAAATTTGTTTTTTAACCCTAAACGCATTTAATTCAGCCGACACATTGATCGGAAGACTTGAAAAAAGACCTTCATTGCTATAAAATGTTTGCAATATTTTAATATCGTACACTTGGATCAAATATGCGTAAACTCAAAAATTTTTATGTCAGGACTTATGGCTGTCAAATGAACGAATTGGATTCGGAGATCATGATTGGTTTGCTAGAAAACCGCGGTCTAATTAGAACTGACGATGAAACCAACGCCGATCTACTCATCTTCAACACATGCTCTATCCGAGATTTAGCGGAAAGAAAAGTCATGGGGAAACTGGGTCAATTAGGGCATTCGTTGAACAACAATCCGATTATCGGTGTCACAGGTTGCATGGCAAATGCTAAAAAAGACTCTCTTTTCCAGAAGCTCCCACATATTGATTTTGTTCTTGGTACAAACAATATCCATGAACTTAATCATGTTCTAGACGATGTACTTTCAACCCAAAAGCAAATCGTCCGTACCGACGAGCAGTTCCAATTCGAATTGGATTACATGGGCGCAAAGCGAGATGATAAAGTGAAGGCTTATATTTCCATTATTCGTGGCTGCGACAAGTTTTGTACCTATTGCGTCGTTCCATACACCAGAGGTCCTGAAGTCTCCCGTTCGCCGGAAAATATTATAGAAGAATGTCGAAAACTTGCCTCTGAGGGGTACAAAGAATTCATTTTGCTGGGTCAAAACGTCAATAGCTACGGAAAAGACCAACCCGAGTGGAATTGCCGTTTTCATGATCTACTCTATCAATTAGACAAAATTCCAGGTCTTGAAAGAGTACGTTTCATGACAAGCCATCCCGTGGATATCACTAAGGAACTGATGGAAGCTATTCGAGATCTTAAGACCGTCTGCGAATTTGTACATTTCCCCATGCAAGCTGGATCCAATCGTATTCTGAAGAAAATGCACCGTATTTATACAATCGAACAGTATTTAGAAAAGGTTCAGATGCTTCGAAAAATTGTACCTCACGTATCCTTAGGAACCGATATTATCGTTGGATTTCCGACTGAAACAGAAGAAGAGTTCCAACAAACGTATAACCTCATGAAAGAGATCGAATTCTCTGTTGCTTTTCTCTTTGCCTACAGTCCGCGTAAGGGAACGCCTGCCATGCGATGGAAAGATGATATTCCCGAAGAAGTCAAGCAAGAACGCCTCCAAAGGCTCCTTAAACTTCACGATGAAATTGTAGCCAAACAGCGTCAATCCATTCTTGATACTGACGTAGAAGTACTTGTAGAAAAACAGAGCTTTAAGGACAGTAAACTCCTTAAAGGTCGCACTCGTTGCTGGAAGAATGTTGTTTTTGAAGGCAGCGATGAACTCGTGGGTACCTTGCAGAACGTCCATATCCACGGATTTAATCATCAAACTCTCTTAGGAACTCTCGTCAATAAAGAAAGAAAAAAATTGTTAATGGTTTAACAAATGACTGACTGAGCATCTTGACATGCCCTATACGCGTGTTGTAGACTTGTCTAGGATGTAGACTTGATGCTTGATTGATCAAAAGCTGTCTCATTGACTAGATGTAAACATTTGTGACCAAGAGAAATTCTGCAGAGTCATTAAAAAATGCATTAATTTCACTCATTAGAGACAAAAGCGCCCGAGAAGTACATATGTGGAAGAAACGATCATTTTAAAACGACTGATTCCGAAGTGATTTCGAATACGAAAACACTTCGGAGGATAGCAAGCTGCTGTTTAAGCACTTATTCAGCTTCAATTACGCCACAGGCTACTCGCGCACCAGAATCTCCTGTAGGTTGCGACACAAGATCATCAGCTTTTGCGTGAATGACTACAGAATGTCCAACGATGCTGTACACTCCATTAAGTTCAATTACATGGTCCACGCGATCATAGTGAGCTTTGCCTTCCGCATCAGCTGTAATGTTTCCAAAATCTCCTACATGACGTTCAGGGCTATCTGGTCCGCCATGTTTCTTTTTTGTCGGATTATAATGCCCCCCTGCAGAAGAACCGTCTGCAGCGCTGCAATCACCAAATTCATGAATATGAAAACCGTGATCTCCAGGTGTCAGCCCTTCAAGATCAGCAACAATATGCACCCCTCCCTCAACGGCCGTAAAAGTGACTGTTCCACTGACGTTGTTACCTTTTGTTGCATGCAGCACACTCTTAGCAGATTTAACATTCTTAGCTTCTGCTACAGCACTTTCAGCTGTAAACGCTAACTGAGCACTCAAAAATGCGATTGTTATAAAAGACAAGTATTTGTTTTGTAATTTTAACATATTCCTCGTTAATTAATTTTGGTATTTTGAAATTTTGATAAGGACTGGATTTCATAAAAAGACTTTTTTAGAGTCTTCAACTATTAGCCGGAAAACTTGACTCTAGGTTAAGGTGTCAATCACGATAAAAAAAACTTTTATTTTAGACAAGAAATAAGTAATTATTTTAAATCAACTCTCCCTTGAGCTAAGTTTCGCTTTTTTTAACATCGAATTTTTTGAAGTACTTAGATGGGATTCTTTAGGTCTAGTTTAGGTGTGCAAATAAAACATAAAAGAGGGGCTAAATGCATCCGACAAGGAATTGATCTAAAATCGCAATTTTATCGAATCGACTATAATATTTTCCTTACAATCTTTTAAGAAAGTAATTCTCATAAATAAAACAGGAATTGGAATTGCTTTTATCCTCACTTTTATTGTTTCAATATCAACCTCCGATAGAACGTGCAGACGACTTATAGTTGCCACTTTACTTTCTTTATACACATCCATGAATTGCGCAATATCGTCTGTTGTAAACTGAACATAAAAAGGCTTGGCTGCAGCTTTTTTTTCAAAGGAAGTCCCCTCTTTCCAATTAAATTCAATGCTGTCCACAACATCTTTAGTAACCATTCTATTGATCAATACCCCTTGAACCACTTGGTCAATTTTATATAGGTAATTTTTCAAACAATCCTCTAGGCTCAAGGTATACATGAGCATATCCCCTAGACAGGGGTTCATTTGATTCGTTCGTTTTTTTAGAATATTCCAAATCTCAGCCGCATGATTCATCAAACTTTTAATCAACTCGAAGCTTACGGTGCTTTTATCAAAAGAAAAAGATTTTTCAAGGGGGAATTTTTCAAAGTGATGATGAAAAAAATTTTTCATCTGATCTCCACAAGAAAATTGTTGCTCTAATGGCACGTGTATGGCAGAGGACAGGCCTTCCATTCTTGCTATGAAGTATATGAAGGGATCTAATAATAAATGGGCGTTTGGTGTGATCATATAACCTTATCTATTACTTCAGCATAATGACTCTCCGATTTAAATTAAAGATTTATACAATCTTAACAACTTTTACGCAAAATTTAAAATATTTTAAAATCAAAAAATTAAATAATAAAAAATAAAAAAATAATAAATAACGAATAGTGTTATAATGAATGGGTGGAGAATATTAATAGTGAGGTTTTTATATGGAACCTAGATCAGACCCTATGCAGCCTCGAGATTTTAATTTATTAGTAGAGAACTGGGATAAACTCAATAAATTCAAAACTGCAGCTGATCAGCAAAAGAATGGCGTGTTAAATGGTAGAAATTACTATATCATGAATTCGAAAGGGGATTTAACAGAAGACATTACGAAGGCACTCTCTAAAGATCAACTAGCCAAAACTATCGATGAATTTTCACAAATTAAAGAAAATAGCACCATTAATGGTATTATTGTGACCAAAAAGACGAAAAATGAACTTCAAGCTCTCGTGAATGATATTTTATCGTTAGCACCCAAAAACAAATACCCCACTTCTGGGGGAAAACGGCAAGTCACACGCATAAGAGCTGAATCTCCCCCTCCACCAAAGACTCAAGTACAATTTATTAAAGAAAAAGCACCCGAACAACCCCGAGAAGCAATTGAGGCTCTAAAAGAAACTTATGAAAGAGAAATTACCTCGTCCTTAGAGAAAATGATTAAGAAAAAATTCACGCTGGACGAAGAAGGTGTTTCAAGTGTCATTAAACAAAAGTATCAGGAATTAATACAAAAAGGAAAAGATCTTCTAACCCAAGCCTACAAATCTGCAGAAGGTAACATTTCCGATGGAAAGAGTGATATTGAAAGTTTCTTTGAAGATATCAATAAAACCATCAAGAAAGAACTTCCAAAGCTTAAAGGCTTCAAGAAAGATGAACTAAAAATGCTTAGAAAGTCCATAGACAAAGCTATAGATGAATTTTTCCCCTTCAAAACATTAGGAGATAAACCTGCAAAATAAAGCTTATAGAAGCTTATTAAAATCATCCTCTGACAGCATTTTGATGCCTAATTTCTGTGCCTTTTCTGCTTTCGATCCAGCTCCTTCGCCTATCACTACATAATTTGTTTTCTTGCTCACGCTATCGGTCACTTTGCCACCTCTTTCCTTAATAAGCTCAGCCGCTTGTTGACGACTATATTTCATCAAAGTACCGGTTAAAACAAAGGTTTTACCATTAAAGGCATGGCCTTCAAAGATCGTGGTTTTGACTGATTGCAGACGAATACCGTTAGCCAATAGCTTTTCTACTTCTAAACGATTCTTCGGCTCAGAAAAGTAGTCACTGACTGCAGCCGCCACTTTTTCACCCACCCCTTCAATGGCGAGTAAGTCCTCTCTAGACATTTCCATCAGGTGATGAATATCTCCAGCTCTAATCGCCAGAGCTTCTGCGGTGCCGCTTCCTACATACTTAATGCCTAATGCCATAATAAAGCGTGCTAGACTCACTTGTCGGGCTTTTTCAATGCTTGTCAAAAGATTGTGAATGGATTTAGCCTTAAAATTATCTAACTGGGAAAGCTGTTCCTCTGTCAAAATAAAGATATCGGAGGGTTGACGTACAAAGCCTTTATTAAACAATTGTTCCACAACCTTTTCGCCTAGATTGTCGATATCCATTGCATCTTTCCCAGCAAAATAGATCAATCTCCTGAGCTGTTGTTCTGGACATTTTTCGCTGTTTGCACATCTCACAGCAACCTCGCCTTCCACTTGCACGATCGGAGAACCACAACTAGGACAATGGCTAGGCATGGACCAAGGATGAGTTCCTGATGGACGCACATTTACATCTACTTGAACCACCTTGGGAATGACGTCCCCGCCTTTTTCAATCAGCGCTAAATCTCCTATGCGGATATCTTTACGCCTAACCTCGTCTTGATTATGCAAAGTCGCTCTCGCAATAGTGCTACCGGCCAAAAACACAGGCTCTAATTCAGCAACGGGCGTTAAAACCCCTGTACGGCCTACTTGGACCGTAATGTCAACGATACGTGTATACGCTTGTTCCGCAGCAAATTTATAAGCAATGGCCCAACGAGGATTTTTATCTGTATTACCTAACAAAGACCATTGGCGAATATCGTCTAATTTAATCACCACTCCATCGATATCAAAGGGAAGCTGTTTTCTAAGATCACGAACTTTTTCAGCATAAGCCCAAATTTCGTCTACGTTATGGCATTTGGCATGCGTGAAGAGAATAGGGAGGCCGAGGTTTTTAAGATATTCATGAACCGTATATTGACTGTCTAGTCCTTGCAGATGCTCGTTCGCTATGCCATAAAATACAATATCTAATTTTCTTCTAGCAGATTCACGAGGATCTAATAATTTTAAGGATCCTGCAGCTGCATTCCTTGGATTGGCCCAAAGAGGCTCTCCCTCTTTTTGACGTTGTTCATTTAATTGTTTAAAGGCGTCATGCGGCATAAAAACTTCTCCGCGCACCTCAAGCACATCGGGGAGATTCTCCCCAAATATACGTAAAGGAAGCCGGGCTATTGTTTTAATATTGCTCGTGATGTCATCCCCTTTTCGACCATCTCCACGCGTTAAACCTCTGACAAAAATGCCTTTTTCGTATCTAACTGAAACTGCAATTCCATCCATTTTTAATTCACATGAAAAAGCAGGATTTGACTCTTCAGTTAATTTTTGAATACGTTTAATGAAATCTACAATCTCATCTTTGCTATAAGAGTTAGCTAATGACAACATGGGAACTTCATGAAGGACGGATTTAAATCCACCTGTAAGAGTTTCTCCCACACGCTGCGTTGGAGAGGAGGGCTTTACCCATTCGGGATGCTCTTTCTCAATACTTTCTAATCTCTTGAGCAGAAGATCAAATTCTTGATCGGAAATTCTAGGATTGTTTTCTAAATAATAATAACGATTATGCTCCCAGATTTCTCTGCAGAGTTCCTCATAAGTTTGCTGATCCATTTTAACTACCTAAAAGCGACTCTAAAAATCATGGTTGATAACGGTGAGAGTTGAATTTTTAATGACGAAGGATTCCTATGATAATCATAAAGAATTTCTGTGTGTAGATTTTTCTTACCGGATCCACCAAATTTTTCATCGTCAGTATTAAAGACCTCCTGAGCTGATGATAAATTTTTTAAAGGGATGTTATAATCCGAATAATAGTTAGGAGAAAAGTTATGGATGCAAAGAAGAATCCCTTCAGAGCTTTTGCGTAAATAGCTGATTACACTATTGCCTCGATCATTAAAATCCACCCAATCAAAACCAGAAGGATCAAAATCTCTTTCCCACAAACTCGAATGGTTGAGATAAAAATGATTAATTTCCTGCACCATTGTATGCAATCCCTGGTGAAGGGGATACTGCAATAAAAACCACTCAATTTGTCCTGTACTTGACCACTCGTTCCATTGGCCTATCTCTCCCCCCATAAAAAGGAGCTTTTTTCCTGGTTGACAGATCATATAGCTAATGAGTAGTCGAAGATTGGCAAATTGCTGCCACATATCCCCAGGCATTTTACCTAGAAGACTATTTTTTCCATGCACCACTTCATCATGAGAAAGAACTAAAGCAAATTTTTCTGAAAAAGCATAAAGGAGGCCAAAGGTGAGATCGTTTTGATGATATTGGCGATAGATAGGGTCTTTAGACATATAACGTAGAGTATCATTCATCCACCCCATGTTCCATTTCATGTCAAATCCTAAACCATCATACTCCACAGGTCTCGTGACACCCGCAAAGGAAGTGGATTCTTCAGCAATCATGAGTGTTCCAGGAAAATTCTTATGTACGACCGAATTCAGATGTTTTAAAAACTCAATAGCTTCTAGATTCTCTTTACCTCCAAATTTATTGGGAATCCATTCGCCTTCCTCGCGACCATAATCTAAATATAACATGGAGGCGACGGCATCCACCCGTAGGCCATCTATATGCATCTTATCCAACCAAAACAAGGCGTTGGCAATCAGAAAATTAACCACTTCATTGCGACCAAAATTAAAAATATACGTATTCCAATGGGGATGAAAGCCCTGACGATAATCTGCATGCTCATAAAGGGCCGTGCCATCAAATTTTCCAAGTGAAAAATCATCTGTTGGAAAATGCCCAGGTACCCAATCTAAAATCACCCCAATCTGGTTCTCATGTAAATGATTGACAAACCACTGAAAATCCTCAGGCGTACCAAAACGGCTCGTCACAGAGTAAAAGCCTGAAACTTGATAACCCCAAGATTCATCCAGTGGATGTTCTTGGATGGGCAAAAGCTCTACATGGGTATATCCCATTTTATGGCAGTACAGGGCTAACTCTGCTGCTATTTCACGGTAATTCATGAAACGCCACCCCTCCTTCTTCTTCCAGGAACCTAAGTGGATTTCATAGACATTGATCGGTTTAGGTGTATGCGCTTCCTGTTTACGTTTTTCTAACCAAGCGTGGTCATTCCATGTAAACTGATCCACGTTGGCAACAATAGAAGCTGTCGCAGGTCTCATCTCGCTCTGCAGGGCCATGGGATCTGACTTAAGCCTTAGCTCATTAGATTGCGTGCGAATTTCAAATTTATATTTTTCACCCACTTCTAAGCCGGGTATAAATAATTCCCAAACACCGGAACCTCCCAAAGAACGCATGGGATTGATACGCCCATCCCAATAATTGAAATTTCCCACCAGCGAGACGCTTTTTGCATTAGGAGCCCAGACACAAAAACGTACACCTTTTGTTCCATAATGTTCGACGAGGCGACCACCCATGATATGATACAGTTGATAATGCACACCTTTGCCAAACAGATACAAATCTAACTCACCCACTGAAGGCGCAAAGCTATAGGGATCTTGTGCTAAGAGTCCATTTTGATGATAAATCTTGTAGTCTTTAAATGTGATCTGCGAGGGAGCTCGATACTCAAATAAACCGGCCGGATGGACACAACTTGCTTCCACGGTCTCATTAAAAACTTGAAGATAGACTTGGTGGGCGCCAGGCTTCCATAACCGAATGATCTTCTCTCCTTGCTCATTTTCATGCAAACCTAATACGTGATGGGGATTGTATTCATCGAAGTACATTAATCTCATGGGAGTCGCCAAAGTTTTGCTGGGGGTTTCTTCAAGAATAGTCATAGATTCCTAAGGGTATATTGATCGGGATCATAGGGAATAAGGATTCATATGTAAAGAGAAAGTCAAAAGAAATCTAGATCTCTTTCTATTTTTGAAAACGATCAAAAATATACAGCTCTCCGCTGATCACTTCTATTGGATCCTTTACTAAATGGCGCTTTCCATTTAAACGAAAATCTGTAATCGCGGGAGGAAAATGAAAATGAAGAACTTCAGTCTTAGAGGCTTTAAACAAAAGACGTCGTGGAGCTTTTTTTGTCCATTCGAGATCTAAGGCACCCAAATCTTCACACTGAACGCCTAAAAAACGCCCGCAATGAAACTGAGGCGGAAGTTTGGGTAAAATTGAAATTTCTTTAGCATGCGTGTGAACAAATAAAGAACGAATGGTCTTAGCCCCTCTGCTTAATAAAACAAGAGGAGATAAAGAGAGAGAGGGTGTTTTTAATGAAAAGCCTTGATGCTGTTCATCGACTAAACGAGGAGATAGAATCCCCTCGAATCCCGCTTTAACAAAATTTATAAAGGACGGGTAGACTGTAAGTTTAGAAGCATTTTGACACTCTAAAAGAAGAGAAGCAGTCCCTTCGTCTGCAAAATGAAATGTATCCTGGACCTGCTGACCGAGAGCAAATAATGCTGGCAAGATTTCTCCTAAATCCCCTCTCCTACTCACCATCTCCCAATCTTGACTTTTATGGTTCCCTAAGGATAAGCGCTCCCATTTCTTATTGAACGGATGATGTGTATAGGGGATACGACTAAAAAGTTCTTGTGGATACCAAGAGGATAATCCTTTTTGCACATCCACTTGAATAGAAGTTTCACCTGCTTGAATGATATAACGAAAAAACTCCTCTTCAGTTTTTCCCCATACTAAAATCCACCCCCTCTCTAAATCGAGCTGAACAGTAAACTCTTGGACAGGTCCCTTAACTGGAACAGGTATTTCGCCCAAAAGTTTTGGGTAGGCTATAGATAAATCGTATACCCTCAATAACGCAGGAAAGATTTGGAAGCGGAGCGAAGCCCCTGGTAAGATACAATAGGTTCCGGGTTGATGGGAAAACGGACGAAGACGCTCTGTAATTTTTATAGACTTCATGATGCACAACAAGCTTTTGTTTCACCCACAGAACCTATTAACCCATCGGGTGTATTAGCAATTAAATCGACTTCTACTATTTCATTAGGACCGTAGCTTTGCTTAGGGATCCAGACCATGAGAAAATTTTCTGTATGACCTGAAATTTCATCTGGACGTGAGGGGTCAAGATTTTCGGTGAGGATGGTCATGCGACGACCAACAAACTGCTCTCTCAGTTCAAAAGCCATTTGTTCTGAAAGACGCAAAACCTGCTGTTTTCTACTTTTAATGACTTCAGAAGAAACTTTATTAGGCATCAAAGCTGCTCGCGTTCTTGCTCTTTCGCTGTAGGGAAACATATGAACTTTAGCAAATTTAACTTCCTTCATCACCTCTAGCGTCTCCGCAAAGTCCCCTTCTGTTTCGCCAGGAAAACCCACAATGATATCTGTTGTAAATGTAAAATCAGGACTCGCGTTTTTTAACTTCTGCACCGTGTCTAGAAAAATTTGACGGGTGTATTTGCGATTCATGCGCTTTAACACCACATTCGATCCCGCTTGTAAGACAATATGCATGGAATGACAGGTGTGTCTGCCATTCAAAATCGCATCAGCTAAGTCCTCATCCACTTCATCAGGATCTATCGAAGAGACACGCAGACGCTCAAGCCCCGGAATTTGATCGACAAGACGAATTAACTGGGACAATCTTACGGGAGCTTCGCCTTCTTTGACGCCCCCATCAAAGTCTCCGATGTTGATGCCTGTCAACACAATATCTTTATACCCATTAGCGATTAAGCCCTCCACTTCGCGGAGGACATCCTCTACAGTACGAGATTTGGAACGCCCGCGCACATAGGGAATGATACAATAGGTACAAAAGGAATTACAGCCGTCTTGTATCTTTACAAAAGCACGGGTATGTCCTTCAAATCTTTTAATAGAAAACTCTGGCAATTCAGCCGCAGGAAACACAGATTCTAAGAGTCTATCTTTCTCTTTATTAGGTACCACATCTGTCACCCCCTCAAGAGCGCCGACTAAGTCCGGTCGTCTCTCTGCAAAACAGCCTGTAACGACCAGCCTACTCCCGGGATTTTCTCTGGCCAGTTTACGAATTTCATGTCGACTCGTGGAGTCTGCGGAATCTGTCACCGTGCAGGTATTGACAATACAAATATCTGCAGACTCATGCTCTTGAGCCGCTTGATATCCCATAGCACTCAACTGATCATGGTAAGCTTGCGATTCGTACTGATTCGTCCGACAACCTAATGTAACAATCTTAAATTTTTTCATAAGAGGATATCATATAGAAAATACGATATAAAATAAAGGAGAAGTCTCAACTTATCTTTCGACACCTCAAAGCTCTATAGATTTAATAAAATAGAGAAATGGGTTGAAGGATTCCGCTCATCGGTCTATAATTTTCCAAAACTTTCTTAAAAACATGAGGAGAGGATACAATGACACCCGAATTAGGTCCTACCATCACTGCGGCCACTATTGATGGCATTTATATGACAAGTAGTTATTTGTACAACTATCAACAAAAAAATGCTCCCATCCAAAGAAGTTGGTGGCAAAGTTTATCAAGAAATGTGACTGTATGGGAGTCGAGCCGACGCATCGGTGAGAATGCCTGGGAACTCCTAGCACCCCAACAACCCGAGGGGTACTTTAAAAAAATATGCCGACTCATTTCTGTTGCGACAAATACAACCTATCTTGTCCAGACATGGCGACGTGAAACCACAGCCTCGCGTTTAAATGCACTCGATGAAAAAAACACTTTAAACCAATTAGAGATCCAAGAAATTCAAAATAAAATTAAACAAAATCCCTTGGATGAAAGTCTTCAAGATCAATTAGATAAGAAAATTGCTTTAGCTCAAAATGATTTAAATAGGTATGAAGAGAGACTTAATAAACAAGGCTCTATTCATCCCTGGATCCTTCCACTCCAGATCACGAGCATCCTCACTGATCTTCCGGCTCAATATAAGAACGATAGAACACCATTAGACAATCTCAAAATTTGGTCTAAAAAAAATGGTCAAGACTTAGGAATCACGACGATGAACGCAGGATTGAACTACTTATCCTCTCCTTTGGCTCTTAAAACTTCAGAGGACCGGATGCTTGCCTTAAAAAAAATCGCTAATCATCCTTAAGTATTTTAGAATAAACTTCTTTCGACATTCATCTAATAGATAAAATGGCCCTTTTGCCTAGAATTTAGAAAGAAGTTTTCCTTTGAATTGCTTTTCAACTTGTATCTTGCATGTATAAATAGGAGTTTCATCTATGTCGTTAAGTAACGATCCACAATCTGGGACAATCGGACGAGAAGTCTTCACTTCTCTTAATCATTTGATCGCTAAGTTTTCAGACTATCCTCTTGGAGAAGACAAGGCTCCCTATGATATAGAAAGTTTAAGAAAAAGCTCTATTGAATCTCACGCTCGTTTGATTGAAATTTATAATAATATTCAGTACATCGATGTCTATAAAGACCTAAAGGCCAGTACAGACTTAAATGACCATGCGGAAATAAAAAAATCCACTGAAAAGTTAACTTCTTTAGATAATTCAAAACGTATATATAAAAAAATAACAGTTTTAATAGGAAGTTCTGAAAACGACGAAGATAAATTAAAATATCAACGTCTAGAATATATTTTTTTTGCAAACACCTCTAACCTCTACATAGAAAAGCTCTACCAAATCCTAAAAACAATAAAAAAAGGTAATAGAGAAGCACTAGCAACACTTGAAAAGTTTTATTCAAAAAATGAAAAACTAGAAAAAACCGCTTATCTCAAGAAGATCTTTCGCAAGCTTGATCAAACAGAAAGACATTATCAGTTTCTAACCCCTATTATACAAACTGGATTCAACCTGATCCAAGGTCCTCTCCATTTAATTTCTGTACCTTTCACTATTTTGAAACCCTATTTTTTTCAACTGTCTGCGCAAGCCATCCATCGCGTATGGCCCAACTATCTACCTTTTAAAGTCTACGACGATTACAAGAAGTTTCTGGAGGATGAATCCTTAAAAGTGGAAGAGCAGAAAAAACTTTTAATGAAATATGGTCTTGCTCAACTAGAGATCATTTCTGAACGTAAAAAACTATCTTGTAAGGCCTTAATTCGTAAAATTAACAACGACCTCGGACATTTACAGATTGATGATTCGACTCATAAATTTGAGAAGGTTGAAGAATTTAGTATCAGTCCGTATCTATTTTGTAAATTTCACAAGCAAATCCTTTCGTTTCTTACAAAACCTCAAAATAAAGACACCTTAGAAGCTAGGGACATCAAAACTACATTTGAAAAACTTTCTTGGTTTCAAAAAACCATGGAAATTCCGATAGGTCTAGAACTCAGGAATCATCAACTAATCATCATACCAGATCCCAAAAAAAACTTACCTTCATTTACAGCTTTCCTTAACGCTACATCAACAGTTTATTATTGCGGACCAGAATTGTGGGACATTGTTCAATACAATTTTGCGATGAAAAAAATAAAGGAAGGAGTCAGTGAAGAGGGTTATATAAAAATAGTAGGTCAGGACGGAGAAAAACAACTTATCGAATCTTTCGACTCTGCAATTGCAGCTCTTACGCAGATGAAGTTATCCGTTGAAATACCCCACCAAGACACCGATGTAAGTCTTCGTGAAGTTTGGAAAAGGATGATTGAGAAAAAACTGCAAAACATTTGTAAACTAGGACAGGCTCTTCTGAGTCATCTAGAAAAGGATTTTACCAATCAAATAAAGGTTTTTCCAGTGCAGATGCTAGACTCTATAAAAAAGCTCCTGTCACTCCAATCTCCACAAAAATCTTTAGTAGATGCCTTATCAAAGTTGCAACTAGAGATTCATTTAAACATCCATGATCTTAAAACAGCTTTTGAAAAGATAGAAAGAAGGTCTTTTACAGTATTAACAACTGCACTTGAGCTTTACAAAAAATCTCCCATTTACGAACGTCCTGACATAGAAAAAATCGCGCAATTTTGTGACCGTTCAATGACGGATTTGAATAAAGCCTTCCATCTCAAACTGATCATTGACTTTATATACAAAAGGAACCTTCCTGCCAGTTATCAAATCCTGCAAGAATCCTCCAGAGTCCTTTGGAGAGATAAAAATCCAGCGATGCTAAATTCTATTGTAGAATGTTACCTAGAAAAGGAGGATGATCCCGATTCACCTTTTCTAAAGCTCGTGCAAGATCATTGTCAAGGGGCCATTAAAGCTTGGATAGAATCCTACCACTCTACGTTTGATGAAGAGGATAAGTTATTAATAGATCATTTAAGAAACTACTTCGATAAATCTACTGATCAAATAAAGGAGAGCGATGAAATCATCTTAAAGAAAATTCAGCGATGGAAAATATTTACAAAGATTGATTCGCGTATGTCCAAGCTTCGCGAATTAAAAGAGGTAATAAAAAACTCCCTTGCCAAATTAGACATTAAAGATAAGTCTATTTATATAAATGATCATCTAGGAAAAATTTTACTAGAATTAGAAGATGATGAGTTAATGTATGTGTATGCCGAAAAATTTTTAAGGTTTCACCTCGAGCAGTTTCCTGGTACATTTCACTCTCAAACTATCTTCCTCCAGGAAATTCTACCTTATAATGAGGTGAAAGAAAAAATCAAAACCATTGCTTTTAATTGGGCTAAAGAACCATCGAAAATTAAAAATTCTGATATTTTTGATTCTATCCTATTATGTTTAGATGAGACACAAAAAAATATAATCCTGAAGAGTTACGAAGACTATGCTTTGAATGAAATTAAAAAAATTAATCTTGAGACGGTCAAAGAAATTGAGAATCACGTGCTATTTACAACCCTCCCTGTAACTGAAGGGTTAAAACTTGAAGTAGACAAAATTCTAGATGATGATCTGAATAAACCCGTGATGTCCATTACATCTTTTTGTATCGGTGAAAGATTTTCTTCCCCAAAATTGCAATATCTTTTTCGACTAAAAGCCTTAAACTCTTTTGTAAAAAATAAGGAACCTACGGAGATTGACAACCATCTCCAAGAGCTTAAAGTGAGCTTTTCATTATCACATCTTTATTTTGGTCACGAGAACCTTTCAGTCGTTTTGGACGAAATGGATCAGCTTTTAAATCTATGGCGAGAAGGAAAACTGAGAGATTACCAAAAAAAATTTTTAGATCATTTCTTTGTGGCAACCTCTACCAGTGATTCCACACACCCTCAACCTATCATTGAAAGATACGAAAGTTTAGCAGCAAGATTTGACAGTTTAAAAAACCCCTTTAGTCGAGAGGAAGGAAAACAGTTGGAACAGATTGTAAAGGGAGAGCCATTATTTGCCATTGACTTATTGAAGAAGTTGGATGCTAGATATGCTGAACTCTCCTGTTTAGACGAACTCATCCAGTGTGTTGAAAAAGGCTTGATTGAGGCTTTATATAAGGCCCAAGAAAAATCTGTAGTAGAAAGTTTAGTTACAAATTTAAAGGATAATTTTTTAAACAAATTAGATCCCCATACCAATAAAGACACTCTTTCATTTCTTTTGAATAATGCACAAAAACTCAAAGACTTTACAACAGTAATCGAAGAGTCTTTTTCAGGGCTTTATAATGCCAAGCTGCCAAAAATTGAACGAGCCACTTCGCTGATTAACAAGCTTAGAACAGACAACCGTTATCTTTTCCTTCCTTATTTACCTGTTATACTTAAAATTCAACTGCGTAATCTATTGGATGAATTAACCCCCTATACCTCCAACGAGATTGTAGGTAATTTAATGACTGCTTTTAAGACCTTTTTAAATACGGGTGATTTGGATCGATTAAACGATCCTTTAAAAAAGTATCAAGAATGGCTTGAAAAACAAGATGGCTAACCCGTCTAATTCCATAAGGTTTTATCCTGCTGACGGATGGACACATAGGACCCGTGGCCGATGATAAGATGATCATTCAGGGGAATGTTTAAGAGCCGCCCCGCTTTAATGAGAGCTTGGGTAAGAACAAGATCTTCTTTAGAAGGGGCGGGATCTCCACTCGGGTGATTGTGTACTAAGATGATGCTGCAGGCGTGGTGCTTAATCGCAAGATAAAAAACATCGCGCGGTTGAAGCACAGCTTCAGTCAAACTCCCCTCAGTAATACGGTGATGAGAGATTAAAAAACCTTTAGCGTCTTGCAAAAGAATCATTACAACTTCGCGCTTTTCTCTTTCCAACTCATCCTTAATATAGTGATAAGCATATAAAGGATTGGAGATCTTAAATTTTTGTGCGACAGGTTTCTTAGAAGCCCGCATACCTAAGCTCACTGAAGCTTTCAGTTGAATCGCTTTGGCCAATCCTAACCCCTTAATCTCCCGTAGCTCTGCAATGGAAGCCTCCGCAAAATTCTGTAGCGAACCAAAGCGCACGAGAATTTCCTGGGCAATTTGTAAAACAGAAGATCCTTTACTGCCGCTTCCTAAAACGATGGCAATCAGCTCTGCGGAAGTGATCGCCTCCGGACCGTATTGAAGTAAGCGCTCTCTGGGTCGTTCAGCAAGTGGAAGTTGTTGAATAGTATAATGACTCATTATTCGATAATTAATTTATTCTTAATTGCTTAGCAATCTTCAGTAAAAAACATCCATGATGGCTATTACCATTGCAACTGCGCTAATTTTTCCTCTCAGACTAATGATTGATAAAAAAAATTTCAATCATTTTACAGAAGTAACAGGTGAGATTTTACGTGGTTGGCATGAAAATTGAATACTCATTCACGTGGTTTCAAGATAGGAGGTTTCCTATGGCCGCATCTAAAAAAACTGTCTCGAAAAGTGTTAAAGTAGAAAAAAGACCTGCAGCAAAAACAACAACGAAAGCAGCTCCGCAAGTGCAAACTTCCACTGAAAGCGCTGTAGCTAAAGAAACTATGGTTAAAAAAGATCAACCGACTAAAAAAATTCTTACTGCTGAAGGTTGGAAACGAATGATGTTAAGAGAGAAGAAATCGAATAAGGGTAAATAACTCTTGATTTAGAACCGGGACGTCCTATAGCTTAACGCTATGAAAAAACTGCATATTAACATCATCATTCAAGCCAGATTAGGCTCGACACGTCTTCCAGGTAAAATACTACGCCCCATCCTGGGGCGTCCTATGTTAAGTTATCTCATTGAAAGGGTTCGCCGCATTCAGCACTCTCATAGACTCATTGTGGCGACAACCCTACTCCCCCTTGATGATGAGATTGTTTCATACTGCGAAACCGAAAATGTTTTATACTACAGAGGGAGTGAAGAAGATGTCCTAGACCGCTACTACCAAACGTGCTGTCATTTCCCTACCGATCTCATCGTGCGAATTACAAGTGATTGTCCCCTCATAGACCCTGCTATTATTGATCAAGCGATCAGTCTGATGATTAAAAATTCTTCTCAATTAGATTATGTTTCCAATACTCTGCTACGTACATTCCCGAGAGGAATGGATGTGGAAGTATTTACTTTTCAAGCACTTAAAATAGCGGCACAGGAAGCCTCTCGTCCTTTTGATCGGGAGCACGTCACTCCCTATATCTATAAACATCCAGATTTATTCAATATTGCTAATTTAGTGTACATGGCAGATGAAGCAAAATATCGACTTACGGTAGATACGGTGGAGGATTTTAATCTGGTCAATAAAATCTTCGAAAACCTGTATCCCACCAATAAAAACTTCACTCTTACGGATATTTTGGATATTTTAAGAGTCCACCCTGAGTGGAAAAAAATTAACGCGCATATTAAACAAAAAGAGACTTAATGGACGCAAAAAGGATTAGATTTGAATTAGTTAGACCTATCGAAGAAGATGCTATACAAATCATGGAATGGCGCAATGATCCCGAAACTCTACGCATGTCTGTTCACACCCAGCCTAAAATGTGGGAATCTTTTTGTTCAGAGTTTATGCATCAATATTTTTTATGGCCTTTGCTCCCCCCTTTATTTATTCTATCTGATCGACAAAGAGTGGCCTTTGTATCGTTTAAACCTGTAGAGCATCCTGAGCAACGTCATGATAGACGATGTATTGAAATTTCAATTAATGTCGCCCCTGAATTTAGGGGTTTGGGTTGGGGTTTAGAATCATTAAAAGCCACCATGGAATGGGCGCAAAAGCAAGGCATTGATGATATTTATGCAAAAGTAAAAATAGAAAACCTCGCCTCGCAAAAAGCTTTTACAGCGGCGGGATATGAAGCTTTAGAAGATGGAAAGATTGAAGACGATACAGGAAAAATCACTCCGGTCCATCGTTATATCGCACGCTTAACACCGTTAAAGCATCCAGGTGTTTTCATTATTGCTGAAGCAGGATCCAACTGGCGGATGGGATCGCAAGAAAGAGATTGGGAAATGTCTAAAACATTGATCGATTTGGCTGCTGAGGCAGGTGCTGACGCCATCAAATTTCAAGTTTTTCGTCCTGAAACTATTTATGTCTCCAATGCAGGAAAAAGCCAATATTTATCGGATGCGGGAATTGAAAAAGAGATGCAAGAAATCTTTTCAGATCTTGCTATGCCTTATGAGTTGATTCCAGATCTTGCAGCATACTGTAAAAAAGCGGGCATAGAGTTTATGGCCACACCATTTTCTAAAAGTGATTTTTTGGCGATTGATCCTTACGTCAAAAGACATAAAATCGCCTCGTATGAAATTGGGCATCTCCGTCTGATTGAGTGGATAGCGCGAACAGGCAAGCCCACCTATCTTTCCACAGGAGCTGCTAATGAAGAAGAAATTGCATGGGCGCATGACATTTTTTATCAACAGGGTGGAAAAGAGTTAACCTTATTGCAGTGTACAGCTAAATATCCTGCCGAACCCGATAGCATGAATCTTCATGCAATTCGCTGGTTAAAAGATCGTTTTAAGTGCGAGGTAGGCCTTTCAGATCATAGTCAACACCCCTATAACGCTCCCATAGCAGCCGTCGCATTAGGGGCTAGGGTCATTGAAAAACACTTTACACTCCATTCAAACTTACCAGGCCCTGACCATGCGTTTGCCGTCAATCCTCAGGAATTAAAAGAGATGATTTCGGCCATTCGACGTACCGAACAGATGCTTGGCTCTTGGGTGAAAACGATTCATAGCTCTGAACAAGAACTGCGACTGTTCGCGCGAAGAGGGATCCAAGCTTTACGCCCCATTCATCCAGGAGAAATCTTACAGGAGGGGGTCAATATTGATATTCTCAGGCCTGGTCAGCAAATCCTGGGCCTCCACCCCAAGTATCTTCTGCAGATGGAAGGAAAAAAAGCGACTCGACATCTTGAGCTAGGAGAAGGACTTCAAATGGGAGACTGGGAGTGAAGAGCCATCATTTATTTAAGCACGTAAAATGTCTTTTTATTGATTTTGATGGGACTTTAGTGGATACCATCCCCATTTTATTTAAAAACTACTTAGCTTTTTTAAAAAAATTTGGACGTGAGGGTTCGCAAAAAGAATTCGAATCTCTGATTGGACCTTCTATCGAAGAGTTTGTTCCTATTTTAAAAGAACGTTATCTGCTTGCGGAAAGCTCTCATACACTCACCCAAATCTATTTAGATGGATTAGCAGATCAATACAAAGAAGAAGCCCAATTATTGAATGGGGCGTTAGATTTTTTAACTCTAGCCAAACGATTGAATCTTCAAATGACTCTGGTCACATCCTCTTCTTACTCGTTAATTGAAAAGAGCTTAAATGCATTAGACCTTAAAAAGTTTTTCTCTCATCTAATCACAGGAGACCAAGTCAAAAAAACTAAACCTGATCCAGAAATTTATTACCGCGCCTTAAAAATTTGTCGAGTGTCTCCTCATGAGTCTTTAGCCTTCGAAGATTCTTTAAACGGTTTAAAAGCAGCTATAGAAGCGCGCATTCCAACTATAGCCATTAAAAACTCTCTCCTTGTGCAAGTTCCTCCTGAAGTTAAAATGACAGAAGATTGGCCCACTTTAACGAGATTGCTGGCGCAAACAACATGAAGAAATTTCAAATCATCTCCCTTCCTGCCGATTTTAAAATCGTGATGAATTCTCCTCTGAAAGAAAGACATCTTTCGCCCTTGCATCTTGAACGCATAGAGAGTATTTGGGCAAACGAGAGGATTCGGACAAAAGAAAAACTATTCAATGGAAAAATATTCTGTGTAGACCAACTAGAAGAAAAGCAGCTTTGTGGTCATTTTGAAGAATATAAATACTACCTTAGTCAAGTGCGGGATCCCTTACTTTTAGAAACCCTGCAATTACATCCACTATGTATTTGCAGCTATACATGTGCGGGAAATTTAGTTCTTATAGGCAAACGCGCAGGACACGTCACCGAATACCCGCATTTTTATGAGCTCGTCCCTGCGGGAGGTTTAGATCCTTCCTCTACTCATCTGGGTCAAGTCGATATAGTAAAACAATGGAAAACAGAACTTAAGGAAGAGGCCGGTATTGAAGAGGAGATGATTCTATCGATCACACCTCAATTTTTAATTCTAGACGCAGAATCTCCTAATTATGAAATATGTGCTAGGGTTGAGCTTGACACGTGTGTCTTGAATAAACAGGCGGAACGGGATGAAGAATACACCCATTTGTATTGGATTCCCAAGAAAGAGCTTCCCTCGTTTATTCATGACCATCGAGCAGAAATCCTTCCCTTATCCTTAAAAATTTTGGAAGTTTTTTAAGGTTTTAATGTAATCGCGGCTTTAAATACGGTCCTCAAGAATGTGGTTTCGGTAACGCTCCATCAATTGAACCATAAAATAGAGATTATGCGCTGTAGCTAAACTCATACAGGTCATCTCGCGCGCTTTAAAGAGATGATGCAAGTAGGCGAGCGTAAATCTTGAACAAGTAGGACATGTACAATCCTTTTCGATCGGTTCAAATTTAGTAGCATTCTCTGCCTTGGTCACGTTAAGTCCCCCTTTAGCAGTAAATAAGACACCGTGACGCGCTGCACGTGTAGGATAAGAGCTATCAAAAGTGTCTATCCCCAAAGGAACACTACGATCAATAGAAGCTAAGTCTCCGATCCCTAGCAGATGATTGGGCTTCTCTTCTGGCAAAAGAGGAAGGGTATAAGATAATAATGTATGCATCTCCTCTTTATTTTTTCCCATGCTTCCACCAATAGCAAACCCTTCAAAAGGAAGCTTTGTTAAGTAATCACAACTAGCTTTACGCAACTCAGGATCAATTCCCCCGTGGATGACTGCATACATTGCCTGGCCTTGTGGATTTTTGAGATGTTCATCCAGGGAACGTTTTTCCCAACGATGGGTTCTATCAAGGGAACGCTTAAGCGCATCTGGGGCAATGTGATAGGGAGGGAGCTCATCAAACGGAATGATAATATCTGCTCCTAAATCTTTTTGTGCTTGGATAGAACTTTCAGGGGTTAACATGACCTTTGAACCATCACGATAGGAGCGAAAGTGCACACCCTCTTCCGTAATTTTAACAACAGATGTAGTCTGTTTTTTTGTCCCGCGACTTTTCAATTCATCCGCGACTGAACCATAGGCTAAACTAAAGACTTGAAATCCCCCCGAATCTGTAATAATTGGGAGTTTACGGTTAATAAATGTATGAAGTCCACCTGCTTGCTTTACGACTTTAGTTCCGGGCTGTAATAACATGTGATAGGTATTACAAAACATTAATTGTAAACCAATATCATGAACCAAAGTATTATCTAACGCTTTAATCGTTCCATTCGTTCCTACAGCCACAAAATTGGGAGTGTTGATGATGCCATGCGGCGTGTGAATGCGTCCGACCCGTGCGCGGGATTTCTTCGAACGATGAAGAAGTTCAAAATAAAAAGGTCTCATGCCTTCGCCCACCTAAGTAAAGGAGTAAAACAAAAAATAACAAACAATTTAATCACAAAGCTAATAAAAATGATATCTGTAATCGAGGCCATCAACCCATATAAACCCACAAAGCTAAATAAAACCGTATCTAAAAATTGTGAAACAACGAGCGAAATCGAGGCTCTTACAGTAAAATTAGCCCTTGGTAAACGCTTTTTTAAAAACTCAAAGAAACGAATATCTATACGCTGAACCACAAAAAAAACACTAAGAGAGGCAATGAGTAAACGAGGAGAAGGTGATAAAAGAACTAAATAGGCCTCTTGTGTGTTGTCATAAGGGCTAGGTTGGTAGAAAAGATGCAGTTGAGAGATGATGGCAAAAAAAATCATACAAAAAAAGCAGATCCAAGTCGCTTGTTTGGCAGCGTCCTTGCCGTAGTCTTCTTGTAGAAAATTTAAGACTAAAAGACTGCCTATCGCAAAGACATCACTAGCTGTCACATGAAAGCCAAATAACATGATCTGTTTAAGGACAAAAAGATTAGCTATCAAAGCCAAAACAGACATCCAGGCAATCAAAGCAGATTTGCCTAACTTAAAGGCTCCAATGGCAAAACCCATGACGATTAATGCTTGTATGACAAATAAAACTTCATTCATGCATTCAACTACTTTCTTAAGTGTTTCATTTTATTGATATTTAGATCTTTAAAGACGATCATTATACCAGATTTTTAGGGATAAGCAAGAAAAAATGGGCTCTCAAATGAAGACAAAGATCAATGTTTCTCCTTGGCCAAAATTAAACTTACTTTTAGAATCCAATTATTCTATCTTCAACCTAAAAAGGAGATCGACATGGCCGAATCGATAAAACGTATTGTTGTGACTGGTGGAGCAGGACAAATTGCTTATAGCTTATTATTTCGTCTAGCTAATGGTGATTTGCTCGGTTCTCAGCAGCCGATCGCTCTTCACATTTTAGAGATCCCGGAAGCTTTGCAGTCCTTGCAAGGAGTGGCCATGGAGTTGGAAGATTGCGCATTCCCCTTATTAAAAAAAATCGAAATAGGGAGCGATCCATTCGAGATTTTCAAAGAAGCCGATTATGCTTTTCTGATTGGATCAAAACCTCGTGGACCTGGCATGGAAAGAAGTGATCTGTTAAACGAAAATGGAAAAATATTTATTGATCAAGGGAGAGCTCTGAATGCAGTCGCAAACCCTAACGTGAGGGTTTTAGTCGTAGGAAATCCCTGCAACACTAATTGCTTGATCGCCATGCATAATGCGCCCGATATCCCCGCGAAGAATTTTCATGCAATGACACGACTCGATCAAAATCGTGCTAATAGTTTGTTAGCTAAAAAAGCTCAAGTTGATGTAAAGGATGTCTCCAATGTCATTATTTGGGGTAATCACTCCTCGACTCAAGTCCCTGATTTCTTCAATGCTCAAATCAAAAAACATCCCGTCCTTGATACCATCGAGGATAAAAAATGGTTAGAAAATGACTTTATCTTAAAGGTTCAAAAGAGAGGGGCTGAAATTATTGCAGCCAGAGGAAAATCATCCGCCGCCTCCGCAGCCAGTTCTGCAATCGATGCGATGAAAGCAATTATCCAACCTACCCCTGATGGACAGTGGTATTCCTCTGCTGTAATCAGCGATCATAATCCCTATGGTATTGAAAAGAATTTAATTTTTTCATTCCCTTGTCGCACACGTGCTGATGGAAGCTATGAAATTGTGAAAGACATTCCTTTAAACGACTTCTTAAAAGATAAGATTGCCTTGACAGAAAGAGAACTTATGGAAGAACGTCAATTAGTAAAAGATAAACTTAATCCCTCCCACAATAGGAGTTAGATGATGAGCGAAATCCTTTTTGAAATCACCAAGGATAATTTAGAAACAGGATTACGCGGATATCCTTGCGGATACTGCACTACATCTTTTGTCGATCCTATTAAAGGCGTTTCTTACGTAGGAAGACCTGTAGATACGATTGTAGATTGGGGTCCAGAAAAAATCATTTATCTCCTTTATTCGGGAAAAGAAGGTTCAGATCATGAAATTAAGGAATTCTCCGAAGAATTAAAAAAACGTTCATCCTGCTCTCCTGATACCTTGAAGTACATACGTGCATTGCCGCGTCACGGCCATCCCATGAAATTATTCTGCGCAGCCATGCTTGTCGCTGGAATTTTTGAAGGGAAAAAAGATTACAAAGAAGATTGTTTAAACCTTATCGCCAAAATGCCTCAAATTGTCGCTACAGTGATTAACTACCATGCAGGATGGGGGGAAAATCCACCCTCGAAACCTGAGTTAGGCTACATGGAAAATTTTGCCCAAATGCTTAACGTCCCTAATCGCGATCTTCCTAAACTCACAGAAGTTTTAAAACTTTTTAATATTCTTCATTTTGATCACGGGGGTGGCAATCTCTCCACCTTTGTAGGAAAGGCTACTGCGTCTGGGTTAGAAGACATGTACGGATCTATCACTTCTGCCCTAACTGCTCTTGCTGGTCCAAGACATGGAAAAGCTAATCAAGACTGCCTGGAATTTGTGCAGAATATTTTAAACGATCTAGGGCCCGATACGACAAATCAAGAACTTGAAGAATTATTAAGACAAAAATTGGCAAACAACGAATTAATTTATGGTTTTGGACATGCTGTCTTGCGTGTAGAAGATCCACGTGCAACTGTTTTTTATGAATATGCCAAAGAGAATTTCCCAGATCATCCTCTAGTCAAAATAGCTACGCTCATTCGCGAGGTAGGCCCCATTATATTAAAAGAAAATTCCAAAATATCTGATCCTTATCCAAACGTAGATGCGATTTCAGGAACAGTTCTCTGTGCCGCTGGATTTCCCTATCCCGACTACTTCACCGTTCTATTTGGTCTTTCAAGAGCTGTCGGCATCGCCTGTCAGATAGTGTATGAAAGGTGCGAAGCACGCGAAGGCAAAGGAACGCCCATTGTACGGCCTAAATACTTATATAAATCACGAAATGAAATAAAATCATGACTTACGACGATATCCAATTAATATTTGACCGAGCGCTAACGCTCTCATTCAACAAGAAAAAAATTCTATTAGTATTTACTCTCCTAGCACTCTGCGGTGTACTAGTCGTTTTCTTCAGAGGCCTCGCCGTTGGAGCCAACGAATGGATGCTGATGAGCCTCACATTTCTCCCGATTTTCCTCTGTACCGGTTTTTTACTTTCCATGGGAATCGTCTTGATCCGGATCTACCATGACGAAATTAAAAAAAAGGAATCCAGCTATAAGGAGATTTTAAGTAAATCTTGGGAAATCATGATCGGGGCTTCCTATTTTTGCATCCCTATCATTCTGAGCTACCTTCTTCTTTGGATGTTATTAGGTGTGTTTTTTCTATTAAAAGAAATCCCTGCTGTCGGTCCATTTTTTAGTGCGATCCTCGCATTCGGTCCTTTTTTAATTAACTTAGGTTCCATTGTTTTGTGTGTTTTAAGTTTAGCTATTCTGTTCTTCGTCACCCCTATCATTGCCTTAAAAGGGCTAGATCGTATGCAGATTACCCAGACTCTGACTAGAAGACTTAATCGTGATATACTAGGCAATATCATTCTGGCGTTAATCGCAACGTTTCCTTTGTGGATTATTGTGGGAGCTCTGACATTAGCCGCTTGGATGACAGGTTCTGTTTGCTTTGCTTGTCAAAGTCCTTTACATGAAATTCTGCAATGGTTTTTTACCATGATTCCTTTTACAGCTGTTTTGGCACCAGCTGTGATTTTCTTCTTTAATTTTGCCGCAGAATCACACGTTTTAATGATGAAAAAAAGCGATAAAGTAAAAGGGTAGAATTTAACACATCTCAAACCCATGATTGCGTCCTAATCCCTGATTAACCTCTAGAGTGAGTCGCTTCTAGCAAGATTAGGACGTAATCAAGAGTCAAAATCATGGGATGAGTTCAGAAATCATCATTTTCACTAGGTTTTCTGCATAGAGGGCGTGATACAACAACCCTTTGGATCCCATTCCAGTAATCACCCAGTGTCTTGCATCCAGCTTTTTAATCAGGGGCATGTGATCCGGAGTAGAAGCGCGTATGCCTGCCCTACAAGATAATAACTCGGTCTCCCCTAAAACAGGAATTAAAGCCTTAGCCTTAGGCATTATTTCCTGATAAGCTCGATCGATATCGGGTTCATGGTTCTTGTAGCCTCTTTCATAGGTGGCTCCTACAATGCAATTTCCTTTATCTTGGATGATGTAGGCTTGAGAGTTGAGAGCAAAGGAAGGAAAAGGATAGGAAGACGGCCATGTCGTGCACAAAATCTGACCCTTTATTCCCTTAATGGGTAAAGGATCAGTTAAAAGATTATTTACTTCCGCTCCCAATGCAAATACGACGCAATCAAAATTGCTTAACTGCGTAGGAGAATCGATTTTTGATACCTCAAATCTGGCGCCTCTCCTCTGACAAGCCTGCCACAGTCCTTCAAGATAAAGCGGACAATCTACAGTGATACTTTCTGAGATGAAGATACCAGGATAAGGGCTAAGATAAGGAACTTTAGCAGTAGTCTCAGCAGCGGACATCCAGCGCACCTCTTGATATTTCTCTGAAGATAGCCAAAAATCTGTTAACTGTTTTTCACTCAGGGCAATACGCAATAATCCGTCTTGCCTAGCAACGGGTTTATTGAGTTGACGAGCGGCCACGTCTAAGAGCATTAAAGTAGACTTAAAACCCTCCCAGCCATGGCGGTTTAACTTGGCCGAAGCTCCTGCATAAGGGTGTAAAAGGCCAGCGGCCACTCCAGATGCCCCTCCTCCAATACCTTTCGAATCAAAAAAAGTGAGTTGTATAGAGGATGAAAGGACCGGGTTTTGTAATAAAAACCATCCTGTGGCTAAGCCAGATAAACCTGTACCGATGATAGCGATGCGCATAAGCACAAGATCCTATAGGATTTAGAATAAAATCTCAAGGAAAGAGCTCTCCTTCTACGAGCAGCTTGCTTTTTTAGTAAAGGCAAGTATAATATTATTTTTTACTGATGTCGGAGACTATCTTGAGTTTTGATCCGCAACTTACACCGAAACGACAAATCATTCATTTGTTAACCCTTATTTTAGCGGGAGCCCTTTGTGCGATTGCTTTAACTTTTCTCACGCTGTATTACTATAACCCTGAGGCGCATTATGTAGTGAAAAATGCACTTTTATCCCCTCAAACACTAGAGTTAATGAAAAAACCCCTGCCGGGCAAACGAGAAAGTAGAAATTCAGAACATCTTTACTTCACTTATCAGGATCCAATCTCAAAAAAAAATCTCTCTAATCCTGTGAAACTAGATGTTTACCAAAAATTTTATCAACTAATCTCTGAGGATCAAAGTCTGAATCATCTTCCCCCCGATCTTCCAAGATCCTTTGATCAAAGACCTGCTGCATCTTTAATCCTTAATGTGGCCAAAAACCATGAGGACGATCAAAAATTTCAAGAGATACAATTTCTTCCTCAAGGGGACTACTATCGGGTACAATTACGCGAAGCTCAAACCACAAGATGGATCTATTTTTATCATGCCCATATTTATGACAAGGCCATGGATTTATTGAGAGGAGAGGCGATATGAAGGTGGCTGGAAAATTTCTATTTCTCGGGACTGGTGGATCGATGGGTGTTCCCATTGTAGGATGCGACTGCGCAGTGTGCCGCTCTGATTCTTTATACAATAAACGCTTACGTCCGTCTGCCTTATTAAAAATTGATAATAAGCAAATTCTTGTTGATTGTGGGCCTGATTTTCGGGCTCAAATGCTACGCGAACACATCAAACATTTGGATGGATTAATTTTCACTCATGCTCATTATGATCATACAGGTGCCTTTGATGAAATTAGAATTTTTAATGCTCGTTCAAAACAAGCCCTCCCCTGCTTACTTTCAGAAGCGACCGCCCAAGATTTAAAAATGCGCTTTCCTTACATATTTGATGCGAGCGCCCCCATGTCTAAATTAACCACCCGCGTCTCCCTGCAATATTTAGAATCCAGTCGTGGATTTGTGCATTTCCTCGACATTCCTATCCGCTATATGACCTATGAACAAGGGGGAATGTTAGTCAATGGCTTTAGATTTGGAAATATGGCCTACATATCTGATATTCGACACTATCCCGAAACTATATTTGAAGATTTAGATGGAGTTGAAACGTTGGTGATTAGCAGTCTACGCCATCAACCCTCGGCTCTTCATTTTAACATCGAAGAAGCTGTGGCTTTTGCCGCCAAAGTAGGCGTAAACCAAGCTTGGTTTACCCACATTGCGCATGAGCTAGAACATGACCTAACGAATTCTAAACTTCCTCCAAATTATCAACTCGCTTATGATGGTCTGGAGATTGACTTTGAAGTCTCACTACATCCAAAGAAGAGCTAGTTATGAAACATATGACAGAAAAAAAACAAGACCTTACAGCAGAAGATTTACATCGGCGCAAAAAAGCTATGCTAGTATCGGTTTATAAAGGAAATAACCTTCGTTCTCTTTGCGAAGAACATCTAGATGAACTTGCCCTGCTTACGGAGACTTATGGCGTGGACGTAGCCTTAAAAGTTCCTTGCGGCATCCGTAAATTTGATGCATCCACCTTTGTGACAGAAGGAAAACTAGAGGAACTTGTGCAGCTGTCTAAAGAACATGAAGTGGATTTAGTGATTTTTGACGATGAAATAGCACCTAGCCAACAGCGTAATTTAGAGATAGTTTTCAAAATTCCTGTGATGGATCGTACGGGCGTTATTCTTGAAGTCTTTGCTCAGCGCGCGCAAACAAAAGAAGCGCGTTTGCAAATCGAATTAGCTAAAGTTAAATACCAAGCCCCGCGCTTAAAACGTATGTGGTCTCACCTATCTCGTCAAGCCGGTACTGGAGGAAAAGGGGGGGGAGCTTATTTAAAAGGCGAAGGGGAAAAACAAATTGAGATAGATAGACGCATTCTAAAAAAGCAGATCGATGTCTTACAAAAAGAAATACAGGAGGTAAAAGCTAACAGAGAAACTCAGAGAGGCCTGCGAGCACGTTCAGAAATCCCTGTATTTGCCATTATTGGATATACGAATGCTGGAAAATCCACTTTAATGAATGCCTTAACGGATGCTAAAGTATTTGTAGAAGATAAATTATTTGCCACCTTAGACACCACTACTCGCAAATTTACTCTACCTAACAACCAAGAAATTTTAGTCATCGACACGGTGGGATTTATTCGCAAACTTCCTCACCTACTCGTGGCTGCCTTCAAAAGCACCCTTGAAGAAGCTTTAGAAGCTGATATTCTCCTTCACCTTGTGGACATTAGTCATCCTATGGCAGAAGAACAGGCCGCTACGACCTATGAGGTTTTAAAAGAGCTAAACTCTAAAGATAAACCCATCATTACCGTCTTGAACAAAATTGATGCTTGTCCTCATCCACAAATTGTTACACGTTTTAGACTGCTTTATCCAAAGTCAGTCACTATTTCGGCTCTAAATAAAACCGGATTTGACGATCTTCTAGATCAAATGGTCCAAGAGCTGAATCGTAAACGAACAACGATCAAACTACGCATTCCTCAAAACGAATACCATAAAATTAGTGAAGTGATGCGCCTAGGGAATATTCTCCATCAAGAATATGAAGAAAATGATGTCCTCATGCGTGTGGATATCCCTCAATCGCTTGCCGGAAAATTGAAAAAATATGTGATTGAGGATTAGACAGATTCTCGATTACAAATAGAATAGCATAGAATAGCTAGGTAATCCCTTTAGCATAGATAGCCGTTTCGCGAGCTAGTATTCTTAGGGGTGGAGCAAAAGATCCATCGGAATTTTCATATTCGTCGTTCAGCCCTCCCCTTTTAGTTCCCCCAAAGTCTTGGACGAATTTATCCTCACTATATCCTCGAAAGTAGTTCTCCATTAACCCATCTTCTGTGTGGAATCGAGGGGTATAAGGAAAAAAACTAAATTCTCGAATAACATTTAGAAGTCTTGTTAACCAGTTTGCCTGACGAATTTGATGATCAGTCACTTGATAAAAATTTCTCAACCTATGCATGACTTGTATTCCAGCAATTCTCTCTTGAATGGTTAAGTCATCGGACTCACACCTCTCATAACCTGCATGTAAAACCTTTCTTGCGAGTGCATGGAGTGGAAATGAACCCTTATAACCGTCGACTGTAATGATGCGTTTTCCCCAGAAGGAGACACTCCCTTTAGAAATTAAAAGTAACTGAAGAACAGCAGGTAATTCATTAGCAATATGCAGAGAATTTATATACACACCAATATTCATTTTAGCCTTTACTTAATTTTTAAAAGGAACAATAGAATATGAGGCGATTATAGTTCTGTTTCACTGGACAGCAAATCCACTAGTAAACGCACACCAAACCCTGTGGCATATTTAGGATGGTAGCGTTTCTTGTCGCTCAAGTAAGCAGTACTTGCGATATCTAGATGCGCCCAGGGGGTACTCCCTACAAATTCTTGAAGAAACATGGCAGCAGTAATAGAGCTAGCAGAGCGTCCTGCACTATTTTTCATGTCTGCTATGTCGGATTTTAAATGATCGCGATATTCATCATACAAAGGCAATCGCCAAACACGTTCATAGGTTTTAGATCCAGAACGTATAAGAGAGTCTGCTAAGACATCATGATTGGAAAAGAGACCACATGCCTCTGCTCCCAAAGCAATATCAATCCCACCGGTTAAAGTGGCAATATCTATAATGCGCGTAGGATTTAACTTTTGATTGGCATAAGCAATCGCATCTGCTAAGACTAAACGCCCTTCCGCATCGGGATTATTAACTTCAATCGTGGGTCCTAAATAGCTTTTGTAGACATCGCCAGGCTTATAACTTTTTGCATCAATACTATTTTCAGTAGCTGGCACCATCACCGTCAAATTAACCTTTAATCGCAAAGATGCAACTGCATACAGCGTCCCGAGTACAGCCGCACCTCCAGCCATATCTGCTTTCATTGTCTCCATGGAAACAACGGGTTTAAGATTAAGCCCCCCTGTATCATAAGTAATTCCCTTACCGATTAGTACAGTATGATCTTTAGACTTTGGATTCCCCTTATAAGACAAAATAATTAAGGCTGGATCTTTATCTGAGCCTCTATTGACAGCCAAAATCAAACCCATTTTTTCTTTTTCCAGCTTCTTTTTGTCCAGAACAGCGACTTTCGTCTGGGGAAGCTTTTTGGCTAAATCTTGAGCGATTTTGGATAGATGTTGTGGGGTCACATCGTCGGCATTTCCATTCACTAAGTCTCGGGCCAAATAAACACCTTTGGCTATGGTCAGACAACGATTAGCTTGAGCGAGTCCCTGCTTAGAAACTCCCACTAAATTCACTGTTTTTAGAAGATTGGGTTTGGTTTTCTTTGCTTGCTTCAATTGATCAAAAGTATAATTGGCTAGTAGTAACCCTTCAGAGATTCCTAGAACGATGGACTCTTCATTTAAAATATGGTTAGGAAGTACTATATCAATCTTTTCAATTTTCTTTTGCTGACAGATCCTCGTCACTAGCGCATAATTACGCCGCAGTTTTTCTGTATTGATCTTTTCGCGATCTCCCAGACCTATGAGAAGGATTCTCTTATCCGACTTACGTTCTGAACTATAAATAAAAAGCTGCTCCCCTTCATTCCCATGAAAGTCTTCTAAAACTCCTGGAAGGTTAAAGCTGTTTTTATAGAGCCCTAAATCTGTGGCAGGTTCGGCTCGGCGAGACCCTCCAAAAAAGGGCAAAACGATGAGCTCAGCAGGAGGACGCTTTTCATCTAGGGCCTGGGTGAGAAATTCCATTTCATCTCCTTAGGTGACTAAAATGGGATACTATCATCATCCGGAGTATTAGGGGAAGAGCGATATGTAGAAGCCCCACCGCCGGCAAAGGGCGCATTTCCAAAGCCACCTGCAGCTTGTGAAGTATAAGAGGGCTCTGAGTAAGTGTTAGTACTATAACCCGCTTGGCTGGAACCTTCTTGTCCTCCGCGCTCTGTTTTGCCAAAGGGACTGAAGCGAATCATTTCAGCTGTTAAGTCTAAAGATACTTGAGGACGTCCCTCTTTATCTGTATAGATTTCAGGTTTACCCATCTCACCAATCACAATGAGAGCACTTCCCTTCTTTATGTAAGGCATCATTTTATCAAAGCGTTCGCCCCAAATTGTCACTCTCCACCAGACAGTTTCATCTTTTCCGCTTTTCCTTGTGTTGGTTGCCACACGCAATGTTGTCACTTTTTGTCCGCCGGGAGTGAAGCGCACTTCTGGATCTGCTCCGAGATGTCCTGCAATTTCAATGATAATCATTTTATTAAACCTCATAAATGTTGTAAGTTTAACCCATATTGACAAGGACCCTTTTGCGCAGAATCATTGTTTATTAAAACAGCGCACTTTATATTAACCTTAAGTTTTGGGTTTTTTAGCGCTTTCAAGTGCTCCTGGGGAGCTAAAAAAGCCAAAACTCAAGGTAATCAAGCCCCATCAAATAAAACTGAATTTCTTTGATAAATTTCCGGGTGCAACTGGGTTTTTGACATTAACAATAGAGGATCCTAAGAGCAAAATCAAGGTAAAAATGGATGCTGATATAAAGAATGAACTCATCAGATTAAAAAAAGAAATTAACTTTGTAAAAAGAGGGATCCTCAAGTGGAATTCCTTAATAGAGAAAAGGGAAGAACTCGAACTTCAAATCGATTTGCTCCAACCAGAACTTCTATCCCACCCTCTTCAACCTATGTTAATGGAAAAAAGTAGACAATTAAAAAAACACTTAAGAGAACTCGATGCATTATTAGATCATCTGGAAGAATTTTCACCCCAAAAAGTGATTGTACTCGAGAACGAACTTATCTCAAGAATCCTTCAATTAAATCCTCATCTGACCTTAGAATTCGAAAAAATCGCAAAAGGTATATATAAATCAGAAGAACAGCACGAGCAGCTACGAGAGACATACACGGTCATGATCCATCTCCAATCTCTTTTGAAAGAGGCATTAAAAGCGCGACAGAGAGTCAAACAAAAAGGAATTTTAAGTTATATTTTTGGAACCAATCCTAATCAAGTTATCTCTCAACATTTACACGCAGTGAGTGAACAAATCGACTATATCTTACCTAAAATCAAAGATGGACATCAAGAATTAACCAGTTTTTTAGAAGAGTTACATCTGGAAGCCGAGCAACGCTGGGGCTTTCGCAAAATTGATACATATTTCGCTCAAGCAGAAAACCAACTCAACAGGCATATAGAGCACATGAGAGGAGATTTAGAGGAGTTAGAACAGATAGTCATTAGGGCTAAAAATGAAAGGGAGCTGTGGATAGACACTCAGATAGGAAATACTATTTAAATAATTACACCAGGATGGATGTTTAGAGCCGAATTTCCTCAAACATTTCCTGGTGTAAATTAAGCGCTTAAATCTTAATGAAGCCTGGAGTTTTTCCTCCTCCTGGGCCGCCCATGGATGGTCCAGGACCTGTCGAAGGTGCTGGGGAAGCAGCTTTAGCTCCTTCATCACGACCTTCTGAAATTTCCTGACATATTTTGCGCCATTTTTCTACAGTCTCAACGTAAAGTGGGGCAAAAGCTCTTAGGGCAGATGGAACCGCGTGTTCCATATCAATTGTGCAGTGAATTAGAATCAATTCTTCTTTAACTGCTACACCCACACCGCCTCCAGCCATCTGACCGCCTAGCATAGATCCTTCAAGAAGACGCTCGTAGAGGCGCAATTTCGTTTTGTCATCTCTTGGGAGACCATCAAGTAAAGGGGAATATAAATACAGCCGCTTTGAATTAGGTTCATAGGTTAAATGTAAGGAAAACTCATCATCTATCCCTAATATACACGTATTATTTTCGTCGAATTCGAGCCCTTCGAGGCCTAGCTCCTTGCCGAATTCTTTGAGATTTTCTTTCGCATTTTCAAAAGACATATCAGAACCTCCTCAGGACTTATCTGCGAATTTTTTTGTCATCAAGGTCAAGAATGCATCACTTATCAATTTTAAGTAAAGATCTTTGAGAGATACGACTCTCTTAACCCGTCATTAAACTGCTTAACCTTATTATATTCACGGGTGACAATAAGAATCAATTAATTTGGAAGCAAAAAAAGCCAAGCCTCGCTCCATAAATTCATAAGTTAATGATTATTAAAAACTCACATATCTAAAGATTTTTTTTATATTCCTCAAAATAAAAACCATATAAAAAATCTAAATTCCAATTAATTTACTGAAAAAACATTGTATTGTAAAAAAATAATAAATAATATATCATAAAAATTTGAATTTACATTCTCAATTTAAGGTTTATATTTAAAATGCAACCTACACGTGTACATTCCATTCAAAATTTACCTACTGAAATATTAATAAATATCTATCAAAGATGTGGGGAGAAAGAGTCTTTTAAACAGTGGCGGACCGTGAGTCGTCTTTTTCAGGCTATAGCCACTGAATTTACCCTACAATTAGCCCTCAGGCAACCCTCTTCTCTCAATAAAGAAATCCTACCTATTGAACGGTGTATTCGCCTACGGGAAATTGAGCTTGATGCCGTTGTAGATCCTTTTTTTTGGCAAAAATTCTTGGAGGTTGCTCCTCATATTCCCACGCTCAACTCACTTAAAATTGAAAATTTTTGTGCATTGAACTTCTCTTATGACAATCTTAATTGCTCGCAATTCAAAACCTTAGAATTTATGGAGGTGAATGGAGGGATAGCAAAAAAGTTTATCATGCAACCCCAAACAACAAACTTAGAGAATTTAAAGTATGTAGGTAATCAATCTTTAGTCATTAAAGAAACTGAATTTCAACACATATTTCAAGCCAAAAGACTTGAAAAATTGATTCTAATGGATAAAACAAGTTCCATAGAATTGAGTTATATAGCGCTTCTTCTAAAAAACAATACACATCTTCAACATCTTTGCGTGCATGTGTACGCTCCTGAAAATAATTTAGATGAACTTTGTCATCTACTGCCCTCCTCTAGCTTGCAATCTTTACAACTGATTTTATCCTCACAAGCGTTAGCCGAGGTGGGGAGAATGATCTCCCATAAGAGTATTGCACAATTATCCTACTTCCATGTGGGAAAAATTTTTAGTTTTGATAAGAACTTTGAAAACCATAAAAAACAGAGTCTCTTTCTTTGTGAAACCACAGTGACAGAGAAAAATTTGGTGGAGTTTTTTAATCAAAAAGAATTTTTACAGAGATTGACTTTAGCCTTTAATCCTAACCTCTCCTTTACCTGCCGTAAACCTGAACTCACACAATTCATGGGCTCAAAATTAAAGGGCCTAGATTATTTCAAATTCCTCAAAAACCAAACCCCTTTACAAGCTAAATTTTTAGAGATATTACTGGAAAATGCCACTTCTTTAGAGGAATTACATGTTGATTTAGGTGAGGATTTATTACCCGAACATATCCATCTTTTATCTAATAGCAAAAGCTTGAAGCATGTGACATTAAACCTTACAGGTTCGTTGAATAAAAAGACCTTAAAAGCCCTGAAAAATTATTACAAAATGATTAATGATACAAATCAGCTAAAGACATTAATCATTCATTACAAATCAAAAAAAATTTACTTATTTCCCAAAATAGAAAAAAAAACCTAATCTCCTCCTTTTTCTTACAATAATTATTTTCACTCTGCTATGTTCGCAACTATGAATACACAACCTTTCATCATCCATCCTGGCGATCCCTTACCTCTCGGTGCTTCGCACAAGCAGCAGGGAATTAATTTTGCAATTGCATCGAGTGAAGCAACAGCAATCACCCTAGTCCTTTATGATCTTGAACATGAGGAACCATTCAGGGAAATTGTTTTAGATCCCAGTCAACACAAAACCGGTGATGTCTGGCATATTTTTGTGGAATTAGACATAGATAAAACATGGGGATATGGTTATCAAGTACAATTAGGCTCTTCTGATGAGCTCCTCTCAAACCGTATTCTCCTAGATCCTTATGCACGCGCTGTGGCATCCACCAATCAATGGGGAACCTCTTGCAAGGATGGAAAAGACCTCTACCATCCCTACGGACTGATTCCTCCTCCTGAAGATTTTTTTTGGGAAAATGATAAGCCCCTTGGCATTCATGAAAAAGACTTGATCATCTATGAAATGCATATTCGAGGATTTACTCAACACTCTTCGAGTCAAGTTCAATCGCCAGGGACATTTTTGGGTGTCATTGAAAAAATCCCCCATTTAAAAGATTTAGGCATTAACGCCGTGGAGTTTCTTCCTCTTCAGGAATTTAACGAATGTGAATATCAAGTTTCGCATGCACAGAGCACCTTCAAGCTTTACCAGTACTGGGGATATTCTACTGTCAATTTCTTTTCTCCTATGAATCGGTACAGCTCCAGTGCTGAACCTGCGGCTGCAATTAAAGAGTTTAAAGCAATGGTGAAAGCTCTTCATCAAAATCAAATTGCTGTCATTTTAGATGTGGTTTTTAATCATACGAATGAAGGAAACGGGGACGGCCCCATCCTTTCCTACAAAGGAATCGACCCGAATCGTTATTATCTTATCGATAATGAGGGGAAGCATCTGAACTTTACAGGATGCGGCAACACCTTCAACGGAAACCATCCTCTAGCTTTACAACTCATTATTGATACTTTGCGTTACTGGGTGATTGAAATGCATGTGGATGGCTTTCGTTTTGATTTAGCCTCAATCTTTTACCGAGGCTCAGGAGGAGAGGTTCTTTTTCTTGCCCCTCTTATGGAAGCAATTTCGAATGATCCAATACTTGCAGACACTGTTTTAATTGCCGAGCCGTGGGACGCCGCCGGACTATATCAAGTCGGAAGTTTTTACCCTCAAAAAAATCGTTGGAGCGAATGGAATGCCCACTACAGAGACACGGTAAGAAAATTTATTAAAGGTACCCCCCATGTGAAAGGCAAATTTGCATCTAAAATTTCTGGGTCTCAGGATCTATATGACAATAGATGTCCCACAAGTAGTATCAATTTTATTGTTGCTCATGACGGTTTTACCCTGCGAGATCTTGTCTCTTATAATCAGAAGCATAATTTAGCCAACGGGGAAAACAACCGCGATGGAACCAATCACAACGATAGTTGGAACTGCGGAGCCGAAGGAGAAACCGATGATCCTGAAATTCGAAATTTGCGCCAACGTCAAATGCGAAATTTTCATCTAGCTTTAATGATCTCACAAGGAATTCCCATGTTATTGATGGGTGATGAATATGGGCATACTAAAAAGGGGAATAATAATACGTGGTGCCAAGATAATGAGCTTAATTGGTTTCTATGGGATCAACTACAGCCAAACGCCGATTTTTATCGATTTTACAAAAAGATGATCCACTTTAGAAGACAATCCCCTATCCTTCGGCAAGGACGTTTTTTAACTGAGAATGATATTAATTGGTGGGGTACGGATGGCCATCCTGCAGGATGGGATAAAGACTCGCAATTCTTAGCTTTCACTCTTAAAGGCGAAGAAGAGTCTAACACATCCCTCTACTGTGCTTTTAACGCACAAAATGCCCCCTTAGACATTACCATTCCTCCCCTAAATGAACAGACTTATTGGGCATTGACTGTCAACACTGCCAATGCCTCGCCCGAAGATTTTTTTGAGGAAGGAAAGGAACCGCCCTTGCATACGTCTTTTACGATGTGCCCTTATTCAGCCATTCTTTGTACTTCTAAGAAAAAGGATCCACAGACTCTTTAACTAAAAATTTTTGGAGCGGGGGTGGAATAGCAGATTTTTGATCAGATCATGGGGTCTACTGCTCTAGCTAAAAGCTAAAAAAGCCTTTTCTTTATAAAACATTAATGTAGATATGTTAAGATTTAATAAAAAAGCACACTACCTAACTTATGAAAGTTCATCCTTCACATTATACTGGGCATTTTCAAGAGTACTCTTTTAAGCCTCTTTCATGCGGCATTCAATTGCGTAAAAAAATTCACTCAGTCACACAAAAAGCCCTAGAAAATTTCAGCGATTTTAAAACACACACCCAAAATTTATTAAAAAAAATTATCGTGTGGCTTCGATCAACTTTCCAGAGAATTTCAAATTGTTTTAGTCAACATTTCAAACTGTCTAGAGCAAAAGATTCTTCAAATGAAACACGGTCTTCAAATTCAAAATTGAAAGAACTCCATATAAAAAATTTAACTGAATTTCATGAAAATCCAGAGCGCTACCTAAAAAACATAGAGTTAAATTTAATCATTTTAAAGGGGCGTCTTTCCCTTTTTGAAATCCATTCAACGGAAGACGTGATAAAATTCAATCAATTGAAAAAGAAAATTCAAGAGCTTGAGTCGAAAATCAAAACATTAGGAGATCCAGAAGTTCCAAATGAATTCCAAGAAAAAATAGCTTTATACAAAGATAGCTTTCTAGGCCTCCAAGAGATTTTAGCACAACAAGTAAAACAAAATGCTGTTTGGCTGCAATTTTTTAAAGAATCCATTAAATTCCCCTCTGATCAGTCGGCTTCTGAACCCTTGAATCCCCAATTAATTCCTCCTCACTTAAAGCATGGGGATCTTTATGTCAATAATTGTTGGTTACACTCCTCTGCTCAACTATTAAGAGCCATGGGCAAAGATTTTGTAGACTTAGTGAATAAAAAAGAGAGCAGCATTCATAAAGAAAGAGAAAAAAAATGGATGGCCCTCTCCCAAAATCCCAAAGGCTTGGAAGAGATCCATCTTTATTATCAAAAGAGAGCCGAAGCTTTGGCACAAGTAGATCTATTGGAGAACTATCTGAATCAATATAATGCGCATCATCAAGTAGCCACAAAGATGGAAAAAGATTATCTTCAGGCTTTCCAGGTCTACGAGAAAAATTTAGCTCAATTTGAAAATGAACAAAGAGAGTGGGAAGAGTATTCAAGGTTGCTGAATGTATGGAAGAGTTCCGATCAAACCACTCCAATGCCTGTACAACCATTGAAAAAATCCCCTGAAAAACCCGAAAAACCTACAAAACCCCCTCTTCAAGAATTTCAAGAAGTCTATCCAAGTCCACTTGAAACTCCAGAGAAACCGGCTCATTTACATTCACTTTATTCCAATATAATGTCTGAAAATGAATGTCGTTTTTTTTCAGCTCTCAAAAAAATTTCTGCAGCTATCCAAACGGGTAATCACCCTTCTTTTATTCAAGCTGTGAAGAGTTTAGAAAAGATACTTCCGCTGGTTAACGATAATTTTCCGTTAAAAGTTCAAAATGATGCTACGGAATGCATTCAGTTCATCTTACAATTTTTATCCCCACCTTTATTTTATACAGCCACTAAAAGAGTGGGCCTTGAGGACTCCATCTTTAAAAATAAAATCCAAGAAGCTACAGACCCCCATAATTGCTTAATCTTAGATTTACAAGAAGGTCCGTCAAATTTCCAAGAACTTTTAAATCATTATTTTGCAGAAAAAAAGATTGATGATCCCGAAAATGGTGTTTTTGTAGATGGGGTGCGAATGACTCAGTATGTAGAAAAGACTCGCTTCATCCAGCCGAAGGAGCCAACAAATTCCCTCTCTCCAACCAGTGAAACAGCCTCTGAGCCAATCTTGATCCCACCGGATTTTATTATGATTATGCTTAAAAGATTTAATCATGAACAAGTAGGCCAAGATTCTCACGATTACAAACTGACTAAAAACACATCTTCGTTAAAACTCCCTGAGGGTCAAAAAATTAATTTTGGTGCCCCTTTTGGAAGTCATCCGTCTGACCCTTACTTTGAGTATGAACTGCATAGTTGCATCATTCATCAAGGTGCTTCTAAAGATAGAGGACACTATATAGCCACTGTTTTGAATGCCAATCAGAATCAAGAAAAGCAATGGTACTACGCAGACAATGCCCATTCTAGAGTGGAGCAGCTTTCGAATCAGGCAGCACAAAAAATCAATGAACAGGGCTACTTTTATTACTTTAAAAGAGTCCTTCGAAAAAATAGCACATGATCCCATCACGTGATCTAAGATCTTGCCTTCCTCTGCCAATTTGCTGTAGAATTTAGTTTACGGTGGCCACCGATTAAGGCTCTCAGGTTTGGTGTGGCAAGAAAAGAGCCTGTCTAGAGCTGATCCAAAACAAACTTAAATCGTCATCCCAGACATGCGAGCTAACTCTTGTTCGCGGCTGGCATCTAATAAAAGCTGAATACAGGTAACGGTTCTATCGCCCACCACTTTTTTAGATATTTGTAGATGGGAATCTGCAAATCTTGCCACTTGAGGGAAATGTGTAATGCACAAAACCTGTTGCTTTTGTCCAATTGCCTTTAATTTTCCGCCCACAATGGAAGCAGTCTCCCCACCAATATTAGAATCTATCTCATCAAAAACAAGTGTAGGGATGCTCTGCTTGCCACTTAACACAGTTTGTAATGATAGCATGACGCGGGACAATTCTCCCCCGCTGGCGCAATCTTTTACAGGAATTCGATGTTCTCCTATGTTAGGTAATAAGAAAAATTCTATGCGATCGTCACCAAAGCGCGTCCGTTTTTGCGAAGTCACTTCAATTTGAAAATCGACCTGAGGCATATTTAAAGAGTGTAATTCGCGTTTTAATTCCGCAGCAAGGTGTAATGCAACTTGTTTTCGATAGGTTGTCAACTTAGCTGCTTGTTCATTATTCTTGTCTTTCAAAATTTTTACCTTTTGAGTCAACTCCTCAATCCTTTCATCAGCATTTTCTAGATGAATCAGCCTTTTTCTATTTTCATCAGCAAAAGCATGAATATCCTCTAATGTAGCCCCATATTTCTTTTTTAAGCGCGTGATTAAAGTCAAACGTTCATTCACTTCACTAAGACGCACAGGATTATACTCCAAACGCGATTGATAAACGTGAAGAGTATTGGCTATTTCTTGGAGTTCTAAAGTGGCATTTTGAAAGGATTCCGCGATCGGACCAAAAGTCGCATCTACGCGATTTAAATATTCAAATAGACTTTTCATACGAAATAGGTGGGAAAGAACAGCCGTTTTATCTCCCTGTAATCCAAAGCAGAGCTCTTCTACTTTTATACCTATCTCCTCCGCGTGCGCCAGAAGGGTATATTCTTTAAACAATTCTTCCTCTTCGTCCTTTTTTAATTGGGCTTCTTCTAGCTCCTCTAAAATCCTTTGACACATTTCGATCTCTCGTAGCCTTTGAGCTTCACCCGCAATCAGAGCGTCTAATTCTTTTTGACAACGATTTTCTTCCTCCCATCCCAAACTGAAAAGTTTTACATCTTCTGCGTATCCACCAAAAACATCTAAAATTTCACGATGACGTTCTAAAGATAATAAATCTTGATTGGCATGTTGGCCGACAAGATGAAGCAAATGTACGCATAAGCCTCTCAAGACGCTTAACTGTGCCAATTGATTATTTATAAAAGCGCGGCTCTTGCCTGACGCTAAGATTTCCCTACGTATATAAAGCTCTGACTCCGCTTCTAAATCAATGCCACTTTGTTCAAGTAAGGTTTGAATAGCAGAAATTTCCTTGATGTCAAAAACCGCTTCAACGATCGCTTTTTCTGCTCCTTTACGAATAATACCTGTTTCAGCCCGCTCTCCAGAAATTAAAGAAATGGCGTTCAAGATCGCAGATTTCCCCGAACCTGTCTCGCCTGATAAAACATTAAACCCTTCTTTAAAATCAATGATGGCGGATTCAATTAAGATGATATTTGAGATGCGTAATTGTTTAAGCATGTTAAAACCTAATATTCACGGATACATTTTGAAGTCATCTAACCCCATTCTAAGCTTAGCTTTCTTTTTTAGGGTTCGAACGATAGATGAGAAATATTATAAGATCAAAGTATTGTACACAACATTTTGTGTGAGAACAAACAAATCGAAGGTTTTTTTTCTAGGATGGATCATAAGCATTTGCTAACACGTTTTTTAATCCCCCACGACTGGTGTCTCTCATGAGCCCAGAGGGATTCAACTCTGAATTAGAAAAAATGAGATTATTATCGTTGTATTCAATAGGGATGAGGATCATGTCAGGGGCATTAAATCGATAGATAATGATTTTTGTAAAGTCTAGCTTGGATTTTACATTTTTTACTGAAGACTGAGGAGTTGTAAGGGATTTATTAACATAGCCAATCACTTCATTTTGTTGCTGAAAATTTAATGTATACAACTTCTGCTCGTGTTCAATCGCTATCCCTCGCACATCATTATACTTTATATATTTTTCTTTAGGGGGGGACCAGATTAATGGAACAGAATTAAACAAGAGTAAGGCGATCATGCATAAAACCACGAGTCCAGTTAACCAATAGATGGCCCGATCACTCATAAGAATCCTTAAATTAAATAATGTCACTATCTAACGTATAAAAAAAATAGTCAATCAAAAGTGAAGCGCATTCAAATTTTGATAGAAAACGCAGAAAAAATTTTATCCAAGAATTGCATCAAGCGTTTTGAAATGGAGTTTTCCAACCTGTTCTAAAACCTCCCCTCCATATTCTCGGACTAATTTTTTGCCCGCTTGAATGACTTGAGAGGAAGCTCCTTTTGGAAGCTGTATTTTATACCTTTCGGATAATAGCGCGATTCCATTTAAAAATTCTTGGCGGGCTAAAATAGAGGCAGCTGCCACCACTAAATCTTCTTCAGCACGATGTCTCTGAGTTAATTGTATCGACATTTTTTTACGTTGCAAGGCACGGATAACCACGCGCTCGTCTGCAAATTGGTCAATAATCACATTTTCACATTTTGTACGTGCAACTAGCTGTTCAATTGTCGTGGCATGCCCCCAGGCTAGTAAGTGGTTCAAGTTCTTAAATTGAGCATAAAGCTCATTATACTTCGCAGGATTGATTTTAACGACATGATGAAGATATTCCGCACGGATTCTGTTGCCTATTTTGATAATTGTGGCATCACTTAATGATTTGGAATCTTTTACACCTAATTTTTTAAGTTGTGTTACCGCGGACCCTTCAGCATAAACTCCTGCCACACAGAGCGGACCAAAAAAATCCCCTTTACCCGATTCATCGATCCCAATACGGCCGATTTCATCGACTTGCACATCTTGATAGGTAAAATTAAACTCCTTTAAGATATGTGGCTCTAAATAAAACTCCATGAATTCTGCCATCTCTTTTCCCTGAACCATCAGCTTGCCTGATTCGTATAAGGTACAACTAATTCCCTTTTTTTTTGCGGCAAAAAGCGTATAGGCAGGCCTGCTGATTTCAAACCCTTGGTCCAGCAGGTCTTGCTTAAATTTATCCGCAATGGCTAGTGAAACTGTCGTTACAAAATAATTTGGCTTGTTTATATAAGATGAATCTGACATGCATTGACTTGAGTTATTATTGGTTTTATAGTATAAGTGTTAGTTTTGATAACTGTCAACATAAGGAGGAGGTTGATCTCCAGAGATCGTACCTGTATATGAAGATCAGAGAAGAACTTACTCAGATTGGCGAACTTTTTAAACAACGTCGTAAAGAACTCAATCTTTCACTAAAAGAGATTGAAAATGCTACATCTATACGCATGACCTATCTTCAAGCCATCGAAGATGGCGAAATTCATAAATTGAACTCCCCTGTCTATGCGCAAGGTTTTGTCAGACAATACGCCTCATTTCTCGGAATAGATGGAGAGAAAATTGTTAGAGATAACCCCGAAGTATTTTTACGCCCCGAAGCACAGGAATTTGCCTATGGCATAGGAACTCTTGAAGTGCGTGGTAATCCAGGAGCCGGAGTCAAATGGTTTCCTAATGCGATATGGATTAGTGCTTTTGTCCTACTTATCATTACAGCTTGGTTTACGGCAAGATACTTTGGAGTCCTTTGATGTCCTCCGCCTCCGTAGATCAGAAAACCGAAAATCAAACCATGCAATGGGTGCGCCTTATCTGTTGTGGCTTGTGTATGGGAACAGCCGATATCATTCCTGGCATTTCAGGGGGAACCATCGCATTCATCATGGGCTTCTATGAAGAACTCCTTAACAGTATAAAAAGTTTTAATTTACACGCATTAAAACAATTAAGCAAAGGACATTTTAGAGAGTTTTTTAAGCTTATTTCCTGGAAATTTTTACTAGGGCTTATTTCTGGCATCGTCGTGGCTATGGTATGTCTTGCCCACCTTGTCACTTATATATTAAATCATGAGAACTACCGTATTTTTCTATACGCTTCATTTTTTGGCCTTATAGTTGCAGCAGCCTTCCTGTGCAGCCAACAGTTAAAAAGTTGGAAATGGTCTTATATTATTATTTTTGTCCTATCAGCTTCTATGGCTTATATATTTTCAGGAAAATCCTTCGTTCTAGATACGAAAGAAGATTTATTTAATGTTAAGGTAGAATTTAAGGGCACTGAAAAGCCTTTAAATAATTATGATGCTGACTCCCAAATGTTACTTAAACTGCCCAAATCTACTGTCTCTGCCATGCTAGCTAAGGGTGTCATCCACAACCATACGTATGTGTACAGTTTTGCTGATCAACGCTATGGTAAGGTTAACGATTTTATTAAAACCGCTTATCTCAAAAAATTGGATGGATGGATCATTTTTTGTGGAGCTATAGCAATTTGTGCGATGATCCTTCCAGGAATATCCGGTAGTTATCTGTTATCCATTCTAGGAGTGTATGCCACTGTCGTAGGTGCTTTAGCAGACTTTGCAGGTGGCTTAACCCATGCCCATTTAGATATTCCAGCATTGATGATCCTAACAAACATGTTAATAGGCATCTTTTTAGGTGCTATCTTCTTCACGCGATTTGTGAGTTGGGTGCTGAATAAATATCATGATATAGCCATTATTGCCTTAACTGGCTTTATGATTGGAGCATTAAAATCGGTCTGGCCTTTTTGGACCTATCAATACACTCTTCTTCCTTTAAATTTATCAAAAGGTCCTCAATTAGAAGTGATTGAGCCCTATTTACCTTCTTTAGATCCACAAACTTTCTTAGCTATCTCTTTAGCTTTAGCTGGAGCTTTAATAGTCATCACCTTGAATAAACTTGCTCATTTTATGCAGATGAAAAATCGTGCTTATGTGAATAGCTAGTTTATATTAAGAATAAACAACACGATTTAAAAATAAACCGTGGGCTGGCGCTGTAATGCCAGCTTGAGTCCGGTCATGGGCTGATAAGATTTTAGGAACCTGTGCTACCTTCAACTTACCGAGCCCTACGTAAACTAAAGTTCCCACGATATTTCGCACCATTTTATATAAAAAGTTTTTTCCTTCGATTTTAAACACAATCCTTTTTGATTCTATTTCTTCAAGATGGATAGAATAGACTTCACGAATATAGTGTTCATAATGCATCTGCTTTCTAATGTTACAGAGGGAGGAAAAGTCATGCTTACCCGTAAAGTAAGCGGCAGCTTCACGCATTTCTGACAAATGTTCTAATCGAGGACAATGCCAAGAATAAAGTCGCTGGGAAGGCATTTGAACCTTGTCACAACAAATATAGTAGCAGTATTCTTTCTTAATACAATCCAAGGTAGGATGAAATTCTAGATGCGCTTTTTTTATATCTAATACTACAATTCCGGCAGGCAATAATTGATTTAAGCTCACAAATAATCTTGGACAGTTTATCTTTTCTTGATCTAAGATAAAATTCACAACCTGACCATTGGCATGTACGCCAGCATCCGTGCGGCTAGCTGCTTGCAACCGTATAGGTCTTTGAAGAATTTTTTCTAAAACATGCTGCAGAGAACCTTCTATACTGGGTCCCATGGGCGTTTTTTGCCACCCCAGATAGCTGGTACCGTCATATGCAACGATGAGTTGAATATTTATCATTTGGATTTCGTTTAACTTTCTTCCTAAGAAAAGGTCATCTTACAAAAAAACTCTATCTAGATTTTGACTGCAAACGAACCCTGCTAGAAAGGCCCTCTTAAAGATTAAGTGTGCAATGTCGCTATAAATTCTTGTATGCCTTCCATGCATCTTTGGACAGCCAGCATGACTAATAACATTCCAGCTAATCGCTCACCTGCCATCAAGCCATTAGATCCTAGACAGCGCTGAATTTGCCTTGCAAATAACAGAACAAGTGTTGCAACCCCCCAAGCTACCAAGATGGCAAACAACATTGCAGGTTGGCTAGTTTCCAAATGAGCTAGTAGCATTATTGTCGCTAAGAGCGAAGGACCTGCCACTAAGGGAACAGCTAAAGGGATCACAAAAGGTTCTCCTTTAGGCCAATTAGCTCGTAAGCTATTAGAAGAAGGAAAAAGAATTTTTATTGCTGTAAGGAATAAAATCACAGCAGATGCTAGCTGCACAGTTGGGTTATCTAGCTGAAGAATAATGAAAATATATTCTCCTAAAAAATTAAAAAATAACATAAACCCTAAGGCAATGAGCATTTCTCTAAGCACGATCCATGTAATTCTTTTTGGTGGTAACCCGTCGACCATTTGTAAAAATGTAGAAATATTACCAATAGGGTCCATGATTAAGAAAAGAATCACAATCACTGTAAATAAGGGAATTTCCATAGAGATGCTTTATGTTTGTTTATAATTTTCTACGAATAATTTTATACCATTTAAGATCATACCAGCTGACATCATGGCTAACAACATTCCCATCAATTGCTCTAAAGCCACCAGCCCCCTTTTCCCTAATAACTTCTGTAAGTAAGGTGCAGCCGCTACAACTGCTAAAACAAAGACCCAGGCCAGCAGTATAGCCAGAGTAATTTTTAAATTATTACTTTCTTGTCTTGAAAAAAGCATAATAATTGCCATTAAACCGGGGCCGGAAAGAATAGGCGTGGCTATAGGAACTATAAATGGCTCTTGTTTTTGTTCACTAGAAGAGCTAGAGGAAGGCTCTGTAGAAAAGATCATGGATAAGGCCACAAGGAATAATAACACTCCCCCCGTGATACTGACAGCAAAGTTTTTTACATGGAGTACGCCTAGAAAAACTTCCCCAAAATATTGAAAAAATAAAGCAATCAATAGGGCAATTAACCCTTCCCGTATCAGGATTTTTTTTTGTCTTTCAAATTCAAAATCTTTAACAAGCGCTAAAATCGTTGGAGAATTTCCAATAGGATTCGTAACTAAAAAAAAAGTGAGCGCAATTTGGAAAAGAGACACTTGAGTTCCTTAGTTTTAATCTAAAATATATCAAATGGAGAAGATTTGTTTCAACCTCTGATTCCCTCCTATCATCCCATTTCAATGAATCGACATAGCCCCTATCGAAACTTCTAAAAATTTTTAGAGACATCGAGGCAGATAGTTATGCATGACAGGGAAGAGATTTTGAATTTGTCAAACAACCTCTTTACACTTATTCAGTTTATTTCATAATATCCCGGTTATGATCGCCTCAATATTTTTCTTTAATTTCTTCCCAATCAGGCATGCTGCCTACTAGTACCATGCTACAATTGATTCCCTTTATCAACTCCTACAGGGCTCACACAAAAAAAATCATGTGGTTAACGGACCTCCATTTGGATGCTGCCAAGCAGAAGGATGTCTATCAGCTCGTCCACGAAATGAATAAAATTCAACCAGATCTCATTTTAGTGGGCGGGGATACGAGTAATGGACATATTGCTCTCTATTATCTTCTTGCTTTATCCAAAATGACCAAAAAAGACATTTATTTTGTCCTGGGAAACCATGAATTCTACCATAGCTCCATCGCACGCACGAGAACGTTTGCTTTTCAAACCACGCAATGCCATCCGCACTTACACTACATGACTAAGGAACATCTGGTAGAGTTGAATAGTGAGACCGTTCTAATCGGACATGATGGATGGTCCGATGCGAGAGCAGGTCATTTTATGAATTCTACGGTTACCTTACATGATTATAGACTTATTCAAGACTTAAAAAACTTATCAAAACCACAACTTCAAATGAAGTTGCACCGTCTAGGCAGTCAGGCAGCCATTGACATTGAAAAAAAACTTAAAAAATGCTTTGAAAAATATACCAACGCCTTAATACTTACTCATACACCGCCATTTCAAGCTGCCTGCATTTACAATAAGCGCATCTCTGACGACAATTGGGCGCCTCACTTTGTATGTAAAGTTTTAGGGGATCAATTGGTAAAGATCATGAAAAAGCATCCCAATCATCGTGCAGTAGTTTTATGCGGGCATGCTCATCATGCCGCTGATATTGAAGTTCTTCCGAATTTGAGAGTTATTGTCGGTGAGAGCCTCTTGGGATCACCCAAAATCCAAGCAGTCTTATCTATCTAACAGGCTAGTTTCCAGCACCGCTTACACGTGGCAATGTCTTTGAAAACTGCTCATAAGTTGACTTGATTTGTTCAACAATGTTATCTAAAGTTTCCGAAGAAATATTATTTCCCTCAGACAGTGTGGTAACCACGATCTTTTTGTTAAATTTACCTGACTGCACATATCCTGAATTTTGAACATTTTTTTCGAGTAAACTCAAGGCTGTTTTCCCTCTGCTTAGAGATAGCAAAATGCAATTCGAGTAGATATCGCTCATCTCCCGTTGTGCATTATTTAGACGGGCCCAATCGATTTTTTCGGCATTGCCAAAGATGTTAAACGCCAGGACAGGGATTCCTTCTAAATTATTTATATGTCTTGTCCTAGTGGTCCAGACGACATCCACATTTTTTGAAAATAGATTAGAAAGTTTTTCTGCAATGCTTTCGACAGCTTGATCTAGTCCACTACTAATTAAAACGATTTTAGGTTTGTGGTAGAAATGCGTATAATCAATAGGGCTGTTTGTTTGCTCTTCAACGACCTTCGTATTTTTTACTTCCTCTGCAGATTCTGCCACTTTTATAGTCTCTGTTTGATTGTACTCTATGACTTTTTCGTTTTCCCAAGATTTATACTCTGGCAAATTATTTTTTATAATCACACGCTCTTGTCGACCAAAGAGCGGCTTTCTAGTTAGACATCCACACTTAATGAATGCTTCTTCAATAGCGTTAATACCAAAAAATTGACGCACAGTAAATTTTGTCATCACTTCAATGACTTTATTTGCCGCTTCTCTCTGCTTATCACTAAGGGAGGGTAATTCTTTTTTCAATTGGCTAATTTGCTTTGCATAAAACGTTCCCTTTTGAAAAGGCGCTAAGCGTTTGTAAAAAGCAGATCTTTGATTTAAATATTCATTATAAGCTCCCGACAAAAAGCGCCGCGCAAAAGGTTCACAGTCAGAAACGGACATACCCCTCCTCTATTCATAAAAAAGTTTCGTTGTACAGCAATTAAATATTTTACTTGAACTATAAAACGTAAAGAATATTTTAGAAAAGAGAAAGTTTGTTTTTATGAATTGTGATGAAAAAGGTAATCTATCTGGATATGTATCTGTAATTTTACCCGAGATTGACGCAAAAAGGCACAATCTCGGGTTTTAAGTCTTAACGGGTCACAGATTGAACAGCTTGTGTACGACTTCTTTCGTTTTCAGCAGCAGCTTGATTTTCTGCTTGGACTTTTTGCTTATCGTCTTGCTCGTTACGACTTTGCTCTTCGCGTCGTTGCTTAGTCAGGGTATCAATAGACTCTTGCTCAATGTCAAGACCTCGTCGTTTTTCCGATTGTACCTGATCAAATTTTTCAGCTACAGTAGCTCCAGAATTTGCAAAAGGGGCTGCAGAACCTAGGCCTTTTAAAACAGCTCCAACTTTTGAAGCATCATTCAAAATGGATCCACCCACAGATGCCAACGAAAAAGCGGCGGAAACGATATGAAAACCCACAGTAAACCATGTGCTCGTTTTATCGTAATCTGTATGAGCCTTTACTCTTTTTTGTACATTTGTTTTGATTAGTTTTGTTAAAGATTCAATTTCCTCATTGCTATAACGGCGGCTTAAAGATCTTAAATAAATGCTGAGTTTTCTTATAAACTCCATGAGTGCATTCGGATTAGCATGTTCTTTACTTGCCTCTTTAACGTACTCAATATAGGCATCTTCTACTTTTTTTAGAAGCTGCGTGTCATTTTTATTCTGTGTAATCACTTGTATAGGATCAGCCTCTGAAGACTTTACAGGGGCGACAGTTTTTTGAATGCTCGCCTTTTTAGGAATATCTGCTTTATCTATAGAACTCGAAGTAAATAAATTAGAAATTTTTCTTTTTAAATAACTTAAAGAAAAAATATTCTTTTTATTTTTATCTTGGCTATTTTTTTCGCTAATAGGATGTTCCAGAACCGATTCATCAAAGATAGCTTTGGTATGCATCACATTTGCATGAATCGAAAGAGGATGGGTTACACAGGAAGTAATTGTATTGGAATAAGGATCTTGTAGAGGATTAATTCCCCGATTTGCCACATTTAATTCCGCGATGTCTGCTGACATGTTCACATCAGGTTGATGATGCGTTTTTTCTTTTATTAAGTCACCTGGCATAGCAAATCCCTCCTTTTACTCATTTATTTTCCGTATTGAGTAGCCAATAAACTACTTCCAATATCTGACAAACCTGTCAAGGATGTCAAGGCATTCTTCACATCATCCACATGAAGTTTAATTTGAAATTGGCAATCTTCGCGCTCTGCATTTTTTTGCAGCATTTCAGCTTTAAGTTTATCAGTTTTTTCCTTCGTGTCGCCTTTTAGCCAAGCATTGAAGGCTTTGGCTCCATGCACAACCCCATTAAAAACGGCTGTCACAACTAACAAAGGCGCTGCAGCCCCACCTGTGGCAATCGTTGCAGCAGTAGCCACTACCATAGCAGAAGATGTAACGGCTGCAATAATTTGCGCAGCATTTAAAGCTACATCCACTTTTCCAATCAATCCCGAGCGCTTGCCAACCAAAGCTATTTCAGCATGAATCTTCATACGATCATCCTGAATGTCTTTTAAACTTTGCTGCATGTTCAATACTCTTTGATAAATAACAGCAGCCTCCTCTTGTCGCAAATCTCCTTGCTTGACTAATAAAATCATCATGGCCCTCAAGGGATCCATGGCAGTAATATCAAGATATTTAAAATCTTCGTCAATTTCACTAGGCGAATTACGCTCAATAGGCTTAGCCGTACGGGAACGATCACGTTCAATTGATTTAGGAGTGGCCTTTCTAATTCCTATCCATTCTAAAAGGGAATTCCACTTATCCTTTAGCCAGTCCCAAGTTTTTTCAAAAACGTTCTTATTTTCCTTAGGCTGTTTAAGGTTGTTTGATTGGTTAGAGTTATCAGAGGGTCCTTTCGCCTGTTTTTTACTCACTTGAACCGACTTCTCTACCGATAGCTGATGGCTCTTATTTTGATTGAGTTTTGCGGATGGACGTAAGTCTTCAATGGGTGCACTTTTTTGATGCCAACGTTCAGAAAAATTCCTGAAAAAATTTTTTATCCAGTTTGACAAAGAATGTTGATTAGGGTTTTGATTCTTTGTTATTACAGGCAAAGGGTCATCTACAGGTTTTAACGAGGTGAGTGAGCATGCGTAGATAGAATTAGTAGCTTCACAAAGGGGTTTTCCATGCTTTTTTAAATACTCATTTGAGCGCGTCTGTTCATCCTTCTGATCTAAGGAAGTCCAATCCGTATTAACGGAAGTGCGTAAACTTTCAATAGGCATGATCTCTCCTTAAATTAGCGGCCCGCAATGGCTCTTGCTTTACTCAGCTTATCATCATGGATGGGTTTTAAAATGGCTCTTGCCATTTGATAGGATTCATAACGTTCGTTAATGAGTCTTGTGACTGTTTGCAGCTGCATATCATTTTTAGTATTATGATCATCAATTGACATTCGAATATTGTCGATCAGTCTTTCTCTTTGATCTTTTGTGTAAACTACTTTACCGTCTTTAATTTGACCTTCTTGGAATTCTATTCCTAAGTTTTCTTTAGCATTTTTTAAATGGCTAGATAAGTCACTTTCTAAATCAAAGCAGAGTTCATTATCATCTGTCGTATTACTATTGATGGATTTCAGAACCTTATGCATTTGCACAACTTCTTCTTGACGCTTCTTCAGCTCCTGAAATTCATCTGTGCTTTTCTTTTGAAGCTGTTTTAATCTCTCTGTAAGAAGAAGGAAAACGAGTTGCTCCAATTCCATCTCTTTGGGATCTTTAACCTCAGCACTTTTCACGGCTTCAAGCGCTGTTAGATCAACCGTCTGAGTATTATCCTGAACCATTATGCCTCCTTATACCTGATACTTTAAACATGCTTTAGTGCTACTGCTCGTTAAGCATAAACAACTAAAAATGGGCGTCATAAATTCCGATTTTACATGGATTCCCTAAATAAAGGCAACCAAATTTAAATAAAATTAATTGAACATCAATCTAATTGGCCCACATTTTTCTACGATATACTATATATCCTCAACGTCTAATTATTTTATATTATGGAATTGTTTAACCTTAAGATCTAAGCTTAGGATCTCAATCTAAAACTATACCAAAAATTCATGATCATAGACACTCTTTCCTTGTAAACTAGTGCATGAATGATTAAGCGTTATAGATAAGACCTGGAGTTTTAATCTAAAAACTGACAAAATAACTCCGAAAAAGCGACACCCTTTTAGTTTCTTAGAATATTCTTAACCGAATAAGTTTTTCCAGGGTATTTTTTGATGCTGAATACATAATTTTATAATCTTTAGTGTGCACAAAAAATAAATTAATACAAAAACCGTAAAAAAATGGGATGATTAATGACTAGACCTTCTTGGAGTTCTCGAGTCGGCTTTATTTTTGCAGTTGCCGGTTCAGCTGTGGGCCTTGCTAATATTTGGCGTTTTCCTTACATCGTCGGACAGTACGGGGGATCAGCCTTTATTATTGTTTATCTTATCTGTTTATTCCTTATTGGATTCCCCGTTTTTATGTCTGAAATGTTAATTGGACGCACCGCCCAAACAAGTCCCAGTGGAGCTTTTCGTCTTTTGGGAGGAAGTAATTTATGGTCTTGGGCAGGAAAGCTCACGATTTTAACTGGGTTTATTGTCAGTTCTTTTTATAGCGCCGTCGCCGCCTGGGTACTAGGATATCTTATTGAAGCCATCCAGGGAAATGTATCAAGTTTTAGCTCCACCGAACAAGTGGCTTTGCACCATCAAAATCTGATGAATAACCCCTGGTGGGGCCTTAGCTTTCATTTTTGTTTCCTGGCCATTTGTGTATCTATTCTTTATCTCGGAGTCAGAAATGGGATTGAGCGTGGGAATAAGATTATGATGCCTTTGCTCTTTGGTGTTCTTATTTTCTTAGTTATCAATGGCTTATCCATGCCGAAAGCCAAATTAGGTTTAGAGTTTTTATTAAAGCCGGACTGGAGTTTAATTACGCCAACAGCTGTCTTGATTGCCCTAGGACAATCGTTTTTTACCTTAAGTCTTGGCCAGGGAACAATCGTCACTTATGGTAGTTATTTAAAACCTGATGAAAATTTAGTCAAAAGTAGCTATCCAATTGTGATCATGGATACCCTCGTTTCCCTCCTTTCCGCAATCGCAGTCTTTACAATCGTATTTTCTGTGGATTTACAACCGGATCAAGGACCAGGCTTAATCTTTCATACACTCCCTTGGGTTTTTAGCCATGTTCCAGCAGGACACTTGCTAGCGATCATGTTTTTTCTCTTAGTGGTCTTGGCAGCCACAACATCAGAAATTTCTGCCATGGAGCCTACCATTGCATATCTAATGGATGAATGGGGATGGAAGCGCCATCAAGCTGTGATCATTTGCGGTATAGGAGCTTTTTTACTGGGAATTCCAAGTGCTCTTTCCACTAGCTTATTAGCCGATGTAAGGTGGCAGGGAATGACATTTTTAGATTTAGCTGATTTTATCGCAAACAGCATCTTAATCCCTTTAGGAGGTTTTTTAGCGGTGATTTTAGTAGGATGGATCTGGGGAACTAAAAAAAGTTTAAATAGCTTAAAATTAGGATCTTCTGATTTTTTTGATCGAAATAAATGGCTGCTAAGTTATTTTTGGTTTTGCTTTAAATACAGCGCTCCGATTTTAATAATGTTTGTTTTTCTAAATGCACTGGGAATTTTTTCCTGAAAAGACAAAGACATGGAATCAACAAATTACATTGAATCTAATCTTGGGAGAGAGGATTTATCTTTCGAAGTCCCTTTAAGACCTCAATCTCTCTCCGATTTTCTAGGCCAAGAGTCGCTGCGCGATCGCTTGTCAGTGTTGATTGCAGCAGCCAAACAACGCAACGAGGCTTTAGGACATTGTCTTTTTTCTGGCCCCCCCGGACTAGGAAAAACAACTTTGGCTAACATTTTAGCAAAGGCGATGGGAACCAACATCATTGTAACTTCAGGACCCGTCATAGAAAAGCCTGGCGACTTAGCAGGTATTTTGACTAACCTGAAAGATGGTGATATCCTCTTCATTGATGAAATTCATCGTTTGAATCGTAATGTAGAGGAATATCTTTATCCAGCGATGGAAGATGCTGTTCTCGATCTAATGATTGATAGTGGTCCGAATGCAAGAAGCGTACAAGTGAAGTTAAATAAATTCACACTTGCAGGAGCCACCACACGAACAGGATTACTTTCTAGCCCCTTACGTTCCCGATTTGTACTTAGTTGTCGATTGGAGTATTACCAACCCGATGTATTAGTCAAAATCCTACAAAGAACAGGCCGTATTTTAAATCTTCATTTGATTGAAGAAGCTGCTTTAGAAATTGCCCGTCGCTCGCGCGGTACCCCTCGAATTGCCAATAATCTTTTACGCTGGGTAAGGGACTATTCTCAAATACGCGCAAATAATCGTGTAGATCATGAAGTCGTTTCCAAGGCCCTAGATATGCTATCTATAGATCATTTAGGGTTAGATGAAATGGATATCAAAATCTTAGAAACGATGATTCATCATTACAAAGGAGGCCCTGTAGGCCTTAATACCATCGCTATCGCAATTGGCGAAGAAGCTGTCACTATTGAAGAAGTCTATGAACCTTATTTGATTATGCTAGGTTTTATTAAACGCACTCCTCGTGGCCGCGAAGTCACACCCTTAGCATATCAGCACTTAGAATCTCGAAATAAAAATTAGGAGAAATAACATGTTTAAAAGAATACTCATCGCTTTATGTCTTGTTCTGCAAGCTCATACAGCCTACGCTGGAGTCATGGATTCCGTGGCCAATTTCTTTAATAGACCATTGGCACCCTCGAAAGACAGTTTAAAAATTTTGATTGTTCATAATAAACCAGGGGTCGTTCTTGAGGTTAAAGGCAAGTATCAACTTTATGATCCCAATGCCAATAGCCACATGAGTACACGTTTTGTGGGTAAAAGAAAATATATTCAACCCTTAAACAATGGTTTAAAATGGGGAGAAGAATTTCCAGGTGTTTTTCAAATTATGATTCTACCTGATGATAAAGCGACAACAACTGTCGTCGATGGAATTGAATACAAAGGACGTATTTATATATATGATATTGGAGGCTCCATTAGCATCGTCAATGAAATTTCCTTTGATGAATATGTTAAAACGGTCCTTTCTACACGTCTACAGCAACCTCTTCCTGAAGAAGCTTTAGCGGCTTTGGCTATTGCGACACGCACCAATGCCTATTTTCTAAAACAACACTCCCCTAGTCAATTTTGGGATATCGAGAGTAAGCAAATTAGTTACCAAGGTTACGCTCTTTCCAACCCTTCCAGCCTCATTGAACAAGCCGTAAAAGCCACACACAACATGGTCATGAAGCTTTCCTCTGGACCTTTTATCACGCAATGGGATGTTGTAGAAGCTGCGAACCTTCCTAATGCAAATCCAGTGGATTCAAAAATTACTATTGATCAAGCCGCTATGTATGCTCATCAAGGAGAACATGCTGCGCAAATTTTAAAGAAAGCCTATCCTAATGCACAAATAGACTTAGTGTTAGAGTAATAGTAGTATAAGCCAAGGAAACTTTTTCCTTGGCTTTCGTTGATAAAACACGATAACTTTTTCAGAAGATCCCAATATCAAAATCACCTTCAAGAATATTCAAGGAATTATAACGTGAAAAATAGATTTGCTTTAACAAGCTATCTCTATGATCTACCTGAAGATTTGATCGCTCAATATCCCTGCCATCCCCGTGATGCTTCACGCTTGCTCGTCGTAGAAAGAGATACAGAAAAAATTTATGAAATGCCTTTCAAGGAACTCTGTCACTATCTAGAAAAAGGAGACAGTTTAGTTTTCAACGATACCAAGGTCATTCCTTCAAGATTGATTGGCCAACGCCTATCAGGAGGAAAAGCAGAGGTTTTTTTACTAAAAAAAATTTCCTCCCACCAGTGGGAAGCATTGGTAAAACCGGGAAAAAAAATGGGAATTGGAACCCGTGTTTATTTTGGGGATGGTTTTTTCTGCGAAGTGATCGATATTCATGCAAATGGACAACGTCTTGTGCAGCTGGAATATACGGGAAGTATTGAGGAAGCCATAGAAAAATTTGGACACGTCCCTCTTCCCTATTATATGCGGCGTGAAAGCTTAAACGAAGTGGATAAAGAGCGCTATCAAACTGTGTATGCCCAAAATCCAGGCTCTGTTGCAGCGCCTACCGCAGGACTTCACTTCACCGATGAGATGGTAAGCCATCTAGTAGACAAAGGAGTTCTGATTGATAAAATTACATTACATATAGGCTTAGGCACATTTCTCCCTGTAAAAACAGAGGACATTAGACATCATCAAATGCACGAAGAAATTTTTGAAATCACTGAAACTACAGCGCAAAATCTTAACGCTAGAAATCCTTCTCGAAAACAGATTTGTGTAGGAACAACGACTTGCCGTGCCCTTGAATCTGCTGCCTCGCCAGAAGGATGCATTCAAAGTGGAAAATACCACACGAATATATTCATTCATCCTGGTTATAAATTTAAGTACGTAAAAAATCTTCTAACCAACTTTCATCAACCAGGATCAAGTTTAATTATCTTAGTAAGCACGTTTGCTTCTCATGAACTCATTCAAAATGCCTATCAAAAAGCTGTAAAAGACCGCTATCGCTTTCTATCCTATGGAGATGCGATGCTCATTTTATGAGGAAATCCTTGCCTCCATAAATCCAGTAAACAATAAAATATTATAACAATTAATAAACCGATAAAATTTGAGATTTTAATGACAACTTCTATCTGTAGTTATCCCAGGGAACCTCTTACATGGACGCCTGAGGCAGAACAAAAACACATAAAATCTAATAAAAAAATTCCGAGTCCTTGCCACATTGAGTCTTCACGATCTGCACAACCTCTAATGGAGAGAGTTCGTCATCTGTTTGGAAAAAAACAGAGTGCGCTTACTCAAATGATCAAGAAACTCGCTCGTGATCACCAACTAATTAAAGACAAAGACGAAAAAATTCATCAAATCCTTAATGCAATCGCTAGTCAAGATTTTTCGTCGTTAAAAAAAGATTTAAAAATCATTATAAATAAGCTGTCTGATGCCGAAAGAAAGCAGCTGTTAGAAACTGCTTTACGAAAAGATTTCAGTGCCGGCACCAAGTCGATAGGCAATCAGTGTATTCAACTCTTCACATTACAACAAATGCGTGAATTAATTCAGTCTATCTATGCAAATCTTGAAACAACAGATCTGGATTTTAAACCCCAATTTATAAGCCTTCAAGCTACGGCGAAACAATTTGCAGATATTCATCAAACAATAAAAAAATATGACATAGAAACAGAAAGACAAAATTTAATTAAAGACTCAAAGCAATTTTTTTTAGTCCGGGTCTTAAAAAACTTTGTGCGTACGCTAGCCCTAGCGTTTAATATTATAGATCTTGGCAAAGAACCTAATACCTATTTTGAAACCAAATACATGCTCGATATCGTTTGGAGGCTACTAGAAATTCCGATCAAAATGGTGCGCTTTATCTTAAGTTTCATTGTGAATCCCCTCATCTCTGCGGCTGTGGTTGTGGGTAGTGCAGTCATTGCTTCCTTATTAGGCTTTATCTTTAGTAAACTTTTAAATCGATGCCCAGATCAGCTGCCCTTTTGCAAAAATATGATCGAAGAGGTTAAAAAGGGACGCATTCTTCCGCTATTTGGACGTGAAAAAGAGTTGGATGATCTTATAAATGCCTTAGCCGCCAATAATGAAACCGGCCGCAAACATCCTTTATTGATAGGAGAGTCTGGAGTCGGCAAGTCCAAACTAATGGACGGACTCGCTTGGCGTCTTGCTAAAGGTGAAGTTCCAGATTCTCTTAAAGGAAAAAAACTCTTTTATATCCGTACTTCCGAGATTATAAAAAAAAATAACCCTTTCGATTTTAAAGATCCTCTCACTCAGATCGAAGATAAGATTGGCCCTCATAAAAAAGACGCGATTCTTGTTTTCGAAGAAGCACACAACTTAGCTGATATGCTAGGGCAACGTTTCAATAGTTCCGCCGATACATCCACGGATAGTTTATTCTATATCATCGGATTAACAACCCCTCTTGAATATGAAAATAAAATTAAGAACACGACACTAAAACGTAGATTTAAAAAGATTCAGATTGAAGAAACATCAGCAGAGCAAACTTATGAAATATTAAGGCACATGAATCAGCATGAAGCGCAAGATATTAAGGTTTCAGATACAGTCTTACACAAAATCTTTATAGATGGACAAAAAAACATTCTTTCAAGGCATCATCCAGATAAAGCCACTTATATCCTTTCAGAAGCATTTAGCGAAGTCCGCCGCTTGCAAAATGGAGGAGCCTACGATAAGGATATGCATACACTCCTCTCCCAAAAGGCAGACATTACCTCTAAGCTCTCTCAAGAAAAGCTGCATGGACTATTTATTCATTCAAAAAAATTTCAAGAGTTATTGCAGCAATTAAAAACGAATGAACAAAACATGAAAGAAAAAAAACAGCTCATTCACCAAAAACAATGGGATTCTAAAATCTATAAAGATTTAGAAAATTATCGAAGATGGCATGAAAAGTGGCTCTACAAAATGAGTGAAGAGATTGTAGAAAAAAATGGAAAGGTATCTGAAATTTTGGAGAAACTTTTCCTATTAAATGCTTATTTTATCCTACCACAACTAGATCTCTATCTTGATGAACTTAGAACTAAAAAAGGATTAGAGATAGAAGTTACAGAGGATATAATTAATCGTATCATCCAGTCAGTGGCCAATGAAGATAAAGATCCCTCAAAATAAGGGCAAAAATTCGTTTTGGAAATTATTCCAAAACGATATGCTGCGAATCATTACCCCTATTCATCAAAAATGAGTGTAAAAATGAAAACTTCCGAAGCAACAAAACATTACCAGAATATTTTCGAAAAATCACGTCATAGTCGAATTCTTAGCAGTATATCGGCTTTGCTCGACTGGGATCAAGAAACTTATATGCCCATAGGAGCTGCCACCATTCGCTCAGAACAAATGAAGGTTCTGGCTGGATTAATCCATAAATCTAGGACAAGTCCTAGCTTTGCTAAAGCATTGAGTCAACTTATAGATCTAAAGAGCGGTGAAATACTGGTTAAAGGTCTAAGTTCGCCGCAAAAGGCTGCGGTCAAGCAATGGCATCGCGATTATGTAAAAGAAACATGCCTTCCTTCTAGTTTTGTAGAAGAATTTGCACAAGTCTGCTCTCAATCTGTGACTGTGTGGCGTTCAGCTAAAAACCAAAACACCTTTCATACCTTTGCCCCTTATCTAGATAAGCTAGTTTATATGAATAGAAAAAAAGCGGAATTGCTAGGCTACGAGAACCATCCTTACGATGCTTTATTAGATCTTTATGAACCCGACACCACAACGGCTGAAATTGAGGGACTTTTTAACAGTCTAAAAAAATCCTTGCTCAGTCTTTTAAAAAAAATCAAACAGGCTAAGCCTATTGATAATTCGTTTTTATATGGTAAATTCGAGGAAAAAAAGCAACTGGCTCTGAGTGCTTTTTTGATGGAGGCATTAGGGCATGACAAATCCAAAGGACGTTTAGACATCTCTTCTCATCCATTTTCAACGGGTATGCATCCTACGGATAGTCGAATTACGACAAGAATTCATCCTACATCATTAATTAGCAATATCTCTACCACTCTGCATGAATGTGGTCACGGGTTATACGAAATGGGTCTCTCAGAAGAACACTACGGAAGTCCCCTTGGAGAACCCATCTCCTTAGGCATTCATGAAAGTCAATCCCGGTGGTGGGAAACCTTAATTGGACAAAGCTCCTCCTTTTGGAAGTACTTCTTACCCGTTCTTAAAAAAGCATTTCCAAAAGAATTAGAATCGATCACAGTGGATAAAATTTATCGAGCTGTAAACAAAGTACATCCCTCTCTTATTCGGGTCGAATCTGATGAAGTCACCTACAGCCTTCATGTGATTTTACGTTTTGAACTGGAAAAAGAACTCATTGAAGGGTCCTTATCTGTGAGAGACATTCCTGAAGCGTGGAATGCCAAGATGCAAGAACTTTTAGGTGTAACCCCCTCTAATAATACGGAAGGATGTTTGCAAGATATTCATTGGGCCATGGGTGCCTTTGGATACTTCCCCACTTATACATTAGGAAATCTTTATGCAGCGCATCTTTTTACAGCCTTTGAGCACGATCACCCCACTTGGCAAAATCGTCTAGCCAAAGGGGATCTTTTATTTATTAAACAATGGCTGAATACTCATATCCACCAGTATGGTCGACAATATGGTAGCAAAGAGCTTTTAAAGAAAGTGACAGGAAAAGCTTTTTCAGCAGACGCTTTTAACCACTATATAAATAGAAAGTATACAGATTTATATAAATTAAAATAACAAGGTGAGCTCCCCTATTGCTCCGTCAGTCCGGAACAATAGGGTTCAAACAAACTGTTATAAACGTTCTTTAGCGAGGAATGATCAATTTTGAATCAAAAACATTAGATTTATATAATCGACCAAAAGCCTCCCTCATTAAAATTTTAAAGTTGGTCAGTCCATGTTCATCACGAATCGTTTCAAAGAGTTTTATAGCACTTAGCATCCGTTTAAAGCGCTCTGGATTAACCATTCGTTCACGTGCAAGCATGGCCGGAAAATAAATGATGACATTCATATAATCTATTAAAGACTCATGGGGTTGATCTTCATTTAAGAGAGTATAGATGGCATATAATAGAGCGGTACTTGTATTCCCCACGTCTACACCATCTTTGCAAGTAAAACTAAAGGACGAAATGTCTTGGGTCTCTAAAATTTTTAAAACTAAAAACGAGTAGAAAATTTCAATAAAATCGAGACGATGATCCTGCAACAAAACGTTTTTACTATGAAAAAAAATGCGATGAATAGATGCGATTAGCTCATCCAAAAAGCCTTCTGTAAGCTCTTTTTTTATGGCTTCAGGAAAATAAAAACCTGTAGATTCATCCAACACCTGATCTTTTAATCTTTTAAAAAAATCTTGCCCATGCCGATCACTGAGATATGGAGCGAGTTGATGGTAAAACTCTGTATCTTTAGGAAGGGTGATCACCACTAATTGATGAGCAAAATCTTCCTTGTACTGCAACTCTTCAAGAGTTCTACACCTTTCGTACTCTCTCCAAGACGTTCTATCCTGTAAGTTAATGAGTAAATGTTTACCCATACCCTGTTTTTTTATTCGACTAAGAAAGTTCTTAAACTCTTCGTTAACGACAGCTTTTGTAATAATTTCTTGTCTTATCGGGCAAGGCAAATGTAGGCAATCTATCTTATTATCATTAAAGTAGAGGGTATAGTATTGGCTGGATACACCTCCTTGTATGATAGGATCAAAGGCCGTGTGGTTTTCCTCAATCATGTTCAGGATTTTCAACAAATGCCCATTTCTGCGTTTAATCAGTTTATTCATGGCTGAATGATCGTAACCTAGACGATTCCATAGTTGGTGATTCCTTTTTGCCGCCTCCAAATGTTCCTGAGAAATATTGAGTTTTGCTTCTTTAATTAAATTTTGGATAGGTATGATTAGTTCTCTAGAAGCCCTGGATGACTTAAAAAATGATGCGCATAAAGCCTGTACGGTTTTGATGATACTATTCTCTTCTTCGTCTGAACTAGTGTATGTCATGAGTCGTTGATATTCACTATTAACTAATATATCTCTTAAATATTTTTGAAAATCCTGAAAGTATTCCAGACATACTTTAGGCGGAGAGTTACGCATCAGATGACGAGAGTTTGAGCTTAGCATGAGCGCCATGATAGCCTTATTGATGCAATGCACAAGCTCTTGATTCCTATGCTTAATCCCCTTTTGATAAAATTCTTTTATTTCTTGATGAACTTCATGATAAAGATCCTTGGCACAAGCATGTAGAAAGCGATCCTGCCATAGAGGGAGATCAGCTAAAGGATCATCTGTTTTTGGCTCCGTTAAATAATCCCCAAAATCACAAACTAACTTCATATTTCTAATGAGTTTTGGACTAAAAAAACGGGATCCATCTTCTTTTCGAATGAAAAATAATTCGTGTTCCGTATCTTTTTTAACCGCTTCTAAATCAACAAAAACATGTTTTGCTTGGAGTCCTTTTTCTAATGTGGAAGGTAAAGGAGTTTCCGTATTAAAGGCTCTTTGAGCTAGGCCTAAAATCCACTTACTTAAAACCCCCTCATCTATATGCCTTGCAATACGACTGAGATAAAAGTCCTGTAGCTGCTTATATTCTTTCCATTCTGTCACACGCTCGGCACTAGAACGATTAAAAACGGCTGTGAACCGATCTAATTTTTTGGCAGCTTCCCCCACTAGAACCATGATATTTTTAATACCTTCAATATTTTGTTGATGATCAATTTGAAGATATTGTTTTTTATAGTAATCCTTTAAATAAGTCAGAACCACTTTAAAAACTTCACGTAAATCCTTAAGCTTGGAGTCGACATCTTCGTTATGCAACCATTCAATGGAACGATAACTGACCGCCTGAGAACCCAGTGTGATTTTGTGGGTTTTAGCGATGCCTACATCAGCAAGAATCTGTAAATCGATGATATCGGAAAGAGTTTCCACAGCCTCTAAAATAGAGACACCCTCGTGATCTTGGTTTTTCCCTCTATTGTTCATGACTCAGTCCTATTTTTAATAAATTGATTTAACAATCTTATTAATATTATGACATTTTTTAATTTATAAAGTCACAGATTTATAATAAAAAATTAACAATTTAAAACTTCTAAATTTAATATGAAAATGTTAAAATGCTTAGAAATTTCTTGAATTTTGAATCAATCTCTTTTGTAAAATCGAATCGATGTGAAAGCAAAAAGCCAAATATGGGTGGACATAGACTCTATAAGCGCTAATCCCATAAAAAACTAAAGGAATTAGATCTGCTAAGATTTTAACTTGAATTATTTATAACGATGCGCTATAAGTGTGCCTTCGAATCTGGAAGAGTGGCAGAGTGGCCGATTGCGTCTGTCTTGAAAACAGAAGGCGGGGTGACCCGTCCGGGGGTTCGAATCCCTCCTCTTCCGTTCATTATTTTAGATTTAACCAATAACGCGTGTAACGCAGTTCGCCAGTCTTAACCAATGCCCCTAAAGAAACTAGTTCAGCAAGGTCTCGAGTTGCTGTAGCTCGAGAAGCTTTAGTAATTGCAATGTAGTTTTCAGCACTTAAGCCACACTGAAATCCAGCAGAACCACATTCAAACATCCTTAGGAGAACTTTTTCTTGCCTAACATTAATTTTTCCAGCCAAGGCACTAAGCAACTTAGATTTTGCAACTAAAAATTGGATGAGACCCATCGAATCTTTCTGAGCTTGTAACACAGATTCAGAGAAAAATTGAACCCATGGTTGAGCATTAAGCGTCCTATTACAACTTTCAAGAGCGGCGTAATACTCTTTCTTTCTTTTTTCTAAAACTCTCGAAACAGAAATTAAAATGGGCCTTCCTACTATTCTAGAAAAGAATTTTTCAATCAACGCCCTTCCAATTCTACCATTACCATCTTCAAAGGGATGAATACTTTCAAAATATATGTGAGCAATGGCTGCTTGTCCTAAAACGGAACTCTTTTGATCTATCGCATTAAACCAATCGATAAATGTATCCATTTCATAAAGAACTCTATCGGAAGGAGGTGCCTCAAAGAAAACTTTCGTAACATCCAATCGATTGGATACGATTTGCATCGCCACAGAATGTGTACGATATTGTCCACTTTCTCTAGTATCCATAAACAGCATTTCATGCCATTTGAACAACACTTCATGGTTCAATGGTTTTTGAAACGATTCATAAACATCACAAAGCAAATGAGCCATCCCCAACTCTTTTTTGCCTATATGCTTTATAGGTGCAACCAATCCAAAGTGCTTCTTAATTGAAGATTGCAAACTCTCTCTTTCAAGAATTTCTCCCTCAATTTTTGAACTTTCTATTCCTTCCTGACTTAGGATTTCAATGACAAACTTATAGTATTCAGATTCTTCAATGGTCTTTAAAAAAGCCATGGCGCTTCCTAACCCCAATAAAAACTGTTTTTCCAGCTCTGCAATACTTGCGGGATCATAATAAAACTTAGGCCATTCTTTTAATTGCCAATTCCAAAGCATGAGTTATAGACTCCATTTCTATAACTCATATTTATATCATTTTTTGAGTTATAGAACAAACTTCTATTACTCACATTTACATGAATTTGGGATATCACCAAGAGTGTTATACTAGGCGTTTAGCAGGAACATAAGCTCAATTCATTATGTCTGAGCTATTTGGTGTCAAAATCCAGCGATTCCCAAAAACATCTGAAAAATATCTAAGAAAGCAAGGAATTAAGTCCTGTAGCAACTATTTCCATAATGGAAATAGTTCAAATGGAGGGGGTTTAGAACTTATTTGATCTCAGAAGCTTATAGATTGAAAGTTTTATAATGGATGATTCCATCATCTGAAACACCCGCAATCGAAATAATTTTATCAACTACTTCCTCAGTAAACTCTTGCTGTCTGTCGGTAAGTGACGAATGAAATTGAGGAATGGTTTTGCAAAATTGATTAGAGCCTGTCGATTAGCAAAAGGGGTGTCATACCAGGAACCGATGACCGATACCTGATGAAACCCAGCACATTCAAGAAGAGTTTGATATTCCTTATCTGTAAAAAATACACGTTGTTTAATGTCTGGATAGATTAGGAGACAAATTAAGACAGAAAATCTTAGTTCTAGATAAGATAAACGAAACCTATGGAATAATTGCAAGTAACGTACATGGCTATAACCAGCATTTTACTAAAAAAATGATTAACCATGTTTGATTTTGAATTTTGTGCTTATGGATACAGGGTCTATGATATTGCCACTTTTCGATGGAGTCGCGGTTCGGATAATACTGAACTATGGAATGCATTTTACCAATCTCTAGAAGACATTTTCTGCTTCACATAATATTTTCGATTTCAAAGCTGGATGTAAAGCATCCTTAGTTACCAAATCAATATTGCAATCAAGAAGATTTTCTAGGTAACTTTTTAGACCCACAAATGCAAATACCCCCCTCTTAGAGTCAAAATCAATCAAAATATCTACATCACTCTTAGAAGTACTTTCATTTCGTGCAACCGATCCAAAAATTGCCAGTGAGCGCCCCCCCTGTTCTGCTAACTCTTCTTTATGCTGTTTCAAAATTTTAGATGCCGATTTTAATAACATACCTTATCAACCGTTTCTTAATCATTCTCTTAAAATATTATAAAAAATATAAAAGATAGAAAAATTGGCGTCACTTTAAACGAAATAAAAAGGAAAAGTTCAGAGACCATCCGATGTTTCCCATCCCTTCAAAGCCTAGTCTAGCATTCTCTCGCATCATTCAACAGAATAGACATTTGTGTTTTTTTAATACTATTTCCCTATATTTACAAAGAAGTCATAGACAGAAATAACCATTCATATGGAGGTGAGTTAAATATAAGTAAATCCTTTAAGAATGGCGTAAATTCATACCACCATGTTACGTTCTCCCTGCAAAATTCCAAAAGTTTTGTACTCAAATTGTTTTTTATATCTAAATATGGCAAACTAAATTTCAAAAAACAGCCTACAGGAGTTAGGAACACTAAATGGGGTCCTAATTAATAAAATTTTTTAGGAGTTTTAAGGAAGCATCTCATGTAATTAAAAGATGATCCAACCTGCGGTCTGTTTTCCTCCCGTATATACAACATATTTATAAAAGTGAGATATTTATGCCCTTAGAAGTTAGCCATACAAATTCATCTGTTTCATTAGGTATCCCAGATCAACCCTTATCTGCAAAATCCCTTCAAATCTCTTTACCTAATAAACGCTTAACCGATTGGTCTCCTCTTCACCACAGAGATTCTCATAGTCTAATCCTTAGGACTGTGCAAGCCTGGAAAGACAACAGCATTACTGATCAATATCTGATTTACGCCAAAGTGGATTCTCAGACTTTTAAGTGGGAAATGGTTCCCTACCAGAAGTGTAAAAGCTTTGTAACACGAGCGATCCAGCAAATAAAAATTCTATGGAGAATTGTGTTCGGGGGAATAAAAATAAGTGAAAAAAACAAAAAAGAAATCCTGGAAAAATACCGTGAGATATTCCAGAAACCAATCACTAAAAAACATTCAGCTGAAGAATCTAAAAGTAACGATGCTTTTTGCAAAGAGGAAACGATTAAACGTCAGCTAGTTTTATCTGGTAATAAAGTGAATGTCTTGTTCAACTATGCACCCATTGGGTTTGGTGGAGAGAAGCTTCACTTTCTGGTTGTGCCAAAAAGACATTGTGAAAATATTAGCAACCTGACGCAAGATGAGTTTTGTGAATCCATGGATTTAACACAAAAAATTGTGGAGCATCTCCAAAAGACTCGACAAATCAAAGCGGTCTATATTTTTGGCAAAGAAGGAAAGGATGCGGGTCAAACAGTTTCACACGCGCATATTCAATTGACTGCCACAACCAAGACAGCTCAAGATATTATGGGTAAACTCACTGTCTTTAAAAATATTTTGTTTGGATCCAAGCCGATGAAAGCAAAAGATCTACAAGAAAGGGTTCGCACCCTTAGCCATGAGTTTACAAATCTTAGATTAACTCCCGCTAATACATGAAATAAATCACATCCATAGCTCACGACGTGATCTAACCATTTAAGATCACATCGTGAAGCTTAAATTGATCATCCTAGGTTTACAAGAGCTTTCAAGATAAGGGTGAGGACAATAAATGAAAGCTAATACATTTCTTATTCAACAAACTGCAACGATTGCAGAACTCTAAATTTGACACGATATCATCGTTTACATTTATCCCATACCCCCATCTCTGTTTCAATAAATACAATCTTGCAATTGTTTAATACATTTTTGTCCTTTCTTGCATATAAGGCTTGTGCTAATTTTAGGTCGTTTGAAAATTTTTGCTAGATGGCGAAATCATGATCAAGCTTACAAATCAATAAATATAAAAAATGACACAACTCCCTCTCCTCCTTCTTATCCTGGCCTCCCTACTTATGCATGGAATCTCCTTAGCAGATGAGACTGTATGTACTCCTCGGGCCTGTAATCTAGACTGTTTTTCAGAACAAAATCTTACTGAAAACCTTTTTGAAGGGGAACAAAAAGACTGTGAGGAACCCAAAAGGCGAGCATTGCCAGCGCCGTTTGATTCTCCTCCATTTCCTTCTGCAGAGTATCAAGGAAGTCCTTTAATTGGAGTTCCCCCTAATGATACCGTTTATCCATTGATGAAAGTCATTTATAATTCTTGCTATGGAGAAGCCATCAAAAAAAGTCGCATCAAGGCCTACGGGTGGGTCAACGGATCGGTCAACGTAAGTACATGTAAAAATTCGAACACCCCAGACTCTTATTGGATTGTCCCTAATCGATTTGAACTTGATCAATTTATCTTTCGTGTAGAAAGAGAATTAGATTCTGTTCAAACGAGTCATGTCGATATAGGATTTAGATCTACTTTTTTATTTGGGATCGATTATCGCTACATGACAGCGGGAGGATGGACAAGTCGTCAATTGTTAAAGCACAACAATCTTTATGGCTATGATTTTACAGAACAATATGTCGATATTTATACACCAGCAGTTGCTCAAGGCATGATTGTTCGATTAGGAAGATGGATTGCCTGTCCTGATATCGAAACCCAATTTGCTCCAGATAATTACATGGGAACACATTCATTGCTTTTTACATTTGATACGTATACTCAAACTGGAATGATGGCAACGATCATGCTCAACAAGAACTGGACGATCCAAGCAGCCCTCCATGCAGGAACTGATATGGCTCCCTGGTATAAAGGAGCTGTCCCCACTGGTATGCTCGGTGTTCGCTGGGTCTCCTGTGACAACAACGACTCCATCTACTTGGTACTCAATGCTATTAATGGTGCAAAGTTTCGGCGCTTTCAAATGTATGGCCAACCGCTGGGCCACGACAACTTTAATTACGTTGTAGGTACATGGCAGCATAAATTTAACGATGACTTTCATACAAAAACAGAAGGGTATTTCATGTGGCAACGTGAGGCAGTGGTCGGTGGAACTCCAAGTGCTGGACCTGTTAAATCATTTGGAGGCGGCGGGGGGATTGGCGCTAATATACCTGGCACAACATTCACTTATGGAATTGTTAATTACACCCTGTTCAAATTTAATGAAAAAGCCTTTACGACTCTCCGTAATGAAGTTTGGCGAGATGAAGATGGAGAGCGCAGTGGTTTTCCTGGCACTTACACAAGTCATGCCGTTGGTTTAACCTATAACTTTAATTCAATCGTCCAGATTCGTCCTGAAATTGGTTACTATCGAAATTGGGATCATAGAGCTTTTGATCTGGGAAAAAGAAAAGGTATGGTCTTGGCAGGTATGGATATGACTGTGCGATTCTAAAATAAATTTCATATTTAAGTATCTCTGACTGCACAACAAATCTAACTTCCTTACGAAGCTGATGAACATTCAGAAGAGTTGATATAAGATCTCAAACTATAGGTAGTTGGTTGTAAGAAATGCTAACTTCTTTTAAGCAGAGCAAATTTTACCTCTTTTGTTGACAATAATATCTATTTATCCGAGATTGCTTTTCATTGTTCCCTGTTAAAACAAAGCTATATAAAAATGTGGATCGTTTGGCTTATCAATTAGACTAAGACGAAACTTAGGGACAATCCCCGAATTAGCGTTCATTGACTGAATTCTAATTTAGAGATAACCACTTAAAAGATTTTCTTATGACGATGCAATATAAACTCTATTGTCTGTTTTACATACTGATCTTTAGTCAGCCATCCATTTTGCATGCTAGACAACCCTACCATGCGACAGTAAGCGTGGAGGGTTTTCACAAAACTGTGAGTGCTCCTAATCTCGTGGATTTAAAAAGAGAACTTCAGACTCCCCATATTCAAAAATTCATCCCTCTCTACACGCCTCGTTTATCTACATCGCTGGAGTTTAATCTAAGGGGCATTAAGGCCTTCGCTTTATTCCCTGCTGACTCAAGTGCGCTTATTGTCCAAATTCCACAAATTGGCACAAAAAAAATATTTACCGGAGCTACGCGTGACGACAGTCTTACTCTTTTTAAAGATTATATTCGTGATGGAGGCGATCACCACAAACTCTTTAAAGCGTATGCAAGGTATTCTCCTATTGATCCCATCGCTGGAAATCCTAATAGTCTCCAATCTCAGATGGCTCAGGCAGACTACGAAATTGGCATTTTAAATCCTATGAGCGGCTGTGAATGTGATTGGAATTCTCAACCTACGGTCCATCAATATCAGGTGGGTGTAAGCGCAGGACGCGCTTTTACTAAAGGATTTGACACCACGGTTGTCACTTTTCCCTTACGCTATTCATTTTCACCCGATCTAAATAGAGCTTTTATTATCGATGCTCCAATATCTTATCTTAGAAATGGTGGGGCTTCTTCCGTGGTAGGATCCCTAGGATTCGGTTTCCGATTTCCCATTCAAACTTCTTGGTCTCTCACACCTATGCTTCGAATGGGTGCAGGGGGCTCTTTAGATCTATGTACAGCCGGTTCTTTTGCATCGATAGGCCTCACAAGTGTATATAATTACAAGATCCAGCGTTACATTTTGTCTATGACAAATTATGTAGGCTATTTTACTACAACGAATCTCTGGTTGACGGGTGTCAATTTTACTTATCACCTCCATAACTATATCTACAAAAATGGACTTTCTTTTAGAACTTGTAGAGGGTGGAGGATGGGCACTAGAAATGTAAACTTTAATGTCACTTTTGAAGATACATATATTGCAAGAGACCATCTATTTATAAGACATTACGAAGAAATTGGACTCTCTTTGACTAGTGATTGTTTAATACCCTATTGGAATGATGATTGTCTTTCATTAAAGTTTTCTTATCAATTTGGAAGGAAAGACTATAGGGGTTACTTTTTTAATTTGACCTATCAATTTTAAAAGTCGTCTTTAAATTTTCTGGAGCCATGTGAAGTTCTCAACATATTTCCCCATTTTTGAGATCATTCTGCCATCACGCGTTTTTTACTTGCATCTCTCTATATAAATTGTTATGGGTAAGCCACCCTTTTATATAGGATGTAACCGATGTGTTTTTCAGCAGAAGCAAGCTTTACAGCCTCAGCTGTCATAGCCGCTATTAGTGGGATGAACCTAAAAAGTATACAAACGAAAAAATTTTTTCTTATGGGATTCATTCCCTTCTTATTTGCTTTGCAACAATTTTCAGAGGGGATTCTATGGATATCTCTCCCCTACCCTCCTTTAGGACCTATTGGAATTCTAGCTAAATATTATTTTGTCACATTTGCTTATCTTATGTGGCCCGTATTAATCCCCCTAGCCTTCATACTCATTGAACCAAACCCAGCCAGAAAAAAATTACTGTATGGAGTGCTTCTTTTAGGCCTTAGCCAATCTTTAGTCCTGATCTTTAGCTTTATTCATCATGGAGTGGAAGCCGCCATCTTTAATCACAGTATCCAATATGATGCTCGCGTTCAAAATAGTTATATTTTGCCTGCACTCTATGTCATAGGTGTCGTATTTCCTTGGTTTGTTTCCAGCTTGAAAGCCACCTCTTATTTAGGAATTCTAGCGGCTTTATCGTTTATGATCGCAAGTCTCTTTTTTTACGCCACTTTAGCTTCGGTATGGTGCTTTCTCGCAGCTTTTATCAGTCTTTTGTTTTATGTCATCATCAAATTAAATGATCGCGCCGAGGAAAGCGTTCCCTCCAATGATCGAACACATCTTATCTAGCGGTCATATTCTTTTGATATCGATACGATCACTATCCGGATGTAAAAGTCCTGTAATCAAGGTCAGATATTCTCGAAGATGCCGCGTGATCAAAAAATGATCCCTCACAAATTGACACCCCGTATGTCCCATCTCAGCCATAATTTTGGGATTTTGTAATAGATAGCGCATGCGCAAGGCAGCCCCTTCGGGTGTGTTAACTAAAAAACCTGTATGATGATCTACGACTTGCAAGCGAATCCCTCCGGTATTTCCTCCAATCACGGGCTTTTTTTTCCATAAGGCTTCTGTCACTGTTAGGCCAAAGCCTTCTTTAATCGATTTTTGCAAAACGATATCTGCAGTTCTCTGTAAAGCATTAATGGTACGATGCGAATCAGGAGGGAGATAAAGAATATGAATATCAGGATCATGCGCTGCCGCTTCCTTCACTTGATTTAAAATCACCTCCCCCTCAGGGTCATCTGGGGCACCACCTCCAGCTAATATCAACTGGACGTCCTTTTGAAATTTTTTCACTAACTGATAAGCCTTAATCACCCCTAATGGATCCTTAAAGCGATCAAAGCGAGATACCTGTAATAGAATTGAGCGTTGGGGATCCAAACCAAAACGCGGGTATATAGCTTGTAGTTCTTGCTCAGGCAATTCGATATTTTTTTCATTCAAAGGATCTATACTCGGTGGAATCAAATAGACCGGATGGGGTAATGGTTGTACAAAGTCAGCTAAGGAAAAAATACTCGCATCGAATTGCATAATAAAGTTACGCAGGTACTTCCACACAAAACGATCCGGGTTAGATACGTCAATATGACAGCGCCAGATCCATTTATTTTTACGCTGAGGGAAAAACTTAATTAATGCGGCTGGCTGAGGGTCATGGATGAAAACGAAATCGGCTTCATCGAGAATCGGTCTTAAAATTTCTGCATTATCCTCGTTCACCTTTTCATAAACTTGCAACAATCGATTAGAAGGTATGGTCTGCTTATATCCCTGTAAAGAATTATGAAACCCCTTGGTACATTCAAAAAAATCTGAAGTACCATTGATCACTTCCCACCGTGTTTCAATACCTAAAGCAGAGGTTAGGTGTGTCATCATGGTTAAAATTTCAGCAACTCCGCCTCCCACTTTTGTGGAATTCACATGGACAATCTTTTTACCTTGTAAGGAATCAGCCATTTGACGAAGTTCATCAATTATATCAGAGCCGACGGCATCTTTATATTTATCTAAAAGATCCTGCATAATTTTTCCATTTGTTATTTAAAATAATCTTCAATGGTTTTACTAAATTTTCTTCTAATTTCTGAAAGCGTAAGAAAGTAAGGATCAATCATGCGAATTCTATTCACTAGTTCTTCATAACCCGCGTTATAACTACTCAACCAAAGGGAAAAATCATCTACTCCTTGTGCTGTTCTTCCGCGAGCATCAATAAAGTGATAATAAATACTACTGGGAGTCATATGGGAGAGCATTTTAGGCAAATCTTGAGGAGAAATGATTTGATAAGGCGTCTCAAATACAATAATTTTGGAACGTATAAAGTGAAAAAACTGTTCTTTAGTCGTCCAATGCACCATGGCAGTTTCATCGATTCTTTCTTCGATCACATCTAAAAGTTTTTCTCTAAGTTGTTCTAAATGATTATAATCTGTCGGATCAATCACACTTAATCTTTCCGCTAATGTCAAATCATGAAGATGATGAAATGCCCAACTAGCAAAATCATTATGATATTCGGGATAGACAAATTCGGAATGCATACGGCTGCCCCAAAAGTGATAATATATACAACCTGTATGCGTCACCAAAAGCTTATCTCTTAACTCGATTAAAGATCCGGCCTTTTCTCCAGTTGCTATTGCCGCTAAAGCACAATTTTTTATATAGAAGGGGTAGCTTTCATTTTTTTCATTCATTTTGGCCCCCTAATTTACGTTGCAATTTTTTTAAAGTAGCTCTTATATCTACTCCTTTACCCAAAACGGGTAAAAAAAGATCTCCCGTTTTTTTTAATCGTTTTGGCACATTTTGAATGGTATAATCTTCAGGATCTAATCCCTTTTTTACCTCTGTCCATTTTAGAGGTGTTGAGACTGTGGCATATTCCGTTCCGCGTGCAGAGTAAGGAGCAATCACTGTCTGCTTATAATGATTTTGCAACACATCTAAATACACTTTTTTTTGGCGTTTAGCGGGCTGCCTTTCTAAAGAAGTGATTTGTGGGATTTGAGAATGTACATATTGAACAATAATTTGTCCAAATCTTAAGGCTTCTTCAAATGTATATTTCTGATGCATGGGAATACAGATGTGTAACCCCCGTTTTCCAGATGTTTTACAAAGGCTAGGAATATTCAGTTCTTCTAAGATCTTATGAAGCACCTGCGCTACCTCAATGACAGAAGAAAAATGAATGTCTTCAGGGTCAAGATCGATCACAAAATAATCCGGATATTCAGGATTATTTATCTGTGAAAGAAAAGGATGCATTTCAATCGTTCCTAAGTTTACAACAAATTCTAAACTTTCTAAATCCTGTATTAAAAAGTAGGAAATTTTTTTATGGGAATGCACGATATCCACAGTCTGCAACCAAGAGGGTAGATGTAAATTTCGACTATCTTTTTGAACAAAAGCCTGTCCTGTAATTCCCTCTGGATATCTTTTCAACATCATCGGACGATTTTTTAAATACGGTAAAAGAATTTCTGCTACTGATTGATAATAGTGAACAAGATCCCCTTTAGTGAGTTTTAATTGGGGCCAATAAAGTTTATCTGCGTGCGTGATTGAAACAGGTTTTTCTTGTGTCAATTTTTTAATCTCCTTTAGGGGAACTTCACGTTTGATGAGAGGCGCTTTTTTATCTTGGCGCATTCCTTCGAAGATGGGTTGACGTAAATGTCCATCTGTCGTCCATTCAGCAAATGAAACTTCGCACACTAGCTGAGGTTTGACCCATGTAGGATGAGTATTTGTCTTCGGAATAGTCTGAAAAGGACATTTTTTTTGTTCAAGAGAATGTAATTGAAGCGAAATTTTTTCTAAAAGCTTTTGATCAAATCCCCCTCCCACATGGCCCACATATATAAATTCTTTCTTGTCATTATAAACGCCCAAAAGCAAAGCTCCAAAATGTTTCCTTCCTCCGCGAGGTTGAGTATAACCTCCAATAATCACTTCTTGACGTTGGTGGGTTTTAATTTTTAACCACTCATGACTCCTTTTAGATACATAATGACTATCAATTTTTTTAGCCATAATTCCCTCAAGTTTTTGCTTAAGGGCTTCTTCAAATAACTTTTTTCCTTTTTTCAATACATGGTCGCTGTATCGCACAAACTTAAACGAGCTCTGATCTATTAAATTCTTCAAAATCTGTTTTCTTTCCAGTAACGGTCTATCTCTTAAATCATGACCATTTAGATAAAGAAGATCAAAAACATAATAATAAAGTTGACCTTGCGGGGTTGTTTGATAATTTTGTATGAGTTGAAAATTGGGTCGCCCTTTAGAATCCAAAATCACAATTTCCCCATCTAATAGAGCCTGTTCCTTTAAATGGGAGAGATCCTCTACAATAGGACGAAACTGTTGGTTAAAACTTTTTTCATTCCGTGATAATAACTCAACCTTTTTATCAATATTTGCAAGAGCTCGATAGCCGTCCCATTTAATTTCAAAAAGCCAATTTTCATCATCAAAGGGATGGCTTATCAAGGAAGCTAGCATCGGCTTAATAAAGACAGGTTGTTTTGAAGATTTTTTTTTGGTAAATTTTGGGATATTTATTTTGGGGTTTTCTTGTCTATACGCAATCTCATCTAACGATCTTTGTGTTCTTGCGGAACGATCTTGGAGGAGAACATCTTCATTGGAAGAGGCATAAGAATCTTTTTTTTTGATTAAAAGCCATTGATGATCTTCTTTGTTGATTAGCTGTAAAGCAAAATGGCCATGAAGTTTCTTTCCGTATAAATTTAAATCAATATGACCTTTTTCTAGGCCTTTTATAATCGCTTTTTCAATCTCTTTTTTACTTTGAGCTTCCTCGGAAGTATAAACACCTTCGTCCCAAATCATTACAGTGCCTGCCCCATAATTCCCTGAAGGAATGACTCCTTCAAAGTGACGATAATCTAGGGGATGATCTTCTACATGGATCGCTAAACGTTTTTGAAGGGGATCTAGTGAGGGTCCTTTGGGAATGGCCCAGCTTAATAAAACACCTCGACACTCAATGCGAAAGTCATAGTGTAGGTGGGAGGCGTCGTGTTTTTGTATACAAAACAGAGGAAGGTTTTTGAGAGGGCTTGTATCGTGTGAGGTGAAAGGTTCCGGGCTTGTTTTAGAACTTCTTTTTTCATGATATTTTTTTAAAGTCATGCTGATTTTCGTTTTCGCTTACTTTTTTTAGGAGGCTCATCAAGACTTGCTTTAAGAAGAGACATGATATCTTGTACCTTGGAAGGTCTTGGTTCTTGCCCTTTGGGATGTATCTTACGGCCTTTAGCCTTCTGATTGATAATATCTTTAATTTCTTCTGTATATGTATCTTTATATTTTTTGGGCTGAAAATCAGCTGTCAGATGATCAATTAATTTCAATGCAACTTCTAATTCCTTTGGCGCCACTTTTTCTTTCTGGGGGAGATTTAAATCTTGAGGTTCGATGATTTCTTCTACATAGCGGAGCTCATTTAATATAATGGCTTCTTCAAAGGGTTTAATGACTGCTATATGTTCTCGATTATGAATAACAAACTTGGCTATTCCTACTTTTTTAGATTTTTTCAAAGCTTCTCGAAGTAAAGCGTAAGCTTTATGCGCATTTTTCTCGGGTTCTAAAAAGTAAGGTTTGGAATAAAAGACAGTGTTAATTTCTTCTTCTTTAACGAAATCTATAATTTCTATTGCTTTAGATTTTGTCAAATTAGCCTTTTTAAAATCTTCTTCATTTAATACAACAAATTCTCCTGGTTCATACTCATAACCTTTCACTATCTCATCCCAGGGGACTTCCTTATCTTCATTTTTACAGATACGTGCATAGCGAATTTGGGAAAGATCCTTTTTATGCAGCATGACAAACTTAAATTCTTTTTCATGGCTAGCCACATACATTTTTACCGGGATATTTACCAGGCCAAAGCTAATGGAACCTTTCCAAAGTGCACGCATAATCCTACCTATCATAAAAGAAGGTGCCCGAAAGAAAAATCTTTCAGGCACAACATGTTAACCCGATGCTTTCTTATTCACACCCGAATTGAATAAAGATCCTTCTGCAATTTTTGTTAATTTTTTATCTGCAGCAGACTCTTCTTCTAAGGTTTCTGCTAGCAAATCAGCAATCTCATCTAAATCTAACAACTTAGCATGAGCTTTTGCTGTTCCATAACCAGCGATCTCATAGTGTTCGATTTTTTGAGCAGCGCCGATCATAGCAGCATCTTTTAAAATGGCAGATGAAGAACTGTTCAGTATCTCTTCTGCTTCAGTAATCAGACCCTTCATGGCTTCACAAACCTGACCTTTCGTATCAGCTTGCAATAAGTTAAGAGCAGTTTCTAAGCGCTCAGCTTGTAACTTTGTCTCTGCTAAATGCTTTTTTAGAGCTTCTTTGAGCTCGTGGCTTGAAGCTGCATTTTGCATTTTTGGTAACGCTTTAAGGAGCTGACTTTCAGCACTAAAGAGATCTTGTAATTCATTAACAAGTAGTTTTTCCATGCTATCTAGTTGCATATTACTTCCTCTCTGACTTTTTGGCTTCGTACTTCCAGCTGTTGATTTCCTTCTCTACCTGGTCTTTTTTATAACCATAGGATTTTTCTAAACTCCCTAAAAAATTCTCCCACTTTCCATCAATTTTCTTCATATCATCATCGGTGAGTTTCCCCCACTTTTCCTTAATTTTTCCTTTAAGCTCGTGCCAGTGGCCTTCAAAAATTTCTTTATTCATAGGTCCTCTCTTATATATTAATGAATATTTTGAGACTCAATCCCGCAAAATAATCCCTATTTTTTAAAGACAATCCGCATTTTGAATAGATCACTCCTTGACTATAGATTTCTATTATCAAGAAGTGATCTTTCAATCTGCAGTGTTGACATCCTTAAAAATACGCATGATTTTGCGGGATTGACCACACTAACTAAATTAACGGCTTGATTTACGTGCTGTACGAGTTGAAGTTTTTGAAGAAGCCTTTTTAGCTGTTATTCCAAATTTGGAAGTTTTACGACGTGAAGTTGTTTTTTTTTGAACCATAATCCTGACTCCTTAATATAAACCTACATGAGGTCTAAGTTTTAAAACACTTGTTAGAACATCGAATGAATCCATTCGAACATTGAACAAAGATTAAGTGATATTGCGAGGATATTGTGGATATAACTTCAGCATGACAAATATCAGAATGAAGGTCAAACAATTTTTAAAATTATTTTTATCCATCTGGAAGCGAATTGGATGACAAACACTTTATTTTTCTTATCTTTCAAACATAGTAAAATTATTACAAAATTCAACTGCTCACTTTTTGAATCCATGAATAAAAAAATTTACTAAATGATTAAAACACAGAATTTAATTTCATATTTTCAAACTAAACATCGTCCAGGCCACTACAAAAATTATTTTTTAACGGCATCCATGATTAAACGACGAAATCACCTCTCAAAAAATCCCCCTTTTGTGTTTTGAGTGCGGGAGGTCTAAACCTGGGGAGATGGATCAAAAAAAAGAGCTGTTTTAGCTAACACATGGAGCTATTGAAAAAAGTCTATTGATTTTACAGAGGATTTTTGGCAAACTATGTAGCCTTTGGAAGAGTGGCAGAGTGGCCGATTGCGTCTGTTTCGAAAACAGATGTACCAGCGATGGTACCGGGGGTTCAAATCCCTCCTCTTCCGCAATTATCAATAAAAACCATTTTCTCTCCTAAAACCCATTGACTTTTCTTTATTGACTGTTTAAAAGCCAAATAAACTCTAAGTCTGAGGAGAGATTGATGTCGTTTCTACAAGAATTTAAAACGTTTGCCATGCGAGGAAATGTTGTCGATTTAGCTGTAGGATTTATTATTGGCGCTTCATTCGGCAAGATTGTAAGTTCCCTAGTCACAGACGTCATTATGCCGCCTATAGGGCTTATATTAGGCGGTGTAGACTTTAGCAACCTTTCTTTGAAATTAAAAGAATCTTCTGGGAGTATTCCTGCCGTTGAAATTAAATACGGCCAATTCTTGAATACCGTGATTGATTTTGCCATCATTGCTTTTGTGATCTTTGTACTAGTCAAAGTCATGAATAAGCTGCAAGGAGCTGTGGTTGCACCAGAACCCACCAAAGTACAATGTCCAGAATGCTTGATGGAAGTGCCTATTCATGCCAAAAAATGCGGGCATTGTAGTTCTGTGATTGAAGGAAAGGTATAACCCGGGATTACGCCTTATTCCTTGACCAGCCGCCGTAGATGGGTCTCAGATTAAGGCAGCGCAATCACCGGGTATAATTTACTGAATGTATAGGTAAAGTTGACGATAAAAATTATCTAAGTCAAGGCTGGAATATTCTTTATTCTTTAGCTTAATCTCTACCTCTTTACAGATTTCACTAGCTTTTGATCGACCATAAAGGCCAGCACTACCCGCTATTTTATGCACCACATTTTTTAATTCTTCCCAGAGTGCATCTGTAGCCTGTTTTTTTAGGGCTTGAATGAGATGCTCGATATGCGCGAGGCGTTCAAAAGCTAAATTTAGGTAGTCTTGCATTAAACTTTCTGGGATTTCTGCTACCCAATCGCACTCTGGTTCTAAACGATTCGCTAATCTGCATAATTTAGTTAATAAGTAGTGGGCTTCATCAGCACTCATGGACTGCCCTCCTACATACTCTACTCCTGACAGCTTAGACTCCTTTAAATCAGAGACAATAGGTAAGGTTTTGTATATCAATGAAGTTTTAATTCCATCCTCAGAAATTTTAGTACGATAATTTGCATTTAAAACGCAAGCTGCAGGCTTTAGATCCCGCACTTTTTCATCAATCTGTTCAGGCGAAACAACACTGATTTGAATACCGATGGCATTTGCTTCATTTTTAAGCATTTGACAAAACGTCGGATCATCATCGATACACAAAATATGCATTTTAATTTCCTTTATTGACTTTTTAGAAAATCCACGTTAAACGTGAAGTAGATACCCTATTCTTAAAAAAATGTTGCCTAAGTAAAACGTCTAGTTAATAAAACAGATTTTAAGAACATTTAAACATTAATATAACATAAATTGACAACGATTCAACAAAATAATTTTTATGAAAATTGAACAAAAAGAAAAAGATGGGTTTTACATCTGTACCCCTTTTATTCGACGATTAGATGTGACAAATTCTGATACCTTTAAAACTGAGATGGCCAAAATTATCCATAAAGGTTGTAAATTTATAATTTTAAATCTATCAAAGATTGATTTTATGGATAGTCAAGGATTAGCGTCCTTGATCTCTGTGTTTAAAAATCTAGCAAAAGAAGGCTCTTTAGGACTCTGCGCAGCGACCACAAACATACAGGATCTCTTCACGCTGACACGCATGAACCGTTTATTTGACCTTTACAACAATGAAGAAGAGGCTATCCAGAGAGAACTCTCTAAAAAAGAACTATTTGACAAATAAAATTGTTAAAGCTAAATTTATCGTTTTTATCTTCAATTTAAACGGCTGTTATGAAAATTCATTCATCTATTAAGCTCTTTCTCCATGTTCTCGTCCTTAGCCTTTAAGGCTAAACATTTTCTCATCCCCTACATTCTTTTTATAAAAACTAAATAAAAATTGTTAAAGTCAAAACTTTATTGATCAAGGAATTTCTCTATATGTCTCAACCTCAAACAAAAACTTGGAAAAGCCAATCGGGTTATATTTGGTCGCTGATTGGATCTGCGGTAGGTTTTGCTAATATTCTGAGCTTTAGTGCCCAAGTTTATATTAATGGTGGGGGGGCTTTTTTGATCCCTTATATTGTGGCAATATTCCTATTAGGTGTTCCTATGCTTATGTTGGAAGGACTTATTGGTTACAAATGGAAACTTCCCATCGTCTCTGCCTATAATAAGGTCTTAGGAAATAAAGGAAAGGTACTAGGATGGTTGTCTGTTATTGCGTGTTTAACTATAGGCGCTTTTTATATTGTGCTAACATCCTATTCAGCCGCATACACCTACTTTTCAGCCACAAGACAGATCCCACCGGACTCCAAGGCATTTTTTTTAAATGAATTTTTGAAAACAACTGAAAGTGTCCGAGACTTTGGTGCGATGTCTATTCCAGTGTTAGTAGCCACAGTAATTATTTGCATATTAACCTATTTAGTGATGATTAGAAATATCCGCGATGGCATTGAAAAAGTTTGTACATTATTTATGCCTTTACTAGCTTTCATTATGACAGCCTTTGCAGTTAGCACTTTATTTTTACCCGGGGGCATTAATGCTTTAGAACATTACTTAAAGCCAGATTTTTCAAAACTTTCTGATCCGGGTTTATGGCGCGATGTTTTTGGACAACTTTTCTTTAGTCTTTCTTTAGGCTTAGGCATCATTGTGGGCTATTCTCGTCATACAGATCAAAAGACTAATGTCGCAAAAGCCATGTTTTGGGTGACTTTTGGCGACTTTGCAGTTTCATTCATCTCTGGCCTCGCCATCTTTGGATGTTTGGCTCATATTAGCCATACACAGCAAATTCCTTTTGATCAAATTTTAGTTTCGGACTCCACTTTTGAAATTGGTTTTATTCTTTTTCCAAAGATTCTGCAATCATTTGGAGAAAATTGGGCACAGATTGTAGGAACCATCTTTTTCTTTTGCATCTTTATCGCTGGGATTACAGGTGTGTTTTCAATTGCAGAAAGCATCGTAGGGAATTTTGAACACGAATTCACAATGTCCCGCAAAAAAGCTGTCTCTATTACGATGTCAATGATTTTGGTTGCCGCTGTTATATTCTGCTTCGGTAATGCTTCACATATTATAGACGCTCTAGCCCCTATGGTATTAGGCATTAATATGCTGATCGGTGGCATTGCGCTAATCATCACATTCCAATATCTTTGTCCTGCAACGCGCAATGATCCTTTGTGGTACCGAGGAAACTCGCTAACCTTTTTTGGTTTTTCCTTGCGTTATGTTGGACCGATTCTTTTGATTTTAATATTGCTCACAAACCTTTGGTATGAGTTGCACGCGACTGATATTTCATTTGCAATCCGCTGGACATGGTTTGCGCTCGCTCTTATCAGCTCAATTTTTATAGCTTCTAAGGATAAGCATCAAGAGCCAGCGTTAAGGAGTTAAACCTAAAGACTACTTCCAAAAACACCTTAATGACCTTACATTAAACTCATCAACAAATTTTGAGAGTATATATCAACATAGAGTCGAAAACTTTGAGGATGATGTCAAAAGTCGCGATTTAACGACCCAATGGTGTTTCGGAAGAAGTCTAATATGGAGGATGAAAAAGTAATCGATTGTTTGTTGCGACAGTCAGAGAGCTTTTTCTTTATTCGTGAAGCGATAATGGGTTATAAAGTAAGCCTTCAAACTACGGGTCTAGATATTAGGGGCGCGGCTTTTAAATTCAGCTTAGCGCACCCTAAACCTAAATAAGACGTTTACATGATCAAGAGGGAGAAAACAAAAGCAAAAAGAGACACTGATTCGATAATCCCAATCGCAGCAAAGCACTTACCAAAGATGGAAGGTTCTTTTAGAGTGGCTTGTATACCAGTCGCGCACACTTTCCCTTGGTAGATCGAAGATAACATAATGGCACCCCCTGCAAAAACACCAATAAATACAGCTGATAAAGGAGAAAGAGTTCCAGCCTGGATCGCTTTACTCATTAATAGCATTTCCAAAAAACCATAAATACACTGGGAAGAAGGGGCTGCTGACATACCGATAAACTTTCCGTGGCCTTCTTCAGTGCGGCTCATCGCTGCATGAGAAGCAGCACCTGCAATGTAACAGCCTATACTACTACCAATCAAACTTAGGCCAAGCGCGATTGCGGGCCCTGCCATACTAAAATCCATGATATTCTCCTAATTGATGAGTTATAAATTAATCATTATCTTTGTCTAAAAGTCTTAGTGGGTTAAATTTTTTTCCGCCCCCTTCGAATGAATAATGATACCATTCGAGGAAATTAAGACGTAACCCATGGATGACACCGCCCATGATACTTAAAACAATATTTGTGAGATGGCCGATGATAAAAAGTAAGGCCCCCACAACAAATACAGTGGCTCCAGCAAATTCATTGATCGTTGCGCTCACCATGGCACCCGCCAGGCTTAAGGCATAAATACGCAAATACGACATGGAGTCTGCAAATATTTGAATAACAGTCATAGGCTCCAAGAGTCCTTTGAGGCGATGTTGAATCAAGGCTAAAATAAAGGCTAAAGAACCTCCACCGATGATAAGATAAAGGCCATCCTGAGCCATAGATTTAGGAATACCGAAAGCAAAATGAATGATGGAAGTCGCATTGAGATAATGAGGAATATATAGATAAGCTCCGATCATAAATATGACCCAACCCACAGCGCTCCAATTACGATCAACATATCTAAGTAAAGAAATAATGATATGAATCACACCTACCATTAGTGCTAGCTCAAAAAGAACGTTATCGTAAAATTTAAAGTACATCACGTGTTCAGATTTCCCATTTTTTTCTACAACAGCTTGATGCAAAAACTCCTTAGGAGTTTTCGCTGCACTTAAATTAGGAATTTCCTTCACAAATGCTTCATAAACATCATCACGATGATTAAAATGGTATTCAGCTTTTTTTTCTACAAGCCAATGAATGATTGAAATTTTACGCAAAGGATTATTAACATCGAGTTGTATACCGAAAAAAGAAGATGTTAAAGCACCCCAGAGAATACATGCAGCACTGAGGATAAGCGTAAGCTTCCACACGCGAAATCCCAACCCCTTCATGTGGGAATTCTTGTAACGAATATAGAGAGCCACTAGAAGAAAAATCAGCCCGTAGCCCGCATCGCCTACGATCATAGCAAAAAATGTGGCAAAGCATGTGATAATCCAAAAAGAGGGATCCTTATCTGTGTGGGAGGGAGTATCGTAGATGCCCACAAGATCTTCCCCCATTCTATTGTAGCCTTCATTTTCCAAGTATGTGGGAATAGCATCCGTGGGCTCAATAGCGATCTCCTCGACATGCACGCCTGTCTGCTCCGCCAATTGAAGGAGCTGGCTCACCTTATCCTCAGGGATCCATCCTGCAACCGCAAATAAATGCCCATTTAAAGGCTTTTCAGAATAGTTTTGAGTAGATGTTAATTGATATGAATTAAATTTATAAATTAACGCGCGGTGCAAAAAGTCATTGTATTTTGCATAATCTTTTAGGCGATGATCCACTTCATGATATTCATGTTTAATATCTACGAGCTGTTTTTTTAGTTCACTGACAGTTTTATCTATGCGCATCTCACTAAAGCCTTCATACTGCATCGGCTCAGGATTGATGGACATAAAATAATCTAATCCGTGTTCACTATTTATGTAGATGAGATTGTCTGGTAAATCCTCTCTTTCTGCCGTGCCACTTTTGGCTGCAAAAAATTGGATAGAACGCTGTGCATTTTTTTCTATAAAAGCAATATCGTCGTGCGAAAAATCTCCGAAAGCTTCCACACGCACAATCTCTAAACTTGTTAAACGTTCAGCTTCTGTAAGCTTAAGTAGCTTTTGGTGCAGCTGCAAAATTTTATTCACTAGACCCTCAGCCAAAAGATATTCGCGCGTTTCATCTTGTTCAGTGGGTGGTAATCCACGCAGAATTTTAATGGCCTGAATGTGATCATGGATTTCAACGGGAAGTTCTTTAACGGCAGAAGGATTAGGATCAATGAAATGCACCAGACCTAACTTCTGAGCTTCTGCAAAAAAAGAGGTGCGCTCTTCTTCAATCCCGATTATTAAGTACTTTTTTAGATCAACTCTCATCATTCACCCCCAGAGCGAAGAGATCTTTGCTCAAGCATATGCTTTTTATGTTCTTCTATTTTTCGCTTGGCCACCTTAGCGCGTGAGACAGCAGCTAATTGTTGATCTCCCAGAAAGACCTTAATCACCTTAATATTTTCTAAAGCACGCGGGATTAAGATTTTTTCAAAAAGATTTACACGGATAGACACTTCGCGCAATTCCTTTTCTAAGGCAGCTTTTTTTTCGCGAGCAATATCGATTTTAATCTGAGCCTCTGCTAATCCTCGGACCCCTTTAACGACACCATCTAACCAAGGAGGCGTATCAAATAAGGAATAACTAAAATCTGCAAAGGAAACTCCTTCAAAATAAGGCACCTCGACACCCGCTATATTTTCATACCGCTTATTAATTTGCGTCACTTGAGCTGCCCCCATAGGATCAATCTCAGACTTGTCTGAAAGAAGAGCAGCATAGCTTTTGACCTCCGTACGCAGAGAATCATAGACGTGCTCTAATTTGGAAATCTCCAGGCGAGCATCATTCACCTCTAGTTGGAGCATAGCTTTTTTAAGCTGGAGCGTCGGCAAATATTTTTGCAGTTGCGCTAACTTATTCTGCTGAGATCTGAGTTCATTTTTCGTTAACTTTATTTCTGCCACTGCGACTCCTATTCAAAAAATAACTTTTGAGAACAATCTCTTAAGTAGAAAAAGATCATTTAGCTAAAGCAGGCTCTATATTAACATTAGAGGGCCAATACTTATTGACAATGGATTGTTTGATCCCAATCTCTTCCGGTTTGAAACATTCAGCGAGGGTCTGCCAACCTAAATCCAACGCCTTTTCTATAGGTAGATTAACATCGAGTCGCATCATGCGATCTTCAAATAGCTTGGAATAATTAATTAATTGTTCATCCCAACGCGATAATCTAAAGCCCATCCCTTGTCGTTCACGAGCTTTCTTAGATTCAGCATATAGACGAATCATTCCATTGGCTAAGTCTCCGTGATCTTCACGTGTGGCTTGGCCGATCACTAATTGTTTTAAACGGGATAATGAACCAAATGGATCAATTTGTTTATTGTGCAAGTAAAATTGCCCTTCTGTAATATATCCCGTATTGTCAGGGACTGGGTGCGTCACATCGTCACCAGGCATGGTCGTCACACCGACAATTGTAATAGAACCACTCCCCTCAATTAAAACCGCTTTTTCATAACGAGAGGCTAAATCAGAGTAAAGGGATCCCGGATACCCTCGATTGGAAGGAACCTGATCCATCGTGATCGCAATTTCTTTAATAGCATCTGCAAACGCTGTCATATCTGTGAGTAGCACCAGCACATGCTTTCCTTCAATGGCAAATTTCTCAGCACACGCTAGGGCCATATCAGGGACTAGTAAACATTCAACAGCTGGATCTGTCGCGCGGTGAATAAACATCGCTGTTTTATTTAATGACCCTGATTCTTCGGCATTATCAATAAAGGCTTGATAGTCCTTAAAAGTTAATCCCATTCCCCCAATAATGACGACATCAGCATCGGTTTGGTTAGCAATACGCATGAGTAAGGCGTTATAAGGTTCACCAGCAACCGAAAAAATAGGAATCTTTTGAGATTTAACAAGACAGTTAAAGACATCGATCATGGGGATATTCGTACGCACCATTTGCCTTGGAATAATACGTTTGACGGGATTGAAAGAAGGGGTACCAATATTAATATTTTCGCCAAAAATCGCTGGCCCTCCGTCTACAGGAATCCCCGCGCCATTGAGACGCCGTCCTAGTAGGTCTTCCCCATAAGTCGCTTGAATCTGACGTTTTAAAAACACCACTTTATCGTGTGTGGAGATGCCGCGTGTATTTTGAAAAACCTGCAGAGTCACCTGGTCTCCTTCAATACGTAAAACTGAAGCGTAGACACTCCGTCCATCCTGCAAGTCAATGCGCGCCAACTCACCCAAGCTTACATCGGTCGCTGTAACGGTGATCAAATTTCCGCGCATGTCGTTTATTCTATCGTAGACTTTTTTCATGTCAACTACCCTTTAGTTTGCGTTTTCGATGAGTTGCTCGATATGAGCAAAGGTATCTTGATATTGCTTTGAATCCATGGACATAAAGTTCATGTTTTTTAGCTGGTTTTGCAAGTTAATAAAGTATTGTCTAGCTTCATCGTGAGAATGGAATTTAAACTGTTTATCGAAGATCTTATTGATCAATTTGAAGAGAACAATTTGTCTCTTTAAAGGACAGTAAGCATCTTCTTTATCAAAAGCATTTTGCTGTAAGTAAGAAAAATCATAAAGTTCGGCCTTAAGGTATACTAACATGTCCTCAAGAGCTGTACCCTCCTCGCCAACCACTTCCATACGTTTACCGATCTCAGTGCCCATACGTAAGATATGTTCAGCCTTATGCACCATATCTCCCCAGCCTTCACATTCATTTTCAAGGCCTTCACTCACTTGATTGACATATTTTGACCATGAAATAAGTGGATCAATCGCTGGATAGCGCCGCGAATCAGATCTTTCTCTTGAAAGTCCAAGGAACGCACCTACAACAGCTAGTGTCGCTTGAGTCACAGGCTCTTCAAAGTTTCCTCCTGCGGGTGAAACGGCTCCCCCTATCGTGACAGAGCCCTGAGCTCCGTTTCTTAACGCCATCACGCCTGAGCGCTCATAAAATTCGGCAATTCTAGAGGCTAAATAGGCCGGAAAAGCTTCTTCCCCTGGAATTTCCTCAAGACGACCCGACATTTCGCGTAAGGCTTGAGCCCAACGTGAGGTTGAATCAGCAAGCAAAAGAATATCCAATCCCATCTGCCGATAATATTCAGCAATCGTGATGCCCATATAGATGGAAGATTCGCGTGCAGCCACTGGCATAGATGACGTATTGCAAATGATGACCGTGCGTGTCATTAATGTTTGTCCAGTATGCGGATCAATCAAATGAGGAAATTCACGCAAGATTTCGACGACCTCACCTGCACGCTCCCCGCAAGCCACTACCACTACGATATCCACCGAAGAATATTTGGAAAGATGGTGCTGAAGAACTGTTTTACCCGCACCAAAGGGTCCTGGGCTGCAAAAAGTACCACCTTTCATTAATGGAAATTGCGTGTCAATTATACGTAATCCTGTATCCATCATCTTCGAAGGCTTAATTTTTTCCCCTTGAAAAAGAGCATTTTTGATGGGCCACTTTTGTACCATAGTAAATGAATGCTCTTTTCCACTTTCATCTGTCGCCTTGGCTACCACAGTATCAATTGTATAAGAACCTGGCTTGATTACCCATGTAATTTTATACTTCCCAAAGCGTGCAAAAGGAAGCATTACATGATGTTTAAAGCGTTCTTCCATGGTTGTACCGAGGGTATCCCCTCGCTCCAAAACATCACCCACTTTTGCGGTAGGTGTGTAATCCCATCGTCTTTGACGATCCAAGGCAGGAATATAGATACCACGCGGCAGAAAAAAACCCGCCACATCAGCCACTTTTTCTAAAGGATTTTGCAAACCATCTACAATAGATGTTAAAAGGCCCGGGCCTAATTCAGCTTCAAGGAGCTCGCCCGTAAACATGACTGGGGTGCCATATTCAATCCCTTTAGTGTCTTCATAGACTTGTATTTTAGCCTCTTTTCCTACAATTTCAATGACTTCGGCTTTTAGGGACACTTCGCCAATGTCGACCATAGCCACTTCCCCTTGGCGAATATTGCCCTCAAATTCAACATGTAATAAGTTGCCAAAAGCTTTAACAACCTTGCCTTTTTTTGAGCTAATGATCTCTTTGTCTGTAGTTAAAACTTCGCTCATGATTTACCTTCAATGATGTTGTCTACGATTTTTAATCCTTGTTCCCTATCTAAAGCCATCCATTTCTCAACAATGAAATAACTTGCTAAATAGGCTAAAATGCGATCAAAAGAAAAAACATTAAACCCACTTATCTCATCTAGTTTTTTAAAACGATATTCATTTAGAGCCTTTTGCAAGGCAAGTGGAGAGGCATAGTTTTCATCTAAAATCGCTTTAAGATCCTCAAAACCTTCCGGAGGATCGAAATTTTTTGAATCTTTTTGTGAAATTAATTGTACAATTAAGTTTTCATCAGGGTTTTCAAATTGTAGCTCTTTTGCTATATCCCGATTGAGCTGTTTGGCACGATATGCAGTTAAAACTAACCTTAAGTTTCTTTCAAAAATTAAATAATGTTTTAAAAAACCTGATTGACTGTCTACCTCTTCTCTAAAAAAAGCAGCCACCAGTTCTGGAAAATGGTAAAGACGATCTTCTTTTGTTTCATAACGATCTAAATAATTCATCACATAGAGAGGAAATGCACCGGGCTCACCCAGTATTCCCTCTTCAATTTCATTTAAATCTAAGTTTCCATAGGGATCTAGAGGTTCTTTTTTTAAAAAAAATCGTATATTTAATATATCAAAATACCGCCTTAAAACTTTTGTCTGGGCATAATCATGCTCGGACAAATTATCTTTCAATAATCTTTGAAGATGGTCCCAACTAATTTCAGGAGTCTCTCCGATATGCAAAGGGGGTAATGATGTACCGATAAAATAGTATTGATGATTCATCATTTCTGTGATCCACCAAAAATCAATTGACGAAAATCTTTTCTGATATATCTAGAAACAAGATCTTTGATAGCTTCTTCACTAATATCGATCGTAAAATTTTTATCCACAAATTTAACCTGTGCACCACCTGAAAAATCACTCAAAGTAACACTTTGATCTTTTAAACGTTTTATGACAGCCTCTGTAAGATAAACGTTTACATCTCTTGCAGATACAGCTTGAGGAATCGCCGCTGAGAGATCTCCTGAAAGCCCTTCTTTTTGAATAGCTTGAACAATCGCATTGATCAAATCTGCAATCACTTGAGGATTGGAAGACGCTCTATTAAGTTCTTTATTTAATTGATCATTAAATAAATTTTGTTCAATCGATTGTCTCAAGGCCTCCATCACCTGTTTGGAAGCTTGCTGGAGGGAAGAATGGAATACATTTCTTTCTTGTTCAATAGATTTACGCGCAGCGTGTACAATTTCTTCAGCTTGTTTTTCTGCTTCCATATTCAAGTGAGAAGCCTTTCTTTTAGCTTCCTCGATGATTTTTTTAGCTTCTTCTTGGGCGGGTTCGAGTATTTCTCGTCTAAGCTGATCGGAAATTTTTTGTATTTTATCCTGGCCTTTTTCCAATGTCTTCATTGCATCCATCCTTATAGCTAGATTATACTTCGGAATCTTAGGGATCCCTATCAGATTTTTTCAAGATATTTTACTCGCTTAAAATTCAGGGGTCATGATAATGATTTACATAAATTCTATTAATCAAGGACCTATGAATTATTTCAGCAATAAATTAAATATTTCGTTTTATTTTTATTTTTTCACCCTTTTGTTCGTCTCAATTTTCGCTACAAAAATTATAGCGGAAACTCAGAGTTTTTTAGAAGAAAGCACACCTGCACCAGGTATAGCTACATTTTCACCCCCGAAGGGATGGTTAGCAGCCGATAAAAATGTACTCTCAGAGCATGTGAAAATCCTCGTCGTTGGACCTAAGATAAAAAACGACATGCCTCCTACCATGAATTTGATGATAGAGCCTTATAATGGCACACTTAAGACTTACTTGAAAAGTGTAAAGAAAATTAATGACGCTCATGGAGATGCATGGAAAGATCTAGGAACGCTCAAAACAAAGTCTGGAGAGGCTAGTTTATCTCAAGTAGAAATTCGCTCTAAATGGGGTGGTGAAAAGCTTATGCATGCCATCATTGTTAAAAATGGATATGCCTACGTGTTAACAGCTTCAGCGGCAAAAAATGAGTTTGGGCGTTTTTATCAGCAATTTTATAGCTCTTTAAGATCTTTGCAAATCTATGATCATATTTTTGATCTCATTTCTGATGTTAACAAAAAAAAATCCGTTGAAAATGCTTTTCAGAAAATAGCAAACAACTTTAAAGAAGAGATTAGATTACAATCCTCTTACGGAAGTACCCCTGAGAATATTTTCTCAGATGCTAATTTCCAAAATAATGACTGGATACCCTTCATAAATATGCTTAAAAGTGAATTTAAGGATCTTGGAGAAGACTGGCAAAATAGTGTTGCTATGAGCTTTAAAGAAAAGCTGTTAAAGGAGAAAAATTGACACCTATAGATCAAAGGATTTTTTGTTTTATATCTCCTTGATTTACAAGATCAAAAAAAAAGTTTTCTCTGTAGAATCACAGATAACGAAAGAAAAAAATTGCAGAAAATATCTTTAATCTGTCATAAGAACATTTGATGCAATAATTTATAATTATTAACACTAAAACAAAGGTACCAAGGAGTACAGAAGATGAAAAAATTCAAGAAGATGATTGCTTTGGCAACTCTGTTAGCGATGTTCGGATCCGCCGCTAACACACAAGCGCAAGAATATGTAAGCAATGTAGGTGGAATTGGCTACGAAGAAAGCCGTCAAGCTCACAGTTTAGCTCCTGCAATTGCTCTTGGAACTATCGCTGCAGTTGCTATCATTGCTATTGCTGTTCAAAACAGAAGCCACGGTGGACACGGCCACGGCCACGCTCATTAATCTGAACTCTAGTGCATGATTATATGCCGAGCAAAAAAGTTACAGGGAAAAGGGTCTATATAACCCTTTTCTCTTTTTTTATTTTGAGTGCATGCTCCCCTTCCATTCGACAGTGGCAATGTGATCACATGCAGGGGTCCAGCCCACATTTTGAATCCTATCAACTTAAATTACCTTCTGAGAATGCTTATTCTGGTATCGAATTCGAGATTCTCCACAGTCGGCAAGGTCAGTTTGTCTATCTTAACATCTTGGGTTCAAAGTTAATAGCCGAGGATCAAGGCCTTGTCACTCTAACGATCAACACAGAGAATACATCTCAAGATTTTAAAGCTTATCTTTTAGAAGGTGGACATCGCATCCTCCTAGACCCTACTGCCTCAAAATATGTAATCGATAGACTGGAAAACAATCAAGAAATCAAAATCTCTGTCCAGGGACTTTCTGTGACAATTATTCCTCAAGGTTTTAGCCCCCATTTTAAAAAGCTCTCCTAAAAGATTTAAACTCAACTTGCAGCCTAAATCGTGGTAAAAACTCAATTAGAGCAATTAATCCCATGTAGACGATGATTTAACACCCTTCACTTCACATATTTGGAATTTAAATCGGTCTTGTCTTAGCAAAATTTCCATAAAAAATAAGCTCGACTCAGTACCTATGGATAATAATTTCTGCTTAGATCATTTGACATTGCTTATCATTTTTTAATCCGCAATCAGAAAGAAAGTCGTCACAAACACAGTAGATACAAATAATTTCGATGTGCAAAAAAATCCTCTAGTAAAGAGAGAGACTATGCACAAAAAGTCTCACGCTTGAAGATTGCCGAGCTTGATAAGTTAAAGACAAAGGCTTGGCCAAGGAGCTTTGCCTTTCCTTGGGCAAGTGCTGGCTTGTTCAAGCGTGATTTAGGTTGCAAGTTGAGTTTTAACACATTTTTTTTAGAACATTCGTACCCATTTCATCCATTGAATTTAGAAGAATAACTGCATTAAAAAATACTTTCGAAGTAGATAATTGCGGTTATCAGACAGGTCAAACAAGATGCTTGGTAGCGTTTTCCTATCAATTCAAAGGGTCAAAAAAAAGAACATTAATCAGATTAGGGCATGGGCAGGGAAATGGATGAAGAGATCTATTTTCTAACCTAGAAAGACACTCCTATTGAATGTGTCAATAAGAGTGTCTTTGCAACAATTAAAGTTGACAACGATGCTTAAGAGTTCATTTTATTAGAGTTTATCAACTCTAAAATTTCATGCAGATCTCTTGCTTTTGATGTTCCCCTATACCAAGATAAATTCACATCACTCCAATCATAGAGGGATAGCTTTCCTTTTACAGGAATATTTATATCAGCACCTCTATCTAACAACCATTTTACAGACTGAAGATCACAATTTTTCACAGCCGCCTCCAAGGCAGTTTCTGTCGCATCGTATCCATCAGTTCTACCTTCATTATTATTCACTTCATTCACATCTATCCCATGATCGAGTAACCATTGAGCAAGCTCATAATGTTTATTCTGAATGGCTAAACTTAAATAACCTTCTTCATAGGGCTGTCTTTTTAGCTCTGCACCTTTTGAAAAGAACTCTTTACATGCGTCAAGGTCTTGATTAATCACAGCTTGACGAAACTCATCCTGTAGTTGACGTCTTTTGTCATGGAGCTCGTGGATCTCAACCTCTTCTTGCTTATCAGCAATATCTTTAAAGGATTCTATGAGTTTTTCTCTCAGTTCATTATTTTTTTGAGTTTCCTGAGCTGGGATATGAACTTTAGCCCAATTGTATAAACTTCTACATTCAGCAGCACTCTTAGGCATTTGAAATTCATTTTTTACAATCCAAAAAAATGCAACAAGGTTAAGATCCCTCAAAACCGTTTGTAGGATTGATTCACCGTTTGCATCTCGTGCATTAATATCCACCTCTTGGTCCACAAGGTATTGAGCAATTTTGAAGTGATTGTTATTTTTAACTATTTCCTCAACTTCCTCAGGTTTACTTTTGAAATCTATTTCAATCCCTTTTGTTCCACTCAAAGCCAATTTAAGATAGCTATCAGATGATGCTGGGGCTTTAAGACTAGCACCTTGCTTATGGAGTTTTTTGCATTCGTCCAAATTTCCGTTTTTAATGGCCTGTGTAAAATCTTTTTGAATTTTTTCTTTACCCTTGATCCCTAATATTTTTTCAATCGCTTGTTGGACAGATTCGCTCTGATGCGAGAGTTTTTCTAAATTTGTTGGGGAAATTTTTTCCGGATTAACGCGATTGATCCATTTTACCAAGCTTCTGCAATTGAAGTAAAAAACCCCATTTTCTGCTTCCACACGTACAGCTTTATGAAAAACCTTTTCTAAAAGCCAACCTATAATCTTTCCTAGAGAGCCTTTATATCCGTTCACTCCGCTAATGGTCTTTCCGTTTTTAACAAACCCTGGGTCTGGGATGTTATTTATATCCAAACGATTTGAACTATTTATTAAGATTTTCATAATTACCTTCCTACAAGAAAATTTTTATCAAATTATATCTTATATATTTAATAAAAGCGATCTAAATTTTTACTGCGAGGTAATTGACAGTTTGAAGTTGCATAATAAACTTCGTCCGAAATTGCATTTGATCGTTAAATCGCGACTTTTGGCATCTTCATCGTCTGCATAACTTTATCTCTTCTCGTTGAAAAACAGTTAAAAGGTACAAAGTTTGATCAGTGAATGAGGTTTTTTAACTAATAATCTACCTAGTCATAAGTGAAGTTATTGAGCTAATTCAGTTGCCCTTTTTACCCCATAATCGATAGAATGTAAGCCAAAAAGGAAAAATTCATGCAAAAAGGTCATATTCTCCAATTCGACTGTCAACAGTGCAAAAATAACGTTGAATTTTCTATCTTTGAGTTAGAGGAACCGGGTCATTGTATTGAATGTACGCATTGCCATAAGAAATACTTATTTAATGATTCTGTATTGATCCGACAACTGAATAAATTTGCCTCCTTATGTCGCCAACTTATTGAATCTGAAGAAATTCTTAGCCATACGGCGGTAGGAATTGATGTGGGTGATAAAAAAGTCAAAGTCCCTTTTAAAATACTTCTTACTAGATTCACCCCAACTTTAGACTTGATTGTCGGTGAACAACCTGTTAGCATCCGCTTTCGCATAGAACCATTAAATGATACCCCACAGAACAAGTGAGCATAAAATGCCTAATAAACTTGAACAACTAAGAAAATTAACAACCATCGTTGTGGATACAGGCGATATTGAAGCCATCAAAAAATTTACTCCACAAGATGCAACGACAAACCCTTCGTTAATATTAGCTGCCACACAAAAGCCTCAATACAGTCCCCTGATTGAAGAAGCTGTCCATTACGCCAAAAAAACAGCTAAAACCCCTCATGAAATCCGCACAATCATGATGGATAAATTGTTTGTTAATTTTGGCGTGGAAATATTAAAATTGATTCCTGGCCGTGTTTCTACTGAAGTCGATGCCCGCCTCTCTTTTGATGTAGAGGGAAGTATTGCTAAGGCACACACACTCATTAAACTGTATGAAGAAGCTGGTATCCAAAAAGAACGTATTTTAATCAAATTAGCTTCCACTTGGGAAGGCACACAGGCAGCCAAAGTCCTAGAAAAAGAAGGCATTCACTGCAATATGACCCTCTTATTCAGCATGCCTCAAGCCATTGCTTGCGCAGAAGCTGGAGCGACGCTCATTTCTCCTTTCGTAGGGCGCATTTTAGATTGGTATAAGAAAAATGAAAATGTTCAAGGCTATGCTCCAGAAGAAGATCCGGGCGTACAGTCTGTGACACAAATCTATAATTACTTCAAAAAGTTCAATTACAAGACGCAAGTCATGGGGGCTAGTTTCCGCAATGTGGATGAAATTATTGAATTAGCAGGTTGCGATCTTCTAACCATCTCTCCTCAGCTCTTGGAAGAATTGAAAAATACACAAGGCCCTGTGGCTAAAAAACTAGATGCAGATAAAGCTCATCAACTGGATATAAAGAAAATTACCTTGGATGAGAAAACTTTCCGCCTGATGCTCAATGATAATGCCATGGGTACGGAAAAATTATCCGAAGGAATCCGAAACTTTGCGAAAGATGCAGCCAAACTTGAAAAACATCTTGTCGAAACTTACAAGTTATAAAGAAGAAGAGTGTGGAGTCTCCACACTCTTATCTTCCTATCTTTTATACTCTCTCTCGTTGATCCATTCAACGATATCTTTTATGACACGATACTCTTCAGTGGGTTTATAATAGACCTCAGAGCTCTTTTTAATCGATTCAGTCAAAGTCTTTATTGTGGTCTGTAATTCAGTAAGTGTATTGATTTTCTTGTTCGTACGTTGACTAATGTACACATTGGTTTTACTCAGGGGCACAACTGACATTTCACTCAAAACGTCTATATATTCTTCTGGCTCGTCTGCATATTTTTTGAAATAACCTTTCTTAAACTCTAAGGGTTTTAAAGCCTCCTCTTTTTTCAATAATCCATTTTTAATGCGGTTAATTTCTTCTTCTTTTTTAGCTTTTTCTGCTCTTAAAGCTTCTTGTGCGGCATCATCCACTTTTTTCTGCTCTTCTGCAGCTTTTATAATGACATCCATGCGCACCTGAGCATACTTTAAGAAATTTTCAAAATAATCGATATACTTAAGCAAGGCTCCTTTAAAGTCATCAGCATTATTTAACCCCGGAATAAAACTCATAAAAAGATTGGATCCTGATAATTTTTCATCAGCAATCAACTGCTCTTTGTTTAGTTTTCCTAAGGCTTCTACATCTTTATTTTGCAAGGCTTCATCTAAAAATTCTAAGATCTCTTTGATGTATCTTTTAATATTGGCAATACCGCCTTTACTGCGTTGCTCAAAGTAGATATCCACCTTTTTTTTATGTTTGAGTTCAAGTTGTAATGCAATTTTATCTGTCTGCCGCATGGCATCTTTGGAGCCCACCATATTTTTTAAATCGGCTGCTTTCCGAATCGCATCCAATAAGGACCCATTGACGCTTAGAGCTTGTGCGCCTTGTTCCTCCAGCGAAAAGGATGTTTTAGATGTCTGACCCAGATTTGGTGGAGGAGGAGGGAGAGGAATATTTGAAGATTCTTCAGAAAGGCTTCCAAATATTTGATCTGCTTTATTTAAAACTTCATGATTAATTTCTTTTACAGACCCATCCAACACAGAAGAGGACAAATTCAACGGAGGTACGATGTACGGCTCAGAGTCTTCATTAGAAGCTGTAAGAATAGCGATATCAATCTCTTTATTTTTTAAGCTTTTTTGCAGAGAGCCTAATTGCGTCTCTAGATTTTCTTGCGTTTGTTCTGCGATTCCTAGCAATTTTTCTTTTGTCTCTATTTCCCCTTTTAACTGCGAATACTTATGATGGAGGTCGTCTAATTGCTGTTTTAAAGCGATTTTTTCATTTTGGAGTGCAGTCAATTGCAATTGTGTTTGATTAGACTTTTTGGTCGCTTCTTCGATTTGTTTTTTTTGAATCTCAAGCTTCCCTTGCAAGTCCTTAACTGTTGTTGAGTCGGAATTTTCTTTCAATCTTCCTTTAAGCTGCTCGTGGCATTCCTGTAATTCTTTCTTAACATCCGCCAGTGTATTTTTGTAGTTCTCAATTTCTGATTCCAAATTTTTAATGCATTGACTTTTTTCCTCACTCTCCTTGAGGGCGGCATGAAGCTCATCTTCTTTCTGTTTTAAGCTCTGTTCAAACTGATCTTTTTGATCTCTAAGAAGGGTCATCTTTTGAGCGAGATCGAGCGTAGCGGTCTGGCTTTCTTGCTGCTTTTTTACATGTTCAGCTAGCTGTTTTTCCAAAAGATCTTTTTGATGGCCCAATTCTTTTAATTGTTCATCGTGCGCATTTTTTTTAGTTGTCAGCTCTTGAATTTCATCTTTTTTTTCATCTAATTCTTGTTGTAGCTTAGTAAAGTCCCCATTGACATCTTTTATCTCACCTTTCAGCTTTTCAACTTCTTGATCCAGTTTTTCAATTTCCCCATTCAAATGCTTAGTGATCTTACTCAGATTATCTATTTGTAGATTTTGAGCCTTTACTTGTTGTTTTAGGGCTTCAGCATGTTTTTTATGGAAATGCAGCTCGGCTTCCGTTTTATTACTCATTCGATAGGCACGGTCAGGATCGATCAGCATTAACAAGGGAGCAATAAATGTATTGAAAAACCCATGGATCGATTGCATTAAATGCACTAGCGGAGAAGAGAGATGAAGATCTCTAGGCAACTTAAATCCCGCTCTAAAAGGAAGGACAGCCAATGATGCAGGACTTTTACCACTCGCCAGAGCCAAATGCATAAAAAAATCAGCTAAACTAGCGAAAATCGCCCCCACAAAACCTACCACACGAGCCCCTATGGGTCCTAAAATCTTGTGCTTCGGGTCGTTATTCCAGGCGGCCATTTTTGCTGCTAACGCGCCTAAATTGCTGTGGGACTCTACAGCAGTTAAATGGTGAGAACTAAATTCTATCTTACTCATTAATTACCTTAATATTTTATAAAAAGTTTATAACATTTTAACATATTGATATTAAGGTTTTATAAAGACATATCTATACAAACATTATTTTACACGTCCTTGATTAAGTAAATCGAGAATACTCTTAAGACTCTTCAATTTTTCTGTATCTGTGATAAGCCCTGCCTCAGCTTCTTCTAAATATTTTTCTAATAGGTCTAGGCTACCGATGGTTTCATTTGTCACGTGTCTAATTAATTGGAGAGCATTGATCGTAAACATAGGATTTTTTTCAAGCTCAGTTTGAATGTTAATTAAGGTTAAATCTCTAAGCGCCTGTTTTTTTGGATCAGTATCTGTAAATATTTTTCCGCGATAATAATGCTTATTAAGATCTTTTACGATCTTCGAAATTCCATTAAATTTCGGGTGACGCTGTGGATTAAATACAGGTTCTTCACTAATTTTTGCTTTAATTTCTGCAGCAGCTTCCATTAAATCCGTGAGTGTATCAATCTCGAGTTGCTCCTTTAAAGCAATCCCACGGATGATATTATTAGTTACTGTTATATGCTTTCTAGCTTCTGATTCTACACTAAAAAATTTGTAAGAGTAGGTGCTTGCGGGGGTATCAGATTTAGTAGATTGTTGCGTGATACATTGACTCTTTAAGCTAGCCACTCGATCGATGAATCTTTGATAGAATTCTTTTTTTGTGTCTATATAGGCATGGACCTCTGTTTCGGGGACCCATTTTTTTTTATCCTCAAAAACTCTTACTTCAGACCCAGCAAGAACGCGTAAGGAATAAAACTGTCCAGCGTAATTTTCCTTCCAAAGAGTCTCATAATTGGGAAGATAAGACATAGATGAATTTGCGCTATCAAAATACTTCAGCATTTCTTTCGCGAAAAGTTCAAATTCAGTGAAGATCCGTGGAACCTTGATGCTCCCTAAATACTCTAACTTACTTTCTAAATCTTTTTTAATTCCTTCTTCATCTAAGGGCTCGATTTTTCTCACCTGGTAAGGGGTAAAATGAAATTCATCGGCACGTTCAGGGGATTTAGTAGGCGTAGGAAATTCTAAACTCATGCTGTCTATAATACTAGACAGCTCCTTAACCTTTTTTTGAGCTGAAGAGGGAGGGTGGTAAACTTTTGTCATTACGCGATTTAGTGTGATTCCCACTTTTATAGATTTCAAAAATTCTGAAGGTAACCCGCATTGACTTTTTGACGGTGTTCCACTGAAAGAATTACGTCTTTTATGGGACGTCATGTGCAAATTTTTTTCATTAACCCCTTCTGCACCTTTTTTAGGAGTATTAAAATCTAATTTTTTACTGACTTCTTTCAATTCTCCTCCTTTTTTTAAACCTCGATCCTGACTATCGTTGGGACGTCTGAAAGTAGGGGTATTAGGATAGGCTTCATGATGGGTCTTTCCACCCTCTTGATGTGTCAAAGAATCTATCACTGTGAAGTCTTTTGACTTTTTCATAGAAGCATGGGGAATTTGCAACTCCCTTTTTTGCTTTTCAATTTTATCGTTCAGATCTTTCATGATAACTTGTAGACTTTGAATTTCTTTTAGAGAAACACCTTCAAACTCGGCCGCCCCATGGGCTCTATTCGGATCCAATAAGCAGATAAAAGGTAAGACCACGATCTTGCTGAGACGACTTGCAGCGTTCGCCAAGTGAATCAAAGGAGACGAGAGATCTAAATCTTTAGGAACTTTTAGGCAAAGAGTAAAAGGCTTTGCAGGAAGTACAACAAAGCTTTTACCTAGAAACATGCCTGTATGGATAATCACATCGCCTGCCATCGCAAAGACAATACTAACAACTCCTACAATACGTGCTGCCAATGGCCCTAAAAGGCGATGCTGTGTAGATAGATTCCACTCTTTCATCTTGCCTGTTAACATCGATGTCAGTGAAAATCTTTCAGCCTCTGTGAATTGATGTATACTTTTGCTAAGCACTAAACGATCAGACATAAAAAACCTCAACCAGAAATTAAAATCAATGAGAGGATATTAGTGGATTGACAAGATTTTACAAAGAAGAAAAACAAGTTTATTTAGCCTGCCTTTCTGAATTAAATTTGAATGGAAAGTAGAATCAAATAACCAAAAAAATAAAATGTTCACTTTAGTCATTTGCATTGTATATTCTAAATACAACAGAATGTCACATCTGATTAAGCCTGCTCACAGGTCTCATTATCTTCTTGCGAAGATTTTGATTCAGAAGATGATTGATTAATGGCTCCACATTTATCCTGGAAGCTTCTGCTGATAAGAAAAAGATTTGCTCAAAAAAGAGCTGTATTAAACAGTCGCCTTCCTCGCTTTTAGAAACACAGGTGATCTGTTGAATCAAGTCTTCCACTTTTTTATTTTGTACACAATATTCATTGTCTTCTGCAGATTCTATGGTTTCTTCAAATTTTGAATTCAAAGCATCTACTTGCTTTAAATGTGAATAGAGAGTTTGCCAAGGTGCTGAGGCTTTCTGCACAAGCGCATCGGTTGCTTCTGAAAATACACGTGTGGAGTCATTCAGTATTTTTTGCAACACTACTTTTTTCACTACTCGCAGATCTACATGATAGATTTCATATTCAGGGATAGATGCTAAAAGTTCATTTAAAGAAAATTTAGCCAATAAAGTAACAATCTCTTCCTCAACTTGGGAGGGGCTTGAAGGGAGTTTTTTGTACACTTGATAGAGCTTTTTGAGGGTCGCTCGATCCTCTTGCTCCAAAACTGTCTGAACAGGATAGTACCTTTGAATAAACTCGTTTGTATATGGGTTATTTATAAATTTATTATTTTGGAATAGGTCCATGTAAATTTTCGTCATTTGAAAACGGGCCGTTATGCGATCATAGATATTTTGGTCAACCAAACTTCTAAAAAAAACATTACAACGCATAGGTGTGATTTCATTCATTGTCAAATAACTGATCATGCCATCTAAACACTCAGATGGAAAATGTTCGAGACTCACAAGGGAGGCTAGACTTATTGGACTCATACTTACCATAATGAATTTAAAAGAATATATTATTAAATAATAAATAATAAATCAATTTTTAAATTCAACAAAAACCGAAATACTTTATATATAATATTTATATTTATATAGAAAATTAACATTAAAACATTAAGCTATTTTTGTGTGACATCTAGGATTGACCTACTCGCTATACAGGGGAATTTTACTTTGATATTACAGCCTTGCAATTTATAAAGCTGAATTGTATGGTCAAAATATAGTAGATTTTTTTCGAAATTTGCTTTACTGGCTAAGTTTGTCCTCAATTTTCAAGTAAAGGGATTTGAAAGTTTTTGAAAACTCGTGTTTTGAGAGATGAAAAATTGAGAACCGAATGAATGCATTTAACAGTGAATAAAATATCGAAGCAAGTCTAACGCTTACCTACATTTTCATATCACAAGACGATACAGTGACCTCAATAGGTAAAGTTAGCCTTAAATTGAGTTTAGATGAGTTAATCAAGATCATTAATTTCAAATATGGAGTATTTATGAAAACAAATTGGCTGTTACTTCCTTCCTTAGCCCTTGTTCTATGTGCTTGTGAACAATCAGATAAAACTGTTCCTCCCTCTAGAACTGTGGACCAAAATAATTCCACTATAGATGCAAACAGCAATTCAGTCTCGGTCGACCAATCGACAGAAACAGAAGCTGATCGTACATTAGCACAAAGAATTCGTAAAGCGATTGGAGACGATAGCTCTCTTTCTAGCAATGCGAGAAATATTATTATTGTCACACGTAATGGGATTGTGACTATCCGTGGAACTGCAAAAGATTCTCAGGAAAAGTCTACTATAGAATTAAAAATTCAGAGAATTCCTGGTGTTTCTAGAGTGAACAATCAACTCGACACCAATCAGTAAGAAAATAAAAAAAAAGATTTCAGAAGTACAACAGACATTGTACTTCTGAAATCTCTGAATTAAGCGCTTGCGGCTACGGCATCATCATCGAAGTTGAACAATAATTCTTCTTCATGCTCTTTATCCACAAATTTCTTCACGCGCTTATGATAAGCAAAACCTGTACCACCAGGAATGATGTGTCCCATGATCACGTTTTCTTTAAAGCCCATTAAGAAGTCTGTTTTACCTGCACAAGCGGCCTCAGTCAATACACGTGTCGTGTCTTGGAAAGATGCAGCGGAAATAAACGATTCAGTACTTAAAGAAGCTTTGGTGATACCCAAGAGAACAGGCGTTCCCTGAGCTGCTTTTCCACCTTCTTTCATGACTTTCGTATTTTCTTGCTCAAATTCACGCTTATCTACTTCTTCCCCGAACAGCATGCTCGTGTCACCTGGATCAATGACTCTTACCTTCTTAAGCATTTGGCGTACAATAATTTCGATATGTTTATCGTTAATATCCACACCCTGCAGACGGTAAACTTCTTGCACCTGATTCACCAGATATTTTTGCAATTCGCGTACACCGCAAACTTCAAGAATTTCATGAGGAATCACAATACCATCGGTCAACTGTTGTCCTTTAATCACATGGTCGCCACGCTGAACGATTAAGTGTTTAGTATGAGGAATAAGATGTTCTTCTTCCATACCAGAGACTTCATCTCTTACTACCACAATACGTTTGTTCTTCTGCACGCCACGGAAGTCCACAACACCATCAATTTTCGCAATCTCTGCGGAATCTTTGGGTTTACGAGCTTCAAATAACTCGGCTACACGAGGTAGACCCCCCGTGATATCTTTTGTTTTTACAGCTCCGCGAGGCAATCTAGCTAAAAGTTTACCCCCACTGGAATACTGCCCTTCCGCCACCGAAATAATAGCACCTGATGGAATCGGATAAGTCCCTACAAGCTCCGTGTATTCTTTATCAGCATAAATGACGATCTGTGGATGAAGCTCACCACGGTGTTGTTTTACAACAAGCTCAGCCTGACCGGTTTGCTTATTCACATCGCGTTCTGTCGATATCCCTTCGACGAGATCTTCATACTTTACATATCCTGGGCGATCGCAAATAATAGGAATATTGTGCTGTTCCCATTCGGCGATTTTCTTGCCCAATTTTACTTTTGAACCATCAGCGACGAGTATCTTCGTCCCGAGTTCTACAGTGAATGTCTGTAAAGGTTCAATCGACTTCGTACTTAGAAGCTTTTTGTACTCTTCTAGGGTACGGCCTTCGTCTCGAACGATATTTAGAGAACCATTCTTATTAAGCGCAATCCAGAAGCCCTCGTCATTCTGCACGACACGGAGATCTGTGTAGATAACAATTCCCTCTTGCTCAGTGATTAACTCTGGACTTACGCTAGCAGAAGCAATACCACCCAAGTGGAATGTACGCATCGTTAACTGTGTTCCAGGTTCACCGATCGACTGTGCAGCGATGATACCGACAGCTTCACCTTGACCTACCGAACGTCCATTCGCTAAATTGAGACCATAACATTTCGCACAAACACCACGTCGTGTTTCACAAGTTAACACAGAACGGATTCTTACATGCTCTATGCCTGAGTCATCAATCGCTTCAGCTTGTTGAATCGTTAATATATCCCCGGATTTAGCCAATAGTTTTGTGCTATCTCCTGGTAGATAGATATCATCACAAACAGTACGTCCAAAAATACGGTCTTTTAAAGGAAGCAATTCTTCTTGACCTTGCTTAATTGCAGAAACTTCAATACCATTCAAAGTTCCACAGTCAGCTTCAGTAATAATCACATCCTGCGCTACATCCACTAAACGACGTGTTAGATAACCAGAGTCAGCAGTTTTTAACGCTGTATCCGCTAGACCTTTACGCGCACCGTGAGAGGAAATAGAATACTCAAGAACTGTCAACCCTTCACGGAAGTTAGACGTAATAGGCGATTCAATAATTGCCCCTGATGGTTTCGCCATCAATCCCCGTAATGCACCAAGCTGTCTGATCTGCGATTTGTTACCACGCGCACCAGAATCTAACATCATATACAAGGGGTTACGCTTAGAATTTTTAACTTCCCCGACAAGTTTAAAGAGTTCTTCTGAAACTTGCTCAGATACTTCTGTCCAAATGCTGATCGTCTTAGATTGACGTTCACCATCGGTAATAATCCCTTCTTCGTACTGCTTTTTAACTTGTGCGACGCGCTCATGTGCATCTGCAATAATCTTTTCCTTAATCTCAGGAATTCTAACATCGCAAACACCCATCGAAAGAGCTGCTTTTGTAGCTTCAGAGAAACCTAACGACTTCACATTATCTAGGAATCTTACAGTCGCCTCTAAACCAGCCTTTTTATAGCACTGCATCACCAGCTCACTCATTTTTTTCTTGGGTAAGCTATAGTTCTGGAATCCCAATTCTTTGGGTACAATTGTGTTAAATAACACGCGCCCTGGCGTCGTTTCAATAATACCGGCATCTGTACGAAGTTTAATCAATTCGTGGATACGCAATCCTCGGCTATAATGCTCTTTGGATGTATAGTCTCCCTTATCAGATTTTTTATTGCCATTTTCGTCTTCATACCAGTTATAACTTCCACTCGCGTGTAAGGCCATCAACACTTCTTGCGCATCACGGAATACACGGGTTTTTAAGCCATGATCTTCAGGATAATACAAGGGGTCATGCATCAGATAGTACAGACCGAGTGTCATATCTTGTGAAGGTACTGCAACTGGTTTACCAGAGGATGGTAAGAATATGTTATCTGGTGCCATCATCAATAATTTAGCTTCTAACTGTGCTTCAACAGATAAAGGTACGTAAACCGCCATCTGGTCCCCGTCAAAGTCCGCGTTAAACGCTGCGCAAACTAACGGATGGATACGAATCGCTTTACCTTCGATCAGGACTGGCTCAAAAGCTTGGATCCCCAATCGGTGCAATGTAGGCGCACGGTTCAGTAATACAGGATGTCCTTTAATGATGTCCTCTAGAACGTCCCACACTTCGGGTGCGTGTCTTTGAATCATCTTCTTGGCAGAACGAATCGTGTACACATAGCCCAAATCTTTTAGTCTCTTCACAATAAAGGGCTCAAAAAGCTCAAGCGCCATTAACTTTGGCAAACCACACTGATTGAATTTTAATTCAGGCCCCACAATGATAACCGAACGACCAGAATAGTCTACCCGTTTACCTAATAAGTTTTGGCGGAAGCGTCCTTGTTTACCCTTTAACATTTCGGATAAAGATTTCAAGGGTCTATTGCCTGCGCCCATCACAGGATGCCCATGTCTGCCGTTGTCAAATAAAGCGTCTACAGCTTCCTGCAGCATACGTTTTTCATTACGTATAATCACTTCAGGAGTCTTTAATTTAAGAATAGCTTTTAGACGATTATTGCGGTTGATGACACGTCTATAAAGATCATTTAAGTCAGATGTTGCAAATCTTCCACCATCTAAAGGCACAAGAGGTCTCAAGTCAGGCGGAATCACTGGTACGCAAGACATCACCATCCACTCAGGTCTATTAGTAGAAGAGACAAAACTTTCTACGATTTTTAGACGTTTAGCAAGCTTCATACGCGCCTGCATGGATTTCGTCTTACGTAATTTTTCTTTCAAATCAATTAATACGGACTGCAAATCTTCTGTAGCTAAAAGATCAGCCACAGCTTCTGCACCCATTTTAGCTTTGAATGAGTCACGTCCATATTTTTCTTGCGCTTCTCTGTACTCTATATCATTCAAGAGTTGCTTCTTTTCAAGATCTGTATTACCTGGATCTGTTACAACATACTCTTCATAATAAATGACTCTTTCCAAATCAGTAGAAGACATCCCCAATACATTACCAATACGGGATGGCATCGTTTTGAAAAACCAAATATGCACAACAGGTACAGCCAATTCTATATGGGCCATTCTCTCGCGACGTACTTTTGAAAGGGTAACTTCCACCCCACAGCGGTCGCAAACAATACCTTTGTGCTTAATCTTCTTATATTTACCGCAAGCGCATTCCCAATCACGCGTTGGACCGAAGATTTTTTCGCAAAATAAGCCACCTTTTTCAGGTTTGAAAGTACGATAATTAATCGTCTCAGGCTTCTTAATTTCTCCGCGTGACCATTGATTTCTGATGATATCATCGGATGCGATTTTTATCGTCAGCTTATCAAATTGCTGCTCATCTCTTTGATTGTCTGTCATGCTTGTATACCTCTTTATAAATCTATTCTGTTATCACAGATTCTGTGCGGACATCAAGTCCAAGGCCCTGCATTTCCTTTATCAAAACGTTGAACGACTCTGGCGTTCCAGCGTTGAGTAAATTATCGCCTTTGACAATCGATTCATATATTCTAGTACGGCCAGATACGTCATCCGACTTTACTGTGAGTAACTCCTGCAACAAGTGCGCTGCGCCATATGCTTCTGCAGCCCAAACCTCCATCTCCCCGAAACGTTGACCACCCATCTGAGCTTTACCACCTAAGGGTTGCTGCGTAACGAGAGAGTAAGGTCCTACAGCGCGTGCGTGGATCTTATCTGCTACTAAGTGTGAGAGTTTCAAGATGTAAATATACCCTACAACGACTGTATTATCAAAACGTTCTCCTGTACATCCGTCGTAAAGATAGAACTTCCCATCACCTGGCATGCCTTGTTCTCTCATCATCTCCCAAATTTTCTCTTCAGGGAAGCCTTCAAAAACAGGACTTTGTACATAAGTGCCAGCAGCTCGTGCTGCAAAGCCTAGATGTGTTTCAAATAACTGACCCATGTTCATACGAGAAGGCACACCCAACGGGTTCAAGATGACTTCAATCGGACGTCCATCCTCCATATAAGGCATATCTGCTTCACGCACAATTCTAGAAACAACCCCTTTGTTACCATGCCGACCAGCCATTTTATCGCCGACCTGTAGCTTACGTTTTGAAGCTACATAAACTTTTACTTGGCGAATAATGCCTGGGTCAAGGTCAGTGTCCCCTTTCTTCATGTGCTCGACTTCAGTCTTGTATTGAGTATCCAAAGTCTGCATCGAGATATCATAATCATGCAAAATTTGTTTTAGTGCTTGGAATAACTCGTTTTCAGGCATCAACAAGTCTTCAATATTCTCTTTCTCAATAATTTCAATAAGATCTTGAGAAATTAAGGCACCTTCTTCAATGATGACTTCGGCAGTTTTTCTGTGAACAATCGTCCCTGGAGAAAGTTCGTTCAAAAGTAGAGCCCCTAGACGCTCACGTCTTTCTGTACGAATTTCATGCAGTTTTGTCTTGTATTCTTTTTGGATGTCTTTCAACCGTGTGGCTTCTTCCACAAGCTCATCATCCGTCTTAGATAATCTGTCGCGGCGACTAAAGACTTTAACATCCATCACGACACCCTCCGTCCCCGGAGGAACTGTAAGGGATGCATCCTTAACGTCAGCGGCTTTTTCACCAAATATGGCTCTTAATAATCTTTCCTCAGGAGCCAACTCAGTTTCAGATTTTGGTGTGATCTTTCCAACGAGAATATCGCCAGGTTTAACCTCAGCCCCAATGCGGATAATTCCATCATCACCTAAGTTAACTAGTGCCTCTTCAGATACATTGGGAATATCACGTGTGATCTCTTCTTTCCCTAATTTTGTATCACGAGCCGTAAGCTCAAACTCTTCGATATAGATGGATGTGAAAGCATCTTCTCTTAAGAGTTTTTCAGAGATAATGATCGCATCCTCAAAGTTGTATCCAAACCAAGGCATGAAAGCCACTAGAACGTTACGTCCGAGCGCAGCTTCACCTTTATCTGTTGCAGGTCCATCAGCAATGACATCCCCTGCTTTAATTTGATCACCCATCTCTACTAGGGGCTGTTGATTAATGCATGTACCAGAGTTTGAACGTAAAAATTTCTTCAGTAAGTAGACCTTTTTCTCCATACGGTTATCTTTTGGAGAAATAACTATTTTGCTTCCGTCTACATATTCAACCACCCCATCCTCTTGTGCAACAACAACAGCACCTGAGTCACGAGCAGCACGAGCTTCCAAACCAGTCCCTACTATAGGAGCTTCAGGTTTTAAAAGCGGTACACCTTGACGCTGCATGTTAGAACCCATCAAAGCACGGTTAGCATCATCATGCTCAAGAAACGGAATTAAGCCTGTAACAATAGAAACTAACTGCTTGGGTGAAACATCCATGTGCGTCACTTTGCTTGACTCAATCTCCATCGGCTCGCTGCGGTAGCGTGCCCAAACAATTGGATCAGCAAACATATTATATTCATCTAGATTGGCTGAAGCCTGAGCAATCACACAGCGCTCTTCTTGATCAGCTGTCATGTATTCAATTTCATCCGTAACCACGCCATCTCTAACGATCAGATAAGGAGTCTCGATAAATCCAAACTCATTAATTTTGGCAAAGGAGGATAAGGAAGTAATCAAACCAATGTTGGGTCCTTCCGGTGTTTCAATCGGACAAATTCTTCCGTAGTGGCTTGCGTGCACGTCACGGACTTCAAAGCCAGCGCGGTCACGGTTTAAGCCTCCAGGCCCTAAAGATGATAAACGACGTTTATGCGTCAATTCTGCAATCGGATTCGTTTGATCCATAAATTGAGAAAGTTGTGAACGTCCAAAGAAGTCCTTTAGTACTCCGGATAAACCTTTAGCTGATACAATCTTTCCAGGGGTGAGGGTATCAGAAGAAAAATCGAATAGGTTCATTCTTTCACGGATGATTTTCTCCATACGTGCAAGACCAATACGGCATTGGTTCTGAATTAACTCACCCACAGAACGTACACGGCGATTTCCTAAGTGATCAATATCATCCACGTTTACATCATCGCGACCTTGCTTCAGACGAATTAGATACTTTAACGCTCCAATTACATCTTCTTTTGTTAAAGTGACAGTCTGCAGTTGTTCATCATTCAACTCGAAGCCCATTTTAGAATTTAGCTTATAGCGACCCACACGTCCTAAGTTATAGCGTTTCGGATCGAAGAAAAGGCGCATAATCGCTGAACGTGCGTTCGATAGTGTCGCAGGTTCACCTGGTCTAATTTTTCTGTAAAAGTCTTTTAAGGCAGATTCATAGGAATCTGTTGGATCTTTCGCTAACATTTTGATAATAGGGCTTGTGTCGTCTGCATCTTCTGCTATACGAATAACATCAATACCCGCATCTACCATACGCTTCAGCATAGCTGTGGTTAACTTTTCAGCAGCTTTACCAAATACCAAACCATTCTCTTCGTCAACAACGTCCTGTGCAAGGATTTTACCCACATACTTAATAAATTCTTTTTCGTTTTTGATTTTTACTTTTCGCGTACTAAAGAATTCTTCAATGATATCAGCGTTTGTGGAATAACCTAATGCACGTATAAATGTAGTCGCTAAGATTTTACGACGACGCTTCTTACGATCGATGTAAATATGGATCAGATCATTACTATCAAACGCGCCTTCTAACCAACTACCACGATAAGGAATGATACGGAAAGAGTAAATAACGCTTCCTCGGGCATGTCTTTCTTGCTCAAAGCAAATTCCAGGCGAACGGTGTAACTGGGAAACAACAACACGTTCCGCGCCGTTTATGATAAATGTTCCTTTATCAGTCATTACAGGGATTGTACCCATATAGACTTCTTCTTCCTTGATCCCTGTCTCGTCAGTCAGACGGAATTTCACCTTTAATGTGACATTGTATGTAATCCCACGACGAATGCATTCTTCAGGGGTATACTTAGGTACACCTAGACTGTAAGAAATAAATTCTAAAATGGTTTTTTCGTCATATGATTTGATAGGAAACATCTCATTAAAGACTTCTTGTAAGCCAATACTTTCCCGTTCATCTGCGAACTTATTAGCTTGAAGAAATTGATTATAAGATTTGATCTGGATTTCTATCAGGTTTGGAAGATCAATAATTTCTTTCTTATTGATGAAACTCTTGCGTTGTGGCGGCCTTTTCAACATTATGAAGGTCTCCCTGTATAACTTAACTTAATTGTTTGGATAATAGGTTCCGGATTAAATCTTATCCGTTTCGCAAAAAATTTCAACATGTCGAATAGGAGTATTAATGATCCTTTTGACAAATTGCAGTATTGCGATTTAGAGGTCAAAAATTTTACCTAGGTATGAATTAATCCGATATCAAAAAGCCAAACTAAAAAACAAAAATGCATGATCCCAGATTAGGAAAACTTGTCTCCTAACCTGGGTCATGTATATCAACAAAAGGGTCTGATTAGAGTCCTTTTAGTGTAACTTTAGCACCAGCTGTTTCAAGCTTTTTCTTGATCTCTTCAGCTTCAGCTTTTGGAGCTGTTTCTTTTACAACTTTCGGTGCGCCGTCTACGAGTTCTTTAGCTTCTTTTAAGCCAAGACCTGTAATCTCACGGACAACTTTAATGATACCGATTTTTTTATCAGCTGGAGCTTCAGCTAAAGTCACTTGAAAATCAGTGGCTTCTACAGCTGCTGCTGCAGGTGCAGCAGAAGGAGCGGCTACCGCTACAGCAGCTGCTGCAGCTTTAACTCCCCACTTATCTTCGAGCATTGTTTTCAACTCAGCCATTTCTAATACGCTCAATTCGCTGAGTGCATTGACTAGATCTTCTGTCTTTTTACTCACAGTAATACCTCTTTAATTTCTAAATAAAACTTTCTTATAATGGGTTAATTATTATCTTCGCTGGCTTGTTTGCATTTGTTGTCTAAACAGTAGACAACGCTCGACAACACCGCATCCATAACTCCCAATGTCTGTGACATAGGTGCTTCAAGAACGCTAAGCAACTGCGCACGCATTTCATCTCTACCGGGCAGTTTAGATAACGTCTCCATTTCAGCTGCATTATACAGCTGGCCTTCAAACCGACCGCCTAGCACTTCAACAGCCTTATCGTTATCTTGGCCAAATTTGAATACAAACTTAGCTGTATCCAGAGGATCTTCTCCTGCCATGATGATACCGATATGACCTTCCAATGCCTCTAGGTCTAGTTCAACACCAGCAGCTTTTGCTGCTTTCAATAATATGCGCTTACGCACAATTTCAACAAAACCACCCTTTTTAGCTAAATCTCCACGAAACTCATTCGCTTTATTAGCTGTTAAGCCTTTATAGCGCATGATGAGGAAAGCGTCATTTTTCTTGAGGTGGTTTTGTACTTCATCTAAAAGGAGCTGCTTTTCTTCTCTCATGTATGACTCCTTTAAGCTTGCTCAATTGCGCGCAGGTCGATTTTTAAGCCAGGCCCCATCGTCGATGAAAGGTACGCAGACTTCATAAATTGTCCCTTAGCTGCAGCTGGTCTAGACTTTTGCACTGCATGCAAAAAGGCCAGAATGTTTTCTTCTAGTTTATCATGCGCAAATGACAGCTTACCCACTCCATTATTGATCATACCATGACGATCCAATTTGAACTCAATTTTACCGCCCTTGAGTTCTTGGATTGCCTTAGCAATGTCCGTGGTCACTGTTCCGGCTTTTGGAGTCGGCATCAATCCTCGAGGACCGAGAACTTTACCTAACTTTCCTACTTCGCGCATCATATCTGGGGTGGCTATAACGGCATCGAAACCGGTCCATCCCCCGCTAACTTTTTCTAAAAGTTCATCGTCACCTGCGTAGTCGGCTCCAGCGGCTAAGGCTTCTTTCACCTTTTCTCCTCTGGCAAAGACGAGTATTACTATCGACTTTCCTGTACCATTCGGTAGTGATACAGTTCCGCGGACATGTTGGTCCGTTCTACGAGGGTCCACGCCTATTTTTAAAGCAACGTCCAGCGTCTGATCAAACTTGACAGGCGGGCATTTCTTTAAAATTTCGACAGCTTCTTTAACTGTATATGTCTTTGTAACATCTACTAGTTTTGCTGCCTCCCGAATTCTTTTACTTTGGCGACCCATATTCTCTTATTGTTGTTTGGTTTATTCAGAGACCAATTCTAAGCCCATTGAACGAGCTGTTCCCAAGACGATATTTGCGGCAGCTTCTAAATCGCGAGCATTCATGTCTTGCATTTTTTCTTGTGCAATTTTGAGTGCTTGCTTTCTTGTCACTTTCCCTACTTTATCACGATTAGGTACAGCTGATCCCTTAGCAACCCCTGTTTCTTTCTTTAACAGTTCTGCTACAGGAGGCTTCTTTGTTATAAATGTGAAGCTTTTATCAGCATACACAGTAATGACGACTGGAAGGATATCTCCTGCCATCGCCTGAGTTTTAGCATTATATTCTTTGCAGAAAGCCATAATGTTAACACCAGCAGAACCTAGGGCAGGACCAATAGGAGGTGCTGGATTTGCTTTTCCTGCAGGAATTTGCAACTTAATAATCTTAACGATCTTTTTTGACATAGTTTCCCTTTATCAAAATCTCAATAATTACTTTGTAAGAGCCCCGAGGCCCGGGTGGCGTCAGTATTGCATCTCTTCCGCGATATTCTCTTACCATCAAAACTTTATGCCGCACATTGTGCTAGCTTAATCTATTATTTCCTACTATTTATGTAGTCTCAGCTTCTTCTGTGATCTCCTCGACTTGCATGAACTCTAGGTCATCAACTCGAGTATCTCTTCCAAAAATGGAGACCAGAACACTTAAACGACCTTTATCGTGGAATACTTCGGAAACTGTTCCAATAAAGTTGACAAAAACCCCGTCGGTAATTTTAACGCGATCACCCACTTCAAATTTATGTCTTTGTGTGACTTTTTGCTTTTTATCTTCTAAATCTCTTAGTATTTCTTCGACTTCCGCGTCCGACAAAGCAGTAGGCTTATCACCACCTAAAAAATCAATGACACCAGCTGTGGATTTGACATAATGCCAAGATTCGTCGCTTAAGGTCATTTTTACTAAGAGGTATCCTGGCCAAAGGCGTTTTTCAACGACTTTCTGTTGACCTTTCTTGACTTCTGATACATTTTCAATAGGCAGTAGCACTTTTTCGATGACGTCACCCATCCCTTTCAGGTCGCGATGTTCTTCGAGCGCTTTTTTTACTTTTTTTTCATGTGTTGACATGACTTGTACGACATACCACTTGTGCATTGATCACCGCCGTTATAATCTTAAACTACTAGACGCAGGGCTGATTCTAAGATCCAAAGGCCTGCCTGGATCAGCAAGTCCATAAAATATATGCCCATTCCACAAAAGAACGTTGCTCCTACGACAATTTTGGTATAGGTCTTGAGTTCTTCTGGGCTTGTCCAACTTATACGCTTTAGCTCAGCTTTAATTTCACCGATAAAATCAGCAAATTTCATTTTATTCGGAAGCGTTACTGCTTCTTTATCTTTAGGGGCATGGAGGGCTGCTTGTTGGTTTTTTTTTGGTTCCATTGCTTTAACTTCCACTACCACGTTTCACCTCGTGAGTATCTTATTTGGACTTTTTCAATACGAGTGCGGAGGGATTCGAACCCCCGACCGGCGGCTTTGGAGACCGCTGCTCTACCAGCTGAGCTACACACCCAAAATAATCGGTTTGCCAAAAATTAAAGGGGAAGTGTAAATATCTTTACACTTCCCTACACTAATTACTTAATGATATCAGATACTGTACCCGCACCAATAGTATGACCACCTTCACGAATCGCAAAGCGCATACCTTTTTCCATCGCAACAGGTGCAATTAACTTAACGATAATTTCTACGTTATCGCCAGGCATCACCATCTCAACGCCAGCTGGTAACTCGATTGTTCCAGTTACGTCTGTTGTACGGAAATAGAACTGTGGACGGTAACCTGTGAAAAAGGGCTTCTTACGTCCACCTTCTTCTTTTGTTAACACGTATACAGGAGCTTTAAACTCAGTGTGTGGTGTGCATGTACCAGGAGCTGCGAGCACCATCCCACGCTCAATGTCTTTTTTATCCAAGCCGCGGAGGAGAAGACCGACGTTTTCACCCGCACGAGCTTCATCCATAGACTTATTAAACATCTCAACACCTGTAGCAACTGTATCACGAGTCTCTCCCAAGCCCACGAGCTGGAGCTTATCGTTCAACTTCACAATACCACGCTCTACACGACCAGTGGCTACTGTACCACGACCAGAAATAGAGAACACGTCTTCAATCGGCATTAAGAAAGGCTTATCAATCTCACGAGCTGGGGTTGGGATCTTTTCATCCACAGTCTTCATCAATTGATTAATAGCTTCTACGTATTTTGGATCCCCTTCAAGAGCTCTTAATGCAGAACCTCTAATGATAGGTACATCTTTGTAACCTTTTGACTCCAACAATTCGTGTAATTCCATTTCAACGAGATCAAGAAGTTCTTGGTCACTTTCTGCTAACATATCCACTTTGTTAAGGAATACGACAATTGCAGGAACTTGCATCTGACGTGCTAACAAAATGTGCTCACGTGTCTGTGGCATCGCACCGTCTGTTGCAGCTACTACGAGAATAGCTCCGTCCATCTGTGCAGCACCTGTAATCATGTTTTTTACGTAGTCAGCGTGGCCTGGGCAGTCAACGTGTGCATAGTGACGCGCTTCAGTCTCATATTCCACGTGTGTGGAGTTAATTGTAATCCCACGTGCTTTTTCTTCAGGGGTATTATCGATAGAGTCGTAAGCTCTAAATGTAGCGCCGCCGCGCTCAGCTAATACTTTTGTAATAGCAGCTGTTAATGTTGTTTTGCCGTGGTCGACGTGGCCGATTGTGCCGACGTTAACGTGGGGCTTATTTCGCTGAAATGCTTGTTTTGCCATTTGCTCCTCCGTTGAACTCCAGTAAGGACGTTTTTTTGTTTAATTTTTATTTTTTTTGCCCAGAAAAGGAATTGAACCTTCGACCGCTTGCTTACCATGCAAGTGCTCTACCACTGAGCTATCTGGGCAAGCTAATTCTTCACCAATCTCAAAAGCTTGCTAGTGTAGCCTTTCTCTTAAAAAAGATCAAGACTATTTGCAATCTTCCCTTTCTTAGCGTTGTCGGAATATGATCCGTGCTTTTGTTAAATCATATGGAGACATCTCCACGGTTACCACATCCCCCACGAGCACACGTATATTTTTCATGCGCATTTTGCCGCAAAGATGTGCGATAACCTTCAATCCATTTTGTAGGGAAACCCTAAATGTCATATTTGGCAGCAACTCTTCTACAGTGCCATCCAGTTTTATTGTATCTTCTTTTGCCATGCTTTTTTGCGTTAAGTCTTTTGAAGGAATAGGAAACGATTTAATTAGTGTATAAATAAAATATCACAAAATTCATAAATGTCAAGTGTTAATCTTAAAAAACTTACAGAAACTGATTTCAGGATATACCAAAACAGTGTTTAAACAATACACTCTTCAAATCTATAGATTTATCTAGAGAAAAAGAACCTGTGTCTAATCATTTAAAGACCTTTGCTTATAAGCAAGCTATCCAGACTTTTCACTCTACTAATTTTTCACTCATCCCTATTTTCGGTTTTAAACCAAGGAACAAATGCACTGGTAGTCTGCTGATATTTTTTATAGGCCACAGGTTTACTTTTGAGAGACTGCTCCTCAGCTAAGGGTATTCCAGACACTTTTAACAAAAGAATTAGCATCAGCAGAGGTGAAATTAACCCCAGCAACCCACCTGTAGAGCCAAGAGCAAAGACACCAAATCCAAGCCATGTGACAAATTCAAAAAAATAATTTGGATGTCTTGAATAATTCCATAAGCCCCTTTGACACACATGCCCCTCATTTTCAGGATTATTTTTAAAATCCCTCAGCTGTTTATCTGCAAGTGCTTCCCCACATACGCCAATAAACCAAAGAATAACCCCCCACCCTTCAAAAATACTCCAACTATCGCTTTTGTTCATGCTAACAATAAAAAACGGTAGAGAAAGTACTAGAGCAATTAACCCTTGGAAGATAAACATAAAGTACACTTTTAAATCGACATATCGTGTTCCCCATTTTTTACGTATTTCTTGGTAACGGGGATCTTCGTCAGTAGTGATATATCGTTTATAAATATGTCTAAGAAGTCGAAATGACCATATCCAAACCATGCCAGCCAATAACCATTTGCGTGGCTCCCAGCCATCACTCATTAAGATACACCCCCCCATGATTAGGCTAAAGCTAAAAGTCCAACCTAAGTCGACGATACCCGAGTTGCGTCGAATGTAGTAGATGCCCCATAAACCTGACATGAGTCCCATAACTAAAATCAGGTTAAAACCTAGTAAATGAAGATATGCCACAATCAAATCCTTATATTACGTTAATTTTCTTTTTGCTATACTAACATAAAAATATTACACTTTTAGACAAAAATATATGTCAACGACGTTTAATGATAAGCAAAAAGAAATAGTTAATCTATTCAAAGCATGCTCCAGCGAAGATGATAAATACAAGAAAATAATTGAATTTGGTAAAAAGCTACCTTTATTAGAAGAGCAGTACAAAGTTCCGGAGAATATCGTTAAGGGATGCCAGAGCATCATGTATTTAAGGTCGTTTTTCCAAAATGATCTAGTTTATTTCCAAGCTTCATCAGAGGCTTTAATTTCTGCTGGTTTAGCAGCCCTCCTTATTTATGTCTATAGCGGTGAAACTCCCGAGACAATTCTGACTACTCCTCCACACTTTCTAGATGAACTTGGGATTAATGCCAATCTAACCCCCAGCCGCGCTAATGGTCTTTATAGTGTTCATTTAAGGATGAAACAAGAGGCTCTTAAAATTCTTGTGGGCAGAAATCGCGCAGATTCGACTGGGCAAGGATAAGGCGCATTTTTAAACGCTTGCCTCCTTAGTTATTATTTGTTCACTGCCTCTAGACTCTCATTGCGTGTCTCAAACTCTAACTTCCAATGTCTTTCATCCTGTGCAACGCACCATAGCTCTAAGACTCCAAGCTCTGTCATTCGAGACTTTAGCCTTACACGAATAACTTTCCCATCTCCTTCTGAACGATCCAATTTCGTTTCGATGGCATGTAATTCAGTCAATTCATTCTTCCAATTTTTTACAATGGTTCCCATACCGGGTTCGGATCCATCGGAAAGAGTTTTAGTGGCGTGACTAAAGAACCTAAATGTAGCTGCTTCGCCCACTACTAAGGCAAATTCTTGATGGGGAAGTTCAAGCTCAGAACCTTCTTCCATCCCAAAGGGGACCACGCAGACCGCTTTTAAGGAGGGGGGCATGCCTGGTACAGCAAGAGTTGATTCCTCTACTCCAATGTAAAAGCTACGGCTCGCTCCACTTTTAATGCGGATCGCTTGTCCTTCTCGAGAAAGTCCATAGTACGCGGCCCCTCGACTAACAGCAAAATCTAAATCACAATCCTCTAAAACTTTTACTGCCTCTTTTTTTAACTTTTTAGCCCAAAGATTTAACTGTGATATAATTCGCTCACGAAAAGCGGCGGCTTTCATTGTCCCCCCATTGAATAAAACTGCGGAAGGCATCACAAATGCGGCCATATCGGTATCATCCACCTCGCCCGTCATGGATAAAAACTTGGCTAGCTGACAGGTAATCCGAGGATCTTGCGCGTAGGGCAGTCCTAGTTGTTGCAGTCCTAGACGTTTTTCCGTTTGAGAGCGCTGTTCAGGCTCAACTAAAGGCATAAAGCCTTCTAGTATTTGATTTTGAACCTCATGGAGGGTCAGTGTGGTTTTAAGTGAATTACCGATGAGCTTTCTACCTCGTCCCATAATGGTCACATCGACCTGCTTAGGAGGTTTATCCGAAAATAGTTGTTCCTTGGCTTGCCTGCAAGAATGCGTCAACGCTTGTATTTGCCAGTCATCTATGGAATGTCCCTGCTCTTCTAGTTTACTTTTTGCTAGATAAGCTAACGATAGATCAATATTATCTCCTCCAAGTAGAAGGTGCGATCCTACGGCTACTCTTTTTAATCCTAAATCCCCTTCATGGTTCACAACTGAGATAAGGCTAAAATCTGTGGTCCCCCCACCGATATCTACCACTAGAACACTATCACCCACATTTAATATTTTACGCCAATCAGAATGATGTTTATGCAGCCATGCATAGAAAGCAGCTTGAGGCTCTTCCAAAAGAATAATATTGGGATATTGCGCGATCAATGCGGCTTCTTCCACTAGTTGACGTGCGCTTGGATCGAAAGAAGCGGGCACAGTAATTAATATTAGCTGCTCGCTAAACGGTGCTTGTGGCATCTTTTTTTCCCATGCATAGCGCAAATGGGTGAGCAATGCCGAGCATGCTTGTAGGGGGCTCATTTTTATCGATTCATCTTCGAATTCAATGGGCAGCAATGGACTCCGCCGGTCAATACCTGCATGACAAAGCCAAGATTTAGCGGAAGCAATTAGTCTTGTGGGGAGTTCTGATCCTCTCTGTCTAGCATAGACTCCAGTTGCATAGTGAGATCTAGGAAAACCTTCTAATGTATTATGCTCTGCCTGTAGTTCTTCTTGCAAAGGAAAGTAAAGAAATGAAGGCAAGGATTTATCGTCTGCTGCAGTACTAGCACTCACCACCTGTGTAATATCGAACTGATGGATGGAAGGCTCTTTCTCATGCAGGCGGGTATATGCAAGTGTGCAGTTAGTGGTTCCTAGATCAATACCGATAATGTAGTTACTTTTTGACGCAGACATGATACAAGCTCTTAGTATATTAAAATTCAACACCTAGTTTATAGATCACAAGAAATGTGGAGTATTCCATCCTCCCTAGCGGATTAGGAGTATAGCAATTATCCATTTTTCACTTCAATTTCTGCCGGCATCAAAATTTCCGACGCATCCTCACCTATCTTTGAGGGCAGTGATCGTTTGTGAGCTTTCCAACCTTGATGAACAACAACTCCGGTGTAAGGAGGTTCACCTTTAATTTTTCCTGAAACTTTTATAGCTGCAGGATCGTATCCTTTGGGGACAGATACAGTGGAACCTTCTTTTTCAGGCATTAGAGGCCTTATGGTGACTAATTCCTCTAAACTTTTGCCGCAATCTTGATGAATCTGCCTCACTGCAGCACCCACCTGAGCATCTGTAAAATCATGGATGTCTTCCTTGAAGAAATCGATTAATCGACCCGATTGTTGCAACAAGGCTAATAAGCGTAGATGTGAATGGTCCTTCGATTGAACCTCAATTTTTTTTTCAGTTTCATTTAGAAATGCTTGGGCCTTCAAAGGCTCTTTCCACGCTTTGAAGAAAGCTTTCAAAGCTAACATAAAACTCATATTAATCTCCATTAAACGTCAGTTCTTTTTTCAACAATATCGTATGCTTCATAAACGGAAGATACATAACCTGCATGCACTAAAATTTCAAGGACTAAACAAGCAGCAAAAAATATAAAAACAAGTATTAATAACCAGCGCCCACCAAGTACGCGAAATTGACCACGATATCCCATTCGATACCGCCCCAACCAGACCATGAGCACAGGGATAAGGCCATTTAAAATCGTATCCCCATAACCGCCCGACGAATCTAAAGCGACAAGAAAGACTCTTTCAAACTGCGTAGCAAAAATTAGGGTCGGAACAACAATCAATAGGCCTAAAACTACATTCCCCCTACCCACTTTTTTTATTTTTAGTCCATCGGCTAAGAAATCAAATAATCCCAATGCGATACCCAAAAAAGAAGTCACTACAGCAAAAAACGCAAAAAAATGCGCTATCGCTGCAACAGAGGAACTTTGCACATGTTCATTGAGAAATTGAGTCGCAGGTTCGCCGTCAATTAAAGCTTGGGCTAAACCATTTTGTCCTTCCACCGGAACAATCCCCAGCATCATCCATTGCCAAATTGCATAAACCACAAATGTGATGGATGTTCCTCCAATAATAGCGAGCCGTAAGCCACGCTTATTTTTTTTTAAATAAGGCGTTAAGCTAGGGACCATCGTCTGGTAACTAAAAGAGGCTAGCATCAAAGGGATAGCCAGTAAAAATCCAGACCACTGATTATAAAGTAAATACTGAGGATGAACTTCAGGAATGCCCATTCCTACAAGTCCCACATAGGAGGCAATCATTGCGATAAATAGTACAGCATTCACCCGCCCTACCACAGTACTACCGAGATATAAAACAAGTCCAAATGTAAGAATGTAAAGGACACATCCTAGTTCCTTACTAAAAGAAATTTTCAAAAGATGTTCAAAAGCAAAAGCAATTTGTGTCCCACCCGCAGCTGTATAAGCGACTATTGATGCATAGCAGATAAATAAATAAAGGATCCAACTAACCACTCTTCCAAAATTTCCTAGGATGCGGTGCGTCATTGTATCTATGTGTATGCCTTCTTCCATCCATAAACTTACCTCTAATAGTAACAAGCCCGTAAGGGTCATCATCATCCAGCAAAGACTCATAACAACTAAAGAAGGTAGAAATCCATTGATGCCAGTCGCCACAGGTAAGGCTAACATTCCCCCGCCAATTGAGGAACCTGCAACCAGAAACATCGCAGACAAGACGGTTCCTCTAGAAGGAACTTTATTTTCTTCCACAAATCACCCAATGAATTAAAAAATAACATGTTACTATAGATAATTCTTCGTTTGACAGCAAGAGGAAACAAAGATCTCTAAACAAAGATTAGGCAAAATAGTTAAGAAAATAATACTTTTATTTGATTTTGAACCCCTCCAGTTATTTTAATGGTATGGTCTAAGTCAAACAGAAGATCATATTCAAGACGCACCCCAAATTCATTGGGCAGGTAGATGCCCGGTTCAATTGAAAAACATGTTCCTGGTAGGAGATATCTCAAATCTTGTGTTTCAAGATTGTCAATGTTAGCACCACTTCCATGATCTGATGTATCAATACTATGACCTGTCCGGTGAACAAAATAATCTCCGTAACCTGCTTCCGTAATCACTGATCGTGCGGCCTGATCAACCTCCCAGCCTTGGATGGGTTGCCCTAATGCAATGCGCTTTTTTACCAGCTGAGTCGCATTTTCTTGTGCATCCCTGACGATGCGAAAAATTTCTTGCTGACGGGGTGTCATGCTTTTTGAAGCGACTCCAACGCGTGTTATGTCTGCGTAGATAGCATCTTCTCGATCCAACTTACACCACAAATCGATTAAAACAAAATCTCCTTCCTGAATGTTTTTTGCTGTTAATGACTGGGGATTGTAATGGGGGTTAGAGGAATTTGTGTTGACCGCACAGATAGGTGGATCTGAAGTGACACAGCGATACGTAGCAAACTCTTTTAAAATATATTGTTGCACATCATATTCATTAATCGTTTGTTTATTTGAAAGATGGCGAGCGATCCATAGCCATGTGTCCTCAGCAATTTTATCTAAAATGATTCCAGCTTGGATATGCGTATTTATTTGTTGGGGGGTTAAAACACTGGTGAACTGTTGCAATAAATCACAAGAACTTACCACATCTACTCCAAAGTCTTTGACCAGCTCAAGAGTTCCAGCATCTACTTTAGAGAGGTAGGGAATAGCATTACGAGGAGAATACTCCATTGCAATCACTTGTACATTTTGTAGTATCTGATCTAGATAAAAATCTAAACTTTCCCATCCTTTGTATGCTAAACTAATACCTGGAAGATGTTTTAGAGGATCTTCGACACTACTTACAATTTTTACAGGCTGTCCTTGAGAGGGTATCCAATAAAAAAAGCGACGGGATAGAAGTTGATTAAAAGGAATTTCTAGAAACTTACAAGCTAAATCATTAGAACGACGAAAATCATACAATAACCATCCATCGATCTGTAATTTTTGAAGTTCTTTTTGAATATCCTCAAGCTTTTGTTTCATTAAATCGCCTAGGTAATTATTATAAATGATCATTGTTAAGTTGCAAAACGATCTCTTATGTCCAACGTGCTATTAAAAATTCAAGATTTATGCTTCTCTTTTGGAGAGCATAAAGTTATAGATAACTTATCTCTAACTTTAGAATCCAATGAAATTGTTTCCTTAATTGGATGGTCTGGTGCGGGTAAAACCACTCTTTTTAAAATTTTGACCGGCATTTATACCCCAACAAAAGGCACGTTGAACTTTTCTGGTCATCTTGGAAAATCTATTACATATATGACCCAAGAGGATTTACTTTTGCCTTGGCGAACTGTTTTAGGAAATCTACTTCTTTTAGCTGAGCTAGGTCAAGTACAAGATTTATCAAAAATACGCGAAGAAGCTAGACTTTTACTCAAAGAGATGGGTTTAGAAAATTGTGCAGATTTATATCCTGACCAGTTGTCAGGAGGAATGAGACAAAGAGTCTCCCTTTCCCGCGCATTACTTCAGAAAAGACCCCTTTTACTTCTTGATGAACCTTTTGGTGGTTTAGATGTGGTACTCAGGGAGCAAATTTATCAACTTCTGCGCAAAATTAAGCAGGAATTAAAATGTACGATTTTAATGATTACTCATGATTTTCGGGATGCCTTATGTCTTTCAGACCGCATTGTGATGCTGCATGCAGGTTCTGTATATAAAAGTTGGTGTATGGATCCCACCATACGTAAGGATCCTACAGCCCATGTCGCTTTAACAGAAGAGATTAGAAATACTTTATTTGATTTAAAAAATCATCCTGTCCATTAAACCCGTGTTTAGGCCTAATTCTGGATCAATATCTTTCTTTTAACAAAAAACAAGTTTTGAATGCGTCTAATGAACAAGGACGATCCTCAACAAAAAATGTCCAATGCTGAAGTCATAACCTTTGAGTTGAGTCTGCACTACATGATCAGCTAATTATCGCATAACACGCATATTTCATGTCTTTTTTTAAAAAAATTGAAGATTAAAGAGTTGTAAAAGAGTATCATAGAATAAATGACAGCCTCGCTAGAAGAAAAAGTAACGGGTATAATCGTAAAAAAATTAATATGCAATCAAACGATTTCGCTTCCCTGTGAAGTGTTTTGTTGTAAGGTCATCAATCCAATTGAACATTAAAAGGAGTAAAATATGAAAAAACTATTCATTCCGTTCATGCTTTTTGTTAGTAGTTTGATCACTACTTATGAATTATCTGCTGCTGCCCAGAGTACCGCTCAAGAAAATCGTATGAGTGAAATTGTGTATCTAAATTCCAGTAATCTGCAGCAAGTCCTTAATAGTTCTCAGCCTGTGATTATTGATGTTTATGCAGACTGGTGTGGACCATGCAAAAAAATTGCCCCTATCTTTCAAGAGTTACACCATGAACTAGGCAATCGCTACCTTTTCGTTAAAATGAACTCTGACGAACAAAGAGCTTTAGCTGAACGTTTTAATGTACGCTCCTTACCGACTTTATTATTTATAAAAGATGGAAAAGAAGTGGGACGTTCATCAGGCTTTGTGAATAAAAGCCAACTTGCCTCTATGATTCAGAAATATTTAGGAAAATAAACCTGGCTTGTAAGACTGTAATCCCTTACAGTCTTACCTCTGATGACATGCGCCAATAGTCATCGATGGATCCCTATTTTTCCTTGCCATGAGTTAAAAAATAATTTTATTTTTTTCCAAAATTTTGGTAAAAATGCTTCCTGAGTGATAATTTTGTAGGCCCTCTTTTTTACTTTCGTTTCTTTTATAGGAACTCGTCCTGCTAGGGCAATCACATGGCCTACTGTGGTTAAATCAATCGGGGCAATATTCTTAACACCGTATTGATGTTCTAACACAGCAAGTAAGGACTGTAAATCTAAAGAGTCAAGACCCAAATCTCTTCCTAAAGACATATCAAAGTCCATTTGATGGGGTTTTAAAGAGGATTTTTCATATAGAATATCTAGAATATGTTCTCTAACTTTTTCCGCTACATCATCTAAATTAAAAATAAAACGTTTTTCCTCCCATTCATTCTCCACATACTCATTTTTCCAGAAATATTCTGAAACGCGGTAAATAGGTTCTCCTTCAATCCCCCATCCTTCATTGAGAATATTTTCTATGTATTTATTTATTTCAATGCGCGTTCCTTTTCGTGGAAAATCATGGGGAGCCAGCAGAAACTCTAATTCCACATGCCTTTTTGGCATGAAAAAAAGCCCATTTTTCCACAAAGACTTTATAAAATGATTAATTGTCTCAGATAAGTGATCTCCTAGACTAACAGGATGCTTAGATTTGTCTTCTCTTTTGGACGCTCTGGAAAAACGACTCCCCCATAAACCCTTAATCCGCACAAAAACAATATTAGCTTGAGGATATATCTTTAAAATTGAACTAATCGCAGACTTTCCTTTCATGAGATTCTTAGGAAAATATTTGGGATGAGCAGAAGGGAATATAATAAAATTTTCTCCTTTTTGTAAACCATCAACTGTACGCCCCAATAACTTATGAACCCGATGTAAATGTTGGATGGACCGATCGTCATCTGCAGCAGGCACCCATATAAAATTCACTAGATCTCGTCTTTCCCGGCACCAGTGAAAATATGGAAAGTTTTTAACAACCTCTGAAGTCCATATATTCACGTACAAACCGTGTTCCACTAGCTTAGTTGCCAAAATAGTCCCATCTATATGACTAGGGTGGGCAGGCAAAATGAGCCAACCAGCATCAGGATCAAAAGGCTTGGGTTGATCAAAAATCTCCATCCCTTTTACGTGAATTTTATACCTTAGACGCAGAATGTACTTATGAAAAAAGCGAAAAACAAACTTTTTAATAGAATCTTTAAAATTTGGAATTACATGAAACATATAAAAACCAAAAAACTATAATTATGTACTTATAATAACATGGATCATAAAATATTAACAATAAGGAATTTATTGAAATTTTTCTAACCAATTATTTAAGTTATACCAAACATCTTGGGTTGGGTCTTGATGCTCTGCTAGCACGGGTAGGGTTTTCAACCAGGCTTTTTTTTCCCATGCAAGGGTGGCTGAACTTTTATCTGGATGGCAGTTTGCATATAAGTTAAAAGCTTCATCGGGATAAGCTTTGCAGAATTGAATACTTTCTTGAAGGGCTTTTTTAATTGAATCTGCCTTAGAAAATCCACTTTTACTCACTAGGATCAATTCACTATAAGGGGGATGTCCAAGTTCCGATACAGAAAAATGTTCTGTCTCTATGCCAAGGGAGCGTAAATGCTCTCCTTCGATATTCCAGAACGCCCCGTAAATTACATCTACTTGTCGACTTCCTAGAAGAGGAACTAGATCAAAATTGACGTTCACCATTTGCTTGGGGACCACACCACTGGAACTTAATAAATAATCTAAAACCTGTGTATTGCTACTCGTTACACTGTAACCAATAATTTTATCATTCAAATCTCTTGGAGAATGGATTTCTTCTCTAGAGCGAAAAATAAAGCTATTCAGGGGTTGACCTATTAAGGTCCCTACTATTGCTAAATCAGCTCCCCGTCTATTCGCTTTGATCACATCTGGCATGTAATAAAGAGCTAAGTCAGCTTTTTTTGAAGTCAGAAAAGGCAGAGTATCGCTAGGGTCACTGATTTCTAGTATTTCCAGATCAATCCCATTTTTTTCAAAAATCTTTGTCTTAATTCCTACGTAAAGAGGGATGTGGTTGCTATTAGGGTGCCAGTCTAACAACAAACGTACTGCGGATTTAGACGAGGGACCTTCTAAAGGAATCACGAAAGCTAAAAATCCCAGAACACTAATGGCAACAATGGAAAAAAACAATTTTATTGGCTGTCTTTTATAACGATTTTCAGCAAAGACAATCAATCCATAAAGACTAATACTAATCAAAATTAGACAAAATAATGCACCGAAAGTCACCTCTAAATCTGTGACTCTTCGACTTTTTAACATCAAGACGCCTAGGCCTTTTTGTGCTCCAGCCCACTCCCCTGCTATAGCTCCAATCCCTGCCAAAGCAGCAGAAATCCGCAGCCCAGCAAAGATATGCGGAAGTGACCAAGGAAGTTGCAATTTAAGAAATGTTTGCCATCGATTGGCTTGATGGACGTGAAAGTAGTCTAGCAAACTTTTAGGTGTGCTCATCAATCCCTGATAAACATTCATCGTCAATGGGAGAAAAATCATGATAGCTGTTGGAATGACTATAGCCATGTAAGACCAACCAAACCAAAGGACCATGAGGGGTGCTAATGTGAACATCGGCACTGATTGCAAGACGACAAAAAAAGGCTGAAGAATAGCTCTTGAGGATTTATAGAGATACATGATCCACGCTAGTGGTAAGGCCACCAATAATGCCAGTGTAAAACCTCCAGCCATCTCTCTTAATGTGACGAGCGTATGCTCAATAAAAATATCTGAATGCTGCCATAACGTGATCCCTATAGAGGAGAGAGGCGGCAAAATAAAACGATATTCAACAAACTGACGACTGCCGATTTCCCATACAAAGCAGAAACCAATAAAAACAAAAATAGAAATTAGAAAGTTTTTTTTCATGCAATGAGTATAAGGGGTTTTCAAAAAGGAAAAAAGTTTTTTATTTTAAGACAGATATAATAAGGGATTAATGATAAAGACTCATCAAGAGGCCTGCGGCTGCAATCACGCGTAAAGATTGGTTAGGTTCATGAATGCACTTTAATAGAAAAGGGATGGAGCTGGGGGAAGAGATTTTAGCAATTCCCTCTAGGATATGTTCTTTCATTTCTCGATCCACTATCGGGAAAGCTTGTTCTAAGGTAGAAAGTGCAACGTCTCCCCCTCCCCATAAAGCTAAAATTAAAGCAGCTTGGACCCTTACCCTCATCTCTTCATCTTTTAGAAGATTTTGAACCAGTTCTAGCGAAGCGTCATCCCCCTCTGTCAGTAAAGTTGCCGCAGCCATGGCCGTAATCCCCCAATTTTTTTCTTTTAAAAAGCTTCTTATTGCTTCTTGTGCTAGAGGAAATTTTAAAATGGCTAATATATTCAGAATTTCAAGACGAGTGACTTGATCCACAGATTCAGGAGAATGACTAAAATCTGAATATTTTACTTTGTTAGGAACTAAAGCTCGCATATGATTTTTTTCATCCCAACTCCACTTGTCTTTTTGATTTTTCAAACATTCATAAAGTGATTGGCATGCCCCGCCCACATTTTGACGTTGACCGATTAATCCTAAAGCTAAGTTTGCACGCACATAGGGTTCTGAGCTTTTGTTAAATTCTTCTGCAATTAAAGGAAAACCATACTTCCCACAGGCCACTAGTTGAGCTGCGGCGGTAATTCTAACCTCTAAATTGGGGTGTTTTAACCATTTTTTGAACATATTCTGCCCTTGATAAGGATCATGCAAAGTTAAGAGCCATGTTGCCTTAAGTCCTACCTCAGGATCGATATCGTTCAATTTATTTTTAGCTACCTCTATGACGGGCTTGTTTTGAAGAGTCTCAACTCTTAAATAACCTAAAGTCCACAATGCAGCCTTACGGACATCGGCATGATGATCATCTAATAAGGGTATTAGCAAATCTGTTTCATTTTTCCTATCGAAATGGGCCATTAGTTCGCAGGCTAGTAAGCGCAATCCAGACCTATCACTTTTTATCAATCTTTCCAGCTCAGGACGAGAAATAGTATCTAATATACTCACAAGCGCTTCTACAATAACGGCGGACTCTTCTGCAGAAGTCTTAGCATTTTGCAAGAGCAAGACTAAATCATTCTGAACAGTTTTCATCTTCATCCTACCTAGAGCACGAATAGCCTCCATGCGTACTCCCCAAACGGATTCGTTTTTATAGAGATTATAAACTTGCTCTTGGATAGCAGTATCACGCATATTCCCACTGAGTTCTACCGCAGCCCCACGAATGGCCGAATTATTATCCTTGAGGCTTCTTAATAGGATTTCTAAACCTCTAGCATCTTGGGATAGAAACGCAGAAAGTGTTGATATCAGGCGTATAATTGGAGAAGAAGAATTTGAGGCCTTTTCCACTACCCCCCATGCTATTTCTTCTGTTAACTCACGATTCTCTTTTTCTTCTGGAAATACGCTTGTATATTCTTTCCACTTAGAGAGCATCTCTTTCTCATCCCCTTGTTTAGCAAGGGTTTTAATATAAATTTGCCATAAAACTTTACTAGAGGGATAAAGGTGCAAAGCCTCTACTGCTTCCAAATTCGCCGATGAAAAATCTCTAATTTTTAAATGAGCATAGATGGCCTTTGCGTACGCACTCTCTGATAGATTTCCAGCATAGCTTGAGGAAAAACAGATTAAAGTAATGGAGATCGCAAATAAACTCTGTTTAAAAATAGAGCTGGTAGGTAAATGTAATATCCCTTTAAGCATTACTTGATCAACTGGCTCATCTCTTTAAATTCATCAGCTTGTGAATCGCCTAAGAGTTCAAAAAGAATAGTCTCAGTGCTGCTGATGCGTACGCCACAATCCCTCATCTCAGAAATGGCTGTAGAAAAATCATAAAGGGAACGAGAAGTGATGGCATCATTTAGAACAACCACTTCCTTGCCTATATTTATTAAGTCTTTAGCTGTCTGGAGAACACATACATGCGCTTCCATTCCTGCTATCACCCATTGATCTATTTTTAAATTTAACATTTTTTCTTTAATCGTAGGTTCTTTAAGACAAGAAAATGAAGTCTTAATCAGATAGTCTTGATCTTCATCCAATGAGGCTTTTATAGTGGCTATAGTGGCCCCTAAACCTTTAGGATACTGCTCAGACACGAGGATAGGAAGATTCAAAATCTTAAATCCTTTAATTAATTTTTGAATAGTTAAAAGAACTTCACACGAACGCTCCACCTGAGAAAATAATTTGTCTTGTATATCCACAATTAGCAAAGCTGTCTTTTTTCTCTCTAAATTAAAATTAGCTGTCATGCAAGTGCTCCTAGTTTACGTCCACCAATTAAATGAAAATGCAGATGGAAGATGACCTGTCCTGCTAACGGACCGTTATTCGTAATTAGTCGATAGCCATCCGTGATCTGATACCTTTGTGCTAAAGTTTGTGCGATTTCTATGATTTCACCTACTAAAGGTAAATCTTCTGATGAGAGGGATTGCAAATCGGGGATTTCTTTTTTAGGAACGATTAACAGATGAACAGGTGCGATAGGATTGATATCTTTAAATGCCACTATACGTTCATTCTCAAATACTTTATCCGCAGGAAGTTCACCTGCGATAATTCTACTAAATATGCTTTTAGTCATGGTTGCTTATCTCTATTTTCGAATTTTTTTAGCACATATTCAAGAGCCTTCAAAGCATCTTCCCGAGTTTCCCAGACAGATATAAAACGTCCTTTATGGCAAAATATTGCCCCAGATATTCCGGAAATTTTTTTCAAATCCTCTTCTAATAAGCCGGCCCACTCTTGGGGTAACGGCATCCTGACTCTCATTTTATCTTCGTAATTTGGAGGGATCCCCCTGAGCTTCCAATGTATCCCGGATGGCATAACTACAAATTTAGCTGGATGATTTTGCCCTCCTAGTTCAAAAAAAGGTTCTAACCAAGGGATATTTTTATCAAAGATTAGATATTCCCCCTTTTGATTTTGCATAGTATCGGCCACAATCTCGCGGCATGAATATATATAGCGGTATCTATTCATAATGCGTGTGATGTAATTAAAAGCAAAAGTCAGAGCATCAAAGAATGCAGCGTCTTGTACATTTTCAGGAGCGTCATGAAAAACAGGTGTAAAACTAGAAATGATGTGAGAATAGGTACTTAGGCCATAGATTTGAGGATCTTTTCCATTATCATGAGCATCAACTCCAAGCACAAGAGTGGAATTAAAGCATTCGTACTCTTTAGCATTAAGAATTCCTTTATCTTTTAGATAAAGTAATATCATCCCTGCACTACTCATTCCTCCCTGGTAGTCCGCTTGGTGGTGATCAAAAAGTTTATTCTCTGGCTCATAATGCCCCCCTACATCGCAAACATATTCACATGTGCTGAGTAGGATAGGATCTCGGGTTCGGACAATTTTATCACGATCAATAAGATCATAAAAAAGTAATAATGCACACGCCGTGACCTCATCAGCGTGAAAAGTCCCACTGTGTGTGCCAAAGCTTCGAAGAATTTTATTAGTGCTCATAAGAATATCTAATGTAAACCTTGAAAGATAAAAATTATGTCACAAGCAAAATTATTCTAAAACTTAAAACGAATTTTGTAGTGAATTCTAGTCTTACCTCAATCTTTAAAAAGTGATTACGCCCTAATCCTTCATTAGTCGCTTACAGGATTGGTCGAATACTTCTTACTCCGTCAAGCAATCCCCTACCTCTGTGCACCCTTTTTTTGGGTTTTAAGTTCTGGAACAACTAAAACTCTAAGTTTTAAGATCCTTAGGTCTAATTAAGAAATAAGATGTTTTAATAAATCTAACTTATGAACAATTTAGAAAGAAAAATAACTGAAAAACTAATCAATTTTTTTCTGATAAAAATTTACCACGGTTTTTAATAAAAAAAACTTATATCACTTAAAATCAAATATTTAGATTTACTCAAATTGCGTTTTATTTTTACATCCACAGAGTATTAAAAGTTATGATCTACTAAAAGATAATTTTATAGACATCTTATCTACAGTTTATCCCCAAAATGGAGAGTTTATTTTCAATAACTTATAAAAATATACGTACAAAATACGTATTATTTTTCCCGTGTTATCAACAAGCTTACGGATGCAAGGTGTTTGAATGATTTAAAAATTTAAATCAGTAAGGCTGTTTAGAAATTCAAAATTAAGTTTGGACAGCGAGCAACCTGACAAAGAACTTGATGTTTATAATATTGTGTTGAATTTTTATTTCACCCCTCAAAATCCTTACCATCATAAAAATCTTAAAACCGCACATTGACTAATTTTATACAGCTTCATATGATCAGCAATTCTCTTGGAGGCATATGGATAGTGAATTATTTCTGGGAACAAAACATTTAGACCTAGTCACGCCAGACGGAATTATCACCGATCTTAAAAAAAACGATGATAGATCTCTTGAGGCCACTGTCTTTATTAATCAAATCTCTCCTTTATTTGTTGGGTACGATATCGACCCCTCTAGAGTTTTTTTTAATGTTAAAAGTACGCTAGCACAGCTAGGTGTCAATGGAATTGGCACGCAATATCAACTGGATCCCAAAAACGGATGTGCAGAAGTCAAAGTTCGTCTATCCGCAATCGGAAGCGTGGGTCTGGAAATGTTGAAATATATTGAAGTCGGAGCCGCTATTGGACGCCTATTTGCCGCAGATGAACGCAGACGTGTGCGAGATCCTGATTATCTTTTCAGAATGTTCGGAAGATCAGACAGATGGGGTAAGCCCTTGCTTTCCTTAGGAGGATTGCATGGTAGTGACGACTTAATTTTAGATAAAGTGGACGGGCGCACTGTGGCCTATCTTTCATTGCAAAATGGACGTATCGAATATGCGCCTACTATTATTGGATTTCTACCGACCTTAGCCAAAGCGTTGAAGGCCAATATAAGTATGCGTGAAGTCCTAAAGCTCCATCAAGAATGGAAACCACACCTCCCTAGAAATATAGATAATGAAGAGTTATTGCTAGTGCGCACCCTTCCTTTGCATATCAGAACAGTTTTCGGTCATGTTGCTGAAGAATTGCTTTCTACAGGCTTTCACCATACTACGGCATCAGTTTTACAACCTGATACATCTGCATCAGGCGATATTTATGAACTTTATGGCAAAAGCAAACGTGAAATCACGGATATTCCTTTAGAATTTTACACATTAGAACCTTATCGAGAGCACGTTTATTTTTCCGACCGAGATCAGCTGCAGACTTGCTTGGAAGACACCAAAGTTCTTTTTGACGCTTTTAAAACAGCTCCAGAACCCATTGAACATAGAACAGCTGTCTTTGTTGTAAAAGGACAACAGCTTCTCAATTTAAAACCTGAAGATTGGATCTCAAGAGAACCTCGCTTTCAAGAATTTCCGAAATGGGGTCATGGTGCACGTCAAGCATTAATGGTGGAAAGATTTATCGAACAACAACCCTCCTATCCTTTTTTAAAGGCTATAGATGATTCCAGAATTACGAGCCAGGGCATTTTATTGACTCGTTATTTTCCTTCACCCTTTATGAAGAGAATGCTCCTAAGTGATCAAGTTCAACGCTGTTTAAAAGGTATCTACTTTCAGTATGCTTCCCAATCGCACCGAGAATTTTTTTCTGCTGAAGATCGCGCTCTTTTACACGATCTAGATAAGTTTGCGATTCCTGTTTTTTGGGTCGATGAATCTACGAATAAAATTTTGCAATTTGTTCAAAAGCCAGGTTATGATTCTGGTTTATTTGTACCGATTGGCAAAATAGAAACCTTCCTAAACTCTACTGTGTTTGGTATTTACGGATCTAATCTCCTAGAAGGAGATTTTGAACACGAGTTGAGAGATCTGTTGAGAGGCGTCATTGAAATGCGTATTGAAATGGAGCACCCTCTACTAGAAAAAGATACCCCTCTAGCTCTTGTCACTGGTGGAGGGCCTGGTGCCATGGAGGTGGGTAACCGTGTCGCTAGAGAACTCAATATTCTATCGTGTGCAAATATCGTAGATTTTCGGGCAGGCCCACAAGCCATTGTTAATGAACAACGGCAAAACTCTTATGTCGATGCTAAGATGACTTATCGGCTGGACAAGTTAGTGGAAAGGCAAGCAGAATTTAATCTGGATTTTCCCATCTTTCTAGCTGGAGGGATTGGAACAGATTTCGAATATTCTTTAGAAGAAGTGCGCCGAAAAGTTGGATCAGTTCCCTCCAATCCAATCTTACTTTTTGGAGAACCCGACTACTGGAGACAAAAAATTACAAGCCGTTTTCGTCTAAATAATGCGACAGGGACCATCAAAGGTTCTGAATGGATTACTAATTGTTTCTATTGCATCCAAAATGCAAAACAAGGATTACGTATTTATCGCGATTTCTTTAAAGGAACTCTTCCTATTGGAAAGAATGGCCCTGTGTTCGAAGAAGGATTTTGTATTGTAGAATAAGGAAAGATCAGCTTTGCCAAGTGCTATAAAATCTAAATTAGGATTACTATTTTTTTAGACTCTGTTGATAATTATAAAAAGCTACTTTTAAAAAAGGAGCGATTTCTGATTTTGGGATCGTAAGGGAAGGATTAATGGCGGGGTGAGTATACAAATTTTTTAAATAATTAGGGTAAGAATCTATGAGAATATTACGCCAATAATTTCTTTGATAATGGGGACTTGCATTTAAAAAAGTCATCATTTGCCCATATGTGGGAACTGTGTTATTAATCGCTTCCCCTTCCTTAAAAAAGTTCTTCCAACCTTGAAAAGCCTGTACAACTTCTTTAGGCGCAGCCATAGCGGGTATAGATTCAGATTCTATACCCTCATTTGAAAGCAATGCATTGGCAAATTTAATATATTCGGCCGGAGCTTTTGGCCAGTATTTAGGTTGCCATTCTTCGGCATACAACAAAAACTCTTTGAATTCTGATAGTTTTATAGATCTCGGTATAAATTCAGGGCTCAACAGACGCTCCCATGTATGATATAAAAAAAGGAGTTCAGGAGGTGCAACCACTATTTGGTCAGCCATTTCTGGTTCGATATTGAGTTTGTCTAAATATTGAAAGCCAGGTAAATACCCTGCCCGACCCGTTTTTTTATTTACACGCATATATTCAGGAAATTGCCAAAGAAAGAGAGACATTTGACGATTAGTGACTTGTAAAAAGGGGTTTGCCTCCACCTCCTGTGATATTTTTTGAGAATACCAAGATCCAGTTCCCCAGATAAGCGTAACGATCAGAGTAAAAAGAACACCCCATAACCAAAAGGGTAGTTTGTTCTTTATTCTATCATCCTGAATAAAGTCTTTTTCTTGTAACTCGGGAGGATGAGAACTCATAAACCGCTTCCTTAATCATTTATATCCTTCATTCATAAACTAAACTTTACGAGCTGTCAATAGGGAGTACGCTTCAAAGTTATCCTATACAAAGAAGCCATGCTTGAAGACTATGTCTTTTTCAGCCTCTACTGGGACTATTTGGTATATTTTATTTGCGAGGAATCTGTGGAGAGTCTATCCTAAATTGCCTGTATTTTAAGTTTTATCACAATTGAGTTAACTTAAAACTTAAACTAAAAAAAAGTTTAAATCATTAATCCAATAGACAGAATGTTATAACGCTCCCTTAACAAAGGAGGCGTGATTACTTTCTGTCTAATATAAAAAGAGCCATTGAGATGAAAAAAACAATAAGTTTACTACTACCTTGCCTGACTCTTCTTTCAAGTTGTGCAACCATCATGCACGGGACCCGGCAATCTGTAGGGATTTCTAGTTATCCCAGTGATGCTCATATCTGGGTCGATCAACAGTATGTAGGAAAAAGTCCTTTAATCGTAGACATGACGAGAAAAGATAATCATTATGTACGTTTAGAGATCGACGGGTATCAACCTTACGAAATTTTGTTTACGCGTCAATTAAGTGGTTGGGTATTTGGTAATATTGTCTTTGGGGGTTTTATCGGTTTAGCAATTGATGCAATTTCAGGCGGCATCTATCGCCTAACTCCTGAACAGGTTGAGGTACAAATGTTAGCGTATCCACTCTACGTAAAAACAAATTCTCAATCCTATATTTCCATCGTCATGCAAGCAGATCCCGCATGGGAAAAAATCGGCCAGCTTCAAAATTTTTAAAAGATAAGATATGTTCTTTCTTTAGCAGGCTAAGTAACCCCACGATTTGTCAAATGTGTTGTGCATGGCAATCGTGGGTGTTCTTTGTCAAGAAAGCATTCTTTGAAAAAAACTCACCTAGTCAGGAAAGTTGAGACAAGAATTTATTCGCTAGATGTTCATGAGCTTGCAACTTTTCCGCTCCCATACGGTCCAACTGGCTGCATAGAACTCCCAGTCGGGCTTGATTAGAAAAAAACTCTCGATGTTTATTTAAAAATCTCCAGAAAAGCGCATCCCAAATTTCACACCATTCGCCTTTAGGATAGTCACTCATTTTGCGTATATAATTCGATCCGCAGATATAAGGTTTTGTAGTCATCAATCCTCCATCAGCATATTGGCTCATTCCGTAAATATTAGGAACCATTACCCAGTCATACGCATCGATAAACATTTCCATAAACCAGCGATAAATATCATCAGGATCAAACTCACATAGCAACATAAAGCTCCCGAGGACCATCAATCTCTCTATGTGATGACAATAAGCATATTTATGGATTTTTTTTATCGTCATATCAATCGGTAAGATGCCTGTGGTCCCATCATAGAAAGATGGGGGAATTTTTCTAGTGTGTTTCCAGAAATTATGGGTGCGCTGTTTAACTTGCGCGACGCGGTAGACTCCCATGACAAATTCCCTCCACCCAATGACCTGTCTTAAAAATCCTTCCACAGAATTAATGGGGTATGCGTGACTTTTAAAAATTTCTAATGTGGATTTTAAGATTTCCTGCGGAGTAATCAAACCAATATTCAATGAAGGAGTAAGAAGACCATGCATTAATACGAGTTCATTTCCTACAATCGCATCTTGATAGGGACCAAAAAGTTCAAGACGATTATTTAAAAAATCCTTTAACCAGTGCTGAGCCTCTTTACGTGTGACGGGGTAAAAAAATTGTTCCGCTTTTCCAGGATGATCTTTAAAATTTTTTTCCACATAAGCACAGGCTTCTTCAATCACAGGGGTTTTAGAAATCTTGGGTAAAGAGGGAAATTTCATGCCTTGCGGTGCTTTTTTTCTATTCTCTTGATCGTAGGTCCATTTTCCCCCTAGTGGTCTCCCCTGGCTCTCCAGAAGAACATTTAGGCGTTTTCTTTGCGCAATATAGAAAGAAGTAAACGAATAATGCTCTAGCGGTTCAAAATATTGGAGGATCGCCTGCCGTCCCGTCAGAAAACCAGGGGCTTCTAATAACTTTAGCTCAATCTGACAGTTTTTACAGGCTTTACGAAGACGTTTTTCAATTAAATAGTCCACAGGATCAAACACTTCAATAAAAGATAATTTTAATTTTTTAAATAACTTTTCATAAGAAATTTCTCCGTGCCTTAAATCTGCAGCCTCTATATATAACGTATGAAACCCTGCTTCTATCAGTTCCTGCTGATAATTTTTCATACTAGCACGGTGCAAGACGAGTTTTTGCTTGTGGAAATAGGCGGGATATTTTTCATCTTTAAAAAAAAGAGGATCTTCCAGTAAAACAACAAAAGAAATAGATGGATCATAATAGCTGGTTGAAAAGAGTTGATGAGGAAAGATAAGTAAGGTCTTTTGCATAAAATTCCAAATTTATTTAGATATAGGTCTTGCTTAAAACATAAAGATAAATTCTAATCATATTAAATTACTTTTAAAGTGCACAGACAAAATGAAAATTTTATTGACGGGCGCTAATGGATATATTGGATCCAGGTTGTTACTAGTCTTATTAGAAGCTGGCCATCATGTCATCGCTTTAGTACGACATCCAAACAGTTTACAAACTCCTTTTCATAAAAATCTAACAGTGATTTTTGCTGATCTACTTTCAGAAGAAACCCTTCACCAGATTCCTCAGGATATCGATGTGGCGTACTATCTTGTTCATGCAATGAGCTACAGTCGAAAAGATTTCCCTGCCTTAGAAGAGACCGCTGCAACCCACTTTCTTTCAAGGCTTAAGAAGACAAATGTGAAACAAATCATTTATCTTAGCGGTTTAAGCAATGATCTACATCTTTCCAGTCATCTAAATTCTCGCTATAAAACGGAATGTTTAATAAAATCCAGTGGGATTCCTTACACAATTTTACGAGCTGGAATTATTATTGGCTCAGGCAGTGCCTCGTTTGAAATTATCCGAGATTTAGTAGATAAACTTCCTTTCATGGTTGCGCCCCGATGGGTCAATAATCGATGTCAACCGATTGCCATTTACGATGTGCTCCACTATTTAATGAAAGTTATTTCCAATCCCCTATGCATCAATCAAGTTTTTGATATCGGAGGACCTGACGTCTTAAGCTATAAAAATATGCTTTTAACCTATGCTAAATTACGTGAATTAAAACGTTATATTTTCGTTGTACCTGTTTTAACACCACGTTTGTCTTCTTACTGGCTCTACTTCGTGACTTCCGTCAACTTCCAACTCGCCTCTTCCCTGGTAGATAGCGTCAAGAATGAAGCCATCTGTCATGAGGATCGTATCAAAACGATCATTCCAAGAAATTGCATGACCTACGAGGAGAGTGTTTCAAAAGCTTTGGATTTAGTTGAGCAAAATCCTCTAACACCGGGCTGGAAAGATAGCCTTCTCGCTGGATCTTTAGAGTCCAATTGGTCTAATCTCTTACAGGTTCCCTCGCATGGATGCCTGATTGATCAAAGAACCATAGATTCTCCTCTACCCGCTTCAGAATTAATGCAGCGTATTTGGTCCATCGGAGGAGACAATGGATGGTATTGCATGAATTGGGCTTGGGTCTTAAGAGGCTTTATTGATAAGCTTTTTGGAGGAATAGGGCTAAATCGTGGTCGTTCGCACCCTACTGAGCTTAGAGCTGGATCTTCTTTGGATTTTTGGAGAGTTCTTATTGCTGATAAAAAACATGGACAACTTTTGCTCTACGCCGAGATGAAACTGCCTGGAGAAGCTTGGCTGGAATTTTTAGTCACTCCTACAGCCAATGGCTCTAAACTGAAACAAACAGCATCTTTTCGCCCTAAAGGTGTCTTTGGACGCCTTTATTGGTACATACTTTTGCCTTTTCATAAATTTATTTTTCGTGGAATGGCCTATAATGCTGCCCACCCACCCTCTAAAATTTCTTAGTAAACGGAAACTTATCTGTTGATAGAAAACTTTACCAGAACTTGAGAAATACGTATAATGCGCGCGCACGGAGGCACTGAAGCATGAAAAAAATTAAAGTTGGCATTTTGGGAGCTACTGGAATGGTAGGCCAACAATATTTACAACGACTGAAAGAGCATCCCTGGTTTGAAATTTCTTTTCTTGCTTCCTCTGAAACTTCTGCTGGAAAAAAATATAAAGACGCAGTAGAAAACCGCTGGTATCAAAAGGAGCCTTTAGATAACGAGTTGGGAAAATTATCCATTCACTCAATAGAAGATATTGAAAGTTGCCATAAGAACTGCCATTTTGTATTTTCCGCCCTTCCCACCAACGCTGCAAAAATTTACGAAGAAAAATATGCCTCTGCTGAAATACCTGTAATCTCTAACGCTTCTTACCATCGTGCTTCGATTGATGTTCCTGTATTAATTCCTGAGGTGAATGCCAAACATTTGGAGTTGATTCACTATCAGCAAAAACGCAGGGGATGGAAAAAGGGGTTTATAGTCGTTAAACCCAACTGTTCTCTTCAAAGTTATGTCATTCCCCTAGAAGCTCTAAGAAAACAATTCCCTTTAAAAAAAATATTGGTAACAACTCTACAAGCTATCAGTGGTGCAGGGTATCCTGGAATCTCAGCCTTAGATATTCATGACAACATTATTCCTTTTATACAAGGGGAAGAGGAAAAATCTGAACAAGAACCTCTAAAAATCTGGGGAACGCTCGAAAGAGATAAAATTCTTCCCTCAAATGACATTCAGCTATCTGTTCATTGCAATCGTGTTCCTGTAATGGATGGCCACATGGCGTGCGTTTCTGTAGAATTTGCTCATAAACCCTCAAGCGAGGCAATTATAGAAGCCTGGCAAAATTTTAGAGGTGAGCCACAGAAACTAGACCTTCCTGAGGCACCTTCCCAACCCATCGTCTATAAGCAGGAAATTAACCGTCCCCAAACGCGTCTTGATCGGATGGAAGGTAACGGAATGGCAATTACAGTCGGACGACTCAGAGAGTGTCCCATTTTTCATTACCGTTTTGTTGGATTATCTCACAATACAATTCGAGGAGCGGCCGGAGGCGGTATTCTCAACGCAGAATTAATCTATAAACAAGGCTATATTTATTAATTATGGTTCAAAGAAATCCTCATCTTGCAAAACTTAAAAGTGGATATTTATTTCCCGAAATCCATAAACGTAAACAACAGTTTTTAGCGCAAAACCCGCATGCTCAACTGATAAGTTTAGGGGTAGGAGATACAACCGAGCCTATCCCAGATATTGTCTCATTGGCAATGGCTCAAGAAGCCACACGGTTAAGTACACCTGAGGGATATTCAGGATATGGCCCCGAACAAGGGCTTCCTGAATTAAGAAAAAAAGTAGCTTCTAAAATTTATCAAGATCTTATAGATCCTTCTGAAGTTTTTATCTCCGATGGGGCCAAGTGTGATATTGGTCGCTTACAACTGCTTTTTGGCCCCCATGTATCTGTGGCTATCCAAGATCCTGCTTATCCCGTTTACGTAGACGGATGTATCATGCAAGGAGTTAATGAAATCTTTTACATGCCTTGTACTGCGGATAACGATTTTTTTCCTGACCTGGATAGCACACCGCGAACAGATTTGATTTATTTCTGTTCTCCTAATAATCCTACGGGCGCCGTAGCTAGTCGATTACAACTAGAAAAACTTGTCCAATTTGCAAAAAAAAATTGTTCAATCATTATCTTTGATTCCGCTTATGCTTGCTTTATTCAAGATTCTAGCCTACCCAAATCTATCTTCGAAATTGAAGGAGCTAGAGAAGTGGCCATTGAGGTCAATTCTTTTTCGAAAATTGCAGGTTTTACGGGTGTTCGTCTAGGATGGACAATCGTGCCTAAAGAACTGAAGTATGCAGATGGAACACCTGTAAAAAATGACTGGCAGCGTTTGACCTCCACAATCTTTAATGGGGCCTCTAATATTGCTCAGTATGGAGGGATAACAGCCCTAGGGGATACTGGCTGGGAGGAGTTAAATAAAACGATTCATTTTTATCTTGAAAATGCTGCGCTCATAAAAATTGCTCTTGAAAAACAAGGACTTCATGTATTTGGAGGGACCCATGCCCCTTATCTGTGGGTGTATTATCCTAAACGTCTTTCTTGGGATGTTTTTCAAGAAATTTTAGAAAAGTATCACCTAGTGACCACACCTGGTGCAGGTTTTGGCCCCTCAGGAGAAGGTTTCGTACGCTTCACGGCTTTTGGTCATCGCGAGACGATAAAATTAGCGACCGATCGATTAAACAACAAGCTTTAGGATCATGCTCCAATTAAACCAACTCTACACTCAAAAATTTTTTGAAAAAATAAATTTTTTAATTAATGAGTTTTACAACAAACTTATTCATAGAAATGTATTTATTGGGCAATGGAGTGCATTTTTTATTATTTTCTCTAAATGTATATTACATACATTAGCAATTCTTCTAAGTAGCTGCGAATATGCTTTTAGAGGGTTGATGACTATCTTCTTTGAGAAAGGATCTTTTCGGGAATACCTATCTACCCTGGGTAGTTTCCTAGTGCTCAATACGATTAATCTCTTCACGTTAATACCGGATATTTTTATTCGCACATATTTCTGTATCAAAGAATCTAAAATTGATGCACGACAAACTCAACATACTCTCTATTACAAATTGATGAAATTTCTAGGATAATCATCTTTAATCTTACATTTTCTTTTTGATCTTCCTTTAAAATCTATAAAGTTTTCATGGAAAGACGGTCTTAGGGTCCAAAACATCAAATCAAGTGATTTGTTTATTATTTACTTTAATCAATATACATTTTATATTAAATGCATGTTTATCCATTCATTTTTAATTCCTTTTGATTCCATGCAATTCATTGTCTGGGTCCAACATAAACACAGTAATACCGAAAAGATCTAGACCGAATTGATCTCACAACTCGGTTAAATAAACTTGGAGATAGAAATAGTGAAGGCAGTGCATTTTAAAACAGTAGCCATTGGATTAGCCATGTTTTCAATGTTTTTTGGAGCTGGCAATGTGATATTTCCTCTAGTGATTGGACATTATGCGCAGGATAAAACGCTATTTGCTGTTTTAGGATTATTAATTACAGCTGTGGCTGTTCCTTTTGCTGGTTTAATCACAATGATCATGTTTGATGGGGATCAGAAACGTTACTTTGGCGTATTAGGAAAAATTCCAGGTTTTCTTATGGCGCTTATGATTATTACCTTACTGGGCCCTCTAGGTTCTACTCCTCGTTGCATCGCCTTGGCCTACTCTACGATCAAATTGTCTTTTGGTGAATTATCCGCCCCGCTTTTCAATGCGTTGGCGTGTGTCATCATCTATGTCTTCACCTACCAAAAAAAATACATCTTAAATTGGCTTGGGTATTTTTTGACTCCCCTTCTTCTGGGATCATTAGCTTTTATCATTGTAAAAGGTTTATTCACAGCTGAAGTACAACATACAATGAGCGAAAGTAGTCTCTCTATATTTTTACAGGGACTTAAAGAGGGCTATAATACCATGGATTTACTAGCGGCCCTGTTTTTTTCCTCCATTATTTTACATTCGATAAAAGAGACTTTACTTGTTCATCCGGAACAAAAGATGACAACCCTTGTATTAAGAGCTTGCGGAATTGGAGCTTTTTTATTAGCCGCCACCTACATAGGCTTTAGTTACGTGGCTTCTTACCACAGCCATGCTCTTTCCATTAAAGGTATTGAACAACTTCTAGGGGCTATTACTTTGAAAATTATGGGACCTTCGGCTGGTTTATGGGTATGTTTCACGATAGCTCTAGCATGCTTAACGACAGCTATCGCTCTCTGTAATGTGTTTGCAGAATTTGTCAGCATTCGCGTGTTTAACCATAAAATTAGCTACAAACAAGCTTTGATAGGGACACTTTTAACTACTTTTATTGTAGCAAACTGGGAATTTGCAGGAATTTCTGCCTTTTTAGGACCCGTGCTCATGATTTGTTATCCGATTTTGATGCTACTCACTGCTTATAATATGGTTCGTATATTTTTAGAAGGTAAAAAATTGCAGAGACCAGAAAATTTTAGGGAAATCGAAAAGACAAAAAAAAGCCCATCTTTTCCGTAAGAAAAAGATGGGTCTTTAGGCAAAGACTACATCACAATAGGTTCATGATGTTCTTTGCTTAATTTTTTATCCTGTTTCTTTTGTCTCTTTTCTTTAAGTGTCATTGAAGGCTTTTTCTTAATATTCTTGCGTTGTTCGAAGCTCTTACTCATAGATACACTCCTATACGTTGGATAAAGAGAATTCTTTATCTCCGCATAATCTTATTTTAACGCATATACGATTAAAAAATCCTAATACTTTTTATTAAAAAATTCTACTTTCTTAATTATAAGGACTCTAATCTGCATTTTATTTAAATAAGACACCCAAAAATTGAGCTAATTGTTTAGGAGTTTCTGGTGTCATCGGGTGTTCGGGGGCATGCACTGGCGTGGAACTCATAGAATTTATTTTATCGATGATCCCCGAAATAAGATTAAATAAAAAGTTGTAAACTTTTGCAGCCCAAGAAACTAACGTCTGAAAAGTTTCGGGAAAATAGATTGATATCACATAAAACAATAAGCCAAAAAAGATAAAAGAGAGAATAAATCTCATACACATACTCCTAATACCAGAATGAAGATCCACTATTTTTTATTATAGGGATATTTTTAGTTATATAACAACTAAAACTCGTCACATTTAGATGCATATGAGAGGTATTAGTAAAACTTTACGTTATCTAAAATCTATTTAGAACCAGGTCCTGATCCTGTTTCTTAATCAAAATTTAACAGGGGTTTTATTAAACATTTAAGGTGAAACGTGTAATTATATGCCCATTGATTTCAATTTTGAGGTCACTACGATAGACATCCTAACACATTCAACAGAGGACCCATGTTAAAAAAATATATCTTTCAATCCCTAATCATCTTAGTTGGAATAGCCTCGTCCTTACAGGCCCATGTAGAAATACCATCTCAATTTTTCGTCAAGCAACATTGGATATCCTTGACTAACACTTTTGACATAGAGACCCATGATCGAAAATTTGGGACCATCCATCGCAAACTGCTAAGTTGGACACCTGAATATCAATTTTTTGATGTCTATGATCAATTGCAAGCCAAAGCAAAGATGCGTTTTTTCAGTTTTGGAGCGACTTTTGATATTTATGATCTATTTGAAAGGCCCTTAGGCAGAGTCGATGAAAGAATTTTAACTTTCTTTTCTACGTTTGATCTCTACCGATCTGATGGATATCATGCGGCAAAAGCCAAATTAAATTTCTGGGGAACCAAATACACTGTATCTGATCCACACACGGATGCGATCATTGCCACTCTAAAGAGAAGTTTTTTTCGTCTAAAAGATGACTGGACTGTGGATATTATTGATTCTTCCCTCTTTTTTGAAAAGCAAATCGATCCACGCATGTTTATCTTGGTGATGGCTTTTCAAACGGATCGTGATTATTGGAAATCAAAAAGAGAACGCGAAGAAAGAGGGAGGCACTATTCTGTCCAACACTTATCTAAGAGGACGCCTGAATATCTCGCCCTCAATAAAAAACTTGAATACCAACGTTCCCTACTAGAATCCTATCGGGAAAACTATCAAGGATTAGAACCTTCAGACGAAGAAGTAGAAAATCTTGAAGAGATTGTGGAAAAAATTTTAGATGAAGCTGAGCCCGATGAAACAAATTTAGAAGAAGATAACCTTCCATCGTCTTCATTAGAATTAGCTAAAATCCAAGCTCTAGACAAGGGAATTTCAACCCTTCTTCCCTTATTCGAAAGTGAAGAGCTTACAAAAGGTGAAAAAAGCGCCTTATTTATGCTGATGGATCAAAGACTGCAATAAATCTCTAAGGACGAGATTCAAATCTCGTCCTTTTTAAACACATCTCCTCCTACAAAATAGAGAAGTCACAAGATTTGAAAGAACACATCGAAGATTAAATGAATCACTTTTACTTAAGACATATACTAAGACATAAATTCCACTAGACTGTATAAGTGATTATTTTTTTATCTGAATGTAAACATCTGCTTCTCCCCAAGTAAAACGTGAAGGAAAACACTTCATCGTTTCGAATAAGGGCTCTTTTGTATAATCAGATAAAGCATAGCTTACGGTAATAATGCGAGTCCCTGGCTTGAGTGTTTTAAAGTGCGTGATTAATTTTTGAATAGTCTCATCTTCTAAGCAAGTGCCATACAGGTAAATAACCGTGGCTTGGGAAAGGTCTGTCTTTAGAAAATCTTCCTGAATAAACTCTACCCCTTCTAAGCCTAGCTTACGCTGAATTCTTTTTGCTCGGATGACAAAATCTGGAACCATCTCGACACCGACTACCTTACAGCCAATAAAACTTTTCCACCAAAAACAATTGCGTCCTCGGCCCGCCCCTAGATCATAGACAATATCTTCTGATGTTAGACGTGCTTCCTTGGAGATTAACTCTAAAGTCGTTAAAGGGGTTTCTCCATAAGTAAATTCTTGCTGATGGGGACGATGGATAAAGTAACGACGGCTGATAGAAAAAGGATTATCAAAAAGATACATCAAAACTAAAGATCCATCCACTTTTGCAAAGGCAGGCTTCCGATAGTAGCGATACAAAACTTTTAAATACTCTTTAAAATTGCGACCTTTCACTAAAAGATTGATCCCCATTAAAGTAAAATATTCTTTTACATCTTTCCATTCCATTTGAGGTATCCTTAGTCTTGCTGAAAGTGATTTATTTTCAATTTTTGTAACTTTTTGCATCTTTAACTTTCACCTGTTATTTGTTTATACCATAAAGAATACATAAACAACCCGCGCGACAAGAAAGAAAATCAGGGTTGATAATACATCATTAAAAGCAGTGACTATGGGTCCCGAGGCCACCGCAGGATCAATACCAAAACGTGCAAAGAAAAAAGGAGAAAATGTGCCTAGCACTGTGGCGGTTAAACAAGCGCCTAATACACCGCAAGATACAGTCACTCCCAAAGCAAGTGGGTCGGCATTTAATTGATTAAATCCAAAATGGTTGAGTAGATAAACCACAACACCACAAATAATTCCAAAGACAAGACCAATTAAAAGACCAATCCCGATTTCTCTGCTGATAGCCTCCCCTTTGGAACCCGAGGAAATATCTCCAGTGGACATGCCGCGTACAAGAATCGTACTACACTGAATTCCTACATTACCTGACATACCTGTAATTAAAGGCACAAAGAATGGAAGAAATAAAAACCATACACGATCATAAAAATGGGACATTACGGCCGTGGATACAAGGCCCGCGCATAGAGTAACAATCAGCCAAGGAGCTCTGGCAACAAATCTTTTCAAAATTGGCTCGTGCTCGCTGTAGTCTTCTGCAGTCCCTGCAATATTGGCAATAGTTTCATCAGCAATGTCTTCCATAGCTTCAACAACACTTTCATAGGTAATCACCCCCACTAGATGATCTTGCTCATCAACGACAGGCAGGGCGGGGATTTTATAACGTTCGACCACATCTACAACTTCATCACGGGACACATCTGCCGTCACTTTATGTAAAATAGGTCGCATGACTTGACGTAGAGGGAGGTAACTTGGGTTAACGATGAGGTTACGGCCCGGCACATAAGCAGCGAGCTGGCCTTCATCATTCAAGACAAATATACGCCGTGTCAGCTCAATTCCTGGATTATCACGAATATAAGAAGAAACCTCACCGATGGTGGTATTCATGTGAAAAGCAAAAAACTCATCTGTCATTAAGCGACCGGCACTGTGACGATCATGTTTTTGTAATTCTTTAATACGCTGGGCCTTCTTAGGATCTAAAAGATCAAAAACTCTCTTCATCCGACGATCAGACATATCGTCTAAAATCCACACAGCTTCATCAGGTGGCATCTTTTCTATTAATCTTTTGATCTCCTGATCATCAATTTGCCGAAAGATGGCCGAACGTGTGGAACTACTCGTATTAATCATAAATATAATTTTAGCTTGAAAATCGGGAAGATTTTCATAAACTACCACGCGTGCATATGGAGGGAGGCGCGTTACAGCATGCGCCATGTCGATGGGATCGTGCTGACTGGCTATTTTTGCCACATCATGTAAAACTATGTCGGATGTATGTTGATGGAAAGCATCTTCTAGTTTTTCATTTAGAACATCATCCAGGTGACTTGTCTTAGAATCTAGAATACTTCCCGGAACAATATGATCACTATTATGATCGTAATTTTCAATTGTAGCTTCCAAAACACCTCCAACCTCTTCAAAGGTTTTTCGAGAACTTTTTTATTTCTTACGGCATTCCAAACCTGCGATTGTCTTACCCATTTGAGTTGCGAGCTACCAGTTAAAATCTTTATAAAGGTTCTCTCTATTAAATAACCCTTCTTAAACACTTTTAGAGCAGCAAGGAAGCTATTTATCCGGAGTTTTTTAGAATGCCCTACAGAGATTTATTTTTAGCAAGTTTTCAGGAATGACCCACGCTTAGTTTAATGTCTTAAAGTGTTTTAGACAACATAAAAACATTAAAATCCCCTAACAAAACGCTTTAATCATTGAAATTTTTACTGAACAGTGATATCATAGATACTTTTATTAAATAAATCACCAAAGAAACACATCTATATGTCAACTAAAACAAAAAAAATACGTAATGTCGCTATCATTGCACACATTGATCACGGCAAAACCACTCTTGTAGATGCCCTTTTAAAACAATCAAATATTTTTCGTGATAATCAGCATGTAGACGAACGCGTCATGGATTCCTATGACCAGGAAAAAGAACGTGGGATTACGATTTTTGCTAAACATACAGCTGTACATTGTGATGATTTTAAGATCAACATTATCGACACTCCCGGACACGCCGATTTTTCAGGCGAAGTGGAGAGGATTCTTGGAATGGTAAATTCTGTGTTACTTTTAGTGGATGCTCAAGAAGGTCCTATGCCTCAGACGCGTTTCGTCCTCTCCAAATCTTTAAAAATGGGTCTTAAGCCCATTGTCGTTTTAAATAAAATTGACCGTCCTCATGCTAATCCAGATAGAGTTTTAGACCTTACTTTCGACTTATTCTCTGAATTAGGCGCGACAGATGAACAGTTGGATTTCAAATATTGCTATGCATCAGGTCTTTCAGGCTTTGCTATGCATCATCTTGATGATCCAAAAACTGACATGCGTCCTCTTTTTGAGCTGATCATCTCCGCAGTTCCTGAGCCTAAAGGCGAAATCGAAGCTCCATTTTTGATGCAAGTGGCGACCATATACTACGACGATTTCTTAGGCAGACAAGCGTCTGGACGTATTTTGGAAGGTACAATCAAAAAAGGTCAGCAAGTGGTGCATATTGATGAGTCTGGTAAACAGACTAAATCCACAATTACGAAGATTGAAGGGTATAGAGGATTAGAAAAAATAGAACTCAATGAAGCGTCTGCAGGTGATATTGTGATCTTATCAGGCATTCCCTCCATCATGATCGGCGACACACTCTGCGATCCTAGCGAAATCCAACAGCTCCCCCCTATTCGCTTAGATGAACCGACAGTTTCTATCGACTTCACTGTTAATAACAGCCCATTTGTCGGCCGTAGTGGAAAGCATGTGACCATGAATAAACTAAGGGATCGTCTGGAAAAGGAAAAAAAGGCTAACATTTCTCTTCGCATTGATCCAACAGATGAAAAAATATCCGTTGCAGGTCGTGGAGAGTTACATTTAGCGGTTCTCATTGAAGCGATGCGTAGAGAAGGCTTTGAATTTAGTATTTCCAAACCAACAGTCGTCTTAAAAGATATAGACGGTGTAAGGCATGAACCTATGGAACGTGTACATATCGAAGTTCCCGAAGAATACGCAGGCGCAGTGATTGAAGAATTATCTCGTCGTAAAGGAGAGATGCAACACTTAGACACTGACGAGCATAAAATTACACGCATGGAATTCATTATGCCCACTAGAGGTTTAATGGGTTATCGCAATGAGTTTTTAACAGCTACAAGAGGTCTAGGAATTTTAACTTCTATTTTTGAAAATTTTTCCCCTTGGAAAGGAACTATTCCTGGTCGTATTCGCGGTGTATTGGTTTCCATTTGTCCAGGAAAAGCTACTGGCTATGCTCTTTTCAACCTTCAAGATCGCGGTACGATGTTTGTATCGCCTGGTGATGATGTGTACGAAGGGATGGTTGTCGGAGAGAATAGCCGTGAAAATGATCTGGTCATAAACGTGACTAAAGGAAAACAACTGACAAACGTTCGAGCTGCTGGTAGTGATGAAAATATTATTCTTATCCCTCCCCGCAAATTTACATTAGAGCAAGCGATTGACTATATTCAAGATGATGAACTCATTGAGGTGACTCCTGATGCTATTCGTATGCGTAAAAGATATCTAACAGAAAACGAACGCAAACGGAAATAATCTTTAGGAATGCAAGGAAACATCTATAAGTTTCCTTGCATTTTTGCTTCTCCCCTACAAAAATCTCTCAAATCTTTTTAGTCCGAGCATAGTCTGGATTTACCTGCATTGATATTAAACCTCTTGCGAAAATATACTTCCATTCCTCTGCCCGCCCTTTACCTAAAGCTAAAAAAATAAATGGGACTTCTCTTAAAAGCCAACTTGCGCCCCTAAATCACGCATCAATATTGGCGAACTTAACAAGTGAAAGGATAAATGATGTTTCTGTTTGGCAATCTATTTTTCACGCAATTAGTTAAGTAACGACATAGAGTAGAGAGAACTTGTGGGACTTTCAAAAAATGGTATGGATTTAGTCGCATGCGTTATCAAGGAATAGGTCAATGACTCAAATGTATCTGGTTTGTATAGGATTTAACCTCAGGAAGTGTATTTCAAAGATTTTAACCGAGAAGCAAACCCTCATTCCAATAATGTGAACAAAATATAAATAAAATGTGGGAAAAGCCATGCACTTAAGAGAAAATTTTCTGTTAAATAAAGTCTAAATCGTAAAAACTTTGAAAAGTGTAAACTTTTCTTCAACGATCTCACGTTGGTTTTAAAGGAGTTGAGTTAAAAATGATGCTTCCGTGGGGATGTCATCAAATACGAGCAATTACAAATTTTATTAAATAAACTTCTTTCGACACTTCATTTAGGCGTTAAAATCGCGACTTTTGAAAGAAGGCTAGTGAACGACTCCATGCATTAACAAGGGGTAAAACGATAGACATGTTTGAATAAAAACTAAAGCACGGAAGTACAGGTTCGAAAGAAGTCTGAAGTCAAAATTTGAGTAAGGTCCATATTTTAAATATGAACCTTGTCAAAAGTTTCCAATTGGAGCCTTGGCTTATGCTAGGATTTGGACAGCAAAAAAGCCCACTTGCATCACCCATCTAAATGATTATACTTAGAAGAAATGTGTGAAATAAAATGTCTAAAAGAAGGCGTTTCTACCAAATTTTCTAACCATTCATCATGGAGCATATCATCTAAAGAAGGTAAAGCCCCTGCTTGTTCAGCTTTTTCAAGAAAATGCATTGCTACGGGATAATTATATAATAAGGAGTGCAGGCAAGCTAAATTGTAATAAGTATGCGTACATCCTAAAGCAAGCGCATGCATAAATTTCTGCTCAGCCTCGTTATAATACCCCTTGCTTACCTCGGGCCTCGCCTTTTCATGAATCAGTTCAGCAATATTTAAATAGGCTAAGCCACAATCATTCCAAGCCATCTCATCTTCATGGTCTTCATTTAGTATGATTTTAAAATTTTCAATTGAACTCTGTAAAACGTCTAAATCGGAGGTGGCTTCCCCATAATGAGAAAGGGTCACTGCCAAATTATATCGCGCGTTCGTATAACTTGGATCTATTTGTAGGGCTTTAGATAGAACATTGATGGCTTTTTCATAATAAGTCGCATCTTCAGTAAAATCCCCCATAAAGTCTAGAGCACAGCCATAATTATATAACCACTCAGCTTCGTAAGGTCCTTGTGCTTGCTCTTCATCTCGCATATGAATGATATGCTCAAACTTTTGTATAGCGGCTTCCAAAGCAGTTTTATCCGTCGTTAGTTCTGAAAGTTTCATCAACGCTAATCCCCAATCATTCCAGAACTGTGGAAAATGATGCCCCTCTAATTCAAAAACTTTTTGAAAGCAGGAAATAGCATTTTCGATCTGTTGTGAATCATTCCAATATTCCCCGATAGAAAAGTAAGAAGAAGCTAATCCATACCAAAGAAGTGGATCGTAACGATTTAAAGCAAGACCTTGTTGGAATTTTTCAGTCGCCTGCACATAGTAACTTTCATCAGAAAAATACCTGCCTAATTCATTCATACAGGTTCCCATGAGAGCCCAAATATGGGGATTATTGGGAATCTGCTTAATACTTCTCATGATTTTTTGTTCGGCTGAACGTAGTAAATCTAACTGCTCTGTATGAATTCCATAGATCATATCTGCTTCCCCCCAAAGTCCCAAAAGGACAGGGTGGTCGGCATCGAGTTCTGCAGCTTTCAAAAACTTCTCTGTGCTCGTTAAGGCGTATATAGGATTTTTCTGCAACTTACTGGCATTCAGATAGAGCTTCCCCCATCGAATCCATAAATAAAAGTTAGGAGAAGGAGTTTTTACAGCAACATCAAATGCAGCTTGTGATAATTCAAAGTGTTGTAAATGCCCCGTAAGATCATAAAGTTTTTCGTGACAACTAGCCAATCTGAACCAGCGATCATAATTTTCATAATCTTCAGAGACCGCTAAGTGATAGTATTCCACAGCCTCAAGGCAGAATTCCTGCTGTTTTACTAATTCGCTTAATTCCACTAAGGCTTCTGCAAAATCCTGAAAGAAGTCCGGATTTTTCAAACCAAATTCTTTAGCTGATCTATACTTTTGTATAGCTTGGTGAATGTCAAAAGGTTCCTCTGAAACCATCCCTATCAAGAAACAACTCAGCCCCCACTTCCAAAAGTAATGAGCTTTAATTGCATCTGCTTGATCATCTAGGTAGGCAAGAGCTTGCTGGAATTTTTGTTGAGCATTTTGAAAATATGTGTGGTTTTCATGAAGTAATCCATTAAATATAAAGGCTTCTCCACAGAGACGGTAGGCATCAAAATAATGGGGATCTAAGGCTAGAGCAAATTCAAAGGCTTCAATAGCCGCTGCTAGACACCTCGCATTCTCTTCTTGAGTTAGAAAGGCTTTTCCTTTCAGACAAAAAATTGTAGCATTAGAGGGAGCAGCCTTTTCCGCAAGAGCAAAGCTATCTTGGAAAGTAGATTGACCCTTTTTCAATTCTTCTTCCCCTTTTTGGATGAACAGCTTACCCAGAAGAAACCTTTCATCATTTTTCAAAACGTTCCACTCTTGGGGATTAGAAAAATCGTCTAAATTTTCAAAGGCTTCTTGTTCTACAATTTCTTTTAGCTTCTGTGCAAGCGACCTTTCATTATTCATAAATGACCGTATTAGTATTCTTGAAATAGTAATCTTTTCTAAGATAATTTGCAATCATTTCTCGTGAGGACATCGCTTATATACATTTATGATTTTATATTTTAAATTACTCTATAAATAACCTTGAAAATGTATAATAAGTTTAAAGCCTTCGGATCGCTTCAAAAATTTCCTGTCTTTCAAAGATAGGTTTTTGACAGACTCCTTCATAACAAATGTATAAAGTTGTTTTACCTTCTTTAGGTGTTTGCGTCTGCAAAAAAGGAATAAATTCCATTAATTTTTTATCATCCCTTCTCAGCCAAATGACCATGGCATGGGGGATATAATGTGCATAAATAGCATGACGAATTTCTTCTTCATAATCATTTTTTTCATTTAATGCTATCACGATTGTGGGTGCATGTCTGTCATAATAGCGATTCAAATTCATTAAGTGATAACAATAACCGGGAGAATAACCATCTATATATTTTTTTACTGCACGAAAAATATCTTCTGCTTGATCTAGATAATCAGGATCAGAGGTTATTTGATACAGTCTTAATAAATTCTCACAATGGATGGCGTTGCCTGAAGGTTCAGCCCCATCAGCAAACTGACATTTACGCAAAATAATACTGGGGTCAGTACCGTCGGTCTGAAAAAAAGCCCCTTCATCGGGAGCTTTAAATTTATTCAGGACAATATCCGTTAATTGTTTGGCCCACAATAACCAATCCACGCCCTGTCCTGCCTCAAATAAACTGATAAGAGCTCGAATTAAAAAGGCATACTCATCTAACCCGGCATTATAAAGAGACTCACCTTCTCTCCAACGTCTGAGTAAGTATTCTCCATCCCACATATTTTCTTTAATAAAAAGTGCCGCATTTGAAGCAGCATTGAGGTAATTTTTTTCAGATAATATTAAACCCGCTTGCACAAGACTATGAATCATCAACCCATTCCATGAGGATAAAATTTTATCATCTTTAAAAGGATGAATTCGTTTTTCTCTCTCGTTCCATAGCAGCTCTTTTTGCCTAAAAAATTGTTGCGACAATTCCTTTATGTCCATTCTATGCTGATTCACAAATTCCTCTAAGGAAAGTGGCGTATTAAGGATGTTACGACCCTCAAAATTCCCTTCAGGTGTGACATTATAATATTCACAAAACAGTTGACTTGCTTCTTTGCCTAAAATTAGTTGAATCTCCTCGAAAGGCCAAGTATAAAACCGTCCTTCATGCCCTTCGCTATCTGCGTCTTCTGCAGAATAAAACCCTCCGCTTGGATGAGTCATATCACGTAATATATATTCAACAATCTCCTCACAAACCTTTCTGTAAAGAGGTTTTTTTGTCATTCGCCATGTTTCAATATAACTTTCGATGAGAAGTGCATTATCATAAAGCATTTTTTCAAAATGCGGAACTAGCCATTTTTCATCCACACTGTAACGAGAAAATCCGCCTCCAAGATGATCATAGATCCCCCCCCTGTGCATCATATCTAAGGTGCGTTCCACTAGAAAAACAGCACGACTGTCTTTTTTAGTAGCAGAATATCGCAACATAAAATTCGCTTGATAACCAATAGGAAATTTGGGTGTTCCTTTCATGCCCCCATAGATAGGATCTGCCATTTTAAAAAGTACATCCGAAGCATCTTCAATCTGCTCCTTTTCAGGTAATTGGTTTCCTTTGTAATGGATTGTTTCATGAAAAATCTCAACAATTTTAGAGGCTTGATCTAAAATACTTTCTCGTTCCTCACTATTCCAAACTTCACGAATTCGCATAATCAGTTCTGTTAATCCCATGAGACCATGGTTAGTGGTTGGAGGTAGATAAGTTGCTGCAAAAAACGGCTTTAAATCAGGTGTAAGGACTAAATTTAACGGCCATCCAGCTGAACCTGCCATCATGCTTTGAGCAAACTCCATATAGAGCCCATCGACTTCTGGGAGCTCCTCTCGGTCGACTTTAATATTAATAAACGTTTCATTCATCATCTGAGCAACATTTAAATTTTCAAAACACTCTTGTTCCATCACATGACACCAATGACAGGTAGCATATCCAATAGATAAAAAAATGGGTTTATCTTCTTCACGCGCAGTTCTAAAAGCCTCATCTTCCCATGGATACCAATTCACGGGATTGTGGGCATGTTGCAAGAGGTAAGGAGATTTCTGCTTGATTAAACGATTGGTGTACAAATTTTTATCCGTCATGAGTATTATGTTCCTTATATGAGAATGGTAGTCTCAGATTAAGGAAATACTCTTATTTCATTCACAAATCAAGTGATTTTTTTTCAAGACCCGCCCAATGACAAAATGAGATTTCTTAAAATTTAATATTGAGTTTTTATTGATCTCGCATTATATCAGCTGGTTTTAAGAAATGTAAAAAATACACAATATATCGAGTGATCTGGAAATTGACTTTGAATGAAAGGGGATTTTTTCGTAGAGTCCCCCATTATTTTCCAAACATTCGCACGTTTATAAGGTTTTTCTCATTCAAGCTGTTATTTCTAATTAAGGATAAAAAAGCATGCCCCACTTTCCTCCTCTATACCTAAAAAAGAAACTTTTCTCGTATGGAATTCTTACACCCCTTTGCATAAGTTTGTCCTTTTCTTGCTTGAATGCCGAAGATACAATCACAAAGAAATCCTTAGTGATTTTAGAAAACTCTTCTCTTCAAAAAAAGAATCCAAATGAATTCAACCTTCAGGAAAAGATTCAATTCCTCACCACACTAAATAACGAACAAGCGGAAAGAATACAGATCCTTAAAGAAGAACTCGAAAATTTAAAAAATAAATTGCATCTAGCACAATTATCTTCGATGTCCAGTGAAAAAGGCAATTTTAAACAACTCTATGCTGCTCTAAAAAATGAATTTAATCTGCATAAAGAAAACCAAAAACAATTGGAGAAAATCATTGCAGATTTGAAAAGTGAGAAAGAATCAGAAAGAAAAAAAAATATCGAGGCTCAAAATCAAATCGCTCAATTGATGGGTGATTTAAAACAGCAATCCCAAATCTTAGAAAACATTGAAGACGGTTATAAAGAAGAACTTTCCCATTTAAAATCCGCGGCGAATGAATCCGAGAATCATAAGCAACTTTCATTAAAACTCCAACAAGAAGTGGGTCATTATCAAGAAACCCATGACAAATTAGAACAGCTGGTGCAGCAATTAAAAACTGAAAATGAAATTGAAAAAAATAAAATTCAACAAGCGGAAGACCATATAAAAAATTTAATGGCCGCTCTGGAAGAACAAAATCATTCCCTCGAATCCATTCAAGGTCAAAATCAATATCAACTCACGCAACTCTCAGGCACCCAGGAAGAAAGTGAAAGCTATAAAACTTTAAACTTGCAGCTCAAGTCAGATTTAGCTAAAGCCCAAGAAGCTCATCGCGAACTCGAGTCTTTAATACACAAATTAAAAGATGAAAATGAAATTGAAAAAGAAAAATTACATGATACCGAAAGCTATATTGGCGTTTTACTTGCAGCTTTGAATGAACAAACGCTTTCCTATGAAAATTTAAAAGAGTCTCATGAAAATGAGAGAGTGCAGCATACTTCTGCACAAGATGTAAAAGTAGCCCTTGAGAAGGAATTAGCACAAACTAAGGAATCCCATCAACAACTTCAATCCTTCCTTGAAAAGCTTCAGTTTGAAAATGCAGAAGAAAAACAAAAAATCCTTGAATCAGAAACGCGCATTGCCACGTTAATGACAGCCTTAGATGCTATCCAAGAGACCCATAGACAAGAAATAGAAACTCTTCTTACTTCCAAAGAGCCCACAAAACTACAACAAGAGCTTTCTCAAAGTAAGCAAGCACAAGAAAGTTTAGAAAAATTAATTCAGGCTTTAAAAGAAGAAAGTCATTTAGAAAAAAATAAAATCAAAGAAACCGAAAAATATGTCACCTCGTTAATTGCCCTCTTGGCCGATCAAAGTTATAGCTTAGAAGCCCTCGTTGGATCAGAAGATATTAATGAAAAATTTCATGCAATTCAGATTGCCTATCAACAACTTAAAGAACAGTTTTCAGCAGATCAACTTAAATTAACCGAAGCAGAAGCTTACATCTCTTCACTCATCGATAGCATCAAAGAACAATCAAGCTCTATAGAGTTTTTGCAAAATCATCAGGAGCAAACTCTTTCACAGTTGCAACAATCCCAAGAAGGAGTTCATCATTTTCAAGAACTTCGCCAACAGCTTGAAAGGGAGTTGGTTGCAGCCAAGGAAGCACAAAATCATTTAGAACAGTTTATTGAAAATCAAAAGCAACAATTAAACATCCATGAACAGCTGGCAAGCGCTCTACTCACCGTCATTGACACTCAAGATTTATCATTAAATCATTGGCAGAACGAACATCAGAAGGAACGAAATCTAAATACCCATGTTCATGCTCAAATACAAGCGTATGAAAAAGAACTAAATTTATCTATTGACCATCTATCTAAATTACAAGATGAGCTGCTTACTCATAAAAATACGACAGAAATACAAACACGCCAATATGACTTACTATCCAAAACTTTAAACGATCAACAAATCAGTCATCAACAAACTCTGCAAAATGTTTTTGAAGATTGGGAATCCCTTTATACTGTGTCAGAAGCCTCTCAAAATGCACATCAAACGCAGGTGAATGGGTTAAAGGCACAGTTAGAGAATTTGGAGCTTGATAAGCAAACTTTACTGTCTAGTTTAGAATTCAATAAAAAAGAGGATAATGAAAAAAATCTTAGCGCATTAAAAGAACAAGAAGACAAGTGGTCTGTAGAACTTAAAAGATTAGAAAATGAATATGAAGTAGCTTTTCAAAAACATTCTAGTTTATCTAATGATCAACTCTCCAAGCTTTATTCAGCCTTAGAAGAAGAGCAGACTTTAGATTATCTTGCACACAACTTCAAAGATCAAACCATTCAAAATTATGCCTTACAAATACATCTCCTAGAACAGTCGCTGGATTCTCTTCAAAAAGAGCATCATCTTAATTTGCAACACATCGCGCAACTTCAATTAACAAACTCGAACCATATTAGTCATCATCTTAATCAACAAGCCATTCAGAATGCGCAAGTCGTGGAAGCCAAACAAGCTTCAGTCAAAGCTCACGAAGATCTATCACAACTCGTCACAGCTCTAGAAAGTGCTCATCTACACCAAAGTTTTCTTTTAAGCGATGCACAATTTGAGAAAGAAGTTCGTATAAACGGTCTTCTAAAACAATTAGAAGAGGAAAAAGCACAGGCCCTGAATCTTCAGAAAAACTTAAATGAGATTCAGCAAATGTATGATCAAACCGCTGCGCTTTATAATGAGATGTACATGGATCATACACGTGCTCAAAAGCAGATTGAACATTTGCATCTAACCATAGAGGAAAATAAAACACAACAAGTGGCCGAGGCTGATCAGTTTCTATTAAAAATTGAAAGCCTACAGCATGAACTGGAGCAAAACCATGCGCGTACACACGATTTACACCATCAATTAGCGGCCACAATCGAAGACAATGAGCAGCTAAAGCATTTACAACAACGTTATGATGAACTTGAAAAAGAAAAAGAGCATCTATTAGCTAACCAGTTAGATTACCTCCAATCTTTAAGCTTGCAAGACGATCTCATCAGCCAATCGACTCATGAAATGCGTCATCATCAAAAAGTCATTGAGGAGCAAGCACATATCCTGCAAGAGCTTTACCAAGAAAAATATCATTTAATAGCCCAATTAGAAGCACTTCCTAAAGCCAATGAAGTCCAGCAACTCCAACTATTCCATGATGAACTAAAAGAGGAACATTCCCGTCTGAAAACTGCTTACCTAGACCAATTACATATAAATGCATTGCACGAAGATACGATGAAAAATGCCCAAAGTGAAATTGCACAAAAAAACAATTTACTTTCTGATAAAGAAGAATTAATTAAGCAGCATCTGGAGGAAAAAGAAGTTTTAAATCAACTAGTGGCAGACCAAACGGATGATATTCGACAGCTTAATCTGCAAATCAATCAAGCAGAAAAAATTGTACAACAACAACTCAAGGAGCTCTCCGACAAGTACGAAAGTCAAAAAACGAGAAATACTGAACTCCAAAAACAATTAGCTAACTTATCAAATCAAGAAGAAAATTATCAAAAATTAATTCAAGAGCTACAACTAGAACTGAGCACTGCTCAAGCCCTATTATCGACAAAAGATCAAAGTGGATACGCCCAACAACAAGATCTTGAGAAGTTACAAGACCGTCTAACAGCTTTACAAAGTGAAAATACGGATTTAAAGAAAATTGCAGAAGAATTTAAAGAACTCCAAGCTCTTCTCCTGACAAAGAATCAGATGCTTGAAAAACATGAAGCAGATAAGGAAAACAGGGAGCTTCAACATCAACAGCTCAACGATAAGATGCAAAAACTTGCCCAAGACAAGCAAAATTATAAAGCACAATATGAACTAGCATTGGCGAGTCAAGACGAGCTAAGAACAGCTCTCGAAAAAAATCTTAAAGAGCTCATGACTCATAAAAATAGCTTAGAACAATCTCAAAAGATCCATCAAGAACATGCAGAAGCATTGGAAAAATTAAAATTAGCTGATCAGCGCATGACAGATTTAACTCAAGACTTATCCTATATGAAGCAAACCCATGAAAAAGAGAAATCTACTTTAGAAGAAAAATATCAGAAAATGCTTGCGGAGCAAAAAGAAGATAATGCGCGTAAAATTTCTGAGCTCAATGAACACCGTGCGGTTTTACAGGATTTGAACCAACAACATTTAGAACTTAAATCTGAGCTTTCGCAGGCGCAGTTTATGCAGAAAGAAAATGAAAAATTAAAGGAAGAATTATCCACTTTAAAACAACAGATTGAGTCTTATAAAATTCAAGCTTCTCAACAAGAGATGGCTAAAGCCTCTGCGATACAAGTTGAGCGTCTGCAAGAAGCCTTACAACAAATTTTGCATGAAAAAACCATCCTTCAATCTCAGTATCAAGATCAACTGGTGACTGAAAAAATACTCTCTGATCGATTAGAGGAAACACTCGCCGAGTTAGATCATTACAAAGAAAACTCCAATAAAAATTTTTAGTGGATAAGAAGACTTAGAACGGATCTATGCTTTTCAATTTTAATAGCCCATCTTGTAATTAACGTTCATCTATTGTAATCTAGTTTATTCGCATCCAAACGCATATGAATAAACGGAGACAATAGATGAAAAAAATAATTTCTATTTCCTTATTTTTAATCAGTTTTTTTGCACTAACATCCTGCCAAAGTCAATGCCAACGTTGTCATTGGATTAAACGTAACCCCGTGACCCCTAAGGATCAATATTATCAAGAATACTATGAATCGGCACCCTTAGCGTTATTAGAAAAAGATTCTTGTTATAACCCATCCTTTTTTTAAGTATCCGAAGTGATCCCCAAATTTCTATCAGCGGCTGCCCCAAGGATCAATAAACGCATGAGTCTACATAAACCTATTCCTTTAATATTAAATTACTTACTAATCATAAGCCGCGTTATTTCCAAAGTTATGGAAAATCTTTTAGCAAGATCTATTCGCTACAATTCAATTGGCTGGTTAGGCTTAATGATTCTTTTTTGTGGTTGTAACAGTTTCAAAATTGATAGGGAAAGATATTTAAAAGCTTACCAAGCAGGAAGACTCGCTCAATCTGAAGAACTGTTAAACCTAGCCATCGAACATAGCTTACCAGAAAATGCATATACCTCTTCCAAAGACTCGGTCATGTTATTATTGGATCGTGCCACACTGCATTTTGTGGCAGGAAATATCGATGAAGCTATTCAAGACTATCAAATAGCCTTGGAGGCCATGGACTATTATAATCAAAATTCACCTTCCGAAAAAATCCTTCAATTTATTCTTGAAGACGGTGTGGGGGCCTATCCAGGAGAAGATTTTGAACAAATCTTAGCTAGAGTTTATTTTGCTTTAGCTCTTTTCCAGAGAGAAGATTATAATAATGCCTTCGCGCTTTTACGTCAGGCTGAAGAGGTTCAACAAAAGAAAAAGGAACTCTATAAAAATGACCCCTTAACAAAAGATTTTCGATTGGTTGAAAATCCTGTGGCTAAATACCTAATGGCCGCTTTACTAGAGAATCAAAAAGATTTTAGCAATGCAGAAATTTTATATAAGCAAACAGAACAGCTTATTGGTAATACTCTACAAAATCTACTTCTCAATAAACAAGAAAATGGAGAGGATCTTGCGACGGTGATCCTTGTTGCCCATAACGGAAATTCTCCCTATAAAATATCTTCCACAACGTATGGAGCTGCAGCCTCCCCCCTTGCTCTTGAAATGTTGTTAGGAGCTCACGGAATTCCTCCTGCCTATTCTAGTATGGCAGGTATCCCCATCCCGATTCTTATGCAACAGATCCATTCTCACCGCGTTCCTATTTGGACTCGACTCTCCCGTAAAGAGCGTCCGCTCATTCCTCTTTATAATGTAACTGCAATGGCTGCTCATCAACTCCAACAAAAAATGCCTCTAATTGTTGCAGAGGGATTAGCTCGTCTTATCATGCGTCGTGGAGTTGTCGCATACTTTCAAGAAAAAGATCCCCAATTGGGAGCTTTAGCAGATTTTGGGGCTACAATTGCCAATGCCTGTACCCAAGCAGACACGCGTTCATGGGGAACGCTTCCAAGCTCCATCGATCTTGCACGTTTTGATGTCTGCCCTGGAGACCATACCTTACATCTCCACGTAAACTGGGGAATTACCCATCCATTTATAGGTGAATTCCCGCTCAAATTAAAATCCGGGGATTTATGTGTAATTAATATATTTAATATTCATCCTGGGATTTTGTCTGTCCAAATCCCTGAAATTTATAAAAATAAAAATTATGAGGAACCAGTATATGAAATTTCAACATCTTCTTTATCCGACACTCTGCCTGTCTATAATGACTCTGTTCAGTAGTTGTGCATGCAGAACCATCCGCACCGCACAAGATATCACTCCTGGAAATATTAGTCATGAGAGACTCGATTGGCGCTATGGTTCCAGCGACATCCGCATACAAACCACCAAGTTAAATAAACAATTGATGGATCGCTGGCTCACCAAAACAGGGTATGACATTGGCTATGGCAAACCACGTATCATCATTACTGAAATCGATAACCGAACAGATCAATATATTGAGACAGATATGATTCGTGATATCTTTGAATGTGTAGCCATAGATGATGGACGTTACACTATTTTAGTAGGAGATGCTAGAAATGAAAGAGAACTCGACGAATTGATGGATAAAATCTCCTTAGATCCCAAATATAACAATAACAGCCGCCTCCAAGCAGGTAAAGCCATTGCTCCCCAGTTTTTAGCGAAAGTGCGACTCACCAAGGCAGTGACCTCCGATCGCTATTATGACTATGAAGACTATAGAATGACAGTCACCTTATACGACATCGAAACGCAAGAAGTGATAGACTCTGCTTGGGATGTTTTAAGTAAAAAAATTCGTCGATAATTAATAGGCTTCCTCGAAGATTAGCCCATTTAATGTGAATTTCCGCGACTTGCCAGCTTAAAAGTCTGGCAAGTCAGGGAGTTAGACTTTATGTACTCCTAAAGGGAGCTGCATTAACGTTTCTAAATAACTGATGACATCACCCGAATGCGTAATCTTCGCCAGATCTAAGGCTGATTCTCCCTTTAAGGTCAGTTGTCGTACATCCATCTTATACCTTTCAATCAACATTTTGACCATTTTAACATTCCCTACTTGACTCGCTTTATGGAGAGCAGACCAGCCAAAATTATCTTTAATTTGCAAAATAGATTCTATTTTATTTTGTTCGATGGCTTTTTCTAAAAGATCTGAAGCGATTTCTACTTGATTATATTGACAAGCCCACATTAGGGGACTATATCCTTGATGATCTTTACTGTCTAATGCACATTGGATCGATTGACTCATGAGATGACGAACGATTTCATGGTGGCCTTTCATGATCGCATAATGGAAGGGAGGTCTTCCTTTACCATCAGAATTGTCAAGCCCTTGGCTACCCATTGCTTGGATAATTTCAAGTTGACCTGCATGAGCGCAGTAATGAGCAACGGAACGTCCATAATGATCTATTTCTCGCATAAAAAAACTTTTTAAAATTGTCTCTCGATCACCACTATAAGAAAGCTTAGATAGCGAAGTATGAACTTCAGAATCGATAGAAGTGGATTCTAGCGCCCCTTTTTGGCGTAACAACTGAACCATCTCGTCTTTAAAATTGTTAAGTGCTAACCCGAGAGGAGTTAATCCTAAGGGGTCATTTACAAGATTTGGATCTGCCCCCGCATCTAGTAAGAGTTCTGCAATATTTGTATTACCATTTTTGGCTGCATAAGCTAAGGGGGTACCAAAACAGTTCACTTGGTCAACATCCGCTTTATACGCAATCAAAGTTTGGATATCTTGCGAGTTTCCCCGATCGGCAGAACGATGCAAAGGTGCTGATCCGTCTTTATTAGCAAGGTTAGGATTGGCATGATGTTTTAGTAAGTATTCAAGGATATTAGAACGAGTGCCAGTGGATGCCCTGTATAGAGGTGTCCACCCATCATGATCTGCTAAATTTACATCTGCCTTGCAATCTTCTACCAAAAATCTAACGATCTCCATTTTGTCTTGCTCATCGGAACGAAATTCAATCACTTGAGCCAAAAGAGTTAGTCCTTTTTCATTTTTTGAATTTATCCACTCTAATGCAACAGAGGGTGACACAGATTTAACAGCTAGACGAATTTTATCTACAGAGTCGTTTTGTATAGAGATTGTAATCGGTAATGGGCTAGATAAATTACCTTGGTTAAATAGTGAATTTCCTACATGACTAGTCATGTTTTTCCCCTTTTAAAATTAGAACATAATTTTATTAAAAAACATTTTATATGTACATCTTTATTAAAAATTTATAAAAAAATTCTATCATTTAAGAAATATATTAACGGAGAATCTATGTTCACAAGACTAATTATGTTATTTATTTTTATAGCACTGCATCAAAATTTTCTTTTAGCGAATGAATTAGAAATAGAAAGTGAGCCATCAACTGATTCTATACTGGTTAAAGATGTCTCTAGATTTTCGGATTTAGATCAAGAAGTTTACTTTTTTAATGTCACACTGGAAAACAATCATACATTTAAAATTGAAGTCTCTTTAGAAGATTTACTCAATCATAAAATCTATCAAAATCAAGCCTTTAAACTTGCTTCAGAAAATTTTGAACCTGAAGAACCAGGCCTTTCGCACTTCATCTACACAAGCCAAGACGAAGAAATAGTGTTTGAAGGCAAGTTCCCTTCAATCCAATCACATTGGATTCCAAAAGATTCTCCAGAAGAGATTGAAGTAATAAAAAAAGACGGGTATTGGGCCATGGGAACTCATTATTACTTCATTTATTTTTCGGATGGCTCTGTAATGCGTGAACGGGATACTTTTTTAAACACGAACGAAGGGGATAAATATTTTAGAGTCCAGTCTCCTGAAGGCAAACAAGTGATGTTGCTGGTAGGCGTTAAAGATGGTCGTGTTATCCTCAAAGGTAAAACACATGGATTTGTACCAGTCAATTGGTAAATTTCATTAACAATCTCCCTTCGGATCTACCGGAGGGATGATTGCTATTCAAGAGTAAACTTTTTTGTCATTTTATAGCATAGGTTGCGCTATCAAGGGCTCTCCTAATGAAGAATAATATTTTCTTCGTCCTGACGGCTTAAAGTCCCTCATTCTATCCCCTCTAAAAAGTTTTGTGTAGATTTATGCACGAGAAACACTTGACATCTGGGGCATTTCGGACTATTTCTTAAATTTAAAATAAAAATCTCTATTAAACAGGGTCGCATGAATCCAAAAGAATATGATGTATTAGTTTTAGGTAGTGGGGAAGGGGGAAAATTTATCGCATGGAATCTCGCCAAAAATGGACAAAAAGTAGGAGTGATTGAGAAAAAGTACATTGGGGGATCTTGTCCTAATATAGCGTGCCTACCCAGTAAAAATATCATTCATAGTGCCAAGGTCGCTTCATTATTTTTCCGAAGTCCCGAGTTTGGGATCACCAAGGATAACTGTCAACTTCACATGTCCTTAATACGAGACCGTAAACGACAGATGGTGACAGGACTCGTGGACATGCATAAGGATATATTCCACAAGAGCGGTGCTGAACTTATACACGGTGAAGGAAAATTTTTAGGACCTAAATTAATTCAAATCCTAGATTCCCAAGGAAAAATATATCAATTAAGAGCTAAGAAAATCATCATTAGCACAGGTTCCCATGCAAAAATAGATGATATTCCTGGTATGAAAGAAGCTCACCCTCTGACACATATTGAAGCTTTAGAATTAGATTATATCCCTGGTCATCTGATTGTCATTGGCGGAGGATATATTGGTTTGGAATTAGCCCAAGCAATGCGCCGTTTCGGAAGTAAAGTGACGATCATTGAACGTAATGATCGTCTTGCACACCGTGAAGATCCTGATGTTTCAGAATCTCTTCAAAATTTATTTAAAGATGAAGGAATTGATTTTATCCCCAATGCCCATGTAACTAAAGTTGAAGGCATCTCTGGACAATCCATCGTCTTGCATTTAACGCAAAAAAATGAAAATTTAACTCTCCATGGAACCCATTTATTAGTCGCCACCGGGCGTACTCCCAACACCGCTGGAATAGGTCTTGAGGCAGCAGGGATCGAGCTGACAAACCGTGGACATATTAAAGTTAACGATCATTTAGAGACAACATCCCCTGATACCTGGGCCGTTGGAGATTGTGCAGGCAGCCCTTACTTTACGCATATTGCATTTGATGATTTTCGCATTGTTCTGGACAATATGAACGGGGGGCATCGTGCCACAACAGGAAGACAGGTTCCCTATTGCATGTTTACTGATCCTGAACTAGCTAGAATTGGTTTGAATGAAACCGAAGCTAAAGCAAAAGGTATTCCCTATCGACTAACAAAAATTCCGATGTCTCAAGTCTTACGGACAAGAACCCTGTCAGAAACAAGAGGGTTTATGAAAGCTTTAATCGATGTAAATAATGATCAAATTCTTGGATTTACGGTTTTGGGGACTGGGGGAGGAGAAATTATGGCCTCTGTTCAGATAGCTATGGCCGCCAAATTACCCTACACCACCCTAAGGGATATGGTATTCACTCATCCTACACTCATTGAAGGTCTTATTCCATTATTTTCAGCAGTACCCAAAATATAGTTTTGTTAGCCCTCTTTAAAAAATCTCGCTAAGTCAAAACTCTTCTCTCAGTTTTTTTACCTAGTTCTTTATAGCTACTAATTTATGGACACAAGTCACAGCCAAGGACCCATCCCCGACAGCAAACCCCACTCTTTTGGTTGAACCTGCTCGAATATCCCCTGCAGCGAGAATTCTCGGGATCGTGGTTTCTAAAGGACACGGTTCGCGATCTTTAAGAGGCCACCGGCCAGATCTTAAAGCATCTATGCCCGTCATAATATAACCCAATGAATCCCGTGCGATGGTTTCAGGTAACCACGAACATCCTGGATCTGCACCAATGAAAACGAAAACTGCGGAGACAGGAAGGATCGTGCCTGATTCTTTTTTTAAATGATTTTTTTTATCTGGATCAAATGAGCGTAAAGTCACGCTCTCTAAGCGACCCTCTCCATGGACAGACGCAATTTCCACACCTTCATGCAAAACGATATTGGGGGCTGCTCGAATTCGACCGACGAGATATTCAGACATGGCAGGGCCTAAATTTTTTCGGACCAGCAGATGAACGGTCCGTTCATGGCAGCATTCAGCCAAAAACATAGCAGCCTGCCCCGCTGAATTACCCGCGCCCACGACCGCCACATCCTGTTTATCACAAAGGATGGCTTCCACAGAGGTGCAAGCATAATAAATTCCTGCTGATTCAAAACGTTCAGCCCCTAAAGCTTCCAGTTTTCTCCAATGAACACCTGCCGCGATCAGCACTGTCCGTGCGTGTAAAATATTCCCACAATCTAGATGCAAAATATGAAAATCATCCGGGCTCGCAGCAGGCTCAATGCGTTCAACAGAAACGGGTGCCACCATTTTTGCACCAAATTTTAACATTTGTAGCACGCTTCGTGTGGCTAACTCAGCTCCTGTAAGTCCGCTAGGAAACCCAATAAAATTTTCTATCTTAGAAGATCCTGCTGCTTGTCCTCCAGGTCCTAAGCTATCAAGTACGACAGTAGAAAGACCTTCTGAAGCTGCATAAACCGCAGCAGTCATTCCTGCAGGTCCAGCCCCAATAACGGCCAAATCAGTCTCCTCTCTGGGGCAATGCCGCCAGACTCCAATATTTTGAGCCAGTTCACGAAGCCCTGGATTGCTTAATAATCGACCATTGCTGCATTCTATCACTGGCATTTTTTTAGGGAATCCCCAGTTATTCAAAAGCTTTTGTCCTTGATCGGAGCTTGAATCGTACCAGGTAAAGGGGACAAAATTTTTGAAAAGAAACTCCCTCACAAGCATGGTATCGCGACATTTCCCTGGCCCCACAATCTTTATCCCTACAACCCCAGCTGCTAAAAGAAGCCGACGACGTTCTTGTATCGCAATCAAAAGTTTTTCAGCTAGGTGTGGGACTTTGCTCAGGATTTCATGCAGTCGATCTGGACGAATGCGTAATAATCGTGTCTCACCCATCGCTACTCCTGTCACAATGACGGGACGATGCGTCAATAAATCAATGTCCCCAGCAAATTGTCCGGGTCCGTGAGTGACAATCAGTCGATTTTTATCAGACGGATTCAATATCTTCATTCCGCCAGTTTCTACAACAAACAGATCTAAATCCACATCCCCTGCATGAAAAATGACTTCGCCATCAGAAAACGAGACAGTGTCTGAAAGAGGTTTAAGAATGGATAGATCATAGGCATCAAGTGTGGGAAATGCAATGGGATTGGAGATCACATTCTCTCTTGCCATAAAACAGTCCTGAATTTTTTGAACTCTTTTCTTTTTAAATTTATTAAAGCTTCAGCCTTGCGTTTGGGATTTTAACCAGTTTTCAAGGGTAATTGCGCCTAATCTAGGGTTTTTCCCAGGCACAAGAGAGTCTTCAGCGACTACCATTCCAAAATAACGAGCATGCTCATCAGTGATCACAGGAAGTGAATCCTTAGTAGCTTTTAGATACTCTTCGATCAAAGCCGGAAAGCGTCCTCTTTGAGGTCCAGCTATTTCAATTGTAAGATTAGCCGGTGGTCTTACTGTCATGTCAGCCAAAATAGCCGCCACATCATCTGCCGCTATGGGTTGAAAAAAAACAGGCGGTAAGCGAACTGCTTGTCCGGTAGTGGCCGATTGCGCAATACTCTTTAAAAATTCAAAAAACTGCGTGGATTGCACAATTGTGTAGGGTATTCCTGCGTTTTTAATCATTTTCTCCTGAACATTTTTAGCATGAAAATATCCGCTATGGGCCAATCGATCCGTACCTACAATTGAAAGTGCCACGTGATGTTTGACTCCAGCTTCTTTTTCAGCAGCAGCAAGATTTCGATTGGACTTTTCGAAGAATTCGATAGCGGCCTGTTCATCAAAAGAGGAAGAATTGGCGACGTCAACAACAACCTGTGCGCCCTTCAAGACTGCTGCTAGTCCTTTACCTGTGGTAGCATCCACTCCAGAAGATGGAGAAGCAGAAATGACTTCATGACCAGAGGCCCTTAGAATTGTTACTAATTTTGCTCCAATAAGCCCGCTACCACCTATGATGATAATTCTCATTTAACCCTCTCAACTAGAAATTTTTAGACTGAAAATTATTCGAGTACCATCGAATCAGAAAAAGAACATTCTGTGCTTAAATCGAAAATTTTACATCTATAAATTCGCAAATTATTTATGTTGGCCTTTTATTTGTTTTTTAATTTTATTTTTAGATGTAGTCAATAGACTTCTTTCGAAAGAAGTCTCCTCATCCTTTTTGTTAAAAAAGAAAGGTTCTGATCAAGGATTAGGATGCGATCTTTGAAGATAAAGACTCGATTGAGTTTTTAATTTCTTGCATGACTTCATGCAGGGAGGGGGAATCAGCGGGGTCTCTGGCCAACATTTTTTTTAGGATAGGAATAAATTTTTCATGGTCGGAGGAAGCTTTAGACCAATCCACTTTTGCAGCATACTTCTTGTTTTGATTAGGTCCCTCTTGGTCCATGGAATCTTCCGGTATAACAGCAACAGGGAGATTTAGTATTTCTTGTGCAGCATATACACCTAAAGCCCAGATATCTACTCTTGCAGAGATATACCCCGGACTTGTTTCAGGATGAAAATATTCCGGTGCAGGAAAAGCACTTCGTAACGGACCCTTAAATTCTTTATTGAGGGGAAGAATGACACCAAAATCTATCACACGCGGTTCAAAACCTCCCTCTACTTTTTTGTATAAAATATTCCCTGGATGGAGATCACAGTGGGAGTATCCTTTATCATGCATAGCCTCCACAGCTTCCAGTATATGAAGAAAAAACATCCAACGCTCATGTAATAATAAGCGATTTAAAAATTCAGCACGGGCCTGGCCTTGACAGTATTCAAAGATTAAGCCATGCTTTTCTTCTCCACACCTTCCTGTGTAAACATGCGCTTGAATACCCTTTACGACATAAGGACAATCTTTAAATAATAGCATTGCCTTTTTTTCTGCATCAAATGTCGATTGGGCTAGCTTCTTATCAGCCTCTTTAATGACTGAAGCTGCAAAGACTTCTCCTGATTGATTAATTGTTCGATAAACGACTTTTTGACAAGCCCTCCCTATCTCCTCTTTGATGGACTTACTTTTGAAATGAACAAAAACATGCCCCTGCCGTTGCACTTCCAAAGTGACGGGAACCTCAGAATTTTTCTTAATGTAAGCAATCCCTTCATCATTATATGGAAGAGCTTGATCACATAAAGTTCCTCTAGAAACAATCTCTTTTATAGCCTGGATGATTCTTTGAATCGTTACTTTATCATAATTTTTGGTATTTTTAAGAAATTCTTGAATTCTATTCTCTGCAACGCTCTCTACATGCATGAACTTTAAGGAAAGCTTATGAACATTAGCGGTTTTTAAAGAGTAAGGATGAAGTGGAATCACTCTTCCTTTAAATCTAATAAGATTTGAAAATAACAAAGAGAGATGCAGTAAACCTGCTGTCATCACCCCTGAAATAATCGAAAGAGCTAGAGCTATATTTTGTTCCTTTCTAGATAATTCTTGAGTTAAAGGACAAAATATATATTTATTAAAAAACAAAAAGAAACTTAATTTTACCATTAAATACAGTCTAGAATATTAAATTAGGTTAGCACACTTAATTTCTATTAAAAATACAATAAGAGAGAGGAATAAAATTTAGGATGAATAAGCAAGGTTTTATCTAAAGTCGTTGAGATAGATGGATAACATTTTTCAATGGAAGATATCATATAATATGCCCAGGATAGGACTCGAACCTACACACCTCGCGGTACCAGAACCTAAATCTGGCGTGTCTACCAATTTCACCACCTGGGCAAAAAATTGCAAATTAAGCTTTGAACATACTTAATTTATAAGTTCTTGTCAAGTACATCTAGCTATATTCCATTTTTTCACCTTTAGAAGAATAAAGACAGAAATGCTAATACACATCTTTCAACTTGCCTATATACATCCATTATTTTAAAATCCGAAATATATTAAATATTTGAGAAATTCATGAATATTTCAGAGCGACTAGGATTTTATTCAAAAAGTTTATTTAACGGAGATTGCCTCAATAATTTTCGTTATAACAATACTTTAGATTCAAAAGAAATCGTGATCGCTAAAGTAGTTTCTGCAGCCATCATTGCGGGAATCATCAGTGTGATTTTTATCTCATTCTTAGCTCCTTTTACGGTCGTATTTGTAGGCTTAGGAGCATTTGTCTATCATACGGCGGAAGGATTACAGCCTCCTTCCCAAGAATTTGTAGAAAATGTGATAAAAAAAATACCAGCAGCTCCCTCTCCTCCTCTTGAAGCACCAGCCACGCTCAATCCTCATAGACCTGAAACAACCTCTACCTCTAGTGAAACCCAGGCTCCCCCTCCAAGCTTAAAAGATCGATTGTCAAACTATCTTCCAAAGTTTTTTTAATTCAAACCATGCGCTTTACATAGCTAAGCGACTGAGTCACTTAAGCCTTGTCCCCCTCTTCAAGAATTTATAAATCTTGCCTACTAATAACAGTTTGAATATAGGTAATCTAAAAATACTTATAGGGTCATTCTATGAAAACTACCTCTACCATTTCTTCTCAAGAAATCGATGACTTAGTCCATTTTACTATGAAAGAATGGAACATTCCCGGATTAGGATTATCCGTTGTACACCAGGGTAAAGACTTAAAAATTTCAGGCTATGGGGTGAAATGTTTAGGAGAGCCGGATCCTGTAGATGAAAATACTGTTTTTCAAATTTGCTCAATCACAAAGTCTTTTTGCGGATTGACAATTAACATGTTAGCGGAAGAGGGATTATTGGAATGGGAAAGACCTGTGCGTGACTATATTCCTAATTTTGCCTTAAAAGACCCTGTGGCTCAACATGAGATCACATTACGCGATCTAATTTCTCATCGTACAGGGTTTCCTGGTGCGGCGGCTGAAAGCTTTAGACTCTGGTGGCATACGGGCAGGTCGTCTGAAGAAATTCTTAACCGTCTGAGCCAGTTAGAGCCACTCCACCCCTTTCGTGCGCATTTCACGTATAACAACGAGGCTTATCTGCTCGCATCAGACGTGTGTCGTCGTGTTTCAGGAATGCCATGGAAGCAGTATTGCAAAGAAAAAATTTTTAAGCCATTAAATATGACGCGAAGCAGCGCCGATTACGCCTTCTTATCTCAGGAAAAAAATGTAGCTAAGTCCCATCTCAACCGATTAGGACATATGCAATTAATTGAATGGGACAATTGGGAGGGACTGCCCGCAGCTGCTGGGATTGCGAGCACCTCTGTTGATATGGCTAAGTGGCTGCATTATTGCCTTTCAAAACCAGCGGTCATGGAATACACCCTTCAACCTCATTCTTATATAGAACCAGAAGGACTCTTTTCTGATTTTACAATCCCTATGTGTCCGATCTTCTTTCATGAACAGCCTATCGCTAACTATGGTTTAGGTTGGATCATGTATAATCTCTATGATCGAATTGTTTACCTCCATACAGGATTAATTGATGGCATGCAGTCCATTCTAGCTATCGTACCAGAAGAAAATTTAGGAGTCTGTGTGCTCACCAATTACTCCACTCATCTAGGTGCGGTATCCATCTTGAACACCCTCTTAGATCGAGCACTAAGTTTACCTGATATAAATTGGAATGAAAAGTCGAAGCAAGCCATGCATGAGGTTGCACAAAAAATTTCTTTCGATAGAGAAACTATGGAAAGCCAGAGAGATAAAAACATTCCCCAGTCTTGTCCATTAGAAGCCTACTGTGGCGAATATATCCATCCAGCCTACGGATCTTGCAGAGTCACCAAACACCAAGATCAATTACAAATTCAAGTCATTACAAAAGACATCGGAATCTTAAAGCATTGGCAAGGAGATCAATTTGAAATCACAGACTCTTTTGCAACTACTTTTACCCCTTGGATTGTAGATTTTAAATTGAATGACATCAGTAAAAATGTCGAAAGTCTTTGTGTTGATAATCGATGCTTTCGTTGCTCCTTTGAGAAACAGAAAATCCAATGAAGTGATTTATGATATCCACTACGCCGTTCTCTAAAGACTTAAATCTTAGGATTGATGATCTCGCACATCTCACCCTAAAAAATTGGGATATCCCAGGCATGGGTTTGTCTATCGTTTATCAGGGAAAAGATCTAAAAATATCTGGATACGGCACAAAGGTCAGAGATGGAACCGATCCCGTAGATGAAAGCACTGTGTTCCAGATCGGCTCCATTACCAAATGTTTTGTAAGTTTAGCTCTTAACAAACTTGTCCATGAAGGAAAGCTGCAATGGGATCAACCCATTATTGAATATTATCCCCAGCTAAAATTCAAGGATCCTATCGCCCGTCAAAATGTCACGCTAAGAGATTTAATGGCTCATAGATCTGGATTACCTCCCATTTCTCGCCAGGCCTGGCGGCTATGGTGGTCTACAAAAAATTCCATAAGACAAATTATTGACCTTTTAGGAGAAGTAGATCCTGGGTCCTCTTTCCGTTCCCATTTTGCGTATAGTAACACAGCTTATTTACTCGCAACTGATATTGTTCACCATGTGATTAAAACTCCTTTCAAGGATTACTGCACAAAAAATATTTTTGAACCTCTTGGCATGACACGTACGAATATGTCATTAGATTTTTTAAAACAAGATCACAACGTAGCATTACCTCATAAATTACGTAAATTCGTCAAAGAACCTATTGAATGGAGTCAGTTTTTTAATAACGCCTGTGGAATGAATAGTTGCGCTAAAGATATGGCAAATTGGCTTAAATACTGCTTATCTGGCGCTCAGGCTGTTGCCTACACACAAAAACCAGAAACGATTATAGAACCTGAAGGTATTTTTGATCCCCTCACCATCCCCATGTGGTCCATCTTTGCCCATGAGCAAAAGATCACAAACTATGGACTAGGCTGGATGATGTACACCCTGAATAACCATCAGATCTTATTTCACACAGGACTCATTGATGGGATGCAGGCTATCACATGCGTAGTTCCAGATATCCAGCTGGGAATTTGCATTCTCACTAATACGTCGATTCACCTAGCGGCAGGAAGTCTTCTGAATCAACTATTAGACATATTTCTTGGCATCGAAAAAGTAGATTGGCTCCAAAAGGGACTTAAAGTAACATCTGATTACGAACAGAATATTGTTAAACAGTTAAAATCCCATGAAGAGCATCGTGTAAAAAACACCTTTCCTTCATTACCTCTAGAAGCCTACTTAGGCGATTATAGACATCCCGCGTATGGATTAATTTCGATAAAGAACACCGAAGAACAATTAACAATCTTTCTCCCCAGTCAGGAGGAAGGTCTTTTAAAACATTCTCAGTATGATCAATTTGAAATCGCTGGAGTCTCTTCAACCTGCGTCTTTCCATGGTTAATTGAATTCCAACTTACTGAAGATAAACGCCGAGTTGTTAGTTTATCTATGGAGGATTTAGGACGTTTTACAAAATTAAATTAAGTGGCTATACGAAAAAATTAACCCCCATAAATCATGATGATGGATGAGCAGAATCAAAACCTTTGCAATGAAATAGATAGATTAGCAAATTTAACCTTGAAGTTATGGGATATTCCTGGAATGAGCTTATCGATCGTTCATGAGGGAAAAAACCTAAAAGCAGCAGGTTACGGAACAACTATTCGGGATGGGTCAGATTTAGTCGATGAAAATACCGTTTTTCAAATAGCCTCCATAACAAAATGTTTTATTAGCTTAGCGATTAGCTTGCTTGTTGAAGAGGGAAAATTCAAATGGGATCAACCCATCCACGAGTATTACCCTGCTTTACAATTTAAGAATCCAATCGCTCAGAGGAATGTCACTCTAAGAGACCTTTTATCCCACCGCTCGGGTTTACCTGCTATTTCTCATCAAGCATGGCGCCTATGGTGGGGACGAAAAACGAACGTTAAAGAAGCAGTCGAACGATTAGGAATTCAAGAGCCAGGATCTTCTTTTCGCTCACATTTTGCTTATAGTAATATGGGTTTTGTTCTTGCCAGTGAGCTCCCAAAGTATGTCCTTAACACCCCCCTTCATCAATATTGCCAGGATAAAATTTTTACGCCTTTGGAAATGAAGCGCACTAATATGTCATTAGATTTTCTAAAAAAAGATAAAAACGTAGCATTACCCCATAAACTACGCAAATTTGCCAAAGATCCTATTGATTTCAACATCTTCTATAACGATGCCTCGGGAATAAACAGTTGCGCGACAGATATGGCTAATTGGTTAAAGTATTGCCTATCGGAAGCCCCAGCCATCACCTATACGCTCAAGCCTCAAACCGTCCTGGAACCAGAAGGAATTTTTGACCCCTTCACACTTCCCATGTGGTCAGTTTTTGCCCATGAACAGAAGATTACGGACTACGGCCTAGGCTGGATGATGTATACACTTAATAATCATGTTGTTTTATTTCACACTGGAATGATCGACGGTATGCAGTCCATTGTCGCCTTGGTACCTACAAAAAAATTAGGAATTAGTATTCTCACCAACGCTGCCATACATCTTGGAGCTGCAAGTTTCTTAAATCATTTGCTCGATATTTTTCTCCAAGTAGAAAAAAAAGACTGGCTTCAGGAAGGCTTAAGAGTGACAGCTGATTATGAAAAAAATGTTGCACAATGTTTAAAAAATCATGAAGAGCGCCGCAAAAAAAACACCTCTCCTTCTTTACCCCTCAATCATTATGTAGGAGAATATGTACATCCTGCATATGGAAGCATTTACATTCAACCGGATAAGGAGGAGTTAAAAATTACAATCCCCAGTCAAGAAACAGGTCCCTTAAAGCACTCTCAATATGATGAGTTTCAGATTACAGAAATTGCCACCACTATTATTTTTCCTTGGTTGATACAATTCAAACTATCTGACGATAAAAGTCAAATCCTAGGTCTATCCATGGAGGACTTAGGCTATTTTGAAAAAAATAAAAAAGCCTGATCTTATCTATCAAGACTCTTTGCCGATAATCCTGAAAATGGTAACGTAATGATTTTATCGCAAGGAATTTATGTATGTTTAGATCTGCTGTTTTCAGGCTTTTTTTAATCTGTTTTTCTCCCTTACCCTCACTACACAGTCAGACAATTGAATTTACTAACGTGATTGAATCGTTAAAAGCCTCTTCATTCGAAAACCCGCTCATTATATCAACTCCCAGCGCGTATTCCCAACAAGCCTCTATATTTTTTCAATTTCCCAAAGCCTATCATGACCTTGCTTTTGATCTACTCAAGGAACAAATTTCTAAAAATAACGAAGACTCACCGTTAATTAAACACACAGCTCAGAAACTCATTTTTGTTGGAGAAATAAACTGTAGCTATCCCGCTTGCTCCCCATTCCCAGATCAAAGTCTAAAATTTAAAATTGTACCTATAAGAATCGAATCTAACATCTCTTCCACTACGGAAGATAATCAGATTATCAGAATTAAAACTTGGTTTTTAATTTCACAAGTGGAAGGGCTGTCCGAAATTCACCAAAAATATCCCTCCCATTATTACTCTCAACATTGGCCTGCGAATAACGAATTCAAATTTGAAATCGCCCAGCAAACACAGGCGTCTGAAGGTTAGTAAAAATTCTTTCATCAGAAATGATTGAATATAAAATTAAACAGACGTGGCTCTGTAAGACCCTTGGGTTTATGACTGGTCATTTAAATTATCATTATGTAAAATAAAATCTATTTTTTATAAGCAGAACTCCAAATTTATTGTGTATAAATCTCTAAAAAAAATTAGAAAGAGATCTGCTTAAGTTTTGATTTGAGGTAAAAATGTTTAGTATTCAAACAGCTTATCTATCCATGATTTTTGTGATCGTGAGCTGCAACTATTTAGTCCAATTCCCTATTAATGATTGGTTAACCTGGGGATCGTTCACCTATCCAATAACTTTTTTAATCACAGAGCTCAATAATTGCTTTTTTGGTCCTAGATTGGCTCGTCGTGTTGTCTATATTGGGTTTTTACTTGCTTGCATCTTGTCTCTGCTTGTCTCTACTACAAAAATAGCTCTTGCGTCAGGTTTGGCTTTTCTCATTTCCCAACTTTTCGACATTTACGTCTTTTCCATGCTCCGTAGAAGTTTATGGTGGTTTGCCCCTCTTCTAGCCTCCATTTTAGCTTCATTCATTGATACTGGCATTTTTTGGAGTTTAGCATTTTGGGGAGAACCAGTTCCTTTCATTAAATGGATTACAAGTGATTTTCTTATCAAACTTCTTTGTGACTTTTTAATGTTAATTCCTTTTAGAGCTGCTTTAAGAAAAATGTATTCCTCACCTGTAATAGAATAAAGATTGACAGAAGAGTATAGATCAGCGAGGATGCACTAAAAGTCAGTTTTGCAAACAAACACATTTTTAAAATCTATTGATTTAAAAAAATTCATGCTTATGAAGATAAAAAAAGACCACCCTCATAAAAAACGTTTTATCCAAAGATTAGGTCGCAGTATTTTTTTTGCATCTATTCTTATTAGTAGTTCTCTTATTTTGGGGATGTGGGGCTACCATCATTTTGAAAAAATGAGTTGGTTGGATTCATACGTCAATGCAGCCATGATTTTATCAGGCATGGGTCCCCTACAGGCTCCAAAAACTGTGGAAGGAAAGATTTTTGAGGGGACCTATGCTCTTTTTAGTGGAATTCTTTTCCTTGTATGTGCAGCTGTAATTTTCGCTCCAGTTTTACATCATTTTTTTCATAAACTTCACATGGAAGAAGAAGAAAATTCTTAAGAAGTAAGTTTGTCTTTGAATTGCGTGCTCATCGCGGCTACAAAACAAATCCTCTTCCCTTCTCCGAATCCCTTGATGTGCGAGAAACGGAGAAAAGAAGGGTTTTCCGACTAAATAAAGTAATTCACAGTAGATAAAGCAAACGTTAGGAAAATGGGCATCTTCCTTGTTCTGATCTCATACATTTTATTTACTATGTTGGAAATACTCAACACGATCAAGCTGGGACATAAAATGCCTAGGATAGGAGAAAGCATGTTGGCAATTCCTATGAATCCTAAATTTGCAATAGCCACGGAGATTACTAATGTAATTCCTAAGGGCAATAAGGGTCCCTTATCTCCAGGTAGTAAATCTTTTTGAATGTATTCCGCACAGATAGAGACAATCGGTATAGCCGTCGTTAAACAAGCCATTGCAACAGATAAACACGCAAAAAAAGCTCCTTGAGGTCCTAACAAGTGCATGGCTATAGAAGATAGACGTTCTTCCGGGAGGTGGTTGACTGGCAAAATGTGCGTATAAAAAGAAGCTACATAGGTTAAACCCACATACATTGCAGATAAGAGTCCAGCTGCTAAAAGACTTGCTTTCAGCATTTTGCTAAAAATTTCCTGACGTCCAGCGGGAGTATTCATAGCCTCCTTATCAGTCATAAAATGGCTTAATACGAGAGGGGCAAAGATAAAGGCGGCAATTAAATCTAGCGTATTATAGCCCACATGTAAACCTTGAGTAAAGGCTTCTCCCTGGGACCATGCCACTTCATGCGCAGCAGGAGGATTCATAAAACCTAAAACTAGAATGCACCCTAGGCATAGTAAGAGAATAGGAGTTAAAACAAGCCCGAGTAAATTAATTACCTTATTTTGTCTAAGAGTAAAACCCAATACTAAGAGGCTGGCTAGAATACTAAAACTGAAGAGGGAAATCCCTTGAGGAATATAAGGCTTTAATGTAGCAAATGATAAGGTGATTAAGCGAGGAATAGACCCTAAGGGCCCCAAAATAGCTTGGATGATGAACACTAAAATTAAACCCGGAACCCTACCTACCTGTCCAAAAAAGTTACGATAATCTCCTCCAAACATCATCATGGCAATTAACCCTAGCAGAGGTAAACTCACCCCTGTGATTAGCAGACCCAGCATTGCAAATAAATTTTTATCACCGGCATTCCCGCCTAAAATTAAAGGCCATATTAAATCGCCGGCTCCAAAAAACATTGAAAAAAGCGCAAGGCCGGCTGCTATAATACTGGATGATTTTTTTAGGGACATATCATTCTCCGTTCATATTAATAATAATCAAAGGCTTAAATAATACAATTAAACTCTTCAAAAGGCAATCACCAATTTGAATGGTCCGCCCACTCGATGACGAATACTAATTAGAGGTTATATTGGATATCGAGCGGGACAAGGTTGTTAACATTTGATCGTTACGCAACCGCGCCCATTTTCTATAGTCGTGGTGGTAGAGCCACTGCAGACAAAAGAAATTGGACGATAGTGACATATTGTCATAATCTTTAAGCACCCGCTCCTAATTGATAAGGATTACATTACATCATGACAAAGCAAAAGTTAATTTGTCAATGATTTTGAACAGCCCTAAGTCATTCCTGCTTTCTTTGATTGCGGTTTTCAAAATGAGTCATTCGCTTTTGATTTTAATTTTTTGATAAGCTACGATGTATCCATGCTTCGAGACTTTACACCCAAAACACTCATATGCATTCAAGAAGGATATTCTAAGAAGTTTTTTCTTGATGATCTTTTTGCTGGAGTTACAGTAGGAGTTATAGCACTCCCTCTTGCACTCGCGTTCGCCATTGGATCTGGGGTAGATCCTGCAAGAGGACTTTACACGGCCATAGTCGCTGGTTTTTTAATCTCTTTACTGGGAGGAAGTCGGGTTCAAATAGGAGGCCCCACAGGGGCTTTTGTCATTATAGTCTATGCAATCATCCAAAAGCATGGGTACGACGGCTTAGCTCTTGCGACATTGATCGCTGGGGTGCTGATTATTTTACTAGGATTAGCTCGTGGGGGTGTTTTATTAAAATTTATTCCCTACCCTGTTACGACTGGATTTACTTCAGGAATTGCACTGGTCATTTTCTCTTCACAAATAAAAGATTTTTTGGGATTGCAGATGCCTAGCGTTCCTCCTGAGTTCCTGACTAAATGTAGAGAATATTGTTTAGCAGCCCACACGTGGAACCCTTGGGCCTTTGGACTAGCCTTAGGCACATTAGGCTCCATTTTTATTTTACGCTCTCTTTACCCGCGTCTTCCTGGAGTCATCCTAGCTGTTAGCGCAGCATCAACTTTAGCCTATGTATTCCACTTGCCCATCGAAACAATTCAAGATAAATTCGGAGAGATTCCCCGCACAATTCCTCTTCCCACTCTACCCTCCTTTACGTACGATCGGTTAGTCGCGGTATTTCCTGATGCTATTTCTATCGCTATACTCGGTGCTATTGAATCCCTCCTTTCAGCCATGGTAGCTGACGGGATGACAGGGCAACGTCACCGCTCTAACTGTGAGTTAGTTGCGCAAGGATTAGCTAATATAGGCTCTATTCTATTCGGAGGAATTCCAGCGACAGGCGCAATTGCACGTACTGCCGCCAATATCAAAATGGGAGCTAAAACTCCCTTTGCAGGAATGATCCACGCTCTTACTCTCCTGTTGCTTATGCTTTTCTTTGCCCCACTTGCAGCTAAGATTCCCCTTTGCGTACTTTCTGCTGTGCTCATCTTTATCGCTTGGAATATGAGCGAAATCCCGCATTTTCTAGAGATTTTAAAAACATGGAGTAGCGAATCCATTATTCTAATCATTACTTTTCTGTTAACAGTTCTAGTAGATCTTGCAGTAGCAGTGCAAATGGGTGTAATTTTGGCGGCTCTTTTATTTGTAAAAAAAATGACAGATACAACAACGATCGAGGTTTGCAAGCTTCTAGTGACAGAAAATGCCCATGAACACCCAGAATATAAAGATGGGGATCTCATTTTAAGAAAAGATGTACCCTCTGACGTGCTTATTTTTGAAATCAAAGGTCCTTTTTTTTATAGTGTTGCCCAACTACTTGACGACGCCATTGCTAAATTAGACACCACCCCCCATTATTTTATTTTAAGAATGCGAAAAGTTCCCTTAGTAGATTCAACGGCAATTAAAGCACTGAAAGCCTTTATCCAAAAATGTAAAAAGAAACAAATCACTTTTCTTCTTTCCGGTGCCAGCGAACAACTCTTAAAAAATTTTGAAAAACATCATCTTCTAAATTCCATTGATAAAGATCATATTTTCCCTCATATTGATGCCGCTTTAGATTACGCGAAAAAAGGAAAGCAATGAACAAAGGTGTTATAGGAATTATTCTAAGTGAAGATAAATCACAAGTCCTTCTCATCAAACGTCAAGATGTCCCTGTTTGGGTTTTACCTGGAGGTGGAGTCGAAAAAGACGAATCTTCTACCGATGCTGTGATAAGGGAAGTCTGGGAAGAAACGGGCCTTAAAGTAAAAATCTATCGAAAAATTGCAGAGTATTCTCCTGTGAATCGATTAGCAAGTTTAGCTGAAACTTACGAATGTATTCCTTACGAAGGGGAATTACAAAGAGGATCCGAAACGAAGGCTATCTCTTATTTTCCTCTGGATCAACTCCCTAAAAATTTCTTTTTTTTGCATCTTGAGTGGTTGCAAGATGCACTTAAAAATCAAACAGATGTTATCCATCAACCTCTCAGTCATATCACTTATTGGAATCTATTCAAATATTTTATAAGACATCCCTACTGGGTGATACGCTTTCTAATTACAAAAATCATCAAAGATTAAATATGAGGCCCACATATTGAAACCAAAAGCTGGGTTTGAAGTACAAATAAAACTCGTCGTTAAAACCGCGACTTTTGGAATATTTATCGACAAATTTTTCCAACCAAAACGATTGTTGAAAGAACTCTATTAATAAATCCTTTTTCAAGAAGAGGGTAATCAACTCCTTGAAAAAGGTAAACTGCAGATGGCCGTGTGAGTAAAATAAAAGTCTTGAGTAATCAAATAAGTCTTAGCTAAAAAACATGTCTTAAGTCTGCCCTCAGCAGTTTTTTAATGTGTGTGAGGATGGGCATCATCATGCTCATGGGAGTGCTCATGCGAAGTTGGTATTTTCTCCTGTAATTTTTCGTTCGTTTCTCCTGTTCTTTTTAGCTCGAAATCTCTTTCTCTTTTGCGTCGTTTAATAATGTCTATCTGACATTCATAGTTAAGCACGTGGAACATTTGCTTGAAATTTTCCCATTCATCAGCAAAATCCTCAATCATCTTCAGGTCCACGTTTTGTTTAATGGCTGTTAACTCGAAAAGCATTTTATGAGCACTGACTAAACGCTTGGGGGTATCTGGCTCACCAGGTTTAATTTTTTGTTGGAGAAAATACTCTGTGATTAAAACCGCAATTTCATCTGAAGCTGAGTCTTTTAACGAAACCCAACGAATAAAATTATTTCGTTCGAAAGGTGTGGAAAATTTGCTGTTTTTTAACTCAGTAATTCCCTTGTACATCGTTTCAATATATTGATCGATTTGGTTAAAAACCAATTCATCATGATAGATTCCACAAGGCATTTGACAATGACTTTGCAATAAACCCATATGACAAATGAAGGTAAAAACAGTACTCATTAAAATCTTTCGTTTCATTTCCACTCCTTCAAATTTGGGATGTATACGGAGGATCTCACTCGTGAGATTCTTCGTTATAAAGACTTAAAAAAATTTAAGACTTAGTGCTACCAAGGATCGGTTGTACTAAATCCAAAAATATTTTACAAGTTTCTTTTCTAAAAATTTTTCGTAGTGCTTAATTATTAAATGATTAACAATTAATTATTTAAATAAATAATTTAAAATTTTTATCCGGTCTAAGTGGGAATAAATGTTCTTTTTTGTTAAAGAGCTAAATGATTAGAGTGTGGAGTTTTTAGCCATTTAGGTCGCGTGAAAGCCTGGGGATGTCAAAAACTCCAAATGGATTAATAAATATTAAAAAGGGGGAGTCTATGGGATTTACAGCTGGATTTATTGGACTCGGTTCTATGGGTTCCCCTATTGCCATGAATCTCATAAAAAAAGGTGTTAAACTCTACGTTTATAATCGAACGAAGGATAAAACAGAGCCCCTCGTCCGTCAAGGAGCAATTCCCCTTTCATCTCCTCAAGACATGTTCAATTATTGTGACATTGTCTTTTCAATGGTTGCTAATGATTTAGCCTTACAACAAATTTGTCTAAGTGAAAATGGATTACTCAATAATTCCAAAAAAGAAGCCATTCATGTATCCATGAGTACCATTTCTCCTATGCTTTGCAAAGAATTAGTAGAGAAACATAAAGAAAAAAACGTTTACTACGTCTCTTGCCCTGTATTCGGCCGTCCTGATGCCGCGGAAAATGCTAAATTAGCTGTGTGTATGGCGGGCGATGATTTAGCAAAAATGAAAGTTAAACCCCTTTTGGAGTTTGTCAGTCAATCTATCTATGATTTTGGCCACCACGCAGAAAACGCTAACACGGTAAAACTATCGGGTAATTTTTTAATTTTGAATGTAATTGAAGCACTCGCTGAGGCATTTTCTTATGCCAAGAAAAGCGGGGTGCAGATTGAAGATCTTTTAACTTTCCTCACTCTAACACTTTTCCCCTCTCCGGTTTATAAAAACTACGGCACTATCATCTCTAATCAACAGTATGATCCACCAGGATTCAAAATGGATCTAGGGTTAAAAGACATCAATCTTCTTTTAAGATCTGCTGATCATCTTAAGATCCCTCTGCCCCTAGCAGGAATTTTGCACGATCGTCTAATGACAGGCTTGGCGCAGGGCCGTGAAAATCTGGATTGGTCTGCCATTGCAATGACGCAAATGGAAGAGTCAGGAATTTAAGGGCGCAAGTTGTTTAAAGCTTGGTCTCTCTTGAGTATTTATTGGTTAACGCTTAGATTCTTTGATAAAGATCTTGAGTCGTTCATACAAATTTCTAGCTTGGAAAAGAATAAATCCCTATAACATTTCACATATGCAGCAATTTTTCCTAATTCTTAACCGTACTTTTGAACAACTTTTTTTAAAATCCTGGTGGGTGATCCTCTTTGGACTTTTATGTTTTATCATATTTGAACAAGGAATGAAAACACATCGCCAAGAATACGCTAGACTTCAAAAGCATCATCGGGACCTGGAAAAACAAAGGAAAGAGGCCATCATGCTTCAGGAAAAATTAATGTTAGAGATCAATAGTCAAAGTGACCCTGCATGGGTAGAATTAGTTCTAATGAAAGGACTCGGCTTAGTACCAGAAGGCCAGACAAAGGTATTTTTTGAGAACTTAAGCACAGCAAGTCATGACAGATAGTTTATTTTTAATTCTCGGTATTATTTCCTTAACCTTTGCTTCAGGCTGGTGTTCAGCTTCAGAAGCTGCCTTATTTTCATTATCAAGCATCAAGGTTAAAAGTTTTAAAAGTAGTGATAACCCGCTCGAGCGACTCATCGCTAAATTGCTGGCCCAACCTCGCGATCTATTAGTAACCGTATTTTTTTTAAATACCGTTGTGAATATTCTCTTACAAAACGTTGTTTCTCACGCCTTCATGAATTCAGGGGGATGGATCATGGCTGTTGGACTTCCTTTTGTGTTATTACTCATCTTTGGTGAGATAGTTCCTAAGTATATTGGTATTCAAAATAATGTAAAAATCTCCAAGCTTACTGCTCCAGCCTTGCTGTTTTTTCAGAAAATTCTCACACCTATTAAAAACTTTATTATATTTATCTTATCTCCCATCACACGGACTCTTTTTTTCTTTTTAAAAGAGGACGCTGATATTTCAAGAGACGAGCTTCAACACGTTTTAAGAAAATCTGAAGAAGAGGGTGTGCTAAATCATGAAGAACGTGAGTTGATTTGGGGATATGTCAATCTTCAAGATACTACCGTTAGAGAAATTATGCGTCCGCGCGAGGAAATTCTGTATTACGATGTGAAAGAACCCTTAACAAAGCTCATTCATCTTTTTGTAGATAAACAATGCACAAGACTTCCGCTTTGCGATAATGGAATTGAAAACGTCCTTGGTATAATCGATGCCAAACAATACTTTCTACATCGTGATAAAATTAAAGAACCTAAGGATTTACAAAACTTTTTGTGGCGTCCTTACTACATTCCAGAAACCACTCCTTCTCGCACGCTTTTAAAACGTCTGGATGAAAGCGGTCAAGAAATTGCTCTTGTCGTCGACGAGTATGGTTCCATTTCTGGGTTAATTACGTATGAAGATATTGTAGAAGTGGTGGTGGGAAAGATTAGTGACTTACGCGATCAAAAAGTAATTTTTACTCAAGCTGGAAAGGATGAGTTAATAGCCAGTGGGAAGATGGAACTCGAAGAATTCAATCAATTATTCGATTCAAACCTTTCCAGCGAAAGCATGGTGACACTAGGAGGATGGCTCACTGAACAATTAGGAGAAATCCCCACGACAGGTACCAAGTATGAAACCCAACGGTTTCTCTTCCAAGTGCTAGCAGCCGATCCCAATCGCATCAGACGAATTTATGTTAGAAAATTAGGTAAGGACTGATTGATGGAAATCTCAGCAACTTGGTGGCTTTTTTTCAATTTTTTATCCATTTTTGTTCTTGCTTTTTTTTCCATGGCAGAAATGGCCAGTGTTTCCTTTAATAAAATTCGACTTCAATACTACTATAGCAAAGGAAATACCAGGGCCGTTTGGCTAAATTACCTTTTACATAATCCCTCTAGATTGTTTGGAACTACCCTGATTGTCGTCAATTTAGCGATGGTCATTGGCTCGGAGTGTGCGCGTCATTTTCATAGTTCGCTCGGTCTCGATCCAGATTTAGCTCCTCTATCTCAGGTTATTTTAGTGGTGGTATTTGGTGAGTTAGCCCCTATTTTTGCAGCTAGACGTTATCCTGAACACGTCGCAATGATTTGTGTTCCTGTTGTTTATTGCTCTGCAAAGCTCATGACGCCACTTCTATGGATCGTGAGTGGCTTTTCAAAAATGGCAAACTATCTGATAGGTGGACGTCAATCAGCTACAAATTTTTATATCAACCAAGAAGAACTACAAAAACTACTTGAGGAACAGGACGATACACAGCCCTATAATGAAAATTTTGATACAATTACTAGCAACATTTTTAAAATGAATGAAAAAGATGCGCGCCACATCATGATTCCCATTGATAAAATTTTATCTTTAGGAGCAAGTGCGACGGTCATAGACGCTAGACGCCTAATGGCAAAAACGAAAGAGCGCTTTTTAACTCTTCATCTTGGAGAGCCTCATCACATTATTGGGATTGCTTTTCCAAGAGATTTATTACGCATTCCGGACAACAAAAAATTAAGAGATTATTGTAAGTCGCCATGGTTTATTACACAAAACACAAGCCTCATGCAAATCCTAAAGCAATTTAAGAACAATAACCAAAGTGTTGCCATTGTACTGGATGATAAAGGGCAGGCTGTTGGAATACTCAGTTTAGATAACATAATGGAGGCAATTTTTGGTAAACCTCCTATCACAAATGGTAAACAAGAACTCACTCAACTTGTCATCAAAAGAACTTTTGATGGCTCTATGACAGTCGAAGAGTTTTTTAAACAATTCGATATAAAGTTATCGAAAAATCTCCAACAAACTCTAGGCGAACTCGTCATCTCCACCCTTGGACACATGCCAGAAAAAGGAGATTCCATCTATATAACACCCTTTGAAATCACTGTCGAAGATACAACCATGCTTGAAGTGAAAAGCGTGATAATCACGACTAAGCATTTTTAAGCTCAGCTCTCTATTAGTTTATTGCATTCTGCATTTATAAGGTGATTTGTAAATAATTACGACATTATCAAGTGTTATTTCATAAACTTTTTCAATAACGTATGAAGGATCTGCAATGCAGCATCCACGTCATCCTGAGTTGTAAATCGACTGATCGAAAAGCGTATCGATTCTCTGGCCCGATCAAGGGGAATCCCCATGTTCAACAAAATGCGAGAAGGCTCGAGTGCCCCTGAAGCACATGCAGAACCATGACTTGCAGAAACCCCTGCCATATCTAAAGCGGCTAATAAGGTTTCCCCATCCACACCCTTAAAGGCAATATTTACCGTGTTGCAGACTCTTTCCCCCTCTCCATTAATTCTGATTCTATCCCCAAAAGAATTAATCAAGCTACTTTCAAAATAATTTCTCAATCTCAACATGTTTAGCGAAGCTTCAGGCAAGCAATGACTCAGGATTTTTACCGCTTCTGCCATACCTGCAATATCAGCCAAGTTTTCGGTGCCGCCCCTTCGATTGTATTCTTGTTCCCCTCCCATAAGAAGAGGATGTAATTTTAATGAGGACTTAACATACATAAAACCGCATCCTTTAGGAGCATGAAATTTATGGCCGCTAAACGACATCGCAGAAACACCTAAGGGTATTTTAAAGGTTTCTTTACCAAATAAAGCGACACCATCAACAAAAAATGAAATTCGATTTTCTTCAGCCAATTGAGAAATTTCTTGAATGTTGGTTTTGACACCTGTTTCATTGTTAACCGCCATTAAAGCGATAAGCTTTGTATCAGAACGGAGGGAAGATCTTACCTCTTCCAATGATACAGCGCCTTTTAGACCAGGAGATAAAACTGTGACTTCCCAGCCACAAGCTTTAATGAATGGCAAAAGCGCATAAACACACGCATGCTCAAGATTAGAGGTGATCAAATGACCTTTTTCTAGTTGTGCTACTCCACGTAGGAGCATATTCGCACCTTCGGTCCCCCCAGAGGTAAATAGGATTTCTTTCGGACGAACATTTAAGTAAGAAGCAATTGTTTCTCTGGATTCAATCAAAAGTCGACGTGCTTCACGGCCATACTGATGGGAACTAGAGGGGTTTCCTGGGTATGTATATAAGGCATTTTTTATCACATCAATCACTGATGGATCGACAAATGTACTTGCGTTATTATCGAGATAGACTCTTTTCATTCAACTCATCAATTTTAATGATCACTACTGTGATATTATCCAAGCCACCTTTTGCTTTAGCCTGGTCCACTAGAATTTTAGCAGCAGATTCGATACTGGGATTTTCCAAAACAACTTTTTCCATTTCCTTTAATGTCAACATGTCGGATAAACCATCTGAACACATAAAGAATATATCATGATTTTTTACATCACAAATATGAACGGAGGGATCTATCGACCTTTCTGTCCCCACAGCTTTGGTAATGATATTTTTATATAAAAAATCTTCAGCCGTATACTCATCAATTTGTCCCATATCCACTAATTCTCTTAGCAAAGAGTGATCCTTCGTAAGCTGTTCAAGCTTATGATTGTGCAAGCGATAAATTCGACTATCGCCTACATGCGCATAAATGATTCCTTTTGAATGACAGTAGAGACAGCATATTGTCGTCCCCATTCCCTGTAACTCAGGATCTGTTTTACTTAGATCATACACAGCCTGGTTTGCATGCTCTATAGAAAGTTGCACCAATCCATGGGCTTCATCGATAGATAAATTAGGACCAGCAATCGCAATCGTTTGACGAAAATGTTCGCACAAAGCTTTTACAGCCTCCCTAGAAGCAACCTCTCCTGCTCGATGACCACCCATCCCATCGGCCAGCACGTAAAATTTCAACTCAGGAACCTGTGCCCAGTAGTCTTCATTATTTTGACGAACCAGTCCAATATCCGTGATTCCATAGGCAAATACCTGATAGGTGGTCTTCATAGCCATAAAAATTTCTGATAAATGATCTTTAACTGTTTCTTCATCCAAGATAATTGAAAATCAAAGACTTGGTTTGTAAACATAGAAAACATACATTTACAAAAAGATTTATAATCTTAACATAACAAGGAATTTTTTACCACTTCACATTTTATATAAGAAAACTTTCAAGGTATGCGTGATGCCACCAGTCATAAATTTCTTTACCCGAGATAAATGAGAACTTATCGTTCAAACTTTATTAGGATCCATCACTTTTCCCATAAAAAGAATCATTCCTGTGGTCTTTTCAAAAATAATGTAAATAAATGGGTGATCTACTTCGAATAAAACAGGAGGTTTGGGATCAGCTACGGATGTGACGTTCATTCCAATCGCTGTAGCTGCAGCCGCCTCACTCCCTGTCTCATCCATAGAAACATATATTTTATGTAAAACATGCCCGATCTTCAATCCTTTAACACCTGTCATTCCAGAAAAATCTGCTTGATCTGTAAATGGCAAACCCATGCCTACTCTTTTGAATGCGTCATTCAGCTCAAAAGAGGAAAGTGCTTTAAATTTTGGTAGAGTGACAAGCATTCGCGTATTTTGTAATAAACGCACCCATTCTTGAAATTTTTCAGCACTCAAATTTTTTTCTAAATCAGAGAGTCCCTCTTTTTGATGAGGCAAAACTATAAGCATGGATAATTGAGGCCCATCGGGTCTAGAAGGAATGTAAGGCATTTCTAACAACGCCACTTCAGGAGTATCACCATAGGGAAAATAAGCTGTCTGGGTCATCGACAAGACCGTCTGTACATTGCCGTCTTGGGTAAAAAAAGGTTGCTGATGGGTTAGACGCGAGTCAAAGGAGTTTTTCCATTTAGCTTTCATGTATAGGGCGCTAATTAAAACCATCCGTGTCGAACTATCAATGGCTTCCGAGGACAAAATATCTACAATCTTTCCAAAAGTATTTTGTTTGACCCAGGCGTTAATTGTTGCTCGAGACGTTTCGGTCTGTGCTTTAAAATCTACAAACCTGAAAGCACCCTTAAAATATTTCCCCATTGTATCTCTAAAAATTGGAAGAATAGGAAAATTTGATTGAATCCAAAGCGAATTTGCTACACTTAGCCTCACATCTTCTGAGGCATTGCTAGGATAAAATGTAAAATATTTATTCAACCATTCCCAACCTTTATTCATTTCTTCTACGGATGTTGGATAGTGAAAAATAGTGGAAATCTCTTTTTGCGTGCTTCCCTTAGAACCATTGTACACCATAGCAAAGGCTGAGGAAATGCTGTAAGGAGAAAAGCTAAAATTATCTTCATTAGGCATTTCCTTATAAAACTCTAGAGCAAAAACGTTTGTGCTCTTAGCCACTTGCAAGGCCTCTGCAGGAACTTTAAGGGTTTTAATTTGCTGAGCAAACCCCACTCCTGCCATCAGTAATAAACTGCATACAAGCCATTTTCCTAATAATTTCATCATATTCATTCCTCTAAACTAAAATTACATCGCTTGCTTATGAAAAGACCTCAAAAATTGAAGTCAGCTTGGTTTCTCCACTAATAAAATCAGTAAAATACTTATGGCATTAAAAATAGCATGCAAGCTAATAGGAGCCCAAATGGATTTTTGTCTTTCATAGATAAAACCCAAAAAACAAGAGAGCACAAATAAGGCAGTCAGCAGTTCTATATTCCCCATTCCTTGCTGCGGAGAAAAGTGAAAGACTGCAAAAATTCCTGATGTGAGGACAACTGCAGCCATAGGATGAAAAAAACGCTTAAGCCAATTCTGCAAAAATCCTCTAAATAATAATTCCTCAATCAAAGGGACAATAAAAATAACAAGGAGGGCCATACAGATAAATAAAGGTTTTGAAACCGTTGCATCTTTTATCAATTGAACAGCCACCTGTTGGGGCTCAACGTTTTGATAAAAATAGGCTACTAACATGGCAACCAACTGACTGATCACAACAACTAATGGATAACTCAAGATCCAGCTCATGCAAGCGAGCATCATATCATGGAGTTTAGCCGTCCACCCATAAAATGCATACGGTCCTGCAACGATTTCTCTATTAGCCTTAGATAACAACCGATAATAAAAGAACAACCCTAAACCCGTTAAAATAATCGCATAAATGGTAAACCAAGCCTGCCATTCAGAACTTAACCCCCTAGTTTTTTCATCGCTTCCTAACGCGTAAAAATAATGCCACAGTTGAAATGTGAGCGGAGCTAATATAATCTGAAAAAATAAAAAAACAGTAAAAGCCCCTAAAAATGCTTTAGTGGATAGTTTTTGTGGGATTTTTTTATCTTCTCTGGAAAAAGTAAAGTACCCATTTCTCAAAGCCATCCAAAGAAAAAGCAGAAAAACTAAGCCTGAACTTAGCAGAATATGTAACCGTTCAGAGATTGCCATTTGTACATTATCCATTCCTAGCGTAAACTCCATGAAATCCCTTCTAATCTCATCACGAAATCCTCTGTCAAACGTGAGCTTAACTCATAAAAGTAAGCAGGGTCTAAAGGGTTGCAATTCTGGGGAACTAATAAATGACGAGTTAAAATTTCTTGCATCACAATGCAAGGTTCTTGTCCGCGCATATCAATCATTCGGACGCGTAGTTTTAACGTGAGTAAATTTTTGCGTTGCAAGTGAGGAGGCATGCAACGATCATCCACATTTCCATATTGATCATAACTATAATCCACAAGTTCAGTCGCTACAATAAAGTCAGAACCCCCAAAATATTTGGCAAAGGAAATATCTGGATTGAAAAAGGAAGAAGAGCCCATACGCTCCATCTGCTTTTTTACACTTTCTTCTGAATAAACAAATACCTCTCCCCGATCCATCAGTTTGAAACGTATTCCACTCATTAACTCCTGAGCTCTTTCAGGATTTTTTGTGGCATCACTCATCGGAAGTAATACAACTTTAGGTTTGACCGTCCCATCATCATGACAAGGAAAAAAATCCCCGTAGCGTGGTCCACAAGCTAGCAATAACAGAAAAGACAAACAGATCGCAATCATTCTTCCCATACAAATATCTCCTTTTTATGCCAAAGCGATCTTAAAATTGCATTGGGGTAAAGCCAAAATTCAAACTTCAAGATCTCTTCGAGTATATTTTTATAAGTCTCAAGAAATCAAAAAATAGCAAAAATTGTCATTATTTGCTATGAGAGTTCAATATGAACCTTCTCTCGATAAAATTTTAGATCTACCCCACGGAGAATTATGGTTGATAGATTAAATATAGTAAGCACGCAAAGTAAATCTTCAGAACCCCCTTTCGCTAATTCCAAGAATGGATGGCGTTATGAGGCTCAGGCTAAGTTTGAACGGATGTGGTTGATGGATCCAGAACAATTTAATCCTATGCGTAACTGTCTTGAAAGAGAGAGGTTGCAAAGAACAAAAGATTTAATTCAACGTTTTATGGATGCAAAAAATAAATGGGTGGCTGACCTTGCGTGTGGTGGAGGAACGTTAAGCAAGCATCTTTATGAATTAGGAGCACACATTCATGCTCTTGATATAGCTTCAAATGCCTTATCTAGACTAAAGATGACAGTCCCTCAAATTGCTCAAACCTTCCAACAATGCTTACCACATACAACTTTAGAAGATGACAGTTATGACCTAGTTATAGCTAATGAAGTCATCGCTTATCTTCCAACCGAGCAGCTGCGTTTATTTATGGCTGAACTCAGTCGACTTGTAAAACCTCAGGGTTATGTTATTTGTTCAACGCCCCTGGATTTAAATACGCAAGACCCCTTACAACGCTTTGCTAGCTTAGCAGAAACTGAATTTAAGATTCACGAATGGGTCTGCAGTTATCATCGTCTATACATTCGTTTAAAAAATTTTTTCAGCGCTCCGTCCCATTTCGCCAAAGCAAGAAAAGATCGTGAGTATCTTCTACAGGAATCCCAAAACAGACAAGGATTCAGTCGAAAATGGTTTCTATGGAATAGTCATGGATTGTTAGCGGCTGTATGGTCGATCGTCCAATACATCACCAATCCTATTGCCAACTTTATCAAACAAAGTCGTTCCTTAATGCTAACGCTGGAAAAAATTTGTCGCTTACTTTTGGGGGATGCAGGGATCAGCCATGCGATTTTTATAGCCACTAGACGCCCTTTACAGCCCCTACACTTGACAAAGAATGAGACACCTATTGAAAGAAAAGGAAAAAGAGAGATCTGGGAATAGCTCTACTTCAATCTTTCAGGTGTTTGTTAGTCAATGATCAATAAATGAGAAGTTGGTTTTAACATTAAGGTTTAAACCTCTCAAAAAAAAGATTTTTTAAACCAATACTTATCTTTTCATCTTGATTTAAATAACTTTGTAATTTATCTCTTAGAATCTCTTTTTGGGAAAGGGGTAATAAACTTATAAATGAGGAAAGCTTATGGATATACACAATAAAAACTTTATTCTTTGCGCCGGGCCAGAATGCTCGTAACTCAGCAATTAAATGTTGGAATGACCTAGCAAAATTTTTCGACTTACATAAGCGAATTGTCTTTAGGGCCGCGTAGTCTAATGTAAGGAAAGGTTCGTTCTTTAATTCCGTTCCTGCCACTTTGAGCATGATATTATAAAGCTGCTTAAGGGTAATACCTGGAGATATGCTGTGTATTAAAGGCTCTGCCCTTACCATGTCTCCGCGATGCATATGTATTTGGATTAAATCTATTTTTCTAGATTCCGTTTCTAGTAACTGATTAACTATTTGCAAGGTTTGAAGATTAGTACATTTAAACTGAAGCAAATCTTTTGTAGGCATAAAGGCGGCGATTTGAAAAATCATTTCAGAAGGTAATGAGTTAAAACTACAAGACTCTAATTTCGTCGCCTCTGAATGATTTTCTACTATAACATGCCCCTTTCTAGGTATATCACCCTTAAATTCTAAACATCGAGAGGGCTTTCCCATTCGATCTGAGAAAAGAAAAAAACAGAGATGAATGATGGTTAATACCCCTCCTAATAATCTTCTCCCAATATACTCAAAGTAAGATAACGTTTGAAGAATTTTACTAAAAATCGAAAATCGACTCTTTTTTGCAATAAGAGAGTCTCCCAAGATTTGAAGAGAAGAATTGTCTATAGGTAGAATTTTTTCAGCCATGAAAACAAGGTTTTACAAATTTAAATAATGGCTAAATCATAACAAGCATGCGTATTGAAAAGCAACGAGAGGAAAAGAATATAAGCTCTCTTTAGAATAAAAAAGCTCTTGCGAAGACATAACTTTTAGTAGGATCCTATTAAAATAGGATCCTACTCATTCAGGGCTAAACTCTTCTTAATTGTTTTCTTGCGGTTGAGGAAACAACAACATCCAGGATCCTCCATTAAAATAGATCTTTTGGGGTGATACCGAAAAACAATTTTTTTGCTTTGCTGTATTAGAAAGATGACGTCCTTCCTTATTGAATACGACTGTGTAAATAGACTCATCAGCCAATGAAGTGTGGGGATCTCCAATTAAAAATTCGACGGTATCCGTAGATTTTTTAATTCCAAGTAAGGCAAACGCATAGCGTCCGTTATCCAGCATGACGGGAGACTTATACTTCTCAAAATGCTTCTCTAATCTATCCAAAAATTGAGGAAATGTTTGAATGAAGTCTTCTTTATAAGCAAATTTGGGACTATCCATTTTATCAGGATATCTTCCATAAATTTCTAAAGAACAAGCCACCCCGAGGCGTTGCATGTGGAGGTATCCAATAAAAGGTTCCGTCCAATTGTTGTGGTGAACAGGTGCTGAAAGGCGAATTTCCTGTTCCTGTTCGGGAGTCATTAAGGGATTGATGCTTTTATAAGCTTCGACGAGCTTTGATTCTTCGCTATACTGATTAAATAGGGTTAAAACAGACGCTTGATTCACCTTTGGAATAGCACTAAAAACCGTTTTTATACTTCTCCAGCCGCATCCCCAGCCATAATCATAGAGGTTTTCACCTCCATCTTCACATAGGTAAAAATGAACCGTCGCATCGGAAACACCTACAAAATGATCTGCTTGTTTGAGCCTTTGAAATTCAGGATGTGCTGCTAGTTGAGCGGGGGGCTCTCCAAAAGGATAAACCGACTCACTCAATATGTCTTTACACAAATCATGGACCATTGGCCCTAAAACCTTATCTGTCATAATCGGTTTCTTAAGGATTTTGGCATAAAACGTGAGATACTCAACTAATTTTTTTACATAATTGACTTTCATAGGATCATTTGAAGTTAACCAAGAAGTTCTTTTCATAAACTCATAACTATCAGATAACATCGTCAAAAATTCGGGTGCATTTTTCAACAATTCGCCTTCATCCTCAGCTTTATTTTTTAAATCTCCGTTTTCATCAAACCAACGAACTTTTCGTTGAATCTCCTCTCCTACGGCATCTTCATAACCCTTTAAAAGAAATGCTTGAAGATTGTCTAAATTTCTTTTAATTAGTTGAATCCCCTTTTCGAACCTTGCGCGACAAGAGGGACCAGAATAATAGGAATCGAAACCTGACCAGACTTGCTCTCCCTTGGCATCAACATGAACAATAAGCGTAATCCAATGCCCCTCAAAGCCTATCAAAAAAGCCTGCGCTTTAGGACCCTTTCTTTGAGAAAACTCATAGAGATTTGCTAGGGAATTTAAGTTCGAGGAACCTCCTCCACCACCTGACAACACCAATTGGCCGCCTTCCTCTTGGGCATTAAACAGACATATGTGATGAAAGTGGCTTTGCAATAGCTCATGATAAGTGTTTAATGAGGAAGGAAGCTGACCGGCAGGTTTGTAAAGATATTCAAGCGCATCCATTAATGCATTGATTGCTACATCTTCTTCATCTGCACCACCTGGATCTTTAAACCTATCCACTGCTTGCTTGATTGTCAGATAGGTCTTTGGATCTTTTAGCTGTTTAGGCTCAAAACCAGGATCCTGCGCCATCACACCCAGTCCAATTAATGCATTTTTAAAAGCATGGAATCCACAATGCTGATGACCGCCCTTTTGTAAAGTTTGATCCAAAACGGGAACCTCATACACGACGCCGTCTTTTAGCACATGCTTTTTTCCTTCCACATGATCCATCCGGGGGGAACTACCGATAGGTTTTTTAGGATCTATAGTTGTAGAGGGAGATGAGCTAGGGAGGGTCGGGGGTGCTGGTCTTGGGATAAGGGAATTAGGAGGTAAATGTGAAGGTTTAGGTCTTTCTTCCAAAAAGACATCAATTCGACGTGTTTTCTGAAAGAGTTCTTTGACTTTTTGATTAAATAAATATAATAGACTTAAGCTTATACCTGTCAGTAGACCTCCCAGTAAGCATCTACCAAAATGCTCAGCATTTGACCTATCGATTTTAGTGATATGTTTCACCAAGTAGCTTTTTCCATTGATGAAAAGCTCCGCGGAGGTCTGCATATTCTCTCTAAGATGGTGAGAGGCTTGGGGAATATTACAATGTATTTTAACCATAAACTTCTTCTAAGTTAATTAAAAAAATAAATAAATAATAAATATATTATAAAACCTTTAATTAAGGATTGTATTAAGAATAGCTAAATATTTTGAAAAAAGAGAAAATTTAATTCAGGATATTAGATGAGTGAGAAAAATGCCGGAGATTGTCTCAAGGCATGAACATCATCCTTAAGGCTGCTACATTCCTGTCCTGACCTGGTTCGGACTATTTCATTCCACAAGGTCCCCGGCATATAAGATTATAATCAAACGCGAGATTATTTAGAACCACTTTTTAACAAGATATTCCTAATAAGTATAAGCTTGAGATAAATCCATAAACCCTAGCTTTTTGTTTCCAAAGCAGGTTCAGGAAATAACATCATCCAGGATTTATTAAAATGCAACTTTTCAAGCGATTCGGAATGGTATTGTTTTTGATAGGACTCTTCCTGATTTTCCGCTTGTGCCGCGAGTATTTTTATTTGTTTACCGGTCTTGGCGTCTAACTCTAGGATGTAAACGGCCTCGGATGCAATTTTTGTGTGAGGATCGTTAATTAACAAATGAAACCTATCATTCTTCTTGTGAATCCCTAGTATGTTAAAGGCATAGACACCGTCGTCAATCACTATCGGTACTTGAAAATTTTTGATGTGCTCTTGGAATCTTTTCATCAATTCTTCAAAACTATAGTTTTTGTTTTCATAAAGAGTAGATTGAATGACTCCTGAAAACTCCCCAAATCTTTCAAGGGAATTACTAATGTCATTCTTGTCTAAAAGTAATTTTCCAATAAAGGGCTCTGCCCATTCTCGGTTATACTCAGGAGCTGATTTTTCTACACAAATTAAGACTTGGTCTTGTAAAAACTCATCATTGTGCGCAGGATCTTGAGGCTTTCCATAATCCTTGTAGCCCTGAACTACGTTTTCATGCGAACGATACTCATTATAAAAATCCACTAAAGAAACATTTTGAACTTCAGCGATGCCACTAAATGCGGTCATCATCGCGCGCCAACCACACCCCCAACCTGAGTCCTTTAGCGTGTCTTGTATTTTTTTAGGATTAATTGATTCAAAAAAATACAGATCAACATTTTTACATAAGAGCCCGCCCTCACCTTTAAAAATCTGATAGTTAGGATCTTGCTCCAATTTTCTCATAAAGCAAGACGCGCGCACATCGACTGTGGGTTCAACTTCAGACATTTCACCGCAGAGTGTATCCACCATTTCTTTTAAATGCGGTGTCGACAGAATCATTTGTCTGAGATTGATCGCATAAAACCTTAAGTACTCTGTCATTTGTATTCTTAAACCATTGATGGGAGAGTCTTCAGGTATATTTTTTCCTAACCACCCCACTCTACGCATAAAATTATAGGCATGATAGAGCATATCCAAGGTGTCCCGCGCACTTTTTAATAACATTCCTGCATCGTTAGGATCCAACAACTTTCCCTTGCTTACCTTTATCAATTGGCCTTCACTATCTTTTATTTGATCTAGTTCATAGGTTTCAAAAAGTCTTGTTTTATTTTTGATTTCGCCTCCTATAGCCCCCAGATAACTTTTCATTAAAAAGTTTTCCATATCCTGCATGGTTGCCTCATACATGTCGATACATTTTTTATAGAGGTGATCGTCTGAATCATAAGAATCCAAAGCGGACCAAACGCGTGTCCCTTTATCATCTTCATGCAGCAGAAGCGTAATCCAATGGTCCCCAAAGCCTGTGATAAAGGCCTGCACTTTAGGACCCTTTTTAGAAACAAATTCATATAAATTAGCGACTGAGGCTAAGCCAGCGGCACCCGCTTCGCTACCAGAAAGAACGCCAGAGGGTTTTGTACCTAAATAATTACCCTGCCTATCCATCACAACCTCAACTTCGCTATTGAACGCACTTATATTTGTAAATTGGCTCAACAATAATTCATGATAAGGTTTTAATTCTGGGTCTAGTTCAACCTTGGGAAAGCGTAGAGAGTGGAGAGCTTCAACGACGTTTGCAACACTCACATCCATACTGTCCATGTCTACCGGGCGATTCGGAGGAATAACAAAATCAATGGCATGTTTACAGACTAGATAATCCTTTTTCGTACTTAGCTGCTCTTGAGAAAATCCTTTTTGTTGGCATAAAATGCCTAACCCAATCAAAGCATTTTTAAAGGCATGGTAGCCACATCTTTGCATTCCTATTCTTCTGGCTGTATAAGTATCTCCTTCAGCTTTAACCTGATTCAACACGGGTACATGATAGACTTCTTGTTTGGAGGGATATTTAATAAGAACCCCAGGTAAATGACTGGATTTTTCCTTTGAGTTTGGTGGCGTCTTTCCCAGAGGCTCGGTCTCACTTTTCTGGGTATCTTGAGTGTGCTCTGGATTGTTTTGCGAAGAGTTTTCAGATTTTTTTTCTTCTAAGGGCTTAGGAATGCGTCCTGTATCTTCTTTGACTGTTACGTGCAACTGACGTGTTTTTTGAAATAACTCGCGAACTTTTTGATTAAAAACGTAAAGCATTCCTAAGCTAAATGCGGTGATTAATCCTCCAAGTATGCGTCTTCCTATCAGCTCCCATTTAGATCTTTCCACTTTAGTGATGTGCGTGACACGGTAAGTTTTGCCATTAAAAGTGATTTGAGAAGCCGGTTTAATATCTTCTTTCAGCGCGGGATTTAAGCCTGGCTCGTTACAACTGATTTTTACCATAAATGCATACCTTTATCATGAAAGATTAATCTCTTTTATTAACTTCTACTATAATATATCAAATTTTATTTTTTGGACAAAAATAATATGCTGCATCAATTTAATAACATTTAATAAATCTTTGCATTTATTGTGCAATTAAAGAGATTTAACGACATGTCTCACACAAAACCTCATTGTAAAGCGGCTAGATAGAATGCAGCAGTTGATGTAACTTTCAGCGATTTTTTTCATATTCTAAAAATTTTTTTTCTAGGTGCGCTAAAACCTTGCGTAAAGCATGTTCTGCATCTAAACCTTTTTCTTGCGCTTGATTGACTAAGGAAAGTAAAAGTTGACCCAGCTCCTCTTCATTTTGTGGCGTTCTTTCCACAGGCCCAATATTTAAGGGGAAATCGGTTTTTTTAATTTTTTTAAGGATCTTTTGAGTTCTTGAAAGAGCAGGTAAATGTTTAGAGATCCCATCTAGTAGACTTTGACGTTGCTCTTTTCCTTTTTCCTCTTTTTTTATGGCATCCCACTGCTGATAAAGCTCCTCCACAGAATTTAACTTCTTCCCCTCTCCAAAAACATGCGGATGTCGTCTAATTAATTTTTCATTGAGCTCTTGCAAAACAGCTTGTGTAGGAAACCTTTTCTCTTTTTCTGCGACTTTACTCAGAAATACCACGTTAAAGAACAAGTCTCCCAATTCCTCTTTGATATGGGTATTATCCTCTAAGTCGATGGCTTCAATCAGCTCACAAACCTCTTCTAAGGCTGAAGAACGTAAAGAATGAAGTGTTTGTTTTTGATCCCAAGGACATCCCTCAGGCCCCAACAAGTGATCAATAATTTTTATTAATTCATCGAACTGTTGCATCTTTTCTCTCTTATGATTTTCCTAAAGTCACTCAACGACCCCTCAAACAGAGGTTTTTTCAATCAATCGCGAGTATTCTAGCAAGCTTTCTATTAAAAAAATATGCTCGATGTTAAAATTCTTTCATTTCATGAGACTTTCGCTCGCTTGCAAAATACTTAAAAGTTTCAACTCCAAGGGATGATGGAAAAACAATTCACAGCGACCGTCTATATTTTACAAGAAGACAAGGTTTTGCTCATTTTTCATCGAAAATTAAAAAAATGGCTTCCTCCTGGAGGGCATATAGATGCCAATGAAACACCTCCTGAAGCTGCTAGACGAGAGGCATTGGAAGAAACTGGGTTAGAAATTGAGCTCATTCCTCAAGAAAATCTTTGGATTAATCGTTGGAATGCAAACAGTTTTGAACGCCCCTATCTTTGCCTTTTAGAGGAAATTCCACAAGTCGGAAATCAAGCGGCTCATCAGCATATGGATTTTATTTACATCGGGCGTCCTAAAAGCAGTCAATTGACTCAAAATCATGAGGAAACAGCAGGCCTTCATTGGTTTACAGTAGAAGAAATTGAGTCTTTGAAACCAGATGAAGAGATTTATATTGAAACTCAACAGACCATCCGGCATCTTCTAAAAACAAAGCGACCTATAGGAGAACTCCCATGAAAAAAAAGAAAAATGCACTTTTTATTGCAGCGACAGGTCAAAATGTTGGAAAGACAACTCTATGCCTGGGAATTTTAGCCAATCTGCAAAAGCGTTTTGAGAGCGTTGGATTTATTAAGCCTGTAGGTCAACAGCACGAAAGAGTACAAGGCAACATAAAAGTTGATAAAGATGTTGTTCTTTTTAAAAAACACTTTGGACTTCCAGCGGACTGGGAGGATATGAGCCCCGTTATTATTCCCTCAGGATTTACGCGCGATTTTTTAGACAAAAAAATTAGCGAAGAGCTCATGCAAAAAAAAATCATCCATTCTTTTCAAAAAATTTACTCCCAAAATGTCTTTACTTTAGTGGAGGGCACAGGTCATGTAGGGGTAGGCTCCATTATTAACATGAATAATGCAAGAGTAGCCTCTGAATTGGGTTTAGACATTGTCATTATAGCCTCCGGTGGATTAGGATCAGCCTATGATGAACTAGCCATGAATATCGCCATGTGTCAACAATACGGAGTAAGAATTCATGGAGTCATTCTTAATCGTGTCCTAGATAGTAAACGTGACATGATTCTTGAATATATTCCTAAGAGCTTGAAAAAGTGGGATATTCCTTTAATCGGCTGTGTACCCTTTAATGATTTTTTAAATACCCCCGCCATTAAAGACTTTGAAAATCTTTTTGGTACTCCTTTGATCTCCGGAGATCAATACCATTATCGTCACTTTCAGCGCGTGCGGTTAGTTGCAGGTTCATTAGAAAGTTACCTATCAGAAATGGATTCTAATGAACTTGTAATCACCCCCGCTTCGAGAGAAGATATCATTTTTGCTATCTTGCAAAAACATCGCCATGATCAGTTGGGCCGCGGTGAAGGCTTTTTGGGAGGAATTATCTTAACAAGCACACAAGCTCCTAGTGATGAAATCTTAGAGGAAATTCGTAAAACAGATATTCCAGTTCTCTATACTCCTCTAGGAAGCTATGATGCGATGAAAATGATCACAAGCTTTACCGCAAAAATTCGTACAGAAGATACATTGAAGGTGGATAAAGCCATCAAATTGGTAGGAGAAAACCTGGACTTTGATTTGCTCTGCAAAAATATTTGATAAGAACAAAGGTATGATCCTTACATAGCCACAAATTCATTCTCAATCAGGATTTGAATACCTATTGTGCACAAATCTCGCTTCTGTGCTAGTTTTTAGCTCTGCAGTGAGCTCTTAGAAGCTTTAGACAAAAATTAGTAGATGGTTCGATTAGAAATAATATAAAATCGATCCAAATCACACAGATTGAACACATAAGAGATGTTAAGGAAGTTTACGAAAAAAATTATCAAAGGCCTGAAAAATCTTTTCTCCCGGAAGGCTGCGTATGCAAAGTCCTGTCTGGCAAGTACGTAAGATCGGACACCGTCTTTCAAAAACTCTTCCGTAAGGACATTCACCCTGTAATGCAATGTTTTTCTCCCCCTTAGGGTTGTACTTAGAAGCTGACGAGGCTCCGAATACACTGAATGTAGGGGTACCAGAAGTTCCCGCTAAATGTAGAGGAAGAGAATCCATGGCAATGACAACATCCATCTCTGTCATTACATTTTGCAAAACAGGAAGAGAAAGTTTATCTAACACACAAGCATTTTCACCGAGAACTTCTTGTAGCTTTTGAGCTTCTAAAAATTCTTCCTTTGACCCCCAAGCAAGAAAGAATGATACAGAGAATACCCCAGAAACTTTTCTTAGAAAAAACTCTAGAGCATCGGAAGATAGTTTTTTATTCTTCCAAGCAGATCCAGCGCACACAAGAATTTTTTTTCCAGAAGCTTTCCTTAATTGTTCTTTAATATGATGACAGACAGCTAGTTGCTCTTGATTCAGCTTTAAAGTCACTTTTTCATTTTCAACTTGTGTATTTCGCTGAAAATATTGCTGAGCTAAATATAAATTTTCCTCCCGCACATTCAAATTTAAAGGAGGGTTGTAGCGATGGTTTGTAAAAAGCACATTAGGCCATTCATGAATCGTTTTTAAACCAAACCCGACCTTATGCTGACTTCGCGATAGGTAGGTTGGAATGGCAGATTTTGTGTTCCCCTGTAAATCAAAGACAACTTCATAGGTCTCTGCCTGCATTTCGCGACGAAAATTTTTCATCGCCTTCCAGGTTGTGGGCTGGCCTATGCCTTTTCGCCAACCTTTTGTATCTATCTCTATGACACGATGAATGAATGGATGCGCGTGGACGATCTCTGAAAAATTCTTTTCCACCACCCAGTCAATCAAAACTCCAGGAAACTCTTGATGCAAAAAGTCAACCAAAGGAAAGGCATGGATAATATCTCCTAAAGAAGAAGTTTTAACAATCAAAATTCTCAAGATGCCACCCTTCCGACTAATAGTTCTAATGCTTCTGTAAAATCTTTAGGTAATTCAGCCTTTGCAAAAATTTTTTCTCCTGTAAGAGGATGTATAAAATCAAGTGCATAGGCATGCAATAAACAGCGGGGCGCCAAATAGGAACATTTAAATTTTTTTCCGTACTGCTTATCTCCTAAAATAGGATACCCCATCTCACTTAAATGCACCCTTATTTGATGCGTACGGCCCGTTTGAGGGTAGCATCGTAGGAGGCACACCTGCGAACCTTTTTGCTCTATGACCCAATCCGTAATGGCATGATGTCCGATCTTTGAAGGGACAGCTCCCCACAATGCCTGACCTTTGTAGGTATGAACTTTTCCCAAGTAATTCTCGATTGTTCCAGACATTTGCGGAGGGATTCCATCGACCAGCGCGAAGTAAGTTTTCTTAACAGCGTGCATCTTAAAAGCATAGACCATCTTTTCGCGAAAGGCGGTTCCTCGCGTAAACATTAACAAGCCCGTGGTCTCGCGATCCAAGCGATGGAGGAGTTCCCACCCACCTTGACTATACGATTCCATTGCCTGTGTAATCTCAGGTCCATCAGAGACAAAACCTGCCGGCTTGTTATAAATAAGCAGGGAGGCGTCTTCATAAACGATGTCTTTAGAGGAAAATTGAAAGCGAAATTTTACTGGACTTTTTAGAGATTCTATTACGTAGAGAACCACATCTCCCTTAGCCAGCACCATCGAAGCAAAATGTTCTAATCTGGAATTGACTTGGCACAAGTTATTCTCAATCCCCTGCTTAATTTGGCGGGAGGAGAACCCTGGACCCAGTTTATTTCTCAGGAAAACGACTAACTTTTGACCCGCTTCAGATTCTGATACAATCCATTGCATAACAATCAACTATCTTTTAACGGATCCTTAAATTTAGAAATGGGTGAATTGTGCCAAAAAGCGTAAATCATTTTCTGTAAAGAGGCGGATGTCTTTGACTCCGTGCTTAAGCAGAACCATACGTTCTACGCCCATTCCCCACGCGTAACCTGTATAAATCTCTGGATCGATTCCCCCATTTTTTAAAACTTCTGGATGCACCATTCCAGCTCCAGCCACTTCTAGCCAGCCTGTATGTTTACAAAGGGGGCATCCTTTTCCTTCACAGGATAGACAACGAATGTCGACCTCCAAGCCCGGTTCAACAAAGGGAAAATAGCTCGGTCTATAGCGTGTTTCTATCTCACGCTGGAAAAGTTTTTGGAAAAATTCTTGCATCGTGGCCAAAAGATCTGCAAATGTAACGTCTTTATCAATATAGAGACCTTCAACCTGGTGAAAAAAAACATGAGAACGCGCCGTAATCGTCTCATTTCGATAGGCTTTCCCTGGAGTGATGATTCTAATGGGAGGTTGATGGGCTTCCATCACACGAACTTGAACGTTACTCGTGTGTGTACGTAAAAGCACTTGGGGGGTAATATAAAATGTATCCTGCATATCTCTAGCAGGATGGTCTGAAGAAAAATTCAGAGCTTCAAAATTGTAATAATCTGTATCGATATCGGGCCCGTACTGAACAGAAAACCCCATGCCCATTAGTATATCAACGATTGTGTCTAGGGCTTGCGTGATGACATGCTTGCGACCTAAAGGACGTTTTCTTCCGGGCAAACTGATATCAATTTTTTCCCTTTTTAATTGAAGAACTTCTTCTTTAGCGACAAGATCCATTTCTTGATCAGCAATTTGTAAAGAAACTTCTTCTTTTAAATCGTTCACCTCTTTACCAAAAGCCGGGCGTTGTTCAGGAGGAACATCTTTAAGAAATTTCATCAGGTTTTGAATCGGACCTTTTTTACCGAGATACTTGACCTTTAAGGCCTCTATTTCGTCTGTAGTTGTCACTCGCTTGAGATCTGCAATGAATTCATCCCGAATTGCTTGAATCGATGTATGCACGGTTTCCTCGCCAGAATCGTCTATAAAAAAATAGCAGAGCCGCGCTAGGCAACTCTGCTAAAGATAAAGAATCAGCACCTTGTTAAGCAAGGGCTTGTTTCGCATGACCCACTACAGCTGCGAAGCCTTGAGGATCACGAATGGCCATATCGGCTAACATTTTTCTATCTAATTCACATCTCGCTTTTTGCAAACCATGGATAAACTTGCTATAAGAAATACCATGAATTTTTGCAGCGGCTCCAATACGCATGATCCATAAGCTACGGAACTCACGTTTTTTCTCTTTGCGGTGGCGATAATTATAGGCCAACGCTTTATTAACCGCGTCACTAGTGAGGCGCAAGTGATTTTTACGATCACCGAAAAAACCTTTCGCTCTCTTAAATAGTCTTTTTCTGCGACGATGTGAAGCAACAGCATTGGTTACTCTAACCATAGCTCAATCTCCACTGTTATTTGCCTAACTTTCAAAAATATATGAAAATTTAGACTGTTTATTAATTTTCTGACTTGTATGTCAGATCTATCTTTTTATACGCACATTAAACGCTTGTACGTTTTTAATTGTCCCTCATCAACTAACGCCGGTTTTGAAAGCTGGCGTTTGCGCTTAGGTGATTTTTTATTCAAAATATGACGCTTGCCTGGACGTCCTCTCTTGAGTTTTCCAGTTCCAGTCACTTTGAACCGAGCCGCTAGGGCTTTTTTTGTTTTCATTTTAGGCACGTGAACTTCTCCCTAAATAACTTTTCGTTTTGCCTATGCGCTCTCTTCTTCCCTGGCCGGCTGCTCTTCTGAGCCTAGCTTTGCGCCTTCTTTCTTCTTTTTTCCGCCAGGTGCTAATATGACGATGAGCATACGCCCAAAGAGTTTCGAAGGAGACTCTACCATAGCGATATCGTCTAGATCTTCGCAAACTTTACGGAGAAGTTTATCTCCGATCTCTGGATGCGCCATCTCGCGTCCTCTAAACATGCATGTCACTTTAACCTTATTACCTTTAGTAATAAACTCGCGCGCATGTCTAATTTTTGTCTCCAGGTCATGGATATCAATATTTGGCTTTATTTTGATTTCCTTTACTTTAACCTGATGCTGAGCTTTTTTACTCTCTTTTTCCCGTTTGGTTTGATCATAGCGGAACTTGCCATAATTAATAATCTTACAAACCGGCGGATTGGAACCCGAAGAGATTTCAACAAGGTCTAGTCCCTCTTCTTCAGCTCGTGCTAGGGCTTCATGTAAAGTCAACACACCAATTTGTTCACCAGTATGAGTAATCACCCGAACTCTCGGGGCGCGTATTTCTCTGTTAACTTTCAACCGGATTCCACTCCTCATTAAGGAAGTACCTGGAATCGCCTCAAGTACTTCTCAGTTTTTATTAAACTTTAGGGTCTTAGCTAAGCTTTCGATTCTATTTTCGCTTTTAACTGCTCAAGCCATTTATCAGTTAAAACCCCATCTTCCCGTTGTCCACCTGGGTAGCTACGCAGGGAAATTGTCCTATTTTTTTCTTCAGCTTCCCCTATAATAATTATATAAGGAACCTTTTCACTTTCAGCTGCATGAATTTTTACTCCTAGATTTTCTTTACGATCATCGACACCTACTCGAAACCCTTGGAGTTCTATCATTTTACGCAGCTCAGCAGCATAACCTGCCTGACCTTCTAATACTGGGATGACTCTCATCTGTTCAGGTGCTAACCAAAGAGGTAAATAACCTGAATAATGCTCAACCAAAACAGCTATTAAACGTTCTAATGAACCTAACATAGACCGCCCAATCATCGCAGGACGGCGCATTCCGCCCTCTTGACTCTGATAATGCAGACCAAGCTTATCGGGATGGTATAAGTCAATATTGACATAAGGACCTTTCCATTCACGCCCTAACGCATCCACAAAACGCGCCTCTATACTTGGACCATATCCATCTGTAGGCTCATTGTCAAGCGTATAATTAAACTCACACGCCTGTAAAGCTTTAACTAAACTATTAAGGGATTCATCCCACTTTTTCAGAGGCTTTGTGGCTTTCTGGCTTTTAGCCATCAGATACCAATGAGCCTCAAATCCCATTATCTTAACGGTTTTATTAATGAATTGCAAGGAAGAAATAAGTTCATCTAAAAGTTGCTCTTGATCACAGAAGATGTGTTCTTTATCTGCCGTAAAGGCACGAGCCTTCAACAATCCCCACAAATGCACTTCCTTAGTCGAGTCATAGCAATCTCCACACTCCGCGTAACGAATAGGCAGTTCACGATAAGAGTGCAATTTAGATTTAAATAAGGCACTATGCGTAAAAGCTTTGCTTACCCCGGTCGCATAAGACGTACTATCAGATTTAAAGCTAAAGGAACAATATTTTTGATTTTCAATAACTTGCGGACGAATCAGGTCGGGTGTGTTCACAAATTGATAGCCTAATCCATGATGCTCTACATGCCACAAATCTAATAAAGTTTTACGCAATAAAACTCCTTTAGAATGCCACGCCCAGCAACCTGGACAGGCCTCATCTAAAGAGGCAAATAAATGCATCGCTGGACCTAAAAGACGATGGTCTCGTTCTTTGGCCGCTTCATTTTTCTTTAAAAAATCTTTCAGTGCCTGCTGACTAGGAAAAGCCGTCCCTTGAATACGGGTCAATTTAAGCGAAGGTTTGCCTGGTAATGACAAAGTTAATGAACTGATATCCAATAATTTAATAACACCAATATCCTTAGTTGTTTCAACAAAAGGAGGATAGGCTAGATCGTAGAAAGAGCCTACCTGACAAACGTGAACCAAAGTCTCGACGTTAGCCTTAAGTAAAGCAACTTTTAGATCCTGATGATGATACTTAAAAAGTTCTATCGCATTTTTTCTCATCATCTCCATCAATTTAAAGGGCATGGCTTGTCTCATAAAATCGCGCATGCGTTCTTCGATAAATGGAATTTGTTCTTTTGTAATAGGTTCGTGGAAAAAGAAATCGTAATAAAAACCTTGAGAAGTGGACTCTCCACTTACTAGCTGCGCTTTAGGAAAGAGACTGGACACGGCAACTGCTAATACCTGAGCAGCTGAGTGTCTTAGAATTTTTAGCGCATTAGTCATAGAATAAAAAAATGGTGGGATATAGCTGACTCGAACAGCTGACCTCCACGATGTCAACGTGGCGCTCTAACCAACTGAGCTAATATCCCATCCGAAAAATTAAGGGAAGCCACATCTTAGCTGATCAATCAAAATTAATTCAATGGAAAAAATAGGAATAAAGAAATCAATGGCAGACGCGGTTAACTATACTCCTGAACTAGAGCCGTCAGTTTGCAAAAAAGTTCGAGGGATCAACGTTGATAATGCTCATGCTCTGCCACGATCAACCATGGCTTTTCATGGCTACGATAACCTGTCTCAAACCTTCGCATCGCAGGATCCATATCTTCAGGGTAAGGTGAACATTTGTAAGCAGAAAACCGACTGTGGGCACGCATCGCAATCAAGCGATTTTTTCTCACAAGACCTGAATTATTTAATCGCATATAGCCTCTTAAAAATTAAAAAATAGACTTATTTCGAGACCTCATGGAGTTGTTAAAATCGCGACTTTCTGCATCTTCATCGTCAAATTTTTCCAACAGAGCAAGTTTCAAAAAAAGTCTAATGATGATTAATCTGGTATATTGTGAAAAAATATGTCTTGAGATAGGCTAGAGCCTAGAATTATGTCCTATCTTCATCCATATCAAAAAAGATAGATCCAAACAACAAAAAACTCTAACTTTTAGAAGATCCATTTTGATTTGAATCTGAAAAAAACTTTTGAATAGCCGCAATATCTTTTGCATTCATAAGGGGAATATGGGCGATTTCTTCAGCAGTGGCTTCTTTTAGCTTTTTTATACTGCCAAAATGTTTTAGCAGGGAGGCTCGCTTTTTAGGTCCGATCCCTGGAATATCGTCCAGTGAGCTCCTAATTGTCTTTTTTGTTCTTAATTGACGATGATAGGTAATTGCTGTGCGGTGGGCTTCGTCACGAATCTGCTGCAGCAAAAAAAGAATCTGAGAGTTTTTTCTCAATAAAATTGGATCTTTTGCACCTGGAAGAAAGATCTGTTCCTCCGTCATCCCGCGATCATGCCTCCCCTCCTCCTTGGCAAGTCCTATTAGATCCACTGTAGCAATATCAAGCTCAGCTAAAACTTTTATAGCCATATTTAGGTGCCCTTTGCCTCCATCTACTACCAATAAATCCGGTAAATCATTTTCTTCTTTGGCTCGTTGGTATCGTCTTCTTAAAGCTTCCTGCATAGAGGCGTAGTCATTACTTTGGTCCACTGTACGAATTTTGTATTTTCTGTAACGACTGCTATCTTTTTGACCATCGGTAAAAGCGACCATTGTTGCGACAATTTCTGTCCCCGCAATATTAGAAATATCAAAACACTCAATCCTTTCAGGGTAACGATTGAGACGAAATTTCTCTTCCATTTCTAATAGTGTACGTTCTCGGACAGCTTGAAGATCTTTTTCTTGCTTAAAATAGGCCTCGGCATTAGAAATCGCCATTTCAACCATTCCTAATTTATCTCCTCTTTGAGGCGTATTAATGCGTACCGTACGTTTACGTTGATTAGATAAAATTTCACTTATGGCGTCAGGATTATCTACTGTTGCAGATAATAAGATTTCATGCGGAAGTTCAGCTTGCTCATCATAATTTTGCAATAAAAAGGATTCTAAAAGTTCGTGATCATCCTGGGCTATTTGGCTAAAGTTGTGACGACGTGAGCCCACAAGTTTACCAGAACGGAAGAGAAGTTGACAAAGAACAGCCTCATCTCCCTGGCGAAAAATCCCAAATGCATCAGAATCTTCCCCGAGTGGTTTATCGACTTTTTGATTTTCAATCGTTTTTTCAATATGGCGAATGGTTTGTAAAACTTCGGCAGCTCTTTCAAACTCTAATGCATCAGATAAACGTTCCATCTCGTGTAGAAGATCTTTCAAAACTTCTTTATCTTGTCCTCTTAGAAACTTAATAGCCCCTTCCACATAACGATCATACTCTTCCTTTGAACATTTATTGACACAAGGAGCGATGCAGCGTCTCATGTCATAAAGAATACAAGGCCTTGTGCGGCGCACTAATTCTTGATCAGAACATTGTCTTAAGGGAAAAAGCCTCTGAATTAAGTCTAACGTATTTCTTGCTGCAAAAGCACTTGTATAGGGCCCGAAATAAAGAGCATCCGCTTTAGGTTTACCTCTATATCTAATGAGACTTACCATCGGCCACAGGTGCTTGTTATTAATTTTTAAAGCTATATACGTCTTATCGTCTTTAAGCAACGCATTATATTTCGGTCTGTGTTGCTTGATCAGGTTGTTCTCTAAAAGAAGCGCTTCTTTTTCTGAGGTCACTATAATAGTCTCGATAGCCTCTACCTTCGAAACCAAAAACGGCACCATGACGCGCCCATCGCCACCAGCTGCAAAATATTGCTTGACTCGCTGCCTTAAATTATTCGCTTTACCTATGTATAATATTTCTTGCTGACGACCCTTCATCAAATAAACACCGGGTCTTGTCGGAAAAAGCTCAAGTTTTTTGATATCAAAAGACATAAATGTGAATACTTGGAAGATTGAAAAATAAGATTTTAAAGGAAAATTAGATCTGATGCAATCAGAGAATCTACTGCCAAGATTTGAAGCTTATGCTAAATCCATCCGCTGAATGGGAATCTGTTTCAACTGATTTAAATACTCTTCTTCTTTATCTTTATCCGAAAGCGACTCGGCCTGAAACTCTCGATCTTCTTCTATCCTCTCCTCCACATAAGACGCTTCAGTCATATTAGCCATCTCCAGAGCCTCTTGCTGAGCATAACGCGCAAAAGCGGCTGCATCGAAAGGAATTCCTACAAAAGTTAGGGTAAATTTCCAATTTTTAAGGGTTTTTAGTGTCATGGAGCGAACATATATGTGATCCAGCCCTACTTGCGTGACTTTTTTGTCTTGACTAGAGGGAACAAAGTCCCTTTGAGGGATCGCGATTTCTGCATGGATGACATCCTGTTTTACAGGTTCTTCTCCCTTTTGGAAATAATTTTCTTTATTAGAAAGGGGGCATAAGTGGTGGAGCTCAGGATCCATATGAACCTGCACTTTATATAGGGGTCTCATTAGATTGGGGAAAGTACCAATTCCCAATTATAATTATAAAGCATAAAATATTTTAACTCAATTTAATGGCGTGTTAATCTCCACGCCTTATCCATGAAGGAAGGAAAGAATTGAAAAACTCTAAATGTCATCCGACTAGCCCTCTTCGATAACATTAAATGATGGATCCACTTGGCCCAGAAAAATCTTTTCGCATAACATCTGTTCCAATTCTGATTAAATTCTGCAGCATTGGACTTAAGAAAATAATCGGCAGCCATACAGCCAGAATTTAAAGCCAGAGCCAACCCTTCTCCAGATATAGGAGGAATGCTACCTGCGGCATCACCTATCCAAAAAATGCGTGGCCAGGGAGGAAGTTGACGTATGCCAAATTCTGGGATTTGTCCTTGCATCCAAGGAAAAAGAGGAACGGCCGATGAAAGATGGGGTTTTAAAGCAGATAAATCCTTGTTCTCCATGAGTAGCTGGGTAAAATTTTCTATAGGTGTTGCTCCCACGCTCTCCTTTCTCATTAAACCAGCTATATTAAGTGTTGTCTTATCTACCATGGAAATTCCCAGATACCCCCCTTGAAAAAAGTACATTTCAAGATGTGGGATGAATGAAACATTCGTAAAATGTGCTTTAAAGCCTATATATGCAGGTTCCAGAGGACTCGATTGAGCATGCATTCCAGATAAACGACCCGTACCAACCATTAAGTGTTTAGCCTCAATTTCCTGGCCGTTGGATAATTTTAAATGATAATTTTTGTGTAATTCATCAGGAACGATAAGCTGAATCACTTGTACATCTGTGATCACCCGGGAGCCTTTTTGAATAGCCCTTTGTAAAAGATGCCAATCTAGCCTATATCTTGAACAACTACCAGAGGGTTGAGGAAGGGAAAATACAATTTTTTGCTGGTCTTTTATAAAGTGAGCTTCAGAAATTTTTAGGCTTACAGGGATCTCCCAACGATGGAGAATGGGAAGTCCTTCATATGAAATATACTCACCACAGATGCGTTGAGCCGGGTACGGACTGCCTTCTATAAGTAGAGCGCTAAAGCCTGCATCTGCCAATTGATTGGCAGCGCTTAAACCGGCAATCCCTCCACCAATAATGACACAATCTTCGATCATGACACTCTTTCTGATTTATTAATTTCTATCAACCAGCGAAATGCCCAACGCCAGGAGACAGAACACCTGGAAAATTCAAAACCTGCCATCTTTAAATATTGCTGCCAATCGTCATATATGAACGCGCGTCGAATTGAAACTGCACCATCATGCTTAATTAAACGATTAGGAAAGCAAATAGGGGCTACAATTTTGAATAAAAAAACAGCGAGAGAGTGTCGATGTAAATCATTAATAATGACCTTTTTTCTTGCCACTTGATGAGCTTGCTGTAAAAATTCTACTAGGTAGGTATCTGTCAAGTGATGACAGACCAGCGTAGAAGTCACAACATCAAAGTTAAGATTTTTTTCTAAGTGTTCCTGCGCACAGATTTGAAAAGAAACATTAGAAGGGGGCTCCACCATTTGTTGAAGTTGCTTGTTTGCAAAGGCGATTGCTTCTGCATTGGTATCTATCCCCAACACCGTAGAGTGAGGATAACGTTTAGCCATCCGTATAGTAAACAAACCGCCTCCACAGCCGACATCCAAAATGGATTGTGGAGGCTCTTCCAGCTTTTCTAAAGCTGACCATGTGGCACGATCTCCTCCTAACCAACGACCGATACGATCAAGTTTATATAAGCAGTCCTCATATTCTTCATGGCTGTAATGAGGAAATCCTAAGTCTAAAAATTCTTTTTCGGAAGAGCGTATTTGCATGGAACATCTCAATAGGATCGATCAATTCCACGTAACTTAACAAAAAAGCCCTAATCACTCAAAGAAAATTTTACACCCTTCACAATCTATGCTTTCAAATCGCCATGGGTAACGTAGGATTAGAAGTTTCATTTTGCTGCTGGAGAGCTAACTGGCCACAGGCTGCTGCAATATCGTCACCTTTCGTATAGCGGCATGTATTAACAATCTTGCAACCAAATAATACGGTACGAAACTCTTTAATGGCTTTTTTATCGGGACGTTGTAATTTTGTATTAGGAATCGGATTGTAAGGAATTAAGTTCACAGTGCATTGTTTGCCTTTTAGCAAATGCGCGAGTTCCTGTGCATGATCAGGATGGTCGTTAATTCCAGAAATAAGCGTGTACTCATAGGTGATATCCCGCTTCGTCTTAGTTGTATATTCATCCATCGCAGCTAAAATATCTTCTAAAGGATATTTTCGCGCATAAGGAATAATCTTCTTACGAATATGCTGGTTAGGGGCGTGCAGGGAAAGAACAAGGTTAACTTTAAGATTTTCTGTACTCAAACGACGTATTCCTTCCACAATTCCCACTGTAGAAACTGTAATCCTTCTTTGTGAGATATGCAGGGTCTCTTCATCACTGATAAGATCGATGGATTTTTTGACCGCTTCATAATTTTTAAGAGGCTCTCCCATTCCCATATACACGATATGCGAGACCTGCTCATCTTTTTGCTTGAGCCATTGATTGATGTGTAAAATCTGTTCGACAATTTCACCTGGACGTAAATTTCGCATAAAGCCTTGCTTGCCTGAGGCACAAAAGGCGCATTTAGCTGGGCATCCTACTTGAGAAGAAACGCAAACAGTTCGTCGATCTCCAGAGCAGATCAACACGGATTCTACAAGATTGCCATCCCCTAGCTTCCAAAGAAATTTGTAAGTTTCAAGATCTGTGGATGGCACCACACGCACTAATTGTAAAGAAGGTAAATGCAATCCTTTAGCCAGTTTCTCTCTTAAAGTTTTACTTAGATTGGTCATTTCATCCCAATTGAACACAGATTTTTTGTATACCCAATCAAATAACTGGCGGGCATGAAATTTCTTTTCTCCGTAACTTTCTAGCCAAGCAACGAGTTCTGAGTAGGTGAGGTCACAAAAATTTGTCATCTATTTGTCCATTTGCAATTTTATTAAGGTAATACTATATCATAAAAATTAAATATTTGCTAGTTAATTTCCTCTCCAATTATATCTCAGATAAAAATGAGTAAATATTAGAGTCCTTTCTTATAATCGTGAGGTCTCAAAGCGCAATTCTGATGCATTTTCGCTAAATGATTGACAGATTCTCATTATTAAATGTAACTTAACCTTAAGTATCAATAATTCCCGGTTTTGGGTAACCAAACAAAGGTTTTATAGGACTGCCTTGCATTTAGGTATAAAATGTTCAACACCAAAACGGGAGAATCAAATGTTAAAAAAAGCTCTTTACGCTTGTGTTTTACTTTCCTGCGCTACGCTCTTCACTAGCCATTTATATACTTTATTAGCCTGTGATAGATGTCCAGATCGAGGTAACCTAGCATGCGATAAGTGTAGAGTAAGTTCCGAAGCATTATTCAGCTGTGAAGGTCACCCAGATCATGACCATGATCATGACCATGATCATATAATGGCTTAAGAACCACTTGATTCAAGGCAGGCTTTATATCCCCTCTTGCGGGTTATAGCTGCCTTTTCCTTTCACTTCCAAAAAAGGCAATACGGACGCTTTTCCACCACAGTTTAAAAAAACGCTCTCCATCCTTCTGCTTAATAAGCCAGCGCATAGCGGCAAAAAAACCGTAGTAGCGCTTGATCGTCCAGCCTGTTTCCCAAAAATGACGAAAAATCATTGAACGCGTCACCCAGCGCAAATCATAGTCTGTCAATACACGATAGATAGAGGCAAAACGAAAGTCTGAATGCTTCATAAATCGACACAGCAAATCAAAACTTCCTCGTAAATGATAATGAGTGTTAAATTTTCCAAGCTCCCGAAATGTATCAATGCGATACCAGCAAGACTGTAAGCTTGTAGGCTGTTTTCCATTTTTTAAAAGATCCACATTCAATACACGGTATAAACTTTTGACCTGTGAGCGACCATCACGTAAGAGTGTCCCACAATAGACGAGATGAGGGTAGTCATTTTTAATAGCCACACTCATCATTTGACGCAGTGTGTTTTTAGAAATATAAAAATCTCCGGGAAAGAGACAATTAATGTACCGACCTAAAGCATGTGAAATACCCGTATTCAACATTTCGTACCGCTGGTTAGAAGGATACAGAAAAATTTTGATAGATTCTTGTGGAAAAGTTTTAACAATTTCTAGAGTACGATCTTTAGATCCAGAGTCTATAATGATCACTTCATAATCTGGATAATCTTGTTCTTGCAAGCTTTCGAGCGTTAAAGAAATAGTTTGCGCGCAGTTATAAGTAGGGATGATAATACTGACTTTAGGCCAATCGTGTGGATGTGACACATCCGCGTCTAATTGAAAAGCTTTCCAATCCATAGATTTCTCTTCTTAAATTAAAGACGATATTGCTGATCCGTGCGCTTGCCTGTCAAGTCATTTCATTGAAAATGCCTTGAGAGATAATATTTCTTGGATTAACATTATTCATTATCATATATAACCGAGATTAGCGAATGATTACTTTTCAGGAAATTCTAAGAAGACTTTCACATTTCTGGGAACAGCAGGGATGTATTATCCATCAAGGGTACGATCTTGAAGTGGGTGCTGGGACTTTCAATCCAGCCACATTTTTGCGCTGCTTTGGACCTGAACCTTATCGTGCCGCTTATATAGAACCTTCGCGCCGCCCCGCTGACGGTCGTTATGGAACAAATCCGAATCGTCTCCAGCACTATTTCCAATACCAAGTCATTCTAAAGCCTTCTCCTGCTAATATCCAAGATTTATATCTTCAATCACTTGAGGCTATAGGCTTCAAACTCAGCGAGCATGACATACGTTTTGTTCACGACGACTGGGAAGCACCTACTTTAGGAGCCTGGGGATTGGGGTGGGAAGTCTGGATGGACGGAATGGAAGTGACTCAATTCACCTACTTTCAAAGCGTAGGAGGCATTTCATTAAAACCTATCACAGGTGAAATTACTTATGGGATTGAGCGTCTCGCTATGTACCTGCAAAAGGTCAATAGTATTTTCGATCTTCAGTGGAATGAAGAACTAAAATACGGAGATATCTATCACCGTAACGAAGTAGAATGGAGCCATTATAATTTTGAAAATGCCTCTACGGAGATGTGGTTTCGCCACTTTAACGATTTTGAAAAAGAGGCGCAAAAGTTAATGGCAGCAGGCCTTCCTTTACCAGCCTATGACTTTGTGATGAAAGCCTCCCATGCCTTCAATATTCTTGATGCCCGTTCTGCGATTTCCGTGACAGAGCGTACCGGTTATATTGCCCGCATTCGAGACCTGACTAAACAAATCGCTGAAAGTTACTCCAAAAGCCGAGAACAACTCCATTATCCTCTGATGGGTAAGTTCTCCTCTCTTCCTGAATTTGAACCGCATGTAAAATCCGATCCTACGATCCGACCTATTGAAGAAGAGTTTAAATCTATCGACCCTGAAAAAAAAGAAATGCTTCTTTTAGAAATAGGCTCTGAAGAATTACCAGCCGTATTTGTTCCTATTGGCTGCCAAAATTTAGAAAAAGCCCTGAAAAATCTGTTGGATAAGGAAGGAATATCCTATGGCGCTATTAAAACCTATGGAACTCCCCGACGTCTAGCCATAACTGTTGAAAACTTCCCCTTTGGGAAACCTCCTCAGACTACAGAAAAAAAGGGCCCACCGGTCGAGCAAGCGTATGATGCTAATGGTCAACTGAAACCTGCAGGTGAGGGTTTTTTCCGTTCTTTAAATAAACCCCCTATCCCTTTATCTGCGATCCGTGAAGGTAAAGATGCATCCATCCATATTCAATTGATAAAAGGAGTAGAGTACCTCTTTGCCTCCATTGCTAATCCTGGAATAGCCACCGCAGAAATTTTAGCCAAACATCTGCCGGATTTAATTCTAAATTTAGAATTTCCTAAAAAAATGCGTTGGGGATCTTTAGATATTACGTATGCACGCCCCTTACGCTGGATTGTATGTCTTCATGGGAACCATGTGATTCCTTTTTCCTTGGGCAATCTTTCCTCTGGCCGCCATTCCTTCGGTCATCGCCAGCTAAGACCCTATGATTTTTCACTTGTTAAAGCACAAGATTATGTAAAAATTTTGAAGCAGCATATGGTGATGGTTGATATGGAAGAACGAAGAGCAGCTATCATTAATGACCTGAATGCCCTTGAAAAAACTTTAAATGCTCGCGTGATCAGCAGAGATAAAGTGATTCCCCAGGTATTAAATCTAGTCGAATGGCCTCAAGTGACTTACGCCACTTTTGATCAAGCTTTTCTAAAGGTTCCCAAGGAAGTCCTTATTTCAGAAATGGTGGAACATCAAAAATATTTTCCAGTTGCAGATGAAAACGGCTCTCTCAAAAACTTATTTGTAATTACCGCTGATAATAATCCTTCAGATTATATCCGTGCGGGCAATGAGCGCGTTCTTTCTGCACGTTTATCGGATGGAGCATTTCTTTACGAACAAGGCCTAAAAAAACCTCTCGAGGCCTATAATGAAAAATTAAAAACTGTCACTTTCCAAGCAAATCTAGGAAGCGTTTTCGATAAGGTAGAGCGTATAAAAGCCCATGTAGAAGTCTTGCAGAAAAAACTATCTATAGGAAATCTAGAAAAAGCAAGACGAGCAGCTACATTATGCAAAGCAGATTTAGCTTCTGAAATGGTCTACGAATTTCCCGATCTCCAAGGAACCATAGGAAAATACTACGCGCTAGCTTCCGGAGAAGATCCTGAAGTCGCACAAGCCATTGACGAACACTGGATGCCTAGGGGGGAGAATGCACCTTTACCAGAAACTATTTCGGGAACACTGGTAAGCCTAGCAGATAAAATAGATAATCTCATAGGCTGCTTTTGCGCTGACTTAAAACCAACCTCATCGAGTGATCCCTATGCTCTACGCAGGCAAGCCTTGGGTATGATAAAAATCCTTATTCAAGGCCAATACCGACTCCCCTTAATCGAGACCTTTAGGGAATGTTTCGAGCATTTTCCTGCTACACTCACAAAAAATAAAGAGCAACTGCTTAAAGAAATCGAAGCCTTTCTTACCAATCGGATCAAAACGGTCTTTTTGGACTATAATCTTTCTAAAGATGAAATCGAAGCTTCTATTTCCTTTGGATTTAGTGATATTTACGATGCCTTTTGTAAAGTACGGTCTTTGCATCACTTCAGGGAAAATAATAAAAAATTTCCTCTTCTCTTTGAAGTTTATAAACGTGCAAAAGGACAATTGGCCCATACGCATAGTGTGGCCTTTTCGAATGAATTATTAAAGGAAAATGCTGAAAAACACCTGAATGATCTCTTAGAACAAAAGCAGATGCAATTTACGCAAACGATAGCCGCGCATAACTATGATCAAGCTTATGAGTTAATCGCCGACATCCAACCAGGAGTGGCCAAACTTTTCGAGGAAGTGAAGATTCTCGCTGATGATCCTAAGTTACGTGACAACCGTATCGCGCTTTTACAGAAAGTATTTGGAATGTTTTCGCAATTACTGGACTTTAGCAAAATCACTGAAAAAACCTAAACACCGCCCTAAACTTAATTAGACTTCTTTCAAAACTCCCTTTGGTCGTTAATCACGGCTTTTAAAAGAAGTCTACTAAAGAAAGTCATCGTTCCCCCTCGGCAGAGGAAACGATGGCTTTCCTTTTCTATCAAATCGAAATATTGAAATTTTAAAAGTAGATGAATCTGTGTTATTGTTGACTGTGGTATAATGACTCTTATGAACAAACATCTTGTCTTTTACGATGGAACCTGTGGCTTATGTGATCATGTCGTGCAATTTTTGCTTAAACATGACTCACAGGAAATCTTTCTATTTGCTCCCTTACAAGGAGCTACCGCAGCACAAACACTAAAGGAACTCCCCACCCGCTACAAAACATTAGATAGTCTTATTCTCCTAGAAAATTATGCCACCCACGAACAAAAGCCATATGTTCTTGGACAAGGAGCCTTCCGTATTCTGTGGTTATTAGGAGGTTCTTGGCGCTTATTAGGTTGGCCTTTTTTTCTTCCAGCTTTTTTATATAATTGGGGATATCGACTAGTGGCAAAAAACCGAAAACGTTTTTTTCAAAAAGAGTCATGTGTCCTTCTTAATGCAAATAATCAACACCGATTTTTGCCTTAACAATAGATGGCTATATAAGCCTTGCTCCTTGCAAATCAAAGTAAAAAATACGCAAAACTGAATTTATTTAATTCTGTCTTCAATCTTGATCTTAAACCTACTTAAAAACACCTGAGCGCCGGTTTTTAATGATGAAATTTATTTTGTAATTTCCATTCCTTCAGCTTTTTTACTTGTGATAAATCCAAAAAAGTCCTATCAGTTATATTTCCAATATTAACTGTCACAGGACAACGGTATGAAAAAAACATTATACACACTCTTTAATCTGTGCTTAAGTGCTTGCGCAATCATTTGCCCATTGGGTCATTTAAGCGCGATCTCTTCAGCAGAAACTTATAACGAAAGACATGTTCAAAACCAGTTGAATGGTGCACTACTCACAACACCAGGTTTGGCTGCTGATGTAGCCGTTCTCTCAGCTTTACCCGTATCTGCACAAAGAGATGCGCTGAACGATCTTTCAGGCCAACAATATACAAACTTGATCCAAGCCAACCAAGTGGCTTCGCAACAGTTTATGCGTAGAATGTATGAACCAGTGCGTTATGATAGCCTAGGTCTTCATTGTGGACAAAACTGTGACCAGTGGCAAATCTGGTCAGCCATTGGTGGTGGACAAGCTTTCCAAAGCAATTCGCATGGTGCTAAAGGATATAGACTATATGACTATAACATTGCTTTTGGCGTACAAAAACCCTTAAATTTCCAATTCCTTAATTCTTGGTTGACAGTAGGAGCTGCAGGTTCTTATGAAAGAGACCATATTCACTTTAAACAAGGCGGACGTGGCCATGGCAACAACTGGCAAGGAGCTCTTTATTATATGTGGAACAATGAGCGTTTCTACTCATTCTCTGCTACTATCCTAGGAACTGATTGTGTGAAAGTAAGACGTCCAATTGACTTTGGAACGATTCATGAAAGAGCCCGTGGAAAAGCTAGAATTGGCCAATGGACTTCCTATAGTGAATTAGGCTTAAACCTATGCTGCGAGTGCCTGTATGTACAACCTTTTGTAGGGGTTGAATATGCTTTTTATCGTCGCCATGCTTTAAGTGAGCGTAAAGCTGGTTTGTTTAACCTGCATGTACGTGGTAAAAATGTAAGTGCCACCATTGGACGCGTAGGGGTTCACCTTACAACAACACTTCCCTGGTGGGGACTTTATGTCAATGCAGATGTAGCTTGGAGAACACGTTTTAACTTCCTACAAGAACGCATTCAAGCAAACTTTAAACATTTTGGCTCAAGATTTAGAGTGAAAGGCGTTCACCAAAAACCTAATGGTGTAGAAGGTGCGCTAAATATTGCAAAAACATTCTGCGACTGCTGGCAAACATATGTAGAAGTTGCAGGGGAAAAATGGGATCGTTACTCAGCTTGGAACGTATCTGGCGGAGTCACACTGGTCTGGTAATCCACCTCTATGGAGAGAAAAAACCTAACTTGCAGCTCTGTAAGTTAGGTTTTAATTTTTGGTGGATTTTTCCTTAATTCGTTGTAGTCTTTCACAAGTTCTAATGCCTCATCATCGCTACATTGCCCGCTCTGGATCTTCATTTTTATATCTTCACAAGCACTCATCCAGTTACGATTAAGAATTTTTTGTAAGGTTTCCATAAAAAAAGCGTCTGCTTTTTCTTTATTAATTTTCTTTTCTAATAATTCAGAAACTAGGACTTGACCCTCCGGATCTTCAATTTTTAAAATAAGAGAAATCAAATCAGTCGGTTCATTTTTCTGCAAGGCATCGCTTAAGCACAAATACAATTTCTGACAAATCACCACTCGTAAATCCTGAGGCTTTAAGTTTTCTTGGGTCAAGGTCAAAAACTTCTCTCTTCCTTCAGGTAACATGAGCAGCCATCTCAAAAGATCCATCTCTAAAATTCTATCGGGGTTAATGGTTTGCAAGCCAATATTAGAAGATTTTTTTATGTATAAGTTTGGAGTATGATTATGCTCTAACAGCAGCGTGCTCTCAGAAATCTGTGTTAAATGTGCTAATTTTCTTAAACTTTCCTGAACCATCACAGGATGGTCCCACTGACGAATTTGCTTAGCGATAGTTTCTACTAATTGGTGTTTTGCTGCAGGTGAACGTAAGTCTACACCTTGAGCATAGTGTTTAACTAGAAAATCTAGATACTCTCCACTCGATTCCAAAAGTTGTATAAATTCTTCAGGGCCGTTCTGACGTAAAAATGCATCGGGATCTGTCCCTTTGGGCAAGTGTACAATCCGTACATCAACCCCTTCCTTCTGAAATAAATCCCCAATTTTAACAGTGGCTTCTCTTCCTGCTGAATCCCCGTCTAAAGCTAAATATACTAAAGTTACGCCTAAATTTAATAATTCTTTAGCATGACCTTCCCCAAAAGCAGTGCCCTGTCCGGCGACCGTAAAATTTAAGCCTTCCTCAATCAATCTTAGTGCGTCAATCTGTCCTTCTACAATGATCGCGCGGTTTTCCTTTGCAATGCGCCGCCTACTATAATTTAAGCCAAAAAGAACCTTAGATTTTTTAAAAAGAGGCGTCTCTGACGTATTAATATACTTGCCCCCAAAAGTTTCTTCCTTATATTTTCGCGCTGAAAAACCAATCACTGCTCCTGCCGCATCGCGAATAGGAAAAGTAATCCGGTCAGAGAAAAAGTCTCGCCAACGCCCTTCTTTGCTTTCACTGATTAACCCCGCTGCTGCCAATGTTTCATCTTTAATAAACTTGGCATGCATCACTTTACGTAAATAACCCGGATTTTTTGGAGCTAAACCTACCTGAAAACGTTTAATGAAATCCAAATCTAACCCTCTGGCATAAAGATAAAGTAAAACCTCATGTCCTTCGGGACTATGCAGAAGATTAAAATGGTAAAAACGGCAAGCTTGTTCCAAAGCTTCTTTTAAAAGTGTTTTACTAGGCCCTTGATGAGTTCCTGTCTCTTCCAAAGTCTCTAAGTGAACATGAAAGCGTTCAGCCAAGCTTTCTACAGCATCCGCAAAACTCATTTTGAGATGAGCCATGAGAAATTGAATAGCATCACCATGAGCTCCACACCCAAAACAATGATAATGAGTATCGCCCTTATGAATCATGAATGAAGGGGTCTTTTCATCATGGAAAGGACATAATCCTTTATAAGCCGCCCCGGCGCGCTTTAAATCCATATGGGCAGAAAGAACATCCACCAGATCGATGCGCTGACGAAGAGCTTCTAAACTTTCTTTTGTATATAAAGGCATGATTAAAACGACCTGTTGAGCCCAAGCATTAACTAATAACGTCAAACTTAGGAGGATTAGGTTAAAAATTTAAAGGCTATCCTCTATTTTGATCTCTTTTCAATTAAAATTCTAGGAGTTATCTAAATGATTTCCCCTTGATGGAAAATATTATAAGAACAAAGCCCCCTCAGATCGCCCTTGGTTTTATCCTTCCTGAGCAGCGAAAAGATTAGAGATTTTTTAAGACTATGAAATACAAATTTCTGTTTATCAATTACTTATAATATAAATTACACTCAATTAAAAATTTAATCACAAGCTAATTGCAATAATTCCTTATTTCGCTAGAATCCAAAATAAAATGCGGAAATTCCCATGCCCACCTCCTTAGCTTTAATAGAAGCGATTCATGACCAACAGAACAGTATGCTCCAACTTCTAGAACGTTGGGTCAATATTAATTCCTGGACTGATAATCCTCAAGGCCTTGCCCATATGTTAAAGGAATTGGAACAGGCTTTTTTGCCTCTTGGAGGGGAAATAAAAAGGATGACTCTCCCCTCTCATCTTAGTATTAATGCGAAGGGTCAGATCACCGAAAAACCCACAGGTCAAGCTCTTAGTATAAAAAAACATCCTGAGGCTCCTCTTCAGATTCTTTTAGGTGGCCATATGGATACCGTTTATCCTCCTACCAGCCATTTTCAAAAAGCCGAGAAATTAGAAGCGACAATTCTGCGTGGTCCAGGCGTTACAGATATGAAAGGCGGTTTAGTCATCATGCTTAAAGCTCTCGAAACGTTTGAGCAAAGTCCTTATGCAGGAAAAATTGGCTGGGAGGTTCTGATCAACGCAGATGAAGAAATAGGCTCTCCTGTTTCCACAGATTTATTCAAAGAACGGGCATCAAAATTTCATCTAGGTTTAATCTTCGAACCCGCTTTTCCCGATGGTTCTTTGGTCAGTGAACGCCGAGGATCCATGAATTATACGTTCATAGCCCATGGAAAATCTGCGCATGTGGGTCGTGATTTTGAATCAGGTCGAAATGCCATTGTAGGAATGGCACGCTTAGTTCAGCAGCTAGAAACTTTAAATAATCGTCAACGCGGAATCCAGGTGAATGTGGGCTCTTTTGAAGGTGGAGGGCCTACAAACATTGTACCCGATTTGGCCGTTTGTAAAATGAATGTGCGGGTGCAAAATCCTGCTGATCAACCGATAGTCGCAAAGCAAATCCAAAACATCCTTCAGGAAACTACATCATCCAGGGATTTAACTTTTGAATTACATACAGATTCCATGCGTCCCCCAAAGCCTTTTAATAAAGCTCATCATCGTCTATTCGAGGCTCTTAGAGAAAGCGCTAAGAGGATGAACATAGATTTGAAATGGCAGCCTACAGGAGGGGTCTGTGATGGAAATACTTTGTCTGCGGAAGGTTTACCTACCATCGATACACTGGGGGCTGTGGGAGGACATTTACATACTCATGATGAATATCTCTACATCCCCAGCTTAGTGCAGAGAACTCAGTTAGTTACCTACTTCCTTATTCAACTGGCTGAAAAACAAATACTTGCTGGAGAAATTTTATGACACATACAACTGCTCATCAACTGTTAAGTGATCCGCGCATTGCTCAAGCTAAAAATCTGCTCAAAGCTGCTATGTCGGAGCACCAAAAAAAAATTCAAGGGGTATGTCCTCCTGATCCAGCGAAGAAAGACTCTTATGCTCAATTGCTAGCCCAATTTAATCAGGTAAGAGGAAATAAACTTTTTTTTCCTTATATTGGCAGTGGAATAGGAAATGGTGCTTTAGTTGAACTTCTTGACGGCAGTGTAAAGTACGATTTTATTACTGGAATTGGACCCCATTGCCTAGGTCACAGTCATTTAGATTTGTTAGAAGCAGGGATTGATGCGGCTTTAAGCGACATTGTCATGCAGGGCAATTTACAGCAGAATGCTGATGCTCTAGAATTCTGCGAGGTATTAATCCATGAATCAGGTCTCCCTCATTGCTTTTTAAGTACGACAGGGGTAATGGCTAATGAAAATGCATTAAAAATTGCCTTTCAAAAAAATTACCCTGCCAATCGCATCCTGGCTTTTGATAGATGCTTCCTTGGTAGATCTTTAGCGGCTTCACAAGTGACAGACAAACCACTCTTTCGGGAAGGACTTCCCTTAAACTACCACGTGGATTACATTCCTTTCTATGACCATCAAAGACCTGAAGAAAGCACGCGCCAATCCTGCGAAGTCCTAAAAAAATTCCTCAAACGTTATCCCAAGCAACACGCAGTCATGATTTTGGAACTGGTCCAAGGAGAAGGTGGGTTTTATGCGGGCACGCATGACTTCTTTGCAGCTTTAATTGAAATTCTTAAAAACCACTCCATAGCCATTTTTGCTGACGAAATTCAAACTTTTGGAAGGACTTCCCGTTTATTTGCCTTTCAACACTTTGGCTTAGACCCCTGGGTCGACATTGTAAGTGTAGGTAAACTCTCTCAAGTCTGTGCCACCTTATATACCAAAGAATATAACCCTCGACCGGGACTGCTCAGCCAAACCTTTACAGGAAGCACATCAGCCCTACGAGCAGGGAAGCTCATCATTCAAAAACTGATCCATGAAGGATATTTTGGACCTCAAGGTAAGAACATGCAACTCCACGATGTCATCGTGGAGCAGTTAGATCAAATTTCAAGAAGACATCCTTGCCTCATTGAAGGACCCTATGGAACTGGGGTCATGATCGCCTTTACCCCCTTTAAGGGCCAATCAGTCCGCGTGAATGAATTTATTCAAAAACTCTTTGATGCTGGTGTGATGGGGTTTGTGGCAGGCAGTGATCCAACACGCGTAAGGTTTTTAATTCCTTTTGGCGCTGTGACGATAAAAGATATTCAAGAAGCCATGCATATCGTAGAAAAAACTCTTCTTGACTACCAACCGACGATTTAAGGAGCTTGGCCATGTATATCATAAGACCGATCCGCGAAGCTGACCTTGATGCGTATGAAGAATTTTCTAAGACATCTTCACTAGGACTTATTAATCTTCCGCATAATCGGGCTATCTTAAAAGATAAAATCAAATCCTCCATCACAGCTTTTAATACACCTGTGTTAAAGCCCTACCTAGAAAATTACACTTTTGTTCTTGAAAATCGAGCCACGGGAGAATTAGGAGGAACATGCGGGATCGCTTCCAGAATGGGCGTCTCAGAGCCCCATTACTATTACAAGTTAGAGACTGTAGTTAATGAACTAACAAAAAGAGAAATGCAGATTCTGACCCCCGTCTGCTACCCCATTGGTCCCACAGAAATTTGTGCCCTCTACTTAAAACCAGATTTTCGGAAAGAAGGCCTCGGGAAGCTTCTCTCACTATGCCGATTTTTATTTATTGCCTGCCACCGTGAAAGATTTGAAGAAGAAGTGGTGGCTGAAATGCGAGGTTATATTACAGAAGAATCTGTCGTTCCATTTTGGGAAGCATTGGGTAAAAAATTTTTAAACATCAGTTACCACAAATTATGTGAAATGGAACTTGAAAGTCGCAGCTTCATCCCCAGTATTTTGCCACGATGGCCTCTCTATACAGCTTTACTGCCCCCTGAAGCACAAGCATGCATTGGTAAAACACACGACAAGACGGTTCCAGCTCTGAAATTACTTTATAATCAAGGATTTACATTTACGGGCGAAATCGATCCTTTTGATGGAGGCCCAAAAATCAGTTGCAAAACCAATGAAATAAAGACGATTCAAGAATGTAGAACATCTATTGTAGATAAAATTGAAAGTATCTCTCACCAGTCTAGACAGTACTTAATTAGCAATAAAATGATCGACTTTCGTGTCTGCTATGGAGATGTGCATTTTTTAGAAAATAATCTGGTCTCCATTTCTTCAGATACTGCAGAAAATTTAAATATTCATGTGGGAGATTCTATCTCTTATGTAAAAGTCCCTTCTTTAAAGGAATAAAAATATGACACAAAAATTTGAATCACACGATCCTGCCACACTAGAAGTCATTTGGAGAGGGTTAGAAGCTGGTGAGGAAGAAGTCAATCAAGCTTTTGAAGAGGCCTCGGAGGCTCTAGATCACTGGTCTCATTTATCCTTAAAAGATAGAACTGAATTCTTGTTAAAATATAAAGAAGCTTTGACTCATACACGTCTACTCCTAGCGGAGGCTATCTCAAGAGAAACAGGCAAGCCCTTGTGGGAATCTCTAACAGAAGTTACAGCCATGATTAATAAAGTGGATATCTCGATCAAGGCTTTTGAGATGCGCTGTCCAGAAATTAAACAACAGCATGGTCCTATTTTGTCTATTACAAGACACAAAGCCCATGGAATTGTAGCTGTATTTGGTCCTTATAATTTTCCAGGACATTTACCTAATGGCCATATTGTCCCTGCTCTTTTAGCTGGCAATACAGTCATTTTCAAACCCAGCGAACACACTCCCCTAGTGGGCGAGCTGATGGTAAAATGTTGGCATCAATGTGGTTTACCAGCTGGTGTATTAAATTTAGTGCAGGGTGCAGCTGAAACTGGTAAACTAATCTCTAAACATCCCAAACTCAATGGCCTTTTTTTTACAGGTAGCTGGAATACAGGAAAAATGCTTCTAGGACAATTTTCCATGCAACCCGAAAAAATTTTAGCGCTAGAGATGGGAGGAAATAACCCTCTTATATACGATACAGCCATGGATATAGAGGCTGCCGCCTACTTTACTATTCAATCAGCGTATTTAACAACAGGTCAACGTTGTACCTGTGCACGTCGTTTGATCGTGGTAGAAGGAGAAACAAGTGAGGCTTTTATTCAAGAATTAATGGAACAAATCAAAGGAATTCAAATTGGCGCTTTTACAATGCGTCCCGAACCTTTCATGGGACCTTTAATCTCTGAAACGGCTGCTAAAAAAATTCTTGATGCACAAAAAATGCTAATCGACAAAGGCGCCAAAGCTCTTGCACACGTCTACGCTTTAAAGCCAGGTACTGGATTTGTGACCGCAGGACTAATTGATGTCACTGATGTTCCAGAATGTCCGGATGAAGAATACTTTGGACCTTTTTTACAGTTGATACGTGTGCCGACCTTACAAAAGGCGATTGAGGAAGCTAACAACACAAGTTTTGGTTTAGCAGCGGGCATCTTGAGTGACAATCCAGAAACTTATCGCACTTTTCAACAACAGATTAAAGCAGGTATTGTAAATTGGAATACGCAAACAACAGGGGCTAGTAGTTCGGCACCCTTTGGAGGAATAGGTCATAGTGGGAATTTTCGACCCAGTGCCTATTACGCCGCTGATTACTGCGCCTACCCTATCGCTTCATTAGAAAATGAAAAATTAAGCATGCCAGAAGAGATCACGCCAGGGCTATTGTATAAAGAGGAATAATGAAAACTGTAGAAGTGAACTTTGATGGCCTGGTAGGTCCTACACATAATTATAGTGGTTTATCTTATGGCAATCTAGCCTCCCTCCATAGCAAAAAAACAAGCTCTAGTCCCAAAAAAGCAGCCTTACAAGGCCTAGAGAAGATGCGATTTTTGGCTGATCTCGGCATCAAACAAGCTGTACTTCCCCCTCACGAACGCCCGCACTTTCCAACCCTCAAAGAATTAGGTTTTAAAGGATCTGAGGCACAAATTTTGAGCAGTGCTTCTAAAGAAGCTGAAGACATTTTTTATAGCTGCTGTTCAGCAGCCAGCATGTGGACAGCCAATGCGGCCACCATCTCACCGTCCGCAGATACACAAGATCATAAGTTACACATCACACCCGCCAATCTATCTAGCAAATTTCATCGCTCCATAGAAGCTGCATTTTCAGAGAAACTCTTTCGCCTTATTTTCAATCAGCCTGATCTCTTCCAGGTGCATGCTCCTTTACCTCCAGGAACTTACTTCTCTGATGAAGGCGCAGCTAATCATAGTCGTTTCTGTGAAAATCACTCACAAGCCGGCATAGAATTTTTTGTGTGGGGGAAAAAAGCATTTTCCTCCTCAGCCGCCCCCTTGCGTTTTCCTGCCAGGCAAACATTTGAAGCTTCTCAAGCCATTGCCAGAAGACATTTATTAGATCCTCAAAAAGTTATTTTTGCTCAGCAAAACCCTCTAGCTATCGATGCGGGGGTTTTTCATAACGATGTCATCTCTGTGACGAATGAAAATGTCTTCTTCTATCATGAATGTGCCTTTGAAAATTCATCAAAAATCCTCTCCGCTTTAAAAAGCCAACTTCCTTATTTAATCTTTCTTCCTGTGCCTCAGGAAAAAATTTCGCTCGAGGAAGCCGTTAAATCCTATCTCTTTAATTCACAAATTGTCACTTTACCCGATCAGTCCATGCATCTGATCGCTCCTTCAGAATGTTTTGAATCTGAAAATGTTAGAAATTTTCTACACGAGATGTTAACTCAAACTTATCACCCCATTAAAAAGCTCCATTTTTTAGATCTCCATCAAAGTATGGCTAATGGAGGAGGACCAGCCTGCCTGCGACTACGTATAGCTCTGACTCAGCTTCAATTATCCTCCATGCATCAAGGCATTCTTTGGTCTGAAGAGCTGTATCAAAAGCTCAAGCAGTGGATCGAGACTCATTATAGAGAAACACTTGAACCACAAGATCTTGCAGACATTCAGCTTTGGCAAGAGAATCAAGAAGCATTAGATGAACTGACGCAGATTTTAAAGTTAGGACCCATCTATTCTTTTCAGAAATAGGCCAGCCCCATCCATTTATAGATTTTATTCTAAATGAATATGGCCATACCCAAGGTATAAATTCCAAGTTGAGGGAAACAAAAGGATATTGTATATACCAAGTGATCCAGGAGACCTACCGTAAATGAGCGTTTTGTCAATCTTTGCATGATTTTGACCCCAAGTAGACCAAAATCTCATGAGGAGAAGTCTCTAAGTAAGTCTCAAAATGTCGATATCTTAAGAAGCTTTAAGCTAAGTGCTAAAAGCGATGGTGAGAGAACTAGCTGTTTGAGGCTTACCTAAGTGGGTTAATCATATAAAATTTAGCTTAACACCTTACCAGAAGATCAGAAAAATTTACCCATGCATAACTATCCACAATCCCGTAGCTCTACATTGAGTAACAAATAATGTCCAGTTTTGAGAGAGAACTAAAACAGCATGTTTCGGGCGATGTTTATTTTGATGCCTTGCATCGTAAAATTTATAGTGTCGATGCATCCATTTATGAAGTAGAGCCTATTGCTGTCTTAATTCCCCGCACCAAAAGTGACATAGTGACTGCCATAAAAATAGCAGCGCAACATCATATTCCTACTATAGCGAGAGGAGCTGCGACAGGTATTGCAGGAGGTTGTTTAGGTAAAGCTTTAATCATTGACCACTCGCGCTATCTTCATCACATTGAAATAACAAACTTTCGCGAAAAATTCGCTGTGTGCCAACCTGGAGTGGTCCAAGACAGCTTGAATAAGTTACTAGCCATTCGTAATTTTCGTTTAGGGCCAGACACTTCCACAGGAGATCGAGCCACTCTAGGTGGAATGATGGCGAATAACTCTGCAGGAGCTCGTTCACTCTTCTATGGAAAAATGGTAGATCATGTCATCGGCTTAGAACTTGTGTTAAGCAACGGTGAGACCCTCTATTTTGAAGAAATTGATGATAATATTCTGCAACATAAATTAAAACTGCAGACGACCGAAGGTCATATCTACCGAGAAGTTTGCCGCATTAGAGACAAATATCGCGATGAAATCATAAAAAATTTTCCTCAGATTCCTCGACGTGTCTCTGGTTATAATTTAGACGAACTCATCAAACCAGGTCCCCTGAATCTTTGCAAAATTATCACAGGATCCGAAGGCACTCTAGGCTTTGCTACGCAAATTAAAGTCAATATAGTGGAGCAACCTTTACACTCAGGTCTATGCATTCTCTTTTTTGATTCGATGTCCGCTAGCATGGATGCCATAGCCACTATCCTGCAACACCAGCCCATGAGCCTTGAAATGATCGATGATCAAATCATTAAACGCGGAAGAGAGTCTCCTTCCATGCGTGGGAAATTAGGCTGGTTAAAAGGAGACCCTCAGGTTTTTCTTGTCGCAGAATTTCAAGGGACCTCCCAGGATGCACTGCATGATCGCCTTCAATCCTTTGCCTCAGAAATGAAAAAGCAAGGAATTGGATATGACTATAACTGCCTTCTCAATGCTCAAGAAATCGGATATGTCTGGAATTTAAGAAAGTCAGGTTTAGGCTTACTCCTTTCCAAACGCTCTTACAGCCGTTCATTAGCTTTTATTGAAGATTTAAGTATCGCTCCCCATCAACTGCCAGCTTTTATGGATAAATTTCTGAAATACTTAAAATCTGTAGGGAAAGAGGCGGGAATTTACGGTCATGTAGGTTCTGGTTGCCTTCACATTCGTCCCTACATAGATTTACGAGATCCCGACGAATTGAAGCTGATGAAGAAGATGATGGATGATGTGTCGGATTTAGTCTTAGAACATCATGGAGCAATGAGTGGTGAACACGGAGACGGACTTGTCAGAACTTGGTTAAATAAAAAAATGTTCGGAGAGCAGATCTATCAAGCCTTTAAAGAGTTGAAAGCCGCTTTCGATCCATTGAATCTTATGAATCCAGGAAAAATTATCGACGGTCCTCCCTTCTTAGAGGATCTCCGTCTTAATGATCAAACACCCATTAGTCAAGTCAATACATTTTTAGATTTTTCAAGAGAAGGAGGTTTTGAATTAGCCGTAGACCTATGCAATGGAAACGGTCTATGCCGTAAAAACGAGCTGATCATGTGCCCTTCTTTTCAGGCCACGCAAAATGAATATGATTCGACACGTGCCCGTGCGCAAGCTTTACGCTCCATGATTCATGGAACCCATGCACAAGAGCAGTTTCAGCGCGAAGATTTACACGATGTTCTGGATCTTTGTCTGCAATGTAAAGGATGCAAGACTGAGTGTCCTTCCCAAGTCGATATGGCTAAAATGAAAACCGAATTTCTCTATCAGTATCAACTCAAGCATGGCATTTCCTTACGAAATCGTTTATTCGGCCATTTAAGCCAACTTTTTGTCATGGGTTCCAGAATCCCTAGATTGACCAATTTTTTAACCTCAAACTATGTGGCAAGATCATTACTTTCTCTTGTAGGTGTGGCTTCCCAAAGACCTTTCCCCAAGATCGCAAGCAAGCGCTTTTCCAACCTTGCGCAAAATGTAATTTCCAAGATTCCCAAATCTTCTAAAGGAAAGGTGGTTCTCTTCAATGATACCTTTACCGAATTTCTCTCCCCTCAGATAGGATTATCAGCGGTAAAAGTTCTACAAAAACTTGGATATGAAGTCATCATTCCACCATGGAAATGCTGTGGTCGGCCTTTAATCTCTAAAGGAATGCTGCCGCAAGCAAAAAAACAAGCGATAGAGTTAGTCCAGTCATTACTTCCCTTTGCTGTGCAAAATCTTCCGATCATCGGTTTAGAGCCCAGTTGTATCTTTACACTATTAGATGACTATCCCGCCCTCATTCCGCAAGAGCAACTGGGTAAACTTTTAGAAAACGCCATGACTTTTGATAAATTTATTTTCAAGCATGTAGCTGATAGTCAACTCCCCTTCAAGTTTAAACACCATTTACTCCATGCTAAATACCATGTACACTGCTATCAAAAATCTCTAGAAGGATCAAAATATATAACAGGTGTTCTAAAAGCTATCCCTAGGTGCGATACTTCAGAAATTAAATCAGGGTGCTGCGGGATGGCAGGTGCTTTTGGATATGAAAAAGAGCATTATCAAATTTCCATGGATATTGGAAATCTTTCCTTATTTCCTTCTATTAAATACACCCTACCCACCACGCAGATCATTACGAATGGATACTCCTGCCGCTCACAAATAGAGCAAGGCACTGAAAGACAAGCCTTGCATTTAGCAGAGTTTATCGCTCAGAACATTGAATAGTTCAGCAAAGTCATTAGAGGGGTAAAATGGCTCTTTTATCAAATAGAGCCATTTTTCAAATCCCTCTATTGATGCCTAGGATCCGTTTTCTTGATAATCACACTCACATTTTTTTGGTTAAAACCTTTATATCCTTCGCGACGTTGCAAATTTTCAAGATGACTACCGATCGCTCCATGATGTCTAAAAGATTCTGCTTGAGTATCTGAGAGCTTATTTTGTACAAGGAGATGCTCAATCCTCTGAGGATCGACATGCCATACTTCTCCTGCGGTAAAAGCTTGTTTAAGAAAAGGAAATGAACTAAAGGGATCCATCATCCGAATCCCTAAATGAGAAAGATCTTCTTTCAAATCCTCAAACATAAATTGTGCTTCAAGATGGTGCATACCCGCTTTTAAAATGGAATCGCCATGTAAGGCACACCAAAGGCCAATGGTCCCTAAATGCTCTAATTCAGGAATAGGATGATGAGCAAAATCCACGCAGACTTCTTCAGGAGCCAGATCCACATCCAAAAATAGTACAAGTTTGGCACGCGGATTTTCCATAATTTGGGCTCCCCACCCCGCCTCTTGGCCCGCATAGTATCTTTCTCGACAATGGAATCCGAGCATTTCAAAAAGCCGCACAAGATGGTGAAAATGACGACGTGAGGACCTAAAAGTATGATGATCATGATTGGCCCAACCTAATCCCAAGCGATCTTGACGATTTTTTTGCAGCTGACCTGCGGTATTACGCGCTTGCCAGTATTCACGCTCACATTCTAAAATTAAAGATGCCGCAGGATCCTCTCCCAGCATATGAATGATATCTTGAGCGATGCTCAACGTGATTTCCATCGCTTGGTCTTCATCATTTAATGCTCTCGGCCGTGTCTTCCATTTTTCTTTTGCAAGAAGATACGTGTCTGCGTGATTAGCTGCCGTTGCAACTATTTCCATGGTCAAAGACCCCCTGCGCTCTACAGCCCATAGAGCCGCATCATTTTCTATGGATACACAGCTGCGTCGAAATACGCTTAAAGGTGCCCCCTCAATAGGAGCAGTCAGATGATTGACCATTAGAAAGTCACTAATGCTATCCACGGAAACAGCCACATCTATCATGTTTATAGCTTGATCTTTCAAAATAACTCGCGGTAGCTGAGCACCTGGGTGATTAAATACTCTAAAACTTGCTGTTGCTTGTTCTGCAATAAACCCGGCATCTAAAAGTTCATTCTCAATTTCTGCTGTAAAGCCCACCCCCACATGATCTATCCAGTCTAATAAACGCGTGCTTGTATGTTTAAGTAAGCTCTTTTCAAATTCTGCAATCCACGGATTTAATTTTTGTGCTCGATCGATGAGGTTTAAAATAAATTGCTCGGCTTGAGGTTGGCACGTCCATTGAAAATTTCCTTGAGCGATAGTCATATGAATCTCCCCTTTTTATTTTCTATCTATAAGGAAAAAACAGTTTATTTCAAACTCTATTACCCACATTTTGATGAATTTTATCTCTTAATCTTTTACACCTATCTAACCCTCAATAAAGTAAAAAACACGAAATAGAAAGCTTCATAAATTCTTCCTTAGTTTCTTCTAGATAAAACCCATTTAAAGTAATCTCAAAACAAGCATTTCTCTTCTCATCAAAATGAGAAATTTTTCACATCAAATAACTAATAATTAATGACTTAAAATCAAAAATGAGAGTAACAAAAGAGAAATTTCAATGAGTTAAAATTAAATAATTACATCTTCTTGACAAAGAAATTCACAAGATTTCCTCTCGAAAAGAGCTGTCGAATTTAAATATTAAATACGTTATAAACGTTTTTTTAATATTCACAATATTTAAAATTTTTAATTCATTAACAACTTTTTTCTTTTACAAAAATAAATAATCTTTTACGGTGTTGAGAAATTTTTAATTTACAAAAATTTACTTTATTTACGAACACCTAGAAGGAGAACTTTATGAGTTACCCCATTTTACGCGGAACCCCCTTAGCCTCTCAGCCACATGAAACTTATTCATGTACAGAAGAAAAAAAATGTCTCACTCGACAAGAAGCTAAATCCAAACTTCAGACACTCATACCAGGCCAAGAGGAGCATCATAAGCTACAAGATGCTTTACTAAGGACGAATGGCATCGCTCACATCCATCTATCAAATCACACGTCCTATAAAGTTTATACTTCTCCTAATCAAAACGAATTGTTAGGAGGTTTTGGTACCTCAGAGCATGTGGCCATTGGTGAAGAAGTAAAGCTACAAGGTTTACCTCAAGATACGCCTCTGATGGTAAAAGGAGCCGTGCAGATTCAATTTGCCCACATCATTGCACTAGCAGGAGATTTTTATGGCGTGCCAGGACAAGCTATCTCGTTACCCGGAGGCGATGATGATCAAAAAACTAAACGCTTCGAAAATTCCTTCAACACTCTTGTTAAAGCTGATAACAATGAAGTAAGAAAACTCCTCATTGAAATCAAAGATGAATGTAGCCAAGTCAAACATTCCAGCTTGCCTCATCACTGCTACAGTAGTCAAATGATCGAAGGAAATGACGCTAAAAACAAGATTAAAAAAGACTTAAAGGCCCTGCTATATGACAATAGCGATCATTTTTCGAATAATGCACGGGATGCTTACCGTATTGGTCATACCTATGCCTTAAAAATGGCTAAGGAAGCAGGTTTAAAGCAAGATTTGGAAGGATTAAAACTCGCTTATGCTCTAGACGCATTTGCTTGCCATTTCTTAACCGATTTGTTCGCTGCTGGACATATTCGTAACCAAAGAGGCGAATTAGAATTATTTCTTATTTCCGAGTTAAAATTTCCCGCAGATAAAGCCAAACCCCTTGCTGGTATATTAACAGGAGCCCAGCATGAGAAAGATGGCAATGAAGGCTTAAATGTCATGAATGAAAATGGCGATCAATGGAGAGCCTATGGGGATGGATGCTTTTTTACTCCAAAATGTAAAGACAACAGAGAAAAAGTGATCGCCGCTACACAACAATCAGTTGATGAAATCTATCAGGCGTACCTTCACCCACAGGAACCCACTGAAGAGTTTGTTTATCAACTACTCCCACGTGCTACTGAGCTTAATCCTTTGCCTATATACACTGTCGAGAATGATGCCAAGGCATTATATTTAAATGTAAGAGGTAAAAAAATTGCTATTAAAACACAAGTTGATTACTTGACAAAGGGTATCTCTCAAGCACTTCGCTATTTACCTCAAAATTATATTGATGGGTTTACTAAGATTATTAAAATCGAAATTCCTCCTGTTATTAGTAAATTTATCGCCCCTCAACTTGAACGTTTTACAGGGTCTCTATGGAATGCGATTGGCATGGCTTCTCAATATCATATGAGAAAAGAACTACATAAAATGAGTGAAACGATTCATGAAATGGCTGACGGTGTTAAAGCCTCTTATGAAAACACATTAAAAATTCTTAAATTGATGGAAGAATTTGATGAAAAGTTAGACCATCATACCTGGCTTCATATTTTTCAAGAGTTACGTTCTCCAATTAGTACTATCAGAAGCACAATCTTTGAATATCAAAATTGTGAAATCTCTATGAACGAAGAAGAAATAAAAAATTCCCAACAGGCTATTTGGAAAGCCGCTATGCAAATTGCTACCATATTTGCAGAAGGGACGTCAGATCATCTACCAATTCTTGCCAGCTACAAAACATTCCTTGAAAGTAAAAAGACGATGACTGCTTCTGAAATTACACTTAAAGTAACTCTTTGGTTTCGGCAAATGTTAGACTATCAAGCACAAGCTTTTAAACTCTCCATCCTGCTACGCATGTCACATGACAGCAATCAAATGAACCTCACTATCGCAACACTCATGAAAAATATTGAGGACATTATGTTGAAGCAAATAGAAGCCAATCAGGCATTCATAGATACCTCTCTGATTGACAAATCCGAGAAATATCTAGCCCTTCAACTAAGCAAATTTAAAATAAAACAATTAGCATTCAAATAATACAATAAAATAGAGACACTTATATGAACAAAGTTGACCCCCATACACACAAAAATAATTATTGCAGCCAAAATCATAATCATCTTTCCAATGTACCCAGCATACAAAAAGGGGTAAAAATCATTGAAAAACTGCTCAATAAGGAAATTATCTGTCGGCATGACGTAGAAAACATGAATCATGTTTATCGATCGATTGATCTTATAGAAAGACAAACGGATGCAGAGACAACTTCGTCCAGTTTGGATGCGTTAAAACTCATTATTAATAAAATTAAAACTCTCGCGCATAAGCATAAAATCTCTCCTCAAGAGATTGTTTCCTTATATCACCTTCAACAATTTTCAGACCTTGATATGGGGGATACTTTTACAAAAGCATTAGAAAAATTTTTAAAAAAATCCAAAGATCAAACAATCCAAGATTTAGCGCGTAGCTTGCCTCTTTGTACCTCAGAGACTCTTTTTGATCAAGATACTGATATTTTAATTGGGTCAAAAAAATCTAACCATGAAGTTGAAGAGATTTTGCATGAAAAAAAGGATGGGTATAAAAAACATACAGAAAAAATGCAAAAAATTCTAACTCGAAAAACTGAGTTAGAAACTTTAAGAAAGAATTCACCTCAAAATTATCCTTCTTATTTAGATGATTTACTCGATCATGGCTATATCTACACCTACGACCATCTCATTCAAATGCAAAATATACCCGATCGCAACAATCGTAAAAAAGCTATTGAAAAGATGTCCTTTTCAGAGGTCTCACATATAGTTTTAGAAATACGCGAATACTTCATCCACATCTTAAAAAATTCCATTCCAAAAAATGCGGATAAAATTTTATTTCTTTTAGGACCCACAGGTGCAGGAAAATCAACAACGTTGTGCTTCTTACGTGGTGATGAAATGGTATCAAGGGGACTATCCTACGAATCTAAAAATGATAGGGAGGGTCTTATTAGTCATAAATTTGCTAATTCCTGTACATTTTTACCTAACGTAGAACTTATTGATAATTTAACAGTTGTTGATTTCCCCGGATTTGATGACAGTAATGGACCTGTTATTACTTTAGGCATAGAAATGGGATTAAAAGCTCTCATTAATCATTACAATCCAGGCATTTTGATTCTTGAGTCGATTACAGATATTGAAAGCAAATTTGCTAATGCAGCAAAAATCGGATTCCGACTCAAACGACTCTTAAATAATCCTGATTTATGCGTTTTAGGAATTACAAAGTATTCTCAAAATATTTCCTATCAAAAATTAAAAGAGATTGAAGAACATGAAAAACAATCTTCTCCGGAAGAATTAAAACTAATTGCCAGGATAGAATTAATTACAGAAGATATTCAAGACGAGACTGACCCTCAAAAAATCCTTAAATTAGAACAAAATAAAACTGAGTATCGGATAAAACTCAAAAATAAGATTGATGAAAGAATTAAAAACAATCAATCCGAAACACCTGAAAAAACAATTTATAGACAAAATATTCAAGAAGTTGAAACTGAACTTTCTCAGCAAATAGGGTTAGCAAAAATCCTTAAATTATTAAATTTCGAGAACAAAGAGTATCTAAAAACTTGCTTAGATATCTTATCTAACGCAACACAAAATAAATCTAAATTAAATGAACGTCTAAATTTAGATGCTAGTGAAAGAGAGGTTCTAGACACAATTTTTAACTACAATTTGCGCAAAGAACTAAATTCTCATCTTCCCCAGCAAAAAAATATAAATAGTATTGAGTCTTTTTACAAAAGTGTCGCAGAGCATAGCTTAATTTATACCATAGCTCCTCAAGAAATAGCAAAATTTCTTCATCTTCCCGAAATGGATCCAAATGTTGTGATTCAATATGATAGTCTAATAATGGATGAATGTATCCAAAAATATATGCGAGCCGCAATCGGTGGACTTCATCTTTCTGTTTTAGAAAAAATCTTAGACAAGGCAGAAAACTCTAAAAAAGTAGAAGAGATCCGCAACCAAATTAAAAATTATAAAAAATTTATTCAGGGATTGTTAGGTGTAAAACCTACTGATGATCAAAAAAAAGCAGAAGAGCAGTGGAAAAGAATAGAAGAACAGCATCAAATAGCTTTAGAAACTGTAGAACAGAAATTCAAGTTGCCTACGTGGGCTATAGTTGCATTATCAATACCTGTCATTCCAATCACTATTTATACAATTTGGCAAAAATATAACATAAAATCCGAGCAAAAACAAATTATGATGGAGCTCACTGATCAAAATCTTGATAAGTTTTCTTCTGAATTAAAACACATTCAACACACCCTTACTTTATTGAAAAAATTAGAATTCATTATTGAAAACAAGAGATATAAAAACAACTGTAATTCAAATATTTAAAATAAAAAAAAATAATAATCAAATTGAATTACAGTAAATTTTTAAATTAAACAAGGATTTTATGAATAAATTGACACCTAACTTTGACAGTCATTGTTACCAAAACCTAGATAGAGATGATACGAAACCTATAAATCAAAGCAATCTAGAAAATGCAAGAATTCGAATTATTCGAATATTAGAAAAAACTGTCCTTTGTCATCATGACGTAAATGATCTAAAAAAAATCTTACATTCTAATTTGTCAGACCTAAATCATTTGATACTTGAAATCAAAAAGCAAGCCGAGATCAAACTTCAAAATATATCTTCTAGCCACGTAATGTCTTTCTTCTACCTTCAAAGATTACAAGAAGAACAAATTTTTAAAGAAGTTAAGCTAAATATTTCATTTCAAGAAATACATAGCAAATATAAAGAAAAAACACAAGCAATTGACAAAGAAAAAGAGGTTGCTAGCGCTTTTCCCCTATGTTTTTCAGACAAAGACGTCAAATTAATATTTGGAAAATCTATTGATTTTAAAATAAAAAAAATCCTCGAAGAAAAGAGGGAGCAGTTTCTTCAGGCTACAAAATCTGAATTAACGAGTTTAAGCAAACAAGATCCGAAAAAATATCCCATTTTTTTAAATAATCTCGCTAATACTGAAAATACCTCTAGTTTGTTTCTTCATATTTTTAATATGAAGAAGCTTTTAACACGACAAGACAGGGCTTCAGAGATAAAAAAAATGACTTTTTTGGAATTATCCAATAGGATCTTAGAAATACGAGAGATCATCATTCAACATGTAAAAAAATCTATCCCTGTTAATTCTAAAAATGTTGTATTTCTTTTAGGTCCTACAGGAGCAGGTAAGTCTACTACTTTATGTTATTTACTTGGAGACCAGATGATCCTAAATGGAACAGCATATGCATCTATGAATGATGTTAATAATCATCTTATAGGTAAAAGTTATTCAGGCTCTTGTACATTTTTGCCCAATGTAAAAATAAGAAAAGATAGGGGCATTGTTTTTGTAGACTTTCCTGGCTTTGAGGATAGCAATGGACTAGTGGTAGGTTTAGGGATAGAACTTGCTTTGAAAGCTCTTATCAAAGAGTATTCTCCTAAAATTTTGATTCTAGAATCTATTCTTGACACGGGACAAAGATTTAAAAGTGCTTCTGATCTTAGAGACCTTTTGAATAGAATCCTAGAAGAACCTGAAAAATGTATTATGGGCATAACTAAATATTCTCAAATAGCCGCATATCAGGTCCTTAAAGAGATCAAAAAAAATTTAGCCTTGCCATCACCAGAAGAAACAACACTTATTTCTAGAATACAAGTTTTGGAAGAAGATCTATTGGAAGATCCTCAAAACGAGTTAAAAAAACAGAGAAAACAAACATGTGAAGAAAAGTTAAAATATTTACAGCTAAAAAGGAATCAGGATAATCAGTTGGCATTAGCCAATTTACCAAGAGCAAAAATACATATAGATGAAATTGAGGAAATGGAAGCTGGTTTGGAAAATGAAATTGGTCTTAAAAAGACACTCTCATTTTCTGATTTAGAAGATCAAAAAATTTTAGAATCCTATCTTGATATATTAACCGATACAAAATCTGATTCAATAATCAAAAGTGTAAAAGTTAATTCTAAAAACAGAATAGATGCACACGCCAAGGAAATACTTATAGAAATTTTTAGGTTGGATTTAGCCGACGATTTAAAATCTCATAAACCATACAGTGTTGACTTAAAAGACATGGACATTTTTATAAAGAAAATAAATTCTCATAGTCTTGTATACACGATTGCAAATCCAAGAATAGGTGAATTCTTGCATTTGCCGGAAATGGATCCAGAGATTGTAAAATATTTTGATAAAGAAATTGTTAAAGACTGTATTTCAAAGTATATACGAGCTGTCGTTGGAGGATTTAATGTGTCTATTCTTGAAAAATTATTAAAAGAAAAAGAAGAAAAATCGAATCTTAGTGAAAAAGACAGAAAGATAAGAAAAAAAATAAATAACTATAAAAAATTTATCATAAGTTTTGGTGAATCGCCTGTAGAAGATGAAACAGCCTTAAAAAAACAGTGGGAAGACATTGAAAATGAATATCAAGCTGAAGAAACAAACATATTGAAAGGATTTGAAATTCATACATTGACTAAAGTTTTTCTCATCATTCCCTTTGGGATACCTTATGCCATTCGCGAATTATGGAAGAATAAAAAAACTGCAATCGAAAAACGTCGGGCGATGGAAAATATTTTAACTAACCATCTTGACGATTATCTAAGTACCTTAAATCAAACGAAAAAAGTCTTAAAGTCATTAAAAGAAATCAAAACAACTATTGAAGGAAAGGTGGAAAAGAAATCAAATGAATGATCGAAGACAGGACATATTGAGTCTTATAAGACGTCAACAATCTAACAAAAGATTAAGTTTATTTAGGAAACTCAAGTTTAGATCATCCTCTGGAATAACTCGTAATGTTATCTTATAATAAGAAGTTTCACCTACTAGATTGTGGAACTTCTTATTTTTACCAGTCATAATTTAAAAAAAATAAATTAGCATTATAAAAAAACAAATGCTATAAATAAATTACAAACAATTTTTAATTGGTGAAATATGAATGAAAGATTAACTATTAATAATTTCTTCAATCATCACATCATAAGACCCTTGGAAGCTCCTAAAGTAGATAGGCTTAAGGCTGTGATTTCCTCTATTGCTGTTGGAATCCTAACTTGTGGGTTGGTGCACTTGTCTGTTTTTATTAAACAAATTTGCATCAAAAAAATAGAGCTTTTGAATTCATTACAAAAAAGAGTAAGCCAATTTAATCCATCTAAGGCTGATATAATAAAATCTAACAATGAAGTTGAAAAATTTTTGAATGAAAAAAAGAATAACTATAAAAAGCAGCCTGAAATCCAGCAAAAAATTCATACTAAAAAAGCAGAGCTAAAAGATTTAAGAAAGAATTCACCTCAAAATTATCCTTCCTATTTCGATGATTTACTCGATCATGGCTATATCTACACCTGCGACCATCTCATTCAAATGCAAAATATACCCGATCGCAACAATCGTAAAAAAGCTATTGAAAAGATGTCCTTTTCAGAGGTCTCACATATAGTTTTAGAAATACGCGAATACTTCATCCACATCTTAAAAAATTCCATTCCAAAAAATGCGGATAAAATTTTATTTCTTTTAGGACCCACAGGTGCAGGAAAATCAACAACGTTGTGCTTCTTACGTGGTGATGAAATGGTATCAAGGGGACTATCCTACGAATCTAAAAATGATAGGGAGGGTCTTATTAGTCATAAATTTGCTAATTCCTGTACATTTTTACCTAACGTAGAACTTATTGATAATTTAACAGTTGTTGATTTCCCCGGATTTGATGACAGTAATGGACCTGTTATTACTTTAGGCATAGAAATGGGATTAAAAGCTCTCATTAATCATTACAATCCAGGCATTTTGATTCTTGAGTCGATTACAGATATTGAAAGCAAATTTGCTAATGCAGCAAAAATCGGATTCCGACTCAAACGACTCTTAAATAATCCTGATTTATGCGTTTTAGGAATTACAAAGTATTCTCAAAATATTTCCTATCAAAAATTAAAAGAGATTGAAGAACATGAAAAACAATCTTCTCCGGAAGAATTAAAACTAATTGCCAGGATAGAATTAATTACAGAAGATATTCAAGACGAGACTGACCCTCAAAAAATCCTTAAATTAGAACAAAATAAAACTGAGTATCGGATAAAACTCAAAAATAAGATTGATGAAAGAATTAAAAACAATCAATCCGAAACACCTGAAAAAACAATTTATAGACAAAATATTCAAGAAGTTGAAACTGAACTTTCTCAGCAAATAGGGTTAGCAAAAATCCTTAAATTATTAAATTTCGAGAACAAAGAGTATCTAAAAACTTGCTTAGATATCTTATCTAACGCAACACAAAATAAATCTAAATTAAATGAACGTCTAAATTTAGATGCTAGTGAAAGAGAGGTTCTAGACACAATTTTTAACTACAATTTGCGCAAAGAACTAAATTCTCATCTTCCCCAGCAAAAAAATATAAATAGTATTGAGTCTTTTTACAAAAGTGTCGCAGAGCATAGCTTAATTTATACCATAGCTCCTCAAGAAATAGCAAAATTTCTTCATCTTCCCGAAATGGATCCAAATGTTGTGATTCAATATGATAGTCTAATAATGGATGAATGTATCCAAAAATATATGCGAGCCGCAATCGGTGGACTTCATCTTTCTGTTTTAGAAAAAATCTTAGACAAGGCAGAAAACTCTAAAAAAGTAGAAGAGATCCGCAACCAAATTAAAAATTATAAAAAATTTATTCAGGGATTGTTAGGTGTAAAACCTACTGATGATCAAAAAAAAGCAGAAGAGCAGTGGAAAAGAATAGAAGAACAGCATCAAATAGCTTTAGAAACTGTAGAACAGAAATTCAAGTTGCCTACGTGGGCTATAGTTGCATTATCAATACCTGTCATTCCAATCACTATTTATACAATTTGGCAAAAATATAACATAAAATCCGAGCAAAAACAAATTATGATGGAGCTCACTGATCAAAATCTTGATAAGTTTTCTTCTGAATTAAAACACATTCAACACACCCTTACTTTATTGAAAAAATTAGAATTCATTATTGAAAACAAGAGATATAAAAACAACTGTAATTCAAATATTTAAAATAAAAAAAAATAATAATCAAATTGAATTACAGTAAATTTTTAAATTAAACAAGGATTTTATGAATAAATTGACACCTAACTTTGACAGTCATTGTTACCAAAACCTAGATAGAGATGATACGAAACCTATAAATCAAAGCAATCTAGAAAATGCAAGAATTCGAATTATTCGAATATTAGAAAAAACTGTCCTTTGTCATCATGACGTAAATGATCTAAAAAAAATCTTACATTCTAATTTGTCAGACCTAAATCATTTGATACTTGAAATCAAAAAGCAAGCCGAGATCAAACTTCAAAATATATCTTCTAGCCACGTAATGTCTTTCTTCTACCTTCAAAGATTACAAGAAGAACAAATTTTTAAAGAAGTTAAGCTAAATATTTCATTTCAAGAAATACATAGCAAATATAAAGAAAAAACACAAGCAATTGATACAGAAAAAGAGGTTGCTAGCGCTTTTCCCCTGTTTTTCAGACAAGGACGTTAAATTAATATTTGGAAAATCTATCGATTTTAAAATAAAAAAATTCTTAATAAAAAGGGGGGGGGATTTCTTGAGGCTACAAAATCTGAATTAACGAGTTTAAGCAAACATGATCCGAAAAAATATCCCATTTTTTGCATGAGATATAAAAATAAAATCTTGAAAAAAAAAGACAGAAAAAAGTTAGGCTTGTCGGTCTCCCCACACAATCTGCCTAAATATGAATCACGCAAAGCGTAACTGGAAAGAATATAACAAATGGAGCGGAGAAACAATTCCTATGTTGGCTTTTTTTCAACACAGTCCCCAAGATATTTGTAAATGACCCCTATCGGCAACCTTTGTAGGTAATATGTATGGTCCAACGACTTAACTTTAACAACTTCTTTAAACATTACATCATTAGACCCTTTGAAGTTCCTAAAATAGATAGGCTTAAAGCTGTGATTTCCTCTATTGCTGTAGGAATCCTTACTTGTGGGTTAGTTCACTTGTCTGTTTTTATTAAAGAACTGTGCATCAAAAAAATAATCCACCTGCATTCATTGCAAAAAAGAGTGAATCAGTTTAATCCATTTAATAGTGGTAATAATCCACCACAGCAACTTCCCCCTCCAAAGCCTACAAAAGTAGTGGATCTTTCGGAACCAGAATTTTCAAATCTCAGCGATCATTTGCAAAAAATGAAAACATTAACTTCTCGTGATCAAAGAGACGCTGTAATAAAAAAAATGTCTTTCTTAAACATCTCGCAAATTGTCATAGAGATTAGGGAAGCCTTAATCCAAAAAGTCAGGAGCTCTATACCAAACACAGCTAATAATATTGTCTTCTTACTCGGTCCCACAGGTGCCGGAAAATCTACGGCAGCATGTTTCTTGCGTGGAGACGAGATGATACTAGACGATGATGTATATGAATCAATTAATGACAAAGAAGGACTGATCGTGCACGATTTGTCAACCTCTGGTACTTTTTTGCCCAATATAATCCATACTGAAAATCTTATTTTAGTTGATTTCCCTGGATTTGATGATACTAATGGCACTTTAGTTACCTTAGGAACAGAGTTAGCCTTAAAAGTCTTGGTTAAAGAATATAGTCCTCATGTACTCCTTCTAGAGTCTATTAAAGATGTAGATGATAAATATGGTAATGCAGGAAAACTAGGCAACAAACTTAAACGCTTATTTGAAAATCCATACAGTTGTATTCTAGGGCTAACGAAATATACCCAAAGTATATATTATACAAATATAAATAATCTTAACGAAAAACAAAATAAAGAGAAGGAAGTCTCTTCATCGGTTCTGAACCTTCAGGGTCAATTAATGGCAATTCAATATTTGTTAGAATCAGAAATAGAGCCAGAGTATAAGCAGGCACTCACAGAAAAGAAACTAGCTATAGAGCAAGAGCTAGAACAAGAGATCATTAAAAACCGAGAAAATGAAAATATATCTCCTGGCGCAAATCCTCAAATATTAAAATACCAAAAAAAAATCGAGGAGGTAGAGAAAGAGTTATCGAGACAAATTGGCATTACAAATGTTATCAAATTTTCTGATCTTAACAACCCAGAGGTATTAATCTCATGCCGAGAAGCATTGTCAAAATCTCATCAACCTCTAAAAATTAACCCACAACATAACCTAGATCCTCAAGATGGAGGATTACTCGATTGGGTCTTTCGCCATGATTTAATAGGGTACCTACATACCTATAAACCTGATCTTAAGGATATTTCCAATCGAGAGGCCTTTTACAAAAGTGTCTCAGAGCATAGCTTAATTCATATCATTGCTCCTCCAGAAGTAAGAACTTTTTTAACGCTACCTGAAATGAATTCAAGTCTAGTTTTACACTATGACAAACGAATTATCGATCGATATGTTCAAAATTACACAGATGCAGCGATTGGAGGCCTTAAGATTTCCCTTTTAGAAATAATTTTGGATAAAATATCAGACTCAAAAAAAACAGATCGGTTGAGAGAGCTAATCAAAACACACAAAAGATTCATTAAAGGGTTGCTGGGCGTGAAACCTTGCGAAGATCAACAAAAGGATGAAGAAAACTGGAAAGAAATTGAAGCTAGGTATCAATTACCTTCTGATGAAATCGACCAAAAATTTGAACTGCCCAATTGGATAATAACAGGACTCTTCCTCCCTGACGTCCAAATAACAATTCATCAATTATGGCAAAAATATGGTGTTAATCCTGAAAGCAAAGAACTTTTAGATGAAATGGGCGATGAAACAATTGATAAAATTTCTTCTGACTTAGAACACATACGGTTAGTTCTTTCTGTGCTAAAAGAATTAGAGTGGAATTTCTTGAAGAAAGGTGCAAAACCGCAAAATGAAAATACATCTATAATTAATTTGTTGGGTAAATAAATTTATGGTTCAACGCCTTAGCATTAACAACTTCTTTAAACATTATATCATTAGGCCCTTCGAAACTCCTAAGATAGATAGGCTTAAGGCTGTGATTTCCTCTATTGCTATAGGAATTCTTACATGTGGGTTGGTTCACTTATCTGTCTTTATTAGAGAGCTGTGCATCAAAAAAATAGACCACATGAATTCATTACAAAAAAGAGTGAATCAATTTAATCCTTTTAACAGTGATAATAATCCAGATGCTAAATTGCCAACTCGCCCTCCAAAGCCTACGAAAGTAGTGGATCTTTCTGAACCGGAATTTTCCAATCTCAGCGATCATTTGCAAAAAATGAAAACATTGACTTCTCGTAATCAACGAAATGCTGAAATAAAAAAAATGTCTTTCTTAAACATTTCGCAAATTGTCCTAGAAATTAGGGAAGCCTTAATCCAAAAAGTCAGAGGTTCTATACCTGACACAGCCAATAATATTGTCTTCTTACTAGGTCCCACAGGTGCTGGAAAATCTACGGCCGTATGTTTTTTGCGTGGAGATGAGATGGTATTGAAACATGGTGTATATGAATCAAGTAATGATCAAGAAGGACTGATCGTGCACGATTTGTCAAACTCTGGTACCTTTTTGCCAAATGTAATCCATACTGAAAATCTTATCCTTGTAGATTTCCCCGGATTTGATGATAGTAACGGCCCTTTAGTTACATTAGGGACAGAGTTGGCTCTGAAAGTCTTAGTTAAAGAATATAATCCAAAAATGCTAATTATAGATTCTATTACAGATTTAGAGGCTAAATATGCACACGCAGGAGAACTAGGCATAAAACTTAAACGCTTATTTAAAAATCCGGACAACTGTTTTTTAGGATTAACAAAATACAATCAAAATATGGATTATGCAAATATAAAAAATATTGAAGAAGAACAAAAAAAAGTTTCAAGGGAAGAATGGAAATTCGTAACTAGGATAGAATTATTTATAGAACAAATTAAAGAAGAAACTGACCCTGATAAAATCCAAAAGCTTGAAGAAAGAAAACAGCAATTTGAAAAACAGCTTCTGGAAGATAAAAAAACATCTTCTGAAGTATTAGATTTAATCGGCCAAATTGAAACATTGAAAAATTTATTTAATTCAACAACTGATCCTCAAGCAAAAGAAAATTTGGAAAAACAACAAGAGAGTCTGAAACAAGAGCTAGAACAAAAGATTATTAAACACCGAGAAAAAGAAAATAAATCTCATGGCGTAAATCCTCTGATATTGCAACATCAAAAAAATGTTGATGATGTCGAGAAAGAATTATCGAAACAAATTGGCGTTGCAAATGTCATCAAATTTTCTGATCTTAACAACGCAGATTTACTAATCTCACATCGAGAAGCTTTATCTAAATCTAAACATAAGCCTGTAGAAATCAATCCCGAACAAAACCTAGAACCTAATGTAAAAGAATTACTCAATTGGGTCTTTCAGCATGATTTAATAGGGTACCTACATACCTACAAACCTGATCTTAAGGACATTTCCAATCGAGAGTCCTTTTATAAAAGTGTATCCGGTAATAGTTTAATTTATACTATCGCCCCTCCGGAAGTTAGCACTCTTTTACATCTTCCTGATATGGATTCTAGGTTAGTATTAGAATATGACAGAAGAATTATCGATCGATATATTCAAAATTACACAGATGCAGCGATTGGTGGCACCAATGTTTCCCTTTTAGAAAAAATTTTGGATAAAGTATCAGACTCAAAAAAAACAGATCGATTAAGACAACTAATCAAAAATCACAAAGAACTTATTAAAGGTTTTCTAGGCGTGAAACCCAGCGAAGACCAAAAAAAGAATGAAGAAAAATGGAAAGAAATTGAAGCTAGGCATCAATTACCGCTAGATGAAGTCGACCAGAAATTTGAACTACCTAATTGGGCGGTAGGCGGACTCTTTATCCCCAATGTCCAGATAACAATTCATAAATTATGGCAAAAGTATGGTTTGAATCCTGAAAGCAAAGAACTTATAGATGAAATGACCGATGAAGCTCTTAATAGATTTTCTTCTGAATTAGAGCATATACAGTTAGTTCTTGCATTACTAAAAAAATTAGAAATGATTATAAAAATCAAAAAGTATGTAAAAGAACAAAATGAACACATATCTAAATCAAATTAAATTTATTCGGTAACTAATTCTATGGTTCAACGCCTAAACATTAACAACTTCTATAAACATTACATCATTAGGCCCTTCGAAGCTCCTAAGATAGATAGGCTTAAGGCTGTGATTTCCTCTATTGCAATAGGAATCCTCACTGGTGGGTTGGTTCACTTGTGTGTTTTTGTTAAAGAACTGTGCATCAAAAAAATAGCCTACCTGAATTCATTGCAAAAAAGAGTGAATCAGTTGAATCCATTTAACAATGATAATAATCCACAACACCAACTCTCCCCTCGCCCTCCAAAGCCTACGAAAGTAGTGGATCTTTCGGAACCAGAATTTTCAAATCTCAGCGATCATTTGCAAAAAATGAAAACATTAACTTCTCGTGATCAAAGAGACGCTGTAATAAAAAAAATGTCTTTCTTAAACATCTCGCAAATTGTCATAGAGATTAGGGAAGCCTTAATCCAAAAAGTCAGGAGCTCTATACCAAACACAGCTAATAATATTGTCTTCTTACTCGGTCCCACAGGTGCCGGAAAATCTACGGCAGCATGTTTCTTGCGTGGAGACGAGATGATACTAGACGATGATGTATATGAATCAATTAATGACAAAGAAGGACTGATCGTGCACGATTTGTCAACCTCTGGTACTTTTTTGCCCAATATAATCCATACTGAAAATCTTATTTTAGTTGATTTCCCTGGATTTGATGATACTAATGGCACTTTAGTTACCTTAGGAACAGAGTTAGCCTTAAAAGTCTTGGTTAAAGAATATAGTCCTCATGTACTCCTTCTAGAGTCTATTAAAGATGTAGATGATAAATATGGTAATGCAGGAAAACTAGGCAACAAACTTAAACGCTTATTTGAAAATCCATACAGTTGTATTCTAGGGCTAACGAAATATACCCAAAGTATATATTATACAAATATAAATAATCTTAACGAAAAACAAAATAAAGAGAAGGAAGTCTCTTCATCGGTTCTGAACCTTCAGGGTCAATTAATGGCAATTCAATATTTGTTAGAATCAGAAATAGAGCCAGAGTATAAGCAGGCACTCACAGAAAAGAAACTAGCTATAGAGCAAGAGCTAGAACAAGAGATCATTAAAAACCGAGAAAATGAAAATATATCTCCTGGCGCAAATCCTCAAATATTAAAATACCAAAAAAAAATCGAGGAGGTAGAGAAAGAGTTATCGAGACAAATTGGCATTACAAATGTTATCAAATTTTCTGATCTTAACAACCCAGAGGTATTAATCTCATGCCGAGAAGCATTGTCAAAATCTCATCAACCTCTAAAAATTAACCCACAACATAACCTAGATCCTCAAGATGGAGGATTACTCGATTGGGTCTTTCGCCATGATTTAATAGGGTACCTACATACCTATAAACCTGATCTTAAGGATATTTCCAATCGAGAGGCCTTTTACAAAAGTGTCTCAGAGCATAGCTTAATTCATATCATTGCTCCTCCAGAAGTAAGAACTTTTTTAACGCTACCTGAAATGAATTCAAGTCTAGTTTTACACTATGACAAACGAATTATCGATCGATATGTTCAAAATTACACAGATGCAGCGATTGGAGGCCTTAAGATTTCCCTTTTAGAAATAATTTTGGATAAAATATCAGACTCAAAAAAAACAGATCGGTTGAGAGAGCTAATCAAAACACACAAAAGATTCATTAAAGGGTTGCTGGGCGTGAAACCTTGCGAAGATCAACAAAAGGATGAAGAAAACTGGAAAGAAATTGAAGCTAGGTATCAATTACCTTCTGATGAAATCGACCAAAAATTTGAACTGCCCAATTGGATAATAACAGGACTCTTCCTCCCTGACGTCCAAATAACAATTCATCAATTATGGCAAAAATATGGTGTTAATCCTGAAAGCAAAGAACTTTTAGATGAAATGGGCGATGAAACAATTGATAAAATTTCTTCTGACTTAGAACACATACGGTTAGTTCTTTCTGTGCTAAAAGAATTAGAGTGGAATTTCATGAATAAAGGTGCAAAACAACAAAATGAAAATACAGCTATAATTAATTTATTGGGTAAGTAATTTTATGGTTCAACGCCTAAAAATTAATATATTTAGGCTCTATTTCGCTTTACGTCTTAAGCGAGAAGGTAAGATAGTGAATGAAAAATTCATAATACTTATGCAGAATATTGATTTAATGCTAATGAAACAAGTAGAAAAAAATAAGGAATTTATTGATATAACCCTTATAGATAAATCTGAAAAATATTTATCCCTCCAATTAAAAAAAATTGAGATTAAAGAATTGGCATTTAAATAAAAATATAACGAATATTTAAATTTGTCTTATCACAGCATCCTAGTTGAGATACTGGATGCTGTGTCTTTATTTGAGGAGCTCTTATTATAGCTAGGATAGGATTGATTTTTAATTATATTTTTTTAATTGCCTGTCATGTGAATAAATAACCTAAAAAAATCCTGATGCACTTTAAATTACCTCTCATAAAGTGGAATTCGTGTTAGAAACTTCTTCTTTCAATGTTTGAGCAGCAGCCATCTGCTCAAGATATTGGGCCAGTCTTTCATACTCATGCTCTCTTGCAAAAACCGCCGGGGTCTCTCCTTGGAGATTTGTCTGGGAAGGATTAGCTCCATATTTGATTAGTATTTTAGCATACTCAATATTAAGATTCTCCCATTCAGATCTATCCCTTAAACCACGTGGAAAAGACCTCCTATCTCTTAAAGATATGGCATGCAGAAGCGTTGTTGCCCTTATCTCATTATCTAAGTACCTTTGTTGACCTAGGTTAATAGGTGTGTTTACATGAACCCCTTTTTTTAAAAGAATCTCCAAACACTCTAACTCCAAATTAGTTTGAATAAGTTCCCAACAGGGAGTTGATCCGCTTTCAGATGGAGTATTTAGATCGGCGCCACGCTCCAAAAGAAAATCAATCCATTTCTCTAGTCTTGATTCCTCAACATAATTTAAGTAAAAATAAGGTGGTTTGAAATAATCTGTATCTATTTTTAAACAGAGATTAGGATTAGCGCCCGCTTGAAGTAAAGCATCATAAAGTAAAAAAGAATGATTTCTATTCCTTGCTAATAAAAGGAAAAATGCAGATAAAATTTCTTTTGAATTCTCTGGCTTTTGACGTTTTTTTAAAGTCGTAAAATGATTCAAAAGTTTCTGTTTGAAGAGTGATTCAAATCGCAAAAAATCGATTGATTGGCAATAGAAATTAAGCTACACATCTTACGTATGTAATTTAAAGCTCTTCTATTGTAATTTAAAGCTCTTCTATTTCCTTCAAGGCGATGACCCCCTTCAAGATTGTCTGGAAGGTCTAAAGAAGCTGCCCATTCATTGATTACATCAAGCATTTCAAAAATATTTTTTTGAGGAATTAATGGATATGCCTTCTCTTTTGCCTTTATATTATCTAATTTATCCAAAATCGTACACAAAAGTTTATATCGAAGATCATTTGATTCTTGTTTCATTTCATTCCAAAGCTTTGACAGCTGGCTTAAGGAAAAATTGAAAAGCGTCTTGCTTTCATTAAGTTGACTATCAAATTCTAATTTTAAAAGTTTTGGTTCGTTACGAAATAACTTGTTCCATAAGCTTATAGTTTCCCCAGCATTCTTTCTATCTTTTGATAAAGACAAATACTGCAGAATTTCTACATGTATTTCTTTTGGAATTTTTTCTACAAACTCCTTACTCGATGTTGATTCTGTAGGGGGAATCTCAAGCTCTACAAGAGGGGGCTCAATGGAAGACTTAATTTGTGTCTCCTGGTCTATTACTCCTGGATTTTGAGTAGATGAAATATGACTTGTTGGATCGGTAGATATATCACTCAAATTTGTGTCGATTTTACCTTTTATATCAGGTGCATTTCCCAAATGAACACAATCTTTCGGAAGTCTATCATTTTTGTCCTTAGTAAGCGATGCTTGACTTGAAAAGCATATTTGATAAACGTTCCGTCCAATCCAAAATCCTGCAGAAGCCAACCCATTAATCAGATGACTTGGTATATTCAAAATAAAAACAGCAACTTTGGCTATAGTTTTTATTTTGTAAGCCTGCCCTTCGTTATTTACTTTTTCCGGATGGGTAAATTTTCCAAGTGAATTAGACGGAATAAGGGGGATTAAACTCAAATATTTAAAATTTATTGACATACACAAACCCTTAATTTAATAAATAAATATTATAAAAATTATATTAATTTAAGTAAATTATAATTTTTTGAGAATAATTACTTATTTTTCAAGTTTGTTTTAAAATTTATTGTCACACTCTTTATTGAAAATCGAAGGGAGGAAAGTTAGCATTTTTATAGTACTCCTCCGCATGAGCATAAGCCTTAGCAATGTTTACAAAAACTTCTTCTTCATCTGACTTCCACAAACTTTCAGGTTTTATTACCCCAAATGTTTGATGCTCTGCATCATATTTAATCAATAATCTGACGCAATTGGAGCAGTCATTATGCAGACGCCAATCAAAAACAGGCATTGTCAACTGTAACAACGAATCCATATTTTCCATTAGAATCTCTTGTGGAATTGAAATTTCTTGTAAGGTTGTATTTGATTGTCGTACCATAGGCTGTTGGTCTTCTTGATTTAATTGAATCCCTTGATACAACTGCATTTCTATATAATCTTGAATCTGGATTTTTTCAAAAAGATCCTCAATAGAAGAGAACGTACGTTTGTGAATATCGTTACACATTTCAATCTCACAATTGGGTGGATTTTTGCGTAAAAGAATTTCTAAGTTCACATGAGGTGAAAATTTGAGTTGAACATTCAAGGGTTTTAATTTTAATGGCTTAAAGAATAAAAAGACCTCACGATTTTGTTGATATATTTTAAGGATTTTGTGTATCGCCTTTTCATATTTTGTCGTGAGTTCTTCAAAGGATGAGTGGCCTTCAAAAAAAATGGGAGCTGGGTTTGAGTTTTTCCAATATTCTTCATAATTTTTGTCCCGAACATCTAGAGATATATCTTCGGTTTTACTTTCGTTGTTTGTTGAGGGTAATGAAAAAAATTTCTGAATGACACCTGCAGCTTGTTGTTGTGAAGACATGGAAACAGAAGAAATGGGATAGGTCATAAACTCTCCTTCAGGAATGGGTCTATAATGATTTTAAACAACACTTCCATTATGCACTAAAAAAACCTTCGCTAAATTATATTCAGGATTCGTTGATTTTTTTGAGCCTATTATGTGATATATCGCATTTGTATATTAGACATCAAACTTCATCTTCTTAACATACGAGATGCGATGACATTACCAACCTTTGTATTGAAGAGGCGAAAACCATCTAAACTCGACAAAATACGCCTTCAGAGTTATCTCTTAGCATCTGTCTATTGACCAATCATCTGGAAACTAAATGCCTATTCCAAAATACTACACGTAATTTTGAATGTTTGTCTGCTGCTGTCTGGCAAGATGAGAATCAGGAGAGTCAAGCAAGTGATTATTTTCTAGACAATGGATCTCATCGGGTTTGATCAGATTGCAAAAATCTTCAAAATTATGGGTATTTAAAATGATAAACTCTACTTCTCTTAGAGAGGCTAGCATGTTGATACTATCATCCGAGGGTTGTGCATCGCGGATATAGAGAAGTAATTTCATATGAGCTTTTTGAGAGAGCTCACGAATCGATTTAAAAATGAAAGGGGTAAGTCCCCCTTGAATAGAAATGCTCATGAGCGCAATCTTTTGACCTTTTAAAGCTTTTTTTAAAGCAAATAAATGATCTTCATCAAAGACTTTGTTAACCACGTCATAAGCGAGTAACCGTTGTGCTAACTCTGTTAAAGTAACGCGTGCGCAACCTAAATGTTCAATGGCTATCCCAGCTGCAACATTGGCTAATTGTGCTGCTTCAGCTAAGGATAAGCGATTGCCTAATGCATAGGATAACATAGCTAAAACAGTATCTCCAGCACCTGTTACATCTTTGACCTCATGAACGCGCACAGGAAAATCTAGCCGTTGCCCCTTTCGTTCAAAAATAGAAATTCCCGACTCTGATCGGGTAATGAGTAGTACCTCTACAGATGTTTTTTCAAAAATTCTTTCCGCCACTAATTCTAAGGGCATGTCTAAAGATAGATTCGCCGCTGCATAGGCTTCTCCAAGATTGGGTTTAATCATTGTCGAACCTGAATACTTGGAAAAGTCAGTCCCTTTTGGATCAGTGATGACAGGAATACCGCGCTTTTGAGCTTGTTGGATAAGGCTAGAGAGCAATTTTTTTGTTAAAAACCCTTTTCCGTAATCAGATAAAGCGACCACTTGTATCCCCTCTAAAAGATGGGGAATTTGTTCGACAATTTGCTCCTCGAGCTCTGCAGAAAGAGAAATAAGTTGCTCATGATCGATCCGTACAATTTGCTGGTTTTCTGCAATCACGCGATTTTTTACAGGTGTGAAATAATCATGTTGTATTAAGAGACCGCTAACATCCACCTTTTCTTGGATTAAAATATCTTTTAAGACTTTGCCATAAACATCATTCCCGAGCCGACTTAAGGCGACAACTTCAGCTCCCAAGGAGACTAGATTCAAAACGACGTTTCCAGCCCCACCTGGTCGATTTTCTTCGCGCTGCACATGGATGACTGCTACGGGAGCTTCAGGAGAGATGCGTTTTGCTTTACCTATCGTATAGGTATCTAACATTAAATCGCCCGCCACAAGTACTTTACAACGATCTAGGCGGCTAAATGGACCTGTCAGTCTTACCATGTTTTACCAGGAATTAAATGATTTTGAATGTAATCTTGCACAGCTAGGTCTAAAGAGGTTGGAATTGCTATATGGTCTAGCACATTGCGGGTTTTAGTCATTTCTGCACAGGTGTAATTTTGATATTTGCCCACTAAATCGCCCGGCATATCAAAGTATTCAATCTTAAGAGGTCGATTGATAGCTTTAAAAACGGCTGCAGCCAATTCATTCCATGTACTAGCAGTGCCAGAACCTATATTATAAATCCCATGAGCGTCATTGGAAAGAAAGGCGCAAGTCATCTTCGCGGCATCTTTCACATAGATAAAATCTCGTTTTTGTCCGCCGTCTGGATAGAGGTCAGGCTCAGTGGATTTAAAGAGTTTTACAACGCCTTCCTTTTGAGCGGCTGGCAGCATACGGACGATGGCAGAAGCCATGCGTTCCTTATGCCACTCATTCGGTCCGAAAACATTAAAATATTTTAGACCCACGACTTTGTGGAGAAGATTGTGATTTTTCAGCCACAGATCAAAAAGATGCTTCGAGTAACCATACATATTCAGGGGCTGTAGGGACTGCAAATCTTGCTCTTGATCAGAAAAACCTAGAGAGCCGTCTCCATATGTGGCAGCTGAAGAGGCATAAATAAAACGTTGTCCATGGTTAAAGGCATACTGAGCTAACTGCACACTATAGCGGTAGTTATTCTCAAGAAGATAACTCGCATCTGTTTCTACCGTGCTAGAACACGCTCCTAAGTGAATAAAGGCCCCTATCTGCGACTCTCGACCCTCAAGCCAATCAAATAACTGACTCTTATCTAAAAGATCTAAAAAACGTTTTCCAACAAGATTTTTCCATTTTTCGCTAGTTCCAAGCTCATCGACGACGATGAGATTAAAGAGATTTTGATTATTTAAATATCGGATGACATTTGAGCCAATAAATCCGGCTCCTCCGGTGATTACAATATATTGATCATCAAATACTTTCATGAAAGCCTGTCGGTTAAAATTTGAGGAAAATCTTAGCAAAAAATACTGCCTTCTGTCTAGCTGAAAAAGTCATTGGACTTCTTTAAAATTTGCTTGATTCAAAAGCAAGGGATAAGAAGCGGCTTTGCTAAATTTCAAAAATCTACGATTACTGAGATTTGGGATTTTTTCACATATTTGGTAGCATCGAAATTGTGTTTTTAATGCTAACTAGAAATTTGACTGTACCATTGACCCGGTTGACGTCTGATGAAAGTTGCTGGATAGAAAGTGACCCCAGGAATCTGATAGGGCGTCTTTGATCCCAAGCAGTAAAAAGCCGTTCCACTTCCTGTCATCAATACAGTAGCAAACCCCATTTCTATTAACTGTTGTTTGATGTGATGCAAGGTAGGATCTATTCTAAAAGCTGGTTCTTCTAGATCATTATAATGTAGAGGCCTGCCATTATAAAAACCTATAAGAGTCCTCTCTGGATCATGGAGGGATAATTGCGTAAGGTCTAAGTGCTTAAAAACAGCTGGAGTCGACAGGCCTTGTGCAGGTTTGGCAATCCATAGGGACTCTCTGGGCAGGGGATTTAAAGAATTAATAATTTCTCCTCGCCCTGTACAATAGGCCGTCCCATTCGAAAAGAAAAAAGTTATATCTGATCCAATCTCTGCAGACCATGTCATTAAATCTTGTAAAGGATAAGCTCTACTATGAAGCTCATTGAGTGCCCACAATGTTGTAGCAGCATTACTACTTCCTCCACCCAATCCCGCTTCATACGGAATGTGTTTTTCCAGATGCACCTTAAGCCCAAACTTTAAACCTGTTTTTCGTCTAAATAGGTCTATCGCTTTTATAATTAAATTGGAAGAGTCGGTAGGTAGACAAGCATCTGAGCACGTGAGTTCATCCTTGTCTGCAAAAGAAAATGTGAGGTTGTCATAAAGACTGATCGTCTGGAACAAGGAAGCAAGGTCGTGGTACCCGTCTACACGCCGTCGGAGGATCTGCAGAAAAAGATTAATTTTTGCTGGGGAAATGAGCTGTAGCATAGGTAAAATGGCGGAAAAAAGCTTATAAAACAGTGCTTAGAAAAATGTGCAAATTAGGGTGTAAAATTTATTCACACTTGGAGATTATTCATCCATTAAATTTTTTAAAATTTAATGGATGAAGATCCCCTTAACTTGCACATCTTACTTATTTAGACTTTTCAGTCTTATCTCCACCAGGAAGAGAACCTTTATTTTCAGGCTCAACAGCTAGATTGAAAGATGCTACTACACCTTCTTTCAGCCTTAGATGAATCTTGTGCTCACCTGTAGCTTTAATAGGATGTTTGAGTTGAATCGCACGTTTCTCGACTGCGATGGATAATTGCTGTTCGAGTAGATCGGAAATATCCGTAACGCTAACAGATCCATACATATGACCTTCATGATCCACTTTAACGATAGTTGTTAAAGTTTGACCTTCTAGTCTAGCAGCTAACTCTTCAGACTCTTTACGATCTTCAACAGCTTTTTTCTTACGTTCTTCTTGGAGACGTGTTTGCATGCGAAGAGATTTTTTGTCAGCAATTACTGCAAGTCCTTGCGGCAGTAAAAAATTGCGAGCATAACCAGGCTTCACATTTACAATATCTCCACTGCGCCCAAGAGCTTCTACGTCTTCAAGCAATAGCAACTTATTTGCCATATTCAATTCTCCTCATTTTAAACTTCAGCGACAAAAGGCAACAGCGCCATGTGACGTGCTCTTTTGATAGCGTTTGTCAGATGTTTCTGATGATATGCTGAAACGCCTGTGATGCGTCTTGGCAATATTTTTCCTCGTTCAGTGATGAAGCGGGACAGAGTATTGATATCTTTGTAGTCAATATGCTTGATGCCAGCCGCTGTAAATGGGCAGCGCTTGCGTTTTTTAGAACGAAAATCGCCTGGCTCAGAAAATTTTTGACCCATACTTTTCATAACTTATCTCCTTATGGGCTTTCTTCTAATAAAGGTTTAAATTCAATTTTTTCTAACACTTTATCTGCTCTTAACGTGATAAAGCGCACGAGATCTTCATTGAGATGATATTCTTGCCAAAGCTCTGTAACTGCTTCTGGATTCACATCAAAGTAGATAATAAAGTAATGTCCTTCGCGGTGTCCTTCAATTTCATAGGCCAAACGGCGACGGCCTTGATCGTGAATTTTAAGGATTGATCCGCCGCGTTCGGTAATTCCTTTTTGGATTCTATCGAGCGCTTTGTGGCGGGCATCATCGCTCAATGTAGCGCTGATGATATACATCCCTTCGTAAAGGTTCTTATGTTTTTGACTCATTGTTTTCTCCTGACCAACAATAAATTTAGGTCTTCAAATTAGCCCCATTCTGAGGCTTTGTATTAACTGTTTTCATCACGTCAGTGATGTTTTTGTCCATTAACTGCTTGAGAACTTGTTCCCCTCGTTGAAGGTAGGAAAGAAGTTCTATCTGTTCTTCTTTCGTAAAGTTCTCTAAAACATAATCTGCTAAAGAACTAATCCCATGGTGTCCAATACCCATTCGTAATCTTGCAAATTGCTGTGTCCCCAGGTGAGTTTCAATACTCTTAAGGCCATTATGACCCCCTGAACTTCCTTTACTTCTCAAACGAATCTCTCCAAAAGGGAGAGCTATATCGTCCGAAATCACCACTAGATGGCTTGTTTCTATTTTGGCATAATCCATATAGCGGCGCACAGCATATCCACTTTCATTCATGTACGTAGCGGGCATCAAAAGATGGATCGCATTTCCGTTAAACTCTCCTCTTGCCAACCAGGCTCTAAATTGAGTTTTTTCTTTAAACTCCCAATTGAGGTGAGTCGCTAACTCTTTTAAAACCATAAACCCTATGTTGTGTCTAGTCATCGCATACTTTTTACCAGGATTGCCTAGTCCAACAAAGAGGTGCATAGAATGGTTTATCAATCCCCGCCTTTAGAATGATTAACGTTTTACTATAGCAACAGCCACTTCATTCAAATCAACCAAAGGACGAACTGTTTCAGGGATGTCTAAATCCTTTAAACGGCGAGTCTCTCTTTGTGCCATTGTTCTTATATCCAATACAAATGCTTGTGGAATATCTTTTGGTAAGCAACGGACTTTTAAATGGCGAATAACTTGACGTAATACACCACCTAGCTTAATCCCGATGCAATCCACCACACCCACACATTCGATGGGAACTTTTACGTTTACAGGCATGTCATCTACAAGCTCTTCAAAATCCAAATGCAAAACATTATATTTTGTTACATGGTATTGGATTTCTTTAAGCAAGGCACGGCGCTCTTTTCCATTCTCATCAACTAAGATAAAAACTTGTGTAGAAAGACGTCCGGGCTGAACCTGACGCAAATGAGAATTGAATTCTTCATTACTTAATGTAATGTTGTCTGCTTGTTCTTTTCCACGCTTATAAACTATAGCTGGAATTCGACCTGCACGGCGAAGTTGCTTGGATTCGCTCTTCTTTCCTGCGGTTCTTTGTGTAACGTTTAGCTTCATGTAGCCTCCGGTATAAGCTTATAAATCCAAAAGTTCACACTTTTGAATAATGATTAACTTTTATTATGATGACTTTATTGAGCGAGAGCCTTAATTGCGTCTGCAAAGAGAGGAGCTGTGGAGGCAACGTGAACTTTATTTGTTGCTTTTCCTACAGACCCCTTGAAGGGGACAGTATCTGTCGTCATTAGTGCTTCAATGGGACTTTGGCTGATTTGTTCGAGGGCCTTCCCTACGAATAAACCATGAGTAACACTAGCCAAAATTGTTTTAGCACCCTTCTCTCGGCACGCTTTCGCTGCTGACACTAATGTAGCCCCAGTCGAGCACATATCGTCAGCGAGAAGTACATCTTTTCCTTTGATATCTCCCATAATTTCTAGCACATCTACTTGCTGAGTCTTTAAGCGTTGCTTGTTTGCAACAGCTAAATGCACTCCTAGCTGATGTGCATAATCCCTCCCCAATTTAATACTTCCAACGTCTGGGGTGACTACGACTAAATTTTTTGTCTTCAACTTCTTAAATGCTTCTAAAAGAAGAGGCATGCAGTGTAGATGAATAACAGGAATATCAAAAAATCCTTGGAGTTGTCCTGCATGTAAATCTGCAGTTACAACACAATCAATCCCAGCCACTTGCAAAAGATCTGCTACGAGCCTTGCTGTAATAGGCACACAGGGCTTATCTTGGCGATCTTGGCGGCAATATCCTAAATAAGGAATAATGGCTGTTATACGTCGGGCAGAGGCTCTTTTTAGAGCGTCTACCAAAATCAATAGCTCCATCAGGTAATCGTTAGGTTCCAGAGCTAGAGACTGGATGATAAAAACATCTTTATCGCTTACATTTTCTTGAATTTGTATTGAAATTTCATGGTCAGGAAATCGATCGATTTTGACTTTTCCCAGATTAACATCTAACTGTTTTGCAATTTCACGTGCGAGTTTAGGATGAGAGTTTCCAGCAAATACGATATAGTTAGGTGCTATAGATGCCATTTATTTCATTGCGTAGTGTTTGGGGTGGAAGGATTCGAACCTCCGCATGGCGGTACCAAAAACCGCTGCCTTACCGCTTGGCGACACCCCAACATAAATAATGCTTCGCGATAATCAAGACAACATCCTACATGAGGAGTGAATTTTTGGCAAGACTCTTTCTTTCTTTTTTTTTAAAATTAAAAAATCCTCCTATTTTTTTTTCTTAGAGCCCTGAATATTAAATGAATCAAAAAAAATGACCCTCTCTAATCCTAAATAAAATTTGTACTTTTACAAGCGCGTTTTTATAATGAGGTAAAATAAGCACTTTAGAGATTTATGCACATTATCAATATTGCTTCTGAATTAGCTCCAATCGCAAAAGTGGGGGGCCTAGCCGATGTTTTACTAGGCCTTAGTAGAGAATTATCCTGGAAAGGCCACGATATTGACATCATCATCCCTAAATATGATTGTATGGATACCGAAGGAATTAGGGATTTGACCATATATAGCGAGAATACCCCCTCTTTTTTTGCAGGTGAATGGTTCCCCAATACCATTTGGAAAGGATGGGTGGAAAATCTCAAAGTCTATTTTATTGAGCCTCGTCACCCCGCGCATTTTTTTCATCGGGGCTGTTTCTATGGATGTGATGATGATATCGATAGATACTTGTATTTTTCTCGTGCAGCGCTTGAGTTTATGTTTAAAGATAAACTCAATCCAGACATCATTCACTTACATGATTGGCAGACTGCGGTCATCGCTCCCCTCTATGCGGAACTTTACAAATCCTCAGGTTTTAAAAACCCAAAAACTGTCTTTACTATTCATAATATCGAATATCAGGGACGTTGTGCGCCTAGCGATTTAGATAAAATTGGCTTGATAGGTGCCGATTACCTGGTTCCTGAAGAGATGCAGGATGTGCAATATAAAGATACCATCAACCTGTTACAAGGGGCTATTGTTTACTCAGATTTTGTAACAACGGTGTCTCCCAATTACGCCAAAGAAGTATTAACCCCCCTCGGAGGAAGAGGTTTAGATGGAATACTCCGTAAATATAAGGACAAGTTTAAAGGGGTATTAAACGGCATTGATTATTCATTTTGGAATCCAGAGATTGACCGCTATCTACCCGCTCATTTTTCTCCTAGAGAAATTCCCATGAATAAAAAAGATCGCAATACCCTAGATAAGAAGGCTTACATAAAAAACATTTTACGAGAACGGCTATTCTTATCTGAGGAACATCGTCCTATTGTGGGTTGCATCGCGCGTCTCGTTCCTCAAAAAGGCATCGATTTGATCAAACATACTTTGCATTATACCTTGGAGAAAGGCGGACAATTTGTCCTCCTAGGTTCTAGCCCTATTCCCAGCATTAGTGAAGAATTTCAAGATCTTAAAAGGTATTTTTACGATCATCCAAGAGTCCATTTAAATTTACATCATAATGAAGAGCTTGCCCACCTCATTTACGCTGCTTCCGACATGTTTATCGTTCCATCCTTGTTCGAACCATGTGGATTAACTCAGATGATCGCGCTTAAGTATGGTGCTGTCCCTATTGTACGTAAAACGGGAGGTTTAGCTGACACCATCTATGATATTGATTATTCAGGTAAGCCTTTCGATGAAACAAACGGTTACGTATTCGATTATCCAGATGCAAAAGGCATTGAGTCTGCTTTGAGTCGCGCTTTTGATTGTTGGTTCAGGCATCCCGATCGATGGAGAAAATTGATGATCAACGGAATGAAAGTAGACTTTAGTTGGAACAAGCCTTCAAATGAATATTTAGAAATTTATAAGCATTTGATCACCTAAGGGTTGGGGGTCCCATCGGATTTGCAAATTCCCCCATACCTTGAATCAAAAAAAGCCAAATCCGCCCAAGACATGACAAAATATTTGACCCTACGCCTTATCTTTAAATTTTTCTTGAATGTATTTAGAAAGCGAAGAAAGATTATACTTCAGGCTTAGTTCTTCATATTTTTTACGAGTTTCAGGTCTGGGCCTTTTTATTCCTTTGATGATTTGTTCTTCTAAGCACTCTTTAAAAAATTGAAATTTATATAAATCTATAAAATCGAGGAGAGCGGGTAAGTTCATTAAATCGAAGGGAAGATCGAAACGATCTAAATCTAGAGAGCCACGATAAAAACTTAAAATTTGTTTAAAAATTTCTGATTGATCCATTGAACATTTAAATTCTCGAAATTCTGGTTGCTTAGACACAATCGACTTAAAATAATCTGAAATTAAAGCCAGATACTTCTTGCATATATGAATTTCACTTTCGCCATAACCAAAGGTCACATATTCAGTCAATGAAGGGTTCTGCCACAATGTCTTTAAACAGTCCCTATTTTTTAGCAAGATTTGCAAATTTGCCAAAGATTTCTCTGACCAATCTAAAACGTCTAGCCAGGCTTTTTGTGCACACGCCAGGTCGTTTTTTAAAAAATTAGATATATCCTGAAGAATTCTTCTAAAAAAAACCATCTGGTTTGGATCTGGACTGAATGAACGCAGAAATAGACGCACATGCCCTTTAGAAAGAACTATATCTGATAAGCGCGATAACATAATTTCATCTACACCTGGCCCCAGCAACGAAGAGCCCTCATGAACAAAAATTCCTTCAGCAAATAGTTTAGCTAAGGCATCTCCTGTTCTTTTATACACAGATGAAAAGCCTGTGTGTTCTTGCTCTTCTTTTGGCTTCAACCCATCAAAATTTTCTTTAGAGGTTATCTGCAATTGTACAAGGGAAGGTTGAGGGATATTTCCCTCCTGTTCATTCTTTATTCTCCCATTAAGAAAAGCTGAGTTTGCATAAACCGAGAAGTTTTGTATTCTTTCCAAAGCCTCGCGTCGCTGATAAATCATTTCTATTAAATCAAAATAAGAATGAGAGGAGGCAAAGATTTCAATTTGTACAAGACATTCTTGGTCCCATAAAAAAAATTCTTTTTCACATACTGCTTTATCAAAATACTCTTTACTGAATAAATAGTGATAATATTGTAAATACGTCTCGCGAAGATGCCATTTTATTTGTCTATCCACGTCAAGATTTAGGTAAAGTGAATCCACTGTTACTCTACCCCCATTTGTCCACTTGAGATCTAATATCCAATCCATATTCCCGGTCGTGTTCAAGTACTGGACGAGTCCATAAAATTGATCATTGAAGAGGTTCTCTAAAACCACATTGGACATTCGATAAAAATAAAAAGGAGGTAGCTGATCGGAGAGGATTTTTAATTTACAGACAACAACGGATAATAAATCCCAGTTAGCCTCATTCAAGATTTCTCTCACTAAATCAAAAAACTGATCCTCTTTATCTTCTCTGATAAATTCTAAAAGTTTTTCTGAATTTTCCTGATGAATGAGAGAGATTAAAAATTGATTCTGCGATTCTTCTGAATTTATTAAGTGAGAATGCCAGGAGACCAGCGTGGATGTTGAACCTATTGAAAACATTGTGTTCCTTGTCGATTAATTTCTGTTGAGTGTCAATAGTTATCATATGATACAACATACTAATAATATAGCCAACAATTACTATATAAATTTTGAACTAACAATTTCCATATTTGCGTTCTTAAAATCTGCTCCAGATTATGCTAAAAGTCGAATCTCCAAGACTCATTCTTATAAATGATTGAGAACTAAGTAGAAACAATGTGTTAATTTTCAAAAAAAACTTTTGAAAGGCAAACTTTTTTATAGAGAAAATAATCCTCTAATTTTGTAAAAGTATAAGGAAAACTTCAAAAGCATAGGTTTTTCCTTGAGTATCGCCAATTATTTCACCTTTATACGCATCTTTATTAGCCCCATCTTTTTACTCGTTTATATCTATCATGAATATTTAGAAATTAGTCCGACCTTACTCCCCTATGTTCTCATTTTCCTTCTATGTGTTAGCGAACTTTCAGATGCGTTCGATGGATATTTGGCTCGTAAGTATAATCAAGTTACGGATTTTGGAAAAATTTTAGATCCTATGGCAGACAGCATCGCGCGTCTTTCCTATTTTTTAACTTTTACAGCTGACCCAGTGAAGCTACCTTTAGCATTGATTTTTATTTTTGTGTATCGAGACTCCGTCGTAAGCACATTAAGAACAATCTGTGCGCTCAAGGGTTTTGCATTAGCCGCGCGAACGAGTGGTAAAATCAAAGCAGGAATTCAAGCTTTAGCTGCTCTTACAGTCTTAATTTTGATGATCCCTGAATCATTGGGCTATCTCAAAACTGCTGACCTTCAATATATTAGTGCATGGGTCGTGGGTATAGCGGGTCTTTATACGGCTTACTCAGGAGTCGACTATATTTATTCAAATCGCCAATATATTGCTAAATTACTCACTCTCCACCCCGGAAATACATGAATACATACGAGATTCTAGGGATTGGAAGCCCTATTGTAGATTATATTATTCCTATTGATGAGGAGGATCTTCGTCAGCTTCCTGGAAAAAAAGGAGGGATGGAACCTGTGGATTTCGATACTCTACAAGACCTTCTTCGCTCTTCCAAAAAGACTCCCGTGATTACCACGGGTGGAAGCTGTTCAAATACAATTAAAGGTTTAACCCACTTAGGTTATCGTTGTGCTTTAGCAGGCGTCATCGGGAGTGATGATATCGCCAATCAATATATGCGGTTTGTGAAGAATCGAGGAATTACCCCTCTTTTTCAGGTTTCAGAAAAACAAACCTCCCAAGTAGTATGTTTTGTTACCCCAGACGGAGAACGAACATGCCGGGCATTCCTGGGAGCAAGCCAAGATATGCGTCTTGAACAGATTCGCCCCGAGTTTTTTGAAAATGTTCAACTAGTCCATATTGAAGGATATAGTCTACTGCAAGGAGTTTTAACGGAAAAAGTGATGCAACTGGCAAAAGCGGCAGGCTGTAAAATTTCTTTCGATTTGGCAAGCTTTGAATTAGTGGAACAATACAAAGAGAGGATCATGTCTCTTCTTTCCCGCTTTGTTGATATTGCCTTTGCAAATGACCATGAAATAGAGACGCTTACTGGAGTAGGGGGAGCTAAAGGCTGTCAATATTTAAAAGATATTTCTGAAACAGCTATTGTTAAGCAAAGCAACAAGGGGTGCTGGGTGGGACAAAACACCTACTTAGTCCATCAACCCGCTTTTGAGGCTAATGTGGTGGACTCCACGGGAGCAGGAGATCTTTTTGCCAGCGGCTTTCTCGCTGCCTATTTAAAAGGCAAATCTTTGGAAGACTGCGCCCTCTTAGGTAATTTAGCTGGGGCTGCTGCCGTAGAAGTCCATGGGACAGATGTGCCCCAAGAAAAATGGGACTCTATTCAATCAAAGCTTTAATACCCCCTATCAAGGTTTAATCCTGACAGTATGAGTAATGGACACGACATTGCTAGGATTACTTCATTAAGCCGCTAAAATCTAAATCCGCAAGCAGCATTAAGCTTCCTTGACAGTAACACAGCACTCAGCAGCAGGCGCTCTTTCCTCTTCAGCAAAATCGAAGTCATAGGAAATTTCGTGTCTCAATTTAAAAATCCCATAGCAATTAAAGACTAGTAAAAGCCCCCCAGCAATGGTCATCACAGTTTGAGCTTGGGCTGTGTCCACAAGAGCAAACGCGCCTAAAGCAAGAGTAGAGTATACGTAGTAGAAATGACGTCCTCTTTTTGGGTTCAAATATTCTGCACATTTTAACCCCACACAAAAATAAGCATTGATCGTGGAGTAGCCCAAAAGAAATAAGAAGAGGGGCATAAACCATTCCATGAAAGGAAAATATTGTGCTAGGGCTGTTTGAACGAGCAGACTAGAATTGATCGGTTGATGCCAAATGTCAGTGACTAATATAATCATCACGCTCGTGGTACAAATCATGAATGTATCCACAAAAATATCAAAGATGACTAAGGAGGCTTGTTTTTCTGGAACTTTTACAAAGCTTTCACTATGTATAACTGAGGCATATCCGACCCCTACATCCCCAGTATAACATCCACGTCGTACCCCTTGAGAAATCGCTTGCATCGTAGAACTTCCAATGAACGCCCCAATCGCCGCATGCCCCGTGAAAGCTGTATCAAAAATGACTTTAAAGACATGGGGGATGTTTTGATAATTTTGAATCAGAACCCAAGCTCCCATGCCAATATACATCACAACAAAAAAAGGAATAATGAATCCTGAAATATTTCCTACACGACGCACTCCGCCACTTCCAGCAAAAATCACAAGTGCAAGTAACACCACTAGGACCAAGTAGGAGTTCATGCCTATATTAGAGGAAACACTATTGACAATCACATTAAATTGATAAACTTCCACACCATAAATACACAGCAGCACACAAACTAACTGAGGAATAAAAGGTGTTTTAAAGACTCTTTGTAAAAAGTACATGGGTCCGCCACTATACCCCCCCTCCGGATTAGGTACCCTATAGCGAATCCCAAGAAAAACCTCGCCATATTTAATCATCATTCCTGCAATCGCAGTCACCCAAATCCACACTAAAGCTCCGGGTCCGCCTATTTGAACTGCAGTCGTGATTCCCACTATATTTCCAATGCCTACACACCCCCCCACACAAGCAAAAAAAGCTTGAAGAGGATGAACACCTCCTTTGGTCTTGTCATGCAGAAACATGAAGCCTGCAAAAGTTTTTACAATCTTCGGAAACTTTATAATTTGAACAAAACGAGACTGAAAACTTAAAAAAAGCCCCAATAAAATGATGGTAGGAACTGCGACAAAACCCCACAGGGTATTTTCAAAAAATTCCAGCTGCAGGAACAGGTAATCGATCATGGATATAGCTATTAGTATTTGTACATAAATTATTTAAAAATAAATCTATAATATCAAGAAATAGGTATAAAGTCAAGAATTTCAACTCTTAATTTCAAAGAAATTTATAGATATTAATTATCTCTATTTATAGATGAAATCATCTCATAATTTGCATTTCAATGGCGGAAGTTTAGATGCGTCGGTGTTTTACAAACTGTAAAAACGATTTAGAACCATGAGCTGCCAAGATGAAGATTACCAAAGACCCTACCCCTATAAATAAATATTGTATGGCTTGGTACTGTTCAATATTTGCAGAAGGTTGCCCTAAGATTTTAGAAATGAATTGGACAGAAGGTGTTAAAACTTTTCCTACAAAATACCCAGTAAACAGATAGAATACCGCCGTCATCCCCGTACTTACCCACGAACGCAAACCAAAAAATGCTCCTAAGTAATGGCTTTCAAAAACTCTCTGCGCGATCAATTGACTTAGAATGTAGCACCATGTGGCAAAAAAGCCGCCCGTAAACATGATGACCGCTTGAAGAATAAATTGTGCGGGTAAAATTCCCAATAGAAATAGCATCAACCCTGTTAAGAAAGCCGATAGTCTACAATAGAAAAGTGTTTGTTTTTTTAAGGGAAAGAACAAAGACCCCAGATTATTTACTAATCCTCCTGCTCCACTTAAACTAATTAATAAACTTGAAATTTGAGTAGAATGAAACGCGTTAAAGTAAGGCAAACAAACAATAATGACTGCATTCATCCAAATAAATGAAATCGAATATAAAAAGAGAAGCTCTCTCGTTAATTGCTTACGTCGTTTATTTTTAAAAAAGTAATCGATGTGAGTTTTTTGACTCAAAGCCGTCGTAGGATCTTTTCTTTCTAAGCAAGTCAAAGCGATTAAATAAACGATAAGCAAAAGAATGACAGTCCCATTCACCCAAGGCAGTGCTGTTTGATGATAGGCAAAGCCAGCTATAAGAGGACTTAAAAAATAAGCCATCGCATTAGAGAGTCTAGAGATGCTAACGGCTGCCATTAATTTTGATTTAGTCACAATTAGTTTAATTAACTTATCAAATAAAATATTTTCTAACAGTGCAAATACTGTGGAAAAAGCTATTAGAACAATAATTAAATAAAATAAATCCAATGATGAATCTAAATGGGTAAATATCAAATAAATAAGAGGGATCTGAATAGCAATAACAAATGACATAAAAGCTTTTAAGTGGATCTTATCGATGATATAGCTCAAAAATGGCAACGCTAGCATGGCGGGCAAAATGGAAGCCGCTCCAAAAATTGAAATCCCCGTTAACCCTTTAGATTGCTCAAGATAAATGAGTAATATAAAAACTACAACCTTACTTAACACTAAAAATAATGTATGGCATATCCATAGGGTTAAAAAACTTGTCCAAGAATTTTTGCCAATAGTCATAGGCTTTTAAGAAAAGGAATATTTTTTTGAATAAAAGTGAGGTAGCTAATAATTTTTTTCACTTCCTCTTGATTGTTGTTCAATAGATTGACGTGAAGCCAAATAACCTCTCCAAAGACTAAGGCATGTATATCCTTATCCTCTATCACAATCTTTTCTGGATAAACACTCTGGTAGCCATTTTTGAATGCATCAATGTAGTCTAGATGAATGTAAAAATTACCTTCTTCAGTAGTGTGTCCAAAAGCCAAAAGGGTTTCTAAATAGTCACAGCTTCGAAAGTGTAAGCAAGAAGTTTCCCAGTCTAGGATAATAAACGTTTCAGGGTTCTTCCATAAAATATTTTTAGGTTTTATATCATAATGAGAAAAGACTAAGTTCTGCTGAGTTTTTGAGATATCCATATTATAGATAGGTCCTTTCACAAACGCTTGAACATTCTGATCAAGAAAATCGATAAAGGCTTGATCCAAAAAAGGAAATGCCATTTTAATTTTTTGGGGATCATACATATTCAAAAAAATGGTGGCATAGTTTTTCACACAATTTTTTTTATTCTCCCAGTGCTCCATTCTGTATTTTGAAAAATCTACTTGATGGACCAGAGCGAGGGCTCTACCTACATCGCTCACTTGTTTTAGCGTATAAGAGGTGATATTTAAGATTTCACCTTCAATAAAATCCATGATATAAATTAGATATTTTTCAAAAGGAACATAGATGTGTCCATTAAAACTGATGGCGTGGGGAACTTCATACCGATTCTGACTGGCGTCTTGGATGACCGACTCTTGATATTCTACCTGGCTAATCAAATCGTCCAAATTCAATTTGTAAAGAGTTTGAGCAATCTCTGCATCATACATCTTAATAATGTATTTTGATGTATGAGTTTCTATCCGGTAGCATGTGCTGAGAGCATTTGATGTCAGTTTTCTGATCGCCTGAATCTCTTTCAATGAAATAAATTGATCTTTTTCTAGCCAGTTGAAGAGAGCTTCCATGATAATCTCCATAAACAGTATTTAGTAGGCAAAATCGTGTAGGCCTTAGTCATCTCAAAATTCGATCTTTCATCAATCTAAAAAAATTCTACAATCTTGTCACGAATATATAATATTTATTTCAAAGATCAAACTATACTTTTTAAGTATCAATGATGACCGTCATATTATATGCAGCAGTCTGTACGAAATGAGTTGAATTATTTTTTGGAGAAAAAGAAAGAAAAAAGTCTTCAATCACACAACGCTCTTAAAATGAGTCACGCAAAGCCCATTTGGAGAAAATTATAATAAATCTCAAGTAAACAGAGGAAGCCTAACTATCTGGACTGATCCAGATTCTCGGAATCAAAACGGAAGAGCCTACCTTTAAATTCAAATTTTTTCAACACTGCTCACGAAATGATTAAACCAAAGTATAAATGCATTTACTATTATGAATTTAATCCCAATTGTTCATAGATATAAATAAATCTTTCCAATAATAATTATTTAATAAGTCGGAAGCATCACGACCTAAAAGTTTGTATGCGATATAGACAGCTTCTATAGAAGCTAAACCACGACTAGGATCCGGACAATCCTCTTGTCTCCTGGGATAGGCCGTTCTAAAATGGGCAGGGATGCTGCGCTTATTGAGGCGCCCCTGTTTTTCAGCAAACTTCAACATTTTATCCGCATAACGCCAGGTGCTATCTACGATAAATAATCCAAACTCCCCATCCCTATTTGTGAGGGGTGGGGCATCTAAAGCAAGTGTAATATAATGATCAAGAGGAGGCAGAATCGCGCGGGGATATTGATAAAATTTAAAATCAGCGCGGGATTCGAGTCCTCTTAAACTGCATTTTTTGAGATTTTCACGCTGATGTCTTAAAACAAAGGTAGGAGGAAAGGATTGCATGATATAAAGTAATTTAGTTACTATGAGTTAAAGAAATGAATTATCGCATGAATCAACTTTCATTTTCAACCCAGAAGGTTATATGAAGCAACTTTTATCATTCTTGTGTAGTTTTATGGTAGGCATGAGCTTTGTTTCCCAAGCGGCAGAACCGACTGCACCGCACTCTATACATTGGCTGAGCAATTATGAAGAAGCTGTGAATTTATCCAAATCTACATCCAAACCGCTTGTACTCTTTTTTACCGGTTCCGATTGGTGCGGATGGTGCAAAAAATTAGAACAAGAAAGTCTAGATTCCTCTGAATTTGTCCGAGCGGCTGCTGATAAATTCATCTTCGTTAAGCTTGATTTCCCCGTTAATACAACTCTTCCTCTCCAGTTGGCAGCTCAAAACAAACAGTTACAAAAAAAGTATAGTGTACGTACCTTCCCCACTTTAATCATTTTAGATGCGCATCAAACACAAATTGGTGTGACAGGGTATCGTCCTGGGGGAGGCCGAGCCTATGCGGATCACCTATCGAAAATTATAGAGGATCATTCAAGCTATCAGCGTAACATTCAGTCGATGGATAAACAAAAGTATACCAGTGCTCAGCTTAAAAAACTCTATGAGACTGCTCAGGCTTTTGGATATGATAATGATATCAACCATATTATTAAAGTGGGCATGTCATCCGATGACAAACAATTTTTTATGATCGAACGCTATCGTCTCATCGCAAACGAAGGTCTTTTAGGGACTCAAGAAGCCTTAAACCTTAAAGAACAGTTGACCGCATTAGACCCTAAAAACAAAAAAATGACGCATTATCACCTCGCTCTAATAGATTTTGAAGCCAACTGTGAGTCTTCTGATAAAGATAAGCTTACACCCGAAAGAACTGCCGCCTCATTGATCGATTATATTGAAAAATTTGGTGCAAAAGATAAAGAACATCTCTGGACTCTTCAGATGATTATCTCTCAAGTGTACTTTGATAAAAATTACTTACATGAGGCTCTAGAATTTGCAGAAAGCTCTTACACGTCTGCGCCTCCTTCTGCTAAAATTGAAATTTCCATGGCCATAAAAAATATCAAATCTCAAATAGCCAACCGCGAAACAGCGTTAAATCATTAAAGCCTGAGTTTGGGTGGTGACACAAACAGACTGTTTTAATCCTTGAATGGAACTTACGAAAGATTCCTCTAGGTTAAAAATTACTCCAATAAATAGCTAGGGGCATGATCCCAAGCTGTGGTCTTCATTAGCTCTTTAGGAATATCATACAAAAATCTTGAAGGTTTGCAGTTTACGGACTTACCCATGCGATTTCTTGTACATGACATGCTAATAATCAAGGACTTCATCGCGCGCGTGATAGCCACATACATTAATCTTCGTTCTTCTTCAATCCCTGTCTCTTTTAAACTTTTTTCATGAGGAATAATATGATCCTCGATTCCAACTAAAAAACATACAGGAAACTCTAGACCTTTAGCACTATGGAAGGTCATCAACGTGACGCGGTCATCACTCCCCTTTTTTTGACGAGCCGCACGCTCCCAATCATCATCTAAAGAAATCGTACCTAAGAAATCATATAAAGTAGGCTTTTTGCGCAGCTCCTCTCTAACCTTACGCTCATAATCAGCTATCGAACTCACAAATTCTTGACAATTTTCCCACTTAAACTCTCGCATTTGAGTACTCTTCACTTCTTCTTCAATCGCTTGACGGTAATTGACCTTTTCGATCAGCCATTGCAATGCCTCAGACATGGGCATGTTTTCAAAACGTCCTTGAGCCTCTTCTATTGTACCAACAAAATCTTGAAGGCCTTTCATCGCTTTAGCTGGGATGGAACTACGGACTTCATCATTTAAGCTTCCAGGAACCTGCACCTGTTTTAATACATCCCATAGAGGAATATTCTGTTGGCGATTAAAGCTTGTTAAAGCATCTAAAGACCCCTCTCCAATCCCTCTTCGCGGCTGATTAATCACACGTAATAAGGCTTCTTGATCTTTTGGATTAACAATCACACGAAGGTAAGCACATAAATCTTTAACCTCTCTTCTTTCATAAAATTCCGTCCCTCCAAAAATTTGATAGGGAATCCCCCGGGTCCATTGTCCTTGATCCATCCAAGAATATTTAAGCAAGGCGGCTTCAAAAGCACGCGAAAGAGCATTTGAACGATAAAGGATAGCAAAATCTTTCCATCGCAACCCTCGCTCTGTCTTCATTTTCACTATACGATAAATCACCGCATCAGCCTCATCCGTATCTTTAGGGGCATAGAAGATCTCAATGGGCTCGCCCTCTCCGTTCTGACTCCAAAGGACTTTGGGATAACGTGATTGATTTTTACAAATGACAGCGTTAGCCGCCTTTAAAATGGTATTTGTGGAACGGTAATTTTGCTCTAATTTGATCGCAACGGCTTGATCAAAATTTAAAATATTACGTACCTCAGCTCCTCGCCACCCATAAATGGATTGATCATCATCCCCTACCACACAAAGGTTATTATATTTAGAGGATAAAAGTTCTGCTAAGCGGTATTGTATAGGGTTAGTATCTTGATATTCATCGATCATGATATAACGATATTTTTCTTGATATCGATTCAAAACTTCAGGAAATTTCTCAAATAGCTGCACAGTTAAGACAAGCAAATCATCGAAGTCTAAAGCATTATAAGCCCGCATACTATCTTGAAGTCTGCGATAAAGGGTTCCCGCAAACTTATCATGCCATTCTGAGCCCGTGTTTTGAATTTGCTCAGCTTTCATCCCCTTGTTCTTCGCCTGAGAAATAACTGCGACAGTAGATGCTAAGGAAGGTAAATCTTTTTCCCTTTCTAAAAGATCCCGGGCAATGTGTGAAATGACCCTCTGGACGTCAGCTTCTTTGTAAAGAGTAAAAGCGGGTGTAAATCCTAGTCGAGTAATTTCTTCTCTTAATATTTGGATACAAAAACTATGGAAGGTGCAGAGCATGACTTGTTTAGCAGTTTTAGGATGAATTAAAGCCGACATGCGCTGCTGCATTTCAGCCGCTGCTTTATTTGTGAAGGTTAGACCTAAGATTTGTCCAGGGGGAATAGATAGTTGATTAATCAAATGACACATGCGCAGAGTAAGGACGCGAGTTTTACCCGTTCCTGCGCCTGCAAGAATTAAAACGCGGCCTGAAGTGGTATCAACAGCCTGTTTTTGCTGAGGATTCAGTCCCTCGCTCATGGTGGTGACTCAATAAATACAATAAATCTGTCTGGATTTCCAAGGGTTTAGCCTCTTTGGCTCGTGTCCTTGGTTTGATGTTAATATCTAAACCCATAGGTAGGTCTTTTTGACAAAGGCGGAAGGCTTCTCTAACAATTCGCTTGAATCGATTACGGTCGTGAGCTTTACCAAATTTTTTTGTAACTGTAATGCCCAATCGCGGAATTCCCAGGCGGTTTGAAAGGCTTTCGACAACGATCCAAGTACCAATTAAACGCTTTCCATGGTGGAAAAAGCGTTGAAATTGGTACCTTTTACGTAGTCTCGAGCATTTCAAAAATTTGCAACTCACGCTCTTGTCAGCGCCTTACGGCCTCTACGGCGGCGTGCATTGATAATTTTTCTTCCATCAGCCGTTTTCATTCTTTTACGAAAACCATGTTCAGACTTACGACGGCGTTTACTAGGTTGGTATGTGCGCTTCACGTTAATTCCTTGATTAAGGTTTTACAATCCAGGATCACAATTCTATTTAAGTATAGTAGGCTCTTTATTCTTATCGATTCTCTTACTTAAAGAGGCGATTTGAGGGTAAAGAATTGATCTACTTAAAGTAGTTCCGCAATTCCTTTAATAATTAAATATTAGCAGTAGGATACAGAATAGAAAAAATAAAGGCAAGCGAAGAAATTTATAATGGAGAGAAGCCTCCCTACGAATCTATAAAAAACATCTTCAACAGTCTAGTCCCATTTAAAGTTCTTGAGTTTTTTATTGTAAAAGCCCTTTCTAAGCGATAAATGCGTTTGTATTAAATATAGATCGGGCTATAATTTTGACTTTACCCTGCTTTAATGAAAAAATTAAACCACAGCTCGATTAAGACCTAGGTAAAATAGAATTCTATTCAGCAGTCTCTAGCCTGGTATTCTACAGATCTTTTAAACTTCCTATCTTTGAGTGGCTCAGACCCGAAAGATCTAAAAAAGAAAAGGATTGAAAGGAAAATAGAAATTGAGTTATAAGGGACGATTAATTTACAATTATTGTAACACGTAGGAACTGATATGAAAGTAAAAGCATCCGTTAAAGCCGATCCATCGAAGGGAGATATTCTCGTTCGCCGTCAAGGACGTCTTTATGTGATTAACAAGAAAGACCCTAACCGTAAACAACGGCAGAAAGGTCCGGCTCGTAAAAAAATAGGAAGAGTGTAACCGTATGGCAAAAAGGTCATCAATAGAAAAAGAAAAGCGTCGCGAAAAAACTGTTAAGCTTAAATGGGAAAAGCGCCAAGCGCTAAAACAAGCTGCTGCAGACATGAATTCTTCAGAAGAAGAAAGACATGCAGCGCGCATTGCGCTTAACAAAATGCCTCGTGACTCATCTCCTGTTCGTCTGCGCAATCGTTGCCTGCTAACAGGTCGCTCTAGAGGATTTATTAGACAGTTTAGACTTTCCCGTCTAACATTTAGAGAAATGGCTCTCCATGGTTTAATTCCTGGTGTCACTAAATCAAGCTGGTAAGCCTCTACAAAAAGCTAGAAATTCAAAAATAAATTTTTTTTGATTTCTAGCTTTATTTTGTATAACAATTTCTCCAAGGTTATTAAAAAACCTAAACTCTCCCCCATCCTAAAATTCTCGCCATAAAAAATCAATTGACCCCTGCAATGATCTTATGTATCCTATCTTTTGCTGTCTTAATCAGATGATATAAAAGAGGTACTAAACATCTACAACTCAAATTTCCTTTCATTGCATTTTGGGCAGAAAGGGTCGCTTCTATAAGCTGTAACACTGACTATTCGTTCAATCAGTCATTTCTGAGAAATTATGCTCTCTTCAAAGGGCTTCCATAAAACCAGGCAACTCCTGAATCCTTTTCCAATCCTGCATCCCTTCACACCACACATAGGTGGAAGGTTGAATTTTCGCGTCAGACCATAAAGCCTTTAATTGTGCAAAATAGATAGGCCCCTGCTGCTGGTGGGATGGATCGATATAGAACCAAACTTTATTTCCAAAGTCATTAGTAGAAGTATTTTGGGGAATTAACTCCACCTTCTCCTCTTCATTTTCTTCTAATACTTTGTCTTGACTTAAAGTAACTCCCACAGGCTTGAGAATCATCAGCAAAATAGGAGCAAAAATTCCTAGTAAAATGCCGATCATAAACCAAGCAATGGGATCGCGTCCTCTTTGCTTAGCCACATAAGCTGATAAAAATGCAAAGAAGAGGAGTAAAAACAAACTAATTAACATGCGCATAATTTTTTCTCATCTAAATGTTTTAAGGCCTTTAAAAAATTCGTTAACCTGAGCTTCGAATTTTTTATTTCTTTTCACGAACATACGGAGTTTCTCGAAGGAGAAATTCAAGTTATAAATCGCTCTTATTTGCACAGATAGTACATAAAATCGTTCTTTAAAAGAATTAAAAATTTTTCAACACAAAATGGTATTTCCTCTGTCCATTTAAATTCCTGATGAAATCACTTGATATCATAGACAATAACCATTCACTTAGGCTAACATTTTATTAACATGAATTTTAACCCGTGTTGTACTCTAATCCTTGATCAATCACTTTATATGGCAGATTTTAGTTTCCGTCGAAGACTGTGTTGCTGCATCATTAAGACGCAAGATGAAAAAGATAACATTCAGCAATCAGAGGATTGGTCAAGGATTAGGGTGCAATCACGGGTGGAAAGCTTGTTAGTTCTTGCGGCAAACGTAAAACTCTAGCGAAGGCATAAATTTTTACAAGATTGATCTTAGAAAATTCAAACTTACAAAAAATTTTAACTTCTCGAGTCTTTTGACGCTTGCTAAAAGACAAAAAATCAAACACTGGTTATTATACAAATTCTCATGATCCACTTATTATAGGGTTATGCATGATGCTGTCAACTTTTTGTGAGGAGTACTTCGTATGATTGATAAAAATAAAAATGTCGACATTAAAAAAGTCGATACAAAAGAATTCGAACTACCAGAAACGCTATTCATTCGTGATATCGATGACAAAGTTTTTCAAGCGATAGTTCTTGAATGTCTTAATCAAATCGAGGGAGTGACTCTAGTTGAAAGTACTTTTATTGATAGTATATTTGGACGAAGCACTACAGATAACACGCGAGGGATACAAGCAGAGCAAGATAATAAAAACCATTCTGTCGGCATTAAGATCGAAGTGAACATTTATTATGGAGTCCCTATTCCTGAAAAAGCAGATGAAATCCAAACTAAAATTAGTGAAGAAATTACACGTTTAACAGGCCTTCACGTTTCATCTGTGCATGTTGTTTTCAAAAATATTGTCACCCATGACACAAAAAAACCTTCTACGCAAGGTTCAAACCCCGTACACTTAGTAAGTAGTCAAGAAGAATATAGTGATGAGTTTTAAACGATGGTCTCATTTTTCTATTCCTTAATCAGCTGGGTCATTGCTTTATTTTTTATTCTATTAGGGTTTCTAAGTATTCTCATACAAGCCTCTACAGATGTAAGATCAGAGTTTGTTAGTTTTATTCTAGAAGATCGTTTTTTTATCTCTCTATTTGGACTCTGCTCTTTTTTAGTTGGAGCTGGCGTCATTTTTTATCTTTCCACAAGTTTAAAGAAACGTTATATAAAGATTAAATCTTCAAGCAATAAAGCTTTTTATCTGGAAGACACTCTTTTTCAGGATTACATGCATACCTATTGGAAAGAAATGTTTCCCCAGCAAGAAATTCCCAGTCAAGTGACAATTAGAAAGAACAAAGTGATGGTCACTGCTGATCTTCCCTATATTCCTGAACATGAACAAAAAACACTCATCTCTCGCATTGAAGAAGATTTGAAAGAGCTCTTTCAAAATGTCCTAGGATATCATCAAGAATACACAATCTCCCTACATTTTCCAAAAGAAGCCCCCTCACAAAAAAAATTCTTTTAAGTATGACCAAAGCGAGTTACCCTCTATTTCAATCGCATCTTGATGTCGCTCACTCCTATTGGAACACGCTTGTAAAAAAGGGAGATGTTGTCATTGACGCGACTTGTGGGAATGGCCAAGACACATTGATCCTCGCACAACTCAGTTTGACACCTACACAAGGTTATCTTTATGGCATTGATATTCAACAACGTGCAGTGGAAATTACTCATCAATATTTAAAACAACACCTCGCCCCCGCATTCCTCGCGCGCATTTCGCTTATTAACCAATGCCACTCAGATTTTCCGCAGGAAATTTCTCCAGAATCTGTTCGTTTGATTACCTACAATTTAGGATACCTGCCAGGTGGTGGAAATAAAAATCTGACAACTCGTGTAGAAACCACCTTAGAGAGTCTAAAAAAGGCTCTTTTTTTGATCCAAAAAGGCGGGGCTGTTAGCATCACCTTATATCCTGGGCATCCAGAAGGACAAAGGGAAGAAGAAAAAATTTTGTTATGGGCGAAGGAACTTTCCCCCTTTCAATGGAATTGTTGTCATCATCAGTGGATCAACCGTTTCAAAAGTCCTAGTTTACTCTTGATTCAAAGGAATCTATAAACTCATCGTGTATGCTTTCATTCTCAGACAATAATCTGAAAGCCTTTTTTGAGCTAGTTTCTGCTATTGACGAGGTTTACTTTCATGAATGTAGGCAGCAGTCACTTCAACAAATTCTGCTTTACGCTGAAGTTCCTTAATATTACGCGCGCCTCCATAAGTCATTCCACTACGTAATCCACCCAAAAATTTTTCAATGAGTTGATGTGCTGAACCTGAAACTGCAGCCCAAAAATCAATCCCTTCAGCCACCGTTTTGCCTTTCAGGCCGCCATAAAAATCATTTTGGAAGTCTTCACTAGCCTGCCCCCTATACTTGGCCTCAAGTTGATGGGGATGAGCTTGGGATTGCCGTTTAACAGCAGCACTTTCTTCCGTTAATGCAAATAGTTTCCCAATCATGACTGTACTAGCGCCTGCTGCTAAGGCTAAAACGACATCACGACTATCCCGGATTCCCCCATCGGCTATTAAAGGAATCCGCAGTTTTTCTGCAATACGTGCACATTCATACACAGCACTAAATTGAGGAACACCAAAACCTGTGACCAGTCGTGTAGTGCAGGCAGCTCCCGGACCGACACCTACCTTGACAGCATCTGCCCCTGCGTTTACTAAATCATGATAAGCCATCGCTGTACAAACATTTCCCGCTATAACATCTTTAGTCGGATGGGATCTTTTTAACTCTTCAATAATATGAAACATTTTATCTGAATGTCCATGCGCCACATCAATGCAAACACCTAAGGCTCCTAGATCTAATAGTTGACGGATCTCATCAAGACGATGAGATTGAATGCCAGCTGAAATAAAGGTTCGATCTCGAAATTTTTTCACCCAAAGGACTTGTTGTTCAAAGTCTGTAAATCGATGAAAGATAGGAACGCTTCCGTGCGATAGCAAAACTTCAGCTAATTCTTCGCCAATGACAGTATCCATGTTGGCTGCAAGAAGTGGGATCTGTATTTTAAGGTCCCGAGTCAGCCAACTTTCTAAACTGGGCTCAGTCCGTGAGGGAATATTATTAAATTGAGGAACAAGAGCTACATCATCAAAAGTATAGGCACGTTTCATGTTCATACAAATCCATTCCTTCAGATTTAATTCAAACGCCCCTATTCAAAAATAATTTAGGATTTGTTGCAAGTGAGAATGTGTTAAAAAGATGAGATCATAACCTTTTGTTTCATCATGAAGAGAAACAAAAGGTTATGATTTTAATTTTATGATGCCAATTTCATAATTCTACTGATCCAAGCTTGTATAGAGTGGATGAGTAATTTTAAGTTATTCTCTTGTGTATAAAAATTGACTAAATCTTTGATCTGTTCATTAGGCCACACATAATCTTCTTTGAAAAATTTAAAAAACAAATCTTCTTTATTATTAACTAAAATAAGGTATGTCAAAAATGAAGCGATAGAACTTTTTTCATCCTTTTTTGTCATCTCATCGAATACGATCGATAGATCCATTTTAGAGAGATTTTTAAATGCTTCTAAGGATTTTTCACGAATGGAATCATCTTGATAAGCCTGGAAAGCAAATAAATTGGTATCGATCACTGACTCAAAGTCATTGATTATAGCTTTTTCTTCAGAAGGATTTTGCGATAGATAATTAATCATTTCTTTTTCATTTTTAATATGGGGATGATTCCATTTTTTAAATACATAATTTTGAAGTTGTTCATAAATGTTTTCAGAATTAATGGTCTTCAGATTTGCCACTTCATATAAGACATCATAAAAACCAGCCCTGATCGGTGATTGACTAAAAAAATCTGTGATTATTTTTTGACTTTCGTTAAGAGGGTGTTGAGAACTTTTATTTGTGTAAAAATTAGGTACAGAAAAATCTTTTCTAATGATCTCAAGTTCTTTGTCTCTTGAAAACCCTCTATTCCCCCACCATTGTTTTACGGCTGTTAGAATGCGTAAGAACAAGTTCTTCTTATCTAAGGTTTCAGTACCTTGAATATCTAATCTCCCCACAATCTTGCTGATATTATATACGTAGAAGGAGTCTTCTTCATTTTTAGGATCTTTAGATACATTTTTTAAATATTTTACTAAATCATTTAGACGAAACGTTTGTTTCTCATTCCCCTGAACCAGGGTATATTTTCTTCCTCCAAAACAACCAATCTCCACTTGAAATTTCGGATGATCTTTGACCAAGAGATGATGAAGATTCTTTAGAGATGAACAATTGGATAATTTAAAATCTGGCATACTCCTCCTTTAATTTATACGGAAATGATAATACATCTATATTATAAAAAATAGTTTTTTTATATCCCAATATATGTGTCATTAAATAACGTTCAATAAAGATTATTTTCTTACCTTAAAATAAAATCGAAGGCAGACTTGAAAGTCTATTAAACGAGGATAGATATTGAGGTGTTAATGCTTTTCGAGAGCAAGAACTACCCAAGTTTATGGGCAGATAAAGAAAGTATTTAGAGGTTCTCCAATTATAGCGGAGAGATCGTCCACTTAATGCATTCTTGAAAACTGACGTCTTAAAATTAATCATCAAGACGTTAATAAGAAGCTGAACTGTCTACATCACTGTCTTCTTCTTCCTCTTCCTCTTCAGATTCTTCGCTTTCTATTCCACTAAACGAGCGGAAGCTCATCTCATGTGAAACTGAATGACTATCCTCTTCAGATTCTGAGAGGTCTATTATCCTACCAAATACCTCATCAAAAACTTTAAGGAGTCCCACTGTGTTGTTTTCATGACTATAAAAATTAAATATGTCTCGCTGAGAGTTGCTTGGCCAAACATAATCTTCTCTGAGTAGATTTAACAACTGATTATTTGTAGATAGAGAGACATCATGATGTATCAATTGCATCAACAGATAAGACATCGTTTTCTTGGGATCTTTTTTAAGCAATGCATCTAAAGAGAGAGACAGATCCATTTTTGTGATTTCCTTCAGCGCCATTTTATAGTTTTTTTCTAACTCGAAAAAGGATTCTGGGGTTTCATCTGATTCAATTAGTGTCTGCATAAATTCTTGAGGATTTGCTAGTAGTTTTTGTTTCATCTCCTCTACATTTTCAAACTTGCTTTGATAAAACAATTGATACAATTCCTGATAAACAGATTCAGCTGTCGTTAATTTTTTCTGAACAATTACATAGAGAAGATCATAAAGAGTGGTTTTAATGGGTGAATGCTCGAAAAAATTCATCACAGCTTTTTGATGCACATTGAAATTCACTTGAGAATTAGCCTGGGTGAACTCTTTCCCAATGGCTTCGAGTGCTTTTTTTCTTGAAAAACCTATCCCTCCCACCCAGCTTTTCACCGCTGTTAGAATGCGTAAAAGAGCATTTTTTTTTGAGAGTTCTTCTGCACCTTGAGAGTCTAATTCTGAGATAACTTTATTTAAATTATAAACATAAAACGCATCAGAGGGATTTTTAGGATTTTTTTCTACATTTTTTAAACATTTAACTACATCATTCAGGCGAAAAGCTTGAGTTTCTTTTCCTTGAATGAGCTTAAAATGCCTTCCACCGAAGTGACCAACCTCTACTTTAAAAGCAGGCTGGTCCTTCACTAGAATTTTATGAAGACTTTCCAGAGAAGGGCAGTTTTTTAAATTTAAATCCTGCATACAGGAGCCTTTTATAATTTAAACTAATAATCGTGTAAAATAAATTATAATACAATAAAGATAATTAATTCAAACTACAATTAAAGGATTAAAGACAATCAAAGTTCATATAAGACGGTTAAATAGCATTGAATGAGATGATCAACCCCATTTATTGCACGATGCGGCGAAGCCTCTACTGGTAAACCCGAGGCAAGAGCTATAGCATTTTTGGATAAGTTCATTCTTTGAGGGAGGCTTTTTTTATCCCGCAAAGCCTTTTGTAGCTGTTTAGTCCAATACATGGAAGCTAGATCCAACCAGTGGTATGGCCAGTTTAATTTTTCCTGGGAATAAACAGGAATTAGCTGATTAAAAAAGGCTCTATCAAAAGAAGGGTTTTGACAAATAAAAACAGCTTGCCCTCTTTGGATATGAGTTTCTTCAAAAATTTGCTCTATAGCTTTTCTAATACTTTCTGGTTCATTCCCTCTACAAACATCATCCCAGGTGTATCCATTGATCTCTATACTATTTAAATCCCGAGCCTCCCAGACCTCTTGCGGCCATTTCACCAAGGACTGATAGCTTGATTTTAGTTCATGCGTATGAAGATCAAGGACTTTAAAAGCAATGTCCAGAGGACGATGAATTTTGGTATCTAAACCTGTTGTCTCTATATCAAGAAAAATTGCATTCATGGGGACGAGTCTAGCAAAGAATCAGAATGGATTACAAGATGAAAGAATTCTTAAACATCTGATTTTTCTTTTATAATCCTTTGGACTCGCTCCTTGAATTCAAAGTAAAGCCTCAAAACATAAAAAAAAAGCAAACAACGGATAATAAAATTTCGGTTGCTAAATTTTTCTGTCGATGATTTAATAGTTAAGTTATTGGATCCCTGCATATGTATTAATAAATCTTTTATCATGATCTGTTCTTATAAGAAATTAATAAGCCAATGAGGCCTATGAAAGCTTTTGATCTTTTGTACCGTTTCTTTCTCCGATTTCGCTACCCGGTTTCATTACCTGAAGATGTGGCGAATGCACTAGGAGCAGAGCTTTCTTGTTATCTAACTTTCGATGAATTCGTCAATCGCTTGAAATGCCCTCACTTTAGACCTCAAAAACTCAAAAAATACATGCCACGCAAGCAAGCAGAAGAAGCCTTTAACTCTGCTTTAAAAATAGATCGGTTCGGGCAAAAAAGCTTATTTTCTTATTATTTTAATGAGGGTTGGGTAGAATTTGTCTTACAATTTGATGACCAAGCTCGTTTAAGAAGGATCTATCTGCAACATAAGTATATCGAAGATGATATAGGCCTAGAAATTCCTTTGAACGTTTAAGACACTGGCTAAAAAGATAAAAAACTACGACCGCTCGTACACGGTCGTAGTTTTTAAATTTAGCGTGTAACGCTGAAACTTAAAGGTCTTTTAACAGCATTATAACTGGTTTTAGAACCTGTAACCTGTAGTTTATCATCAATATTAGTGACTCCTTTAATTTTTTGGATTCTTTCTAATATCTCTTGACGATCTTTATCAGATTCCACGGTTCCAGTTAAATTAACCACACCATTAGCCACTGTGGCTGTGATAGACTCATAATTCTTTTTTACATAATTGCCTTTTAAAGTATCATTTACTTGCTTTTGTAAGTCAGCATCTGTTGACACAGCTGTGTCTTCAGAGTTTTTATCTACTGACTCTTTTGATAAGTCTGGATTCACTTGGAGCTGATCATTTATATTAGTTACCCCTGTAATGCCACGCACTCTATTTTCTACGTCTTGGCGATCTTCTTCTGACTCAACAGATCCTGATAAAGTTGCTGTGCCATTGTATATACGCACATTGACGAATTTATAATTCTTTTTGAGGTAGTTATTTTTTAAAGCCTCTTCTACGCGATGCTGAATCAAACTATCAGGGCCGGCTTTGGTATTTTCTGTTGTCTGATTGGAATTCGAAGGTTGCGAGGCGGGAGCTGAGTAGTAATATCCTTGGCTAGTCGTTCCCGTATTGGAATTCATCACACGGTTACTAGAGGGCATATTATCATTATAATTCACATTCGAGTTATCACTTTGCCCAGCATTACGATAATAGGCATTATTACCTCCTTGATAATATTGGTTATCTCCACCTCTCCAACTATTATCATTTCTCCAATCAGGGCTTTGATTTCCTTGCCAATTAGGATTTTGATTTCCAGGGCGATCATAACCATATTGTGTAGCTGCGTTCTGATTAAAATACGCATTGGGAATAGGGCAGTATCCCCCTTGACATTGTCCATAGGCATTGCCCATCCCTAAAATTGCTGTCGCTACCAAAGCTGTTGAAGATAAAATTCCTAACATCTTCATGTTCATTCTCCTAATTTTTAGATTTTATTGTTTTTTTGTAAGTCTTGAAATTGTCTTTGTTACGAACGCAAAATATGATGAGTGCAACGAAATGTCTATCAGTCTTATATAAGAGCTTTTTTGTACTATATCAATTCAAAATAATATGTAAACTATTTTTTAAAACAAAACAGCTAAAGTCTTACTTATAATCACTTATGTTATTCGCTAGGGGTATTGATATAGGGAGATCCTGGTCCCTGATATTCAAAGAGATGTTGAAAAATCTCTGGATGTAAATAATAAATATAAAAAAGAATACATAAGATTAAGACCCAGATTCCTAGAATCATTAAACGCTTCATTATGACCTCCAAAGAATAATAAACTTCTTCCTAAACTCCATTTTTTAAATTTCTATAGTTGAATCGGTCAACTTTCTTTAAAAAATAGCGATCCAAGCTCTTTTTTGGTTGGTGTATGTCTGCTCTGAGCACTGATGTTGTGTGTTCATGCATAAGAGGGCTAGACATGATGTATTCTGATAAATGCTCTAATAGTGAATAGTCTCGGATTAAGCACCATCCACCGCTTAAGTTGCTAATAAAATTTTGTTGAATTCTTTCCAATCAATTAATATATTTTGGCATTTTTGGAGGATCGTTATGCTACTGAAGTTCCTATTAATTCCAATGATTTCTCTTTTTATAACCTGCCATGCATTTTCACTAGATATGCACATTCCGGTCTATTGCATAGAATCTGTGGAAATATTTGAAGGCGATAAGCACGGGGATTTTAAAAATCATCCAGTCGCGATTTTAAGCGATGGATCAGGCTGGAAAATTCATCCTGGAGACCATCAAAAATTTAGTCGATGGAATCGTGAGGAATTAATTCAAATTCGTAAACGCACTTCTTCTTACTGGTTTAAACGTGAACATAAGTTTGAACTCTACAATTATTCAAACAAAGAAACTGTACGCGTCATGCTGGTCCAATATCCCTTCCACCCCTCTTATATTACTGCGACAGATACCTATCTTGTAGATACCATTATAACACCTTATACATGGATGGATGCCTTTGGGATTCTTCATTATGGGTATAGTTCGACCGATATTTACCATAAAGTCGTTTATCTAAACGATGGCTCTTCATGGGTAATCAAAGATAAGAACGAATTCTCCTTCTTTAATACGAATGACTATGTCTATATAGGATTTAACTCTAGTCACCAAGGGATTTGTCCTTTTTTAATTTCGGGTATTCAGCGGGAGGCTCATTGGGTCTGGGTCGACTAGAAAATTGAAACTGTATGAGGGTCCATCAAAGGGAAAAATCTGGTTACGCTATGTATTAGAAGGATTAGAGAGACCTTTCTCCCGTACATGAACATCAGATTTACCCGCTTCTATCGCTTCATGAACTCTTCTTTGGTCTTCTAGCTCTATTGCGATCATTTCATCGATAAGATCTTTGTCGATAACAACCCTCAAACCTAAAGATCCGGCTTGAGCAGTGATGTTTTTTTCTAGAGCGGGTAATAAAAAACGTGTGCTAAGAACATACTCCTTTAAAAGTTCTGCTTGCTTTCGCCCCAAGGAGTGATTTTTTCTACTTCCTAGTTGAACAGCAATCTGACAAACTTTTTTCTTTAACAAAGCGAACTTCTCCCTCTTTTCAAAAAGTTTTTCTACTTCTTTTTGTAGGGAAGTTAACTGCTCTTCCAGCTGCTTAAGCTCATTTTCAGCAGATCGTATGGACTCTTGTTCTTTTTCAGATGTTTGCAAAAAGCCTTGGCTGGAATTAATCATAATTTCAGAGATTAGTAAATCTAATTCCTGCCTTTTTTGATCTACTTTTTCTTGAAGGTTGGATTTTTGTGTTTCAGAAAGAGATTTGATACACTGAGATAAAATCTTAATCGCCGCCGCAGGTTGGCTAGCCTCGGGAAAGGTGTCCTGGGTCGTTTTTTGTAAGTAAATCAAAGCTTGATCTTCTAAGATGACTCCAGGTAACTTTTGCATTAACGTCGCAGATAAAGTTTGCTGAATTTCACGGTCTAGGGGTGCTTCAATGCGAATCTGTTTAAAACGTCTTGCAAACGCAGGATTGTATCGATAAATATCACGATAAAACTCTTGCTGGGTCGTAATACCAATGACATTGACAAAGCCGTTGACAGAATCATCTAAGTAAGTTTTTAGCTGCTCTGCTAAAATATTATTTTTCTTTTGGCACAAGATATGTATTTCATCAAAAATAAGAATAATATTCTTACGATGACGGCCCATAGCCTCGTTTAACCGTTGCAATTCTTTATTCCCGCCCTCTAATCTCCCTGGCGCATTGAGAAGATCAGCCGAATTGATATAAAAAACTTTCTTTCCTTTCAATTCTGGATAAATCCCTTTTTCTACTGCCCAAGCAAAAGCTTTGGCGGTTTCGGTTTTTCCAATGCCTGAGGGTCCTATCAACATGGGAAAAGATTTAACTTTTTTCCCTGTAATAAGGGCCTTAGCCATCTCATCTAAATGCTTTGTATTAACGTGAGAACTAGAAAGAGTTTGGTCTTGAATCTGCTTTGACCAATTAACAGTCTTATGAATGAAATGAGGCATAGGCTTAATATGCGGATAAATGATGCTAAGAGCTGCTAGAGAAAGAAGAACTCCTCCCACAATAGGGGCCGTAATCACCGCTCCCAGAAGCGGTAGTAAAGCCCCTGTCAGAACACCGAAAAGACTTAACAAGGTAAAGATTCGTTGTGCCTTGGTATTTGCCTGCATATCATTTTCGGGAGGCTTAAAAAAATCTGCAATACCAAAGGCATTAATAATGCTCTCAAGAAATGAAATAATAGCATGTAAAACAGTATTTAACTTAGCCGACAATGGACTCCTTTTCTCCTGATCCGTGATGGCCAAAAAATACTGAGCCTCTTTAAACATTTGTTTAGCACTTTCAAATGCAGGAAGATAATTCGGATCCTTTGTTTTTAAAGCCGCCTCTATTTTATTTAAAGGAACTAAGTCTTTTAAATCAGAAAAACATTTTTCAATATTGTTTGGAAGGCTTTTATCGACAACATAATCAAAAAAATTGCCTAAAGTAGAAAGCATTTGTTCGGGCTCTTGACGCTGCAGCTCCTGCCTTAACTTTTTAGTTTTTTTAATCGTAAAATCTTGCTTTAATGCTTGAATTAAAAGATTTGCTTCTGAAATGAATTGCGGGGAGTCTATAGTTGAGTTAGAAAAATCCAGAATTTTTGAAGACATAAATATAAATATAAATTATTGATTAATAAATAATAAATATAACTAGTATTTAGTTTATTGTAAATAAAACAATTAATTAACTTTATTCATTCATATAATCTAAAATAATTTCTTCAAAGGATCTTACATATCCTTGGACATCAGCGTATTTTTCGTACTGTTGCAGAGCTCTTAAAGACCATTCATGATACATTTCCTTATTTTTAAGCAATTGACAGGCTAAATGAATATAAGCCTCAATATTCCCATCGCTAATCGCACGTTCGACCCCCATAAAATGCCCCCCATAACGAGCTTGTTGAGGACCTTGTGCATCGAACATCGTCACGACCGGGCAGCCCGCTGCCATTGCATCTAAAATAGCAAGACAACTCCCAAACGGAAATTCATTAAGATACAAGTCCATCGAACGTGCATATTGACTAGGATTATTTAATGATCCAAGCGGATAAAAACGTTCACTCACTTCATATTGAGCAAATATATCACGAATTCTTTGGGGATTGGAAATCGCGCCTATAGGAGCATATACAGCTTGAGGGTTAATTTTTAAAATACGCGCAATGGCATGGCACATTTTATCACTTAAACGTGCGTCTAGCTTTGTAGATATAGTGGTCATCACTAAGCTTTCTGCAGGTAACCCTAAAGTCTCCTTATCGTAGGGTTTTTCGTGCCATCCCTTTCTTACATCAACAGCAAATGGTAAGGCCTTTGCTTGAGTTTGAATTGTTTTTAAGGCTTGCTCATGAATTTCAACGGCAGCATCGGAGCTCAGTATAGCTAAATCATATCCTGGATAGACAGGAGGAGTACCATGTTCAAACAACACGCGCAAAGAAGCATTGATCATCTGCGTTGCCATTGTGTTAACAATATCCGGTCCATGGAAAACAACCACATCAAATCCAGATTTATTCAAATGCTCACTCAAATTATAAGCATCATCGAGATAGGTGATGCGTTGTTTGTTCATCATTGTTTCTACACCCTTTTCTTGAAAAAGCATAGGTAAGTTTCCACTTCTTAATTCGGATGAATGAGAAGTATAAAAATTATAAGGATATTCTAGCATGTGCTCCTGCAACACCTCTGTAGTTATCACCTTTACTTCAAATTGCTCTTGATTGTGATATAAAACTAAATTTTCTAAAATTCTAGTGGGTGCATGTCCTCCAAAAACAATTTGTGGAACAACATGAGCAAGTTTTAATCGATCTTTCATTCCTCTTGCACGTACAGCTCGACGTTTAGATAAATTAGCAAGGATTTTAGCCATATAATCATTGACAGGAGGTCCTAAAGATCTTTCTTGCGAGGGGACCCCTTTATGCGGATCATACCATTTAAGCTGACCTAAGTGCATCTGCAGCGCCGGTATGCGTCCGTAGCCTAGCCGCTCTTGTCGAATGGATAATAATAACCGTTTGGATACTTCATAGAGCCAATCACCCGTTTCGTTATCCATTAAATAATCACTTTTGGGAAGATTTAAACAGGCTTTTAATGCTTCTATTAAAGGTGATCCATAAGCTTCCAGATGTGGTGTCTGATAGAAAAAAATGGGATAAAACTCCTCATGTGCAAAAGCTTCCGTAGCCTGATGCAAAAATTGTCCATGTGGGTATAATTCCAATATATAGATAAGATGCAAAGGCTCACATAATGCCTTCACCATGCCGGGGTTCCAGAGCATCTGAAAAAATTGTGCAAACGTGTAGAATACAAAAACAGCCGGAGTCCCCTCTAGTCTTAAGAAAAAATCTGTTAAATCTCCTTGTATGGGTTCAAAAAAAACCACCGGGACTTGATCCGAAGTCTCGTCTAATGTGGGCAAAGGGTAATTATATTTAAGTGGATACCAGGGATAAACTTCAAAAGATTTTTTAGAAAGATTTAAATCGATCCAGGGTTTACATTTTTTAATGCTCTCCCATCCATGTACCATTTCTAAATGAAAACGAAATAATTGATGAAAGTGTGTAGGAGTTTCTTTGATGATTTCTTCAATTTTTTCCGCATTGATAGTCATTGATCCCTTGACAGCAGACAACATACTTTCAAAATAAGGGGAGAGCTGAGAATTTATTGTCTCGTTGCTTTCATTTAAAAGCCTATAAAGAAAACGTTCCTCTTCTTTTAGATAATCTAAGAGTTCCCGCACGAGAGGAATAGAACCCTGACGATCATATTCCAACTTTAATAGAATTAACATCTGATAACGAGCTTCCAATGGAATTTCAAAGACGGCCGCATCGACAAAATTGACCACTTGCCGCAGAAGAGGGTGTGCCGATTGCAATTGATCGTAAGAGCTATTGGCATCTGGAATGATACAGCGGACCGCTTGGATAAGATCTCCTTGGGCATAAAAATTAAAAAAATTTTCCACACAATCATTCATAAGTTGTCCTTAAGCGGTTCAATAATCGGTAATACTTTGTCCTAGCAATAAAACGCAAAGGGGAAAGCAAGCGGCGGGCGAAATATTTAGCTAGAGCCGGATGATGATCTTTTACCAGAAAGGCCTGCATGCAAGCTTTTAAAAATATCAAGGGAAAAAAAATAAGAGCAAAGAACCCCAAGAGCCTGTCTCTCCACACCTTATCTTTTCCGTCTGCTCCATACCATTGCAATAAAACCCGATCAGGAACAGTAGCTAGTTTATATTTAGGAATATATTTTATTACACTTGCAGGTTGTTCTGTAAAAAAGGTCTGCATAAAAAGATGGTCTAATCCACGCCATTGAGTAAACATCATGTGACGTAAAACAAACGTGAGACTTTTTACATTTTCTTTTTGAGCATTTAAATAGGTTTGAAGTTGCAGTGGAGTTAGGCTTGGAATGATTTGGATGGGGAGTTGAAGAATCTCTTTAAAAAGTGTCGAGGATATTAGGGGCAATACCTGCTTATTTAAATGGGGCAATAAAGAAATAAGAAAAGGTATTTCTAAATTTTCTAACTGTTGTGCAGTCAAAAAATTGATCATCTGCTGATCCACGTGCTCTTCGCTTTCTAAAGATAATATTTGCGATGGTGTAAAGTGAGCGCAAAAATATTTAGGTAATTTTCTCAATATTTTTTTATCTTTGATGAGCTGAATTTGTTGCACGGATAATTCATAGAGACCTTCTTGGAGATGCTGGATCAGATGTTCAGCCTGGAGATTTTTGATCAAATGAAGATGCGTTCGATCTAACAAAGCGATTTGATGCGGTTCTAAATAGGATGCTAAAGAATCCGTAAGAAATTCAAGCTGTGTTTTTTCTAAATAGCGAATGGGTTGCGGATGAGTAATAAGCTTAACTTGCCGAGCGGAAAAGTATTTTGCTAAACGAGGGTCAAGCTCTGCTAACCACTCATCGGGCAAAAATTGAATAAGGTTCTTGGCTTCTGGAGGAATAACTGATTCAAAATAATACTTTTGTAAATCTTTTAACCCTAAATAGATCCAACGTTCAGGAGGAAGTAAATGAAATTGGGAGGCCTGAAGCAAATGGTACTTCTCTAAAGAAACATTCTCTAATTGATGACGAGTATTTAAATGTGCCAAGCAGTCATCGCTTATAAAAGGAACACATTTTGGTAATAAAGCAGGAGCCATGGAAGGCCTGGCAGTTTTAGCAAAAGTTTCTAGACCCAGTCGATCAATCATAGTCTCTTGATAAAACTTTTGCTTTTCAGGAGACAGGTGAACCAACTCCTCGGGATTAATCAAATACAAATGGGCATCTAAAACATGATGAACACTAGGTCCTTTTAACCATTTAATTTTTTCGGGTGGGACTGCAAGAATTTGATCTGGCAACGATAGATATTTTAGGCGTAGATTGGGGATCAAGGGTACTTGTGCGGGTTTAATATACAGAAATTTCTCAGGGGGAAGGTAGGCAAAAAAACCTGAGCCATTAATTTTTTCCACTTGATCCTTGGAAAAGTAGCGCGAATAATAAAATGGAAGTTGATTCAGATCCTGTTTATCAAGTTTTTGAATTTTTTTTGTAATAGATTCGTGATTGAGACCATAGAGGTTGGTTGGTGCATCAACAGTTTTGTTTGTAAATAGAGGATGTGTCGTTAATATACTTCTCTCCAACGGATCTTCCGTGGCTTTCATATGCAAAAAATGTAATTTTAATGCCTGTCCTGTTAATTCGCGTTCACATAAATCTAAATCCTGACACAACACACTCGCCTTTCCATTAAAAAAATATCCCCACCAGCAGGCGTTTTTTATGATCTTCATGGCATCCAATGGGATTGGGTGTCCTTCATTGAGGGAAGAGCCGTCTAAATCACACAACCAACAGTCCTTCAATGCATAATTCTTTATCTCATGCCGCCAAAAACTAGCCTCTTTTAAATCCACAAATAATGTTCGATAAACATTTTTTTCCTTAATGAGCAAAAGATATTCAACTTGTTTATGAGAGGGGTGAAAAACAGGCAAGTCTTGTTCATAAGTGCGCGCGAGGTTTTCCGTCAGTGTCAAATGATCTGGAAAAATTTGATCATAGGGGACCTCGTAACATAAACGTCGGAGCAATTCTGGAAAAGATATAATCTGAGGAGATTGATAATCCCAAAATGAATCTACCGGATTTTTTATTTTCTTCCATTCTTTATAAGCTGCAGGTGGTGTTTCGTTACAGATACGATATTTTTGAAGTTCTTGTTGAAATTGATTTTCAGTTTCAGTATGAACTTCTTTGCGATTTTCTAATTGGATAGTGGTTTGAACTTCACTTTGCAAGCGATTTTGATGAGGGGAATATTTGACAGACCATCTTAAAAGTTCCCGCGCTTTCTCCAAAAGTTTTTTTTGAGCGCACTCTAAGTCTTCTAATTCTGATTGATTAAAATAAAAGGCACATTTTTCATGGAAGAGATGGGAAAGCTTGTCCAAATGCTCCTGAACAATTTCAAAAGTATTACGCTCTTCTTTTAGATAAAAAAATAAATGGAGGGGGTCATCAACAAAAGAGGTATAAAAAAGTCCCCTAGCCTCATTCATGATTTTAAAATCCTGGACCATCCCCTCTTCTCTATTTGACTCTACCCAGTTTTTTGCAACTTTATAAATAATTGCGGAAGCATAAGTTTCTTTAACCTGTGCCAGATAGGACTGAAATAACTGTACCTGTTTCTTTTCCACTTGATTACGCAACGCTGTCAAAAAAAAATTCCTAGCTTGCAAACAAGCCAAAGGATGTTCTTCATCATATCCATAAAAGCTTTCTAAAGTCTGCTCTTGCGTAACTATATCTACTTGTTGTAGGAAAAAAAATAACCTTGCACGCAAGAGCGATTGTAAGACAGACCGAAGATTCATGTGTTGAGGATTAAAGGTTAATAGAGCCAATCCATCAGATTTAAAAGGGATGTCCGAACCTGTCGCTCTCAGTTCATCAAAATAAATGAACAGACGATCTAATGCATAGCCCATACGTTCTAGTTCTTCTCGGCTAGTCGTATTCAAACGGACGGGAACTGATTGTCCCCTTTCTAATACGTAGAAATACTCCTTTTTTTGTTCTTTTTTTAATAAGAAAATTACCCCATCAATTTCTTTTTCAAGGGGTGTAAAATGCAAAATTTCTTGTGCTACAGCTAAGTTAGAATAGCGCTTGAAAAAACCACTTCCATCAATCAAAGCTCGTAAACGAGAAACTCCTTCAACTCCTCTTTGAGAAAGAACCGCTTCAAGGCATGCCACTGGGGTTTCCTTGAGGATAGGTATTAGGTGACTTTTACCATTCGACAAATCTTGAGTGAGCTTTGCAATGATTTTCCCTTCTACACCCTTTTGTAAAACACTTTGATTAGCTAAATCGATATCAAAGGTATCTTTATTCCAGAGCGTTCCTGAGCAACCCACCCATTTTCCCATTTTAGCTAATGAAGCGGCTCCACAATTGAGCAAAGAAGGATGATAAAAAAGGCTTTTTGAAGAAAATGCCTCATAAAAATCCAAGCAAACTTGAGAGCTTTCATTCATCTCCTGCAAAGATTGATTGATAACTTGAGAATCCCACGCTTCATGTAAAGATAAACCGGTCAGATTTTTAAAATGCTGAGCAGGTGGTGTGTCTTGCGGAGAGAGATGGTAAAGTTCGGCATAATGCAGCGAAGCTTCTCTAAGTTCGTCTCGGTATTGCATAAGTTTTTCAACCGTTACACCCATTTTTAAACAACCTTGAAAGTAGCAACATGCTGTGACATAGATATTCCCGAATTCAGTGGAATTAGGAGTATCTACACCATAGTAAGGAACTATCTTATTTGATGAAGAAATTCCATATTGATGATTAAATCCCTTGCCTAGTGTAATAGGAAGAACTTCCGCGCAAAGCTCTTTCATCAAAGAAATCGCATGGAGACTTGCGTTTATGGGAGGAATCGCTCTAGTCTTAAGAGCTTTTAAGTGATTAAGAAAACTCCAATGAGATTTATATGTATCTCGTTCATTCTGATCATTTATCTTTATTTGATCTAAAAAAGCATCGATCTCTTCATTATCCACATCTTTCATTAAGCGCGCATCGATTCTATCTAGCATGTAATCTATTAAGCACCTATGATACTCTTCGTCCTTTGCAGAAGGAATGAGATCGTTGACCAAAGGATATTCATGAATAAATGCATCCACAAGCTTGGGAAATATACTTCCAATTAATCGTTTTTTGGAAACAAGGCATTGATTGTCTTCTATTAGATTTAGCGTAGAAGAAATTTCAGTATGTTGGCCTAAAATACCATACACGCACTTAATAACAGCTAAACTTTCTTTAGAGATGGCCATCGGCACACCTTCAGGGTAATTGATCTCATCTAAAATATTTAAAATCAAATCAATTTCGTCTCCTAAAAGCAGCCCTTTCATTTTTATAAAATGCAGGATGCGTGATAGTTCTTTTATTCTTGTTAAGCATAAAGGATCTTGTATATTCAAATCGGTAAATACCTGAAACTGGCGTATAAACTCTTGCCTAAGAGCAAGCAATAACTGTGAGGGTATCAAAATTAATAGTTTTTCATTTTCTGCTTTAATGAGTTGTTGGTAGAGATACTGAAGGATTGAGGGATTGGATAAATCTTCAGGTTTGAACTCTATATCCACAACATCTTGATACAATCGTTTATACTGAGTATTCACTAAATTAGCTTTTATAGAAGCATACTGAGAGTGATGAACAACGAATAGAGGAACCCAACCCACTTGGGCAGCCAACTTAGCCACAAAGGCTAATACAACGCTAGTTTTCCCCCCACCCATGATCATCTGAAAGATAAGAGATACTCCCTTTTTATCTTTACTGGTCAATCGTGCTGTGATCTGCTGGATCAGATGCATCTGATCTTTTCGAATACGAAAACCACACAAATACTCAAAGAATAGCTGTTGCATATAGGATTCAGGATCCTCTGAATACTCCCCTTCGATATCTATCAAATGCGCGATTTCTTGCCACAACTGCTCAATCTCTGCACTTGGTGGATGAGTGAAATTCTCCTTATCCGCACTCTTTAGAATAATAGGTAGGTTAATCTTAATTTTATTTAAAATTTTATCACTAATCATCCATTCTAAATACTCTTTTAAACAAACATCTAGACCTTGAAGATCCTCTACTTCAAAATAAGGATTATAGATTTTAAAAAAACGCAACCGCTCTTCTCCTGATAAAAAAATTGTATGCAATATATCCTCGAAGGAGAGATCTGTTTTGTTTTCTCTTATTTCCGCAAGACGGGCCTCTATCAATGTAGAAGGATTTAAAGGTCTTCGATTGGCTATTTGTAAAATGTTATTCTTCAATTTATCGACAGAATCTAAATTGTAAGTTGTTAACCATCGATTCAATGTATTTAAAGACTCTTCAGAAGGTAATTGATAATAGATATGTTGATTTAATAATTTAACACCCTCCTGAAACTCTTTTTGATAGGACTCCCGTTCTCTTTCTTCATACGTATCTACAATCACATCCTGTAGAAAAGGAGATTTTATGTGTGCGGGAATATTTTTTTTTAAGGAGATATAATGTAGGCGCAGTTCTTGTAAATAGGTATAAGGGCTTACGCGTTTTAAATCCTTGATAGCTTGATTAACCCCATCAAGCATTCCGCCCCTCTTTAAAGGAGGAAAGAGACTGTTATGATGGATGAAAAGCTCCTGACACGTTCTTTGTTTTTCTTGTTGTTCAGAAAGCATTTCTAAATTTTTTTTAAACCAGGATTCACAATACACGCTATTTTCTGAATAGCTCAAAGATTGATTTTTTGGAAGCGGCTCAGCTTGGCATTGCCTGCTGAAGGCGATTTTTAAAGAAGTCTTGATGAATTCAGGGATGACCATAGTTTCCAAGAGATAAATCAACTCCCATTTTTGCCTGGATGAATAGTCCGGAGATCGTAATTTCATATAATGAATACCAAAAGAATCCTCAGGATAACATTCTCCCAACTCTAAGGTACGTTCAGATGGATTAAATATCCCTTCAATCAAATCTAGGGAAATTTGAATCTTTAGATTCTGGAGCCTTGTGGGTGCCTTCCACTGCTCTAAAAGGCTCTTTTTAGAATGTTGGGGAGGGGCGTAATAACTTAATTTCAATTGATCGAACAGTAGATTTTGCTTAAAGTCCTTCCACTGTTCCTCGCTCATAAGCTGTGGAGGGAAACAACATAATCCTTTTTCTAAAAGTAAATGGATATTCTTTTTGTCTAATTTTAAGGAATGAGGAATTGACGAAAGGTGTTGTAAATAAACCAGAAAAACTTCTTCAAGTCTCTCAGAAGGCAAGACTTTGGTGTCCAGTCCATTGATTGATAAACCTTGCTCAATCCAAATCGCATAAGCTTTTAATTTAACTGCTGCCGCCAAAGAAGAATGATCATGCGCATCCGATGTACTATCAATCAACCACTTTAAAATCATGCGATCATCCTCATCTAAAAGATAGTTAGGTCTCAAACTGTTTAAAAATCTTAAAGCATGACGGTACTCTTTTCCTATGAGGGAAAGGTAGGCAGAAAAAAGGATTTGTCTAGGAAGCTTTGGACAAAAACCATACAAATCAACGGGGATTTCTATTGTGTGGATGGAATTCATTTGAGAAGTCACCTCCGACTTATCAAGATAGGAGGGGAAGATGAGGGAAGAATGAGGATCAGAACAATGTCTTTGAAAGGGGAGAATAAGCGAATCCTCCGATACAGATTTGGGCATTTCATGTTCTATGAGGAGTCCGCAGATCTTGATCACAGTTGACTTTTTGTAAACATGACCATTTCGGTGAAATTCTGAAGGTTCATAGCTCAAGGCTTTCAACCGGCTAATCTGAGACTGATTTTTCAAATAAAAACCTTGATTTTTTCTTTCGAAGACTAAGCCTTCCCCCTCTGTTGACTTCAAATGTAAAAACACACGCAGGGCTCGATTATCTAACAACTGATTATAGAGGTAGTGACCTCGATATGCGTGATAGTGCAATACAAAAGGATCTGTCAGTGGGTCAGTTTGCGTTGCTTTATCCACAAGCTCTAAAAACAGGCCCTTTGCTGGCCCATTTTTGAAACGTATGAAGCCTTCTTTCTCTCTTTCCATCCAAATTTTTTCAGGGTATTTTTTATAAAAACCCATGGCTGTATTATCTTGGATGTTGATCCACCAAACACTTTCCTTTTCAATTGCTTGAGGAATAGCCAGTAAATCTCTAAGTTTTTTTTCAGGAACATAAAGCCACCATGCCGTTTTAATCCTTCGATAGAGATGGAATGGAAACTCTTGTATGTTTTTTAATTTGTAATCGCCTGTTAAAGGGTCAGAAAAATACACCTCTTTAGTCGTTTCATGCACGTACCAATATTTCACGCGATCTGCAAATAGGGAAATAAATTCTGGTTGTTTTAAGATGTTTTCCTTTATCGATTCTAATCTACCGGGTGCTGAAGACATTTGTAATAAATCTAAGTGGATTAAACTCAGCTTATTTTTAAACGTTTCAACCTGTAAATGCATCCTTTGAAATTCAAGATATTTTTCCCATTTAAATTGAGACCACCAAAATTTATTTGCATGATTCAAGGTAATAGTACCTCGCTCCAGCTCCCTTTGAAAACCCAGTCCCCATTGGATATAATCCACCCAGTCTTGCTCTACAAAGGTTCGAACCTGTAATAACTTGAGTAAATAGAAAAAAATATAGGCAGAAGAGGCTGCATGTCCACTCCCACTTGAGTGATAAAGATAATCTTTCAGTCTCATTTCAAAATGGCGATGATAATTTTCTAAAGTTGAACAAACCTCATGCCTTAAAGTTTCTTTGGCATAATGGTGTAAAAGAATTGTAAAATCTAAAATGCACTTAACTTCATCTGCAATACAATTTTTTTCAATACTTTTTAAAGGATTAATCACATTTAAAAATTTTTTTAAGGCTGCATGGAAGACTCGCGGATATTCACAAATTTCCTGAACTAGGGGAAATTCTTCCCATCCTTTTTTTCTTCTTATTACTTTAAAAATATAGTAAAAAAGCAATTGTTGAATTTTCGGGTCTTTCAAGCGAAATTTTTCGCGTTTTAAAACGTTCATTAAATAAATAATTGTCAAGGAAGGTTCTGAAGCAGCTTCCTCTAAGAGTCTAGAATTTAAATCTTTGTTTTCAGAATCAAATCGTTTAAGCACTTGGTTTTGAGTATGGAGATGTTTAGTAGAAGGTAATAAATTGTGCTGTTCATTCAGCTGGAAGGGAGGGTGGTCATGAAAATCTATTGTGTCGTATCTTCTTGTCGCAAAGTGTAAATTAAAACTCAAACCACTCTCAAATTTTATAAAGTCTTTGTAACCTCTTTGTGAACACATGTGCGGATTTCCTAATACATGCACGTACATCGCAATTTGCATGAGCTGAGAAACCCCTTCTAACCACGGATTATCTATATTTAATTCTATCGGATAAAAATCTTTTATATCCTTTTTTAAAAGAACTGCTAGCAGAAGTTTTTCTAAGGACACATTCAACCATTCGCAGGTGCTTATTCTTTTCTTGAGTTTTTGATAATAAATTTTTACTTGTCGTTCCACTGAAGAATAAGCTCTAAGGAGGGCTGCCGCAAACCTTTCATCATTTGATCGATTAAATGAGGTTCCTGACTCCACATGAAATAAAAAAGTTTTTTTTCTTGTTTTTCGTTCCTGCACATAGGCTATGATCTCTTGTCTTTGCGTCCATGCAACATAAGATCCACAAAAAAAATAAGGACTTTTCGTAAAATGCATGTACAAATCGATAGAGGGACGATATTGGCTTAAAATTTTGTGTGGGTCCATGGCCTCCATACACTGATAACTCATCAGAAGCAAATAAATGGCAGCATTTTGAACCTCAAGAGAACTGCGCAAGTTTTGATTAAAAGCCTGAACAGCCAGCGTTTCTGAAAAAAACAAAAAAGTTTTGACCATTGCTAAACCTTTTTCATGATCAATTTTTTTCCATTCCCCTTCATTTTGAAAAAACTTTAACTCTGAAACAATCCGATAGATAGCTGGTAGAAGTAGTGTTGAAGCTTGGATCTTAAGTTCTCTCACGGCCTTTTCTGCTTGGAAAAGCCATTGAATGCATTCTGAGAAGGATTTAGGTAACCGAAGTTGATGAAAAAGAGATACATCTATTAAAGACTGTTTTTCCGCATACAACCAAAAATCTTCATCTAAACACGAATCTATCCACCGCCTGCTCGCATTTTGACAATGTCTCATCAATAACTGTTGATCCGAGGCTAATTGGATATCCTTCGTCAGTCTAGGCTTTTGCGTATTTCTTAAAAGTTTTTCAGCTGTTTTTTTTAAACGCTCTAACGTACCCACTGCTTGAGTATAAATGCTATACAAGTAGTAGTTTTGATTATTTTTTTCCAGGTAGCGCGCCGTCCCTTGAACGGCTTTTTCCAAAAGCCTCAACTTTGCATCAAACTTATGCCCCTCATCAGGTTTTATAGAAGGTAAAATACTCATCATCAATGACAACTTAATGATGGCAATTAAAGCTTTATAATTTTCCTCGGCTTCATCCTGAGAGGTTCTTTCCTGAATTAATCGATACAAAAACGCAAAAAATGATTTTAATTCATGAGCGTGCTCCACGTTCATCAGGTAGGAAGAAGATTCAGGAATTTCTAAATAGGAGTGATAAGGATTAAAGACGGCTAAAAGCCCCTCTTGCACAAGATTTACATTCTCTAGGGATTGAGTAAGAATTTTAGCATGTAAACAGATAGGGTCATTCGTAGGACACAGTAGATCTTCCGAAGGTACATGAGAAAAGTAAAGTAAGGGGTAAGAATGCTCCACTCCAATCCCATGGTATCCTCCTTGTTTTTTCGCACGATTCTTTTGAGCACTAAAAACTTCGATATCATACGTTTGGTCTGCATTTTTCTTATAAATAACAACTGTTTTTAAGCTCGGTCCTAGCTTTGTCTGACAAGATAAAAATAGATGATAGGCATATCCATCTTCTAAGTTCCGAATTTTATCGGTCACATCCTCTGCACTTGGCGTCAGCTCATTTCTATAGTATTCAAAAAAAACTCTTAAACCATCTGCTAACCCCCGATCAAAACCTGGAATTACCCCTCTAGGAATCGCATTTAATATATGAATTAAGACATCAAAAAGCCCCTGAGGATCTATTCTTTCTGCTTTTTCTTCAGAAAAAAGAGCCTCAGCAAGCGCATAAATACAGGGAATTTGACTCAATCGATCAGCAAGGACTGAAAAAACCTCTTTCAGAATGGGTAGTTTATCGTCGGCTTCTTTAAAGATGAGGTCTATGTTTTCATCAAAGAGATCTTGCTGCTTTTGAAATTTATGCAGGCTAGTTGTAATGTTGTTCATCTAATAGGGCAAACGGCTTTAAGAAGTATGAAGAATCTTATCGAAGATTTGTATATTTCTCTCAATATGATTAAAATAGTTTTTAAATTCTCTATAGAACGTTTCATCACACGAGACGGGTAGATCATCCTTGAAATTTCTTAAAAGTTCGCTATGATTAAGGATAATAAAGAAATTATAAAAAACTGCATCATAACCCGATCCCCCTCCTAGTTGAGGATCTTTGTAGACCAAGGGAGCCATTTCTTCGATCCTACTAATAGCATCAAACTGCGTTTCTCTAAAATCTTGACGCTCTAAAAAATTTATAATTCGTTTAAAAGCTTGCTGGGATTCAGAGGAATTTACATTTTTTTTAATAAGCGCCTGCTCACTCTTGTATTCAGCTTCACAATGTAAACACGCTTTTTTTACCCTTTCGTGGTCTAGATTTGAAAGAAACTGTTCCATTTTTTTTAAGATGTCATCTACAAAATTCTCTTGAGAGGTAGCGTCTTTTTTTGAAATGAAAAATTTTAAAAAAGCATGCGGAATGACATTCGATTGAATAAGGGCTTTAAAATGATCATTCCACCCTAAGGAGTTCAATTCTTTTTTAAAAAAATCACCCAAAGAAAAATAGGCCCCGCAGTCTTTTGAAGTCCAATCTCTCTCTAACTTCGCTAAGTATCCTCGACATTTATTGAAAGAATCTATGATAGGATGAGGGATTTGAATATCATCATTAAAATTTAAGGATTTTAAATATCTCTCCCATAAATCTTCATGATTTTCAACTAAATCTATCCATTTAGACGAATACACTTCAAACTCTAGCAATCGTCCCACGAAATTAAATAAGTCTCTATCGCTCATCAGTGAGATTAACCACTTCAACATACGATCGTTACTTTCTAGTTTGATGCAATTTTCTCTAAAAAATCTATGGGTGGCATGCGACCTATTTTCTTCATCTAAACTCATTTTATCAGCCAATTGTATGGCCTCTTCTACCAGTTTCGAGAGATCCTCGATTTTGTGAAAAGACCCTACGAGGCGTGTAAATGCATATTTGGTTTGGCTCTCAGGAGAAAGTTTGATAAACTCTTCTAAAGAATTATATAACTCACGATTTTTACCATAAATGTGGTCAAGAAAAAAAGCATTACGCTGCCCTTTGCGATCAAGCATTTTTTGCACTTTTTGGTAAATCTGACGTAGAGCCCCTATTTTATCATACCACGCTTTCAATAGATCTGTCTTATTAATAATCTTTACTTGAATCTGTTCTGATGAGAGGTTAGCTTCTAAACGCTGCAAGTGACTATTGTATTCATCTTGACTTAAACGCTTCTTACTAAAGTCTAAGTTTGAAAGATGTTGGGGATGGATGCGTTCATAGTGTCTGACCCAGCGACGTCTCTTTAAATTAGCAAAGTCCACTTGTGTCTCATGACTACACTTATAGCAAATTAAATAAAATCCTAGGGTCTTCACTGTTTTAAAGAGGATTTGAGCCACAACTTTGAGCCGATCGCCGCGAGTCATCTCTTTTTCATAAGTGTGAAGATAGCCTTGATGTCCTCCTGACACCTTATGCCAGCCTTCCATCTTTTCAATGGGCCCAGGAATGTATTGTACAGTGATAGACATGAGCTTTAAGAAAGATTATTTATTTAAAATCACTTTATCAATAATTTGTACCACACCATTAGAACCTACAAGATCTGGCTGCAAGATGATCGCATCATTTATGCTCACCTGAGATCCTCTTACAGTTATATTTAAGGGTTTTCCTGCCAGGGAATTTACATGACTCGTATTCATGGAGCTGGTTAAAAGTTTTCCACTTACGATGTGATTTTTTAAAAGATTGGTTAGCTTGGTTTTATTTTCTTTTTTTAAAAGATCTTGTACTGTGCCTTGCGGCAGCTCAGCAAAAGCTTCATTAGAAGGAGCAAATAAAGTATAAGGACCTGTTCCTTCTAAATTAGCTGCAAATTCCGCTGCATTTATCAATTGAATCAATGTGGAGAGATCTGGATTATTTTCCACTAATTCGATTAGATTTTTATCTTCAGAATTCCCCACTTCTGCGTTCACAGTGCTGGAGTCTATGACGACAGAATATACATCCATAGAACCGATCAATAAGCTTAAAGTTATATATAACGCATGAATCTGTTTTTTCATGATGACCTTATTTTTTTAGATAAATTTCTGGGGTGTAACATTGGGGAGTATAAAGACGCCATCCGTCATGATCCCACTCTTTTGGATCTAAAGCTTCTAATTTTGCGATAATTTCAGGAATTTTTTCCCTAGCAGAACGTTTACCCGCTTCATAAAGCTGACATTTCATATCATCGTTAAACGTTCCAACATCACATGTTTTGGGACGAATGACAACATCAGCTTGATGAGTACATGCTTCATTTTGCCACATAAAGGCAATCTCAGCACTTCTTGTAGCTACAGAAAATAAATTTTTTGGAAATGTCTTAGGTAGTAGTTCACACAAATCCACAGCGATCACGATTTCTGCTCCCATGTCTCTTGCAAGTTTTACTGGTACCGGGTTCACCACCCCTCCATCGACTAATACGCGGCCCATATGTTCACAAGGAACAAAAATAAAAGGAATGGAACAGGAGGCCTTGACAGCTTTTTCGACGCTACCTGCTCCTATAGGGACTAGTTCCCCTGAATTTAAATCGCTAGCTACCACAACTAAAGGAATTTTTAGGTCATCAAAAGTTTCAGAATTTAGATACTTATTTAATACTTTATTCAGAGAACGCCCCTGGCATAAGCCGTACCTGCACTCCCAGATGTTTAAATCAAGTAAAGAAGCGGATTTTAATTTCCATACAGCTTCTTTAATCTCAGATGCGCAAGGATTGTCAGCATAAAGTGCACCCACTATACTACCGGCACTACAACCAATAATTAAATCCACCGAAATTCCAGCAGCTTCTAATTCTTCAATCACCCCTACATGGGCCATTCCCCTCACACCTCCACTGCCTAAAACCAAAGCGACATGAATTTTTTCAGGTACATAGAAAGCTGGTAAGGGAGGAGGATCTTGCTGGGGAACTAAACGATGCGAATAACTACACCCGCTCAAAATAGCAATGAGTGAGTAAAGAAAGAAGATTAGGCAAACTGTGGATTTATTTCTTTTCATGGGTTTATAAATAGTTAAAAAAAACTTTTATCGTCAAGAAAGAACCCATTTTTTTTTACAGATTACCTCATGTTTTATGAATATTAGATTTTTTCCTCTTGATTTGACTTGTTTTTATAGCTACACATGAGTTCAATCTGCTTGGTAAAAAAGGACAAGACCATGGAAAAAAGAATGTTAGGTAATCTCCAAGTTTCTGCACTTGGATTAGGTTGTATGGGGATGTCAGAATTTTATGGAAATGCCGATGATGAAAGAAGTATTCAAACCATTCATCAAGCTTACGAAAATGGGATTAATTTTTTTGATACGGCAGATGTCTATGGTTTTGGTCATAATGAAGAACTCCTAGGCCGAGCCATAAAAAAATTTCGACATCAGGTCATTTTAGCTACCAAATTCGGAATTGTCCGTAAAAAAGAAGATCCTCTCTATCGTGAACTTTGTGGAAAACGCGCGTATGTAAGGGAACAATGCGAAAAGAGCCTACAAAGACTAGGTGTCCAGACCATCGACCTTTACTATCAACATCGCATGGACACCAATACCCCTATTGAAGAAACGATTCAAGCCTTAGCGGAGCTTATCAAAGAGGGTAAAATTCGCTTCATTGGTCTATCCGAAGTCAGCCCAGAGATCATCCGTCGGGCACATCAAGTTCATCCCATTACGGCAGTACAAACAGAGTACTCCTTATGGAGTCTCCATCCCGAACAAGAAATACTCAAAGTTTGCCAAGAGTTAAATATTGGATTTGTAGCTTATAGTCCGATTGGAAGAGGTTTTTTTTCTGGAAAAATCAAAAACAGAGAAGATCTATCTTCCAACGACTTTAGGCTAACACTTCCGCGCTTTCAACCAGAAAATTTGAAAGCCAATGTAGAAATTGTGCAAATGGTGGAACAAATGGCGCAAGCCAAAGGATGTAAACCGAGTCAAATTGCGCTGGCTTGGGTATTGGCTCAATCTAAACATCTAGTTCCTCTTTTTGGAACGACAAGACCGGAGCATTTGATAGAAAACATAGAGAGCCTAAAAATTTCATTAACCCCTATGGAAATTCATCAACTGAGCCAACTCCCCTCAGCTAAAGGAGAAAGATATGGAGCTTATTCGATGAAGATCTACAAATTGGATGAGTAAAATCTTTAATAATTTTTCATTTTTTCGTAAGTAGATAGAAAAGGCAGTTTCTAATTATATCTAAAATTCCTTCAGTATAATATAGATTCTGCCTAATTAGTAAGCTATCTGCCTATTAAAATGAAGATACCTGAAATCAGAGCAATGATACCAAGCACTATCGATGGTATAGCAAATGCTGGGATAATAGTAACTAAACCAACTAAAATCAGATAGATCGCTAACAGAAGAAATCCAATATTACTTGTAAATCTCATAAGTCCTCCTTAGTAGGCAAACGTTGAATGAACAGCAATATTGATTGTAGACGCAAATTTAATTATAACATAAACAGTTAATTATTTTTTAAATTTATTATTAAAACAAATATTAATATATAAATTACAAATTAACATACTTATCATCATTTACTTAAAATCACAACTTGCTGATATTAAGCAGAAGACTTCACAATGATTTGATGGACGTGTCCATCATTATACAATTCAATTTCTCCATGTTCCAACACTTTTCCATCCAGCTCAAGGATGACTCTATCTTTTATAATAGCGGGACTATTTTGGATGTGGATATCATAACGGGAAGTGCCCCATTGATAATGCAAACTGATTTTGTCCCATTCTTTTGGCATGACAGGATGGATCTGCAATTTATTTCCTCTAAGTTTAAATCCAAAAATCTCCTCTAAGAGAATGCGATACATCCATCCTGAAGAGCCTGTATACCACGTCCATCCCCCTCTACCTACTTGACCAGGTAATGTATAGATATCTGCTGCTAAAACATAGGGTTCTACTTTAAAATGCATCATCTCTTCTTTAGTGCTGGTGTGAGCGATAGGATGCATCATTTTTAATAAGTCCACAGCTTGATCACCCAACCCTCTCATCGCATAGGCAAGAGGCACCCATAATGAGCCGTGGGTATATTGACCTCCATTTTCTCGCACTCCTGGAGGATATCCTTTGATATACCCTGGATCCAACGGTGTTTTGTCAAAAGGCGGAGTTAAAAGTAAAACTAGCTTTTCTTTTGTTTTGATAATGTACTCTTCAAGTGCCTTAAATGCATTTTCAATTCTTTCTGGATTTCCCGCACCACTAATCACAGCCCAAGCCTGAGGTAAGGCATCAATAGTGTCCTCTTGATTTTTTATGGATCCCAGAGGTGTGCCATCATCAAAATAGGCTCGTCGATACCAGTTTCCATCCCAAGAAGTTTCCTCAATCACTTCTGCTAAACGTTTGGCCTGTGCACGAAATCCTTCATCTGCACCTGGCTGTCCATTCCAGACCAGAAGATCGGCAAAATCATTCATCACATGGACTAAAAACCAAGCAAGCCATACACTTTCCCCTTTTCCATGAATTCCTACACGATTCATCCCATCATTCCAGTCTCCGCCTCCAATTAAGGGTAAACCATGCGGACCTTCTGTTAATCCTTTTCTTAATGCACGACGACAATGTTCCAATAGATTTGCCGACTCTTCCGAAGTTTCTGGAACAAAATAGACTTCGTGCTGATCATCTTTTAACAACTCCCCTTTAATAAAAGAGACTTGTTCATTTAAAATTCCTGCATCGCCTGTGACTCGAATATATTGAGCTGTCACAAAAGGCAACCATAATAGGTCATCAGAAATACGTGTTCGCACGCCTCCATTATTTGGTGGGTGCCACCAGTGTTGCACATCGCCTTCTACAAACTGTCTAGATGCTGCTCGTAAGATTTGTTGTCGGGCAATTGTCGGTACGGAATAGACCAATGCCATCGCATCTTGCAATTGATCACGAAATCCATAAGCACCGCTGGACTGATAAAAAGCCGTTCTACCCCAAAAACGACAGCTGAGATTTTGATAAAGTAACCAGCGATTAAAAGTATAGTTGATTGCAGGATCCGGGGTATTGACATATAAAGTCCCGAGGCATCGATCCCACCACGCTAAAGTCTCCAAGTATGTTTTTTTAACCCAACCTGGTTCCCGGCAGTTGATCACCATTTTTCTAGCGGCTGTTTCATCATCCGCGTAACCTAAGAAAAACACGACTTCTTTTTCTTCATTGGGATTCAGTTCTACATAAACTTGTAAAGTAGCGCAAGGATCAAATGCAGCTCCAGCTAAACCAGATAGTTTCTTGCGTTTTAAAGCCGCAGGATTGGAGATATGCCCATTTCTGCCTAAAAATTCAGCACGATTAGCTGAAAAAGACTGCGAAATTGGCAAAGAAGTCGCAAAGGCTACTCTATCTCCATAATCGGGATTATACCGATTGACCGCAAAGAGCGATTGTGTCTCAGGATCCCATTGGGTAATGATGTGCATTTGGGATTTTTCTCGATCGATGCCTAACACCCATTCTGTGTATCCGTAAATAGATAAACGACGCTTAGTAGGAGAGGTATTCTTCAACTTTAATTTTTGAATACGAACAGGCATTCCTCCTTGATCATCAACAGGAACAAAAATAGTCAAATCTTGCTCAATCCCATGACTGTTATGTTCAAACCTACTATAACCTTGTCCATGACGGATGCGATAAGGATCTAGCTCCCTAATAGGACTAGGTGTGGGCGACCAAAAAGTGCCTAATTCATCATCACGAATATAAATAGTGTCTGAGATAGGATTTAATACTGGATCATTGGACCAAGGAGTTAAACGATTGGTCTGGCTATTTCCATACCAAGTACTTCCCAGCCCAGATTCAGAAACCATCGTTCCAAAATTAGGATTCGCAATCACATTGATCCAAGGGGCAGGAGTTTGTTTATCCGGACTTAAAAAAATCATATACTCTCTTCCATCTGGACTAAAGCCCCCCAAGCTATTGAAAAATTGAAGTTCTACAAATGGAAGGGATTCTGAGGGATATTCATGAGCTTTTTTATCAGGTTTAATACGTGCAGGATACGTTGTGGATTCCATCGGTGCGACTAATTGCTGTCTTAAAGAACCTCTAGCTGCTATCAAGTTGGCCCGAGCTACAGATAGAATGAGGATAAGATCCTCTTCAGGAATCTGATCACTGTTAAGAATAAAAACACCCCCTGACTGACCTATTTCCACCTGACCTGTAAAAGATTGAACCAAACGTTGTAGTTGTTCAAGCAAAGGATGCTCGTAGCCCGTAGATTCTTCATTTAAGATAACCAAATCTGTTTTTAATCCTCTCAAGCGCCAGAACACATGAGCCGTGATGACTTGCTTTACAAGTTCCATCTCATGTAAATCTGCAATCGTCACAACGACAATCGGCAGATCTCCTGAAATCCCATAAGCCCATAAACCGGACTGTCCCTTTTTGTTGCGTATTAACCTTTCGGAAGAGGGTCTTAACTGTGCGTGCGGATATAAAACGCGGCTAGCTAACTTTTGAAAGAGTTGAACTTCTTCTTGATGGATACGTAAATGACGTAATTCTAATTGAGCATGAGCCCAAGCCATTTCAATCGCCCGTTGGCTGGCAGAAAGATCAGCGTATTTTTTCAAAAGGGATAGAGTTTTTTCTCTGCTATCAGAAATAACTGTAATAAAAGCGACTTGAACCCGTTGCCCTGGTTTCAGATGAACACTGTATCTCAAGCTAAAAATCGGGTCCAAAACAAACCCTGTTGAATTGGATAAAGGTCCTTCCATCGCTGTAGGGCTCGCCAAACTCTTTCCTCTGCCCAGAAAACGACTCCTGTCTGTCTCAAACTGAACAGGTCGGATCGATATTTCATTGGAAGAGACAATATGCCCGGCAAAAATTGGGCGCTCATTTTCACTTCTCATTCGTCTAAACGCAATAATTCCCTGGATGTCTTCTACATTCTCGGTTTCAATAAACAATTTATTAAAGCAAGGATGAGCTGCATCTGCAGCATGAGGAGCTAGAGCGAGTTCAATATAGCTGGTTAATTCAATCTCTCGTCCTTGCTGAGATAAGTTAGCGAGAGTTAAAAGACGGACCTCAGCATCTTCAATCGGAGAGACAACCATTTCCGTATCGACTTCAATTTGATGATCTATGCGCTTAAATTCCGTGCGATCCGCTTTAAAACTGACAGAATATTTTTTACTCTTAAGACAAACGGGTTGAAACGCTGCTGACCAAAAGCGTCCTGATTGTAAATCTTTGATGTAATAATAACTTCCCCAATTATCCGCTGTGGTGTCTGCCCGCCAACGCGTGATATCAATATCTCTCCAAGAACTATATCCCCCACCCGAGTTTGTAATCATTAATGAATAAACTCCATTAGATAATAAGTTGACCTTTGGAGTCGCACTATGGGGGGTATCCACAATCCCCATGATAGGCGTAGTAGGAAAGGGTGTCAGACGTGAAATGGGTATGCTTTTTCTAGAGCCTTTGGCAATTGGAGGAAACGCGGGTGCCCGCTCGCATAAAAGAGACTCCATTCCTATCACTCTGGGATTAGCATGAAACCTTTTTCTTAAAATATTGTTATTCAAGATATTACTAAAAGCAAGGAGCGACATCCCTTGATGGTGCGCCATGTAAGCATAAACAATAACGCCTCGTTCGCCTTCAGGTACATTTTGGCGGCTAAAATCGATGGATTCAAAATATCCATAATCATTAAGCATATTTAAAGACGAATTTTTAAGATGTTTTAAGTTAGCTAGAGCACTTTCAGGATCTATAGCTAGAGCTAAGGCCGTTGAATAAGGGCTGACTACAAGATCTTCTTCCAATCCGCGTTTAAAACCCAGACCAGGTACACCAAAACTACGATATTGATAAATTTTATGCGAATCAATTGCACTATAAGCTGCTTCTGAGATTCCCCAAGGAATACCTCTTTTTTGAGCATAAATCTTTTGGCACGCTACAGCGTCTTGACAAGCCTTTGTCATCAAGGTATCTGGATATATATTTTTAAATAATAGCGGCATGAGATATTCGAACATGGTCCCCCCCCAGGACATAAGGACATGTCGACCATATAAGTAGCCAAAGGGTCTACCTAAGGCCCACCAATGCTCTAGGGGAACATCATCTTTAGCTATGGCTACAAAGCTAGCTATACGCGCTTCACTTGCTAGCAAATCATAATAAGAGTTATCTAAACGACAATCATCGACATGATAGCCAATGGAGAAAAGCTTTCGTTCTTCGTTATACAAAAAGCGCATATTCAGGCCCTCGGAAAGGCGATTGACATCACTGATAATCTCCCTGACTAAGGCAAACTTTTCACCTGCAAACCATTGGGCTGTTTCTAAAGTTTCTTTTAACTTTTTATAAAAAACTTGAAGATCTGATGTTTCATTTTTCTCTACTGCTTCAAGAAACACTTTTAAAGTAGGTGGCAAATCTGTCGAGGCTAACATCTTGAGCGAAAGTGTTTCTTTAAAAATCTGATCTCGCCATTGCATGGCTTGAGGATGAATAGATTCAAGATCTGCAGCTCTTAATTCAGACAATACATCTATCCATGAAAAATAGCGTTTAATCGTTGACTCCCATCCTAGAAGCTGATCTTCCAGTGCTTTAAACCAATACTCCTGCTGTTGCGTCATTTTCTCAGGTCTTGAGATTTGCTGGAGAATATTTAAACACCTGCGTACCCCAAAGATCAATGAAGCCATGTCTTCATAAGACTGATGCAAAAGTTGTTCCATCTGCTTATATTCACTACTCAGAGCTCCCCTATCCATTTGCTCTTTCAACATCAGGTAGGTGTCTCTTAACCCCTTAATGATACTTGAAGGAAGAAGATTGTCTTCTATCAGTTGATAAATACCTTGCTCTAAGGTCCAAAAAGAAGCCAGTAAGTTTCCACTATCCACCGTTGAAACGTAACGGGGGTAAAGAGGTTTTAGAGTTTGCGTATCATACCAATTCAAAAAATGCCCCTCGTACATTTCAAGCTTTTTAAAAGAACTGCAGGTCGCTAACAAGCGATCTATGACATCATCTGAGCTAATATATTTAAAATCATGTGCAGTAAGCACTGCCAGCATCCATAAGCCAATATTAGTGGGAGAAGTGCGATGGGCGACTTCTACAGTCAAAGCTGCTTGATAATTATCCGGAGGAAGCCAATTGGATTGCGGCCCCACAAAATCATCAAAATAGCGCCATGTTTTTCTGGCCATATATCTTATGAATTGTTGCTCCTCAGTAGAGAGTTTTTCAGAAGACTCTTGAATGCGATATTTATCTAAAAGATTCACAATTAGGGGGGCAAAAAACCATAGGAGACTAAAGGGCAAAGCAACAAAAAGGGCAGAAGGGTTCAAAATTTTAGTGAGAGCGAAAATAACAACAGCAAAAAAGCTTACCGAAGTCAAGAGTAATACAAATTGACGATGCGCCGATGTCGATGAGGATGGATGGAATGTGTGCCATTCTAAAATTTTCTTATGTGAAATCCATCTTCGAAAAAATACACGCAAAATGACATCAAGGGATAGATAGGCTTGCTGCGGAAGTAATGCTAAATTTACAAACGAGCGTAAAAACTGATGTCCAATTTCTTTCCAAGATAGAACGAGTCCTTTTACATCCATCATCGCATTAAAAATGAGAGTAAAGATGGGAGGAATAAAGAAAACGATTAAAACCAATCCAACCCAAAATAGTGCCATTTTTGAAAATAGAAAAGCTGCGCATAATAATATTAAAAGTGAAATAGGTAAAAGAGATCGTCGTAAGTTATCAAAAATTTTCCAACGATTGATTAAACTTAAAGGGTTGATTTTTTTAGTCTGATCTCCGCATGGAACAACGGGGAAAATCCAATCCATGATTTGCCAATCCCCTCGCATCCAACGGTGCTGTCTTTTAGACCAAGCATAGTAGTCTTGGGGAAATTTGTCTGAGAGCACAATATCACTAGCAAATCCTACACGAACATGAACCCCTTCTAATAGATCGTGGCTTAGTATATGTTCCTCAGGAAAACAACGGTCTAAGACTTTATGAAAAGTTTGTACATCATAAATAGCCTTTCCATGATAATTTCCTTCCGACATTAAATCTTGATAAATATCTGAAACAACCTGTGTATAAGGATTAATACTTTGTGCATCAGAGAAAATTTTAGAAAACCAGGTATTTCTTAAATGGGTAATATCCGATCCTACACGAGGTTGAATAATCGTATACCCTCTTTGAACGCGATTTTTTTCATCTAGATAGGGTTTATTTAGTGGGTGAGAAATTGTTTCTATGAGTTTTCGCGCCGTATCCTTAGGTAAATCCGTATCTGCATCCAATGTGATCACATAGCGTATTCCCTTTAAATCCTCTTGTAAACCTACTTTTAAAATCACTTCGGAGGAAGATCCTGTCACTAAAAAGTGATTCAGGCTTTCTAACTTACCCCTCTTTCTCTCACGCCCAATCCAAGCATCTTCACTAGGACTCCAGACGCGATTGCGTAAAAAAAGAAAAAAGATTTCCTTGTTATACTTATCATTGAGCGCCTTGATTCCTTTTACAGCGATCTCTAATATAACTGGATCTTGATTCACTGTCGGTTCAGGTGCATCAGTAAAATCATAAAATATGCCGAAACGTAATGCTTTATCTGAGTTAGCTAAGTAATGAATTTCTAAACGGTCGATGTCCTCCTTAATTTCTTTCTCCTTAGTCAGAAGAGACGGGACTACAACCAAAGTTTTTAAATCTTCAGGGATTCCCTTTTCATACGCCAGTTTGGGCAAAATCACGGGTTGTAAAATTTTTGTAATGGCTAAGCTCATGATTTGAACACTTATTTCGCTCGCAGGAATTAGAGCCATACTCATAAACAAAACTTGTTTCCAAAGTGATACATCCCATTGATGGAGAAAATACGCCAAAATGCTTTCTAAAATGATTGTTAATGAAGTAATTCCCCCTAGGAAAATCCAACTAGGGTAAAGGACCATTTGTTGGCGAATGGCATTCGAAATATTAGGCTTATAACCTAAAGCTCTTTCTAATTCGTACCGCCCCTCATCGACTAGATAGTACCCCACATGCGAAGTCACTTCATTTTTTCCACTTTCTGCGCTTTGCAACACACGACTGGCGATTTCAGCCTCTTTGTGCTTAGATCTTCTTGCGAAAGTTTCTATGGCATGCCGATAACTATCTCTTGAATTAAAATCCATGCGTGAGTAAATGCCGCTAGGATCACGACTCAAAATACGATCAATAAAACTTATTTGTTCAAAAATTTCTCGCCAAGAAAGTTGTGACAAAGTAATCAAACTGACAATTGCATTTGAAAGAGCTATTTGCTCAGTAGTTTTTTGCAATTGCTCCTGCTTAATCATTTCATGTATTTCTTGATGTACTTCCTCTTCCAACCACTGTCGCACAGGGGGAATAATTTTATCTTCATCATAGAGGTGATCGATTAACTCTTCTGCAAAATGTGAGGAAGGTTTTTTTTGTTCACTTTTCAAATCATCTAAATAATCTGAAAGGCGATTGGGTTCACGTTTAGAAACATTTAACAAACGATTTCCCCAAAAACACGCATATTCTCCTTCTCGCAAACGTCTATCAACGTCTTTGGATAATAGATTTAAACACTCAATTAATCTTAAACGAAGCATGAGAGGTAAAACCCAAAGCTCGCCTATCGTTAATTGATCAATTGTCTGATAACTGTTTAGATAGGCAATAATATTTTCGCGGCTTAATCGATTAGCAGTTTGTCTAACTATATCTTTTGCAATTAAATAGATGCGGGGAAGCCCTTTCATAGGACCACTTAATATCTTAGGCAACTCCTGATAATACTTCTTAGGTAAATTACGTATAACCTCTTCAATATTCCCTTGAATCACATACGTATTGTCTAACAACCACTCAGCAGAGAGTGTGATTGTTTGTTCTACAAATTCTGCTTCAGCGACAGCATGACGAATTTCTTGTAAGGACTTTTCACAATCTCTTAAGTTTTTTAAAAGAGGAACATGCCTATTTTTTTTATACTCAACATCTTTTAGCGTCATAGCTAACGCTTGGGCTTGCTCATTCAAGGCCTCCATCGTCAACGGCTCTTTAACTATTTCCACTTTTTCGTTTTGTTCTGAACAGTAAGGTCTTAACAAAAATGATGTAGGATGACCGCTCTCCACGTGCCTTAAGATCGATAAAGCTTTGGGTACATCAGCAGACTTAACTTGAACAATAACCAAAGTTTCATCACTAATGACTAATTTTTCGTAGCGATGAATCAACCGAGGGTTGACCCGGTAAAAAAAATGCTCAATCAGACTCCAAGTAATAACCGCAGTCGAAAGAATTCCAAGAGCTGTATAAAGAATAAGAGGAGAGATACTTGTTAAAAAATATAAGAATAAGAATGTTAAAAAAGTTGCAAGCAAAGCTAGCAGCTGATGAACAGCATCTTTTCCATGACTGATAATAATTTTTCCATAATGTTCGCGATGGATATATGCTGAACGATTCAACCCTTCTTTTTTTAACTTTCTTAAAACACCTTCGGCAGTTTTAAGATTTTGATAAAACCCTAAAGCTACGTTCCAAGAGGTTTTCATACTCGTACTCCTTCTTGAGTGAATCCAAAATGTCCAACAGAAATCCATTGAGATATGGCACGGAGAAAGGAAGGACTAAGTAAAAAAGGAAAAGTCCTCGATAAGTTGATTCTTCTTACCGACAACAACCCGTCCTTTTTATCGTTCCATTTGGAAACCATCATCCTCAAACCTTAAACTATATTTTTACATGTAGTATGTAAAAATTAATTTAATTTCAATTCATTATTTTCCACTTCACTCTCACTTATCATATTTTTATTAGACATTGATAAAGTTTTAAATAATGATTTAAAGCAAATAACACTCAAAATTTTCTCTATACTAAAAATATTTATTAAAAAAATTTATTATTAATGAGTAGAATTTGGTTTAGCCATGACCAAAAAGAACAAAGAATTTTCGCTGAGGCGAATTCCAACCAGATTTAAGGAATATCTCAATACGAAAATATTTGAAATGAATCTCACTAAATCCTAATGTGAAGACATTTAATAAATCTCATGGTATGGATTTCAGGGTTTATATGACTTATTCTATACTATCACTCTTGGCTGTTACGATTTTTTGTGCCATCCATCTTCTTGCAGTAAAAACTCAAGCGCTCGACTTTTATATGCATGGGCGTTTTCTGTCGGCAGGAGGAGGGATTGCCATTGCCTATGTTTTCATCGATCTTCTTCCAAAATTATCTGCTAGTGATGCTATCGTCTCAGAAAATCTTGCGGGTGTTTTTCCTTATTTCCAGCGGCATGTATACATCATGGCATTAGCTGGTTTTCTGTTATTTTTTATTGTCGATCGTGCTTCCCAAAATCCTCAGTCGCAAAAGAGGGCTTTTTATTTATCCTTAGGGTCTTATGCACTTTTTAATTTTCTGGTCGGTTATGGAATAGCAGATCCTTATAATCCTGAGGTTAAACCCCTTGCTCTATTTACGTTTGCTATGGGCCTGCATTACTTCACTAACGATTACTCATTGAACGCTTCTTACGGAGATCTTTACAACCGCGAAGGAAAGTGGATACTCATGCTCTGTCTATATCTTGGCTGGTGGATGGGACAAAGTTACATTCTTTCTCGGACTGCTATAGCTTTAGTCAGTGCGTTTATTGGAGGTGGAGTCATGATGAATGTAATCCGCCATGAACTCCCCAAAAATAATCCGAATAATTTAAGCGCATTTATTTGCTCTACTGTTTTTTATACGGCCATTCTTTTAGCCTTCTAGATGCATATGACTTTATGGCTAAAAAGTTAACGTAGCTTTAAACAAATGGAATGCATGCGCATGTAGACGGACTTCTAGAGGTTGATGACAAATAGCTTCCATCTGGATCTCACCAGGACGTCCCATAAAGTGTCCTTGTTCGACTCCCACGGTTTTGACTCCTGGGGAGAGCCATTGATTTTCTTGAATATAGGCATATAGTCCCCCTTGCATAGATCCAGTAAATGGGTCTTCAGGAACGCCTACCAAAGGTGCAAATCCCCGTGCATGAATGTGATTTTTACCATCAAACACCTCTGGAGTTGCTATGCAAAAAATCACGATTTGATCTTGACTAGCAAAGCGTATAGCTGAAGGGAAATCAAGCTGTATTTCACCTAATTTTTGTAAATTTTTGGCAGCAAAGTACAAGTAATTATTGGTCTTTTCCAACATTAACGGTTGGCGTAAATCAATTAACTCAGGGTCTATTCCTAACGCTTCAATGACTTCCTCTAACTTGTAGGGAGCTACTGAAAGATCAATTTTAGGAGCATCAAAGCTATAGATATACTCACCCCTTGAATCTTGAGTGATCGACATTGGAAGCACACCTGCATTTGTTTCTACATAAAAGTTTTTACCTGGAGAGGAACATCCAAACCTTCCCTCTGTAGCGATTGCACAAAGAGCTCCCACTGTTGCGTGACCACAAAACTTGACTTCATCTCCTGAACGAGTAAAGTACCGTAATCGAAAATCCGCTTTTTCGCTGGGAAGAATAAAGCCACATTCGGATAAATGCATTTCCATGGCTATTTTTTTCATCTCATCAACACTAAGCGTGTCTGCATCTAAAACAGTAACTGTGGGATTGCCCGAAAATATTTCTTGGGTAAATGCATCTATGTGATGAATTGTATAACTTCTCATTTCTCTTTTCCTATATTGTTAATATAATTATAAATACTTGCCCTTGAGATCTTTAAATAATTAGAAACAAAAGGCACCGCATTTTTAAAGTTGAATATTCCCTGATGATAGAGATGTTGAACGAGGTGTTGCTTATGTGACCGATTTAAGTGGGATAGATGTAATTCATTTTCAGAAAGATACTTTTGAATAAGATTCTCGGCCTGCTCTTCGCAACTTCCCCCATACATTTCTATAGGATTTTCTGAATCTGTCTTTAGGGTTAAAAATATTTCAAGAAGACGTTGCGTATCCTGCATAAAGCTAACGTCCACATTAAAACAAATTAAGCCTACCGGCTTTTTCCCCTTATCTCTTATTGTGATCGATGTGCATTTTAATTGACGTCCATCCCAATTGCGTTTGTAATAAGCAGGAAAGTAATCTGGAAATTCATCAATACTCACCTTTAGTTCCGCTAAAGGAGAAATGTCTCCAATCTTTCGTTTAGAAAGATTATGGTATAGTGCGACGATTTTCCCTTTTTTTAAGTCATGGACAGCGGCTTCAACGAATGGATCAAAGAGTTCAACAATCGCCTGTATAAAAGGCTCATAAGGTTTAAGATATTCTGGAACGTTAGGCTGAGACATAGATTTCTCCTTGTTTAAGAAATCTACTTTAACAAAAATTGTATTTTTTGTCAAATTTACACAATATGTCTAAAATAAAACTTCTTCTTCCCAAAAATTAATTGAATAACTAAGTTCATAGTCTATGTAAACTGTATTGAGCTTAAAATAGAGTGTTTGAAAAATGCTAATGTTCTTACAAAGAGCTTAAGCACAAAGATCCTTTTTTTATAGAAAGTGACTTTTGAATATATTGTGAGAGCTTTAGACACCTCTTAAATTTTAAGTTCGCCTCGATATTTTTAAACTTTAAAGGTAAAAGTTATGCATCCAACCACCAGTCTTCAAGAGTTTTCTCAAGAAATTGCCCTAGATAATATTCCCTGGGTTGAATCACCTTTTTTTGAGGAATTGCTTGAAAAAAGTCCCTATGATGATAAAATTAAAGCACAGATTCGCTTTTTTTCTGAAAATGGCTATCTTGTAATCAATCCGGAGATAGAAAATTTCGATACAATCTCAAGTCACATCATTCAAAGTCTCAGTGAGCAACAGCGTTTGTATGGATCTCGCGTTCAGGATGCCTGGAGATATCAGGAAAATGTGCGAAAATTAGCCTGTCACCCCACAATTCTAGAATGGTTAAAAATTCTTTATAGACGCACGCCTGTCCCCTTTCAAACGCTTAACTTTTCTAAAGGGACTGAACAAGCTACCCATAGTGATCTGATTCATTTTAGCTGTGTTCCTGCTAGATTCATGGCCGGAGTATGGTTTGCTTTAGAGGATGTAGATAAAAACAATGGGGCGCTGCACTATTACCCAGGAAGCCATAAGCTGCCAGTCTTTGATTTGCACGACATTGGATTATCTAAATCCACGCTAAAAAATAGGGATCAACAGTATAAGCTTTACGAGCAATTTGTGCGCAAATTAATGGAAAAATCGGGATTCCAAAAAGAAACGATAGAAATCAAGAAAGGCTCTTGTCTCATTTGGTCTGCCAACTTATTTCATGGAGGAGACCCTATCGTTGATAAAACTAGAACTCGTCATACGCAAGTCACGCACTACTATTTTGATGAATGCAGATACTATAATCCGCTTTATTCGGATGTTTATCTAGGAGATATTGCATGGAAACAAATCGTCAATATTTGCGATGGAAAAATCATCCCTCATACTTATAATAAAAAAACTATTCCTCTACCTCTCAAAATTCGGGCACGTTATACCTTAGAAAATTTCTTACAAAAAAACCCTTTAGGCCGCGATATTTTTACTAAAGCCAAAAAGTTTTTAACTCGCCGTTGAGGTTTTGCAGAATTACTTAAGGCAGACTTGGAAAGAATAAAAGATTCAATCTAAGCAGGCTATCGAAGAGATAAAAAAACGTCTTCGATAGCTTTGCAGATGGTTTTAAGGCTTATCCACCAACTTTTGCCAGTGCTTTTTCATTTTACGAGATAAGAGCGGCGCAAGTTTAGAAAATTCGACAGGCCATAGTTGATAACGTTCTGTATCTACAAAAGCTATCTTTCCATCTTTAGCAAAGGGAATATTTTTAATATAAATTGAATCTGGCAAACCCTGAGAACTGATAAGGTGATATAAAGCGCTAAGCTGTTTTTTAGATTTAATTTGGCGAAACATCTTTCTATTCTCTTCTTTATCCAGAATGTCCATATCCTCAACAACTAAAATAAAATGTTTCTTTGGACCATTTTCTTCATTAGTAAAGCTTTGAGGCAAAGGATAAATCCATTTATGGGGAACTTTAAAGTACTCCTCATAACCATTTTCTTCAATGGCACTTCTGATGGCCTCTGCACCAAAAATGCGGTGTATTAAATACTTATCATCCAAGGCATATTGATCATCCAAGCAAGCTTTGATTAGATATCCTGGTAAATGGGGATGTTTGGCTACAATGACTTTATCCCACTTCCATCCCTCTAAATTTTTAAAACCAGCCGCTTGAAGTGTTTGTAAATTTGCCGTCACACGCGAGGAACTAAAAATCGCATCTAATTTATTCTTAAGAGGATGATTGGAAGGTAAAAAATAAGGCAGTAAAGCATGCCAGGTTGCTTCATCTACATCGGGATTATATTTCCAATGATACTCCAGAGGGCTAGGAAGACCTACAGAAAATCGAAAAGGGCGGGACCATGCAGAGTTCTTTTTCTTAGAGACTGTTTTGTAACGAAAATAATAAACTTGATTGCGAATTAACTGATCATGGGCTATTTCTGGCGGAACGACAATCAAAGACGAAGAATCCCCTACATTTTCAAGGATTGGGGAAATCCAGTCAAATAAAGGTGTATTAGAAATTTGCCAATGCACTTTTTTTGCCTTTTTTGGGGAATAGTCTAAGCTAAACTTAGGAGAGGAATCAAAAACAGCCTCCTGGTTATTCAAACGTTTTTTAATTTTAGAAGCTTCTAAAAATACCGATTGAAAAATGAGTAATGATAAGACCCCATATACTATTATTCGCATACGCATCCTCTCAAATCCTTAAATTCTGACTTAAAAAAAGTCCCATCATGCTAGGTTTTTTGTATTAATTCAAATTATATATTATTTCAACGTGATCCATGCGTACACAGCCTAAACATTTATGCTCTTACCCATTCGCATATAGTAAGGATAGACCTTTCTTTCCGCTGGTCAAGTATAGCTATGCTCAGGTGTGAGTGGGCGCGCAAGTGAGATTAAAAAACGTAGGGCTTACATGCAGTTTTGGAAATGAAAAGAGTATTATTAAAAAAATTCATTCATTTTTTATGATAAATAATAAAATATCTCCACTTTGCAAGATGGTATGCGGAGGTGGATTTAAAATATGGTCACCTTGACGATCAAGCCCCACAATCAACCCTCGGACATAATTTTTTAATAACGGATCGGAAATCGAACGATTGATTAAAAGATGATTTTCATCAATCTTAAGGGATTGTATATTTAATTTAGGTTGTTCGGCAGAAACAGTCTCATCTTCGATTCGCTGAGTAAATTCTCTAAAACTATCGATTTCTATCATTCCTCCTAGAACAACTAACTCATCTTCAGGAAGAATTCTTTCCTGTGCATTAGGTAACCAAAGCGTTTTTAAAGCTCTCTTGATCGCTACAATATTAATGCCAAAAGAAGGCCTCAAGCGACTCTCTTGTAGCGTTTGTCCTACAAAAGGAAATTTATTCGAAACCTTAATCCTCACTAATTCATTATCCCAAGGGGCTAACTTTTTCAATAAGGCCTCATCCAACTCCTGCTTACGTGTCAGATTATTAATGAGGTTATTTTCTAGTTTATTATAAAAGATTTGAATGTGTTGAAAAAACAACTGATAGAAGATTAATAAAATAGCTACAATGGGAATGAGTACCCAAGGGAAAGAAAAATAGATTAAAGCAAAGCCTCCGACTTCTAAGGCGGTTAGTGTCCAGTTAAGGAGACGAATAAACTTTCCTTGTGTTCTCTTTTTGGGCTGATAAGAAAATAACATAGCCCATATAAAGGGAGAGGCGATAAAAAATATCACTAACCAAAAAACTAATTGCAGTGGCCAATGAAGATTGATAATCGATAAAAAACGAGGAACTATTACTTGGGCGGATATGGAAAAGATAATAGCTACAATAATCGCATTTACACTAAAGCGGATGAGATGCTTCGTTCTCCAGTTTTCTTTGTTCTGTTCGTTGTTATCGGGAAGTAACCATTCACGATAGTTTTTTAGAGACGCCTGCCAATGGGTAGGAATTGCACTTTCCACTCTTTCACTTATTTTAAGACCAAATTTAATTAAGTAGGGTGTAGCAAACGTTGTAATCGCTGAAATAGCGACAATAATGGGATATAAAGACTCATCTGTTTTGATTAATGAACTACCCAAGCCAATGATAATAAAGGAAAACTCACCGATCTGAGCCATGCTAAATCCTATGCGCAGCGAATCTGAAACACTTTGTCCTGCCAATAAAGCTCCTATTGCACTACTAAATAACTTTCCTAGAATTGTTAATAGGGAAAGAAGAAGAATGTAAGACCAATAAGAAACAATTAAAGAAGGATTGATTAGCATACCTACTGAAACAAAAAACACTGCAGCAAAGATATCTCTGATTGGTAATGTCAGGGTCTCAATTTTGTGTACCAAGGGAGTTTCTGCTAATATCGACCCCATAATAAAAGCCCCTAAAGCTGCAGAATAATTAAAATACACAGCTACAGAGCTTAGAAAAAGACAAAGACCGACAGAAATAATGGTTAAGGTTTCATGATTAATATAATTTTGTATTTTGCGCATGACATAAGGCAAAGCAAAGTATCCCACTAAAAACCAACTACTAATTACCAGTAGCAATTTGATCGAGGTAGTAAAAATTTCATAAGAAAGCGCATGTTCTGAGGATCCTGTAGTAGATACAAATACCAGTAAAAGGATAGCCAGCAAATCCTCTACTAAGAGCACACCCACCATCAATTCAGCAAAAGTAAAGCGTTTTAAGTTGTACTCCTCTAAAGCTTTTATAATAATTGTGGTGGAGGAGATCGATAGCGCACCCCCTAATAACAAGCTTTCGTAAGAGGACCAACCTAACATCTGTCCTGTGCCAAAGCCTACGACTAACATGAAAATGACTTCAAATACCCCAATAATGGCTGCAGGCAGTCCTAGCTTAGTTAACTTGCTAAAGGTAAATTCAAGACCTAGGGAAAACATTAAAAAAATCACCCCTAGCTCTGCCAATAACTTTATTTCCGCTTCATCATCAATGAGAGAAAAAGGAGGGGTGTAGGGACCAACAATAATTCCTGCGATCAAGTAACCTAAAACAATCGGTTGTTTGATTTTTTGAAATAATACTGTGACAATAGCAGCTACACATAAAACCACCGCCAAATCTTCGACCAGAACAGATTGATGCATAAACCCCTTATCGTTCGTACCACTTTGAATGCTGCAATGTTCTTAACTCTAGGAATAGCTCAGATTAGACAACTTCCACTAGAGATGCTTCGTCTCTTGAGTCAAATTCAAAAAAGAGAAAGTCCTCCCAGCAAACGCAAAAAAGTCATGCATTTGCGTTAATATCTTTGATCGTCTATACTATTTTTTTATTTAATAAAACATCTATCCAAAATCACAACACTATGTTTCAAACAAAAAAATATTTATTCTTTTTTATATATCTTCTTTCTATCAGCTTTTCAAGTTTTGTTTTTACTGAAGATTTATCTAACCAACCACTTGATCCTCAAATATTTGTTGTTTTTGGTGGAACAGGAGATCTGGCCCGTAAAAAAATATTCCCCGCACTTGAACAACTCCAACTCCAGAATCAGCTACCTAAAAACTTCGTGTGTTTAGGAATAGGAACCAAAAATTTAACATCTGAAAAATTTCAAGAAACTATTTTAAAACCAGATCAAACTTCTTTGAAAAAAAAGATCTTTTATGTCCAAGCGAATATTTTGCATGATGAAGATTTTACAAAACTTAAATCTACGATCGAACATTTTGAAGAAAGTTTTAAAACTCAAGGAAACCGCCTCTTTTATTTGGCTACAGCCCCTAGTTTATTTCCTATAATCGTTCAAAAGCTTAAAGAACATGGACTCATTCATTCTTTGCCAGTGAATGGAGCCAGTTGGTCCAGAGTGATTATTGAGAAGCCCTTAGGTCATGATTATAACTCAGCCTTACAACTCAAGCAGCTTCTTGAAAGCCATTTAGATACATCTCAAATTTATTTGATCGATCATTATGTGGGAAAAGAGGTGATTCAAAATATTCCGACCTTTAGATTCTCAAATCCTCTCTTTGAAAACTTGTGGAATAAAGATCATATTGAATCCGTTCATATCACCCTCAGTGAGGAGATTGGTATAGGGGAAAGAGGAGCCTTTTGGGAAGAGACAGGGTTGTTAAGAGATTTAATACAGAATCATGTCATGCAAATCCTCACACTTATCGCCATGGAAAAACCTAAGACACAAGCAACAGAAGATATTCATCAGAAAAAGATAGAATTGCTCAATGCGATTCGTCCTTTTACTATGGAAAACTTAGACACCCAGATTATTCGCGGACAGTATGGACCGGGATTTGTAGAAGGGCATGCAGTCAAAGGATATCTAGAAGAAAACCACGTTGATCCTAAATCTACTGTTGAAACTTTTATAGGTGCACGTTTGTACATTGACAATCCTCGTTGGATGGGAGTTCCGTTTTATCTTAAAGCTGGGAAGCGCCTGAATGAAAAATTGACAGAAGTGGCGATTCATTTTAGAAAATCTGAATCTCATGCAGCTAATCAATTGATCTTTCGCATCCAACCTAATGAAGAAATCGCTTTGATCTATAATTCTCAGGTTCCCAATGTAGAGGGAACCGTTGTGCCTACGAAAATGTTGTTTAATTACCGTGCAAATTTTAAGCAGCATCTTCCGGACGCCTACGAACGCTTGATTCATCAGAGCATGGCTGGCGATAAAAGACTTTTTGTTCATTTCGACGAATCTCTTATTTCCTGGAAAATTTACAATCCCATCTTAGAGTATTGGAAAAAACATCCTCAAGCGCCCTACAAATATACAGCTGGCACCCAAGGACCTCTGGAAGTTCAACGTCTCTTTCTCAAATCTAATCCATAGGAGTTAAAATGAAAATTCTGTTCTCTTTACTAGCTCTAGCTATATGTGTGAGCACAGGGCAGGGATTTTGTTTAGATACAAAATCCTCTAATTCAATTTTTGAAAAAAGATATAGTGGTTATGTCTATGAACCGACTAAAACTGTTAGTAAAGAACAGTTAAAGCAACTCGTTGAAGCAGCTCGTTCTGCTCCCTCCAGTTATAACGACCAACCCTGGTATTTTGTAATTGCTGATAAACAATCTACCCCTGATTCCTATAAAAAAATTTTAAATAGCCTCGTTGAGTTCAATCAAGAATGGGCGCAAAAAGCTCCTATCTTAATAGTTGTGACAGCCGACACGAAATTCATAAAAAATCATAATGAAAACCGTTGGGGTCCTTATGATACAGGTGCAGCAGCTTTTGCCATGGCCTTGCAGGCTTCGGAAATTGGATTGATGGCGCATCAAATGGGTGGTTTTGACGAAAAGAAACTTCAGGCTGATTTAAACATTCCTAGTCGTTACGTGCCCATGGCTGTTATAGCCATCGGCTACGAAGCCGCCAATCAACCCGCCAAACCCAAAGAGAGAAAATCCCTTCAAGAAAACTTCTTTATGGGAGAATGGGGAAAAGGTTTTAATCCCTAATTAAATTAGCTATTGCATACAAAAAAACCTCGCAATCTTTGCGAGGTTTTTTTGGAATGGACTAGATTTCGACTTCATTTTTAAGCATAACACGGCTGTAAAGCACTCCAGCGATCAGACCTCCCAGAATAGGACCCATCCAATACACATAATGATTTAACCAATCACCAGAAATCAACGCTGGTCCAAAAGCACGCGCAGGATTCATAGCACCGCCTGTTACTCCTCCCCCCATCAATATATCGAAAAGGATAACACTGCCGATAGCAAATCCCCCTACAGCTTTGAAAGCACCCCGGCTATCAACAGCAGCTCCATAGACCGTGAATACTAATAAAAACGTTAATATCACTTCTGTGAAAATTCCAGCACTAGGTGTAATATCAGTGCCTAAGGCGGGTGTTCCTAAATTTACAGCCGTTGTAACAGCCACAGGGAATATCCATTTTAAAAACAGAGCTCCTACAACACCGCCTAGCAACTGGGCCACAATCTCTGTTAAAGTGGGAACAAGACCTTGTTTTCCCCCTGCCCAAAGCCCCAGGCTAATAGCCGGATTAAATTTGCCTCCGGATATTTGCGCAAGAGCAGACACCATCACAGCAATAGCCAAGCCATGAGCGGCTGCAATTCCTAATAGGCCTACTCCCCCATGCGTCATTTCATTCAAGCAAATAGATCCAGCACCGATGAAAATTAAAGTAAATGTTCCAATAAATTCTGCAATTAACCAAGCTAAATTCATAGATTCCTCCATTTTTCCTAATATAGATATTTAAAAACCTTGATATCATGCAATCAAATTCCTTTAATTCCTGGAAAAACTAGAGGTTTTACCATAAAGCTTTTGAAAAAAAGAGATTGGCGTTTTCGATAAAATTATGGTAGCTTGAGCTCAGGAAGAGGTACACCTATGAGTAAGCACCCTAGAGAAACAAGAGATTCCCTGAAAATCATTGGCATCGTAATGAAAACCACGAATGCAAATGGACAATCCATTCAAGATATCGCGCGTTTCTGGGAAAAATTCAATGATGAACAGATTTTTACTAAAATCCCGAATAAAAAAAACCAGGACATTCTAGCTTTATATACCGACTACGAAGGAGATGAGACCCAACCCTATCACTATATGATTGGTTGTGAAGTGACTAGCTTGGACGATATCCCGGTAGGGATGGTAGGCAAAATCATTCCTCCCGCCGACTATACAATCTTGAAAGCTCAAGGACAATTTCCTGACTGCTTGACGAAAACATGGCAGACTATCTGGAAATCCGATCTTAAACGCTCGTACCGTAATGACTTCGAAGTTTATCGTACCTTTGATCCAAATCATGCAGATATAGATGTATACATCGGTGTGAAATAAAACGACTAAATTTAAATCTTGAAATCACTTCTGCATGTCTAAGAAATCGACAATCAAGCGACCTAACATCTCCTGACATTCACGATTAAAAAACATATGCCCCATTCCAGGGATGAGTTCTAACTTAGCTTGAGGGAGTTCATGGGCAAGAGCAATACCTCCACGACGAGGGACTAACAAGTAATCTTCCTCTCCCTGAATCACAAGTGTCGGTACACTTATCTTTTGTAATAATCCTCGACGTTCTTCCATTGTGTCTAGACCTAAGCGCACAGCACGCATATGTGGATGAGGTTTAATTAAATTTTTTTGGGCTGAGCGGGTGTACATTTCCTTGGTAAACGCATAAACTAAATCCTCATCAAGAGGTAAGGTTCCATTCCAACGTTTCCACATGCGCATAAAGCCGGGAAGGCTCTCTTCAAAATTTTCTGTCGGTTTATTGGTATCGTTGATGGAATATGTTTCAGCGAGGGTTGTTTTTTCTTCTGGTGTTAATGGAATATCTGTGGAGGCTGTCGCTGCAGCAGGTCCACAGCAAATACAGGTCATAGAAAGTGTTCTTTCGGGATACATGCTAGCAAAAAGTTGAGTCACAATTCCCCCCATCGAATGGCCAACTACATGAGCCTGGGAAATTCCATAACAATTTAAGATAGCTGCTGCATCATGAGCAAGGTCAGCAATTGTATATGGTCTATCTAAAAAGTCAGGACCTGTCGTTAAACCTACATCTCGATGATCATATCTAATGACGCCATATCCATTTTTATTCAAAATTCCACAAAATAAATCCGTCCAAAAGCGTGCATGAGCTGCAGCACCACTAGTTAAAAGCACCACGGGATGCGTCACACTTCCCACCCGCTCCGTCCAAATCTCATAGCCAGAGCTTTTAACGATTTGTGTTAGGGCTGTTGAAATTTTGTTCTGCATCTTCGGTAATTTCCACCTTCAATGGGTTAAGCTTCAAGGACTGCATGATTTGTCCAACTTGAATTTCAAATTCATTCAATTCAGATTTTTCTTTGTAGATTTCTGAAGAACAACGAAACGTCATCTCGTGACTATGCAAATCTATGGGAATCCCTACATGAGGCACCATAAATTTTACTAACCTCCCCTTATTATTAATCCCTTTCGCTTTATCTTGAATCTCTATCGGTCCGCCAACGATCATACTGTAGTTTTGTTGCAACATGGCCCCTGATGCCACTGACCAGTCCTTACGGAAATATTTAAACTCTACTTTTCTCCCCTCTAGCAATTGAACTTCTATGTGCAATTGATTATCTTGAAACTGTTTATTTCCCGTATTACGAAGTGTTTTAAAAGTCAGAGCTTTTTTAGTGACAATGTAATCTTGCAGACCGTAGACAACGCTCTGCCTTGAAAAGGTAAAGACGATCTGAAGATATTCTAAAGCTGTGAGAAGATCCACTCTAGGGTAATTGGAAAACTCACTTAATAGCTTTTCCAACTGAATTAGTGCATCCTGCGTTAGATCCTCAATCTTGAAGTCATTCTTCACTAAGGGAATTGAATCAAAACTTTTGGATGTGGGTAATCTATTTTCGTTTTTATTTTTTTGTTTAAGTGCTTTAATCAATGTGATTAATTGCATATAACATAAATTTAACTTAAGAGCCCCTTCCGTTTTATCTTCGTTTTCAGTTTTTTTCATTTTTTCCTGATGCAGGTCATGATGACTTTGCATGTTTCCTAAACGTAGAGTTAGATGTCTTAATAAAGATTTTTGATCGAACCAGTGTTCGCTAAATACATCCAGGATAAGCATAAACATAGAAAAAACATCTTTACCAGCCGCTAAATCAATTTCGTTTTTATCTACGTCAAAAATCTGTATTTTATTAAATTCCAACGCCCTTTCTAAATCACTAATTTGGATGTTTTGATCCTTATATAATCCCGTTAAATATTGAGAGACAGTAGGAGACTGGTCATTAATAGAATTGATATCTATCACTTCTTTGATCCTTACCTGTACAGCTTCACGCCAAAGAGAATTTAAATACACATGATCTAAAAAAACTTCCAAAACACTTAACACTCTTTTCAACACTTCAGGCTCTTGTCCCTTCTCTATCTTTTGGAGATGTTCACATAATATTTTTTGCCAAGAGTGATTTTTATCGATATTTAGAGAATCAACCTTGAAAGGCTGTTCTTGAGAAATATTATCTCTTAACGCACGTATTTTTTTGTTAATATTTACGATAGCAGTCCGATGCCCCTTTAATAGCTTTAATTCTTCTAAAAGACCTTTATGAAGTCGATCAGTACTTTCATTCATTTTGTCATCCACTCTTTCCATCTCGATTCTTGTCATCGATTTTTTAGGACTTAAGGAGTGGGAGACAAAGGACAGGTGAGAAGGTGCAGGAAGCGCACTCAACGAGTAAGAACGCTGCCGCTCTTTGCTCTTATCCTCAAGATTTTTGGGAGGAAACATCAACCGGAGAGATTTGACTTGAGCGAGCATTTTTTGATCTACTAAATTCCATTCAGGTAATAAATGGAGAATTTTTTTATTTGCTTTAGATAAAAGATCTTCAGAAAAACGAAGAAGAATTTTTTTACTCAATTTTTGAATCATGGATAGCATCAATTCTCCTTCATTCATAGGAGAATTTCTTCCAACCTTCAAAACATCGGTACCCTCGATTTGCCAACAAATTTTTAGGATTTTTAAATATAGTTCCTGAAGAAGAAGAGCGCGTTTAAACTGCTCTATATCGTTCGGATCCCTCATGAACTCCTTTCTTCCGTTCTTTAATAAAAAAACGAGAGCCTCATGAGAATCCATTTTAAAAGATTCATAAGGGCCTATCAAAGACTCCATTTGCGCTTTATTTTCCGGAATGTCTCTAGGAGGAGTAGCAAATTTTTGTGAAGAGGCTGGAGATGAATCTCTTACCGGTGGCTCTACAGGGGGTTTAGCCTTGATCACATGTGCTTGCGTTTTAGACGAATTTAGTACAGGATGTCTTTGGATATTTTTTAACTCTGGTAAAGGGGGAACAATTCTTTCAAACAGATCAATCTTGTCTTTTACACTATTTTTTCTATCCGAAAAGTCTAATGGAAGTCTCTCTTTTGTTGACGAACTAGACAAATTAGTTGTTGTAGTCATAATCATCCACCCTGTTATTATAGATTTCCTATATGCTAAATAAAGGATCTTAACAAGAAATTTTATCTGGAATAAAATCGAGCAAAAAATCAAATTAATGAAAACAAATGAGTTAGTTATTATATGAAAAATAAAACTATAACAACATCTATTAAACAACGCTGTGCTTGGGTTCCTCAAGATAACCTGCTGTATCAAGAATATCATGATAAAGAATGGGGGGTACCTGTTTACGAGGATCGCAAACATTTTGAATTTTTAATTTTAGAAGGTGCACAGGCAGGTTTAAGCTGGGAAACCATTCTTAAAAGAAGAGCCGAATATGCGAAGGCCTTTGACAATTTTGATTGGGAAAAGGTGGCTCTTTACGATGAAGAAAAAATGGAAGATCTTCTTAATAACCCTGGAATCATCAGAAACCGTTTAAAAGTACAGGGTGCCATCGTCAATGCCCAATGTTTTATCGAAGTCCGTAAAGAATTTGGCTCTTTTAACACTTATATTTGGTCTTTTGTGAATGGCAAGCCTATTCATCACCATTACCGTTCCATCAAAGAAATTCCTACTGAAAGCGACGAATCTAGAGCGCTTAGTAAAGATTTGCGTAAACGTGGATTTAAGTTTGTAGGTCCCACGATTATGTATGCACACATGCAAGCGATTGGAATGGTCAACGACCATACACAAGATTGTTTTCTCTATAAGCCTAAATAATTATTGCAGAGGAGGCTTCTCTAGCAAGCCTTCCATTTATGTAAAAGCATATCAGGATCGTAAGCTTGCTTAGCTTGTCTTAACGCAGGAATTCCTAAATCTTGTTCCATATTTATCCACTGCAGTAGAAGGTAGATGTAACGCAAAGTCTCTATAAAGATAAGGTGTAGTCCCTTTCACCTCATGCAGAGATTTTGCAAAATGTAATAAAGCCGTTCCAGGAGTTAACAATTCACCAATGCTAAAACCAATGACCTGTTGATCTGCATAGATAATACGTCCGAAAAGTTGGAGCTGTGGCATTAATTCCAAGGCTTCCTTACAGGAAAGATAGTCTGTTTTTTCCTGAGACTCGCCGCTTTGCTTGTGCCAGAGTTCTAATAAATCCAAAGCTTTTGCTATTTCCTTGCCTTCAAGCCAACGGGATTCCACTTTAAAATTTCGCTCCAATTGATTTAATAGATTGCGCCGACTACTTAATTCACGGCCAGCCATTGTTTGCAACTTGGTAACATGAAAAAGATAGTCAGTATCCGCACGACAAGTGGTTGAAGACATTCCCATCCCTTTAAATTCTTCAATCCAAACCTCTGGAATCGGAAAAAAACAATAGGTTTTTCCTTGCGTACATTCGGGCAATTTTAGCTGGATGCTTTTGGGTGAAACAGAAGGAATAATATAAAAATTTTTATTTTTAAATTGACCCATTACACAAGGAGTTTCACATTCAATCAGCTGAAATGCATGCTTTTTACGGAATAAATAAGCGTTTGCAAAACTATATTCTGCAAAATGCAAATCGTAATCGATGCATAATTTTTTCCATGCCGGCGCAATAATGGATTGATGATGTAAAGCAAGAGGCTCTGTTTTCATGATGGTCACTCTTAATTCATCGATGCATGCTGAAATTGATAGATTCTGGCGGTCACAATTTTCCATTGGTCTTTATTCTTCACTAATAAGAATGTGCCATGCTGCAAAAGAGTAGGCGGCCATTCATTTTTTGGATCCACAATATTTTGCAAGCGGATCGTCACATCCATCACTATAGCTTGCGGATTGAAAGCACGCGAAGAATCCATAGACATAAATATTTGACTTTTTCCAAAGGGACCCAATTTTTCTTTTTCAAAGTGCTTTTCAATTTGCGCAGGGCCCATGATCCATCGTCCCCACGGTGTAATTAAATCTCCATCCTGGGCCCAAAGAGATGACAAAGCTTGAGAATTATGTGTATTCCAAGCGGCCTCAAAGGATTTAATAAAATTTCCTAACCCTTCTAATTCTTGAGGTCCTGGATTTTGTGCAAATGTCATTGCTTTACAGCAGATAAATATGATAAAGAAAAAGCGATACATAGATTTCTCCTTTTTTATAATTTATGCTTTGAAGGAGTTAAGCACAATGATGTTATTTGATTCTTATAAATTTATTGATCTTACCCATTTAATCACACCCAATATTCCTACATGGGATCGAACTTGCGGTTTTAGCGTTGAGAATATCAAAGATTATGACCCTCATGGACATCGTTCACAAAAAATTCATTTGCAGGCGGGTGTAGGTACCCACATGGATGCACCGGGCCATTTTATTCGTGGTGGTGATAGTATCGATGATATTCCTTTGCAAAAGTTAATCGTACCTGTGTGCCTTATCAACCTGGCGGATAAAGCCGATGAGAATTATCAGCTTGCCGTCGAGGATATTGAAAATTACGAAAAACAATATGGAATGATTTTAGAAAACTCTTTCGTGATTGTATACACCGGTTGGAGTCGTCACTGGCCTGATAGTGAACGTTATTTAAACTTGGACAAAAATCTTCAAATGCGATTCCCCTCTATTTCAAAAGAAGCTGCAGAATTTCTTGTAAAAAGAGAAATCGCTGGATTGGGTATTGATACACTTTCACCCGATTGCGGCCCGCTATTCCCCGTTCACAACTTATTATTAAAAGAAGGTAAATACATTGTGGAAAACATAGCGAATGGCCACTTAATGCCTCCTCAAGGTGCCTATGTCATTTTATTACCTTTGAATATGGATTCCACTGAATCACCCATCAGAGCTGTAGGTATTATTTCAAAAACTTAAAAAAAAGTCACACATAACCCTTATTTGATCCCTTTTAGGGCAAAGGATGTATATGGTCGCAAAGGAAATAGTAGAAAAATTATTAAGTTTTGCTGATATACATATCGATGGTCATCGTCCCTGGGATATTCAAGTGCATGATGATCGTCTGTACGATCGAGTTTTATCAAAACAAAGTCTCGGTTTAGGAGAAGCTTACATGGAATCTTGGTGGGACTGCGAGTCCCTCGATGTACTGTTTACCAAACTCTTAGACGCAAAACTCGATCAAAAAATTAAAACCCACCCTCAACTTGCTTTTCAAATATTTCTACATCGCCTCATCAATCATCAGACACGCGACCGGTCCAAAAAATCCGTTCAACATCACTATGATCTAGGCAATCGTCTCTTTCATGCAATGCTTGACCCCTCTATGAATTATAGCTGTGCCTTTTGGGAACAAGCGACAACCCTAGAAGAAGCTCAGCGCGATAAAATGGAATTAATTTGCCAAAAACTACAGCTAGCTCCCGGCATGCGTCTTCTTGACATAGGATGCGGCTGGGGAGGATTAGCCAAGTATGCAGCCCAAAACTATGGAGTAGATGTTCTAGGGATCACCCTATCGATCGAACAAAAAAAATGGATCGAGGGACACTGTCACAATCTTCCTGTTGAGGTCCACTTATTAGATTACAGGGATCTTCAGGGCTCATTTGATCGTATTGTGTCCGTAGGAATGTTTGAACACGTTGGCTATAAAAATTACACAAAATTGATGCATACCGCTTTTAAAAATCTTAAAGAAGATGGGCTTTTTTTACTCCATACGATAGGCACCAATGCCACTAAAAAAGCTGGCGATCCATGGATCAATAAGTACATTTTCCCGCAAGGAATGCTGCCTTCCATCGCGCAAATTGGTCAGGCCTTAGAACCCTACTTTGTCATGGAAGATTGGCATAATTTTGGAGCCTATTATGATCATACTCTAATGGCCTGGCATCAGAATTTCAATGCCCATTGGAATGATCTAAAAACGCAATACGACGAAACATTTCGCCGAATGTGGAATTATTACCTTCTCTCCTGTGCAGGTCTTTTTCGCTCACGGCAAATCCAACTTTGGCAGATTGTCCTTTCTAAAAATGGAGTGAAAGGAGGATATCGATGCCGTTATACGAAAGAGGCTTGTTTAGCAACCTCTTCAATGTGACTCGTCATGAAAAGCTACTCTTAGATTGCCAGAGGGTCTAGATTTATGCCTAAGCAGTACTCGTATAAAAAACAGATGTGCCCTAACTTAAATTAGGGCATCATCTCCACAAAAGCATGATTAAGAGAAGTTAAAGCGATGGATTTTTGTTCCCCAAGAACCATTAAAAAAGGTATTTTTAAATATAAATAAACTATGATCTGCCCATTTACAATCTAGAAAATCCACTTGGAACGGTTCTAAGAGATTTAAAGGGAGCAATTTTTTTAAGTTAAGCTCTAAAAAATAAATTTGATTATCCTTTGTTGCTATCACCAGTTTACCAGGTGTGACCTGCTTGCAGGAAAGTCTCCCCTTTAAACCAGAATCAAACAAAAGCCGATCCTCTTCTTGACTTAATATTTTTTTAAGATAAAATTTCCCCTCTAGAACATACAAAACTTGGTTAAGAAATAAACCTACAAAGCTTGCCTGTGGGGGTAACTGAAGACATTTTGTTTCATCCGTATTTAAATCATAAAAGTTCACTTCAACAAAACCATTTTCTTGTTTATAGCCATGAGTGACAATAAAATGATTAAAAAAAGAACAACGTGTCAATATCTCATCGTCATCATCATCTAAGACTGCAAAGCCATTTTTTCTAAAAGCCTCTTGAGAAAATGTTTTGATTATTTTTTGAGTTTTTAGATCCCAAATCTTAAAGTTATTCCAGGAAAATACCCCTATTTTATCCTGGCTAAGGATTATAGGGTTTTCACAATAGGAAATATATTCACCACTACTAGGTTCATATCTTTCATTAAATTCGATAGCCTTGGGTAGAGTATAAATACAGGTATCCAAACGGGTGAGATCCCATATTTTTAAAGAGTGGTCTCTTTGCGCGGAAATCACCCATTGCTGATCTATTTTCAAAATATAGTTATCCTGACTTACTGCATCTGAAAAAAAGGGAGCCACAACGGCTTTATTCTCTACATAGTTAATCAACCAACCTTTTTTATAAGTAGTAATGATGTCGTCATCATCATCGTCAAAATATCTATCCATGTATTCTGTGTAACACCCATGCACGTCACAGGATAAAAGAGATACTTTTGAAGATTGATGGAATAACTTGGTAGAGTAGTCAGAAGTCCTTAAGAGGATGTATTCATCATTAACGGGCAAGGGTTTTGTACCCGGTAATAACTCACAAGAGACTTGGTATTTGCCTGCCAGTATATTTTCTTCTAAATGATAAAAATTTTTTAATAAAATATCTTGGATGGAGTTGTGATCTAAACCTTGACGCATCAAAAACAACTTTAATCTGAATGAAACATGATAATGATCTTGTCCTAGGCGTACCTTTACCCCATATAAATGGGTCTTTTCGCTCATAAAGTCACAAAATTGATGATTCAGACAGGCTAAAGTCCCGCCCTCTTTTAAAAGAGAGCTGTTTTGTATCATATATAAAAATATATCTTGGGGAACATCTAGGTTTGCTATTTTTAAAGACATCGATCCCTCCTTTGCCTCATGGATAAATAGAAAAGATTAGCAAACAAGATCTATATCTGCGATCACAAAAACGTAAAAGAAATTTTTCCATCGGGATCAAATTTGATTGACTTCCTTTTTTCTATTTGGATAATATTTTCAAAATAATCTTATGAACATGTTTAAAAAATTACTTACTATTATATTTCTAACGCCTTCTTTATTGATTGCTTATATAGATGAACCCTACCATGAAACCGCTTTCATTGGGCCTGCTCATACGTTTTATGGATTGAGCTATTATAGCTATTATCACACTAAACATTTTTGGGATTCTCAAGGGAAGCGGCTCCCCTCCTTTAATCCTTTTACCCGCAAATCCTACCGCTTGGATATGGAATATACTCTAAGCAGCTCTCAATCTGTTTTTGTGAAAGGAGGATATACGATGGTAGAAGAACGGTTAAATGGCAACAGTCGAGGCATTGAAGATCCTGAAGCGAGTTGGCAAACACTATTGTATGCGGATACCCGCAGTGCCCTTTCAGGAAAATTAACGCTGATCATTCCTGTGGGACCCAAAAAATCTTGCGTTAGATTTGGACAATGGGGCGGAGAAATTAAAGTCTTATACTCAAAAATCTTTGACCACTGGAAAATACCTTTTTGGATAGACATGGGACTAGGATATCGCTTGTATGGCGGATTTCCTTCAGATCAAATACGCGCCAGTTTATCCATCGGATGGAAAGGAACTGCTCGTTTTTGGTTAATAAGCTCGTCCCAACTTTATTATGGAGTGGGAAATGGAAAAAAAGATGCGAATCAAAATAACATCTGTTTTCATCCTAACTTTCGCCTACTCACTTCCCAGGTACAGGCAATTTATCAGATGTTTGACTGTCTAGCTTTTAATATAGGAGGATACCTCCATCTTTGGGGAGAAAATATAGGCGCAGGAGGAGGTTTTTATGCAGGCTCTTGGATTTTATTTTAGTAAAGTTTCGATTTTTTTTCTTATCCTTCTCTTTCATCACTTCGATCTAGAGGCTAAAGAAAATCCCCCCTCCTCTTATTATCTATCCGATACCCATCCTATTAAGCCGACTTTGGATGCTCTTTTTTCCACTTCAAGAGTACTTCTTAACGAGAAAAGCATGAAAAAGGCCGGATTTATCATTTCTAAACCGCGACCTTTTACCAATCTGATTATCGCCTCACATCCAGCCATGCCAGGTTATATATTTAAACTTTACCTAGATGCACAACGTCTACATAAACATAAGCCAGAACTTCATTTCTGGATGATGCGTATCCAAGGAGCCTTAGCGGTAAGAGACACCATAGAAACCTTTCAACTCCAAGACCTAGTAAAGGTTCCCCAGAAATGGCTTTATCAGTTACCCATAAAACCCAAGGGAAAAAAAGGATATATCAGAAGGCAATACATTCTTGTGGAAGAAGATATGGATCTGGTCTCTTCTGAAGACAACGAACGTCTATGGAGAAGCGATTACGTCACTCCAGATCTGCTAAACGCCATTTATATTATTCTCTCAAAAGTGGGTTTGAGAGATTGTACCAAACCCGACAATCTGCCCTTTTCTTGGGATGGTCGCGTATCCTTTATTGATACGCAAAGCCATGGCGGAAAAGTACCGTTTAAACGACTGGAGTCCTGGTTATCTCCTTTGAATCAACTGTATTGGTCAAAATTAACTGCCCCATGAAAATTGGCTTCTGAGAATTAGAAGCTAAGCGAATTTTTAAAAGAGTCTTCTTTGTTGAGACTCTTAAAATTGTTTTAAGAACTACTGCTGAAAAGGGAAATAAACCCATCACTCGAGTCCATTGAATCTTTCGATTAATACACCATGGGCCAAAAACATATTAAAAATATTTTTAAGGAAATAGCATGAAAAAAATTAATTTCATAGTTGCATCAACAGCTCTTGCATGGATCTGTCATGGATACGGTATGGACAAGATAAATAAACCCACTGATAGTTATGGTTTTCAAAGGTATGGAAAAAAGACAGTAGAATCTATCCAAGGACATGGGGAGATCATTCTAGATGGCACCATAGTACTAGAACTTGTACGCATTAACGGCAATTTAAATGCTGAAGAATCCGCCATTGGAAGCTTGCAAGTCAATGGACAAGTGGACCTTAAAAATTGTGTCGTTAATAACCTGGCAACTATTAATGGTTCCCTGCATGCAGATAATACTAAATTTCTAAAAGAGTTATCTGTGGCTTCAGAAAGAATTACCTTAAAGACATGTTCTGTGGATTCTTTGATTATTCGTGAAGTGAGTGGCTATGATGGCATTCAAGTACTTGACTTACGCATTGGAACAAAGATTACTGGACCTATTGTAGTAGAATCTGGTCATGGTGAAATTTGGCTTTCTTCTAGTAGTGAAATTTCTGATCAAGTCAGCGGAGCTAAAGTAGTTAAAAAATGAAAACGGAATGGACTATTCTCATCAAGATAAATAGTCATCCGTCTTTCAGTCTATACCACTCCAATCACTGGTCAGAAAGGTGTCGATTATACCTTTTAGCACAAGCCACGCCAGAGCGACCTGGCAGTTCTTTTGCCAATTCTTTCCATGCAATGGAAGGCTGACCTTTATATGTAATGCGATATTTATCTAAGATAGACAAAAGTTTAGCATCTTCTTCTGCTGTCCAGGGCTCCTTACTAAGACTGGGGTCTAAGACTAGCCAACTCGCTCTACACTGATTAGCTGTTTTGCTCGGTATTTTTTCGCTGATTTTATTCCAATTAATATTCCTTTTGGCATTAACATAAGACTGCGCAAGTTTTATTAACAAGTCTCTTTCTTCTGTCGTCCATTCTTTACTACCAGATAAATTGAGTGTTGAGGCTTTCCTCTTACATTCGCTTTCGGTACGATTTTTTAGGGTTTCTGCTATTTTAGACCAATTATCTCGATGTTTTTGGTAGGCTTGTTTTAATGAAGCAATTTCGCCAGAACTCCATTTTTCTTTACTCATTTCATAATATTTATTTCTGCACTGTTTAGAGGTTCTCGTCATTACACTTGCGGCAATCGTATTCCAATAGTCTTTTATGGAATCTTCTACTTTTTCCATGGCTTCATTTAAGCGGGCTAATTCATCGACTAGCCATGGCCCTTTATTCAATTTATTTATCTCACGAGCTGTTTTTTTTATTTTACTTTCAGACACATCTTCATCAAAAGAAGAAAAATCAGAGATTGTCTCTTCTAAACCAGAATTTGAAGAATCAGAGATCTTTCTTTTTTTATGCGATGTTTCGTCTGAATTCTCAATGCTCTCAAATTTTCTTTTTCCAAGTATGGCTTTATCTTCTGCTTGTATAGAGGAAGCAGGATCTTGGATCAATTTTTTTCCTGTCTCACTGATTAAAGAGAATTTTTTACTAATCTTAGGAAAAAGAAGAGTAAATTTAATAGGTCCAGAGGAAACTTTAGGAACCTCATCTACTACATTCTTAGAACAATAATTTTTATCCGATGGATTCATCTGTATAGACATCTTAATTCCTTGTAAAATTTAATTTAAATAACAATTATAGAAAACAAGCAATAAAAAAAGATTAATTTTTAATTAAAATTTGTTAAAAAACGTAAAATCATACAGATTCATTCATTTCATTTCAAAATATAATCGATTTTTTTCAACAATGAATAAAAGAAAACTCATTTTAAGCTCCTAACGGCTTTTTGAAACCTGAGTTTTGATTTTTTTTAGCCCTTTGATAACGTCAAAGCCTTGGAAAGTCAAAACTCAGGTTAAAAATCATAGAGACTTGTCCCTGCATCTTTGTTGATTGAAGAGAATCACTCAGCAGATCTAACTTCAAAGCTAAGGATGAATGTTTCCCTAGTGAAGAGGGCTGGAGCGTCGTTTTTTCAGTGGGTGCAAGTCAAGTTCTTAAAATCTAAAAAAAAACATCTCTATGCTTTTCTATTAAATATTTCCGTTGTACATCAGTAATAGAATGTATTAAAATTAATTTCAGAGAATCTGTGCGTTCTTTTGAAAGGTGGTTTAAAGTATCAACAATCGCGTTCAAGGCTCTTGAAAAAAGAGGATTTTCAGGATTTTGACTGGCTCTTAAAACATTTACAAGAGCTGTTTCAATAAACGGTTCTTCATACTCAATCTCTTCGCTTTCTATGTCTTCAACCAATCCACTACTTCCGTAAGAAAACACATCACTCTCTCCACTTAGGTCAGAGGAATCGTCATCCATTAATTCATAGGAATAAGAACTAGCCCGGCTATTATAGGAATCATCTGCCTCTATAGAAATAGAGTCTTCCTCTTCCGTAGAAAGAAGATAATCGATAATATCTTCCTCATCATCTAAAATGGAGAATAGACAGGCTAACAATGGATCGCGTTTACTAGGATCTGAAAATTTCCCCACCTGATTGATCATCGAATAATGATTGACCCTAAATTGGGGATCCACAAAATCTTTTCTTAGCTTTTGGGAAAGCATGAATTTCCCTTCCCTAACAATGGCTTTTAGCTTTTCTTCTGTTAGGATGGATTCAAGGTTTGGAATTACCTCTTTTCCATCGATTTCAAATAATTGAATGAGAGAATAGAGAGTAGAATTAGATAAAGCAGCTAAATTGCATGTCTTACAATATTCGGCAATGACCCCTATATCCTCATTTTCCAAAATCACTTGAGGAGTATAAAAAAGATTTTTTATGAAATTTTCAAAATAATGCAAAGGTTTATTTCGCATCGCGTCTGGAAAAAAATAAAAACAATCCTCTTCATCTTTGAAGATAGAAAATAAATACTCCAAGAGTTCATCACGGTTTTGAACGTTCGAAAATTTCCCCACGTGATTGATGAGTGAATAAAGGTGTATTCTAAATGTGTGATTCACCTCTTCTTTTATGTCATTTTCCTTTTCGAGTCTCTCTGAGGAAGAAAGATTAGTTAATTTCTGTAAATTTTTATTCATCCTATAATGTTTTATAGCAGATTTCCCGTGCTTAACAATCTCTTCCAGTTTTTCTTTTGTGAGTATGGATTCTAAATGGGGAATACGCGCCTCTTCAGCTCTTTCAAACAATTCCATGAGGCAGTAGAGGGCTGCAGGAGAGAGGGTATTTAAATCAGATCTCTGGCAACACTGTAGGAGGAGATCGAGATCCTTTTTTTCCAATTGAAATTTTTTTGAATGAGCCAGGTAGAGGATAAACTTTTCAAAATATTGAGGAGGGATCTTTTGCAGCTGCAAGCTGAAAATTTTTATGAACAGTACAGATAAGGGAGAGTTGTCTATCTGCGCATCAGACACATGCACATAGACATCTTTAAAAAATTGAGGATTTTCAGGAGATTGAACCATCCCCACTTTTAATTTTGAGGCCTTCATGTCTTTGCTTTTACAAAATTGAATAGAAGGATAGTTTTCGAAAACTTGTTGTAAATTTGCTGATATCGGCGTTGTCATTTTTAACCTTTTTGATTTCATTAGATAAGAATAGACCCATGACTCGTTCGTTCTGGGTCTTTAATAAAGAATAGACAATAGTCGTCTCAAATTTGGTTTTTGAGCATCCAAGTCTACGTACGCACAGCGCATTGTTTTCGTGCGCTTGCTATTTCAAAGATATTCGTGTGATCCTTACAGACCATCACTTTCCCATCAGAAGTATTATTATTATTTTTGGACAACGAATAAGATATCTAATTTAAACAGATTCTGTCATTAAATTAATTAAAATAAATTCTATAATTTAATTTTTAGTTATAAATAAGCAGTAAACAATCTAATTATACTAAAATGGTAAATAAAGAATGGGGGATAAAATTTAGATACGGACGCCTACTTGATTACCTGATTCGTAACGACGCAAACCTAGATAAAAAATAGAAAAAGATAAAACCCATAAAAGGCAAGCTCCTCCTACCACTGCAAGAAGATGCATCCAAGAAAATTCACGGACAAGTTCTACAGGTAAATAGCTAATTAATCCAGCAGGTAGTACTGTGAACATCATAAAACGTAAAATATCGCTGTAGATATTACTAGGATAAAGAGCGAAGAGGAACAAAGAATCACAGTACTTCTGGGCTAATGTTTCAATAGGCCCTAGCCAAAAAGCCATACTATGAGAAATGATGGACATGGAAGCAAACACAGAACAGCCACAAATAATGCCAATGATAATCATGCTGAGAGTGTATAAATCTGTCATCCCTGTCAAAAGAATTAATAAGCCCGAAGTGAGTAAATGTCCCCACCCCTTTGGCATGGAACGAGACCCAATAATATGAACTAGAACATTTTTAGGTTGAGTCATGAATGGATCTAAGCCACCCGACACAATATGGCGCGCTAAAGGCTTTACGCCTCCAAAACAGATTTGTCTTAGTCCATAAGCACCGGTGCCTATAGCCATCAAGGCTGCCATATCACGAAACTGCCACCCCCCAATATCATTAAACTGCGTGAAAAAAATCCACCACATAGAAAAAAAGATCATGTTGTTCAGTAGCATTAAAAACATTTCAAAAAGAAAATTCCAACGCAAACTTATAGAAGCTTTCATACTAGTTTTTAATAAATAGAAATAAAAAACGAGAGTTCTATAACATAACGAGGTGATCCTGAGGGGAGATTTTGTCCCAGAGTGTTGCCGACGCATCTTTAGATAGAGCTCCTGATTTTAATATTATGAGTATTCACGAAGTTTTAGTTCTACCGAAAATCCATGCTTTGAGAAGTTGTCGCAAATGTTCATCCGCCCTCCACATTCAACATCTTAAGTCCGCGCTGATATAATGTATAAAGAAGAACTAAGCCAGCCCCACACCATATGAGGGTAGATGTAAGAAAACTAAGGATAGCGGCCGTTTCAAAATTAAATATCAAGCCACTTCTTCCTCCTAAAATAGCTGGAAAGGGAGTCCACTGGGCAATCGTCTGCATCCACTGGGGGTAGACCGTTAAGGGTAGCATCAAACCCCCAAACACAAAAAGAAACTTTTCCCACACCCAACGCCAAGGCTCTACCTCATCCACAAAAAATGCAGATATTCCAACAACCAGGGTAAAGACTAAGCTTAAAAAGCCTCCAAGCGCTCCTAAGAAAAGAGCAAGAATAAAGGCAGGCCAAGGAAGAGGTAAGGAACCTGTCCAAAAATAGGTAAAAGAAAATCCCACAAAGCCCAGAACACACATATTTAAAAGTAAACCTCCCAACCCTTCTACTATTTTTGAACCCAAATAGGAGATAGGTCGAGGAAGAAAGTAGGCTAATTGTCCCGTTTTTAGTTCATACTCCATATCAATTTCAATATCAGGAACAGCAATCAAGATCCATTCATTGAAGGCTATATACCAAAGGAGAAGTTTAGGATCTAGATCTACTGCCCCTACACGGGCAGCCGCCACCTTCCAAATATGTGCAAAGATTAATAAACAGGTCACTTTGAAAATACTGAGTCCAACTAGGAGTTTATAATTTCTCAGATTATGCAAAATAGACATCTTAAAAAGAGCTAAGTATTTATTCCATTTAACGGGTAAGACCATAAATCTCCCGTATAATCTCTTCCATCGAAGGATCTTCTATTGTCATATCTCTTAAGTTAGCCACCTTTAAAGCTTCTTGAAGGACTTGTTCTACTCCCACTGTCGCTAGATCAATTTCACAGACATAATGATAATTTTCTGATTCAACCTTCTTGATCCCAGGAATAGATAAATGGAGTTTTTCCACATCAGTGATGAGTGTGACGATTTTGCGACGCACATACTTTCGTTTAAGATCTCGAATAGAACTGTCCATGACTATAGTGCCTTTATCTAGAATCAGAACACGATCAGCGACTTCTTCGATATCGGCCATATCATGTGAAGTCAGAAAGAGAGTGGTTTTTTCTTCCTCAGAGAGTTTATTCAATAGATGGCGAATGGTCAGTTTAGCATTAATGTCTAAGCCAATCGTCGGTTCGTCCAGAAAAAGTATTTTGGGTTTATGTAGAAGGCTTGCTACAAGCTCACAGCGCATCCGCTCACCTAACGATAATTGTCGAACGGGTTTAGTAATAAAAGACTGTAATTCAAATAGTTCAGTCAGTTCATGCAATCTTTTTTTATAATAACTACTGTCTAGTTCATAAATTTTTGAAAGTAAAAAAAATGTATCTGAAGCTGGGAGATGATACCAGAGCTGAGAACGTTGTCCAAATACGGTTCCAATAGAAAAACCGAGTTTGTGCCTATCTTGCCAGGGTAACAATCCCAGAACCTCCATGCCGCCCGAACTAGGATGCAAAATGCCTGTGAGCATTTTTATGGTGGTGGACTTCCCTGCCCCGTTAGGGCCAATAAATGCAACGCGTTCCCCTATTTGAACCTGAAAGTTTAAATCTTTAATAGCCGCAATCGTTTCAATTTTTGGCCGAAAAAGGCTCTTCAGAGTTCCTTTAAACCCGGGTAGCATTTCACGCACTTCAAATCTTTTGTATAAATTTTGCACGGAGATTGCAGGTGTCATAGAAGTCTCAAAAATGATTGGAAAAAATTAAACATATAAAAAAAAGAATAGATAAGCAAGCTTACAAAAGAACAACAAAGACGATTCTCTAGGGGAGAATCGCCGAACGGATCCAGGTCTCTAAATCTTTTCGCATTTGGTCCAAAGATTTTTTCTGTATATACATCATATGCCCTGCATCGTAATAATGCATTGCAATATTTTTTTGCAGATCCGGAGTTAATCTAAGATGGTTAAAGGTGTAATCTGTCGCAAAAAATGGAGTGGCTAAATCAAAATAGCCACTGCCTACAAAAACCTTTAACTTTTTATTTTTGATCATCACATCATGTAAAGGCTCAGACATATTTAAAAATTGATTTTTCGCTTTATTAAAATTCCAGTCGCTATTGATGGGGGCTAAAATCTTATATTCTCGATCACTTTTCACCTTTAAATCTTTAATTAAATATTGATTAAAAGCAGCCGTAAATGCCCCTGTTATAGCCTCAAAGCTGGGATCATAACTAGGAAAATCGCAAGATGTTTCTAAAGATTCTCCAGTGAAGCGACTATCAAAGCGGCCAATGGTTAGATTTTTTGTTCTCAATAATTCCATACAAAACCGATAGGGATTCACACGTAAGTTAGAGCGGGCAATAAAGTCTGGAGATAGCCCTGTAAAATAGGCCAACTTCTGCACAGTTCGCTCATAATCCGAGGGAGGAATTTTATCTCCTTGCATTAAAGCTAAGGTGTAATCGGTCAGAGCAAACTGCTTAGCTTCCTCCAATGCCTTATTGAGATCTTTTTGAAAATCTTCGTTTAACTTTTGATGATACCAAGCTGTAGCCACATAAGTGGGCAGATACAAAGGATAGGGTAGATCATTTCCCTTGCTACAGTCATAAAGCGTTTGAAAGTTTAAGACGGACGAAATCAGAATGACCCCATTGATGTAAATATGCTGATCTTCATGCAGATGTTCTGCTAAGCCAGCTGCACGAGTTGTTCCATAACTCTCGCCAGCAAGAAGTTTCGGAGAATCCCACCTCTCATAGGTCGTGATAAATTGTCTGATGAAATCTCCAATAGATTGGATATCCTCTTCCACCCCGTGAAATTGCTTCGCATCTTCTCCTGGCGCTGCACGACTGAGTCCTGTCGATACAGGATCAATAAAGACTAAGTCTGCTAAATCAAGGATGGAGTATTCATTATTGACCACTTGATAAGGGGGAAGCCCCTCTCCCTGCTCATTCATTAGCACGCGTCGAGGGCCAAACAATCCAATGTGCAACCAAACAGCCGATGAACCAGGTCCACCGTTAAAGCAAAAGACTATGGGTCGGTCCGTGGTATCTTTCACCCCTTCTTTAAAATAGGCCGTGTAAAAAATACTAGCCTTGGGTAGATGCTGTTCATTTCTTAGAATTAAGTTTCCGGCAATCGCCTTGTATTGAAACTCTTTCCCATTCACTGTGATATCATGCAAGGTCTCGGCTATTTCCTCTTTTAAACAGTCTTTGACGATTGCCAAATCTTTAGACGATCCATTTTTTTCAGAAGTTGCGAGAGTCTCTTGGGCAATTAATGAAAATGCTAAAAGAGAAGCTAAAATGGTTAAAGTTATACAGCCTGATGTTTTGAACATTCTATTTCCTCATTTATAATTCTTCACGTGATTATTAATTTTTGAGCGCTTGCTTCTGTGACTCTAACTCTTTAATACGCGTTAACAATTTTTCATTTTCATCCTGAAGATCCTCGTAAGACTGCATAACACTTTGCCAGAGTCTATTGTCTTTTTCTTCTTGTACACTAAAATGCTTCGCCTGCTGCTCAGCCACTTGGCCATATACTCCCTGAATACGCACAGGGCATATTTGATCAAACAAATAAGTATTTTGCCTTCTTTCTCTGTTTAAGTGGGAGTTTTTCGCTGCATCTAAAAAAACTTTCTGACGTTTTTTAGACTCTTGTTCTAGTTCATTCCAAGACCATTCATGCTGAGGTTTACCAATTTTTTTATTAAAATATTCTTGTAAAGGAGTATACGGATTATTCCCCTTGGAAGCTGGCTTGGAGAATATAATTTTCTCTGGAACGTCGGGATCTTTTTTAGAGAATCGTAAAGTCACGGATGTCCAGGCATACTTTGTCTTCACATCTTCTAAAGGTTCTGACTGCTGTTTTAACCAGTAATTTTTATCGATGGAGATGTTCTGCGTATTCGTTAAACGAAAAGCGTACGTTTCTATCTCCTCTCTTCGCAACACTTGTCCGTCACCACCCTTTATGTAAAATGCGTCCAAAAGTATTTTTAGTGCTTTTTCTCGGGATTTTTCTAAATCCAAGATGGAGGGAGAGAGCGGACGAAGGTCCTGCGGGGTCATCAAGACTAAGTGTTGAAGAACTTTCTTTTTTAATTGATAGTAGTGCGAATGCGGGTAAAGAAACTGCGAATTTTTGGAACTTTCTAAACGTTTTTTTAATTCCCTCTCTGTCTTTAAATCTGTTTGTTCCACCTGATGTGAACAGGCTTTAGCAAAAGCGTGAAGAGCCTCTAATTCTTCTTTCGAAAAAGAGCCTGAAACACTCTTCATGAGGTCATGAATCTGCTGATCTGTCAATTCCTTATTTTTTCTAAAAGTTTTAAGAAAGGAATTTTCCAGTGCCATTATTTTTTTTAAACGTTTTTCAACAGTATTTTTTTGTTCAAAAGTCATTTCGGGTTTCATTAAGCCCATTAAGCGCTGAAAAAATGCTTCGCTCTGCAGTTCTTTTTTAATGCCATGTTGGTGGATGCGAGCGATTTTTTTATGCATTTCATCTTGAACCGATTTTTCTAGACGATGCCTTTGCTCTTGATTCAGCTCGATGGCTTTAGCATATTTGAGAGCTTCTTCTGGAGTCAAATTCCATTCATAATACTTCAAGAGATACTCTTCATAATGCTTGGTCGATTTAAAGGCAAAGGGTTGCTTCAACACTTGTGGAGATGCACCATCGATTTTCCATTTAAAGTATTTATTTAGAAAAGTCGTAATTTCAGACGGAGGATTTTTTAATAATTCTTGAAATTCATGCGGAGATTTTTGAGAAAAAGTGAAAGGATCAGATAGTTTCCGCCAAAAAAAGTCTTGCATTTGCTGCCATTCCTGTGGATTAAACTCCCGTCCTAATTGAGCTTGAATTTGAATTTTTGCCGTCACGCGCTTTTTATTTGTGGCCTCTTCAATGGCTTTGGGTAATAAGCCTTCCTTTAATAAAAAATCTTTACGCAATTTTTTTTGTATATGGGTTTTGTTTAACGCAGACTGAGCTTGAAAGGCATGAACAAGAGAACGACCTTCTCGTTTTTGAGCCGTTTTAAGAATGCTCTCTTCCCTATCTTTTTTGGCTAATCTAGGCAAACAGATTAGGCCTAAGCGATGATGAATCCATAAAGAAGCTTTTAGAGAAACAAACCCCACACATAATGAGGCAAAAAAGGCCGTGGCAAATTTGACGACATTTAAAACAACTTTACCTAAATTTTGAGGATTAGGAAGCGCTCTCATGATTTGCTGCAATCCTCGAGATAACTTTCTGCGATAGGCCCCTTCAGGCTTATCTATCTTTGAAGCACAGATGACCCGATTTCCAGCCCATGCGGCTCCATATGCAGCCATAGATAAGGGCTGCACAGCAATTAAGGCGGGTGTTGCCAATGCATTTAAAAAAAATCCTGAAAAGTCTAATCCTAGGACGGCGAAATTTAAGACACGCGCTTTCCATCCAAAGCCTGTCCTGCTCTTAGCTTCCATGCTTTTCATCAAAGGATCTAAATGCGCAGAGGGAGAGAATGAATATAGTCTATTTTTAAAGGTGGTCATATTCAATGCGGACATAAGAAAATCCAATAAAGTTAAAAAAACAAATAAAGTGACTATTATACTTAAATTTTTTGTAATAAATCAATTTATTTAATTATCAAAAAATTTAAATTAAGATAACTCTGAATGACTTCAATTAATGTAACAAAGGTCTATGTTAATCTGTGTTGTAAAATCCCTATCATTTGATCAAATCTTTAACCCTAATGAAGAAATGACATGGGCGCCTTGCCGCAATATTTCTTGCCAAGCCTGTTCTTCATCCCTAGGGTGCAGGTTGACAGGTTTGCATGCATCCATAATTACATAGACTTCATATCCTAAACTGATGGCATCTAAAACTGAATATTTTACACAGTATTCAGTCGTGAGTCCAGCCACATAAAGCGTTTTTATCCCCTTTGTTTGCAGATACTCATGCAAGCCAGTCGACTTCAAATGCCCATTATCAAAAAAAGCGCTGTAGCTATCTATATTTTCATCAGTGCCCTTATGAAAAACTTTATGGACTTTTTGATGATTCCAGTCTTTTGAAAATTCTGCCCCTGAAGTCTTTTGTACACAGTGTCGTGGCCAAAGAATTTGTTTAAGACCATTTAAATCGATGACATCACCTACGTCTTTGCCATGTGTCTCAGCAAAACTTCCGTGTCTATAGGGATGCCAATCACCAGTGGCTATAATAACATCAAAAGGATAGTCAAGGAGTTTGTTAATCACGGGAAGGATTTGATCACCATTTTTCACACCTAAAGCTCCGCCGGGTAAAAAATCGTTCTGCACATCGACAATCAATAAACCTGTCACAACCATCTCCTAATAAAACACCTATTCAAATTTATACTCATAAACTTTCTTCAAGCGTGATATAGTCATGAGAAGTATGACTACGAATATTTTTTATCAATTCAATTTTTAAATCGTACAAAGACTTCTCCATTCCTACAACATATTGATGCGGGTTCATAAAACGTTTAATTCCCACATGGAACTTGCCCAATTCACGTAATGTTTTTGCACGTATTTCTTCTAAAGAAGGCAATTTATAAATTAATTTTCCCTCCCTAAATATAGGCACTAAAAGGTCTTCTTCTTGCATGCCCTTTTTTAGGATTTTTTGTTTGGTGGGATCAAAAGGATCAATTAAACATGTCTCTTGATTAAGATTTGCATTCACATCATAAATAAGATCCGCAATATTCGTTTCATTAGACTTACTATGGTAACGACGCACCTGTAAAATGCCAGGATTAGAAACTTTAATCATCTGCTCTGAAAGTTTAAGCTTATACTTCCAAGGTCCCCCCGGGTCTCTTAGGGCAGAAATTTTATAAACTCCATCTAAGGCAGGTTGATCTTTGGAAGTGACCAAATTGGTTCCTACTCCCCAAACGCCGATTTGTGCCCCCTGTCTCTTTAGCTCACTAATTAACGTCTCATCGAGTTCATTGCTAGCCACAATAGCCGCATGGGGAAACCCCGCCTCATCTAACATTTGACGACTCTTGATACTCAAATACGCTAAGTCTCCCGAATCTAAACGAATCCCTTTTAAGGTTTTACCTTGGCTTTTCAACCACTTTCCTACTTCAATGGCTTTTTTGACGCCTTCCAAACTATCATAGGTGTCCACTAAAAAGACTGTATTGGCTGGCATCGTCTGGGCTAATGTTTGGAAAGCTTCTAATTCATCATCAAAGACCATCACCCAACTATGGGAATGCGTGCCGCGTACCGGGATCCCAAATAATTTGCCTGCCAAAACGTTGGAGGTTGCACTGCACCCCCCTATATAAGCAGATCGACTCGCTGTTAAACTTCCATCGATTCCTTGAGCACGCCTTAAACCAAATTCTAATACCTGGTCGTCTTTCGCCGCAATCCGCACCCGCGCAGCTTTCGTGGCAATCAATGAAGGAAAATTAATTAAATTTAACAAAGGACTTTCTAGTAATTGACACTGAATTAAGGGTCCTTGAATTCTAAGTAAAGGTTCATAGGGAAAAGCTATCGTCCCTTCAGGCATAGCATCCACCTGACACGAAAAACGCATTTTGGACAAATAGTCTAAAAACTCCGGGCAAAAACACCGTTCCCCATCGCTATTCTCCAATTCAGATAAATACTGTAAGTCGCTGGAATCAAAGTGAAAATTTTGTAAATAGTCAATGACTGCTTCCAAACCTGCTGCAACAGTAAATCCGCCTTGAAAAGGAGCACGGCGAAAAAAAAGGTGAAATACCGCCTCTTTTTTATCCAACCCAGATTTCCAATAACCATTGGACATCGCTAATTGATAGTAGTCAGTCAAAAGTGCAAGGGACTCTTTGTAAATCTGTGTACGTTTTTTTTTCGCCATGCTTCCTCGTTTTTTCTATGAATCGCCTGACATTCAGACCCTATAACCTAGGATCTCAACATTTAAATTCTTAGACTCTCTTCCATCTTCAGTTCAGCATACAAACTTTCAGACGTTTTATTCTACCCATAAAACTCATCTGGAGATGAAATGTAAAAATAAGGTGTCCAACAAATTTCCCTTTCATTAAAAATTGATAAGGGTAATATAACCCTTGAGAAACATAACTTTGCATCATGAGCCGTTTTAAACTTCAGGTGAGCATGTATAGACTTTTATTAATCCTCAGCATTCTTTTTTGCAGCCCTTTCTTAAAAGCTCAAGGTACCGAAGAAATGTATTTACGAGACAATCTTCGCTTGGCTCGCATAGGGGATTTCATCGTTACTTCTCAGAATAAAACATATACGGTTTTACTCATCGATGACCTAGGAGCACAAGAAATCGCTATTGAAGAAATTACAGTTCCGATGAATCAAATTCCAAGCAGTAACTTTTCATGGAAAAATTGGATAAGTCAAGGAGCACCTGGCCATACCTGTTGGGTGCGTTATGTGGTCAACACAGCGACTGGACATATGAAACAGTATTATTCATATACTAAAAAAGGCTGGTTTGCGATTCCAGAGGGTGATAATTTCCTTTCGACCCTGCTCAATTTAAAACTCCGCAAAGTTCCCTTATCCGAAAGAAAAAAAGTGGGACCACCGCCTCCTCCACGTGTGACAGATACGCGTCCCTATTGGCAACCTAAGTTAACTTTCGAGGGTCAAAACATTTCCGGAGTTAAATTCGATACCTGGCGTACCTTTTGGCCTAAAGATGGAAGTGAGTTATCAGGAAAAATTATTGAAGTTTTCGTACCCCAGAATCCGGGACAATATCCCTCTTATTTCCCCTATTGGTTACAAATTAGCGGCATTGTAGGCAAAGCGAAAGTGCATATTATTGATAGCGGAAGAAATGCAAAGGGACGTGGAGCACCTAGCAGTTAATTTTTTCATGCAAGTTATCAACAAATAGATCACGGTAGCTCTCGGGCTTTGCAAAATGAGCAATCAGAGAGTTCTTCTTCATTTAAAAGACATAAATCATTAAAAATGATTTATTTAAATTTACATTAATACCTCTACTTTTTCTTTATTCGCCTTTTTTAGTCCAAAAAAAATGCGTATAAAATATTTTACACACAAATTTTGAACAAACTATCCACAAATAAAGCGTCTCATTTACAAGCCTTTAACAAATTCAACAAACAAAAACCGTACTTGATATTTTGTATTGCTTTTGCAACCTTTTTGATTTAGGATCATATCCTTTAAAATCATCGATTATACCTATGAAAACATATTCTTTATCTAAGTCTCGTACCCTCTTAAAATGGGGTTGTAACCGCTATCAAAAGAAAAAAAATTCTTTAACACCTCTACAAAAGTCTTCCCTTGAAGCCCTACTAGAAAAACTCGATCATGCCGTGCTGCAAGGAAATCGCGAAGAAGCCAGTCAGCTGGCCCAGGAGCTAGAAATCATAGGGAAAGAACCTCTAAAAAAATCTCCCTTTGAATATGTAACCGAATTTGTAACGGTTGTATTAGTCGCTGTGCTCATCGCCACTCTTCTTAGGCAGATGGTGTTTGAAGCTTATGAAATCCCTACAGGATCCATGCGCCCTACGTTTAGAGAACAAGATAATGTTTTAGTCAGTAAAACGACCTTTGGCATCAACATGCCCTTTGCAACCGATCACTTGTATTTTGACCCTAACCTAGTTCAACGCAGTGGCATTGTCATATTTTCAGGAGATGAGATCGATCTTCCTGACACAGACTCGCATTACCTATGGGTATTTCCTTACAAAAAACGGTATATTAAACGATGCATGGGAAAACCTGGCGATACGCTCTATTTTTATGGTGGACAAATTTATGGGATGAACGACAAAGGGGAAGAATTGAGCGAATTGAGGAACAGCCCGTGGATTCGTGAATTGACGTATATTCCCTACTTTTACCAAGAAGGCTTAGTCTCACGTCCTAAAAAAAATGAATTTCTCTTTAGTCAGATGCATGAAGCCATCGGACGTATGATTATCCTACCGACAGGCCAAGTTCTAGGAGAAATATTTAACGGGACAGAGTGGGTGAAAGATGATCCGCAAGCTGCTAGAAAAAATCATGAAAGTCTTAAAACCTACAGTGATTTTTGGGGCATTCGCAATTTTGCAGCTTCAAGACTACTCACAAAAGAACAGGTGGCTGATCAAAAAGATCTAGACACCAAAGATATAGGGGAGGGGCTTCTTTATTTAGAATTACGTCATACCCCTACAATGACCTACCCGGATACACTTTTCCAACAAAGCTCATTAGGTGTAAAACCTGTTGTGGGAGCCTACACAACCACCATTCCCCTCACAGAAAAACACATCGATGCACTCATGAATTCCATGTATACGGCCCGGTTTGTGGTACGCAATGGAAGGGCTGCGCGGTATAATTACGAAACCACTCAATTTGGGCCTGACAGCCCATCGATGCCAGGAATTCCAGATGGAACCTATGAATTTTACAATGGAATTGCATCGAAAATTGGATTTGCGAGTCTTTCCTCTGAGTTACCTAAGGACCATCCCCTTTATAGTAGAGACCCACATCATGTGCAAACTCTTTATAATTTAGGCATTGAGATGAGCACTCTTTATGAACCTAAGGCCAATAATCTCTTAGCTTATCCGGCGCGCTATGCCTATTTCAGAGACGGCTCCCTCTACACCTTAGGGGCTGCTATTTTTTCTAAGGGTGATCCTATATTAGAAGCGTTTCAAGAAAGGGAACGCTCTAGAGAAGAAAAAGCCTCTTCAAGTAAACCTTATATTGCCTTTAAAGATTATGGGGCACCATTGAAGGATGATGGGACGTTAAATAAAGATTTTCTCAAAGTTTTTGGTCTTAAAATCCCTGAGGGTCACTACCTAACCTTAGGGGATAACCATGCCATGAGTGCCGATAGCCGGATTTTTGGATTTGTACCTCAAGCGAACCTTCAAGGAGCTCCCAGCTTGATTGTATGGCCTCCCGGTTCACGTTGGGGATGTCCGCCGCAAAAACCTTATCCGTGGTTTAACTTTCCTCGTACGATTGTATGGGGACTATTAGCCCTCATTGGTTTAATTTGGTTCGCCATCCACCGCTACCGTATTTCAAGGCCCATGTTTAAAAAATAGCTCTATCAACCCTTGTCAAAATGAGTTGACAAGGGTTAGGTATCATCTAGAAAAACAACTTTTTTTGGATTAGAGTCTCAAGTTTTTTCATCTGCGTCTTAGATAATTGAATGCCAGTAGATACCTTTGTCTGAGATCGATCTTCTTTATCTTCAATAAGCGCATACTTTTTGTAAAAATCTAATAACTCATTATGCTTATCTTTAAGGCCATAGTAGGCCAACCCTTTCGGATTGACTAATTCCATTTCATACTTATCATCAAACACCCAAATGCGACGAAAGCAACGATCACCCTCAACGGCCGTTCTGCCATGTAAAAACCGCTCATTATCAAACACCATGATTTGACGTTCTCTTAGATCGATAGATGTGGAAAACTGAGGATTTTTCACATAGTCATTATCAAAAAAAGCAAGAGCGGCAGCTACCCCTTGCGGGATATATAAGTCCTTATCATAGCTATATCTCATGCTAATTTTTTTATGAGATAGCTGAAAAATCGAACTTTCCACTAATAGATGATTCTGGCGATACATGTTCACACAATTAGAAAAGTAGATGGGAACTTTATCTGGATGATTTTTTAAAAGAGACTCTAGGATTTTTTTTCCATCTACAAGAAAATTGACTCCACCTTTGCTTGATCTTTTGACACATTGCAACACCACAATCTTTGGAGGGCCAATTCTATAAGAGCGATGATCTTTAACATACATGCCTTGTAGATAGGCCCCATCCGTATGGGGAAAGAAGCCAATATTGGAAGTAACGTGGTAATCCTCCTTGCCTAATGACTCACTGCGAATTTCCACAATTCCATCTTGATTAAATGATCGTTTATGATTTTGAATTTTCCCGAATAAACGAGACACTTGCAAAGTGAGTTTTTCATCACAAGATTTTGGATTCAGAACAATATAGCCCTGTTTATTAAAGCGAGTATTCACTTGATCCCATTGCGACATTAACTCATCCACAGTTTCAAAATGGATTTCCGTATTTTTTTTATGTAAGGATCTTACTGGATGAAAGGACACCCTCGGAAAATGAAATTGCACAAGAGCTCTTGTTAAAACGGTATTAAATAATGACATGATATGATCCTTTTTTATGAGGAATAGTGAGAAAGAATTTTCTGAGCGATTTTTTCAGGGGTAAAACCAAAAGTGTCAGACAGATCAGAGGCTAAGGCTGAACGACCAAACGTCTGTAAACTAATTGTCAGGCCATCTTTTACATATTTATGCCACCCTAGATCAATTGCAGCCTCAATACTGACGATAAAAGATTCTGCAGGTTTTAGTAAGTTCTTGCGGTAATCATCGGGCTGTGCCTCAAAAATTTGCCAGCAGGGCATAGAAACCACCTGAACGCTCCATCCTGCTTTCTCTAATAATGAGGAAACTTGAAGGGCTAAGGCCACTTCAGAGCCTGTGGCTAACAAATTAAAATGGCAGATCCCCCCCCGACTTTTTTTAATCACATAAGCTCCCTTAGCCATGCTCTCCTCATAAGAGGGTTTAAAGCCAATATCAGGAGAAAGGTTTTGCTTTGAAAGAACAATGGCCGTAGGTCCTTGATACTTCAGGGCGGCAATCCAAGCCATTTTTACCTCCTGTGGATTTGCAGGGCGAATGACTTGAAGGTGAGGGATTGCGCGTAGATGGGCCAGTTGTTCTACGGGTTGGTGGGTAGGGCCATCTTGGCCGATTAAGAAAGAATCATGAGTCAATTGATACACAATTTTCAGTTTCATTAAGGCTGCCATTCTGATTGGACTGAGCATATAATCAGAAAATGCCAAGAACGTTCCGATGAAAGGGATGATTTTTTGTGTTTGCGCCAGTCCAATCGCCATTGTCGCCATTCCGAATTCTCGCACACCATACTTAATGTTTCTTCCTAAAAAATTTTCAGCTGAAACAACGGAATGTTGATGCATATGAGTTTTGTCTGAACGCGCCAAGTCAGCAGATCCTCCATAAAGCCCTGGAAGCACTTCTCCTAAAAAATTGATGACTAGATGGGAAGAATCTCTTCCAGAGGCTCCCTCAGGTAGATTTAAACTCATTATTTGAGTCATCAGTTGTTCTGAACAATACGAAAGATCCATAGCTAACCACTCTTTATATAAATCAGGATACGCTTCTTTCCAGGATTGAAATTCTTGATTCCAAGATCCTTCCTGAAATTGATCTTTAGAGATTTTTATTGAAAAGTACTCTTGAATTTCTTTGGGAACATAAAATTCTGTTTCAGGAAAGCCCATTCCTTCTTTCGTCTTAGAACATTCTTCTATCCCGAGAGGATTGCTATGAATTAAATAAGAACCTGCTAGCGAGGCGCCTTTTCCGATCACAGTACGCGCGATCACTAAAGCGGGTTTATTCTGTTTTTCTCTTAATTGAAAAAAGACTTGGTGAATTTCCTCAAAGTCATGTCCGTCCACTTCATAAACATCCCAATGATAGGCTTCATATCTTTTTTTAATATCTTCCGAACAACTGTCGGTCACAAAGCCATCTAGAGAGGTTTGATTGCTATCGTAAATAACGATCAAGTTATCCAATTTCAGATGACCCGCTAGGGAACACGTTTCGTGAGAAACTCCTTCCATGAAACAACCGTCTCCTGCCAGCACAATCACCTTAGAATCATACAACGTAAAATTCTCGGTATTAAATCTCTTGCTCAACAACTTTAAGCCTAAAGCTTGTCCAACCCCATGCGCAATCCCCTGTCCATCTAAACCTGTGGTTGTCTCCACTCCTGGGGTTAATTTATATTCAGGATGGCTAGGCGTTTTGGAGTTTAATTGACGAAAATTCTTGAGATCTTCTAAGGAAAGATCAAACCCGCTTAAATGCAAGCAAGCATATTGCAACATAGAAGCATGACCAGCAGATAGAATAAAACGATCACGATTGGGCCATTCTGGATTTTTAGGATTATATTTTAAGAAATAGCCATATAAATAGGCCCCTAATTCCGCACATCCCATCGGGGTTCCTGCATGTCCTGAACCTGCTCTCTCTACGCAATCGATAGAAAGGTTTCTGATCGTATTTGCAAATAGATTTAAAGATGTTTTACAAAATATTCTATGCGCTGTGGGAAGTATCTGCGTCACAATAAAACCTTCATAAAAATTTGAAATTGTACTTAAACTGATTTTGGAGTTTTTTTAGTTCTTTACGCCTCATGAAAGCTCTCTTAAAGGCGTCATTCTCTAAATGTTCACACATAAAAGAACAAAGTAAAGATTTTTCTCTCTGAGCTTTTGAGTTTACAAAGTACTACAAAACCCCAAAACTTAGGTTATTATATTTTCATATTTGCAGGAAAAGCATTCATCTTATCTAGGGTTAGAATAATACACACGGAAGACCAAATGTTTCTGATCAATTTAATCGTCAAACCTCGATACATCCCTTTCCAACCATATTGACGATGTATTGTATAGGCTTTTTGCCACATCTTCTCATCAGTGACATTAGCTTGTTGAAGCTGGGTCTTTAACAAATCAAAAGGAGCATTGATACAGGCTACAATAGCACCCGTAGAAGCAGATAATGTAATTTTCTCCTGCATAGTTAATGAGGATGATCTATTCAAAAATGCCTGTCTTAATTTTTGATAGGTGACCAAATAACTTGCCCAACTGACTGTTTGCCTTAATAGGAGCGGAGTCCATCCTTTATACATGAACTTTAATCCAGAATTTGAAATAATTCTTACATTTTTTAATGCCTGGCCTTTGGATGTCATCTCATATGTTTTAAAACGTTCAAGCGGACATAAAATAAAACTTGTCTCGATAAATCCAGTCATACATCCCACCAGCGTTGTAAAGCCTACCGTTGGAAAATGTTTGTCCTTTTGCGGGTAGATTCGCAAGATTTGACGATTGCAAAGGTGATGAATTCCCCAACCAGTGGACCCTTTTAAAATGCTTAAGGCAATATTAGCCCTAAATCCTTTATAGAATTCTTTTCCCTCTCCTTGTTTCCAAATATGCTTAAAAGCCTCTTTTATCGATCGAAGCTGAGGCCTTGCTTCTTTTTCAACTTTAATACGATCCAGAATCTGTCCAAGAGTGAATAGCTCTATAGAATGCGCAACGCTTCCCGCAAGCATGGAGCGCGCTAGTAAATGATTTGTATGTGTGGTATCTTGAACTGTCATGATTAATTATAGTCTAAGCCCGCTCTCTTTTCCTGATTTGAATCTTTAAATGCTATCAAGATGTATCCAGAAAGAGGGACGTACCCCTCTATTTTTTACTCCAGGATTTTTCCAATCGCTCTAAAAGAGCCACTGTAAAGACTGATTGAATCATGTATTGCATCATACGCACTTGCCACCCTGCGTAAAGTCCACGTACACCATGCGTTTGATAGATTTTACCCAGAGTTTTTAACATGCCTTGATTTGCAATAAATTTATCTTTTTGTAAGTTCGTTTTTAACACATCAAAAGGCATATTGGCTGCTGTATTTACAGCTCCCACTAAAAAACTCACTCTTAATAAGGATGCAAAGGACATATTTTCTGACTGGGTACGCGCTTTTTCCCATTTTTTAAACTTATCATCGGCCACCAAAAAACTTACCCAACTAGTCATTTGTCTGACATATACAGCACCGAGACCTCTTGTCAATTCTGGAAAAAGCTTACCTTTATTTTGAATAAAAAATTGACTAATTTTTTTCTGTTCAGCTTTACATGTCATCAGATAGACCTTTAATCTTTCTAAGGGACTAATAATGCCTGTCTCAAAGCTAGCTATGGTTAAGCCGGTAGCTGTCTTTACCGATGAGGGGTAATCCTTTTGTATATTTTCTGGAAGTACTTCTTTGAAAAAGGGAGGAAATCCTAACATCATGGGCCATCGATACATCTGTTTTACAGCAATACGAGTAGCGTTTGGAATAGCCCCTGAATAGAACCCTCTCACGCCGCTTTCTTTATATACATTCGTTATTGTAGTGATTATAGAACGCGTCTCTAGATTTGCTTGTGCACGGGTTTTGACGGTATCAAAAGGATGCTCAATGGGCAGCCCAAAAAGTCCCCGCCCCGCTCCTAAAAGGCTTGCCTCTGCATATTTTCGTATCCCATCATTTGTAAAAATACTCATTGAATCTCCTCTCTTAGATTTTTGTTTTCTCTATCTCGATCATTGACTCATCAATCAAGCTATTAATCACGCATAAAATTTCGCCTTCTTCCAATTCAATGGAAAATTCATTTCCCAGACATACATTGGAGATCCCGATAAAGGATTTATCGAGTTGCTGAACTTCTTCCCCTAATTCCCATTTCAAACCTTGAGTCTTAATTTGCTTTGCAGGTCCATTAAAAGGGATCAAAGAGATGGTTTGGCCTCTTTGAACAGAAAATGTTTTTTTCCCCGAAGAGGCTTGAATATTCTCTACTTTCTCTGCAGGTGTTTCCAAAATCACATTTTGAAAATTTTTAGATTGATGAAGAAAATAATTTGCGACATGAATAAAAGATTGTTGTGCAGAAAAATCTGGCTTTAGATAACCTTTAGGCAGGTTTGATAAAGGCGTAATTTCTCTTTTGTCTAAAACAACAATGAGGTCCCCCCCCCCCACATGGATCCAATAGTGACTTTTATGCGGTAAGAGTAATATCTCGTCCTTTAACACTTCATATTTTGTAATTCCCTCATCAGATTCAACTTCTATATTTGTGACTTTTCCATGAAAAGGTATGAGAGCCAGAGTTTTATAATGATCTGCTTGTATTTTTGTTCTTCCGAGACATTCATTTAACCCAAAAAGCACTTGTGAATCCGTTTCCAAAAATAATCGAGCGGGATCTCTTAGGAGAATGAGGACATTTGTTAAAGTATGGTCAATACGACCTCCTAATCCACCAAAAATAATAATCTGAGCACATGCGTTGATTCTTTTGGCATTTTCAATAGCCACTTCTAAATCCGTATAATCTTTCGCTCGATGTAATCGTTGTAAGTCCTCGTTCTCAAACTTCTTCAACAGCTCAGGATCAATTGAATCAAAATCCCCTACAACCCAATGAGGGATCATATGCATTTTATCACAGTGATTCATCCCGCCATCCACACCAATCACATGACTAGCCCCTGCAATGCGTTTTTCAATTTCAGGCGTGATTGTTAGTTCCCCATTACAAAGAATACTCATATAGTTGGATTGAACTGACGGCGGACAAACAAATGCATGAGCATTAGAATCGACTCTTGATGACATGTTCTTTACCTTTAAACTTGCTGAATGAAACAAGGTAAATAATTAATTAAATTACATCAAGTATTTTGAGAGAGAGATTTCGGATAGTCCACATCTCGAACGGATTTAAGTTTTATATCCGTGATTGCGTCCTAGTCGCTATAGACACGGGGTTGTAAATGTATCGCTATCAATTCTTCGAGCTCTTAGGGGTTATGTCTTGAGATTTTTGAATGATATAGAAGGGCAGATTGGCATGAACATTTCTCTCTTTCAAAGAGAAGTCATGTTCGGCCACTGATTAAACTTAATGCCTGTTTACAAAAAAACTTTTAACTTCGACATTTGAGTTTGCAATCAGTGGCCTCATCAGGCTTGTCCTAGAATTTAGGGGGCAAATTGAGTTTTAAATCATGAGCATTAAGAACAGCTCGCTCACTGCTTTTTATAGAAGTCCCCCAAGGCTTAATTTCCTCAAGATACTCTTGACGAAGAAAATCTACCATTGGTTCTTGTTTTAAAAAAACAGCCAGATCTATTAACGACCCCACGCCTTTTACAAAGGTGTGCAAAATATTTTTTTTCTGCACTATAGCACGGACTAAGATAGGATCAATGTCAGTAGCCAGAGAAGCACTTCTAAACTCTTGGTTGCTTTTGGAGGCCTCTTGAACTATTTCAGAAAACACTTTTGTCTGACCATAATAAATAGCCAAGGCTGCAGCATTCATTTTTAGCCCTAATTGGGAACATGTTGTAAAAATATCCCCCCCGTTTCGGATGATCGATTTAACAACAAGCGCATCTCCATATTTTATGGCCATGTGTAGAGGCGTGCATCCTTCACGATTAAGCGCATTCATTTGAACATGGGATGCTAATAAATACACAAATTCTGATCTACCATGAGCAGCCGCAAGATGCAGAGCATTATTTCCCTGATGATTAATTTCACTTGGATTAAAGTGATTTTCTATCCACTTCTTTGCTCCTTCGTATTTACCTGTTTTCACAAGAAGATGAAAAAGATTATTCCCCTCACTATCCGTAAGTTTTTCTAGCAGTTGTTTGAAAGGCTGTATTTTTTTAAAAAAATCTCCATCCACCTCTATGCAGTTAAGCATTTTCTCTAAGCATGCTAAACGAATTTCGTAGGAGGTTAAATTTTTTATATCAATCTCAAGAAACTCTGCAAGCTTGATAATTGCAGCTAATGAAGAGGGATCTTTATCTTCCTCAGAAGAGGACAATAAAAAAGCTAAACCCATCTCTGTGTAAAAAGTTTTACGAGGAATGTTGGCCAATTTAATGAAAGAATACTGATGATTGGGATATTTTAAAGAACATCTTTCTGGTGTAGATGAATGAAACCCTTTAAGCAGCTGAGGAACAGCTTTCTCATTCTGTTTCCTGGGATATTCCCATGCTTTTTTTACTTCTGAGTTTAAATAACGAAACTTATCAAATAGGATTCGGGTTTCTTTGATTAAACATGAACTCATTAGGTACCTCTCATTTTTAAATCGTTTCAGAATTTCTTTTCCGGTCTTGCCGTCATTTTATTGTCTATACTTCACTTCCCTCCAATTCTATAAGATCTTCATGGTTATATTGACGTTCATCTAACTCCCCTTCTTGCTTTGCCACATAAACGGCGCAGACTGCATCGCCTAAAATATTCAGCACTGTAGAGATCATTTCACGCAGACGATCGATCCCCGCTAGCAAAGCTAATCCTTCAATCGGTAATCCCACAGAAGAAAACACCACTGAAAGCATAATAAAACCAGTTCCAGGAATACCTGCAGCGCCTATAGCTGATAAGGTCCCTGTCACAACAATGGTCAATAGACTTTTAAGCTCAAGTTCAATCCCGTAGGCATGTGCAACAAAAACTACACTCATCCCTTGAAACAAAGCAGCCCCATTCATGTTCACAGTAGACCCTAAGGGGAGAACAAAACTCGTGATATTTTTAGAAACACCTAAATTTTTCTGTACACAATGCATGGAGACAGGAAGTGTAGCTGAACTGCTGCAAGTCGAAAAAGCTACCATGATAGCATCTCCCATGCCCCGAAAGAAAGGTAAAGGATGAAGGCCTGCCAACCACAGAATTCCCCCGAAAACCACGGTCAAATGCACAAAACAGGCTAAATAATAAGTAAATAAAAACTTGAGCAAAGGAATCAAAACGGCTAGCCCAAAAGAGCCGGCTACCCAGGCCATGATAGCAAAAACACCATAGGGCGAAAGCTCCATGATGATGGAAGTCAAGCGATACATCACATCAGCTAGAGATTCTAAAAATTCAAGAACAGGTTTTCCCTTTTCCCCTGCAAAATTAATGGAAATACCCAAAAAAATAGCAAAAACGATAATTTGTAAAACATTGCCGTCGGCTAATGACTTAATAGGATTGCTCGGTATGATGGACTGTAAGATCTCTCCAATGCTTTGTGTCTCAGTTATCTGGTGAGATGTGACAGATAAACTAGCCACCTGCAAGCCCATGCCAGAACCTAAATGGAACATCTTGGCAAAAAGGAGTCCCAAACCAATGGATATGACGGTTGTCACTAAGTATAAAATAAGAGTTTTGAGCCCTACTCTACCCAGTTTTTGAGGATCATGGATGCTAGTAATTCCTACTGTCATAGAAGCAAGAACTAGCAAGACAATAATCATGCTAATTAAGTTAAGAAAGATATCACCAATAGGCTTTAGATAATTGGCTTGAGGACCTAATACGCTACCAGCAAAGATACCAAGAACAATCGCAATTAAAATTTTTATCCAAAGCTTCATCGACACCATTCCGTTGTGGTCTTACTCGTTCTATCGAATAAGTCTATAAGTCATCATTTATAGATGATAGAATTCCAAAAGAATCTACAATCCTTACATTCTCCGCCTAAGAGCTTGCTTGGTCTTTTGTGTAAAATGATCCCAAGAAGACTGACCTTCTACAATCGTCAAACGCATTTTAAACCAGGCAATATTTAATTCACCTAGAGCCGTTTTATCTAGTTTCACTACATCTTTCTCGGTGCATAAGATCCATTCTGCGCCATGATTTTTTGCACGTTCACAAAAATGGAGCAGCTCCTCATTGGTAAAAGAACGGTGGTCAGGAATAAACTTTGTATCCACAATTTCAGCGCCCACTTGGGTAACAGTTCGACAAAAGTACTCAGGACGAGCTATCGCACAAAAAACCCCCACTCTTTTTCCCTTCATATCCGCTATAGAACGTCCTTGCAAATCAAGAATTTCAGCAACCTCCATCCGCGTACCCACTAGAGGAGCACGAGTAAACTTACTGATTTCATCTTTTATGGTGAAAAAACGATCTTTATCGTAAACATGATTTAAAATAATGATATCTGCTCGCGATAAGGAAGAAATGCTCTCTCGCAAAAATCCTCGTGGCAAATAAAACCCTTGCCCAAAAGGGTCTAAAGCATCCATCACAACTATCTCATAATCTCTTGCCACATATCGATGTTGCATGCCGTCATCCAGAAGAATCAACTGTGCTCCCGCTTTTACAGCCATCTTGGAAGAAAGGTGCCGATTTTTACCTACGATTACATGCGCCTTAGGCAGGTTTTGAGAGAGTAAAAAGGGTTCATCTCCACAGTAACAAGCTGCATGCATCGGACCTTTACCATTACTCAATACCACCGGAGATGGAAGTCTTTCTGCTTTGGAACGGTATCCGCGAGATAGAATGGCAATCAAAAACTCTTCGTAAAATTCCTGGGCAATCATCAAGGTGACGGGAGTTTTGCCTGTCCCTCCTACTACAATATTCCCAATACTCATCACAACAGGAACAGGAGCATGGTACTGCTTAAAGCAGCCATGATCAAAGGCCCAGTTCCGGCACGAAATGATCAGTTTGTAAAACCAACTAAGAAACCTCAGAAAAGTTTTGGCTATCTGAGCCATCGGCCCTTTTCTCTTTCCTTGGATAAGTTCAAGAAAATAGGTTTCTATTTTTTTTAGGATCATTTTTCAACACAAAGTTTATAGGGATTTATGAACTTTAACCCAATGCAATTTAGCTATAGCTTAGAGGAAAAACTCTATAGCAAGTGGGTGGATGGATGACTTTCAAGCGTGGAAAGAGAATTTACCCTATCCACAACATATGTCTACTTAAGATAGACCCCGATTGGATTCCCTTTGCATCGTATGATCCCCCCACGTTCCGACTTCAGAATAAAAAAGAAGCTCTTCCATTCTTTCGATAATAATGTGTATAGCAGCCATGTGGGCCTCTTGGATTCTATCGGAAGTACTAAAGCCATCAATAATCATCTCTATATCTGCAACACCTTTTAATGCACCACCTGTTTTACCTAAAAAGGCTATAGTTTTCAGATTTAACGTCTTGGCAGCCTCAAACGCCTTAATAATGTTCGCTGATTTTCCACTTGTTGATAACCCCACAAAAACATCGCCAGGCTTACCGTAGGCTTCTAAAGCGCGGGAAAAGACTTGGTCAAAACCTAAATCATTCCCCACACAAGATAAATGTCCAGGTTCTGAAAGAGCAATCGCTGGCAAGGCTGGCCGTTTTTGACGGAAGAATCCGGTGAGCTCTTCGGCGAAATGGGAGGCGTCGCACAAACTGCCGCCATTACCTGCAATCAATAGCTTGTTACCGCTAGAAAAGCATTCTGAAATTAATCCTGCAGCCTTTTCAATAAAACTTAAATTCTCAGGCTGCAAAAGCTTTTCAATCGCCTGAACACTTTGACGAACAGAAGCTAAAACTTTAGGATTGATCATTTTAGACTCATTTTTTTCACTTTATTCGTTAAATGGTAACAACTTTAACGATTTCAATCAAGATGTACCTCTGAGATTTATACCCAAAAGACTTTCACTAAGGTACACTTAAGTAATTTATAATTATATACTTTCAACTTTTATGATCCCAACAGTGTATTCAAAACGACAAATAATATTTAATCTGCTAGTGTGCATATAAAACAATAAGAGTGTTTTATGATTGCTATTTTATTCTCAATCCTTGCCTCTATCTTTCTCATTTTCAAACCACTTCCTCACGAAAATCTTCCAGGAACCTCGGCCATAGGCGGGATCATCATCTTCGTTGCACTCATTCTTTTTTTTCTCTTTTTCTTTACTCTCACTCATACCTTTAGTCCCCTCCAAAAAGTAGAGCAAAATTCTACTCCGCGATTGATGGGGCTTTTAAAAAAAGATAAGCATCTCTTGGGTTCATATTGCTGGATGGCCTTTTTCTTGATCCTGAGCTTACTCATGGTGTTCGACGCTATCTATTTAAACACATTTCAAAAAAACTATCTCTTAGCAGGTTGGCTCATCAGCACTGGCATCACCCTTGATATCTACCATAACATGCTCAAACGCCTGATGGCCTATTTAAATCCCTTTGATAACGTTCAACTATTTTCTCAAATGGCTAAAGATAGCATTCAAAATGATCAAGAACTTGATCTGTTCGAGGCTATTGATTCTTTAGCAGAAATTGCGGTAAAGGCAGAACAAAGATTAGGCACTTCCGTCTGCAACCATGCTCTGCAAGAAATGCAGCTTATCATCAAAAATTTTCTTTCTTCTTCAAAAAGTATTGGCCATATTGAAGCAGATATTCATAGTCAAGCACTAGGTATTAAAGATCGCATTAGTTACACATTATTTTATGTCTTTGATCGTATCAGTCTTATTTACGATGGAGCGTTAAGTCAGCGATTAGAACAGGTGATCTCCACAGTCATTACCGTTCTTGGTAAGATCTCTATCCACTGTGCGAAATTTGATTTGACGTTGGTTAGCTATCCCATTCATTTCCTTACGCAAGATGCTAAAGCTGCCATGAATAAAGGCATGCATGAAATAGGTGTCAAAACAAGCATTACTCTTTTAGAAGTCAGCAAAACGATTGTCGAAGAGGTCGATTGTACTTATGCAGATCTCAAGGATCCCTTTTTCAGTATCACCAATGGCTTGGAAGAAATTGCTCAAGCAACCTTTTTACGGGATAAAAGTATAAATTTAAAAATTCTTACCCAACCTTTCCGAGATCTCAAGGAGTTGTTTATCAATCCCAAAGTTGCACATCATCAGGATACTCAAGTCATCATCCAAAATATTGAGCGAGTTTTAAATGAATACGACTCACTTGAGCTCGTGATGAAAACGATTCCCCCCATCCCAGAAGTTCCTGAAGAAAAAAAATCTTAGTCCCCTGCTTGCGTGAAAAACTCTTGCATTTCGACTGGCAAAGGCGCGTGCACATGGATCGTTTGCTCTAAGGTGGGATGGGGAAATTTGAGTTTTGAGTGATGTAAGGCAATGGTTTGAAATGGGTATTTTTCATGCGCTCCATATTTAGAATCTCCCACAATAGGATAACCCAAAGCAGAAAGTTGCGCGCGGATTTGGTGATAGCGCCCTGTTTCTAATTCTATCTCCACAAGTGAGTGACGAAGGGTTTTCTGCAAAACTTGATAATTTAAACGACAAAATTTAGCCTGCGGAGTTCCAGCAGGAACCACACGACTTTGATAATCATCGTGTACAAGGTAATGTTCTAAAACACCTTTTTGCGGATCGACGCAACCTTCCACTAACGCGCAGTATGTTTTTTGAAACTGTTGGTTTCGCATGGCGGCATTTAAGCGACTCAAGGCTTTACTGGTGCGCGCAAAGACAACAATCCCACTCACTGGCTTATCGAGGCGATGCACGGCTTCTAAGAAAACTTGACCTGGTTTGTGGTAGGTCTCCTTGATCCATTGTTTACAAATATTTTCCATATTCTCTTGCTGAGTACCGCTAGGCTGCGTGAGAATACCTGCTGGTTTATAAACAATTAAAAGATGGTTATCTTCGTAAAGAATTTTTGGGGAAAGCATAGTTTATGTACGCCGTTGTCGCAGAGCCTCATAAAGAAGTAGTGTGGTGGCCATCGCTACATTTAATGAATCAGCCACCCCTAACATAGGAATTCTCACCTGAATATCGGCCTGCTTCATCCACAAATCTGATAAACCCAATTGTTCTGTCCCCACGGCAATCGCAATCGGTTGGGTTAAGTCTACCTGGGAGTACTCGATTTGTGCACTCGGTGTCGCTGCCACTATAGAAATTTGATGCTCTCTTAACCAATCAATCGTCTGTTGACCTTGCGTCTCATACACAGGGACTGTAAATAAGGTGCCTACGCTTGCTCTTACGACATTGGGGTTATAGACGTCTGTACATTTGTCGCAAACAATCAAACCATCCACCCCCACAGCATCTGAAGAACGTAAAATGGTACCTAAATTGCCAGGTTTTTCAATGGCTTCTGCCACAACTAAAAAGGGCGCATGTTTTTGTTTGGACAGCTGTTGATCTAATTCACTTAACCCCTGTCGCTGCTGCTTGGCTACGGCAATTAACCCATCGGGACGATCACGGTAAGACATCTTGCGAAAAACACTCTCTCCGCATTGAAATAAAAGAGCTTTTTGATCAGCAATCTGCTGAATCAAAGAGTTTTCGTTTTCGCCTAAAAATAATTCAGGACAGAAATATAAAGACTCTATCCTGCACCCACCTGCTACAGCTCGAAAAAGCTCTCGATATCCTTCGATGAGGAACAGTCCTGATTTATCCCGAGTTCTACGCTCGCGCAGATCAATCACATGCTTGATGCGCGGATTTTGAGTGCTCGTTAATAAGGTAGGCTCACGCCCCATACTGCCACCTTGCAAAAGTACCACTAGGTACAGATAATATTTGTGAATGACCTTCCAACACCATTTCACCTGTATCAATTTTCCCTGGGATTCCCACCATCATCTGCTGCATTAAGTGCTGCATCACTAAAGGAGAAAAGCCAGGCGTATGACAAGAAAAAAGAACGAATAGAGGTTTTTCAGTCAAAAGATCCCGACAACTTTTAAGTAAGGGAATAATTTCTTCTTCTATTTTAAAAATTTCTCCGCTAGAACCACGGCCAAAACTGGGAGGATCCAGAATAATGGCATCATATCGCGAACCTCGACGTAACTCTCTTGCTAGGAATTTAGAGACATCATCAATAATCCAGCGTATAGGGGCCTTATCTAACTGATTTAAAGCGGCATTTTCTCTTGCCCAAGCCACCATCCCTTTGGAAGCGTCAAGGTGGCATACCTCTGCCCCTGCCTTTGCTGCGGCCATCGTTGAACCACCCGAATAAGCAAAAAGATTTAAGACGCGTTTCCCTTTAGTCACAGTTTTTTGAATCCAATTCCAAAATTCTTTTTGCTCAGGAAAAATGCCGAGATGACCAAAATCGGTTGGAGAAATCTTAAAAGTAATGTCCGCCACATGAATGTTCCATACATCTGGCAAACTCCCCTTAGCATAGGTCCATTTGTTTTGCCCCTCACGCGAAAAAAACGCATGGGCTTTATTCCAAATGTCTTGTGAAAGTTGCGGCTGCCAAACTGCTTGAGAACAGGGTCTAGAAAGAACATAGGAACCAAACTGTTCCAGTTTGAAGCCCTTGCCACTATCTAATAATGTGTAAGTTGATGGGTAATTTTTCATGCATTTACAATACACCTCTTAGAATAAAAAATCTAGTTCAAGTTAGATTTTTACCTAGACCCTATATAGAATACAATAAAGCAGCCAAGTAGCGTTTAATGGAAAGATAACAAAATAAAAAACAGTTTACACAATTAATAAACCATTTTCCTATTACAATAATTAATACAAATCTTGTATAGTTTTTAAAAAAAACAACTACGGATGATCATGAATCCAAAACTCATGCAAGATTTAATATCTATTAATCGCTTGGACCCTAATCAATCAAGTTTAGCCATTGATCAGTCTAACCAGCTGATTCAGATTCATAAAAGATCAGTCGCTTCAAATTTTTGGCATTGGATCATTCATATCATTACCTTTACTTTGGTTCCCCGCAATAAAAGCTTAGATGAAGTCACCAAAAGGATTCTTCAAGAAACTCAAGATTTGCCTGCAAAACAAACCTTAACGGTCGATGAAAAAAATCTGTTGTGTCAAGCGATCTCTAAATTGCAAAAGATTATTAAATGTAATGGGGGCGGACAGGAAAAAACGGTCTCTGAACTTCTAGGCACTATTCATCGTATTCAAGCTCTTCACGCAGTAAAAAATTTAACAAATACAACAACTTCTAGCACACATCCTCCCATTCCAGTGTCCGATGACCAGCGTTTAAAAACTCTCCTTCAAAGCAAGTGCGATCTTTATGACCGCTCCGCTGAATCCCTCAAGGAAATATCCACTCTCCTTTTAGATATGCACGGATCAGTAGAACTTTCACCAGCACAAACAAACTACCTAAGCTGGACATTGAGTCAAATCTCCCCGCAATGGATAGACACGCATGCAAAAAAATTAAGTCCTGGCATCATTCGTTTCCTTGCAGAAAAATGTCTTAATCATGATTCAGAAAAATTTATAGAACTTCTTTTCCAACAATTATTAACAGAACCCGTAGATAAAGAACGCTTAACCGCTTTTGTACACAGCCTGCCAGTAAGCAGTGACAAACCCATTAATCCCCGCGAACAGGGTCCGCTTTTAGGGTCAGACAATTTTAAAAAATTATCGACTCAAAACATTCGCACGTTGGAAAACCATTTAAGTCCACAAGATCTCCAACACTTTATCCATAGCTTTTTTACATTTAATGTGCTGTATAACGATTCATTTAAAACGGATGATGAGACACTCTTAAAAATGGTGAAAGAGTTTAAGCCCGAACATCAAGTGCGCATTCGACAAATTTTATGTAAAGGTGAAAACCCTGAATTTTTAGCCAAACTCTTAATCTCAAGTGATCCAGTCGAGCAATTATGCAATCAACTTTTTTTAAACCATAAAAATATGAATGCAAAGTTCTATAAAGAGCTCATTCAACATGCCTTTCGACATAATAATCAGCCTTTATTTTATGATCATCTGATTACTCTTAGTGCCAATATTTTTAAATATTCTTCTCAAGATGTTCAAACGCTTCTGGGCGAAAAACTCGAAAATGACTTACAGGCAACTTTGGAGTTGATCCCATTCATTCCCTCTACAATCTTGATGGACTTTTCTGAATACACCTTACGCAAACTTTTTGAAGAATTGAAAAAAAACGATTCCCGTCAAAATGAGCTGCAAAAAATTGCAAATGTAATTGAAAAAAAGCTGGGAAATAAGCTTTTTGACTCGCATCATAACTATGACGCAATCCTACCTTTTTTAAGCCCAGTCATGCAGACGAAAATGCTAGAAATTCGTCTGTCTCAGTTGATTAATGGTAAATCCACATTTCAAGATCAAAAATTATTCTTTTCTGAAGCAGGTAAATTAGATTCTCAAATATGGCAGGATGTGATTCAAAAGATTCAGGTCGAAAATTCTATCATTACAAAACTCGACCCTCAACGTTGCTTTAAAGCACTTGAAGAGAATGGAATCCCCCTTGAGTATATTGTCCTATTGATCAATAATCAATTGCAATCCCCCTCCCTGATCCAGGGATTTTTTATTCATTTCTTCTCATCCTTGCGCTGGGATCTAACACCTATTTTTCAACATCTCAACATAAACATCTTCCAACACTTTAATTTCATGGATTTACATGTAGATATTTGGAAGCATTTCTTAAAGGCTATTCATGTCTCCAATGACGATGAAACAAAGTATTTTCTCGCAGCCTTTGATAAATTGTTAAGTCATTCCAAAGTTTCTCAACGTTTTGAAACTTACTTTTATGCGTTAGAAAATCCTCAATTTGAAGTTCTTGCTTCTAAGATGTACCCGCCTGCACTTCAATTAAACATTCTTTGCCAAGCCCATCAATTAAACGACCCTAAAGCACAGGGCCTAGTCCAAAAATTGCAAGAGGCGAATAAAGGAGAAGTCCAATCTTTTCTCGATCTTTTCCTCTCTCCACATAACAGTAAAAAGTCTTCATTAGCTCATTTAATGGAATGGATGAAGGAGCATTCCCTTTTTGAGGAAAAAGATCTTAATCATGCAAATTCATTAATGGGTGCATGCTTACGCCTGTTTTTCGATAACAGCCCATTGCCCACTCATGAAAAATTAAAAATTTTGAAGCATTTTAGTCCTCAGATGTTAACTTTTATGACGCATCCAAATGTATCTAAATATCTCTCTATCGAGGTGATTTACGCCTTAATAGGTCAGCTACATGGAATAGAATGCCGTCAATTGATCTATGCGCAATGGGGGAGGATTATTCAACATCTAGACAGGCAGAATGATGAATTCTTTGTCAGATTGATAGCGCATCTGGAGGATCCAGTACGTCTAAGAGCTGTATTTGATTTAGCTTTTTTTCCCCGACAAGGGCAGGTAACTACCTTAAAAAAACACAAAATTCCCCTTTTAAAGGAACTGCTAAAAAATCCTTGGAAACTCTTATTAGTCATACAAGAAGGCCAAAGAAATGCTAGTATCAAAGCGACCCTTACCCACTGGTTGAATGAAAATAGCCAAGAAGGTGTTCAAAGGTGCCAAAAAGTCATTGATAATTATCATCTGTCCCCAAGAGAGGAACTGGTCTTTTTTGAAAATATAGAAAAGCTCAATTTCTATTGCCGATCAGATGAATATAAACAGGCCGAGAACATTTATCGAAATCTAGACGAACATATGCAACGACTCTTCACTCAATCCTTCCATGAAAAAGAAGAGCATATTGAGTTAAAAGAGAAGGAAGTTGTAATAGAAAAAATGAGTGAAGCTCAGTTATTTGCAATCTTGATTAACAATGAATGCAGAAAAGAATTAATAAATTATTTAAAAAAATCCCAGCAAAATGCAAACAAAGACTCCTTAAACCGCACTTTGGCGTTAGCCCACAGGTTGGCTAAAAACCCTGAATACCAGCATCTTCAAGAAGATTTTATAGATAAATTAGAAAAAATCGGTGAGGCATAGTTATTTGCAGCTTGACAGTGAATATAGAAAAAAAATTGATAAAATATTTTAACACCCCACTAAAAGCAAATCATACAGCTTTAACACGAATCTTGAGTTAGCACAGCGTATTTTCAAAAAATCCTGAACATCAACAACTTCAGATAGATTGTACAGACAAATCAGATACAAACCACGCTTCAGTTTGAACAATTAAATTCGATAATATATAATATTAAAGAAACTAACATTAAATTAGAGTTCTTTCTATATTATGCCTGTAGCTAATTATGACATATAAGAGATACTCATCAATAAAAAAACTTTAAGTGAAAGAAAAAAAGGATCCTATGAATCCAAAACTGACTAATGAAATTGCTTTTATTAATAAAATCGATCCTACACAATCAAGCCTCGCTTTAGATAAATCCGGCGCTCTGATTGAAGAGAAAAAAAGATCAGGCCTTAGAAATTTCTTCAGTTGGGTGATTCATATTATCACCTTAACCCTTGTGCCGCGAAATAAAAGATTGGATGAGGTCACAAGACATATCCTGGAAGAAACTAAAGACTCCAATTCCCTGCCAGATCAGGAGAAGGTTATTCTGGCTCAAGCCATAACAAAACTTCAAGCGATTATACGGGTAAACGGAGGAAGTGAGGGTAAAAAAGTCTCAGCGCTGTTAAAAACCTTAAGCAAAGTCGATAATTTAGACGCTGTTAAAGATCTAAAAAACACTCTATCCCCTAAAGGGATTCCGCAGTCTATACCTTCAACAGATAAACGCTTGCAAAATTTCCTTAACGTACAAATTGCGCAGGGTGCCAAAGGACCCGATTTCCAACAAGCTCTCTCTGATCTCTTATTGCAAATGGATGGCTCGGTCGATTTAACCCTTAATCAAGAACAGCACCTCACCTGGGCACTCAATCATATACCCAGTGCATGGATCCAAGATCATATTCAAGATATATCCCCCTCTCTCCTACGTTTTTTAGGTGAAAAATGTCTAAAAAGTGACTTAAGTCCCTTTTTTCAAACGTGTTTTGAAAATTTAATAAAAGAACCCCTAGATAAAGTAAGACTCCATGCTTTAATCCAAAGTCTACCTACTTTTGATCATAAAGCAGACACCCTCTCTATTCCAGGAGGAATACGTTCAAATTATAATAAACTTTTAGACCGCTTAACCTCTGAAAACATTCAATTCCTTGAAAAAAATCTAGATACACCACATCTAGACCATTTTATAAAGAGTTTTTTTGGATTCACCGCTAAAACGTTCAACGTTCTGGATGGAAGCCGCTATAATAAAATCCTGAGTCTCGCTAAGGATTTTAAACTAAATAACCAATCTAAAATTTGGCCTCAATTATACCAAGGCCAACGAGAAGCAAGCTTTTTAGCGAAAATCGTGGCTGCTAGTGCTAAAGAGGACCAAATCTTTGATAAATTACTCACCGAAGAAAAGATCAGCGAACCCCTCACAAAGCAGGTATTAGATAATCTTTTTGTTCCTGCCAGTGACTTTCCTCTGCTTGAAAAATTTGCTCCTAGCGTGTTTTTGCTAGGTTCAAAAGATTTAAAGAATCAGCTGTTTAGTAAAATGAATTCCTCTGAAATTCTCTCCCAGCTAGAGATCATTCCTGAAGAGTTATTAGAGCCATTGGACGCGTTTAGACTCAATTTAATCGCTAAAGAGATGCACAGTCGCATTTCATCAGTGTCAGTCTCCTCTCTTAAAAAACTAGCCAAAATCATAGAAGTCCAAAAAAACGCATTAGAGTCTGTAGATTCCTGCCCAGCTTTAATTCATCACATTTCTCCTCAAAATCAAGCCTTACTTTTGCGAGAGCGCTTACAAAAAGAACCTCTCCATGCTTGGAATAAAAAAGAGTTCTTTGAGGAAGCAAAAAAACTTGACGTGAGCATTTGGCAGGAGGCAGGCGTAAATCTTATAGAGAAGAGGTCTACTGATCATGAAATTAAAGCCCTAGCAGAACGCATAAAAAACCTACCCCTAGAGCTTGAACATCTAGCAACTCTTCTCAACCAAACCGACAAAGCATTATTTGTTCAGGAGTTTCTCTCTTTAGATATTTTTCACTTATTAAAGCCTGAGAAACTACAATCTGTCAAATTCCACCTATTAAGTATTGAGCAATGGAAGTCCTTCTTGGAGAAAATTGATCCATCCAATCAAAATGCACGAGATTGCTTACGTATTGCAACACAAGAATTATTGGAATTTGCCCCTTCATATTTTTATGCGTTATCTGATGCTCATTTAAGAGCCCTAGCTCTTGAAAATTATTCACCTCTGATTCAAATAGCCATCATATGTGCTTTGGATCAGCTGAATGATGTAGCAGTTAGCGACACCTTGGACAAATCTATAGAGATGTTAAAGTTGACAGATAAAAGAAGATACAGTTACCTAATAAACCTTCTGGCCCATGAATCGAATCCTCAAAAAGAAGCATTAGGAAATTTTATTAACTGGTTGGTGGATCAAAAACCTGAATTGGGCGAGCATATATTTTATATGCTATCTTTAAATTCATTTAAAGATGAAAAATCCAGATATGCCCTTGTAAAATCTTTATCGAGCACAGCCTTGATTAAGCTCAGTCAAATTTCACAATTTCCTAAATTCTCCTATTCGATTCTTTATCAAATAATCGAATTGTTACCCCCAGCTAACGCTCTTCAGTCTATTTTAACAGTCTGGGAAAGCATAAAAGAAGATGCCTACGACATGAGTAAATCCCAAACACCCCATGCCCTCCTCATTTCAATCCTAAACGATCCTCAAAAGCTGAAAGAACTCCTAACAGGCCCTTTTCACCCCAACTACCTGAATCAAATTGTCAATCGAGAAGGTTATTTAGGTCCAATTTTTGAACAGCTGGAAAAAACTCCATGGAAGTTACAAGCTATTCTAAGTGCTGATAGTTATTCTCCAGCACTCAACAGATGGTTGTTAAATAATAAGGGAAAGTATCCCACATGTGAACTGATCGTCCAAGAATATGAAAGTAAAAAATGGACAGATGCTCAGGGAAAAGCTACGGTTGAAAAACTAGAAAAGCTTTTTGCCTTAGCTGAAAATGACGAGTATCATAAAGCCCTAGAGATTTATGAAACCCTTCCTGAAAATACAAAGGAATATTTGCTCAAAAACACACGACAAACTCAAGGAGAGGCCTTATTTTCTGATCTAGGTAGACTTAATAAAGGACTTTTATTGGTTGCAATGATGGATGAAAGATCGCGCAGAAACATTCAACAAACACTAAAAAGCACATTCGATCAGATGTCCACTGATGAAATTGGTAAAAACGATTCTGCGTGGACGACTCTTAAAGGAGTGTTACAATTTGTAAACAATTTATCCAAAACATCAGATTTTCATGGCATAGCCCAACAGTTTTTAGAACCTTTTGAATTTGTAAACACCCATGTTGTATTTAAAAATTTGTACAATAACCCTCAATTTTCGGATGTCACATTAAAGTTAGGCAATGAAACATTTAATGGTCATCGTTTAATTCTTAATACCATCCCCGAACTTCAGCCTTATTTGAAAGGCAGCGATTCCATCGCTATTCCAGACGGTCAAATTGAAAAAGTGAAAGATTTGTTATTAAAAGCGTACCAAATGCAGCAATATTCCCCCTTGAATCAATTTTTAGAAAAGCCAACTAATGACAAACCTTTAGCTAGACTCTTTAATCTGGATCATTCCATGGATCATGGTTTCGAGCAGCCCGATTTTACATTCAAATCTTCGTCTCAAACTCTCTCTGCTCATAAAATCATCCTCTATTGTTCGGATTTAACATATTTTAAAACATTATTATCTTTTGACTTCAATGAGACACAAACAAATGAGCTCATTATACAGCAAGAGGACTTCGAAGCGTTTAAACAACTCCTTGAAGATGTTTATACAGGAACTCAAAGAAGTTTCGAGATAAAAGAATCGAAACAGCCCGAGAATGAATCAGAGGAGTCAGATTTATCAAGTCATGAACCTGCTTCTCAATCAGAAGATCCAATAAAAGCTATTAATTGGGATGTGTACTACAGCATTTTAAAATATTACAAAGCAGAAAGTGAATAGAACTTAGCAAAAATACTAGAATTAGAAAGGGTCAAGAACTCTTTCTAATTTTGTAAAATCATGAGCAAAACATATTTAATATCTTAACTATTTTTTTATAAAATAATTTTTTACAACAACAAAAGTTATTATGAAAACAGATTTTATTCAAGATTTGAATTTAATTAATAGTATTGACCCCTTAAAAACTAGCCTTTCTTTAGATAGATCAGGAAAGCTTGTTCAAACACAAAAAAGATCTTCTGCTGCAAACTTTTGGCACTGGGTCATCCATCTCGTGACTTTCACGCTTGTTCCTCTCAATAAAGATTTGGATGCAGTGGCCAAACGTATTCTTTCCCAGTCTTCTGATCTAAATCCTCAACAACCTCTGGATAAAGACGAGAAAAAAACATTGAAAGGAGCTCTTTCCAAACTTGAAATTCTGCTTAAGTCTAATGGGAGTCGAGAATCAAAAAAAATCACACAGCTTTTACGTACTGTGAAGGATATTAAAACTCTGCAGATGAAGAAAAATGGAGTGACCTCCTCAGAGGATTTGGATTCAAAACCTTCAGATTCTCACACACCTCAAGTATTCGTACCCCCTGAAATCCGTCTACAAAACTTCCTTGAAAACATATTTACATCGGGGAATTGGAGCAAACGGGATGACGTACCCCAAACCTTAACCTTGCTGTTGGAAATCAAAGACCCAGAAAATTTAATGAATATCTTAACAAAAGAACAGTCTGATGCGCTTCGTTTCAATTTAGATTTTACTGAGGAAAAGTGGTTAGAAGAACATGCTAAAGAGCTTTCTCAAGGTACAGTTAATTTCCTTAAAGACCTGTATTTGTCGAGAAAAGACCAAACTTTTTACACGAATTTGATCAAATATCGCAGCATTTAGAAAGACGTTTAGCTAAGTCAAATTAGACTTTGACCTTAAGACCTTTTTTAAGAAAGTGTGGATGGTTATTAATCCATGTCAGACATTGTTTTCCAAGGCGCATAGGAACATTAATCACCTCTCCATTCACTACAAAGGGAGTCGGAATAGTATTTTCACGGATCCACTTCTGAATTTGACGAAAAAGAGCACTATTGACATAACGACTGTCAACTTTTTGAGGCGCCCGTGTTTCAGGATCTTCGTAGAGTTGAGGATACGAAAATTGTAGTCCCCATAAAACACTGTCTTGCCCTAAAACCATGGAACGAAATTTTCCATCCGCTGGAGAATAATCCAGAGTGTGTGCTTGCATTTGTACAACGGGTTTTAAAACACGCACAAGTTGCCGATCCTCTCCGACAGCTAAGGCATAAAGACAGTCTTCCATTAAGCTGAGTGCTGAGGAGAAAATAGAACGAAAAGACCGTTCTTCTGGAACATGGCCCTGTTTCAAGGCTTCAATGTAGCTCTGATAAAGGGTCAAAAAATCTTCAATTTTTATCTGATCCTGCCCTCTAGGAACCACTGCACCTAAAGGATAAATAAAAAAAGGTCCTAGGGCATTAAAAAAATCCTGCATTTCCCCTAAATCGACTAACATACCCAGAGATAGCCATTTAGAAGCATGGTAGGGAATTTGCGTATTTTTAATAGACAGCATGGAACCTTAAACGCCCTTTTGAACCTTTTGGGGCTGGGAAAGAGAACTTAAAAATAGCCAAGCGACCCCCAATGTAATACTTGTGTCTGCCACATTGAATACAGGGAAGTCATACCCCCATAAAACAAAATGAAACATATCCACGACATGTCCATAAATAAAGGTATCCATCACATTCCCTAGCGCACCCACAGAAATCAAAACCAATGGGAGTTCCCAACCTCGATTTTTATTAAAAAAGAATAAGTAGGCGAGCAGTCCGGCAATCATAACGATGCGAAGAACAAGTAAAAATCCTTGCACCTCTGAGAACATCCCCCAAGCTGCGCCATAATTAATCGTATGATTAATAGAAAATTCGATCCCTATAAAATCTTTAAAAACCCCTATTCCCCCGTAGGGATACCAGAGAGAAAAACGATTAGAAACAGGCAAATAATGGTAGGTCCAATACTTGGTGATTACATCTAAGAGCAAAACAGCTAAACCTATCCCTAATAATGCACGTATTGAGAACGAGACTGTATTAAGCTTGCGTAACATGCCTAAATTAAACCTTTTTCTAATTGCTCTTGCGCCTTAACAGTCATGGTCGCATACGGGACAGCTTCTAAACGAGCCACGGGAATCTCTTCGCCTGTAATATCACAAATCCCATACGTATTTTCAGAAATTTTTTCTAAAGCCCTATCAATTTGACGAAGAATATTATATTCGCGTGTTGTAACTTCAAGGCTAATGGTGCGATCGAAGTCATCTGTTCCTTGATCAGCCTGATGCTGGGAATATCCTGTAGCTTCATCCGGGGTTTTAACCTCAGCTGTAGTACCTTTTAAAGTATGCGTCAGTTGTTCCCTCATTTCTTCCAGCTTTTTCTTAAATCTGGCTACATCATTTTTTTTTAATCCCATGAGAATCTCCTCATCCTATTAATAAATTATTCTGTTTGGCAAACTTCCTCAAGAAGCCTCTTTGTTTGACTAGTCTTTTTGATTTTGCTATCCGTTTCGCGTGGTTGAATCGTTTTAATGGCCTGCATCAACTCCTCAATATCCTTAAAACGACGATAAACACAAGCAAATCGAATGTAAGCAATCTCATCTAAAGCTTGTAAATGCCGCATCACAATCTCGCCTAACTCGGTCGTACTGACAATGTGCACTTGCCGCTGCAGCAAATCTTCGCTGATTTTAGCCGCTAAGGCAATGACCTGATCATGACTAATCGTTGTATGTCGACAGGCTGCATCTAGGCCATTAATCAATTTTTGCTGCTGGAAGTCTTCATAACGTCCATCCCTTTTATGCACCTGCACAGTTAACTCAATGGTCTCAAAGGTGGTAAACCGCCGTAAACATCCTAAACATTCTCTCCGACGTCGGATAGCGTTTAGCTCGGAAGCGTCTCTAGAGTCAATGACTTTGAGATCAGGATGTTGGCAAAAAGGGCACTTCATTATAAATTAGACCTCTTATGAGTTTGCGTTCATATACAATATTTTCAAATCTTCTGGCAAGAATAAAATTATTTATTTTTCTTAATATTATTTTAGTACAAAAGCATTATATAAAACAGACTTATGACATATTTTTAAATAAATAATCACAAAAATTAATATGAAATCAACAAAAATGCCTGTTTATTAAAAAAATCTTAATCTTTTAATGGGGATTTTATTTTTTTCTTTCTCTCACTTTCTCAACGTTATTGGAGGAAAGATAGATCTTCATTACTACAAAATCTCCACCTGAGGTTTTTGACTCCCCTTAAGCAACTCCCATTCATTAATTGTATCAATCATATTTCTTAAAATCCCAAAATCGCGATTTGTATGACAAAAGGCTATACGAGGAAGATCCAGATGATCGGATTCTCCTGCAAGAGGCGGCGTTTTTTCGATTTTTCCTTCGCTTACTAAGCCTTTATAGTCGTGATTCAATTGACTGATTTGTTCATCTGTCAATTCTTTTTTCAATCGAATGACAAGCTTAGGTCCTACATAACGACTTGAATGGTAGCAGTGATAAAATTTTTGAACGTGGGCCACAGCTTCATCCACAGATTTGGCGATGTAAAAAAGGTGTAAATCCTCAGGGCTAATCCATCCATTACTTAACAGATGTCCATCAATGTATTTTTTCCAATCTCGCCAGTAAACTCCATCTTGCCCTTCCACTAAAACAATGGGAATAATGTTGGCCTTTCCTGTTTGAACCAAGGTGAGGATTTCAAATAATTCATCCATCGTTCCAAAGCCCCCAGGAAACACGGCAATGGCATCTGAATGGGTCAAAAACATGAGTTTACGTGTGAAAAAATAGCGGAAAACAATGAGCTTTGGATCTCCTTCAATCACAGTATTTGTAGGGACCTCAAAAGGCAAACGTATAGACAGTCCAAAGCTTGAATCCCTTTGAGAACCTTCTAGTCCCGCCTTCATAATTCCATTAGCGGCCCCCGTAATGCACATCCATCCTTCCTGAGCAATTTTTGTACTAAAATCTTTGGCAGCAAGATAGTCTGGATGGTCTTCAGGAGTACGCGCAGATCCAAAAATACTAATGCAGCGTGAGTGTTTAAACTTATTAAAAATACGGTAAGCATGGCGCATTTCTTTCAAGGACCTATTGATGAGTTTCATCTGCCCTGTATCGTAATTTTCAATGAGTAGCTTTAAACTTGTTTCAATCATTTGATAGACGAGTTCTGCTTCGAAGGTCGTGGAAGAATGTCCAAACATTTCGATTAAATTTTTTATGGCCAGTTGAGCCTGTTCGTCTTTGAGCTCTAACATACAAGAGGACTCCTTTCTAATATCCATTTTAGATCCCATAAATTGAATGTTCTCTGCATTTTCTCTTTATTTGCCTTATGTTCAAGTAAAATCGCATCTTTTTGATTTTTTTGTGATATTTGCAGAGTTTGCTTGAGGACTTATTCTATTCCAAATTGATATCAAAATTCGATATAGTGAGGATAATCCTTATATTCAAACAAAAAATGGTTGCATGCTTTTTATCCTACTCTTGTTCAGCTTTCTACTTATCCTCTTGAGCTTGATAGTCGTTTGGACATGGAAAAATGGAATCAGTCCTATGCCCACCCCTTTAAAGATCAAACATATACTCTTAGAACAACTCCCCCCGCTTCACAAAGGGTTTGTATATGAACTTGGAGCAGGATGGGGAACATTAGCTGTAGCACTCGCTAAAAAATATCCAAACTGTCAAGTTATCGCCTACGAAAATTCCCCGATTCCTTACTGTTTTTTAAAACTCAGACTCTGGCTGAATAGCATTAATAATGTGAAAGTCCATCCACAAGATTTTTTCACTGCTTCCTTGCATCAAGCAGACTTAGTGGTTTGTTATTTGTATCCTAAAGCTATGCAGAAACTTAAGAGTAAATTTGAATTAGAGTTAAAAGATGAAACATGGGTGGTTAGCCATACGTTTGCCATTCCTGGCTGGAGGGCTGTACGCATCATCCCTATTCAGGACATTTACCAATCCAAAATTTATTTTTATCGCTATATCAAACATGAAATTCACAAAAAATCAGTAGATATTAAGGACTAAAAATTCCATAATCTCGGTTCTTCCACTTCATCAAGGGCATACTCCTATGCATGACAAAAGATCTTTCATCATTCATTTCTTAAAAAATTTACGCAACGAGATTGTTCAAGCATTTGAAACATTTGAAATTGAAGACCGCTTTTTACGTAAAGAATGGCAACATTCTACAGGAGGAGGAGGGGAAATTTCTATTCTTCGAGGCCGCTGCTTTGAAAAAGCTGCTGTCAATTGGTCTGCAGTAGAGGGCCCTCACTTTCCCATGCAAGACGGATCAGGCCCCTTTTTTGCGACAGGTGTAAGTTTAATCACGCATATGAGCAATCCACATGCCCCTACAGTGCATATGAACATTCGTTATATTGAAACTCCTGAGCGTTTTTGGTTTGGGGGAGGATTTGATTTAACTCCCATGGGATTTATCTATCCAGAAGATTCTCAGCACTTCCATCAGACTGCGAAGAATGCCCTAGATGAAATACATCCAGATCTCTATCCGATATTCTCGCAGAATGCGCGAGAGTATTTTTACATTCCTCACCGAAAAAAAGAACGCGGTGTCGGAGGGTTGTTTTTTGACCATTATAATACAGGGAACTTTGAAGAGGACTTAAAGCTTTGGCAAACGGTAGGCACAAAATTCCTCGATGCCATTTTGCCTATCTATCAAAGACGTGTGACACAACCCTACTCACCCTTGGATAAAGAAAAACAGCTGGAATCTAGAGCTCACTATGTCGAATTTAATTTAATGTATGATCGTGGAACTAAATTTGGATTTCAATCAGGAGGGAATCCTGAAGCTATTCTTTGCTCAATGCCTCCTTTAGCTAAATGGTAATCATTCGTTCTTTAAAATCTATATGAAGGATTTTTAGATGCAAACATTATTTAATGCTGTATCCACTGCTGTCACCTTGACGCAAACCGCCGCGCAAACGGCCGTTAAAAAAGTAATAAAAGTAGCGACTCCCATAAAAGAAGAAAAAATTTATCCAGCCTGTTTCCCCTGGCATTTTGTCACCTACCCTTTTTATCCGAAAGGCAGTGCTATTAACATCCAGGAGACAAAAGTTTTATATCAGTTACCCGATGAATCCACTACAGGTATTTTACAAACCCAGGCTTTCACAAGAACTTTCATCTCCCCTGCTAGCCGAAATGATATCATCCATTTATTGCCTAATTATATCCGTCGCACCATGCTTTACTATCCTCCTCCTGATCTAAAAGGTTTAATCCTACAAAACGCAGAGGAGGAGAAAGAAATCCTTGAGACAAACACGATGCATACCGAAGATGCCGCCCTAAATAGGGTGTTGTATATTTTAGTACGTTCTAAACTAAAACACGCGATTTTATGGCATGCTATGCTTCGAACCGTCTTATGCATTCAAGTTTACTATGCAAAAAAAATTCAAGAAAAGCATGGTCATTGCTTCCAGGTTGATCCAGATATTACGTTAACAGAAAAAGATGTGAATGAGCTTAATGATACAGTCAAAGAACGTGAATGGGAGAACATTAATTTAGATGAAAAAAAAATCCCCTCTCAGACTGATCGTAAACTTATACAAACGCTGCATAAAATTGTTTTAGATATTAAGACTTGTTTCTTCAATCATGAAAATTTTGTCAATAAATTATTAAAAGACCCTCTCTCTAATTTGTCTAAAAGAATGATCGAAATATGCAAAATTGAAGATCTTGAACCCCATCTACTCAATTTAATCCACAAAGCCCCCTCTCCACCGGAAAATGTGGGAGAGTATCGAGCTTTGATTGGAAACTATAACATAGAAACTATAGAAACATTGGTACAAAATATTGAACAAATGGCCCATCAACATCAATCAGAATGTGCCAGGATTCAAGAGGCCCAAGCCATTGAATTCGCCAAAGCCCAACTTGTGACTTAAACCTTACGCAATGAAGCTTAGAACGTTTAATTAGCCGCCGTTGGATGTGTTAAAATGGAGTTTAGGTAAACATGGACTGACCGGCTATCCAGCCGGTTGTCCATGCATTCTGAAAGTTAAAGCCTCCCGTGACGCCGTCTATATCCAATACTTCGCCTGCAAAGTAAAGTCCTGGACACTTTTTACTTTCCATCGTTTTAAAATTGACTTCATCCAGGTGCACTCCTCCACAGGTTACAAATTCTTCCTTAAAGGTACTTTTACCCTTAATGCAGAAAGTTCCTTTTAGAAGAATATTTTGCAAAGCATTTAATTGGGTTTTTGAAAAATGCGACCAGCGCGTCTCTGGCGCAATGCCAGCCATTTGTGTGAATTTTTTCCAAAGATTTTTAGGTAAATCTACGGGACATTCCGTTGCAATAAACTTAGCTGGATTTTGTGTTTTAAAAGCATTTAAACAGTGATGCAGGCTTTCGATTTTCATGTGCGGCAACCAGTTGATACACATCTCCGCCTGGTAGTGCTTATCATGTAAAATTCTCGCTCCCCATGCCGATAATTTTAGGACGGCAGGCCCGCTAAAGCCCCAATGTGTCAATAAAAGAGGACCGGTTTGTTTGAGATCCGTGTCTACAATACGCACTTCTACCTTAGGCACAGAGACGCCTGCCAATTCTAAAAGAGGAGAATCGGGAACATTAAAGGTAAAGAGGGAAGGTACAGGGGAAACAATCGTGTGGCCTAATTCTTGGAGCAAGCTATACATTTTAGGTGTACTCCCCGTTGCCACCAAAAGCTTTTCACAAGATAAAGTAGATCCGTTCGTTAAAGATAGACTAAATCTTTGATCCTCTCTTGTAATTTTTTCTATGCCACATTCTGTACGTACCTGTACACCTGCTTTTTTAGCAGTCGACGTGAGGCAATGAATGATCGTTTCCGAACTATCCGTCACAGGAAACATTCTCCCATCTTCTTCTGTTTTTAACTCTACCCCTTTTTCTTTAAACCAACGAATTGTATCTTGAGGTTGAAAGCGCGAGAAGGGACCTCTTAAAGCCTGGTGTCCTCTAGGGTAATTGTGTACTAGAACCGCAGGATCAAAACAGGCATGCGTGACATTACAACGCCCCCCTCCGGAAATCCGCACTTTGGATAGAAGTTGTCGATTTTTTTCTAGTAGGGCCACCTTTTTCGCAGGATGAGCCTGTGCACACGCAATCGCACCAAAAAACCCCGCGGCGCCCCCACCAATGACAATAGCGTCCATGTGATCATTATTCATGTTTTGATTGATACTTTTGAAAGAAGAGTTCTAAATTTTTTTGTGCGTCTTGAGGAATGAAAATTAAAGGACGTTGTTTTTTTAAAAATTTTATCCCCTCTGCCACAGAAGATACCACACCCTTTTTTAACAAATAGGCTAAAACGATAGTAGCACTGCGACTAGCCCCTGCTTTACAATGCACATAACAGTCCACCCCTAAACGGTTTTGTTCTTCCAAAAATGCCACCCCTTGCTCAATGCTTACTAAAGGGACTGCATGAAAATCTGTCGCAGAGATCACATGATGCTTGACCCCTAAAAGATCCCAATCTGCAGTAGCACAAGGAACACTAAAAACACCTGGTGTACTAAATTCAAAGTCTTCCAGCATGGAAAGAACTGCTTTTACACCTAATTTTTTTGTAATTTGTTCATGGTGAGCATAATTTTTTAAAGGAATAGCTCCTAGGTATATACCAGGAGAAATAGAATGCCACCAGGGATTTATTTTAAATACACCCAAAACCAATGTCGCAAAAAGAGTGAGTTCATAGACAATTTTTTTTCTATTCACGACGATGTAACTTCCTAGAGCAATCAAAGCAGTAGAAGTAATTAAAGAAGCTGTAAGAATCACCGTAGGGACTTGACATAAAGCTAACAAAGTGACAGAGCCTGCAAGCGCGCCTAACATCATCAACATTTGAAAGGAGTTTGAAAAAAAACAGCGAGCTGCAATTTCTTGGATTTTTGTTAGTAAAGGGCGAGCCCCTGAGGCTTTCTGCTGCGTATAAACGGGTGGCACATAGGATAGAGAATTGATTGATGTCATAAGCCCTCATCAAGTAAACTATTAGGATCTTTGCGAATGATTCTCAAAATTGACTTTAGGTATAAACTTCTGAAACCTAATAAAGATCCCATGAACGAAAAATGCCATTTTCTACAAAATTTTGTAGACTCTCATCTATTCACAGATTACCCTCTGCGTTCGAGAATTCATCCCCTTAAAAGCTACAATACTGACGATTTACAATGCTACATTAAACGCGATGATGAATTAGGATTGATGGGATCCAAAATACGTAAATTCAGCTCTCTTATTTCCTATCTTATTCATAATCAAATACAAAAGGCTGTAGTCATCGGGGGACTAAATTCTAATCATGTCCTCGGGATTACTCAGCTCTTGATAGAAAACCGCATATCCCCTCAACTTTTTTTATGTGAATCTCATCAACCCATAGAAAAAGGAAACGCTCTTTTAACTCGTCAACTGATTGAGGCAGAACAGATACATTGGATCCCACGGTCTCAATGGTCTCAGATCAATGAGCTTGCAGAAGAATATGCTAAAGAACAAAAAGAAAAGACTTTTGTCATCCCTGAAGGAGGTTGTTGCTTTGAAGCCTTCCCTGGAGCCCTCACTTTAGCTCTTGATATTGTGCGCAACGAACACATCTTGGGGGCTTCTTTCAACCATCTCTTCATCGATAGCGGCACGGGTCTCACAGCGATTGCCTTGCTTTTAGGGTTAGCTTTTTTAAAACACCCCGCCCATCTTCATATCGTTTTAATGGCAGGAAATGAGACAGAATTTAGGCACAAGCTAGAACAGTATCACCAAAATTTTCAGTATTTGATGAAAACTCCTATTCCTTATCCCATTGACTTTTCTTTACAAAGACCCCACAAAATGAAATCTTTTGGGTCCGTCTCTCCCAGTCTATTTAAAACGATTCAACAGATTGCCCGCTCCGAGGGTGTTTTCTGTGATCCTATTTATAATGCGAAATTATTTCAGGAGGCTGCGCGCATCATCCAAGAAAAGCAACTTCACGGACGTAGTCTCATCATTCAATCAGGAGGAACTCTGTCTCTCTTAGGTTTTTTGACCCCTTAAATCGCACAATCAAGGGTTAGATTAGACTTTTTTTCAGATCCATTAATTATTAAAAACTTTAGCTTTGACAAAAAACGCAATAAATCACAGGATCTATTTTGTTTCTGAACAAAAGGTAGGTTCCATGGGCTATTCAAGATTTCCAAGTGCAAGTGACAAAGTTTTTTATCCAAATTATGGATGGAATACCCCCCATCCTGCCGATGATATCTGTCTAATGGATCCAACTCCCCACTATCCTCAAAATTCTGATGACCCTGCTTTCCAAATTTGTACAATGGATGATCCTCCATTTTACCAAGAAAAAAATTCAGACATGTATGGTCCCCAACAACTTTTAATGATCAACGACAGATTTAAAGGGACCTCTACTGATACGTTTACTAAAGAAGCTACTGTATGGAATCTAACCACAAATTCTTCTGGGAAGTATAGTCAGCTCTTTAATCAAAGAGTTCTAGTAGTCATTCACGGATTTATGACCTCAGCCAAAGACGCGGAAAGCCATCTCCTGAATGTTGCGTCTGGAGTTGAAAAAGTCTATGATGCGGTCGTCGCTTATTCATACCCGACAGGAAAGAGCCCTTTAGAATATGGTCAAGCTCGTGAAAATGCTAAAAAAGCAGCTCCCCGATTATCTAATATTCTTCAATTCATAAAAATATTTGCGCAATCTGTCAGTATAGCAGCGCATAGCATGGGAGTTTTTACAGCTTTTCATGCATTAAATCAACCAAGCAGCCCTCTCATTGATCATTTTTATTCGCTAGGAGGTGCTTTTGATCAAAAAAATCTTTTAGACTGTAGCTGCTCAGTGCATTGCACAAATTTCCCCCTGACTCTATCTAAGATTACAAAAATTTTTATTTTTTATTCGTGCAAAGATGATATTTTACCCTTACACACTTTCACTCAAGGCGAAAGAACCGTGGGCAGAATAGGCACTTTCCCAGAACAGCTTCTAGCAAAAAATGTTCGTCTGATCGATACGTCACCTGTAGTCGATTCGCATAACGATTATTTTGATAACCCTCACATCCTTAGATCGATTCGTCTATTAGGATCAAACACTTTAATGGATCATATAAATCTCACCCTAACGACTTCAGGTTTCTCGCAAGAGAATTTGCAAGTGTGTACAGTGGGCTATGATTACGCCATAGAAAAAGGTGCAGAGAGAATCGGTATTTATATTAATAACTTTTTTGACCAAGCATTTAAACAGATCGGTTTATAAAGCACGGGTAAATTTAAAATAGTTTTTTGACATAGAATACCCAGTCTACTATAGTGACATTAAACAACATTAAGGAGTTTATGTCATGGAGCCTACGAATGTAAATATTTGGGTTGTATTAACTTGCACGCTTATTAACTTAGTTCTTGGCATGGTTTGGTATTCCCCTAATGTATTAGGAAACCTATGGGCACAAGAACATGGCTTTACCTCTGACCAACTCAAAGCCTCCATTTGGCATTATCTAGGGGCAATCATTGTGGCATTTATCATGAGTTATGTATTAGATATGATTATGCACACCTTTGGTGTGCGTGGAATTGGAAATGGGATTGCATTAGGCTTTTTTATTTGGCTAGGTTTTATAGCAACCACTCATTTTTCAGGAGTGATTTGGGCAAAAAAACCCTTCATTGTTTTCTTTATTGATGCAGGTTATTTGCTTTTTAACTTGATTTTGATTGGGGCTATAATGGGTGCATGGCAGTAATCATTCAAACGCTTTAATAGAAGGAACTTCATGAGAAATATAACTCCTGCAATGATTTTAGGCTCATTAGCCATCTGTACTCAGGCTTCCGCCCAAGACAGTGGACCCGTGTGCCACCAATGTGAACGGATTCGGGAATACAATGCTGCTCATCCTGAAAACAATTATTACTGGTATGATGATTATCTAAAGGATCAGAAAGAAGGAAAGAATACTTCTAGTCCTAAAGAAGGCTCTAAAGAAAAAGGTACTCAAGCAGAAAAATCTACCAAAGGGTGAAACACCCTTTGGTAGGGAAAGAATTAATCCTTGGAATGATGAGGAGCTGCTTTTAACTCAACTTCCGACTCATCTTTAGGATGTTCTGTATCCGACTGTTTTTCTTTTAAATGTTCTAAAGAAGCCTCATGAGAAGGGCCTGCAGAATGAGGATGTTTCGTAAGATCCATCACCACTTTTTCCCAAGCTTCCTTCACTTGTTCTAGTGAATTCTGGCCAATTCTTACATTGTTAATATCTTTAAAATCCACCACGATAGAAATCGTAGAATCGTCTTTGGAAGGATCCTTGGAAATAGACTTAAAGAAATCGACTATTTCTTTTTCTTGATTTTCATTCACCACCCCAATTGTCAGCGGTTGATGATTGGCTTCTGAAAATTTTTCTAAGATAGGATGGATGCGATTAAAATAAGAAATGGCATCATGAATCATCTCTTTAAAATTGACCCATTGAATTTCATACAGACCCGAAGGTTGATTATTCACTAAATCCACGTGTCCGTTGGACTTAAAGCCGTAGGGCTCTGCTAGCAAATTAAGATGCTTGATCAAGAATTGATGGAGGGTAGGATTTTCCGATATAGTCTTTATCTTGAGATCAGAATCCAAAACAAATTGCATCTTTCCCAATCTAGTATAGTCAGGAATGACTTCTTGCAACTGACTTTCACAACATTCTAAAAGCTCTTTTAACACTTTACTTTCAGGATCTGCTGACTGTGAATCTGCCGCCTTAAGCTTGAGACTATCCATAAACTGACGATGGATGGCTTCAGATCCCTGTGGAGTAATGGAGGAGTTGGTGTTAAAGCCAATGTGCAGATTTCGACTATCAGCCTCTCTTTCTTTTAAGCCGATATTAAAATTGAGGGACGTGCGCCCGTAAGCATTTTCCATCTCTAATTTCTTTAACTGAATATCCACATCTTTATAGGTAATAAAATTTGAAAAATCCATATTCTTAGGAAATGCGGCTTCAAAATCTAAAGCTATGTTGTTTTTTCCAGAACCTATAAAATAAGGAACATCGACAGCCATATCAGGATTAATAGACATCAGCCTTCTCAGATGAGGAAGTAGAGCCTTTCCCTGCTCCGTAGCCTCAAAATCTTTAAGATCTAGATTGAGAACAAATCGATCCTCTTTTTCTGTATCTGGCTGATGACTCCAGTGCACTCTGCCTTTAGAAAAACCTAAAAGCTGTCGTTCACCTTTTGCGTCTACTTCATATAAACCAAAATCTTGATCCTCATAATCCGCCGTTTTAATTTCGTTAAGGATTTCTTGGAATGAAGAATTTTCTTTATAAAATGCCTTTGGAAATCCATGAAAAGGATGCATAAAGGCTTGAAAGTATTGTGGATGGGCGACATCCGCTTGTAATTTCATTTGTCCTTTAATCGCATATTTTTTTGCAGGGCTACCTTCACCATTGGGCAATAAATAAAGAATGTCCCCCTCTTGTTTCATCCAGTAAGTTTTTCCTAAAAGATCAGTCCCTACTTTTAACGCCCCATCAATGACCACATTCGGATGACCTGGATCACTAGCGTTAGCCATTTCATAACGAGGATTGGCAAGCTTTACTTCATAATTAAAAGGAAAACCATGGACAGATACATCTTCTACCTTAAACTGGTATCCGTCTGCATTAGGCTTCTCGTACTCTTTTAGATGTAATTGAACAAGCTCTTTGACTTCATGAGCTTTATAAAACCAGAAACCCACATAAACTAGTGCTAAAAGCACTATAAAAATAATTAAACCACTTAATTTTTTCATGATTTCCTCAAAAATTGTTACAATGCATGCATGTTAACGATTCTGAGCAAATAAATAAATATTTTTAAATCTACCCATGTAAAATAAGGCCTTTAGAGTAACAGTAGATGTTAACAAAAACAAAAAGTAGGATAATGAACGTCTATGAGATCACTCGCGAATTTGATAGTTACCTTGAATGAGCCATTTGTAAGTCATCAGCTCTTTCAGACCTATAGGTCCATTGGAGTAAGCTTTTTGAGAACTCGATAAAATTTCAGGTCCTAACTCCATTTGAGTGCCTTCATAGAAGCGTGTAGAAGTATTGATCACAATTGCAGAAGCATTGACATAGGAAGTAAAGATCATCGCATGAAGAGGATGATCGGAAAGAATGCACTCACAATGGCCGGTTCCATGTTTTTGAATATGTTCAATGGCTTGATCTATTTGGCTAACTATTTTCATATTTAAAAACTTGGAGCCCTCCCCTTTATCCCAATCTTGAGGATCTGCCATCTGAACATCCATTGTATCGGTTCCTAAAGCAATATAATAATTCCAGGCTATACTATCTAGGCGAAAAGAAATTTCTTCATTTTCTAGAGCCTTAAAAAGTAATGGAATAAACTGAGCCGCAATAGACTCATGAATAAGCACAGTACTTATGGAATTGTTAGCTTTAGTTTTTTGGATCTTTGCGTTTACCACCACCTGGACAGCCTTTTCTATATGGACAAGCTGATCTACATAGGCATGACACACCGCTCTTTTTTCAAAAAGCATAGGAATCTGGCCATGTTTCTGACAAAATTCAGTGATAGGATGAGTAGCCCGCACAAGAATTAAATCCAAACCTTCCTTAAATTGTAAAAACTCCATTAAATCCTTTTCTTCATGCGAACGCATCACCTGTACAATATCAAGAGGTAGATTAGCAACTTCGAGCCCCATCTGAATCACCCTCACCAACACCCTCACTGTCTCTTCAATTGCTTTTCCAGCCCAAATCAAGAGAGTGTTTCCTGACTTAATACTTAATGCGGCTCCCGTCATGACTCGTTCAGGGCATTGATCTAAAACCAATCCTATATGTCCCAGGGGGATACGATATTTCGTTAACTTGAGTTCATTAGGTAAATCCTTGCTATCAAAAACATCTCCATTGGGATCGGGCAGCTCCATGATGCTAAAGAGCTCTCTAACAATTGCATCCAGGGGCTCTAATTCCACTAGTGACGCCTCCTGAATACGCTCTAAATCTTTCCGATTAGCTTGTTTAAGTTCCTCCGCATGTTCGAATAAGGCTTTGGAGATCTCATTTAACGCTAAATTTTTTTGAACATCGGGTGTGTTAAAAAGGACTAAGGACGCCGCTTTTGCGCGTAAAAATTTTTCAATTAATTCAGAATCCATTGTCATTTTTTATCCTGCGTCTTTTTTAGCGGTTATAGAAATATTAGACCTACTAGGGGAATATAAAGAACCCAATCTATTTCGCATGCTATAAGTTGCAAATGAAAAATTCAACAAGATATATTTGCTTTAACTCCTCATATAGATCGTAGGAATGACATGAAAATCTTTCTGTATATTTTTTTATTTTTATTTCATGTTAACCTTTTAACCTCTAATGAAATCAAAAATTTTATACAATCCCTAGATAAAGAAGAGAAAACTTACTTAGAAAATTTTTTTCATCGAGTCATTTTTCATGATCACTTCGCCTATACCCTCGAAGGCTATAAATCCATGGCTTTATCCGGAGGGGATTTATATTATAACTTAGTCCCCTGCGGTAAAGATGTGTTGATTAGCACGCCTCCATCTGAAGGATTTTGGAAAGGATGGACTGTCTGGTTAAAGAACCGATCTCATTTAAAAATGTCTCATTTTGTTTTGTTTGAAGAGCCTTCAAACAAATCCCCTCAAGTTAGACTTATCGTACTTATTCATAAGCCCTTGTTTATAAAAACGGTGAATGATCATTTAAAGATTTTTGAAGATGTACTTCAGAAAGAAGTCCTAGCTGAAAAACTTTTGGAAGAAGTTTGTATAAAAGGCGTACAGCACACTCTCAAGTGCAGTGATCTTCTTTATGGAATCCTCCTAGGCTATGGCAAAGGAAACTCTACTCTCTTTAGTCAAAAATCAAAACGAAAAATTTTTTCCATCAACCCCGCGGTGCGTAATGATGATCCAGATCAAATCTTTTTTAATGACCAGGAATCCTGCGTCATGATTCCTTATCATCCTATCAATTTTTTAGTGAACTCAACAACTGCTGAAACAAAAAATTTAAAAACGACATATCGTGAAGCAGATAAGAAAATATTAGCCACCTATAAGCTCAACAACCTCCTCCCCATAGTTTTTCAAAAATTATCAAGTGAATAAAAACACCTATCTATAGGAACTTAAGAGGTTATAAAGACTAAGTACCTTAAAAGCATCCTACAGGTACCTAGTCTTCTTTTTAACAGACACTATGCACTACAGACCAAACACTCTTCTGCATTTGTCATTGTACAAGCCTTTTTTTGTGTGGCTTCTAAAGTAAACTTAATCGCATCTACAGCGGCTTGGGTACGCAAATAATACATCCCTGTTTTGAGCCCTTTTTTCCATCCATAAAAATGCATCGAAGTTAACTTAGCAAAGGTGGGGTTCTGTATAAACAAATTCAGCGATTGGGACTGACAGATAAAGGCTCCTCGATCAGCGGCCATATCAATTAAGGCTTTCTGCTTGATCTCCCAAGCCGTCTTATATAATTGTTTAATATCTTGAGGAATTTCTTGAATGTCCTGTACCGAACCATTCGCAGCCACAATTTTATTTTTCAGTTCCTCATTCCAAATCCCTAACTGGATCAGATCTTTTAGAAGATGTTTATTCACCACAATGAACTCTCCTGAAAGCACTCTCCGTGTATACAAATTTGAAGTATAAGGTTCAAAACACTCATTATTTCCTAAAATCTGCGAAGTGGAAGCTGTAGGCATAGGAGAAACCAAAAGAGAGTTGCGTACCCCATACAAAGCGACTTCTTGTTTCAAGTGCGCCCAGTCCCATCGAGAGCTAGGAGTAACATTCCAAAGATCATACTGAAAAATCCCCTTTGAAAGAGGCGATCCTGCGTATGTTTCATAGGGCTGTTCCTCTTTTGCTAAATCTTTAGAAGCCGTAAGAGCCGCAAAATAAATCGTTTCAAAAATATCCCGATTCAATTGCCGAGCTTCAGGAGATTCAAAGGACAATCGCAACAAAAAAAACACGTCTGCTAATCCTTGCACACCAATGCCGATAGGGCGATGACGTTGGTTAGAATTCATCGCTTCTTGAACAGGATACTTGTTCACATCGATGATTTTATTTAAATTTCTTGTGACAACCTGCGTGACCTCAAAAAGTTTCTGATGATCAAAAGTTCCCTCTTTAACAAATCTGGGTAAAGCCAATGAGGCTAAATTACACACAGCTACTTCATCCGGAGCTGTGTACTCAACAATTTCTGTACACAAATTGCTCGATTGAATGGTCCCTAAATTGTTTTGATTAGATTTTCTGTTACAGGCATCCTTGTAAAGAATATAAGGACTACCTGTTTCAATTTGAGCTTCTAAAATTTTAAACCAAAGATCTTGGGCTTGGATGGACTCACGCGCTTTACCCTCTTTTTCATATTGACAATAGAGTCTTTCAAACTCTTCTCCCCAACAAGTATGAAGTCCTGGTGCTTCATGGGGACAAAATAAAGACCAAGAGGCGTTAGCCTCTACACGCTGCATAAACAGATCTGGGATCCAGAGAGCTGTAAAGAGATCACGGGTCCGTAGCTCTTCTTTTCCATGATTTTTTCTTAAATCCAAAAACTCAAAAATATCTGCGTGCCAAGGTTCTAAGTAGACGGCAAATGAACCTTTACGTTTTCCTCCCCCTTGATCCACATAACGGGCCGTATCATTAAATACCCTTAACATAGGAATGATCCCGTTAGAAATTCCGCCTGTTCCACGAATATAGGAATGCGTGGCGCGCACTTGATGGATGCTCAACCCAATTCCACCGGCAGATTTAGATATCTTCGCACACTGCTTAAGGGTATCAAAGATCCCATCGATACTATCTTCCTTCATTTGTAACAAAAAGCAAGAAGAAAGCTGTGGATGAGGAGTCCCCGCATTAAATAAAGTGGGCGTGGCATGAGTGAACCAGCGTTCGCTCATTAAATGGTAGGTTTCAATGGCCGCCTCAATCTCCTGTTTGTGAATGCCTAAGGCCACACGCATCAACAACTGCTGAGGTCTTTCCACCACTTGGCCATGCATCTTTAAGAGATAAGACTTTTCTAATGTTTTAAAGCCAAAATAGTCATAATAAAAATCTCTATCATAAATAATTGTCGAATCAATCCAATCCGCATGCTCCTGAACGATTTCATAAATATCTTGAGCAATTAAAGGGGCGGGTAGATTGTTTTTAGGGTCCCTATAATGATAAAGATCTTTTATGGTCGCTGAGAAAGATTTATGCGTATTTTTATGAAGATTTGAAATGGCAATGCGCGCAGCTAAAAGCGCATAATCAGGATGCTTGGTCGTTAAGGTAGCAGCCACCTCAGCCGCTAAGTTATCAAGAGCTACCGTCGTCACTCCCTCAAATATGCCTTCAATGACTTTCAAGGCCACAAGAACCGGATCCACATGTTTTAAGTCAAGGCCGTAACAGAGTTTTTGAATACGTGCCGTAATTTTATCAAATTGGACAGGCTCTTTGCGGCCATCACGTTTGACAACATACATTTTCACCCCCTTTAAAATTCTTCAGATAAGCTAAAAGTATGCTGACTTTTTTGAGCCATCACACCCGATTTTTGGTATTCAGACACTCTTTTTTCAAAAAAGTTGGTTTTTCCCTGCAGGGAAATAAGCTCCATGAAATCAAAAGGATTTTGTGCATGATAAATTTTTGAATACCCAAGAGCATTAAGTAGACGATCCGCGACAAATTCAATGTATTGACACATCAAATCTCCGTTCATTCCAATTAATTTAACGGGCAAAGCTTCTAACACAAATTCTTTTTCAATAGTGACAGCCTCTTGAATAATGGCTTTTACCACATTTTCAGCCAGAGGATATTTAAGCTGGGAATATAAAAGACAAGCAAAATCACAATGCAAGCCTTCATCACGGGAGATCAGTTCATTTGCAAAACTTAAGCCTGGCATCAATCCCCGCTTCTTGAGCCAAAAAATGGAACAAAAGCTTCCAGAAAAAAAGATGCCTTCCACGGCAGCAAAAGCCACTAAGCGTTCAGCAAAAGAACCTTTAGAAATCCATCGTAGCGCCCAATGTCCTTTTTTAGTCACACAAGGAATGGTATCTAAAGCATGAAAAAGGGTGTCTCTTTCTTTAGAATCTTTGATGTAAGTCTCTATTAATAACGAATAGGTTTCAGAATGGATATTTTCTATCATGACTTGAAACCCATAAAAACAACGAGCTTCTGGATACTGAACTTCATTGATAAAATTGACGGCCAAGTTTTCATTGACAATGCCATCACTAGCTGCAAAAAATGCTAAAACATATTTTATAAAATGCTTTTCATCCGCATTTAATTTTTTTTCCCAATCGCGAATATCCGTCGACAGATCAATTTCTTCAGCGGTCCAAAAACTGGCCTCTGCCTTTTTGTACATCTGCCAAATGTCATGATGTTGAATCGGAAATAAAACAAAACGATCCTGATTCTCTATGAGAATAGGCTCTTGCAATACCTGCATAGAAACTCCCCAAATTGTATAACAGCTTAAGCTGCTTAAAAATATAATCACAGAAAGGGAGAAAATAGATCATGGAGATGATCTTGAAGAAGCAAAAGAGATTCTTTTATATTTTCCCCATCCTGTCTTTAACGAGACAGTTCATCTTAAAAAAGATGTGATGAGCATAGATAAGCAGGTCTTCTGACTTCGGATTCATCCTAATTACCCTCCTTCCCGCTTTAAAAGCAGTGGTTGAATTCTCTATATTTCTATAGAGAATTTAGGCTTTCGTCATCCGTTACAGCGGCGTCACCGCACAGGATTCTCACCTGTTTCCCTATTCTTCTCAAGCCGTAGCAAGAGACACTTATCTAAGAGAGCCTCTCTGATTTAATGTTTGTCAGAGATGGACTCTATAAAGATGTTCATTCATTAAAAATGAACAGCCTTTAAGCTCCTTATAGGTTTTAAACACCTATAAGGATCATTGATGTAATCAAAGAGGACATTAAAAATTTATATCCATTTTGTATACAACAGACATGAGGGTATTAGGGTGGGAAAAATTTTGTCAATCTATTAATCAATGGTAAATTGAGGATCATAAAATCTAAATTGTTAAAGCTTTGATTTTATGATCTCTTTTCCCAGCTAAGTTCTAAAAAAATCGTATGGGAACTCTATCAATCAAGAATCAGTAATCTTTTTTTTCTTCTGGAACTTCATAAAATACAACTAACAGGCCTTCTACGAAGGCTGAGGGACGCACTTTTTTAATGACATAACCTTTAGATTTTAAGTCTTCTATTCTTTCATTAGCATCAGGTCCATCTTTTATCAACAGGCGAGGAGTTGAGGAATGCATTTCTTCGTAGGCTTTGATCCCACAAGAACTTAAAATTAATAAAGCAAACAATAGAGGGGCTAATTTGGTACTCATCATTTTGTTCTCTCAAATATTCGATTAAAAAATTTTAGAAAGTCTGTCTCATTGCAACTTTCCCCTATAAATTGTAGAAACGTCTTCAGGAATAAATTCCCTTTAAAAAGTCCAAGATGATAACCAATCCTTTAAATAAATTCATTATCGAACAAACATTTTTTGAATGTATTTTTGTTTCTTGCTTTAAATCCTATCGACTTGATCTTTATTGGATTGTATTTTTATGCCTTTTCATTGTATGTGTGACTGTAAAATAGAGGTTCTACATGGAAAATATCACTTCCTTTTCAGGTGTTAATATACCCTGTATTATTTATGGAACTGCATGGAAAGAAGATAGAACAGCTGAGTTAGTCACCGAAGCCATTACGCTTGGCTTTAGGGGGATCGATACGGCTTGTCAACCCAAGCACTATAACGAAGCAGGCGTTGGAGAAGCTCTTCAGAGACTTGCACTAGAAGGGATTAAACGCGAAAGTTTATTCATCCAAACAAAGTTTACTCCAGTCGGTGGGCATGATCCCCAATCTATCCCCTATGATCAAAATGCTCCTCTTGCTCAACAAGTCATTCAGTCTTTTGAGGTCTCTAAAAAGAACCTAAAGTTAAACTATGTGGACTCTTTGATTTTACATTCTCCTTTGGCAAATATCGATCAATTGCGGTCAGTATGGCAAAGCATGGAATCTATTTATGCACGGCAGGAAACGAAATTACTGGGAATTAGCAATTGTTATGATCTCGAACTATTAAAAACCCTCTATCATCACGCTTCCATTAAACCCGCTATCGTACAAAACCGTTTTTATCGACAAACCCATTATGACAAAAACCTTAGAAAATGGTGTAAAGAAAAAAATATGATTTATCAAAGCTTTTGGACACTAACAGCTAATCCACATATCCTCAATCATGACCTAGTCAAAAAGATAGCGGAGGAATATAAAAAAACGGAAGCGCAAATCTTTTTTCGATTTCTCACTCAAATAGGCATTGTTCCGCTCATTGGCGCCTGCTCACAAGTTCATATGAAACAAGATTTAGATATTTTTAATTTTAACCTCTCGCAATCCATGATTGAAGAACTAGAGTCTCTTCTGGTATAATTGACAGTGAATCAATGCAATTAAAGAGCGATGATGAGAAAACTGCCTAGAATAAAGCCTAATAAAATTTGGATCGATGCCGATGCATGCCCGAAAGTTATTAAAGAAGTCATTTATAAAGTCAGTCTGCGTTTGAATATAAAGATCATCCTAGTAGCCAATACCTATCAAAATATTCCTCAGCATGATCTTATCCAGCTGATCATTGTTGAAAAAAATTTTGACGCTGCTGATCAACTGATTGAAGAGCAAGTTGAAATCCATGATATTGTGATTACTGCAGACATTCCTTTAGCGGCAAAAGTTTTGAAAAAAAAGGCGATTGCACTCAATCCAAGAGGGGAAATTTATTCCGAAAATACTATAGGTTCCATTTTATCGATGCGTAATTTCATGAAAGAGTTTTATGAAGCCGGTTCGATTACAGGAGGTCAAGCCCCTTTTGGACCAAAAAATGTGAAGGAATTTGCCGATTCATTGAATAAACTCGTTTCTTAATGATTCGAATTTTAGCACTATGGGCCGTTTCAAAAGTCAAAATTCAGTGGATGAGAACCATCACTGTTAGGAGAAAAGTTTTGAGCTTAATATTTTTAAATTAGAAGAGAGAGAGAGAGTAATAAGGCGATCATAACACTGCTAGAGCCTTTTTTAGGCTATTTACAGTGTCCGATCATCAAAAGATCGGAGAGGGTGGGATTCGAACCCACGGTACGTTTATGGCGTACACACGCTTTCCAAGCGTGCTCCTTAAGCCACTCGGACACCTCTCCAAAATCAATAATGCAATAGATTAATGGATTGGCGAAAAAACTGCAACAACTAAAAGCATTAATTCATTGCAATTTTTCCATCATCCTGTCAAAATGTTTTAAGCAACATCCTACATTAATGATCATGAAATTTATCCAAAAAAACTATCTAGTCTTATTTGCATTAATTTTCTCTATTGTTCTAGGGGCAAAACTCTTCTCTACTGAACCCGACTCACGATCACACGCTGTCTTAGTCAGCGTAGCCCCTCATAAGTTCTTCGTAGAAAAAATTGCTGGTTCTACAGTCAAAATTGGCTTAATGGTTCCTGCTGGCGCAAGCGCACATACTTATGAACCCACCCCCAAACAAATGCTGGATGCCACTAAAGCAGATATCTGGTTTTATGTAGGAGAAGGCTTTGAACCTAAAGTAAGAGCTGCCTTAAAAAGCTACAATCCTCAAATGTATTTTGCAGATTTAAGACAGAACTTAGACCTAATTTCCTTTCATGAAGGACATAAAAAATGTTGTGCTCATCATGAAGGTCACTATGACTTGCACTATTGGCTAAGCCCTATTCAAGCAAAGATTCAAGCGCAAACCATCGAACAAGCTCTCAGCAGAATTTATCCGGAAAATGCGGCTTTGTATGCCGATAATTTAGCCAAATTCCACCAAGAACTCGACCAGCTAGATGGGGAGATTCGTCAAATGATGAATAAACCCCACAACCCTTACATTATGATCTCCCACCCTGCCTATGCGTATTTTTGTCGAGATTATGGATGTCAGCAACTATCGATTGAAATTGAAGGTAAAGATCCCACGCCCAAACAGCTCACTCAGATTATTCAAGCGGCTCGGCAACATCACATCAAAACTATTTTTGTTCAGATCCAATATAGCAGCAAAGGCGCAAAGTTGATTGCGGCGCAAATCGGTGCTCAGGTGATTAATTTGGATCCCTACTCCGAAAATTATTACGAAAGTCTAAGGACTATCGCTCAAGCTTTTTCTTCTCAACCCCCGATACCTAGCCCAACCAAGGATTAAACACGCTCAAATAACAGAATTCCAACGACTTACTCTTTCGTATTCTGAGACATTTTCGCAGACCGACATTTATCAGAAAATTTGTCTATAACACCCATTTTCTAATCAAAATAAATTTTCGAATGAATTCTATGAAGACGTAGACAAATTAATTCTAAAGAGATTAAAGTATTATCTGAGTTTTGAGTTTCTTAGTTCTTTTTAAAGTCTAAAGGCACATTTGATGAATCCCATCATTCAATTAAAACATGTCTATTTTTCCTATGCCGAAACACCTGTTTTGACCGATGTTGACCTAGCAATCAACGCAAAAGAATTTATTGGAATTATCGGACCAAATGGTGGAGGAAAGACCACCTTACTGAAGTTGTTAATGGGCTTTTTAAAACCCAGCTCAGGAAAAATTGAGATTTTTGGAACTGCACCCGATCAGTCTCTTAACCATATCGCTTATGTTCCCCAAACCCAACGCTATGATCGAGAATTTCCTATTTCTGTGCTAGAACTCGTTTTAGCGGGAAGACTTTCTAAACTTCCTTGGTATGGTAAATTTTCTAAAGAAGACAAAGAAGCTGCTATGAACGCCTTGGAACGCGTAAAACTTGCGGAATTTTACAATAGACCCTTTGGAACTCTATCTGGAGGTCAAGCCCAAAGAGCTTTAATTGCCAGATCCCTAGCATCAGAACCTCAACTTCTTTTGCTAGATGAACCTACAGCTAATGTGGATTCTCAAGCAGAAGCCGATATTTATGAAATTTTACATAGTCTGCGGGATAAAATGAGCATTTTGATGGTCACCCATGATCTCAGCATAGCCCTTGAACAGGTTCAAAGAGTTCTTTTAGTCCAAAATACGGTCATGCCTTTGAAAACAGAAGAGGTGTGTCAACACTTTGCCATGGGACTTTATCATGGTCCATTAGTACAAATACAGAGAACAATATGATGCCTTCTTTTTTTGAAGCCTTACAAACAAATCCTCTTTTACTCGCGGCTATTATTGCAGGCCTGGCGGCATCTTTTGTCAGCGGCATAATCGGATCCTATGTGGTTGTCAAGCGCATTGTTTTTATCAGTGGTAGCATTTCCCATGCTGTTTTAAGTGGGATAGGGTTTTGTCTTTGGTTGGAACGCGCGCAAGGAGTCGCTTGGGCCTCTCCTTTACTAGGAGCTCTGGTTGCTGCGATCGCCTCAGCATTATTAATCGGTTGGATCCATTTAAACTACAGACAAAGAGAAGATACGGTCATTGCAGCTTTATGGTCGATTGGCATGGCTGTGGGGATTTTATTTATTTCTCAAACGCCTGGATTTAACGTAGAATTAACGAATTTTTTAATTGGAAATATTCTTTGGGTGACACCGACAGATCTAAAAATTCTTTTCGCTTTAGACCTAGTCATTCTCCTCACAGTCATGTGTTTACACAAACGCTTTTTAGCCATTTGTTTTGATGAGGAACAAGCCAAACTTCAAGGGGTTCCTGTGAATACCCTGTATTTACTTCTGCTTGTTTTGACAGCCGTCTCCATCGTTCTTCTCATACAAGTTGTAGGGATTATTTTAGTGATGACGATGCTGACTATTCCAGCTGCTATTGCCAACCTCTTTACCTCACGTCTTTCACACATGATGTTGATTGCCATTGGTATCAGCTGCTTGTTTTGCTTTTCTGGAATGCAAACGGCTTATTATTTAGACTGGCCAGGAGGAGCTACTATCGCTCTTGTGGCGGGTATCGCCTATATTTTAACTTTATTAGGAAAATATTGGATAAAAAAAGCTTTGGCAGTTTGCACCACCAAAGCTTAATGCGGAAAGAGAGGGATTCGAACCCTCGATACCCTTTAGGGGTATGCGTCCTTAGCAGGGACGTGCTTTCGGCCACTCAGCCATCTTTCCACGGCCAATGAATTAAAGGGATATCCTACATCTTGATCTGTTTTTCTGCAATTAAATTCGACAAATGATCACGATGAATTTTTCCTAGTCTTTTTCTCTCGCACGTTATCGCTCCTTTTTCCCGCCTTCTTTGTAACAAATTGTGTGCAATTATGAGTTAGTAGCTCGAGGGAAGCCCCTTTTCGTTAGGAACTTCTGGTGTTAATTTACTTCTTTTAAGTGGCCTTAGATTCATGTCTTCTTCTCTTGAACGTTTTCGCTTTTCCTCTTTAGCCATCTTTTTCCAATCTTCTTTGTAACTCAAGGTAGACTGTAACAGCTCGACGGAAGGTCCTTTGCGCTTACAATATTTAATATAGTTTTCTGCTTTATTTAAATACAGCTCAACAGCTTTGTAAGCCAAATGACAAGACGCCTTTTCTTTAACCGCCCTGTTGTATTCTAATAAAATTAATTCATTTAAAGCTTCAGGATAAATGTCAGCATATTCATGGACATTTAGAAGCAAATTCACCTGCGTAGAATAATCTAAATGGGGATTATCCCTTGCAATATGCAAACAATACGCTCCTAATTTATTATAAAGGGCCATACGCTCTTGAGGTGACAACGAGGAGTCCTCAAAATAAAAAAGCAGATTGGGATGTAATGTTGAAACTAAATGAGAAATGATTTCTAACACTATAGACTGCGTTTTATTTAATGCATCGACATGACAGAGATCTTGAAAAAATCTGATGAGCGAGATTCCGAAAAGATCAGTGTCCCAGATGTTTTCTATCTTTAGTGTATATTGCTGTTCTAGGAGATGAAACGCTTCAAAATATTTTTTTATTAAGGTTAGTCTATCAACCTCTAAAAGTTCTAATACCCTTCCTTTTAAAGTTCCCTTTGCTAGTAGATAAGCACATAAAAATTGATCTAAAGCTTGATCGGGCTCACAAAGACCTAAATAGTAATATGCCTGAGCCAAAATTCCTACATCTTTTGATTGTGAAATGATAGCATTTAAAAGCTTAATGCCCTCCTCCGGAGGACTATTCAAATTGTATAGTGCGATGGCTTTGTACAATTGAGCCTGTATGAGTTGCTGCTTATCAGAATAGTTTTTAATCACTAGTTCGCAATCAAAACAAACGTCGTGCATGAGGTTAGCAATATTTCTACTGGTTTTTAACAGCAACTCACTCTTTGAAATCCAAGCTGAATTTTTAATTTTTATATCCGCTTTTTCATCACTCAAAACCTCCTGCAAGTATTGAAAAACTTTTTTTCTAGCTTCTTTGGAATCTTCGCGGAATGTAATTTTATCAAAAACACCCTCGCTTGCTAAATGGAGATTAGCCATCCAAAGTTTAGCTTTTAAGAGAATTTTTTTATCTGTAGCGCAATTGATGACAGCCTGAAAATCGACAAAAGCTCTACAATAAAATTCATCGTACATCTCTGCATGTCGAGGTTTAAATTTTTCCTGGGCACATAAAAGATTCAACTGCCCTTTCAAAATATGGATTTTATTTTTTAGGACTTGGAACGGAAAGTGTGTTTTTAAAAGTTTTTCATAGACAACAAGCCTGTCATCCGTCCATTCAATATTTGCTTTTTCTAGTGTTAAAAGAACTTGCAAAGAACGTTCACAATAGACTAAAGCATTCCCTCCTTGCTCTTCCACTTGTTGCTTAAATAGTTGTCGAGCTTTGATATATTGAATGAAAACTTCGAAGGAAGTGTTTTCTAAACAAGCCGGCAGGTTTTTCCATAATTGAGTCGCTCGCACATCTTCATGCTCCAGATGAGTGATTTGAAATAAGCCAAATTCCGCTAAAGCAGCTAGAACAGGGTCATCAGATCTTTTCATTTGTTCGTAGATTTTTTGAGCTTTCCAGACACTCTCAGGCACATTTTCATACAACAATAGTGCCGCGAGGATTAACTCTGCAGTACTTGCGTCTGGATTTTTGCTTAAGTAATTTTCAAAGATCTCTTTTGCTTGAAAAATGTCCTCTTCTACCAAAATGAACCTCAGTTCATCATCTAGAACACTGGGATCCTCATATTTTGCCGGTTGATAGGAAGGAATTTCAGAAGAGGAAATTTTTAAGCTTATACTCATAATAGAAGGAAAAGGATTGAATAATTTCTTATTAAAAAGAAAAAAATTTAAACTAAAACACAATTGAATTCAATCGTAATTTCTTAGCAACAGTAAGCCTGCTAGATTAATTTTTAAAAAATGACAAACACAATTTTGCCATTAGCCAGTCTTCTCTTGCATGAATGACGAAGACCTTGATGGAAGATTCAGCCGAAGAAATTTCTTTATCTTCTCGGCAAGACTCATTCAATGCAGAATTGAGCTTCACGGGTAAATAGGTTAATCCATCGATAGTACTTTTTCTCACCTCGGCAGAATTTTCCCCAATCCCTCCTGTAAAGCAAAGCAGATCTAGCCCTCCTAGAGCAGAAACTAAAGAACCAATTTCCTTTTTTAAGCGATAAATATACAGATCATAAGCGATTTGGGCACGCTCATCCCCCTCTTGGCATTTTTTCAATATTTCGCGCATGTCAGAAGTTTGCCCAATCCCCAATAATCCTGACTCTTTATTGAGACAACGATCGATATCACTCACTGTCCACCCCTTCTCTCGTTGTAAGTAGATTAAAATTCCAGGATCTACACTCCCGCTGCGCGTTCCCATCATTAAGCCTTCCATAGGGGTAAAACCCATCGTTGTATCCACACTTTTTCCTTCTAAAACAGCCGTGCATGAAGCTCCGTTACCCAGATGGCAGATGATCACTCTTTGACAATTTTCTCCAAGCTCTTTCAGTGTTTCCACACAATACTCATTGTTAATTCCATGAAATCCATAACGTCGAATTTTTTCTAAACGCCATTCCCAGGGACCTGCATATGTCCAGGCCACCTCAGGCATCGTACTGTGAAAAGAAGTGTCGAATACTCCGATCTGCGGAACTTGAGGAAATTGAGACTCAGCAACTTCAATTCCTTCTAAATTTACAGGATTGTGCAAAGGTGCTAAATGCGAAAGCTTTTCTAAAATTCTTTTTGTATCATTTTGTATTAAAGTGGGCTTAAAAAAAATATCTCCCCCATGCACAATACGATGAGCCACCATATCAATAGAATACGGAATTTCGCGTAGCGCATTTTGAAGGGCTTTTTTTCGATTTTCAGCAGGATTTTTAAACTCTAACGTCTTTTTCCATATCGGCTCTGCAGCACGCGTTAAAACCTTTTCAGCCCGATAGACCGAAAACTTGTAGGTGCTAGAGCCCCCATTTACAACTAAAATATTCATAACATGGCTTTTTTATTGTGTGATTTTTTAAGCTTTCAGAAGAAATCTTTAATGACTTAATTTACCTATTTATTCCCAAAATAACAATAATTCCCATTTATGCCTATCTTTACCGAAGATGTCAAAAATGAGTATACTTTACGTTTCACAAAAAAAGTCTTTTGATATTTAATAGGCTCGATCCAAATAGAGGGAGTTCATCAAGTGCGTCAGTCCAATATTCTCATCATTAGCTTTGCAATTTTTATGGTCGCCTTTCTCGGCTACTCGTTGTGGCAATCTAACACGTCCCAGCCCTTGGCTGAAGTGTCGAAAGAACAACAAGAATCTGACATGAAGATGGCAGAAAAATTTCTCCATAATGCCGAGCCCGAACGCTCTCTACCCATCATTCATAAGTATAAAGATGTCATGGAGACTAGCAGTTCTGAGGGAGACCGTTGGTTAGAATTGTTTGTACAAGCTTCTTCTGACCTAAATGATACCGATCAACTCCTGATGATCTATCAATTTAAACCAGAAATTTTCAAAAATAATGAAAAAGCTGCATTCCACCTAGCGCGTATTTTTTACAATAATAGCAGCGTTGCAGATTATGATAAGATCAAGTCCTTATGGAAAGGTCGCGAATCTAATTCAGCCGCATGGACATTACTGGATGCTGACATGTTTTTAATCCAAGGTCATCATCAACAAGCCTACGAGTTATTGAAAAATGAAAAATGGACCGGCTCTTTGGAAAAAGAACGTTTGATGAGACTCGCCATGCTCAACATACAAGATCATCCTCAAGAGGCCCTCAACATTTTAAATGCTGAATTATCCAAAGACCCCAAGAATGCAGAAATTCTTCTGTTTAGATCAAAAATATATGAGTCACAGCAAAAACTAGCTCTCGCCGAAAAAGATTTAACCACGGCCGTCCAACTTGAACCTCGCAATATTTATCTACAAGATCAACTCGCAGAATTCTATCGAAGACAAAAAAATTACGCCAAAGCTTTGAATGTCTGGCAAAAACTGCACAGTCAGTCCACCAACGATCAAATATGGGTAAAAACCTTATTTTGGAACTATGTCTCCCAACCCACACATGTCGACTGGAAAAAAAGTGCGCTTCCTGAAGATAAATCAAAAGCCTTTTTAGTCTACATGCTGAATTTAAAACCGGGCCAGTTTTGGGATTCACAGGCCTTCGAAAAAATCCCTCATCGATTAGATTTTCAGAAAGATTATCAAGCTGCGTATTGGTTAAGGCTTTTGCAATCTCTAAAAATGCATCATGAGAGGGAAGCTTTTGCCATACTAAGGAACAATCCTTTTCAAGATCAATCTTGGGCCCCGCTCATGGAGATTACTTTAAAACGTATTTTAAATTTTCGTAGTAAAGGTTCTTTCAGATTAGAAGAGGATGATAACGCCGAACCAGTGGTCAATGTTTTAACCTCAACACATCTTCCCACTCTATATAAAGAAATAGACACTCTTGCGCAAAAAGAAGTGGCTCAAGGCAGTCCCTTATCAGTGTCACCTGCTATGCAAGCCTTGTTAACCAATCAAGAGATTTTTCCTGTGCTTTTTATGTCAGAGGGATGGACGGAAGCCGCTCTGCAAATGCAGCCTGTAAATCTTTTATCTGCAGATTTCCCTGATTGGACCTACGTCTTATACATCAACGGAATCAGACAAAATCGCGGTAATCAAGCCGCCCTTAAATTTCTAGCCCAGCAAAAACCGTTACCCATCTTATCCTTACTCGCCTCAGAAATCTATATCGCCGAAGGCAAATCTGCCGAAGCCCTCCCTCTATTAGAAAAATTAAAAAATCACACCTCAGATATCGGCACACGCGCTGTTTGGCTACTCGCTTCCATTTATATGCAAAATAATCAGTACAGCCAAGCTAAAGAAATGATACAAACTCATCCCCAATTAAGCCAGACACTACAAGGACAAGAAGCACTAGGTCGAATAGCCGCCAAAGAAGGGGATTTAGAAACTGCGGCAGAATTCTACAAAAAAATTACGCAACAATCTTGCGAGGCCAAATCATTTCTAGCACGTCGTGCATATCAAGAAAAGGATTGGGCCCAGGCACGGTCCTTAACCGAAGATCTCCTGAACGATTATCCAGAAAATCTTCAATTACAAGATAATTTGAAAAAAATCATTGCTAATGAAGAAATTGAGAGGAAAAACTCCTCTCGTCCCCTTCTCAGATGAGAGATCGCTTAGAGCGGAAATATTTATTTTTGATTGTGCCAAAAAACTCTCCCTTCTAAGATAGCTGCATCCTATTTAAATGTTTTGGAGCCTTTATGCAAATTATTGAAACGACCATTCCAGATGTCAAAATTATTGAACCTAAAGTTTTTGGTGATGAAAGAGGATTTTTCTTTGAAAGTTTTAATCTAAAATTATTTCGTGAAAAAGCACAGATCCATGACGATTTTGTGCAAGACAATCACTCCCGTTCCCCCCAGCATGTACTAAGAGGACTACATTACCAGATCCGTCAACCTCAAGGTAAACTCGTCCGTGTGGTTTCTGGAGAAGTCTACGACGTCGCTGTAGATATTCGTAAGAGTTCACCGACCTTTGGCCAATGGGTAGGCGTGGTTCTATCCGCTGAGAATAAACGCATGTTATGGGTCCCCAAAGGCTTTGCTCATGGTTTTGTGGTCCTCTCTCAAGAAGCAGACTTTCTTTACAAAACTTCGGACTTTTATGACCCCTCTTCTGAACGCTCCATTTTATGGAATGATCCAGATCTAGGGATCGAATGGCCTTTGCATGGAAAATCCCCTATCCTTTCTGCAAAAGATCAAAAAGGTTCATTACTTAAAGATGCAGAGGTATTCGCATGAAAAAAATTTTAATTCTAGGGAGCAAAGGCCAGGTGGGCTGGGAACTACAACGGACCTTAGCCCCTTTAGGACAAATTATCGCCCATGATCGCACGACTTTAGATCTATCTTGCGCTACAAGTTTAAGCCGCAAAATTCAAGAAATTCAACCACAAGTTATTGTAAATGCTGCTGCATATACTGCCGTAGATAAAGCAGAAACTGATCAAGAGACTTGCTATGCAATTAACGCTAAAGCGCCACAACAATTAGCTCAAGAGGCCAAAAAACTGCAAGCCTTGCTGATTCATTATTCTACCGATTATGTTTTCGATGGAAAATCCGCACATCCTTATAAAGAACAAGATTCCACAAATCCCCAAAATATCTATGCAAAAAGCAAATTAGAAGGGGATCAAGCCATTCTCTCCTCAGGGTGTTCTCACATTATCCTTAGAACTAGTTGGGTCTATGGGAGCCGGGGGCAAAACTTTCTTCGCACGATGCTGCGCCTAGGACAGCAAAAAGACCTGCTCAAAATTGTTGATGACCAGATTGGAGCTCCCACATGGAGCCGGCTGATAGCAGAAGCCACAGCACAAGTCATCGCGCGATATAATGGACAAGATGGGCTGTATAATCTTACCTCTGGGGGTAAAACTTCATGGTTTGGCTTCGCTCAGGCCATATTTGACCTATACTCTTCAAAAAATGAATATAAGGTCCCACAATTAAATAACATTCCGTCTTCTGAATACCCTGTGCCTGCTAAAAGACCACAAAACTCTCTTCTCTGTCAAGATAAGCTTTTCCAAACTTTTCAAATTAAAATGCCTGATTGGAAAGATGCTTTAGAGATGTGTATAGAGGAAATGGTTGTATAAAAAGTGACCAAATAAAGGCTAATCCCCTTTATTTGGTAAGAAAAAATTCAAGAACGTGGATTCGCTTTCTTTCAAAACCTCTAGCGGACGTTTTGACGAATGGCCTTTAAGAGAACGGGTAAACCATCACCATGCATAGCAGAAATTTCAAAAACCTTCTCTTTTTCTACTAAATTTTTCTGATAAAAGATTTTGACATGCTCAGCAGATTCTTCTGTATCGATTTTATTCAAAACCACCAGGTAAGGTCTTTCTAGCATCTCGGCATTATATTTACCGACTTCTTGACGCAATACTTCGTAATCACTGCTGGGGTCTCTTCCATCAATTCCGGAAGCATCCAAAACAAACAGCAGCAATTTGGTGCGCTCAATATGTCTTAAAAACTCAAATCCCAAGCCTCGATTACGATGCGCTCCTTCAATGATTCCTGGAATATCTGCAATAAATATACGGCTCAGGTCCTCAAATTGAATAAATCCAATATTAGGCCTTAACGTCGTAAACGGATAGGGAGCAATTTTAACCTCAACGGAAGCTAACTCAGAAATTAACGTAGATTTTCCTGCATTGGGAAATCCTACAAGTCCAACGTCAGCAATAAGTTTAAGCTCTAGTTCAACGCTACAAGACTCGCCTTCGGTTCCCTCAGTTCTTATGTTAGGGGCACGATTGGTAGGTGTTTTAAAACTATCATTACCACGACCTCCACGGCCTCCCTTACATACCACCCATTTTTCACCATCTTGTGTGAAATCGTGCAAAACTTCGCCTGTCGTAGTATTTTTTACTAGAGTGCCACAAGGAACTTTAAGAATTAGGTCTTTTCCATTACGCCCCTGTTGACAGTTGGGACCCCCTTGACCACCATTTTCAGCCTTTAAAATGCGACGATTACGAAACCATTCTAAGGAATAAACCTGAGTATCGGCCTGTAAAATAAGAGATCCTCCCTTGCCACCATTTCCACCGCAGGGGCCACCTTTAGGGATATATTTTTCACGACGCCAAGCAATAATGCCATTGCCACCTTTACCGGCAGCTAAATCTATGATAACACGGTCAACAAACATAATTTTAATTGGGATTTATGAAGTGAGTTATGAAGTGGGCAAACAATGCAATGAACATTCGTTCTTTGCATTGTTTTGTAGTTTAATTAAACTCCAGCTTCGATAGAAACGTAAGTACGGTCGGACTTACGGAAAGAAACAATGCCATCAGCGAGTGCGAATAGAGTGTCGTCTGTTCCACGACCCACATTCTTGCCTGGATGCCACTTAGTTCCTCTTTGTCTGACTAGAATACTGCCAGTTTTAACGATCTCGCCAGAACCTACTTTAATGCCGAGACGCTTTGAGTGGGAGTCGCGTCCGTTACGGGTAGAACCCTGTCCTTTCTTATGTGCCATGATTGTCCTCCATTATCCTTTAGCAATCTCGGTAATTTTCACTCGCGCATAGTGTTGACGATGCCCGAATCTTCTGTAGTTATTGTGGCTAGGCTTATATTTTAAGCTTTCCACTTTGGGTCCACCAACGATATCTAGGAACTCGCCAGTGACCTTAAAGCCAGACACAGACGGTGCACCGATTTTTGGTGAATGTTCGTCACCGACAAAAAGAACCTCAGCAAACTCTACAGTTTCGCCTGGTTGTGCATCTAACAATTCCACTTCAATGATATCATCTTTTGCTACGCGATACTGCTTTCCGCCAGTTTTGATAATCGCGTATGATTTTTTAGAACTCATTTTTAGCCCCCTGAGCAATGTAAATCGATAAGAGTTTTAATAAACATATTAATAAACTGAATGCAGTATACCGAATTGAGAGCATTGAAATCAACGGAAAATTTATTCCTTCATAAACCAGGATGGCTACATAAATGTAATCAGCTGGAGGAGATACAACCCTAGCTTTGATTTGTCAACTTAATATCCGTGTTCATTGTAACGCTTCAGAACAATGATTCCCCCTCACTTAACACCCCGATTATCACATAATATTTTATAAAATTATTAATAAATTAAAATATTATAAAATAAACAAAATTCATTTAAATTGATAAAAAACGCATTTCTGTATAGCATTTACACCGATTTTATTAATTTTTTTGTTTTTTTATATATTAATAGGTGTTTTATGAGTATTAATCTTCATCAAGCAGCTCCTTCTGGTAATGGCTTCGCGCCAAAGTTAGAAGAGGCTAAAGCATGTTATTATAATGGGGATTGGATGAAGGTTTATGATTTATTCCATGAACTCGTCAACGATACAAATCCAGAGGTCGTTGCAGAAATAAAAGTTATTTATGCCAACATACGCCGCAAAGGTAGTAAAAATTTTTCGCAAGATTTAGATGAAGCCTTAGAACTTTACGATGAAGTGATCAAAACCCAAGGTGTCAGCCAAAGCATTCTGGAAAAAGCGGAGAAGGCGAGGCAAAAAACAGTAGAAGCTTTGCACACACTTGTCGGTATTAATACCCTACAACCTAATAAAATAGAGAATTTACCCCTGCATTTATTCTTGGCTTATCAAGAAGAAGATTTTTTTGCATCTCTAAATTACTATAGACAAGTTTTAAATACTATTTTGAATAGGGATTTAGAAAACTCTATTGAAGAAGGGCTTAAGAGTATTGAAGCTCTGAGTCTAAGCCACGAGGAACTACTTGAAAAATTTCCAGAGGCAGAACTCCTGCTAGTAACTCTTAAAGAAATCGCAGGTCTTTTTGAACAGTTAGAGGAAGGCTACTACAAATATTGGAGCGAGACTATTTCAGAATTCATAAAAAACTATCCGGATCAAAATGAATCTTTGGATTTACCAGATATTTTACTAAAATGGATAGAAAAACAGACAAACATCCCCTACGCCCCTGATTCTACTTATTCACTAGACCTGCACATAGTGAATAATAATCTTTTAACAATTGAAAAAATACTTTCCGATGAAACACTAGGTAAGCGTACAATCGCTAAAGCCTATCAACTCAAGGGTACCATTCTACGGTATTCGAATAGATTGCAAAATATAACAGGAGATTCTGAGAAAGAGTGTCTAGAGGCTTATTTAAAAGCCTGCTTGTATAACTACGATCTTCAGTGGGAAATTATCAGTGCTTTAGACCGCGATTATAGTCGTGTAGACCTTTTGACCATCTATTTTAAACTAATCGATGAACAAAAAGATAAGTTTGAGCAAATTCATCCCTGGTTAGATAGATACGGAACACCTGCCAATTTTTTTATTAGTTTTATGCAATCCTTGGAACACAATTCCATCAATGAAACCCTTTTCACAAAATTTAAGACGATTTTTATTCAAGCTGTAAAAAACCATGTAGATATGAAAGTAGAAACGGGATTGAAAGATAGGCTTTTAGCGCTTCTAAAAAGCTGCGCGACTCATCCAAACTCAGGAGAGTTAGAGATCTGGTTAGAGCAAATCGGCCACAAAACTCATTCACTCAATCTGGAGGTCATTGAAGTTCCTGAGCAATTTAGAGATGCATTAGATGCTGCCAAAATAAAAGAAGCTTATGAAGATTACATAAAATGGAAAAATCATTACATACAAACTTTCAATCAGCTTTGTACCCTTATGGCTGAAGAAAACACTGATCCCGCATTATCTCAAGCGATTTTAAGATATAAAATCTCCTCCTCTTCTGTCCACAAAAGAAAAGGAGAGAACCTTTCACCAGAGAGTGCGCGTAAGAAGCAAAAGAACTGAATAAGAAAGACCAAGTCCCCTTAAGGGGATTTGGTCAAAATGGCCACATGGATCATAGACTTTGTGTGATTTGCAATCAGTTCATCCTAGGACTCTGCAACCAACGGTATTCACTTGTTCCCCTTGCGATAAAATGCAAATAACCGAAGGGTCTGCATGTTTTATCTCTATCTAAGATTTTTTCTTAAGAAAATTTTTGAATGACCAAACCAATAATCCGTTAATTCCCCTATGCGTATATATCCTTTTTTCAAATAAAATTCCTCCGCCTGGAAAGCCCAAGTGTCTACTAAAGAAAAAATGCATCCCTTTATAATAGCCTCTCGTTCTAAAGCATCTAACAATTTTGTACCGTACCCTTGTCTTTGAAGACTTTCTTGTACCCATAAGGCTTCGATATAAACGGATTCTGAGCCTAAAAAAGCTTGTATTCCCCCGAAGACTATCCCTAAATCATTTTTCAAAAAGAGGGAAAAAGGTTTATCTCGCTCACCTATTACATTTTCGATGGATGCAAGGAGGCCTTCTCTTACTACAGCGTTATCTGATTCGGTAGGAGCGTAATCAACGACTACTTTATACATATTTCCTCAGCTTGTTTGGAACAAAAAAAGATCTTAGCAATCAAGGTGAAATTAACGTATTTTGAGTGGCCGCAATTTCCCATCGCCCATCAACTTTAACAAAAGTATGCGTAAAAATCCCTTTCATCGATTCAGCTTCGGGTTTTTGCGTATGAGTCACTTTCCAATAAACATGCGCAATCACCACCCATGGCATAGCCTCTCGTAGTTTCGTCTCAACGACTTCAAATAAAGTCCCCTTTAAGAAAGCTTCATGAATCTTGACATGACGCGCTTCAATCTCCTGTTTACCCGAGAAAGCCGCCCCAAATATATTCACAAAATCTGCATCTTCTGAATAGAAGTCTCCAGAGCCTTTTCCTTCACACGCATTCCATGCCTCCGTAAAATGATCGATGATTTTTTCGATTTGATTGCGATCCCAGGTGTCTAGGGCAAAAATTGAAGGAAAGGATAAAAGAAAAAAGAGAGAAATACTTACGATTTTTTTCATATGGTACTCCTTAAAGGTGAGGAAATGTTAACAAATCTTTCATCCACAATTCCATTTGGTAATGAGGAACGGGATGCCAGCTAGCTATAAACTCCTTAACGATCTTAAAGCCTACTTTTTGATACACGTGGATAGCTCGTTTATTGGTTGCTTCGGGATCAATCAAAACTCTTTTCACATGAGGAAACTGACTGGTTAGAAACTCTCGAATCATGGGCACAGCGAACCCTTTTCCTAGATAATTTAACTCACAGATAAACAAATCTAAGGTAATCGCATCCGTCCCTGCAGGGGATGTAATCAGGAAAGTAAAAGGAACATGATGCTCGTAACCTATCCAATAGGTCGTATTGGATTCATGTTGAAAAAACTTTTCCAAACCGTCTAGGGTATTTTGGAGCCCGACTCCATGAATCCATTCAGCTATATGAGGTTGTATAAGCCATTCCTGAATAAGAGCCAGATCTTCTACTTTCACGGGTCTAAATAGGAACCTAAAGATAGAAGACATCAAACTCTCCCAATTTTTTTTAAAAGCATCATATCTTAAAATTTAATCTATAGATAGTCAACTTGAAACGTGAGTCTTTATCATAGGAACCCTATTCAACAAAACTTAGTGTCTCAACGGCTTTGCCTAGCATTGAGTCTTATATTCTAAAAGAGAACTGCTAGTTCTTGTAATAGCTCATTTTCAGTAAAAATCTCTTCATATGCGGATCGGATTTATACAAAGGAATCTCATTGATCCGAAACCAGCGAATTTGATTAAATTCCTGCAAATCGTAATTCAAAGATTGACGTGGATCACATTTAAGCAGATACCAAAGAGACACATCTGTGTGTTTAGCAATATTACCCACAGTTTGTGTTACAGTCAGAAGAAGAGGTTTATCGGAGAAAAACTCAGCTACAATATCAAGTTCTTCTTTAATTTCTCGTTTAACCGTTTCTATAGGATCCTCGCCTGGCTCAACATGGCCACCTGGTGGAAGCCAAAGCTCAGCTTTTTTATGATCCACTAACAAAATCTGCTCCTGATCGGGCGAAGCAATCACAAAGTAAGAAACTAAGTGTGTGTCTGGTGTCGCAGGTTTTTTAATGCGAAAAATTTCACTGCCAGATTCAATCCACTTGAGCGCAAAACATCTATGTTCTTCTTCTAACTGATCTAAAGGGGTAATATCTCTAATTATTTGATGTATTTTGGATCGAATATCATTTGTATTCATAACGAATTTTTCTTCTGTCAACTTAAATTTCCTTCTTCTTTTTGATTCATTTTCCCTTAGGACTCAGAATGGCACTTAGCTCAGCTTGGATCTCATAAATTGTCAAAGCTCTCACAAGATCTATAGAATATACTTTCAAAAAGCCAAAAACTAAATGGTTTTATACCAATCGTGATGCAAAATTGATAATTAGAGACCATCTATATACCCCTCACAAGCCCCATGAGTCTATTTAAAAGTTTAAATAGGTCTATAAAGCACTTGCGCTACTTCTTAGAAATCGTATAGCATCTCCTTTAGTACGATTTTAGAAAACAAGTGGGATCTATGTTCAAAATAAAACTTTTTTTCCTAGTTTTGTTTATTCCACTACTTTCTCTGTTTTCTGCACCAGGCTTGGAGTACTCACGTCTGGAAGTGCATGATTCTGCAGGCTATCAATCTATACATCTAATAGAAGTTGATCCCCTCCAATATGAGATTAAGCCCATTAAAGCTTTAGATAATGGGATTGGCAGAGAATCTGTTCTTTCAATCAGTATGCGCTATGGAGCAGTCGCTTCAATAAATGGTGGTTTTTTTTCTATAGGAGGGACTTTTGATGGCAGAGCTTGCGGCACTCTAAAAATTCATGATTGGTATGCCCTCCCTTCTAAAACAAGGGGGTGTATGGGATGGTCTCTTGCGAGCCAATCCCCCATCATGGATCGACTGCTAGTCAGAGCAACTGCCAATTACAATTTTGGCCAAATTCCTCTCGATGGATTAAACCGTCCTCGCGAAGAAGGGGAAATTATTCTTTATACTCCCTGTTTTCATAGAACAACCTTAACCAATCCAGATGGAGAAGAAGTAGTTGTTGTAGAAGGCATCATTCGATCTATTGTAAAAGGAGGAAGCTCAAAAATTCCTGAAAATGGGTTTATACTTTCTATTCAAAAGAATCACCCTCTTTTCAACAACTTTAAAGTTGGAATGCCTGTTACAGTGACTACTAAAATCCAACCCCTAATGGGAATAACAGCAGCAGATGAATGGGATTCTCTCGATTATATCGTGGGCGGAACCCCTCTCCTTCTTTACAATAACGCAAGAATCATCGACCTTGAATCTGAACAAACCACCCCAACCTTTTTGTCTAATAGGCATGCACGAACAGCTATTGGCATATTACCTAATGGGAATTGGATTTTTGTTGTGGTGGATAAAACAGAAATTTTTGATGGAATGACAATCTATGAACTGACAGACTTAATGACTCGATTAGGCTGTGTTCACGCTCTTAATTTAGACGGAGGTGGGAGCTCTACGATTGTACACGAAGGTCACATAAAGAATTCTCCTCGGGGTGATGAAAATCAAAGAGCGGATCAAAAGACTGTCCGTCGGGTTTCTGATGCTATTGTAGTGCTCCCCATTAGATAACCCCATCCAAAAAGAGAAATGGAATGCCTCTTTCGCATCAGCCTGTATCCTTTTGAAAAGGTTGTTGGAGATTTAAGGAAGTTTTTGTAAATATTTTTAATAGATTGAAATAAGTAAAAGGCCAAGGTAATTTTAATAAAAAAAGAGCTTATGAACAAAGAATCAGTTCCCTATAGAGCACTTTGCACTGAATATTATGAGTTAGATAAGCCAAAAGCACCTGAAGATGCTCTCCAATGTTATTTGCAATATGCAGAAGAAGCTCAAGGTAAAATACTTGAACCCATGTGTGGAACTGGTCGTTTCTTAGTTCCTCTTTTAGAAAAAGGTTATTCTGTAAGTGGCTTTGACTATTCTTCACATATGCTCGAAGTCTGTAGAAAAAAGTGCATAGCAAGAGGTTTAAAACCTACATTATCTGAAGCAACTTTTGAAAATTTTTCCTCTCAAGAGATGTACGAGCTAATTTATATTCCCAGCAGCTCTTTTTGTTTATTAACAGACCCAAAACTAGCTATACAAGCGTTAAAATTTGTTTCCAATAGATTGGCCCCAATAGGAAAATTTGTTTTTGAAGTGGAGACAATAGCAGCTGTTACTCAATCTCAAGACTCTTGGAAGGGTAAGTGGGTTAATAGAGAAGATGGATCAAAAATCGTGCTTAATACGCTTTCTTGCTTTGATAAACTTTCTCGTATTGAAACCGTATTATGCCGTTATGAGCTATGGGAGAAGAATCATATCGTTCAAACAGAAGTAGAGGATTTTAGAGTCAAATTATATGAACCTGTGGAGATAGAGCATTTATTAGCTCAAGAAAATCTAAAAATTATAGGAAGATGGCAGGCTGATCCTTATATTAGAACGGAAGCCAATAACGCAAATCCAGTGATCATGTACGAATGCGTAAAAAAATGAAAAATTAGATAGGCAGAGTTTTAACTCATTGCCTATTCAGCAAATGCTCTTGAAACCAAGCTAAATTGCGCTCCATAGCATCTAATTGCATTTTTGGATCAGATAAACGATGTTCCATCTCTGGGTAGAGAACAAGAAGTGTTTCTTTCCCTAATCGATGCAATGCATGATAAAATTCATAAGCTTGAGAGACTGGAACTCTCTTATCATCGGTTCCGTGTTGGATAAGACAAGGTGTTGTTACATTACATATATAGTTAATTGGTGAGCGATTTTCATAAAGCGTACGATTATCTACAAAATCCCCTAGATAATCAGTTAAAAATCTATAGAGATCTGTTGTTCCATTCATACTTACAAGATTACTAAGACCAGCTCCCATAGAGGCGGCCTTAAATCTTGATGTTTGGGTGATTGTCCAGGCTGTCATATAGCCACCATAACTCCATCCCATCACCCCTAGTTTTTCAGCATCCACGATACCTTTATCAATCAACATATCTACGCCTGACATAATATCGATAAAATCAGCACCGCCCCAGTCATTATAGTTAGCGCATCGAAATTCTTTTCCATATCCAGTAGAACCTCTCGGATTTGGTCTGAAAATCATAAATCCAGCTTGGGCAAAGGATGCCAAGGGATAGGGATTAGGAGTACCTAAAAATGTCTCATCAAAAAAACCCATTGGCCCACCATGGATGACCACTAAAAGAGGATACTGCTGGGTATTATCATAATTTATTGGATAGGTCAGTAAACCTTGAATTTTCATACCATCTTTGGAAGCCCACGATAGGACCTCAGTTTCTATTTTTGGATAGGATCGGCATGACTGATTAACAGATGAAATTTGAACAGGCGTAAAGTCATTTATCTTTGCTATGAATGCTTCTGGTGGAGTAGCGGGTGTTTGAACTACAAAGCCAAGCATACTCTTATCATAACTCAATGTAGGTTCTTTGAAAAAAAACTCACCAGTTTCGATTGCTTTCGCTGGACTTCCGTCTAGGGGTAATAGCATTAAATGAAACTTGGTTTCTTTAGGTTCAAAAAAGAGAATGGAATTACCGTCTTTTGTCCAACCTAAAAGATTCGGACCGGCTATAAAAGCTCCTTCATTAAACGTGGGAGAAAGAAGACGATGGTGCTTTCCTTCAGCCGAACAAACAGCGATCTGCCTATCAATCGCATATCTTTGAGCTGAGTTTCCACTAACGAAGGCAATCCATTGACCATCAGGAGAGTAACGCGGCATTGCTTCATAAAAAGCGTGCTTTTCCATAGAAGTAGTGGTTCCCGTCATTATATCTATCGTTGCAAGACTGCTATCTAAGTGAAGGTAGTCATATCCTGTGGTGGGTGAATATGCAAACGTGATTTTTTTAGAATCTGGAGACCAGTCGAATTCAGTATTTGTGGTGCCAAAGTCGCCGCAACCTCTTACACAATACTCATCAGATGTCAAAGCCTTGGGCGTTGGATCGGATGAAAAAACATTGACCAACCATAATCGATTCACATGGGTAATTTTGGTTGTAAACATAAGCCAAACTAGTTTTCTTTTCTTTTTTTGTGCTTTCAGATTCATCATTCATTACAAAAGCAATTTTCTTCCCATCTGGGGACCAACAAAAAGTTTGAACATCTTTCTTTCCCTCCGTCAATGCTGTAGCCTCTCCTCCTTCTGAGTGAATGAGATAAAGTCTTTTTATGCCTTCTCGATTGGATAAAAATGCAATCCATTGACCATCAGGAGACCATCTAGGCTGCATAGAAGACACATGTGGAGCTGAAAAAGGAAGAGGCATTTCCTCGCCCACACAATTTCTTTTATAAATCCTCGATACCAAAGCTCCTTTTTCTTCTGACATATTAGGTTCTGTAACAACAAATAAGACAGATTCATTATTAGGAGATATTTGAATATCAGAAATTGTCTTTGTTTGTATTATTGCCTCTGGTGTCCAAGCCAAGTCCTTTTCAGTTGCGTGCAGTGGGATGCTAGAAGCTATATGCAGAGAAGAAGTAACTAATGTAGTCATAGAGGATTCCTTAATCTAAAGCCCATTAGAGCCAAATGATAATACAACTGGAACTTTAATTACGAATTAGAAATAACCCGACAATGTGTCTAGCCTTAAGCATCTTCACTCTTCTGATGATCACCTCAATTTAAGAGTTTTCTTACCATAGCAAGTATTCTCGTTGATAAATTATATGAGTATGCAAAACTCAACCAAGTTGAAAAAATCCTTCAATCCACCATGGAAATCATAGGAGCAATAGAAATGAGAAAACTAAAAAGAATCTCGAAGAGTCGATTTATAGCCTAAATCCTTATGCTACTGGTTAGATTCAATTCTAGAAAAACTATTGAGCTAATTAAAATAACGCGCCAAATTTGGATCAAAATCATGGCAAAAAATTTAGAAAATTGTCAAACTCCCTTGTATCTTTTACCGACTGCAGAAAATGGCATTTACTAAACAGCTGTTTCGCAAATTCCTTGGGAGGAGCAGCAAAAAGACCGTCTTTGGCATGCTCAGCTAACCATATAAAAAATTTAAAAGGCAAACTCCCCTCTACTAAAGAAATTGAAGATGAATTAAGTAGCGACATTAAAGTGGAATAATTAAATCGATAAAACCTATAAAAATAGAAAGTAAAAGTGTTTCTAAAAAGAAGAAAAATTAACACACGAATATAGGTACTAATGGCTAAAAAAGGAAATAGGACTGTTATCATTACGGGAGCTGGCCAAGGAATTGGTCAAGCCATTGCTTTCCGTTTTGCTGCTGATGGATCGAATATCGTTATTGTTTCAAAAGATAGTCCTGCTCAAATCAAAGAAACAATTGAGGGAATTGAATCTGCAGGAGGAAAGGCTCTGGCCCTTGAGGTCGACATCCGAAGTAACGATGAATTGAAAAAGATCGTCGATGAAACAGTTGCCCACTTCGGAAGCATCGATGTCTTAGTTAACAATACAAGCGCACCCTGCTTTAGTGATGCCCTACATACTTCCCCTGAACAATTCGACCTCATCATATCTACCAGTATGCGAGCAGCCTTTTTTCTCGCACAAATCTCTTTTCCGCATTTGAAAGAGGCTAAAAACCCTCATATTATCAATATTGCACCCCCTATTGGTCTTGAGATGCAATGGCTGAGAGATCATTTGCCTTTTTCCTTAGGTAAGTATGGGATGAGCCTGTGTACACTTGGAATGTCCGCAGAATTTAAGAATGCTGGAATTGCAGTCAATTCTCTTTGGCCTCAAACAAACATTGCGACTCAGAGACTCAAAGATCATCTTTCTCCTCAAGTCTATGCTGGAAGTCGTTGGCCCTCTATTATGGCGGATGCTGCCTATGAACTGGCTCGTCGAACGTATCAAGAAGCAACGGGTCAATTTTTTATCGATGAAACTTTGTTAAGAGAATCGGGAATCAGCGACTTTTCTCGTTATGCAGTAGACCCAACACAGCCACTAGTGCAGACATTATTCCTTCCTCTTAGAGAAGGCATGATTCCAATTTCTCGAGAGCTATTTCGCTTCAAATAAGAGAGTAGCCAGAAAAGGACAAGGTCGATTTAAAGGATATCGGGGAAACCGTTTTCATAATGTCCATTGATACCCTCAAATCTACTAAGAATGAATAATGCGTTGTCTCAGCTGGGTGTATTATGATGATCTTTGACATTGAGAAGACCCTCGTTGATTGCGTTAAGTTTCTCAATAAAATCGGAATGGATGTCGTTCTTGAGCTCTCAAAATGTACTGGCACAATAGAAAAACAAATCTTGAAAAGCTCTTTGAGTATGCTAATTTATTCCGTGTCGAAAAGATTTTAAAACCGATTATGGAGACAATCTTCAGTGGATAATATAATCTAAAAACCAAAAAAGAATCTGGGCGAATCAATACGCCAGCGATTAAAAAATCTATCAGAGCAAAGAAATCGACCCTTTGATGAAATACTTCTTTATTATGCTATGGAGAGGTTTTTATACCGTCTTAGTATTAGCTCTCATTCTAAGAAATTTTTCCTTAAAGGCGGTTTAATGCTGAAAGTTTGGGATTCATTGGATCACAGAGCCAACGATGGATATAGATCTGCTTGCAAGAACTTCCAACCAAATTGATAATTTACATCGGATCATTATAGAAGTTTCAGGAATTGCCTGTGAGGAAGATGGAATCGCTTTCGATACGCAAAAGCTCATTCTTCGCAACACACAGACAGGTGGGGATTATAACGGCGTGAGCAGTAGCTTTTCAGCGAAGTTATTCACAACAAAAATGCCCGTCTTATAGATATTGGCTTTAATGACATCGTCGTTCCTAAACCTCAACAAATTAAATACCCCACCCTATTAAATATGCCAGAACCAGCTTTAATGGGTTATACATTGTAAACCGTTATAGCTGAGAAACTCGAATCAGTGGTAAAGCTTGCGCTCGTCAACACTCGCATGAAAGACTTTTATGATCTGTGGACTATATTAAAGAGTCACGAGATACAAACGGAGAAGCTGAGTGTTACTATCCACGAAGTATTTGCAAACCGTAAAACCCCTCTCAAACGTCCCATAGCATTTACAGCAGAATTTTATGACAGCAAGGAGACTCAACAACGTTGGATAAACTTTCTTTCAGCTATGGGTAAACCCCAAATTAAGTTTGAAGATGTCATCTCGGAGCCATCAAAATCTATTTGTGGATTTTTTGGCGAAATTTAAATACATGGAAATTCGCAGTAATTTACTTAGATTTTTTCATCCTAACTCATAAATAGCCCCCTGTCATTGCATCGGGGAATTAGCAATTGAGCGATTCCAATAAGCACATGGACAACTCCTGTCTCACGCGATTCTTGTAGAAGATTATCTAATACAATGATTATCGGTAGTTTAAATCTCACCATTAATATTAGACAAAAAAATACAATTTAGACGATAATGTCTATTAACGTATTACAAGAGAGAACTATCATGACTAAAGAACTCAATAAGTACGCTGGGGTTGCCCAGGCTATTAGTATGCTTCTTCATCCCTACGCAGAAGTTGTGCTTCATAATCTATCTACAGGACGTATTGCAGCGATATACAATAATCTTTCCAAAAGAAAGGTCGGTGAAGAGTCTTTATTAGAAGATATAGTTGATTTGACCAAACTTCCCGATGTATTTCCTCTCTATTCCAAAATCAATTGGGAGGGGAAAAAAATGAAATCAGTAACTGCAACTTTACGCGACTCCAAAGGAATGCCGTTCGCACTTTTCTGCATCAATCTGGATCTTTCTAAGTGGGAAGAAATGCATCAGTTCATTTTAGGCTGGATGGGGGGCTTGGACACTAAGGAACAACCGGATGTTCTTTTTAAAAATGATTGGAAAGAAAAAATCAACGCCTTCGTGACCGACTACTTACAAAAAGAAGGCCTCTCTTTAAAGACTATAACGAAAGAGCAAAAAAAAGAGCTTGTACGAACACTTCATCTCAAAGGTGCTTTTCAAGCTAAGAAAGCAGCTTCCTATGCAGCTGAGGTGCTTGAGATTTCTCGAGCGACAATTTATAACTATTTGAGGTAACCCATGCCATTCCCACACTTTAAACTTGAAGAATTCTGGAAAAAGTATGAGTTTAATGCGCCTTATCTACTTTGCCCTTCCGATGTCGAAAGCTGGAGCTTGGGTGAACTTGTCGATTTAGCAGACCCCGAATCTAAAGAATTATGGACAAATTTACGGCTTGGATATACGGAAAGCCCAGGCCACCCTTTGCTTCGTACTGAAATCGCTAAGCTATATACCTCTTTAAACAGCCATCAAGTTCTTACAACCGCCGGCGCTGAAGAGGGAATTTATTGCACTATGCGGGCCCTTCTTTCACCTGGTGATCATATTATTGTTGTCACTCCTTGTTACGATTCTCTCGAAGTCATTCCATCAGAAATTGGTGCAGAGATTACAAGGATAGCTCTTGATCCAAACCAAAACTGGAAACTCCAATTAGGATCTTTGCAAAAAGCATTTAGGCTCAATACAAAGTTGCTTGTGCTCAATTATCCTCATAATCCAACGGGGACGCTTCTGGATCAAGAAGTGCTTCACGGGATGGTTGATTTAGCAAGAAGATGTGGATGTTATATTTTTTCTGATGAAGTATATCGCTATCTAGAGGTTGATGAAGCCGCTCGCCTTCCTTCGATTGTCGATGCATATGAAAGAGGGGTTACATTGAATGTGATGACAAAAGCGTTCGGCCTTGCCGGCTTGCGGATTGGCTGGCTAGCTTCTCGCGATGTGGAATTCATACAGAAGGCCGGTTCTTATAAACTCTATTTATCCATCTGTAATAGCGCTCCGAGTGAAATCCTTGCTCTTATAGCTCTTCGCGCAAAATCTACTCTTTTAAAGAGAAATCGCAAAATCATGCTGCATAATCTGAATATCTTGGATGCTTTTATGGAGCGTCAAAGCCATCGTTTAAGTTGGATACGTCCTCAAAGCGGCAGCGTTGCTTTTATGAAGCTACTTATGCCGATTCCTATCGAACAATTTGCTGAGCAACTTGTGGAGAAAACAGGAGTATTGATTATGCCAGGTACTATTTTTGATATTGCTGGCAATTTCTTCAGGATCGGATTTGGAAGAAAGGATATGCCCGATGTCCTCGAACGATTTGAAGATTATCTGAACGCTTTATGAAAATTTATACGAAAAGCCAAATAGAAAACTGTATTGATGTTCCTCTCATCCTCAAAGAGTTAGAAAAGGGATTAATCCTCTATTCTGAAAAGCAAGTTGAGATAGCACCTGTAGGTTTTATGCATTTCAAAAATCCTTTAGGTGATGTGCACGTTAAATCAGGCTATATTCCAGGAGATGATTTTTATGTAATCAAGATCGCATCGGGGTTTTACGATAACTCCAATTTAGGTATTTCTAGCAGCAATGGTCTAATGTTACTTTTCTCTCAAAAAACAGGTGAACTAAAGGCAATCCTTCACGATGAGGGGCGATTAACCGATCTACGCACTGCACTTGCGGGTGCTATTTCCGCCAAATACTTAGCACCTCGTCATATCAAGTGCATTGGGATTATCGGCACGGGCACTCAAGCAAAGGAACAACTGCTCAACTTACAATTTGTTACCTCTTGTCGAGAGGTTCTTGTATGGGGAAGAAATACATCGAAGGCTTCCTCTTTTGCGAAAGATCCTGCACTTTTCTCCTTCAAGATTCACTGTGCAGCCACTATTGAAGAGTTAACAAAAAACTGTAACTTGATCGTAACAGCTACTAATTCAAATCAACCCTTACTCTTTGGTCATCAGTTAAAACCAGGCACTCATATTACAGCAGTTGGTGCTGATGATGTAGGCAAACAGGAGCTCGATGCTAGCGTCTTTGAGGTATCAGATCTTATTGTGGCTGATAGCTTATCACAATGCCTTGAGTATGGAGATCTTTCTAAGGCTAAAAACCTAGAAAATAAGCAGTTATTGGAACTGGGATCATTTTTGAAAACACCGAGAATACGTGAAGAGAATTGGATTACGGTTGCCGACCTAACAGGTGTTGCTATCGAAGACCTTCAGATTGCCAAAGTCATTTTTTCCAAACTTCAACCATAGAGAAAACAATGAAATTTTTTATAGATCCAGTGATTATTAAACTTTTTATAACATTAAATAGGTCTCTCTTTAATTAAAAGATCCTATAAAAGCCGAATCAACGTAGTTGATCCGGCAAAGTGGCCAGAACTGGAATCGAACCAGCGACACAAGGATTTTCAGACCCACTCGACTTAAAACTCTGAACAACAACGATTAAACTAGAATGAGATTTTCTTCTTAAACCATTTAAGAACTTATTCGGATGGAATCCTAAATATTCGCTTCTTTTCTAACCAGTTGCGTAAAAAATGAGGAAAATTGTTGATCTTTACAAAGCTAATTGTCCAGATGTCCTTTCAGTCGTCTACTTGTCTACATGTATACAAGTCTACTTGACGATATGACGTCTATTCGTTTATAATAAATTTGAAACAATAGGAGGAGTTATGGGTGCTCAGTCACATACTCATAGAATAAAAATCAGCGTTGACGTTTCCGAAGAGGAAAGAACTTATATTAAAATGATTGCGGCTAAGAAAAAAATGACTATTAGCGAGTTTATTATGTCTTTTGTAAGACCTAACATCCCGCACTCGGAACCAAATGCGGAGACAAAAAAGGCAATGAAAGACATCGAAGAAAATAAAAATCTTACACGCTATAAAAACATTGATGAGTTTTGGGCCGATATGGGGTTAGATCCAAATGCTTGAGATCGTGCCGACCAAATCTTTCAAGAAAGATTTAAAAAAATACCAACACAAAAAAGACATCGTTGAAGAACTGTATGATGTCATATCAACGCTATCTAATGAAGAGCCCTTGCATCCTTCAAAGAAAGATCATAGCTTAGTTGGAAATTATGTGAATTATAGAGAGTGTCATGTAAAAAATGACGTCCTTCTAATTTACCAGGTCGACAAAAAAACATGCAGTCTTTACTTAGCCCGGTTTGGATCACACTCCGAAGTTTTCTGAAAACAATTCTAGGAAAATTAGAAAAGAGAAAGCTATTTGAAGCTCTTAAAAGGTCTTGAAGAAGCGTTAGCCCATACAGGAGAGAGGTTCAAATTGCCTAAAGTGATTTGATTCATGGAAATGGTAACAGTAAACCCACAGATAATGGGCTGCATTATCTTAAGAAAGAACTTGAAAAATTAATTTAAAAGCTGTCTCACCTCAATTTTCTGATACCGATTTGGCAAGAAGTTCTTATGGCTGCCATTTCTGGAAAATGAATTAAAGGCTGATGATAACACAATCATCGTAGGTCATTCTTCTGGGGCTATTGCAGCTATGCGATATGCTGAAACTCATCGAATTTGAGGTTCAGTTTTGGTAGAAGTGTATTACACTGATTTGGGAATAAAAAACGAAACACGGATGTTTACTTCATTTCCCCAGCAACTGGGCAAACATTAAGACGAATCAAAAGCTGATCATTCAATTTGCAGGTGCCAATTATCCAGGGATTCCCATCAAAGAAGCTCATGTTATTAGAGACTATTTACGCACTGACTACTATGAATCACCACACCACTTTGGTGGCGACTACTACAAAGAGACTTTCCCTGAATTGCTGGAAGTAATTAAGCAGAAAATCAAAAAATGAAAATTCAATTTCAAAAATAATCTTCGATTTTTGAAACATTAAAACGCTATAAATATTATATAGTACTGTCATCTGAATTAGAAAGAAGTCCTACTCGGTGCATACATTGAAATGATTCCTCAACAGAATACTCAATTCAACATCTTCGCGGAAATACTCACATCCTTTGGCCTGGTATGAAAAGTCCGTCAGCAAAAGTAATGTTTTTTTGGCATATTTTTTCCACTCATGAACTATAAAAAATCGCAACCCACGTCATTAAACATGGATTGCGAACGGTTTTAATAATATTTCTGACCTTCAACAGTTGAGTTAAGAACTTCTTTTCCAAGTTTATAGACGACAGCAAATAAAGCATTGCCACGCGCCTTTCGTAAAGAGCCCCAACTTAGCTGTCTGAGACTGTCTACCGTCATTCCGTTTTGCCAACGAGTCAAAGCGGTGTTACCGACATGTCCAACAAGACTGCCAAGAGCTCCTGCGACACCAGCAGCTGAATATTCCACAGATTTGTGATCGCCAAGCATTTGCTTCATTGGCACAGACACTAGATCGGCAGCTGCAAGACCAGCCACGAAACCTGTCTCTTGAAGAGTAATTGCACCAGCCTGTTTTAAAGAAAACTTGGACAACGACTCGCTAACACTCCATGGCGGCATCATAGTTTTACCGTTATAAACTGCTAAAAAGGGCGAAGAAAGTACCCCTACAAGTGCAGAGCTTGCTAGCATTAACGATGCTTTAGCTTTATTCGAATTCTCTGCAAAAAGATTGGGAAAAGTTTTTACAAGAGCTTGTTCTACTCGGACTTGTAAAACCATCTGAGTTCCAACCATAACCCCAACGGTAGGCGCGGCTCCAAAGCCCCCTTTTAATCCTTGAAGTACGGTCTTAAAGTTCATAATGGGAGCCGGCAATCCTTTTTGCATGGCGCTTTTAGCAATCATGTCATAAAACGCTGGAACGATTGCAGCACACGCTGCAGTTGGCGGCACCACATAGGGTGCTAGTGAAGGCCACAATCCACGTGGGGGTGGCGGATTTGATGATGAGGGTGATGTCATAAAATAACTCTTATTTAATTTTTTCTTGTGTTAAAAAATGAAAGTTCTAGGCTGAGATACTTGATCTCGCCTCTTGAAACAAAAAAAATGTAAAAAAAAATTATAATATGATTCGCCTTAGCGGCGAATAAATGAAATAGAAAGGATTGAGACGAAATTTTGAGAAACAAAAGAAGCTAGGAAGGGAGTTCCACCTAGTTGGCCATCATTAGAAAGAAGTTGGTAGTTCATATCTTTTGTTTTCATAAGGCAAATATCATACGCCATTACCTTCTTTATTGTCAACATCTAAAATTTGCCGGGTTCCGAGCATTAAACAAAATTTTCATCGGAATTCCCATCTGCGGAGGCAAGTCCCACGCAAACTCTCTTTAATTCATTTTTATAAGATTAGGTAATTCGATGAGTACTGCAAAGTCATAATTAGAATAATAAAAAGCCTTCGAAATTGCATTCATCATATAGAGTTTTTCGAAGGCTTAATAAATATAAATTAGTTGTATTGAGGGGTTAAAGCGCTAGAATTAGAAGAGAGGCTATTAATAAGCTGATAGCTTCAACATAGGAGGTCCAGAGATCTTGATCTACTTTACCATGTTAATGGAGGCGATGAGTTCTCTTTTGATTGAACGTAAATCTTTCTTTTGAGTTAACTTTCTGATCATATCTTTATCACCAGCTATACCACTAACTCCTTTGCTTTTTAGTGAACAATTTCGATTTCCTTCTTCTCTTAATATTAAAGCTATCTCACTTTCAAGTTGCACACTTCTTAAGGCTTTGATTAAAGAGGTTTGTAAAAATTCTGAGATTCCTAGAAGAATTATGCATGATGGAACTCCTGTAGTTTATAATGTCACATTGCCTCCTGCCTTAGTTACAACTGATGCACAGCACGAGTTTGCACAAAAACAAGCAATTCAATTCGTAAACGTTTATCTAACACGCCTTCTTAAAGATTCTTCAATGCAGTTGAAAAAGCCAGAATATCATGATCATGAAAAATTTCTCTATATTGGCCTGCAACCTGATGCACGTGGCTTGATCCCCTGGAATGAGACTATCCTTACTGAAATTAAAGCTATATTTAATCCTATTGCAAGTGCACAGGGGGTTAAAGCTATCTGTAGCGAAGATGTTAATTTCTCAGTTAGAAGTTACGCCTAAATATTAGTTTTTTTCTGGATTATTAGTTTTTCATTTTCGATTTGAAATTGCATATTTTGGGTGATTTAAGGAAATTTTGTACTTCGGCAAAAGTACGGCTATTCTGATCAAAAAAAAAGCCGAATCAACGTAAGTTGATCCGGCAAAGTGGCCAGAACTGGAATCGAACCAGCGACACAAGGATTTTCAGTCCTCTGCTCTACCGACTGAGCTATCTGGCCAAGAAACTAAGCAAGATAGATGATCGGTATTTTTTATGCAATCATTTAATTGCATCCACAGACTGAATTTTTTTTGTATCGCTCTTAAGATACTGATTTTGACGATCTTTACTCTGCAAATAAATCATATCTTTAATAATATTTATCCCCTCTTGCACTTGCAAATCCACATGTCCGTAATTGTTTTTTTCCTTGTCAGAAGCAGATTCATCATCTTCAGAAGGTTTAAATAATGTTAAATCAATCTCTCCCCCATTCAATTCTTTTAAAAACATTTGGTAATTTTTGTTATGTTGAATTCTATATTCACTATTTTTCTTTAGATTAGGGATCATGCTCACCCAAGTGGTCACTTTCTTTTGTATAGTGGGTGTGTAATATTTAATGTACCATGACCTTAAACCTGCATCGATATCTTGCAGATTATCATTATAATCCTCGGGAATAGAATCTGGTTTGAGAGGATGATCTAAATACTCCTCGCCTATACGTTCATGACTGTAAGGTCCTGGAACTACTATATCAGCTTTCACCCCTTGCAGTTGTGGAGTTTTTCCTGAAACCGTGTAATATTTTCCGACTGTAACCTTGAAGAACGAAGTGGCAGCCCCTTCTTTGCCGGTGACCGTCTGACTTTGGATGGTTCCTTTTCCGTAAGTACGTTCATCCCCTACAATCAATGCCACACCATAGTCCTGCAGAGCTTGGGCGACAATTTCCGCCGCAGAGGCTGTTGCTCTGGAGGTTAGAATGATTAGAGGCCCGTGATAAGCTGTTTTTCCATCCATATCGCGATAGATGCGTTTTTCTCCATCGGAATACTTGGAGATAACAACCACTCCATTAGAAATAAATAAGCCGGCTACTTTCACTGCCTGGCTCAAAAAACCCCCGCTATTATCTCGCAAATCTAAAATTAACCCGCGCAAATTACCCTTTTTATCCAACTCTGCAATAGCCTTACGTACATCAGTATCACTGCCGGTTCCATCTTCTCCTTGGTAAAAAGAATGCAGAGTAATCATTCCGATAATGCCATTACCGAACTTTTCATAATTGACATCCACCCGCTCACCTTGCATAGCTATAGGAGCGCGCTTCAGATTCACCACAATTTCTTTACCCGTTTGACCTTCTGGTGATCTTTCCAAAACAAGTTCTACACTAGAATCTTTAACCCCTCTCATCATATCCATGACATTAGGTAAGCTCTCGCCGGCGATGGACTTACCATCAATTTTTAAAATCCGATCATTTTTTAAAATCTGACCACTTTTAAAGGCTGGCCCCCCCTCAATCAATGAAGAAATCACAATTCCTTCAGGGGTTTGTTGTAAAACCACTCCAATTCCATCAAACTCTTTTTCTAAACGCACTTTCATGTCGTATGCTTCCGTATGACTATAAAAAGCGGTGTGAGCATCCAAGGCACTCGCTAAAGATTTAAGAATATGAAGCACAAAGGCGTTCTCTTTTTGTTCAGCAGTAAAAGGTTTCCCATCACTGGTTCGATACAAATAAGAATCTTCAATATTACTGAGGGCGCCATCTAACAAAGGTAAAATTTTTGATTGATAACGCTGCAATTGCTCCTTGCCGTACCTCTTCTGCTCGGCTTTGATGAAATTGATCATTTGATCTTTAATTCTTGTTTTAAGTTCTGCGTCATTTTGTGCGAATAATCGGTTAAGATCAGGATCCCCCTCATTATCTCTTCCGGGTGCTGCTTTCTCTGCTGCTGCAAAGATTGCCTCAGGATTTTTTAATATTTCTTTGCGATATTCCCTCGCTCTTAAAATGGATTTTTGAATCACTTTATTGAGATTTTCGTAAGAAGAAAAATTGCCTGCTTTATACTCAGAAATTAATGTCTGCATCTGCTCCGGACTAAATTGTAGAAACGGTTTGACTTCCTCTTGCAGAAGATAAGTTCTATCGGAATCAAACTGATCAATATAGATTTTGAAAGAATGTTTAAGAATTTCATCATCGATTGTTTTTTGACCTAAGTGTTCCGCAAAGATCTGTTCCATGATTTTACTTACATCTTGCTGTTTGAGCTGTTCAGGCTCCTGACTTAGAAGAAAATGATTAATCAAAAAACAAGCTACAATCAAAAACTTAAACAAATCATTCATCTTCATAATTAGATCCTATATTATTCGTAATCAACAGTTTAATTTAGATAATTATCATTCTATAGTTATTATAAACCGATATAAAATTAACAACAATATTTTTGAAAATGCCACATAAACAAATTATAATTATAATGTTACAAAAACAGACTCTTCACTTAGGATAAAAAAGAAAATCCTCAAAAATATCTGTATTTGGAATTCATTCTCTTGTAAACTGACAGCATGAAAAATTTATACAACGAAGATATTTTTGCCTTAGAGAACTTTGAAGGACCTCTGGATTTCTTGCTTCATTTGATACAAAAACATGAAATCGATTTGTCTGAAGTCTCCATCAAAAAAATCACTGAGCAGTACATAAAAAAATTAGAAGAAATGCAAACTCCCTCCGTCGATGCGGGAGCGGAATTTATTGCCTCCACGTCTTTCCTTTTATGGCTCAAAAGTCGTATGCTGCTGCCCAAGCATGAACAAATCTTATCCTCGGAAGAGGAGGAGCTCGACCCTCGCTTTAATATCATCCATCAACTCCTGGATTACTGCCGCTTTAAAGATGCAGCCAAGGAACTTACACAACTTGAATTATCCCAAAGTGCCTATTATTCAAGAAGTCAAGATCCTAACATTGAAATCAACAAATCTTTAGGCATTGAACATCTTACTATTGATGACCTTGCAAATCTGTTCAAGCAAGCCCTCGCCAAAGCTTCAGTGGAAACTCGCATCATCCAAGAAGAGGAATGGAGAGTTGCAGACAAAATTAGATGGATCCGTCACCACCTAAAAAATTCCTCAGAACTAGAAATTTATGAGCTTTTTGTAGAGGGTAAAAGTAAGATGGAACTTATCGTAACATTTCTTGCTATTTTAGAATTGATGAAGATTGGTGACGTTCAACTTATTAAAAATCAAAATCAAAAAGTTTTGCTGATATCACCTGATAAAAAATAACTATGGCTAAAGAAATTAATTTTTTTGAAGAAGAAATGGAAATAGCTCATCGAGAGCCCTCTGAAGAAGTGGAAGACAAACAGATTATTGAATCTCCTCCTCCGCAAGAAAACCCAGTGACTTCCCTTCCCAGCCAGTCTAAACCTAAAAGCCCCAAAAAAAGTTACTATCAAACTTCTCTGCCTGGAATCGATATTCACCAACTCATACCCGAGCAAAAAACCCAAGAAAAACCCTCACGAATAAGATTAAAACGCATTATAGAGGCCTTGCTCTTTGTTAGTCATGAGCCGATTAGTTTTAATAAAATTCGTGAAGTTTTAGATTCCGTAGAACCTTTGAAACCTAAACAGATTCAGGATCTTTTACAAGAATTAGCTGAGGAATACATCCTCCATCAAAGAGCTTTTAGGCTAGAAGAGATCGCTCAAGGGTATATATTACGTACCTGTCGAGAATATGGTCCTTATATAGATCTTCTTTTTAGAAATAAGCGCACAGAAAAACTATCTCCTGCCGCGGCAGAGGTGTTAGCCATTATCGCCTATCGACAGCCGATCACTCGTCCCCAAATAGAGGCTATTCGAGGAGTGGATAGTTCTGGGGTGATACAAAGTCTTTTAGAAAGACAACTCATCGAAGCTGTGGGACGTCTGGAAGCTCCAGGTAGACCTTCACTCTACGGAATTACGCCTTATTTCCTTAAACATTTTGGCCTACGCGATCTCAAAGAACTGCCGGGATGGCAACCTCCTATAGACGAAAATCAAGAGGACTAAAAAATTTATAGAATCTTAATAGAGATTTTATATATTCAATTTTTTAACTATTCCCCTATAATTTTATGAATTCTGTGTCATCTACCCCTCCCTTATTGATCCCTCACATGGATCCTGAGCGAATAAAAACAAAAAACATACGGAGCCCTTGGGCTCAATTAGACTGCTACTGCCACATTCAATCCGAGGAGGGAGTTAAAACCTGGGTTTACCCAGCCGTTGTTAATTGCAAAACGAAAAAACTCTATAGAGATGATACTCTGATTCTTTTGGCAGCCAAACTATCTATGCTTGCAATTGGGACATTATTTGCCCTCTCTGCCAAAACCCTTTATCATCTTTTTCTCCCCCTTCCCCTCACTCAAAAGATCTTTTATGAGATAAAAAATAGAAATTCTAGGCCAAAAAAAGATCTTGGAAAAAAAATCTTAAAAGAGATCGGAAAAAATTGTGCGGATATCATACGTACACCCCTTTATGCACTAGCCATGTCAATTTTATCTATAGCCACAACAATTTTAGCCATCTATAAAAAAGAATATCTTTATGCAGGTCGGGCTTTGTATGGGGAATTACAACAGTCTCTAAATTGGGGAAAGAAAAAAGGATTATGGAGTTTTGCTCCTTGCATGCAACCGATTGCAAATCTTAATGAAGAGGTATCCGAAAAAAAGCGTTTTTACATCATGTATGATAATGTCTATGAGGGACCCGTAGGAAGCATTCTACATGGTCTTAATAATGTGGCCTATAAATATACTATGTTAAATATTGCGCCGGACCCAGAAACTTAGGATGTGCTAACAAGGTCTTTAGCTTGAAATTTTCCAAAAAGTCTTGATCTTTCAATCTTTTTCCAAATGATTGCTAAAAGAAATAAACCGGCAATCACACAGACTACAATTCCTGATGTAGAAAATGGAACCCCATATACTGATAGGATATGCCTGGAGAGTGCAACCCCGATCAGTGAAGCAAAAAAACCTATCCCTATAGCCATAAAAATCAAAGTGCCTAGTCGATGAGTCAATAGACGCGCAGTTAAAACAGGTCCTGTAATAAAGGCCAAGACCATGAGCACACCAACTGCACGAAAGGCACCCACAGTTGTAGCAGAAACTTGAACCATTAAAAGATAATTATAGAATAGCGTAGAAAACCCTAAAGCATTAGCTAAGGCAGGATCAAATGTTGTGATCTGATATTCTTTAAAAAAAAGTCCAGTTAAGAGGATATTCAATCCAAAAATGATCAGGATTAATTTACAATCCTCCAATTGTAAAGCATCGACATTACCCATCACGACCTCTGTGCCTACATGAGCATTACGCGTGAGTAAAGTGACTAGTACAATCCCCAAGGCAAAAAGGCTAGTAAATACGATTCCTGTACTCGCATCCTCCTGGAGTCGCGCTTTTTTAGTCAAAAACTCGGTTAAAAATACAGTGAGTATCCCCACACCTAACGCAGCCCATAACATGGCTTGGATATTAATCGGATGATAATGTTCATCTCCTTCTAAAATTCCGTTTGAGCTCATCACATAAGCTGCCACAATTCCTAGTAAAATGGTGTGGGATAAAGAATTGGCTAGCATGGTCATTTTACGCAAAACTAAAAATGCCCCCACAAGCGCTGCAGATCCAGCTAAACTCATTAATACAATCAACTGTATTTCGTCAGAAGCAAGTTCTCTTAAGGGAATTTGTCCGGATATGAAGCCATACAAGCGAAGGCCAAGCTGATAAAAAAAACCTAAAAAATTTTCATTTGAATAAGGATTAAAATATTTGATATCCATCAGAATGCCTTAGGAGGTATCGGTTGGTGATGAGGATCGCGCTGAGGATCGTGCAGTAAGAGAGTCAGCTCACGCTCTAAATCGGGAGTAATAATATGCTCCATTTCTTCCGCATTGACATGGACCTTTTCAGAACCCATCCCCAAATAATCGACTAGATAAACTTCCCATAACCGATGAAGGCGTACGATCTTAGCCGCCCACACCTCTCCTTCATGCGTGAACTGATAAAATTTTTGATCATTTGTTTGCAACCACCCATTACGTTTTAAACGCCATAGTACAAAACGCAGATAAAACTTCGAGGTGGATTGATGTTTAGCGATTTGTTCAAAAGAGACTGCTTGGTGGGGACCTAAGCGCCAAATAGCCTTTAATAAATTTTCATACATACAACGCTGTCTAAAATGGGCAATACGACACATACGTAATAGCATGCCACGTTCAGGAGCGAGAAGTAAAGAGAGTAAACAAATGCAAGAAGCCACTAAAACGATCATAGGACCTGTGGGAAGGGCCAAGCGTGAAGATGGATAAACGCGCTGAAACCAAAGAGAAGTTTCTGTAGAAAGATAATTCCCTAGATACCCACTCAAAAGACCGAATAATCCGGCTAAAAGAAACATCAATGATAGTTTATTGGTATATTGACGGGCAGCTACCGCAGGGCTTATAAGCATTGCCGACATAAGAACCACTCCTACTGAACGAATGCCAATAATGACAGCTATTACAATCAACACAAAAAAAACAGCATCCATCATCCTTACATTCATCCCAATACTCTTAGCATAATCTCGGTTAAAAGTAATGGTCTGGATTTCTTTATAAAACAAACAAACAACCCCTGTAATAATGAAGGCTAAAACCCCATAGACAATCACATGGATATCTGTCATTGTAGCAGCCTGCCCATATAAATAAACTTGGGCTTGCCTGTACAAATAAGAATATGAAAATTGTACTTGGCTAGCTAGCGTCAAACCTACACCAAAAAACACTGATAGGATAAAACATAAGGCTGAATCACTACGCACACCAAGATGTCGTTCTAGGGCATAGATACACCATAGGCCTAAAAGAGCGGTTATGGCAGCCCCTCCCATAATAAAAATGGCGATATAGACTTCTTCGCTTTCTCCAAAAGATAGTAATCCTGAAAGGATCACGCCCAGAATCACACCGGGATAAGCTGCGTGCGAGAGGGATTCTCCTAAAAGGGATTGCCGACGCAGAAAAACAAAGACTCCCACCAACGAAGCTCCCAAACACATCAGCATGGAACCTAAAGTAGGTGCTCGCAGTACAGGGTCTACAAAGTATTGAAAAGGCGATGCTTCTATCACTATAAAACCTCTAACTTACAGCCCCATGAGTCTTCTCTTGTGAAAGTTTCAACGCTTCATCGAATAAAGAAAAACTTTTACCGTAAGTAGCTTGTAAATTTTGGGCAGTAAAGGCCTCCTTAACAGGTCCACTCGCAATTAAACGCATATTTAATAAAACTGCCCAATCAAAATAATTTTCGACCGTATTTAAATCATGATGGACAACAAAAACTGTTTTTCCTTCCGCTTTAAGTTTGGATAATATGCCCATGATGACTTTTTCAGTCGCTAAATCAATGCCAGCAAAAGGTTCGTCCATAAAGTATAAATCAGCTTCCTGCAGAAGAGCCCTGGCTATAAAAACTCGCTGCTGTTGTCCACCTGAGAGCTGGCTAATTTGCCGATCTGCATACTGATCCATTCCTACCCATTCCAAATAACGCTCAGCAGCGACCCGGTCAGCTTTTCGTGGCCATTTTAAAACACCGAGCCTTCCATATCCTCCCATAAGCACGAGATCTCTTACAGTAATGGGAAAATCCCAATCTACACTTTGCCTTTGAGGGACATAGGCGATCTTCGTACGGACGGATCTTAGAGGTTTTCCAAAAAAATCAACGCTTCCCGAAATAGGCTTTAAAAGTCCTAAAGCCGCCTTAATTAAAGTACTTTTTCCTGCGCCATTAGGACCCACAATCCCCACCAGATGACCTTGCGGGATATCGAATGTGATGTCCCATAAAACGGGTGTTTTATCGTAATTGACAGTTAATTGATGAGCTTGAAAAGCGAAAGGATGTGTGGGAGTGGTTGGCATCAATCTACCTGCATGTATTTAATCATCCAATCAGCATTATGCCTCATCATTTTTTGATAAGTATCTGCGTCTGAACCTGGAGTTCCCATAGCGTCTGCATATAGACAACAAGGAGCAATAATGATATCTAAGCCCTTTTCTTTACCTGCTGAAACAATTTTGCGAATGGAATCTTTACTTACGTTAGATTCTGGAAAAATCACTCTCACCCGATATTCTTTTAAATAGTCTAGAATTTGTTGAATATGCGAAGCGCTTAGCTGGCTTTCTGGCGCTAATCCTTCTGGTGCAGCAAAACGTTTCATCCAGGTTCTTTCTGCGATTTCCTGCTCTGTTGCAAAATAAGCTCTTACAAAATAGTTGAAAGCGTCATGACTAGTCACAAGATATCTTTTGTCTGTAGGAATTTGATTTAACTGTTTCTTGATTTCTTGGTGAGTTTGGAGTAGAGCTTCGACCAATTGGCGCCCGTTGGCTTCAAAAGTGTCGGCATGAACCGGATCTTTACTTTTTAAAACTTCTACGATGTAAGGGACTGTTTGTGCCCATAGGGAAATATCCATCCATACATGTGGGTCTACTTGCCCATCGATACGTAAAATAGAATGAGGATTATTCTGGATTAAATAATTCCCCAAATTCGTAGATTTTGGATGAGTTTCTAAAAATCTTTGCAAACTAGGCCCATGCTCGAGACCCAATCCATTATAAAATACAATATCAGCATAGGCTAATTTTTCATCATCCCCTTTAACTAATTGGTAAGAATGGGGATCTAGATCTCCACGCATCAACGTCAAGGAATCTATATATTCACCACCTACCTGCTTAACAAGATCATTAATCATGGCAATGGTGGATAAAACTTTTAATTTACCATTTTTTTCGCGAAAACGGTCCATTTCACTAGGCGCTCCACTTCCGTCTTCTCGACTACATGAAATTAGTAAAACCGCGCTGAAGAATATTATTAAACAAAAAAGTTTTTTTTTCATTACTTCCTACCTTCGGCCAGACGACGCAAAAAATCAAAGCTGTAAATTCCTTTTGTGCATCCAGAATTAAAATGGATTTTTAAAGCATAGTGTCCTACAGGATCGATTGCTGAAGCTCTTTGATCATAAGGGATAGCTGCAGGATCTACCAAACTCTTTCCTGTCTCTTCATCGACACAGCCAGCACATGGACAGCTCTTTTGAAGTTCACTGAGACGAAAGTCGGCATTCAACCCATCGCTCCACTCCACCGCGAAAGTGTGTTTGTCTTTTTGAACGATTTTCTCTACCTCAACAGATTGACGATTTTCTAGAACTTTTAGATAACCTAAAAATGTTTTAGCCACATCTAAAAATATTTTTGAAACTTCTTGAGCTTCGGGATTTAATTGGTCAAATATAGAGATACCTTCGTCTCCACAACGTGACAATTCTGGATTGAGAGGAATTTCACCAATCAAAGGAAAACCAGTCTCTTGCGCTAACGAGGAACCTCCCCCTTGCCCTAATGGATACATTTTTGGGAGGCCCGGGGGCTGATAATAACTCATATTTTCAAGAATTCCTACCACAGGCACTTTGACCTTGTGGAACAAGCCCATTGCTTTCCTTACGTCCATTAAAGCAACTTCTTGCGGAGTTGTTACCATAAGTGCTGCTTTCAAACGGGCATTTTGACTTAAGGTCAACTGGATATCCCCTGTACCAGGGGGAAAATCAATTAACAAAAAGTCTAACTCCCCCCAGTCAACATTTTTTATAAACTGCTGAATGATTCCATTCGCAATAGGAGCCCGCACAACTGCAGCCTCGTCTTCACGTCTAAAATATGCCATTGAAATAATTTTTATCCCACGACAAATTGCAGGTGTAATGCGATCCTGAATTTGTAAAGGCATTTTCTCTTCGGGGAGCATACGTCTAATGGAAGGACCATAAAGATCTGTATCCATCACACCTACCTTAAATCCCAGCTTGGCTAAAGCTAATGCTAGATTGACTGTCACACAAGATTTTCCCACTCCACCTTTCCCTGCAGCAATTCCAATGATCGATTTAATCGTGGATGGCGTCTGATTTTTAGATTGAACCATAGGAAGAGGCATGTTAAAACCTAATAAAAATTGTTTGACAAACCAAAGAAAGCTGGGTTTTTTAAGTGGCCCAATACGAAAACAATAATTCTACTAAATAGTTGGATTACCTTCAAACTTTTAAAAAAAAATGACTTTTACGCGAGCGCATATGGATGATATAGTAAATTGAATAAGTGAACAGTTTTCAATAAATTTTATGTTGCACAAAAATCATATAAATCTATAATTTTCATTAGTAAATTAAGAAATCATAAATTTTCCTCTAAGGAATCATTACAAGCAAAGTTTTAGGGCGAGATTGGGTTTCAACAACGCAATACAAATCACGCGTTATTTATAACTCTAATTGAATAAACAACACAAAAAAATTAAGGTAGGTAAATCAATGAGTACAAACTCAAAGACCGATTTGAAACAACTTGAAAGTCTTATTCAAGCTGCGGTTAAAAAGCTCGGTGCTAAAAAAGAAAATGATATTTGTCGCTATATCCCCTCATCCGCTGGCGGCTATATTCATCATTTTACTATGCGCAAAATGAAAACCGAGCAACCTGAACAGTTAGCTCAGATGATTTCCAAATTTATTATAAATGCAGACAAACCTACCTCTGTAAAACCTAAACAAAGAGCCGCTAGAGGATCTCGTAAACGTCGCGACCAATTCCTATTCTCCAAGCAAGACATCGAGCGTATGCTCAATATGGCTCGTCTAGCTGGTGATAAAGATATGATCAGAAAGTTAACTCCAAAGAAAGATTTACGTTCAATCAAAAGAGAACTCATCGCCTCCATCAGACATGGTAAAGTAGATCAAGATCTCTGGACCTCCTATGTTGAAGCTATCAGACTTATTAATAGCCTCTCTTCTAATTCTAGCGCTTTAACCCCTCAATACAACTAATTTATATTTATTAAGCCTTCGAAAAACTCTATATGATGAATGCAATTTCGAAGGCTTTTTATTATTCTAATTATGACTTTTGCAGTACTCATCGAATTACCTAATCTTATAAAAAATGAATTAAAGAGAGTTTGCGTTGGACTTGCCTCCGCAGATTGGAATTCCGATGAAAATCTTTTCATCCCCCTACACTTTTTGAAAGCGCTATCAGATCCTGAAATTTGGGATATTTACGACCAATTAGGGGAAATCCAGGGCGCTCCCTTTATTTTAAAAATTCAATCCATCCAGTATATACCTAAAGGACGACATCAAGGAATTATATCTGCCACCTTAGAAGATTCTAAATATTTGACAACATTAAAAAAAAATATCGCCACCGTTCTAAAACCTTTTGAAGCCGTTCAATCCTCAGATTCTCAAGCTATTTCAATTAAGCTTGGGACTATTCATAAAGAATTCCCTGAAAGATTGATGCAATACTTAGAGGCCTATGGTCCCTATCAAAGCTCTCCATTTGATGTTGCCGGTTTTGTCCTTGCAAAACTACACCAAACGCCTAAAAGAAGTTTTTATACAGTCGAAAAAAATTATCCATTCGATTAAAGTCCTAATCCTATTTAAAAAAATTTTCACGATAGATTGCTCCAGAATCTGAAAACCGCTCTAATCGTCTTTTCTTTCTCCCTTGCTTTTTAATTAAAAATGTTTTAAAATATTGTTTCCTCTTTATAAAAAGAGCGGTTTTTTAATTGAATCCCTAAGTGTTTTAGGTGAGCAAACCAAGCACGTATAACACTTATTTTACAATCAGAGGTTTTAAAATATGGCACAAAATGCTGTACAAGAATTTGGTAAGTTACGGTCCTTCTTTTGGCCCGTGCATAGCTATGAGCTTAAAAAGCTCCTTCCTATGTTCTTAATGTTCTTTTTTATTTCTTTTAACTACACAATCCTTCGTGACACAAAAGATACACTCGTTGTTACAGCTTCTGGAGCAGAAACCATACCTTTCTTAAAGGTTTGGGGTGTGGTTCCAGGCGCGATTATCTTTATGCTCGTTTATGCGAAGTTAAGTAACATTCTTAGCAAAGAAGCCTTGTTTTATACGGCTATTGCGCCTTTCCTTGCGTTCTTTGCATTATTTGCATTCTTCCTCTACCCAAATAGAGAGATGTTTCACCCTACTACATCGGCCGACTACCTTCAGTCATTATTGCCTGCAGGTCTCAGTGGATTAGTGGCTTGTTATAGAGACTGGACTTTTTCCCTGTTTTATGTGTTAGCAGAACTCTGGGGAAGCGCAGTTCTATCTCTGATGTTTTGGGGCTTTGCTAACGACATCATGCGTGTAACAGAAGCGAAGCGCTTTTATACACTTTTAGGCCTAGGAGCTAACGTAGCATTACTAGTTTCCGGTCCAACTATTGTTTACTTCTCTGATATTCAAAGCCGTATTCCTGCAGGAGTAGATCCTTGGCAAGTTTCCCTCAACTATCTAATGACATTTGTTGTACTTGCAGGTCTATCTGTAGTAGGTATCTACTACTGGATGAACAGAAAAGTGCTAACAGACACACGTTTCTACAACCCAGACGAAGAAAAAAAGGTAAAGAAATCCAAACCAAAAATGGGTATTTTCGAAAGTTTTGCTTATTTAGCAAAATCCAAATACATTCTTTGCATCGCTATCTTAGTTATCGCTTATGGTATCTGCATCAACCTCGTAGAAGTCACCTGGAAAGGTCAGTTAAAATTGCAGTATAAAAATCCTAACGATTATAATGCGTTTATGGGTCTATTCTCCACAATAACAGGCGCTGTAACAATCGCCATGATGTTCATCGGTGGATGGATTACACGTAAAAAAGGCTGGGGCTTTGCTGCAATGATGACTCCAATCGTTCTATTAGTCACAGGCGTTGCGTTCTTCTCCTTCGTGATTTTTAGAGACAACTTAGCTGGATTTATTAGCTACTTAGGCACAACTCCATTAATGTTAGCGGTCATCTTTGGTATGATGCAAAACATTATGAGTAAATCAACGAAATACTCGCTATTCGATCCGACAAAAGAGATGGCATACATTCCTTTAGACCAAGAATCTAAAGTTAAAGGTAAAGCTGCTATTGACGTCGTCGGTGCTCGTTTAGGTAAATCTGGTGGTTCCTTTATCCAGCAAGGTCTACTTGTTGCATTCGGAACATTAGCTGCAATTACTCCTTATGTAGCTGCTGCTATGACAGTTTTTATCGTCGTGTGGTTAGTTGCTGTAAGATCCCTGAACCGTCAATTCGTTGCATTAACTAACGAAAAAGTCGGTGGAGAAGCAACTGTAGCTAAAGCTGGTGAACCTGCTAAAGCTGCAAGCTAATCTTTTATAATGAATGGTGCGATGTACCATTCATTTTGAGCTCTCAAATACCGTATAAGCTCAAACGAGCTTATACGGTATTTTTTTTATAATAAATAATTTCCACGTAATATTTATTTAAATACATGTTATTTTTGATATGCAATCATATTAAATTTAAATATATGCTTTGGCAAAATTAGAATAAATTCCATCATCTAATGATGAAAAAAGTTAACAAAACCTTAAAAAAGAATTCACCATGATTCATTCCCTCAAAAAACAACTATATACAATTGACAATATGAAGGATTTGAAGAAATTCACACACGACTTATATCCAAATATTAAGAATTTGGGAGGAAGAAGGCTCGTTTGTTCAGGGAAAAATTCTTTAAACGGCTCAGTGAGTTTCAACGATGTAGTCAAACGACTGGATGAAATTTTTAAATCCACACCTAAAGAACAAATTGACGCCTCTTTTTTTCTGTATACGATAGATATTATGCAAGATGTACAAACAAAGGATGAAGAATGTAACTCAAAGCTTAAATCAACAAATATCGTGACCCGTGTTCTGACAATCATCTCTCAATTCTTTGGCAATCTAACCTACAACAGAAAAAACACTTTGAAAAAAATTTCTTTCGACCTTCAGAAAAAACTCGCTCTAGAAGATCTAGATCCCTCTTCAAATGAGGAAAAATCTCTGAACCTAAATCGTGAACTTTTTAGAAAGAAACAAGCACAGCTCGCTCCACTTCCTCTAAAAGAGTTGATCTGCCATGTGACGTCACCCAATTTAATCGAAAGGGAAGCCGACGTTGAATCGGTTAAAATCGAACAACAAGTGCTTAAACTGGAAATTATAAAAAAAATACAATACTCCCTGGAAAAAAAACACTTCTGTGATCTACAGGAAGTTGCCTATCAAGTTAAAAATACGCCTGATTTATTCGATTATTTTATGGATGCGATCGTCGCTGCCAGTTCATCTTGCGTTTTGTTGACTTCAAAACACATCGAGGAATTTGAATGGCCTTCATCAGAACTCAAAGAACAAAAATTGCCGTTGATTATTGCTCGGCTAGTCAAGAATGAGTTTATATGGAATTCCACTAGAAATAAAAACTGGACTGAATGCACTTTGAACACAGAAGATCTGTTAAAGGGATTAGATTTTAATCAATACTCAGAAACTCTTCGCGAACAATTTTCAAAAGCACTCAAGATCGCATTCAAACAATTAGGACACGATCATTTAGAAAGAAACAGTCGTTTAAAAATTACATTTGAACAATCTGAGACACACCCTTTGCCAGAGGTCTTACTCCCCTCGCTCCTTGATGCGTTGGAACACATCCCAGCTCTTCACGCACTAGATATTTCCAGCCTAAGTCCAAAACTAAGCGACGCTGATGAACAACGCCTATTCTCGATTGTAGACACAAATCCCCTTCTCCATGAATTTAAATTAGACCTTTCATCCCTCACTCCAAATATAAAAGAGAGTCTTTTAAATAAAATGGAAGAAAGATTAGGCAGCAAAACTTCAGATACGAACTGATTCTTTAACAGCTCATCTTATGTATGGATTTATCTTTTCTTGGCACTAGACTTCTTTCGAAACTCTTGAAAAGTCATGACGGCATGCAGGACGTTAGATAAAAAAATAAGGGTTTTGTGTGAATTTTGTCTCACCTAGGGTTTGAAGCTGCCCCGAGTAGTAAAAAACATAAAACCCAGTCTAATCATGAAAAAAATGTCATTTTAATTTTGTAGACATAATGCATTCCCCTTTGATATCCTACTTGTTTACCCTTTTCTATCAAAAGAAACCTTTAAACTAGGAAAACGAATTGTCATGGAAAAACAAAAGCGCTGGCAATTATATCTGATTTTAGCCGTCATTGCATTGACGCTATTCAACATCTTGCCGACTATCTTCTATTATTCTAAACCTTTGAAATCCCCCATCGATGCACCGCGCGCTCAAGAAGTGGCTGTGGGTGTAGCTGATCGGGTGAATAATTTAGAAACTAATGCTATCGATTGGTTGCATTCCTTTACAAAACTTTTAGGAGTCAAAACGCAATCAATCGAAATCCGAAAAAACGATCCTCGGCTTGTGGAAGTCACTTTCAAGAATCCTCAAGACGCTTCGTTATTTAGAAGATTCCTACCTAGAGCTGGTGCTTTAATCTCTTTTGTCCCTGCTCAGTTAGAGTTATATCCGCAGGAAGATGAGACCGGATCCAAAGTGCTTGTTTCTCGAAAAATTGGCACACGCTTTGATAATGAAGATTTTAAAGAATTCTTCCGCTTTACCCAGAAACAAAACGAACAGGGTCAGATTTCTGACTTTTATCGTCAGTTAGTGGAAGACCGAGTCAGTCAACTTGCTCTAGCTTTTGGTGGTAGCAGTAAGCCTGCTTCGCTTCTACAGACTTTAAGCGAAAATCCAAATAGTAAGGCATATAATGATCTTACCTTAAGCATTGCGAGCGAAATCGTCGAAGCTAATAAGGCTCTGCGTGGTCATCCAGAAATTGCTAAACGCTATTTTGCAAGTTTTACCCAGGTAGACTCCGCACAAAAAGACAACTTGATCAGCAAATTCCAAGCGCGCGCCGAGGCGTTAAAAGCTAGCTTATCCGCGCAACTTGAGACACTGACTCTAGAGCAAAAGAAAGCTGAAGACAGCAAACAAATCGTGGAGACAAGCAAACAGCAAGCATTAGCCTTGCTCAAAAATCAACAGAGCACACTGAATCAAGCCATTAACATTTTGAATCAGCGCGCCGCTGATTTTAAAGCGGGTCAGTCCCCATTAAAAGTAGAAAATGTTCAGGCTCTAATCACAGCAAGTCAAAAGACCTTCGATCTTAAAGATAAAATGCAGGTCGTTTCGCTGGATGGTCGTAATCCGTTTGTAAAAGCCCTGATCATTGACTGGTCTAACGAAAAAGTCTTGTTACAATTTTATCCAGATATTCAAGCTCTTCGACAAGCCTCTGGCAAAAGTGAAGAAGCTGATGTCTTGAAAGATAAAATTAACAATCTAATGATCAATGATATTGCTCGGGCGGGTCGTATTGCAGATGAAACCTTAAAACCTGATGATGAAACTTTTGCAATTGCCCTAACGGAACTGACCAACCCGCATAGCTTCTTAGCATTGAACTTAACGGCAATCGCTGATAAGCAAAGTAAACAGCTATTAGGTCAGCTAGAACAAGTATGGACACCCAAACACCCTGACCTCGCCAGACAAGATTATCCCATCAGAGATTTTTCCTCATACTCCAGACTTAAGCCTGAGGAGCAAAAGCTGGGTTTGGTGGTCTACGTCCCTTCCGCACAAGAAGGAACACCTTTGCCAGGATTTAGCAATGGATCCATCTACGTGATTGCAAGAGGGATGGACAGCATTATGCAAAAATATCGCCAAGCGCCCGATTCTCCAGAAAAACAAGAGCTATTGGCCGATATTGAAAAACTCAATGAGTATCTACAATTAAATGGTTTTGTAGGGTACTCAGGTGCAACCTTCGGCCTTCCTGCTGAATTTAGTAAAGATTATATTTTTGAACTTAACGATTACTACAGCACTTTACTTAAAGCTACACGTGAAAACTTTTACGTGAAAGGCAGTAAAAAATTTGCTTTGCTAGATTTTACCGATGTAGAGCAACGCATCCTAGCTCTTAATACCATTGAAGATCATATTCAAGAAGATCTATTAAAGTGGGAAGAAGAATATAGAGCAGCGCAAGTAGATCTAGATGTAACTAATCATTATTTAGTGCCTGCACCTACACAAAACCCTTACTGGCAAAATTTTAAATTGAGCTTATCTAAATATTTCCGCGGGGATGATCGCAAAATATTAAAACTAGGCTTGGACTTATCGGGTGGTAAGACTGTACGTATAGGTCTGCGTGACCAAAATGGACGGGAAGTCACAAATCCCGAAGATCTGAAACAAGCGGTTAACGAGTTGTACACACGTATTAATAAGATGGGTGTATCCGAAAGAACGATTCATCTTGAAGGCAATAATATAGTTCTAGACTTCCCTGGCTCACAAAACATGTCTGCTAGCGATCTAGTCAAAGCCTCAGCGATGTATTTTCACATTGTTAACGAAAAATTTACGCCCAGCAACGCCACATTAAAAGAAGCAGTTACACAATTTTTACAAGGTATCTGGAATGAAGCCGTGGTGACTAATCGTAAAGATGTAGATAGTGTTAACGAAATTGCATGGCAGCACTTAGGCGGTGATTTTTCCACTGGAGAATTCACAGGTCCTCGTTCTGAATATGCCAATATGCTGTATGAAGCTGGTTTACGCCTAGCGAATCCAAAAAGCAAAGAAATTAGCAATACTTACAACGATACTCTCTCCTCGATTGCAATCTTAAGAGGAGACGATTTCTCGGAGTGGAGTGGGCAGCCCCATCCTCTTCTCGTGATTTTTCATAACTATGCTCTTGAAGGTTCAAGTTTGACCAACATCCAGGTTGGATACGATTCCAGCGAAGGAAATATTCTTTCCTTTGCGATCAAGAGTGCCTACGAAGGTTCACGCAGCGGCAATCCTAGAGATGATTTCTATACATGGACCTCTCAATTCGCAGAAGAAAAAATTGTGGGAACTCCCAAAGAAGCTTATTCGCAGGGAAGAGGCTGGCGCATGGCTGTTGTTCTCAATGGAACAATCATCAGTGCACCTAGCTTAAGAGCTCCTCTAAGAGATTCGGCGCAGATTACTGGACGCTTTTCACAACGTGAAGTCAATCAATTGGCAGCTGATTTAAAAGCGGGTTCTTTGAGCTTTACCCCAAAAATACTTTCTGAAGAAAATGTAAGCCCAGAATTAGGCCATGAAGAGCGCACCCGTGGGATTGTAGCCTCCGTAGTCGCATTGGCTTTAGTGGTCATCGCTATGGTAGGTTATTACCATTTTGCTGGAGTTGTTGCCTCTGCAGCAGTTCTGTTCAACATCCTCATTCTATGGGGAGTGATGCAAAATATCGGGCAGCCTTTAACACTTCCTGGCATTGCCGGTATCGTTTTAACTATCGGTATGGCCGTAGATGCAAACGTCCTTGTGTTTGAACGTATTCGTGAAGAGTTTAAGCAGTCAGGCAGATTAGCTTCAGCAATTCAAGCTGGCTATCGCAAGGCCTTCAGTGCAATTGTCGATTCGAACATTACGACGATTATTGCCGCTCTAATCTTGATTCAATTTGACTCAGGACCCGTCAAGGGCTTTGCAGTCACTTTAATCATCGGGATTATTTCTTCGATGTTTACAGCTCTCTTTATGACACGGTACTTCTTTGCTGGATGGGTACAGAATCCTAAGAATAAAACTTTGACGATGTCACAATTCATTGGACAAACTCAGTTTGATTTCTTAAAGCAAGCAAAGAAAGCTTTTATCATCAGTTTAGCTATCATGGTAATTGGAGCCTACTTCTTCTTTGCCCAATATAAAACAATGTTTGGCATGGATTTTACAGGCGGATACTCATTAAATGTTGAACTAGTGGAAAAACCAGGTGTAGAAAATTATCGCCAACTCACCTCCGAAGCCCTATTAGCTCACGGAGCGACAGCCAATGACTTTCAAATCCGTACACTCAGCAAACCGAACCAACTTCGTATTCAGTTGGCCACGAGCATGGAACAAAAAGGACATCCTTTTTACCAAATGCCAGAGACTTATACAGAAGGAAAGTTTGCGCAAGAGTACCAGAGAAATCCACGGATTGTATGGCTCGTCAACACATTAGCAGAAGCTGGGTTGCAAATTGCCCCCTCGCAGCTTGAACAGCTCAATACCCATTGGACTGTCATTAGCGGTCAGTTTTCAGACGCTATGCGTAACAACGCAGTACTAGGTTTGATCATTGCTCTTGCAAGCATCCTCCTATACATCACCTTCCGTTTCGAATTTAAATTCGCAGTGGGAGCAGTCGTTGGTTTAGCTCACGACGTACTCATTACGTTGGGAATTTTAGCGATATTCCAAGCCTTAGGTTTTGCTGTTCAAATTGACCTGCAAGTCGTAGGGGCGATCATGACAATCATTGGATACTCTCTTAACGATACAATTATCGTGTTCGATAGAATCCGTGAAGATATTCGCGTTCTACGTAAAATGAAGTTTAGTGATATTGTCAATCATGCTTTAAATGTCACCTTAAGTCGTACAATTATGACTTCAGGAACGACATTATTGGTATTATTCTCCTTAGTCATGCTCGGTGGACAATCCATCTTTGCATTTTCTTTGGTGATGACAATTGGGGTGATAGTAGGAACTCTATCTTCCCTCTTTATTGCTTCTCCGGTTATGTTATACATTCATAACCGCGAAGTTAAAAAACTTGAAGAAGAAATGAAAACTCGTAAAGCATAAAATATGTCCCCAAAAAGGAGGCTTAAATCGCCTCCTTTTTTTTATTCTATCCCTTCGTTTCAAATCAGTCTCATGACTCTCTAGAATTCTTCTAATCCCTCCTTCCATCGTCCTTTTAACTGAGACCTCACAAACAAGTTCTTAGATAGCTATCTATAACGAACTTTGCTCAAGTATCAACTATATTTCTGCACATCTTGGATAAACTTTTATGGATAGAGGCATACTCCTTTTGAAAAATTGATCAAAATAGAGGCATAAAGGAGTCTTTTATTCATCATGGAAACTCGAAAAAAGTCTAGGGCTTGTCCTATTTTTTCACCCACTAAATTGAATGAAATTGATTTCTTGACAAGCGATATCTATACAGATAAAATGAGCCCATTATCACCGGGAACATAACTGAATGCACTCACCCTTTCACCACCAAGAAGCACCCGTATGGATTTATCCAAAAATCGACAATGAATGGAAAGAATCCATCATTAAAGAATTTAAAATTCATCCGGTAACAGCACAGATCCTTGTCGCTAGGGGTTTTACAACCCTTGATGAAATCCATGATTACCTTTACTCGAAGCTACCAGATCTATACGATCCCTTTCTAATGCCAGAAATGCCCCAAGCTGTAGACCGCATATGCAGAGCGATCAAAAACAAAGAAAATATCCTTATTTACGGCGACAACGACGTAGATGGGATGACAGGAACGGCACTTCTCACTGAATTTTTACAATTTGTAGGAGCTAATGTTTATTTTTACGTCTCAAATAGAGGGACGAATCGTCAAAGTCTTATCGTAGAAGCCTTGGAGTATGCCCTAAAGAATGAATGCAAACTGTTAATTACTGTAGACTGCGGAATTACAGCCGCCACAGAAATTGCAAAGGTCGTTGAAAAAAACGTGGATGTGATCATTACAGATCATCACGAGCCTACAGATAAGATCCCCCATTGTGTAGCCACGCTTAATCCTAAGCTTCTTAACAATCCTTATCCCAACAGAGACCTAACAGGTGTAGGGGTGGCTTTTAAGTTAGCTCACGCGGTAACCCTGCAACTAGTAGCTGAAGGACTCATTTCCCCAAAAAAAATCGACCTTAAAAGATATTTAGATTTAGTAGCACTAGGGACAGTCTCAGACATGGGTTCTTTACTTGGGGAAAACCGTATTCTCGTCAACTATGGACTCAGACAACTAAAGAAAAATAAACGAATTGGTCTTGCCAAACTAGTGTCTGTCTCTGATGCTGATTTAAACGAAATCTCTACTTTTATGATTGCTTCCAAGTTAGCTCCTCGTCTGAACAGCTTGGGACGAATAGATGACCCTCAAAAGGGTGTCCAAATGCTTCTCGCGCGGAATGTGATTGCTGCAGAAAAATTAGCCGTTGAATTGGATCTGAATAATATGGAACGTCAAAAAATTGAACGTACCATGTCTTTAGACATTGAGAATACCGTCTCGTTGCATCCTGAGATCTTCCAAACAAAGGCCATCGTCTTACAATCCGACAAATGGCATCCTGGTGTGATCGCTATTTTATCTACACGTATCGCTAAGCAGTATAACCGCCCTACGGTCATGATTGCTATTGATAATGGGATTGGTAAGGGTTCTTTACGATCCATCCCAGAATTCCCTCTACTTAATGTTTTAAAGGACTGTTCGGACATCCTTGTTAATTTTGGAGGACATGATTTTGCTGCGGGTCTGACGATTAAAGAACAGCATATCGAAGAATTCAAGCATCGTTTTATTAAAGCAGCAGACGCTAAATTACGTGATCATGATGTGATGACAAAACTCTTGCTGGATGCTGAAGTCAATTTTGACGAACTCACCTTTGATTTTATGGAATCGATTCGGCTTCTAGAACCTTATGGCAATGAGAACCCGCAGCCTATTCTTTATACTGTAGCTAAACAAGCTTGGCCCCCTAAAGTGGTAGGCAAAACGCATTTAAAACTCTATCTTGAGCAAGATGACCGCATGCTCGAAGGGATCGCCTTTGGACAAGCAGCTCAAAGTCCCCTTCTACGTAAAAAAAACCTTAAATTACGTATTGCCTTCACCCCTCAGATTAATAATTTCCAAGGACCGAGCATCCAGCTCATGATCAGAGATTTCCAGATCGTTGAGGAATCGAAACCTTATGTCTGAGCTCCTAAAAGGCGAGGTGACTGGCCTCTCCTCAGAGGGCCAGGGCCTGCTCCGTCAGGGTCCATTGGTTGTATTCATTCCATTTACAGCTCCTGGTGACCAAATTAACTACCGCATTTCTGCGCAAAAAAAGAACTTCGCCCGAGGGCAGCTTGTGGATATTCTTCAAGCCAGTCCTGCGCGTGTAAGTCCTCTATGCCGTTATTTTGGACAATGCGGGGGGTGTCAACTCCAGCATATTTATTATTCAGAGCAATTAAAGTATAAGCAGCAAATTGTGCTAGACGCGCTAAAACGTATTGGAAAAATGCCAAATAGTCAGGTGGAGGCTGTAATTCCTGCTGCCCTGAACTGGGCTTATAGGCGCCATGTTACCTTAAAAATCCGCCCAGAAGAGGGATGCTTAAAAATAGGTTATATAGAAGTTGATCACCAGACAGTTCTACCTGTTGAAAGCTGCCCTATCTTTATTTCCGATCATGATGCAGCTATCAAAGAACTCCAGTCATTTTTAAAGGTATTCCTCTTGGATTTAACTTCAGAAGGCCGTGCTACACTTTTCAAAACTCCCGCAGATCAGTTCATTTTAAATCTTCAGCTTGAAAAAAAACTAAAACTTAACCTTGAGATACCCCAAATATTTTTACAAAATCATTCCCGTTGGGCTGGCATCCTACTTTCGATGGGCGATAAAAAAGAGGTCTGGGGTCAAACACGGACTCACATCACCCTCAATCAATTAAAATGGATCTGTTCTCCTGAGGTATTTACGCAAAATCATCCAGAACAAAGCGCTAAGATCTATCACCAAATCACTGAATTATTAAAAGGTTCTACAAAATCCATCCTCGATCTGTATTGCGGAATCGGCATCTCTAGTCTTTTACTGGCTCAACAGGGTCATGGGGTGACTGGAATGGAGTCTAATCCTCTTTCTATCACTTTAGCGAAGGAAAGCGCCCGTTTAAATGGTTTAAGTGCGACCTTTATGACTGGCGAAGTAGAGCATCTATTGCCTCAACTCTCTAGGGCAAAGTATGATGCTGTACTTATCAATCCTCCGCGTATAGGAATCTCCCCCCTCGCTCTCAATAGGATCCTAAAACTAAGACCCCGCGAAATGGTTTATATTTCGTGCATGCCTTCCACACTCGCTCGAGATTTAGCCCTCATTTGTTCTCAAGGCTATCAAATTCAACTCATCCAACCCTATGATATGTTTCCTCAAACCTACCATGTAGAAACCCTTGTCCATCTAGTCCTCAAATAGACTTCTTTCTAAATTTGCTAAATTTTCATGTTTATATAAATCCTAATTAAAGTTTGAAACATTTTTTCGTATTCACCGCTGTTAAATTAAAAATTAAAATCACTAATTCAATTAAATTAAAAAATTAACAGACTATTAATTATTGAATTTATACACAATTCTATGTTATAATTTTTGTAAAATATTAAAATTTTTAATTGAATATTAAAAATCAACATCATCAACTAAAAAATTAAAAACATTGTTTTTGTAACAGAATAGTTAAAAAATAATTAAAACCAGGGGTTCTATGCCATCTTTTAAAAATATACTACGCTCTCTAAAATTGGGCTTATTTCTTGCTCTCGTTTTATTTCTCCCTGTGCTAAATGCACAACAGTATCTCATTAAAGAATCTCAAAATCCTTCAGAAAAAGTGATTCGTGCTGCGATTGACATCGGTTCCGGTGCTACAAAATTGCGCGTCGCTGAAGTCAACTTGAAAACACATAAAATCGAACGTATCTTGGTGAACGAATCTTTTACTGTTCAGTACCAAGAACAATTGGCCAAAAGCCCAAATAATACGTTTGATGAAGAAGTCATGAAAACTGGTATTGAAGCGATTAGAAAAAGCGCTGAGATAGCAAAGAATCATCAGGCGCAAAAAGTCATAGCAGTAGCTACAGCTTCTTTTCGTAAAGCAGCTAACTCCTTAGATTTAATAGATAAAATTTATACTGAAACTGGTGTACGTGTCTATGTAATCGACCAAGACCTAGAAGGTAAACTCGCTTTCAACGCCGTCCTTTCCCAGGGAAATTATAATCCAAAAGACCTAGTCGTTTGGGATATTGGAGGCGGAAGTCTTCAGCTTACGTCCATGGACGAACAAGGTGGATATAAGATTTATCGCGGAGAGATTGCTTCCATTCACTTTAAAAATATGATGATTCAGGAAATTCAAAAGAAAAGCATTCATCAAGTTACAACACCGAATCCCATTGCTACGCATGAGATTCATAAAGGGATCGATAAGTCCAAAGAAATCGCTGAGAACGTGGATAAAATTTTCAAAGAGCGTATGCAAAAGCCCAATACTCAAGTGGTGGGTGTAGGAAATATTTTTGCCTACGGCATTTACCCTGCAGTTGGCAAAAAGAGTCCTTTCAAACAGCAAGAACTCACACAGGCTCTATTCAATATGGCTAATAAAGATGACCTACAAGTAGGTGGTGGTGACTATGCGAATGTTCAGGTTTCCAATACCATCCTCATTTTAGGCTACATGCGCGCACTCAATCTCCATCAGATGGATGTTTTAGACGTCAATAACGCAGATGGCGCTATGCTCTATCCAGAGTTTTGGGCAGCTAACTAGTCTTTTTTTCAAGCAGGTCAGTGCAAGGCACTGACCTGCTCCTAATTGTGAATTTTTATCTAATCATCATTATTTCTTAATTTTAAATTTAAAACTTAGCCTTACAATCATTTCTTTTATACGGATAAAAAATGACTGTTAATGCAGAGTTGAAAAATTATTTTACCTGGAACTACCGCGCGTCTATTCCGGTATTTACAACACTAGTCATCCCTCTAGCTGTTGAAGCTATTCATGTAGGTGTAGAGCTTTATATAGACCCTCGTTCAATCAAAGAAAGATTTTCTATTTTAAAAGAGAAAGTTCAACGCCACTTTATAAAGCAAGAGAATGAAACAAAGTCCTCTTATAAAAAAAGATTAATCAAAAACATTGCTCTTCTAGCAGGGGCCGCACTCATCGCAGGAGGAATGAGTGCCACCAGTATCTATACGTTGCCAGCAGGCATGGCCATCGCCTCTGCTATCGTCGCGCTCTTAACAATTGGTAAAACTTATCAACTCGTTCGCACCCTTCCTCAAAAATTAAAAAATGCGAAGAATTTTGTGATCGACACATTTAATCAGAGGCCGGAAGAATCCGTTGAAGCATTTAAAAAACGGCGTTTGAAAGGAGGGTTAAAAATCGCCATGTACTCAGGGTTATTTGCCTTAGCTGTGGGCGGATGCGTCCTGGGGGGATTTGTAGGAAAATGGATCAGTCAAGCCCCCTGTCACTGGTTCATCCATGAAGCTCTTCCTTTTCAAAATAAAAAAATCGTGGTCTTTTTAGAATATGCGACCTTAGGAGTAGCTCATGCTGCCTTGGGTGTACGTTATCTATTAAAAAAGGATCGAGTCAAAGCCGGCTTTCATTTTAGTGCTGCGGCTTTAAGTATCGGGATTCCGCTGGGATATTTACTCCCAGGTCAAGAGCTACGCATTCACCATTCATTTTTAGGTCTGATGCTCATGTTGATCCCCGCCCGTCCTATTCAAATATTTGGAACCTGCGTGACTCTAGATTCCATGCTCTATTTCACAGGCTATAATAAGTCCAGTTATGAATATGACTATATGAACGCAGTGATTGATCAATTACCCTTAGTGATTAATTCCTTAAGTATTAGTACGGCGGTTCAAAAGATTCTTCAAAAGGTCCTTAAGCTCACCGCTACCTTAAATAAAGATGGAAAGAAAAATACTCCTCAAGAGCCTCCAACAGAAGTAGTCATGCAGAATTAATGAAGTCGAGCTCTTCATTTACATTTTCTAGTTTAGAGAAGGAGGAAATTGGTTTTATCACAAAAGGAGGGTTATTTTTCGAGCTCGGAAAACATGCGTCCTGCAAATTCAAACCCCATTTTCGCTTCGTTTTCTAGGGCCATTTTATCATTATCCGTAAACTCTTGCGTATCCAGATGATCTTTCCACTTATTTTTATATTCGACAAATTTGGCACCAATCGCATTTTGACCTAACAGGTCATCAAAATCGTAAAATGCTGTATGTTCCCCGGGAAAAAGCTGCTCTACCGATTTTTTTATCATACGCCCTCCAGATAAGTCTCCTAAATAACGTACATAGGCGTGTGCCAGTAACAAAATGGGTTTAGTAGCCGCTAGCTCTCTTAGATGCTCTGCATACTGCAAGGCAGAAGCTGTAGGCTTAGTATCGAGGGCATGAAAAGAGCGTAAATCCTTTTCAAGTGCAGATGTACGACACAGCTTTTCATCAAACAAAGCTTTAATTGGGGGAATATCCTTGTTCTCCCTCATTCCTTGCTCCAGAGTCTCATAGACTAATTTTAAGTCAGCAAGGTGCTGAATGTAATCTTTTTCTGCAAGTTTTTGATCTCTTAAGGCTAATACAAAAGATCTACTTTCCAGCTGCTCATGAAGAACTTTTGTTTCCTGGTACAACCGTTTAGATAAAGGCAATAGGTTGGGTGTTAACATGTTATTCCCTCTTTAAGGATAGCTCTTGAAATGATGAGTCGCTGAATTTCACTCGTCCCCTCATAAAGCGTAGTGGCACGTACATCTCGATAATACCGTTCAAGGGGGTAATCCTTTATATATCCATAACCACCGAAAATTTGTAAAGCATCATTCACAATTTCGATAGCCGACTCCGTACAAAACAGTTTGGCCGATGAGGCTTGTAAATTAACATCCAGCCCTTGCTCTTTTCTCCAACAGGCTTGATATAGTAAAGCGTGTCCCGCTTGCATTTTGACATACATATCCGCTAGCTTAAAAGCAATAGCCTGGTTTTCTGCTAAAGCGCGACCAAATTGATACCTATCTCTCGAATATTTTAAAGCAGCCTCGTAGGCGGCCTCGGCAATTCCTAGAGCCTGAGCCGCAATCCCTATCCGCCCTGTATCCAAGGCTTGCATGGCAATTTCAAACCCTTGTCCAAGCTCTCCAAGAATTTTATTTTTTGGAATTTTGCAGTTTTCCAATCTAAAATCTACTAAATTAGCACTTAAAAGACCCAACTTTCGCTCTTTTTTGACAATGTGCATCCCTTCCGTGCCCTGGTCCACAAGAAAAGCAGTGACGCCGCGAGATCCTCGATCTGCATCCGTTTTAGCCATGACTAAAATAAGACCAGCTAGATCCGCATTGGTAATGAATTGTTTAGCACCATTTAAGACATAGAGATTTTTGTTTTGAGAATCAAGAACAGCTCGCGTCTGCATACTTTTAGCATCACTTCCAGCCTCCTTTTCAGTCAGGGCAAACGAATAGGGGATCCTTTCTCCAGAGGCAATTCTAGAGAGGTATTCCTCCTTTTGAAGTGTCGTCCCGTATCTAACAATTATCTCTGTCATCATCGTGGTAATTGCCATCGCAACACCAATGCCCGCATCCGCAGCAGAAATCGCTTTTAACGCTAATAAATAGCTTAGGTAATCGGTCTGTCCCCCTCCCAAATCTTTAGGGACACCCATTAAAAACAAACCCTCTCTTGCCATTTTCTGAAATACATCTTTGCGTAACTCTAAATCATGCTCTAAATGCTCGACGCAAGGAAGTATTTCCAAAGCAGCGAATTTCTTAGCTTTCTCTTCAGCCGCTAATTGTTCGGTTTTTAAGGTAAAATCCATTTAGTAACCTATGTCATGTTTTTTTACGATCACACTTGTCAAGGTTTTATCATTACCCCCCATACTAACCATCATACCATAAGGTTTTTTTATGTTAGCTTGATGGGCGGCTTTACCAGTAAGCTGATGCAATAAGTCCACCAATTGTCTCACACCTGTCGCACCTGTAGGATGACCAAAACCGCATAACCCCCCGGATAGATTGGTTGGAATCGTCCCATCCCTAGCAATCTGACGGTCTATAATCCATTCAGCTGCTTGTCCTGGCGCAGTAAATCCTATGGCTTCCAGCGCTAATAAGCCTGTAATGGAAAAGCAGTCATGCAATTCTAAAATGCCTAAATCCTGAATAGAAATTCCTGCCTGCTCTAAACTTTTTTTCGCTGCAATCTCTGTAGTTGTCAGCTTCGTGAGATCTTGTGGAGGTTGTGTAATATCCCCCTCTGCCTCTCCAACAGCTATAATCTCTATAGCTTCTTGAGGGAGAATGCCACACTTTTTTAACCCCTCTTCACTCAAGATCAAAATAGAAGAAGCCCCATCCGAGACTTTTGAGCAATCGTAAAAATTTAGATGTGGAACAAAACGACGCGGATCAGGAGGAGTCATTCCCAAAACCATTAAATCTTTACTGGTATTTTCATATTCTTGCGCTTTGGGATTTTGACGTGCATTGAGAATTGCATTTTCATACCAGAGGGCCATAGCTTGTCGCGTCTTTTCATATCCATATTTTTTATAGTACGCACCTGCACGTTCAGCAAATATACCCGGAAAAAAGAACGCATTCCCTGCTTTGCGCTCTTTTTGATAATAAGCAGCTCCTGCGAGTACGTCTGCTCCGTAAAGAGCTTTCATACTGTTTTGAATCTCAAACCCAGCAACAAAAATCACATCAGCTAAATCAGACAAAATGCTTTTAACAGCTATTGAGATGGCACGTCCTCCCGTTCCACAAGCCCCTTCCACTCCAGTACAAGATTTTCCTTGTAATGAAGGAACTATAAAGGGAAGGAAACCGGGTAAATTGCCTTGCTTGATAAAACGTCCTGGCATAAAGCTCCCAATGACACCTTCATCTATCTCAATTTTGTCTATTTGTTGACATGTGCCCTGGGCAGCTTCTAATAAATATTGATCAAAAGTTCTCATGGGTTTGGAGGGATCGAAATCTTTGCGGCCTGATCCCCAAAAAACTGTATTATAACCTGCCGCCGCGTATATTTTTTTACGAAAATTTTTCATGTTTTATCCCAAGCTGAGAAATATCTGCTCCATACAAATGATAAAATCCATTTTTAAGAACAGTTTCTATGTCGTGCATAGAGTGAGCGACATGGTCATCTACCAGTTTTCGACTGATTAAAAATGAATTTTCTAAAAATTCTTGTGCTAACTTAGACCCTAACGTATCGTCTTCTAACACATTTTTTAAGCATTCTTTTAAGGATGGCTCAGGATATTGTTCTTTATGTAAAGATTTCCATGAAGCATATCCTTGAGGTAGTTTTCCTAGTAGCTCATCGCATGAATGCCTCCAAGCCGCCTCGCTCCAAGAAATATATTTCATATCCTTCAAGGAATATATTCCCGAAATCCCATCTTTAGTATAACTGAAAAAACCATTTTTTTGCGATCCGTCTGCATTTTGTCCACCTCTACACCCCTTTTCAAGCATTTGTTCAAGAAGAGGTACTGTTAAATTGGGGTCGGAAAGGTAGGTTCTCATAATGCTACAGATATGCTTGCAAACATCTAACCCGACATAATCTATCAATTGAAAAATTCCCATAGGACGTATCAGCCAATCTTGCGTAACACGATTGACCATATAAATGCTCTCAGTATAGGGGTGTGCTAACGAGAGAGTTTCTACTTTTTTGCAAGCAAAAACAATTTCTCTAATCATATGGCCATTTCCAATAAACCCCGCTACATCGTCTGCATACACTACAATTTTCTTCAAACGTTGAGCTAAATCGCCTGCCATATCGACTAAATCAGGATCTGCTTCAGAAGGAACTATGATTTCCAGAAGTTTCTGCACGGCAGGGGGATTATAAAAATGATAACCGATTAAACATCCTTCAAGGCCCGCTTTTTCGCTGAGAAGATGGATGGGTATAGAAGAAGTGTTCGTCAAATAAAATCGCTTTTTCCCTCCCTGCTCCTGTATGTGACGAAATACCTGAACTTTTGTTTCTAAATCCTCTAAGATAGCCTCAAAAATGAGAGTAGCATTTTTTGCTGATTCAACATGCGTATCAAAATAGAGATGATCTAAGGCACCTCTGATATAGTCTTGAATAATTTCTTCATTACTCACGAGACGTGGATTTTGACTATATAATTGTCTCAGTGAGTTAATTTCTTTCTCTGCAGATTTTAAAAGTTGTTTATGTAAATAGGTCCTTAATGAACTGAAACATTGAGGATTGGAATCAATCAGATAGAGATGAAACTGCCCACTGTCTGTTCTTCCCGTCTTTTTTAATTCTACCTTAAGCATTTCCTGTAAAAGAAGTAGGGCAATTCCCCTTCCCATTTTACCTCCGGCACCTAAAATTGCCACATTTTCTAAAGCCTCATCGAGTTGCATATTACCCCTTTTTAGTCATAAATGCTTGCATGCTCTCTTGGCGTTCTGGCGTCGCAAAACACACGGCACAGAGATTTTTTTCTAACTCTAAAGCATCACCCATCGCTAGGGAGTAACCATGATTAACAGCAGCTTTTGCTTGTCGAATAGCTGTGACAGAAAATTTTGAGATCAACTTTACCATCTCTTCGCATGCCGCTATTAACTGTTCGGGTTCGAAAATTTGATTCACAATGCCTAGTTTTTGAGCCTCCAAGGCTGTAACCATCTTTCCAGAAAGAATCATTTCTTTAGCTGCCCGCGTACCAATGGCACGCGCTAAACGCTGGGTCCCACCAAATCCTGGAATAATGCCCAGGGTGATCTCGGGTAATCCTAATTTTGCTTGTGAGCTAGCATAAATAAAATCACAAGCCAAAGCTATCTCCAAGCCGCCGCCTAGTGCATATCCATTCACAGCTGCTAAGGTAAGAAAAGGAGCGTTTTCTAAAGCTAAGGATACCTTCTGTCCCAGAGAGCAAAAATCTAACATATCCAAGTGGGACATCTGCGCCATAGCCTTTATATCTGCACCTGCAGCAAAAGCTTTTGTTCCCTCTCCTGTTAAAATGAGAGCCTTGATGGGCTCATTTTCAAGATCCTTTAAAACCACCAGCATCTGCTCAAGCACAGTTCGATTCAGTGCATTTAAAGACTCTGGACGATTGATTTTAATCTCAGCATATTGATCATGTTTATGTACGATAACCTCAGACATCCTCATTCTCCTTTACTTGATCTTTGGAAGAATCATGTGGCGCCACTTTTTGAAGCCCCACCCATTCGCTAAATTGTTCCAAATATAGGTAGATCACTGGGGTTAAAAAAAGAGTAATTAATTGAGACACTAACATTCCAGCGATGATGACCAAACCTAATGGGCGCCTAGCTTCTGCTCCTGGCCCCACTCCTAAAGCAATCGGAACCGCCCCCATAATGGCAGCAAACGTGGTCATCATAATGGGCCTAAAACGTACTAAACAGGCATCCATAATGGATTTTTCAGCACTTTCGCCTTTAATGCGGATATTATCCAAAGCAAAGTCCACAATCATAATTCCATTTTTCTTTACGATCCCTATCAATAAAATAATTCCCAAAAACGCATAAAGGGACAGTGGTGTTCCTGTGAGGTATAAAATTAACAATCCCCCCACAATAGCTGGAGGTAGAGTAGAAAGAATGGTCAGCGGATGGATAAAACTTTCATATAACATCCCTAGCACAATGTAGATAGTAAAAATAGTTACGATAAGTAGAATACCGGCACTTGATAATGATTCTTGAAATTCACGGGCAGAACCCTCAACGTCCCCTGTAACTTTAGGGGTAAATGTCTCTTGTGCTAATTTTTTTAATTGCGCAATCCCTTCACTCAAAGGCACTCCTGGCGCTAAATTAAAGGTAATATTGACAGCTGGAAATTGGGCAAAATGGTTAACGCTTGCAGGCCCCACGCCCTCTGACCAATTAGCCACGGCATTAAACGGAACCATATTTCTTGTGACAGGTGCTCTCAAGTAAATTTCGTTAAAAGAGTTAGGATTTTTCTGCATATCGCGATCTAATTCGACAATTAAATCATATTGATCTATAGCCGTTTGTATGCGTGAGACGCGGTTACCTGAATACCCTAAAAGTAAGGAGTTTTCAAAGTTCAAGGTATCAATCCCTAAGGTTGAGGCTAATTCTCTTTGAATATCCAAATTGATCTGGGGAGTCTTAATCTCAAGATCTGTGGTAATCCCTTGAAAAATTGGATCATCACGCATCTTATTGTACAAAGCATCAGCGGCCTGATACAACTCTTTTGCATCCAAACTTTGCATGAGATACTGATAAGCCCCCCGCACTTGGACTCCAATATTTAAGTCTATCAAGGGAATGGACTTGAGGTAAACATTCACGCCCGGGATTTGCGCTAATTTTTTTTGATAATCTTGAATTAACTCTTTGATGGGCTTACGTTCATTGCGGGGAATTAAAGCAAAAAATACAATCCCTTGTCTATATTGCGGATTGGCAGACACAGACACTAAAGACTTCACGGCTGGTTCTTTCTTAAGAATATTTCGAACTTGTAATTGATACTCTTCCATTTGTTCAGAAGAAGTTCCTTGTGCAGCTTCGGTGTAAGCAATGATAAACCCAATATCTTCATCGGGAATAAAATCCGTAGGTAAAACCTTCAATAACAGAAGACTTAAAACAATGCTACCTAAACCGATTAATAACATGGTTTTGCGATGATGCAACACCCATACCAATCCTTTTTTGTAGTAACTTAACATCCAATCATTAAAACGATGAGAGTAAATTTCCACGCGTGTTTTTTTTCCCGTGCTCGGTGGGATAAACCGGCTACATAGCATGGGTGTCAAAGTCAAGGAAATGACTCCAGAAGCTAAGGTCACTACCGTTAAGGTAATGGCAAATTCTGAAAACAGTTTACCAACCACCCCACTCATAAAAATAATTGGAATAAAGACAGCAATTAATGAAATCGTCATGGAGGCAATGGTAAACCCAATTTGCTTAGAACCTTCCAGTGAGGCTTGTAATGGAGTTTCTCCTTCTTCAATACGTCTAATAATATTTTCAAGAACCACAATAGCGTCATCGACAATAAAGCCAATCGCTAAGGTTAAAGCCAATAAAGACAAAATATCGATCGTATAATTTAAAGGATACATCACAGCAAATGTTAAAACGATCGACATGGGCATAACGATAGAAGGGATGATCGTATCCCATATCTTCCCCAAATAGACAAAAATTACAACCACCACAAGTAAGAAGGCCACGATTAAAGTGAGTTCAACATCATGAAGGGAATCCACAATCGAAGCGGAACGATCAAAAACTACAATCGTTTCAACGGAACCTGGGATGATAGGTTTTAAATCTTCAAGAAGCTTATTGATATTTCTAGTCAATGTCACCGCATTAGCCCCGGGTTGACGAAGAACGCCTAAAGTCACGGCAGGCTGATCTTTATTTCGATCGACATATCGTCTGACGGCTCTATCATCTTGTAGGCTATCTACGACTCTGCCAATATCGCGCATATAAACAGGAGAATTGTTGCGATAGGCCACAATGACAGAATCGTACTGAGACGCATCAAATAATCCCCCGTTATCATAGATAGTCGCCGCATTAAAAGTACCATCAATTTGCCCCAGGGGATTGTACTGGTTTTGATTAGCCAGTGCGGTAGCAATTTCTTGCTGCGTAATCCCTAAACGCGCGATCTTCCCAGGATCTAATTGCGCGCGTACAGCATAAGGGGAACCAAAGACCTGCAACTGAGCCACTCCCTCTAAAATTGAAATGCGCTGTCCGATGACTGTATTGGCATAATCATAAAGTTGACCTTGGGTCATCGTGGGAGAGGTCACCACAATATAAATGATCGGCGTGGCCGAAGGATTAACTTTTTTATAAGTAGGCTCCTGGGGCAAATTAGGAGGAAGCTGAGCCCTTGCAGCAGAAATAGCGGTTTGTACGTCAACAGCTGCCAAATCGACATTCACATCAATATCAAATTCCAAAACAATTTGCGTAAGACCTAAGGTATTCGAGGAAGTCACATATTTAATGCCAGGAATGGCCATAAATTGCTTTTCTAAGGGAGTTGCCACGGTATTGGCCATAATTTCAGGATTTGTGCCGGGAAAGGGCACTTTAACTGTAATAACAGGATAGTTAACGTCGGGAAGATTGCTGACAGGCAATTTATAAAAAGCTGCGATGCCTAAGACAAAAATGGCAAACATCAATAATGTCGTCATGACAGGACGTAAAATAAATGGCTTGGAAAGATTCATACTTTCTGCTCATCCTTCTTTTGCTCAGCCCCATGCTTGTGTTTGGGCTCATCCACTAAAAATACTTTGGCATCAGGCCTTAAGTTGACCTGGCCTTTAGTCACTACTTTTTCTCCCAACTCAATCCCCTTCTCGACTAGAAACATTTTGCCGACTCTTTCTCCTCTAACGATAGGTCTGTATTCGACAGTAGAGGTTTCGGGTTTGAAGATATAAACAAAAGGACCTTCTTGACCAATTTGAATCGCTTCTTCTGGAACCAAGATTCCGTTTTTCTGCAGGCGTAATTGCAAGCGGACTCTGACAAATTCACCTGGCCAAAAGTGTTCATCGAGATTATCGACCGTCCCTTTAATAAGAATAGTTCCTGTCGTTGGATCCAGATGGTTATCATAGAAATAGATTTTCCCCTCTCTTGCGCCTTCTGGATTTTGAGGAAGATACACCTCAAATTTTAGCTGACCTTCACGGATAGCTTTCTGCACTTGAATATAATCTGTCTGATTCACATAGAACCTGATATCAGCTGGTGTGATAGATCTTACATCTGTTAACGCATTCGTATCATTAGGGACGACTAAGTTTCCTGGATCAATATTAAATTGACTGATCTTTCCATCTATAGGAGAAACTACCGTGGTCCAATCTAGATTTATTTGTGCCACCTCTAAAGCAGCCTGATCATTTAAAACTTGCCCCTGTGCGGTATCAATATTGGCGACATACTGTTCGTACGTTAACTTGGATATAAAATCTTTCTGGGCTAAATCGGCATAGCGTTTAGCTGTAATTTCTGCCAATTTCAAAGTAGCGACACTTTTTAACAAAGTCCCTTTTGTTTGATCAAAGGCAGCTTGATAGGGCCTAGGATCAATTTTATAAAGTTGTTGCCCTTTTTTGACATACTGTCCTTGTTTGACGTTGGCTTCAGTGATGATGCCTCCCACTTGTGGACGTATGAGAACAGTATAAAGAGAAAAAACATTACCAATAGCCTCGAGGACAATCGGGACGTCTTTCTGAACCACTTCACCGATCGTAATGGGATACTTTATTTCCGGAGTTTCTTTCTTGGAGCAACTACTACTAAAGCTGATGAGTAAAATTGCTAAAAAGCCGATCCAAGTCCTTGCCTTTGTTTTCATGTATGATTCCCTTATTCTAAAGTTCCTGTGGCATAAGCTAGAGAAGCAATAGAGGTCAAATATTGTGTACGCGCTTGAATGTAAGAAGTACGTGCATTAGCTAAACTTACGGTCGCTGTTAATAAGTCCAGTAACGAGCTGACCCCCTCGCGATAACCATAGTAGGCGACGTCATAGGCTTCTTGAGCATACTCTAAATACTCTTTACTATATTGCACTGTTTCTACTGCGGTTTTAAATGAATAATAGCTTGTCACCACATCTAAAAAAGCTTGTTCTTCACTATTTTTATAGGTTGCATATGCAGCTGCCGCTTGCGCTTGTGCGCTTTTTGTTAAATTACGTGCTAAAAAACCATCAAACAACGGGCCTGTCGCTACAATCCCTCCTGAAGAGATATATCCGCTATTGATAGGATCATGAATAAAATTTACCTTTTGATAATCAGCGAAAGCACTCAGCAAGGGCATTCCGGAAGAGTATTGAATGGTGATTTGTTCTAGAGCATTTAAATAAGAAGAATAAGCCGCGGCAAGATCGGGCCGGAATTGTTTAGCTTTTTCTAATAGCGCTGACATATCATTGGATATTTGCGTTTCCGGCAAATGTTCCGGCATGGGCACGACTTTGATTTGTCTATCTGCCGGTATCCCTATCGCCGTCGATAACTGTCCCATGGTGATATGCGCGTTATTATACGCTTGCTCGAGCAAAAGCTGTGCATTGACATAATTGGAACGTGCTAGTAAAAAATCCACTAGACGAGCCACTCCCGCATCATACATGGCTTTAGCAGAGTCCAGGTTATTTTTAGCATCGTGTAAATTTTCTTTTTGCGCTTCGACTGTGGCTTGAGCAGCCAAATAATTGTAATAGGCTTGCATAATATTCAAAATGACAGTTTGTAAAGTACGATTATGCGTCCAGTTGGCCGTATAAAGAGCTTGTCTAGCAGCTTCCACGTTTGCTTGCCTTCCCCCAAAGTCAAACATAATATAAGATAAGGAGAGGTCTGCAATAAAAAACTGGTTATAAACAGGCCCTGCACCCGCGACGCCTCCCCCACCCCCCAAAGCAATGATCCCTCCCCCCGTGGTTCCATTAGACAATGAATCGGAAGTATTAATCGCTGACGTGGCATTAATAATATTACCCGCAGTGGCGCCTCTTACCGCAGCTCCTCCGGCAGTCCCCGAACTAAAATTGGATTTGATCAGCTCTACTTCTGCTGTCGCATCAATGCGTGGATAAAAGGTATTATAATTGGCATATAAAACATAAGCCCTAGCTCGCGCAGAATTCCACGTATTTTTTGTTTGCGGGTTATTCCTTAAACCATAATCGATTAATTCAGCCAGACTAATAGGGGTTTGATCCGGAAGTGTTTCTTCGCAATAATACTCTTCACGTTTAATTTTATAAGGCGCGCGCCAGCTTTGATCATTACACTCCGGAGCATCGCCTACACAAGCGGGATCCACAAAAAAAGAACAGCTGAATAGCATTGTTGCGAAAACAAAAGCTAGGCAGGAATGTATAAAAGTTTTTCGTCTGTCAAATCGCATGATGATAAAAAAATTTTTTGTCGCGTGTAACTCTCGAATTCGCATTCATAACTCAATATTTAAATTGAGGAAAGAGAAAAATGATTTTTTTCTTAGGTCGAACAATTTTGAATTCATGGGATTTTTATGATTGAAAAACAAAGATAGATCACATGGGAATCCAAGCGAATTTCAAAGAAAGTCTTCTACGGAAGTTTTGGATTAATCAAAAATAAATAGATATTCTTTCAAAACATGCTTGAATTGGAAAAACAGCGATTTTTTCACAGATTGATAAATTTTGAGAGCATCTGATTACACAAGTTAAAAAATTTAAAAATTATATATAAAATGCAAATTTTTACAATCGATGTGATCAAAGAGTTTATTAAGGCAATTAGAGAAAATAAGTAAAGGCCTTGGCCTTTACTTATTTTCTTGAGAATCACTGGTCCTGGTCCTGGTTTTCAGCTTTTGCTTTTAAAGCTGCTTGCTTAGCAGCCCATACCGGATCGACATTTTCCTGAGAAGTTTGAGTATTCACAGGCGTTGCTCTTGGAGATTTTCTAAGAACTACGCGAGATACTTGTGTAGGATCAAAGGGTGTTGGGTTGGATTTATTTGCTGATGCTGGTTTTTTCTGAGAGGATGGAGCGGGCATCGCTTGCTTTTTAGGTGCTGCAGCAGGTGTTACGGGTGCGCTATTAGACCTTGGTGGAGGCGTTTGTGCTGCAACTGGAGAGTTTTCCTGTGGCTTGTTTCTTTCTAGCTCTTCAAGCTTTTTTCTTCGTTCTTCTATTTTTTTTTGAAGATCCTGTGAAGAATTAAGCAGCGCGGCAGAATCATTTTTTTGATGACCTTTTTTAGCTGCAGGACTTGGAGCTGGACTTGAGGCATTCGAGTTTGAATCTACAGTGGGTATTCTACCTCCTGGAGTTCCAACGAGAGGTGGTGGCGGTGGAGGCGGGGGATTACCACTTGGGGGTGGAGGATTACTACCCGGAGGTGGCGGTGGATTAGGAATCGAAGAATCTGGTGTTACAGGAACTAGGGGTGGTAAAGAATCTGAAGAGGATGCTCTAGAATTTGGAGTAGAGTTAGAAGGATTTGGCAAACGTCCACCTTTTTCTTTTGCCACGCAGCAAGAAAAAAGACGACGAATCGCAGCACCCACATTCTTTAGCCAAGTTACAAAACGGTTACCTAATGTGGATTTCGCTTTATCTTCGTTTCCTTTTAAAGCCTTAGTCGCTATCTCAGTCACAGGTGACTGCATGGACTTAGACGGATTCGTTTGTGCGGGCATTTGTCCCACATTGGGTGATGATCCCACTGGATTTAAATTCATAAAAACTCCTTTTACATAATTTTTTAACAAATTATTATCTAATTTAACTCTGTATAAAGTCAATGATTGATATCGATCTTTTGATAAATATTATAAATTCAAAAATTAAAGATTAAATTAAGATAATGGTAAGATTAGGCTTTATTTTTCTTCCCGGTTTGAATACGTCAAATCGAGTATGGAGAGTTAGGAGATCACATGTTTAAATATAGGTTTTTTGTTAGCTAACACCTCATCAAGGCGGGAGACAGGGGTGGTGTGAGGCGCCGTTTTTATTAAGGAGGGATTATTCTGAACTTCATCTAAAATTTTTTTAAAAATTTCAATAAACTGATCAAGTGTGGCTTTAGATTCGCTTTCGGTGGGTTCCACCAACATACATTCTTTCACAATCAAGGGAAAATACACGGTGGGAGCATGGACCCCATAATCTAACATTCTTTTAGCTAAATCAAAGGCCTTAATCCCTTGAGCTAAAAAACGATCGGCTTGAACAACAAACTCATGCATACAGGGTTGAGGATAGGGAATCGTTAAGAAATCCCCTATTTGTACTTTAAGATAATTCGCATTGATCACCGCCTGTTCAGCAATTTTTCTTAAACCATAATGTCCGTGTAATTTCGCATACATATAGGCTCTTAAGTAGATTAAAAAATTTCCATAAAAAGAAGAAATTCTTCCTATGCTTTGAGAATCTTGTTGTACAACTTTATAGTGATTATCGTTTTTTTCTACTCGCGGAACAGGCAAGAATCTCTTCAAGCGCTCGTTGCATAGGACAGGACCTGAACCGGGTCCTCCGCCTCCATGCGGGGTAGAAAATGTTTTGTGTAAATTAAGATGCATCACATCAAATCCCATTTCCCCTGGGCGCACTAGATTTAAAATGGGATTTAAATTTGCGCCGTCATAATAAAGCAATCCTCCACTCGCATGTACAATCTCTGCAATGTCTAAAATATGGGGGCTGAAGAGGCCTAAAGTATTAGGATTTGTTAACATCAGACCACAGGTACGATTAGAAACCATACTTTTAAGATGCTCTAAATCCAAATCGCCTGCAGAATTTGTGCGGATAGGGATGGTTTTCAAGCCAGCCATAGAGGCAGAAGCCGGATTAGTGCCGTGGGCATTATCGGGAATGAGCATTTCATTTCTTAGATCATCTCCTCTTTCTTTATGGTAGGCCACAATTAAAGCCAACCCTGTAAATTCTCCTTGAGAACCTGCATTAGGCAGCAAAGAACCCGCTTTCATGCCTGTGACTTCACAAAGCATTTCAATTAATTCATAAATGATCTGTAGATTTCCCTGAACAGTTTCTAAGGGTGCTAGAGGATGCGTTTTTGTAAAACCAGAAAGATTAGCGCAGACCTCATTAATCCGCGGATTAAATTTCATGGTACAGCTTCCCAAAGGATAAAAGATATTATCTATTCCTCGATTACGATCTGCCAATTCATTAAAATGCCTGGTTAAATCAATTTCAGAAATTTCTGGTAAAGGCAGTCCTTCCTGCCTTAAGAGATGTGAATCTGGTTTAAAGCGCTGAAACTCGGTAGAATCCTTAGTGAGACTATAGGCATGTTGCTCAGGTTGGCTTTTTTCAAAAACTGTTCGTGTCATTTTTCCTCATTCATGATCTAGCTAAAGCATTCGCTACTTCCACATAATGGTCTAATTGGGTTTGGCTTTTTGTCTCGGTTACGGCCACAAGTAGATATCCTTTTAGAGAAGGATAATAATCGCCTAGATGCACACCGGGCTCAATCTTATTTTCTCGAAAGGTCTGTAGAATGCGCTGAAAATCGCCAGGAATGTGATAGGCAAATTCATTAAAAATGGGGGCGTCACCCATCAGTCGAATCCCTGGAATTTTACGCAGCTGTTCTTTTAAGTAGGAAGCGCGTTGAAAATTTGTCAACGCCCACTTTGGTAGCCCTTTTTTTCCATACCATAGGATAGTAATTAAAACCGCTAAGGCTGCCAAGGCTTGATTGGTGCATATATTGGAAGTCGCTTTTTCACGGCGAATGTGCTGCTCCCGCGCTTGCAAAGTTAGAAGAAAGCCTCGTCTTCCCTGTGTATCTAAGGTTTCCCCGACAATGCGTCCAGGTAATTGGCGCAGCAGGTGTTCGCGGCATGCCATATATCCCACATAAGGCCCTCCAAACTGTAGAGCCATGCCGAAGGGCTGAGCATCCCCTACAGCTATGTCTGCTTCTAATTCCTTGGCTGAGGCATAGAGTCCATAAACCAAGGGATTCGCGCAAACAATGGAAAGGGCCCCTCGCGCTTTAGCTAAAAGGCTCACCTGTTTAATATCATCGATCACACCAAAAAAATTAGGATATCCTGTTAGCACAGCGGCCGTTTGGTCATCGAGGGATGAGGCACATTTTTCCATATCTAAACGTCCATCTGATAGAAAAGGAATCCACTCAATTTGCGTTCGGTGACTTCTTAAATACAGCTCGATCACTTCACGATAATGAGGATGTAGGGATTCTGCTACCAGGACTTTATTTCGGTCTTTATGCCAACGCAGGCTCATTAACAAGGCTTCTGCACAGGCTGAAGCCCCATCATATAAAGAGGCATTAGCCACATCCAAGCCGGTCAAAGCGCAAATGCCAGATTGAAATTCAAAGATGGCTTGAAGGAGTCCTTGGGAAATTTCAGCTTGATAAGGCGTATAAGTGGTTAAAAAAGAAGATTTGCTGCAGATCGCCCCGACTAATGCAGGAACATGATGCTCATAAGCGCCTGCACCTAAATAGTTATCGAAAGAGGCATAGGTATTTTTTCCCGCCAAACTTTCCATGAGTTTTAAACCTTCAAACTCGGAGAGACCATCATCTTCTAAAGGAGATGGGACGAGTAGACTTTGTGGAATCGCTTTAAAAAGCTCGTCCACCTGTTTGACTCCTATGCGCTGCAGCATCTCTTGTATCTGAGGGTGTTTATTAGAGATAAAATCCATTAGGAAAACTTCGCTTGATAATCTTTGGCATCCATGAGTTTTTCCAACTCTTCGGGATGTTCTAATTTTATTTTAAACAACCAACCCTCCTCTTCAGGCGACTTATTCACTAATTCTGAGGCAGAAGAAAGTTCAGCATTGACTTCAACAATGGTCCCAGTCACAGGTGAATAAACATCTGCTGCGGCTTTAGTAGACTCCAAAACAGCCGCCTCTTCGCCTACTTTCACTGATTTACCTACTTTGGGGAGTTCAACATAGACAATATCCCCAAGTTCTTTTTGCGCGTGATTTGAAACACCCACAGTCCCTATCCCATCTTTGACTTCAATCCACTCATGTGTATCATTAAATTTCATCTTTATCTCCTAATAAAAAGGCAAATTCACTACTTTTGCTTTCACGCATTGCTGACGTATTTCTACGTCTACTTCATCCCCTACATTTAAAACTTTATCAGATAAAACAAGGGCGATGGATTGATTGAGGGAAGGCGAGAAGGTCCCTGAAGTCACGCGACCTATGCATTCACCGTTCTTCATCACACGATAACCTTCACGGGCGACTCCCTTGTCGATCAGAATAATCCCGTATTCTCCACGTTTTTTTAAAGATTTTTCTAACGCATCTAAGGATCCACTACCTATAAATTTTTTTTTATCTTTCTTAATCGTCCAAGCAGATACAGTTTCAGAAGCATAAATTTCTTCCGATAGTTCATGACCATAGAGAGCATACCCTTTTTCTAAGCGCAGAGTATCACGTGCCCCTAAACCAATAGGTTGAATGCCTTGATCCATTCCTTCTTCTAGCAAACGGTCCCACAACGTGGGAATCAATCCTGAAGAGGCATACATTTCTACCCCCTCTTCCCCTGTATAGCCTGTGCGTGAAATCACGACCTCTTGGCCTTGATAGGAAAGATTTAAGAAGCGCATAAAAGGCAATGAAGACATTTTAGGAAATAATCGATCGATTAGAGATAAAGCTTTTGGACCTTGAAGAGCAAGAATACCATCATCAAAAAGAGGGGTGATCTGTACGTGGAAATTTTGAGATTGTGCTTTGAGATGCTCTAGATCTTTTTCACGATTAGAAGCATTAACGATCACAAAAAAATGTTCTTGATCCTTCTTATAAACAATGACATCATCAACACACGTCCCCAGTTCTGAACACCAAACAGTATAGGTGGCAGTCAGATCTTTTTTCCCCTCGATCTGATTAGTACAGAGATAATCTAAAAAGGGTTCCGCCTCAGATCCTTCCACCAAAATACGTGCCATATGCGAAACATCAAATAAACCGACTGACTGTCTTACGGTCAGATGCTCTTGTATAATTCCCTTATAGTGAAGGGGCATCTCCCAACCAAAAAAATCGACCATTTTAGCGCCCAAATTCACATGTCTTTGATATAAACAAGTTTTCATGGCAGCTCGGTTTTATTTAATAAGTTTAAGACTACTCCATAACGAAGGTTGTTGCTCGATTTGAAAGTCCCTTGTCACTACCGAAAAATGCTGAGGATGCTCATGACTCCTATTGATCCGATAAGTAAAACCTAGACGATCAAATTGTTCTGGATCATACCCCACCAAACAATGACTGGGAATAAAAATTTTCATTGAATAGCTTCTCGATGAGAGGTGGCTCTTCACTTTCAAATCGTTAGGATCACATAATTCATGTTTATCTTCTGTACGAAATCTTGTTAATTCTCCAGCCTGAATGCCTTCAATGGCTTCGGGAAGAAAGAAAAAATGATGGCAAAAGCGGGTATTGTATCCTGAAGTTTTTACATCTCGTGTATCGATCATCAGTTCTACACTATCGCCTCTTGTCACATCGGGGTAAAACGCACTGCGAAAAGGTTGAGAAACTTCGACTACACATTCAATCCCTTGTTCATTCCATCCCAGGGCCACTTTAGCAAAGGATTCTTCCCCGCATAATTGTGAAGTATTAGGTAAATAAAACTTTTGTCCTGATATCCCCTTCGCAGAGTAATAACAATCGACTCTTAACTGAAAAAAGTTTACAGGGGAAAGAGAAAATGACTCATCTTCAAACATAATCATCCGATAGGAATAAATAAAGGCAGAGGGGGTTCAAGCGTTCCTCTGCCCATTAAAATAAAATTACTGGGGTTCTACACTTTTATTCATGTAGTCCAAAGATAAGGCTTTCTTATCTTTTAATTCATAGAGTAGCTTTTGCATATAAATACGTTGTGCATCCTTAGAAGCTACTTGGTAGAGTTGTTCTACTTTCTCTGATGTGGCAACAGTAGGTGCTTTTTGTCTTTTTTCTAGGTGGAAAAAATTTAAATTTCCATTTCCAGGAGTTTGAACTTTTCCCCAGTCGCCCACGTTCATAGCAAAAATATCATGCGCATTAAGATCATTGTTTAGATCGCTCCTTGTCCCTTGATAAGGAGTTTGTAAAAGCTTCCATTGATCTTCTAAAGCTACTCTTGAAGACAATTTATCTGAAGCAGCCTCTGGATTGATCAAAACCCAAGATTCGACCTGTCCTGTCTTTTCCATCGACTCCTTGACATGCCTCATGTAAGCATAGAGTCTTAACGATGCTAAAAAGTCACCTAGAAAAACGCTAGGAGCTGGTTCGGGAGCTATAGCCTTCGTATAATCTTTTTCAATCGCCTGCCGAATTTTAGCAAAATATTGATCTGCAATAAGATCTTTAACATCCGCTAAACTTTTCCATGAGCCATCCGGCTTTTTGTATTGTGAGGCATCTTCCTCACGCACTTTAACATATTCAGCTTCAAGATTTTTATCTAACAATTCATCCAACACTCCCTGCTGGTCCGCTTCTGCAAAGGTCATGATCTCACTTTTAGGAGCTTTCTCAATGACAGAAATGCGGTAATAGGTGAGCTCGTCTGGTGTATAAAGCTGGAGCTGCTGAGCTTCTGTATTAAGGGTCTCTCCTTTCAGAGAAGCTTTGTTTAAAAGTTTTAACAGCTCTTGCTTCTTTTCGCCTTTTGCCAAAGGAGTTTTACCACCTTTGTCTAAAATAGCCATGGCACTGACTTTAGTTGGCGCTGCTTCTAAAGCTTGTTGGATCCACTCAGGATGTTTATCCACAATCGCTGCGCGTGCAAAAGCATCGACTTGTGCACGTGTCTTATCATCCAGTGCATCAAGCGCCGCAAAACGTTCTTCGCGCGTGGCGGATTTTTTCATTGCTAGATCAGGAAATTTCTTAGTGAGACTCGCCCAATTAGAATCTTCTACTTCCCAATTCCACGTTTCTTTTATGCCTACTTTTGTCTGCAAAGCAGACTTATTCACCTGGGCGACTTCTAGTACATAACGCGTTTGAATCAATTCTGGATATTTTTTTGAAACGTCTTCAAGAGATAAAAATTTTGAAGGCAAATCGAGTAAATTCTTTTCATCTCGTTTTGTCACTGCATTTAAATACGTTTCTAATTTTTGCATGTTGCGGTAGTTATCCAAGCGCAGGTCTTTGGGCAATTGATAGAGCTCTCCGACTACACCTTCTTGTGTATAACCTTGAATCTTTTCTACACTAAAAGGATCCACCACCACAGCTTGTCCGACATCATTAAATAAACGACGATACAATAAGACCTCTCTCCAAATCTTGGCCGCTTTGTTTTGATCCATATTCATCCGGCGCAGTTGTTCTTCAAAATACTGCTGCAGATTAGCCACACCTAAATTAGGATTGTTTATATTCTGCTGATAACTTGCCGCTGCCTGTTGCATAAGATCGGCTAAAGCTTCTTCCTTAGTCACCTTATACCCTTTTTGCTCTGCCACTTTAGCGCCATTCATGATGAACTGTGCCACAAGGCGCACAAAGCGCGGACCAAACCAATCCTCTGTCGTGTGATATCCAAATAAGGAAAGGTCTTGATAATAGAGGCTCTCATCTGGAGGTAACCACGCATACTGTTTTTCTTGATACTCGAGTACTTGTCTTAAAAGGGGCGCAGGGAACTGCTTCTCTTGTAAAAACAACGAAATACGCGCTGCGATGTTTTCTGCATCCACCGGATTGCCTGCATAACGTAAGGTTTCATAGTTAGCCTTCATATCTGGAGCAAAATAAGACCATGCAGATTCTACATTGATGAAATTCGCCTGAGGATGGCTATATAGATTATAACGTTTTTCTTTTTCCGAACGAGGTTGTAAATCTTTAAGGAGTTCATCGGAATAATTAGAGGCTAAAATGAATCCCATCCCTGTTTCTAAAAAATCTTTGCGAATTACGCCATCATTTAAAAAATTAGGACCCCAGATTCCTCCCAGTATCATTTTATCATGAGAATCGGTTCCAATAAATAGGGCTAAGTCATCTAATTCATGACGTTTGACGTCCGTGCCGTCGACCGCTTTAAACACAGTCTGTTCATGAGGATACTCTGTATTAACCGTGTTGAAAGTACCAAAAAAAGAAAATGAAATGATGATCACCACACTGATCACTGCAAAGAAATAACGCTGGTGTTTTCGTAAAAATTCTAACATGGAAGGCTATCTCCGTAAAAATCTGAAAGTGGAAATCCTAGCAAAAATAGGCCTTTCATTCAAAGAATATCTAAATAACGTGAGCTTAGAGGCTTTTAGCACTTTGGACAGCATCAAGACCAAAATTTAGTCAATCCTCTATAAAATGAGAACCTGACTAAAATTTCGACTTCCCACGAGTTTTTTAGATTTGTACCCAACCAAGGGGTTAAGTAGTGAGCTAGGATAAGAACTTACTTTGATGAGTTCATTCCTAATTAATAAAAATATATTTACATTAAATCATATTATAAGGATAATATAAAGTGATGAAATAAAAATTTATTGGAAAAAGTAATATGCCAGTTAATAACAATTTAAAAATAAACTTCAATACTCCTGTTATATTTGATAAAGAAGTATTAAAAAACAAAAAGCCCATAGAAAAAGCCTTGATTTCCATTGGACAAGTGGCTGATGAATACCTACATATGGGAAATAAATACCTAAAAGTCAACGCCACAAAAATCGAAAGCGTCTCGATAAAATCTCCAGTATTAAAATCCGTATTTAAAGTTTTTAGTTATATTTTGTCCTTTGGCCTACTACCTGCTATCGCTTCCATAGCAAAGGCTGTCTATAAAAATTGGGCTCAAAAACAGCCTCTTCCGGAGCAAAAACACCTTAATCCATTGAATGATCAAAACGTAGAGAACAAGTCAAAAACTCCAGACAATTCCTCTAAAAATGACAAAACTGATTCAACTTCAGCATCTGATACTGCTTCCTCAGTTGATGAAACTAAGACTTCGACCGAGAATATTGAATCAGATCCTAGATTAGAAGGCTTAGAATTAAACGATCCAGAAACTCTCCTTCAGATTAATGACAGTCTACTACAGCTAAAAGAAAACTTAAGTACTATTTCAAAAAAAAACCAACAAGAACTAGAGCTATTGAACTATCTAATGATGTTGGATACAAATGAAGAAATACCAGAAATTTCTGTTGAAAAAAGACTAGAATGTTACGTGGCTATTTATAAACTTACACAAGGAAATCAGGTACCTCTAAATGCTGAAATTGGGCGATTGCTCAATAAAGTTCTTGGCACACAAGCAACCGTAAAAACCGACGAAATATTTGACAAAATAAAAACCGGACGAATTGTAATCACAAAAAAAATGCGTCCTAAAATACCATTTGAGCTCACTGGTACTGATCAAGCTATAGGAAAAAAAATTGCAGAGATATCCACTAGAGATCCAAAAACTTTTAACCAACAGATAAGTAAATTGCCTGTAGAAGACCGTATTTTAGTTAACGATTTAAAAACTGCTAATCAAAACCCTAGCATGCTAGGTGGAGGCAAAGTCTTTGCTCGAAAAAATTCCATGTTATTTAACTTAGTGGAATTGACTAAAACGGGTTTCAGACACGTCAGAATGAAAGACAAAGATTTATCTAAGCCTAATCCACTTGCGAATTCGCAAGCATGGGCGGATCAATCAAATCCCCCATCTGCCTCTGGCAGCCAAAATAATACTTTCATTGAAAAATCAATCGATGAAGAAACATCCGAGTCTTCAAACCCATCGTTTGTCATCAGGAGTGGAAGTGACAGTTCTTTCGATTATCAGTTAGCTGAAGATCCCTCATCTGATTATGATTCAGATACCGTAAAAATTAAACCCTACGATGATTTAGAAAAAACAGATGATGAAGATAGCGATGAAGACCAATCTTCAGGAAAGGGAACTTTTATAGTAAAATAACCTTACTCTAAACTATTAAGATTGGGAGAACTCTTGACAAAGCAGTTCTCTCAATCGAGATCTCACAGCTCTCAAATCCGCTTCTTGCTCACTCCATACATACGTATAATTTTTCATAGCATCCATTAAGGATGCACTAGATTTTAAGACCCTGGATAGCAGCTTTTCGTCAGGCATAGCTAATGAAATAGTTCCTTGGTGTAAAAAGCCATCGCGCGTTCTTCTTTGCGCTGCTCCTCCCACTTTTTTCCCCTCGAGCATGACATCATAGATTGTCGGCTTTGCCATACAAAAATGCTGACTCATAGAGTCTGAAATCCTAGTCTCTTGGTCAAGGAGGGTGGGTTGGATATTTTGATGTAATTTCTTCAACGCTTGCACTACATGGCGATTGACAAAAGCATAGTTTTCTAATGTATTTAAAGAATATGCAGGATGCGTAGCAGGTATAATAACAGAAAAGGCCACATCCGTGAGATGAAAAACAATGCCCCCTCCTGTCGGACGACGTCCTAAATCTAATCCCACATGATTAACCCCCTCTAAGTCTAAAAAATTCGCAGGTTTAATAAAATACCCATAAGTGGCCGAAGGGTGTGCCCATTCATAAAAACGCAAGATGGGCTGAAGTGTATCCGAGATAGTTTGAAGATACCTAGAATCAATATCCATATGGGTTTGGGCCGAGGCTTTACCACTCTCGATGATTTGCCAATCCATTAAAAAGCCGACTGAATTTTAGTGAGTATTTTACCTTTTAAAACATCTTTAGATGAAGTACGCTCTTCGAAGGTTGTGAGACTTTCATATTGTATTTCTAACGCCTGTTGTTTTTTCCAAATGATGTGACCCTTACAATGGATTGAATGAACAGGTAACACACTATCCCAGTTCGCTTGATAACTATTAGAATCGGCCTGAACAAGCTTATAAGACACAGTCGGAATAAGCGAATCAAAAGTTTTAACTGGATAAGTGGCTCCGACATGAAGATCTTGTCCGGCTAAACTAAAAATAGGAGAAAGAAAACTTTCTAAAGTTTTTTTAAAATCCATCTCTCTTAATATGGAAAGCTCGCCTATTATCCATTTTAAATCAGGAGATTTTGCTAAATCAATTCCAGCTTCTCCCCAATAAACCTCAAAAGGTCTGTCGATCAAACGGGCCATTTGCGCAGTGAATGCATGCACGCCCGGGTTTGCCACATCGTAACTTTTACTTTCCTGGTTTAGCTTAAAATTCCATTTCCACGTTTTGAAGTTCAAACGAATTTTAAAAGGCAATTGTGAAAGAGGTAAATCCCCTTGATCACCGAGGACAGAGACCAGAACTTTAAACTCTTGTTGATGGAAAGTAGGATAAATCCCTTTCTGCCCATGTTCTTGAACCGATTCTGTAGCAATCAGACAGCTGACTTCCACAGGATTCTCTGGGTAGAACAGGAGTTGCGACTCCCCTCCCACCAAACTGTGGATCCAGCATAGTAGGAAAAGAAGAGCAGAACTCCTAGTTAACATCATACCTTGTAAACCAAAGGATTAAATTTATCGTTAATACGATCCCCAAAAACATGACCCAAGTGTTTATAGGCATGTGTCAGGGGGTCTTGATCATTTAAGATGTACACTGTACGAGGATCGGCATAAGTAATTAATAGATACCTTCCACCTTCCGCATGATTGAGAAAAGAAAGGTCGAAGGAAAGTTCAGGCTTAAAAAACACTCCGCTACCCGCTGATTTGGGTAAAAAAGACGGCGGAATTTCGATTGAATGCGCAGGTTCTAAACAAAGAATGAGTCCACAAATGAGGGGTGTTAGACAACTTTTATCCTGGAGAGAGCCGCTATTTTTCAAGTAATCCTCATAGGGATTGGCCGTTTTTTCTTCGCGTATAGGGCTATACATTTTTCCAATCAAAAGTTGATCATACCCTATCCGCAAGGAACGCACTTCCATTAATTCGACAGCAATCTCTGCTAAATGACGGTTAAGGACAATTTTTTTAATTTTTTCGTCCTTTCTAAACAAGTCCCGTCCCTGTAGAAAAAGATCTTTAGATTCGCGTCTTTCTATTTTATCTTTAGATTGAGACAGACTCTTAGAAAGAACTCTATTAATTCCTTCATTCAACTCCTGCACTTGTTCTGTTGAAATCAGGGATTCGAATTCAATCGTCCCGTGTTTATAAAAGTAATCTCTATGAGATTTATCGGTAGCTAATTTCATATATTTACAAACTTATGTTAGAGAGGCCTATGGTCAAAATTTAAAATATTTTATCCATTCTTTGCAGCTGTTTTTACTCGCCTGATTCAAGCAAGAGGTTAAGATTCGAACGTACTTAATCTTCTTTTTAACCTGACTTTTGGATTTTAGAATGGCGAATTCATCTCTATAGGCTAACATAAAAACAATTAAACTTCTTCTTAAATATACCGAACGGTTATCAAAATTTGTTTTTGACAACGATTCATGAAATTTGCGGGCACTCATTCCGATAGATTATGCAATTTCAAGCAATAAAGACTATGCCAAAAACCATGAGTTCGTTAAGATTTCATCCATGAATGCATATGAAGAACTCGTGAGACGAGCCCCTGAAATTGAATCCAAATTGGGTTATCATTTCAAAGACCGTGCTATCCTAGCCTTGGCTTTTATTCATCGCTCTTTTGTCAATGAAAGTAAGGATATCGCTCAGCATAATGAACGGCTAGAGTTTTTGGGGGATTCCGTCTTAGGCATGCTGATTGCCGATTACTTATACCGTTACTTACCCTCCACCCCAGAAGGGGAGCTCTCCGTGTTGCGCTCGCGTCTGGTTGAAGCAAACTCTTGCTTTAATTATGTACAGAAATATGAATTAGGCCAATATCTTCTTCTAGGCAAAGGAGAGCGGATGAATGATGGACGAGGAAGAGAATCTATTCTAGCAGATCTCTTTGAAGCCATCATGGGCGCTATTTATGTAGACGGAGGACTTGAGGCTGCTAAACGATTTCTTTTTCGAAATTTTTCTCCAGAAATTGAAGCGATCTTAAAAACGCCCGTGCGTAATTTCAAAGCTCTTTTACAAGATTACTGCCAAAAAAACTTTCAGCAGACCCCAACTTATAAGGTTTTAGCAGAAGAAGGTCCAGATCACAGCAAAATCTTTAAAATCTGTGTCCTCATTAACAGCCAAGAAATGGGGTATGGACACGGCTCTTCTAAAAAGGAGGCGCAACAAGGGGCTGCAGCGGATGCACTCGCACGCTTTCAGGTTTTAAATCCTCTGGAAAAGGGCGATTAAGTATGGCTGTTAAACAAAAAAGCGTCTGGTATTGTTCAGACTGTGGCCATAAACAACTTAAATGGACCGGTCAATGCCCCCAATGCACCAAATGGAACTCCATGCACGAAGAGGTGGAGGTCGTTGGAGCCAAGACACGTTTCGAAGCTCAAAAAGCTTCTAATGTTAGCAAACCTGTGCGCCTAAAAGAAGTTTCCCATAAAGAAACACCCCGCATGAGAACACAAATTCATGAATTTGACCGTTTAATTGGGGGAGGCCTTGTGCCTGGGTCCTTATCACTGGTGGGTGGTGACCCCGGTATTGGTAAATCCACACTCCTACTCCAACTCTCTCAAGCTCTAGCCTCTCAAGGACTCATCGTTCTATATGTATGTGGAGAGGAATCGGTCGAACAAACCTCGATGCGCGCTCAACGTTTAGGCATTGACACAGAAAACTTGCTGCTTTTAAGTGAAACAAACTTTTCTTCTATCAAAGCTAACATTGATCAGTTAAATCCAGATATTCTGATTATCGACTCGATTCAAATCGTCTACAAAGGAGAAATCACTTCTGCTCCTGGTTCAGTTTCCCAGGTGAGGGAAACCACGACTGAGTTTATGCATATCGCCAAAGGTCGCCAAATCGCCACTTTTTTAATTGGCCATGTGACTAAATCTGGAGAAATAGCGGGACCCCGTGTTTTGGAACATTTAGTCGATACTGTGTTGTATTTCGAAGGAGATAAGCAAAATAATTATCGTATGATTCGAGTGGTAAAAAATCGCTTTGGACCAACTGATGAAATTGCTGTTTTTCAGATGCAGCAAAAAGGCCTAGTCGAAGTACCCAACCCTTCACAAGTTTTTTTAGAAGAACGGCGTAAAGAAGCTGTGGGGTCTGTGATTATTCCTACGATTGAAGGCACTCGCGCCATCTTAATCGAGGCGCAAGCCTTAGTGACTGATACCTTTTTTAGCACCCCTTCTCGTCGTTGTACAGGTCTAGATCAAAACCGTTTAGCCCTGTTACTCGCCGTCTTAGAAAAACGCATGGGTTATCAATTACATAAATGTGATGTTTTTGTTTCTATTGCAGGCGGCTTGCGTATTACAGAGCCCGGCATGGATCTAGGAGTTCTTTTATCTGTAGCTTCTTCAATGCGTAATCGACGCGTGGATCCAGAAACTACCGTGGTGGGCGAAGTGGGCCTCGGAGGAGAAATCCGCAGTGTGATGCGTATCGAAAGTCGTCTGAAAGAGGCGATCCACATGGGTTTTAGAAGATGCTTGATTCCCAAAAGAAATGTCAAAGGCATCCCGCAAGAAATTGCTGAAAAAATCTCTATTAGCGGTGTGGAATTTGTTGAGGAAGCTGTACAACAATTGATTCGTTAAAAGAAGGTGATATGGATAAGATAAACATAAAAGTAGGCGCTCGCTCATCCCCCCTTTCAAAAATTCAAGTGCAAGAAGTTTTCGAAGCGCTAAAAATTCATTATCCTTCCATTGTTTTCGAACCTCACTTTGTCGAATCCATGGGAGATAAAGATCGCACGACGTCCTTGAGAACTCTAGAAAAAACAGATTTCTTCACCCGTGAAATTGATGCCCTTTTGCTGCAGAATACCTGTCGGATCGCCATCCATTCGGCAAAAGATTTACCCGATCCACTCCCAAAAGGATTAAAAATTGCCGCTCTCACAGAAGGAAAAGACTCTGCAGATGTGCTTGTATTAGCACCTGGCCAAGAGTTTGATCAACTCCCCCCCGGTGCCTGTATAGCCACTTCCTCCGTTCGCAGAGAAGAAGTCGTAAAATCCTTGAGAAGTGATTTAAAGTTTTGTGATTTACGTGGAACGATTCATGAAAGATTAGCCTTATTGGAAAAGGGTGAAGTGGATGGAGTCGTCGTAGCTGAAGCTGCTTTAATTCGTCTGGGATTGACCCATTTAAATCGCTTCCGATTACCTGGTGAGACCACTCCTTACCAAGGCCAGTTGGCAGTAGTGTGTCGAGAACAAGATCAAGAAATGGTCGATCTATTTACTTGTTTAGATACGCGAAAAAACGCACGTAAAGTTCTCTATCTGGGCCTGGATTTGCCTGAAAAACCCGTTAAAGGCTTACAATTTTTGCACATGCCTTTAATCAGAATTCATCTAAGGCCTCCCTCTGATCCAGAAATTATTGATAGTTTTCACAGGATTGCTGACTATACGCATTTTCTTTTTACTAGTAAAAGTGCTGTGCATGCTTTTTTCAAAAACCTCTCCTCCTTTCGTTGTAAACCCAAAGATTGGGAAGGAAAGACTTTTATTTGTGTAGGGCAGCAAACAGCAAGGGTCTTAAAAGCCTATAAAGTTCATCAGCCTTTAATCGCCTCCACAGAAACAGCTGAAGGAATGGTTTCTCTGATTGACAGTCTTCCATTAGATAACGCTTATTTTTTCTGGCCCCATTCTGCCCTTTCCCGCCCCATTCTTTCGAATTTTCTGAAACAAAAGCAGCTGCGTTTTAAAGAATGCATTCTTTATGACACCATCATGAACCCATCGGTTCGTCCGATTAATCTAGAGGCTGTTGATGAAATTCATTTTACTAGTCCTTCGACTGTAGAGGCCTTTAAGAAACTTTTTGGAGCTCTTCCCAAAAATAAAGTTCTGAAAGCGATTGGACCCATCACAGAAGAACATTTAGTTAAAAGCATGGAACCTGCTTAACTATTTCCTTATCTCACGTGTAATAAACTGCAAAAAGGGTGCTAATACTAAACTCACAGAAAGTTCATCGATAAGAATTTTCCAGTTACTAATGGGAGATAAAGAGATGTAGACCAAGTCTCCTGGGATCAATAAAAGATTTTGATTCGGCACACTATCAATTCTGTGCCAAGGGACGATATAAATTCTAGGCGAACAAAGACCCCCTCGAATCACTTGTACATAACATTTAGAATTTGAGTATGAAATTCCTTGGGCAGTTACTAACGCCTCTCTTAAAGAAATATATCCCGCAGGCAGATGAATCGCACGCAGGTTGTATCCTTGGGGGGAGGGCCGTGTACTCAGATGAATATTTTCTGCCATCACAATCGCAAATTCTTCTGTAGGGCTGGCAATAAAAATCTTATCGCGCGGTCGCATCACAATATTTTGCGACATATCGCCTTGTCTAACAAGCCTATTCAAATCCACAGACAGATTGCAGCCTTCGCGTTGCACAAAACTCGCATATAAATTGGCATCTGGGGGAATAAAAGCTTTAGACAACACCTCATAGAGTCGTATTTTTCCATCGATAGGAATCCATTTTCGGGCGACATATCCCCCAATTTCCACAATATTACTATTTCTTTCTCTGAAAGAAAGGAATGCATCCGCATCTTTCACTTCTTCCCTCAGAGCCTCTCTAATTGTCTCTCGAGCTTCTGGCAGAGTCATTCCTTCAATTTCAATCGGTTCAAAACCCGCTAAAGAAATTTTTCCCTGATTCACTCTCACGCCCCCTCGCATCTCGTTAAAATGACGAATAGTATGCATCCAATCGATACGCGTCGGATGGTAGACATTGATGTTTAAAACATCCCCTTCCACAATCACATCTTTGTAATCACAAAAGGCATCTTCTGGAAGCTCTTCAGGTTGTTTTCCTTGTAACTGATAAATCCCGAACTTACCTTTTTCCAAGATCAAGAGAGAATCGTTAATCAAATCTTCGGATCCTAAAATTTTATAAGGCGTGCAACACCCTACAGAAAAAAGATGAAGAGTGGAGAATAAAACTAAGAAAAGGAATGCGGTGAAAAGACTGTCTTTGATTTTCATATGCCATCAAGATAAAAAAGATCTTTAAAGATTAAGTCATCTCATGCTTTTTTTCCATGACTTCTTGAGAAATTTTATACGTTTATCCTTCAGAGTCTTTTCGATACGCTCTTAAATTTAATGTTTTTAAATGATGTATATCAACCAATGCTTCATAGTTCTCCAAATTCTCCAATTCTTGTGGATATTCTTTAAAATTTCTTCTTTTAAAATTCTCTAGATCCCTCAATGCCTCTAAGGTCTCTTCGCTTAAACTTTCTAATTCCCGAACTTTCAAAATTGCTTCAGGAGATAATGAGGCATTAGGATTGCAGATTTTAAATTGAAGATTCACCTCATCAATTTTTTTATAGGATTTTTGAAGTTCTTCGAATAATTCATCTACAATCTGTTTGTTTTCTGCAAAACTACGTAAAACTTTTTTTTCATCAACTATTTTTTGATTTAATGTTTCTTGAGATACCAGGAATTCTTGTATGAGTCTCTTTAACACAATAGCGACTGTGATTAGTCGTATATTTCGATGGGTCTGACATAACTTCCTTAAATCCTTCGTGCTTAAATAGGATGAAAATTGATCAAAAATCTCCAAAGGCATGTCGTTAAAAAAATTAAATGCTGGAATACTCATTCATTCACTCTTGTTATAATTTTAAATTTAGAAAATCAAATAACCTATTAAGAAGTTTTTTTTTGGATTAAAATTCTCTTTGTACAAAAGAGGGCTGTCTCTTGTAGGGTTGAAAAACAGCACATGTCCATTCCAATCCAAGGAATCATAGCTTTTGATAATGTTTCTTAAAGACAGAGGCCCTTGAGATGAGAAATTATCTAAATTGTGAGTTCACTTTCTTTAAAGAATCAAGCAAGACCTTTTGTTCTTCGATTGAATTCGTCAAATGCTGTATATCAAAATACTCACTCGTTGTACTTTCACAAAATTTTTCTTTAATGTGTAGAGTCACTTCTAGTTCTATAATTTTTTTATCTAAATTGTTGAGATTTTCCTCAAGTAGGTTTAAGTTTTTCTTGCCTTGCTTGCAGAGTTCTTTTTTGATCATTGATTCGTCGTTTTTAGCAATATCTCGCAAACTGTTAAATTCTTCCTGTAGTTTGGCTGGCAAAGCCTGCTTGGCCACTATTTTTATATTTTCTTTTGATGTTTGGCCCCATTTCATCAAATCTTTAGAGGTAAGATAGGGGGCAACCATGGGATAAACTTGGATAAAATCTGATAATGACATACTCATATATTGACTCCTATATAAAATATTTAAAACAATAGATGATTAAATAAATTAAAACCACATTTTTTTAAATTATAGAATTTCTAGAACTAACATGTTTTATAATTATTTAAGTGCAATCGCCTATCCTTACCTCGCTCCCTTATCGAGAATGATTAAAAGGAACAGGTAGAATCTCCATCATGGCATGGCCTTGGAGATTTTGCAGTATTAAAAAAGTGATGAACTCCTTTCACCCAGCTAAGATCTAAATAAATTTATTCATCCTTGGTTAATTTAAAGAATAAAAGATCAATTAAAATTAAACATTTAACAAAAACATGTAATCTATTTATAATCATCTAATAGATTATCTTCACGAACAAATATGACTACAATTACTCCCCGCATCCAATCTCTACAAGAAAAACTTCAACAAGCATCTTCTTTTACCTCTCCGCCTAAAGCCGATGTGGCGATCATTCCCTCTGGATTAGTAAAGAAGGCTCAAGTCGTTTTTCTCGAATCAAAAAATGAAAATCCAAAATGCGAACATCAATCCCATCTTTCACCGCTAGCTGAATCCAAAAAATTTAAACCCTTTTTCTTACTCTCCCCTCATTCACAAACGAAGCTTGGTACTCGACTTGTCGAAATCAGCCAAAAAGACCCCATTGATTTAGGGATGTTTAAAAAACTGTGTACAGAAGAAAAGATTTATCTCACAGTCCATGAAATGTTCAGTCTACTTCGCGCGGCTTGTGTGCAATCTAGTTTAGGTTTATTTGAATGGATAAAAGATAATCCTTCGATTTTACCGACTGCCGTCGATGATTATGGGAATAACGGTCTCCATCAAGCAGCTATCAACCCCTTCTTTTATGGTTTTACTGAACTTTTAAAACACTCCTCTATCGACCCTCAGGCCTTGAATGGGGCGGGTAAGACCCCCCTTACGATATTCATAGAACATTTCGAACTGCCCGATGCCTGCAATTATGATGATCTTTCTCGAAAAAAAGTTTATGAAAATCTTTGGAAAATTTCCAAAAATTTAATAGAAAGATATGGTGAACACCTTCAGGAGCAAGATAAAATCCATTTTTGGCGCCTAAGTTGTAGCAGTGAAAATAAAGAATGGATTCAAGAACTTTTAGATCAAAAGATCTTTCCACAAACCCTCACCCCTCTACATTTTTTAATTCAAATTTCCTGTGCTAACACCTTTATCCAAATTCTAGAAAATTGCCCGTCTGATTTACTCTTGGAATGGATTCAAGCTAAAGGATTGAATTCCTGCAGCGTCCTTTATGACTTATGTACGCAAGATCGGGTCCACAAGGATCCAGAGTCTGCTTTCTTTATGATTGAAGCCCTATTACAAAAGGGAGCTGATCCTAATTTTGGCAATACGCATCAGAATTGCTTAGACGCTCTTTGCTTAAATTTTTGGAAGAGTCCTCATCAAGAGGTCCCTCCAAAGCTTATAAAACTTTTACTTTTAAATGGAGTTCACTATAGATCTATCTTGAAATTTTATAAGCAAGTGGATTTTAAAGAAACGATAGAACTAAAAATCCCTTCCCCTTCCCCCAAAAAAAGAGCTTTTTCCTTAAAACTCTCTTCCAAAACACATCTAAGGAAAGAAAAAGTCCCCGAAACTTATTCTATTTTAAAAACATTCCATAAGGCTTCTAGGAAGATGAGGCACACGCTTCATTAGGCATGAGATCCCAGCCTCCCCCTAAGGCCTTGTAAAGAGCGATGTAATGTAAAAGAACATCTGTGGAACTTTGGATATAGGCCTCTTCTGCAGCCAAGAGTGAGCGGCTAGCTATTAATACATCTAAGTAATTCTTAAAGCCTTTTTGGTAGAGTTGTGAGGTTAAGGTATAAGCCGCTTGACTAGCCTCCAAGGCTTCGTATAAATGAGCATTTCTTTCCTGTTCGGCATGCAAAGAAGCAATCGCATTTTCTGTTTCTTCTAGAGCTTCGAGTACGGTCTTTTGATAGAAATATAGAGCTTCTTGCGTCTTGATTTTATTTAAATCCACATCTTGTTTGAGTTGCTTACTGTTAAAAATCGGTAGCAACAACTCTGAACTTCCAAACCCTGTAAGCCCATGCGGCTTCCAAGCGCCGATGTCTGCAATAAAGCCTGTCAAAGATAGACGTGGAAATAAAGCAGCAATTGCACTTCCTACACGTTCTGTAGCGGCAGCTAAATTTCTTTCGGCTTGGCGAATATCGGGTCTTCTACGTAAAAGATCTGAAGGGATGCCCACAGGATTTTGGGCAGGGATAACAGGGAAGGCCTGACGCTCATTGAGCAAGCCCAGCAGCTCTCCTGGAGGATAACCTAGAAGGATAGAAAGACGATGGGTCGCGCGACGGATAGAAAGTTGAAGATTAGGCTTTTCGGCCAACAGCATCTTTAATTGTTCTTGGGCTTGTTTTTGATCTGTGGAACCTACAAATCCTGCTTGAATAAGTCCTTCCGTGAGATTTAAGGTCTCATTCTGCAGAACCATATTTCTTTCTAGAAGGCTTAAGCGTTCTTGAAAACCTCTGATTTCTATATAGTTTTTAGCCACCTCTGCTGTCAGTGTGATCAGGATATGTTTAAAATTCTCTTCCGATGCTTGAATCTCGGCCTTGAGTGCTTGTAATTCATGGGCATGTACACCGAAAAAATCCAGTTCCCATTCCGCATCAAAGCCTGCTTCAAAAAAATTCACATTCTTTTTATCAGATCCTCTTCCTTTAATCCCCAATAAGCGATCCAATACCTTTCTATTATACTGTACATGTCCGTATGTCAGGGATCCATCCAGATGGGGATAAAGAGGGGCCCGTCCGCCTTTTTCAAAAGCTCTGGCTTGCAAAATCCTTGTCGCGGCAATCGACAAATCCAAATTCTGTTCTGAAGCGCGTTCAATCAAGGTATTTAATAAGGGATCATTCAATTTTTCCCACCAGACAAAATCATCGACTGCCTGAGGATGACAATTTTGGGAAAGATCACTTTGCCAAGCGTCTGGAATATCCATTTTAGGTGGACTATACTTGGGGCCGACTTGACATCCATACGACAAACCCATTAATAAAAGATAGATAACCTTTTTGTGCAGCATGGGAATCCTCATCATGAACGCTCAGTTTCTATAAACACATCCATCTGCTGACCGACAAAGAGAAGATGATTTTCATTTTTAATGCGGTAAATAATTTTTAATACGCGCGTGTCTACTTTCTCGGAGATTTCATTCGTTAAACTTTTTTTATTCTCTAAATAAGGTTCTACGCGCACAAATTCTAAGGGAAATGTGATCCTAGAATCTCCTTGAAAAAACGCCACCGCAGGTGCTTCAGGTTTAAAATCCCGAATATCTAATTGGTTAATGCTGACGCGCAAATAGTATTCTTCTACATTACCCAAAATGATTAGAGGACTTCTTTGATCTAAGGAAGGGTATTCTCCTTCATGGATATTCAATTGTAAAATAGTTCCATCGATGGGCGAACGAATAATGGTACGGTCAATCTCTGTCTTCAAGCGATTCAAGTTAGCGCTGGCCTCTTGCACTTCTAAGCGTGCAATTTCTAAATCGGGTTTCCAAGTGCCTGCTTGAATTTTTTTAAAGTTAGCTTGTGCCTGTTGCCACTTTGCCTCGGTCACTTGCGCATTAAAATAGCGTCTCTTCTTTTCTTCTTCACTAATGGCACGTGGATCTGGAAGTTTAAGCACCATCTCATATTCCTGTTTAGCTTTTTCTTTTTCTGCTTCGGCGCTTTTCAGGGTCGCCTGAGCATCCGCTAAATCTTCTGGGCGCGGGAAGGCCTCTAATCGACTCATTTTAGCTTGAGCGCTTTTGTAACTGGCTAATTGAGCAATCAGATTAGCTTGTAAATCTCGATCGTCTAAGCGTAACAAAATCTCATTCTTTTTTACCTGGTCTCCCACCTTGACTAACACTTTTTCTACCATGCGGTTGAGAGGTGTCGTTAATGAGATATTATCGCTACTGGGCTCAACAATTCCTACCCCTGAGATGTAAGATTTAAAAGGGGATCGGGGAGGTATCTGGGATTGATCTTTGGCCACAGGGGATTCTATCTCCCACCATAAGGAAAGAAAAATCAGAAACAAACAGAAGATGGCTAAGTAAACAATAATATTAAAATAATTTCTTTTCATAAATCACCCCGCATGAGCTTACCCGCCCATTAACATTTTCGGATCGACACTCTCCACTTTATTAATACTTAAACCTGCTGTAAAAAGACATATTAGCACAACAATAAAGAAGGTAAATAACAGCAACTGCCAAGGAAATAGAAAAGCCAAGGTTGTATCTTGAACGGCCCAGCCCCAAACAATGGTGGCTCCAATTCCCAATAAAAACCCTAAAAGCCCCACTAAACCGACCTGAAATAAAATCATCCGGGTAATTTTATTTTCTGTGCCACCCAGGGCTTTTATCAACGCATAATACTTTAAATTATTCAAAGTCATCACATAAAAAATCTGCCCTGCGATAGAGAAGCCAATAATAATTCCCAATGCGACTGAAAGACCAAAATTAATGAGAATTCCTGTTTTTAAAAAAGATTTAGCGATTCTCCATTTGAGCTCCTCGCTTGTTAAACCATTCAAAATGGAATAAGCATTGATACGCTTCAAAACAGGATCTATTTTTTCTCCGGAGGCTGTCTTTGCAATGATAAATTCCACATTCTTCTGCGTATTATCCGTGAAATATTTAAATTGATTGTACGTGGTAAATACAATGGGTTGTGGATAGAATCCTTGGGTAATTTTACAAATTCCCACAACGACAGCACGGTGATTATTAATCTCAAATGAATCGCCAATTTTTAAGGGAATCTTCTTTCCATCGGCATCTACTTTTGCTAATGAGCTATGAGCAGAATAGGTATCGACAATAATAGCCCCTTGTCGATGTAGATCCATAATATTTCCCTCTAACATCACCTCCGGGGCTCCAATTAAGGTGGCATCATCAATTCCATAGATACGCGCGATTTCAAAATTTCCTGAAGGAGTCACCAAAGGAATGTTGGAGACTTTGAGAGGAACCGCCCATTGAATTCCTGGAATGCTTCGCACCACATCTAAGTACCCCTCCGGCATGGCTCGCGCCTTTTCATCACTTTCTGTCGAAGGATCTACAATCCAGACATCGGGTAGTGGCATGTCTGTCACAATTCTATAAGAACGTGAAACTAGACCAAGAAAAATGGCAGACTGCTGCGAAATTAAAAGCGTCGCTAGAAAGATGCCAAAGATGACTCCTAAAAAAGAGCGGCTACCGATAAGCATTTTAAGCGCTAATTTAATCATGTGAGATCTATTGAATATAAAAAGGTCAAAATTACGTTACTAAACTGATTTTTGTTTTTTTTTATCCTTAGGGGACTCTTGTAGGGACCTTTGCGGGAACCTAGCCTTAACTACGCTTTAACAGCCCTAAGTGCTAAAAAACTAAACTCAGGTTATTACCCTTAATTCCTATTTCATGTCTACCTTTAGTACAAAAAAAAATGATAGAGACGCAAATTAATTCTCGGGGCGATTTCTGTTATTTTTTTAAATCCACCTTACAATTGATTAAACGCTATAAAAAAACCGCATATGTAATTAACAAAATAAAAATAAATTAGTTTAATAAACTAAAAAATAAAATTGAATTATATTCAAAAAAAGGTAATACTATCCTTTTAATTTAAATAAGAGAGAGAAAAAATGACTTCCCCAACAGGCAAAAATAATAATAATTATTACACCAACTATAATCATCCTGATAGTTTTGAATCTTCCGATGAAGCTAAAAAAAACGATGAAGTTAAATCTATCGAAGAAAATGATAATGATGTTGTGATGAACGAAGTCATCCATCCCTCTCCTCTCATACAATCACCCACATCTATGATCGATTATTCTAAATGGACTGAAGCGAAGGAATTTGAGGAAAAGCAGGAACAAGAACGTATCGTTTCTTTAGAAAAATTTGTGGAGACTTGGTTACCAAAGATTCCCCACTTAAAAACCCAAGAACTTCTTTCCGTGTTCAAGAAGATTGTCTCTATGAAAGGACTTATTTACTTAATAAAGAAAATTTCATGGGATGGGGATGCGTATAATCCCAGTGCTAAGGGTCGTTTGATTCACGCTTTAATTTATGCTGCTATTGAGTCTCCTTATATACAAAGAACTCTCGACAATCATTACCATTTGGCAGAGGAACTAGATAAATATATCCACTACATTATAGAGACCCATCCCGTTTTTCTTCCTCCGATTTGCAATCCCATTATCATAAATATTCTATCCAAAAATAAATTTTTAAGTGAACAGTATGTGGTTTTAAATTTTAATGAAACAGGTGATCAATATTATATCCATAAAAAAGTTTTAAAATTTTTTAAAAACTCTCATGATAAAGGTGTCGAAATTGATTTTAAGGTCAACAAAAGACCTTTATTAGCCCTGTTGAATTACATATATTATCGTCAATGGCCTACTCTTGAAAATATGACTGACAAGGGCGCATTTTATCTCGAGCTTCTACAACTCATTAAAAGTACTAAACTAAATAATAAGTGCATGGAAGCACTACTTAATTCTCATGGCAAAGAAATCGTGCAAAATTGCAATGCACTTTCCTTAGTGAAACTACGTCATCCATTAATTTTAGAGTTACAGATAAAAAGTCTTTTAAAATCCCTGGTGCTAGATCCGACAGCTCCCTCAGATCCACTCACGGTTCTCATGAAAGCGATTGGGCCTGCGTTAATTGGCGAGCCGCTGTTAAATCTTTTCAAACAGTTAAGCATCGACCACCCCTTCTGGAAACAAAATGTGATTCTATCATTCGTCGACAGAAATGAGAAGAAACACCATATGTTGATCTCGAAGGAAATCTGGTCTCAATCTGAATTTTTAGCAGCCACCACCTCTTCTGCGTGGAAAAAAAGCCCTGATGAATATCCCCATATCTACACACTCCTTTTAGACTCAGACTATGCCCCTACCTTGTATAGTGTTTTCTCCTACTTATATTACTCCCAGTATCCCTCCTATAAAGTCACTTCTTTAATTCCCCAGCATTACTTGCCTCTAAATGAAAATAATTTCTTAGATTTCCTTTATCTCGCCGAATTTTTAGGACTTTCCAATCTGAAGAAAGAGGTAGAAGCCTGGGGATTGGATAAAGTGGGAGACCTTGAAAACTATGAGGAAGCTAAAAATTTATACATCACAGCCCTTCATGCAAATTCTGAAACGTATCAAAAAATAGCTAGTCTAAAACTATGGAATTTAATTGCTGAAAAATTGCATCTAGAACTGCCTCAAGAGGAGGAAATGCAAGACTCTTTTTATGCTGAGATCTTAGGATATTTAAAAGAGTTTTCGTTCCGAGATCTAAAACATCCCTCTCATGCAAGTGAGGAATTTTACAATCGATTAGTCCATCAGGCTCCAGAGCTCTCATCCTTAGAAATAGATCGCGGCTCCATCCCTGCGGAGGGAGACCTTAGCTTTTTACAAAAGTTGCAAAAACTTCAAACCTTGCATATTGTGAATGTTCCTTCTGAAGACTTTAAGATCATTCAAAGTCTTCCCCTTCAAACTCTTTCTATTTCTCTTAACGATACTCCAGATCCTTTGATTCTCCCGGCGTCAGTCCTTGACCTGACCGTCAGTATAGACGATTTCCACAAAATAGATTTTGCAGAATCTACTCTTCACACTCTAACACTCTTAAAAACGTCCCAGATAAAAGAACAAATTTTGGAGAAGAGGCTTCTGAAGCAGCTCAAAAAATTGAAAATTGAACATTTAAAGACTGAGATGAAGATTTCTAATTTATTAGACCTTTTAGAAGCGCTTAACCACACCAGCCTGAAAAAACTCTCCATCCAATCTCCCGATCAGAATTTTTATGAAAACCTCCCGCCCCTCTCATTTAGTTTTGTTAATCTAGAATCGTTAGAGCTTGACACATGTCCCTGTTTTAATATTTTGACTCTAACCCCCCATCTGAAAAATCTCAAAATGGTTATCTCTTCCCATACTCACCCTAGCATTATTGAAACACTGTCCAACTCTCTCCCCGGTTTAGAAAACTTGGAACTGCATCTATCCCAACTAAATGACAGACATATTTCTTACTTAATTAACATCCTTAAAGAGAAAAAAGGTCTAAAAACCTTAAAGATTTCTGGGGACATTAAGTTAAACAACCAAAAGCTTCTTGAGCTTCTCCAGGCGGTCGGGGACATTTCTATTGAACTCCCTAGATCTATTCATGAGGATTTATTGGATTTTATTGTTCAACATAGTGCTGCCCTGGGAAAAAATCATATCCATATCATTAACAAATCCTAATTTTTTCATCTGCTCGAGTCTCAATACCTGCGATGGTGATTCGAGCAGATGATTGCTATCATATTATTAAAAATTCAGCCATAACGTAAGGAATCTCAAACGAAATTTTAAGATCCTTTCGGTATAACTCTTGTCAAAATTAAGCACTTAATTCAGAATGAAAAAAATTAACGCTCGTCAAACAAGGAGTTTTTTTATGGCATTCAAATATCAACTTCCTCCCTTACCTTATGACTTTGGTGATTTAGAGCCTGTCATCAGCGCTGAAATCATGACATTACACTACACGAAACACCATCAAACTTATGTGAACAATCTCAATAAAGCGATCGAACAATATGAGGAAGCCCAAGCAAAAGCAGAAAAGACCAATGACCCGGCAGAATTAATTGCGCTTCAATCGGCTATTAAATTCAACGGAGGCGGTCACGTCAATCACAGTATCTTTTGGACTAATTTAGCTCCCAAAAGTAAAGGTGGCGGCAGCACTCCTAATGGCGAACTTCTGAATGCCATCAAAAAAGACTTTGGATCTTTTGAAAAGTTTATGGAAGAGTTCAGTACACGAACTGTCGCGATTCAAGGCTCAGGCTGGGGCTGGTTAGGATATTGCAAAACACATCAGAATCTTCAGATCATGACGTGTGATAATCAAGACCCCTTAAGCACTAAAGGACTTGTCCCTCTTCTAGGAGTCGATGTATGGGAGCATGCCTACTATTTACAGTATAAGAACGTCCGTGCAGACTACGTAAAAAACATCTGGAATATCATTAATTGGAAAAATATAGAAGAACGTTATCATCAGGCAGCTCATCAACTAGCAACAACTGCGAAATAATTAAACATCCTGATTTTTTGTGGGCCGGAAAAAATTTTTTCCGGCTTTTGTTGTATGGCTAATTCACAATACAGTATTTCACCTTTCAGGCTTCCAAAAATATACAGATTCCTGCACCAAGGCTCTCAGTTCGATCAAAACCTAATCATTATCAAGTTTGCCTCTCTTTTTCTCTCTGATTTTGAAAATTTAGATTGAATTACAAGGCTTGTCTGTATATAATTATTGCATCATTACTTTAATAAGAGAGTTATATAATGGGATTATTCTCACGGAATAAACCTAAAATAAAAATTCAAACGACTAAAAAAGATGGTTATAGTGGTTGGTTAAAGTGCACACACTGTAATGAACTGATCCACGCTAATGAATTGCAGCAAAACATGAATTGCTGCCCTAAATGCGAATACCATTATCGCTTGACTACTCAAGAGCGTATCAAGAGCCTTGCTGACGAAAATACCTTCCATGAATTGTTTACAGATCTTGAACCTGTCGACCCTCTAAATTTCATCGACACAGAGTCTTATGCAAAGCGTTTAGTCCAAGCTAAAGAAAAATCAGGTCATTCGGATGCAGCCATCGTGGGTACCTGTGCTCTCCAAGGGAAATCGATTGCCCTAGGAATTTTAGATTTCAATTTCATGGCAGGATCTATGGGGTCAGTGGTGGGAGAAAAATTAACCCTGTTGATTGAACACGCTCTGCAGAAAAAGCTCCCTCTAGTCATCATTTCCACTTCAGGTGGAGCTCGCATGCAAGAATCCATTCTCTCCTTAATGCAGATGGCCAAAACTTCAGCGGCTCTCGCGAAACTGCACGAAGCCAGAATCCCTTATATTTCCGTACTGACTAATCCCACAACAGGTGGAGTCACGGCTTCCTTTGCTTCCTTGGGAGATATAATCATCGCAGAACCTAACGCCTTGATTTGTTTTGCCGGACCTCGCGTCATTGAACAAGTGATTGGTCAACAGCTTCCTCCGGGCGCACAAAAATCTGAATTTCTTTTAGAACACGGAATGGTTGATTGTATTACCAATAGAAAAGAGTTAAAGCAAAAAATTTCCGATCTTCTTATCTTCCTAACGGATAACCATGAAGTAACCCTTAAAGAAGACATTCTTTCACAACTCATCCAAAATGTAGGTAAAGCCTCATGACTTCACAGGATACAACGATTCAAATCCCCGTTCTTTCTAATGAAGGAGATAATCTTCCTACTTATGCTTCACAGGGAGCTGCAGGGGCCGATGTGAAAGCGTACCTAAAAGAACCTTTGATGATCCCCGCAGGAGGCTCTGCCTTAATTCCCACAGGATTACGTGTGGCCATCCCCCATGGATATGAAATACAAGTAAGACCCAGAAGCGGCTTAGCCCTGAAAAATCAAGTAACCGTTCTCAATACCCCAGGAACGATTGATTCAGATTACCGGGGAGAAATAGGCGTGATCCTGATTAATCATGGCAAACAAGATTTTACAGTGACACCGGGCATGCGTATTGCGCAACTCGTTTTAGCACCCGTTGTTTTAGGTCATTTTATCCCGGCAACTGAACTGTCAGAGACAGTGCGGGGCGCCGGTGGATTTGGCCACACAGGAAGTCACTAATTTTATCATGATTAAGATTTCCAAGTACTTGAAACAAAATCTTATCTCTTTTCTCTCTGCAAACAATCGCGACAATGCCCTACATGCCATGATAGAAAATCTTTATCAAGAAGGCGTGTTGCATGACAAGGAAACCTTTTATCAAGCTATTCTGGAAAGGGAAAAAGTCGTTTCTACAGGAATTGGGATGGGCGTGGCCATTCCACATGCCAAACTCAGCGGTTATGAAAGTTTTTTTATTGCCATTGGAATCCTTCCCAAAGGTGTCGACTGGAAATCTTTAGATGGAAGTCCAGTACGCATTATTATCATGATTGGAGGTCCTGATGACAAACAAACAGAATACCTCCAAATCCTATCTGGACTCACATCAGCCATTAAAGATGAAGATAGAAGAAGAAAAATGTTAACATTGAATTCACAAGAAGCTATCATGGCGTTGTTTAAAGGATTTTAATTTCCGGGGGAATGATGGATTTGAAAATCAATGATGTAGCCGACTTGTTAAATGTTTCCGAAAAAACAATAAACCGCTGGTTGACAGAGGGAAAAATACCTTCCTATCAAATCAATCAACAGTATCTATTCAATCGTAACGAAATTGAAGACTGGGTGATGAATCAAAAAATCCCCGACGTTTCACCTGAACGAGCCACCACCACTATTCTAGATAACGCTCCTCTCAAAGGCGGCGTGAAGCAATTTAGCTTATATAGAGCTCTCCATAAAGGAGATGTTTTGGTGAACGTTCCAGGCAAAAACAAAGAAGAAGTGATCCGCAATACCATGCAGAAAGTGGCTAAACATTTGAATTTAGACCCTTATGGGATCTCCGAACTTTTGCTTGATCGAGAAAGACTTATGCCAACTGCCTTAAATAACGGCTTAGGTATTCCACATACACGTGATTTTTTATTGAATGCTCATTATGATGTCGTATTAGTGGCCTATCCTGAAAAAGCGATAGAGTACGGAGCCTTAGACGGCCAACCGGTGCATACGCTTTTCTTTTTATTTGCTTGCGATGACAAACGTCATCTTCATCTTTTAGCTAAAATCGCGCATTTAACAAGCCAGCCCTCAACGCTCCAGTTTTTACAAACAAAACCGGATAAAGATGAATTGTTGAATTACATTAAAACTTTTGAATCCTCTATTCAGTAAAAGATTCAACAAAAGCTCCCCCCTCAGAAAGATCTAAACTGATGGGGGATTTTTCTATAGCAAACTATCTAACGCTTTTAGTAGAGCTTCTGAGTAGGGTTGGTAGTTGTTCATAAGGTCTTCATCTGTCATTTCATACACAAAGTCTGGGGTCACGCCTAAATTTTCAAGGGGCTGTTGATTCGTACGATAAGCAATAGACCCTGTGTAAGAAAATCCCTTGATCCCAAATAAATTAGGGTATTCATGATTCAATACGTAGCCTCCAGCCCCAGCTGTCTTCGAACCAAAAATTTTTGCTCGCCCATTGTCTTGTAAAATAGCTGGAAAAAAGTCTGCACACGAAAAATCTAAAGCGTTGACTAAAACTAGTATAGGTTTAGTGTAACGCACCTCGGGGTGAGGTTTAACGGAAGAAATACCATAATAGTATAGAGGGGCCGTAAAAATTCTTCCGCTATTCCACTCCTGTATAATATTCTTAAAGTAAGCGATTAAGGCGGAAGAATCCTCCTTAGAAATCGAATATCCAGCCATGCCTTGTTCCCAAGCTTCTAAATATTCTTCAGGAGAATCTAGAATATCCAAAGCCTCGGACACATCCTGCTGAGTAATCGTAATTCTTTCTAAGGGCAATTCTAACGGCTGATCTGTTAACATCGAAAGCAGTGCAAACAAATAAACGACCATTCCGCCCGGATTGTTTAACTGATCAATCACTAAAGCATCTGTCTCCTGTTGAAAAAAGCGCATCACTTTTTCAAAATCTCTATATTCATATCCAAAGACAGCATACGTGGGAATACGGACATATCCAATCTTTTTACCTTTCCATTGAAAAATATAACTGTAATGATGGGAATGTGAATCTTCCCAAATAAGAGGGCCAAGAGGAGGAACGAAACTTTTGTGCTGCCCCAGAATAAAAAAATCTGTATCTGCATGGGAGCCTTTGAAGGCTTTTTTCACACTTTTTTGTGCCCTTAACATTTGGGGATAGATAGGGGTAACCTTCTCTGCTTTAAAAAATTTAAATTCTTTCCGCGCCTTATTTTTTTTATGTTGAATCTTTGCAGCTATTGAAGGAAAGTCATTTTTGATTTCTTCAGGCACATAGATCCATTCCGGCACATAAGTATCAATAGCTTCGGAATTTTGATGTTTTATGCGGATTTCTATAGGGCCTTCTTCCACAGAATGCCCCATTTCCGCAAGACGCAACGTTAAATATTGCTCAGCCAACATTTGATCTGTTCCGTTGGTCTCATTCCCATAAATCTTTTGGCAAAAATCCTGTACATAAGCTTCAGCAGATACGCCGTTTAAAGAAATCACCTCATCGCCAACTCGCGCATTTTTTAGGAAACGGATCATTTCTGGATCCAATTCTATATCTCCCACCTCACCCGGTAGCCACGCTATAAAGTACCTTCCCTTAGCTCCGTGTAGGCGAAAAGGAAGAATAGACATTTCCGTGGCATAAAAGTTAACCATCACATGGTAATCTTTCATGGAATGAAAAAAACTTAATAATAACTTTTGGTAATCACGGATCGATAAATCCTGCTGTTGAATCAAGCTCTTGACCCTTTCGACTTCCCTAGATAAGTCCCATCCCGCATATTCTTTTTTCCATTCAGCAGGAGCATACTTTACTTGGAAAACATTTTGAATCGCCTCTATGTCGTTAAACATTCTTTTATTATCCTGAACAGCTTGAACCACAGGCTTTAAAGAAATACATATAAAAAGAACCAGTCCTATCAACCGATGCGTGATCATTAAAATTCCTCTTTAGATGAAAGTAAACCGCAAGGATTTCCAATAGTCATTTTCCGTTAGTCTGAAATCACTTGAGTAAAACAAATTAACAAATCATTGTTAATATCTAATTAAGAATTTAAAAATTCTCATTTATAATAATACATAATTCGATTCAAGTATTCTACAAATCCAGAAAAATTCTGCGTATAGTCTTCCGCAGAGAATGTATAGGGAAAATCAGGGCTTACCCCCAGATTTTCCAGGGGATCCCCGTTAGCACGGGAGATGATAGACCCTGTTAGAGTAAAGTCAGCAACGCCAAATCGATTAGAATATTTTTTAGCCAGGACATACCCACCTGCTCCAGCGGAGCGGGTCCCTAAAATTTTTGCCCGTTTATTTTCTTGTAAGATGGCCGGAAATAGATCTGCACAAGAGATGCTTAAGCTATTGACGAGGACAAGAAGCGGCTTGGTATAATGCGTCTTGGGATTAGGATAAATATACTCTAATCCCTCTAGAGGATAGAGATCCGTAAGATATTTTCCTTTTTTAAACTGATCTTTAATAAAGCGTGCATGCTTCAACACACAATTCACAAATTGTTTATCGACGTTAAAACCACAAATATCCTCCCCAATAAGGCCTTTGGCCTCATGGTCAGTTGTGACTTCTTCTAAAAGTTGCATATCCTCTAAACATAAGAAAATCTCTTCCTGAGTAATCGCCATTTTTTCCCTTAAATTCATTAAGGGTTTATCAGATAACATGGAGAGTAATGCATAAGTGTAGAAGGCAAAACCTCCGGGATTATTCATCACGTCAATAATGAGGGCATGCGTGCTCGCCTCCATCATGGCAATCAGATGACGAAATTGGTCCACCTCATGTCTGCCTCCCATAAAATCAGATATCCGGATATATCCTACGCTTTTACAACCCTTTAGTGAATAAATGTAGGCCTCAAATTCAGGAGAATTAGATTTCCACAGTATCTCTCCTAAAGGTGGAAAAAGACTTTTTTTCCCACCCAATAATTGAGTTTCATAATTTTTTGCATAAGACTTTAGGCGTGTAAATAAGGGTAGAGCCCGGCATCTGTGGAAAATAGGGGATTCTGCGAGAGTTGAACGAAAGGGATTTTTAATACCGGGAAATTCATTTTCAATCTCTTCTGGAACATAGTACCATTCGACTAAACACGTTTCTGGATTTTCCTGATGAGGTTTTTTGTAGAGAACCTCTGTAGTCCCCTGTGGTACGTTGTTTATACAGTTTCCTTCTCTCAATGTTAACAACATTTCACTGAGTCGATGGTAACTCTCCGCATCACAAAAACCGTAGCTAGCCCGATGAATCTCACGAATGATTTCAGCTGCAGATCTGCCATCGAAAGCTAAAATTTCATCCCCTTTTTCAAGAGGCACCCCTTGCATTTTTTTCCATTCCTCATCAATCCAAACCACAAAATACCGTTGATCTACTCCTTGAACTAAAAAAGGCAGGATCGCAAATTCTGTGGAATAAAAGCTTACACCAACATGAAGATCCTGGGTGGAATTAAACAGATCTCTTAGGATTTGTTGGTACTGCTGAAGATTTATGGGTTTTTCTCTAATCTCTTGTTTGGCATGCTCGATAGCTGCTTCAAGACTCCAATTAAAGAGTTTTTTCTTCCATTCTGCAGGTGCATAGTAGATTTCAAATTCATTTTTAATGATTTCTAAATCAGTGGCCATCCGTTGTGGATTAGAAAAAGTAAAGGTCTGAAAAAAAAGATGGGAGATTATTAAAAATAAAAAAATGAAATTCTTAAACATATTATCCTCGAGAATAAATCGGATATCATAGGTCAGATGGATTTTGAACGAAAGATTTTTGTATCAAAAGACCTGTGAAGAAAAAGGCCCCCTTTAGAAAGGGGGCCTTTGTGAGATTTTAAACCCAACGCATGCGTGGATTTTAGGGGCAAGTTAGGTTTTAAGTGGCTGAACCTGCAGAACTCGTAGTCTTCTTATCTACAGGTTTTTTATGTAAAGGGATCAACTCCTCTTCATTAATGATGAGATGCTCGCCATCCGCAGTGACCAAACAACGACACCCTTGATCAGGATGCATCAACAATTTTTCCGCTAATGGATCTTCTAAGTACTGTTCGATCGTACGTCTTAACGGACGAGCTCCCATCTCGGGTTGAAAACCTTTTTCCACCAGGAAATTTTTAGCCTTGTCATCAAGCGTAATATACACTTCACGTCTCTGAAGACGATTTTGCATTTTCTTAATTTCAATCTCAATGACTTGTAGTAAAGCTTCTTTATTGAGCGGACGGAAAATGATCATATCATTGAGTCTATTAATAAATTCAGGTTTAAACTGTTTTTTAACAGCTCCCTCAATCTTATCTTTAATATGCTCATAATCGAGTGATCCTTCTTGTGCTCCAAAGCCCACTTCTGTAGATTTTTTGATTAAATCAGCCCCGAGGTTAGATGTAAGAATGATAATCGTATTGCGAAAATCTATCTTACGGCCAAAAGAATCCGTTAAACGCCCTTCTTCCAGGATTTGTAAAAGCAGGTCCATCACATCTGGATGGGCTTTTTCTATCTCATCAAAGAGTACAACAGAATAAGGACGCTGACGCACCTGCTCAGTCAATTGTCCACCTTCTTCATGTCCAACATATCCTGGAGGTGATCCTGTCATACGACTGACAGCAAATTTCTCCATATATTCGGACATGTCAACTTGGATGAGAGCATCCTCTCCCCCGAACATATTAATGGCTAATAAACGCGCCAGGAGCGTTTTACCTACCCCAGTAGGTCCTAGGAAAAGAAAGGCACCAATCGGTCTATTGGGGTCTTTTATATCTGCACGACTGCGACGTATGGCCCGACAAACAGTCTTCAAGGCTTCATCTTGGCCTATGATACTTCCTTTTAAAATTTCTTCCATCTTGAGAACTTTTTGAGTTTCCCCTTCTGTCAAGCGACTAATTGGAATCCCTGTCTGCCTAGCAACAACTTGAGCCACATCTTCGTCTTCAACGATCACTTCATGCTCTTCTTTATTAACTTCCCATTGGGAACGTATCTGTTGCAATTGCTCACGCAAGGTCTTTTCTTTATCGCGCAACTTAGCAGCCTTCTCATACTCTTGTTTACCAATCGCTTCTTCCTTGGCTAAACGTGTCTCTTCGATTTCAGCCTCATATTTACTGATATCCTGCGGCTGATTCATCATCGCGATGCGCATCTTGGCACCCGCTTCATCTAATAAGTCAATCGCTTTATCAGGTAAAAAACGTCCATGAATATAACGATCGGATAAGACTGCGGCGGCATGTAAAGCCTGAGGAGTGTAAATACACTTATGGTGATCTTCATATTTAGTTTTTAAGCCAGACAAAATTTCAATCGTATCTTCCACCGAAGGAGGAGCCACCATGATTTTTTGGAAGCGTCTCTCTAGAGCAGCATCTTTTTCAATATGTTTACGATACTCGTCAATGGTAGTTGCCCCGATACACTGAATCTCTCCGCGCGAGAGTGCTGGCTTTAAGATGTTAGAAGCGTCAATAGCACCTTCTGCAGCACCTGCCCCCACAATCGTATGCAACTCATCAATAAATAAAAGAACGTTGCCATTTTTCTTAATTTCATCCATGACAGCTTTGATACGCTCTTCAAACTGTCCGCGGTACTTTGTACCCGCAATCATCAAAGCCAAATCAAGGGCAATTAAACGTTTCTTTCGTAAATTATCAGGAACTTCTCCTTTGACAATCGCTTGTGCGAGCCCCTCCACAATAGCCGTTTTACCGACTCCAGCTTCACCCACAAGCACAGGATTATTTTTACGTCTGCGGCAAAGAATAAGAATCAGACGTTCGACTTCTTGTTTGCGGCCAATGACAGGATCCATTTTGTTTTCACGGCACATCTCAGTCAAATCATGTCCATAAGCTTTTAACGCTGGCATTTTATCCAAGCCACCTCCGCCAGGCGCCCCACTTTTATCATAGGGTTTACCTTGAGAACCTGCTTGTCCACCTGGTGCTCCCGATCCCATAGGAGGTTGAGCACCGCTTGCACCAATGGGAGGCAATTGTAAATTAAAGGTCTCGAGTTCTTTTAAGACCTCTTTTCGGACTTCTTTTAGGTTTACATTTAAATTCTCTAAAACTTGGGCAGCAACACCATCTGTTTGACGCAACAATCCTAATAGTAAGTGTTCAGTCCCTACATAATTGTGATTTAAATTTGCCGCCTCTTCGTTGGCAAACTCAAAAACTTTTTTCACTTTACCTGTAAGAGCAGGATCCCCATACACTTGAATCTCTGGACCATATCCGACAAGTTTTTCTACTTCATTGCGTACTGTCTCAAAGTCAATATTAAGATTACGCAATACATTAACCGCCACTCCCTGGCCTAGCTTCAGTAATCCCAATAAGACATGTTCAGTTCCCAGATAATTGTGGTTCAATCGCTGAGCTTCTTTTTTAGCGAGTTTAATGACCTGCTTTGCGCGGTTTGTAAATTTGTCAAACATATCCATCTCGTAGTTAAATCCTCAATGTTTTAACTGTATTCCTCCCCCCCTATTTTTTGCAACCCCACTGGAGTAGATCTCACGAATATATCCATCCAGAATTCAGTATTAAACACATGAAGGCGGTTTATAATATTGAAGTTTACAATGGATGAATAGTTTAAAAAAAACTTCCTCTCGTGGCAATATCTGGGCGTCCTATCTCCGAAGGGATCTGAATTTCAATTCAGAACCTTCGATATAAACTTTAATTTTATTATTAGATACAAACATAAACGACTATTAGATACAAACACTAACGACAAATACAACTATGACATTTCAATTAGATCCAACAACTTTTCAAGAAATTATCCATAACAATCCCACCTTATTAAATAATCAATCTTTATTTGTAGAAATGGAAAAAGAGATCGTTCATCACAAGATTTACAGCGTGACAGTCGGAATCTTACAAAAAATCAACCTAAAAGATGCAGGCGGAGATAAAGGGTATGTTCTCTCCTTTCGTACATTAAATGACGATCAAAAGCTATTACTCTCAACAGCTTGTGATATCATTCAAAAAAAGTTCACCATTTCATATCAAATTTTGCTTGGAACACATTACTGCTTCGCTTGGGGAGAAAAAAATTATAGGCAGGAGCGCGTGATTAGATAGTTTTGATTGTTGACCGAATGTCCCAAAGGGATCTTCCTATGCGAGTTATAGGCAACATCTACAGCAAATGATATGAAAAATAAAAAGGAGAGGGCGTAGGCCCTCTTTTTTAATAATAACCTATCATGATTTCGCATCCTTGAGATTTGCCCAAACGACTGGTTTACCAATCCTCTCGACGACCAAAGGGAACGTAAATAATTAGGATTTTTAAAGGAAAGGACTCCCATAACATTTTTATTTTTTCCTTATCATTTTCCTGGCAAGAAATGTTTAGTTCTTCAAGATTGCAACCTAAATGAACTCTCTCCCTTAGGCGACTGACGCTTAACCAGAATTTATTGGATAATTCGATTTGTCCTATATTCAGTTTTCTCAAAAAGCTAAAATTTTCAAAATCAAATATCGTTATGACACCTTCTTCCCCGATGCTCGTTCCAGAAAGACCAAGTTCAGCTAGTTTGGGCTTTTCTTTGAGGATGAGCTTGAGCCCCCAGCTGTCTAACTCTTTATTATTATCCAGATGTAATCCTGAAAGACGAGAAATGAGGAGAGCAATTTTTTCAATTCCTCGAGAGGAAATGTTATTATCCGCTAATTTAAGAACCCTTAATTTAGAGTTTTCTAATGGAGTCACCTGTAGTAAAGTTTTATCCGTTAAGTGGTTATGACTTAAATCCAGCTGAGTTAATGCATGTTGAGACAATTTTAATATTTTTTCTAAAGCTTCCCGATTCATCTGATTTTCGCTAAGATCTAATATTTTTAAATCCTGCAGAGTATCTAAGTTGTTTGCAAAGGAGACGATTTGATTATTTCTTAAATACAACTCTTCTAATTTAAATTTCGCCTCAGCAATGGCTTGAAGTCCCCTAGATGCCATTTGATTGTGAGAAAAGTCCAGGACCTTCAGATTAATCAGGGTGGAAGATTGACAAATGCATGCAAAGCCTGAATTCCCCAATTCATTGCCCACCAGTTTCAGACTGATTAAAGTCTTTAAAGGAGCTTTTGCTATGGCCTTTACTCCTGGAAGTTTGATTGAGCCAGGCCTGAATTCAAGCCTTTTTAAATGAGAAAGCTTAGACTCCTCTGCTAATTTCGCGAGGATGACAGCATGAGTATCAGCTATTTTTACTTCTCTAGGAAAAAGACCTAACTTTATGTGTTCAAGATGAGGACAAGACGTGATGATCTCTTGGAGATCACGAAGGCTACATTTTCCCCCGATCAAGCCAAGATATCTTAAACCTTCTCCGTGTTGCTTTAGAAGAAACTTCATATGTTTCAACTTCACATCTGGATGGTCTAATGCAATTTTATGCGTATTGATATGTCTGATGATTTCCAAACCTGCTAAAAAATTAAATTCTTTAGAGACTGTCTCGATTTTTACTAAATTTCTGTAGTCCATTTTAGAAACTATAGAACTCGTGATTTCAAGAGGTAAATCATTCCACGCAAAAGGTATCCTATCTCTAATTTTTTCAGATAAATGCTGAAAACCAGCTTGATAAAGATTTAACTGGAAATGATTTAAATGATTTTGAATCTCTTCGCTACCATTCACTAACTTTAATTTTTTAACTAAGTTTGCCACTTTGCTATTAAGCTCTATAGGATCTGTATTTGACGCAAGAGTTTCGACAATCTTTTTAATTTCTGCACTGATCGATTGTTGTTCCTCTAAACAATGAAGAGCGGTGTGAGTTGTTTTAGATTCTGAATCTTGCGATACCTTTTGAGAACTGTTAGCTTGCCCTAGAGATAGGCTCTCATTTTCAGGTCTAAGGGTTCTTTGGGTATGTGGATTAAAGTTCATAAAAATCTATTAAAAAAATTAAAATTAAATAGATTAGAAACAAAAAGATCTATAAAAAAAATGCTCCCCCTCTCAACTTCAGTAATAAGGATAGAATAATTCTGTGATTGAAACTATAGATACTCATCCAAATTGAACGGATTCATTGTGCATGAAATAAATATAACAGAGCTCTTATTCAAATCGCAGGTTAAAACAACTCGTTAACATCTATATATTGAACACGTACATTTACGCTTTAAGAGCTATTATAAAATTAGTCACTACCGCTTGTATGGGAGAAAAGAATAAAGGACATAAGCACGAGATTAGATAGTAGGGAACCTAAATGAAAATAGGGGAGATTTCTCCCCTATTTAATTAATTTTCCAACATTCTTGTAATTTCACAACCGTAAGGTAAACCCAAATTATCGATTAGCTCCCAAGCGTCATTCCCTAAGAGCTTCTCCAATGGAATGAAAATTCCTAACCTTTTTAATGGAAAGGACTCTAGCAAGCTCCTGATTTTTTCTTGATCATCCTCAGGGTAGGAAAGCTCTAGCTCCTCAAGATTAGACCCTAAACGCACTTGTTTAAAATTTAATCCTCCTACATAGGCCCAGAAATTATTGGATAATTCAATTTTTCCTATATTCAGTTTTCTCAAAAAGCTAAAATTTTCAAAATCGAATATCTTTATAACACCTTCTTCCCCAATACTCGTTCCAGAAAGACAGAGTTCAGCTAGTTTGGGCTTTTCTTTGAGAATGAGCTTTAGCCCCCAGCTGTCTAGTTCTTTATTATTATCCAGATATAATCCAGTAAGATGAGGAATGAGAGGAATGATTTTTTCAATTCCTCGAAAGGAAATGTTGTTGTCCGCTAAATTAAGAACCTTTAATTTAGAGTTTTCTAATTGAGCCACCTGCGGTAAATTTTCATCCGTTAATTGGTTATGACTTAAATTCAATCGAGTTAATGCATGTTCAGACAATTTTAATATTGTTTCTAAAGCTTCCGCATTCATCTGATTTTCGCTAAGATCTAATATTTTTAAATCCTGCAGATTATCTAAGTTGTTTGCAAAGGAGACAATTTGATTACTTCTTAAATACAACTCTTCTAATTTAAATTTCGCCTCAGCAATGGCATGAAGTCCTTCAGGTGTCATTTGATTGTGAGAAAAGTCCAGGACCTTCAGATTAATCAGGCTGGAAGATTGACAAATGCATGCAAAACCTTCGTCCCCTAAATCACTGCCCACAAGTTTGAGGCTGATCAAGGAATTTAAAGATGATTCCGCAATAGCTTTCACTCCTTTAAGCCCTATAGAACCAGGTAGAAATTCAAGTTTTTTTAGCTGGGAAAGCTTAGACTCCCCTGCAAATTTCGCGAGGATAACAGCATGAACATCTGCTAAGCTCTTGAGTCTGGAAAAAAAACCTAGTGTAATCTCTTCAAGATTAGGACAAGATTCAATTATATCAGCTAATTCAGGAAGGGTACATTCTCCGCTGATCAATCCAAGATATGTTAGATGTGCGCCATGATTTTTTAGGGCCCTCTTTATCGAAGGAAAAGCTCTACCAGAGAGGTCTATTTTATTATTATTAATACGCTTAATTATTTCTAAATCCACCACAACTCTAAATTCTTTGGAGGAGGGGGGTATTTTTAATAATTCCTCGAAGGACAACTGGGGCAGAATCTTAATTATTTCTAAATCCACCACCTCTCTAAATTCTTTGGAGGAGGGGGGTATTTTTAATAATTCCTCAAAGGACATCTGGGACAGAATATAGTGCTGCATTTCTGGAGGTAAATCGTCCCACGCAAAAGGCACTCTATCTCTAATCTTTTCAGATAAATCCTTAAAACCCTCTTTATAAAGATCTAACTGCAAATGATTTAAATTCTTTTGAATCTCTTCGTTTACATTTATTGAATTTAATTTTTTAACGAGGCATTCCACCTTGCCTGCAAGCTCTGTACGATTTGTCTCGGGCGAAAGATTAGCCACGATATTTTTTATTTCTACACAGATCGATTCTTGTGGCTCCTCTAAACAATGGAGAGCGATTTGAGTTGTTTTAGATTCTGAATCTTGGGATACCTTTTGAGAACTATTAGCTTGCCCTAGAGATAGGCTATTATTTTCATTCTCCAGCCCAATCGTTCTTTGTGTATTTGCATGGGGATTAACATTCATAAAAAACCTTGTAACATTTAAAATTTAGTAAAAGTATAATATGCAAACCATGTGTTTAAATTAATTAAAATAATTATTAAGAAATAATAAATACTACTTTTTTAATTATACTCAATTTCACATCCTAGACTTTTGCCAAATTTAACTAAATCATCTTCACTTGCTTCTCCCTCATCAGCAGATTCAGATGAAGTCGTCATTCTTTTTAGTTGTTTCAAGGATTTGAGTAGCGCCATAGTTCCCTCTATATCCAGGGGATTATCGGAAACATCTATTTCTTTAAGATCAGAGAATAGAGGGGATTGCGCGATCTTCAGAGCATCTGAATTTTGGAGATTGTTATCGCAAATCTCCAAGATTTCTAAATGGCTTTCCAACTGTTTAAACGTGCTAATCGCATTGAAGAATTCACTAGATAAATGGTTGCCGCCCAGGGCAAGTTTTCGTATATGCCTGAAATTTTCAAAATTAAATATTTTCTTAGCCCCTTCATCTCCAATGTCAGTATAGGAAAGTTCAAGTTCTTCCAACTTAGGTTGGGCTTGAAGAATCAGTTTCAAACCTTCAAGGCCTATTTTGTTATGATCCAAACGTAAAAAAGAAAGTTGAGAGATGAGCGAGAGTATTTTTTCAACACCTAAATAGGTGATGTTATTGTGTGATAAATCCAGCTCCTTCAATGTAAAGTTTTGAGAATGAGTCACGGATGGGATGTTCTTATCGTCTAATTGATTATGACTCAAATTTAAAAGAGTTAATGCACTCTTGGACAAATCAAAAATTCCCTCTAAATTTCCGAAAGAAATACGATTTTCACTTAAGTTTAAAATTTTTATATTGATTTGATTCTTTAAATTGTTTGGAATAGAGGTGATTTGATTATCCCCCAGATATAATTCTGATAATTTGAATTTCTCTGAGATAGCTTCTAATCCCTTGGATGTTATTCTATTGGATGAAAAGTCAAGCACTCTTAATTTGACTAGATTTGGGGAGTTGCAAATATAATCGACAGCCTGATCATCCAAATCATTCCGAGATAGCTTTAGACCGATTAATGCATTTAAAGGAGCCTGTCCGATGGCCTTTACTCCCTCAAGGCCAATAGAGCGATGCGTAAGTTCTAGGTTTTTTAAGTAAGGGAGCTTAGAAGCTTTTAATAATTCAGCCAGTTTCAAGGCAAAAGCGTCGTCAAATTGTTGAGTATTGAGCATGGTTCCATTCACTTTTAGATATAGATGATTGCAACCCTGCAGCTTAATATGCTCCAGATTTGGGCAGGCTTCTACCAAGTTTACAAACTCCCCCACATCTTTCATTAATTGTAATTCTAAATATTTTAAATTCTTACCATGGTTTTTTAATGAGGCCTTTATATAGGTAAAAGGTATCCCATTCTCTTCTATATTTAAATTTAATGCTATTATATCATCATTGGTTAATGGTATTTGATGATCGTTAATAAGCTTAATTTTTGCAAAATCGGATAAATTTTTAAAAATTTTGCTTACTTGCTGTGTTTTTGCAAGATCTTTGAAATCCAATTTGGAAAAAATATCTTTTTGCATATCTAATGGTAAGCTTACCCATTGAATAGGGTCTTTTTGCTCCATGTCTAAAGAAGTCAGCACTACCTTTAGCAAAGTTGTTTTAGTTTCTTTCGGAATTTTTAAAAGCTTTTCTTTTAAATTTAATGTGGACTCTTGCTTAGCCTCTTCTATTTTTTCAAACTGAGAAGTCACTTTTGCTTGCTTGGTGATGGGGCTCTCTTTTTCCCCCTCCACTTCATTAAATTTTCTTTTATATGCATGCACATTTGAATTAAAATTTATATTCATAAAACCGATAATTTAATTTTAAAACAGTAACATTATACAATAATAAAATTAAAAAACCAATAAATACAAAACTATAAATAATTAATTAAAAAATTTACTAATAAAACGAATTTACAAGAAGCTTTTAGCTATTGAGGCCACGTAACTTGGCCCTCCAGCCCGGAGGTATAGGTTATCCTACGTACAGATTTTATGGACTTACAGTGGAAGAGAGTGTACAACTAAAATGATAAGCGTTTGAAATACAATCATTTACAGATACTCCATCAAAGGCACTGCCTAAAAGATGAAAATGCGGTGATAGTGCCTGCATGCGTTCTCGGATTCCCCGCTTTAGATGAGTATGCCCTACTAAATATTGAGGAATCGCTTGTTTCGCTAGATGAACATCCACGACATCGGGTTCAACGGTTAGATTCAAGTGCTTTCCTAAAGCTTTTAATGCTAAGTTTAAAAAATCCCCTTGGGTACGAGAATGAAAATCGATCATATGGCAGCCGCCCAACATGACCGTTATCCGTGTTTCCTCTAAGGACTGATTTTGATCAGGAAACACAGAAGAATCCCAAACGACACCCAAAATATCTTCTCTTTCTTTGGAGGGGACCAGATAACCGAATCCTTGATGAGGTAATACCTTTTTTTTATAGCCCAGGTTGACTACGGCGACGGAGGTAGCAGGTATTTGATCAAGCAGCTTCGATAACTGGGGGTCATGCTCTTGCATCAGGAGAGATAAGCGATGTGCAGGTAAGGTGGAATACACTTCATCCATCCAGAATTGTCTACCATCCTTTAAATAAAGATCGATCCCGTCTGAAGAAAACTTTAAACGCACCACTTCATGTTCTTTAAAAATATGCTCTTCTAACCTTTCGGCCAGGACATCCGTTAAAGTCTGCATCCCTTTCTTGAAAGAAAACAAGGGGGCTTTTTGTATTTGTCGAATAAATGCGCTACTTTCGACACTTTTAGAACGACGTCCTAACCAAAAGCCTTTGGTTAAAGATCCATACTGCCGTTCCCATTGAAAAAGGTTTGCGAAGCAAGCTTTCATTGAAAGTTCTCTCGTATGGCCTGCATATATGCCTGAAATGAGTGGATCCACAAACGTATCTGTTAACTCCTGTCCCAAACGTCTAACGAAAAAGTTATTCACAGATTCATCTTCTGAAATTCCTTGGGGTCTGCTCCACTCTTTCAATAGAGGATAAACGAATTTACGCGTCAAAGAAGAGCTTAAAAAGCCAAAAATACTTGAAGGCAGTTTATGCAGCTTTTGATGAAGATATAAAAAGCGAAAGTGGGCAGAAGGATGGCCAAGAATCACTTGTGATTCTAATCCGAGTTCTTGAATGAGTTCTAGAGTCGCATTCCCGTTTCCGCGTGTGCGGCAGCTACGGGGGCCTTTTTCAAATAAAAAACCCTCTTTTGTGGTTGTTTGTATCCATCCACCCACTCTAGAGGCTTTTTCTAGCAAAAGGATATTGGCTGTGTGCGATTGTTTTTTAAGAAACCATAGAAGAGCTAAACCTGAAATTCCTCCGCCTAAGATCGCCATATTTTTTTGTTTCATTTAGAAAAAACCTCCACATAAAGCGTCTCTATTTAACACTTAAATGCTAATGTGATTTTTGACCGTTTCCACTAACGTTTTTACAGCATCATAAGGAGTTCCCGGTTTGATGCCATGTCCTAAGTTAAAAATAAAGGCTGGATCTCCATGCATACTATTTAATAATTGAATGACATCATGCTCAATCTTGCCTCGGGGAGCAAAAAGGATATCGGGATCTAAATTTCCTTGTAGAGCGACATTAAAAGGCACCACACGACGCATACTTGCAAGATCACAATTCCAGTCCAGGCTAATCCCTTGCGATCCGGCTTCGACAAGTTTTGAAGCAAAAACAGAAGAGCCTCGGCAATAAAGGATGATAGGAATGTTATACGTTTTTCCTATCTCCACTAACTCCTTCATGTAAGCAAAAGAGAACTCCTCAAATTGGCTCCAACTAAGATGATTCGCCCATGAATCAAAGATTTGGATCACATCCACCCCAGCTTCAATTTGTAACTCGATATACTGCTTTGTCGCTAAGGCTATTTTACGTAGTAAGGCATGAAAACTTTCGGGATCTCGGAGCAACCACTCTTTAGTTTTTAAAAGATCCCGGCTACTCCCCCCTTCAATCATGTAGCTAGCAACCGTAAATGGTGCTCCACAAAATCCTAATAAAGGAACCTTTAAATCTAATTTCAACAACCGGATCCCTGCCGCCACATAAGCGAGCTTATCCTGTACATCAAAAGAGGGCAAGTTTTCAATATCCTTAGTAGTTTGTATGGGACGGGCAATCACAGGACCTTTCCCCTCATCAAAAGAAAGTCCTACATCAAAGGCTTCGGGCACGACAAGAATATCTGAAAATAAGATAGCAGCATCAAGATCAAAAGCTTTAAGAGGAAGTTGAGTGACTTCGACAATAAGATCAGGATGATGGCACATTTCTAAAAATGAATGACGCGCTCGTATCGCTCGGTACTCTGGCATGTACCTTCCGGCTTGACGCATCAGCCAAACAGGCGGACGTCCCTGATTTTCTCCACGCAAGGCAAGCAGCACTTTATTATTAACAAGAGTTTTTGTTAGTATTGTCATGGTGACCTTTGGGAGTTACGTTCTTCAAATCGATTAAATACCCCAAGAAGTTTGATTAAACTTCCTGGGAGAAGGCTGATATCTTATTGAACAATTTTATGTAGAATTGCGTCGACGTTAAATCCAAATTCTTGGGCGAGGTCAGACGCGGGAGCCGAGGCACCAAAGCTGTGCATGCTGATCGCAATGCCGTCTAATCCAATGTATTTATGCCAGCCCAATTCTACCCCAGCTTCAATACTCACACGGATCCCAATATCCCCGCCTAAAACGGATTCTTTGTAAGAAGAATCTTGGCTATCATAAAGCTCCCAGCAAGGCATAGAAACAACACGGACATGCTTCCCTAATTTTTCTAAAGCAGTCGCTACGTCGATTGCTAAATGGAGTTCCGAACCTGTGGCTAATAATGTATAGTCCGGTTTACCTTTCTCTTTCTTCAGAATATATCCTCCTCTCCCTACACCTTCGGCAAATGAAAAGTTTTTCGTTTCAGGAATCTCCGGTAAATTTTGTCTTGTAAGGGCAATGGCCGAAGGTCCTTTAAATTGCAAGGCTGCAATCCAAGTCATTTTCACTTCATAGGCATCGCCGGGACGGAAGAAAAGTAATTGCGGAATCGCTCGCAAAGCAGCATATTGTTCAATGGGTTGATGCGTAGGACCATCTTCACCTAAGAAAATGGAATCATGCGTGAATTGATAGATCACATGCGCTTTTTGTAGTGCTGCTAAGCGTATAGCATTACGCATGTAGTCAGAAAAAGTAAGAAATGTTCCTATAAAGGGGAGGATCATCCCTGTTTGAGAAAGGCCAGTGGCGATCGTAGCCATGGCAAATTCACGCACACCATATTTAATATTGCGACCTTGAAAATTTCCAGGATTGATTAAGGGATAGTTTTTCAACGTCGTAAGATCTGACCCCGATAAATCGGCAGATCCTCCAATCAGTTGGGGAAGGAAACTTGCCAACACATTTAAAACCTCTTGAGACGCCTTGCGACCAGCAATGGGGGACTTTATCTCAAGCGCTTTCAGGCGTTCTTCTAAATCTGCAGGGAGTTTTTGTTGAGCCATTTCTTCATAGATATGCAATAAATCCGGATTATTTTGCGCCCACACATTAAATTGTTGACGCCATGTGTTTTCTAAAGCCACATCATCAGAAATCTTCGCTTTAAAAAATTCTTTAACAGTATCTGGAACATAGAATAATGGCTCTTCAGGAATTCCTAAAAGATTTTTTGAGGCCTTAACTTCTTCCACACCCAAAGGAGCACCATGGGCTTTACTTGTTCCTGCTTTATTAGGGGAACCTTTTCCAATGACTGTGTGAGCTATGACCAAACGAGGATGTTTTTGATGTTCACGTATTTTTGAAAACACGCGATGAAGATCATCTAGATCATTCCCATTCACTTCTAAAACTTCCCAGCCATACGCCTGATAACGCTGCTTAGTATTCTCTGTAAAACATTCGCTCGTAGGTCCATCTAAGCAGACATGATTAGAATCATAAATCATAATTAAATTATCAAGTTGCAAGTGTCCTGCTAAGCACGAAGCTTCGGCAGAGACACCTTCCATGAGGTCGCCATCTCCGCATAAACAAAAGACTTTATTACTAAAAATGGGATGAGTTTCTGTATTAAATTTGGACCCTAAAATTTTTAAGCCTAGAGCTTGACCTACTGCATTCCCTACGCCTTGACCCAAGGGTCCTGTGGTCGTTTCTACACCTACCGTATCTAAAGACTCTGGATGACCCGGTGTTTTTGAATGAAGTTGTCTAAAATTTTTCAAATCGTCTAAAGAGAGAGGATAGCCCGTGAGGTGTAAAATGGAATAAAGCAGCATCGAACCGTGTCCTGCAGAGAGAATAAATCGATCCCGATTCGGCCATTTAGCGTCTTTTGGATTATATCGTAGAACATTCCCCCACAAATAAGCGGCTATTTCTGCACATCCCATTGGTAATCCTGGGTGACCCGAATCCGCTTTCTGAACAGCATCCATCGACAATCCCCGGATCGTATTTGCGATTTGCGCCAAGATTTCCTTACGCTCTGAAGATAAAGGGCTTATATCTGATTCTTTATTCTTTTTTGCAGTGCTATTGACTTCTACCATGGACTTGCCTATGTATATGTTTATTTGTTATTTGATCTTCAACTCTAGCCACAATTTAGTAAACAGGCAAGAAAAAATATGCTCCATCCAGTCAAAGCATTTATGAGTCTCAAAGACGATCTGACGCGGAATCCCATCCTGGATCATTTTCAACTTTCCGCGCCCACTTTAATTTTGGTTAAAGGTTTAACAATTGTTCACTGGATGTGGTGGTTTAGAAGAAAAAAAGAGCTCTTGAAGGCTGAAAATATCATTCCGGGAGCCATAGGCGCTTTTGCTGATGTTGCTATAAAAATAGCCCCAGCCCCTGTAGAACAAACCATTCGAGGCATTGCTAAGGTGCTGTTAATCGCCACACGCATTGATGAGTGTTTTCAAAGTATGAAGCAACTCTCTCAAGCATTTAGCCAACTGACTGCCGCTTGTAAAGCAGATTACGCGCCCTTCATTGAACCTCAATGGATTAAAAATCCAGAATCCATAGTCTTTTCTCTTCACACACTCAATGAATGGAACCAACGAGGTAAAAATTTGATTGTATACATGCGACGCATCTATTATTGCCTGTTACATGTATTTGTAAAAACATTTGAAGTGAGCATGCATATGTGGGATATCTATCATGCGTTTCTTTACAGTCATGATGATATGCCTGAAGTTTGTATTAATGGTATGTATTGGTTGAGAAAACTCGAAAAAAATCAGGCACATTTCAACCAACAACTAGAAAAGTATGAGCCTCTGATTCAAAAATTCTTTAATCATATGGGAAATGGGTGGTCAGCTAGAAAACTCACCTTGAAAGCAAAATCTGTTTTAAATGGAACCGCGCGTTTTGTGCGTGCTGCGGATAAAGCGGGAGATGCCTTAGTGGATACTGGCAAGAAAGTAGTCCGCGTCATTCAAGTGAAAAGCAGGCTGTTGGTCCAAGGGCTTTCAAAAAAACAACGTGTACACACTCCTTTTGTATTACGTGAAATGCCTCCTATTGAATGGCCCCATCATCCCTCTTTTCGCCTAGGTAGTTAAACGTGATTAGGACGTAATCAGGGGTTTAAGCTAAAGTCTAAGCTAGAAGGAAAAGTCTTTCTGCGATATAATTTCACTTTTTATATTATCAGGATTTCTTCATGCTTACACAACAAATTCGTCGTCAATTCCTCCAATACTTTAAAGATCGCCAGCATGCCGTGATTGCCTCATCACCGGTCGTTCCCCATGATGATCCCACTCTTTTATTTACTAACGCAGGGATGAATCAATTTAAAGATGTCTTTTTAGGTAACACTGTTCGCGACTATAAGAGAGCCACGACCTCACAAAAATGTATTCGGGTAGGGGGAAAACATAATGATTTAGAGAATGTTGGTCATACAGCGCGCCATCTGACCTTTTTTGAAATGCTGGGGAATTTTTCCTTTGGAGATTATTTCAAAGCTGATGCCATTCAATTTGCATGGGAAGTCTCCACACAAATTTTTGAATTTGAGCCAGAAAGAATATGGCCCAGTGTTTTCAGGGAAGATGATGAAGCTTTCGAACTTTGGAAAAAGTATGTACCCGAAAATAAAATTACCCGTTTAGATGAAAAAGATAACTTTTGGGCCATGGGCGACACAGGTCCTTGCGGGCCCTGCTCCGAGCTGTACTATGATCGTGGGCCTAAGTATGGCACTGCCGAACGTCTCTTAGATGATAAAGAAGGCCATCGTTATCTGGAATTTTGGAATTTGGTTTTTATGCAGTACAACCGTACATCTCCTAACGATGTAGGATTACTCCCCAAGCCATCTATTGATACGGGAGCAGGTCTAGAACGGGTGATTAGCCTCAAAATGAATGTAGAATCGGTTTTCGAAACTGATGTTCTGCGTAGCTTAATTGCCCAAGTAGAGCAAGTTTCAGGGGTTTCTTATCATTCGACTGACCCTCTATTAGCCCCCGCATTTCGCGTCATCGTTGACCATCTTCGCTGCTTAGCTTTTGCCATCGCCGATGGAGTTCAACCTAGCAATTTAGATCGTGGATACGTCCTACGTAAAGTATTAAGACGCGCTGTGCGTTATGGTCGTATGCTTGGATTGGAAGATCCCTTTTTAGCTAAAATTCTTCCTCGATTAATCGAAACTATGGGTACTGATTACAAAGAACTGCAGAAAGCGCAAAGCCGTATTGCTGAAATCCTTACAGGAGAAGAAGAAGCCTTCTTACGTACACTTAAGAGGGGGGGGAATATTCTCAATCAAGTGATTGAAAAAGCACAAGGGGATCGCAAAGAGATTAGTGGGGATGATGCCTTTAGATTGAAAGACACCTATGGCCTTCCGTTTGAAGAAATACAATTAATTGCTAAAGATTCGAATTTAACAGTAGATATCAAGCGCTATCAAACGTTGGAACAAGAAGCAAAAGAACGTTCAAGAACCTCTCAAAAAACTACGCAACAGGTGGCTTCAGAAAGCTTATATGCCCAATTTGCAGAGCAAAAAGGAGCCACCGAGTTTGTCGGTTATCACTTGTCTCATGCGATTACTAAAGTGGTAGGTCTGATTCACAATGGACAGTTCGTGAATCAATTGCAGGAAGGGCAAGAAGGCATTGTCTTATTGGAAAAAACTCCCTTTTATGCGGAAATGGGTGGTCAAATTGGAGATATTGGAACCATAAAAGGAGATCACAAAACATTTGTGGTTATAGACTGTAAAGCCCCCTATAAAGGGGTGGTAGCTCATGAAGGCAAACTAGAGAAAGGAGCTCTAAATCTGGGAGATACTGTTACGGCAGCCATTGACACGGAAAGACGCCAGAGCATCGCTAACAACCATACGGCTACGCATTTATTACACTGGGCTCTCCATCAAATTTTGGGAGAACACATCAAGCAAGCAGGCTCTGTCGTGGACGCCCAACGTCTACGTTTTGATTTTAGCCACCATAAAGCCTTATCATCCGAAGAAATTCAAAAAATTGAAGACCTGATCAACGCCAAAATTCGTACCAATGAAGAGGTCAGGTGGTATGAAATTCCTTATGAAGAAGCACAAAAAAGGGAAGATATTAAACAGTTCTTTGGAGAAAAATATGCCTCAGTTGTACGGGTCATCGATATCGATTACTCTAAAGAACTATGTGGAGGAACACATACTTCATCTTTAGGGAATATAGGATATTTTCGTATTGCTAAAGAGAGTAGCATTGCCGCTGGTGTACGCCGTATCGAAGCTGTCACAGGCCACGTTGCTGAAGCACTTGCAAGGGAAAGTGATCTCGCTTTAGCGCAAGCTGCTAATCTTTTAAAAACGCAAACGCCAAAACTCAATGAAAGAATTGAAAAACTGCTTGAAGAAAATAAAAATCTTCAAGTGCAATTAAAAAATTTTCAAAAAAATCAATTAGAAGCCTTGGCGCAAACTCTTTTGCAACAAGCAGAAAAGCGTCCTCACGGTATGCTTATAGCGGCAAAGATTCATGCAACGCCCGAAGAATTAAGGCTGTGTGCAGATGACTTAATGAACCGGTTGCAATCAGGGATTATAGTCTTAGCCACCGCGTTAGAGCATACCTGTCAATTCATCGTCAGAGTCAGTGATGATTTAATTAGTCAAGGGTTTAAAGCTGGCGATATTGTAAAAAAGATAGCACCTATGATTGAAGGAAGTGGCGGTGGCAAACCGAATAGTGCCCAAGCGGGGGGGAAAGCTCCTCAAAACATTGAGAAAGCTCTCGCCTATATTCGAGAAATTATCTAGGAATACCTAAAAACACGTATTTGCGATTTGAAAGGAACGTTTCTTTCAAAGCGCAAATCCAAAGAATTTTTTTCTAAGCCGAAACGGCTTGAGCCCAACTTTTAAGATTATTTTTATAAAGATGATCCGTTCCTAGGTAATCAATATCATTATGTGTAAATTCCTCATGGGCAATTTTGTTAATTGCCTCAACATGACCCAGACTATCCCCTAAACGCGCTTGAAAAAGCATAGACTCATCTTTCTTAGCGGTAATGACATGGATCTGATGAGCAATGGGAGTGGTGGTCAGTGCCCGCTTAGAATTCAAATTATTCATATGAATCATTTTTAAAAACCCCTGCACCATTTTAGAAATCCCACGGCTTAAGGTTTTGAATTTAGCTTTTTTTTCTTCGCTCCTATCAATCCCTTTCGCACCACTCGTCCATTCTTGAATTTTATCTCTTGCTACACCTCCCGCATAGTCCGACATAGAGGTAAAAGAATGCACATTAGCATACAAACCGATCTTTATACCGTTTTCTTCGTGAATTTCCTTTAGGGCTGCTGCACTAAATCCTCCGCCAAGAGAGTGGCTAAAGACACCTACTCGTGCGGGGTTTCCGCTTAAATTATTTAAGGCATACTGAATAGCAGCTTTAGTATCTTTCACTCCATCTGAGCTATTTTCCATTTTACCTAAACTACTCCCTAAACTACGCGGATTGAACATTAACACGTTTACATTCAATTCTTCAGCATACTGCTTTGCTAGAGCGTAGTGCTGCTCGTAAATGGAATCGTTCCCGTGAACCATCACCATCACAGGTCGATCATCCATATGCTGTTTATCTGGATAGATGAGACATCCATCAATCAATTGATGATCTTCACTGAAAAATTGGATTTTTTTTGCCGTTTGGTTTTTAACAGCTTCCTCAATAGGATGTTGATTTTGTATTTGATCCACTTGTTGGCGATTAGTTTTAGAATCTGAGGCAGGATAGATGATCTTTTGCATGATTAATGTTCTAACAATCATCACCTTATTGATAATTTTTTGTAGCATTAACTTTTTTTTATCCGATGAGGTCAGTTTACTTACATGTTCATCAAGCACTGTCTTTTTTTCTTGGACTCTATGCAGTTGCTGATCAATCTCATCTATCTCTTTTTTTAAAATAGCTTCAGGCTCTGATTGGTCAAGGGATAGAGACCCTCCCATTTTTACAATTAATTTTTCCAGTGTTCGTTGGTTGTTTAATAATACATCTTTCTCTTCTGGATCTGTTTCTAAATTAATTTTTTCTTTCAGCTGAGCCAACTCTGTTTTTTTTTGATTGATGAGAACATCATCGTTAGAGGAACGCTCTTGAGTCTGCTTGTAAATGTCTACTTTGCGCTGATCTAATCGATGCGTTTGTCTCTCTAATTGTTTAAATTGCTGACCAAAAGCAATCGAAGTCATCAATTGATCTACTTTTTTATCTAATTTTTCACTCAGTTGATTCCAAGCCTTCGAAATGGGCTTGCTAATTGTATTTTTGACAAATTCAGGAAAGGAAGACGGGGATGGAGAATTTTTGATTTCTTGAACCATAAAAGCAGCCTCCATAAGGATAATGTTATTATATCATATTTAACAAAAGTAAATAAATAATATTTATTATTGTTAAATATGATTACTATAAGTATTACCTACGTGCTGCAGTAGAAAACATTCGGTGAACAAACATTTGAGCAAATTCTTCAAAGGTGGTTGTGCCCCGATGTTCTAAGGTCAGTTTTTGGGTAGGGTGGAGTTTACCTAAATTAATAGCCTGGAACATCTCTAAAAGAGAAGCGATACTCTCTTGTTCAAATCCAGCTTTTAATAGAAAATCTCTTTCCTCTTCGAAGGTATTTTCTACATAGCGTAAATCGGGCTTATCAAGGATTTGGGCTAAAATGGCTGTGGCTTCCTCATAGCTTATTGCACGAGGACCTACAAAGTCAAATACCTGATGATGAAAAGGATCTGTACGCTCTAAGAGATCTGCTATTTTCCAACCTATATCTCGTGTCGCAACCATTTCTATGGGAACATTCGCATTAATAGGCATTGCTATTAAATCATTATAAAGAATGGAAGGAGCTGCCATTGCAAAGTTTTCCATAAAATATCCCGCTCTTAGATGAATTAAATCTGTGATTGTGCGGAGATCATTTAAACGTTCTTCTTGCTTATGGAGACCTTTAATGGGTCCTGTTCCTTCCCTTAATTCAGCACCCAAGCTACTTAAATTCACCACGCGAGGGACCCTTGTTCTTCTCAAGGCTTCATATATAGCAATCCCTACACGATCCTGGAAGACCTCTTCTGATTCTGCTTTTAGAGAAGGGGTCATTTTCACAGGTGGAGTCATTTTTACAGGGGGAATCATACAAAAAACAGAATGACAATCTCTAAAAGCTTCCGTTAATCCCTCTACATCATCAAATTCATACAGATAAACTTCGCAACCCTTCGCTAAAAGATTTCTCATCTTTCTTTCATTTCTACCTATGGCGCGAATCACATGTCCTCGCTTCAACAGATCTTCAACAATGACACGGCCTACCTGACCTGTAGCTCCCATCACTGCAATTATTTTTTTACTCATAAAAACCTCCTTTAGAGGTAAAAAAACCTATTAGAATCGGATAGTGAATAGAGTAGAACTGAAGAGGAGTCAACGACAAGTACATTCACTCACCTCTAATTTCATTTTAAACCATCTACTATTAAATTTTTTATAAGTAAGCAATAATAAATAAAATAAATTTATTTTATTTATTTATAATAAAACAAATATCTGTTATAACTATTAACATTAATATAAATATATTTAATATAATTGGAAAAACATGAATTACGGTGATTATTCTCCTAAAAGTAATATTTTTAGCTATTATATGGACTCAGAGGAATCAAGCAGTCCAAGTAAAGATCTGGCAGAAACAGATCCTGGCCATTCCGGCTCTCAAAATGACATTTTCCCAATAAAATCTTCCCAGACTTCTCCCCCCCTGAATCCAAACTCTTTTGATTACCCATCCTTGAACCAAGCTCCAGTTGATGCCTCACTCTCGATCCAACAATCTATACCTCGCCAGACGGACGGAGAATTCCGACCTTTATACGATAGATCTCAGCTACCGGTTGAAAACAATCTAGATTCAAGAGTATCGAGTCTTAGCGTGAGTGTGCACATCAGTGGCGGAATGACTCCCCCTCAACCCACCCAATCTCACCCATCACAACCAACAAGACTCCAGTACTCTACCCATGATAGGCTCCTTCCCCCAGTTCCATTGAATCCTCCCCAAACTTTAACGAGCTATTCCACCCCTCCATTTGTCTGGAATATCCCTCAGTCCGACCTGCATGCAGCAACTTTTCAACAGCACCCCTCACAAGCGACTATGCATCCCCACACAATCAATATCCACCATAAGCCATCTCCTCAGCCAGATTCCTTAAATGCTCAGCAAAACCCAAACTCTTTCTCAACTCAATTTACCATTCATCTCCCTCAGTTCGTACAATCTCAATTATATCCATCCCAAGAGACTATGCATCCACACACTATCAATATCCACCATTCGCCATCTCCCCAGCCAGATCCCTTGAATGCTCAGCAAAACCCAAACTCCTACTCCACGAAATTCACAATAAATTTCCCTCCCTTCCTCCAACCATCAACGTTATCTCCACTGCCTCCCTTACAACCAATGATGAAACCACCAACGCCTATCAATCCTCTTCCCTATTTGGAGCCAAAAAAATTGGCCATCCATCCTTCACCCCCTATAAAACCATCATTCAAAAAGACAAGTTATCCAAAGAAGGACGAAACAAAATTTGTCATCTATGATCCTCAAAAGGACTATCCATCGAAAAATCTTGGAGCGAACAAAAAGTTACTGGCGCCTTCCCCATCTCTAGTATCAGAATCAATCTTTAAGGTTGATTTACCAACCCTCTCGAGACCATGCAAAATTTGCAAAACAGAATCCTTTCAGAAGAAATATAGGATCAAGATTTCCGATCTCGATAACAACTCTATCTGTAAGGGATGTCACGATGTTGCAAAAAAAATAATAAAAAAATTATCCAAGGGCTGTCATCTCTACATCCGTGTACCCCCTGAAAAAATTAAAATATACACGGCTGTTTATGATTACCTAGTGGACTCCAAAATCATCGAGAACACGACGAAAGATTAATAAAATCAAACAATTTCTTTAATCTTTTCTATTACATAAGCTTCGACAAATTGGTCTTCATTCTCTTGTGAACTGATAAGTATTTTACCTTTTGGTGTCACCTCGACATAAGATTTAACTTTTTCGTAGGTGGCTGAAGAAATTGTGACTTGTCCCGCCTCGGACAGAGCCTCCATTTTACTAGCAATATTCACTGTATCGCCCCAGATATCATAGGAAATACGTTTTTTTCCAATCACTCCAGCGATGAGAGGTCCACTACTGATCCCTACACGTATTTTCCAAGAAACTTGAAACATTTCTTTAATGGTTTCCGCCTGCTCTTGAATATATTGAATGACCTCCATGCCAGCTAGTACGCAGTCAAGGGCATGGGTGTCATTGACGACAGGAACGCCTCCTACACACATATATCCATCCCCTATGGTTTTTATCTTCTCTATGCGATGCTTCTCGATAATATAATCAAATGCATCAAAATAATATTCGAGGGCTGTTAAAAGTTGTGGGGGTGTGATTTTTTTGGCATGGCTCGTAAAATTCACGAAATCAAAGAACATCACTGAAGTATCCGCATAACGTAAAGGCTCCACAACCCCAAAAGATAAAAGCTCATGCGCAACAGGAGTTGGTAATACATTGGTTAATAGGCTCTCTTGCTCTCTATGCGATGTTTCTAAAAGTGTATAGGCTTTTTGAAGTTCCTCTTGCAATACGGCTTGCACCTGATTTTGATCCAAAATGTTTTGATAGGTGGTGAAAAGAAAATCAAATATTTTTTGACGGCTAGCCCCTATGGAGTATTTTTGATTTCCTAAGAAGATTTCTTCTTTATCTTCTTGACTTATTGATTTTAAGGCTTTACCGCTCAGGAGATACCTAACCGTCGATAATAAAATATCTGCATTGTAAGGTTTAGTGATGTAATTGTCAGCATCGTACTCAATCCCTCGAATAATTTCCTCCGGATCTGAGAGTACTGTACACAGAATAAAGGGAATGCTGCGCAATCTAGGATCTGTTTTCAAATGTTTGCACAGTTCATACCCAGACATAAGCGGCATGTTAATATCAGAAATGACTAGAGCTGCGCCTTCAGCTTTTAAATAATTTAATGCTTCCAAACCATCTTTAAAAGTCAGAATATGACGATAATTTCCTTGAATTAAAATTCTTTCAAGTAAAATGGCTTGCGTGGGGCTGTCATCTACAATAACAATCGCTTGATTCATAAGGAATCTCCTATTTCAAAGTCATTGTTATAAAAGTCAAAGCTTGATCCCCATAGCTCAAGTGTATGAGATCCATTCATACATTTTTTTTTATTTTTACTTCATCTATTAAGAAAGTTGTATCCAAATTAAGGAAATACTAAAGAACCCAAAGTTTTTATTAACTGTTGAGGATTTAAATCTTCTTTCAGAAGAAAAGCACTAGCTCCAGCGGCTAAACACTTTTCTTGTAGCTGTTTTCCAGACAGATTGCTTAAAAATATGAAGGGAAGTTTTTGCCATCTATCATTCATTTGCATTTGTCTTAACAAAATCGTCCCATCCATATGAGGCATTTCTACATCGGAAATAATGGCATCCACATTCTCTAAATTAAGCTTTTGTAATCCCTCCATTCCATCCCGAGCTAATACAACCTGATAACCCGCATTCTCTAAAATTCTTTTTACCAGATGTTGCGCTGTCACTGAATCATCCACATACAAAATCGTTTTTTTTATTTCTGGCTTTAGATTTTCTTTTAAACAAGTGAAGGGGTGATCCAACTGAAGGGGAATTTCTATTCGAAAAAGACTATATTGACCTTCTTCCGACTCTGTAGTAATGAGACCATTCATTTTTAGAATTGCATCACGTACAACACTCAGCCCAAAACCTCTTCCAGAAATTTCAGAAATTTCTTCCTTCGTGGAAAAACCAGGAGAAAAAATCAAATGGCGAATTTCATTCTCGTTAATTTTTTCTAGCTCAGCTTCTGAGTAAATTTTATTTTCGAGGACTTTTTGTTTAATCTTAGCTAAATCAAATCCTCTACCATCGTCTCTTACTTCAAAAATAATATTTTTAGGCGTGAGTTTAGCTGCGATAGACAACGTACCTGTCTTAGGTTTGCCTTTAACTATTCTTTCATCTGGCGTCTCAATTCCATGATCCATGCAATTACGTATCAAATGCATAAGAGGATCTTTCATTAGTTCTACAATACGCTTATCCACGCTTATATCTCCTCCTTTCGTGATGAGTTGAATATCTTTATTTCCTGAGCGTGCTAAATCTCTCACCATACGGGGAAAAAGGTCAAATAATTTGGAAAGGTGTACCATGCTTAATTGTCTGACACTATCTCCAATTGCATTTATCGTCAGGTTTAATTCCTGGATTTCTTTGTTAAATTCGTCCTTAAGATTAAATAATTCCTCTTTTATTTTTTTAAGATATTTTTCTTCAAACTCTTTCATATCCTCTTGAAATGCGCTCTCAGAACCGCTATTTAATTTTAATAATTTTTTGCGTGTGTTAAGAAATGCATGGTAACTCTCCTCCCAAAGGTTGGCACACTCTGCCATTTGATGGACCAAAGGTTGCATGTGATCTTTAATTAAAATAAGATCGGAAACTTGGTTGGATAAAGAATCAATTTTTTGAGAGTTAACGCGTATGGTAGAAAAATTTTCTCGATTTGTTTGTTCATGAAAAAGCTGTACATTTCGAAGAATTTTTTCCTGTTTTTCTGGCGTAAATGTCACATTCTGGGAAGCAGAGTTACCGGTAAATAGCTCTTTTAGCAACCCTTGTGTGAGTCCTGTTGAATGAGCTTTATCCATAGGTTGGACAGAAGCGGAAACAATTCTTAATTTATGGATGACTGTCTCCATCGCCTGATTGGACGCATGACCGGTCACAGCCTCCTCCACAAGATCAGCAATAAAGTCCACAGATTCTAAAAAAATTGCAATGACTTCTTTTGTAAGTTGCAGTGTTCCTTTTTTAGATAATGTAAAATAATCTTCCAGGAGGTGAACCACCTTTTCAATATCCTGTAATTTTAACATTCTGGCAGCACCCTTTAAAGAGTGAGCTTCGCGAAATACTTCATCCAACAACTGCTGATTATTAGGATCGATTTCTAAAAGTTTTAGTTCATCTATGAGATGTTTAATTCTTTCTTCGCTTTCTGCTTGAAAGAGTGCACGCAATTCGGGGTCTTCAATCATATATTACACCTTTAGAAATTCTAAAAATGATAGCTTTTAAACCTAATGGGCCAGGATCTTTGGACTGTAAGCGTAATTTTTCCCTTTCAACTGGAAAATCTTTATTCAAAATTTTATAAAGTCAAAAACAAGTAAAAATAAATGAATAATAAAAACCCCTAGGAGGGTTTTCTGTTTCAAATAAATCAATCCAAGGGGAAGGCTTATTATAAAGATATTTAAGGCGGTTAAATAGCCAAAAGAGACAAAAAAAAGAAATAAAAAAGCCGCGTTGATTAAGAGGCTTTTGTATCCTTTTGTGTCCTGAAAAAAGGTTTGAATAGACGTTTGCAAAACCCCGCGCGCTATAAATTCATGAAAAAAACAATACAAAGCTAGAAATCCAAAAGAGTACACTTTTTCTACATTAAAAAGCGTAGAGGATATGTCTTTAAAGTATCGTTCACCGGTATAAAAATGGGCTAAAAAGACTCCGACCCATACGATTAATATTGTCAAACAGGATGTAAAGGTGACACTTAACCAATGATCCAAATTTATGCCGAAATTCTTCCATTTAAATTTATTTTCTCTTATCGCTAAAAGTATAGGACCGGCGGCTATAAACCAAGGTAAATAGGGTTGAAGACTTTTAGAGAAAAAGCCACTAAGAAATACACCTAAGGCTAAAATAAAATACACATAAAATAAAAATTTTCCTGTATCTTGCCAAAGTTTAAAAAAGGATTGCTTTTCTTTTAAGCTCTTGACCAAATTTTGATTAGAAGTCCGTAAGCGATTAATATTAATTTCTGCGATGTGGGCAAAAATATTGGTCAAAATTCCCTGCAAAAGTTGATTATTTTGCAAAGATTCTTTTGATAATTTTAGGGTTGTCGTTGGCTTGATTGTTCTTATGGTGGAAGACCGAGGAGAATTATCAATAAAGGACATCTCGCCAAATATATCGTCCTTACCAATACGTCCAATGATGACTTCTGAAAGATGGTCTTCATCCCATTTAAAAACAGCCACTTCACCTTCCACAATTAGATAAACATCATTTGTCAAATCCCCCTCATTGATAATTGTCACATTTGGTGGAAATTTCTCTTCAACAAAGTGATCTTTAATGTCTTGAATTTGTTCTTTTGAAAATGTTTTAAATACTGACAGAGATTTTAAGAAGTCGACTTCCTTTTCCGTATCCACCATGACCCCTGGGGTTTTTTTCGATTTTACTATCTATATTTATACTGATATTGATATATGTTTTTTTTTTTAAGGTAAATAGATACCGGAACGATCTCACGATTTGGTTTTGAAGTCAGGCGAAAGTTCTCAGGCATACATCACCCTACAAGACTCAATATCCATAGATGATTCGTGGATGGTGGTGCATCCCTGATACCCTAGCTTTAGATTAAATCCAAATTTTGGGATCTTTTGGATGTAACACAGAAAGTCAATGCTTATGTATACCATTGCTATTCGTATGCTTATCGGAGATCGAGTCAAGTATTTAATCCTGATCTCTGCTCTTGCTTTTGCTTCACTCTTAATTATTCAACAAGCAGGCGTATTCTGGGGAGTAATGCATTGGACGACTGCCATTATTACCAATACCAATGTTCCTATCTGGGTTGTAGACTCTAAAGTGCAACAAATAAATAATCTAAAATCCTTAAGCGATACTGATTTGGCTAGAGTAAGATCTGTAAGAGGAGTCAAGTGGGCTGAGCCTTATTATTCATCTATTTTAAATGCTAAGCAGTATACTGGCAACTTCTTAGAAGTTCAGCTGGTTGGTGTGGATAGCTCTACATTAATCGGTATCCCCACGGAGATGGTTAAAGGAAAGCTAGAGGATTTGCGACAATCCAAAGCCGTCATTGTTGATGCAATTGGCTTAAAAAAAATCAATCAAGATTTACCTAAACCTTTAGATTTAGGAGATACCTTTGACATTAATGATCATGAAGTCAAAATTGTTGGTATAGTAAGAGCAGAGCAACCATTTAGTGGAACTCCCTTTATTTATACCACCTATGAGCATGCCATCTCCATAGCTCCTCCTATGCGTCGAACCCTATCTGCTATACTTGTGCAACCCGAAAAAAGTTTAAGTGTTGATCAAGTGGTCAAAGAGATTGAAGGTCAAACTCGTTTGAAGGCCTACACGAGTAATGAGTTTTTTTGGAGAACCATTTATTGGTTTTTTACTAAAACAGGTATCCCCGTCTCTTTTGGATCCACAATTGTCCTTGGTTTTATTGTAGGGCTAACTGTGTCGAGCCAGACTTTTTATTCATTCGTTAATGAAAATTTAGGAAATTTTGGTGCCCTTAAGGCTATGGGAGCCAGTGAAGCCCTATTAAAAAGAATGCTGCTTGTTCAAGTATTTTTAGCAGGCTTTATTGGTTATGGAATTGGTTTGGGACTTGCCTCGACGTTTGGATTTTTTTCCATCGCTTCGGATCTTTTACCTTTTTACTTATCCTGGCAGTTCCCTCTTTTGACCTTTCTGTCGATCATCGCAATCTGCCTGTTTTCAGTATTCTTGAGCATCAGAAAAATTAGACAACTTGAAACATCTGAGGTTTTTCGTGTCTGACACCCCTATTGCTGTAAAAATCCAAGGTTTAACAAAAAGATTTATGGTAGGAGATTTTCATTTAGAAGTCTTGCGAGGAATAGATCTTGAAGTGAGAAAGGGTGAAATTCTCATGATTACTGGGCCTTCGGGTTGTGGAAAAACCACTCTAATTAGCATCATAGCAGGGACTCTTCGCTTTGATGAAGGTAAGCTCACTGTCTTTAATAATGACTTAAAAAACTTATCAGATGACCAGATGACTGAGTTTAGAAAATCACACATTGGGTTCATATTTCAACAATTTCATTTAATTAAGTCGTTGAATAACTTAGAAAATATTTCTATTCCATTACTTTTAAATGGGATGGATAAAAAAGAAGCCATGCAAAAAGCGATGGACATGCTTGATGTCGTGGGCTTAAAAAATAAAGAAGACTTAAGATCCTACCATCTATCAGGCGGAGAGCAGCAAAGAGTAGCTATTGCACGTGCATTAGTGCATCAACCCCCTTTATTGATATGTGATGAACCCACAGCTGCACTAGACGCTGATAACGGGGCAAGAATCATGCAATTGATTAGAGAAGTAGCAAAATCCCCTCATCGAAGCGTGGTGGTGGTGACGCACGATAACAGAATATTTAAATATGCTGATAGAATTGCCAGAATGGAAGATGGGCTAATTACGGGCTATGGATCTGATTATAAATGAATGAATGTAAACAGAATGAGTGAACGATGATTATTCTAAAATCTTTGAGTTTTTATTTAGCAGTTTTAGGTATTTTGCTCGCTGTTGTTTTCTCTATTATGACCGAAAAAAGAACACCTCCTATTCTGCCTATTCAAGAACCCTCTTTTAGTCCATTCCCCTCTTATATCTCAGCCTCAGGAATTGTGGAGTCAATCGATAAAAATATTGATTTGGGTGTACCAGAAGAAGGGATAGTCACTGAATTATGGGTAAAAGTCGGCGAAAAAGTCCAGAAAGGAAGCCCCTTATTCAAGGTAGATACACGGTCCTTAGAGGCTGAAGAACTTGTCAATAAAGCCAATTTAGAAGTGGCCCAAGCAGACTATCAAAAGCAAAAAGATAGACTTGAACGATACTTATCCATTAAAGATCCTCGAGCCATCAGCCAGGATGAACTTCAAAATCTCAGAAATGATGTGAAAATTGCTAAAGCAAAACTAGACCAAGCTCAGGCACAGATGCAAAAAACAAAAGAGCTCATGGAACGGATGACGGTTCGATCCCCTATTGACGGAACCGTATTAGAGTTAAACATCAGGGTCGGTGAATTCATTGCAAAAAATAGCTCGGCCATCTTAATTGGTAATATTGAATATTTACAAATACGTGTAAATATAGATGAGCAAAACGCCGGCTATTTTATTCCTAATCTATCTGCCGTGGCTTATCCAAAAAACAATACTTCCATCAAGGTTCCTTTAAAATTTTCAAGAATTGAGCCTTTTGTGATCCCGAAAACCTCTTTAACTGGTTCAGGGGAAGAACGTGTAGACACACGAGTTCTACAAGTAATTTACACCTTTGATCAACCTGTAAATTATCATTTTTATGTCGGCCAGCAGGCAGATGTCTTTTTAGAAAAAAAGGAATCCCAAACTACACATGAATAAACTAGGGATTGTCTCCATCCTAATCTTTTTTTTGGCTAGCTGTACCGTAGGACCGACCTATAAGGTTCCCTCTACATCTGTGCCCGCAGAATGGAAAGGAGGAAATTTTAAAGCAGACTCTCCTTTAGTCGAGTATTGGTGGGAGGTATTTAATGATCCCATGCTATCCATGCTAGAGGATCAAGCTGTAAAAAATAATCAAGATTTAAAAGCAGCGGTGCAGCGAGTTTTTCAAGCAAGAGCATTTGTTGGATTAGAAAAATCTGATCTATATCCACACCTTAATTTGGCACCCGAGTACACAAGTACAGGAATTTTATTCCAGGTTTTTGGTGTTCCAGTACCCCAACCTATCCTTAGAATTCATCAAATGGTGTATAGTTTACCCTTTAGACTAACATATGAATTAGATCTTTGGGGAAAATTAAAAAGTCAGTATCGCGCTGCAGTCCTTAATTATGAAGCCCAAATCAGCGCCTATGAAACCACCTTACTCTTGTTAACTGCCGACTTAGCCAACTATTATTATCAACTTCGCGCGATTGACTCCCAATTGGAACTTTTAAAGAAAACGACTGAGGTGAGAAAAGAGGCACTAGAAGTTAATCAAGAAAGATATCGTGTAGGGTTTATCAACTATTCAGATGTAACAAGAGCTGAAACACTCTATTATGATGCTGATGCTGAGTTTAGTGAAGCCTCTAGACAGCGTGCGATCACAGAAAATACCATTGCAGTACTTATAGGGGTGCCGGCTTCTATATTTTCAATCCCCCCTAATCCTCTCTATGATCCACCTCCCAGCATACCTGCCGGACTCCCCTCTGAAATTTTACTTAAAAGACCGGATATTAAAGAGCTAGAGAGACGGGCAGCCTCAGAGCATGCTTTAATCAATGCAGCTTACGCTTCTTTTTTTCCATCTATCAACTTTACAGGAGCTTTAGGCTACTCCAGTCCTGATCTGCGCGATTTTTTACAATGGAATAGTCGTTATTGGTTAATCGATGGGGGTGGTAATGTGCCTCTTTTTGATGGCTATCGAAATATTTCCAATTTAGAGCTTACTTGGGCTAGATTTGGCGAAGCAAGCGCCTACTACAAACAAGGAGTTATTACAGCCTTCAAGGAAGTTGAGGATGCCTTAACAAGTATTCAATATGAAGCAGAGATCATGGAAAAGCTGGAAAAAGCCGCGATAGCAGCAAAAACAACTGTAGAAATATCTTCAGAGAGGTATCTTCGCGGTCAAACAAATTATTTAGATGTATCGGACAGTGAGGGATCCTCTCTAAAATTGCAAAGGCAGGTCATCGAATTATTAGGTAGACGTTATATTTCAACAGTTCAACTCATTAAAGCATTAGGCGGGAGTTGGAATTCACTTCCTCAAACATCCTGCCCCATTGATTAGTACAGTGAATGCTAAATTGGCTAAGAAAGATATAAAATTTCACCCTGTGATGGAAAAATGAATGTGACATTTAAATCATTACGTTCTTCTAATTCTTTAATGATGAGATCCCTTGAACCAGGCTGTTGTTTTTTTATATGCGTAATATAGACCCTTAAGTTTCTTAAGCTACAAGATAGATTTGTTCCCTCTACAAGAAAAGCTAAATGCCTAAGTTCTTGTAATAGATATCCTGGGTTAAAATGGCCAAAAAGGCATTCAGACGAGCAATCACCCGGATATGAACATTCAATAAAAATATCTCTTAAAATGTTTTGCCTAATTAATGGAGCTATTCTTTCCCATATTGTATGGAGACATTTTTTTTTCTCTAAACAATCTGGAGAAGTGTCTCCAAAATACATCATATAACGATCTTCTGATTTGATCAGAAATGCTGAAGAAGAATATCCTTTAGAATGTTCTAGTAAAAATGTTTCCACTGACATCTCTACTTCAGGAATTATATATTCTTCTCCTAAACTTAACCTTACATAGTGATAAAGGCTCAACGGCTGGCTCCCCTCATTAGCATAGTTAGGCCAGATCTTGTGGTTAAATAAATGATCTCTTAAGTAATTAATGGTTGTATGGGTGCCATAAATATTTTTCTTTTGATCTACAGCGGAATTAATGACCAACCCTTTCACATGATCTAAATGTGCGTGAGAAATCACATAAGCTTTCACATGATTTTTTAAAAAGTCAATCTCAGGAAAGCTTTCTGAAGAGAGAGCTATATTTAATTCCTCTAAAGAATTTTTCTTTACAACTTGAGAAATTCCTTCTAGTAGACTGCCTGCATCTAAAGCCAAAAATTTAGTAAAGTCTTTATTGGCAATTAGATAACAAGAAAGATTACTATCAAATGCACCTCCAGTACATCCACAAACAAGTACTTTAAAAATGGCGTGTTGATTTTGCATGGAGATTCCTTTACATTCTCAACCGTTTTTTAAACCATTTCTTATAATAATACAAATACTCGTGGTGTATCCGAATAGTTTGGGAAATAGACATCAGCTGTTGTACACAGTTTTAAAAAGTTGGTTTAGCTTAAGGGTTGCGACTTAAATCTCGCTCCTCAATTTTATGATGACTAAAGATATGGAGGCTGTTAAAACACTTTTTAGAGTTATACGGCAAACATAGACTTCATACACAAGACAGAGATAGTGTCTTAGTTGCGTTTAGTAAATAAAATAAAACATATAAGATAATAGAGCTGATAAAGAATTTAATTACATCTTAACATCCAATTGTACAATAACATCTATATATTTAAAAAATAAAATAATTTAATTTTATCTATTTAAATAATATCTAATTTTATTATATTATCTATCAAAAAATGAGATTTTTAAAATTTACATCTGTCTTTATTGCTATAATCTTGATTTTTTTAGCATATTCAACCATGCATCAAAGTCATACCTAGCTCCGAATCTACCTTTTTTAATACAAATGTTGCTAGGATTAAGCATGTCAAGAAAGCGGCAGGATAGTCGAAGACAGTAAAAAACCAGGTTATAATTTAAAGCTATGAGTATTAATCCAAACAACAACTATTACAATGACCATAATACTAATAATGGCATCCAAACATGGCCTTATTTATTTCCCATTCCTCTAGACAATGATTGTTATAATCTTCCACTTGAACTTAAATTAGACGAAGATGAGCTTCTCATTCCCTCAGAACAACTCCCGATATCATCCAAATACTCATCAAAAAACTGCAAGATCTGTTTGATTCAAATCGAATGGAAAAGGCGAGTCACTACCTACAGAGGTCAAATCAACGACAATCACATTTGTAACAAATGCAAAATTATCAAAAGAAAAGTTCTAAAGAGAATCACCGCCAATGAATCTATCCTTTATCGCGTGCCAAGAGAACTTCACCCTCTTTATCAAGCTGCAAAGAATTATATTGAAAAAAATAAAAAATAACGCTCAATCCTCGCCCTTCATAGATTTTACCTTGAATTTTTTTTCAAATCTTTGGAAGTAACCAAACAACCTACACTTTTTAACCAACTAAAATTTTGAGAGAAGATTACATAAAAAATAGTCACGCTGTCGATACTTATTAACCCCATCAAGATCTAAATTTAAGAAGGGAAAACCTGCTTTTGTTACTCTTTAGAAGTGCGGTAAAGGTAAAATTTTAGCAAAATCTATATTTTTTAATGGGAACCTTGTTAAAATAGAGACCCTTGCGAGAAATACATATGCAGATAGGTAAAAACAAGTTCAGGTCATTAGGAGTTTTGTGTTTAAAGACATCATAAGTAGTCATAAAATTCAAGCTTTAGAATCTGCATTAAGAGACCAAGACTCTATTCTCATTGAGGATACTTGGAATGCCCCTAAAGCTTTTATCGCTTCTTTAGCCCAGCAAGTCACCGGCAAACATATTCTCATTCTTACTGGAGCTAGCCAAGAAGAAACACGTCTTTTTCACGATTTTCCTTTTTTTAACGCTCAAACTGCCATTGAATTTCCCGCCTGGGAAACTTTACCTTCCGAAAATATAGCCCCTAGTCCCGATGTGGTGGGAGAGCGTTATAAAGTTCTAGAAGAAATATCGACTAGCAAGCAGCCACGCATCATTCTAGCAAGCTTGCAGGCTTGCCTACAACGGATGATTCCTCCCCAAAAATTTCAGAAACTCTATCTTCATCTCAAAGTTAAAGACACGATTTCCTTTGATATCTTCATTCTAAAGCTGGTAGAGATGGGTTATCAAAGACGCCCTGTTGCCGCTGATAAGGGAGAGTTTGCGGTCCGTGGAGGAATCATCGATCTTTTTCCAGTCTCTTCCCCAGATCCTTTCCGTATTGAATTTTGGGGAGATGATATAGAATCCATTCGCATCTACGATCCGATTGGGCAAAAGTCCATTCGTCCAGTAGAAAGCGCTGAGATTACTCCTGCAAAAGAATTAGAACTTTTACAAACTGAAAAACAACTAAGCACTTTACTTGACTACCTAGGACCTCAAACCTTAATTATATTCGATGACTTACTAGCTTTAGAAGATCGATATGCTTCCTTGGTGAATATATGTGGAGGCGCTACACGAACTTTCTGCAGTATTGATCAGTTGATGGAGGATATGCAGTCTCTCCAAAAAATATTTTTAAGTCAAAATCCTATTGAAGAATTGAGTGAAATTCGACTGCTGGAAAAAACCTCTGCTAATTATTATTCTGCAGACGCTCCTTTATATAAAATTTCTTTTCATATGTTTTTAAGAGAGTTTCAAGCGCGCCGTTGGCAACATCCTTTTATTCCCATCCATCATTTCCTCCTCCCGGAACGTACCGAAAAAGAAGAAGTAACAGGCCAAGAAATTCTTTTATCCCTTTCCAAGCTATCTTCCCATGATTACTCTCTACATTTTCTATGCTCAAATGAGTTAGAAGAAAACACCTTAAAAAAACGTATCGAGGATGCAGGGATCCTTCTCCCCAAAAACACCTCTTATCATAGAGGCTATCTATCAAGCGGATTTGTTTTAGAAGATAATAAACTCATTATCCTTCCCCTGACAGAAATTACCCATCGTTATAAGATCCGCCGACAAAAACAACGAAGTACTTACCATACAACACCGGCAGAAAGCTATGACCTTTCTCCTGGAGAACTCGTCGTCCATTTAAATAACGGGATCGGAAAATTTACAGGTCTTGAAAAAAGACCCAACCTTCAAGGAACTCTTAGTGAATACTTTGTTATTGAATACGCAGAGAACGCCAAATTATTTGTTCCCCTTAACCAAGCTTATCTCATTAGTAAGTACATTGGGGCCCATGAGGAAATACCCAAACTGCACACTCTTGGAAGTAATCGTTGGAAAAAAACAAAAGAGTCTACTGAAAGAGCGATCCTCAGCTACGCGGCAGACCTCTTAGAATTATACGCCAAACGCTCTGTAAAGGAGGGATTCTCCTATCCAGAGGACAGTCCCGATATGCAAGCATTTGAAGACGATTTTCCTTTTGTAGAAACAGAAGATCAACTCGCAGCAATAGCCGCCATCAAGACCGATATGCAGCAAGCCAAAACCATGGATCGTCTCATTTGCGGGGATGTGGGATATGGGAAAACTGAAGTCGCAATGCGCGCCGCTTTTAAAGCTGTGGTGGATGGACGCAAACAAGTAGCCGTATTGGTTCCCACGACTGTTTTAGCAATGCAGCATTATGAGAATTTTCTCGAGCGCATGGGGAATTTCCCTATCAATATCGCCGTTCTCTCACGCTTTCGTACTGCCAAACAGACGAAAGAAACTTTAGAGGGACTAGAAAAAGGCTCTATAGATATAGTGGTAGGCACTCATCGACTAGTCAGTGATGATATTATATTTAAAGATCTAGGACTCATCATTATTGATGAAGAACAGCGTTTTGGAGTAAAAGCGAAGGAACATTTAAAAAAAATTAAATTATCCGTAGAGTGTCTAACCCTCTCTGCGACGCCGATTCCTCGCACACTTTACATGTCACTAATCGGCGCAAGAGACATGTCGGTCATTAATACCCCGCCGCAAGATCGTCTTCCCATTACAACTCTAATTACCGAGTCTACTGATCAAACTTTGAAAAATGCGCTCCTAAGAGAACTCTCGCGTGATGGCCAAGCCTACGTCATCCACAATCGCGTTGAATCGATCTATAGTTTTGCGGATCGTATCAAAAAACTTCTGCCTCAAGCGCGTATTGTTGTGGGCCATGGCCAGATGGCAAGTGATGAACTAGATGCTGTCTTTCATGCTTTTAAGAGCGGGCAAGCAGATATTTTAATTGCCACAACCATCGTCGAGAATGGCATCGATATACCTAACGCTAACACGATATTGATCGATCGTGCGGATCATTTTGGCATGGCCGATCTCTACCAACTAAGGGGGCGTGTGGGCCGATGGAATCGGCGTGCTTATGCCTACTTTATGGTCCCCAGTATGCGTACACTTCCCGAGATCTCTCGCAAAAGACTGAATGCTCTCATAGAAGCCCAAGGGTATGGTGGAGGAATGAAAATTGCCATGCGTGACCTTGAAATACGCGGGGCGGGCAATATCTTAGGAATGGAACAATCAGGCCACGTGGCTGCCATAGGATTTCATCTTTACTGCAAAATGCTCAAACGCACGATCCAGACTCTCCAAGGAAAAATGCCTAGCACCATCACCGATGCAAAAATAGACATTCCAGCTATCGACGCCCGACTCCCCGAAGATTATGTTAATGAAGTTAGCCTCAGGATGGAAATCTACCAGCGACTTGGAGAAGCTTTAAGCTTTGAAGATGTTGATCTGATCTGGGAAGAAATCAAGGACCGTTTTGGACCACCTCCAGAACCTGCCGTTGCACTCTATCATCTATCGCGTCTACGTGTTTATGCCGCTCTGAACGGCTTCACGCTTGTTAAACTCGAAAAACTTTCCCTTTACCTAGAACAGCACAAGGGGAAACAGACTCGCAGTAAACGCCTCCTATTGGGCAAATTCAAGAATGCTCAAGAACTTGAGATAAAGATTATCAAGGCGATGAAAGAAGTCTAATCAAAAAAGCAGTATAAAGAATTTAGTCTGGTTCCTATGAAAAGATAAAACTTATGCCATCTTGATTAAATTAGACTTCTAATTTTGGGATTACATATTTTTTAAAGCAGCAGTAATTAGATCTCCAAGTTCTGAATTTTCTGGCAAATCCTTTAAGGTTTTTTTCATCGCTTTTTGGGCTGCCATTTGATTATAGCCCAGGTTAATTAAAGCGCTCATGGCATCACTAATCTTTTGAGCCTGAGGATCGGATTTTAAGGAAATAGTAAATTCAGACGGGTCTAACGGTAGAAGCGCAGCAATTTTATCGCGCATTTCAATGATCAGGCGTTCAGCAGTTTTTTTTCCAATACCAGGGACCTTACTTAAGGTCATGATGTCATGGTTAAGGATCGCCTGATGTAGCTCCGGTCCCGAAAGATGCCCAATCACGCTAAGTGCCATCTTAGGACCTATACCTGTGACATTCATTAGAGCTTCGAAAAGATCCCGATCCTGCGTCGTTAGAAAACCATAAAGTGTTTGAGAAAGTTCTCGAATGACGAATGAAGTATGGAGAGTCACTTGTTCATGAATTTGAGGAAGTTTGCCTAAGAGACTAGATGGAATAAAAACTTTATAACCCAATCCTGATGCCTCTATAATTGCAAAGCTAGGGGTAGCCTGCGTAAGAATTCCTTTAATATAGGCAATCATAAGAGGCTCCTTAAATTTCAGCTTCTAATAGTTGTTGATAGTTTACAGCATGGGCATGGCAAATAGCAATAGCAAGAGCATCAGCAGCATCCTCAGGGGAGGGGGGGTGCGCTAGCCTTAAAAGTAACTGGACCATTTTTTGGACCTGAGTTTTACTCGCATGACCATTACCTACAGTGGCAAGTTTAGCTTGAGAAGGCGCATATTCAAAAATAGGAATCCCGCATTCTTTGGCAGCTAAGATAGGAATACAACGCGCCATGCCTAATTTAATGGCACTTTGTACATTATTTTTTACATATTGAGTTTCTACAGCAAGGGCATCAGGCGAGTGTTTTTTTAATATTTCCCTTAATCCATTGAACAGAATAAAGTACCGATCCGTTAACTTAAACTTCGCGGGAGGGCGTATACATCCATAGTCTACTGCTTGATAGTGATTCGCTTCGACTTTGATAATCCCAAACCCAGTAATGAGCGTCCCGGGATCTACACCAATAATTTTCACAGGGTATTTCCTTAATCAAAAAGATTTTGACGCATGGGCGAGGGTTTTTGCTCTAAATTGAATAAAGAAGGTGCAGGCTGCGAAAATGGGGATTCATTGAGCGGATAGATTTCTTCTTTAGTTGTTGAGAAGTTTGCAGTAGGAGTATCAGGGGCCGTTGGAGATGATGGCGCTTGAGGAGAAGAAGCTGTGGATATAGGACTACCACTCATCACATGACCAAGGCTTGAAAATAGTGAATGCATCTGCTGTTGCTTTTCTTCCAAGGTTTTAAGTTTTTCGTATGCCTTAAGATATTTTTCTTCCCATTTAGCCACTTGACCTTCGGCAAAACGTACAGTTTCATGTAGCTGATCATGCTGTTTTTTTTCTTGAAAAAGTTGCTGCTCAAAAGCGGCTTGTGCCTCGCTCATTTTTAATTTTAACTGGTTAATGGTACTTTGTAGATCACTAATCTGAACTTTTTGTTCTTCAATTTTTTCATTGAGTAGAGCGACTTCTTTCACCTTTTTCCCTAAATGTTGCTGCGCGACTTTAATCCGTGCTTCCTGTTCATCTTGATAGCGTGTAATGTTTGTCAAGGTATCCTCTAAGTGAATTTTATCTTGACGAAGAGTAGAGAGTTGATGATGGAGTTCTGAAATTTGCTCGTCTTTTTGAGAGAGATCTTCCTGATATTTTTGCAGAGTATTTTCGAGTTCGAGATTTTTTTGTTGAAGTGTTTGCAGAGATTGTTGATGTTTTTCATGCCATATTTTTTCAAAATCTTCAAAAGAGGCCTTCAGATGACCTTCTTTTTCAAAGGCAACTTTAAGTTGACTTTGCAAATCTATGATTTCAATTTTTTGTCGCTCCAAATGCTCTTTCAACTGTTTAGATTGATTGAAGTATGTTGTCTTATCATGGACTAAGCCTAAATAGGACTGTTGAAGATCTTGGGCTTCAAACAACCCTTTTGATAGCACTTCTTTGACACTTATCCACTCTTTTCTCAAGTATTCAATTAATGTTGTGGCACCAGTCAAGCGTTTTTCTAGCAGGCTTTTTTCCCCTTGGAGATCCTGAATAATTCTTTGACTGTCTAAGACTTGTGTCCTTAAACCTGAAAACTGACTTTGTAAGGCCTGCATTTCTTCAAGGGTATCATTTTTTTCAGTTTGAACTTGCTGATATTCCTGAGTCTGGTCATGGAGACGACTTTGAGTCATCTTTAACTGTTGAGAAAGATGGGTAGTGGCTTCCTGGGAGCGTTGGAAATCTTCTCGCAGTTGATTGAGTTCAAGATGGGACTCTTCTGATCTTTCACGTAAATGCTTGAGTACCCGCTCTAACTGGTCTGAGTGTTTTTGAGATTCTGTAAGATTTTTATAGAGCTTTTGATTCTCTAAACGTAAAGTCTTATTGCTATTGCGCTCTTGTTCTACTTGTGTTTCTAGTAAAAAACGATTTTCACTATTTTTTTTATAGCTATATTCAAATTTTTGCAGATCCCGGATTTTTTTTTCTCGATCTTGAAGAGAACCTGCTAATTTTTCAAGTTGTTCTTTTTGTTTGCTATTTTGAGAAACAACCTCCTGATAACGGGCTGTCCATTCATGAGATTTAAGCGAATGATCTTGTGTAACAGACAACTGAACGCTCTTTAGTTCTGTACAGACTTGATCATATCGATTTTTTAAATTTTTTTGTTGTTCGATCAAAGAAGCATTTTCTTCCTTCAGATCTTCTATTTGTTCATAGAGTTCCCGGACCTGATGAGAAGGGATGGGGTTTTGTTCCTGTTCGTAGAGGGTTAGAATCGCCTGAGTGTTTTTTTTCTTGTAGAGATTAATCATATACCTCAACTGATCTATCTCTTTTGAAGTCGTTGGTTTAGATGAGGAAATATTCTCAGACGCTGCTTGCTCCTGATTTAAAATCAGGAGCTTTTGTTCTAATTCTTTAGTCTTTTGTCTTTCTAAGACTAAGTTCTGAAAGATTTGCTCTAATTCTTCGTCGGAGTATGTACGATTGATCAAAACACACCTATTAAAAAATATTTGGACATGCGCTTCTGTTTCATTTATATTTACCCTCTGTTATACTTAAGTTTCGCTTTATAACTCAAGATATGCATAACATCCTTAGGTTTAAAAACATGCAATCCCCAAATACATCCTGGCCTGAGAGTTCTCCCACAAATATACTGGTTCGAATGCCCAATTGGATTGGAGATGCGGTGATGGCCACTCCTCTGTTAGCCGATCTACGCCAACATTACAAAGATGCTAAAATCACTGCCATGTGTCAAAACCCTGTCGGAACGTTACTACATCATGATCCTAATCTCACTGAAATTTATTCCTTTAATCGTCCGAGTGGATGGATTCGACGTATACATCATTTTGAAGTCATTGAATATTTACAAGAAGGTCAATATGACTTAGGAATCTTGTTAACGAATTCATTTTCTTCTGCTTGGTGGTTTTGGCGAGGTCAAGTTCAACACAGAATCGGTTTTGGAGATGGTTTAAGAAATTTGCTTTTAGACAAAGCGGTGTCTTTTCCAAAAAACAAAGAGACACAACACCAAGTGTTGACTTATAAAATGCTCTTGGAACCTCTAGGAATTCCTATCTCCTCTACTTCTCCACGATTGTATTTGACATCCAAAGAAATTGATGAAGCCCGTCAATATTTGAAAAACTTAGGGATTGATCCCTCAAAAAACTTGATTGTAGGCATTAACCCGGGAGCTGCTTATGGTTCTGCTAAGTGTTGGCCCCCTGAACGTTATGCGGAAGTCACACGTCAGCTCCTAACAAATCCAGATATTTATGTGGTTTATTTTGGGGATGCGAATGGAGCTTCCTTAGTCAATGATATCTGTAAAGGCATGCCTGAACGTGTTATCAATTTAGCCAGTCGAACTTCTCTTAGGGAGTTGATAGCCTTGATTAACTGCTGCACGATCTTCCTAACAAACGATAGCGGCCCCATGCATATTGCCGCAGCTTTGGGTGTGCGCCTGCTAGCTTTATTCGGCTCCACTAATGAAGTAAAAACTGGTCCTTTCCCTCAGGGAAGTGTTATCCATAAACATGTAGAATGCTCACCCTGTTATAAGCGAGTATGTCCTATCGATTTTCGCTGTATGAGAGAGATCCATGTCAACGAGGTTTATGATCAATTAAAGCAGCTTATTGAAAAGAAATAAAAAATCATTTGATTTCCTCCTCATTCTCGATTACAAACATAATAGTCTAACCTACCCTTAGAAACTTTTTTCGAAAGGAAATATCATGCAGTATGAAGCGGCCTATAGCAAATTGGAGTCCATCGGTCAGACACAACTTCTTGACTATTGGCAATCCCTCAATGCCGAAGAAAAAGACACGCTTTTGTCTCAAATTGAAAATCTAGATATAGAATTATTTCTAAAACAAAAAGCTATTTTACAACACCCCCCCGTTAATCTTTCCGCTTCATTTGAACCCTTCGAAGATTTTAAAAGCTGCGGGTCCGCTGCAGATGAGAAATTAGGCAAAGAGCTCATTCATCAAGGTAAAATGGCCTGTTTAATCGTAGCAGGCGGACAAGCCACGCGTCTGAACCTTCAAGGGCCTAAGGGTCTGTATCCCATTTCCAATATTCGCAATAAAAGTTTATTTCAAATCTTTGCAGAGAAGGTTGTCTGTGCAGGAAAGCAGGCAGGAAATGCTCTTCAGTTGGCGATCATGACCTCTCCAATTAATCATGAGATGACCACGACTTATTTTAAAGCCCATCATTTTTTTGGATTAAAAATTAATCAAGTCCATTTTTTTTCTCAAAAAATGCTCCCCTATTTAGATGATGTAGGAAATCTTTTTTTAGAAAAAAAAGGAAAAATAGCTGAAGGACCCGATGGAAACGGAGCTGCATTATATAACTTATGGACGCATGGAATAATTTCACTATGGAAGAGCCTTGGCATTGAATATGTTAATTTCATTATGATTGATAATCCCTTAGCAGACCCCTTTGACGCAGAACTCTTAGGATATCATGTGCGCAATCAACAGGATATAACAGTGAAATGTATTTTAAAAAATAACCCTGAGGAAAAAGTAGGTGTGCTTGTGAAGCAAGACGATAAGATCAAAGTGATTGAGTATTCAGAAATGTCTGCGAGTGAACGTTCAGCTCAGACCTCTTCTGGATCGCTTAGACATGCCTGTGCGAACATTAGTTTGTTTTGCATAAGCATGTCCTTTATTGAAAAAATTTGCCAACAAGGCCATCCATTGCCTTTACACCCAGCTTATAAGACGGCTCCTAATCTTTTAAATACACAAGCAAAGGCCTGGAAATTCGAGCATTTTATTTTTGACATACTCCCTTTAGCAAATAAAGTGGGAGCGTTATTATATCCACGAGAATATTGCTTTGCACCATTGAAAAATCTAGCAGGCAATGACAGTCCAGAAACGGTAAAAAAAGCCTTGCAAAAACGGGATCAAAAAATATATGAAGAGCTTTTTAATCATAAAGCTCCCCCAGAGCCTTTTGAATTAGCTCAAGATTTTTATTATCCTACACCTTCCTTGATGGAGCTGTGGAAAGGCAAAACTCTATTTAATGATAGATATTTAGGAGACCCATGATCTACTCCCTAGCCACTAACCCTTTCACCTTAGGCGATCTGCACCCAATTTTTCTCCACTTCCCCATCGTTTGGGTAACCACAGCATTTTTATGCGATCTGATCTTCTTATTCAAAAGAAGACTCATCTTATCCCAAATAGCTGACTGGTTTATGATTGGAGCTGCGGCCTTGGCCTTGCCTACAGTCATTACCGGTCTTCTTGCTGCAGGCAGCAGCATAGATCCAACAATTATCACCCATAGAAACTGGGCCCTGATTACTTTTATATTCACCTTGCTGCATGCCCTTTACCGCGGCTACTCCCTCTATCACGGAAGAGCAAACCCTAACTACATCATCCTTAGTGCTATAAATTTATGCCTCGTCGATATCACCGCCGATTACGGGGGGTTAATCGCCTTTGGAACGAGTTTATTTGCTCAATAAGACTTAGCTGAAACCTGTCATCTTAGACACTTATACTAGGCGAAACTCCTCTAATTAAGATTTTTTAACGTAAAAAACTGAACCTTAGATATTTATTGAACTGAAATATAATTATAATTACTGAATTAAGATTTAATTAATTCTTTTATGAATTTAAATACTTATGTATAATGATCTTAAAAAATTATAATTAGGTTCGTTTATATGAAAGTGGGGGTTTTAGGGGCCGGAAGTTGGGGGTATTCCCTAGCTTCATTATTGGCTGCAAAGGGATATCATACGATTTCATGGACACAGCGCTTGGAATTGGTGAAGCAATTGTCAGAAACACGTGAGCATCCCTATTTACAAGGACATAAGTCTGTTGGGCATATGGAATTTACGACGGACTTAGAGCAAGCCATACAAGGTGTAGATCTACTGGTTGAGTCAGTCACCTCGAAAGGGATAAGGCCTGTATTTGAACAAGTCAAAGCTTTTAAAACCCCTTCGTGTCCAATTGTGATCACCTCCAAAGGAATTGAGCAAAATACTGGCTTAATTTTACCTGATGTAGTGGTAGAAGTGTTAGGCGAGCATACTCGACCTCAGGTAGCTTTTTTAAGTGGTCCAAGTTTTGCACAAGATGTAATAAGAGGACTTCCTACATCGGTCGTAGGAGCAGCGTATGATCATCATGTCATGAAAATTGTATCGAATACCTTTAATACCCTCAATTTCCGCGTCTATCCTAATACAGATATTCATGGAGTAGCTTATGGGGGTGCACTAAAGAATATCATTGCCATAGCATGTGGGATGGCAGAAGGTCTTAATTTAGGACATAGTGCTAAAGCAGCTTTGATGACAAGGGGATTGCATGAAATCCGCAAATTAGCTGTAGCACGAGGTTGCAGGGCTGAAACGCTAAACGGTCTTTCAGGCATGGGAGACTTATGCTTAACTTGTAACTCTCTCTTGAGTCGTAATTATCGTTTTGGTTATTTATTGGCTGAAGGCTTAAAGCCACAGGAAGCTTCAAAAAAAATTGAAATGGTTGTTGAAGGTGCTTATACCTGTGTCTCTACCTTACAGCTATGCAAGCAGTTGAATGTCAGCATGCCTATCACAGAGATTGTTTACAAAATTGTCTACGAGGACTTATCTCCCCAAGAAGCTGTGAAAGCCTTAATGCAAAGGACGATAAAAGAAGAACATTTATAAAAAGGGTTCCATGAAAGTTTTTACCGCCCAAAAAATAAGGGACCTGGAGATTCTTGCCTATAAAGAAGGAGCTTCAGAAGAATTTTTCATGGAAAATGCCGGGCGCGGAATCGCTGAGCATGTAGAAAATTTTATTGTAAAGAAGCAGCTGGCCCGTCTTGTTTTTTTACTCTGTGCCAAAGGCAATAATTCCGGAGATGCTTATGTGGCAGGACGTTATCTTCTGCAGTCTGGGTATGAAGTCGTTGCATGGCAAACAGTTCCTTTAGAAAATTGTTCTTCTCTCTGTGTTAAAAACCATCAAAAATTTATTCAAGCGGGTGGACAATGTACAGACAAACCACTCACATTCCCTAAACAAGGCGTCATTTTAGATGGACTTTTTGGAACAGGCTTCAAAGGTACTCTTCAAGAACCTTTTGCTTCTATTGTTAACGCAGCAAATATTTCAGCTCTTCCCATCTTAGCTATAGATATTCCTTCAGGATTAAATGGGGATTCAGGGATGGCAGAAGGACCTGCTATCCAAGCGCAAGAAACGATATGCTTAGGTCCACCTAAAAAAGGTTTTTTTCTGAATGATGGATGGAATCATATAGGAATCTTAAGATTTGTTGACTTTGGTCTTCCTAAAAAATTCATAGAAGCGGCCACTCCTGATATGATGATGCTAACGGATGATTATATCCGCACGCACATTCCCGTTGTGAAAAGAAATTGGCATAAATATGAGAAAGGTTACGTCACTGGATTAGCAGGCTCACCTGACATGCCAGGCGCGAGTATTCTATCTTCCTGGGCCGCATTAGTGGCTGGAGCGGGCATTGTGCGGCTGATTCATCAAGAAGGCATGCAAGCTGAATTATCTGCGGCTCCTTTAGAAATCGTACGTCAAACATATAAGCTTGATCACTTAGAACCCGTGATTGAATCGCTCAATAAATCAAAGGCGGCTTTTATCGGTCCAGGAATGGGCCGTTCTGAGGAAAGCTTCCATGTTTTAAGATATATCCTCGCTCACCTCAAACAACCCTGTGTCATTGATGCTGATGCACTCACATGGATTGCTGAACATTCTGTGGTTTTACCTGATCAAGTCATCTTGACGCCCCACCAGGGAGAAATGTTACGTTTATTACATAAAGATAAAGAACGTTTGAATACTGAAGAGTTACTTTCTTTGGCCATGGACTATGCCAAGACCAAAAAAATTACATTAGTATTAAAAGGCGCTCCTACGTTTATTTTACAAGAAGGCCTGCCCATCTATGTAAATCCTAGAGGAGATCCCGGGATGGCTACCGCAGGCAGTGGAGACGTGTTAACGGGGATTATAGCTGCATTTTTATCCCATCGTTTGCCTCCACACACAGCAGCTTTATTAGGAGTTTATTTTCATGCTGTGTCTGGTGAGTGGGCTGCTAAGTCTAAAACATCCTATTGTATGATAGCTTCTGATCTCATTCACTCTCTTCCTGAAGCATACAAAGAACTGCTTGTTAACTAGATCACTGTTTGATACGTTGTGCCATATGGATGATTTGCTCTAAAAGCTCGTTAAAACTCGTCTCCCCTGAAGCTACCTTTTCCAAGGTCGAGCTAAAAAGTTCCAAAAGAAGCATGATTAAACCCACCAAAGACAGAAACATTTTTTTATTAAATTTTTCTTCCCCATAAAGCAATATATAGCGATGGAAAACTTGTAGATGGATTTCATCGAATTCTAGACCCGGAAGTTCTATCAAGCGATTCAGGTAGCAGATTAAACTACTGACTTGAGAAGTCGCTTCATGAGAAACAGAAAAGGGCAAAATTGTTTGAAATTGTATGCGGAAAAAATCTGGCTCGTGGGATTCCGATGGATCTAAACCATTAATAAAGGCTTGTTTTAAGGCTGTAACTTCAAGAATTCTTTCTCTTTCTTTTTCATCCACACCGAGAAAAATCAAAAGGCGCTCGTAGGGAACCTCTTCTGTGGCCATAATCAGAGAACAATCAAATTCTTCTTCTTTCAATATTTTTTCAAAATGCTCTAGAAATTCATGCTCTTTCATGTCAAATGGCCTTTGGAAATGTGATTCATTATTGATGAAGCTGAGCCCTCATAAAATTGACAAGCTCACTATCGTCCATTTTAAAAAACTCTTTTAAGTGGTCTAAAAGTACACTTTTTTCTAATTTATTTTCTTGGGACAGTTTTTTTAGATTGATACCCATTTTTTGTTTAAGGATCATAACAGTTTCTTTATCAAACTCAAAATCAAATTTTGAATCTAATATATTTTCAACCAGAATGGAGGGTATATCCATTTTTTGATGATTCGCTGTTGTGAGTAGCCGGTTGGCTAATGCAAAATCTTTGCTGCCAGCCTCTTTTAAACGATTTTGGAGTTTAGTAACTCTTCCCTCTTCTCCTAACCAAGACTCCACAGTTTTGCTTAACTCCTCTTCTTTCGCTCTTGATTTAGCCATTTGCTCTTCTTGCTTTTTCGCTTGCGCTTGAAGCTGCTTCATCATTTCTTCAATTTGTTTAGATTCACCCAATCTTTCAAAATGATCTATCTTCTGCGAAGTTTCACGATGTAGCTTCTCTAAAGTTTTTTTCATATCTTGAGGAATTAGCGGGTCTTGTAAGTTCTTGTTTTGATCTAAAAGACTCTGCAGCTGCTCGTGTCGTACGGTAATAGCCTTCAGGCGCATTTCATCTTTTTGAACCTGTTTCTTTTTTCTTTCTAACCGCCACCCTTGAATCTTTGCAGGTATAATGTTAAAAGCAAGCCTTAGGTTAACCCCCCTTATGTAGCACTTAAACAAGTTAGGCTTATGACGATAAAAAAAGTATAGTCCCACCCCCATAATAGCCACGCCCATCACAAAAAAGCCTAAACCAGGGAGGGCCATCGATGAAGCAGCTAAGGTAATGATTCCTGCGATAGCTAAAACTTCTAGTACAATGGTTAGAGCTGCAGAAGCACTAGCTAAAGCCAACTCAAGCTTCGATCGTAGCAACTTAAACTTAAAAAACTTTTTTTCATTCTTCACTTTAACTTGAGCTAAAGCGTCGATCCCTTTTTTTGTCATTTCCTTCAATGTTTCGATTTTTTCATCTTCACTTGTAAGCAACGCTTTACCTACAACCTGGCAAAAGTCTTTATCAGATAAGAGGCCTTTAAATTTTTCGATATTTGTTATCTTATAGGTACCTAAACTCACCCCCTTGTCTTTTAAAGCAATCTCCACTTCTTCAAAGGACATTCCCGATATTTTCCTTAAAATCATTCTTTCTAGTCGAACATTTAAGAGTTGATGAACATCGTTTAATGCCTGGGGATTTTTAATAATCTCTTTCTCCCAAACTTCTAGGGTAGATTTGTCTTTTTGACTTCTAAGAAGAGTAATGGCAGCCCAAATAGCGTCTAAAACACAACAGATCCATCCAGTGACTCCCTTCGTGATACTCGACACACTTTTGACTGAATCTAAAACTAAATTGGCGACTTTGGTTGAGACTAAAGCAGCTGAATAAGAAACATTTACAATCCTATCTTTCAATTCATTTTTCTGTGTTTTAATAAACTTACTTAAACGCCTGACTATTTTTTTTAATTCAATATTGGACGGATCCTTTTTTAGTTCCTCAGATTTTTCTTTGTACAACTTGACGCTTTGTTGATACTGAGTATTTTGAACCATTAGTGCAGCAAAATCTCCCGTTAGTTCAACACCTTGTAAAACCGTTCTCGTCAGATTCACAGGATCCATCATATTGGCGATATTTTCTTTTACACCAGGAGGAATTTGTATTAATCCTTCCACGACATCTTTTGCACTTTCATAGGGTTCTATTAAGGCATCATGAATCATATCGGGTCCAAATTGTACCGCCCCGATTGCAGCTTTATAAATTCCTTCAACCTTTTCCCTTTTCTCTTGATTCTCTATAATTTTTAAGAGTTGTTTGTTTTTCCCTGCAGCAATAGCTGCTAAGGATACATTAGGAAGATTGGATAAGGATTGAGCCTGATTCAATAATTGTTCTATTTCTTGGACAGTTCTTTCTAAGGGGGAAGGGTTTTCCTCTACTCCTGTTACGTTTAAATCTATAGAGGGTGGACTTACCACACCACTACTTACGCTAGGGACTTGACTGTTTTGTTGTGTTGCAGAAACTTGAAAATCTTCGTCATTATTTCCTACTACACCACCTAACGAAAGGGAATGCGAGTTTCTAGGAGACTGAATAGGATCTAATCCCATAATAAAACCTTATGCGTAAAAAATTTTTTTATCTGGTAAATGGCTCTCTCGCTTTTCTAATCTAGGACTGGAGGGAGCTTGTGTAATCGCACTCTGTAATTTAATCAGCCAGTAAAAAAGATACTGAACGAATCTCTCAAACCTTTGAGAAAAATGGGGATAACTAAGATTTTGAGTATCAAAATATTCAAAAAGTATGAGGGAACGAGCTTCCTCTGCATAACCAATGTGAGCGTGTCCCGTTTCTTTACCAAAAAGATTTCCTTTTAAAGCTAGCAAGAAAAGATCAGCTTCTCGACCGCTAGGAATTGTGACCAAGTTTGAGTAAATATAGAAACCCTCTTTGTCCAAAGATTTTTCAAAAGTGATTAAATAGTTATCATTAATCAGGAGGTTACACTGACCTAAGGAGTTTAATCCCAAAGGGCCTAATTGTTTTAAACGTGCGTATTCTTTAAGAATCTCTTCTAACTCCATGGACTTTAACCTTTATTAGGATACTTTCGAGCGAACCCGGTTCTTATTATATCAATATTTTAAAGGAATGTCAAATCACATGGTTGATAATTATCAATAGAATTGATAATAAATTAATTAGAAAAGAAAAGAAAAAGAAAAAAATTAATAGATAATAATGCAAGATCTTAGAATACAAATGAATGCACTAAAACTCTCTATCTAAGAGAAGTTTTTCTCTTGAGGATTGATCCAACCCCCTGCTACTTGGCCACACGAAAACCTGTATACGAGTCACAATGATCTGGTGGTAGAGGCAGACGTTTTGAAACACGCAGTTCTTCGGCCAGACTTGCATAACATCCTCCTTTAGCCACTTTATGGGTGCCGGATAAGGGGCCTTGAGGATCTTTAAGATTGTCCTGTGAAACTTTTCGCGGAGCATACCAATCGGCCACCCATTGAAAAACATTTCCACTCATATCATATGCACCCACCGGACTTTTGGCATCGTGGGTTCTTAATTGGGCCATATCTTGACGGTCCAAAGGGAGCAGATTAATGCCATTATAGAAACCTATTTCAGAAGTAAGTACTTTAAAATTCGTGATAGGAATGTCATTATATTTATAATTTGCCCACGACCTATCAATCACATCTTGGCTAAATCCATAACGATACTTCTTTAAGGGCTGTCCACTTTTTTCTAAGCTCATGGCTGCAGCTTTCTCCCATTCTGCTTCCGTGGGTAAGCGACAATTATGATCTTTACAATAAGCTTGAGCACCATACCAAGTCACATTAATTACAGGGTTATTGTCTTTTCCTGGAATAGCCTTAAACACGATGCCCTGCTCACTATCAAGAATGGCTGCTATTTGGCTATAAGGGTCATTTTCAGTGGTTTTACAAATTAAAAATCCAGAAAGATCAATCACTTGACCTTTTTTATCAAAATCAGCTAGATAAACAAGTCGCCCTTCCCTGACAGATTTCGTCAACCATGCCGCATACAGAGCATTCGTTACATCATAAACACCTATAGAGAATTGGCTGATTAAAGCCGTTTGTACGGGTCGTTCATCTTCAGAGCCTTCACCAAAAACATCTCCTACTAGAACTTTTCCATCTGGCACAACCACTAGCTTTTGAGCAGGAATATAATCGGCACGTATAATACGATGTTCACCCGTTTTAAGTTCAAAGGTGATGTTTTGAGGAGGATTGTAATTATCCCAGGGTTCGAAAACTAGTTCATAAATGATGTTGGGCTCTAAAGACACAGATACATACTTGCCCTGGTACTTTAAAGGTTGTTGATCCTTCTCTTTATTTTTATAAATTTTAAAGCGCGCTTCGTTAATATTGCTGATAATGACTGCTTGGGAAAGTTCCTGACGATTTCCTCTTGCTACCACATTTTGAAAATTTGCTTGGAGGGTTTTTGTTTCGAATTCTTTAAGTGAAATATTGTAGCTTTTCTTTTGCCGAGCTGTCGTATTTTGCTCCACGATAATTTGATACTCACCAGGAGTTAAAGGATAGATTTTTTTGCCCCCTTTTATTTCATCTCTTAAGGTGGGATTAGCATTACTTTTGGAAATAATTGTAATAAAAGCTTCTTCAGCATTGGTTTCAATTTCCACATTTGCCGCTATACGGTACTCGACTTTTATGTTCTCTGCATGATCCCCTATCGTTAATTTAAGGGCTTCAGGAGGAATAACAAACTCAGGTCTTGAGCTGGCAAAATTTAGATTGTAGTGCCCTCTTGGAAGTCCTTGAAAAGTAAATTTAGTTCCCTGCCCCTGCCATTTTTTTCGCGTGTCTACATTTTCTAGAACATAAATGGCATCTTGCGTATTGGACTCGATGGTTAAATCATGAGTATATTTGAAATCAGGAGAGACCTGAGCGTGTTCATTGGCTTCCACTTTCACAGACAGGGGGGACAAAGCAGGCAATTCCAGAGGACCTTTAAAAACTATTTTATATTCTCCCACAGGCAAGGCAGAACTGCTCCACTGGACCGTGCCTTGGGTGGGTTGTAAATTAAGATGAATAGGTTGTTTTTGAGATTCAGAAAATATTTCCACTTCCAAAATGCTTTCCTGGGGAATATTGGCTGTTATATCAATATAGCCGAAAGCTTTTTCATAAGATATACGTGCCACAAAGCTTTGTCGTCTGCCAATGCTGAAAGGGCCGTTCGGATATACCTTTATCTCATAACCAGGGATCTTTTTAACGCGAATCGAGTATCCTTGGCCAGGTGGAACAATCAAATTAGACACTGACCCCAACCCACGATAAGTAATTTTTTCTCCTTGATATAAGGCCCATTGCGCATCTGGTAGGTTTGTTTCCACATTAAGTGATCCGCCGATAATCCCCATTTCTGAAGCAGGACCCCGATAAGGAGCATACTGAGCGATATAAGATGAGGACATATCTAATAAAAACTGATGCCAAGCCGTCCATTCCCTTAAACGTTCAATAGGATGATACATCACAGTACGTTTAGTAAATATTTGATCAATTTTTACAACTTCACCAGGTTTGATTAAAATTTTTTTCTCTGGGGACTCTTCAAAGTAAGCGTCTTTATTGGGAATTAAAAACTCTAGAGTATAAAGGCCTGGACAAAGATCTTCTATTACAACAGTTCGACAGAGATTTTTATCCTCTACATATTTTTGCTCCCGAGGATACATTTTCATATTATGGTTTGAATCTTTAAGCCAAAAGCGCACCCGATCTAATCTCTCTCCCTTAGCATTCGTTTGATAATTAATAATCAACGTCCCATTTTTTGCAGCTGGCTGATCTGCTGAGCAGAGATGAACATATCCCAGGATATACAGCATAAAAAAACAGTAATTGCGCATGACTTCTGAACCTTTTGACTTTTAAAAAGATATTACTTAGGAAATATGTTTTAGAGAACAAAAAAAATTACATTTATTTTTTTAAGACAAGGACTTCCAAGATTCTATTGGCAAACCTCATCAAACAAGATCCCTTTAGGTGTAAAAGCCTGAAAGCGACGATGAACCCCTTCAAGTGTAACGACCATAAAGTATTGACTTGCGGCAGATTTAGCTAGATACCAGGCTTGTCGGGGTGTTTTAGGTTTGCGTATATTTTCTACTGCCCACGCCCCATCGCCCAAATATAAGACACCTGCTGATTGAGCTCTCCCTCTATAAATTAGATGAGAACGTTTGTAAGCATGGTCATTATTTTCAAACGCAGCATGCAAACCAAACTGTTCAAATAAGGGCACCCAATTTTTTCTAATTAAACGACTCAAGGGAGCATGGTAATTCCTACAGGAAGGATATGCAGGCACATGATAAACTGCAAATTTATGCGAAAAGTGGCGTCTTTCATTTAATACACGCTGCAACCATTCCGTTTGTGAACCCTGAATAGAATTCGTATGTCCCGAATCTAAAATGATCAAAGTCATATAATCGCCAAAATCTAGAACATTGTATCCTTCGATGCCAGGCATGGGAAAAAGAGCATAAAAGAACTCCGCATCTTTAGGAGTCCCATTTTTTCCTCCACGTACCTCGTGATTTCCTATCGCTGGAACAATGGGAATCAGGAATCCCTCAGGAGAAATCATGGTATTCTTCCAAACCTTTAACCAGTCGATCCATTTATCAGAGTTCTCACACTTGAAGACATTTCCTGTAGCACCATAAGCAATATCACCTCCAATCACGACAAACAAAGGATCAGCGGCAGCTGCCGCCCGATTGGTTGCCTCTAACATCTCTAACGGACCATTATACATATCTCCTCCTACGACAAAGCGAATAGGAAGGGTTGTATCGGCAGGCATCGTGCGAAATCGATAAATCTTTTCTTTATCACTTAAAATGCGAAAGCGATAAGCTGTAGCTGGTTTAAGATTTAACAACTCTACTGAGTGTATGGTGTACGGTAAACCCGCTGGCATTTCGCGGTGTCTACCGTCCACAACCCTATTCCATTCGTCCCCTTCACCTATCTGAAATTCAATGACATCTTCCTTTATCTCCTCTTTAGAAATCCATTGAATGCACATACTAGTCTGGGGTTGACTCTTCCATGTCAAATAGACACTTAAAGGTTCATTTTCCCCAGACCAAAGAGGCATGGACAGAACAAGCCAAAGTAACGCGGTCATTAATTTCAAATAATTAAACATTTTATTCCTTAGTGACTTCTTGGGCTAGTTTTTCTAAAACTTGAACGGTTCTTTTAATAAACTCTCCTAAAGCTGACGGATCCATCTCGCGCTGCGATAATAAGGTAATTTCATACACCTCTTTAACCAAAGAAGACGCCAATTCAGTGTTCTTATTTTCTAACTTATGAATTGCATTCATCAATGGATTATTGGTGTTCACCACAAAAGTCTTCTTGCCTAGCTGACCGAAATGCTTCATGCCATCTTTAGGATTCATCGACACCATGTAGTCACGCATTCTACGTTGATTTTCATCTTGCAAAATGAACCCGGGAAGGTCATTAGTCGCTAAACTCTTAGCCTCCACTTCAACTTCTTCAAGCTGCGAACGCACGAAATCGGCTAAGCGTGCGGCTTCGCTCTTTCCGCTAGCGTCTAAAATCGTTTTTTCGCGTTCTTTATCCAACAGATGATCAGCTAAAACAGCATCCACCCGCTGAAAAGAAGCAGGAGCTAAGTTTCTTTCTAAAAACTGCATCACGTACACATCAATGGGGTGGGCAGCACAGAGAATGCCAATTCCTTGTTTATTATACATATCATGCAAGGTCGACAGATGTGTTTCATCTTTTGTGTAATAAATTTTATCTTGTGTTTTTTCTTTATAGCGATCTAAGTACTCCTGTGCGTTTATCCATTCACCATCCACTGTTTTCCAAATCAGAAAATCTTTAACCCTCTCATAAAGTTTTTCATCCTCAAGGATCCCTAACTTAATCACAGTAGAAATATCTTCCCAACTTTGAACAAATCGCTCACGCTCGTTTCGATAAAGAATTCCTAAACTATCAGAAACTTTTTTGGAAATATGCCCAGAAAGTTGACGAACAGTTCGATCCATTTGAAGGTAGCTTCTAGACACATTCAATGGGATATCAGGGCTGTCAATCACCCCTCGCAACGCCATTAAATAATTAGGAATCACGTCTTTGCAGTTATCGGATACAAACACTCTGTTGCAGTACAATTTAACAGTATTTTTTTCGATATCAAAATCCCGTCGTAATTTAGGAAAATAAAGAATCCCTTTCAAATGAAAAGGATAATCGACATTCAGGTGCACCCAAAAAAGTGGGTCTTCTTCCATAGGATAGAGGTAATGAAAGAAGTCGATATAATCTTTTGGTGAACAATCCGCGGGATTTTTTATCCAAAGAGGCTCCTTCGTATTAATGAGAGTCCCACCTAAATAAACAGGATAGGGCAAAAAGGAACAATAATGACTTAAAATTTGTTTAAGTCGCGCTTCTTCTAGGTACTCTTCACTATCCTTATCAATAAATAAGGTAATCTCCGTTCCTCTTTCAGTACGCGTGCCTTTTTCTAATGTATATTCTGCAGATCCATCACAAGACCAAAAAACAGGTTCTGCATTAGGCTTATAGGAGAGTGTATTAATTTCTACTTTGCTTGCCACCATATAAGCTGAGTAAAAACCCAAACCAAAATGACCAATGAACTGATCTTTTTCTTCGCTAGACTTATATTTATTGACAAACTCTTCAGCACCTGAAAATGCGATCTGTGCAATATATTTCTGCACTTCCTCAGCATCCATGCCAACGCCATTATCAATGAATTTTAGCGTTTTATGATCTTTATCCTGGAGAATCTCAATCTTAAAATCTTCATCCTTTGCTTCTAACTCTCCCTGGTCTCTGAGAATTTTTACTTTTCTAATAGCATCGCATGCATTAGAAACTAATTCTCTTACAAATATATCTTTATCCGAGTACAACCATTTTTTTATAATGGGCAAAATATTTTCACTATGGATTTCTAAATTCTTTTTGATCATATTTCAATCCCTTTAAAAACGTTTAATTTGGAAGGGCAATTATAAGCGATCGTATATTAAATGAAAAGTCTCCTTAATAACCTGAGCTTAGGGTTTTTTAGCTATCTCCCCTATGCTAAAAAAACAGATTCTAAAACTCTTTGATGGATGTCTCTTTGGATTTTAATTCTTGAAGGGAAATTCTAGAGAAATATATATCTAATGGAGAGAAAAAACTCTTTTCTAAAGAGATCTTTTTACTCTTAAAGCCAAGGCTGAACGTATGAACCATACTTTGGGTTTTAAAGGATTTTACAAGAAAAAATGGACACCCTATGTTTGAAACTCCCTCTCTAATCATCGCTTCACTCTTTGGCATTGATTTGGTACTTGTTTTATATGCCATTATCGCTTTTGTTGTCATTGGAGTCGGTCTGGCAGGTTTGATTCTTTTCACCCGCGCCAAGTTTATTAGCAGTGAGGCCTGTACCATAAAAATTAATGAAGATCCCTCTCTTACAAAAACTGTACCAGGTGGAGGGACTCTTTTATTAGCCCTAACATCTAATGGCATCCCCATTCCTAGTCCTTGTGGGGGTAAAGCGACTTGCAAACAGTGTCGCGTTCAAATACTTGAAGGCGCTAGTGAACCTTTAGAAACTGATAAGGGTACATTTACAAAAAAGCAACTCAAAGAAGGCTGGAGACTTTCCTGCCAAACGAAAGTTAAAAACGATCTTCATATACATGTAGATGCGCATGCGCTGGGAGTTAAAGAGTGGTCTGCTCGAGTTGTGAGCAATGAAAATGTAGCCACATTTATCAAGGAACTGATTGTAGAAATTCCTGAAGGTGAAGAAGTCCCGTATCGCTCTGGAGGATATTTACAATTTCACGTCCCTCCTTTTCAAACTAAAACGGATGACTGGAAAACCACGATGGAGCCTCAGTATCATGCAGATTGGGAAAAATTTGGACTTTTCGGACGAACTCTCAATTTCTCCTATCTGCCCACAGGTTCTGATGAAATCATTAGAGCTTATTCCATGGCTTCCTATCCGGCAGAGGGAAGAACTTTACGATTTAATATTCGCATCGCCACTCCACCTTTTATTGCAGGTAAGTTGGCAGAAGATATTCCTTGGGGGATTTGCTCGTCTTACACTTTCAGTTTAAAAGCAGGAGATAAAATCCGGCTTTCCGGACCCTATGGAGAGTCATTTATGATCAATGACAATCGAGAACTCATATTCTTAATCGGCGGAGCGGGTTCATCTTTTGGAAGAAGTCATATCTTACAGCTTTTTAAAACTGAAAAAACTTCCCGAAAAGTCTCGATGTGGTATGGAGCTCGTTCTTTGAAAGAGAACATCTATCAAGAAGATTACGAGCAACTTGAGAAAGAATTTAACAATTTCAATTACCACTTAGTTCTTTCAGAACCTTTACCTGACGATATCGCCCAAGGATGGCCTTCCAAAGATCCACTTAAAACTAACTTTCTTTTTAAAGCCTTTGAACTTGGTCAATTGAAGCACATGGAAGCGCCGGAAGAGTGTTTATTCTATGTGTGCGGACCTCCTATGCATAACAAAAGTGTCCTAAAACTTTTGGACGATTATGGGGTTCCTCGCGAAAGTATAATTCTTGATGATTTTGGCAGTTAAATGAAAATTTTGGCTGCACAAATCAACCCTACCATCGGAGATCTCCAAGGCAATGCGAACCTGGTTATATCCTCTATTGAACAGAGTAGATCTATAGGTGCAGACTTAGTTCTATTTCCTGAGCTAACACTTACTGGGTATCCTCCCCAGGATTTATTGCTCTTGCCCCATTTCATAGATGAAGTTGAGCGACAATTAGATCGCGTGGTTCAGGCATCAAAAGACATCATCGTGATTGTAGGACTTCCTCGTCGCAATCCGGCATTAAAAGAAAAAAACCTTTTCAATAGCGCCGCGGTCATTCAAAATCAAGCCCTCTTAGGTTTTCAAGACAAAACCCTTCTTCCAACCTATGATGTCTTCTCGGAACGACGTTATTTTGAACCAGCTGAAGAACTTAAAATATGGGAGCTCTTGGGCCAGAAGGTTGCTATCACCATTTGTGAGGATATTTGGCAACACAGTGCTTTACTTAAAGAAACTTACTATAAAATAAATCCTATAGAAGTTTTGCAAAAACTTCAACCTGACCTTTTATTGAATCTTTCTGCTTCTCCTTTCAGCATCAATAAACTACAGAATCGCCTCAAAGTTTGTTCTTTAGCAGCCTCAGCTTTAAAATGCTCACTGATCTTATGCAATCAAGTAGGTGGAAATGATAGTTTAATTTTTGATGGACATAGCGTCTATGTAGACAATCAGGGGCAAGTTAAGCTCATCGGAAGAGGATTCGAGGAAGATTCCGTCCTCGTAGATACTTCTGCCACGTATCCCCCCTATAAAAACAACTCCACTCCCAACAAAGAACTCTATTCGGCCCTTGTTCTGGGAGTAAAAGACTATTTTAAGAAATCTGGTTTTAAGAAAGCCTGCTTAGGGTTATCCGGTGGAATTGATTCTGCTGTGGCGGCTTGTCTAGCAGTGGAGGCCTTGGGGGCGGAAAATGTGCTGGGCGTCAGCATGCCTTCTCGATATTCATCAGAAGGGAGCCGGATAGATGCAGAGCAACTAGCCAAAAATTTAGGGATTGAATACGAAGTAATCTCTATCGAAAAACCTTTCTCTAGTTATCTTGAACTTCTAAATCCTTTTTTTGATCATCGCCCTGCAGATAGCACTGAAGAAAATCTCCAAGCACGCATTAGGGGAATGATTTTAATGGCTCTATCGAATAAACAAGGATATATCATTTTAAGCACGGGAAATAAAAGTGAGCTAGCCATGGGTTACTCCACCCTTTATGGAGATATGTGTGGAGGATTGGCTATCCTTAGCGATGTCAGTAAAATGCAAGTTTACGCATTAGCGCAATGGATCAATCGTCTTCATGAAATTATCCCTATCAGTTCAATCACTAAAGCTCCTTCTGCTGAATTAAGACCTAATCAAACCGATCAGGATTCTCTGCCGCCTTATTCAGTGATCGATCAGGTTTTACAAGCCTATGTGGAAGAGCATCAAGCTCCTCAGGAAATTGCGAATAAATACGGCTACCCTATAGAAATTGTCCAAGATTTGATTCGACGCATACATCTTAACGAATACAAAAGACGACAAGCCCCCCCCGGATTGCGTGTCACAGAAAAAGCCTTTTCCGAGGGTCGGCGTTTTCCTATCGTAGAGCATTGGATTAGATAGATCTATTTTATTAATAAATAAATCACTTGTTTAAAATTATTTTATCCAGATAGGTTGACTTATACCACAGAAATACTAACCAGGGGGATAAAATGTCTGTTGTAAAAGTGATTGAAGTCATTAGTAGAGGCAAATCTATAGATGAGGCCGTCAAGTCTGCAGTCGATGAAGCTTCCAAAACGATCGAAGGGATCAAACAAGTGAATATTGAGCATATTGAAGCACTTGTAGAAAATAATAAAGTCACAGAATTTCGCGTGAATGCTAAAATCAGCTTTGTCGTTAAACATTAATATTTCAGAGGGGAAAAGATTTTTTGTCTTTTCCTCTTAATTGACCATTTATCCATCAACCTCATTCCAAAGCTTTGATAAGATAGGGGAATATTATTCAGCCAAGTTTTGATTAGAAGATTGTTCAAATACAAGTTTGACAACTATTTCTATTTTTAAATTGAGCGCTTGGGAGTAAAAATTCTGTGCCCTCTCATCTAATGGATTAATAATCATGGAGGGAACGCATTGCACAACCACTTGTTGAAAACTCGGTAACCTAGGAATAGGAGTAGGACCTGATATCGGTGGCAGAACATCATTATCCATTCTTACACTAATGTTTAACTGAGCACTATAGGGTTGCATAATAATATTTTCCTTATTTTTAATAACTATAATCACACAAATGCATTTACAATTCAAATCTAATTTATTAATTTTTATTACAAAAAAAATAATATCCGTTCTCGTGTCATAAAACAGGTACATTTTTTTTGATGCAAGAGATCACGGAAGTGGCGTTTCATAGGTTTTGGATGAGCCTTATTGAATTCAAAGCTTTGGGGAGAATATAGCCCCCCAAAGTAATGAAAAATCAACCGTAATGTAACTTTTAAGCAAGTCTTTAATTACTCCCAGTTCCAAAAAGAACATGAATCGCTACACTATCGACTACAGTTAAATGGGAGACGCCCACCTTCTTATCGTTCTTATTTAAAATTTGATCACCAATTGTAGAATGCCCTGAAAGGGTGGGGGTTAAATCTTGTTTTAGAGGCGAGGGTCCCTTCTCATCCAAAGCATGAGTTTCATTAAACACTTCAGCCATTTTTTTTAAATTTTCATTAGCGGATTCAAATCGACCAGGCAGAATGCTTATTCTACCATCTAAATCAATATTTAAGTTTAAGGGTATATATCTACTGAGTGTTTGCAACATCGGATGAATTCCTGCGCTCCATGACAAATTTGGATTTTTATACAATTTAGAATTAATAGGAACGATTGGATTAGCATTAACATAGGAAAGTGGCATTAATTGCGGATCAAGACCATCACTCCAAGATAGCTTTGGATTAAAGTTCATTTTAGACTTTATAGGTACTGATATATAGGGGTCAGTATCGAGAGGTGAGTGGACAATTGCTTTTATAGAAAACCCCACTGAACAAGAATACGAATAACTCATAAACCCCCTAATTAATTTATTAATAAAAGAATATATTAACAAATCAATTAATAAAAAACAATTTATGTTATTATTAATTAATTATTAAAAATAAATAATCAATCGCATTTAATTTAAAATAAGTCATTTAAAAATAATTTTTACAAGATAGATAAATAAACAAAAAGAATTTTTTTATAAACATATATACAACAACACAACTAATTTTGCATCAACAACTTAGATTAATTTTTATATTAAAATTGTGGGTTAAATATTAATTGCAATAAAATGAATTAATCAAAAAAAAGAGATTAGGATATAGAGTTTTATCAATTTTAATAAATTTTGGTAGAATTTACGAATTAGCCACAATACAAAAAATAATAATAGGTTGTTCATTCATGGTTTATTTAGAAAAGAGGATAGATATACGGCACAGTTACGATTTTAAACCCAACTTGTTACCTATGTCTTAATGGAAATGATACAGTTCCGAACGAATCAAGAATAGCATTTTCTTGACTCATTCGGACATTAAAGTGACTGCGGCTAACTCTATTAAAAATCAGCTTTTCCAGGATAACGAGGAAAGGCAATGACATCGCGAATATTATCCATTCCGGTTGCAAATTGGATGAGTCTCTCAAACCCTACTCCATAACCTGCATGAGGAACAGACCCATATTTACGTAATTCAAGATACCACCAATAATCTTCTTTTGATAAACCCACTTCTTGAATTTTATGCTCTAATACCTCTAAACGCTCTTCTCTTTGGCTTCCTCCGATAATCTCTCCAATTTTTGGCACCAATACATCCATTGCAGCCACGGTTTTATTATCGTCGTTGGAACGCATATAAAATGCTTTAATGTGCTTAGGATAATCAGTAATAATCACAGGCTTTGCGAAAAACTCCTCTGCTAGGTAGCGTTCATGTTCTGATTGCAAATCTGATCCCCACTTGACGGGATATTCAAAATCTTTCCCAGATTTCTCCAAAATTCGCACGGCATAAGTATAACTCGCTCGTTCAAAAGGTGTATTAATAACGTGCTGCAGACGCTCAATTAAACCATTAGATACATGTTTATCAAAAAACTGCATATCTTCAGGACAATGCTCTAGGACATATTTTAAAACAAATTTGAGGAATGCTTCAGCATTATCCATGTTATCATTTATATCCGCAAAAGCCATTTCAGGTTCAATCATCCAGAATTCAGCTAAATGGCGCGAAGTATTTGAATTTTCAGCTCGAAAAGTAGGTCCAAAAGTATAGATATCTGACAAGGCGCTTGCATAAATTTCTCCATTGAGTTGCCCTGAAACCGTTAGATAGGCAGGCTTACCAAAAAAATCTTGAGAAAAATCGACCTGTCCATTGGGTAAACGTGGAGGGGCATTCGGATCAAGAGTCGTCACACGAAACATTTTTCCTGCACCTTCACAATCTGATCCTGTAATAATCGGGGTATGAATATATAAGAATCCCTGTTGTTGATAAAAAAGATGTGTAGCAAAAGCTAAGGCATTTCTTACGCGTGTCACAGCCCCTAAAGTATTGGTGCGAGGCCGAAGATGGGCTATTGTACGTAAAAATTCAAATGAATGGCGTTTTTTTTGTAGAGGATAAGCCTCGGGATCACAAGTACCAATAATTTGAATATTTTTTGCTTGGAGTTCAAACTGTTGATTTTTCCCTGGACTTTCTACGATGGTTCCTTGAATAGATACAGAAACCCCTGTAGATAAGCTGTTCATTAATTTTTCGTAGTTGGGAATATCAGGATTCGCAATGACTTGAAAATTTGAAAGTGTTGAACCATCGTTAATTTCAATAAAAGAAAAGGTTTTCTGATTTCTGACAGTGCGTACCCAGCCTTTTACGGTCACTTCTTGTCCTAATATGGAAGGACGACCTGGAACTGGATATTTAAGTTGTTTTATTTTCATTCGCATATGAATTGCCTCATTATTTTACAAAGTCACGGAGCATCTGTATTTCTGTTTTCCAGACAGGGGGTCCTTCTGGGGTTTCTAAATATTTTGGAATAGATTGCGTGCGGGGATCATTCATCAAAAACTTAAAACATTCCAATCCAATGAGTCCCTTTCCTAAAGATTGATGACGATCGACTCTCGAGCCTAATCCTTTGAGCGAATCATTCAGATGAAATGCATAGAGATGTTTTAAACCTACCACACGATCAAATTCCTTAAAAGTTTCATCACAAGCCTTTTCATTTGTTAAATCATAACCTGCTGCAAAAAGATGACAAGTATCTAGGCATACCCCGATAGGGATTTTATGCTGTACTTTTTGAATGATAAAAGCTAACTGCTCAAAGCGCCAGCCCACAGCGGAACCTTGACCTGCAGTATTTTCTAATAATAAACGAGTGGGACCATCCTGCAATAAGGGTTCATATAAAAGTAGACTTTCTACAATTCGATCCAAACATGCTTGCGGATCTTTATCTAGGGCAGCTCCTGGATGGAAATTTAAATAGGAAACTCCGAGTTGCACACAACGCTCAATCTCAAGCCGAAACGCCTCACGGCTTTTTTTTAAATTTTCAATATCCGGAGCGCCAAGATTAATAAGATAACTATCATGGCTCATAATCTGCTTTAAATCTGTTTCTTTTAGGGCGTGTTTCCAAGCATCGATTGTTTCAGAGGATAAAGGCTTAGCTGACCACTGCCTTTGATTACTCGTAAAAAGTTGAATGGTTGTCGCCCCAATTTCTTTGCCTTGATAAAGAGCATTTTGTACGCCTCCTGCTGCTGATGTGTGAGCACCAATAAGAAGCTTTTGTGCTTTTGAAATCATAGTTGTCTCAATTTTTTTTATAATTGACTATCTTAGCACGCAAGGCTTGTTGTTGACAAGGAAACTGCAAATCTCAATACTTTGGAAACATTCTACCTGGATAAGCTAGGAAACGAAAAAAATATTTTAAGGTTTATATGAATGACACTAAGGGAAGCATCTTTCGCTCAGCTCGACGTTTTTTTAGCGGCACCATGCTAAGTCGTATTTCGGGTATGCTTCGAGATGTCACTATGGCCTTTGGGTTTGGCGCTCAGTCTTCCATTGCAGCCTTCCTCATTGCTTTTCGTTTCGCCCATCTTCTTAGAAGGTTACTGGGTGAAGGGGCCCTGCAAAGTGCGTTTATTCCAGAATTTGAAAAAATACGCCAAGAAGATCCTAAACGTGCTGCTCAGTTCTTTAGAGATCTGACTGCCAGTCTAAGTTTATTCCTATCGATCATTATCCTTGTCATCATGGCCTTATTGGGAGGGATCTTATTATGGGCCGATTTAGCTCCAGATAATGCTGAAATTATCCAATTAACCCTTCTTATGATGCCCAGTCTTCTATTTATCTGCTTATTTGGCATTAATGCCTCACTCCTGCAATGTGAGAAGAGTTATTTCACTCCAGGCGTAGCTCCAGTTGCCTTTAATTTTTTATGGATTTTAGGAATTATTTTTTTATGGAATTTACCGGTCATTCTTGCGATGCGCTGGCTGGCTATTTTTATTAACTTAGCTTGCATTGCTCAATGGACGATCACGCTTCCTCATACATTAAGAAGCTTGAAATTATTAAGAAACGGCTCTCAAGGATCATTGAAGTTCTTTTCTAAAGATGTGAAAAATTTGTTAACACCTTTATGTCTAGGAATTCTGGGGGTAGGCGCTTCTCAGATTAACAACGCCCTCGATGCCGTCTTCGCTCGTTATGCCGACTCTCAAGGTCCTGCTTATCTTTGGTATGCCATTCGCCTTCAACAGCTCCCTTTAGCTCTTTTTGGAATTGCAATCTCCGGTGCAATGCTTCCCCCTCTCTCGCGCGCTTTCAAGGCAGGTCACCTGGTTCAATACCGAGAGTTTTTAGACTTTGCTTTACGTAAAAGCATGGCCCTCATCCTTCCCATTAGTGCTGCTATTTTTGTTTTAGGTGATAGTTGCATCAATCTTATATATGGGCATGGAGATTTCGACCAACATGCCATCGCCGGCACCACTTTATGTCTTTGGGCTTATGGGGCTGGCTTATTTCCGATGGCAATCATTTTAATCTTAGCACCATCCTTTTACGCACAAAATGATTACTCAACTCCCACAAAAGCGTCATTAATCAGCATCGGTTTGAATATTTTTTTGAACTACACCTTCATCAACTTCTTTCGAATGGGAGCCACTAGTGTTGCAATAGCTACGGGTATAAGTGCTTGGGTAAATCTCTTCCTCCTAAGCAACGCTCTATCTTCTAAAAGTGAATATAAACCCTCTGGACAATTGATGCAGAGTTTCTTAAAGATCATCTGTGTGAGTGGATTAGGGGTTTTAGCAGTCCTCATCTTTAATTTCTTTTTTCACGAAAACACGTTTTGGATCTTATTGAATGGAGGTCAACCGCAATGGACGCAAGCCCCCTTCGCTCAATTCAAAATACTCACTGTACAAACCTTGATTTTTGGTGGCACCATAGGATTAACAAGTTATGTGCTACAGGCTGACGACTTATTAAAATTTCATCGCGCAGAAGATTCTGTTGTAAACATAGGAAAAATATAAATCATTAGGCCGATTCTTTATTGAGAGATGTCATTCAAAAGGCACCTTCTCCCATTAAATTTAAGTATATCTCAAAACCTTTAAATTCCTAACACAGTCGACCCCTAAAGGGGATGCAAATTATCCCCTTGTAATCAGTAGGATTGATCTGTGTACGAACCAGCTATCGCTATTTATTGTATTTGCGAAGAAGTTGTATATTTAATCTCCCTCAAACTGACGATCTATCAAAAATTTCTTTGTCTCACTTTAAGACACAGCAGATGTTTCAAGGTATAGAATTGGATCTAAGCCTAGTGTGTTGGGGAAGAATGAGGGTTCTTAGTGCTATTATGGAGTTATTTAAGAATGAATATGCCTACTTTTAGGCAACTAAAAGTAGGCAGTAGACTTGAGGTTAAGCTAACTCTTAGGTTGAGTGAGCTAAGAAATCGCAGATCTCATGAAGTTTTATTTCAATAGGCCAAGGCATTTGTTCATGAGTAGGCATCGCGAGCAATTGTCCACCAAAATTCTCTTTACTAGAAGAGAGGTAGTCTGGAATTGTGCGAGATGGATTATCTAAGGCTTCTTGAATAATTTTCATGTTACGGGATTTTTCTTTAACAGAAATCACCATACCAGGACGAACTTGGAAAGAACGACGATCTACTTTTTTACCATCCACAAGAATATGGCCATGGGAAACGAGTTGGTGCGCTGCGAAAATTGTAGGGGCTAATTTTAGACGATAGACAATATTGTCTAAACGGCACTCTAACATTTCAGCAAAATGCTGAGCAGTATTTCCAGCTTTGCTTAAAGCTGTTTTAAAATAAGTCACTAGTTGTTTTTCACTTAGCATGCCATAAATAGCTTTAAGCTTTTGCTTTTCTTCTAATTGCAGGCCATAGTCTGATTTTTTACGGCGACGCGCTCCGTGCATTCCAGGGGGATTAGGTTTATGCAGTAATGGATTGCGGGTACGGCCAAAAATATTTGCACCGAAACGTCGGGCAATTCGGTTTTTATTACCTGTATAACGAGCCATTTGTTCTCCTAAAACGATTTGCAGGTACGATTATCCATTTGATAAATCGCAAGAACGGATTATCACATATCTTTCGAATTTTTTGCAATAACTTGTTGCTTTTTATACAGAAGTGCTCTCAATTTTTCCTGCAACCTAACACAAAGCCCCCTTCATACCCAAAGCATTAGCGCTCCAATACTCATTAAAGACCTAGAAGTAGAACGTTAAGTCTTTTTTTCGTTTAAAACAAATTGAAAAGCCATTTTTTCAGCTTGTTTACACTCATCTGTTGAAGGAAGATGACGTCCAAATTTTACTCTATCCGCTTGAATCATGAACTGAGACAGTTGTTGTCTCATCGATAAGGGAAAAGTGGGATTTAACGCAATTTCAGATAAAAACTCAGGAGTTGTGCTTGTAGAAGCCGGAAGCTTATATCTCTTTTCTATGTATTGACGAATTGATTGCGTCAACTGATTATAAAAATCTTCAAAACGTCCCTTTTCAGGGAGTTGTAGCTCTTGAAGTTTTTCTAGTTGAAGCAGAGCCTCTTTTCTTGCTAGTAGCTCTGCCTGCATACCAGTAAGAGAGGGTCTTGTCAAAGGATTTTTTAGAAAAAACCATAGGGCGAATGCAACGATAAGGAACGACAGGATAGAAATCCAAGGTAATCGCTTCTGATCCATCCATAGAACATTTATTTCATTTTGCCGCTGTTGCAAAGAGGGACCATCCACCCAATTGCTTTGATTCTGCGGGCTGAGTTCCAGAGGGACTTCTTTGGAAAACGTCATTAAAGGAGCCAACAATCCTTTAGGAGCTGCTTCTGTTTTTATAGGTGTCACTTCAATAGGATATACATCGCTAACAACTCTTTGTGTGGGACGTTGGGGATCCTTAGAGTCAAACACTAGATCATAGAAGGTTAGGTACACATTTCCCACCCGTAAGGGTCTCAATAAGATTTGGATATGTTGGGTATATAATCCATCATTTCTCATCTGGGGATTATCCCTCTTCATTTCTTGGATGGCAAAAGGCTGCTCATAAAAATGGCTACTTCGCAAAAGATTTTGACGTAATGCATTCAGATTTATTGAAAAGTTGGCTGGATAAACTAAATCTAAATCTACATTTAAAGTCTCTGCGATTGACAGCTGTCTGCTTGAAGGGTGAATATGTACCTCAAAATCTTGGGCATCTATCGATTTTGCCCCTAATAATAGAAAAAGCTGAATCAAAATAGCCGTTTTTTGAAATTTGCTTGGGTTAAAAAAACAAGTCATTCGTTGATAAATTTTAAGAGTATTAACTTTCATGAGATCGAAAAATTTAGCAAAAAAGAGGCCAAAAAGAACCAGGTGGACAGTTAAATGATATTTCGCAAGAAGGATCATCCTCATAAGCGTTTCCTTGAGCGCATCTTAAAAAACTTACGCAAAACTGGTAAGTATGGCTGATCTGTACGGACTTCCACATAGCTGGCACCATTTTTTAGGAGAAGAGAACGATAGAAGCTTTCTCTTTCCTGAACTTGATGATTAAATTTATCTTGAAAAGCAGAGCTTGAACTGTCCACTAGCAAACTTTCTCCATTTTCCAAGTCTGTTAAATTTAAAAGGCCCAACTTAGGAAAATTCCTTTCATGGGGGTCCTTGAGGGTTAAAGCAATTAAATCATGCCGTTTAGCTGTTAGGGCTATGGAATGAGGAAGATCGTCATGTGAATACATAAAATCTGTAAGTAAAAAACAGACTGCCGGTTTTCTTTGTACATTCCCTAAAAACTTAAGAGCTGTATGAAGATTCGTTTGACGTCCTTTGGGTCTAAAGGCCAGTACTTCACGCACCAGCCTTAAAACATGTCTAGATCCTTTATTAGGGGGTATGTATTTTTCTACCTCATCAGAAAATAAAATCATGCCAATTTTATCATTATTCTTGATGGCAGAAAAGGCGAGAACAGCGCTAATTTCTGCAATTAAATCGCTTTTAAACGCTGCAATACTTCCAAAATGCGTAGAGGCTGAAACATCCACCAAAAGCAATACGGTTAAGTCACGTTCTTCTCGAAAATTTTTTACAAAGGGCCGTTGCATGCGCGCTGTTACATTCCAATCAATAGAACGAGGATCATCGCCTTCTTGATATTCACGCACCTCTTCAAATTCCATCCCGCGTCCTTTAAAAGCTGAACGATAAGCTCCCGCTAATATATCATTAGCAAGCTGCGTCGTTTGAATCTCAAGACGACGAATTTTTTTATATAAATTCATTCCGTTATCGACACTCATAGAACCTAAGGAACTGGAATCGTTTTTAGAATGCGATCAATGATTTCATCTGTAGTGACATCTTCTGCTTCTGCTTCGTAGGAACGTCTTAGTCTATGTCGGAGAATAGAATGCGCGATTTCCTTTATATCTTGTGGGACCACATAAGCACGTCCTTCTAGAAAGGCATGTGCTTTAGAAGCAATATAAAGAGCAATGCTGGCTCGTGGAGAAGCTCCTGTTAAAATAAGAGACTGGTTATTCAAGCCGTAACGTTCAGGATAACGTGTAGCAAAGACAAGGTCTAAAACATAATTTGTGATCTTCTCATCTATATAAATTTCGTTGACAATTTTTCGAGCTTGTAAAATTTCTTCAGCAGATAAAACAGGTTTTGGCTTAGGTTTAGGACCTAATGTAGCCATCCGACTCAGGATTTCTTTTTCCTCTTCTTTGGTTGGATAGTCTATCTTTAGCTTTAACATAAACCGATCTGTTTGGGCTTCTGGTAAAGCATAAGTTCCTTCTTGCTCAATGGGATTTTGTGTCGCTAGGACTAAGTAAGGACTCCCTACTTTAAATGTCTGTCCACTAATGGTCACTTGGCGCTCTTGCATAACTTCTAAAAGGGCTGATTGAACCTTCGCAGGAGCGCGATTAATTTCATCCGCAAGCAGGATATTAGTAAATACCGGCCCTTTATTAATGGCGAACGTTCCCTCCTTAGGATTATACACAGAAGTTCCTAGTAAGTCTGCTGGTAAAAGATCCGGAGTAAACTGAATGCGCTTATAATCACAACTTATCACTTGCGCTAAAGTAGTGATAGCTAATGTCTTCGCAAGACCAGGCAACCCCTCTAAAAGGACATGACCATCGGCAAGAAGAGCTAGCATTAAATCGTCAATCATCTCTTTTTGACCTACGATCACCTTGCCCACTTCTTGGCGAGCAACAACAAATTTTTCTTTAATTTTTTCTATGGATGCGCTCAATCCTGAGAGGTCTATGGATGACATATAATATAAATTTCCTTTCTTAACTCAAATTTTGAAAGAATGCATATCAATTAACCAGATTTTGTTTTTTAAGCACTTGCGACAGCGTTGAAGCCTTGAGAAATCAAAAGAGCAAAATCCAAAAGTCAGGTCAATGGGTATATCTACCATATAACTTATCTTTCATATAGGGTAAAGCAGGAACCTCTAAGTAGTTCTTATTATTTGCAAAAGACTAGCTAAATTTTTTTATGAAATAAAATCGTGCAGGCGACATTGGCTCCAATAAAACCCCACAGAAACTATCCTAGGCTTTCGGCAGACACACGAAAGACTAGTCATTGTGACGTAGAGTGATGTGGATTATTTAAAGGTGATAGCGTTGGGGCGCAATAAAGGATAATAGCCTTTGCTTAATGTTTACTTCGCAATACTCGCTAACTGCCTGACAGGTAAAATCACTGTAAATGTCGTGCCCTCACCTACTTCGGATACTACAGAGATATGACCGAAGTGTTTTTCGATGATAGTTTCCACAATCGACAAACCTAGCCCCGATCCTCCCATTTTACGAGAGTGAGCCTTATCCACTGTATAAAAACGTTGAAAGATGTGTTCTAAGTCTTGGGGAGGAATGCCAATTCCTTGATCCGCCACTTGAACAATGATTTTATCATTTTCAAGATGCATTTTAATCGTAATTTTTGCGGGTGCCTTAGAATACTTAGCTGCATTATCGATAAGATTAATAAAAGCATGCTCCATGAGGTGCGCGTCGGCAGTTAAGATAAGCTCCTGTTCATCAGGTTTTTCTATCTTTATCTGTGCATCCCTATGGACTTCTTTTACAGAATCGCTACAATTTTTTATAATTTCATATAAATTACAGCTGGCTAAACGAGACTCGGGCAAGTTTTCTACATCAGTAAGAGTCAATAAATCTTTAATTAAGTTAGTCATCCTAAGGCAATTTCTCACAATTTTTCCCGTCACTTCTTGACATGTCTCTGGCGGCAAGTCAGGATTGTCATGGAGCGTTTCTGCAAACCCCCGGATAATCGTAATAGGGGTTTTAAGTTCATGAGATGCGTTAGCAATAAAGTCCTTGCGCATATCTAAAAGTTTATAATGCGAAGTCTTATCTTGTAAAACTAAGATAGCCCCACTATTTTCCTTTTTGGGTGCTGCGACAACATCTAAAAAGACTTTTTGGGAACCATGCTTTATTTGCAAAGTTTGACTCAAGGCCTTTTTTTCTTGTTGGCATTTCAGAAGCAAATTTTGAAATACTTCGGAATGAATGATTGTATTTTTTGTATCTTGAAAGGAGTGTCCAATCAATTGATCGTTTTCTAAAATCTTTGAAGCCATATTATTGGCATAAGTAATGATTTGATTGACATCCACTGCAATAACACCTTCTACTAGTGACTCTAGCACGGCCTCTTTTTCATTACGCTCTTGAACTAGATTAGCGATGTGTTTCTGTATTCTTATTGATAAAGAATTTAAAGTATCTGCTAATTTAACAAATTCATCTGTCCTACTTAGACTGTCAAGAGCAATAGAGGGAACCACATCCGTTTCACCCTTTTGATAGGGAAGGATAGCTTTAATAATTTCTTGGATGGGACTTGTTAAGTGATTCATAATAAACCAGGTCATCAAGCTAAATAGCATCAAAATAGCAGCAGCGAGAGCGATAACCCCTGTTTCAAAATCTCGAGTTAATTCTGTGACGTATTTATAGGGAAATGCTGTACGTAGAACATAAGGCTTTCCATGAAAGTCAAATGAAATGGCTAGGTAAGCAAATTTTTGCTTCAATAATTCTGAGTAATCCTCATGATACCCTCTTCCGCTCTTAAAAGCCTGCAGAACTTCTGGATGCTGAACCACATAATCTTGGCTAAATCGTGTTCCCAGGATACGTTTGGTGTGAGAGTCATAAAGCACCTTCTGCTCATCGTTAATCACACTAAGACGAAAGAAAACCAAAGCTTTCTGTTCTTTTAAGCGTCGTACCAGGGCTTCATCATTAGGTGCACTTTGAATTTTTTCAATTAAATCCTGTGAGCGATCATACATAGCTTTTGTCGCGATTTTTTGCACGGTACTCGTTGCAAAAGGATACATTCCCGCTAAAAAAAGTAAAAAAACTGCCAGATAAGCTAAAAATATTTTTTGTCTAAAACTTAACATCATTCATCTTCTAATTATATTATTAATCAATAAACTTCTTTCGAAACTCTCTTTGTTGGAAAAATCGCTCCTTAATAAAACTCACGTAATTTAAAGAGGACACTTGTGGAGCCAATCATCTACTAAATCTAAAATATACGGCTGATTTCTTAAACAATGATCTCCCCCATCAATTTCCACATAATTTGCTTGGTGACCGCTTTCTCCTAAAACCCGCATCATCTCGTACCCTTCTTCAAGACTCACACGCACATCTGCCGTCCCTTGTATAATCATAATGGGTAAATCCTTGCGAATTTTATCTACATGCCATAGAGGATTACGTTCTCGAATCCACTCGCTCCAGTTATCCTCTGTTAATCCAAACTCCTTCTCAAACATTTCCTTCATATCCACGCGATTTTCAATGCTGCGTTCGATATCTAACAGACCGCTTAAAGAGACAAGTTTACCGACTTTTGTTTGAATTCCAGGAAAGCGAGCCAAAGCCAAAAACATTTCCATGCCCCCTCTGCTATAAGCAATCATCTGTAGTTCTTGATTCACTAAAGAAATATGTAAATGTTGTTCTAAAATAGGAAAAAACTCAATGAGGTTTTTAATATCATTGACATCCTTCCCCCCAAATTCATCCACTCCCTCATCAAAGCATCCCCTTAGAGTACTTCCCACCACTGTGTAATTCTTATAAGTGGTTAAATTGTTAGCCGGATTGGGAATTCCAAACTGTTTATTCCCTCCCCTGAACTGCATAATCAAAGGAGGATCTTTTGACTCCGGAATAAAACTTATATATCCAGTCACCAACAGACCATCACTGGGGTATTGAAATATCCAAATCCGACGGCCAGAGGATCTAATATATTCTTTATGAGTCTCTAACACCTCAGGAGAATCCAATACCCTTTGCGTAATATCCAGCCTTTCTTCTCCCTCTAATTGATAGAGTTTAGCTAGACGTTGAGATTTTTCTCTAATTTTCTCTGATTCGGTTTCCAACGTATCTTCCTTTATCGAAGCGGCAAGTATGCATAAGGGCAAAAAAATCGTCATCATCATAAAAGACTAAGGGAAAGGTTGCCTATTATTCTTCAGTATCTAATGGAAAATAAAAATTATAAGCGCTTCATATTAAGAATTAATAAATTTAATGAAATTAAAATTATTAATTAATAACAACATAAAATTTATAATTTTTTAATTAATAAAGAATTATAATATAAATTATGGATATTAAAATAGGTGATTCATATGCCTAATGATCCTATAAAATTTAATCAACCCCCTTCTTCTCAACTTCCTGTAACGAATGAGCCACGGCTCGTTCCAGAACAAGAGGTGAGAAAAGATGGCCATGAATATACTAATAAAAAAAGTTCTTTAGCAAAAAGAATTAACGATAATGCCAAAAAGTTTTTCCAAGAATTTAAACAGACTTTAACTCCATCCAGTTTAAAAGTATGGGCTACAGGTGTAAAAGAGGATTTTGAAAATTTTCAAAATCGTACAGAAAAAAAATGGACACAAATCAAGCAATCTATCCAGGATCATTTCAGCCCCTTCTCCGCACAGACTCATGAAAAAGAAAATAAAGTTACTTTATTTTTTAAAAAGGTTTTTTCACACCTCTCCACTTTGAGCATAAGCCCCCCACGTGAAATTCCTAAGATAGAAAAAGAAGTTGCACATAAAACCGTCCAATTTAAAGACCCCATTGAATCGAGCCAGTCTTTAGAAAAACTCACGCATCAAGCAGAAACTCTTCAAAAAAATCATGCACTTAGAAGAGGCTCTTTAAGTTTACCTTCTGGATTAGAAAAGAAAACCTTTAAGGATCTGTTAGAGTCCGCATCTGAGATGATTAAAAAAAATCCCATCGAGAGTTTAGACTTACTCAACAAATTAAAATTAATGAACTGGGGCGCCAAAATTTTCAAGTATGATATCAGCCTTCGTCGTAACTATAATAAAGTTTATGAAGAGGCAGTAAAAACAAGTGTAGAACAAATTAGCAGCCGCTATGTGCAACAGATTAGCCAAATTACAGAAGAAGAGCTTTTGAAAAATAGTAAGTATGAGCGAGATCCTATGAGTCATGCTGAGCATTGTCCACATCTATCTAAAATTGCGCATCTATACAACGAAGTCAATGAAAGCCTCGCTGAAAAAATTTTATCTAAAACAGATATCGCTGAAAGAACTAAAATGATAGAAACCTGTATCAATATTGCCTACCTGGCGTATAAGCAGGGAGATTTTTTTACTTCTAATGCCATTTATACAGGTCTTCAAACAGCCCATATTAGGCGTATTGTGGTAAAATCTTCTGAACTCCTTTCTCAAAACACCCAAGTTAAGTTAAAAGTGTTTGACGATTTATGGGGAGAGGCTCAATCTACAAAAATCGAGGATGTATTAAAATATAATGTCACTCATCTAGAACGTCCAGCCCTTCCTCCTCTCACACCTTTTCTAGGACCTATTTTATACAGTCAAGAAAAGTTGGCTCTAGATGATGAAAAAGCAAAAGCACGGGGTCAGGAAGAGTTAAATGGACTTCTCAATAATTTCTCGCTTATCCAACAAGCACTTGAAAAACACCCTTTGAAATCGAAAATTGTGAACGTCAATGCCGCTTCATGGAACGAATTTAGGATGTCTAAGACCGATTTAATTGATTTATTAGTGAATAGATTTAATACACACCCTGAAGCTTTCAAAGAAATCACCTCTAAGCTCTCCCAACCCGATGAATACAGTACTAGCCCGGCCGAATTGAAAAATGCTTTAGCAAGCAAAAAAAAAGAGGACCTTCTCTATTACCTATCTTTGGTGATAGAACCGCGATAGGCTTTTTCTAGAAAACTTCAAACCCATCATTAGTAATATGCACCATATCTTCAATCCGTACTCCTCCCATCCCAGGAATATAAATACCAGGTTCGATTGTTATCACCATGCCATCTTGCAAGGGCTGATTATGGTAGGGATCTTTATTACGAAGAATAGGCCATTCATGAATTTCTAACCCCACTCCATGCCCTAAGCTATGTAAAAATTGTTCTCCAAAACCTTTCTCAGTAATGTATCCTCTAGCAATGTCATCTAGATCGCCGATCAACACACCAGGTCGACAGGCTTGTATAGCTCTTGTTTGAGCTTCTTGAACAATGGAATAAATTTCTTGCATCTTTGCGGGAGGATCTCCCCAAAAAAGGGTTCGAGATAAATCTGAATGGTAGGCTTTCCATTTAACACCCATATCCATTAAGACTGTATCCCCTCTTTTAAGTTGAGTGTCTCCGGCACGATAATGAGGCATCGCACTATTCTCTCCAAAAGCGATAATAGGTTCAAAAGCTAAACCTTCGCCCCCTTGGGTTTTCCAAAATATCTCCAACTCGATGGCTAAAGTTTTTTCAGAAATCCCCTCTTCTAATAATCCCTTCACATGCTCATAACCTCTTTTTCCCAGAGCAGCGGCTTCTTTTAAGTATTTGATTTCTTCCTCGTCCTTAAAACAACGGATTTTTAAAAGAGGATTATTTAAAGGGACAAGCTGAATATTCTTTAGCAATTTTTGCAAATTAAGATAATTTTGATAGGACGTATTCTCGCTATCAAAACCTAATCGACTTACCCCTTGCAGAGCCTCTTCCATCTTAAATTTTTCTGCAAGCATCACAGGAAAGTTGGTCTTTCTTATACACATTTCATAATAGCGGTTATCCACAACCAAAGTAGGTTCTTTATCTTTCCAAACCAACATTTTTCCTGCAGACAAGGATAAGCCAGTAAGATAGTATAGATTTAAAGGATGGTCCACGAGAAAAAGCTCACAAGCTGCATTAGAAATGATTTGTTGAACTTTTTGAATACGCGCTTGATAACTCATTAAATCCCCTTATGAAATTTTTTCATCAACTCTTCTGCTTCAAAATAAACTAAAATCGGTTTACCCCTCGGACATACAAAGGGTGTTTGACACTTAAACAAACGATGAATCAAACTCGTGGCTTCCTCTAAAGACAATCGTTGATTAGAATTAACAGCAGCACGACTGGCTAATAGTGCCATTTTCTTTTCTATTTCCTTTTCCAGTAATTGTTCTTCTGAAAACTCATGGATAGTTCCCATTAATTCAATGACTAATTTATTGATATCAATATTCCCAAATACCTGAGGAATGGCATCCACCATAAATGTCTGTGGACCACTTTCATGGATATGGATACCCAAAGTAAAAAATTGGTCTAATAAGGATCTTAATAAAACAGCCTCATGATGTGCCAATTGGATGGAATGAGGTATTAAGAGCGATTGACTCATTTTACTTTGATCCTTAGAGCTTAAACTCTCAAATATTACTCTTGAATGAGCGGCTCTTTGATCCACTAAACAAAGCGCGTCCGAGGGAATTTTTTTCCATTCATCAAGAGAAGAAGCCTCCAGAATGATATAATGGGGAATTGTATGCAAAATGCTTGGAAATAAACGCTTTTCCTGAGGAATAGGCTGAATTAAAGATACGTCTTGCGGCACTGATCGTTCGTAGGAAGGTAAAGGAGTATATTCTTGTATTTTTTCTCGAACAATACTTGCTTCCAATGAAAACACAGGCTTAATGAGAGGAGCATTGAAAGCTTGAGAGGGTATTAAAAACTCTGAGTCATTTTCTCTATCGGGTAAAGGTCGATAAACTGCATGTCCATCAATAAGTTGTTGATTAAGAGCTTGCTGAACACCTTTATGTATCATTTCTCTTAAAACGCTATCTTGTCTTAAACGCACTTCTTTTTTCTGTGGGTGCACATTTACGTCGACTATTTCTCCCGGTACGGACAAATGAAAAATAAAAACAGGATGTTTGTTGCTAGGTAAGGTCGTTCCATAGGATTGTTTAACGACGTAAGAAACAAGAGGAGAGAAAACGGCGCGATGATTAATAAAAAGATACTGCCCTGTCCGATTCAGACGAGCTAAAATAGGCATGCCTATACATCCCTCTAGTTTACACCCCTCCATCTCAATGTCGATCCAGCTACACCCAGATAAAAATTCCGAACCCATCAATTTATTGACACGCTCTTTCATCTGATCCAAAAAATTTTCTTGATCCACCCCCCCGGTTTGGATAGTAGTTTTTTTATCGTCGATCAGTTGAAATTTAATATCAGGATGACCTAATGCTAAGATTGTTAGCATTTTGTGTATCTCTTGTGCATCATGAGAGGGGGACTTTTGAAATTTTCTTCGAACAGGTACATTAAAAAAAAGAGATTTTATTTCAATAGTCGTTCCTGGAGTTCTTACTGCATCGACGCACTGTAAAACTTTTCCTCCCTCAACTCTTAAAAGCGTGGCTGAATGGGTCTCTTCTTGAGGAGCTGTAATCAAACTAAACTTGGAAATGGCGGCAATAGAGGGAATGGCTTCTCCTCGAAACCCCATAGTAAAGGTTGTTTGAATGTCTTCAACCTCTTTAATTTTGGAAGTCGCATGACGCTCTAAACAAAGCAGAGCATCGTCTCTACTCATTCCACATCCATTATCTGTGACCCGAATAAGCTGACGTCCTCCCCCTTGAATTTCCACACAAATATCAGTGGACCCTGCATCAATAGAGTTTTCTACTAACTCTTTAACCACTGAAGCCGGGCTTTCAATTACTTCCCCTGCAGCAATTTTATTAATGGTATGATCATCTAAGACACGTATTTTTGATGGCATAATATACTCTTTAAAACCGCATACTATAAACCATTAGGGATAAGGAGGCAAGTTGTCCGAAAAATAGCCTCAAAGAAAAATTTTCACTACTTGCTTAGTTATATAAGCATTTATTATGATGCTTCTATGCATCCAAAAGAAATAGCCACACAGATTGTTCACAAATTAAACCACGCGGGTTACAAAGCCTATTTTGCTGGAGGATGGGTCCGTGATTATCTCATGGAACATCCCTCAGATGATATTGATATAGCCACAGATGCCCCACCCCAAGTCATTTTAGATCTTTTTCCTCACACTCTTTTAGTGGGCCTTGCTTTTGGGGTGGTGATTGTAGTTGTAGGAAACCACCAGTTCGAAGTTTCCACTTTTCGAAGAGACGTAGAATATATTAATGGAAGAAGACCTGAGAGTATTGAACTTTCCACTGCGGAAGAAGATGCTCTAAGAAGAGATTTTACTATTAACGGGATGTTTTATGACCCTATTGAAGAAAAAATTTATGATTTTGTCCATGGGATGGAGGATTTGAAAAAAGGAATTATTAGAACAATAGGAGATCCTTTTGAACGTTTTGCTGAAGATCGTTTAAGAATGATTCGAGCGATTCGGTTTGCTGCCAGATTTGGTTTTCCTATAGAGCCTGAAACACAAGTTGCCATTCAAGAAAATGCAGAAACCCTCTTTCCAGCTGTGGCCATTGAAAGGGTATGGAATGAATTTATTAAAATGTCTAGATATCCTCGCCTTGATCAAGCCTTCATTGACATGCAACGACTGGGATTACTACCTGTCATTTTTCCTGATTTAAAAACGGTTCACCTCAACGAAATTAAGCATCATGTAAGAGCCTTCTCACGTTTTCCCAAAATCACCCCCCCTATTTTATTTTTAACAGCTTTATTTCCTCATTATGACGCTAAAAAAATTGAAGATCTTTGCTTATACCTACGCACCAGCACGCAAGATCTCAAATGCGCACAATTTATGCAGGAAAGTAAAAAAATATTAAATACCCCTGAAAAAATGAGTGATGTTCTTTGGGTGTATTTTTATGCCCATTCCTTAAGTAATCTTTGCTTAGACATCTATGCTTCTTATTTAGAAGAGCCCGAAAAACATGCATTTTATGAAATGCATCATACTAACCAAAAACGTCTTCGAGCACATATTCAACGTGTCATAGAGAAGGTGCCCTTAGTGACCTCCTCTCATTTAAAGTCTGAGGGGATCCTTGAAGGAAAACGAATGGGAACTCTACTAAAAGAAGCAGAGCAAAAAGCTATTTTTTATAATCTAAATAATGCTCAAGATGTTCTCCGACTTCTAAAAACATCCGAAAACTGGCCTCAGGTATAAAAAAAGCACCTGTAACACCGGTCTAACGAATAATAAATCGGGAAGCTAAAATTCCAGCGATAATGCAAACAAATCCCCCATACTGTCGCAAAACATCACAGATTTTGAGAGCTTCTTCTTTGGAGTAATACTCCTTCTTAAAAAGATTGGCCTGACTAATGGCTTTTTTTAATAATTCATCAGCGCCTGCCACACCCAATGAATCTTTATAACTTTCAAAAAACTCTTGATAGGATATTTGAATCATTCAATCAGGCCTTTATTCTATTAATCAAGAATCAGCATAATAACTGTTGTGGTATTATGGAAGCCACTTAACTGGCCAATTTCCATAGCAATTTCTCCATAGGTTTCAAATCCAATGAGAGGAATACCTTTAAACACTTTCCTCATCTCATTAACAGCTAGACTAAATTTCTCTTTTAAAATGGTCTCCCGACATGCACAATCAAAAATCACTGCCCCGGCGATTTTTTTCCCATTGGCTGCTAAAGCAGCCCTTTCAGCAGCTATCCTCGCTGATTGGATTTGGTCCTCTTCTGTACTACTCATAATTTTTAAAGCTGTTCCTTCAAAAATAGAACAAGAAAAATTTATTGAGCCATCTTTATTACAGGATGAGGGAAACCTTACTTTATAGTCGACTCCTGTCATAAAACCTGCTTCATACTTGACCAATAATTTAGAAATTTCTTCAGGATCACTTATTTGATCAATATCATACCCATCTTTTTTTAGGTCGTCTCTTACATAACGTTTCCACACTTCAAAAGCAGGTTCTCCAGCAATTTCATAAAGAATATTATCTTTAGCTTTAGTCACAGTTAAAGCAGGGCTTAGGGGTTTATGGCCATGCTTTACGGTAATCACTACAGGATGTTTTGATGCCAACAGACACATAGCCACTGCATTAGGTAAAATTCGATCTCCACAAAAGACCAATGTTTCTTTAAATTTTAAATTATCCGCAGCCGCTGCCCCAGCAAATTTTACATCAGCACCTAGAATACTGTGAGAAGTGAGCACCACTTCCTCTCCCTTTCCAATCAATCCATCTAAAAAAATCATGGCTGAGCGATAAGGATATCCTTCCACGTACGCAGGAAAGTCTTTTGTGGCATCATGTATCGCTTGTGCTTCATTATAAGTTACATGGGTACCCATTCCCGTAAAAAACTTATGCGTATCAGAAGATATTAATGCACAAACGACTCCGTCTGTTATCACTTCATCCTCATTAAATTCACCAGCAGAAGTACATCCAATCAATAAAGCCTTGTTTGTGACACTTAAGACTCCCTCTTTAACTTGATTTAAATGATGGTTTACTCCTGCAAATAAAAGGATAAGATCTACTTTCTCTCCACCGCCTTTTGCTACTGCCATTTTAGCAGCTGCTTGTCCAGCTGAATAGCTATCTTGTATATTCGAAATTCCTGTAACAAATGTAGTAGGCATACTTTCCTCATACTTTTATTTGATTCATAATGAAAATGAGTAAAAAATCCTAGGTAAAAGCGAGTATGATCGTTCAAATTAACTGAACTTCTTTCGCAAATGTAATTCCGTTCCTCTGTTTAACCCCTTCCGTTAAATTTTTTCGTTAAGTCATTACGACCAGAAAAGGGCAGGTAGAGGAACGAGATGACGGTTGCGTCTATACTAAGAGATTTAGATGTACTTGAAGATGTAAGAAAACTAAAAGCCTTTTTTTGCATTCGTTTATTGCAAGAAGCCTCCAGAAAAGCTATTATTAAGATTAGCCAATAGATATAAAATAGGATTTCTATGAAGCAAATTTCAAGTCTCCAACATCCTTTAGTTAAACATCTTGTAAAATTAAGGCAAAATAGTGATTACCGTTACGACCATCACTCTATCCTGATTGAAGGTTCCAAAATCATTGCAGAAGCTGCTCCCATAACGACGTTTAAACATCTCCTTACAGTATCTCCAGATTTGATCCCAAAATCTATAAAAGCCGATGAAATATTACTTACCACGCCAGACATCATCCAAAAAATATCAGGTTTAAAATCTAGTGAAGGTATTCTTGCCGAAATCCCAATGCCGCAAAATCAAGAGCTTAAAGATAAAAATTACATTCTTGCGCTGGATAATATCAATGATCCTGGCAACTTAGGCACTATCATGCGTACGGCTTTAGCCCTTGGATGGGAAGGAATTTTTTTAATTGATGAAACGTGCGATCCTTTCAACGATAAATCTTTAAGAGCCTCGCGAGGAGCTGTGTTCAAGCTTCCTATCATGAAAGGAAACTGGGATGACTTGAAAAAAATTATCGTTAACAATCAACTACAATGCTATGTGGCAGATATTGAAGGCACACCTTTTGAACAAGTTCCCCCGGCTAAGGGTCTTTTACTCGTTTTAGGAAACGAAGCTCATGGCCCTTCCACACTCTCTCTTAATTACTGCAAACCCGTTACTATACCTATGAAAGAGTCTATGGAATCTTTAAATGTTTCCGTAGCAGCAGGTATTCTTATGTACTCTTTGCGTCACAAAAGGTAATAGCATGAAACATAAAAATGATGAAGATAAACGTATGCCCCAAAAGTGGGTTTCCTGTGATATTGAAGCAGAATACTTTAAGGATGATCGCAAACATTCTCGTATGGAACGCAAGCTAGCTTCTGCAAAAGATCGCTCAAAATATAAAAAAACGGATAGAGATAAGCAGGAAAAAAATAAAGGACTTCATCAAAATATTAAGGTGCCTGAAGAAGATCTATTACAAGGAAGAGTCTTATCTATTACTCCTCAAGGATTTGTAGTCGAGCACGAAAAAGCTCGATATACATGTACCATTCGAGGGTTATTGAAAAAAGAAAAAACACAATTTAAAAACTTAGTGACGGTTGGAGATATCGTTCTTTTCCAAAAAACCCATCAAGCAGAAGGATTAATAGCTCACATTCAACCAAGAAAATCTATTCTATCCCGTGCTGATAATTTATCCAGAAGGCAAGAACAACTGATTGCAGCTAATATTGACCTGGTACTCATTACAGTCTCTGTCGTCAATCCGCCTATCAAGCCCTCGCTTATTGATCGTTATATCATCGCAGCACGTAAAGGAGGCATGCAGCCAGTAATTGTGGTAAATAAAATCGACCTACTCAACGAAGAGACTTCCTTAAGTGAAAAAGAAATTTATCATCAATTGATTGAAGCTTATAAAACGGTAAGCGTTCCGGTCATTACCGCAAGTGTTGTGAATGAGCACGGGTTAGATGAATTAAAAAACACCATGAAAGACAAAGCCTCTGTCTTTTCCGGTCAATCCGGTGTAGGAAAATCTTCATTGATCAATGCGATTACCGGTCATTCGCTAAAAGTCGGAAAGGTTGTCGATAGAACAAAAAAAGGCTCCCATACTACAACGAAAGCACAATTAATTCCTCTTGAGTTCGGGGGGTGGTGCATAGACACCCCTGGTATTAAAAGTTTTGGAGTGTGGAACCTGCAAAAAGCAGAAGTCGAGCAATATTTTTCCGAAATTTATGAAATAGGGCATCGCTGTAAATTTCCTGACTGCTCGCACACGCACGAGAGCGATTGTGCCGTCCTAGAAGCAGCTGAAAAGGGAGAGCTATCCCATTTACGTCTGGATTCCTATCATTTTCTTCTCGAAGAGCTCTCTCAAGAACACATGCGCCGATAACCTTACAGATTTAATCTCAAAATTGGAAAATGTTCTTTTACTCTTGATTATTTAACTCTAGGCTCATTCTAATAATGCAGAACAGAGGCAGAAAATTGCTATCACTTGTCGTTAAAAAAGAAAGATATCGCTCATGACCAATCATCAGGATATAACGCGCAATTGAACCTCAATGGGCAAGGAAGCCGCTTGATAAGAATGACACGAGACTTTATGTTAAAGATATTAAACCGAGGTATGTGCTTATGTCCTATATCAGATCTGTCAAAGCAATCGAAATCTTAGATTCCCGTGGAAATCCTACTCTTAAAGTCATGATTACTACAGATCGAGACATCATAGCAGAAGCTTCCGTGCCTTCTGGTGCTTCCACCGGACAATATGAAGCCTTAGAATTAAGGGACAGAGATGATACTCGCTATTTAGGAAAAGGTGTCCAGAATGCCGTTTCTCATGTTAACGGACCTATTGCCCAAATTCTTGTAGGCGAACATGTTTTCGATCAAAGTCGTCTAGATCTCATGTTGGTAGCCAGTGACGGAACTGAAAATAAAGGGCGTTTTGGAGCCAATGCCATCTTAGGAGCCTCTTTAGCCCTAGCCCGAGCTGGAGCGTTAACTGCAAAACTACCGCTCTATCGTTATATAGGTGGAACCCATACTTACATCCTTCCTTGCCCGATGATGAATATTATTAATGGTGGAGCACATGCCGATAATTTTCTCGATTTTCAAGAATTTATGATTCGCCCTAAAGGAGCTCCTTCGTTTAAAGAAGCTGTAAGATGGGGAGCTGAAATTTTTCATACCCTTAAAGGGATTTTAAAAGAGGAAGGTCATGTAACAGCGGTAGGTGATGAGGGGGGATTTGCTCCCAATCTTGAAACTAACGAACTCGCCCTAGAAATGATCATTACAGCTATCGAGAAAGCAGGTTATCGTCCAGGTATCGATGTATCTCTTGCCTTAGACTGTGCAGCATCCGAATTTTATGATAAGGCTATAGGTCGATATGTGGAAAAGAAAAAACAAAAGAAAAAATTACCTTTTGTTGAGCGTACAGCAGAAGAACAAGTAGACTACTTGGAACACCTAGCTAAAAAATTCCCTATCGACTCCATAGAAGATGGCCTATCTGAAACCGACTGGTCTGGTTGGCAATACCTTACCATGAAGCTTGGCAAAAAAATTCAGTTAGTGGGAGACGATATCTTTGTTACTAATCCTAAATTTTTGTGTCGTGGAATTGAATTAAATGTGGGTAATGCCATTTTAATTAAGCCTAATCAAATTGGTACTTTAACAGAAACGCTCGAGACTATACGGTTAGCACAAACGCACGGATACGCTGCAGTAATTTCCCATCGTTCCGGGGAGACCGAAGATAGCATGATTGCAGATATCTCTGTCGCTACAAATGCAGGTCAGATTAAAACAGGATCATTATCTCGCACAGATCGAATAGCTAAGTACAATCGCCTGATCGGCATCGAAGCTGGCCTAGGAGAGGTTAGCCGCTATTTTGATAGTAATCGTTTTAAATATCATGCTGATTGGCCAACCTTTTAAACCTATCTTTTGTTCTATCACACTCGCATGCTGGTAAATTTTTATCTTCTAGATAAACTCTAGCTCAACCTCAAATGGGTAATATCTAATTAAGAATTTGTAATCAGAGACTGTCAAAAATAATAAAAAAAATGTTATAATGTTAAGATCATTAGCGGAATAGATAGGGGGCTTTATGACAATCTATACGATTGCACTATTCGGTGAAGCTGAAAAAGGTGAATATAGCATTCCCTATTTATGCAATTCTTTAGCCGACCTCGAGAATCATTTTGGAAATCCGCCCGCACATAGTTATGGCCTCTATTATGCCATTCAAGCCCTACTTTACAATCGTCAGCTTATTTTTTGCCGTGTGCGTGAAGAAGGTTATAGTAAACTCGATTACTTAGGGGCTCTGCCCTTAATAAAAAACTCTACTCTCTCCGATATCTCGGCTTTTTATTTACCTGGGGTGGGAAATTTTGAAATTTTAGAAGCTATTACACCGATGTGCAAAAAATTTCACAGCATTTTAATCATTAATGAAGCCGATTTTTACGACTATCTCATGGAAACCGTTTAATAGCCTTGAAAATAGCTTAGGCTCTCGACTGATCATTGTGATATTTTAATCGAGATATGAGATTTAAAACTCTCAGTTAAAACCTCTACTTTTTTTAAACCCAACTTACCCCCTAAACATTTAGGGGCGCAAGAGGGGTTTTAAGAAACTCTATCAGAAGAGAGAGAAGCAAGCGTGGTTTAATCCCCCCCCTAATTGTAAGAAATCAGGGGTTTGGATCTCAATCATTAACGATCTGCGGTTGTAAAGTAACGCTCTAGACCTTCATGAGTAGGGATCATGCTTTTTAGGCCTTTGTGCCAATTAGCTGGACACACTTCCCCATTCTCTTCGATGAAGACAAGAGCATCTAGCATCCTAATCACCTCATCCACATTTCGACCCAAAGGAAGATCGTTAACGACTTGATGACGTACAATTCCTTTTTTATCAATAATGAAAAGGCCTCGATAGGCAATCCCTTCGTGATGAATTAAAACATCATAGTCACTAGCGATATTACGGTTCATATCAGATACAATCGGATAACTGACGCCTTGAATCCCGCCTTTTGATTTGGGTGTATTTAACCAAGCCACATGGCAGTAAGGACTATCGACAGAGCAGGCAACAATTTTAGTATCCCTTGCCTCAAATTCTCCCATTTTTTCTTGAAAAGCATGTAATTCAGTAGGACAGACAAAAGTAAAATCTAACGGATAAAAGAAAAAAACAACATTTTTACCCAAAAAATCTTGTAAAGAAAAATCATTGACAATCTGTCCCTCCACCACCGCTTTTGACCTAAATTCCGGCGCCGGCCTACCTACTAAAACTCCCATAACAATCTCCTCAATTTTTAAATCTATCTACTGGTTCATTTTTTTAACTTTTCTGTGGATTCATAAAAAATTCACAAACAGCTCAAGAATCGCTGCAACAGGTAATCTTAACGAAAAAAAACCCAGTCGTCTACTCTCCAAAAAGCTCTTCAGCTCTCTCTAACCATTTTTCTTGACCAATAGTCGTTTCTAACCCATGACCAGGAAAGACACGCGTCTCTGCAGGCAGTTTGGCTAATTTCGACAAGGAAGTCCACATTAAATGAGGACGAGAAGTCGGAAATGATAGGTTTCCTATCGTGCCTTTAAATAATGTATCTCCTGAAAATAAAAGATGTTGGTTTCCATTGTAGAAACAAACTCCTCCCGGTGTGTGTCCAGGAGTTTCGATGACTTCAAAGATTTGGTTTCCTATAGAGACTCTATCTCCCTCTTTCAACAAATAATCAGGAACAACCCCTTCGATTGATATCCAGCAAGGTAAACCATCACTTCCCGGATTTTCTAGATTAAAAACGTCATATTCATGTACGTAGACAGGAATATGATATTTTTCTTTTAAGGGATAGACATCACCGATGTGGTCCCAATGAGTGTGAGTGAGGAGGATTTTTTTAGGTGTTAAATGATGTTTGTTAATGTAATTAACAATTGATTCTGCACTGTTGGGTGCAGGATCTATAATAGCTGCTTCTTTTGTATCGGGGCAGCTAACTACATATGCATTTGTTTCGAAAGGGCCTGAAGGAAAAGCTTGTATATTCATCGCACCGGAGAGGATTCGAACCTCTAACCGCCCGGTTCGTAGCCGGGTACTCTATCCGATTGAGCTACCGGTGCAAAAGAAGCATTATTTTGCACCAAATGTAGGATTAAAGGCAAGCTCATTCCCAAGAATATTTAATTTTTTGAAGTTTTTGATCACAAATTTCTACCTGCTGAGTAAACAGTCACTCTCCCGAAAGTGAGCTCCTTGTAGGCTTGCTAAGTAAAAATATCTAAGCTGGGGTCAGCAAAATCTTTCCGTTGCTTTTCTCCCTGTTTCGATAATGCTTTCAACAACCTAAAACAATCTGTTGCTATAATACTTATCTTAATCAGAGGATTAAAATAATTTTTTTAAATCTTGACTAGGCCTTGAGGTATTCAACTTTAAGATCTACCGCAAGGCCTAGCAAATGCTAGTTTATACACTTATAGGCGTGGGAGTGGGTAAAAAAATCTCCTTTAAACTTTTCATCTTTGAAGCTTCAAGCGGATACATGGCTCGATAACCTAAGTTCCAAGCGATAAGCGTCAGATTCATTCCAAATGGAATACTGCAAAAACCAATATAGAATGGAGAACAGTGCATATGTCCCCCAATAAATACTGCTGTTACCACAGTACTTAATAAAGGTGGACAACGCATTCCTGATAAGTAATCAAAAAATCCTTGTGCGCAGGTAGGGCGCGCAAATCCAATTTCAATTTTTTCATTTAGGATTTTTTTATACGCGATGTACCCCAACCCTAATCCCACACCAATCCCTGTAAAGGCTATAAATAGTTTGATATTCAATATAGCGGCAAAAAGGGCCAGTGCAACGCGACAAACCAGATCGACAATCGGCTGTAAACGGATAGCCATGCGTTTTAATTTTTGCGGCATTCCTTCAGCTTGGATCGTTGTGATTTCATCTTTAATATCGTTGCAGCAATCTTTGCATGTTTCTATATGTGGCATCTCGATTCTCCTTTGTTAGACTTCACATAAAATGTGCAAAAGGAGGCTTGCTGTCAACTTTTATTTAGGTTTTTTAATCTATTTTTTAAGAGGGATTGATCAGGATTGATCACCCATTTATACATGACTTGCGTTGAAATAATTGATGAATGAAAAAATCAGGATCTGGAAATGTATCTCTTTGTGAGATTTCATAAGCTTCTTCATCTGACAAAATTTTATCAAAATTGATTAAAGCTTCTAATTGAATATTAGCTACCAAAGGATCGAAGTGTGAATGAAAATGATCCATCTTTCCATAACGGAATCCACTAAAGGGAATTCCAATGGATTCAAGAACTTGATCGACAGATTTCATATGCCGAAGACTGTCATCAATAAAAACGATTTTAAGAGGATCTAATTGATAGTGATGAATAAAATCTCTTAAATAGGGTCCTTTTTCTTCATGATTTGTAAAAATTATTCCATGAGAGAAAAACTCAAAATCCCCCTTTTCTCCGTCTAATAGAGGCGTCAAAGTAAAGTCTATCCCTACGCTTTTGAGGTGTGCATGGGTATATAAAGCGGCATTTTCAATATAACTAGCTTTCAGCAACCTTGCCGTTAATGCAAATGTTGGGATGCCTTTTTGTTGCAACTTTTCTATCATCTGCGCAGCTTGAGGATCCACTAAACGGACAGGAACACGCATGATAATCTTTTGGATGATCTGATTGATCTCTTCAGGAAGTTTGTCTAAAGAATAGTGAGCCTTTATCAATTGATTCACAAAATAATTCCACCAAGGCGTATTCCCTAACATACATTCTGTATTAATGAGAGTGTCATCTATGTCAAAAAAAACAAGGGTTTTCTCGTCTATTTCCTGTAAAATATCTGCTATTTCGTGAGTTTCAGTAATCTTAGCTTGCAGGGGTAAGGAGGTGATAAAGATAAAACTCAACGTTATAGCCCTAAGTAAATTACGAATCATAACAAAGTTCCATTTAATTTTAATAAAAAAGACTTACTCAAATTGAGGACAATTAAAATTTTTACAGGACAACTTGGAAATAGCTAATTCTGCAAGTCAAATTAGACCAAGGTGAACCGAAATTTTATTTTGATTCACCTTGGTCACTGACTCTTGTTTTAAGAGATAAATCTCTTTGTATTTTTATTTAACACCATTAGGGGTATTAGTGGTAGAGTCTTCAATTTTTCGATCCTCTTTCTCAGCTTTTCTAACATCTTCTTCTGATCCTGGAACAACATCGCTTATAGCAGCTTTTAGCATCTCGATTTTAGATCCATCATACATCTTAAGAATGACAGTATGTTCGTCGATACGAACGATGGTACCGACAATTCCCATAGCCGTGACACGATCACCCTTTTTCAAAGCACTACGCTGCTCTTCCATCGCTTTACGACGTTTTTGTTCGGGTCTCCATAGAATTAAATAAAAAAATATCAAAGCAATGGCAATCATAATGAAAGTCTGCGTCATGCCCTGATCTCGAGGAAGGGTTTCCGGAGCACTATTTTCTTGTGCAAACGAAATTGTACGGCCTAGTAGAACCTGCAGACCAACGAATAAGTAAAGCAGTTTGTTCATTAAATCATCCTTTTATTGGGGATACACAGCACATACTTTTTCATAAAAAGTAGCTAGGGTATCGTTTTTAATTGCTAGTCTTAATTTTTGCATAAAATCAAGATAAAAGGCTAGATTTTGTAACGTGACCAAAGTCAGACCTGTGACTTCATCCACATTCAATAAATGTCGAATATAGGCTTTTGAAAATTGTGAAGTATAACAAGGTGTTTGAGAATCTAAGGGAGTAAAATCCTCCGCATACCGCGCCGCCTTAATCTGCACTTTTCCAGACCAGGTAAAAGCCATTCCATTTCTCGCATTACGAGTAGGCATTACACAATCAAACATATCGATACCACGCATCACGCTCTCAATCAAATTGCGTGGAGTTCCCACCCCCATTAAATACCTGGGTTTATCTTCGGGCAGAAAAGGAACTGTTTGATCCAATACCTCATACATAATAGACGCAGGCTCTCCTACAGACAACCCCCCTACTGCGTAGCCATCAAAATTCATGTCAGTTAGAGTTTTCGCAGAATATTGACGTAAATCTGCATGCACTCCCCCCTGCACAATTCCAAAAAGATTTTGATGAGGGAGTAATTCGTAGTTGCGACAACGTGTCGCCCAGCGATGCGTTCTCTCTAAACCGTCTTCTACCTTACTTTTTTCTGCGGGATACGCCGTACATTCATCAAAGGCCATGACAATATCAGCTCCAATGATTTTTTGTATGGACATGCTTTCATCAGGTCCTAAAAAATGCCTAGAGCCGTCAATATGGGATTGAAAATGCACGCCTTTTTCAGTGATTTTATTCATGCTCGACAGAGAAAAAACTTGAAAACCTCCAGAATCTGTAAGAAGAGGCTTCTGCCAATTCATAAAAGCATGGAGACCACCAGCTTTTGATAAGATTTGCGTACCAGGTCTCAACATCAGATGATAAGTATTGGCCAAAATGATCTGGGCCTGAATATCTAAAAGCTGCTGATTTGTCAGTGTTTTAACAGCACCACGGGTCCCGACGGGCATAAAAATAGGAGTTTCAATGCTTCCATGAACGGTGTCAATAACTCCAACACGAGCCTTAGTATGACCATCCGATTTATGAATATGAAATTTCAATGAAGACCTCTCAAATTATTTATTTTGCTCGAGGAGTACCACATTTTCAATGTGAAATGTTTGAGGAAATTGATCAAAAGGTTGAATGGCTTTGATTTTATATCCTGCTTTGATCAACTCAGAGATATTGGCTGCCTGAGTAGAAGGATTGCAAGATATAAAAAGAATTTTTTTTGGATTTAGATCTATCACTTGTTGCAAAGCATTAGGATCTAACCCAGATCTTGGAGGGTCTATAAAAACAACGTCTGGCGCTGGCAATTTCTTTTCTTCGCTAATTTGACTCAGTACATGCCTAACAGCACCTGACAAAATGGTGACATTATCACATTTATTCAAGATCGCATTCTGACGCGCATCTAGCGCCGCCTCAGGGGATAACTCAATGCCAATGACCTGTTTAGCTTTTTTTGATGCACAAATGCCAAGAGTTCCTGTTCCACAAAAGAGGTCATAAATGACAGTCTGATCGTTAATTCCTGATAGCTGGATGGCTAATGAGTAAAATCTTTCAGCTGAAGAAACGTTTGGCTGGAAAAAAGCGGAGGGGCTTATTTTAAATCTAAATCTGACAGGTGTTTCCTCAGGACTCATCAATATTTCTAAATGTTCTTCTATGTAATCGGAGCCATAAAGTAACATTTCATAGAAATTTGTGGTCATTCCTTGAGCAACCTGTTGTATTCTTAAGAAAATATTTAATTTACTATTGAGAGTTTTAGGCTCTGCAACCTGATGTAAAGTGGATACAAAACTTTCCAGGTGATGTCTTTGCAGAGCATAATCCGGGTTTCCAGACACTGTCAACATCACTAGGCGATCTCCAGTCTTCATCCCTTCTCTTAAGATTAAGGTTCTTAGTGATCCGGTATTTTTATGCATGTGATAAGCTTCTAATTGTGAAGCCTCCCACCAATCTCTTACAGTTTGTACAGTATCCATAAACCATGGATTTACCAAATGACATTCCGTGAGATTTAAAACCCTTCCCTTACTAGAATTTTTGATTAAACCTAGATATTTATTACGGTTCAAGTCACTGGAAAAACTAAATTCCATCTTGTTTCTGTAGTTCCATTCTAATGCACTTCCCTCGATAGGATAAAAAATTGTATCCGATAATAGGTAAGGAGCAAAAAGATCTCTAACTAAAGCTTCTTTGTACTTTAATTGAGTCGAATAGGACATTTGTTGCCATCGACATCCCCCACAAACACCAAAATGCTTACATTTAGGATCAATCCTGTCCGACGATGGTTCTATGACTCTTTCCATTTGCCCTTGCCATTTACCTCTTTTCTTAGAGAAGAGTTCTGCATGAACATAATCGCCTGGAATTGTAAAGGCAACTTCTGCATCGGAGGTAGAGCCATCCACACGAGAAAATTGACCGCAGCCATTCCCTTTGTTGGAGAACTTATCGATTTTTACATCTGCAAAGCGTGCTTTTTTAGAATAGGTCATGAAAGATGATGGGGTAATATTTTGACCAATAAGGTTAATAGGGTATTCGATATAAAATCAAGTTGAATATATCTAAGTGATACTAAATTTAGAATTCACCCACCTAATTCGGGTGCTAAAAAAATAAAAGGGAGGGAAACTCCTCCCTCGAAGAAATAACTATCTTAGACTTAACTGTTTTACTGGAAGTTTCGCTGTAGGTCTTTTTACGGAAAGAGGACGAGCTTTTGCTTTATGAGCTTTTGCTTTTGCTTTTACTGCTGGCTTAGCGGCAGGTTTCGCAGCAGGCTTAGCTTTTTTAGGAGCAGGTGCAGCTTTTTTAGCAGGTTTTTTTGAACCTTTTGTCGCTTTTTCGTTTTTAATGGATTCTTTGCGATAGAGCTTCGCTATTTTTTCCATTTTGACAGTTCCTGTACGTACGCGCTGGGAAGCAGCTTTGTTTCCTTTTTCTGCTTTTTCCAAATCATGCGTGATATTGCTAAGAAGATCCCTTAAATGTTTGACTGTGTCTTTTAATGCCATGGTAATATGCCTCCTGATTTTTTGAGTTTCATGACGAAGTAATAAATATTAACTTTGGACATATTGTGCAACATTTTTCTTCATTTCAGGAAAAATTTTCTTACTTTCGCCATCAAATGAGTACACACCAAAAATAGAAAAAAACAACTTAATCATATTTAAGATATATCTTAAACACGTTTTTTTTAACAAACAATAGGTTAAGCTAAAGAGCTCATGAAGAAAAAAAATTTTCTTCCAAGATTTTATAAACAAACAATTGACTGCAAGCCCTTCATTTGCAGAGCTATTTCTCAACATATCTCATACTAATCACATGACAAAAACAATAAATTTAAGGTATTTTCTTATCTATGACTCCCTTAGATGAAATAAATGGAATGGATTAACATCCGCTCTTTTACAGGATCCATCAAATGAAAAACTTAAAAATTATACGAGGATATGACTTAGCATGGGTTTCTTAAAGTCTTTCCCTCCTTTTAATTTTTTAGTTTTCTTAACAACAATTTCCTTAAATCTAATTTTACATCCTACTATAGGTCTAACAGATCCTTTTCCAGGAAACATTCATCCAAGCTTTGGAATGACCAAAAAAATCCAACAAGCGAAAGACTTATTTGATGCAGGTCTTTACCAAGAATCCATTCCCCTGTTTGAAGACATATTAAAAGTGATCCAAAAAGATGATTCTCCCTTAATTTTGGAAATACAGCAAAGGGATCAAATTGAAGCCGACATTCGCTCTCACTTAGTTCAAGCTTTATTTCATCTTAAAAATTATCAAACTGCTGCTAAATGGTTGGAAAACCATCAAAATCCATCTCATGAATTAATCCTTCTAGGAAAGGCATATAGCAATAATGGGGAGTATGAACTAGCGATTAAAACCCTGCAAAAATATTTAAATTCGCATCCAACGAATGACAAAAGGGTACAGGATGATGTTTTATTTGAACTCGCGCAAGCTTGTTATCTAAGTGGAGATCTGCCACAAGCTCATCAATATTTTGAAAAGTTACTCATTGCCTATCCCCCTCGTCTTCAAATCTTATCCCGATTCTATTTATCCAGAGTTGCCATTAAACAAAATGCCTTAGATCTTGCCCTAGAATATTTAAACCAATCTAAACCTCTTCTCATTGATCATAGCCCCCTGAAGTACGAGGCTCACTTTATTGAAGGAGAAATATGCTATCTTAAAAAAGACTACCAAAATGCATTGAATAATTTTATGCTAGCTTTACCTCTAAATGGATTAAAGCATGAAAAATGGCTCGCTGACACGCTTCATTATCTAGGACATAGCTACTTGAAACTTGCAAAACTGTCGACATCTAGAGAACAACAAAAAGAATATCTGCAGCATGCTTATGATACTTTTCTTAAACATCTAGAGATAAAACCTCACGACAGAGCTTGGCTGGGCCTCAGTGAATACTACGTAGCTCTCGGCCATTTTTTTAAAGAGGAAAAAGCTCTAGAAAAAGCAAAAGAGATTCTCTCTGATCCTACAAAATATCTTCTAACTTCATCGCAAAAGCAGATTTCTATATTAAAAGCCCAAGCTTACTTGAACTATCCAGAGAGAGACGCGCATTTTCGTCAACTTATACAGACTAGTTCATCCGATCTAAGTTTTTACGGAGAGGTGTGTTATTTAAAAGCACTCAATGACTTTGAGGAAGCTAACCATCTAAGGGATCAACAAAAAAATTCTGAGGCAGAAGTTATGTATGAACGAACTGCCGCTTCGCTAGATAAAGCAGTAAAAATCCTACTAGTCGAGCAACCTAGACATGCAGCAGAGGCCATTGTATTACAAGCTAAGGCCTACTCTGCACAAAAAAATGAAAAAGATAGAAGGAAGGCGCTAACAGCTCTGGAGGTATTTTGGAATAATGAAAAAACCCCTCTTAATCTTCTCACAGATCCTTTAGAAGTGGCCATTTTATATAGTCATATTGCTAATGATTTATCTGAAAATGAACTTAGTTTAGCCCTAGAAAGACTCAAGGAGAGTATTAAGAAATTTCCCAATAGCCCTAGTCAAGCCAATGCCTTATTTGCCCTTGGAACTTTTTATTACCATAAGAGTGACTTTGCCCATGCAGAAAATTGCTTTTTAGAGATGGCAAATAAATGGCCAAACGCTCCCTTAGCCGCAGAAGCTTTATATAGAGCAGCTCAAAGTGCTGAAAAACAATACAAATCCCTTGCAATAATCCAAGGTTATAAACAAAAAATCCTCACCCTTTATCCAAATTCCGACATTGCGCCGGAAGCATACTTTACATACTATACTTATCAAGAATATTTACAAGGTGATCGTCAAGCTATCAGACATCTAAATGCATTTCCAGAGCTTTATCCTAAAAGTCCTTTTCTTTTAAACGCATACTTTTTAATCGGATTAGATAATAAAAGAGATAGAAGATCTCCCGAAGGAAAATGGTTAAGAAAAAAAAATCTAACTTATGCCATTGACTGTTTTCAGTCCGTAGAGAACTCTTTCGAAGAGTTAATATCTAGCCATAAAATTCCTCCAGCACAGTTAGATCATTATGTGTTAGTTCTTCATCGCGCACAGCTTGAAAAAGGCATTGTAAATTTCATTATAGCAAAAGAGTCGGAAGAGGCGAAAAAACAAATCTACTTAGAGTTTGCCATTGATACATTCAAGGATTTATTTGTGAAACTCAATCAGTCCGATGCGCCCTACGAAGAGTGGATTCAAGATCATCAACCATTTTGGCATCTTCTAGAAGAAAATTCTTTTTGGCTAATACAAGCTCAACTCCTAGCTGAAAAAACGGTTGATGCAGAAATTGTTCTAAAAGAGATGTTGGAAAAATACAAGATTTCTAAAATTACTAAAGGCTTTTTTCTTTCTCGCCTGTGGGCGATTCAAGCCTCTATCTTCATGCAGCAAGATAACTATATCTCTGCCTTAGATTGTTTACAGCAAGCAGAGGATGCTGCAAAAGGAAAAGTTTTAAATTCTGATCAACGTCTCGACCTTCTTATACAACAAAGTTTATGCTACCAAAAGCTTCAACAAATGGACAAAGCAATTCTACTTCTCTCGAAAGTCGTAAATGATGATACTGTATCTAACCTCCGCATAAAAGCTATGTATCTTAGAGCGGAAATTTACGAACTCCAAGAGCGTTTTGAGTTGGCTCGTAAACAACTCGAAGCCACCTCCAAAAAAGGAGGAGAATGGGCCTTAAAAGCAAAAGTAAAATTGGAAAAAGAATATGGTTATCGATAAAATTGCGTTCACAATCCTGGCGGATTTATTTCATTATAACTCGAATTGGAATATTATCTTAGTGGTTATTGTGGGGTGTTCTATTTTAGCAGTTACAATTTTTGTAGAAAGAATACTCCATCTTAAACGGTCTGAAATTGACACTAATAAATTTATTATAAATCTTCGGCATATTATTAATGAAGGTCATATCATTGAAGCTATTCAGCTTTGTGAAAATACAGGTGGGACAATAGCCAATATTATTAAAGCAGGTTTAATTAAGCACAACAGATCTAAGGAACAGATAGAAAATGCCATGGAAGTTTCGGGGTTAATCGAAATTTCTCAACTTGAGAAAAATGCAAAAATTCTCTCTATCATTGCCTATATCACTCCGCTTATAGGTCTTTTGGGTACCGTCTTAGGATTTATACAAGCTTTTGGAGAAATGCGACTAAGTGGATTAGTCGATATGTCTGCTACACGTATTGGAGAAGCTATGGAGTATGCCCTTGTCACCACTGCTGCAGGCTTAGTAGTGGCAATTCCCTCAGTGATAGCCTATAATTACATTGTGAGTCGTATAGAAGGTTTTATATTGGAAATTCAAACAACCTCTTCTGAAATTGTAGATTTGTTAATTTATAGAGAGGAATTAGAGACTAAATATTAATTATGCGCTTTAAAACCAACCTCAAAATATCTCATAATTTAATAGACCTCACCCCCCTAGTGGATGTCGTTTTTTTAATGCTCATTTTTTTTATCATTACATCTGATATTTTACCGCTCAAGTCTTTAAACATTGAAAACCCCCATCTCGATAGAGATTCTGCACCTTTAACAACGCAATTAATCTTAGTTGTAGATGCCCAAAATGTGATTTATGTGGGTTCCAAAAAATCTATTGTGGATCTAGGGTCCTTAAAAAAAACCTTGCAAGATGATATAAGTCTCTTGAAAAAACAAAATGCAGGAATAGAGCCTACAGTCGTTGTGAGTGTAGATCAAAGAGTGGAATATGGTTTCTTTCTTAGAGTATTTTCAATCGTACAGGAAAGTACATCACGCATCCGCCTTGTTTACAAACATGAGGAAAATGAGAATTCTGAATTTTATTAGACTGATTGACACAATCAAAAATCTTTATGCTGAAACTAAAAAAATCTACTAAGCACAGTGAAATTCAAATCCAATTTCGTCCACAGAGAGAGTTTTTAGATCGTTATTTAATTTTCTCACTAGCGTTTGCTCTTTCCATTCACCTTATTGCAGGCTTTCTCTTCCATGTCCAACTTTTTTCAAAAGGTCAATTGGAAACTATTCTTCCTCCAACCAAAACTTTTCTTCAACATATACAAGGTGCCCCCCTAGAAGAGGTAGTCTCTGTCAAAGTAAATACCGAAGGTAGACTAACACCCGCACAATTAGCCCCCCCCTTATCTTCTCCATCTTTACCCCCTCTTCTTTTATCTAATGAGGAACGTATAAACACGTTTGAAACTCTTTACCAAGATTTATTTTTAGAGATTGAAAAAGATCTGCAGGGGCCTTACCTGCATGACATCGATATTCCTGTAATCCTTCCGGCTGTAACACTAAATTTTTCTGGTGAAATCGCAGAGCTACCCTTGCATCCATTATCCGATGACATGCAAGATTTTTTTTCACCCCGCACATTTGCATCTTCCAAACTTGATCAAAAAAGAATTCTTTTTGACGTCCAAGTCGATGCATGGAACGGTAAAGTGTTTTGGTATGAACCTGAAATGGAAAAATCAGATCAAGCGCACATGATAGTCGCAGAGAAAATATTAAGAAAACTCTCCTTTGCAACCTCTCCAAAATATTTTGTGCATAGTGGAACAGTGGAATTCATCTTTACTTCTGGTGTGCTATGATTGAACTTTCTACTAATACTGCCGTCATGCTCTATTTATGCTTAACGTTAAGCACCCTGCTTGGGCTTTGGTTATATCATCATTATCAATCTAAAAGAAAAAAAATAGTGACTAGTGAAAAGCAGCTACGGGTTTGCGAATATTGTCACTTTGTTTATCTCGATGTAGATTTTAAAGAAGTAACACAATGTCCTCAATGCAAACTATTTAACAAACGAAACATATTCAAAAATCAATAAATCTTGTCGTCTAAATTTCAACTTTAGCGAAATAGAGTACTGGCCGATCACGAAAATTGTAATTAGGAAAGATCGACTTCCATTTGTTGATACCGACGCATCTCGTCCCGAAAATGAGCGGCGTCTTCGAACTCTTTGGCTTTTGCGGCACGTCGCATAGCCGCTTCGTTTTCTTTAATTTTAGCACGAACTTCTTCTAACGTGAGATATTCATGTTTATTTTCAGCCACTTTAAGCGCTTTTGGAGCCTGGACTGCTTCATTCTCAACCTCTTCTAAGAGAGGAGATATTTCTCGCTTTACAGTCTGAGGAGTGATTCCATGTTCTTTATTATATTTTTCCTGAATCGAGCGTCGTTCTTGTGTGATATCTAGAGTAGTTTGTATGGCTTTTGTAATTTTATCAGCATACATAATCACTCGTCCCTCACTATTTCTTGCCGCTCGGCCACAAGTCTGTATCAGAGCAGTCTCACTTCTTAAAAAACCTTCCTTATCGGCATCTAAGATGCATACCAAAGAAACCTCTGGAATATCCAACCCTTCTCTTAGTAAGTTAATTCCCACTAATACATCAAATACCCCTGCTCGTAAGTCTCTAATGATTTGCATACGTTCGATCGTGTCAATGTCTGAATGTAAATATTTTGTATGAACGCCCAACTCATTCAAATATTTACTTAACTCTTCAGCAAGACGCTTTGTTAAGGTGGTCACAAGAACCCGTCCCCCTTTTTCTGTGTGCTGATGGATTTCTGCCAAACAATCGTCCACCTGTCCTTCTGCGGGACGTACAATAATGACAGGATCTAATAACCCTGTAGGTCGTATCACCTGCTCAACGACTTCCCCACCGGCCTCCCCCACTTCCCAAGAATTGGGTGTAGCTGAGACATAGACTACTTGATGAATACGTTGATAGGTTTCTTCGAATTTTAAAGGTCGATTATCAAAGGCGGAGGGAAGACGAAACCCAAACTCAACGAGAGATTGCTTTCGCGCACGATCTCCATTGCACATTGCATGCAGTTGAGGAATAGTCTGATGAGACTCATCAATAATTAACAAGTAATCGGAGGGAAAGTAATCGATTAAACAAGGAGGGGGGTCACCAGCTTGACGCTTACTAAAGTGCCTCGAATAATTTTCAATTCCTTTACAGAATCCAATCTCTTTAATCATTTCTAGATCATAACGCGTACGTTCAAGGATTCTTTGATGCTCAATATATTTTTTCTCTTTTTCATAGAAATCTGCCCGCTCAGCTAACTCAGCTTTAATTGTCTCAATTGCATGTAAACGCACATCTTCTGGGGTAACGTGGTGTGACCCCGGATAGATGGTAATGCTCTCCATACGAAACCGAACTTTTCCTGTAAGTGGATCTATTTCACTAATTCGATCAATCTCATCTCCAAAAAATTCCACTCTTACCGCACGCTCTTCTTCATAAGCAGGAAAAATATCTAGAACATCTCCGCGTACACGAAATGTGGAACGTGAAAAATCCATGTCGTTCCTTGTATATTGCATTTGTACTAGGTGCAACAAGATGTCATCCCGTCGGCGCACTTGCCCCATGTTTAACGTAAGGTTCATCTCTCGATAATACTCTGGAGAACCTAAACCATAAATACACGAAACGGAGGCCACGATCACTACATCTTGCCTTTCTAGAAGTGAACGTGTCGCACTCAATCGCATCTTATCAATCCTGTCATTGATCGCCATATCTTTTTCAATGTATGTATCTGTGCGGGGAATGTATGCTTCAGGCTGATAATAGTCGTAGTAAGAGACAAAATATTCAACAGCATTATGAGGAAAAAAAGTTTTAAATTCTTGATAAAGCTGTGCTGCTAAAGTTTTATTATGTGCGATAATCAAGGTAGGCTTCTGAACACGCGCAATTACATTGGCCATTGTAAAGGTCTTTCCAGAGCCAGTAATTCCTAGCAATACTTGAGATTTTTGATTGTCTAAAATTCCTCTGCTAAGCTTTTCAATAGCTTGCGGTTGATCCCCGCGGGGCTGGTACTCAGTCACTAGTTGAAACATATAGATTACTACCTAAAATTAGAATCATTATACCGAAGGAGCCTGTCACTTGATTTTTCCGCAAATAGCCTTGGAGAGCCTTCTTATTGTCCAAAATCAATGATGGAATCTTTTTCTGTCATTAGTATAGCATCTTTTAGAAAATAGCCACAACGAATTGAACCACTTACAATCTAACTTAAATCGGTCTATCTTAGAAAACGCCTTGAAATTATAAATGTTTACCGCAAGACATTTATCTCTAATTGCGTTTTAAACTTTTCCATTCTATAGTAAGAAGCAAAAAATCATGAGATATACCTATGTTAGATATCAAATTACTCCGCAAAGATCCCAAATTTTATGAAGAAAAATTAAAAAATAAAGACCCCAGTATTAACCTTACGGTCATACTTGATTTAGACACTGAACTGAGAGAGCTAAAAACCAAAGTAGAAAACCTTAAAGCCACCCGTAATGAATTTTCTCAAAAAATTGGGGAAATGCGACGTTTAAAGCAAGACGCCAGTGAAATGGTTAAAGAAGTCGCCTCCATGGCTGATGAAATCCACGCGCTTGACCATCAAGCCCAACAAGTCGAAGCTGCCTTTAATTATGAAATTTCAAAACTACCCAATATACCTATGGAAGATATTAAAATTTCTTCCGATCCCGCCGATAACGTGGTTATCAAAGAAGTAGGGAGTAAAAGAACTTTCAATTTTCCTTTCAAGAACCACGTGGAACTTAATGAAAAACTTAAGTTATTTGATTTTGAGCGGGGCGCCAAAATTTCCGGCTCCGGCTGGCCCATCTACAGAGGAATGGGCGCACGTTTAGAGTGGGCACTCCTTCAATATATGATGAGCATTCAGATTAAAAATGGTTTTGAACAGTGGATTCCCCCTATTCTTGTGCGCAAAAATATTGTCTATGGTTCTGGACAACTCCCAAAGTTTGACAATCAGCAGTTTAAAATTCACGATGAAGACTATAATCTTTATTTAATTCCTACGGCAGAGGTGCCTTTGAATGGTTTACATGCTGATGAAATTTTAACAGAGGAAGAGCTTCCCTTAAAATATACAGCTTATACGCCCTGCTTCCGCCGTGAAGCCGGCGCTGCGGGTGCAAATGAAAGAGGCTTAATCCGTGTGCATCAATTTAATAAAGTAGAGATGTTTTGCTTCACAAAACCTGAAGAAAGTCCCGCCATGTTTGAACACATGTTAGCTAGCGCCGAAGAAATTCTTCAAGGTTTAGAGCTGCACTATCGTAACGTTCTACTCGTCACAGGGGATATGTCCTATGCATCAGCTCGCACAGTCGATATAGAGGTTTGGCTGCCAGGACAAAACCGCTACTACGAAGTTTCTTCTGTATCTAATTGTACCGACTTCCAGGCAAGACGCTCCAGCATTCGCTTCCGCCGAGGTAAAGATGGAAAACCTGAATTCGTACATACTTTAAATGGATCCGGCTTAGCGACTTCTCGTCTAATGGTCTCTCTATTAGAAAACAATCAGAATTCGGATGGTTCTGTGAACATACCTAAAGTTTTACAAAATTACTTAGGGGTAGAAAAGATTCTCCCTCACACACTTTAGGAATTAACAAAGCGCATCTAAAGGAATTGCATGACAAACTCAATCATTGAAGACCTAGTAAATTTTTTAGATCAATCTCCGACTGCCTGGCACGCAGTAGATATGCTAAAAAAAGCCTTGGTAAAAGAAGGCTTTTTAGAATTAGAGGAGGGGCAGGAATGGCATTTAGAAAAAGGAAAAGGTTATTTTTTGATACGCGACGGCTCCTCTATCTGTGCATTCATCACTCCCAATGAAGAGTTAAAAAAAGCCCAGATTATAGCTTCTCATACAGATAGCCCCGCCTTAAAATTAAAACCCAATCCAGAGTATCGTAAGGATACAATGACTCTTTTAGCCTCAGAAATTTATGGGGCTCCTCTTCTTACATCCTGGTTTAACCGTGATCTTGGAATTGCTGGACGGGTTTTCTTTGTTAATCCTGAGGAGCAGGTTTCATCGACGCTTATACATATAGAGGACCGACCAGTCACCATTCCCCAACTCGCCATTCACCTAGATCGAGAAGCAAATGAAAAAGGACCGCAATTTAATAAACAAGAGAGTTTCTCAGCCTTAGCAGCGTTAGATTTCGATCCACAAACTTCTTTTTTACTTAGTATTTTAAAAGAAAAAATTCAGGATTCTTTCCAATACATTTTAAGTCATGATCTTCTTTTGTATCCCTTAGAAAAAGCTCGCCTTTATGGAAATGAAATGGTAGCGAGCTACAGACTGGATAGTCTAGCTAGTGTGCATGCGGGTTTAATGGCTTTAAAAACTAGTGCGGCGCATAAAAACAATCTCAATATGTGTCTTTTTTCCAATCATGAAGAAGTGGGTTCTCAAACCGCTCCAGGCGCCGGCTCGCCTTTTTTACTCCACGTCCTTGAGCGTATTTTACTCTCCTTTAATCTTAAAAGAGACCATTTTTTACAACTTCTTCCGCGTTCATTCTGCCTATCTGTTGATTTAGCTCATGCGATTAATCCTAACTACATGGATAAGCATGATCCAAGGCATCAACTCTTTTTAGGTAAAGGTCCTGTTATAAAATATAATGCTAATCAACGCTATGCCAGCGATGCAAAAACCTCAGCCCCAATTATTCATTTATGTGAAAAACATGTCATTCCTTATCAATTATTTTCTTCTCGTAATGATGTCCCTTGTGGCAGTACAATTGGACCTATACAAGCCGCTAATTCAGGAATTCCAACCTTGGATATAGGATCCCCTCAACTTAGCATGCATTCTTGTCGTGAATTAATGGCCCTTCAAGATCATTTGGAAATGTGTCGTTTACTTGCTGCGTTCTTACAAGATTAAATTGATGAATATGCAAATTTCTCATCACTATCCAGAACATAGAAATACTCCCATTCCCTGGACCGAGGAACATTGCAAGGATCTCTTAGGAATTTTTCCTCATCACCAAAATTCTGATGGAAGACCCAACTGGAAAAAAATAGCCAAGCTTTGCACAGAAAAAAATCTAATACATAGAACTAATCAACAATGCAGGCAAAAATTTTGCTATTTAGTAGAGCATTATACAGAAATTTGTCATCTAGATCCAAAAAAAGCGGAATCTTTAAAAAGAATCTTTATTGATAGTCCTTTGGGACCTATCGTTTCAAAATTACCGAGAGGTCTGAATTCAGAACAGTATCTTAAAAAAATTATATATGCCTACAATCATTTAAGCCCCCTTCTTTATCCTTCATCTTCAGACTCTTCGATTGAAGAGCCTGAGAATCTGTCCCACTCCGATTCTTTAGTAGAAGATACGCATTATCTTTTGCCTACTGATGTTCAAGAAGAGAAAAGTTTGGTACAAGCGCCTTATCTATTCGACGAGAACCTCATATCTTTTCACTTATGGATTTGTGAGGAGATTGCACATATCGGTCAGAACATGGAAAAGGTTTCGGAAGATCTTAAATCAAGCCCTTTCTATAAACCTCTTTAACTACTTAGGATCAAAAAAAGTCTAATGCAGATAGGCGTATTTTCCGCGCCGGAGGGAAGCTTTTTAAGAAGTCAAAAGCTATAGCTAAATCCATGAAAGAGGGCTAAGACAATTTTTAACGAAGGAGGGGTCGTGATTATTGCCACTCGATCAATAACGTTCTCCCTAGGATCCTGAATTTTGCTATAGATTAAGACTTCTAGTTTTTTTACTTCTTAGGGATGAACACCCACTGCTCCATAGCCTGAAACGAGAGCAATAATAAAAAGAACTAAAAAGATAATAAAGAGAACCTTAGCGATTGTTGTCGCAAGACCTTCCACTCCTCTAAAACCTAACAAACCAGCTACAATAGCTATAATTAAAAATACTAATGCCCAATATAACATAGATCTCTCCTGATTTAATGGATTATCTTAAGCTTATGTTTGATCTCTAATGAAGTCAAATTTTTTTTAGAGATCCTGAATTGTTAGAGGAGTATCGCTGTATTTCCAAGCAGTATCAAACTCTTGTTTAATCCAGTAAGCATCCGCATGCTTCGCCTGCGCCTCCAAACTTTTCCAAAGGCCGAAGAGCGACCTGCCATTTAGAGGATGTTTTTCTAAATCTGTATTAAAAACTCTCTCTGCTTTTTGATACTGCTTATCTTTTAGAAGTAAAGCTCCTAAACTTTCTCGTAGCGGAAAGTACCAATCGGGAGGTTCATTGTAGTAAAGCTGATCCTGCAAGTCGACTGCTTTACTTAACCACTCGATGGCAAGTGTAGAATCATTGTTCATTTCTGCAATTTTTGCATTTAATTGATATTCAGCCAACTGGAGTACATTCTTGGCTTGATTATATCCAAATTTAGTTGAATCGGGAATTTTGAATTTTTCTTCTAAAAAGATTTTTTGCTCAGTCTGAGCATTTTTCACATCTCCTAAAGCACTGTACGCCATGGATTTACCAAAATGCCAGAGAAGTGTGGATATTTTCATCTCAGAGACAGGAGCCTTCAAATCTAAAATTTCATTCCATCGATGAAATCTTAAAAGCGTAAAAAGGACAGCGGGTTCGTAGTATTCTAAATCTGGCATCGTGAAAAAATGTGGGCTGTAGAAACAACGCAGCTCTTCAGCTGCTCTGAGCGCATTAGAAAAACGCCCTTCAAGTGCATAAGCCCTAGAAAGAAAATATAAGTTATGCGACATGTAGTGGACAGGATATATTCCGTCTAAACCAAATTTACGTATATAGTCCTGATCTGCTTTTACAGCCTTTTCATTGCAAAGTGCTGCCATATGATAATCACCCACTAATATATAAATATGAGAAGGCATATGCAAAATATGACCCGAAGCCGGGAGCATATCACGTAAACGTTGAGCACTCATAAGGGCACGTTCAGGATGTTTCGAGGCCTCAATTGCATGTATATAATAATGATTTGCCCCTAGATGGTTAGGATCCCATTTTAAGATATGTTCGAGCAAAGCCACAATTTCAAGAGTTCCTTTTAAAGGTTCTCCAGAATTATCCCACTGATGCCAAGGATTTAAGTTAAGAGAACTCTCTGCATATAATGTTGCTGCATCTAAATCGTAGGGATATTTTTCTACCAAAGCTTTCATTGCTTGGTTATATTGTATCGCTAAAAGCTTTAAATCTGGATGTTTTTCATTCGAATAGCGTTTAGATAGCGCTTGAATATAATCTTTTTCATTTGGAGGAGAATCCGCTGAAAGTAAAAGGGCCTTTTGGATAAGTTCGTAAGCTTTTTGTTCTCGCTCCTGATCAATATCCATATTAATATTAGGACCTAAGGCTAAAGCCATTCCCCAGTAAGCCATCGGCATCTTAGAGTCTAATTCTGCAGCCTTTTGAAAAGACCAGTAAGCAGCGTCATGGTTAAATGCGTAAATAAGGGTAAGACCCTGATTAAAAAAAGCCTGCGCTTGCGGTACTGAGGTTGTCACTGGGTGGCTAAGATTGCCTAACCCCTTGACAAGGGTGATAGGTTGAGGAGGACTATAGAGAAATGAATGACTTTGCAAAGGGTTAGTGTAGAGAAAAACCCAAGCATAAAAAAGAAATTTTAAATACTTCATTAGACTTCTTTTGAAACTCCATTTTTCGATAACATTACAAATAAAATTATAATTTGTCTACACACAAGAAACATATATGTGGGGATTCCAAGAGAATCTCCTTAAATTCACATGATCTCAATGTTCGAGTTTTTAAATGGCAGTTCTGGGAGCTTTGGCTTTTCCTAAATCAAATGTTGAGATCACTTCTGTGTATCTCCTACTAGACAAATCAAAAATATTGTGCTAGACTGCGATGGAATTAATAAAATATCAAGACTTTAAGGGATCATTATATGGCACAAATCAGTACTAATGAGTTCAAGGGCGGCGTCAAAATTGAAGTGGAAGGACAGCCTTATACAATTATTAGCAACGAATTCGTTAAACCGGGTAAAGGGCAGTCTTTTAATCGTGTAAAATTAAAGCATTTAACGACAGGACGCACGATTGAGCGTACATTCAAGTCAGGCGACAAAGCCGACGTAGCTGATGTTGTAGAAACAGAAATGCGCATGCTTTATAAGGAAGCTGATGGAGTCATCTTCATGGACGATAAAACCTTTGAACAGGTGAAAATTCCTTTTCAAAGTATGGGAGAAAATGCGCAGTGGCTGATGGAAGATCACCTTTACTTCATTGTTTTTTATAAAAGCCAACCAGTGACCATTGAACCGCCTACTTTTATGGAGATGGTCATTACGGAAACTTCTCCTGGTGTTAGAGGCGATACAGCTTCAGGCCGTGTTTTAAAGCCTGCAATTGTAGAAAGTGGCGCAAAAATTCAGGTCCCTATCTTCGTCGATCAAGGCGAAAAAGTTAAAGTAGATACACGTACAGGCGAATACGTTTCTCGCGTTTCTTAAATGCATACATCCCTTGACAAACGCGCGATCCTTGAGGATCGCGCCTCTATGCTAAAGCAAGCTCGCTCTTTTTTTGACCAGCGCCATATTCTTGAAGTAGACTGCCCTATCTTGACGCAAGGAGCTTCAGTAGATGCACACATCGATTTAATACCAGCTAGCTGTTATTCTCAAGAAATACGCTACTTACATTCCTCACCTGAATATGGGATGAAAAGACTTCTTGCTGGTGGAATGGGAGATATTTATCAAATATCGCACGTTTTTAGAGATGGAGAATCGAGTCCAAAACACAATCCTGAATTTATGATGGCTGAATGGTACCGTCTAGGAATAACCTTTGAAAGTATGATCCATGAGACATTAGATTTTATACGTCTTTTTTTAGGGTCACTGCCCTCCAAAATCTTGAGTTATCGCCAAGCCTTTCAAAAATATACCGGGTTGGACTACATAAAGACCTCCTCCCAGGATTTAATGCAGTTTCTGCAAAATCATGACATTCAACCCTATAAGGGGATTGAAACTGAGGGGAAAGATGCCTTACTTAATATCATTTTAGGTACATTTGTTGAACCCTTTTTGGGTAAAAACGAATTGTGTGTATTAGCCTATTACCCCGCTTCCCAAGCAGCATTAGCTAAAACGTTAATGCACGAAGACGAACATGTAGCGGAACGTTATGAAATCTACTATCAGGGAATTGAACTTGCCAATGGGTATCATGAATTGACTCATGCGGCGGAACAGAGGAATCGGTTAATAGAAGCTAATCATTTTCGTAAAACTTTAAACAAAAGCCCTCTTCCCCTCGATGAACATTTCTTAGCCGCTTTGGAAAAAGGCTTGCCTGATGTTTGTGGTGTAGCTGTTGGATTCGATCGTTTAATGATGTTACGCCATCAAACCTCTCAAATTTCTGATGTCATTCCATTCGTTTGGAGTGAAGCTTAAGGCCCATGCTTGTGCTTAAATCTTAATTCTGGACTGACTAAAACTATGCAGATGCATATCTACACGCATAGGTTTAACGCTGTTACTTGTCTATAATTGCAAACTCTGGCAAAAAAAACAATTAGGGTTAACTTTTGGGTTTTATGAAGAAAATTCTCATCTCCATTTTGCGCAATCAAAATACTTCGATAGATGCTTATCGGCAAGCTGCGGAGCAACTAAGTAATCTCTTAGCTATCGAAAGTTCCCAATTTCTGCCTAAACAACATTTTGTTATTCAAACTCCTTTAGCACAAACAGATGGGGTTCAATTCGAAAATCATACTGTTCTTATCCCAGTTTTACGATCTGGTCTCGTGCTTCTTCCTCCATTTTTACACTATTACCCTAAAGCTCGTGTAGGATTTATTGGAGCACGCCGAGATGAAAAAACCGCAATTGCAGAGTTATATTACTTAAAATTACCCCCTCTTTCCAAAGACACAAATATCCTTCTTCTAGATCCTATGATTGCGACGGGAGGAACAGCTAGTCTTGCCATTAAAACTTTAATAGAATCAGGAGCAGAAGAAAAACAAATTACATTAATCTCTTTCATCTCCTCGCCAGATGGAATGAAGCGTTTACAAGAAGAGTATCCCACAGTAGGTTTACTTATTGCTCAAATTGATGAAGGATTAGACCCTGCAAAACGCATTATCCCAGGGCTAGGAGATTTTGGAGATCGATATTTTGGCAATGAATCCTAAAAATCCAAGTTTTTTAGCTCTTGACCCTGCGTCACACACTTTACATTAAGATCCAAGGAGTCTGGCTAAATTTATGCTTGGAGACAGCTTTCTGATTAGCTGAAAAACAATACTTAGATTAATAAGAAAGTATTCTTAAGCGCCCATCTTGATTTTTATCACTAATCTATTTATTATTATTGAATTCTTTCGAAACTCCATGGTCGTTAAAATCGCGACTTTTAGCATCTTTACCGTCAAATTTTTCGACTATATGTTATCATATGCTCTCAAAATTTGCTGTAAATCTGCTCTATAGTCATCTACTGTTCCAATCAAAGCGAGTTTCAAAAGAAGTCCAATATTTGTTATGTTTAATTTATCTTCTGGTTAAATCCATACAAAAAGAGTGTTATCTCATGGCAGAAATTGATCAAGAGCCTTCCAAACTTCCTTGGTATAAAGAAGGTCTGCGTTTTAAATGTACAGGTTGTGGTCAATGCTGCACAGGTTCTCCGGGCTATGTTTGGGTCTCTGAGCAAGAAATTGAAGCCATGGCTAAAGCTCTTAACCTTTCGACAGATGCATTCAAAAGAAAATATACACGTCAGAGGGATAACCGCTACGCATTAATAGAAAAAAAATCTTTAAATGGAGATTATGACTGCATTTTCCTCCAGGGAAGACAATGCACCCTCTACAACAATCGTCCCAAACAATGCCGTACATTTCCTTGGTGGCGAGAAAATCTTCATTCATCCGAAAGCTGGGAACTAGCGGCTTTACATTGTGAAGGCATCAATGATGAAGCTCCTGTCGTTCCTTTTGAACAAATTCAAGAGCAACTCCAACTTAATGACCCTAATTTTTAACGAGCTCTTTCAAGAGGTTGTTAAAATAATTTTACCAATAGTTTTTCTATTCTCTAATTGAAGATGTGCTTCAGGAGCCTCGACCAGTGGAAAGACTGAATTTATCTTAAGTTTTAACCACCCCTCTTGAATACCTTGGATAACATCATGAGATCGATAAAGTAATTCTTCTCTGGAAAGTAAATAGTTAAATAGACTTCCTCCAGAAATAGATACAGATTTCACCATGAGTAAATTGGGAGAAATCGGATCTGCAGGTCCACTGGCTGCACCAAATATGACAATATGCCCTCGGGTAGCAGCCGCAGTCAAATTTCCTGCAAAAGTTGTCTTCCCCACTCCATCGATAATTAGATCCGCTCCATGATTTTGTGTGAGACGTTTAACTTCTTTAGCAAAGTCATCTTTTGTATAAATAATAACATCTGATGCCCCTGCTTCGAGTGCGGCTCGAGCCTTTTCTTCAGTGGAAACGGTTCCGATAACTCTGGCACCTAAATGAGAGGCCCACTGTACTAGCAAAAGTCCCATTCCCCCAGCTGCCGCGTGAATGAGGACTACATCACCAGGCTTAGGCTTACGAAATTCATGAAGCAAATAATGTGCTGTCATCCCTTGCAGAGGAAAGGCAGCCCCTTGTTCAAAAGAAAAATCTTGAGGTAAAAGAATTAAGTGATCAGCTTTCACTACACACGCTTCAGCATAAGCTCCTGGAACATGAATGTAAGCAACGCGATCTCCTTTTTTCAGAGCAACTCCATCGCCCACCTCTTCGATCACGCCAGCAGCTTCTAACCCAGGAATATACGGAAGAGGGACAGGATAAGTTCCACGCCGTTGATATATATCTATAAAATTAACACCTGCCGCCTTAATTTTCACCAAGGCTTGGCCTGCTCCCGGACGACCCAGAGCAACATCTTTGATCTGCAAGACTTCTGGTCCGCCATATTGATGAACTTGTATAGCTTTCATCTAACCTCAATTTAGATTAAAAATTTAGTATAAATTGAACCTCGTGGTTTAAATCTTTAAATAAATAAAAAGAATAAATTACTCAATATTTTTGATAAAAACTCTGGTTAGTAAAATGACCAACCAAAATTGAGGTTCAACGCATAATCAAATTTATTTTGGTGACCAAAAACATTCTGGTATACAGGCAAACTAATCCCCAGCTGAATGAGCATTTCTTTAGATGAAATCCATAAAGAGGGTGTTACGTAAATCACGTTGCCTCCACTATTCTTATCGATCTCTCCTTTAATTCTATTTTTTTTATTATATTGTCCATCCACCTCCATCAGTGCCGCATAAATCCACCCCTCAGGGCTGGAAAAATTCCTTCCAAAACCCATTTGATATAAAAATTGGTCTCCAATTTTTGTACCATGTTCTGAGGTAGTTAAGACAGCTCCATGCGAAGTAAACACAAACCAATCGACCCAGGTTCTATAGTAAGTACCCCCTAAAAAAAAACTTGGAGACCCAAATCCTGTCGGAGGGATTTTACGTGCCGAGCCTGTGGGAAAGGTAATATTAGTTACAAGTGTAGCCTGGTCGACATAATCAATAGTGGATTTATTGTAAAAAGCATATTCAAATTGAACAAAAAAATCTTCTAAACCCCTAGAACTATAGGGAGAATCCTTAAGTAAAGGGGTAAAAGGTGTATTAAAAAAAATCGACCATGCATCAGTCACTCCAAATAAGACACTGGGTATTAAATCAATCGTTGTTTTCTTTTTTCCAATAAATTGATCGGCAAAAAAGTAAAACTGCACCTCGCCTTTATCAATAATATTTCCGCCAAAACCAAAAAGAGCAGCCGGTTGTTGCGAAGTGGGTAAAGCAAAGTTGCCGATTTTAGGGGGCCTCTCCTCTTTTGTTAATTCATGATCTTCCTTGTTATCATGACTGGAAGGGGTATTCTCTGCACGCAATGAGTGGTTAGGAGCATTGCTCGTATTCAAAACATCATCCTGAACTCCTTGCCTTGTCAAAGGCTGCCTGCATGGGTCTGAAGAAACAGGTTTTACCTGGCCTTGCAGGCTAGAAGGTGAAAAGACTATAAAACTGATTAAAAAAATGGCTAGAAAAAAAGGTGTTCTTAACATGTTAGGTTTTTTCTTTTCAAAAATTCTTTTCCCATAGAGCCAGTATAAGATCAGTACTCAAGGGTGTGTTAAAGAGATCATAAAAACAATCTTTGTCAACCAAAGCGAGTTTTAAAAGAAGTCATGTATATTTAATAGCACAGGGGCTCAATTCCGTACGAATCCTTTATCTTACTTCTCTAAAGACTCCGAAGAAAGAACAGGTAGAATAAGATGGGACAGGTGAGCTCCACCTGTGTAGATGGTTTGTTCAGCGACTTTTACCTCTGTAGAAAATTCACAATTTTCGCCTGTATTTAAATTGCGGTCATGCACAGGAAAATCGCTGGAGGCAATCTGAAGTTGAATGCGATGACCTTTTAAAAAAGCATGGGCAATAGATCTCAAGGAAATTTCTAAACGATAGATTTTCCCCGGCTCAATATATGTAGGCATATGCAGAGATTCTCTATATCTCATTCTTACAAAGCCAGCTTGTAAATTATACGACTCACCTGTAGGACGCATGTCACAAATTTTCGCACAGAAATCTGTATCGATTACATTTGAAGATACATAGAGAACAAGTTTCACCATCCCAGCTATTTCTATATCCTCCTTTAAAGGCTCAGACATATATGTAATCACATCATTTCTACATAATAGCTCCCCTTGTTCAAAGGGTCCCACCCAGGAAGGATCATGTAAATGGTGGCTGCCTCTAAAAGGAACAGGCTGATTGGGATCATACATAAATCTTGTTTCAGACGAGATAGGCGGAGGATTTTTACTCAAATTATAGATGCAACGTTTCTTTTTATTATTAAGTGCAGAAAGATAATACCTTTCCTGTTTTACCCCTCTAGGGGGCCACTGATCCGATTCTCGCCAACAATTTCTGCCTAACATAAAGTATTTGACTTTACTAAATCCTTCCAGAGCCTCCGGCTCTCCTTTTAGCCAATAATCACACCACTTTAAGGTACTGACTAGTTGTAAATTAAAATCCGCGGGACGGCCATAATCAAATCCCTCAAATTTTTGTGAAGGATTATGAGCCCAAGGACCAATCACCAAATACGTCATACGATTCATAGAATGTTCGGGAGATTCGCTCATACGAATAAAATCATCGATAGCTCCCTGAACGTGCATGTCATACCAGCCTGTGATGATAAAAGCAGGTAAATTGATTTCATTCATACGTTGATTTAAACATATTTTAGCCCAGAAATGATCTGGAACAACATGCGTCACATAATCTTGATAGGCTTTGATGGGACGTCCTATAACATCTTGATCCAAGGAACTAACCGGCAACTTCATTAAGGATTTTTTTATCTTATCAAACGTCAGTTTTGGTGTTTGATAACGACCTGAAAAGGTGGTCAACCAATACAACGCGCCTTTTAAATGAAACATTCCATTATCAATAATAATTGAATAAGTATCTTGCGTCGTAAACATAGGAATAATGGTCTTTAGATAACGACTATTATAAGGAGTGACGAGCCAGGCGCAAGATCCAAGATAAGAAAATCCGTAAAGTGCTACATGACCATTTGACCAGGGTTGTGTTCCTGCCCATTCAACAGTCCAGTATCCATCCACTCCTTCGCTGTGGTATGGGTCAAACTCTCCTTGCGAACGATATTTTCCTCTTACATCCTGCACAATAAACACATAACCTTGTGATGCGAATAATAACGCTATTTGTTTATAAGGATGAAAACTTCCACTTTTATCATAGGGTGTTCTTAAAATAATAACTGGAGATTTTTTAGATATTTTTGGAAGGTATATATCCGTCGCTAGTTGTATACCATCATGCATAGATACATAAGTGTTTTCTTGGACCTCATATGGGTAGATAGGTTTGGGAAATTCAATAAACCAAGAGTACAAATACACCCTATATTGATAGGATAAATAGCCTAAAGCTACTAACAAGCATGTAATTGCAAATAACGTTAACACTTGGATAACCTTTTTTAAAACTCTCTTATAAATATAGAAAAAAAAGAAATCTTGCAATTTTTAACACTGCAATTTTTAGTGATTAGAAGTTAAATTTTAAGGGGAAAAATCTATTGCATTTTTCTAAGGGTTAAAGGGAGCGGTTGTTAGCTGGATTTTAAATTATTAGAGTTCTTTAAACCACGACAAAACCTTACAGATCAAAACTTAAGTAGTTCATCCTAGAAAATTAAAAACTTAAACTTCAGGTTAATCTAAGATGTAATTCTTTCCTTCTATCCAAAAAATAATTGAATGCATAAGATCAATAAAACATATGGATGGAATACTTTTATGGTCAATATTGTACGACAATTTAATGAAATTAATACCTATCTGACTGAAACACAATCTGAACTGTTTAAAAAAAATGATTTAGAATCTTTTTATGAATATCTGACAAAAACTCAGGTCATTAGAACTTGGAAAGTGGAAAAAAAAATCACTCAACTTGAAAAAGAGACAGATCTTCAATTGAAAAAATGGACGCAATCTAGAAGGAATCACCCTAGCTCTAACAAACAGATACAGATTCAAGATCGAACGCAAATCATTCATCGCGCGAAGAATTTTAAACTAGCTACGAAAATTTTAACAATTACCGCTATCGCTTTGGCTTGTCTTGCAATCATTTCTACAATTTTAATTTTTGCTTCTCCGATCACTTTTTTAATTACATCGCTGATAATCAAACCTTTATTTGTGATTACATTCATTTCCATACAACTCCTTAAATTATTCAGCGAACGTGTCCGCAGGCATAAAAGAGTTATATCCAATCAAAATTTCCAAGATTTTATTCATCGCTATTTAATCCAGCGATTAGATTTTAAACCCAACCGATTAGACCTATTAGATGCCAATGTGCATCGAATTTTTTCTTACTGGAAAAAAGAAGCTAAGTCTCTTTTAAGTCATGCTTTAAATCACAAGTACCTAGGTGAATAATATGTTCGTTCTTCCAGATCATGAGATGGTTTTAAGGCTTATATTGGCAACTTTTTTAGGGGGGCTTATAGGCTTCGAAAGAGAAAGGTTAAACTGGGTGGCGGGATTGCGCACACATATGTTAGTTTGCCTAGGCTCTGCATTAATTATGATTGTTTCCAAATATGCCTTTAATGATATCGTAAAAGATGGTCTTGTCAATCTGGATCCTTCTCGTATGGCAGCGCAGGTTGTCAGTGGGATTGGTTTTTTAGGTGCAGGGACTATTTTATTTTTAAAGAATGTCATCCGTGGTCTTACTACTGCAGCAAGTTTATGGGCAGTAGCAGCAGTAGGACTAGCCGCTGGTGGAGGGCTTTATTTAGCTGCTGTTTGCACCACGCTTTTTATCTTTATCATCCTTGCGGGAATCAAACCCATTGAAAATAGGTTTATTAAAAAACCTCAAGCCATAGGTCTGCGATTTTCTGCCAAGAAAGGTGTCTTATCTATTGAGACTTTACAGGATCTGATTAAACATCTCAATCACCGGTACGGCCCTAGTCATCTTCACATAGATAAAAAAGACGACCGCGAATATTTTCAACTTACATTTAAAGCAGCATCAGACGATCACTATCTAGATGTCATGGAGATCCTGAGAAAAATAGAGGGTGTTGATAACATAGAATTTTTACACGACGCCATTTCTTTATATTAACAAATCTTTATAATAAATTTAATTTAATTTGAAATAATTAATTTATTATAATTAGGTAATTATAAGGAGAATGCTATGAGTACACCCTTAGACCCGTCGCAAAGATCCTCCCCTCTTGCTTATGGATTCATTCTATCTTCAGATCGTCGATCCGCAGAAAAGTTTTTTAAGTATAAGGGTCAAGATTTAAAAATCACCGTCCATTTCCCTTCTTCCGTAAAAACAGACACCGCACGAAACATACGGCTTAAGGAATTCAATCAAACTTTATTGGAGAAGATTGGTAGCTTTGTCATCGATCAAGGACTAGGAACTAAAAAAAAAGAAGGTTTACTCAACTCCATCTCCTTCGATTATAAAGGAAAAAAACTGAAGGCTTTTAAAAAACATTTTCAAGGAACTAATCAGTCAAAAGAAATTCAAATCGAAGCCTATTTGAGACACACCGTAGACAAAGCCTCTAAAATCGCCACAGACGCTAATCTAACGCCGCAAGAAAAGACTAAAAAGAAAGAAAAAAATTTAAGAAAAAAGCAAGATCTCGAAGGGATTGTAAAGCACTGGAAGAGGATTCATTTAACCCCACAAGAAATGCGAGATCGGGAAGAAGAAATGCGTTCCAGAGAAACCTAATTCAATCGATCAAAAATCCTTCTCAGCGTTGCACAAAGATAAACTATGCGGGAGCTTTTAAGACTTTTTGATCTCTTTTAAAAGACTGGCTAAAGACTAAACTAGGGTATTCGATCCATTTATAGAAAAAATGAGCCGTTAACCATGCAAGCGAAACACACACAGTCATCAATAAAAGTGCTAAAGAGCTATTCATTTGATTGGCAAAATTCCTTGCTAAAAAATCCATTAATTTGCCAGCTATCAACCAATGAGTTAGATAAAGGCTATAGGAAATTCTTCCAAAATATTGTAAGACGGGACCATTGAGTAAATCACTGAGTCTATTTTTGATAATGACTAAAAAAAAGAGCCCTGAAACCACAAGATTTTCACCTAAAGGCTTCGAGGGTTCAAAAAGAAAAAATAATAGATTCGCTACAAAAAACAAAAGGTAATAACGTATACTCAAGGCTTTTAGATAGATCCAACACAGGAGACTTCCTGTAAAAAAACTAAACCAGTGGGGTAAAAACAAACCTTTAATGAATATCTGAGCACTTACATTTTGCCATAAAGAAATTAAAAATAAGGCTCCTAGTGGTATTAAAAAAATAGGAGCATCGAATTTTTTCTCTCTCTGAGAAACTGCTCTGTTTTTCTCAACCCAAATCAATAAACCGATAAGAGCTACGAAAAATAAATAGAGTTGTAATTCTATACACAGGGTCCAGGAAACATGCACGATTCTCTCCATATTCAAAAAATCCTGAAGATACAAGCTATTAGCCATAATAATCTGCCAAGAAGGAAATGTTTCCATCGGTTTAGTAAAAAAAATAATGGACAAAAGAGAAATCAAAAGAGTAGCAATCAGGGTCACCCAGTAGGGAGGATCTAAGCGGATGGATCGACGCAAAATGAATCTGTTAAAAAAAGAAATCGTAATTTCCTTATTATAAATGCTATATGCGATCACAAACCCACTTAAAATATAAAAAACCCGTAGGCCAGCAGTCGCTTGTCCAATGATCCCATCCATTATAGGGGGGAAAATAAATTCCGACTTCTCTTTTAAAATCGAATAAAAATGATAGATCGTTATATAAAGTGCACAAATACCTCTTAGAGAATCTAAGAAATAAAAACGTTGAGAAAGTTGCTCAGATGAAGAAAGATTGTCTGTCATGCAAAAAGATTAATAATTCCTAAGCTTTTCTTTCAATCTCTTTTAGAACCCCTCGAAAATCCCCTGAATTTCATCAAGACTTTGGCATTTCGTAGATTTTATCTATTTTTCCATCATCTAGCTCTATCACCCGGTCTGCATATTCTAAAATACGTCGATCATGAGTTGCTACAATCACAGCATTACCTGGATTTAATGCATGTCCTCTCAACAAATCCATAACAATGATTCCATTGGCATGATCTAGAGCACTTGTGGGTTCATCACAAATAATAAGTTTTGGACGATGAACAATGGCTCGTGCTAAGGCAATACGTTGTTGCTGCCCACCAGAAAGCTCATGCGGCCAACGATCAGCGAGGGATAGAATTCCAATTTCTTCTAAGGCTTCTTTGGCTCTTTTTCTTGCAAATTCCTCAGGCTTTTCCTGTAAAAGCAACGGAAGCTCTATATTTTCTACACATGACAGAGAAGGAATTAAATAAAAATTTTGAAATAAAAAACCAATATACTCGCAGCGGAACAATGTTTTTTCTGCATCTGTCATTTGATTCACTTTTTGACCGAAAATCTCGATGAATCCGCTATTCTCTTTTAAAATCGTGCTAATGAGTGAAAGCAGTGTAGTTTTCCCACAACCCGAAGCCCCCATGAGAAATGTTAATTCACCTGTATAAAACTCTAAAGAAATATCCTTGAGAGCTATTTGTTGGATATCTCCATCCCCATAACTTTTAATTAAATGCTCACATTTTACAGCCAGTTCTTTAGTTCTCATATATTCACATGATAACGCTTTTAAAATCTTTTTTATTTCATACTCTAGTCATTGGATTAACGCAAGAATCTTAGGGAACATCCTCTATAATTAATCAAAATTATTTTCAATCTGCTTCCTTAGGCTATCCTTAGCACCTCATTTGAAAAATGTTACTCCTTACCGTAAATTTAAATCATAGTAAAAGCTAACATACCAAATTATACATTCTAGAGCTTAAACCTCGTCTAATGATAATATAAAGGGTTATAAAATAATTTATCCTTAATTTCATAAGAAAAAGATTAAATTTATGTGGTATTTATTTTTTTTCATGTTTATACATCAAAATATATACAAATATACAAAACATCCTGTTCATTTTTATTTGTACCTATCCCCTCCTGCATTTCATAGACTTAAGATACGTTCTTAAAAATGTTTTAAATTTTTATAAGGAGTCTCTATGAAAAATGATCTTCATCATTTATTTATTGTTGAGTTAAAGGATATGTACAGCTCTGAAAATCAAATCCTAGAAGCCTTACCCAAACTGATTAAATCAGCAGCGTTCCCAGAATTAAAAGAAGCTCTCTCTCATCATCTAAAAGAAACACAAAATCAAGTGAAAAGGTTAGAAACAATTTTTTCTCTTCTAGGCTTAGAACCAGAAGCTGAAGAGTGCCCTGCAATGAGAGGAATTTTAAAAGAAGCTCAACAACTCGTTAGAAATAAAAAAGCTTCTCCTATTTTAGATGCTGCCATCATTTGCGCGGCCCAAAAGGTAGAACACTATGAAATTTCCTCTTACGGGACACTCAGAAGTTTTGCAAAACATTTAAATCTAGGTCATGAAATTCGTCATCTTCTTCAACAAACTTTTGATGAGGAAGCTCAAGCAGATAAAAAATTATCCAAATTAGCAGATGGTTCGTTATTCTCTAATGGAATTAATGCTGTTGCTGCTGAAATGGTCTTAGAATATGCACACAAATAAATCAGATTATACCAAATTGATCAGACCACTTGTGTATTATCTTAATTGGCAAAGTAATTTATAAATCACAAAGGAATAAACCATGTTTAGAATGATACTTTTATGGCTTTTAGGAGTTCCCATCTTTGTTCTCATTATTTTGAAAGTGATGGGTATTATTTAATCAATCATCAATAATGGAGTGACTATGTTAAGCACAGTATTAATTATTATACTGATTCTTTTATTATTAGGTGCCTTCCCTGCTTGGCCTTATAGTGCAGGCTGGGGATATGGTCCAAGTGGTCTTGTGGGGCTGATATTGATTATCATTCTCATCTTAGCTTTAATGGGAAGAATTTAAAAACGACTTGTTCTCTACATCTTCGATGCGGTTTTAATCCGTGATTGGCGCTGATCCTTGACCAATCACGGATTTAAGAATTTGCTGTGAGGGCTAAGAGAACGGCCGACGCCAAAGATATTTCTTTAGCGCGTCGCTAGAGGGTTAAAACTTGTCTGATTGACAGTTTCTTAAAGCGCCTTCACTAACGATTTATAAAAATAACCTAATGCATCCAAATGACGCGCTCAATGCTTGATACCGATTAAACGCCCCTATCCAAGCATGGTGTGTTTTCGTAAGATTGTTTTTCTCTCGTCTTAAGCTTCTCTTGCGTCGATTTTAGATTGTGCAATTAAACTCTAAATGATACAAAACATGGGTCAAATACAATTAATAATAAAATAAGTATGATGTCCCAAGTTCTTTCTGTAAATCATCTTACAAAGATCTATCCCGGTAAAAAACCTTTTAAGGCGATCGATGATATTTCCTTTCATCTGCAAGAAGGGGAAATACTAGGATTTTTAGGGCCTAATGGTTCAGGTAAAACCACCACTATACAAATGCTATTAGGAACACTTTCAACAACCTCAGGAAGCATTTTCTATTTTAACAAGGACCTTTCGCTTCATCGTTCGGAAATTTTAGAAAAAGTCTCATTTGCAAGTACGTATACGAGCTTGCCCTGGATTTTAACTCTAAAGGAGAATCTAGAGGTTTTTGGCTGTCTCTACGGTTTTACGCGAAAAGAAAGCGCTCAAAGATTTGATCCATTATTAGAAAGGTTTGGTATTTTAGATAAGAAAAACCAAAGAGTTTCCTCTCTATCTGCGGGTCAAGTTACGCGTCTTATGCTAGTGAAAGCATTTTTTATAGAGCCAAAAGTCGTTTTACTTGATGAGCCCACTGCTTCATTAGATCCCGATATTGCTAGGGACATTTGCAGTTTTCTTATAGAACAAAGAAATAAAAAAGGTTTATCCATTCTTTTTTCCTCACATAAAATGGAGGAAGTAATGGAAATATGTGACCGCACGATTTTCTTAAAGCAGGGCAAAATCATTGCCAATGATCGTCCAGGAATTTTAGCGAAGAGCGTTTCCTCTTTTCGCGTCAGATTGATTATAGCCGATGGTCTTAAACGCACTGTTAAAATTGCGAGTGAACAAGGACTAGATTACACTATAGAGCATCGCTCTATAGAAGTTTTTATCGATGAAGAAAAGATACCTGGGTTTTTGCAAGCTATTACCTTGGCTGGAGTCACGTATGCCAATATAAAAATAGAAGAACCATCCTTGGAAGATTTTTTTCTTGAAATAGCAAAGGAGGGGGTTGGTTCATGAGTTTTAGCCGAATTAAAGGAATATTTTTTCGTTATTATTACAATTTGATTAAAGGTCCCAATCAACTCTCTGATCTTTTTTACTGGCCTTTAGTCGATATCCTTTTGTGGGGACTTACCTCGATATGGGTTCAAAATCAAAGTCATGTAGCTAACCTACCCCTTATACTGATGACAGGTTTGATTTTTTGGCAGGTTGCTTGGAGAGGTTCTATAGATATCTCCGTAAACATCTTACAAGAATTTTGGCATCGTAATCTGGTCAATCTTTTCTCAACTCCATTGAAAATCTCTGAATGGATTGCAGGAACACTTTTACTCTGTTTTTGCAAGCTCTTGATTACCATTTCCTTTGGAACCTTAGTTATTTTTCTTCTGTATTCCTTGAACGTATTTGCTCTAGGGTGGGCATTTTTGCCTTTTGCAGGCTTATTACTGATGTTTGGATGGACATTAGGATTTATTGCAGCCAGCATCATTATTTACTGGGGTCATCAAGTGGAAATGCTCGCCTGGATGATTGGTTTTTTATTCGCCCCTTTTAGCGCTGTTTTCTATCCAGTAGCTATCCTCCCCCATTGGGCCCAATCTATTTCATGGACTCTTCCCACCACTTATGTATTTGAAGGAATGCGACAGATTTTAAATCATCAGCCCTTTCCTTATACTTTTATTTTCTACAGCTTTATCTTAAATATCCTTTATTTATCCTTTTCCATTTTTTTGTTTAAAACAATGTTTGAGAAAAGTCGCAAAAAAGGATTGGCACGTCTCGAATAGAAAAATGTTAAAAATAAAAAATTTACTTGTCTAATCAAAATCTTGATCGACTTTCGATTGACATTAAACTTCCATTGAAATACGCATCAGATATAAAAATAAGTAAATTTATGAACCAAATGACAGCCAATACTCCCTCTCTAAAATGGCAGCATCATCATGCTATAATAAATAAAATAAAACTTCATTATGTCTCTGCTGGAAGTGGGGAACCTTTAGTTTTGCTACATGGATTTCCAGAGTTTTGGTATGCCTGGAGACACCAAATCCCTGCGTTAGCAGAGCATTTTCACGTCATTGCACCTGATCTAAGAGGTTATGGAGAGTCAGAAAAGCTTCCTCATGTGGCAGATTACCAAGTATCTGAGATAGCCCAAGATATTGTGGAATTGATCCATCATCTAGGTTATAAAAAGGCCCACATAGTAGGTCACGATTGGGGTGGCGCTGTAGCTTGGCATTTAAGCATGGAAAACCCTGAAATCGTCGATTATCTTTCTATTCTTAATTGCCCCCACCCTGTGGCCCTCGCCAAAGCCTTAAAATCAAATGTGGAGCAAATGCGTAAAAGCTGGTATATCTTTTTTTTCCAGATCCCCTATCTTCCCGAATTGTTATTTAAGCTTTTTGACACCACCTTGATAAAAATGGTTTTTCAAGGAAGCGCTATTCGTAAAAACACCTTTTCTGATGAGGACCTAAAGACTTATTTGTCTTCTATGCGTCAACCAGGAGCCTTTACAGCAGCGCTGAATTATTATCGTGCCTCATTTCGCCAGCTATTAAAGCATAGAAAAGCTGGAGAAAAAACTAAAAAAATTCAAGCCCCCACTCTGATCATATGGGGAGAAAAAGACTCTGCATTGGGCAAAGAGTTGACTTTTAATTTAGAACGTTTTTTTGAAGGGCATTTTAAAACACGGTATATTCCTGACTGTAGTCATTGGGTTAATGAAGAGTACCCAGAATTAGTTAACCTGCTGTTAATTCAACATATGAAGCAATCCAAACACTCCCCAACAGATCTATAGCACGATTCAAGCATCAAGCGAAATGTTTTGAACAAGCTGTAACATATTTCCATCTATATCGATGAGTGTTTGCATTCTAACATCTCCTGGAATTTCGATGGGATCTCCAATGAGTCTTACACCTTGCTGTTTCATTTCTTCAATAGCTTTGTGAATATCATCCACAGAAATCGTAACCACTGCGTTGGTCCCTGCTTTCATGCCGTACTCAATATTTTCTTGTGCTAATCCTAATAAAGCACCTTGAGCCCCTGATAGCTCCGCCCAACCGAATTCTTTATTATATTCTTTAAGTTCTAATCCCATGATTTCTGTATAAAACTTCACTGCTTTTTCTATATCTGCTACAACTAACCAACTTAAAAAGGTTCCCTTAGCAATCATTTTTTGCTCCATGTTTAATCGTCTTCTTGCATGATATAAAAAAATATGACTCTAGGGAATAATATAATTCAAAGATCCGATAAATCCCCCGTTGATTACCTTAAAAAAGGTGAATCGCAGGGGAATAAAAATAAAATTTAGATAGGCACAATGATTAAAGGACCCGATGGTTTTTTAAATTGATCAAAATAGCGGGAATCAACATTAAATAACGACCCTAGAACTTCATTAGAATAGGAACCAATTACTTCTCCGATTCCAATAAAATCTGGTTCAGCGTGATTGAAAAAAGCAATCACTTCAACATCTTCTTTACCCACGTTTTCAATATTGTGAAAATGGGATGCAGCGGCAAAAGCTCCTTGTCCTGCTTTTACCTCTAATACATTAGGATGACCATCAGGACCCAAAACAGTCACACGTGTGTGGCCCTTTATGATATAGATTAATTCTCCAGCATTTGTATGCCAATGAGGTTCTACAACACCACCTGGAGTCAAACCGAATCCTAAAATTCCTAAGCCATCTAATACAGGAAGATTATCTTTCAAAGAAGCCTGAAGATAACCTCCATGCGTTTGAACAGGTTTACTACTATTGGCTATATTAAACTTATAACGACTCGAGATATTGTGTGAACTACCTTTTCCTGTAGTCAAGCTTTTAATTATTTCCTGAGCTTTATTTTTTTTAAGACCATTAAAAAATTCTGCTTCGGTTTTAAAGGTCGCATGAAAGACAGTATCTGATAAAGAATAAACAGCGCTTGATAAGTTCATCAATTGAGGCTTAGTGTGATTAAGAGCGAAAATAATTTCCGTTGGACCTTCATCAATATTGGTGATTGTATGCACATATCCTTTTTGAATAAAGAACACATCTCCTTTCGTGATTGTAAACATATCTGAAGATGCCGGACTACGAATCGATACCAGCGCATTTCCATCCACACAATATCCGATTTTGTTCGCATTAGGATGCCAGATGGGTTCTTGTATTCCATTTTTATTAAGTTTAAGAATAGAAAATGCAATATTATCTAACCCTGACATCTCATCTACAGTCACCATTGCGCTTTGGCCAGAAGATCCACTTGCATGTGGTTTAATGGATCCAAGATCAAAAAAAAGTTTATCACCCATATTCCCCCTAAAAGTTAATATTCACTTATAAGAATCTAAAAAATAAAGATTTATGTTATTATTTCTTATCTCATCCTTTTCTTTTACTTCTGATCGATTTAGCCATTTTAAGCAAGATTTATCCTTAAACACCCACATTCCCTACATTTCCAGCATGCATTTTTAGGAAATAGTCTTATAAGTGGATCAAATGCCATTTCTATGGATTTTCGGATAAGACTTTGAAAATTGTGCACACTCACCCAAATGTTACTATACTTTTCTAATCTTGCAAATCAACCTTATCTGCATCCAGCCTCAATATAAATCCATATCTATTGTAAATAAATTATTTACATTTTAACTTTTCTTAAAAAACTGAAATCGTTATAGATGGGTTAATGATGTAGAAGATGTTTTAACATAAAACTACACAACATAGGGTCCTTCTTGGAATCCAAATGCCATCATATTTGATCTTGACTCCCATCCATCTTCTATAGAAATCAACAAAAACATTAGTGAAGGAGTGGTATGGATCCTAGTATTATAAATCTTATTATCAGTTTAGTGAGTGGTCTTGTTGGCGGAAACGTCGCTGGCGCAGCTATGCAAGAAAAAGATCTTGGCGCACTGGGTAATTCAATTTCAGGTTTAATCGGCGGTGGACTTGGCGGATATATCCTCAAATTATTAGGTCTATTTGCTGCCACTACAGCAACTACGGCTGCAACAGGTCAACCTGTGGATGCTTCGCATGCTTTAGATTTAACCACTATTCTAGCCAATATCGGCGGAAGCGGTGTGGGTGGAGCAATTCTTACAGCCCTGGTTACATGGATAAAAAACTCGTCTGCAAAGTAAATTTGTTAGATCAGGTCTCTCGTTCACGACAGACCTGATCTCTGAGTTTATTTAGTAAAGGGACAAGAAAAAAAATTTACTCCGCTTTGAAGCGCCAGTCATGGGGATTTGGTGAAGGAGTATATTCCGCTTGAAAAGTTTGGACAATATCTAAAATTTTATTTTCGATATCTTCATTCCATAGAGTAGAAAATCCAACGATTTCATAGCATTGTTGCCAATGATAAGGGCTAGGAATATAATAATTTGAAAAATACATCAATTGACCCTTAGTATTTTCTTCGAAATACGCCACTTTGGCTGTACCTATCCATTGAACCCTTAAGGCTCGATGTGACCCCACGAAAATTCTTTCCATATTTATAATCTCAATAGGATCGAACATTGTCTGATAATTACTTTTCAATCTATATTCGAGACCAGATTGTGCACATGGATCTTGAAGATTATCTATTATTCCATCAATAAAAGCTCCACCCAACGAATGCTGAGTAGCCTCCACAACCAAGAAATTTTCATTTTCCAGATAAGTATACCCTTGAGTTCCCTTGAATTTAAAACCTGAAATCCATTGAGCAGGGTAAGTTAATTTAAATTGAAATCCTTGATAAACACTATTAGTTGCTGCAAGGTGTTGACAAAGCATTAAAAGTCCAAAGATAGCTAAACTCTTTAGGTATGTTTTCATGGTTATCACATCATCTCCAAAAAACTTTATTATTAATCATTTAGGATTAGAATCTTAAATCTAAGACAAATAAACAACAACTAAAATTAATTGAGTTTTTATAAGTTGTGCTTTAGAGATAGTTATACTATGGTGAATAAAAATAGAATTTTGATAGCAGTGTCATTTCGATACGAACCAAGGGTCATTTATTTCGCTTCAAGGATCTGAGATGACTGAGAAAAAATTTTAGACCTATGGGTATAATGGTTAAATAAGTAAAGGCTTTATGAATAAAATAATCCTCTGGTTTCTTCCTCTTATATTTAGCACAAAATTGCTCTTAGGAGCCTCCCCTTCAGAAAACAAAAAAGTCATACTAATCATTGATAGCTTTCAAGGAATGGGTAAGGATATCGCCCAGGCTCTTGAAAAATCAGATCAATATATCATTTATGTTGCTACGCAGCATTCCAATGAAAGCTTTCTCATGCAAAATATTGGGATTAGAAATGACAATTTATATTTTAAATCAGTGGATATCACCAAAGAAAATGAAGCTCAACGCTTAATTCATGAAATTTTGCAAAGAGAAAAAAGAATCGATATCTTAATCAACACCATAGGAAAAGGTCTATTCGGTTGTGCTGAAACAGTAAAAATTGAACAAGCGAAGGAAATTTTTGAAATCAACTTTTTTGGAATTGTTAGAATGATTCAATTGGTTCTTCCGACTATGCGACAAAATAAAAAGGGCTTGATCATCAATATGAGTACAATGGTCAGCATTGAACCGTCCCCTTGCTGGGATTTCTATAATGCCACTAAGTTTGCACTAGAAGGGTTATCAGCCTCTATGGCACCTATTTTGTCCCATTGGAATATTCATCTTGTATTAATAGAATCTGGTTTTCTATCTCCGCCCTTTTTGAAAAATAGTTTAAAAGGAGAAGAGCAACTGGATCAAAAAAATCACCCTTATCAAATATTTATGGATAACATTTGGAAAAACAACGAAAAATCTTTTGAATCCACAGAGTCAAATCAGGATATTTCAAATCTTATTAAGCATATTATCGAAAATCCTGAACCCAACTTTCGTTACCAAACCACACCTTATATAAGAAATATAGCGCAAAAGCTATGGGTCGATCCCACAGGAAATGAAAATCTTCAAAAACAAGAAGAGTTCCTAGAAAAAATGTGGAATCCCTAAAAGATCTTTTAAAAATCGCTTGTCCATAAATCCTTATAAGCTTTTAATATAAAGAGGTTTTTAGAGAAGTTTCATAGACTCTCTGATTAGGTGTTTTGCAGGTTTGCGGATCTTCTCTTTTCAATTCAACACATGAGGAACCCTATCATGGGCATAATCCTCAAGATTTTAATTCGAAAAATAGGCACTAAAGATCTAAATTCGTATCCACTCAATCTAATTCAGAAATGATCTCTTAAAAACTCATTTTTAATCTTTATTTCCCTTAATTGCTCATGAGAAATTATAAAATTTTTCTTTTAGTCCTTATTTTATCTCCTTTTGTTTTTAGCTTTGCCTTTGGACTAGATATTTATATCCCGATCGTTCCTCAAATGACACAGATTTTTGATACGTCCCCTGCTATGATTCAGCTCACCCTCAGCCTATTTTTATTGATGACGGGAGCTGGTCAACTTTTTATAGGACCCCTATCTGATCGATGGGGCCGAAAGGCTATTTTTTATGGAGCTGCAATATGCTATACTGTAGGTTCTTTGATATGTGCTTTTAGTACCGAGATTATAGAGTTAATTATTGCCCGACTCATTTGCTCGCTTGGCGCATGCGGAATGCTTGTGAATTCATTTGCTATTGTCCGTGATTTATATTCAGATGAACAAAGCGCCAGGGTGTATAGCTATCTTAACGGGGCTATTGGAATCTCTCCCACTTTAGCCCCCATTATTGGGGGATATTTAGCTGTCGCCCTAGGTTGGCAAAGTATTTTTTACTTCTTGGCTTGCATAGGGGGCCTCGCTTACCTTATCACAAAATATTGCATTGATGAAACACTTCCAAAAAATAAAAGAATCAAAAACCATTCACATATATTCTCTCGCTACAAAAAGATTTTCTGTGAGAGACAATTCATTGTTCACGCCTTGATGGCAGGTTTAGCAGAAGGGGTCTTCTTTTGTTTTTTCTCCATCTCTCCTTTCATTATCATCGAATTGTTGAATGTGCCTACCCATGAATTTGGGTATTACTTTGCCGTATTTGGCTGTGTAATTGGTCTAGGAGGATTTGCTAGTGGTAAAATCATAGAAAGAAAGAGCGTGTCATACACCATCCGTTTAGGAATTACTCTAATGTTTGCCGGAGGGCTGATTATGCTCATATGGTATTATCTTAATGGTTTAAGTTTATCTGGTTTCTTAATTCCTATGGTCATTGCCTGTACAGGCGCTATGTTTTTAGTAGGAAGCTCCGCCTCCTCAGCTTTAGACTCTTTTGCAGCAATGGCAGGAACTGCTTCAGCGGCATTTGGAGCAGTAGAATTCGGTGTTTCTGCAGCTATTGGTTCTCTTCTTATGGCATTTCCCATCCATTCGACTATTCCTTATGGAATAAGTATTATTTTCATGGCCATATTATCGCTAAGTCTGTATTCCATAAGAAAAGCTCCCGAAAGATTTGTAGCCTCTGATTACGCCTCTACTCCTTAGGCAAACGTTCCTACTTAAAGGAGTTTTTTTTAGATTGATTTTGGAGACCACGTCGGGACATCACCGTAAAGAATCTAAAAAAGTAGCCTCTCCCGCTTTAGGGACTATCGGGGTAAAAAAATATAACCTTATTGTCATCTGCATAAGAAAGGGTTAAATAAGCAACATCAACAAAAAAAGATAGGTCATATGCATCAAAAAATTATTTATATCACTCTATTATGCATACATTTTCTTAATCCGTTTTTCCTGATAGCGAAAGAAAAATCGACGTGTGAAGAAAGATTAGAGTTTTCATTTGATGATCGTGAATGGGAAAAAGGCTTTGAAAAGCAAACTTCAGACGCTTCTATTGTTGAATACACTTTGAAAGGTGAGAATGTGAATCAATGGACGGAGCTAGTCACTGTTCAACAATTCCCCAAGATTGCATTTTCTGTAGAAGACTACTATAAAATCTTTATACAAGACCTCAAAGCTTCAGTGCAGCCAGCTCAAGTCCATTCAAAAATGATCAGTCAAACACCCGATAGCCTTTTTTTTGAATGGTGGATATCAGGTGAAACACCGCATGCACAACATGAATGGTTCAGATTATTTAAAACACCCCGCTCAACTTTAGTATTGAGGTATACGACTAAAAAATTAAATGACGTGGAAAAGGTAAGAGGGACATGGGAAAAAATACTGAAAGATGCAAAGTATAGCCAAAAAAATTGTAGCCTCCTCTTTAAACCAAAAGTAACTTCTTAAGAATAGAACTTGTGGGGATATACATGATAGGAGTAGCTAAGGAAACATCCTTAACTACTCTACTTCTTGGCTCGAATAAAAAGAATGATCGAGACTACTCTCGAAATCAATCATTAAAGGCTCTAGCTCCCGCTTCGGCAACTGCCTGATCTTGAACACCAGAACCGCCACTCACTCCTATAGCACCCACGAATTTATTTTTTCGTTTTAAAGGAATTCCCCCATCAAAAATCATTATCCGTCCATGATTTGACTGATGAATTCCGTAAAATTCTTGACCAGGTTGAGAATGTGTCGCCAATTCTTTGGTAGAAATATCAAAAGCTTTTGAGGTATAGGCTTTGTTAATGGATATATCTATACTCCCAATCCAAGCGCCATCCATACGTACGTGAGCCAACAAATTTCCACCAGCATCTACAACAGCAATATTCATAGGTTGGCCTATCTCTAAGGCTTTTTTTTCGGCCGCTGCTATGATCTTTCTTGCATCTTCCAACTTTAAGCAGTAATACTCATCAGAATGAACCATTTTGACCTCAGTAGATAATAAAGTAGTAAAAATTACTTATAATTCTTGATGAATTTGTTCACTACAAAAAAATTAAACCACCGAAAAAAAAAATATTTTCATATCCAAAATATATTCAAAGGGCATTTTTAAATAAAAAGACTTTCTTGAAATCTGTATAAAGGTTGACATTATTTTCATAGGATGAATAAAATGCCTCTAGACACAATCTAAAAAATTGTGACGAACTAGAAATTTTTAATATTTGCTATTTCAACTTAAAACAAGGAGCATTTATGAAAAATAAATTATCATTGCAACTCAAATATGCAATTTTGAGCTCCATTTTATTCACATCTCTTTTTGTTTCACAAATTTCAGCCACAGAAACCATCCATGATTGGATTCAATCTTATCCTTGGATAGGTCTAGTAGCTGAAGAAGTCCCCTATGGCCCCATTACTATAGAGGACGTGAGTCTGGGTGGAGATGGACGTTTGGTATTCGCAAAACCAGGCGAAAAGATTGAAGGTAGATTAAAATATAAAATCAATTCGGACCAACTATCCTCTTGGCATCTGCATCACATTATTGTGGGGCTAAAGAATCAAGAGGCACAAAGTTGCATCACCCATACCTTGGGTTTAGGCGATAAAAATGGTAAAGCTAAATTTACTATTGATGCTCCTACCGAAAAAGGTGTCTATGAATTACGATTTGACTATCAAGATGCTCTTCTCTGCGAAGATGCAAAAAAAGCTTGGCACGATGATCAGCCTTCCAGTAGGGCGACTATCGGAATTATAATCGTTAAATAGATCTTCTAGTTTTTTCACTTCGTTGTGAAATAGGTGTGGGTGGCATGAGCCCCCATGCTTACTCATTCATATATATCCCACAAATATTATTTAAAATTAGGATTGATCGATGCCATTTAGGATAGATGGAACATGGACTCCTTCCAATCAGTCCCCTAAAAATACTTCTAAACCCGTTAAAGTTAGGCTAGTCAAACGTGCAAATAAACTGATCACAGTTATTCTAAATTTAAATCTTCCACGCAACGAACAAGAAAACCTAGCAAAAACTCTAAAGAAAAAATTGGGTTGTGGAGGATGTGTTAATGACGGGGGTATTGAAATTCAGGGTGACAAGGTGGTCGTTGTAAAAGAAGCTCTTATAGAGATGGGAATCAAAGCTTCTTAATCAGCTTATGAAATGAGAATTAATGCCTCCTAGCTTATTATAAAAACATCTATTTTTAAATAAGCTAGAAGGTAGACTAAGCCCCAAAAATCAAATTATACAAGCTTAAGAATTGTCTTTTAACTTATTAACTCGATCTTTAGCATCTTCGTAAGTATCGCTAGCTTTGTCTTTAGCTTTATCATACGTTTCTTTAGTTTTATCTTTAGCATCTTGATAAGCGTCGTTTGCTTTATCTTTAGCTTTATCATAGGTTTCTTGAGTTTTATCTTTAGCATCATCATAGGAATCTTTAACGCTATCTAAAGTGCTGTCTAGTTTTTGTCCGACAGTCTTCTCAGCATGCAGAGAATTAATAGAGAGGGCTAGTATACAAAGAGAACTCATTACAACCAATCGTTTTACCAATTTCATATCAAACCTCCAATGCTATGGTTAAAAAATAAAATTAATTTATACTAAACTAATTTTTCAATTCACGTTATCGATCATATCTAGCTGAGAAAATAAATTCAACCCTTACAAATCAGAAAAGTGTTCGATATTTATTGCAGTCGTGCTTAAAAAGCATTGGAAGGGCGTTTTTTTTATTAATATTAATTGAAATAAAACTTGTTTAAGGAATCTGTAGGCATCAGTTGTTATTAAAGATTCTTCTATACGATAGTGTGAATGTACAATCTAAAAACACTTTAAGCTACATTTAGAACATTTTTTTTAATCAATTAAAACACTGTTATTATTTATGCCCTTTCTAATGCATCTAAAAAACGACGTTCTAAAATCAGTTTATAAATAGCATCTCTCAACGCTGATTCAAAAGCAAATTGTGAATTTTTCTTATTCATAAGTCCTATATGACCGTCTTCCGAAATACCTGAAATCGTTTTTGAAAATGAAAGGGTGTCATCTACATTATACACATTCACGTGCAGTAATACTTCTGTTACACATAACCAAATGCCGTCACAGTAAGTCCAATCAGCATGTTTTCGTTCGACTAAAATTTCCACTTTGGCACAACTTTCACAGATACTAAAAGAACATTTATTAACATCCATTGAAATGGAGTCTGCGAGTAATGCTGCAATATTATTTTCTAAACTTAGGTCGCCCAATTCAATTTCTGCATTATGATCATAAAACTCTTCTACTCTAAAGTTCTTATTAGTTGTAGATTCATCCTCGTGTTTTTGATCGCCAACAGATACTTCCTGCATGTTAAAATCACTCCTCCGCAGTTTATTTGAAAAATAACCACAGCTTGAAAGAGAAAAGCTCATCAAAAGAATCAAAGAAATTATTTTCATCATTGTATAACCATTTGTTAGATATGAGTATTTTTAATCCTTTTAATAAAATATTCGCAAGCAATGACTAGGATTTGTTTGCTTTACAGGATCAATGCCAAAACCATTGACTTTATTATCACTCAAGTTTCAAGATTTGTTTTGCCCATCCAAAAATTCAACTCTATATAGAGAAAGCTTTTTTTGGTGAAGAAAGGCAAATGATTATATCCGAAGAGTTGTATGAAAGTATTTATGCAATATTTATGCCCCCATTTGATTATCATACAAATGATCATGCAAACAATTATATTAGGTACTCAACAGGTGCAAACTTATCAGACCCCTTACTTTACAGATCCTTCTAGAGTCTCCAAAGTGCTAGCTTTGCGCAAAGAAATTGAAAGCCTCTACAGTGAATATGCGCAAAAATACCACTTCCCAGGATATGCTTATGGAGTCGTTGTAGATAATCAATTAGTGATGACAGGAGGAAATGGGTTCCTCGATTTGAAAAAGAAATATATCGTGAATAATGAATCCATGTTTCGCATCGCATCAATGACCAAAAGTTTTACGGCCATGGCTGTCTTAAAACTGCGAGACGACAACAAACTTAAATTAGATGACCCTATACATTTATACATTCCCGAAATACAAAACCTGAAACTCCCCCTTGATGCCCCTCAAATCACGATTCGAGACCTATTGACCCATTCCGCGGGATTTCCTACGGATGATCCTTGGGCAGATAGAAAACTCCAAGAAACGGAAGAACAATTCACAGAATTATTAAAAAAGGGTGTTTTTTTTGCACATACGCCAGGCACTACCTATGAATACAGTAATTTAGGCTATACCTTGCTAGGATACATCATCCATAAAATTACAGGCATCTCCTATGAAGAATATATCAATCAGTACATTCTTCAACCTTTACAAATCCAAGACATGCAATGGGATTATACTAAAGTTTCTGCCTTAAATCTTGCTAATGGATACTCATGGATTAATAATGACTGGAAAGAAGAAGAACTGCTTAAACCTGGTATTTTTGGAGCTATGGGAGGACTTATCGCGTCCATTAAATCCTTTAGCCAATACGTATCTTTTCATTTAGCAGCATGGCCCCCAAGGGATGATTTCGACACGGGTCATCCGATCAAAAGAAGCTCATTACGTGAGATGCAACAGCCCTGGAATTTTAGAAGTTTATTAGTGGATCAATATCCAGATGGGCAACAGCGCATTATCTCAAGTTCTTACGGATATGGCTTAATCTGGCTAAAGGATAATTTAGAACGTGTTTATGTGGGACATAGCGGGGGCTTACCTGGATTTGGCAGTAATTGGTGGATCATGCCAGAATATGGTGTAGGTGTTATATTATTTGCTAACGTCACTTACGCACCAGCCTTTAAAATTAATCTCGACATTTTAGATGTGCTCATAAAAAAGGCAGGTCTAAATCCGAGGCAAATTCCCGCTTCGGATATAATGAAAGATAGAAAAAAAGCTTTAGTACAGCTACTGCCAGAATGGAAAAATGCGCTTGCAAGTCCTATTTTTGCTGATAATTTCTTCTTAGATCAATCTTTGGATGCTTTAAAAGAAGAAAGTCTGAGTCTTTTTCACAAAGCGGGCAAAATTAAAACCATACATGAAGTAGTCTCTATAAATGCATTAAAAGGTTCTTTCATTGTAGAAGGTGAAAAATTGAATTTAAAAATCAAATTTAGCCTCACCCCTGACAATCCACCTTTAATACAGAAGTATCAAATTCAAGAAGTAAACATGAGATAAAATGACTTTTCAACTTAATTAAATCCCGAATGACCTAATCTTACTATAGCAAATTGTCCTTAACCTAATTCAAAGGTTGTAATTCCATAGATTCCATTTTGATGATTAGTCCGTGGAATCCCATTTCTATACATGCGCATGACCTCAAATTTGGGAATCATTTTATAATTTTGTACGAGGACAATAGCTTCTTTGTTATTCTCTGGAATATCTAAATATATCGGTCCTCCATCAGCTTTCGTACATAAAGCTTCAAATAAAGCTTGCGCAATTTCGTAAGATTTAGCGAACAATGGCCCGATTTTGTACCCATGATAACATGGACGAATCACTCCATATCCATTCAGCTCTTTTGCCTCTAAGTATCCTAAAGCATGGCCATTTATTGGATGTATCCAACATTTTAAGAAGTTTGAACGAGGAGCCAAAAAATATTTGAGATCAAAATCCTCTAATTGACTAAATGGAATCGATTGAAGGTTTACTATAGACTTGGAAGGAGTCAAAGATGGAGGACTTAACCATTCATAACGTATATTTTTATGAGAAGCCACATACCCTAGTTTTTCATACAGATGTATATTTTCAATGACACCATCAATTCCAGTTATTCTGTTTCCCACATACTTTAAACGCTCTTCTGTTAATTGAAGACCGTAACCCTGTTTTCTAAATTCTTTTTTTACGATATATAAACCGCAAAATGCATAATGTTCATCATAAGCGACTGCTGAGCCTACTGCGATAGGCACATCATCCAAAAAACCCATAAAAAAACCTTTTGGGTCTGCTTGATAGAAGCAATGGGCGTCATTTAAACCAGGGTTCCAGCCTTCTTGTTTAGCCCAATCAATGGCTATCTGCACTTCTGATTCATGCATTCTTCTAATAGAATATTGGCTCACCTTCGATCCTTTATGATTGATTTAGGCTTTTGAATTTTTGGTTTGACCAATGCTGCGCAATTTCATCTCTGCGACAAATCCATACATCATCAAACTGTTTCACGAATCTAACAAATTGATGTAAGGCTTCACAACGCCCTGGCCTCCCTGATATACGAGGATGAATGCCCACCGTCATCATCTTAGGTGATTGAAGTCCTTCTCGATATAAACACTCAAATGACGCTTTAAGATATTGAAAAAAATCGTCTCCCGTATTCCAACCCGGAGATGTCGTATAGCGAGCATCGTTGGTATCCATTTGATAAGGAATGATTAAATGGGGTTGATTGAAAACCTCCACCCAATAGGGTAAATCGTCCGCATAACTATCTGAGTCATAAAGAAGACCTGCTTCCACGATAAGGGTTCGGGTATGCACACTGCGCCTACCTGTATACCAACCTACGGCTTTTTTATGACAAAGCGTTTGAATCACTCGAAGAGTCTTTTTTATATGCTCTCTCTCCACTTCTTCTGGAATATGGCGATAGTTGATCCAACGATAGCCATGTCCAGCTATTTCATAAGGCCCCTCTTTTAAAGCATCTGCCAACGGTAGATTACGCTCTAAAGCTAGTCCTGTGGCAAATATAGTTAATGGAATCTCATACTTTTCAAATAAACCTAATAAACGCCAGACACCCACTCGACTTCCATATTCAAAGCAGGACTCTACTGATAGATGGCGCTCCCCTTTTAATCCTTGAACTCCTGGTAAATCTACAAGGTAACTTTCTGAACAATCATCTCCATCAAGTATATTGAGTTCAGATCCTTCTTCGTAATTCAAAACAAAATTTAAGGCTAAGCGCGCACCATCAGGCCAATGCACCCTTGGCAGATTACGGCCATATCCAATTAAATCACGCTGCATAAAAACCTTTTTTTGAAATATATGGACCTGTTAACAAACCCCATGATTAACATCAAATCTTTTTTATTAATCCTATTTACTACAAAGAAATAGGTCGTTATGTTGATCTTTAAAGGGTGGGGTGAAGTTCCCGAAGCGATTTTGTATAAAAGATCCTACATTCGAAAAAGAATACGATCCATGAGCATTTAGGAGAAATTGTGCAGTCAATGATGAGTATTGCTATTGGAGCTGTGCTAGGAGCTTTATTAAGATGGAAGCTAGGAGAATATTTCAATCCCTCATTTCCTCCCCTCCCTTTAGGAACGCTGATCGCCAATCTATTAGGCTCTTTTATCATCGGTGGATTTATTTTTTTTACAACCGAACACTCCTTTTTTTCGTATGAGGTGCGTTTAGGAGTTGTAACAGGTTTTCTCGGAAGCCTAACAACTTTTTCCACATTCTCTGCTGAAGCCCTAGTTTTATTCTCCAAACAAGAAATTTTTTGGTTAATGGCTTTAATTTTTTTACATGTAGGAGGCTCTCTATGTATGGTTGCAGCAGGATATGCCCTCTCAAAACTTACATTTCAATGGGTAGGAGGATAAAATGCATGGATTTCAGTTGAAATTATATATGCATGAAAATAGTAAGCACAAAGGAATTCTACTCTATGAATGGCTCCTTGAAAAAGCTAAAGAAATGCACATTCATGGTGGATCGGTATTTCGCGCTATTGCAGGCTTTGGAAGACACGCTACCATTCATGAAGAACACTTTTTCGAATTAGCTTCTAATACCCCTCTAGAAGTCGTGTTTGTTTTAGCAAAAGAAGAATGTGACCTCTTCATGAGCATGCTAGAAAATGAACATCTGAATATTTTTTTTGTAAAAGTTCCTGTCGAATTCGGTCTCCTAAATGGAGCAAACAAAGAGAAGTAACAAAAAAGCCTGAAGTATAAAATAAACTCCTCTTGAAATTAGCCTCACAGAAGGCTATAAGCGATCTCCAATCATTTACGCAAAAACCTTTGAAAATTAAGAAATACTCTTGTAGTAGTTTAATAATTCATAATAACGCGTCCAATATTTTTCTTCAGGATCAGGTTCTTGTGTATTAACTGATGTCGTTGGAATCTCTGAAACCGATTGATCATTTGAATCTGGATCAATGACAAATTCACGATGGATTCCCCTGTAGACATCTTCAATAATCTGTTGGACTACTTCAAAATCCTCGTCCATGACTGAGAGTATTCCAGTTGTATTTTCTTGAAATTGTGTTGAAAACAACTTTTTAAAATACCCTAAATCAGAAGCATATAAAATGAGTTTATGTGCAGAGAATTTCTTACCTGATGGGACAGATTCAATAGAAAAATCAGGTTGATCAAATCCTAGCTCAAGTGATTTATCTAGATTAAAAAGCTTGGAAATAGGTTGCATATCCATTTTTCCCAGTTTAAGCATTTCATCAACGGGGGAATTTTGATAAGCTTTTCTTAGCAGAGATTTAAACTCCACAATTTTATCATTCGGAATGATCTCGGGATTGTTTCCGCTTAAATAAGTTTTTAACTCAGGTAAAGCATTTAAAATTAAACGATGTCCGTTAAACGTTTCTTGGCCCATCAGAATCTGGACATCAGAATATAACAGTTGATTATAAAAACTGCGGAATGAAATACGATTTTGTGGTAAATCCAATGGCTTGAGAAGACTTTCCCCGATATTTTTAAATTCTTTGCTATCAGAAAGTTTCTTTGCAAGATCTACTACCCTATTAAAACTATTTAGATAAGGACCATCTCTATAGAGTTCAACCTTATTAATTAACAGTTTTAATACAATTACTATGAGCACACGAATATTTTTTTGCGATGTTTCATCGAGCAAAGCCACCAAAAGTTGACCCACATTCATAAGGTCTAAATGACGGCACAATTCTAAATGTTTTTTACTGCGGGTATTTAGAAGTAAATATTCTTTGACGTCTTCTGATAGTTGGTTGTAAGCTTCTAGAGCTTTGCCGTAATCTTGTGTTTCGGTAGAAGAAAATAATTGTATTAAATGTTCATTGAGTGTTTCACATTGATCTTTAGTCCAATTTTGAAGGACTACCTTTTTACAAAGAGGAAAACGCTCTTTGCACCACCACGGAATTATTTGTTTTAAATTTACAGAGAAATCATCTGACATGATTAATAGTTTCCAAGGATATTCTTCAAAATGTCTGAAAATACCCTCAAAATGGATACTATAGAAATTGGAATACATAGTAAAAGTTTCCTCAATGAAAACACTAAACAGAAGTTCCTTTAATTTATCAGCTGTATTTATATGCTTCAGGATTGATGCGAAAGGGGAATGATCGCCTGCGTATATCATTTTTGCAGGAATACCTTTAAAAAAAAGGTTTCTTGCATCATTAACAATCCGCTTCCAATGAGTAGCCAAAAAACGTCGCCCCTCATCAGAAGGGAGTAAATGAAGCATCTCATAAAAAAGCATATCGGAATCAAAACAATTTATATTAGCCTGGTCTATTAAGATTCTTTTCGATAATCCCTTCAAGGATAAAGACCTAAGAAACGCCGAATAATCCTCATTAACAGGATGGAAAATTAGATTTAACAAACTTTCGAGCAAAGGATTTGTTTTGTTAGAGTCCTGATTGGAGACTGAATGATTTTCGTAGAGCCAATTGATTGAATATACTAAAATTTCGTAAGGGTTTGAGATGTCGAGAATTCGAGATTCAGAAAAGTGAGTAAAAAAAGTATTGAAAAGAGTAATCTGTTCATCACTCATTTTTTCGGTAATTTTTTGAATACATTTACTATCCTGCGGCTCTTTTTTAAAACTATTTCTCAAACAGAAAATCATCATATGAATATAGGGGGGATATTCCTCAAGAAGCAAAAGATTTAAATATTTAACCACAACTTCTTTATGGATTTTTTCATCAGTCTTAGTGCGTTTAATGCGATGAATATCAATCATATTAAAAAAATAAAATATATGATCTTTACTTCGTTTCTCTTGGTTTAAAAAATCAGCGTTTAGAAATAAAGCCTGGGCGAATGACAAAAAACATTTCTTTGAATTTTCGTTATTTATATCTAATTTCGCAAGAACCCTCCATATTTCGGGAGAAAATTTTAAGACATTAAAAGAAGGGAAAATATGCAGGCTTAAATATTCAAGGATTTCAGCTAGTAGAGAATCTTCGGCTCGCCAACACTTATATAAATCTGCAAAAAACTCTAGAACAACTTGCTCATCTTTTAGATTCAGGCTCGGTAAAATAGCCTGCAAAACTTCCACCAAACGTTCTGGTTGCTCGACTTGTCGAAATAACTGCCATATTCTGCATTGATTAGGTAATTTAAATCGTCTAACTAAATCTAAAGCTTTAGAAAAATCTGAGCCATAGGCCTTTAAATACATCAATCCAAAAAAACTTCTGATAAAATTCTGTAGATCCTCTTCCTCTAGATTTTCTTCTAAGATCCCTATTTTCTCAGATGATAAAACATCTTGTCTTAAGAGATTTTTAAAACTACATTCAAGTCCGGCAAACTCATTTCTTTCATCAAAAACAGGAAAAATTGACGCCCAAGCTTTAAGCCTTACCTGATCAATAGGATCACAAGTCAACGCTTCAAAACTGTGAAAAATGAATGCACTCCCCTCTTTCATCCACGTTTTGCAAGAGATTTCACCTATAAAACGTAACATATCTGGAGATAATTTTTTTACATTTTCCTTGACCCAAGAGTAAGGAACATTTTTTAAAGCATCGCTTAAATAAGCTGACTGACTATCTGTTAGTTTAATCGGGCTTTCCATTTTCAACAAAATGTCTAAAATCTGTTGTTGATGATCGTGCCCTTTTTTCTCCTCTTGCATGAGGTGATTCAATAAATCTTCCAAATTATCAAAAGTAGGAGTAGGCAAATCTATTTTTGATCCTTTTGAAGGATTATTTAATGCGACCCTTATAGTATGGATTTTTTGAATGGTTGATAATAGCGCAGAGACTTTTTTAGCATGGCATCCTCCGTTTTTTTTAATAATGATCTGCAACCTTGAAATGCCATCCTTTAGGGTACTTTTTTCCTGAGGCTTTAAAGGTAAGGTTGGATCTAAATTTTTATATTGTTGCAGAATGCGAAGTGTCACCTTATCTAGATCTTGATTCCTTGGAACGAGTGTCAAGGTAATAACATGAATGACCCAGCTAAAAAAATTACTTAAAGAAGATTTTTTTTTTGTTACGACAAGTTGACCGGATGGAGCTATTGCAAGGCTAGCTTTCAAAGGATCAACTCGACCGATAAACTCCAGATCATTAAGAGAATTTAGATTCATATAAAACTCCATTTGCATAACATAATAACACAATAAAAAATATCTTTAAATATTAAATTAAAAAATTTATGTTATTATAAATATCTAAGTTTGGCTTTTTCCATCGCATGGAGGAAGTCTTTTTGCTTATCTGAGAGATTTTCTTTCACATGCGCACTGAAGGTATCCTTAATAACATGGGCCTTGGCTTCTTTGTAGCTATTTTTAATTAGATAAACCATTGTGAGAATGATAAATCCTAAGCCTCCTATCAAGTAGTCGTTTCCTTGCCCTAAATTGGAAAAATTTTGCACAGACTCTTCTACCTCTAGGGTGTTTGTTGTATTCCTAGGATAAAAGACATACCGCCAGTCATATAAATCAAATGAACGATAACACGCAGCTGCCCCCAAAAATGAAAATAAATACATAAACAAAGAAACTGCGACTAAACTTGTTTTAAAAAGTCCTATAAGAGGTTCAGCTTTTATTTCTTTACCAAATTCTTTTAATATCAGAGGGGTTATTTTTCTAAAGGTCAGTTTCTTCTTCTCTTCCTTTTCAATTTTGGCAATAAGAGGATGGAGTTGCCTCTCCAATACATATTTCGATCCATCCTGATCTTCTATTGATAGAGTTTGCTCGCTAGTTTTATGAGGTAATGTATGAAAAATCCCGCATGCGTTCAACTTATCCATTTCTATTTTATAGAGATAATTCTGTTCATTTTTTGAAAGTTTTTGCATGTCAATATTTTGAAAAATTTCCTTAATTTTTATGGATTTAACTTTACGATGAACATTCCAAAAAAGATAGATACTTACAAAAGCGATTAATTCAACCGCATTAATGATGTAATCATTGGCATGCCCCAAATTAGGATAATAAGTGAGAGCATCTGTGGCTTGATCGCGTTCTTGGGAAAAAATTTGACGCCAATCAACGATTTCAAAAGAACGAAAACAGGCAGCTGCCGACAAAGAAAACGCGAGGAAAAAAAACACAGAAACGGCCACTAAACTCACCTTGAACATCGCTTTGCATTTATGAGATTTCATTTCTCGGGCTACCTCTTTTAATTCCAAAGGAAAAATTTTTCTAAACCTAAGCTGTTCTTTTTCTTTCTCTTCCATTTGATGAATTATAGGACGCAGCTTCGTGGCTAATGCGTATTTAGATCTATCATTCTCTTTTACTTCTGCGCTATGGAGGGGTATATCTTCTGCGTCCATGATCTGCTGTGACAGAGAATAGGATGGATAGGAAGAAGTTAAAGCTGTTGAAGTTGACATCTTAATTCCTTATTTCAAGTTTGTAACCAAGGTTACAAGTAACTACGGTTACATGTCAATTCAAATCATTTATAAAAAGTTCCTCCAACACAGAATATTAATAATCAAACAGATAGAAACAAAAGCGTACTGTAAAAAATTGATAAAGCTTTTTTTATTTTTTTCGGGAAAAGATTATTTGTATTACTTCCCATCCACCACAAAATTCCCATTACCACAGTGATGGATCATTCGCTGTCTTTTTTTTGAAGGTGTTATCCACGCCTGCACAACTTCTAAAATAAATATATTATATTTTAAACACATCTTCCTATCGATCACTTTACGTTCTAAATTAGCAAAACATTCTTCGATGCAGGGAACATTTACTTTTAAAGAAGGAACAGCTGATAAGTGAAATTTTTGAATTTATCGATATGGGAACCAGTTGAATTACCCACTGTAACCACTTGAGAAGCTAAGGTTACATCGGGAATATTAATCACACATTCTCTTGTTTTTTTTAATATCTCAAAACTATAATTTCGGTTGCTAACAACACAAGCTATAAGGGGTGGTTCAAAATCGATCATCATATGCCAAGACATTGTCATGATGTTGGTTTTCCCCTTCCATGCAGTAGAGACCAAAACAACCGGTCCTGGCTCTAATAATTGATAAACTCTTGCAAGAGGGAAATTTTTTTCTGTGTTTTTGGGTTCCATCATTCCCATGCCCCTTGATCTTTTACTTATTTTGTCATTATATTTAACCCGTGATTGCGCCCTAATCCTTGATCAATCGCTGTAGATGGATGGCAGATTTTTTTAGCTTTCGCCGAAGGCAACGTTTCCTACATTCCCAAGACAAAAGCTGAAAAAGATGACATTCAACTATCTGATGAGTAGTTATGGATTAGATCGCAATCACGGGTTAAAGTCAAAGCATAGTTGGAGGACATATAAATGCAATCATCATGTGTTTTTTGCAGAATTATTAAAGGAGAACTCCCTTGTCTTAAAGTTTATGAAGATGAAAATTTCATGGCTTTCTTAGATAAAAACCCTAGGACCGTGGGACATTGTCAAATCATTCCGAAGCAGCATTACCGTTGGGTTTGGGATGTTCCTAACATCGGAGCTTATATGGAAGCAGCAAGACAAGTAGCAAATGCTCAACGCCAGGTGTTTGGAACAGAGATGATCGTCTCTAGTATAATCGGTGATGAAGTCCCTCATGCGCATATTTGGTTGATGCCACAAAAACACACAAAGAATTCACAACTTGAAGAAAAGGAAATCGCCCATCTCCTTTCCATACATCTTTAGTATAAGTCTGCTTTTAGGCTTTCTTTAAAAAACAAGTTTTTAGTACAAGAGTATTTCTTCCTTTCCCACATTCAACTTCTTCTTCATTATCCGTTAAACGGATATCTTTATATAAAGTCCCTCTTTTTATTGTCATAGAGGCACCCTTAACTTTTAAATCCTTTATGACTGTAACGCTATCCCCGTTATTTAGTTCTGTTCCATTGCTGTCCTTGACGCTCATTGGATTCCCTCTTAAGTGATTGGGTTTCTCATTTTAGAACTTTCGATGCTTTTCAAAAAAGATCATTTGAAATCTAGTTGTCCTCTTTTTTGAATCTAATATCAAAGTTTAAGATATCTCATTTATAAATGCATTTAATTTTATATGATGATGCTCTAAATATCAGCTAAGATTTAATTTCAATTTCTTATTTGCTAAACGAATTGGGCTATTTTATTGATCACACAGTGTTTCGCTAAAAGATAAAAAAAAAGTAGAAAATAAAGAGGTGAAATATTTATTAAAAATGTTTTGTGCTAAATAAGGAAATAAAAAAAAAACTGGAGAAGAAATGTTTAATCTACTCAACAAATGGCGTCTATCTGCCTTATCAGCGCTTTTAATATTAAGCGCCACGCATTCCTCTTTAATGGCATGGGAATCTTATGATTCATGCGCTTGTAACAGATTTTATATTGGGGGATTTGGTGGAGGAATCTACTCAAATTCTACTAGAATGTCTCAAATGGGAACTGCATTTTTTACTGAAGCTGCCGGAGGACCTTTAGCTGTATACGCGAAAGGACATACAAAGAAAAGATCCACAGGATTTGGTGGCGCGCAAATAGGTTATGAATGGTCGCAAAGTGCTTTATGTCTAGGGAACTCAGGTTGGACAATCGCTCCAGCTGCAGAGGTAGAAGCTTACTTTTTTAGCCACAAAAAAAGAGGCCATCTCATTAACGATACCATCAGATTGCCTGAACACGACTTTGTGAACTCATTTAATATGAACATGAGCGTATGTCTTGTTAATGCAGTATTTTCACTAAACAATGACTGCATGTGGGGACTTACTCCTTATGTAGGGGGCGGTATTGGTGCAACACACCTATCCCTTCGCAATGCCAAGTCTTTACAAGTATCCCCTGCAGAACCAGGCATCAATCACTTTAACTCCAAACGCAGTGATTCATCTTGGGCCTTTGCCGCTCAAGCAAAAGCGGGTCTTCGCTACAAAATTTGCGAATCCTTCCATATTTTTGGAGAGTATCGCTATTTGTTTGTAGATTCCAGCAACTATATTTTTGGATCAACTGTATACCCCACACATGCCGCCACTTCTCCATGGAATGTCAAAGTAAAAAACATTCATTACAATGCATTTTCTTTTGGTATCCAGTATGACTTGTAACAATGAATAAGGTCATCGAAGCTTTAGCTAAAATGAGCTTTTTACATAAAAGCAACCATTAGTCATTGCAAGATTCCCTTAGAGATTGTGAACAAGATTGAAAAAACCGAATAGTTCGTGAGAGCTATTCGGTTAAGACTATCCAATAGCCTTTCTCATCTACTACCTTTTCCTTCATATTATCTTAAATGACTCATTTAGCATTATGGATTTGAATTGACAGGATATTTTTAAATGAACATATAAAAAAATATGAGATAAAAAACATTATTCCGTCCATATAAAGTTAAGGTTCAAATTATGAAAACATCAGAAGATGTAGCATTAATGAGTCATCCCCAAACCTCTTATCACACTATGCCTATAGATGGCATAGACATATTTTATCGAGAAGCTGGTGAAAAAGATAAACCAACGATCGTTTTGCTTCACGGTTTTCCCTCTTCGTCTCACATGTTCCGCAATTTAATTCCCGAATTGGCAAAAGATTATCACGTGATAGCCCCTGATTATCCTGGTTTTGGCCATAGTGGAAATCCAGATCATAAAAAGTTCGCGTATACATTTGATAAATTTGCTGAATTAATGGATAAATTACTGATTTCTTTAAAAATAGATAAATATGCCATGTATGTCTTTGACTATGGAGCCCCTGTGGGTTTTAGGCTATTCATGAAACATCCAGAGAAGATTACAGCTATTATTTCGCAAAATGGTAATGCCTATGATGAAGGTTTAGGCAAGTTTTGGGACTCTATCAAAGCTTATTGGAAAACCTCTTCCGATAAAGAACGAGAGGCCATTCGTTGGTTAACCTCCATTAAAGCGACAAAGTGGCAATATGAAAATGGAGTATCTCCGAATGATCGGTCAAAGCTTAGTCCAGATGGATGGCAATATGACCAAAGCTTGATGGATCGACCTGGTAACAGCGATATTCAACTAGATATTTTTTATGATTATCAAACGAATTTACCATTATATCCTAAGTGGCAAGAAGCCTTTCGAAAGTACAAGCCAGCGCTACTAGCTGTATGGGGGAAGAACGATGAAATCTTTGTTGCACCAGGTGCAGAAGCCTACCTTCGAGATTTGCCAGATGCAGAAATTCACATGTTAAATACGGGACATTTTGCTATCGAAACGCATGGACAAGAAATTGCATCATTTATCACCGATTTTCTTAAGCGTAAAGTAAAAGCTTAGGTGAACACTTGGGAGTAAAGTTTAAAGGCATAAAATGATTTAAATTTTAATTTAGCTGCAAGCATGCATTTTTAAAATCTTCAGTCGCTTTAATTAAAGCTTCTAAAATTCCTGGTTCATTTGAAGCATGACCTGCGTTTGAAATCAGTAAAAAAGTCGATGTAGGCCAATTTAAATGTAGCTCATAAGCGTTTTCCCAAGGGCAAATTTGGTCATTTTGACCTTGTATAATAATTCCTGGGATATGCTGAATTTTATGAATGTTTTCTAAAATCCAATCATTTGTTTCAAAAAAACAATGATGCATAAAGTAATGATTTTCTATTTGAGCTTGGGTTTTATTTCGATCTGCAAAAATAACAGCAAAGGAATAGAATAAGAATTTAGAATTTAATAATGCCTTTAGACGAGAATCAGGAACTAGTTGCAAATTTGCAAATTCCCATAGAACCCAGGCTGCTGCTGCATCAACTTTCGTCCAATAGGAATCTGAGTGTAACTTATCATGATATACAGCGATAAGATTGTCTTGTTTTTCTATAGGAATTCCTTCAGTAAATATTTGCCAGGCTTTGGACGATAAACGATTGGCGCCATCTTTATAAAACCAGTCAAGCTCGTGTTGTCGACAAAGAAAAATCCCTCTAAGAATCAAACCTAAAACATTTTCAGGATATTTAATCGCATAAGTTAATGCTAAAGTACTCCCCCATGAACCACCAAATAATAAACATCGATCGATAGAAAGAAGTTCCCTCAATTTATTAATGTCTTCCACCAGATCCCATGTCGTATTATTGATTAAACAACCGCGGGGAAGACTTTTTCCACACCCACGTTGATCAAATAGAATAATTCGATAGAACTTTGGGTCAAAAAATGTTCTATAACTTTCTTCTATTCCAACGCCTGGTCCTCCATGTAAAAATAAAACAGGAATTCCATGAGGATTACCACTTTCTTCCCAATAAAGTTGATGAAGTTCATCAACTTGCAACATACCTTTACAATTAGGCTTAATTGCAGGAAAAAGACCTTCAGCTTTCATGTGACAAAACCAAAATATGTTAAAAATGAGAAGTAGAGTGATAATTGGGTGCATTAATTTCCTTTATGATTCCCTTTTCCTTTAAAGGAGAGATGAAATGAAAAGAGCTTATTACTGAATTTATAAAAACAAAAGCTTTTGTTAATCGTCAAAAATTAAATTGTCTTAAATTTCTTAATTTGCCATTATTTTTCATAAAATTTCAATTTTAAATTTTACCCACACTCTTTGCTAAGACTATTCACTCATGAGGTCATATGGTTTGTATTAAAGCTTCTATAAGATTTATTACTTTTCTTTTAATTTTTATAACTACACTCCATGCTGACATTGTTAGACGAGCAGCATTAGATTTGGGCTCGTCGGAAACTAAATTGACTATTGCCGACGTGGATACGGAAACTCACAAAATTGTTAAGATATATTATCAAGATTATAGAACGGTAGAGTTGCGCAAGGATTTGGCTACCAGTCCAGATGGGACTTTAAGTAAAGAAATTGAAGAAAAAATCATTGAGGTATTAGACGAATATAAAAATATGACACTAAAATTTGCTCCAGAGCAATGGTTTGGAGTAGGCACTTCGGTATTTAGAAGTGCTATAAATGGAGCAGAGTTTCTAGAAAGAGTGAAAGAGAAAACGGGGATTCCCCTTTATTTAGCTTCTCAAATGGAAGAAGGTGAGATTGGTTTTCAATCCGCTGTTGCAGCTAGTGGCCTGGATGCTGAGGAAATAATAGCCTGGGACTCGGGTTCAGGTAGCTTTCAGATGACAACTATAAACAATGCTCACATGGATATGTATGGGGCTGAATTTGCCTTTGTTTCTACCCTCGAGATACTCATTCAAAGAATACGTAAGGAAAAATTTAATCCAAACCAGACGCCGAATCCAATTTCAAAAGATGAAATAGAGCTCCTAATCTCCATCATTCAAAAAGAATACCTTCCACCTATCCCCTATTGGCTTTCCCATACAAATAAAAAAATCATCTGTTTTGGAGGTTACACGAGCATCTTTTCAATGGGCCAAATCGCAACGGCCAAAGAGACATACAAACAAAAAGATCTCTTCCATGCAATTCAAAATTTAATCGATAAAAGTGACGATCAATTAACTTTTTTTCCAGAGCCTCACAAAGCAGTGGTTGGATTAGCACTGCTTTATTCTGTCATGAATCATTGTGAGATCGATGAAATGATTTATAAAAAAACTAATGGGGGCTGTGAAGGTCTACTCATTATACCCAGATATTGGGATTGAGGTTTATCCCAAAACTTCATTTGAAGGGTGCTTTAGTTTTTGATGACCTCATCGTTAATAAAGGAGTATATGTTGTAGAAGATACTGTCAGCTTCAATTATGTGCCAATTACAGATCTTTATTGAGAGCTCTGCTACAAAATACTGGTGCATGGGTCCTTGCATTCAAGAAAGGCTCAGTCTCTTCTTTACCTCCTGTAGCCTCCCGTAATCATTTACTTTGGCACTAAAGATTCAGTTGTTCCAATCGCTATGGACACATCCTATCAGAAACAAATGTGTAAATAGGACAACGCGTTTAATTACCTGGTGAACAATCTCATTTTACCACTCCTGGTGCTACTGAACCTTTATTTATTCCGTGGATCGCAGATCGTCTAGCTGATAAACCTACTATGAATTCTGTGTTATCAAGTGAAAGAGGTTGCCACTTTCACTTTTTTAAATTCATTTCGTGCAAAAAAAAGGTTAATAAAAGAATAAATGGGCAAATCCTCTTTGCCTGAGACTGTGTCCGGTGTACTGCCGATGATCAAACATATTAGACGAAATGCGCAGCTCTTTGAGATAAAGCTCTTTATATAGCTGGATTCTTTATTTACTGAAGAATGCAAAAAAGATCAAAAATCTATAAAAAAGCCGTTACGACGGCCTTTTTACTATCTTATTAACCTCATATCAATAAAAAACAAAGTCGATTATATAGAAGTTCCGAAGGATATTTGGAATTCCTAGTTTCAATATGATAACAATTTCTTCATATATCATAATTACCATGTTTTTAATGGCTAATATTTTTTATCTAAATAAAGAGGACTTTAGGGCATTGACTTTTTCGACTTTACAATGGTATCATATGATGCTACAATAATATACGAAGAGATGATGCCATGAATCATAAGCGCCCTTCGGATCGCGAGCTAACTAAACGACTAAGTGAAGCAAAGGAATTTCTAAAAAAAAGGCATGGATTATTTGCTAATCCATCAAAAGCAATGGGCGAATTAAATGATCTAGATATCGGTGATTCAAATGATGTTTGGCAATTGATTAGGGAGCTGCTGGAGGAAATTTCACCTAAAGACTACAAAGGGTCTAGACCGCCACAAAAGTCCTATGAGAAAGCAATAGCAGGACTTGAGTTACTGGCTTTTAGCTGGTGGAGCTCTAAGTTTGCTAAGGAAATGTATATAAAATTTGTTTTGAAGAATGAGCGATATTATTACGTCTCACTACACCAAAGCCGCTCGACAGAACAAAAGGAGAAAGATTGAATGAAGTGCCTAAATTGTGATTGTGAAAAGTTTGAATTAAAAAACATCCGTTTTAATCCTGAGATAAAAGGAGAGCAAGTTGAGGTGGTCGTGCCCTCATTCGTTTGCGCAAAATGTCTAACTCCTTTAATGGATGGAGAACAAATGAATGTGCTTCGAAAATGCGCTGCCGATAAATACCGCAAGCAACACAATCTTCTGACATCTGAAGAGATAGTTAAATATCGGGCTTTGCTGGGAATGTCTCAAGCTGCTTTTGCTAACTACTTAAAGGTTGGAGAAGCGAGCATCAAACGTTGGGAAACCTATTACGTCCAGGATGCGGTTCAAGACGATCATATCCGTTTGAAATGTGATGAAGCATATGCAGAACATAATGCCCTTGAGGTTTACTGGAAAAGTCATTCACCCGATATTTATAGTGGTAATAGATCTTTTTGTCTAGAGCTGTTTAAACAGGCAGTGCGTTATTTGATAGGGGTGACAAAAAGCCCTTTATTTTTAAATAAAGCCTTGTTTTACGCAGACTTTAAACATTTTCAACAACATGGAATGAGCATAACGGGTGCTAGATATGTTCATTTAGAATATGGCCCTTGCCCAGATCAGTTTCAGAATATCTATCAGCTCTTTCTCTCTAAGAGAGTTTTGATTTCTGGGGGACATCACATTTTAAAAAGCATTGAAAAACCTAATTTAAGCGTTTTCTCTGATACAGAAAGAGAAATTTTAGAATTTGTTGAGCAAATTGCACACAAAGATGGGGGAAAAAAGCTTTTAAAAACTTCTCATGAGGAACAAGCTTTTAAAAAAACCGAACCCTTCCAGCTTATCAGCTATGAGTTTTCAAAAGAGCTAAAAATTTAAAAAAAGAAAAACTTATGCTTAGAGCAGAACAGATTATTGGATTTATACATGCATTTTTGGAATATCCCGATAGTCTTTGTGAAGAAGACTGGAAGCTCTGGTGTCGATTAATTGCAAGGGCACGTACACAGGCAAATTTTCTTTGAAAAGTTTGTCTGTAAATTGCCATACCTTAGAGCAGCTTTAGAACTTTTATCTTAGTGAAAGATAAATCAGAGATTGAAGAACTTTATTTAAGGTGGCATCCTCATACCTCTTTACCCTCTTATCTGTTGACCATTAAAGACACTCCTTTCCAATTTGTTCATGTTGAATCGGGAAACTTCTTGACTTCACAAGAAAAACGATTGTCTATTAAAAAGTGTTGTATCTTTTTGACCTAGCCTGAAAGTTCTTTATTCATGATTGTCGTTCTATAAAGAAAGTTGCTTGACAATTTTGAAAGAACAGTACAAAAGATGAGATCCAAAAGATCAGTAATTTTTTTATACCTTTTATACCCGGTAATCCATGGTCCATTCTATTAAATGGTTGCTAAAACTCATTTTTGTTCTGAATTTGATGAGCAGCACAGCCTATGGAATGGTTGCTGGCGGGCGCCCCAATGCTATTTCTGGTGGTCAGAATGCCTTTGCTGGAGTTGTTAATCCTGCAAATGCTGTTTGGATTAAAGACCGTTTTGATATTGGATTCTTTTTGGTTCATCAGAAATCATCTTTGAACAACCGTAATAACAATCCCTTTTTCCCTCCCGGAAAAATCAATCTGACTTACAAGGCTCGTTATTTATTTACCGCAGATGCTGCAATTCATAAACGGGGAAAAATAAAAGGACATGAATGTTCGATCAGTCTTGCCACTTACACGACACCCGGTTATATAAAATTGAGAACAAAAAAGCCTATTCCACTCATTGGGAAAACAGCTCTTTTTTTAAAAGATAAGACTCAGGTTATTTCTGCTGTTTTTTCATTAAAGCTTAGTGAAAATCACTCAATAGGCTTTTCATTGGACTATTTTTATCTATCTCATCGACGGGATGGCTTTCAAAATTCGGATAATCCGTTAAGATCTGTTTCTCCCGGAAATGTCACGAACAATGGAGTGGACCATTCTAACGGATTAGGGTTAGGTTTAGGCTGGAGGTGGAATATCAATAAGTCTCTTACCTTTGGGTTAGCCTTTGTGAAAAAAAGCTATGTGGGTCAATACAGAAAGTATCGAGGATATGAGCCTCATCATGCCAAAAATTACATCCCTGAAACGATAGGAGGTGGATTTACCTATATGTTTAATCAGAAGATAGCGGGACGTCTTGAGGTTCTTTGGACTAATTTTGGAAATTTACCTAATTCAAACAACACTATTTTGTCTAATGGAAAGTTGAATGTCAACAAACGAGGCTCTAATAAGTCCCCGGGAACTGGTTTGCAAGACGCGACTCTTATTAATCTTGGACTCGGATATAAAGTAAATACCATGTTGTCGTTTGGTGTCGGCTTATCTCACAGGATCAAGCTATCAAGAAAATCTCCTTTCATTATATCCCATAGCTATATGCGACAGACAATCTATGATCTTGTTACTTTCGGAGCTAACTACAATTATCACAACCATGATTTTTTCTTAACATTTTCCCATGGTATTGAGAATCATCAGTCGGGATACATGCCAGAACAAATTGGAGGGGGAAAATTCTCCTCAAAGAAAAATTACGATTCTCTTTCTATTGCTTGGGGTTACCTATATTAAGATATGAAGGCAGTCAGAAAGACTTCTTTTCTTGTGAACTATACCACAAAAAGCATGCAATAATAGGCCAGTTAAATCCATTTAAAAAGCAGAAGACTATATTAAAAATAAGGGGAAAGGCTACTGCAGTGATAACGATATCCAACTAGATTCTCACCTGATTAGTCTCCTCTAATGAAATTTTTCTACAGGAAAATCAAGAATGCTATTCAACCAAGGTAGGCGTTTTCGCTTAGCGTTGTAAAACCCAACCTGAGGGGACAATTCCATTCGCAGTGTCCACAATGAAACTCCCAAAATGAACATTCAATTCTCGTCCTCGGATAGTGCCCATATTTCTGAATCCTGGCACATCTACATGAGGTAACGTATACAAACCGTCCGAATCTCTACTCAATACAACTGTACCCAAGGGTGATTTATCATAAAGGTAGATCAATATATTTCCCATGCAGGGAATTAACGCAACACTGCCCCTAGCTAAATTTCCTATTCCATGCAAAATTTCTTTAGCATTGATCTTTATATCCTGTTTCCAAATGTCTGACCCATTTATCCTGCCAAAAAGTGCAGAAACTATTGTAAGGATAGCTCCTGCAACTATTTGAACAGCGCTGGCTATAATACGCAATGGTCCTGAATAAATTGTAGAAACAACAGGGTATGTATCCCATTTATTAAGATTTTTCACCTGATTTTCTATTGATAGAGACAACATACATGCTCCTGTAAATAGCTTTTATAAACCTTGGAATAGTCTTTAGGTTCAGTTTTAACTTTATGGAACAGTGGAAATTACCTCTACATCCATATCGTCATTGATAACCCAACTTTTTACGATCTCAAAATAGTCGGGATCTTCTTCAGTCGATTTTGACAAGGTTAGTTTTTTACAAGCAACAAATCCATGTTCAGGCTCAACTAAAATCATTAAATCTCCCACGGAAAGATGTTTGGTTGTAATAGATAGTTTTGTAGGAGCATAAAGCCGAACTGGAACAGGCTGATCTCTTTTCCCTGCCATACCTAAACTAATTGAATTTTTGGCAATCATATTGACTAACGGAGCAGCTATACAGCCAGGAGCTTCGTGAACAATTGCATCCAAGCTAGTGAGGAAAGCAACGTTTGCAGAACCCATAAATCCCCTATTTATTATAGACTGAGTTGCATGGGTGACAAAAGTTTGACTTCCGTACATTGTACCCCCCAAATACTGATCTCTTAGTTTAACTACGATATCGGCGTGTGAAAGAGGTGTCATAGATTACTCCTTACGTGTTGAGTTCAATCAATCTATTTTATTAAGGTTTATAAAACAAGGATTTCCCTTCCTTAAAAATTTTTTAAAATCTCCATAACGTCTAAGGTTATTAGTGACAAAAAAGAATATATTAAAGTAGTGCATACGGAAACATTTCTAGTTTATTATCTGATCTCTACACTGCTTTGGGGCTAAGGAAATCGAGCAGTACTTTGGACCACTAACCTCTAAGAATAAATATGGAAATTCAATAAGATAAGAGCTAATTCCAAATAAATTTTTATAAAACTCTATCAGTTTTTGACGTTTATTATCCTCATAATCGTTGTCAATAAGAACTAAACATCTTAAGTGAAGATTGTCTGGATAAACCATTTTTCTCATATTTCAAGATCCTATAAATTTAAGTCAGATCGCTATACGCTGCATAACGTAATTTCCTAAAAACAGCAGTAATTATATAAAATTTCTACACATTTTGCAAAAAATATACAAAAATAGATTAAACACAAGATCTATATAGCAGAAATTCCTTGTTACTGCAATTTTCTGTTAAAAACTTTCGCTCTTTTGAAAATGAAGAAATCTTGAATCTATCTGCAGGGAATGGATCCGAACTACGTGATTCAAACACATTTGAATCTTCTCAAAATCAGCACCTTGTTCGCTCAGCAATGATTTATCGTCCAAATGCTGGCGAAAAAAGCAATTTGATCCGCGCGATTTTTTCCTACAGCAATTCGTTCTCATCTCTTCAACAGCATATCAAGAAAAACAAAAAATCCCACTGCAGCCGTTTCGACTGAATGCAAAATCTCAAAATGAACCGAGTGAGTTTTCCATCGACTTCGTTTATAATGATGTTCGTTTCACTTATCACCTAGCTCTAACTGAAGATCATAAATGAAGAGCTTTATGAATATCCTAAAGACTATCGTCAAACGTGGTTTACCAGAAAAGGGAATCCATCTTTAAAAACATACGATTGGTATCAAGGCCCAAGCTTTAAAGGAGAACATAAGGCTTGGGAACAAATGACGCGAACTAATGCTCTCTATCTTTCCAAAGACGTGCAATTCAATAGCGAACAGCTAAAACCCATCTTTCTTTGGTTTAAAGATCAACTTGTCATTTTGCTAAAAAATGGGCCCATATAAGAAATTTATTTTAATCCCGACCTTACCTTTCAATTTCTAAAAGATCCCAAAACAGCACCTTGGATTCAAAAATTCATGGAATGTGCAGATATTGGGATCGAGAATTTTCATTTGATTGAAGAAGAAGTCCCTTGTTTAAAAAAAGTAGCAGTTAAAACTCGGCACAAAATGCTTAATTGTGATCAAAAAGTATTTTTTGATTTATTCCTAGACGAATCGGATGGCACTCAAAGACTCTTGTCACGAGATGGAGGATGGTTGAAGGCACTGCGTGAAGGTTTAATACTTTTTGTAGATGAACTGGATCTTCATCTCCATCCGAACATTGTTAGATATCTTATAGAGCTATTTCATAGCCCAAAAACTAATCAAGAAAATGCTCAACTCATTTTCACCACTCATGACACTTCTTTGTTAGATAGTGATTTATTTAGAAGAGATCAAGTTTGGTTTGTACAAAAAGATGAAAAACAAGTATTTCGCCTCTATTCCCTTTTAGATTTTAAACCACGCAAGGGTGAAGCCATAGGCAAAGGTTATCTACAAGGTCGCTATGGGGCTCTTCCCTTCATAGGAAAATTTCGTTTCTCATGACTAGAAGAATTTCCATGCGTTCCTATCGAAAGCCTGACACTCTCTATTCTCCTCTTGATTTAGTAGTTTATGAAGGAGAAACGTAGGTTGATTATCTTTGTGAGCTCGCAAGAAGTCTACGCAATCATGTCCATATATGCAAAGGGGATGGAACTGATCCAAAGAGCATTGTGAATACAGCGAAACGCAAATCGAAGGATGATGGGGTAAAATATGACAAAATATTTTGTATTTTTGATAGAAACAATGACCTTTCAGATTTTTCTAGAAGCTGTCGAGTTTTATAAATCTAAAAAGTTTATTCCAATTATCTCAAACCCGTGTTTCGAGCTATGGCCTTATCTTTATTTTCAAATGCGAGAATCTGGCTTTTGAAGTCCCCAAGAAATGATAAAAGCATTGAAAAGATTGCCCGGGCTTGAAAATTACGACAAAGATGGCGTACAAATTTTTAACACTACTATCCATTTTATTGATATGGCCTGTAAACGGTGTTTAAACAAGGAAACACCCCTAGGGAAGATCCTTTTACGAATATACATGTAATCATTAACCGATTTCAATCTCTTAAAGAAGAACAGAACTACTTTGGAGCCCGAGGGAGACTGCATTGATCTTAGAGATATGAAAAAGCATCTTTATATGCTACCAAATTTCATTGAGCCATTTTAAAGACAATTGCAAGCGGAACAAAGAATAACATGCGACTTTATGCCCTAATTCTATTTTTTTATCACTGAAGATGTAGATACTATTTTTTACCATACAATTGATAGAAAAGAGATGAGGTGCTCACAAAACTATTGACAAATGCAATACAAGACATTTAAGAAAAATTTGATACAACTCAAAAGACTATATAAATGCCATTGAAAAGACATTTAAGTACACACCTGGTATAAGACCTATTTTCTAATTTCAAGAAGCATAAAAAATTGCTTCGGAAAAATAGAACCGGAAACGCTTTCATTTCTGAAATGTCTCCGGTGGATTGCCCATCCCAGGACAGCTTTAGAACTTTCAAAGAGTTCGATTGGTCCTCGCTACGCAAAGAATTGCTGATACTTGAGGGATTAACAAATTAGACTCCGAAAACAACCCAGAAAATCTTGAATTCTTAGTATTTCTGGGTTATTTTCTGGGTAATGACATAAAAAGGATCGTTATGCTTGAGGAGTTATTGACCAAAGAAGAGGGAGAAATGCTTGAGTTTAAGGAAAATACCAAATCTTTACAAAAGATTGTTCAAACAATCGTAGCCTTTGCAAATACAGCAGGGGGGTACGCTCGTTATTGGTATTAAAGATAAAACTAAAGACGTGATTGGCCTTGCAAATGTTTTAGAAGAAGAAGAACGTATTGCTAATGCCATTGCAGATTCGGTTTCTCCTTTGCTAATCCCCTCATTACAACTTCATACCTTAGCGGATGCCACTACTATCTTATAAATCCAGAGATTGAAAGAACATAAATATTTTGACGAACAGCCCAATTTTGATTGTACTTTAACCGAAATCAATTTTGATTTGGCAAAAGAATTATTTGCCACTATTTCAAAAAAGTTGACTGACCGTACTGCTAAATCATTGGGGCTTATTGTTCAATATCATGCTAAAGAGGTGCCATCAAATGGAGCGGTATTACTATTTGCTGATCATTATAAAGATTTTTTTCCTGATGCAATCATTCGCTTAGGGCGGTTTTCAGGAACAGATAAATCGCAGATTATTGATCAACAGACTCTTGAAGCGCCTATTTCAACGGCTTTAGAACCAATTATAGCATTTATTCGTCGCCATACTTCAATGGCCGCAGAAATTAGCGAAACAAGACGCAAAGATATCCCTCAATACCCCCCTACTGTAGTTAGAGAAGCTGTGATTAACGCTCTTTTGCACACTGATTATTCAATCAAAGGAGCTTCGATTCAAGTAGCAATTTTTGAGGATCGCATAGAAATAACAAACCCTGGTTGTTTACCCTTTGGATTAAGTTTTGAAGCTGCTCTTTCGGGTATCTCTCAATTGCGTAATCGTGTAATTGGTCGTGTATTTAGAGAATTAAATTTGATCGAGCAATGGGGATCCGGACTTGGACGAATGTTAAATATTTGTGGGCAACAAGGAACACCTCTTCCCAAATTTGAGGAATTAGGCAATTTTTTTCGTGCCACTTTATATCATGGTGTTCACACATTTGTTGGACTTGAAGAGTGGCAAAAGCAAATCATAGCATACTTAAAAGAGCATAAAGAAATATTGCCTAAGAAAGCACAGGAGCTATGGAAGGTAACTTCAAGAACTACAAGCTCAAGACTTAAAAAAATGTGTGAACAAGGAATTCTTGTTGAAATTTCTACAGGTCCTTTTGATCCTCAAAAAAAGTTCAGTTTACGGAGTTAAGAAACTTTTTCTTTTTAATATTTTCAGAATGATTGCAGCCAGATCTAATCTTCATGAAGGCGATCTAATGGCGAAGTGTCCCATTTTAGGTTGTACTAGTTGAATGAGGTCTTGGCTTTGCATGATGATTCGATTCAGTTGGCACACCGCAGTTAAAGGCGGCACGATTATTTTGAGCTAATTGATCATCAAATAAGGTTTCTATATTCAATAAAGATCCAAAGGGAGGTACGCCACCGATTGTTAAGCCAAACCGTTCTTTGATCACCTCTGGGTTCTCAAAGTCATATTTTTCTCCAACTGCTTCAGTCACTGCTTTCATATCCAGCTTGAGATTTGAAGGCATATTGATTTGATAGTTTTTCTTACTAGTTTTTCCCGGAGAATCAACGATTTCACCCCTTCTTTAAGAGCTGTATTGCGCACACGTGCCGAATCTTCTGAAGTGAGGGTTATCTCATGAATCAGATGCTCAAATTTCATGTCATTATGTTTGATCAGGCGGATGATTTCGTTGCGAATATTTTCCGCACCAAAAAAAATCTTAGCTTTAATACGGTTGCCTGCGATTCGCTTGGGATCCGAAGGAAATAAGGAAGCTTCACGAATATTTTTTTGTTTTAGGATAGTCATAGTCAATCGTTCTAAACCCATTCCAAACCCACCGTGAGGTGGCATCCCAAATTTGAAAATACTAAGGTAGTCTTCAAAATTGGCAGAATCCATGCCTTTGATTTTGATACCTTCAAGTATCGATAAATACGTATGGCGGCGTTGTCCCCCTCAAGTAATTTCTGTGCCATTGCATAACATGTCGAAAGTATTAGAAATCTCAGGATTTTCATCATTCGGATAAGCATAGAAAGAGCGCTTACTGGTTTTCCAATCAATAACGAATACAAGATCAGTAAGTATTGTTTCAAAATCAAAAAAAAGTCGATTTGCAATTTCCTTATGATATACACGACCCCATTTGAAGAGAGTGGGCTTGGAAATAGCAAGCTCTTGGAAATTTTAGAGGATAAAGAAGGAGAAACAGAAGTAGATTATTTTTGTGAGCTTGCAAGAAGTTTGCGTGTACATGTTCATTTATGCAAGAGAGAAATACGTGAATCTGGTTTTGGGACCCCTCAGCAGACCCTGAAAGCTTTAAAAAAAATATCCAAGTTTAAAGATTACGACAAAGATGGTGTATAAATTTTTAATGTCACTTTCTCTTTGATTGAGGTCGCTTGTAAGCTTGCTTCATAGTTGATTTCGAAACAGCAAGAGGGTCCTAAAGAAGATCCTAAAAAAATTTTCATTGGCGGATCAAGTTCGGGAGCGACTCTTTCTGCTGTAGTGTCTATCATAGCAGGAGATAGGGAGGGGTCAAAAATCAGAGGACAAATTCTTCTATGTCCAATGACTGATGTTGATTTTAATATACCTTCCTATCATGAAAATGCTGTTGGATACAATTTAACACGTGAGCATTGCATCTGGTTTTTGTGTAAATATTGTCCAGATGTTGCCTTACGGGACAATCCTTTTGTTGCCTCAATACGAGCTTTAGATTTTAACAATTTACCTCCTACAATTATTGTCACAGCAGAATTTGATCCCCTTCGAGATGAGGGACGAGCTTTTGCAAAAAAAACTCCAAGTAGCAGGAGTGAAGTGTTATGATCTTTACTATAAGGGAATGATTCATGGTTTCCCTACTTTGCCACTTGAATTGCCTGAAAAAAGGATGTATTGAACAAAATCAAAAAATTCATCAAAGAGAATTTACTTGTGTAAGAGAAACAAACACAAAACGCCTATAAGTCATCGCTCAAAAATGATCGAAGAGAGCTAAGAGCCGACATAACCACTAACTCCTTATCACACAATTTACCTTTAATGTGCATGTCAATAAAGTAACTAACGGGTAAAAGATTAGGATCCCATAATAAATTTTCTAACTGTATTGTACGAATTATTCTTTGGTCTAAATCTAAGACAGGGGATTCATATGCTGGAAAATTTGAAGCAAAAATGCGAAGCGTATTAATTTTCTTCATTAATTTAAGCAAGTAAATTTCTTGGACCGAGGGCTTAACTCCTAAGTAATATTCAAGGACTTCATCATACCTTTCCTCTTCAATTTGATTGACCAGTACGAAATATCCAAGCTCGTTATAAGCATATCCCATACCTGAATCTGTCCAGTCAATAAACTTGACTGTGGTTCTATCTAAAATCACATTTAAAGCATTAAGATCATTATGGCAGGGAACTAGAGCATGATTGTAGAAAATTTTTTCTATATTACAAAGCTTGAGCAAAGCATTATCAATTGCTTCTATAGGAGCAGGAATTTCACTTTGCTTGAGATTTTTTAACTGTGATTTAATTCTTTCAAAAACCGTTAAGCCTTGTGGAAAATTACCTGTAGATCTATGCAGACGTTGTATATGTTGGAGACAGGCAATTAAAACTTTTTTGTCCTTAAGCAATGATGGATTGAGGGTCTCTCCCTTAACAAAATCCATGATTATAGCCTCATAGTTAGGATCTTCATAAAAAATATGAGGACCGATTTCCAACTCTCCTGCATAAGTAGCAGCAGCTATTTCTTGACGTCTTTCTTCAATGGATGAATTTGGATTAAGAATGCGAAGTACGTAATCTTTTTCTTTCGTTGTTATCTTGTAGTTCTTGGAATTACTTAAACCACCCTGAAGTTCTGTAACAGTTAGTTCTTTGTTTTTAAAATACTCAGCTAAATAGTCAGTATAGGATGCTTGAAGTGTTGTAAAAGGAAGAATTATAAAGAATAAAAAAACTAGAAAATGTTTTTGTATTCCATAGAAAAGTTTCACAGAGATTTTTAGTTTCTTGCTGTTCATAGTATCATGCTTATTTTTTTTATTTCATTGGTAAAACATCAGATTTACTCATGAGATTATTATTTTCATTTTTAAGACGTCTTTCAAGCTTTTTAATATCTTCTTCTGGAGGTAGATCTTCTGGAAAAATATTACTATCTCTTGCCATCCAAAATTCAACGCCCTGTTCCGTATGCGCTGATTCCTCAAAACTTTTGGTAAGCTTGGCTATCATTTCTTTTTTCATAATTCATTACCTTACATAGAAGCTCTTAGAATAACAGAAGAAAAAAAATTGTCCCGAGCTTAAATTCAAAATTTATAAGAGGTCAATTTTTACCATACCTGGCGACCTAATGAAATGAAAACGTAGGCTATATTCAAGCTCTGTATTTTGTTCTACCTCAAATGGCTGAAGCTTCCTTCAATAAGCTTAAGTTTTTCAATTTCTTTTAATAGCTTAGATCGATTGATTGATTGAGGTTAAGTTGTTTAATTCCACTTTTGTTCCCTTAAAGGAAATTTCAGTAGTAGAATTCTTTAAAACAAAAATTTTTCTTAGTTCACCTTCAATTCCAACCCTTTCCAGAAATTTATCAGCATTATTTTTGCTATTCTCTTTTAAGGAAACCGCATAAAGAGGAGGATTAGAAAAAATAGGATCGAAGGGATGAACCTGGCTTTATCGCTTATACTACAGAAAACGAGTGAGTTACAAAATGAAAAAACCGGAAACATCGTCATTTCTGAAAATATCTCCGGCGATATGCCGGTGACCGGACTCGAACCAGCACTTAGTTGCCTAAAGTAGATTTTGAGTCTACCGCGTCTACCGTTCCGCCACACCGGCATAAAAGATTAAAGAGAGAGTATACGGAATTCAAGAGTAAAGCTGCAAGCGAAAAAATTTTAGAATGGGTGCTTTTATAAAAAATTCAAGGAAAACTTTCAGATTTATTTAATAAGGGTCTTTAACCTGAGTTTGGATTTTAGAAATCCGCGGAAGACAAAACTCAGGTTAAGTCATAAGATTTGATTACTAGGCGGCCACTAAACGCTCTTGCGGTTGGATATATTTTGCGGCAAGTTTTTCAGTCATTAGTTTTCTCCACGCCCAACGAATAGGCCCAAACAGAGAAACATAGGGGCGCGATGTATAAATTCCAAATAATGCTCTATTTACAAAACATGTGGTAATGAAAAAGATAAAGGGAATAATAGTTAGTGCTCTCTGCATCCAGACTGGCATACTTCGCTTAGCATGCATTTTGCATAGAAGAGAGATATCTTTTCCAAATAAACGTTTATTATGAATCGAACGTTGAACAAGAAGTCCTTGATTCACTGTTTTTTCCACTTTGGTAATCACTTGAAAATTGTCTCCCACTTCATATTGACCCAGGGTAGGAATTTTATCCTCAATATGATTAAAATTATAAAGGAAAGGCTTAGTTTGCCCGCTCTGATTTAAAGACTCCCATTTTTTTCCGTACTTAACAGAAATCCCAGGTGCACTAAAAGTATAGGCCCCTTTTACAAGATCTGCGTTATCAATAGCTGTATAACGTGCTAACGCACCGCCCAAACTATGGCCCGTTAATAGAGCACTGCCTTTTGTCTGTTTCAACCAGTCACTAATGACTTTTTGGCCGCTTTTATAAGCAATAAAACCGACACCCCTTGGATCAAAATCAGCCGTAACAGTTGCTAAAGAACCTCTTTGAGCAAGTGAAACACGCGTTCCGGAGAAAACTAAGATAGGAGGAGCACTCTCATTATCGTCGACAGGTTTAAATCCATAAGCATTCATTCCCATCCATAAATGGAGTTCTGTGGCCTCATACTCCACCATTCTTCCTTCATAGGGAAATTGAAATCTTTCACCACTTTTGGGATTTAAATAGGCTAATTTTTTGGCGAGTAGTTCAAGTGTAGTAATTTTGTCTAAATCTATGTGAGGATCTTTATCAAAAAATTCTTTCACCGCCAACTTAACTTTTTGTACTTGGTTGAGGAGGTTTTGTACATTTGCTTTGTATTTTGGTTCTAGATACTCGACTAAAATACTAGAAGAAATGATGGCAAGTCGAGATAATCCTTTTGGGATGTGAGGACGTGCGGGTTTAACAAAGGCTTTTTCTGTTGTTAACTCCATAAAAAGTTTTGAAATGATCCTTTGATACTTCTCAAAAATTTGATGCGCTACGACCAACTTAACCTCTTTTTCACAATCGCGCCCCACCTTATGAAAGGCATACTTTTTTACTGTATCCCAGTGAGAAAGATGAATTTCAGGATGATGGTTATGTGCATATTGCAACAAAGCTTCCGAGAGTTTATCTGCTGAAACTTTTGTATTTTGATTTTTTTTGGGTTCATGGCCTAAGTAATTCTCACAAAATTGAGGCCATAAGCTGGAAGCAGAAATTCGCATGTTCACTCTGTTGTAAATGATTAATATATAATATATTATTAATAATAATGATTAATAATCTACAAAATTATTATTAAGAAATAATTAAGAAATGAGTTTGTCTAAAAATCTTCTTTCTAAATCAGGTTGGATATGTAATGTTTCTTTAAAGGCTCTATATTTTTCTATAAGTTCACCTTTGTGCCTTGGATGGGACTGAAGAACAGCCCTAATCAAGAGATTTTTGGGGGTATGCTCTAAATCGATAAATTCTAAAATCTGAGTTTTATAACCTAGGATTTCTAGAATATGCGCCCTGGCTGCGTCAGTAACCAAGGCTGCAAATCGTTCCTTCAGAATTCCATGAGAGAGAAGTGGGGCTAGGCTTTCACATTGGACCTGCTTAAACAATTCATGCTGACAGCAAGGCACAACCAGCAGCACCCGTGTTCCCCAATGGACAGCTTTTTCTATGGCTGCGTCAGTGGCCGTATCACAAGCATGCAGACAGACCACTACATCCACGGGATCAGTAGTCGTGTAAAGATTGATATCCCCTTTTAGAAATTTAAGCTGATGATAATGCAATTTATCTGCAATACCCTGACACGTCTCTATGACCTCTGCTTTAAGATCTAAACCTATGATCTGCAAATCATATTTTTTCTCTTTAAGGTAATGATACAAAGCAAAAGTCAAATAAGCTTTCCCGCAACCAAAATCCACGATACGCAGAGTTTTTCGATTATCTAAGAAAGGTAAAATATCATCTATCATCTCTAGAAATCGATTGATTTGTCGAAATTTATCTCTTTTTTCTGAAAATACTTTGCCAGAGGGCGACATCACACCTAAGCCGACTAAAAATGGAATAGGAGTTCCTTCTTGTAAAATATAATTTTTCACTCGATTGTGAGATTGCACAGAAAGTTTAGGGTTCGTGGATGGCTTTTTTAAAATCGTCGGATCTCCGTTTTTATTCATAAGAATATGGTAATCTTGTTCCGGCGTCGAAAGTAAAATTTGTTTAAAAGATTTTGTGAGTTCTTCAAAAATCGGATTGAACTCATGTGACAACACATTTTTATGCACGACTTGGGTCGCATAATGATAACTTAATTGATAGCTGGGACGACCCTTGATTAATAAGGGGCGTGCAATGATTTTTTGGGGCTGGTCCTTTGCTTTCGGCGAGCTAAAGATAGCACGAGTTAACAGCCCAGTGTCTAAGCAATCGAAAATTATTTTTTTTAATTTATCCTTATCCATAGACTCTGTATTATAAACGATTTAGACTTTGTGTTAAGTCTTTTGTTTGCTTAAATTGACTTTTTTTATAATCTGTCCCCTTTAATATGAGGTTTTTCAATGTCAGATCCCTATTTATCTCAAATCGACAGTCTCATTCAGGCCAAAAATCTTCTCAACCACCCATTTTATCAAGCCTGGACCCGCGGAGAGTTATCTCAAGAATGTTTAATCGAGTATGCTAAAGAATACTATCACCATGTTAAAGCCTTTCCGAGATACATTTCTGCTATTCATTCACGCACAGAAGAGGCTTCTACAAGAAAACATCTCCTTAACAACTTAATTGAAGAAGAAGCTGGCAGTCCCAATCATCCGGATTTATGGAAAAGTTTTGCACAAAGTTTAGGCGCTTCAGAGACAGAAATTGAGGCCCACCAGCCTTCTAAAGTCATGCAGAATCTTATTCAAACGTTCATGCAAACTGCCCATGAAAAAACTCCGCTTGAAGGTGTTGCCTCTTTATATGCCTATGAAAGCCAAATTCCCGCGATCTGTATTTCAAAAATCAAGGGTCTCCAGCAACATTATGGCTTTACCTCTACTGAACAATGGAAATATTTTTCTGTGCATATTGAGGCCGATAAAGAACATGCCGCCATTGAAAGACAAATCCTCAATCAGTTTATAAATAGAGACAATATTGTGTCTGTAAAAAAAACTGTAGAACGCACCTTAGATGCTTTATGGGGCTTTCTCTCAAGTTTATGTGAACGTTATGAAATTTGCCAAACAGCCATGTAAATCTAATTTGTAACTTAGGAAAAAAATGAGAGATTCAATTTTATATTCTGCGACAAGGTCGTTTTTTGTAGCGATGTTTGCTGTGATTGGCTTTTGCTTTGCCCTTTTAATCCTAGCACTAGGGATTAGTCTGCTAAGCTCGACGACTTCTACTGAACCTAGAAGTAATTATGACATCGAGGTTTTGGCTAATGCTAATGGTAAACGAGAAGCTCTTTATTCTCAGCCTGTCATTCTTAGAATCAATATCGAAGGCATCATTGGCCTCGATAAACTAGACCAAAGTAGCATTAGGCAAATGTTGGTTGAATCTAGAGAAGGTTTGCTAAAAGATGATCTAGTCAAAGGGGTTTTACTTTATTTACAAACCCCTGGAGGCACAGTTACAGACGCTGATGGAATTTACCGCGCCATCAAAACTTATAAAGAACAGTATAAAGTTCCCGTTTATGCTTATGTAGATGGACTATGTGCCTCCGGTGGAATGTACATCGCCGCAGCTGCGGACAAAATCCTAGCTAGCGATACGAGTATTGTTGGAAGTATAGGAGTCATTGCGCCTTCAGCCCTGAATGTTTCTCAACTTTTAGAAAAAATAGGTGTACAATCCCTCACCTTATACGCAGGAAAAGGCAAGGATGACTTAAATCCATTACGTCCATGGAAGCCAGGAGAACAGGATAATTATAAAAACCTCATTGACTACTATTACGCTGATTTTGTGAATATCATGACAACTAATCGTCCCATGCTAGATAAAGCAAAATTAGAAAATGAGTATGGGGCAAAAATATTTCCCGCGAGCGAAGCAAAAACTCTCGGTTACATTGATGAAAGCGGTGTAAGCTTGCGTGAAGCTATAGAACAGCTTGTAAAACAAATGGGTATTGAGGATGACAACTATCGTGTCGTTCAAATGAATAAACAAACGTGGGTCACCGAATTATTTCAAACACAACTAGGGTTATTAAGCGGAACTGTCAAACACCAACTCCAACTTTCACCAGAATACGATCCAAAATTGCTTAATCAATTTCAATACATGTTTAGGCCTTAACCTGACAAGACTCATTCGCAAGAAAGCATGAAAGTTAATTTCTTTTCATGCTCTCTTCTGTAAAGGCCTCCCATAAATCTGTCTCAACAAAAGAGTAGCTCATGAAAGACATCTATATTATTGATGCATCTGGTTATATTTATCGCTCGTATTTTGCCATAAGAAATATCACCAATGCAAAAGGAGAATCCACCAATGCTCTTTTTGGTTTTATACGTTCTGTATCAAAATTAATTGCAGATTTCCAACCCAAACATATCGTGGCTGTATTTGATGGACCGAACAGCATCAAAGCGCGTGAATCCATTTATTCTGAATATAAAGCCCACCGTCCTTCTATGCCACCTGACCTCCTTTATCAAATCCAATGGGCCAGGGATTATTGTCATTTGAGGGGTATTCCTATGTTGAATGTTCCTGAGGTAGAGGCTGATGATACGATGGGTTCTGTGGCCGTATGGGCAGCTAAACAACAAGCTAATGCTTATATTTGCACTAGCGATAAAGATATGTGTCAACTCGTCAATGAACATATATTCATCCTAAACACTTTTAAAGAAAATTTAGTTCTTGATGCCCAAGGTGTAGAAAAAGTTTATGGAGTTCCACCTGATAAAATCATTGATTACCTTGCTATCACAGGGGATGCATCGGATAATGTTCCGGGTCTTCCAGGTCTAGGACCCAAAACAGCTGCAGCTCTTCTCCAACAGTTTGGATCACTCGAATACATTCTTACTCACCCCGAAGAAATTCCGGGAAAAAAGAAACAGGAAATCATCATCCAAGAAGCTGATAAAGCACGCATGAGTCAACGGTTAGTCACAGTAATTACAGATGTAGATATTCCTCGCGATCCAGACTTCTACTCTCTTACAGCCCTCAACAAAGAGCCTCTTAAAGCATTTTACGCAAGTAAAAACTTTAATTCTCTGATTAAAGAACTTGAAAACGAGAAAACTGAAAATTCCTCTTCAATAGAAAGTGAAAAAGAAACAAGTCTAGAATCTATTTTGGTGGATGAAGAAAAACAGCTAGAAAACTTAGTTGAGGATCTTTCTTTACAGACAGAAATCTGTTTTGACACAGAGACAACTTCTAATCATCCTTTTAAAGGCGAACTCATCGGTATAAGCTTTTGTTATCAGCCAGCAAAAGCCTGGTACGTACCTGTCAATGGTCACTTAGGCTTAGAAAAAGTAATCAAAGCTTTAAAACCCCTTTTTGAAAATCCTAAAATTGGTTTTTATGGACATAATGTTAAATTCGATTTTCATGTTCTAAATCTTCTTGGCGTTCAACTTGCCAATATTAGTTTTGACACGATCCTTGCCTCGTATCTCCTTAATTCTCATAGTCGGCAACATTCCCTGGAGGCCCTATCTCTTGAAAATTTTGGGAAAGTAAAGACGCTGATGGGTGATCTGCAGGGTAAAGGAAAAAAATCCATCCATATACGAGAAATACCCCTTGAAAAAATGTGCGAGTATTGTTGTGAGAATGTAAATTTAACTTGCAGGTTGAAAGAAATCCTGGAAAAACAGCTAACAGAGAGAAATTTACTTCAACTGCTGAAAAATATCGAACTTCCCCTACTTAAAGTTCTTGCAGACATGGAACGTAAGGGCATTTATTTAGATAAAGACTTTTTACGTGATTTTTCCATAGGCTTAAATAAACAAATTGTCATCTTAGAAAAAGAAATTTATTTGCTTGCAGGGGAAGAATTCAATCTAAATTCTCCTAAACAAATGAGTGAGATTCTTTTCAAAAAACTAGGCATATCCCCTCCTAAAAAAACAGCCACAGGTCATTCTACAAACGCCGAGGTTTTAGAATTTCTCCAGCATCAGTATCCTATAGCCAGTAAAATCATGGAGTATCGCGTTTTAGAAAAACTCAGATCCACCTATGCAGATTCATTGCCTTTGGAAGTCAACGTAAAAACTAATCGCATCCATTGCACCTTTAATCAATCTGTTGCTGCTACAGGACGCCTTTCCTGTCAAGATCCCAACCTACAAAATATTCCAGTACGGACAGATTGGGGTATCCAAATTCGGCAAGCCTTCCGACCCGAACGGTCGGGATGGAGTTATTTAGCGGCTGACTATTCTCAAATAGAACTCCGTTTACTCGCTCACTTGAGCGAAGATCCCACACTGCTTGCCGCTTTCATGAATAATGAAGATATTCATGTAAGAACCGCTGCTGCTATCTTTAATGTCCCTCTTGAGCTAGTCACTAAAGAGATGCGGTACCAAGCTAAAGCAGTCAACTTTGGCGTAATTTACGGACAAGGCCCTTTTGGTCTAGCTCAGAACTTAGGCATTGAAGTCAAAGATGCAAAACTATTTATTGAAATGTACTTTAAGCAATATGGAAAAGTTAAAGAGTATGTCGAAGCATCCAAAGAGGCTGCGCGTAAAACAGGTAAAGCAGTTACTTTAACAGGACGAGAACGCTTAATTCCTGAAATTCAAAGCAAAAATATGCAGATTCGTGCAGCCGCTGAACGTTTAGCCATTAACACTCCTTTACAGGGTACGGCTGCCGATTTAATTAAACTTGCTATGATTCGGATTCATGAAAAACTTCACAAAGAAAGAAAATTAGGTTACATGGTTTTACAAATACACGATGAACTAATTTTTGAAATACCAGATTTTGAAATTATCTCCATTGAACCTATGGTAAGAGAAGTCATGCAAAGTGTATTTAAATTAAAAGTTCCCTTGATTGTAGATATCAGTATTGGCAAAAATTGGAAAGAATGTTAAACTTAAGAAAAGTTGCCGTAACGGGCGGTCTATCGTGTGGAAAATCATCTGTTTGTCGCTCCTTTGAAAAATTAGGTGCCTACGTTGTAAATGCAGATGACATCGTTCATGTTTTACTCACCCCCGAAACGAATCTTGGTCAAAACGTCATTCGACTTATCGGCAAGGATATAATCGTAAACAATCAAATCGATCGTTCTAAAATTTCACAAAAGGTATTTAATCAACCCTCATTACTTAATTCTTTAGAGCACATTTTACATCCGGCCGTTCAAGAAGAAATTAAGAAACAATATGAGATTGCTAATCAGCAAAAAAAAGGAACCTTATTTGTTGCAGAAATTCCTCTGCTTTATGAAGCCGGAATGGAGGATTTTTATGATGCCGTCATTACCGTCACTGCAGATCCCCAACTTACCCTGAGTCGTTTTCAGGAATTTACCGGTAAAGGCAAAGAAGAGTACACAAAGCGCATGCAAAGACAACTACCCTTAGACGATAAGGTGAAAAGAGCAGATTACGTCATTTATAATAATGGCACGCTAAAAGATTTAGAAAATGAAACAAAAAAATTGATGAACATTTTAACCCATAAAATTTAGGAGTCTGATTCTTAAATGGATCCAGAAAATACTCATTCAGAAGCAAATCAGTCTATATTTGAAGAAGGCGAAGAACATACTCAGCAAGAGCGTGGCCCTATCAATACAGCAGCTATTGTTCCTCCTGGCGAGACAATAAAAATCGCCGAAATTCAACGTATGAATATCGACCAATTAAATGCCTTTAGTAAAAAAATTGGACTGAAGCATCTTGGATCATTAACTAAATCTCAGATGGTGTTCGAAATCGTTAAAGCCCTATCAGAAAACCCAGCTGAAATTCTTTACGGCGAAGGTGTTTTAGAAATTCTCCCTGACGGGTTTGGATTTTTACGTTCTCCTAATTACAACTATCTACCCTCCGCTGAAGATATTTATGTCTCCCCCGCCCAAATCAGACGTTTTGATTTGAAAAAAGGGGATACTCTTTCAGGAACTATAAGACCCCCTAAAGATAAAGAAAAATATTTTGCCCTTCTCAAGGTTGATAAAATTAATGGCAAGCCACCAGAAAAGGCCAGGGAGCGTATATTATTTGAAAACTTAACAGCTCTTTATCCTAGTAAACGCATTGTTATGGAGACGACAAAAGATAAACTCTCCACTCGCGTTTTAGATTTGGCAGCTCCTATAGGAAAAGGTCAAAGGGGATTAATTGTTGCACCTCCTCGTACAGGTAAAACAATCATTCTTCAAAATATCGCTAACGCTATCGCAGCCAATAACCCAGAAGTGATTGTTATTGTTCTTATGATTGGAGAAAGACCTGAAGAGGTCACTGATATGCAACGTATCGTTAAAGGCGAAGTTGTTTCATCCACATTTGATGAACCACCTGAAAGACACGTTCAAGTGGCAGAAATGGTGATAGAAAAAGCGCGCCGCTTAGTCGAACATGGAAGTGATGTCGTTATTCTTCTCGACTCGATTACTCGCCTAGCACGTGCATATAATACTATTGAACCTCATTCTGGTAAAATTTTGACAGGGGGTGTGGATGCGAACGCCCTACATAAACCCAAACGTTTCTTTGGTGCTGCAAGAAATATCGAACAAGGTGGATCCTTGACAATCATTGCAACTGCTTTGATTGACACGGGTTCGCGTATGGATGAGGTCATTTTTGAGGAATTCAAAGGAACTGGTAATATGGAGCTAGTCCTTGACCGTCGTCTCGCAGATCGTCGTATCTATCCTGCCATTGATCTAATCAAGAGTGGTACACGTAAAGAAGAGCTTTTATATCATCCTAATGAACTTGAAAAAATTTACTTACTAAGACAAGCAGTTGCTGATTTAGCTCCTAATGACGCTATGAACCTTGTATTAGGTCGTTTGAAAAAAACCAACAGCAATGTTGAATTTTTATTATCCATGAAAGAATAACTCAATCCATAGAACCCTCGATTCCTATCGAGGGTTTATCAGAACAGGTTTCGCAATGCGCAAGATTATATTTTTCGTTCTTTGTTTGGCCTTACTAGGCGCCGGTTGGTGGTTTTGGACAAATAACCCTGACCTTAAAAATACACTAACAAGTTATGTGGAAAATGGTGAATTTCAGACACTAGAAGCTCGCTACACACCGCAACAAATCATGGATTCCCATCAAAGTGAACTCCTTGGTGATAAAAATCATCAATATCTCGAACCCCAGTATAAATACCATCCTTATGTACTCATGGAAGTCAAGTATACTTCAGACAAAAAAACACGCGAGGGTGTGATTCTTTGGAGTTTAGTTGATGGAGAAATGGTGCTTAATACAGAAAACTGGGAACGTACGCATGGCTTTGAAGATGCCATCAATGCTAAAACAACCAAGGAAGAATTTAAGATTCTTAATGCTTTAGCCCGGTCCAATATAGGCGCTCGTTCAAAAGAAGAACTCTTAGGGGAACTTCAACTCGATGCCGATATTGTCAATCCTTGGATTGAAAGCGCCCTGGATAAACAATTGATCACTCGAAAAGGAAATGTTTTTCAACTGCATTTTGAAAATCCCAAAATCTTAGTGACCCCTCAAACTAAATTCAATCGATTGTTAGTTTCTAAACCCTATAGCTATTCACAAAGAGTACCAGAGAAATACTCTGTATCTCAGGTGGAAAAGATAGCTAAAGCAGCCTTTGGAAACGATTTTAGCATACGTCGCATGACTGAAGTTTATCTACCAGTCTACGGTATTTATGTGGAAAATCCTGATGGATCAACCACCATTACTTATTGGAATGCTGTAACGGGACAGATGATTCATCCCAAATACTTCAAAAGTTAACAATCTTTAATCAAGAGATCTATCCCTTGGATAGTCTCTTGATTACTCTAACCTGAAGCTAACTCACTTCCTTTCAAAACGTCTACGCGGTCCCCTGAAAACTCCCTTAGCCTGATGCTGTAAGGCATCATCGAGTTCCAGCATAATTTTTACACCCTTATTCACATGATCAACCGTGTATTCTTTGTAGACTTTTTCTGAGCTTGCTTTAGTCTTTACACCGTCTCTACCCAAGGGTAAATCAGAAATAAGCAAAAGAGCTCCAAGAGGAAGTTTATGATAATAGCTAGCCATAAAAAGAGTCGCACACTCCATTTCAATCGCTTGAGGACGATTATCTTCTAGCATGGCACGAAAATTTTCATTAAATTCCCAAAAACGTTTGTTCGTTGTATGTGTAATCCCAATATGATAAGTAGATGGCTCTTGCTCTAAAACGTTTGTCACAGATTTTTGCACTAAGAAATTTGCCAAAGCAGGAACTTCTTGCGAAAAGTAAAAATCAGAAGTTCCCTCACCACGAATACTTCCCACCGGAACAAAATAATCTCCAACTTGATAATGTTTTCTCAATCCTCCACACATTCCCAAAAGAAGAGCCGCACGTATAGGAAGGAAAGCGCATAAATCAACGACCAAAGCGGCCGCAGGAGAACCAATTTTGAAATCTAATATACTCACCTTTTCTTCCGGAGAGTGAGCAACAGAGAACATGGATCCCTCTATCACAGGCAATTGTCGATCTTTAGCAAATTGTTGCACGTAGCGAGGAAAGTTTGTGAGCAGTAAGTAAGGTTGAAAATCCTTTACTTCCGAACCTGAGTATCGTTCAAGTGTATCTATAGCAATTTTTTCTTCAAGAGGATTTACAGTATAGTCAAAATTTTCAGACATGTTAGGCCTATTTATTTTTGTTCCAGTCAAATTCTACGGGTTGCGGATCCCCCGTTAGCGGTCCAAAGGTCGGTTTTATTTCTTTAGTCAATGTAAATTGTTGTTGGCAGCGATTACAAATAAGCTCTTTTATATATTTCCCAAAACGATTTTCAAAATCGCTTCGACTTTCAATAATATAGCCACACTTAGGACAACGATGATATTGTAAATGAAGATCCCATGTATGGGAACCTTTTTGTGTCATTGGTATTACTTCTTTTGGCTAAATTTTTCAAAGAATGCATCGATGAGCGTTTTTAAAAAACCCTTTTTTACTTTTCTTTTAGGAATGTGTAAAGAATTTCCCCATCCATTTAAATCATGCATCTCGCAACCTTTAATTCCTTTTCCGGGTCTCACTTGATTTTTAATCAGTGGAGTATCTTCTTCGTAATCGCGATATGCCTTGGGCCACATTGATTGTTTTATCCTACATTTGTAGATTTTGCTACTAGATCATCTGTACTAAATTTCTTACTACTATAAATAGCAAATGCAGCTCCTAGTAGACAAGAACTTCCGCCCACCATCAATGGAACGTAAGAATTTGCGATAAAACATAAATACCCCCCCAAAAAGGGCCCTATACATCCCCTCAATCCCACTAATACGACATTAACACCAGTAAAAGCAGCGCTATTTTCTTGTTTAGCAAATTTAGGACCTGAAAGATTCCAGCACATTTCGCTACCTGCTTGCATGATTCCATAAGTAAGATAGGCGGCGTATACCCAAACCCAATGAACACTGGCTGTCATCAGAAGCATCGGAAATAGTGCAGCAAAAAGACACATCAAGGAGGTTAGAAGGTATATATTTGTCTTATTGAAGTAACTAGCCCATGTCCTTGTTGTCAAAGCAAAGCCGATCCCTTTACATACGGAGATGGCGATCACTAATTCCGTATAAGATAATTGCAATACCTCAACCGTAAATACCGGAAGAGCAGGTTGCATGATCATTAACCCCAATCCCCCAAACATAAAAATCAGCTGGAAATAAGCAAAATCAGGCCGTGCTTGCATGAGTTGTATAAAATTTTTCCAAGGTTTCACCAAAGTATCTTTCAGACTAAACATGTCCGTTTCTAAGGGTGTGTCATCATTTGGAAGAGGAATCGCTATTAATAAAAAATTACTCAATAAACTTAGCATTGCCGTCGTCATGAATACCCAGCGCCAAATCTCCATGTTTACATCCATCCAATATGAAATTAATAGAGGGAAAAAGAGGCTCGTTAAATAATTAATGGAGGAACCAGTAGAGAAGAGTTGCGAACGCATTTCAGCAGGAATACGAATTTTTAAAATTTCCATCCATGCAGGAATGACCGCACGGCTTGCCATCGTATAGACAGCAAAGGCCATAATAAAAAACCAGTGATTATTGACAAAAGGAAAAAAAATACAGGGAAGTAACCCTAAAGTGCTTGCTAGGATGATACTCAATTTCAACCAATCACGCCTCCTATCGATCAATGAATTCCAATAAAAGGATGGAATCGCTGCCAAGGGCTTTGAACTTATCAACAAAGTAATTTCAAGCGGGGTCGCATGTAAGTCTTTGTAAAAAATAAAAACAAGCAAACTGTTATACATGGCCCATAGCGGCGCATTGAGAATATTACTCCCAATAAAAGCAAACTTTGTTTTTTGACAAGATTCCATGTCTGTTTGTTACATATTTTTATTTAAAGGATCAATGAAACTTTACAATAATTAACAGATTATTTTATGATATTTATTAATATATTGCTATTTATACCGAAGTGATCCCAAAAATTGAATTTATCTTTTCGCTAAAGCTCCAAGAATGTACCTTGATAAATAATCGCCACTAAATAAGTGTGTTGATCCCTTAGTCGTGCATTCATCAGAACATTCCTCATTGCAAAAAAGCAAATTTTGAGATCACTTCGATATAAGTTTCTACTGCGAGTTGTACCACCTCATGAGGTTTTCTATTTGAGCATTCTCAAATATTTGTTTAATCTTTTGGGTACGCGATCTATCAATTGATTGTCAAGAACGTTGCAGTTTTCTAATCGAAAACTCGTCTTTTAATGACAAACTTTGTATCATAACTTTTTTATTTTTTTAATATAATGATTCCTCCAGACACCAAAAATATCATGCAGACTGAAATCCAAAAAAGACGCACATTCGCTATCATCAGCCACCCAGACGCGGGTAAAACAACATTAACCGAAAAACTCCTTCTCTACTCCGGTATGATTCATACTGCAGGGATGGTAAGAGGGCGCAAAGGCCGCAAAGCCGCTGCCTCTGACTGGATGGCCATGGAACAAGAACGCGGAATCTCGATTACATCATCTGCGATGCAATTCCCCTACAAAGATACTTTAATTAATATTTTGGATACTCCTGGTCACGAAGATTTTTCTGAGGACACTTACAGAACGTTAACGGCAGCTGACTGCGCCATTATGGTGATCGACGCGGCCAAAGGGGTGGAAAGACAGACCAGAAAATTATTTGAAGTTTGCCGTCTGCGCAAAATCCCTGTGCTTACATTTATGAATAAAATGGATATGCCAGGCCGCGACCCCTTAGACCTGATGAACGAGGTGGAAAATATCCTGGGGATCCATTCCTCAGCACTCAATTGGCCCATCGGATCAGGCTCTAACTTTAAAGGTGTTTATGATCGTCTAGAAAAAAAAGTGCTCATTTTTTCAAAAACATCCGTGGGTGGTTCTCAGAAAGCTGAAATTACACGCTACTCTCTCGACGATCCATCGATAAAAAATCTACTAGGAGATGAGCTTTACTCCAACCTAGTACAAGAGCTTGAGCTGCTTGAAATGGCTGGAAATCCATTCAACCTGCAAGACTTCTTGGCAGGAAATGTAACGCCCGTCTTCTTTGCCTCTGCCTTAACGAACTTTGGGGTAGAGCCCTTCTTCGATGCCTTTATTCATCTTGCTCCTCCTCCTCAACCACGCATCGTGGATTTAAATAACGGAACTGAGCAATCCCTCGATCCTGCAACTAACCCTTTCAGCGCTTATGTTTTTAAAATTCAAGCGAATATGGATAAAAAACACCGCGACAGTATGGCATTTATGCGCATCTGTTCAGGAAAATTTGAGCGCGATATGTCTGTCAAACACCATCGTACCAATAGAGAAGTGCGCCTCTCAAGACCTCATGGAATGTTAGCAGGCGAACGCACCATCTTAGATACCGGCTACGCCGGAGACATCATTGGCGTCATTAACCCCGGTGTATTCTCTGTGGGCGACACGATCTCTGCCAAAGGGGGTTTCAATTTCAAACCCATGCCTCAATTCCAACCAGAAATATTTGCTCACGTATCACCAAGAGATATAGGAAAACGTAAATCCTTTGATAAAGGTGTCTACCAGTTGACAGAAGAAGGAGCCATTCAACTCCTAAAGCCTTACGAATATGGGGCCGAGCTCATCTTTGCCGCCGTGGGCCAACTCCAATTTGAAGTCATGCAATATCGCTTAAAAGATGAATATGGTGTCGATACAATCGTCTCCCCTCTTCCCTATAAATGCAGCGCTTGGCTTATTGGCGATCTCAAAGCTTTCCAAAAACCTAGCAATAGTTTGATTGTTCAAGATCGTTATGAACGGCCTATCGCACTCTTCACGGAACAGTGGGAAAAACAATATGCCGCTAAGCAAAATCCTAACCACCAACTTCTCGACATCCTCTAACACGCATCTTGCATAAAACGTTCTAGAAAGACTTGGGGTAATCTTCAGATATGAATGAGTTATAATCGGTGCTTGGAGGTTCAAGCGTACAAAGAGATGTAGGTTTACAAAGGGGCTTTACTCCTTTAGCGGGATCTAGAGCTAGAAGTCCATTAGCAGTGTTAGAGACTTGATTGCAAAGCAAGTAATTATTGCAGCTATTTTGTTTTTCCATTTGCTCGGTAAGTGCAAGAATTTGATCACGAAGCGTGAGAAGTTCAATATTATCTGCACCTGCAAGTAATGAGAGATTTTTTAGACGGTCTAACTCGCTTTCAAGGTTAAGAATTTCCGGATGTAAGTCTTTTAATTTATTAATTTCCATAACCATAGAGCTTCTAAAAGATTGCATGGAGTCAAGAAGAGGTGTTCGATTACAGATAATCGTTTGAAAGGAAGGGGCGTCCTGAACAAGAAGGGCCAGATGTTCTTCTTCCATATTAGCTAAAATCTCGCGTAAAATACTAACTAACGACGACATAGCATTTTTTAATTCATCACTCATCTTTACCTCTTTGACAGATTTCTTTATAATAGCATTTTTTTTCTTTGAAAGAACGGAATTCTGCAGATGACACTTCACACATTTAATTTTAAAAGACTTAAAAATTGGTTTTTAGATGAAAAAAGAGATTTGCCCTGGCGTAATAATCTAAGTCCTTATTCTATATGGATATCTGAAGTCATGTTACAGCAAACGCAGGTTGCAGTGGTCATTCCCTATTATGAGCGATGGATGGCACGCTTTCCTACCATCGAGTCCCTAGCTAATGCTAGCTTAGATGAAGTCATAAAATCTTGGGAAGGCTTAGGATATTATTCGAGAGCGCGTAGTTTGCATGAAGGCGCGAAATATGTGATGGAGCATCATCAAGGCATTCTTCCCGCAAGCGCGGAAGAATTGAAATCCATTAAAGGCTTAGGGCCTTACACCATTGGAGCTATCTTAAGTTTTGCCTTTAAACAAAAAGTTGCCGCTGTAGATGGTAATGTCATTCGTGTCTTAACACGTTATTTTGAAATTGAAGACGATACAGCAAAAAATAAAACCATTAATTATATAAGAAGCGTCGCGCAAGAAATCTTACCCGACGAAGAATCCTGGATTCAAAATGAAGCCCTCATTGAATTAGGAGCCACAGTCTGCAAAAAAAAACCTAAATGCAAAGAATGCCCTCTGAGGAGCGGCTGCAAAGGATACATAAAAGGGAGTGCAGAAAGACTACCTTATAAATCTACTAAAACAGAAACCCTTTATTTGTACCGCAGTGTACCCATCATAGAAAGTGCAGGAAAGTTTTTAATTAGACGCGGAAAACAAGGACAAATTATGCATGATTTGCACGAATTTCCTTATTTTGAAACTTCTTCAAAGGGCTGGACAGTGCAAAAATTGCAACAAGAAATTTCAAAAACTTGGAATTTAAATATTAGCCTGATCCAAGAAATGTCTCCTGTTAATCACTCCTTTACTAAGTATCAAGTACGCCTAAACCCAGTTTTTTTTAAAACTGAGAATGTCATCAATGTGGAAGACCACGTATGGCTTTGCTCTGAAGAAATTAGCCGCCTAGCTTTCTCCTCAGGACATCGACGTGTGCTAGCAAATCTGCAAGAGTTTTTAAATGCTTGAAGATCTTGCAAGATAAAAAGACCTAAATTTAAGGCATTTATTTTGCAAGCGTTCTTTGAATCAAAGGAGTTTTTATGATTTTCGTTGATTGGCTTCGTAGAGCTTAAGATATTTATAAAAAGCTGTGTGAGCATTATAAGCCGAAATAACAAATCCCTCATACCCTCCCATAAATCCTTTTTTTAAAATATAGCTCTTAAAAAAGGCAAACCAACCATGTGCAAGGGCTTTTAAAGGAGAAGAGGATTTTTTTCCAAGATTCTGTTCTGCAAATAAATGAGAGTAGGATTGCATTTTGCTCAAAAAATCGCCAATTGTATCGTAAGAATAATGAATCAAAGGACTCTTTAAAGGAACATGGCACATTTTATCTATGATGATAGACTCATGCACTTGAGCATCTGTAAAACATGTTTTTGTACGGTTATAAAGCCGATATTGGCGATCTGGATACCAACCACACCAGCGAATGAACTTCCCATTAAAATAATTATTCCTAGGAAATGAATAGACACAGTCCTCTTTCAGCTTAAGATGAGAAATTTCTTCTGTCATTTCGGAAGTTACAATCTCGTCACTATCAATAGAAAGAATCCAATCATGTTTAGCCCCATTTGAAGCGAGGTTGTGAGTAGGTCCAAATCCTTTAAAAGTGCCTAAAATGATCCTTACGTTTGGATACTGACAAGCAATTTCAAGCGTTTGATCTTTAGATCCATTATCATAAATAAGAACCTCATCAAATGCTTTTAAACTCTCTAAAACATCCGGTAAATACTTACTACTATTTTTAGTTAAAATAGTCACAGAGATAGGGATCATCGCTCACTACTCTCTTTCAAAGCCTTAAGCACTCTTTCTGTATGGCCTTCCACATTGACGGGACGTTCGATCCAACGAATAATTCCTCTTGAATCGATAATAAAGGTTGTTCTTTCTATATAAGGGGAATTTTTTCCATTTTCTTGGCGCTCTTTAACCACATCAAATTTACGACAAATGTCTAGAGACTCATCCGTTAAAAGTGTAAAATTTAGCCCGTGACTTTCAATAAATGCCTCATGCGATTGAGCGTTATCTGGACTAACTCCAATCACTATCGCATCAAATGCATCAAAATGATCCATATGATCTCTAAATGAACAAGCTTCTTTTGTACAACCTGGGGTATTATCTTTGGGGTAGAAATACATCACTATGGGTCCACCCATCACATCCTCTGATGAAAAATAATGCCCTGTATGATCCTTACCCTTAAAGGTAGGCAGTTGGTCACCTATGTTAAGTTTATAAGACATCTATCTCCTTTAAATCTTATTGTGGACCCTTTGATAGTCCCGTATAGACAATTGAAAATTTTGCTTTTGATATCACTTAGTGTGATATAAGCATAAAACTTCCACTCATCAATCGTCAAAACATTTCATTGGGCGCCCATAAAAACTTTAGATACAACCATTTCACTTGTTGACAGACATGTTCTTCGTCCTATATTTTTAAACCCAAACATTGACTGAATAAGTTATAAGGAAAATTTATGATTTCTTTTTCTGAAACCCTCTCAGACTCACAACTTTTTGACCTCACGACCCGTCCTCGTAGGAATCGAAAAAATGCGGCTATACGCTCTTTAGTCAGAGAAACTTACTTACATCCTCATCAACTCGTCACTCCATTATTTATAATCGAAGGAAAAAATCGCCGCGAACATATTCAAAGCATGCCAGGCATTGATAGATTATCTATTGATCTTTTGATTAAGGAAGTCCTAGAGCTCTACTCGTTGGGAATAAGAGCCATCGATCTTTTTCCAGTCATTCCTAAAGAAAAAAAAGATCCTTTGGGCTTAGAAGCTATAAAGCCCGATAATCTTCTCATACAAGCGGTCAAAACACTCAAACAGGAAATCCCTGAAATGTGTGTCATGGTGGATGTCGCCTTAGATCCTTTTACAAGTCATGGACATGATGGATTAGTCAATGAAAAGGGACAGATTCTCAACGATCCCACCCTGAAAGTCTTAGCAGAAATGTCTGTGCTTGCTGCTCAAGCTGGAGCTGATGTAATTGCCCCTAGCGACATGATGGATGGTCGGGTAGGATATATCAGAAAATCTCTTGATCGCGAAGGTTTTACAGACGTAAGCATTCTATCTTATGCTGCTAAATACGCCTCCTCTTTTTACGGACCTTTCCGCGAAGCCTTGAATTCAACGCCACAATTTGGTGACAAGAAAACCTATCAAATGGATCCCGCTAACCAAAGAGAAGCGCTATATGAAGCCGTATTAGATGAAAGGGAGGGTGCGGATATGCTCCTTGTTAAGCCTGCTTTAGTCTATTTAGATATCATTTCCAAAATTCGCCAAGCCACCTCTTTGCCCATCGCAGCTTATCATGTAAGTGGCGAATATTCCATGGTGATGGCAGCAGCAGAAAAAGGTTGGCTCGATGCTAACAAGGTGTTTATGGAAAGTCTTTTATCCATCAAACGTGCAGGAGCTGACTTCATTCTCACTTATACCGCTAAAAGAATCGCTCCCTTGCTGTAGCCCTTTCTTGGCTGCCTCAACGCATCCTTAGATGGAAAGTTAAGAATTAACCTCTGAAGACAATCGACACATTCCCTATTGATTAAATAAATTATTAGATATATGAAGAGGTAGCAGGCAAGTTTTTTTACCGAAAGGAATCTCATGGCGACACAAATTTTAGATACACTCAAAGATGTAGAACCGCTTAAAGAGGAAGAGCTTCATAAAATGGACGCCTACTGGCGCGCCTCTAACTATCTTTCCGTAGGTCAAATCTACCTCCTTAACAATCCTTTGTTAAAAAAAACCTTAACCATCGAGGATGTTAAACCACGTCTCCTCGGTCACTGGGGAACGACCCCTGGATTAAATTTTATTTATGTTCACTTGAATCGGGTGATTAAAGCCTACGATCTAGATATGATTTACCTAGCTGGTCCTGGCCATGGTGGACCGGGCTTAGTGGCAAACGTTTATTTAGAAGGAACTTACAGTGAGTACTATCCCAATATCTCACAAGACGAAGAAGGGATGAAAAAATTATTCAAACAGTTTTCCTTCCCTGGTGGAATTCCTAGTCATGTCGCCCCTGAAACCCCAGGATCTATCCATGAAGGAGGAGAGCTTGGTTACGTCGTTTCACACGCGTATGGAGCTGTGTTTGACAACCCAGATCTTATTGCAGCCTGCGTAGTCGGTGATGGCGAGGCCGAAACAGGACCCTTGGCAGCTTCCTGGCATTCCAATAAATTCCTGAATCCGGTCACAGATGGTGCTGTGCTTCCTATTTTACATTTAAATGGTTATAAAATTGCTAATCCTACGATTTTTGCGCGCATCAGTCATGAAGAACTCAGAGATCTTTTTGTAGGATATGGTTACAAACCCTATTTTGTGGAAGGTTCAGAACCTGCTGAAATGCATCAAAAGATGGCTCAGACGCTTGATGTTGTGATTAAAGAAATCCGAGAAATCCAATACAATGCACGAGTGAATGGCAACACCACAAGACCGTTTTGGCCTATTATCATTCTTAAAACGCCCAAAGGTTGGACAGGACCCAAAGAAGTCGATGGAAAAAAGACAGAGGATTATTGGCGTTCACATCAGGTGCCCCTTTCCGATATGGCCGCCAAACCTGGCCACGTCAAACAATTAGAAGCATGGATGAAAAGTTACCGTCCTGAAGAGCTCTTCGATGCAGAAGGAAAACTTATTGCAGAACTCGCCGCTCTTGCTCCTAAAGGCAAGCGTCGTATGGGAGACAATCCTCACGCCAATGGCGGCATGCTACGTAAAGAATTAAAAATGCCTGATTTTAGAGATTACCAAGTCAAAATTTCCACACCCGGTCAAGTAGAAGTCGAATCAACCCGAATTATGGGCCAATTTCTGCGGGATGTGATGAAAAACAACATGACCAATTTCCGTGTCATGGGACCTGACGAAACAGCCTCCAATCGTCTGAATGCTCTCTACGAAGTCTCCAAAAAAGTATGGCATGCCGAATATTTGCCTGAAGATAAAGATGGAAGTGAACTCTCTCTGAATGGTCGCGTGATGGAAATTTTAAGCGAACATACCTGTATGGGGTGGCTTGAAGGTTATGTCTTGACAGGACGTCATGGATTCTTCTCCACCTACGAAGCTTTCGCGCACATCATCGATTCTATGTTTAATCAGCATGCGAAATGGCTGCATACAACCACTAGCTCTATTCATTGGAGAATGCCCATCTCCTCTCTAAACATTCTTTTAAGCTCTCACGTTTGGCGTCAAGATCACAATGGATTTTCTCATCAGGATCCTGGCTTCATCGATCACGTCGTCAATAAGAAAGCAGAAGTTGTCCGTGTTTATCTCCCGCCTGATGCAAATACTCTCTTATGCGTGACAGACCATTGCCTGCGCAGCAGAAACTATGTAAATGTGATCGTTGCGGGTAAACAACCTGCCCTTCAATATTTAGACATGGACGCTGCCATTAAACACTGTGCGGCTGGCGTGAGCATCTGGGAATGGGCAAGTAATGACCGTGGAAGTGACCCCGATGTCATCATGGCGTGCGCAGGTGACGTTCCGACGCTTGAAACCCTAGCTGCCGTTTCTATCTTGCGGGAACAAATTCCAGATCTCAAAATTCGGGTGATCAACATCGTCAATCTCATGAAGTTACAGACCCCCGCTGAGCATCCTCACGGATTAAACGATAAAGATTTTGATGAATTATTCACCACAGATAAACCCGTCATCTTTGCCTACCATGGCTATCCTTGGCTGATTCATCGCCTGACCTATAGAAGAACCAACCATGAGAACATCCATGTCCGCGGATATAAAGAAGAAGGCACCACTACAACTCCGTTCGACATGTGCGTCAGAAACCAAATCGATCGTTTCAATCTTGTCGGCGATGTCATTGACCGCGTCCCCAAACTGGGCTATCTAGCTGCTTACACCAAGCAAGATATCCACAATCGCCTGATCGAACACGAAGAGTACATCACCAAGTATGGCGAAGACATGCCTTTAGTGCGTGACTGGAAATGGCCAGGTTCGACGCTGACTAAAGGATAAAACACATTTTGCCCTTTTCTATTCCTTCAGGTTCTTTCGTGCTAAAGCACGAAAGAACCTAAAGCTTAGATGAAGGATTCTACCCCATATTTCTGAACATTCCTCTCTTTAAATGACGTTTTTCAAAACACCTCTTTCAAACTTTTTCTTTGACAAGAAAATTTATAGAAAAAAAATAAACATTCAAATTCAATATGTGCATCCAAAACAAATAATGAACAAAAGGTAATATTTCCCCATTACCCACTGACCAAAAGCGAACAAGGTTTTTAAATGTATTTAACTCAACAGTTTGGCAGAGAACTAAAAGATGTTTTAGATAAAAAATTTGCTATTATTAAAATAGCAAGATGGACGGATCACTTTTATGCAACCCACATTAGAGAGATATCTGAGGAGCTAAATAAAGTAATCATGGCACTATCCTGTATGCAGCATGGACCTGAATTTGAATACACAGAGTCAGAACTAAGATTATTAGCTGATATGTTAATTGAAAACGAAAAAGATCCAATAAAAAAACTCGCAGAAATGAAATAAAAATGATGCAGGTTTTCCTTTTAGACCAAATTTTGTTTCAATGATTCCCTGTTCTTTTATTACTGTTCCAGTATGCACTATCCTGCTCAAGGATTCCAGCGTTCATCTTGGATGAGGTAGTAAAGATCACGCCCGGTATAAGCGATCTGGCCCACATCACGGAGCCAAGCAGCAAGGCCATAATGCCAATAGTCACGATCGTAACAGGTGTAAAAAATGTCTAGGGGCATCGTGAAAGCAATCCCCTTGTCGTGGTAGCGCGAACCGTTAATGAAGTCACGTCCATTAGTCAGGGTGTACCAAATGGTAATGGTGAGACCGCTTTCAAATTTCCGTGAAAGTTCGAAACGAGAGCCCCAGTCATTAGCGAGGAACTTGCCCGTCATAACCTTGAAACGTACTTTTCCCCAATCCCAGTTATAATAAAAATTAAGAAAAAATTGAGAACCTACGAATTTTCGGTGAGTGATCACATAGGAGCCATCCGGAAGGAATTTAAGCTTACGAATTTTATCTGTAAACCAGACACTATTAAGCGCGCGTTTGCCAAGCACAGCACCCTCAAGACCCACAGCAAAAGGCTTATTAATCGGACAATAGAGAAGTTCTGTCGCGAAACCTCCATATTGCTCTTCAAATAAACCTGCGGCTATGCGACCATACCAGCCTTTGCCTATGTTCCAATTCTTTTGTAGATAGGCTTCATCTACAGTAATGCCGTCTTGCTGATAGTAACGAATAATGTCTGTGCGTACATTAATTAAACGCGAAGGATTGAGACGATCAACGGGCGAGATGTGATGCAGGTTAGAAAGAATATTATAACCAAAGAGTACCGAATAGTAAACGTTGCCTGGAATAAAGCCATTAAAGCCCGCATTAAGACCTAAAGAGTATTTGAATTTTCCTCTTGAACTTCCGAAGAAGGAGTGAGTCTTGGGGAGAACTTCTATGTTAAAACAGTCACGGTTATTGTGATAAAGTCGTAAATCCGTCCAGCGATTGGGGTAAGAAACTTCCGTGAGAGGAGTGAGTAAATTGAGCTCGTGTGAACCCATTTCACTACAGCCAAATTGACGCACAAAAGTCATATTAAAATGGTACTCTTGAACAGGAAATCCAAAGTCTGATTCAATGATCACATTCACTTTATCGATATTTTTAGGAATTAAACCAGATAGAAGATAGTTTAATTGTTCACGCACATCCAACTCTGCACGAAAGACATCATTGACCATTCGAATCCATAACGTCTTTTTTCCCGTCTCACAATCGGATTTGTCAGAGAGCCAAATTTCTGTGATCTCAAAGCCTTTTTCTCTAAAGGCGAAAACAAGTTCTTGAGAAAGAATAAAAGCAGGCCTTAGATGGCCAATCGGTTGAATGTTAATAGGTGCAGTATAAGGCTGGGGGTTATCAATCTTAGGAAGAAGTCCTTTCGTCGTGCCGAAGTTATAAAAAGTCGAAAAAGAATAAGCGAGGGTATGCCCTTTAATATAGCCGACTGAAAAATCAAAATGATCCCAAAGACGGTACTTTAAGCCAAAATTAATGGGAGATTTTTTTACACGACCTCGTGGATGCTTCTCAATTTCGGGATCTTTATAGGGGGTTGCATCATACTCAGCTGCCAAAGCAATGTCTTTTAAATAGCAGTTGTTGCTTTGTCTAAAAGGCATCCAAAGCACACCCCCAAACCAGCCCTTCAGACGGTTCTTCCCATACCCTAAACTCACCTCTAAATTAAGTTTTAAAAACACCTGCGTTAAAACGATATAGCGAGCCATAAAGTTCTTGGTGCCCATAAAGTCTTGTAAGCCTACGGCAAGACCCGGTAATTTATAGTCACTTTCCTCAGGCAGTAGGAGGGCTAGTTTAACGTTGGCTCCCTTATCTGATAAATCACCAAAACCGAGGGGTGTCAGAATAGGATCGTCAATCCCCTTAAAAATACGATAGCTGCCAGATACTTCAAGACGTTTAAAAAGCTGAGCTCTTAAGCTGTAGTTTTTGTAGGGATGCACATGCGAATAACCAAAACCAATTTCTCCAGGTTCTCCCATCCGTGCAGAAGGCATGTTGAAATATCCCCCTTGCTGATAGAAATCGTAAGTCACAGGCATTCTTTCAGCAAGTTGGCTATTAATATATTCTACGACTTGAAGATCGTTAAAAAGTCGATCTGTTTCATCTACTTCTTCTTCTGCAGACAAAAACGCGCTCACTCTTATAAAGAGCCAAAGCACAGAAAAGAAAATCCATCTGTATTGTGCAATTTGTTTCATCATGAGCAAGCAGTTATTATGAAGAAGAAAACGGGAGAGAATAAACGTTAAGAAAGGAAATTGCAAGGGAGAAAAAAATCTGCCCAGCAAATCCTATCAATGAATTTTTTAGCTCAATGTATTTAACGAATTCTAGGATAAAACATCTGCAGCGTAACGTTTTAATCCTTTATCGATGATTTCACCCATTTCAATCTTGGAAGGATCGACAAAGGAGGGAAGCGCAAAGTCTTCACCCACGACCTCTAACAATCCTAGAGACTCGGCAAGTTCATAATCCTCAGCCATTACAGCTTTGACAAGTTGCATGGTAGGCACATTTAATGGTTGTACCTGATTGTATAAAGTCGCATCAATAAACGCTCGATGCTCGCCATGTTGATTGGTTGTAAAGAAGTACTCTCGATCAGAGTTGTTTAAGTGACCGGAAAGATAGGTTTTACTAAATGAATATTTATTCAGTCCTAAGCGGAAAAAGTGTAAAAACTCACGGGAGTAATTTTCGGGTATGACACAAAAAACATAGTCTTTAAATCCCAAAAAATCCTCTTCTTCGATTTTATGACCAGTCAAGGGATCTCCAGAAATAAAACGCTGAGGCCCCTTCTCAATACGTCCCGCCAAAAGGGGAGAAATCGGAAATCCATCGCGCGCTTTAAAGTAACCTGTGCGTTCGGGAATAATACCGGGTCCTGCAATACTAATGATACGATTGACATAATGCTTGCCATGTTTTAATAGATATCCCAAGGCAATGACAGCATGGACATTTAAAGTCCAAATCACATCATCCGGTTTTTTAATAGGATCCAAAATCTGAATATGTAAAGAAGAGTTTCCAATGGGATGAGGCCCTTCGGCAGTATGCTTTTGAACATGAACTGCTTCCGTAAAAGCTTTGCAGGAAGAACCCGCTCGATAGATGAGATGAACAGTTCCTTCCGTCAATTTTTTTAAAGCATCTAGCCCTAATTGAAACTCTTTCTCATGATGTTCTACTTGTAATTCCGCAGGAGGAGTATAGGGGGCTGATTCTATGGCTTTAACAAAAATTGAACGAGGAGTTTTTTTAGGGTCTGCTAAACGATTGAAAGGTCTTGAGTAGATACGTGAAAATATCCCCCCCTTTAACATATGCTCTATTAATGACTCTCTTGAAGCATTTTCTAGAGAAAAAATCGGATATTCTAGTTGCTGTTCTTCTTTATCTATGGCCAGGATAATGTCTAATAAGCTTCGCTTGTATCCACGACGGATTTCCTCCACCACGCCACCTCCTGGAGATACAAACACCCTGCCTGGCGTAGCTTTATCTTCCACTAAAGGTTGCCCCATTTTTACGGTTTCCCCGGGTTTAACCAAGAGTTTAAATTTGAGGTCAGAGAAAGATTTTAAATCTAGAGAAAGTCGTTCAGGGCGAGAGAGAGGTTCCGCTTCACCTCCCGGTATCAAACTTCTGATTGAACCTTGCGGCTTCCCAGTAAGTGGAATATCTAGGCCTTTCGTGATTTTTATGTGTACCATGGATCGCCTCAAGTCAGTGTTTAACTTAAGCGAAAAGTTACTGAAAAAAATAGTTTTTGTAAAGGAACGGACGATCTTCTTTGATAGGCTTCATGCAAAAATCGCATGAAAGAAAGAGTCTCATATTTATTAAACAGTTTTTTTGCAGATCTCTATCAGCTAAAAATTAAGGAATTAAATTTCGATTAAAACAGTGGCCTTCTACCTAGCTTCGGGATTAAACAAATATCTAATGATGACTGCCAGAATTGTACCAATAAAAATACCCGGAGCAGAAATAAATAATGCAATGGTGACTACGCCCAAGACAATTCCACGTACGATGCCCTGTTCTTCAATAAATTCATTAAAATTTCTAAATAGAGCTTGAATTTCTACCGCATAGTATAAACCAAAAATGACACCTATCAATAATTCTCCTGAAAAACGTTCAAAAAACAGTAAAACTACCCCTAAAATAAGGATCACGTAGGCCAGGACATCTTTCGTATTCGTTTTTGCGTAATTCAAAAAACCATCAGGTAACTTATGCGTGTCTTTGGTTTCTATTTTTTCTTCGAGCTTTTCAGTTTTGCGCGATTCTTTGCTATCTGGATTTTCAGGATTGACACTCATGACATTCCCCCCTCTTTAATCTCTCTCTATATAGTATTATAGAATTATTTCAAGGGTATTTTCAATAAAATACTTTACAAGTAAAAACCCATTTATTTGGCATGTGATTACTAATTAAATACTTAAACTCCCCGGATCACTCATCTGAATATAGGTGGCTGAAAGTAAAACCCGTGATTGCGCCCCTAACCCTAGATCAATCTATGTTGATGAATGGTAGCTTTCTTTAAGCTTTCTCAAGAGGGGATTGTTCCTACTTACCAATAGGATTTAGATCACAGACCTCGAGAGTATATATTTAATTTTCCAAGGGTTTGGGTGTTTAAGCAAAGAATAAAGTTTAATGGCAATGGCGACAATTAGATCTTAGACTCAAAGACTTAAATAGCACCATAACGATCTTCTATTGTCAAAATGAAAAAAGATAATAAAAAATAGTCTATTCCACCCACAACAGATTGAAATTAAACATAAAGCTCAAAAAGAAAGTCCTTCAACTATTTACAATACAGTGGTATAATTTTTACAAAAATGCTTTCTAAAAACAATTCTGTGCAACGCAAAAGTTCTCAAGAATTAACGATCATTAATAGCTTAGTATTAAAAATATAAGCCACAGATGATCATTTATTTTTAGACTATGGATAAGCAAAAAACTAAGGGTTGGATCCTCACACTGCGATTATCTCATTACAAGTAGACTATGGAAAAAAAGTGGCTAAAAAGTATTAATGTAGGGCTCTGCCTTTTGATCAGCCTTTTGCTCTTGAGTGCAATAGGATATGTGATCGCTCGCCCCAAAGATACACCTATCCATACAGTGGCTGCTACAAAAAGATCTCTACCCAAAAATCCTTTTACACAGAGCAAAGCCGCTTATGACTCGATAAAAGGGTCTATCTTAAAATTGAAGTATTCTCCCATGACCCTTCAGCTGCCCGACTTGCGCAAATTTCTTGTATACTACGGGAAGAATAACAGACCTGACGCACGTGAAGCTAGACCGTTAATGCATTTTGCTTTTGTGGGCAATAAAACTTTAGCTTCAGTGGCTCCAGGTGAAAAAATGTTCGTTATGTTCGATCGACAATCGAACCCTCATCAGTATATCTTTAGTCCTGGCAATGCGGAGACTCCCTTATGGATCCAAGCCACCTCTAATGAACAAGAAGCGTATGTGAAAGTGGGCATGAAAAATGAAGATGGAACAATCATTCAAGATCCTTGGTCACACGCTCAATTCACCCTACCGCAAAAAGAATTTGCACGTACCACAGGCACTGCTTGGGAAATAGGAAAATGGCGTGTAGACGGAAGTTTACTAGCAAGGCAAAAGGCTCGTTGGTATGGTGTGGATAAATTTTTAGAAAACCATGGAGGAGAGGAATACCATCAAGATCAAAATAAACAACGCATCGATTTTGGCGAAGGCGAAGGACTCTATTCTGTTTTTATGAGCCCAGGCGATGGGCTTATCTGGGTCCAAGACCGTTGGAAAGTGGTTAAGCCTGGTCCAGATTCTATAGGTTTTCCTTTACTGACGATTAAAAAAGTTGATGAACGCCTCATCCAATTTGAGATATGGGACGCGGAGGGACAGTCTAGGGTCCCGCTGAATTTATTGAAATCTTCCGAACCATGGATGCCTCAAAATGTACTGCAAAATTTTAAATTTCTTGGTTCAAGAACTCGTTCTCAATTTGTTTTTGAGGTGAATAAAGAAAGAATGCTCATCAGTCCTAAAGACTGGCTGGTATTAACCCCTAAGGGATGGCAAAAATTGAATAGTCCTCAAGAAGTGGATGATTACGTCAACCGCAAAATCACAGGGATTTTATTTGTATTTGATGGAATTGAACGCAGAGCAGATCAGCAATATCTCATCGGAACATTATATAATCCCTCACGATCTGATGCTAAACCAGTAGAAATTGCCATCACTCCTACACCTATTGGAAGAAGAAAAGTCGAACCCAAAGAAAAAATAGACGAAAATTTTCCAAATCCAAGAATAGATTCTCCTCCCCCTGAATTAAATTATATGCAAAACCCGATTCCACCTATGCCCGCACAGATAAAAAAATTTGATCCAGAAAAAGCTATGCAATTACCGAGTGGATATGAAAATTAATACCTTTTTTAAAAAATCACCTATTTTTTACACCCTTTTGGGGCTGGTCTCGTTCTATGGTTTATTACACGCACAAACGATTGCGGAGAAAAAAGCCAGTTTTGCTCAAAATAATACAGACCTGACTCAGGATATGCAAAAATATCTGGGCGAAGTGAATTCTGAACTCAAAGAATACCAAAATCAGTTAAGGCTGATCTATGCTGAAATTGAAGATCTTTATGAAAACGACGCTCCAGAAGAAGTTTACGCAGATTTATTAGATCAAATCAATGATATCCGCAAACAGATAGAAGACTTACAAAGGGGCTGGCAACAACTTTCAGCAGATACAGCTTCACCGGAAGGGTATGCTCTTTGGCACCAACCAGACACCACGATTGGGCAGCTTGTTATTGACTATGGATCACAAAATTATGTGTACATGCTCTCCCCAGAAATAGCAGGCATCAAACTTAGTATAGATTCTAATTTACCTATCCCACGCTCCTCTTGGGATGGGATGCTAGAGCTGATTCTTACGCAAAATGGGATTGGCTATAAACAGTTAAATCCGTATCTAAGACAGCTGTATATTCTTAAGCAAGATAGATCTAACTTGCGGTTAATTACTAATAATCCTGCCGATTTGGAAATCCTCCCTCCTGAAGCCCGCATCCTTTTTATGCTTTCGCCCGAACCTTCTGAAGTAAAAAGAGTTTGGTATTTTTTAGATAAATTTGTAAATCCTAACTCTACAGTCCTTCAAATGATCGGTCGCGATATTCTGATTGTAGCTCCAGTAGCGGATGTGAAAGAACTTTTAAAGTTGTATGAGTTTATCTCAATTAATAGAGGGGATAAAGATTATCGCATTATTCCTTTAAAACGAATTGACCCTGAGGAGATGGGGAAAATTCTTTCTGCAGTCTTTGATCAAATGGCAGAAGCTCCTTCAACCCTAGAAAAAACCTCTGAACGAAATGAGAAAATTTCTGCTCGTTTAGACCGTTTAGCCTCCTTAGCTCGCTCCCAAGCACCTGATAGTAAGTCTTCAAACAATATGGAAACTAACGGTTTGCGCATTATTCCTATCAACAACATCACTCCTGCGTTATTTCTTTTTGGCACGCGAGACGAGATTCGAAAAGCATCCAATATCATCCAAGAAGTGGAAAGTCATATGGGAGGAGCAAGAGAAAAAGTCATCTATTGGTATACAACCAAGCATTCGGATCCTCTGGAACTGGCAGACATTTTGGTGAAAATCTATGCCCTAATGGTTAAAGAACGTCCAGGCATGCGCATGGACGGAGAAGGCGCCCCTCCTCCCGTTCCGCCTTCCCCTGAATTACCCGCCCTCTCCAATGAACAAAAAGAGATCGGGATCACAGCTCAGCCCTTCCCCCAATTTAACGCTTTTGAGGGCAGCTTTTACCTAGATGATCGTTATATTGTCAATCCAGATCCTCGTGAAGAAATTGATCGCACAGCCGACCCTAATAGGGGAAGGACTAACTTTATCGTAGATCCAAAAACGGGCGCTATTGTCATGGTAGTGGAGGCGGATATTTTGCCCAAACTTAAAGAACTCATTAGAAAGTTAGATATACCTAAAAAAATGGTACAAATTGAAGTCTTACTTTTCGAAAAGAGAATCAGTAATCAAGATAATATTGGCCTCAATCTCTTAAGAATTGGTTCAGATGCCCTGAATAAAAATTTAACAGGTTTGGATTATAACTTTAATTTTTTCCAAGACATTCCTAAAAAGTTCCTACCAGATAATAGCGGGATCACCACCTTTTTTATTAGTCGCAAAAAAACAAGTATGATTCCCGCCTATGATGCGGTTTATCAGTTTTTAATTTCGCAGGATGATATCACGATTAATGCCAGCCCGTCCGTACTCACTCTTAATCAAACCGAAGCGCATATTGCCATAGAAGAAGAGATCTCTGTAAATACCGGGGTGATCATTACTCCTGTAACGAATACCACTGCTCTAAACAACACCTTTGCAAGAGCACGTTATGGGATTAAAATTGATATTACTCCTATTATCCATATGCGAGATGGAAGTGGCTATGGAGGAGATGGAGAATACTGCTTTGACGATGACGCTGAAGAAGATTTTGATTATGTGACTTTACAGACTGATTTAGTCTTTGAAACAATTAATCCAGGACTAAACCCGTCTCAACCCGATGTGACACGTCGAGTCATCAATAACGAAGTGCGTATTCCTGACGGCCAAACTGTCATCCTGGGCGGACTTAGAAGAAAAGTCACGGATGATCAAAAAGATGCGATTCCTTTTATTGGAGAAATTCCTGGTTTAGGCAAACTTTTTAGTTCAACCGTGATGACAGATAACAGTGTAGAGATGTTTATTTTCATCACTCCTAAAATCATTGTTGATCCTAAAGAAGAATTAGAAAGATATCGTTATATAGAGTTAACTAGACGTCCTGGTGATGTTCCTTATTTTTTATGCTGCCTAGAGAAAGCGCGTAATGAAGAAAAAGATCGTTTACTTCGAGGGACTATGCAGTTATTATTCGGACGAGAACCTGAACGATGCGGCCCTTTACCAGCGTCTATAGGAGAATATGACGGAAGATACTAATCCTTCCTCAGGGAAATCCCGAGGAAATGAATTGATGAAACAGGCCAGCGATACCAACCGCCATCTTGCCACTCAATTTGGCATGCCTGTTTATGAAGACTTATCCTCCTTTCGTATCCCCAAAGATCTGATCAAAAAAATCCCTTACGCTTTTGCTAAAAAAAATGTCATTCTCCCTATATCCGAGGACAAAGGTATTGTCTTAGTTGTGATATCCGATCCCCTTCATTTAGAGGCAGTAGAAGAGCTACGGCTTATTCTTGATACGCATGTTAAAATTGCTTACTGCCCTAAAGATACTATTCTTGCAGCTATTAATGATTGCTATAATTTAGCCCATGGAGAAGCTTCCCAAATGCTCGCTCATCTCACAAGGAGTGACGAACGAGGGGACGGAGAAGTTGAAGTTTATGATTTACTCGATGATAGCCAACACCACGCACCCGTAATTAAAGTAATTAACTTGATATTAACAGAAGCGATCCAACAAGGTGCCTCTGATATACATTTCGAACCCTCTGAGAATGGTTTGCGTGTCCGATACCGCATTGACGGCGTTTTACAAAATCGTCACAGCCCACCTTCTGATCAACAAGCTCAATTACTGACGCGCATCAAAGTCATGGCAAAGTTAGACATTGCAGAGCACCGCTTACCCCAAGATGGACGCATCAAGCTAAAAATGGGCCGAAGAGAAATTGATTTTCGTGTCAGTACTGTTCCTGTATCAGGGGGAGAAAGAATTGTTCTGCGTATCCTGGACAAAGGCAACGTAATTTTGGGTCTTGATAAGATTGGCATGCTCCCCTTGTGTTACGAACAATTTAAACACCTCATTTCTATTCCTGAAGGAATTATTTTAGTTACAGGTCCAACAGGGAGTGGAAAAACCACAACTCTCTATAGCGCGATCTGCGAGATGTACAATGATGAAACAAATATAATGACCATTGAAGATCCTGTGGAATATAACTTGAAAGGAATAGCGCAAATTGGGGTACATCCTAAAATTAAGCTTGATTTTGCCACAGGATTAAGGCACATCTTGAGACAAGATCCTGACATTATCATGATCGGGGAAATCCGCGATAAGGAAACTGCTGAAATTGCCATACAAGCTTCACTCACTGGGCATTTAGTCTTAAGTACTTTACATACCAACGACGCTCCTTCTGCGATTACACGTCTTGTGGATATGGGTATTGAACCTTATCTTCTCTCTTCCTGTATTGTAGGAGTCCTCGCGCAACGTTTAGTAAGAAGAATCTGTAATGAGTGTAAAGCCACTTATCACCCCACAGATCGGGAATTACAAAGTATCGGCTTAACCGTAGAGGATGTTCCCTTAGGACAGCTCTACCATGGAACAGGATGCCAAACCTGCTATGGTTCGGGCTACAAGGGACGCCACGGTCTTTATGAATTGATGTTGATAGATAATGCCTTAAAAAAACAAATTGTCAAGAGCCCTGATGCCGTGGAATTGCGTCATATCGCTTTAAATTCTGGCATGAAAAGTCTTTTAAATCATGGCAGTGTTCTGGTTAAAGAAGGGATTACAACGGTGGCTGAGGTTCTAAGAGCTACTCGTGGAATTGAGGAGGGATAATTTTAATATGCCTTTATACAACTACGAGGCTCTTGACCCCTCAGGTAAAAGACGTTCAGGTTTAATTGAAGCTCAGAATGAGAAAGAGGCTAAAGATAAGCTCCGTAGTCAAGGAGCTATGGTTAAAAGGCTCACCTTACGGACAAGTATTTCCCGCAGACAGAATCTTAAGGGTGATATGTTGTTAGCTTTTACCATGCAGCTTTCTCAATTACTCAACGCCGGAATCCCCCTTTATGAAGGTTTGCAAGCATTGGAAGAACAGTATCGTGGAGAGTCCTGCCATCGTGTCATCCTTAGTTTATGTGAACAAATAAAGGCCGGTCAATCCCTCTCTCAAGCCATGAGCAGTTTTCCAGAAAGTTTTGATAAACTCTATCGGGCCATGGTAATGGCTGGAGAATCTGTAGGTGCCTTAGACATTGTTTTAGAAAAACTCAGCCAACTGTTACAGAAACAAAACAAACTTAAAAAACAGATCATCACGGCTATGATTTACCCCGCTATCTTAGCCTCCTTCTCACTTCTCATTATTTTGATGCTCTTAGGGTTTGTTGTGCCTTCTATTGAAGGAATTTTTGCAGATCGACAGCTCAATAGTTTCACAGAATTTGTTTTAGGAACAAGTCGTGCATTTAGAAGTTACTGGTGGATATTTTTTCCTCTAGTGACGGGATTAATCGCATATGCAGTTTTCTTTATACGCAGCCCCAAAGGGCAACTGTGGCTTCAACGTTACAGTCTGCAAATTCCGCTGATAAAAACACTCGTCATACAGACCTGCGTGGCTAGATTTTGCCGAACCATGGGGACCCTGCAACAAGGTGGCTTACCTGTTATAGATTCTCTGCGCATCTCGCGTGAGGTCATGCACAATGTGGTTTTAGAAGAGGAGATAAAAAAAGCTGAAGGAAAAATCATTGAAGGTAGCTCCTTAAGCCACGAGTTATTGCATTCTCATTATTTTCCTGGCCTTGTCGCTCGTATGTTAGCTGTGGGTGAGGAAGCAGGGAATGCAACCACGATGTTAAACAAAGTGGCCGATATGTATGAAGGCGAAATTGAAAAATCTTTAGATCGTGTCATGGCGCTTGCTCAGCCCGTGATACTCATTGTCATGGGTACTGTGATCGGTATTGTACTGATTGCTATATTACTACCTCTGACGGATGTCAGTTCATTTACCATGTAATAAGAGAGGAACTATGAAATTTTATCAATTTAAAAGACGTTGTATCACGCTGATTGAAATCATGATTGTGATGTTCTTAATTGCTATAATTGCCGGTGTTGTGACCTATAACTATAGAGGGAGTTTGGATGAAGGTAAAGCCTTCAAAACTAAAACTGCCATCGATAAAATCGAGACCATCTTAAATCTTAGTGTAGCTGAAGACCCCCGCCTAATGGATCATATTGACTCAGAATGGAAAAAAATCATAGCCTCTTCACCTCTTGTAAAAAACCCTGATGACTTAACTAAAGATGGATGGGGAAATGATTTCAAAGTCACGTCTGAAAATAATGTCATCCATGTCTATTCAGAAAAATATGAGGATTATAAAAGAGACAATGCCACTCTTTTCAGGAAGTAAAAAGGTCTTAACACCTAGATTTCAATTAGTCAGTAAGCGATTTATCACGTTATTTGAAATTCTGATTGTCATGGCAGTCCTAGCTATAGGAACCATGGGAATCGGATTTAATGTCCATCGCGCCTTACGTGAACAGCATTTTAAAAGCGAAGTGGAGCTAGTCGTTGATTATCTACGACTAGCTCAAAATCTCATGTTGATCATGGATGCAGACGTCCGCGTCATTTTTGAAACGAGTAAAAATGAATCATCTAATATCATACGCCTTGAAGTGGATGATTCATCAAAAGATAATGGTCCATTAATAAAACTTGTCACAGATAAACCTAAGGAATTAAATTACATCCACTTCATTGATTTTCATGAAGGGAAAGAGATGGGGCTTGCAGAGACAGGTAAAGCGGTACTAAAATTCTATTCTAAAGGTTCTGTAATGTCTCGCGTCGATCTGCGATTAGGCACAAACGAATCAGATCAAGATGTACGCGGAGCTTTGCAAAAGTTCATTTGTCTTCCAGGTTATCCCAAACCTATTTTTAGTGTAGATAGCGTAAGGGATGATCCGGCCTGTGATCAAGAAAAACAAGCGGATTTTGAGCAAAAACTCACGCAGTTCACGCTACAAGAAATTCAAAATCTATCCCTCCAGAAATAATACTCCATTAAGTGAGATTCAATTTTTTGGATTGAATCTAAATCCATTTGTATAAATACAGCTTAATGATTAATCTAAAATTTGAAAATTAACTTGCGTTTTGAGTTATTTACCATTTTGAAAGCCCTCAAAATGGCTTTGAGGCTAAAATTGAAATGGATAAAAATTGAAAGATTTATTCAGTATAGGATCTAAATATGATGAAATTAAAGGGTAAAGTCGCTCTGGTCACAGGTGGAGCTAGGGGGATCGGTGCAGCGATAGTACGTGCTCTAGCAGAAGAAGGTGCGGAGGTTGCATTCAGCTATGGGGGGTCTAAGGATAAAGCGGAAGCACTTGTTCGCGATCTTCAAGCCAAAGGCATGAAAATTCAAGCCTTTCAAGCCAATCAAGCAGATTCTGAACAGGTAGAGAATTTAGTCAAGAGTGTGATTAAAACCTTTGGACGGATGGATATTTTAATCAATAATGCGGGCGTATTTGTCCTAGGAGAACTTCATGACACTACGAATAAAGATGCCTTAGAAAATTTATGGGCAGTCAATGTAGGTGGGGTGGTAGCGGCTGTAAAAACAGCATCCCCTTTTATGAAAGATGGAGGGCGCATTGTTACTATTGGCTCTATCTTAGCGAATCGAATCCCTCATACAGTTAAAGGAACGAGTGATTACGCAGCCACTAAAGCCGCTTTAGCTGCTTATACACGCAGTTGGGCGCGCGAACTAGGTCCGCGAGGAATTACAGTCAATGTGGTCCAACCAGGTCCTATTGATACGGACATGAATCCAGCTAGTAGCGACTATGCAGATATGTTAAGATCCTTGACTGCTTTAGGACGTTATGGACGACCTGAAGAAGTCGCGGCTTCCGTTGTCTTTCTCGCCTCTCCTGACGCTTCCTATATTACAGGAGCCACTCTAGACGTTGATGGGGGAAATAACGCCTAATTTTTAGATCATTCAATCAGAAAAGATGATGCTAAAAGGTCTATCAGGACTTCTTTCGAAACCTATGATTAGGATTTTTATATAAAATTCATAGAGATTTCGAAAGAAGGTCTCTTTGCCTCCCTTCAACTCCAATCAACTTCTAACTACGAGATGCTCAAATGACTAACAATTAAAGTCTTGTAACGATCTCATAAAAATCTTATAATAATGTGTATTTTTTATTAAATTGTGTTGGTTTTAAGTGCAGGATGGAATGATTGAACTCTTATTTTCCTTTTTTTACCCTTAGAAAGAAAGGATTTTTCATGCGCGTTAAAAAACACTCCATCCTACTCTTAGAAGTATTAATCGCCTTTGCAATCATTGTGCTGTGTATTTTTCCCTTAATTTATCCCCATGCTGCAATGGCAAAGGCCCAAAAAGAATTTGTCCAGAAAGTCCGGCTCAATCATGCAATCACACTGTTATATGGACAGATCTATCAAGACCTTTTAGCCAATAGGATTGAATGGACTGATATCTCCAATAAAAGGCGTTTTGAAATTACCCCCGCAGATCTACAAAAATTTGTCCCAGAATACTTGCCCTATAAAGGATGGTATCAATTCGAACTAAAAAGTCAAAAGCCCTCACAACCGCAAGATAAAATGGCGTATATCTACACTCTAAAATTCACTTTTGAACCAGTAAAGCCTATTAAAAAAAAACAAAAAACCCCTAAACCTCTAGAATATAACTATCAGATTTTTATCCTGAGAGATTTAAAAGCACAAGACCAATCTCCTGCAGATGAGGAATAAACTGAAGGTAGAAGAACAATGCATACTCAACACAATCAAGAGATCTCCCGTTGGACCTTATGGAAAAGTATACCTTCTAGAGGACCCATGCTCATTAAACGGCCCATCACCCTTATTGAGCTGCTGATTGCCATGGTCCTAACGTCCTTAGTCCTATCTGCATTGTTTTATTTTTACCGCGACATCGATTGGTTAAACCATGAAATGGAAAAATCTCAAAAGAAATCTTTTGAATTATCTTATATACAAACTCGTTTAGACGATGTGATTCCAAATATTCTATCCCCGCGTATTGCACCTGATGATTTTTATTTTTTTGTCAGCCATGATGCGCAGGGTCTTTTAAAGCCTGGACAACCGAGTTTAGTCTTTACTTATAACTTTGGGGCCAATCTCAATCCTGTGTTTGCTCAACACGTATTGGCCCGCCTCTATATCGATCCTTCCAATCGTTTGTGTTTAGCCATGCTCCCCCCAGTGAAAGAATGGCCCAAGTTTACATCGGTACCCATCAAGCAGGAAGTTCTCTTAGAAAATGTAGAATCTATTGCTTTTGAATTCTACGTTCCCCCTGCGAAAGAAAGCTCAGCTGCAGGAAATAAAGCGCCTAAGGGAGCCTATGGAAATGGAAAAAAACAAGCCCAAAAGCTACAACTCCGCGATACCTGGTACACAGATTGGAGGCAAGAGTCTTATCAACTGCCCGCTCTGCTAAGGATTAGCGTACATATTAAAGATCAAAAAGAGCCCATTTTGTTTGTTTATCCTCTCCCTCAATCAGATTTTGTAGTGATTTATGAAAAGTAGGTTATAAGAAATGAATGTTTTGATCTTTGTGATTAGCTTACTCATGATGTTAGCCCTCTTGACCTATGGAAGGCTTGACATGTACCGTAATTTTTCTATTACTCAGCTCGAATTTGAACGTTACATGGTTGAAGATCAGCGTAAAGCCATCAATAAAGGAGCTGAACAATGGTATCAATGGACAACAGTGTCTACTAAAAATGGAAAAAATGCCAGTCGAGCACCTAGTGATTCAACTCCCAAACTTAATATTACCACTCTTCTTGACGCAGATAAGCGAAATCAAGACCCAGCGCTAGCTGCTATACAAAAGGAATTATTGAAAAGGCTAATTTATCACATTTATGGGGATCAAGGCGCCTTTAAAAAGGCTGTGGATAAAAATCCTCAGATAATTGACGACCTTCTCCAAGCGATAGAATTGGCAGGAGATCAACTAGCGAAAGAGGATAAGGTATTCAAATCTACCGATATTTTAGAAAAGCTCGATTTGCATAACCCATCCTTACAAGAATTTTATTATCGATTATTAAAAGGATACCGCTTACCTGATAAACAAAGAGATGCAAATAATGGGAAGGACCCTCCCACAAGTAGCGAGGAAATGTTTTTAAATATCAATGAAGACCAGGCTGATGGGTCCTATGAAGAGTATATCCCTCAGCATAAAAAAATTTCCCTTTTAAATTATGTGACACTAAATCCTAAAAAAATTAAACTTCGTCTGTATTTAGCCCCTAAACCTCTTTTGTTTGCCATTTTCGGTGACTCTCAAACTGTAGATGAAGTGCAGCAAACACGATTAAATCTTTATCATCAGATGATGAGCCAAGAAGATGCAAAAACTCTCACCGAAGAATTCAAACAAAAATTCAAATCCAGAACGAAAGATGTTCCTGAAAAAATGCTAGACTTTACTGTAACATCTTCAGACCCACGCTATTATGAGGCACGATGAATTTACCAGATCTACTAAAAGAGGCCATTGAACGCGAGGCTCGTTCTATTGAACAGAGCACATTATCCCAAGCCTCACAAGAACTCACAAAACGTTATCGTGATCAAAGTCAAAGACAGCATATTATGCGAAAGCAAGAACGATTCGTAAATAATGCAGCTCAACGCATTGCTTATGTTCTGGCGCGCATGCCAGCTACGTACGAAGCTGTATATTCGATTTTGAATGAGTTAAAAGACCAGATCCCCTTTTTTTTTCATTCCCTATTAGATGTGGGAGCTGGGCCGGGTACAGCCACATGGGCGGCCGCAACAGTCTTTCCAGACTTAGTACAAGCAATTCTTTTGGAACAAGATGCCTCTTTGATGGATTTAGGGAAAAAATTGTCTTCGGGGAATTCACCCGCTTTAATCAAAAATGCAAAATGGAGTCAAACAAATGTTCTTAAAGAAGAGAGTTTCCCTAGCAGTGATCTCACAATTGTCTCTTACTCCATGGGAGAATGGCCAAAAAGTCAATGGGAAGAGATTCTTAATAAACTGTGGAAGAGTACGCAAAAATTACTTATAATAGTTGAACCTGGCACCATGGCGGGCTTTCAAGTCATATCCACGGCACGGCAATATTTAATAGAGCAAGGTGCCTATATGACTGCCCCTTGTCCACATCTCTTGAAATGTCCTATGGCTCAATCGGATTGGTGTCATTTTAGCGCTAGAATCGCACGCTCTTCTCTTCATCGTCAAATTAAACAAGGAACTCTAGGTCATGAAGATGAAAAATTTTCCTATATCGCCGTTTCAAAAAATCTAGTGGAACTACCCTCTGCAAGAATTATAAGACATCCCAAGAAACATTCGGGTCATATAAACTTTAAGCTTTGTGCACATGAAGGTTTGATTGAGAAAACAATTTCAAAACGTGAAGGTGAGCGTTATAAAGAAGCAAAAGATTTGGAATGGGGCAATGCCTTTATTTAAATAACTGTAGTCCCTCTTCAGCATGATTTAGGGGGCAAGTGGGGTTTTAAGGGAAGGAACAAATTGCAAGATTCTTGTTTGTACATCCTCACCCTCAAAAAATTGATCTATTATTTCATCGTAATATTCCATGTTTTCTTTTTTTAAATAAACAAGAGTGACATCCACTATTTTACCTTCTTCGGATTCTTGGCCATATTTCTCAAAAAATTCATCAATACTTTTCTCAAAGCACTCTTTAAATGCTAAAGCTTTTCGTTCTTCTTTTACTCTAAATCTTTCCATGGGTTTATCGCTCAAATCATAATCAAATTCTTTATTTTTTATCTTCTGATTTACTGTAGTTATATTTTTTTCATGAATTTCATTAAATTTAACATAATCTGGTGACCGTGACATATCTACAGAAATCTCCCTCCTTGAGAGTAACTCCTTCAAAATGTCTCGATCTACACTCTCAGTTTCTTGCGCGGCCTCTTCTACAAAACTTTTAAAAACTGATTTTAAATCATTCAATGTTTTTATATCTTCATGAGGTAAAGACTGAATGAGATCATTAAATAGACCCGTTATAAATTTAATATCATTTTTAACATCTTCAGGAAATAATTTAAACTGTGCAGAAATGTCTAATAATCTTAATGCAATAGCTTCATTTAATTGATTATAATTAATTTCATCAAAATTTTCTAAAGCTTCAAATGATTTATTTTCTGATGTTGCAATTTTGGAATCGGGAACAACACCTCCTTCCCCCTTTTGCTTTTCAAAATAGTTTCGTACATATCCTCTTACCGTATCTGTATCTACCTTACTCCCCTCCACATTTCGGTAAAAGACACCATAATCAGCTTTTTTCATAACTCTATCACGCAAATTAGTAGGAGCAGAGAAATCGATAGGCGCTTGATTTTCACCTAATAGATCCTCAACCACTCTTATTTTCACTAAAGGATGGAATTTTAATCCCGAAGCTCTTTGAATTTTTTTAATCATTTCCGACTGGGATTTTCCCCCATTTTCCAGATAGTCTGATATATTTTGGAAAGTTTTTAAGACTTTTACAAAGGCATTTTTTAAAGGGAGAGGAAGCTTTGAGTTCTTCAATTTCTGAATGTTGTGTTCATATTTAGGGGAATTTAGCAGATTAGAATCTTTGAGAATCAGCGCTTGATCAGGGCTTATCTCTTCTTTGAACTTTTTTATAAACAGATGGATCGTTTTTAACGAACTAGCTTCTCGTGGATTGTGTGTTTTCTCTAGAGATCCATTCTTGAGATTGACTTTAATATACTCTCTTCCTGAACTTTGATTTGTAACCTGTTCTCTCTGAGGAGTTTTAGGCCATTCTTGATGAATACCGTTATTGTTAACAGAAGACATAAGATCCTCTTTATTTTTTAAATAAATCATTATTTATATTATCCCATAAAAATTTAATTAATAACAAACAACTATTTTAAATATATTTTAAATCACATAATTTATATATCTGTAACACTTAGATTTAGATCTTATGCTTGATCAAAAATGGATTTATTCATAGGCTGCAAATATAATCTTAAAAATTTTCTTTGACCTTTTTTTAACTTTTTTTGTGCTTATCATGAGTCAGTACAATCCTCTACAGCAAGCCATTAAAGATCTGGATGGATGCCGCACAAAAAATGAAAAAATTGAGGCTTTAAATAAAGCCTTTAAACTCTTCAGCCAAGAGACAAGTCGCCTTGAATGTGCCTATCTTTCTCTAAAAAACCAATTTCAAGCAGTATACAACGAATTGGAACACACTAATCAAACGTTGGAAAAAAAAGTCCTGCAATTAGATACAATTACACGTTACCTGAATGGAATTCTCACAAATATTTCTCAAGGAATTTTATTTGTGGATTTATCTGGCACGATTACCACCTGCAATGAAACAGCAGAAAAAACACTAGGCATCAGCAGTATGGATGTACTTCTAAGTCAATTTTGGGATACATTCAAAGATGATTTTTTTGGCTTTTCGATGAAAAAGGCTCTAGCAGAACGTGAGGCCCCTCTTGTAAATTACGTACATATGATCACCTCTCAAAAGCAAGAGAGGGAATTAGAAGTTCATACAAAGTTTGTACTCTATTCCGTGGATAAAAAAATTTCTCCTTTAGATACACTGGAGTGTATTCAGGGAATCATCATCCTTTTTCGGGATCTGAGCGAATTTCGTTATCTACAAACCTTGGCAAATCGTCACGATCGACTAAAAGAACTTGGAGAAATGGCAGCCATGCTAGCTCATGAAATTCGGAATCCATTGGGAGGAATTAAAGGCTTTGCCTCTCTTTTAGCGAGAGACTTAAAAGACAATCCTCATTTATCACAAATGGCGCATTCTATTGTAGAAGGAGCGGATTGCCTAGACAACTTAGTAAAAAATGTACTTAGTTATGCCCGTCCTTTCAAAGTATATTTTAAACTGTGCGATATTTTAGATCTTCTAAAAAAGATTATAGATGAATTAAAAACTACTGAAATTTTGCAATCAAATATCCACATAAAAATTCATTCAAAATTCAAAAAATTTCATATCCCCGCAGACCCTCAATTACTTAAAACTGCCCTACTAAATTTAATTCTCAATGCTGTACAAGCAATGCCTAAAGGAGGTATGATCAACATAGATATTGAGAAAAATCCTGATGTAGGAATCATCAAAATTCAGGATACAGGACCAGGTATTTCCAAAGAAAATCTAGATAAACTTTTTAGTCCAATTTTCACGACGAAACCGGATGGAAACGGATTAGGGTTGTGTGAAGTTCATAAAGTCATTGAATCCCACGGAGGACATTTACATGTATCCTCTTATGAAGATTTGGGAACTACTTTTACAATTGAATTGCCTTTAAGAGCATTTGCAGGAAAATAATCATGTCTATAGAGAAAGTCCTTATAGTGGATGACGAAGCCTTGGTGAGAAACTTTTTAGTAGAAACATTAAAAAGAAAACACCTAGATGTTTCAAGTGCAGAAAATGGCTTAAAAGCGTTAGCTTTGCTTAAAGAACATACTTATGATCTGGTGATCACGGATATGAAAATGCCAGACCTAACAGGTATTGATCTCCTCCATAAGATTAAAGAAATGTCTCCTCACACTCTAGTCGTCGTTGTAACTGCCTATGGAAGCGTCGAAAATGCGGTTGAAGCGATGCGCCTTGGAGCTTATAACTATTTAATCAAACCTTTCTCTCCAGATACCATCGAAGCTATTTTAGAAAAAGCGCGCGAACATGTATCTTTAGTACATGAAAATCAGTATTTAAGACAACAAATCACAGAAACTAACGCCTCTCCTTTAGTCATAGGCGAAAGCGTCGCCATAAAAAAAATCATGGATGATGTCCGTCAAGTGGCACAAAGTAACGCGAGTGTATTTATCAACGGAGAATCAGGCACAGGAAAAGAGGTGATTGCTCAAGCGATCCACTTTAATTCGCCCAGGACAAAAAAACCCTTCATTAAAGTGAATTGCGCGGCCGTGCCAGAATCTCTTGTTGAATCAGAATTTTTTGGACATGAGAAAGGGGCTTTTACAGGAGCCAATGCAAAACGTTTAGGTCGTTTTGAACTCGCTCACTCAGGAACCCTACTTTTAGATGAGGTCACAGAGATTCCTATTCTCCTTCAAGCTAAACTCTTAAGGGCCATTCAAGAACAGGAATTTGAGCGCATAGGGGGTACCAAACCTGTTAAAGTAGATGTAAGGTTAATTTCTACGTCCAACCGCGACATCAATCAAGCCATTCAAAATAAAAATTTAAGAGAAGATCTTTACTATCGATTAAACGTTGTTCCAATTCATTTACCCCCCCTAAGAGAAAGAAAAGAAGATATCATGCCCCTAGCCAACTTCTTCCTCGAAAAGTTTTGTAATGAAAACCATAAAGAAATTAAGCAGTTTACAGCCGAATCTGAGAAAAAGCTATTAGCTTATTCCTGGCCAGGTAATGTGAGAGAACTTGCTAACATCATCGAACGTGCAGTTGTGATGGACAATCATAAAAAAATCTCACCAGAGCATCTTTTTATCGAACCCAAAATGACCTACAATCCCTCGCAAGCCTCCGATCACGTTTCTTTTCCCCTAGGTCTCACTTTAGAAGAACTAGAAAAACGCTTTATTTTAGAAACGCTGCTGCAGCAACAAAATAATCGTACTAAAACAGCTGAAATTCTGGGTATCAGCCTAAGAACCCTTCGTAACAAGCTACAAACCTACCAATCGTAGAATTAATCCCTCGCCATTGATTTAAATCTCAAATTATCAGATTGCAGGGGAAATTAAGTCTTTATTATTTCTTAAAAAAAAGATATAATGTTGATTTTATAATTTCTATAAAATCACCAATAATTGGAGGGTCATAATGACTGCTATTTTTTTTTCTATATTGGCAGCCTTAAGTGCAGCTCTATCCAACTTGTTTTTTCGTATTAACTCCCAAAAAACAGCCTCTACTAATCAAAATCCTAGCGGCTATCTCCTTTTTTTCTACTTTACGTGCTTTGTCTTGACATTTTCTCTATATCCTCAAATCTTTTACGAGAAATTAAGCTACTTAATGCTTGCCATGGGAGTAGCGGTAGGAATTTTAAATATCCTTCTCATGACACTGACCTCGCGTGCCTTGCAAAAAGGTCCGGCCGGACTCACCTTCGCGTTTCAAAATACAAGTGCTGTGTTCCCTGGAATGATTTTATTTATGTTATTTGGTACTGAATACGGATTTACGTTTTCATTCCCCAAATTGATAGGCATTCTTCTTGTCATCTATGGACTTTTCGTGGGAGCAAAAAATGAATCTTCATCTTCCTCTAAAACCTCTTCCATTTTTCAATGGTTGAAATATGCCGTGGCCTGCTTCGGCGTACAAGTTTTTGCACTGACTCTCATTCAAGCACGCTGCATCTTTTGCCCTGCAGAAACGCAGTCCCCTGCAGTTTCTTCTGGCCTCGCTAGCTGCGAAGATATTTGCTTTATGTTAGGTCAGTTTGGTGCAGCATTCCTTATTCAATTAATTTATCACTTCTCTCAAATGCAATTTAAGCTCCCTAAACTTTCCTTATATGGAACACTAGGAGGGTTTTCAAACTTTGCCTCTACCTGCATGCTTCTTCTTGCGACTAAGTGGGCTATGCCCTATGAGAAGGGGATCCTATTTCCCTGCTTTGCAGTGGCAACGATTATCGCCTGCAACACCTGGGCTAACCGTCTCTATGGTGAAAAATTTAATTTAAGCTCTAATGCCACCTGCGCTTGTGGTGTATTGCTTGGCTTAGTTGCGTAAAACACGGAAAAGGGCTGTTACCCCTTGATTGCGCCTAATCTCGCTTCTCGTTGGTGAATGCTACAAGTGTGGGGCAATCAAGGGCTTAAGGCAGAAGACTTTCAACCTTAAGCCCTAACCTAGACTAAAGCTCATAAGTTTTTTTAAGAGTCGTATCAGGATTAAACAAAGAAGCCTTAATCAGTTGTCCTTTTTTATATACTAGATGAGATTTATGAACCCCGTTGGGGTAGTAAAAATGTTGATCACCTTCCCATAGATTTTCATTAAATTGTTGAACACTGTGTCGCTGGCCAGTGGGGTAGAAGGTTTCACCGACCCCTTCCAACAAACCCTTCTCATAATGGAATTTAGAGAGAATTTGCTTATGAGATCTATAAATAGAATCGCCATTTAGACAAGAATCTTTTCTTTCTTCTATATGTTCAACTTGACCTGGTTTATCAAAAATTGGCACAGGAGAGATATCCATCTCTAAATTTTTTTGGATCAACTCTATATTGACTGCAGCTACCGCTTGCAGAAAGGAAAAGCGCTTAATAAGTAAATGGAGCTTACCCAGGGCCTGCTCCTCTTCCGTAGCACAATGAGGATCCATGCGAAGAGCGTGTAATTCCCGATTTAAGACATGGGTGTACGCCTCATTAAAAATGTGAAGCAGATAACGATACCCAGGCTCCTCAGCCAGATCGTTTTCGAACAGGGAAGCTTTCCCTGTTTGTAGAGGAAAAGGAACGATATGATCGGCTTGGATACGTCTCTGAATGACCTGCGTCTCTTCCATAAGAATCGTTAGATCTTCTATACATCTTTTCAAACTTTCCAGCAGTTGGTGCATTAAAGAGCGAATATCTTGAGTTTTGACTTGAGTTAAGGCAGCACTCAAAATTTCACTATGAATAAGTCCCGAAAGATCAAAATCTTTGATTAAATATTGCTCAATCACAGTTTTTAAGGCTTGATTAACAATCCCAGGAAAACCTAGTCCCCCTTCCGTCGCATTGACTAGATGAATTTCAGGGTGCATTTTTGCAAAATCTCCAATCCATTCGGCTTCTGCAATCCACTTCCACTGAGTGCAGACGGGTTTGCCATCAATTCCCGGTCTTAACAAAGTATCCAAATCTTTTTGACTCTTTAGGCTTACTAAATGTGCGTCCATGGAGTTTTCCTTGTCATTCACCACCCCTGATGCATAAGCTTTTTCGCCCGTATAGGCTAAATCCATGCCTACAAATAGGATAGGATTACAACCCAAAGCGTGAGCGACTTCTAAGCAAAAATTCACCACATTATGCCCTTCTTCTAACAATTCACCTTGAATATCTAAACGTTCTTCAAAAAAACTAGAAATGTCGTATCCCCCACTTCCCGTTATATATAAGCGCGGTCCATGAATAGTTTTTAAAGCAGAATGATAAAGGCGATTGCGATAAAAAAAAGGAACCTCAAAAGCCGTGTTAGTGCTAAGGCGTTCATATTGGGGAGGGTTGGGGTCAATGGCTGCACCAAAATGAGGCTGAATATTCTTAAGATTTAATGCATTTAGGGCCGATCCTCCGGCAAAGATTAAGGCTTTGTTTTTTAACGGTTCTAAAAGATGTAAATTTTTCTCCAAAGAAGGTCCTGCTCCACAAATGATTGCAGGTACATTTTTAAATTTTCCAAAAAGAGAATCTCCGAGATAAGCGCCCTCAAGATGCAATAGATTAGGGTAAAAATTCTTGAAAAACCCGACTCCGTACTCTAAATATTCAATAAGCAAGCTATTCTTTAAGGAAGCATCATAATGAATCTTATGCTGTAGATCTGCATATGTCGTTTTCTTTAAATGCGTATACAGATGCAATCCAGAAACAAGAAGGGGTGTTAAGAAGAAGTTCCAATATAATCTCTGGAACAGCTCCTGGCTTTTTTCCATATCTTCAAAATAATGGAGTTGCACTTGGGGATCATGGAGAAGTTCTTTTCCCACTTCTGTCTCAAAAAGGCGGTGAATGACTGCTAGATTATCTTCGATAAACACTAAACGATGAGAAGGATCTTCGCGTAACCACGCCTTTGCAGCTTGATAATAATATCCTAAGCCTACTCCATAGACATAGATGAGCGGAATTTGATGCAAAGCTAAGTTTTTAAACCAGTGATGGGCTTCTTCAAGGGCTCCAAGGGGGGAATGAAAAAATTCTGTATGACCATGATTTTCGAAACATAAATTTCTCTCGCCTTGATCTGTCTGACAAAATTGCAAAGAGCTACAGTCTACGTAAGGGAGTAAAACAGCTTTTTGGGGATCAGTTTGAGACCACTTTTCGCAATTGGACTGAATAAAGGAAGACTCTATCATGAATGTTCGGAGGGGTTATGATTATCTGAATCTTGAGATTTTTGCATATATTGATTTAATTTTTCAAAAAGATCAGCGAGACTTGCCTGAGTTTCTTCAGTCACTTTGGACAGATTTTTGCTAATCGAATCCAGTTGTGTCCGAATAATTTTTTCTGTTTCAGGAGTTTTCCATAAGGCTTCTTTGGGCGATTTCCCTTCAAACCCTCCTATTTTTAACATTTCTTGGCTATACTTATTGAGCTTATCCATGTCTTTTTTTAAAGCCAACAAATCTTCTTCCACGCTGGTATGAACAGAGACTGTTTGATCAGGAATAGTAGGAGCAATATTAATCAAAGCCTTATAGATATTCTGCAAAGAAGTATTTAAAGTCTTGGAATGATTGGTCACTAGATCAAAATAATCATGGCCTCTCGTAGTTTCTGAACGAACAGGCACCCCATTTTCTTCCCATAGCTTGACTTCAAAATCCTCGGAGTCTTCAGAATAACGAATCTCTTTAGCAAGGTTCCCATTGGAATACCACTCACGAGCGATTCCAATAGGGTTATTATCTTTATATCTTGCTTCCAGCATGATCATGGCATCATCATTCCACATGCGCTCGACGCCCTCTTTTTTGCCCTTTTCATAATGTAATTCACGTTTAATGCGTCCACTCGGATAGAATAATGTCACATCTCCATGAATCAAGCCTTCTCGATAATAAAATAAGGATTTTGGCATTCCATCCGGATAATAATACTCTTGCTTGCCCTCAAGCAAACCTTTTTTAAAGCGTTTAATCGCATAAAGATTGCCGGAAGGATAGTATAAACAAGCTCTCCCTTCCATACGCCCATCCACATACCAGCATTCTGAAAGGATTTGCCCTTTATCATCATAAAACTGAGCGGGTCCATAAAATTTATCCTGCGATGTAAACGCCACCCATTTTTTCATTCCATTGGGATATAAAATTTCCTCTGGCTGACAGGTAACATGCATGGAGATGTTTAAATCTAATTCTGGATCTATAAGAGTAAGGGTACCGTCTTTAAATGCATAAAGTGCATTTTTGATCCCTTCTTCACGCTCTTTAAGCAGCTTTTCCTTAACCTCCAAGGTCTTTTTCAAAGGCTTTGCCACGGGCTTTTTAGCATTAGAAAGTACATGACTAAAGATTTCACCAAGAATATTTATATTTTGCCGTGAAATTCGTGCCAAAAATGCATAGAGAGAGATTTCGAAAATCGCTTTTTTCACTTCAATTTCTTTTTTTGAATAAATAGCCGTATCGCACTCAAGATTGATTAAACGTGGAAAGAAAATCTCTAAATAACGTTCTTTGTAATCAACTAAGAGATATTTAAAGGCGTCTTCTTCCTCTAACTTTGTTAAATTTTCTTCAATCGCCGCTGTTTTTAAATTTTCCGAAACTTCTTCATCAGCCTCTAGTTTAACATGCACTTTTCCAAATTCTGTGACGAGATTGGCACAAAAGGTTTCACAAGCAAGCAAGCTTCGAGCAAGTCTTTCAATACTATCTAAAACCTTTTCCTCATTTAATATTGAGGGGACAGGACTCATTTGAATTTCTCCATGAATGCGGCCTAGAAAATCGAATGATTTTTTTAAATACTTTTCAGATGCTTCTAAAAGATCCATGTTAGGAACTTGTGAAAAACCAATCCCTCCCTCCGTACAGTTTAATAAGGTAATCTCAGGATATTTAGTAGCAAAGTGTGTAAACCACAGAGACTCATTCACCCATTTCCAAAGTGTGTGAACAGGATTTCCATAAATATCATTTTTTACTAATAGCTCTTCATGAGAGTACTTCGTAATAAAGGCATCCTTAGGGTCGTGAATCGCGTGCCTCACAAGGCCCGGCGCGTAAGAACTATTATTGGAATAAGCCAAGTCTACACCTACAATAATAATAGGATTACAACCTAACTCCCGAGCAATCGACAAATTAAAGTTAACAACATTGTGTCCTTCTTCTAGAGGTTCTACTGCAGGGATCTCAAAGTTTTTTTCAAACCACGTAGGCAACCGATATCCTCCAGCGCCTGTGACATATATATGTTCTCCATGAACTGTTTTTAGAGCTTTATTGTACATGCGCTGTCTATAAAAGAAAGGTACTTCAAAAGCCGTGTTGGAAATTAATCGGTTGTAATGAGCTGGATTAGGATCGATCCCTAAGCCGAAATGCGGGTTAATTCCTGCCCCATTCAAAACATTCATAGCCGTCCCTCCGGCCATAATCAAAGCTTTATCTTGTAGTTCTTTTAAAAGATGAATGTTTTTCCCTAGAGAAGGTCCTGCCCCGCAAATGATAGCTGGAACGCCCTTAAAATGATCCTGCATTTTTAATTGAAGTTTAGCTGTAGGCAGTTCTAAAAGATTTTTGAAGTAATTTGAAATAAAACCCGTGGCTGAGACTGCTAAAAATTCCGCACTTGTTCCTAAACGCATATCATGAAAAAATGCAACACGTGCTTGCAATTCTGTGACGTGCTGTGGATCAGTTTTTTCATAGTACTTGAGCGCTGAAATTTTAAAGGGAGCAAGAGCAAACATGGAGGTAATATAGGCGTAAGTGAAATAACAGGTGTCCCAATCAAAATGAAAAAGTTTAGCCTGCCTGTCGTATAGAAATTCCGACGTACGATCTAAACTTAAAAAATTTTTTATAACCTCAAGGTCGTTTTCAAGAAAGACCACATATCTTCTTAAATCTTCGCGTAGCCAACTTTTGAGAACTTCGTAGTAATACCCTAAACCGATTCCGTAGACATAAAGCACCAGGGTGTCCTTTAGCTCTAAGGAAAGAAACCACTGCTGCGCTTCTCGAAGAGGGGATAGGGTAGAATGGTAATATTCTGGAAAAGGATCGGTATTTTTTTTAAGATTTAGTTGTCCATCTTCATTTTTCCCTAGAACTACATGTTTACATTCCAAGGATTCCAATTTCTTTACGATCTCTTTATTATTGAGAGTCGCCCATCTACTTAAGTTACGTTTAAACTGTTGTTCGTCCATTTTGCGCAAATCCTATTTAAAGTGGAATCCAGCCTTCTTTACCGCCAATCTTATTAAATTTATCCTTTCTCTTATTAGATCTTTGATTTAGTTTTTTTTCTTCATTTTGCTTCTTTTTTATCTCTTTTAGTACATTACGGCACCCTTCCAGTTGACTTTTTAAGTGCAGAGATTTTTGAAGTAAATCTTTGATGTCTTCAGGTAAATGGTCATCGGGAGCAAGAACGGTTGCTTTTAATGCCTCTTGATTAATTCCCCTAATAGCCATTTCGGTTTCTGTCATTGTAGAAATTTCCTCTATTTGGGCAGAAAGAAATTTTAGAGCTGCAATGGTATCAGGTGTCAAAACTATATCCTTGTTCTGGTTGGCCAAAATCTGTTGATACATGGCCAAAACCTGAGATAATAGATCTTCCAAAATACGAACTTTCTTCATAGCTACCACTAAATTTAGAAATGAGAGGTTTACCCGCAATGATCTAAAAAACTTGGATAAGTACGTCAGAGGATCTATATGGAGGGGTCATATGTAATCTATTTTTTGATATTGAATTACTTATGTTCACATATTTACGACAAGTACATCCTAAGACCCGATTTTGAGATCATCGTGGATTACCTTTATTTTAACAGTTAAAATTATTTATTGATATAGATTAAAAACTAGTGGGATGGAAATTTTAAGGATTTAGTTGAATATGAAAGAGAAGTAAAAAAGGAATTTTTCAAAAATCACCTATACGATACGAGTTACTCAAGAGAGCAGTGAAACTATTTGACGTCCTTATAGAAAAGAACGTCCTATAAATAGCTTGAATCAACCCTTTAGCTTTGAATATCTAATCTAGTTTATTCTTTCCAGTCTCGATATCTTCATCTTTTTCATCCTCTTTAGGCAAGATGGCCATTCCTGGATGAATAAGCGCACCCCCGATTAAAAGTATCATAGAAGACAAGTACACGCGATGATTGGACCACGTCACAAGACTAAAGGTCCTTTTGACTTCATGCATAGCCTCATCATGCATTTTACCCTTAGTACAACATGTTTTCGGCAATGTTTTTACTAGCAAAATGGAGGAGGCTGTCTGCACAGCTAAATAGCGAGGAAGGTAATAGTTGAGTAATGCACCCATACAACGCACTCTGCCATACAGTGAACTAAACTGCCTATCTGTAGGATCTTCTGTTTCCAGAGGATAGTAAAAAAACTCTTTCTTCTGTGCAGCGGGATCGCTGGTATGAGCCTCTTCTAAAACAGAATGATAGGCTCTTTGCACTATTTTTAAACACCAAGACATATTGATTCCTTCCGTCTATAATTAAAAAATTTAAAAAATTAAATTTTTTAATTTTTTTACAAAGCCACAAAAATGAGTAATTATTATAAAACTTGTAAAGGATAGCAATCAAGAAAAAATTTTTTAAATTTATATTCTTACCTGTATAATAAGATTATAGACACTCATTAAAGCAAAGGACCTGTATGCGCAGCTATTATGCCCATCTAGAAAATGCTACAACTCAACCTACAGTAAAAATCGCTTCAAAACCCGTTTTCCGCTCTTCAGCCATTTTCCCTATGGTCTCTCAACCAGGCATATCTGCCCGCCTTTTATTTATGGGATATTGGATTTTGAAACGACATATTCATGAAATCGCCGCCCAAATTAATTTGCGTGCGCAAGATGGAACCTTGCTTAATCGCACTTCATTGATGATTAGAGAACCTAAAACCTACCGCATTGAATTAAAAGATCAGCTGATTGCCGCAGGATTATCACCTGATATGCCTTTTAAGGGAAGTTTAGAGATAGAGTTCTTTTCTACAACAAACTTAGTCTTTCCTTTTCCTGCTGTGGTAGTCAATTATTACGGACCTGCGTTTAGCACAGTTGTCCATACAGCTCAACGGGTTTATAATGATTTTGATGATTTAAAAAACAATTCTCAAACCCATGTTCCTGAAGCGGGTTTTAATATATATGCAACCCCAGAGATAGAACCCTTTTTTAGCATGATCAACGGGGCAGAAGAGATAAAAGATGCTCGAGTAAGCATGGAGTTTTATAATATCGACAATGAAAAATTAGTATATGAAAAGGTTTTCCCCTTGTTAAAGGCCTATGAAACATGTTTTATTTATCCTGCGCGAGAAGTAAACCTCTATGAGTTCTTAAAAGACAAACCAGGAACAGCAAAGATTAAATTTGATGTGCGTTGGATTTTTCCGCGTCTTTTAGTGGGGAATTTTCAACATTCCTTACCTGCCATGACAATCACACACACCTATTACGACTGTTCCCAAGCAATGTCGGACAGCGACTACTGGCGACCCGCTGAACCTGGATGGCATCCGGCCAGTTTAATGATTCCAGTTTCTCTTCAAGAGAGTCACTTTACACGTGTTTACTTTTATCCCATCTACTCTCCTTCACAAGTTACCATTGACGTAGAGATTTATAACCAAGAAGGTCGACTCCTGGGTAAAAAGGAAAATTATTTAAAACTTCAACCTGAAGGGGGACAATACCAATACATTCCCTTTAAAGAAATTTGTCATGCATTAGGAATCTCTACCGCTCAAGATTTAGGGGCACGACTGGTGGCTCGCTCTTTGGATAACAGTAGAATTCCTGCACGCATCAAGTTAGGCTTAGATCTTGGGGCAGATCAACAGTTAATGCCCTGCAATATATGCACGAATCTTCAACCTTTTAACCCTTCCTTAGAAAATAAACCCACCTCTTTTCGTTGGGCGCCCATCCTTGCTGATAACTCTAAAGCAGACATATGGATAATGAATTCTTCACCCCATGTTGAATATAACAGGAGCGCAGACATTGAACTAACTTTCTTTCGAGAAAAAGATGATAAAACTTTCAAGCGCAAGATACAGCTGCCTCCTCATGGATTTCAAGTGCTTAACAATCAAGACCCAGAAATTCATGAATTCTTGGATGATACGATTGGCTGGTTTACGGCAGTTACCACAAATCCCTATACCACCACTTATTATTTCACAGAATCTTCACAAGGTGTTGTGGGAGGAGATCATGGGTTTTAGTTTTAGGCTAGACTCTATTTTATTTCAACTAACGATTCGGTTCTGTTGAAGGAAATGGCATGTTAACAGAAATATCTTCTAAAATCCTCTTGAAATTTTCTGATGGAGATATTTTTTTTGCCTTAAGCACCACACGCTTGGCCATCTGAGCATGTTTTCTTCCCATTTTAGCCGGTAAGTGAGAGTTGATGACTGAACTGATCTGTTCACCCCGTGCACCAGAATTTTGTTCTGTATTATTCTGACTTGCCGAATACTGGTGGACTAAGGGAGAAATCCAGGTATTAATGTGTTGCTGATGAACTGGAGTACTGGGAGAATATCCATAGATCGACTCAAATATCTTATTTTCCTGAACTTTGTCATCTACACGTCCTGTACGATCTTCGGCACTCTTACAAAAGAACTCTACAAAGTTAGACATCATTTCCTGAATTTCAATGTATAAAACTTGGAAATCTAGGATAAAATCCGCGCGAGAAAAGGCTTGCGTATGATAAATATCCATCGCTTTTTCAAATTTAATGATTAAATTTTTTATTCTTTCCAGCTCGGGTTGGGTAGTGGTCCCTCTCTCATTTTTTAACTCTTTAAATAGATCTCGATATTCTTCTCGTTGTTCACGATAAGCCCGTGATTTTAGGGAAACATAATCTGCATACTTATCATAAATTAATTTTTCTCTCTTATGGATGGAATCTTTAATCCGATCAATACTGTCTTTGGTCTTTGTTTGAGGGTCTGCTAGATAATTTTCCATCTCAACTTCTAATTGCTGATATAATTCAGAAACATCATTTTCTTTGATTAATGTCTCTAACTCTACCTTTTCTCTGTTAAATCCATGGATTTTTTCCCTTAATTTATTCAAAGCAGAACTTTCACCTAAGTGAGAATGAAGATAAGAGAAAACTTCTTGTTCAAACTCCATGTAGCCTTTAGCATTGTAACCTTTCAAAGTTTCAGCATCATCCAAAAGTCGCGCATAGCCGGCTTTCACTGCCAAGGGATTAGATCCCATATTTAAAAAAGAAATATCGGCCTTAATCCAGACTTCCTTTCCGTTTACATTTAAGGGAAGAACGCGCTGATTAAACATGTTAAGTGCTAAAGCACACTCCTCAAGCTGTGCAGTTTCACTTTCTCCTATCCATTTGCCCATGATTAATTTTTCACGATTGCGCAGAAAATCTATTTTTTTAGGAGTCAATAAGATCATGCTGCGGAGAGGAATACTTAGAGGTTCTTCAGGGCTAGTCTTGATGTCAGGATGGTATTTAAGAACACCTTGGGCAAGATCTGTCAAAACATTTTTACAATTTTTGCAAGCCATTGCCCATCGCTCATGTGCTTTTTTGACAGCAATAGGGGGATAACTCGAGTGGCGTATCGCCTCAAATTGCACATCAGTATCATACGTTCCACCCGTTTTGTTAAGCGTTCCAAAAGTGGTAATTACATAGTTAGCTAATCCCTGACGATCTCTAATGGAGCTCGGAAGAAACGGACGGACAGCCAACCCTTGATTATTTTCTGTAGAAGCGGGTTTTTGCATGCTAAAGAATTGCTTTTCTGAGCCTTCTATAAAATATGTATTTAAAATGGAAGGCCGTCCTCGCTCAAGAATGAATTCTTTTTCTGCCTTCTCTAGGTGTTGAATCGAGAATTTGTCTTTAGGATTGCGGATCTTGACATAGTGATGGATTAAGGACTGAACGTCTTTAAAATACTGTGCCACCAATTTTTCAGACATTTGATGCTTAGCTTGGTAATACTCCTCTGCTGTTTGTTTTTGCGTTCCCTGGATGATGTCAGGTTCGATGTAGTATTTTGGCTCATGCATTTCAAGAAGAAAATCATCCTCGAGTTTCTTTAGAGCAGCTAATAATTGCGTCTGATCTTCCACGGGAAATGTCTCGATTTTTCTCTTGGCAGCTCCTGTAATGATGGATTGCCTCTCAATGAATCCTTCCACCTTTGGCCCGTGATAAGCTCCTTTGGCGTATTCGTTGATCTCTATGCCTTTATTTTCAAATACCCAGCGAGTCATTTTATATTTGGGATAAGCAATGATTTTAAACGGAGTTCCTTGGTATTTTCCTACATACACCTGCTCCCGTTCACTCTGTTTGACCAGCTCCATTTGAAAATCTTTTGGATCGCGGCGGCGTGTTTTGATTTTGATTTGCTCGATAAGATTTAAAGCTTCACTAGCCTGTGTAGCAGTTTCCTGTTTTCTTGATTTAATCAAATCAGCTGCAACACTTTTAGTATTCTGAACATTTTCAATAAATCCTTTTTTCCACTCCTTGGTAGCCTCGTGAACCTTATCCGCAGAAGAATTTTTAATCACTGTGTAATGCCTATTCTGTCGATTAAGCATTTTTCCAATATACATTCCTAAGGGAATAATCAAGGTGAGAAGGGAAAGTCCTTTAACGATGTTAATAATAACATCCTTCACCGTTAGCTCTTTAGACAGCTGTTCAGCCTTTATATGTCCTTCTTTATCAATAAGCTCAAACTTATGCCCTCCTAGTTTTCCTGAAATCCCTTCATAAAAAAAGTAGGATTCAAATAAATTATTTACTGAATTTCCAGAGGAGTGCACATAATCAAAAAAACCTGGCTGCTGATGGATAGACATACCCACTACCTTTATATAACCTTGTTAACATTATAATTAATATAATTATAACTAATCAACAATTATAGAATTAACTAACTCTACATAACGTGGAATATAATTAATAAATTGGTAGGCTTGTGATTGATTATCAAACCAACCCAATCGCTCTTCTTGGGAATTGACTAGTCCGACAAAAGGAGCCTTAATTAGGTGGTTGTACCCCAGGACTTGCTGAATTTCTTTCTGAGAAAAAGGCACTGCCTTGCACTCAATCAAAAGCAAAGGCACAAGATCTTCCTTTTTTTTGGTATAGCAAATGATATCTATTCTTCTTTCGGGAGAAGGTCCTTTGAAGGATAGGTTAGGCAATAACTTAAGATCCTTTTCTACAACTATATAAGAAAAAGGATACTCAAGATCCTGCAAGAGCTTGAGAGTAGATTGACGAATGTACTCCTCTGGAGTAGCCGCAACCCATACTTTTCTTCTTAGGCAATAGAGTTTAGAATTATTTAACATGGATGATGAACAGGGTGGAACTTTAGAGGTCGAGGGCAAAAGAGAGGGTGCTTTATGCACCCTCTCTTTTGCTTTATTATCCTTCTGGCATTAAAACGCCATAATCCCCGTCTTCACGGCGATAGATGATATTAATTTTACGGTCCGTTTCATTACGAAATACTAAAAATTGATCTCCAGATAACTCGATTTTCATCAAAGCTTCGTCTAAAGTTAAAAACTTTAACTGCTGAGTTTCCTGTTTCACGATGGTGTGAGGTTTAAATTCTTCATCAAACTGTCTTAAATTCTCATCTTCGATCTCATCATTGATTTCTGCAATGAAATTATCTGCAGCAGGACGGAGCACATTCACCTGCATATCCACAACCTCTAAGGGCTTCGCATGATGATCCTGTAATCTTTGCTTATACTTTCTCAATTGAGCTTGAACTTTATCTACAGCTTTATCAATCGAAGCGTACATGTTATCTGTACTAGCAGAACTTTTAATCATGACCTGGTTGAGTTTTATGATAATATCTACTTGGTGCTCAAATCTTTGAATATCCATGGTAACAGCTACATCAATGATTCTCGTTCCGTACTTTTCTAACTTCGATAGTTTGTCTATCGCATAATTCTTCATTGCCTCAGTCACTAATACATTTCGGCCATTGATAGTTAAGCTATATTCTTCATCAATAAATTCTGCTGCTTTAGATTTTCGGCTCATAGAAACCTCGACTTTATGAATTTGAGACAGAGGAATTAACCCTGCCGCTTTTATTATACAAAATATACCAGTAATGGGTAAAGAGATACCAGGATATACCTAAAGAAGCGCTCAAAATTTTGATTTTGAGAACCCGAACAACATCACTTCATTAAGACATATATCCAACCGATCTTGAATTGAAGTTACACAAGGTTCTAAAAACTTTAAACTTAAGTATTTTCTACTATACCCTGGCTTCACCCTCATTGGGTATACCATTTTGCTTATATTTTGAATATTAAAACTGTCCTTACAATGGGTAATCAAGGATTAGGGTGCGATCAAGCAATCACAGGTTAAAAGTAAAATTTTACTTTGTTTTCAATATTTTTTTTAGTAGACTTCCCCCGATAAATTAAAAAATTCAATACGGGATACATTTCAGTTTTACTGGATTTTGTACCTTCATTGTAAACATTCTAAATAAGGTCTTTTTTATGAGTTTTCTTGATAAGATGGCATCTTTACTGTCTTATATTCCCAGTTTTTTCACCTCTTCCTTATCCCCTGTACAAAAAAATACACATGTATATGAACGTTACCCATCGAATGCAAAAATTACAGATTGTTTTAATGCACAAATGAATCAATTGATCAGTCAAAGGCTAGTTCCCTATCAATTAAGAAGTGCACGTCTCTCTCTAAATGAAAACGGTAGGATAGCTTTTGCATATAACTATCAAGGCAAGCAGATTTACTTATGTGACAATCAAGAGCAACTTTTTCAATGGCTACAGCACACCTGGCCGAAAGTTAACATTTGGGAAGTGGAAGACGTACGCACAGAAAAACCTGCTAAACTATTGCTAAAAATAGAAAGTGGAAACATCCACCAATTTCAATCTGATCAAGAACTCTTCAATAACCTTCGTGAAGAATCAGGCGATCTTTGGAAATTAAATTGTGTGGATTGGGATGCACATTCCGCAAGACCCCTCATACAAACGGTTTATATTCGCGCCAAAAAAAACTGGTCAAATCAGATCGTATTTGAAAAGAGAGACATCGATGATTTGATTTATAATGTCCCAGAAGAGATTTTACAAACTCTATTTCAAAATAGACAGATACCCAATGGAGATTACAATCCTCAAAGGCATACCTTAAAAGGATTAGCGATCTCTTTACTTTTAATGACTGCTGGGTTGACAAGATTTACACAAACAGCTTCACAGGTTCGTGGATTAGCATTTTCTACTTTCTTCGGCTACGGCTTAGCTCAGACTGTGCCCAGTACAGTTAATCTTTATGCCATCCAACCTAATATCACTCTTAATATCCCACATTCTCAAGTTTCCATTTTAACCTTGAGGGATTACTTTCAGGATTTTACTCCCCCAAATGGGAATACATTAAATTTTTTTACTAACACCCCCCCTTCTTTCTTGCAACCTAGGATCCAATTGAATATCCCTGAGAGAATAATTGAGGTCGGAAACATTTCGGGAACAGTACTCAAAGGTAATACATTGATTTCCGCAGGTTCTAATATCACAAGAATAGATATTAATTCATGGAATGTGCTCGATTCTTTTACCCATGCACCTTTTTATTATCGAGCTCCTGAAATAGGATTATATTCCTCGGAGGGAGGCACGTTGAATGTCATTCATTTAGCAGCAGGCTCTGATGGATGTCATAGCATCCCCCTCGACCGTCCTCTTTTAGTGAATGTGATTCCCGCTATCACGAACGTGTCGCATACATTAGCTAAAGAGAATTCTTCACTCTTTAGTTTTGTCGACGGGAATGTCATTTTTACCTATAATATGGCGGCTGCTCTCAATTCAAGTTTTGTCAACTCCTTCGACTCTGGAAATGCAATTGTTGATTTTAAGTATTGCAATCACGATCAATGGGTCTGCTATCTAAATCCCACAGGATTAGGGGCCATAAACATAAACTTAACTCCACCCATATCCTTAGGCTACATTCCTCTGAGCTCTCCTGGGGCTTTAGACTGTCGCGATGACCTCTGTTACGTAGGAGAATCTAGCGGAGTAAATATTTACAATATAACAGCTTTAAATCCCACCCCTATTGCCACCACTATACCTTATACTACGCCAAATTATTCATCCATAACCTATGGAGGACTCATTTATACCATAAACGGAGGAATGGTTGATATATTAGTTCCAACAAGCTCATCGCAAATTGCACTTCATTCAAACTTTAATTTTTATACAGGTATTCAAAATCATCAGGTCACTGTAAACGGAAATACGATCTACGTCGCAACTGATCAGGGCATTGTTACAGGGACGATTAATGAATATACCCTCACGGGATCTCCACAAAGGGAAGACCGTGGGACCTATGCATTCACTATGGGTGCTGATAATTATAATGGAGAATCCGTTTTGGTGAATGTGACTCTTCATGTGTTAAATCAACCTGTGACTGTACTCAATCCTCTGTCTTTTCGCTCAGCCACTGTAGGAGAACCTTACACTGCTTATCTTTCCAATACATTTTCAGATTCAGATGATGATCTTTCTACTCTTTTTTTTACTGTGGATGGTCTTCCTTCCTCCTTCTCATTTGATAATAACACTTATACGATTCAAGGAACGCCCCAGTCTTCAGATGAAGGCATATACAATATTACAGCAACAGCTACAGATCCCTTGGGCTCTAGCGCTTCCACATCCTCCTCACTTCAAATCAACTCCAAACCTGTTGATAATGGATTGAACGGAGGACAGATTGCAGGGATTGTAGTGGGGATTATCGTATTTTTAGGAGGAGCTGGAGGACTCATGGGGTTTCTTCTTCATCGAAAAAAGAAAAAAAAGCCAGTGACAGAAGATGCTCCTTTTAAGCTTTTAGACATCACTGTTAAAACCAAAACCCTATTTGGAGGTCACTATGCAACCTTAGAATGGGATGAAGCTAGAATACAACATTGCCTGCAAGAAACGGGCTTTCAAGTAAAAAATGACCTAGGAGAAATTGATAATGGAGCTAATGGTAAAGTGTGCATTTGTTGGAATATTTCAGAAAATAAATATGTAGCTGTAAAGTACGTCGAGGATCCCACAAAAATTCAACAGTGCGAAGATGAGGCTGAAATTCAGAAAGAGGCCGCAGGCGAAGGTGTATGGACTGTACACAATTACTCCATCATAGAAGGTAAACTGATTATCATTACTGAACTAGCAGAATTAGGGGACGGAGATAAATTTTTAGACATTCTTTCTAAAAGCACCCTCGATCAAGAACAGAAGCAATGGTTCATCACCTATTTCATTTACAGAGTTCTGAAAGGCTTAGATACCCTAAGTAAAAAAGAAATTAATCATGGGGACTTGAAATTAACAAATATCTTAGTCAAGAAAAATGGGGAAATCGGGATATCAGATTTTGGATCCGCACAAATAGCCAAAGATTTGATAAAAAATTCTGAAGGAAAATCTGTTTTTAAATCTAAGGAGAGCGATATGCTCTTCAAATCCAATGAAGAATGTCTGAACGGTACTATTATTCCTGAAAAAGGAGATGCCTATGCTGCGGGTTGGTTAGCGTATGAGGCTCTTTCTAATCAACTTCTGGAAACTCTTCTAGCAGAACGACAAAATATCCACGTGCATGAACTGTTAGTAAAAATTGGCAAGGGAATTGAATCGCCAGAAACCATTGTGCAAGCAAAGAATACCTTAATAGAATCCTTGGATGAACTCGATCATCCGGCAGAAGGCTCTTTGTGGGATGTAATTTCTAAACTATTGAGACCCGATCCAAATCTTCGATGGAACGCCTCTAAGGCGCTCAATGCTGCCTGTTTCAAGAAATTCAGAAATCTCTCTCATAAACATATCACCTCAAAGTTTGAGCCTCTCTTCAATGAGTGGTTAAAAGAAAAAAATGCACACTCCAGCCCCTCTAATTTCACACAACGGCTCAATCATTATGGTACAGTACAGGAATCCAATCAGATAGAAATGAAAGAAAGAATCGTATCTTCTCCGAGATTGGATCATTATGGGGTCGTTCCACAACCCGAAAGTTCTCAAATACTATTAAGCTCTAACTTAAACCCCGTGAATGGTTCAAGAGGATCTTCATCAGTTTATATAATCCCCAGCACGACAAGAAAAAATTCAAACACATAAGGGTTAAAATAGGATATTTATGCTTTAGACTTTTTTCAGAAAGCGTTCTGATAAATAAAACTAAGTCTCATTTAAGCAAATTTTTTTGATAAGAAAGACTGTTTTTTAACATCGAATGATGTTTTGAAAGAAGTCTATTCAAATTAAACGCCTATATTAGATTCGACTTGTTTTTGGAGGTTCTTGGAGAGCACTTACTTTATAATTAAAACTTCATTTTCATATGAACGGATAGGTAAATTCATGCTGCAAAATTTTTTAATATCCTTAATAGCTTGTGGATCTCTTTTTATTGATGATTTGGTTACAAGAACCAAACACAAATGGTTAACCTACTTATGGTTATTTATTATTATTTTTATTTTTAAAACAATACTATATTCATCACTTAATGGTCTTTAGGATTTAAATGACAAAGAACGTTTTGAAAATGAGTATTAACATATATTTAAACATTAGAGAGGATATTATAACTCAAGATGTTTTATAACGAATTTTAATCATGTTATACACATCGCTAACCATTTATCCCAAAGCAAAGAGTCGTCATCGATTATATATTCCAAATTCAGTATACACAATAGATGCTCCCGCCATTTCTCAGGCAATTTTTGAGAAATTACCTTTATCATTTCTTTTTTTGTGATTGAATCGATGGATTCATCCCTAAATATTGGATAAATTTGAAAAAGAATGCGCGCGGTATCCCAGTACGCTTGCTTCTCCATCGAAAACCACTGAACTCCATTGATCTTTATAGCGTATAAAATATTCTGAGAGATTAATAATCGCGTCACAATATCAACCTCTCCACTTAGTGAGAGGAGAAAGTCTTGAACTTCTTGTAAAATATCGCGCTCGAAAGAGCTCTCTTTTATAGAGTCAATTATTTCTTCATAATTTTTAGCAATATGAGAAACTTGCTGAAATAAAATTCCTAATTGAGAGTTTTGATCAGGATTAAAATTTAATTCGAATTGCTCAGATGAAGGGAAATCTCTCGACGTCATGCATCCACGAAAAACAAGATCTAAAAGTACGGAGGGTGTGTGAAAAATATAGCTTAATACCGATTTTAGATAGGCGACACGCAAAGCTACTTGAAAATGGTGTAAATATTGCTTTTCGTCAGACAATTCTTCATATGTTCGAAAAATTTTTTTAATCCCTCCCTGGATTGTTATATATTCTATTAATGTTTCAAGATCCTTACAACGATAAGGACCATGTTTTACAGAATGACTATACCCATAGTCAATAAAGAGTTCTCGACCTTTTTTGATGCGAGAAATAGACATATAGACAACTACTGGAAGATGATCGATAGTGACATGCACAGGAACAATGTTAGGCATTCCATCATTGACTAATGGACCCAAATTACGAAAAATTTTCCCATCCACATCACCTCCATAGTATGTAGAGTGAGAACCTTTTCTGACATACTGGCCCGCGTATTGGGCAACAATTTCACCAGGTTTGATCTTGCGATCAGCATAAACTCCCCAGCCAATGGGTGGTGTTTGTTTCAAATATAAAGGACAGGGGTCTTTCTTAAATTTTGCATACTTATTCCCGACAATAAAATAGTTTAAGTAGTCAAAAAAATGTTTGGCTTTTGAGGGGTCTTTTTCTTCCATAGATTCTTCTTTTTCTTCCATAGATTCTATTGATCTCTTTTGATCCCATTGATCTATCAAATAATAAGGGCTCACAAGACTTTCTTGCACAAACCAAGATTGTGTCAGCTCAAAAAATTTATGTGCGCTGGCATTGTGAATAACTTGTTGAGATTCTTCATCAAAATAGTGAAAGACAGGTCGCTCTGGCGGAGGTAACGTTCTTTCTAAAAGCTGCCGCATAATCCTATAATTTAGCCCACAATTATTTTCTAATAATTCAGGATTTTGATCCTTCACCTCTTTAGAGTATTTTAATAAGTCAAGCATGGTTTGATTTCCCTGAATGGCTGCATGGTGAAAGGCCGTCCATCCGGAATTATCTTTTTTTAAAACACTGACTTTTCGACTTAGTAAATATTGAGCTGTGGGATAGTCATCGACAATGACACACGCCATGAGAAGTGTTAAGCCTTTTTTATCTACTATGCAGTCTAAACCTTTCTTATCTAATTTTTGCATCGCCCTCATCACCTTTGAAGCTTTTTGATGCACAATAGCCGTAAAAAGATCTTTTTGAGGAATCTTAAACTCTGCAAAATGATCATTCCATGGATAGGCTTTTTGCAAAAATGACACACGTGGATCTGTAATTTGGGACATAAGTTATTCTCTATTAAGTATTCCCAATCATTATGACAGCTCCTGACATGTTGTCAAGTCTTGTTGTATTAAATTTTAAAAAACAAAGGAATTTAACTTACCACTTCGCCCTAAATTTCTTGGTCAAAGATAAGTTTAGGAGTTTAGGGAGTTTTAGATGAATGAAAAAGGGCGCGCAATTTGGGATTACCCAATTGCCCACAAGCTGCCATAATATCTTTTCCACGAGTTAAGCGTAGAAGTGCTTGATATCCGTGAGCGCGCAAACGTTGTCTGAACGCTTCAATGACTTCTTCTTCCGGACGAGCAAATCGATCCCTCGTTTGGGGGTTATAGGGAATGAGATTAATTTTTACATGTAGGCCCTGAAGATAAGCAGCTAGGCGATCTGCATGCTCCAAAGAATCGTTGACATCTTTCAGAAGGACATAGGCTGTCAGAATCTCAAGACCTGTAATCTCATTATATTCTCGCATAGCCTCATGCAAGTCTTGCATAGAGTGCTTACGATTCACAGGCATTAAACGATTTCTCGAAAGATCATCGGGCGCATTAATCGAAACTGCTAAATTAGGTTTAGGACCTTTCTCATAGGTAAATTGACGAATAGCAGAGGCGAGACCGCTTGTAGAGATGGTAATATGATTGCGCCCAAAGCCAAAACCGTTAGGCTCCATTAGAATGCGAGCGGCCTGCATCACCGCCTCATAATTGTCGAAAGGTTCTCCCATCCCCATAAAAACAATATTACGGATTGAGTAGCCTAAAGTATGGCGTGCAATAAAAACCTGACTTAGAATCTCTTCGACTGTCAGATTTCTTAACAATCCCATGCGTCCTGTCTCACAAAAAGCACAGCCCATACGACATCCTACCTGAGAAGAGATACAAAGCGTGCCTCCTGCCTGCATTGGAATGACCACAGATTCAATATCTAAACCATCGTGAGTTTTCAGAAGAAATTTTTTTGTTTCTCCATCGTTCTTTTCCAGATGCAAATGAGGGAGCGAGCATTCTATCCGCGCAAGGATCTCTTTTAGAATATTTTGAGCATTATTAAAAGCAGGCTGTTGGCCAGTAATCAAACCTGTCCTAAAAAACTCCTCATAAATTAACCCAGCATGATCACGTCCTTTACCTAATTCGGCAAAGATAAAATCACAAAATGAGTGATGAGTATGATTGAAGAGTGATACTTTTTGATTCATTTTTTTATGAAAAATACGCACCGAAGAGGGCTCGAACCTCTAACCACCCGGTTCGAAGCCGGGTACTCTATCCATTGAGCTATCGGTGCATTTAACTTGTAGATTATTGAAAAAATCATGAAAAACAGTATTCTAGCGTAAACCCCCATTTTCTTAAACCGAAAAGCTAAGATTTTGAATCTTTTAGAACTTTGGATCCCTTTACAGTGATGCAAAGCCCCTAGTTTCTAGAGAGTTTCCTGTTATAAAATACAGATCCTGGTATAATCCTACATTCCTAAGGCTTTGACTAAGAGATGCTCTAAAAGCCTAAATGGCAAATCCACAATTCAGCTAAAAGAAAAAACCAAGATGACGCAAATCCAAAAAACTGAAGGGATCGTTTTAAAAGTGATCGATTTTAAGGAATATGATCAGATCATGACAGTCCTGACCAAGGAAAGAGGCTTAGTGAAATGGATTTTCAAAAAAAGAACCTCCTCTAAAGCCAAAAATCAGACAAAAATTCCCCCTCTTTTACAAGCCGAATTTCACTATATCGAAACCAAAAATGAACTATGGAAATGCCAGGACTACGACCCGTCGAATTTTTTTTTCAAACTACGAGATAGTTATCAAAAGTTACAATGCGCAGGACGTTTCATTCAATGGATTCTACAATCGCAACCTCTTCATAAACCTAATACAAAAATGTATTATCAATTTTTGATATACCTTGAAAAAATCTTAGTCATGGATCACCTAGAAGCTTTGGAGATAAGCTTTTTAACCTTAATCTTACGCAATGAGGGGTTGTTAAATGATGAGCGTTTTTGTTCTGTATGCCAAAACCTCATTCAAACCTTGCATATCCACCAAGGCGAGCATTTTTGTGCGCAGGACGCCCCCTACCCCTGCCTGATTTTTAATGAAGAAGAGACCTTCACCTGGTTTGAAATCCTTCAAAGTAGGACCTTTAGCCACCTTTTAGGCATGAAAATCCCCAAAAACTTATTGTCCAAGGCTGAGACTCTTTTTCAAAGTCTGCTTAGTTAAACTAATTGGTAGCTTTTTCGTTCTTCAGGCTAACAGGAAAGAAGCGATCCTAAGAAATTTTCTTGCTAGTATATATCCAACTTGCTACTATCTAACTTCAAATTTTATGCGAAAGTGGCGGAATTGGTATACGCGCTACTTTGAGGTGGTAGTGAGAGAAATCTCGTAGGGGTTCAAGTCCCCTCTTTCGCACTTTTAACTCTTCTAATTTCTTCTTTAGACATTATTGTGTTAAACCTTTATTATTTAGTTTTTAAACAAATGTGATTTTTCTTCATGGATTGTCGAGCCTACTGCTCTGCGGCTTCCTACAAAATAAAGCCTTTTTACGAAGTCCTACGCCATCGCTATAAAGCTACCCTATATCGGGACGTCCTTCACTTTGAAATCCCCTTACCGGGATTACCCAACGGGGATATTTTTTATTTTGGGTATGGGGCTGTCGTTTCTTGGGGTGTGCCTCAAGAAATGGAACTGGAATTGCTGCAGTTAGTACAACCGTACGAAGAAAAACATACCGACTATATTGAAACCGATGAATTTACCTACATTTATGGAGAAACTCCTAAAATTCTAGAAGATGAAATCACTCTTCCCAACCACGATACTTTAACAAAGCTAGCTCTCTCCCAGGGAATTGCTCAATCAGTCAAACTTGGAACATTCGAAAATGCGATCCAAGCCACTTTCAATCAATCCAAAAATATTCCTGAAGATCTGGCAACAAAAGGAAAAATTCCTTTATCCAAAAATGAGATTCGTAAAAAAATGGGAGAGCTCTTTTTAGCTCGAAATTCTATTAATCTCCATGCAGATGTTTTAGATACACCGGAGTTTTTTTGGGAGTACCCTGAGTTAGAACCTCTTTATATGATGGTTGCCAATTATTTAGACATTGAAACACGTGTAGAAGTTCTTAACCAGCGCCTCGATGTAGTCCACGAGCTTTTTCAGATGCTAGGCTCTGAGCTGAACCATCAGCACTCTAGTCGCTTAGAATGGACCATTATTTGGCTGATCATTATAGAAGTCATCTTAACTTTATTAAAAGATGTGTTCAGAATTCTATGAAATGGGCGTTATCTATCTTCATTCACCTTTATCAATGGACGATCAGCCCCCTATTAGGCCCTGTTTGCCGATTTACACCCTCTTGCTCTAATTATGCTCTACAGGCATTACATAAACATGGCGCCTGCAAAGGCTCCTGGCTTGCATTAAAAAGGATATGCCGCTGTAACCCTCTATTTCTTGGTGGAGCAGACGAGGTGCCCTAAAAAAAAACAGATCAGAAAACTTAAAGAAAAAAGTCATTCCTTAACAAAAAGCCTGTTAAGATCTCTCAGAAGGTATGAAACGTCCAGTAGACTTTATCAAACCTAACCTCTTCATGATAAAACGGTTAAAAGATATCTAACCTTTAAATTTTTTCTTTAGATTCTTCTTGAATACCTGATAAGTTTAACTTTGTATAACTCCTCTTCCTGGATGTTCCATCCTCTTCCCATGAATTTTCCTGAGTGCTGCTAATCAAAACATCTTTTTGATAGATCGATTGAACTTTCTCATCATGGAAAAAAATATGCAATTTTTCTCTCTCTCTTTGGAGTTTACCACCCAGATTAGCAACTAGAGAATCAAACAAAGGATAAAAAAACTCCTCATAAATATAGCGTTTAACACGAATTTTCTGACTGCCACATTTTAAATACACCTTATCCCCGTTTTTGTAGCCTTGGGACTTCATGTGAATATCTGCTTCCGCAACGTTTAAACTCCATATTTTACAAAAGAAATTTTGTAATCTCTCTGTATATTTAATGAGTGAAGTTCTAGTTTTTTCTGAACCTGAGATCACTAATTTACGATTTTTTAAACGCACAGAAAAATCATTTTTCTTAAGATGTTGAGACGCTAGATGACAAAAAAGGGCCCAGAAAAGTTCTTTATTTTTTAAAATTGTTTCCGTACTTTGTGCGGAAATCAGGCTTAAATGTAAGCTTTCCTCACTTGTAGAGTGGTTAGGACTAAGAGACAGTGTAGATCCCATAATATCTCCTCGAAATTGTATGTGGTGGCTTGCCTGTTAAGGCTTAAGCAATATTCGTCATTTTGCATCCCTAAGTACTTTTAAAAATAAAGGGGTACTTCAAATGACCCTGCGATTCATCCATAGGGAATACGTATAGGCGTACCCGGTTTTAATGCATCACTTTTTAATTTGTTATGATTTCGTAAAATATCCATTTCAACGTTAAACTTACGCGAAATTTTCCAAAGGGAATCCCCTTCTTGAACAATATACAAACGATCTTCTTTGTAACGACGCTCTTCTTTTTTAATAGTGGCAGTAGGTTTATTCAACTGGGTCACTGGCATTTTTTCTGTAGAATTTCTTTTTACCGGGGCTTTAGCAGGCATGGGAGGAGTAACTAATGATTTTTCCATACTTAATGTATTTTCTTGCATCTGACCAGGAATAAATCTCTTTATAGCCAAATGATGCAAATTTTTTTCTGGAGCAGTTTCCCCTGCATATTGATATAATTTAGCAGCCGCGGTCTTCCATACACCATCGCTACGTGGACTTGAAAGTAAATCTAAAGCAAACTTCTCATTTTGAGGGTTCTTATCCTTTAGTAGCCCTAATAATGTAATGACATGTCGATCATCTAATTTTTTCAACGCGAATTCACCATCTAATTTTAACATGAGATGGGCTGCAGCTGGAGACTTATAATCAATATATTCAAGTAAAAAACGCTGTCTTCTAGCAGGGGAAAGATCTTGCACAAGCTTTTGTTGCTCAGCAAATTGAGACAGCATTAACCAAGTCCCTTCTAAAAGCATCGATTGAATTTCGGCCTTACTTACAGAGCTCTCCGCACGATTGAAGAGCAGCTCTACTGACAGAAACTCCGGTGTGATGGAAAATGCATCTTCTAAACTTGAATCAGGAAGATTTTTCATTTTTTTGAGCTGCCAAAAAAGTCCTTTGCTAGTTAGAGGCCATTTCTCTGTATTTGCAAAATGGATCACAGCTTGAAATTGTTCATCAGATAGACCTGGATAGACAGTGATCATCGCTGGTAGACCATTTTTTAGCTGGCCATATACAATCGATCTTTTTTGTTCTGGTTGGGTAAATCCTACTAAAGCTCTCTCTAGGTCAAAATGATGAAATGTCACTAAACAGGCAAGAGCCACATCTCTTTGAGAATATCCATTTTCGATAAGTCGATGATGATTAAGTTGTGCCACAAGTTGATCAAAAGATAAAGAACGGTAGTAGTGAATCAGTTCCGCATTTCCTCTTTCACTCGCTAGAGGGGCTTGTTGCTCTTCTTTAAGTGCTGGTTTTTGTTCAAAATAAGGAGAGGGGGGAGTATCCTTAATCATCCAATAAAAAAATAAAGAAATTAAAAGGATATTAAGAACTCCACTCGCTGTTAAAGCGATCATGAGTTTACGTATATAAGGGAAATTGTCGGAGTTCATTTTAACCTAGTTTCAAGCGCTGATAGTTGTTTTTTTATCCCTTCTGGTAGGCGATCATTAAACATTTTTAGGTACTCTTTTAACTCTTTTACTTCTAGTTGCCAAGCCTCTTTATCTACATGAAATAATTGATCCAAGGAGTCTTGGGAGATGGATAAGCCTTGAATATCCAAAGCACCTGGCGCAGGCAGATATCCTACAGGTGATTCTATCGCCTGATTTTCTCCATCACAACGCTCGAAAATCCATTTCAGCACACGGCTGTTTTCTCCATAACCTGGCCATAGCCACGCACCTTCGGCATTTTTTCTAAACCAATTCACATAAAAAATTTTAGGTAGTTTATGAGGATCTGTGCGTTTTTCCATGGAAAGCCAATGCTCAAAATAATCCCCCATGTTATAGCCACAAAAAGGAAGCATCGCAAATGGATCGTGACGTAACTTTCCGATCACCCCAGCTGCTGCGGCTGTCATTTCAGAGGTTACTGAAACCCCTAAAAACGTTCCATGTTGCCAATTAAAAGATTGTAAACATAAAGGTAAGGTTGTAGAACGTCTTCCACCAAATAAAATAGCGGAAATGGGTACACCTTTGGGATCTTGCCAGGCCTCATCAATCACAGGACATCTAGAAGCAGGCGCTGTGAAACGTGAATTAGGGTGCGCAGCTTTTTCTTTAGAAGCTGGCGTCCAATCCTGTCCAAGCCAATCAATCAGATGAGAAGGGGGCTGCTCTGTCATTCCCTCCCACCACACATCTTGATCATCCGTATAGGCGACATTTGTAAATAAACTATCCCTTGCTATTGTCTGCATTGCATACGGATTAGATTTTGTCGAAGTACCGGGAGCCACACCAAAAAAGCCTGCTTCTGGATTGATTGCATAGAGACGCCCATCATCCCCAATTTTCATCCAGGCAATGTCGTCTCCTACAGTTTCCACCTTCCAACCAGGAATGGTAGGAGTTAGCATCGCGAGGTTTGTTTTTCCACAAGCACTGGGAAAAGCCGCAGCGAAATATTTTTTTTCTCCTGCGGGATTCGTAATACCCAAAATTAACATATGTTCAGCAAGCCATCCCTGATCTCTGGCCATCACAGAGGCAATTCTTAATGCAAAGCATTTTTTTCCCAATAATGCATTTCCACCATAGCCGCTGCCAAAGGACCAGATCGCACGCTCTTCTGGAAAATGTACGATATAGCGATGCTCAGGATTGCAAGGCCAATAAAAATCAGATTGCCCGTCGGTAAGAGGGACACCCACAGAATGCATACAAGGAACAAACTCGCCATCTCCTAAAACCTCAAGGACTTTTGATCCCATATGTGTCATGATATACATAGAGACGACCACGTAAGGAGAGTCTGTAATCTGTACTCCTATATGCGATATTTTAGAACCTAAGGGCCCCATGCTATAAGGAATCACATACATGGTTCGACCACGCATACAACCCGAAAAAAGACTCTTTAAAGTTTTTTTCATATCGCGAGGATCACGCCAATTGTTTGTGGGACCCGCATCATCTTTATGAATGGAGCAAATAAAAGTACTGTCTTCCACACGGGCTACATCGCGTGGATCTGAGCGGCAGAGAAAGCTATGCGGACGTTTCAGAGGATTTAAAGGGATCAAAGTCCCCGTTTTTACCATCTGCGCGCAAAGCCTATCATACTCTGATAAAGAGCCATCACACACAACAACCTCCTCAGGCTGTGTGAGTTGACGCATTTCTTCTATCCAATTTTTCAAGTGCTGATTTTTTATTTCCATCTCACACCTTCCTCTATGAGGCCGGTTATTTATAGATCGGGTTTAGGTCTTACAGAAGCTGTAAAATGCTCTTTTACAGCTTCTTAATGTATTTTAACCCGCGTGCTTGCGTCTTTTAAATTTATCTAAATACTCAAGCGCTTTTCCTGTACCCAAGCAAACCGCCAGCAAGGGATTTTGTGCAATAATGACAGGTAGACCCGTTTCTTTAATTAAAGCTTTATCAATTCCTTTAATTAAAGCTCCCCCCCCGGCAAGAACCATTCCACGTTCGACTAAGTCTGCAGCCAGTTCAGGTGGACATTTTTCTAATGTCAATTTGACACTTTCAATAATTTGTTGAATCGGTTCAGCTAAACATTCTCTAATTTCAACAGAATTGATACGTTTGGTCACGGGAAGTCCTGCGACCTGATCCCTTCCTCGCACTTCCATCTCTAATTCATTACCACCCAGAGGATAGGCAGACCCTATGGTCATTTTGATTTCTTCAGCCGTACGAGGACCGATCATCAAGTTATAGGTTCGACGCATGTAATTAATGATACACTCATCAAACTCATCACCTGCAATCCGTAAGGAGCGGGATTCTACAATCCCCCCTAAGGAAATAATGGCAATTTCGGTTGTTCCACCGCCAATATCAATAATCATATTGGCTGAAGCTTCATGCACCGGAAGGTCTACACCGATTGCAGCTGCCATAGGCTCTTCGATTAGAATAACCTCTTGGGCTCCCGCGTGTAGGGCTGAATCTTCCACAGCTCTCTTTTCTACCCCAGTAATTCCAGAGGGCACGGCTATTAAGATTTTCGGACGGAATAAGCTGCGAGAAGGGGTGACTCTCTTAATGAGGGCTTTTAACATGCCTTCGGCAATTTCGAAATCTGCAATGACCCCATCTTTCATGGGACGCACTGCGTGAATTTTACGGGGTGTTTTACCAAGCATGGCCTTGGCTTTTTGACCAACAGCTAGAACCTCGTTAGTCGTAGAATCTACAGCTACCACAGAGGGTTCTGCTAAAACGATACCCTTTCCTCTGACAAACACTAAAGTATTCGCTGTTCCCAGGTCGATACCGATATCGTTAGAAAATACTCCCCGGAATTTATTAAGCTGCCCAAATGCGGAGCGCGCCATCTTATTGAAGTTATCTTTGAACCCCAATGGATTTTTTTTACTCATCTTGCCTCTATGATCACAATTATGTTTGCAACAGCTCCAATACTTCTTCCCATGTCAATTTAGAGATGGCTTCATCATCTGAGCTTACGACCTTTTTTACCAGCCCCTTCTTCCGATTTTGTAAGTCCATAATCTTTTCTTCAATGGTATTGAGCGTCACTAATTTATATGCAGATACTGCATTTTTCTGGCCTATTCGATGGACACGGTCCGTCGCTTGATTCTCAACAGCTGGGTTCCACCACATATCGTAATGAATGACTGTATCTGCGCCAACCAAGTTTAATCCAGTGCCTCCAGCCTTTAAAGAAACCAGAAAAACAGGAATATTGTGATCTTCGTTAAATTTTTTTACAATATTTAAACGATTTTTACTTGTTCCATCCAAATATTCAAAGGGAATCCCCTGCTTTTGCAGGTCTTCTCTCATAATATTGAGCATTCGGGTATATTGGCTAAAAATGACTGTTTTATGCTTTCCTTCCATCAAATTCTGAAGAAGTTCCATGAGCATATCATATTTGGCAGAATCTCCAAACTCAGGATTTTCCTTTGCAAAAATTGCTGGATGGCAACAGATTTGTTTTAAACGAGTTAAGGTAGCCAAAACATGAATTTGAACCTTCTCGAATCCCTCACGTTTTACCAGTTTTGACAACTCTTCACGTGCGGATGCCGCATACGAATGGTACAGATTTCGCTGCGTTTCAGATAAATGACAGTGATAGACAATTTCTGAGACAGGAGGAAGTTCAGATAAGACATCTTGCTTCATGCGACGTAAAATAAAGGGAGACACTTTTCTTCGTAAAACTTCCAGTTGCGAACCTGCGGGCTGAGAAGGATGCCGAATATATTTTTCTACAAATCTCTCGTAGCTACTTAATAAACCTGGCATTAAAAAGTCGAATAAACTCCAGAGTTCGTCTAGTGAGTTTTCTATGGGTGTACCTGTGAGAATCAAGCGATGCACAGCTTTAATCATTTTGACAGACTTTGCATTGCGTGTTCCCCGATTCTTGATATGTTGGGCCTCATCTAAGATACAGTAGCCAAAGTTAACCGTATTATAGAACTCTATATCCTTTTGCAGAAGGCTATAAGAAGTAATCACTACATCAAATTCTTTAATGGACGTTAAGAGTTTCTTCCTTTGTGTGGGTGTACCGTCCACAGCTAACGTTTTTAGTTGAGGATTAAATTTCCCAATTTCTTCTTTCCAGTTATAAACAAGGGATGTAGGGCACACAACGATAGATATAGACTTGGGGTTGTCTATTTTATGTTGTGTGATAGCAATAATAGATTGAAGAGTTTTTCCTAGTCCCATGTCGTCTGCTAAGATTCCGTTTAAATGCATATCACGTAAACGATTTAACCAATTCACCCCTTCATTTTGATAAGTCCTAAGAGAAGCTTTAATCACTTTAGGAATGGGACTGGAACCTGCCGAAGCAATTCCTAACATCTGTTCTTGGATTAATTTAAGCTTGTTGGTCATGGTAATTTCAATGGGCAATCCTTTATAGTCTGCCACATCAATGCTCGAAAGACTCCATAGAGGACAAGCTTGAACATGATCCCCAAGCTGTTTAATCCCTAAATCATCCATTAACTGAATAATCGGCGCTAATTTATCCAGTTCTAACACAAGGATCTTGTGGGACTTGGTTTCTTTTTTCTTTGTAGATTTTTTTCGAGCTAACTCTACAAATGCCCGTTTTGTGGAAAGACACTCCCATAAAAGATCTAAGGTAAAACCATTTAAATAGCCTTCTACCTTTATGTGGGCTTCATACTGATCAATACGATCCGTTTCTTTCAACTGAACTTTAAACTGGGTATCATCGTAGATAAATTGATCTAAAAGGTTTTCAGGACAGTTAAATTTAATGCGGTGTTGATTGTGAGGAATGACATCTGTCATAAACTCAATAATCTTTTTATCTGTTTTCGCAACAAAATAACCAGTCATCGGATCATAAATGAAGTCCTGGAAGAGCTCTCTTACGATTTTTTGCTCTTCTGTTAAATTACGCGCAAGGATCCCTTGGTCCGTGACAAAAGGTAAAATATGGTCAGCTTTCAATTGAGACGGCGCCGCAGGCACAATAATATCGTCATATACAAATTGTAGCGCTGCCTCTAATTCTCCATTGAGATAGTTGATATCACAAATCGCTCCAAGCTTGCCTACAAAAGGAAGTGTGACAAATTTATCAATAATATCCCGATTAAATACTTCCGCATAACGCATCAAATCCACAATCGAATTTTCTACAAATGTACCAAATAATGCTTCAGGAATGGTTACATCACGAATGGCTGGCAAGTTTCGCAAATGCTTTCTTTTAATACGCGGCTGAAAACGGTAATAGATATTTTGAAAAATTAATCCAGGTTTAGCACATTCAAACAGTCTGACTTCTGGGAGAGTCACGCGTTGGCTGCTATCAATAATTAAGGTGGGATTAATCAAAATTTTAGGGCTTGCCGCTTCAATATACTCCAACTCAAAACGTAATTGACCGGACTGCCCTGAATAACGCAACGGTTCTTCCAGCGTTCCACAATAAAAGCAAGGAAGCACTTGATGATCCGAGTCTGAATCATCGCTCGTATTTAACATTTTGGGTTTAGAAATGGCCATTTCATACCCTTGAGCTAAAATATTTCCAAAAGCTTCTAGATCGATATAAGCTAAACGCAAGTTTCGTTCTTCTTTAGCGTCTGGAAATCGTGCAAAGTCCATTAGCATTCTCAATGTTTGCGTACCTTCAGGGTCAAAAGATTTCAAAGTAAAGAAGTAACGCTTACTACCTATATATAAAGGTTCTTGGTAGCAGACAGCATCTAAAAATTCTTTTATGTTAGCGATGTTTAAAGGTTTTGACCGAAAGGGCAAACGCAGGGCTAATTGAATTTCTACATGGGGGACGTTTGCATTCGCCGCAGGATTTGTAAAAATGACAGCTAATTCAGCCTTATCTTCGGTAAGTTCTTCTTCAGCTAGAAAGAAAGGAGATTTACCCAATACATCAGACGCCCCGACATACTCTATTAACAATTCCTTTTGCAGTTTTTTACTACGACGTGCGGTTTCTTTCGTTTCGGCTTCTTTAAAAGTTTCTCTTAAAGTTTCTTTTTCAGATTCATCAATAGTAGGATTTTTGCCTAAATCGGTCTCTTTAGAATAGCTGACAATGATTTCATCTAAGTGTTCCTCTAAATAAAAGAGGACCGCCGATAAATGCTGACAATCGTATTTATAAGGACAATCACAATCGGAATCGATGGTTGTTGACTCGCGTCGATCAATTTCAATTTCGCAATTGTATGTCTTATCAAAAGCACCTTGAACTTTGCAGCTCAGGCGTACCCGTTGCGCATCAAGGGTAACGATTTTGGCAGATGAAACCATCTTTTTTTCATAAAGAGAACGTCCATCTTTTAAAATTGCTGAGGAGTAATCTTGCTTAAGCTTTCGAAAGTTTAGCATGTCTTAATCTTTAAAGTTTTATATTTATAGAAAATAAGGGAGACCATCCATATCGGCGCAGTATATAAACTCAAGGTCATGTTGTCAAAACAAACTAAAAAATTAAAATTTTGAGAGGAAAAAACAGAGACAAATTGAATTTTTTTTAATTTAGATCATCCATAAGTTGCCAATACAATGCTATTAATTTAAGGTAAAGATATGGATTCAAAACGTTTTTTTTTCGTCCACGTTCAAAACGCATTTAAAGGGAAAAATGAATCATAAAAAAATCGGTATCTTCACCTACCCCTTTGAGGGCGTCCCTGCATGGGATCCAGATAGTATCTTAGAAGGTATATCGGGATCTGAAGAAGCCGTGATTTATATGGCGAATGAATTGGCACATCTCAATTATGAGGTGTATGTCATCGGAAATCCCCCTCGCCACTCCCCCCATTCACAACCAAAAGTCAATCCCAGATATATCCAAGCAGAAGACCTGAATTTTTTTTTAGATATTGCGATTTCATGGAGGGTACCTTTTAAAGCTCCTGACCTACGAAGATTAGCTCACCAAGTGTATTTATGGCCGCATGATAGTTGGCATCAGCCTTTAATCGATCCACGCACCTACCATTTTGATGATGTTCTATGGCTTTCACATTGGCAAAGGGAGCAATGGATTTCTGTGGTTCCTGCCTTTGATCGGTATAAAAAAATATTCGGCAATGGAATTGAAGTCAGTAGCTTTAGACCCATTGGCCTAAGGTCTAATCCCTATAGCTGCATTTATGCTTCTAATTATGGAAATGGATTAGAAAAATTACTAGAAATATGGCCCCGCATTAAACTGCTTTATCCTTTAGCAACATTAGATATCTATTATGGATGGCAGCATTGGGGACTTTTAACTAAACAAGAGGAGGAAAAGCTGCGTGGTTTAGTCCAAGATTTAAAAAAATTAGACGTCAACGAACACGGCAAAGTCTCCCATTTTAAATTAAATGAAGCCTTTGAAAAAGCATCATTCTGGACATACCCTTGTCATAATCCAGAAGCGTTTTGCATTACCGCTCTACGTGCACAATATGCAGGTGCTATTCCAGTTGTAATAAAATGTGGAGCCCTCTCTGAGACCGTTCAACATGGCTATCTATGTAGTGAACCACAGGATTACCTAAACCTTTTATTAAAGGCCTTCTGTGATAGTGAAAGTATTTCTATCCATCAACGTCATCAGATGAGAGCATTCATTGATCGCCAGTATAGGTGGTCCACTATCGCAAAAAAATGGCAAGAATTATTTGAAAATTTTTAAACTTATTGTTCTATAATTTCATTTTGTATTATTTCTTACTTAAATCGTTAAAGAGGAATTACCCATGAGCACAGAAAAAAAAGTCGCATTTATTACAGGGGCTAATCGAGGGATTGGATTTGAGACCGCCCGCGAACTAGGCGAAAAAGGAATCACTGTAATTTTAGGTTCAAGGGATCCATCCAAGGGTCAAGAAGCCACAGAAAAACTAAAAAAAGCAGGAATATCAGCTATTTCCTTTAAATTTGATATCAATGATCCCAGCGACCACAAAGAAATTTTTGCGTATCTTGAGAAAAATTTTGGTAAGCTTGACATTCTGATAAACAACGCAGGTGTGTGGTTAGATAGCCAACCAGGCGATGGTAAAAATCGCACGAGTTCCACTTCCCAAGAAATTCTTAGAAAAACTTTTGATGCCAATTTTTTTAATCTAGTGGCATTAACGCAAACGCTTCTCCCCCTTATCAAAAAGTCCCCGGACGGAAGAATAGTCAATCTTTCTAGTATTCTAGGTTCATTAACGACACATACAGATCCTAAATCTACAATCTATGAATTTAAAGCATTTGCCTATAACGCCTCTAAAACTGCTCTAAATGCCTTTACTGTTCACTTGGCGCATGAGTTAAAAAACACCAAAATAAAAGTCAATTCAGCGCATCCTGGGTGGATAAAGACAGAATTAGGAGGACCTGCTGCTCCTCTAGATGTTTCAGAAGGTGGAAAGACAAGTGTCCAACTCGCTCTTTTACCCGAGAATGGGCCCTCTGGAGGATTTTTTCACTTGGGTGACCCAATCCCTTGGTAGCTATTAATTTTTATCCATGCTTGCCATGGATATACTCCACCAGGCCTAAAAAACTTAAGGCCTGTGGAGCTTAAGAATCCGCCATGTTAAGCTTTTTTTCTTGTGCCAAAAAGCCTCAATTTTTATACTACCACTTCTTTGTCCTAACTTTGCGGGTGTAGCTCAGGGGTAGAGCATCACGTTGCCAACGTGAGTGTCGTGAGTTCAAATCTCATCACCCGCTATTTACTTAGGAAAGAAACCCTGCGGGTGTAGCTCAGGGGTAGAGCATCACGTTGCCAACGTGAGTGTCGTGAGTTCAAATCTCATCACCCGCTATTATATACCGAAGTAATCTTAGAGACAGTCTTTTTAATGTTCCCCAAAGATGGTATTATAGAATATAATCTCCAGATAGAAAGCTCAATGCTTTCATCTTCATCCTTTTATTTATGAGGTATTTCCGTGTCGACTCAACAAAATGAATACAAAAATGACAACCTTCACGTAACAGTTTCTCGTGAGCCGGGTTCTAAAGTAAAGCTTCAAATTTCTATTTCTCCTCTAGCCACTCAAGCTGCTTTCAAGGAAGCTATTAAAAACATCAATAAAGAAATTAGCATGCCAGGCTTCCGTAAAGGCAAAGCTCCCGATAGTTATGTGGTAAAAAATTATAAACAACATGTGGATCAAGAGTGGAACGACATCCTTGTAAACACAGCTTTTAAAGAAGCTCTTGAAATGGTCAAAATTTATCCATTTGGGAAAAATAGCGTGCAACGTCCTCAAATTAAGGAAGTTTCTCAGGAAAACGGCGCAAAAGTGATTATTGAATACGAAGCAGAGCCTAATGTTCCTGAAGTCAACTTAGAAGAATTGACCGTAAAAAAAATGGAAAAACTCCCTGTAACTCCTAAGCAGATTGAAGATGTCATTACACAAGTTAAATTATCCCATGCTCAATGGCAAGATCTTGCCGACCAACCCATTGCTGATGGTGACTATGTAGACCTCGATATAGACAACCTGGATGAAGGTTTTGAAATTTGCCGTGGAACGCGTTTTGCAGTAGAAAAAGGAAAGATTGGAACTTGGCTCTATGACTTATTGATAGGAAAAAATGTAAATGATGTGGTGGAAGGAGTCAGTGAACTGGACCATCACCATCACGGAGAAAGTTGTAACGACCCAACGCATGATCATTCTCATGACCAAGATTTCAAATCGACCCGCTGCAAAATTACTATTAAGGGCCACCAAAGAGCGACTCTTCCAGATTTGGATGATGCACTAGCCTCTAAGGCTGGAGCCCCTAATGTAGAAGAACTCAATAAACGCATTGTTCAAAGCCTAGAAAAAAGAGAAGAAGAACGTGTTAAAATGGCACAACGCATCGATATCGAAGAACAGCTTGCTGAAAAATACCACTTCGATCTGCCAGACTCTTTAACTAGAGAGGACAAAAAAAGCCGCATCTCTCATGCACTAAGCCATTTGAATCGGGAGGCGATGAGTAAAGAAGAATACGACTCAAAAGTTAAAGAGATCACGGAAAAAGTATCCAATGATCTAGATAAAGCCTATCGTTTATTCTTTATTGAAAGTAAAATTGCTAAAGAGAATCAGATTGACATCTCTCAAGAAGAAATCATGCAAGAATTTATGAATCAAATGGTCAGCCAAGACACTTCGATCATCAGTCAGAGCATGCAACCAGAAGAGATCCGCTCCAGGCTTTATAGCTATTTGATTACGCAAAAAGCAAAAGATTTCATCTTACAAAAAGCAAAACTTATCGATTAAAACTTGACTTGTTGGATTAGATCGTCCTATAAGTATGACTGTGATAAGCGGTTTCGAAGAAAAAGCTGCTGAAGTCATGAAACCTCAGAGTCCCTGCCGGTTCCGCTTAAATAAAGAAAAGGAAGACTATGACAGAAGAAAGAGCAAAAAATTCCCTAACGCCTTATGTGATCGAAGATACTGGACGTGGCGAACGTTCCATGGATATCTTTTCCCGTCTACTTAAAGACCGTATTGTTTTTATCGGTACAGACATTACTGATCATGTCGCTAATGTCGTGGTAGCACAACTCCTTTTCCTCAGAATGGAAGATCCCAAAAAAGACGTTAATATTTATATTAACTCCATGGGTGGTTATATCACTGCAGGTCTAGCAATTTACGATGTCTTACAGTGGATGGGTTGCCGCGTCAATACGTACTGTATTGGCCAAGCTTCTTCCATGGGAGCTTTACTCCTCGCGGCGGGTACCAAGGGACACCGTTATGCCCTACCAAACAGTAGAATCATGATTCACCAACCCATTGGTGGAGTCGGTGGCTCTTCAGCAGATGTAGCCTTGCAGGCGAAAGAAATTCTCTACTTAAAACGTCGCATTCATGAAATCATTGCAGAAGCGACAGGTCAAAGTATTGAAAAAATCGCTCTAGACTCGGAAAGAGATTTTTATATGAGCGCAACAGAAGCTAAAGAATATGGCTTGATTGATGAAGTAATAGCCCCCAAAAAACCTGCTAATTAAAAGGTAGAAATGTCAAAGAAACCTACTCCTATAAAAGAAGTCGTCTCCTGCTCTTTCTGCGGACGATCGGAAGAGGCTGTGGAAAAACTTATCTCAGGTCCTAATGTCTATATTTGTGACAAATGCGTGCGCTTATGTTCGGGAATTCTAGATAAAAAGAAAGCTCCTAATTATGAGTTAAAACTTCTGAAGCCTAAGGAAATAAAAGAACGGCTGGATGAGTACATCATTGGTCAGGAAAGCGCTAAACGAACGATCTCAGTAGCAGTTTATAACCACTACAAACGCATTCGTGCATTGAATAAAGATTCTTCGGACAATAAAATTGATTTTAGCAAATCTAACGTCCTGTTATTTGGTCCTACAGGTTCAGGTAAAACACTCATCGCTAAAACCTTAGCAACCATTCTTGACGTTCCTTTTACCATTGCAGACGCCACGACGTTAACTGAGGCCGGATATGTCGGAGAAGATGTTGAAAACATCATTTTAAGATTATTACAAGCCGCTGACTACGATGTGGCCAAAGCTGAGCAAGGAATCATTTATGTGGACGAGATTGATAAAATTAATCGTACGACCTCCAATGTTTCCATTACTCGCGACGTTTCTGGTGAAGGGGTTCAGCAGGCCCTATTAAAGATTGTAGAGGGTACGGTCGCCAACGTTCCTCCTAAAGGGGGGCGGAAACATCCCAATCAAGAATATATCAAAGTCAACACAGAAAACATCTTATTCATTGTGGGTGGAGCCTTTGTAAATCTGGAAAAAATGATTGCTAAACGGTTAGGTCGTAGCACGATTGGCTTTACCTCAGAGAATAAAGAAGTCATCGATCCAAATGAAAAAAGCATGCTTTTAGCTAAGGCTGAACCTGAAGATTTTGTACAATTTGGGATGATTCCAGAATTCATTGGACGCTTTAATAGCATAGCCAACTGTAATGAGCTCAAATTAGAAGATTTAAAAGAAATTCTCACTAAGCCTAAAAATGCTGTCGCAAAACAGTTTACAGCCATGTTTGAACTTGAAGGTGTAAAACTTACTTTCACGGATGAGGCTTTACAAGCTATCGCCAAAAAGGCCATGGATGCTGGAACAGGTGCACGCGCATTACGCATGATTTTAGAAAATTCGATGAAAGATCTAATGTACGAAGTGCCTTCTGACAGTACGATAGAAGAGATTATCATTGATAAAGAAACTATTACGGATAATAAAACACCTATCATTAAGCGCTCTGCTGAGAAGATCGCCTAGGCTGTTGCTATTAATCTTTCTGAGATTTGGCTACCTTAAAAGTCCCAAATCTGACCGAAAGCTATGTAAAGTTCTCGTAGACACGATCATTAACAATGTTTTAAAAGTCTAATGATCGTGTCTTTCCGCATCTAATGGACAAAATCCAAATTTATAAGTGGCATAGGGATTTTATTCTATTTAAAAACGCTTGAATAAAGGAATGATTATGGAGATTCGTCCCATAGATTTTCCAGTTGTGGATAAAGTTTTACGCCAAAAACTCGAAACTTTGATTCCTCCTTTTTTTCATACTTTTCTAGATAACCAAGACCCTTATGGCATACGCTCAAATTTATTAGGAGTAGCTCTATTCATAGATGATCATCCTGTAGGGGTTGGCCTTGCTTCTCTTTATAGCAAGCTACACAATGCACATATTCATGTTCTTGAGATAACGCCTCTGAAAGCTCAGCCCTCTCTTTATAAAACTCTCTTACAAGCGATCACGCAAAAGTTAATGGAAAATGGAATCAGAATCGCTACCTATAACTATTTTAAAGAGGCACCAGCCACTCCCACTTGGGAAAATATATTTGTTGAAGAAAAATGGGAGGGCCCTCAATCCTTGATGATTGAATGTCTCTTTCATCGTGATCAATTTGATCCCGATTGGTGGTACAAGAAAATGCACTTTGAAAAAGGTTTTGAAGAAATCTTACTCAAAGATCTATCCACAGCAGAAAAAAACGATTTGCTACGCAGATGGGAACAAGGGAGTATCCCCGACTATATTTACCCACTTGATCGCGAAAATGCGCAGATTGAATATGGGAATAGCCTGGCCTTGCGTCATCAAGGCAAAATTGTCGGATGGATGGTGACACATAGACTTAGTCACGATCTCATTCGCTATTCCTCTCTTTACCTTGAAGATGAATTTAGCTCTACAGGTTATTGGTTAAAGCTACTCATAGACGCCTTATATATCCATCGAGACCACATTCTTGACGCCAATCAAGGACTTTTAGAAATTAATCTTAATCAAATTTCAAAATCTTGGTTAAATTTCATTCAAAGACGACTTTTTCCTCAAGCTTCTCAAATAAAACACAAGCAGACTTTTTGGAAATCATTCGTTTTAAATCCTTAAACTCCTTCCAAACTCGCTTTGATTGAACACTCATCATGGGCTAATCAGTGGATCGCTGACGGTTATCTTTCATCTTTTGTTTGAGAAAGCCTGGCCTCAAACGTTTTACCTCTAACAATTAGTGCAGGGAAGAGTCGATCACGGGTTTAATTTTCACTTCTCTAGATTAGTTATCAATACAAAGACTTAACACCTAGTTTTTTATTAAATAATTTGCTATAATAAAATTAGGGATTTTAAAAATGTCTACAAAAAAATTAACAAAGACTAATTGATTCATAAAAGCGTGTATAGTAGATATATTTTTTATTCTAACAAGCTAAGCAATTACAAAATTGCAGGAGATGTATCATGGTTAGTCCTGTACAAGGTAATCCTTCCAGTGTGGATAATACTGCGTTAGCTGCAACTACTTCGTCAGAAACCTCATCTCTTAGCACGACCAGCAGTTTTTCCACAGATAGTATCTCTAGTTTATCCTTTGGAAAAGGGCTTGTCATTTTAGCCCAGCCCAATAGTCCCCAAATCCCGCGACCTTCTCTTTTTTCGGTTTTACAGACCGTGTCTGATGCCACCGCCACTTCAAAACAAAATACAGTAAAAGCTAGTGCAGATGTGTATACGAAGAAGAGTGAATTCTATTTAGATATGATTTTTAGTGCAGATAGTTTACTTAAAATTCTATCTTCTTTAATCGTTGCACAAAGTCAAACCTCCCAGCTCTCGCTACTTGCCAATCCCCAAATCATATTACAAAACGTTTTTAATAACATCTATAACGCTGGCATTCAAGATGATACAAGTAACACTACAGATATACATAACGCAGCCATTACCTACAACAATGCCTATAACCTCTATCAAAGCCAAACACAAGCATTTTTAAATGGTGAAATTGATGCAGCCACCTATGCCAATTATACAACCATTTATAATCAAGCTAAAAACAACTATAATCAAGCCGTTTCCACCTACCAAAATTATGTAAATTCAAGAAATGATACCATCAATCAGTACAATGATCAGGTGGATAATTATAATAATCAAGTGGATGGATTTAATGATAAAATTGATGAAATTAATGCTATAAGGACAGAAAATCACCTCCCCACCATCCCTCGTTTAGAAAAACAAACGAAAATTCCTTTATTACCTGATGCTAGTACAGCCCCCCCCAGCCCAGCTGCAGTCCTGGATATACTCACTCCCACTCCTAAGGGACAAATTTCCCTTATTAGCCCTCCTCCTCCCCAAGATCTTATTAGTGCTATATTCCAAGGCTTAATTCTTTTTGCCTTTTCTGTTGTGGGCCAAATCAAGTATGGGCTGAATATGATCGGAGATGTCCGTCAATTTGCCGATTATTACCTGCAAACAAAAAGTACAGTGAACAGCCTCCCTCCTGCATTTGCCTCGGAAATGGCTACTAGTAGTAGTTCATCAGGAGGATTAGGAAGTAATGCAAGTTTAGGAGCTATCTCAGGTAGCCTCGATCCCTCCATTGTATTTAGGCTTTTTAATGAATCCGCACAAAATGCTTATTTTAAAGAATTTTCTTCACAATTTCCTCCAGGAACCATTGATGTGACGCTTTTAGCCAGCGCGAACCTCCTCGGAACCCTCTCTCTCCAAACAGGCCAAGATTTTTTTAATTCCTTAGAAAAAGATCTCTCATTAAAAAACATTGGGGAAAAAGATTTAAATAAGGCTCTGGCACTAGGCCTTGTCGCCAATATCCTTGAGATCGTGCTGAACAATACATTAACGAATGGAATCCGCCAAGCTCTTAACGGTTCTTCCGAGCAGGGAGTGAATTCTCTCAGTGCCATTATGAATCTTTCCACCCTGGGAGTGGCCATCAGTCTACTCACATCAAACCTTGGGCTTCCAGGTATTGGATCTCAAATCCTTAACCTTTCAGGACTAGATAAATCTGAAATCTTTAATTTACTTGGAGAAGGAACTGCGATTAGTAACTTTATCAGTAATCCCTTCACACGCCTACTGGTTGCAGAGCGACTAGCCTCAGCCATCTCTCAATCATCTTCCAACTTAGCGGGATTACAGGATGCCTTGCAAAACGCCATCCTTCAAGCTGCTGGACAAACGTCCCCCTTCGCCTCTCCTCAAGATTTTTTAAATAATCTTTCACAAAGTTTGACTAATAATGCCATAGCGGGCACACAAGCCTCTAATGCTTTAGATGCTGCTGCTGCAGCTTTATCTAATCCCTTATTTACATCTCGCACGAGTTTTCGCGATGATGTACAGCAATCTCTTGTCCAACAAGGCTTTGCCAGCGAAGAGGCTCTTCAAATTGCCAGCTCAGTCGCAGGAGTTTCCCCTACCGCCGCGCAAGATGCAGTCCTCAACCCTAATGATATTAACTTAAACATTTTATCAAGTAATCTTGCTTATAATATGACCTTAGCGGGCATGACAACCCCTTCTGAAATTGCAAGTCGCATCGCATCAGCCTCGCTAGAAAACACACAAGAAATAGCTGAGGCCACTTTAAGAGATAATATTCAATATCAGTTAGAAAAAGAAAACATCTCTCAAGACCAAGCTAGAAGAATCGCCACAGGGGTCGCTATTCCCTTAAATAGTAGCCCTTTGCTGTCTGATATGAATCAAAGTGAACTCAACGGAAAATTAAAAAATGCCATCGCAGATTCGTATGAACCTGTTTTAGGTGCCGCAAAGGCCCAGCAAGAAGCACAAAAACTCGCCGACCAGCTTGTGGGGCCTGCAAATGCAAATGCTAAAGACATCCATGATCATCAAAATCCTTTGTCGCTAGTCAGTAGCATTAATGAACAGCTCAATGTCTTAAAAAATAACGATGACAATAGAGTCTTTACTCAATCTCTCGATAGTTTCAAAGACTATATAAAACCTTCCGTTGATTTATTTACTTTTAATCAAAGATTAGTCGACCCCGCCACAAAAATATTTTATGCCAACGACCTGATTCACGCACAAGCTGCTAATACCGGGCCAGTTAAAATAGGAGGAACAAATCAGCCCCTTGAACTTCCCGGATAATGAAGAGATACCGTTGAATTTTAAAAAAATTTATTGTATAATAAAATAAAAGGTTTGCAAGTTTTATATATTTATAAATATCTGTAAATAAGACAGATATAAAAATAAAATAAACAATCAAAGCTGCATAAATGTTTAATATTAAAGTCCTTTCAAAATACTAGGAAGGGGTAGTCCTATGACATTCACCACACCATATGTATCCATCAGCGGAATTCCATCAGCGGTTCCCACAACCGTTGAGTATACGAATGCCAAAATGGCTTCGGCGTACTATAATGCGATTTTAGCCTTTATGTCAGTCTTACAACTTACAGGGACTTCGGCTAATCCCTACCCTGCTACGCTCATATCGGGCGGTAATGTAGATCAGATCAATGCTGCACTGGCTCAACTTACCTATCTTGCCAAATACGGAGTGATCGTTACGGGTGCTGGGCAAGTCATCTATCCAAGTACTGCTGTAAGTGCAGGCTTTTTGGCTGCGAATAATCTTTCTACGCAAGTCCCTCCCTCCGCTGGAAAGTCTTCATACTCTCGCTATTTAATGACCATGACAATGGCCCAACAGTATGATGCTGTTTTACGTTCCTTAGCCGCTGTGGGAGTTAATACAAATGCTGCGGCAGGCACCCCGACCTTAAATTTGACCCAACTTCAGCAGTGGAAAGACCTTTCTATCCAAGTCTCAGCAGTAGCTAACCTGGTACAAGCTGCAGCCTTAGAAGGTTATGGAGGAGCCAGAAGTCTACAAAGTATCATAGAAATCGATTATGTCCAAACAGGCAACCAGATTATTTCTCAAAACATGGCAAACTTAAAAAGTGCTCTTAATGTAACACAAAATGTTCTAAATTATCTGGCTGATCTACAGAATCTACACAATCAAATTACCACCAAAACTAGCACATTTAATTTCTGTTATTCGAGGGGTGGTGTGGATGTTCCTAACGAAGCTAATGGCCCTTCTGCCTGGTCGCCCGGCTACCAACAAGCTGCCAGTGCCTTCTTTAACACACCTGTAACGCCTATTATTCTTCCTAGTATTGCTCCTGGAAGCTCGGGATTTGCCTCTGCTTATTTAAAATTAGTGTCCATTAGAGACTCCTTAAGCGCTCAATTACAAAAACTCTCGGCGATCACTTCTGCCTCAGATAGATCCAATACAACCAGCCTATACGGCCGTTTAACACAAGTACTAAATGATATAAAAAACAGCTTTAAAACACCTGATGGACAACCTATCACAGCTTCAACTCCTCCGGGACAAGCCTCTGCCGGATTTAGAAAGTGGATGTTAGATAACTATAGCGCCTTTAATAGTTCAGATGCAGGAAGTTCTGGTCAATTCCAACAAAATATTACCTTTGCAATTACTTCTGCACAAAATTTAAACGATACACAAAAAGAAACTGTACGGAACTATTTATTCGTCTTCGAAGAGTACTATAAGTCTGCCTCATCTGCTCTGCAAGCGATTTCCCAAATTATACAAAAGATGGCGCAGAATATAGCAAGGTAATGGGAAAGTAAAAAACTAATGTCTTAATTTAAATAATCGCCTGAGTAAGGAGGCGTTATGACAACAAATACAGATTTATTCTTAAATGATATAAATAGCATCTCTGCAGTTTATGGCAAAGATTATAGCGATACGGGAATACAAAACATTCTCTCTTTTATGCTCACACAACAAGGCCCCGCAGGGGGAGCTTCCAACCGCTTTCGCTCCCAATTAAATACTTTCAGCGCCACGACAACACCCGACTACGACTCCTTTCTCAAAAACTATCTGACCAATATCTTAGGTTATGATAGTTCTTATACGCCCACGGCCGATCAATTAGACCCCTCGAATGTGAATAGCCCTCTCTTCAGCTACTTCAACATATATAAAACAGCTCTAAAGCAATCATCGGATATTGGTCAGTTAGTGAATATAGATGAAGTGCAACAGTTTAAAGCCATGTTTTCTGATTTTCTAAAAAATTCGGGCTTTGGACAACTTCTTACAAACTCCACAGATTCAAGGTCAGTGACTTTGAACGGAAAAACTTATACGGTGACCGCTGATAATAACTTCCAAAATTTAACGAATTGCTATTTAAATTATTTAAGTACGACAGCCGTCGTGCAAACAAGTTCCTCCTCTATCGTCAATCTACTTACCAATACCTCAGGGACAGGAGCTAACTACATCCAGTCTTATCAAAAGATTTATGAAGCATTTAATGGGCCAATAGGAACCCTCTCCAGCAATTCGGCTGATTGGACGGTTGAACAACAAGTATTTGTCCAACGCTTGACTGAATTTTACAATAGTGAACTACAAAAGACATCCACCACAGCCAATCCCTCAGGCTTTTTCAACACAAGCCAAGCCTTAGGCGATTTCTATACATACAGCCAAAACCTGTACTATAACCCCCAGTTTACCCCTAACGCCTTATCTTATAATGCGAATGGTACTATTATACTCGATGAGGTTCTTAAAGCTTTGATCAGCATGATTGGTACAATTCAAAATGTGGCTGCCACACAAGCCAATACGCTGAATTTTCTCTCTCAATGGCAGGCTGCTTACACGAACAAATTAAATCAGATTCACATCTTTGCGCAAGGGGATGGTACAGCACTTGGTACTTTCAATAACGACTTCCCCTACCAAAACGGGAACTGGGACCAAGTGGGCGCCCAAGCCACACGTAATGCGTTAAACAACATCAATCAAAACTACATTAGTAAGTTACAAGCTAACCAACAAACGATTTCAGATAACGCAAAATCCCTCCAAACAAACGTTAACCAAAGTAACGACGCAGCTAACCAACAAGCGAGTGTCGCTGATAGTTTATTACAAACTATGAGCACGATCTTATCCGCTATTTTTAGATAAAAATTCATAAAGAGGAAGATGCAATGAAAAGTGATAGAGAGCAAGTCAAAAAAGCAGTGGAAACTATTGGGGATCACATCCAAAAAAAAGAGAAAAACGAAAAAAATGTGACACAACTGGCGGACGATTTTTTCAAAAATGGGCATATGCCAAAAGATGTCTTAAATTTGAGTGATCAACAAGTAGAAGGGTTGTATGCACAAGCCTACAATTTCTATCAGACAGGTCGTTATCAGGATGCCATTCAGATATTCCGCTTATTGATTATGTTAAATGCCAGCGAAACAAAGTATATTTTAGGACTTGCAGCTTGCTTGCATATGATGAAAGATTACAAAAATGCGATCGACACCTACACCATGTGCAGTGTACTCGATCCAGAAACCCCTATTCCTTACTATCATATGTCCGACTGCTTTTTATGTATGAAAGACCCTTACTCCGCTATCGTTGCTTTAGAGATGGCTATTAAGCGTGCAGGAAATAAACCGGAATACCAAATGCTAAAAGATCGTTCAGAAATTACGATGAAGAACCTGCAAAGTGAAGCAAAAGAAAATATTAAAAAATTAAGCAAATAATAGAGATAACCCTGCATGGTCATCTCTTCCTTGATTTTGTTCGGCTAAGAAGGAGGCCTTCATGTCAATGAACGTAGGACAAGGACAAGCAAACGTCACTAATTTTCAAGTAGGTGGAAATGTTCAAGCCTCTGGCTTTGATACGTCTAACTCTGCGATTGGTTTCGACCCACGTATTAAGGATACTCTTAATAAATCTGCTCAAAAGCTTATTGATAAATCGTTGAACGGAAATGAGCAAAATGGTGCCAGCATACCTACTCTACCTACACCGACTGCCGATCCATTGACACAATTTCAAGCGTTGATGTCAGCATTTGCGTCCTTTCAAACCACAGGTACGCAAACGAGTAAAACGAATACCTCTTCTCTGGAAAGTCAAACCTCCAGCGATACTGAGGTCACTGAAGACGACGCGCGTGCCGCCTATGGGGAAGATTTCAATCATATATTGACCACCTATGCTAAAGCCAATAAGCTTTCAGAAAATGATGTCGCTAAACTCCGCTTTGCCTTTTATAATTCTGATGCGAATGCTAGTGGTGCCTTAAGCGATGGATCTGACCTGAATCAAGTGCTGCAGACCCTCACTAATCAAGCCCAAGAATCGGCTAAAGCCAATGGATATGACGTTTCAAAACTCAGTCCGCCTGCGGATAATTCCGCCTACAATTTAAACATTTCAGATGCGTACAATAGCGCATTCGAAAAAGCCGTTAATGCAGATCCTAGCTTGAATGCAGATCAAAAAGCTGCTCTCATTTATCAACACTACAATCCCGTGCCGACTGTCCCTGGAGTCAATCAAAAAACGCTAGAAAGCTTTCAAAAAGCCGCCCTACAAAACGTGGCTAAAGAATTTGGTATTCCTCCTGGTTGGACACCTGCCTTAAATAGCCAAATTTACCAAGCAGGGCTAGCCGGAGGTTTTAAAGTCAACTTGCAAACAAACTTAGATGATTATGCAAGCTCCAACAATCTCTCTGAGGCACAGCTTTCTGCCTTAAAAAATGCCATACAAAACCCTAACGATCCCAATATTCCCGATGATATCAAGGCTATGGCCAAAAGTGTCATGGATAAAACGATTCAAGACACCAAAACACAAAATGCGCTGCCTGTGAACTGGCAACCGAGTGTAGGAGAAATTTCTACAGTCTTTAGCGATATTGCCAGTGATCCTGTCACCACAGGGTTTGTCCAGATAAGAGAAATGCTTAATAGTGCTGCAAAACAAATACAACTCCTTCTGCCCGATGGTCCTTTCAAATCCAAAACTTTTGATCTTTTGATGATCATCAGTAAAGCGATTATTGAAGCTCAGAATACAGTCTATGAGCTGCAACAATCTCACTCCGAAATGGCTAAAAAAGAAGGCACTGCCAAATTAGGCATGCAGGATCAACAAATCCGTGAACAAAAAGAGCAAAACGAAGAAATCGCTAAACAGATGAAAAAGCAGCAAGAGATGGCGCTTGCCATGAAAATTCTGGGCCCTATCATGAAAATTCTCGAAATAATCATGAATATTGTGACAGGGGGATTATTCGGCGCGATTTTCGGAGTATTAGATCAAAAGTTCAACATCGTGACTAAAATCATCCAAGGACTCGTAGACGGTGTTTGCAAATTTATCGATGCCCTCATTCCTAGTAATGGGAATCCGGATCTAGAGCGGTTTAAAAGTGGCTTGAAAGCCTTTATGCAGCTCGTGGTGATGGTTTTAGTCTTAGCTGTGGGTGCCCCAGCACTTATGGCCTTAGGACCGATGAAATTTATAGAAATTGGGATACGCCTCTTTACTGAATCGGATATTATCAAACAATTTTGCCTCATGTGCGGAATCCCCAAAGATAAAATCCAATGGATTGTCATGGCTATTTCCATTGCCATCTCTATAGCTGTAGCGGTGGTACTTTGTATAAACCCTGCTAACGCTGTCGCTGCTGTCACCAATCTAGCTACAAAAATCACTGATACTGTGATGAGCATCGTAACTAAAGTCATGTCCATTATGGAAAAGGTTATGGATTTTCTTAAAAACGTTAAAATTCTTGGTAAGATCGTGCAATTTTTGGAGGATGTGGGCACGAAAGTCAAAGACATTGTGAATAAGGTCGTGGATAAAATTAAAGAGATCTTAGACAAAGTAGTAGATAAAGTCTCTGATGTGTTGAACAAAATTCTAGACAAACTTAAACAAAACAAAATCATGGAGAAAGTGGGCGATTTTCTAGAAAATATCATCACTAAAATTAAAAATGATGACCAAGCCTTTATGCAGGATATCTTAAAATGGGTGAACCTGGGGCAGTCAGTCATCGGAGCCGCTCAAAGCACTGTAAGCGGTGTCTCTAATTTATCTCAAATGAAAGTAGCCGATACACGCGGTAAACATGAAGCGCAAATACAAGAACTTGAAACGATGATTAAAATGCTCCAAAAAATTCTGGATTCTTTACTGCATGGTCTTAGCGGATTTGGTGAACAGCTGAGTGAACTTAAAGCCGTTCATGATAGCCTCTTAACTGGTCTTCAAGATGTACTTAACAAAACAACATCCATCCGGATCACTTAAAAAGGAGTAGGAATATGAGTGCAGATCTAAAAGCAGCTGATAGCGATGAAATCAAAAAAATCATCCAAACAATCGTTAATAAAAATAGAGGAGATCTGACGGATGAAGAACTCATTCAGCAAGAAGAGGCCATGATTAAAATTTTTGACCAAGGCCTACTTCCAGGAGAAGCTTTAGGATTTAGCGAGGAATTTTTAGAAATCGTTTATGGTTTTGCTTATTCACTTTACCAAAAAAATAAGATAGAAGAAGCCAGTCAACTCTATCGTTGGTTAAAGACAATGGTCCCCGTCAATCCTCGTTACACCACAGCTTTGATGCACTGCTATATTCAACAAAAAAAATGGTTACCTGCGGTGGCCTTATTGATGGAAGTGGCCTATTTTAATCCCGAAGATCCCTACCCTTTTGAAAAAATGTGCGACTGTCTCATTGAAGCTGAACACTATGGTTTTGCCCTCACAGCTATTGAAAAAGCGATTGAAAGAGCAGGAGATAAACCTGAATATGCGGCTGATAAAGAAAGATGGCTTCTGACTTTTGATTACATCATCCATTTGATGGAAATTGATCCTGCATTAGTGGAAAAGATTAAAAATGAATATGCGGCCAAACAACAATAATTCTCTCCCCATAGAATAAGGAGGAGAACAGATGAGTATCAGCGGAAGTAATAGTGGAATCCCTGGAGGCATTCCAGAGTTCTCACTGACAAACGATCAGAATGCAGCGACTAATGTCGTTAGAAATGCCATTGGTATGATGGCAAATACAGATAAAATCGACTTGAGTCAGATAGGTGTCTATACGCTATGGAAATATGATACGACATCCAGTAGGCCCACATTAGCACCCTTAGAACAGATGAGAGTGGATGTATCCCCCTCTAGAAGAAAAGAGGAATGGAAAGAAATCTTAGAGGAAATTCTTAACGACATGCCTCGTAATGTGCGAGCCGCTTACGCACAAAGCTTACGCACCCCACCGGAAGAGCGTAATCCTACACTCATCGCACTCGCAAAAGTACTTGAAGGAACAGCAAAAATACTGAGCTGGATGGCGGAAGCAGTTGATCACTTAGATCCAAACAATCCTTTAGCAGGCCCAGGATCTGAAATTGACTTTAGAAGACAGGTGAATATTCAATTAAATGACAAGTCTCAACGAAGCATCATTCATGATAGCCAAACGGCTTTTACAAGTATGCAAAATGAATTACTAAAGATGGGTTCAAATCAACCATTTTTTGATGATCTTTTGGGAGTTCTAAATCAAATCGGTAGCGCTTATCAGACCTTGCATGAATTGCGTAAGCTACCCAAGGAATGAGAAATGAGAAATAATCAAGACTTAGAAGCCTTGAAAGAACGTAAGGACTATTTAGCTAAGGTTTTACATCAGATCAAACGGGATTATAAGGCTAAAGAAAAAGGGGAATCCTTAAAGATTTTAAAGCCAATTCTAGAATCCTTAGTACTTACAAGTGCAGCCGATGCAATAGAAAATGCGACTCCCTCCTTTTTGATGAGTTTAAGAATAGCTTTACAAGGGATTGCTCTTGAAGATAGCCCAGCAGGTATCATTGGCGTACATTTAAACACTATCACTAAATCCATTGCAGGATTAGTTTTAAATGCTCCTCTAAGTGGAAACAATGCAGGAACGCGTGAGTTTTTTATACACTTGTTATATGCACTAGAGATAGCTGTTATTGCGGCTCTATGCTGTTTGGAAGATGCGGAAATAAAAAATCAGCTTCCCAATGAGGATGTGAGTGATCCAGAGGACATATTTGAGCTAGAACTTATACTAATGATGGTTTATCGCACAGGGGTGATAGAGGCCTTGATTAAACATATGCTAATCTCCTGTGGGATAAAAGAGGAAGGTCTAAAGGTGACTACACAATTTCTCAAGGGATGTGTGACCTTGCTCTCGATCCTAACAGCAGGAAGGCATGATCTGAACACGATTAAAACTCTCTGTCTTGACCTAAAGGATTACGTAAGAGAAAGCTTAGGAGATATCCAAAAGTTTATCGCGTCCCTAGAGCAGATAGACCACTTATCCGAATTGAGTATTTATATACAACAAGCTGAAATAACTCTGTTGGACGAAGATATGGATGCATTGTTGACAATTTATACTGAAGCATTAGGTTTGATAAAATCCAATCCTGAATCCATACGCGCCGAAATTGAAAAAGTAGTGCCATTTGCACAAGTCATCAAGAGAGCATTTTCTAGTGGATGGATGAATGTGAATCAAGCCACAGTTGCACACTTAATCTAACAATATTCTCTAAATGAGAAGGAGGCTTCCATGCCAGATACAGGTATTAATATTAATCCAGACAGTGGAGGAACCGCTTATATTCCTCTACCTAATCAAGATTCAAAAGCCGTTCAATCACCTGTCCAAGACAAAGCAACTTCACAAGCTAAGCAGGCGGATGCTGTCAATGGTAAATACTATACAGACTCTACCTCTAGTGCAGCTACACAAGAACGCACCTTGACCCCCGAACAATCAAAAAACCTCTTAACTCATATTGCCCCTCCTAATGTGCAAATGAGTGGAATTAGCGGCACCGCAGCTCAAGAAGGGACTGGAAATCCTTTTCTACGACCCAATCCCCTTGTGGCTTTTTTTATGACCTTCACAGAGATTTCTAATACCATGCGCCAGATGACGAATGCTTACGCACAGTTGACGATTTTGCAAATGACAATGACGAATGAACTAGGAAAAGGGATCGCTGCTGAAATCTTACGAGGAGCACAAGCTGAACATGATTCCTACATGGCAGCAGCTATTGCAGACTTCACACAAGCCGGTGTTGCACTGATTCAAGGAGCTGCACAATTTAAGGCCAAAAGCTCTGCACAAAAGCAGCTGAATCAGCAAAGAGAAAGCATGGAGAAACGCACCTACGGGGAAAAAGATGCCAGTGGCGAGAAAATCATTAACCCAGGCACCGAACAAAAACTGGCTGATGCTAAAATAGGGAAAACGAATGCAGAACAAGCTGTGAAGAACGCAGAACATAACTTAAGAAATGCCGAAAAAAACTATGCCAATGATAAATCTACAGACAGCCGCAAAGCAGTTCGTGAAGCACAAAAAGAGTTAGATACTCAGGAAAGAAAACTCTATGATACAAGCAGAAAATTAGATGAAGCTGAATATCAACACGATAAAAACGTCAAAGGCCTAGATAAGTTTGAAGAAGATTACGCAGGGACTCTAGAAGGTGCCACACAAAATAAAATGTACTCCATCAAAATGAGTGGGGACTTTGTCAGTAAGGCTATTGAAGGGATCAGTAATATGATGCGCGCGGGATATGCTTTAGAGAAAGGTCAAGCCGAAGCCATGCAAAAATTAATGGAAGGCTACCAGCAGAACGCGAATAAAACCATCGATCTCTTGAACAATATGAAGAGTGAAAACTCACGTCTCATCGGGGATCTCATGCAGCAGCTGCGCGGTTTCTCTGACCAAGCCCGCCAGTTATATGGAACGATCGGCGTACAAGGTGGCTAAAAGAGTCTAGGTAGAGTTAACTTCCTGTTAACTCTACCTTTCATTGATGCAGTTTTTTGCTTTAAAAAATGATATTTACTTTGACTCCCAAAAAATGATTTGGTATGAAGATGAGCCATAATTAAAAGTTTCCATGGGATGGAGTAACATGTTTCCAAGTTTTTCAACTTATTTAGGATATAAAAATCATCCATCCCCAAGGGCTCATTCCAATAATCCTCCTTATGAGAGCTATGAAAAATTGAACCATTTATTGAGTCTAAAAAAATTGCATTTTTCTTTGTATGACCATTCTGTTAATCGAGAAATCAAGCCTTCAGAAGCTCTAAATAAACAATTCCCGCGCATCGACCCAGTGTGGAAAAGAGTTTTTAATCTAATAACCTAGTGATGAATAACAGCACACCCAGAGAGTGAATGAATTTAAATGAAATCCGCCATGCAAAAATTCGCATCAGTGATTTTTTAAAACCCACTTCATTGGCTCGATGTCAAGTTTTGGAAAGGGATTTAGCCTTTCCTGGGAAAATTTATCTAAAATTCGAAAATGAGCAACCCACGGGCAGTTTTAAGGTCCGGGCTGCCTTTAATCTCATCAGTCAACTCTCTTCAGAAAAAAAAGATCAAGGGGTGATTACAAATTCTACAGGAAACTTTGCCCTGGCTGTCGCCTACGCCGCTCATTTTTTTCTTGTTCGTGCTACCCTTATTCTTCCGACTGACACCCCACGATCTAAAATCGATAAAATCATGAAATTTAATCCTCTGATTTCCTTTTCTAAAGAAGCAGATAGTGAAGCCCTCATGGGCTCTCTCATCCAAAAGAATGGGTATACTCCCTTACATCCTTACAACGATTATCAAACCATCTCCGGCTTTGGTACACTGGCACTCGAGGTGTTGGAGCAACTACCTAACGTTCATCATTTCTTTGGTCCTATCGGAGGCGGCGGACTTTTGAGTGGCTGCGCATTAGCCTTAAAAGAGACTCTCCCTACAATAAAAATATACGGCATTGAACCAGCCGGGGCTGGGGACTATTTTGCTTCTCGCATGGCAGGAAAAAAAGTCTCTTTGAATTTTGTGGATACTATAGCGGATGGATTACGCTATCCTTGCGTAGGTGAATTAAACTATCCTCTTTTAAATCAATTTGTTGATCATGTCCATTTAGTCAGTGATATAGAGATTAAGCAGGCGCTAGCTTGGCTGTGGAAAAAGTTAAAAGTGAAAGCAGAACCTGCTGGAGTCGTCTCTCTAGCAGGTTTTATCAACAATCATAAAAACATTAATGGCAACACCGTTATTCTGATTACCGGCAAAAATGTAGAAGAAGAAAAGTTTAAGGAATGGTCTTCATCTTCTTTCTATCCTTAATCAAAAACTGCGATTTTGATGAGTGTGAGACGTTTCATTTTCCTTTGCGCAGAGTTTTCTCTACATTTTACCCTACTTATATTAGAAGTTATTCCTGTTATTAAAACATAAAACACGTCAAATACAATGTTTTAACATTTATATTCTAATTTCTGTCCATGGCAACAAAAATTATATAAAAAATTTTTAAAAATCCTCTTTCTTTAAATTGTTAATAAATTTATTCTGATGTACTTGTGGAAACAAAGTGATGTTTTATTTTTTATTATTTACTCTCTGAAAACCATATAGACAGGAAAGTTAAATAATTATAAAATCTGAGCCCGTTTTAGATAATAAAAAAATAAATAATGCAAGATAATTTTTAAATATTAGTAATTCGACAATGCCAAATTCATCAATAAGGACATTATGAGTGATACTGAAATCGATGATCAAACAGACAAATTAATGAATAAATTAACGTATCGTAAACAAAAAAGTTATACTTTTACTATTGGTTCCAATTTACATGAAAAACTAGAAAAACATCTTTTTTCACTAAAAGCCATCAATAGAAAAAGTTCTAAAGGAAAATGGGTAAACGACGCCATTTTAGAAAAACTTAAACAGGAAAATGTAGGCGATCTTTCAAAACAAAGAAGGATACAAGTGTTTCTTGAGGATTCTATCTCTAATGAAATAGAAAAACGCATTCAAGTTTTCAAAAAAGTCTATTCTAGTTATTCCAAAAAGCAGTGGATTTTGGAAGCTATTCATGAAAAACTTGATCGTGAAGCTAAAATTATTAAAGAAGAACTTAAGAAAACCTATGGAAATGGAGTGAAATCCTAGTCCTTTTCTAATTTAAATGGATCTAATAAACCTAAAAGACAGCGACTGCTATCTTTTAGGTTTATTTTTTTTTATGTAAAAATTAATATACATTTAGATACTAGTAAGAACAATTCTTATCATTTTTCTTATTAAAATGAATACACGCATCTAACAACAGGGGTGACTGTGAGTTTCAAACTACCTTCCCTTGAAAAAGTTTATCAAGCCATTGAGATTCAATACACCTCGTTTGAAGGCCTTAAATCTGATTTAAATAAATTTCCTCATCAGTGGAGAGATAAGAATACCAATCGTTTATCTCTCATAGCTGCCTATACTCTACTCTCCAATAGAAGAATTGATCTTTTGAAATCATTAAACGATCGAGGAACTTATGAAAAATGCCTGAACGCAGAAATGGACCAGTTAAAGGAGGAAATTCAGGAAATTGGGCAGCAAATTCTTACAAGTTTTAACCCCAAAGAAAGTAAAGAAATCACAGCCATCATTGAAAAAATAGACGCTTGTTTCACTAACATTCTACATATTATTTATGAAAACCAAACCCTCATTAAGGGCTCCAACCACCTTTCTATCCTATTAAATTATACAGTTTATATTGCAGCTGGACTGAAAGGGGGGTTCATTGCAGCCTCCGTTGCTCTGCTATTTGCGACCATGGCTCAGACTTTTTATGAAAAAAAAATCTTTTCAATTAAAAAAAATCTTTCCACTATTTTTACAACACATGCACAAACCACGCACTTTATAAAATATTACTTTCTCTCTTCATCCACAGGATATAAGGCTCTATTTTCCCAGTCGTACACCGTAGGGATCATCGAATTTAAATACAAAGATCGTAAGGTTTGGATCCACTTTAATTTAAACCACACTCCCGTTTTTCACCCTTCAGATGTGCATTATTTAGCAGAGATGATTCAATATTGCTTCCAGTACGAAAATATGACTCAGGAAGATCTACAAGCTATTGCTCAAGAATTGAAAGAGTTGCAAATACCAGGTCGAAAAGATGTATTTAGCGGAGAATCCTTGTATAATGCTCTCATTAGCCCGGGTTATACCTTCTCAAAATTTATGTAGTTAATCTATGGCAATAGATTAACTACCCTTACCTTGAATGGTTAAGCCACAACTTCCAGGGCTTCATTAGCCGTCTTTTGGACTTTTGCATCTGTAGAGGATTTTGAACATAAATAACTAATCCCATTACCCATGCCCGTCAATAAGGCATATGCCGATAGACCTACCGCGATGGAAGCTACCTGTGTTAAAGCAGGGGTTACCATAGGAGCCACTGCATAACCTATCATTTTTCCACAATAAGGTCCAAAAGCTCTTTCAGCTGATCTTATGAAAGCATTAGAAATAATATTAGGTAAGTAAGTCCTTGCCACTTGCTTGCTATACCATCCACCGACGCCACTGGCTAAACCTGTAGGAAGATTCTTCGGAATGGAAAATGCAGAGATGGTACCCGTAAATAATTGAAAAGAACCTTTAGCAACGGCTGAGGTTGTATTTAAGGCAAAAGAGCCTGTTTTTAATAGACCTTGACTTGCAATTTTAGCCACCGAACAAAACGTGGGCAGACTATAACTATTTAGACTTATACTCATTACATCAACTCCTTTTTAAATGTCCTATTATAGTCGAAAATTATTAATAAATTATTAAGATAATAAATTTGTTGAAAAATTAAAAAAAATGCGAATAAATTGAATTTGTATTAAAATATATTATGAAAGGGTCCCCTATTTATGTTTTTTGGACTTCACTTGTCTAGGCAGATTAGTTGCAATTTGATACGGAAATTAAACTGGTTATTTCTTTTTAATCTTTATTTTTGGCTCGAAATTTGCTAAAAAATGAAGATTGAAGCAATCACAGAATTTAATTAGGGTCCAGTGAAAGTGGATCAAATGAATCTAAAAAAGAAACATTGGAAATCACCCTATACAGAGTGCTAAAAAACCAAAAAGTTAGGTTAATATCAAAATACAAGTGGATATATGATTCCTTTAGCACAATTTTGTAAACAACTCTCCTTAGATTTAGGCTTGGAAGAACCTCTTAAAGAGGAGACTCCGGGGGTTTTTAATTTAGCCGTCGAAGAAGACATGATCATTAAAATAAGTACGGTTGGAGAAGGAGTATCTTTTTATGCATTCCTCTGTGAATGTCCAAAAGAAAACGTGGAATTGTTTTTAACAGATATCATGGATGCTAATTTATACGGATACATCACACGAAATGCTGTATTGGGGCTGTCTGAAGACGGGAATCAATTGACGCTATCTCATACTATAGATTACAATATTGATTATAAGACTTTTAATGAACTTCTTCAGGATTTTTATAATGTGGCTATCTTCTGGCGAGAACAAACATTAAATAATTTAAATGTAAATAGGCAGTAAATGTTACCCTATCATAAAAAAATGGTTTTAAAGCTATGTCTGCAAAATTAGTCGCAGAAGAAGGCATACAAAAAGGTTTAGTTCTTTCCCTAGAAGACGGAAATGAGTGGGTCATCGGACGAGACCCTGATGCCTGTCAACTTCTAATAGAAGATCCTTCTGCCTCTAGAAAACATCTTTTATGTCGTAAAACACCAGAGGGTATTACTGCGCAGAATTTGAGTTCCACCAATCCCGCTTCGATTAACGAAGAACTCATAAAAGAACCTAGACTCCTGCACAATGGAGATATTGTAAAAATTGGAACGGGGTTGTATCGTTTTTATGCCGAAGATGAGGCTCAATTAATGGATCAAGGAGAAGTATCTCAAATTTTAAGTGCAGCAAACGTAGATGAAAATGGTTTTGAGAGTCATTTGGGAAATGAAAAAGCTCTTAACGCTCCCCAAGAAGAAAATTCCCTTTTGAATCCATCTGAATCGTCTAATTCCATTGAAAATGAATCTATAGAACAACCAGAGAATCCGGTGCATAAACAAGAAATTATTCCTAGTGAACAAGAAATAGAAAATCCTGAACCACAAGCCCTGTTAGAAAGTGCGGACATGCAGGAGCAGCCCATAGAAACGCCTCAAGAAGAACATAACAAGGATGCACCTGTCGATACACCTCCCTCTTCACAAGAAAATTTTGAGGAGCATGAAGACCATCTCTCTATTTTTGAAGAATCTGCGGAAGAATCAAAATTTCCCGAAATCAATTTCGATCTCACAGAGACAGGTCGATGGTTACTAAAAGTTGTGGGTGGACCTAATCATGGGGCAGAATTCACCATGCAGCCCACATCCACCTATATCATCGGGACGGATCCCAATAGTTGCGATATTGTCTTCCATGACACGAGCGTTTCGCGTCAACACGCTAAAATCACTCTTAATGAAGATGATACGATTAGCTTAGAAGACTTAAAAAGTCGTAATGGGACATTTGTAGATGGCAAACCACTTAAAGGCAAAGAAACGATTCCCACTAACACCCTGATCTTAATGGGAACATCTTCCTTTGTAGTTTACGATAGAGAAGGTGAGATGCAGACAATTATATCGCCTCTTTTACCCTCGATTGTCAAGGTACTGCAAGAGGAACCAAAAAAAGAAGAGCCTCTTCCTGCAGAGCCACTTAAACCCGCTGAAGAGATCAAACCCATTGAACCTATTGAGCCTCCAAAGAAAAAAGAACATACTCACGATGCTCTGGGGGCGTTTATTTTAATTGCAATTATCACGGGACTATTTGTAATCATAGGAATCGGGACAACGACGTTATTTAAAAGCCAACCTGTTGTCTCACAGCAAGTAATCAATCCTGATCATGATCTTACTCAGGCCCTTGCAGCCTTTCCTAAGGTCAAATATTCATTCAATCGCAGTACAGGGCGTCTATTAATTGTGGGTCATGTCCTCACAAATTCTGATAAAAATCAGATTCTCTATAATCTTCAAGGCTTAAATTATATTCGTAGCATAGATGACAGTGGGGTGATTATCGATGAAGGAGTGTGGAGAGAGATCAATCAGATTATCTCCCAAAATCCCAACTGGAAAGGTATTTCTATCCAGGCTCCTACGCCAGGACAGTTTGTCATTTCCGGATATTTAAAGACTAGAAAACAATCTGAACAACTATGGGACTATATTTCCACGAATTTTCCCTACCTAGATCTCCTCGAAAAACGCGTAATTGTGGAAGAAGATGTTGTGTCTTCGATTGGAACCATTTTGCAAAACAATGGGTATAAGGATGTTACTGCTCAAATGAATGAAGGTGAAGTCATCCTTTCTGGCAACATTCCGGCAGGAAAAAAGAGTTTATTTGATAAAACACTGACCGCCATTAAAGAAATTCCAGGGGTTAGAAACATTAAAAACTTTGTCACGGAGCTCGCTCCCGAGCAATCCATGATCAACATCTCTGATCGATACGAAATTACGGGAGTCTCCTCACAGGGCACAGCCAATACAAGTGTAGTGATCAACGGAAGAATCCTGACTCGAGGAGATGCTCTCGATGGAATGACTATTACGAGCATTAAACCCAATGCGGTTTTCTTGGAAAAAGATGGTATTAAATATCGCATTGACTATAATCGATAAATATGTGAGAACAGGATTTTACCACTATATTGCATTTATTATGGGAGTGTGCTATAATAACTTTAGTGGGGAAGGAAATTACTCTCAATTGAACCCCTAAGTAACGAGGTGAGTGATGTTTGGTCTAGAAAAGCAAAAAAAGAAAAAAACTGAAGAGTTTATCTTTGAACTTGAAAAAGAGTTAAAATCCTACCAAACGCACCAAGAGTACAAAAAAAGAGTAGAGGAAAAGATCCAAGACATCCGTGGGGTCCTAAGAAAGGGCGATAATAAAGATGAGTTTGACAAATTCGGGGTGCTCTTGCATGGATATACTTCTTTACTTAAAGTGATGTCGCGGTTAATGCCGAAGTAACTAAAAAGAGCTTAAGTGCTCTGTTGGGCTGCTATCCTTTTAAGGCGCTTGTGGAGCTAAAAACTCCTACAGTGCTTTTGAGTTGAGGGCGGCCCAACTGAACACTTAACAAAACGTATGAAGTGAGAAGCGGTTCAGAAAGAAGATGGGTGGCATCTTCAGGAAATGTAATTTCCAGTATGAATCTCTGGCAAACTTATACTCCTAACAGGAGGATAATAATATGTCTGCAGGAAACACTAACCAGTCATTCCCATCAGCCCCAACAAGCTATAGTGGGTTAAATCGCCAATCGGGTTTTACTGTCCAAGCGCTTATTGGTATTATTAACAATGCTGTATCCAGTGCTAAAGCTAAATTATTGCAGATCCAGAACAACCGCAGCTCTATCAGTATCGGCGATATGTTCGAGATGCAAATGTTAATGAACCACCTTTCTCAGCTATCTGAAATGGCAACAGACGTTGTGAGTGCATCTAACACCGCTATCTCATCTATGGCTCGTAATATTAAATCTTAATCTTAACTGATTAAGATGAAATCTGGATCAAGGCTCGGGGAGCATGAATCCTAGTCAACCTCTAGAATCGGAAGGCTAGAATAAATCCCCCAAGTCCTTGATCCAGACGTATACAGCTGTCCTACAATTGAATGAAAACGAGATTTAACAAAAGGATAACAGTATCATGGCGAAAGAAAAGATCGAGGACTTCAAAGAAGATTTTCCTCTCCTTATTGAAGCAGGTTTTGTAGCAGTCAAACAACTCGATGAAATCAGCGCCACTCGGATTTTCCAAGCCGCGCAAGCCATGAATCCTGAAAGTACAGCCCCGCAAATTGGTTTAGGTTATATTGCGTTAAATAAACTTGAAGTCAAACAAGCGACGAAAATATTTGAAGAAGTCACGCAAAAAGAACCTGAAAATTATTTAGCCCAAACTTTTTTAGGCATCTGTTTTCTCCTGACGAAACCTAAACGAAAGAAAGGGGAAAAAATGATCGAAGAAGCCATGGAAAAGAGCAACGATCCCACAATTAAAAACTTAGGGACCATTTCTCTCCAGTGGGCTGATAAAGACTTGAAAGATTTGAAATCTCCCTTCTTTGATTCAGAGAAAGGGGAAGTAGCTAAACAAAAATAACTTAACAGTCTTAAAAATTAGACGTCTAATTTTAAGATAGGAAGTTAATATTATGGCACTAGATAAAATAGAAGAAATAAAAAAAATTGGTAAGTCGAGCATTAGTGATAGCGATATTCCCGAGAGAATAGAAGGCGTTGCTAAGCAAGATCAATTTGATGCGCTTATGCTTCAAAAACAAAAGCAAGACCAGCATCAGCAGGCAACTACTACGCAGCAAATAGAAGATTCCACAAAGAGTAGAAAACCTAGTCTGATGGACCAGGTGGCTGACCTTAACCGGAAAGTAGAGCAGGTAAAAAAAGTCCAGCCCGCTGACATAGTCGCCCAGGCGCAGACTGTGATCTCGAGAATGTCTGAAATTAAAGAACAGTTAGCCTTACCTGATCAAGCGATCAAGCCCGCCTACCGCGATTTGCTAAAAAATAAATTAACCCACATTAATGACAATCTACGGATTGCTTTATCTGCGGCCGGAGTAGAAAATGTTCCTCCTGCCAACCAGGCCAGTGGCACAAATCCAGTTGATCGCTTCCTAGGTTTTTTAACGGATGGTCAAGCTCAGCTGCAAACCATTGCGAAAGAAGTGCAAACCATGCACCTTAATAAAAATAATATAAACGCCGCTTCAATGCTTGCCGTTCAGATTAAAGTAGGATTTATTCAACAAGAACTCGAATTCTTCAGTAGCGTGCTCAACAAAGCTCTTGAATCGACAAAAACCATTATGAACGTCCAGGTTTAATCGCGAGGATGATGGCTGTTGAAAATATACCCTTCCTTCTTTAAAACTCCCAGCTGTCAAAAAATAAGGACGCAATGATATGAGCTTAGACGATCAATTTGATAGACTATTAGGCAGCATTGATGACCTTGAGCTCACGACAATCAATGGACGTATCACTGAAACAGTCGGAATGCTCATTAAAGCTATTGTCCCCAATGTAAAAATTGGAGAAGTATGCTTGGTCAAACGCGAAGGTGAACCTTTACGTACAGAAGTTGTAGGATTTACACGTGAGGAAGTTTTTCTTTCTCCCTTAGGAGAAATGAAAGGTATCGGTCCTTCGTCCGAGGTGATCCCCACCCATATGCCCCTGCATATCAAAGTAGGTCCTAATCTCTTAGGCCGGGTTTTAAATGGCTTAGGTGAGCCCTTAGATGTGGAAACAAAGGGACCTCTGGAGCTGGATGAGGTTTATCCTGTCCTTCAAGCCCCGCCAGATCCTGTCAAAAGAAAAAGAATTGAAACTCCTATATCTGTAGGAGTAAGAGCTATTGATGGTGTTCTTACTACAGGTTTAGGGCAAAGAGTGGGCATTTTTGCCGCTGCCGGGGGAGGTAAATCCACTCTTTTGGGAATGATTGCCCGTAATGCTCGCGCGGATGTCAATGTCATTAGTTTAATCGGAGAAAGGGGACGTGAATTAAGAGACTTTATTGAGAAAGACCTGGGACCTGAAGGCCTCGCCCGCTCTGTGCTTGTGGTTTCTACATCGGATCAAGCTTCCCAATTAAGATTAAATGCCGCTTATGTCGGAACTGCCATCGCTGAATATTTTCGTGACCAAGGGAAATCTGTCATTTTAATGATGGATTCGGTCACAAGATTTGCAAGAGCCCTGCGCGAAGTAGGCCTTGCAGCAGGAGAACCCCCTGCAAGAGCAGGTTATACACCTTCTGTATTCTCCACCTTACCCAAGCTCCTCGAACGTTCTGGAAACTCAGATAAAGGATCTATTACAGCCTTTTATACGATCTTAGTAGCCGGGGATGATATGAATGAACCCGTGGCTGATGAAGTCCGTTCCATCTTGGATGGACACATCATTCTCTCTGCCGATCTAGCAAGACAGTACCATTACCCTGCTATTGATGTTCTTTCATCCGCAAGCCGGGTCATGATGTCGATCGTACCCAAAGAACACCTCCAGTTGGTGGGAAAAGTTAAGGAAGTTTTAGCGAACTATAAAAAGAATGAACTTTTAATAAAAATAGGCGAGTATAAGCGCGGAGCCGACAAGGCTGGAGATTTTGCTATTGATAACATTGATAAAGTGCTCAAGTTTTTGAAACAGGCTGTGGATGAAAAATGCTCTTTTGAAGAAACTGTGCAACTTTTAAAAAACATGTTCAAATGATAGGTAAACATGAATAATCTTGTTTATCCATTAAAACAAGTTCTAGAAGTTAAACACCGACGGGTAGAAGAAGCTGAAAAAGTTTTAAAAGAGAGACAGTCTTTATTAAAAAAAGAGGAACTCAAACTAAAAGAAGTCGAGGAAGTTCGCGATAAAGTACTCCACCACCAACAAGACAAATTAAAACAGCTCCGAGATGAAATGAGTCAGATGACCACAAGTCCCAAAATACAACAGATGAAAGTTTACTTGAAAGTGGTTGCTGAGAAGTTGCAGGTGGAAGAAAAAAAAGTCAATGATCAAAAAGAGCAAGTAAAAATTGCTCAAAAAAATGTGGATGAAGCTAGAAAAGAACTGGATCGCAAGCGACTAGAAGTCGATAAATTAGTCACCCATCAAAAAGACTGGGAAAAAGAGATGCGTAAGGAATTAGAGATTCTGGAAGAGAGAGAACAAGATGAGCTTGGCGGAACCATGTTCTTAGGAAAAATGCAGTCCAGGAAATTATCAAAATAATCTGTTTCCAAATTGAAGGGACCGGAGAAGGAGTAAAATATGTATAATTTAAAAGTCAATCCAGAAGGCAGAGATGAGACCTCTCCAAGCCGTGCCTCTAACTCCAGACCTTCAAGTGCACCTAGAGGGGATAAAGATTTTAGAAAACTTTTGGGTGAAAAAGACCGCGATGATGATGAAGCTGCTGGTGATCCCAAAGAAGCTAGTTTATTGGCTTCTCTAGAAAGTGGATTGGATTACGAAAGAGCACGCTTGACAGACGAAAAAACAAAAAAACAACCTTCACTTTTTGATCTTTCCAAGAAATCTATTTCTAAAAAATCGGAAAGCGAAACCTCAGAAGTGGCAAAAATGGCTTCGGCTGACGAAATGCCTAATGAACCCCCCCTTGCTCTTCAAAAAAACCAAGCCTTAAAAGAAAAAGCTAATCGTGCGAGCTCACAATTAGAGGGAGCTGAAGAAAAGTTAGCAGGCTTATCCTCTAAGGAAGAAAAGATCCCCTCACGTTTTCCTCAAGAATCTGTCGACCTCACTTATGTGAATCCTCTTGCTTTAAACGTTAAAGCTGCTTCAGAAAGTGGGAGTGAAGACTTACAGAAAATGTTTCCTTCCCAAAAAATGACAGTGCAACAGTTAGTGGATGCCTTAGTTAAAAGTATTACCTCTATTGAATCACAAGGAAAAACCGATACAGTCGTCACCTTGAAACAGCCACCGCTTTTTGCAGGAGCGAACGTTGTCTTGACATCCTTTGAAACAGCTAAGGGTGAATTTAATGTGCGGTTTGAAAATCTTTCCCAAGATGCCAAAGCATTCATGGATATGCAACAAAATCGAGAATCCTTACTCTCCTCATTAAATGAAAAAGGGTACGCAGTGCATATCTTAGTCGCAACAACACAGGTAGAAACTCCAAAATTTACTGAAACAGCCACTCAGCAATCTAGAGATCAACAGCAACAGCAACAATCTGAAGATCAACAGCAGCAACAACGTAGACGCTCAAAAGAAAATCAAGAAGAAGCTTAAATTCTAGAAAAAGATTGAATAAAAAACGCTCTTTACACCCGAGATTAGATGCAATCACGGTTGAAAGAGCGTCTTTATGTCAGACTATTTTTTGTCCCGTACCGTAATTTTCTTTGTTTGCGCATGTTCGGCTTTTGGGATTTGAATATGCATCACTCCCTTATCATAAAATGCATCTACCTTGGACTCATCTACAGCAACAGGAACATCAATGGTATAAACAAATTTCCTACTACTTTTTTTGTAGTAGCGACGATTTTCATCCTTTTCTTCTTCTTTTTTTTCGCCTTTTATTTGTAATATGCCATTCTCTAATGTCACTTCAATTTCGTCTGCATTCAATCCTGGCATATCTGCCAAAATAGAAATGTCGTTGGTTCCTTCAGAAATGCTTAATCCCGAGTTTTGGTTAGAAAATATATCTTCAAATTGAGAAAGACTTGGAAATCTTCGAAGGACGGGAGTGGCAAAAAAATCTTTGAGTTCATCTTTGTCAAATAATTTTGGATACATAAGTTACCTCCATTTTTGAATAGGGCACACTTTTGTGCCTTAAGATTTTGTTCTCACTTTTAATATATAACAAATGGAAAGGGTTTGTCAATAGAATTTAGCAATCAAATATATCAACTGCTAATTCTAAGTTTTGAGTCGCATTTTATACCCTCTAATAATCACTAATTCAGGGTAAAAAAGATCGATCATCTGATATAAAAAGTCTAAAAACAAAGATTCTCCGTTAGGAGGGGAAATAGAAAAATGACCTAAATTCGGATCAAATAATCCATATCTATTTTCAGAAGGATTTATATAAACGGATACCGCATGTCCCTCTGCTTCAATTTCTTGCTCTAAAACTTCTTCAAACTTTCCTTTATATTGTTGCAAAAATTCATTTTGCGACTTCCGACTCATTGTTTTTATAAAATCTTCTTTGCCAAAAAAGAAATGTAAAAGCATCCACCCTGCTTGTTCCACGGGGATTTTTTTTAGAGTCTCCTGCATCTGTTGCTTAAATTCCCTCGTGCGAAACGTAGAAAAAATAAATTCAGGTTTTTCAAATCCAGGATGCACTTGAGGATCGTCTTTTAAAGAGACCTGATACCTCGCCTGTGAAAAACGTAATTTTTTGCCCACCTCTGGATTTAGAAAATCCGTAGAAGAAGGTTTTTCGCCATTTAACACCTTTTTTAAAAAATCTAAATTCATCGCATAACAAATCCCCTCGTGCAAAATTTCATCAGGAGGATGAGCTCCTTGGACAATTTCGAAAGCTAGCGAGGAATACCAGTTCTTCATAAAATCAAAATACTTCCCATATACACTCTTTTTATCATTCCAAATGGAGTTTACATGAGGAGTTAATTTACGCATTTCTTGAGAAAAAAGATTTTTAACTTCCTGCCCCTGATGATTTAAAAAGCAAGATTTAATAGGAGATTGGGCAAGATAGAGAGCTAAAAATTGATCAAGAATTTCTTTTTGATAAATTCTAAAATCTTCTTGCATTTTTTTGACCCTCATAGGAAATTTATCGGTTGGAATGTCTGTAGGTAGGGTCAATTCCAAACATTTACTTAGCATGTCTTCTCTATATCCTTGACATAAAGATAAAATACTCTCAAACAATTCTATTTTTTTTATATCGGTTAATTGAAGTTGCTGGAGTCGAACTTTCAATCCAATTTTTGTAAAAAAATTGGATATTTCTGACAGGGAAATACAATCGGTGTTTTCAAGTTCAGCGTTCACAATCTGAGAAACAATCTGATAAAGAAATTCTTTGTTATAATAAGGAGATTCGTCTGTTAAAGGATATCCAAGAGCTTTTAATAGAGGAATTTCAAAGTCCAAGGACGAAACAACTTTCCCTTTCTTCCTTAACTCCCTCTGTATGCCGACTTTTTGAATGGCCAGCTTTAATTTTTGCCGAAGGGCAAGGACATGTGCTTTAGATTGGTCTCCCGATAAGGGCTCCTCATTCAAAATACCAGGTCGGCTGAGTTGATCTAAGACGACCTCAATAGCTTGGCGGTGTTGATGATCCAACAAAGACAACTCTGTTCTAATATGTTTAATCACATCTTGAAGTTCCTGAAACAATAAAAGATCTTCTTTTGGCACAGTTAGGGCCTCTGTCTCCCTATGGGTCTTAGATTCAAAATGATTTAAACTGGCCCTTGATGTTTTCTGGGATATTTTCTGAACATCTAACGAGCATTTTTTCAAAGATTGAGCTTTGAAGATTATATAAGTCACCAAGGCGGGTAGGCTTAGAATAAAAAAGGTAGAGATCGCAAGCCATAAAACAATCTTTCTTTGTTTTTGATCCAGAGGGGGCGCATAACAAAACATTCCCTCTCGAAATATAACGCTTTTATGGATACAACGTAACATGGGGTGATCAATTAATTGGGGTGGACTTGTTTATCTATCTTCGGTAAAGAGATGCTTTTAAAATAGTTGTTCATTTTAGTCAAGAAGACTAAATGCAACTAACACTGTCACCTAAAGGGGACAAAAGGATGGAGCTAAGAGAATCGAATTTTAGCTAATTTGCATTTTTGCATTGACAACCCCCGCCCCTTTTATGTCATTGTAGATTGTAACACAGATAAAGACGCATAAAACAAACCTTATAAGTAATCTATTACTTTAAAGATTGGTGGAAGACTGTCCATTGATTATTATATGAATGTCTAATTTTAATGAGAGACCCCCCGTGTCAAATGGTACTATGCCTTATGAATGGCTAAAACAAATTCCAACAGCCCTTTTACAATTAGATGAAATTCCCCTGGTCGGATATGCCCTCCCATTTCCTTGGGAAGAACTTTCAAAAAAGATAGGTGAACAGTTCCAAGTTCCTGATTTTAAATTGAGTGCCTCGCCTTTTGAGTGGAGAAGTCCAGATCAATTGTATACAGGCTTTGGAGATCATTTAAATCCATTGACATGTCACATCCCGTCCTTGGAAGGGACTTTGACTTGGGTGATGGCCTTTGAAGATGTTAGTCGTTTAATGGCCTTATTACTTAATGATGTGCATCATCAACACGATATTTTAGAAGAAGAGTTTTTACAAGGCTTTTATCACTTTATTGCCTACGAAACCATTCATTACATTAGTCAACTCCCCTTTGGCCATTCTTTATCTCCTCAAATTCAGCAACAAGGGACTCTTCCTGAAGAGGCATCGCTCTGTTGTGATGTAACCATTCATATAAGAAACAGGGATTTGGTTGGTCGGTTATTTATTTCCCCTTCTCTTAGAAGAAGTTGGAAAGAAAAGCATGCAGAACGATCACTTGAATTACCCCTGGATCGTCCACTAGCAGAAAAACTAAGTCTTTCAGTGCACCTTGAAGTGGGTAAGGTATCAATCACCCCCTCTTTATGGAAAAGTCTCCATCCTGGAGATTTTATCCTTTTAGATTCCTGCACAATCCGACCTAATGATGAAAAGGGAGGGCGTATCACTCTCACTGTCAATAACCTGCCCTTCTTTATTGGTAAATTAAAAGATGGAAATATTAAAATCCTTGATCATCCATTGTACTATCAAGAGGAAGAAACATTTATGACTAGCTCCGTGCCCCCCAAAAAACCATCGGATGAACATGATGACTCATCGATTGAATTTGATGCAGATTCTGAGTTTGAATCCGATTTGGATTCCGAGTTTGAATCTGATTTGGAATCTGAAAAAGAATCCGAAATGGAAGAGTCTCATGAAGAAGAGTCTATACTAGAGATGGAAGAGGAAGAGGAGCCTTCACCTGAAGATACAAGTGAAAAAGCGAATTTAAATCCGCCAGAGACTCCCCTGAAGATCGAAGACATTCCTCTATCTGTTGTTATAGAAGTAGGCCGTTTGCAAATGTCTGTAAAAAAAATGCTTGAGTTACAGCCGGGTAATTTACTAGAACTGGATATCCACCCAGAAAATGGCGTCGATCTTGTTGTGAATGGTAAACGTATCGCAAAAGGCGAACTTATCAAACTCGGAGAAGCTTTGGGCGTACGGATCTTAGATATTAGCTGAAAGTAATGGATCCACTCCCTTAGAAACTTATCCAAAAAACTTTCCAGCGTTATTCATTCAGTTTTAAAATTTTAGATGACAATGTTTAACAGCTGAATGAAATTTGATGAAAGCTGTATCAATGGGGAAACTGTCTTTTGATCTACGCAAAGTTCTCATAAATGTACGCTCAGCATTGCGCAATTTCAAAATAGAGGGCTTCAGATGACCCTGTATTTCCCGAAGCTTTAGACTAAGCAAAAAGCTCAATTTTGAGATCGTCCAGGTAGAAAGCTGATTGCTTTCTAAATCTGTGAGGGAATATATTTATGTGATATGACTAATCCAGAATTTTACCAACAACCGACCCGCCCCACTGCACAACCTGCAGAAACATCTATTCAACCTATTCCGATTCCTCAAAAAATTGGACCCTATAAAGTGGAAACCCTCTTAGAAAAAGGAGGGATGAGTATTCTTTATCTAGGAACCCATCCTGAAACTCATCAACCGACCACGATAAAAGTTTTGTCCCCTAAATTTGTGTCTAATCCTGAAATTGTAGATCGATTCTTAAAAGAAGCCGAGATTATTGCCCTGGCCGACCATCCTAATATTGTTAAATTATTTGGACAGGGCAAGTGGGAAGGGGGATTATATATCGCAATGGAGTTTATTCAGGGAATTTCATTACGACAATACATACTACAAACCCCTATTTCGTTAAAAAGGGCTTTAGAACTTTTGATTGACATCGGATATGCTCTATGCCATCTACACACCCATGGTGTGATCCATAGAGATTTAAAGCCAGAGAATATATTAATCACAGAAACGGGCGCAGTCAAAGTCATCGATTTCGGAATCGCGCAACTCTTGACAGAAACCTCCAGCGATATACAACAGCAACGTGTGATTGGTACCCCGATATACATGAGCCCTGAACAGAGAGAAAAACCCGAGGCAGTCTCCTTTCCTTCGGATATTTATTCCTTGGGCATCATTGCCTACGAACTGATGCTGGGTAAGTTAAGCCATGGTCAGATTCATCTTTCGCTTATGCCCAAGGGGATGCAAAAAATTTTAATGAAGGCCCTTCAACCTGACGTTAAAGACCGTTATTTAGACATTGTTGATTTTATTGTAGATGTAACGGGTTATTTAAACTCCGATGCCTTTGAAAGAGATAAAGTAGTTAAAGACCACTTAAGCGAGCTATCCGAGAGTCTAAGACACACTCAAGGCATCTTAAACCCTTCAAACACGCCCAGTTGGGAAGATATTGAGATTGAGATTGGGATTTCTAGCTCGCATACTATCTCAGGTTTGTACTACGAATTTTTAGAAGTTCGACCTGGTGTTTACGCAATTGCTATTGCAGAATCCTCTCTCAAAAGTTCCGAAGGGATGATGATTTGCTCCATCTTTCGCGGCATGCTCCATGCCCTATATAAAACATCTTCAAACATTCCCGCTTTGGCAAAAGAACTCAATCAGTATATGTGCCAGGATGGTTTAGATAAAAGCTTTAACTTTAACTACTTACAAATCGATTCTCATAAAAAAGAAGCTCAATATCTTTTATGCGGGAAAAGCTATCTATGGTTAGGGATTGATAATAAAAACCCCTTTAAAACTATCTGCGAAAATCCAGCTCTAGGAATGCATAAAGAAAATCCATTCCAGATGCAACAAATAGAGTGGGGAAAAGAAACTTTTTTTATTTTAAGCAATATGAGACAAGAAATTTCTGAAAATGAACTTCAAGAAATTTGGCAATCCACAGAGGTCTCAAACCCCCAGATCTGGACAGAAATTTTTATTCGTAAATTTCGCAAAATCCATAAAATTCTTCCGGAAAAAACCATCACCTTCATTAAAGTAGCGCCTAAAAAACAATACCCAAACTAGCAGTTAGAAGGGTCATCTAAAATAAATTCACTCATAAGTTGTAATGACCTTCTTACCGTAGAACTCTAGTCTGATTAAAATGGGCAGCCTTGAGAGGACAGTTAATTTTGAAGTCTAATATAGCTACAAACAAAAACAATTAGCCAGTCAAAAATTAATTATAAAATTGCATTAAATCAACAGAGACCTTATGATCCTGACTTTTTAGTATGATTTAACCCCAATTATCGCATGAAAAAACGCATGACTCATTCAAGGCTAAAACTGCTCGGCATCATGGTTTTGTCTACCTGTTTTTGCAGCCTGCTTTTGAAAGCCGCCCCCTCTCAGTGTTTCGACCAAAACGATCTCTTAAATTGCAGTCCAGAGACTTCTAAACAGGAGTTAATTTACTCCTTAGATGAACCTCTTGAACAACTACAACCAGCTCATGCAAATCTCAGTCCAACTCCCTCGTTAACAGAGGATAAAAATTCTTCACCTGATTCAAAATCACAACTTTTTTATCCCAATTTATTTGAAAACAATGTTTTTAACCCTCAACAATCTGCTGTAACAACAGAAATGCTACCTGTCAATGCATCTATCGAACAACCTACACCTACAGCAGGACAGCCTTCTGCAGAATCTCTTTCTCAGCCCGTTCAAACTAATCCACAGCCTCAAGCTACAACGGCCTCTCAACCAAGTGCAGAATCTCTTTCGCAACCTGTTCAAAAAACACCAGTCTCTCAACCTTCAATCCATAATGCCTACACGCCTACTCCAAGCGCAACGCCCCCTACTTTTACTCAAACCCCTAGTGCACCCGCCACGCCTACAGCTACCCCACCTAATTTAAGACCTACTCCTTCAGCGCCAACCACACTCCCTAATCAACCGCCTGGCAGTGAAGGAACACCTCCTACTGGAATTTCCCCAGGAGCTAGTACAGGCCTACAAACTCCTACAGGAACCCCTGGCGGAACTCCTGCTGCAGCGCCATCCATTCAGGTGATTACGCCAGGAATTCCCGCTGCTATTAATGCTTTACCTAACGAAAATCCCCAAACTCCCCTTACGGGACAAGGGGCAACTCCTAGTACGACACCAAGTAGTGCCGCGCCCGCAGCTCAAAATATTAACGAGCCACAAAAAACGATTTTAATTAATTTTAATAATGTGGCCATCACAGAGTACATTCGTTTCATCAGCCGCATCTCAAACAAAAATTTTGTTTTTGATGAAAATGACCTTCAATTTACTGTCACTATAGTCTCCGAAGAACCTACGACTATCGATAATATCATGACAGCCCTCTTGCAAGAACTACGTATCCACGACCTGGAGCTAATTGAACAAGATAATACCATTATCATCCACCGTAATAGCAAGGTCACAAGCATCTCAAAAGTAGTCCCTGAGGATACGAATGTAACCGATGTGAAAAATTTTGATATAGTAACTAAGGTCTTTCGTTTGAATACCTTAGAAGTAGATCGAGCGGCAATTCTACTCAAACCTATGGTTTCTGCAACAGCTTTAGTCGAAGTCCTGAAGGAAACCAATCATTTAATTATTACAGATCTTTCAGCGAATGTAAGAGAAATCAGCACGCTTTTAAAAAGTTTAGATAGTCCTCAGAGTGGTCTAGTGATCGGGCAATATGCTGTTCGCGCTCAGCCAACCGAAGCGCTTATCGCCATCGCGCAAAGAATCATCCAGCCGATTGCCAACGAACAAAAGGTCATCTTTATTCCACATCGCGCTGCCAATAGTATTTTTATTGTATCCAGTCCTTACTTAGTGGAAAGAACCATTTCCATCCTGACCTATCTAGATCAATCTGCTGCTACCACACAGATCTTAAATCCAAGAGATCTTAACTTTCCTCAGGGGGTAGGACAGTGGGTTTTAGATAAAAATGGGAATTGGCAATTTATTCCTGGTTCAGCACTTCGTGGAGGGGCTGCCCCTAGAGGTAACTGGAAAGTCGATGAGCAGGGAAATTGGTACTTTGAGCCAGGAGATCCTATTCCCGGAAATAAAGGACCCGATGGAAAATGGGTGCTTGATAAGGATGGAAATTGGGTCTTCCAATTGAATCCTGGAAGATCTATTTCTCCTCAAAAAGTCCAAAGAAAAGAACGTCTTTCGTCTGAACTTCCCGTAGGACATATTGAAAGAACTCAATTCTCTATCTATAAGCTACAGTACCGTAAGGGTGAACAGATTGCTAGAGCTCTTGGAAGAATTGCAGAAAGTTTAGCTCTTGCGGGAGCCGGAACCAATGCTGACCTCCTATCCTCGATCAATAGTGTACAATGGATCGAATCTTCTAACTCTCTTATATTTACCGGAACTGCAGATGCAATCGCCAAAATGAAAGAGCTAATAGCCGACATTGATACGCCTCTTAGACAGGTGTTATTAGAAATGCTGATTCTAGAAACAGATATCACAGATGCTCTTAACTTCTCCACTAACGTAGCAGCAAACTTTGGAGGAGGCAATACGTCTGGAGCGGAAGCTTTCTTATCTGGTGCGTCCACATTACCAGCGGGGATGGCTACTTCTGGAGTTGGTCTAATACCGAATGCGGCTCCTCAAGCCACCAATGTCACAGGTTTTGTGTTAGGGGTGATTGGTCAAACCATCACACACAACGGAACAGAATATGCATCATTAGGGGCTTTGGTAAAAGCGCTCACCCAAAGATCGATCACTAAGATCGTCATGAACCCTAAAATTTTAACGGAAGATAACTCGCCTGCAGAACTTTTTGTAGGCTTGAATACACAATTTCCTACACAATCTATCGCTAACAACTTGGGAACTATTTTGACGCAGAACTTTGAATTTAGAGACGTGGGTACCACCTTAAAGGTCACTCCCATTATCGGAAACAATGATGTCGTGACCTTAGAGATCCAGGAAGAAGTCAGCTCGATCGTCTCGGGTGGAGTCACAGCAAGCTCTACTCTAACCAGCCAAGTCATTGGACCCACTACAAAAATTAATAGAACGACCACAAAGGTACACGTCCCCAATAGGTTTTTCTTAATTCTAAGTGGAATGTTAAGTGACCAAGAGGAACGAAACCGTACACAAGTGCCATGTTTAGGCTCTATCCCTGTGATTGGAGCGGCTTTCAGCGATAAACAAGTCAAAGATACAAAACAGAATTTAATGATCTTCATTCATCCTATCATTATTGATACAGAAGAAGAAATTGATAATATCACAAGACGTGAACAGAACATCTATCGCGTAAAAAATCGCCGACCTAAAGAATGGGTCTGGGAGACAGATGAAGCCATGGATTTCTTCAATATCATTGATACGGAAAATTCAGATGGTGCTGAAGATTGTTACTAAAATCTGTATAGGACTACTATGCCTACTCTTTACAGCTTGCTGCTGTAAAGAGTCTTGTGAGATCGAACCACAAATTCCGTTTGCAACACCTATCCATGTCATTGAAAATCTCCCCTCTGCCTTTCCCGATTTATCCGAAGAAGAATTACAGCAAGATTGGGCGAAGGAACTTTTGATAGGTAATAAATTTGCGCGAGAAAATGATCTTTATCGGGCAATTACCTGCTTTAAAAGGGCACTCGTCCTTATTCCTTCTTCTGAAACATATCGCCGGCAGCAAATCGAATATGACATTATTCTAAGCTACTATTTTGCGGGAAAATATCAAGAAGCTGTAGAAGCCTTTGAAGTCAGTAGCTTAACTACTGTTTCTAATCAATTTTTAGCCCTGGATAATTTGCTTCAAATGCTCTATGACGCATACAGCAAAACCGGACAATTTGCTAAAGCTGAAAAAGTGTATGATCTGATCCAAAGGCTAAAGCCTGAAACTTCAGCGCTCTTACAACATGCCGAAGATGTACAAGAAGCTAATTTTTGCGCTCTACAAGATCCATGCATCGGAGCAAATGAGAACCTTACACGCTTTTTAGAGGCCTATGCGCAAAATGCAAAATCGGTCAATAAAGCCAAAACGCTGAATGCATTTTTACCAGGAGCTGGGTACTATTACATCGGGCAAAAAAACACAGCGATCACAGCTTTTATCGTCAACTCCCTCTTTATTGCAGCTGCATACTACTTCTTCGACCAAGGGAATTGGGCAGCAGGCGCCATCACTACAAGTCTAGAAATGGGCTGGTATCTCGGAGGAATTAATGGAGCAGGTCTTGGTGCCAAGGAATATAACGAACACCTTTATGAAGGGTTGGCCAAAGATTACCTGATTAAAGAACACCTATTTCCTGTACTACGCTTTGAAACCAGCTTTTAATCTTATGGTCTTAAGAATTTGTTTGTTTCTTTTAACTTATTTTGCGGTTTTATCTGCTGACCCCTGGGGAAAGGATGCAGATCTAGCAGGTCGGATCAGTTCCCGCACTACCCTTCCGTTACCCTGCTCTACACCTATTTTAGGGCAATTTGGAGAGTGCATGATTTATTTTCATCAAACCATTATCACCCCTATTGATGGTCCGAGAAGCCATTACCTTCCGAGTAGTTCTCAATATACTTTGGATGCTATGAGAAAATATGGCTTTTTTAAAGGATTTACCATGGGGTGTGACCGGCTCATGCGCGAGAATGAAGACCCCTGGGTTTACCCTAAAATTACGGATCCGCACGGCTACCTGATGAAATATAATCCCGTCCGCTAATGAGATTTGCACCCTTGATTATTCACGAGTTAAGACACAATTAGTATAGGATGGCAGGGATGCGACTTGCTTTCTTTTATAACCCCTCCTTCGTTTTTCTGATTAATCAAAATTTTTGTATTCATAATTTCGACCAATCCTATATATACCATGCATAAATAAAGCGTGCTGAACAAAAGAAATTTGCCCGTTGAGTTTCTTTCTTTATTGAAGAATGATCTTATAAAACGAATGTCAGCCTGCGCTAAAGATCTATATTGACAGACGGGATTTGATGACTAAAGTCCCATCAAAGTGTGGATTAAAAATTAAGTAGATCTTCTTTATTGCACAAGGATAACTGGAATGCACAAAACAAAATATAAAATCACCTTTGTTTTACTAATGACACTTGCGGTTGTTCTCTTTACCGTTCTTTCTTTCTATAGTCTTGAAAGTGTCATGCTAAATCCTAAAGGAATGATCGCGCTTAAAGAGCGTAATTTAATGATTATAGCTACATTATTGATGCTCATTGTGGTCATTCCAGTGCTATTGATCACATTTTATGTGTGTATTAAATATCGAGCGACTAATAAAAAAGCCGTCTACCGACCCGATTGGGATCACAACTTACTAGCAGAATGTGTATGGTGGGGATTACCCTGTCTCATTATTTTAGCTCTATCAATTTTAACTTGGCAAAGTAGCCATGAATTAGATCCTTTTAAACCTTTAGAATCAGACAAAAAACCTCTTAAAATTCAAGTCGTTGCCTTGCAATGGAAGTGGTTGTTTATCTACCCTGAACAAAAAATAGCTTCTGTCAACTTTTTTCAGTTTCCTGAGCAAACACCCTTAAACCTAGAATTAACGGCAGATGCCCCCATGAATTCCCTATGGATTCCTCAATTAGGAGGACAGATTTATGCGATGCCTGCGATGAAAACCAAACTTCATCTGATAGCCAATGAAAAAGGTGTCTACCGAGGATCTTCTGCGAATATTAGTGGAGAAGGCTTTGCCGGGATGACCTTCAAGGCTAAAGCAAGCACCCAAGAAGAATTCGAAAAGTGGATAGAACAAACAAAAGCCTCTTCTCAACCTTTAGACGAAGATGCATATACTCAATTAGCTCTTCCTAGTTCTTATCACCCCGTCACGACCTATCAATTAAAAGATGAACAGCTCTTTGATCAGATCATCATGAAGTACATGATGCCTCCGCAAAAAAAGCAAGAGGTGCATTCAACTTCCACGCCATCAACTACAGAAGAAGATAAGCAAGGTATAAAATGAATAATCTATTTGGTAAATTAACCATCGATGCGTTTAAGCATGATCCCATAGAGAGTGGAGCAGGTATCGGAATCGCTGTTTCGGGCTTTATCATTCTTTTCTTGTTATTTTATTATCGTGGTTGGACCTGGCTTTGGAGAGAGTGGTTAACCTCCTTAGACCCAAAAAAAATTGGCATGATGTACATTGTTGTAGCTGTGTTAATGCTATTCAAAGGACTCGTTGATGCCTCTATGCTGCGTTCTCAACAAATTTTATCTGTGGGTGAGTCGCAAGGTTTTTTAACCGCCCATCACTTTCAACAAGTTTTTTCTGCTCACGGTACTTCGATGATATTTTTTGTGGGTATGGGTGTTGTATTTGGCATGTTGAATTTAATAGTTCCCTTGCAAATAGGGGCGCGTGATGTGGCCTTCCCGTTTTTAAATTCACTAAGTTTTTGGTTGTTTACAACCGGGGCATTTCTTGTAAATCTATCTCTTGTGGTAGGGAAATTTTCTGCTACAGGATGGTTGGCTTATCCCCCCCTTTCGGGTATCCAGTATAGCCCTGGGGTAGGAGTGGATTATTGGATCTGGAGCGTGCAGATTTCAGGTATCGGGAGTTTAATGTCTGGGATTAACTTCATCGTGACCATCCTAAAAATGCGCTGTCCGGGTATGACGCTCATGAAAATGCCTTTATTTGTCTGGGCTGCTTTAAATGCGATGATTCTTGTCGTTTTTGCTTTTCCGATTTTAACAGCCACACTCCTCCTCTTGACTTTAGACCGTACATTGGGGATGCATTTTTTTACTCCTGATTTTGGAGGAAATCCTATGATGTACATCAATCTCATCTGGGCGTGGGGGCATCCTGAAGTTTACATTTTAATGTTGCCTGGATTTGGGATTTTCTCTGAAGTCGTTGCGACCTTCTCACATAAAAGACTTTTTGGATATGTATCCATGGTATGGGCGATTGCAGCTATCACCTTTTTATCCTTTATAGTCTGGTTACATCATTTTTTTACAATGGGAGCTGGAGCCAACGTAAACGCTTTTTTTGGAATCATGACGATGTTAATTGCCATTCCTACGGGGGTTAAAATCTTTAACTGGCTCTTTACGATGTATCGCGGACGGGTGTATTTTTCCCGCCCTATTCTATGGTTTTTAGGATTTGTGCTCGTTTTCACCTCAGGAGGAATGACAGGAGTATTAATGTCAATCCCCGCAGCAGATTTTCAAGTGCATAACAGCCTCTTTCTTGTGGCTCATTTTCATTCAATGGTCATCGGAGGAGTTCTTTTTAGCTTTTTTGCAGGTCTTGCCTACTGGTTCCCTAAATTTTTTGGATTCAAATTAAATGAAAAATTAGGTCGTTATGCCTTTTGGTGTTGGATTGTAGGATTTTTTATCGCCTTTATGCCCGTGTATGTGATTGGATTTATGGGAGGAACAAGACGTTTAAACCACTACGAAGCAGCCACAGGTTGGCAACCTCTATTCATTATTGTAGGCGTAGGTGTGGCAATTATTGTCCTTGGAGCTGTACTCCAAGCCTTGCAACTCATTGTGGGAGTTTTCCAAAGACATCGAAACCGCGTTTTAGGAGATCCCTGGAATGCTAGAACTTTAGAGTGGGCTACAAATTCACCCCCTCCCGTTTATAATTTTGCCACGATACCAGAAGTCCACAGCCGTGATTCCTACTGGGAAATGAAAGAAACAGGAAGATCTATCTTTAAAAATAAACCCTATGAAGATATCTATCTACCCAAAAACACAGGACTCGGCCTATACATTGGCGGCTTTAGTTTAGTCATGAGTTTTGCGATCATCTGGGCCATTTGGTGGCTTGCCCTCGAAGGTCTGTTAGGCATAATCATCTGTATGATTATACGTTTATCTAGTAACCAGAATGAATATTGTATACCAGCTGAAAAAGTGGCCGAAATGGATGCGGAAATGTCCAAGCTAGAGAAGAGGAAAAAACACACATGACAAATAATACTCACACCATCCATGAACAGGAAGCCTACGATCGGACTTTATTTGGTTTTTGGATTTATATCATGACAGACTGCATTCTGTTTGCCACGCTATTTGCAACGTACGTTGTTTTGCAAAATGGCACATTTGGTGGCCCTACATCCAAAGATCTTTTTAACTTGCCCTTTGCTCTGACAGAAACAGTCATCCTTTTAACCAGCAGCTTTACGAGCGGGCTAGTGATGTTGGCAGCTCATCGCAAAGATAGAAGTAAAGTTTTTGTAGCTTTAGCTCTCACCTTTTTATTGGGAGCTGCTTTCTTAGCGATGGAACTTCACGAGTTTAATCAATTTGTACAAGAAGGCCACAGCTGGCGCACAAGTGCGTTTTTATCTTCCTTTTTTACTCTTGTAGGTACACATGGATTGCATATTACCGCAGGTCTTCTCTGGATTTTAGTCATGGTAGGACAACTCATCGTGCAAGGACTTCAGATTAATACTCTCAGGCGTTTAGCTTGTTTCACTATGTTTTGGCATTTTTTAGATGTCGTTTGGATCTTTATTTTTACGATTGTATATTTACTAGGAGTCTAACATGGACCATGAAACTACGACTTATTCACCCGAAGCGCATGCCAATTTCAAGTCCTATCTCCTAGGGTTCATTCTGTCTTTATTGCTAACACTAGCCAGTTACCTGACGGCTTCCGAAAAACTCCTATCAGGACAAAGTTTAGTCATCGTCCTTATGGGGCTCGCTTTAATCCAGTTAACCGTACAGTCGGTTTTTTTTCTGCATCTAGGGAAAGAATCCAAACCCTATTGGAATCTATTGTGTTTTCTTTTCATGGTGCAAGTCATCCTCATCATCGTGATAGGATCTTTATGGATTATGGCAAACCTTAATGAAAACGTAATGCCTTCTATGCACATGACCACCGATATGCAACATCAAAAGGTAATGTAATGATTAAGACATACTATCTACTCACTAAGCCAGGCATCATATTAGGCAATCTGATTACAACTGCTGCAGGCTTTGTATTAGCCTCTAAACCTCCTCTAGATTATACGCTCTTTTTTATTATGATGTTAGGCTTGGGTTTAGTCATTGCCTCGGCATGTGTTTTTAATAATTATATTGATCGTTTTGCTGATCAAAAGATGGAACGAACGAAAAATCGTCCTTTAGCCCAAGGTTTGATAGGAAGCAGAGAAGCTCTTACCTTTGCTAGCCTTTTATGCATCGTGGGCCTTGGTATTTTGTATATGTATACAAACCCTCTGACAGTGCTTACGGCCTTTTGTGGCTTTTTTGTTTACGTCGTTTTGTATAGTCTCTGGAAGTACCATACTATCTATGGAACGTTAATTGGCAGTATCTCTGGTGCCCTTCCTCCAGTCATAGGTTACTGCGCTGCAGGAAATCGTCTAGATATGGGGGCTTTTCTTTTATTTTCAATCATCGTACTTTGGCAAATGCCTCATTTTTACTCCATTGCAGCTTACCGCTTAGACGACTACACGAAAGCTGCTATCCCTGTATTACCGGTAGAACGAGGCATGTACATTACAAAAATGCATATGGTTTTTTATATCTTAGCTTTTATCCTTGCGACAGCCCTGTTAACTCTATTTGGCTATACAGGAGTCACGTATTTAGTCATTGCCACAGGATTAGGTTTATCATGGCTGATATTATGTCTTAAAGGCTTTTCTAGCATAAATGATAAACGCTGGGCGCGTCAGATGTTCTTTTTATCTTTAGTAGTGATCATCGTCAATTGTTCACTCATGATTTACCCCATTCCTTAACTATTGCGTGCAAAACCAAATATTTTTTAGATTCACCACCGATGAAAGAGTTTCTTGTCTAAATACTAAAAAAGCTAGGATGTGCATGAGATGGATGAACATGACCTACGTGCAGATATTCAACAGGCTTGCCAAGAACTGTTTTCTCATTACTCCTGGGAAGATAATCGTTTCAATCATTTTCTAAGCAAAACTATTATCGATTGTTTTCAATTAAAAACAAGGACTGACAATTTTGAACTCAAGTCCATTTTAATCCTCAAGTATTTAATCCTTAAAGTACACCCCAGTTTTGATTTTGAACAGTTTATTTATTCTCTTAATATACCTAAACCCTCGTTAAAAATCTTTCTAAGTGCGCTTATCCAAAGCCTTTACTTCAAAGATGTGACTGTATTCTCTTTATCCCAACTAGAGAATCCTTCCTGGCTCTTCCTACAAATTTTAGCAGAAAATCTATCTTTGACGGATCTGAAAAAAATTCTTTCAGAATTATCCCTCCAAGAAAAACTTCAACTTTTACATTTTTCTTTCAAAAATTATCGCGAAGGTTCCTTCCCTCTTCATCAAGCTTTTGAACACCTCTACTCTAAGAACAACAACCCTGAAGCTTCTTTGATGCTAAAGCTACTCACTGGGTTTAAAAGGAAATACTACGATTTGAATGCTCTAAAACAGTTCTTGAAAGAAAAAAATACTCTTCCCTCCTTAAACGACCTCACGGATTTTTTAGACACAAAATTTGAAGAGCAGATCTATGAAATCAAAAATTTGTTGGAAAATCTGATCAAATCTATTGTGCCCTCCCAAGGGTCCATTTTCTCCCTAGAAGAATACAAAGAATTTTTTCAGTTATATGGACTTAAAGACCATATCCCTCCTTTTCCTCATGTGCATCACTCTTATCATGAAAATCACCTTCTAGATAAATTGAAATTCATTCAGGGGGTTTTTTCTGACTCTAAAGCCCTTCAAGCTCTATCACCTATTCATCATAACTTTTATCAAGTTTTTGTCCGAACGATCTTCGATCACATGGATACATTAATAAAAAAGCCTGAAAAATATGAAAAAGCTCTCGAGACCTTTGTTTTTGGCATTCCTACGGCTGGAAAAGATCTTGCACGCTTACCAGGGCTTACAACGACTGTTCAGGCCTATAAAAATTGTATAGAAATACTGCAAAGCAGAGGGTGTAAAAATAGAGACTTAAAAGAAATCCCTCTTTTTGTTTTTGATCAATCTAGTCCTGAACTATTTGAAAGCAATCACCTTTTTATTGACAGGCTTAACAAGGAGTATGGATGCTGGATTGTTCACTTGTCTCGTCAAGACATCCTGAAAATCGCCCAAAAAATGAAAATCGCTGCATTAATCGATACGACCCATTTAGGACATTTTGGCTACGGGGGAATGCGCAACAGTCTTTTCTTATTGCTGCCTCTATTAAAACACTTATATGCCAAGCATTCCTCATTAGAGGAAATTTTAAACCTCGACTTCAACATTGTAAAAGAAATTTTTAATCAGCATGTACTAGGAACCCATCCAGAAATTCCCTCAAATACTATTTTCATGCTCGATGATGATATGCTTATTCATGATGCCAACCTTTTTTCTCATTTAAGCTTATCCATGCATTCACAATCCCTCTACTTAGCCTCTCAGGGCTATGAAATCGGCAGATTAACCAAAAAGAACTTGCGCTATCCTCGCTTGGAAACTTTTCTAGAACAGCCAACAACACTCTTTTCTCATCAATTATGGAATCACATCCCTACCCCCTGTTTGATGTCTGAATACGTGGGTCATCCTCGTTTATGTGTGAATCTACCAATGGGCGGAGAGGAGCTTCTTACCCGTTTGACCTTTTCGTTTGATCTTTTATCTCAATGCTCTTTTCATCTAGGGGGGCATCGCCTTCCTTTGGGTCATTGGCCTACGCATTACGCTCTGGGCGTGGATGAATATTTAAATAAATATATTCCCTATTCAATCTATATTGCACTTGTAGAAGTATTTATTGACCCTGTAAATGCCTATGGACAAAATATCTACCCATGGATGGACCGCAGCTTTACTCAAAGGGCTAAAAATTTACATGAAACGCTTAAAATACTTTCAGATAAAAAAATTTATCAAGAAATGCAAAAACGCTTTTGGAATAACCTTAAAAGATTTTTGAATTTTTCAATTCCACCTTTAAATTTTCTCCAAGAAGATTTTAAAAATCTTTTAGAATCCCCCTTTGATGAAATCATTCAAGCTCATCTTGAAAAAGAGAATATTCCAAAGGATCAACAAAACCCTTTTATAAAAATTGCTCGTGTCTACACATTTTATCAACAAGATGCCCAGTATTTTATGCAGCTAGCTCAACAAGCAGTCCAGTTCCCTCTAGATACGCATTTAGATCGTGCCATAGAAAATTTGCGGATGAGTATGGAAGAAAATTTACACATCCATCTCGAACATTTTCCTCTCACTTATGGTCTCTACCTCATGCTTTTACATCTAGGAGCCGCTCAGTTTAATCGGCAACTCGGTAAAATCTTAGAAACTTACTCTATTTCTTGAAAAGAGCTCCCCTTTAAAATGATATCCAGAGCTTGTATCTTGAAAAACTTCTTTATGCTATAATAGTTGTTTTGGACTCTTCCATTTTTAGGTATTTAATATGCAGCTACCTGCGGTGCTAAGACCTTTTCAACAGAAAGGGGAACAACTCCTTCAGCAAAAAAAAATTAAACAGGTGGAGTTTTCAGGTGGAACTTATCAAGTGCAAGTCGCTGATGATGTGACACATCAGGATGTTTGGGCCTTTTTGCAGCTTGACGAAAGAAACCGATTAAAAGACTCCTTTTGTTCCTGTGATGAAAGTGAGGATGTCTCCTCTTGCCCGCACTTAGTAGCGGCCTATCTTTATATTTTTAACAAATCCAAACAACCTCTCCACAGACGGTTTGAAAAATCCTTATGGAATAAACTCTGCTTTGCCTTCTCAGAAAAAATGAAATTTGATGCAGATCAATTTAAACCCTCCGCTAAGGGTGTTTATGCCATTTATTCTGTAGGTGGAAAGCAACTATTCAAAGTCCAAGGGCTTTCTAAGGCCGCTGTTAGAAATCTAAAAGATCTTTTGTTTCATCGTTATGTAGAAACAGAAGAGACCTCTCTCAAATTTTCCAACTTGTCGCAAGAAGAACTGACTAGGTGGCGCGAAGGACGACCAAGCTCCCTACTCCGCTACGAACTATCTTTTTGGAGTGACCTAGCCAAATGGTTAATGCGCTTACAAGATGAGGGAGAAAAGTATGAAATTACCTTTGAATATACCACAGAGGGTATTCCAAATTATCTAACCGTAGCCTTCAGCGAAATATCCTGCAAATTTTATATTTCAGAGGCCAATTTACCTATCATTATTCCTGCGCTGGTGACCGTTCACTCTCCCTTAAAAGTCCATCATTTGAGCTCAAAGGCGGAGACAAAGATTACCTATGATAAAAAAGAAGGGTGTCTAGTTGTAGACTCTAAAGAATCTTCGAAAAAGGCCGCTGAATCGTCATCCAAAGGTGTGCAGTTTGGAAGTTGGCTCTTTGTGCCTGAGAAAGGTTTTTATCCCTTAGATCCACTTGGACTCCTTGCTTCGAAAAAGATCTATGATCATCAAATCTCACAAGTCTTAAATGATCATTTGAGCTTTGTCAAAGAGCATATTGAAGGTGTGATCATCCATGATGAGCATCTAAAAATTTCCTATTCTATTCATTTTGATGAGAACTGGGATTTGCATATTAAAGCTTACCTCTTTAAACCCGGTGATTTGATAAGAAGCGAATCACGCTTTTTTGGTGATTGGGCCTATGTGGAAGACGATGGATTTTACAAACTTGATGAAGTACGTTTCAAAGATGTTGAAACAATAATTCCCTATGAAAAAGTTGGAGAATTTATTCAACAACACCGCACGTGGCTGAATACTCATGAGGGTTTTGAAACACACTTAGTGAGTGTTGAATCGCAATTAACCTTCCAGATGGAAAGCGTACAAGGTCCTCTTTCTTTTCAAAGAATCGTTGCCTCATCTGAAGAATCTATAAGAAGTAAGGATTTTGGGCCTTGGGTTTATATAGCCGGACAAGGATTCTATTCTAAAATTACTGCGCCTATTGGTCTGCCCTTACGTCCGGGCATTGCGATAAGAGCCGAACAAATCCCTTTATTTATTCGTATGAATCGAGAGGAGCTCCAACTCATCCCGGGGTTTTTTAGTGAAAAATGTCCTGTTATTCATGCGGGTTTAGACGTGCAGTTAGATAAAAATGATCAAATTCATGTGATCCCACAGTTTGATTTGTTGCCAGGTTACAGTGAAAAACCCATTGGTTTCTTTGATGAATTCATCTATGTGGAAGGAGAGGGCTTTTCAGAACTGCCTTCAGAATATCGTCTTCCTTTGGATTTTCGTTCAGCCGTTTACATCGAGCCAGCCAATCAAACGCTTTTTTTAGAGTATGAAATCCATCACTTGGCCCCTCATATTAACACGCTTGATAAGCGTCTTAAACCTGCGCAAGAGCTAAAATTAATCGCACACCATATCAGCCATCCAGAAGAGATGAATAAGAATTGGTATGCCCTGAAATTGGGTTATAAAAGTGAATGGGGGGAAGTCTCTCTTGCTTCTTTATGGGGACCTATCAAAAAGAAACAACGTTACTGCTTCTCAGAAGCCGGACTAATTGATTTAGAAAATAAACGTTTCGATTGGATTCGCCATATTAATAAAAAACGAATAGACCGTCGTAGTAATACTTTAATCCTCTCTACCATTGAGCTGATCCGTTTAAATGCTTTTGATCCTATAGAAGTGGTAGGGAACCACGAACACTCTCAGGCTCTTTTACAGGAGCTCATCAATTTTCAAATCCCTGATCATCCCAATATTGAAGGATTAAATTGTACACTAAGACCCTATCAACAGATAGGCCTGCATTGGCTCTGGTTTCTTTATCAGCATGGACTATCTGGGTTGCTATGTGATGACATGGGACTCGGAAAGACGCATCAAGCCATGGCTTTAATCGCTGCTGTAACAAACGAACATCAAAAGAAAGGAGAAAACGTCAACAAACATTTTTTAATAGTTTGTCCGACGTCGGTGATCTATCATTGGCAAGATAAATTAGCAGAATTTCTTCCTCATTTGCGGGTCTGCACCTTCTACGGAACTAATCGCAGTCTTAAAGAATTTCATGAACAATATGACATCTTATTAACCTCTTATGGAATATGGCGGATTGAACAAGAATTACTATCCAAAATCCCTTTTGAAGTAGGAATCTTTGATGAAATTCAAATTGCCAAAAATCACAATAGTCGGCTGCATGCAGCTTTAGCTCAAGCGAACGTGCAAATGCATCTGGGTTTAACGGGTACGCCCATTGAAAATCATTTAAGAGAACTCAAGTCGCTCTTTGACTTAGTTCTACCTTCCTATATGCCGAACGAAAGAGATTATAGAGAATACTTTGTGAAACCCATCGATAGAGATCGTAATTCTGAACGCAGATTTTTACTCTCTCGCCTCATCCATCCATTCGTTCTAAGACGCAAGAAGGAGGATGTGCTTACAGATCTTCCAGATAAAACAGAAGAAATCGCCCACTGCGGCTTGGCAGAAGAACAAGCTCGCATTTATAATGAGGTGGTAGAACGTTCGCGTCGGGTAGTTCTAGAAGAACTCGCGCATCAAGAACAACCCATTCCTTATATTCATGTCTTTGCAATCCTATCTTATTTAAAGCAAATTTGCGATCATCCTGCCTGTTATCTCAAAAAACCAGCCCAATACAAAGAATATTCATCAGGAAAATGGGATCTATTTGTCGAACTTCTTAATGAAGCGCGTGAAAGCCAACAAAAAGTCGTGGTTTTTTCTCAATATCTCAATATGTTGGACATTATCCAAAACTACTTAACAGAGTCGGGCATTGGATTTGCTAGTATTAGAGGTTCCACGCTCAATAGAGGAGAACAACTCAAGCGTTTTAATGAAGATCCTAATTGTGAGGTCTTTGTAGGTTCACTGCAAGCATCCGGCTTAGGAGTAGAACTCACAGCTGCCTCTGTGGTGATTCATTATGACCGCTGGTGGAATGCTGCACGGGAAAACCAAGCCACAGACCGCGTGCACCGTATCGGACAAAAAAAAGGTGTACAGGTGTTTAAAATGGTGACCAAAGGAACATTTGAAGAAAAAATTGACGCTATGATTTTACGCAAAGGTCAATTGATGGAGGATGTGGTCGGTGTAGATGATCATCGTCTTCTGAAACATTTCAGCAGAGATGAAATCCTGGAACTTTTACAAAGCGTCCATATCCCTCCTCATCCACAAGTGGAACGCATTGAAGAATTTTAACATTTTAATCGCTGCTTATTTAAACCAAGGATTGGGCAATCTCAGGTTAAAGAGACGAAAAAAGTTCAGAATGGCTAATGTTTTGCTTTTGCCTCTCAACTGAAACTGTCAATCCTTTCTCATCTTTTTTGATATTTATATTAAAATCTATGCCTGAATTCATTTTAGAAATAAATTTTATAAATTTAGTCATTTCATCTGGAGAGGAAATTTTAGACAAGTCCTGACCGTCAAAGATTAACTGATGAATTTTCTCATAGGTTAACAGGTCCTCGACTTGATCGGTCTTAAGATAAGCTTGACCCTCAATTTTCCATTCTGCAAGGTTTTTTTTAAAATCAAACATGAGTAATCTATAATCCGCATGATTAGGTAGATCTATTTTAAATCCCATATTTACAGATCCTCTATTTAAAAATTTGTAAGACAGTTATTTAGAGGAAATTTATGATCAGATTGAATTATTCTCAAGTGTTAAATCTCAAAAGAGAGATAAGTGCAGTAGACTGGATAGATCGCTCCTCTCTTCAAACTAGCAGGGGTCTAGTTTTAAAAAGATCATTTGCCTGAAATAGAAGATCTGTGACATTTTAAATTCGAATGTCTCTTGCAAAATACAATCCCTCTAAAGACTTATCGTAAATTCAAATGCCTTATCGAATAATTCAGTCCCAAAGATGTGCTGAATATTTTGCTCGATGACTTGTCCATCCTGTTTTAAATGAATGAAAAAGTTTTTTTGTTTGAATTTATAGTCTAGAATTTTTTGTAAATCCTCTATTCCGCTAGCATAGATTTTCTTTTCCAGCCGTCTTGTGGGGGAATGATTAAATTCACTTAATATACTTTCTACAAATACATCGACTTGTTGGTCTAATCTTTTTATTATAGATTGCTTAAAATTTTCAATTTTCATTTGATCACGAATACTCTCTTTCGCATGCTTGCGAAGGTAATCATCAAGCACCTTCTGATAATCAAAACATTCCTTATCGATTATATTTATAGCTAGAGCATGGGGGTTAATTTTTTCTTCAGGAGCTGAAAAATGTTGAGGATTTAATGTGTTTGACTGAGGCATTAAGGATAGGGAAGAAAATTGGGTTTTAAGCATTTCTGGAAAGTTTCCAAAAATGTTAGAATTGCTTAATTCACTTTTTAAAGTCACTTTAAAGCGATTCCCTAGAGGAAATTCCATGCCAAAAATATGTTTTTGGTTGGAAGCTTTTATCCCCTCAAGCGGCTGGCAATTCATCTCTAATCCAAAATGATTCAAAGAGCTCTGTAATAACTGATCCCAACCCATTCCTCCCCCAATCATTTCTTCGGCTTCAAAAAGACAATAAGGAGGGTTATGATTTAAATCATAAGTAAGATTTTTACGCTCACGAAACTGCAAAAATAGGTGGTTAGCAACTTCATTCACTTTACCTTTTAATTGATCGGAATCCATATCTAAATGATGCCGTTCTATAAATTGACGATAAGAATCTGGATTGATAGGGGCTGGTTCCATGTTTCCTCCGTAATTAAGTGATTAACTCTTTTGACATCTAAATGATTAGACAAACATTCAAATTCCATTCAACCATAATTAATACTTACGTCAAAGTCATTCAAAAAAGGATCAATTAAGAATTTGTTTTCCAGAAAGCAGGGATCAATACAGCCAATACAGCGAAAAATTCTAAACGACCTAAGATCATTAAAAAGGTCGCAAATAGTAAGCCACTGTCAGAAAGAAAAGCCATCGAATCATAAGGACCTGCTATACGAAACCCTACACCTGTATTGGTAATCATCGCCGATACAAATCCCAGGGATGTTTCTGGATCGACTCCACTCAAGACATAGATAAATGTGGCGCCTATCGTGACCGTTACTAAAGTAAGGAAAAAGACCAATACAAGGCGAACTGATTCGTGGTTAATCTCTCTCTCTCCTAATCTAAACTGACGTACAGTATCGGGTCTATAAAGAGATTCAATCGTATGTCCCCCTATACGTGCAAGCATATACCCTCTTAAAATTTTAAAACCACCCGCAGTAGATCCCGACATTCCCCCCACAAACATCATTAAAAGCAGCATCACTTGAATTGGGTAAGGCCAATAGTCGTAATCTGCAATGGCAAAACCTGTTGTTGTGAGAATCGAAACCACTTGAAAACACCCATAACGGATCGCCTCAGCTAGAGAAAATATGCCTGGATCACTTCCAAAAAACCGTTTTTCAGTTCCTGTTAAACACCACACACAGATGCCACAACTAAAAAAAATGACCAGAAGAAAAATGATAAATTCCGGTTCATATAATTTATAAAATTTTCCTTTTAAAACATAAAAATAAAGAGGAAAGCTGATGCTACCTAAAATCATAAAAAGCACAATAATCCAATCTGTATAGGCATTTTGATAATAGCCTATGCTAGCATTATGAATTGTAAAGCCGCCTGTAGATAAGGTCGCGAAACTGACTGTAGTTGCATCAAAAAAAGAAATTTCACTATTTGTTAACATCAGCAAAAACACTTGTGTCAAAGTGAGACCCACATAGATTTTCCATAATAAGTGGGAACTTTCATTCATGCGTGGCGCTAAGGAACCTTTTACAGGACTGCCCGAAAGCTCAGCCTGCAGAAGCATCTTCCCTCCTAAACCTAAGGCAGGCATGATGCCAATAAAAAGCAATACAATCCCCCCCCCTCCCAAAAAATGTAAAAAACTTCTCCAAAACAATAATCCCTTTCCTAAGGCTTCGATTCCTTCGTAGACCTTCCCCGAACTAGGATCTTTCACCGGATCTACGTTTCCCCAAAATGTGTATTCAACATCCAAGCTACCACAAACATTTTTAATAATTGGGATTTCCTGGCCTGTTTCTGGATCAAATTTTTTGGTTTGGATAATAGTAGATCCTGTAGTTGTTAAGCCTGAAGCACTCTCAAAATACGCTTGCACTGGGTTTTTTAATGTTCCACTGAATTTAAAGGGCAAGGCGGCCACCATGGGAGTTAACAGCCAAATAATCACCACCAAAGCTAATGCCTCGCGACGGTATAAGTTTCCTTGGGATTTAATCCCTAGTGCATAAAAGATTCCCCCTATTAAAAGACAACATACAAAACTTTCAAAAAAATGCAGAGTGGTATGGGGTTGTGGGTGGCTGGAGGGATCAGCAAAAAATTCATAATACCCTGCAATCATCAGGGGAAGCAAAAATGCTGCGCTAAAGCCTAAGAGAAATAAACCTAAAATTTTGCTAATGTCACGATACAACATGCTAAAATAACTTTTCTAATTGTTTGACATGTTTAGGATGAGTTAACACAATGACTGTATCTCCGGGAGAAATCATCCGGTTTCCATTGGCAATCATCACGTGCCCACGGTTTTGTATAGCGGCAATCAAAAAATCCGTAGGCAACATAGGCCCCAGTTCTGCAAGAGGCACCCCAATAATGGGAGAGTTGGGAGAGACATTAATTTCCATAATTTCTGCAGCATTTTCATACAAAGAAACCAAAGAGGAAACAGATCCTGAAAGCATTAAAGAAACGATATGATGCGCAGCACTTAGACGCGGCGAGGCAGTAAAGTTGATGCCTAACTGTGTAAACATCGATCCATAGGAGGCATTAGTTAATAACGCAATTGTGTCTTTACAACCGACCTCTTTTCCCAAGAGGCCAATCATTAAATTGAGCTCGTCATTACTTGTGCATACAATTAAAAGATCTGCATGACCGACCTTTTCCGAACGTAGAAATTCTATATCAGTGGCATCACGATGGATAATCGTGCATTTTGGCAGCAGATCCGCCAGCCAGCAACAACGCTCGTAGTCCTTTTCTATGATGCGAATATTAATTCCTCGATGCTCTAAAAGCTTAGCCAAATTTAAACTCGTTAAAGACCCGCCTACAATCACCACATTATCTATAATTTTATGCATCGCTCCAAAGTATTCAGCCCCTGTTTTCAATACATCTGTTTCTCCAATCAAGGTCACTTCATCCCCTGGTAAAATCAGATCATATCCATGGGGAAATAATGTAAGTGGTTCTTGGTCAGAAGAGACTTGGCGTCGGATTAATCCAATCATTAAACCTTCAGGAAAGCGCAAATCTCTTAAAGGCACATGCGCATTCGGCCACGAATCAGGAATAGAAATCGTACGTAACTGAATCGCACCGTGCGCAAACATTTCAATTGCAAGCGAGCCTGGACTGAGCATATATTTTAAAATGTCATTCGCGACGATGAGTTCAGGCCCCATAAAATGATCCACGTGGAATAGGCGTGCAAAATCTAAGCGCGTGCGGTTCAAATAACGATTATCTTTCACGCGCGCAATTGTACGCGGATATCCCAATTGTTTGGCAATGGAACAAGCGACAAGATTCGTGTGATCATCGCTAGTCATGGCTAAAAGAAAATGGGGAGAAAATTCTAAAAGATCGTCTAACAACTGCCAATCGGTTCCCGATCCTTCTCGAAAAGCGACGTCAATGGTGGCAGCGGCCTGTTCAAGCTTTTTTCCCTGGGTATCAATCAAAATTACGTTATGATCCTGAGCGGACAAAACCGAAGCTATATGGCAACCAACTTCACCTGCCCCCACAATCACGACATTTAACATACTCTGCTCTACTTTTTAAAAAAGCTACTCATTCAGCTGACTATACAGAATAGATAGTTTTTGGTCTACGCGGCTCCTTCTATCCCACAGTCCATTGATTTAATCTGGGATTGCATCCTCATCCTTGATCAGTCAATGTAGATGGATGGCAGATTTTTAGCTTTCGCCGGAGGGAATGTATGAACTTAATTTAGCGTTTTTTTTAAAAGTGAGTCGCTTCTAGGCCGGGTTTAAATAAATTTATACACACCCTTGCATACCGATTTAGTGTTTGACAGATGCCTTGAGGAATTGTTACGATAGATTCCTTTTTGCACCTCTACATACTGAAAATGAATCAATCCAAAAAGAGAACCTAATCAACTCATATACCAAAAAACATAGTGTATATTTAAAAAGTTGAAAATCAAATAGATAGACGTTTTTATAACTATATAAACAAAGGAATGGAAATGAATCAAATCAAATATTTTCTTATCTTTCTATTCCTCTTTCCCTGTCTTCTCAGATCTGAAGGGGTCCTTTCTGTTTACCCCCATCATCCTGGCCTCTCGGATTCCACTTATATCTATCATTCGGTCAATGTGATTACCGGAGAATACTCTGAATCCCAGAATGATCTTCATCTTAGCGGTTTAGAGTCCTTTGTTTTACGCCGATTTCATAACCGCGACGATCGATTCATGTATGGCTGGCATTGCAACCTACCTAATCTCATTCATGCTCCCATGTCCACAGACGCAGGTCAATTCACACCTTCACAAAAAATCACCTACGGATTTGATCCCCACAATCGCTTAAAATCCGTTACAGCCTCTGACTACACAGAGCGTGAAGTTTATGGATGGATGAATATTCAGTACACTGACGGCGAAAATAGAAAATGTCATATCACTACTCATGATCATCAACAGGTGACCTATCATTTTCAAGACAAGTATTTAATTTCAGAAGTTCAATCAACCGCATATCCCACAATTTCCTATAAATATCAACCCCATCCTTCTGGAGAAGGATATGTCATTCATCGTCGCGAACTTCCTCAAGGTAGATACCTTGAGAACGAATATTATCCTCAGGGTCATGAACATGCAGGAAAAGTGTGCTGTCAAAAACAGCCGTTGGGTGCAGATCAAGCACCGGTCATCGTCCAACGTTTCATGTACTATCCTGGTTATACTGTAGTCTTGGACGCTATTGGCTGCCAAACTCTCTATCGTTATGCCAATGGCCATATCACTTCTATAGAAAATTATGATCAAGAGGGCATCCTTTGCCGTAAGGAAGTTTTAATATGGACAATTGTTGGATCGGAAAAAAATTATCAAATTCAAACGCGTTATATTGCTGACGCACAAGATAACATTCTAATGGCACGTTCCTTTGCCTATGACGCACAGGGTCATATGATTAAAGAAACTCTTTATGGCAATTTGACGGGCATTTCTCTTGCCCCTATCGTCATAGGACAAAATGGATATCCTTTAAAAAATGGGGTAGAATCCTACAGCATTAGCCATGAGTACTCGCAAAACTTGCTGAGCAAGACAAGAGAAGATAACGGAAAGACAACCCTTTTTTATTACGACCTGCAGACTCAATTACTTATGGCTAAGTTAATTGCAATAAAAGATCAAATCATCTCACGCGAATTCTACAGCTACAATTCCAATCGACAGATATCAAAAATTATTCACGACGATGGCTCTTCTTTACATTGCGAAGATATGCAAGGAGTTACAGAAAGGCATATTAAAAATATAAACTATCGCTCAAACCCACCTGCATTAGGTTTAGCTGAAATCATTGAAGAATGTTACTTCGATTTTAACTCTAACCAGGAAAAATTGAAAAAAAAGAGCGTCTATCATTACAACGAACAAGCTCTAGTCACCCGCCAAGACACTTATGATTCCACAAATGCTTACCAATACTCGGTCTATCATGAATATGATGCGTGTAAACGCTTAATCGCCTCTACAGACGAAAAAGGAGCGTTAGTTGAAAAAAGCTATGATGACAATAACAATTTGATCAAAACTACCTCCATTGATACGCAAGGCTTATTTCAAGAAATCCGCAACACTTATGATTATTCCAATCGCTTGATTTGTACTGAAAATTTTGACAATGAAGGACAGGCTGAGAAAATCTATTTTTATTACGATCAAAAAGGCCAAAAAATAGGCTCTTTAGATGCTTGTGGAAATAAAACAGACTATGTTTATGATGCTCTAGGACGAGAAATAAAACGTATACTTCCCGCAGTCTTAGATGAAAACTTAACAATTGTTAGGCCTACCTTACATAAGGTGTATGACGCACTGGACCGTGTCATTGCTGAAACTGATGCTAAAGGTCTTACGAAATACATTGAATACAATGTAAGAGGTAAACCGATAAAAATTACTCATCCTGACCAACGGGTAGAACGTTTCATCTATAATTATGATGGATCACTAAAAAATGTTTTTGACACTCAAGGTGGCTATATTGTCTACAAAAGAGATCCTTTAGGTCGTGTAGAAAAAATCTATAGTTTTGTGGGTATTGACGAGCTGATTGAAGAGACCACGCTTAAACATAATATCTTTCATTTGTTAGAAGCCACCGAACAATCTGGTCAAAAAATTTGCTATAAGTATGATGCCGCTGGAAGATTGAGTACCTTAGAGCAATACATTAGAGATCATCTTTGTAAACGGTTATCGTATGAATATAATTCTTTAGGTCAGCAAATCATTACAAAAGAATCGTTGGGACCTAACCTGGAAGACTATATACAAACAGTTAAAAGCTATACTCCTCATCATCTTTTAATATCCACCCATATAGAAAATTCCCAAGGTGAGGTACAAAAATTCATCGCCCATGACGAAAAACCTTCAACTTCCAAGGAAAAAAAAGAACACATTGTTAATCTCCTTGGACAAACCTGCCTGCAAATTACTGAAATGGATTCGCTAGGAAACTGCATTGTGACTGAATATGATGCCTTGCAGCGCCCTTGCTCCATCATCACCAAAAATAGCTTGGGGCAGCAGATTGGTCGTCGATTGATAAGATGGGACGTCAATCATCATAAGGTGAGAGAAGATCAATTTATAAATGCAGAAACCTGTATCACAACTTTATGGGAGTACAATTCCCTCGACCGTTTGGAAGCTGTGATGGAAGGGATGGGAACCGAAAACCCCCGACGAACTCAATACAGCTATCATGAAAATGGACAACTAGCCAGTATTACTAAACCTGATGGGGTGAAATTATTTTATCAATACTACTCCACAGGAGATATCTCAAAACTCTACTCTTCCGACCAGTCGATCAACTATCATTTCGAATACGATACAAAACATCGCTTAACTTGTATAAAAGATGAAAAAAATCAAACATTAACCAAACGAACCTATTCTCAAGACGGATGCCTTTTGGAAGATGAACAAGGCAATGGCTTAAAGACCTCTCGTCTGTACGACGCTCTAAACCGCTGTATAAAACTAGAATTGCCCGATCAGACTTGCGTAGAGTATAAATATCAGGGAAGCTACCTTAAAGAAATCCAAAGACAAAATGCTCAGCGAAGTTATACACATCAATATGCTCAAAGGGATCTAAACGGTCATGTCCTCATTAATCATCTAGCAGGCTCAATCGGACAAGAAATCCGACAATACGATGAAAAGGGTCATCTCAATCATATTACGACGCCCTTTTGGTCTGAAAACATCTACTACCATCATGATCAATCCCAAACCATTCAGCGCATCGTCACACAAGGAGAAAATGGCTTAAACACCTATCATTTTTCCTATGATTCACACAATCGTTTGCTTGAAGAAAATAGTATAGCCCCGCAAGCATTTACCTACGATTGGTTAGGTCATCTTACCTCTAAAAATCAAAAAAACTGTTTAACAAATCCCCTAGGACAACTGACACAGGATGGGAATTGCCGATACGCTTATGATCTGAATGGAAATTTAATCGAAAAGATCCATGACGAGTATGGGAAACTCTCTTTTAAATATGATGCTCTTAATCGCATGGTCTCTTTACGTAATGACAACGGAGAAGAATATCGCTATACCTACGATGCCCTTCATCGACGTTTATCCAAAACTTGCTTCAATCGTGCCGGTCAGCTCTTATGGGAACAGAAATTTCTATATAATGATCTTCAAGAAATTGGCTCTGCCAACATGCAGAACACTATCATAGAGTTTAGGATTTTAGGAGAGGGACTGGGTGCAGAAATTGGGGGTGCTGTGGCTTTAGAAATTGACAGACAAACCTACGTGCCTATTCATGATCACCGCGGTTCTGTTTGTTGCTTAATCGATTTGGACACAAAAGATATTGCAGAAGAAATCTATTATACAGCCTTTGGAGAAGAGAAAAATGTGTATGGATCTAGTTCCAATCCTTGGAGATTCTCTAGCAAAAGATTAGATGCTGAATCCGGCTTCCTCTATTTTGGTAAACGCTATTATGATCCGAGCAGCTGCCTTTGGACCACGCAGGATCCTCTCGGATTAATGGAAAGCCCCAACCCGTATGCCTTTGCTTCGAACAATCCTTTAAGTCGCATTGACCCCTACGGACTCTTTTCTTTCAGTACCTTATGGGAGAGCTTTTATCATCAACTAAGTTCTATAGGCCATCAGGTTGCCTCAGTTTTTCAATCTGTCAATGGCTTTATTAATCAACATCTTTCTTTAGAACACAACTTTAAATCTAAAGTGGATAATGAAGCTGTGGCCTTATTTGGAAAAACATGGTTAAACCTTTATGGATTTTATTTAGATAAGCAAGAAGTCGGAGTTTATGGACAGGGTGAAATCAATGATAAAGTCCGCATCACGTTAATCAATGGAATTTTAAACGCACGTCATGATGTCATCGACGTGGTAGAATTAATTTCCAAATTACATGGAAATAATAATATCCATTACATCTTTCGTCCAACGGAAGGCTGGACCTACGACTTAATAAAATCCACTTTTGTTAGATTTGGATGGGTCTCCCCGCAAGCTAAGCAACTGGCCGCTCATTGGAAAAATTTGATTGCTGAGATGGGAGGAGTCGGAGGGGGAGGAAAAATTATTCACTATGCCCACAGCATCGGTGCCTCAGATACTCTTTTAGCTAAAAGTTTATTGTCTCATGAAGAATTAAAAATGATACAAGTCTTCACCTTTGGATCCCCTTCTTTATTATCTCCTGAAGGATTTCAAAGTGTCACCAACTATGTCAGCAGGGGGGATGGGGTATCCCTACTATTAGATCCTATTCAATGTATCAAGGCCTTGCTCGATCCTGTGGATCACATTTTATTTTTGCCGGGGGCTTACGGGTATCTTCTGATTGACCACTATTTAACTTCAGAGACCTATCAAACGATTCTAGAATCTCTTGGGAAACAATTTTTAGATTTATATGGACCCTCATAAATAGAGGAATACGCCTCTTGCAAAAAAGACGAAAAGAAAAAGACCGTTTAACAATTGAATGAATAATAATAAAATAATATTTAAAAAAAATAAAATTTAATATACAATTATTGTAAACAGTATTTATTAGATCATATATGTCATTCAATTTTAATTCTACAATTTCTCTATCGTGTGCTGCTATGACCGCAGCCTTTACTTATTTAGCAAGTTCAGACAAAAATACCACCCCCTCTACAAAAATTGTATTAACCACCATTTCCGCTATTGCCACCTATGCTTTGAGTCATTGTCTATTCGAAACAGGGCCTCCTGATCATTCGTGGAAGTTTAAAACCTCAAATCCGCAGTTTAAACAAGCCTTCAATCAAGCTTACGGGCGATTGGAAAGTGAAGATCTCGTAGATCCAAAAGTAAAAGGGCAAAAAAGGAGTGATCTCTTGCAAATTGTTGAAGAAGGCATATGCTTTGGACAAGCGCATACATTCCTAAAAGAGTGGCATGAAAAGCCTTTACAGGAACCTTTAGATATTGTCAAAACCCTCAATTTAGACGAAATCCTCTATTTACAATTGCGTAGTCACTTGTATAACTTTGAGCAGGCTTTGTTTGGAAACGAAGAAAACAGGTTCACTGATCCTTTTAAGATTCGTGATTTTGATCTACCCTGGCTAAAAAAAGTGAACGTGATTCATTCCATCGGAATCGAAAGGGAAGATTCCTGGATAAAAACTTTCGGTTCAATCATTGAGGAAGGTGCTTTGAAAGGAAGAGTCAGTTTTTCAACCCACTCAAAAGGTGGACACACATTTGCATTTTGGTCTACACCCCAACAGCACGGCTATTTTGATGGTGGCAAGCTTTATGCATTCAAAAATGCCATCACCTTCAGTAAAGAGGTAAGAAAGACCATTCTTCAATATCGCAAGTATTACGGTCAGACCGATTCTGAGAAAGAAATTGTGAAATACCGCCTTAAATTAGATCAAAGCACATCCCAATGTACAGACTACTTCCCCGTCATTATTTTTAAAAAACTGTTGAATCAAAGATGATATGACAAGCTTTTTCCCTTGAGTCAATCGATGGACAATCCAGATACTTCCTCTTTGAATAAGAGATCTGTTATATTCAGACCCATTTCGGATTCGATAAGTTAATTGAGTTTGCATGGGTAGCTCCTTGTTTTCTTTTGTCAGAAACAGCCTTACTCCATGCATTTTTTATTTACACGACATTTCAAATGTGGTGTAGGAGGTATTATGCAACAAGGCCATTTCTGAGCTAACCCAAGAAACACTAAAATTTCGCATCATACAAAAAAGCTTGTCTTTCATCCGCCGGGTTTAATACAATCAAATACGGCGGATCAAACATGACAATGAGTTTTATCATCAGATTAATTTGCTGAAACCTGCGGAATAATACAAGTTCTCAAAGAGGCCTATCATAGTTGTCTGGCCGGTAGACCTGCAATATATTCTGAGGAAGCCATCTTACTGATGCTTATTCTAAGAGAGCTATATAAGCGATCGCTGAGGAATTTAGAAGGCTTTGTAAAGTCGCTGTTTCACGTAATGGGCGTGAATCTTCCAGACAGAGCTATTTGCAGATTTGTAAATCCCTTGTGCATAAACATTTGGATCAATCCAAATAGTTAAGCTTCTCTTATTTACCAAAGATTTTTTATATTCTTTCCAATTGCGCTTTGCGTGATCATGTTTAGGCTCGTTTGTGTGTGATGACCAATGAGCCTAACTTTTTTTTGTCTTTTTTTTCAAAATTTAATTTTATAATTCTGTTGAACTACAACCCTCGATTTTTTCAACACAGCCTCTATTTCTATACAAATTTTCAGTCTCTTTAAACATTAATCCACAAATTTTATACAAAAAACTTACTGTAAATAAAATGTTTTATTTAATCTCGTAAAAGCTTCTTTTTTAAAATAATTAATTTTACATATAAATATTTTTAATACAAAAAATTTAACTTTTTTATTTGTATTATTTTTTTATTTTCTTTAAAAAATTTCAATTTCAGAACATTTATTTAAAAATTTAAAAACAGGATTTTTTATGAATTGTAATCGTGCAGGAGATTATGAACAGGGAGTTGAAAAATTTCAAAATACCTGTCAAATCCTCATGAAGGACGAGACAAAAAAACGTGCTAGAAGAAAACAAGGCTGTAATTTAACCCAGGAATTTTCTTTAAATTTTTTTACTAACACTGAATTAGCTGATCTTATGAGGAAAAGAATTCCTCCGCATACGTATTCTTCTGTCCATGTGGAAACCCACGATGTCAATTATTACGATAATGCAACTAAAACTTTTCAATTATTAAAATCTAAAGTCATCATTTTAAAGAATGATTTTAAGCGCATACGCCCCCTATTTCACTCAACGGCAATCTATGTGAATTTGAAATCCGTCCGGGACTATCTTTTAGATATAAATTCCCCAACCTCCAAGAACGAAGGTAAAAGACACTTAATGAAACTCGCGAATACGCACCATCTTTTAATTTGTATTCCTATAGACTTTAGTAGGGAAGCTAGAGTAGAACTTATATCTAAAAAAATAGACCAAAGATCGATCAAAGAAGTGATAAAAAGAAAACCCTCTTCTGAACAAAAAATGCTATTTACACTCAGCTGCACGAGAATGCTCGTGATTTATTTGCATCCATATCTTTTAAAAATTTTGCAGAAGATTAAACACATTTTCCACGCATTAAATCCCCCTAAAAAGATACAATTTTGCTTTTCTAAAAATTAACTATGCTTTTATCAAGGTCTAAAACTTACATCTTTTTATTTATGCTGCTTGCTATTCATCTTTAGAAAAATCTTAAAAGTTGGGTATAAAAAATGAGCGTCTCCACCTGTTGGAACTATACCAATGGCGCCAGTGAAAGTAGAATTTTGATTCAAGAAAAATGCGACGCTAAAGACTCTAAAGCTGAAGTCATTTTTAAGCAACGCAGTATCTATGGCCCTATTCCCCGCAATGATTTAATCCATATTATTCGAAATTATCATCATAAAAATCTGAAGACAGTAAATTCTCAATCTTTAGATTGGGAGTCCTACATGATCGATGTATTAAGGGATTATCATTTTTATGTGCAGAAGATTGTCACTTCTAAAAACCATGAGATTCGACTCGTCAGTTATATCACTCCTATTAAAATTGCATTTGACGTGTTTAAAAATGCTTTTTCATTAATGATGACACAAGCTATCTCCCTCACTACAAGAAAGATTTTGTCTCCCCTAGGTCTCTCCTCCAGAGAAACGGTTAGCCCTGTTCCATCTTTTTCAAAATTTATACAAGATCGGTTGTCTTTCTCCTGTCAAATTTGGTGGAAAATTTTGCATGAAAAACCTCTTAATGCGTTCTTAGAGGGAATTTTGGGGATTGAAACCTATTCTCCCGCCTGGAAAAGTTTTCAGCTTTATAGTCAACTGATGAGGACTCCGGGTCCATTGGAGTTTAAAGCGTGGCAAGAATCAAAAAAAGCGATTTTCGAAAATCAAAAAATGATTCCTGAATCTTTTCTTGAAGATCGGTTTTTAAATAGAAAAGAATCCCTCTGTCCCATCACTCAACTGCCGATACGCATCCCCTATCAAACGCCTAAAGGAGAGGTGTTTGAAGAAGCCGCTATTAAAAGCTGGATAACTTCTCAAATAGTAGCAGGCAAGCCTCCTATTCACCCTCTTGAGCCTGAGAAAAAGTTAAGCCTGGACGATCTCGCCCTCAATCATTCTCTTTCTGATCAAATTGAACTCCGCTTATTATTTCTTGAAGCGTTTATCTGCATTAAGTTCTAATTCCCAAAAAAGCCTCAATGGATTTTAATAGAGGTATCTCAAACCTGTGTTGCTGGCCTAAAACAGATTTCACAGAAATCCACTTTTGAGGTCACTTCGGTACAATCATGGAGGAATCATGGGATGGGCTTTAATCCTTTTGTTATTGATTCACTATTTAACTTCGAGGAAGACTAAATCCCTTCCTTTACCCAATGATCCTGCACTGCATCAATCAATCGAACAACTCTATTCGACTTGGCACCTCCCTACATTGCAGTTCCTGATCCATCGCGAAATTCAAAAATTTCCTCACTATGAACCATTTCTAACAGAAGCCTATACAAGACAATTGAAGCTCTTAGATCAATTTGAAAAAGGAGAAGAAGAGGCGATCGAGCGCGTAAAAAACGTATTGATAGATCGCATCAATCAATGCAAGTCTCAACAGATGCTAGATTCTGTGAGAAATCAATTTTCTCTATTGGTTGCCAAGATTCCTGAGTGGGAAGCCTTATTTCATCTCCCTCGTTTAAAATTCAATGCGAATTCCAAGCGTTCTTCAAAAAATCTCTTTGAACATTGTTTAACCGTGGAAGAGGTAAAAAAACGTTTTCGTCGGTTAGCCTTTTTAAATCATCCTGACAAAGGAGGTTGTGATAAAGCTATGCGAGAAATTGTACGTCAATATGAATGCGCACTCCTCCATAGAAAACCTTTCTCCAAGAACTCTCAAAGCAAGTAATTTCGACATAAGTTTCTAAATTTAAGATTTTTAAGTAATATGCTAGAAACAATTAAAGGTTTAATGGTATAATACATCAAAATTCATGCGGAGTAATTATGTCTTTTCCAGATAAAGTGAACACCTTTTCTCTCTACACGAGAGCAATTTTCGACGATGCGCATAATCATTATCCTGAATTTTTAGTGAATAAAGACTTTAAAGAAGCACATCCAGAAAATTTTCAACACGATACGAGCAAATTTGAAAAAACTCATGAACTATGGAAAGACGGGGATTATATTGGTTGTGGTTGCACATCTAATGATAATCATATTTATCTGACACTGACTTGCACCTTACCTCTATTTAATCAAATCAGTGAAGCGAATAAAGAACTTCTGCTGCACTTTGGATGGGAGCGTAAATTTGAACACTACAAGCTGAAAAACGAATTATCCACCCCGCAAAAAACCCTGCACTTTTTTAGCCGTTGTCTCCACGAGACACAAAGCATGGCTCAATCCTTTGCATTTAAGCCCGAACAGTTAAAGAAAATTGTCGCGCTTGTCCAAGATGTCATGCCTAAAAAATCGGATGCGGAAATCATTTATGAGATTTTAAATAATCCAGAATGCGCGGGACATCAAAAATTATTTCGTTTAACTCTTCAAAATCTAGATCGTGAAAAAAACAACATTATTCAAGAGAATTGGAACCGCGCTAAATCTCATTTAAAATGCTTCCGTCTATTTTCCTTTATCAAAGAAATTTGGAACAATTTGCAAATACGCTTAGATACGAAGCACTTAGTGAAAGATCTAAAAAACCTGCAAAAGGAATCCTTAGGCAAACTTTCTCATCCTGATCCTAGATCAAGAATTCATTTAGGTGAATATTGGGTGGGAGATGATATGACAGCAGTTGTTGATCAAGTCAATCTTGAAGATTTGAATCTAAAGACTCTCGCTTAATTTTCAAGGCAGCTCGCAAAGCCCCCATCCCAGCCTTCCAGATTTGGAAGAATGAGCTGACGATGTAATTCTTTGAATCCCAATTCTCTGCAAGCTTTTTCTACCATTCTTTCATTTTCTTGAGGAAGAATGCTGCAAGTCATGTACCAAATCTGTCCACGGGGTTTTAAAAGAGTTTTAGCTTTTTCTAATAACCCCCACTGCGTTTTCTCCAACTGCTGAGAATTTTCTTCATTTAAACGCCAACGCGCTTCAGGACGTTTATTTAAGACTCCGCTATTACTGCAAGGAACATCCAAGATAATTAAATCAAACTTCTCTTCAAAAGCAATGTCTTGCCCTAAATTGCACAGAACATGGGCTTGAATCTCATATTTTTGGAAATTCTCTTTTAACTTCATTAATTTATCTTCAGAAACATCATTCGCAAATAATTCAGCTTCTGGAAAGAAATCATGGACAGCTAAGCTTTTTCCTCCAGGGGCTGCACACATATCCAAAATAGATTGAGGAGGTATAGTCAATTTTTCGCATAGTTGGCTAATCAATTGCACAGGAGTGACATTTTGAATATAGAAATCGGATGATTTGACAATTTTAAACATCTCTATGGGAGGAATAATCACGACGGGTAAAGGATGTTTAATGATTGAGATCCAATCAATAGATGACTCTGTTGGATTTCTTAAACGTGCCATCATCACAGCAGGATGATTGCTAGCTCTTAATATCTCTAAAGTTTTTTCTTCTCCATAATGATGCAAAAGTTCGGAAACATAAGAGGTGGGAAAAGAATAACGGATGCTTAAAGAAGAGGCATCATTTTGTTGAGGAAGTTTTAATTCTATGTCCACAGATTTTCTTAAAATAGCATTTAGATAGGACACAAAATATTTGTGAAAATAATTTTTAGCCACTTTAATGGTTTCGTCCACGATGGCATAATGAGGAACGCGATTTAAAAAATAGATCTGGTATAAAGCTGTGCGTAAGAGTGCTTTTTCTTTTAATTTTAGATGAACTTTTTTCTTTTCAGACACCTGTAAGGCTAAGAAATCTAAAGCAAGCGCCATTTGAGCGCTTCCATAGGCGATCTGCTGGGCAAGATGATAATCTTGTGCATGCGGCTTTTCCTGGATAAACCAATCTTCTAAGTAATCAGAGATGTAACGCTCTCCGCGTAGGGAATGTAAAAGAGCTAGAAAGGCTGCTTCACGACTGTTCATCAAAATATAGCCACTGACGGTAGATCCATTCTTGAAACCAAAGGTGCAATTTATTAGCGGTTTCAGTATACATGTCTTCGTCTTGTTGTTCAAGCCATTCGCAAACCTCTTCAATCGTAGCCCCTTCCGAAAAACGATTCAAAAATTGAAAGGCAGCTGGGGAAAGTTCTTCCCAATGCACATCATTCATATGATTACGATAAGAGATAAAATAATAAGTACGGTCTTGCACTAGTTTAGGAAAATCATGGTGAATCCAGTGCTCTACATCTTCCTTTAACATCTCTTTTCTAAAACTGAATAGATCGTAACGCCATTTAAATAAAAAAACATGAGGCTGTAGACGTAAACGTCGTTGAAGGATTTGATCGACCCCTTCTGCTAAATCTCCGGCATTTACAGGGGTAAAATGCTTTGCAAAAAAGGCTTGATTTAAGGCGCAATCAAGTTGTGCGGCATCGAGGACTAACTGTTTATCATTCGCATGATACTCTTCTTCAATCCATTGTGGAAGCTGATCCCCTAGCACGTTTAAGGTCCATGTTCTAGGAGGATATTTATCTAGATAAGGCTTCCCTATCTGGATATTAAAATCATGAAAGCCAAAAAGACGTGTCACTAGAGGAAAGGCATCCTGCAATACGCCAAGAAGTCTCCACCAGTACTGCTGATTATATAATTCGATGCGCTGAGCAGGTCTTAACGAAGGACTCGGAACAATATAATCAAAAGCCTCTTCTTGCATCAACTCCCCGGAAGGAGAAATTGGATTCATACGGCTATCTTCATCGATAGGGCGTATAATGACACTAGCAAACCACTGCTGTGTTTTTTTCAGACGACTGGGAACTTTTTTATCAAAAAGCTGTTCCTCTCGTTTCACAACGGCACCTCTTGTAGACGAGACTGCATCTTTTTTAATTTAATTTTGTCATGCAAGGATTTTTGAAATTTTTTGGCTTTTAGAGCTTCATTCCATGTATCTTGAAAACTAATAAAATGATCATCCCACTCTAATAGAGTGGAAACTCCACCTGTTTTTGGATACACATCAGCATAAAGCTCCCAGACATCATCACGCACATAGTTATCATGCGTATCCAGGACATAACTGCCATGATCCGTATGTCCTGCTAAATGAATCTGCAACACACGATCTAAGGGAATGTTTTGAATATATTTTTGAGGATCAAAGCCATGATTTCGGCTGGACACATAGACATTATTCACATCCAGCATCATAAAAATATCTGCTTTCTCTACGACAGCTGTGTAAAACTCCCACTCAGGCATTTCATCATCTTGAAAAGCTACATAAGACGATAAGTTTTCAAGTGCAAAAGGGAGCTCTAAGTAGTCTTGTACGATCCTTGCTCTTTCTGCGACATAGTCCACAACCTCACGCGTATAAGGCAAGGGCAATAAGTCATGATAATGCGCGCCTGGAAGATGTCCCCAGCAAAGATGATCTGATATCCAAGGTGTTTTAGTCAGTCGGGTTAGCGCTTTTAATTTTTTCAAATACTCGTAATCCAAAGGATCAGCACTACCAATCCCTAAGGCCACACCATGCTGAACCACCGGATACCTTTCGAGAATTTTTTCTAAATTTTCTAAAGGCTTACCCCCATCCACCATAAAATTTTCACTAATAATTTCAAACCAGTCAATATCCGGTTTTAAATTAAATATATCATCATAGTGTACGTGTCTTAAACCGATCCCAATGCCCAAATTGGGAATGTTTTCATTCTTCATAACCGTCTCGAGTAGTATGGATGCCTAAAAATCACACAGTACATATTAACATTAAAGAATTCAATTGATTTTCAAAATTTTTTATTGGTATCGCCTTAACCTAATTGCCATTTGCTTCAGCACGCTTTTTTTGCATCTTGTCATAAACTAATTTTACAGCCAAATTTTTATCAGCAATGGCACATTTTCCCAAACCTTTACAAGATCCTTGGCCCGCGCATGCATTTTTTCCGTTTTACAAGCATTTAATCCTTTGCATTCACTTGTATTTGCACAACGTGCACTCGCTACTTTTAGAGTAAGCTCTTTGTTTTTCGCATCCATGGATTGATACATCTTTTGCCCCTCTGCATTTAACTCAAGAAGAAGTTCATCTTCAGTCATCAAATGATAACCCAAATTTCCATCATTAGGATCAGGTTCATTTGTTTTTATTGTTGAGGATTTTGTGGTTGAAGCAGCAGAGGACTGATGAATGTCTTGAGCTTGCACAGATTGGGATACGACGACACCGCTCATGATTCCCAGCAAGGCAATTTTTTTCAAATCTTGTCTTTTCATGACTCTTCCTTTGAGATATCTATATACACACTAAAAATTGTTTATTTTATTACTTTGGCAGATTCAAGGTGATGAGCCCCAAGAACCAAAAAAACGCAAAGTTAGGGGATTGAATGAAAAGTGTGCATATCCTTGAATGTAGAGTTCAGGAAATGCACACAGTGGGCGAATCTCAAAAAGGATCCGCTATCTGTTTAATCCGCTATTCGCTTGATCACGTTTAGCTGCTTGATTTTGAGCCGCGACTTTCACAGCCATGTTTTTATCTTTGAAAGAGCAAGCACTAGTTCCTGCACAATTTCCTTTACCCGCACAGCTGTTATTTTCTGTTTTGCAAGAATTCTGACCTTTGCAATCATTGGTGCCTTTGCAACTTCTGCTTGCTAATTTAAGTGCTTGAGCCTTGCCTTCTGCATCTAAACTATTGTAAGTCTGTTTACCTTGCTCATTTAATAAACTCTTGAGTTGATCTTCTGTCATAAGTTGAGTGGTCGCATTTGTATTGACATCAGCCTCAGCAATGATATTGCGCGAGCTTTTTTGATGACCTGAAGTTCCTCCGCCAGTGCTATGGCAGGAAGATCCGCAGCCACCCGCCATCAGTGTACCAGGTTGCACTAATGTGTTTAGATTATCTGCATGAATAGGACCTTGTGCAAACATGACGCCGCCGGCAATTCCTAATAAAGCTAATTTTTTGAGATCTTTTTTCATATTTCTCTCCTTAGATTGGTGTTATTCTTCTCTCTTCCCTATAAAATATTTATTTAACATCTCATCGGGTCGTTTGCAAGTTTTTTTTTAAAGCAATCAGGAAAGACTATCGATGAGATTGATCACATAAAAGACGGTTTCAATTTTTCCTTTATTACTTATTTAAAATCCTTTATGCTTCTGTGCATCCAATGATCAGCCCATTAATTTTATGCCTTTCATCATTATACGTACCCTTGCCTCTCTCTGGCTCGCACACTTTCTCGTCGACTTCATGATTGGAATCTGGGCCATTTACAAAACCATGGCTCATCTCGATCTTTTCTTAGCCGGGTTAATTTCTGGTGTGGGCGCTTTTCTGGGCGAAGGGATGCAAATCTTTTTTGGTCCCATGAGTGATAGGGGGTGGCGTAAGCAGCTGATTTGCATAGGACTTATTGTCACCACGGCCAGTGCTTGGATGGCGTATACCACGAATTACTGGATGCTTCTAATCTTCTTTATTGCTACCTGCCTAGGATCTGGAGCCTTCCATCCTTCTGCCGTGAGTTTAGCCGGAGCGCTCACTCCCCATAGAAAAGCTTTAATGATTACCATTTTTGCCTCTGGAGGATCCATTGGCCTAGCTTTAAGTCAGCTCGTTTTTTCCCATTTTTATGTATTTTCGAATGGCCATACGGGCATTCTCATTATTCCTACTCTCCTATTGGCTACCGTCATGCTCTTTTATAGTTTAAAGGGTATCCAAAAATTTTCTCCGACGCATTCTGCACATGAAGTCAATTTAAAAGCTTTATTTGGTTTATTTAAAAAGCGCAATCTACGCTTATTGTATATTGCTCAAGTCTGCAATCAAACACTCTTTTGGGCCACTATTTTTCTTTTGCCAGATACCTTAATCTGTAAAGGTTACGACTCTTGGATTTGCCACGGGGGAGGCCATCTATTTCTCATTTTAGGAGGAGCTGTGATGATGATCCCCTCCGGATATTTAGCGGATAAGTATTCTCCACGCTTTGTTCTTTTGGTTATTACCCTGGGTGCCATGGTCGCTTTTTATACGTTTTTACTGTTCCCCATCCTCGACACAAGCCATTTCATCCTTTTAATTTTTATTTTAGGAGCCTTTTTGGCCACCGTAAATCCTGTTATTATTGCCTTTGGCAATCTTTTGGCCCCAGAGAGTCCAGGGATGGTCAGTGCATTTTTAATGGGCATGGCTTGGTGTGTATCTGAAGGATTAGGACAGAGCGGCGGGGGCCTTATTACGCGCTTCTTCGATAATCACGCTCCGGTTTATGCGCTAGGAATCCTTGGAATCTTCTTCATCGTGGGGATTATTGCTACGTTTCTTCTGCCGCAGACAAAAAAAGAAAAAACCGACATCCCAATCGTATCATGATTTAATAAAAATTTGAGTGTATAATGTCCAAAAAATGCGTTTCTATTTTTCCTTGCGAGACTTTAAAAAGATGCTTTAGTATTCTTTTTTTTGTTCTACTTTCTGTAAATCTAGCATTAAATGCTGAAAATAAGCCCGCCTATCTACAGACCACAGAACCCGTCACGGATAGCATTAAGGAACGTGAACCCAATTGGCGTAAAGAAACAGTAGATTATCATCCTAACGGAATCCCGCAGACGATTCTGTTTTATGCCCCTTCTTCCAATGGAAAAGCTGAATTACCTGTAAAAGAGATGTGTTTCAATCCCTGGGCCCAGCCTACAAAAGAATCTGATTTAATTTATCATCAAGGAAAGCCGGTTTATCATGGGGCCTCTCTTAGTTTTTATGAAGATGGATCAGTCCAAACGCTGGCCTTCTACAAAGAAGGTGAGCTACATGGCCCTATAAAAAACTACTACCCCTCTGGCTTAATTAAAAGTGTGCATTATAGGGTAAAAAATATCAAACAAGGTCCCTTTGAGATACGCCATTCCAATGGCGAAATTGCCGAGACGGGTGCCTTCCAAGCAGATTTATTAGAAGGGGTATACGAAACATTTTATGAAAATAAAAAACGTCGCTCCATGGCTCACTATCATCAAGGATTGAAAGAGGGTTTATGCCAAGAATGGGATCGTGACGGAAACCTTACATTAGAAACTTATCATCGTTTAGGCTTATTAGACGATGAAAAAACGCACCCGGCATTCACCACTTATTACCCTGATAGATTGACCCAAGAATATCAAGAATTTCTTTACGGAATACCCGAAGGTAAGCATGTAAAGTATCATCCGAATGGACAAGAAAGTTATCGTGTTATGTATGAGAGAGGCCAAAAAGAAGGGCTCGAACAATTTTATGATTTAGAAGGACACCTGATTGGAGAAGGCAAGTTTGTACAAGGAATTCCTGTTGGAACACATTATAAGCTGCATCGTCCTGAACAATTTGCCATGAAAGCTCTTTATGATGACAGAGGGAATCTTTTGGAACCTATCGTAGAATGGGACGAGCAAGGAAATAAAATTCTTGAATATCAATTAGTCAACCGTCAGAACCATGGTGTTTACAAAGAGTGGTACCCCTCCGGCCAAATTCGCTCCATTTATCATTATCTGCATGGCCAATATGAGGGTAAACAAGAGGAATTTCACCCCAACGGAAGACCTAAGCTCACTGCATTTTTCACCCCCCGTGGAAAAGAAGGAATTGTGGAAGAATGGGATACCCAAGGCCAACTGATTTATTTAGAAGGTTATCGAGAGGGGCTGAAGGAAGGTCCCAGTAAAAAATGGTATCCCAATGGACAGATCAAATGGGAAGCACAGTATCTGACAGGTGCACTCAATGGTCCGTGTAAGGAATGGTATCCCAATGGCCAAATAAAAAACGAGGACGTTTATGCTCAAGACTTGCGTCAGGGCCGTTCAAGGGAATGGAATGAAGAAGGAGATCTGTTATTTGAAGCTTCTTACCAACAAGGTTTGCCGGAAGGAAAAGTGCAAGAGTGGTATTCCAAAAATTGCCTGAAAGCCGTTTGCCATTATCGAGGAGGTCTTTTAGAGGGTGTAGAAGAGTTTTATTGGCCCAACGGCCAAAAGGCCCGTGAAGCCTTTTATAACAAAGGTCAATTAGAAGGTCCATTTCTTACCTGGCATGAAAATGGATCTCTTCACCAAGAATACCATTATCTTAAAGGTTTAAAAGAAGGTGCTGCCCTGGAATACTATCCTTCAGAAAAGATGCAAGACCCAACTATCGCACGTAAGCTCAATTATCAAGGTGGTAAAATGCATGGCGAACAACTTAGTTTCTATCCTGATGGACGCAAGCAAGCCGTCATGGCTTATGATCAAGGCATCCTGCACGGACGCAAAGCGTTATGGGATACAGACGGAAGTTTAACTGAAGAAGCGCACTATCAACACGGCAATCTGGAAGGATCCTATCTGACGACCAAACCCAACGGCATGAAGGTTCTCTACCATTATAAAAATAATCGACTGGAAGGTCTGCATCAAATTTTTTACCCGTCCAAAAATTCTCAGCATAAAGTGAAGGCCCTGGAAGCTACCTATGTCAATGGCCTCTTAGAAGGAAATTTATCGGAATATAACGAAGAGGGATATAAAATTAGTGATATCCCTTATCGAAAGGGCCAAAAAGAGGGATTATGCGCGCAATACTATGAAGATGGCAAAACACGCTGCACGATGGTTTATAAAAACAATCAGCTCGAAGGGCCCGTGATCGATTATTATCCTAATGGCAAAATACGCCGCAAAGAGACCTATCAAGCCCAACAAAAAGAGGGTGAAGAAATATCCTACCATGAGAATGGCCAGAAAGCCTCTCAGGGAAATTACAAACAGGGGAAGAAAGAAGGCCTCTTTCAACAGTGGAATCGTGAAGGAGTACTGATCTTTGAAGCAGAATACAAAAATGATTTACGCCATGGTAAATTTAATAAATATGATCATCAGGGACTTCCACGTACCTTACAAATATATAAAGACGATCTGTTGATCAATAAAAAGAAAGTGGAAGTCGATGACTAGCATTATTTTGTGGAGATAAAAAATGCAGTGTTGGAATTGTGGTGAGACTTTAAATTTGACCCAGATTTCCTTTCGAGAAATCTGCGAAAAGTGCAGCTCTTATCTTCACTGCTGCAAAAATTGTCGCCATTACAAACCTGGTCTTCCCAACGATTGTGCCATTCCTGGAACAGAGCCTATTGCTGATCGCACAGCCAATAATTATTGCGAAGAGTTTGAGGGATTAGGCCAAGGACCTTCTACCATAAGCAATCCTGCCGATGCTGAAAAACGTCTTTTTGGAGAAATTTCCCAAAAAAAAGAGCCTGAAGATCCCACAGAACGCTTTAAATCTCTTTTCCGCGATGACTGAAAATTTTACCATAGAAACTCCTCGTCTATTTATCCGCACCTTGCAACCAAACGATCCATCTCTTATCGAAGAATTCGAACGCAAAAACCGTTTGCATTTTTCTCCCTGGCAGACACCTTTTTCGGTCGTGCAGGCTTTTCCGCATTGGCTCAAAGAAATTCATGACGGATCTGCTATGCGCTTGCTCGCATTCGATAAAACTTCTCCCTCCACAGTGCTAGGCCTTTGTAATTTCACCCAGATTTTTCGAGGCGCTTTTCAAGCATGCTATTTAGGGTATCGAATCGATCAAGAGTACGAAGGGCAAGGTTTGATGTTTGAAGCCTTGAAAGCTTGCATCCACACTCTATTTTATGAAAAAAATTTACATCGTATCATGGCGAATTACATGCCCCATAACACTCGCAGTGCCAAGCTTCTTGACCATTTAGGCTTTGAAAAAGAAGGATACGCTAAAAGTTATCTATTGATCAACCAGCATTGGGAAGATCACGTCTTGACCTCTTTAACTAATCCTCATTACAAAGCCGCTTTCACTTCCTAAGCGTCCGGAAAGATTAAACACCTTCACCTATACTATTTTTTATTTGAAATTAAATCTCTGTAATAGGTAACTTGCTTGATAAATTTTTTTTGAGCAGGCCATGAAATTTAAACTTTTAATTTTATTCCATCTACTCTTTGTAACCCCTCTGTGGTGCGATGAAGAACCATTTGAGGAGGATGAAGAAGAATGGGTGGTCAATTGTTTTGGAAATGCCGAAGATCCCTCGGAAGATGTGACGTTTGAACAAAACTTAGCCACCTTAGGCAGCGAACCCTCCTCCATTGTCAATGGTTGTGTCAATGTCTTAAATGGAACATTTATTGAAAGCGGATGTAACCTGATGTCTCCTGGACCTAGGCCACTCATGGTCCAACATTTATATACCAGTTCCTCGGGTTGGTGGATCAATGAACCTGAAAAAGTGCGTATTCCTTCCAAAAAACACCCTAAAATTGTCACACATTCCTATAGAGGCATGTATACCTCTTTTTCCGATCTAGACGCGGAAAAATATGACTATCGAGTGCGCCACACTAACTACCGACGAGGACTGACCAACAGTGCTACAGGATACATTGGAGGAAAAAACAATTCACATAACATGGCCATGGTCATACGCCCCCATGAAATGCGCGAAGATAAATTAAGAGCCACAGTCTGTGATGGAACAGGCATAGTAAAAAAATTTGAGACCCCTTTAATTAGAAAAAGCAAAGAAGCCGGCAGCAAAGTTTATGCAGGGTCTGCTTTAACCTATGAGCAACCCAGCCGGGGACCTAGAACTTCTTATACCTATTTATACGGACCCCGTGGGTGGGCGATCGAAGAAGTCAGCAACCAAAGCACCATAAGAGAGTTAAATTCGATCAACTACAACTATGAGCCTTATAAGAAGGAAGGCTGTTTGATTGCTTACGCTAACCGCGGAAAAAGCGGATTTTGCCGCTATACATTTGATAAAAAAGATCCAGAAAAGCTTCTTTCTATCGTTTCAAGTGCAGCTCCGCCTGTCGAATATTTTTATCAAGATGACACGAATCTTCTCACCAAAATTGCAAGGGCGCATGGTAGAGAATTGGAAATCGAATACTATACTGTAGAACACATCGATAAAAAGGCAAAAAATAAAGACGAAGTGACGAAATCGTTGGGACGCGTACATAGTTTAAGAGCTCCCGTGGGTCCCTATCATTCCGATAAAAACCTCTATACCACGCACCGTTTCGTTTATAAAACTGTGGAGGATAAAAATAATAATACAGTTTCCGGTTCCACGCATGTATTTGACATCCATGATCAAGAAACCATCTATCATTTTGACTCTGACAGTCGCCTACGGGGTATTCACGAATGTGGTGATGCTCAAACCAATCGTATCCATTTATTCTTCTGGTTTGATCAAAATTCTCCCCATGACGGCAACTTAAGATTACAAACGTTACAAGCATCGTTACATCAATTAGTCAGTTGTCGCATGTACGTCTACGACAATCAGCAAAATGTGACTCAAGACATCCTCTTTGGAAGTCTGACAGGTCACCACACCACTCCCCCACAAATTTCCCCAGAAGGAGCGGTGATCGAAAACGGATGTGAAAGATACCAAACCAACTTCATCTACAGCCAGGATGTCTTCAACAATTTATTAAAGGAACAAGATGAACAAAAGGATGTTTATTATCTTTACTACCCTCAAACAGATCTCTTAAAAGCCAAGTTTGTGGTGGAACCACACACTCAACAAATTCGTTATAGAGAGTTTTATGACTATGATGATAACCGTGGTCTAATACGTTTTGCCTATGATGATGGCTCCAGCCAAGAGGAAGGAGATCTTACAGGTGTCACGGAAAGACATTTACTCTATACAAAATATAGAGAAGTTTTTCCCTACGGCATTCCTCAGATTTTTGAGGAAAAATATTTAGATCTTGCCACAGGAGAAGAGAAACTACTCAAAAAAATAATCCACGATCACAATGCGCAGGGCTTAGTGGTTAGCCACGATGAATATGACGCTAACGGATACCATTTATTTCGTTTAGAAAAAACATACGACCTCCATGGTAATCTCTTAAGTGAAACGGACGCCCTAGGATATCGATCCAATTATACCTATGATGTATTGGATAATCGAATCACTGAACAACACCCGGGTGATGTCCATTTCACCCACTATACATACGATAATTGCAATCGTCTAACAGATATCGTCGATGTCCATCCCGGAATTTTGCTCAAGAAAAAACAAGCGTTCGATGGTTTGGGACAAAAGATGTGGTCCCTTGATTGGTTTGGAAACCCTACTAACTATGAATATGATCGTTTAGGACGACCCGTTAGAACAATCTATCCGGAAATACTACACCCAGATGGATACTTATATCGTCCGTTTGATAGCGCAGGGTATGACATTGCAGGTAACAAAATTTCAAAAACCGATCCTCTGGGGCGAACAGTTAACACCTCCTATAATCTTCGGGGACAACCACTCACCATATGCTATGCCGATCGAACACAGGAAGCCAATTTTTATTCACTTTCAGGGCTTTTGAAAAAAAATATAGCCATCAACGGAACTGTCACAGACTTTGAGCACGATTATTTAGGGCGCATCACAAAAACAATCATTTCCGGATCCGGCGGCCAAAGCGTCACACAAACTCTCTATAATCATTTTCATAAGCTACAAGAGATCGATGCTAAAGGAGAAGTCACGGCTTATCAGTACGATCATGCCGGCAGATTGAAGGTTATCAGCAAAGGATCTGCTAAAACAGTCTATGAATATGACAGTTGTTCCAGGATTGCAAAAACCTTAGAGTATTTTGGACCTGGCGAAAAAGACTATTTAGTCAAAGCGCAAGAATATGATCATCTAAATCATGTGATTGAAGAAAGACAAGAAGACGCCCAAGGAACTATTCTAACACGCGTTCGCTATGCCTATAGTCCACGCGGCGATCGTTCTCATGTCATCTCTTATCACCATGAAACTCCTGCGATCACTACCTACGAATATAATGATTATGGCGAAGTTGAAAAAATTACAGATCCTCAAGGTCATGTGACCCTTACACATTTTCACTATCTTTATGTAAACGCCTGGGGACAAAATGTCTATGCCAAGGAAGTTATTGATGCTTTAGGGAATACCCTTTTCTTAGAAAATGACACTCTTGGAAGACTCAAGTGGGAAATTCGTAAAGACAATTTTGGCTGCATAGTACAAAAGCGCGAATATAACTATGATGCAGCAGGCAATTGTATTGAGCAAATTGAACATCTCATCGTACCTGGCTCTGCTGAAGATCAAATTAGGCATTGCTTTTTTTATGATGTGAATAACAACCTCACACGATGGGTTTTATCTGCAGGTAAGCCTGAAGAAAAACAAGTGCTCTATACCTACAACGCTTCCCGACAAAAAACAGCCCTTATCAAGCCCGATGGAACTCGTCTTGAATATGCTTATGATTATCTAGGGAGATTGTCCGATTTTAAATCATCTAAAGGAGATTTTCATTATCAATATACCTATGATGCAAACTTTAACGTCGTGGCTGTCCACGATCTTGTGAAAGGAACCCAGACTCAGCGAAGCTATGATAGCAACAATCGCCTCACGCAAGAAACTCTTGCTAATGGATTGCAAATGGCCTACCGCTATGATGCAGCAGGCAGAACGGTTCAGATACTCTTACCTGATCAATCCTCAGTCGATTATATCTACCATTCCCATCATCTCAGAGAGATACATAGAGGAAAGTATACATACACCTACCAAAAATACAATCCCGGAGGGCTTTTAGAAGAAGCCAGTATGATAGGACAGGCAGGGTCCATCCATTACAAACAAGATGCCAATAGACGTTTAATTGAACTGCAAACCCCTGTTTGGAAAGAACAGATCCCCGAGGGAGGGTTTGATCCAGTCGGAAATCTGATCAAAAAAATTGTGACGGATATTGAAAAGCTGGTTTGTCAATATACCTATGATGCTTTAAATCAAGTCACCTCCGAAGAAGGAGTAAAAAAACATACCTTTAAACATGATTCTCTCTATCAGCTATATGAAAAAGATGAAATCCCCCATTCTGTCAATTCCTTAAGCCAATTGCTCCACGACGGAGAGATCTCCTATAAATATGACATCAATGGAAATCTCATCGAGAAAGGAGACTACACATTTAGCTATGACTCTCTCGACCGCTTAATTGAAGTCCACAAAAACGACCAGCTCCTCGCGACCTATGCGTACGATGAACTGAACCGTCGTATGTGCTCCGTTGTAGAAGGTAAAACCACACGATATCTCTATCAAGGACAAAATGAAATCGGTGCAACTGATACCGCTGGAACTCTTTATCAATTACGTGTATTAGGCCTAGGTAAGGGAGCTGAAATTGGCGCCGCAGTTTTATTTGAAATTCAAGGCAAGACCTATGCGCCTGTGCATGATTCGATAGGAAACGTCTGTGGTCTCATTCATCCTGAAACAGGTGATCTCGTAGAAAGCTATCGATACACAGCATATGGAGAAGAAGTTACTCCGCAAAATCCCATCAGCCCCTGGCGTTTTTCATCCAAACGCACGGATTCAGAGACACAGTTCGTGTATTTTGGAAATCGCTATTACAGTCCTGTCATGGCACGGTGGATCACAGCGGATCCCTTAGGTCTAAAAGCAGGCCCCAATGTGTATGCCTATGTATGCAACAATCCCTTGCGGCATTTTGATCTTTATGGATTAGAAGTCGCCGGAGGGTTTTGGTCAACATTAGCGGACATGGGATCATTTGCTTGTAAAACCCTTGGGCAAGCCATCTATTCTTTTGGGCGAGAGTTGATTCCGTTTCCTCTTTTAAAAGATCCCTTTCAATTTGTAGGGCATGTTTTACAAGGAAACGATCCCAGCACCTATACCATGTCCTATCGTGAAACCCATTCTCAGATAATCTTAGTGGCAAAAGGCTCTCAACCTGGCTCTAAAGTTGTTACAGTCAATGGGATGTGTACATCTGTTGATGAAGCAACCGCAAAGGGCATGGAGAAATATAATTCTCTTGGCGGATTACATGATGTTTATGTATGTTATAATGCTACCCATGGATTTATGGCGGATCTTTTCGAGTGTGCGGGACAATTTATAGGAATCAAGACAAATTCTACAGATATGTATTTAGATTGCATGGCAGATGCCTATAGTGCTTTGGGCGCTGGAGGCAGCATTTATCTAGATATTCATAGTCAAGGTGGATTAATTTGCTATGATGGTTCAAGAACACTAGATGATTCCATTTTATCAAGAACGCGAGCCATTGCAGTCGGATCTCCTGTTTCTTTTTCTATGGATACGTACGAATCAGTTTCTAACATCGCTGCGGATTGGGATTTCGTCACTTGGGGCACAAGATTTTCTAACGGAATAAAAAACAAATTAGGATTTGCATCCGACAATATTGCAGTTGTAAAAACTTGTGGAAATGTATTGAAAGCGCATTTTTACGATGGACCTACGTATAAAAAAATTATGATTGAAAGAAATGCTTATATTAAATCTAGGCACGATTAAATTTAAAATGAAAATAAGTATATTACTATCATTGTTATTTACATTGCTATCGTGTTCATCTAATACCGCTCATATACGAGCAGCTGATAAAGTTTCCTCGTATTTTAACAAAAAGATGATAAAAGCGGGATATCGTCAAAATCTATCAGGCGGCGCCATGAGAGATGATGTAAAACAATTTAATTTAGGATTTATTTCTCACAAAGTCTTGAACATCGAACAAGCAAGAATTGAATTTATTCAAGCTCTCGAAAATTTATTATCGATTATTAATTCAGATAAAGAAATTAAACCTTTTTTACATGATTATCCATTTGAAGCCAAAAACATTTATTTATCGTTAGTTTTTAAAAAAACAAACGGAAAGTATGTGGATCAACCTCATATCGCCTATGTTTTTTTGAATACTTCAAAAGAAGAAATTCTCTACTATATTTACGATGAAGAATGTAAAAAGATTGTTTGTTGTCATCAAGAATCCTACCAAGATGGTTTAAGAATCTACAATGAAACAATAGATTGTTCAAACTAGCTTACTAGTTTACCTTGTAAAATAAAGAAATTTTTTAGAGCAAATGATAAAGAAATTATAAGGATTATCCAATGAAATATCCAATGTTGATACTCATAGCAACGCTTATGTTGTTTTTTTATGGTTGCACTAATTATGAAGATTATAGAGAAGCTCTTGATAGACACTATGAATATATTAAAAGCCAATCTCAATAAAAAATTTTAATATTAAAATAAGTAAATTAAAAAAAATTCAGGAAATATATTCAGGCTAGTTTTAGAATAGATTAATGTCTTTTCTGTTCGCTCCCAATTCTTTATCAAAATGCAACTATGAAAAAGTTAAAATATACTGCAAACCTGGATTTTGTAACTTTGGAGACAAGATTTTCAATGGAATAAAAAATTCAATGGGTCTTGAAGTTGTAAAACACGGGGTGGTGCTATAAAGGCACGTTTTTATGATTAACCTACGTATAATCTAGCAATTGAAGAAAGAAGAAAGTACATTAAATTAAAAAACAATATAAAATGATAAAATTCTACGTTTTGTTTATTTTACTTTATCTTTCTACTGGCTGTTTCACTACCCCACCTCATGTTCGAGAAGCACATTCTCTAATGAGTTCTTTTACTAGAAAGATGAAAAATGAAGGCTTTGACTTTGTGGGCTCTGGGGGTAAAATGAGAGAAGCTGTTAAAGAAATATCTCTCTGTTATTGTATTTCTAAAAAATTTTCAATAGATCAATCTAGAATTTTTTTTATAAAATATGCTGAAGATTTACTAGAGAGGATAAATTCGACTGAACGAATACAGCCATATCTTTACTATCATCCTTTTGAATCTAAAAATATTGATTTTTCTATACGACTTATAGACAACAAAGGAACATATGTCGAAGAACCTTATATTGCTTATATGATTGTTGATACATCTAATGATGAAATTGTGTATTATATTTATAATAGAGAAAAAAAAGAACTTGAATGGGTTCATTCAGAACTCTATCAAGATGCTTTAAGAATCTACCAAGAATCCTTAAAGCCTTTTAATTGAATATTAAACTTATCTCCAGATATACAATCTACCTGTCATTTAAAAATTGATTCATACAATTTAAACCTATATGATTTCAAAGACGAACACATAAAAAAAGGTGAATTGTATGAAATCTTTCACAATGATGCTTTTGGCCCTGTTAACTTTTATCGCCACTGGTTGCACAAGTTATGAAGACTATCGTCAAGCTCTAGATGAACGTAATGCTTACATTAGAAGTCAAAGTCAACCTTAAGATACATGGGGTTAAGTCCCCTTCTTGTAAAAAACCTTCACTGGGAGATGAATGATGCGCAGTCTACTTTCATTGCTTTTATTTACGTTGACTCTACAGAACTACCCTTGCCTACAGAGCGGAGAGATTTCGAGAAAACAATATCTTGATTTAATCCAAAGCTATCCCCAATTAGCTAGCTATCCAGGAAATTACACGAAGGGTGAAATACAGATCGTTTTAGACCCCCACGAGATGGCTTCCATCGAAAATAACTTAGGAAGAGATGTGGGTCTTATACAGAGGGACAAATATTGGTTGTGGATTAATGATGCTTGCATCTTTCCTAACGGGACCCAAGGGATCTATGGTCGTATTGTGTGGGTTAACACATTAGAAGCGCGTTCTGGGGTAGCAGTGATGCCTGTCACAAAAGAAGGGAAGATCATTTTAAACTGTAACTTTCGTCATGCCACGCGTTCCTGGGAAATTGAACTTCCTCGTGGGGGCGTCAATAGCGGCGAAGACGTAGAGAGTGCGGCTAAAAGAGAAACAATGGAAGAAACAGGAATGATCGTCAGTGATCTTGTTTTATTAGGAGAGATCCCTCCCGACACAGGTCTAACTGGCACTGTGGTTCCCATTTTTCTAGCAAAAGTCACAGAAACCTTAGCACCAGAACGGGAAGACTCTGAAGCCATAGAGGAAAATTTAGCTCTCAGTTTAACAGAAATCAAACAAGCTTTCCTTCAAGGATTCTATGAGCATTGCATAAGAGGCGTTAAACAAAAAGTTTCTTTCAGAGATCCTTTTCTCGCTTACGCCATCCTAATGTATGAACTCAAACAACACATTGTTGAATAACTAAAAATTGGAAATAAACGTTAATATCGCATGAGGACTCCATTTAATGGAGCCTCATATTTTTTATGATATGCCTATATATTCTGGTCCGTATCGAAAATTATTTAAAAACTTTAACATCCTACAAGCTCTACTTTACTCTCTAACTCTATACATTTTTGTGTTTGTTTTGAAGTTGTCTTGACTTCTCGGATGTATAGACCTTTGTATCTTGATTGAGGGGGACAGCCCGCAGTAATCTTCGTTTAAAAATGCCATGTCAACTCCTTGGTTAAATCAACATACGCCTAAAACCCCGCGTTTTACATGAGACGATATTCAATTTTTGAGTCATCGGCGGGGATTATTTAAGGAAAATTATAGACAGAATTTTTATACATTTAACCGAAATGATTATTGAATACGTACATTATTCTCATTAAGAAATAATAAAACTACTATATTGACAATTAATAATTTAAACCCTAGAATAAAGGTGTTAAAGTTGTTATTCAAAGAATATTCTTTTTCTTCCATTTTTCATCAACTTTTTTGCTTTTTACTATTGTGAACTCTGTGATATTCTTGCAGAGATTGTTAAGGAGATTTAATGGCTACACAAGAAGCTTACATGGGTTCATCCGAATATAAATACGGATTCACCACGACAGTTGAAACAGACAGCCTCCCAAAAGGCTTAAATGAAGATATCATACGCGCCATTTCGTCCAAAAAAAATGAACCTGAATTTCTCTTAGACTTCCGGCTAAAAGCCTATCGCCAATGGCTAGAAGCTCAAGCTCCTGACTGGCCCAACGTCCATTACCCTCCCATCGACTTTCAAAATATCACTTATTACTCTGCGCCTAAAATTAAACCTAGTCATAATAGTTTAGACGAAGTAGATCCAGAGGTTCTTAAAACTTTTGAAAGATTGGGGATTCCCCTCGATGAACAAAAAAGACTCTCTAATGTCGCTGTCGATATGGTTTTTGACTCGGTATCGATAGGCACTACCTTTAAGAAAAAATTAGATGATGCAGGGGTCGTGCTTTGCTCCATTTCCGAGGCTATCCACCTCTACCCGGATTTAGTCAAAAAGTACTTAGGGAGTGTGGTGCCTATTGGCGATAATTACTATGCAACGCTTAATTCAGCGGTCTTCACCGACGGATCTTTTGTTTACGTTCCCAAAGGTGTGCATTGTCCCATGGAACTTTCAACCTACTTCCGCATCAATGACAAGGAGAGTGGTCAATTTGAGAGAACTCTCATCATTGCCGAAGAAGGTTCTTTTGTCAGCTACTTAGAGGGTTGTACAGCACCGGCTTACGACAACAACCAACTCCATGCCGCTGTCGTCGAATTAATCGCTTTAGATAATGCCGAAATTAAATATTCGACCGTGCAAAACTGGTACTCTGGTAATCCACAAACAGGGGCGGGTGGGATTTACAATTTCGTCACTAAACGAGGACGTTGTGCGGGTATTAACTCCAAAATCTCTTGGACTCAGGTCGAAGTAGGCGCTGCCATCACGTGGAAATACCCTAGCTGCATTCTGCAAGGAGATAATTCTGTGGGAGAATTTTATTCGGTGGCTCTCACGAATCATCATATGCAGGCGGATACGGGCACAAAAATGATCCACTTGGGAAAAAACACACGCTCCACCATCGTTTCCAAAGGAATCTCAGCTGACACCTCTCATAATAGCTACAGGGGATTAGTAAAAATTGTACCGCGCGCGGAAGGGGCAAGAAATTATACCCAATGCGATTCCATGCTAGTGGGAGACAAATGTTCCGCTAATACATTTCCTTACATTGAAGTAGGCAACTCTACCAGCCAGGTCGAGCATGAGGCTTCTACATCAAAGATGAATGAAGAACAACTTTTTTACATGCGCAGCCGAGGTTTATCTCAAGAGGATGCTGTAAATATGATCGTTAACGGCTTTTGCAAAGATGTCATTAAAGAATTGCCTCTCGAATTTGCGACCGAAGCTCAAAAGCTATTAACTTTAAAACTTGAAAATTCTGTTGGATAAATCACTCATGAATGAATCAATTGATACTCTTATTGAAATTAAAAATTTACATGCCAATGTAGAGAATAAACCTATTTTAAAGGGTTTAAATCTTACAGTCCGTCCTGGAGAAATTCATGCGATTATGGGACCTAACGGGGCAGGTAAATCTACACTAGCAAAAATTTTAGCAGGTCACCCTGCTTATGAAATCACTGAAGGGGAGGTTCTTTACAAGAATCAAAATATTCAGGATTGGGAGCCCGAGGAAAGAGCTCATGCAGGGATTTTTATGAGTTTTCAATATCCTATAGAGATTCCTGGGGTCAGTAATGTGCAATTTCTACATGCTTCTTATAACTCTGCTTTAAAAGCGCAAGGTAAATCAGAAGTCCCCTTACAAGATTTCGAAAAAACCCTCGACGAAACGATGAAGCGAATGGAAATCAAATCCGAATTTAAGGACAGAAGTTTGAATGAAGGTTTTTCTGGTGGAGAAAAGAAACGCAATGAAATTTTACAAATGGCTGTTTTAAAACCTGAATTAGCTATTCTAGACGAGACAGATTCTGGCTTAGATATTGATGCGATGCGTATCGTAGCTCGCGGCGTTAATCAACTCATGAACCCCAAGATGGGTCTTCTGCTCATTACGCATTATCAAAGACTTCTTGATTACATCAAACCTACGTATGTGCATGTCATGCTCGAAGGAAAAATTGTGCAATCGGGCGGACCTGAACTGGCTTTAGAATTAGAAGAAAAAGGATATGACTGGCTGGTGAAAACACCCCAAGAAGAGGTTGCGGAATGATCTCTGATATCTCAACGGATCAGGACACTTTTAAAAACCAGCTAGAAAGTCTATACACAAGTCTTCTACGAGACGATGCGCTAGCCAAATTAAAAGAAAAAGCCTGGCAACGCTTTCTTGAGATGGGGCTACCGACACGTCAATCGGAGGTTTTTCAATATATTCGTCTTCGGACCTTATATACAAAAACTTTTCAGCCGGCACCTTTAGTTTCGATTGATCCTTCCCTGCTATCTCCCTACATCTTGCCCGAATGTTCAGAGTCTGTGCTGGTATGCGTCAATGGTCAGTATAGACCTGAATTATCTAGACTTTCTGCCATTCCGAAACGGTTGGTGATTCTTCCTCTTCAGGAAGCGACCCGCACGTATGGAAGTTTTTTAACCAATCAGTGGAATAGGCTTCTTAAAGAAGAATCCGATCCTTTTGCCATGCTAAATGCCGCCCTATTTCAACAAGGCATTTTTCTCTACGCAGCCCCAAAAACAGTGATGGAAACTCCCCTACAGATTTTGCATATTCATGCCGCTCAAGGGATTTCTTCTTGGATGGCCCCCAGACTTCAAGGATTTATTGGCGCCCAATCCCAACTGACGCTTCTCTCCACGCATGCTTATCTGTCCGAGGAAGAGTCCTTAGTGAACTTATCCCTGGATTTAGTGCTTGATGAAGAGTCGCATGTTAAATATGTACAAATCCCTTATGCTATTCCGAAAAAAACCTGGTACTTTGATGCTTTCCGAGCGAGTTTAAAGCGAAATTGTACACTTAGATCAGTTCTAGCTACGGCAGGGTCTTCCACGGTGAGAAACGATTACCGCATCGTTCTTGCTGGAGAAAATGCTGAGGCAAGTTTAAATGGCATCTGGATGCTCTCTGGGAATCATGAAGCTCATGCTCACATATTAATGGAACACCAAGCGCCTCACTGCCGTTCAATGCAATTTTTCAAAAGTGTCTTGGCTGACGCCAGTCGTTCAAGTTTTGAAGGTAAAATTTTAGTGCGTCAAGCCGCTCAAAAAACAGAAGCCTTTCAGCTCAATAATAACCTCCTACTAAGCGATCATGCCAAAGCAGATAGTAAACCTAATCTTGAGATCTTTGCAGATGATGTAAAAGCCTCTCATGGCGCCACCATGGGTCAACTAGATCGTGAGCAATTGTTCTATTTAAGAACGAGAGGATACACGGAAAAAGCGGCCAAAAATCTCTTGGTCTATGGTTTTTGCAAAGAAGTGATCGATTTAATTCCTCTTCTCTCACTTCAAAATATAATGACCCAAGAAGCTAAAGGCTATCTCATCCAGGAGGCGTGAATGATGACGCGACATCCTTTGGACGTTCAAAAAATTCGACAAGACTTTCCCATGCTCAAGCAAACGATGCATGGGAAACCTTTAATTTATTTCGATTCTTCTGCTACTTCCCAAAAGCCCCAGTGTGTGATTGATACCATCCAAAATTTCTATCAAAACCACTATAGTACTGTGCATCGTGCCGTCTATGAATTAGCGGTCCATGCCACACAGCACTACCAGGGTGTGCGCGAGAAAGTCAGACATTTTTTGAATGCTGAAAAAGTCGAAGAAATTATTTTTACACGCGGAACTACAGATTCCATTAATTTAATCGCCTCTTCCTTTGGCAAAGCCTTCATTCAAGCCGGCGATGAAATCATTATTTCTGAGATAGAACATCATGCCAATATTGTGCCTTGGCAGATGATGTGCGAAGAGGGGGGAGCCCGCCTAAAAGTCATTCCTGTCGATGAAAACGGTAATCTGCTCCTCGACATTTTTGATCATTTACTAACATCTAAAACTCGGTTAGTGGCCATTACGCATATTGCGAATTCCATAGGAACTGTCAATCCTATTCAAGAAATCATCGAAAGATCTCATGAAAAAGGTGCTAAAGTCCTTGTAGATGGTGCTCAAGCAGCTCCTCATATAAAAATAAATGTGCAAGATCTGGATGCAGATTTCTATGTTTTTTCAGGACATAAGTTGTATGGTCCTACGGGCATTGGAGTGTTGTATGGAAAAGAAGACCTTTTAAATCAGATGCCTCCTTATCAAGGAGGAGGGGATATGATTGATCAAGTGACCTTTGAAAAGACTTCTTATAATACCTTGCCACTCAAATTTGAGGCAGGCACCCCCCTGATTGCTGAAGTTCTAGGGCTAGGTGCCGCTATAGATTATGTGCAAAATATTGGTTTAGATGTCATTCATCAGCATGAACAAGAGCTTCTTAGATATGCGACAGAGCAAATGCAAGCGATTAAAGGACTACATATTATTGGACATGCGTATGAAAAAGCCGCGATTATTAGTTTTATCGTCGATGGGATTCATCCCTTAGATATAGGAACAATGTTAGATTTGAAAGGCGTGGCCATTCGCACAGGTCACCACTGTGCACAACCGACGATGAAGCGTTTTTGTGTACCTGCCATGGCGCGGGTTTCTTTTGGGCTTTATAATACAAAGGAAGAAATTGATCGTTTTATCGTCTATTTAAAAGAGGTGATTCAATTGTTATGCGTGTAACGTTACATGAAGCGGCCCACTTATTAAAAACAGGTCATGTGGTGGGAGTGGCAACAGAGACTGTGTATGGGTTAGCCGCATCCTTAGAGCATCCTTCAGCCATTCAAAACATCTATCAATTGAAAGGACGACCTTCTAACAATCCCTTAATTATTCATGTGGCGGATTTAAAGAGTGTTTTTGCTTTTATGCAAGAACATGTGTGTGATTTAGACCTTCTATCCCGTGATTTTTGGCCAGGTCCGATGACCTTGGTTCTACCCATAAAATGTAAACTCGTTCCATCCATTGTGCGTGCAAATCTGCCAACAGCTGCCTTTCGCATTCCTAAACATCCTCTTGCATTAGAATTGCTGAAGCTGACAGGTCCCTTAGTCATGCCATCTGCCAACCTTTCCGGACGTCCCTCCTCTACATTGGCTCAACACGTGGAAAATGATTTTGGGATAAACTTCCCTATTCTTGATGGAGGAGCTTGCTCAAATGGATTAGAATCTACAATATTGATTTATCATCAAAGACAATGGCAAATCATCCGCCAAGGAGCTTTAGACCCTCAACAATTTTGCAATTGTTTAAAGTATACTCCCCCTGTTTATATTAAAGATAAAGAGGCACCGCCTCTATGTCCAGGACAGATGTATAGGCACTATGCACCACAAGCCAAGCTTCATTTAAAAGAAAATTTTGCCCATATTCAAGCAGGCTTGATTGTGGGATTTAGGGATCGTGCCTATCCTGCAGGTTGTCAAATTCTTCATTTGGGATCTTTGTCCGATCCTCATGGGGTCGCCGCTCAATTATATTCCATCCTTCGTCAATTAGATAGCGAAGGGTGTAAGGAGGCCTACATTGATATGGGATTTCCGCAGGAAGGTCTATGGGCGACTATAAAAGAAAGACTCATAAAAGCTGCTGGTGATAAAAATCTTTAAAAACTTATCTTCTTGATATTCTTAAATAGATTTAACTTTTATATTGAATTTTTACTACTAGCATAACTACCGAATATGAGTTGGATACAGACCCTGGCCTCCTGGAATTATCAAAACGATTTTTTAATCATTAAGAATCATCTCCTTTTAACTATAGGAGTGGGTGAAGAAGCGAAAAAAAATTTCTCTCTTGTTTTGCAACATCATGAATTAGAATGTTTAAATGCCAATCTTTCTTTAGATAGAAAAATTCTTAAGCGCTTATGTGCTCACGCTGATCTACATTTTCCAAAAAGTAAAAAAATTGCTGATAAAATCTCCTTGCTTTTAAGTAAAATTTTTAATTCTAGCCCTGTAGAAAAAATTAAATTTCCTGGTTCTTCCTGCACCTATCCCATCCACCGTTCGATCCTCAAAGAGCCTGTGGTTCAAGGACTTTTAAAAAAAATTCCTCGTATTCAAATAAAAGCTGAAAAAGGAATCCCCAATCTACAGATCTACCGTCAATTCAAGTTTTCTTTTCAAAACATTGAGGTAGATCCCTCTAAAATTCATAACGAATTTATCCAATTATATTTTAAAACTTTAAAGAATCAAAACAATTCCCTTATTTCTTTAGAAGAGTGGTTGAGCTATTATACTTCCGCTCACAGACAGAACGACACCTGTCTTATTCGTGCGTATGAAACTCTCCTTTGCCACTTATCTGCAGACGTCTATGATATAAGTTTTGTGCGTGATATGGCAAACGCTCAAGTAGACCAAGAGTTGATTTCACATTTCTGTTCTTTATGTATTCAACATCCTCACTCGTGTGTAGATTTTCATATTAATGAAGCTTTGATGTCTAAAGTGATTTATCGGGGTTGGAAAAAAAACCTGCCAGAACTTGTTAAATTCAACTTTATTTATTCCTGGCTTACGAGCCACAAATACACAGAAGAACAACTGGAAAACTTATTAAAACTTGTGGACTTTTCAAGAATTTTTAGAAAGGATCTCGATGATAAAGTCCTGCAAGGCTCGCCCTTCATGCATTTTTTAAGTCACGAGCAAAAGGACCTATTATGTGATTTATGCATTCATATAAAAGATCAAACCTTCCATCTCCAATCTAAACAGCTTTACTCCCATTCTACTTACTTTGAAGCCCTTAACCATCCCTGGAAAGAAAATCATGGAGACTATATAGAATTAGACGCCACGGATTTAGAGGTTTTTGAAAGCTTTTATTACTTTTTAAAATGGGATGTTTTACCTCAGGCAGATTTTAATAAAATTTATGCCTTATATCAATATGCACATCGTATTCAAGCCACCCGATTGAAAGCCGCTTGTATTAAGGGCCTTTTTCCTCTTTTAAAAGACTCTAGCCTTCCCAATTTTTTCAATTATGGATATTCCTTATTATTAGAGAATGTGAATATACAGGAACAAAATGATGTCATCGATAATTTTATTGCCTGTTACTTCATTCAAAGAGATTAGTGCAGATCGAAAAACAAGATCCTTTGGAACTTATACAAAAACTCCAAGATCTCTCTCAATCAGGCTTTGAACTTTTTCTTTTTCTACATCCTCAAGTTCAAGAATATCTCCACCATAAGAACACCCCTCATACTTTATTCAAAACTTCTTTGCGAACTGAGTCGATCAAATTTTATTTAATCTGCCAGCGTTTGCAAAATCATCCAGAAGAGATGAAAAGAGCAAGATTCTACTTTAAATACATCGACATGTCCTGTTTACCCCGAGATTACTTATCCATCTTTTCAGATTATCAAAGCACCTCTTTGTCAAAGCTCAGCAAAAAACTCATTTCCATGGCCTACCGATACTTTTTTATAGGTAAAGCAGACGTTTTAAAAAAAATATTTGAAAAGAAAATTAAACAAGTCATTTTAGCGGTTCAACTTTTTTCCAAGCCAGCTCCTCTATGGGCTGATGTTATCCTGCAAGGACTAGATTTTTCAGACTGGGAACGGATAAATCTTTTAGAAGACTCTGAATGGTTATTTTTGGCTGTCGAGTTCGCTATAAAAAAATGTGCCTCGTCATCAAATGATAAAGAAAAAAGTTATTTGAGAGATAAGGCTGTTTATTTACTCTACCGCACAGAAAAATACGCTCCTTATTTATACTTAAAACATCGCGCTTTTTTTGATAAGTCAGAGGACCCAGAAAGAGAAAATATCAATAAGAGAAACTCTCTTTTATTCAGAAAAGCTCCCTTTGAAAATTATGAAATTTTACACAAGATGTTAAAAGAAGACGGAGCTCATTCCCAAACCCAATGGATTATCCATATAGAAAATTTTCTACAAGAGGTGAATGTTACAGAAGGAAATTGTTATTTTCATCACCTCAACCTAATTTGGGCCATGCGATACACTCTAAAAAAACTGCAAAACATGAAGGGATTGCGTAAAAAAGTAAACTCTTTACATGAAGAAATTTCCAGCTACGCCTTGCCATTTGATCAAAAAACTCTTCTCCATGATTGAGCGCAAAGAAATAGGGAATTTCGAAAGAACTCTATTCGATTTGTCGTCGCCAATAGGCGTCAATGACCTCATCCACGGCATTTCTTAAGTATGGATTGGCCTCGGGTAATAATCGAATCACTTGTTGCGCCCATAAAAAATAATCGTCAATTCTGGCAAGTTCCCAACCTGCAGGGGGATGCTCCATAAGATCCATTAAATTAGAAAGTTTATCTGCTAAAATAATGAGAGCAGCATCTGAACTACGTGTTTGCGCTTTTTGAATTTGCTGCTTCTTTCGTTCTTCTTTTGTTAAGTCTTTTTCATCCGTTAACTCAGCCACCAATTGCTCTACGCGATATCCAAATAGATTTCTAAGTTCATCCAAGGTTGTTTCTGTATCTTCTACAGTATCATGCAACAACGCTGCCATTAAAATATCTGCATCGTAAATGTGCCCTGTAATAAGAATATGCCGAGCAACGTGTAAAGGGTGGGTGATATAAGGTGTTTTCTCTATATTTCTGCGTGTTTGTTTTTTGTGCTTTTCGGCAGCAAACTCCATTGCATGTAAAATGCGATAAAGCTCTTCTTCACTCAAGGCTTGCCCTTCTAGACGTTTTTTTAAAAGGTCTTCCATTAAATGATCAAGGGCCTCCAGCGCTAAGGGGTGTCCTTCTAAATCACGATGAAGATGTTCACGAATTTGAGAAAAGTACAATTTTATTCGAAAAGCCATAAGCTAATCCTTCATTAAAAATCGTTAAACATTTCCTTGTATATCCTGCAAGGATCCAGCGAAATCATTGAATATTGACTTCATTAAATCCACTCACGCTACCCATCGACATCCTAAACATATTTAAAACCTCATTGATCCATACAAGACATTGTTTGGCCATCTCTTCTGTTAATAATCTCCAGCCTAAAAAGATGATGAATAGAGCTAATAGAGATTTAAGAGGCATTCCCAAAAACGTAATTTGCACTTGAGGCGCGAGACGATTGGCAATGCCTAAAAAGAAGTCTGTCATCATAATCATGATTAAAGCAGGTGAAGCTAAGCGAATACTAATGACCATGAGTTTATTTAAAAGAGCGATCTGACTTGCCCAAAATGAAGAGTTTTTATCGAAGAAGGTATAATTGAGAATCTGATCGGGGGGAATGACCTCATAAGATGTCAAAATCGCTTCTATAAATAAAAAAGGTCCGTCCACCATAAAAAAGATCCAGATCATGACATAATTAAACATCGAACCCAGCGGAGAAGATTGGTTTTGTATGGTCGGATCGTTGACCATCAAGCTCGCCCCCCCTCTTTGGTGGTCGATAATGATACCAGCGCTCTGTACGATTAAGAACGGCATGCTAATCAAGAAGCCCATCAGAGCACCCACAAATAGCTCTTTAAACATCAAAAAAACAAGGCGTAAATTGAAGTCAATTTTATGGCTGACCAGAAGTAGCTGTGGCAAAAAAATAAAAAACAACCCGATAGCCAGAGCGACCTTAGCAGGTTGAGGCATCACTTTGGCCCCAAAAAAAGGCGATTGCAAAATGATGGGTAGCATGCGTGCTAAAAAAAGAAAAAAGAGAGAAAGGAACGAGAGAAATCCTCCTTCTGTATTAAATGCGCTATTCAAAAAAACAAGGATAAAACTATCAGGTGACGAATCGGGCATTTTTTTCCTTTAAGCCTTGGGTACTAATTATTCAGCCTGAATGAGGCTTATTTATCCTTGAGAAGCTAAGCTCCACCTAGCAAAATTAGAAAATATGTCTCCAGCAAATTCCATAATTTGTGCTCCTAGCCATCCTCCTAACACCATCAAAGTCAACGTGACTGCCACAAGTTTAATTGTGAAAGATAACGTTTGTTCTTGAATTTGTGTAGCAGCTTGGAAAATGGCGACTATAACCCCAAAAAACATGCTCACCAAAATAGGAGGAGCAGACAGAATGAGGATAAGCAAAAGAGCTTGATAAGCAAGTTGTACAACTTGAGTTTGAAACATATTTTTTCCTATCGGAAGGTGTTGACTAGTCCTTCAATTAACATGGTCCATCCATCTAACATCACCAGCAAAAAGAGCTTTAAAGGCATCGAAATGGTCACAGGCGAAAGCATCATCATCCCCATCGCAAGCAATACGTTAGAGACCACTAAATCTATCACAAAAAAAGGAATGTAAATTAATACGCCAATTTCAAAAGCATCCTTCAACTGGCTGGTGATAAAGGATGGAACTAAAATCATAAAATCATCAGGCTTTAACCCAGGTCGATAATTTTCTGGTAAAACCCTGTATGCTATCCGGTAAAATAGGGCCTGATGCTTGACTGAAGAATTTCTTTTCAGAAAGTCTCTTAAAGGTTCCCTTGCTGCTTCTACTAAAGCTAAAATGTACGTAGATGAACCCGCTGACATCAAAGATTCGGGGGCTGCCCTTTGATTGACGACTGCTGTCGCCGCATCGTACATCTTTAAACCTGTAGGATACATGATATAAATACTTAATAAAAAGGCTACGCCGTTAATCACCTGGTTTGGAGGAGATTGCTGCACACCTAAAGCACTACGAAGCAAGGATAAAACCACCACAATTTTCATGAAAGATGACAAGATCATAATCATGAATGGCAGGAGGGACAAGAGAGATAAAACAGCGGCTTGAGTGATTAAAGAGGGTCTACGGAAATTTTCAAACTGAACATCTAGTTCTTTTTCAGCAGGCGTTTTTTCTCCGGGTTTAAGTGGAATTTTGGTTGCATCAATGGAGGTAGTTGATCGAGGAACGGAAGGGACAGACTGTCCCCAGCATTCTGGTGATAGAACACAGAGTACAGCCAAAAGAATCATCCACGATAGGCAATTCAGAGAAAAAAGACGTTTGAAAAAAGACTTTGTTTTATCCATTTTGCTCCCGCAACTTCTCATTTTGTTTCATCATTTTGTCAAAGGCATTTTCCATAATACGCCATTGATTTTCAAGCTGTGCATTAATGATTCCTCCCTCGGTTTCAATGATGCATCCGCCCGGCGCTACATCTGATCTTTCGCGTAGCGTCAAGACTTCAAGATTTTCAAATAAATTCTTCAAATCAATGCGACTTTTCTCTAAAGCTTCCAAATCTTTTCTATTCACATAGATTGTGATGCGTTTATGTGTCACTACCGCTTTTAAGCTATTACTTACAATATCCACAATAGCATTTTCAGAGACTTCTAATTCCCGACCCACAATTTTCTTAGCCGCTTTTAACGCAACAGGTAAAGCAACCTTTTCTGTTTCATGACGTACTTGGATGATTTCTTCTTCTACTTTCGCAATTTGCTCCATCCACTTTTTGAATCCTTCCTCAAACCCCTCTTTTTGCGCCTGCTCTTTCAGTTTTTCAACCTCTTCTGCCACTTCTTGTTTATATTTTAAGGCATCTGCTTTGACGGTCTCCACAATTTCATAAGCTTCTAGAGCCTTAGAAAACTCCGTTGCAGGAATGACTTTTGTTTCAGGAGCAATATGAATACTGTCACCATGGATAAGAGAAAAAAATTTCTTCTTCACGCTTCACTCTTCGTTTTTAGAAAGTTTAAGACACTGATCGTTTGTTGGATCAGAGCTGTCCTAGCAGCGGGATTGACCTCTGAAGAACTATATTTTTTTAATATGGAGCCTCGACCTGTATCAAGCTTACGAAAAAAATGCCACAAAAAATGAGGATGAGAGCCTGTTAAAGCCTTGCCCAATCGATATAAACCACGCTGATGGAGCATTTTGTGGAGAACATGACAATCACTGTTCCACTTTTGTAAATCCATTTTGGTGGTTGTAAATTTACTTTTTTGATGCAGACATGTTCTTAAAAATTGCATTTTTTTTTGGTCCATACAGGCATAGACAGCCTGCAAGCTTTTTTTATCAACCAAATGTCTAACTGTATCTGCTAAGTCATACAAACCCAGATAATCGATCATCTGAATCAATTCTGTACGCGATAACTCTAAAAGACCCGATAACTCATCGAGGGGTAAAAAACCCGCAGCTAAGACATCTGGATCTCTGACTTGCATGTAGAGTTTTTTAATCAAAAATTCACCCGCCACAGACGGAATAGAGGGAAGAGAGGAAGGGAGTTTCAAAAATTTTTTTAAACCGTTCGATAAAGGTTGAGGGAGTGAAGTAACTAGGAGTTCTTGTATATGAAGAGGATACTTTTGCACGTAAGGTGCGATCCATGAGAAATGAATATGATTCAAAAAAGTCGAAGGATTCACAAAAACTGGATCTATTTCTGTGCTTTCAATCCGTTGATTGATAATCTCTTGAGCTTCTTCTGACGGCATCAAGCTTAAAAATTCTTTCTTGGATGTCGAATGAAAGCGATTTAACAAAATCCGCATAAAAATCCAGCTTTTAGTATGCATAAAATGCGGATCCTCAAGTTTCATCGACGTCTTTGTCAACAGCTTCTTTCTCTTCCTTGGATTTCGCGTCTTCCTCTTCCTCTTCAGGATGTTCCGACTCTTTAGGCGCTACCGCATCTGTTTTTAAAGGTTGCAGATGGAAGAGTTCTTTAATTCCTCCATGGGATTTAAGGACTGGGTATATTTTCCATGCCAACCAAAGAAGCGCTAGGGCTAGAAGAAGAATGAGAAAAGAGAGTGTGAAAAACACGATACGAAAACGATTGACAGACTCTTTTGCTAAAATAATCGTCCATATGCTCACAAAAGATTTTTCTTGCTGTTCTGGCGTAAATGAACTTGTAAGATCGCTTCCTCGCGCCCGGTCAGAAATCACCGTGACATCATTATAATCTAAACCAGTAATACTTGCGGCCACAAGACGTTTGATTTTTGTAACCAAATGACTATTAGGATCATCGAGCACCCCATTATGCTTTACATACACTGAAGCGGTAATTTTCCCTTTCGTCTTTCCAGGATTTAAAGGATCTTCTTCTGGAAAAGAAATCTGTACCTCTGCATCCAACACTCCATCAATTTTACGAATCACACTGGCAATTTGTTCTGCCAATCCTGCTTCATAACGAATTTTATCTTGCCTTTCAGAAGGAACAAGACCCACATTAGAAAAGATCGAAAGCAAGTTCTGACTACGTTTTCTAGGTAATCCTGCTTGGTTAAGAAGCGCCATTGCCTCTGTAGCATCTTTTTCACTCACGCTAATGTCCCAGAGAACAAGTTTAGACGCTGCACCCCCACCCCCCCCACCACCACCTGATGGAATTTTATTCGCACTTATGTTCTTACTAGCTAGAAACACAAGAATTTCATTCGCTTCTCTTTCATCTAAAGCATTCACAATAGTTTTTTGGGACTCGCAGCTAGTAAGCACTAAGGAGGTCGAAAGAGCCAAAAGACACATGCAGAGACGTATAATGAATGAAGGAAAAACTGATAAAGTAGAGATTGTAGGCATAATCTTTTCTCAATTTTGATATTAAGTGCATCCTAGCACATCAGGATATTTTTGCTATACTTTCTTTAAGATTTATAAGCACGGGAAATATACAACGAATCACATTAAAAATTCTAGCTACTTTACAAGTATAAATACCGTATGATAAATTCGTTTGAAATTATTGAATTCCAGTCTAAACTCTCAAAAGAGATTTTAAAATTAGCCTATTAGACTCATCTCTCGTGATCGATGCATAAACATAAGAGAGAGGAGTTTACGCTTTAAAACGTCTCGCTGGAAGATCAATAACTCCTATTAACCCCCAAGTCTCTTAAGGTTATATGACACTCACTCGATACAAAGAAGGAAGTTTCCGAGAGCTCTTGTCTATTGCCTTACCTTTAATGTTATCTTCATTGTCTGTCATGCTCATGCTTTTCGTTGATCGCTTATTGCTAGCCCATTACTCTACAGCCGCACTCAATTCAGCTGTCAATGCTTCTACCTTAGGCTGGGCTCTTTTATTCGGATGGGTCGCCCTGGCAAACATCACAGAAGTCTTTGTCGCACAGTACCACGGAGCTCACCAATACGAGCGGATGGGAGAACCTGTTTGGCAAATGCTTTGGTTGGCTCTGTTTTCTTCCCTATTCTTTATTCCGATGGCCATCTGGGGAAGCCACTGGATCTATGGATCCTGTCCCATGGAACGCACATATATTGGATGGATGATGATGTTCGGACCTACTTTCACAGCTTTTTCAGCCTTAAGTGGTTTCTTTGTCGGCCAAGGAAAAACAAAACTTATCACCCTGCTCGCCATTTTTGCTAATATTCTAAATGCCATTTTAGATGTCTGCCTCATTTTTGGAATCCAAGGTCTTATTCCACCCATGGGGATTTTAGGCGCCGCTATAGCCACTAGCATGGGCTCACTCTTTCAAATGAGCGTGCTATTTTATTTTTTCCTGAAAAAAGAGAATCGAGAGAGTTTTGGGACCCATCAATATCGATTTCAACCCCAGGCTTTCTGGCAATGCTTTAAGATTGGTTCTCCAGGTGCTGTCTTTGCTCTCGTGGAAATTCTTGGATGGGCTGCTTTTTATCATATGATGACACGCGTCAGTGACATTCATATTACTGTTGCTGGTATTTGTCAGAGTTTATTTATGCTTTTACTTTTTTTTGCAGAGGGAGTCAGTAAAGCAGCTACAGCTATTTGCGGCAATTTAATCGGTGCTAAACGCACCTGGTTTATTCCCAATGTCGTCAAATCAGGTGTACTCATCCATCTTCTTTTTTTTCTTGTTATTACCGTCGCCTTCATTTTCTTTCATCAAGTTCTTATCGATCAATTCTTACCCAACGCTACGCCTGAATTTATTGCTTCCATTGAAAAAGCTTTGATGTATTCGTTGTGGGCCACCCTAGTGTACGTATTTTTAGAAGGGATTCGCTGGCTTCTCTCAGGAGTCCTCACTGCAGCAGGAGACACCACCTTTTTATTAATAGCCGGTTCGTTAACAGTATGGATTTTTTTGGTAGCGCCCGTCTACTTTTTTGTAGTTAAACTCCATGCCTCAGTCGAAATAGCCGTTTACTTCTGGATAATATTTAGTCTAGGAGCCATTTCTATCTACTATTGGCGTTATACCTCCGGAGCTTGGAAATCAAAGTCCATTATTACTGAAAGTACAACTCAACTGTCGTAACCCCTAGGCTTTTCATATTTCCCCGAGATTTAAAAAATCCCAAGAGATTTGACTCAAGTCTTTGATGAGATTGGGCTAAAGAAAATATTCCCTGCGATCTTCCTGATTGCACATTATCGTTTTGTTATTTATACTACTTTTTCTAAAGTAACAACTTACATAATTAACAATAAATCTTTAATATTTAGAAAATAATAAAGGATGATCTCATGACCACCACTATGACCTCCCCCAGAAGTCCCCGCTTTTCTGCCATTACTGAAACTTGGCCTGTAGAAAAAGCAAAGTTTAAAGTGATGTCTAATAATCAGGTGAAGGATCAATTTAACTTTCATTTGGTTCTCGAAAATGTAGAAAATGTAAAAAAGGCCATCCAAACTTTTGGGATAGAAAGAAAAACTGATTTAGAAACCTCTAAACCGATTTACGAGTTAAAGATATCCTTTAATAGTCCCGAGGCTGTTTGTAATTTTTCTGAGGGATCTAAACTGGTTTCTGACCCTAATCAAGAAAAATCTGTTTTCTCAAAGAAATGTAAAACACCGGTAAATGCAATCAAAATCTTTCAATATGTACTCACCAACAATTCATTTGTGGATGAAATAACAAAAAACTTAGCCAACCATACTCTAGATAAGATTAAACAAGATCTTGATAAATTTAAATTTTAATTCTCATCAGAGAAAAAGAAACGACCAGAGAAACTTCTATCTATTTCTCTGCTCGTTTTTATGAATAGAGTGTCCATTCCCTTCATTACTTTTCTAGGACCTCGAAAAAGCTATTCCAGCAAATTTACCCATGAAGGCAGGTTTACTTCCAAAGTTTAGCCACTGCATGGATGTCCTGAGCTAAAATTTTGGGTGTTTTGGCATCTTTAGCAAGATGTTGAAAGTCTTCGCGGTCCGAGGGATTTTTTAATCCCTCGCAGGCTAAGATAAGGTAGGTGGATAAAGGAACATCTCGACGAACCTGCTCATCTTTCAACATTTCTAAACAAACCTTGGATACTTCTTCGTCATCCTTAAAGGCTATCAAGGCAATAGCCGCTTTTTCATTATCTTCGTTGAGAGGACGTCCATGAACCACTTTTAATAAAAATTCTTTCGCTGGAGCTCCTATCGCTTGCAAAGCAGTCAATGCGATATCTTCATCAAAAAAATCCCCTTGTCCTATCGCTTCAAATAAGTAGATAATGGCTCGCTTATCTCCAATTAAGCCCAAACATTTGGCAGCTAACGAAGGCGCCATGCCATAACCGGGATACAACGGGTCGTAAAACTCTTCGGATTTCAATAATTCAATGAGCGCTGGCACAATAGCACCTTTTTCCTTAACAATAGCTTCGATTTCCTGCTCAGGTTCGATTTCTTCTGACAGGATTAAATCAGCCACCAGTGTCAGGAATTTTGTTTCAGGGCGCGCTTTTTCATATAAAGCTCTCAATTTCTTATACGCAGTCTTAGCCTCTGCTATTTTTTCTGCATCTGCTCCAGATAAAAGGGTAGGGGCTAAATCCGTTTTCATTTCTTTTTCTAATTTTGCTAAAGCGTGGATTCTTTCTAAATCAAACTCAGGATTGACACCTTTGCCTTCATTGACGTAGTAATCCAACATCACATCGAATTTCCCTCCAAAATGAACCTCTCGGTGCATCAAAATGGCCACGTCTTGCACATTAGATAGTGGCAATCCTTCGGCTTCTAAATCATCAAAATCATTCGGTTTCATTGATCACCTTCCTACATTTGTCTGTTGCAATACTTCATTTGCATTATAGCTGGAACGAATAAAAGGACCGCAATACATATTCTTAATTCCTAATGAATAACCATACTCTTCATAACGCTTAAATTGGTCTGGTGTCACAAAAGCCTTCACAAGCAATTTATTGCGGTTGGGCTGTAAATACTGGCCGATTGTGATGATATCACATCCCACGGCCTTTAAATCATGAATAGTTTCAAATACTTCTGCTTCTGTTTCTCCGAGGCCCACCATAATTCCCGACTTAACCAAAAGGGTAGGATCCCCTTGCTTTCTTACATATTTCAGAACACTTAATGTACGATCATACGTGGCTTTATGCCGTACCCGCGGTGTCATGGCCCGCACTGTTTCTATATTATGATTAAAGATTTCGGGTTTTGCCTTCAAAAGAATATCTAAAGAGGTGGTACTGCCCGTGAAATCAGAAGTTAATACTTCAATAGTCACATCTTTTACTTGTTTTCTAATCTCTTCAATGACATCTGCTAAGTGCTGAGCACCCCCATCAGGTAAATCATCGCGCGCCACCATTGTAATGACCACATGCTTTAATCCTAGTTGTAGGACAGATTCAGCCACACGTTGAGGTTCATCCGCGGCTAAAGGTTTAGGTGTTTTAGAAAAATCAATGTCACAAAATCCACAAGAACGTGTGCATTCTTTACCCATGACTAAAAAAGTCGCTGTTTTTTTAGACCAACATTCTAATAAATTTGGACATTTAGCTTCCTCACAAACGGTATGTAAACGATTTTGATTCAATACTTGGCCCGTTTTCCAAACCTCACTCCCTTTAGGCAGTTTACGATGAAGCCAAGAGGGAAATCGCCCGGGGCCTACCGCTTTATCTTCTTGCACAACTTCAGGATTGGAGGGAAGCACATTTAACTTTCGATTCTTAACCTTTGGCGTCGTATCAAATAGTTTGTGTGTCATGCGGCAATTCCTATTTAAGTTTTTTTATTCACCTTGGGAGGAAAATGTAAGGGAGTTTCTGCAGCCACAAACGCAGCTTCTAACCAAGCTTCAGCAATGGTCGGATGAGCATGTATAGTCTCAGTAATAGACTCCACAGTTAACTCATTGGCGACCGCAACTGCCATTTCTGCCACGAGTGCCGAAGCTTCATGTCCTACAACTTGAGCTCCAAGAATTTGTCCTGTACGTTGGTCTGTGATAATTTGTGCAAAACCTTCCACTTGATCCATTGCCTGAGATTTACCTAAAGCTTGGAAAGGGAAGGCTCCTGCTACAGCTGAATAACCTTTTTCTAAAGCATCTTCCAAAGATAAACCCACTGAACCAATTTCAGGATTAGTGAAGATGACGTTAGGAACAGCTTCATATCTCATGTGGGCTTCCTGTCCGGTCGCATTACTTCCTGCTACCCATCCTTGATGCGTCGCTACGTGAGCCAACCACCATTTGGAAGCTATATCACCCACAGCATAAATACCAGGCACGTTAGTTTCCATCTTATCGTTGACAGGGATCATTCCATTATCACTCACAAGAACGCCCGCTTTTTCTAAACCAATGGAAGAGGTATTCATCTTTCGACCGACTGCGACTAAAGCAATATCTGCCTCATAAAATTTTCCACCGGCCACTTTTGCCTTTATCCCCTGGGTGGTCTTTTCTATAGCCTCCACTTTAACGCCTGTTTCCATGACGATTTCGGCTTTTTTAAAAGCTTTCGCCAAAGCATCAGAGACGCTTTTACTTTCCATAGGAAGAATTTTATCTAACATCTCCAAAATGACTACTTCTACACCAAAGGAAGCGAATAAAGAAGCAAATTCACAGCCAATCACTCCGCCGCCAACAATCACAATTTTTTTTGGAATTTCTTGTATGTTCAATAGGGAAGTAGAATCATGAATTTTTTCGTAATCAAAAGGAAACGCGGGGATATTACGGGGTTCAGATCCGGTAGCAATGATTGTTTTCTTCGCTTGGATGAGGAGGTTATCTTGTCCGGTAATTTTTATTTCACGCGGGGAATTGAACTGCCCAAAACCTCTAAAAACTTTAATTTTATTCGACGCAATTAAGCTTTCTAACCCTTGTCTAATTTTACCTACGACTCGGTCTTTTCGCTTCACCATAAATCCATAATCAAAGCTCACTTTTTCCACTTTAATTCCAAATTCAGCTGCATCTTTAATTCGATCATACACTTCAGCGCAAGCAATGAGGGCCTTGGAAGGAATGCATCCACGGTTTAAACAAGTTCCACCCATTTCTTTGGCCTCAATGAGAGCTACCTTTAAACCGCTTTGAGCGGCTCGAATGGCTGCTGGATAACCTCCTGGCCCGCCGCCAATTACGGCAATGTCAAATTGATTTTCATTTTCTGTCATAACCCAATCCTTTATACGATTCCCCTGAATTTCATTTGACTATACCGAAGTGCTACACACCCACAATTCAGGTTGTTAGTGCATAGAATACAATATCAAAGAGGCTGGGTAAAGCAAAAACACTTCATAAGAATCAGGAAAGATTCGAATCATCGCGTTGCCATCAAAAGTTTGTGAGAAGGGTAATAAAACCAATAATCGATGTCTTTGTCTTTGGCTGCACCTTGATAATTATTCCTTAATGCTGCAGCAAAATATAAAGACAAATAGCGAATCATGATTGAAGCTCTAGGCAGGAAATAACAAAATTTTTCATTTTTTATCATATTAATTTTTGTTATTCAAATTTCACATAAATAATCATTTTCGCGCTTCTTATATCCATAAATTTACAAATCATCGAATAGTGGAATCAATGAAAATTAATTAATCTGTTAGGAATTTCTCCAATGATTTTTTTGACAATAATAATAAATAATCCTGTCAACAGCAGGTTTAACGCTAAAGACAAAACAGCAACTGTTAACGCGGTTCCAGTTAATCCGTAGCTCATTGAAACAACTAGGACACCAGCACCGACCTCACCCCTTGGGAACATCGCTATCGATAAAGCTAATCGTTCGCGAATTGTCGCCTCATTTCTATAGCAGAAAAGAGGAAACATTTTACCAATATTAGAAAGGATTGTTACACAAACAACGTGGAAGGCTATTATTATCCAATTAATTGTTTCATAGGGTATCTGAGGCATAGACAAACCAACGCAAACCATAAAGATTGCGGCTACAATCGTCGCAATACGTTGTTCATGGGGCTCTGATAAGCCTTCCTGATGTCCTTCCCTTGAATCATCAATATGAGGATCATGTCCATAAGGGCGAGCTAGCATACATCCCAGAACGAAAGCAGGAAGTAGGACTTCTAAGTGCACAGGAACAACATCATTAATAATCTTACTGGCTAAGTAAATGACTTCACTTGTAGCTGCAATTAAGACTGAGTAAAGCATCACCCAAGGCCAACTTGTGGGTAATCGCCATGTGTGCAAATAGCGCCAAGCCATCCAAAGCAATAAAATAATGACAATGACAATTACCCCTAACTGCCATTTCATTCCCACCATCATGACTTTAAGAGGGATCATTAATAAAATTGTATCAAGATCATCAAATATTGCTAATATGCGCGCCTTGCGAAAAACCCAGGTCACTGACAATCCTGCAGCCGCAAGCATGGAAAAAAGAACCCCAGCTGACGTTGGCGAAGAAAATCTTGCTAACATTAGAGCTTCCGTCCAATCATTCATACTCAAGAACCAAATAAAATAACCAGCGCAAAAAAACCAAGGAAATGTTGCAGCTGTTCCAGCAACTACATAATCCCAGACATATTGTTTTGGATTTGACTTGTCGATTTCAAATTCATACCCTACATGTATCATAATGAAGGATAGACAAAACATACTCATCCACTTAATCCAGTCTCTATTGATTGTTCCTAATAATTGAGAACCAATGAGACCTAAAATTAATAACAAGGAATAAATCAATACTTTTTTCATGGTGTAGTTGGGAGAGTTATTTTATTTTGAAAATCTATAGCTATAACTTTAAAGTCAATCATATTTATTTCAAGTCCGATGAGTTATACCCTGCTAAGTAAATAGAGGGAAACTAATGCTAAGTATAAATTCTTTTGATGTTTTACTTTTCATCCTCATAGCAATCCCACGTTGCATACGATACTTTTGTCAAAGGCAAAAACTTAATTCCAAAATTCCCTCGCTCTCTCCAGCCTATGTAAAAATCACTCTTCCAAAAATGACCATAGGCAACTCTTAAGGAAATTAAGGGTAATCCATTATGCAATCCGAGAAATAAAGAGCTATAACGTCCTGCAAACACCGTATCAGCTTGAGGTTTATAAGTAAAAAACTCTACTTTCTTGCTATTGATTTTTAATAAAGTCCATTCATCCGTTTGAGCTCCCGCATTGCCAATCACATAAAAACAAAAATTATGTAATGGGTTACGTAGCATCCAAGCCATTCCTTTACCTAAACTAGCATTTTTATCGGGTCTAAACAAAGGAACATTTGCTTCTCCAAAAATACCATCATCATCATTTCCAAATAATCCCCACATTACCCAATGGCCCACATCAAACCAACGAATCTGCGAACGATGCCTAGGGATTAAATGATATAGCCAATGAGAAGCAGCTTGGGCTTGATGTTGGTCATAAAGACTCATTTCTTCATATGTGATGCACGAATTTGGAGGTTTATAATAACTTTGTGTGGCATGCTTGTACGTGGAACAGCTGGAAAATATGTCAAAGCATAAACAGAGTTGTAGATAGAAAAACTTCCTTCTGGCAAAGTAGTATGTCAATAAAACCTCTTTCAAAATTGAATTATTTCTTGCAAGAAATTATAAATAAGACCATGAATTTAATTTTAACACTTTTAGATTTGAGCCAGTTATGAGCGCCATACCCAAAAAAAAATTATGCTGGAATTGTGAGGGACGCGTCGCATTTTCTGATGAAAATTGTCCTTATTGCGGTGTTTATCTAAGCTCGTCATCCTTAATTAATACGCATAATGAAACAACTACCCATATTGCTCCTTTTGCTCCTTATCGTCAAGGCTCTGACAAGTCTGTACCCGCTTCTCCCTATACATTAGATCAGGAAGAAGATCTTGAATCCAATGAAGACGAAAGCTCTCTTGAAGATAGTCTGGATGAAGAGACTTCTGGCCTACTCCCCCTCTCTTTACTGCTTGCTGGTTCGATCTTCTTCATGTTTGGATTAATTCTCCTTCTTTTCTCGCGCCAAGGGACTCTCACCCTTCATTGGAATGCATCCTATTGGTATATCTATCTTGCCCTCGCAGCAGCCCTGATCTTTACGGGCTGGAGATCGATGCAAAATGATAAAAACTAAGCTGAACTTCATCATCTAAATAAGCCAAATCAACTTCAAAGAGGTTTGATTGGCTTTAATTTTTCTGTAATGCTTGGAATTTTGAGTTTAGCCCTTGCCTCAAAGCTTTCGGATTTATCAACAAAAAAGCCATGATAAATCATGGCTTTTTTTGACAAAGAAATTAGACTTGCTCGACTTCTTGTTGAAGAGCACAACACTTCTTGTATTTTTTACCACTTCCGCAGGGGCAATTGTCATTGCGACCAGCTTTGGGTTCTACAACAATAGGCTGGATTTTGGCAGGAGGTTCAAACTCTTCTTCTTGATTCTCCATTTCATCTCTTGCCTCAGAAGCAAAAGGAGCGGCTTCTAGATCAGCAACAAAGGAGCGGTTAGTCTCTAAACGCATTTTTGCTAGCATCTCTTGGATGGCTGGATGATCTTGTGTCAAGATTTCAAATCTAAATAAACCTTGGGCTATTTCCTGTCTTAATTGGTTTCCAAAATCATCAAATAAAACAAACGCTTCTTGCTTAAACTCCATCAACGGATCACGCTGACCAAACGTACGTAAGTTCACGTCTAAACGCAAATGATCCATTGTTAAAAGATGTTCCTGCCAACGTTGATCTAATTTACGAATCATTAAATTACGAATCGCTTCATTTACAGGACGTGGAGGAGGAGGAACTTCAGGGCCCGCATAAGGAGGCACTTTCGCATCTTCACGAACATACTTTTCTTCGAAGGCTAAGACAATCTGATCGATGGCCTTTTTTTCTAAATCAGAGGCTTCAGAGTGATCATCATCAAAGGCACCTTCAGGAAAGCTGACCGGGAATTGGCTAATCAGCCACTGTCTAAATCCTTCAGGATTCCAACCATTCTCTTCCCCTCTCGTCTTGAAATATTTTGCACCAGCTTGTTGACAAACAGATTCAATAATTTCAATCGCTAAAGGCTTCACATCGTTTAAATGCAGAATATCATTTCGGAAAGAATAGATCTCTTTACGCTGTTTATTCATGACATCATCATACTCTAAGGTATGCTTACGAATTGTGTAATTACGTTGTTCAATACGTTTTTGAGCAGTTTCAATGGATTTATTCAACATCGAAGCTGAAATAGGCTCTCCTTCGGGTGGACGAAACTTCTGCAAAACTGTCGTTAAGCGAGGGGAGGCGAACAGACGCAATAAAGAATCTTCAAAGGATACATAGAATTTAGAAGAACCTGGGTCTCCTAAACGGGCACAACGCCCTCTTAACTGCCGGTCAATCCTGCGCGATTGATGACGTGTGGTTCCCATGACATATAGGCCACCAATTGCAGCGACTCCTGGCTCTAACTTAATATCCGTTCCGCGTCCTGCCATATTTGTAGCGATTGTAATCGCACCGCGTTTACCTGCATGAGCAATAATTTCGGCCTCACTCGCATGGTTTTTAGCGTTCAAAACAGTATGCTCTAGTTTATTTTGTTTGAAAATTCGTGAGAGTTTTTCAGAAACTTCCACGGATTCTGTCCCTATCAAAATGGGACGACCTGCTTCGTGGACTTCACGGACTTCTTTTAAAATGGCATTATATTTTTCCCGCTCACTCATATAAATTTCATCGTTGAAATCTTTCCTTGCACAAGGTTTATGCGTAGGAATTTCCAAGACTTCCAATTTATAAATTTGTTTAAGCTCGTTGGCCTCTGTAATGGCTGTACCACTCATTCCTGAAAGTTTTTCATACATCCGGAAAAAATTTTGTAATGTAATGGTTGCATACGTCTGCGTTTCTTTTTGAATCGAAACGGCTTCTTTAGCTTCTATCGCTTGATGTAAACCATCCGAAAAACGTCTACCAGGCTGAGGACGGCCTGTATTTTCATCAATGATAATGATCTTGTCATCTTGAACAATATAATCGACATCTTTCTCCATTAAAAGATGGGCACGTAGGAGTTGTCGAATGTTATGTGCACGCTCTTTGCGTTTAGCATCGCCTTCTTGCACATCTAGCTTTTTCTGCACTTTCGCTGCTTCATCTAGAGTAGTATCCTCGTCAATCTTGAGATACTCATGGCTGATATCGAGCATGACAAAATCATCTTCATGCTCAGATCCTGCCACTTCTTTCCAAAGATGGATTCCTTTATCTGTCAATTCGTACTCATTGCTCTTTTCATCGATAAGGATGTAGAGCTCTGATAAGGCTACAGTTTTTTCTTCTTTATTTTGGTCTGAGTAGTAGTAAAGATCCCATTTATCAATAGCCGCACGTACATCAGGGTCTTCCTTTAGACGTTTTAATATCTTGTTGTTAGGCGTTCCCTTGCTGACCAGCCATAATTTGCGATAGGCTTCCTTTTCTTGCTCTTCTTCTTTTTTTCCTAGCTTTTCTTTAACTTGACCTTCTAATCCTATGCCTAAAGAATCTAAAGTTTTCTTCGCTTCAGTCGCCAGGCGATTGCATAAATCTCGCTGCCTGCGCACCATATCAGAAACACCTTGTTTTAACTCATCATACATCTGACGGCTCACAGGAACTGGACCTGAAATAATCAGGGGAGTACGAGCTTCATCAATTAAAATTGAGTCAACTTCATCTATGATAGCATAATAAAAGCCTCTCTGAACTTGCTCTTCCTTACGTGTCGCCATAGAATTGTCACGTAAATAATCAAAGCCAAACTCCGAAGCTGTTCCATAAACAATGTCACACTCATACACTTCATGACGCCGCTCCATAGGAGTTTCATTTGTTAAAGCTCCGGTCGTCAATCCTAACCAACGAAATACCGTCCCTACCCACTCACAGTCACGTTGAGCCAAATAATCGTTCACAGTCACAAGATGTACGGGCTTACCGGTGAGCGCATTCAGGTAAAGAGGCATCACAGCTGTAAGGGTTTTTCCCTCTCCAGTTTGCATTTCAGCGATGGATCCATTATGGAGAGCAATAGCACCTACCACTTGAACATCATAAGGAACCATGTCCCATTTCTGATTATATCCAGATACATGAATTTCAGTTCCACTGAGCCTGCGGCAGGCATTTTTTACAACTGCATATGCTTCAGGAAGCAGACTCTCTAGTGATTCACCGTTTTTATATCTTTCACGAAATTCTTGCGTTTTCCCTCGGAGGGCCTCATCGCTTAATTCTTTGAATTTGTTATCCCAATGATTGACCTCTTGAACCTGCTTAAAATATTTACTTCTTAAACGATCCTGAGCGGAACCAAAAATCTTTTTTAAAAATCCAAACATGACATCTCAACTTTTTTAGGGATTAAGTAATTAAGAATACTTAAAATTTGCTTTTAATACAAGCGACCGGGAGAGAAAAATGCAAGTAAAGCAAAAATGTTTTAACCAGAATTATGGGCTAATCTAGAAATTTAGTTGATTAAACTTTTTCCCAAGGACTGTCCGAATAAACATTTCATTTCATACCCTTTTCGGGTAGCCTCAAGTAAATCCTCATCAATTTGAATTTTCCCGGGCTCAAAAAGAAGAATTAACGAAGAGCCTCCAAAAGAAAAATATCCTTTTTCAGCTCCTTTTGGCTGGAAAGTATGAGGCTGATAAGTCTCGTGAATGCTTCCGACGTTCGTAGCTCCTATTTCCAAGAAAAGAACCTTACCAAACTTAAAAGTATCTAAAGAGCAAATCATTCTCTTGTTTTTTGTAAAAATTTGAATATCTTTTCTTAAAGCGATGGGGTTTACAGAATAGAGATATCCATTAATCAACTGTGTATCTCCTGGAACACAATCGCACGGGAAATGGTAGCGATGGTAGTCTGTGGGGCATAATCTGGCCATCACCATGGTTCCTTGCGTATAGGACCTTGCTAAAACATCGTTATTCAACAAACTGGGAAGATCAAATTTTTCTCCTTTTACAAGGAATCCATCGACTTTAGAAATATCTTGGAAAAATAAATAACGGGCATCGGCGGGCATGACAGCCTGTGTAGGACCCCCGCTCATCGGACGTGATTCAGGTTTTAATTTTCGAATAAAAAAATCATTGAAAGATTGAAACTGGGAGACATCGTCTAAAAATTCGGCGGGATCAATCTGAAAATTGTGAATAAAAGGTTGAATTTTCCCCTTGGAGTAAGAAGATTTCTGCCATTTCCCATAAAGAGCTGAGAAAAAAGGATACTTCACTAAAGAATGGATCAACGCAGGACCCATTAAACGACTCCATAAATCATCGCCATACAAGAGCTTCAGAGCAGCCCCGCCATAAACTTTTTCTTCCTCCCGTTTACCTGACTGTCTATCAATATAAAAAATCGAACTCATGACACATCCAATTTTCAGTTTTTGGGAACGGAGCGCTTACTAGCAAATTGTGAAAAAAAAGTCAGCTGACTGATGAATTCTGCATCAAAGACTTGCGTTAAATGGTATTGCTTAATGGCTTCTAGTAATGCGTGAGCGGATTGGACCATTTGAAGAGTCACTTCTTTATTTTGGGTATTTTCTAGATAGCGTAATTGGATCTTCTGAAAATCCAGAAACTGCTTTTTTAAGGATTGTTGATTGGCAAGATTATCTTCCGTGATATGAATTAAATGTTCCAAACGTTTGATTTCACTAAGAAGAACAAGAGAAGGTTCAGTTTCTTTTAACCCCAGGGAATTTTCAGCAGCGGGTAGTAAGGAACAACATAGCAAGAGTACTAAAACTGACCATAAATATTTCATAAAAAAACTCACTATTTTGTTTAAATAATCTCTGGATCGGAAAGTTAAAATTTAATTTAGCTCTAAATTTTATTCAAAGATATGACACTAATCAAAGCAATAAAAAAGCCAAAGATTGCATGAATAGTATTTTATTTGGGAAATCTTGTCAAAACATTGTCTAAGAGTTAAAACCCGACTTGCGCCCTACAAAAGCAGATGTTTTCAAGCGTGATACGTTTAGGAAATTCTTTAGCTTTTTGGAGGGAATATAACTAACGAACACATGACCTTATGTGTAGCATAGGCTTTGACCTAAAACAAACTCTAAGAAGTCAAGTTGCCCCTATCAGGCAAGCGTAACAGAAAGCCCTAGCCTAAATTGTATTAGACAACTGAGGCTAGGAGGGATTAAACCTTTAAATGTACCCGCGAGAACTAAAAAACTCGAACTTTTGATAGTTACTCATTATCCGCAATCGCTGAAAATTCTCTTTCACCTTTTTTTCAAGGCATTTCTTAAAATCTTTAACACCTAAATCTTCGGTCAAGTTTTTGAGTAACCCTGTTAAAGACAGGAACGCAGGCCCCGCATCACATAGATGATCTTTTTATGCCTGAATTCCAAAGTAACCACCTGTATCTCCACCTACCCACATATCACCCACCATATGAGGGAAATATTTTTCACAAATTTCTAACAATTCTCGATCTTGAGTTATATTATCACCCAGTTTATAACCCTTTGGAACAAAAATACGTCCGACATAACGGCCTTCTACCCTTATGAGACCCATTACATAAATTCCCCCTCCTACACTGTAAACTCCTGCTTTTCGATCATGAGTATAAACTGCTATATAACCCCCATTTTGTCCTTCATAATCATTAAAAATGGGCAAGTGCATTTTATTATAACTACTTGAAGGCTGCCAATCCATGACAGTTTTTCCGTCAGAATAAACAGCAAAATCTTCAGGAAGAACGAATGGATTAGAATAAACATAACAAGAGCTAAGACAACCAAAAACGAATAGGCCAATTAAAGTATTTCGCATAAAAAAACTACTCCATATTAAATTTTATTTATAAAACACGAAAAAATTATTTTATTTAAATAAAAGTTAATTATCAAACAAAAAAAACATTTACATTAAAAACCTTAATTAGATGTTTATTGTCCAAAAGCTCAAATTGGAATTATCAAGATAGCTTCTAGCAAAAAAAATCCTGGCATCTTCTAAAATAGATTCCGAAAACAGAAACAACCGATAAAAGTGTTTAAAACCCAACTTACCCCCTAAATTCTAGAATTTATAATGACCCATCATCTGATAGCTGAACGTCATCTTTTTCAACTTTCTTTTTAGGTATAAGAAGCATTCCCTTACACGAAAGCTAAAAAACCTGCTATCATTAATAGCGATTGATAAGGATTAGATCGCAATTACGGGTAATAAGAGGGAGTCTCCTTATCAAAATTAAATGGATTGCAGATAAAAAAACAAAACACGACGAGACAACGTTCTAATTCTGTGCAGTATTTGCAATGTGTTTTAAAATAAAAAAAAACTTTCAGTTAATGGACAATCCTGTCACTAAGTAAAATACATGCTTGTTACCAATAATGTTTTTTACTCAAGTTCATCTTCATTATTGTTAATAGATGAAGTAAATACAGAAAAAAATTAAGGCTTAAAGAGGGGAAAAGTAATATCGATTTGGGTAGACCATTTCCAAGAACCATTATAACGAGCTGTATTAAATGCTACAGGTCCAGTTTGCAGATAAATATTAGGATTAAAATAATAGGAAATCGACACTCCACCGCCGCCTAGAAAATTAGAGCCGGACTGCCAGTCTCCTGATAATTGCAATCTGTAATATTCGCGACCTTCACAATCCTTTGTTTTATAAAAATTTTTTATAGCACCGATCATGAATCCTTGCCGTGTTTTTCCTAAGGCTTTACTTCCTGAATAGCCTCCGATGTATAACTCATCCACAACAAAATGTTCAAAAGTCTTTCCTATGACTATCTCAACAACATTTTGATTGGTGCGGTTTTGGGTATGTGTGCGAGTTCCGACATTGAGAATTCCTAAACTTATGGAGGGTGCATGCTTAAATAACTGATTTTCGTCCATACTTACTTTCGTATTGAAATAGAGAGGATCGTCTGCACCGCCCAAATAATCAATTCCTGCTTCAAACTTTACCCGATGAAACTCAAAAAGTCCGACGGAAAACCCCACATCCGGATTAAAACTTTCTCCGCGTCCTCGGCGATTAAATACGGAAAAAAAGTTGTCCACGTTGATTCTTCCATCCCCAGGATTTACCACTTCTGTCGTGCAGTTTGTCCAAAATAGAGAGATGGGAGAAGCTTGTATCTCTTGACCCGTCCATAGAGTAGAAAATAAAACGAGTAGGATAAATCTTTTAATCATGAAAAGACTAAACTTTTTGGGCTTGTAAGCGCAGAATCTCGTTTTTTGCATCACTAATCTTAAGATCACATTGCTCTAATTCTTTCTCTAAGCGATCTTTCTCCTCACCAATGCTAGGAATGCGTATTTCAAAACGATCTAACTCTTCGATGAATGGAGTAGAAAAAAGAGAATTATTCTTTATCAATTCATGAAGATGTTTAATTTTTTCCTTCGGTGTAGGAGAATTTTTACTATTTCTTGCTTTAGGAGGTGGACTTGCTAAGGCTGAAGCTTCGGTTTGCAAATTCTGAATAATTTCTAAAGCTTTTTGGACTATAATTTTTGACTCTTCGGAGCGTTTAACATCCTCTTCTTTTTCTTGGATCTGCTGAACGCGAACTTTTTCCTTCTCTTGGATTTCAAGTGTTTTTTTGCGATAGTCTCTAAAAGATCTTACAATGATTTTAGCGGCATTTTCTGTTTTTTCTTTCAGTTCTTGATGAGCTTTTTGCAGTTCAAGGCGAACAGCTACTTTCTGTTTAGCAATTTTTTTATTCTCTTCTCTTTTTTCTGAATAGATTAAAACTTTCACACTTCGAGAAAAACTATCTCTATACTTCTTAGAAAAAGTCCATTTTATGTCATGAAATACTTTATAAACTAGGGTTTGTATAAAGTTAGCTAAGCTAAATGCCCTCTTAAAATACAAGGTCTCAAGATCTAACTTTACATAAGGACTGGGGTATTCTAAAAGATAATCGAGATGATTTTTAATTTCGGGATACCAATAGTGATCTGTAAATTGACAAATTGCTTTAATACGGTTTTCCATCAGTCTTCTCATCTATGAATAGTTTCTAATCAATTAAGAGGTTTATTCCTGACTCTACAGGAAGAATGATTTAAATTAAATAATCGACGTGTATTCTCCTTAGTCGCTTCTGCTAATTCTTGCAAAGACACCCCCTTTAAATGCGCAATAAAAGCAGCTGTTTCCTGCAAGTAAGCGGGTTCATTCACCTTTCCTCTTTTACCTTGGGGAGCTAAATAAGGGGAATCAGTCTCAATTAAAAGCTGATCTAAGGGAACTGCTTTCGCCACTTCTTGTAGCTCTGAGCTTTTTTTAAAAGTCACAATGCCGCTAAGAGACAAAAACCATCCTCTTTTTAAAATCTCTTCAGCCTCCTGAATAGTTCCTGTAAAACAATGCAAAACGCCAGGGGCATGTTTTTGATCAATGACATATTCTGCATCAATGATTTCGAAAAAGTCCTTAAAAGCCTCACGACAATGAATCACAACAGGGAGTTGGCATTCCAGAGCTAAATGTAAATAACGACGTAGGAAATCTTTTTGAATCTCTCGCACAGAATGTTGATAATAGTAATCTAGACCTGTTTCTCCTATGGCAACTAGGCGTTTCATTCTTGCTTGTTCAGCGATAAATGCAAAAGCAGACTCTCCCTCTTTCTCAACATCATGAGGGGTTGTGGAGGCGGTGTTATAAACCCATGGATATCTTTCCGCTAATACTAAACCTTCGCTTAAAGTTTCTATACTGGTGCATATATTTATAATGGTTTCTATACCCGCTTGTTGGGCACGCAATAACAAGGCATCGATATCTGGAAGGAATTCTGAACGACTAAGATGTGCATGAGAGTCAATAAGTGTAATTTCACTCACGGGCTAATCCTATGTATAGCGATGAGAAGACAACGGTTATACACGAGAACACTATTTTTGACAAATTACGAATAAAGCTCCTTTTTTCTGGGAGTGAACAATTGATATAAGGCTGGTAAAACGACTAGGGTTAATAAGGTAGAACTCATTAATCCACCAATCACTACTGTCGCAAGAGGTCTTTGCACTTCAGCTCCCGCCCCCTCCGCTAAGGCCATAGGCAGAAATCCCAAGGAGGCAACTAAGGCTGTGACTAACACAGGACGAAAACGCAAAAGAGCTCCTTGATGAATGGCCTCATTCCAAGCAATGCCTTTTTCTATCAATTGTGTGATATAACTCACTAAAACTAAACTATTCAAAACAGCAATTCCTGAAAGAGCGATAAAACCAACTCCTGCTGATATCGAAAAAGGAATGTCTCTTATCCATAAAGCAAAAATTCCTCCTGTTAATGCCAAAGGAACCCCTGTGAATACAAGTAATGCACGTCTCACAGATTTAAAAGCAGTATATAAGAGGATAAAAATCATAAAAAAACAAATCGGCACAACAACCATAAGTCTTTCTCTTGCAGATAACAAATTTTCAAACTCTCCTCCCCACTCAATCCAATATCCAGCCGGAATTTCGATTTCCTCATGCAGCTTCTTTTTTGCCTGCTCCACGAAAGTTGAAAGATCTGCCCCTCTCACATTCGCTTGCACCACCACCATGCGTTTTCCGTTTTCACGACTAATTTGGTTCAATCCTGTCGTCACAGTTAAATTGGCTACCTCATTCAAAGGGATATGTGCATATTTACTTTTTTCGCCAGATCCAGAAGAGGCTAAAGACAAAGGGATTCTTTCAAGAGAAGGAATATGACTACGGACTTTTTCTGGCAATCGAACCACGAGATCATAACGACGATCTCCTTCAAATATCATCCCCGCTTTTCCTCCACCAATTGCCACTTCAATGACATCCAGTACGTCTTTAATGTTCAGTTGATGGCGAGATAAAGCTTGACGATCCACATCAATTTGTAAGGTAGGCAGCCCATCCGTTTTGTCCACGGCTACATCAGCCGCACCGGGTACTTTTTGAATGACCATGGCAATATCATCTGCAGTCTTTTTCATTAGATGATAATCATCTCCATAAATCTTAACTGCGACATCACTTCTTACCCCAGCAATTAACTCATTAAAACGCATTTCAATGGGTTGAGTAAATTCATAAATATTTCCAGGAAGTTGTTTAAGTTGCTCCTCCATGGCGCTGATAAGATCCAATTTAGTACGTTTGCGATCGGGCCATTCATGGCGGGGCTTTAGGATCACAAAAGTATCCGAAGCGTAAGGGGGCATAGGATCTGAAGCCATTTCAGCCGTTCCGGTTTTGGAATAGACAAAGGCTACTTCTTGAAATTTCCGTATTGCCTTTTCTACCCCAAGTTGCATAGAAGTGGCTTGACTAAGTGAGGTGCTTGGAATTCTAGAGGCTTGGATGGCTAGATCTTGTTCATCAAGCGTAGGAACAAATTCTTGTCCCAAATGACTAAATAAGATTAAAGAACTTATCACTAACACTAAGGCAGAAGAAATCACCCCATAAGGATGATTCAAAGCAAAACGAAGAATAGGTTCATAGAGATTTTTAGCTTGATGGATCAGTTTATTTTCATGCTCCTTTACTTTTCCATTGACGAGGATAGCTACCATGGCAGGTACAAAGGTAAGTGACAAAATAAAAGCGCTTAATAAGGCAAACAAAACGGTTAAGGCCATGGGATGAAACATTTTACCCTCCACACCAGAGAGTGTTAGAATCGGAAGGTATACGGTCATAATGATCGCTTGTCCATAGACAGAGGGTTGTATCATCTCCTGACTAGCTTGCATGACCTCTGATAGACGTTCATTTAATTCTAAAGTACGACCTAATTGACGTTGTTTATCCCCCAACCGTCTTAAACAGTTTTCCACAATAATCACTGCCCCATCCACGATCAAACCAAAGTCGATTGCTCCAAGACTCATTAAATTCCCGCTAATCTTAGTCTGTACCATCCCTACTGCAGTCATCAACATAGAAAGAGGAATAACCATAGCTGTTATGAGGGCAGCGCGAAAATTTCCTAAAAAAACGAAGAGGACCGTCATCACTAAAATAGCCCCTTCAACTAGATTTAAAGTCACAGTGTGAATGGTTGTATCGATAAGTTTAGTTCTATTTAATACCGGCTTAGCCACAATCCCAGGAGGCAAGGTTTCGTTGATCGCGGTTAGCTTCTCTTTAACTGCTTCTGCCACTGTACGGCTATTTTCTCCAATCAACATCATAGCTGTACCAATGACAACTTCCTTTCCATCCTCGCTTGCACTTCCACTACGCAATTCTTTTCCTATTCCTATATCCGCCACATCTTTGATAGAAATGGGAACGCCTTCCCTTGTTGTGATAATAATGCTACCAATATGGTCCTGACTTTCAATACGCGCATCAGCTTTAACTAAAAAAGACTCTCCCCCCCGTTCAATATAACCTGCTCCGATATTTAAGTTATTGTCCTTGATAGCTTGAAGCAAATCATTAAAATTGATTCCCAACGCAATCATTTTTTCAATGTTAGGTTCGATATGATATTGCCTAACAAATCCTCCTATCGCATCAATTCCCGCGAGCCCCTTAATGCTTTTTAACTGAGGACGAATAACCCAATCTTGAATCGTGCGCAAATAAGAAGAGAGCTCAAGTTCATTCTTTAAACTTTGACCTTCTGGAGTCAAATACGATCCATCTTTTTGCCATCCTAAACTTCCATAATGATGCTTTTGACGCGATTCAGAATCATAATCCACAACCCACATAAAAACTTCACTCAAACCTGTAGAGATAGGCCCCATTTTAGGATCAGCCCCCGGCGGAAGACTTTCTCTTACTTCTAATAACCTTTCGTTAATCTGCTGTCGCGCAAAATAGATATTCACATGATCATGAAAAACTGCTGTAACCTGAGAAAAACCACTTCTAGAAAGGGAGCGTGTGCTTTCCAAACCAGGGATACCACTTAAGGCCGTTTCAATGGGAAAAGTTATATTTTTTTCTACTTCAACGGGCGATAACCCCCCTGCGAGTGTGTTGATTTGAACTTGATTGTTGGTAATATCTGGAACAGCATCTACAGGTAAATGTCTTAAAGCATAGATTCCATATAACATGACGCAAAAGGTTAGGATAGCAACCAAATAGCGATGATTAACAGAAAAACCTAAGATCTTTTCAATCATAGTTCAGCATCCTTTTTACCATCTTCGGCTTTCAATAAAAACGTGTTGGATGCTGCATAATCTTCACCCACGTTTAATCCATCGATGATTTCCACATAATCCTTATCCGACTGACCTAAAACTACAGCTCTTTTTTCAAATCCATCAGGATGGAGAACAAAAACTACTTTCTTTCCATCAATTTCTTGTATAGCACTTCTCAATACAGCGACAGGAACTAACGTCTCGTCTACAATTATTTCCGCTCTTACATATGCGCCTGGATACCAATTTCTATTCTCATTGGGGAGAAGAGCAATCGCTGTTGCTGTACGTGTATGCTCGTCAATCACCGGGCTGATGTGTGTAATCAAGGCTTGAGCTTCCGGCTTTTCATCTTTAAGCGGTTTGATCATCATTTGATGTCCAGGTTTTATGCGCACTAAATCATTGGCATAAATCCCTAGCTCCACCCAGACTGTGTCAAGATCAGCGATTTTAAAAACTTCCTGATCCGAACCTATCAGTGAACCTAGGGTGGCATTTTTGCTAATAATTTCCCCTTTTAAAGGGGATTTTAGGGAATAACAACAGAGTCCTTTGAGCTCATTTTTGGATAATTGGTTAATCTCCGCCTCGTTCATCCCTAATAAATAAAGTTGTTGTTGAGCCACTTCTAAATTAATTTTTGCTTCCTCTGCTGCAAGAAGAGCACGAAGATAATCCTGATCAGAAGAAATTTTTTTCTCTTTTAATGCCTCTTCTGTTGCAAGCGTTTGCGCGGCTAACTTTTGTCTTTTCACCGCTGTGATATAAGAGGCTTTAGCTTCCGACATTTCCTTACTTTCCAGTAGGACTAATTCTTCATCCATCGCAACTAAATCTCCAATATTTTTACTTATTTTTGTAACTATGCCTGGAGCTTTAGCAACGACTAAGGCTTGTTTTTGTTCATTAATACTAATTTTGGCAGGTACCGAAAAACTCTGCCTAAGTTTAACAGATATAGAAGGGGCGATTTCGATGCCCCCTTCTTTAATTTGCTGCTTGGAAAGTTGTATGAGTTCGGGTGTAGATGAACTACCGTGAATTTCTTCGCTTATTAAACCATCCATGCATAATAACAATCCCCAAGCTATTGAAAACAATCTAACTATGTTCATGGACTATTAAACTCCTTTCCAATTGCACTAAGATTTATTTTTTAATTGAATGAGTGGCAAACCCACTAATCGATCCACTTCTGCTTTCTTTCGGTGATAATCTTCCAGAATATCAATATATTGAAGCTGCACATCAAACAAAGTTCTTTGAGCATCTAATAACTCCAAGTAATCATTTTTACCCTGCATATATTCATCCTTTGACGCCGCAAAAGCATGTTTTGCTGAGGGAATTAAGGATTCTCGATAGGCTAAACTTTCTTTATATGCTGTATAAAATTGTTCATACACCTCTTCCAAAGCTATTTTTTGCTGCAACAGCATATCTTCTTTTTTATGATAGGCTTGATTCAACTGCGCTTTTGCCCGTCTTATGTTTCCTTGATTACGGTCAAAAATGGGAATTGGCATTGACACCCCTAATAATACTCCTTCTCCTCCATTATCATTACAAGTCGTATACCCAGCAGTAACTTGTAGATCAGGAATTCGTTGAGCGTTTTCCACAGCCAATGCCCCATGAGCTGCTGCAATTAGAATTTCACTTTTTAGCACTTCAAGATTTTGGTTTTGCAAAGAAATCAAATGGCATAGCTCTTCTAAGTCTTGAATCTCAAAAAACGAGAATGAAACGTTTTCAAAATCGGGCTCCGAACAGCCCCAGAGAATCGCAAGCTTTTTCTTTGCTACATCCAAGCGACGTTTAGCTTTTGAAAAGGCTAAAGCGGTTGTCACGCGATTCAACTCTGCTTTTTTTTGTTGAAGCAAGGAGATTTTTCCTCCTTGAACTTTAATTGTTGTAGCCGAAAGAACCTCTTCAGCAATTTTTCGCTGTTCATCCGCTAATTTCAAATATTCCTGAGCTGCAGCCACTTCTACAAAAGCTATAGTCACATCACGCAATAGATTGAGTTTAATGGATTCAATCTCATAATTGGCCAAGGATGTTTCGAAGGTGGCTTCTTGCCTTCGTGCTCTTCTTTTTCCTCCCAGTTCAATTAATTGTGTTAAACTGTAAGAAATCTCTTGGTCATTACAATTATTATGACTTCTGTTAATCCCATTCACACCATCGACTTGAATCGAGGCAATGGGATTGGGTCTTTTGGCCGCTTGTTCTTCTTCGGCTTCTTTCATCTCTCCGTCCGCTTGGACAATATGTAGAGCGGGTGAATGAATCCAAGCGCGTTGAATAGCTTGTTGGAGCTCTAAATCCAAGGTAGAGCCCTTCATCAGCATAAGGCTGCATATTACCACAACAAGGCAGATTTTAAAAGGGATCGAAACTGTCATATACAAGTAAAATTATTTTTTTTCCGCATTGTATGGAATTGCCTACATCCTTGCTATATTTTTTTTGAATATAGCAAATTACTGAGACAAATGGGATTTTGATTTTGCGAGAACGGCCGCATTTTTAATCAGTTATCGTTTCTACATTTAGCTGCAATCAATCATTGGATTATGCATCTTTATGCTCATCTAGTTGTCTTGACAACAATAGAAGATGTCAAATAAAACACACAAAAAAAGGTTTTTTATGGGTTTATTTTCTACTAGATATCAAGAATATTTTTCTTATAAAAATGATACAGACTGTAGCTTTAAAGCTGCTTGCAAAACTTTTGAAGATATCAATCAAGGCATAAACACTTCGGATGAAGCGCTCCAACAGATTAAATTAACTTTTCAAAATATGCTTGAAACATCGATATGTCCGATTCAATTGCAGCATGAAGCAAGAATTTTATTAGCAAAGACGTTATATATCGAGGGATGTAAAAAAAGAAAATTTTTTAAAATTGAAGAAGGTATTCAGCATTTGGACATAGCACTCGCAAATAAGTATATTTCCTCAAATATGCAGCTAGAGATTCTTTTGACTAAAGCCGTGTTCTTAAAAAATTTTTCCAAACATAGAAATGCATTCATTCTTACATATATAACCGCCTATGTTCTAGGAGCAGAACTAGAAAAAGCAACTATTGTTCAAGAGTTTAAAAGTTTATCTCATACGAATGAGGAAAGCCTGCATCAAATTTTAGCTGTATGGATATATAGCCTTGAAACCGAAGATCTTCTATTAGCAAAAATACTTATGTTGTCTATCTCACAAGAATCTTGTTATTATCTTCCACACATTGAAGAAATTAAAGATCCTTTCATTTCCGTGGACAGATTCAAAGCGATATTTAATCGTCTCTTAATTGATATCCTAGGAAGCGGTTAAACCCCATCCATGGGGACTCCTAAAACCTTAAGATGTATCTTCTACATGCAGAGCATTCTTCCTAGGCCGATAGAGAGGGGGAGTTTTCATGCATAGGTTATATCAAAGGCAGCTAAACCCTGGATATAACCTTAATTAAGAGCTTACTCTACAGCTTGTAGATGATCTAAAACAACTCCAGGCGTTAGTACTTGAGGTAATATTGTCGGTTTATCCTCCCCATTGTAAAGGACGTAAAGAGGAACACTATTACGTCCAAATTTGCGTAATTCATCGGTAATTAATGTATCCTTTTTTGTCCAGTCTGCCTTCATTCTGACAACCCCTAATTCTTTGAATTTTGCGTGAACATCAGAAGCTGTTAAGATCATGTGATTGGCTTGACATATCAAGCACCATTTAGCCGTGAAGTCAATAAATACAGGAATTCCCTGTGCCTTCAATTCTGCTAATCTCTCTGGCGAAAATGTCTCCCAATCGCTTTCGTTATGAGCGACATGGGTTGTAGACGAATCAGCAGAATGCTGATGAGGGGCTGCCAATGTTAAGGTATAGAAACTCGCTAATACTAACATAGAGGCCAGTCCCATAGAAATCAAACGACTTTTCTTGGAGTGTAAGGGAGTGCCCCATCTTCCATAAATCCAGCAAGCTAAGCTTAGGATGAAAAAGGCCGCTAATAAAATAACCAAGGCCATGGAATCTGTTTGAGCGCCGAAAACCCATACTAACCATAAAACAGAGGCCAGCATCAAAAAACCCATGAGTTGCTTGAATGTATCCATCCAAGCGCCTGGTTTAGGTAAAAACTTGATCAATCTAGGATTAATGGAAAGCAGCATATAGGGAAAGGCCATTCCAGCACCTAAAGAAGTGAAGATCAGTAAAGACAAATAATAAGGTAAAGTCATGGCAAAACCCACGGCTGTTCCTAGAAAAGGACCCGTACAAGGAGTGGCAATTAAGGTAGCTAAAACCCCACTCATAAAAGATCCTGTAAAGCCCTCTTTGGCCCCTTGATGTTGCAGTTGTCCTGCATAAGAACCGACCTTGATTCCCATCTCAAATACACCAAACATACTCAGACTGAAGATAAGAAGAATAGCAGCTAATACACCAACAAAAATAGGTTCTTGCAGCTGAAATCCCCACCCCACAGCATGACCGTAGGCTTGTAAAATGAGTAAGGCTCCTGCTAAAACCCAAAAAGAAACCATCACACCTGCGCTAAAAAAAAGCCCGTGTTGCAGAGTGAGCTTGCGGCTTTGACCAGCCATTTTTACAAAGCTAAGAATTTTGAAGGAAACCACAGGAAGAACACAGGGCATTAAATTCAATATCATTCCACCTACGAAGGCAAGAACCAAAGCCATTCCCAGTCCTCCATCAAAACCCTCAGTTTCAGATTCTAATGCGGGTAAGTTAAGCTTAATGGAACGATTCGCCGGATCGTTCGCCACAAGAACATGCTCGCGATCTCCCATCCCATCGATGATAGGTGAGCTCACTTCGAGAGCTTCAGTATGGTTTTTACCACCTAACTCGGTCGTGATGACTAGAACCCCGCGTAAAAATCCTTTGGGGTCTAAAGAATCTGTCTCCTTTAGAGCAAGGGAATAGGAGCCCCCTTCATTTTCTTCACTAGAAATTACTGCATCAACATGATAATCAATACTCTGTCCATTATCTGGAAAAAAGACAGCTTTTACTAGTTTCCCTGGATGAGGTTGGGGAGCTTGAAACCCTAGCTCAATTAAATCATGCAACCTCTGAACTTTAAAATTCCATGTCGTCTTAGGTAGGCTTTCTCGGGCTTTTTTAAATAATGCTTGGGTCGAAGGGTTCGCTCTCGGTTCTCCTTCCGAGGAAACCATGGATGTGTGAATGACATCCTCCCCCGGGAGACAAGCGGAGTCAGAGCAAGCCAAGTATTTTACAGTTGCTTTAAAAGGAAAGGATTGACCACTTAGTAAATGATCTGGAGGAGTAATTCGTGCTAATAAATGCACATCTTTTTCATAGCCAAAACCAATAAATGAATCTATAGAAAACTGGAGGGGGTAGGGCCATTCTAGGGCATCTACTTTAAATCCAGGAGGTAAGTCCCATTCTACAGAGACTGGCATCCCCGTATCCCCAGGATTTTTCCAATAAACATGCCAATCATCATCAAGTACTAAATTGATACTTACCCAGAATGGTTGTCCCGATTTTAGATGATTGTCTTCTGCTTGCATTGAAGCTTTGAGGGGATGGATCGTATGATGAGACAGGGTCTCATCTATATCAAATGAGATAGAAGATGAATGAAGTTGATTGACTTGTGAAGGGTCTTCGCTGTATAAAAACGGCAAGCTAATGAAGAATAGTACTAAAAGAACCCGACTGATGTAATGGATTAGTAATGACAATATAAACTCCTTACATATTAATTTTAAAAATTAAATATATATTATAAAGGTTTTATAAATGAAAGTAAACATAAATATCTTTATTGCAGCATCTAACCCTTTCTATGATGCCTATATACATTCGGATTTCTTAGGTAAAATGATCTTCATTGGACTCATTTTTCTCTCCATCGTGAGCTGGATTGTCCTTATTCATAAAATTTGGCACACATATCAAGCGCGCAAAAATGCTTTACGTTTTTACGAGGTTTTTCAACTTCAAAAACAAAATCCTCTCAGTTTGGATTGCGACTTCCCCACAAAAACTCCTCTGATCAATCCTTTTCATGAACTCTACGCCGTTCTAAAAAAGCACACTATTGATATACTTAACAAAAATAAACGTTTTACGCAAAAAATTCCTGAAAATCCACAAAATCAAAATATTTCCTTTCTTTCCCCTTCAGACATAGATTTTGTAGAAGCCCATCTTGCCACACATGTGGCTCATCAGACTAAAAACTTAGAAAAAAATTTGTTCATTCTAGCCACCGTCGTCAGCTTAGCCCCTTTTTTGGGTTTATTAGGAACAGTTTGGGGAATCTTAACAACTTTTTCTGAATTACAATCGCAAACAGCTGGAAGTACACATCAAATGGTTTTGGGGGGGCTATCCCTGGCTTTAGCCACCACAGTTCTTGGACTTGTGGATGCTATACCTGCTTTAATAGGTTATAATTATCTTAAAAATAATATCCGCGACTTTGAAATTGAAATGGAGGGATTTTCCACAGAAATTTTAGCCTGCGTAGAAATGCAATATAGACAAGTAGATCTATCATGAGCAAACGTTTAATCCGAACAACCTCAAATAAACACATTGAAGAACCTTCTGTTAATCTCACCCCGCTCATCGATGTGGTATTCGTGATTTTAATCATGTTCATTGTCATTGCTCCTCTTTTAGAATTAGATAAAGTTGAGCTGGCAGAGGCGAATATGAGTACAGGAGAAGGCAATAGCTCCGTCCAAGAAAGCAGTCCTATTTCTATTCATGTTCATAAAGATAATTCCATTTGGTATAACAAACAGATTGTTTCTGTGGATCAACTCACCCCTCTTTTAAAAGAGGCAAAGAATCGATATCCCCAAGCTCGCCCTCAGCTTTACCATGACCGCCAGGCGCATTTTGGAACCTATCAGTCTGTAAAAAATGCTGCAGAACAGGCCGGTTTTAGCCAATTGGATGTTGTTCTTAAACCTTCTTAGTTGATCAAACATGTATACTTTATCGCAGAGAAACCCTCTTTTTTCGCCTATTACATGGGTTGTCATTACCTTTCACATGCTTCTGATCTGCTGGGTAATTCTAGCTCCCCCGCAGGATTTACTTCCTCCCAAAAACCCTAATCGTCTCATTGTTAAAACAGTACAACTTCAACCTCATATAAAACCCGCAGTCGTGGAGACTTTACCAAAAATAGATAAAGAAGAAAAAATCTCTCAATCCCCACCCTCTAAAGTGGATTTTAAGGATATAACACTCAATCCACCTGTAGAAAAACTTACTCCTCCCTTGGAGACCGTACCCACTAATCCTCCAGCACAGGAAAAACCCATCGAAATTCCTCAAGAAATGACAAAACCTGTGGAAGTAAAAAAAATAGAACCAGTCAAAACTGAACCTGTAAAAAAACAGGAAATAAAAAAAGCTCCTATCCAAAAGCAGCCTCCTGTCACCAAAAAAATTGAGAAAAAAACAGAGCCCCCTGCTGTCGTTAAAAAACCTCAAGCCAGAGAAAAACAACCTGAAAAAAAAATATCTGCAAAAGAAAATACTAAAGCAGACAATCGCAAGGTTGCACCAACAGATAAAAAACCTGCTGCCGTGAAAGAAAAGCCTACACCATCCATTCAAGATGCAAAAATAAAAGCCGAACAAGAAGCTTTACAGGAACAGCAAAGAAAACTGATCGCAGCTGCTCAGGAAAGCATGGCAAAAATGGATAAAGGACGAGCTAATCTAACCATTGTCAAATCCAATCTTGCAGTTGCGACGCCTGTCGCTATTAAAGATCTTCAGATTGAGGCCCTTGCCTCCGACACCAACTCAATGACAGTAGGGGAAAAAAGCTATAGAGATGAGTTGGCCGGACGCTTAAAATTATTACTAAAATTACCGGAACATGGCGAAGTGCAACTAAAGTTAACATTAGACAGAAGCGGGAAGGTTCTTAAAGTGACGATTACAAAATCAGTGAGCCAGCTTAATCGCTCTTACATAGAAAAAAACTTACCTACGTTAAAATTTCCCTCTTTCGGAAAACACTTTGATAATAAACTAGATTATACTTTTAATATTCAATTGAGTAATGAGTTATGAATACATGCAGATCTTTTCTAACATTTTTAATCCTTTTTTTAAGTCATACGCTCCTGCTCCAAGCCAAACCTTTTGAAGCAGACGATAAGATTATTGTGAAATTATCAACTGAAAGTAAGCTTTTACCTATATACCTTCCTCCTTTTTATCTTGAAAACCCAGGCCTAGAGTCTACTTATACGAACCAAATCGAGCTAATTTTACAATTTGACTTAAACCATAATGGAATGACTTATACCATTCCTCATGAAGCTTACCCAGCCGTGCGTTTTTCGGATCAAGATCCTCTAAATAAGTGGAAGGGTCTGAATGTTTATTATGTTCTAATGATTCAAATTAAAGATAAACACCTGGGTGCCCGCTTATTATCGATCCATGGCCATCAAGAAAAATCTATCGAAGGTATTCCTCTTACAGGAAATTTAAATGAAGATCGTCGCTTAATTCATCGTCTTGCGGATACTATTCACAAAACTCTGTTTGATGCAGAGGGTGTGGCAAGCACAAGAATCATTTATACTCTTAAGACAGACCAAGGAAATAAGGCCACAGCAGAGATATGGGAAGCTGATTATGACGGAGGAAATGCTAAGCAAATTACGCAGGAAAAAACCTTAATCGTCACCCCTACATACATACCTCCTAAGCCAGGGTACAACGCGGGCAGTATCATGTATGTTTCTTACAAAACTGGACAATCAAAAATCTATGTAGCCTCATTAAAAGATGGATTAGGGCGACGTTTAAGCTTACTCAAAGGGAGTCAGCTGATGCCTGTTGTTTCACGAAAAAGAGATAAAGTCGCGTTTATATGCGACTATACCGGTAATCCAGACCTATTTGTGCAATCTTTCGATCCCGAAAAAGGCGTTTTAGGGAAACCACAGCAAATTTTTGCTACCCACTTAGCCACGCAAGGAACTCCCACTTTTAATCCTGAAGGAAACCAGGTGGCTTTTGTCTCCAATAAAGACGGCTCTCCTCGCATCTATGTCATGGAAATTCCTCCTGCTGGCGCTAGTATAAAAGATTTAAAGGCCACTCTCATCAGCAAACACAACAGGGAAAATACAGCCCCCGCATGGTCTCCAGATGGTTCTAAACTTGCCTACTGCTCGATGGTAGGGGGTGTTAGGCAAATATGGATTTATGATTTTAATAAAAGACAAGAGCGTCAAATCACACAAGGCGGCGGCCATAAAGAAAATCCTACATGGGCTCCTAACAGCTTGCATCTTATATTCAATTCGACAGGAAGCGGCACTAGCGAGCTTTATTTAATCAATCTTAACCAACCAGAAGCAGTCAAAATCACCTCAGGCAAAGGAGAAAAAAGGTTCCCAGTTTGGGAGCCCAAATAAAATTTTACTACTGAAACTGATCCATGAATATTAGAATACTTACGATGAGCCATCCTTATGAATACCGTGCAATCCGTTACATTCTCCATGCAAACCTGTAGTCTAAACCGCGAATCCCTTATTTATTCACTAAATAAAAAACTTCAACAAAAAAATGTGGATTATCAAGAATTTATCACCGAATTCGAAAAACTATTCAATGAACTTGGGCAAGTATTTGACGAAACTATTTATCATGAATGCCTGAATCTTCTATTCAAGGTGACGTATGAGCAAAAGTTAATGGAAAATACTCGCGATCCCATACAAAGAAGCCTCAAAGAATTTTGTGAGAAATTTTCGCTCGAATCAAATAACTTAGATTACAAAATTCTATATAAAACTCATATTATATTGAAATTGTATGGAGTGGATTATGTAATCTCTAAATATAAAAAGCTTACCTCTATAACCATTCGCATTAAAGATGTTTTTAAAGATCATTTTATAACGCACTGATTTAACAATTTTCTTTCATTTTTATTAATGATTTGAGTATGCCTAAATTATGGATAGTCAATAAATATTTTTGGTTGAACAATAGGCATCTTGGATTCTAGAGGGGGTATAATGGAACAAGTCATCGGTTATGCAAATCAAAATGAAAAAGCGCCCTTAGAACCCTTTAAATTCGAAAGAAGAGAATTGGGTCCTTCCGATGTAAAAATTGACATTCTTTATTGCGGGGTTTGTCATTCAGATCTTCATACAGCGCGTAATGAGTGGAAAAGCACCGTTTATCCTTGTGTTCCTGGCCATGAAATTGTCGGTAAAGTCGCACAGATAGGCAAAGATGTTAAAAACTTCAAAGTAGGTGAGCGAGTTGCTGTTGGATGTATGGTAGATTCTTGTCGAACATGTCCAAGTTGTAAAGATCATCTCGAACAATACTGCGAAAAAGAACTTGTGCTGACTTATAATAGTCCAGACAAACATACGGGTAAAATGACCTATGGGGGATACTCTTCCTTTATCGTAGTCGATGAAAATTACGTTTTGCATATTCCTAAAGAATTTCGAGACGAAGAATTACCTCATGTCGCTCCGCTGCTTTGCGCCGGCATCACAACCTATTCACCATTAAAGCATTGGGGAATTAAAAAAGGATCAGTTGTGGGGATAGTAGGTCTAGGAGGGTTAGGACATATGGGTATTAAAATCGCTCATGCCCTGGGTGCTCATGTCGTTTTATTCACTACATCCGCAGGAAAAACAGAAGATGCCAAACGTCTGGGTGCTGATGAAGTCGTCATTTCAACAGATCAAGAAGCGATGGCAAAACAAGCCAATCGCTTGGATTTCATTCTGGATACTGTATCGGTCAAACACAACTTAGATCCTTTCGTACAAGCACTTAAACGTGAGGGGGTTCTCTGCTTATTAGGAGCCCCTGAAGAGCCTCATCCCTCGCCTAGCATCATCAATCTCATTTTTAGACGCCGAGGAATTGTAGGATCAATAATCGGCGGAATCAAGGAAACCCAGGAGATGCTTGATTTTTGTGCCAAACACCATATTACTTCAGACATTGAACTCATCCCCATTCAAAAAATTAATGAGGCTTACGAAAGGGTTTTGAAAAGCGATGTCAAGTATCGATTCGTCATCGATATGGCTTCTTTGTCCAATTTATGAAAAAGCTCTTTTAGATAATTTCCCGTTTTATGTTACTATGCCGTTTCCATGTAATCTTTAAGATGACAGTTGAAACGCCATCTGTCATCTAAAGAATAATGAATTTAGGTCGCATAAAAAGCCGAGGATTTTATGAAATTAACCAAGTATTTTATACTTTTAAACATGCTGATGGTTGCTTTAACCATGACAAGCTGTGCACGGTCTGGGGATGATGTATGGGAAGATACTAAGACCGCGGGACGTCATATGGGACGAGGATTTAAATCCTTGGGTGGTAAACACTCCGACTCCCGTCAAGTCTATTCACCTGATGAATTTTATACCGTAGACGGTGGATACACTCCAGTTGCCTCACAGGAAGATTTTATTCCTTTACAGGATATGCCGCAAAGCAATGAGTTGGCCATGGCTAATTCAGTCACTCCTCAACCACGTGAAAGTCCTGGTGATCCTGGCAGCAGCATACCCGGAATTCAAGCCTTCAAAGATCCTCATACAATACCTGGTTTAGCCGCTGTTTTCCAAAATATTAGATTTGACTACAACAGCAACTTGATCAAAGGTCAGCAGAATTTAGATATTCTACGGAGTGTTGCAGACTATCTTCACAGAAATCCACAGACTTATGTTTTTATTGAAGGTCATACGGATGAAAGAGGCCCTGAGGCTTACAATCTCTCTTTAGGTTCTAGAAGGGCTAATGCTGTACGCAATGCTTTGATTGCAGACGGAGTCAATCCTGACAATATTTTTACAATTTCCTATGGCAAGGAACGTCCTGCAGTGATGGAAAGCCACGAAGAAGCTTGGTCACAAAATCGACGTGCTGAATTTAAAATTTATCAACGTTAATGATCATGTTAAAAATCGTTTCTAGCTGCAAGTTTTTAAAACTTGCAGCCCTCATTCCCATTCTATGTTTATCCCAACTTCTGGGAGCAGCTCCAGCCCCTAGACGTAATTACGATCAAAATGCGGTAGCCCTAAAAGAAGTCAAAGATCATGTTGATGACCTAAGACATGAAGTGAAAAATCACGAATTTGAACTTAAGACTTATGAAGAAAAATTACAAAATCTAGAAAATATCATAGACTCGTTGCGCCAACATTCTAATGACACAGCTCAAGCCCATAAGAATGCACTCCAGGATTCTTCTTCAACCCTAGAAAGTAAAATTAATAGCCTCGAAACAACTGCTAAAGGATTAGTAGCTGATTTTAAACAATTTAAAAATCATGCTAATGAAACCACTCAAACCCTTACTCAACATAAGCAAAAGATCCTTGAGCTTGAAAAAATTCTAGAGATACAGAATCAAAATATTGACAACATGCAAGTAGCTCTCAGATCTTTGGCAGATGTTTTGCAAATCAAAGCGGGTCCTGCACCTATACAAACGTCTTCTAATGGAAAAACGTATAAGGTACAGCCTGGAGACAGTCTTGAAAAAATTGCTCGTAAAACTCAGACGAATATTCAAGTACTCAAAGAACTTAATGGACTCACGCATGATCGCATTATTGTAGGCCAAACTCTTAAACTTCCATGAATAATCATCAAGCTATCGGTATTTTTGATTCAGGCATTGGGGGATTGACAGTCATGAAAGAGTTGATGGAAAAACTCCCTCATGAAAAACTGATCTATTTTGGAGATACAGCTCGCGTTCCTTATGGGGATAAAAGCCCCGAGACAATTCTTCGTTATTCTATTGAAAATGCCATCTTTCTCTTAGAACATAAAATCAAACTTTTGGTTATTGCCTGCAATACTGCATCCGCCTATGCCTTTGATAAACTGAGGCACATTTTAAAAATCCCCATTGTTGATGTCATTATTCCTGGGGCAGAACAAGCGACGAGAGTTTCAAAAAATAAAAAAATAGGGATTCTTGCTACACGAGCTACCACACTCTCATGTGCCTATCCAAGGGCCATTCATCAAAAATTTCCTGACGTAGAAACCTACTCAATTGCCTGCCCCCTATTAGTTCCTTTGATTGAAGAGCAGTTTTTGGATCATCTTGCGACACAGATGATCATCAAAGAGTATGTAACACCCTTGAAAGAAAAAAATATCGATACCCTTCTTTTAGGCTGTACGCATTATCCACTCCTCAAGTCTCACATCCAGCGTGAAATAGGTCCCGATGTTAGTATTATAGATTCAGCAAGCTCCTGTGCAGAACAAGTCTGGTCCATTTTAAATACTCATTCGCTATTTAACACTTCTCATGAAACTTGCCCCTCCTATCAATACTATGTTTCAGATGATCCAGAAAAGTTTCGTTTACATGGAGCGAAGTTTTTAAACCATGCCATTGAAAAAGTCGAAACTTCTTTTAAAATGAAATTAGAAATTTAGAAGTGAGAATAGGACGCAATACGGGTTAGACCCGTGATTTGCGCACAATCATAGCTAATAAAGCCCCTATGATCCCTATCATCACGAAAGCAAAAAAGATGGACCAGCCTCCTTGATTTTTTTGTTCAATGAATGAGGCGCTTCTCAAAACAAACTGTCCTAATGAATTTTTTTGCAGGACACCCTTTACTTCCACTAATTGATTCTGCCAATTCTCATTAAAATTAATGTCTAAATAGATTTGTTGGTGGACTTTTTCTTTAATGCCCATACAGCAACTCTTTAAATGGGGTTCTGGAGATATAAGCCATTGATCTTGATCATGAGATAAGAACCCTTTTATCTGGATAGATTTATCTATCCACTGAGATTCACTCTTAAGATCTTGAAAACCTATTAAATGACTCTTATTTGTTAAAGGAGACTCCGCAACAAGCTGAAAAGCACAAATCCAAAAGAGGATCCCTATCATTTTTATAAACATTAATCTTCAGAGTTGAATATTCGATCCCATCATTTTTAAATTGATAATTCCTAAATCACGTGATATCTTGCCCTTATATATTGAAAAGGAATCTCTATGCCACATTATCTTTTTACATCTGAATCTGTGGGAATTGGGCATCCAGATAAAATAGCTGATCAAATTTCAGATTCTATCCTAGATGCTTGTTTAGCTCAAGATCCTGATTCAAAAGTAGCTTGCGAAACTTTAGTTGCTCCAGGGTTGGTGATCGTTGCTGGAGAAATTACGACTCAAGCACAGATTAATTATCAGGAAATTGCACGGGCAACAATCAAAGAAATTGGTTACGATGATTCTCAAGCTGGTTTTGATTATCGGTCCTGCGGAGTGTTAGTTTCCATTCAAAAGCAATCTCCTGATATTGCTCAAGGTGTGAATGAAGGTCAAGGACTTTACAAAGAACAAGGCGCTGGGGATCAAGGACTCATGTTTGGTTTTGCCTGCAAGGAAACGCCCGAACTCATGCCGTTACCTATTATGCTAGCCCATCAAATTGTCCGAGAACTCAATCATCTTCATAAAACAAAAAAATTAAATTATTTACTTCCTGATGCAAAGTCACAAGTCACTGTAGAATATGATGAAAATCATCAACCTGTGCGACTGCATACGGTTGTTATTTCTGTACAGCACAAAGAGAATGTTTCCCACGAAACGATTGTTAAAGATATGAAGGACATGGTGTACCGTTTAGTCCCAAAAGAATTTATATCTGATCAAACGATCTTTTATATTAACCCCACGGGCCGTTTTGTTATAGGAGGCCCTCAAAGTGATTGTGGCCTTACAGGTCGCAAAATCATTGTAGACACCTATGGGGGGATGGGACGACATGGAGGCGGTGCTTTTTCTGGGAAAGATCCCACTAAGGTCGACCGTTCGGCTTGTTATGCAGCTCGCTATGTAGCCAAAAACATTGTAGCAGCTAAATTAGCCCAACGATGCGAAGTGCAAATTTCGTATGCGATTGGTGTACCATTTCCTATTTCCATAAAAATTGATACATTTGGAACAGGCCAAGTCAGTGAAGCTATATTAAGCCGTGCCATTCCTCTTGTTTTTGATCTATCTCCTAAAGGTTTAATTGAAATGCTGAATTTAAAACGTCCTATCTATAAACAAACAGCATTCGGGGGACACTTTGGACGGCATGAAAAAGAATTTACTTGGGAAAATACAGATAAGGTAGCTCCCTTGCTAGAAGCAGTCAAATTAGAATCTTTTACGGCAATTTGAAAATGTCTTTAACTCACTCGCAGATGCAATCCTTATGGAATGAAACTCGCCCCCTTTTAGAAGGGAGCTCGTTTGAATACTGCTGTGCGGCTACTGAAAATAAGATCATTTTATTTTTTCAAAATGACGTGTCCCTTCTCATCTGTTTTAAAGATCCATTTTTACGTTTTCATCTGACTCAACATCATTGGAAAGATCATCCACTTCCATTCACCAAAAAACTCAATCAATCTATTCAAAAATGGCATTTAAAAGAGTTTAAATTAAAGCATGATGATCGAGTCTTAATTTTTAGATTTGAAAAGGAAAACATCTCGCGCTTTCTAATTTGTGAGTTAATCCCCCGGAGAGCTAATGCCTATCTGATCGATCATGAAAATCACATCATCGCTAGCCTAAAACACTCTACAACAAACACATATCAGCCCCCTAGCAACTTTTCATTTCATACCGAAGAACCTAAAGAAATCCTATCGAGTGTCGATGTCGAGCATAAATACAAATCTCTTGAACACCAAAATGCATTTGAAGAACAAAAGAGCCAGGTAGAAACCTCATTAAAGAACCAATTGAAAGCTGCCTTACGTGGACAACAAAAGTTTGCTCAAGAATTAGAATCCGCCTTAAGTTGGGAGGAAATCCAACATGAGGCGACATTGTTACAATCTCATCTATATAAAATTACACCCGGTATGAAAGAAGTCTTAGTGATTGACTGGTCTCAGAATAACATGGAAAAACTCATTTCTTTAGATCCTAATTTATCAGCGAGTGAAGAAATTACCCAACGTTTTCAAAAAAGTAAAAAATTAAAGAGGGCCATCGATCCACTCAAAAGACAGGTGGAACAAAATCACAAAAAAATTCAACAAGTCAGCAAGCTACTAGAAGACGTTCAAAGAATCGACTCGTCAGATAACCTCAAGCTATTTTGTCAAAAGAACTATCTCCCCTTTGATAAAGCAGCTGTGGAAAAAGTACATAAACCACCACCTGCACTGCCTTATAGAGAGTTTACTACGGCTGCGGGATTAAAAGTTTGGGTGGGCAAGAGTGCTCACGATAATGATCAGTTAACCTTCAGTTATGCACATGGTTCCGATTATTGGCTGCATGCGCGTGATGTTCCTGGATCTCATGTCATCTTGCGTTTAGCTAAAAATCAAGAACCCGATCAAGAGTCTTTGAATGATGCTATGCATGCTGCACTTTTTTATAGCAAAGCTAAGGAACAAGGGCAGGGTGAAGTGTGTGTCACTCAATGCAAATATGTCACACGTTTTGGCAAAAACATGCCTGGAAAAGTTCAAATATCCCAGCATAGAGTCGCCTATATAAAAATGGATTTAAGCCGTCTTAAGATACTTAAAGAAAGGAAACCACCTCGTTAAACTTTATAGATCTCTCATATAAACTTGGGTAGCTCATGATGGATACACTCATCTCTTGATTGTGCTAAATCCCTTGATTTGATATCAAATGCGGTGAAAAAATAAGGAATTAATCATGTTAAAATACTTGCCCCCTTTTTTAGCACTCATCGGTTTGGTTTTTGGTAATTGTTACTCTAACGAAGGATCCATCGCCGGAGAGGAAAGCAAAATTTATATTCAGCCCGGATGGCTTCAAATTACACAGGAAGGCATTTTAATCCCCTTAGATCATCAAGCGATCTCGGTAGATCATTTAGAAGTAGATGAGAGAGGAGTATATTTTGATCGCGAGAGATTGAAGATTTCCTACTGTGAGACCTGTGGATTGCCTGAAGCCTGGGGCAAGTGCTTGAATCCAAAATGTCCCAGCAAGAAAAAGAAAAAATAAGGGCTATTCTTCTTCTTCGAGAAAACGATACCCAACTCCACGTACTGTTTCTATCCAGTTAAAATTGGGTCCCAGCTTTTTTCGAAGAGAAGCAATATGCACATCTATATTACGATCCACGACAAAGGCATCACTATTTTGTAAATCATCTAATAGTTGATTGCGCGTTAAAACTTTACCTTTGCTCATTAATAGACGTTTAAGAATACCAAACTCAGATAAAGTCAGAGTAATGGGTTTGTCATTCTTACGTAATTGATAACGATCGACTTCCATAACGAAAGATCCAAAAGAAATCACTTTTTGAGATTTTTCTGGGGCTTCTTTTCCACGACGCAGTACAGCTCTTACCCTTGAAAACAAGACTTTAGGAGAAAAAGGTTTAGCAACATAATCATCTGCACCTAATTCAAGACCTAAAACAACATCGAGTTCTTCACTTTTAGCGGAAATCATAATGACAGGGATGTCTTTTAAATCAGGATGACTCTTCATTTTTCGACAGACATCTAATCCACTCTGACCTGGAAGCATAATATCTAAAATTACCAAGTCCGGTTTTTCTCTTTCTATCGCTCTTAAACCATTTAATCCATCGACTTCAACATGCAATTTATAACCGGAAATATCAGCTTGCAGCTTGATCAAGGCTGCAATGTCCTCTTCATCTTCGATCAACACAATTTTAGGTTTTTGCATAAGGAAATCCTAATATCTGGATAGTTTTATAGATTTTACTTTAACATAATCTGGATTTTTATTTCACTAAATTTTAAAATGCTTTTAAAAGATCTTCTGGGTCTTGAAAATTACATTTTATTTTTACCTTTCTACTTTACTTTGGCAATACTATTTAGGGTTGATTGAATGACCTACTTCAAGATTTTCGGCATATCCGTTTGTTTTAGCGTGCTATTTCTGTCGGTCTTCGTCATGGTCGCTTTCGATTCAGAAAACACTCTAAAGATGGCCTATGAACACTATGAAAACGGGGACTACTACCAATCTCGTCAACTTTTAGTGAATGAGGATAACAGCATTCCTCTAGCAGATTTTTATTTATATGAATCCTACTTAGCTCGTGAAGAGCTCGGCATAAAAAAATCTCAAAAATATCTTTATCAAGCCTTAGATCAACTAGCCTCTAAAAATAGCAGCACAGCTTATGAAATTTCTCTTAATCTAGCTTTTGATGCCTATCTACAAAAGGACTTAACAGCGTTAAGTCATGCACTCATACAAAGCCGGCATTACACGAAAAGCGAGGATCCCTGGCTCTATTTTTTTCAAGGCCTCCTTGCCTATCTTAAAGAAAATTATTCCGATGCACTCACTTTTTGGAAGTTAAGTGGGACCAAACAATGGCTTTCACCCTGGATGAGAACTAGCTTTCAAAAACACTTCTCAGAAGAGGAGATGTGTCTAAAATTTCTTCATGCAGAAATTGAAAGTGGTGAGGTCTTAGAAACACGTAAAAAACTCCAAGATTTACTCAACAAGTACCGGTGCACTTATCAAGATGATATCCGCTACTTAATCGGCCTCTCTATTCTTAAAGAAGCCCATCATTATCCCCTCACACAAAGAAGTCCGTTCTTCGAAAAGGCCTGGGAATATCTACGCGATATACCCAATAACAACTCATTCGTTTTAAAAGAAAAAACGCGAGTAGCTAAATTTTTTGAAAAACAAGTGCTTCAAGAGGTTGTCCAGCAAAATTTTTCAACCTTGCCTATCTGTGCAGCAGCGCTAGAAAAATGGCAATCTGTCGATGAACTGCAGAGCTTTTGCCAAGAAATCGCCCAATTCTTTAAGGCACTTATTTTAACAGATCATCTTGCAGAAGCTTCTTTAGCGATAAATGAGTTTGAGAAATCTCTTCCTGAAGGTTTGATAAAAGAACAGATAGCATTGAATATGCATCAGCAAATGCATCAAATTCTTTCTATGGAAAACATAGAGCTCCTAGACGCTTATTGGGAACTCAGCAAAGATTTTTTGGTATCACAAAACATTTCCTTCCCTATTTTTTCACAAGCGATACTAAATAAATTATTTGAAACCATTGAACAAGAAGATAAATCGTTTACGAATAGCCAAGCTTATCTCAGTTTTCTCCAAACCTACGAGAATGATCCTCATCGGCGCTATGACTTAGCAAAACAAATGATTCAAAAAGCTATTTCCTTTTGGTTGGAGAAAAGACAGTCCTTAAAAGCGATAGAATTAATAAAATTAGCTAAACAACTCCCGGATATCTCAGAACATGGTCTCTTACAGGACGATATTGAACAAGCGGTTGTTTACATTCATCGAAATATCCATCTTGAAGATTTAGTAGAAGATTTTTCTAACCTGCAATTAGCTATAGCCCAACTACATTTATTTCACTTAAACCTCTTTGAAGAGCAAGACATTTCAAATCAGTTAGCAGATGCGCAGTACCAATTTCATCAAGGACATCTATCCTTAGCATCGAAAAAAATAGAATGGGTCCTAAAAAATAATCCAGAAGATTATATAGCTCGTAAAATCGCTGCTCTTATTGCGTTTGAAGAAGGAAGATATGCAGAGATACAGCAGCATCAAAAATATCTAAATCCTTCCGACAAGGACCTTAAAGATCTTTTTGCATTCCTTGCATCCTTCAATAGCCCTTCTTTTTCTCCTGAACCATCAGAAAATGTCAAATTAAAATTAGCTCAGACGTTTTTGATCCGATCCCAACCTGAAAAAGCACTGTTTTGGCTAGATAAACTTGTAACTAAAGATGATGAAGCTCTGCTGGGCTATTATGTCGCGGCCTTTCAGAACAAAGCATGGGAAAAGGTACTAGATCTTTACTGCCAATTAGATTTTAGACATGCACACAAATCCGTCTTGCAAGCCATGTGTATCCAAGCTTGCATTGCAAAAAATCAATTAGAAAAAGCGGATCTACTGTTTAATCAGCTCATTTCTAACCGTCATGGAGATGATGAAACCAAAATCCATTCATCCTTAGAAAAACATCTTCAGCATTTTAATGTAGATGCATTTGCAGCGCATTATTTTCTCCATATAAAAAAAGATCCTCAAGATGCCTTGAAGGCTTTGAAGAACTCCTCTTCTCTGCCAAAAGAACTTTTATTACAAAGAGCAGAACTTGCCTTTCAATCTAAAGACTACTACTCCTCTATTTTAGATCTGCGAGCCTATTTACAATTTGAAGATAGTGCAAGTCGAGAAAAAGCCTTGAACCTGATGGCACAAAATTATTTCGTTCTCGGGCATTACGAAGATTGCATCATCTACTATAAAAAATTAATGGAACTCACACCCCAAAATCGTTACCTAGAAAAAACTTACGAACAAGCTTTAACAGCCGTGGGTTGCAGATCTTCAATTCTTGCTTTAGCAACTCCTACAATCGCCCCCTTTGAAAGTAAAAGAAGATCTGGTCATGTAGCGAATACGCATGATTTAACTGAAAGTATAACATTAAAGCTCCTAGAAGTTAAACAATGGGTTTCTCAAGGACTCCTTCAACACCCTTATTCTGAAAAATTCTTATCAGCTTATGCTATTCTAAAAAACATGACTGAACAATATCCTTATTTTTCAGAAGGATGGTTTTTAAAAGGTCAAATTTTAAGTGGTATGCAATTCCATGAGGCCGCCAAAGTTTCCTATGCTAAAGCCATAGAAACTTGCCCTTCGCATATTGAAGCCTATAAAAATCTGGCGTCTCTCTACCTACTAGAAAATGACTTTTACAACGCCTCTTTCTATCTAAAACGCTCTTTAGAGCTTTCCCCCCATGATAAGGCATTATGGGTCCGTTTAGGGAAAGCTTATGAATCTCTCAATCAATTTGAAGAGGCTTTAACAGCCTGGCATCAGGCCCTTCTGTTAGATCCTCATTCTAATGAGTTTTATATAAAAATTGCTCACTTAACTCAATGCATTCTAAATGAACGAGTTTCTTATTGCATGACCAACTGGTAAAAAATTCCTTGTCTATTTTTAGCTTATCTATAAAAAAATTTTAATACATCTGCCGGTGACCCACACTATCACAGCCAAAGACCCTAAGGGAAAATACTCCATGCTTTCGACATTATTCTAAACAAGATTAATTTTTACAAAAAACGATATTATAATCTATAATTGTAGAAATTATTTACACGATTAAAAAAGATTTCTAATATGCTAAATAAAATCATACTGAAAAACTGCTCTAATATAGAAGAAACAAAAAATTTTCTAGAAACTCATCTTAAACAAAACCCCTCTTCTTTAAATGCTTCTATCGGCCCCATGGGTGGGAGAAAATTTACAGTAGGGTTTCAAGGGAAACAGCACTCTTTTATTTTAAACGACTTACTGGATCATATTCATTATTTGGTTAAGCGTGAATTGCTTCAATCATCCACAGCCACCCATCCCACTACAAAGAAAAAATGGAAGGATCTTGAAGTGATTGTGCAGGATATGCGCCAAATCCATGCCAAGGGTAACCAATTATTAAACCAACAAAACTTCTTCATTAGATTTTTAACGAAATTAAGACAGCTTTTTGGAAAAAAATTCGATGAAAAGGCTTTGAATGCATTAGAAAATTCAATTCTCTCATCCAAAAATCCTGCCATTACCTCCCCAATCTCAAAAAGTTCCACGTGCCCATCCTCCAATAAAAAGGAGACTCTTGCTTATCTTCAAAACTTGGCAGCTTTAAAAGATGACCATAGTCGTTTCGTCTCTGTAGGCCAAGATATCGATCGCATGAATCGATTCGAGGCAATTGTAAAAGCATGTCCCTTTGATGCTTCCCCGGAATCCCGTCAGCATTTAGATATTTTCGTTAATCTATTAAAAACTTTTGCCTCTGAAGAACCCGCTTTAATGGATGAGCTTAAAAAAAACTTAAATCAGCTCAACCTTGAGATCCCTATTCCACTGTGGAGAAAACGTAATAGAGTAGATGCCGATGTTGTCACCGTGCAAAGAGAGTCCTCTTATAAATCTGATGGAATGCTCCTTCCTGCCGATACTCATCCTGTAGAATGCGTCGCCTTCAAGGGAGTAGATGAAAAATTTTTTGGAATTAAAATAATCGACCCTCAAGAAGCAAGTATTGATACGATAGTCCTGGTCGTAAAAAAAGATGGGCATGAAGAAGAAGTATGCGTAAGCGGAGAGGAGCTGACAGCAAGACTTCATCTTGACCCCTTAGAAGTTAGCATGAATAGTGATGGACGTCTAGACTCCTATATAGATGAGCAGCAATCTCCTATCGTGTTAAAAAACTACCTGAGACTGTTAAAAAAACAGCAAAAAAACTCATTGATTTCAGGGTATCCTCCAGCCACTTTATTAAAAATCATTCGTGCAGCGTACCTAGATCGCCAATCACCTTTTTATTCTAATCATTTAGGTGTAAATTTAAATCTTTCATATAAATTAGAAGACAAAAATTCTCTTAAGGGTCGTAAAATTGTGGCAGGATTCCGTGGAGATAAAATTTATCTTCGAGATTTAACCAACAAAGTCTTACTAGCAGAAGGGGGAGTGGCTAAAGTTTACTTAGTAGAAGATGTGATCTCAACAAAAACTAAAGTGGTAAAGATGATTGGATCGTCGGGGTTCGGTGCTAAAACTCCTGAAGAAGCCCTGATTGTTGCCCAGCTGCATGATGGATATAGAGATGAAAAAGGACAAAATCGTCTAGTCCCTGGTATACAAAAACCTTTTCATGGGGTTGTAGATCTAGGTGGAATGGAAATGGGCATCTTAGACAATCATTACGAGGGTGACCTTCCTATGGCCCTAGGAATCAAAGATAATCACTACTCCCCTCAAGAAAGTTTATTTAAAACTCTAGACGAAAAACTGCAGGCATTTTACGACGTACTTTTAGGCTTTCACTACTGCGTGAAGGTAAAAGGACTTATACACGGAGATATCAAACCCAAAAACATCTTATTTTCCAAAGATAAAACAGAGGGAAATGTACACCTTTACCTAGCAGATTTTGGATCCGCTGTTCTTTACAATCCTAATAAAATCGAGCTCCCGAATGGATATAATAATGCTTGGACTCCTAATTATGTCCCGCTACCAGAAAAAGAAGAGAGGAAACGCCTAGGAATAGAGCTCCGCTCTGCCCATCAAATATCAGAGAATGATTGGAAAGCTTACATAGAGAATGGTCAAAAATGGGATATTTTTTCTCTGGGATGTGTTCTCTGTGAATTAATGGCGCCTCAAGTCACCTACTTAGACTATGCAGGAAGTTATCCGTTACCTGATACGTTTAAGCGTGAAGTATTTATCCAGGCGGGCATTCCACCAAAAGTTTGCGAGTTAATAGGGAAAATGCTCGCATCACCAGAACATAGACCCGATATAGAAGAGATTTTAACCGCATTTCAGGGTATTTTAGAAGATCATTCCCTTGTCAGTTAAAAAATCTTAAATACGACCTAAGGATTTGACTGCAAAAAAAATTATGGATTGAATTTTTTTATTATTTATTTTATTCTATCCTTTTTAAAGAGCTATAATTCATGTTTTTTGTATTTCTCCTATTCGCCCTATTTGCCAGCGTTTTTACAGTCAGTAAAATTGGTTTAGAATATACCCAACCTTTCTTTCTCATTGGATCGCGCATGCTCTTAGCGGGCCTGATTCTTTTAGGGTATGAATTTTACCGCAATCGAGCAGCTTTTAGGATCGATTGGTCTGGATTTAAGCGCATTTTACGCCTAGCGCTCTTTAATATTTATTTAACGAATGTCCTTGAATTTTGGGGCTTGAAATATCTAACCTCATTCAAAACATGTTTTATTTATAGCCTTTCGCCCTTTATCTCTGCACTGTTTTCTTATCTGATTTTTACTGAAAAGATGACGATAAAAAAATGGATAGGGTTAACGGTAGGTTTTTTAGGGATCCTTCCGATGCTACTAAGCGAAACTTCTCTCGAACAAGAAACAGGACATTTATTTATATTTTCATGGGCCGAGTTAGCAGTAATTATCGCGGCTACCACCAGTGTTTATGGATGGATTCTATTGAGACAACTCGTGAACGAAAACGGTTACTCACCTTCCCTGGCTAATGGGGCTAGTATGATTATTGGTGGGGTGATGTCTCTGATCCATTCCAGTTTTGTAGAAACCTGGGATCCTGTACCTGTTAGTGAATTCCTCCCCTTTCTTCTTTGTGCAGGATGGTTATTAATCATCTCCAATCTAGTCTGCTATAACATGTATGGATGGCTCCTCAAGCGTTTTTCTGCTACATTTATGTCCTTCGCAGGTTTTACTACATCTATGTTTTCCGCTCTCTTTGGTTGGGCAATCCTAGGAGAAAATCTCACATGGGCATTTTTTACTTCTTCTTTCATCATCCTCCTTGGTTTAAGTCTCTTTTATCAGGAAGAATTAAAACCCTCTTTAATTAAGATCGAAGAAGGGGTTGTCAGCTAATCCCCTGGAATGCGATCATGAGTGGAAGATAATCGCTCTCGGAGGCTCCCAAGGCACAAATAACTTCACTAGGCAGCCTTCAGCAAAATTTTATTTTTTATCATTGCACATTTATTTAACATTTTACCTTCGTTAGTTAAAAAATTCCCTTCTTCTGTGCAAAGAAGACGACTCGCTGATGATTGTTTAAATCATTTTCAGATAACCTATCCTTGTTAAGCGCAGGGCTTTTTTCAGAGAGATTTATTTCGAAAAATCTTGTTTAAATATTGTCTAAGCCTTATAAGGAAGTTTTTCGATCTAATATAATTTACTAAAACCTGAATTTTGAGTTTTTTAACATTTTGGGTAATGGCAAAGCCTCTAAAAGTCAAATTTTAATAAGGTCACTATCGGAACCTTACAAAAATAATACCTTTGCAAAAGCTTTCCTCTAGCGCAAATATTTGAAAACTCAAAATCAGATAAAAACTATTCTTTTATTTTTAAGTGCTGAGGTTGCGCGATGACATCTTCCAGAATTGAGGGAGAAAGTTATTTTCACCTGGATAACATTGTTTATAGCGATCACATTAATAAGATTATCGATCCCCTTGTACCTCAAATGATGCGTATGATGAAATCATACGTGTACTTCAATCTTTTTTTTATTTCGTTTGGTTTTTTGCAGCTCATCCTCCTGGTCTCATTTATCTCCATCCTTAATCAATCCGCTGTTCTGGCCCTCAGTCTGGCGAGCGTTTTTTTAACTTTTTTTTCTTATTTTATTCTAAAAGTTTATTTTCAAACTAAAAGACCTTTGCAATATCAAACCCTCATTCATCGCTATTTAATGGCATGTAAAGGACTTCTCAATTACCAAGAGGGATGCCCTGAGCATCACATTGCTCTGGCAAATGCTTGTTGCAAACTAGCAGACCATCTCCATGGTAAAGAATATGCATTTTATCGTCTGCCTTCTTGGTTTAAAGCTTTAGACTCCTACATGGAACAGATGAGTGGCTGGTGGCACTGGCAGGATATCCATCGATTGAAAGAACTTCTATTAATGACCTCTGTAGAAGAAAATATTAAATTAGTAAAATGTGAACCTACTAATCTAGAAGTCCATGCTTCCTTAGCCAATGCTTATGTCATGTTATCTGGGTTATATATTGATCCACGCAAGTTAGAAGGTTACGATGAGGATGAGCGTTGGATTTCATCTGAACGCTATTCTGCAAAAACTGAAGAAAAATTTCGCGCAGTGGCAGAACGAGCGATAGAAGAATTTAAAGTCCTCAACGATTACGCCCCTAATGATCCCTGGGTTCATGCGCAGTTAGCTTATAGTTACCACGATCTGCAGATGCCCAAAGAGGAAATTAAGGAATATGAAACCATTTTAAAATTAAATCCTGGGGATCGAGATACCCTTTATAAATTGGGTCTTCTCTATTTCCAAGAAGGCATGAATGCCCAGGGCTTAAGAATTTATGAAGAACTCAAGCGTTCTCATTATAAAAAGGCTGAAAGTTTAATGGAAAATTACGGATCGTATAACCCCCTTTCGTGAGAAGCTCATGCGACCGTTTATATTCATTCTATGCTTAATTTTAAGTCCTTTATGGGGAGAAGAAGATTCATTAGAAGAATTTTTCGGATCACGATTTGCTCTGATTCCCCCCTCAAAAGAGGATGAAAAAGCTGTTTTTCAAGCGATTCAAATCTTTTTTGAACGCCTCAAAACTAAAAATGTTACAGAAGCTTATTTTATAAGTACAAGCACTCACTTTCAAGGTACACTCTCTTTTGAGCAATTTAAATTGTTTATTCAACGGCTTTTAGAACTTAAATATCAAGAAGATCTAGCCAAAGGCTCTATTTCCTTTAGCGGCTCAGAAAAAGATAAAGCTCTGTATACCATCCTTTTAAAAGGAAATAAAAAGGATGAAAAATTCTATGTGGAACTCTCTTTAGAAAAACAAGAAGAGGAATGGAAAATCGTGAATATTAAAATTTATCAGATTTATTCCGTGACTCACAAACTCCTCCTTAACAACTTCTTATGGAAAAAATATGATACAGATTATCCCACCTAAAAGAGTGCTTTTAAAACTTTCTGGAGAAATTCTTAAAGGAGATTTACCTTTTGGTATCCACACGCAAGCAGTTCAAAAACTCGCTTCTGATTTAAAAAATCTGCAAAATGAAGGGATCGAATTAGGGATTGTTATTGGGGGAGGAAACATCTTTAGAGGGCTTGAACTCAAAACCTTAAGTTTACCTCGTACTCCAGCCGATCAAATAGGGATGCTGGCAACGATCATGAATGGTATTGCGATTCAACAAGCCTTACAGTTTTTAGGTTGCCCTGTCAAATTAATGACAGCCTTAGAATGTCCAGATGTAGCCGAAAGTTATAATTGGCAATTAGCCAATGAGTATCTTTCAAAGGGCTTTATTGTTATTTTTGTAGGGGGGACCGGAAATCCCTACTTTACAACAGACAGTGCAGCAGCTTTAAGAGCCTGTGAGATCCATGCAGACCTGTTTTTAAAAGCAACTAAAGTAGACGGTGTTTACAATCAAGACCCCCTCAAATTTCCTAACGCGGAGAAGTATCCCTTAATCTCATACAGTCAATTCCTAAACGAAAAATTGGAAGTCCTGGACGCCACAGCCATCACACTCTGTATGAAAAATCGTCTTCCCATTTTTGTTTTTAATATGGGGATCATTGGAAAACAATCCTTAAAAGATCTATTATCTAACACTGAAAATGGAACGTTAATTAGCTAACTGAAGCACAAGTTTTCGGTGTATCAGGTTAAACCAAGAAAAAATGGAGTCAAGTAATGAGTATTTTTGATCAAGCAAAATCTAAAATGATAGCCGCTATTGAGCATTTGAAAAATGATTTAAAATCCATTCGTACGAATCGTGCTAACACAGGAATGCTGGATGGAGTTTCTGTAGAAGTCTATGGTTCTACGATGCGTATCAAAGATGTTGCCAATATCACAGCCCCAGAAGCCCGTATGTTGCTTATCACGCCTTTTGATCCTTCCACGACTAATGCCATCGGCCGGTCAATTGAAAAGGCCAATCTAGGAATCATGCCCATCATCGACGGAAATTCTATCCGCATGAAAATTCCTCCGATGGATGAAAATGCACGCAAAGAAATGGTGAAACAAACCCATAAAAAGAAAGAAGATGCAAAAGTAAGCGTCAGAAACATTCGTAGAGAGTACAATGAAGCAGCTAAACGTCAAAAAGCTGACGGAGACTTAACTGAAGACGGTCTCAAAAAAATCGAAAAACAGATCCAAGAGCTAACAGACAAATATTGTAAAGAAGCTGATGAATTAGCAGAAAAAAAAGAAAAAGAAGTCACAACAATTTAATTGTTGCAAAAAAATAGAAAATTCCTGTAGGATGAAACGTCTTCAAGGTTACTTGAAGTAAAATGCCTAATATAGTCAAAATATTGGCAATTAGGCCCCATCGTCTAGCCTGGCCTAGGACACCGGATTTTCATTCCGATAACAGGGGTTCGAATCCCCTTGGGGTCATTGAGTCTTTAGCTCAGTCGGTAGAGCATCTCACTTTTAATGAGAGGGTCGATGGTTCGAGTCCATCAAGTCTCAAAATTTTTATAGCAAGAATGACTATACCAGTCATTCTCCACCAGCTATCATTCGCTACAATCCACTCACTTTAAAAAGTTAAATCAAAGCTTTCTCAATTGCATATAAGTATTCGAGATTGCAAACTAGAATGCGCTACTCTATACAACTTCATTCTCTAATAACCCTCTTTTCCCATCAAAAATAAACCCTATATGCTTGTTAAGTAAATAAGTTAAATACCAATCAAGCAATTTTTATAGGATTAATTTATGATTGATTTTTTATAAAAAACAATTTATGATGTTTCCTTATTATTAAGGAGGATTCTGTGTCAAAAATTAGTTTTTTTACACCTATAATCTATGGAAGCCAGGCCACATCTAACAAAGAAAAAGCTCTTGAAAAGATGGATCAATTTTTTGATTTCTGCGATAAAAAAGCTCACGTGATTTCCGGACTCACCCAAGAGAATGCTGAAAGAGTTCTTCTCACCTCTAATCCACTCACAATTCAACGTTTTTTTAAAATGGTTGGAATTACTTTATCTTTTTTTACCATCATTATTCCTCTAACCTTTCTTGTCTGTAAGGCTATTTTAAGATCCTCCCATCGGTATACAGTGATAGATCCAAAAAAAGAGCTAGAAGGAAATCTGCAGATCGCGCCTGCTCTCATCCATAAAATTCAGGCTTTGATTCCCTCAATATTGAAACAAGGAAGCACTGATCAGATTGAATATCTAAAACATACAAAGGTTTTTAAGCTTAAAGAAGAACCTAACCTCGTTTTTAAGTTAGGTATTTCAGGGAACTCTAAAACACTTTACAATGGAAAAGCTTTAGATGAAGCCACGATCATGGACCACCGGTTTGAAAATATGGTCAAAGCTAAAAAAGTTTGTTTAATTCATCACCTAGATCGGCTTGTCATTCCCCCTTCCAGAAAGATGACCTTTAATACACCTGAAGGCAAAAAATGTGTATTAATCGTAGAAAAAACGATGAACATCAATCCTGATGAAAGTGTTCAGGAAGAACTGTATTACCGTAATGGGGAGCGATTAAATGAGGTTGCTCAACAAATGAGTTTATTTATCGCAAAAACAGGTTTCAATGATGTAACTCCTCGCAACATTCCCTTGATGGAAATGGAACCAGGTGGGCCTTTAAAGGTCGCATTGTTTGATCTTGAGTACATGGAAAGCGCTATTCAAGGTTTTACAGGCAGTCCCAACGGTAGTTGTGGCCTCCTCCATTGTGTGTCTGAAAAACAAGTGGATCTGGTAGCTAACGAAGCGCGTAAATATGGGGTTAAAATTCCTGCAAACGAACTTGAAATGGCAAAAAAACAGCTCATTCTAGAAAATAAAATCCGTCAACACTATAAAAACCAAGGGATTGTAACTGGAAAAGAACCCCTTAACGTCGATATAGATTCTTTAGAGTTAGATTGGACTCAGAAAGCAGAGCTTTGCTTAAAAAAGGAAGTTTTATCCGTTACGATCCGCGACGCCGCGGTGGATGTTATAAATAAAATCAATGAGTTGTTTTTAAAAAGTTCTGATCATCATTCGATTAAGAGAAAACGTTACGTTCTCATTGACACGCATGAATTTCCTTTTAATGAATATGCGAATCTCGGTGTTCCAGCGGAAAAAATTTTTATTGATAATGAAGATAAAAAGAAGTTTTGGCTTTATCAGATTTTGGACTCCTTGCTTAAAAAGGGCCATATTTTTCGTTTTCATGAAAATGGGTATGGATATTTTATTCAAGCTTAAACCAATAAATATAGACTTACTGAGCAGAGTTTTAGTTTTTTTGGTCTCCCCCTAATTATTCATTCACCTATTTGATCAACACTAGACTTCTTTCCATACTTTTTTTATAGTGACGATAGCACCCATATAAAAAAAAGTATAATCTATGGCCAAAAAACCCGAAGATCCTTTTGATGAACAAATTCCGGAACGTCCAATCGAATGTACCGAGTGCAAAAAAAATATTGCCATCTGGTATACAGAAATTGTAGGCAACACGATTTCACAAACGAGTATGTGTGCCGATTGTCCTGTTTTACAAAGAAAACTCCATGGTCAAACAAGTGATAAAGAAATCGGTTATGTATCTGGAGAAACCAGCCTCGCCTGTGGAGAGTGTGGAACGACTTTAGAGGCCTTACGTGTAGGCAATCCCTTAGGATGCAGTAACTGTTACGATGTTTTCGATGATGTCATTCTGACCGAACTCATCACTGTCGACAAAGTTCCTCAAAGAGTGGCCTCCAGTAAGAAAACCGTTCCGATCCACATAGGGAGAGCTCCAGGAGAAATTAGAGAAATTAGTCCCTCCTTACGTCTCTTAGCTCTCAATGAAGCTCTAACAGAAACTCTTAAAAGAGAAGACTATGAGCAGGCTGCCTGGTTGCGTGATCAAATAAAAGCACTGACCGATGAAAATCCGGAGAAAACTGATGACGAAAGAAAATGATAAACCGAATCCGATCATAAAGCAAAATATGCCATGGGAAAAAAACGACAACAATATATGGCTTGCCTCGACAATCAATTTACATCGTAATATTCAAAAATTTAATTTTCCTAGCAAACTGAATATGGAGCGACGCAAACAAGTCGTGTCCCTGCTAAGTAAAGAAATCCTTTCTCTCTCTGTCTTACAAAATCCACTACTGGTACGAGCTGAAGACATTGGCCCTCTAGAAAAAGAGTTTTTGGTAGAGCATTTTTTATCAAACGACAACTTTATTCAAGCCCATTCGGGTGAAGCCTTTGTAGTTGATGACTCTGGCCTATTTCTGGCCTCCTTTAATTTAAGAGATCATTTGCATCTTCAATTGATTGATTGTCGGGGAGAGCTAGAAAACTCATGGAATAAGTTACTAAAGATTGAAACCACGGTGGGTCAAAATCTTTCATTTGCGTATAACACAAAGTATGGATTTTTGACTGCTGATATGGGAAATTGCGGAACGGCCTTAATTGTTTCTATTTACTTACAATTGCCAGGTCTTGTTCATACGGAAAAACTAGATGAAGTTCTAGAAAAAAATGCAGACGAAAGTATTGCTTTATATGGCATCCAAGGCGATCCTACAGAGATTATCGGGGATGTACTTGTCATCCAAAATAACTATTCTTTAGGTGTCACGGAAGAAACAATTATTGCTAATCTTCGTTCTTTTACGACTAAAATTATCGTTGAAGAAAATGCTGCGCGCAATCAGATACGCGCCAACAATAGCATCGATGCTAAGGATAAAATCAGCCGCGCGTTTGGCATATTAACCCATTCTTATCAAATTGATGCGATTGAAGCCTTAAATGCGATCAGTCTTTTAAAATTAGGGGTAGAAATGGGATGGGTTGAAGGGATCAGTCGTGAGGCTGTAAATAATTTATTTTTTAATTGCCGCCGTTCTCATCTATTATCTAAATTCCCTGAAAAAACCAATCTTACACAAGAAGAACTCGTTCACAAACGTGCTGAATTTATCCATCAAACATTAGCAAAGGCTCACTTGTCTTTGTGAAGGGAAGATTGATCTACAAAGGGTAGAATTAACTCCTTATCTGTAACGACGGGTAAAACAATTCTAGAGGGATTTTTAGCCCCTGTATAAATTTTATTTTTTGCAATTGCGTATCTTCCAGAATTGGCTTCCAATAAACCAATATTATGATTGACTTCATAACGAGGATAGTTAGATCCCGAAATGGAGATGCGAATAGAATGCCCTGCCGCAAAGACCATGCTCACTGAAGATAAATCCACTTCAATTTCCTGCGTGCTCTGCAAATGCGTCCATTTTTTAACATGAGCACTCTTGATGGCTGTACGATGCACACCATCAGAAATCAAAATACTTCTTCCATCCGGATAAACATCACATAACCTCACAACGAAATCGGTATCAGACACGTTCGAGGTTACAAAAAGTTTACAAGTAATTTTTCCAGTGATTTCTAAATCCTCTTTTAAAGGTTCACTTGTAAAAACCAATACATCCGACCGGGTTTCAATAGGACGCTGATCCTTAGGGCCACAATCTAAAAATAAATTCCGTCCACCTATCGTAGGAACAGGATTCTTAGGATCAGCAATAAATGAGAAAACATTTTTACTCTCTTCAACAACATCCTGGATAAGTTTTTGTTCGTGATTCAGATAAAAAATTTTCTCTTGTGCAGGCACGGGCCAATTATCGGCAGTCTTCCAGACATTTCCTTTAGAGGGAGACCCATCTAAGGGACCCATGACATAATAAGTCACTGCAGGCAATTGCTCAACCCCATTTTCAATCCCTTTTAAGTAAAAATCAAACCATCTTTGAGGAGACATATCGTAAGGAGGAGAAAATCCTTCTTTAGGAACAGGAAAATCGCCGAGTTTTGAGGATATAGGCCACCAATGTGTCCAAGGACCTATCAATAATTTTTGTTTTCCTTTAGCTCCTTCCCCGCCTTGATTGTGACGTGAAATAAAGGAATCCAGAGTTCCTTCTAAAAAGGTGTCATACCATCCACCATAAATAAATCCGGGCACTTTAATTTGAGAAGCCACTTTTATGGTGTCCAAACTTTCCCAAAAGGGTGTATAAAAAGGTTGCGAGATGACAAAACTTAAAACTCCACTATCTCTAGAATAGTAGCCTAACCATCCTTCTACCTGGTTTTTTAATAATTGTCCTCCCGGGAAAATTCCATGGTGATACAAACTTCCAGCAGCGACTCCAATATATTGACATTTAAGGGAAGGAGGCGCAGCAGGAGCCATTAACATTTGCGTGCAGCCTACTGCTGAAAAACCTAGAGTCCCGATTTTACCATTGGTATACGGACTTTTTGCCAACCACTCTACAGTATCATAACCGTCTTGAAGATCTCCCCAGCCATCGGTGATAAATGGAGCAGTTTTCCCATGCACATCCAAAGCATTCCTTGTATCTTGCATCACAACAACATAACCAAAATGCGTAAGTGAGGCATAACCTACCCAAGGCATGGCTTTTCTACCTGGAGGAGAACGTAATAATATGCAGGGGGCTTTAGCCGCTCTATCTCCTGCAGGAAAGTAAATATCTGCTGACAATTCATATCCATCTCGCATGGGTATCATGACAGTTAAATCAGGGGAAAAGTTCTCCTCAGAATGTAAAAATTGCGAGAGCGACAGAAAAATCAGGAGTGTCAAAAATCTTAATAACATGCGCATTTTTCCAAAAAAATTCCGTTTAATTGTACTCATTTGCCTATTGGAATGTCAAAATGTATGTGGAAGACTTTTTAGGTTTTTTCAAAGAAATAAATGCGCGCTTGTACGAAGGGGTTCGAAGAGTAGAATAAAAAAATTACAAAGCTCCTGCTCCCAGTGTTAATCCTAATAAACACACGGTATTAGCTAGCCAATTAACTTTTTCTTGATATAAATACTGTCCCCATAAGTTACAGGCTATAATTAAGGCCACAGAAAATATAGGAAATAAGAGGGGATTTTCCGTGGGAGTGGCAATTTCATCAGCTTTAATAAACAAGAACGCACAGATGCCATTAAACATCCCTCCCCAAAATCCCCAAAACGACTCTCTCCACGTTGGAGCACGTCTTTCATTAGACCAATAAATAAAAAGATGTATGAGCCATGCAGAGGCAAATACCAAGGGAACAAACCATTGAGATTTAATGTCTTTAGAGTCAGCAAACCAAAAATGGGTGAGTAGGGATTGGTCATTCATGACTAACGTATACCATTGAGTCAAACAAAGATAGAAACATTGAAATACAAAGGCCATCAAAGCTAAAAAAATCCAAGTGCGTTTTTTCTTAAAACCACTTTTTTCCCAACCAGCCCAAAACAACCCCGCTACAACTAAAAGAGTTCCTATAAAGTGTAAGGGTTTATATTGAATAGCTACGGCATTGCCCAAAAAAACGACTAGCAAAAGAGCGGGAAGGACTGACGCTGAGTTTACAACAGCAAAAGTGAGACTGGAAGGCCCTTTCTTAATGGCCATTCCAATTAAGCATTTCACAATAGCTAGAGCGGCTCCACAACCTACTCCAATCAAGAGTGTAAATGAGGTCAGTTCATATACCCCCGTTCGAACAGGATAGATTCCGACTAAAAATAGAAATGTACAGAATAGCTGTAAAACAAAAAACAGACGGGTAGATCCCTGACCTTCTAAGCTTATGCGCATGCATAAATTAGAAAGAGCTCCAAAGACACCCGAAAGTATCATGATTAACAAAGCCATTCATATCCGTTATAGTTTTAATGTGATACGTGTGTATACAGCATCCTCAATAGGGGTAGGTACAAAGCCGTGTAAACGGTACCCCCCATGAGCAATTTCGTGAATTAAGGAAGAACTAATATGTGCATGTTGAGGATCTGCCAATAAAAAAACAGTTTCTAAATTTTCTAATTTTCTATTCGCGCACGCCATTTGCATCTCAAACTCAAGATCAGAGTTGGATCTTAACCCTCTAATTAAAAAATTAATATGATTCAATTTAGCATACTCTGCTACTAAACCAGGGATTAACACTACTTTAACATGAGGAATATCATGACATACTTCTGCTAGCATCGCCTGCCGCTCTTCGGGGGTGAATGAAAGCTTCTTCGATCGATTAGTGGCAATCCCCACGTAAAGCATTTCGCATAAATTTGAAGCCCTTCTTATTAAATCTACGTGACCTAAAGTCGGAGGATCGAAGGATCCAGCAAATAAACCCACTTGGTGTTTCATAACTCGCTCATTTGTTCAAATTGCAATAATTGGGAACGTCCCATTTTTCTTGCGCTCTTTAAACGTAATGTATGCCATCCCTCTTTATCAATCAAGGCCGTCTTACTTTCTTCAATAAATAACATGCCCTGCGGTTTAAGCAGCAACCCTTCATCAATTCTCTTAATCAGTTTAACTGCCAAACCCTCAATTCCATAAGGAGGATCCATATAGATGATATCAAATTTTTGCTGCTGTTTATTGAGTTTATCCATCATCTCAAAGGCTTGGCCTAATAAAGGGTATCCGCGATTTTCTACACCTAAAGATCGAAGATTCTCTCTAATACAACGAATGCTTTCCCGACTTTCATCAATAAAAGTGACCTGCTTTGCGCCTCGACTGAGAGCTTCAATCCCCATAGCTCCAGAACCAGCAAATACATCTAAAAAACATGCATCTTCAATATAATTTTGACAGATATTAAATAAAGATTCTCTTAATTTACTCGTTGTAGGGCGTGTTTCTAACCCCTTAGGGGATAATATTTTATGATTTTTAAATCTTCCCGCTAGGATATATAACATCGCGTTTTCCTCTTGTTCTGCTTAACTCTTAAAATTCTCTCGAGATATAGAATGAACTCGATTTATCAAGAAAATTCTTTTGATTTTTGATAGAGCACCCCAAGAATGTGCTGTCTAAAGATTCCCGTGGGAATAATTCCTAATAAAGCCTGAACATCTACCAGAGATCCAGTTTTATTTTTCATTTTTAAGCATAATGAAACATCATTTTTAATAGCTAAACTAGAAATTCCCAGCTTCCACTCTTCCTTGCTGGGTTCAAGAATATCATTAAAACTTTGAACAAATTTATCAGGACTCCATCCTAATAAATGGCGAGACTGATTGTTGACAAAGAGGACCTTATTTTCCTTGTGAGAATAAAAAATAATAACACTAGCGTTCTCCAGACGTAAACTTTCAAAGAGACGCCTTAAGTCTAACGCATAATTATCAATGGCTAAATCTTTAAAACGAGACTGGCTGTTATTATAATAGTTAGCTCCTGTGATTTTTTGAGCAATATCAATACATTTTCTTAACTGTAAGATTGCTTGAGATTCATTTTGAACATTCGTTTCAGTCAAATGAAAATCTAAATATTCCTCCTCATCAGCTTTGGAAGATATAGAGGATGAGGGATGATTTTCTACAGGTAGTGTAGGGTAAATAGGTAGTGTATGCTTTTCCAGTTCTGCCAATTCAACAAGCTGTAATAATGTCTTGATCTCATAGGTTAAATCTGACACTTTTGTCTCTAATTGAGCAATTAACTGAAGCTTTTTATCCAAATCTTCTCGTTGCGAGGCAATGGTTTTTTGAGATTCAAGAACCAACTGTTTTTGTTGATCCAAATCCTCTAATGCCTTTTGTTGCACATCTCGAGAATCTATCCTGCACTGTTCGAGTTGGGTTTGGGTTTCTTGATAAGTCTGATGTAAGTGATTGTAATCTTCGATTTTATGATCCAGCTCTGTTTGAACGTTGATCCATTGTTGATGCAATTTTTGATAATCTTGCTGGAGATCTTCTAGGGCTTTAAGATGTGTGGTATCTATCTCAACAATATTAGAAGGCCTGGAGGGCACTTCTAAAACTTCTTGATGGTCCTCAAGATTATCTTCTGAAGTGAGGGTACGGGTGGTATTAAACCGACAGAGGATCCAAAATAACCCCAAGGTACCTAAAATGCTAAAAAATAGTCCAAAAGTCCAAAGATTCCATCCTTTTTGAGGAGGCATGTAAAGCATCCCATAACTACTCATAAGCATCAAAGGTAAAAGATAAGAAACAAGAATGATCAGGAGAATGCCGTAACGAGATTGATATAAATTCTGCATAATTTTCATAATTAGATTTAAGACACTGATCTTGCCACAAATCCTATTAAGTTTAAAGCATATCTCACTGTAAACCAAACGGATCTCAACACATCCGTGAAGCTCACCATCAAAATACCAACTCAAATAACTAAAAGTAAATAACCTGAGATTCTAAATGATATCCTGAAGGTATTCTCCAAACGTGAGCTTATAGATAATTTCATAAATACATGTATATACTCTATTAAAATTTACAAATTATAAAACATAAGATATAATTACTTATAATTAATTTAAGGTAAATCATGGAAATTCCAGTTACTTTTTCAAAAGGGCGTATCTATTTTGGCGCATTTAATGAAGATAATGATATTGATCCAAAAACTCAACGTAGTGGGGTGAATTATTTTCGCTTTAATCTCATTGGTCGTATTCTGCATTTTTTAGGTTTAGCGGATAAAATTCATTACACGGAAGGAAAACAAAAGGGGATTGTGTATTTAAATTCCAAAAGTTTTTTTGCTTGGAAAGAAAGACATAAACAAGATGAAGGCCTCCCTGTGGAATCATTAAACCAAGCATTCTCTCAAAAAAAGTTTGAAAAAGCTGTCGCTCTTATTTGTGTGAATTTCGTAAAACATAAAGCCAATCATCAAAAATCCTTTGAAGAATTAAAGGAAACCCCTTCTTCTTCACAAGAAGAAACCGAAACAAATAGTCCGTTGCAAGAGGATACTCTTTCTAATTCAAATGAGAAATCTAAGTCGAATGTACAAAATTCTAGCGATGACCTTAATCAGCCCTTAGAAATAATGGCTAATCCAGAAACACCTCCATCAGCCTTGTTACCGAAAACCAAAGAAGAAATTTTTATCCAACTGGGGTTAAATTACAACCCGCCACAACCTATCCTATCGACACCTCTCAGAAATTCAGAAGAACTAGAAAAAGATTTATCTATATATAACTCAGAGGTATGTTTATCCGTTAATTCAAACAAAATTTCACAAAAGCATGTCTTGGATTTAATCAAAAAAATTCACAACAAATTATTATATGTTTCGTTTGAAAGTTTTAAAGAAGACCTTAAAGGCCTTACGCAGCAACTCTTAAACACTACGAATGGCCAACCCTATTTTGTAGGTACTGCCTCTGGAAAAAGTAATACTTGGGTTGCTGAACATGCTTTGCAAAGTTTAGATCTTAAAGACCTTCCCGAGGGAACATTTGAATTAGCTCTTTATGAATCTACTGAAACCCTCCCTGATTTTAAGCAAGCTATTGAAAAGGGTATCAAAAAATTTGTAATTTTTGATGATATCATTTACACGGGCAGTCAAATGAAAAGTCACATCGGTCGTATTTTAAGGACTTTTAATCAATTCAAAAATGATGACTTAGAATTAACCCTAGTGGTTCCTTACGTCTCCGAGCAATTCAAAACATCATGTTTAAAAAATTCAAATAAATTTAAGTTGCTTACAACACAAACTACGGTTCCTTCTTTGACCGATGCGCTATCTAGGTCTGAAATTGAATTGCTTAGGCTCTACTATCCTAATTCCTTTAATCAAGGATATTTAACCTATGCGGATTGGAAAGTAGCGGATGTAAAATCTGTCCCCGAATTTCTTCACCATGGGGTAAGGCTTAAAGAGGGCATTTTCAGATTTATGAGAAATGCAGAACCCCTCTACCCACCTTATAAAAAGCGCGAGGAACTTAATTTAATTTATGAAATTAGCAGTCATCCCTTTGATAATAACCAAACTGTTGATTTTGAAAACTAAATTTACAGGATCTGTAAATGGACATTCAGGGAACTGACGGTTAAATGAGGATGACGAGGATCCTGAGCACTTAAAGGTTCTATACACACAAAAGAAGCCTCATGGGGATGATAAAGCTGCCAACAATTTTCCTGTGAAGGACTTTCGTAGACAGTCTTCAACTGATAAACGCCAGTATCTAAAGTTATGATTCCTTTTAGAGGATCTGGGAAAGGATAAAACGTACAATCTGTCTCCTGATTGAGAGGATAGATTAAAACGTGTTGATCATTGAAATTCCAATCCTTAGGGATACTTCGAGCAGAGTTGTGGTCACGAATAGTGTCTCTTACTTCCGCCTGTACGACTCCTTTTCCCTGAGGGAGATGATAATAATAATGCAGTCCCACTAGAGAATCAAGATCACTTACAATGGACATTTTTATATGAAGTCCATCCGGCAAAAGTTCGGCTTCAAAAGTCATTTTAAAATTCTGACCTTCTAGCTGTTCAAGAGGAACTCCATTCCACTCATCCTTGCCTGTTAATACCGCTTTTATCGCCTGCTCACTTGCTTCAGCTTTCCAAGGAGCATAACGACCTATTCCGTGTGAAAAAGGATCTTGCACACCTTTTGCTTTTACTCGAGCTATGTGAGGAAAAAGACTTTCATCATGGATTTTGGGGACGATCTTCGGATTTTTACGATGAAAGTGAGGACCTATTAATGCCCCAAGACCTGCATAACGTTCTTCAAACAGTGCAGCAGTGGAAGGATCAATAATTTCAATATTCCCTTTTTTGTAACTCACCATATTCATCCCTTTTTCGGGAAGATAGGTCACTTCTAAGGGTTCGCCTTGAGGAGTCACATTTTTAAGTACGATAGGCATGTTTTAACCTTTGCGGGCAGTATAATATCCTAAACCAAAAAAATAAAATAAAAGTGTCCAAAGTATGGCTGAAGAAATGCATTCTTTAAGAGGAAAGTTTTTTTGTAAAGTCGAATATTGAGGGTTGGTCGAGGCATACCAAACGACCCAATCTTTTTGTTCATAAACTTTTATGGATTCTTCAGCCGCCCAGGCATTCCAATATAGGTCATTCTTAAATAAAGTTTCTCCTGGATACTTTTGCCCCTTAGCAGCAAAATCGTAACTGGCTTTCAAAACAAATTTTTCATTTTTAATTTGTTCTACCCCCCAGCGCACATTGTCTGCTGGTGCAGTGGCATTTAAAGCTACATATAGATAAAGAAGATAGAGGGCTTTGATCGTATACCAACCTACAGCCCCAGTTGTTAAAGCTAGAAAAGCCAGCCAAATGTAGTTTTTATGCATGTTTAAATCTGTTAAATTCTTTGGGCAAAGAGGATTCAAATTGCATGCTCTTGCCTGTTAGGGGATGCTTAAAACCTAACTTATGTGCATGTAAACAGAGCCTTCTAGCTTGGCTAAGGATAGATCCATATTTAATATCGCCTACAATGGGATGTCCAGCAGCTTTACAGTGCACACGTATCTGATTCTTTCTCCCAGTTTCCAAAATAAATTTTACCATGGAGTGGTTTTTGTTAGCCTCTACCACTTCATAATGAGTGATAGCCAAACGTCCTTCTGCCGGATTGGTTGTTTCGCGAACATAATAATTTTCATCTTCGAATAAATATGATTGCCATGTTCCTGTTTTAGGAGATAATTGACCTTCCAAAATCGCACGATATTCCCTTGAAAGATCGTGTTCTTCAAACATGACTTTTAATCTTTCATAAGCGACCTCTGATAAAGCAAAAAGCATTACTCCAGAAGTCTCCTGATCTATACGATGAACGACAAAAACTTTGCGTGGACGATAGTAATTTTTTAAAATCGCATGTGCTGTCTTTCCTTTTTCAAAAGCAGAGGCTACACTTAACAAGCCGGAAGGCTTATCAATCACAACAATGTGAGAATCTTCATAAAGAATTTGAAGCCCCTCTACTGTTCTTGGAGGTTTACCGCCTACGGTAATCACTTGATTTTTATGGATCATTTTACTACCAATTTTCTCTACCTTTCCATCCACACACACACGCTCGTCTTTTAACCAGGACCTTAGCGTAGTTTTAGAACTTCCAGGAGAAAGAAGGGCTAGGGCATCTAATAAAGGAAGGTCTTGTTCTAATTGAAGTTTCATAACTTTAAATAATATTTTTTTTTATAATAGACTTAAGCGCTTAGGTTTAGGACAACTTCTGGAATGAACCTTTTCTCATCCAACCTAACATGACGCCTTAAGAATCAACGATCCCTTAAGATAAGGACAACCAAGAAACCGTAACAGTTTAGCTTTGACGAATTATACAATAATGCCTATAATTCTTCACTATAGAAATATGTCATTAAACATTTAAGAGGAAAAATGGCTCAAGCAAAAAAAGAGAAAAAAAAGGAAAAGCGTCCATCAGCTTTAAAAAGAGATCTTCAAAGCGAAAAAAGAAGACTTATCAATCGTAATCATAAGTCTCAGGTCAGAACAGCCATTCGTGCTTTAGAAGAAAATCTTTCTAAAAAAGATGTGGAATTGAATAAAAAACATTTAGGCGAAATTTACAGTCTGATGGATAAAGGCGTTAAAAAGGGTGTTTATCAAGTTAATAAAGCCAACCGTACAAAAGCCCGTCTCGCAGCTTTCGCAGCTTCTCACACCTAACCTTTAATTAAGCTCAGCCAGACCTTTATTTATAGAGAATCTCATGATTTAAATCATGAGATTCCCGCTATGCGACTATCCGATTATTTATTGACACTCAGTTTCTCAATTAATAATTTTAAATAGAGGCGATAAGGTAAGCATAAAAAATAAAATATCTTTTTTACAAAAGGTACGCAACCTGGGTTGAAAAAGGATACGGATCCCTCTTGGGTGTCTAAAAAAATGCGTCGCTCTTCCTCAGATAATTGAGAAATATGATCTAAAAAATCTCCTGAGAAAGAAAATTTCCACCCCTTCATCCTAATCTTCATCCAATCTGGATAAATCTCTTCCACGAATAGAGGCTTCCATTCAGTAAAATGTGCAACGTTTACTGGTCGGTGATTCCAGACGGAACATCTGATCCTTTTTTTTATAAGATCCCACCGATCATAAATACAACCAGTTCCTTCCTCATCTATATTTGTGTAATAATGGGTGAATTCCTGTAAGAAATACTCAGCTGCACTCCATTGTCTTTGATTAAATGTCTGGTCATGCAAAATCCATATCACAGTATAACCCAACATTGAATAATCGCTATTACGTGCTGTAACTTCCCGAGAAAGGATGGGGGAACACTGGATTTCGAAAATTAATTTATCTTTTTCCCAGACAACATCTGCAATACGATTGATGGATGAAAAGTGCTTTTCTACTACAGCATCTTCTCTTAATTTTTTCAGATAAAGCTGCACTTGGAGATGTGCCATAGACTTGCCACTTTGTCGACAAGCACGATTGTTGTGCAAGTGATAAAAATGTTTTTGACGTAAAAATCCTCCCCGCAATTTTACAGGTGAGCGACACTCTCTACAAAAATAAATTTTTTGCTTACTAGCCGTTGAAGTTTCTACTAATTGATTTGTTTCATCCCAAGCAAAAAGATGCATATTTTTTCTTATTTTTTAAAAATCCTTTTGACAAAATGCAACGTTACAAGTATCTACATACTGATAGATATCTTAGTATCCAAAAATTTCGTCTAAAAGATGGTATAACTTGACAAAAACCAATATGATAGACCAAACTTCTTATACCATTTTAGGGGATTTTTTTTTATTGCAGTTTTATCAAAACAAACGTTTCGCACAGCATCAAACGTATATTTCAATAATTGCCCCTGCTCACAAGACAATAAAAAATTTTAGATTCAGTCACTATTAAAAATACCATCTATGAACAAAGATAATTATAAAAGCACATTTCCTCAACAGCATCAACAGAAAGTCGATGAGTTAGTTTCTATTGCCAAAGACCAAGGATATATCACCTACGAGGAAATTAACGAAATTCTTCCGATGACTTTTGACTCACCGGAACAGATTGATCAGGTTTTGATTTTCCTTAGTGGAATGGATATCCAAATTTTAAATCAATCAGAAGTTGAACGTCAAAAAGAAAGAAAGAAAGAAGCTAAAGAGCTTGAGGGCTTGCCTAAACGATCTGAGGGAACCCCTGACGATCCAGTTCGCATGTACTTAAAAGAAATGGGTTCCGTTCCCTTACTCAGTCGTGAAGAAGAGGTAGAGATCTCTAAACGTATCGAAAAAGCACAGATCCAAATTGAACGCATTATTATGCGTTTTGGCTATTCGACCGCTGAAACCATCTCAATTGCTCAATATTTACTCCATGGAAAAGAGCGTTTTGATAAGTGTGTGGCTGAAAAAGAGGTTCCAAACAAACAAGAGTTTCTTAATCTTCTCCCCAAGCTATGTGCTCTATTAAAGCAAGAAGACGAACGTCTGGTGGAAATTCTTCAAAAAATTGATGATCCAGATCTTAAAAAGAATGATCGCGTTGTCCTTATGGAAGAGTTGGAAAAGTGCCGTATTCGCACGCAGGCCTACCTGCGTCGTTTCCATGTGCGTCATAATATCATTGAAGATTTTGGTGAACTCATCCTGCGCGCTTATGACCGTTTTCTACAGCTAGAAAAAGAAATTCAAGAACTAACCCCACGCGCAGAAAGAAATAAATTTGCAGCAGCAAAATTGGCCTCAGCCAAACGCAAACTCAAAAAACGCGAGATTGCAGCCGGAAGAACGCTGGACGAATTCAAAAAAGATGTGCGTATGCTGCAACGTTGGATGGACAAAAGCCAAGAAGCTAAACGAGAAATGGTAGAGTCTAACTTGCGTCTTGTCATTTCGATAGCGAAAAAATATACCAATAGAGGTCTCTCGTTTCTTGACTTAATACAAGAAGGCAACATGGGCCTCATGAAAGCTGTAGAAAAATTTGAATACCGACGAGGCTACAAATTTTCTACCTATGCAACATGGTGGATTCGGCAAGCGGTTACAAGAGCGATTGCAGACCAAGCAAGAACGATTCGTATCCCCGTTCACATGATAGAAACCATCAATAAAGTTCTGAGGGGAGCAAAAAAACTGATGATGGAGACCGGACGAGAACCGACTCCGGAAGAGCTCGCCTTAGAATTAGGTATTACAGCAGAACGCGTAAGAGAAATATACAAGATAGCGCAACATCCTATTTCCCTTCAGGCAGAAGTGGGGGATGGGGGAGAAAGCCAGTTTGGAGATTTCCTAGAAGATACAGCAGCAGATTCTCCTGCGGAAGCTACTGGATACTCCATCCTTAAAGATAAGATGAACGAAGTTCTCTCTACGCTGACAGATCGAGAGAGAAAGGTATTGATTCAACGTTTTGGTTTACTTGACGGAAAGCCCAAAACCCTCGAGGAAGTGGGTATCGAATTTAACGTTACTAGAGAGCGTATTCGTCAAATTGAAGCTAAAGCATTGCGTAAAATGCGCCATCCTACCCGTTCAAAACAATTAAAGGCCTTTTTAGATCTTTTAGAAGCCGAATAAGAAATTTCAAGATGCATCCTTCCATGGGATGCATCTTAAGAATTTCCCACCTTAACTCATCCTATTAGCTATTTCACATTTATCTTAGATTCCTATAAGCTGTAACCTGAGTTCTCATTTTTTAGGTTTCTTTAAATGGTCTCCAAATCCTAAAAACGGGTACTTGACTCAACAACAGTAAATAAAAAATATTACGATTTTCATGGATAGCGATCTCCGAAAAACACAGATCAAAAACGGGATAGATGCCGAAAAGGCTCTGAAAGTTTTACAACCTGAGGGGACTCTTAGTAAAATTATTAAGGGTTTTGAGCCTCGTGATCAACAGCAAAACATGATGCGTAATATTATAGAGGCGTATAATCATGACCAAATTGCTTTAATTGAAGCGGGTACAGGTACGGGAAAAAGTATAGCCTATCTAATCCCTGCTATCCTTTGGGCCGCTCAGAGAAAAGAACGTTCTGTCATCTCCACACATACTATTACCTTGCAAGAACAGCTTCTTATTAAGGACATCCCTATTGTATGTAAAGCTCTTAATGTGACTATAAAAGCAGTTTTAGTCAAAGGGATGCGCAATTACGCGTGCCTAAGAAAGATTGAAGAAACTAGGGGAGAGCAGTTGATTTTACATCCCCAGGAAGCAGAAGAGTTTGCCAAAATTGACGCATGGGCACATAACACCCCAGATGGATCCAAATCTAGCTTATCTTTTGAACCCTCCAGCCAGATATGGGATAAGGTCTGTGCAGAAAATGACACTTGTAATAAAAATCATTGCCCCTATTATCAAGACTGTCACTTTTTTAAGGCACGTCGTGAAGCCGCTGAAGCCCAAATTTTAATTGTCAATCATCATCTTCTTTTTGCAGATCTAGCCTCGAGGGCAGAATCAGATAACTACCAGGACCCCTCCATTCTTCCCCTTTATACAAAAGTCGTCCTAGATGAGGCACATCACATTGAAGATATTGCCACTGAATATTTTGCACAAAAAGTCAATCAACTAGATCTTTTACGCATTGTGGGACGCTTAGCGGCCGAAAAAGGAGGGAAGTCTTTAGGGAAACTGACGCAATTAAAAGAAAAAATCCTTTCCTTTTTTAACACAAAAACTCCTCCCAAAGAAATTTCGCCTATTTTAGCTACCCTTAACATAGATCTCCCTGGGATAAGGAACGATCTTTTAAAATATATCACAGAAGGATTTGATAAATTCCACAACTTTATTAATCTGGCAAAAGCTCCCTCACGTTCTACTGAAGAAATTTCCAACGAAAATAAACTTAGAATGCTGCCTGAGCATTATCAAAATCAATACTGGATTGGAGAACTAAAAACTCATATACAAGAATTAGTCAACGTTATTCAAAAATACGTGCAAGTCATCTACGGAATAGAAAATTCTTTCAAATCCTTAGGCCAAGAAACTCTACAGGAACAAACGAAAGGCATTCGTTTTGAAATCGAAGCCCTCTGTCTTCGTCTGACCCTTGCAAGCCAAACATTACAGCAGTTTATCCAAAGTGCACCTCCCCCTTCTAAAGTGCGTTGGATAGAAGCCCAGATGCTTAAGACGATGATTAATGTGTACATAGCTGATGCAGAACTTGACATCGCTAAAGCTTTAGCTAATTATCTTTTTACTAAATTTAGCAGCGTAATTTTATGCAGCGCAACTCTTACAACTAATAAACGCTTTGATTTTGCTAAGCAAAGATTAGGTCTAACCCCTTACCATATTAAAGACATTCCTCTCACTGAAAACGTGTATGACTCTCCCTTTAATTATCGCCAACAAGCCTTACTCGTTGTTCCTACCGATCTACCTAATCCCCAAGAAAGTTCTTTTACGCTGGCTGCAGCAGAAAAAATTTGGGAAACCATACAAATTAGTCATGGAAATGCGTTTGTGCTTTTTACATCTTATTCCATGCTTAAAAATTGTTACCAAATTCTTGAAAGTCGTCTGCAAAAAAATAAATACCCTGTTTTCAAACAAGGGGATGATAATCGTCAAACTCTCCTTGGAAAATTTAAAAACACAGAGCGTTCTGTGCTTTTCGGTACGGATTCATTTTGGGAAGGAGTCGACGTGGTGGGCGATGCTTTGCGATGTGTAATTATCGTTAAATTACCCTTTAAAGTCCCTACTGAACCCATCATTCAAGCACGTACTGAAGCTATCCTTGCGCAAGGTAGGGATCCTTTTATGGAGTACTCTTTACCAAGCGCTGTAGTGAAATTTAAACAAGGCTTCGGACGCCTGATCCGTAATAAAAATGATCGTGGTTGCATTGTTTGCCTGGATACCCGTTTAATTAACAAAAGGTATGGGCTACAGTTTTTAAATAGCCTGCCTTCCTGCGAACAAGCTTTTTTACCCAGTGAGCAGGTGCGTACGCTCATGCAAGAATTCTATAAAAAAACATATCATCTTGTAAAAAAATAAAAAACATTATACATGATTCAGATTGACATTAGGCAACATTTGGAATATAAAATTTTATTTTTCATAAATATTTAAGGTTAAAGTATGAGTTTAGGAAACATCGGGTTATTTAAACATAGTTGTCAAACTCTTATCGAACGCTTAAACTATTTGTCTAAAGCCGGTGAACAAGCTGTCAATCTTGCAAAAGGCGGAACTAGGACGGTGACTGCCATTACATGCATGGGCGTTGCAGCACACCACCTATGGAATGGTCAATTATCCACTGGTATTCCTCTTGCCTTAGCTGTAGGAAATGAATTCCGAGAAATTTTGGGCATAGGGACTGATTCTCGTTCCGTTACCCAACTATTAGAAAAAGCAGAAGGCGGAATGGAAATGGTTCTTCTTCTAAATAATATGCAAAAGAATCTCTTTGCAGATATGAAAAAAGATTTGGAACGTATAGAGCATCACCTGAAAGAAACCAAGGGGCAATTAAAAAAAGTTGATCAACTCGCGACGCAAGGTTTAAAAGACTTAGATATAAGGAAAAAAGATATAGCTAAGCGATTAAAAGACGCAAACGGCCTCTTTGTAGCTTCTCAAAAATCCTTTGAAAAAGGGTCCTCCAAGCTTAAAGCAGCTCATGAAATGTTTAATATGGCGATAGAGAAATTCGATGATATTGCCTCTATAGAAGCCTCAGAAGCAAACTCTAAAGAGCAAATGGTTAAGTTTCTAAAGATTATAAAAGAAATTAGAAACGCTTGTTTTTCTGCTCAGGAACTATTAGAGGAAGGTGAAACACTTATCACTCATGCAAAAGATAAACAAGAACGCGCCCATCATATTCATCGTGAAGCCACAGAGGCTTTTTATGAAACTGCTCTTGCAGCCGAAGCTCAGTTTTCTAAAATACGTGAAAATACTGTCATTAGAGGCCATGAAAAGGACTGTAACGCACTGAAAGAAAAAGTAAACATGGGTGAAAAACTCAATAGAACTATCGAAGATATTCAGCGTGAATGCAAATCTCAAATAAAAAAAGCCAAAGAAAAATTAAACAGCCTTAGCCATCGTTTAAATCAATTTATAAAAGCAACTCCTGGTTTTTTTGTTGCACAAATGACAGGGCTTGGATTAATAGGCTTAGCCCTTGCTGGATTTGCCTCTTGTGAGTTTGTCAATAGCTCTTTACCCGGTAAGATCACCGATTGGGCTTTTGGAGTTAAAGAAAACACCCCTTCTTTAATTCATTCATCCTCCTCTATTAAATGGGCCTTTCATCAAGCCTCCTCCGGATATTTTAACCGCTGGATTAAGAAAGAAAAATCCTATACGACAGGAATTGTGCAAATTACTTTTTCTAAAGAAACTACTCGAGAGTTTTCATTTAATTTGAATGAAAAATCTCCCTTGTCAGAACTTGACCAGGCTAAGATTGCTAAAATACTTTTAAAGAATGTAAAAGACGCAAAAATTTCCTCAAGCCAAGCCCTTGATCTCATTAAAGAACTTCAAACTTTGGAAATGGCTAGAGGTCCCAAGCACATACATCGAGGCATTATTCCTCATTCGAATTTTTTCGCCTCTATAGCCTCTCTTTTAAAAGAGGCTCATCAATTCACATTATAAAAAAACGATAGAATTTGGCGAGAGACGCTTAAATTTGTGGGATGACAATGATCTAGGAGGATTTGGGATTTATTCAAATGCCCGCTAGAGTATCTAAACTAGATATTATAGAGCTCTTCCAAAACTCCCTCTTGCTTTTTTTTGATGGCACTCTAACCTAATACCAATTGTAAACTTGAGAAAAATGAGTTGTTATTAACGATCCCTCATTTTTCATGAGAATTTTCGTAGTTAACAATGGGAAAGGTTGTTTTAGCTGCATTTTGTAATTGACGCCAGTAACCTCTATCTAGCCATCCAGAAGAACCATTCCAATAAAGTGCAAAAGTAATAATTCCCCATATAGGTAGAGTGATATATGTCCATTTCAACCAAGTCGGAACTTTGGCATCGTAGCTTTCAATTCCTGGATCTCCATACTCTTCTACGTCAGGAGATTTATCTGGGCCTTCCATCGACTTCCTCCTCTTCAATTTTCATCATTTGGAGCTTAGGCTCTTCATCCATATCTAGACGACCTTTATACAATAGGTAAAGAAAGACAATAAAAGCACTTCCCACCATCATCAGGATTAATCCATAATGTAAATATGCTCCATAAATTCCCCCACTATCTAAGTTCATGGTAATGTTTTTCGCCCCTCGATAATTTCTATGGTTTGAATGGGGTCCTTCCCTAACCACCATGCTTCTGTAGGGGGGAAAATACGCGTGCCTTTAGTCATTAGATATTGATAGATAGCTTCAAATTTATAATTAGGAATTCCCACCAGATTGTTAGATGTTCCACGAGGATCATTGTCAAAAAAATGTCTAAAGGCAGGCATAATGGATCCCTTACTTGCACTTTGTGGTGACCAAAAATGCCCCTTATGCCAATCACGGCTGGGTCTTTTAATTCCAGTCCTTGAAATATCTGGCCCTATACGGCGAGTCCCAGGAAAGGTAATCCTTTGATAAATATATTCATTAGCCGAAGAGGGAGGGGCTGGAAAAGAATCAGATCCATTTAACACAACATCTTGTACCAACGTTCTTGTTTGATCGGTGTGACAATACCAACACCCTTCGATAGCATAGATATGCTCGCCTTCACGAATAAGTTCTTGTCTCGAGCGAAATCCCAAAAGATCTCCTTTCAGCTCCTGAAGACTATTAATCACTTCACCCCGTGGATCATAACGCCATGCTTTCCGACCCTCTAGAGTTGTAAAATATGAAATTCTGTATTCTTGAGGATTATTGATATAGAATAAACCAGGCTCTTGGTGAAACGGCTGTTGATTTGTTTCATCCAAAATTTTAAAGTCTTTATCTACCCAGTTTTCTAAAACTCCATCTGTATAAACATATCCGAAGGCTTCAGGCTTCTCATATTCAAATAATTCTAAAATATTATAATCCGGTTTAGCCAATCCCCGCTCTTTCCAGTCTGGAAATTGATTTTCCCACTGATTTTGCAATTGCTTACGCATTTTATCAGCTTCTTCTGTATTAAAAGGAGCCCGTAGCAACATCAATTTCGAAGTCAGTTTAAGGATGGGCTCACCTAAACGTGTGACATATTTTTCTAAATCAGGTTTAGTGATTATTCTTAAAGTTTCACTCTCTTGAAAGCTAAGAAGGGAAAAATTATTTTTTAAGTGATACACATACTGGTGATTATAATCGCCCGTAGGAGAACTACTAATATAAAAATGAGGATCAGCAATTTCATACATTTGAACCTGATAACGACTACTCGGCTGCGACCAGGTAGGATCAACATGCCTTGGCATAATCAAAACAATTGCTACAGAAAAAGAAAAAAGAAAAATAATTCCGATAATTGAAATTAATGCTGATTTTTCAATCTTATAGAATGCATTGTCTTTGTGATTGTTTGTATCTTTGCTCATTAAAAACCTATAAATGGACTGTCTCTTTAGCCGTTTGAGGAACAGGTTTGAGAACAATTGTATTAAACATATTAATCACGAATAAAATATTTGCGAATAAAACAATAGATCCACCGATTGCTCTTAAAATCCACCATGGACGCATATCAGCTATCGTCTCTAAAAATGGCAGCGCAATCAATCTACTATGAAATTCAGCATAATTCGTACCATCTGCCCATGTGGCCCAAAGCATTCCTTGCCAAAACCCTCCTATCCATAATGCCCCAATAAAAGGAACGCTACCTAAAAGATTTAAGGAAAAATGCCAATCTGCTAATCGTTCCGACCAAAGAGGTTTTTTTGTTATCACAGGTATAGCTTGATAAATCCCAGCGATGGCAAAAAACGTAAAGGTTGCGTAGAGCGAGATATGAGAATGTCCAATAATCCAATCTGTTTTAGAGGTTATTTCAGCCACATTTCTTAGAGCCATTAAAGGACCTTGAATGCAGGTCAATAAATAAAAAATATTTCCCATCATAATAAACCGCACAGGAGCACTTTGGGTATAAGCTTGCCAATGTCCACTCAATGTACTAAAGAGATTGGCTACTACAGTCCATACAGGAATAAACAACCATATCGAAAATACAATTGAAGTGGTTTGCAACCATTGTGAAATGGGACCATGCATCATGTGATGAGCCCCAATCCAGGCATAAACAAAAGCAATTGACCAAAACCCTATCATCGATAATCGATGACTATAGATGGGTGTATTAGCTAACTTGGGGAGAAAATAATAAGCGGCAGCTAGTCCCATAGGGGTATAAATCAATCCCACTAAATTGTGTACATAAAACCAACTCACATTTACTCTTGAAAGTCCTTCTGGCACCCAATTAATCGCATAACTTCCTGTAATATAGGTAAACGTTGTCCAAATGAGAGTTCCCATCACATACCAAAGGGACACATACATTTTTTCAATTTTTCTAACGAAAATTGTCATGTATAAATTTACAAATACAAGCAGCCAAGACAACGTAAAAAGCACCTTAACAGGAATCCACCCTACCCAATTAGGAAGCTCTGCATACTCCCATCCAAAATTGGTCCCTAGGGGATAGGAATATACACCAATAATTAATGAAAACCACCAAAGAATGGAAGAAATGATGGCCATACGTGTACTCCATAATGGAACACCACATAAACGTGGAACGAAATAATACATCAACCCCACATCTGCAGAAAGAAGCCATAAAAAAGCGACATTCCCGACATGCACGGGCCTTACACGTCCAAAGTGGATATATTCACCTGAAAAATAATCAGGAAATATAAACCCGTTAAAAGCAATAAAAACTCCGAAAGTCATCCCCATCACTAAAAAAAGAATGGCTGGATAGAGAAGAAGTTTTACAGGAAGATCATCATATTTAGTCATTTTGATTCTGTTGTTTTACATTTTTATCCATAAACTTAATGGAAGTTTATGGTATTTATTTCGTCATTTTTAAATCATCTTTTGGCGAAGAGATCTCCATTTTCTTATCTGCTGTATTAAAAGTCTTGATAAGCTCTTGTTGCTCTTGAAATAATAGAAGCAAACTTTGCATATCAATTTCAAATTTTTGTTTATAATCCATTAATGCCTTTATTTCAGCTTCCACTTCTTTCAGCTCGTTCACCCGCGCAGGAGAGTTTATTTTAGCCTCTACTAAGCGTTTCTTTGCATCAAGGACTGCGATTCGCTGTTCTAATTGATCTTGGATCATTATTTTCAATTCATTTATCTTTTGAATCTGCTTTTCTTCATCATGCATCTGAATGCTATGATTGTCATGAAGCTGGTAGCGATCCTTATTTAGCTCAATCATTTGAAGGAGTATTTCAAAGCTCTTTTTATCAAAATTTCCAGATAGTAAACTTATGCCTAGATTATTGTATAATTTTCTTTCCTGACCGAGCTTTTCTTTGACTTGAATCAGCAGCTGATCTTTTTTTTGTTCTCTTAGGATTTCCTCAGATAGCTTTAGTTCCTGTTGATAGGCTTCCACAGCTTGTGTTTGCAATGTAGGTTGTTTTTGAGAATTTTTAAAAAGTTTTCGTTGAAGATCCTTTGCTTCTTTGAGTTTCTTTTCCAAGCTTTCAATTTTTTGCACTTCTTGAACTCTTGCAGCATCGATTTGAAACTCGGCTGCATCATAAGTTTGATACAACACCTCAGAAAGACGCTTTTGCTCTTTAGAATCCATGCTTAAACTTCTAATATAAATGACTAACTGCATGCGTAATAAAGAAGTCGTTTGATCTCCCCAGGCATTCATAGAAGTGCCTTGAACCCCATATTTAATAGATCTTAGTAAATACAGATCATCTTGAGACTGTAACCAATCTAAATTAGTTAGCATACGAGGCTTAGCATCCTGCATAATGGCAGCACGTAGTCCTGATCCATCGGCTTCAGCCCCGTGACATGTTGAACAGTAGATATCAAAAAAAGCTTTACCAGCAAGAATATTCTCAGGTGTGTAAAACTCTTTTTTTATGTAGTAGGAATTCTTGTCAGGCTTTCCAGGTAGATTAGGGACAACATCAAAGTATTTATGAATGTTCTGATCCACTGTTTGCGTGTTTTCAGATGTGTTGGGTACTGTAAACCCATTAGAAGCTAAATACTCCTGACCTTTGGGTAGATGATAGCCTAAAGGTGTTGGGCTTTTTTCACCTTTTAGCTCAGAACCCTCGTTATGTAACTCTTCAATGACATTTTCAGGTTGGTAATTCCATTTAGGCACATCTTGGGAATGTGGAATAATGGTCCCACCGGGAAGGTTTGAAAATAACCAATCAACCAATTGGTCAATTTCATTTCTCGAGAGGACGGAGACTTCCTCAGACGTGGAGGATTTTCCAGGAGCTACTTCTCCCCATGGCGGCATAGGAGTTCCTCTGATACCATGAATGATTGAATCTCTTACTCTTTCCTTAGTATAGTTCCGCAGAAACTCCGCGTTACGTAAATTTTTTGGAACAGGGTAGATCCAGGGAGCTACAGGACCATTTCCCCCCAAATACTCTCCATGACATTGAGAGCAATACAGCTGATACGCGATTGCAGGATTAAACCCGCGTAAATCCCATAGTTTGCGATCCCAGTCGCGATTATGCCTTGCTAAAACATCTAACATGTGGGTTAAGGCATAAAATTTAGTATCATCAAAGGGAAAAACAGGCATAATGGATCGAGCGATATGAGCCGTAGGTTTTTTAAAATGCTCCATTAACCATGCATCACTTCGATAGATACCTGACCAATTCGGACGGGGCCCTATAATGCGTCCTAAGCCATATTCTTGAATATAAATCATCAATACACGATGTAGACGATTCTTGTATAATTCAAACTCTTCTTTGATTTTCTGCTTTTTTATTGGATCTTTTTCATTTTCTAATTGTTCAAGATATTCATGATTTTTCGCTCGTGACGCAAATCTAAAATTTGTGTAATAAGAGCCTATTGTATCGGGATGGTTACCTTCAATTTCTTCCAAGATAGAGCCTTTTCTCACCCCTTCTGCAATATGTTGATCAATTTCATCTCCATATTTATCAATCGCTGCAACTATTTCTGAGCCTAATAATTCTTCTGGAAAAATTTTCGTAAACCATTCACGTTCTTTGTAGAGCTTATCAAAGCTTACCTCTTTTTGATTTTTTTCTATTGAGTAACCCACGTTGGATTCAAAGCCTTTTAAGCGATGACAGGAGGCACAGCCTTCTGTAGCAAAAACAGTCATAGAATAACGTAAATCATACATCTGAGCCGGGCTTACAGGTTTCTCCCAGGACAATTCCTTTCCAGCTTCCCATTCTGCAATTGTACGTTTATATTCTGACTTTGAAAAAGCGTCGTTCAAGCCTCTTTGTCCCAATAAAAACGTCATCAACGGTTCTAATTCTTGATGGTCTAATTTATAATTAGGCATCGTTGAGTTGGGAAGATCTGCTTGAGGCCACACTATACTTTCTTTAATATACCAAGGGTAATTTCTACCAATTTGTGTAAGTTCGGGTCCGATCCCCCCACGTGTGAAACCCGCAATACGATGGCAAGCATAGCAGGCTTGTTGAATGTATAGCTCTTTTCCTCTCTGATAACTAGAGGTTAATTGATCGACATCTGTTTGTATAGAACCAATAACTTTTTGATCTTGAAGAGCCTGAGAAAAAGAGGTTTCGACATCTTGGATATGCTGATAAAGCGCTTCTTGCAACTCTAAAGAATTTGCTTTAACAAAAATGGATCCCTTAGCATCCGGATTAAGACGATGGGACTCAATAAATTCTTTCACAACTTCAGAAACTGGTTTTTTTGTACTGTTAATCTGCTCTAAAAGTCGTTGTAGGAGTTCCTGAGATCCCAGAATATCCAGCAGATTTTGCTGAATTTTTTCTAAAACCTTTGCATTTAACACATCAAGCTCAAGGCTTTTATTATAATTATCTGTTAAATACTTCAGCTGAGATCTCAGTTCTGAACGATTTTCAGGAGCCACTAAATATTGGTTAAGTTCCCGATTAAGCTTTTCAACAGTTCGATTATATCCCCCATTTTCTATTTGTTGCTTTAAGACTAAAAGAGAGGTAAGTGCTTGTAGTTCATTTTGATAGGCCAAAAGAATAGATTGAATTATTTTTTGTGACCCTTGAGAAACACTTTGGGTGGTATTCAAAGCATTCAATACTGACTGTTCACCAGATTGATGACATTGCATACACTTTGCTTCCATCAAATGTCCAACCAGAATAGGGGTAGTCTGAAAGACTAGATCATGTCCTGGTTTATGATTAAATATGCGAGCGATGGGAGGATCATTTAACAGATCTTTTTCTAAAAATACCGGGGTAGGACCATGATCTTCAATTTCATATTGGCCATCGAACACGGGGCCGTGTGCTTTATCTGTGGTTAATCCTCTACCATTGCCTCCATGGCAGGATGTGCAGCCATAATTAGCAACAGGATGATACTCAAAAGGTCGAGTTTCGCGTCCCATAAGAGGATGCATGGCTAAAACTTTTGTCACGTCGTAGATTTGATCACCAACTTGGGCTGTCTTTAATGCCTTTAAGGATTCAGCTTCCTTTAATCGTTCCGCGATTGCAGATGTATCGCCTTGAGACCTTAGCTGCTCAAGAACTTTTTCATCAGTCAACTCTGCAATACGTTGATCGAGCTTTGACCAAATATAATCCTCGTTTGCGATTTTTTTGGGAATTCCATGGTCATCTAAAATCATTTGACCATTCACGTCATAAGCAAGTTTAGTCGGGGAAAAATAGGGAATATCTAAGGCTACATGACAAGAAGTGCAACGATCAATAATCGGAGGACCGTTATCTGGTGTCTCTAAAAGAATTTGTTTAATCCCTTCCTTAAAATCTGGGGGAGGATTGTGAGTATAAGACGAACGAAATTTTTCTAAGGCTTGATAGTCATTTTGATAAATACGGTATTCAGGAAACGCTTCACGATAAAGGAATACTCCAAAAAAAGTAGTAGCGATCGCGCCTAATAGGATTAATGCTAATTGATAATGATTCGATCGCATGCAGTGTGCTCCTCAGTGCCTTGCAAAATTCTCTGTCCACGGCCATATCCAGCCCCAATTCGCCCCTCTGAAGTAAGTTCCAATAATAATTAATAGGGCCTGCCATACCATGAACGTCGTATATAAAAAAATGGCAAGATAACGACTTCTATGAAACCACACTCCAGATCCGTGGGGATTACGATCAAGATAGGGAATCAACATGAGGCCTAACACTATTCCTCCTGGAATGGCTACGCCACCCCAAAAGGCATTGTAAGCAACCATCTCCTGTAATCCTAAGAAATACCAAGGAGCTTTAGAAGGATTTGTGGGTTTTGTTGGATCCGCAGGCTCTTCCAGGGGGGCATCTATAAAAGATAACCCAAGCACTAAAACTAGTGTAAACATGAAGGCGACTAACTCTGCTCTAAGTAGATGCGGCCATGTGAATACAAAATTGTAAGGGCCTTTATCTACCGTTGGACAAGTCCCCCTGACGAGCTCCATTAAACCATAGGTACGTTTTACCCCAGGAGCAAAAGACTCTTTGGTATCAGATCTTTGAATCACTCTATAAGGATCGGGTCTTATTTTATCGGGAGGACGTGATAGACCACCATCTTTACGAATACGCCAAAAATGCACACCTATTAAAGTTCCCGCTAATAAAGGAAGGAGAGCTACGTGAAAAACATAAAAACGAATGAGAGCGTCTTGTCCTACACTTGTAGAAGCAATTAGCATCACTCGATTTACGTTATATTCAAAGCCGGGTAAATTAGGAACATATCCCGCTATGTTTGCGCCCACTGTGATTGCCCAAAAAGCTAATTGATCCCAGGGCAATAAATATCCTGTAAAAGAAAGTAAAAGGGTCAATACCATCAATATCACACCAATCACCCAATTAAACCGACGCGGTCCTTTATAAGAACCCGTGTAAAAAACACGTGACATGTGTAAAAAAACAAATAATACCATCATATGGGCACTCCAGCGATGCATGTTGCGATACATCATGGCAAAAGGAGTTGTGTCTTGCCAATCCTTCATGATTACATATGCACGATCTTCAGCTGGAATGTAGTAAAACATTAAAACAATTCCTGTAAATACAAGTAAGAGAAATAAACTTGTAGTTATTGCACCTAAACCTAACGTATAAAATGGATCTAAGGAATGTTTATGACATTTTACAGGATGAAAATGCAGAAAGAAATTTTTAAAAATAATTTCAGACCGATCCACATCATTATTCGGATAATTATGTCGAAAGATAGATCTTACGAACATCGAAGGTAAATTAGCTAGATATTCTGGCCAGGATTCTCTTGACCTTCCTTTAAATACAGCCATATGTAAAATTTCTCCTACTAAGTCTTAGGCATAAACCAGGCGGCTTCCCAATCTAACGTTGTTTTTTGTTTATCTACCATAATGTCTCCAGAAGCACCTTCAAAACACTCAAAGTAAACTAAAGGTAGGGGTGCGGGTCCTCCTGTATTTCTCCCAAATCGATCATAGGTAGAACCGTGACATGGGCAAGCATATCCTGTCTCAGTCATGTTTACAGTACAGCCAAGATGCGTGCAAACAGCTGTTTGAACACGTACCTTACCAGCTTTAGTTTCTATAAATATTTTTTGTGGAGCATAGAAAACTTTTCCATCATAGGATAACACTTCACTAGGCCTTCCAAGCGAAAAAACACTCGGAGGAACTTTCATCGCATTGGGGTATAAAAATCCTAAAAGAGAAACATTAGTTAAAGAGGCGACACCTAATACGCACACTCCCACTCCACATAGGGCTAAAAAAGATCGTCGAGAAATCGCGGGATCATTACTATCAGGATCTACATTTAAAGAATTTCGATATTTGGGCATTATCGTTTACCTATTTTCTTCTTCTTCGCGGAACATTTGGTATTTTATATCTTCAATGTCATCGAATTGCCCTTGTCGTGCAAAGTATACAAAAGCAATAAGTCCACACAAAGACAATAAAATTGTGCTTAATAGATACCAATACACAGTCAATTCCTCAACATTTTTTTTTAACTAGCCAATCCAACGAAAGGAATAATTCATAGCATCCATCGTCACAGCCTGCGTAGGACATTTTTCTGCACACAGCCCACAGCGAATACATAAATCTTCATCTTTCATCATGATCGTTCCCATCATCGCTAATTCTTCATCACTCATCTTCGAAGAATCTACTCCGTAAAAATTATCAACGGCGCGGCGTACTTTTCCATCTCCACTATCTAGATTTACCATGCTGACAGGAACTTGCTTTAAACAGTTACATGGACATACATCTACACAACCATTGCACTTAATACAGAGGCTACCATTAAAAACAGGACTAACATGACATTGGAGGCATCGATTTGACTGCTGATGAGCTTCCTCATCGGTATAATTGTTTTCGACCATATTCTCATTTTTAATACGGATGTCTGGGGGTTGCATCGTAGGCAAGGCCCAGGGAGTGCGTAAATAGGTTTTGTCGCGCATAGGGGAAATCTCGGTAAATTCTCCTACAAATTCCTGATAGGGAGTGCTTCCTCTTAGATCGTGATCGATGGAACGAGCCGCTTCCTGTCCGTGACGAATACCTGTTATAAAAAGGGCTGGTCCAAAGGCGGCATCTCCGCCAGCATAGATGCCAGATACAGTGGTGCGACCTGTTCCTCTTTCCGTTTTGATCACACCTTTATCAATTTTTAATTGATCTTTTTTATCCCATCCATCGAAGAGTGAAAGATCTATCGATTGACCAATGGCGAGAGCTATCGAATCACAGGGAATCACATACTCTGAATCCGGAACGGGTTTAGGGGCGAATCGCCCCGTATAATCAAATAAAGAATAAATTTTTTGCACACGTAATCCAATAATCTGTCCATCTGAATTGCGCTCTACAGACACAGGAGTGAGCCGATTATGTATCCTAATGCCTTCTTCCATTCCATCTTCAATTTCAAATTCATCTGCAGTTTGTTCATCTCTTGATTCTAAGCAGACCATATTTACGGACTTTGCTCCATTGCGCACAGAAGTTCTTGCGACGTCAAAAGCAACATTCCCTCCACCAATCACAATCAAATGCTCACCTATTTTCCATTTCTCTCCTACACAACGCACACGTAAATATTCGATTCCACGGATTATATCTGGTGCATCTGCGCCTTTAATAGGCAACTCTCTTGATTTCCAGAGACCTATACCAATAAATATGGCATCATAGTTTTCTTGAAGTTCATTAAGAGTAATGTCGCGACCAACCTTCATATTATAATGCATCTTGGCGCCTAGATATTCAATTGCATAGCATTCATTTAAGACAATATCGTTTTTTAAACGATAGGAAGGCACTCCATAGGTTAACATTCCCCCAGGAAGAGACATCATCTCGTAGACATCCACAGAATATCCAAGGCGTAATAAGTCGTGTGCTGCAGTTAATGAGGCCACTCCTGCACCAATACAAGCGACTTTTAAACCATTAGGTGTAGGATGGGTGGATCCCCTGGCATAACTCATTTCAAGGGATTTAATATGCGCTTCTTTATCTAGACCAAACCATTCATCCAAGTATCTTTTTTGTGCACGAATTGTCAGGGTTTTATCAACGCGATCTCTACGACAAGTTGTTTCACAAGGGGCTCCACAAATCATTCCACATATTGAAGCAAATGGATTTGGACCTCGTGCAATACGATAACCTTCCATTAAATTTCCTGAATGCAGAGCCATCATATATCCTCTGGGATCTGTATTCACAGGACACCCATCTCTGCAATCAATTTGACGAATGTAATAATCTAAGTCTGGAATGACTACATCATAAAGAGTTTTGTAGTCTTCCCAATGGCTTTCATCATTCACAGTCAATCACCTTTTAAAATGTATAATTTGTATACAGCCCAATTAAAATAAATATATTTAATGATTAAAACGAAATGCTCTATGGCAAACCCTTTTTAAAAATGTTCACTACGAACTGTTCTCTAAAGCCCTTCAATTGTATCCTCAAAAGGTAGTATCAAGGTTAAATTCAAACATCACGTGCTTTATGGTATAAACACATAAAAGAAGAAATTTAACAAATCCATTGGTTTATTTGAACCTCTATCTCATTATTTTTTTAATTATATATCTACCAAACTTACACATATGGAGGAGAATCAATAAAAATCAAAGTTGACAAAAGGAAAACTCAATATTATAAGTCGTAATAAAAAAGAATACCTATGACCTTTGAATTTATTATAGGCGCCTGCGCGGCATCTGGAATTTTTTTGTATCTCATTTATACTTTAGCATACCCGGAAAAATTCTAATGGTTTTTATAGAGTGGATACAAATTTTGATTTTTGTCCTCATCGTGATTTTGCTATCACCTCTTTTGGGCAAATATATAGCTTTAGTATTTATTAAAGATCCGATTCCGGCCTTATCGTTCCTCAAAAAGTTGGAAAATCTATGCTATAGATTTTTTCGCATGGATCCTGAATATGAAATGGACTGGAAAGAATACCTGACTGCGATTCTTATATTAAATTTCTGGGGACTGCTCACCTTATTCCTCATGCTTGTTTTACAGACACATCTCCCTCTTAATCCACAAAAAATGCCCTCAGTATCTTGGGATCTAGCCTTTAATATAGCAGTAAGTTACATAACTAACACTGATTGGCAAGCTTACAGTGGAGAAACAACGTTAAGTTATTTTAGCCAAATGGTAGGCCTGACTACACAGAATTTTCTTAGTGCAGCCACAGGTCTAAGTATTTTAATAGTGATCATTAGGGGTTTTAAAAATCGCTTATCAAATCAACTAGGAAATTTTTGGGTAGATTTAACACGTGCGATCATCTATGTATTTCTCCCTTTATCTTTAATCTTTGCTATCCTATTAGTCCATCAAGGAGTTATCCAGTCTTTAAAACCCTATCAAGAAGCGATCACTCTAGAAAATGACGTTCAAATTATTCCTCAGGGTCCAGTAGCTTCACAAGTAGCTATCAAGCAATTAGGTTCAAGTGGTGGTGGTTTTTTTGGCGCTAATAGCGCACACCCCTATGAAAATCCCACACCCATTTCCAATTATATGCAACATCTAGCCATGATCATTATTCCATTTTCTTTAACCTTTACATTCGGATACTTGGTCAACGATCGTGCACAGGGAGTGATGATATTTTGTGTCATGATGTTTTTCTGGATTACCACTATTTTTATCTCAAACTTACTGTCTTATGAACCCAATCCAGCATTAACCTTAAGAGAAAGTATGGAAGGAATTGAAACGCGGTTTAGCATTTCTAATAGTTATTTTTGGACCATGAGCTCATCAAACTCCTCGACAGGGTCAACAAATAGCTCTATTTCCAGTTATACACCTCTAGCAAGTGGTTTAGCGTTATTTAATATTATGCTAGGTGAACTTGTGATTGGGGGAGTGGGAACCGGAATGTGTACCATCCTCAAATATATTCTATTAAGTGTATTCATAGCAGGCCTTATGGTAGGGCGAACGCCAGAATATTTAGGTAAGAAAATCGAAAAAGCTGAAATCCTATGGGTCATGATTGCAGGAATGATTCCTTGTTTTTTAATTTTAGGAGGGACGGCCTTTTGTCATCTAATTCCGTCTATAAGAACTTCAATTACACAAGAAGGTCCCCAAGGCTATTTTGAAACACTCTATGCCTTTGCTTCCACCGCTCAGAATAATGGAAGCGCTATGAAAGGATTTATAGGAAATACACCCATCTTAAATATAGTATTTAGTTTTATCATGATCATTGGAAGATTGTCGCTAATCATTCCTTCTTTAGCCATCGCAGGAAGTTTAAGCAAAAAAAAATATTATCCCCCTTCTTCTGGAACATTAAACACAAAATCCATTCTTTTTGGCCTACTTCTGTCCTGCATTATTTTTATAATCGGATCCCTTACCTATTTTCCCTCCTTAATTCTGGGTCCCGTCACAGAACATTTTTTAATGATGCGAGGATTGGTATACTAAATGAACAATTTAACCGACACCCCCTATCCCTTAATATCGGAAGCCATTAAGTCATCCTTTGAAAAACTCCATCCCAAACGACAAATTCGTACACCGGTCATTTTTGTTACTTATATATGTGCAGTCGTGACTACAATTTGTACTTTTATTCACTATCATGAAAATCACCCTTTTTTCTTTAATTTACAGATTAGTCTCTGGTTATGGTTTACGGTTCTTTTTGCTAATTTTGCTGAGTCCTATGCAGAATGTCAGTGTAAAGCTTTAGCCGTTGGATTACGCAAATCACAAATTGAAACATTCGCCCGTAGACTATCGAACGGTGTGGAAGAGCGTGTACATGCATCGGATTTGCGTAAAGGAGATCTTGTTGTGTGCGAGGCAAATGATATCATTCCTGGCGATGGAGAAGTCATAGAAGGTATAGCGACAGTGGACGAATCAGCCATTACTGGAGAATCAGCTCCTGTTATTAGAGAAAGCTCAGGTGATCGCAGTGGCGTGACGGTTGGAACAAGAGTGGTTAGTGATAGAATTGTCATTTCCATTACATCGGAACCGGGCCATAATTTTTTAGATCGTATGATCGGGTTGATTGAGGGAACTAAACGGCAAAAAACTCCTAATGAAATTTCTCTTAATATCGTTCTGTCCGGGCTAAGCCTGATATTTTTGCTTGTTGTTGTCACGCTCCCCTACCTTATTCATTTTCAAATGCATTTTTTAGAGAAAAATTTAATGTCGATTATTACAGTCCCTGTACTTACTGGATTGTTTGTCTGCTTAATCCCCACCACTATTAGTGGACTGATGAGTGCTGTCGGAATTGCAGGGATGGATCGTTTGATTCAACGCAACGTTGTGGCAAAAAGTGGAAGATGTGTCGAGGCTGCAGGAGATATTGATGTGCTTCTTTTGGACAAAACGGGAACAATAACCTTAGGTAATCGTATGGCTACCGAATTTATTCCTTGTCCGGGTATTCGAGAGAAAGATCTTGCAGAAGCAGCTCAGTTAGCTTCGCTTTCTGATGATACTCCTGAAGGTCGTTCAATCGTCGTACTAGCTAAAGAAAAATTTAATCTAAGAGGAGAAAATTTAAATGCCCTTAATTCCAAATTTTATCCTTTTTCTGCCACTACACGCATCAGTGGAATCGACACTTTAGATGCATCTGGTCATACATTGATTAATGTTCGCAAGGGCTCTGTGGATTCTATAAAAAACTATTTAATGCAAGATGGTCATTCCATACCCTACGAACTTCAAGAACATATTGAACGAATCTCCATGCAAGGAGCTACTCCTCTGTTAGTGAGCTACAACAATAAAATTCTCGGGGCAGTTGTGTTAAGAGATATTTTAAAAGGGGGGATTCGTGAAAGATTTGCAGAAATGCGTGAAATGGGTATTCGAACGGTTATGATTACTGGAGATAATCCTTTAACAGCAGCCGCCATCGCCGCAGAAGCTGGAATAGATGATTTTATATCTCAAGCAACCCCAGAAATGAAATTAGAACGCATTAAAATTGAACAAAGTAAAGGCCATTTAGTTGCCATGGCAGGTGACGGGACTAATGATGCACCCGCTTTAGCTCAAGCTGATGTGGGAGTTGCCATGCACACAGGGACACAAGCTTCTCGAGAAGCTGGTAATATGATCGACTTAGACAGCAATCCTACTAAGTTAATTGATATTGTGGAAATTGGTAAACAGCTATTAATGACAAGAGGATCACTGACAACATTTAGCGCAGCTAATGATGTCGCAAAATACTTTGCAATTTTACCTGCCATATTGAGTGATTTTTACATCATGAGCGGAGAACTGACAGGACCTATCGGTATATTTAATATTATGCATCTTTCTTCCCCTCACAGTGCGATCTTAAGCAGCGTTATTTTTAATGCAATCACTCTTGCAGCTCTTATTCCGCTGGCTATTAAGGGTGTTCGTTATAAGGCGCAAAAATCTTCTCAATTGTTATTCAATAATCTTATGATTTATGGTCTGGGTGGCTTGATATCGCCTTTCATCGGTATAAAACTCATTGATGTATTCATTAATTTTATAGGTACAGTCTAATGAAATCCTTATTCGATGGATTGAAAGTTTTTATTTTTATGACATTACTGCTGGGTATCATCTACCCTTATTCAATCTTATATATTGTAAATATGACAATGCCCCGACGTTCCGCGGGCAGCCTAATTTATATAGATAATCAATTAAGGGGTTCTAAATTAATTGCTCAAAAATTTAATCAAAATATCTATTTTTGGCCTCGACCATCTAGTGTAGATTATAATACATTACCGGCCGGCGGGAGTCATTTAGGACCCATCAGTGCAAGACTGGCTAAACAGATTCAAGAGAGACGACGTAAAATTGCAGAACAACATCAAGTCAACGACTTGTCCTTAATCCCTGATGAAATGGTCTGTGCATCAGCAAGCGGAATAGATCCTCATATTAGTTTAACTAACGCCTATTTTCAGCTAGAACGAGTGGCCAAAGCACGCTCTTGGGATAGCATGGAAATGAAAATTAAGATTAAACAACTGATCTACCAAAATCTCGATAAACCGCTTGGAAGGCTTTTTGGGAAGCCTTATGTGAATGTGCTTAAACTCAACATAGCTCTCGATAATTTTTCACTCTCTAACCCAAATAAATTGCATGAATGACAGTCATCCTAATGAACAAGTGCTTTTGGCGCGTGAACGAACAGCTTTAGCTCAAGAACGCAATAGATTTGCTAATGAAAGAACCTATCTTGCCTGGTTACGTACCGGCTTAGCCTGTGTGGGTGGAGGAGTGGCAGTCATACGCCTTCTCACTTTTGAGACCCTTTCTCACGTATTTATTTCAGAATTTATTGGAAGTGTATTAGTTATACTAGGAATTTTGATATTTACAGTTTCTTTTTGGAACTATTATAAATACTACGAAAAAAATAATATCTTAAAATCGGTTACAGGATCACTAGGATTAAATGCATTGATCACCAGTGTTTTAATTATCGTTTCTCTTTTATTGTTAGCTATTGCATTCCATTGATTTTTAATAAAACGTGTGATCAAAAAAAGGTTTAGACCCATGCTCTAAGCACTCAACAAATAAAATCTCATCTGTAAGGAAACATATTTCGTTGTCTAAAACATCGGCTTCGGGTTATAGAAAAATCAAAACACGGAATGAATCAATGAGCGAAGAAGGTCGTCCAGACCCAGAAACAATTCTACATTATGTAAAGCAGCAGGAAGAAAAGAGCAAAGGTGGAAAACTAAAAGTTTTTTTTGGCATGTCTGCGGGTGTAGGAAAAACTTATGCAATGTTAGAAGATGCTCAAAATAAAAAAGATGAGGGCATCGATATTGTAATTGGTTTGATAAACACGCATGGACGAAAAGAAACTGCAGCTTTGACAGAGGGGCTAGAAAACATTCCCGAAAAAACGATCGATTATAAAGGGAGTAAGTTTACTGAATTAGATATCGATGCAATCATACAAAGGCATCCTCAAATTGTCTTAATCGACGAGTTAGCGCATACGAATGTCCCCGGATCTAGACATGCAAAACGTTGGCAAGATGTGGTAGAAGTCTTAGAATCTGGGATAGATGTATACACAACCTTAAATGTTCAACACATTGAAAGTCGAAAAGATGTCATTGAGGAAATTACCGGGATTTCTATACGTGAGACAGTACCTGATAGTATTTTAGAAAGAGCTTCCCAGATAGAACTTGTAGATATTACTCCCACAGAATTACTAAAACGACTAAAAGAGGGAAAAGTTTACTTAGGAACTCAGTCAGAAATTGCTGCCAGAAACTTTTTCCAAGTCGATCGTTTAACTGCTTTAAGAGAGATTGCTCTTAGATTAACCGCTGAAAAAGTGGATCATGATCTACACGGATTACTCCCTAACTTAGAAAAATCTATTCAATGGAGGTCGTCTGAACGTTTAATGGTGGCTGTAAGCCATAGTCCTCACTCGCAACGTCTAATTCGGACGGCGCGTCGCTACGCTTTCACCTTGGATGCCCCCTGGATTGCGCTTCATGTCAACAATGGAAGTCGATTAAGTGATAAAGATAATGAACAACTAGCCAAAAATCTATCCTTAGCGCGAGAACTGGGTGCTGAAGTCATCACCACCACGGACCCTGATATAGGAAAAGCTTTACAGAGAGTTGCTAAACAAAAAAATGTCACACAAATCATTATTGGACGCGCCCGCAAAAGCTTTTTTAAAAGTTTTTTTGGTAAAGGAAATTTATTAGAAGTTTTAAATGAAGAGGCAAGTGACATTGATGTTCACGTGATTCGTCAAGATTCAACGATAGGCACACCACGAGAAAAATGGCTAAATCTAGAGTTTACCAGCCGTCCATCGGAGTATTGGATAGCAACAGCTTGTACATTGATCGTGGCTGGAATTTGCGATCTTACCTCCTCTGTTCTTAACTATCAAATGATCGGCTTTATATTTTTGCTTACGATCATAGGCTTTAGTCTTTTTATCAGTAGCGGTCCTTTGTTCTTATCAGCAGTTCTATTCTCCATTATCTGGGGATTCTTCTTCATTCCCCCTTCGGGATTAAGCACTTTTGGAGATATCGAAATCGGTCTCTTTCTGTCCTTTTTTTTAACAGCTCTAGTGTTAAGTGTTTTAACCGAAAGAGTAAGAGAACGAGAGAGCCTACTGAGACATCGCGAAGAAAAATCACAAGTGCTCTATGAAATTGTCCGTGATTTAGCGACATCTCCCTTTGATACGGACTTATTTAAATCTATTTGTAATCGCTTAAATAGCTTAGTAGGAGGACAATCCGATATTCTATTAAAAAGCATTGATAATGGTTTAATCATTCCTCATCAGGTGGAATTGATTAAAGAGGAAAAGGAAAGAGCTGTTGCAATATGGGTTTTTGATAATGGAAAAATAGCGGGCTGGTCAACCGATACACTTTCTTCTGTGAATAATTTATATATTCCTCTAAAAGGCTTTAAAGAAATCGTAGGGGTCCTTGTATTTCGACCGCAACCTCGGAGATCTCTACAACAAGAGGAAATCAATATCTTGCAAACTGTTTGTCAACAAGTGGCCAACTATGTGGAAAGAACTTTTAGTATGGAAAAAGTACGTAAAGCGGAGTACACAAACCAGGTAGAAAAAATTCAACACACTATTTTAAATTCTATATCCTTGGAATTTAGAACACCTCTTTATTCTATTCGTGGTGCCGCAAAGGAATTAAAAAACCCTGAATTAGCGAAAAATCTAGCTCTACACAATCGAAAAATTCAACAAATTGAAGAATCTTCCAATAACCTAAGTCGAGTGGTGGATAACGTACTTGCCATTTCTAAACTGAGCTCGGGTTTTTTAAAAATTCATAAAGAATTACATGACATTCGAGGTCTGATTGATGCTTGTTTAATTACTTTAGAAAAAAATCTAGAAAAGCATCTTATTAAGGTTCAAGTGGCAGAAGACCTTCCCCAAATTTATTTTGATTTTGCCTTGATGGAACTTCTATTATGTAATTTATTAATTAATGCAGCCGAGTACTCTCCGCCAGGAAAAACAATCTTTATAGCGGCTCGCTTTTCCAATAAACAAGTCCTCTTATCCGTGGCGGATGAGGGAAAAGGAATTCCTCCCGATTCGATTCATCAAGTCTTTGAAAAATTCTATCGCTTGCCAGGGACAGAGTCGGCAGGGATGGGTTTGGGCTTAGCCGTAGTTAAAACTATTGCAGATATGCATGATGCTACCATTGAAGTGTCTAACCGTCCCTCTGGAGGGGTAGAATTTAGCCTTTTTCTACCTCAAAATAGAATTTAAACTGATGCTATAGACACCATGGACTATTTTTCAGAAAATAAACTTTCATAGTTTTTCATCATCAATAGTACCACATTTCTTTCTAAGCCCATGCCCACAATGAGGGATTTGGAAAATGCACTCTCTTTATTTTCAGTTGTGTCATCAGCTGAGCCCCAGGGGGTTTGCTTTGATAATGATGCTGTCTTAAAAAGACTCACAAGACTTTTTAAGATATCATAATCTTCTGCATTAAGTTGAGTCAATCCCTCTTTTAGGGCACTTAGAGCTTCTTTTTCGTCACCTTTGCTTAGTTCATCTGCCGCTCTTTTCAATTGAGGATGCTCAGCACTAGAGGGTAGGACAGCTCCTTTCTGTAAGACTCTTTTAAACACATCGGCCAGAAGCATATCTTTTACTTTCAAATTTTTCATGCTATCAGGTAAATCTTCGGTTTTATCTAAATTTAAATCTGTTTTACCTTGACTATGCATATTTTCTAGCTCTTTTTCCACTTCCTTAATGGAACTTTGTCTTGCACTTACTCTAAACATTCCATGTTCATCCGTATTAGTGGTATATTTATTTACTAATACAGGAATCAATTGCTTCAAGATATTTATAGCAAATGGCCTATCTTGATAAAAAGTAATTGGAGTCAATGGGGCGGCTTCCCCAGCATGCGTTGAACCTTCTACAGCAAGTCTATTGAGTTCAGCTAAACTATACTCTTTTGGCGGAGCTTGAGTTTGAGGATTTTCCAATATTTTTTCTTTGGAAACCTTAGGGTGAAGCTGACTAGCTAGTTGACTAAAGGCTTTTCCAATACTCTTCACCATTTTTTCAAGAACCCCTAATGTTTTAGAGAAAGCCTCTTTAATCATCTCTGATGCTGTATTAGGTTTGACACTGATTTGCGATTGAATGTGTGAAGACTCTTTGGATTCTATATTTAGAGCATGGAGAGCGACTGTATCCGTCTTTTGCACCTGAGGCTTCTCAGTACGTACGGCCTCTTGTTTTTGAGAAAGCTCTGCAGCTTGGTTAATCCGATGCATGCCTATTTTAATATCGCTCATGGAACCTCCTACCGTCAAATGAATTCCCTTCTTATACCTATTATTTATTATAGCACAACCGGATTTAAAATTATAAAGAACGTGTAAAAAATGATTTACATTTTATTAACAATAACTTAAAAAACAAAAATAAAAAATAAAAAATATATTTTACATATAATTAAATCCGGTTATATAATTATTAATCGAGTGAAAACGTTGTTGTACGTAAAATATAAGATTCAAAATCTGAATCGGGAGCTTCCATGATACGTCTTAAAAACTCGATGATTGATCTACCTAATCTACCTAATATTAATTTTAATCAAGAATACACAGTACAGCAAGCCTTTGATCACGTGACTTATGGACCCTTACTAAGAAAAAATTTCTATGAAAATGCATCCTCTCTCAAACTCAATGTTATCCATCAACCCACCAACATTGAAGCTTTAATCGTTAGTCACAAAAATAATAAACATCTCTATCTCACAAGAAAAATTAAGGTCTCATATCATGATCAGTACGAAAAAACGCTAATTTATCATATTCTATTAAATCATTTATTAGATGAAATTTTACAAATTTCCGTTTTCGAAAAGATTCACGAAGATGTGAAACTCCTGATGTCTGATCATGCAAAAAAAACACCTCTTTCCTCTCATCAAACCGTTTATAATTTCCTCGAGAACAGCAGTCTGCAAATCACAGTCCATATTCTTAAAAAAGAGTTTTCAACCATCTTAGAGATAGAAGATAAAAACTCAGCCTCTATCTTTAAATATTTTAACACCCAACAAATTGAAAATTCTCTTTTCCAACTAAAAGGATTTTTGAAGTTGCTATGCGATAAAAAAAATCAATCACACACGGATTACTATAGTTATTGTGTGTTAAAGATTCTTGATGATTACGCAAGACATAGTAGTAGGGAGTCTCTAAAAAAAATATTTCATGATGATATAGAATTAATTGAGATGCTGCTTGTGTATTTCTTTTTTTATATACCTGTCGATAAATCAGGGCATGAAACACGCTTATTTTTAGAGTATATTTTTTCTCCTATCGAGGAAAATCTACAACTCCATCAATTGATCTGTTCCACAGATATTTCAGGTTTTTATGGCTTTACGCTAGATTCGGGGAAAAATAAGGAGCTTATTTTAAGAAAGTGGGAGGTACAAAAAGAACATATAGCCCAAGATATTGGCGAAGGACTTCGGCTTATCAATGAAACGAAAACTTTAGAGACAACCAAAGCCAGAATTTTATTGTCACTTAAAGCACCTTTTAAAGATATTAAACCCATCATCGCAGAGATGCGCATTCAAAAACCTGAAGGGCTCTACTTAGAACTACTAACCATTAACCCCAAATTGCAATTTCCTTATTTTGATTACAATCGATGGATCGTCTTAGATAATGGAGAAATTATAGAGACCCACACAGTTTCTTGTTTTCACCCGCTTTTAGAATCTATTAGCGAAATCTCTAGGACAGCAAATTTCGAAATATCTTTGGATGATTCAGCTTCAGAATCTGGTTGTTACACCTTTTTTGGAATTGGTAGAAATAGACCTAAAGACCAACGACTCTTTCACTTTCACACAATCGGAAATCTGGAAGAATTCGAAATTAACTTCTCAGAAAAATTAAAAAAATCTCTAGGACTCGTTCGTAAAGGCTTACAAAACTTAAGTTCTCCTCCCAAATGGAACCGTATAATATTTAAAGTATTACCCACCTGTTCCACCTCACTCGATAAAATAAAACTGTATTTAGAACAAACCATGAGCCAATACATCCAAGAATTTAAAGAATTGCATATTGAAAAGGTGTATGTCTATTTTGAGAGTTTAGAAGGCGATGTTGTCATTCCATACACATTTAGAGCCAGCCACCTCTTGTTTGACCTCCCTATTTTTGCAATTTTACCTGGGGATAAGGGCCTTAATGCGTATGGTTTAGATTCTGAAAGAAAAGCACGTTTAAAAAAAGCTGCCCAAAGAGGCCATTCATGGGCTTATGATATTTCTCGTATATTAGATGATGCCTCCAAGCGTATCAGAAACGAATGGAACGGGCAAAAGCAAGTGGAAGAATACTTTCTCCCCCTCCAAATGGTTCCTGATTCAACTAGAATGGATCCTAAAACTGGTTTGTTGGATCCTGAATATGGAGAGCTCATGCTCATGCCTCACCATAGTGGGAGTTGGATTACGGAGGATATCGCTCGTCATGGAGTCATCGTGGGAATAAAAATTAATGATCTAGGTCATGGCTTGCAAATTAAACGTTTGATGTTAATCGCAGATATGACGCAAAGTTCAACCATTACCTGTGAACAGTGTACCTATATTAATGCAGCTCTTAGATATGCTAGAAACAGCAAACTCTCTATAGATTGGTTTCCTGGTTCCTATGGAACAACAATAGCAATGGATACAGGCGTAGAGCATTTGGACGGCTGTGCTTCTACAGCAAAAGAAATTATTTTAACAGCTATTGATGCTCAAATACCCATCAATGTGATTGTAGATAATGTAAACGTGGGTGCTCAAGCCTATTGGGATGCTCTGGCTGCTATTATCCCAAAAACTAGTGGCATCGTCATTATGACTAAACGGGGTAGCATGGCTTTAACGGGAGATAAAGCTTTAACAAGCGTTCTTAATCGTAGCCTGACAAGTGCTGAAATTGCTATTAAATCCCGTCAATTTTTTCCGCATGGAACTTATGATATGGGTGGATATGAAACAATATATGGACCTAATGGAAATGCCACCGCTTTTGTCGAAAACCTGGTGGAGGCAAGTGTTTTATTACTCAAACATCATGCTTTTTATGATTATGAAAAGATATCAATTTTAAATGACAGTTCCATGTCTGAACCCAAGATCGAAAGCTTAGAAAAATTTATTAAAGAGATACAAACGGGACATGCGGTCGACCAAAAAGAGTTGCTTAAGCTTTTTCAGGACACTGACTGTTTTGAAGGCATTTATCTATGGAAAGACAAAAAAAATATCTATGCCGCTCAAAGTGATATTTTGCATATCCATCAGCACCCCAGCACTGTCATAAAAGAGATGACACTTGGAGGATTTCCTGTCCTAGTGATTTGTCCCAAAGTAGGAGCTCTAACAAATTCTGATTCAGAAATCATCGCAAAAGCAATTAATAAAGCTAGTGGACATTTACCAGTAGTCCTTCTAGGAAGTATTCTAGGCTATTACTCAGACCCAGGATCTATGTACGAAGGACAACTTAATTCAGGGTCCACCATTGTTGAGGCTATCGTCCATTTTAGAGGACCTTTAGTCTTTGTTAACCTAGGAGCTATGATAGGGGGAATTTGTGTCACATTCAGTAAAAAATTGAATAAAAACATCACTGTTGTTGCTGTAGAAGGATCTAAATTTGAAGTTGTCGGGGGAGATATTGCAGAAAAAATAATCTTTAAAAAAGATTCTGATAGAAGACTTGCAGAAGAGTTTGATAAACTCCATGATGCATACAGAGCCCTCAAAGTAGGTGCAACAGACTATGTTGTTCCTCCGAAGCATTTAAAGAAGACTATTTGTGAAATCTTAAGCCATCATACAGTAGATTTGCATCCACAAGCAGCTTAAGATTTTAGCTAGGAGAGGATCATAAATTGATGGAAGGCATGGGTAGGTTTGGAATACTTGGTATCCATCCGTGCAATATATCCATGATTAAAATGATCCTTTATATCTTGGATAAACTTTTCTAGTTCTTGTCGACTGCCTTGTGCAAAAATCTCTACGTTGCCATCTTCTAAATTTTGCACGCTCCCGACTAGATTATATTTTAATGCATAATGACGTGCTGCCATCCGAAATCCCACACCCTGGACGCGTCCCCAAACGATTACGTGCAGTTCAAGTTTAATATTTTTAAATTCAAAATCGCTCATGCAACAATCTTTTTAAATGCTATGTTCAAAAGGATCGAAATTTCATCCCACATTCTATGGAGAAATTAGGATATGCGGTGTTTATCCTCTTCTATTAAAGAAATTGTCTATTTTTTAGCAAGCAGACGCACAATCTTCAGGCTCTTCACCCTCACTTAATGGTGCTTCGCCGAGAGGATAGCTCATGATTAAATCTCTAACTTGATCTAAAGATTCTGCCCGACTTATTTGTTCGCGAAAACTCCGTGTACCTGCAGATTTTTTCAAATACCAACAGCCTACACGTCGCATATCTACAACCACTCGATGCGCATGATGATAATTGACTGTATGAAGAAAATGTTCAAGTAGGGCTTGTCGACAATCTTCCACAGTTCTGTTCAAAATCTCAAGACCAGAAAGATGTCGCATAATATCTTCTCCGATCCAGGGCTGTCCCAAAGTTCCACGTGAAACAAGAATGGCATCACAACCTGTATGAGAAAACATTCTTTCAGCAGCTAACGCATCAAATATATCTCCATTTCCAATCACTTTGATGCTAGTGGCAACATCTTTACAAGCCTTAATCCAGTCCCAGTTAGCCGGACCCTTATAAGCCTGTTGACGTGTTCTGCCGTGTATGCAAATCGCTTGTGCCCCCGCCTCTTCAGCAATCTTTGTAATAAGGGGAGCGTTGATTGAATTCTCATCCCAACCTGCACGAATTTTAACTGTGACAGGGATTTTCACAGCTGCGACCATGTTAGACAAAACTTCCCCTATTAGTTGAGGATTTTTCATCATTCCAGACCCACTCCCATCCTTAGTTACTTTATCAACTGGACAGCCACAATTCAAATCGACAACATCAAATCCAAGATCTTCAATTATTTTAGCCGCTTGTCCTGCAATAGAGGGCTTACTACCACAAATTTGCCCTCCAATAGGATGCATTTTTCGTGCATAATCCAGAATATGAAAAGTCCCTTGATCATAACGAACAAGGGCATCCATCTTAACCATCTCGCAGTATATTAATCCAGGAGAGTACTTTGCAGACATTTGACGAAAGGGATAATCAGAACATCCCGCCAAAGGTGCATAAAAAATATTATTGGGTAACTTCTTCTTCCCTAAATAAAAAGGGGTTCTTAATGGAGTTTCTTTCATCGAATTAAAAAAACAATAAAATCTTTTAAGAGGCTGATGCTAAAAAAAGCTAAAATCGGGCTAATGTCAAACATTCCCAGAGGGGGGATTAATCGTCTAAAAATATTAAGATACGGGTCAGTGTAAAAAGCTATAAACTGCATGAATTTGTATTCCATCAACTGGGGAGCCCAAGAGGAAAGGATTCTTACAAAAAGCATCAACATATAGACTTGAAACAAGAGGTCGATAACAGGTACTAGCCAAAACATAATTTGATCTGTTTTTTAACAATTTATAAAAATAAAACCTATTATAATAAAAAAACTCTTTTCTGTCTAAAGACTTTGTTCTATAATTTCTGTTTACTCTAGATACATTTAAGGACTTTATAGATGGTAGAAAAACCTGATGCCTCGACTACATTAGGAATTGAGTTTGAAAAAGGGGTTTTAAAAGCTGTTCAATTATCCTATAAAAAGAAAAGTCCTGTTTTCGATAAATTCTTTGAGTTTATTTATGATCCTCAGAATGTAAATCCGCTTTACATCAAAGAAAACGAGCATGAACTTTTCAACAGTTTACAGAAAAACCTTGTCATCTCCACTCTTAACCCCCAAGAGAGTCTCATCCGGCAACTAGAGATTCATTTAAAAAAAGAGAAAGATATCGAGGAAGTTTTAGCCTTTCAAACAGAACCCTTATTACCTTACCCTGCGGAAAATGCAATACTTGATTATCTAAAGATTGATAAGACTGATGAAGGTTCTCTTTTAACCGTGCTTGTCGCACGCAAAGATCACATTCAAGAACATCTTGAAAATCTGTCTCTTATAAACATTGAACCAGAAATCGTCACTTCCAGTCAGAGCGCACTACTTAATTTTGCCAACACTTGTTGTCCTAGCTTTCCCCAGGTATATGTGATCAACATAGGCCTGCATCAGTCAACTTGCATCTTGATACAAAACTCCAAGCTATATGCTGCTCAAGCTATACCTAAAGGGATTGAATTTTTAATTGAAGCCTTAAAAAAGGATTCTACTTCTAATATTGATGTTATTGACTTTAACCAGCTATCTTCCGAGGATTATCCTTTTTTATTTCAAGCGTGGGAAAATTTAAGATTAGAAATCAAACGCATTATTTTTTCTTTCAATAAACAATCCAAAAATCAAGAAGTTAAGAGTATTTTAATTACTGGTCCAGTGGCTTTAATCCCTAATTTATCTGTAAATCTGGCCCAAAATCTAGGTATGACAGAGGTTTTCCCAGAACAAACCGTTTTTCAAGAGCTTGATAGGGACCAAAAGCTAAATCTAGCGCTCCCTATCGGAGCTGCTTTAAGTGGCCTACCCACATCTAAAGATAAAATTAACTTTAGACAAGCAGAATATATCTATCCATATCCTTGGAAGCGTTTAAAAAACACTCTTATTATTTTTTCAAGTTTGTGTTTAGCCCTAGGTTTGGCTTTTTATCTTTTTGGAGCTGCTTATCTGACCTACAGAGAAGATCAAATCAAAACTTCTTATTTAGAATTACTGACCACCATGAATAAATCCTACCAGGATTTCGAAAAGCATTACTCATCCACTAAAAACTCTCCCTCTTTAGGAATCGATGAACTTAATGAAGAGAATTTAAACGAACGTGTATTAGCTTTAGAAAAAGACTTACAATCCACTCCTAATATATTTCCGCTATTACCGAATGTTCCACGAGTGAGCGATGTTTTAGCTTGGCTTAGTAACCAAAACATGGTTGCAGGAAAAAATAGCACAGAATCTCTCCCTATGCAACCACTCCAAATCGAAAGCTTTAATTATAGTTTAGTTAAGCGTCCAGAAAAAAATAAGCCTCAAGAAAAATATCAAGTTAAAATTGAAATAGAATTCACAAGCCCAACCCCCAAACAAGCAAGAGAATTTCATGACGCGCTTATAGAACCCAATGATTTTGTGGATCCAAAAGGAGAGGTGAAATGGAACACAAGCCATGGTCGCTACCGCACATCTTTTTATTTGAAAGATAAAACTTTTTATCCATCAGGATCATAGCATTAGGAGAACAAGATGTTAGAAAATATTCCTCGAAAACGCCTCCTTTTGTATGCAATGCTGGTAGGATTATTACCTCTAATTTTTGCTATCACCCAGTTTTACTCCCAATTAAGTCATCTGGATCGTTTGGAAACTCATATTCAGTTGGTACAAGAAAAAGCTCTCATACGCGAAAAAAAGCAAGCGGTCAATATGGCCGTCATTGATCACTACAAAGAGGCTGATCATTTTTATATCGATAAGTATCTAGAAACATTAACTTTTCTTGAGCCTGAAATTGAAAGTTTACAAAAACTCGTTAACAACAAAAACTTTTCTTTCGATGATTCCATAAAAAAAAGGCTGGATTATTTGATTAACGAAAATGATCTTTCCTTTAGTGAAGGTGTTGTTCAATCTTATCCTTCTTTTCAAGAAACAACAGAAACTTTGGTTCATCCTGTTGAGGTTAATGTCGATGATATTCAAGAAATTTTAACTCGTATCGAAGGACACTCAATTGGTCCGTATGCGCCACCAGCAAATCCACCGCAACTTTTGATACTGGACTTTAAAATAGATCGTAAAAGTCTTTCTGAAAAAAATGAAATTTATAATTTAAACTTAAAACTCTTAAAAAGAGAATACCTTTAATACTCATGTCACCTATTAGAACGTTTGCTTTTTTTTTATTCCTTATTATTTTTACAACAAGCTGCTTTTCTTCTCGTCACAAGGATGAAGAGCCTATTCTCATGAGCATTAATATTGTAGATCGCAATGGTTTAACAGAAACGATAACCAATAAAGATCGATTAACCCAATATGAAAATACAGACTTTCTGTGTGCGCAACCTTATCAAAAAGTTTTGCGAATCTATAAAAAGGATTGTGCAGGTAATTCACATGCCTATGTCCACACTTACTATGAGAATGGACTGCCCAGACAATATTTAGAGGCTTTAAACAGTCGTGCTTTTGGCCTGTACCAAGAATGGTATGAAAATGGCACACTAAAACTCCAAGCGCATATTATTGGAGGGATCGCGGATCTTACACCCTGCGCAGAAAAAAGTTGGCAATTTGATGGTTGTGCAAAGGCCTGGGATGAAAACGGGAATTTGGAAACTGAAATTTCCTACGAAAATGGTATTCTAGAAGGGGACTCAATTTATTATCATGCTAATGGGATCATTTGGAAAAAAATACCTTTTTCCAAAAACCTAGCCAACGGCACCGCTGAATACTATCTTGAAAATGGTCAATTATTACAAACAATCACATTCAAAAACGGCCTCAGAGAAGGTTCTGCTTTACGTTTTTGGAATCCTGAAAAAATTGCCTCGGACGAAGTTTTTTGTAAGGGCTTGCTTATGCAAGGTCGTTACTATGATTTAAACGGTTTTCTAATCACAGAGGTAAAAGATGGAGAGGGTTTTCGTGCCAGTTTTGGAAAAGCAAGTGTTTATGAAATGCAAGAGTTTCATGATGGGCTTTTAAATGGCGAGGTTAAAGTTTTTGATGATAGCGGGAATCTTACACATCTTTATCACATGGAAAATGCCCTGAAACATGGAGAAGAGGTTGAATACAGCTGCCGCAAAAATACAAAGGTATTACAACCTAAATTATCCATCACTTGGTACAAAGGTAAAATTCAAGGCTATGTCAAAACCTGGTATGAAAATGGAAATATTGAAAGCCAACGCGAGATGAATAACAATAAAAAAAATGGCATGGCAACAGCCTGGTATAAAGATGGAAGCCTTATGCTTATTGAAGAATATGACCACGATCTTCTTTTAAAAGGAGAATATTACAAAAAAGGGGATCGCGACCCTATCAGCGAAATTAAAGGAGGGAATGGTATCGCAACTATCTACGACGGAGAGGGCCATTTTATACGTCGCATTAATTATTACAATGGACGCCCTCAAGACTGATTCACAATCATTGATCTTAAAGATGCAGCCAGAGTGTCAATTTTTTCTAAAGGATATTGATCTTGGTGTATCTTAATATAATCCATTGTTAATCTTTTTAAAGAGGGTATTCCACGATAATTTAAAGTAAATTTATCAATAAACTCGTTTAAATCTTCTTCTATACCCGCGATATTTAACGTATCCTCTTTACATTTGAAAAAGTACAAAAGAATTTTTTCATCCTGCTTCTTAATAATGTTATTATTGAACCCCATTGTTTGAGCAATTAGCGCCAGGGATTTTAATTCATCAAGTGGATGAGGAAATAGTTTTTGTTCAACGATCCTAAGGGAACCTCTATCACATTGAACACCACCTCGGATCACGTAAGGTAAGACCTCATCATAAGCTTCTCTTATAGGATACCAAAATCTTCTAAGATTAAGAGTATAATTTGTAGCAGTTTGCTTTAATCCTTCAACATCCTTTAAATTTAATTTTTTCCCTTTTTTTGTGGATTTGCAATCAAGGTAGAGTTCATGAACCGAGGAATGAAATAAAACTCTACAAGAAGAAAAAGGGTTATTTATTTCAGAGCGAAAAGTTTTGTTGAGAAGTTCAGCCACGGCAAATCCAAAGTATTTGTTCTCTAGATAAACTTTTGTCCCTAAAACTTGCCCGTTTGGTGTTTGATGCTCCTGAACGGTTTGATGGCTCCACAAATCTAATGTTTGATTAATTACATAATTAATAGTTAGATTATGTGTCATAAACCCTCCAAAAGCCAAGACATCATAATTAGATCGCTATTATTATACTAATAAAATGTTGCTTTGAATAAAGCTGTAGATCTAGATTGATATTTTAGTTTATGCAACTTTGTGCAACGTGCCCAGTTTTTTTAATTTTGAGATTGCTACTTCTAATAGATTTCTATCGAAACCCTATGTGGTCGTTAAAATCGCACCTTTTGACATGTTCATCGTCAAATTTTTCGACCCTATGTTGACATATGCTCTAAATTCATCCAGTTTTTCAACCAAAGCGAGTTTCGAAAGAAGTCTAATGTCTTTTTGAATTTACCCCCCTTTAGAAATAACAGCCCTAGAGCTTCATTTTTTCGCTTTACCCATTCGCAGCGATCGATTATTCTTCTTGCGACACAAGAAACTAAAGGGGAGAATAGTCATGGCTCAAGCTAACGACGCAGAACGTAAAAAAGCACTGGATTTGGCTGTTAGTCAAATTAAAAAACAATTCGGAGATGGGGCCATCATGTCGCTTGGCAAACACTCTTCCGAGCGAGAAATAGCTGTAATTAAGACAGGTGCCTTATCACTCGATGCAGCTCTAGGAATAGGGGGTGTGCCCAGAGGAAGGGTTGTTGAAATCTATGGTCCAGAATCCTCAGGTAAATCTACTCTAGCTCTACATATCGTCGCTAACGCACAGCGAAATGGAGGAACTGCCGCCTATATTGACGCTGAACACGCTTTAGATCCAAGTTATGCTTCAAAAATAGGTGTTAACATAGATAACTTATTGATTTCTCAGCCGGATAGTGGAGAAGAGGCTTTGAATATTGCGGAAGCTTTAGCTCGTTCAAACGCTATCGATGTGATTATCATTGACTCCGTCGCAGCCTTGGTTCCAAAATCCGAACTAGAAGGAGAGATTGGAGATACCCACGTAGGTCTCCAAGCCCGTATGATGTCACAAGCCTTACGTAAGTTGACTTCCACTTTAGCGAAAAGCAATACTTGCGCGATTTTTATTAACCAAATCCGCGAAAAGATTGGAGTGATGTACGGTAATCCAGAAACAACCACCGGGGGACGCGCCCTAAAATTTTACTCCTCAGTACGGTTAGATATACGTCGTACAGCTGGGATTAAAGGCAATGACAACAATGAAATTGGTAACCGAGTACGCGTCAAAGTAGTAAAAAATAAAATGGCCCCCCCATTTTTATCTGCAGAATTTGATATTCTCTTTAACGAAGGAATTTCCCGTACGGGCACTGTCATTGATATGGCTGCAGAATATAACATTGTGGATAAAAAAGGCGCTTGGTTTAGCTATAAAGGCCAGCGTTTAGGTCAAGGCCGCGAAGCTGTAAGAGAAGAATTAAAAAATAACCTCAATCTTCTAGAGGAATTAGAAACCTTAGTTTTACAACACTTCAAAGATAAAAACCCCACCAAGTCCAAAACAGCAGAAGCCCCTGCTGAAGAGCTTGTAGAAGCCTAGTCTTTCGGCGACAATCTTCTCGATTGTCGCCTCCTCATCTGATTTTCTCCATCATCCTATAGTTTCAATTCGATGTCCGCTGTTTGTTAAAACCCCTTGAAAACTACGTTATTAAACACTAATCATTCTATATTGAAATATATTAGTTGTTTACATAGATTTTTTTTAAATTTTTTATTCATATTTTTATAAAAAAGATAAAACATTAAACTATTTCCAAATCATTTATAAATAAGGTATTTCTATTTAAAACTTCTCCAAAGGGTTACCATGAACTCCACTTACTCTATCCAAGCACATCCGCCGCGTTTGAATGATACCTTTTTCCCCGAACTCAGTCAGTTTTTTGGTATAAATCAAATCTCTTCGGATCGGTCTGAAACAAACTCTATTGATCCGCAACTTAGTCAGATGATGGAAGAAGACACCTTATCTCCAAAGGCTACCAGGTCAAGTACCCTCTTAGCAAACATGAAAAAAATTTTAGAAAAAAAATGGTATTATGCCCCTGGAGAAACAGATATAGAAGATAACCAAAAAACAATTTATACCCTTTTTGATAAAAAAAGTTCTCGTGAATTAGTGTCTTTAAGAAATTTTCTTAGGAGACAAGCACTAGAAACCTCTCCGTGCTCTGGTCCCTTTCATCGCCCTTCTTTAATTAGCAAACCTCCAATTCTTTTTGTTCCAAAATTTGTGATTTTATCTATTGTCGCTCGCTGCTCTGAAAATCTAGATTTTGCATCGCTAGAATTAGAGTCTCCCTCTGGGAAGTTAGAAAAGATAAAATCTTTGTATAATCGTGCATTGAAATTACAAAATAAAAAAAAGGATAAAGAAGTAAATAAAATTAACATCATTAAATTTCGTATAAGTAAAAAAATAATAAAACAAAACAATTGATAAGTCTAATGCTTCATACATGGCGTATATTCTTTCAATTGCAAAAATTATTTTTAATACAATTCTTCATCTAAAGCATGAATCATTTTTTAAGTTAAGTAATAAAAGGTGGGGTTTTATTATTTATATTAAAATTAATTTTATAATTAAGTATTGCTATACCAATCAGCTGAAGTCTATATGAAGAGGCTTTGCCATCAACTTTTTATTTAGTGTTTTATTATTGAGTTTTTTGAACAAAAAATAGGGATATTGAATATGAATTCTATGAATGGACAATCTTTTTCTCCTCTACATCATTATATCCAGGCCATCCCGATTCATCCTGCCTCTTGTGAACCGTCTCTCAATGATAGCTGGTTTCCCAATCTAAGTTCTTGCTTAAGTCAGTTTAAATCCGAAGTCAATCCTATTAAAAACAAACGAACATCGAAAAAAAATTTTTCATTAAAAAAAACTTTCACCCCTTCTTGGTTTTTTGTCCCTAAAGAAAATCATCACGAAGTCTGTCCTATTAAACGCAGACAAACACCTCAAAAAAACTTTTCATCTAAAAAAATTTCCACTTCTTCTTGGTTTTTTGCACCAAACGAGGATCAATTGGAAGAATGCGAAAAAACCGTTTATACATTATTATCAAATTGCACGGATGATCAAGCTCGCTATATCTATAAATTTTTTAGAGATAAAACAAGAAATTTTGTAGCTACAGGCCCATTTAACCGACCTTCCTTAATCTGCAGAAAAACAGCACAGGAACAAACAGTGCTTTTTGTCCCAAAAGTCCTCTTTGAAAAAATTAGTAGCACTTCGCAAAAAAGTCATCTGATACGGCTAATCAATATCAAATTTTCCCCCTCTCCCGACGATCACAAGGGATTGTTAGAACAGGTCTATCCAATAGCCCTCAAGCAGGTCCAAAGAAATGTTAACCCAAGATAAAACACTAACACAGGTTACAGTCTTTAAACCCATGATTGCCTCCTTAATTCACAACAGACGCTACAGTAGGTCGTTTGTCCTATCTATTGATGGTTAAAGGAAGAGACTTCTATGCAAGAGAAGAGAGGCTAGCCTGCGGGGATTCTTTTTGAAGGAACTTATAAAAGAATAACCTTTAATGAAAGGGTGTAATGAACTTATAGCCATCTGTATAAAGCTACTAAATCTGGATAGATGATACAGATATTCCAAGGCTCTATTAGTAGAAGGCTACGGCCTTACGATTACCAATTAGACAATCTCTGTAAACTAAAAATAGAGTCATCTAAGACTGTGCAAAAGCCTTTTTCGAATAAATAGTTTCAACCTGAAACTTCAAATACTCGCACATACCATGAAACTCTGCTGTATTTATTTTAAGTGTCTTGATAATCGATAAAAATTTATTGATTTCATTCTGAAACTGCGAGAAGGCGATTTCGGCACCACAAGCCAAAACCAAATTAATCTTTCTTCCATTCTGCATATCTTGGTCACAATCGTCAAAATCATCAGCGATCTGAAAGGCCATTCCAAAATGATAAGCAGCTTTCTTTATTAGATCTAGCTGGTCAAGATCTCCACCCCCGTAAACCCAGCCCAGAACAAAGGAGATTTCAAATAGGGAGACCGTTTTCATACAAAGAATATTTCTTACTTCATCCAGATGGAGATCGGGAGGATTTATATCTAAAAATTGCCCCCCAGTTGCGCCTAAAATTCCTGTATTATAGGTGGCGTTTTCTAAAGCTATTACACAAATTCGATCACTATGAGCTGCATGATTCAAGCCGGATTCTTTTAAGGTTTTAGCATTATTGACTAATAGCTCGTAGCCTGCCGCAATTAATGCGTAACTGGCTAATAAAGCTGTAGACTCGCCATAGACTTTATGCACAGAAGGCTTATTGCGCCTTAACTCTTCATTATCCATGCAAGGTAGATCATCAGCAATTAAAGAAGCTGTATGAAAGAATTCTACCGCTAAGGCGGCATGTGATACATCCACCTCTTTATTGAGCGCTTGCGCAATTAACAGGACTAAAAAAGGACGAAAACGTTTTCCCCCATTCAGAAGCGCATACTCACAGGCATCACGGAGTACAGTCTTTTTTCCTAGTGAAGGAATGACTTGCACAAGCCTATTTTCAATAAACGCTTGAAAAGGTTCTAAAATTTGAATAAGTGAGTTTTTTTGATCCATAAAGACAATAATCTAATCTGTTCTTAAAAAAAAAACAACTTTAAAAGGATTTATAAAACCCTTGATTCTAAAAGAATCAATAAGGAGTCATCACAATTTGTTGATTTGAACGAATAATTTGACGGGAAGGAATAACGCCCCCCATATTGATGCATGGATAACAAAGTACCTGCTTTCCTATTAACGATCCTGGATTTGTCACAGAATTACAGCCTAGTTGACTTTCATCTCCTATGATCGCTCCAAACTTTTTTAAACCTGTAGAGATGTTCTTTCCCTCGAAAAATACTTTTACAGGCATGTGATCCAGCCTAAAATTTGCACACTTGGTGCCCGCTCCAAGATTTACCCGATTTCCAAGTATAGTGTCTCCAAGATAAGCAAAATGCCCAGCCTGAGCTTTATCTAACATTACAGCATTTTTTACTTCTGTATCGTGACCAATCACGCATCCATTACCGGCAATAAAATCTCCGCGAATATAGGCCCCATGCCGCACACTACAATTTTCACCAATCACACAGGGACCTTTGATATAAGCCCCCGGCTCGAGCACAGTTCCTTTTCCTATCGAAATTTGTTCTGGATTTATAAGAAATGTTCCATGCGGAACGTCTACCTCAATTTTTCCAAGCGGTAGGTTTAATAAATAAGTATTGATACGCATCAAAGCTTCCCAAACATGCACGCAATCTTTAAATAACTCTGCATGGGCAAAGAGCGAAAGGTTAAAATAGTAATCAGGAGAAAGTGTTTTCATAAGACATACGTATAATCTAAAGATAAGATGTTTTCAAGCTTATTTTGATAAGTCAAAAAGCAGCAAAGGTTTTGCACAGGGCTCTGTGAAGAAGAATATATCTTATATATAGTTTTTTTCTTCTTCCTCTTAAACTGTGGAAATGTAGATAAGTCCTATAAATTCTCTCTGTTTCTCTTATGTCCACAACTTGTTTATATCCTGTTAATAAAACGGGAGGTTATCTTCAATTTTAGCTTACTAACAATGATATACACAAACCCATGAACCGAAAAAGTGTGGGTTATGAACAATTAATTTTCTTGTTCATCTACGAATGCAAATAAAACTTAGGAAAGGTTTTTTATGTATGCTGCTCCTTCATCGTCGTTGAGAATGTGCACATTCAGATCATAAAAATGGTTTACATATCATCGCAGAGGGGGGAAAAATTTTAGAGAGATTTCACGAAAATAGAGATAGGTTTGAATACCAAACCTTGTCGGCAAAGAGAAAAATCTCTTTCATTTTTTTCATTAGCATGCGAACTCTTAATAAATTAAAGCTCCTAGATAGCATAAAATTTTGAATTTGTTTTTTAAGACCAAGAGCAAAAATGCGTTAGTTTTACTAAAATAATCCTGAAAGACATGTTTTAGCGGAATACGAACCTATATTGGAATCACGAAACTTCAAGTTTGAAAACTTCTTTTTTTTAGATGTTGTTATTGGGCTAAGAGGTCGGGGTGCATTCATAGGTTCGATCTTATCTTAGAATTGTAATCAAAGGAGACCTTAGAAACACAAATTTTCAGAACTACAAACAACATTTTCTATAAACCAAAGGATAGATTCTAGTAGAAAAGAATAGAAACAAGTAGGACCTAATTGTTTTTGAAATGAGTAGAAATACATAGACCGATTAGGGAGAAAGTAGAGTTTTGAGGAATGTAAAATGAAGAATAATATTAAATATAGAATATCTCTTCTTTCTCTTAAGGTGTGGAATTGTTTATAATCCCCCCATGGACTCTCTGTAAAAGATACGTTGATAAGATGTTAATGCGTGGTTTATAAGACCCCCGTTTATCATCAAAAAATCTTACGCACAAATAAATTAACAATTCTATAAACATAAAAAGCCCCACTTATGAACAGTCAAAAACAGATACATTGTCCTCATTTTAGAGATTGTTCGGGTTGTACTTTAGATGAAGACGTTAACCATCCTCCTGTTCTAAAAGAAGTCGAAGCATTTTTTAAAAAACAAGAGGTGAATTTTAGCTATTTTTCGGGTCAAGTGACAGAATGGCGCTATCGCGCGAAGTTAGCAATTAGAGGTTCTTGTGAAAATCCAAAAATAGGCCTTTATGAAGCGGGTACACATGAGGTGGTTAACATTCCTTTCTGCCGGGTTCATCATCCGCATATTAATCAAGCTGTTGAAAAAATAAGACGTTGGGTTCAAAACTGTCGTATTCAACCTTATAATGAAAAGACCCGGGAAGGGGTGTTGCGTTACGTACAGTGCGTCGTCGAAAGAAGTTCGGGTAAAGTCCAATTGACGCTTGTTATTAACGCTAGTCGCCTGGACGCGTGTTCTATTGATTGGATGGCGTTAGTAGGGGAGGATTCGTTATGGCATTCTTTATGGATAAATTTAAATGATACACCCACAAATACGATTTTTGGAAAAGATTGGCAGCTTATCAAAGGAGAGGAGTATCTTTGGGAAATGATAGCAGGGACATGGGTTTGTTTTCACCCGGCTAATTTTGCTCAAGCTAACCTCTCTGTTTTCGAGAAACTTCTTGTCGATTTGGGTCAAGAGGTTCCAAAGAATGTAAATATTGTGGAATATTATGCGGGTGTAGGGGTGATTGGGTTTTCATTGGCCGATAATGCTAGAAGCGTTCAGGCCTGTGAAATAAATCCATGGGCAGAAAAGTCCTTTAATCAAACGATGCTTAGACAGGAAAAAAAGAACTGTTCCTTTTATAAAGGCTTGGCAACTGATTATTTGCATTTACTCCCCACTTCAGATGTAATTCTTGTAGATCCTCCACGTAAAGGCTTGGATCGTGCCTTATTAAAGGCTTTGCTAGAAGTTGAAAAGGGAAAAGATTTGTGGTATATTAGTTGTGGCTGGCCTTCCTTTAAAAGAGACTGTGAAGAGCTTTTAGAGCGGTGGGATTTAATAAATGCCCGTGCGTATTTGTTTTTTCCAGGGACAGATCACTTAGAGATCATGGCTCATCTAAAATCTAAATAAAGGCAAAATGAAGCGAAGTTTTGATAGAAAGCTATTATATTCTTTAAAGAAATTTTGGTTATAGCCCTCTAGTAATAAAATTAGTTTATTAATTCACAAGCTCTTTGGACTTATAACTTTTTTGTGAGCATGTAGACCTTTTGACAACCCTCTCCAAGCTAGGTATAAAAGCGTTTAGTGGATAGTTAAACGTGATGCGTATTGCTCCCAGAAACCCCTTAACAAAGTCAGCTTGAGGCCTTGTCAAAAAGTCTAGGTTTAAGACTATGACAGGATTTTACTCTAATATATCATCGACAGGATAATTAGCTATATCCCTCCATTCTTTCAATCCTCCGGGGTACTCCAGGAGATTAGTATATCCTAAACTCACCAGTTTTTGCGCTAGTTTGGTGGAGAGAGGGCAGTTGAAGGAATAGCAGTAGAGGATAATAAGAGTTTCTTTATGGGGAATGATTGTTTCAAAATCTTCTGGAGTATTTTCATAAGAAGCTAAAAAAGCACGGGGTAGAGTGTTACTGTCGTTCCATTTATTCCCACGCGCGTCCAGTAAGATAAAAAAGGTTTCAGAATCTATTAAAGCTTTTAATCCCTTGGCGTCTATATGACCATACGCGGCGTTTTTGACAGCTTCCTCGGATTGAAGAAAGCGTTCACCTTCGATAGCATAACTTAAAGAAATTGTACTAAATGTAATTAGTATTATAGTGAGGAGTATTTTTTTCATTATTTGCCTTACATTTTCTTTGTGTTTTTCTTTTTTAAAATATCTTGGTAAATGACGATAGACAATCTAACTGTAATGGAGGTAGCTAAAAGAATAAACGGGGCCGCGCCTCCAGTGCCAATAGTAAATAAAATTAACGCTGTCGTTGTAATTAAATTGGCTAATAAACTCAAAAGATCGACCCGCAGTTTTTTGCGTAAATGATGCTGAATTTTTTCTAGACTATTAGAAATCTGTTTTAATAATTGATCATCTAAATTTTTTGTAGAATCGTTTTCAAGAAGAGAAAATAAGAATCTTAATTCTTTAACAGCTTCAGCTGGTGCTGAACGTAATAAAGCAGCTTTATTTCGAGCTTTTAATCTTTCCAAATTTTTGATGTCATGAGGATGATTATTATGGAAATGCCGCTCCTTATCGATTCCTAGTTTTTTTTCTAAGAAGTTTTGTAGAACGTTTCTATCTTTAAATTTATCTTTCGATAAAAGTTGATGTTTAACCTCTTTATAAAAATGAGCCCCTCTTGCAATTTGAATCGTGCGCAAAACAATACCCAAACCAGACATTACATAGGCCAGGGGCATACCAACAGAGGCGAGAATGGAAATGGGGACTGAGGCTGCAGCTAGAACTGAGTTGACAAAAGTGGTAAGTGAATCAAAGATATCTGCTAATAGAATAGTAACAGACAAAGTGGAGAGAATAATTCCTTCTTTGTCTCTATTCAAAAAGTCGTGAAAAATTTTGATGGCCAGGTTTTTTACATCGAGAATACTAAACGGTACTCCTACGATAGAAAGTAACTTCATGTGAGTGATTACACTTTTTAGAGTGCCTTTGATGTCTTTTCCCTGGTGGCACATTAAACGGATACTTGTGCTTGTAGCATTAAGAATTTGTCTTGAAATTAACGAAATTTTCCCCAAATAACTCCAGACATGTTCCGCATGTTTTGCAATGACATTGAAGACATGGGCAACTGATTGTTTTTTAGGAATAGGCGGGAAGGCGTAGATGGGGGTTGCTTGATTGTTAAGTATTGAAACCGAGCTCATTCACTTCTCTCCTACATTTGTAGTAAATGGTTGTAAAAAAATTCATGTATGACTTTTAAAGCCATAGGACACATACGAGGAACATCAGTGTTCCTAAAAACAATCCCAAAATATTAAATTGAAAAAGGTGTTGATCCTCTGGATTGAGCAAAGCATTTAAGCGCAAAATTAAGGGGTGCTGGGGGTGATTAAAGTAGCAAAATGTAGATGGAGATCTAAGCTGTTTTGTTGTTTTAAATATAGCTGAAGCGAGGTGATCGCCCTCAAAACCGTATTTTAAAGCGTTCTGATCACAAGCCATCTCTTGGTCTTGTTCAATTTTTTCCATCCACTTTTTGAGCGGAATCCACCAAAAAAATGTTGCTAAAAGATGGTAAAATTGACGAACGAATGGGTCGTTATACTTAAGGTGCTCTAGTTCATGAGCGATGACAACCTCAAACTCCTGCGGGCTAAGCTCCTGATACGATTTATAAGGAATAACAATGGTGTTAAAGTAGGTCGCAATAGGAATTTCCAAAGCCTCGCTTAAGTAAATTCTGGTCTTCATTTCTTTTATCTTTTGAGCAAGTAAAGAATTTTGGACGGGGTGAATAAGAGGTTCCGCATGCATTAAAATGGATTTGATCGATCTATATAAAATTATACTTTGAATGCACTTGAAGGCGATATAGAGAAATGAAAAACCTATCCACGTATAAAATAAAATTGAGATTAAATGATGTTGATAATTTGCTCCTAAGTATGTCACTAACGAGATCTGCTGTTCTACTAACTGTCCCTTGAGGAGAGGAAAAAAAACATCTAAAATGAATTTTTGAACACAGCTTGAACAATTAAATGGGTTTAACCAATAAGAAAGACTCAAGCGACTGAAAAAAAGATCGACGATCAAGCTAAAAAAGGGTAACAATCGCAGCATTGCACGCGCACGATAATTTTTAATGACAACAACTTTGAATAAACCTTCGACAAGGATTTGCCCCATAATGAAAGCTAAAAAAGAACTGCTGATGATGGGAAGGAGAAAAAATGGATTAGAACTCATTTTTTAGAAACCCTTGCTTTTTGGATCATTTTTTCCATCTCCTCTAAATTTTCCTCAGAAAGATCGTCCACTCTTTCGATTAGATGATTAATTAAAATGCTCGCTTTTACCCCAAATAATTTTTGTTTGAGGGTGTTTATAAAAGAGTTTGAGTCAGAAGAATCAAGAAGCCAATATTCGTATTGTAAACCTTTTCTTTCTCTGGCTAGTTGTTTTTTCTCAGCAAGTCGAGCCATGACTGTCATGACGGTGTTGTAGTTGTCTCGTCCGCCTAAATCAATTTGAACTTCTTTGACAGTTTTTCTTTTACCTGATTTTAAAATACGAAGAATTTGCAACTCTAGTTCTCCAAACGCCCGTTTCATCTAATACTCCTGAATAAGTAAATATATTACTACAACTGTAGTATTTTGTCAATAAGAGTTTAAAACATTAAACATCTAAATCAATATGAATTAATCCTTTGGATTATAAAAAGGGTGTCAGCTTAGCACCTACGGGATAATGGTCTGATGGATTGTTTTTGTTTGGCAGAGTGAGAGTAGGGTCTGGGTTTTCATTCTTAAAACCTACAGATGTTTCTTCTATCTGGTAAAGCCCCCCATTTTCCTTTTTTAAAATAAGGATATAATCCTCTTCGTCAATCGCGAATCTCCCTGCTTTAGAATGCTGTACGGTGACCATTCTTTTTTTTATCGTTGTAGAACCCGCATGCGTGGAAATAAGTCCCAGGGCTTCTAAATGCTGTTGTAAACACTCTACATCTTCTTTCGATTTAGTATTCGCATCAATTCCAATAATAAGCTGGAGCTGGTTATTTTCAGGCAAAGAGGCCAATTGATGATATTTTTCTACAATCTTTGTAATTTGAAGTCGGCCATCTTCTGCCCGTGTAGAATTTCCGTGAGCTGAGGCTAGAAGAAATTTTTCTCCAGTCTCTTTTTTAGTTGCTAAAATTACATTTAAGCGTCCTTTTAAAAATCCCTCATAATCCTCAATACTCACAACTTGATAACGCGGTTCCCAAGAGGATTTGCGGAGAAAAACCCATGTCCCATCCGCACTATTTTGTGTCTCTACTGAGTGAAAGAGGGTATTTTCAGTCAGAAGTTTAGGAACAACTGTATCACTTTCTTGTGTGAACACCACGTCTGCATCTGCTTCAAGCAATCGATCTCTTAGTATTTGTGCTCGCGCTGCAGGATTGCCTAAGGTTTCAAAAAAAGTCTTTTTTACGTGATTAATGTTAGCAATATCTTTAGGATTTTGCGCTGTTAGATGAAGGTTTAATGCTTGATACAGCCAATAGAAAAAGACCTGTCCAACTGGTTTAGTAAATATTTTCAAGTCACCGACGTTTGCATTATCTCCAAAAAATGCTTCTAAAAAATGAGGATCCAGTTGCTTAACCGTCATGTCTAATTGATCTTGAGGTTTTACAAGGGCTAAAGTATCAGAAGAAAAAAGAGATTCAAGTAAATGAACCTTTAACTCATCCACATTATGACCCACCAAAGGTTGCATAGAGCTTAGGATCGGCAAATCAAAATCCCCCCCTTGTCTTGAAGCTTTATCACGTAAAATTTTATCTAAACCTAAGAACTCTGAGGGAACATGCCGAAAAAGGGCAAAGACTTTTTGATCGCCATAGCGCGAAATAAAATCAATAAAATTATTGAGGTCGTCTTCCGAAAACCCGTCCCCTTTTAGAGCTTGCTGTTTTAGATGGAGTTGTTCAATTAAAGAGTGGGGTACCAACTCATTTAACGTAGGACCATGCTGAAGATCTTCTTGTGCAGCTTGACGAATGAGTCTCTGATGATATTCAAGAATATCTTCGTTTCTTTGTTCCTGGACCATTAATTGTTCAATTTGAAATTCTGTTAGATGATCAACCAAGGCTTTTTTAGAGACAACCTGTTCAAACACATATTCACGAATGGGATTGACTTCTTCACCGTAATCTCCTTCGAATTCAAAGGGATCGTTAAAAGAGCCTAGAATATTTGATGTGAAAACAATTAAACAAACTAAATAGTTCATTAAATCTCCTAAAAAGATAAAAAATAATAATAAATTTTTTTTAAATTAAAATCAATTGATTTTTACAGTTGTTTATTATGAATTAATTTAGGTAGTACTCGTTATTGGGCTGTAGTTTTGACAAGCCTTGAATCAAGCATGATACGCTGTACGAAAAAAGACTATAAATTCACAAGTACGACAAAAACATCTGTCATCCATCTACAGCGATTGATCAGGGATTGGGCGCAATCATTGGTTAAATTAAACTGTAAGGGTATAATCTAAATCCTTTTGCAAAGAAAAAGCTTTTAATGGTATGTTCACAGTAACGTCAACATTTATGGCGTAAAAAACAATGAGGTTTTATGAACAACAACACGTGCTTTGACTGCACATCCAAGCCATTCAATCTGGCCTACAACGTAGGTTCATTGTCCCTTCCCCTTTTTGTTCTTTCTTCTGCGCATCATTGCCATCATCATCATTGCTAGTTTTCTCCCTTTTTGCCTGACATAATCTGAATAGAATGTGAACTTTGTAGTTACTCTGAGTAAGCATTTGTTTGCTTATTAAATTTACATGGCATTTTGTCTATGTGCGAGAACTGCAAATATCCAGATTGTTTTTTATATTTTGGCTTTCAGAAGTTGAAATTTTAGTCATGTCCATATTTTTTAATATGAGCTTTATGAAACGTTATACTCTTCTGCATTTGCGTTAGTCAAAAGAAACTAAATTAAATTCAGGCCTATAGGCTGTCAGAGCAAGTATTGCTGCATTTAACCCACATCATTATTAAAATTTAGGAGATTATCATATGTATTATTTTATTTTGTGCATGCTTTCAATTATGACTATATCAGCTGCTGCTGCTGACGATTTAATCGTGGGCACTACGAGCGGGTATGCCCCTTATGTCAGTATTAATGATAAAGGAGAATACGAAGGGTTCGATATAGATATAGCCAACGCTATAGCAGAGAAGCTAGGGCGTAATCTGATCATCAGAGATTTTGGCAGCATGCCCGCCTTAATTCTAGCCCTTAAACAAAAAAAGGCCGATGTGTTGATCTGGTCGATATCGATCACCCAAGAGCGGCAAAAACAAATGGCCATGGTTTACTATCAAGGAGAAAAAGTAACATCCCTTCCCCTACTTTTTTGGGGGAAAGTTCCTGATAACATCAAAAATTTAGAGGATATGGCTAACAATCCCAACGCTGTGATCAGTGTAGAGGCTGGCTCATTCCAAGAAAATGTCCTTTTTAGCGTACCAGGTTTGACTCTTAAACAAGTTGACAAAGTTAGCGATGCTATCCTTGAACTAAAATATGGTAAATCGCAAGCTGTGCTGATCGATTACTCTCTAAAGCCTATCTATACAAAAAAATTTCCTCAGTTAAAAAGTCTTACTATTAATCTACCAGAGTCTAAACAATCCTTGGGGAATGGCATCTGCATTAATTTAGACAACAAAGAACTCACTTCTGCGATTCAAAAAGCCGTAAGTGAACTTTTTAGCGATGGAACAATTACTAACTTAGAAGCCAAATGGAAGTTAAAGGAGTAAATCATGTACAGCACATCTGTTGATTTAATTGTACGTGCGCTGCCCCTCTTATTAAAGGGAGCGGCTCTTTCGTTGCAAATCTTTGCAATAGCATCCTGCCTTAGCTTGATTTTAGGCTTCGTCATGGGGGCGTTGACTTGTGGGCGATTGCGTTATCCTTGGATCTCCTCTGTAATCGAAGGCTTCACATTTGTTTTAAGAGCTGTACCTGTCTATGTACAACTACTTATTATGTACTTTGTTTTGCCAGATCTTCTCAATATCGAAATCGACGCGTTTACAGCAGCAATTATTGCTTTGAGTTTATGTTCTGCTGGGTATACAGCCCAAATCGTGCGTGGCGGCCTTAATGCTGTTCCTAATGAACAATGGGAAGCGGCTTATACTCTTGGGTATTCTGTCATGGATTCTTTGCGCTATATCATCTTTCCCCAGCTGATAAGCAACATATTGCCTGCCTTAACAGGTGAATTTGAAGCATTACTCAAAAGTACGGCTATATTGGCATCTATTGGTCTTTTGGAGCTGACACGTATGGGAATGAATATCGTTTCAAGGGAGATGGATCCCTTGCCTATCTACTTAGCCGTGGCAGGATTATATATAGGGATATCAGCAGTTATCAATATTATTTCTAGACTATTAGAGAAGAGGTTACGTTATGCTAACACTTAAAAATCTTTATTTAAAAAAGGGAACACCTTCTAAACAAATTTTAAAAGGAATTTCAGTGTGTTTCCCTCAAGGTGAAATCTCCTTGTTAGTAGGAAAGAGCGGTGCTGGGAAAAGCTCTTTAATGCGTTCTATGGCTCAGCTGGATATCACATATGAAGGGGAAGTGCTTTATAAGGGAGAGTCTCTCAAAGAATTAACAGCTTCTAAGAGGGCCAAAACTTTAAGCTACATTGCCCAAGGATATGCTTTATTTCCTCATCTTACAGCTTTAGACAACTGCAGTCAACCTCTTCAGGTTGTAAGTAAGATGAAAGCGTTTGAAGCAAAACAAAAAGCTTTCGCTGTGATAAAAGCTCTGGGTATGGAGGAGTATGGTTCTGCTTACCCTCATGTATTGTCAGGAGGACAACAACAGCGCATTGCCATTGCTAGAGCGCTAGCTCTGAATCCGCAGATTTTATTATTGGATGAACCTTCGTCAGCTTTGGATCCTGATAATAGTGCACAATTAGCTAAAATTCTCAGAGAGTTAGCCTCCCAAGGCAAAACTCTTGTGGTTTCAACTCAAGATATGTTTTTTGCTGAACAACTTCAAGGAACGTGCTATTGCATGAATAACGGTCTTTTGATGAAACCTTAAAAAAGAGATGGAAAATTCAAATGGATTTTTATTTAAGAAGATCCGGTCTCCATGTAGAGAAAGGTAAAAATTTAATCAAACCAAGGAAAAGTCAATGGAAAAGATGGACAAGGAAGAATGGCTAAGTAGACTCATCGCTTTTGATACAACCTCTTGCAATTCCAATTTGCCTCTTATTAATTGTGTGGGAAATTGGCTCGAACAGCTACAAATCCCCGTGAGTTTAACTTATGATTCAACACAAGCAAAAGCAAATTTGTTCGCTACAATTCCCGCTTCAGATGGTTCTTTAAATGGGGGCTTGATTCTTTCGGGACATACAGATGTTGTTCCTGTGACTGGTCAGGCGTGGGATAGCAACCCCTTTTGCGCACTAAAAACAGACAAACGCATCTATGGCAGAGGGGCTTGCGATATGAAAGGCTTTCTTGCTGTCGTGTTGTCTTTAATTCCTGAAATTCAAAGTAATACACGTAAAAACCCTGTACATATAGCTTTTTCCTACGATGAAGAAGTCGGTTGCTTAGGGGTGCCTTTGTTGATTGCAGACTTGCAACAAAAAGGAATTCGGCCCTCAGTCTGTATTGTGGGGGAGCCCACAGAAATGGTGCCGGTTATAGCGCATAAAGGGATCAATAGTTTCAAGTGTCGAATCCATGGTCTTGCGGCTCATTCTTCTCTTTCTCCTAAAGGATGTAACGCTGTTGAGTATGGAGCGCAATTAATTTGTTGGTTAAGGGAATTGGCTAAGCAGTTTAAAGAGAAGGGTTTTAAAGATGATTGTTATGATGTACCTTATACAACCCTGACAAGTACCATGATCTCGGGCGGAATTGCCATCAATACAATCCCTTCTTCTCTTGAGTTTTTGTTTGAGTTTCGTAATCTGCCACAAGACAATCCTGCGCATATTTCTCAAAAGATAAAGAATTATGTAAGCGAATATCTGATTCCGGAGATGCAAACTGAATCAGTGGATGCTTCGGTGGAGATAGAGCCGATAAGTTGTATTCCAGCTTTTCAATCATCAGAAGAAGAATTAATTGAATTTCTAGGCAGGAGAGATAGCATGAAGAAGGTTTCCTATGCGACCGAAGCTGGGTTATTTCAAAAAGCTGGAATTCCGACCATTGTTTGTGGTCCGGGAAGTATTATAGAGGCACATAAAGCGAATGAATTTGTATCTCTTGAACAGCTTGATGAGTGTGAAAAATTTCTTCGTAAGGTGATTCGTTGACATTAATTTTATTGCGATTACCAACTATCAAAATTTTTGGTTTAACTAGATATAAAATGAGTATACAGCTAACACCCGAAAAATGCTCAGGCTGATCTTTTCTCAATCTGAAACAATAGCAAAAATCAGGAAAATAGATTGTTGTTGGTGAAAAAAGTCTTTATAGTGGATGGCTAGATTTTGCTTTAAATACTTGAAAATATATTAATAGGTAAGAAATGAGAAGTTATTATTTTACAATTTTTATGACGCTTTGCATTTTTTCCTGCCATGCGCAAATGATACAAGTTAACGATATGAAAGAAGTGATGGAGTATTTTAATACAGCCAATTCAAAAACATTAGCCATTTTCGACGTCGATATGGTGTTAGTTCAGCCGAGTGATCCAGCATTTCAAATGGCCAATATGAAACGCTTTGGAGCTGTTTTGAAGTGTATCATGAAAGAAGTGCCTGTTGAAAAACAGATGATGTTTTTGAGTCTTATGACAATTAGTACAGAGCCTGTTTTAATTGATGAATGTACTCCTCAATTTTTGAATAGTCTCTGGCAAAGAGGAGTTCCTACGATTGCTTTAACAGCCAATTTGACTGGAACATTCGGACCCATCAAAAATATGGAAAATTGGAGAATTCAAAACTTAAAAGTTTTAGGCATAGATTTTTCCCAAGCAGCGCCTTTTCAAAAATCTTTTATTTTCAATGATCTCGCATCTTATCGAGACAATTATTCGACTTATATTGATGGTGTGCTCTTTGTTAATGGCACATCAGTCTCAAAGGGGGATGCATTTTTATCTTTCCTAAAAAAAACAAACTTTTTACCAGAAAAGATTATTTTTATTGATGACCGAGAAGATAACTTGAAGAGCTTGGAAGCTGCTATTCAAACCCTGGATCACCCTATCGAATATCAAGGATTGCATTTTTTAGGAGCTCAAAAATATCCATCGAAGAGCATTTCTGAAGAAGAATTTGAAGCAAAATGGCAAACACTTGCCAAGCAAGTTAAAGAACTTGATTAATAAATGATTCAGATAATCCTTCAGCTGTTTCAGAGCCTGATAAAGTTCTAAAATTTGGCAATATATGTCTTTTAAGACCAAGCTAAATTTGTTAAATTTGTGAGGATAGTTTAAATTTATTCATAAATTTAGCCTTTGAGGTGGTTCTTTAATCAATCTTCTTCTCGGTATCCCGGTTCTGCAATAAGCTTTTCAACCAAAATATGGATGGTTGTCGATGGATTGCAATCTGCAGGGGATTGGTCTGATTTTAATAGCTTTGCAGCGCGTTTCAGAGCTACTGCTCACAGGGATTTAATTTCTTTATATAAATCAAGAGGTTTTTCATATTTTTCATTTCGATGCGTTGAAAGTAATTTATAAAGTTTGTCTCGATGCGTAGTTGCCCATAAATCTTGGTAATGCAACAAAAACCATAATTCGAACGCATCATTGGAGTAAGCAACATAGATATTATTTATTTTGGCAAGCTCTAAGGCTCTATTGAAATGGTCTTTGTCTACTTTGTTTAGGGGATTAGCATCGCGATCGAGTACAACCCAAGCTTCATCTATTTCTTCATCAAATTCGCCCGCCTGTATTCTTATATCCCTTTCTTCAATCGTTTTTTTGACCAAGCTTACTTTATGATCTGATTTATCTAGTGCCACGACAACAGGCCCTGTAGAACTTTTATAGTGGCCAAAATATATTGCTTCGGTTTTTCCCTCCGTGCAAATCAAATAACGCTTCCGAATGGAAACAGTGTACTTTTTGCGCTTTCTTTCTTCCCGAAGATGCCAAGGCTCTATTTTTTGTTTTCGTCTAGGCATTTCGGATTTATTCCTTTAAGACCAAATGACAGGAACTGCACCGAAGCGTCCTTGACGGTAGTTTTTTTCAAACTCGCATTCGCTTCTCATATTATACTCTACAAGAGAGCGCAGAACTGTTTCTTCTTGCGCATTTTTATCTGTGAACCAAATTTGGTCCTGTCTTAAGCCTACCTGGTTTGAAAGCAAATAGGTTTCGTGACTACAGAAAATTAATTGGGCTCCTTTGGGATTGATCTCATGATTGTGAAATAGAGAAATGATTTCTCTGCTCATAAATGGATGAATGCTAGCTCCGAGTTCATCTAAAACAAAAATTCCTCCCACATCCAAAATCTGAACCATTAAGGTCATGAGAACAAATAAGCGCCGCGTTCCAAATGATTCTTGATTGTTGAAATCAAATTCGACGTGACGATTTTTTTCGGAAGATCCATACATTTTATGAAGAGTAACAGCTCGAAATAGATCGCTTGACTGATTGAAAAGAGACTTTAACTCATGAGGAATGACTTTTAAATGCGCTTCAGTAAATGGCTCACGTATCACTTTGAGATCTTGAATGTTTAAATCCAGCTTCTTTAATAATTTTAATACTTTAAGGGCAAGCTCGGGATTTTCATAATATTGCTGCAGAGCATACCCCATTGGGTCTACAGAACCACCATCGAATATCATAAAATTAGGACGACATACTAGCTTAACGACTTGTGATGAGATAGGATCAGCAAATTGAGCAAAAACGGTTAAAGCTAAAGCTGTGGGTCTTACATTGTGAATCAAATGGCCCACAATGTTTTTTACGCTATCATCAACTTCTGGAAATTCTTGACCTTTCCTAAGAAAAATCATTCGACGCCGGCGATTTTTTTTAACCTTTGTAGTTGTTTCTAGCCATTCACTCTCAACTCTTTCTGAGTTAATTTCAAAACCATATCGGTATTCTGTCTTGGTCTCTGGGTCCCAAAGAACGATTTGGAAAAATGAAGGCTCGTTGCTGCTTTCAGCATTTAAAAGAAATGGCTGCAGAAAAGGAAATTTGGTCGTGGGTTGATTAAGATAGTCGGAGTTGAGCATCGCCCACTGCATATACGCAAGGGCTTTAATAAGGTTGCTTTTACCACTGGCATTGTGTCCAAAAATTCCAATGGCAGGAAGGAGAGGTGTTTTAAATTCGGTTGAGATAAGACCGTCTTTAGCAGTTTTGAGGGCTTCTGCCTCAAGAGAAAGAGTTGCTAGCTCTTTGAAGGATCGGAAGTTTTTAGTTGAAAATTCAATAATCATAATTAAATATTGCCTAAAAATTGCATTATTTTCAAGAAAAATACGAAAAATTCTCCTAAATCATAAAAAATCGATATCTTTACTCTGCATTTTTAAACAGTTTTTTGCAAATATATTACAGTTTACTTAGAAGAACTCTAGCTAGAATTAGAGCAAATCATCAGTATTCATTGAAGAAAAAGGGTTCAAATGCCTGAAAGTGCAGTACAAATGCCGTTATCTGGATAATTCCAGAAAAAAATCTGGAAATCCAAAAGGTAAAGCAAGAGGTACAAAAAATCGGCTACAAATGCCGCTGAATAGCTATTACATTGCAATTTGGTAGACTTTCAGGGCTTGGGGCTGCTTTTGCAGACTCTATTTATGCGATTATTGCGGCATTTGGACTTAATGTCATTTCTAATTTTCTTTTGGCAGAACAGTTTGGGTTTCGTCTCATTGGAGGTGTCTTTTTACTTTATTTAGGCTGGAAAACATTCGTAGCTAAACCAGCATCCGAAACGAAAAATGTTTCTCACACAACACTGCTAAACGATTTTATTTCTACTTTTTTTCTTACTATCACAAATCCAATGACAATTCTCTCGTTCTTAGCTGTTTTTGCAGGCCTAGGCCTTTCCAATATAAATGGAGACTATTTTCAGGCAGCCGCATTAGTTCTAGGTGTCTTTTTGGGTTCTGCTGCTTGGTGGTTGCTTTTAAGCGAAGGCATCACTTTATTTCGTAAAAAAGTTAGCCAAAAGGTGATGACATGGATCAATCGAATTCCAGGATTGATTATCTTGGCGTTTGGTATTTGTTCCTTATTGAGCACCATATTCTAAGATTAGAGTCAGAGCGGAATGGACCATCTTACATGCTATTTTGCTTTGTAAAACATAGAAGTCAATTCTCTTGATCAGATGGTTCGCAAATAACCAAGTGCTCGATGATTTTAGATCTTTTTTTAAATTACTCTTACCAGATGTTTTGATCTGTTCAATTAAAGATAGCAGGTGATTTTTGGATAATAAAAAAACTGTTTTGTTGTGAGAACCTTTAAAGCGATCATCATCCCGAAATCGGTTGCCCATGCAGGTTGTCTTATATGAGGTAGGATTTTTTCATAATCATTACCTCATTTTAAGATCTACGAAAGATTAAATGCGGCAACTAATAGGCGTTAAGGTTATTTTATTTAAGTTTACTTTAGTCGATATCCGAACCATTATAATGGCCGGAAAGAAGTTTTGCGTTTATGAAGATAATGGGGATAAAATGCGATGATTAGCGCCCAAGAATCAACATTTAATGACTGTGATTCAGATTTTATTCACCACCCCAGAAAAAAAAGGACTTAAGAAGAGCGGTCAAGCCTTCGTAAGTCCCTGAAAGAAGAGAATCTGGGTGAGAAGATTTGAACTTCCGACCCCTTGCACCCCATGCAAGTGCGCTAGCCAAGCTGCGCTACACCCAGATATAAAGATTAAGTGGCTGTGATGCCTTCAAACTGCATTTCAGTTTTTTTGAATTCTCTTACTGCAATGCGAGCACAATGTTCAATGATTTTTTCTAAGGCATCTGTTGGATCTACTTCTGCAGCAGCTAAATCTACCGTAATGGAAGCGCTAAAGGAGGTCCCTCCTCGAAGTCCTTTCACTTTAAAATTAGCAAAAAGACCATCCTTTTTCTTTGTGATGCTGATAAAGCGGATGAGATTATTTTCTGCAATATTTTTCATGATATGATTCCTTAAAAGCCATAATAATAGTAGTCTTGTTCTTTTATCGTCAATGAAAACCAATTTTTAATAGACTTCATTAATCACTCAAACGTAGGGTGAGTCTTAAGGATGGATCTAGAGATGGATCGGCTATCATGTAGTTTTAATTTTTACTTTCTGGTAAGCTTTCACCAAAAAAAGGATTAAATATGACTATTTTTGAGTTAGGCTTGAGTTGGCGAACTGTTTTAAAAGAGGAATTTGAAAAACCTTATTTAAAAAGCTTAGAAGCCTTTGTGGAAAGAGAAAGATTTTCTGGTGCTTCCATCTATCCCCCCCGTGAACTAGTCTTTAATGCCTTTCGTATGACATCTTACGAATCGACCAAGGTGGTGATTATGGGACAAGATCCCTATCATGGCCCCGGTCAAGCGCATGGACTTAGCTTTAGTGTTCCGGTAGGCATTCCCAATCCTCCTTCGTTGCAGAATATTATCAAAGAATTAAATGCAGACGTTCATATTTCTCCCCCCCCTCATGGTTGTTTGCTTCAATGGGCTCATCAAGGCGTTTTAATGCTCAATGCTACATTGACCGTGCGTCAAGGCGAACCCATGTCTCACCATGGTAAAGGATGGGAGACGTTTACAGATGCCGTCATTGCTGCCTTGGCAAAGCGGCATGATCCGGTCATATTTATTTTGTGGGGTAAATCAGCCCAAGAAAAATGTCGGAATATTCTAGATCACTATTCAGAAGCTAATCATGTCGTTTTAAAAGCTCCTCATCCCTCACCTTTTTCTGCACACCAAGGGTTTTTTGGATGTCGCCATTTTTCTAAAGCCAATGAAATTTTAGCTCAATTGGGTAAAGCTCCGATTGATTGGAACATCCGATAATCAAAGCAATGTGGTAAGAAATTAAAGGGGATTTTTTTGACTTAATTCTCTCAGTATAAGATACTGCAATTTTGTCGAATTATAGGTTTATTACAGGAGCTTTTTATATGATAGGTTATGGCGAACTCATTGTAATCCTTTGTGTCATTCTAATTTTATTTGGGGGAAAAAAGCTTCCTGAATTTGCCAAGAGCTTAGGTAAAGGAATTCGAGAATTTAAAAAAGCTTTAAATGGCGATCTATCAGAAGATCAAGAAGTGGAAAAGACTGTGGCTCTAAAAGAAGATGAAAATGAACACAGAAAATGAACACAGAAAATGAATGAGAATTCTTTTGGCAGCTTCTGGGAGCATTTAGAAGAACTTCGTATTGTTTTGATTAACATTGCCTGGATAATCATCGCAGGTGTTTTATTAAGTTTTATATTTCATGATTCCATCGCTCGTTTTTTGCAAAAGCCTTTGAATATTTCATCTGGGGGAATTCAGACAGTAGAAATTTCTCATAAGAGGACTCTCAATTCTTCTGATGAGAATTTGATATGGCAATTGCCTTTTGGAGCAGAACAAAAATCCCTCTTTAAAGCAGTATTGAAAGATCCCAATCATCAGATTTATATGATCTTTCCTGAAGGGTACATCGATTGGGAGACTGCGCAACAACCCTTACTCCTCTTGAGTCCAATGGAAGGTTTATCTACTGCCTTTAAATTAAGTTTATGGATGGGGATTCTAGGGACTTCCCCCCTCTGGCTTTATCTAATCTTTAAATTTATCGCCCCAGCGTTGCATCGCAGAGAGAAGCTCTTAGTTTTTCCTTTTTTCCTTCTTTCCTTTATTTTTATCTTACTAGGGCTGACTTTTGCTTACTGTGTCACTCTCCCCCTCGCTAATCAGTATTTATTTAATTTTAATGATCAGCTAGGGATTAATCGATGGTCTTTAGCTTTCTATATGGATTATACAACTTTATTATTGCTATCCAACGCGCTAGCTTTTGAAATATTCGCTATCATTCTTTTGCTTGTCCATTACCGGCTGTTAAAGGCATATCAGATGAAATCAAAGAGAAGGCACGTCATTGTGGCTGCTTTTATTTTAGGGGCTATTTTAACGCCACCTGATATCATCTCTCAATTATTGTTAGCTCTACCGCTTATTTTACTTTATGAAATGACGATTATTTACTCTTACTTGAGAGATTGGATGGGTGTTTTTTATAGAAGGGAGGTTGGTCTTTCAGAAAGGTCTTAGATACTCAGGAAATTATAGAGCCACGCTTAAACGTAATTGTCAAAAAGATCAATGATCATCTAAGCGTGACCCACGCGACGTGATTAAACACGTACGCGAATTAAGTCGTTTTTATCGTGCTCATCCAAATAAGCTCTCCAGGCATGAGCTAACCAAGTAAATTCTTCAAGCAAGTGCACGAAATTTTTGTTATTAAAATGTTCTAAGTGGCCAAGATAGTGGAGGTTCACTTGATATTGATTTTCATCAATTGCCAGTGATGTTTTTATAGAAGCTTGGGTAAATAGAGATTTATGGGAAATGCCTGTTCTGACACTTTTGGGAATAAAATTTCCCCCATCATAGACTGTAGTTAAAAGAGAGATTTTCGATGCATCATCGAAAACTCTAATCAGTACATCACTTCCACCAAGACTGATATGTGCGACATTATCATGTTCTAATTGCTGGAAAAGCTTCTTTAAGTCCTGCTCTACTATCATAACTTCACCTAAAGAGATATTATTAATAGAGTACAATAAACCGATAATTCGATTTATATTATTATTATAATCAATATTATTTTTCGTTTCAATATTAATTAATTTAAACTGTTTTTTATAATAAATAAAATTGATTTTTTTAATTAATTATTAATGCTTAGTCAAAGTTAGATGCATAAGTACATAACAAATGATTTTCATGAAAGGCACTTTATTAGTGTATATTTATTGACTTAAAAGATGTGTATACGCGTCTTGTAGTTTACCATGGGATTGCATCATGATCTCATAGGAAGCAGCTGCATCCTCCATCGCGCTTAGAATTTCTTGAAAATCTTGAATCTGTGTACACTCCTGATGGAGTTTGATTTCGTCTATATATTGACATATGATGGCTTTAAAGTTCATCGTACTCTCTACGTAATCCACCGTGGAAGAAGGGTCTAACGATGTTCGATATTGCGGCCAAGGCAACAAAATATTCACCCTAAAATTTTTATCTAAATCTAGCTCTTTAAGCATGCATATCTCCCAAAATCATTTACTTTAGTTATGCATAATGCGTGCCATCTTAAAACAATTCAGGGATTTTTTTTTCTATTTCGCCTAAATAATCATGCACTTGATCCTCGGCCCTACCAATAAAAGTACTTATATCCATGATTTGAGCAATTTCCTGCTCAGATAATGGGATTGCGGGATCTTGTGATAATCTTTTGGCAAGATCGTTGGGTAATCCATGTTCTTTAAGTGCAACTCCAGCCGCTAAACTGTGCTGACGAATTCTTTCATGTAATTTTTGCCTATCTTCCCCTTTTTTGACACCTGCCATTAAGATGTTTTCTGTTGCTATGAAGGGAAGTTCTTCTTCTATGTGCTTTTCTATCATTTTAGGATAAACGATGACATTATGCGTGATAGCAACTAAAGTTTCTAAAATTGCATCGCAGCTCAAAAATGCTTCAGGAAGGACTATACGACGATTAGAGGAATCATCTAAACTACGTTCAAGCCACTGGGTCGCTGCCGTATATTGAGGGTTTTCCATTAGAGAAATTAGAAAACGAGATAAACCGCACATTCGCTCTGAGAGAATGGGATTTCGTTTATAGGGCATCGCTGAGGATCCGATTTGTTTATTAGCAAAGGGTTCTTCCACCTCTTTAAGATGAGCTAATAAGCGTAGATCAGTGCCAAATTTGTGTGCACTAGATGCTATTCCACCGAGGGATTGAAGGAGAAAGATATCTTGCTTACGCGTATAGGTTTGACCGCTAATCGAAAAGACATTTTTAAAATCCATCTTTTCAGAAATCAATTGATCTAAACGTTTCACTTTCTCTTTCTCACCGTTAAAGAGATTAAGAAACGCTGCCTGAGTGCCCGTGGCTCCTTTTACACCCAAAAAGTGAATGCTATCCAATCGATAAGAAAGTTCGTCGTAGTCTAAAACAAAATCTTGAAGCCATAAGCAAGCGCGTTTTCCTAGGGTAGTCAATTGAGCTGGTTGAAAGTGCGTGAAGCCTAAACAAGGTAATGAAGCATATTGAGAGGCAAACTGTGCAAGCTGCTTTATGGCTTTTTTTAGGGTTTCCAAGAGGATTTTTATCCCTTCTCTGATTTGAATCAAGTCCGTATTGTCCGTGACATAACAGGACGTAGCCCCCCAATGAATAATTGCACGTGCGCCTGGGCATTGATCTCCATAGGCGTGAATATGAGCCATTACGTCATGATGGACTTCATTTTCATACTTCTGAGCTAAGGAAAAATCAATTTTATCTATAAAAGATTTAAGTTCATGAATTTGTTCTTTTGAGATAGGGAGGCCTAGTTCAGCCTCAGCCTCAGCTAAGGCTACCCAGAGTTTACGCCATGTAGAATATTTATATTGTGCAGAAAAGATCTCAGACATTTGAGAACTTGCATAGCGCGTCACTAGTGAACTTTGGTAAATGTCTGTGTTCATTAAGACCTACAAAAGAAGTTCTTTGATGTGATCAAGTAGTTCATTAATCGTCGCTTTTTGACTTTTACTAAGACGAATATTTTTGCGTGACAAAGATGCAGCGAGACGCTGGAGTTGGTGTATGGTAATTTCCCCCTCATTTTGTCGACGCTTATCATCTTCGGCTAAAGGAAACATCTCTCTTATCTTTAAAAGAAGGACTGTTTTAGTTTCCCCTTGATAAGATTCTACAAAGCTTTGTTTTTTTTCCAAGGGTGCGTCTCTGCTGGCTAATGTGTAAACGGCTTGTCTCGGCATCGCTTCGATCTGAGGACGTAACGTTTTAGGTAACTTTTCATAAAATTCATAATACTGAAGAAAATTGTAAGGGGTTTGACGGTTGCCGTATGCAGCCAGTAACCATGCTGTAAAAGCCCCTTCCTTATATCTTAATAAAATGGATTGGGCTTTTTTTATACGCTCTCCATGAAGAATAGCCGCTTGATTATTAATCGCCTTGACTTCAGAAGTAATGATCGACAAAGAGGAGAAATCATGATCAAAATCCTCTTTATCTGTGGAATAATCGCGTAAAATCTCTGCTAAAAAATTTTTTTCATGTTCGCTTAATTCTGTTACGCTAAAAATCCCTGAAAAACTTGTAAGATTACCACTAGCTGACTGTTTAGCCAAAGCTGACATTTTGGATGTATGACCATTTTTTTTGAGTCTTTCGGAAATCAAACTATTCACATTGCTCATGGAATTCATTACTCCTTTACTTTATGCGGAATTCTTTCGAGATCTTATCATGGTGGTCATTTTCCACCTATCCTTTTATAATTAGAAGGATTTGGTTTAGAGAACTTGTTTTATGAAGTATAAGCCGAGACTAGGAAGCAATCGTGGGTTTTGATTATCTGTCTTAAGGTTGATAAAAATTAATAAGACAATCGTAGTGCTCTAGGTGCACTAATTAGAATGTAAAGCGGATTTACATATCGAGTTACAACCTTTTTAGTAACTCTTTTGTAATAGCGATATAATCCTCAGAAGCTCGGCTATCAGGAACTGTTTCAAAGATGGGTTTCCCATAAATGGAAGCTTCTGACACACAAATATCCCGTCTTACTTTGGATTTCAAGATTTTATCTGGGAAGGTTTTTTCAATGACTTCTAAAAATGCATCGTTACTTTTTCCTCTAGAATTCCAAAAAGATAGAACGACTCCTAAGACATTTAGGGGGTGTCTTTGTCCGATACTTTCCATAAATTGTGAAAGTCTTTCTAATCCTTTTACGCTATAAAACTCAGGGGTCGCGCAAACAATGGCATGTTGAGCAGCAATCAAAGCTGACTCTGTGAGCCAACATAGAGAAGGGGGCGTATCGATAATAATAAAATCATAAGGAGCTTCATTCAGGATATCTTTTAATCTTTCATGGGAATAACGATCAGCAGCTAATGAACCCGTCACCTCTACTCTTTCCAACCAAGTATCAGCAGGAACTAAATCTAAATTTGTCACCGAGGTTTTTTTTATCACTTCTTTCAGACTTTTATTCCCTTGTAAAACGGTGGCCATGCTATCGTTTTCATCGGGATCAAAACCAAGCCCTGTCGTTAAATTAGCCTGGGCATCAAAATCGATTAATAAGACTTTTTTTTTATGAAACTTGGCAAGAGCAGCACCTAGATGTAAGGTTGTTGATGTTTTTGCCGTTCCACCTTTAAAACTACTAATAGCGATTCGATGCATATAGTGTTTAATCCTTTTTCTTGAAGGGCGTTTCTAAAAGACGTTCTTTTCTTTCTTGATCTAATTTTTGAATGAATTCATCCACTTGAATCTCTCCATGAACAACATTGTCTCGCGTTCTTAAATTCACAGTTTGATTTTCTTGCTCTTGATCGCCTATGGTTAAAATATAGTTGATTTGTGCAAGTTGAGCATTACGTACTTTTTTACTGACAGATTCATTAGCATCATCCACATCCACATGAAAACCATGTTTTTTAAATTGGTCTCGCAGCTTATATGCATAATCAGCGTGACGATCAGCCACCGTTAAAAGCCTAATTTGTAATGGACTAATCCAAAGAGGAAATTTTCCGGAAAAATGTTCTATAAGAATACCGAAAAAGCGTTCTACAGACCCAAATATTGCACGGTGCAGCATCACGGGACGTTGTTTGCTTCCATCGGATGAGGTGTATTCTAGTTCAAATTTTTGAGGAAGGGCCATATCTAATTGTATGGTGCCACATTGCCATGTTCTATTGATGGCATCACGTATATGAAAATCAATTTTTGGACCGTAAAAAGCTCCATCTCCTGGATTAATTTTATAGGGACGACCTGAAGCATCTAGAGCTTCTTTAAGACCATTAGTTGCAATTTCCCACTCTTCATCGGTACCTATGGTATTTTTTTCGGGTCTTGTGGATAGTTCAAGGTGGTATTTTAAACCAAAAGTTGAGTACAGGCTATCGGCCATATTAAGGATGGCAAGAATTTCCTGCTTTATATCACTAGGTTTCATAAAAACATGCGCATCGTCTTGATGGAAGCTGCGGCAACGAAAGAGTCCTGATAAAGAGCCAGATGGCTCATAGCGATGCACATTACCAATTTCAGCCACTCTTAAAGGTAACTCTCGGTAACTATGGACATGAGTTTTATAAAATAACATGCATCCAGGGCAGTTCATAGGTTTTATGGCGTAATCATGATCTTCAATTTCTGATGTAAACATGTTTTGCCGATAATTCGCCCAATGTCCGGAGCATTCCCACAGTTCTCGTGTCATAAGAGTCGGGGTTTTAATTTCGATGTATTCGCCTTGATCTAAATATTCGCGGATGAACTTTAATAATGTATTCCAAATGATCATGCCTTTATGATGAATAAAAGGCATGCCAGGAGCTTCTTCTTTTAAGGAGAATAAATCTAATTGGGGCCCTAATATTTTATGATCCCGTTTTTTGGCCTCTTCGATTTGCAAAAGATATTCTTTTAACATTTTGCGGTCAGGAAATGAAACCCCATAGATGCGAGTCAACATTTCGCGCTGGGAGTCTCCTCTCCAATAAGCCCCGGAAGTTTTGAGCAATTTAATCGCTTTAATTTTACCTAAATTATACAAATGAGGTCCGCGGCAAAGATCAAAAAATTCACCCTGCCGATAACCCGTTAACTCATCCGCAGTTTGGAAACTATGGATAAGCTCTTGTTTATATTTATTATCCTTGAATGCGTTGAGGGCTTCATCTTTAGATTGAAAGACTTCACGCTTGGAGATGTAATTTTCTGCAATGATGCTCTGCATCTCTTTTTCTATTTTTTCAAAATCTGCATCAGAAATTGTCAAGTCCGCAAAATCATAGTAAAAGCCATTTTCAATGGGAGGACCTATTGTAGGTTTAGCTTGGGGGTAAAGTCTAAGGATTGCCTGTGCAAGCACATGTGCAGAAGTGTGCCAAAAGACTTCTTTTCCTCGAGGATCGTCGAAATTTACAAATTCTACAAGATCAGAATCTTTTAATATCTGAGTGAGGTCTGATTTTTTACCATTTATAAAGACTGTGAGGGCTTGATCAGGAGCTCGAAGATTGATTTTTTCTGCCAAGTCTCGTGCCGAACTATTATCAGGAATCTCAACGTTTTTTTGATCATTCAATCTAATGAACATGAAAATTAATCCTTAAAATTAAAAGTTGTTCCTTAGTTACAGATTCGTTTCTAGGAACAATTATGAGTGTGAAAACTCCAAACTTAGCAGAGAAGGGACAACTCATGCAAGTAAAATTATAAAATCAAATAGGATTTAAAATCCTATTTGTAGGCTCAAAAATCTTCTTATCCCTAGCTTGTTTAATCATCGATTGCAAGCGCTTAGGAAATGAAAGGGTTTTTAAATTCAAATTGCATTGCAGCGATTAATCGAGCTTTTCTTGGCTCGCATCGCACGAAGGGGATTCAAAAGAGTTTTTTTTGGATAATGAGGTATTATGCAAGAATTCTATGCTATTTTCTTTACCAAGTTATTTATTGGGTTTATAATTATTGAAGTGATCTCCATCGGGGATACACCCCCTAGCTAAACGTTTCATAGATATTTGCTTGAAATAGAGATAGAGAACATAACTCCATTTAGAGTTCTCCTTAAAAGTTAGGCGGTTAATCTATTGTTTTTTTATTAATTATTAGGTTGATTAGAGCGTGAACTTAACAAAAATTATTGAATTTTTATCCACTATTTCAACAGACATCAATCAAAAAGATTTTTTTGTTAAAATTTATTCGTTTATTTCCCAACATCGAAAACGCATTTTATCAAAAGATGCGGATAATTTAAGACGAGTATGTACCGAAGAATACGATGAACTTTCGCGTATGCTAGATTTCTCAAAGCTGCAAGAAAGTTGTGCTGTTCGTAATATCTTGAAAGCTAGGCGCTTAGCTAATTTGCTAATTAATGATAAAGGAGTGTTAAATACTCATTTATTGAATAAAACCATTCTCCTTTTAACACAAAATTTGTATTTTTTAGGGCCTGATAGACAGTACGACTCCATTCGTCAGGAACATCTTTTACGTGCTTTGAAAAATGTACAAGAAAGGCAAGAAATCCAAAATCAAATCAAAAATATCGGGAAGCCTTACTCAAATAAAATTGCTGAACAAATGATCCTTGATACCTTGCAACTGCCAGAAAAAACGGTAGTCACCGATGCTCATGCACGACGTGCGGCTCTTTTTTCGTTGATATGCTATCTAAGACAAAATGTGGGATCTTGTTTTGCAACTGCACCTTGTATTGTAGTGCATGAGGAACAGCCTCTGCAATTTTTAAAAGACATCAATGAATTAATTAGTACAGGGCGTTTAAAAAGGACCTGGGGTGGAGTCGAATATTCAGTTCCTTTAAGTCCCTCTTGGGGGGCTGGTGATTTGAAGAAAATGGTTCAAGCCTCTTTAGAAGAGTTAAGTCATTCACCAGGACTTGTCGCCGCTTTTGAAGCAATTCAGGTTTTAAATTCTGAGGACCCTACAGCTTTAAAATATGAGCAGGTCTTCAGTTTATTGTCGGATATAACCCAAATCAATGACCCTACGCAAAAGATTGTTGTGTCTGCTGAAGATCTTATTAGAAAGGTTTTGTTAAGGCATAACAAAATTACTGAAAGAGATCTTTTTGATTATCAACAAAGACCTAGCAGCAGCATACAAACTAATCTCATCGTAAGCAGTCCCCAGATTGGATTAGGAAGTGGTGGGGTAGGGCAAGCTTGTGCTCTCTATCTTGTCCAGTATGAGGTAGCATCCAAAGCTTTTAGAAGTCTCTCTGATAACGCCTTATTAAAAGCCTGGGAATTTACTGTTGCATCATTTGCTGAAAACAAAGCGGGTTTTACAAGGTGGAATCTGTATTCCAGTTTAGGTTTGGGTCCTCAAGAAAAGGGAGGGATTGGAGAATGTTTATATAAGTTTATTCATCAAAAGCTTGAAGAAACGAATGAGAAATTGAGGCGTTTGAATGAAGAACATGAGCAGATTTATGCTCAAGTTAAGTATATGGAGTCTCGCATTAGGCATGCCTCAGAAAAAGAATCTCAATGGCTTAGAGCGGAGTATCAAAGCAAACGTAACGAGTTTTATACATTTGAGGAATTAAAAAATAAAACACAAATGAAAGCTTCGCGTTATGCTAATCTTTTTAATACCTTGATCTCATCTTTTGATTCCCTTTTTCCTCAATATTTTCAAGAGGTATACGATGCTGATATGCAAGATGTCTCCTCAAGTCCCTACGATGATAGCCCTGCTGGGTTTCGCCTCATTTATAAATTTGGAAGGAGCAACTCTTCTTCTTGGCAGAGGATTTATACGCCTAATCAGTTTATAGAAGCCTTAGCTAATTTTTTCTCCATTACTGAGAGCGCAATTAGTTCTTCAGACAGCTTAATAGGTTTTGAAGAGGACTATGGTGAAATTGTGACAGCAATAATCAATCATGTCCGAACACAAGAATTTTTAGAAACAGCCTTTTTTAGGATGGCGGCTGCTCATCATACACCTATTGTGAAAAATCCATTAGACCATTTAGATCAAATCGAAAAAAAACCTTGGTCTTACACATCAGGTGGAAGTATGGATACTTTAGTTACGGCTTATTTTAAACGTGAGATCAAACCTGCAGAAATGAGTCGTTGGGTAGAAAGTCCTATCGAACTTCTAGTATTTTTAGCAGATATTCTTAAACAATCCCCACCCACTATATCTCAGCATTTTTTAGATAATCCTAATCAATCTATGTTAATGCAATCTCCTACACATGCCTTTACTTTTAAACCTGGGCAATATCCATTTAAAGAAGCCTGGTTGACAGATGCTTTTACTTATACATGGGTGAGGGATCACTTGGTTAAACCCATGGAAAAATTTGTGGATAAGATCGAATTGAATAAGGAGATGATCGAATATCTTATCCATGTCATTGCAGAATTTATTCCTTCCAATTATCAACATTTTTTTAAGAAGAACTTCTCTTTACTGTTAGCTCCTATGAGTACAAAAGAATTTCGTTCAGAAATTATAGAGGGTTTAAAGAAAGAATTAGGTTTAAGATCTGGTGGAAGACCTGTTCTTTCTTCCGATTTAATTGATGGAGTCTTATTTAGTTTGTTACCTATGTTTCCTATTCATGAATTACATCTTAGAGTTTTTAATGTTCTCAATGAGCTAAAAGATATCTTTTCTTTTAATGAGCAGGATATAGAAAAGATTTTGGATGCAATGATTCGTTCATCACCTGTTAAACTTATCACTGCAGAAGGTTTGCAAAACATCTGTAAAGCACTTATTTGTCTGACAATCGATAATACATGTACATCTGTAGACTTTCATAAACATGTTTCTGAAGCATGTAGAAAGCTTGATTATGTGATGCCGCGATCAATTCTTTTTGCTGACACGAATTGGATGAAGGATTATTTTTCTTTTGTGGTTAATCCTGGAAATGGTCTTTTAGAGCTTTGGCGCGTTGACATTTTAAGTACAAAAGGATCTCCGATGAGTATGTGGGAGCATTGGTTAAATGGTTCTCAACGTCAAGCTCAATGGGGTGTTTATACACGACCTTATGAGTATACGTTCTAGTTTTTTAGGGGCTACACTCTATATTTCATTATGGGGCTTGGAACGAAATCTATTGTGCGTAATCCTGAGAAGGTTGTCGATATAAAATTTCTTGTTTGATTCAAAAATGAATTCTTGTTCTATCATCTAGGCAAACCTTTAAATCTTTGATTGAGTTGTCAAAATAATTTAAATAAATAGAAAATAATTTGTGTAAATTAAAAATTTAAAATTTTTAAGTTTTTCTAGAACTTTTAAATTCAATGCTTTGCAAAGAGATTTTCTTGGAAAATTTCGCTAAATAATAATTCAAATTTATAAAATCAAATTTAGAGTTAATATATATTGACTTTTACGAGATAAATCTTTAAAAGATATGCATCGAAATACGATTAAAGACATTATCTGTGCTTTTAAGCATAAATGGAAAAGATGATCTTGCTTACGGATTCATCAGACCCAAGGCAACTATAAAGCGCTAGTAATACATATAACACCTTGCAATGTAAGCCATAATGGAGAATATCATGAAGTTTTATAAATTCCTGCTGCCTATCTTTGCATTTCTCGGCATGGCAACTAATGTCTTTGCCCAGATTGATAGACAACAGCAAGACGCTTCTAATTTGAATAGAGATTTGAGTGAACGAGATTTTGATGCGTTGGAAGAGTATATTTCTGGAAAGCGCAATGTGGAACTAAAGGAAAAAACTAGCAATTTAAAAATAAGCGGCGATGTACGCTCACAGTGGAGCTATAGGCCAGAAAAAGGGATTAGACCTCTCGTTGATCCAAACGGTAACATTCTGGTACAAAACGAATTTGTTGGAAATGGCCCGTACAAGCAGCTAAGAGGTAGTGGTAAAACAGATCCTTATACCATCAATAAAGCGACTCCTCGTGGTTTGCCTTTGTCCAAGAATGACTTTGATGTGGAATTCAACCTTTATTTTAAATACGAATACAAGAGAGCTTATGCTGTAGCGCATCTCCAGTTTGATAATGCTTGTGGTGTATCAGATAACGGATGGCTTCAAGTGAATGAAGATCCTGCGGGATATCATGGTAGTGGTACCGGTAAAGAACTTAGTTTGAAAAGGGCCTACTGGGGTTATAAGATCTATGAAGATGGTTGCACTCGTTTTGATGTAGAAGTGGGACGTCATAAACTCTATGATGTTTTTGAATCCGAAGTTCAATACAGTAGCCGTATGGATGGTATTGCTTTCTACTATAGCGGAAGTCGTGAAAATATTGGTGAATGGTATGCAACACTTGCAGCTTTTGTAGTCGATGAGCGTGTTAATCATTTCGCCTATGGTGCTGAAGTGGGTTATATGAATATCATGGACTGGGGATTTGATGTTCAATACTCCTTCGTGAATTGGAATAAATATGGTAGAAACCGCTTTTTTGTTCGTAACCCCAACGGATTTAGATTTCAAACGTCTCAGTTGACTCTAACCTACCACTTAAACGAAGCATGGCTTTGTGGAAGACCTGCAGAGATATTTGGTGCGGTATTATATAATTCAGATCCCCACCACAATGCAGACGTCTACAGAGGAACACGTGATGGTCAAATTATCCGCTTTAATACTGCTAACCACCGCAAAGATGGTCGTCAGAGATGGGGATGGTATTTGGGTTGTCTCATTGGACGTGTAGATAAAGAAGGCGACTGGTCATTTGAAGCTCAGTATCAATACATGCAGGCCTATGTATGCCCTGACGATGATGTAAATGGTATAGGAAGGGGTAATGTATTGGAAGAAAGCTTAACTTATCAAAGACGTAGTAATGCTAATTATAAAGGCTGGAAATTCGAAGGCTTGTACGCTCTAACAGACAATCTAACCATAGATACAAAGTTTGAGTTTACAAAGCAGATTAAAAAAAGTATCGGAGGACCCCATCGGTATACGAACTTTGAAATTCAAGGGATATACGCTTTCTAATTTAATTTAGAGCACCTACAATTCTATAAAAGCCGGTATTAGCAGAAATGCTCTTACTGGCTTTTTATGTTTTGTTCGACTGTGATATTAAAGTTAAATTTTTTTAGAAATTGCTCTGAATAAAAAAAAATCAATCGTATCTGCGCTAATTTTTTGAAAAATTTTACAGATGAGAAAAATGATCTAAAAATTTATTAAGATAAGCTCTCAAAGAGCCATTTGAATCATCGAATGCATTTTTGAAGAAGTCAATTATAGCTAAAGAAAAGAAGTTTATTGACAGATTAAATATTCGTTTGACATAAGGTGCTTTCTTATCAAAAGCTGGTATATCACGTATGATTTCATTTTTTTATAACACATTTTTTCTTTTTATTGTTTTACTAAGCGCTCCTTATTTTGTTCACTCTACTATATGTCAAAACGAATCTGATTTTCATCACTCACCTGAGATATATTTAAACAATTCCGAAGTGTCTGGAGTTATTCAAGAAGTTCCCTGTAACATTGTATGTCCGGCTAGCTGTAATTCTGCATGTGTGAATCCTTTACCTCAACACCAGTTTTACATTGCTCCTACATTTTATTATAATGATAGGATTCGTAAAGCAAAATATGATAGTCCATCAAAACAGCACGGGTGGATTTACGGTGTAAAAATTGGATATGACCGTATTAAACGATGCCGTTTATATTGGGGTTTTGAAGCTTTATATGCCACAGGTATTCCTAGAGGTCATAAGGATGATATAAAAAATAAATCACGATTCATCGATCAGAATATTGAATTGCGTTTAGGCTATACATTTCAAATGAAGTCTGGTTGGATCCCTACTTTTATTCCTTATATTGGGTATGGGTATTTAAGAGAGTCCAATAAATTTAAAAGACCCACTCCAGTGATCTATAAATTGAGAATGTCCTTTGACTATATTGCATTAGGATTTCTATCCCAAGTGTATCCTTCTCCTGCATGGGTGTTAGGAGTTAATTTCAAGGCTCGGATTCTTTTAAATAATAAAGCTAGAATTTCGGAAGATCCTTATGGAGAGGATGCGAAATTACATTTTGAAGATAAAGTTCAATATAGGGTGGAATTGCCCATTACATATCGGTTAACACCCTACTGCGATAAATTTGCAATAGCTTTTGTTCCCTATTACGAATATAGACATTATGGATATCAAGCAGATTTCCCCTACGACTTTTTAGACACTAAGCAAAATTTTTATGGATGCGATTTGCGTTTAATGTATTTATTTTAACATGGACTCAAGGGATCTCAAAATTTTTATATTCTGCAGCATCGAAAGGACGAATAGATATTAAGAATTTTTGTTCTACAGAAACAAATCTTGAGATCACTCCAGTATAAAAAAATGTGCTAAGGATAATCCTTATGTTTCATATGCGTTGTTATCAGTGGCTCCGTCATACATTTTTTCCGTTATTTCTCATCTTGTTTACCCCTTTAATTGTGATTATTTTTTGGTATACAAATGTGTTTTTGGGAGGCTCAATCTGGGCGTTCTGGAAATTAGTGGAAGGACAAGGTTTTTTTCAAACATTATGGCAAATTTGTTCTCCTATTATGTTTGGGTCTCCGACCGCCTGGAAAATGATTCTCGTTTTTGCCTTACTGCAGCTAGGATTGATGAAAGTTGTTCCGGGTTCAGTATTTTATGGTCCTGAGACTTCAACGGGACATACTCCGCAATATAAGGCTAATGGTTTTTTCTGTTACCTAATAACTTTGGCCTGTTTTTATTTAGGGGGTTTTCATTGGAAATTATTTTCTCCTACACTGATCTATGATCATTTTGGTGAGCTTTTAGGAGCTTTGAATTGCTTTAGTCTAATATTCTGTTTGTTATTGTATTTTAAGGGACGTTTCATACCTTCAACAGCTGATTCTGGTTCCTCGGGGAACTTTATATTCGATTACTACTGGGGAACTGAATTATATCCGCGTCTAGGTGGATGGGATGTGAAACAATTTACTAATTGTCGATTTGGAATGATGAGTTGGCCCCTTATTATTTTATCTTTTGCCGCTAAACAGAACGAGCTCTATGGTTTAACTAATTCCATGGCGGTTTCTCTTTTGCTTCAATTCATCTATATAACCAAATTTTTTATCTGGGAAACAGGGTATTTGCGATCTTTAGATATCATGCATGATAGAGCAGGCTATTACATATGCTGGGGGTGCTTAGTTTGGGTTCCAGGAATTTATACATCCCCCAGCTTATACCTGGTCAACCATCCTAATCAATTAAATTCCATTGTAGCGTTTAGTATTTTATTTGTTGGAGCCTCGGCTATACTGATCAATTTTTGGGCGGATAGGCAACGTCAAATTGTTCGTTTGAAAAATGGACTATGCAATATATGGGGAAAGCCTGCACAAATTTCTAAAGCACGTTATGTCTCGCATGATGGTAAAATAAAAGAGAATATTCTATTGGTGTCTGGTTGGTGGGGAATTGCCCGTCATTTCCACTATATTCCAGAGATTATTGGAGCTTTATGTTGGACTTTACCTGCACTATTCGATAATTTTATCCCTTATTTTTATGTCATTTTTCTTACAATTTTATTGATAGACCGCGCCTTCCGGGATGAGCGAAGGTGTTCAAAAAAATATGGTGAAGATTGGAAAGTGTACTGCCATAGGGTTCCTTATAAAATATTTCCCTACGTGGTCTAGAATAACTCCTCGCCTAGCTGCGATACTTTGTTCAAAAATTTTTAAATATCTAGTTGCAGACATTCATAAAGGTTATTTATAAGATCCGTATGAAATATAAACCAAGAAAATTCATGATGTGAGGGTTTGTTTAGCTTGTTGCAGACAGATACCTATGATTCATTTATACCTATTTAGGAGAGTTTTGTATGAAAATTTTTTCTACAGTATTAGTGGGCCTTTTTATCCTCTTAAGCCATTTCAATCTCTCTGCAGAAGATGTTATATTAACATCCTCAGATGGTGAATCTTTTGTTGTGGATTTAGAAACCTCTAAGCCTTTTTCACAAGTTCTAGAGGAACTTAAAACATTGTTAGTGACACAACACGAGGGGGATCAAACGGATTCTAACCCAGCTGAAGAAATTACAATCATCTATAAATTAGGGCATCCAAGCATTTATGCGAGTAAAGGATCCAAACAAAAAGGACCTCGAAATTATGCGTCACCCGCTTCGGGTAGTGAAAAGGAAAATATTCGTTATGTCATTCGTTCCCTTGCAAAATATAATTGGACACAATTAGCTAAAGAGGAATCTGCGCTAAGAAAAGCTGGTGATAAAATCAATCATGTTCACCCCTTGAGATTTCTGCAATGCATTTTTACTGATGAAGAGTTAAAAGCGGGCATCTATGTGATACGAAATAAAAACTTAGTTTGGGGAGATTATTACGAAGGCATGAAAAGAAGTTTAAATGAAGAAAGCGATAATAATAATTTAATCCAATTTGCGCCTGATTTTGCTTTACAGGTTGGTGTGGATCTGAATGCCATTATGCCTTACCTACAAGCGCGCCAGTGGGCTGGTCTTGTTGACCTGCTGATTACCTCAATTCCACGCCAAGGAAATCCAGATAGATACGGAATGTGAATAAATAAAACTCATCAATGACATCTCGGGGTGTTCATAAACAAAATGTTTTTTATGTTAAGTGTTGTAGTATTTTGAAGGCTTAAAAAGAGAAGCATTTTGATTGATGACACCCTATAAACAGGAACTCAATATACATACAGGAAGTAGCATGTCGAAAAAATTTTTTTCAAGGCTTAGTTATAGTTTTGGGAATGAAGATTGGCGTTCGGAGCAAGAGGCCTTGAAGATAGGGAAAGGAGATCGTGTGCTGAGTATCACAGCAAGTGGTGATCGACCTCTGCATTTGCTTTTGAATGATTGTTCTGAAATCGTATCTATTGATGCAAACCCCATTCAGAATTATCTGTTAAATTTGAAATGTGTAGCCATGCGTGAACTAGACTACGACACTTATATAGGATTTTTAGGCGCTGTTCCTGCTGTTAAGCGATTGGATACTTTGCAAAAAATTTTACCCCATTTGGATGAAAGAGCCGGTCGCTATTGGGTTAAAAAGAAAAAAATGATCGATCGAGGAATTCTTTATCAAGGGGTCATAGAAAAAAAATGTCAAACGATAGCTTCCCCACTGATTCGTCTTTTTCGTCGAAAAAAAGTCCATAAACTCTTTGAGTTTTCCGATATACATGAGCAGCGAGAATTTGTGCAAAAATCATGGGATAAGGTGTATTGGAGAAAGCTTTTTGATCTAGCGTTAAATTCTACAGCCTCGCGATTTTTCTTAAAATTTATTATTAATGACCCTGGTCTATATGATCATTTAAATGGTTCTGAAAGTGTTGGGAGTTATTTTTATAAAAGGATGCATAATAGTTTAATGGAAAATTTGGCTAGAGAAAGTTTGCTTTTTTCTTTAATTTTCAAAGGTAAAGTGGAAAAAGAGGCCTTCCCCCCCTACTTAACTCAATCGGGTGTTGAGGTTATAAAAAAACGTGTGAATAGAATTAAGGTAAAAGATAGTGATATTATTTCCTACCTACAAGCTTCTCCAGATGATAGCTTTGATTGTTTTTCCTTGTCTGATGTAGCATCTTACTTAAATCAAAAAGATTTTATCACGATGATGAATGAAATTCGACGTGTAGCCAAACCCAACGCAAGGTTTTCTATTAGACAATTTCTTTCTAACCATAAAGTCCCAAACGATATCCAGATGGCTTTTTCTAGAGATCATGATTTGGAACAAAGACTAGAAAAAAATGATCGTTGTTTTGTCTATCGTTACATGGCAGGCACCGTCAATAAGAACCGCTAAGTAAAATAACTTGTGCAGCGTGATTTATAAATTTATAGCTAGACAGGAAATTATCCTGTCATTGCTGTTAATATACGACGTTTGCCTGAAAAAGTTGCTCGCCCATGCATGGCTAGAACATTATCTAATACCATCACATCACCTCTCTTCCACGGAAATGCGATGGTATTAGAATCTAATACATCCATCACATGATACAAATCTTCCCTAGGTATGGGCGTTTCGTCAGCAAAGAAGATTTCATGCAATTTTGTATGAGGCCGTGAGTAGACAAGTTTGACGCCTATATATTTCCACCAACCTAAAAATTTTGGATTTAGATCATATAGATGGGCTTGATTGAACCAGATATCTTCTTGGGTGATCGGATGCTTGATAGTAGCAGGTCGTTTATGGCTTAATCGCATCCAATCATTTTTTGTCCATTGCAACTCAAAATCATTCTCCTTACAGAGTTTTTCTACCTTTTTTTTATCATGCGTTTCGAAAACATCTATCCAAGACTTATGGGCGTTTTGTGCTATTATGCGCATGAAATCACTTTTATAAAAATAGCAAGAAACATATTTTAAACCCTTTTTAATGAAACGCTCTTTTACAGACGAATCGATGTCTTGATAAATTTTTCGTGCATCTCCGATTATGGTTTCGCCTTTTTCTTGTGGAGCAATGTGGCAATAAAAATAAATATGCTTAGGGTATTTATTAACAAAAGATAATTCATTATGAAGGGGAATTTTTACGGAAGGTGGTGCTTCTGTAGACGTGTAAACGCCCTCTCTAACTTTATTACGAGGGCTGTCTCCACCTATATAATCGATAAAAGACCCTGTACCCAGTGCTTCGATAAGCGCAGCAAAGTCGTTTTCATTGCTTACGGGAAACCCACGAAACAAGAGTCCCCCGTACTTTAAAAGATGCTTTTTAAAAACATCTTGGTGGGTTTTTATCATTTGAATGAATTCTTCCATCTTCATCGATTGAGCGGCTTCTATCACAAGCGGAAGGTGAGCTTCGTTGATCCAATTTTCTTTCCAACTCATGGTGCAATCCTTTCTAAAAATTTGTAAAATTTATTTGAGTTGGAGACTAGCAATTTGGCAAAAAAGGCACAACCTTATTTTCAAATTTTTAGAAGTGATGTGTGTTTGGATGGATGAACGAGAAAAGGAAAGGAAGATTGGAGCGTAGCGGGGTCGAACCGCTGACCTCTACAATGCCATTGTAGCGCTCTACCAACTGAGCTAACGCCCCTTAAACATAGCAAAATTGTAGATTGAAGTTCGTTTTTGAGCAAGAAGAAACTGATCAAATGAGGGAGTTTTTATTTTTGGGAAGGGTTAAAATCCAGATCTTCAGTTCACTACCGTTAACTGAAGATCTTTGATTGGATAAAAGACTAGGATGAGGGAGTGAGTCCCGAAGGTAAAGGGCTTTCGAAATCTTTGAGAAATTGCTCCCACTTTTCTTGAATGTCATGATAATTTTTACAAATTTTGCTCATCAAACTATTTGTACCCGTAAAGAGATAGGGTTGACTCTGCAGAAGATCTTGAAAGGCTAGATACACATACTGAATTCTCATGAGTTCTTTTTCTACAGCTAAATTGATGTTAATGACGTGAGCTTGGGATTTTTTAAAGTCTTTAATATCTTGCATGATTTGTATGACTGTAAGAGAGACTTTATTCCACGTACTATTTTCAATATCCAATCCATCCAGACAAGGATGTTGATGAATAATCATTTCTTCTATAGGCATAATCACTGTACTTTTTAAATAAGAACTATGCATCCCTGAATCTTTGAGGGATGGGAGAGAGTCTGAAGATTGGACCTTAGATGAAGGTAAAACGTTAATACTTTGCATCTCTTTAGAGCGCCTATCCCACCATTTTTTTATAGTAGTTTCATGGGAATTGTTTTTAACAAATTGATTAAAAAGCCCTAACATAGCTTTGAATTTTCTATTCGTTGAATCCTGAATACAAAGATATTGATGAATGTTGGTGAGATGACATAAAAAATAATTGATGTGGGGACGAATTTTCTTTTTTATATTAGGATCTTCGGCATATTTTTTCAAATCACTTAGCGATAAGGTAATTTGTGTAAGGTTAGAGATTAAAGATTCTACTGAATCTGATTCAAGGGGGGCTAAGCACGGGTACTCAATTTTAGTTTGTCCATCGGGCTCTTTTGTGATGGTTAACAAGGTCTTTATCTTTTCATGATAGTTCCCCCCTGGTGTAGAAAATGATGTGGATAATGCCATGATGATCCTCCTGTAATAATGTATTTTTGGTTAAGTATAGTGCTGATATGGATAGTGAAAGAATAATGGGGTCATTTAAGCTTCTGTTAACAACAATATGTTTTCTTTGCAAGTGATTTATTACTCTAGAGGGATTTAAAGGTTTATAAATTTCAGGATTATGAAATAGGATATCCGTGAAGGTGGCCTATGATCAACGATTAGAGAGCAATCACGTGTTTTAAGTACGGAAACTGTCAGAAACCCTAAAAGGGGACTCTCCTATTTTTCACATAGAAAGATGATCAAAGATCTTATGAAAGATGTTGGAGATCATCAGGGGAGATTTCTCTTTCAAAGGCTTTTAACCATCGCTCAGTGGTTGATAAGCCATCCTCGTCAGAAATTTTTTTCGAAGGTTTAGGGTTTCTTCTTTTTTTAGATGGCTCGGATTTAATCGTCGCCTTGGCATTTCTTGCTTGAGTCGCAAGCAATTGAAAAGTAGTTTCAAATTGTTCAAGGTAGTATTCGAAACATTCTTCTGAGGTACTTAGCTGATGAGGAGGATGGGTAGAATCAACTTTTGGTTTTACGTCTTTAGTTGGTGGGGTGAGTTCTAGAAGGGGTTTCTTTTTATTTTTGTATCGACGATTTAACCAACTTAAAAATTCTTCTACAGATTCTGTTTTTGCATGTCTACGACGCACAGACCAAGCTAATCTTTTATCAGAGGTTACAACCGTGACATATTGCGGATTTTTTTGATGCTTTATTTCTTTTAGAATAAAGTCGTCCGCTGTTTCTCCATGTTCTGTAAAGCGGATTTCTAAGTGTTGGTAATGATGTCTTGAGGACTCACCTGTCTGATATTGAGCATCAAAAATTAATGTGACGTGCAGATTAAGACGTTTAATTTTACGGTTTAAGTCACGAATGATAGCCTCTCTTTGTAATTGGAGGTCATTTCCCGCTCTGATGACACGAAACATCAGGTTATATCCGTCTATAAAGTAATGCATAAATGCTTATGAATAAAAAGGTGTTTGAGCCTGCTGGAAAGTTAAAAAATCTGCTTTTAACACAATCTGTGCAAAAAATATAGAACTGTTTATGGTATAAATATTCGTGACTGTGGAAAAGCCAAAAATCTCTTTCTTGAGCATTAAACTTCTTTCAAAAGACCATTGGACTGCTAAAATCGTTGTTTTTAAAAAAGAGTCTACAAGATTTTTAGTCATAGGGGAAATCTCAATAAATCTTCGGAGAGACTAAATTTAACAAACATTCTTTTGTGAATGTTTAGAACGCATATTTTGTGTTGAGACCCTAGATTCAACGAGAACACACAAATACAACCATTCGGATCAGTTAGCTATTGAGTGCTTCCAGTGTAGGCAATAATTTTTCTAAAGCTTTACGTCGATGAGAAATTTTATTTTTAGTTTGTTCGTCTAACTCTGAAAAAGTTTTATCATAATCATGTTTTATAAAAAGAGGATCGTAACCAAACCCATTTCTTCCTTTTTCTTCTTCCAGAATCAGGCCTTCACAGGTTCCAGAAACAGTTTTTTTGATGCCCTCTGGCGAAGCTAAGGAAAGCCAACATTCAAAATATCCCGTACGTTGGATATCTTGTAAGCCTTGCATTTGCTTCAAGAGCTTTTGTCGATTTTCTGCATCCGTAGCCTCTTCGCCAGCATAGCGAGCTGAGTAGACACCAGGTGCGCCTTGTAGAGCAGGAATAACAAGACCTGAATCATCTGCAATCACCCATTTGCCTAATTTTTTTGCCGCATCCAAGGCCTTAATTTCAACATTCTCTTTAAAAGTAGCCCCGTCTTCTGGAGGGGCTTTGTAGTCAGGAAAATTGAGTAAAGATAAAATATCGAGATGTTGAAGTCGTTTGTACGATTTTAACATCTCACGTAATTCTCGAATTTTATGGACATTGCTGCTCGCTAGAACAAGTTCCATTTAATCTCCTAAAAAACTACTGATTTTAGATACCGAATACTCTTCTTCTCTAAATTTAAAGATATCGCCCTCTTTACAACCTACCATCGCTTGTGCAAACTTAGATTGAAAGGATAGAATATGCTCATCAGGGTTAGCATCCCAAGGACCTAAAATTTTATAAGTGATTTTATTACCGGCGGCATCTGAAAGTTCTACAACACTTCCCACACCCACTTCATCTTGCAATATATCTGCTTTAGTAATGATGCGAGCACGTTTAAGTTGTTCCGATAGAGTCTTTAACTCACCTTGGAGACGCCCTCTCCTTTCTACGGCAAATTTATATTCTGAATTTTCTCGAAGGTCTCCCAATGCACGTGCAGCTTCCACCTCACGGGCATTTTCTACAATCTCCACTGTTCCAATTTGACGAATTCTATCTTGAGTTTTCATATAGCCATCTTCGGTTGTCCAGATGACATTTTCATCCCAATGTTTTTTCTTATGCTTAGCGTCTGCTAAAGAGGGGTGGACAACTTCCGCCAATGAACGGAGAATTTTAATATCATGATCAGTAAATGTTTGACATTTCGAGACCAGCAATAAAAATTCTTTTATAAACTCTAAAGAAGTACCTTCTATAATCACACGTACAAGCGCATATCGCTTATTAGTGATCATATTATAGATCTTTTTGACCAACTCACGATATTCGGGTTTGCTCTCAATTTGACTTAAAAGAATCAGGAAAGATTCAAAAAATTTGCCTACACCTTCTTTATCACTAAAGGGGAGGGAAGAGTCTTCTCGGCTAGCTAATTTTTGAAAGTACCAAACCAATGTCTCGGGTGCTTCTACCGGATGATGTTGCAGATCATCTAGTTTTTTAATCAGCTGATCGCGTGTTTCAGCTTGGTTTAATTCTTTTAAAATATAATCCTTGATGGGACTTTGTTGATTAGAGACTAGAACCTGTAGAAATATTTCAGACCAGTCATTTCTAAAATCGCGCACAAGGGTTAAGGCTCGCTTTCTAAAGGCTTGAATATCAATTTTGTTTATGATTTCAGGTATATCTTTTATAACGCGAATCAAGCTTTCAGCTGTTTTACCTTCTACTTGATGGGAAAACATATTCTCTAGGAAAATATAGATTTGTAATTCTTGCTCTTGCGATAGATTCTTATCAGAAAGAAGTTCTAAAAGTTTGTCCTTAAGGTGGTTTTTAATATCCTGATGCTTGCGTGCATTCGGCAGATCTCTAATAAAATTATAAGAAGATTGTATAAATTCATCAATGCTAGAGATATCTTGTAGTGCGTTTTCCATTCGTTCTTCAGCAGTTAATTCGGCTTTGCGCAGGCGGAACGGATCTTTTAGTTGAGTGGGACTTTCTATTAAAGGATCTTTCTTTAACTTAGTGCGCGTTCCCTGCCACCATTTTGTCCACTCTGCATCAGGAATTACAAGTTCACACAATTCATCTTTAATTTCTGCTGCATTTTTAGGACCTAAATCCCGTAAAAGTAGCTTAATGATTTCAATAGGATTTTCTTTTGCATCTTTTTCTAATTTGTCAGGGTTAGCAAAGCGTCGTGCTAAAAACTTATCTTGGCTGAGGGGGATGAGTGTTTTAAAAGCATTCGCATAGCTGAGATGTTTACGACCTGTGACATTTTCGAATTCAATAGTGACTTGTTCTCGGATAGGCGATATGTCTACGATTTCTCCTGTTCCCCATCCACCAGTATGAAAGACGAACTCACCTTTAGCCATGTGAGCTAAAAGGTCAAAGTTGGAAATTGCTCCTTGAAAGTTTTCTTTAGTTCTTAGTCCCACTAATTTTAATCGTTCATTGAAGAGGGGGTCATGCCCGTATTTTTGTGTGAGCAATTTGAGAGAGATATCTGCAAGAATAGGACTATTGGTCGTTTGTATATCGATTAAGTGTCTCATGATTTGATAGCTGCTCTCTGGATCGTTGATTTTTTCCCATAGAGGCAGAGTAGTTTCAACAACTTTTCCGAAAGGTTTGGCAAAATCAGAGTTTTTCAATAATTTCAAAAGATAGTCCAACTCCTCAACTTCGACAATATCGCACGTGCAATATTCTTCCCAAAGTTGTAAGAACTTGGCAAAGTTACGGTTATTAATCTGTGCCTGAAATTCTTCCAGATAACCCATGGCAGATCGCCCCTTATTATTTTAAAGATTTTAAAAATAAAAAAAATTCTAGTTTATCAAAAGAAGTATAGCTATCTAAGAGTAAACTGTAAAGATCTATTCTTAATAGGAGAGTTAAATGATTTATAAAATCTTTAAAATTTAGATTAATATAATTTTGATTTTATTGGATAAAGGATGATTTTTATTTTAATAGTACCTAAATGTTGTTTTTTTTATTAATTTTGTTGTTATGTGAATTTGCTGAAATTTAAGATATCCGAATTTTAAGTTGGCTTCGGTATCTGATTTACTTGTAAAGAAAATATTGTTAAAATTGAGTTAGAAGTATTTCTCAAACGGAAGTGAAAAATGGATGATAAAAATTTGCAAAAACCTTACAAAAGTGAGACTTCCCCCTCTTCATCAAAAATTCCACCGCATTCAAAACCTGTAATTAAGCCCAAAATTGATTCCGTGGTTGTGCCCCCAGCTTCCCTAAAAACCGAGGAGTCTTTGAACTTACATGGGGATCCCGAGATCAATGATATGCTCAATAAAATGTATAGAATGCAGGAAGATATTCAGTCACGACTGGGCGAAATTTATGACAATGCGGGGCTTTCCACAAATCAAATTAAAACATATTTGAATAATCCTAACAATTTTTCTCCAGAAATTTGGCAGAAAATTCAATCACAAAGAGATCTTTTAGAGAAAAAAATTTTGGATGTTTTAAAGCTATACGCAAAAAAAGAAAAAAAAGGTTTTTTAAGTGGTCCTGGTGAAATCTCAAAAGAAAGAAGATCTAAAACTCTGGGTGCACGTCGTAACTGGATTCCTATGTAATAAAAGATTAGGAGTGAATAAATGATCAATCGTATAGACCTTTTTATGCCACCTGAGAACAGGAGCAGATATAACGTTCTTTCCCATTTTACAATTAAATTAGCAGAGGCGCTCTCTCAGGCAGGAGTTAATTGTCGCATTTTAAAGGCCGAGAGGGACAACCCTAAACCTTTTTTAGAAGCCTTATTCAATGATCCTCCTGACTGTACATTATCCTTTAATGGATTATTGCCGGATAGTAAAGGGCAATTTTTTTGTGATATGATAAAAATCCCTCATGTAGCCTGCTTAATTGATTCTCCTACGCATTTTCTTATACTTGCGAGTAGTCCCTATTCTATCATTACAGTGCCCGATCGTTTCAGTACGCAATTTTTCAAAGGATTAAAGTTTGAAAATGTTTTATTCATGCCACACGCAGTGGAGAAAGAATTATTTGATAATCCTGAACATATAGAAAAAAAATATGATGTGACCATGCTTTCCTCATGCATTGATTATAAATCCCTAGAGGAATCTTGGCCTTCTAGTTATCCAAAATCTGTGTGTCATGCCATGCATGAAGCAGTCGAGATTTCACTTTCTGATGGAGAAACATCTTGCATGCAAGCCTTTATTCAAGCCATTGATCGTCATATTGAAGAGAGTGGAGAACAGCCAGGGATTTTGAATTATCCAGAAATCATTGATCAAGTTGAAATGTATGTGAAGGGTAAGGAAAGGGTAGAGTTGTTAAAAAGTATATCTGATACCCCTGTTAACCTTTTTGGAGCCCCGATTGATCTTTGGAAAAAATATCTAAAAAATCAACCGAACATCATCTATCATGATCCGGTCAATATTAACATCGCCATTGAAATAATGAGACAAAGTAAAATAGTTCTTAATAGTTGTGCGTGGTTAAAAGATGGGACGCATGAGCGGATTTTAATGGCAATAGCGTCTGGTGCTTTAGTGATTACTAGTGAAAATATCTATATGCGAGAACATTTTGAAGATAGACATAGCATAGCTTTTTATAAGTTGGGTCAATGGAAATCTGTTAACCAGCAAGTGAATGAGTATCTTTCTAATTCTTTATTAAGGCATCACGTAGTTGCAAAAGGGCAAGAGATCGTGAAGCGTAAACACACATGGGATCAGAGAGCAAAAACACTACTAAAAGAATTACCACCCATAATTAAGCGTATCAAGTCTTCGTAGATGAATTAAAATACAAGAATATGATTAAAAAAGTGGACTTAATAGCGCCTCACAGCAGTCAATATGGGGCACTTTATCATTTTACTGAAAAGATGTATGAGGCTTGGTTAAGAGCGGGCTATCAAGCTCGTTATTTCAAGAATGCAGAACAGGGTTTGCACGTGATGGAGAAAGATCCTCCCGATCTCATCATCGGATTCAACGGCATTCCTCGTGATAAGCAAAGAGGTTTTTTTTGTGATATTCTCCAAAAGTGCTATTTAACATTGCTTGTAGATCCCTACTATAGGTTTTTTGATGTACTCTCTAGTTCTAACGTATTTATAGGGTGTGATGATTTTTCCAGTCTTACAGCACTTAAAAGCATCAATTACTCAAAAGTTCTCTTTGTTCCTCATGCCGTTGAGAGGGATTTAGAAGCTTGTTTTGATCAGGAAAAAGTATATGATGTGAGTTTAATGGCTACTTTTATTGATTTCGAAAAAAGAAAAGAGGAATGGAAAAAAAACTATCCAAAAAAAATTTATGAGGCCATGAGTCGAGCGGTTGAAATTACATTTAACGAACCTTCGATTTCATTCATTGAGGCTACTATGGGCCAACTACAGTTAGAATATCAAAAAGACTCTTCTCTAAAAAGCCTTGAAATAGATCTGTTTGCCATCCTTAAAGATATTGAAATTTATGTGAAAGGAAAAGAACGTGTCGATATACTAAAAGCCATTCATAGTACTCCTGTTCATGTTTTTGGACATACAACTGACGATTTAAGTTGGAAGCAATTTTTTAAGGATCAAGCAAATATCATCATTCATGCTCCTATTACTTATGAGGAAAGTCTTAAGGTCATGCAACAAAGTAAGATTATCCTAAATAGTAGCATCAAAAATAAATATGGGGCTCATGAAAGAGTCTTTTCGGGTTTAGCCGCAGGAGCACTTGTGATAACTAATGAGAATGCATTCCTTTCCCAATATTTTTCGCATGGACTTGATATCGTATTTTATAGGTACAAAGAATTGGATCAACTCGATTCTTTGGTTAAGGACTATTTGATGGATGATAATGCACGTCTTCAGATGGTTGAAAACGGGCGAGATCTCGTGATGACTTATCACACGTGGGATGAAAGAATTAAGATGCTCGAGAGAGATCTTTTTCCTTTAATTCAAACATGATTTAGCAGGGTGCTTGGAGTTTTAAATACAAACTTGATATAATAACAGTAAGCAATCGACTATTCCCTTAAAGTTTAATTAGATTAAGGAGGTTTTGCTTGATTTCAAAAACTCAAACTCTAACTGAATTCGCTCCTATCGTCGCTGACTTTGAAGGAGCCATTACATCTTGCTTAAACATTAGGCCAGATGAAGTCTTATTAAAGGATTTTGGTGGTCAACCTGTCATCACAGTCATATTTTCTAGTGGCAAGAGGCTGGATTTACCTTTGCACATGGACGTCGAAGAGTATTCCCTGGGAAGGTTAATTATTCCTGAAAAATGTTTTAAGGAAGCCTCAAATGACCGAGAAATTCAAGATTTTCTTTTGGGACTTTTTGATAATCAACGCTTTATTGATGTAGAAGTCCTTGATGATGAACGCTCTATATTTATTGAACCTGTAAATATCAAAAAATATAAATTTAGCATGACGTTTATGTATTAAGAAAAAATGGAGAAAAGATTATTCTTTTCTCCATTTTTTTGTATTTAATTAAAGATAAGTCTCTTGAGAAACATATCTAGAAAATTCATTTAATGATTAACTCGAGAGAGTCTACTATTTATCTTTTCTAAAGTTTTATCAAAAATTTCATGGCTACTCCATATTTCTAAACGCTTACGCGCACGTGTGACAGCGGTGTAAACTAGCTCTCTTCCAAAGTGCTCGCTTCCTTCAGGCATTAAAACTAATACCTCATCAAACTCACTGCCTTGACTTTTATGAATTGAAAGACAGAACGCATATTCATAGCTAGGCAGTAACATAGCTGGAATTTTCCTGTCTCCAAAAGTGGCATAGTCGCCTAAATGAATGCGTCCTGCAGGATCTATGGGTGGATGAAGCACGAGAAAGCCTATGTCTCCATTAAACAATTGTTGTTTGGGTTGGTTAGATGTAATCATAATCGGTAAAACAAAGGTCTGTTTCTCCCCCCATTTTTTAAAGAGTTCTTTAAAGAAAAAAGCATTGAGTTGATTGACACCAAAAGGGCCTTGTCTTAAGGGTGTGAGTAATCTAAATGACCTAAAGCTTTCAGAAGAGTTAGAACCATTTGTGTTTTTTAAATGTTTCCAAACCTCTTCCCATAGGCTGAGCTGAATTTCTACAGGAGAGGAGTTTTTAGAAATTTGTTTAAATATTAATGCTTGATTGGATTTATTGATGGCTTGAAAAGCTTGTGAACAGGAGCCATCTTTAATAGCTTGAGAAAGATCAACAATACTTTGAAGTTCAGTTCTTAAGCAATTTTTAAGGACGATAAATTGATGAGAAGGACACAAGGATAACATATCAGAAAAAAAGGAACCTGTGCCTACAGGAGGGAGTTGAAAAGGATCTCCTATTAAAATAAGTCTTGCACCTGGCTTAAGAGATCTAAGAAGATGAGACATTAAACGAATGTCAATCATAGAGCATTCATCAATGACTAATAAATCAGCTTGAATTGCTCTTATGTCTGAGGAAACATGATTAGATTTAAGACCTAATAAGCTATGCAATGTGGTGGCTTGTAATGGAGGCAATCCTTCCAGATATTGAGTGGCTTTATTCAAACTGTTTTGTAAATTGGCTGCAGCTTTGCCTGTCGGGGCAGCTAAAGCTATTCGACATTTTTTTTTGTGAATGAGAGGTAGTGCTTCCCAAAAAGTCTTTATAAGTAAACCTGCAGTGTACGTTTTGCCTGTACCTGGTCCACCTGCGATTAATGTTAATGAATGATCTGAGAGTTGTTTAATAGCCTGTGCCTGCTCTGGCAATAGTTGTTTATCATGTAATAACTGAAGGAGTTGATGTTCGATACACTGTTCATCGAGAGGTAATTGAGGAGGTGTATTTATTAGTTGTTGAAATAGTTGAATACAGATAGATTCTGAATCCCATTGTTTTTGAAAATAAAAAAGATCTTGATATTGATATATGGGAGTAGGAGAGAGGGGTTGATCTATGCTTTCTATTTTTGAGACAAGCTTTAAAGGTAGCTCTTGAATGCTACTTTTTATCATATTTTGTAATTCTTCCCAATTAACTATAGAGAGGACTGAATCATCTTCAAATTCCCAAAGATCTTTAAGCGGGGGTTGAATCTCTTGATTGTTCACTTTTATGCATAAGTGACCCATTCTAGAAGCTAAGGAAAGGTGCAATATTAGAGGAATAACTTCTGGGTGTGAGGGGGCAAATTGTTCTTGTAACAATTTGGCTAAAGCGATGTCGACATAAGGAAGTTTAGCAAGGATCGAAGGGTCTATCAAACTTTTAGCAGGAGATGAGGAGTTCATAAAAATTTAAAGATCCCGTTAGATGTTTCACTGTTAGAATTCAACCCTCTTAGAAAAATATAATAACATCCTCCAAAAATTTCCTTAAACGGTCTTGGATCAAGAAGCTTTAAATAACGCTTTAAAGCTTCTTGATAGATCAATGCTTGCATATCGTATCTATGATGTATAACGGCTTGACTCATGGCTTTTTGCGTATAATAAGATTCATCGGGACCTAGCCAATTACTTTTCCAATCCACGAGGTAATATTGGTCTTGATGAAAGAATACAAGATCGATCACTCCTTTTAAAAAACCTTTATTCCACGTGAGTTCTTCTATGCAGGGTTCATTTTCAAAGGGGTATAGAAATTCAATTTCTCTGTAGAGTTTTTGAGAAGATATCTCATAGAGAGCGAACCCGTCGATGTGAATGTTTGTTGCCCTCAAAATGATTTCATGGATGACTTCTTCCCACTCCTCAAATTGTGTGCCTTGAATTAAAGCTTGTGTGTAATTTTTTAACGTGGCTAAGGTCATATTTGAAAAGGGGATAATCTCTAGAATTTTATGCAGCAATTTACCTGTCAAATGGTTAGAGGGCAGACAATGAAAATTTTTTAAAGGAGGAAATTGTTGTTGATGAGGAATTAAAGAAGGATTTTCTAAATAAGGGTTTTTCTGCTTACTTAAAGAAGTAAACGAATAAATATAGCTGGGCCTTCCAGGAACTTGAACTTTATGGGGGGGGGTGAGTGTATTTTGAATGGGCAACCTATACGGATTTAACGAATAATGCGTGTCATTTAAATAGGTATAAGAAAATAAATTTGGATGTGCTTTTATGATATTTTGAGAGCCTATTCCTTGGTTGTGTTCTATGCGTTGATACATCTCTGAATAATTGCACGAAGTTTGTCCAAATCTAGCAAGAAAAAGATCCATAGGAGATGCGCAACCCCACTCTACGTTTTTTTTTTCGGATTCATCAATGATACTAGGTACATATAAACGGTATTTAGCTCGCGTGAAAGCGACATATAACTGACGCATTTTTTCTGCATCCAGTTCTTCACAATACCGAAGGTATGCATCAGATTGATAATCTAAATGAGGAATCAGTCGTTGTTTCTGGCCGCTTTTTTGAGGAACTAATAAATCTGTTAAAGGTGTGCGATGAATCATTCCATAAGCAAATACAATATCGTACTCCAATCCTTTACTATTGTGTGTTGTCAAAATAGAGACAGCTTCTTTTGTAGGGTCACTAAAATTTTTTAATCGAACCTCCTCTTCAGCGGATACATTTTTGTAATCTTCCAGGAAGATGACTAATTGATGAGGTTGTTTAGGATATTCATTTTCATGTTCCATTAGTAATGCGGAGATTTGATGCAGTTCATCGACTAGTAAATCTCCTTTATCTCGACTTAAAAGGGTTTCAATAGCAGTATGGCCCGTGGGATTGAAATTGCGCGAATGTAAAACGTAATCAATAAATTTCCCAAAGCCTTCATGAAGGAGAATATCCCTAAAGTGATAAAATTCAGCGATGAGATTTTCTAAGTTAAAAGGATCATTCAAAGTTTGTATTTGAGAATAATTCCAGCCGAAGATGGGCCCTCCGAGAGCAATTTTTATATAACTCTCATTTCTAGGTTGAAGAACCGCTACCAAAAGTTCTTTTAAACAATCCCAAGCTATGGATTGATTCAAGGGATTTTGTCTTTGAAGTGTGAAGGGAATGTTATACTTATCTAGATATGCAGATAAACGTTGTGCCTGAAACTTATCCTTAATCAAGACAGCCATTTGATTAAATTTGACTTGATCGTCTTGATTTAAGTGTAGCATTTCTTGAGTCATGAAAGGAAAAAATAAATCTTCTTCTTGTTGCTCTGTAGGAAATTTATTTGAATTTTTGGAGCAGAGCTTTGCTTCAAAGAAATGAATACTGCAGAGCGAATCTGAGAATTGTTTATCTTTTGCTAGAGGCGAAGCTTCAACTGCTGGATATTTAAGATGCTCTTGAATCGAGAGGCGGGGCAAACAAAAAAGATTTGTACACTGACTAAATAAAGTATTTAAACCTTTTATCATTGAGGGTTGAGAACGATAATTAATCGCTAAAGAGGTTTGATGTTCATCTCCCATACATTTAGCCGCATCTAAATAAGTGTATATGTCTGCTTGTCTAAAAGCATAAATCGACTGCTTGGGGTCACCTACTAAGTAAAGAAGGTAACGTGTTTCATCTAAAAATAATTGTTTGAATATTTCCCATTGAATCGGATCAGTATCTTGAAACTCGTCTACAATAGCCGCTGAAAAACAGTTTTGGACATTGGATAAAAATTGAGGATTTTTTAGCGCCTTAATCATGGAATTTAAAAGGTCGCTTTCGCGATATTTTTCCTCGTCAGCCATATATTTTTGGAAAAAATGATAACAATGATAAAGTAAACGTGAAAAAATAAATTCATAACTTCTAGCTTGTTCGACAATTTGGGCTAAGTTATTCTGAACTTCTATTATAAAGTCAGGGTAAAATAAGGAACTTTTAGGGGGATGCGAGGATAATTTTTTCTTATTGATGTTTTCTGGTTTAAAAAATTCACAAATTAATAATCCTTCTTGGATTAATAAATCCAAATCCTCTCGATTCCAAGAGTCTTTTTTAAACATTTCTAAGAAGCGATAGATGAGTTTTGTGTCTTTATTTTTTAATAGCTTATAATAAGGTTGAAGTTTCTCAAAATCCTGAATTAAATAGGCTGGGTCTATTTTTAATTTTAGCTTTATTTCATGCATCATTGTCTGAAAAATAGACAAATCGTTTGAAAAACTAGATGTTTCTACAAATTCATAATCACTGTTGATATAGTTTAGGATCTTTTGCTGAAGGGCATCGATATTATTTTTATGATTTTTAAGTAGAATCTCTATCTGCGCAGAACTATAAATATTTGGATGAATGCTGGTACGAAAAAAATCTTGGATTAATTGGATTTGGTCGGCTCTTGTAAATGTATTTTCCTCTGCTCCATCAGCGCCAGTATAAAAATCGCTTTCGAACACAAATTGTGTTAACATGCGTAAGCAAAAACTATGGATGGTATATATATGGGCTTGATCGAAAGTTGCAAGGGCACGCTCCAGACGTTTTTTAGCTCTATCAATCGCCTCTTTTCCCTGCTCTAGAATCAATTGTAAATAATCAGGTACGTCTTCCAACTTTTCAAGATTTAAATAGGCTATCGATTGTTCTAAGCGGTTACGTATACGCAGTTTTAGATCTCTTGTCGCGGCACGTGTAAAAGTAACTACGAGAATTTGTTCAAGAACTTTAGGTTGATTCGTTCTAGGATCGTTTTCAATCAGTAAGCGTGTGACAATGTTTTCTATAGAAAACGTTTTTCCAGTACCAGCAGAAGCTTCAAGGAGATGGTTTCTAAAAATATTCAAGTTTCTATTTAAGACATTAAATTGATTCATCTTTACCTGTCCATGCCTTGTAAACGGGATTAAAGATCTCGTCGGCTTTAGATTTCCATTTTTGAATCTGTCTTTCGTCAGGCGAACCTGTACGATAAATCCATTTTAAGTAAGGATTAAAAACTGGATTAAATGGGTCGTTAAGGCTTTTTAAAATGGAGTGTTGAATGTTTTCCTTTTCTAGGATGATGGGGAGCCACTCCTGAGACAAGGGAGATAGTTGTTCAAGTGTTTCAAAATAGTATTGAAGAATTCTCTTGAGTTCCTTAGAAGAGTCTTCAAAGTAAGGTTTTTTTATTCTTCCCGTTTTGAGGCATAACAGTTGCTTTTTTATGGGTAAACGGTACAGATCAATCAAATAACATAATAAAATAAAATCTACCCAAGGCTTGAATAGATCTTGAGAGGTTCCCGAAATATTGGCTAGCAAGCCTTCTTTACAAACATCAACTAGGCGGCCCACAATCGAAACCCGCCCTGAAGGATTCATCTCTATTTCAAGAGCAGGATATTGCCAAACTTTTTGCTCATTGTTGTGATTTGTAGTATTTTCATTTAATTCGATATCAAAAATAGAGAGGGGATCTACTTCTAATTTTATTAAAAGCGCATGATGTTTGTTTACAGCGTTTTGTATATGGTTAATCGCGGTCTGCTTGAATACTCCAAGTGGAAGTTTTCCTGATATTTCTGTTTCTTGGAGACATTTACTCAAGGGATTTCTTAAGGAAGATTTTTTTATTAAGTGCATTTGCAGGGGGTCTATCACAAAGGCTTCATCTATTAACAAACCTTCCTCTTCATCTTTGATGTACATACCAAGGTTTTGATTCAAATAATGCTTTATAGGGTTGTTAATTGCCGTTTTAAGATTTCGGACGTCAAGGATCAAGTCTTTACAGCTTAACGCAGGAGAGGATGGTTCCTCAAAAGATTGTATGAACTGATGGGCTGGTTTTTTTTCTTCGTTGTAATAGGCCAAAGCACACTGATAGTTTTTAAGAGAAAAATTTTTTAACTTTGAGGAGATAGAAAAATACTGAGCATCATAAAATCGATAGGGATGGGAATAAATAAGTTTCTCTACCTCTCGAGGTTCAAGAAAATAAGATTTTTGAATGTAATTCATTAGCTCAGTGATTAGGCCTGAAGGAGCCTGTTCTTTACCATCTTTAGAGGAATACTGAGGATAGGAGAAAATTAAATAACGTCTTGAAGAAAGAACAGCTTCCAAAAATAAGTAACGATCATAGTCTAGTCGATGAGGTCGGTAATCACAAGAAAGATTGTTTTTCATGAGATTGAGAGAATCCTCTTGCGTCATTCTCGGAAAGGCATTTTCATGCATTCCCACTAAGGCAATGATTTTAGCAGGAATCGCACGCATGGGCAGCATAGAGCAAAAGCGTACGGATTGTAGGTGATTTTCATGATAGCTATTTTTTTTTGTCTTAAAATAGCTTTCAAGGTGAATTTTAAAATTAGAGAAAGTAATCCTATGATCTGGAATCCATACGGCAGCTTGAATGAAGTTTTCTAAAAGTTTAAATAAATCATCTTCTTCTTCATCCAGATCCTTCTCCTCTATCAAGTAGTCTATGATTAATTTTCGGAGTATTTTGACCCATTCTTGATAAGTCTTTAGAGTCGTAGAGGATAACTCTTTTAAGTCCTCTTTAAGCTGACGTAAAAGCTTTATAAAATTGCCTAATAAAATACCCTGACTGTTTTCGATGTTTAAAAAAGGTGAAATGGCGCACTCCTCGCTATTTTTATCCATAGCGAGCCCCAGGAGTAGCCTTGCAAATCCTCCTTCCCATGTTCCATTTGGGGTGTTTTCAATCATTTTCCCTTGATACTTTTGCTGCAAAAACTCATTCCGATGCTCTTCATCTCTACCCCAGCGGATTTGAGTTTCTTCTATCCATGCACGCAAGATCGTGAGATCTTCCCTTTCAATTCGATGTCTTTTCTGAAAGAAAGGACTGTTAAAAAATTCCAAGATTTCTTCAGCGTTCCAGCGGGAAAATGAAAGTTGAATTAGCTGCCAAAAAGATTGAATGAAAGGATGATTTGAAAGAGCACTTAAATCCATCAGTTTGAAGTCTAACACACTGTCTGATGCTCCAAAAAATTGCTGAATGTAGGGCGCATATTCGTGTATGTCAGGCGCCATCACAATAATATCGGATGGTTCAATATCCTGCTCTTTATCAATGAGATGCAATAATTGATGATATAAAATTTGAATTTCGCGTTGACGATTCGGAGCTTGATGGAGTTGTATAGATTCATCTGCAGGAATATGGAACTGATGGGTTTTATTGTTACGCATAGTCAGTAAATCTCCGTGGATATAATCCAGTAGAGAGAGGGGTTGAGTTGTCGGTTCCCAGATTAGACTATCATCTATATACTCTGCATAGGGTCCCAAAAATCGAAAGAGTTCTGGCATTCTGTAGTGAGTAAAGGTTTCATAGTCTCCTTTTTCCAATAATTCAGCCATTTTTCTTCCTTGTTTACCCCAGTTAGCTAACAATGTATTTTTATCTCTAAGGTAATCTTCCAATTCGTTTTGTTCTTGCTCTGAAACTTGTTGTCGGTTCCAATACTGCTGAATATATTTGGACTCTCCATCAGATAAAATATCACTCCAAAAATGATAACAAGGGGATAATGTGTAAAAATAGACAGGAAAGAAGTGGCTGGCTTTTTCGATAAGGGCAAATTCGCTAGCGGGCATAAAACTAACGGAAAATAAATGTAAAAAAATATTTGTAAAAGACTCATCTTTAATTTTTAAAGACGTATATTCTTTTGCAGGATAACTCCAGCCTTTGTTCCATGTGGAAAATAAATGCATCCACAGAGCTTGTTGCCAACCATGCTCCGGCTGCCAGCTTTCTAGCATAGCGTGACCGTATTTTCCATAATCGTAAAAAATCTTAGCTAAAGTTTGCGACAAGGTAGTAATTCTTTTTTCACTTCTTAAATTTAATGTATGTGAATATTTTGATAATTTAATCTTTAAATAATTCATGAGGGGTTCCCATTGTTCTTTTTGTGGGCTGGGAAGTTCACTCCATGAATCTGCAATTTTTCGAATATGGGCTTCTATGGCTAAAGTCAACTCTAAAACACTAGGATAATAGGGAAGGTTTGTTTCTGGGATTAACAGCTGGGAAATTTTTTTATAGGCTTCATCCAGATCCAAAACTTCTAATCCCATGGCAATCCCCATTGTTGGATCTTCAGCCAATTTTAACAATAACCACGATTTAATAGCCGCAGTGGGGACTATAATTAAGCGTCGTGCAAACGGGAAATCTTTAGAGTAAAGATTCTGTTTAAAATCTAGATAAAGTTGTTCAATTCGATTGCTATAAAATATTTTTAACATAAAAAGTCTACGTTTGAACATTCATTTTAAAGGCTATAGGCTAAATTGTGAAGAAGAAACCTGAATTTTGTTTTTTCGCATGATACACCCCATTCCCCTTAGCAGGAGGGGCTATAGTCTGAAACAATAGATTCCTTATCTAACGATCTTCAATAACTTTAGTTTTTTTAAACAAGACTTGCTATATTTTTTGCTTGAGTCTAAACTGATAACTCCCCATACTAGGTCTTTATAAAAAAGATCATAAATTGTATGTTAACGCCTTTAATTCGTAAGTTCTCTTCTTTCACCTATTTAAATGTGACTCAATTTTTAGGTGCCCTCAATGATAATATCTATAAGCTTCTGATTGTTTTTTTCTTAATAGATCAAGAAGGGATCGAGAACGGCCATAAAATTCTTGCCTTAACTGGAGCAATTTTTGTACTCCCTTTTCTCTTAATTTCTGCATTTTCTGGCATTCTGGCTGATAGATATAGTAAGCGCAATATTATTGCTTTTACCAAAGTTTTAGAATTAATTGTGATGGGTCTTGGGGTGGTAGCATTTTGGTATGAGAGTCGTTGGGGATCTTACGCGATTTTACTGTTAATGGCTGCGCAAACAGCTTTATTTGGTCCTTCGAAGTATGGAATTTTGCCAGAACTTGTCCCCCAAGATAAAATTTCAAGATCTAATGGCATTATGACCTCCTTTACTTTTTTAGCGATTATATCAGGAACTTTTTTTGCCTCTTTCTTGGTTGACATTACAGGACGCAACTTCATTATGGCGTCTATATTTTGTACAGTCGTGGCTTTAGTAGGAGTAGTCTCAAGCTTTTGTATTGAATACACGCCTCCTGCGGGATCCTCTAAAAAATTTGACACTCGTTTCCTACACGATATTTTTACGACGTTAAAGCTCACAAGTCATTATCCTTCTCTTTTAATGGCAGTTTGCGGTTCGGCTTTTTTTCTTTTTTTAGGAGCTTTTGTTCAACTGAACATGATCCCTTTTGCGACCCAATCCTTACATTTAAGTGATATTCAGGGAGGCTATCTATTTTTATTGACGGCTTTAGGAATCGGCACTGGATCTGTCCTTGCTGGAAAAATTTCGGGTAGGATGGTTGAATTAGGACTTGTCCCAATCGCAGCTCTGGGCGTCGCTGTGAGCTGTTTCTTAATAGATCTTTTTTCAAGTAATTTAATGGCCGTTATTCCTTTAGTGATTATTGTGGGGTTTTTTGGAGGGATGTATGAAATTCCTTTAGATTCCTATGTGCAAGTCGCAAGTCCAAAAAAGAATCGGGGTCAAGTCGTCGCTGCAACAAATTTTTTAAGTTACTGTGGGGTTCTTTGTGCTTCTATGATGCTTTATCTGACAGAAGAAGTCTTTGGTTATAGTCCAGATAAAGGTTTTACAATTATGGGGACAATTACGGTTTTTGTCACTCTTGTGATTGGTTATCAGTATTTTGATTATCTGGCTCGTTTTATTGGGATGTTGATTTCAAGAATACACTTTAAAGTTAACCATTATGGGACAAAAAACATCCCCGATACCCCTACTATTTTTGTTTGTACGCATACGGAGTGGAATGACACTCTACTTATGCTTGGAGCGCAGCGAAGACGGTTACGTTTCTTTATCCAACAGGAACAAGGTCACAGCAGTCAATTCATGCGTCGTTTATACCGTTTATTGAGGGTCGTCTTTATACCAGATATTGAGCCTTTAGAAAAAAATGAAGCCTGTTTGATGGCGATCAAAAGGACTTTGGATAAAGGGATTTCGGTTTGTATATTCGTAGAAAATATTTCAACAGAGGAAGAAATCGAAAAGTTAAATCATTCGTACTCCTTTCGCAAAATCCTTGATGAAACACACTACTCTATCGTTCCTGTCACGATATCTAAGGGAATTAAAAATTCTCAAGCACGTTTTTTTGTGTGGTTGATGGAAAAGGTTCGTATACCTGCCTCAGTAGCTTTCAATGTGAAAATTCCAGGCGGTCAACCTATTCCAGAAGATTTTGAGGATGAGCTCTGTTTAATTTCAGACTAATCCACTTCATGTAGTTATTACTCTTATCCTCTCATTTTTTCTCCATTAGTTTATGGATATAAGACTGTTGACTAAATTGAAAGATAGGGTTTTAATTATTGAAAATATTGAGAGATTTTCATGTCTTTTTTCAAAAAAATACAGCTACTCCCCGCCGATCCAATTTTAAGTTTACCGCTACTCTTTGCTGCTGATGAACGCTCTAATAAGGTAAATCTTGGTGTAGGAGCTTACAGAAATGAAAAAGGACAACCCGTTGTTTTAGCGGCTGTTCGCGAAGCAGAGGAATGGATTTTTTCAAAAAAATTGCATAAAGAATACCTTCCGATTGAAGGCCACCCCTTGTATCTGAAAGAGTCAACAAAACTGATTTACGGAGCAGACATTTCTTTACAGAGAGTTGCTGCGCTACAAACCGTGGGTGGTCTTAGCGCGTTACGTTTGATAGCGGATTTTTTTGTACATGAAGGATATAAAGATATATATATATCTGATCCTTCCTGGCCTAATCATGAACCTACCTTTTATAAAGCAGGGATGTCTGTTCATACATACCCCTATTACAATCCCCAAACTCACACGATAGATTTTGAAAGTATGTGTGGAGCTATAAAGCAGATGCCTAAGCGAAGCGTCGTTTTATTGCAAGCTTGTTGCCATAATCCCACGGGATTAGATTTGTCTAAAGAACAATGGAAAATATTATCTGAACTCATTAAGTCAAAAAAAATTATTCCTTTTTTTGATTTAGCATATCAAGGGTTTGGAGCAAGTTTAGAAGAAGATGCTTGGCCTATTCGGTATTTTTTAAGTCAAAATCATGAGTTATTTACAGCAAGTTCTTATTCAAAAAATCTTGGACTTTATGGGGAACGCGTGGGGGTTCTTTCATGGTACGTTGAATCGGAAATGATTTCGAAAGGTATATTAAGTCATGTCAAGTCTATAGTTCGAGGAATGTATTCTAATCCTCCTATGCACGGAGCTCTCATTGTGGCAACGATTTTAGAATCCCCCATTCTTAAAAAAATCTGGATAGACGAATTAAGAGAGATGCAAAAACGTATTGAAGAGATGCGTATTCAATTGATGCTCCTTTTAAATGAAAAAAATATACATCAAAATTTCAACTTTATGCAGTTGCAGAAAGGCATGTTCTCACTTTCTGGTTTAGATTCATCTCAGGTGTATAAACTCCAAAAAGAATATGGGATTTATATGTTACCTAACGGAAGAATCAGCATCCCTGGACTTACCAAAACGAATATAGAGTATGTTGCCCAATCCATTGCTACGGTTGTAAATCAGATATGAAAAGAACGTCTAAATCCTTTTTAGTATTATTTGTGGCGATATTGTTGGTTATGAGTTTTCCTTTAACCACTTCGGAATCTATCAGAGGATTTTTTGCCTCTATGTTCTCGCCCTTATGGGAGGTTTTCAATCCTGACAAGGGGGATCCCTCCCAAAACAATCGTGAATCTGTTTATACAGATCCTTATCAAAATAGCATGCCAGATATCCCTGAGCCTTCAAGAGATGCTGTTGCCGCAAGAATCATCTTTCGTTCACCCAGTACATGGAATAGCTCCCTTTGGATTAATGTAGGACAAGAAACTAATGAATCTTATGAGAAGCCCTTAGTGGCAAAAAACAGCCCTGTTTTAGTCGGAGATTGTGTCGTAGGTGTGATAGATTATGTAGGTCGAAAACAATCCAGGGTGCGTTTAATTACGGATTCTGGTTTGGTTCCTTCTGTAAGAGTGGCTAGAGGGGGGGAACAAAATAGAGCCTTGGCAGAAAATGTAAACGATCTTATTTCCTATATTCATACACATGGGGAGTTTTTTGAAGATCCTAAAGAAAAGAGCTATTTAGAAGAGGCTCTGCAAAAATTTAAGTATAAACTCTTTGAAAAAAGACATACCTGGTACCTTGCTAAAGGGGAAATCCATGGACAGAGTCATCCTTCGTGGAGAACAGACGGACATATTTTGAAAGGATCTGGTTTTAATTATGATTTTGAAGACGAATGGGGGCCTGCAAGGGATCTTCGTACGGGCGAACCTCTTATTGCTAATAAAGAATTTAAATCCATGCCTTTAGTCAAAATACATGACCTTCTTATCACAACTGGGATGGATGGAGTTTTTCCTCCCCACTTAAAAATCGGAACGGTCACTAAAATCGATTTACTGCGTGAAGGAGATTATTCTTTTGAGTTAGAGGCTAAACCCAGTGTAGGAAACTTAGATGAACTGAATTGGGTTTATGTGATAGCTCCTTTGGGCTATGATGAAAAAGACCAACCCCCCATTAGATGATAAGTCTCTAAGCCAATAATTAAAAATGTAAACGCAAGTAGAAGACTTAAGACAATGCGCCCACCCTTCACCTGATGCTCTGTACCCAAGTGAAGCTTATAGCGTCCGATCCAGACCATTCCGATGGGGAAGAGCCCATTCAGTATGGCTTCACCAAATCCACCAGCAATACCCAGCGCTTCTAAAAAGATGCCAGGATAGGTTCCTGCTATCAATGAAGGGGGAATAAAGACGGCTAAACATAACATTAAACGCTTCCATCCCTCTTTATGGACGGAAAGTCCATCCGCCAGAAAGTCTACCATAGACAATGAAACCCCTAGAAAAGAAGTCACGAGGGCAAAATATCCGAAGTAAGTGCCGAGAAAGCTTACCCAGGGATGGCCTGTGATTGTATGCAGAAGTTGAGTAATAGGAATTCCTTCTGCTGCGGCTTGGGCGATTTGTACTTCGCTTAAGGTTCCAATGATCATCCACTGCCAGATGGCATAGATAAGAAAAGGGATGGAGGTTCCTATAATAATCGCCCATCTTAAAGGTTGTACATTCCTATGCATAAAATTTGCCAAAGAGGGGATCACATTGTGATAACCATAGGCACTAAAAAGAGTCGGCGCAGCTAATATAAAAATAGGCCAATTTTGTCGTAATAAATTCGATGTCTTCACTTCTCTGCTTCCCACAAAGATAAGCAGAAAATAGGAAATAATAAGGGCAATCATGAGGATCCAATTGACACGGTCAATCATTCTCGATCCAAGAAAAACAATAAAGCCAAAAATTAATGAAAATAGAAAATAGCCAGTATAACCTTGCAACTGTAGACCTAGGCTATTTGCTTGAGAAATAAAGATGGGAGTTCCACCGGAGATATACGAAACTTCTAAACAATAATATAAAAAAAGAAAAGTGAAGCCTCCTAACCATTGTCCGTAGGGTCCAAAAAAGTGTCGCGCCATGGAAAGAACATTAGCTCCTTCTTTCATCCACAAAGTAGCCTCTAAGAATAACAATCCAGTGAGAAGCATAAAAAGCCAGCAGACTGTATTAATCAACATGGAAGGGAGGAATCCTGCAGTTCCTGTCACTACTGGTAGGGCAAGCATGCCTGCACCTATGCAAGTCCCAGCGATAAGTAAAACACCGCTTATTAATGAAAACGGAGGATGATGAATAGAAGGAGATTTAAGATTTGAAGTCATAAAAAAATATTAAATTAATGGGCAATCTTAGCAAGAATGAGGTTAAAAATAAAATGTTTTTGCAAAATTAAAGCCATTCAAGCTAACTTACATCGGCGTGATGGCTGATAAGAGGTCTAATTGGAATAAGTCTTGAGGTCTATCGCGATAGGCCATAAAACTCGTTGGGTATAATGATTCGTATGAAAAGTATTGGTGTAGTTGTTTTAACATTAAATGCAGAAAAACATTTAATGCATTGTTTGACTCCTTTTTTACATTCTGCTTTAAAACCTAAAATATTGGTTGTTGATTCATCATCTACCGATCAAACTGTAAACATTGCTAAAAATTTGGGTGTAGAAGTTCTTTCTATCTCTAGGGATACATTCAATCACGGGGAAACACGTGAACTGGCAAGACGTCATTTGAAAACTGAAATTGTTGTGATGGTTACGCCAGATGCTTATGCGGCAAATAGCGATCTATTAGAGAAGTTAGTCACCCCTATCCAATCAGGACAAGCTTCTATCGCTTATGCTCGACAGATCCCACATCTAGGCGCAGGTTTTTTTGAAGCCTTTCCTCGTGCTTTTAACTATCCTCCTATTAGTGAAGTCCGCTGCATCGCAGATTTAAGAACTTATGGATCCCATACTTTTTTTTGTTCAGATTCTTGTGCAGCGTATCTGAATCAGGCTCTAGATCAAATTCAAGGCTTCAAGCATGTAATCTTAGGAGAAGATACTCTAGCCACTGCAGAATTACTGAAGTTGGGGCATAAAATTGCTTATGTAGCTGATGCCCAAGTCTATCACTCTCATTGTTATAGCCTTAGACAAGAGTTTTCCAGATATTTTGATACCGGCCTCATGCGTAAGCAGTATGAAGGTATCCTAAGTTCTGCAGTCAGTGATCAAGTACGTGGTCAGCGTTTTGCCAAAGAAATGCTTAAACAGCTGCTGGGTCAAAGACCTTGGATGCTGCCTTATGCCTTGATGCATCTATTCGTTAAATGGGGCGGATATCAATTGGGCCAGCGAAGTTTGCACGCCCCTCTATGGTGGAAAAAATTATTAAGTAGTCAAAAGTATTATTGGGAAAAAAAAGCTTCCTCATAAAACTGTAATCAGTTTAACATCACTAAACATAATTTTCTTTGAGAGTTTTATGCGTCAAATGAGTTTAAATAATAATTTTAAAATGTATACTGAAGTGATCACAAAATTTGGACTGTTACGGCTCTTAAATAAATTAAAAAAGTCACAGTATTATTTATCTAGTTTGCTGCCTCTATTCTTTTTGTTGACACTGAACTCCTGCGCGAGTGCGCACTTTGACTATCCTGTGATGGGAGCGGATGAGTTTGTCATGGATTCCTATCGTATACGCCAAGGAAAATTAGCTATCCTGGAACTAGAAGGCGTTGAAGTGGGTGAACTCAGTGATGTGGATATGATGGAGTACCGAGATGTTATTGCTGAAGACGATATTTTAAACGTCGCTGTTTACCATCCTACGCGAAAAGATTTAATGCAATCCATCCAATTTATCAATGACACAACAGGTGGCTTTAGAGTTTATCAAGGACGTATAGATCTCCCAGACCTTCCCTCTATAGAGGTCAAAGGGTTAACTCTTGAAGAAGCTAAAGAGGTTTTGCAATCAGCTTTCAGAGAGCAAATTCAAGATGTGGAAGTCTATGTGAACTACCGTGATCGTTTGCAGCGTAAAGTTGAATTAATTGGCTTAGTAGCAATTCCTACTGTGCCTGTCGACGGAAAAATTCGTTTATATGAGGTTCTCGCTAGGGCCCACATTCCTCATGGAGCTAATTTATTTAAAAGTTACGTTATGCGCGAAGGATGTCAGCTCCCCATAGATTTACATAAGCTTATCAATGAGGGTGACATGTGTCAAAATATTGTGATGCGTGGTGGAGATAAGATCTTTATAGCAGCACCTTCCGATGCAACAGTCATGGTCATGGGTGAGGTGCGTGCACCCCGGCCCATCAACGTCCCCTATGGTTTTATTTCTTTGCGTGAAGCTCTAGTGACAGCAGGGGGAATTCCTTTTACAGGGAATGGGAATTGTATTCATGTGATAAGGGGTAATATGCTTTGCCCAAAGGTTTACGTCGTGTCTTTAGATCATGTGGTGCATTTACCTAATGACAGTTTACTGCTTATGCCAGGTGATACGGTGTATGTGGCTGAGAAGCCTATTACTCAATGGAATCGATTTATTGAGCAGCTAATCCCTAGCTTTACAGGGATTCAAACAGGGTATGGAACTTATCAGTTAATTAATGATTGATCGATAGAAAGGACGAGTTTAAATGCAGCAGAATGATAATCATCAGGAAGAAAGTGTAATCACAATCTCAGACCTGTTCCATATTTTTAAAACCCACCGCACAGCTATTCTCTTTACCTCCTTATTTTGCTGCCTTATTTTTGCAGGCTTTGCCCTTTCTCGTCCTGTTCTTTACAACATTGTGGGGACTTTTAAAGATAAAGGTAAATCCAATGCAGGTCTTTCCACGCTCAGCATGTTATTAAATACAGGACCAAATCAGGTAGAAGGTGAGGCTTTAGCGACCATTAAATCTCGTAAATTTATGGAAAAGCTTATTTACAGAAGAGGTTTACAAGGGTTTCTTGTCAAAATGGAACCGCGTTTTGACCTATTTGGCTTTATACCCGAAAATTTACTTGTAGAGTATGCCCATTTCATGATGATCAAACATCCTGTCCTGCCTGATCATCCTCCAACGATTTGGCTGCAGGATGTTGCCTACAACGATGAGATCTCCAAAAGCTTTACACTCCATTTTTTGAATGAAGAAGTCTTTGATTTATTTGATCAGAATAATAAAAAAATGGGACAGTATGAGTTAGGCCGAAAAATAATGGGCGAAGATTATGCCTTTACGGTTATGCGTAAATCCTCTGAAAATTTAGCTGGGTCGAATTGGTATTTAGAGTTGATGCCGTTGCCTAGAGTCTCGGAAAACCTCTTAGGAATATTGACTGTGCAAGCCGATCAAAGTGATCGTAACCTCTTGCACATTAAACTTTTACATCCTAATCGTCATGTGGGGACAGAGATTCTTAATTCCATGATGTTGATTTATCAAGAGCATATTCGTGAAGAACAAAAAAGAATTTCCAAAGAGCAAATTGCTTATCTAGAAAAACGTCAATCTGAGATGGGAGAAAAACTACGCAAAATGATGACAGATCATGCGCGTAATATGGCTGCTGATATATCGACGAGTGGTTTTTTTAATTCTTTGAAGGCCATTGAATTCCATTCAAATAGTCAAATCATTTATCAGCAAAAGCTCCATGACATTGAGTTGGCCATCAGGCGCTTAACAAAGGCACAAAACGAAGACTATGCCTTTTACGATGTCCATGGTGACCCAGGGGTGATTAATCACATTTTATCAGAAATTAGAAATCTCAAACAGCAAAGTGATTCACTGGATCTGGCTTTAAAAAATGCCTATGCCGATGATTATAATTCTTTTCAGGAGACTTTTACACAGCAACTTCAAGATTTAGAGAGAGTCAAACAGTGCTGTCAGGAGGCTAACCAGCTTTTAACAAATCTGGATCGTGGTGAGAAATTACCCTCCATTGAAACTTTAGTCGAGCATCCCCAGTTTGCAGTAAAAGCTTGGCTAGAAAAATTATTAGTCATTCAAAATAATTTAGATAATTCATTTCAAGATGCTGATAAGCAACATAGATTGTCGGAGCTTCAGATAGCTAAAGAAAACTTTAAAGCATATTTAAAAAATCTTTTGCATATTCTAGATGTGCAAGAAAAGGTGATTGAAGAACGTTTAGCTTTTCAACAGAGCCCTCAAAAAGAATTCCATGGAATTGATCTCAATACATCTAAAGAGCTTTACATCAATTATAATCGTATGTTGAATGAGGTTCAAGCGGCTTTGCGTCAATTAGATTTTGTGGTAGACCAACTACACAATCCTGAATTTGAAATCACTTCTATGAGCATTATTCAAAGTGATTTTGTGACGAACGAGATGATTTCTAAGGCTTCACAAATTGTGCAGTCGATAAAAGATCAAAATAACCGGAGTTCTAAGGAAATTGAGCGCTTAAAAGAACAATTGGATGTGCAAAAAGAGTTTTTAAAACAGCACTTGCAGCAAGCGATTACTTTACAAAAACTCAAAGAACAGTTGATTAAAGAGAAAATTATATCCTTGCAAAGTGTTACATTAGGACTTCTGCGACAGCAGATTTCTATTCTCGATCGGCACTTACAAGACTATATCGTGATGCGACTGAAAGATTTAAAACAAGAAACGATTTTGATTGAACAACATCGTGAAGAACAGCGCGAAGAGATGAAGGATCTTCCTACCAAGTGGATGGAAGAACGTCTCATCGATCAACAGCTCGTCATTAACCAAAAAATGGTAGAAGAAATTACCAGTTTGGTTGAATCCAAGAACTTATCTAGCAACTTGGAAATACTTCAATCTTATCCACAGGATTTTGCAGTCCCTCCTCTGCATCCAAAATCGCCGCGTAGCATCCTATATGCAGCTTTTGGAGCCTTTACAGGGGCATTTCTCGCGCTTACCTTTTTTGTTGTCAAATCCGCCTTATTTGGAATACGTGTAAGTCCCTCAAATCTTAAAGCGAATCATCTTCATTATTCTGGAGAACTCACGGATCGTGCCCACATTTCTTCTAGGGAAGATTTAAGAGATCTTGATTTAGATACTTTAAGAAGACTTACGGCTTATGTAACATCCAATCCAAAAGTTACAAGGGGGCAATCCTTGCTGCTATTAAATGGAGCTGGCATCGATTATTCAAAGGCATTAGCAGATCTTTTAGCTAAACGAGATTTAAAGGTCCTTCTCCTTCCTATTGTATTTAAGTTATCAGATAAAAACATAGGTGAGGGGTTGATTGATTATTTGGAAAAACGTATAGATGAACCTAAAATTGTATCTGAGGGGATGTATGATTGCATTTATGAAGGGGGGGCTTCTCGTTTTGTCACCGAATTAGTTGCATCCTCTCGTTTTAAAAATCTTTTAAATAAACTTCAAGATCAGTATGACTGGATTGTGGTTGTCAGCGATGTGATGCCTGCAAGTGGTCAAGCTGAGGCGCTTCTAAAAATATTTGACCATACTGTGGTTAATTTGACTCATGAAAACATTTCTGACTTAAAATTTTACATGTCTTATAAAGAAAATACCGAAGCTTTCAAAAAAGTTTCGTTTGTTTTCACAATTTAAACAAGGCTATCCGGGGGTTTTAACTCCCGATGGCCTCATATGTCTTATTCAATAAGGATCACTGAATCCTAATTTTATTTTTTTCTCCAGTGAATCCCCGCTGTCCGCAAAATCCTATTGCCTTATAACTTGATTTACAAAAATAAACCTGCTACCTTGATATATAAAGATTTAGTAATCCTAATCCAAGAGTTTATTATGACTAATATTAGAGATTTAGACAGTGTTGAAAAACTTCATACCTACTTATGCCCACCCACTCCTTGTAAGTGCGAGCCAGAGCTTAAGTTTGGATGGACGGGTCGCAAATTTACATATAAAGGAAGTACATTTTGTTTAAATGCTCTAGTGCAACGATTAGAAGTAAACGCTAAAGATAGAAAATTGGAGCCTGAAACTGCCCTTCGAGTGTCTCAAATCATCGAAAAAATTAAGTTTTTTGATCTAAAGGGCGAAAGGGAGCTGAATAGTCTAAAGCCTGGTTTCTTCAAAATTTTAACCAAAGTCCTCAGAGCTTTGACGGGTTTGTTTTATTCACGAGAAGATATTCTCAAAAAGTTGTCTAAACGTTTCCCCTTATTCCCTATCCCTCCGATAAGTGTTAAGCCACCGCATGAGTCTCAGAAACAAAAAAAGATGGTTCCAACTTTAAAACCAGTTGATGAAAACCGTAGAAAATTTATTACTTTTACGTTGGATTTAGCTCAACCTGCAGATTCTAAACAAGAGTCTTTTTCCTCAGATCCACTAGATTTAGCAAAGTTTAATCCGCAGTTTAAAATACAGATCAATGAGCCTTCAAAGAAGGCTAAAACGAAAGTGCCATCACTTTCCCTTCCGTGCATGGACGTGTCCTTTGTAGATTTAGTCAAAACTGATCCTGACACACCCCCTGCTTCCTCTATTCATGATCATGAGGAAATGGATAAGCTTGTTCAATCACAATATATTCAAAAAAATTCCTCGTCTCCTGTTATTGAGGAAGATCCCTTGGATAGTACAGAGGAAGATACGAGTTCGTTTGAACATTTATCAAAAAGTGGACAAAGTGATCATTTCTCTCCTTCTAGACAGTTGAATTTAGTAGTAGGGGAGTCTTTTATCGATATCGAAGCTCAGGTGGATTACGCAAATTTTCAAGGGATAGATTTTTCAAATTTAATGCAAAAAATTCGTGATGCTTACGCTGGACTAAAAAAAATCCGAGTGATGCAAGAGCTGGATTCTCTCAATTCGAAGGCTTTAGAACCTAATAAGATGGAGCTGAATCCACAAGACATAGAACAAAACGAAGAATTGGCAAAGGAAGAAGCCTGCTATAATCTTTATGAACAACAGTTAGATGAATTCACATCCACTTTAAACCGCTCTTTAGTCAATGCATTTAAAACACCTAAAGGCCCCTTAAATGAAAGTCAAGAATTTCATCTGATGAACTCTAGTCAAGTATCAATGGATAGCTCACTCCGCTTTTCTTTAAAAGATGTATTTAGTGAACAGAGCGAAGAAGATGTGCAAAAGAATAAGCATAGCGATTTAGAGGATAAAGTAGATCATGCAGATGCTACTTATGATGGAATGGAAATCAAACCGTTCTTTCTAGGTTTCTATGAAAGTCTTTTAGGCTGGTTTGATGACAAGGATCCTCTCGAAGGAATTTACTTATTTTATCGATCATCCCTTCCTTACTTAGAAGATTTTTTGGAACAAAAATCAGAAAAATTCTCTCAAGAAGATAAAATTAGATTAGAGAATGTGAAAGAGTTTAAAATTGAAAGTTTACCCCAAGAAATCGCAGACTAAGCGAGCTTTAGTTTTTGGTAATTCGGTCAAGTAAAGTCTTTTTGGGGCATGAGCTAAAAATCAAAACTAATTAGACGGCTATTCGTGTTGAGCCTTGGCTTTTATTTCACGCCATTTTCTGACTATTTGTGCCCCTAAGGGAGCAGATTCTTTTCCCCATGCTCCATATTTTAAGTAGACGACTACTACCAGTTCTGGGTTCCCCCATTGATCCCGGTAGAGAAGCGTATAGGAATTGTTAGGAATCTTTTGATCAAAGGCAATCCCTCCAAACCAGACATGTGTATAAACGTTGGTTCCTTCGTAAAAATCAAGATCGATGTTTTCCATCGATTCTGCTGTACTGGTTTTTCCTACCATTTCATCTTTTAAATCTAAATAATCTGCAATAGCTTCGGGATATTCTCTATAAAATCTGGAAAGACTTGTCAAACCATCGGTTAACTGCTTGAGAACAACTTTTCGCATTCCTACCAAAAGGATATTGCGAATGATGTCAGGCATAAAAAGATCTCTTTGCACCTTTGTGGGAAATTTATGAACAATTTGTATATGTTCTAGGCAGGCAGATTCAATGGGTTGATGGGAATTGAATGCGGGTTTACGTCCAGCTGTTAAGGAAACAATATTGGGTTTTAAGACACGCCCCTTATTAGCGATGGCAGATAACATAACTGAGGTTTGAAGAGGGGTGACTACTAAAGTATGCTGTCCATTTGCCATCGCGTAAAGACCCGTTCGATTGGTTGCTAAATCCTGAGGGATTTTGCCAGTGATTTCTCCAGGCAAATCTATTCCTGTCTTTTGACCATAAGAAAAGTCGAAAGAGGCTTGAGCTAAATCTGTTGGTGATTTTAGACACTCGGCAGCAAGAAGAGAGAAATAGGGGTTACTAGAAGTTTCAAGCGCTTTAATAATGTCTAACTTTCCGATATTGCCCGTGTGGCTTTTGAGCATCCTCCCTCCATTATAATGTAAGGGGATAGGTTTTCCGTCCTGATGATAACCTACATAATGATCTTTACCTCGTTTGAATATTTGATCAATAATAATAAGAGGATTTAGACTGGCTGGGGTGATATTTTTTTCTTCCAGCTCATGGTAACGTTGTTTTAAAGCTTCATACGAAGTCACTAATTTGAAAATCGAACCTTGGGTTGCAGCTTGACGATAAGCTTGCGAGCGGCCATATCCGTAACCTCTTAAAGGATAAAAAGCTCCGGCTAAATCTTTTTCCGTTTGTTTTCCTTGGGTTTTGCGCAGATGCCGGTAATATCCTAATAAAGGTCTATCGAGTTGGTAATAGCTCCGAAATGTTTTTAGATATTCTTTGGCCAATTCTTGGGGAAGAGTTTCCATCACTTTATTGAGCTGATCAAAAGCTGTTTTCCAGGGAAGTGCTGCGTGAGCTCCCTCTTTTAGTTCTGTATACCATGTAAGAAAATGATCTACATATACTTTTAATGCATCAGTAAGTACCTCAGGGACTGTTCCTTGAAGAAAACTTAGCATTAAATCTTCTTGATGCAGTTCCCAAAATTGATGAAACATTTCTTGTTCATGTTTATCAAAATAGTCCAGATAGGGTTTGGGATACTGATGTTGAACTTTTTCCTGAGCACGCTTTTCTTTTAAGAAAGTTTTTTCGTTGGTTGTCCGCCATGCATTAAAATCTTGTTCATGAAAGAGTTCCTTAGCCATTTTTTGCGTAGTTTCATGTAAAATAACGTATGCAGAGTTTGCTTGACGGTATTGATCCACGGACTGCTGTCCGATGCAATTTAATAAATTTGAAGAAAAACGTTCATCGCATGCACATAGGCGACAGAGGTCTGTTAGTAAGATTTTATCGTAATGTAAATTTAGCAAAGAAAAATAGGGCTCTAAAATTTTCTTTTGTTCTATCACGACCTTTTCAGACTCTTTTAAGCGCATTTCTATGAGGTTTTTAGTTTCTGCAGGAATTTTTCCTTTCTGTATTTGAGTACCATCGTCTCCATAAATAATTTTAAAAAGCCAATAGGTATTATCTGTTTCTGCTAAATCTAAAAGTTTGTGCACAGCGCTCTGGATCACAATGACTTTTTGTAGAGTATCTATTTGTTGTAGAACATGAAATAGAGAACTATTTTCTTTAAGAATGATAGACAGGTAGCGCTTCCAGTCGATGAGAATAGAATCTTCATAGTATGTACCTGTTGCATCATCGAATCGCTCTCGTTCTAGAGGACGTTTTTGATCCCACATTTCCGCTACATAGGTTTCGCTTTCAAACCAGCGAATAATATTAGCCACTTTCTTTTTAATATCTTCCGGATTTGCAGCGGGTATAAAATCGTTGGGATTGGTCCGTGGATACGAAGCTAAGGCCAGAATTTCTCCAGAATGGGGGTCTAGTGCGACTATAGCACCTCCTTTAATCCAGGGTTGTTTTGTATTTTGTGAAAGGTGTTTAGATAGACGAGTCTCTCTAATTCTTTCATTTTGGATCAGGAGTTGCTCTGCGTACTCTTGAAGTTCAGCAGAGATTGTCAAAAGAATACGTTGACCAGGAATAGGCTCTCTTGAGCCCGGTAATTCTCTTAAATAATTGCCTCGTGCATCGGAATAAAAAATTTTCTTTCCGTGATAACCCCTGAGAGTTTGTTCAAAACTTCCCTCAATTCCCGCTTTTCCTACATAATCATTAATGGTGTAGGCATGGTCTTCAAGTTCTTGTAAGCGCTGTTCTGCTTGGGCTCTAGATTCAATTCCAGGAGGAAAACTAAACTCCTCATCTACTTCACCGTTTTGAAGAAAGTCTTCAAGTTGTTTAATCTCGGTCACCACTTTGTCATATTCCTGTCGATTAATAGCGCCCATGTAGCCGATAATATCAGAAGCAACGCGGTCTTTAGGGTAATGACGTTTTGGTACTTTTTGCACATGAATACCTAACCAATCTTTCTCTAGCATTTTAAGACGATAATACTCTTTTTCAGTCAGGTCTTCCTTAATGACAAAAGGAATTTGCCCGTAAAAAGATCCTTTGGCGTGAATAAGATCTTCTAGTCTTAAAGGGTCGAGATTCAACTCATCTCCCAATAACTGAGCCAGCTGCTGGATGTAGTCTTTTCTTGCGGATTTTTTAATTTTTTTTCCCGTGGAATCTTTCTCCCAGCGATTGGAAGGAATTTGCCTGAGTTGAGAATAAAGAATTGCAGCGCGGTATGAGATTTTATTAATGGCTAGAGGAATGTTAAAACGGTCTCGAATTGTGGCCCTTCTTGATGCTTCAACAAGAGTGCGACGTTGAGGTTTACGGGCTTCTTCAAGCTTATCGTCATATTGGATAACGCTTAGATGCCAAATACGGAAGATGATTACTATAAGAGCTATCAAAACAAGATTAAGGATTTTGTTGGCTTTTTCCGGGATTTCTAGAGCTTGTTCGGATCTACGGTGTCTTGAAATTTTACGTTTTGTCATGAATAATACACAAGTGAGCTCAAAAATCGTTTTTGGACTATGCGAAAGCTTGGGCTGCATTCTCAAAAAATGCCAGTTAGATCATATCTGATGGAATTTTTTAGCAAAATGAATAAATGGGTCTTGCAAAAAAAAAGATAAATTGGCATAATTTCACTCGAAATCAACAACGCGCCTGTAGTTCAATGGTAGAACTGTAGCCTTCCAAGCTACTAGTGTCAGTTCGATTCTGACCAGGCGCTCATTTTACAAATCCATTATTAACCAAGACCGAAATTCTTCCATCAAGGTAGAATGCCGTCGTCAATAGAAAGGGACAAGGCTTGGCACAACAACAGCAAACTCAAGTCAATGTTACAATAAAAGATCTTTTAGAAGCAGGGGCCCATTTTGGTCACCAGACACGTCGCTGGAATCCAAAAATGAAACGCTTCATTTTTGAAGCGCGTAATGGTCTTTACATCATCGATCTAGCCAAAACATTGCAGCAAATTAGACATGCCGTCGAAATCGTTAAAGATGTAGTTTCCAAACATCGTTCGATTTTGTTCGTAGGCACAAAAAAACAAGCAAAAGTCGTGATTCGCGAGCTAGCAGAGCAAGCTGGTGAATTCTATGTATGCGAAAGATGGTTAGGGGGGATGTTGACAAACATGTCCACTATTCGTCAGTCGATCAAAAAGTTAGAGCGCATAGAAAAACGTATTGGAAGCGGTGGAGAGGGCCTTACAAAGAAAGAGCTTTCCCTGTTGACAAAAGATCAAATGAAACTCGATCGCAACCTGTCCGGTATCCGTGGAATGCGTAAGCTTCCTGGTCTAGTCATCGTCGTAGATCCTAGCAAAGAACACATCGCCGTTGCAGAAGCTAACAAATTAGGCATTCCAGTCATGGGTCTTGTCGATACGAACTGCAATCCAGATCCTATTCAGTATGTCATCGCTTGTAATGATGACGCTCTAAAGAGCGTAAAGCTTATTATCCAAGCTTTAGCACAAGCCATCATTGATAAGAAAAATGATATGCAGATCGCCTTTGGAAAAGGTGATGAAGGCGAAGAAGGAGAATCTGATGAGTATGATGAAGATTCCGAGGAAGATGATAAATCATCAGAAGATCAGGAGGATTAATCTATGTCAAACGTTGCGATCACAGCCACAATGATTAAAGAACTACGCGAAAGAACTGGCGTAGGGATGGGAAAATGTAAAGAAGCTCTAGAAGAAGCGCATGGAGATATGGAATTAGCTATTTCCAATCTTCGTAAAGCAGGGATTGCTTCTGCAGTAAAAAAAGAAGGTCGTACAACTAACGAAGGGATGATTGGCTTTTCTGAAAATGGAAAAACCATTGCTGTTGTAGAGGTTAACTCTGAGACAGATTTCGTCGCTAAAAACGATCGTTTTAAAGAATTCCTAGAGAATGTTTCTGCGGAAGTCGCAGCTACTCAGCCCACATCCTTAGAAGCATTTTTAGCACAGAAATTCTCGAAAGATTCTTCCATGACTTTGGATCAATACCGTGCAACTGTCGTGCAGACCATTGGAGAAAACATCCAAATTAAACGTCTAATGACAGTAACAAAGTCGCCTACAAAATCGATAGGTGTATATTCCCACTTAGGTGGAAAAGTTGTCACTTTGGTAGAAATAGACGGCTCCGCTTCAGAAGAAGCTCTTGCAAAAGATATTGCTATGCATGTGGCTGCAGCTCAACCTGAATTTCTTTCTCCTGACAAAGTTCCTGCGGAGCTAATCAATAATGAGAAAGAGATTGCAAAAAGCCAAATCAAAGGTAAGCCAGAAAATATCGTCGACAAAATCGTTGAGGGTAAGATTAATGCTTATTACGATAGCGTTTGTTTGATTAAGCAAAAATACATAAAAGATGATAGTAAATCTATTGAGCAAGTGGTAGACGAAAGGTCTAACCAGACTGGTAAACCACTCAAAGTGATAAACTTTATTCGCTGGACTGTTGGTCAGTAGTCTATAGTATTTCTTTTATTCAGTTGATCTAACGGGAGAAAAATATTCTCCCGTTTTTTTTACCTGTATTTAATTTTCAAAGACAGGTAATCTAGATGTTTAATACTACTTGAAGAAAGTTATGACACCCATCAAACGGTTTTTACTCATTTTAGCTCTCACATCTATGTGGAGCCCTTCCTTTTTATTTATTAAATTTGCACTCGAGGATTTTAATCCAGAAACTATCGTCTTATTAAGAGTTTCTATCGGATGCTTAATTTTTTGGATGACATTGCGGTTATATGGGGGAGTTTTACCCAAGGATAAGAATTTTTGGATTCACTCTACTTTTATGGCTATTTTTTCTTCAGGTTTACCGTTTTTTCTATTTTGTTACGCAGAGACAACGATTGAAAGTGCTCTTGCTGCTATATTGAATGGAAGTACGCCCATGTTTACGGCTATTATTGCTCATCTGTTTTTACCAAGCGATAGGCTCTCTTTAAATAAAATTTTTGGAATTGCATTTAGTTTTGCAGGGGTTTTATTGTTGTTTTCTCCCAATATTTCAAGGGGTATGGATGGAGATTTAATGGGTATGACAGCCGCATTAGGGGCTGCTCTTTCATATGCCATTAGTCATGTTTACGCCAAAAAGTATATTATGGGTCAAGGACGTTATGCAGCACCCACAGCCCAGCTGCTCGTTTCAGCTTTGATCATGGTGCCTTTTGTTTTGAATAGATCTTCATCGCCATCCTTTGAATTACCTTCCACGACGGGTCTTTTGGGAATCCTAGGCCTATCTCTTCTTGGAACGTATACAGCTTATCGTATTTACTATAAGCTCCTAGAGCATTGTGGCCCGACCGCGATCTCTATGGTGGCTTGCTTTTTTCCTGTTGTAGGTATGTTGTTAGGCTTCATTTTTCTTGGAGAAGTTTTAACGATAGGTGGAATTTTTTCAGCTGGTCTAATCTTAGTAGGAATGTTAACAGTCAACGAAGTGATTAGCTTTAATTGGCTTCGTCGTCCTCAAATCACCCAACAAGAAGGATGATTTACTCCTTAAACCCCTAGTTGCACAGAATCAATATTAATTTCTGTTTCCGTAAATCTTAACTTTTTTATTCTTTGATGTTTAGAAGATTCTATACATAAAAACATTTAACACCTCTAAAGAAGTGTGTTATTATAACAATAACCTGAGTTTTGATTTCCGGAGGCTTTAACGCAGCCCAAAGTGCTATAAAATTCAAAACTTAGGACTTTATCACCTAGGAGGATTTATGCTGTATTGGGCACTCGTATTTTTGATTGTGGCATTAGTTGCTGGGGTCCTTGGATTTGGTGGTGTTGCAGGCGTTGCCACAGAAATCGCCAAAGTATTATTTGTTATTTTCTTAATTATCTTTTTAGTCTCGCTTGTTCTTGGTTTTCGCGGACGAAAAGGATAATGTAAGGATAAAGAAGATCTCTAAAAAAGGTCTTCTTTATCTCTCAATCTCTCCTCTTTTAATTTCTTATTTTACAAAATCTTTCTAGATTTCCATTCTCCATTTTAATCAAACAATCTTTCAAAAATAATAAACTTTAGTAGGTTATCAAAAATACCTAACAAGCATGCGAAATTAATATAGTTAATTTTTATTTGATATAAATAGATTTCTCGATAGAATAGTGCTTTATTTGAACTAATCTTATCCCATAAAAATAATAAATAGGGTGATATAATGTATCCAATTTCTTCTCTTACAGTTCCTCTCACTAATCCTATTTACCCTGCATCTGGAGAGAATTATGTGAATGCAACTCTCCACCAATGTACGATGAGCCCTTCCATGCAGAGTTCTCAAAACGGAAGATTTTCAATCTCTTCTGCGGAAATGCAAGAGATGCGATTGATAATGGAACTTGCTAGAAAAATAATTGAAGAAGACTCTTTTAGTATACCGGTTGAAAAATCCCCTGCATATGTTATTGGTGAAAGACTCATTAAGCCCACAGCGGATGTCATTTCAGTGGTTGTAAAACAAAGTTGGCATTTGTTATCTAAATCCTTCACCATTTTAGATCAAGGGTTAAAAAAGCTCATTCCGAGCCTTCCAGGAGCTGCAGCACAACCCTTAGAAAAGGATTGGGATCCAATCAAAAAAGCAAGGGTGAAAGATGCGGATACGATGTTTGCTGCTTGCTTTGTTTATCAGGAAATTCAATTCATTTTGGAAATAGCTCTAGAGCGCATGAAGCTAAATCTTGAATCAGATTGTGATCCTTTATCTGGTCGTCATATGACTTTAATCATGCTCTCAAAAACTTCTATGCAACTCATCCACGGTCAAATTGGAGCTAATGAGAAGAATGTTTTAGTCCTTGTGGATAGAGAAAAAGAGCCACTTAAACAAGACTGCAGAAGAGAGATTGAGGAAAAAATCGTAGAAAAAACATCCATTTCATCGACTGAAGTCGAGACTTATATTCAAATGCAGAAGGATGGGTTATTTGAGATTATTCACAAGATATTTGAACAACATAACAGAATCATTCGTTCAAAAGTTGGTAGCCAGATCATCATAAAAGAAAAAGACTCAGATCGTGTGATCCGATGGGAAGTTCGTAACAAGCACAATCAGCCTACTTTTATTTTTGATATTCAAAGGATGAATAAAATAACAGAAGATGAAATGGCAAAGTCCACTGTCTCGGATATTAATGATTATTACATTCCTCTTTATGGAGAAAGAGCCGATGAAGTTAGAAACGACCTTTTAATGCGTTGTGTAGGGGTTAAAGAAGCGGAAGATTTGTTAGATCAAATTATTAATGCCTGCGATCCCCATATTCCTAAATCACCTTTTCTACCTTTTTCTGAGTATCGTTTGACTTTTATCATTAATCTAAAACAAAACTCATTCAGGATAGTGATGAAATCTATCTACAAAGAAGAAGCACCTATTTCTATCAAAAAAACGGGTGTAGATCAAGCGATTTATAAAGAAGATTGTCTGGACGAATTTTCAAATCATGCAGCATTAAAACTGGTTCCTTTGATGCCGGAGACAATTAAGCAATACGGAGATGATGCAGAAGATAAAATAAATGCAAAAATCCAGGCATTGAAACTCAAACAACAAACGATCGTTGATCAAACACAAGGTGCGCAAATTAGAGTGCCCGATCCATCCAAGCCTAATTGGGAAGTCTTTAACGGCAAAAAAATGACTTTTGCTTTTGAAATGGTGATAGAAGATTTAGATCAATATGAAAAATACTAATATTATTGCGAAATAATCATAAATTATAAATAAATATATTAAGGTGTTATGTCTCTTATTTCTTTTAATAATCATACTTGCGTAGTAGAAAATATCCAATGCATTCCCTATACCTCGGCTACACTTTCAAAAATTGTGGATAAAGCTGCCTTTGAAGAATCAAGGGATAAAGATTTATGTATTTCAGATGAAATGAAGGAAACGCTTCTTTGGATAAGAATTCTTCAAAAGACAAGTGTGGATCATCCTCAACCCACATCTTCAGATACTTTTTATCACTTAGGGAAAAACGTGATTAGACCGATGCTAGATAAGACAACAGAGGTCATCTGTGCCCTATGGACTTTGAGTAAAAAGACTGTTCAGGCTGTAGATAGAGGAATATCTTCCTATTTACATGTCTTTCCCGGCGCTCAAGCGCAATCGTTTAGTCATGAAAAGCAAAATCTTATCGTTGAAGAAGATGTAGAAGACGTAAAGTTCGAAGCGGCTTCTAAGTTCGTTCGTTTAGTTAATTATCCTAGAATTGAGATTGAAGCTTCAGAATTTTCTAACCTTGAGAAGATGTGTAGGATTTTTAATTTACAGATTATGCACTTTAAGCAAATTTTAAAAGAGCTCACGGATAAACCCAAGAAGTCAAAGAAAAATTCGGAAAATCCAATCAAGGATCCACGCTCTTCTGTCTTTTCTCCCTTTTCGAATCAAGAATTGATTTTGAACAGCTCTGATGAAGAAGGAGATGTAGGCCTTTATATGGGACCCATCCATTCAAAAAATAGAGCTCGTATTGATTTCGTCCCCTCTAAAAATGAGATTAAACAGATTGAACAGAATTGTCATGGTTTGAGTGAATTAAAAGATCTGGTCATTTCAAACAACATTAGCGATCCAGATAAACTAATAGATGAATATGTTCGCTTTTATTCCACACGTTTATTTAGCCTTATGAGAGAATTGAATAGAGTTCATACTGACATGATAATGAGATCAAGAGAAGGATATAGAATGATTAATGAACCAGAACCTTCAGACCCTGCTGGAACTCAATGGAAGGTTCTGAATAGTAAGGATCAAGTGACATTTCGCTATGTTTGGTCCATCAATTTATTTAACTAAAAAAATTTAGCAGGATAGCTAATGTCTATAGCATTTTATCAAGGATCTGTTTGCAATCATTCAAACATCGAATATCCTATTTTTACCTCTTACACGACTGACATTCATCAGACCGAAACGGATCAAATGTATTATCAAAATGATCCGGAGCTGTTTACTTGGATTCAATTCTTAAAAAAACAGGCGCAAGAGCAAAAGAAGGAGTCGGACGAGACTCAAATGTCATCTACATTATTGAGTCATTATGTTAGACCGATCCTAGATGTATCTTCTAATATTTTTTCTTCCATGTGGCGCTCCTCTAAAAAAATAGTCTTACTCATAGATAGTTGCCTCAGTCGAATCCTCCCCATTTTTCCTCAAGTAGCAGGACAAAAAGTCTGTCAAAATCCTCTTCAAGAAACTAGCCAAACAGAACTAATTCGTCCGATAGACTGGGATCGTCACGGGTACCATCAGGAGATTCCACGCGTAGTAAAAAATCAAAAAAAATATTCCAAGAAGAATATTGATAGAATGGGTTACGAAATTCATCGAATTTTTTTAGACTTAGAGCACTTTGTAAATACTTATCAATTAGATTCTTTAGAACAATTCTACGATTTAAAGAGATTTTGCACCTCTCACCAATATCAGATGTTGAATATGGCAAATATTTTAAAAGATGTAGAAAATTTTTCATTGGATTCTAGCTATTCTCCTATTTCGGGAACACTTTTAGTAATGAATATTATAGATAATACAATAATTGAAATCACAGAGAACAGTTATCCTCTTAATTTCCCTATAAATCATCGAGAGACAGATAGGCTTAATTTCGAATGTAATGGTGCTTTTAAAGCTGCGTTATTCAGTGAGATCGCTCCTCTTGATGAGATAGAGAGTTTTAAGAATGCGGATGAAATCTCGTCCGAAGAGATTGCCTTTATTTTAGAAAAGAGAATGCCTGACCTAACTCTGAAAATAAAAAATATAAAAAAGTTAATTGTAGATGATATTTCAGCATTAGTCCCTATTATACAGCATTACAAACAAATTCTTAGAGAGGGAATCATAGATTCAATAAATAAGCTTTATCAAACCCATGTTCGCTTAATTCAGACCGATTTATGCCACTCTCATTCTATTGTTTTAGATAAAATGAAATCTTACAATCACGGCATTAAAACCTGGTCTGTAATTAATATTGATACAGGACAAGCAACTTTTAAGCTTGAAATAAAGTTAACAAATTATTTAAAAGATGGTGAATGATTTGTTTTTAAATTAGTTTTCACTAAATGATCTTTAATGTATTATTTACACCTTTTGTTGATGTAATTAAAATTAATACTTTAAAGAAAGTGAACTATGTCAGTTGTATCTTTACTTACTCAAAATAATTTATGTCATAATTCCAATTTTCTGAATCCCGTCCAATTAGAAAAGCTGGTTCAGTGCATGGAGAAGAAGAAACTTTTTTCGACGATCCATTCTCTCTCGGGTTGTTTATGGGAAACAGAAGGACTTGAAAAAAGATATCTGGATTTTCTGAAAAATGACCAGAAGGGGCAGATTCAACGCACGGAAGATGGGTTTGTTTTTTATAATCATGACGGAAGTTATATAACCGTTACTTTTGAAAAAAATTTAAAAAACTCCTCTGGATTGCCCTATTTTAAAGTGGACTATATCCCTCCATCCTTTATTTATCGTTTAGGTGAAGGTCTTCGAAATGGCGTTTTTAAAGTGTTAAAGTTTGTCAACACGAACCTTTTATTGTTAAATCAGAGAATTCCTTCTTTAAATATTTTTCCCGGAGCGATGGCATCCTCAGTGAAACAAAAGGATGAAGAGATTTTTTATTATAAACTGTCTGATAGGCCACCGGAATTTTTAGAGCCATTAGAATTCCCCTCTCTCATTCCCAGTCTCTTAGAGCCGCGTCACAGCTATGTAGACTATCCTACTCCAACTCATCCCCTTTTTACAAATCATGAGATTCAAGAAAATAAAAAAGAGAGAGATAGAAAAGTTTCTGATGATTTAAGAAATTTAACTCAGCGAATTAGGGAAGAAGTAGAAAAAAGTCAATGGTCAAAATACGTGCCCTCTGAAACGAAAAAATTTTGCAGATCTTTTATCTTTCAATATAAAAATCTAGGACATTTGTTAGAGGATTTGTCTGAACAGCAGGAGGAATCCTTTTATTCACCTTTAGTGGCTCAATCATTGACTTTAGGTTATTCTCCTGAAGATCCATCCTTGATTGAATTGTGGCGAGAGTTTTCGGATAAGAGAGAAGTGATTTCGTTTGACATTACTTCTTTTGAACGTATGGAAATTGAAGCTGAGTGTGCAGATCTGTTATATACAGTCGTTCTTTATGAAATTTTTCCTAAATCTCAAACTTTATTAGATCCTAAGCAAGAAATACAATACGTTCAAAATGAATGGGAAAAATTTAAATACAGTATAAAGCATGATAAAGATGTTCTAAAAAATGCGTATTTGAAATTTTTTGACCATTTACGTTTGAGAATTTTTTATCAGGTACGAAATATGTATTTGGAGCATGAGAAAATCGCAGAGAAAAAAGGGATAAAAATCCGCCCAAACAGAAAAATAGGGGATATGATCACTTCTTGGACGTGTAAATTACCTGATGGTAAATATTTTAAATTCAAATACGACCATGGAATTAAATTCTAAAAGCCTCTAACCGCTTTTATTAGACGTTAATTTCCGCGATCATAAAAAACTCTATTTGTTTGGCAAATCTAGGAAATTAACTCTAAGGAGTTATAGAGGTCTGAAGCCGACTTCTGTTTTTGGTAATATTTTTAAAGTCTTCAGATCCATATGCGTATGCGCTGCAACTAATTCTGTAGGTGTGTGGGACATCCAATTACATAATGAAATATTAGCAAAATAACTGCTCTTAAACATTTCTAAATAGCGTATATCAGTATCACCTGTATTTTCTAAATAATGTCCCATCGCGCGAGGAATATAGCCTACATCACCTGCCTCGAAATCCATTGTCCGCGCATTTCCTACGCCTGCGAATAGCGTAATTCTTCCTTTGCCGCTAATAATATAAATCCATTCATCTGCATTCGGGTGCCAATGCATTTCTCGTAATCCTCCTGGATGCACAGTCACTAAGGCAGCCGATATTGTTTTGGCGATAGGAAATTTACGAGAATCAACAATGCGAGCATTTCCGCCTTGAGTGATAATGTCAGGTTCTTGGCTATATAAATGATAATAGTAAGGTTCAGGAACAACTCCTTGAGGTCCCACAGACGTATCTAAATCAGTTTTTTCAGATTGCGTCACTTCGCCGGGAAAGATGTAAAGTTCGTGAGAAGGAAGAGGATCAAAAGCGTTAGGGGGAAGCTCAAAATTTTTTGAAAGGATCTCTGTCGGTGTATGAGCCATCCAGTCCGTAATAAGAAATGTTTCATCTTCGGAAAAATTTCCATCATCGAAGACTAAAAGAAATTCACATCCATCAGGACCTAGCCCTTGGATAGAGTGAGGAAAGCCTGAAGGAAAAAACCACAAGTCTCCCTCTTTGACATCTTTTACAAAAGTCCTGCCTTCCTGATCAAACGCCGTGATACGGGCGTTACCATATAGCATAAGGGCCCATTCATTGGCCTGATGCCAATGGAGTTCGCGTATGGCTCCGCTTAAAAGACGCATGTTAACACCTGCTATAGTGGTGGAAATAGGAAGATCTCTGATGGTCACTTGGCGTGCCCATCCTCCTTCTTGTAGACGTTTATGAGCTCTTGCAAACGGAAACCAAAAATTCGGTACATCTCCCCTGTCCGTTGAGGGGGGAATTTCTGATGACGGAGCTTGTGCGCTGGCTTGCGGATTTTTAGGTCCAGGGTCACTGGCGCTTTCTGGACTTACCTCTAAAACACTTTTTCCCATACGTAAAAACGGTGAAGAGCTCATCATATCCTCAAAAAATTAAAAAATAAGTGGTTTTTGACCTTAAATTCAACTTATAGGGGACAAAGTTTTTTTTGAATATCTTTGTGAAGGAGAGTGCCATTTTACACTTGTAATATTAATTTTTTGTTAATTTATAATTTTATAATTATAAATTTTAATAATTTAAGTTATTTTTTGTTTTTTAACAAATATTAATAATTGATTTGTTATAATTCTTATAGAGGTTTGTAATATTAATTCTCTACAAAGCAGGGTCATTATGAATAATATAGAGGCTAATCAACCGCTCAGAGGTTCTTCTCCGATTGAAGGGTCTTTCCAGGGTGTTCAAGAGAAAAAGGTTAAGAAAGAAAGCTTAGTGGATTTTTTGCTTTGTATAAAAAATGTCCTCAATCCTGCAAAAGTGATTCATCCTAAAAAGCCGATTACTCAGACAGGCAAACCCGTGACTCATTCCCAGGAGTTTGTAGAGCGCTCCGTAAAAAACTTACAAAAAACTGAACAAATGCTGGCGAGTCATCGCAAAGAAGGTTTAAAAAATCCATCTATTTCTAAGGGTGTGACATTTAATCCCCAAGTCTCAGTGATTAAAGAGGATGTAATAGTTAAAAGTACGCATTTGAGAAGCTTGCGTCATGCTGATGAAAATGGCGTTGAAGAGGTTGTGAACAATAATTTCGTAATCTTGAATGCTGCTTATAATAAGATCAGTGGTAGAACAGGAGAGAATGTTAATAAATTAAAATCAGAAATTGTCAAGCAGTTGGACAGCTTGAATAAATTAAAAAAACTTTATGATCAAGCTCTTGACATGCCTCAATCCAAAAACAGAGACCAAAAGATTAACCAATATTTAAATAAGATTCTGCAGATCAGTGGGAAAACACACATTCTTTTAGAAGTTGTAGAGGCTGATCATGTGGCAGACAATGCATTAAAAAGAATTAAAGAATTCAAGCTAGATCAGAAAGGTGAATTTTTAATGATTGATAAAGGAGCTGCTAAATCAGTTTGGATAAAGCTAGAGGGAGACGATAAAGCCGTCTATTATTCACCTGTACGTAATATTTTTGAAAAGTTAACGCATGCTAAAGAAGCAGAAATTAAGAAGGAAGTGGATACAGCAAGAAATATACAGTCTAACTTACTTAAAAAAGAAATCCCCAAACTCATTCATCAGCTAGCAGAGGGTCATCCCGAGTCAGTTCCTCAATTGGCATCTGTCCTAGATAAAATCCAGAAGGCGGATACTGCTACAATGAACCAGCTCGTGCAAATTTTAAATAGTAGATTTGACCCTGTGGCTTTTAATTATTCGCTTAACATGTCAAGTTTTCCTGATGATCTTAAAGAGTTTGTTAGAAATAACCTTGAACAGTTAGCTTCTATTGGTGGTCACTTAGCCTTGGACTATAAAGGGATTGATAACAATAAAATTGATGATCAATATACCGTACGTACTTTAAAAGCAGAAGGTCGTAGCTTAGAAAAGTATATCTTGCGTAAAGTTGAGGATAAGAAAGCTTCATTTCAAGAGACTGCAAGGTTTGGCCAAGAATTTTTAAATGGTATGGCTGAAATGCATGCTGCCGGTTATGTACACGGGGATATGAAATTGGACAATATCCTTGTATATGAAAATAAAAATGAGTCTGGAGTGGTGGAACGCCATGTGAAAATTTCAGACTTTGGGAAAACTCGACCTATAGAAGAAAATGCATCCGAGATCCACACTGGGAATAATCGTTATTCTGCTGTAGAGGGAAAATTGAGTAAGAAAGGAGAGGTTTATAGTTCAGGGCTTGTTTTGATCCGACTCCTAGAACAAAGAGTTTTAGGAGAGGGCGAAGATATGTTAATCCAGCCTAGTGCAAATCAATTGGATGTGGTGCAGCCTAAAGCCAATCGTTCAGGGATTGAGAAATTTGTCACCTCCCATAAAGCCTTTCCCCATACAGAAAGTACATTTGCAGGTAAGATAAGAATTGCTCTTAGAGCTCTTTTTACACCAGTGGGAAAAAAGAATAAGAAAGCAGAGAAGGAAATACAAAAGTATATTGATGTTCTAGTCTCTAGATTAGGGGCTGATCCTGACTACCAAATGAGCGCACAAAAACAAGAAGATTTAAAAAAACTTCTGAAAGATATGACACTTTCAAATCCCAATAAAAGACCTTCTTTAGAAGATGCTTTAAAGAAGTATGAAACGATTTTTTCTTAAAACTCAAAGTTAAGGCTTAAAGGATTAAGAAAACCTGACGGAAGATAAAATCTTTTTTAGGCTTCCGTCATCATTTTCATCATAAATGTCTCCAATAATTTCCTCAAAAATAGCTTCCATTGTCACAATTCCTGTTTTTTGATTCCCTTTAAAAACGATTGCCATATGAGCTCTCTTATCTTGCAATAAACGCAATGCCGTTAAAATCCAGCTACTTTCTTGAACGGTGACAACGGGCCTACACAACCCCATCCAATCTGTTTTGCCAGATTTTTGATAGGCCAAAAATTCTTTTGTATTAAGAATACCTATCACTTGGTTATTTTTGAGGACTGGTAGTCGGGTATGACCAGAAGAAATCACGATTTTTTCAACTTCCAATATGGGTTGAGGAGCTTCTATAAAAGCCACTTCTCTCCAGGGAACAAAAATCTCTTTAATAGAGGTTCTCTCAATTTTAACCATATTCATGATGTATTGACGATTTTGAGAGGAGACACTTTCCAAAATACTGGAGTCATTCTCCCGTTCATTTTCCTCTTCTTTTGTGTGTTTAGCGGGGAAAAAATTCACAATTTTTTTGGTCGACCATTCAAGTAAGCTTACAATTGGATTTAGAATGCGACTAGCTGCTTGCAGCCAGGTAGCAGATAAAGAAGCTACATGCATGGAGCGTCTTAAAGCTAACGTTTTAGGGACCAATTCCCCAAAAACGACAGTGGCATAAGTTAAAGGAATGACTACGATGAGTATAGCTAGGAGTTCTGCCATAGCCTCGGATAGGTTAAATTGGGTGTGTAGCCAAGGTGCTAGAGCTTCTTCTGCACCAGCTCCACCAATAGCTGCTGCAAAGGCCCCTACAAATGTAATGCCAACTTGAATAGTTGAAAGGGTTCTTTCTGGGTTTTCTCTAAGATCGAGAAGTTGTTGTGCTTTTTCATTTCCTTGCTTACTCAACGCTTTCAGGGTGGGCTTGTTAAGAGCGATGAGAGCAGTTTCTGAACTAGCCAAAAGAGCATTTAAAAATAAACAAATGATAATAACCGTTAATTCCAACATGGCTTATTCATTGCCTTTAAGTAAGGCTTTTTGTTGGTAATGATAAAAAAAACGCATAACAAAGGGGGTAAAAACTGTCGTTACAGCAATTACAATGATCATGCAAGCATACAAATCGTTGTCGAAAATTTTACTTTCTCGTCCAATTTCAGCAAAAATTAACCCGACTTCTCCTCTAGGAACCATAGCAATACCCACAGCCCATTGGATCCAACGATTTTCTTTTAGGAGAGAAAAACCTGAAGCGAGTTTTCCAATAATGGCTGCAATTAATATGGATAATGAGAAGAGCCAAATAAAAGTAGAATGCCAGTTAATTTCGCGTAAATTTAGTGAAAGACCAATTGTTACAAAAAAGATAGGGGTAAACAAATGAATGATAGGCTTCATCTGTGTTTCAACTTTATGAATAAACTCAGGGCTTAATTGTAAATAGGACCCAAAAGGGAGAAATTGGCGTGAAAGCGCCAGTCCTGCTGCAAAGCCGCCAATAAGTTCGGGGGCCCCTGTTTGATGTGCCAACCAGGCAAAGAGTAAGATCAGGGAGACGATAGTTGTGGGTAGAAGTCCTGGTATTTGACTTTTGGTCTCGTAGTGTTTGATTATCGTTGTGATTAATTTAGCAGCAAAAGGAGCTAAGATGAGAAACAAGGCGATGAAAATTAAGATTTTTCCTACAAGAAGAAGACTAACTCCTCCTCCTTGAGAAAATTCGTACAAAATAGAGAGAAGCACAATTCCTATAATATCATCGATTACAGCAGCTCCCAAGACAATTTGAGCTTCGTCGCTGGTTTGTTTTTTTAGATCAGTGAGGACCCGGACAGTAATGCCAATGCTAGTAGCTGTTAGAGTGCTGGCAATTAATAAGGAAACAAGCAAAGTGAGATGAAAAAGATAGTAGCTGATAGTAAAACCGAGTGCAAAAGGGAGGGCCACTCCCACCGCTGCGACTATAAAAGGTTTACTTCCCGTTTGAGCAAGGCGTCCTAAATCTGTCTCCAAACCTACTTCAAATAAGAGAAGGATGATGCCGATTTCTGCCAAAAGTTTAATGATCATAGAGGGTTCGATGATGTTTAGCAGACTAGGTCCGATTAAAATACCAGCAAAGAGTTCTCCAATCACCGAGGGGACATTAAATTTGGCAACCAACTCTCCAAAAAAACGGGCTGTGAATAGAATGATGACTAGCTGAATAAAAAAATCGTGTATTTGCATAGGACTTTACTTTGTTAAAAAGATGTCTTTATAAAAGATAACCCCCTTAGTGATCAATGATCTTCTCTCATGCAAGAAGGGATTAGGATTTTTTCTCTTTTCTATCTGACCTAAATGCAAACTCTTGAAAAAGTTAAAAAGGTATTTTCATAATAGCCTTTGGATGATATGGGTGTGTTTTAGAGATTTCGTCGAAATTAGCATGAGATCTCATTCATAGAATGTCTTTTAGCCAATTTTCATTTTTTAGTCTTCAGCTAAGGACATGTAATTGAAATAACCAAAATTGTTATCGCAATAACAATTTTTAAAGACTAATTTTTACAGTTCATGGATGATAGCTATCAATTTTCTAGTGGGCAAGGTTGATTTTAGGTATAGTATCCGAAAAAAGTGAGAGAAGAATGCGAGAGTTGAAAACTTTATTTGAAAACAATCTAAAATGGATCGAAAAAAATACGCAAAATGACCCTGAATATTTTTTGAAGATGTCTAAGCAACAAAACCCAAGGTATCTGTGGATTGGTTGTTCGGATAGCCGCATTCCTGCTAATGAAGTTGTAGGGTTGGAGCCAGGAGAATTGTTCGTCCATCGGAATGTAGCCAACCTTTTTCTACATACGGATTTTAATGGCCTTTCGGTGCTTCAATATGCAGTGGATGTTCTAAAAATACAGCATGTCATTGTCTGTGGACACTATGGGTGCGGAGGTGTGGCTGCGGCAATGAAGGATAATCAATTAGGGATTATGGATAATTGGTTAACCAATATTAGAGATGTCTACTCCCAATCGTTTTCTGAATTAGAAAGTATTGAGGATCCAAGTTTGAGATTCAATCGTCTTGTCGAGCTAAATGTATTACAACAGGTGCATAATATTTGTCATACAACCATCACCCAAAATGCTTGGGGACGCGGCCAACCCTTGAGCATTCACGGGTGGATTTATGAATTATCCACAGGGAAGCTACGGGATTTAAACTGTTGTATCTCAGGCATCGATCAAATTGCGGGAATTTATAAAACACACAAACCCTCTTCTACATTTTTAGAATTATTCTAATGCAGATCTTTTTAAAACGATCGTCCAGATCTGAAACACGTATAGTCACATGACTATTCCAGGCCTAAAGACCCCAGCCATCGATGTTAAAAAAAACACAGCGATATGTTTATTTGTCAAGGCGGGTGTGGACAAATAAAATTTTATTAGTGATGTACTAAGATGCATTTATAATTTGTTGATGGGGAACTAGTTGCTTTTTATTATTTAATTTTAATCAAAGACATGGACATTTAAACTTTAAAAAATTAAATATGTAAAAAAGTGCAGAGCTACTACAGAAGATCCCTAATTGGAAATAAAACAATCTTTCTCATCAAAAAAATAACTGTATATGAACAATAATAATTCTTTAACCCACACTCTTCCTAAAGACTTGATGGCAGGTCTTGTTGTGTTTCTTGTCGCTCTTCCCTTATGCTTAGGTGTGGCTCTAGCGTCCAATGCCCCTTTATTTTCGGGGATATTAGCAGGCGTTATAGGAGGAATAGTAGTCGGTGCAATCAGCGGTTCCCAGACAAGTGTTAGTGGACCCGCTGCAGGTTTAACCGCGGTTGTGGCTGCACAAATTGGACAGCTAGGCACCTTTGAAGCTTTTCTTGTTGCTGTTGTATTGGCAGGTTTGATTCAGATCATTTTAAGTATTGGACGTCTAGGGTTTATTGCAGATTTTTTTCCCTCCAGTGTTGTCAAAGGATTGCTAGCAGCTATAGGAATCATTTTAATTCTAAAACAGATCCCCCACGTACTGGGGCATGATGCAGATCCTCTTGGTAGTAACTCATTTTTTCAAGCAGATAATCAGAATACCTTTTCTGAAATAGTTGAAACGTGGTTTGATATTCATGCTGGACCTGCTTTAGTCGGTGTTTTGTCCATCCTTCTGCTTATCTTATGGGAACGTATTACTATCTTAAAAAAATCTCCAATACCCGGACCCCTAGTCGTAATTATATTTAGCGTTGGACTTAGTTTCCTATTACGCGGCTGGGGAGAATATTGGCACATTGAACCAAGCCATCTTGTACAAGTCCCTATAGCAGATTCGTATCAGGGGATTGTTAAATTTTTGACATTTCCTGATTTTAGTTTTTTAAAAAGTTCGGGTGTTTACAGTGCTGCTATCACAATTGCTGTTATTGCCTCTCTGGAAACATTATTAAACCTAGAAGCTATAGAAAAAATTGATCCCTTACAACGTCATAGTCCACCCAACAGGGAATTATTCGCACAAGGGGTTGGAAATGTAGTCTCGGGTTTTTTGGGCGGTATACCGATGACAAGTGTGATTGTCCGTAGTTCTGTCAATATTAACTCTGGGGTAAGAACTAAATTAAGCACAATCTGGCACGGAGTTTTGTTGTTGTTTAGTGTAATGCTTGTTCCTCATTGGCTAAATGAGATTCCCCTTTCAGCATTAGCAGCGATTCTTTTAGTGACAGGTTTAAAATTAGCGAGTCCTCAACTTGCCCTACAGATGTGGAGAGAAGGAAAGAATCAGTTTCTTCCTTTTGCAATTACAGTTAGTGCGATTGTTTTTTCTGATATTTTAATAGGTGTTTTAATTAGTCTTGCAGTAGCCGTTGGCTTCATTTTACACAGTAATGCCCGACGCCCCATAAAAAAGTTAATGGAAAAACATAGCACAGGGGATGAGGTTTTACATATTGAGCTCCCTAATCAAGTCAGTTTTTTTAATAAAGCTTCCTTGGATGCTACCTTGAGAAGTATTCCCAGAGGGGGTCACGTTTTGATTGATGCAAGTAGTACAGATTATATTGATCCTGATATTTTAGATCTGATTTACGATTTCAAGAATAAAACAGCACTTGCCCATGGTGTAATGCTTAGTTTGAGAGGTTTTAAGGATAAATACCCTCGCTTGAAGGATTGTATTCAATATGTGGATTTTAGCAATCGTGAGTCACAAGAATCCTTGACACCCGAAGGTGTCTTGGAAATTCTCCGAGAAGGAAATGAGCGTTTTCGTAAAGGCAATCCTATTAAGAGAGATCTTGATCGTCAACTGAATGCTGCCTCTGTAGGTCAATTTCCAATGGCTGTTGTTCTTAGTTGTATTGATTCTCGCACACCAGCAGAACTCATTTTTGATCTAGGTTTAGGAGATATTTTTAGTGTTAGAATAGCAGGAAATGTGGTAAGTGACCATATTCTAGGAAGCATTGAGTATAGCTGTGCTGTAGCAGGAGCAAAGCTTATTTTAGTGATGGGTCATACGTCTTGCGGGGCTGTGAATGCAGCCATCAATTTTATCTGCCAGAATAAAACGGCAGCGGAAGCAACAGGCTGTGTCAACTTGCATTCTTTAATTGAGGAGATTCAACAATCTGTTGATCAAAAGACATGTCAAATCTCTACGAACGGAAGTATAGAAGAAAAGAAAAATTTAGCCGACGAAGTTGCGTATAAAAACGTGATAAGAACCATTCATATGCTTCGTAAGAGAAGTTCTACGATTAATGATCTTGTATTGAAGGGTAAAATTGATATAGTGGGCGCGATGTATGATATAGCGACTGGAAAAGTTTCATTTTTTCAACCCTCTTTAGATCTGTTTTCCAAAGAGATCGATCATTAATCTTACATCTGTTCAAGAATTGAATCAATCGTGTCTTCTAAAGTCCAATGTTTTTGATATCCTGTTAAATGTTTGAGTTTTTTTAAATCTGGTTTACGCCTTCTAACATCCTGAAAGGGAACTCCATAAGCTTCTTGGTAACTTAAATGGATAATTTCGGATGGACTATTTGTTTTCTTTTTAATCAAAGAGGCAAGATCTAATATAGAGCATTCTTCGTCATTTCCGACATTTACAATCTCTCCTTTACTTGCGGAATTTTCCAAAAGTAAATCAAGAGCTCTTACAGTATCTCTTACGTCAACAAAGGAGCGTGATTGCAAGCCATCTCCATAGACAGTGATAGGTTGATGATTAAGAGCTTGTTTAATAAATGTGGGAACCACCATCCCATAGGCACTTGTTTGATTGATGCCAATTGTATTGAAAATACGCGCTACTGTGCAGCTTAAGTTTTTTTCATAAGAAAATGCCTGTGCCATCACCTCGTTGACAAGTTTACCAACGGGATAAGTGTCCTGTAAAAAATTTTCTGAGTGAATGCTGATAATAGCGTCTTCAGAGACAGTGCCGTCCAAATTTTCTCTACTTTTACAATAAAGTTCTGATGTGGAGGCAATTAATAAGCGTGCCTGCGGATTAAATTCACTCATGGCTTTTAAAATCATTTCACAACTGCAAATATTATTGGATAATGTGCTTACAGGATGACTTAAAACATAACGTTGACCTACGCTGGCTGCCATGTGAAAAATCCAATCTGCCCATTCAACCACTTCAGAAAGATTTTTGCATTCAACAATATCAGCTTGAATAAAACGGAGGGCGGGGTTTTTTAAATGAGATTCTATATTACTGATACGACCAGTGACAAGATTATCGATGACACAGACTTCGTGACCTTTAGCTAGTTGATCCGATACGAGATTTGATCCAATAAACCCAGCTCCACCGGTAATAAGAACATGCTTTTTTTTCATAAAACCTATGCTTTAATGATATTTTGTGTGTTGCTTAAATGAGCAGAAATATTCCGTGTATCAATGAATAACTGGCTATTTTCAACGATTTTCTTCCAATCATAGCAAGAGTGGTCTGTTATGACTACCACCGCATCATAAAAATTTAAGTTCTTGTAATCTAGTTCAATAGACTCCATATAAAGATCTGGGTATTCATGAATACCTGATAGAATTTTAACGTAAGGGTCATGGTAGTAGACTTCTGCTTGCATGTATTTTAGAATGGGCAGTATTTTTAAAGCAGCAGATTCTCTTATATCATTCACATCTTTTTTGTAACCTAACCCTAGAATAAGAATTTTAGACCCTTGAATAGTTTTTTTTCTTAAATTCAATCCCTCAATAATTTTATTCACTACATAATGATGCATCTCATTATTGATACGCCCTGCATCTTCAAGCATAGTTGTAGGGCCGCCTGTAGCCTTGGCTCTCCAGACTAAGTAAAACGGAGCAATAGGAATACAATCTCCGCCAATACCTGGACTAGGATAGAAGGGCATAAAACCAAAAGGTTTGCTAGAGGCAGCTTCAATGACTTCCCAAATGTCTATTTTCATTCGATCAAAAAGGACCTTCATTTCATTGATAAAGGAAATATTAATCAGGCGAAAAGCGTTTTGTAGCAATTTAGCAGCTTCTGCAACTTCTGTGGATTTACAGGGCACAATTTTGCATCCAATATATTGATAAAGCAGCGAAACCATTTTTAAACAAGCAGGAGTAATACCACTAACGATTCTAGGTACCTCCATGAAATTAAAATTAGGATTGCCAATATCGGCAATTTCTGGTGCATGGGCAAGATAAAAATCTATACCTACCTTTAAATGCGTTCTGGAAAGAATAGGGAGCAATTCTTCACGAGTGGTACCTGGATAGGTGGAACTTTGTAGCACAACTAACTGTTGTTTTTTCTGGTTTTTAGCCACTGTTTCAAAGGCGGCGCGTAGATTAGATAAATTCGGAGTTCCATATTGATCTATCGATGTGGGAACACTAATAATCAAAACATCCATATTTTTTAATATTTTGGGATCTGAGGATGCATTAAAGAGATTTTGATCCATTAAATTAAATAGACGCTGCATGTCGATAAAATTTAAATACGCCTCCTTCTTTTTTAACTTTTCCATTTTTTCATGATTAATATCATACCCTACCAATGGAAATCCCGCAGCACCCAATGAATCAAGCAGTGATAGGCCTATATACCCCAGCCCTATCACACCGATTACAGCTTTTTTATCTATAATTTTTTGTTTAAGCTCGTTGATGTTTTCTTCTTTAGAAATAGAAAACATTTTTCGGATTTTTTCTAATTTCAATTCAAATTCACTGATCCAAGGAGAGATGTCTTTATTTACATGGAAGGATTCAATTTTTTTACGCAGTTCATCGTCAAATTCCTTACATATTTGGCTCACATCCGCATAATCATAAAGACCAGCATTGCCTGCTAGCTTATGAACTTGTAAGCGAAGCTCGTTTAAATTTTTTTCAGTTGGTTTTTTTCGAATTTCATCAACCAGTATTTGTAGAAGCTCTAAGCGTTGTGGAATGGAGGATCGATAGTCTTCTAAAATAGTTCTAAAGGATTTTTTAGAGGTTTTTTTAGTCACTAGATGATGTTTTTTAAGCTTTTCTAAAAGGGCTTGATGAGTAAAGGGTTTGATGCAGAAATCAGTAAAATTCCTTAGAGTCTCATGATATTTTTCTTTAAGAGCATCTAATGAAGTGCAGGTAATGCCAATGATAGGAAATGTCTCGCCTTTTTTTTGCCTAATATGATGAGCGATATGGACCCCATCGATATCGGGTAAAGAGATATCTAAAAAAACAGCGTCAAAATTTTCTTTTTCCAAAAACGACAGGCCTTCCCTACCTGTACTTGCTTCTGTAATTCTAAATCCATCATAAGTAAGAACTTTATTAATAAATAAACAACAGTCCGTATCATCATCAATCACAAGAATTTTTTTTGTGTTTTGAGATTTAGTTTTCAGATTTTTTTTATCTAAATAATTCATACATCACACACATAAGGGATTAAAATTAGTCATATAGAAATTTGGATTTTGTAAAAATAAAATTATTTTGATTTATCCGAAAAGATCTCTTATGAAGCTTGATTTTATTACCAAATGCCTAAACTATTCCTGTTGAGCAAATTTCATCAATTGCGTAGACTGTCATTTTATAAATTTTACTATATATATGCAGGTAGTAATTTGTGCGACTTTTTAGTAGATTAATCTGTATATCTCTGTTTTTTTTTACATTACAGTCTCTCCCTGCAGAAAAGAGCTTCGAGGATGATTTTTTTGGTATCGTGCTCTACCATTCATTGATAAAAACCCATCCGAGTGAGTCTCAGTATTATTACGATTTGGGGTATGTTTACTATACCTCTCAATACTGGGATCAGGCCATCAACTCCCTGGAACAAGCGATAAGATTGCAAACAGATAATACCGATGCGAAAGTTGTCTTGGCTTACGCCTATCTTAATAGATATCGTTCGAAAAGCTACATAACAAGAAGTGAAAATTTATTTAATCAGGTTTTAAAAGAGGCTCCCACATATACAGATGCAAAAGAGGGGTTAAAAAAAATACAGTCTCCCCCTTCCTCTTCTAGAGAAAATGAAAAATTTGTATTTGATAATTTTGATGAAATTGTTCTTTTTGAAAATCTTTTGAGCCGGGATCCCATGAATAGTTCCTATTATTATTCACTGGGACGTGCTTACTATAAAATAGGAGCTTTCAATCAGTCTATTCAGGCGTTTAATCATGCTTTAGCTATGGAACCCCAAAATAATGATATCAAATTGGGGTTGGCTTATGCCTTATTGAATCAATACATTTTTCGTGACGATTTAAATGAAAGCAGACGTTTGTTTCAACAGACTTTAGCTATCTTTCCTGGGTACACAGATGCAAAAGAAGGGCTTAACAAGATTGAATCTATTCTTTCGAAACCCCCATTAAGTCAAAAATATTCTTTTGTAAGTGATAAATCTCATGAGGACTTTTTTAGCATTATTTTATATGGATCTTTAGCCCAGGCTTATCCCAATGATCCTCACTATTCCTACGAACTAGGACTTTCATATTATCATTTGCATAGTTGGGATCCTGCCATCGAAGCTTTAGAGCATGTAATAGAATTCTATCCGCATCCTGTAAACGCAGAAATGATCTTGGCTCAGGCTTATTATAATAGATATACTTCCAAACAAGACCTATTGAAAAGTAAGCGTTTATTTGAGGAAATCTTGAAGAATCATCCAGATTATAAGGATGCCGAAAATGGTTTAAAAAGACTACATGCCAATCAAATTTCTTCCAGGGATAATGAAAAATTTAAATATGATAATTTGGATGAGATCCTTCTTTTTCAAAATCTTTCTAAATATCACTCTGAACAAGGAGTCTATTATTACTCTTTGGGAAGAGCCTTTTCTAGTATCGGTGTCTATCCGCTGGCTATTGCGGCTTTCAATCACGCTCTTGAGTTAGAACCAGATAATTCTGACGTAAAACTGGGGTTAGCTTATGCCTTGCTGAACCAATATGATTTTCAAGATGATTTATTCAAAAGCAGATGGCTTTTTAGTCGGTACTTAGCCCTCTATCCTGACGATGTCAAAGCGAAACAAAGCTTGAAGATGATCGATAAAATGCTCATCACGTCTAGATTAAAAAAGAAGAAGGAGCCTACGCTCCAACAAAAATGGGCGCAGGAGTTATCAAAAATAGCCCAAAATCTTTCAAAACAAGGGGATCACTGGGAGTCTATTAATATCTATTTGCAACTGGTAGAGGAATTTCCAGATAATCCAGAATTTCTTTTTCTCTTAGGTCGTGAATATGTGCAAGTCAATGCGCGATGTGAAGCCATTTCTCTTTTCAGAGAATCGCTTTTGAGAAAACCTGATTACATTGATTCTATAGTAGTTTTAGGTAATCAGTATTTATATTTTAAAGACTTTTGCAAAAGCCTCGCATTATTTTCTCGAGCTGTGGAGCTATCTTCAAAGGATACAAGCGCATGGGTAGGCTTGGCCCGTACAGAAAGCGCACTTGATCAACCAGATTTAGCTGAAACCCATTATCTTAGAGCTCTGGCGCTTGAACCTAAAAATCCCGATGTTGTACAGCCTTATGCTTCATTTTTAATTGGCCAAAGAAGGTATCTAGAAGGAGAATCTGCGTTTCAAAATCTTGCGGACCTTCAAAATGATTACAAAACATATCGTTATTCTCTATTCGATATCTCTTCCTATACAACTCCTGGAGTGTATTTAACAGGAGGTTCCACAGAAGAAAGAGAAAAAGACTTATTCACCCACCAATGGGTAGCTTCTCTTAGATATATGAATGCTGAAGGGGGGCTCTACTTCCCTTTAAATGATCGTTTAAGACTAAGTGCAAGAGGAAGATGGTTAGATGTTAGACAACGTAATCTTGTGGCTAAAATTGTAACTTTCGAAACAAGATTTGAAGGAGGAGGCGTTAGGGCCGAGTGGTTTTATAATCCTTACTGGACAGTGACCTTAAATGCGAATGTGAATTGGGTTTCAAATGCTCATGCTAGGGTTTCTTTACCAACTAAACGAGGTGTGAAGTTTGAACCGTCTCTTGTTTTTCGTTATGTAAAAGATCCTGATATGATCTCTTTCGGAGAAATTACCGATTCTTGGATTTTTAAGAATTTCAAGAAATTGCATGTCACTGCTTTTACTAGAGAGTCCCTGTTCATGACCTATCAACGCGATTTTGGAGATCAAATTTTAGCCGGAACTGATGCTGCTTGGTTGTGGTATCAAGATCCTATTCAAAATCAAGAACAGATTTTGAATGCATGGGCGCAGGTGGGAATCCCGTATTTTGAGGAAAACCTTTCCCTTCGTTATCATAGCGAGTATCTTCAATTCAAAGAGGAGACCAATGGATACTATTCATTTGAATACCAGTGGACGCATTGGTTAAAATTACGTTTTTATAAAGCTTGGTTGTTTGGTGGAAGGATTGAAGCATTGTATTGGCATGGTTGGAGAACAGTCAGGGGTAAAAATCCTCAAGAACAGATTACTACTGGACCTTTAACAACTCTTATTCCCGTCACTACCATTGAGAACCAGATAGATGCAGTTTACTTGACGCTGGGGTACAATCCGACAACCCATTTTGATATTTGGTTTTCTGGCAGCTATTGGCATGATAGCTATGATTATACAGTGGTCTCTGGCAAATTTTGGGTAGAATGTAGATTTTGAGATCGAAATTGAGTATAAGTGGTTTAAAGAAATAGAATAAAAGTTAAGGAGAAATGAATGGGAGTAGGTGAGGATTTAAAACTGCAAAAGCGTAATACTATCGTAATCGTAGATGACGATTTAGATCTTTTAAAGCTTCTTCTTTCTGCCTATGAGGCTGAAGGATTTGATGTTAAAGGTTTTTCAAATGGAAAAGAGGCTATCGCATATCTAGATTTAGATTCAAATATTCAGACAACTCGCCTTCTTATTTTAGATCGTTTGCTTCCAGATATGGACGGGTTGGATATCTTGCGGCAATTTTCCCAAAAGTTAAAAGCTCATACTCCTGTGTTAATTTTATCCGTTCTTTCCGGCGAAAGGGATGTATTATCAGGGCTTAAAGAGGGAGCTGTAGACTACATAGAAAAACCATTCAATCTAACAATTTTGATGGAGAAAACAACAGCCTTGATGAATAGATTTAACGCGTAGTATGACTTCAATGAGTTATTTGAATATTAATCAAATCGCATTAAATATATTGATCGCTGAGATATTCATTCTCCTTATTTTAATAGTTTTTCTCATTGTAAGAATAATGAGAATCAATATTTTGAAAGATAAAGAGAATGCTCAACGAAGAGTAATTTCCCAATGGCTTATAGATGCATTAGGAGCAAAAAAGAGTTTCTCAGATCTTAATGAGCTCAAGGCTTACGCTAATCATAAAGTGTTATTATCTGAATTGGAACTTTTCGATCGGCGCTATAAAGGAGATAACTGGGATTTGCTAAAAAACCAGGTTTCACAATTTTATTTAATGAATCATGCGAGGAGGTATTATCGTAGTATTTTCTGGGTAAATAGAAATTTCAGTGCCCGTTGTTTTGCCCTAACACCTTTTCCTCAAGATCAACAACGTATTCTAAAACTTTTAGAAGATTCTGTGTTTCTAGTCAGAAGCCTAGCTGTATCGGCAACAATTAAACTGGAAATCAAACAAGGCATATTAAAAATTCTTCATTTGATGAGTGATGAACAAGGCTATGATCGTTATTTTTACAGGGACATGCTGATAAATAAAGGCAGTCTTCAGGTTTTTATTTGGATAAAGGATTTCGCATATCTTGAAAAAGATTCTAAGATTCACTTATCGTGCCTAGATATCCTAGCCCGTAAATCTATTCCCATTCCAGAAGAATTTTTAAGCCGTGACTTGGATTCTAATGATAAAACTTTGCAATTAGCTGCTCTAAAAGTTTATGCGAATAACCCTCAATCCAATTCTTTGCCCGTATTGCTCAAATACATAAGCAGTATCGATCCCCAATTTAGAGCACAAGCCGCCTTAGGGTTGCAATACTTTTTAACAAAAGAGTCCTTAGATAAATTAGAAGAGGCCTTGTCCGATCCATCTTGGATGGTTAGACAACAAGCAGGATGGTCTTTAAAAAAAATGGGCAACGCTGGTGTTGATATTTTAAGAAGGCAACCTCAAAACAATAAAGAGGCCTATGAGTCTGCACAATATGCCCTAAAATTTGATTGGTGATCCGAATGCAAGAATTTTATATTTACATCTCGCATTGGCTAGATCCATTTTTTTTAATATATTTTTCGATGATTAACATTACTTATACCATTCTTCTTATTTTAGGATCAGTCAAAATCTATCAACGACGTAGAGAACTGAGTATTGAGGATTTTACTTATCTTTTACGCGCAAATTCGTTACCCACGATCGCATTTTTAGTCCCAGCGTACAATGAGGAAAAGAATATCACAGCTGTTGTTGACAACTTAAAAAATCTTTCTTATCGACGTAAGAAAATTATTGTGATTAATGATGGCTCGCTTGATCTTACGTTTCAGCTACTCAAGGACAGGTATGATTTAGTTAGCATTCCTCGTTATTATGACGAAGTAATTCCTACTAAACCAGTTCGTGGAATATATCGAAGTTTAAATCATCCTGAAATTATCGTGATAGATAAAGAAAATGGTCAAAAATATGATGCTTTAAATGCGGGCTTGAATGCATGTAAAGATTCCTATTATGTAAGTGTAGACGCAGATACTTTTATTGATGATGAAGGATTTGAAGCACTGATTCGTCCTATCCTATCATTTCCGGAGACAATAGCCACAGGTGCGGGTCTTCGCATTAGAAACGGATGTATATTGAATTATAATCGAGTAGATTCGCTAAAATCTCCTGTTAATTATATTTCTGCTATGCAGTCCTTAGAATATCTAAGAGCTTTCTTAATGCGCCAAGGCTGGGATTATATGGGAGGAAATTATGTTCTATCCGGTGCTTTTTCTGTATTCCGCACGGATGCAGTAAAATGGGTGAGAGGGTATGCTCCCACTGTGGCAGATGATCTAGAGATTATTCTACGCCTAAATCGCGTCTTCATGGAAGCCCAGATTCCCTATAAAATTAAATATCTCCCCGATCCTACAGGTTGGACGGAATGCCCTAGTACACTAAAAACATTGGGACGTCAAAGATTCTTATGGCATCGAGGAACGATGGAAGCTGCTTGGTTTAATAAAAAACTTTTTGGAAATCCAAAGTTTGGAAGATATGGGCTTTTTGTCTATCCATTTTTAATTTTCGGAGAAATTTTTGAGCCAATCGTAGAGTGTATGGGTTATATCTATATTGCTCTAGGTTTATTTTTAGGAGCGATAAATGCCTTTTATTTATTACTACTACTAGCGACTATTTGGGGGTTTGTTTTTATCTTTACGTTTTGTTGTTTGATTATCGAAGAATTGAGCTTTAGAAAATTTCCCACAGCCAGAAGTGTGACGCTTCTTTTTTTATATAATTTGATCGAAAACATTGGATACCGTCAACTGACGCTTATTTGGCGTATTAGGGGATTTATAGGTTTTTTTAAAAGGTACAAAGACATTAAAGCAGATACAACACAAATCAATAAATCTGTAGAGGAAATTCTCACACAAAAAAGAGAGTCTAGGAATATTTAAATCAACGAGTCTCATGATGATAAAAAAAATTTGCTTGTGGCATATTTTCGTAATGCTTTTGAATATTACAAGTCTTCCTCTTTATTCAGGAGACATTTATTCATTGTGGGCAGGAGTCAGCCATACTGAAGGGAAAGGAATAGGATATTCTCGCGGATATACAACTCTAGAAGCGTTTTTTATGCCGTCTAAATTTACCTGTCATTCATTTTATCCTTTTCTCAACATACGAGGACATGGTTTTGATAATTTAAAATTGGCTTTGAATGCGGGGATAGGTCTAAGGTATGTAAGTAAACATTCTTGGATATATGGATGTAATCTTTTTTATGACAATAGGCAGGGTAGCCATCGAGGTTTTGATCAGGTGGGAAATCCTTTTCAACAAATGGGGGTAGGTTTGGAAGCTTTAGGTCCTTGCTGGGATTTTCGCTTAAATCTTTATCTACCTTTTGGGAAAAAAGTTTGGCATTTTTCTCAGACCACATTTAACGATAATTTGGGTATCACACCTATTATCAAGCATAAAAAACAAAGCACGATGCGAGGTGCGGATGCTGAGTGGGGAGCTAATCTGCGCCAATGCAAATGGGGCCAATATCTGGAAGTGAAAACCTATTTTGCGATCGGACCTTATTATCTAGATCAGGAGAAGGGATCAGGTCGTTGGGGAGGTAAAGGGCGATTCACCTCGTACATCAATGAATATTTTTTTCTGGAGATTAGAGGCAGTTATGATCATGTCACAAATGCCATTATGCAGGGAAGAGTTGGTGTGAATATTCCTTTTTACCCCCTTTCCTCTGTAAAGTCGCAAAGCTGTCATTATGATCATTGTTTCTATGATAAGATATCACAACCTGTGCAAAGAGTGGATATTATGCCTCTACACACGACTCGATAGATTTCCTTAAAGAATGCGAAATCTGATATCTAATCATGTAGTTCTAGGTCATTCCTGCTTTTGCCATTTACTTTTTTCAAGACGATATAAAACATGTCTTTTTAAAGGATGTCCTGCTGAGATCCTCGGATGATCGAAATCATCTTGAGGGTTGTACTGCATCCCGATCTTTTCCATCACATGTCGCGAGCGTTGGTTCGCCACAGCGGTAAAGGAGACAATTTCCTTTAGTCCTAAATTTTTGAAGCCATACCTTAAGGCTTCTAAAGCTCCTTCTGTGGCATAACCTTTACCCCAATAATTGCAAGCAAGCCTCCACCCAATTTCAATCGCAGGTGTCAGCTGATTAAAGGGTGCTGAAAAATTAACCTCCTGTAATCCTATAAAACCAATGAACGTTCCGGCATCTATTAAGGAAGTCGCCCAAAATCCCCACCCACATCTTTGAATATGCTCAGAAAATGACTTTGCTGAGGCATCACTTTCTTGACGGTTTAAAACACTTGGAAAATACTCCCTAACCCGAGAATCCGCATTGAGTTGTGCAAAGGGTTCTAAATCCTCTTCAGACCATGGCCTGAGAATTAATCGCTTTGTTTTTAGAATCATTTTTTTTCAATTTATTGTTTAATTTCCTTAAAATCTTAAATGACAATAACATAAAATTCAATAAAAGTATTTATCTAAAGGAAACAGGATGAGAGAGGCATGGAAACAGTCTAGACAATTAAAAAAAAATTGTTTAGATTTTTTTTCTTTAAAAAGGAATCAAATGACAAAATTTTCTGTTCTGTTACCTACAAGAAATCGTCTTGAATATCTTAAGTTTGCGATCAATTCCGTCTTGCAACAAGATTACGAGAATTGGGAAATTGTAGTGTCCGATAACTGCTCAGATCAGGATATTGAGGGCTATATAACATCATTAGCTGACCAAAGAATCAAATATTATCGCACGGAGACATTTATTCCTGTGACAGATAACTGGAATATGGCTTTGGAAAAAAGCGATGGAGATTATGTGATCATGCTTGGAGATGACGATGCGCTTATGCAAGGCTATTTTAGGACATTATTGAATCTTTTAAAGGATTTTGATTCGCCTGATTTAGTTTATTCAAGTGCACTTTTATACGCTTATCCAGGCGTAGTTCCGGGATTTCCTCAAGGGCTTTTACATAAATGGGGAAATGCTGAATTTTTAGAAGGAAAAACAAGACCTTTTCTATTAGACAAAGCCCAAGCGGTAGATACAGTGCAAAGGAGTCTGCAATTTAAAGTGTTATTCAATTTCAATATGCAATTTGCTTTAGTGAGTCGTTGTTTAATCCAAGAGTGCCAGAAACAAGGAAGCTTTTACCAATCCCCCTTTCCAGATTATTATGCAATGACTGTGCTCATGTTGAAGGCAAAAAAAATTCTAGCTGTTCCGGATCCATTGGTAGTTGTAGGGATAACGTCCAAATCATTTGGTTATTATTTTTTTAATGAAAAAGAACAAGTGGGGGTTGAGTTTCTAAAAAATTACCCCAATGAATCTCTCATTAAAAACATCAAGCAGTATCTGATGCCTGGATTGCATATGAATACTTCTTGGCTTATCGCGCTAGAAGCTGTTAAAAGAAATTTTGGTCAAGAGTTTAATCTTGAAGTTAACTACAAAAAATATCGTATTTTACAAATGTTGCATTACTTCAAAAATTATGCGTGCGAAAAAAATATGAGTTTAAGAGACATTTGGAATATGAAAAAATTTCTTTTTTGGTGGGAAAAACTCTTTTATTTTTTTCCCTGTTTAATCTGTTCTCAGGTTCTTCGTTGGTATCCAAAAAAGCAACAGAGGGATGATTATATTTACAATTTTGTCACATCTTTTTCTCATCCTTCCTTTACTATGGAAAGAATTCAAAAAGATTATAACGATATTTCAGAAATTATCCGAAACCATAGCTAAAATCATAAGTGACTTAGACGATCTCTGTTTAGGCTATCATCTATTTTATAAGTGGTTGAATGAAAGATTGCCCAAACAGGAGTCAAATCTGAGGCTTTCGCATTAAGAAATTAGGTTTCAAACGAAATAATATTGAATTACGTTATATTGAAGATGCTGGCCACATGAGTTGGATCGAAAATCCTGCAGAATTGGAACGAGGGCTTAATAATCTATCCAAGCGGCTAGATGTAGAGCGATGTCGCTAAATTAATTATGGATGGGGGACGATCGCTACAACTGTGATTTGTCTTTTCTTTGGTCCATAATGCCAGAATATGCGATAGGCTCCAGGTGTTCGATTTTGTGCATAAGATTCGAACACTTTTTCTGCGTTAGCGCCTTCTAAATCAATTTGTTCATGGGTTTTTAAAGAAGGAGGCCTTAAATCAGTCTCCATTAATGCGAGGGTTTTCCTTACCTTCAGAACAGCTTTCTTGTCTTTGGAGGATTCAAGAACGTCTAATTGCAAGTCTGCTTTTTCAGTGAATATTAGTTCAAATATCATCTTGCGCTTACTTAACGAAAGAACATCCTTTAGCGCTTGTGGATTTTTATAGAGCCAAAGTTCATGTGCTGGAATTTCTGCCATGGGTTCCAAAATGATCTTATTTCCTTCAGTATAAGCTCTAAAAGAACAAACATCATAATCAGGTAACAATTTGGCGAGACTAACTCGTTTTCTAGCGTCTAATGTTAGTCTTAACTCATTTTCATGGTGTTCGGAATATTTGTTTAAGCTCATATCACAATCTCCTCTTCTGATAAATTCCATTATGGGATAAATGTGTCAATGACCAATGAACCTTTGAGCCGTTGAAACAAATAAGAATTTTAGAATAAATTAAGTTATGTCCTTTAATTTTGCCTGCTTGATTCTAACGTATATGTCTTTGTGTAGAATAAGATTATCCTTTAAACATTAAGAATTAAATGAGAAGGAATAGATGTGCGACATACACAAAAAACTGGCAAAACGTGTGTATGAAACGCAATACATGCATAAGAAACAGGAATTTTGTGTGCATGACGATTTCAAATATATACCTTTAGGACTTAAAGCGGTCATATTTGCCTACCTTCTAGGGAAGTTCGGCCGGCATTGGTTAACAGATCGAATAAGGCCGAATTGAGGTAAAAATTCTCTTTTCTTTTTTATGTTTCGAGATGATTCGAAGGTTTAAAAGCGTATCTAGGTATTTTTTAGCTTTTATGCGTGTGAACCCGCAACTCCTCCATGACAAAACCCAATTTTGGTATAGGGATGACGAAAAGGTCATTCAGGAGGTCATGGGTAAATTTTGAGAAGTTCATCAAATTTTGTTTTCGAAATCTGTAGACATTGATCAAAGTGTGCCTGTGCTTCACTGGTGAATAATATGATGACTGAAAAGTCATGCACAGCGAACAATGAATCCAGCTTCAATAAAGTATTTAATACAAGCTAAATCGTGCTCAAAAGTACTGGAAAGTGATTGCCTAAAACAGGAGTCGAACCTGCGACCTTCGCATTACGAATGTGCATGCAAAAATCTTGATTTGTTCCATCTCAAATTTAAACGTCTCGACTTAACTTATTATAATTTAAACTGCGGGCTATTTCGGGTTGTTTTGACCCGTATCATATTTTGCTGTCCTCTGATTTTTCTGAAATTCTCATTTCGCTTGTCGTAAGAGGAATTTGTCTAACTGAGGATATGAGAAACATTTGGCGCCGCAGATGTCATGGTTAACGAATACTCTATTGGTATGACATGGTAATCTTCAGTAAGAAGATGCGGATTAGTCTTATTGTTGTCCAGAAAGTTGATCTAATTAACAGAATTGACCGAGTAAAAACATAATTAATCGTTGTTGGTTTGATGAACATAAGTGTGCACAAGGAATTAAAGCCCTAGAAAACTACAAGAAGAATTGGAATGATCAAGCCGGATATTGGATGAACCTCTGCATAATTTGGCTTCACATGCTGCAGATGCTTTCCGAATCTTATCAACGGGGATTAATCTTATTAAAGGGAAAAGATCTATTGAAGAGACTGAAAGATCTAATCTTAATCAAATGGGAGATTCTAGTGGTTGTCTTCCAGTATCTTATTTGTATACGCCAACCGCGCGAATCAATGTATCAAAAAAGTAAAATAAAAAATCACATACATTTTAGGATAAAACTAAAATCCTGACATGAAACTACTACGATTACTAATCCTTAGTGCAAATAATTGGTATTATAATACCAAGATCAGACCGGGTATAAAAAAGGAGCGGATTTGCTTAATGATCCCCTCCCCTTGTGTTAATTTAATTCTATAGGTTCCATCAGTACTGCATGAATCTCATCTACGAAGCAAGCCAGAAGAGTATTTTATGATATTTTAAGAAAAATACTTGTTAATCCAACCGAAATATTGGTGGAGAACCTACCTCATATACTCACCATAGAATCCATGAAAGTAGTAGTCAAAGAAATCGTTATATATCTCTCCTCTAAAGAGGTTTATCTCTCTCATGCACGTAATTAAGAGATTTTGTGATGAAAACTTATCCTATTTTGGAAATTCGTGCCTTAAAAGAGGATAAAACCTTAAAAAGAATGTCCATTAGTTAATAAATAAATTTTCTTGTAGAAAATATGCCTATTTGGGCATAATGATAGTTGAAAGACTTAGGAAAAGCTTACATGAAACGATTATTCTGGATTGGTTCAAGCCGTGAAGATCTCAAGGGATTTCCCGATGAAGTGCAAGATGAAATGGGACATGGATTGTATTTGGCTCAAATGGGCGACAGACATAAACATGCAAAATCGCTTAGTGGACTAGGAAGCGCTAAAATTATTGAGATTCGTGAAAGTGATAAATCTGGAACTTATCGAGTTGTTTATACAGTTGAAATGCCTGAGTTTATTTTTTGTGCTGCATGCTTTTCAAAAAAAATCAAAAAGCGGCATTGCAACTCCTAAACAAGATATTGATTTGATAAAGTGTCGATTGAAAGACGTCCAGTCCTTGTACAAAGAATTAAAAAGGAAAAAATAATTATGAAGAAAAAAATTCAGTACGAAGAAAGCTCTGGAAATGTCTTTGCCGACTTAGGTATTGAGAATCCAGAAGAAGCTTTAGCTAAAGCTGAGCTTGCTCGACAAATAGGAAAACTTATTAAAAAGAAAAAACTTACACAAAAACAAGCTGCTGAAATTTTAGGTATCGATCAACCAAAAATCTCAGCTTTAATTCGAGGTAGACTGCGCAGCTTTTCATTAGAGCGCCTTATTCGTTTTCTTAATGAATTAGGGCAAGATGTTAGCATAATGATCAGTCCTGCAAAATCAAAAACAGAGCGTGGTCATACTTGGATTAGTGAATCTTATTCCAACACTCAAATAGCTGCTTTAGGAAAATAGATTGAAAATTGAGCAATTTTATGAAAAACTCAACGAATGAAACTACCCAATAGAAATAATTCTAAAGTCAAGTAGTATTAAAAACTTACATGCTATCTATAAATACATTCTAGTAGTGTCTGTTTTTTCCGTGGATTTCGATTATAACTATTGGTATGACCCGACATCTTCTGACACGAAGCATTAACAAGGAGGCCCATCGAGCCGTAAGTAGTTGAGAACGAAATTGCCTAAAACAGGAGTCGAACCTGCGACCTTCGCATTACGAATGCGCTGCTCTACCAACTGAGCTATTTAGGCCTAATAAAAGTATATTCAAACGAAAATTTTATCTTCAATCATTGAATTTTTTAGATCTTGCCATCAAAAACCTTGATAAAGCCCGCTTTTCCTTACTATTTATAAATCCTGTCCGGACATTTTGGACGTAAGTTTTAAATTTCTTAATAACTTCTTCTATAAGTCTTGTGTGGACTTCCCTCTGGCAAGTCCACATCCATAAAATATAATAGCATGCTTTTAGCATGATATGAGCCTTGATTCAATGCATTCTTAAATACTCATTTGCAAATTACACGAATTAAAGAATTTGCAATGGTCCAATACTAATTCTTGCAAGGCCTCTATCCATATAGGTTCATCATTAAGACCTTGTACCAAATCTAAACGGTTCCCACCCCATTGTTTAAATTCTTCAGCATATTCCACTCCAATTTCAAAAATGGTTTCCAAACAGTCGCATACAAAAGAAGGACAAAAAATAAGAATATTTTTTTTACCTTCTTTAGCCAGTTTTTCAATGATGTGCGGTGTAAAAGGCTCAATCCAAGGGTCTTTGCCGAGACGAGATTGAAACGCAATACTGGTTCTTTCTGAAGGTAGGTTTAATTGCTTAGCTATCGCTTGGTAGGTTAGGTAACACTGAGCAGAATAGCAATCCGCATTATTTTGACAGGGCTTTTGACAGCAATTCTCCACTTTTAAACAATGGTTAAACTTGTCAGCTTTTAAGACTTGTCTTTGGGGTAGTCCGTGAAAACTAAAGATATAATGGTCGTATTTTTCTATATCGTTCTTTTTTGCGACTTCACAAAAGGCTTTGACCACTGCAGGATGATCTGGGTAGGAGTCAATAAATGTTAATTTAGGGAAGGTAGGACGCTTTAAAAGGACTTCCATAACTTTTTGATGGACAGATCCTGTAGAGGCAGATGCATACTGGGGGAAAAGAGGAAGAATAATGAGATGTCTCAGGGGGGTGCTTAAAATTGTGTTTAGGGTTTTTTCTAAAGAGGGATTTTGATAGCGCATGGCTAATTCAACTTTAAATTGGTCTCCGAGTTTTTTTTGAAGAGCCTTTTGCACTCTCTTTCCATACACCATTAAGGGAGATCCTTCTTCAGTCCATATTTGTTGATAGGATTTAGCGGATTGTTTGTAACGAGAAGGAATAATAATCCCTCTCACTAGTAGTTGTCGGGTGAGCCATGGAATATCAACTACCCTTCCATCCGTCAAAAATTCAACAAGATAACGGTATACATCCTTGGGATGGGGAGAATCCGGGGTTCCTAGGTTTACAAGCAATACTGTTGTTTGGGCTTCATTCATAAGTAATCCTATAGCCAGAATTTAGTTTTTTTATTTTTCAGAGTGATGCTTTTTAAAAAACACTACCCTAGGTTTTAATGCACTTTTGAAAGCTAAAAAATCCCGGGCTCAGGTTTATATACTTCACCTGGCTTGGGTATCCAAAATGCATCTGGAATTCCAATTTTAAATAGCTTTTCTTTTAATAATAGAGGAGGGGCTTCATAGCTTTCATCCGATAGTTGAAAGGTCCCAAAATGCATAGCTATACTTTTTTTCGCTGCTAAATCTTGATGTGCCTGTACGGCTTCTTCAGGTGACATATGGGCAATCTTCATAAATTCACGGGGTTCAAAGGCGCCAATGGGTAAAAAGGCAATCGAAGGTGATCCGTATTTATTTTTAATATCTTTAAATACATGGTTATAAGCAGTGTCGCCGGCAAAATAGAGCATCTTATTTTTCACTTTAAGTATAAAACCTCCCCAAAGTGTTTTGTTTCTATTCCAGGGATTGCGCATAGTAAAATGTTGGGCAGGGGTAAAAACGACTTGAAGATGGTTGACAGAGATTTCCTCCCACCAATCAAGCTCATTTATATTTTCAAGCCCTTTTCTATAAAGATATTCCAGGTTACCTAGTCCTGTAATAAAACGAGGACGATGAGTTTTATAAAGTTTCCTTAAAGTGCTCAAATCCATGTGATCATAATGGTTGTGGCTGATCAACACGACATCTATTTGAGGAAGGTTTTCAAATGGAACACCTGGTACATGTACTCTTTTGGGACCATACCATGGCAATGGACTACAACGCTTGGACCAAATAGGATCTGTCAAGATATTCACTCCTTCCCATTGAATCAGCATCGTCGAGTGATTAATAAAGGTAATTAAAGGATCGTTTCCTTGAATATTCAAAGGCGGTTTACAGGTTTTAACTTCTATATATTGTGGCCAAGGTTTGGGTTTTCTTTTCATTAACCATTTGAACACGGATTTTAAGCTATGCTCGTGGGCTGGATTGTTATGATAGTGGTTACCATTAAAATGGTCAGAGGGTGAATTGTTTTTGAAATAAGCAAGATAAATGACTTTCCAGCGAATAGAAAGATCTTTTTGAGTATAAGCATACTTCTTAATATCATCAGGTGTCGATTTTGCAAAGAATTGAATTTCGTGATCCGTTAAACGGTAAATAACCGCTTGCGCGTGATGCACATGAAAAAGCGTCTTTTTTAATTGATTCAGACATTTTTCAAATTGACTCTGTCTTTTCCATAATCTAATGAGACCGTATCCTAAACAGGCTAAAATAAGTAAACGTCCTCCATGCGCAATGCTTAAAAGCACGACATCATTTTGTATGAAGGCAAAAATGTCCATGAAGATCACGAAAAGGAGCAAAAGTACAAAAATTACACTTTCCACAGAAGATTGGACAATGGATCCAAAATATCTTCTAAAAGATATTTTGGATGATCGATAGGCTAGGATTTCTTCAAACTTAGGTTCTTCAAACATCATGCGTCCTACATGGGCGAGTTCGTGACATAAGAACTCTGTACGATTGTAAAGTCCCATATACTGGTTTGAATTTTTGAAATGACGTCTTAATTGGAAAAATGCGGAGACGGGTGAGTCTTGCTTTTGTTGAAAGATCCAGGCGCATCCACCCTGCCAAAAGGTTAATTTAAAATTACTAAAAAAAAGAGGTACCCAGGATGGAGATATGTCATAGAAATGCTGAGAGACCTCGCATCCCTTTTTTAAAATTTCCTCAGTCGCATGGAGTTCTTCGGGATAAAGAGGTAAACTTATTACCTCATCCGGAAGCTGATTTTTAAGATTTAAACAGTATTCGGCTCGATCTTGAAAGTTTTGTTCATTTTCATTCGGCCCTGGAATGAGACCTTTTTGATTATAAAATAAAAGAATCTCTTCTGTTAGAGTCATCATTTTACCTTTAAGTTAGCTTAAACGTTGATAAAAGGGATAATCCGCGATATCCAACAGTTCTTTATCACCAGCACTATCTCCATAGGCGTAAAGGATGTAATGTTCCCGAGGACCTTCCTCTGCCAATAATCTTCGTACTTTCTCTTCGCCCCTACAGTTAAGCCCCTCTAATTTGCCGGTAACAAAATCCTCTTTAGAAAAAGCTACTTTTGAAGTGATGGTTCGATCAAATTTAACTAACTGGCCCCAGGGTTTTAAATAAATATCTAGATTGGCACTTATCAAAATGCAGCGGTGTCCTTGTTTTTGGTGCCAATGAATACGTTCAAGGGCTTGAGGCCGCAATTTCTGAGGAATAATTTCTCGTGCAAATTTTTGAGCTTTAATTTCAATTTCTTGTTTTGACATCCCTTTTAAAAAACGTGAGAGCAAAGCTTCTTTGACTTTTTGACGATTTGCTTTGCCTATAAGATAAAGAATAAAAAGAGGGATTTCTAAAAAAATATTTTTTATGGTAGCACAGTCCCCTTTGATAAAGCGTAAAAAAGGAAGCAAAGAATCATGATAGGTTAAAGTTCCGTCAAAGTCAAAGGCTGCGATGGTGGGTTTAGAAAGGTTTGCCATAGAATATCGTCTCATGTAAAATTAGCAAGTATTATCCAATGAGAGATTTTGATGAAACATGTTTTAATTACTGGAGCTGCGGGCTTCATTGGTTTTCATTTAGCTAAGTATTTGAAAGACAGCGGTGATCGAGTTATCGGTTTGGATAATTTTAATTCCTACTATTCCGTTAGTCTGAAGAGGGCAAGAGCTCAAGAATTAAAAAAGTATGGAGTCACTATTCATGAGAGTGATCTTTCTGACATCAAGAATCTAAAAAAACTGGTAAAAGAAAGTGGCATCACCCATTTCATTCACCTTGCTGCGCAAGCAGGCGTACGATATTCATTAGAAAATCCACAGGCATATATTAAATCCAATATTGAAGGTTTTTTAAATGTTCTAGAAACTTGTCGAGAAACGGAAGGATTAAAACTTGTTTACGCTTCATCTTCTTCGGTATATGGTTTAAATGCTAAAATTCCATTCTCGATTGAAGACCGCACAGATCAACAAGCCAGTCTGTATGGAGTGACTAAAAAATCTAATGAACTTATGGCTTCAACTTATCATCATTTATATAAAATTCCCGTGACTGGATTGCGCTTTTTTACTGTCTATGGTCCATGGGGACGACCTGATATGGCCTATTTTCAGTTTACAAAAGCTATTCTAGAAGGGCGGCCTATTAAAATTTTCAATCATGGACAGATGCGACGTGACTTCACCTTTATTGATGACATCGTTCAAGGAATTGCAGCTGCTATGGATTTAGCTGCTGAGCATGAAATATTCAATCTAGGCAATCATCAGCCCGTGAATTTGCTCCATATGGTTGAGATCATTGAAAATTCTTTAGGGAAAAAAGCTGAAAAAGTATTTGTTGATATGCAACCAGGGGATGTTGTAGAAACCTACGCTGACATAGAATATAGTCAAAAGAAATTGGGCTTCAATCCCAAAACCCCCTTAGAAAAAGGGATCCCTCTTTTTGTGGAATGGTATCTGCAGGGCGGCAAAGATTTGAAAGAATAAATTATCTAAGAATCAACTCGTTTAGTCTTGATTTTTTCTTTTCAAATATCTTCTAAACAAATAACATGCATTCTTATAAAACTAGTTTGGTTATGAGCATGAAACGTTTTTTAACTTTATTTGCCTTATTAATTGGTCTGACATCTTGTATGGGCCCTCAGCTCTGGCGTCCTGAACCTCCTATTGTAAGAGATTATGATTCAGACGCTTTTACGAGTGTTACATTACATCAAGCAGCACGTTTGGCTCATAAGCATCGTTGGTATTTAGACGATGCTTGGATTAGTTACGATGAAGCAGGGATTGTGCATCGTATTCGCCTTCAATATCGCACACAAAATATTTTAGAACTCCAAGAAGCCCGTGCGATGTTGGTAGATCTTGTAGAAGAATATCTGGAAACTTTAAATGCTAATCCTCTCGCCCAAATGAATTTAGAAGAAGGGTTTTCAGCCGATAATCTATTAATCTATGTAGATTTTCAAACATACTGGGGTCTATATGGGGATCCTCTTTACATTGGATGGATGGTCTTAGAAGATGGCTTAGTTTACTATTATGATTTTGATGTAAAAAATAGAAATGTTGATTATTGGTATAGCAGAATTGAGAGTTATAATAAGAGTAAAGAGGTGGTTCGAATCGAAAGAGAATCCGAAGAATCTTATAAAAATAGTTTACCACCCACGCCTAAATCAAAATTTGACCATCAGATATAATTAAAGCCAATGGCTAAAACATTAATCAGGGAAAGGATATGTCAGATGAACCTAAGATACCTGAAAATAAATTAGCCATTGTTTCTCACAACTTCCAAAATGTTTACGCCGCCTTGCATAGAAAAGATGGCTTATCTATATTAGTACCCTCTCTTTGGGGTCATCAAATTTATTGCTCCACAGCTGGATGGAGAGGCCGGCTATTGCGAATCCTCTATAGGTGGATGAAACCCCTTCTGGGTGAAAAGTTTTTACATAATAAGCTTTTAAGAGCTCTAGAATATACTCAAAGATGTTTTTTAAATATAGTTGAGTTCCGTCATTCTTTTTTTGATCCTGTTTATCAGGATTATCTAAGACAGCGTGCTCATCAGTTAACTCCTGAGGAGTCTCTACCCCATTTGCATAATGCAAGAAAACAGATTCAATTGTTTTTTCAGGCGACTTATCCGCTCACTAAGTTAATGCATATCGTGCATAAAAAGAAAAATCCTGATCAGTTAATGGAACCCCTCAAGACAAACCTATCCGTTTTTATCAGTCACTATTTTCCTGGATCGATCTATCAAAATCAACAACCTTTTTATCATGAAAAGACGCATCTATCTGTAAAAAATATGATTAAGGTGATGTCTTTAGAAGGCATTATTTCGAATGAAATTCCTCAGCAGATTTTTCAAAAAACCGTCCCAGAAGAGGTAGAACACAAAATATCTATTTCGCCAAAAGATGAAGAGACTCTTATCACCTTTGTGCAGAATATCTCTTTAGCAAAAAAAAGGGGGAACTTTCAGGTCAAATTATTTTATAATTCATTAAAAAGTCTTGCCTGTTATTTAAGAAATGTTCCTTCTGATGAAATCAAAAATCTTCAATTACTTGTCATCAATCTAATTAAAGAAGGCTGTATTCTTCTAGATGAAATAGATGAAAAACATCTTTCATGGAGAAAAACGCTGAACACAGGAGATTGCAGCTTCAGTCCAGAAAATAAATTTTATTTTTTAAATGAAAATAGTAATAAAGTTTATTTTAGATTAAAATCCCCTCTTGCAGGGGCAAAAATTGAATCGAAAAAAGATAATTTATATGAAGTATTTGAAATCGAGGGTTTTGAAAATTGTGAAAACTACTTGATGAGCATAGGTCCCAATAGGTTTTGCTTTACTTATCAAGAGATTATGAGAAGAGAATATTATTGGGCCCTAGAAACTCCTGAAATTGTTTATATCCATCCCGAAGGTAGATTTGCTGTTGTAAAAAAAATCCCTCACTCGCTTGATAGTATCCAATGGCATTCATTAAGTTCTGGCCCTCTTGAAGTCAGGGACAAACCTTATGCAGATGCACTTTTAGTCCTCATCGAATTTTTTATTCAAGCGAAGACGACTCCTAAAAATATGCACCCAGATTATCTTAAATTTGATCAGCAAGGGCGTTTGAAATCGACAAAAAATTGTATCCCCAGTGAAAAAATCGACACCATGGCTTTAGAAGAAGTTATCTATCAAATATGTCAAGGCAGGCTACCTGTCTATCTTTATTTAATAAAACCCCTAGTGGATGCTAAATTTAATAAAAATATTTTAGATTTTTTTTCAGAAGTTATGGAAAATGCTTTAGAAGATCATCCTGTCAGCATGCAGGGTTTAGCTAAAACACATAAAATATCCGATACAAAAATATTACAAAGGGCAAGTCAAATACATCAAACTGCCTATGATATGAAAAAGAACTGCTTTCATTATCTATTAACACAATATTCAGATAATCGATTAGATAAGAAAAAATTAGATCATCAAATTAATAAATCCATGATCGAATTATTTCATCAGCAGAAAACTTTTGGAAGATTTTGGCAGCAGCTGACTTGGGAAAAATTAGCTCTGCATGTAGAAGAAAATATACTCCATTTTTGCCAACCCAGACATTGAATTATGTCTAATTGGATTAATGCATGACCGCAAATGTTCCATGTCGACCGGAAACTTTTTCTCTTCGATACGAGAAGTAATCTTCGGGATTTGAAAGGGTGCTTATTCCTGCGATTTGGATGTGATGCTCTAAAATTCCTGCTTGAAGGAGTTGATCTTTACTAATTCCCCATAGATCAAAATAATAAGGTTTTATCTGGTATTCCCAGAATGAAGGGGGAAGTTCGTTTTGATAGTTTAAAAATTCTGCGTCATGAGGTCCTAAACTAGGAGAGATACAGACATGAATGTTATCGACCCTAGATCCATATTTATTTTTCATAAACTCCACTGTAGACCGGTAAATGTTATGTACGTTGCCCCTCCATCCCGCATGAACATTAGCTAGGGCTTTTTGAATAGGATCGTAAAAGATGGCGGCTTGACAATCTGCATGGGTGATGAATAAAGCAAGATGAGGATGAATAGTGAAAAGAGCATCCCCCGTTGGTCTCACCGATATATTTTGAGGGGAAACATTAATGATTTTATCACGATGTTCTAAATTACAGTCGATTAATAACTCCAAATGAAAAGTCTTTTTTATCTTATCGCGATTTAATTTTACTCTCTCGTTTTCTTGAGGATTTTGTATGTTATAGCCTAAATTTAAGCTTCCATAGGGCCCATGGCTATAGCCTCCATGTCGTAAGACGACGCCATGCTGAAGGTTTTTAAAATGAGACAGAAGTTCAAATTCAAGCCAAACGATCCCGTCTTGTTCCTTTCGAATCATAAAAATTCCTTATATATCACAGTTTTTTTCGAAAAAAATGTGAGTTTTAAACAGCTTAAAATTTATAAAAATGAAGCCTGGCAATAAAATCGCCTCTAATTATAAAATTTATACCGATGTGATTTTAAAATTAGATTTTCGCGTGCGTCAAAGATCCTTAGAGACACGATTTTAAACGACCCCATTTAAAAATTGGAGTCTTCTTATTATCGATCCTTAAAGAAATTTTCTGTATGAGAAAAAAAATTTAAATCACTTCTGTATAAAATCTTTATTCATTTCTAGGTTCAATTCTTTATGGACATTTTAGCACAATTAAATCCTGAACAACAAGCGGTTGTTCAATCTGTAGAAGGACCTATTTTAGTTTTAGCAGGCGCTGGATCTGGTAAAACGCGTGTGGTGATCAGCCGAATTGCTTTTTTACTTGATATGGGAGTTCCCTCTTCGCAGATTTTGGGTTTAACATTTACCAATAAAGCGGCAGAAGAAATGCGGGAACGTATCCACATGCTAGTGGGAACTAGTTCACCACTTTTATGCACTTTTCATAGCTTGGGAGCACGCATTTTAAGAGAATCTATTCAAGCTTTAGGATATGCAAGAGATTTTATAATTTATGATGAGGATGATGCTGATAAGTTATTACAAACGTGTTTGTCAGAACTTGAAATCAAAGATAAAAAGATGGATGTAAAGTCTTTTCGTCATATGATTTCTCGTGCTAAAAATGCTTTACAAAAGCCCGAAGATATTAAAGTTACCCTAATGTCTTCGCCTATAGAGGAGTATTTCCCACGTGTTTATGGGCTTTATCAGACAAAACTTAAGCAGTATAATGCTGTGGATTTCGATGATTTATTATTCCTAGTGGTTAGGCTATTTAGAGAACATCCTAATATGCTGGAGCAGTATCAAAACCGATGGAATTTTATTTCTATTGATGAATACCAAGATACGAATGAAGCTCAGTATGTAATTCTCAGGTATTTAGTGGAAAAACATCTTAATTTATTCGTGGTGGGTGACCCGGACCAGTCTATCTATTCTTGGAGAGGGGCGAATATTCAAAATATATTGAATTTTGAAAAAGATTATCCAGGAGCTAAAATATTTCGTTTGGAACAAAATTATCGCAGCCGAAGCAATATCTTAGAGGCTGCTAATGCTGTAATTTCGTATAACGAAAATCGCTACGAAAAGAGATTGTGGAGTCAATTAGGGCCGGGAGAAAAAATTCGGTTTTATACAAGTGATAATGAGCGCGATGAAGCAGAGTTTGTGGCTGAACGTATCAGAAAACATCACGAGAATGGAACGCCCTATAGTCAGATGGTTGTGTTTTATCGTACCAATAATCAATCCAGAGCTTTAGAAGATCATTTTCTTTATAAAAAGGTTCCTTATGTCATTGTAGGCGGGTTATCATTTTATCAACGCAGAGAGATTAAAGATATTTTATCCTTTTTACGTATGGTTTACTCAGGAACAGATTATATTTCCTTTGCAAGGAGCATCAATATTCCGCGTAGAGGTATAGGTGAAGCTACTTTAGAAAAAATACGGCTAGCGGCCTCTTTAGAACAATTAGCAATTGTGACTTTTTGCGAAGCTTTGATTCAAGATCACCCATTGAAAAATCCAATTAAATTGCCTACAAAACAAAAAGAAGGCTTAAAACAATACCTAAGTATTCTTCATACCTTAAAAGAAATTTCAAAGTCCACCTCTCTCCATGAACTCGTCAGGTCAATCATTGAAGAAACGAATTATTTAATGATTTTAAATGAAGATCCAGAGTCTTTAGAAGATCGTAAGGGAAATTTAGATGCCCTAATTACCAAGGCAATTGAATGGGAACAGTCGGCTGCAGATCCTTCGCTCAGGGCATTTTTAGAAGAACTCACTTTAAAATCAAGCTTAGATGATGCAGATATTAAAAAAGACCGCGTGAATTTAATGACTATTCATAATGGAAAGGGTTTAGAATTTAAAGTCGTCTTTTTAGTAGGATTAGAAGAGGATTTATTTCCCCATGCAAATTCCAAGGACAGAAAAGAGTCTTTAGAGGAAGAACGTCGTCTTTTTTATGTGGGTATGACGCGAGCTAAAGAGCAACTTTATCTCACTCATTCTCAATTTAGATATATGTGGGGAATGCCACGTTATCAATTACCCAGTCGATTTGTAAAAGAAGTTCCTTCGGAATACATAGAACGCATTCGAAAATCCTTAATTTCATCTGAAAAACAAACTTTATCTATGGATAACAATTTAGACGAGGAAGAGGAGTCTTTGGATGAACCTATTTATGAATATGATGTGGGTGCCACAATATTCCATAAAGATTTTGGTATAGGGGTTATTCGTGCTTCCCAACAAGGATCATTAGGGTTAACTTACAAAATCTTTTTTTCTAAAGATAACCGGGAAAGAAGTATTGTGGCTAAATATGCAAAGTTAAAAAAACTATAGATGATCATTAATCAAAGATTGATTTGATTTTTTCTATCAGATATCTTGCTTTCCTTTATAACAGGGGGAACTGTATGGGAAAACTCATTTCATTATGGAGAAAAGCAGGTCGATTTTTAAGTAAAGCTGAGGCTGTTGCTAGTCCTATTTCCATGACTTCGTACGAGGTAGAAGCTGCTCCTCCCAACGAGTTGAAACCTGCCATACCTGTTATTCAATTAAAGGAAATCTTGTCTGAAGAGATTTTAGTTCCATTACTGGAGCCCATGGAAAAGGATGGCCACATTAATCTATTGGAATTGCTTGTAATCAATCAATTAGTCAAAAAACTCCAACCCCAAAAGATATTTGAAATCGGCACCTTCGATGGAAGAACAACTTTAAATATGGCAGCCTCAGCTCCAAAGGACTCCAACATCTTTACTCTGGATCTTCCCCCTTTTAAAGTTGATTATACAAAATTAAATTTAGAATATAACGACAGAAGATACATCGAGAAGCCTGCCTCAGGTATCCTTTTTCAAGGTAGTCCTTATCACTCAAAGATACAACAACTCTATGGAGACTCGGCTACTTTTGATTTTAGCCCCTTTAATGATTCTATCGATTTTGTATTCGTAGATGGATCCCATTCCTACGAATATGTCATTAATGACACCCTGCGAGCTTTGGAAATGAGCAAAAAACAACACTCTATTATTCTTTGGCATGATTACGCCTCCCCTTGCTGGCCAGGTCTACAAAAAGCTTTAGATGAGTTATACATACAAGATGCGCGTTTGAGCCAGGCTAAACATATTGAAGGAACAAAATTTTTAGTGTTGTTTCGATAAACTTAATTTGCATAGAATTTTTTTGATTAACTTGAGGGGCGATAAGACCAATTTGCCGATGCGCCAGGTAAAACTATTATAAATATTTTCCTCGAGAACTGTTTGGATAGTCTTTTGGAGTTCATTTTCATAGTAGATACGCATTGTATGGACCGTTTCTTGATGTTCATTTTGAATGTTTTCCATTTTCTTTTGAAATTCTAACTCAAATAAAGGACGATAGAGCTGGAGTTCAATTTCTTTTATTAATTTTATTTTATAAAGAGGATCTTTATTTTTAGAGTTAATGAAAAATTCTTTTTGATCAAAGGGATTTTTAAGATCCTTTTTTTGCTCATCATGCATGTGAAAGTAGTAAACACGGTCTTCAGGATCAATTAAACTGCCATCGGAAAAATAATTAAGTTCATATTTTTGAAAGTGTTCAAGGTTCTTTCTATTTTTTATTAAACGCTCGCGATGACTTTTTATAAGATAGTTTAGAGGTGAGTTTAATTCCTTTAAAGAAGTTCTTGAACCATGCAAATAATCTTCTTCATGTATATGGGCAAAATTAAAACAAACTAGGGGACCTTTTGAGGTGTTATAAGGTTCCCCGGACGTTTGAATCATTTCATTTTGGCTTAGATTCCAAATACTTAGCATCTGCGTAGAATCTCGCAAAATTTTCGTTTTCGCTACGAAGGATGGAATGAATGAAATCCATCGATGATCGATACAATCGTCCTGAGTCCCGATTTTTTTTAAACAAGTTGTTGCACTGCAATTTTTCCAAAAAGTTAAAAACTGGCTTGACTCATCCGAAAGTTTTAAGCCTATAAAATGAGAAGAGTAAGGGCCATTATTTAAGATCTCTTCATTCGTTGGTGAAAATCCATCTAAGGGCAAAGGATGATCGATGTGGGGCTGAAGAATGGCCTCATACTGATCCAAGAAATCTTCGAGTTCTTTTAGAGGAGCATATATTTCTATGTGCGGATCCAAAAAATAGATAGCTTGATACCCTTGTCTGAATAAATAATCAAAGACAAATGGTTTAAGACAGATAGAGAATTCATTTAAGTCGTATTGAAAGGCTAAGTTCTTCCAGTTTCCGTGTTTTATAGGTAGACGATCTACAGTCACTACATTCACAGATGCTGGCATCGCAGCTTTCACCCTTTCATATTTTTCAGGACTGCCTATGTAAAGATGAAAAAGATCAAAATTTAAGGCGTATTTTTCTAAACTTTTATGGAGAATAAGCGCGTGGTCTAATTCTAGAGATGATGAGAGACTAAATACCGCTTTTTTCATAAATTCTCCTGATATTGAGTTTGAAAGAATGATTCGATGCAATGATAAACATCTAGAGGAAGAGAAAAGTTAGAACACATTGTAGTTTTGAATTTTGGACAAAAATTAGAGGCACCACAAGGATTACAATCTAAATGACGGTGCATCTGCTGTGTAAAAGAACTTTTGAATAATGCATTTTCAGGACGGGTCGATGCAAAAAGCATAATCGTAGGATGATGTAAATAATAGGTGGCATAGTGCCCGGGGAACGAATCCATCCCTACAAGAATGTGATGAGATTTGATTAAGCTTTCTAACCTGTTTAAATCAATAAATTCCACTGTTTCACAACCAGGATAATCTAAAGGATAATCGGAAATAATGGTTATTTTATATTGAGCTTTGCATAAAAGATCGCACAGCTCCTTTTGATAAGCTTGAGGATATATTTTTAAGCTCCAACCACCGCCAAAATGTAATAGAACACTTTTTTGGCTAATTTTGGGAAATAGCTTAGCATTCGATCTTGGTTTGATTGTGCGTTCTGAATTAATAGGATCAAAATCTTTATCTGTAAGAGCAGCTTTCCATTGATCGATGAAGTGAAATGTCGAGCTATCATGATAGCGCCAGGGACGAAAATAATAAAAAGCCCAGTTTTTAGGGATTTGAGGATAAACTTGCTGAATAAAGTATAAAGAATCGATGTTATGATGAGAAGTTTTAGCAGCAATTTCATTGGTTCCTCTGGAAGGGGGATCCCCCTCAAAAACAAAAATCGAGACATTTTTTACAATTTTTTTTACGATTTCACCATATTCCTTATTAACTCCGATATGAGTAAAAGGGTGTAAGGTTTCATTAAGGGCTTGTGAAAAAAATAAGACATCTCCTGCATGATGGGGCATAACCGCAAGATATTGTTCTGTACGACTTGGATGGTTTTTTTTTATTGCATTGAGATAATGCCAAGCTTGATATTTAGCCACAAGCGAATGGGGGCCTTGAGATAGGTAGGGGGGGTGATAAACATTAGGAATGATGTTTGCTACAAAATCTTTTATTTCAGGCCATAAACAGGATAGAATATTTTTATCTAATTGAGCATCCATCCATGTGAGATGGCGAATCACATAGGATGATCTGATATCAGGTAAATAGCATTCAGGAATCAAGACGCCGATCAAAATATTATTGTTAGATATTAGCAGGGAAGGACAAGACTTGTCAGTTTGATGGATCCATTCCAAAGATAAGTTAAGCACACGATTTTCTAAGTCTATATAAGGATTTAGTAAAAAAATATGATCTTTAGACCACTGTGAAGCTTTTAAAAGAATTTTTTCCATATACAAGGCATCAGAGATAGCTAGAGAATGCATGCATGTAAAAGAAGATTCTTCTAATTCTTGGAGTGAATAGCCGATGGTATAGGATAAAAAACGAATGTTTTTATAAGAGGTAAGATCTAGAACAAAGTTTTGTTTACAGCTTTGCAGAGACAAAATAAGACATTGATTATGTTTGTTAGAAGTATCCATGCATGTAGAGGCTTTCACTGAAAAGAACGCGTTATTGAATAATTGTTTCTAAAGTTTTCTCTAATTCCGGGCATTGTGACTCAGGAGAGTATTTATTTAAACAATAATCCCGTGCATTTTTTGTAATGGAGGCTGAGATAGAGCCATTATATATTTTTTTTATATAATCATACCAATCCCCTTCTTGGCATAAAAAACCTGTTTGCTGGTGCTTGATATTTTCTTTAAATACATATGTGGGTGTTGCGCAAGTCAATGTTCCCACGATCGCAGCTTCAAAAAATTTCAGCTCGGATTTGCAATTGGTAAATTCATTATCAATTAAAGGCACGATATTCACATCGACCTGAGCAATTTTATTCTGTAAAGTTAAAAAATCTACAAAAGGACTTAAAAGGATTTGTTTATTTTGAATATATTTTTGGAGATACCTTGGAAAATCCATGAAGCCGACGACTTCCAGTTTCATGTTGGGATGTTCTTCTAACAACAATTCAATCTCTCTCGCAATTCGATCAAAGTCATTTTTATGTGTAGAACTTCCACTAAAATAACCTATTTTAAAAAAATCACTTTTATTAGAGTTTTGCATTTTATTTTGATATAATTTTTCAGAGACTCTAATTTGTTCTAAATTTAAAAAGTTATTTGTAACAAAACTAGGTGTCTTTAAGGCATCTTGGAGAAATTTACAAAGATAGGCATTGGTACCAAAACTATAGTCGCATTTTTTTCCAAGAGTATTTAGAAGAGAAGAATGCCCAAACCAATTGAGTAAATTTTCATCAGAAAATTGTACGCTCAGGGTATTCATAAGACAGGGGATTTTGTTGATATCGAACACTAGATCATCAATATCAAAGACAAGTTTGATGTTTTTTTTTCTAGCCTGATGAAAAAATGTGTCGTAATAAGGTGTCCATGTGAGTCGGATAAAAACCATGACATCGAGGATATCAAAATGTGCCTCTAAGAGTGGAATTTCCTCTTTAAAAAAATAAGAGCCCGTCCAATGATTACTAAAATTTAAAGCTTGACTGGGATTGTAGGCTCGATATCGGAAAGTTCCAGAATCAGGTTTGTCATAAATATAAGCCACTCTTTTGCGATTAGAAGTTTCTCTGAGCTTGCCTATTCGCTCTTTAAAAACAATATTCCAAGGTTCTTTAAAAGATTGTTTCATTAAAAAAGTGTTTGTTGTCTTAAGGTTAATTAAATAAGAAGGACCGCTCTACAAAAAAGTCGTTGATCATAGTCAATTCAAAATTAGAAATCAATTCGAGAAGGTTTGGCTTTTTTGTAGAAACGGCAGTCATGCACAAAGATCTATTGAGGTTTTTTGATAACCACGGTAAAACCATTCCCTACTTTGTCATCCACATCTTGCCATGCCACGACGTTCCAACCATAATAATTACACATGTCAAGGAAATCTTGCGTGATCCAAACCGACCAATGATGGTGATCATCTAACGCTGGATCTATGGGATTTTTATGTCTTTCTATAATTTCTGCTAGGGTTGTGCGGGGTCGATCTTTATCGAAAGTTCTCTCTTTGTGAGGAGCAATGATAAACACATATCCACCGGGTTTTACCACCCTTAGCCATTCTTCGATGGCATGGACAGGATCATAAAAATGTTCGATGACATGCGAATTAATCACGAAGTCGACGGTATTATCTTTAAAAGGAAGATCATCCCCTGCGGCAACGATATCAACTTTCATATAAGATCCACAAAGACGAGCTTCTTCTTGTTTGAAACAGGTTGTATAATCATCTGTGTAGTCTACATTCAATGTTTTTAGGTTAAAGGCATTGTGTGCCGATCCTCCAATTTCTAAGCCCCGAAGTCCATCAAGAAAACGATGGGCTAAGGCACTCTCACGGAACGTAAAAGAACACAGAAAGAGCATGGGTAGAATGGCTAGTAAAAGTGAAGTGATTTTTTTATTTAACATAGTTATCCCTTATTTAATTTAGATTTATTGATTGATAACGTCTGTGGATTTAAAGTTATTTTTTTAGGATAACCATGAATCCATTTCCTACTTTGTCATCAATGTCATCGCACTCCAGAACATTCCAATGATAGTATTCACAGATATCTAAGAAATCTTGTGTTGTCCACACGCAATGATGAGTATGTTGGTCGAAAACGAGGGGGTTAGGATGATTATGTCGCTCTACAATCTCGCTAAGAGATGTTCGTGGTTTATTCCATTCAAAAGTTCTTTCTTTATGAGGGGCAATGATAAATACGTAACCGCCCGGTTTTACTACTCTTAGCCATTCTTTGAGGGCACGCACTGGATCATAAAAATATTGAATAACGTGAGAGCTTAAGACAAAGTCCCAGGTGTTATCTTTAAATGGCAGCCTATCTCCTGGAGCGACTAAATCCACTTTTAGATACGTTCCACATAATGAAATTTCTGTTTGTTTAAAGAATGTAAACGGACTATCTGTATAGTCAACATTTAATGTTTTTAATCCAAACGGGTTATGTGCTGATCCACCAATTTCTAAACCTCGGAGCCCATCTAGATAGGCATGTGCACGTTGACTTTCAGGAAATATTGTATAGGAAAATAATCCAATGGGGGTGAAGCAAAGAAGGAGATAAAAATAGATTTTATTTGTGAACATTTTGCCTCCGTAATAGCATAAACATTTGATGATTCAAATTTATTAGGGTGTTCCTTTAACTTAAACATTATTTGTTTGAAGAAAAATGAATGACTTCTTCAACGTACCCAGCGCGCATCCAGTAGGGAGATCGAGTACTATCAATGCTGGAATTGTTAGAGTTTATTAAATCTGAGATGCGGAAGGGATTAATTTCATGATTGATGGATAATAATTTATTTGTGCATCTTTCAATTTTTTTCCAATATTTTTTTGCAATTTGAGGGTCCATTTCAGTCATTGAATCCACATTAAGGACTAGATCATAGATTTCATGACCATCGATGAAATCAGACATGTTGATAATTTTAATGCGATTTTTAGCGTCGGTTTGTGATTCACCTTTCAGTAAGATTTGGTCTGCTCCTAAGGTCGTTCCTAAAAAATATCCAGAAGATATGGCTGTAAGGGGTAAGTCTACGATTGTGTAATCTTGGATACCCATTAAACGTGCATAATAAGCTGTGCGTCCTAAGCCTGCCCCAATTTCTAAAATACGGGGATTCTTAATGTTTTTAACTAATTGTTTGATTTTCCATGCCTGATAAAGTGCTTGAGGGACTCTATAGGAAATGACTCCTTTAGAGCATAATAACCCGTGTTCTTTAGGATAAGGGTTGGGAAAAGATAGATTAAGATTTAAATGCTGTTCGATTTTTTCTAAAACAGTTTCTACATCATAAACAAAAATAGGTAAATGAGTGGCTTCTGGATTATCTAGAAAAATAGCGCCTATCGCTTCGGCAAACCTCACTAATCCATCCAAACATAACTCAGCGTGAGCCTTTTGTTGGTCAAATTGATGGAACTGTTCTTGTGTTGAGTAGGATAAACCATCAATGCCATAAAAAAGATCTGTATCGGCGGGATGTCGCAGGATATCTGCAACTTCATTTAAAACACCCTTTTTAAAAATTTCATGTATATGAACGTGTTTATGATCGAAAATGTATTGCCACATCGAATCCCCAAGAGACTGTTCGAGATCGGAAAGTTGATAAGATTGAATTAATCTTTGGATAAGGGGGGTATCATTGTTGTTTGATTCAACTGTACAGCCTGGGGTTGCTTTTAAAGCTTCCTGGCGATGAAAAAGTTGTCCTGGCAGCATCGTGGATGAACAAGTTAAAAAAAGTGTTATCACCCAAAAAATGGGAGGGAATGCGATGCTAAAGATTGTCATTTTATAAATACTCAAAAATAAAGTTGGTACATGAATAATGGAGAATAGGAAATTTTGTCAATCTTAAATTTTATTCTTAGCATTTAGCAATTATCTAAAGGAAAAAGTTGTTGTTATTATTGTATTTTGTTACTTTCAAATATTCTTTAACATCAAAGGATGATAAAATGAGAAAAATATCTACGATTTTTATTTTTACAGTCTTAGCTTTTCAAGTGTTTGCTGATTATCCCAAAAATCTGCAAGAGATTAAGAATGAGGAGTATTTGTATCTTGATGAATTAGCCCTTTTGGCAGGTACAGACAAAAGTTCTGCTTTTCATCACTACACTAAGGTTTATGCTGATTACTTTGGACCGATAAAAAATGACCCCCTCATCTTTTTAGAGATGGGAATTTATAAAGGTAATTCAGTTAAACTGTGGGAAAGTTACTTTCCTCATGCGACTTTGCACTTTATAGATAATAATCCTTCCTTAATCGAGTACGATTCCACAAGATCGCATTATCATTTTATTGATCAAACCAATTGGGAAGCATTACATACATTTGCAAAGTCGGTTGGAGGGCAATTTGATATTATTTTAGATGATGCCGGTCATTCGATGATTGGGCAAATAGGAAGTTTTCAAACACTTTTTCCATATCTTAAAAGTGGAGGGTTGTATGTGATCGAGGATTTGCATACTTCCTATTGGAACACGACTTATGGAGGGGGTGGAAATATGGAAAACCCTAAATCTGGTCCAGGAACTTGTGTTTTTTATCTGCAATCCTTGGTTGACGATCTCAACTATACAAGTGCAAGAACAGCTTGTGCAGATCCTAAAAAAGTTCCTCAGAGTATTCAACAAACCCTCAATTATTATCAAGATCATATAGATTCTATCCACTTTCATAAAAGTGTATGTATTATAAAAAAGAAATAGAGTTTTTTTGACTTTTGTTTAAATAGAAATCCTGATCATTAACGATCAGGATTTCTCGCTGTTAAGCGTTTCGCATTCACTTCTCACAAATACCTTTCAGCCTCATATCTTTAAAACTTAATGAAAATTGCCATTTTTCCAACCTAAGCGTATTTTAAAGAAGTCTATTGAGAATTGATTGAATGAGCGTACTCTTGATAGTCTTGAAAACTGCGCCAATGTGACGGTGGACAGGGTTTTGAACTTACTGCAGGATTCATTTTTTTTGAGAATACATTTTGAAGAGTATCATAAATTTTACGATATTTGTATTTTAATACAGACTTGAAAATTAATTTTAAGATTCTAGAGTTAACTCCACAATATTTATAAGCTTGAATCGTTGAGTAATAAACAGCCTTAAAGTTGTTATTTTCAACAAAATGATGCATGTAATTGGAGATTTCATTTTTCAAAGATTTTCGATAAACTCTTACAGCTGCCTTTTTCACAGAAGGATTAATCAAGGGATTGTTTTGTATTTTTTGCATAATCATCAATACAGCTGTAAAATATGCATCTAAATTTTTGGTTGACTCCAATATATTTTTATAAAATCCTGTTGAAAAGGCCTCTTCGTGCGCGTAGTAGATGCCGCACACTTTTTTTGTGATAGTAATGGGAAACCTGGCTGCAATTTGAATGAGATAATCGGGGTCCCACATCACTTGAATAGCTGGACTCCAGTCTGGATGAATTTCTTTGACAATAGCATGTTGAAAAAGAATGCCTGTGGGTTGGGGAAAATTTTTTGAAGAAATCATTTCTAATAGACCTTCTGGAACCGAATATAAACCTTCTCTAGACCATTCTGAAAGCGGATCTGCGACCACATCGTTGCTTTTATTGACGGCTAAAACCCCACAGGAAGAAAAGGCTGCATCAGGATTTTTAGAAAAGGCTTCTAATGCTGTTTCAAAAAACCAAGGTAAAAAATAATCATCATCAGAGAGGAAAGAAAAATAGGGGGTTTTTATCTTTGAAAAAGCATAGGCATAGTTAGCCATCATTCCAATATTATGAGGATGTTTATGATAATGAATACGTGAATCATTTTTACTCAATTCTTTGACGATTGTCTCAGTTTCATCGTTCGAGGCGTTATCATAAATAAAAACCTGAAAGTGAGGATAAGTTTGGTTTAAAACACTTTTGAGTGCTCTTTTTAATAAAAGAGGTCGCTTGTACGTCGTAATGATTGTTGTGATCATGAGCTTACCTGCTTAATGATATTTACCTGTATTTTTTTTCCACCAGTCAATCGTATGTATTAAGCCTTCTTCTAAAGTATATTTTGGAGACCATTTGACTTCAGTGAAAAGCTTTTGTACATTTGCTGTAATCACTGGAGGATCTAAGGAAGCATTTATAGCACCATATTTAATTTTTTCGGTGATGTTAAGATGTTGAGAGATGAAATCAATAACGCTTTTTAGGGAAACAGCATTTCCTGACGCTATATTGATAGCCCCCTGTATTTGACTATTAACAAGTGCAATAAAAGCTTCAGCTACATCTTCTACATGCATAAAATCCCTAACCTGATTTCCATGTGAACAGGGAGCCTCTTCATTATTTAATAGTTTAAGAATAATGGAGGGAACCAAACGTTCCTTATATTCATGAGGTCCGTATAAAAAAAATAATCTTCCCCAAGCGTAATTTAAACGGACTTCTTTGGCATAGGCCTCTATTAGACGATAAAGCGCCGCTTTACTGGATCCATAGAGTGAATGGGGTTTTAAATCTGTGTTTAACTCATCACAATATCCTTGACTCCAGTCATATTCTGCGCATGTACCCGCGACAACAAGACGTTGTCCTCCATGATTTACAAACTCTTGAATGAGTTTTAAGCTGCTTCTGACCCAGTTTAAATTCATTTCCGAATTCCAAAATTTTCCAGGTGTGGCATACCAGGCTAAATGAAGCAAATGGGAAGGTTTTACTTGTTTAATAAGCGCGGCAATATCATTTTCATTGAGAAGATCCTTATGATGGATATAAACACCCTCAGAACTAAAAGAGCGATGATTTACAGCGACATGGACTTCAAAATTTTGGCATAAAAGACTTGGAGCTACATGCCTTCCGATAAATCCCGTCGCTCCTGTAATTAGAATTTTTTTCATGTGTAGTCTGGATATTGTTGATCTTTGCTAGAGATGACCGAAGGTGTGCTAAAAGGCCATTGAATGTTAAATATTGGATCGTTCCATCTAACCCCTTTGGCATGTGCAGGAGAGAAACTTTCAGTCATTTGATAAAATACTTCAGAACAATCTTCAAGGGTTTGAAAACCATGTGCAAATCCCTGTGGAATGTATAGCATTTTATGGTTCTCTGAAGAGAGCTCAAGGCCCTGCCATTTTTTATAAGTGGGGGAATGAAGACGCAAATCTACGATTACATCAAAAATCTTTCCCCTTGTGCATCGTACAATTTTGACTTCACTTTTTTCTCCAATCTGATAATGCATACCCCTTAAAGTTCCCTTGGAATGATTATAAGAAATGTTGCATTGATGGATTTTGTTGATTAAACCCCTTTTTTCAAATTCCTCTACACAATAACTTCGCGCAAAAAATCCTCTTTCGTCTTCAATATATTCGGGCTCAATAATGAAAGCGCCTGTAAGCTTTAATTCAATAAATTTCAAGCTACGATCTCCAATTTAGGAATGGGAATGACAAATTTACCCCCCCATTCACGTATATGAGCCATTTGATGGATAATTTCATGTTTGAGATTCCATGGCAAAATCAGTAGATAGGCAGGTTTAGCCTGGGATATAAAGTCAGGAGATTTAATAGGGATATGAGTTCCTGGAAGAAATTTTCCTTGTTTATAGGGGTTCAGATCGACGGTATACTTTAATAAGTCTGGGTTGATGCCGCAGTAGTTTAAAAGAGTATTACCTTTGGCTGGGGCTCCATAGCCTGCGACATCTTGATTATTGGCTTTACATTGTTTGAAGAAATCCAAGATTTGCTCTTTAATGCCCAAAACTTTCTGACTAAAATTTTGATAAGTGATGAGCTGATCTAGACCGTAGTTCTTTTCTAAGTTTTTAAGCTGTGTCACATTCCTCTGGATAGGATGAGAATTATCTTCAGAATGTTTAGCATAAATACGTAGAGAACCCCCATGCGTTGCTAATTGCTCCACATCAAATAAAGTTAGACCATGCTTAGCAAAAATTTTTTCAACCGTTAAAAAAGAAAAGTAAGAAAAATGTTCATGGTAAATGGTATCAAATTGATTTTCTTCCATGAGACGAAGAAGATGAGGGAACTCCATGGTGATGATTCCACTCGGTTTAAGTAGAAGTTTCATTCCATAGACAAAATCATTTAAGTTAGGTACATGGGCTAACACATTGTTCCCTAATAAAAGATCTGCTTTAAGATTTTGCTGAACCAATTCTTGTGCAGTTTGAGAGCCAAAAAATTTTGTGAGTGTTGGAATCCCTTGATTTTCTGCCACTGCTGCTACGTTTCGAGCAGGTTCGATTCCCAGTACTGGTACAGATTTATCTTTAAAGTACTTCAGAAGGTAGCCGTCATTACTCGCAATTTCAACCACTTGATGTGTGCTATTCAAAGAAAAACGCAAGCACATCTCTTCCACATAATGCTTAGCATGCTTTAACCAACTTTCTGAGTAGGAAGAAAAATAAGCGTACTCTTCAAAAATTTGATGAGGAGCTTGAAACTCTTCAAGCTGTACAAGAAAACACTGCTCGCAAACGAATGCGTGAAGAGGGAATGCAGGTTCAGGTTGCTGGAGATTTTCAAGTTTTAAGTAGGCATTGGAGACGGGGCTGATGCCTAAATCACAAAACGTATGTGTTAATGAATTTCCGCAAAAGCGGCAATTTCTTTTTTGCATGGATTTTTCTCCCGTTGATGCTGATCTAAATAGAATTTATACCATTCAATTGTCTCTTTCAACCCATCATTGAAGGAATATGTAGGTTCCCAGCCCAAAAGTTCTAGGGCCTTTTTGGAGCAAAGAGTTTGGTCTTTAATTTCGGCCTGAGCTTGATTCAATATCTGGGGCTTGATGTCACTTAATCCCATAATGCATTGGATTTTATTTACGATATCGATGACTGTATAAGGTTGGTTAGGGCCAAAATTAAAAGCTTCTCCCTGAATGGATTCTTTATTGAGTTGTTCCGCCAGTTCTAGATAGGCTAGCACCACATCTTTTACATAGATATAGTCGCGGGTAAATAAACCATTACTGCGAATCTCTGGAGCTTCTCTATGATAAAGTTTCTTAATGGTCCCTGGAATGATTCGACTCCAATTTAAGTCTCCTCCTCCATAAATATTCCCGCATCTTGCAATTCCTATGGGTAATTGATAGGTATGGTAATAAGAGAGTGCTAATAAGTCCGTGCAAGATTTCGACACATCGTAGGGATGTTCCCCCCTTAAAGGCATTTCCTCTGTGTAAGGGAGTTGAGGACTACTTCCATAAGCTTTATCGCTGGATGCAACCACAATGCGTTTAACCAAGGATCGGTGAAGTCTACAGCATTCTAAAAGATTGTAGGTTCCGCGTATATTTGCCTCAAAGGTCGGTAGGGGATTTCTTAAGGCAGTGCCAACAATTGTTTGTGCACCTAAATGAAAAACGGTATCGACTTCATGTTCATTAATAGCTCTTTCAAGAGCATACAAATTTTCTAAAGCGCCATTAACAATGGTCGTATAGGGGCTTAAGTTTTCTCTAAAAAAGTTACTTTGAGGATCAGTATCTCTGATTAAGGCGACCACATAGGCGTTTTTATCTATTAAAGCTTTAACTAACCAAGAGCCTACCAACCCTGTAGCACCCGTGACTAAAACTCTTTTTTGGTTCCAAAAATTATTTTGCATCTGTTTACTCCCATATTTTCCAAGGGGCCTTCCCTGATTGCCACATGGACTCTAATAGATGGTATTCTCTTAGAGTATCCATGGGTTGCCAAAATCCTTCGTGGCAATAGGCAGCTAATTTTTTATTGGCGGCGATTTTTTCGAGGGGGGTGCGTTCCCAGATGGTCTGATCATCCTGGATATGATCCAAAACTTCTGGTTCCAGAACAAAAAATCCCCCATTGATCCACCCTTCTTTCGATTGATTTTTTTCGGTAAATTCTGAGACATGTAAACCTTCAAGCACCAATCCTCCAAACCGGGCGGCTGGACGTACAGCTGTGATTGTGGCTGCTTGTTGATGGGAGCGGTGAAAGCTTAAAAGCTCTCGAATATTGACATCAGCCACCCCATCTCCATAGGTCATTAAAAACGTTTCATTTCCTATCCACTCCTTTAAACGTTTTAGCCTTCCTCCTGTTTGTGTATGTAGACCTGTGTCTACAAGGTGGATCCGCCATTTAGGTTGTTTTCCAGAATGAACCGTTGTTTTTCCATTTTCTAAATCTAGAGAAATATCATTGTTGAATGCATAAAAGTTTAAAAAATATTCTTTTACCACTTCAGATTTGTACCCTAGCGCGATAATGAATTCATGCACACCATGATGAGCATAAATATTCATAATATGCCATAGCATGGGCTTTCCACCAATTTCTACCATGGGTTTAGGAATATTTCCCGTCATTTCAGATAGGCGTGTTCCAAACCCGCCTGCCAAGATTACAGCTTTCATAAATTCCCTTAAATCACACGATTTCAAATTTTAGAGTTTCATAATTAAAAAATAAAATTTAAAACGAATCTAGCGAATTTTAAGACAAAAGGCAATGAATAATTTTAATTTGACCCAATAATTTTTTTTCTAACTTTCTTGATGGGTTCAAGGAGTTTTAACCTAATTAAAATAAATTTTAGTGTTTTTTTTGCACTTAATTTGATCATTTGAATGATAGGAGGAAAGGTTTTGACTTGATGCTGATTTTCAAAGATGGAAAATTCTCGAGGCCAATACTGTTTGCAAGGGGCTTGAGGATTAAGTGGGAGGTTAATAGACACAGATTCGATATACAACTTACAAAATAATTTATATAAATCTGATGTATGAAAATTGAGAAAAATGGGGACCTCATGGTTTTGAAGAGAGAGATAAAGAAGCTTGTTTGAATCTCGATAAGGTTCATCGTAAAAGATGGCCTTAAAGACAAAATCATAACTTGAGGTAAATCGATCTCCATTCAAACTACCTACTCTATCATAGAGCTGGCGTGAAAAAATTAAATTTCCTAACGTAATGATAAGGTTGTGATAAAGTAAGCTAAAGGCTACGTTAGGATGTTTATAAAGGCTGTTAAGATTTTTATTGAACCATTCATGCCAATCGCTATGACTACATTGGACATCTAAATTTGAAAAGCCCCATTCCCTCTTATATTTTTTTAAACCAGTGACTAGGCATGAGAGGCGCGAGGGGGCATAAATTTCTCCTGGTATTAAAAAGGTCAGATAGTGACCGGAAGCAATTTTCATTGCTTCGTGCAATTGTTCAGTAAAGGATAAATTGTGGATACTTAAGAAAAGGACTTTTAAATGCGGATGAGTGGGGTACCATGTGGAAGTTATTTCAAGAAAAATTTCAGCTTTTTCTTTAGAAGCTAGATCATGAATAACAATGACTTCTAAAAAAGGGTAACATTGTTGATTGATCGACTTTAAGGAACGAAGAACCTCATTTTTATTTTCAGTCAGCGGAAAAATGATGGTCACAAGGGAAAAAGAATCTTTATTCATGATTTTCAGCAAAATTTTTAGATGTTTTTAATTGATTTACACGTTATCTTCAATGGAATAATGAAAATAAATAAACTTTTTTTGTGCTAGAGGGCGTTTAAAAACAAGGTCGTCGATTTAAATTGGACAAATAAGAAGCTAAGATGCCTGAGTATATCTACAAATCACCCACTTCTTTTAAAACCCTCTCATTAGAGAATCTTCAGGAAGGATTAGAAGGGGTTTACATTCGTCAACTGTCTTCTACGCAAGGTTATCAAATAAGAAAACCTTTATTTCTTGAAGATCCAGATCGGGCAGGTTTTTTAAAAGAAGTACATTTTCGTAGGATCTATTATGCTAATCCTTTTGTTTTATCCCTCAAGAATATACAGCTTATTGGAGTTGCCTCTTATTTAACAGAAAAACATGAGTGGTTTAATGATTACCATTATGTGAATGAGGATCAATTAAACGCAGATCTTGAACTCTTAGCTGATTTTACTAATCCCTATCATAATGGATGGACACAGTTTCATCCCACCAGTCGAAAAGAAGTATTTTCAAAAAAAGATCAGGATCGATCAGAAGTTTTTCTCAGAGGAAAAACACTAGTGTTATGCTCTCAAGAACCTGATGTTTTTGGTTCGTGGATTTTTCGAATCCTACCAAAATTAAATGCTGCCCAACGTTTAGAATTGAAATACGACCAAATTCTGATTGAACCCCATGAAAGGTTAATTGAATATTTTGAGTTAATGGGTGTAGATCCACGTTTGATAGTTAAGCACAATAGGTACTATAGTTATAAATTGGAACACGCGATTATTCCCTCTTTGCAAAACTCACAGCTTTACCTCGATGATGAAACTCAACAATTCTATTCTACACTACGTCAAAAATTTGGTGGAGTGAGACTTGAGGGGAATAAATTATTTGTCTCACGTAGAAAGCATGCATCCGTGAATATGAATTATCGTGTTTTAAAAAACGAGGAAGAATTGGAACAAGCTTTATTAAAAGAAGGTTTTATAAGCGTATATCCTGAACATCTCAGTGTAAAAGATCAGATAAAATTTTTTTCATCCGCAAGTATGATTGTAGGTCCTTCTGGCTCGGCTCTTTTTAATTGTGTGTATTGTCAACCTAATGTTCCTATCATAGATATTGAATCCCAACCTTTTCATTTAGATAATCACGCTGCTTTATTCTCTTCTTATGGTGTGAATTATGGCTTTTTAGCAGGATTTCCTGACCCCTTAGATAAAAGACCTGTGCACAGAAATTGGACTGTGAACATCCCTGCTTTAATTGCTTGTGTAAGAAATATTGAAAGTTCTTTCAATCCTTTATCAGTATAACCCATTCATTTAGCATAAGTTTATCTTCTTAAATAAGTTAATGAGCTAAAGCATGATTAAATACATTTTCAATAGATGTACATTGAGTTTGTGGGGAGTAATGATGCAAGCAATACTCTCTTGCTTTAGAGACCATATGAGGTGAAATTTGATTTTGATAGATGTTTACAAAAGCATCGTACCAATCTCCTTCTTCGCACAAGAAACCTGTTTCCCCATTTTTTATGCTATTTTTGAAGACGTAGGTAGGTGTTGCACAAGTGACTGTACCCACGATTGCAGCTTCAAAAAATTTTAATTCAGATTTACAATTTGTAAAATCATTGAGAACTAGAGGGGCTAAATTAATATGCACAGCGGCTTTTTTGCTTTGAAGAGTTAAATAGTCCACTAAAGGAGAATGAAAAAGTTGCTTGGTCTTAACGAATTTTTTCAGTATTTCTGGGAATTCCATATATCCTACCACTTCTAACTGTGTTTCTGGGTAATTTTCTAAAAATTCAGCAAGTTCAGGAGCTATTTTATTAAAATCATTTTTATGCGACGGCGTACCACTAAAATAGCCGATTGTAAATGAAGAGTTAAGAACTTCTTTTTTTCTCATAAAAAGCTTTTCAGAGGTCTCCATTTGTTCTTGATTTAAAAAATTACTAATTACGTAGGAAGGTTTTTGAAAGACTATTTTTAATTGATCCTTTAAAAAAGTGTTGGTTCCGCAGGTGTAATCACAGCTTCGGGCCGTCATCCAGTATCGGGAAAAATGAGAAAACCAATTATTATAATCACCATCACAAGCTCTTAAGCCTAGAGTGTTTAAGAAAAGAGGGATTTTTTCTATGTTAAAGACAAGATCATCAATATCGAAAATGGTGGGGATTTTTTGTTTTTTCACCTTTGTCATCAAGGAGTCTGTTTCAAAAGACCAACGTACGCGACAAAAAACAAATAGATCAACGGAAGGAATCAAACTATCCAAAAGGGACAGTTCGTGTTCGTAGAAGTAACTACCTATCCAAAGATCGCTTAAATCAAGCGCTTGACAAATGTTATATACACGGTATCTAAAAGAGCTAGGATCAGGTCTTTCGGCTATGTATACGACCTTCTTTTTGTCTTTTTCGTCCGTTAATTTTTTTAAACGATTCTGAAAAGAGATATTCCAAGGTTCTTTAAAAGTTTCCATGAACTTAGACCATTATATATTGAGGATTTTAAATGTTTTGTCTACGTCTTTTAAGTATTAATACTCATCCACATCTTATTTAAACCTTCTTCTAAACATATTTTTGGAAGCCAGCCTAATTTTTTCTGAATTAATTCTGCTGATAAAATACTGTAGGAGGGTTCACAGTCTGCGTTTACAAAATGTGTGGAAATTTTTCTTTTTGTAATAGCTTCTACGAGATCTAAAATTTCTTTTAAAGTCGATCCATGTCCTGTGCTGACATTATAAATATCTACATGACCCTTTTTAGGTGGAGATTGGATCACTAATTGAATAGCACGTGCTAGATCGTTCAAGTGAATATAGTCACGCACACTATGTAGTGAATCAATAATATTCAAAGTCTCATTTTTCAGTAATTTGGAAAAAACTACACCGATCAAACCATTTGAACGATGACTCGGCAACAGTATACCATAGGGATTGCTAATACGTAAAACAGTTGCGCGGATCCCGTATTTTTTACAAAACAGTTTCAGATAATTTTCAGCGGCTAATTTATTAATACTGTAGCTTGTCCAAGGCGCGGGAAGGTCTGATTCACGATGAGGAATACTAGAGTTTTGTTTATACATATTCCCTCCGCTACTTGAAAAAATAATATGCCCTCCTGGATTACTTTTGGCAAACGATTCAAAAAGTGCAATAGAAGAGAGTAAATTTTGTGTCACATCGGAGACAACATTATCATTGGATGTCCAAGGATTATTTACCCATGCTAAATGAAGGAGCGTATCTGAATCTTTTACGAAAGCCTCTCTGTCAGATGAATTTAACAGATCGCCTATCAACTGTTCTTGGAAAGGGAGTGCTGGATTTCGTTGACGTACCAGACATTTTTTTGGTAGCTCGATGGAAGAGTAAATCTGTGTTCCTATAAATCCTGTACTTCCTGTGATGGCTATCATTTTATTTAGTGGGTTATAACTTAAGCTTTAATTTCAATTTTTTCTTCGTCAACATGGAGTTGATCTACAATTTTTGATAGAGTTGTTTCTATAGAAAATTTTTCATTAAACACATTTTGGGCGTTTGCAGCATATTGGCGGGTTTGAATAGGATTTTGGATGGCTTCTGTGAGAGCTTTTTCAAGAGATGCGGTGCTAGAAGAATTGCATAAATATCCAGAAAAGTGATGAGAAATGGCTTCTGTGCAGCCATTTACATCTGTGGTGATGACTGGAATTCCTAAAGACATGGCTTGCAAAAGCGAAAGGGGGAGGCATTCTAAAATAGAAGGTTGTATAAATAAATCGGCTTTCTCGAAAAATTCTTTGACTTCTTCAATTTCAATACAGCTAACAATTTTTATACGATCTTGTAGATTTTCGCCCAAAATTTTTAGGATAATATCTTGATTGTATCCACCTAGAGGTTGAGCAAACCCAATGAGGGTTAAGGTGACATCATCAGGAATAGCTTTTTTCTTTAAACAATTAATAAAAGCATCCACAAGAAAATGAAAACCTTTTCTCGGACTGCTGTAGCCGATAGCTAAAATGTTTTTTATAGGCTTGTTGGAGGAGGTTGGCTTCAGTTCTTTCTTAAGTCCGCTCCAATACAAAACTTTACCCGGTATATCAAGAATACTATTCCAAATGTTCTTAGTGCTTTCTGAGCCAAACCAGAAAGAGAAGTTGTTTTTTTTCTGAATGAGCTTAAGAAGCTTTTTTGATAAGCCAGTTTTTAGATAGATCGTAGGAGCAAAAGACTCATGGATATACCATTGAACCCTTTTATTTATCGAAAATAAGGCAAGGGGTAAGGCAGCAGAATAGCTAGCTGCACTATTAACAATAATATTTGAAGCAGTTTTTAAATTTATATAAATCGTTGCTAATAAAAGAGAGCTAAAACGGCTCATCCTACTATTATTTTCAGTCCATTTTAAACAATATTTAGGAAATATATGCAGAGGAATGCCAAGATTGGTAAATTCTTTTTTTAAGGGACCATCCACCACAGAAAACACGGAAACCTGATATCCTTGTTCTTTTAAACATTGGCTAAGATCTAACACTAATTTAGGTCCACCCCCACCTGTTTCTAAGTTATGTGTAATCAAAGATATTTTTGAGTTTTTTTTAGGTAACGTGGGTGAGGAGGCTCTTAGGTTTACATCCATAGGTTCTCTAGGACTAATGGAAGGAGTATCAATATAAGAAGCCAGGGACCGGTCAAAATTCAGACGATGCCTAATCAGCAGGAAAAAATCGATAAAAAAATCTTTCGAGGGCGCATTGGGATTAGAGGGAGGGGTTCTATGGACGGAAACAAAGTAATCGTGATAAATGCGGTCAAGTTCTTTTTGACTTAAAATCTGTTCCTCCGCATTTAAAGGAGGGGTTATTAATCTAAAATTGTATAGATTTTCATTTAAAAAACAGATTGGAAAGTATTTGAGGGCCTCTATAATAAAACCTAAACAATCATGATATTTGTAATTTTTATAATGAGCCACTGTTTCATAAAGTTTTTTGGAAAAAAACATATTTCCATACGTGATGGCCAAATTAGAGGAAAAAAATGAAAATTCAACGCTTGGCATATTAATCACATCAAAAAGTTCTTTCTCATAGGATGATTTTAGAGTTGTATCAAAAGAACATCTCTTACCACTAGCTTCCAATAGATCCACACGCGTAAAAATGAAATGCACATCGTCCCGAGTAGCTTTTTCTATGAGTCGATGCATTCTTGTAGAGGGAAAATAGTCTTGTGGGGGAAGAAAAGTTAGATAGGTTCCCTTAGCTATACTTAATCCTTTTTGGATCGCCTGGGCCGTTGAATGAAATTTTTCTTGGATAAGTGTGCATGAAAATTTCGTCGTTTCAATAAATGCCTGGATGATTTCCAGTGTAGTATCCGAGGACTGATTATCGATAAAAATCAACTCTAAATTTTCAAAAGTCTGTTCGTTTACTGATTTCAAGGCTGTTTCTAGGTATTGAGCTGAATGGTCGGTAGGAATAATAATAGAAATGAGTAGGGAATTCATGAAATTATTTTTTAATAATATCTTAAGAGACAGTTTTTAAATATTTAAGGATGTTTGAGCAAATGTTTGTAGCATTTTCCTAAAGTTTGTGTCAATAAAACCCATCTTTGTCAAAGATTCAGGTTCTAGTTAGATTTCATATAAGTTTCCCTACATAGACGAAGACTCGTTTTCTGTCGAAACTGATGATCTTTATTCACGCATTCTTTTGATAAATCTCTATACGCGGCTCTTGAATACTCAGGTAAGAAACAGCTAGTTTGAAAAGTCTAAAGTCTCGTCAAAGAAAGCGCTTTGCAAGACGTCATGGTGCTTGTTATCTCAGCTCTTTCTTACATAAGTATCAAGGTTTCTGTGTCCAAGCAGAACTTCAATCAGGGATTTAAAGCAGCTTGAATCAGATTCTTTAGTTCAGCTTTTGATTGACTGGATTTTAATCCTTGCTGATTAAAAGCATGAGAAGCGTCAGGTATCACTAATTGTTGGCTCATTACAGTACCCCCGACATTTTCTAAGATTTTACGTAGTTCTTTTAATCCATTCATTCCTCCACTGGGACCTGGGGATGTACTCATGAGAACAAATTTTTTTCCTTTGAATGCCTCTCTTGAAGGACCACCCGTTTCGCTTCTTGAGGCCCAATCGATCGCATTTTTAAGTATCGCTGATAGAGATCCATTATATTCAGGAGAAGCAATTAGAATGACCTGATTTTGGATGAGAAGGCGTCTTAATTCTTTTGCTTTTGGTGGCATACCTTCATTTGTTTCCATATCTTCATCATAAAACGGACTCGAATAATCCTTTAAATCGATGACTGTTACCTGAGCACCTAGCTGTTTTGCTAAATCTGCTGCTTCGGAAACTAATTTTTTATTGTAGGAGTCTTTGCGTGTACTACCTGATAAAGCTAATACTTTTATTTCTGCATGTAAGGGGATGGATCCTGTGATTAGTGCCACTAATAAGCTAAATATAGAAAGGGCTTTCATTCTTTGTCTCCTCAGATTGTGATTAAATAATAAAAATAACTTTATAGACTCTTTCTAATTGAGACAAGAAATTTTCATAAGAAAGAGCTCTTTAGAAAGGTTTTGAAACATTAAAAAAGATTTGATGATTTTTGATTGTATTCAATTAATTAATTAATGAATCAAAGGATAATGCAGGACCCTTAGTTTGGTCATCAAGCCCATTTCTTGCTTGTTTCCAAGGGGTTTCAAGAAAAATTAATGAGTTCAGTTCATCTTCCGTTTTAAGTCCGTAAGTTTCTAAAACGGTATGGATGATGTCACATTGTTTCAATGATAAATGATTAATATTCCCCAAACTACTATCTCCAATGTAGACATTTCCATAGTGTTGTTTGCATAGTTCTTTAATGGCAGGCCCTTTGGGCCAGGCTAGAATGCTTTCATGAAATAAGATGCAACCTTCCTTTATGATATAAACGGTTTGGCAATAATAGAGGAGCTTATGCAACTTCCATGCTGAAAGTAAACAATTCTTAGGCTTATTCGCAAGAATATAAGCGACCACATCAAAAGCGGAGATGATTTTTTTTTTAGCGACTTTACTCATGACAAAATCCTAGAGAATAACAACAACTTGAAATAGTATGCTGAATTATAGTATTTTCTACAAGTTACGATTGATAATTAATAGCATAAAATACACCCAGGTTGTACTCTTGCATGTGACCCGATCTTCCAAGAGGGCCTAATTATACAACATCGGGTTGCTTAACTGTAGATATTGCTTCAGACAAGATGAAGAATAAAATAATCCCTTGAGGTATAAAATGCGGCCCTACTATTTGTATCGAATTTATCTACTTCTTTCAATTCTAGTTTCGGGCAGTACTTTTTTTAATACTTTAGAAGCTAAGGAGAAAAAAGGTAAATATAAATATCAACTAGCGCTCAGTGCGATGATTCAAAATGAGGGAGAATGGCTTAAAGAGTGGATTGAGTATCACCGATTAGTTGGCGTTGAACATTTCTATTTATTTGATAATGCAAGTTCAGATGATACGTTGGAGATATTAAAACCTTATATCAAGCAGGGAGTTGTAGAATTCTTCCATTTTTCTACAGTGGGCGAAAATCAAGAAGAGTATTTAAAAATACAGCAATATTTAATCAGAGAATCCGTACGCATGGCCAAAAATAAAGTCAAGTGGCTTGCTTTGATTGACGCAGACGAATTTATAGTGCCGTTGCAGAAAAAATCCATCGTTAAGGTGTTAAAAAATTATGAAAAATAAGGGGGAGTCTATGTCAATTGGCTTTGTTTTGGAACCTCGCATGTACAAAAAATTCCGGCCCAAACCTTGATGATAGATGTTTTGCATCAATGTGCTGTATCTCCGGTTCCTGTAGGAAAAAGTATTGTAAGGCCTGAAAGAGTCGTTAATTGCACAAGTCCTCATTATATGGAATATCGTCACCCTTTTTTTCAGGTCAATACGAATCATCAAACGTTTAAACACAATCAATGTCCTCTTGCCACCGATCAGTTACTTATTTACCACTATTATACGAGAGATGTCGATCACGTTTTAAATGTAAAAATTCCTCGTCGTAAGAAATGGATGAATATCGACTCTGTTGACAGCTATCTACAGCAATTAGAAATGTTTAATGCTTCGCAAAATATGACGATGCAACGTTTTGTCCCTAAATTGAAAAAAAGAATGCTATTAAAAAAATCCAATTAAAACCTATGATTGTGTGCTAATTAGCCCAAAAGCGAACTTTTAGAGATAAGCAGGGCTTTGATACAAAACTCTGAGAAACATTCTGAAGTTTAAGAAAATAATTTTTGGAAGATCTCGTGGGATAGTGCATAATTGAATCCTACTTCATGAGATTGCATATTCCCGTAGACTGCTTTGTTATACATGGGTGTTTTTTGAAGAGGGATAAAACATACCATGGAAAACCGACCTTGATGACAAGAGCTTTCTGTGGCGATCACACGATGGTAAAGAGCTTTCAATACCCCTTTAGTTTTCAGTTGCAGTTGAATGGCAGGAATAATGACGGTTTGCTTTTTATTGATTTGCATATGTTTCCATGAATGTTGGTGCATACAATAGTATTGTAACCCTTCGTCACTTTCATATAGATGCAGTGTGAATCCTCCTTTATCTGCATGAGGTGCGGCCATTTCATCTCCAATATTTTGTTCTCCAAAATAGTGGAGATAACGTAGGATCCAATAAGATTTACTAAGCATCACTTCATTCACAAAGCCTGGAACATCATAAACATTTTCAATATGCTTAGCGAACTCTAATATAAGAGGTTCCATGGTATCGATGAGAATTTTAGCGTTATGTAAAAAAGATAGAGTTCGATTATCCGCAATTCGAGAAAGTCGTCCATATTGATATAGGGTGATATGAAAGTTTTCTTTTAAATCTTTTTTCGAATCTTTTTCCGCCTTGAATTCATATCCAGCACCATCTCCATGGGAATCTTCCATAAAAGTAAAGGCGTCCTTTTGCAATTGAGGTAAAGTGCAAAAGTTTTTCCAGGAGTTGACGGCATCTTCAACACTTTTTCTTAAAGCTTCTGGATAATCAAGTCTTAGAAAACCTTTATTTCGCAAGGGGTGGATGTCTGTTAATGTCATAGCGTCCTCAATGACGAATTTTAATGGGATGTAGAAATTTTGAAATAATTTTATACATCTTGAAAAATAGATCAATGGATTATTTTAGCTCTAGTTCCGAAATCGATTTTTGCATGGCCTAGAGATACCTCTCGTGCTAAAAAAAATCGCTATTCAAATGGGCTATTCATCAGGAAGTGTTATAAAATTGCTTGGCATTTAACATTCTTCAAATGTAATATTTATACCAAAGTGAATGGAAATTTGGAATTTTGGCGTATTAAATGTAAGGAACGCGGGCTTATACCTCGACGCTTTTTATAACCTGAAAATCAGAGATGACACTCCCTAATGAGAGCTTATCGATCGGCTTTTCAGGTAGGTCTCTTCGCTAAATAAGAGATCTTCATGTTCCCAGAAGCAAATTTTGAGGCCCCTTTTTTGTAAAAATAGATTTCATTGATCAGTAGAGGTTGGTAATGCGTATAAAAAATAAATTTAAACGAGCCTACCATGTTTTAAAAACAAAAGGATTGAAAAGATTTTTCAAACAAAGTTTTCGTTTTTTTGTTAAAAAAACCACTCTGGGTCGAATCAATATTTACAAAGAGATCGATAAAAAACCCAAAGAGGTATCCAGAGTTTTATTTGAAGCATTTCCTTCTGTTCATCCTATTCAAACTCTGAAAGTCCAAAAAGATGAATCCCGTCTAAATATTGTATTAGAATCTCTTGAAAAAAGTAGTTTTTTTGGCGGCGTGGCTACTTCCTTGGTTTTAGCTACATTGTTTGCCAATAAGTATGAAATACCCTTAAGAATTATTACTCGTTCTTCACCCCCTATTCCTAGAGTTTATCATTCATTTTTAAAGTTGATGAATATTCCAAAGCCTTTGAAAGTTGAATACTTTTCCGATTATGATCGTGGTTACGATATCAATTTTCAACGTCTAGAGGTATCCGAAAATGACACTTTTCTTTCTACTTCCTGGTCGACTTCTCAGGTGGTAAAATCCATTAATTTACGTGATACTTTTTTCTACATTTTACAAGAAGCAGAAAGTATTTTATATCCCAATGGGGATAATCGATATATGTGCGAGTCTATTTTGCAAGATCCAAGTATTAAGTACTTGCTTAATTCAAAAATGCTCGCAGATTTTTACAAGAAAGAGTCATTTGAGAATGTTGTTAAAAATAGTTTAATATTTGAGCCAGCTTTTCCCGATCATCTTTATTATCCAAAAACAGATGCCTTTCATGCGAAAAGTAAGAAAAAACTCTTTTTCTACTCTCGACCGTCTCATCCTCAAAACCTTTTTTACACAGGCTTAAAGATCTTAGATGTCGCCTTGCTACAAGGTGTAATTAATAAGGATGAATGGGAAATTTATTTTGCTGGTAATGATGTATCGCAAATCGCTTTTTCCAATGGATTTGAGCCAAAATTACTAGGACAGTTGGATTGGGCGGGTTACATGGAATTTATCAAAAGCGTGGATTTAGCCTTTTCTTTGATGTATACACCCCATCCTAGTTATATCCCCTTAGATGTAGCTGCCTCAGGAGGCGTTGTCTTAACTAATAAATATGACACCAAGCAGTCCGTTCCCTATTCTGACAACATTTTATGTGAGAACTTAGACCTATCTTCTATGTTGCGGGGATTTACTCACGCGATAAAACTTGCTAACGACGGACCTAAAAGACAAAAGAATTATCTCAACAATAAAATCGAAAAGAGTTGGGAAAATACTTTTGAAGAGACCTTGAATTATATGTATGCTCACAAATAGTAGTTGAAACCTGACTTGTCCCTACATCCTTGATACAGCTTTAAGAAATAGCTCTTTCTTAGAGCTGTATCAAGAGCCATTAGAGCTTCGAAAGCTAAAAAAAAAAGTCTAATAGCAAAATTTTTATTTATCCCGCGTACCTTCAAGACTTAAGGCCTGATAGAAGTATTTAATGAAATTGCGAGTCAGTAGTTTTGTCCTATCGTGATTCTTATCTGCACCTTTTTGAGGAAAAAGAGTGATAAAAAAAAAAGAGCTGAGTAAGATTAGAGCAAAATTTGTTATTTTCTATGCTTTAAAAAAGTTTTTGAAAAATCATAAAATTACTATTTGATCATATTAATTAGGCAGTTATGAAATATAACCAAGACGATACTTTAATTGTTATTGGGGATAGCAACCAGAAAGAATATCTGAAAGATCTCTTTCGATATCGAGAGCTTCTCTATTTTTTTGCGTGGAGAGATGTTTTAGTTCGCTATAATGAAGCTTTTTTAGGTATTGCTTGGGCGTTAATTAGGCCATTATTAAATATGGTGATTTTCAGTATCGTTTTTGGGAAGCTCGCAGGATTACCCTCTGGAAATGTCAATTATCTAGCTTTTGTATTGGCCGGATTATTACCTTGGCAGTTATGTTCTAACGCTGTGATTGAAGGTTCTACTAGTATATTGAGCAATACGCATCTTATTAGTAAAATCTATTTTCCTCGCATTATTATTCCGACGGCACAGATTGCTATTCATTTGATTGATTTTATGGTAGGGTTGGCTTTTCTATTTATCTTTTGTTTATTCGTTCAACCCTTAGACTATTGGACAATATTAAGCCTTCCTATCTTTATAATCTTGGCTCTAATGTTTTGTGAGGGGGGAGCTTTATGGTTATCTGCTCTTACTGTAAAATATAAGGATTTTCGCTTTCTTGTGCCTTTTTTGGTACAAATTGGTTTGTTTCTTTCACCTGTTGGTTACGGAAGCAATATTATTCCCGATCGCTGGATTGGTATCTATTGCCTTAACCCCATGGTAGGGATTATTGATGGATTTCGTTGGGCCTTTTTTGGCTATGCGGATCCTCATTTTGCCTATTCGCTAACAGTCTCTGTCATTAGCACGTGGGCTCTTTTAATTTCAGGGTATTTTTATTTTCGGACGATGGAACGTTCTTTTGTAGATAGGATATGAATGTCAAAATATAATGTTATTGAAGTGAAAAATGTTTCTAAAAAGTATTACATTTCTCACGAACTAGCTTCAAGTTATTCCACATTAGTTGAAACTTTATCTAATCAAGTACGTGGTGTAATGCGAAAGATAAAAAATCAATTAAAAAAAAAGGCTAACTCTGAGTCCCTTGGAGAAGAATTTTGGGCATTGAAAGATATATCCTTTGAATTAAAAGAAGGGGATCGTTTAGGAATTCTGGGACGAAATGGAGCTGGTAAGTCCACATTATTAAAAATTCTTTCGCGTATTATAGAGCCTACGAGCGGTCAAATTAAAATCCGTGGAAAAATTGCCAGCCTTTTAGAAGTAGGCACAGGGTTCCATCCTGAACTTTCAGGCCGAGAGAATATTTTTTTAAATGGGGCAATCCTTGGGATGAGCAGAGTAGAGATTGTCAGGAAGTTTGACGAAATTGTCGCTTTTGCTGAGGTAGAAAAATTCTTAGATACTCCTGTAAAAAGATATTCAAGCGGGATGTATACACGTTTGGGTTTTGCAATAGCGGCTCATCTTGATCCTCACATTTTAATACTAGACGAAGTTTTAGCCGTCGGTGATTCCCAATTTCAGACAAAATGTTTACAGAAAATGAAAGACCTTGCGCAAGGTGGACGTACGATTATCTTTGTAAGTCACACCCCTCAATCTGTACAAACCCTTTGTAATAAAGCTATTTACTTAGAACAAGGTCGTTTGAAGGAGTCTGGCGATGTTTTGAAATGTATTGAAGCCTATGATAACACAAAAATTCCTATAATGGCCGAAGTATAACCTTTAAGGTAGCCTGTGACTAAAATTCTTCTAAAGTGTCGAGACGTAGTGGGTGCAAAAATGGCAGGACCTGCCATTCGTTATTGGGAATTTGCCCAAGCTCTGTCTAGAAAATATACGGTAACCCTACAAGTTCCTTCTCCTTGTACTGTTAAAAGTGATCGTTTTCAGATAGTGGGAAGTCATGAAAAGTTGAATTATAAAAATTATGACGTCCTCATCTCTCAGCTCATAGATCCTTGGACAGCCTATGAGGCTAAAAAAGAAGGGGTGCGCATGATCTATGATGCCTACGATCCCGAACCTTTAGAGCATATGGAGATTTTTAAGTCAGAAAAACTATCAACGAGAAATTTTTTTAATAAAAAAATTGTTCAAACCGTAAATTTTTCCTTAGAGATGGCTGATGGATATCTTTGTGCTAATCCCAAGCAGCGAGATTTATGGATAGGAGCTTTATTAAGTCTATATAAGATTACTCCTCAAGTCTATGATGCCGATTCTGCTTTAAAGAAAAATCTTGTGATCGTTCCTTTTGGTATGCCCTCAAAAACCCCTCATCAAACCAAAGAGGGATTTAGAAAAAAATATGCCTTTAGAGAGACGGATAAGTTATTAATCTGGGGTGGAGGAATTTGGAATTGGTTTGATCCCTTGACTCTCATTTCTGCTATGAAAATCATTTCCCATAAACGTCAAGATATTAAACTTGTTTTTATGGGGCTTATTCATCCTAATGCGAATAGTGTGCCGGAAATGAGCATGGCGCATCAAGCAAAAAGCCTGGCAATCTCATTAGATTTGATTGATAAAACCGTTTTCTTTAATGACACATGGATTCCTTACGAGGAAAGAGAAAATTATCTTCTTGAGGCTGATTTAGGGATTTCCACACACTTTGATCATCTTGAAACTCACTATTCGTTTCGCACACGCTTGTTAGACTATCTATGGTGCGAATTGCCTATTATTGCGACGGGAGGAGATGTGTTTGGCGATCTCATAGAAAAACATCAAATAGGGTCTACTGTTCAGGCGCGTCAGAGTACAGCTTTAGCCCAAAAAATTGAATTTTTCATAGATCAACCTGAGCTGATTAAAAAAATGAAAGTAAATATTCAACAACTTAAACCGCAGTACTACTGGGAAAATTTAATTCAACCTCTTGAAGAAATGATCGATTTTTTCAAAAACATCGGTCGATCACAAATCAGGATGCAAGATTTAACAAGAATTAGCTTTTGCATGTGGAATAAAGTAAAACCTTACGCATTATACCAAAAATGGATATCCACTAGAAAATCATGAGTCAACAACCTAGAATAGATATTTTATTGGCAACGTGTAATGGCGAGAAGTATCTAGCAGACCAATTAGACTCTCTTTTAAAACAGGAATATCAAAATATTCGTTTAATAGTGCGTGATGATGCTTCTCAAGATCAGACGCCCAGTATTCTTAAATCCTACCAAACTGCTTATCCAGAAAAAATCACAGTACACGAAGGTAAAGAAAAGTTAGGAGTCAAAGGAAATTTTTCAAAATTAATGGAATTTTCTGCGGCCCCGTATGTGATGTTTGCAGATCAAGACGACGTATGGTTGCCGCATAAAGTTAAACAAACTTTAAATGTGATGCAACAATTGGAACGAAAGTATGGGGAACAACCACTTTTAGTGCATAGTGATTTGGTGGTAGTCGATGAAAATTTAAGAGTTTTAAATCGCTCATTTTGGAAGTATGCAGGCATAAAACCTCATGCAGGAACAAATCTCAATCGTTTATTAAGTCAAAATGTGGTGACTGGATGCACTGTGATGGTTAATCGTCTCTTAATCGAGATTGCCAAACCCATTCCCGTCGAAGCTTTTATGCATGATTGGTGGATAGCATTGACTGCAGCATCTTTTGGGCAAATTGGCTGTATAAATGTTCCTACGCTGTACTATCGTCAGCACTCTAAAAATACTTTAGGAGCTCAAAAATTTGGTAGTTGGGCAAATCTTATGCATAGTGCGCAGAAGTTGATGCAACGCGATGTGAGGAAGTTCCAACAGGCTTCCACCTTTTTTCATCGCTACTTTGAACTTCTTGACCCTGATCATAGAACTCTGACTAAAGAGTTTTTAAAATTACAAAGAGAGTCTTGGGTACGCCGTAGATACCTGATTTGTAAACATGGTTTTTTTAAACAGGGATTTTTAAGAAATTTTGCGGAGTTTATTTTAGGATAAGCCATATGATCTATCACGCCAATGTATTTAGATTGTCATTTTGGGTATGGCCCTACTTTGCCATGTTAATTATTGGCTTAATGATGCCTTCAGATGGTAATCACGGGGTTATGACACCCAAAAGCTTATCTTTTTTAAGTTGTTTTGTCCTGATGATGTATTATAGCGTCTTACGCTATCGTATCTCTCGCTATCAGCTTCATCTTATTTGTTTTGCATTGTTATCCACTAGTTTTTTACTCCTATGGATGTTTATCGGCCATTGGCAAAATAATGCATGGCTAGAGAGTTCTTTTGATCAGTTTAAAATATTTGTGATTACCATTGCCACGGTAATGATGACACTCAATCTAGTCAATCAAGGATTGACTACGCATCAGAAAATTTTGAAATTAATCATCTATGCCAACTTCATTTATTCAGTGATTAAACTTTTGATTGTGGTTTTACACCTAGCAGGTGTGGTTAATATGTTTCGTGTGCTGGAGTTGATAGGCATCAGATATATGAGTATGGCTATGTTGCAAGGAAATCTTTCCAGGCTGCAGACCTCTGTCGATATCATTACTCCATTTTTATTACTTTTTGTCCTACAAGCTAGACACTTGGATTTGGGCTTGAGTCGTCGCTTTACTTATTTTTATTTGATTGTCTCTATCCCTGCGATATTTTTAAGCTTTTCACGTTTTTTGTATGGTGTGGCACTTGTGAGTGTACTTCTTTACTGGTGCACACTCAATTTTACAGGTTTGATGCGCGTGCTTTTTTTAACAATCATTCTTGCTATTTCTACGTTAGCTTATGTAGGAATAGATAAAGTTCAAATTTTGATCTATGAACGTTTTTTTAGTTATGATAATAAAATGTCCGATCAGGTGCGTGTAGAACAGATAAATGCATTGATGGATGAATTAGAAACCGTTCCCCTATTAGGTAAAGGTTTAGGGGGATACGTAGAAGGATTAGTACGAGACGGGGCGATTCAACATTCCTATGAGGTTCAATGGGTAGCTTTTATGATGCAATTCGGCATCATTGGGATGAGTTTTTTAATGTTGCCTGTACTCTTCATTGCCTACAAGTTATTTCTCCCTCCCTTTACAAGAATAAAATTTGGTTTTTTAGGTTTGTTTTTTGTATGGTTATTATCAGGTTTTACAAATCCCTTTCTCATTTCTTTAACGAGTGGAATTATTTACGCGATGTTTTTACTGGTGGGGGATATCTTAAATCGTCAAAAATATGAACAAAATCATCGGATCGTGCATCCCTCATGAAAGATATAAAAAGAGTCCTAGAGATTATCTTCTTATGGTTTAAGATTACCTGTGCCTATTTTTATCAGGGTATCAAGAATAAACGATTACTCTCTTATTCAAAAAACTATTTAAAAGAGTTTTTTTTACATCTTGAGATATTTGCGAAGTTTATAGAGGAGTATAAAAATTTTGGTGATTCTCAATCGAATAAAGATTTGCGGCTGCTAGAATCTTCGAGAGGCTTACACAGTCTTTTGAATAGCTCTAAAGAATTTTACTACTCTTTAATCATTGTTGTGGATGACTCCTCTTTGATTGCGATGAAAGCCACTCTTGAGTCAGCTCTCAATGTATCAGCACCAAATTTTGAGGTTTTAGTTGGCACAAGAACAAGCAGTTCTTTAGATAGTATTATAAAATTATTCCAAGAAAGATTTCCGGATAAATTAAAAGTATGGAATTTTGGACCGGCTAAATCCTGGACTTCAGTTGTCAATGCACTAGCGGAAAAGTCTCAAGGAAATTACTTTTTTGTTTTACCCCAAGGTGACTGGATAAGACCCGATATTTTTTATCGCTTCGAGCAAACCTTGAATTTTTTTTCAAACAAAGAGGATATAGTTCTTTTTTCAGATGAATATGAGGTGGATCCTCATTACACGCCGATCCCTAGGACGCGTACAAATAAACCCTTGCAGCCTTTTATTCATTATCACTTTACGGACATGCTAGGAAACGCATTACTCATATCTAAAGAAATGTGGAAGAAAATCGAAGGATTAGATGAGAGGTGTGAGGAAATTCATGCATTTGACCTTCCCTTAAGATTGGATTTGGCTGGTGCTATTTTCCAAAAAGTTCCTTTGCACTTATATGCTGTTTTAAATTCTAACAAGAAGAAAAAGGAGCAGCAATACAGCGATCCAGAAATTTCTAAACGCATTCTTGAGGCCTATCAACGATATGCTTTGAATAAAGGTTTAGAATGGGGTTGGGAAAAAGGTTACACCTCCCACACGGTACGGGCGGTACCCATGCTAAAAAACGAGCCGCGTGTGCAGGTAATTTTATTGTATAAAGATCAACCAGAAATGACCTACTCGGCCATTAAGCATATATTTAATCAGAAGGGCGTTCATGTCAAGGTGACAGCCGTAGATAATCGAAGTCAGAATCGACAAATAGGCGAAACACTCAAACAGTGGGGAGTAGAAGTCTTTTGCATCGATGAACCCTTTAATTATTCTAGGTTAAACAATCAAGCCGTCCAACAATCGCTTCTTGGAAAAGATTGTGAAAATCTTTTGTTTCTTAATAATGATGTAGATCTTGAACCAGAGGCCTTATTGGAAATGTGTCGCTGGATAGAACAGCCAGGAATAGGCCTGGTGGGATGTCGTTTGAATTATCCTAATGGACTTTTGCAACATGGAGGAGTGGTTATTAAATCCTCTCGAGCAGCTTTTATTAAATCTTGGCATCACCAAGAAAGATTATTACCTTTTAATGCTTTGAAAAAAACGAATTATTTACGTATAACTCCAGCAGTCACTGCAGCAAGCTGTTTGATTAAGAGAAAATTGTTCTTAGATGTGGGTGGCTTTGATGAGATGTGGTTTCCTGTAGCCTTTAGTGATACAGCTTTAGCTGTTAAAGTTCGCGCGAAGGGACTGCACTGTTTTTATACCCCTTATGCAGTGGGTATACATCATGAAAGTATCTCTAGAAAAAAAGCTAATGTTGAAGATTATGAAAGCCTTTCATGGACACATCGCCAATTTGTGAGGGCACTTTGGAATAATAAGCCCATGCATTTCGATGATCTAACAAATGTGGAATATTAAGTATGCTATTTAATTCCTATTTTTTTATCTTTTCTTACTTACCAGTTGTATTAGGAGCTTTTTTTACATGTTGCTATTTTAATAAGCGAAAAGCAGCTCAGCGCTTATTATTAATTAGCTCCTTATTTTTCTATGCCTACTGGGATGTGCGTTTTCTTCCCCTGCTCTGCGGCTCTATGCTTTTTAATTTCACTTTTGGTCATTTGCTAAGTTCCACGTTAAATAAGACCTTTAAGCGTTATCTTTTAATCACAAGCATCTCCTTTAATATTGGGCTATTATTATACTTTAAATACTTAAACTTTTTTATCTCTTCTGTAGGCTACTTGTTATCTCAAGAGATCCCCGTGATGGAGATCTTATTACCCTTGGGGATTTCTTTTTTTACATTTACTCAAATTGCCTACTTGGTGGACGTTTATCAAGAGAAAGCCATTCCAGGTGAATGGGATTCTTATGGTTTATTCGTCACAGTCTTTCCTCATTTGATTGCAGGACCTGTCTTACATCATAAAGAAATGATGCAGCAATTTGAAGATCCCGCTAATTACCGTTGGTCTTCATTTAATTTTGCTCAAGGGGCTTTTTTATTTGTGATGGGACTAGTCAAAAAGGTTCTAATTGCTGATCAATTATTTCCTTTAGTTAGTCCTGTATTTGACCAGGGGCAACTAGATATTCCTCTTATTCAAGCTTGGATTGGGGCTTTGGCCTACTCCTTAGAATTATACTTTGATTTTTCCGGTTACTCAGACATGGCTATCGGCCTAGGCTTATTGTTTAACATACGTCTTCCTGTGAATTTTCAATCTCCATATCAAGCAGATTCCATTATAGATTTTTGGCGTCGGTGGCATATCTCCCTCTCGAATTTTTTGAAGGATTATCTTTATATTCCCTTAGGAGGTAATAGAAGAGGAGAAAGTAGTAAACTATGTAATTTATTAATTACAATGTTATTAGGAGGGATTTGGCATGGAGCGAATTGGACGTTCATATTATGGGGTGTTAGCCACGGATTATTTCTGGTTATCAATCATTTGTGGAGAAAGCTTAAAATTCCCCTTCCCCGATTGATTTCTCAAGCCTTTACCTTATTGTGTGTAATTTTGGCATTTGCTGTGTTCCGCTCTCCAGATGTAAAAACTGCTTGGATAATTTTAAAAGGGCTTTTCGGTATGAATGGAGTTGTTTTGCCTACAGGCTATAGTGAAATATTTAGTTCCTTAAGAGATTATGGGGTGGTATTCAAGAATCTACCTTTTTCAAATGCACGTATAAGTGACATTTTGTTGATTATGTCTGCCTGGTGTGTGGCATTATTTTTACCCAATAGCCTCTATTGGAAGGATAAATTTTTAACATTTCCGCGCCTTTCTGCGTGTGTGACTGCTATAGCTTTTACTTGTTGTGTTTTACATTTAGACGCTGTGACTGAATTTCTTTACTATCAATTTTAATATGCATAGACCTGCACGAACATTTTTAATTATTTTTTCAGGACTTATTACAGGGCTTCTTCTTCTTATAGCAGCCATTAATTATTTGATAGATCCATTTGATTATTTCAAAGGATTAAGTCCGGATGGACTCTCCAAACAGCCCTTACAGAGTCACGAAAGATTTGATCGGGCCATCAAGATTATGATTAGAAAACCTCAGGCTATCCTGCTAGGATCTTCAAGGGTAAAAGCAGGTTTTTCCCAATTGTATTTTAGTCAATTGGTCGGTAAGTCTGCATATAAAGCAGCTTTTAATGGAGCTCGTTTTGATGAGATTTATAATTATTTTGAACATGCTCTCTTTAATCAGCCTGATTTAAAAGATGTTTTTATTGGGATCGATTTTTTTGCTTTTTCAGAAACAATTAAGCCGGTTTCAGAGTATTCTTTAAAGCGTCTTAAAAGAGAAACACTTCCTTTTGATGATTTCTTTAAATTACTTCTCTCGCAAGAAGTATTAAAGCTTAGTTATGAAAATCATCCCTTTAAACAGGTGACCCCTAAACAAGAAAGTCGCTTTTTTGCGAAAATTGATGAGCATGAGTATATAGGAATTAGTCAATCGATGATCGAAAAGCCTCAGATGTTTTTTGAGTCTGAGAAAATTCATATCATGGATTCCTACAAGATTGATGAAAAAAAAGTAGAAATGTTTAGACGTCTAGTGGAAACCTGTAATAATAACCATATTCGATTAAAAGTTGTTTTTTTGCCCGTTCATAACGCTTATGGTAAATTTATTTATGATTGTGATCGTTGGCGAGATTTTGAAGATCTGAAGCGTCAATTATGCTCTTGCACCCCCATTTATGATTTTTCTGGTTTTACAGCGTTAAATGCAGAAGTATTATCAAATGAAGAACCGAGCACCTATTTTTTTGAATTTTCGCACTTCTCTCCTATCTATGGGAAGATCATTCTAGATAAAATTTATGGTATTGAAGATCGTTGTCCTGATTCGGGCAAACTCCTTACTCCTGAAAATATAGAAGACCATCTCAAGATTCAATCGCGACAAAGAGATGCGTGGTTAGAACAAAATATGTCTAATAAACAAGATAAAAATAGAATCTGAAATTCGCATTCAGCAAAAAGTTCTTTTATACAACTAAAGGTTTCAATCAATCTACTCCAAATTCTGTTGCTGAAATAAAAGATTAGGTATCGCAGGCACAGCTTTCTTTCAAAGGCTTTAAGGGCCCTTTATTCAAATAATGGGATAAAGCCTCTTCATTCCATAATTCAGGATGATTATTTAATAAATGCACGACCTCTTGAATACCCTTTTTTGATAAATTTAACACAAGTTTTTGCTCATCTAGATCACTCTCTGTTAGAAGCTTATTTATACTTTGAAAAAGTTTTAAATTCATTAATCCGAAACTTAATTGAAGAGTTTTTAAGCTCTTTTGTGAAGATAAGTAGCTAATAAATTCTTGGCCATAAGGGGACACATCTTTTTTCGTTCTTAGAATAAGTTTTTTAATTTCCACTAGGCCGTTTGTTAGAACGGCAAAAAGTTTTTTTAGATCTTCTAGATCATGACGGAATACAACGTCAATATAGATATAGAGCGTTTCGATGGTATGAACTTCTTTGAATAATTCAAAAAGCGTGGAAATATTTAAGCGATCTTGAGGATTAATAAAGTTAAGAGATTCGAGGTGATGCACTGTTTTGAGAATTTTAAGTTGAATAGCTGTTGAGGCTGGAGGAATTTTTAACCTAGCCTGAGGGCACAATTCTAAATATTTCTTTGCAATAAGATCGATTTCAGGAGATTGACAAACATTGGAGGATAATCTAATGATTTGAATATGCGGTCCAAAGTATTTTAAAATAGGTAGGATTTCCTGTTGATCCTCATATATATAAAGTTCAATAGATTTTTCTTCATGAGGGACGGGAGCTTTATAGGCGATATAGTTATTTTTAACATGCTCAGGTAAAAGTTTTTGAAATAATGTCAATAATTCAAAGCAATTCTTTTTACTCTCTTTTTCTCTAGCGATTAACTTATGTGTGGCAGCTGCAAGGGCATTTTGTTCCTCACGTGAAGATTTTGACCAGATCTGATGGAAAAAGGCGAGTTTAAGGCGATTTAAATTGAATGAAAGGGCAAGCTGTAAAATCTGTGTGTAAAGGTGTATCCATCCTTTTGGTCCGATGGGCGTTTGATTTTTTTTCAAACTTAGAATTTCCTCGACAAGAGCGACTTCGACGTAATCAATCAAGGAACGGGATTGAACTTGGAGGTATCGAATCGTATACAACATGTCAATCCAATAATTTAATGGCTGAGGTTCTTGACATACAGGCCACTGATCATTTTCAACAAATTCGATTACTTCTTTTATTTTTAAAGGAAAATTTATCTCATGCAAGGTGATTTCTGAAGGTAACATATTCGACAGATTTTGATGAGATTGTCTAAGGTGGTTAAATGAAAAAAAACCTTTAAAATATTCGGATATATATTCTAAAAGTCCTCCGTGTGTTTTGCATACCTGATCCTTAAAACACACCCTTAAATCACAGGTTCTATTTTTTAAACTTGAGTTTTTATGAAAAAGATCCTTAATGAGTGCATACTCTTTATGATTTAATTCATGGGGAACATGATTTAAAAAAAGGTCAGCTTTTTCCTGATTTTTGTACCACCCTTTTTGAGCCATTAATTTCAACATCTGCAGTTGAATCTTATCAGCATCATGTTTTTGTGTAATGAGAGTTATATACTCATTTTGCAACGAAATTAATTGACTCCATAGACTATTTGAATTTAATTGAATGCTCATCTCATCGCTTTAGTTGGACTTCAAACTGTGGTGTTGTTACATAGAATTTTGCATTTTCTCAGAGCTCCTACACCCCTTAATTTTATCGTTGTTTTACAATTTAATTCAAATCTTAGTATTTTTTTTATTTGTAAAAATATAACTTTAATTAAATTTATTGTTTAATGCTATCTTCTTAGTAAATTTCTATTGGCTTTTTCCCATGTATAAATAACTTTTTCTTGTGTATCTACATCATAGCGTACTTGAATGCTGATATAGGGATAAGGATGACGATTATCAAAGTTACGTCCCTCTTTCTTTTTGAAGAGTTTGATGAAAATTTCTTTATTCATCCAGGGAGGAGTGGACACATTCGTCTCTTTTTCGTAACGCTTGAATTCCAAAAAATCTTTTTGATTTTTGTATTTGGGCTGTTCTAAATAGTATTGATGAATCCATTCAACAATTTTTTCAGGATGATCTTCATATCCTTGAATATAAAAAGAGACTTCCGCTCCTAGCATATGTTTAGAAGCTTGGTTCTCTAGAGAAGGGTCGACGTATGTATTGTGCTCAGGGCAGCGATGACCTGAAGTGATAACAATCTTCTTCTCAGATTTATCCTGGATGTAATTAAGTAAATCAATTAGAATAGGATAGATGAATTCTTTTTGATTCCGTAAAGGCAAGCTATGGCGTTCACATCCCCCGCAATCAAAAAGGCGTATGGTTTCTCCTTTTTGTTGAATGAGATGAGGAGGATTTAAGCTACTTCCTCTGCAACGAAAATACTCTTTAGTAATTGTATGGGAAAGCTTTTTTTCCCATGGATAAGGAGGTGGAGAAGCTTTTTGCGGAGGAGGTGTTGTAAATAAATACTCGTGCTGCTGACGATAAATATATTCCCCGACAGCATTTTGTAAACGCGCTCTATCGCTTTCCTCATTTTCACTAGAGGAGCAGCTAGAGAGGGCTAGAATGATTAAAAAATAGAATAAGTAAATACGCATAAAAACATGTGAATGGTTGGAAGTTATAGCATATGGACTGGATACATGATTATCAACTGTTTCTTTTTGATTTTGATGGCTTACTAGTTAATACAGAAGAGATTCATTTTAGGGCATATCGAGAGATGTGCGCAAGATATGGTTACTCACTCGATTGGACATTTGAACAATACTGTCAGATGGCTTATTATAGAGCTGAAGGTTTGAAAGAAGCTATTTTAAAAGACATTCCAGAGTTGCTTTTGATAGAACCTGATTGGAATAACCTTTATAGCTATAAAAAACAGCGCGTGGTAGAGCTCCTTAACCAGGGAGAGGTGGAGTTAATGCCGGGCGTATTCGAAATACTGAACTATTTACAAAATCATAAAATTAAACATGGTGTGGTCACTCACTCCTCATTTGAATTAGTAAGTGCAATTTTAAAAAAACATCCCATTTTAAGATCCATTACCTGTTGGATAACAAGAGAAGATTATTCTCAACCTAAGCCTAATCCCGAAGGATATTTAAAAGCTATCCAGAAGTGGGCAAAGGATGATGAAAAAATCATCGGTTTTGAAGATACTCCACGAGGGATTCAAGCCCTGCTCCAAACGCGTTCTAAACCGGTTTTAATCTCCCATCTAAAGTATTCAGATCTTCCTTCTTCTGTACAAAAATTTTCCAATTTTAATGAGTTATTTCAAGAGGGTCTTTAGCTCTAATGCACTAGATCTATGGCTTATGGATTTGTGTAGTCATCTTCCCGAATGAATAATGAGGCTCCTCTGATTTTTCTGAATGCTCGGGAAAGTCGAAATTTTAGGAGGATGGATATAAAACTTTAACTAAAAAAAGACCGTGCGGAGGAGCTGATTTCCCCGCTTTTCGACGATCTTTAGAGGAAAGAATCTCGGGAATGGAGTCCGGAGTTCGCTTACCTTGAGCCACTTCAAGAAGAGTTCCTGTGATATTTCTAACCATTTTATATAGAAAACCATCAGCTTCAAATTCTAGGCGGACACCCTCTTCAATAGGAATGATGTCTAAACGTTTAAGAGTACGTATAGGGTCGTAAGAAGCAACCCCTGAATGAGATTCATTAGCGAAGGCAGTAAAATCTTGGGTGCCAAGAAAATATTTGGAGGAGTCTTGTAGGAGTTCTAGGTTAAATTTTTCATAAACGTGCAAAGAATACAGGCGATTAAAAGGATTGAGGATGGGTCCTGTGTGCAGATGATAATGGTAAATTTTACCTACTGCACTATAGCGAGCATGAAAATTAGCAGGAACAGATTCAATACTTTTAATCCGAATATCCTTTGGAAGTAAGCCATTTAACGAATGAAGAAACTTTCTAGGAACCAGGGGGATTGAACTCTTGAAATGGGCGACTTGTCCTAAAGCATGGACCCCAGCATCTGTTCGTCCAGACCCTGTAATGAATGTTTCATGCCTTAAATAAGTCTGAAGAGCCTCTTGTAATTTTTTTTGGATGGAAATACCGTTAGGCTGTACTTGCCAGCCATGATATTGGGTGCCATCGTAGGCTATCGTGATTTTATAATAAAACTCATCCATAGCTTGATATTTGCTTGAGAAGGCAGTCTGCAAGGATTAAATCATCAGGGGTGGTAATTTTTAAATTGTTATAACTTCCCTCAACTAGCTTTACAGGAAGATTTAAGAGTTCTACAATAGAAACATCATCTGTAACCGTCAGATGATGTTGAATCACGTGTTCAAAACCCTTTTTTAACAGTTCTAATTTTATCACTTGCGGCGTTTGAATTTCCCAATATAATGAACGGTCGGGTGTGTTTTTTACAAACTGATGACCATCATGTTCTTTAATCGTAAATTTAATCGGCATCGCTGCAGTTGCGGCTCCATAATCCATGGCAGCAGAAATTGTGCGAGAAACCATCTCTTGATTGATGAAGGGACGGGCAGAGTCATGGATACAAACTAAATCGGGGTTAGATTCTATAGCTCTTAGTCCATTTAAAACTGAATCTTGACGACGAACTCCAGGGAGAGCAAAATGCAAAGGAAGAGTATCCTGGTCGTTTGAAAAAAAAGATCGATAGGCGGGATCACAAACCACAACTATTTCGACAAGTCCTTGAATTTTTTTTAAAACGTCTAAACTATAGTCGGCGATAGTTTTACCTTGAATTTCTAGAAACTGTTTAGGCTTGTCTACAGCCATTCTTGTTCCTCTCCCTCCGCAAAGAAGGATGACACTAATTTTAGACATTAGGGATTCTCCAAAGTAAGAAAAAGAATCTCAGGCATCGCGAACCAACGGAATTGCATAACGCTACCTACTCCTCGATTGACATACACCCATTTATTTTTAAAATGAAATAACCCTCGCTTGAGTTCGGGATTTTCCATCAGTGTAAATTTCTTCCATAGCCATGGAAGATTCACTTGGCCTCCATGAGTGTGGCCAGCAAGAATAAGATCCCCTGGGTAATCTATTAGGGAAGGGATACTATCAGGATTATGCGTCAGGATGATCCCGCATTCATCTTTTTTTACATTTTGAAAGGCAAGGGAGGGCTTGCAGCGACCTATACAATACTCTTCCAGTCCAATGAGGTTGATAAAAGAGTTTTTAATAGGGAGACGGATAGACTCATTTTTTAAGAGCTTAAAGGGTGTGTTCTTTAGTAATTCTTCAAGGGTTTGATTATTTTGGACTGCTAGGGCTTTTTTGGTGGTAGAGTGCGCAAGTTTAGTAGATGTCCATAAACGCTTCAACACTCTTCCGATAGAGCCTGTGGAGGCTGTAAGGACATCGTATTCTCCATTTTCATTAACTGAGACAAATTCCTGATAGTCATGATTACCTAAAACACAGTAACAACCATACGGGGCTTCGAGAGATTGTAAAAAAGACTTTAATCTTGATAATTCTTCTAATTGTGAAAAACAAAGAAAATCTCCCGTAAAAAGAATTAAATCTGGTTTGAAAGTTTTTATTTTATCACGAATTTTTTTCAAAAAATGGTCGGACACTTTGGCGTGTAGATGGAGATCAGAAAACTGTGCAATTCTCAATCCACTGAGTTCTTTTGGAAGACTTGGAATGTTTAACGAAAGTTTGGTTGAGCTTAGTAAGCGATGTTCAATAAAGCGTGGCCATATCCCCACGATGGATAAACAACACCACGCGTCCCAGCAAAAATTAGCAAAACTGAAAGTTTGATGTTTTTCTAAATGATTCATAATCTTCTTTTAATTGATGAAGATTTTAACCGAAGTAGAGTCAAATGAAAAGAAAAAAGCTAACCTTTAATTTTTTTAACAAAGGTTAGCTTTTTAAAGATGAAAGATTTATTTGCTGACCAGCTTAGGTTCTTTAATATGCTTGGAAAGAGATCTTGTCATTTGAAACATGTCAATCGTTTGATTTCCAAGAACTTTTGCTAGTTTAGCATCCGGATTGATGTTTCTTTTATTTTTAGTATCTTGCAGTTTATGTTTTTTTATGTACTCCCACAGTTTTTTTGTGATTTCTGTGCGAGGCATAGGTTCAGCGCCGACGATTTCTGCTAATTCCGCGCTAACCTGAACTGGTTTCATGAATGCTGAATTTTTTTTAGCCATCATTTACTCCTTTCCGTTGTTAGATGATGTTGTAAAGTTTTGCTTTTTTTCCGATTAACTGCCAGATCAAATGAACTTGACTGCATCGGTAACATTACTAGCTAGGGGATTCTTTTATCTCTGTTTTCATTAATAGTCAAAAGAAATCATTTGAAAAAAGGGGGTACTGATTTATTCGACTAGGGATTTAATGTTTTTTTTTGCTATAAGCACCTCTAGATGAAGCAAATAAAAGAGCACGGAAATGAATGAAATGACTTCAATGCAACACTCTATAGAACAAAGACTTAAAAGGTTGAATCCACTAGTCATTCGATTGGCGGAAGCCTCCGATAATGAAACGCGTCTGCAAATTCTAAATCAATTAGAGGAAGTGAAAAATATTTCCACGGAACAGCCCTTGTTAAAGCATTTTCTGCTCAATTGTAGTGAAGAAGAAGAGTTGATTATAAAATCTTTATGGATCTTGGGTCAAGGGAGCCATATTTTTAAAGGACTTCAAGAATTATCGGATCCAGAAAAGGCTTTAAAGGAACTACTTGAGAGATTAAAGGTGGTTGAAAGATTCTATGATAAAATAGGTGGAATTATAGGATATCACCAAATGGTCTTACAGTTGATTCTAGAAAAAGATTCAATTTCAAAAAAGCAGCCAAGGATTAAAGAAACCTACCTTAAACCCCCTGGATATGATTTAACGAACCAAACGCCCTTTGTAGATATGGCAATTAGAAAAGGGCTTGAAAATATGGAACTTTTCGTAGAAATATATCCCGTCGGAGGCGCAGGAGACCGATTGAATTTGCAGGATGAAAAAACCGGTGAGGACCTGCCTTCCGCACAACTTATTTTTCAAAAAAGAACACTTTTAGAAGGTTTAATCAGAGACTTACAAGCACGCGAGTATCTCTATTTTAAGCTTTTTGATAAACAGATTTGTGTTCCTATCGCTATGATGACGTCGGATGAAAAAAATAATTTCAAACATGTCTTGGCGATTTGTGAGGAACATCAGTGGTTTGGGCGGGCTAAAGAGAGTTACGAATTTTTTAAACAACCTCTAGTTCCCGTACTGACAGAACAGGGGGAGTGGATAGTTTTTGAACATTTAAATTTAATGTTTAAACCTGGAGGGCATGGAGTTTTGTGGAAGTTACTAGCAGATTCTGGGATTTTGGAAAGTTTTTTGAATAAGGGGCATTCTAAAGCTCTTATAAGACAGATTAATAACCCCATCGCCGCGACTGATTATGGTCTTTTGGCCTTTAGTGGCTGTGGATTGCAGGAACAGCATACTTTTGGGTTTGCCTCTTGTCCCCGCTTATTAAATACAGCTGAGGGAATGAATGTGCTGATTGAAAGAGATAATAAGCAAGGATATGATTACTGTATTTCTAACATTGAATATCCTGATTTTGTAAAAAAAAATATTGAGGATATCCCTGAAATAAAAGGCAGTCTGTATTCTGCTTTTCCAGCAAACACAAATATTTTATTTGCCGATTTACTTTCTATTCAAGAGGCAATCAAAAAATGCGCGATCCCAGGTCTGCTGATTAATATGAAAAGTAAAGTCAGCTATCAATCTGCCGAGGGCGAAAAAACTGAAGCATTTGCAGGTCGTCTAGAATCCTTAATGCAAAATATTGCAGACGTTATAACTAATCATTTTTCTGAACGTCAAAAATCCATCCAAGTCGGTCAATTGAAAACCTTTTTAACATACAACACACGCCAAAAAACTATTTCTGTCACCAAAAAGTTGCATGCAGAAGGTTCTCCTATGGTTGAAACACCCGAAGGGTGTTACTACGATGTTTTAAGAAATCACTATGATCTTTTCCACCATTATTGCCAGATTGAAATGCCTAGTTTGAACTCAGAAGAGGATTACTTGAAATGGGGGCCGTCTTTTATCACTTATTTTCATCCTTCCCTGGGTCCATTATATGCAGTGATTGCCCAAAAAATTCGAGGGGGCCGCTTAGGAATGGGGTCTGAAATCCATTTAGAAATTGCTGAAGTGGATTTTCAACAAATCGAGGTGGAAGGAAGTTTTCTTCTCTATGCAGAAAACATTACAGGGCATAAGGATTTTAAAGGAGTCATTTGTTACAGCGATCAAATTGGAAGATGCCATTTAAAAAATGTAAAAATTATAAATAAAGGGATTGATCGAGAAAAAACAAGCCATTATTGGAAAGGCTTTATTCACCATCAGGAATGTTTAAAAATTGTTTTAAGAGGGTGTTCAGAGTTTATTGCTGAAAATGTTATATTTAAAGGAAACCTTGAACTTGAGGTACCTGATGGTTATCGTATGATTGCTTCTATGCAAGGAGATGAGTTGGTATTTCGGCAAGAAGAAATAGGAAAAAATTCTCTTTATTGGGAATATACTTTCAATGATCGAAACAAAATAAGCTTGCTTAGAAACGCTTAGACAGTCTGCCTAAGCGCTTCTTTGCTGAAAATTAAACAGCTACGCGGGAAAGAGACACAGGATTGTTTCCAAATGCTACCATTACAGCACCTGCGCCAAATAGCACGACAGCTGCCACAGCGGACAATACAGCACGAGCTGCACGATGACTTGGATTGTCACCTCTTAAACCTACGTGTGCACCAATCAATAAGCCTACGGATACAGCAATACCAATTGCACCTACTCCATATCCAGAGCGAATGTAGGAAGGAAAGTTTTTAAAGAAATGGATGACAGCTGCCCATGCTTTTGAAGCGACAGTTTTGATTGTATGAGTGCTTTTTGTCACTAAGCGACCCATGTAGTTTTTTACTGCATGTGCAGTTTCACTAAGAGTAGCAACACTTGATGTGGCGACATTCTTAACTGAGTTGACCATGTTTGGCATGAAAATCCTCCAGGATTTTATTTATGTTTAAAAAATAACTTACCGTTTACGTTGATTACTTCTTTGACGGAAAATAACTTGACTATATCTTATATTTAATTTTTTTGCAATCAAAGGGGGCATGATTCTTTTACTTTATTCTTTTTTTACATCAGAAAAAAATAGAGGATTTTTATTATCTATTTACTATTTTTCAATTTATTTCACTTAATCCCCTAGTCTGATAAAAGCTTTTGAAGCAAAATAAATAAAGGGATTAAAAGAATACTTTATTTTTTTATCGTGCGGCATTGAATTAAGGCTTTTAAAGCCGTTTTATCCCTACTTTAACATATCAATCTGTCAGAGAATAAAAGGACGATGGCTTTTAAGTCTACCTGTTCTTTATTGAACAAAAGGAAGAATAAAATCGATGTAAATCTCTAAAAGCTTTAATTTCAGAAGAATTATTCGTCTGGATGACGTCAACATAAAGAAGAGGAAGGATAGTGTTGTGAATCGTTAACTCTTTCAATTCATTTCCTAAAAGCGATATAGGCTGATTTTGAGATACATTTTCAAATGTGTAATGGAAGTTCCAATAAGGATCTTTGTAAGAAGGAAGTCTATCTAAAATCATTTGGTGAAAGGAAAACCAGTCCTTTTTTAAAAAAGATTCCGGCCATTGGCGACGCCAAGTAAAATAAATTTCAAAAAAAAGCGAATTTAATAAAGGATCACGAATCAGCTTAACAAGAAAAACGATATTTCTTACAGGATGGTTGAGTGGCTTGATTTGATTTAAACCAAGGTTAATAGAGTAGGGTATTTGGTTAAAGAGGTTCTCATGCAGCTTTAAAAGTTTGATATATAAAGGAGAATTTCTCCATTTTATCTTAAATTTACTGGTAAAAAAACCGCACATTCCGAGAGCTATAGTTAGTAATTCATCCTCGGGTTTATCCTTGTATTTTAATAAACGTAAAAAAAGTTCAAAAAAGGCTTCTTTGTTACGCTTATTACCTAAATTCATAGCAATGCCTGCTGGTAAAAGAAGCCGTGTGTCATCAATATGATTTTTTAAATATTGAGCCTTTTGAGCTAATTGCGACTCTGAGGGAGATTGAAAGAGATTGAGAATTTTTTCTTCCCGATAAATATTAAGATGATTTTGAATCACCCGCCCGCTCCCTAGAAATTTTCGACAAGGATATTGATCTAAGTCGATGAGTTGTAAAATACGCGATTCAGGGATTGTAAGAAAATGTTCGAGATAGACTTGATGGATTTTTTCACTCTTTGAATTGAATAGATGGGGAACTTTACTCTGCGACCAGAGAGAAATGTGCAGAACGACAGAGTCATACCGAGAATCTTGATGATGTTTATGGATAGCCCACTGGTTATCATCTAAATCAATTTTAATATGACCTTGAATTTCCTGACCCTCTATTTTTAATTTAGCGTGAAGAAAATCAGGGCCGGTTTCAGAGTTCCAGATTCCAGGTGTAAGAACTTCAATTTTAAGACCCTGGCTAGTTCTTATGTTTTTAAAATATTTTTGCTCCCACCACATGACTTGAAGATGTCTTTCAGTCCAGTAAAGATAGGGACATTTAGATTCAGCTAACAAAAGTCCCGGGGGAGTGATGAGATTAGAATATAAACTATTTTCGTTTTCTATATAGGAAGCATGCATAGGTTCATCTCTACATTTTGACAGACAACATGTTTAAAATATTAGTATTTAAAAATACAAGAAAAAAATTGAAGGATTTCATAACGAGAATGAAATTGATAAAAAATAAAGGTATTATGAATTAAAATAGATATTTTTTTTGAAAACAAAGGACGCACAAAGACCCTTTGATACTCAGAATTTCGGGAATTGTGCTTAGGTCAAGAATTAATATTTCTTGAAGCAAAATCCATAGAACGTACCGCCGATAGATTGAGTTTTTCTCTTGTCGCTAAGCCTAAAAAAAACAAAGCTCAGGTTAGTGCCATATCCATAGATCTACTTTGACTTTTTATAGTTAAATGCGCTAAGTTTGCTATGTTCGTCAATTAAGAAAGGGCAATAAATTGAACTTTGACTATATTCAATTATTGGGAATAATGTTTTTATCAAGATTTATGACCTAATAAAGTCATAAGATTTGCATTAATTATAATATAAATTATTTTATTGTAAGGGATTTTATGAACGCTGAAATACTGCAACGACTGAAAATCACAGAAGAACGCATTTTGCATATGTTGAGGTATCTTTGACTTGGCTTCGAAGGAAGCACGTGTAAAAGAACTTGAGACATTAATGGAAGCCCCTCATTTCTGGGAAGACAATGATAAAGCTCAGAAAGTGATTGGTGAAAGCAACCAATTAAAAGCCTGGACAATCCCTTACCATGACTTGAAAAGACGTTTTGAAGATCTTAAAGAGTTGCTACCAGAAGCTTATGAAAGTGGAGATGAATCCTTAATTGCTGAACTAGTCAAAGAGCTTGATCAAGTAGAGAAAGGCTTGAGTGATTTAGAAATACGCAAGATGTTGTCCGGTGAGTTAGATAATAAAAATTGTTATTTGAGTATCAACTCAGGGGCAGGAGGAACCGAAGCCTGCGATTGGGCCTTAATGTTGTCTCGCATGTACCAAAGATGGGCGAACAAACGAGGATGGAAAGTAGAGTTAGTGGATAGCGTTGATGGCGACGTAGCTGGCATTAAAAGTATTACATTTAAATTTGAAGGTGAATTTGCTTACGGTTATGCTAAGGCTGAAAAAGGTGTGCATCGATTAGTCCGTATTTCACCCTTTGATTCAAACGCAAAACGTCATACAAGCTTTGCTTCAGTAGATGTCACCCCTGAGGTGACCGATGATATAGTCATCGATATTAAACCTGAGGAATTACGTGTGGACACTTACCGTGCATCAGGAGCCGGAGGACAGCACGTCAATAAAACAGATTCCGCTGTTAGGATGACTCATATTCCTACGGGGATTGTTGTTTCGAGTCAAACACAACGAAGTCAAATACAAAATAGAGAAGCCTGTTTGAAGATGTTACGATCCAAACTCTATGAAAAGGAAGTGACGGAAAGAGAAAATGCCTTAAAGGCAATGTCTGGAGAAAAAAAAGAGATAGCCTGGGGAAGTCAGATTCGTAATTATGTCTTTCAACCTTATACGTTAGTGAAAGATACGCGTACGAAGTTTGAAAGTGGAAATATCCAAGCCGTAATGGACGGTGATCTCGACGATTTTGTAAATGCATATTTGAAGGAGTTTGCATGACAGAGGAGAAAAGCATGCCAGAAGGCGTGGAGTTACGTTACTCGGATTTAAGTGATGGAAAGTATTTAAAACAATGGTTACTAGACCCTACTGTTGCGCGATGGTTTCCGATGTTTGATGAAATGGAAATAGATGATGCTGTGGCTAGGTGGATTGGTTTTAGCCGTTACAAGTGTAGTCTAACAGCTACTTATAATGGGGTGCCTTGTGGGATCTGTACTCTTTATCTACAACCCTATCGTAAACTTGCACATCAATGTGAATTTGGAATTATTGTTTCACCGGAAATGAGAAACAAAGGGGTAGGTACACTCTTAATCAGCAACATCATGCACTTAGCGAAAGAAAACTTTCACATCGAACTACTGCATCTACAGGTTTATGCTGAAAATCCAGCGATGCATTTATACCAGCGTATGGGTTTTAAAGAGTTTGGAAGACAAACTCATTGGATTAAAGAAAAAGATGATTTTTACGTGGGCCGTGTATTCATGGAACGTTTTTTGTAACCAATAGATGATCAACTTCATTCTAAAGAAAATTTATAATATAGATTATGTTACTTACTACATTTCAACAGGAAGTTGAAGACTTATCGGGCGTCAAATTGAAGCTTAAAATCAATGATAATCGTTCGACCATGTTAAGCGTTCGGTGGGAACCTGATTGCACAAAGGTTTCCCTTCATCGCATGTTTTTGCATGCTCCGCAAAACGTCATGCAGTCACTATCATGTTATATCCGTCAGGAGGAGAAAGTCATTTCTCGCGATATCAAAGCTTTTATTGAGGCCGGTCTAAAAAAATTAGACTATTCCCATACACTAGATAAATCTAAACTCTACTGTCAGGGTGATATTTATAATTTAAAAGACCTCTATGATGAGCTTAATGATGAATATTTTAAAGGAAAACTTAATTTATTTATTACATGGTTTGGTAAAGCTTCGCAACGTAATAAGACGCGCATTACCTTCGGGCTTTATCAAGATCAGTTAAAACTTATCAAGATTCATCGCTTGCTTGACAGTCCGACCATTCCCAAATATGTCATTTCATATGTAATTTTTCATGAGATGCTGCATCATGTGTGTCCTTCTTACATGGATGAGAAAGGAGTGCATCGTATTCATAGCAAGGAATTTAAATTGAAAGAAACTCGTTATCGTTATTTTGATTTAGCACAAGATTGGATTAAAGCACATCAAGCTTATCTTTTTGCTGATCTAGATTAAACAATGTAGGGATGTATTATGGCCGGGCATAGTAAATGGGCGAATATAAAGCATAAAAAAGAAAAAGCTGACGCTAAGAAGGGGAAAGTCTTTTCGCGAATTGCTAAAGAAATTATCAGTGCTGTCAAAGTAGGAGGGGGACCAGATCCTAAAAATAACCCGCGTCTTCGCCTAGCTCTCCTAAAAGCACGCGAAGCGAATGTACCCAATGAGATTATTGAACGTAATATAAAAAAGGCTTCTAGTGCAGACCAAGCAGATTATTCCGAGCTGACCTATGAATTATATGGCCATGGAGGGGTGGGGATCATCATAGACGTCATGACCGATAATAAAAATCGTGTGGCATCCGAAATGAGAATTGCGACCAATAAACGTGGTGGAACTATTGCAAATCCAGGCGCTGTAGCCTTTAATTTTGATCGTAAAGGAATTATTCAAATTGAGAAAGGTAACATTTCGGAAGACGAATTATTTCTTCTAGCTACTGAAGCTGGAGCAGAAGACTTTGAACAGGAGGAAGGAGTGTTTATTGTCACAACGAACCCTGCAGAACTGTATAACGTTAAAGAAAAACTGGCTGAAGCTGGCATTTCTTGTAAAGAAACTACTCTAGAGATGATTCCCAAAACTTACGTAGATTGTGATGAGGAGAATAGAAAAGCTAATTTAGCTTTAATTGACTGGCTAGAGCAGCTAGATGACGTAGATGAAGTCTATCATAACATGAATTTTTCTGAAGAAAACTCAGATCAATAAATTTTTTAGAAACCCGAGATTTGAACAAAATCGAGGGTTTAAATCAGAGGAGTGCTTCATTCGTAGACATTCCAGAGATTATAAACCCAAACTCGTTTCTCTATCTTCTAATCAGAAAGAGCAAAATCTTAATAACTAATAGGTTAAATTAACAACCATGAACACTTTTTAGTTTAAACTCTATCCATCATATTTTTTAAATCATTTTAAGTTTTTATTGACCTGCCTATATAGATTATTCTCAACGTTTTTCAAGAGTTTAGTTATTTCTAAGTTTGTAATGTATGTGTTTTAATAACGCCGCTTTTGTTATCTTCTTGTAAAAAAAATATTTTAATTGTAAATAAAAGTTAATTGTCTTTGCAATTAGGAGGTTCTTATGCCCACTAAAATCGATCCAAATTCTATACCAAATTTAATACATGTCAGGGAACTTTCGAAAACATCTATGGCAGTGCAGGAGGGGCAATTGCAAGGACGAAAAGTCAGTCGCCTACCCTTTTATTTACTAGCCAGTGGTGCAATTATTGGATTGTTAGCTGCAGTGGCACTAGCTGTCGCTGCGGTGGGTTTTTCAGCTATTTCGCTTTATCTAGCTTCAGGAGCCTGTTTTATTTGGTTTATGTCGAGTACCTTTGGGGCACTTTTTGTTCATCGGCTATCTTCCAATCCTCTTCCTATATCACCCATGCAGGAGATACTAAAAGAAGAGGCCGTTGATTCACCAAGACCTTTCGAAGGATCCGATAGGCCAGTACCTGTAGAGCAAGTGATTAATTGTCTTGAAGCTTCGAGAGATACTCTTGAAAATCATTTAGATAAGCATAGAGATCAACGGCAAAGCTTTGAAGGGAGTTTAGCAGGTATGATCGAGTTCTTTAAGGCCCATAGTTTAGATGCAACCCCTCTAGAAAATTGGCGTGACACACTCATGAAAACTCTTGAAACGATTGAAATTAAAGACCTGGAAGACTTGCGGGAGATTTTAGAAAAACAACTAGAGCATCAGGATCATCTGCAAGAGAGGGCCATGACCTTATTGTCAAATCTATACGATGTACTAAAAAATGTGTTGTCAGATAAAGCCGATCATTCTGAAAAGGCAAAGAACCTTTTATTAAAGTTATTCAGTGAAAGGCAGCGATTAAACAAAGAAAATAGCGAATTAAAAGAAGAAAATACAGAATTAAAAGAGAAATACGATGAATTGCTCAAAGAATATGACGATGCCTTGAAAACCTTAGACGAAAGTACTCCACCTAATAGCCTGACTAGATCGAATGCATCAAGAACGAATTCATTTGAAAAAGACAGTTCTTCACCTCGTGGACAAAGTGTGAAAGCTTATCAACTTCCCGAATTGAAATCGGTAGGATATAAATTACCAGCATCTTTAGACAACAAATCTACCTCTAGATCTAATTCCTTCGAAAAAAAATATCAGTCTCCAGAAGGTAAGGTGATCGGGGATTCGATATTAGATGATCCAACAGATGTATTAAAAAAAACTACAGAGGAAAATTTAGCAGGCGGGTCTTTTTCATCAGAGCAGAGTCTTGAGGATTCAGTCCATGAGATCCTGAATATATTAGAGCAAGAAAAGACTAATAATACAAATGCCTTGATGGATAGTTTTAAGAAAGTCTAATTCATCCCGTACAAAATCATTATTCATTCTTGTGGGATAAAGATTAAACCAGGTAAATTGTATCATTCGATAAGTTAAATATGGATGATAGCAATGTCCCAGAATAAAGAACAAACAGCGATTGTACCCACAAGAGAACAAGACTATCCTGAGTGGTTCCAACAGGTAGTCAAGGCAGCAGATATGGCTGAAAACTCACCTGTTAGAGGGTGTATGGTTATAAAGCCTTGGGGATATGCTATTTGGGAAAATATTCAACGTCAACTAGATGAGAGAATCAAAGCTACAGGCCATGAAAATGCTTACTTTCCTTTGTTCATTCCTTTAAGCTATTTGGAAAAAGAAGCAGCGCATGTTGAAGGTTTTGCTAAAGAGTGTGCTGTGATTACGCACCATCGTCTGGAAGAAAGAAATGGTAAACTTGTTCCCACAGGTGAGCTAGAGGAACCCCTGATCGTTCGTCCTACGTCAGAAACAATTATCGGCGAGTCTTTTTCACGTTGGGTGGAATCCTACCGAGACCTTCCCCTGCTCATCAATCAATGGGCTAATGTCGTTCGTTGGGAGATGCGACCACGTATATTTCTCCGTACGACCGAGTTTTTATGGCAAGAAGGTCATACTGTGCATGCAAGTGAACGGGAGGCAATTGAAGAAACGCGTCGGATGCTGGAAGTTTATCGTGACTTTGTTGAAAACATTTTAGCACTTCCTGTCATTATTGGTGAAAAGTCGCCAGGAGAGCGTTTTCCAGGAGCTGTAAGTACCTTTACTTTAGAAATGATGATGCAGGATAGAAAAGCTTTACAAGGCGGTACTTCCCATTATCTAGGTCAAAACTTTGCGAAAGCGTCTAATATTCGTTTCAGCAATAAAGAAGGTCAGACGGAGTATGGTTACACAACTTCATGGGGAGTCACTACACGTTTGATTGGGGGGATGGTGATGTGCCATGGAGATGATGATGGCTTGCGTTTGCCTCCTCGTATTGCTGCCAAACAAATTGTCATTATTCCTTTTGTTCCCAAACCAGAACTAGAAAATCAAGTATTTGCTTATGCCGATCAATTAGCGGCGCAATTACGTGCCGTACAGTATCATGGCAGAAATCTCTCAGTTCACGTCGATAAACGTGAAAAGCGTGGGGGAGAGAAAAATTGGGAGTGGATTAAAAAAGGCGTACCGTTACGTATAGAGGTAGGACCAAGAGATCTTGAAAATCACGTTGCAATGGTATGTAGAAGGGATAAGCCGCATAAAGAAAAGACATCTATTCACATTGATCAACTCTCCTCTGAATGTCTACGCATGTTGGAGGAAATTCAAACTCACCTTTATCAGCAAGCCAGACAGTTTAGAGATCAAAATATTCGTACGGATATTCATACCTTTGAGCAAATGAAACAATTCTTTACGCCAAAGAACCCTGATAGGCCTGAAATTCATGGAGGGTTTGTGTTAGCCAAGTGGTGTGGAGATGCTGAAACTGAAAAAATGTTAGATGAATTGAAGGTCTCCATTCGTTGTCTTCCTATTGATCAGAGTGGCACGGAGGGACGCTGCATTTTAACGGGAAAACCAGCGACTCTAGATGCTATTTTTGCAAAGTCTTACTGAGGGTAGGATAGAACTTAAGATTTGATACGCGTTTCCTTGGCTTTATCGCACGTGTAACCAGTGTCGACCGATGTTGAGTGAAGCCAGGGCGCTTTTTGTTTTTAAAGGATTACGGATGTTTCTGAGTTCCAGGTCCAGTTTTTCATCTAATTTCTTTTTTTGTTCCTGCAATTCTTTCCAGTTATCTTCTGTGAAATTTTCTTTTTGGCTGATGAACGTGGTGAGCTGTTCTGGGGTGACTTCCATTTCCTTTAGAAAGCCATTAATATCCAAATCTAGTTTCTCTAGACGAATCGCGAGTTCATGGATTTTTTTTTCATTAATCTTGAGTTTTTCTTCAGTAGAATCTTTAAAAAACATAAAAACCTCATAAGAATGAATTAAAATCAAATCATAACATTATTAAAAATAACCATCAATCAAATTATTATTTGTTTTATATATGAACTATGTATTTCCTATCCTTGGTGTCCTTTTAGCCGTTAGTAGTACCTTGATGACTTATTTCATGTTATGGAAAACTCTGAAGAAGAGTAAAAAAAGGATATTAGAGTCTCTAGATGCTCAACTAGCCCAAATAGGGAGTTCTGATGATTTAGACTCCTTGGTGGAGGAAAAGCTAGAGGGTTTTATGCAAAATTTACGTATACAAATCCCCATGGGAGCTATGCTATTTACACCTGCCTTATCAGAAAAAATAAAGGCTTTGGTTCGAGAAGGTTTATTAAAAATGCTACCAGATTTAAAAAAGAAAGTGATTGAACGAGTCTCTAGGGAAATTCAGGTAGAGAAAGTGTTATTAGATTTGTTGAAGCCTGAAATATTTAAAGTTCTAATTTTTAATGCCCTTTTAGGGCTGGTGGTCGGATTTGTGGGTGCCCTTATAAATAGATAGTAAAGTCGAAAGGAGGATAACCAAGCAAATAAAACCTAAGGTGATAAAAATGGGGATGTGCACGTATGCTGAGAGTAGCATTTTAATGCCTATGAAAATCAGAATGATGGCTAACCCATAATGTAGATAGTGAAATAACCGTAAAAGTCCAGATAAAGCAAAATATAATGAACGCAAACCTAGAACAGCAAATATGTTGGAGGTGTAAACCAAAACAATGTCAGTTGTTATCCCCAGAATAGCGGGGATGGAGTCTATAGCAAAAATGACATCTGTGGTCTCTACTGAAAGTAGGACTAAAAATAGAGGGGTGGCGGTCCATTTTTTTTCTTGTTTAATAAAAAATTTATTACCCACGTAGCGATCTGTAAACGGAAAATAACGTTTAAAAAGCTTAACCAAAGGATTATGTTCAGGAGAACTTTCTGAACCCTTTGAAAATCCTATTTTAAAACCTGTATAGATTAAAAAGGCGCCGAATAGATAAATCACCCAAGAAAATCTTTCTACAATAGCGACCCCTACCAGAATGAACAGAGCTCGCATCAATATAGCTCCTAAAATCCCCCAAAATAATACTTTATGTGTGAGTGTATGAGGGACTTGAAAATAAGAGAAGATGAGTAGAAAGACAAAAAGATTATCAATACTCAAAGAGTATTCTATTAGATAACCTGTAAGAAAATTCAGTGCATCCTCTAAACCACGCGTATAGTAAATCGCCAGGTTAAAAACTAAGGCCAATCCAATCCAGCAAGCCGTAACAATTAAAGCCTCTTTGACAGAGATCACCCGCTCTTTCGCATGCAAAAACTTTAAATCGATCAAGATAAAAAAAAGAATGATGAGATTAAAAAAGATCCAAAATTGGGGGGTATTATCGATCATGCGTTGTTAATATGCGTAATGAATGTTTAATCCTATTTAAATTGGAATTTCTCTCACTAATGGACATCTTGTAAAGTAAAATTTCAGATATTGAAAGAGAATCCCTAATCCTATATCCTAAGTCGCTGAATGAGATATTAAGAGGTTTTTTGTGCGACTTAAAAAAATAAAACTCTATGGATTCAAATCATTTGCTGATCACACTTCCCTTGAATTTAATGAAGGAATTACAGGGGTGGTAGGACCTAATGGATGTGGAAAGTCCAATATCGCAGATGCTTTCCGTTGGGTCTTGGGTGAGCAGTCGGCCAAATCCATGCGTGGGCACAAAATGAATGATGTCATTTTTGCAGGAACCTCAACACGAAAAGCCCTTAATTTTGCTGAAGTAACGATAGTTTTAGATAATAGCGATGGCTCACTGCCTATTGAATATGCTGAAGTGGCCGTCACCCGTCGTCTTCACCGGAGTGGAGAATCAGAATATTTTATTAATGGCCATAGTGTACGCCTTAAGGATGTTCACAGTCTACTCTTAGACTCTGGAATGGGTAAAGATGCTTATTCTATCTTTGAACAGGGCAAAATTGATCAGGTCATCAACTATACGCCTTTGGAAAGGCGCCACATTTTTGAAGAAGCCTCAGGAATATTACGTTTTTTACAAAGAAAACGCGAGGCTTTAAAGAAACTTGAGCAGTCCGATCAAAATCTGACCCGTGTCAAAGATATCCATACTGAGGTTGAAAAACAGATCATTGTTCTTGAGCAGCAGGCCGAAAAGGCACGTCTTTTCAAAGAGCATAAGCAGCAACTGGAGTTCTTGGAAAAAGGGGTCTTAGTAGCCAAGCATGAAAACTTACAAAAACGTTGCGAGGAGGTCTTTAGAAAGGAAGAAAGACAAAGAGAGGATCATGCCGAAGTTCAAACACAGCTTGAACAGTTAAAAAAAGATTTGCATGTTGCCAAATTAGCCCTAGAGGAAAGTGAGCTTGCCTTACGTAAACAGAGCGAAGAGCTGTACCGTACGCGCAGTGAAAAAGAAATAAAGATGAGAGAAAAGCTCTCTAATCAAGAGCGTTTAAAAGAAACAATTGCCAAAGAAAAACGTTGGAAGCAAGAACTTGAAAGCATGTTGGAAAAGCGCCAGTTGCGTCAAACAGAAAAATCTCAACTACAGAAGCAACAAAAAGAACTAGAAAAACGTTTGGAGCAAATGGCAAGGGCTTCTCAGGTCCAGAGAGATAGAGTGAAAGAAATGGAATCTGAGGTTGCCAATCTACGTGAGCAGCATCAAAAGGCACAACAACAGTTAATGAAGCTCTTACAGGCTGAAAATGAAATTGAAAGCGAATTGAAACAGAATACTGTGCGCATAGAAAATCACCAAGAACGTCGCGAACAGCTACTAGAAAGACATCAACGTCTCCAAGATTTAATCAAAGAACTGCAAGTCCAAGTTCAAGATAAAAAGCAAACTCTTGAAGACGCCACAGAGATAGTAGACGCTAAAAGAGAGGTTTTGAGTAGTCAAGAGCAGCAAGTACAAGATTATACTCTTGAAATCAATCATTTAAAAAAGCAATTAGAAGCTCTCCAAACAGAATTAGCCGAAAGTAAAGCTCGTCAGAATGTTCTTTTAAGATTGCGTGATGAGATGGAAGGTTTTTCAGCAGGAAGTAAAAAGTTGCTGCAAGAAGCTTCAAATAGCAAAAGTGTACTCTATAAAAAAATTCAGGGCCTTTATCAATATTTAATTCCCCAAGAAGGTTTTGAGAAGCCTTTAGCTCAAATGATGAAACCCTATGCCCAAACTCTTGTTGTGGAAACGAAAAAAGATTTAGAAGAGGTCATAGAGTTTGCGGATAAAAATAAGCTAAAAGATTTTTCTATTTTTTGCTTAGAAAATCTTTCAAATAGCCTGCCTTTGTCTAAAGAGCTCCCTCCAGGGATTCAGGAGCTTTCTCAATTTGTTTCTACACATGCATCTCTTAGCCACTTTTTAAAAGACACCTTTATTGCACATACCCAACAAGATGGGGAAGACTGGTCTAGATCTCAACTAGGAGCAAGTGTCTGGATATCGAACGGATCTTTTATCGATAGACATCGGGTATTTTTCTCTGTTTCACAAGGGGAAAATAATGTTTTTTTAAGAGAAGCGGAGTTAAAAAATTTAGAAAAAAAAGTAGAAGATAAAGAAAAAGAGAGAGTAGAGCTAGAAAACAGCTTAAAAAGAATTCAAGAGGCTTGCGTAAAGCTTCAAATGGAAAAGACTGAATTAGATAAAAGTATTCGTCGCGAAGAAATGAAGCTAGTGGAAGTCAATTTTGCCTTGCAAAGAACTCAAGGGGATTTGGAAAAAGCTTTAAATGAAATCCGACAATTTGAAGCAGAAAGTCGAGCGATTGAGGCTGCTAGTGAACAATTATCTCTCCTTCTGGGTGAATTAAAATCGAAGCACGGCCATGCCCGTACACAGCTTGAAAGGGAACAGAAATTGTCCGCGGATTTGAGCCAAGAAGTAGAAAAAAGACTCCATGTCCTGAAAAATGCGCAACGGGAGATGCAGGATAAAGAGACAGAGCTACAAAATGTCGCAGAAGAAAGCCGTAAAACTGTCCATGCTCTCAATGTTTTAGATGTGAAAGACCTAGAAAGTCAGCAGCAAGAGGAGCGTTTATTAGAGGAAATCGAAAGTGGACGTGAATCTCAAGTGCAGATTAAGCAGCGCACGGAAGAGTTTGAGTCTATGCTTGAGCAAACAGAATTGAGCCTTAAAGAGGTGATGAGTATTCTGGCAAGCAAGGAACAGGTCGTGATAGATCATAAAAAAGCCATTGAATTGATTGAAGAGCAATTTTCTCTTTCACGTGAAAAGCTTAAAAAACAAGAAAATGAATTGCATCAAATAGCCATTCAATTAGCTCAAATAGAATCTTCAAGACAATCCCTAGAAGGTGAATTACAAGAGCGCTATCATTTGACCATAGAAGAGGCTAAGTCCCTAAATATTCATCTTGAAAAGACTTTAGAACAATCCGAAAAACAGATACGTGCCATCCGTCAAGAGATTGAAGCGGCTGGTGATATCAATATGACTTCGATTGAAGAGTTTGATAAGTACAAGACGCGTTATGAGTTTTTGAATCAGCAAATGGATGATATGAATATCTCCAAACAAGAACTCATACAAATTATTACACAATTAGACGGAGAAAGTCGCAAAATTTTCAAAGAAACTTTTGAAATCATCCGTCAAAACTTTAAGAAAAATTTTAAAATTTTATTTAATGGGGGTGAGGCAGATCTTCAATTTACAGAAGCTGAAGATATTCTTGAAGCTGGCATAGAAATTATAGCCAAGCCGCCTGGTAAGCAGATGCGTTCGATTAATTTATTATCGGGCGGTGAAAAATGTTTAACGGCTCTAGCCCTTTTGTTTGCCATTTTCGAAGTTAAGCCTGCACCATTTTGTATCTTAGACGAGATCGATGCGCCACTTGATGATACGAATGTGGAGCGCTTTGTGAACGTGGTCAAACAATTTATCGATAAATGTCAGTTCATTATCATTACACACAATAAGATTACGATGGCCATTGCAGATGTATTATTTGGCGTCTCTATGCAAGAAAGAGGTGTTTCAAAATTATTATCTATTGCCTTTAGTCATCAAAGTCAACCTGTACCCGCATTCGTAGAGGAATAAACCGCGGGGAAGTTACTTCTTCTTTAAGATTAATCTTATAATCTTAATCATTTATTAATAATGTTTTGGTATATTTTTCCTTTAAAAAAAGAGGTTTATGAAACGCCTTCTACATTTATTTTTTTTGTTTCTGATTACTCAGAGTCTTTTATTTTCTAGCGAGTTTACCATCAGCTCCTATAATTGTGGGGGGCTTTCTAACCATTATGACTATTTACGTGCTGTAGCCATGCAAAAACTTATGCAAGAGAGATTCAACACTGAACCTGAAGTCATGTCCCAAAATGAAGAAATTCAAAAGTTAGCTTTAAAAATCTTGTTTTCTTCCCAAGCTGCTCCTGCCCAAAAAGAGTGGGAAGAAAAAAACTACTCTTATATTCTGCATTACCTAACAGGAAGTTCTATAGAAGACTCTATTCACGCTATTTGGCGTCAAAAAAGCCAAGAAATGATAACCTCCTATAAAGTGCGACCTGCGTTGATCATGGATGAAGAAGTGCAACAATCACTAGAAAACCATGTCAAAGATTTAGCTCTTGATAAAGAAGCCAGTTGGGAAGATCAGATTAAACAGGCCCGCGCTGTCATGGCAAAACGTATTTTTCATTACCATATGAAATATGATATTCTTTGTTTGCAAGAAGCAGATTATTTAGAGCCTGGGATGTTTCCGTCAAACTTAGGATTGATTTTAAGTCATTCCACACATTCCAAAAACGGAGTAGCTTGGAATAAGGAACGTTTTGAACTAGTGGAGAATGTGGGAGATGTTTTAGGACGGGCCTATGTCATAAAATTATTAGAAAAAGAAACGCGCAAAACTATTTTAGTAGCGTCTTGTCATATCACGGGTTGTAATCCTTATCGCCTAGAAGATACGGATGGAAAAGACTCTGCCAAAGGTGATGCAGAACTTCAGGCCGTTGTAGATATATTAGAAGAGAAAAATGCAGATTTTATGATCATTGGAATGGATTCTAATGTGACCTCCTTGCATCCAAGATTAAATATCATTAAAAACGCAAATTACCGCCTAGATTTTGAAAACTTTTTTGAAGCGACTTGCTCTAATCCAAACTTAATATTAAATACTCGCATTGATTGGATTGCCCTGAAAGCTCCCCATGAACAAGTAACTATTACAAATATTCCTGTGCTTGGTGTGGGTTTAAATAGCTTACAGAGTAATATCAGCGACCATAAGCCTGTTGCAGCTAAAATAAAATTTTAAAAATTTTAAGGAATTATGCCAAAACTAACAATCATCGAATCTGAAAATCAGATCAAACACTTTACAGACATGAAAGAAGTGTCCTTTGATCCCCGCAAAGCCTATGACGAAAAAGGAAGACGTGTGGATGCCGCGACTTATGCGGGTCGAAAGTATCGTATTGTGAATAAACAAGAAGTGATTCATGAGGGATCTCGGCTGGTTTTTCGTCGAATCATGGGCATTTTGGCTTGTATTTTTTCTGGCACCCTGGCTTTGATTTCTCCCTTAATTAGAGGCTTATTTTTCAGGAAAGAAACGATACGCTTTGCTGTCCTTCATCCTTCAAAGGCTCCTCAAACTCCTCCTTTAAAAGTTCCTTTGGAGCCTATTTTAAAGCCTTCTCAAGCTAAGCATACGGAAACGCCAGAAAACAACAACTCCTCTCCAAAAGAAAATTCATTGCCCCCTGAACTGCCACGCGTGCCTCTTCCTTTTTTAAGGGATTTATCCTTGAAGCCAGAAGACCCCCTTATGAAGGAAATTTGTTCTATTCATTTTCTTAGTCATGTGGGGAACGAAGGATATTATAAAAATCTTTTAACATTAGGCTTAGATCCCTTAAAAGTTCAACCCGATCTCTTCGATCAACCCTTTTTGGAGTTAGGTCTTAAAGATATAATTATAGGAAATCGTGAAAGTGTAAATAAAGTTTATAATGAAAGTTCAAAAGCTGCGATGAAAAGCCTCATTGAAGAAAGAATTTTGCAATTAGATCAAGCTATTCAAATTAAAGAACGCATACATCGTCTAAAAAATACGTTTATTCCCCTTTCTATTAAAGACCTCCTTCTGCCTTGGGAAAAATCGCCTCTGAGATATGCATTGATGATGGATGATGAGCTTGAGCAATTAACGCTTGCAGATATTCGCTTGCTTGACATCCATTTATGGTCTATGCATTTTGGCATGCGCTTCAGTCCTTTACTATCAAAAAAAGGATATGTGGCCGATCAAGAAATACAATCCTTAAGCTCAACGTTGCGTTTAGCGGATATTGTAAAGATTAAAAATATTCACGCGTTTATCCCTCATCTTCCAGCTTTAGCGATGGGCTTAATTGCAGATGAATCCATTCAATTTTTAGAGATGAAAAATCTTTCAGAAGATCAATTGACTGTTCTATTTCACCATTCTGAAAAGGTGAAACATTTGTCCATGCTACAGATAGAAGAGGCAATCCCAAGGTTGAAAGATCAAAGTCTTTTAAAAAATTTAAGCGATGAGCAGATCGTTCAATTTCCTATCGCTCTAATGACTCCCGTGCTTTTCAGACACATTTTACCCACTAGCCACTACTTAGACGAAAGAACCAAAAATTTTATTTCTTCGTTATGTCTGGAGAGTATTTATAGGTTTCATCCATTTTTTTGCCCTGCCCATTGGATGTATTTGAAAAATGAACAAATATTGAGTTTGGATTTTTCTAAAATCACCTTTGGAAAGTGGGTGGTGGAAAATATTTTTAATGAGATGACAGCTGGATATGGTCATTTGAATAAGAGAGAACGTTTAATCCCCCAACTAACGGAAGAGCAAATTTATAGCCTTGCTGCTCATTTCCCTGAGAGTTTTTGGCAGTACTTATCTGACGAAGCCATTCAACAATTGGACTTTAAACGGCTATTAATTCATGATCAGAAGCAGAATAAAAAAATTGTAAATGCTATTTATGATTATTGCAATGGACATTTGCATCACAAGGACCGGGCTAAAAGACTTTTGCCCACTATTCATGCTGAGCATTATGAGCTAATCAAAGACCATTTAAATGAAGTTCAAAAAAAATTATGCCCTATGCATTTACAAACAAAGTAATCACCCCTCATGGATAAAAAACTCTTTGCTGTTTATTTAGGCGGTCGCGCAGAAAGATGCAATATCGAGTTGCATGATGTTGTTTTTGTCATTGGAGAGTCGCTTAAATCGACTTATGAACATTTACGAAAAAAATGGTTTGGTAGCTTAAAAAACCTGCATATAGATGCTTACATCCATTTGCAGCATGTGGATGGTTATGAAATTCATTTATCGAAAGATAGAATGCTTCAAGAGGATTCCGCTAAAAAACTCTATTTTATCAACCTTGGTGCTTACAAAGGGACTGATTTTATGGAGTATCATCAAAATGTTTTTTATGTGAGCTCCTCATCTGCTGAAGCAATTAAAAGAGCTAAATCTGAACTTTGTGCAGGGATGGATCAAGTCCATAAAGACGATGCTATTTTGATTAAAAAAGCTTCTCATTCCATAGACTATGATGTGGACGATATTTTTGAATTAGCTCAAGTGGATGAGTACTATATCTCTTTAAAGATGTGTCCTGATATATCCAATTCTATCCCCGTCCCAAAATACATTAAGCTCTCATAGATGACTCTAACCCGTGATTGCACGATCACGAGTCTAAAGCCAGTAACCAAATTTTTTGATGAATAGGATTTTAGCTACTTGCGTGAACAGGCAATACCCTAACAAAGTGATCATTAACCATGGAAAATAGATCCAAGGCAGTGGAACTAAACCTATTTTTGCTCCGATGAAGGAGTAGGGGAGGTAAATGCCAATAGCCATTACCATTCCGGTTGCAACTAAAAGGGGGAAGGAAGCATGGCTTTGAATAAAGGGAATTTTTTGGGTGCGGATCATGTGGACGATAAGGGTTTGTGAAAGTAGTCCTTCCACGAACCATCCAGATTGAAATAAGGATTGCCTTTCAACAGTGTTTGCTGCAAACACATACCACATCAATGCAAATGTGGTATAATCAAAGATAGAACTAATGGGACCGATAAATAACATAAAACGTGCAATTCCCTGAGGATTCCATGGGCGTGGTTTAATCAAAAATTCGTTGTCCACATCATCAAAAGGGATGACAACTTGAGAGATATCATAGAGAAGATTTTGGATCAGAAGTTGGATGGGCAACATCGGCAAAAAAGGAAAGAGCGCACTTGCCCCTACTACACTTAATACATTGCCAAAGTTTGAGCTAACGGTCATTTTAATGTACTTCATGATATTTCCGAAAGTTCTGCGTCCCTCAAGCACACCTTCACTTAAAAATAACAAACTCTTTTTCAACATAATGATGTCAGCGGATTCTTTTGCAATATCCACGGCAGTGTCTACTGAAATGCCTATATCTGCTTCACGCAAAGCAGGTGCATCATTGATACCATCCCCTAGGTATCCTACGGTATGGTTGTTGGCTTTTAAGGCTCTGATTATGCGGGATTTTTGTAAGGGCGTCAGCCTTGCAAAAATGACTACTTCATCTACTTTATTTCTAAGCTCAAGATCGTTGAGCAGGTCAATATCTTTGCCAGTTAAATAGTTTTTATCCTCCAAATTGACCCATTTACAGATCTTACGCGTGACCCATTCACTGTCGCCCGTTAAGATTTTAACTTTGACTTGGTTTTGATGCAGTTTAACAAGCGCTTCTGCTGCTGTAGATTTGGGAGGATCTAAAAAAGCAAGGAGGCCCATTAAACTAAGTTCTTTTTCATCAGGAACAAGGTATTCTTTATGGATTTCTACAGGTATTTTTTTATAGGCAACTGCGAGGACGCGCATTCCCTCTTCATTAAGTTTTTTGACGAGCGCTTCAACCTCTGCTTTAAGCTCAGAGTTCAGAGGAACCAGGGAGCCATTTAAGAAGACTTGATGACAAACTTCCAGGACTTCTTCCACAGCACCTTTACAGACTAGCAAATGTTCATGTGAATTTTTTTCGACAATAACCGACATCCTCCTACGTGTGAAGTCGAAGGGGATTTCGTCATATTTTTTGTAAGTTTTATCAGGGTGACTGATTTTTTTAGTTTCAGCATGCTCTAGTACAGCTATGTCTAATAGGTTTTTTAAACCTGTCTGATAATAACTATTTAGATAAGCAAAATGAAGAACTTCCTGACTTTCATTTCCTTGAATATCCACATGTTGAATAAGGATTACACGATCTTGTGTAAGGGTTCCTGTTTTATCTGTGCATAAGATATCCATCGCTCCAAAGTTTTGGATAGCATTCAGCTGTTTAACGATTACCATCTTTTGAGACATATTAAGAGCCCCTTTAGCCAGATTTGCCGTCACAATCATGGGGAGCATTTCAGGTGTTAAACCCACGGCAACAGATAATGCAAAAAGTAAGGCTTCAAACCAATCCCCTTTGGTGTATCCATTAAGAAAGAAGACAAATGGTACCATCACGAACATAAAGCGTATAAGCAGCCAACTAACTTTATTAATTCCTATATCAAAACTAGTCAGAGCCCGATACCCCATCATTTCTTGGGTAATGGAACCCAAGTATGTTTGATTCCCTGTTTTTAGGATCACAGCATGACCTGCGCCATTTAATACATTAGTACCCATAAAACATAAAAAGGGTGTTTCTAAAAGACCTTGAGCGGAGGAATTTTCTTGGAGATGCTTTTCAACAGGTAAAGACTCACCTGTAAGAGTCGATTGACTCACATAAAGTTCTTTACTTTCGATGAGCCTGACGTCAGCGGGAACCATGTCTCCAGAGGAAAGATATACAATGTCACCAGGCACGAGTAGTTTAAGGTCAATTTCTTGTTTTTCTGGCGGGCAATTTTTATTTTTTTTTCGTAAAACCGTGGCTTTTGTACTCACAAGTGCTTCTAATTTTTCAGCAGCTTTGTAGGAACGAAATTCTTGCACAAAGCGCATCAAAATGCTGATGACAACCATGCACAGGATAATAACGGTGGCTTCTAGATCTTCTAAAAAAAAGGAAATAAAGGCTAAAAATAGGAGAAGTAGCACAAATGGGTTCAAGAAGTTTTTTAATAAAAGCATGTACCAAGAAGGAGGCCTGTCGCGATTCAATTCATTTAAGCCAAATTGAACTAAGCGTTGACTAGCTTCCTGCCGTGTTAATCCTTCAGGAGACGTTTTAAGTGTTTTAATCAATGCGTCCAGACTTAGGCTTCTATAGTCTTCTAAAAAAATTTGTTTATCTGGCGGTGCATTGATCTGAGAAGATTTATCCCAAAAACGACTAGGAAAAAACCTGTCAATCCACTTCTTTAACACGCTTCACCTTCATATCGCTTTAGATATTTTTCAATAGGTATTTTTCACTTTATTCAACATTTTTTAAATTCCAAAAAATCGACGAAATATTTATCCAGAAACGATCTCATACATATAGAATATTCTTTATTTTATAGCTACTAGGCAAAAATCCCAATCGTGGAAAGATAATAAAACCTTCCTTTTTTAATCTTTGACTCTATTCAATACTGTCGGTTACAATTTTTTCTTTTTTAAAATCAGTTTTTAATCGATACCATGTGGAGTTATTAAAAAAATGCTTATTGGAATCCCAAAGGAAATTAAGAATCACGAATACCGCATTGGGGCGACACCTGCTATGGTACGTACTCTAATCGAAGCAGGACATACAGTTTGGGTTCAGCAAAATGCAGGACTAGAGATTGGTTTTACAGACGACATGTTTGCAGCAGCTGGTGCAAAGATTTTAGCTTTAGCTAAGGATATATATGCAGCTGAAATGATTATTAAAGTGAAAGAGCCCCAGGAGAGTGAATTTCCTTTACTGCGTGAAGGCCAAATTCTGTTTTGTTATCTACATTTAGCACCTGATCCAGTACAAACGAAGCATCTAGTGGAATCTGGTGTCATAGCCATCGCCTATGAAACGGTCACAGATAAACAGGGAAGACTCCCCCTTCTAGTTCCCATGAGTGAGATAGCTGGACGTATAGCTATACAGGTGGGTGCCACCACTTTACAGATGAATAATGGGGGGAAAGGCCTTCTGTTAGGTGGTGTGCCAGGCGTTGCGCCAGCACGTGTAGTAGTGATTGGAGGCGGTGTAGTAGGTACAGAAGCGGCACGTATGGCGATGGGGCTGGGAGCAGATGTGACCATTATTGATAGAGATTTGAGTCGTTTACGAGCTTTGGATGCCCTGTTTGGACCGCATTTAAAAACCTTGTACTCCACATCTCAAGCTATTGAAGAAGCAGTATGTCACGCAGATCTAGTCATAGGATCTGTACTAATTCCAGGTAAAACAGCCCCTAAGCTGATCACTAATAAAATGGTGGAAAAGATGGCTCCTGGTTCTGTTATTTGCGATGTAGCTATCGATCAGGGAGGATGTTCAGAGACTTCAAAGCCAACGACTCATGCGTCACCGACTTATTTAGTCCATGAAGTGGTCCATTATTGTGTAACCAATATGCCGGGAGCCTGTGCACGAACTTCTACCTTGGCTCTTACAAATGCGACTCTGGATTATGCTTTAAAGATTGCCAACAAGGGCTACAAAAAGGCTCTGACTGAAGATCCAGGCTTGGGACATGGATTAAATGTTTGTTATGGTCGAGTCACCAATGAATCCGTGGCAGCTGATCTTCATTATGCATATGTACCTGTGGAAGAAGCTTTAAAATCCTTTCATTAATTTAGGTTAAAGTGAGCATGAGATATATTATTGGCATTGATCTAGGAACAACGAATAGCTGTGTTTCCTACATTGATAAAGAAGACCCTCAGCTTGCTATACATCCTTTTAAAGTACTTCAACTGATAGCGCCAGGCTACGTTGAAGCACGTTCAACTCTTCCTTCGTTTTGTTATTTATCCCAGTCTGAAGAATGGCCTGCCGGTTCCTTAAAGCTACCCTGGAATAGAAGTTATGAACATTTTGTCGGCGTTCTAGCCCAGAGCCAGGGAGCAAAAGTTCCTACTCGACTGATACAATCTGCTAAAAGTTGGTTGTGCCACGCGGCAGCTCATCGTAAAGAAAAGATCCTTCCGAGCGAAGCATCCTCTAATGAGCAAAAGATTAGCCCTGTTGAAGCGACATCTTATTACCTTAAGCATATTAAGGAGGCATGGAATCATTTAATGGCCAAGTCAGATGTGGAAAGTGAGTTTGAGCAGCAAGAGATTGTACTCACTGTTCCAGCATCTTTTGACGAGGTGGCTCGACGATTGACTGTTGAAGCTGCCAAAGCTGCAGGATATGTGAACCTTACCCTCCTTGAAGAACCTCAAGCAGCTTTTTACAGTTGGCTTTCCCTACATGAAGATCATTGGAAACAAATATTGAAAGAAGGAGATGTCATTTTAGTTTGTGACGTAGGCGGCGGAACTACTGACTTTAGCCTCATTGAAGTGCAAGAAAGCGATCATCAGTTAGGGTTTAAGCGAATGTCTGTAGGGGATCACTTGCTTTTGGGTGGGGATAACATGGATGCTACCTTGGCTTATCATTTAGAAAAAAAAATCTTAAAAGAATATAAATCCGTCAATCTTTCAATCACTCAATCCTTACAGCTCAAACATCAAGCTCGTGTGGCTAAGGAGATACTTTTAGATGAAAAGCTTCCCTCATCTGAATCCTATAACGTCTTGCTTCAAGGGATCGGTTCTTCTGTAGTCAAAGGAAGTCTGTCGACCCACGTCAGTAAAGAAGAAGTTTCAGAACTCCTTCTTAAAGGTTTTTTTGGCCATTATGATTTAGAAGATGCCTTAGAAATTCGCAAATCTACAGGCTTTAAGACAATGGGATTACCCTATGAAGAGGAACCTTCTATCACTAAACATCTAGCCGTATTTTTAAAAAAAGCGGCCATTCCACACGCTCCACGCTTTATTCTTTTTAATGGAGGAGCGATGAAGCCTCCACTTTTTCAACAAGCGATTCTTCGATCGTTACAACATTGGTACCCTGATTCCCAAACACAACTATTGGAAAGTTTAAGTCTAGACTTGGCTGTGGCAAGAGGGGCATCTTATTATGGGAAGGTTCGGCAGGGGTGGGGGATTCGCATAGGAGGGGGCTCTCCTAAAACTTATTATTTAGGTGTAGATATTAAAAAATCGGATGGGACATTTACCCATCAGGCGTTGACGATTTTACCTAGAGGATCGGAAGAAGGATCCGCTTATGAATCGTCTCAGACATTTTTTTTAAGGCCCAATACCCCAGTTTCTTTTACCCTCTTCACATCTAATGTCAGATTACAAGATCAACAAGGGGACCTCATTGAGATTGATCCAAAAGAATTACAACCTCTTCCTGCCATTCAAACTATTTTAAGAATAGGGAAAAAGCAGGTTGTAGAAACATCCCAAGAAATGATTCCTGTAAAACTCCATATTCAATTAACGGCAATCGGTACACTTGAAATTTGGCTTCAATCTCTTAAAACTGAGCATCGATGGTCCTTAGAATTTCAAATACGTACAGCCGCTGGTCAAGAAAATAGCGTTTCTACGTTAGATATATCTCGAAAGGATGAAATATTTGATTCATCCTACTTAAAACCCGCCCAAGAATACATTAAAACATTATTTGAATCTCCTTCTAAAGCTGAAAAAATCATGGAGGTTTTAGAAAATTCTCTGAATAAAACTCGTCGTGAATGGTCTTTAAGTGTGTTAAGAGGCTTATTTGATACAATTCTTGCTCTTTCCAATAAACGCAAAGTTAATCCTGAATTAGAAGCTCGTTGGTGGAATCTGGCTGGATTTTTTTTAAGACCAGGCTTTGGATATCCTCTTGATGATTTTCGCGTCAAAGAGCTTTGGAAAATCATTCTAGCTGATTTCAAAGTTAATAAAACTTCGGAATGTCAAATCCAACAATGGATCTGTTTTAGGCGTATTTCAGGAGGTTTAAATAAGGGTCAACAGACGCAGCTTACCAATGACATCTTACAAAATTTGCTGCCAAATAAAGCCTCTAAAATAGTTTTAAAAGCAAAAAGTGACCTGTATCCTTATACCGAAAAAATGCGTGCAATCGCTTCTTTTGAATTGATTGATATTTCCACTAAAATCCGTTTAGGAAATCTTTTATTGGAGCGTATTTTGTTTAACGAAGCTCAAGAAGCTGATTTTTGGTCATTAGGGCGCTTAGGAGCTCGACATTTAATTTATGGCACAATCGCACATGTGGTACCAGTAGAAACAAACATCCTGTGGATACAAAAATTGTTAAAACTACCTCCTAATGAAAAACTTTTTCATCTTTTTGTACAATTAGCCAGGAAAACTGAGGAAAGGGAGCTCAACCTTCCCAAAACTTCGATTGATGCTATTCTCGCGCATTTTGCTAATTTTCCCGATTTACAGAGGTTGGAGCAATTATTAACACAGTCAGCTTCGCTGACATTAGCTGAACAAGAAGAAGTTTTTGGTGATAAACTTCCAACGGGACTGGTTATAGAGCAGATTTAAATGAATACCCGTGATTAGAGCACAATCAAGGGTATTAGGCCTGGATATAATCAATCAGCCATTGTAAGATGGTATTTATTATAGAATAAAAAACTCAAGAATTCAGGTTAAATGAAATGAAGCCATTACTAACGATTCTATTTTTCTTATTCTTAAATTTATTTTATTTAGAAGCCTATATGATCCATCAAAAATTTCCCATTGAACACGTTTGGAAAGAAGAAAATCTTGAGCCCTTTGACGAGCTTATCCTCTCATGGAATGGAATGCGTCCTTTAGGAGGAAGCTTTCTTTTTTATGTCCGTGTTAAAACAGCTCATTGGTCTCCTTGGCTGCATTATGCAACTTGGGGAAGTGAAGGACAATCTAGTTTTGATTTTAAGCCTAAAGAAGCTCCTGTGAAGGTTTATCAGGATGCTGTTGAGGTTTTAGATGGCCAAAAAGCGACAGGTTTTCAAATCAAAGTTGTGTGTGAAGGCTTGGCAAGTTTAGATGAGTTGCATGTAATCCACGTGTATACTAACAGTGATAAAGATTTAGCCCAAGAAGCTTGTGAAACTGTAGAAAATGTTTTACTGGGGATGCCAGGACTTTCACAAATGCTTCTGAACCATGTCCGAAACAAACATTTATGTTCACCCACTTCAACGACCGCAGTTATAAGATATCTCTCTAATAATTCCAGCGTGGATCCAATAGATTTTGCTGAAAATGTTTGGGATAGGGGTTTTGACATATACGGGAATTGGGTATTTAATGTGGCACAGGCATCTCATCATCTAGGCCCTGAATGGTTCTCCTGGGTAGAACGGCTGAGTGGGTTTAATGATATCTATCAAAGCTTAATTAAAGGCGTCCCTGTGGTTGTGAGCGTTAAAAGTCCCTTGCCTGGTAGCGCTCAAGAATACTCTCAAGGTCATCTAATCGTGATTACTGGATATGACGCTTTACAGCAGAAAATCATCTGTATGGACCCTGCTTTTGCGAATGATAGCGAAACACATGTGGCTTATGATCTTACAGACTTTCTCCAAGCCTGGACAAGAAGGGGGAAGATTGCCTATATTTTTATGCAGAATGAATTAAGAGGCCAATAGAAATTTAAATCGTCCTTTTGACCCACATTGCTACCTAATTCTTAGCTAAGGTTTAACTTTTTTGTTTAAACTGTTTAATTAAGTCCTTCACTGCAAAACCGATTCTATTGTAGATGTGTTCTCTCCGTTGTGAAGAAAGTGTGGAGAAACTTGTATCGATTTGATTCAAATCACGATTTAAAAGAGATCTAACGACTAAGTCTGCGCGTATGACTTCATCATAGGATTGATCCATGAGGGGGGCATCCGCGTAAGACGATAAATTCCTAATTTCTCCACGTTCTTTCAAAAGTAAGGCTGTGTGAAGGGTATAGTAACCACAACCAGAAGAATCCTTTCCTCCTTGATTAAGAAGATGTAAAACTTCATGTGGATGTTGAGTGTCAATAAAAGAAGGGATTAATGTTTTTATAAATTGAATGAGTTTCTGATTGTATCTGTCTGCGTAGGAAATATCTTCATTCGATAAGGAATCATAAAATCTTATATAAGCCGTTGCATTCTGAAAATAAATGGATGCTAAAGAAGCATGACCATCTAAAGCGATAGGAATATTAAAATAGTTAAAATCGTTGGCTAGATTTTCTTTGATAGTTGAAAGTATTGTATGAGACTCAATGACCTTATCTTCATGATTAATAATTTCAATGGTAAATGCACCTTCTTCTGGGGAAGAATGAGCTTCAATGCAATAAGGTAAATTATAGACTTCTTTTTCATGTCCAATATCTTTCATCATCTGAGCCATCAACCGGGAAGCTCCTCCCCCATATCCAATTCCTCCCATAAATATATCGGAAAGGTCGATCGAAACGTGAGAAAGATCCACCACTTTTCCTGATTGCAGACGCATGTTGGAATCGGGAGGAAATGTAAATATGTGATTTTGAGATGGTTTTAGTTGATTGCATCCTATTTTATATAAAAGAGAATCTTGCAAAGATATCTTTGTGGATGGATTGATGGGATTAATGCTAGAACTTTGGATAGAGTTGAACTGACCACTATTTTGTATCATATGTACCGTTATATAAATTTATAAAAATTATAGTGTATTTGTGTTAATTTTTGATTAAGTATTTTTTAAATTTATTAATCTGATTTTTTTATTTTGAGTATTAAGCTTCAATAGGGACTGTAATTAAGCGATATCCACTTATTTAAATTGATAAAAAAGGTATTATTTTTTTAAGTTGAAATTAAGAGAACCCAGACTTGAATCAATGTTCAAGCAGTAGAAAAACAAATTTATCTAAAATGTTAGGAGTTTTATGAACACCCTCATATTAAAGATTAGTATGGGTTTTTTAACAATCTCTGCTGAAGCCACAGCTATAGTAGATACAAATTCTCCTGATAATTATCATCCATCTCCTGTATATGTATATCCAACACCGAGTGTTCCCACCCCGGCACCCACAACTACGAATCCTCCGCTCTCTCCTCACGGCGTGCCAGGAGAAAACGAAGTGGAAATAATACCTCTTCCCCACCCTAATTCTCCACCCACACCCTCACCAGCACCGGTCCAGCCTCAACCGCAACCCACGCCTCCTTTAAGTCCTCACGGCGTGCCAGGAGAAAACGAAGTGGAAATAATGCCTCTTCCCCACCCTAATTCTCCACCCACACCCTCACCAGCACCGGTCCAGCCTCAACCGCAACCCACGCCTCCTTTAAGTCCTCACGGCGTGCCAGGAGAAAACGAAGTGGAAATAATGCCTCTTCCCCACCCTAATTCTCCACCCACACCCTCACCAGCACCGGTCCAGCCTCAACCGCAACCCACGCCTCCTTTAAGTCCTCACGGCGTGCCAGGAGAAAACGAAGTAGAAATATTTCCTCAACCGAATACTCAAAACACTTCACCAAATCCTTCATCAAGCCCTATCCCTGGTAAACCATAGTTATAAGTCTCTCTGTCCTGGGAGGCTTTAGGTTATGGAAGGTTTTGATGCAAGGAGGTAAAGATTTGAAAAAAATTACCCAAATTTTTTTAGGGGAATGCTAAGGTTGTGGAACTGAAGTTAATTCGGGAATTAAATCAAATTCACTTTCCTCTTGTGCCTCTTGAGGGGTATCTACAAGTTCATAAGCGCGGGCCAAGGCTTTCAACATATACTGATGAGGGTGTCTTTCGTCAAAAACAAAGAGATTTTCCTTGCCTAAAGATTCTACAATGCCAGAATCGCATAGAACTTCCCATAAAGGAGTTGTGATACCACAAGCAATGAGATGGCGGCCTGAGCTTCTTAGGTAATCACTTAACTGTTGTAAGGCTAAACAGGAGGTTGCATCAATGTCGCGCGCATTTTTTAGTTGGAGAATGATCACTTTCGTTTTACAATCATCTTCAGTAATGGATTTTAAAGTGGATTGAAATAGATCAGCTGCACCAAAAAACAACTCTCCTTCGACCTTAATAAAGCGTATATTTTTTTCTTGATGAGATCCTGAAAGATCTAGGTTGATCAACTCTCCACTTTTGTCAAAGTCATACTCAACGAGTTGAGGGATGGCCGCTTTTTTAAGATAAAGAGTAATCGAAATAATGACTCCTATATAAAAAGCCATATCTAGACTAAAGAAAAAGCAAGAAAAGATTGTCGCCCAAAGGACTAAAGCATCTGAGCTAGTGGCTTTCATACAGACTAAAAATTGCTTAGCGTTGACTAAATTGACAGCAGTAATTAGCAAAATAGCTGCAAATGCTGCAAGAGGGATTTTAGTAATAAAAAAACCAAATGTTAGCAGCAAGCAGGCGACTACCAAGGAGTTTATTGCACTAGCAAAACGGGTTTGTGCGCCAGAAGTATAGTTTAGATTACTTCTAGATGCACTTCCTGAGATGGGCATTCCTCCAATAAATGCGGAGAGCAAATTGCCCATCCCTAGTCCGAAAATTTCTTGATTAACAGATAAGGTTTGGCCACTACAAGCCGCTATAGATTTTGCCACTGACGTGGTTTCCATCACACTTAAAAGAGCAATAGCGAACGAAATGGGGAGAAGCTGGTTCATGATTCCCGTATTGAAAAAAAACAATTCAAAACTGGGGATAGCTTCTTTTAAATCTCCCGTATCTTCTACAATTAAAATGTTTTGAATGGATTGATGGGATCCAAACGTAAACAGATTATCTAAAAAATCGCTAACTACAGGAATTTGCACTAAGTAGACACCAACGGCGGCACAAACTAAGGAAATCATCGCAGCAGGGATGCGCTTATCGATTTTTTTCAAAAAAATAAGTGTAAGTAAGCTGATCAGTCCGACTATTGCCGTGGGAATGTGGATGGTATGCCATTGTGCAATCAGATGAACGCCTCTTTCATATAGAGAATGAACACCTGATGCAGATTCTATACCTAGAAGTACATAGAGTTGTGTAATCCCCATAGCAAAAGCCGTACCTACAACATAGCCTACAATTACGGAGTAACTCACAAACTGCGTGAGTCGGCCTAGCTTACAACCTGCGGCAAGAACTTGAAAAAAACCCGTTAAAAAAGTTAACTGGGTAAGAATTTGCACAGACATAATATCACGTTCAACTCCCGTGAGGTCGCGATAATGGGTATAAAGAATTTCAGCTGTTCCTGCTTGGACTAAAATGGCAATTGCATTACTAGGCCCCACCACAAGATGCCGGGAAGAACCTAATAAACTGGCGAGCATTGAGGAATAAATCGCTGCAAAAAGTCCGCTAGATAAAGGAAGTCCCGCTAAAAGAGCAGCAGCCATTGCCTGGGGCAATGTGATCAGTGCAACAGTTAAGGCTGCCGTCGCATCAGCACGGAAAATATCCCAAGAGTAGCCGAAGATCTCTCTCTTGAAAGCAAAAAAAGAAATATCGTCTGAGGTGTGATTAATGACCATGATAAAAAATGTTATTATATCCGCATTTTAAACCATATTTATAAAAAAAGTATATTTATTTTTAAGGTTTAAAATGTTATATTTTCTAATTAACCTTAAAAAGTCGATGATTTATGACACATTTACCTAAACTTGCTATTGTTGGAAGACCTAATGTAGGAAAATCCGCCCTCTTTAACCGTATCAGTAAGAAAAAAATTGCGATTGTGGATGAAGCGGAAGGCATTACGCGTGATCGTTTATATAGTAAAGCAGAATTTTTTGGTACTCCCTTCGAAGTGATTGACACTGGAGGCATGGATTATCACTCCAATGCAGTTTTTAATGAACATATCCTGCGTCAGGCTGAAATTGCTGTGGAAGAAGCTGATACCCTAGTCATGGTGGTGGATGCGCACGTAGGCATTACAAAATTGGACAAAGAAATCGCACAAATTTTGTTAAAGACAAAAAAACCTATTTGCTTGGCTGTTAATAAGATCGACAACATGGCGCAAGAACAGCTACTTCATGAATTTCACTCTTTGGGCATAAAAAAAATGGTTCCTGTTTCCGCAGCCCAAGGGTGGCATATTGCTGAACTCTTAGAGACAGCCTTTGAAAGTTTTAATAAAGATGATTGGAAAGCAGTCGATGATCCGGCTATTAATGTAGCGATTGTAGGTAGGCCTAACGTAGGAAAATCTTCCCTTATCAATTTTATTCTGGATGAAGAACGTTGTATTGTGAGTCCAATTCCTGGTACGACAAGAGATAGTATTGACGTATCTGTTACCCAAGGAGAGGATCTTTATCGCTTAATTGATACAGCAGGAATTCGCAGAAAGCATGCAGAACATGAGGTCGTAGATAAATTTGCGGCCATTCGTACTGAACGTGCGATTGAGAGAGCAGATATTTGTGTTTTAATGTTAGACGCACAGGCTGGCATGACGACCCAAGATAAAAAAATTGCCAACACCATAGAAGAAGCTGGGAAAGGATGTATCATTGTTTTCAATAAATGGGACTTAGTGAAAGGTTTTCGTATGGAGCATTGCCTTCAAGGGATTAACGAAGAAGCTGCCTTTTTACGTCACTGCCCCAAACTCTTTATGTCAGCTACTACAGGTAGAAATGTTGAGAAACTCTTTGAGTTGATTAAAGAAGTGAAAGAGGAGTCTTTAAAACGTATCTCCACGCATCAGTTGAATAAATTTATTGAAAATTCCATGCAGAAGAATCATCCTCCAATGATCATGGGTAAACGTTTAAGAATTTACTACATGGTTCAAGTAGGAATTCAACCCCCAAAGTTTATTGTCTTTGTTAACTATCCTAACTTAATGACTGAGCCTTATAAAAAATACTTGTATAATCAGTTCAGAGAAACATACGGCTTTACGGGCTTGCCTTTGATTATGCACTTGAAGGGAAAGAAAAAATCAAAAAATGAAAAGCAAAGCAAGCCGCACACTCATCATGAAGAATCCAATGACATAGAAGAAGAATTTCATGAAAATGAAGAAATCGGTTGGGAGGACCAAGGAGATGAGTTGTGGTAAACCAGTCGACTCCCTTAGAAAATTTTATGCGTTGGGTTCAAGATCAATCCATCCAATCGCAAACATTTTGCGAGATCGTCGATTATATTGATAAAGCTCCTGTTGAGATCGTTCGCTCTGCAGAAAATTTTTTAAGAGAACATTTTGCCCGTTGTCTAAAAGAAAAAATGGTGATGAGTGATGCGCACCACTTGCTACAATATGAAAAGCTTCGCTCTAAATACCCTAATATATTCAAGGTCGATTCTTTAGAGAAAGTGAATCTTCAAGTGATAAAAATGAGAGGGTTAATCTCTCATTTTTCCGTCGCTAACCAAGAAAAGCAGCAGCTAAACCTTGAACAATTTACTCAAAATTGCCTAAGTCTTGTACAAGCATTTGTTCTTAGTCGTTCGCGAGTTTACTGCAAATCTCCTACCTTACTTCTAGAAGTTTTACACTTCTCTTTCGTCTACCAAATTCCTTTGTTAAGGCCAGCTTGCGTCGACGCTTTTAATCAAACATTTTCTGGTTGTAAACTCTATCTCAACCAGAAGGGTGAAATCGACTTCTATTGGCAACGTTTTCATCCCTCCTTGGATCTGATCTTTGCGGGTTTGAAAAATATAAGAATAAATACTTTGTTTATTCAACCAGACGCTTCCATAGATCGTTCAATACTAAGGGCTTTAATTGTAAAATTTGACTTCAAAAGTCTGGTGATTGAACCTTGGATGTCTTTTTCAGAACTTGAAATACTTTGTCCGTTGATTACAAGGAATGAAAAAAATAAATGGGAGGAATTGAATGTAGGTTTTTATGAAATTCCTCGTAGTAATCCTTCTCTTGGATTTGACCATTTAAGTAAAATTTGCTCTTTATTTGATACAGTAAAATTGGAGTTAGATTTAAATGGAACTCCGCAATTACCTTCCTTGGAAGTTGAATCAGCTTTGATTCACTTTCTAATAAACAACGCTTTGCAACAGTTAACCTTGCACCATTGGGATCTCAGTTCTAGTGAATTGAATTTTCAAGAATGTTGGAAGACTTTAATCACGAATCAGACCATGATCCATTTGCTCAATTGCAGACTAAGCTACTTGCAAGCTGAAAAGTTATTGCAAGAAGTTTTATTAATTCTGCATGAGACAGCAAATCGTCTTGAAGTTCAGTCTTTTATAGATGAATTTATTCAAAAACATTCTTCAAAAAATAGGATAAAAATTATTTCATTAAAAATTGAGTTTGAAATTAATTCCAAAAGGCGGTTCATTGAAATAGAGGTAGAGGGAGAGCTTGCAACTGTTATCGATCAGGTAGAGGAAAACGAAGGGTATATTCCGGACAATGAATTAGGCCCAGCGAATCATCTTCCTCTGGGAATTGTCAATCGTCTCAATTGTAATTTAATATGATCAACGAATTTTGAATGGAGGAGAGTTTCATGACCAAAGCTGTCAATCCTTGGTGTTTCGTACTGCATGTTCATCCTGAAACTGATTTAGATGAAGCTTGGCAAATTTTACAAGAAAAAGGGTTAACTCCGTTATATATGGAAGAAGGGCATGAGGCCCTTGCAAAAATATATATAGAGGCTGATGAAAGATTAACCACAGAAAACTTATTAGATAGCTTTCCTTTCATCGACTACGTGGATCATGAGGAACTAGGATCTATAGATTGGCAATCCCAATGGAAAAACCATGGACTCAATTATTATGAAGGCTATGTGCATATTGATGTGCCCGAAAGTCCATCCAATCAATGGAAGCAGCTTAAATTATTACCAGGAGCAGGATTTGGTGATTTATCCCATCCCACTACTCGTTTATTGTTAATGATGATAAAAGGCCAGGTAATGAATAAAACAGTTGTGGATGTAGGTTGTGGTAGCGGTGTATTAGCCATTTACGCCATTGCATCCGGAGCAAATGATGCTTATGCAATAGACATCGATGAAAATGCATTAAAGCATAGTCGTGAAAATGTTGCTCTGAATGTCATGACTGAAAAATTCACCTTTAATCAACCCTATGATTTTAATCCACATTTAGAGAAAGAGAATGAGATAGTGATTTTGATGAACATGGTGATGTCTGAGCAAAAAGAGGCTTGGGGTTCTTTAAAAAGTTTGCATTCACAAAAAGCCATTTGTTTTACTTCAGGAATCTTAATAGAGCAAAAAGATGAATATTTAGACCTTGTGAAAGGGTGGGGATGGACTCTATTAGAAGAAAAACAAGAAGAAGGCTGGTTAGGGTTGAAGTTTAAAACCCATTTTTAATAGTTTTGAAACAAGCTTAACGGAGATTCCAAAGCAAGGTATTAAAAAATAATACCTAATCCAAGACCCGCTTTGATACCGCTTAAGTTGTAGCAACGACCATTTTCATAAAATGAATAATGCCTACGATGAGAAAATCTAAAGTTTTGATAGACGTACTCGAGATTCACATCCATAAAAAATTGATTCCAAAACAAGTAGTAAAAACCTGTTTGGGCCAATACACCAAAACTTTTGTCAGTACTATGTGAACGAAAGAAGTAAGACCGTTCTCTAATTCTTAGAAAATTATAATTTACACTCCCTCCCAAATATAACCTTAAACAGGGGGTTAAGCAGTATTGATATTGTAATCCTAGCCTAAGAGCAAGAACTTGTAATTTTGAACGATGATGCGGGTGGTGGGTGGTCTTTCCCACATCGTTTCCCCATCCTACAGCTTGCCAAAGGCTCCAGCCATTTCTAAAAGTTTGATGAGTACGTACTTCATAGTGTACCCAACCTTCCTTATAGATTTTTCTCATCTTCTTGGATAAAGGATAAAAATAGGAAACCTGCCCTTCTAAATATCCTACAGGTCGTTCCCATTCCCAGGCAGAAAGGTTAGATAGGACGAAGAAGAATAAAAGAGAAAGGGCTAGAGGTTTTTTCATAAAAGCATCAGGTTAATTGTCTTGATATTTTGAACTTCTTTCCTCTGGATTTTCGCAGGAAGTCCAAGCAAGTATATATAATCTTCTAGAGATTTTTCGGCAAGAATCAAAAGCGTCGAGCATCGACGCTTGGCTAGATGAAAAATTTATCCACACTGATTTTTACCATAAGGACAGCATTCTGCACTGCTTGAGTTTGGATTTGAAGGAGTGTTTTGTTTATTGTTGTAGTCTGTAATATAAAATCCGCTTCCCTTAAACGAAAGGCCGATACCCCCACCAGGACCTCGTTTTAGGTTAGGAGCTTGGCAAGAAGGGCAGATGGTAAGAGGAGCATCTGTGATTTTTTGCGAAATTTCGTGCTGTGACTGACAGCTATGGCATTTGTATGCATATGTAGGCATAAGGGGCTGTTCTCCTGTATTTAGACCGGGAGCTTAAGCTCCCGGTAGGTGCATTTTTGCAATAGATCTTACATCATGTCCATGCCGCCCATACCACCCATGCCGCCCATTCCCATGCCACCCATACCCCCCATTCCGCCCATACCACCCATAGGTGCGCCAGCAGCAGATTTAGGTTGAGGTTTATCAGTAATCATCGCAGCGGTAGTTAAGAGCAACGCTGCGATAGAAGAAGCATTAATTAGCGCGGTTTTGGTGACACGTACAGGATCAATCACACCAGCTTTAATTAAATCAGCGAATTCATCTGTCAATCCATTGTAGCCTATAGCACCTTTGGACTCATAGATTTTTTCCGCAATCAGGTTGCCTTGTTTTCCACAGTTATTGGCTATTGCAGTGGCGGGTGCATAGGCAGCTTGTAAAATTAAGTTTACGCCGATGGCTTCATCGCCAGTGAGGTTTAGAGAATCCAAATCTTTAATTGCTCGTAAAAGAGAAACGCCTCCGCCTGGAACTATTCCTTCTGCGACAGCTGCGCGTGTGGCATGCAGAGCATCTTCTACGCGAGCCTTTTTCTCTTTTAATTCAGTTTCTGTGGCAGCACCTAAATTGATAATAGCCACGCCACCAACTAATTTTGCCAGACGTTCTTCAAGTTTTTCTTTGTCATAACTTGAAATGCTAGGATGAGCTAACTGGGCTTTAATTTGGTTTTCACGTTCTTTAATAGCTTTTGGATCTCCAGATCCATCAATAATCACTGTTTCATCTTTAGAGACTTTAATTGTTTTGGCTCGACCCAAAACAGAAGCATCTACATGTTCTAGACGGAGACCTGTTTCTTCAGAAACTACGGTGGCACCTGTCAAGATGGCAATATCTGCAAGCATTTCTTTACGGCGATCACCAAAACCTGGAGCTTTAACGGCACATACTGGTAAGCCAGCTTTCAGCTTGTTTACGACGAGAGTCGCTAAAGCTTCGCCATCAATATCTTCAGCAATAATCAATAGAGGTTTAGGACCTTTTTCCATCACTTTTTCTAAAAAGGGGACAATTTCTTTGACTGTAGATAATTTTTTATCCGTGATTAAGATGGAAGCATTAGATAAATCGACGGTCATATTTTCAGGGTTTGTGACAAAGTAAGGAGATAAATATCCCTTATCAAATTGCATACCCTCGACTACATCTAGTGTTGTATCGATCCCTTTGGCTTCAGCAACAGAAATAATTCCATCTTTTCCGACTTTTTCCATGGCTTCAGCAATAATAGCTCCAATATCCGCATCATTATTAGCGGAAATAGTCGCAATCTGTTTGACTTCTTCATGTGTGTTGATTGGGGAAGCTAGGCGATCGAGAGCTTTGCAAACAACATCTACTGCTTGATCCATTCCTCGCTTGATGCTCATGGGGTTGGCACCTGCAGTTACATTTTTAACACCTGTGCTAAACAAGGCCTCAGCAAGCACGATAGCTGTGGTTGTTCCATCACCCGCGATATCTGAAGTTTTAGACGCAACTTCTTTAACGAGTTGTGCACCCATATTTTCAAATTTATCTTTGAGGGTAATTTCTTTGGCTACTGTCACACCATCTTTAGTGGAAAGGGGGGAGCCGAAGCCCTTGTTGATGACCACGTTGCGTCCTTTAGGGCCTAGAGTGACTTTGACGGCTTTAGCTAAAGTCCTAACCCCTTTAAGGATAGACTTTAGAGCTTCTTCATTGAATTGCAATAATTTTGGCATAATATAGAGCTCCTTAAAGTTTTGGGTATTATCGCATTAAGCTAAAATGCCTAGGATATCATCTTCTGACATGATGAGTAGCTCATCGTTTTCTTCAAGATTTTTAATCTCTGTACCAGCGTACGAACTGAATAAAATGCGATCGCCAACCTTAACGTTTAAGGGATCCCTTTTTCCTTCATCATTTAATTTACCTGGCCCTACAGCTACGATGACACCTTCTTTGGGTTTTTCTTGCGCTGAATCTGGCAGCAGGATACCGCCTTTGACAGGCTGAGGTTTGGAACGTTTAATTAAAACACGATTACCAAGAGGTTTTATATTGGACATATGCAGTACTCCTGTTTAGGAAATTAGTTTGAGAATGTTAGTTTAGGAATAGATTCTATTTTTGTCAAGGGGGAGAGTGAAATTTTTAGCACTATTTGTTTTCGAGTGCTAATCATCAAGGTACGAGGAAATTAAATACTTTTTTCTTAATTGAGTGAAGTCTTGACGTTCTTTTTCCTGAAAAGAACGTAGTTTCCAGACAATGTTTTTCTCTTGGCTAATGATATGATAAATCTTATCGGTCCCATTCACTTTACAGAACATATTTTTTCGATCCGTAGAGTGGGCGAGAGCTTCTTTAAATTTTTCTGGGTATAAGCTTTTCAAAATGCCTATGAGGAGATACTGCGTACTTACTGGCTTGTAAGTCAATGGATTTGTTACAACAATAAGTACACCTTCACAATCCTCATGGGCAAATCTTCCATAAAAGGGTCTATAATAAAAAGGTTCAAAGTAGACACCAGGAAACTGTTGATGATTCAGATGCTTTGCAAAAAGTTTAGCATCAATCCAAGGGGCTCCTACGAGCTTGAAAGGGAGTGTGTATCCAATTCCTGTATTAACCATTTTAAGTTCACCCAGAATACCTGTCATCGGATAATAAAACGCCGTTGTCGCCTCGGGAATGTAGGGGCTAGTCGGAATCCAAGGAAGACCGGTGTCTTGGAAGGTCATGCTTCGTTGCCAGCCTTTCATGGGGACGACTTCCAACGAACACTGAATATGATGTTCTGTATTAAAATAGCGGGCTAGTTCGCCAATAGTCATGCCGTGACAATAAGGGACGTTGACATAACCTACCATAGAGCGCCACTGTTCTTCTAACATGGGTCCATCAATCACAAGACCGTTAATAGGATTAGGCCTATCTAACACAATCACAGGTATTTTAAGTTTGGCGGCTTCCTCCATCGCATAAAAAAGCGTTGTGATATACGTATAAGAACGAGAGCCAATATCTTGAATGTCATAAAGGAGGATGTCAACACCTGACAGCATTTGTTTAGTGGGCCGACGTGTTTTACCGTGTAAACTGTAGATAGGAATTCCATCAGGATCTTTTTCATCTTTTACAGATTCTGAGGCATGGGCGGAGCCTGTAATTCCATGTTCAGGCGCAAAAAGGGCTTGGAGGGTGAATCCATGCTTAGAAGAGTTTTTTTTTAGTAAGTCAATGGTTGAGATCATCTGGCTATTTACAGCCGTATGATTCGTAATCAGCCCTAAACGCTTCCCTTTAATCAAATGTAGGTAATTTTCGGATAGAAGAAGTTCTGCTCCGACTTGAACGCGTGGAGGTTTTCCAGCGTATATATTTAGATTTAAAATACTTAGAAGCGTTAAAATAAAGATGAATAATCGTCGCATAGCTGAAAAGGGTTTAATGTCAGTTAATTTTTGAGATTCCTTCGGTCTATATTCTGATCACATAACTATTGATACTTATATTTATTAAAGCGTATTTTTCAAACATTTTAGCCATAAGGATACGTATAGATATGTCACAAAATTCCTATCTTGAGCAAGCAAAACAGTTACTTTTAACTGCGAGGGGAAAATCTTTAAGTACTGACGAGCGAAAGAGGCTAGCGATTGAGCTGGCCGCACAGATGCTTAATGAAAGTGCGCAGCGTGAAACAGTTTTAGAGCAAAAACAGCTGAACGAGATAAGTGGAATGGTAGAAGATCCTGTTGGAAAAATTTTTATGATGAATTTAACAGATCAATGCTTTCGTTCACAAAATAGCTGGCGTGTAGCTGACCAATTATCGTTTTTAATTCATCGTTATGGAGTCCCCCAGTATTTATCTTTGTTTAAAAGAGCTCAATTGATTGTTTTTAAGAGTGTGGGAAGGTTTTTCGCGCCTTTTTTAGTGAACCTTGTTAAACGTTTATTGCATAAGGAATGCAGTCGTTTTATTTTGCCCGGTGAAGAAAAGGGGTTAACTCGAGCCATATTAAAACGTCAAGAACAAGGGGTAAGAGTTAATTTAAACCACCTGGGCGAAGCCATTTTAGGGGAGGAAGAAGCTCTCCATCGTTTAAACATCTATTTGAAAGACCTAGCTCGTCCAGAAGTAGAATATATCTCTGTAAAAGTCTCAACAATTTATAGCCAAATTCAGTTAGTGGCCTGGGAAGAAAGTCTGAAAGTATTGAGTGAGCGTTTAAAACTTTTATTGAAGACTGCACACGAACATTATTTTATAAAAAAAGATGGAACACGCGTTCCTAAATTTGTCAATTTAGATATGGAAGAGTATCGAGATCTAGATTTGACTGTAGATTTATTTAAACGAGTTCTTAATGACCCTGCCTTTTTCCATTATTCAGCAGGAATTGTATTGCAGAGCTATTTGCCCGATTCTTATTTGGTCCAGCAAGATTTAACGGTTTGGGCCATGCAGCGCTTGATAAAAGGGGGGGCTCCAATCAAAATTCGTCTTGTGAAAGGTGCGAATTTAGCCATGGAACAGGTGGATGCCTCATTGCATGGGTGGCCTCAAGCTCCCTATTTAACAAAGAAAGAAGTGGATGCCAATTATAAACGCATGGTGAATTATGGGTTAGTCAAAGAGCATGCGCAAGCGGCTCATATAGGGATAGCTAGCCATAATTTGTTTGATATAGCTTACGGGCTTTTATTGCGTGCAGAAAATGGAGTTGAAAAAGAGGTTTGCTTTGAGATGTTAGAAGGTATGGCTGATACTCAACGGCATGTGGTGCAAGAGCTGGCAAAAGATATGTTAGTTTACTGTCCTGCAGCCACAAAAACTGAGTTTCAAAATGCTGTCGCTTATTTGGTTCGACGCTTAGATGAAAACACGAGTCAGGAAAATTATTTGCGCCACGCTTTTCAGATGAAAGTCGGTTCAAAAGCCTGGAATCAACAGGTCGAACTTTTTTCTCAAGCTTGTGAAGAATTGAAAAATGTCTCCATGCTTCCAAGGAGAACTCAAAACCGTTTTCATCCTGAAAATGAAAAAATGGGATGCAGGTTTGTTAATGAAGAAGATACCGACTGGTCCCTTTATCAAAATCGCCTCTGGGCTCATAAGATTTTGGCTGATTGGTCGCAACGATCCTCTGAAAAAATTCCTTTGGTTATCGGAGGTAAAATTATAAGGAATGGTTTTGAGGAAAAGTTAGGATATAATCCTCTCAATCCTGATCGGCCTCTATACTCTTACACTTTAGCGGATAACACTTTACTAGAAGAGGCTTTAGATACTGCTAGTAAAGCCCATGAAACGTGGAAAAAAACTAGCTTAGAATATCGTTTAGATATCCTGTCAAAGGTCGGTCGTTTGATGAAAATTTCTCGAGGAGATTTGATGGGCGTCATGATGGCTGACACGGCTAAAATTATTTCTGAAGCGGATGTTGAAATTTCAGAAGCGATAGATTTTGTAGATTATTACAGTCATAATATAGCAGATATCATGCGTCTCTCAGATATTCAATGGAATGCAAAAGGGCCTGTTTTAATAACTCCTCCTTGGAATTTTCCTTGTTCGATACCCGTAGGTGGTATTGTTGCGGCACTTGCAGCAGGTAATTCAGTTATTTTTAAACCTGCTCCTGAGGCTGTATGGGTAGGTTGGATGGTGGCGCAAATATTTTGGGAAGCGGGAATAGGCAAAGATGTCCTTCAATTTGTGAATTGTCAGGATGAACCCTATGGTTCTCAATTAATTAAAGATAGTCGTATTGCTTTAGTGGTATTAACAGGCGCAACCTCAACAGCCAGAAAGTTTTTAAAAATTCGTGCGGATCTACATTTAATTGCAGAAACCGGAGGAAAGAATGCTATAGTAGTTTCCAATATGGCAGATCGAGATTTAGCAGTTAAGGATATTGTCCAATCAGCTTTTGGTCATGCGGGGCAAAAATGTAGTGCTTGTAGTTTAGTGATTTGTTTACCAGAAGTTTATGAGGATCCCTCTTTTCTTCGTCAACTGCGAGATGCAGCTGCAAGCTGGAAGGTTGGAGCTCCATGGGATCCAGCTACACGCTTAAATCCATTGATAAGACCTCCTGAAAAAACATTATATCGGGGTTTAACACAACTTGAAAAAGGTGAAGAATGGTTATTAGAACCTAAGGTCGATTCTCAAAATCCCTGCTTATGGACACCTGGAATTAAATTGGGAGTTCTACCAGGTAGTTTTACCTATAAAAATGAACTTTTTGGTCCAGTTTTAGGAGTCATGAAGGCCCATAATTTAGAACATGCCATTGACTTAGTGAACAAAATGCGATACGGATTGACCTCAGGTCTACATTCTTTAGATCTGCGGGAGCAAAAATTTTGGTCAGAAAATATCCAAGCAGGTAATTGTTATATCAATAGAGGCATCACGGGAGCCATCGTGCAAAGACAACCTTTTGGAGGATGGAAAGATAGTTGCTTTAGCCCAGGCGCAAAAGCTGGTGGACCCAACTATGTGATGCAGTTCCTGGAAGCAGAACAACTCTCACTACCTTTAGAACGTGTAGAGTTACCTGAGACATTAAATGAAATCATTTCTTTACTTGGTGTTTTGAATGAGGAAGACCGCGAGATTTGGCATGTGAGCGCAGCTAATTATGCCTTTTATTGGAAACATTACTTTAGCCTATCTCACGATCCTAGCCAAGTTTTAGGCGAGGATAACTTTTTGAGATATATACCTCGTCAAAATGTTAACATTCGCCTAAGTCCAGATGATGAAGCTCTTGATGTATTGCGTGTGCTCGCTGCAGCAGATATTTGTGGTGCCGAATTAATTGTTTCTTCCCCTCTATCCTTGCCATTTAAGCATTCTAGAGTTCTAGTTGAAGATGAGCAGCATTTTATGTTTAGGATGAAAGCGCAAAGACTGAAGCGTATTCGTTTTTTCTCTAAACCAGAGCTTTCCATGTTCAAATTTTTGACTGGTGTAGGTTCTTACATTACCGTTCAACCTGTTTTAGCGAATGGACGAGTCGAGCTGCTTCGTTATCTGAGAGAGCAGAGTTTGTCTATAGCCTATCATCGCTATGGTAATCTAGGGGAAAGAGAAGGAGAACTCCGACAGCATACGCAAAGTATCAATTGTCAAACCTGTTGCCATCACGATAAATGTAGCTAAGGTGAAATGAGTATCATGAGCTTAGAGACTTTAGAAAAAAAATTAAAAGAAGATTTAGAGTCTATCGAATATCCCCCCATTTCATGGAAATTGCCAAAAAAAAGTGATAGGTACGATGTGGTGATTGTAGGGGCGGGTATGGCTGGTTTGACCGCAGCTTTTGCCTTAAAACAAGTTGGAATTTCCCATCTTCACCTTTTTGATGCAAGACCCGAGCATTCCGAAGGTCCTTGGAATACGTATGCTCGAATGAAAACACTGCGTTCAGGTAAAGATTTGATGGGACCAGCTCTTGGGATTCCCCATCTTACATTTAAAGCATGGTATAAGGCCCAATTTGGAAGTGATTTATGGGAACAATTATACAAAATTCCAACGCATCAGTGGATGGAATATTTAGATTGGTATAGACATGTTTTAAAGCTGCCCGTTAGTAATAATCATACATTAGTGGATATAAAGACAGAAGATGAGGTTTTGCGTCTCACGTTTTTATATCAAAATCAGAAAGTGATTAAGAGTTGTCATAAATTGATTTTGGCTACAGGGAGAGAAGGATTAGGGGGATTAGAATATCCCGCATTTTTAAAAGGACTTCCAAAAAATGTTTATGCACATACTGCAGAAGCTATTGATTTTTGCGCCATGAAGGACAAGTGCTTGGGAGTACTTGGGGTGGGTGCTTCGGCTTTCGATGCCACAGCTACAGCCTTAGAGCATGGTGCTGGACACGTAGATATGTTTATGCGCCGCGATCATATTCCTTCGGTCAATAAGTTAGCGAGTTTAACCTATCCAGGTTTCAGCTATGGTTATTATCATCTTCCAGATGAATTAAAGGTAAAGTTTTTTGAAAATCATGAAGAGGTCGGTTCCCCTCCACCCTTTGAATCCCTGGATCGGATTGCTTCGCATAAAAATTTACAACTATATCCTGGAATCTTTATCCATGCTGCAGAGTACCTAGACGAAAAAATTATTTTGCATACGAATAAAGGGACGAAGCAATATGATTTTTTAATTCTGGGTACTGGATTTAAGATAGACTTAAGTCGATCTTCTGAGATTAAGACGTTCCATAAGCAAATTTCTTTATGGAAAGATCATTTAATGCTACCGCACAGATTAGGACAATTCCCTTATTTAGGACCTCATTTTCAGTTTGTAGAAAATCATCCTGGCCAAGCTCTTTTTTTAAAAAATATCTACTGCTTTAACTATGCAGCTACACTTAGTCACGGGCTATTAAGTAGTGACATTCCAGGAATTAGCGTAGGAGCCACTCGTCTAGCTCAAGGGATAGCGTCTGACTTTTTTGTTGAAAATGCTTCTTGTTACTTGCAGTTACTTAAAAATTATCATGTAGAGGAATTTAAAACAGATTCTCCGCCTGAAGCAAAAATTAAATTTATGTATGACCTCGAGTTGTGACCTATTTTTCTAATGTAAAACACTCATCTAAAGATCTTGCCAAAGAATAGCGGTTAACTCTATGTATATTTTCGACGTTGCTGTGCGTTGCCGTGATTTAATTCTATTCGATACTTAGCCACTGTACGACGTGCACATTTAAAGCCTTTTGCGGATATAAGTTCTGAGAGTTCTGCATCCGATAAAGGGTTTTCTTTATCTTCGCTTTTGATAAGTTCATTTAAAAGATGTTTGACTGTATCAGGAGAAACATCCTCTCCTTGGTTATTTGCGAGAGCATTTGTAAAAAATGAACGTAAGGGAAGAATGCCTCGAGGTGTATCAATATATTTATTGGCTACTGCACGAGCAATTGTTGACTCATGCAAGTTTAGTTGTTCGGCCACAGCTTTCATTGTCAATGGGTGGAGTTTACCCTGCGGATCTAAAAAATACTCTTGATCAACCTTAATAAGAATTTCTAAGATTTTAAGCAGAGTTTCATTTCTTTGATGAATATTGCGCATTAACCATTTGGCAGAGGCTAACTTTTGAAGGATAAATTCTTTTGTTTCGGGAGCTAGTGCTTCATCTTCTAGCATCCTTAGGTAGCGCCGATTAATTCTAATGGAAGGGAGATCGTCTTCATTCACTTTAATCGTCAAAATATTATCATCGGCTTCTACACTTGCATCAGGAGTAATATACTGGGTAAATTGCTTATAGTGGCTAAAGCCTGGATGTAAATCTAATCGATTAATATCCTTTTTAAAGGCTAAATGAATCTCTTCAGGTGTACAGCTTAAATTTTTTTTTATCGCTGGAATACGATTATATATCAGATCTTCGTAGTGTTTTTCGATGATTTCATAGGCTAGTGTATGCTGTTTTTGTTGATTTCTTAACTGGATCAAAAGGGATTCTTGCATGGTGGATGCACCTACGCCGTAGGGATCAAATGTTTGAATCTGCTTTAAAAGTTCTTTTAATCTTTCCGTCGCATAATTGTTCAGAAGACCAATTTCTTCCAATGAAGTCGTAAGAAAACCGTTTTCATCAAAATTTCCAATGATGGCTTCTGCCATCGAAAGATCTTCTGCATTAGAAAAATCTTCTCTAGCTTGTTGCATTAAATATTCGAATAAAGAACTTTCAGAGCATATGGAATTTTCTTGATAGGTTTTAAGTTTATCCTCATCTTTGGAACGATGTGTCGAATAGCTCGATTGATCTGAAAAATGATCTCTAAAATCTTCATCTAATCTTTTCAAGATTTCATAATCTTTTTCATTGAAGTCAAGTTCCTTTTCTGGGATTTGATCCATATCTTGAGGTTCTTCAGCCTGTTCTTCCTCAATTTTAGTCGTCTTTAATTCTTCGCACTCCATCAGGGGATTTTGTTGAAGTTCTTCTTCTAATGCTGCAGAAAGTTCTAAAATAGGCATTTGCAGGAGTTGAATGGCTTGTTGCATTTGCGCAGACATAATCAAACGTTGGGTTTGTTTAAGATTTTGCGCTTGCTTAGGTTGCTGATTTAAGGAAATTGGATATGTCATATTATTTTGTTTAGAGGATTTTACTTGAATTGACAAGAATTTTCTTTTGGTTAATGGTTAAAAAAAAGAGCAGTGCCCATGACAAACAAGCCCCCTTTTTTTATTAAAGATGCTGAAGAAGACATACTTATTGTTGTGGAAGATCCTTCTCTTCAACAGCAACTCGAAACAGCTTTGCAAAAAAAATATAAAGTTTTTGCTTATAATGATTGTAAGGCTGCACAACAGCATCTGCTTCTTCACTCTGTGGCTGTGTTAATCTGTGATCAAGATCTATCAGATGAACAAGGGTTTGAATTTTGTAAAAAGGTCAAGGCCCTTAAACACACGATTGAATGTGTGTTAATTCTGCAGCCTCAAGAGCTCAAAGATCTTGAGACTTCAAAAAAATTTACTGAGATTGTCCATGTCCTTTTAAAGCCTTGCGAAGAGATCTATCTCACCCAAATCATTGATTTAATTTACGAAAAGAGCTTGTTGTCGAATATTCGGACCCACTTTTCAGAATGGGTAAGCCTAGCTAATGAATTTTCTCCCCATTCATTAGAGGAGGTGTCTCGTCATTTGACTTTTGGTAAACGGGTCCAAGAGAGTCTTCTTATTTCTAGAAATGATCCAGATCTTTCCGGCTTAGACAATGGAATTTTATTCTTGCCAGGAAGCGACACCTTTAATGATTTTTATGAAATCTACTATCCAGGTAAACATATCTTTGATCTTGTGATTGGACATCAGCAGGAAAGAGGTCTGGCTGCCGCTTTAATCGGGACAATGGTTAAAAGAGATATCCATCACTTTATCCAACCTATTGTTTCCACGGAAACTTATTCGCGCAAAGAAGGTTGGGAAGAGGCTTTGGTTCCTTTGGAACATATGTGTGAATCGCTGGATGCTAATACAGGCTATCAGCTTCAAATTCTGAATGTTCAGATGGCTTTGACACTGTGTAGATTTAATTTTGAAAGTAAAAAACTGATTTATTTTAATAATGGTAATCCGCAGGGCATCTGGTGTAAGCCGCAGGAAAGGCACATCATTAGGTTAAAAAATAGTCATCAACATTATTTGGGAGAAGCTAAACAACTCTTTGGGGAAGTTTATGAGGTGGAATTTGAGACTAATGATTTGTTTGTTTTTTTATCGGGCGGCTTTACAGAGAAAGAAGAAACTTTAATCTATGATCTCATTCAACAAACTCCCAATATGACACCTCATGAGCTTATTGAAGAATTGAAACAAAAAATGCAGAATTTTTCTACGGATACAGATAGGACTTTAGTCGCTCTAAAGATGAATAGGAAAGAAGCTTTACCCTCCCGGCATTTTTTTTCAGCCACTTTTAATGCCACATTGGATGAGTTAGAGCGTGCACGCAATTTTATTGATAATATTTGTCGAGACGTTCCTGGTGATCGTGATAGATTAATTTTTTACCTCCATCTTGTCATAAATGAAATATTTTGCAATATTGTCGAACATGGGTATGCCTACGACTCTAAAGGGATTATTATAGTCAAAGGTGCCCAGGAGCACGATGGCATTACTTTAGAGGTTTTCGATCAAGGAACCGTTTATATGCCATCCGAGGTGCCAGAGCCTTTGCCTCTCGGTAATGAAGAGAATAGAGGATTTGGTATTTATATTATTAGGGAAGTGGTGGATCAGCTAGCCTATACCAAAAAGTTAGGAAAAAAAGGCTGGAACCATTTAAGAATTTTTAAAAAATATTGTTTGGGAGATGAAATCATGCAATTAAGCCACACTTTAGCTAATGATGTTCTAATTATCACTCCCAATCTAACAAGTTTAGATGCTAAATTTGCTTCAGAATTTAAAGAAAAAATCATTCAGTTGATCACTGAAAATGAAGCTTTACATGTCGTATTAGACCTCAACCAAGTCCAGTTCATTGACAGTTCGGGGCTAGGCAGCTTTTTGTCTGTTTTACGTCTTTTGCACGCGCAAGGGGGAGAGCTCAAACTTGCTCGCATTCATCGTCCTATCCGCACGATGTTTGAGTTAGTGGCTATGAATAAAATATTTGATATTCATGAAAGCACAGAGGAAGCAATCGAAGCCTTTAATAAAGAATAGTCTTCGAAACTCTCTCCACCGTTGACGCCAATTTTTTCAATTTTTGACTTCACTTGTATAATAACAAAATTTTGTTGTATGATCTTACTTCATCATCGAAAATGCTCGCACATTTTGGATTTTTGACTCCGACCATTCAGAAAAAGGTGAGATTTAAAAGGGTTGTAATTTAAAGAGATAGCCTTTCTAGAAGATCTGTTGTATGTCAAAAAATTCATGAGAATTTCGATAAAATATCCCAACTCAAATGAGATAAATACATGTCAGAAAATATTCCAAAAGTAAGAACAGCACCCAACTCCAAAGAATCGGAAATGATGGTCTTAGGTTGCATGCTGACCAGTGTAAACGGTTTAAATATTGCTGCAGATGGTTTGGATGAATCTGATTTTTATTACACGGAACATAAAATCATTTTTGAAGTTTTGAAAACGGCCTACAAAAATGACAAACCAGCGGACGTGCATCTTGTTTGCGAAGAGTTAAAGCGTTTAGATAAATTAAAGTCTGTAGGGGGTGCTGCCTACATCACAACGTTAGCTCAGTATGCAGGGACTTCTGCTTACATTGAAGAGTATACGGATATTGTCCGTAATAAAGCCATCTTACGTCGTATGATTAGTGCGTCTCAAGTGGTGGAGAAAAAAGCATTAGAAGAACCCCAAGACGTATTAGCTACCTTAGATGATGCACAACAATTATTTTATCAAATTAGTCAATCGGCTAGCTCAGCCACTGGCAAATTGATTAGTCAGATTCTTTCTGGAGTGAAAGCTGAATCTGCAACGCCTTTTTTAAAAGCATTAGAAGAAAGGCAGGTGCGTTTTCAAGAGCGTGGTCCTGAGGAAAGCGGTATCACGGGAATACCCACTTTGTTAAATGACTTAGATAAGATGATTAATGGTTTAAATAACTCTAACTTAATGATCTTAGCTGCAAGACCTGCTATGGGAAAAACGGCATTGGCGATTAACATAGCAGAAAATGTCTGCTTCAAAAATAACATTCCTGTCGGAATTTTTTCTTTAGAGATGAGTGCGGAGCAATTGGTTCATAGAATCGTCTGTTCTCAAGCTGAAGTGGAGTCAGATAAAATTAAAACCGGGTCTTTGAATGGGATTGAGTTTCAGCGTATCGTTTCTGCTGTCAACATGATGCAAGAGCATATGATGGTCATTGATGATCAACCGGGTTTGAAAATCACGGATTTGAGGGCGCGAGCACGTCGTATGAAAGAGACGTATGGAATTGGATTTTTGGTGATCGATTATTTGCAATTAATCACCGGATCAGGATCTTTTAGAGGACAAGAAAATCGCCAGAATGAAATCTCCGAAATTTCACGTATGTTGAAAAATTTGGCTAGAGAACTCAATATTCCTGTACTTTGTCTTTCGCAGTTATCGCGTAAAGTAGAAGAACGCCAAGGTCATCGCCCCATGATGAGCGATTTAAGGGAGAGTGGAAGTATTGAACAAGATTCGGATATTATCTTTTTCTTATTACGAAGAGAGTATTACGATCCTATGGATAAGCCTGGGATGGCCGAGCTTATTGTTGCAAAGAATCGTCATGGAGGTGTGGGAAGTGTTAACCTGACTTACCGTAAAGAGATTGTGCAGTTTGCGAATTATACACCAGTAAAATATGATCCTTTGAATTCGGCTCAGGATCAGATGGCTTCTGAATTCAATCATTTTAATTGAATACTTTTTTTAACATAAAGAGTTTGTATTCTAGAGTTAAAAAAATAATTTGATGTCAAATCTTTCTATCAATTATAGAATAGTAATATTTTATAACTAATTCGATCTACGCTTAGCGACTTAAATAACTAACGGAAAGCGATCTACCTTATGAATTTGACAAGTGAATATTCAATATCTAGACCTTTGAGTGCTACTTTCTCTCTAGCTTTTCCTCATTCAAAATCCTCCCTTCAGATGGTGAGTGATAGACATCTCTTACCGTTAAATCCAGGTCATCTTGGATCATTAAATTTAGATCAGAAAAAAATTGTGATTGAAAACTCTTCGGTTGGAACACCCTCTAAAACGGACCTCTGTATAGAAAAGGTTTTATTAATCCAAAAATGGAAAGAAGTTCGTTTAAAAAACCAAGTCCTATTAGAAAGATTAAAAAACGAAAAGATTATTTTTAATGACGGAGCTTTTTTCACAAACGAAACACTAGATCTTAAAGATGTAGAAGAGGAAAAACTACAAGAGCTTTTGAAAATGGAGTTTGAGTATATGCATCGACTCCTTCACATAGGGATGGAAGCGCTTCATTCTCCGCAAACTTTTTATATAAATATGAAAATTTACCAGCTGATTAATCAACCCGAGGCTTGTTATGAATGGGAAGAGAGAACTATTTTTCATCTCTTTGCGACTAGTGGGGAAGACACTGCGCTCACTGAATTAAAAAAAATACCTCATACAATCGTTAAAAAATTGATTGATAAGTTGGATCTGAAGGGGAGAACTCCACTGGCCATAGCCTTCCAGGAAAAAAAATTCAACGCTGCTGAAGAGTTAATGTTAATGGGAGCGGATTTAAAAAGCCTTAGCGCTCTGGTTCATTTAAAGGGTCATTTCTTTGAAATCAAAGAAATGGTTAAAAATTGGATTGGCAAAGGGTGGTTAGATCGAGGATTAATTTTTCAATTAAGACAGAAGAAAAACCTTTCAGGAGTTTCTTGGATAGAATACGCAAAACGGCAACAACGTATGGATGAGTTGCAAATTTTATTAGATCCTTTTAATAAAGTTTCAAAGTTGATGAACTTAATTAAGTCAAAAACTGGTGAATTTGAGATTGGTCTCTGTGAGAGTAAGGATAAAGAATTTTTCATAGTCATTGAAAATATTCCTTTAAGTGTCGAAGAATCTGTATTTTTTTTAGAGCAATTTTTTGAATGGAGTCGAAATCACTATGGGATTCTGAAAGAACTTTACCAGGAGATTCATGGCTTTTTAAAAGAAATTAAGCACCCAGAATCCCCGAATATTCAAAAAAAATTATCGAATCTCTTCAAAAGGATCACTGTCGATCATTATCTTACTCAAGCTTTACGGAGGATAAAAAAAGTAGAATTATATAACGATTATTCGAGCTATAAACAAGACTTTAGGCCTCTTTATTTTTTGATGGATGACGATTTGGAATCATCCTTTAACAAATATCTTCTCGATTTAAAAAATCTTACAGAAATATTTCTTAAAAAAAGTTTTTTTCAAGAGCTGGTGAACGATGATTCGGATTTAAGTGCGTATGAGCATATGCTCTATTATTTTTTAAATAATAAAGCGCAGATTCTTGAATTAAAACTAGATGATAAGTGTGTATTAGCAAATTTCTTCCATTATGCGATCTCTTTAGACGACAAAGAAGCATTTGAAAAAGGAATTCAGATAGCAAAAAAAAATAATCAACTAGAAAAAATCATAAATAGTTTGAATTCAGAAGGGTTTTCCCCTTTAGCCCTAGCTGCCGCAGAAAATTCAATAGAGTTTGCAAAAAGATTAATGGAAGAAGGAGCAGATGCCAATGTAGAAAATATAAAAGGAAAAACGGCTCTTGATATAGCTATTAATCTACACCATCAGGAGATGGCCAAATTTTTAATTTTTCACACAGATCCCAATCTCAAAAACTATAAAGGCCGAAACTGGATGCATTTAGCGGTTTGTTACGATAATGCTCAATTTTTATCAGAACTCATCCCATTAAAGACTTCCCATCATATGTTTCATGAGCGTGATTTTTTTGGATTTACTCCCAAAGAATATGCATTAGGGCTTAAAAGAGATCATTGTTTAAAAGTTATTCTGCAATGTGTGAAGGAGAGTGGAAGAGTTCAGAACGTATCCGCTAAAGAAAGTCGTGCTTTGATTCGAATCGATCAAGATCCTGTTTTAGACCAACTCATTCGATTCGTTTCTAAATACTTTAAGGCAGATAAACTCATTTTGAAGCTGCTCGATTTGGGAGCTTGCAATGCATTTTCCTTTTTATTTCCTATGTATTTAGCTCTTTCTAAAAAAGTGCATTACCTAGAGGAATTAGAAAAAATTTCTACTTGGAAAATCACAGATGATCTCACGGAAGAAGAAGTGGCTTTGTTCGAGAACTGGGTCAACAATCTCATTTGGTTACAACAAGAGTACATCAAGTTGCATAGCCCAGAAATTAGCACACAGACATTACGCCTCGAGCAATTTGAAGTCATTCGTCCCTCTAATCTTTCGCTGAAGTTAACCCCTCTCTTTCATTTTTATTTTAAAAGAAAATTTGACCAGGCAAAAGTTGAAGAATTATTGAATATTTTTAAATGCTATCCAGAGGGAACTTATCTGGATATCAATGGAGAGGATCATGTCATTTGTATTTATATCTTGAAAAGAAAAATACAGTATTATGATTCAAACGATTACTTTTATATGCCGCCATTTGAATCGACTAAACCTTTAGTTCCTCTCCTTAAGTGGGCTTTATTAAGACCAGCCTATGAGCATTTAGAAATTAGTGTTTATCAATTTTCAGAAGATAATAGAGAAGCCCTCTATCAAGAGCCATTGGAAGGATGGTCTAATTGGCTGGACTCTGCATCCACTTCACCCAATGGTTTTTCTCGCCTTCATTTAGCTGTTCTATCTAATCAAGCTTTTTTAGTCCAAGAAGAGTTGAAAAATCCCGAAACCGATATTTTCAAAGAGGATTACCAGGGATGTTCTGCTTTAAAACTAGCGCTCATGAGTAATAATGAAGACATCACTTGGTCTTTTTTTAATCATTCAGCGGTAGAAGTTTGGGATTTTCTCTTATTAGCCTGTGAGTTAGGGAATGTTTCTGTTGTGTGTAAGATCTTAAAGCGCTTTCCTCACTTGGATTTAAATCATAAACCAGAAAAATACTTAACCAAAAACTTGCCCTTAAGTGTTGCCCTAGATCAAAACCCTCCCAATCTAAAGCTTATAGACTTGTTATTACAATATGGTGCAAATCCCTTCATAAAAGGGATTTTTAAATCAAATGTTGAAAAAATTGTACGCTTTAAAGTTCCAGCGCTCTGGGATATTTTTTTAAAATATTATCCAAATCTTCAGTTAGTGGATTTTAAAAAAAATAGTTTCTTAGATTATGCAAGCCGTCATAGAGATCGCAATCCAGAATTCGATCTCCTCACCTATCTATACAATCGTGAGATTATCGAGGAAAGTGATTTTAAACGTTTATGATTAAACGCACCATGTCTACATCACAGGATGTTTCATGAGCTCTTTTTAAAGCTTCCGAGACCAGTTCTTTTTCCTCAGGAGATGTATGATCCAGCAAGGTGTTCATAATTCTAGAAGTCAGCCCATTAAAGCTTACATTCAAGGTGGGATTCATTTCTGTGCGTTGTAAAATTTTAAGGAAAATCCCTAATTCAGGGTGCATCAACTCAAAGGCCCCTCTAACTGTTGGAGAAAAACTTTCTGTGACGTATTTTTTTAATAACTTTAGCCTTGAGAGAAGGTTTATATATGCATCAGGATGAATTTTTGCAAAATACTGTTCGAGTATAGCTTTTTTTATTTTTTCTGCTGAAGTCTTTTTAGAAACCAAACCATATTTTTTATGAAGTTGAGATAATAAGGGCTTTTGAGGTTTATTATCTAAGTTATTAAGATCTTTCAAAGCTTCCAAAAAGGACTCCTGGGTCCCTACAAGGTCCTGAAATGTGCATTTAAACCCTTCAATGTCTATCTTTTGAATCCTCTGTATCAGGTCTTCATCCATTTTTTCATAAACGGCGGGGTGGTCGAGGAAAATACTTTTGAAATTTACTGTGATAGAGGGATTGTTTTCAGAAACTCTATTAAAGTCGCTCGGGAATAAAATTCTGGAAAAATCAAAATTAAATATTCTCTGGCTGGCTGGATCTTTTTTGTATTGACCTTCATGAGAATCCGCAGATCCAAACAAAGCATCAATCAAAGCAAGATGCTGAATGTTGGGTGTATGGTCAAGACTTAAAACTTTTGCTTCACCATGTTTAACTTTTTCTTTAAGGAGATGGATCTTGTCTTCTGGCAGATGCTGATCTTCAGCTGCAGCGAGTTCTTTCTTATCCTTCATTAATTCTTTCCAAGCCGTTTTCCATTCTTCATCAGGGAAGAGCGATCCTTCTAACCACTCGCTAGCAAGGCCGGTAGGGTTTACATGCTGCTTAATTTTTATTTCTAAGGTCACTTCTTCTTTAGGTAATAAGTAAAGATCTAGACCTAGATGTTTTAATAACTTTAGAGCCAATAATTCCCGTTTATTTTCTAAACCGATTTTAAATGCAATGGCAGGAAGGGAATCATCCGTTCGATTCAATTTGCTGAGATCTTCTAGAAAAATGGAGACGGGTCTAGTTCTTCCATTAGGAGGCGGAGCAATTTTTCTTAAATCAATTCCAGAAAAATAAACCTCTAAATCAGATAAATCTAAATCAGGATACGTTTTTATAATCCATTCCTTAGATAGATACTCAGCATCCATGGAGGAGATTTTTGCAGCGAAATCAGGATGTTTAGCGATGAGATCTGTTTTCGATATTAAATCTGGGAGTTTTGAGAGATCTAGGCTAAGGCGATGTGTATCTAAAACGCTTTTTTTATGATGAATTTGCGAATGAATTTTTACAACGATATTTTGAGAGTTACCTTTTGGCTGATATTCTACACGACAACTCGGATCTCTCTTATAGGCTTCAGCGACAGCTTTTGCATAGGCAGATAGAGCGATAGGTAGTCTCGAAACAGATAGATATTCAGAGCTAGCAGTTTGAGTTTCATGGACTTTTTTCAAGGGATGATCTACGTCAATTTCCTTTTGAAATTCTATTTTTTCTTGGGTGTTTGCGCCACTGCTCGGTTGTTCTAATTTTGTTTGATCAGAGGATTTAGGGATCAGGATTTCATTTTTAGTCGATTGCTTCTTCAAATAGCGTTGGATTTCTTGGATGTGTGCATCATGGGTAGAGAGTCTTATTTTTAGTTCTCTATAGATTTTTTTGAGGAGTGGTTGATTTTCAATTTGCTCTAAGTTTTTGCTCAAATGGATGACCAGGCGCTTATCATTAAACCATTGATGATGTTTACTAAAGAGGACATATCCTAAACGTACAAAAAAAGTCCCTATCGTATGAAATGTGTGTGCAATAAAAGGTGTCTTCTTCACACAAAGATTTCCCTGCTTTTCTTTAACCTTAACCTTTTTTCCCTCAGCGTTAGTCACTACACGATGGGGGGATATTAAGATTAAATAATCTTTGGGAGATAGTCCATTTAGTTTCATTATTAACCTGCAAAAATAAATATTTCTTAATATTTTAATTTTTTTAATAATTAAAGTCAAATAATCATTATATTTTTCATTAGGAAGATTAAGCCTGATTGTTCCGATAGGTTGATGTCTTCGGGCTCATTTTTCATGTCCATAGAAAATTTTAAATCGTCGGAATTACGGGATACCTCTCCAAAAAATAGGTTAGGATGTGATCAGATGAAAATTCAAAGAGTCTCAGGGATACGAGTGATCATAAATGGCTCAATATTAAAAATATTGACTTTACTTTTTAATAGTCGATTGTTTAATATACACGTGATTAATCTTTAGCGATTAACTTTTAATAATTGTTATTCTGGAGAACGTATGTCATCTGTAAAAAAGAAGCGCAGATACAAAATTGCGAAGCATAAGCGCAAGAAGCGTAGCAGACGCGACCGTCATAAGACCTAATCAGCATTAATACATGCTGTGATGATATCAAAAGAGAACTTCTGGTTCTCTTTTGTTTTTCTTAGAAATATAAATTTTTTTTAATATGTGGAACTATCCAGTTAAATACGATGTCATTATCATGGGTGCAGGGCATGCAGGCTGTGAAGCTGCGTTTGCTGCCGCACGGATGGGTGCACGGACCTTATTACTCACCATGAATCTTGATACGATCGGGAAAATGAGCTGCAACCCAGCTGTGGGTGGTGTGGCAAAAGGCCATATCGTACGTGAAATTGATGCTCTCGGCGGTGAGATGGGTAAAGTCATTGACTGTACGGGAATTCAATATCGCATGCTCAATGAGACCAAAGGCCCTGCCGTATGGGCTCCTCGCGCCCAGGCAGATAAAGCGGCTTATCAGTTAGAGATCAAACATCGCCTAGAGAAAACTGCCAATCTTGAAATCAAGCAAGGAACCATAGAAGATTTGATCATTCGAGAAGATCGCATTCAAGGGGTAATCACTAAAGAAGGGATCCTCTACGAATGCTCAGCTTTGGTGATATCTTCAGGAACGTTTTTACGTGGATTACTGCACATTGGAGAAACCAATTACTCCGGAGGACGAGCGGGCGATCAACCATCCGTTGGCCTTTCCGCTAGCTTAATGAAATTTGGTTTAAAATTAGGGCGTTTAAAAACAGGAACACCTCCTCGAATCAATCGACGCTCGATTGACTTTAGTCAGACCGAAGAGCAACCTGGCGATCCTCATGTAAAATTTTCTTTCGATGATGAGGGCATTCCGCGTTTACCTCAAATCTCTTGCCATATCACTTATACGACAGAAGAAACCAAGAAGATTATTTTAGCCAATCTCCATCGTTCTCCTATGTATTCCGGCAAAATTACTGGTGTCGGCCCCCGTTACTGTCCTTCTATTGAAGATAAAGTGGTGCGTTTCGCGGATAAGGAGCGACATCAAATCTTTTTAGAGCCTGAGGGATTACAAACAGAAGAGATTTATGTGAATGGAGTGTCTTCTTCGTTACCTTTCGATGTCCAATTAGATTTTATCAGAAGCATTCCTGCCTTAAGAAACGCTGAAATTATGCGACCTGCCTATGCTATCGAGTACGACTATGTCATGAGTGGTCAAATCGATCATACGCTTGAATGTAAATCCATCGAAGGTCTTTTTTTAGCAGGCCAAATTAATGGAACATCCGGATATGAAGAGGCGGCCGGGCAAGGAATTATTGCAGGGATTAATGCGGTCAATCGCGTAAGAGGAACACCAGCGTTAGTATTGAAACGTTCAGAGGCATATATCGGTGTGATGATCGATGATTTAGTGACTAAAGGTTTAGAAGAGCCTTACCGCATGTTTACAAGTCGAGCGGAATATCGTTTGTCCTTGCGTCAAGATAATGCAGACCTACGACTCAGACGCTATGGGTATGAATTAGGGCTCGTTGATGAGTCGCGTTATGCCAAACTCAAGTATAAAGAACAGATCATTCAAGAAGAGAGCTTGCGTTTAGAAAAAATCTTCCGTCAAATGGGAAGTAAAGGCTACAGTTTAGCTCAGTTGCTATGCCGACCCGAAAACACTTACGCTACGATGCTTAATGATTATCCAGATTCCGTTAAAGATTACGGAGCCGAAATTAATTTTCAAATCGAATTGAATTTAAAATACTCGGGTTACCTAGAAAGGCAAGCGAGTGATATTGCTAAATTAGCTCATATCGAGAATATTAAAATTCCTAAAGCCTTTGACTTCAATTCCGTGACAGGACTGCGTAATGAAGCACGTCAAAAACTTGGACAAGCTAATCCCGCCAATTTAGGACAAGCCTCGCGTATTTCAGGCGTTTCTCCTGCTGACATTTCTGTCTTAATGGTAGCATTAATGCGTTACACCCAAAAAAGTACAGCATGCTCTAAAGAAGAAGATGCTATCCCCCCATCCTGTTGTTAAAGGACTCCATGAAAAAAACGGAAGTTCAACTGGTTCTTCTAAATAAGCGTTCTATCTTAGAGCAGTTACATTTAGAAGAGGCCTTACTCCGTGCGGATGAGAAAAATTGGTGTATAATACATCTTCAACCTTTAGAGGCGATCGTCTTAGGCATCTCCGCTCAGCCAGAACAAGTCATTCATTTAGACAAACTAGGTGTCCGCCCTGTCCCACTTATTAAGCGGTTTAGCGGGGGAGGGACTGTCTTTATCGACCAAAACTGTTTGATGACTACTTTTATTTTTAATCATACAGATATAGGTATTCCGGCCTATCCGCAGCCAGTTTTTCTATGGAGTGAAAAATTTTATCTTCCTCTCTTCGAGGGCCTGAATTTTTCTTTAAAAGAGAATGATTATGTGATCGATCAGCGTAAGTGTGGAGGAAATGCCCAATACATGACTAAAAATCGTTGGTTGCATCATACTTCATTTTTATGGGATTATCATGTGGATAACATGAGTTATCTAAAAATGCCTCCTAAAATGCCTAATTATAGAAAAGAGCGAGAACATCACGAATTTCTATGTAAGCTTCAGCATTACTTGCCTCTCGAAAGTTTTTGCGAGAGATTTACGGCTCATCTTAGTGAAGTGTTCAAAGTACGCCTGGTGGATTTCGAGGAAGCTTGCCTTGCTTTGGAAAGACCCCATCGTCGCGTGACAGACTTAATTCCGATAGAAAAGGCCGCTGTAAGGGAGTCGGAAAACTGCGTAATCAACACAGTTTATAAAGGTGGGTTTTCTTCTCAACCAGCGACATCATGAATAACTAGATTCGGATGTCGAGTGATCAACGTTGAAATCCCTTAAAAAAAATAATATCGTTGATTGGCTTAATGTTTCCGGTTATCCCAAACAGCAGCAAAAATATGTTAAAATAGCCTAAGTGAAACTCATATTGAGTTCAAATGACTATCAATCGATAACCTTATTATAGCGTGAACTTTCTTTAAATTTCTAGATATAATTCAATTTTAAAACCTAAAAAAATTAATTAAAACAATTCTGGATCTAATGGTTTTAGTCCATTATAATCCATGCATTTAAAAATGGCGGCTTCTTTAACGGGCCATCCATGAATCCATACCAAAGGCTTAATTCCCACAAACTCTACTGCCTGAAAATAAGGAGAAAGTTGCAGTCTATATTTTTCAATGAATTCTTCGTTAAATTTTTCTAAATGCGGAGCGTTTTCTGAAAGGACGAAGTAACCATTTTTGCCTACCTGTTCCTGCTCCATCCCTGGCCAGAAAGAAAATTGATTTTTGCGCACTCCTTGTAAATTGAGAAAGTAGGCGCGTGTTTGAGAAGGATTGTAAAAGCTTAAAAGGCTGGTCATTTGATATTTATCAGAAAATAAAAATTCTTGTTCAGGATTAAAATCTAGTGCGACGAGCTCATTTCTTAAGATCGGCCATCCGAGGTTATGTTTGAAGGGGTTTATTTTATAAGGGGTGCTGAAAGGAAGGTGGGTTTGTAAGGGTGGCAGGAGGAAAACGAGGACACATAATAAAACAGAAAGCGCTACCCCTCCTTTTAACCAGACATAAATTTGAGGAACGGCTCGCTCACAACAGTACCAAGACAAAAAGACAATCCCTGTAGGATAGGCAAAATCTACCCAATTACCCTGCATTTTTTTAAACACAGAGACGGTGATAAAAAGACCCAATAGCGTAAATGATAAAGCTCCGCAAAACCGTAGACTTGGGGATAGGTCCCGCAATTCTTTGCAAAAAACCCAAAAACTCATAAACAAAAGAACGAATAATATAGGGGATAGTAAAGCCACTTGTGCTCCGAGAAAGTCCCAAAAATTTCCCTGAAATACACCATTTTTTGCAGCTATAGTTGCCTGTGAGGGAACATATAAAGTAGAAAAGACATGCCTAAAAGTCACCCAATCATGTTCCATATTCCATAAAAATGAGGGAAGAAGGCCTAGAAGTGAAACAAAAACCCCGATTAAAAACTGACGCCTGATGAGAGATCTTTCAAAAGGAAACATGCAGATGATAAATGCCCATAATAGATAGACAGGCCACTTGAATAAAGCCCCTAATCCAATGAAGAGGCCGACAAAAATATAATTAGGGGGTTTTTGTTCATTGAGTGCCGCCGTTAGAGTGAGGCAAGCCAGAATCCAGAAAAAGATAGCGCCCACATCTGTGATAGCGAAAAAACTTCCCATTACACCTAGTGGACTTAAAGCCATCACAATACCGGCCCAAAAACAAGTTTTTGGATGCAAGCCGCAGGTCCACGCTAAAAAATAGACTAGTAAAGGATATACACCAGCAATCACGACTGACATGATACGAACACCTAATTCCGTATTTCCCATCAAATAGGTGCCAAGGGCTATCTGCCACGCAATTCCTGGAGGCTTGCTGTAGTATCCCCAGCTAAGATCTTGACTCCAGGTCCAGTATTGAGCCTCATCCGGGCCTAAGCCAATATCACTATAATTGATCGTCAGAATCATGACAGCAGCTTTAGCAAGAATAAGAAAAATTAAGAGGGAAAGCGTTCCGAGACGTTCAAAAAATTCTTTCATTATATATCCTAATTTTTATGAAAATTGAATGCTATTTGGCTGCTTTCTGAAAGGATAAATCATTCGCTAATATTTTTGAATTGATACCGAAAGGATCTCAAATTTTGAATTTTCATCGTCTCGTCACAAGAGCTCCTAGAGGGGGAATAATCAAAGAGAAATTTTCCTAATATTTCGATATATCCTGAATGACTGGATTTGATAGAATATCTGTTTTTTAGGATATTATGATTAGTAAATTAGATAACATCTATTCTGTTGAATTAGAAAGTAAAATATATAAAAAGTTTAATTTAGAAGATCCATTTGTTTCTCAAGTCTGTGATGACAGAGGGCCAGAGGCTTTGGTGAGAGATATTCAAAAAAGTATCCAGTTCAATCCTCATTCTCTTTTGAATTTTAATTGGCTTGAAAAAATCAAAGCTCTCCAAGAAAAGCATCCCCTTTTAAGTAAAATTAAACATATTTATAAATTATTTCATCAGGCCTTAGTTTGGGAGGGTCTGAAGCAAGAAAGTCGGGAAAAAGAACAGATTCCTCTTGAAATCCAAGAAAGATATGAGACATTTGTTTTAAATGCGGATCAGAATTTAATCATCGACCCTGTCTCCCAAAGCCATTTACTTTTATATTGCCTGCGTTCACACAGTTCCTATGTGCGCTCTTTAGCCCGCATTTGTATAAAACAAGACGCGAATTGTTTGTTTGAAGATAAAGATGGGTGCAGTCCCATTCTTTTTGCTTGTGCGAGAGGTGAAGTAGATCTGATCCGAGAATTATATATCAGGGGGGGAGATCTTTTTAAATCAGTCCGATCTCCTAAGAGTGGCCGTTACTCTACACCGATGGATCAGGCATCTCAACATCCTGCGGCATTGACCCTGCTAAGAGAGCTTCTTCAAGCAGGCCTATCGCCAGACTGCAAATGGAATCCTGATAATCATTTAGTTTTTTATATCCTTAAGGTTTGGATTTTAAAGAATCAAGCGTCTTTATCTCCTCCGCTTCAAGAAATCAAAGATCTATGCATTTGGATAGAAAAAAGTCTGGAAAGCAAACCTGAATGTGAGCGGTTTTTATTTGATACCCTAAAGAGCCTCATTACAAAAATTGAAAGATATCGTCAGTTGACCTGTAGCGAAGAGGATACTCTAGCTTTACGTTTAGATTTAGAGGCTGAAATACGCGATCATATTAAATTTTTTAGGGAACAGGGGGTTGAAAATGTGGAAAACCTCATGAACACCCTAAATAGCCCTTTTAAAAGATCAGCGGCCCGCGTATCCGCAGCCAAACAATGGATGAAGGATTTAGATAAAATTCCCTTTAATCTTGACTCCCATGAAGATTCTTTAAACATGTGGGGAATTAGTGAGAAAAATCAAAAAGCTAAAGATGCTCTTAGCCTGTGCATTAAAGATAAAAATTATGATCTTCTCTTTAAAATTGTCGCTGAGCTATATAAAAATGATTTGGATCATGACATGCGTATCAACAGGCCTAAAACACACTTTTTATTAGATAAAGTTTGGCCCGATATTGAATTGAATGCTGTGGATATGCCCTTCATTGGAGGAAAGATTTTTCATCAAGCTTTGATTTTAGGAGAATCTTTGCAAAATATCCTCATCGATATGTCCTATGAAGAGGATTTGCAGGAGGAAGATTTAATGATCAAGGAACTTTTTACTCAGCTATTGAAAAGTTTGGCTTTTTGCATTAAGTGGCATAAAGATCCTAACCCTCAAGAAATAGTCGCTCTCTTAAAAGATCCTCAGGTGGATTTCCCTCTTTTAATTCCCTACGGATACATCAAACACTCTATGCTTATTTGTTTAGAAAAGACATCAGAGGGTGTCATAAAGACTCTTTACAATACAGGTGGAGGGGTACTTCGCTATCATCCTCAGTGGAAAGCGACAAATAAGTATCAAACGTATTTGTCGGTTACGCATATTCCCTTAGAGGATTTATGTAGTCATAAAATGTGGGAAGAGTTGATTGAAGCATCTAAAACGGAGACAACCCCAAAAAAAACTTATGAGTTATTTTTCACGTTGGGCCAGCGGCATGCTATACAAGAAGCTTCTGAGTATTCTGAGGATTATGAGCAAAAACAAATGCATGGAACCTGTAGTGGTCAGGTTTTTATGGCAATGATGAGACATCAAATCTTAAAAAAGATTCAAGGACCTTATGCGAATAAAAAGGGTGTCTATGAATACTATAAATCTCTTTGGACGTATGATATAGGAAACTATGAACTGGATCGAGTGGATCCCCAAATTAAGGGATATCTAGAGGTCAAATTAAAAAAAGTATCGGCCTTACAGGCTTTTGAAGGGGTTTTAAAAGCAGCTTCTTCAGAATATCTGCACGAGTTTAACAGTAAGTTTGCCGAAGGAGTTATAGATGTCAGCATCCTTAAACAAAAAGACTCTCGTTTGTTTTATCAGCAATTCTATTGGTTGCGTCGATTGGCATTACAAATTGCCCAAATGGAAAAAGAAATCAAAGGGGACGAAATTCTATTTAATACTAAAAGCCATCCAGTTCTTCTTTATGCAGAGTTAGTCGCTCGTGAAAAAAGGCAGGCTGAGCAACAAATTCTTGCCTGGATGAATAAATTTGCGAGTGATCAATCCCTCCATGATTTAGTCGATCTTTTTATGCGGAGTGTGTTCTCTTCCAAATATGGGGAAGTTGCCGTTAAATGGTTGAAAGATAAAACTCATGAAGAGAATCTTGGTGCAGATTTAATAGAAATTTTTTTTAAGATTCTTGTTAAAAAAAGTCCTCTTAAACCTAAGACCAGAGTTCTTTTAGAATCTCTTAAAAAGATGTTTGGAGAAAGAAAAGATTTAATAGCAGCTTTGGAATGTGCTTTAGAGAAATCTAAAGGTTAGCAGCTAACCTTTAGATTTGGTGATTTTTCTCAAATATAGTCTCTGTTTGGGCATACACCGAGTTGTAAGGGGTTGTGTTCTGTGAATTGAGAAGAACCAAAGGGACCTTGATTGCGACCAGTGAGAACGAACTTGACGTAATCAAGTATATGTGGGATGAGTTCTTCTAGCCGAGTAGAGTAATTCTCTAACTGTATCCATGTCACTTGTTTATAAATCTGTCGGCCATTTAAATCTCTAAAAGCCGTTTTGATTGCTTTTTTAGAAAAAAGGCACTCTCTAAAGTTTTTTAGGCTAATTCTATACTGAGGTCCATGGGATTGATGGGAAGATGTTCCTTCAGAAGTTTTAGGTAGAGATCGAAGTTCATTATATGGACCTATACCCTCTAATACTATATAGGCTCCTTTTAAAAATTCTCTCCATATTTCTGCGCTTAAAATTTGGCATTCTGTGTATTGCGAGATCACGCGCACAATCTGCTTTTCATTATTTTCTAATTCAATTCCTCGAAGCGGTCTAGGAATAGTTACAACAGTGATTTGTCTTGGAAAACAAATCTGATTATTAGCTACATTTTGGATGGGTAAGTATTCATGCCTTTGTTGGGGTTGTATGTAAGTGATCTGAGGAGAAAACGTTTGACATACTTTATGACTTGCTTCGATTGGATAGGGAGTTATTGGTGGTTGTGGAGCATAAACCCTACTTGGACAGATTTGTTGGTAACTCATAAGTTTTCCTCATTGAATAGTTTGTATGTATACCGAATTTGAGAAGATAGTACTAAATATTGTTTTATAAATAAACATTTAAAATTTAAAATGAATGTTTTATGTATTTTATTTAAAATATATTTGCGCTCTTTGAATAATAACCTGAGTTTTGAGTGTTTGACTTTCTCAAACGCCAAACCGAACACCGTTAAGCACTAACGGCTAATAGACGTTCACGTTGGTGTTGTTTTTGTATAAAAAGGTGAGTTTGTTGTTTAACAGCTTCGGAGATGTGGACTTCAGCTTTGTTGAGGGTGTGGTACATCTTTTGTTTGCGAAAGATCAGCATGCGGTTGATTTGATCGATATTCAGAAGGGTGATTTTGGGATGTTTAGCCAGTAGAGGATCCACATTACGAGGAACGCTTAGGTCAATAATAAGCTTAGAGTTGGGCAAAAAGTTTTGAACACTACTAATCAGGTGATGGGGAGCTTTAGTGCCAAAAAGAATCCAGTCAAATTTATCCCACTGATGAAGTTGATTCCACTCAAGCAGATTTAGAGAATACGTTTGGGCAAGTGTATGGGCATGTGCTAAGGTTCGGTTGCATAGCGTGATGTCATTGAGGTTTTTAATCTTTAGAAAATGGAGAATTTTTTGATTGATGGTGGAAACACCGACAAAGAGAATTTTGGGTGAAGGTAGGTGTTTAAAAAAATGGTGACCGGTGTTGTATATGGCTTGTTCGATTTCAGGAAGTCCTCGATTAAGAAGATGAGTGGAGCGGACTTTTTTTCCTACTTTAAGCGCTTTTTGAAAAAGATAATGAAGCTCTTCAGGAAAATGGGAGAATTGGCAAGCATTCTCATAGGCGTTTTTTACCTGACCTTGAATTTCTGTTTCGGCCACAATGGCGCTGTCTAATCCAGCTGTCACTCGTGATAGATGTAAGAAACAGTCTTGGCCAAAGTAGGAGTAGAGCTTTTGATCGAAATCTTCATCCACTTCATTTCTAAAAATGTTAAGTAGATACGTGTGTGATTCGGCCAAATCTTCGGAGCTAAAGTAGATTTCCGTACGATTGCATGTGGAAAGAAGGATAAAATGATGATGCCCATGAGTGGAAATACCCGCGCTAAAGCGTCTTTGGCACGCTTTAGCTAAGAGCTCTCTTAGTTTTAAATCGGCTAATTTGTGATTAATACCCAGCACTCCAACGCGCATTTCACTTCCTCGATGGTTTAAACAGATCCTTATAAGTAATTTTAAAATTATGGTCAAAGTCCACTTACAAGTTTTCTGAGTTCGTCTATCCCAAGCCATTGAGAATTAGTGTTAGATGCGTAAGAAAAGTCTTCTGGTAAGGGCTTGCCTTCCCGCCCAGCCAGGAATTTTTTCTTTAAATGAGGATCTTCATTATAAATTTCCGGAATGACTAAATAATGATCAGGAAATTCTAGAGAGTGCCTTGCGTCTTCTAGACCAATCATAAGTTCATGCAGCTTTTCACCTTCTCTAATACCTGTGAATTCATACTTAAGCTGGGGAGCCATAGCTAAGGCTAGGTCCATAATTTTCATGCTGGGTATTTTAGGAACAAAAATTTCCCCTCCACGTGCTCTAAGAAAAGATTTGAGGACAAAGTCTACGGACTGTTCCAGTGTGATCCAAAAACGTGTCATTCTTTCATCTGTGATGGGAAGTGTAGTGGCCCCCTCATTGATAATTTTTTGCCAGAAAGGAATCACACTTCCGCGGCTGCCCAGCACATTTCCATACCGCACCACAGAAAGAGTGGGGAATCCCCGGGCACCTACATAAGAATTACCGGCTACAAAGAGTTTATCAGAGCATAATTTAGTGGCTCCGTAGAGGTTAATGGGGTTGGCGGCCTTATCGGTAGAAAGAGCGATGACTTTTTCTACTCCGCAATCGATGGCAGCATCAATCACATTCATCGCACCTATGACATTTGTTTTGACGAATTCGGTGGGGTTATACTCAGCTGCGGGTACTTGTTTTAAAGCTGCCGCATGGACAATATAGTTGACTTCATTAAAGGCGCGGTCTAGCCGAGAACGATCCCTCACATCACCTAAGAAATAGCGCATTTTCGGATGACTAAATAGAGGATCTGATTGGCGCATTTCCCACTGTTTCCACTCGTCACGACTAAAAATAATCACTTTACGACAAGTTCCTTCCTGGAGGAGACGTTTAGCTAAGGTCCGACCGAAACTCCCTGTTCCTCCTGTAATTAATATTGATTTGTCTTTAAAAAAAGAGCTTGTGTCCATTTTAAGGTACTCCGTTCAAAAATCTGGATTCGGAATTCAAATTTATATATCCTAGGGAATTTAATTATCTTAATTCTTTTTTAGCATAGTATTCGCAGCATGGCAAAACAATACGATGAAAGTAGTGTAAAAACACTCGATGCTCTATCCCATATCCGTCTAAGATCGGGTATGTATATAGGACGATTGGGAGATGGTTCACATCCTGATGATGGCATTTATATCATGCTTAAAGAAATCATCGATAATAGTGTCGATGAATTTATTATGAAGCAAGGAAATAAAATAGTCATCGAGCTAGACGAGGAGAGTGAAAAGGTTTCCATACGCGATTATGGTCGTGGAATTCCTTTGGGGAAGGTGATTGAATGTGTGAGTCAAATCAACACAGGTGCAAAGTATAATGATGATGTATTCCAATTTTCCGTAGGATTAAATGGCGTGGGTACCAAGGCCGTTAATGCTTTGTCTAGTTATTTTGTGGTGAAAAGTCATCGCGAGGGTCGATACTTTGAAGCGGAGTTTTCTAGGGGAATTCTCCAGAATCAAAAAGAAGGGCCTACAAAAGAATCTAACGGCACTTTTATACAATTCATTCCCGACACTGAAATCTTTAAAAAGTTTCGATTTCAAAAAGAATATATTGTTAAACGTTTGTGGCATTATGCCTATTTGAATACAGGTCTAAAAATCCGCTTTAATGATGAAGAAATTGAGTCGAAAAATGGGCTGCTAGATTTATTAAATTCCGAGGTCGTGACAGACGATCGTCTCTACGAGCCTTTGCACCATCGTGGAAAAATGTTAGAATTTGCCTTTCTACATACACAAAGTTACGGGGAGACTTATTTTTCTTTTGTGAATGGACAGTATACAGCAGATGGTGGTACTCATCTTTCTGCCTTTCGCGAAGGAATTTTAAAAGGAGTCAATGAATACGCCAAAAAAAATTTTCAAGGTGTGGATGTAAGAGAGGGGATCGTAGGGACTATTCTTGTAAAGGTAAAAGACCCTCTTTTTGAATCACAAACAAAGAATAAATTGGGTAATAACGAATTGCGCGGACCTGTGGTTCAGGAAGTGAAGGATGCTGTTATTGATCTCCTGTATAAGAATCCTACAACAGCCAATCAGATTATTGAAAGAATTGTCTTTAATGAAAAATTAAGAAAAGAACTCGCCAATGTAAAAAAAGAAGCAAAAGAAAAGCAGAAAAAAATTTCTTTTAAAATTCCTAAATTAAGAGATTGTAAATATCATTTTCAAGACGGAACCGAGCACGGAGAAAGATCCATGATCTTTTTAACCGAAGGCGATTCGGCAAGCGCCTCCGTGGTTGCAGCAAGGGATCCTTTGACGCAAGCCGTTTTTTCATTAAGGGGAAAGCCTCTCAATGTGCATGGAATGAAATTAGACCAGCTCTATAAAAATGAAGAGATGTTCAATCTAATGAGCGCTTTAAATGTAGAAGATGACATCGCTCAATTACGCTACCAAAAAATTGTCTTGGCCACAGATGCAGATGTGGATGGGATGCACATACGTAATTTGTTGATCACTTTTTTTCTTACCTATTTTGAAGGCTTAGTCTTGAATGGCCATCTACATATATTAGAGACCCCCCTTTTTAAAGTAAGAAATAAAGAAAAAACTTTTTACTGTTATAGCGAAGAGGAGCGTGATCAGGCGATTGAAAAATTAAAAAAAGGCGTCGAGATTACCCGCTTTAAGGGATTAGGTGAAATTTCCCCTAATGAATTTAAACAATTTATTAGTAAGGATATTCGACTTATTCCTGTGACGGTGAGTTTATTTTCAGACATTAAAACCACTCTCGAATTTTATATGGGAAAAAATACGCCAGAGCGTAAGCAATTTATCATGCGTAACCTCATCAATGAGGATGAAGAATCATTGAAGGAGATTGCAGTCATTACAGGATCAGAATCTTTAATTGAAAAGTGAACTGTAGAGAGACATTCCGTCCTAATATATAGATTTAAAATTACTATTTGAATTGAGATTATAGAGCTTTTATGGATGACATTAAACAATTGATGCAACTTAATTATCTTAAGTACGCCTCATATGTTATATTAGATCGTGCGATTCCCAATGTAGTGGATGGCTTAAAGCCTGTGCAAAGGCGTATATTATTTACGTTATGGAAAATGCATGATGGGAAGCTGCATAAAGTTGCAAATGTGGCAGGCCAGACGATGGCTTATCATCCCCATGGAGATGCTCCCATTACTGAAGCCCTTGTGAATATGTCTAATAAAGGCTATCTCCTTGATCAACAAGGAAATTTTGGAAATATTTTTACAGGAGACCCTGCAGCTGCTTCCAGATACATTGAAACGCGTCTTTCTGATCTAGCCGAACACACCCTGTTTAATCCTGAGCTCACCCCCATGATTCCCTCTTATGATGGAAGACATCAAGAGCCCATTTATCTACCGGCAAAAATCCCTTTGGTTTTGATGCAAGGTGCTGATGGAATCGCAGTAGGGATGGCCACTCATATTCTTCCGCATAATTTTATAGAACTTCTTGAGGCAGAAATCGCTATCTTGGAAGGGGCTGAATATACGATTTATCCTGATTTTCCGACAGGTGGCATCATGGATGCCTCCGATTACCAAAAGGGAAAAGGAAAAGTCAAGTTACGTGCTAAAATTGAGATTCGTGATCCTAAAACCTTAGTGATAACGGAAATTTGTTACGGAACCACCACAGAATCTTTGATACGTTCTATCGATGAAGCGGCTAAACGTGGTAAGATCAAGATTGATTCCATCAATGATTATACGGCAGAAAAAATTGAAATTGAAATTAAGCTGCCTCGCGGTCAATACGCACAGGATTTAATCGATGCTTTATATGCCTTCACCGAGTGTGAAGTCACCTTGAATTCCTCCATTGTGGTGATTAAGGATAATTTGCCTTGGGAGCCTTCTGTTAATGAAATTCTAGAATTACATACCCATTTGTTACAAGGATATCTCCAAACAGAACTAGAGATTGAAAGAGATAAGTTAACTGAAAAGATCTTTGAAAAAACTCTAGAGCAGATTTTTATTGAAAACAGATTGTATAAAAAAATTGAAAATGTTTCTACGTATGACAAAATTCATACAGTGATAGAATCTGGATTAGAGCCTTTTCATTCACTATTATCTCGCATACCCACTTATGAGGACCGTGAAAGGCTTTTGAATATTCCTATTCGCCGTATTTCACGTTTTGATTTAGATAAAAATCAGGAAGAGATAGCTGCAATACAAGTTAAATTAGCAAAAGTTGAAAAAGATCTTAAAAATATCAAAAAGTTTACGATTCATTATATCCGTGGATTGATAAACACATATGGTAAAGAGTTTCCTCGAAAGACACAGTTGCAGTCTATAGAACAGGTCGATATGCGCGCCATAGCAACACGTACGGTCAAAGTGGGTTTTGATCCAGTTTCTGGTTTTGTGGGAACTAAAGTGGCGGGGAATCATGTTTTTGAATGTACGAATTTTGATAAAATTCTTTTAGTTTTCAAGAATGGAACTTATACAGTGATCTCTATTCCTGAAAAACAATATGTTCACCATGAAGGAAATAAAGTTGTATTCGCTGGGGTGGCAGATAAAAAAACCATTTTGAATGTTGCCTATAAAGATTCAAAAACCCATATTTGTTTTGCCAAACGTTTTATAGTCACAAAGTTCATCCTTGATAAGATTTATCCCTATATGGAAGAAGGGATGGAGCTGCAGTATATATCTACTTCCCAAAATCCTGTTTTAGAACTCCAACTCATTCCTAAAGTCAATCAAAAGCAATCTAAAGTAGAATTTAATTTTGCTAACTTAGCGGTTAAAGGCGTGACATCTAAGGGAATAAGAATGGATAAAAGGCCTATAAAAAAGATCGTACTCCTTAAAAGTGAGTCTAAAGCTTAACCTTGCGGATTTTGTGAAAATCATTTGCGTGCCTAAAGAAGGTTCTCGTTTTGTAAAAACTGTTTATATCGACGGTGAGCCATTTCGTGATATCCATTGTAAAATCTTTGGAAAAAGTCCTGTTTTTCCTGAAGAAATGGAAAGAGAAAAGTTTCAATTGTATTTTCTTTCGCAAGAATTCACTAAGGCTAAAAAATATACGTTAGATTGTTTGGCATTACGCAGCTATCCCTCAAAGCAGTTAGAAAAGCTTTTAGAACGCCACCTTATTTCAACGGATACAATCCAGAAAATTTTGGCGGACTGCATTCGCTTGGGATATTTAAATGATGAAGCCTGGATGGAGTCATTTGTGAGAGGTCAATTGGCGCGACGGATAAGTCCTCAAATGATCATTTTTAAACTCATGCAGAAAGGAATTCCAAAAAAAACTGCCCAGGAGCAGGTGGGACTTTTTAGTGACCAGATTCAGGTTTCTGAGAGCATTACTCATTTATTAAAAACTAAATACAAAAATAAAAATTTAAAGGACTTCAAAGAAAAACAGAAAGTTTTTGGAGCTCTTATGCGCAGAGGATTTAGTCCAGAAGATATTAAGCAGGCGTTACAGACTGAGATAGACTTTTTAGACGATTATGACATGGAATAAACTTAAGATTGTTTGTAGTTATATAGAAAAATTTCAAAAAAAATCAAAATACAATCCTATAGCTTTGGTACAAACTCTCGGTCTAAATATGTCAGTTGATCTCTTAATTCAGAGACCTTTTGAGCAGTTTTTTGAATCTCATTTTGCATCTCATTTAGATGCGATTGGACCTTTTTCATTTCTATATCGAGGTTTTTTTTGTTGTTTTCATTTCCTTTATTGATCAAGTCTTGTAACTCCGATACTTGGTATTCTATACGTTGAATATCTACTGTTCGATCTTCTACTGTTTTTAAGACATAAAGAAGCTCCACTAATTGTGGAGTATTAGAAAGATATTCAGGATGAGATTTTTGGTATAACTCTGTTTCTAAGAATTTTAAATGAGATTCTTGTGAAAGCTTTGTGTAAATTGTGATTTTGTGTTGATGATGCCATTGTTCATGCTCAAATTTGCTAATAAATCTTCGAGGAACAAAAGAAAGACCTGCCAGGATCCCTCCACCAATAAAAAAAGCTTCTCCGATTCTTTTGACTTGTTCTAAAAAAACTTTGGCCGATTCTATTTTTTTTAAACCCAATATCAAGAAGAAGCTTGAGGCGCAAATCACCCCTAAAACCAAAAGACTGATAAACAGTACTTTCATTGTTGTCGTTTTAATCCGAGCCCATTTTTCCTGTTTTTTTAACTGGTCAATTTTTTTATGAAGATTTTCCTTAAAGATTTTTTCCACCGTTAAGCCAGAGAAAGGTCTATGGATTGAAGGGGGCGAGGTTTGACTAGCGGGAGACAGGGAAAGATTGCGCTGAATTTGCACAGAAGGCGCTGGACTCGAAGGGTTTGATAATAAAGAGGTATGGATAGTCATGAGATAATATAAAATTAAAAGAAATTTTTATCAAAACCGTATTAAGATTTAATAAAGAGAGGGCTTTGCTATCAATTTTTCTAGTAGATCGTAAGCATCTTCAAATTCTTCTTTACCTAAAGAAATACCTGGAATTCCAGTCAAATTATCAATCAGTTCAAAAAAAGCCTGGTGAAGAGGGTGCTGATGGGGGTTCCCTTCACAATTGTTGATGATTCTAAGTGTTCTGAGGACCGTGAAAAATAGACCTGCTGCTTGAATGTCTGAAAAAATCCCTACTAGAGGAGAGGTCTTCCAGTGAATTTGTTTTTCTTGGGATGTCTTAAGTACTTCTAATAAAATAAATTGCAGGTCGTTTAATGAAGGCGAAAGAATTTCGATCAGCGTTACATCTAAAGACTTGTTTAGACGGTTGCTTAGAAAGAAATGTGTTTTTTTTAAAGTATAACTGGGTCCTTCCATTTGGGAAAAGCCGACCTTTCTTACACTTAATTGATCGGACTCAAGATGAATTAAAAGGCTCTCTATATCTGAGATGGAAAGACATAAAGTCATGTCCACGAGGAGCCGAGCTTGGGCTGACCAGATCATTTTCCAGAAGTCCTCTTTATCTCGAGGATAAGGCCTTTTGGCAAAGATAGCCGTGTGATCGAATAGCATGTAAGCAGGATAAGAAAAATCTGCAAGATAAGGTTTTTCTTCCCATTTATCGATAAGGATCGATCGTAGATCATTAAGAGGGGGGCTATAACTAAGAGTTAAATCTGGGGGATAATTTGCTTTATTTAAAGGGAGAGGAATAGGGATTTCTTTAGCTTTCACCTTCAGTTTTTGTGGTAAGACGCTTAAATCATCGATGAATGAACCTATTAATTCAAAGGAGGAACGTTGGTCTTGGTAGGTCGTTTGCCAGTTTTTTATACCAGGTAACGCTTCTTCCCACAGTTTTGCCATTTTTATTAATAAATCAGTAAATTCTGTTCTATGTGCTGGCTGTTGATAGCCATAATCCGGAATTAAAATGTGGCCACTATTTAAAAGCAAATGGGTGGTATCTTGCAGTTTTTTTACATAGGGAAATACTGTATCGAAAGAAGCTCCTCCATGAATACAATGATCGAACGTACGCACTGTTTTTTGAAAAACTTTACCTAGAAAGGATTGGTTATCTCCTACAGAATAGGTTAGGTGGACGTTTCCTGAAGGATCTTTCTTTAATTTAGGCTTACGACCCGTAGAGTAGTTTTTAAAAAATACAAGGTCTCGCGCAGCACGCTCTACTTGATTTAATAAGTCTGATCTTTGGATATAGGATGTCATCATGATTGGGGTTATTTGAATTGTTTTTTTTACTAATAACATTATTTTAATATAAGTAAAAAGTATTCCTATTATTGAATGTAATATAAATTTATGTTATAATAAAATTTAGAGATCTAACCTTTTGAGGTTAATATGACAGCATCTATATCAGGAGCTTCCGCAGCAGCGACAAGTTCCACACAAAATGCAGGAGCCACGGGCTCAGCATCCACGTCCTCAGAAGCTCTTATTTCTTCTACTATAGGAAGCATGGCCGACCTGCAAGCCCAGTCCCCAGAAGTATATAATGCCATGATGCAAGGGATTGCAATGAATATTTGTAATGAAATGGCAAGAGAGCAAGCCCATTTGAAACAAATTCAGGATGAATTTCGTCGAGAAAGTGAGGGATAATCATCTAAATGATCAGGATTGATTAGAACTCCTATTATAGATATATTTAAGTTACAAAGTAGGAAATTATGTCTCAACAAACTGATAGTACACCCGCAGTTACAACGCCATCTTCCACTGTGGCTACTACAAATGTCACTCCCTCGACTCCCGCAGGAGCAGCGTCTGCAGCCGCCGCTGATCAGTCTACAGTTGGAAGTCTTGCCGAATTACGCGAGAAGTCTCCTGAGGTTTATCAAGCCATGATGCAAGGACTGGCGATGAAAATTTGTAATAATATGCAAAAGCATCAAGCTCGTTACAAAGAAATCCTTAGAAAAGGGCGTGAACAGCATTAACATGGATTTAATTCAAAGTTCATTGTTTCTAGGTTTTCCTATCTGCCCACTATTCCGGGAAGCTCTTCAGAAAAATAAAGCCGAAGTGCTTTCTTTTTTCATTCATCCCAGGGGAGACTATCTTCAAGAGATTCAATATGAAGGAATGGATTATTTAGGGAAAGTAATGGCAAATACATCCACCATCCAGCAAATAAGTTTATTAGAGGAACATATCTATAGTCTTTTAAAAAAACTCGTTGTGGATTACCCCTATCCAAAAGAATCCTTGTACCTATTTCCAATCCCCTTTAACGAAACAATTAAATGTGATCAGTCATGACTTTAACATTGTATACCGATAATCCTGATAATGAATGGATTGTTGTTAGAGAAAATGAGGCCGGAGAGCGTCTCGATAAAATTTTAGCTTCTCGTTATCCTGGCATTCACTCCAGAACTTACTTTCAATATCTGATCGAACAAGAAAAAGTGTATGTGAATGGGGAAGTGGTTAAAAAGCGTTATCAGCCCTCCATTGGCGATGAAATTCAAATTCATTACATTTTAACACCCGAAATTGGCCTCAACCCCGAGGCCATTCCTTTAGATGTCATTTTTGAAGACAGTGATTTAATTGTGATTAATAAGCCTCCAGGAATGGTTGTCCATCCTGCTCCAGGCCATTCATCGGGTACTTTTGTTCATGCTTTGTTACATCATTGTAAAAATTTACCCCCGGATATCTCTAAAAACTCCTATCCAAGACCAGGTATAGTGCATCGTCTAGATAAAGATACCTCCGGTCTACTTGTAGCAGCCAAAACAACATTGACACATAAGCGTTTGATAGAAATGTTTGCATCTAGAGAAATCTATAAAGAGTATTTAGCTATTTGCGTGGGAAATCCCGGACATCAAGAAATCACTACTCTCATTGGCCGTCATCCCGTCCATCGTCAAAAGATGAAAGTTTTAGATGAAGGGGGGAGGGAGGCAGTCAGCGTTTGCGATACACTATCTTCTCAAGGATCCTTGAGTTTAGTGCGTATACATTTAAAAACTGGCAGGACTCATCAAATTAGAGTTCATATGCAGCACGTGCATGCTCCTGTTCTTGGAGATCCCGTTTATGGGAATACGTCAGTTAATAAAAAGCATGCAGTTTCTCGACAACTCCTGCATGCTCATATCCTTCGTTTTAAACATCCCATCACTCACCAATCCTTGGAGTTGAAAGCCCCTCTACCTTCAGACATGGAAGTTTGGGTAGAAAAATTACAGAAAAAAAACATCTAGGTTTGTTATGCGTTTAGTGTTGCAGAGAGTCAAACAAGCGCAGGTTGAAGTTCAACAGCAGCTTGTGGGGAGAATTTCTCGAGGGTTATTGGTTTTTTTGGGAGTTCATCAAAACGATAAACCTTCTCAAACCCCAGGGATGGTATCAAAGTTAACTCAATTGCGTATATTCGAAGATTCATTCGGTAAAATGAATCACAGCGTTCTGGATATAAAAGGCGAAATTTTAGTCATCAGCCAATTTACACTCTATGCCAATTGCAAAAAAGGACGACGTCCTGATTTTTTTGAAGCAGCCCCTCCCTCTCTTGCTCTTCCCATTTATGAAAAATTCCTTACAGAGGTGCACGCAGCGATAGGTTCTGTTCAAAGAGGCGTTTTTGGTGCCAATATGCAAATTCATTCTATAAACGATGGTCCTGCTACTTTTATTCTAGAAGATCATTGCGTGGGATAAAGGAAATTGTATATGAGAAAAATATTCTAAAAAAATATCATAAATACTTCATCATTATTGCTTTATTCTTTTTTTTGTCGCGTCAAAAATAATTTTTTAAATACAGTTACCAAATGGGTTTGGAATAGATTTTTATGCTGTAAAAATTATGTTTCTTAATTGGTGTATAAATTTTTCTGTAGATTTATAAAAATAATTAGGATAACCTTAGAATTGTAAGGGCAAAACTATGACCACGCGTGTTCGCTCTGGAAAACTTTTGTCAACCATACATATTTGAACAAGGATCGAACTATGAAAGAATTTGTAGCATACATAGTCAAGAATCTGGTCGACCATCCTGACAAGGTTAAAATCAATGAGATTGGGGGAACCCAAACCTTGATCATCGAATTATCGGTAGAAAAATCTGATATTGGAAAAATCATCGGTAAGAAAGGTAAAACGATCAATGCGATTCGCACACTTTTAATGTCAGTGGCAAGTCGAAACGGTATCCGTGTGAATTTGGAAATACTTGAAGACGGTACACCAGTCAGACATGAAGATTAACAAGGGCGGCTGAACTTATGTTTTGGCCGACCTTCATTTCTGATTTAACTTAAAGATCTGTACAGGCTGAAAGTTATCTAAGCTCTACAAAGCCTGTTCCTTCATTTCATGATTTAATTGAATTCCCACTCGTCTAAAAAAATGCTATAAAATAGACTGTTTTTTTCAAATTACTCCTTATGCTTTTTTTACAGAAGTCGAAAGGAAATACATTTTTTGTTCATTAGTTTTTTTAAGCCTCCCTCCATGACAAAGGGTCCCTGTGTCTTTATTTTAGACTCTATCCCTCAGGTTTTCTCCATGTTCATTGAAAAAATCTGCTCCAAAAAAGCTGATTATTTTGCATCGAAAACCATTTAAATGAAGTTTAAACCTTCTAAAAAACTCTAAATTTAGACAGGCTTGTTTAACACAAACATCAAAGCCTAATTTAATACGAAGAATGATAAACCAATGGGAGATCTACAGAGTTGATTAAATATTAAAAGGGGTAACAAGGAAAAGTGCGGACTGAGTAGGATTCGAACCTACGACCACCCGCTTAGAAGGCGGGTGCTCTATCCACTGAGCTATCAGTCCTTGAGAAGAACAAAATATTATCTGAAACTGCTGCTTATTTTCAACTTAAAATCTATTCTTTGTGGGGATTGCTTAAAATAAAAGGGGTTTTGAACCTCTCATTACCCTTATTTAAATACGTTTATTTACTGGAAAAATATTAATCATCACCGTATGATTGTGTTGCCTAATTTTAAACCAAAGTGCTTAAGGCTAAAATATCTCAGCTAAAAAAAATTTGCTAGCATTGAAGATGTCTTAAGAGAAAGCAAGAGTTTTATGCAAATAGACTTCTGCCGCGGCGGGCTTGAGGGAAATTTCATCTGTTTTTACGCAGATTTTTTGCTAAATTTACTAAAAAAGATGACAAAAAACAAAGGAACCCTGGGTGGGAGTTCTGAAGACGACTAGGATCTAATGGGCAGTATTTCTTTTAAAGGAATTCATGAGTTTAATTCATCACTTTGAAACAGATAAAAATGCAATGAAAGAGCTAACTTGTGTATATGTGGGTCTGGGAGGGAATATGGGAGATCGCCTGGAAACGATCCATTTAGCCCTTCAAAAGATTAGTCTTCTACCTCAAGTTTACGAACTGTGGATCTCACGATTTTATTACACCACACCCGTAAGTAGTATTCCACAAGAGTCCTATGTCAATGCTGTTTGTTGTTTCAAAACATATTTAACCCTGCGCGAGCTACAGGCAGAGCTGCAAAAAATAGAAAAAGAACTTGGAAAAAAAGAAAAGCAAAAGGATGCTCCGCGTGTGATTGATTTAGATATTCTTTTTTATGGGACGTCTATCTGTAAAGATCCTGATTTGGAAGTCCCTCATCCTCGGTGGAAAGAAAGGCTTTTTGTGGTCACTCCTTTAGCTGATTTAACGTCTCATTTATTAATTCCGGATCCTATAAATTTGGGGGTCTCTTTTCTCTTTGATGTGCGGGAGTATTTACAAAATTTTCCCAATATCCATCAAGAAATTGTCACTCTCATTCCAGAACTATCGAGGAACATATGCACACAATACGATTCAAAAAATTCTCCATTGGTAAAGGTCAGCCCTTAGCCATTTTATCAGGTCCTTGTGTAATAGAGAGCGAAGCGCATACTCTATTGATGGCGGAGACCTTAAAAAAGATATTTTCTAAGTATTCGATCAATCTTATTTTTAAATCTAGCTATGACAAGGCTAATCGTTCTGCCTACTCCTCTTTTCGTGGACCTGGATTGGAAGAGGGTCTTAGAATCTTAGAAAAGGTTAAAAATGAGCTAGATCTTCCCATCGTCACAGATGTGCATTCTGCTGAGGAAGCTAAAGCGGCAGGAGAGGTCTGCGATTTGATTCAAATTCCTGCTTTTCTTTGTAGACAAACAGATCTTATTAATGCTGCGGCAAAGACAGGTAAACCTGTCACTGTAAAAAAGGGGCAGTTTATGGCACCTTGGGACATGGGTAATGTAGTAGAAAAAATTCGTGCTGCCGGCAATCAAGATATTATTTTGACCGACCGAGGAACGACTTTTGGTTATAACAACTTGGTTTGTGATATGCGTTCAATACCTATCATGCAAGGTTTTGGGGTCCCTGTTTGTTTTGATGCGACGCATGCTGTGCAACTTCCTGGAGGTCTTGGTCATGCTTCGGGGGGACAAAGAGAATTTATACCTGTTTTAGCTAAAGCGGCTTTAGCTGCAGGTGCGAATTGCTTATTTATGGAGGCCCATGATCAACCAGATCAAGCTAAAAGTGATTCCTCTTCCGTTCTCAATATCCAAGAATTGCCTGCGCTTTTAGCTACATTTGAAAAACTTTACGATCTGATACAGACACATTAAGTATGAATGAATTCACACCGCAAAACTCGTCTAAAAAAGATAAAAAAAATGATTACAGAAGAATTTCCCTATTCTCTCCATTGTTTATTTTTTTAATAGGAATGTGTGCATGTGGGGTTATATTTGTTTTTTGGCGGTTATCAAGTGTAAATCCAAGCGATATCGCAGAATATCATCAGCTCGTGGCAGATGCTGAATTGTCCCATTCTACAGCTGATGCATCACCTTACAAAGCGCGCCAGGAAAGAAAAGGTGTCTGTAAGGATCTTATTTTTCATAAAGGGCCTCAGCGTCTACAGATACGTATTGATGCTGCAGCTGCTCAATTAGTTTTAGACCATCAAGAGATTCACACTTCCATTGTAGAGCACATGCAAAAAGTAAAATGCTATATGCAAGAAGAGCTATACTACCTTTTGCCAGATGGATCGGAAGCTTTATTGCAGCCTAACGGAAAACTGCTAGTACGTCAAAGTGATCCCTTAGATCCGCAATCCTGGTATTCTTTAGAAGATCCAAGGATCCAGCCGATGCAAATCATGCGGTTTTTGGAAGCAGAGGAAGCAGAGTATTATTATAAAAGCGATCGTTTTGTAGCGGATTCTGTCAAGGTGACACGCTATGCAGCTTCTGGGCACGAACTCATGCAAGACTTAACCCAAGCAAAAATCTTAATGAAAGGCTTCGCTCAAAAAGTAGAATTTTCTTTGCAGGGGCCCCAAACTGAATTACAGTTTCAAGCCCACCATCTCAAGGCTACATTTTTTGATCTCGAAGGGTTAAATTTATGAAAAAATTTCTTGTTTTATTGGTCCTGTTTCCCACTATTCTTTCGGCAGATTTAACTAAACCTTTGGCGATTGATTCAGATTATGTGAATTATGATGGAAAACAAATGACGCTAGTTGGACATGCTACAGTTGACCATGAGTTAGGAACAGTACAAGCACAACACGTCACAATTATACCCGAGAAAGAGGGGAAAAAGATGCGATTTGCTCACCTTCTTTTAAAAGGAGACGTGAAAATGACCTTAAATGAAGGGGGAGAACTTTGTTGCTCACAGGCGGAATTGGATTATCATGCTCTTACAGGCAAGTTTTTATCCCAAGATGAACCTGTCACTTATACTGAAATGCTTAAAGGAAAAGAGACAAATGATGCAAAGCCTTTGGAGATAAAAAGTCGACAAATGGATGTCCAACTTCAACGTCAAGTTATAAAAGAGGCTTCTCGGTTAGTCATCAGTCAAATGGCAACAGATCAAAATGTGTGCATTAATTATAATAATAACCTCACAGCTACAGCCCTTCATGGTCAGTACGAACGCTGGAATCCCTCTGCAGATGAAACTTCTAGTACCCCCCATAAGATCAAAGGGATTTTATTCCTAGAGGGTGATTGTCACGTCCATGATAAGAATGGAGACAAGATCTATGCAGACAAAATTACTATTGATCTTTTAAAACATGTATTACATTTGGATTTTCCTAAAGGACATCTGAAAACGCGAGAAACGGATACTCAGAATGAATTGGAATTTTCCTGTGTGCGCATGACTTGGGAAGAGCAGCCGGATCTACTGACTTTGCATGATGATGTACATGTGACACTTAAAGGTGTGGGAACATTGACAAATCCTCAGGAGGTGCGCATCTACCGAGAAATCATGGAGGGACGTAAACAGCTGCGTTTAATGGATTGTGTAGGACCCTCTACTGTTGCTTATCAAGACGCTTTAAAAGGCGATAATTATATTTTGACGACGTATAAAAGATTGTCATTAGATCGTCGAATCATGCAAGCTCGTCTCGAAAGCCCTCTAGATGCGTCGAAAAAAGTTATAGAGAATCAGCAAGTGTATTTTGCGGGACCTATGGGCGATATTTACGCTGACGATGTGATCGTTTATTATAAGGAAATAGATAAACAATTGGTTCCCTTGAAAGTGTTATTAAAAGGGGATGTTTGGATGTTAAAGCGTACGTCAGCAGATGTGGAGGATCCTGGTAAAATCCTGCAATTTGCCCTATCGGATCGGGTCGAATATGATATGACTAGTAAAGAGATGCTGTTTCTTGCCAATTATGGAAAAAGGGTTTTATTTTTTGATAAAGGAAATAATTTGCAGGTGAGTGCTCCTTCTGTAAAAGTAAAAAGAGATTCTGATACACAAAAAGATGTTGTACAAGGAATTGGGGACGTTCGTTTTAGCTTTATTGAAAAGGAATTTGATTTGCTTCAAAAGCGTTTTGGAGCATCTGAAATAAACACAGGTGGTTTATGACTAGTGGGGAACATTTGGAGGCTTGTTTAGAAGTCCGCGATTTAGGTAAAAACTATGGGGGAAGACAGGTGGTTAATGGCCTTTCTTTCCATGTTAAACAAGGAGAAATTGTAGGACTTTTGGGACCCAATGGAGCGGGCAAAACCACAGCTTTTTATATGACAGTGGGATTAATAAGGCCCGATAAAGGTCATGTGTTTTTCAATAAGCAGGATGTTACTCGTTCTGCTATGCACATCCGTGCTCGCATGGGAATGGGATATCTTGCTCAAGAGCCTTCTGTATTTCGATATTTGACTGTGGAAGAAAATATTTTATGTATCCTAGAATGTCTGCCTCTTAGCAAAGCCGAACGAAAGCAACGTCTAGAACGACTTTTGCAAGAACTCCATTTAGAACGCTTAGCTAAGAAAAAAGCGATTGCCTTATCTGGAGGAGAGCGTAGACGCCTGGAGATTACGAGAGCTCTCGTCACAGATCCGACATTACTGATGTTAGACGAGCCCTTTGCAAATATTGACCCCATTTCCGTTCATGAAGTCCAACAAATGATTAAACATTTAGCCCAAAAAAATATCAGCATTTTAATTACAGACCATAATGCTCGCGAGATATTTTCCATCGTTGATCGGAGTTATTTAGTGAGTGAAGGAAAAGTGATGCTGTCGGGAACTGTTGAAGCACTTGTCAACAATGAAGATGCCCGACGCACATATTTAGGCACGGAGTTTAAGTTATAACTTCTTAATTTTTTAACGCCTTTAACTCGTATTTGCGTTCTAAATCGCTTTTAGGCTGATTGTAACGATCCAGATGCGTATTTTTGCGCCAGAACTAAGCTTTCATTTTTTGTCTCGGAAATGTATGAACATGCCCTTGACTGAAAGCTAAAAATCCGGCAACTCTTTATAGCGATTGGTCATGATTAGAGCGCAATCACAGTTTTAAAGTGTGGTAAAAACTGATAGGACGTGATTATAAATTAATTACAACCACGCCGTTATAAGACTCCTTACACATGAAGTTCATCCATATGCAAGGAGTAAAAAGTTATTTGCTCGAATGATGGTTAATTTCTTCTGGTTTGAAGAAAAACCTAATCTCTGCTTCTGCATTTTCGACAGAGTCAGAGCCATGCACTGTATTTTCTGTGACAGATTGGGCAAAATCAGCACGGATAGTGCCTTGTTCTGCTTTTTTTGGATCTGTTGCTCCCATTAACTGGCGATTTTTAGCCACGGCATCGTCGCCTTCTAAAACGATAAGCACCACAGGACCTGAAGTCATCATTTTTACCAAATTGTTGTAAAAAGGACGATCTTTATGCACAGCATAAAAATGTGCAGCTTGTTCAGGAGTTAAAGAAACCATCTTAAGACCCGCAATCTGTAGGCCATTTTTTTCAAAACGTGAGATGATTTCGCCGATATGCTTATTTGCAACTCCATCAGGTTTAATAATAGAAAGAGTTTGCTGTTTCGCTGTGTGGGCATCATCATGGGCAAATAAAGAAATCTGGCTCGCAAAAGCGACCAGAAGAACCAATATCATTCTTAGCATGTTAACCTCATTTTAATTAACGTGTTCTTGGACAAATTTCACCATTTTTAAAGAAATATTCTATTTCAATTTTGGCATTTTCTGCTGAATCGGAACCATGGACGCAGTTTTCATCAATCGTCTTAGCAAAATCTGCACGGATTGTTCCAGGAGATGCTTTTTGTGGATCTGTGGCTCCCATGATATCGCGGTTTTTTTGGATGGCGTTTGGCCCTTCCAATACCATAACTAGGACAGGACCTGTGGTCATGAAACTGACGAGATCGTTAAAAAATGGACGACCCTTATGCACTGCATAAAACCCTTCAGCATCGCTTTTGCTTAAATGTTTCATTTTAGCAGCGACTACTTTTAAGCCATTTTTTTCAAAACGCGAGATGATATCTCCGATGTGATTTTTGCCTACTGCATCAGGTTTAATGATAGAAAGTGTTTGTTCTTGTGTTGTCATGGTCTTTTTATTTCCTCCTTTAAAGGTTATTAAATAAAGAGATAATATAGCAAATCAGTGAAAAATAGACATCATCAAACAATAATTTTGAGGTAGAAGATGAATTTTAAGCAAAAGTTAGAGACTTATGCACAGCTATTGATTAAGCACGGACTCAATGTACAGCAGGGACAAATCGTCAATATTACCGGAGAAATATACCATCGTGAATTAATCGGTTTGCTTGTGCAGGAGGCTTATCGTCGGGGAGCTAAGCAGGTCAATGTAGATTTTATCGATCCCTATTTAACTAGATGCCGTCTTTTAGAAACACAAGAAGAAAATGACCTTAGTTATGTTCCTCGCTATGTTGTTCAAAAATACGATGAATTTGTAGAAGAAAATGCAGCAGTCTTGCGTTTGATTGGAAGTGAGCAGCCCGATGCCTTAGCAGATTTAGATCCACAAAAAATTAATACACTTTCCAATAGTAATTTTAGGGCCTTAAAGAATTATTACAAGGAAGGTGTGAGTCGTTTAAAAGTACAATGGACTGTGGCTGCTGCTGCAACTCCTAAGTGGGGAATGAAAATTTTTCCTCATCTAAACGAACAAGCGGCTTACGAAGCTTTATGGGAAGAAATTTTTAAAATTTGTCGTGCTGATCAGATGGACTGTCTAGAATTATGGAAGAAACATAACGAGATTTTACATAAGAGGGCTAAACATTTAACAGATTTAAAGATCCGTGAACTCCATTTTGTGGGTCCAGAAACTGATTTGAAAGTCTATTTAAGTCCTAAAGCTAAATTTGTGGGCGGAGGGAGCCAGGGGCCGCGTGCAGAGTTTGAACCCAATATCCCTACAGAAGAATGTTTTACAACTCCAGACTATCGCTTAACAACAGGTAAAGTTAAAGTCACACGACCTGTATTAGTGAATGGAAAATTGATTAAAGGTTTACACCTTGAATTTAAAGAGGGAAAACTGGTGCATTTTGAAGCAGAAGAAGGCAGAGAAAACTTTGCCCGTTATGTAGATAATGATGCTGGATCGCGCTATTTAGGAGAAGTTGCTCTTGTAGGCACAGATTCACCCATTTTTCAAAGTGGGAAGATCTTTGAAGAAATTTTATATGATGAAAATGCAGCATGCCATATTGCGATTGGATTCGCTTATAATCTTTGCCTTGAAGGGGGTCCGCAAATGTCGCAAGAGGAACTGGCTGATGTGGGATGTAATGTCAGCACCGTACACGTAGATATGATGATTTCTAACGAACATGTAGATGTTGAGGCTACGACTTACGATGGACAAAAAATTAAGTTAATACAAAAAGGTGCTTGGGTCAATGTGATCTAAAAATTATTATAGAGGTGTTTGTGATAAGCAAACATCTCTAGTTAGTGTGCTCAGGGAGATCAAAAAAATCTTTGAAGGCTTGCCCAGTCACATCCCGACCAATAGCTGCAATGGAGTCCAGTAATGGAACATGTTTAGGACAAACTTTAGAACAATTTTGTGCATTTCCACAGTCGCTAATTCCGCCTTCTTCCATGAGAGGGCGTAAACGCGATGCTTTTTTCATTTTACCTGTGGGATGTGTATTGAAGAGACGTACTTGTGCAAAAATTTGAGGTCCCACAAATTTCGACTGTTGATTAGATTGAGGACATGCTTCTACACAACAGCCGCATGTCATGCATGTGGAAAGTGAATAGCGGACTTCTTGTACCTCTTGGCTCATTTTTGGCCCAGGTCCACGATCATAGGCTCCATCAGCATCAATCCACGCTTGAACTTTTATTAGGTTATTGAACATTCTGGTTCGATCCACAATCAGATCACGCACCAGGGGAAATTTAGTGAAAGGCGCTAAAAGAATGGTGTCACTAGCTGTTTCGTTTAAAAGTGTTTCTACAAGAGCTGTGCATGATTGTCTAGGCCGTCCATTAATTAACATAGAGCATGAGCCACAAACTTCTTCCAGGCATCCCGCCTCAAAGCTCACGGGCTCTACCTGTTCACCACTTTTATTATAAGGATGACGTTGAATGTACATGAGAGAAGAGATAATATTTGAGCGTGGGATGATGGGCAGTTCAAAGTCTTCCCAGTATTGATTACCAGGTAATCCTCTAAATACTCTAAGAATGAATTTTTTTTCTTGCATTGCTCATACCTAAATAGGAAGTTGAATATTGGTCGGCACGTTTTTTATATGCGGTTTTATCCTCTTGGCGTGTGTGTAATTTCTTTCAATGGGATCAAAATGCCGCAAATCCACTTTTTCATAACTAATTAAAGGCTCGTCTAAAGAGTAAGAGGCAATGGTAGTTTTTAGCCAGTTTTCGTCGTCTCGCTTGGTGTAGCCATCTTTATAATGTGCTCCCCGAAATTCATTGCGCAAAAGTGCACCCTTTGTCATCACTAAAGCAAGTTCCAGCATGTATTTAAATTGATTGGCAAATATATAGGATTGATTGGCAACTGAGGATCGATCCTGTAGGCTGATATTCTTATATCTTTCACGAATATTTTTTATTAAATTTAACGTTTCTTGTAGGTCTTTATCGTTGCGTTTAACTGTGACGTGTTTGACCATGGCATCGGCTAATTCATCATGCAGCTTAAAGACGTTTTCTTTACCTTTTCGCTCGAAAAGCTCATTTTTAAAATCTTCTTCATGAGTTAGTGCCTTGGAATAAACAGAAGAATGAACGTCTTCATGGTGTCTAGAGAGTGTTTCTATGTATCGGGGGATTTCATTCCCTGCCACTAGACCCCCAAAGATACATGATAGAAGAGAATTAGCTCCTAGACGATTAGCTCCGTGGAATTGATAATCAGCTTCACCTGCACAAAAACACCCCGGAATATTCGTCATCTGTCTGAAACGCTCATAACGATCTGCATCGTCAGCCGCAGGCCAATCTACCCAAATTCCACCCATCGAATAATGCACTGCAGGGAAGATCTTCATAGGAATTTTATGCGGATCCTCACCTGTGAATTTTGTATAAATTTCTAAAATAGATTCGAGTTTTTTCTGTTTCTCTGAGGGTAAGTGAGAAACGTCTAGATAGACTTGCATCTTACCATCTACACCCAATCCCATTTCACAAATACGCAAAATCTCTCGGGCTGCAATGTCTCTGGGGACTAGATTCCCAAAGGCAGGGTACAGTTCTTCGAAAAAATACCAGGGCTGGCCCGTTTGACCGCAAGGTACTGTCTTGCCTTCAGCCGTTGTAATGGATTTGCTTGCATCTCCATACACCCAAATACGCCCTCCTTCTCCTCGTGCAGATTCTGACATAAGACGTAATTTATCTTCTCCTGGTATTGCTGTAGGATGGATTTGAATAAACTCACCGTTTGCATATTTGACTCCTTGCATATACAAACGTCCGTTGGCCGCTCCTGTGCAGAACGTGGAGTTTGTAGATTTTTTGAAAATCAACCCGGGTCCTCCGGTTGCAACGAGGACTGCATCAGCTTTTAGCACCTCAAGCTTAAGATTGTATAAGTCCATTACAACAATTCCTCTCGCATGACCTGCCTCATCCAGGATAAGTCGCATAAATTCATGATTTTCAAATTTTTCCACACGTCCTTTAGCTTCTTGACGACGCACTTGTTCATCTAATGCATATAAGAGTTGCTGCCCCGTAGATGCTCCGCAAAAGGCTGTCCGATTGTATAGGGTGCCGCCAAATCGGCGAAAATCTAAATGACCTTCTGGAGTACGATTGAAGGGGCAGCCAAAACGATCTAACATATAAATGATGCCAGGTGCAGCTAAACACATTTCGAGCACAGGAGGTTGATTTGCTAAAAAATCTCCACCTTTTATCGTATCGTAAGCGTGAATGATAGGGGAATCATCCTCTCCCATAGAGTTAATCGCAGCATTAATTCCCCCTTGGGCACACACAGAATGTGATCTTTTGACCTTGGTCACTGAAACAATTTTTACGTGACAATCTAATTCAGCCAATTTCATAGCAGCTGCAAGGCCCGCGAGACCTCCACCGACAACGATCACTTGTTTTTTATTTTTCATTTTTCCAGTCATAAGTATTAATGTTTTAGGTTAACCCAATAGGTAAGCCATACAGCTGAAAGGCCCAGAATGCCTACAAGTACCATAAGTCCAACTGATACATTGAGCATCCATTTTTGTGATCGTTGGTTTAATGTCACTCCCCATGAGATGCAAAATGTCCACAGTCCGTTAAAGGCATGGTAGACTGCGGTAAGGACTAAAAGAGTGTATAGAACCAACATAATAGGCATTTTAAATGTTTCTCTTAGCATTAACAGTTCTGCCGTGCCAAAGTTATTTGCAACAGCCACAACTTCGTTGTCTTGCAACGTCTTAGTAAGTGCTTCAACGTTTTCTGTTTTTTTTACAAATTCTTTTTGAGCTTTTTTTTCCGTAAAATTTTCATTCGATTGTGTGTGAGTTGGAGACTGGCCATTTTTAGAAGATTCTCTAATTAAATGCTGATCAAATAGCTCGACATTCAAGCGCTCTGCCAGGGAGTGTATACCAGGGTCTGCATCGACTTTCACAAGATAATATTTATCAGCTCCTTGCTCCACTGTTACAGGTCTTTCCACGAAACGCATATGCACTACATGAGCTCCGATGCCAATCACTAAGAGCCATGCCGTGATTCTTTGCCAAGTGTAAGCTTTATTTCTTGAGTAAGGGAGATAAGGAGTTTTTCCATTATTTCCGTAGGAATTGTACTTGGCGGTAAATAGATACAGAATTCCCCATAAAGTATGGATCAGTAGAGGTAAACCTAAGATCAAAAATTCTAAAATAGGCAGATAAGGTAAACTCTCTAGAAAGTTTGCTGATTGGATAAACCCTTTTCCATCATCACCAATAAATAACGCCGCTTGTGAATTCACAAAAAGATGTTGGGTTAAAAAAATAACTAACCACAAACCTAACAAGGAATGAACTCTCCTCCAAATAAAAGCTTGCGGTACTGCAGGGGTTTCAAATTCAGCCATATTCTCTCATCATAAGAAGATAAAATTATAACTTAACAATCCTCCTGACGATTTACAAGAAATTTTTATAAAAGAAGCTGTCTATGCAACATTTGATTTATCATGAGTCACTTATAAACGACTTTTTATAAAACGGGAGAGGAAGCGCCAAGAAATTTTGCGCACTCCTGATGGATCCAGAAGATAGCGATCAAAGGGATAAAACGTACTAACCCATAGGGATCTTTGCAGGACTAGTTTCAAAGTATTGGCGGCTGTCGACGATGACAGTTTGAGACAACCCAGTGATCCCTATTAGGTTCACGATAAGCATGCCGGTGATGCAAAGGTCTGCTAAAATCCAAACCAGATCAACTTGAATTAATGCACCGAAAGGAATGAGAAGGATATAAACGTAGTTAAAACGACGGGCGAGGGACACCCCCCATAAATACGTAATCGCTTTTTCCGCGCAGAAGGCCCACGCAAGAATGGTGGTAAAGCCAAACATCAGAAGCGCGACAATGACGACATACTCGCCTATTTGGTGACCGAGTCCTTGACTGAAGGCATACGTAACCATATTAGTGCTTTGTAATCCTGGTTGTTGCCAAGCTCCAGTCGTGAGAAGAACAAGACCTGTCATCGTACAAACGACCATTACCATGAAGGGGGCAACAAGAGAGACTAGGCCATCGATAACAGGATGATCCGTACGCGCACTCGACTGAAGAATGGGGACGATTCCCGTGCCTGCATCAGTGGCAAAAATACCACGATTAAAGCCTATGGATAATGCTTTTAGGGTTGTTGCGCCTAAAAAACCCCCAGCGGAGGCTTTCCAACCTAATGCTGATTCAAACATGAGTTTTAAAGAGGGAAGGACTTGAGAACTATTTAAGAAAAGAATGACCAGTGCAAAAGCCAAATATAAAAAAGCTTTTAAAGGTACAATGACTGAGGCAAAACGCGCAATTCTTTGAATACCGCCGACTAGGACGAGACCGATCAAAGCGGCCAGAATAAGGCCGCAAGAGAAGGGAGAAATTCCGACTTTTTGCATGGGAAGAGTCATGGAGTTAATTTGCGCAAAGTTACCCACAGTAATGGCAGCGAATAGAGTCAGGAGGCAAAATAACTTCGCGAGCTTATTTAAGCCTAAGCCTTTACTTAAGTAATACATGGGACCTCCCACGAATTCTCCTTGATTGTCTTTATTGCGGTACTTAACTCCTAGGACACAACTTGCATATTGGATGGCTGAACCAAGAAAAGCGATGACCCACATCCAGACTAATGCTCCGGGACCTCCTGTGGAGATAGCTACAGCCATTCCTGAGATATTGCCAGTGCCGAAATTTCCAGCAAGAACTGTAGAAATGGCTTCAAAATGACTAATATTCCCTTGAGCATTTTTTTGCTGCTTAAGGAGGTGGGAGAAGCTCGTTTTTAATTTTAAAACCTGGAAACCTTTGAGTTTAATCGTAAAATAAATGCCTAAAAGGGCAATAAAGGGAAATACAATATAGAATGTTAGACCTTCATTGAATAATTCCAAGTACGCTTTAAGATTTATACTCATAAAACTCATTTGATGCTTAGGTTAGTCTAATAAAATAGAAAAATTTGATTTTGAAAACAAAACGATAAGATTTAATCAAGACTGTATTAAAACTTATGGCGAAAAGCATAACAAAATTGAACGTATCCTTCAAGGCAGAAATGGGGTAGAGGGGATGGACCTAAGTGCTCTCAAAATTTTGCCAACCAAAGCCATTTTTGAAAGAAGTCAATGATAGTGGCGTTGTGTCAGAGGGGAGGCAGGAGCTCATGCTGAAGTCTATAGTAAAATTGGCCGTGCTGGAACTTCAGGATTTCTTCTTCAGACCAGGATTCCTGAGACGAACGTTTATGTTTTTCAAAATGATCAATGAGTGATTTTTTATTTTCTGCCTGTACCTTTGTATCTTCAACGATGGATAGGCGAGATTCATATTGAAAAAATTTAATGCCTAATTTCTGACAAAAAAGACGTGCAATGCGATTATAATTTTGTTGCCACCGATGGAAGCGAGTGCCTGGGATATAAAAATTTTCACTGATAGGTTCGAAAGCATGGTGCCCTATTTCAGCTAGTTTCCTGTTGAAAGAAGGAAGGGTTCTTAACCAGGTATAATGAAAATCAAAGAATAGGGCAATGTTAAATCCAAAGTGATCTTGAGAAATAAGAGCCAGACGTTCCCACGATTGAGTGTCACCCTCTGGATAACGTAAGGCGTAGTCCTTAGCAAATAGAGGATTTTCTCGTTCTAAGTTTAATTCCATGGCTTGACAGCAGAGCTCAGAAAAGATGTCAGCATGATGTAAAAATTCAGAAGTTGAATAATTCTTATCTTTTTTTAAAAGAGATTCGAGTGTTTTATATTCTTTTTCGATCGCCTGATGAAAAGCATAAAGGATGGGGTGAGAGGCGGGGCTTTTCATAAATTTTTTAGGGATTTTTAAAGATCGATAGCAACGCCGAAGGGATGGGTAGATTTCAGGATTTTCTAAGGCTAATCTAGCATCGTGTATCAGGCAAGGGTATTGAAGAGAGGCGGCGTGAATATTCGGGTGTCCTTTTTGATCGACACAGGTTTTTCTCAGTCCCTCGCTCGCTTGGTCTAAAGAGGAAAAGGTTTGTAAGAAAATCAAAATTTTTGTGACTAGACGGATGAATGCATTTTTTTTTAGTAAGATTCTCTTACTTTCAATAAGTTTGCAAAAAAGAGGCGTTACATTCAAAGAGGTCGTGTCTTGGGTATTTTTTAATACTTTTTCTGTGAATTGAGCGACTTTTACGAGACTGGTTAGATCTCTCAAACTATCTGTTTTCTCCGGTCTGCAGGTGATCTGATGGTTGTAAATAAACCAAGATTGACCTGGGGGAAGAGATTGTAGATTAAATAGTTTGTTCATGAACAAGAATTTAGCATCTTTAATTTTTAAAATACATGTTTTTGCTGCGATTAATGTTTCTCTATGAATAATCAAAAATAAATATAAAAAAATAATTTAAACATAAAAAGCGTAGTTATGGATGATTATTCAATCAATCGCTGGGGATTGGGATATTTTTCCTTCAATGATCAAGGGCATGTGATCGTTAAGCCTGATCGTCAAGGTCCAGGAGGAGATTTATTTAAACTCACAGAGAAAATTGTTGAGCAAGGAATAGAAACTCCTGTACTTATACGCTTTGATGGGATTATCAAAGACCGCATGGAGAGCATTTACCGTGCATTTCAGTCTGCTATCTCTGAATTTCATTATCGTAACGCCTATGGGATGGCGTTCCCAGTTAAGGTCAATCCGCAAAGACATGTCGTAGAAACAATACAAAAAATAGGACGACCCTATAAATTAAGTTTAGAAGTGGGCAGCAAGCCTGAACTGATTGCTGTTTTAACCCTTGAAAATCAGCCTGACGCCTTACTCTTGTGCAATGGATATAAAGATGAGGAGTATATTTCTTTAGCTTTGATGGCCAGACGTTTAGGTAAACGGACTTTGATCATTATTGAACAATTTTATGAAATAAATTTGGTTCTGATGATTGCTGAAAAGTTAGGCGTTGATGCAGAGATTGGATTTCGTATGAAACTTTCTACAAAAGGCACGGGACGGTGGGAATCTTCGAGTGGAGATCATGCTAAATTTGGCCTTTTCCCTTATGAAATCGTAGACGGACTAAAAAAATTAAAAGAGGCTGGAAAATCACACTGGTTAAAGTTACTTCACTTTCACATGGGAAGTCAGATTACAACCATCGATTCTATTAAAAAAGCCCTCATTGAAGCCTCGCGGATGTACACGGAAATTTATTTATTGCAACCCTCCTTAGAATTTTTTGATGTAGGTGGAGGGTTGGCTGTGGATTATGCAGGTTTAAAAAACTCGTCAGATTCGTCCATGAATTACTCTATCGAAGAATATGCCAGAAATGTGGTGAATATCATAGGCAGTGCTTGTGTTGAAGCCTCCATCCCTGATCCGGTTTTAATGACTGAATCAGGACGTGCCTTAATTTCTCCCCATTCTGTACTTGTGACTGAAGTCATTGATGTTACGGCACCGGCGCGGGTGATAGTGGGGAATGAAACATTCTCGCATCCGCTGCTTGACGCTCTGAAAAGGATGATAGAGACCCTCAACATAAGTAATTTTCGTGAAACCTATCATGATGCGTTGGAGATCAAACAAAACATTTTAGAGGAGTTTGTATGTGGAAAATGTAATCTTCAAGAAAGAGCCTTAGGAGAAAAGCTCTATTGGTACCTGTTAAATCAGATTCAGAGTTATTACATAAAATTATCTGAAAAATCCGAGGAATTTGAAACATTGAATCAATTACTTCTAGAAACATATTTTTGTAATTTTTCTGTTTTCCAGTCTTTGCCTGATGCATGGGCGATAGGACAACTTTTTCCTGTCATACCTATTCATCGTTTAAATGAAGTTCCCTTTCATCGGTCTATGTTGGCAGATTTGAGTTGTGATAGTGATGGTAAAATCGAAACCTTTATCGGAGAACAAGAGCCTCAATCTTTTCTCTTTTTACATGATTATAAAAGTGTACCCTATTATTTAGGGATTTTTTATGTGGGGGCGTATCAAGAAATCATGGGAGGGATGCACAATCTTTTTGGTGATACTAATGTGGTTCATGCTGAGTTGGATGAAAAAGGGGATTGGAAAATCTCTAGAATAGTCGAAGGAGACACGATAGAAGAGGTTTTGCGTTACGTGCAATATAATGCAGAGCAACTCTTAGAACAGTTGCACTCTCGCATGGAAGAATCTATTAACAATGGACGTTTAACGAGACTGGAATCTGCTCGAATAAAAAAACAATTTAAAGAAGCTTTAGAAAGCTATACCTATTTGACTATATGAACGCAAAGATTGATTTACAAGGACACGGTGTGGAAGGGCGTTATGCAGGCCTTTCAGACCCTTATGGTACATTACCCTATGCAAAGATTGTGATACAACCGGTTCCTTTTGATCTGACGTCAACTTATCAAAAAGGAAGTGATCGCGGTCCCGAGGCTTTGATCGAAGCGTCGAGAAACATGGAATTATATGATATCGAAACGAATTCAAGATGTTATGTCAATGGGATTTATACGGCATTACCCATTTTAGCGAAATCTTCTGAGCAGATGATTGAATTGACTTACCAAGCCTCTAAAAATTTTCTTCAGCAGGATAAGTTCGTTGTCACTTTAGGGGGAGAACATAGTGTCTCTTATGGTGCTGTAAAAGCTCATGGGGAGTTTTATAAAAAGCTAACAGTTTTGCAATTTGATGCACATACCGATTTACAACCTTCCTACGAAGGAAATCCGTGGAATCATGCGTGCGTGATGGCACGTATAAAAGAACTTTCTCAGATTGATAAAATTGTCGCACTAGGCATTCGAAGTATGAGTGAGGAGGAGTTGCCGTATTTGGATCGGAAGAATACTCTCTTTTCTCATCATATAGAGGCGTCTAATGCATGGATGACTGGTCTTTTAGATAGGTTAAACGGTCCTATCTATATTACCTTTGACTTAGATGTATTTGATTGCTCTTTAATGCCATCTACAGGTACTCCAGAGCCTGGTGGTCTGGATTGGGCGATGACTCTAAATATTTTGAGAAGGATTTTTGCTGAAAAAAATGTGGTAGGTTTTGATGTGGTGGAGCTACTTCCTCGTTCTTGCAATCCAGCCCCTGATTATGTGGCGGCAAAGCTGGTTTATAAAATGTTAAGTTATAAATTTTGTAAAAGAGGTGAGCGATGAAGATGCGTCCATTTATGCAAAAAAACTTTAAGCATTTTAATGCTGCTGTATGTTTAGAAGCATCGCAAGCTTGGGTCGAGCTTCTAAAACAAAAAGGTAAGATGTTCATCGCACTAGCTGGGGCGATGAGCACAGCGGAGTTGGGCATTTCTTTGGCGGAGATGATCCGAATGGACAAAGTCCATGCGATTTCATGCACAGGAGCTAATTTAGAAGAAGATATCTTTAATTTAGTCGCGCATAAAAGTTATCGTAGAATTCCGCATTATCGCTCTCTTTCAAAAGAAGACGAGATTCGTCTTTTTAATGCGGGGATGAATCGTGTGACTGATACCTGTATCCCTGAAGATCAAGCGATCAGGCGAATTGAAAAAGAAATTCTTAAACTATGGCAAGAAGCCGAGCAAGCAGGTCATGCCTATTTTCCCTACGAATACATTTATCAATTATTAGACCTTCCTTCTATTCAAAAATCCTTCGAAATTCATCCAAAGAATAGCTGGGTATTAGCCGCTAAGTCTAAAAATTTGCCTATTTTGACACCGGGATGGGAAGATTCCACATTAGGTAACATCTTTGTTTCCCATGTAATCTCTAAAGAAATTTCTGACTATCGCTTAGTTAAATCTGGTTTAGAACAAATGTCTTTTCTTGCTAACTGGTATCAAGAGCAATCTCAGGAATTCAAATTAGGTTTTTTTCAAATAGGAGGAGGAATTTCGGGAGATTTTCCTATTTGTGTGGTTCCTATGCTTCGTCAGGATTTACATCAAAATGTTCCTTACTGGTCTTATTTTTGTCAAATTAGTGAAAGTATCACTTCTTTTGGTTCTTATAGTGGGGCTGTACCCAATGAAAAAATTACTTGGGGAAAGTTAGATTTTCACACACCCACTTTTATCATTGAGTCAGATGCCTCCATCGTTGCACCTTTAATCTTTCATTATGTTTTAGATTTGTAATCTCTTTGTTCTAATCAAGAAGCCAAGACGAACACACCTACGAAGAGATGTTGCACCGTAGGATCTGAACACTCACAGAGTCATTGGGTTTCAAAGATTTTTGATGTGCATCTAGCATTTGGAATGAAGAGGTTAAAAATACTTACTTGTTATAAAATTCTTGAAAAACTATGTTTGTTTCAGTTTCTAAAAAAACTCTTTAAAAAATTAAAGGAGAGATCACAATGGGTTTACCACCATATTCCCCGCCTTACCAATCGCCCTACTCACCGCCGCCATTTTCCCCAGAGCCAGCCCCGCCACCCATTGACCCACAACGAGGAGTACCCGAAGAGAGATGGGTAAGACAAGATTGGACAGGCCTCATGCAAGACCATGTGACTCACGAAGTGACACCTTTTGTTCATAATGAGTTGACAAGCCGAAAATTTGATTGTTTAAGACAAATTGTCGGAGCTATTTTTTGTGGGTTCCTTTGTGTTCCTTGTGCAGTCACTCGCTCAATCAGACACTGTAATCAGTTAAATCCCTTGCGTTTACCCTGTGGTGATAGCGAGCTCCCTATCACTGGTTTAGAGATGTGCTCCGCTCCGGATTGTTCTCAGGTTTGCGGAGGTGATACCAGAGGTTATGCTAACCTGGACTATACGCAATCTCAGGAACATGGTTCGGGATTTTCTAGGAAAACGCTTGATAGGTTTGCTATAGTCTCACTTTTTGCTTTAGGCTTGTTTGTTACCTTAAAAGTGACTGGTGTCATAGATAAAGTTCATATCGCTTAAAGATGAAAGCTCATCCATCCCAAGAAAGCTGTTTAACAACAGCTTTCTGATTAAATTCTCTTTCTAAGAGAGTCTCTGGAATGTCAAATTCTTATTATGCACTTAAACAAAAGTTTCAAGTAAAATAAAAAACTATCTCCAGTTTCCGATTTTTACACGAGTCTTTAGGGCTTTAATCTTGCATTAAAATGAAAAAGCCTGTTAAGAAAAAATTCATCGCCCTAGCTTATTAGATCGCCATGATATAACTTCTTTTGATTATAAGGCCTATATGATGAAAATTCTTGTGCCGACTGACTTTTCTAAGCTTTCAAGAGTGGGGGCGAATTATGCCATCCAATTAGCTAAAAAAATAGGTGCCGAGGTCGTATTATTCCATGTGGCACATTTTGAAACACCTCCTTTGACGCATATGATGTCAATAGCTGATGTGATAAAAGAAAATGTGATCCAAGATCTGACCGATCGCTGTCTACAACTGAAAGAAGAACTCCACACAATGGCTCCTGAAGTTTCAATTGCCATCCAAGTGGTAGAGGGCGGACCCTTAGAAGATCAGATTGAAAGCTATGCAAGTCACCATGCTATAGACTGGATTGTGATGGGGACGAAGGGAGCTTCTGGTCTTCAAAAAATGATTTTTGGTAGCCAAGCTTATGCAGTGATAAATAAAAGCTCACTACCAGTTATTTTAATTCCTGAGCATGCGAGATTTAAAAACTGGGAAAATATTGTGTATGCCTCGGACCTCATGCATCCTCAAGAGGAACTAAAAAAATTAATTCCCTTTGCGCGTTTATTTCATGCACGCATCCACTTACTCCATGTTTTATCTCCTGATTCTAAACAGCCTTGGGATGTTGTTAAATTACAAAATGCTCTTATCCAAGCTTGTCAGTATGAAAAAATAAATTTACAAGTTTCTCATCACTATGAGGTGGTGGAAGAGATTGATGATTTTATTGCAGACCAGCAAGCTGAACTCGTAGCACTTTTCACTCATGAATTCACGTTTTTTGAAAAAATATTTAAAAAAAGTCTCACACGCGAAATTGCTTTTCATACATGGGTTCCCTTACTGAGTATGAAAAAAGCTCATTAGAGCTTAGAGATAATCCAAGCGTTTTATTCTCTTTTTTAACACCCATGTAGTTAGTACTTAACAGTCTTTATTTCTTACTTATTTCGGTATCTATTTCTTTTATTTTGAAAATCCTGTATCCTTTTTACTTTATTAAATTAAATCTATTTCAAGTATGGACTTTATTCATCAACCCTATGTTCCCGGAGAAACGATTGCTGCCATTGCGACCCCGCCTGGGGAAGGAGGGGTGGCTATTGTTCGTATCTCAGGAAATGAGGCCTTTGAAGTGGCTGCTAAAATTTTTTCAGGTCCTATTCATACTTATAAATCCCATACAGCCCATTATGGACAAATCCATGATAGTAGGGGTGCACATGTGGATGATGTTCTGGTATTAGTGATGCGCGGGCGACGTTCTTACACGGGTGAAGATACTGTAGAAGTTCACTGTCATGGGGGAAGTTTAATCACTCGACATGTTTTAGAAGTGATATTAACGGCTGGTGCAAGAGCGGCACGGCCAGGAGAATTTACTTTTAAAGCCTTTATGAATGGCAAGATAGACCTTGCGCAAGCTGAGGCTGTCCAGTCTTTAATTTGCGCAAAAAATGATTATGCCCTAAATGCTGCCGAGGGGCAATTAAAAGGAACTTTGTCTACACGAATTTTAGGTTTTCAGGAACGTCTAACATTAATAGCAGCTATTTTAGAAGCATGGGTAGATTTTCCAGAGGAAGGACTGGAGTTTACTTCGATGGAAGAAATTTGCTTGAATCTGAAAACCATCCTTGATGAGATGCAGACACTAGCCCATACCTTTCATGACGGGAAAATTTTACATGACGGCCTCTCCCTTTGTCTAATTGGCCGTCCTAATGTCGGCAAATCCTCTTTGATGAATGCTTTATTAGATAAAGATCGCGCCATTGTCTCTCATATTCCCGGCACCACGCGCGATATCTTAGAAGATCAAATGCGCTTGAATGGATTAAATCTTAAACTTTCGGATACTGCCGGTATACGTCAAACAGACGAGCTGATCGAACAGGAGGGAATTCGACGTTCCAAAGATGCCATGAGTCAAGCGGATTTAATTTTATTGATATTAGATGCTACAAAGGGATTTACTGAGGAAGACCGGCTCTTAATTAAAGAAGTGGCTGATGCTAAGACAATTGTAGTGTGGAATAAAATTGATCTCCCCCATGATGTTCTACCTGCCGTTGATTCATTTACGCATGTAGTCCACCTATCCGCTAAGCAAAAAATAGGCTTAGATTCATTACGTAAACTGATTGATGAAGTCATTTGGGAAAATGGTCCTCCTTCTAAGGAAGAGGTCATGATTACGAATGTGAGACATTTAGAGGCACTAGAAAAAGCCATTCAGGCAGGAGAACAAGTCCTTGAAGGACTAAAAAACGGAGTGTCTCCTGAGTTTTTATCGATGGATATGCGTGCATGTTTAAGTGAATTGGGTAAAATTATAGGAACCAATATTTCAGAAGATATCCTTTCAGCGATATTTTCTACCTTTTGTATTGGTAAGTAAAGATGAATAGGCAAGAAAGGGCGACAAAAATAGCTAAGATTTTAAATAAACTTTATCCGAGTCCGCCTATTCCCTTATTGCATCAAGATGCTTACACCTTACTCATCGCAGTCCTACTTTCTGCCCAATGTACAGATAAATGTGTCAATCAAGTCACTCCCAAACTCTTTGCAAAAGCAGATAATCCTCAAAAAATGGCGGTTTTGACAGTTGAGGAGATACAAAATATCATTCGACCTTGTGGACTTTCCGAAAGAAAAGCAAAGGCTATTCACCGTCTCTCTGAAATCCTCTTGGAAAAATATCAGGGATGCGTTCCTAAGAGTTTTGAAGAACTAGAAGCCCTTCCAGGCATAGGTCACAAATCAGCTTCTGTGGTCATGAGTCAAGCTTTTGGTCAGCCCGCTTTTCCTGTAGATACGCATATCCAACGTTGTGCGCAGCGTTGGGGATTGAGCTCTGGAAAATCCCCTGCGCTCGTGGAAAAGGATCTAAAATTACTTTTTCCTAAAAGAACCTGGAATAAACTTCATCTTCAAATTATTTATTTTGCGCGTGAGTACTGTCCCGCGAGACAGCATCAATCAGATCGATGTCCGATATGTAGTTGGATAGTAAATGCATAGATGTAAAATAATATTTGAACTTTAATCCTTAAACTGCCAATAAATGATTTTATTAGACTTGTCTTGAAATCCTCTGCATGCCTTAGGTTGTTAGGGCTGTAAAGATTTTTTTTGAGATCTTAAGAGAAGACTATTTAAATAACGGGGTGGATTGAGGTATGATGAAAGCCGAAACGATAAAAAAATGTTTGCGTGTTTTTTTCTTTAGTGCCCTAGGTTTCATGGAACCTTTAGCACTCGCTGATGAGACTTCTCCTTTTTTATTTTCGGAAGTGCTTTCAATGGAAAGTTGGGAAGAGAAGCACGCTAGAGGGGTCCAGAACTTTCTTTTCCCGTTTAAATCCAATTTAAAATATCATTCTGTCCCCCATGAATTTTATGATTATCTTTATGCAGAAGATTATAGTTCTTTAGATCTAGACTTAATAGCCTATGAATTTAGAACATTAGAAACATTCGATCTTTCCAATCATCTTTTATTTGCCCAAAACGAGGTGAGTCAAAGGATCGCCGATTTAATGATTTCCTCATTAAATGCAGGGCAGTATTACTTTGTGGAAAATTTGATTCGTTTTCATGGACGTTCGATGCTATGGAGTGAGGATTTAGTGTCATGGATCATCTATCAATCTATTGAATGGAATCAGCCTAATCTAGTGGCGGCTTTAGAGAGTACATTAGAAGATAGATTTTGGCAGGATCATCCTTTTTTAGGTTTACTGGTTTCAATCACTTATCTACCCAATCATCAATTGGACGAAAATCATCTCGCCGTATTTTCAAATTTTAAACCCTTTAACTCATCTGAAAAAGTCATTTTATCAGGTATTTTTTATGCTAAGGGTTATTTATATTTAGCTCGGACAGCTTTAGAAGAGCTCGGATCTTTAACTGAGATAGACCCAGATCTGGCTTATTGTGCAGCTCAATTGTGTGAGCAATTGAACTTAGTGAATGAAGGTTTGGTGCTTATTGATGAGGCAAGAGATAAACAACCCGATTCGCCTATGTTGGATAAAGCCTGGCTTTTACTAGCAGCAGCTTCTGGAAAAACTAGAGAAGTCATGACCGCATTAGAATTAGAAGAACATGTCCCAGAGGAATGGTTGAGGACTCTATTTACTGCAGCTGCAGATTATCGCCACGATGTTTTGGCTTTAAAACTAGTACAATGGTTAAATCGTGACTATGGAAATGTTCAAAACCAGCATTATTTAGCGCAGGCTTATCTTTTAAACCTTAATCCCATTTTGACAATTAATCTGATTGAAAAGATGGGGGACAAAAAATCCTTGGCGGGGGACTTGCATCTACAAGCCTTGACGAAGGCTTCGGATAAATATTTAACCTATCGTCCGAAACTTAGGGAAGAAATTTTTCATCACCTTTCCCATTACCCGACCTCTCCTAAAGAACAACGTGAGTTAGCCTATCGGTTACTTGAATATGGATATCGAGAGGAAGCTTCTATATTATTGATGGATCTAGCTTATTCTCTCCCCTCGTCTCATGCGGATGTACAGACACTCCTCACTCTATGGGGAGATCCTTCTTCTTCTTCCTTTCAGTGGGTATTTAATAAAGCTAAGCGTGCTCAGGATAGTGAAAGAGAATTTTGGTTAAATTATCTGCAAGAGTATCATCAATACGCTATGCTGGCTGCTTTGTTTTCATGGGAGGATTTAAGCCATCCTTATATAGCTGATTTATACATAAAAACATTACAGCATCTGGAAGACTATGCAGAGCTTTCTCAGGTCGTCTCTTATCTTGGAGAAAGAGAGGAAAGCTTAGAACGATTAAAAAAAATAGGTGAACTAGCCAAGTGTTTAGATTGCAATGAGACGGTGGAGCGTATCTACTATAGAGCTTATCAAAAATCCCCTCATGATAAGGAAGTTTTGAAAGAGTTAGGATATGTTAGCGCAGCACTTGGAAAGTATGGGAACGCAGAATACTTGGCTAACCTTTATTATGCATTAGAACCTTCTGGAGAACCGCATTTTAACTATCATTATGCGCGTGTTTTAGAGAAAAATAACAAATTAAAAAGAGCAGAGGCTCTCTATAAATCTTTACTTCAGCAGCTGATGGCTGATTCGAACAAAGATACTCAATTACGTTTATTACAAGCACGTTTGCATCGACGTTTTAAACAGGCGCCAAAAGCCATTGAGATCTATTCCCAATTGATCAAGGAGCAACCTGATAATTTAAAAATTCGTGCAGAATTTGCCTGGGTTTTAATGGATTTGCAGTATTATCAGGATGCCAATCAAATCTTAAGTACAACGATAGAAAAAGATACTAAACAGCTTCATCAATTTAAATCGATCAAAGAATTTGAAAAAGCTCGAGAAAAATTGATCGCCGAATTGAATAAAACTTAAAGTTAAAAATTTATTTGCCTAAGAGAAGAATTTATCTGTAAGATAAGTTCTTTTGAAAACTTGTGTACAATTCTACAAACGAACAATTTAAAGTGAGAGGGGAGATCCATGTCGACAGGCACTATAGGTACATTTTCATCGAATACATCCAATGATTCTTATCGATATTTTCAAGGAACTTTAAATAATTTAGAGAAAGCTAAATCTTTTTTGATTAAATCTGGAGCTAATGGTTTTAAAGTGGAACAATGGGCTGAGATAAGAGGAATCTATTTAAATCGTCAGATTCAAGCATTAAAAGAGGCTAATCCCCATACAGATTTTGAAAAATTCATGCGTGAACATAAATTTACACACGATACTCTTCCTGCTATAGCGGTTAAATTGGGAGATACAATCTCCTTTCAATTACTCCTGATCCATGATACCCCGGAACAAACGCATTTTTATGAAGAATTGCCCCTCGATCTGAAGAAGGTAGCCCTCTATTTTGAACCTTTCAAAAATGCTTGTGGAATTGAAAAAAATGATTGGACGGCGGGCGGTGTAGATAGTAAACTAGGGAAAGATTTCTTTGAAAGAGTTTCTGAGCGGACAAAAGTGTGGGGCTCAGAAGGTTTTTTAAGGATGGCCTATCGCGATCGTGTGGCAGGTCTCTTGATGTCCTTGCGTCAAATGCATGAAACCCAACAAATCCACACATTTGTTTTGTATGGTCCCAAAAGTGAATTACTTTTTTCTCCAAGTCCTTTTTATCAAAATCATTCTGTTACCATGAATAATTCTCAAGGTCCAATTATTATCGAGGAACCCACATCTGACAGTTCAGAAAAAGAGCAAAAAATAGAGCAGCCCTTATCTCATTTTGTTCCATTAACTTTACTCGATGAACTCAAAGCTTTAGGCTTTCATGTGATTTGTCAGAAAGAAGGAGACATTGATCGAGTAACAAAAAAGGTCGCTTTAAGAGCATTGTACGCATACTTAGCCCAAGCTGATAAAGAGAAGCCCTTAAAAGACATGGCTGTGATGAAAATAGAAAATTTTACTGTAGCGGAGCTGTTAGATGACCTGTACCTTTCCTTATGTAGCCTTAAAACAGACTGTGAAAATTTGATCCAGCAAGCGGAAGCCGCTGATAAAGAAATAACAGATGTGTCTAAACAGAATAAATATTCTTTGTCAGACCAGCAGATGATGCATTATCAAGAGGTTTTTAATGCTTTTGAACTTAAGTATAACCTTATTAATGATGAAGTGAATTTACTAAAAAAAGCGGTGGCTAAAGTTGTAGAGTCCTATGGAAATCAACTAGTTAAAGCTAAAGAAAATGCAACACTTTTCTCTAGTATCCAGTCGCTGGGTTGGAAAAAATTTAACCATCATTTAAATCGTTTAAAATTCAAAATTGATAATAAGGGGGCGAGTACGGGCTACAAAGGGGTTTTCACGCAAGGGGTATCCTCTTACGTGACTTCGTTTATCGTAGCGCAGCAAGTCTTCCCGCCGATTTGCTTTGAATAGCTTTATATACCTTGATCCGTAACTATCTGCAGATAGATAGAATAACGTCTTTGCATTACAGTGCATGCAAAGACGTTATTCACCATTAGGTGCGGTTGGCGTAGTTAGCTTCCATCCACGTTAAATATGCTCCCGAGCGTATGTTTTCAATCCAATCGGGATGGCTTAAATACCATTGAATAGTTTCTTGGATCCCTTCAGAGAAATTATGATCCGGCGTCCATCCGATCTCCTTTTTGATTTTTGTACAATCAATAGCATAACGGAAATCATGTCCGGGTCGGTCTTTGACATAGGTAATTAAAGAAGAGTAGACATCCGGATGAACTTTATTCATCTCTGCTAAGAGGCGAATGATTTCATGGATAAGTTCTATATTACGCCATTCCTCTTCGCCCCCAATGTTATATGTGTCACCTTTTAGTCCATGTTCTAATAGCATCCATAAGGCTTTAGCATGATCATCGACATAAAGCCAGTCACGAACGTTTGTCCCTTGACCATACACTGGTAATGGTTTCTGAGTCATACAATTCATGATCATGAGCGGAATCAATTTTTCTGGGAATTGATAAGGGCCATAGTTGTTACTGCAATTGGAGATACAAGTTGAAATCTTGTATGTTGTGCCATATGCTCTGACAAGGTGGTCAGAGGATGCTTTAGATGCAGAATAAGGGGAGTTAGGAGAATAAGGGGTATTTTCTGTAAACAAACCTTCATCCCCTAGGCAGCCGTAAACTTCATCGGTAGATACGTGGTGAAAGTGAATGTGTGGCAGCTTACGTACAACTTCTAAAAGATGAAAAGTTCCCATCACATTAGTTTCAATAAAAGCTTGAGGACCCAGGATGCTGCGATCTACATGGCTTTCAGCAGCGAAATGAATGATCGTATCAATTTCGTGTTCACGGCAAAGATGTTCAACGAGTGCCTCATTGCGAATATCCCCTTGTTGAAAGCGATAGCGGGGATCCTTATCCACTTCTTGAAGGTTTTGAAGATTTCCTGCATAAGTCAGAAGATCAAAGTTTAAACAAAGTCCATTAAAGTTGGGCACTTTTTTTAAAAGATAACGAATAAATGCAGATCCTATAAAACCCGCGCCCCCTGTCACTAAAATATTATTTACTTTTCTTTTTGCTTGCATCTTTTCTCTCCTGAAATGAGCGAGTTTTATAACCTGTGGTTAGGTATTTAAAGTTCTAGTGGATGACACTCCATCCGCATTTTCATGTTAAATTTTTTTATTTTTCTTTATCGGCGATTTCTATGAGATATTGGCCGTATCCGCTTTTACCTAGACGTTCTCCAAGTAAACGTAGTTGTTCTCTTGTGATAAATTTTTGACGATAAGCGATCTCCTCCAAGGCGGCAATACAATGTCCTTGACGTTCTTCAATGACTTGCACGAAGTGGCTGGACTGCATGAGACTTTCGTATGTTCCTGCATCTAACCAGGCAAAACCCCTTCCCATGATATTGATCGAAACCTGACCCTTTTCCATGTAGACCCTGTTTACATCAGTAATTTCTAATTCTCCCCGTGCGGAGGGTTTCAAATTTCTTGCGATCTCTACGACTTGGTTATCGTAAAAATAAAGACCTGTCACAGCGATATTTGATTTAGGGTTTTTGGGTTTTTCTTCAAGAGAGGTGACAATCCCTTCTTCGTTCACTTCAGCGACCCCATATCTTTCGGGGGATTTGACTTCATACCCAAAGAGGGTGGCCCCTACTTTTTTAGAAACAGCCTTTTCAAGCAGAGGTCCCAAGTGATTGCCATAAAAAATGTTATCTCCCAAGATTAGACAGACCGAGTCATCTCCAATAAAATCTTTGCCTATGATAAAGGCTTCTGCTAAACCGTTAGGCTTATCTTGTACTGCGTAATTGAAACGGACTCCATACTGAGATCCGTCTCCCAGTAAACGTTTAAATAAAAACTGTTCTTCAGGGGTTGTAATAATTAAGATATCTTGAATATGGGCAAGCATTAAAACAGAAAGCGGGTAGTAAATCATGGGTTTGTTGTAAACAGGGAGGAGCTGTTTAGAGACGCCTATTGTAAGAGGATGTAAACGCGTTCCACTTCCGCCAGCTAAAATGATTCCTTTCATGTGTGCCTTACCATTAACAAAATTTAGGTTTAACGAACTTTTTGACCCATTTTGCTCATAAATGAGCAGTACAGGTTTGAAGGGAAGGATGTTATTGAGGTTATAGGAATTTGTCAAGTCTGACTATGCATCTCTTGGCAGGCTCAAAAATCTAGATTTTGAGATGACTCTTTTTCTTTATAAAAAATTTATATTTAAATGATTTAATATCTTATAATCATAACAAATATATATAGGTATTTTCGATGACTTGTGAAGTAACTATTGGAACATTTAATATTCTAGATCCAGTCTTTGCTGAGAGACATAAGCAGCCCCAAGGTTTAAATAGCCAGGGTCGATCGAATTGGGACAGCAGAGGTCCACGCCTCATTACATGTATAAAAAACTCTAATCTTGATGTAATCTGTTTACAAGAGGTGAGCGAGGTCTCTAAAAAGTATTTCGAAAAATTTACACAAGACACCTATGTCATACTCTGGTCCAAACATCAAAGCCGTCATGATGGGGTAGCTATTCTCTATAAAAAAGATAAGTTTAAGCACATTGCCTTTAAAAAATTTCCTAGTGAAGGCCTTTGCGCATCTTATGTCGATTTACAGGAGAAAGCATCAAAGAGTGTGATTAGAGTGGCTAGCTGTCATTTATTGGGCGGGCCCGCAAAGGGACCTGTGCATTCAGGTAAAATTCAGGTCGATAAATATGTAAGTGAGGTAGAAAAGCAAGAGTCTTCGCAGTCCTATACCCTTGAGGCGAAAATTTTTGCAGGAGACTTTAATGAAGCTAATCTGCAATCAGAAAAGTTCCAAGCACTGAAAGGGTATTATGCTACAGATGGATCCTCAATGATCACTGAACCTGACAAGAATAGAAAAATCGACTGGATTTGGGTGAATTCGAGAGGATTTTTAAATCAATTAAAAGTTGTACAAGAGGATAATCTGAGTGATCATCGATTACTGGCGACGAAGTTAACCTTGCCTATTCAAAATTCAGATGTCCCTCCCAACCAATCTCAACCGACAGATGGATCAAAGATCAAAAGACACCCATCTTCAAAAACTATAAAGCCGTTACAATCTAGCGTCTGGCAGCGTTTCAAAGCATTTTTTTTGAACATTTTCAAGGCAATTGCTGATCTATTCAATAGAAAACGTTAATCTATGAACTAGCCATTTTCCATGCGCATCACCTCTGTTTTTTGCGCATGGATAGAATAATTCATTTCTATCCATATTTTTCGTAAAAACAATTTTTTGCTCAAAACAAGTTTCTAAAAGAAGTCTATTGACATTTTTTTTTGATGCTTTATAAATGAATTATTTGAAAGTGCTAACATTCTCGAGATGTCACGGAATTGTAATGAATCGGCAGACTCTGATGAAATAGAATCTCCAGGCAGATGTCTCCTAAACCTAATATTAAGAGTAGATATGAAAAAATTTATATACGTTCTTCTTTTATTTCCTTGTTTGTTAACAGCTAATCCTTTTGACAATTTTTCCATCGCTAGTCTTTTAGATCAGTGGAGCGCTGAGGGGCGGGTGGCCTACTACTATCCAACATCCAAAAAATTTAGACGTATCTTCCCAGAAGGAGGAGTCGACTATCAAGTTGAAGTCTCGAAAAGAGTTTGTAATGAGTGGTTCGTTTGGGCGAATACAAGTTGGTTTCATAAAAAAGGTCATTCTAAAGGGATTCGTTATCGCACTCGCGTGGATTTCATTCCTATTAGTTTAGGTGTAAAAAAAGAATTTTGTTTAAAAGAGAATCTTTCAGCTTATTTAGGGGCAGGCGTGACTTATTCATTATTACGTATTAGAAATTATTCTTCTTATGTTAGAGGGCATTCGGACAAAAATGCCTTTGGCGGTATCCTTAAATTTGGCGTGAATTACAAAGTATCTGATAGCATGTATGCAGGATTTTTTACGGATTACATCTTTCAAGAATTCCATTTCCATGGTCATAGACATAATATTTACCGGCATAGTGTAAATGCGGATGGATTCAAAATAGGCGGCAACATTGGCGTACAATTTTAACAGTTGATGAATCCTTATTTCGTTTGAGACGTTATTTTAAAAGTGTGCGCAGATATTGAAATGACGTCTCAATCCACCTCTACAAAATATCTAACTTATAATTTTTAAGATAAACCTTTTTTATTTCGCATTTTATCGTGGGTCTTTAGTCTTCGACTCTTTCTACAGAATCAAGATAAAGCAGAGAGGATTCTCTCTACTTTGTCTTCTGGATTTTCCTTGCTGTCTACACTTCCATAGCCTTGGGATAATTTCATAAGCTTACAACATGTATAAAGCTTTTTAAAAGGCGGGAGAAAAAGTGCTTAGCTTTTTTAGTTGATTAATGTCAGGAATTTTGGAGTAATCCAGGACATTCTCGTTATTTTGATTACCTTTAACGAGAAGGCCCAGTCGACGTCGGTTATTTTTCCCCATAAATTCTTTGCTGAATTTTAAAAATTCCGGATAAGTCAATTCTTTAAGACCTTTAATCCTTTGATCGATCCAGTCGAAGCGGCCCTCGTATTTGAAGGCTAAGGTTTGCAATAAGTCACCCATGGCTTCCAGATTATTCTGAGGTTTTTCTAGATCATGTAAAAGAGAGGCTTTGATTGTTTCAAAGCTCTCAGGGGTGAGAAATGTTTTTCCCATTTCTTGCAAGAAATTTTCAATAAATAGTTCAAAACGTGCCAGTAGGTCGCGTGGATCATGAGTATTAGACTGGACAGCAAAAGCATTGAATAACTTGCGTTCTATTTCTTCTCCAGCACTGAACACCAAATACCCCGTTTGTTGTTTAGTGCGCAGATCAGAAAAAAAAGGCTCATTCATCGCGTTCATTAAGACCTGCTGTGCAGCGCGATTTTTAAAATTATATTCTGGATATTCAACCGCTAAAAGAGCTGCGTTTCCTTGCGCAGAGATTTTTGTCTCATAGATGAACGGCCCTCCCTCATTGGGTAGAACAATGACTTCGGCTTTTTTCTGATCCCTTTTAGGATAAGGCTCACTAGCTAATGACTTTAATAACTTTTCAGTGAATTCCTCTGCCTGTGAATGCGTGACATTTCCGTATACGATCCCTTCCACAAACGTTTTATCAAATAAATGCTGAAGTTCTTCATTAAATTTTGCAAAAGAAAGTTTACGCATAGCAACGGCTTTTTGCGCTTCTTTTACATAGTCTTTATAGGCCACGCTGTGAAAGAGTTCTTTTACTCGTTTTAAAGGCGTTTCTTTATTGAAATTATGATACTGCCTAAGCAAAGATTGTTTATAGAGTTTGAATTTTGACTCAGGAATGCTAAGCTCTTTTAATTTTTTCACAATTTCATCAAATAATAGAGCTGCTTTATCATTGTAGCCTGTCAATTTGAGGGTTATACCAAAATCTGAGCGGTCCACACTATAATCTAATCCTGCAACAGTAGCTGGATAGCTGAATTGATTGAGCATCTCCTCTAAGGCTTTGACATAAAGATCTCCAAAAACCACACTTGTTGGATTTCCTTTATCGATGGAGGGAGTTTTAATATTAAAATAGAGGTAGAGCTTAGGAATCTGATAACGTTGATCTGGCGCAAAATAAACGGTGCCTCTTTCGCTATTTAAAATTAAATCTGGCGAGGGCACAAGAGGCAATTCTTTTTCAGATAAAAGCGTCTTATGATAGAGATCTAGGGTTTGTGGTAAAAAGGGATTAGCCACGGGCAAACGAATTTGAGGGATCGGTTGAGCTTGAGACCACTCTTTCATTTTTTCTGAAGGAATAGGTTTTATGGCGAAACGTACATGCAACCAAGGCTCTTCCTGATTGGGTTGTACACCTGTTAAGGCTGTTGGAGCTTTGATTAAAAAACGGCCATTTTGTGGGGTCATAAAATTGAGCAAAGCTGAAACATCTTTAGGACTGAATTTTTGAATGATATAACTTTTTTCAGGATAGCTGGAGAGATCCTCACGGTTAAGTAATTCAGCATTTTTCATGGCAGTACTAAAAGCATCTTCGCGTTTTTGATATTCATATTCAATGGTATTCACTTGCTTCACCTCATCAAAGATTGATTGAGGAAACTCATTTTTTCGCATCAGGGCAATAGTTTGAAAGCAGCGTAAAATCACTTGATCGATCTGTTGCACACCCTCATCAGTTAATTCAACTTCAATGAGAAGAATAAGATTTTTTCCCCCAATCTCAAAAGTATTACAGCCGATACTTTCTGCTAGATGCGCTCTCTTGAGTTCGGTTAAAAGACTTTCTTCCCCCTCATGACCAAGTACATGGCAAATTAAACGATCGGGTCGGGTATCCTTCATCTCAGAAAATTCAGGAGGAAGGTCCCATGCTAGGGTAAGCGTGCGCACATTTTTGATAGGCTCTATATAAATATACTTTCCTTCTAGCTCGGGGTTGGACAGCGGCATATCAGGAATAAAAGGGCTTTTATGACGATTAGGGACTTCACCAAAGTCTTCTACCGTCATTTTGACTAAATCTTCCATAGGTAGATTAGACACAACAAATAAGCGCATGAGGTTGGAGCTATAATGATCTGCATACCATTGCTTTAAAGTTTCTTGCGACACAGCGCTTAGAGTACTTGAATTACCCATAGTAAAGCGATAATTGGGATGTTTAGGGTTTTCAATTCCTTTTAAAACCATGACTTCGCGGATATCATCGTTTTCATAATTTTTAGCATACTCTTGATCAATGGCGTTTAATTCACGAGAAACACCGGATGGATTGAAAAGAGGTTCTTTAAAAAAATGGGCAAATCGATCGAGTGCTGCCGGAAATGCTTCGTTATCTACGGAAAACATGTAGGCGGTATAATCACTCGTTGTAAATGCGTTTGTATATCCTCCATGCTCTGAAATAAAACTCTGATATTCTGATTCGATGGGATACTTCTTTGTGCCTAAAAAAAGCATATGCTCGAGAAAATGAGCAATCCCGGGGTATGCATCTGGATCTTCCCAGCTACCTGCTCCCACAGTGATAGTGGCCGCAGACTGGTCGGTCTTTGGGTCTGAAATAAGAAGAGCTTGAAGTCCATTTTCTAACTGAATTTTGAGCACTTTGCGCTCTGAAAATGTAGGTGTTTTTATTGGTAGCAGGGCTGTATCTTCAATAATTTTATACCCTTTGTCTGGGGTGGCTTGTTCCTTTGCAGAAATCTGTGTACCTTGAAAGGTGAGTAGCATAGCTGTAACGAGTAAAAACAAACACCGCATATTCAAAACCTTATTCTTAAAAAGTGATTTAAAAAATTAAATATAGGCGATTCTAGATAAGAGAAACAAGTAAAAAGAGAGAGGGGTTGAGTAGGGTAAAACTCTCTTATTCAAATGATTTTTAGAGGGATTCAATAGGTGGAATCCCTCATATATCGCTTCCTAGGGGCGTTCAAATTTTATTTGCAGTATCTGTTTTTTCTCGTCTTTCTCTTGCGATACGTGAAATTTTGTTCCAATTTCCCATGAGTCCCATGACGCTACGCATCTCTTTCACGGTTTCATTGGAAACTTCAATCATTTTTTGAGTCCCTTCATAGATAATTTGTTCTACCAGGCCTTTATCTTCTGCAAAATGTTGACGACGTTCTCTAATCGGATCTAAAAAAAGATTTAAGGCATGAGAAAGTTTTTCTTTAACCTCTACATCACCTACAGTGCCTAATCGATAACGATTCTTTAAATCTTCGACTTCTGCTTTGTCAGTATTAAAAATATCATGGTAAATGAAGATGGGGTTGCCTTCGACTGTGCCGGGTTGGTGGGCATGGATGCGGTTAGGATCGGTGTACATGCTTTTAACCTTTTTTTCGACAGCTTTGCGATCATCCGATAAAAAAATGCAATTCCCTGCCGATTTACTCATTTTGCCTTTATTATCGGTACCTACTAGAGTGGGCGTGCTGCTTATAATGGCTTCAGGCATGGGAAAGACTTCTCCATACAATTGATTGAAGCGTCTTGCGATATCTCTGGATAGTTCAATGTGAGCCTCATTATCTTTTCCCACCGGAACAATTTCAGCTCTAGGCATGAGAATATCGGCGGTTTGCAAAATAGGGTAGCCGACAAGTCCAAAAGGAACACTCTCTGGATCCATGTGTGCATTACGCGCCATTTCTTTTAAACTTGGAAGGCCTGTCAAGCGATTTAAAGAAATCATCATCTCAAAAATAAGGTTCATTTCATAGACTGCAGGAGTGGCTGATTGTAGATAGATCGTGGTTTTTAAAGGATCTATTCCACAGGCTAGATAATCTAAAACCATTTCTTTGACATTTTCGCGGATTTTTAAAATATCTTCTTTTGAAGGTTTTGTTGTCAGCATGTGGAGATCAGCAATGATTAAAAAACATTCATATTGATCTTGGAACGAGACCCTATTTTTTAATGAACCCACATAATGTCCTAAATGTAGTAGGCCTGTGGGACGATCTCCAGTCAACATTTTTTTTCTGCTCATACAATAAATCCTCTAAAAACTTTGTTCTATTTGTATTAATCCTAACTGATTGCCCAATTCTAAGAGCATGACAAAAAGCGAAAAAAGCATCACAAATACTAAAGCTGTTTTGCCTCCCGCGGTCTTGTATCCCTTTTGGTCATGTGACCAGTAACGTTTAGACCAAGCCATTAATGCGGGTAAGAGTCCGAGCAAAGTCACCACACCAAAAGCACCTGCATATTCTAAGGCGGTTAAAAATGCACGGGGATCTGAAAGCGCGAACACGAGCGGAGGCGCAAAAGTAAGAGCAAATGCGATGAGACGCCCTTTAGAGGAATGGTTAATTTTCAAACTATCTCCTAGGCAATCAAATAAACTTAAGGAAACACCGAGAAAGCTAGTCACAATAGCAAAGAAGGAAAAGATTCGTGCAATGAACGCAACATGAGAGTTGCTTAAAGCTTCGGAAAGCAAATGTGCCCCGTTGGACCCTTGCGCATACCCTTCTGAAATACTAGGGTACCCTTTTAAGGGAATAATTCCTAAGCTGAGTACTTCCCAAAGTATGTAAACCACCAATGGAATAAATCCTCCCAACCAGATAGCTCTTTTTAAATTCATCACATCCCGATCCATGTAGGCCGTTAAGCTGGGAATAATGATATGAAAGCCAAAAGAAGTGGCAACTATCGATACGGCAATCAAAAGGTATTTTGGATCTGTATGTTTAAGGAGGTTCACTTCCACGTGAGGGGAAAGGAAGATAACTAATAGGACATAAGCCAATATAAGACCCATCATGAGGACTCGATTGAGATAATCCACTGAGCGTGTTCCTTTGTAGATAAAATAGCCAAAAATCAAGAGTAGGGGCAAAGCTCCCGACCACGAAGGAAGCATATTTCCTGTGAGGCTCTCTATCCCTTCGATAATGATGGGACTACTACCTGCTAAATAGGCTGTAGTCAGTGAATAAAGTAAAAAAAGATAGGTGATCCATCCGAGCCACTCTCCCGGCTTTCCTAAGGTTTTTTTTGCCATGCTAATGAGATTAGCACTACCCTCCATAGAAAGATTGACCTCAAGAAGTAATAGCGCTGTATAGGTCATATAAATCCAAAACAATCCTAATAAAAAAACAGAGGGTAAAAATCCAGCAAATCCGGTGATAACGGGCAGAGCTAACATTCCAGCCCCTATGGTTGTTCCGGATACAAGTAAAATACCGCCTATTAATTTATAACGGCCTGTTTGCATTTGAAGTTCCTTTTAATAATTAATTGTTTGGTAAACTTGTAACAAAAGTACGCCTAAAGAGCAAAGCATGACCAAAACAAGCATGATCTTTCCTCCTGGGATAAATTGAGGGCCTTTTAATCCTTTATTGTAACGTCCAGACCAAACCATAAGAGCTGGTAAGATTCCAAAAATGATCACTGCCCCAAACCCTCCCGCATAATTTAATGCCATAAGAAAAGCCCCTGGGTAGATCAAAGAAAAAATATAGGGAGGAAGTAGGGCTAAAGCACATAGCAAAACCTTCCCAAAGCCTTTTTTGGGAATGCCAAGCCCATCTGCTAAAAAATCTACAAAGCTTAATGAGACCCCTAGAAAGGAAGTGACAATAGCAAAGAAGGCAAAAAATTGTGCGATGTCCACGATCCAAGATACACCCACAGCTGTTTTTAAAGCATGTGTAGCCATTTGTCCTTCATTCCATGCAGCTTCTAAACTTCCTTGGCCTTCTAGTGGAACGATGCCGAGGATTAAACGTTGCCATAGTAGATAAATCACTAAAGGAATAAAACTTCCAATGATTAAAGAAGTTTTAAGCCGTTGACTATCCTTTCCTAAATAGTGGGCGAGGCTAGGAATAAGATTATGAAATCCAAAAGAAACAATCATTGCTGGAATGACGAGGTACCCTGCAGACCAATCTTGATGTTCTAATAACTTCGTCTCTATATGTGAATTTCCCATCATAATCAATAAAACGTAGGTTAATAGAAGTCCTAGCATGAGTAAGCGGTTGAGTTTGTCTACGGCTCCTGTACCCATATAAATCATGAGAGCGAAAAGCATAATCATGGCCAATCCTCCTAACCAGTGAGGCAGAGAAATAGCAAAAAATGCTTCAAAAAAATCAATGAAAAGCTCATCACTGCCTGTTACATATGCGACCATTAAAGAATAAAATAGAAAGGCAAAAACGAACCAACTAATAGATTTACCGAGCTTTCCTAAAGTCCTATCTGCAAGTGACACGACATGGACATCTTCTTTAAACCAAAGATTGGCCTCTAAAAGAAGTAACCCTGTACAGAGCATAAACAGCCAACAAGCAATAAACATCAGAGAAGAGGGAATGTAACCAGCTTGAGCGGAGAGAACGGGTAATCCGAGCATACCAGCTCCAATGCAGCATCCTGAAATAAGTAAAATAGCGCCTACAGTACTGCCTTTCATAGCAAGGGGTTGATGATTCATAGATCCTACCAAGGATTGAGTGAGTTAATTTATATAGATAATAGGAGACAAATAGAGCGTAGATGTGGCTATTGCCACCAAAACAAAAAGGAAAAAGTATTGGATGCTTGCAGAGTTTGCATAAACAAAAAAATTGGGTTAATTAATTTTAGAATAGCAAAATTTACAGTTTTTTGAAAAGCTAAAATCTATTGTTGATGAATCGTAATGGCTTTCCTCATCTAAATCCTAGACTTTGACATCTAGGAGGAGGAAAAAATTACTTTGTCGAATGCTTTTCTGCGCGTCTTTGTTCTTGTCCCATCCGTCCCATATTGTAGCCTTCATAGTCCACGAATTTAAAAAATCTCTCGAAAGCTTGAAATTTTTCAGAAACTTGTCTTGCCATGCTTTGAGCCACAAAACGATAGGAGGGGTGTCCTGCTGCAGCTGACCGTAGTTCGCAAAGCCATTGTAAAGCCCTTAAATTCACTTGAAAATACCAACGAATATTATAAGCCATAGGAACAACATATTGAGCTTCTTCAGGAAGTTCGGCAGCGATCATCAGATGCACTTCCTTTGCTTTGTTCATTGCATGGACATAGTCTGCTTCTAATGAAGTGCCCATAATTTCTGGAGCGATATAAAATCCGTAGTCGCAGGAAAGTAGCTGTCTCTCTTGCGTCAGGAGACGGTGACGATGAAGATCTCGATAAGCGCCAAAATCAGTGATTAATTCAAAGGTGAAGTTGGCATGTTCAAGGGCTCTCGGAGATTTATGTCGGCGATTTTCTCTGGCATTGCAGCCAGCATCTAAAATGCGGATTAAGTCTTCTTCCGATAACCCACGACATAAACTCCAGAGATCTGTCAAACTTTTATTTCCGTTAGCGAATAAAAGAGCTGCGGCAACCTTGACTACTGCATCTTGATCATAGCCAATTAAGCGTACACCAGGTTCTAATGTTCTTTCTGGAAAATTAGCATTCAGGTTGGATACCACTTGCAAATCCGTGCGCATCGCTTCAAAAAACTTTGCAAAATTTTCATGGGTCCGGTGAGATTGTTCAGATCGACGTACAAATGAGGGGATCACTTTAGAAAGTTCTTCATACATTCGTTTCCCAATATCTTGCATTTCCGCGAGGTTATTACAATGCAATTTATGAATCATCTGCTCATAAAATCTTCCATTTCCAAACATTCCCATATTAGTGAGTGTTCCTGCAGGCAATAGACCTCGTAAACAGTCTAGAACTTTGGCTCTTAAAGCTGCCGTATAAGCGGCTTTAGACGTGCTTGGATCGTAGGGGAATTTTTCTTCGAATATTTGTGTAAGCGGGGGAATGAGTTTTGAATATGTTTCGAAAAGCAGATTACAAGTATTCACATAGATATCACGATAAGCAGAAGTCATCAAAATTGGTTCTCTATAAAAGAGATATTCTCCTTTGACCTTTTGATCAAAGAAAATATACCTTGTCGATTTCTCTAGAGGAGAACCCCCAATGCGACAATCTTCTATGTTTTTAGCAGCTAACATCGAGACGTTTTCTATGGCAAGATGGGCTCCCCCTAACTCTCCGATGGAATCATCCCCATAACCGTCTAAAATACGATCATAAAAATTTTGGGCCTTTTTTATGGCTAAGGATTGATCCTCTTTAGAAGAAGGTTGTTCAGGTGAACCTTGACCCACTATATCCAAAAAAGCAGATTCTTCGTTATTAGAAATGAATTCTTTTAGCAGCAGGGATCTTAATCCTAGAGTCGACCTTGAGTAACGTGAGAACAGAGCCCCTTTGATCACTTCTGGAAGATTACGTAGCACAAAGATATGTCCTTGCGTATTTGTTACGTACCGATCTAAAATTTTACGTTGACTTTCTGTAAATTCTTCGTAGTCATCTAATAACATTGTTTAACCCATGGATGATTCTTGCGTGATGGCGAAATTATTGAGCAAATGGAATTCTCTTGCAAGTCTTACCTTAAGAATTCATCATTCGATTTCAACCATTCAGATTCTAGGAGCTTTATTCTTTTATTGCAACCGCCTCATGGGAGTAGAGCTATGCGAGCTAAAAAATTATAAAAAAATCTTCGCATTTATTAAAAAAAATAATATAAAACTATTAATCAGACAACTACAGGTAAATATAAAGTATTGTCATTCTAATCACTTAGCCTGGAACAAAAAAGACCGAAACTCAAGTTTAAAGGTAGATTGTGATGAATTTTGTACGCCTTATTTTGTTCTTAGCCAAAGATGGCACATATCGATTGGATCTCAAAATTTGACCTGACCTAAACCAAATTTTTAGAGAATTTTGGTATAAATTCCAAAAAATTAGTTCGTAAATTATTTGAAAGGAACTTTTTATGATATCAAGCTCTACAAGCCGCTGGTGTGTTTTTTTATTAATGTTGACCCTAGTGAATATAAACTTTCTTCAGGCGGATTTTGGTCCTCCCATTAATGTTTCAGTTCCCTCTACAGGCAATGCGAGTGTTGTTTCTATAGCCACTAATGCAGCAGGAGATACCATTGCTGTATGGACGGAAGCTAGTGGTAGTGATGTGATTGTAAGATCAGCTTTTTTACCCGCGAGTGGATCTTGGTCTGCTCCTGTGGATGTCACGACAACAGGAATTGCCAGCAATCCTAAAGTGCTTATCGATGATAATGGAAATGGATATGCCTGCTGGCAGATTGGATCCAATGTGCAAGCGGCCTACACCCCCTTTAACGGACCCTGGCAGCAGTATATCACTCAAGCCGGAAGTCAACCTAATATTGCCATAAACACCACGACAGGGGACGCTGTTTTAATTTATATCTTCCAAAACGGTTCTCAATATACCACTATATCCAATCTATTTACCCTTGCGAGCGGTTGGCAAGGAACCGTCAATGTAAGTTCTACAAGTACAAGTGTCTTAACATTTCCTGCCGTAGCCGTAAGCACTTCAGGTCAAGTTTTTGCTGCATGGAAATCAAATATTCTAGGTAACAATATTATCTTTGCTTTTGGTACCATTTCTGGAACCAATTTATCATGGGGTACTTCATTTCTAACTCTAGGTAACAATACGATAGGAAATCCTTCTGTTTTTATTGATTCTAATACTGGATATGGGACTGTTGTTTCTCGGAGTTCATTTAATCAAATAGTGGCTACTACCTTATTTAATAACGGAAGTGGTACTGGGACGAATTTTCTTTCTTCAACCGCAAGTAGTTTAAGCGATGCAGCCACTTCTAATGATTCTCAAGGAAATGGCATTGCTGTTTGGATTCAAGACGGAACTGTGCAGTTTGCAAAATACGATCCTAGTAATCAAACCTGGTCTGCTCAGGCTACTGTTCCTAGCTCAGGAGTGCCCGTGGGTGCTCCGGATGTAACTTTTGATTCACAGGGTAATGCCTGGGCCACTTGGGCTACAGCATCGGGAGCTATAGAAACAGCTTTTTTACCTGCAGGAAGTAGTACATGGCAAAACCTCCAAGTGGTTATTCCTTCCGGAGGATCTTTACCAGTGATTGGAGCTGCTGATGGAGCTAATGCTGCTTTGGTGTGGATAGCACCTAGCGGGTCATTCATTGTGGTTCAATCTGCCTTAAGTGGATTTACACCACCGCCAGTCCCTCCATCGACTCAACCGAGTCCGCCTTCAAGTTTTTTTGGAAAGGTTGTCAAGGTGAAGTTTCTCGAACAAACAGAATATGTTCATCAATTAGGATGGGGCATTAGTTTAGATTCTACCGTTATCGGTTATCGAATTTATAGAAATGGACAACCCATCGCCATTCTCCCCTTAACTCAATTAAGTTATGATGACCATAATCGTCCTAAAAATCAAAGAGATATTTACTTAATCACCTCTTTCAATGCCCAAGGCGTGGAAAGTGTACCCTTAAGTATTATCGTTCCTTAATGTCAGTGGAATCGCGGTATAAAGCTAATCAAGAGATTTAGCTTTATACCGCGCGATATTCAGCTAAAACTCTACATAAATAAAATTTAAAAAATTTGATGTTTCTCAAAACAGAACTTTGAGATCCCATACGGTATAAATAAATCTTACTAGAAAGAAGGAGGGATAACTAGAAATCTTCGTATGCAGTTTTTACTAAACTCCAAATATAATGCGCACGTGCATATCGCTTGCTTTTTTTATCTAGATTTTCGCTGCCGTCGAAATGATCCATGGAGACTTCTGCACCAAAAGAGAGGAATACGGGCGCAGTCCCGGCTATGCGTCGCTCTCCCAATTCTTTATCCACCGTATGAGGGGGAGGTAATAAATCATAGGTGGCTAGAGTCAGAGGATAAAAATGGGTCGTTTTTTTAGACTGTTGAGCCATTAACCAAAACATTTCAATGCTTTGTGGGTCGAATGCGGCTATTTCTACCTTGCCGGTTTCAGGATTGGGGCGATCTCTCCCTCCACTTGGAGCTACATAGATGCATTGACCTCCTTCTGCTAAGAGGTCGGTCATTTTTTGCATGGTGCGTCGATTGTGGAGGAGTTTGTCATTTTTTTGTTCAGGAGGATTTTCAATATGTCTTTTGGAAAAAATGCATAAGAGATTACAACCTTTGCTAAAAGGAATGGCCATGGGGTCTGTGATGACGCGATGTCCTGCCACAAAGATCATATTTTCAGCTAGTTTAGGATGTTTATCTTCGAGCATTAAACTGATGACCTGAGGATCAGGTTCAATTTGATGGTTGGCTAGAAGTATCACATTTTCTTTTTTAGCGAGATGTTCTTCGATCTCCGATATCTTGTCTTCATGAAAAATTTTTGACCTTTCAAACATGACGAGAGGGCGCATGATTTCTAACCCAAAACGATAGAAATCAAAAGGTGCTCTTAAGGCTTTATGAAAGGGTTCAAACGAAAAAGGATCGATGCTTTCTTGAATGACAAATTCTAAGTATTTTGTCATGACAGGTTCAAAATCCGTTTCATCCTGATTATTTGCGCATGCTGCCTGCGCGTAACTCATATAAAACTGTTCAAGCAGCAGCGCTTGTTTGGAATGAACCAATCCCTGTTTTTCCAGATGTTGGAGGTATTCAAGATACTTCATGCCTACCCTTAGACATCAATCTTTTTATTTGTGATCGTTGAGATAAAATGAAAATCATTAATATGCATGTTATCATCCGTTGTAATCTCAAAGTGCGCGTTAAGTTCCTCTGCCAGTTTTAACAGATGCTGTTTATCGATCACACGCAGATATTTTTCTAGTTCGGGATGTACTGCAAGTTTTAATGCAAATTGCTGATGACAACCAATCACTTTTTTTAATCCACGTTCGATTTCAATAGAGACGCTTTCGTGGGTTTTGATGAGACCGCTACCTCCACAGTAAGGGCAGCTGCAGAAGATGGTCTGATGGAGAGAGCCGCGGTTACGCTGCCTTGTCATTTCCACTAGGCCAAATTCACTCATCCCTAAGATCGTGCATTTAGCTGAATCTTCTTTCATAAATTCTTTGAGGCGTTCTAGGACACGACGTTGGTTTTTTCGAAGTCTCATATCAATGAAGTCGCAAATGACCAGTCCGCCGACATTACGCAGTCTCAATTGTCGGGCAATTTCTTCAGTAGCTTCCAAATTAATGCGTACTAGGGACTCTTCAACATCTGTTTTATTACCTGAGCTGCGCCCCGAGTTCACATCGATTGTGTGCATCGCTTCTGTTCGATCAAAGAATAGATAGCCTCCGCTGGGTAGCCAGATCTTACGTCGGAGTGTTTTTTCGATCTCTCTTTCCACATTAAAGCGTTCAAACATCGGAACTTTATCCCGATAGTACTCGATTCTTAACGCATGTTCATTGGCATAACGACTATAAAGACGTTTGCAAGTTTGGTAGACATTATAATCATCCACTAAAATGCGATCATATCTTTTATCGACAGCTTGAATGACTGCACGCTTAATAATATCGGACTCAGCAAATAAGAGATTAGGTTCGCTAGACTTTTTGAAGTTCTCCATGATACTATGCCAAGTGTTTAGCAAATCATTAGCCTCTTCAATCAGCATCTCGGGAGTGGCAATGGCACTTGCTGTTCGACAAATTAACCCCATATCTTTAGGCATTTCAAAAGCACGGATCAACTTTTTTAATTTTTCTCTTACATTGCGATCTTCGATTTTTCTGGAGACTCCACGATGAACGGAGTTGGGCAGAAGCACTAGATAACGACCAGCGATAGAAACATTCGATGTGAGTCGCGCGCCTTTAGAGCCAATAGGTTCTTTAACGACTTGCACAAGCACTGTTTGATCAATTTTCATGATCTGTTCAATGTCTAGGTTTTGTTGTTGTTTTTCATCCAAAGCCTTGATGTCATAGTCAAGATCAAAGTCCATTTCATAGACTTGTTCAAATTTTTTCGTATTTTCAATGATATCTGAAATATGAATGAAGCCATTCTCCCCTTCATTGATATCGATAAAAGCTGATTGTATATTGTGTAGTATGTTTGTGACTCGACCACGGTATATATTACCGGTGAGCTGCCGCTCCTTTTTTCTTTCAACAATCAAATCATGTAATTGACCATGTCGAAGATGTGCAAAGCGTATTTCTTTCGATTCTATATTTAAGAGAATTTCATCCATATTCGTCACCTATGTAGTTGCGACGAAAGGGTGCCTAACGGAAAAGGAGGGTGACCGTTGACCTTAAGTTTTAGCAGGGACAGATGCTTTTCAAAACATCATTTTAATGAAAAACTATCTGTTTTTTCCGATACCATTTGAGCATGCGATGATGATCGTTTGCAATGACTTGGAGACGGACAAACAACGGATTTCGATTGTTAATTTTCACAAAGTCTCTAGAGATCAATCATTCAAGCTCAGATTCCCTTAAAATACTTAAGGGATTAACATCCTTTAATTTAGGCTTTGTGGAAAATCCACAGACCTTTCATGTATTAAAATGTGATTATAGATCAACAGTTCCTTTTTTACTAGATAAAAATCGAATGTTTGAGTAGACTATTAGGAATGAACGAAGCATTTAAAATATATATAGATCAGCTCAGAGATGGTCATTCGGAAATTATTGCCGAAAAAGTCGAATCTAACTTTTTAGACCTCCATGAGAAAGATTTAAGTTTTGTAGATCCTGTAGAGATCAAAGGACAAGCATACTTAGCTGAGAATGATTTAGTCTTGCATTTAGACATTCATACTCTGGCAACGATACCTTGTGCTATTTGTAATGAAGAGGTCAAGGTTCCGATAAAGCTTGAAAATTTTTATCATACCGTGCCCGCTGCGGAGACCAAATCGGGAATATATAATTTTCAGGAGATTTTGAGAGAAAATATCCTATTAGCTACACCTCTCTTTGCTGAGTGCAATAGTGGACAGTGTCCCCAAAGAGAACAGCTTAAAAGATTTTTTCGAGACAGTGATTCTCCAGATAGTAATTCAGAGGAAGAAGGATACCGTCCTTTTGCCGACTTATAAACTTTATAATTTGTTGAGGAGTTAACCCCCCATGGCCGTACCACGTAACCGTCATTCTAATGCACGTAAAAATTCAAAACGCGCGCATCACGCAAAAAAGCCTAAACAAGTGGCTACTTGCTCCAATTGTCAGTCTCCAAAATTACCACATGTGATGTGCCCTTCTTGCGGAACTTATAAAGGTCGTGTTGTAGTCGCTCAAGAAGCGTAATTGGAGCTAGATATTGCGTATAGCAGTAGATTTAATGGGGAGCGATAGCTCTCCTACAGTTATCTTTAGTGCAGTTTTACAAGCTCTTGAGCAATTAGACCCTGCCTTAAGAATAATTGCATTAGCTACCAAGCCTATACTTGCTGAGCTTGATCTCAAAGCCAAGTCTCAGCTCTCTCCTGAGCAAAACTCAAGGCTTGCTCTCTTCCCCGCTACTGATTTTATCAGTATGAATGAAGATCCTCTAACTGCCTTACGACAAAAAAAGGCATCCTCTCTTGCCCTTGGAATTCGATTACTCAAAAAAAATCAAATTGATGCTTTTGTTTCAGCTGGTAATACCGGAGCTTTAATTGCAGGGGCTACCATTTCTTTACCAAAAATTCCCGGAATTACAAGACCCGCACTACTCGCCGTTCTACCTACTCAGGTAGGACCTATAGCAGTGGTGGATGTGGGAGGTAATGTTTCTTGTAAAGCTCACCATCTCTTAAAGTATGCTTATATGGGGGCTGCCTACCAAAAATGTACTGCAGGTATAGAGATTCCTAGAGTAGGTCTTTTGAATATTGGAGTAGAGTCGAAAAAAGGGACCTCAGTAGTAAGAGAAGCTTATCGCCTGTTAAGTGAAGCGTGTAAAACGCAAGAAAACCTAAAGCCTTATATGGAATTCAGAGGGAATATTGAAGGAAGGGATGTCTTTCACGGAAAAGTTGATGTATTAGTTACAGATGGTTTTACTGGGAATGTACTAGTTAAAACTAGCGAAGGGATCGCGGATGTTATTTTTGATTATTTAAAAGAGGCTTTGCATCAACACCCTTCCCCTGCTTTACATAAAACTTTAATGTCTATTCGGTCTCTTTTTGATTATGCAGAATATGAAGGGGCTTTAATTTGCGGAATCGATCGATTAGTCATTAAATGTCACGGGCATTCCAGCGCGAAAGCTTTTTTTAATGGCATACGCGGGGCTACGCAGATGATTGAACAAAGGCTTTTGGAACAAATTAAACATCAATTAGTCAATCTTCCCCAATCTTAACGCCTACGCGTGGAAGGTGAGATTCTTTAAAAAAAATTCATGCAAAAGAACGAGTTTCAAGGGTCGTCATAAAGACGGATGTTTTTTCTCTTATCTTGCATTCTAAATAAACGACTAGTCCCTGTATTCATTGGCCTTAGATCTGGTCATCAGATAGATGAGAGCCTGGATGGATGGGAGCTGAGGATAAGGTTAAAGAGGTTTATTTGAAAATAGATTTTGACATTCTTCATCCGTCAGTTTTAAAGCGCTCTCTAGTAGAGAAATATGCTCCTGAATAGATTGCTGATTGTTTAGTTGAATAGGAGTCCCGATTCTTACTTTAATTTTAGCAAAGGGTTTGGGTATGATCATTTTATCCCAACTTTTCAACTGCCAAAAGCGGTTGGAAGACCAGCTAAAAGGAAACACTAGTGCCGAGGTTTCAACAGCAGCAAGGGGAAGACCCGGTTTGATCTCATAACGAGGACCTCGCGGTCCGTCAGGTGTAATGATTAAGACATCTTGAGTTTGCCTTAAGCGATCAATCATTTCTTTTAAAGCCCCATGACGTGCATTATGTTTGACACGAATAGTACGGCCATTTTTAAAACTATTGGTGAAAAGAGCTAAAGGTTCGCCATCTCTACTTTGGCTAATAAAAGCTGTGTAGATAAATTGAGGAGCATAAGGAATGAAAATGGATGCAACAAGCATTAGGCGGTTATGCCATAGCATTAAAACGCAATTTCCTGAAGAGGCTTTGGAAGCAAACTGCTCGAGGCCTTCGACTTCAATTTGACAAGTCATTGTTAATAATTTTAGCAAGATTTTACCCCCATAGGCGAGGATGCGGGGAATAAAATAATGTGAAAAAAAACGAGAGAGGCGCGTTTTCATGATATAAGGAGTTTAATGGCTTCAGCTGCTTGAACGCTAGCCTGGCTAGATTGAAAAAGATTAATAACTTCTTGGCAGCCCGCTATGCACTGGTCCCTAGCTGTCCCTTCATGAATTATTTCTAGCTCAAGCGCTAGATTTTCGGGAGTAAACCCTTTCTCTATGAGCTCTGGAAAAATACGTTTTTGACTGAGAATGTTAACAATGCAATAATGAGGTAAATTTAAACGTATGAGAAATTTAGCGATCAACCAATTTAAAGTGGATAACTCATAAACTACCACTGTGGGACGTTTATGAAGGGCTAATTCAAGAGTAACAGTTCCTGATTTTGCGATTGCGCTATGGCTGTCGCGCATGAGTTCATAGGTTAGATGTTTAGGAACTGTGAAAGCATTTTTCAACCCTTCTACATCGATCATTCTCTCTATTAAATCTCTTAATTCTGGATGAGAGCAGGAAATCCCAAAAGTAGCATGCGGATGTCTTTTTTGAAACAATGAGGCAGCTTGCAGTTGGGTTTTGAGATTCCGTTTAATTTCCCCTTCTCGACTTCCTGGAAAAATAGCAATGAGAGGATGTTGAATGGGGAAATGGCTCTTCCATGAAGAATGATAAACATATTGAGAAATGTACTCTTGTAATGGATTACTGATGTATTTGACGTTTAAAGAGGTGTGTTCAAATGCTGCAGCTTCAAAAGGATAAATGGTGAGTAACATATCTAAAGTATTAGACATGTGAATAATCCTTTTTTTTCCCCAAGCCCAAACGGACGGACAAATGTAGTGGACGAGTTTCCCTTTAAACCCAGCTTTTCGCAAAGCCTTTGCCATTCTCAAATTAAAGCCCGGATAATCAATAAAAACAACAATCTCAGGTTGTGTCTTTAAGATGTAGTCACGAACTTTATAAAATTGTTTGTATAAAGCTGGGAGGTTTTTCAATACATCGGAAAATCCCATGACAGAAAAATTTTCCATATTCAAAATTGTTTCAATCCCTTCTGCACGTAGACAAGGGCCTGCTACTCCGGAAAAATGGTAATCATGCAATTGCTTTTTAAGCGCTTTAATTAAATGAGCTGCATGTAAATCCCCGCTGGGTTCGCCAGCAAAAATAAAAAGATGAGGTTTTTTTTCTATCATTGTGTGTCAGGGACTGTTTTTAAAGCTTTAGTTTTGGAGATAAGGACTAAATTACGAATGTAAGGAATAATGCCAATCGCAGGGCCCACCAAGTTAACAGGATCTTGGATTAGAATAAAATAGATGAGTGAAAAAAATGTTCCTACTAAGCTTATCCACCAAAAGGAGACCCCTAGATGACTGGATTGTGTTTTTTCTGCATACCACCACTGAATCCAAAAGCGGCTATTAAAAAGCACTAAACCGATAAATCCAAAGAGGTGCCAGGCGTAACTAATCGAAAAATTCTCGCTATTCCAAGAATGATTAGGAACACGAAACCAACTGCTGTCTTGAGGGGCCATTAATAAGTTTTGAAAGATAAACAAAAGAGGAGTGAGGGTGAGGGTGGCGATGAGTAAAATAAAAACAAATTTTCGCTTAACATGTTTATGTGCAGGCTTCATTAAATTTAGATTACGCCAAGAAATGACCCCATTGATCGCTTGAATAAGGCAAACATGAAATTGCAATTGAATCACAGAGTGTATGAAAAGAAGAATATTTCCAGCTAAGGAAAACTTCCAGAATGAGGACGTCACAACACTTTTTTTACGAATTTCGCTTTTAATCCATTGAACGATAAAACGGGCTCCAAAAGCCAAAGAAGAGATAAATCCAAGTGGATAGAGAAGCTCTCTCCAGTGTTCTATCATGGTAATTCTTTATTGATCTGGTACCGTAATTGGCGCTTGCCCATCCATCGAACAGCCGCAAGATCTGCCAAGGTGTTAAAGGAACGATTGAAAAAATTATATTTGGTGTGACCTTTTACTCTCTCACGATGATTCACAGGAATCTCAATGATACGTAGACCTTCGATTTTAAAGAGCGCAGGTAAAAAGCGGTGCATCCCCTGGTACATTTTTATTTTTTTGAGAGCCGACGAACGGTAGACTTTTAAGGAGCACCCCGTATCACTGACCCCATCGTCACAGATAAAACGGCGCACTTTATTAGCCACCAAAGAGATGAGTTTTTTCGATAAGGGATCTTTGCGATTCATACGAATTCCACAGGCTAAATCGTGATTTTGAATAGCCTTTAATAATCGGGGAATATCCTTGGGATCATTTTGTCTGTCCCCATCGAGAGTGATGACATATTGACCTTTAGCTGCTTTAAAACCTGCATCAAAGGCACTGGATTGTCCATAGTTTTTTTTGAATACGATGAGCTTTAAATAAGGCTTTTGGGAGAGAAGTTGGGTTAAAATCTCTAAGGTTTTATCGGTGGAACCATCCTCTATGCAGATCAATTCCCATGCCTTTTTTAAACCTTGCATGACAGGTTCTAATTCTTGAATGAGATCAACAATATTTTCTTCCTCATTCTTGAGGGGAATAATGACGGAGTATTCTATAGTCATAGCTTTGATTTGGAAATAAATTAAAAAGCATTATAACAATTCAAGTTTACACAAACAAGAAGTATTTATTCCTTTTTAAGTGGAAGTTAATAATTGCTGACTAATCCACTCAGCGCCGGCTTTGAAAATAGGAGGCAAGGTTCCATGACCTTTGAAGCCTACGGAAGGAGAAAGGATGAGCTCAACCGGAGGGGAGCGGTAGCCTTGATGATAGGCTTCATTGGCTAACTGATAGATGAAATCAAAGCAAGCACGGGTGTTAACGCGTAGATCTCTATTTCCCATGTAAAATCTTATTTTTTTGTCGATAAGTTTGGGAATTAATTGAGAAAGATCCCAGCTAGGATCTGCGATTTTTAATTCCTCCAATGACATAAGCTTTGTCATGGGTGCAAAACCGACTATAGTTTGAATAAGAGGCTCTCTTGCTGCCAGATGAGTGGCTGCAAACCCCCCTCTGGATAATCCACCGACGGCGATTTTATTTGGATCTATCCATCCTTGGTTAATCAAATATTGAATGTTATCGAGGCAGTTTTTAAGAAACTCTTCTAGGAAGAGCGGGTGGCGTATAAATTCCGTGGCCCATCTTTCCATTGCTTGGTTATTATCATATTCGGATCCGTGAAAAGGGAGCGTAAAGGAATAACACCGTAAAGGTAAATTTTCTAAAAATTGGATAGGTTGGTTGAAAGGGTCAAGATGAAGGCTTTCTTCTCCTGAAAGAGCAAAGTAGATGAATGCTGGAAGAGGTCCGTGATCTTCTGAAGGGCCTCTCATATAAATAGGAAGGTGCCCAGATAACTCCCTTGCTTCCCATTTCATTCTTCATCATCCTCAAACTCATCATTTCTATCATCTGGATTAAAGCGGGGGCGCGGGGCGGCCTTAGATGGAGGATGGCGATTTTCGGTGTGATGAAATTTTTGAGTGCTCTTATATTGTTCTCTCCAATAATCGTAGGCAACCTGGAGTTCTGGGTTCACTTGGGCTCGCATTTTGAGAAAAATCAAGGCTAATTCGAATTCCTTATTGCGAATGAGTTTGGGACGAGGATGTCGCTTGCCAGTTAAAGGAGTTAGGCGGTACTGGGTAGATAAAATAAAACTCATCGTTACACTGTGGCGCCTGGGGAAATGAGAAAAGGAGGAAGTCACAAATCCTTTAATGAGGGAAGATGTCAACATCATAATTTCCCCAATGTGCGGTGTGAGAGCTTTATCTAAATACTGTTTGCGTATTTCGCGTTCTAAAATTGGGTAGAGGAGGCTACAAGTGAGGATTGAGCGATCTAATGTTTTCCTGCTATACAGGTTCATCTGATCAGCATGAGAGAGGTAATGGTAAATCTCTTTTCCGTAGGGACCATCCATAAAATGCGTGATACAGGGGAAGATCAGTTCTAATAGGCCTGCTTTCATCATCAAATGAAAAAATGCGGAGGAATATCCTGATTCCAACATTTTAAAGATTTCTTCAAGAATTCTTGCTGGTGAGCTTTTAATAAGGTCTTCGCGGCAATCCAAAAGAGCCTTTTTGACTTCGGGAATGATTTCAAAATCATAGCGGGCTTGGAATTTTAAAAGACGAATCATACGGACAGGATCTTGTTTAAAGCGTGTGCGAGGATCACCGATCGTGCGCAGAACTTTATGATGAATGTCATCCCATCCACCCACATAATCAATGACTGTATGGTTGCTGGGGTCGTAAAAGAGCCCATTAATCGTGAAATCCCGGCGCATGACGTCTTCTTCCGGGGAGCCCCATACGTTATCTTGTATAATCAAATCGCTATCATTTTCTCCGGAACGAAAAGTCGCAACTTCAATGATTTTGTGGCCATATCGGACGTGGGCTAAACGGAACCTTCTTCCAATCAGAATGCAGTGTCTGCCAAATAGTTGTTTAATTTGTTCAGGCCTAGCAGAGGTGGAAATATCAAAATCTTTGGGTGTTCGTTTGATTAGTAAGTCTCGAACTCCACCCCCTACTAAATAGGCTTGGAACCCTGCTTCTTTGAGTCGATGGATGACATTAAGTGCATCTTTATCAATGTGTGTATGATCAATATCGTGATCTGTAGCGTGGAAAATCTTAGCTTGCAAAGACTAAATACTCCTCAATAACGATGTTTTGTGCCTTTAATCTGAATTTATGGCAATCGGTTAAAAATTTGTAAAAAAATATTGAATAACTGGTATAATAGCTTATTGAAGCGTTGATCAAATGTCAACTTTAAACAAAATACCCATCAATATTTAAGCGAATGGATAAATTTCAGCAAGGGTCGTGATGAGTGAAATATTTTTCTGCTTCACTTGGGTTTTAATTGAGGATTATATATACTCCGACTCCTTTTTCCTTGTAACTGCTTGAATTTTTGATTATTTTATACTTTACGGAGATAACGCAAAATGACACTAACGAAACCAAAAATTTTTGGGACCGATGGAGTCCGTGGACGGGCAAATTACAAACCCATGACAGTAGAAATTGCGTTAGCTTTGGGTCGAGCAGCGGGTAAGATTTTTCGTCGTCATAATGGCAAACACCGCGTGGTCATAGGAAAAGATACACGATTGTCTTGTTATATGTTTGAAAATGCCTTGATTTCAGGGCTTTGTTCTATGGGTGTAGACACACTGATGGTGGGGCCATTACCTACACCAGGTGTGGCATTTATTACTAGGGCTTACCGAGCGGATGCCGGTATTATCATCTCAGCCTCCCATAATCCGTATTTTGACAATGGAATTAAGTTTTTTTCCTCTGAAGGTTTTAAGCTTCCTGATGCATGGGAGGAGGAGATGGAGGATTTAATTTTTGCTAATGCCTTTGATGATTGTCTTCCTGCAGAATTTGATATAGGAAAAAACACAAAAATCAATGATGCAGATGGTCGCTATATTGAATTTGTAAAAGCTACTTTTCCACGCCGTCTCTCCTTAAAAAATTTAAAAATTGCCTTAGATTGCGCTAACGGTGCAGGTTACAAAGTAGCTCCCTTAGTCTTTAGAGAATTAGATGCTGAAGTGTTCGTTTATGGCAATACTCCCAATGGTTTGAATATTAATGATGGATGTGGTTCTCTCCATCCGGAAACTATACAGAAGGCCGTGATAGATCGTAGAGCTGATGTAGGAATCGCCCTGGATGGAGATGCCGACCGAGTCATCATGGTGGATGAAAATGCTCAAATTGTAGACGGTGATACAATTTTAGCTATTTGTGCTCGTGATCTTAAGAAGCGAGGCTTACTTAAAAATAACAAAGTTGTTGCCACAGTGATGGCCAATTTTGGTTTTGTAAAAGCCATGCAGGCCGATGGCATAGAAGTGATCCGTTCTCAAGTAGGAGACCGTTATGTCATTCAGGATATGCTTAAGTATGAAGCTAATTTAGGGGGAGAGCAAAGCGGACACATGATCTTTTTAGATCATAACACTACAGGTGATGGTTTAGTTTGTGCTTTACAGGTTTTGCGTATCATGATGGAGACAGATTCTAAACTTTCAGATTTAGCCTCTATTGTCACAAAATATCCTCAAACTTGTATCAATGTAAAGGTGAAATCGAAACCTCCTCTTTCTGAATTGAAAAGGTTGCAGGATGCCATTGCGGACGTAGAACAAAATTTAGGAGATTCTGGCCGTGTTCTCGTACGTTATTCTGGTACAGAAAATATTTGTCGGGTGATGGTGGAGGGACCAAAGCAGAAGCAGGTTCAACAAATGGCTCTTACAATTAGTAATGTTGTCAATGAAGAATTAGGATCGTAAAGGGGGTATACATGTGTGGAATATTTGCTTATATAGGATCTAAAGATTCCCTGAAAATGGTTCTAGAAGGGCTAAAAAAAATTGAGTATCGGGGATACGATTCCGCTGGAGTTGCAGGCATCAAAAATGGCAATATCGAATCTTGCAAAGAAGTTGGAAAGATCTCCGCCTTAGAAAAAGAATTAAAAGATCATCAGTTCTCTTTGAACGGCCTTGCAATCGCGCAAACTCGCTGGGCGACGCATGGGGCTCCAAGTAAAATTAATGCCCATCCTCATTTTAATGAGCAACATTCTTTAGCTCTGGTACACAATGGAATTATTGAAAATCACGAAGCCTTAAAGCAAGAGTTGATAAAAAAAGGAGTCAAATTTGTTTCTGAAACAGATACTGAGGTTGTAGCCCATCTTGTAGGAAGTTTTTATGATGGAGACTTATTAAAAGCGGTACAGCAAGCTACAGTTCTTTTAAAAGGAGCTTTTGCCTTAGCGATCATTCACAAGGATCATCCCGATCAAATTATAGCTGTAGCCCAAGAGTGTCCGTTAGTCATTGGGGTGGGTAAAGGGGAAAGTTTTATCTCTTCGGATTCCAATGCCTTTCTCAACCATACCAAAGATGTGATCTATCTCACAAATTCTGAAATTGCGGTAGTCAAAAATGATCAAGTGGCTGTTTACGATGCAGAAAAAGGCCTGGTAGAGAAGAATGTAGAACATTTGCAGTTATCAGGGTTGGATGTTAATAAAGGACGTTTTGAGCATTACACCTTGAAAGAGATTAACGAGCAACCTCAGGCGATCAGAAATGCGTTAGATATGCGTTGTTTAGAAGAGTATGGAACTGCTGTTTTTGATGAACTTAAGTTTGAGTTAAGTGAATTGCTGGCCGTTCAGCGTATATTGATCCTGGCTTGTGGAACTTCGTGGCATGCGGGATATGTAGCTTCCTATATGATTGAGGATAAAGCTCGTATTCCAGTGCAAGTAGAAATTTCCTCTGAGTTTCGTTATAAAAACCCCATTATCCTCCCTCATACCTTTGTAATAGCTATAAGCCAATCCGGCGAGACTGCTGATACGATAGCAGCTGTCCGTGAGATTAAAGCAAAAGGTGGGAAGGTGGTAGCTCTTTGTAATGTTCCAGGCTCTACTTTAGCTCGAGAGGCTGACGCAACAATTTTCTTAAAATGCGGGCCTGAGATTGGAGTTTGCTCTACAAAAGCTTTCACTAGTCAGGTTGTCATTCTGGCTCTTCTGACCTTAATGATGGCAAGAATGCGTCATATGAATAAAGCTGAAGGACAAGAGTTTTTACAAGCTCTGCGTATTTTACCCGAACAAATTCAGTTAGTCTTAGATAATGCGTACTATATTGAAAATTTGGCTAAAAAATATGCAAATTACGAGAACTTTTTCTTTTTAGGAAGACGGTATATGTACCCCACTGCATTAGAAGGAGCTCTTAAACTCAAAGAAATTTCCTATGTGAATGCTAACGGCTATCCCGCAGGAGAAATGAAGCACGGTCCTATTGCTTTAATTAATGAACGCTGTCCGACAGTTGCCTTATGTACTAACCGTGCCACTTATGAAAAGTTATTAAGTAATCTCATGGAAGTCAAGGCACGTAAAGGACCTATTATTGCGATTGCAGAAGAGGGGGAAAACTCCCTTAAAGGGGTCGCAGATGATATCATACAGGTGCCCCCCACAATCGATGAACTAGCTAGTATTCCTGCGACTGTTGCTACCCAATTATTAGCCTACTTTATAGCACGAGAAAGAGGAGCAGATATTGATCAACCGCGAAATTTAGCTAAGTCGGTCACTGTAGAGTAATTCTACATGGGTTTTAATCCCCTGGTTTCTAAGGAAAATCAGGGGATTAAACTGTCATATCTGTTATATTCATATTAAATTTTTCCTTTAACCTAGCTTCACCGATCGCTCCAATCGAGTTATTTTTTATGCTTAGATCTTCTAGATTGGGTAGATAATTAATAAGTTCTGTAATTCCTTCGTCATCGATTTCATTTCCATCCAGCTGAAGGGTTTGCAGTGTACTTAAATGCTCCAAGGCTGTTAACGCTGCGTTCGTAAGATTATTGTAACTTGCATCGAAATCTTGAAGAGATACAAATCCTTCTGACAGGATTTTAAATCCTTCATCCCCCAGCTGATTATGAGATACATCTAACAAGGTTAATTCATCCTGATTTAATTTAATCAAGTATTTGGCATCTTCTGAGGTCAGGTCATTACCAGCAATAAATAACCCTTCTAAATTTAAAGAACATTGAGAGAGCACGTAAGCAATGTTTTCAATAAAATTGTAACTGAGATCCAGAATGCGTAAATTTTGTAATTTTACTTGGGGAAGATCTATGATCCGGTGATGCTCCAGGTAGGTAAAACTTAAATAAAGTTCTTCTAGATCAGAGGTGTTTTTTAAACCCTGGATGGAAGCAATTGGATTTTCTTTCAAATCTAAAACTTGTAAATGAGGAAATTTTTGTAAAATGATGGCTAATCCTTCCTCATCAATTTGATTTCCAGATAAATCCAAACACACTAACTGGGGAAAATCAGGTAAAACTTTTAAATGTTCAGGATGAATCGCACAATTTTGTAAATGAAGTGTCGATAGATTACTACAGAGGGGAAGTATTCTTTGAAGATCTTTAAAAGGGGTTTTTATTATTTCTAAATAATTTAAAAGATGTCCTAATTGTTTTAGCAACCCTGTACATTCCTCTAGGGAAAGCCCTAAAGAGTTTAAGGGAATGCGATCTTTATTCAACCGATTAATTTGGGATAGCTGTTTTAAATAGTTAAGTTGATTTAGAGCGCTTTTTACAAGAGCTAAAATATAGGTTTCTTCCAAGGGAGGATAGAATTTTTTAATTAAAGAATTAAGAACTTTTAATTTTCTACTACTTATTTTTTTGCCCCAAGAATCCTGCAGTGTAGATTGTTTAATTCTCTCTAAGTAACTTAAGATGATAGCTTTATCTTTATTTGTAGATTCTTCTACTAGATTTTCGATGCAGGAAAGCTTTCCTAATAGAAATCTGTAATCGGGTAATAGGGGATTTATAGTTTGGATACTGTTCATTAGATATTCTCAAGGAGGCTTTTAAAGTTGAGACCCTCTGAATTAGATAATCGTTTTTTCGGTTTGAGCCTTATTTTAGCCTTAAAACCTCATTGTGAGATTTAATATAAATATTTTAGAAAAGAATTCAAGCATATTTGTTAAAAATAGACGAGCGCAATGGATTGATAGCTTCATACTTGAAATTATGAATCTTACACACTATAATCGCGTTTATTTTATTATCAGTGAGATTATGCATAAGCAAGGAAGTTTATTTAAAGGATCATTATTGGTAGCTGGAACCTCTATTGGGGGCGGAATGTTGGCCTTACCAGTAGCCACAAGTTTAGGCGGTTTCATTCCTGCTTTGCTCATCTACTTTCTCTGCTGGGCCTTCATGGCTTCTACAGGACTATTGTTCCTTGAGGTCTCGACGTGGATGAAAGGAGAATCGAATATTATTACGATGGCTCAGACGACATTAGGTAGACCTGGAAAATGGGCGGCTTGGGTGATCTATCTCTTTCTGTTTTACTGTCTCACTCTAGCCTATGTGGTAGGATGCGGAAATTTGGTTTCACAATTAATGCCTGATTTTGTGTCTCCCCATTATGGACCTTTGATTTTTGTTCTTCTATTTGGACCTTTTGTCTATGCGGGCGCACATGTGGTGGGTCGTTTGAACGTCTTATTGATGTTGGGATTAGGAGTTTTTTATATTGCCTTTGTCGTCCTGGGATTTTCACATGTTAATGCGGAACATTTGATTTATCGAAACTGGTCGCTGTCCATTCTCGGACTTCCTATTGCTTTTACGGCCTTTGCTTACCAGGGCATTATTCCTACACTAGTCGGCTATATGGATGAGGATATAAGACAAACACGTCTTGCAATCCTCATAGGAAGCTTTATTCCGCTCATTACCTATATAATCTGGCAGTGGTTAATTCAAGGCATTGTTCCTACGTTTGGTCCTGGTGGCTTAGTAGAAACTCTAAATAACGGAGATAATGCTGTTGTGCCCTTGAAAAATTTTTTAGATACCTCTTCTGTCTATATGATTGGGCAATGTTTTGCATTTTTTGCTTTAGTGACATCTTTTTTTGGTGTGACTTTGGGCTTATTGGATTTTCTGGCCGATGGGTTACATCTTAAAAAAGATGCTTGGAATAAATTAGGATTATGTTTGATTATTTTTATACCCCCTCTCCTTATTTCTTATAGCCATCCGCATGTGTTTTTAGAAGCTTTAGATTATGCGGGAGGATATGGTTGTGCTTTGCTTTTAGGACTCCTTCCTCTATTGATGGTGTGGGTAGGCAGGTATACAAAGAATTTTAAAGGTTCTTATTCTTTTCCCGGAGGGAAAATAGTTCTCTTACTTCTTTTGGTTTTTGTGGTTTTTGAATTAGCTTGTGAAACCTATATTAAATTTTTCTATCGATGATTAATATCCCCAGTAGGAATAAATTCGCCCCTGGTCATTATCATAGTAGTAAGGGTATCCGTAGTAGTAATAATGACCGGGGTAAGTATAGGTATATTGGGGAAGCACATCATGACCGTAATAAAAGTAGGATTTATAGGCTCTTCGATCCCACTGTCTGTTGGGTCGTTCCCAATAAGGGCGACTTTGTGTGTAGTAATAAGCCTTTGTATTCTTGCCTAATTTTTGATAAGCGTTCACATTTTCAATTGAAAGGGTGAGTCCTATTACAAGGGCGAACATGAGAGCAGCTTTAATCATAGATATTCCTTTCATACACCTTTGTTAATACACACTTTCATACGAGTCATCATAAAAGTAAGGATAACTGTAAGTATCGTTATAGTCATAGTAGTAAGTAGGATAAGTATTAGAATTGTAGTAGTAAGGATAATAGTAATCTGAACTATAGTAGTAAGGAACTCCTACAGCTCCACCTCCCCAACCCCAACCATTTCCATACCAGTTGTTCCATCCATGATTCCATCCGTGGTTCCATCCACCATGATGGCCTCCGTGATGTCCCCATCCTCCATGATGACCGTGATGTCCACCCCCATGATGACCACCACCATGATGTCCGCCTCCGTGGTGTCCCCCTCCATGCCCCCCTTTGGCAATTAGTTGATGCTCGTTAATGGGAGAGGAAAATGCTTGATTGGAAAAAATAGGCAGAGAAATGAATATAATGTAGGCGATAAGGAAATAGTACTTTTTATACATGTAGATCCTCCGTGCTAACTTACCCTATCTTCTGATAGGGTAAGTATTTTTACCGATCTTACCAGTTAAAGTATAGGCCTGAACCTCCAACGCCTACACCTACGCCCCCATCATCATAATAGGGGTAATCATAATTATAATAGTAGGGATCGCTTCCATAATAGTATGAGGGATAGCCCCCGTCAGAATAGAAGTAGGTGCCACCCCAACCTCCATCTCCATACCACCCTCTATTCCAATCGCCGTGGCGGCCCCAATCACCATGATGGCCACCCCAGTCGCCACCTCCATGATGGCCGCCCCAGTTTCCACCGTGACCACCACCCATATGACCGCCACCACCATGACCACCATGACCAGCGTTTAAATTCGTGGAAAAGAAAGGTAAACAAGCGAATAAGCAAAAAAAGACGACTAACAAGAGGTTTCTTTTATACATAAACCCTCCCCTTAGATCATTTTAAGATACGTTAGTAGAGAAGAAATCGAGTGTGACAATAAAACAGGGAAAGAAGGATTTATAATTTTCTTTATAGGAAAAGATTATAAAAGGTTATTTCCGATGTTATTGGATGCCTCAGTCGTCAGATCTCTACTAACTTTTTTTTAAGTTAGTAGAGGAGGCTCTACGCATGAAGAGGAAATGAGGTTAATAGGTATTTCTCCTAATATTCATTTAACTTATGCTTCGAGCACTGGCTCTACTAACTAAGAGTTAAGTTAGTAGAGGATGTCCTGGAATAATCCATGAACTACGGAGAATTAACTATAATATTTATTTCTATTAACTATAGTTAAACTCCAAATTTTATTACTACTCCAGATGAATCCTCTACTAACAATGTTTGAATCTCGTAAGAGATGTAATTTATATTTCCTCCATATTTGTATTATAATTCCGCTTTGATAATAACGTCAATATTACAAATATGATTTTTTAATATATTTAATAATTTAAATTTATTTAACTAAAGAAATTACGCTGTAAGTAATTTATAATCAACTAGATTCCTACATTCACGTTGACATTCACGCCTGTTCCCCAATAGTAGTCAGGATGGTAGTAGTAATAAGGATAGCCATTGTAATAATAGGGATAAGCAATGGTGGTGTCGTAATAGACGAAACCCGAATTATACCAGGGATCTACCACATACACATTATTATGCCAGTGATCATGGTGCCAGTGATGGTCATCATAATGATGCTCCCAGCCATGATGATATCCATGATCATATCCTGCGTGATAACCTTGCTTATATCCGCTATGATAACCTTCGCCCCCGCCTCCATGGCCTCCGTGGGAACCATGAGCGAAAAGAGCTGAAGAAAAAAGGCTTAAAAAAAGACTTAGAAGTTTTATTACCGCTATGTTTTTCATCAGAATCTCCTTGTATAAAGATAGAAATTCTTTTAACGATTTCAGGACTTTAGAACAAGACTTCCATAAAAAAATATCTATTTAATTTCTTAGTTTTCAAATAGTGCATGCACAAACGTTTGAGCATTAAAGGTTTCAAAATCATCAACAGATTCTCCAAACCCGATGTATTGGACAGGAATTCCTAGTTGTTTTTGAATACCTAAAACAATCCCTCCCTTGGCAGTTCCATCTAGTTTTGTTAAGACTAACCCTGATATGGGGGTATGTTGATGGAAGGTTTTGGCTTGATCAATCGCATTTTGTCCTGTGGTAGCATCCAGAACTAAGAGGATTTCGTGGGGGCTACCAGGAAGCACCTTATGGCAAGATCGTTTTATTTTTTCTAGTTCTTGCATCAGATTGGTTTTTGTATGTAATCGACCTGCAGTGTCAATAATAAGGATGTCCATCTCTCGTGCCTTAGCAGCTGTTATAGCGTCAAAAGCAACCGAAGCTGGATCACTTTTAGGCGCGCCTTTTACGATATCTACACCAATTTTTTTTGCCCATAGTTCCAGTTGATCTACGGCAGCTGCGCGAAAAGTGTCTGCAGCAGCTAGAAGAACCTTTTTTCCTTGAGCATGAAAAAGTTTGGCTAATTTGGCGACAGAAGTTGTTTTGCCGTTTCCGTTCACACCTACAATGAGAATCACCTGGGGTAGAACATCTTTTGAAGGAGATAAGGCCTTGTTTTCTTCTAAAGATTGAATTAAATCCCTTTGGAGTTCCTTTAATAGATCATCAGGTTTTAATTGAGGATTTTGTATGTGAAACTCACGGATTTTCTGGGTCAATTCGGTTGACATTTTCACGCCCAGATCAGCTTCATAGAGAACTCTTTCTAGTTCTTCAAGTGTGTGTTCATCAAGGGGTTTTGCAAATAAAGCTTTTAATTGATGACTAAGCGCAGATTGGGTTTTGGACAACGCTTTTTTCAGTTTAGTATAACTACTTTTTAAAAAATCTAAGATCATAATGGCATTCTTTTAATTTATGTTTTTTCAGAAAGAGAATGAATAGAACATCATTCTAGATCAAAAGGTTAATCTCTCTTCGATTTATTTTCATGGAAACCATGATATTTTAAGTTGAATTGAAATGAGAGTATAACACATAAGACAAGAAGTGCATAAAGAAAAATTTGGTGGATGATGGATATTCATGAATATCAAGCTAAAGAGGTCTTAAGAAAGTATGGCATTCCCATGCCTGAGTTTGCAGTAGCCTCCACGCTTGAACAAGTAGAAGCTGCTGTAAAAACAATGGGATTAGATCAAGCCGTATTAAAAGTTCAGGTCCACGCAGGAGGACGAGGAAAAGCGGGTGGGGTGAAATTGGCTAAAAATCCCAAAGAAATCTACGATTTTGCCAAACAGCTGCTCGGGATGAGAATTGTGACTCCTCAAACAGGCGAGGAGGGGATAGTAGCTCACCAGATTTTGATTAGCCCTCTTATCGATTTTCAAAAAGAATACTACCTTGGGGTCGTGATTGACCGAAAAAAGGCTCAAGCGACTTTAATTGCATCTCCAGAAGGAGGCGTAGAAATCGAAGAAGTCGCCCAGAAAAATCCTGATAAAATTCTTAAAATCCCTTTGACAGCTGATGGGCGGCTTAAAACCTATCATTACTTAGAGCTCAATAAATTGATGGGATGGTCGGGAGATTTAGCAAAACAAGGGGAACGCATTGTTAATAGTTTAGCTAAAGCTTTTATAGAGAATGATGCGTCTTTACTAGAAATTAATCCTCTAGTGCTAACTAAGCATCATCAGATCCTGGCATTAGATGCTAAACTGAGTTTTGATGAAAATGCGATCTATCGCCAATCCGCAGCACAAAAATTCTACGATGCTTCTCAATATAATCCTTTTGAGGCCAAGGCTAAAGAGTATGATTTAGCTTATATAGCCTTAGATGGGGATATTGGTTGTATGGTGAATGGCGCAGGTCTTGCCATGGCAACGATGGATATTATCAAGCATTATGGCGGATCTCCCGCTAACTTTCTGGATGTGGGCGGCGGTGCCTCCCAAGAAAAAGTGGCAGAGGGGTTTAAAATTATTCTTTCCGATCCTAAAGTTAGAGCCATTTTAGTGAACATCTTTGGCGGGATTATGAATTGTGCGGTTTTAGCCGCTGGGATTATTCACGCTGCACAAGAACTCCAAGTTAAAGTTCCTCTTGTAGTACGTATGGAAGGAACAAATGTAGAACAAGGGAAAAAGCTTTTGGCCGATTCTGGCTTGAACATAGTGATTGCAAATGGTTTATCAGAAGCAGCAGAAAAAGTCGTCCAATATAGCCAGAAAAAAGGTAACACATGTCGATATTAGTCAATAAACACACCAAAGTGATTACACAAGGAATTACAGGGAAAGCTGGGAGTTTTCATACCGAGCAATGTATGGCCTATGGAACCCATTTTGTGGGGGGAGTCACCCCTGGCAAGGGAGGACAGATCCATTTAGGGTTACCCGTTTTTGATACTGTCTACGAAGCAAAAAAAGCAACGGATTGCGACGCGACGATGATCTTCGTTCCTGCCCCTTATGCTGCAGAAGCGATTCTAGAGGCGGAAGAAGCGGGGGTTCCTCTGATTGTATGCATCACAGAGGGGATTCCAATTCGAGATATGCTAGAAGTGAGTAAACAGATGCGAGCTAGCAAGACAAGCCGCTTAATTGGTCCGAATTGCCCCGGCGTCATTACTCCAGAAGAGTGCAAGATTGGGATCATGCCTGGATATATTCACCGTAAGGGGTCGATTGGGATTGTTTCTCGTTCAGGTACTTTGACCTATGAAGCTGTATGGCAAACGACTCAGCTAGGCTTGGGGCAATCCACCTGTGTGGGCATTGGAGGAGATCCTTTAAATGGGACGAATTTTATCGATATTTTAGAGTTGTTTGAAAATGATCCAGAGACAAAAGCAATTCTTATGATTGGCGAAATTGGTGGGGATGCGGAAGAACAAGCAGCAGAATGGATAAAAAGCCAGGGATCAAAACCTGTTGCTGCTTTTATTGCTGGCCAAACGGCACCTCCTGGAAGACGTATGGGACATGCGGGTGCAATTATTTCTGGTGGAAAAGGGACAGCAGCTGATAAGATTTCTGCTCTAAGAAAAGCAGGTGTCGCAGTCGCAGCATCACCCGCTGAGATGGGAGACGTGATTAAAAGTCTTTTGCTCCGCTAAAAAGTTTAATAAAAATATCTTGGAAGACCCATGCTGTATATCCCTGGTAAAATTCCTGTGCGTATCTATCCCTTTTTTTGGATCGTGGCCTTGTTGATTGGCTGGATGAGTAGCTTTGCAAATGCCTCTTCCATTCAAACGGCTTTATTGCATCTCGCTCTATGGGTCTTTGTGATTACCTTTTCTGTCCTTATTCATGAATATGGTCACGCCTTATCGGCCATGGCTTTTGGCCAAAAAGCCAAGATAGAATTAATAGGCTTTGGAGGGGTGACTTATAGATCAGGGCCTAAACTCAAGCTTTGGAAAGAATTTGTGATTGTGCTCTGCGGTCCACTTTTTGGAATGGTCTTAGCGATTATATCATTCATTCTTTTTGAAAAAATGGCTGAACGCCCCATGAGTGTGATGCTCTATACTCTTCAACTCCTCTTCAATGTGAATTTCTTTTGGACATTAGTCAATCTACTGCCTGTCCAACCTTTAGATGGCGGGCGGTTATTGAGTATCGTTTTAGAAGGCATTTTTGGAATCAGAGGAGTAAAGATAGCCTTTTTTTTAAGTATTGTGATAGCAGCGGTAGTGGGCATATACTTTTTTGCCATTCAAGCAGTGCTCCCTGGTTCGTTATTTTTTATCTTAGCCTTTGAAAGCTATAGATCGTGGAAAAGCAGCCTTTATATGCATGATCAAGATCAGAATGAAGATGTAAAAAATTTGTTTCATCAAGGCGAGGAAGACTTCAGGGCGGGTCATCAAGAAGCAGCTCTTGAGAAATTTAGAGAAGTGCGTCGACAAACTCAATCCGGTGTTTTATATAATCTAGCGACGAATTATGAGGCGCTTTTATTAAAAGAGAAAGGGGATTATAAAAATGCCTATGAGATTCTCTTACCTATTAAAAACAAATTAGATCTTTCTGCTTGGAATACGTTACAACAATTAGCCTATCAAAATAAAGATTGGAATGAAGTCATACAGCTAGGAAATCGAATCTTTAATGAATCTCCTAGTTATGGAGTGGCTTTCTTGAATGCTCTTAGCTATGCGGCCCTGCACCAGGCTAAACCGGCTGTAGGATGGTTAAGATCAGCCCTCAGAGAAGGGATGCCTCATTTTGAAGTGATGCTTTCTAAAACAGAATTTGACCCCATTCGTCAAAGTGAAGAGTTTCGGGCGTTAATGGAATCCAAGATGAAACTCTAAGAGACTTTATGAATTAAAGTTAGGTTAAGTTGTTTAAACTAAAAGGCTGAAATATATCCATAGATTTTTTCTTAAAATACTTCATTATCTTAACTAGGTTCGAAAAATTATAAAGCGATGTAATCTGATACTTCCTTATGATAGTGTTTTCTTAAGGTTATACATATAAGTTTATAATTAAAAAACATTTATAACAGGCTTTAGAAGAGCGCTCTTATTTATAAAGATAACAAGCAAGTTATTTCATTTATGTACTGCTCTGCCCTTTGCTTTTGAACTTTATTCTTTATTGGCCTTGTTGCATAATATCCCTATTTAATGGCATGTAAAAAAATGCATAGATTAGTAAGTTTCCGTAAGGAAAACTAGGACTATCCATTCAAATTATACCGACTTATCGTATCCTAAATTGGCCTGATATAATAGTACTTTTATTCAAAGAGGAAGCATAACTATTTAGATTGATGAAAAATCAGTCAAAATATTGGTTTTCTTCATCTCATACCGTTGTGCTCGTAGTCCAGCAACATATTTCCGAAGCTATCTAAGTATGTTAGAGATAGCTATATAAACGTCCACTGAGTAATCTGCAGAGAGTTGTGTAGATCGATTTTTCATGTGTTGGGTGCACAAACAACTCACAAATTTCAAGGCGAGCCAAAGACGCTTTATGAAAGAGCCAATGATTGAGGAAATGAAATACAGCTCGTCATATTATCTTTGGATCTACAGAACTCAAAATGTGTGAAGAGGGAAAATTTAAAGTGAAATTACATTGGAGTAAAGATAGAGTATGGAGAAAATTTCAAATTATATTAAATGCAGAAAAGTAGCAGAAGAAATGCTAGAAAAATTACCTTCAAGTTGAAATCTGTTAGCGGTGACGAAGCATATTATTGCAAGCCGATTCCTGAAAAAGAGTATTACAAATGAGGGGGCTTGTAATGTGCCTTTACCAAAAGATGTAGCATTCAATGATGAAAGGCAAAAAGCTATAGCTCTAATATAAGGATTAGAAGGTTGGAAAAGGTTTCATATTATTATATAAGATCTCACTTAAAGAGACAGCAATGTTAAAAATTTAAAAGCGCGTTAAATTGAAGTTCAGAAAACAGAGTCTATCTATAAGTAATGGTAAATAAGATAAATAAGTTGCTAAGGTTTGAATGGGTGTTTAAAGCCTTCCAAGGCTAGTGTCAAGAAATCATTTAATGAGAATATAACATATCATATTAGCTGCGACTGCAATTAAGCAGGGCTCTTTAGATGGGTAGTTTAGGTGACAGTTGATTGTACCAAAACAATCTCAAACTTATTTTTACATTACAATCAACTTTTAAGTATCTTAATGGTGAGCCTAGTAACATTTTTTAATATTTTAACGACTTCATCAAATAATTCTAGGATTAGGATTTTCTTTTTTTTTGTGTTTTAAATATTTAATTAATATGGCACAATCACCAATGTTCAAAAAATTAGTTGTGATTAAAAAATGCTTCTAAAAGAAAATCGAAGTTTTAAACGTAATCAGAACTGATTAGAAATGCCAATATGTCCTTGTTAACAACAAAATCTTAAGGAAGTTTAAATGGAAAAAAATCATGATTTAATGGTAGTCAGCTGTATGGAGTTAGGTGTTGAAAAAAATCAATCTGAGTTAAAAAAAGGAGAATACGAAGAACTAGAAAAAATTTTGGCCGCAGGATCTCCTAATACTATATCAACCTGCGGCGATTATAATTTGTAATCATTAATCGACTGGAGCTAGCTCCAGTCTATATTTTAAAATATTATATGTTCAAAATTTCAGCTAGTTATCATCCTGGTTTAATATCAAAAGGTGAGAATAAATTAAAGCTCCATCATGAAGTAGAAATGATAGAGTTAGGTTTAAGGGAACTAAAGTTGCTTTCTAAAGATGACTTTTATGACACAAAAAACATAAATCTTTCACTTCACTTGGCAAGAACTCCTGTAACTGAAAGTGAAGCCGTTCAGAAAAATTTCATAAATTTTTTAAAAGAAAATCTATCTAACTGCAGAAAAATTATATCTATAGGGATTCATTTGACAGGCAGTAGGTATGAAGGAATAGGGAAATTCGGTTTTTCATCTCACTTTGAATCCAATAAAGAAAATGAATATAGAGCTTGTAGATTTATCGAATTACTCCAAACAACCCTTGAAAAAGATATTTGGATCGAAAATGCAAATTTCTACAGTGGTACTCCAAGAGAAGTCATTGAATCTTGGCAATCAGTAAGAAAAATTTCTGAGTTAACTTCAGCAAAAATTATTGCTGACTTAAGTCATGCATACATTGACTCGTCAAACGTAGATCTTCCTGTTGCCTTAATTATGGGTAGTATACCTTGGGATTCAGTTATTGAAATACATTTATCTGGCATTATTCATAAAAATGGAATATATCATGATGGTCATTCAGAACCTGTTCACGAAAAAGTTTGGGAGTTATTTAATGAGTATTTAAAGTATTATGCGAGAGATCAATCAAACACATATGTTACTATCGAGCATAGCGACCTTGATTGGCTTAACCGCAAAGATGTTTATTTAAACGACTTTAATAAACTCTCTTCTCTTAAAAAAAATCAGAAAAAAAATTCATTGATTATCAAAGATACTGATTCAATAAGCTACGCGAAAAATTATCTAAAAAAAATTATACTTAGAAGAGAAAAAGATCTACTAAATCATTGTCTATCGCGAGAACTTAACTTCGATCAAATTTTTGAAGAATGGCTGCAGTATATTGATGGAACGAATAAAAGAATTGTTTTTTCAATCGATGAAATTCCTCCTTGCGAAAAAAACTTCGTTGTAGTTGGACAAAATAGTTTAAAAGAATACATAGATTTATATAAAAAATGCATATTGGATTAAACATTACAGGCCCAAGAGGCAATAAAGAAGCTAATCGTTTGCTTTCTGAAGGGCATTGCAATTTCTATGAGATATTAATTGATAATTTCTTCCATCTTGATGAAATAAAACTTAAAGAATCAATTTCTGATAATAGAATTTCTTTTCACATAATGTCTTCATGCTTTTTGGAAAGGGATATTGAATCTTTAAAAGAGTATGGAAAAAAAATACGATCTTTAATTCGTCTTTTGAATCCATTTTACGTTTCTGACCATATAGCAAGGTTCACTAATGAAGGAAGACGTTTGTTAACAACATTTGAATGTGATTATAAGATTATTAAAAATATGGCTATAGAGCGAATTAAAATTTGGCAAGATATTTTAGACCATAATTTGTATTTTGAAAATTTTCCATCTATTATAAATATGGGATATTCTCAAATTGATTTTTTTTCTGAAATTGTTGAAAAAACCAAAGCAGGTATTTTATTCGATATTTCTAACGCTGTTGTTGCTGAAATCAATACATCAGTTAAATTAAAAGACTGGATTCCTCTTCTTAATCAACAGAAGTACTTTCATATAGGATCGTATTCATTTCATGGAGAAAAATTACAAATTGCAATTGATTCTCATAATACTGAAATTTCTGACGAATCATTTGAAGCTTTATATTTATTGCAACAAGTGATTAATAAACCTAATAACGCTATCGTTGTGGAGAGAGATTCAAATTTTAATTATGAAAACTGGCTTGCAGATGTAAATAAAGTAAAAAAAATATTATGTTTAATTTAAATTCATTTTTTTTACCCAAATTTTGTAGACTTATAGATTTAGAAACTAAAGAAAGAGTTTTAGCAGAAAGACATATAAAACTTATTTGGCACTTTATCTTTGATGAATGCCCTTCTCTGCAATCTAAATTTTCTTTTTTTTTTGAGGAATTCCTTGAATGGTCATACGTTAATTGGGTAGATTTAGATTGGTCTTTTGTATTGCAATATTTAAAATGGCTAGCGTATGAAAAACTGACGGTCGAATTTGATAAACAGATCATTTCTGAGGTCATGTTAGCTGCATTAAATGCGTGGGGGAAATCAAATAAATCGGAGATGTGCTGTTGTAAACTGATATGTCGACTTCTTCCAAATAAAATTTTTGTTGTTAGAAAGGGAAATGAGTGGAATGAACCAAGAAGAGTATTTATTTTAGAATTAAACATGCCTTTTACTTTTAAAACGTTTGATTTTGCATATTTTTCTGAGGAGGAAAGTCTGAATTTCAATGTACCTTTTAAATGGAAAGAGATTTAATTTGACAAAGTTATCTTTTTATAGCACTGCTTTTTCTATACTTTTAGGGCTTTTATCAAATAGAATAATTAATCAAACTGACATATTAATGGTATCAACATTAGGTGAAAATTTTTTGTCAGCCAGTGTGTTTACAAACAACCTAATGATTATCGATAGTTTAATTGCATTCACAATTGCCCCTATTATATCTATTCAAGTAACATTTTTAAAAATACAAGAACTAAAAGATAAAATTCCTAAATGGTTAAGTTTTACATTAATAATTGGAATTTTTTTAACTATAATCTGTTATTTTGTTTATCCACATATCGCAAATTATGTTATTCAAAATAATGAAATTAAATATATAGCAGATCGTTCAATCTTCTATATGACATTATGTATAACGCCAAGATTATTTTGCCTTGTCTCAAGTATGATGTTGTATTCCCTGGGGCAGGGAATAAATGTAATATTGACAAATGTAATATGTGTTTTGTTGAATGCTATTGGCAATTTTTTATTTATGATATTATTAAAACTTGGTTATGATGGAATTTATTACAGTACTCTTTTAATAAGTTTTATAAACATGTTTTTGTTTATGTCAATTTTTTATTTTAAAGGTTATAATATTTTAAAGTTTTTTGATATAAATGATGTATCAATTATTATACATCAATCTAAATATGAGATACCCAGACAGCTTCTAGAAAGAGTTTCTATAATAATTATGATTGAGATGATAAGTGAAAATGCACACATTTCATCTGCTTATGCTCTAGCAACATCCTATGTTTTTTTAATATCAGTGCTATTTATTCCATTACTAAGATCTCTTTCAATATATTTTTCTAAAAAGCCTCTTGGAATACGACAAATTATAAAAGGGTTTAAGATTGATTGCGCATTTGGAATTTTCTTTCTCACAATACTTACCTGCTTTTTTATTTCATATAGATATGAAATTGGAAGTACCTATAATTTGACATCACAATCTAATATATGGTGGAGCTCATTTGTAATTATATTTTCAATATCTATGATATTAAGATTAATGGATACATTTCTACGATCAATCTTTATATCTAGAAATAAAAATCAATATTTACTTTTGTCCGATCTTATTTCTACAGTTTTAATGTTGCTCATTTGTAAAATAGGTTTTTTACTTGATAATCCATTTGTTTTTTGGTCTAGCATGATAACCTTTCCTCTTGTTTGCGTATTAGTTCTTATGCTAAACATTAAAAAAGTGCAATTAAGCCTTGTTTAGAGATATAAGGTAAAAAATATGAGGAATAATGAATTTTATAAGCTTTGAAGTTGGTAGGAACATAGATATAAGAGTTGTACCTTATGAGGATGTTGAAATAAAGCCTCTTCATATAGATCACATAGAAAATATTCAAGAGCTTCTCGTTAAAGGTTCAGACGAATCTGGCTATACTTTAATTTCTAAAGAAATTGTTTCCAACTATGAGAGATTTAAGCCTATAGTTTTAAAATGGTCAGAATCGACTTATGAATTTAATTTGGGCGCATTTGTAAAAGATAAATCATCTCTAGTTAGACTTGTGGGCCATATTCATTTTAGAGTCGCTTTGCCATTTTTAGACAAAGTCAAGCATATTGGAAGTTTCAATATCTTAATTTTAAGAGAATATTGGGGCTTAGGAATAGGCAAAAAGCTGATGGAAGCAATGATTTCAAGAGCAAAAACCATGGGTATTAAAAGGATTGAAGCTCAGGTTGTTTGCAACAACCAAAGGGCTGTGAATTTATATCTTAAGTGTGGCTTTTCCATTGAAGGGACTAGGAAAAATTCCTTTTATGATGGAAGTCACTATCTAGACGAGTTTTTTATTGCTAAATTAATAGAATAAAAAATTATACTAATGTTTTTGATTTTTAAATAGATTAAAACTTATTGTAAATGTTATTATTAATTTTATTAATATTTCTTTAGGTTTTTTATGACTATCGATGCAAGATTGTCTTCAGATGCTATACAGCGACTCTCAAGAAAAGATGCTATTGATTTATATGAGAAAAAAGACCCGAAAGACTATAAGCAAAAAAAAATACTAGCGTTAGCAATAGTCATCACTGCAGTCGCTTTACTGATCATTCCCGCTGTTGTCACAGGTTTGACCGCTCTTTCCCTATGCTCTGGAGGTGTAGGTTTTCTAATCACATCTCCTATCGTTTTACTGGCTGTGACGGCGTTAGCATGGCTCATTGATAAAAAGACTCATTATTGGTCGGGCAACGTGGCTAAAATTCTTCTCAAGAAAAAATCTGAGGAAGAAGCGAAGAGAATCCAGTAGATTTTAAAAAAATAGATTTTGGGACTGGTCCGCTTTCATCGCAGTTAAATCTGTGCGTGAACCAATTTTTGGAACAATCACCGTGCTTTTTAGTAACTGTGAAAGTTCATGAGGATGTAATTTTTGATCCTGAGCAAACTCAAGAGTTTCTGCAAACTGAACAAGTTCATCATAAACTTGTTTCTCATACGTTTTTAAACCCAATTCTTTTTCAATCTTTTGCTTAAGTCGCTTGTTTTTTTGCTTAGCTATTTTGGCTGTCACTTGGTCCGATGTAAGCTTTTTAGAGGATAGTTTTTTGTGCAATAGAGTCATCTGGTTTTCTATTTCTTTTTCGATTTCCTTGATTTTTTCTTGAGTTTCTTCGTAGACATCTAAAGCTTCTAACACTTTTTCTAAACTATCTTTCGTGTCACTTAAGTGTAAATTTCCTAATTTAAAAGTCATGGTATGCATGTAGATCGTTTTAAGTTCTGCTGCGGCCTTTAGAAAATCTGCCTTGGACATTCCCTTTTGGTAAATTTTTAATAGCATCATTTTAGTGTGCATCCATAAACCATCCACAGAAGCCTGGTGCGTGCTTTCCATGTCTTTTCTCACTTCATCGGGGCCCCCTGGCTGGAAATTCCAGCGAATATTAAAATGATCTTTCAATTTTGCAATGTGATCATCATTTAAACGTGCCGTATCCCCCGCAAAATAAATATCCCCTTCTTCATTTCCTTGAATAACGTAACCTAAAAAGGTGGATTCATGACCGCCGCAGGGTCCTTGCCCACTCCAATGACGCGCAGGCGTGGCTGTAATTTGCATACGAAATTGTTCACCATTTTTTTCAAATTGAATTTCTTTCTTTTCCCACCAATCAAGGGCGTAAATATGGGATGAATCAAAACCCAATTCTTTAGCAAGTTTGGCATACCTATCTCTATCTCCTTTAGGAACAATCATCACAGGTTGTTGAGCGAAGATTTTTTTCACACTCTCCTTGTTGTAGTGATCTAAGTGATTGTGAGAGAGGAGATAGACATGGGGGGCAGGTGTTTCATCTAGGGAACGAGCAAATTTTGTTTGCCTAGGATATAATAGGGTATTCAGATCTCCCTCGACAGGATCTGTAATGACATTAAAAGAGGTTAGGGTTCCTTTTTCCGATTTTAAGGGGATGCTTAAAAACAGAGTCGCATGACCCAACCAATAAGAGGTAGGATTTTTGCCAATATTTAAAGGACTGGTTTTAGGGTCGGCATAGATCTGCTGATCTGTTTCCTGATGTGTACGGTAATGGTATTTCTGAAAAGTGGTGACTTTGAAACCGAATAAACCAGCCACTGCTTCACACACACGCCCTATGCCACTCAAAAGCCTTTCTCTTTGTGTGCTGGAAAAAATGCGTCCTGCTTCTTTGCTATGGTCGATCACATCGCCTGGATAGCGTCGAACATGATATTTTCCTAGTAAACGTCGTTCTTTGTTAATTTCTGGCTTGTCCTCTTGAAGATCGCTAGGAACTTGCATATCTTTCACAGCCAGAACCTTCGAAGGGTTTAATTCGGAAACTTGTGTATTTTTAACAACACCCAATTGAATGCGATTAGCTAAAGACCTGCTTTTGAGTAATGGATGGGTATTGGCAGCAGAGAGAGTTTCATTATATTTTTGTATGGCTAAAAAAAGCTCCGTGGGTTCAGAGGATAGGGCTTCTACATAATGGGCACGCTCTATTTCTGACGCTAGCTGTACGTTTTTTTGCAAAAGTTTTTCTATACGATGCACATGATTTTTAGAAGAATAATAGGATTGAAGAAATAGGCGACAAATAAAATGAGTTTTTTTAAGAATTTCTTGCCCATTTTTTAGCTTTTTTATTCGAAGGTGACTAGCATCTTTGTGAATATGATTAGCAATTCTGAGTAGATTGGTTTTAATTTCTGAATATCTTATGGCGTCAGTCATGTTACCATCCTATTAAGTAATAATTATTATACTATAAATAAAAAAAATAAACCAGCATTCTGCTTTTTATATAGTTATAATTTTTTATTGACGACCATGGGAGGATTGTTGGGATGAATAATGCGTAAAAGCCTCTACATCTTTCATTAATAATCATTAGCGTTTATTTTGCATTCGTATTTGCTTTATATTTGAATACGACAAATAATTATTAATTTTTTTTAATTAGAGTAGGTTAACGATCAGTAGATAGTGCTCGTTATAAGTTTTCTCTCTTAACTTTACGTAAATTCAAAAGATTTGCTATAACAGCTTCTGTTTCTAACAACTTTTTTGGAGAAAAGAACATTTATGAAATCGAAAATTGTCTATTTTTTACTGTGCTGCTTCGTGCCTTTATTTGTCTCCGCTGATCAACCCCAGTCTGCTCCCAAAGACGATAAAATCCCTTATACTCTCCATGGTGAGCATGACAAAACAGATATCTTTGCCATTCCTTTGGATTCCAGTGAGGAAGAAGAAGACGAAGAGGAAGATGAATTAGAAGAGCAAGAAGAAGAGCAGGAAAAAAAGCACAGCAGAGACTAAAGGCGTGATCAAAGATGAACGGTCTTTTGCAGACCGTTCATCTTTAGTATTATTTTACACGTATCGAGATAAACCGTGTGTATTCGCCTTGTTTGACTAAAAGCAAAATGGGTTTATTCGCATCACTTTCATCCAACAGTTTATTGAACTGCTCAATGTTGTTCACAGCTTGTTGATTAATACTGATAATTAGGGTGCCTTTCTTTAAACCCGCCCAGGAAGCTGCACTATTGGCTTGAACTTTGGAAATCGCCACACCTTTTTGATCTAAACTATACCCTAAAGAGCGAGCCAATTCTGGTGTGAGTTCTTGGACTTCAATCCCTAACTTATTTTCCTTTTGGATGCCACTTGCTTCTTTATCTTTCTCTGCAGGTAAGTTACCGACCTCCACTGTCACGTCTACCTGAGATTTATCTTTACGTAGAAGCGTGAGTTTGATCTTTGTTCCCGGGTTCATTAAAGCAATCGCATTTCTCAAAGCTCCAATACTACTGAACAGATGCCCATCATATTTTAGAATGACATCTCCTTGCTTGATCCCAGCTTTTTCTGCAGGCGAATCTTTTGTCACATCGGCGACTAAGGCTCCTTCCGCTTTTTCCAGGCCTAATGCTTGAGCAAGATCTGCATCCACTTGTTGTAATGCCACACCAATAAATCCACGGGACACGCTTCCGTTGGCTACTAATTGATCAAAATCATTTTTAATGATGTTGCTGGGGATTGCAAAACCAATGCCCATATAACCGCTACCATTATTGGAAACGATAGCCGTATTCATGCCAATCACTTCCCCTTTGAGGTTTAAAAGAGGACCTCCTGAATTTCCACGGTTGATAGCAGCATCTGTCTGAATAAAATCTTCAATACGCGCAATATCTAAATTATTACGACCTTTAGCACTAATCACACCCACAGTTAGGGTCGCATTGAGGCCCAAGGGGGTACCGATAGCCACCGCCCATTGTCCCACTTTAATTTGATCAGAATTAGCCAACTTCAAGTAGGGTAAATCTTTGGCGTCGATTTTAATAACGGCTACATCTGTGCTCGGATCCTGTCCCACCACTTTAGCAGTAAAACGACGTTCATCGTTGAGAATGACAGAAATTTCAGTCATGTTATTGACCACATGACTATTAGTAATGATATATCCATCGGGTGAAACAATAAATCCGGAGGCTTGACCTTGTTCCATTTCTGGAGCTTGCTGGGGGCTTAAACCTCCTCCAAAAAAACGTTCTAGAAATTCACCATTAAAAAAATCAAAATTTTGATTCAAAAGCTTAGAAGAGCCTTTAGACTTTACTTGTATAGAAACAACAGCAGGAATAACTTGTTCAGCCACAGACGAGAAATCTTGTTGAAAGGTTCCTTGAGCTGTTGTATCAGCAGCAGTCAATGGTAGTGGGTTCATCACCATTGTCAAACTCATCAGGGTCAAGAATGAGTGTTTAATCAAATGCATAGTTTACCATCCTAGTTTGCTAATAATTCAAGAGTTCTTGCAATAATTAAATAACCTTTCTCAATTCGATCCAAACCAAAGTGCTCATTCGGCGCATGAATTTGATCGTCCGGTAGTCCTAAACCCATTAAAACAACCTCTCCTTTACTCGCTTCGGAAAGTTCTTGAATGATGGGAATCGATCCGCCGGAATAAGTGAAAGCGCAGGGAGTTTTGAAAACTTCCTGATAGGCTTTAGAAAAAGCCTGGACGATTTTAGAATGAGGATTCGCTCGTACAGCACTTCCACCACCTGGATGGATGTGAACATTAACTTCCACACCCTTAGGCGCTCTAGATTTTATAAATTTAGCCACTTTTTTGGCAATTTTTTCAGGATTTTGATGGGGCACTAGCCTGCAAGATATCTTAGCTAGTGCTTTAGCAGGAATGACTGTTTTGAATCCTTCTCCGCTGTAACCACCTGAAATCCCATTAATCTCAATCGTCGGACGCGTCCAAGTTCTTTCAAGTGGAGAGAATCTTTTTTCTCCTCCTGAGGGAAAAGCGCCAAATGTTTTCATATAGTCTTCTTCATTAAAATCGAAGGTGATTAAAGATTTTTCCTCTTCTTTCAATTCTTCTACATCTTGATAAAAACCTGGAACTTTCACTTGTCCTGTTCTATCACGGAGTTTTGCCAGAATTTCTACAAGTGCATGCAAAGGATTATAGGCCATGCCCCCATGCGAACCTGAATGAAGGTCGGTCTTTGTGCCTTTGACCTCCACATCCATAGTGACGATGCCTCTCACACCTAAGGTGACAGCAGGGGCTAAAGGATGTCGCAGCCCTACATCCACAATGGCTAAATAATCGGCTTGCAGATCCTGACTTTTTTGCTTAAGAACTTCCGAGAGACCCTGACTTCCACATTCCTCCTCACCCTCGATGCAGAATTTAATGTTAATAGGAAGTTTGCCGCTGAGTTCGATTAAAGTTTTTATGGCTAAAAGGGTGTAAAAGCACTGTCCTTTATTGTCTTGTGCCCCTCTAGCATAGACCTCTCCTTCTCGGACGGTAGGTTCAAAAGGAGGGGATTTCCATTCTTCTATAGGATCGATGGGTTGTACGTCGTAATGATTATAGATGAGAAGGGTCGGCTGCTGGGGGCCTGCTTCCATATTTGATGCGAAGATCACTGGATGACCCGATGTGGACCATACTTCTGTATGAAAGTGCATATTTTTTAAATAATTGACCACCCATTGTGCACAACTCTCCATCTGAGATTTATACTTTTCTTCAGAACTCACACTCTGAAAACGTAAAAATGTAAAGTAATCCTCAATCGTCTGTTTTTCATGTTCTTTATAGTAATTTTTCAAGGCATCTATATCGAGTAGGGGGGATTTTTTCATATATAGCTCTATTAAGGGTGAAGAGAATTATAACCTGACTTGGAGTTTATGGATTAAAAGTATCAGATTCTATTTCTATATCACCCTTAATCTTTTATCTCAATCTCTGTGGTGATTTATGTGGATGAAGACTGAGCCATATACATGAGAAAAAGGCTGGAAGTAAAAAGTCCTATAAAATAGATCCATACCAATAATTTGACCTTGCGGTGATGCTTTTGAATTAAAGAAGGATCTATTTTGCAGTCTTCTAAAAACTCGACACGTTCCTTGATGCTGAAGTGATGCCAATTAGGCGTTTCATAGCCACCGCTACTGTAAGCGACTGCGCGCAAAGCGTGAATCATATCTTCAGGAGGGAGGCCTAATTCAAAAACATGAAGATCTGCTTGTCTTTCAAAGAGTCTTGAAAAAAAGCCAAACACATATCTAAAGTAGAGGGCGATAATCCCTGCGTACAGAGAGAAAATAATCGCAGGGTGAATAAAATCCCATGCGAAGGATGGATAAAGGGCGTTTTGTCTCACCAAAAAAGCAGTGAGGGGGTCTCCTATTCCATAAAAAAATAGACCGGCTGCAACGATCATCCCCATTAAAATAAAAGGATAGATCCATAAATGTCTGCGCGCATTATGCCCGATTTCATGAGCCAGGATGGCTTCGATACTTTCAGCGGGAAGTTCTCGTAGGAGTCGATCCGTAAACATTACATAGCGAAATGAAGGAACTACGCCCACGATGCCTGCGGTTAATTGATCATGCATGATCGACCATGTTTTCATACCGGCATGTGTAAACCCTGCTTTTTCACAAATTTTATTTAAACGTTCCTTTAGGTGTCCCTCTGGTAAAGCATGACACTTCCAAATGGCCTGAATGAAAAAGGGCAGAAAAACTAACAAGATTGCCATTAAAATTAGACTGAAACCCAAGGATACCCATTCGATCAATGAAGCAGAGGCTTGATGGGATTCTAAAAGGAGATTCATGATATCTAAGGCTAGAGTTATAAATAAAAACGGGATCACAAAAGGGATTAAAAGTCTGGTCTGCCTTATCGCAAAGGTAAGTCGAGTCTCTGCTCGATAATATCGAGGAAACGTGGCTGCATAAAAAACGATTAAGCCCCCGAAATAGAGGAGAAGTTCCCACCCTGCATTGAGAATTTGAAAGTGTTGCATGTAGGGGACAGAACGGAAAATGCGACCCGCATCCAGGATATACTGGTACACTAATAAATAAAGAATTAATTCAAGATTGATTAAAATACTTAAACTATTAGATCTTCTTCTTAAAAGATACTTGAGCGCATAGCCCTGAAGGAAAATCGCTAGGCAGAGAAGGATATAAATTCCAACAGAAAGGGAAAAAGCAAGGAAAGGCGAATCGATCCGAGAATGAGAAAAATCCGGAACAGTATTAATGAGGAGTAGGACTAAAATAAGAAATAAGATATTGGCAAACATATTATTGATACTCTAATGGCTTTCAAACAAACTTTGCCATCTAAATATTTTCAGATGACTTATTTTTTAATATGTTCTACATTTTAAAACGAAATATTTTTTATTTTTAAAGTAGGATTAGAATGGAGCGGGATTGCATGAAGCCTATTATTGATATGCACTGCGATTTGCTCTGTTATCTAGCTAACGATTCCTCTCGTTCTATTTTTAATCCGGAGGTGCGTTGCTCTTTACCTCAATTGCAAGCGGGCCATGTAAAATTGCAAACCTTAGCAGTTTTTACAGAAAGTCGGGCAGGCTCGACGGTGCATGGGTGGAATCAGATTCAACAGTTTAAAAACCTTCCTCAGCTTTTCCCGCAAAATTTTCACATTATCAAAAAAAACCATCCGATTGTCTCTTTAAATGAAGATGTTATAAAAATTCTTTTAGCCATAGAAAATGCTTCTGGTTTGTTTGAGGAAAATGAACCCCTTGAAAGTGGTTTTCAAAGACTTGAAACTATTGAAAATTCGATCGGAAAAGTTTTATATATCAGTTTAACTTGGAATCTGGCGAATCGTTTTGGTGGAGGTGCGCATACGTCTGTGGGTCTTCAACCTGATGGTGAAGCTCTTTTAAATTTTCTGCATCAAAGAAAGATAGCAGTGGATCTCAGTCATGCATCGGATGAACTCGCTAGGGGAATTCTCAATTATATCGATAAAAATCATTTAAATGTGCCCGTCCTCGCTAGTCACTCCAATTTTCGGTCTGTGGCTCATGTACCGCGTAACCTGCCCGATGATATAGCTTTAGAAATATTGAGAAGAGAGGGGTTGATTGGATTTGTTCTCTGTCGCGATTTTATTGGAGCTGAAGGGGTGCATAAACTTTACGCACAGATGGATCATTTATTAAAATTAAAAGGCGAAAAAAATTGTACTTTCGGAGCGGATTTTTTTGCTTTAAACGATCTTCCTCCTGCCTTTAAAAAACCCGAAGATCAACTGTTTTTTTCCGAGTTTCAAAACTCATCTTGCTATCCACATCTTCTAAATCAATTAAAACTGCAGATGCACTGGTCAGAGGAAATGTTAGATGATATGGCCCATCATAATTTCTTGCGGTTTTATAAAGCCTTTATGCATTAACGAGATACATATACTTTCTTTAATTTTTTCATTGTACCCAGAATGTTCTTGTGAAAAACTTTCATGATGCAACAAGACGTCTCTTAGCTATTTACAGAGTTTTTATATAGACTAATTCGTTCTATTCTTTGTTGTGTTTGTATTAATTAATTGATTTTTACAAATATGGTTTAATTAAGTTATAATAATAATTGTTAAATTATAATTAATTTTGGTGCAAAATGGTAAATTCAGCCAATGAATTGTCCAGAGGAAGTTTTTCCGCATCTGAAGTATCCATTTCCGAAAAATCTAGCCCATCTGTTTCATCTCTTAAGTCGCAATCCTCTAATAGAGAAGAACGTACCTCAAGTATCGCTAAAGAAGCGTTCCAATCGCAAGACACAGAAAAGGCTGTTCTTAAAGCAAAACCTCTGCCTTTAAAAAAAGCCAAAAAATCCCTTAGGGATGTTTCAAAACGAGTGGCTAAATTCATTAAAAAGCCATTAACTCAGTTAGCTCAATCTAAGGCCGCTGGTAAGATGAAAGATGGGGCTAAAGGGGTAAAAAGGGGAGTGGTAAATGCGGCTGGCGCTATTAAAAGTGGCACTTTAACCGCCTTAACAGCCATAAAAAACGCAGCAAAAAGTTCTGTAAAATTCACAAAAAAAAAGACTAAAGCTGCTTACAAAAAAACTAAAGAAACTCTTAAAGCAGCTAAAAAATCTCAGCCAGTCAAGGCAGGGGAAAATCGCGAAGTTTCTGGGGATCTCAGATTAGAACGGTCCAGGTCTGCATCCGGTTCGAGTCTAGAGGCTTCCTCATCGGAAAGAGGATCCTCCTCTAAAAGCATCAGAGATTCTGTTTCTATGACCCAGTGGATTGAAAATACTTGCCCTGAGATCAAGGAAGATTTTTCCCACGCAAAGGCCATCTTAAAACAATCAGAAGACTCAAAAGCTTTACTTAAGACCCGTATGGATTGTATGCCTATAAAATCCTCCAGCGGCTTAAGTGGATGCTATTTTATTCAGGGGATGAAAGGGGATCCTCCGGAATTTCCTGCAGATATTCATCAACTTTATGCTCCCCAATCTATGGAGAAAAAATTTATTGTTAAACCTACGATTCAAGAGCCGGGAGCGAGGGGAAACCCCTCCGGCATCAATGCTAGAGGAATTGCATCGGGGAAGGGGGCGATTAGGGAAAGGATGGGATATACTGCACAAACAGCCTTGGGTCTAAATTTAGGGATTCCTCCTACAGCTTTAGCAAAAATGGAACACTCTTTATTTGGAATTCCTAAGGAGGTCGATCAGCATTTAAGTGAACTATCTAACTCCTTGGGCATGCGTTTAACTAGGCAAGAGTTTTATCATTTGATGGGGCCTCACCTGGATATACATAAATTTAAACAAAATGTAGCAGAATTGAAAAAAAATGAATTGATCAAGGTCTTGGATTTAGATCTTTCTAATGAGGTTGATCTCGAATTCTATACCAAAATTCAGGATTTCGTAGAGGAAATGGGTCAAAAAATTGTGAATAACGAAGAGGCGAAATTACCCCAAGAACTCCTAGATTTGGTTGAGGAGCAACAGGAGGTAGTGGGGAGTTACATGAAGGCTTTAGCGGAGTTAAAGTATTCCAAAGACGTGGACCAAAAAATTCAAGAGATTGATCATCAATTGCACGAGGTAAAAAAAGGGGATTCCCAGTTGGTGTCCCTTCAAAAGTTTGTCGATAATGTTATACCCATGCAGAAGATGATTAAAGCAAAGACGATCGATCGTATTTGTCCCAAGGAGTTTGAAAAATTTTCTGTAGATTTAATTTTATTAAATACCGACAGACACATGGGGAATGCTTTAGTTAAACAAACTCCTAAAAATGAAGTGATCAGTAGTCTTGAACAAGCGGGGCTGAATAGGGATTCTTTAGAAAACGCCTTAAAAGAACTAAAAAACAACTCACCTGATTATCAAAAAGCCGTGCATGACTTCCTCTCTAGCCTTCCAGACCATTTACAAAACGAGAGTAAAATAGAACAAAATCTTCATGGGCTTTTTTATGCAGAATCTAAAAATTTAAGCGATGTTTATGAAGTGGTCCTGATCGATCATGGCTCTTGCTTGCCAGATCCTGAGGAAGACATTGTGGGCTTAGGCTCAGCTGTTTTTTTATGGGCCGAACTTCCTCAAGCCGCAAAACCCATCTCTGGTTTAGCTAAACAAAAAATCTTAAGTCTGAATCCTGAGGATTACATTGAAAAAATTCAAAGCGACCAGGTCAATCATGCTAAACAATTTGGAGTGGACTGTGAAATTGGCGAGGGTTGCTATAAATTAATGAAACTGAGTATACTGGGTTTGCAAAAACTCGTAGAACTTGATAAGCCTTTAACACTTGCCAAACGGTTTGCTAAAGCCAAAGTAGAGAGAAACGGGAATAAAATAGGAGGCGAATTGTCTACTATTTACAAAAATTTTATTAGAAATAATCCCGATCCTGACTGGACAAAAATTAACGAAGAGATAATCAAAGCTTTTAGCTATTAGGAGAACAATACAATGTCTGCTGCTATCCCTCATATTAATAACCCTGCAGAATCTAGACTGGAAAACTATATTAAATATTTAGAAAGCCAACCGAAGACATCTAGATATACCGTATTAGTTTTCCAAAGTGACACAACTAAAAAATTGCAAGTGGTCTTTTTTTCTCTTAAAGACAAGATTTGGATCGTAGATCCAAAAGAAGAAACTCAATGGAGAGAAATAGGACTGCCCCATGATCAACTTAATGTCATTTTGGCAGATGATAATGTCGTAAAATTTAGAAAATTTTGTACAGAATATTTCACCAATTTAGGCACAGCCGATGGCCCCTGTGGGTATACACAAATTTTTTATAGGGCTGACAGGCTCATAAAGATATTACAAGACCAAGCTAAAGAGCAAGCTCAATAGGGGAATGACACATCTTTATTTTCAAACCAAAGATGTGGGGATGCTAAAGTCTTAGTTCTCTTTATTTCAAGAACTAAAAGAGCTTTCTTTTAAAGGAGATTACTGGTATAATATTATTATTTTTAACCAGTTATCTCTTATGAAAAACAAAGTTTTAATAAAAGTATTTGCAGCTATATTTCTCGCTATTGTCGCCGGCCTCCTTTCAGGACCGGATCATGGTCTCTTCGGCGTTTCTTTCGTTCAGATTTATAGCCTCATCGGTCAACTTTTTTTAAATGCTTTAACGCTCGTAGTCGTTCCTCTTGTCGCCTCCTCTATCATCACAGGGACGGCTAGAATGGGGGCGGATGGTTCGTTTGGTTCCATGGGGGTCAAAACCTTTAGTTATTTTTTTCTCACGACGATTTTAGCTGTCTCTGTGGGGCTTCTCTGTGTCATGCTTATAGAACCTGGGACGACGCAAAAAGCAGCTGAAGTTCTTACCCCTTCAACTCACATGAGTCAGCTAGCAGAAATTGAATCCCTGGGCCAAGAAGGAAACTTCCATAAATTTGAACAACTTCTTCTCAAATTGGTCCCCTCCAACATTTTAGCTGTAGCCTCGCAGGGTCAAATGCTGGGCCTGATATTTTTTAGTCTTCTCTTTGGCTATTTCATTCCTAAGATAGATCCTCAACCTGCACAAGTCATGCTAGCTTTCTGGAATGGTGTGTTTCAAGTGATGATGAAAATTACTCACTTAGTGATGAGAGCTCTCCCGATTGGAGTCTTCGGCTTAGTGGCTAAAGTAGTGGCTACGACTGGTTCTGAGGCTTTTCTAACAGTCGCCTGGTTTACTCTTACTGTGCTTATTGCACTACTTATCTATACCCTCGTGGTCCTCCCTCTGCTCCTCAAATTCATCGCAGGGGTAAGCCCTCTGCAACATTTTCGTGCCATGGGACCTGCGCTTCTCACGGCATTCTCGACTAGTTCTTCGGCTGCCACGCTTCCTCTCACTCTCGAATGTCTTGAGAAACGTGCTCAAGTTTCTAACCGTATCTGTAGCTTTACCGTTCCCCTAGGCACTTCTTTGAACCTGACAGCTTCCGCTCTTTATATTTGCATTACCGTTTTTTTTATCGCGCAGGTCTACAGCTTACCAATGAGCTTAGGGTCCATCTTAACAGTTTTTCTGCTGATTGTCTTCTCATCTATTGGTATGGCAGGCATCCCTTCCGCTTGCTTAGTAGGCGTTGTATTAATTTTACACACGCTTGGACTTCCCGCTGACGCCATTGGCCTGATCCTCGCTGTTGAAAGGATCTTGGATATGTGTCGCACAGTTGTTAATGTGTTTGGTACGTCTTGCTGTGCTGTACTTGTCGCTCGTTCAGAAGGTGAACAGAGTGTTTTAAGTGTGAAAACGACTCCTGAATGGGCTTAATCTATGTCTACAAAACCTACAGTAGTTGTCGGCATGTCCGGCGGTGTGGATTCATCTGTCTCTGCCCTCCTCCTTAAACAACAGGGATATCACGTCATCGGGATGTTTATGAAGAATTGGGAAGAAACGGATCCTCACGGAACCTGTTTGGCCTCCTACGAATATGAGGATGTGGTTCGTGTCTGTGAACAAATTGGAATTCCTTATTACTCGGTCAATTTTGTCAAAGAATACAAAGAAAATGTGTTTAACCACTTTCTTGAAGAGTTTAAACAAGGTCACACGCCTAATCCCGATATCCTTTGCAATCGGGAAATTAAATTCAAGGTCATGTTAGAAAAAGCCCTCGACTTAGGTGCTGATTATTTAGCCACGGGTCACTATTGCCAAAATCAATCCCAACAATTAGTGAAAGGCTCTGATCCCGGTAAAGACCAAAGTTACTTCCTTTACACCATCAACTCAACCATTCTTTCGAAGGTTCTTTTTCCCATCGGACATCTGCTGAAGTCGGAAGTACGGAAAATTGCTCATGAACATCATTTGGCTACTTCTGCTAAAAAAGATAGCACAGGGATTTGCTTTATCGGTGAACGTAATTTCAAACAATTTCTCAATCAGTACATCGTCTATACACCTGGTCTATTTAAAACCCTGGATGGTCAAACCATCGGCAAACATGATGGCGTGGCTTATTATACGATAGGTCAACGTAAAGGAATGGGCATCGGGGGTCAAGGGGAGCCGTGGTTTGTTGTTGGGAAAGATATTGCGCAAAATATCGTTTATGTCGAACGGGGAACGCAGCATCCTGCGCTTTTTTGTGATGAATTGACAGCTTCCGAAGTCACTTGGGTCTCTCCTCAAGGCATGCCTAAACTTCCGTTTTCTTGTACCGCTAAGGTCCGCTATCGCCAAGTTGACCAAGCTTGTACCATTGAATCTTGTGAAAATGGTTTTTTAAAAGTTTCATTTGCAGTCCCTCAGCGTGCCGTTACGCCCCGTCAGTCTATCGTATTTTATCAAGATCAAATATGCTTAGGCGGTGCTATCATTCATTCCGCGGGACCTTCCTATTACCACCAAAACAAAAAGTTACCGTCGATTTTATCCACCTAAAAGATTTTCATGGGTAATGATTGATAAGATGCATTGTTTTTAATCTTGCATTGCGCAAAGGGGATTAAGGCTTATTTAAAACTTCAGGCCCTAATTTTTTTACAAGTCTTTGGAGGTATCCTTGACCTCTGGTTAGAAAAATATCGGTCGCTCTCCACTGATTCAGCTGATCATCCATGCAATCGCTTATTTTAGAAAGGCATAAATCCCTGTGTTCACCTGTATTGGGATCGAAAAAGATATAGTTTGCGGGAGTGGTTTTTTTAATGAGTAGCGCATGCCCTGTGAGATTAAATCCCTTTCTACTGAAAACTTGCAGTTTAAGGGTTTCTCCGACTTTAATATTCTTAAACCCTTTTTCTAAAAGACTTCTATTGACGCCTATTTTTCTTGGATGGAGGGGATTGGGTTTAATGAGCTTCCATTGATTGAAACAAGAAAAAATATTATCGGGATAGATCTTGAATAAATAGGCGACGACTTTGCGCATGACCGAATAAATATTTAAAAGATGACTTTTTGTGATTCTTTTCTCACTCATCTTTTCTAGACTAATCCGCTCCTTCAGAAAATTTTCTTCCTGACCTTTCCCTAATAAATCATCGATCAATACACGATTGCAGATGAGTTCACATAATCCACCAAATTTTCTATTCACATCTAATAAAGGCTGATGTTTGATATAGTTCAACCTGTAAATGAGATCAAAGGATTGATTAAAAGGAATCGTTTTTAAAGGAGAAATAGTCATGGTTTTTTTTTGTAAAAATTAAAGAGAGTATAATAAAACATGAATATTAATGTTTTATTAATTTTGTATTAAAAATTTAAGATTGTTGCGAGAATATTTAGGGATAGTTATAGATTGGATACCAAACTACAATCTATCCCTTCACATTAGAATTAGTCTTTCATGGAATGAAGCTTTTTACTAAATACTTTAGTGACTGCTTAAAACCAGTAAGCCAGCCCTAGTTTAGCCCCATAGCCGCGGAGGCCATGTTTTTCACGTGTAAGAGAGATATTATAAGCGAGTCCTAGGTTGAGAGACCAGTTGTCGTTAAAGTCTCGTTCTAGAATAAAGGCATAGCTTGGACCTTTGGCGTTGGTTTTATCAGAGCCAAAATCCTTGATGGTGGTGTGAGATCTACTCCATGCATATTGAAAGAGAAAGCCTGTCCTCCAGCCTTTAACGATCCGGTAGAAAACTTCGAGAGAAAGATAAGGGGACCAAGAGCTAAATTTTTCTTTCACTTTAAGTTTTACTCCGAAGAAGTCAATAGGTATTTTCGTATGCACTTCTGTGTAATTAGCCCCAAAAGAAGGGGTGAAGCACCATCTTTTTATAGGAATGACATATCCCAATCCACACCCTGTAGATAGAAAAGTTCCTCGATTGGAACCATAGATGAAACCAGGGCGTATACAAAGGCCCTTATAAATAAGCGCATTGGCGTCAATTTTAATGGCGGCCAGATCCATCGTTTTAACAGTTTTTCCAAAGTTTAATACGTCGAGATGGACGAAGGCGGGAGCAATGTCTATTTTTCCTCGGCAATCACTAAATCCATATTTGACTGCAAAGAGTGAAATAAAAAAACTAATGAGAGAAATGAATTTTTGCATAATAAATCCTAATTAAAACGTTATTTTTATCCTAAAAGTATAAAAAATTCCACTAAAAAAATTAATGTGCGGGACTATAGATCCTCTAAATTTTTCTATTAATTCTTATAAAATGATGACCGAATCTCAGGAGGGAAGCCATCTTCTTTGTATATGGATCGTGTTGACTAGAGATTTGCATGCAATTACAGGTTATGCTTTTAGTCGAAAAGAGAGGCTTTTTATGGGTGCCCCCACGATGAGGTTCTTGTTTTCATTAAAAAAACATTTTGATAGCGTAACTTTTATGTGAGGGAAATCCAAATAAGACGCAAATTCTAATATATTCTTTTATGAAACGAAGGGGGGCATGAATGGATAATCTCCAAAGAAAGCTAGTCGAGGAACTTCTTTTCTCTGAAAAGAAGAAACCTAGCTTTGTTAAGCAGCTTTATTTTGGCAACTTTGATCCAAAATATGTAATGCCTTATCCCGATGTTTCTAAGGAAGAGACTCAAAAAACTGAGGCCTACTTAAAGCAAGTCGAAGAGGTTGTAAAAAGGGAAGTGGATGCGGATTGGATTGATCGACATGCTGAAATTCCAGAGAAAACTCTACAAGCTTTAGGTGAATTAGGTATTTTGGGGTTAACTATCCCTGTGGAATATGGGGGGTTAGGCATGAGTCAACGGACTTATTGCCAAGCGATGGAGATTGTGTCAGGGACGTGCGGAGCCACAGCTCTATTTATTAATGCCCATCAAAGTATTGGACTCAAGGCGTTGTTGTTATTTGGTACAGAAGAACAGAAGAAAAGATGGTTGCCTTCTTTAGCAAAGGGTAAGGATCTAGCCGCTTTTGCCTTAACAGAGCCGCATGCGGGCTCTGATGCAAGTGGCGTAGAGACAAGAGCCGTTTACGATCCAGTAAAAAATGTCTACATTCTTAATGGCACCAAGCAATGGATTACTAATGGTGCTATTGCAAAAGTGTTGACTGTGATGGCTCAGACTGAAATGGATACCCCTCATGGCAAAGAAGATAAAATTACAGCTTTTTTAGTCACACCAGATATGCCGGGATTTAAAGTTGTGATCCCCGCTTTAGAAAAAGTAGGAATGCGAGGTTCTAAAACTGCTATTTTAGAATTTAAAGATGTTGAGGTGCCAGCAGAAAATATCTTAGGTCCTAAGGGGGGAGGATTAAAGGTTTGTTTGACTGTGCTAGATTATGGTCGAACGACCTTTGGAGCTACTTGCACGGGCGCAGCAAGAGTCTTACTACAAAAAGCCATTTCCCATAGTCAAACGCGTTTTCAATTTAAACGCCCTTTAGGAAGTCTAGGTTTAGTCAAAGAAAAAATTGCGCGCATTTCCGCTTACTTATATGCCATGGACGCTACAACATATATGACGGCAGGATTGGTGGATGCTGAAATAGAAGATTTTATGCTAGAGTCAGCCATTTTAAAGGTTTTTGCCAGCGATTCACTGTGGAGTATTATTTATGATACGATGCAGATATATGGTGGAAGATCCTTTTTTACTGATGAACCCTTAGAAAGAATGATGCGTGATGCACGTTTAAATATGATCGGAGAAGGTTCTAACGAAGTGATGAGAGTATTTATTGCAGTGGTGGGAATGCGTGATGTGGGGATGTCCCTGAAAGCAGTCCTAGAAGCTTTAAAGACGCCTTTAGATGAAATCTCCACCTTAAAAATATTTTCTAAAAGTTTATTCAAGCGTTTTGCTGCGCCTAAGATACCCATAGAATCTTCTCTTTTAAAGGAGCAGGCAGATCTCCTGAGTAAAAATGTCCGTCGGTTCGGATTTAGCATCCTAAAATTGTTGAAAAAATACCGAGAAGATGTGGTGGAAAAACAATTAGAATTAAGTCGAATTGCGACCAGTGCTATAGCTCTCTATTCAGCTACAGCTGTCCTTAGTAAATTGGATGCAGATATAAAAAATAAAACGGCCACAGATGTAGAGATTATGTCTGGGAAATTATATTTTAATATAGCCATGGAGACATTGAACCAATCTTTAGATAACCTCTTTCATCCTGATGATGAATGGATTGAAAAAACCGCTGACCGCTTGACTGGTATCAAACAAACATACACATAACCCACAGAAGATTTTCCTATGAGTCTTAGAAATTTAACGGATGATTTTTTAAAGCAAGAGGCTTCCTTACGTTTAGGAGGAGGAGCTGCTGGTGTAGAGAGGCAAAAACGCTTAAATCGTTTGACTGTGCGGGAGAGACTGAAAGAGCTTTTGGATGATCCTGAAGATTTTTTTGAACTTGGTTTATGGGCCGGCTACAAAATGTACCCTGAATATGGAGAATTACCTGCAGCGGGGGTCATAACAGGGATAGGAAAAGTTTCTAAACGTTCATGTATGATCATTGCTAATGATGCCACTGTCAAAGCGGGGGCTTTTTTTCCCCAGTCCGTCAAAAAGGTATTGAGGGCCCAGCGTATAGCTTTTGAATGTCGCTTACCTGTCCTATACTTGGTCGATTCTTCAGGAGTTTTTCTTCCTTTACAAGCTGAAATTTTCCCCGATGAAGATGATTTTGGACGCATTTTTCGCAATAACGCCATCTTCTCTGCTGCAGGAATTCCCCAGATAGCTGCAATCATGGGGAACTGTATCGCTGGGGGGGGGTATCTGCCTGTTCTTTGCGATAAGCTTCTCATGACAGAAGGCAGCGGGTTATACCTTGCAGGACCGGCTTTAGTGAAGGCTGCTATAGGACAAGTGGTGGATACAGAAGAATTGGGTGGAGCAAAAATGCATGCAGAAGTGAGCGGAACAGTAGATTTCCTAGAGCCTGACGACATTTCCTGTCTGCATCGCATGCGGGCTTTAGTGGATATGCTTCCTCCTGACCCTGTTCAAAGTACTGATGAACTTCATTTACCTGCTGAAAATTCCGCAAAAATTTATGACTTGGTTTCTAGCGATAATACGAAAATGTATGATGTGCATCAATTGATTGACTGTATTGTAGATTCTGGTTCTTTTGAAGAATACAAGGCGCATTTTGGTAAAACTCTCGTCACTGGGTATGCTAAAATTGGTGGAAAAAGGATTGGTGTGGTAGCAAATCAACGTTGCTCCACAAAGACTGGTAAAGGGGCGGTTGAAATAGGAGGGGTGCTTTATGCTGATAGCGCTGACAAAGCTTCGCGATTTATTATGGACTGCAATCAAATCAAAACCCCCATCATCTTTTTGCAAGACGTGGTGGGTTTCATGGTGGGACGCGAGGCTGAACAAGCCGGTATTATTAGAAGCGGTGCTAAGCTTGTAAATGCCATGAGCAATTCTATTGTTCCAAAAATCACAATTATTGTAGGCAATTCTTTTGGTGCGGGGCATTATGCTCTATGTGGTAAAGCTTACGATCCTCATTTTATTTTAGCTTGGCCCAATGCGAAATATGCAGTGATGGGCGCTGATCAAGCTGCTGATACCCTTTTTTCAGTACAGGAGCAAGCTGCAGAAAGAAAAGGGCAGCCCTTAATCCCAGAAGAAGCCCAGCGTATGCACAGCGCACTCAAAGATAAATACACCGAACAGACTGATATTCGTTATGGTGCAGCCAGAGGATGGGTCGACGCAATTATTGCCCCAGATCAAACCAGGAATCTTTTAATCAAGTTACTAAAGCACATCGAAAGAAGTCCCATGAATAATCGCACCTTTCATACAGGTGTCATTCAAGTCTAAAAGGAACAGTCTATGCCAAGGAAATTGACAATAGGAAATGCACAAGCATTCTGGGGAGATTCTCCCGGGGCTGCAGCTCGGTTGGTGCAACAATGGCCTGATTTAGATTTTATTACCTTAGATTATTTGGCTGAAGTTTCAATGTCTATTCTAGCTATACAAAGAGAGAAAGATCCTCAGGGCGGATATGCTAAAGATTTTTTAGATGTAGTCAAGTCGCTCATTCCTCTTTGGAAACAAGGAGCAAAGGTAAGAATTGTCACAAATGCAGGCGGCTTAAACCCATTAGCATGTGCGCATGCCTGTGCTGAATTACTCAAACACGATCCTTATCGACAATGGAAAATAGGAGTTGTTTATGGAGATGACGTCTCCCAAGCGCTACTGCAAGATCCTCTTCTTGAAGATTATTCTAACCTAGAAACCCACGAACCTTTGATGAATATCAAAGATCAATTGGTGACAGCAAATGCTTACCTAGGTGCACATCCTATAGTTCAAGCGTTAGAAGAAGGTGCAGATATAGTTATCACAGGGAGAGTGGCAGATCCTAGTCTTACCGTCGCCCCTTGTGTAGCTACTTTTGGGTGGTCTTGGCAAGATTATGATAAAATTGCAGGGGCCACAATTGCTGGACACTTAATTGAGTGTGGGACTCAAGTCACAGGAGGAGTGTCTACTAATTGGCTGGGAATTCCTGATCCTGCCAATATCGGATTTCCTGTGGTAGAAATCTGCGCGGATGGGACCTTTACCCTCACTAAACCGGAAGGTACAGGGGGCATCGTCAGCGAACAAACGGTTAAAGAGCAGCTGCTTTATGAAATTGGAGATCCGGATAATTACTTAAGCCCTGATGCAACCGTATCTTTCTTATCCCTTGAATTAACACCAGTAGCTCCTAATCATGTGAAGGTAGAAGGAGCTAAAGGTCGTCCTCCTCCTGAAAAATATAAAGTAAGTGCCACCTATCGTGATGGTTATAAGGTAGAAGGGTTTTTGTCGGTCTTTGGGAGGGATGCAGCTTTAAAGGCACATCGATGTGGTGAGGTGATTATAGAAAAGGTGCGTCTTGCAGGATATTCATTAGCTAAAACATCTATTGAATGCCTCGGGGCTCTAGATATTGTTCCCGGAGTTTTTAAACAAGGCCCTAGCGTGTCTCTTGAATGCGTATTGCGTATTGCTGCAGCCGATCCTGACAGAAAAGCTTTGGAGTGTTTAGCTAAGGAAATCGCCCCTTTAATCACGAGTGGACCTCAAGGGGTCACAGGCTATACTTCAGGAAGACCTTCGGTTCGTGAGGTGTGCGGGTATTGGCCTTGTTTAATTGAAACAGACAAAGTGAATCCACATGTAAAACTGATAGAGGTGAATCATGGAGCCGCCTGTAAAACTCATTCTTAAAGATATTGCTTATGCTCGTAGTGGAGACAAAGGATCTAGCGCGAACATAGGAATTGTGGCTTATGATTTGAAAGGGTATGAATTTTTAATTAAATATCTAACTGCAGAGACAGTACAAAATTATTTTAAAACATTAGGAGTCGCTTCTACAATACGTTATGAACTTCCTAACTTGCTTGCCTTGAATTTTGTTCTTCAAGGGGTGTTAGCAGGAGGAGGAAGTCGTTCCTTGCGCATCGATGCCCAAGGAAAAGTTTTGGGTCAAGCTCTTTTGGAAATGGAATTACCTCATGAATGAAGAATGTGTTTTAATCAATCAAACCTATGAATCGTGTACGATTATAACGTTAAATCGACCTAGCAAGCGCAATGCTTTAAATATTGACCTGATGGAGCGTTTATGTGAAACCATTGAACACGTTCAGCGTTTGTCGAATCAACGTGTCCTTATTTTCACTGGTGCAGGAGAGGCTTTTTGCACCGGTCTTGATCTGCTGGAAGCTAAAGATGATACGTTGGAGGAAAAATCCTCGCATCTAGTGGGAAAGCTATTTAAGCGGATTTATGAATGTCCTTTAATGACGATTGCCGCCATCAATGGACCTGCGATAGCTGGTGGTATGGGTCTGATGAGTACCTGTGATCTATCTATTGCTCATGAAAAAGCTGTCTTTAGTTTGCCGGAAACGCGAAGAGGTCTTGTAGCAGCACAGATTATGCCTTATCTCATGCGTGTGATTCCAAGAAGATGTCTTCATGAAATGCTCTACACTGGAGATTTTTTTAGTGCGCAGCGCGCTTATGAATGCGGTTGGATTAATCGTGTGGTCTCTAATGATCCGATAGAACAAGCTTTAGTATATGCGGAAAAAGTTTTAAAAGGCGCTCCCAATGCGACTAAGAAAGCTAAGCAGCTTATTCAAAGATTAGATACTTTGAATTTAGATAATCAGCTTGATTTAAGCTTACAGTGGCATCGTAATTTACGTCAGCAAAACGAATTTAAGGAAGGTATTCAAGCCTTTTTAGAAAAAAGGCCACCTGTTTGGGATTTATGAAATCGTGGATTGTAGAAGGTAATCGACAGCATTTAGATGGCGGAGCAATGTTTGGAAATGCTCCTAAAGCTCTTTGGTCGCGCTGGGTCAAGGTGGATGCGCATAATCGCATTCCTCTAGCTTGCAGAACCCTTCTTATCCAAACAGATTCAGGCCAAAATATTTTGTTTGAAGCAGGGATAGGGAACTTTTTTGAACCTAAGATGAAAGAGCGTTATGGAATATATGAACAAGAGCATACACTTCTTAAAAATTTAGAAAAGATAGGTTTTAAACCTAGTGATATAGATGTGGTGGTTTTATCTCACCTGCATTTTGATCATGCAGGAGGACTTCTGTCCTCTTATGGAGAGGAGCCTCACTTAGTTTTCCCTAATGCCATTATTTATGTAAGCCAAGAACATTGGGGACGCGCTCAGAAGCCACATATTCGCGAACAAGCGTCTTTTATTCCTCTGTTGCATCAATTATTGCTACAGTCCGGACGTTTGAAGTTTATTGAAGAACAGACTCATCCTGATATGGATTTTGTACGCTTTCATTATTCGCATGGGCATACAGTCGGACAGATGATTTCTGAGATAGAAATGCAGGAAGGTCCTGTATTTTTTGTAGGTGATTTAGTGCCAGGAATTCCTTGGTTACATTTACCCGTAACGATGGGATATGATCGTTTTCCAGAACTAATTGTGGATGAAAAAACAAGGCTATTAGAATTTATTCTAAAAAATAAAGGACGTTTATTTTTCACCCATGATCCTGATCATGCCCTCATTGTTTTGAGCTGCGATGATAAAGGGCGTTATGACGCAGACTTATCTGCGGATCTCAAAACATAAACGGTGCATCCTAGCTATTTTTCTACTAAATATTTTCCAAAGATTTTTTTTAAATCTTCAGGGATGGGAATTTTAGTACGATTTTTTGACTCTAAGCATACATGGACGGTTTTTGCTTTTCCCACGAGAGTCTTGTCTGCTTTAAAAATTTTGTAGGACATTGTAAAGGAAGATCGACCCATGTTTTCTACTTCCACGTGAATTTCCAATACGTCTCCCACTTTTAGGGAAGCTAGATAGTCTGCCTCAGCATGGACAATGACGAAGACATAGGAGGAATTATTAAAAAGATAATCAAAATTCAGTCCTTCTTTTTCTACTAAATCTTCTAGGGCATCATGCACGTAGCGAAATTGCCTGGCAAAGTAGAGAATTCCTGCCATATCTGTATCGTGCATTCTTACTTTATTGTGAGTAATAAACATAGGGACCTCTTCCTATTAAATCTCTTGATCTGTGGGGTATTTATTATAAAATAGAGGAATTGAGAATGGCTTTTCTATAGCCTCTATTGTTTTATTTTCTTCTTCTAGGGTGAAAACAAATTGCTTATCTTTGAATGGACCAAAGCTGTAAACCTGGAGTCGTTGATGAATGGGATCTTTACGAATAATAAAAGGAATCGCTAGTTTTTCTTCTTTAGTCGCCCTCATTCCTAATGTAGGACTCGCTAGGTCTTTACGTTGCAGATGGACACATATTTGAAAGTTATTTTGGCTTTTCCAATGAACAATCGGCAGATTATTAAAATCTTCTGCGCATTTTAGCTTTTGATAGATCTTAGTTTTTAGCCAATTTTCATGCATTTTTTCTCTAAGGCTTGGTGCGATGAGCGTATAAGCAAATAATGCTCCTCCTAAAACTGTAACGGGAATTGTTGCCAGACCCAATGTCGTTAAGAGAGAGACCCCAAGGGTGCAGATAATAACTATTGCAAATTGACTAAGGAGATATTGAAAGGGGTCCGTTTGAACTTTGATATGCCGACCGGACCATTCAGACCATGGAGAAAGATCCGATTTTTTTGTGAGAAGATCAATTTTTGATCGCTGTTCCAAGCGGGAATCTGTTAAAGCACTCATCACATACCTATGCAAAATATATCTATTCATTCCAGATTATGTATTTATACACAAGAGGTTGAACAGATATCTCTCTATATTAATTTATCCATTGCGGGAGATCGATGAAATTCTGTTGTTTATGCTGAAATTCAAAAAAAAGTTTTTTATGGTTGTAGTGCAGGTCAATAATAAATGCATCTAAGTTATGCTGATGGTTTTTTTGAGAAAGGATAAGCACATAGGCCAGTTGATGAGTCCTTTGACAAATTCCGGAAAAAGCCTGAAGTTTATCTTGAGACGTAAAATCCTGCCATTCGTGGTGATTAAGATTCAGTTTTATCCCTTTTTCATTTTCTTCAAAAACAACAGGGTACAAATCGCTAAAGTCCTTTTTGCAATGAAGTTGTTGATATAATTGATCTTTTAAATCGCTTATATAAATTTTTTCTTTCAAAAAAGGGAGTAGGGTCGAATGGATCAAAGTGGCAAAGCTAAACAACATTAAGGGAAGTGTGAGGAGGGCGGGGAGAAAAGGGAGTAAAGTCAGTCCCAAAACCAAAAGAATCGCAGAGGCTATAAGAGAAATAAGGCGAACTTTTTGCTCTAAGGCCACAAAGACTTTTTGACCTGCTTTTAGAGGTAAATGAACAGGTTTAAAAGAGGGAGACTCTGTTTGTAAAGGACTCATTCTCTTTTCTTTCTCCTTTTGACCAGAATAGATCATCCAGGAGTTTATCGAGAGCAGTTCTTTTTTTAAAGGAATATTCAATGAGTTTCAGCAATTCCAAAATTGCTCTTAATGCCAATAAGTATGTTTTCAAAACATTCCAATCGAGATGTTCTTTGCATTCATTCTGATAACCCATCTTGTTCTACCAGATTTAAGCTTTCATGGATTAGAAATGCTAAAAAGTGTGAGCGCGGAAAATATCGAGAGAAGATGTTTTTTGCCATGGCCATAATGATGTTTAAAGGAGTCTCCTTGGTTTGTTAATGTTGTATGCTCTTCATCTAAAATTACTGCTGTCTAGTGCTTAAAATTGCATAATCTGTTATCCTAATGGAAAAGAGAGGAAGTGATGGAAAAAGTTGATACAGTTTCCACTATAAAGAAACGATCTTTACCGATTTTAAAGCGTCATCATGTAAAGCGTGCTGCCATTTTCGGTTCCTTTGCTTGCGGAAAGGCTAAAGCAAGAAGTGACGTTGACTTCCTGATCGAATATAAATCCAAAAATAAAAGTCTTTTTGACCTGGTAGATCTTAAATCTGAACTAGAGGAAATTTTAGGACGGAAGGTTGACATCATTACATATAACTCAATCTATTGGAGAATAAAGGAACAAATTCTTGCAGAGCAGGTTGTAATTTTGTGAAAAAAGATCCTAAGGTTTTTATTGGACATATCATTGAATCAATCGAGTTAATTGAACATTATTCTGAAAAATTAACAATAGATACTTTAAAAAAAAATCAAGCTTTGCAAGATGCAATTATCCGGCGTCTTGAAATCATGGGTTAAGCTACGAAAAACATTCCTGCATCTTTCAAAGCAGGGTATGCCGAAATTCCTTGGAAGCAAATGGCTGGGATAAGGGATATTCTAATTCATGAGTATTTCGACGTAGATCTTGATCTTACATGGCAGGTTGTCAAGCGTGAACTCCCACCCCTTAAAACAAAATTGCAGGTTCTCTTATCGGACACCTTGGAAGGAGAATAGCGCAAGATTCTTCTCTCAGGGTAGACATTTTTGACTAAATACTCGGATACAAGGATGAGTTTTATCTTTGTGTATAGTCATGCATTCTAAAATTTTAAAATTAGCTAATTTAACGAACCCTTGAATCTCTTTCTTGTAGAACGAATTGCTGCGCTGAATAGGTTGGCTAGATCCACTATTTCTTGAGAATGCACCAGGATATAGGTGCAATCACGGTTTAAAATTATATCTAGAGAGAACAGTTGACCTGGATAGGGTAAATCCATAGAATAGGCACTTATGATTAAAATTGAGATTACGCATGTCATTTCCTACTCGGGGTTATTTAAATGCTCTAGGTGAACTATCATCCGATTTTCCTCTTAACCTATCGGATGATCTTCTCTTAAAAGCCTATAAAACGATGCTGTTAACGCGGCATATTGACGAGCGTATGGTGACTCTACAAAGGCAGGGTACGATCTCATTTGCTCTTAGTTCTTTAGGGGAAGAGGCTTGTTCTGTTGCTAGTGCAGCAGCATTATCTATAGAAGATTGGTTATATCCCCAATACCGCGAATGTGGGGTGATGTTTTGGCGCGGATTTACACCACAACAATATATACATCACATGTTTTGCAATAAGGAAGACTTGATTTTAGGTCGACAAATGCCTAACCATTTTGGTTCCAGAGCATTAAATGTGGTTCAGGTTTCCTCACCCATCGGCACGCAAATTCCTCACGCTGCAGGTTGTGCTTATGCCATGAAATTACAGAAAGAGAAAAAAGTAGCTGTCGCCTATTTTGGCGAAGGTGCTACCTCAGAGGGCGATTTTCACGTAGGATTAAATTTTGCTGCAGTACGCAAAGCGCCTGTGATATTTTTCTGTCGTAATAATGGTTATGCCATTTCCACACCCGCTTTTCGACAGTTTGCGAGTGATGGTGTCGCACCACAAGTCGCTGGACGTAATATCAAAACCTTTCGAGTCGATGGAAATGATTTCTTTGCTGTTTATGAAGCGACAGCTCAGGCGCGTCAAATTTGTCTGGAGGGAGCAGGTCCTGTTTTTATAGAAGCTATGACATACCGTCTGGGAGCTCACTCCACTTCAGATGATCCGAGTGTTTACCGGCAAGAACAAGAGGTGCTTGAAAAACAAAAAAATTGCCCGATATTAAGACTTAGACTTTACCTAGAAAAAATAAAGGTTTGGGATATAACGCAGGAAGAAAAATATCTCGAAGGCATTACTCAGGAAGTGACAGAAGCCATTAAAATTGCTAAAGAAACAGGGCGTCCCCCTCAACGATCTTTAATTGAAAATGTCTATTTTGAAGTCCCTAGCGCTTTGGAAGCTCAATATGAAATTGTAAAATCCCTCTTTCACGAATAGGTAGGTTGAAATGGCGATGATGAACATTATCCAGGCACTTAATCATACCTTACATCATGAGTTTGCACGCGATTCTCGTCTTTTGACTTTCGGAGAAGATGTGGGAGTCTTTGGTGGGGTATTTCGCGTGACCACTGGTTTGCAAGAAAAGTTTGGAGAAGAGCGTTGTTTTGATACGCCTTTGACGGAAGCTGGGATCATTGGATTTGGAATAGGAATTGCTCAAAAGGGTTTAAAGCCTATTTGTGAAATTCAATTTGCTGATTACATCTACCCAGCCTTCGATCAAATTGTCAATGAGATGGCTAAAATGCGCTATCGCACAGGGAATCAATATAGTTGTCCCATGGTGGTGCGAACTCCTTATGGTGGGGGCATCCATGGCGGTCATTATCACTCTCAATCCCCGGAAGCATTCTTTTTACACATTCCAGGTTTAGTCGTGGTGGTCATCTCTAGTCCTTATGACGCGAAAGGATTGTTGGCTTCTGCGATTCGTTCGAATGATCCTGTTCTGTTACTAGAACCCAAAAGATTATATCGATCTCTTAAAGAAGAAGTCCCTGAAGAGGAGTACTTCATTCCCTTAGGCAAGGCTCATATCGAACGCACAGGGAAGGACTTAACTTTGATTGGATGGGGAGCGCAACATCATCAAAATATGGAAGCGGCCAACGCTTTAATGGAGCAAGAAAAACTTTCCATTGAGGTGATCAACCTTAGAACTCTCAATCCTTTAGATATTAATACGATAGTAGAATCGGTCAACAAGACTGGGCGTTGTGTGGTGAGCCACGAAGCTCCTTTGACTCAAGGTTTTGGAGCAGAAATTGCTGCATTAATCAACGAACGCTGCTTTTTGAAACTCAAAGCCCCCGTCAAACGATGTTGTGGATTAGATACCCCTTTTCCACATACTCTTGAAAAAGAGTATTTACCTGATGCACCGCGTGTGAAACAGGCAATCCTTGAAACCTTGGACTACTAGTGCGGAGCAAAATAGCATGACAAAAATTCATACAGTGACTCTCCCTGACATCGGGGAAGGTGTCATAGAAGGCGAGGTTATTAGTTGGCTTAAAAAAGTCAACGATACAGTGGCTCAAGATGAGGCTGTGGTTGTCGTCATGACGGATAAAGCGACTGTAGAACTACCTTCTCCTTATCCTGGAAAAATTGTTAAACAGTATTATCAACCCGGTCAAATCTCTATAAAAGGCAAACCTTTATATGATTTAGAATTAGCGGAAGGGCATGTAGCTATAGAGAAACCTCAAGCAAAATTAAAACAAGACGGATCTAAGTCTTGTCCTTCTTTAGCTTCCAATGCATCTCCCATTCAGCCTAGCTTAAAGCCTAATAAAAATTTCTCTGAAGGTTATCAATCAGTTTCAGCGTTGCCATCTACGCGAAAATTAGCTCAAGAAATGGGCATATCCATTGATCGGGTCTCCGGAACAGGTAAAGAGGGTAGGGTCACTCCAGAAGATTTACGTCTTTATAGCCAAAGTCAAGTTACTCAATCTGAAGAAGCACCCCTTATGCATCTTGAAGGAGATGAGGTCATTCCACTGATGGGCATCAAAAATTTAATGGCGCGCAAGATGGCTGAGTCCAAACGTAAAATTCCGCATTTTTCCTACTTTGAGAAAGTCGATGCGACTCGCCTTGTGTCCTTACGTCAAAAATTTAAAGAAGAGGGAATGAAGCAGAAGATCCAAGTGACTTATATGCCATTCTTGATTCGCGCTCTTTCTTTAACCCTCGAAAAATTTCCTCAATTTAATAGCTCCCTAGACAAGAACCAAATCATCATCCATAAGAAACAGCATGTGGGAATTGCGATGGCCTCAGATTTGGGATTAATTGTGCCTGTACTAAAAAATGTACAGGAACTTTCTCTTATTGATTTAGTGTATGCTTATGAAGAATTAAAGAATAAAGCTAACAGTAATAAGTTACAGTCTAGTGATATGAAAGAAGGGACCATCACTATTAGTAATTTTGGAGTTTTAGGAGATGGAGGATTGTGGGCCACACCTATCATTAATTACCCTGAAGTCGCTATCTTAGCAGTCAATCGCATTCAAAAACAACCTTTGGTACGTAATGGCGAAATAGTGGTGCGTGATACATTGAATCTGTCCTGGAGTTTTGATCATCGTCTCATTGATGGAGATCAAGCGGCTGCTTTTTCTAACCATTTCGCTAAGCTGATTGATAATCCCGCCTCTTTGCTTTAAACCACCCATTTTGAGTGAAGAACTCCTGCCACAAGCAAATTTGAGATTCTAGATTTTTTCTGTGCGATATCGAAACCTAATTTACATCTTGAGAGTTGTTATAATCCACTAATGTTTAAATGGGTTTACAAACCCATTCAACTGAAAACAAAAGCTTTATAAAGATGTTAAAACTCAAATTAAAGAGAATAAATAATTTTGTTTGAAAGTTTTTTTTTACATTGTTACTGTGCGTTTTGCAGCACACCACCCAAAAATATAAAAAAATAGATAGGTTATGTATGCAAACGGAATTTTTATTAGCTGGCTTGATGACATTAGGCGTTTTATTTTATCTCGTTTATACCCTGCTTCACCCAGAGAAGTTTTAGACTAAGAGGACTCATGACCGCTATCGATTGGACGCAAATCTTTATTTTTGCAGCACTATTCATTCTTTTGACCCCTCTTTTAGGGCGTTATATTTATCTTGTGATGAATGGACAAAGAACTTGGTTGCACCCTTTGCTCCAAGGTTTGGAAAATTTCAGCTATCGCCTCTCTGGGATTGATGCTCAGAAAGAAATGCCCTGGACGACATATGGTAAAAATCTTTTAGTTTTCAATTTGATCGGTTTTCTAGTTTTATTTCTTATTTTAAAACTTCAGTCGTTTCTCCCTTTTAATCCTCAAAATTTTCCAGCAGTTTCTTGGTCTTTAGCCTTTAATACAGCGGTAAGTTTTACCACTAATACGAATTGGCAAGCCTATACAGGAGAAACTACATTAAGCTATTTTTCCCAGATGCTTGGGTTAACGGTACAAAATTTCTTAAGCGCGGCGAGTGGTCTTGCTGCTTTGTTAGTATTGTTACGAGGCTTTACGCGCAAAACATCTTCAACAGTCGGCAACTTTTGGGTCGATTTAGTACGGTCAGTTGTTTATATTTTTTTACCTTTATCTTTTATTTTTGCTTTATTCCTCATGAGTCAGGGAGTGGTGCAGACATTGTCTCCTTATGTAGAGGTGCAGACCCTAGAACAAGCAAAACAAATCATCCCTTTGGGTCCTGTGGCTTCGCAAGTGGCCATTAAACAATTAGGAACTAATGGAGGCGGATTTTTTAATGCGAATGGAGCACATCCTTTCGAAAATCCCTCTGGTTTAACCAATCTACTAGAGACATTAGCCATCCTTTTAATCCCGGCTGCTTTACTTTATACTTACGGTCTTTGGATTGGATCGAAAAGACATGCTTGGATTCTTTTTTTCGTCATGCTGCTTTTATGGGGGGGAGGGGTGGCCCTTTCGCTTTATTCGGAATTTACATGGGATACTTCTTTGTTGAGTGGTCCCCTTTTAGAAGGCAAAGAATCCCGTTTCGGGATTACACAAAGCGCCTTATGGTCTGTAAGCACTACAGCGACCTCCAATGGATCTGTCAATGCCATGTTAGATAGCTTGACGCCTCTTGCAGGGGGCGTTTCTTTATTTAATATCATGCTGGGTGAATTGATTTTTGGTGGGGTGGGCGTAGGGTTGTGTTCGATGTTGATGTTTACACTCTTGACTGTTTTTTTAGCAGGTTTAATGGTGGGCAGAACCCCTGAATATCTTGGGAAAAAAATTGAAAAAAGAGAGATGCAATGGGTTGTGTTGGCTGTCATCATGCCTGGGGCCTTGATTTTAATAGGTGCAGGTATTTCTTGTGTTCTACCCGTGGCTTTAACTAGTTTAACTAATGCCGGTCCTCATGGCCTTTCGGAGATTCTCTATGCATTCGCATCTAGTTCGGGGAATAACGGAAGTGCATTTGCTGGACTTAATGCAGATACTCTCTATTATAATTTGTTTTTAGGGGTTGTCATGATTTTGTCTCGAGTGGCTATTCTTTTACCGAGTTTAGCGATAGGAGGATTAATGGCAGCGAAAAAAACGTCCCCTCTTTCTGAAGGAACTTTTTCCACAAATTCCTTTTTATTTGCCATGCTCCTATTCTCGGTTATCATGATTGTAGGTGCTCTAACCTTTTTTCCTGCCTTGTCTTTAGGTCCTTTAGTTGAGCATCTCTTAATGTTGAATGGACAATCTTTTTAAGGAACTATGACTCATGAAATATAAGCAACCGAATTTGTTAAATCTAAAAATGATCCTCGCTTCCTTGAAAGAGTCGTTTAAAATGTTAAACCCTCAGGTCCAGATTAGAAACCCTGTCATGTTTGTCACTTATTTAAGTGCTATCGGGACGACGCTTTACGTTCTAAAGGAGTTTTATTTACAAAATGTATCCGGCTTTGACTTGCAGATTGCATTATGGCTGTGGCTAACCGTTCTGTTTGCAAATTTTGCTCAGGCCATTGCCGAAAGCAGGGGAAAGGCGCAAGCTGCGAGTTTAAGAAAAACAAAAATTGAAGCCTATGCTCGGCAAGAGTTAAATGGTTTAGAAGTGAAAACTCCCTCGGAAAAACTTAAAAAAGGAGATATTATTATCTGTGAAGCTGGTGATATTATTCCTACAGATGGAGAAGTCGTCGAGGGAGCTGCCACGATCGATGAATCAGCCATAACAGGAGAATCAGCTCCTGTCATACGCGAAAGTGGGGGGGATCGTAGTGCAGTTACCGCAGGGACTCGAGTGTTAAGTGATCGCTTGCGTATACAAGTCACGACTGAACCAGGCAATAATTTTTTAGATCGAATGATTCGCCTGATCGAAAGTGCTAAACGTCAAAAAACACCTAATGAAATTGCTCTCCACATTGTTTTATCAGCCTTATCTATTATTTTTCTGCTTGCAACGGCTTCTTTAAAAACTTTTGGAGATTATAGTGCCGGGGCCGCGCAGCAAAATATTGCGCAAATTTTAACGCTTCCTGTGTTAATCGCATTATTAGTTTGTCTGATCCCTACAACTATCAGTGCTCTTTTGAGCGCTGTGGGGATAGCGGGAATGGATCGATTGATTAGACGAAATGTCATTGCTATGAGTGGAAGATCGGTGGAAGCTGCTGGAGATATTGATTTATTGATTTTAGACAAAACCGGCACAATTACTATCGGGAATCGCATGGCCACGGCTTTTTTGCCTGCGATCGGACTTGATGAAAAAGATTTTGCTAAAATTGCTCAGTTTGCCTCTCTTTCAGATGAGACCCCTGAAGGCCGTTCAATTGTGATTCTTGCCAAAAAACTTTTTGGATTACGCGCAGAATCATTGGAGACGAGCAATTCCATTTTTGTACCTTTTTCTGCTACCACGCGGATGAGTGGTCTAGATTTTACGGATGCATCAGGACAGGTGGTACGACGCATACGTAAAGGATCCACGGAAGCCATAAAAAAACATATTCAGGCATTAGGCGGGGAATATCCCAATCAATTTGATGCTGCTTTGGAGCAAATTTCGAGTAAAGGTGGGACTCCTTTACTCGTGAGTGATAATGAGAAAATTGTAGGAATTATTCATTTAAAGGATGTGATAAAAGGTGGCATCCAAGAGCGTTTTGCAGAGATGCGACGGATGGGAATTCGCACAGTTATGGTCACAGGAGATAATGTGCTAACAGCGGCAGCTATCGCTGCAGAGGCTGGTGTAGACGAGTTTATTGCAGAAGCAACGCCTGAAATTAAATTAGCTAAAATTCGAGAAGAACAAGCGGGAGGACGATTAGTCGCGATGACGGGCGATGGTACAAACGATGCGCCCGCTCTTGCTCAAGCCGATGTGGGTGTGGCAATGAATACAGGTACTCAGGCCTCGCGTGAAGCGGGGAATATGGTAGATTTAGATAGTAATCCTACAAAGTTAATTGATATTGTCGAGATAGGCAAACAAATGCTGATGACACGTGGCGCCTTGACGACTTTTAGCATTGCTAATGATGTAGCCAAATATTTTGCCATCATTCCCGCTATTTTTGGAGCTCTTTATGTGAGTAAGCAAGGCATAGCGGGTCCTTTATCGGTCTTAAATATTATGCATTTGCATTCTCCACAAAGTGCGATTTTAAGTGCAGTCATCTTCAATGCATTAGTGATCATAGCTTTAATTCCTCTGGCTTTAAGAGGTGTGCAATATAATGCGCAGTCCGCTCAAAAGCTCTTAAGAAATAATCTTTTGATCTATGGTTTGGGAGGTGTTTTAGTCCCTTTTATAGGGATTAAAATCATTGATTTAGCTGTTACTTTATTAGGTTTAGTTGCATGAGGAAACAATGAAAAGCGCTCTTTGGAATAATATTAAGCTGTTTTTATGGCTCTCTGTTTTAACGGGATTAGTGTATCCCTTAATCCTGACGGGTTTTGGAAATCTCATTTTCAATACCAAAGCCCACGGGGATTTTATATACGTTAAAGGGGAAAAGAGAGGGGCTCGTCTCATTGGGCAACAGTTTAAGTCTGAACGTTATTTTTGGGGACGTCCTTCTGCAGTCAATTACTCCGCTTTACCCTCTGGTGGAAGTCAGTTGGGTCCTACGAGTCGAAAACTGAAAGAAATTGTGGAAAAACGAAAGAACTATCTACAAAAAGCGCATCAGGCAGCAGAAATTCCTGCCGAACTCTTATTTGCTTCAGGGAGTGGACTGGATCCGCATTTAACTCCCTATGCTCTTAATTTTCAATTTGAGCGTGTAGGAAAAGCAAGAGGGTGGAATGAAGAAGAGAAACAAAAAGTGCGTGAGTGGATCGATCGTTTTACGCAGCCGCGTTTTTTAGGTATCATTGGAGAAGTTGTTGTAAATGTTTTAGAATTAAATATAGCATTAGACGAAATTGAAAAAAAAATTAGGAATAGTGAAAATTAATTATCGATTAGATTTGAAGTTGTGTGTGCGTCAAATCTAGATCTTTAAATTAAAAAGAGATCTAATCTCCTGGGAAGGATTCATCGGAAACTTTTGTTTTTGCAATAAGAATGTCTAATTTTTTTTCTAGTCGTTGCTTCTTTTGTTGAAGTTCGTTGTTGAGCAGCTCTATAAGCTTTTCACCTTGATAATATCGATGAGGTTTACATTCTTTTTTAAAAAAAATTTTAAAAAATACAGATATTTTTTCGATGGAGGAAGAAATAAAAGTTTTCTTATGAGCAACCATATGTTCTTTGATGTAATTTTGTAGGATGGGATCTTTCAACTCCTGGATCTTATTTTCTATCCAATTTTTTTTACATCGATAATACATAATTTCTTCATGAGTTCGTCTTTTTTTAGTCTTAAGACCAGGGGCCATTTTTCCATGAACCCAAGTGCTTATAGATTTCCAGGCGCAGATACCAGTACGTTGAAATTTAATTTGACGGCTGGAAACTTTATTACCGTTATGTTTATTTAATTTTTTATCTATAAATCTATAAATATCCTTTACATTTCTTCTTGGATTTTTTTTTAACTTACATATGGAAAACCAAAAATCGCCATTTAAGTCTTGTGCATCTAAATTTCGATACTCTAATTGTTGGGTTCTTTTCGACATAGTATTAGTCTTGTGGTGACCAATTCCGTCTCCGGTGTTGTTGATAATGAAAGAATATTTTTGATTAGGTTCTGCAATCACTTCATAGAGGATGGCATGTCCAGGGAGGTTCCCCCGACCTGGCCTATTAGAAATTCCCATGTACCCGCCGGGAAAAACCAACGACTCGCCGACTTTTAACGCAGCAATTTTTAAACAAATCATCTGGGGTATTAGAGATGCATTCTCATCTGTTACATTGATTAAATCTTGGATGCTAGAAGCATACTCTAAGTTATAGACTATCCAATCTATTTGCTTTAAGTGGGAAGAATTTGATTGTTGTAAATCTGCTTTATACGTCTTTAACATCAAACCCATCTCATGGATGGCTGCTCGTGTACTCCACCCTTCTAATGTAGACGAATGAATTTTTCTAGGGGCTAAAACGTGATAAATGGCCTTTGCTTTATTTTTTAATTCCTGCTCTGAAGGGTTTTGAGAATAACTTGGAGAGGATGCTGGATCAATTTTTGGCATAAAACCTCCTGAATTATCTAAATTATTTAGACTCTCTTTTCTAAGTTCCTTATTTTCATTTCGATGTGATTTTTCTTTTTTTGAAGTTCATGATTGAGAAGATTGACTAACCGTTCGCCTTTATAATGAATGTGGGGCTCCCAATGAATTTTGAAACAGGACTTGAATAAATTAACAATAAACGTGATCAAAAAGGATAAAGGTTTTTTCTTATATGCACTCATGCGTGTCTTCATAAATGTTTGAAAGATTGGATCTTGCATCTCGAGGATCTTTTTTTCTATGAGGTGTTTCTTAAATCTTTCATACATCAGTTCTTCAGCAGGTAACCTCTTTTTAGCCGTTGGGCCGGGGGCTATTTTTCCATGAATCCATGAACTGACGCATTTGAATGCGCAGACACCTGTTCTTTGAAGTTTTATTTTTCGACCGGGAGTTTTATTCCCATTTTTTTTGTTCAATTTTAGATCGATGAAGTCATAAATTTCTGTCATAGAACTGACTGTTTGCCTCAATTTGCAAAGCTCAAACCAAAAATCTTCATTTAAATCTTTTAGGTCTATATTCCTATACTCGAGAGGGTAACCTCTTCTGTAGAAGTCAGATATTTTGTGGTAGGTCCCAATTCCTTCTCCGGTATTGTTGATAAAAAGTGAAAATGTTCCATTAGGTTCCGCTTTTATTTCATAGAGGGCTGCATGACCAGCATAATGATTTTCGACGAACTTCCCCCTGTATCCTCCTAAAAACGCAATCGATTGATGGGCTTTTAGGCCGCAGATTTTTTGATAAATAAGACCTGCGATTTTTTGAATTTTTTCATTCTCTTGCTTAGGGGATGTCTTGCGTGAAGAAATATTTGCAAGCTCGTAATAGATGGTGGAAGCAAATTTTAAAGATTCCAGGGTTGTGTTCAGACGTTCTTTAAATTGTTCATCGTAAGAATTTTGAAAGACTAAATAGTAGTTTTTCAGCTCAGAAATTAATTTGTCTACAGCAATCCCAGCATTCATGCCTTCTAAATCCCTAGAGTGAATCTGGGAAGGACCTAATAAATGATAGATAAACTTAGCTTTTACTGTTAATTCAGCAGAATCCATAGAATGATTAAAACTTTTTATTGTTTTTGTTTAGCTATTAAATAATATGTAAAATTATATTTTATTATAGCTTTTATTTTATTTGATCTCAATGTGTATTGTATTAAGATTCTTTCAAGATCATGTTAGGGATCGCACGCGATCGCGCCTCCATGAAGGAGGCGCGCAATTAGATGCGCTCTATTGAATGGGAGAGGCTTATGTCTTTGGTGTCATTAACTTTACAAAAGCACTTACAGACATAGAATCGAGTTTTTCAGGATGATTAAATAAGAGGACAAACTCTTCAATTTCTGAAGGAGACAGAATCTCTCGGGCATTTACCCTAAATTTATTATAGAGAAGGGGTAAAGCCTCCTCTCTTCTGCGTTTATGTCCGATAGGGTATTCAATGGCTACAGGCCCTAATATCGAACCATCTTTTAAAGTGATTCTTATAGAATTGGCTATAGAACGTTTGTTTGGATCTAAATAGTCTTGAGTGTAAGAATCCTGTTCTTTAATGAACATTTTCTCTCTTAAGGCGTCGATCCTTGGATCCTGCGCCGTTTCTTTTTCATAATGGTCTGCTGTCAAATCTCCGAAAAGAAGACCGATGGCAATCATATACTGAAGGCAGTGATCACGGTCTGCGGGGTTCAATAAAGGTCCTTTTTTGTCAATAATCCTTATGGCGGATTCATGCGTTAAAACTTCGATTTTTTCAATGTTATCCAGTTGATCTTTCAAAAGAGGATGGAGCTTCACGGCAGCTTCTACAGCAGTTTGTGCGTGAAATTCAGCGGGGTAGGAAATTTTAAATAAAATGTTTTCCATCACATAAGAGCTAAAGGGTCGAGAGATATGAAGGGGCTTGCCTTTACAAACCACATCATAAAAGCCCCACTGTTTTGTGGATAAGGCGGATGGATATCCCATCTCTCCTTGCATCGTTAACCATGCGATTTGGACCCCACGACTTGTAGCATCACCTGCCGCCCAGGATTTACGTGAACCTGTGTTGGGAGCGTGTCGATAAGTCCGTAAGGATCCATTATCTATCCATGCATTAGATACAGCGTCAGCAATTTGTTTGCAGGATCCTCCTAACAAATATGTGGCTAAGGCCGTTGAAGCCACTTTAACCAATATCACATGATCTAGACCTAAGCGGTTAAAGCTATTCGTTAATGCAAGAATTCCTTGAATTTCATAAGCTTTGATCATCGCGGTTAAAACGTCGTGCATGACAAGTCCTTTCCCTATCTGATCTAGATAGTCACAAAGAGAAAGGATACCCCCTAAATTATCTGATGGATGTCCCCATTCGGCAGCTAACCAGGTGTCATTATAATCCAGCCATCTAATCATTGTTCCTAAGTTGAACGCCGCACGGATGGGATCTAAGACCCAAGGAGTGCCAGGGACTCGACTTCCGTGAGGGACTACTGTCCCGGGAATGACCGGACCTAAAAGCTTCGTACATTCTTTAAAACGTAAAGACAGCAATGCGCATCCAAGGCTATCGGCTAAACAAGCTCTAGCAGTGCTATAGGCTTCCTCGCTTTGAATTTGATCATGAGCTGTGTACTCTGCAATAGAGGATAAAATTTCATCCATTTCTTAACCGTTTTTTTATTATCGTTTTTCGATGGGACACCATGCTCGAGATTTCGGTCCTATATAATTGCTAGAGGGACGAATTAATTTATTGTGACTGCGTTGTTCTAGAAGATGTGCAGACCAGCCTGTGATACGAGACATGACAAAAAGAGGCGTAAATAGTGGTGTGGGTATGCCAATGTAGTGATAGGCCAAAGCACTATAAAAATCGAGATTAGTAAATAGCTTTTTTTCTTCCCACATCACTTTTTCGATTCTCTCTGCTATAGGAAAGAGGTATTGATCTTTTGCCCCAAGACTCAACTTTCTCGCACATTCTTTAATAATGATAGAGCGAGGATCTGACGTCGTGTATACCCGATGACCAAATCCCATAATGAGTTCTTTGTTTTTAAGCATGTCTAGTATTCCCAGTTCAGCTGCCTGCGGATCTTTAAATTTTTCAATGAGTGCCATGGCCGCTTCATTAGCCCCACCGTGCAGAGGACCTCTTAAGGCGCCTATTCCTCCGCAAATAGCGGAATAAAAATCCGATAAAGTGCTGGCAATTATTCTTACAGTGAAAGTTGATGCATTGAATTCATGTTCAGCATAAAGAATTAAGGAAACGTCTAGGCACCTGCGGTCTTCTTCTTTAGGAGACATGCCATTCAATAAATATAAGATATGACCTGCAATGGAATCTTCGGGGGTTTCTAGAGAAATTCTTTTGCCTGTACGATGAAAGTGGGACCAATAAAAAAGCATGGAACTTAGACAGGCCGTTAAGCGATCTGCGAGATGATAAGGATCTTGACCGATTTCTTCGGGTTCAATATTGCCTAATACAGAGCAACCTGTACGTAATACGTCCATCTGATTTGTATTAGCTGGGAGCATTTCCAAGATAGATTTGAGTGTAGCGGGTAGGTGACGAAATTTTTTTAGTTTAACTTTATATTCTTGAAGCTGTGTGTAGGTAGGGAGCTCTCCTCTTAAAAGCAGCCAGGCAACTTCTTCAAAGGACGCGTATGCGGCTAAGTCTTCAATAGAATAACCACAATATCTTAAGCTTTGCTCTTCCACCCCACAAAGACAAATTGCAGAATCTCCGGCAACGACACCTGCTAAGCCACCTATCTTTTTTTTGTCTTTTATATCCACCATAATTCATTACTCCAATAATCGATTGAGTTTATTTTCCAACTCTTCATATTTTAAAAAATGATAGAGTTGTTCACGGGTTTGCATTTTATCCAGCATGCCTCTTTGGGTGCCATTTTTATAAATTTCCTCTAATACCATCCACGCTGCTTGATTCATGGCTCGATTCACAGATAAAGGGTACAAAACCATCTCCACGTGGGCACTCTTTAGTTCATCTAGACTATAAAGAGGAGTCTTTCCAAATTCCGTGAGATTGGCTAAAATAGGGAGGTCGATTTCTTTTTTCAGCGTTGAATAATCTTCCAGCACTGTGAGAGCTTCAGGAAACAAGGCATCTGCGCCAGCTTCTTTATAGGCTAATCCTCTTTCAATGACGCCTTCTAATCCCTCATTTGCGTAAGCATCCGTGCGTGCAATTAAATAAAAATCTGGATCGATTTGACGCCTGCTGTTATCTGCAGCATGCACACGCTCACACATTTCTTCCCTAGAGATTAAGGATTTATCCGGTCGATGGCCACAGCGTTTATGAAAGACTTGATCTTCAATATGCACACCTGCTGCACCAGCTCTGATCATAGACTTAATGGACCTTTCAATCATCAAGGCACTTCCCCATCCAGTATCTATATCGACTATTAAAGGGAGATCAACTGCAGCTGTGATTCGTCGCACATCTTCAAGCACATTATCTAAAGTTGTTAAGCCTAGATCAGGAAGTCCATAAGAAGAATTAGCGACTCCAGCACCTGAGAGATAAATAGCTTTAAATCCTATTTGTTCGGCCATGATAGCGATATAGGCGTTGATCGTCCCTAGGATTTGAAGCGGCTGATGTTCATTGAGTTTTTGTCGAAATTTTTTCCCCGGAGAAATTTTTTCCATGATACGGCTCTTTTCGTAGATTCTTCATATAATTTTCACTTTAGGCTAGGCAATAGGGGCGGTCGAATGATGTTCGCACCACGAGGTCTTTGGGTCGGAACCCGATTATTTCGACCATGGATTTTTGAGATCATGGTGCTATAAAATCTCTTTATTACTAGATAAAGAGATTTTAAGCCAGCGTTGCGCGCAAAATATTAAGTGGGAGGAGTATGATATTCAGTTTCAAGCTGAGAAGGGGGAGCTATTTGGCTGGCTGGATTCACGGGGCCACCCGTAGGGACGGCTAATTTTATGCCTGTAAAACCTTGAAATGCCATAGCCATCAATCCTGTCATAATAAAGGTAATTCCCATTCCCCTAAGAGCAGGAATAACGTTGGATGTCGATAGCTTTTCACGAATAGCCGCTATGAGTGCGATAGCCACCCACCATCCTACACCAGATCCGAACACGTATACCATATTCGCCCAGAAAGGATAATCTCTTGTGACAGCAAATAAGCAGGCCCCTAAAATGGCACAGTTTACAGCAATTAAAGGTAAGTAAAGACCAAGAGACATATAGAGGGCAGGAGCTGCTTTCTCAATCACAATTTCCAGAATCTGTACAAAACCTGCGATCACCGAAATAAAAAGCAAAAACTCCAGAAAGTTAAGATTAATTTGAGAAGCTTCTAATCCTAAAAAAGATAACCAACTTAGGGCTCCAGCGCCTGTTACAAAACGGTGGACAAACCAATTTAAGATACCAGAAATTGTAAGGACAAACACCACAGCAATTCCTAAACCATTCGCAGTTTTAAGTTTGGTGGAGCAAGCAAGATAGGTGCACATTCCTAAAAAGTTGGCGAGAAGAAAATTTTCTATAAAAACGGCCTGTATCAGTAATCCAAATAAGTTCAGAGGTTCATAGCTGCCCATCCACATAAATTAAGCCTCCTTCTTATTGATGATATTAAACACCCAGATCATACCACCGATGATGAAAAAAGCCGCAGGTGGACTGACCATTAAAGCAAAGTTGTCATAAGCGTCAGGGCGAGCAGCCGTGGCGTACCAAGATAGAGGAACAATTTGATAGCCGAAAAGCTGACCAAATCCAAAAAGCTCTCGAATGCCTCCCACAATAAATAAGACCCAGGCATAACCTAATCCTGCGCCTAAACCATCCATAAAAGCAGGAATGGGTTCTACATTTTTAGCCATCCCTTCCGTACGTCCCATAACGATACAGTTTGTAATAATTAAACCTACAAAAACACTTAAAACTTTTGAAATACTAAAGAAGTAAGCTTGCAGAAACTGATCAATAATGATGACAAATACAGAGATGATGGCTAACTGAGTGATCATCCGGACGCTATCAGGAGTGACTCTACGCAGCAAAGACACAAAAAAGGATGAAAAGGCGGTGACGAAAGAAACGGATAGGCCCATTGTTAAAGAGACCGAAAGACGATTCGTGACGCCTAATGCTGAACAAATCCCTAGGACTGCTACTAAAATTTGATTTCCTCCCCATAGCTGAGAGGTTAAATAAGTAAGGGCGGGAGCTTTTTGTTGTGCCATTTAGAGTCTCCTTAATCTGAGATTTCTTTATACTGTTTGTACAATATTTGTTTCAAGCATGGGATATCAAAGTCTTTTCAAAATTTGGTTTTGACGCACAAATAGCGATGGATCCGTGGATGCATGTATTAGCTCATGCTCTTAATATTAAATTATTTATGAATTTTTAATTCTTAATGATTACCTAGACATCGAGAATTTTGAAATCAAATGAGACGCTTTAAATTTCTTAAAAGATGATGGAGGGGATTCAATTTTTGTATTTTTTCGATTCCCCAAGCTGTCACTATGGGATTATTTATAAGATCCTGTGCTTTTTCCCTCACATATTTGGGTTGATTGTAGTGAATGACTTACAAATCTCGAACTTCTTTTTGAAATACCTTTTTATCATGATTAGTATTTGTGTTTATTAGTTTTATGATCTTTCTTTAATTTAAAACAAATTAGTTTTTGTGTAAGAGAGTAGTTTTTCTAATTGCAAAAGACTGATCCTAATTATTTAGGGTTATTTATAGAGTTTAATATAAATAATAACTTTACAAAACGGTTTGAGGGGGTTATATAAGAATTATTTTAAAGTTAGTTGCTGAGGGGGCTATATGTTAGAGTTCTTTAGCAGAAAACCGACATCTTTCCTGTATCAATTCGTTCAGCACCACACCGCATTTTTAAGACTTATACGTGTAGCAGTATTTTCTTTTTTAGTCCTGAGTTCTACGTTTCTTCAGGGGATGACCCATGAGTGGAGTAATCTTCATGAAGGAGCGTGGGAAGTGACAGAGAATTGGCAATCTAAAGCTCCTTTAAAAAATTCAGATGCAGCTTTGATTGACAATGGTGGAGTCGCAACTGTGAGTCATTCTGCGCATTCCGTCGCACAAATTACCGTAGGTGACCAATCCTCTAGTCAGCTTGTGATACAGGATCGGGGTCAATTAACCAATGGCATCACCATCTTGGGGAATCAAGTCTTTTCTAAAGGAATGGCGACTGTGCATGGAGGATTGGCACAGTGGGTCACTTCTAATTTCTACAATGGGTTTTCGGGAGAAGGTCATTTGATTGTAGAAAATGGAGGGTTGTTATCGAATGGTGCTCTCTATATGGGCATGAATAAAGGCAGTTCTGGAATAGTCTTGGTAGATAAAGCGGGCTCTATTTCCAATGCAAGTATGTATGTGGGTTATGGGGGTGTGGGAACTGTCCGCATTATAAATGAAAGCTCTATCCTATCTTCAGGTACGGTTTCTCTTGGCACTCAATCTGGAAGTCAGGGAAACGTCAAAGTAGAGGGGTCTAACTCGTCTTTAGAGGTACAAAAGACTTTTTATGTAGGGGATGTAGGAGAAGGGCAACTACATGCAACGGGTGGGGCTAAAGTCGTCAGCCAGGATGCTGTGATTGGACATCAAGTGGGGAGCAATGGAACAGTCCTGATTGACGGTCAATCGCACTGGGTGAACCAAGGTCAATTAACTGTGGGGCAAGACGGAAAAGGATCTTTAACTGTGCAGGACGGAGCTTCTGTGATTAGTGGAAGGGGAAATGTCGGCACCTCTAGTTTAGGTCAAGGCGGCCATGTAACTGTTTCCGGATCTGAAAGCCGCTGGATCAATACAGGGAGTTTATCTTTGGAAAATCAGGCCAGTTCCTTAGTCGTAGAGCGAGGAGCACTTGTTTCAGCCCCTACAGTGGATGTAAATGCGGGAGAGATTCATTTACGGGGTAGTGAAAATAATCCAAGTATTCTGAGCACTTCTTCCATTAAGACAAACTCTTCCACCTCTTTGCATTTGGATGGGGGCATGCTCATGGCTCAGCGCCATGAAGAAGATTTTGTTTCAGGAGAGGGAGAATTAAAGATAGGGAAAGGGGGAGCGATCATTCACTCTCAAAATTACCAAATAGGGATCAATCAATCTTTTTCAGGAGAGGGAAGCTTAATTAAACAAGGTTCAGGTCTTTTGATTTTGACGGGCCATAATAGCTACCAAGGGGGAACAAAGATCTATGAAGGAGGCTTGCAAGTCAATACGCAAAGCTTGGCCTCAGGTCCTGTCCATAACGAGGGATCTTTAATCTTTGATCAAAAAAATACAGGAACCTTTTCTGGAAGCATAACAGGCTCGGGTCAGCTTGTGAAGCAAAATGAGGGAACGCTGTTTTTAACAGGAAATAATACGTATGAGGGTGGAACACTGATAGCGAAGGGAACGTTACATGGTGATTCATCCAGTTTTGGACGTGGCTCTATTGAAAATCATGGCACTTTAATCTTTAGCCAAAATCAAGAGGGTGCGTTTGCTGGGGCTCTTTTAGGAAGTGGTTTGTTGATTAAGCAGGGAGAAGGCAAACTCCATTACAATGGCAATGGCTCTCAATTTCAAGGGCATACTACCATAGCCTCCGGTCATCTTAAGGTCAATGGTTCATTGGGTGGTTCTATGTTGATTAATCAAGGGGCCATCCTTTCAGGAAATGCTCAACTCGGGCATGTGACTAACCAAGGGGTAATCGCCCCAGGTAATTCCATAGGGACGTTGCGAGTCTCTCATTTTGTCAACAATGAAACAGGTGTCTTGCAAAGTGAAATTAATGGAAATGGACAAGCAGATTTAGTGAGTGTGGAAAATACGGCCACACTAAATGGTGGACAAATCCAGGTTCAAGCTGAGCAAGGAATCTATTTAAAAGGGACTTCCTATAAACTCTTAGAAGCAGCTGGAGGGATTACAGGTCAATTTGCAAGCGCCCTTTTGCCTTCTAATCTAAAATTAGGATTAAGTTATTTACCTAATACCCTGCTTTTAACTGTTTTAGCGACATCTGTTGATACAACAGGATTAAGCGGCAATTCACTACGTGTGGCTGAGTACATACGCGATCATGTGGAAAGCAGTACAGATTTTTTAAAAGTCGTCAATGGTTTGAATACACTGGATCCACCCCAGCTTAACAAAGCCTTAGATCAACTACACCCTGCTCTATACCAAGCCTTAGCGATGACCACAAGTGACACGACCCATATGATTAATTCGACGTTCACGGATCGTATGGAATTAATCCGCGAAACATGCGGGGATGAATCTTGTCAGCCTTGCGATCCCTGCCAAACGCCTTGTCGAGGGGTTTGGACAGCAGGAACAGCTGATTTTGTCCGCCAAAGTAAGACAGATGGTTTGCGTGGATTCAATACGGCGAGTGAGGGGTTTTCTTTTGGTTATGATAATAAATTATGTGACTCTGTATATGGCGGTTTGGGTGCAGGCTATTCTCATACAAATCTCCACTGGAATCGAGGAATGGGAAAAGCGAATATCCAAGGCTATTATTTAGGAGCATATGCGACTAAATATAACAATGCCTACTATTTAGATGCTTCGTTATTGGGATATGTGAATCATCATCGCGTCAGAAGGAATATACATTTTGCAGATATTGATCGTCATGCCAAAGATAACCACCATAGCTATGGATTTTCTCCACACTTTGGTGCAGGCTTATATTTGAATTATTGTAATATCGAAGTCACACCTTTTTTTGATGTAGACTATTATTTTGTGCAACAAAATCGTATTCGTGAGCATGGAGCTGAAAGTTTAAATTTGCATGTCAAACGTAATCAATCCCATTTGTTGAGAGTAGAATCCGGTCTAAAATTGTCAAAATGCTATCAATTAGGGAGAGGACGTTTAATTCCAAGTGGAAGAATTAGTTGGGTAGGCCATCGCGTGATGGGGGGAAAAAAGTATACCTCTTCTTTTCAAGGAACTCCCACTAACTTTTCGGTTTATGGAACCAACCGTTGCTTTAATCAATTAGAGTTAGGAGCGGGTTTGCAGTACTTAATCAATGAAAAATTTGCCATCAACGCACGTTATGATGCTGAATTAGGCAGAAAACGACAAGAGCAGCAGGTCAATTTTGAACTGAATTATCGGTTTTAAACCCGACTTTGCGCTCTATATTCTTGATATGCAAGGGTCAAAGCCGAACTTCGTAAGCATGTCCGATGATGACATCATCGTACATTCCTAAAATTTGGTATTAAGTTAATTTCGATTATATATACCATTGCTCCATCATTATTCCCATTTTATCATAAAATTTATTCATTATATTTTTATAATGAAAGAATTAGAAAATAAAGAATAGATTTAAAACGTTCATGGACTTTACTAAATTCTTAAAGGTCTTTTTTTGTAATTATTGAATAGAGTATAATTTTATTCATCTATCCTGCAGGAGGTTTATATGTCCAAAATCGTTAGAAATGAATTGAATCAATGCAAGAATGTCGATGAAATTAATACCTTTATTAAGGATTTAAATGTTCAGATCGGTCAATGGGGTGGAAGGCGATTTTATAAAGAAAATCCTCGGGACACGATTTCTTTAAATGATGTGGTGAAACGCTTAAATAAAATTTATCAAGAAACACCTGTTGAGAAAAAAGACCTAAAGTTTTCTTCTGATATGCTAAAAGCTGCCGAAAAGATCGAACAAAAAGATCATTTAGGAAACTTAAAATTAGCCAACACAAACGTTTTTAAACGTTTATTCACCACTTTAAAACGTTTTTTTGGGAATAAAGGATTTGACCGTCATAAGATCTTGGATGACATTAAAATGGATGTATCTCAACCCATAGAGAAAAATCAACAAAAGATAGAAGAAAATCAAAAAAAGAATGATAAACAGCAAGCTCTGACCAACAAATACAACAGCATGACGTTGAATGAACTGATAAGTCAGGTCCAACTTGCATTACCTGCCTTACCAGCTCCTGCAGAGGCGTCTAAAGATGAAAACTTAGAAGATAACAATCTTATTAAAGAGACAATTTCAACAAAGTTAGACGCTTTAATAAAAAATACTCAATCTAAAGAACTATCCACTGTTTTTAAGCCGGTCTTTGAGGAACTTCAAGGAGATCCAGCTAAATTTCAAGACCTGGCTTTGACTGTAGCCAAAAAACTACCCTATGTCATTAATTTTAAAAGCGAATTTTTAGAAAACTTACCTTGGCCTTCCGAAGATCTAAAAAATCAAATGGTTCCCGCCATTATTAGTGATGCTATGAAGGATGCACTTAAATGGCTAACGGGTTCTATTTCAGTAAAAAATGGCTCTAATACCGAGGTGAGTATCCAAACCTATAAAGTAGTATTGGATATGAGAAAAATGATTGGCACAGGAGATTTTAATCAAAATCCTACAAAAATATCAGAAATGACAAAGAAAGGATTTCGAATTCTTGTGGAAGATATCAGTCAGGCTATTTGTGAGGAATTGAAAGAATCCATGGAAAAAAAGATGGACCTTTCCCAGCAACAGATTGGGTTTGAGATTTCGATAGGCCAATTTTTTGAATGCCGTTTTCCGGCTAGCCTGATAGTCCCTTTTTTGGAATGTTTATGTGATGTTCCAGGTTTATTAAAGGTGGATTTAACAGATATTGGTATTTCGTCAAAAGGTGAGAAATATGACACGGGATTTGGAAATGAGCATGCCGAAGCTCTTTTAAATATTGTTAGGACCAATCCCTATCTTCAAGCATTCCTTGTGCAAACTCCAGGAATGACTCCAGAGGTGCGCGCTAAATTTGATAAGGAGTGGGCTGATATATTAAACAAACGTGCTGCAAATTTATTATTGGCGTTAGGTACCCCAGAGATATTAACTAAAGCTTTAGTTAATGAAAACGAGACTGCCTAAAAAGCAAATAGCTTTAGATTGTTTAGTCATCTCTAGCACAAGCTTTAAAAAGCATGCTAGAGATGACTATTTTATCCAAAAGTCCATGATATAATTTTTGTATACACTATATGGGCCAATAATAGGAGGTTACACGTGTCCAAGATAATTAAGAACGAGTTGAAGCAATGTAAGAACGCCGAAGAATTGAATACTTTTGTAAAAGACTTGAAAGTTCATGTAAGTTTTTGGGGAGGTAGAAAATTATATAAAGAAAACCCTCACGACACGGTTTCTGTAAATGAGGTAGTGAAGCGTTTGAATACAATCTATCAACAGAATTACACTGAAAAAAAAGATTTAAACATTTGCATACAACTCCTATCTGCAGTTAAAAAAATAGAAAAAAATGACTGTTTAGGTCATTCCAAGTTAGCTCATTCCAACGTGATGATTCGCATTTTTACAGCTTTAAAACGCTTTTTTACAAATAGAGGATTTGACCGTTATAAGATTCTGAACGACATTAAAGCTCATATTTCTCCTACTGTAGAGCAATATGAAGAAAAGCGTAAGGCCCATGAGGCTTTAGTACAAAAATATAGCCAGATGAACTTGTGTGAGTTAATGAAAGAAGTGGACTTCTCTCTATCCACGGTATCTTCTGCGATCGATATAGATATAGCAGAGGATCAGACAGAAGAAAGGCAACAGATCATCAAAAATGCGATTCTATCTTGTATCCAAAAAGTGATAAAAGAAAAGCGCTTAGATGAACTTCAGGCGGTCTTTATGTCTATAAAAAATGAACCTAAGTTTGTTGACTTAACGATATTTGTATCTGGTGTTTTACCGTACACCATTCACGAGTTGGATCAATTTTTTAATGGTCTAACCTGGCCTACAGATGAATTTAAAGAGCAAAAAATTCCTGAAATTTTAGCCTTAAGGATGAGTAAAATAGCTGTTAGATGTGACGTGGGGCAGGTTAAGTGCGGCAACAAAGGACGCATTAAGACGTTTAGAGCGGTCTTCGATCCACGTCAAATTTTCGGTTTAGGGAATTTCAACCAAAATCCCGTCCATGCGTCTAATTCTGTAGTTAAAGCATTTCGCTTACTCATAGAACAGCTGGGCCATGCAGCTCTTGATCAGTTAAAGCAGGCTCTTACAAAAGATCTTTTCCTAGAAAATAAGAAAATTGGTCTGGAACTTTCGATTAATCCGTATACAGAATGTGACTATCCTGCATCGATGATCGTTCCTTTTTTAGCTCCTCTATGTCAGGTACCTGGATTAGTCAAGTTAGATCTTTCCAACATTGGCATACAAAACCCCCTAAATTCTTTAGGTTTTGGAGATCGAGAAGCAGATGCAATTTTAGAAATTGTGAAAACCAATCCCTATCTTCAAGAGTTTATGATAGAAACTTCAGGAATGTCTGTGGATGTGCAAAAACAATTTGATCAGGATTGGAACGCTATTCTTTCAAAACGTCCTGCTTATCAGCCAATAGCTCTGGTGAACCATTTGATCCATTCATCAAGCTCATGAAAACTTGTCTTTGGATCTTAATATTTTGCTAGGAGTGAAGCTCTAATCGATCCCGAAGAATCAGAAGAAAAAGCTAAGGATAAATCCTTAGCTTTTCCTTACAATTTTTGAAAAAATTTCTTAGGAGTGGTCCTAGATTGGTTCAAAAAATTACTTGAAAGAATGTGCGTTTAAAGCAAATGAAGAAAGAGAGATTCCTGCACAGCTCAACCATCAAACTTCAGTTTTTTTATCTTTACTTGATTTTTCGTGAAGTTTGATTAAAAAGGGACGATAGGGTGTGAGTACATCACGATAAGCATCAGTCACACCGTTACCAGTGAGTGTGGCTCCAGCCATTCCATCGACAGCACTTTTTGCTTTGGGAACGTTTCCTAAAACCTCAGCGACCTTACCTTTAACCACCGTAATTCCAAGGGGAGCTGTTTTGTAATCAGTCTTTCCATCCGCACCTTCTTGAAAAATCTTTTTGCCTGGAAACATATCCTGCCAGTACGCTTCGGAAATATTTGCACCTAAACCTGGGGTTTCTTTTTGGTCATACCACGTGATGCCGATCACGGTATCTCCATCTGGTTTTATTGCGAGGTAGCCATAAATAGCATCCCACAAGCCAAATCCATTGACAGGGAAAACATATCCTTCCGGTTCCCCCTCCTTCGATTCTTTAGAGGATGGATTGTTGGAAAGTATTTTATAAATGAGCATGAGAGGTTCACGATAATAACCTGTTTTACGATACTCGGCTAGGTAGTTATCATAATTGATTTTTGCTTCAGCAAAGGTTTTAATATTTCCTTGCTTGTCGACTAAAAGAGGTTCAAAGCGTTTGCTATAAATGTCTAATAGCTGACTTTTTGACGCAACTTCAAAGGTTTGTGTTGGAATCAGTTTCCCTTCTTCATACTTGGCAGGAACATATTTTCCTTCTTTATTTTGAACTAAAAATCCCCCTTGGTAGTCGAGGATTTTTGCTGCAATCATCATTTGCTTGCTTCTATCGAGTTCTTTGGCGACTTCTTTAGGTTCTTCTAGAATACTTGCAAGTATAGAAAGAATGAGTGCACAAACAAAACTAAGAACGACCATAAAGATGATAGTTTTAGAGTTGGTGGGAGCTTGATTAGGTAGTGACTCTGACACGGTTTAGGCTCCTCTTTCTAAAATGTTTGACGGCATAATAATCAAATAAGGGTGCAAATACATTTCCCATTAATATAGCTAACATGACACCTTCAGGATAGGCGGGATTAATGACACGGATGACTAAGGTGATGACTCCACAGAAAACCCCATAAATCCATTTGGCAAGCGGTAGGGAAGGGGATGAAACAGGATCTGTTGCCATAAAGACAAGACCGAAGGCCAGCCCTCCTAATAGTAAATGCTTGTAGGCGGGAAAACCAAATTGGGCAGCGGTCCACGCCCCCTGATCCGCAAATAGGAAATTAGATCCCATTTGAAAAAGGAAAGCTGTTACAAAGGCTCCTAATAGCATTCCCAGCATCGTTCTCCAAGAACCCACACCTGTCCATACTAAAAATAGAGCCCCGATTAAACAGGCAATGACAGAAGTTTCGCCTAGGCAGCCGAGTTTATCTCCAAAAATAAAACTCCAATCCTGGTTATGACCGATCCCGTAGTTCAAAGCTGAAAAGCGATAGGCGTCTTCGTAATAGCCGCTAGATAGTCCTAAACCACCTTCTGAGGCCGGGCTTGTCACAAAGCTTTTCAGTTGATCTTGTGTCAGTTGTCCCAGGGTAGCATTTTGATGATTTAGGGTATTCCATTTTTCAAAATGGGGTTGAATGGTCTGGATGGTACTGACTTGTTTGCCTATCGTATTTGAAGCGATTGCATCAATATGGATACGTTTAATATCTTGAGGCACATTAAAAACAGCCAGTTTTGTGGCCTGGGAATAACCATCTAGCGCTGTGGTTTTGGCATCTTGATTCATTTTTATAAGACTTTCTCTTACAGTTGTGGGATTTGTCCCTACCCACACATCTCCACTCATTTTGCCTGGAAATGTAAAAAAGAGAAACGCACGACAAGCCAGAGCGGGATTTACAATATTCATTCCAGAACCACCGAAGACTTCTTTACCAAGTACGACTCCTGCAGAGACGCCTACCGCGGCCATCCAATAAGGGATGGTAGGGGGTAAAATCAAAACAAACAAAATCCCTGTGACCAGAAATCCTTCGGAAATTTCGTGGCGTCTAGTGATAGCAAACAACACTTCCCAAAAACCGCCTACTGCATACGAAATAAGAGCTAGAGGCAGAAAAATGAAAAGGCCTTCTTTAAGGATTGTTAGGTACCTATCATTTTTCATTGCAAAGCCAAGATAATCATTAAAACTTGCGCCTGCAGCCAAGTATTCATCCATTAGGCCATAGTCACCACTGCTATACACGTACTTTAATAAGCCTGAATTCCAAATGGCCATTAAAATACAAGGAATTAGAGCAAAGACCACAAGAACCATCCAACGTTTGACATCCACGGCATCGCGAATATGGGGCGCGCGTTTGGTATTGATCGCGGCTTCATAAAGAAATGTGTCATTCGCGTTAATGAGCGGTTGCAGTTTATGTAGGGGTTTCCCCGGTTCGGCCAGCGAATTGATTGAATCTAGTAGTCTTCTAAGCATATGCATTCCTTTTTCGCGGTCTTCTCTTTATTAGACTCCACCCTGGGAGTCGAAAACAGAATAGAAGCTTCTTTTAATATCCGGAGATTATCAAAATCGAGCAAAAAAATTAAATGGAAAAAAGTAAAAAGGAATCTTTATTTTTTCCTTAGATGCAATCATTTTGATCTTGTAGAGCTCCCTTTGCATGAGATGTCTGTCGATTGTTGTTAGGTAGAAGTGATTCAGCATCTTTTCGTCATAGATGATGAAGTTTTAGATTATAAATACTATGTATGTTAAATTATGAAATTAATAATATTTGAAATAGGATAAATAATAAAAATGAAATTACCATCCATAGAAATCTATCCAACCTTCAAAGCCGAAGACGCCCAGCAGGTGAGAAATCGCACGATGCAAAGAATCAATCAGAGCTCTTCTGAAAGAGATCCTGTATTTGAGGAATTTCGCGAAAATCCACTGGATCGCACGATGAAAAGAGATTTGAAAAACTGGAAAAAATGTTTGAAAAATTCCAAGGACTTTATTGAAAGACATCTGGAGCAACGTTTCTACCAAGTGTTTATTCAAGCTGTATTGTGCTGGAAAACTCACTATATATTCTCTATCGGGAAAACTTTACATCAGGGCTTTAGCGCGCGGCAGATTTGTGATAAAAAAGACGTTCTATGCGCCTTTCACGCGGCACACTCGGCTACAATTCCTTGTTTATACGCGCAAACAAAGGAGGAAGAAACTAATGTATATCTTTACGCCTCGGGATTTTATGATGAAAGTAATCAAACTCAAGAAATCTTAAAAGAGGTGAACGAAGCGGATCTTGAGATCGATGAGAGACGAACGGATAGTTTACTTAGAGAAAAAACCCTAGCCTTATTAAATGATGTGTCTAGTGAAGAGTATTCTCCTGTAGAAGCCTTACACAAATTTGCAGAGTCTTGTTTAGAGGAAATTGAAAAGGCCTCCGCCAGGGATTCAATTTCTGACAAAATTAAAGATGTATTAGAAATTTATCATAATAAAACCCTCGAACTCATTGACTTCATGGGTGATCCTAAAAATTTGGACCTTTTGCTTAATGTGCAGAATAAATATCGCTTGTTAGATAAATCTGAAGCAGTTTTAGAGAATTTAAAACAAGGTGAATATGTTAAGCAAAAAAAGATTTTAGCGCTTCTTGCTAGAAAGATAAGAGATCTTCCCGTCGAAATTCTTTCAGCAAATAGGCTAAAACCCCACTATATGAATGCTTTCAATCGTCTCTATTATTATGAAATCTTCAAACGATTTGAGGGAGTCAATCTTCGGTACTTAGAGAAAGCTGTAGGGATTAAATTTAAAGCTCTAAAGGCGCAGGTGGGGGAATTATCTAATTCAGAAAAAGGTCGCAATGTATTAGAGCAGGAAAAGAATAAAATTAAAAGATTGGTTAAACAGCTTTCTACAATTTTATATGCGCTTAGTGGGGAAGATTACAAACATGAGGATTTGAAAGGCTTATCCCTTCAAAAATGGGACTGTTTACGACCCATTCTTTACCAATCTCGCTATCGCATCATCTTAGAAGACCAAAAAACGCAAAGTATCATCAAAAGTAAATTGGAAAGCGTTTACTATAAGATTTTAGATCCAGAGAAGTGCGGAGATAGATACAAAGAAACCTTTTTTTATTATGAAGTTTTTAAAATGTTTAATAATGAAACACGTATACACTTATGCAAACTACTAAACATCTCCTATACACAATTAAATCAGACAGTCAGAGAGATTCGGGTGAATCAGAAACTGCATATTTTCTTACAAAAATATGTAGAAGAAATTCAATCTATTTCTAAAAGTATAGCTAAGAAAAGCAAGATCGTTAGAGTTCAAAAAAAATTGCAAGCGCTGGTAGAAAAACTGAAAGACGAGGGAGCTACAGCAATGGGAGAGTATTTAGTCTATGCGCGGCTTTACGATGCAGCAGATGATGATGAGGAAGAAGAAATGATAGAGCAAATCATAGGCTGGGATAAACAGGCATTGAACAAAGAAATAAAGAAGGCTTTCAAATCCCGTAAAATTGACGAACGTTTCGAAAAATTTCCCAAAACACTAAAAAACTTAAAAGACGTGGTCTGTAAGAATATTGAGCATTTAGAAGAATGCCTGAATGAATTTCAAGGTCATTTGTTGCGTGAACTCAGATTAATACACGGTATGGGTAAAGAGAATTTTAGGGAGACTTATGAAAAGCAATTTGCAAAATCTCTGGATACCTCTAAAATAAGGAGTCTTGAACGCGGAGAAATAGCTTTTGAAGAAGATTTTGTCCACGAAATTTCAAAAATATTTGGTGTGAGTGAAGAACTTTTTCATCCAGGTCTCTTTATAGAAAAATAAAAGCAGTGATTGCGTTCTATTCAGCCTAGAAGACACTAACTTCTAGGTAAATCGGATCGTCATAAAAACTGAACGATTTTAAGATTTCTTCATAGCGTCAGAAAAATTGCTATCACTTGTTCAGTTCAGCAGTCCTTCGTGTTTTTGCTGGTAGAATAAGGATCAGCAGGAAAGCCCCATTTATTTTTTATTTCTGATTGCCATCAAAGTTCAATTTAAGCCAAAATTCACTTAAAATTATACATAAGCAATCAATCATCAATCAATGAATCGATACTCTTCAAAATGGAAATGGATCACCGTAACCTTACTGCTGGTGACGGTAATTGTGGGTTTTTCCTGGGAACTTTTAGTTTCCAAAAGTTTTGAATATTATCTATATCAAAAGCTGCATAAATATACCGATAAAGAGCTCGTGGTTCATCACTCCTACAGAAAAAATAACCGTTGGATTTTAGATGGTGTTTCTGTCTGTGGAAAAAGTGAACAAATGTTTTTTAATGCCAAACGTGCCACATTCGATTTTGAGATAGATTTGTGGAATGGTCATCTAGATTTATATCTTACATTAGAAGAGCCTCAGATTCACTTAGCAAACGATCAACCCTTTTTTATGGAGGCTCTGAGTAAAGCCGATCATCAGGGGGTTTTATCTATCAACAAATATGTCACAGTCCATAAAGGCCTCATTGATCTTAATGAGCATCTGTATGAAATTGATGCAGAAATGTGTTTAGGAGCCAGCTCTAGGGGTGTTGTTCAATTTAAAGTACACGATGAGCAAGAACAAAATCATTTGAAAATGAATTTTAAGCAACACGAAGATGCTTGTGTGGAACTAGAATTTGAATGTGTAGAGCTTAGTTGTGAAGCTGCTCATCATTTTGCAAAACATTTTTTCCCCTCTGTTCAGAATTTTCATATTACCGAGGGTGTCTTTCATGGAGTGGGAGGATTTTTATTGAGTCCTCAAACTAAACCCTTAATTTTCGGTGAAGCCAAGCTGAAAGATTTCTCTTTCGAACATCTACCCACTTCTCTTAGAGGGTCTCTTCAAGAAGTGCGATTCCATCTTGAAAAAAACACCGAGAGTGAGCTTGCGGGACCGATAGGGAGTATTATTTTTTGTGCTGATGAAACTTTTTCTTATGTACCAGCGGGAGAAATAGTAGCTGAAATTCGTCAACTTATGGGGGGCATTTACATAGGAGAAGAAGGAAAAACAAAGGTGGTTCTGCATGGAATTTATGACAATAATTGTGGTCGCAGTTCACAGTTGTCTGTCGAGGGGGCAGGCTGGCTTTCTCCAACAACCCTAGGTCAGTTGAATCTGTCATGGAAGTTAGAAAATGACGATCATGCATCTAGAGGGGTCGTTGATATCAATGAGATAAGAAAAAACGTTTTGGATATCGATTTTGATTTTAAAGGCATGCATCTTAAAAATGAGATTGTACAAGCCTGTTGTAATCAATGGCTCCCCTCTATCCAAGATATTTATTTAAAAGGTGGGCTACTTGATGTCCATGGCCATACCCAGATAGATCAAAATCAGCTCAAGCAAATTGAATTAGCGCGCATACAGGTTCAGGATCTACAAGGAGAATATCTTCCTTTAGAAATTTCTTGGGGTGCTGAAAATGTGACTGGAGAGGGGCATTTAAAGGCTTTTACTAAGCAAGGCTTGGAGTGTCGCCTCAAAATAAATAATGGATTTTTAAATTGTATAGAGCATCCTGAATATTGTTTTAATCATATCCAGTCGGAAATACATTTTTCTAATGGCGAGTTAAAGGATACATATGCAGACGGAGTTGTCAATCAAATACCTCTTCACTTAGAACTCGGAAAAGAACCCCAGGAAGGTTTTAAGTTTTCGTTATCCGGTAAAGTCAAAAAACTACTGATGTTTATCCCCAACCAAAAGTTGCGATCCAAATTACTCACATCATTTGATGAAGATGAAATGATCATAGTGGCAGATTTTAAGAAACATGAAAAACAGATCGAAATTATTGGCCTCGCAAAAATTCTGGATCCAATAGGTCAAGAAAGACAGATTCATTTTGGATTTGACCTAATAAAAACCAATCGGCAAACCTATAATTTTCAAAGCCATCTCCAGAAGTTGCAACTTTTAGCCCCTTCCCTAGCCAACCCTTTATGGTTAATTGAAAGAATTTCCCTAGATGAGAAAAAAAATAGAGCGCGTTATGTCATTTCTCATGGATGGTTTCAAGCGGAAGATTTACCTTTAAAAAAGTATGTCGCCCCTTTTTGTGTAAATGAGAATAAACTTCACCTATCAGGCTTTGGAGATATTCAAGGGAGTTTTGATAGTCAGAACCTCAAGGTCTTGTACGAAGCTCGAGATGTTGTCTTAGAGAATGATTATCTTCGCGTAGAGGCACCAGAGGTCAAACAAAATCCTCAAGCTACTACTTTTGGTCAGTCGAAACCTGTCTATTATTATAATTTTATTTCAGGTGCAAGCTTTGGTTCGATGCCTCTTGTCAACGCCTCTTATTTAGAAAAAAATTCCGAACTCGTATTTTCAGATATTCATGCGGAAGTTGTATTTGATGGATACAATATTCATATCCCTAACATCGAGTCATTTTGTGAGGGCGTTTATTTTGTGGGAGAATTGGATCTGATTTTTCATGACACCTTAGATGGATATTTTGATGTGACTTATCATATACAATCTTTATATGGTAAGTTTACGCAATTGCAAGATTTATTCTCTCATTTAGGAAAATCCTTATTTTTTCTTAAGATTCCTATGGAGGGGGAGATCTCTATGCATCATGATGCAGGGTATATGAAATTTAATTTTAACCCTGCGACGTATAATCTAGAGGCCCACTTTAAGGGAGACTTGAATAATGGAAAGATAGTCGCAGAAAATTCTCAGGTATCCCTGGATGAGTTAAGTCTCCATTTTGAATATGATCATCTCGATAATTTCTTAGAATTTTCAGACATTCAAGGCACCCTACTGGTTGGAGAACCTGAAAGAGTGGAGGAGTATATGGTAGTCGGAGAAAAAATCCTGTTTTCTGACTATGCTCGCAGTCAAGCTTCTTTTGATATTTGGATTGGAGATAAGAAAAGAGACGTCATTCGATTGGCAGGAAAGACATCTGCCTCAGATCTTTTTCCTGAAGAAAATTGCGTGGAATTTATTTTAGATCGTGATCTTTCTCATTTTGGGACAGTGCATCCTGAAGATTTTCATTTGATTCTTAAAGATTGGTGGCAAATTCAAGAATTTCGATTTGTGGCTGAATTCAAATTAACCAATCTTTTGCAAGATTTAAAAAGATTTAGTCGTACAGGTTTTTTATTTTTGTCTCGGCATGTACTAAAAAGATTGGATAAGATTAAAAAGGCCCAAGGGAATTTTCATGTGAAAATTGAGTACGAAGATAGATTTTCGCGCTTAGATTACCAACTCACTGGCAGCGAGATAGCGATTGATTCGAGAACCTTCCAACAATTTTTACTTAAAGGAAAAAAAGCGAATAATACGTGGATCATCGATCAACTCAAGTTAGATCAATTTTCTATTGCAGCAGATATTTTGAGAAAATCAGGAAGTTGGATGATTAATTTTTTAGGCATTAAAGCTGGAAAATCTATCCTTGCAGGTTTACAAGGCGAGTTTTTTGATGATAATCACGCCATTCTTGGTAAGGTGAATCTGTTAGAGATGGATTTGGCAGGCCTAAGAGAATGGCCTCAAATCGAGAAGGTTTTAAAAGATTATCCAATTCAGGGACAACTTAAAGCGTTTGGTGAATTTCAGTTTGAGATGGAGACAGATGAGTCAGGAGATTATCGATTTAATACCTTGCTCAACACCGCCTTAAAAAATGTCGAATTTAAAGATGTGTCTTTTGATAACATGTCTGGAATCTCCTGTCATTATGTTTCAGACAAAGGAGTGATTGTTCGACAAATTTCCACTGCTTTAAAAACAAATGCAAAAACATTAGCAAATTTACAATTAGATAAAATAGAGTACGATATAGCCCAAGATATTTTCTCTATGGAAAATTTGCGTTTTGCCATTCCATCTAGTAGTTTATTACAAATCAGTAGCTGCTGTGCTTCTCATTTCCCCTCTCTAATAACGCCTGCATGCATTGAAGGATTATCTAATATCAAACAAAAAGGGTTTCTGGAGGGATGTTTAAGCGTAGAATATGAAAAACCTCACTATGCCATAAAATTAAATTTGAAAGATGATGACTATGTGTTTTTTAATAAACCCTTCCCTTTAGCAAACTTTTGCCTAGAATATGATCCATGCGAATTAAAAATAACCACCCAATATCTACACCCCCTCTCTCCTTTCTGGGTACATCACAGATCTTCTTCGAATCACTTAATGGAGGGAGAATGGATCATTACAGAAAAATCTGCCCAGGAAGCCAACGAACAATCGCTTTTAGTTAAATGGCGTCAATTTGAGGAGAGCTTTTGTATAGATCATGCCGAGGGAGGTTTATATGGCTTACAGTTCAATCTAAAAGGTGTTACTCCAACGACGAGACAAGCCCCACAATGTTTAATGGGCGATATCCACTTTAACCTTAAAAAGATCACACCACTGCTCCCTCCTGAAGTGGGGAAAAAGATCAACGATTGGCAGATAAATTCCAATTTTTGTTTAAAAGGAAAATGGGAGATCAAACCTGCTGAAAATGAAACGGAATTATTCAGAAATTATTTTTCAGGGGATCTAAAGGGGGAAGATTTTACATGCAAAGGATATCGTTTTGGAAAGATTCAATCACGTGTAGAATACTCTCCAGAAAATATTGTTTTAAACGACGTCCAATTTTCAGACAGTTATGGAAATTTTAATGTTGATAAAATTTATTTGAATCGACGTCCTCTTGATGAATGGGTGGCCTCTATACCTAGAATTGTAGGACAGGAGTTGACTCCAAGCTTGCTGCAAAAGAATGATGTCTCCAAGCAACTATCCGCAAAGCCCCTTATTATAAGAGAACTTATACTAGAAAATTTTAAAGGGACTCTTGGGAAAATCGATAGTTTTTCTGCAAAGGGCTATTTAACTTTTGTAAATCCGCCCAAAAAAAATACCTTACATCCTCTTTTTGCTATACCGGGTGAGATTCTTAATCGATTAGGACTTGATTTATCCGTTTTGAACCCCGTCATCGGGACGATTTTTTATGAAATCAAAAGTGGAAAGTTTTTTTTGACAAAATTAAAGGATGTTTATAGCCAAGGAAAGATGTCAAAATTTTATTTACCTCACTCGACGCATCAATCTTTTATGGATTTTGATGGAAACCTTCACATTCAAATTAAAATGAAGCATTATAATTTAATTTTTAAATTGGCGGAGTTGTTTACAGTGACTGTTCAAGGGACTTTGCAAAAACCTACCTATACCTTGCAAAAAACAAGACGATAATCTTCTGCTTTACACGAAGCAATTTATGGCTTATAATCTTTCCTTTTTTATACAAGTAATTGAATCACAAGGAAGATATGGATCAAAGAACCCCTGTCAAAAAAAAGTCTAATTTTAGATATAAAATCGTATCAATAGGTCTCATAGGATTAAGCTTATTTGGATTGGCTAGGGTCTATTACCGCATGACAGATGATTTTCGTTTATCGAATATTTCTTACGAAATGCCTTTTCAAGAGAATTGGGAAGTTGCTCCTATGACTACGCAAGAGCAGGAAAGGTTTGATGAAATTTTGAAGCAAAAGTTTTATTATATTGGGAAAGGCGCGCAATCTTACGCTTTTAGAAGTGGGGATGATCAGTATGTATTAAAATTTTTTAAATTTAAGCATCTAAAGCCGTCTATTTTTGTGAATATCCTTCCTGAAATAGGGCCGTTGAAGGATTATAAACAAAATCAAATTGAGAGAAAAAATCGTTTACTAAATAGTGTATTTGATGGTTATCGTTTAGCTTATGCAGTGCATGCGGATGAAACGGGTTTAATTTACATCCATTTAAATAAGACCCACTCAATGCACAAAAATGTCATTGTGCAAGATAAAATTGGTCTAGAAAAGACCATCTCGTTGGATGATGTCCCTTTCATTTTACAAGTTAAGGTTAAAACAACGCGCACAGTGATGACTGAACTGATGAAAACTCGCAATATTCCTAAAGTGAAAGAGAGGATTGCACAAATTTTTAATCTATATTTGTCTGAGTATAGCAAGGGCATTTATGATAGAGATCATGGCGTGATGCACAATACGGGTTTTGCGGGAGATAAGCCTGTACATCTAGATGTAGGTAAGCTGACAAAAGACGAACGCATGAAAGATAAAGAATACTACAAACCAGATTTACTGCGCATTGTAGCTAAATTTAATGTTTGGTTTAAAGCTAATTATCCCAAGGACTATCCTCAACTGAGTGCATTCATGGATGAGCAGATGAATCAAATTTTTGGAGGCTTTTAGAATTGATCTCACACTTTGGATTTTCGGTAGAATCAAACCTAGGGGATAGAGGATCTCCCCTCACTCATGATTAGAAAAATACAGAACACTTGGTGGGCTGCCCAGGTGCTATTATTCTGAATCCACCTAGTTTTAGAGAGGATAGATTTTTTAATGAAACTGAGGTTAAAGGAAGTTTATTCTGCCTTTGCTAATTTTATTTATCCCTCTCATTGTCTGCATTGCAGCCTTAGGATCCCCCACTCTCTGGGAGTTTTTTGTGAGCTATGCAGTCATCAATTAGAACTTCTTTCTTTGGTGGATCGTTGTCCTATTTGTTTTGGGGAAGATTTTGATAAATCTCAAGAGATTTGTTATACCTGTTTTTTACATCCTCCCGTACTTAAACGCTGTGCCGCTGTGTTTGATTACACAGGTCCTGCGGCTTCACTCATTAAGCAAATGAAATATGGGAATCAACCCTACTTAGCACGAGGAATAGGGGCTTACCTGGCGGTCCAGTGGTTAAAGCTCAATTGGCCCTTACCTGATCTTATTGTTCCCGTTCCTTTGACTCTAACGCATCGTCTATCAAGAGGATATAATCAGAGTTTATTGATTGCACAATCCATGAATCTTATTTTAGGGAGCAAAGTCAAAAGCATTATTCGGAGGAGTCTTTTTGATACCAGTCAAGCAGGCCTTAATAAAAGGGAAAGATTGCATTTAAATGCAGAGTCATTTTCATTAAAGGGAAATGCGGATGTTCGAGATCAAGTGATTTTGATTGTTGATGATGTCATCACGACAGGAAAAACCCTCCATAGTTGTGCAGAGGCGCTTAATGAAGGGTTTCCAAAATCCATTTATGGGTTAGCTTTTTGCAAGGCACCTTTTGCACCTAAATCCACTTCCTTTTACGAAAATACTGCAACATCCCTAAGCTTACTAGAATCATGAGTAAAACGATGAAAGGAAGTCCCCACATGCTATTTAGAAGAGGCATATGAACAAAATTCATTCCATAAAAGCCTGTTAAAAATGTTAATGGACAAAAGATAGTAGAGACGATTGTTAAAAACTTAATAATTTCATTTAAACGTTGATTAATGTTGGATAAATAAAGTTCTAACATACTAGAGGCAAGGTCTCGAAAACTTTCAATAGTATCGATGGCTTGAATCGTATGGTCGTAAACATCATGCATATAAAACTTAGTTGTATCTTGAATTAAGGGCGTTTCAATACGTCTAAATTGACTCACGACATCTCTCATGGGCCAGACTGATTTGCGAAGGGTGATAATGTCTCGTTTGGCGCGTTGAATTTTAAGTAAGGTTTCAGACTTAGGCGCATTCACGAGTTCTTCTTCCAAGTTTCCAAAGCTTTGATCAATTTTCTCAAGGACTAAAAAGTAATGATCCACCACCAGGTCGATGAGGGCATAAGTTAAATAGTCCGCTCCTAATTTACGCATATTCGTATTTTCTTTTCTTAAACGTGTTTTGATAGGATAAAAGATGTCATCTAAACTTTCTTGAAATGAGATCACAAAATTTTTTCCTAAAACAATACTGATTTGTTCATCGGAAATTTTTTTGGAAGATTCATGAATCAATTTTCTTAATACAATATACAGATTGCTCTTGTAGTCATCTAATTTGGGGCGTTGTTCTAACGAGACAATGTCTTCTAATAAGAGGGGATGAAGGCCAAAATTAGCCCCTATCTTTTGAATGGTTTGAATGTCTGAAGTTCCTCGAACTTCTATCCATGTGGTGGCGGGGGATTGTAAATAAGAGATGCAATCCATAGCCTTTACATCGGTTTTTTCGATAAACGATTCGGGACTGTAATCTATCACCGTAATTTTTACAGGAGAAAATTGCAGATTAGAAAGAAGAGTTCCAGGGGGGAGTCCAATTTTTTTTATCCGTCGCCGAAAAGGTGAAGTCATCAAAAGCCTTTTTTTAAAGAGGGCAGAACCCTCTTAAAATTTGGATTTTCAGGGTGCCAAAATTTAGAAAGATTATGCACATTTAGAAAGAAGTTTATTTGTAAAAATGCCTACCTTTCAAATAGAATTTAGGATTTCTTTGATATACTCGTATAACAATTTTAGAGCAAATATTTTTAAAAATAAGAATCTATTATTTCCTCCTTTGTTTATAAGGTTTAAATTTGAATTCGCTTGGTAATAAATAACTCATGTAATAGTCTGCAGGTTAACAATTAAATATGATTTATTTAGGAGTCATCAATTATGAGTGCAAAGATCGATCAAGGACAGACTGCAAAACAAATAAGTCATCAGCAAAACTCCTCTGTTAGCCCCGATGAATCCCCTAAGACATGGAATGGGAGGCAGATTAATCGAGAAGTTAACATCATAAAAAAACTCCCGTTAAACAATAATAACGAGCAAGCCTGCTCCTCCGCATCAGATGATTCTGAACAAATCAACAAAATAAAAGCTCTCTGGGAGATAGCGGTTAAAAGCCCCAACGATATCACTAAGAAGACGAGTGCGTTAATGAATATGATTCGTTGCTTGAAATTATTTAAAAGTTCTTCTCCTAGTACAAGTCCTGTGACTCATCAAAGATTTAGTACTCAAATCACAGGAGAGGATTTTCGTCATTTAGGACCTAAAAAAATTAAACCCTCTACAGATCATGAGTGCATACGTGGTTGTATACAAAGTTTTTTAATTAATCTGAACGATAAACATCCTCTAAAGAATCGAAGATTTATTCTCCATCAATTAAGTGATCATCCTGGTGAACAAATATTCACAATGGAAGGCTATAAAAGTTTCCTGACAAAAATTATTGATTTAATGCAAAAAAATTTATCAAGTATCAATAGGGCCAACACAAAATTAAAGGATATTAATGAATGCATAGAATTCATTAGCTTAGATAAGTATCACAGTAATGATCAAATTCATCTATTTAACGATCTAGCTTTTAAATTAGGAACAGATTTATTGACAGCCAAAGCCTTGAATTACATAAACAACCATCTACTTAAGGGATATGCATCCTTAACACTTAATCTATCTGTATTAACATATTTTGATTTGCGTACTAAAGAAATGATAGCTATTTTTGAAAAAATGCTTATCAACTTAGACATGTATGGAAAATTTTCTGAAAGTAATCCTCAAGAAGAGGATCAAGACAAAAGAAAAAGGTCAAGGTCGAAAAATTCTGAAGATAATCCCAGCGAATTGAGCGAATCCCCTTCCTCTGCTTCTTTTATTAGGCTCCGCAGCCCAAGTTTATCTCATCAGCTCCCTATAATCTCCAATCAGAACTCCTTAGCAGATCTAAGACGACATACCGAATCGGGCGACCTCCCGAGTCCTTCTATACCTCCCACATCTCCTTTGCAAAAAGCCTTTCGGTCTATCTCAACCTCAGAAGTGATTTCTTCAGAGGAAAAAATACAGAATATGATTAACGAAAAACTTAAACGTCTAGATGAGATATGGTTTAGTGCGATTATGCAGGAAGAAGTTCATGAGGTTGTGGATACTTTATTAGAAAAGTTAGACGTTTACCTAAAACAAAAGATGCCGGTCAATCCTGATAGTCCTATTGAAAAACAAATTTCTCCTCTGACAATTGATGACTTCAAAGCCTATTTTTTAAATCTCCATGAGAAACATTCAGAACAACATGAGAAAATTGTTAAATGCTTGGAAAATTATTTACTAGATTTAACTCAGCCTTTGCCCGGTTCTGGAAAAAAAGGGCCGCTCGATTCTGAGATGAAACTGGAAAAGTGGATCGAGCAAAAAGTGAGTGATATTCCTGTTGTAAATTTGTTTTTTTATTTTCATGCGATTAATCAATTGATGAAATGTATTGAAATCAAAAAAGAATGTTTAATCTTTAGCGAGGCTTTTCACCAAGATGATGATTTCTACCATCATCCAAAGATTATAAAGATTATGAAAGATATCGATCAATGTTTAAGGGAAGAATGGGCAGGACAAGAAAAGCCAGAAGAATATTTCAAGGAACGATATACCCAAATCATTGAATCGTTGAAATATATAGGCCAGTTAGTTTCCTTTAAAATTGCAGAGGAATTTAAACATGCAAAAAGTTTAGAAAAAAACTGGAGAACAAATTTATATGCTCTTCATACCAACCCTGATGAGATTGTAAAAAAGACTTTGATTTCTTTCCCGCGAGAGAATTGCTTAGGAATGCTAGGTAAACTTTTAGTGGTGCCTGGTCAAATGATGAAAGCAGGAAAACCTACGGAGTGGCACTATATTTTACGCGATGGATTATTTGAAATTCGTAAGTTAAAAAAAAATAAAACAAAAATTCTTTTTGATGGAAAAAAAGTTGCTGAACAATTGAATGAGAAAAATTCTAAAACAATCAAGAAATCATTGATGGATATTCTAGGTTTACTCGTCAATCAATTAAGTTTAGGCGGTAATAAAGAGATTAAAGATTTAATAGCCATTGTAGATAAAATAAAGGTTTCTAAAAACGATGATTTGACAACTGTATGCGAAAAAATTATCGGATTCTTTTGCCAAGAGCTCTATAAAATGGAAGAAAAAAGCGAAAAGGAAAATGAAAGTTTAAAAATATTGCTGCTTTTGAAGTTATTAAACCAAGATTTTGCATTTGCGTATGTGACTAAACATATTAATGGAATACATCAGCAAATAACAAGCCAACAATTACTCAACACACTTAAATCCGAAAAAAATGCAAGACCCAATAAATCATTTAAAATATCGTTCACTCAAAATCAAGTCACTTGCCATGTGGAAGGATCGTCGAATGTCGGTATTTGTGATCTTAAGAATGTTGTAAATGTAAGAGAAAGCGTCGTTTTATCCGCTTCCCTAGATCGGATGCTTGATCCAAAAGCGTGGATTGAGAAGAATCACGTGACGATCGTATACAATAAATCCTTAGATAAAATTCCTGAAGCAGTAAAGAAACATCTTGAGATTCTGAAAATTGAACTTGCCATGGTTGGCTTTTATTTCGATGAAGAATTTTTAGAGAAATAATATCCAGTAGCAAGGTTGTATACTGTTACGGGGTTGCATGCCACGGTAGCGTTACTTTTGTAGGATAGGGGACTCTTTTTTCGATTTAAAACCGTGACTTGGAAAAAAGAGTTCCCAGAACGTTAAAATTAACGTTCATTCAGACAGAACTAAAAAAACCCGAGGCTTGTTCTCGACTAAGCGGTAATATTGCGTTCGATCATGCTAATTTGGCGGCGTAGTGTTTCGTTATCAGTCAGCTTTTTTTCGATATTTTTGCAAGCATGAAGAATAGTAGAGTGTGTCTTGTTAAAGGCTGAACCGAGCATTTGTAGAGATTCATTAATCATTTTGCAGGCTAGATACATAGCTACTTGACGCGGCAGAGCCACCTCTTTTGTGCGCGCAGTGCCTTTAAGATCGCTGACTCGAACTTGGAAGATCGTGGCCACACTTTTTAAAATCTGATCGACCGTAATTTTTTGGTTAGGAGCATGCTGGAGCATTTCTCTCAAGGTTTGTTCGACAAAGGCCTCTGTGATGTTAAGATCCATGAGACGGCTATGGGCACTCAGGCGATTGATTGCGCCTTCTAGTTGGCGGACGTTGTTGTAAATGTGTTCGGCTATAAAGAAAGCGACTGAGCTAGGGATTTCTAAGCCCTTTTGTTGTGCTTTATGTTGGAGGATAGCCACACGTGTTTCTAATTCGGGTACACCAATATGAGCGACAAGACCCCACTCCATACGAGCGATCATGCGTTCGGAAAGTTTGAGTTGGGAAGGGGGTTTATCGCTAGTGATAACGATTTGCTTATGTTGGTTGATTAATGTTTCAAAAGTGTTGCAAAATTCCTCTTCAAAATTGAGGCGATTTTGTAAAAACTGGATATCGTCGACGAGGAGGACATCCACATCGGAACGGTAAAAGCGCTTCATGCGATCAACGGATTTATTGCGTAAGTTGTCGACTAGATCATTAATAAAAGCTTCTGTGGTAATGCATTGCACGCGTAGTTTTTTGTGATGCTGACGGATGTAATGGCCGATGCTATGAAGAATGTGAGTTTTACCTAGCCCGACCCCTCCATGGATAAAAAGAGGATTATAGGATTGTCCGGGTCGGCTAGCGGTTCCGATGGCAGCAGATTTTACGAACTGATTGGCAGGTCCCTCAATGAAAGTTTCAAAGCGATAGTTTGGATTTAATTTAACTTCATAAGAAGGCTCTTCTACCTGGGTAATATGAATGGCAGGAGAGGGGGACGGACTGGCAGACGTTTTTTTCATGGGGGCTGCTAATTGAAAATGAATAGCTGGCTCACCCTCTGCATTGACAGGTAAAAATGCACACAATTCTTTTTGAAAGTTAGAGAGTAAATATTCTTTGACAAAAATATTAGGTATTTCAAGGCGAATGCTTTCAGCAGATTCTTCCAAGACACGAATGGGGGATAGCCAATTACCAAAAGCCGTTGGGGAGCATTTATTTTTTACGCATTCTAAAAATTGAGTCCAAGTATTACATGTCTCAAGAACTGGCATAGATTCGATCCTTAATCAAAAAAATTATATGTCAAAAGTGCTATCTTGTGAACAAAGCTACATCTTCTAAAAAAGATGCATAAATATTGTGTGGGTCCTATTGTACAAAAGGTCAAAATTTAAATCCCTATAAACCCTGTTGGAGTTATGAACAACGTTTCCACAGGATGGTCTGGGGCTATTTCGTTGGAAGAAACTACCATGTGTATTCATTGCCTGCAAGAAAATTATCTTTCAATTTGACAGAATTAATATTTAACTCGTTGAAAATCAACACGAATTGATTTGAAAAAAACTTCAAATATTTTCCATATGTTTTTTTGAATTACACACAAGTCAATAATATCTAGTGGCTTATGAAATACAGGAATTTGAGTTTTGATTCTTAAATGATGGTTTTGAGCATCTTGCATTAGAATTATGAATAGGGGATGGAAGGACAAAAAAGAAAAAAAATTCACTTAGAATCTGCCAAAATTTTTCAAAAAATGTCTAAGCTTTGATCGGGCCTAATCTATAGTTTGTTTGACAAATTTTTGGCGGAAGCAATATGGAGACGTTTGATTCAGTAGACATCATGTAACCGCGCTTCCTTAATTAAGGAAGCGCGATGACTCTCCCTCAATTCACTCAAACTCTTCGATTGCCATGAATTTGTCCTAGAACGCATTTAGGCAAGGGGGGGGCTTAAAAAAGCGGCTATACCCAGCAATTAGATGAAAGATATAGAAGAGGATGAAAGGCTAGACCTGTTCGTACAGAATAAATCTCCTGCAGGGCCACCGGTTGACCCGAGATAGAACAAGGAATAGTTAAACGATTTAAATCGACATATAAACCTGTATGACCCGGAAGGATCGAAGAGGTTCCAGAAAACATCTCCTGGTCTCTGCGAAGTTTTTTGATAATTTCTAGACGAATATCCCCTTGACTTCCATCAAATTCTGTACAAATCAAGAGCTTTGGATGAAGATCTTTGAGTAAATGGTAGCATCCAAAGTATCCTAGACAGTCCTCTTGGTGAGATATTTTTTTGTAATCATCTGGTGAAGTATGACCAAAACCTGCAATTAAAATGTCGCAAGCTTCTAGATCGTCGGCAAGTGAGGGGTTCCAAGGGGTTTCACTTACATAGGCAATGCGAAAGGATTTTTGATTTTTATCGAGTAAGTCTAGGCGTATACTAAGGGACGAGGGAGGAAGAGAGCCAGAATAGGGGGTGTGAGGAGATTGATTCGATAAGGGTTCACAGGAAGAAAAATAGTTCAAAATAATATCGGGAGATATTTCTAGCTTTTCTGTACCATTTGTATCCAAAAAAAATTCCAAAGGATGGACAGTGTGACGTTGTTGTCTATAATGAGGCTTAAGCACAGAGGATAGTTGATGATAGACACTAGGAATTAGATAGTAATGAATAACATGTAAATGCGAGCTCAGTTTATTGAGCTCGCCATTTAAGCGATGGATATCTTTAACATCCTTATAAGCTTGGGGGTGTGTGACTATCACAGCATCGATATCGCGTATATGTAGGCCTTGTTGATGAAAATAATCTAAAAAATGGGGGCCTGGATTTAATACAATCCCTTTATGATTCCAGCGAATAAAGTAGCCTCCTGTGCTTTCTGTTCTCCATGCATGAGGGAATTGAGAGTCGTTTGAAGTTTTATGACGAGTTTCATGAAGAATGTAGAGTCCGTTAGACTGCAAAGGGCGTTTTTCAGCACTTTCAAAATACCCTTTAATGGATTGATTCAGTTTAGTTTGAAATTGATGAATGGATTTTTCTAATGCATCCAAAGGGGAGCCTTTGTCATCATCAGGGAAGGGACCGCTTAGAGGCTTCTCAATAGGACTGTACGGAAGATCTTTTAAAACACTTGAATCTTGTAAAGTTTGGAGAAGTTGAAGGGTTGCAGGATCAAAAGGAGAAAGATCAAGAGCTTGATTGAGATATTCCAAAGCTTGTTTTTTATCCTCTCTAACATAGGCTGCATAGGCGTTTGCACGATAACATAAAAATTGAGATTCTGAACAAGGCTTTGCTTTTGAATACCATTTAAACGCGTTTTCGTAGCAGCCATGGTAAAAATCTAATTCTCCCATCAGGATGAAATAGAGTGGATCTTCAATAGAAAGATTTGTTTTGAACTCTTCAATTAGACCCAACAAAGATTCGCGTGCTTCTGCATTTGTCGAGGCTTGTTCTGCGAGTGCATGAATGGAAGAGAAATAAAGATCATAGTTATCTGAAGGATTGTGGGACATCGTAAACCTATAAGCAAAAAATTAATAGAGGAGCAAAGCAAGAAACCTATACGTGATACAAAAACATCTATTATTTTTACGCAATTCTCTTATTATAAGTGAACTTAAAAATACATACAGAGGGATTCTGCAGTGATGTCTTTCAGAATTTAACTTCTTTCGAAACTGCACTCTCAGGCCTCTGCCCGCCCTTTCCCAATCAAACTTTAAACCCAACTTCTGATAGTTGAATGTTATCTTTTGCTGCTTTCGTTTTAGGTTCGAACTGAGGGTGTTAATAAAATTTCATGGTATTCCTTGACAGAGCTTAAAAGATTCTTCATGCTTAGAAAAATTGATTTTAAAATTTGATGTATAAAAATCCAGATTTTAAAGTCTATCTGGTATACACAAATGCAATTAAGATTGGGGTGCTATCATGTCTGTCGAGCAAGTCTTCTTACCATATGCAAAACCATGTATTGAATCAACGGATATTCAAGAGGTTGTGAAATCTTTAAACAGTGATATTATCACAAGAGGTCCTTTGGTAGAGGCCTTTGAAAGTGCGATGACTTACTCATGTAATGTAAAGTACGCAGTGGCTTTTAATACGGGTACAGCTGCTTTGATGGGAGCCTATTTTGCAGCTAATTTAAGTTCTTACGATAGATTGATCACAACTCCTAACACCTTTACCGCCACAGTAGGTTCTGCCGTGCAAAAAGGCGTGAATCCCATATTTCTAGATATCGATCGTTCCTCTGGTAATTTTAATTTAAGCCACTTGGCATTTACTTTAGAAAAGCCTTTTTCACGCGGACGCACCTGTATCGCACCTGTACACTTTGCTGGCATCCCTTTAGATATGCAAAAGTTAGATCAACTGATTCGGGATCCAGAAACTGTCATCATTGAAGATGCCGCTCATGCTTTAGGCTCGGTGTATAAAACAGGTGAAAAAGTGGGGTCATGTGCTTGGAGTCATATGACAGTATTTAGTTTTCATCCTGTAAAAACGATTACTACGGGTGAAGGGGGAATGGTGACGACTAATGACGAAGCGTTTTATCATCGCCTTAAATTATTTAGAAATAATGGAATAGAAAGAGAAAAGCCCTATCTGGAAGGAGATGTTGCTCCTTGGTTTTATGAAGTCCAGGAGTTGACCGGAAATTATAATTTTACAGAATTTCAAGCCGCTTTGGGTCTGAGTCAACTGGCCCGTTTAGATCAGATTGTAGAAAAACGCAGAAGCCTCATGAAGCTTTATCGTGAATTGCTGAAAGACATTCCGCATCTACGTCTATTTTCTGCAGATTATGATGAACAAACTTGCTATCATTTGTGCGTGATTCAAGTGGATTTTAAGGCCTACAAAACAGATAGAACAACCATCATGAATCGGCTAAAAGAAAGAAATATAGGCACCCAAGTTCATTATATTCCTGTTTATAAACATCCCTACTTTAAAAAAATGTGTGGGGAAATCAGTGAATATTTTCCAGAGACAGAACAATACTATGCAGAAGCCCTTTCATTACCTCTTTACTATGACTTAAAGGAAGAGGATGTTAGAAGAGTAGTCTCAGATTTGAAAAAAGTTCTGATGAATGATTAAAAAATGCGTCTCTGAGAGTTTATCCTTATCCTCTTTTTGATGATTTCTTTCGGGACTCAATTGTTATTAAAAGCGCAACTTTGGGTCTCTTCATTGTCAAATTTTTCGACTATATGTGGACCTATGCTCTCATAATTTGCTGATGAATCTTAAGTTATAGAACTAAGAGGTAGAGCCTGTAAATTTTTTAGTCATTTCTAGAAGATTTTTGGTGGATAGATAGAGGTTTTCGATCTCTATATAGAGGGTGCGAACAGAGCGTGTCGTTTTTTCCGTTGAATGAGTTAAATCTGTGATCGCTTTATCAATGGCATAAGTCTTTTCTGCTTGGTCTTGCATGCCTTTATCAATGATCTGAAAAGAAGCGATTTGCGTTTGAGTCATGGAGAGAAGTTTCTGAAATTGTTCTTTTACAGCATAAGAGTCTTGAAGGGCTTCCTGGATTTCTTGATTAAAGAGGTCAATATCGTTGACAATAGTAGGTACAAAGGCATGAATTTCTTGTACGATTTCTTCTATATCTATCGTGGCATAGGCTGTTTGATCGGCAAGTTCTTGAATTTTATCTGCAATGACATTAAATCCTAACTTTTTTAGACCAGATTTATTGGCTCGAATAGAGGTATTTAATGATAAAAGGTTGACTTGATCAGCTATAATAATAAGGGTGTTAATCACATAATGAATTTTATCCACCTCGGATGTGATGGAAGACAAGGCTGAAACAGTATTACTCGCTGCAGCTCCCATAAGTTGTATTATAGATTCTAGCTCGCTTAAACTATCGCGACTCAATCCAATGTGCTTAGCAGTGGCTTCTATGGTTTCATTGACAAGATCTAATGTTCTTGAAAAATCGTGGACAGTTTTAAGAATATTTTTTGAGTTTTGATTAATTTCATAAATGGTAGCTTCCTGTAAGGTTAAACTTTCTTCAAGCATCTTTGCGGTGGAAAATAGATCTGTAGATCGTTGAGAAAGATCAATAGCAAAATGATTCGTTTCTAACATAATTTGTTCGAAGACTTCTGCTGTTTCATTAAAAGATTTGCTCACGGCCTTTACTTCAGTAGGATTGCTGAGTGGGATACGGACAGAAAGATCCCCATTAGCTAATTTTTCTGCAGCATCTTTTAATTCTGCTAACGGATTTCGAAAGGCTTTCATGAGATAAGGCGATAGGACTAAAAAAATTCCTAAAATTAACAGGAGACTGCTGATAAGTTTTCGAGATTGATATTTTTGGATTTCTGCTGCTAAAAGTTTTTGTAGTGCTTGGGAGTTTACTTGATAAAATTGTATTTCTTGTTGAATCGATTCAAAACCCAAGTCTTTCAAGTCGTTCCAGGCTTGTTTTAACGAATTTTCGTCAAAAATTTTAGAAGATAGAAGATTTGAAAATATCGTGGCAGTCTTTAAAAATTTTTCTAACGAAACTTTATCAGCAGAATGTAGAAATTTTTTTTTGTAATTATCATCGACCACTTCATGGTCTAATTTATAAAGACTGTTTAAGTTTTCTTCTAGCGAGGACTGTTGAATAAAGAGCTCGGCTTTTAAATCGTTAGTAAATGGTGCAGGAAAAAGAAACAAAATATCGGAAACAGTTTTTTTATAGAGTGGTAATCGATGAGTTAATAGGTCCAATTCATAATAGTTTAAAAGGTTGGTGTGAAGTTGGAATTGGAAGAGGGGATCCATTAACTGTGAGAATGAAAAAAGAGATTCTTTGAATTGTTTGACTAAAGCATTTATTTCTAAGCTATTTAAGTCTGGGTTTAATTCATTTTCTTGCATAGAGCTCGTCATGGAATCGACTTCTTCTTGAAATTGATCCATCTGTTGTAAGTAGAAAGATTGATCTTCCGTCTTCGCCTCTAATATGTAATCTCTGACTCCTTGAATAAGATTTGAAAAACTAGAATTCGCAGCGATTAATTGGGCGCTTTGAAGGCTTTTTTGGGAAGATTGATCTTTTCCTAGCTGAGATTCTATATAAACGCTTACATCATAAATAGACATTAGATGATTATGATATTGAAGACCTGTTAATTGTTTTTCTAAGATGTGGATTAATCCACTATAAGTATAAATAATTAAAAGTATTATAATTAACGAGGTGATAATTGATATTGAAATAATAAAAACTACTTTTTTTAAATAATCGAAGCGCAGGAGATAATTTGTGATTGCAGATTTTTTATTCATCCTGGTTGATCCTGTTTCTTTTTAATTTTTTTTTCGGATGAAAAAATAAGCTAAGAACTTGTTGCAGTTGTTCTGCATTAGCCGCTAATCTTCCCATGGTATGATCTAAGGCATGAATTTGATTGCTGTTTTCATTGGCAATTGAAACAAGGCAGTTAACGGATTTGTCAATATCAGTTGTAATTCTTGCTTGACTTTGTAGAATTTTATTGATAGTTTGAAATTTATCTCTTTGATTATCAATTTTTTGATACATTGTCTTTAAATGTTTTTCTACAAGATCTAACTTTTCAGAGCTTTCATGAATTCTGTTAACAAATTTATTTGTGTTTCCGTAAATACTATCTATGTTTAAAAATATATCCCTAATAATTATTTGAATATCATGAGTAGAGGAAGCTGTTTTATCAGCGAAACGATTGATTTCATCTGTTATTTTTATGAAGCTTTGTTTTTGGTTCACAAGGTTAGATGTCGTAATGGAAGAATTTAAAGAGAGTAAAGAGGCTTGGTTGCTCACTTTCGATAAAAATGCAAAAAGTTTTGTATTCCCTTCCAATTTATGTTTTAGAACAGATAAATGGTGCAGGATGGTATGAGATCTTTGGGTCAGGGAAGCAATGACAGAACGCATTTTTTTTAAAGTCACATTAGAAGAGTCTGACAGGGCTATCTGTTGTGAACTTAAACTTAAATCATTCATCGTATGAGCTAAAGTTTGAGCTTTCTGGGTGATGGTACGTGTGTAGTCTTCGATTTCTTGAATTTTTTTCTCATCATTAAGTACGGCATAATTTTGTTCTGTGGTGGCTTGAGCAATCTGCTTTGTAGAGTCTGAAAGTTGTCGTCCTAAACGTTGCAATTCGCTAACCACTTGTTGCACCGCCTGTGACATTTTATCAAAAGCTTGACCCACTGGACCAAAATCATCTTTTGCAATAGAACAAAAACATTTTTTAAAACGGCCGATAGCAAGGGCTTGAATATGGTCATTCAGTTCTAAAAAATGATTAGTTAAAATATGAAAATAAAGATAAAACAAAATCACAAGAGTATTAAAGGCAATCATACTGATGACTACATTTTTGATCAGTGTGTGCTTATCTTGGCTTTTTTTATTAATGGATAGTCCATAGTTTAACAAACTGTTTGAAATGAGTTTATTATCTTCCAGTAAGTAGATCACTTCATTTTTTAAATCGTTTTTGTTAATTGTATGGAGGTAAACCCAATAGTTTATCTTTTTTAAATATCTCGTAATAAAATTTGTATCACTTAGATAATATTGAAATAACGGATTGTTAGTGAAAATTTGGAATAAATGATCTTGATGTAAATTTTTTTCAAATTGAGCAATATTTTTTTTCAATTGAATTAAACTAATGTAAAAAGATGTTTTATTTTGGTTATTTCGTTCTTTAGACCAATAAAAAAGCTTAACAGTGCTGATTTGGATCTGATAGAGATCTAAAAGTAGAGCATGTATCAAGGAATTCATGGGCAAAAGATTTGCGCCTGAGACTTCAGGAGCTTGAATACCGACTTTTAATTCTTCGTGAATGATTTCTATCAACCGCTGTCTTTGTTCGAAACGAACTAATTCACTCACATTTTCTTGATGGGAAATTTTATTCCACATTTGTTCTAGTCTAGCAACCTTATAAAGATTTTGCGGTTCCACATTATTTCGCAAGTTGCTTAGATCGACTAAGATTCGTTCATTAATTTGATCCTCATGAAAAGTTTTTCCTTCGACTTCACTGACTAATTGGTTCATTAAGAGGTTATTCAATAAGGAGGTCCAGATTTTCAGCTTTTCAAACCTTTTGACATTCTGTTCGGCACTTTGAATATAAAGATTTTGTCCTGAAACCAACCAATAGAGAGGGAAGGGGATGCAAATAGCAAAAATGAGAGCAAATAACACAAAGCGTTGACGGAATGAGAATTTCTTGATTAGTTTATGGATGAACTTACTCATCAAAACCCTGTGCCTAATTTATAACGAAACGATGCTCTCATATAAGAACACTACGTATAATTGGAATCTATAGAAATTTTTTGATTACTTCCAGAAGAAAAGTTTTCAACTATCTAGAGGGCTATTGGGTTTAACTATGAGCTAAAATTAGAGCTTTGGCCATATTAGCTATGGCTTGATTTTTTTCGTTTTTCAGGATGTTAGCTAACTTAAGCCCTTCATCCTTTTTACCTAGCATAAAAAGAGCTTTAGTTAAGTTTAAGAGCGTGGGTGCGTGATCCCCATCAATCTTTAGAGCTTTATCAAAATACTTAAGGGCTTTTGCTGGATTATTCATCTGAAGATGAATGGCTCCTAAGGTTTGGGCATCATAGGCGCTATCGGGCTCCAGAACACAGAGGGCCTCAAAGAAAGGGAGGGCAATATCGTATTTGCCTTGACGTACGTAGGAATATCCAGTCGATCTCATTTCCTCAATGACTTCTTCCGACCAACCCAGAGATTCACGCCAATTAATTTTGCTCATCGTTTATCCTTGAAGGAACTGACCAACCCTGCCTACAATAAAGCTGAGCCAATTATTCAGTTTTTCCATTTCTCGAAAACATCCTTTCAAAATCTCTTTCTCTTTTAACTCTTCAGCCGAGGTGCAAGGAATGTTATCAAGTTTTTTTTCTTCTTGTTCTTGCTCTTCATAACTACCCATACTAGGAACGACCCGATAAGAAAACGGGGATCGTCTAATGAAACGAAAGGCGGGGGGAGGGAAAAAATACGCCCAAGGAGTATGCAATGGAACAATTCCTAAGAGAATATCAAGTTCCGTCATTTTTGGATAAATATCCAAGACCTGTAATTGTGCAGGAATGCTGGCGGCTTGATCCAATCTAAATTGCTGATTGATTTGTTCTATCATACGCGTGCGCATGGCATACATATTATAGACGCTAATATCTAGCTTATCAATGGTTGTCATGGTTTAATCTCTTTTTTTATACAATACTCTTGCATAGCAAAAGCTTGCAAGGGCATAATCTTAATCAAAAATTTACAGAATATTATATAGCTAAATCTAAACTCCCTATAGGATATTTTAGCAGAATAAATTTTTTTTAGCAAAAGCGGTTTTTTAAATTTATAATAGAAAAAGATGCATTTTACCCAAACTAAGCGGGAAAAAATGGGATCCCTCAGGCGTTTATGGAACTCTTTTGTTATTAAAATCATTTCATGTGAATGGCAACAATTAGAATAAATTTATATTTAATAAGTTATTATTAGTAGAAACAATGAACTATCCACATTATTCTGTCTTACTCCGTGAGTTTTTAGATTATTTTGTTGAAAGAAAAATAAGTACTTTTGTTGATGGGACACTTGGTGCCGCCGGTCACTCGTCTGCTCTTTTACAGGTCCATCCAGAAATCAAACAGTTGATAGGGTTTGATCAAGATCCGGATGCTTTGTCTATTGCTCAGCAACGTCTTAAACCTTGGGAATCCAAGATTATTCTGGTACAAAGCAATTTTGTCGATTTAAAAGCGCAGCTTGCTAGGCTTAATATCCAGGCAGTAGATGGGATTCTTTTAGATTTGGGCGTCTCTTCGATGCAACTAGACACCCCCGAAAAAGGGTTTAGTTTTTCCAAAAATGGTCCGTTAGATATGCGTATGGATCCTTCGGCAAGCCTAACAGCGGAAGAAATTGTAAATACCTGGTCTGAGCAAGAATTGGGTAGAATTTTCCGTGATTATGGGGAGGAAAAACAATGGAGAAGTGCTGCAAGATCAATTATTAAGGGCAGAGAGCGCAAGGCTTTAAAAACGACACAAGACCTCGTGGATATTCTTTATCCTGCGTTAAAATACAAAGCCAAAAAAGGAATCCATCCAGCGACTTTAGTTTTTCAGGCCCTACGTATTACCGTGAATAAAGAACTTGAAGTTTTAGAAAAGGTTTTACCCGATGCTTTGGCGTTGTTATCACCGGGGGGGAGATTAGCTGTCATGACATTTCATAGCCTCGAGGATCGCATAGTTAAAAACTATTTTAGATTTGTTGCTAGTGATAAGTATGATACCTCGGGCATTGGTGGGATGTTTTTAGACAAAACTCCAGAGGCTTATATTTTGACTAGAAAACCCGTTGGACCCAGTGAAGAAGAAACGCAGATAAATCCTAGAAGCCGCAGCGCAAAATTAAGAGTTGTGGAGAAAATATGAGAAGTTTGGATTACTCAAGTATTTTCATTCGATTATTTGCATGCGTTTTTATGATGGGGATCAGTCTTTATGCCTACATTTATAAACAAAACGAACTTACAGAACTAAGGCTCGCTATTCCTGCTTTAGCCAAAGAATTACGCAATATCCAAGAAGAGAATCACCGGTTAAAATACGAGATTGACTACTTTGAGAGCCCTATCCATTTAATGGAACTGATGCGCATGCCAGAATTCGGTCATTTAAAATTTGCTTACAATCAAGATGTGATTGTCCTTCCGGGCCACAAGCCTTTATCAGGTAAAGATTTAATCGATTTACAAGAGATAATTGAACCCTAGTATGTCATTAAAGAATTCTCCTAAACCCGAATTAAGAGATCAAAAAAGATTAGTGATCTTAGCCTTTTTTATTGTCTTTTTATTTTCTGTTCTTGTTTTTCAGTTTTATAAAATTCAAATACAACAGCATGAAAAATGGACGAAGATTGCGAATCGTCAACATTATTTTACCGTGCAAGAGCCCTTTTTAAGGGGTAGGTTTTACTCTAACACTAGCATTAAGAGGGCTCACCCTGAGAACGAACAAGCTTTTGTCGTGGATATCCTTAAATTTCACTTGCATGCAGATCCCGATTCTATTCCTCAGCAGTTTCACAACGAAGTGGCTAGAAATCTTGCAGCACTGCTTGAACTTTCGAAAGAAGAAGATAGACATCTGCGGGAGCAATTTGAATATAAAAGCCGCAACCGAAAACTCGTGCCTTGGCTAGATAAAGAGTCTAGAGATTTAATCTTGGGCTGGTGGTTACCGTATGCAAAAAAACTGAAAATTCCTCGCAATGCTTTGTTTTTTGTGCATGACTATCAACGATCGTATCCTTTTGGAAAATTACTTGGACAAGTTTTACATACTGTACAAAATCAAAAAGATGAAGTGACACAGCAAGCCATTCCAACCGGAGGATTAGAGTTGTGTTTCGATCATTATTTAAGAGGCAAACTGGGTAAACGCCGTCTTATGCGATCTCCCCGCCATGCTTTTGAAACAGGTGATGTGATTTCAAAACCACAAAATGGAGCCGATATTTATTTAACGGTTAATCATTGCCTGCAAGCTATTGTGGAGGAAGAATTAGAAAAGGGGGTAAAGAAAGCAAAAGCCAAGGGCGGATGGGCTGTCATGATGGAACCGAAAACGGGGGAAATCCTCGCATTGGCTCAATATCCATACTTTTATCCTCCTGATTATCAAACGTATTTTAATGACCCGAGGCTGATTGAAGATACAAAAATTAAAGCTCTATCTGATACAATAGAACCCGGTTCAATTTTTAAACCTATACCCATGACAATCGCTTTAAAAGCCAATGAAGAGCTGGTTAAACGAGGCGAAAAACCGTTATTTGATCCTAACGAGATGATGCCGACTTCTAATAGCCATTTTAAGGGCCGAGGTAAGCCACTGCAAGATACGCATTTGCATTATTATCTCAATATGTACCTAGCGATACAAAAGTCTTCGAATATTTATCCTGCGAGACTCATGGAAAAAGTGGTAGAACGTTTAGGGCCTGCTTTCATTCGGCAGAATTTAACCGAAACCTTTGGTTTTGGATCTAAAACACATATTGAACTTCCTGCTGAAAGCCCTGGCGTCGTACCCACTCCGGGAAGAAAGCACCCCAATGGAAAAGAGGAGTGGTCTATCTCTACACCCTGCTCTCTTGCTTTTGGTCACAACATCCAAGTCACTAGCATTCAAATGCTAAGGGCCTTTGCGGTGTTTATCAATGGGGGATATCTGGTTCAGCCTACCATCGTGCGCAAAATTGTGCAGAAATATGAAGATGGATCCTCTAAGGTTCTATTAGACAATACGGATCCTGCCAGGGTGAAAAATTTTCCACATGTTTTACCTCAAAAGTATTGTGATGAAATGGTAAAGTGTTTGAAGTATACGACGAAAATAGGAGGAACGGCGCGACGAGCCGATGTTCCTGGATATACTGAAGGTGGAAAAACAAGTACAGCTAAAAAATTAGTGAACGGTGCCTATTCAGAAACTCTTTACTGTCCCAGTTTTGTCGGATTTACCCCGGCTAAAGATCCCGCATTTATTCTCATTGTGACAATCGATGAGCCGGAGTATGGGTATACGCCTGGGATAGGTTTAAAACACCATGGAGGAGTATGTGCAGCTCCTGTGTTTCGGGAAATAGCCATTCGTTCTTTAGCCTATTTAGGTACAAGACCTCCTGACGACCCTTATGGATATCCTGTCGGAGATCCACGAAGAGATTCTACGAAGGCTGATTGGGCTAAGGAAATTCGAGAGTTGAAAGAAATTTATGAAAAGTGGAATATACCAAAATGATCTAAAAAATTTTGTTTTGGACTATGCTTAAGTCTAAATTTTAGACTTTCCTTGAAAAAAGGAATCTAATAAAAGAAGGCAAGCGTTTCAATTGCTTAAAATTTCAAAATAATAAAATAGTATAAGTATGAAACTTAAAAAAATCTTAAAAGATATTCCTTTAAAAGATGTCAAAGGATCCAAGGAGATTGAAATCACAGGTCTTTGTGCAAACTCTAAGTTAGTCGCTCCAGGTAATCTTTTTGTGGCTAAAAGAGGACGTGTTGAGGATGGCACTCAATATATACACGAAGCAGTAGACGCTGGAGCTGTTGCCGTTTTGACAGACATTCTGGATCCTTCCTTGAAAAAAGTGACACAAATTATTCATCCCCATGTGGTGGATATTGAAGGGCAACTAGCGGCCCACTATTATCAATTTCCTAGTCGTCAGCTCTTTACGGTAGGGATTACGGGGACTAATGGTAAAACAACGACATCGTTTCTTGTCAAACATTTGCTTGATCAGCTTGAAATGCCTTGCGGCTTGATTGGAACAATCGAGTATATTATTGGGAAAAACCGCTACCAAGCGACGCGCACGACACCTGATGTCATTAGCAACCATAAGATGTTGAGGGAAATGGTCACTCAAGGCTGTAAGGCCGCTGTGATGGAGGTCACGTCCCATGCTCTTGATCAAGGGCGGACCCAAAATATAGAATTCGATATAGCTATATTTACAAATCTGACTTTAGACCACTTAGACTACCACCAAACCATGGAAAATTATTGTCATGCAAAACAGAAGCTTTTTAAGGATTTAGAATCCAAAAAAGCCTCTTCAAATTTTCCCATAGCCATTATGAATGCAGACAGTCCTTGGACAGAAAAAATGCTGGTCGATTGCAAAGCGCATGTCTTAACCTATGGATTGGATATCAAGGCACGCGTCAGGGCAAAAAACATTGAATTTTCTTCGCAGGGGACGCGTTTTACAATCTGTTATCAGGGAGAGCAGATAAAATGTGAAAGCCCTTTAGTCGGTCGTTTTAATATTTATAATTATTTAGCTGCTGTTTGTGTGGGGATTGCGCGTCAAGAACCTTTAGAAAAAATTGTAGGAATTTTATCCTCGTTTTCTGGTATACCAGGGCGCATGCAGAGAGTTAATAATGATCTTCATCTAAATATTTTTGTGGATTTTGCGCACACTGATGATGCTTTATCCAACGTACTTGAGTGCTTGCAGGAGTTTAAAAAAGGACGCATTATTACTGTTTTTGGCTGCGGAGGAGATCGAGATTCATCGAAACGGCCCAAAATGGCTAAAGCTGCGGAAGAATTATCGGATTTTAGCATTGTAACATCGGACAATCCCCGTTCAGAAAACCCCGAAAGCATTTGTCAGCAGATCACTCAAGGATTCCGCAAAAATCATTGGAAGGTGGAAGTGGATCGTCGCAAAGCCATACGGTTAGCGATAGAAATGGCCCACCCAGAAGATATTATTCTAATTGCAGGTAAGGGACACGAGGCTTACCAGATCTTTGCCCATAAAACTATTGAATTTGATGATAGAAAAGTTGCTGCTCAAATTTGCTCAGAAAAACATCATTTAGCACTCGCAGGCTCTTGACCCTATGAAAAAAATTATATCCATGCTTGGAGTCTTATTACTCATGGTTGCATTATCAGCATGCAGCTACCATCCCAGAGACTCAGTTAAAAAACCTTCGTCTCGACCTCTACCAAGAAAACAGCCTAGTGACGATCTTGTATTACGGGAAGCGCCCACAGAACCACGTACTCTTCAAAAAAAAATAATCGTCATTGATCCAGGACACGGAGGAGATGATTACGGAACGCGTTCAGCTTCTAAGCCCAAGTATCATGAAAAATCCCTCAACTTGGCAACAGCTTTACTTTTGAGCGAATATTTACAGAAAATGGGTTATCAAACATTTATGACACGTTCCACAGATGAGTTTATTTCTCTTCAGAAACGTGCGGAACTAGCCAATGATAGAGAAGCAGATCTTTTTATCAGCGTGCATTATAACTCAGCGCCAGCCAAAGAAGCTGAGGGAGTTGAAATCTTTTATTATAAATCTGACGTAGATAAGAGCCGATCTTCGGAATCTCGTCAATTAGCTACGGCTATTTTAGGACAAATTATTAAATTGACTGAAGCTAAATCCCGTGGTGTTAAACATGGAAACTTTGCGGTCATTAGAGAAACAAAAATGCCAGCAGTTTTAATTGAAGGAGGCTTTTTGACAAATGAAGAGGAGATGGAAAAAATTAAAAATCCCGCCTATGTACGCAGTCTTGCCTGGGGAATTGCCAGTGGAGTACAAAATTATTTAAAACTCTAAGTTCTCGTTTACAACAACTTTATTCTATTATAATCTCTTTCATTCAAATTCTTTTAAATATAAGTTCTCGTAGCTCAGAGGATAGAGCGGTTGCCTCCTAAGCAACAGGTCGCGCGTTCGAATCGCGCCGAGGACGATTCTAAACTTCTGAGTTTTTTTAACACTTCGGGTAAAAAAACGTCAAAGCCGAGAAGTCAAAAGATCCATTTTTTAATACGAATCAGATTAAAATCTATGCCCTAGCGAGAGCTTTCAAATTTGACTCAAAGAACTAAAACAACTTAGATCTTTGGATTTGATGATACAAGTTATAAGATTGCTATCTGATGAATAAAAGTCTGTCTGACAAGGTCTTCTGAATCTATAGCTTAATTTATTAGATTTTGTTATAAAATGATTAAACATTAAGTCTAAAAGGAATTTTTATGGTGCAAGCAGATATCGGTTTGATTGGTTTGGCAGTGATGGGTCAAAATTTAGCTCTCAATATGAATGACCATGGATTCGTTGTAGCTGTTTACAATCGTACACACTCCACAGTTGATACTTTTCTAGAGGGTCCTGCAAAGGGTTCAAAAATTATAGGGACGCACTCTATTGAAGAATTTTGCAAGTCGCTAAAAAGACCTAGAAAAGTGATGTTGATGGTCAAGGCAGGTTCGCCTGTGGACGACTACATTAATCAGCTATTGCCTTTCTTAGAACCAGGGGATTTGATCATTGATGGTGGTAATAGCCTGTTCACTGATACAAATAGACGCACGCAGTTTCTTAAGGAAAAAGGGCTCCTCTACATAGGCACAGGAATCTCAGGAGGAGAAGAAGGGGCGCGCCATGGACCATCTATCATGCCTGGCGGTAATCCTGAAGCATGGCCTTTAGTCAAAAATATTTTCCAGGCGATCAGTGCCAAAGCAGATCAAGGAGAACCTTGCTGTGATTGGGTCGGAGATGAAGGGGCTGGCCACTATGTAAAAATGGTCCATAATGGAATTGAATACGGCGACATGCAGTTAATTTGCGAAGCTTACAGTCTTTTGAAACAAGCATTAGGCATGAATCACCAACAGATTTCCGATGTATTTTCCGAGTGGAATAAAACAGAATTAGATAGTTACTTAATAGAGATTACCAGTGCGATCTTTAAACATCTCGATCAAGACGGACAACCGCTAGTCGATAAAATTTTAGATGTGGCGGGTCAAAAAGGCACCGGGAAGTGGACGGTGATAAATGCCCTAGATTTGGGAATGCCTTTGACATTAATTGGGGAGGCTGTGTTTGCGCGCTGTCTATCAGCTCTTAAAGAAGAACGTGTAGAGGCTAGCCATTTATTAGAAGGCCCCAAAGTACATTTTGAAGGGGATAAAAAAGCATTTACTGAGAGTATCCGACAGGCTTTATACGCTTCAAAAATTATTAGCTATGCGCAAGGTTTTATGCTAATTCAACAGGCAGCCAAGGATTATCACTGGAGGATTAATTTTGGGGGTGTAGCTTTAATGTGGAGAGGAGGTTGTATCATTCGTAGCAAGTTCTTGAACAATATTAAAGACGCTTATCAAAAAAATCCTCAGATCAAAAATCTTTTAATGGATGATTTTTTTAAGAATGCTTTAAACAAGGCTCAATTAGAATGGAGAAAGGTTGTAGCAAAATCTGCGGAATTAGGCATACCGACTCCTTGTTTTAGCACGGCATTAGCTTTTTATGATGGATATAGATCAGCTAGTTTACCTGCAAACTTACTACAAGCTCAGAGAGATTATTTTGGTGCTCATACCTATGAAAGAGTGGACCAACCACGTGGTCAATTTTTTCATACCAACTGGACAGGTACAGGCGGCAAAGTGAGTTCTTCTTCCTATAATTTGTAAATGATAGCTACACTCGGGCTAATGACTTGTGGTCTAAGCCTCCATGTAAATAGCCAAACTTGGAGAACGATTCACATCAGCATCCATGCCGTCGAACATGTATTCAAACAATCGAAATAAAGTTTTTTGAAAAGAAAAAGAGGTTTGATCTGATCAAACCTCTTTAATTGCGTCTTTTTAAATAGATCTAAACAACGGGAGCATCTTCTGGCATCTGGATGACAACTTCACCGGGTGCCCCAGTCTTTTCAGGGACGGCATCATTTTTTTCTGCTGGATTTGCATCTGCGGCTTCACTCTCCGATGAAGATGTGGAATCACTAGATACATTCAATGGAGTTGCTGGCGTGGAACGAGTTGTATCTGGTTGTTCATCTGCAGTAGGGGGTGTCTCTAAAGTGGGTGCAGGCGTTGTCGAAGGAGGGATAAGCACATCAACCAAATCTGGCACCAGTTTTGTCAGATCTTCGGTTAGTTTATCCTTTTCAACTTTAACTTCACCTTCTGCTAGTTTGGTGAGTTCTTCTTCTTTTTTTTCTTCAACTTTTGCTTTTTGATCTTCTGCTTTTTGATCGATCGCTTGTTTTTCTTCTTTAGCTTTTTCTAGCGTTTGCTTTTGAAGTACAGATGTTTGTTTTTCAATTTGTGCATAAGTTTGTTTAGGAACTAATGTAAGCTTTTCGGCAATTCGGATGACAGAACGCAAGTGTATAAATCCTAATGTAAGATTTAACAGCAATAAAGCGGCTACAGCCAGAACGCGCACAGCGAGTTTTCCAATCACAGACGCTTTTAAAAGTTCTGGTTTATCAAGTGCTGTAACAATTTTTGTTTTATGGAATTTGGAAGCACATGCACGAGCGGCTAGCTTTACGGGTGCTGCGATCCCGCATCCGACGACAGCAAAAGAGTTAACTATTGTATCGGCTAACAAAATTCCGGAGAGGCGGAGAGGTTTCCAAAGATGCCCGTCGACTTTACTTCCAGCAAAATTTCTAGGATCTTGTAGATTTTTATTTGTCCAAGCTATCACTTTGTTATGATCACCTAATTGATGCAGTGACATTTTCATAGATTTCTCCCTTTTAATTGATATTTAAGACCGTTTTAAATACGTATAAACTCATTGTCATAAGTATATAACCTGAGTGGCGTGAAAGCTCTTCCGAAGGCGTATATTTTATCAGGGTGCAGATAAGAAACACGGACCTTAATAAAAATGACTTTTCAAGGCTTTGACGCTGGCTAAAGTACTAAAAAAGCTTCAAACTCAAGTATGTAGAAAGCTGACAATTTTCCAGCTGATTCTAGAATGTAGCAAAGCTTGATAGAGTACTTAGCGCAAACTTATGGTTGTATCATTTTTATGAATTTTTGAATAGGTAGATAGATTGTCGGTGATACTTATTGTTGATATCTTTTAAATAGTTGCTTCCTAAATTATATAGTTTATATCAAAGATCTCTTCATATCATTGAAGATTTTTTTTGTGTAAAACGTTAGATTTAAATTTTTTTAAGAATTTAAATAAACGTAATGAAGTGGGAGGAGGGAATCGTAAAACCGTTCGGATAGTTGCTTTTAGGCTGATTGTAATAACGCCTCTGCTAGTTTTCCGCGCATCGCTAAGATAAAAAGCTTAGCTTCAGCAGGGAGATACGCATCTGCATGTTAGAATCTAATGAGAAGCGAGATTAGAACCCAATCAAGGGTTAAAGATCGTTTTTGGGTTTCGCCTTGGTTTTCATGGAATCTTTGAATTCAAGAATTTTAAAGATAATTTCTTCAATCGTTAAATCAGAAGTGTCGATCACCAGCGCTTCAGGGGCTTGTTTTAGAGGCGACATTTCACGTGTCATATCTAGATTGTCACGGCGATTAATGTCTTCTAAGGTTTTTTCAATGGTTAAATCTTTAGTTTCATTGGGGTATTTTTTTCGGAGTTCATCAAAACGCCGCTTGGCTCGTATTTCTGGACGACCTGTTAGAAAAACTTTGATTTGTGCATCTGGGAAAACTGCAGTTCCCATATCTCGTCCTTCAAACACAGCATTTACACCAATGGAGTGTTCACGTTGTAAAGCCACTAATTTTTCCCGAACGGCTCTTAAAGCTGATACTCTTGAGACAGCAGAAGTGACTTCATCAAGACGAATTAAATCGCTCACATCCTCATGATCGACATGGTAGCGGCGTTCGCCATGTCTAACTTTAATGTCAAATTTAAAATTATCTAAAAAAGCTTTGAGTTCCTCTGGATGATCGACGTTTACATGGTGTTTTAAAATTCCATAAGTCACACATCGATACATGGCACCTGTATCAAAATAAATATAACCAATTTCATGAGCTAACGTCTTTGCAATTGTGCTTTTACCTGTAGCTATAGGCCCATCGATAGTAATAATCATAGAATCCTTTCCTTGAATAATTAGCTGAATAACCCTTGAGTTTTTAAGAAAATATAGACGATGGGAGAGGTAAAAACAAGAGAATCTAACATATCAAGTATGCCGCCAAGTCCTGGAATTTGGCTACTGTTTTTTACGCCTGCGTCCCGCTTGAAAAGTGATTCTGCTAAATCACCAATCTGACCCAGGGAACTTAAAATGATGCCTAGGCCGAGAGATTGAAGAAGTGATAATTCCATAGGAATCCGAGGTGTCGCTAGATAAAATCCTAAACTTGTTAGGAGTCCGAAAAATAAGCCTCCCAGCGCGCCTTCCCAACTTTTACCCGGACTTAAATAAGGAGCTAATTTATGTCGCCCCCACAGGCTTCCAATAAAATAAGCACCCATATCCGTCACTTTAGTGACAGCTAATAAATAAAATAACCACCAACGTCCTTCTTGAAAGTCTTGGTTGGAAAAATAATAGGCAATGTTTAACCAAGAACTAAGGGGTATAGCAATGTAAGTTAAACCCAGAAGAGTCAGAGCTGTATTAATGAGCGGATTTTGCCCTTCTTTTAAAAAAGTGCACAAACAAACAAATAAAGAAAGAATAAGAATTGCATAGGGTAAAATATCAGCTAAAGCAAACTGTGTGCTGATAAAGACTCCAAGGGGATATAAAAAACTGCTGACCAATCCGATTCCTACTAGGGGAGTATAGCCTTTATGTTTCGCTAGTTGAAAGAGTTCCCAGGCTGCAAGCGTAATCAGAGAGGCCACGAGGAAAGCAAAGATTGGACGAAAAAATGGATAAGGGGAGAACCAAAGAATCAGAATGGCGAACACAGATGTCATCCCACCTACAATAAGTCTTTGTTGTAAATTGCTCATGTGCCTCCTAGACGTCTTTCTCGCTTTTGATAACTCAAAATGGCTTCAAAAAAATGATAAGGCGTAAAATCTGGCCATAAGACGGAGGATGAAAAAATTTCCGCATAGGAAATTTGCCATAGCAGATAATTACTGAGACGCAACTCACCACTAGTTCGAATTAAAAGATCCGGATCTTGCCAACTAGCTGTGTCTAGATATTTTGAGATTAACTCTTCTGTGATTGTACTTTTATCAATTTTATTTTCTTGAATATCATTCACAATGGCCTTTACAGCACGTGTCATCTCATTTCGACTTCCATAGTTTAAAGCAAAAATTAAATCTACTTCATGACAAGAGGCTGTGATTTCTTTTGTTTCTCTAATTGTTTCCTTTACGTAATCTGGTAGGGGTGAGAGGTCTCCAATGGTACATAAGCGGGTGCCTTCTTCTAAAAATGTGGGGCGTTGCTCAATCAAATAGGTGTGCAATAACCACATGAGAGCATCGATTTCTTCTTGAGGTCGACTCCAATTTTCTGTAGAAAAAAGATAAAATGTAAAAGTTTTGACACCCAATTCCTTGCCTGCTTTTACAATTTCGATAAGATTATCTGAACCTTCTCGATGTCCTTCCGACGCTTGCATCTGTTGTTGCTTGGCCCAACGGCGATTACCGTCCGGTATAAATGCGACATGTTTAGGGATACGGGAAGGATCTAAGCAAGCTTTTTGTTCGGAACTAAAATAGCTTTTCATTTGAGAAATGTTCATGTTATTTATTTAAGCAACAGAGCAGGTTGCCTTATCCTTATTTGAAAATATGTCTTTTAAAATGATGATTTTTTCTCGCTGAGGACCCAAGGAAATCATGCTAATGGGTGCACCACAAAGTTCTTCGATCCTTGACAAATACTTTTTAGCTTGAGCAGGAAGATCTTGATAGCAGTCAATATGACTGGTCGAAGACCTCCACCCAGGGACCACTTCATAGAGGGGGACTATTTTTTCTAAATCCTCGGTTAAATAAGGGATGTGATCGAGTCTGGCCCCATGGATTTGATAACCTACGCAAATTTTAATTTCTTCTAAAGTATCTAGAACATCAAGTTTAGTCAGAGCAACCGAGTCAATGCCATTTAAACGTACTGCTGTACGAGCTAACACCGCATCAAACCAGCCTATGCGTCTTTTTCGACCCGTAGTCGTTCCATATTCGCGAGCCTCAAAATGATCTAAAAAGTTTTCGTGTTCATGAACCTCTGATGGCAAAGGACCATTACCCACGCGTGTTGTATAAGCTTTCATGACTCCAATCGTATGATCAATGCGGGTCGGCCCCACCCCTGCTCCTGCACAAATGCCACCCGCGATTGTATGAGAAGAAGTGACATAAGGATAAGTGCCTAATGAAATATCAAGAAATGTTCCTTGAGCACCTTCAAAGAGAACATTTTCCTTGTTTTCTATGGCTTGATGAATGATCTCTTCCACGTCAGAAATAAAGGGTTTAAGTGCATCTGCGTATTGGCTGTATTTTTTATGCATTTCCTCATAATTCATTTTTTCAGCGCCAAATAACTTGGTAAGTTCGTCGTTTTTTAACTGAAGAACGCATTTTAAGACTTTGCCAAATATGTCAGGGCGTACCAACTCTCCCATGCGTATACCGAGTCGATGCGCTTTATCTGCATAGCAAGGGCCAATGCCTCTACCCGTCGTTCCTACGGAACGTTCTCCTTTTCTTTGTTCTAAAAGAAGGTCTAATTGTCGATGGTAAGGGAAAATGACATGAGCAGAGGGAGAGATCCAAAGACGGCCTTTAATGTGAAGACCCCGATTTTCTAATGCTTCAATTTCTTGTATGAGGACTTCTGGGTCGATGACAGTACCGGCGCCAATATAGCAATGCGTATGGGAATGAAGGATGCCAGAGGGAATTAGGTGTAGTTTATATTCTTCATTATCAATGATGACTGTGTGGCCAGCGTTGTTGCCACCTTGAGAACGCACGACATGTCTAACTTGGGTGGTTAAAATGTCTATAATTTTGCCTTTTCCTTCATCACCCCACTGTGCTCCGATCAGAATCACCTGCGGCATAACTTAACTCCTTGATCTGCGTTTTAATCATTAGACCTTTTGTAAACACCCTTTATCTCTAAAATTATAGACAAAGAAGTGAAGAGGCCTATTAACCAAGTTTTGATTTTTTAGTTTTTTCGGAGTCAACGGAAGCTTTTCACCAATGGCCTTTCTAAGCTACTAAACAGGGCCCTTAGTAGAATTTTGACTTCCTGAGGCTTGGCACTAAAAAACAAAACTCAAGTTACTAGTGATCGGTTATATTTAGTCTCCGGCTTTTAATACTTCCATGAAAGCACTTTGAGGAATATTGACTTTTCCTATTTCTTTCATGCGCTTTTTACCCTTTTTCTGCTTTTCCCAGAGCTTACGCTTACGCGTAATATCCCCGCCATAACATTTTGCTGTCACGTTTTTAGTGATTGCTCGGATTGTTTCTCGAGCGACAATTTTTCCACCAATAGCGGCTTGTATAGGAACCTTAAATAATTGCATAGGGATGACTTCTACCAATTTAGCACAAATAGCACGTCCTTTTGATTCTGCTTTCGTGCGATGCACCAGGCAGGAGAAAGCATCTACTGGTTCTTCGTTGACACGTATTTCTAGCTTAATGATGTCACTTTTTTCATACCCATCAAATTCATAGTCGAAGGATCCATATCCTTTTGTAATGGATTTAAGTTTATCATTAAAGTCGGTGATAATTTCATTCAGAGGTAAGCGATACGTTAGAAGTAGACGACGAGCATCCATGGTTTCAGTTTTAAGACAGACTCCACGCTTATCCATCCCCAAATTCATGATTGCGCCCAAGAATTCCGAAGGCACCATAATATGACATTTGACCCAAGGCTCTTCCACATGATCGATAAACGTGGGATCGGGATAATGAGCCGGATTATCGACTTCTTTCACTGTTCCATCATTGAGATGGAATTTATAAATGACACTGGGAGCTGTAGAGATTACATCTAGATCAAATTCTCTTTGTATACGTTCAAAAATAATTTCCAAATGCAGCAGACCTAAGAAACCGCAACGAAAGCCGAAACCTAAGGCTAAGCTGCTTTCCTGCTCTATATGTAAAGAAGAGTCATTGAGCTGTAACTTTTCTAAAGCATCACGTAAAGCTTCAAAATCTGTTGAATCTATAGGGTAGATGCCCGCAAAAACCACAGGAGATATATTTCTAAATCCGGGCAGAGCTTCAGGTGCTGGATTTTTCTGAAGAGTAATTGTATCCCCGATTTTTACATCTGAAGTTTTTTTAATATTGGCAATCATGTAACCCACTTCACCAGGCCGCAATATTTCTACAGGTTTTTCAGAAGGGGTGAATTTCCCAACCTCTAAAACCTCAAAGAGTTTGTGGGTAGCCATCATCCGAATTAACGACCCTTTGCGGATTTCTCCACTAATGACTCGAATGTAAACCATGACTCCACGGTAAATGTCGTAATGAGAATCGAAAACTAATGCCCGTAGAAGATGATCAGGAGATTCTTTAGGAGGTGGAACTTGAGTGATGATCCGTTCAAGAATTTGGTCGATACCAATTCCTGATTTAGCAGAACAGCAGACTGCATCGGAAGCATCTAACCCAATGACATCTTCAATTTGGCGTCTAACTCCTTCTATATCGGCACTTGGAAGGTCTATCTTATTAATGACTGGTACAATTTCTAAGTCTCTTTCAATGGCAAGATGTACGTTGGCTAAGGTTTGAGCTTGTACACCTTGCACTGCATCTACAACTAATAAAGCACCTTCACAAGCAGATAATGAACGCGAAACTTCATAGGTGAAATCTACGTGTCCAGGTGTGTCAATGAGATTAATTTGGTAGGTTTCTCCATCATTAGCCTTATATTGCATTGTGACTGGGTGAGCTTTAATTGTAATTCCACGCTCTCTCTCCAAATCCATGTCGTCTAAAAGTTGTTCCTGCATTTCTCTTTTAGACACTGTATGAGTGAGTTCTAAAAGACGGTCTGCAATAGTGGATTTGCCATGATCGATGTGGGCAATAATGGAGAAATTACGTATGTTTTTTTGTTTATATTGATCCATGGAAGTCCTAGGCAATGATATAAAGTATCTTTAATCTTTCAAAGGTGTAGTTTTGAAGTGGATTTAATCAACTAACTTAATTCATTGGAGAAATGATTTCAAGAAAGATTTAAACTGTTAATAGAGATTATAGACGTAGAATGGAGGAGTTAACTTCAAAAATTGCGGCCAAGATGACTCGAACATCCACAGGGTTACCCCCACTAGAACCTGAATCTAGCGCGTCTACCAATTCCGCCATGGCCGCCTGGTGAAGAAATATCCTATTAAATATAGCGATTTCCGTAAATAGAAAATGTCTGACCTTAACGAAGTTTAGGGTTAATTAATAGTTTTATTTTTAACTTGAGTTCTGAGTTTTTTAGTGTATTTGAATTGGATTTTTTGTTATTATAGGTGCAAAAATCCTTTCAAGACATTTTATGGAACAAATATATAGCAAAGCAAATCCATTTTTGGCAAAAATCAAAGAGCGTTATCATTTAACACGTTCTGGATCAAAAAAAAATACCCAGCATGTGGTTTTAGATATTGCCGGGTCGGGTTTGACTTATCATGTGGGCGATAGTGTGGGAATTTTCCCTCAAAATCCCCAATCTTTAGTTGTAAAAACTCTTCGTGCCATGGGTGCATCTGGAACAGAAATTGTGAAGGATAAACATACAGGGGAAGAGTATTCTTTACACACGTTTCTGACGAATAAAGCAAATATTACAGATCTGAGTAAAAAGTTGCTTACCATTATAAGTCAGAATCAAACAGATTTAAAAAAGAAAGCAGCCTTAGAGACTTTATTAGCCGAAGGCTCGCAAGATTTATTAAAGGCTTATTTAGAATCACATGAACTCTGGGACGCTTTAGAAGAAAATCCTGAAGTGAAATTTTCTTTGCAGGACCTATGCCACTTATTGATGCCTCTGCTCCCCCGCCTTTATTCAATTTCTTCTTCGATGTCTGTTGTTGGTGAGGAAATTCATTTAACGATTGGTGTCCTAAAATACAACACCAATGGCTATCAGCGCGTAGGGGTCTGTACAAATTTCATATGTGAAGTAGCTCCTTTAAATGAGGCGGTTGTCCCTATTTATATACAGGCCCATCATGGCTTTACAATCCCTGCTAATTCCGAAAGCCCTATGATTATGATAGGCCCTGGCACCGGAGTAGCTCCATTTCGTGCTTTTATGCAAGAGAGAATGGCTTATCAGGCACCTGGAAAAAATTGGTTATTTTTCGGTGAATGCAATCGAGCGACTGATTTCTTTTATGAGGACTATTGGACCTCTTTGCAAGATGAGGGAAAACTGCGCTTAGATGTGGCGTTCTCACGAGATCAAGAAGAAAAAATTTATGTTCAACATCGCATGCGAGAACAAGGAGCAGAGTTATATCGTTGGCTTATGGAAGGATCGTACCTCTATGTTTGTGGGGATGCTTCGCGTATGGCTAAAGATGTGGAAGCCACCTTGCAAGAAATCATATGTACACATGGAAAAAAAGATAATCAGGAAGCACGCGAGATAATTAAAAAATTGCGTGTAGAAAAACGCTATCTCCGTGATGTGTATTAGATTCATTTTTTCTTAACTATAGGACTTTTTATCTCTTATTTCTCACTAAAATAGCTCCCATGGAGCTATTTTAGAATTTATCTATAAAGATTCAATCCGACTTATTCCCCACAAGCGGCAAATATCTATTGTTGGAATAACTTTTTCAGGAAACACTTAGTTTGCCAAGCGGTTTCGCGAGAACTTGCCCCAAGATTGGGTGGGAAATTCTAGATTTTTCCTAGAAGAGGAAGGTTGGATGATCGAGAGATTTTTCAATCATCAGCTTTTAAAGACTATCGATTTTCACATGTGGTAACGATGGCGAAGCTTTGTACTCCTTCTCCACAACCAAAATCCGTTAGTCCTTCACCTGAAGTGGCTGTGATACCCACCTGAGAGATATCCAGATCCATGACCCGTGCAATATTTTGACGCATTTCTATGATGCGTTCTTTAAACTTAGGGCGTTTCCCTTCTAAGGTAATAGCGACATGGGTAATTTTTTGATTACCTAGGGTCTTCATTGCTTCTTGTAAGTAAACTTCACTATCCGTGATCCCATCTTTTAAACATAAATCATCTGCTTTATTGCCCAAAATTAAGATGCCAGTGAGCGAACTGATCGCATTACAGATGGCATGAAAAACAACGTCGCCATCAGAATTAGCATTAAACCCTGGAACATTTTCAAAGATAATTCCAGCAATAATACAGGGCTTGGTGGATTCAGGTAATAAAAAACGGTGGCTATCTTGGCCTATGCCTGTCCGAATAATCATGATTCTTCCTCGGTATCGTGAATTTTATGAGATATTGTAGAGTTCTTAGCAATTGTATGAAACATTTATTTTTTAAAAAGGTTGTAAGACATTAATCTTGGGATTTGGATATAAAATATGAAGCTTTTTATGAGCTAGAATACAATTTTTAAGATCAATGTTCAGACTAGGACGTTAAATGTTAAACCCGAGATTATCCCGATAATACCTACTTTAAAAATAACAAAAGCATCTTTAGTGCTGCAATTTTGTGATAAAATTATTTAAAAAAAAACAAGTTTGTTTTATAATACATCATAATATTAAATAAAGTTATTAGATTATGCCAATAAATAAGATCTCTCATTCTCCTTTTCCTAGCCTTCAAAGGATTCCACCCACAAAAAATAAGGGAGTCGATGTGAAGATTAAGCAAATTGTTTATATCATTCTTAAAACTTTACGCACAGCTTTGGTTTTAACTACAGCTAGCTTAACCACCCTAGTTAGTCTGCCTGTGGTAATCCTTTCCACAATGCATGGACTCTATAAAAAAACTCCTTTTATTATCGCTATTGTTGATAGTATATTTATGGCAGCTAAACCTCTGGATTGGGTGGCTCCTCATTTGCCCCGTCCCCTTGCCTATATGGCCAATGCAATCCATGCTGCGATGACAGAAATTCTATCTACACTTGTGATGAGTGCCTTATACTTTAATGATCTAGAAAAGTGTAATCCCAAAACCATGGATAGTGGAAATCACCAACCTATTCTACTCGTTCATGGCCTTTATCATAATAGTTCAGCTTGGACATACCACCGGCAATGTATGTTAGAGGCTGGACTTGGTCCTATATTTACAGTCAATTTAGATAGGCCTTTTGTCTCTATCAAGCTGCACGCTGAAAAACTTAGAGAAAAAATTATCGAGATACAAAAAATAACAGGTGATCGTGAGTTAAAAGTTGTAGGCCATTCGATGGGGGGATTAGATCTATCGGAGCTCCTTTTAAATACGGCCAAAGATGAATTTAATATCACAGATGTGGTGACGTTAGGCTCTCCATTAAAGGGGACACATATGACATTTTTAGGATTAGGCAAAAGCGTTAAGGAAATGCGATACGAAGGGGCTTATATCAATGACCTAGCTAAACGCATATGCGCGCAAGATAAAATTCAATATTTTCATATCAGTACTGAAATGGATGAGCTTGTGGTTCCTTCCACAAGTGCCACGTTGGCAGAAAATAAAAATGCCAAAAGGCTTGTTCTACCTAATTTAGGACATAATGGTCTTTTGTATTCAAAAAAAGTGAATGAGGCATTGATTGAACACCTTAAATCTGGGGGAGGAACTCCCTCTCAAGTTTGAATATGCGCCATGGGGATGCAAAATTTCGGTTGCGTCTGCTCCCATCTTCTACACATCTAATTTTTGATAAGCTCTAATTTCACAAATTCGATTTTAGAGCAAAATTCAAAAAGAGATTTTTTTAATAAAAGATCCAATCTATAAAAATTAAAAAATCGCTAGATTTTTATTGTCTTTAAAAATTCTTCTTGTTAATAAGATGGGTGTAAAAAACACTTAATTTTTTTGCAAATTATAATAAATTCGATCGCATAATTTTACTTACGAACGGTTACAGCATACTCATGGAAATATTAAAAATCAAAGGTGGAACCCCCCTTAAAGGTCATGTAAAAGCGTCTGGCGCTAAAAACGCTATGACAAAACTCTTAGTTGCCTCATTACTCTCGGATAAAAAATGTCGTTTTTATAATGTCCCTAATATTGGAGATGTAGCTGTCACCGTTGATTTGTGTAAAGAAATTGGGATGGAAGTTCAGTGGGATCGATCAGAAGGGGTCATGGAGGTTATTACCAAAGAACTTAAAACTTCCTATATCCCTCAGCGTTTTTCAGGAGCAAATAGAATTCCCATTTTGATGATAGGAGCTCTTTTAGGACGTACTGAAGAAGATATTATCGTTCCTACTGTAGGAGGTTGCTCCATCGGTATTCGTTCGGTGGATTTTCATATATCTGCTTTAGAAAAGCTGGGCGCAACAATCGAATACAGGGGGATGAAGCGTGAAGGAGCTTATTTTGCGCATGCCCATAATGGCTTAAAAGGAACGTTGGTGCAATTACCTTTTCCATCCGTGGGTGCCACCGAGAATACTATTTTAGCAGCTGTGACAGCACGTGGTCTAACCACCATCAAAAATGCAGCGATTGAGCCTGAAATCGTCGAGTTAATCCTTTTTTTGCAAAAATTGGGAGCTATTATCACATTAGATGTGGATCGTACAATACACATTCAAGGCACAAGACGCTTTTACGAAGTCGAGCATACAGTGATACCAGATCGTATTGAAGCAGCTTCATGGGGTATGGCTGCTATTAGTTCCAAAGGGCGTGTATTTGTCGAAGGAGCTCAACATCATAACATGATTACCTTTTTGAATAAAATTCGCGAGGTTGGAGGCGGCTTTGATATTAAGAGTAATGGAATTGAGTTTTATTACGATGGGCCTCTCCAGGGCGGTTTACATTTGGAAACAGATGTGCATCCTGGCTTTATGACAGACTGGCAACAGCCGTTTGTGGTACTTTTAACACAAGCTTCAGGCTCCTCAGTAGTTCATGAAACTGTTTATGAAAATCGTTTTGGTTACACAGATTTATTAAAGGAAATGGGTGCGGAGATTACTCTTTTTAGACAATGCTTGGGAGGGAAAGAGTGCCGTTTTGCCTCACAGAGTTTTTGCCATAGTATCATTGTAAAAGGAGCTACACCGCTTTTAGCTAAAGACATTTCTATCCCTGATTTACGTGCGGGCTTTGCTTATGTGATGGCTGCAATAGTTGCCAAGGGTACTAGTGCCATTTCTGGATTGCATTTCTTAGATCGTGGTTATGGTGAGCTTTATCAAAAGTTAGGGGCTTTAGGCGTAGATGTTGACCGTGTCAATACGGAAAAGAAATCTGTTGAGGATATTCCTAAGATAGAAATACCCATGATAAAAGCAAAAATGCCAAAAACATTCAAAAAGAAAAAATTACCTGTGCTTCAGCCTTTGGCAACCTCCTAAGGTGTGGATGAATCCCCCTTGCCAAACTCTTGAGTTTGGCAAGGGGGATGAACTAGCAGATTCAGTTTTAAAACTCTTTGGTGAGGCTTTAGGTTTAACTACACTAAATCTGATTCTTGTCTTTTTTCAGAAAGATTGATAGGTAATGTTAATGAAGTCCATTGACATAGTGCTTGGTACATCGACTTACATTTCTCAGGCGATCTTCGGGTGTTTAATTTTTCAGCGACAAGCCTCCATGAAACTTTCGTGTTTTCTTTTTTCACAGAACTATATGTTAATTTAAGCGCATCTATTTCCTCTTTTGACCATGCTGAGGTGTTAAGATCGGGGTTCACATGGTTTTCCCATCGTTCTCTACAATCCACTCCAGTGATACTTTTGATATGGGATTTCATTTTCTTTGCGACTTCGGCCCAAGGAATTGTTTCTCGAGACGAAGCATAGAAGACGCTTAGATTTTTTAAAAGGTCGTCAAGCTCTCCAGACCATTGGATGGGGCCTTCTTTATTTTTTCGTAAAAAGTTGTAACGAATACGGCATTGATCATTTGTTCGATGCGTCCCGAGCTCGCTGGCAATTTTTATCCAGTGGGGCTTTAGGTTGGACTCAGCGAGGAGAGTCAGTTGTTCGTCTTCCTCTTTTGTCCAAGGCAATGTATTTGCACGTGGTTTTAGTTTGTTCATCCAATGGGATCTACACTGTGCGCTTGTTTTACCCGGCAGTTGGTTTGCAATGAGACTCCACTGAATTTTTTCTTGATCTTGATAAAAAGAGACTGCTTCTTTCAATAATTGATCTTCTTCCTTAGACCATAAATCATTTTTTTCATCTTCGTGGTATTGGGCTTTTTCTGTGGTTGGACTGGACTTGTGTTTTTTCGTTTTTTGTTCTAAATCATCCTCACTTTTCATAGATGCGTAAGTTCTTTTTTTGCAGAAAATCCTTGTCTTCGCACTTTCATTTTTATTGTTTTTCATCATGTCTTCTAGAGGTGCTTCAAAAAGATTTGCCAGAGTGTGGGCGGCTTCATAGCTGGCTAGATCAGTTTCTTTGCACCAAAGACGTGCATCTAAATCCTTAGGGGAAGGCGAGGCTTTTTGCGACATTTGTTGAAGACTAGCATGAGCCACATTTTGTACATTCAGGGGAGCGTTAGAAGAAATTTGAACAGAAGTTTCCAATGATAGGTGAGTGGCATATCCCTCCCAACGAAAAGATAAAAATTGATTAACATGATGCATAATTAAAAATACCTTTTTATATTATTAAAAACTTAAAGAGTTTAACTTTTTTTTTAAGTATTTAAATTGCTTTTTTTGTTTTTTATCGAAATTTAGCTGAGTTGTAAAAAATTGGAGATCTATAGGGTTTGGTTAATAAAAAGAGCTGAAACACAAGACAACTCGTTGTTCCTTTGATCCCTATCTATACAAATGTAGCATTGACAGTCTTTCAAGAAATTTGTTACAAACGGTTAAAAAACAAAAGAGGATTCATGAATTATTCAATGAAAATGACAACGTTCTTAATTGTTGCAGCTGTTTGTGGATCTATATATTTATTAGCGATGGGATTATTTAAGGAGGATAAGCCGCTTTACTTAGGGATTTCTCTAGACAAGGCTCCTTCTGTAAATAACCTCGAGTTCCTAACCGAATCGAAAATGCCTACGCAGGTGGTTTTACTTCCCTCTGCATGGCAGTTAGATGACTCTATTTCTTCTGACACTCTATTAGCTATATCAAAAAAAGGAATGGCTCCTAGCCTTATATGGAAACCCGTCCAGGAATTACAGATATCCTTTGAGGATATAGTAAAAGGTAAATTGGATGATCATTTAAAAAATGCGGCAGAGCAAATAAAAAAATTAAACGTTCCTTTAGTGATCTGGTTTGAACCCTATATAAAAGCAGAAAATGGGGATGTTAGAGGTTCTTCTTATAAAGAAGCTTATCAATATATTGTCCGTTATTTTCAAAAACAAAATGTTTCTAATGTGCTTTGGGGATTTTCTATCTCCACTGATAGGGATAAACAGAATAAAATTTCTAACGATTATCCTGGCAATGATTACATAGATATATTGGGAATGTCTGAGGGGCTAGATGACAGTAAGACATCTGAAACATCCTGGAGGGGCTTTGATACGATTTTTGAATCTACCTATAGAGAATTCAAGCAGCTTGCCCCTAAAAAACCGATCGTAGTTTTTGAAAACCATATTGTATCGAAATTCAATGCTGAAAGTAAAAAAGAATGGTTGATTCAAGCGCTAGAGACCTGCAAAGCCTGGGAAATTTCTGTTTATATGGTCAAGGAAAGTGAGGGGCAAAAAGAATTATTAATGGATGAAAAGATACAAAAATATTTTACTCGGTCTCCCTCAGCGTCTCAGTGGTTAAAGAAATTACTAGGTAAATAGGGGATGTCACCTTAAGACTGGAGTTCTATGACCGAGATGCAAACCATTATGCAAGCAGTTAACTGCAGGATTCTCTATATTAGAGTGGATAGACTTTTTTACTTAAAAAAACTCATGGATTGTTTTAACCTTTAAAATAACTTGGCTATAACTATCCTTTTTCATAAACAATTGCATCTTGAAGAGTTTTGTGATTTTTGATAAAGTTTGTCATGTTTGTGAGTTCAAGAACATGTAAAATCTCTTTTCTGGCTCCGCAGAAGGCAATTTTTTTTTGATGGCCAAAGAGCTTATAAAGAGAGATGACGGTACTCACCCCTGTGGAATCCATAAAATAGATATCTGAAAAATCCATAATTATCTTGTTGCATAGAAAGTTTTCTTCTATGGATTTTATTACCTCAGTTTTAACAAAACTAGAATTTGTTGCATCTAAGGTTTCCTGCGTGGGTTTAATCACTAAAAAGTCATGAACGGTTTTTATTTCTGTAAACATAGGATCCTTATTTTCTTATTCTTATAACATTGATTGACTATAAGTTTTTGTTAATAGGGGCAGAACTGTAGAGTCGCATGTATCCAGAAAGTTCCATAGGGGAATATGAATTAAAAAATCGGTACCTCTCCCTATAAATAGTAATTAGAAAAATAAAAAACAATCCTTTAATTTTTAGATTTAAAAAATGCATAAACAACCTGCTTTGTGGCGTCAAATTCAGAGACTTAACTTTATTGATTTAGAGAAACTTGCAACTTTTTTGGAGCTGTCTGATCATCAAAAAGAAAAAATCGTTCAGAAACCTAAATTTGTTTTAAATATTCCCTTTCGCTTAGCCAATAAAATCAGCAAGAATACACTGGAAGATCCCATTCTCAGACAATTTGTTCCACTAGATGAGGAAAATAAAATTGTGGAGGGGTTTGATGAAGATCCTGTATGCGATCATTTATATCGCAAAGAGTCTCAGTTATTGCATAAATATATAGGTCGTGCGCTGCTTGTTTGTACCAGTGCGTGTGCTATGCATTGTCGCTACTGCTTTAGACAAAATTTTGATTATCCGGAAAAAAGCACTCTTTTCAGTAAAGAAATAGAGTTGATTAGGCAAGATGCTTCGCTTCACGAAATTATCCTGAGTGGAGGAGATCCTTTATCCTTAGAGAATACGACGCTTAATAATCTTTTAAATGAGCTAGAATCTATTGAACATATTCGTCGTGTTCGTATTCATACCCGTTTTCCAATTGGGATTCCAGAAAGATTAGATGAAGGTTTTCTATCGTTATTAGAAAGAAAACGCTTACAGATTTGGTTTGTAGTGCATGTGAATCATCCTCTGGAACTCGACGCTGAGATTCTAGATAAATTAAAAAGTGTTCAAAAGCTAGGAATACCTGTCTTAAATCAATCTGTCCTTTTAAGAGGAGTCAATGATACGGTGGAAGTGCAAAAGGAGCTGTGTGAAAAGCTAGTCGATCATGGAATTTTGCCCTATTACCTACATCAACTGGATCGCGTTCAGGGGACTTCGCATTTCGAAGTGAATCCTGATCAAGGGAGATTAATTATTCAAACTCTCATGACTTCTTTATCAGGTTATGCTGTGCCCAAATATGTGAAAGAAATTCCTGGGGCTCTTAGTAAAACTTCGTTAAGTTTTTAATACAGGCTTTAGAACTTCAGAGCCTGCATGAATAAAACTGTGTTTTGGTAATTAAATAATCGATTTACTTGATTTATTTTGTTATACAATTTATAACTAATCTAACTTATATGGTTTTATTAAAAATTTGAATAGAAGATTATTATTAATTAAATTTAGGAGTCTATATGTCATTTAGCATCAACATACAGCCGTCTGACACATGTAAAAAATACGGGGTAGACTCGAGTAGTGGCTTTACAATTACTAGTAAGACCCCCATTCTTAGTGATGAATTGGAAAAAATTCAATCGATCTTAGGGGCTTTTGTGAAAGTTTCTATAGATGAAGCAAACTTGGAAAAAGCAGAAGAAAAAACTAAAAAATACTCATCTATCCACCCAAACTATTCGATGAATGAAAGTGAAAAGAATCTTTTTGATAGAGCCCAAAAGAGTCTAGATTCTGCTAAAAAAAATTATGAAGCTCTATCCAAAAAATACTCGATTGTTTACGTTTCTCCTTTCCAAGTGTACTAGAGCTACTAGAAGCCTCTTAGGGGAGGCTTCTATTTCTGAATATTTGGTTTTTTCAGAGTTCAATTATGGGTAATTAGAACCTTAAGAAGAAGAGTCGTAGGTCCAATTTTAAGAGGGAAGGGATGAGTTTTGGGTTTTCTGGGGTTAATAGGCCTGGCTTTAATGATTTTAAGCCTTTTTATCTTACTTCTCGTCAGATCCAATCTGTTGAATTTCCGTGTCAAACTGTGCATTTGATAGCATCTTTAGTCTTAGCTTTTTCTCCTTTTAGACAAGCCAAAGAGATTGTCTTACTCAGGTGTAACCTTGGAGAGATTGATCCAAATTTAGCAAAAAATTCTGAAGCCACGCAATTCGTCATTACGGGGGGGCATAAGTTGACCCATATCGATTTTATGTATAAAGCCAAAAACAAGCCTACTTCATTAGTCATAACGGGCGCGCATTCTATCCTTCATCTTTCCCCATCGCCTGATTGTAAAAATTGTTCGGAAGAGCATCTAAGTGATCTCCATGAGCTTGTGTTAACAGGAGCTCATTCACTTGAAGATATACCCATTCAAAAACTTAAAAACCTAAAAGAATTGGTCATTACAGGTGGAGATCATTTCCAAATGCTGGATCAAATAAAAGCAGTTCAAAGACAGTTTAATTATATTAATATTAGCTACGCTTCTCATTTTAAGGACTATGTTTTTCATCGGGATGCTGGATCGAATGAGTCTAAAAGCTGAGGCTTTTGCAAACGGATGAAGCAGGTGTTAGTTAGAAAACAATAAAACTAGCTTTCATCTGTTTACAACAGCTTTTAAGAAATCTAATATAAATAGAAGATTTACATTTTTTCTACAGTTTTAACGCCCAATAAATAAAGCCCTTTTTTCATAATTCTCGCGGTCGCTTCACAAAGTAGCAGACGAGAATTTTGCTCGGGAGAGCCTTCTACGCGGCAATCTCTAAAAAAGCCATTAAATTTCTCTGCAAGCTGATACAAGTAATCAGTTAAGCGGTTAGGAAGAAGGTCTCGAGCCACAGTGTCAATAGCTTCACCAAATTGACAAAGATGTAAGGCTAAAGAAATCTCAGAAGGATGGTTCAATATAAGATTTGTTGTGTCGATTAAAGCATTAATATCTGCGTTGACCTTTCTTTTGATGCCCGAAACGCGCACATAGGAATACACTAGATAAGCAGCCGTATTACCTTCAAATTTTAGCATACGTTCATAGCTGAATGTATAATCGCTGGTGCGATGGCAAGAGAGATCTGCATACTTAATGGCCCCAATGCCTAAAACCTCAGCTACCTTTTGACATTCCTCTTCTTCCAGCCCAGGATCTCTTTCCATCAGAATTTTTCTGGCTTGTTCAATACCAGAGGTCAATAGGTCTATTAATTTTTCTGTCTCTCCAGAGCGTGTGCGGAATTTTTTTCCGTCACTTCCTAAAACTAGACCAAAAGGAACGTGATCTAATTGGACTGCTTTATCTTTTAAAAAACCTGCTTTTTCTGCGGCTTTAAAAATCATCTGAAAATGCATGGCTTGGCCTGCATCCGTGACAATGACAATGCGATCCGCCTTCTCATCAAAAATACGTTGCTTAATAGCCGCTAAATCCGTTGTGTCGTAGTTATAGCCCCCATCAGATTTTTGAATCATAAGAGGCATGGCGTCACCCTCTCGATTACGAAATTCTTCCATAAAGATGCATTTTGCCCCCTCAGAAACCTCGACAAGCCCTTTGTCTTCCATTTCTTTGACAATGGAGGGAAGTAACGGGTTATAAAATGACTCACCGCGTGTGTGTATCTCAACATCTAACAAGTCATAAATTTCTTGATAAGCCTTTTCGGAAATTGCACAGATGATTTTCCAAGCTTTTAGTGAAGAGGGGTCTCCTTTTTGTAAAGCAACGACTTCTAGTTGCGCTGTCTTTTTAAAATCGGGATCTTGGTCGAACTTTTGTTTCGAGGATTTGTACCATTCTACGAGTTGAGAGAGGTCTGTTGACTGCTCTCCATTTAAAACTTGAGGAGCTGTTTCTTTGATATGTGCGATTAGCATACCAAAAGCTGTTCCCCAATCGCCGATGTGATTGAGCCGTACAACATCATGACCTAAAAATTCAAATACTCTTGCTAAGCAGTCACCAATGATTGTAGATCGTAAATGTCCTACGTGCATTTCTTTAGCTGTATTTGGACTGGAAAAGTCTATAACGATACGTTGTTTGCGCGGTTGGGGGACACCTAAAAAAGGCTTAGTCAAAATAACGTGAATAAATTTAGCTAAGAAAACAGGGTTAATGAATATGTTGATAAAACCTGGCCCGGCTATTTCTAGTTTAACTACAACTGAATTAAACTCTGCATCTTTTACAAGCTGATTTAAAATTGTCTGTGCGATTTCTCTGGGGTTCTTTTGCAATGTTTTACTAAGTTTCATCGCAGAATTAAACTGATAATGTCCAAATTTATCCTGTGTACTCTGCGTAATTTCCATGGGAATAGAATCATTAATAGCTAATGAGGGGAATGCTTCAGCCGTTGCTTTTTTAAATTGACGAAGAAGGTATTCTACGATTGTTTCTTTTATCATAACAGGATCTCTTATGTTAACGGTTGAATTGAATGGGGTGCGTGCGTAACCCAATCAAGTGTTTGAGGTTGTATTGGGCCATTTCATCAGCAACCAGGCTTGTGGGTTTTCCTTCTTTTTCAGCTTTATCGAAGAGTTTTAAAAGAGTAGAATAGATTTTATCCACCTTATTTCTTGAATCCACGGCATGATAGCCGCCTGGGTTGAACTCGGCCGTAGCATTGACTAGGCCACCTGCATTTATGACATAATCAGGGGCGTAAAGAATCCCTTTTTGCATTAACATTTCTCCGACCTTAGGGGATTGGAGTTGATTGTTGGCTCCCCCAGCTATTGCTTGACAGTGCAGTTGGGGCACTAGTTTTTCAGTAATGGTTCCTCCCATTGCGCAAGGAGATAAGATGTCGCAAGACGTGTAAGCGTAGTCTTCTAAACCTACGGTTTCTGCTCCAAGTTGAACGGCATATTCTGCTAAACGTGCGGGATTAGCTTCGCAAAGGATAAGATGTGCTCCCTCCCAAAATAGAAGGTTGGCTAATTTGCCTCCGACTTGTCCTAAACCCTGTACCAAGATTTTTTTATTTTTTAATGAGGAAGAACCCCAAAGTTTTTGGGCCACTGCTTGAATTCCTCGAAAAACTCCCCAAGCGGTAAAGCGACTCGGATCGCCGCTGCTGCTCTGGGTGGGTAATGCAGCAACAAAGGGGGTGGTTTGTCTTATGATCGCCATATCTTTTGTGTCCGATCCCACATCTTCTGCAGCAATATAGTCTCCTTGCAGAGAATCCACAACTTTTCCGAAGGCATGTAAAAGCTTTTCATTTTTTTGTGTATAAGGGTCAGCAATAATGACACTCTTCCCGCCTCCAGTCCCTAATTCGGCCACTGCAGATTTATTCGTCATGGCTTTGGCTAGTAACAACACGTCATGCAGAGCTTCTTGAGAATTGGAGTAAGGGTAGATCCTTGTCCCTCCTAATGAGGGACCAAGTGATGTATCATGGATGGCAATAAAGCAATGAAGATTTGAATCCTCGTCAGTAGCTTCAATGACTTTTTTGTAACCTTCGATCTTCATTTCTTTAATCTTTACCATGAATTACTCCGAGGATTTTGTCAAAATGACTTGATTAATAATAGTCTTATAGTTAATCTAAATGCAGCAATATTTTAAAAATTTACACTTATTTATTCCCCTTAAATAGAGGTTCCCGATGACACAAACTGTCATATCAGAAGAGATAAAAAACGAACTCGAGCACTTTTTAAAACAAAATCAGTCTGCAGAGCTTGTTAATACTTATCTTTTTTACATCGAGAAAAAATTTAAGCTTCATCCGGTTTTATTTCCGAAAGACAAGATAATCTACCAAAGTGCAGATGATGCAGTCAAGTATGTTGAGAAACAACAGCAATTATGGCACGAAACGGAAATAAAAATTGGTTTCAGTAATTTAAGCGTCAATGATCAAACTAAAAAGATTTATATTTGTCCTTTCACAGGAAAAGTTTTTGGTGATAATACACATCCAAATCCTCAAGACGCTATTTATGACTGGGTTTCGAAATGCCCCGAAAATACGGAAAGGGTGAATGGACTACGTGTTAAACGTTTTTTTATTTCTGAAGATCCAGAGGTTATTAAAAGCTACGCTGCGAAAACCAAGCCGAAAGAAGGCATTACAAAAGTCGTTTATTCTTCAGTTTTAAGTGGAAAGCTTTTTAATACTAAAGAATCTGTCATAAAAGATTTTAAACAAAATTACCTAAAACGCCTAACATTGGGCGAAGTGCAAAATCAAAACCGTTATCAAATCGAAGAGCATTTTTTAGAGTTCATTCAGAAACAGTTGGTAGAAGATAAGATAGCGGCCTTTGTAGAAGCATTGGCTGAGTTTGAAGAATTCACTCCTTACGTGACTCAATGGCTTGAATAAAGGAATGATTGTTCACACGTGCATTTCTGCAGAAGAAACCATGCATCTGGGGTATCAGATGGGTCAGCATCTCCCGGATAGTTCAGTCGTTTGTTTGTTTGGAAATCTAGGCGCAGGGAAAACCACTTTTATTAAAGGTCTTGCTGCAGGTGCTGCTGGTCTTAATCCCCAACAAGTACATAGTCCTACCTTCGTTTATCTCAATATTTACAATGGATCTAGAAGCGTTTATCATTTTGATCTCTACCGCTTAAGGGATGCAGATGAATTTTTAAGTCTAGGATTTGATGAGATGTTGTTTGCACAAGGGGTGTGCTGTATAGAATGGTCTGAAAGGATTAAAGAACTTCTACCCTCTCATTGTATCCACGTGACTCTGGAACATGTGAATGAAAATATACGCTCTATAAGGATTGACGCATGAGCAACTATGAATTTAATAAGGCTCGTTTTATTAAAACAGCCATCTGGCCGAAAGATTATCCCGTGCTGAAGGATGATGGTGGACGACTTTTGCCTGAAATTGCTGTAGCTGGTCGATCGAATGTAGGGAAATCAAGTCTATTAAATCATTTATTGCAGAGCAAAGGGTTAGTCAAAACATCTTCAGTTCCTGGTAAAACGCAGGCGATCAATTTTTTTGTTATAGGCGAAAAAGAAAGCTTAACCTTTGTGGATCTACCGGGTTACGGTTATGCTCAAGTTCCTGTTGAGACACGCAAACAATGGGGACCTATGGTCGAAAAGTATTTTAAAGAAAGAGAAGCTCTGAAGGTGATCCTTTTTCTTTTTGATATTAGACGTATGCCCAATGAAGATGATTATCGTTTCATTGAATGGGTCATTCACTACCAAAAAGCTATGATATTGGTCTTTACAAAAGTGGATAAAGTGACAAAGAACGAAAAGAAAGCGAATGCGGATAAAATTTTAAAGGCTTTAGGTGTAGAAAATATTCACTATGTTTACTACTCAGCGACTAAAAATGAAGGACGTAAAGAATTACAAAATATGCTACTAGATGCAATAAAGGATGAGTCAGAATGAAGCCTTTACATACACAAACGTTTGTTTGTTTAGATTGTGAAACTACGGGTCTTGATGCGAATATGGATCGCATCATTGAAGTGGCGGCTGTGCGTTTTACAATCAATGAAACTCTAGGCCAAATTGAATCTTTAATTGATCCTGAGTGCGAGATTCCTGAGACATCTATAGCGATTCACCATATCACTCCTGAAATGTTAGTGGGAAAGCCTAAAATACAGGATTATCTGCCAGGATTACTTGAATTTATAGGTAATCATATCCTCGTAGGACATGGGATTAAGTTTGACATGGATATTATCGCAGCCTCTGCTGCTCGTGCTAATATTCCCTGCAAGGTTCAGCATAATATTTATATCGACACATTGCGTTTAGCCCGTCATTATGGGGAAAGCCCTATTAATTCTTTAGAACAGTTAAGAAAACACTTCAATATTGCCGAAGAAGGAGCCCATCGTGCGATGAACGATGTGATTGTCAATATGGATGTATTCAAATTTCTTACAAAACCTTATAAAACGGTCGAACAAATTTTTGATGTTTTATCCCGTCCTGTGGCAATGAAAATTATGCCTTTAGGTAAGCATAAAGGACGTCCAATTACAGAAGTTCCTCTGCAATTTCTTTTATGGGCTGCAAATAAAGATTTTGACCAAGATCTATTATTTTCCATCCGATCAGAGATTAAACGAAGAAAAAAAGGCAATACCTTTGAACAGTCTGGAAATCCTTTTAGCCAACTTTAATCCTTGATTGCGCAATCAAGAGTTTGAGTGTTGATGCTCCCTGACTTAATCAGAGGATCATCGATAATGAACCGCTGTTCAAAGGGTCTTAAGCATTTTGAAATGTAAATTTTTATTTTCAGATTTGCTTTTATGAAATAAATCAGTAAAATTAGCTTCGACATTCGCAATATTACATGAAATCTTATTAGGGAGTTCTATCGATTATGTCAAAAAAAGGTCTTCCTCATCCAGAAAAAGGTTCTTTTGAAGTAAAAGTAGGATTAGCAGAGATGCTAAAAGGTGGTGTGATCATGGATGTCACAACACCTGAACAAGCAAAAATAGCTGAAGATGCTGGCGCAGTGGCTGTCATGGCTCTAGAACGCATTCCTGCAGATATCCGCGCTCAAGGTGGGGTTGCTAGAATGTCGAGCCCTGAGCTTATCCATAAAATTCAAGAAGCGGTTTCTATTCCTGTGATGGCCAAATGTCGTATTGGTCATTTCGCTGAGGCTCAGATCCTAGAAGCGCTATTTGTAGACTTTATTGACGAAAGCGAAGTACTGACTCCTGCTGATGAAGAAAATCACATTGATAAGCATGCTTTTCGAATTCCTTTTGTTTGCGGATGCCGTAATTTGGGAGAAGCTTTGAGACGTATTGGTGAAGGTGCAGCAATGATTCGCACAAAGGGTGAAGCTGGTACAGGCAATATTGTAGAGGCTGTGCGACACATGAGGACTATCAATCGTGAAATTCGCTTGTTAACTACATTGGAACCTGGAGAATGGATGGCTGAAGCTAAGCGTTTAGGAGCTCCTTACAATTTAGTCAAACAGGTGGCAGAAAAAGGTAAATTACCCGTTCCTAATTTTGCGGCTGGAGGAATTGCTACACCGGCAGATGCAGCGCTGATGATGCAATTAGGGGCTGAAAGTGTATTTGTCGGTTCAGGAATCTTTAAGTCAGAGGATCCTGCCCAGCGCGCTCGTGCTATTGTGGGAGCAGCTACTTATTACAAAGATCCAGAAATGCTTGCAAAAATTTCTATGGGTCTATTAAGCGCAATGAAAGGAATGGAGATTCAGCAAATTCGAAGAGAAGATATGCTCTCACAAAGAGGGTGGTGAAATGGCATTGATTGGCGTTTTAGCTTTGCAAGGAGCTTTTGCTAAACACATAGCCATGCTTGAATCGATAGGTGTGAGGGCGATTGAAGTAAGAAAGCCTGAAGAACTTGCCATTTGTCAAGGCTTGATCATGCCAGGTGGTGAATCGACCACCATGAAACGTCAAATTGAGTTTATCCACTTACAAGACTCTTTGAAAGAATTTTCAAAAAAAAAGCCCATTTTTGGCACGTGTGCTGGATTAATTCTGATGTCTCACGAAATTATTGCCGATCCCATGATCCCTTTTGATATAATAGATGTGAGTGTTGAGAGAAATGCGTTTGGACGCCAGCATGAATCTTTTACTGTCAATTTAGAAGCAAAATTAAGTCAAAAACCTGAATCAATCGCAGCCGTTTTTATCCGAGCTCCGCGCATCCGCCACTGCGGGCCGGAGGTCGAGGTGTTGGCCTGTTATGAAGGGGAGCCTGTTCTTGTGAAACAGGGTTTTCATCTTGCAGCAGCCTTCCATCCTGAACTGACTCATCATTATTCTATCCATAAATACTTTGCTTCTATTGTGGAAAAGCGCGCCTATGTTTAATGGCGCCAGCGAATAAAGCAAGTCGCGATTTTAACGACCAAAGGAAGTTTTGGAAGAAATCCTATTAAGGTGATAAGCGCTCGATTACCCATTGATTGTTAGATAAATGATATTTAAAACGATCATGAAGACGATTGGGGCGGCCTTGCCAAAATTCATAGCTAGACGGTTTAATAAGAAATCCGCCCCAGTTTTTCGGACAGGGGATCGGTTGTTTTTCAAAGAGTTTGTCCAAACGGTGGTATTCATCTTCTAAAAATTTTCTGTTTGGTACAACCAGACTTTGTTGAGAGGCAGCAGCTCCTAATTGACTTTGGCGCGGACGTTTAGAAAAGTATTCTTCTGATGTGGCTCTTGAAGTTTTTTCAACTTTTCCTTGAATCAAAACCTGGCGTTCTAATTCCTTCCATAAAAATGTGATCGCTACATAAGGATTTTCTTGAATTTCTTGTGCTTTACGACTTAGATAATTGGTGAAAAAAATTAATCCTTGCTCATCAAAATGCTTAAGTAAAACCGTGCGTGAAGAAGGGATCCCTTTTGCATTACAGGTGGCTAAAACCATGGCATTAGGTTCTATGATGTTTGCCTTTCGGGCCTCGGTTAGCCATTTTTGAAGTTGTTCTAAAGGGTTGTCTAACAGATCCTTACGTCGCAAATCTTGCAAGGTATATTGCATTCTTAAGTCGCCTAAATTCATAGCCTAGTTCTCTTTATGATAATTACATTTAAAAACGATTTCCTACTTGACAGAGCCTTGAGTTTATATTATTTACCTAAAGCAACTTTTAATGAACAAGTTCAATTAACTTCCTTTTGTCAAATCGGAGGATAGATGCTAGATAAATTATCTCTCAGAGATCTACAAATCAAAGATAAAAAAATTCTAATGAGAGTCGATTATAATGTCCCGCTAGATAAAAAAGGAGAACTTACGGACGATACGCGGATCAAAGCATCTTTACCTTCGCTTGAATATATACTCAATCAAGGAGGGAGTGTCATATTAATGAGTCATCTAGGGCGACCCAAAGGCAAGCCTAGCTCAGAATTTTCGTTGGCACCTTGCGCAAAGCATTTATCCACCCTACTAAATGCACCTGTAAGGATGGCTAAGGATTGTGTGGGTGAGGAGGTAGAGGCTGAAGTAAAAAATCTAAAGCCTGGTCATATCCTGCTTTTAGAAAATCTACGCTTTCATCCTGGTGAAGAACATCCTGATCAAGAACCTGCATTTGTCCAACAACTTGCAAAGTTAGGAGATTCCTATGTGAATGATGCTTTCGGTACAGCCCATCGTGAACATGCATCTACCTATTCAGTGCCTAAGCTCTTTCCTGGTGAAGCTGCCGCTGGTTTTTTAATGGAAAAAGAAATTGGTTTCTTGAGTCAGCTAGTCTTACACCCTCAAAAGCCTTTTGTTGCGATCATTGGGGGATCAAAAATCTCTTCGAAAATTGGTGTCTTGAGGGCTTTGTTAAAAAAGGTGGATATTCTTCTGATTGGAGGGGGAATGGCCTTTACTTTCATGAAAGCGCAGGGATTATCCATAGGAGACTCAATTTTCGAAGCTGAATTTGTCAATGAAGCAAAAGAAATTCTTCGCCTAGATGCCGCTGAAGGAAAGAAGCTGATTCTGCCTTGGGATTATGTAGCCGTTGAAAGAGTAGAAGAAAATGCACAAATAAAAATCGTAAATGCAAAAGAAGGCATTCCAGAAGGATATAAAGGTGTGGATATAGGCCCTCAGACAATTCAAGAGTATTTTCCGCTTCTAAATAAAGCTTCTACAATCTTTTGGAACGGTCCTATGGGAATTTTTGAAATTTCAAAATTTTCTACAGGGACACGCGCTGTAGCTGAAATGTTAGCGAATTCTTCTGCCACGACAGTGGTAGGGGGGGGAGATTCTATTGCTGCTATGCAGCAGACGGGCTTAGCCGATCGGATTACACATATTTCTACAGGGGGGGGAGCCTCTTTGGAATATATTGAACAAGGAACACTTCCTGGTATTGAGGCATTATCTGATCGAAGAAAATGAAAATAATCCAATGGGCATCCCTATTTAATAAAATTTGAAACGAAAAGCTATTGAATAATAATTGAAAGGTAGGTATAATAACTAAGAAAAAATTAATTTTTACTGTGTAATAGAATCTTAAGTACAAGCTTCTAAAGCGCAAATCTAATTTGAGGCGTATGTTTAGTCTCTCACCTCAACTTTCCTTGGTCTCTATCAAACTAGTCTCTTCAAGACTATTTTTACTTTCAAATTTTCTAGAATTTCTATCAGATCGATTTATAGCTTTTACTTTTAACATAAAGGGTTTACATGTCAGGATCAAATGCTGTAGGTGACGCAGAGTTTGGTAAATGGAGGAGCTATTTGTGGCCCGTCCATAATTACGAGTTGAAGAAACTCGTTCCGATGTTGTTAATTTTCTTTTTGATTTCATTTGACTATAATATTCTCAGGACCTTGAAAGATACCGTTGTTGTGACGGCTAAATCTTCAGGAGCCGAAGTCATTCCCTTTATAAAAGTTTGGGTCATGTTCCCTAGTGCAGTATTAATGACCATTCTATTCACAAGACTATCCAATTATTTCTCAAGAGAGAACGTTTTCTATATTATGATTGGAAGTTTTTTAAGCTACTTTGCGATTTTTATTTTTATTCTACACCCCGCTCGTGATCTCCTTCATCCCCATGAACTTGCTGATGAATTACAGAAAATTTTACCTCTAGGATGTAAAGGGTTGATTGCTATGTTCCGCAATTGGACATTTACAATTTTTTACGTCATGTCAGAGCTCTGGAGCAGCGCGATATTAACGGTTTTATTTTGGGGCTTTGCTAATCAAGTCACTCGCGTAAGCGAAGCGAAACGTTTTTATGGATTGTTTGGTATAGGGGCGAATTTTTCAGGGATTATTGCAGGACAAGCGTCAGTTTACCTTAGTCGTCACACGTATAATCCTCATTTGCCTTTTGGTTCAGATGCGTGGGATCAATCTCTTTTTATGCTTGTTTCGCTTGTATTAATCGCGGGTATAGCATCCATTCTTATTTTTCGCTGGCTTAATCGTTCTGTTCTAGTAGACCCTTTATACTATGATGCAGAAGCTGCAACAGAAGATAAGAGTCTGATGAGTAAGAAGCTTTCTTTAAGAGAAACCTTTGCTTATCTTTCACGCTCTAAGTATCTCATTTATATTGCTTTGATCGTTCTATCTTACAATCTAGTGATTAATTTAACCGAAGTGATTTGGAAACATGAAGTCAGAGAACTTTATCCCAACCCTAGCGATTATAGCCTTTACACCAATCAAATTTCTACCATCATTGGCGCTATAGCTACTTTGTGTGCTTTATTTGTTTCGGGTAACAGCATTAGAATTCTAGGTTGGACTTTCACGGCTATGCTAACTCCGATGATTCTTCTTTTCACAAGTCTGGGCTTCTTCGGTTTCTTTTTCATGAAAGGACATCTGGCCGATGTTGTGATGATGTTTACAGGCGCCTCTCCTCTTGTGCTTGTGGTCTTTTTCGGGTCTGCTCAAAATATTTTGAGTCGAGCAGCCAAGTATTCCGTTTATGATGCGACTAAAGAGATGGCTTTTATTCCTTTATCAGCAGAGTGGAAGTTAAAAGGAAAGGCAGCTATCGATGGAGTTTGCTCGAGACTAGGAAAATCCAGTGGTTCTGTAGTGCACCAGACACTTCTGCTTGTTTTTTCTACTTTCTCGGCCAGTGCTCCCTATGTAGCCATTGTTCTTTTTGCAGTTATTGCAGTCTGGGTTACTGCTACAAGAACTCTTGGACAGAAATTTAATGAGTTGACCGGTAAGAAAATCTCTGTACAGGATGAAGTGATCAGTTCTGTAACTCTTCCTAAGCATCCTGTCATGCAAGAGCAGCAGGCAATTTAATCTGACTCATGCCTCTATCATCCTATGTTTGGTGAGTTTATTGCGAGGCAAAAATTTGATAAGTATTTATTTCTGAGAAACTTAGGATATATGTTTCTCAGAATATCTACACCAGCCCTTTCCTCTACTACCTTTTCTTGATTAGCCTCTTTCCAATAGACTTCGTCCCAAACTGCACTCTCTTGCCCCCGCCCCCTCTCTACCGACCAATTTTTTTGATGAGTCGGTTTGTGACTAAGGGTGATGCAAGGGATGCAAGCCAGGCTTATAAATAAGTAAGGGTTTAAAAAACGTAAGTCCCAGAGATAAATGAATTTTTGTGCATTCTGCTACCAAAAAAATGCCGTTTCATGCTATATTGTGTCTTCTTTTAATCTTATTGAAACGAGAATTAGGGTATAACGGCTCCGTAGAAATGCGGAGCCGTTATATTTTTTATCTTTTATAAGATAAGATTGTTTGTTTTAGAGATTTTTTGAAGAATAAGTGTTGTTTTGTTTGAAAATATATAACTAATTTGATATAATGTTTCCTTACAAAGGGTTATAAATGACTCAAATAGTTGATCGCGAATTTGGCCCCATACGTTCGATTCTTTGGCCGATTCATAAGCACGAGCTCAAAAAAATGATGCCGATGCTTTTCATGCTCTTCTTAATTTGTTTTAACTATACCGTTCTGCGTAATATGAAAGATGCGGTGGTCATTACTGCAGCTGGTGCAGAAATTCTCCCTTTTATCAAGGTCTGGGCCCTCTTACCCATGGCCGTGGTCATCACTTTAGTTTTCACAAAATTATCCAATGTATTTAGCCAGGAACGTGTGTTTTATATTATGATCTCTGTGTTCCTGGGATTTTATGCCCTCTTTGCCTATGTGCTGTACCCTGCCAGAGATATCTTTGAATTGAATACGAGTGCAGACTACCTTCAAAGCGTCTTGCCGGCGGGTTTTAAAGGAATGATTGCCATGTATCGGCATTGGCTTCTAACAGCTTTCTATGTTGTTTCGGAATTGTGGAGCACGGCTATCATGAGTGTCCTTTTCTGGGGATTTGCGAATGAGGTGACACGCATTCACGAAGCCCGTCGATTTTACGGTACGTTTGGAATTGCCTCTAACTTTGCTGCGATTGCTGCTGGGCAGTCCGGGATCTATTTTTCCCAGCAGATTGAAGGTGCAGACATAGCTCTTATGAGCAGTACATGGGAGCACTCAGTCATGATGTTGACGACTGTAGTAATTGTTTCGGGTTTAATTACCATGGGGCTTTTTAGATGGATTAATCTTAATGTGTTAACAGATCCAAGTTTTGATGACCTCCATCTCACAAAACGAGAGATAAAAAAGAAAGGTCGTTTATCCCTACGTGAGAGCTTTTCCTATCTATCCAACTCAAAATATTTACTCTGTATAGCGACTTTAGTAGTGGCTTACAATTTAGTGATTAATTTGGTAGAAGTGGTATGGAAAGATCAGTTAAGGCACTTATACCCTTCTCCAGGTGATTACAACACATATATTAATAATCTGACTTCCATACAGGGTGTTGTAGCTACCATTTCGGCACTCTTTATGGCAAAAATTATCGGCCGTTTTGGTTGGACGCGTACAGCTTTAATCACACCGATTACCATGTTGATTACTTCCTTTGGCTTTTTCTGTTTCATGTTCTTTCAGAACAATTTATCTGATTCTGTTGTTGCACTCACTGGCACTACGCCTTTGGCCATCGCTGTCTTTTTTGGCTCTGCGCAAAACTGTTTAAGTAAGGCAGCGAAATACTCATTTTTTGATACGACGAAAGAAATGGCCTTTATACCCCTTGATCATGAAAGTAAATTGAAAGGTAAAGCCGCTATTGATGGTGTGGGCTCTCGTCTTGGTAAATCCGGAGGCTCTCTTATCCATCAAGGGTTGTTGATGTTTCTAGGAAGTCTTTCTACCTGCGCTCCCTTTGTGGCCGCGATCCTGTTTGCTGTGATTGCTTTTTGGTTTGTGGCTTGTCGTTCTTTAGGGCGCCAGTTTAATCAGATTATTGAAAATGCGGAGCAGCAACCTTCACCAGCCTCTCCAACTCAGGTAGAACTTGTGAAGAAGCAAAAACCTGTAGCTGTTACAGGCTAGCAAGATTGACCCTATAGTCAATGGTATTGATCATAGGGTCAATTTATAGATTCTCATTTCTATTTACATTCAACACATTTTCAGCTGGGCTAGACTGGTTAAGTCTTGTTATTTAGATACGCCAACTCTACCTTCAAATCAGGCCCATTTTCATTGAATTAGACAAAATACTGCTAAAGGGTGTTCCAACACATAGTTGTTTCATTGCTAAAATTTCAATACATGAATCCCGACATATTGTTCTTTTGGCAGTCGCTTGTTGCTAGCTATGTCTCATCAAATCATCCTCTCATATAGGTAAGCTTTATCACCCTACTCTACAACTAGACAATGAAGGATCCAGATTAAATGCTTTCAATTTAGATGAATGAAAAACAACGTAGGGATCTAATTTAAAATGATCTTTTATTAAGTCAAAAACTAAGCGACCCCACTTCTTTTGGGAAGAGCCAGTTCTACTAAAGATAGTAGGCCTAGTAGGATGAAAGTAATGAAAAGAGGATCTGGAATGGATAGATTTAAAGTGAGAGCTAATAAAACAAAAAATTGAAGAAAAGTTGTAATTTTTCCGCATAAGATAGCTCTGAACTGATACGTGCTCAATCGTTTATTAAGGATCAAATGGATACCAAAAACTAGCACGGAAAGATCTCGGCAACCCAATGTGATGGCTTGCCAGATCTGTAACTTTTCTTCATGGATTAAGATACAGACGACAAAGATTACAAAAAATTTATCCGCAAAAGGATCTAAAAGAGTTCCTACCTTAGTAGTGATTTTTTGTCGTCTTGCTAGATAACCATCGAGTCCGTCACTCAGCATAGCAAGACAGACCGCTATTAAGCGATAGAGAGGATTTTCATATAAAAAAAGTAGAGCTAGAGGGATTCTAGAAAAAGAAATCAGATTGGGCAAATTGAAGAGCATAATTCTTTAAATGTTATTTCTCATCATTTTAACTGATTACGCGCTTTTTGTATCGACAAAATCGCTAATTTGAAGTTAAACCTTAAAAAAGTGATTAAAATTAGAGAGTTTTGTATGGCTCAAAGAGACTAAAAATGAACGAAAATCCTCATATGTATGTCATTAATTTGGATAGACGCCCTGATCGTTGGGAAAGATGGATGCAGCAGGTTCAAAAATGGAATGTTCCGCATTTTGAAAGATTCAAGGCGGTAGATGGGGCTACATTAGAAATGACAGCTGAAATAAAATTTCTTTTTCGTAATAATAATTTTAATAGTAATCCTTTTGGTTTTGGATGTGCGCTAAGTCATTTTTTATTGTGGATGCAGTTAGTTGAAACTCAAGCTCCGTACTATGTGATTTTCGAAGATGATGCGCAATTTAGCCGTCCTTTCAAATTACCCTCCTTACCGGAAGATTGGGATCTTTTTTATTTTGGAGGAGTAAGTATAGAAAATTGCATTCCCCCAGGGATTCCATATAAAGAGGATATTGTGATGCCTAAATTAGAGCCTTATCAAAATTTGACAACCGTGGCTTACATGATTAGTTTAAAAGGTGCTTTAACTCTGATGCAAATCATAGAAAAAAAAGGAATTGATAAGCACGCGGACAAATTTTTAATGTCCATGCACCGCATCATGCAGGTCTATTGCTATTCCCCCATGTTAGTTTATGCCGATAAATCTTATGGATCTGACGTCTTTTGCGAACCCACGGAGCTTTAATGGAGGGTAAAATTTTTGTCATTAATCTTGCTAGACGGTCTGATCGTTGGATCCGATGGACAGACGAAGCGAGAAAATGGGGAGTGGACACCTACACCCGTTTTGAGGCAGTGGATGGTCAGCAGCTAAATTTAACTGACGAAGTGAAGTATTTATTTAGAGACAATGACTTTAATAATAACCCTTATGTCATGGGATGTGCATTAAGCCATTTTTTATTATGGATGCAACAAGCGGAGAATGAATATCCTTATATGGTTGTCTTTGAAGATGATGCTCAATTTACCCGTCGCTTTGTGATACCCGACTTGCCCTGGGGATGGGATCTTTTTTACTTTGGAGGAACGCGCTTACCCAATATTTATCCTCCTGGAGAATATGTGAAAGATCATGTCATGATTCCTAAATTAACTCCTCCACAATTTTTTTCAAGTGTATGTTATATGGTTAGTCTAGATGGAGTCAAAAAGATCCTCATGCACGCAAATGCAAATGGATTGGGCAAAAATGTCGATAGATTTTTGATGGATCTACACACTCAGCTAAATGTTTTTTGTTATGCGCCTCTACCGGTATTTGCAGATTATTCCTACGGAACAGATATTCTGAATAAGCCCTTATCCTTAGAAGGAGAAATATGACAACTCCCACTACCTCTATTATTGTGATTAATCTTCAAAGACGACCTGACCGTTGGAAACGATGGGTTCAAGAAGCAAGAAAACAAAAAATTGAAAGATACTCGAGATGGGAAGGTGTGGATGGAGCAACCTTAACCTTAACGCCAGAAATCCAAGATTTATTTAGAGATAATGATTTTAATATGCGCCCTGGAGTTGTAGGATGTGCTTTAACACATATGAATATTTGGCTCTATGTGATTGAATCACGCACTCCCAATCTGATTGTTTTTGAAGACGATGCGTGTTTTAATGAACCTTTTAAGGTTCCTGAACTTCCTTTGGGGTGGGATTTATTTTATTTTGGAGGTCCTCCTTTTAAGGGAATTTATCCTCCAGGGGTTCCCATTAATGATGATGTGATCATCCCCAAACTTTCAGCTGATTTATATTTTACTACGCTTGCCTATATGATTAGTTATACAGGGGCTTGCAAACTAGTAGATCGTTTAGGTAAGGTGGGGTTTAATCGGGCTGCAGATTGGTTTATGCGGGATACTTTCGATAAGTTAAATGTCTTTTGTTACAAAAAATTGATTGTCTATCCTGCAGAGGGTGCAGGATCGGATGTGAAAGAGAAGGAGGAGAAAAAATGATGAACTATATTTTACTACCTTTAATTTGCTTGTCAGGAGCAAATGAGCCCTCTTTTAGTTCAGAGCCATCAACATCTTTCTCAAAAACAAGAACAGAGGAGCCTTCTTTTAACTCAAAAAAAATGGATAGCAGCTCTGCACATGAACGAATCACTTCAGCGATTCCAGGAAGATCCGAGGAAGTTAAATCTAAAGATGCTGCGATAACAAAAGCCATACAGCAAAAAATCCAAAATGATAAAGGCTTAGAAAAATATTTGGATAATCTAGGTGTTTACACTTTTAATGGCAATGTAACGATGACTGGGATTGTGGACGATAAAAAAGAAAAATTGCAAATCATCAAGTTGGCTAAAGAAGTTACGGGGGTTAAAGATGTCGATGCTCACATAGAGGTAAGCGTTAAATTCGATGAGAAATAATCTTAGAAGTACCCTAAATGCGAGATAGGACGCGATCATGCATGCAGTAGTATTTCGGGAAGTGGGGCTAAAAAAAGCTTTTTTTACAACAAGTACATGTTTAAAATCTTCCAAGAGGATTATCTAGGCCATCTCTTTTTCATGCGATTTTTATGAAGGTATAGTTCTTTTTCATTATTTAACTGTTGTTTCTTCCATTCAAAAATGTGGTCGATTACTTTGTCTATGAAAAAAAAGAGAGTTATTCTCTTCATGAGGTATTAAAAACAGCACTTAAAAATGCTTCATGTGAATTGTTTACGTCCATATTTCCCAAAAAAGCGGATCCATCCACCGGAGCTCCTGATCTTTTACAAGTAGCCATCACGCATGGAAAGATAGCTCAAGCTAACTATCTCCTATCAAGGAATATTCCCTCGTCTATATTTTTCAGCAAAGAAAAAACTTTTATAAAAAGTGATTGAGGATTAAAAGACAACTTTATACGTATTAAAAGGGAGGGGTGATGCAGTTAAAAAATCAAGTCGCATTAATTACAGGAGCAAGTCGTGGCATTGGTCGAGCTATTGCCAAGCGTTTGGCTACAGAAGGAGCTCTGGTTGCTGTGCATTATGGGAGCAATGCCGCTGCGGCTAAAGAAACGATAAAGAGCATAGAAGACTGTGGCGGAAAAGCATTTGCTATAAAAGCAGATCTTGCATCCATGGCTGAAATAGAGGAGTTATTTAAACACTTAGATCAAGAACTCATCCAACGGACAGGGACTTCTCATTTCGATATTTTGATTAATAACGCAGCTATTGCCGAGGTGGGCACTGTTCAGGAGACCTCCGAAGATCTCTTTGATCGCACATTTGACGTTAATACCAAAGGACTTTTCTTTGTGACTCAACATGCTCTTAAGCGTCTTAAAAAAGGTTCTCGCATTATTAATATCTCTACAGGTGGAACCAGGGTATTAATGCCCGAATTCAGCGCCTATTTGATGTCAAAATGCGCGGTTAACGGTTTAACCGTGATGCTTGCAAAACAATTAGGAAAGCAAGGGATTACCGTGAATACAATTGCTCCAGGTGTGACTGCAACAGAGATGGCTGAAAAAGCTCTCACAGAAGAGAAAAAGCAAAATTTTATTCAAAATACTCTCTTGGGTAGGATTGGTACTCCTGAAGATATTGCGAATGTGGCTATGTTTCTTGTTTCCGAAGAGGGGGGGTGGGTCACTGGACAATATATAGAGGCGAGTGGAGGGGCTATGTTGTAATAACCTGAGTTTTGAGTTGTTTTAGCACTAGGGCAGCGTCAAAGACTATCGATTCGAGAATTAGCTGAAGATTATTTTAAGTTTAAGGTTATTTATTCGAATAAAGCTTCTGTATGAGGTTGGTAGGGGATTGTCACTGCCTCCAGTTCTAAATTGAAGCGAATGTCCATCCACTGATTCATTTTTTGTCGCATTTCATCTGAACATTTATCCAATGCAGACCGAATCTCCTTAGGAACCTCTTTTCCCTCTAATTTATAACTCTTTGAAACCATCCAATAATAGAAATAGTTTTTCTTATAAGAAGCCGCTTTCTCAAAATGATCAATGGCAGCGTTTTGTAAATTTAACTCAGGAAAGAGATCCGCGTGGATCTCTAAAAAGTAAAAGTCAATCAGCATCGCCTTATCAAAATGCGCGGGTGCATTTTCTATATCTAATTTTAAAATGGCATCATAAAATTCGATGATTTGTATGAGAGTCTTTTTATTTTTTTCTAGAAAGGACGCTGTGATCTCATTCATGCGATTGTGGACGGAAATAGAAGGGAGAATTTGCTGAATACACTTATGATAATAGGAAATAATTTGATCCCTTAAAGGTTTTAAATAACGTTCTTCATCAGTAAACAGCATAATTTTATCAAGATAAGTAGAAGCTTTGTCTGGATGATTTTTCAAAGCTTCCTGAATGCCAAGTGTGTAATGATGGGTGAGTTGTTGAAGGATCTGATGTTTCTGATCGGCATTCGCGTTTTTAATTAAAGATGTGATTTTATTTTTTACTTTTTTTAATTTTTCCCAAAGAGATTGATTGGAACGATTCGAATCGCGGTGAGCGACTGTAGCGGCTTCTTCTAAAAACCGAATCGCTTCTATCGGTTTGTTTTTAAATTGATGATAGGCTTTTAAAGCTGATGTCGATAGTTTATCTAGAGAAGAATCTGATGGATTAAGAATTGCTGACTGTTTGAACATTTCAAAAGCTTTCTCATTTTTTTGCTCTTTTTCAAAAATCAATCCCTGCTGATAGTAAATATTTGCATCAAATGATTGAAAATGATCAGGCATGCTCTGATAGATTTGAATGGCTTTTTCAAAACTCCTTTGTTTTTGACAGAGCGCTATTAAATCATCTATATGTCGATCAAATCGTTTAGGCATTAAATCGTAGGCTTTCCAATAATACTCTGAAAAATGATCTTTTTTAGAAAAAAGTTTAGTTAAGGCATATGAATTTTTAATCCTGTCACCAGTTTCTAGATAAGCCAAGAAGAGCTGCTCTTTAAAAGAGGGATTTTCTGGGTTAAAGTAAACGGCTTTTTCTAAAAATTCTACATCGGGTACATCTTGTCGTCTGATTGAAAAAAATAGATCTGCTAGCTCTTTTTTTAGTTCTTGACTGTAATGAATATCTAACGATCCACGCATAATTCGATCGCTAATCTCAAGAATACTTTGAACGACATTTGAATCTTCACGACCTTTGTCTAATTTTAATAAGGCTAAAAGAGCCTTCTGAGGGTGACTATTACTCTTCAGATGCGCGAATAACTTCGTGTATCGTTTGATTTCACCTTTACAATCATATCCATGACCCTCACAGAGTTTAAATACTTTTAGAAGTTTTTCAACATTCTCTATGCGATCCTTATTTAGAGAATGTTCCATCTGTTTAGCCCAATTGTAATAAGCCCGATAGGGAGGGGTTAAATTTGGAATATTTTTTTCTAAGAGTTCGTAGAGTTCAATGGCCTGAAGATTTTTATAGCCCTGGGTCAAACTTAAAAGACATTGGTTCACTTCAAGGACACATCTTTGCGGATTGAGGGTATAGGCTTTATCAGCAAGAGTTGCTAAATCAGGGCAGATAGATAGGGGATGATGAAGAGATTTTTGTAGATGTGAGATATACAATTGAAAAAGTTGTTGATCAAGCAAGGGGGGATTAGTTGTGATTTTCAAGTGTTTTTCAAGGTATTCAACAGCTCTAAAAATTTCAGCGGCCTGCCAGTTTTTTTTGCTCAGGGAAGAACCTACCATTTCATAAAGCTGAGCGATTCTATTTTCTAGTTCAAGTTTTTGAGACGGATTGCAAGGACTTTGTTGTTGACGCTGACAATCTTCTAACTCCTTCAAAAAAACAGATTCAAAGAGGGAGGACTCTTGATGTAGAGAGCCTTCCTTATAGAGGAGTTCATAATAATTTAGGTTAACATAGTGGTCATTAGAGACTAATTTTCGAGCAGCCAAAATAAATTTTTTGGCTTCTTGAAAGTGATTTTTTAACATCGCCTCATGAATGCATGACTTTAAAACAGGGTAGACATGTTGTTCCCATTTCTGCAAGACAGTCTTTGGAGCCAGTGAAAATAGTTCTAACCACTGCTTGAGCCACTTTTCATGGAATTCTTTTGTCAAATTTTTTAATCTATAGGCTCGGATGCATTGTTGCAGAGATTTTGCAGCTTCCCCTTTTTTTAAATGACGTTTGGCTAATTTTAAATGGATGTCACCAAAATGGATTAGAGAGGTTTTTTTGATGCTTCGATTAAAAAGACGCTCAAGCCAATCAGGCTTTAATCGCTTTTTCACGGCTTTCATTTGATGAAATTCAACTAATAATTTTCTTAATTTTAGAAGACGGTTGTTTTCTGTTTCTAGAGAAACTTGAGCCATTTCATGTATAAATTTTTTAATATGAAAGTCTTGACTATACTTAGAATGACTGAGATCATCTCGAATTTTGGTGACTAATGCTTGTGTTTCTTTCTCAGATAAATACTTTTGAGCTTCTCCAAAGTAAAGAAATTTTAGGAGGGCTGAATCAATAATCAGTAGATTGGTGTATTCCTTTAGACCAAAATACCCACGGATTTTTTGTAATAACCACTGAACTTTGTTAACTAATAAAATCTGCTTATCTTTAAAGTAAAGGTGTCGACCGCGGGAATTTTGAAGAATCTGGTTTAAGTTTGTTTTGTAGCTGCTTGCTTCCTGGTACGAAAAATTAATAAAGTCGGGTTGACTATGAGGAAAAGTTGTCTTTTTCATGGATTTTGACACGGACTATATGCTCTTAAGGGCAACACAATTTCTGCCTCGTGCTGTTGGATAACTCCATAGATTTTAAATAAAAGATCTTCTCGTGTTTCTGCAAAACCTTCACCGCTTGTATCCGTTAAATAAGCGGACAGGTCAATTTTTAGACCAAAATCTCCAAAACCCACAAGGTTCACAGCTGGCTTTAATATCTGATCGACGTCTAAATGATTTTTCAAAAGGTCTCTGAGGTCATTAATTATATCCTTAGCCACTTTCATATCTTCATAACGAATGTGAAGAGTTTCCTCAAATTTGCGGTGACTCATGCGAGAAGGTGTCATGACAACAAGTTTTGAAAACATGGAGTTTGGAATATATATAGGGCGTTTTTCAAAGTTGCGAACGCGCGTTACATACCAACCAATTTCTTCGACATGCCCCTCCACTTTTCTTTCCGGTAAATTAATCCAATCACCCACAGTAAAAGGCTGGGTGATGTAGATCATTAACCCACCAAAAAAGTTGGAGATCATTTCTTGCGAGGCAAAAGCAATAGCTAAACCTCCTACCCCACCAAATGCAATGAGAGTATTGATGTTTCTGCCCGTCAGCTCTAAGATGAATAAAAGTGTTAGGAAAATGATAAACAGGGTGCCGAGCTTATTGATAACATCTATCTTACTAGCTTCTAAAGCGCCTTTCATCTGGGTTTTATGCAGAGAAAAATAAAGGATCAGAGCTCTTTTCCATAGCAATAAAAACCAGGCGATCGAGATTGCCAATCCTATCGATAAAGTCGTCCTTAGATCAAAAAAACTAAATTCAAAGACCTTTAAAAAAACAAGATGGGTCATGTAACAAAGGACTGAGAAAGCTACATATAGACTCATGGGACGACGAAGAGCTTCTACAAGGGCAGCCTGCCAAATTTTTTGCACCTTTTGAAAGTGTAGGTGCAGTTGTTTCAATCCCTTTGTAACCAGTAAGTTAAAAACAAATGCTGACAAGAGTACAATGAAGACTTCGTCGATCCATTGATAACGTTCCTGGAAAAGGAAAAAACCTAAATGATTATAAGTGTTTGAAATCATATTGGCAGACTTTGTGTGTTAAGCAACCGTTTCAATTAAATGCTTTGCTTCTTTTCTATCCCAAGCTTTTTTTAGTGCATCCATTTTTTTATTGGATACTCCGCCTAGAAATTCGATTGACTTTAGGAGTCTTGCCCGCGTACGGTCTTTTCCTAAAATACCCACAGAATCAAATAGAGGGGGACCTTGAAGTTTGCCCATAAGTGTTGCAAAAAGAAGTGGCATCATGGATTTTTTATGATTGACCCCAAACATTTCTGCTACATCTCTAGAAGCTTGATTAATTCCCGAACTTCCCCAATTTTCATTTTCGTCCATATGCCAAATAAGGCTTTGTAGAATCATTGCAGACTGATCTGAGGTCAATCCTTTTACAGAAAATAATTCTGCAGTATATTTCAGGTTATTGATGAAAAAGAAGTCGCAGAGTTCCATGAAGTCGCCAAATGTTTTAATACGGGAATGACAAAGAGGCATTAACTTTTGCATATATTCATCACTGAAATTCCATTGGCGTAATCGATCCCATAATTTTTCAACAGGAATATTTTTGATTAAATACTGTTGATTGATCCATTCAAGCTTCTGCACATCAAAGATAGCTCCCGAAACCCCAATACGTTTATAGTCAAACTCTTTTATGATTTCATCGAGAGCGTAGATTTCTCTGTCTCCTGGCATGCTATAACCCATGAGCGTCATAAAATTGACGAAAGCCTCTGTAAGATATCCGGAATCTCTATAGTAAAATATAGAGGTGGGATTTTTGCGCTTAGAGAGTTTTTTGCCATCCTTACCTAAAAGAAGAGGCATGTGCATAAATACTGGTGGCTGCCATCCAAAGGCTTCATAGAGATAGATATGTTTAGGCGTAGAACTCATCCATTCATCTCCCCGAATGACATGAGTAATTTCCATTAAGTGATCATCGACAACATTCGCTAAATGGTACGTGGGGAAGCCATCAGACTTAAGAAGAACCTGATCATCGATATCTGCCCAAGGACAGGTGATACGTCCTTTAATTTGATCTTCATAGCAACATTCACCCGTTAAAGGCATTTTAAGGCGGATGACATAGGATAGACCTTGATCTTCTCTTTGCTTAATTTCTTCTGCACTGAGATTGCGGCAACGGCGATCATAACCCTGCCTTGTACCTAATTTGGTCGCTAATTCACGCATTTCATCGAGTTCGCTAGCTGTACAAAAACATTTGTAAGCCTTACCTTTTTCTAATAGATCGTAGGCATACTTTTTATAGATATCGAAGCGTTCGGATTGACGGTATGGGCCATAAGGGCCTCCAACATCTGGACCTTCATCCCAATGAATGTTGCACCATCTTAGAGCTGTATAAATATTCTGTTCGTACTCTGGTCGACTACGTGTACGATCCGTGTCCTCAATACGTAGGATGAATTTTCCTTGATGGTGGCGGGCAAAGATAAGGTTAAAAAGAGCCATGTAGGCAGTGCCAACGTGTGGATCTCCTGTAGGGGAAGGGGCTATACGTACACGAACAGTCATTGTTAATTCCTTATAATATATAAGATTTTAGAGGGACACCCTCCGAACTTAAGGTTTGAGTTTTTTAGCACTTTGACATTAAGCGAAAGATTTAAAAAACTCAAAACTCAGGTTCGGAGGGTGACATCTATTTTCAGCAATTATCCTATAGAATTCAAGAAAAACCTCTCTTTAGGGCTTCTTAGGTCTTGAGGTTTTAAAAAGGAGGCCTAAAGGCTCCAAGTTTTTTTATTGCAAAAGTAAAATATAGTCCTTCATGACGTTGTAAGCTTCGGTTAACTGGAGATCATTCTGCCCAAACTCTTCCACATCATCTTCATCGATAATTTCTTTTTCTTTCTTTTTAAGCTCTTTTAAAAAGTTCTGATAATTCTGGTTTTTTTCGATGCGATAAGCTGCATTATTACGGATTTGTTCTAAATAAGGCTGATAGACAGTCAAGCGGGGTTGAAGGTCGTAACTATACAGAAGACGGATTTGTTCGCGTTGATAAAAAGGAATATCGGAGAGGTCGTCATTAAAATTGGCCTTAATCTGATCATTTTCTAGGGGGAATTTTGCAAATCTTTCTCCTAGTTCTGTCTCAGATAAGGGGCCAGGGATGACAACATCTGACTCTACTCCTGTTAATTGGGGGGTGCGTCCAGAGACTGTATAGTAACGTCCCCTGGTCACTTTATATTCGCCCTGAGGGTTGATGGTGCTGTTTTGTGTAGTGGCATTTAGTGTAAATGTTTGAAATGAACCCTTACCAAAAGTATGGTCATCACCTACGACTATCGCACGTCCATAATCTTGTAAAGTACCTGCTACAATCTCAGATGCCGATGCACTGGCACGGTTGGTAAGAACAACGAGAGGGCCCGCCCAGATATTATGATCTTCTAGGGCGCGTAAATGTTGGACTTTTCCAGCGTCATCTTTAATAGAGACGACAATTCCTTTTTTTATGAAGAGACCTGTGACTTCAACTGCTTGAGAAAGAAGTCCGCCAGAATTAAAACGAAGATCTAAGATCACTCCCTTCACTTTTTGGCTTTTTTTGATTTTCTCTAATTCTGCAGCTAAATCTGTAGCTGAAGAGCTTTCAGGGTCTTGGTAGAAAGAATAAAGCTTTAGGTAGGCAATCACGCCATCGCCAAAAGGTTCATAGGCAGATTCATAGCGGGTTTCTTTAAGAACTACTTCCCCACGTTTTAAAGTGACATCGAGTTTCTCTTCATCTTTAGTTTGTTCTCCAGTTTCTCTGATGACGGTTAGAGTGACCGGAGTTCCTTCTTCACCGCGAATCAATTCGACGGCATCCACGATATCTAATCCCACTACAGGCTCGCCATTGACTGCTATAATGCGATCTTTAACTTTTAGTTGTTTGTTTTCTGCGGCAGGTCCGCCGTCAATAATTTTCATGATGCTAAATCCATTCAGGTCATCCCGCAATTGGGCACCAATACCAAAGAGTCTCTGCTGCACATGAATTAAAAATTGCGAAGCTTCATCGGGCGTAAAATAGGCTGTATGTGTGTCTAATGAAGAAGATGTGGCTTTAAGAATATTGGAAAGCATAAAATTCTGATGCTCCACAGGATCTAAAGCGGTAATATTGTCTTCAAACTTCATTTGGCGTTTTTGGATACGCTTTAAAGTTTTGTCTTTTTGATCCGGCGCTAATTTTTCTGAGGCTTCCATCTGTAGAGCTTTTATTCTAACTAATCGGGCTAATAACTCATCTTCATTGGTCGTCCATTTCATGTCCTTAAATTCTTCAGGGTTGACATGTTTGGGTAGGTTAGATAAATCAATCTTCTTTTCAATTTCATGGCGACGTTTGATGGCTTGAACCATAGCTTGATGGATATCTTCGAATTCATGAAAATTATTTCGATTGTAATCTTGCATGATTTTCGTGAGCAATTCTTCAGAAGGATGAATCCATTTTTGAATATCCGATTCCAAAAAATAACTTTTGTTTGGATCTAAGAGTTCAATATAGTTATTTAAAGTTCTCTCCATTAAAGAGGGAGTCAGCTTTTTATAAGAAGCATGGTTTTTCATGATTTCGTTGACTTTCGCGTTGACCACTGCAGGAGTCAACGAGGGAAGTTTGCACTCTACAGAGATGAAGGGTAGTAGACAGCAAGTAATGACAAAAAAAGCTTTACGGGCAAAAGACATCTTTTCTCCTTAATAAAATGAAGTTTACATTATACGGTTTTAATATCTTTTATTCCATCAAATAGTTTTTAATTCCTTGAACATCAGTGGCAAATTAAGACACTTATCGTAAAGAAATTTTAAACTTCACGTAAAGAAAGGCTTGATTTCAATTCTTTTTTATGTAATAATATTACCTTAAGTTATCAAATTTATCGATTTTTTTAGAAAAAATTAAAACTTAAGCGCCTGGAATTGAGATCTTATCGTTAAAAAATTAATAAACGATAATCAAAAGATGTAGGAAAAAAAAACGTATTATAAAAATTTATTAATTATTAATATTTAAAGGAAATTTTGGAGGCTAAAACCATGACCAAAACAAAAGATCAAAAGTCTGAAAGCAAGTTGGTCTCTATTACAGAGGCAGCAAAACTCAATAAAGTCACACGTCAAGCTATTTATGTAGCGATTAAATTGAATAAGCTAAAAGCAAGTAAGGAAACAACGCGCTGGACCATTCATTTGGATGATCTAGAAGCTTATCGTAAGCAAAAATATTCTCGTTCTAAGTCAACTTTTAACGGGGAATTGTTATTTGATAATAACAAAGGATACTATTCCGTTAACCAAGTGGCTAAGATGCTTAGCGTACCTGCACAAAAAATCTATTATGCTACACGTGTTGGCATGTTGAAAGCTCATCGTAAGGGTGCAGCTTGGGTGATTCATACAGAAGATATGAAAGCTTATGCAGAAACAAACATTAAAAAGAAAAGCATTCGTAAAGCTGGTTAATTAGCCTTAACATTACTTTTTCTAAAAAAGCCCTAGCCTTAAAGCTAGGGCTTTTTTTTATTTTAAACTCGAGATTTAGATGGAATCAAGGGTTAGATCGTGAAAGCGGATTTATATCGCTTCAATTTTCAAAAGAGGTTTATGAGTCGCTGCGAGTAATAAATTTTCTTTTTCTAATAGCTCTTTTCCTGCAAAAACAACAGTGATTCCCTTTTCCCAGTTAGGCTTGATGATGGTTTTAACAGCTTCTATGACCTGCTCTTTAGTTAACGCTAATAATTTATCGCGGAATTTTTGACGAACTTCTACTGTTTTGCCCTCTCTCAACCAGCCATAAGCAAGATCAGCGCGACTCCCAGGGGAAACAGGTGAATCCATAGATTGGACCATTTCAAGTTTAGCTTCTGAAAGGTCTTCTTCGGAAAAATGTCCTTCAAGGATCGTTTTAATCGCTTTATCAAAAGCTTCCAATGTATGATAGATGTGAGGGTCGCGATAGGAGTAAAAATAAAAGTTTCCGGACATGGCATTATTAACAGAACCCCCTCCGTAGGCGCCTCCTTGCTCTCTAATAGCTCCATGAAGGGTGATATTGTCAAAAAGGAAGGCAGCGACATTTAAGGCAGGTGTGTGATCGTTTACATAGGGTACAGTTTCAAAAACTTTGCTGATAAATGCTACTGGGGCTGAAATGACACGACCTTGGGGATAGGCCGGAGCTAAAAGAAAATCGTTTGACCAGGGATTGGAGGGCTTTAACTCTATATCAAGGAGCCCGTAAAAATGATGGCCTTTAATTTCGTCATAGGTTCGAGCGTCGCAAGCTAAGACGAGGTCTGGTTGCTCAAGAGCAAGCAACTTATCTTTCATCTCTACTAATTTTTTAATTAAATGCTCGCTTAAGGTATCAAATTGGGTGGCAAGTTCCTTGATTTTCCAAAAATATTCTAACCCGTACCAAATATTAGAAATATGTGAAGGGACACTCAAACCAGAAGCTGAGAGGTTAATTGCATAGCGTAGAGAATTCTGATTAAGTGCGCTTTCCAAGCTCGTGTAGTGCTTTTGAAGCACTTCTTTTAAACGTGACACATCTTTAAAGTCAGCGCTCGTAGTCATCTCTAGCATAAGCTGGAATAGCTTCGGCATTTTTCGATGCAGAGCTTTACCCTTGATAGATAACGTGGGGATAATTTTATTAAAATCATGAGCTTGTAAATTTAATGAAAGATAAGCATTTATGCCACCCGTATTGGCCTGAATAAATTCTAAATTTTTCACGTAGTCTCGATCTCCACACCCCATCTGAGGTAAAAGAACAGTAAAAAGACGCGCGTAGATTAAATCAGCTTCGCTAATAGCAGGTAAATTAAAGACTAGATCTGCATAGACGATTTCATTAGTAAAGGTCGCATGATGGTAAATTTTAAAATTCCCCATTTGCTCCTGGGCTAGGGGATAATCGCGAATATAGACGGGGACGTCATCTAAAGTGAGTTTGGGTAAAACATCTAGGGAAACTTCTTCCTGTGTTTTTTGAAAAATTTCTAAATCTTGAGATAAGGAAATGAGTTTATGCACTTCCTCATCACTTAAAGACTTTCGAATTTTATCTAGAACTTCTCTTTCTTGCGCAAGCTCTTTGCTTTCGATCTCTTTACTGGGCTCCATGAGGATTCGAACAAAATGGGTATTGTCTAGAAAGTGCTTTTGGATGAGAGATGTTAAATATTTAGGATCTTCCAGTAGATGTTTGCGTAGTCTTTCAAAGAGTGAATGAATAGACAATCCTTCTTCAGGTTTAGCTCCGTGCTGTTTTAACAAGGCGGAACGCATAAAAAGTGAAAGACCAAAAGGCGCATGATCCCCTGTAATTTCACTCCTATAAAACTCTAGTTGATGCATGGCATTTTCAACCAGATTAAGCGGAATACCTTCATTTACAATACGATTGAGTGTTCGACGAACAAGTTGTTCAATTTTTTCTGCATGTTCACTTCTACACCCTTTTAAAATAATAGCAAAAGGAGCTTCATGAATATCAAGATCCATATAGGCAGAAGCAGTTTTGCAGAAACCTGATTTGAGTAATGCCATTTTAAGAGGGGAGGCATCCGTGTCCATTAAAATAATTTCTAAAATATTCAAGGCTAATAACTCATGCTGCTCTAAGATATGGCAGGTAAGCCAGCCTAGGGCGACCATACTTTTATCCTCAGTCTTTTCATGGGGAGCAATTGGATAAAAGCTATGAACGTAGCGGGGTTCAGTAAAGCGTGGTTGTAGAGGAATGGGTGGCAAGGGGGAGACTTTTCCCGCAGAGTTTAACGCATGCTCACTGATGAAATCTAAATGATCCACAAGGGGTAAATTTCCATAAAAGAAAAATAAACAACGGCTGGGGTGATAGTATTGTCGATGAAAGTTGATCAATTCTTCATAGGTTAAAGTAGGGATTTCTTTAGGATCTCCGCCTGAATTATAGCCATAAGTAATTTGAGGAAAGAGCGCTTTGTTCAAGGCTTCCCCCAGCAAAGACATCGGGGACGACATCGCCCCTTTCATTTCATTAAAAACAATTCCTTTATATTCTAAAGGAGATTGCGGATCTTTGGGATTGCTGAACTCTAGGCGATAACCTTCTTGCATAAAGCTAAGAGGGTTCAGGTTGGGTTTAAATACTGCATCCAGATAGACCTCAAGCAAGTTGTAAAAATCTTTTGGTACTTGCGATGCAGCTGGGTAGCACGTAAAGTCCTGTCCCGTAAGAGCGTTCATGTAAGTGTTTAAACTCCTCCTTGTCATTGCAAAGAAAGGATCTTTAACAGGAAACTTTTCTGATCCACACAAGACTGTATGTTCTAAAATATGCGCCACACCATTTGAGGAGTAGGGGAGCGTTTGAAACGAGAGGCAAAATAAATTTTCTGGATCTTCATTCCAAATGTGCATGATTTGTGCACCCGTCGGTGTGTGTACAAGCTCTGTGAGAATACACTGAAGTTCTGGAATTTCAATGGCTTTGGTTACTGTAAAATCTTGGTATTTATCTGAAGTCTGTTTCAGAGGGGGATGTTTTTTTGTCATACTCAGGCCTAATTCATTTGATGGCTTAGATATACCAAATTTTTCCTTAGTCGCCAAGGCTAGAATTTAACGGTCCCTCTCTCAATTTATTTTTTTACCGTCGATCACGACTTCACAGGCGCATCAGACAACTTCACAATTACATTCAACTTGCGTTTTTACGGTAGGTGAAAGTTTTTTGCTTGACTATGTTTCAAAGTTGTTATTTGAAATATTATTCATGCTAGAATTACAATCAGCCTAAAAAAGGAGTAGGATGCAATTAAGGGAATAAGCGCTAGGCCTTACCAAAATTTCAAAATTTACTCTTAACTTTGTAAAAATGAACCAGTTTAGCTCTACAATTCCCTTCTTGCTGTTTAATGTCTGTAATAGTAAAATGTTTATTTTGAGTAACATATAGCGAAGCAGTTTTATATTTGGATGTTGTTGTCGGTAAGTCGTTCCTTTGTGAGGGCTTACGCATCATCATCCCAGATAATGGTTCTTCCTCTTAAAGCAACACTAGATTTTGATAAAATGAAAAAAGTTCAATTATTACCCAATGTCATTACAGCGTTCGGATTAACGTGTGGTTTATTTGTGATCTTCAAAATGAGCATGATTAGCCCAGGAGAAGTGACGACGCGAACATTAACTGAAGCTGCCGCGATCTTAATTCTGGCCGCGTTTGCTGATCTACTTGATGGAGCGATCGCACGAGCAATGAAAGCCCAAAGTGAGTTTGGAGGTCTTTTTGATTCTTTAGCTGATGCTATTACATTCGGTGTATGTCCTGCTGTCATTATTTTAAAAAGCTTATCGATTGTGCCAGGTACGCAACTTTCATTTTTTCTAACAACTGCTGCGATGATTTACACAGTCTGCGGGGTGCTCCGTTTAGTACGGTTTAATGTCACAAATCGTACTGTGAATCCTCAAGTAGAGTTACCTGAGAAAAATAAAAACTTTACTGGATTGCCTATACCTGCAGCCGCTGCTGCTGCCGTTTCAGGAAATTTACTTTTAGTCTCCCATGAATTGACAAGCGTGATGACAATACAAGAAAACACGCGTGCCTGGTTTTTATTTTTTATGCTTATTACCATCGGATATTTTATGATCAGTCGGTGGAAATTTCCAAGCTTAAAAAACCTGCACATACGCCTCGTTTCCTTTCAAGTTGTTCTGGTGACAGTCATTGCTGCAGTCTTTATTATCTATGGAATGTTCACACATTTTGCCGTGGTATTTTTCGTCTTATCCTGGGCCTATCTCACGATTGCATGGATACTTTCCATTGTACGGATGATTGCAGGAAAAAGAGCGACTTCGTTAGAAGACTATGAACCTGAACCAGAAGATGAGGAAGAAGAAATATAGCTTTAGCCTCGATTGTATCTGATCCTGGGCTAATCTGATTCTTTTTATGAAACTTTGCGACGGATGACAGACATAATGACTCCTTGGATCAGCAGATCGTCTTCACTTAAGATCATGGGAAGGTTATGGGGGTTTTGGCTGACTAAGCGGACATAATCATTTTCTAAGAAATACTTTCTAACAATGACCTCTTGTTGATGGAGCAAAGCGACAACGGTTTCTCCGTTTTGGGCTTCTTGTCTGGCTTCCACGATTAAAAAATCCCCGTCTGCCATTAGTTCATCTCTTAAATGATCCCCTTGAACTTTGAGGATATAAGTGGCTTCTGGATTTTTGATCCAGGCTGTAGGAACTTCAAAAGACAGGCTTTTGGAAAATGTTTCAATGGGTTCTCCTGGGGTGATATACCCTATAAAAGGTAAGGATAATCCAGTTGCAGGAGGTTTGGTGGGCAGTTCTTGCTTTAAAAACATAGATCGGCTTTTTTGCTTTTCTGCCTCTATCATGCCCTTAGTCTTCAGCACTTTGATGTATTGATAAACTGTTCCCAAGGAAGTGAAAGAAAAATGTTGCATGATTTCCCTGTAACTGGGAGCGTATTGGTAGGTTTGCACATAATTTTTAATGTACTGCAAAACTTCAAACTGTTTTTTGGTCAATGTTTTCATTAAGAATCCTTTTTTGAAAAAGTAACCAATCAAAAAAATATGCAGTTGTTAACATAATCAAGGCTGCAAAAAAAACATCAGTGAAAAAGTGACCTCCTTGAGCAAGGCGTGCATAACTGAGCAATGTTCCTAGAATAAGAGCTGCATACAATCCCCCATAATAGATCCAGCGTTTGCCTAGTCGTTTACCCATCAGCATAATGGAAAAGAAATAAAACCCCATCGAACTATGGCCGCTGGGAAATGATTTAGAAGGCTCAGGTTGATGAAAAAAGTTGGGCTGGTAGAAAGGACGGAAGGTTTGAGAGCCTCCAAACTCTATCACTTGCTTCGGTCTGGGGCGCCCCCAATGATCCTTTAACGTGAGATGAATAATTAAACCCGATCCCACGATAAGGGTTAAAAGAGGGATGAGTGCGTACAAACGCCAAGCTTTCCAAAAAGGGTGTAGAAAAGAGAGAATAAAAAAAACAAGGGCGGTCAGGGTAAAGATCCAGGCAGGCAGAATGCCATAGGCATACAAAAAATTTAAGAAGCGATTGGAATGAAAGTTTTCCTGTTTATAGAAATGATCTGCAATTGCGAGGTCTAAGGTTTCACCCACATAGATCATGAAGCCAATGATGACTAAGAAAAAAAATGTAATAAGATAGTTGCTTTTAAACTTCATTGATGTGCAAATTTTAATAATAATAATAATTGAAACACTTCTTAGAATCAATCTTTTTTGCAGGTCTTTTCCTATCGAAAGGATCTTAAAATTTAGATTTTTGACGATGCCAAACCTTCTGAAGTATCTGATAATGAATAATCCTGTAGAGTGGGCCGTTCTATTTTTTTTCGTAGTAAAATTAACGTGTATAAATTTGTTGGTTTTATTTTAATTTTTATTTTACATTGTTTTTATTTTACTAGGTGAAAAATGCAACCGGTTAATATCTGCTCGAATGAAACAAATATGCTAAATAATACATTAAATCCGTTTGATGGGTGGATTTTTCCTCGCATATCTCTACAGGACTTCAACTTTGCAACTGCATATCCTCCGACAAATAGATCTATGAGAGATGCGTTAATACATGAGGTGAGTCTAGCCATTCTTTTGGTTGAGAAGTCCTTGGAAGAAATGAAAGAGCTGCCATCGGGAAAAGGAGAACAACAGAAATTATACGAAACCATCAAATATAGACTAGAAAAGGTTGTTGAAGGCATCAGAAGTAGTAAAAATAAAAAACGCTCAAATGAAATTAAAGCCGAAGTCATCTTTATTTTATCTAGATTAACCTCTAAACACTTAAATGAACTAGGCATTAGTCATTTTCAATCTAATCTTTTCTTAGAAGCGAAATTTCAAAAACTCCAAGCTAAAATTAAAACTTTATCCAATGCGATAAAAATTACGGATCTGATCATGGATCAAGAATTATTAAATAACGCGCCGCAGCTCACGATTGTTGAAGGAGTTTTAAAAGAAGTCCATGAGGTCCTTAAAAGCGGGGATTGCTGTGTGTTAAAAATGTCTGAAAATAAACCCTTGATTCAAACTATGTCCATTGTGAACTTAATGATTGAAGAATTTGATCAGTCAGAACAATCTTTTGATGCGGAAAAGTGGTACTATATCGCAGAAAGCCTGAAAGAGAAATTTTTAAAAAAATATAATAATGCTTTAGACCTATTCGAACCTCTTGCGATTTCTTACTTGAGTAAAAAAACGAAGTTATAATCTTATCCATTTCTATTTTTACATAGAAAATTAATTAGAGTATTTACTTTGAATGTTTTTTAAAGAGTTTAAAAGCTCTTCATGTAGGTGACCGTTGGTGGCTAGTATATCCAAAGGATCTGTCATCACCAGTTGCTCGAAGCATCTTCCATCCTGTCTCGTGACTTTTCCACCCGCTTCTTCGATCATCAATAATCCTGCAGCCATATCCCAAGAGTATAGAGAAGGAATCCAAAAGCCATCAAATCTTCCAGCTGCCAGATAGGCCATATTAAGAGCTCCAGAACCAATATTTCTAATGGGGGTTCCTTGATTAAGAAGATCGAAGCAGTAATCAACGTTTTTAGGAGATTCCCCTAGGTCTATATAGGGAAAACCAATCGCATAAATCCCATGAAGAACTTCTTTTGTTTGCGAAACATGAATTCTTTTGCCGTTTAAAAAGGCTCCCAGTTCTTTTTTTGCAACGAATAATTCGTCAGTCATTGGTTGATAGATCACTCCACAGAGAACTTCATGATCATATACTGCGGCGATGCTGATGGTGAAAATAGGAAGTTGACGAGAAAAATTTAAGGTCCCATCTAAAGGATCAATAATCCAAACCACTTTTCCTGTAGGATCTGTCTTTAGACCGCTTTCTTCCCCCATGCAAACATGAGAGGGAAACGCTTCTTGGAGTATACTGAAAATACATTCTTCTGATTTTGTATCAAATATAGTGACCACATCATGTCGAGATGATTTGGACGTGGTTTTAATTTCCGTGTAAAACCCTTCTCTTAAAATCTGACCTGCTTTAATCGCAGCTTGTTGTGCTGCAAAAGCAAAAGATTCAATATCTACCTTTGGATGGTTCATAAATGGTACCTTATTACACCGATTTGTCTCAAAATCTTAGAAGATCTCATTAATAACCTCTTAAACCTATAAAGATATTCATAGTCTTCAAGCACTTATGCGTAGTCAAAAGTCAAATTTTGAGTTCACTTCGTTATAGATTAAAAAAGATATCACAACCACTTGTTTTAGAATAGACTTCTTCCGAAAGCAGTGCCTTGGTATATTATTAGATGGGTCTAATTTATAAGGGGGAGTGATGGAACTTTTCATTACCATCGGTGGTTGGGTTTTTTCGCTAGGGTTAGCAGGAAATTTAATCTGGATGCTGATACGTTGCAAAGATGCTCAGGGAGACAAGGTCCTGTGGCAAGAGAAATGTCGTCTTCAAGATTTAAAAATTCAAGATTTAGAAGAAAGCGTTCGTGTTAAAGACGCTCATATTCAAAGATTTAGAGATATGAATACTCAGGATGTTAAAAAAATATCTCAATTAGAAACACAGCTAGAGCAAGAGACAAAACATGCGAAAGAAAAGCTAGATCTATTAGCGGAAGCTCAGCAAAAGTTGACGGAAACATTTAAAATCTTATCTGTGGATGCATTAAAATCGAGTTCACAGACTTTTTTAGATCTCGCTGCAGCACGTTTTGAAAAACTTCAAGAGGGTGCAAAAGGAGATTTAAAGTTGCGTCAACAAGCCATAGATGAACTGGTTAAACCTATTAAAGAAAAATTAGAGGTTTTTGATACCAAAATCCAAGATATTGAAAAAACGCGAGTCTCTGCCTATACAAGTTTAACGGAACAAGTCAAAGGGCTTTATCAAGCTAATTCAGAGCTTCAGAAAGAAACAGCCAATCTAGTAAAAGCCTTACGTATGCCGAATGTACGTGGACGTTGGGGAGAAATACAATTGCGTCGTGTAGTGGAAATGGCAGGCATGTTGGAGCATTGCGATTTTGTCCAACAAGAAACAGCCTCTATAGATGAAAAACGTTTGCGGCCAGATTTAATCATTAAATTGCCAAGCCGTAAACAAATCGTCGTTGACTCTAAATCTCCTCTACAAGCCTATTTGGAGGCTCTTGAAACTAACGATGAAACCCTGAAATTGGTAAAATTAAAGGATCATGCGCGACAAATTCGAACACACATTACCCAATTATCTGCAAAAGCCTATTGGGACCAGTTCCAACCTGCACCCGAATTTGTTGTCCTTTTTCTTCCTGGAGAAACATTTTTTAGTGCAGCCTTAGAACAAGATCCTACTTTAATCGAATATGGAGTCGATCAAAGAGTGATTTTATCTACTCCTACAACTTTAATCGCTCTTTTAAGAGCTGTCGCCTATGGTTGGAATCAGGAACTGATCACAGAAAATGCTCAAGCGATCAGTAAACTAGGAAAGCAGCTTTACGAACGCTTACAAGTCATGGGAGAGCACTTCGATGAAATACGAAGAGGCTTGGATAAGGCTGTGGATGCTTATAATAAAGTCGTAGGTTCTTTTGAGAACAGAGTTTTAGTTACGGCGAGAAAATTTAATGAGCTAGGTGCAGGAAGCCGCCATGAAATAAAAATTATGGAAACAGTGGATCTAATTACAAGACCCTCTACAATTTTAAAGGGAATGGGGGAGGAAACACTTATTTCGAATTCTAGAATTGGAGCTGACGAAAATTAATCGCCTCTAAAAGATGCTCTTTTTGTATAGAGGCAGATGCTGCTAGATCAGCAATCGTGCGAGCCATGCGAGTGATTTTAGCATAAGCGCGCGCAGATAAGCCTAAACGTTCTATAGCTTGTTCTAGCAGCATCTTACATGAAGCATTTAGCTGGGCATGCGATTTTAATTCAAAACTATTCATTAAACTATTTGTTTTAAAGCACCCGAAACGTTGGTATTGAATCGCACGGGCAAGTTTTACCCGACGACGAACATCCAATGAGGTCTCTAGATCATCTTCTTGCGTTAATTCATAATATTTCAAGCAGGGAACCTCAAGATGCATATCTATACGGTCTAACAAAGGTCCTGATATTTTACGTCGATAGCGATCAATTTGTAATTGAGTATCTTTACAGGGTTTGTCGGGATGGCCTAAAAAACCGCATGGGCAGGGATTCATGGCAGCAATACAAATAAAATTAGTAGGAAAGGTAAAACTCCCTTGAGAACGGCTAATGGTTACACAACGATCTTCTAAGGGTTGGCGCAGAACCTCTAAGGCATGTCTAGAAAATTCGGGAAGTTCATCAAGGAAAAGTATGCCATTATGCGCTAAGGAAACTTCACCAGGTTTTGGTACAGATCCACCCCCTATCAAACCAACAGCACTTACAGTATGATGAGGAGATCGAAAAGGACGTGTGGTAATCACACTTGCACCCTCCGTTAATAAGCCCGCAATCGAATGGACCTTTGTAATTGCCAAAGCTTCTTCAAGGGTTAGTTCTGGCATGATTCCCATCATCCCTTTTGCAATCATGGTTTTTCCGGAGCCTGGAGGTCCAGAAAGAAGAATATTATGTCCCCCCGCAGCAGCAATTTCCATGGCTCTTTTTACATGAGATTGTCCTTTAATATCTGCGAAATCTACACTCACCTCTTGCGCGGCAAAAACATTCTCCGCTAGAGTATTGCACGTGCGATGGTACTGCTCTGGGTTTATGAAAAAACGTAATGCATCTTTTAAGTGTGCGATAGGAATGACATCAATGCCGGGTAAAATTCCTGCTTCAATGGCATTGGCAGCAGGCAATAAAATGCCCTTTTTTCCTCTCGTTTTAGCTTCCATCGCAATGGCTAAGGCGCCAGGGATTGGACGGGTTTGCCCACTCAGAGCTAATTCTCCTATCACATAGTAGTTTTGCAAAATAGGATGATTTGTAGGGCATATGTTTAGAGCTTTTAATAGACCTAATGCAATGGGAAGATCATAGAGGGGGCCTTCTTTTTTTAAATCGCCCGGAGCTAGATTGACCGTACACGAAATATTTCCAGTGCTAAACCCGCTATTTTTTAAAGCTGTTAGCACACGGTCTTTGGATTCTTTAACAGCTGTGTCTGGGAGTCCGACGATAACGAAAGAAGGCTTGTCTGCAGGAGCCACATCCACTTCAACCTCTATCTGTAAGGCGTCAAGGCCAAAGAGAGAAGCTGAATGGATGTGCGAAAGAGGCATAATTTTTATTCCACAGAGAGAACAAAATAAGCGGGATAGGCAAAGTGATTATTATCTCTGGGAGAGACCTTTAGGGTTACTTCTTTACCTGCGTAGTTATAGAGATTAACCTGTGTACTGTATAAGTAGGCCACTGGAATTCTTGTGGCTGGATTTAACAATACAAAATCACCGGGTTTATTTCGTACGGATCTATCATAAGGTTGTAAAACACCTTTGATCGTCTTTGCATTTTGCGTTTCTAATTCATAAAAAGCGGAGATAGGTTGATTTTCATGAATTTCAGCCCAGGTTTCATATAATTGGTTTTCAACAGGCAGCCAAGAATTCATTTTATCGATTGGATTAATAGGGCTTGAAGGTGCGCTTGTCTGGTTTTCTTCTGTAGTGACACTTTCCTGTAATTCTTGAATACGCTGTTCTTGCGCCACAAGTTTATCGGAAAGTTCTTTATTATGTGCATTAATCAGATCTGTATTTTTAGAGAGTGCTTCTAAGTATTCCATTTTCTTCTGAAAATAGCTTTCTTGAATCATCCCTAGTAATTCTTTGGCTTTGCCTTGAATCTCTGGAAACTCAGGATAATTTTTGATCACTTTATTCAAATTTTCATTAATAATCTCTAGATTAATTTGGTTCCAAGGTTTACGAAGTTCGGTTTGACTTGCAGCAAAAGTTGTGTTGAGTAGCTGAGTCCCTTCTTCGCGTTTATGATCTAAGGCTAATTTTAGATTGGCATCTCCGATCTTTTCTACATAATCTTTAGCAATATAAAACCGTGTGGTTTGAGGGGGATCGATCTCCAACCACTTGCTGTTTAATGGACTGACTTGACCATGAACTTTATCACCAGATTGGAGTTGAGCGATGACAGGTGCGTCTAGATTAGGTTCTAAACGTACATTTACTCTTGACCCTTCTACTGTATCATCGAGTACAAATGTGCGAAAAACATAGCCTTTTACATCACTAGGTGCTTCTACAGCGTAAAAATCTTCAGTCTCTCCTACAACTATAAAAAGATCTCCTTTATTAATTTCTCTTAGGATAGGCGCATCTAAGGAAGGTTGTAGGCGTATACGTACTTTATTTCTAAGTGTACGTCCTGTAAACGCTGTAAAGGGCTTTTGAGATTTAGATGGCTCTGAAGAAGGAGAGGCAGGATGTTCCGTTGATACCGAACTAGAGTGGAGTTGCTGACTATCAGTTTCAGCGAAAATAGGATTACTGATTGTTTGTATAGCGGCAAGTGTAGCCAGCAGATATGAAGCTGCTTTGTGCATCATTTCACTCCTAAAGTAAGAAAGGTTATGAGAGGCGATTCTAGGAGGTTAGGCTAAAATTGTCAAGTGTATATAGGATTCGATTGAACTTCTTTTGAAACTGCAATTCCGCGCTTCAACTCGCCCTTACCCGATTAATTTTTCCGTCGAGCCCTTTTGCACGAAATGGTTACGATTTGTCCTACCATTCCTCGACCCATGAGATAATTTTACATTTTTTGATAAGTTTTTAAATTATGAATTGCAGGGGCCTAAATTTGATAAAAGAGCCATTTTATCGATTGTATCAGGAACATCCGAAATAACTAGACGTAACTTTGTTACAAAAAAAAACTTCTCTAGGAAAAGAAGTCTTCTTTTAACCCATGATTGCACCCTAATCTAGTTTTCTCGTCTTGCTAAGCTGAGATTAGGATGTAATCACGGGTTTAAATGCGAGGTTAGCTTCTGAGTACAGCTTCTATATGTGCACAACTAGATTTACCGCAGGTACAGCCCAGAGGATGTCCGAGGTAGACACTATATTTTTCTTGTGTGTCCAATTTGTTAATGACATTAAAGAGTTTATCGCCTGCTTGGGAGACTGCCCATTGTTGAAAAATGAGATCTTCGTCTTTTACATCTAGCTCGTGTTCGTCATGCTGGGGAGTTTCTGGTTCTACCACAGAATTAATAGTACGCACAATTTGACAATGCAGACAATTGCAGTGAGGTTCTGCTTTAGGCATTGAAGATAACTCTTCAGGAGAAATAATTTTAGCGATCGCAGCAATTTTTTCTAAAATTGGCTTTGGAATGTCGGGGGCATCTTTCTGAGCCGAATTATGAACCAAAGGATTTCCCATTCCATCAATCGATCCAATTCCTAATCTAAATGGCATATCCACTGACTCTAGAGAAGATGTAGGATTTAAAAAAGGAGAGGGTTGAGGTTGGGAAATATTCTCCTGGTTTTTTTCCAGATAGTCAGCATGGGCATTAAAAATTTGTTCGATTAAATCGCCTTTAAGGTTAGGGATATTAATAGATTCGCCACCCATTAGTGTAATCACTAGAAAAGGTCCTTTTGTTTGTAAGGATTTAACGTAATTCCAGCTTGTTGAAATATAAGGGGGGATGCTTAATATTTTATTGTTAATTTTCATCCTAAAACCTCACTATATTAAAAATATAAAAACCATTGAAAACTATCTATATCATAAAATTAAAGTTAATACAAGTCAAGTGTTTTAGCACTCCAAATGTGCGATTGCTTGTTGTTTACTTATGCATATAAAAATAAAGGATATAACGATTCAGTTCGCGTTGTAGGCCAAGGAAAAACAACTTATATATTAAAAATTTATCTTTTTTTGACCTGTTTTTTTTCTTCACTCTTATTGATGGCTTATCTATATGTTAATATTTGAATTGTACCACGAGGAAATGATCTCAAGATTTGTTTTTGAGTCATTAGGAAAGATCTTAGTGAAGATATGATGGGTCTCTTGCATAATCAGAGAGTCATATGGGCTCCTGTGTGTTCTTGACTTAGCTCAGAAAATCTAATTTTTATTATTACTTTAGGAGGAGTGCTATAAAAATCATCCTAGGCTATCAAAGCCGAATTTGAAGATTGATTGTGGAATTATTATAAGTTAGCGATTTGAGATAGCGAAAGAGGAGTTATACGATGCCATCGAAAACATTTGTCATTGATACCAACGTTGTTTTACACGATCCCGAAGCCATTACCAAATTTCCGGGACAAAATGTGGTCATTCCAGTAACAGTTCTCGAAGAACTAGATAAAATGAAGCGTTTACCCAGCGATTTGGGGCGTAACTCAAGAGCTGTCTTTCGTTATTTAAGTTCTTTAAATACTCTCGGTAAAGGGGATTTGCACAACGGAGTTGTCTTGCCTAACGGGGCTATAATACGCATCCAAGTCGAATTTAAAACAGACTACTCATACAATTTTGCATTATCTAATAATGATAACAAGATCATCTTGGCAGCCTTTTTTTTAAAAGAGAAGGGAGAAAATGTCGTCTTTGTCTCCAAAGATTTTGCAGCACGTATTAAAGCGGAAGCGATTGGCCTTGAAGCTGAGGACTACGAGAATCTTAAGTATTCCTATGCTTCTATGTACAAAGGATTGAGACGCCTGGAAACATCTAAGCATGAAATTGATTTATTTTATAAAGACGGAGTCATGCAGCCTCCAGTGCATGATCTTTACCCCAACGAGTACTGTATACTTTCTTCACCGGAACACTCTTCAGCAGTAGGAAAATTTGATTCTAAGAAAGGTGTAATTGAACCTCTTCTGAAACCCACCAACTTGTGGGGAATAAAACCCTTAAATGTGGAGCAACGTTGTGCAGTAGATGTTTTATTAAGAGATGACATCAAACTTGTTTCTCTCATAGGTCAAGCAGGTACAGGAAAGACGCTTTTGGCTTTAGCATGTGGCCTCCGTAAGGTCTTTGATGAAGGTATCTATACACGTATTTTAGTCAGCAGACCTGTGATTCCCCTTGGACGTGATATCGGATACTTGCCAGGGACTAAAGAAGAAAAACTTCTGAACTGGATGCAGCCGATCTATGATAACTTGGAATTTCTTTGTGATTCTTCAGGTAGTGAACCTAGTGAAACTTTACGTTGGGTCATGGAAAGTAAAAAAATCGAAATGGAAGCTGTGACCTATATCCGAGGACGTTCTTTACCCAAAATGTTTATTATTATCGATGAGGCCCAAAACTTAACGCCTCATGAAGTTAAAACTATAGTTTCTCGTGCAGGAGATAACACAAAAGTTATATTGACAGGTGATCCTACGCAAATAGATAATCCCTATTTAGATAAAGATTCTAATGGTTTAAGCTATATTGTGGGAAAGTTTTGTGATAAGCAAATTTATGGACATGTCTTTTTAGAAAAGACGGAGAGAAGTGAATTAGCCGCGTTAGCTGCTGAAATTTTATGATTGCCATTTAGACCCCAAGTTGAGTTTAGTAGAAATTACTAAACTAACTGGGGATTTTTTAAGACACCCATTTTCAGGGAGCGCATTCATAAGAAATAAAAAAGACCCAAGCTAGCATGCATTAAGCAGAGATAGATCCAGAATTCTTCAGCAGGGGTGGTTACCCGCAAGGTTTTCACCTTGTTTAAATTTTTAATCCATCTAGTTTATCAAATTTTTCACAAATGTCCTTCAGGGCATTTATGCAATAAGGCCCTTGCGACATCAAAAGTACCGGAAGGATGTTTATTGTTAAAATGTAAATTTTTTTTAGTCATAACTTGTGTTGGCTGGTAAAATAATGGTATTACCGGCATTTCCTCACATAATATCTTTTCTGCATCCATCAGATAGCGGGATCGTTGAAATGGATTGATTTCATGCTTACTCATATCAAGTAAATGTTGATATTCAGGGTGGGCCCACTTGGCAAAATTAAGATCTTGCTCAGTGGAGACAAAAGTATTTAAAGTATATATTGGATCATCTATCCATGAAGTCCAAAATGTTAACCCGATTTGAAAATTGCCTTGGGACAATTTATTAAACACAGAATTCCAAGGAAGAGGTGTAGGTTGACAGTCCAGATCTAGACATTCTTTAAATTGCTTTTTTAGAATGGGAACTAAACGCTGAAAAAGACTTTTTTCATGATAGATCAAATTTAAAAAAGGTAAATCTTCTTTTTTCATTTTTAATTCTTCCAAAGCTTCTTTAAACAGTTGCCGGGCTTTTTCAGAGTCATAACCGGGATAACGCAAGTTCTTTTGTTTTCCATAACTTAGAGTTGGCATAGGTGAATATGCAGGAGTAATAGGAAATATTTGGTTTTTAACAATTTCCGATCTTTGAATTGCATAAGCAAAAGCCTGACGCATTTTGGCATGATTAAAAGGAAAGAGATTCGTGTTAAAGACAAACCAGCAAACATACGTACTTGGAAAAAATATGACCTTTGCATCTTTTTCTAAATTATCTTGATTGTAGAGTTCGTAGTAGGTTCCAAAAGGGTTTCCAATCCAATCTATTTCATTTTTTTCAAAAGCTTGGAAGGCTTGGGAAGGATTCATGTGGGTAAGGGTAACCTGGTCTAAAATAATCTGATGGGCATCCCAGTAGTAGGGATTTTTTTCTAGTTGATAACCCTGACTAGGTTGATTAATTTTGAGTTGAAAAGGACCATTGCATGGATAGCTTTTCTCATTTTGGTATGGCCATTGGGGGTTCTGTTGGTCAATCAGACGATGGATAGGAGAATAAATAGGAAGAGAAGTAAGTTGTAAAAAATAAGAGGTGGGGTGGCCTAGTTCAACTTTTAACGTAAGGTTATCGACAGCGTGAATGCCCACCTGATCTGAAGATACTCGACCTTCTTTAGCTTCTTTAGCGTTCTTAATCGGATAAAATAGAGAAGAAAATGAAGTTTTAAAACTAGGGGATAAGACTTTCTTCCAGGCGTATTCAAAGTCATAGGCTGATAATTGCGATCCATCATTCCAAGTGGATGGTCTGAGTTTAAAAGTATATTCTTGGAAATTGGAGGAAATTTCAATGGTTTCGGCAATGGCATTTTCTATACTTCCATTGCGGCTATAACGTGTTAGACCTTCAAAAAGAAGTCTTAGGAGATCACCTGAAGCAATGTCACCAGCTATAAGAGGGTCTAAGGATATTATGGAATGCTCAAGAGCGATTCTCAATACTTGTCTCTCTTTAATTTTTTGTTGCCATTGATAGATTGCTTGACGTAGATTGTTGATAAAATATTCTAATTCATTTTGATTGCTTTTCAAAATTGCACAGTTGAAAAACACATTCTCTTTATTTTCGATCAAATTATACGCAAAATCAGGCACCTTGGAACATTGTTCATCCAAAAATGAGGAGATTGTTTTAGCTAAAGATGTATTGTCGCTGTGTATTACCAAATAAGTTTGTTGATCATTTTGGTAGATTTTGAACGAATAAGTCGTGTCTTTGGAAAGTTTTTGTCTAAGATTTTCTAAATAATATTCAAACAGATTCACCAGTACTTTTTTTGGTAAAGTTGCTTGCTTTTCTAAGGGCATTAATGAATAAAAAAATGTCTCAAAAAGATTTAGGTCTTTGCTGACGATTTCTGGAAAACTTTCTTTAAAGTCGTTGAGAAGTTCTTGTTGTTTAATGATAATTCCACCGTTGTAATCTCTGAATTCTCCAATGGCTGATTTAATTAAATCGCTTACTTTTTGTCTTGCATAATAAAAATTTAGGGATCCATCTGAACGAATTAGCGATGCATCTCTTGATAAATGGAGATGAAAAATATGCGCTTCAATAGAAAGATCATCTATCTGCCTAACAGTAATTAAGCGCTGGGAAATGAACTTAGAATTTATAAAACAATCTTTTAAAGAGAAATGATGGTAGGGTGATATGTAGACAAGGATTACTCTAAATACAATTTCTCCACCAGTCTGTTGGTCAAGATTAATAATTGCTTGGGGAATATCCTGTAGACATTGAATTTCTTGACTTAAGATCAAAATATTTTTATGGATTTCTTCTTCGTTATGACCCATAAAAATAGCTGGAGATAGCTTTTGGATACTGTTTTTAATCTTTTCATCCATGTGTTTTTTTAAGAGGCTTTTCTCTTGAATTGAAAACCAACTACCATCATTTTTTTCTACTTCGAAATAAAAAAACTTAAGGTTTTTATTTTGAGAGGCGTGATGATAAGAGCTTTCTTGAACGAGATGTAGATCGGGAAAGTGTTTTTGAAGAGCTAAAATAATATTTTCTTCATCGAATAGTTCATATTTGTCGATAGTATTGAAAGCAATAATACAGCTTAGTACTCGTTTTGAAGAGAAAGGAAACCTTAAAGCTGTTGGGATCCAACGAATTTGCAAATGCCTTCTATTTGGGAAAAAGGTGGCTTCTCTTACGAGCTTTTTATGCATCATGTGTGTACTCAGTACAACTCGGAATAGATGACCTGAAGTTCTATGGTCTAAAAATTTTTTAGTTGCCACTAAATAAAGGAGGAAAAGATCATTAAATATAGAGTTGTCGATAGTTTGCGGGAATCGATTCATCCATCTTTGAAATTTCCTGTAAACTTTATGAAATGAGGAAGAGAATGACAATGGAGCAAAGTCAGGAGAGATTTCCTTATAGGGTTCTAATTCTGACTTGATATCAATCATATCTCAATAAATTTGTTGTTAAAGTTTAATTTTTTGTTCTTTAACTGTCGGAGTTTTAATAAGATCCAATTTTTTGTCAATATAGTTATTTTTAAATTTTAAAGTGCCTTCAGATTGATTTATAAAGCCAATTTTGTTTATTAAAGAAAACTTCTTGCAATATCAAAATAACCGCAACTTGTTGGATTTGGGATGTTTAAATTATTGTTAAAGGGCTTTATAAACGGTATTGTAAAAATGCGGGACAATGGGCATTTCTTCGTTAAGAAGCTTTTCAGCCTTGAATAGATAGGACAGGCTTTGGTCTGGGTCGATCAGGTGATGGTTTTGATAGATATACTCTTAATATTCAGGATGTTCCTTAATGATCATTCATGCTTGGGTGCCACTAAGTCTAGAGAAACACACCCTTCTTGGGATAGAATATGTAGGCGAAAGGATATAAAATTTGGAGAGAGAATTTTTTTCCAAGCATATTCAAAATTATAGGCTGTTACACGAGATCCATCGTTCCATAAGGATTCGCGCAAATGAAAAGTGTATTCTAAGTGATCAACATATTCTCCTGACTGAGAGCTTAAAAAATTTCCCCTCTATTTACAGTGATTGGCCAGGAGCAACCACGATTTTAACATGCCCCGTTTTTTAGACTAATTGAGGATTTTTTAGGACATTCATTTTTAAAATGCGCATTCTTAAAAAATACAAGAGAGCCATGCTAGCATGCATTAAACTGAGGTAGATCCAAAAATCTTCGGCAGGAATTTCGATTTTTTTTAGCATAAAGTACATGTATAGGTATCCATTAATCCAATTAACGAAACCCATCCAGAGAAAATATTGGGTATCTTTAAAGGCTAAAATATAACTTATAGGTACATAGCAAAACGTAAAGAAAGTGAAACTCAACCATACACCTAAGAAAGACTGCCTGATCTGTGCATCACTCATGACAATTTTAGGAAAAAGATATTCAAAGGTAAACGAAGGAAAAACAAGTAAAGGAATGCCCACTAAAATTGTTGCTGAGATGACAAGGATTGTTCCTGATCGATACGCTTTTTCTAATAAAAAGTAACGTCGAGACCCTAAGATCTGCGACACAATAGTTGTTTGGGTTTGACAGATAGCTTCTCCTAGAAAAGGAAGAAAAAGAAATAATGTCCCTCCCACAGATAGCGAAAGCAAATAATCTCCCCCTTTTGCTGTCATCAAATACGCAATAGATGCCCAGCAGCTAGCCATGAGTACTCGACTTAAAGCTCTTAGAAGCCCTGGTTGAATGCATTCCCAGAATAACTTAGGACGAAATTTCCATTGACGCGTATCATACTGTTTAGCATGTTTGCTGTTCAAAAAAACCACTAAGAGGCTTATACAAAAGGCTCCTTGTGCAAGAAGGGTACTCCATGCCCCTCCCATAATATTTAAAGCAGGTATCCAATCTTGAATACCAAAGATTAGCACATAAGCAAGTATTAACTTAACGACTTGAGACAAAAGTGTTGAAATTAGAACGAGCCTAGTTTTTCCCTGACCAATATAAAAACAAGAAAGGGCGGCGCCTAATGGATAGAGAAAATTAATGAAGATAAGGAATGTATAATAGGGCATGACGATTTCTTGAATGGCCGTGCCCGTAAAATAATAATAGCCATATAAGGAGCCCACTGGAACGATCACTAACATGGAAAGAAAGGCAAACCAAATAAACTGCCAAACTCCCGGTCCAATGGCTTTCCAATCTTGCGCCCCTTGCCATCTTCCCACACAGACCTGACACATCATGGCAAGCACAATGCAAGGTCCTTGAAAAAGGACACATGCATAAGCTGCACTGACAGCGGCTTCCATAGACTGGGCTGACAGCCTTGCTAGAAGGAGCTTTTCTACCATCAAAAAGATACATGACGAAAAAGTCATGAGTAAAATTGGGAGGAACAGGCGAATAAATTGCTTTAATTCGCCTGTTATTAAGGCTGTGTTTTGATGAGACCTGTTTGGTTTCATTATGAGTTAAGTTTTCGACTATAAGCGATACATTCATCTTTTTTGCAATGCATGATAGCATGAAGGACTTCATCTATAGAAACAATTGCAAAAGGGCCTCTTGCAACCCCATTTTCATAAAACCACCCATCATTTGATGTGGTAATATTAAATGGTTGATGCCTAACAGTCCCAGTTTCATCTGTGAAAGTGACATAGTAATCTGATGCAGTTTCGCCAGAACGTAATAAATAGGTAAACGCTAAATTGCCTCTAAGAAGTTTTTCGGCGTTTAACCCTGTTATATGTCCAAACCATGCTGGATGCATTTGAATGTCATCATGAATATAATCAAATTCTTTTAATAATGCTGTCATTTTTGTTCTCCGTTTTTGAAAGAACTTCTTGCAAAGTCTAAAGGCCTATTAAGAAGCGCTTTGTTAATATAAAGATCTTTTGATACTAAAGCTTGTACAGGTTGATAGAATAGAGGAATAATGGGCATTTCCTGTATTAAAATTTTTTCCGCTTCAACTAAATAGCGCGATCTTTGAAATGGATTTGTTTCTTGATCGCTCAAATCTAGTAATTGCTCATATTTTGGGTGTTCCCATTTTACAAAATTAAGTTCTTGTGTAGATGACCTAAATGTATTTAAAGTATAAATCGGATCATCTACCCAGGAAGTCCAAAGAATGAGTCCCATTTGAAATTGCCCTTGAGACATTCGATTAAAGACTGAATTCCAAGGAAGTGGCTTGAGTTGAAAATCAATTCCCAAACAATCTTTAATTTGCTGCTGAAGGATAGGGACCAAGTATTGTAAAAGTCCTTTTTCGTGATAAATTAAATTGAAGGCGGGTAAATCTTCTTTGCCAATCCCTATTTCAGCTAATGCTTCATTAAATAGGATTTGTGCTTTCTCTTTGTCGAATTCAGGATATTGAAATTGTTGTTTACCCCTTTGATGAGGAAGAAGAGGAGAAAAAGCAGGGTTAAGTGTATGGAAATTATCTAAAATTAGCATTGCGCGATTTATAGAATATGCAAATGCTTGCCGTAGTTTTTGATTATGAAATGGGTATGCTTGTGTATTAAATGTGAACCAGCAAACATTTTTATTAGAAAAATATACAACACGATTTTCTTTTCCAGAATTCTGAGGATGATAGGAAGAGTGCCAAGTTCCGAAAGGATTTCCTATCCAGTCAATCTCTTTATTTTGAAATGCTTGTAATGCCACGGGAGGGTTCATTAAAGTTAACGTTATTTGATCAAGGATGATTTGATTTGTATCCCAATAATTAGGGTTTTTAATTAACTGAAATCCTTGACTGGGTTGATTAATTTTTAATTGGAAAGGTCCATTACAAGGATAGTTTTTTTCGGATTGATAAGGCCATTGGGGATGTTGCTGATCTACCAATCTATTTACAGGTGAATATATAGGTAGTGATGTTAATTGAAGAAAGTACGGGGTGGGTCGATTAAGAATGACTTTTAAGGTGCGATCATCAATGGCGTGTACACCTATTTGGTCGGAAAACACCTTCCCTTCTTTAGCTTCTTTAGCATTTTTTATAGGATGGAAAAGATAGGCAAATGATGTTTTGAAGTTAGGAGAAAGAATTTTTTTCCATGCATATTCAAAATCGAATGCAGAGATTTGAGATCCATCGTTCCAATTGCAGTTTCGTATTTTAAATGTATATTCTTGCAGATTTGATGATATTTCGATTGACTCTGCTAAAGCATTTTCGATATCTCCATTAGAATTAAAACGAGTTAATCCTTCAAATAGCAATCTCAATATATCACCTGAAGACACATCCCCACCTATGCGGGGATCTAGAGACACTACAGTAAATTCTAAAGCTATTCTTAATGTTTTGCGATCTTTTACTTTTTGTTGCCATTTATACAACGATTGACGCAAATTATTAATAAACGCTTCAGCTTCGAGCTCATTCGTATTTAAAATTACGCTATTGAAAAAAACGTTTTCTTTACTTTCAATAATATTGTAGGCCAAATCAGGGATTTTTGAGCCTTGTTCGTCTAGAAAGGAAGATATAGTTTTTCCTAAAGATGTATTATCACTGTGAACTGTTAAGTACGTTTGTTGATCGTTATAATAAGTCTTGAACGAATACGTCGTGTCTTTTGAAAGTTTGTGTTTCTGATTCTCCAAATAATTTTCAAAGAGATTGACTAATGCTTTTGGGGTTAGTGTGGCTTGTTTTTCTAGGGGCATTAAAGCATAAAAAAATGTTTCGAGAAGATTTGGATCCTTATTCACAATTTCAGGAAAGCTCTCTTTGAAATCATGTAGTAGTTCTTGTTGCTTTATGATGATTCCGCCATTGTAATCTCTAAATTCTCCAATAGCTGCCTTAATTAAATCGCTTATTTTTTGTCTTGCGAAATAAAAGTTCAGAGATCCATCTGAACGAATTAATGATGCATCTCTTGGTAGATGAAGGTGAAATATATGCGCCTCTATAGAGTGATCATCTAATTGTCTAACTGTGATTAAACGCTGTGAGATAAATTTACAGTTGATAAAACAATCTTTAAGGGAAAAATGATGATAGGGAGATATGTAAACTAAGGTAACTCGAAATACAATCTCTTCACCAGTTTGTTGATCAAGATTAATGCTTGCTTGGGGGATATCTTGTAGAGACTGTATTTCTTGGCTTAAAACTAGGATGTTTTTATAAATCTCTTCTTCATTATGCCCCATAAACATTATAGGAGAGAGTTTTTGAATACTGTTTTTAACCTTTTCATCCATGTTTTTCTTTAAGAGAGCTTTTTCTTCAAGAGAGAAGAATGTCCCATCTTTTTTCTCGACTTCGAAATAAAAGAATTTAAGATTTTTATGTTGAGAAGTGTGATGGTATGAACTCTCTTTTACTAAACGAAGTTCAGGAAAATGTTTTTGAAGAGCTAAAATCACATTTTCTTCATCAAATAACTCATATTTATCAATGGCGTTAAAACCAATGATACAACTTAAAACGGGTTTTGATGAAAAGGGAAACCTTAAAGCTGTTGAAATCCATCTGACATGCAAATGCCTTCTATTTGGGAAAAAGGTGGCTTTTCTTAAGAGCTTTTTATGCATCAAGTGTGTACTCAATACAACCCGGAATAGATGACCCGAAGTTCTATGGTCTAAAAATTTTTTAGTCGCCACTAGATAAAGCAGGAATAGATCATTAAATATGGTGTTGTCGATAGCTTGTGGGAATCGATTCATCCATTTTTGAAGTTTCTTATAAACTTTATGAAATGAGGAAGAGAATGACAATTGAGCAAAGTCAGGAGAGATTTCCTTGTAGGGTTCTAATTCTGACTTGATATCAATCATATCTCAATGAATTTATTGTTAAAGTTTAAATTTTGTTCTTTAACTGTCAGAGTTTTAATAAGATCCTTTTTTTTGTCAACACAGTTTTTTTTAAATTTTTTTAAAGAGCTTTCAGGGTTATTTATAAGGCCGATTTTATTTATTTAAAAAAACTTCTTGCAATATCAAAATAGCCGCAACTTGTTGGATTTGGGATGTTTAAATTATTGGTTAAAAGGGCTTGATAATCGGCATTGTAAAAAAGCGGCACAATGGGCATTTCTTCGCTAAGAAGCTTCTCAGCCTTGAATAGATAAGAAAGGCGTTGATTTGGGTCGACAAGACGATGGCTTTGATAGATATATTCTTGATATTCAGAATGTTCCCATTTAGAAAAGTTAGTTTCTTCTTCAGCAGATACAAATGAATTTAAAGTATAAATGGGATCGTCTACCCAGGAAGCCCAGTGCATCAAGCCTAGTTGATAATTTCCAGAGGTCATTTTTTCAAACTGTTCATCCCAACAGACTGGATTCAGCTCGCACTCAATTCCTAGTAACTCTTTAAACTGTTTTTTGAGTTCTTGAGCGGTAGAGCTTTGAATCCCTTTTTCATGATATATCAATGTTATAGGGGGAATCTTTTCTAAATTTAATTCTTCTAATGACTCTTTTAAGAGTTGTTGGGCTTTCCCTAGATCCGCTTCAGGAAAGAGCTTATTTTGATCTTTAAAGTAGTGGGGAGGTAAAGAGGAATAAGCCGGTTTCAAAGGCATATAAGAATTTGAAATGATTCGAGCCTTATTTATCGCATACGCAAAAGCATGACGGAGTTTGCGATGATTAAAGGGAGCTGTTTTAGTATTAAATACTAGCCAGCAGACTCTAATCATATTAGGGAATGTCACTTTGTTAGGGTACTTTTCAATTTGATGAAATGAATCCCATAAACCGAAGGGCGCCCCCACCCAGTCCACTTCTTTATTTTGAAAGGCTTGGATGGCATGAGCCGTGTTCATGGGAGTTAATGAAATCTGCTCTAAAGCAATCTCATCCGATTTCCAGTAATTAGGGTTTTTTACTAACTGGTACCCCTCATTAGGTTGATTGATTTTAGGTTGAAAAGGACCATTGCAAGGATAATTTTTGTCACTTTGGTAGGGCCATTGAGGATAAAGCTGATCGATAACCCTGTGTACAGGGGAATAAAAGGGCTGAGCCGTCAATTCAAGAAAATAAGGGGTGGGGTGGTTAAGTGTGACTTTTAAAAGATGATCATTCATGACTTGGATGCCCACTAGATCTAGGGAAATACGCCCTTCTTTAGCTTCTTTAGCATTTTTAATGGGATAAAATAGATAAGCAAAAGGAGTTATAAAATTTGGAGAGAGAATTTTTTTCCAAGCGTATTCAAAATCATAGGCTGTTACCCGAGATCCATCGTTCCAAGAGGATTCGCGCAAATGAAAGGTATATTCTAAATGATCATCAGAAAGATCAATACTTTCTGCTAAGGCATTTTCAATAATTCCATTGGGACCCAGACGTGTTAGGCCTTCGAAAAGTATTCTGAGGAAGTCCCCATTGAGGGTGTCTCCACCAATGCGAGGGTCTAAAGAATTGATAGGGCACCCCAGAGCTATTTTAAGGGTTTTCTTGACATTCATCTGTTTTTGCCACTGCTCTAAAGATACCTGTAACTCATCCAAGAATTTGTTGATGGATTCATTGGCTTGGATAAAAACACAGCAAAAAAACACCCCTAAGTCCTCTTCAAAAAGATTGTAGGCCATATTTTGTTGACTTATCGGGTGCTGATCAATGAATGCATTAATTGTTTTTTTGATGAACGGATTGGGGCTATGTACGATCAGATAGATTTGAGGGTCTTGGTGGTAGACTTTGAAACTGTACAAAAAGTTATGATTGAAATCTGATTCTCGATTTTCCAGATAGAGTGAAAAAAGATTAATCAAAATTTCAGGCACGAGAATCGCTTGTTTCTCTATAGGGATAAGAGAGTAAAAAAAGATTTCAATCATCTCGGGATCTTGAGGAACCAAATTCATGACACCTTCCCTGAAACTTTGCAGCAGCTCCTGTTGTTTGATGATAATTCCGCCATTATAATCTCTAAATTCACCAATTGCCGAGTGAATCAAATTGGCGATCTTCTGTCGCGCTGCGTAAAAATCTAGACTTCCATCCGCTCGGATGAACGAAGCGCTACGGGGTAGATGTAATCGAAAAATATGGGCTTCAATAGGATGGTTTTCTAGGTGCCTGACGGTTAAAACTCGTTCTGATACAAATTTACCGTTTAAGAAGCATTCTGCAAGAGAAAAGCGGTGAAAGGGGGATATATAGACTAAGGTGATTCGAAATATAATTTCACTACCTGTCTTTTGATCTAAATTGATACAAGCTTGGGGTAAGTCATGAAGAAATTGGATCTCTTGACTCAATGTGAGGATGTTTCTATATGTTTCTTCTTCGTTATAACCCATAAAAATTGCAGGGGATAGCTTTTGAATACTGTTTTTTACTCGATCTGCCATATTATTTTTTAACTGAAATTTCTCTGATAGAGTAAAAAAGGAACCATCCTTTTTTTCGATTTCAAAATAAAAAAACTTAAGATTTTTATTTTGATGGATAGGATGAAATACGCAATCTTTGACTAATCTCAGTTCAGGAAATTGCTTTTGAAGCGCCAGAATAATATTTTCTTCATCGAATAGCTCGTATTTATTTAAGACATTAAACCCTATCACAAAGCTTAACACGCGCTTAGTAGAAAAAGGAAAGCGTAATGTGGTTGAAATCCAACGGATTTGCATATGGCGTTGATTGGGAAAAAAAGTGGCTTCACGTTGAAGTTTTTTATTCATTAAATGCGTGGTGATGAGCAGACGAAACAGATGCGTGGGATTACGGTGATCTAAGTACTTTCGCGTTGCTGTTAAATAAAAGAGATAAAGCTCATTAAAAATCGAGTTGTCTAAGGATTGAGGGTAGCGCGTCATCCATGTTTGAAGTTTTTCATAGATCTGAAAAAAAGATAAAGGGAAGGAAAGGGGGATGACGTGAGATGACTCTGGTCTGTATAATTTTAGATCGGTTTCAGTCATTTTTAAAATTTTACTTTAGGTTAAAAATAATTCTTTAAGCGGTAGATTCTTGATGAAATTTTTATTATTTGTCAATTCAGTTTTTTATTTTTAAGAATGGATGATGGGTTAAAAAGATCTTAGGAATTGCCTAGCGATGATCTTAGGAAGGTAATCTCTATGTATTCATAAGGCGAATAAGCGAAAGTTTAGTGTATCCAGAATAGCCCAAGATAATCCTAAGGCTTCATCGAAATTACACTTTCTTAACTTTTTATAAAGTCCTAGCAAGGATTTTGAGACATGTGGGTTTCAAGATCAATCAGGACAGAGAATCATACTCTTCAATTTATGACGTTAAAACCAACAATTCAGCGCCTATCTTTTTTTGTAAAACATGAAAGTTTCCCTTTTCCCAGGGAGGCATACAATTTTCTGGCTTTCGATCTTTTATGGAAGGAACGTGGATAGAGCGCTTTCTTTTAATATGCGGGTATTTCTTTAGCACTTTTTGAATGACCAAAAGTTCCATGGATGTCAAACCACCCGAATGTGTGACAGTATCGCACATAAGATATAAAGAAACGATTTGGAGTTGATCTTGATACGATAGAGGAACGACTTTCAAATTCGAAGGCCACGAAGTTTTCGATAGAATAAATTGATGGAGTCTTTTGTAAAAACAATCTTTTTTAGCATGGAAGGGACCTGCAAAGACAAAAGTATGATAATCTTTATTAGGTTGAGCTCTTGCCTTACTTATTAAGTCATCAATATGTTTTTGAATTTCCGATTCTGTAGGTTGGCTGCCAAGCATGATAAACAAATTTTCATCCTTAGCGTTCATGTTATATTTTAATTGGATTGAATTCTGAGAATGCTTTTCCAAGTTAATATGAGAACTAGATTCTACGTCCTGGTTTGTTTGATGTTTTAGAAGGTGATTTAATAATATGAGTTCATCGTCACAGGAAATGTTAAGCTGTACATGTGGATGTTCAAAATTAGGCTTGAAATTTTCTATAGCCTTAATAAAAGCAGGTCTCACGGGTAACTGAGAAACCTTTAAAGCTTTAACTTGCGTCTGTGGTAAATGACAAAGTTCATACCAGTCTGTGTGTTTGTGAGGGACGGGGGCATATAAAATAAGATTTTTTCTAAGAGCAGAGGGAAGAATTTTTATGGAGCTAAAAAAATGTTCGGAGTATTTCGTGGCCATATCAGTCATATAAAGATGCAATTTCAGAGGTTCTTTATTTTTAGCTAAGAAAAATCGATTATAAACTCTGATAGCCAATAAGATTGCATAGTTAGCTAATGCTTGAGTACAGACAATTTTTTCTGGTTTCAACTCTACTAAACTTTTTAAAGTTTTAATAAAAATGATGGGACCAAAAAAAAGATCTGAGAGCCATTGCTTAGACGCTAAGGATTTTTGTTTATTTGCATCTCCTGATTGTTGAGCATGATCCCATTGTTCTGCACACCAGGAACCAACTTTACCTAAAAAACCTTTTAAAACATCATCTTCCTGGATCAAACCATTGTTCTTGCACCAATCGATAAACTTGGAAGGGTCTAAGAGACGAAAATCCTTTTGCAATGCATCAAAATCCTTTTCCTGAATGGAAGGATCGATTTCGATTGTTTGGTTTTGTACTAATCGGATTTTTACTTTTTCAAAAAGATCTAAAAGATTTTTTTCGAGAAGAGCTTCTTTAGCAGCTTTATGGCCGTTTCCTCCAGAGGAATAGAGATAATAGAAGGAGTATTCCTTTTTATAGAGAGTTTTAATCATTTGGCCGAGAGGATCTCTGGATATTTCTATAGAAGGTTGATTGTTTAAAAGTTTTTTTAAAAATAATTGATGTGTTTTACTTACTTTTACAACTTGTTCGTGGTTCTCAAAGCGAAAGACAACATGAGATTTACAAAGACTGACATGATGCAAAGGTGTTGAAGAGACGCGAGAATTGACTTGATTAAAAGTGTTTTGAAGAAACGTATTTAACTTCAATTCATCTTTTTTTCGCATATGATTCTTTTCAAGGTCATAGGACATACAATAATTTGACAAGTCAATATTAATTTTCATAGCGGAGCTTTGCTCGTAAATGGGTTAATCATAAGCGACCTCTCTGAATGAGCTTTTGCTAAATTTTGATCATTTTAGCTCTTTAGTGGTCTGGAGTATTTCAAAATGTGAATTTTGTCAGTATTATGAAATACTCTGCGCTTTTTAATATTAAACAGTTTTTATGCAGATCAATTATTTTATTCTTAAATTTATTTTATCACTTAATGATAATTTCATAATTATAGTCCATATGGTGTTTTAATAAAACCCACATTTGCAGAATTTTTTTTTAATTGAAAAAAAAGAGTCTCCATTTACATTAAAAAGAGTGGAAAGTCGAAGAAGTTAAGTCATATATCCTATTAGTGATAAAAGGTTTACATTCTTTGCGATTGAGCAAAAATTACGCATTTAAACTGATCGCTAGTCTATTTAAAGTGTTCATAATCGCTATGCAGGTGGTTAAATCTACAATCTCTCTATCATTAAAGTAAGGCGACAATAAATCCTTAGCTTGATTCAAATCCTTATCGAGATGGGTAAGTCTTTCTGCCCAATGAAGCGCGGCTCTTTCTTCTTGAGAAAACGTTTCATTTACAAACCAGGCATGGAGAGTATTTATCTTTTCAATAGGAATATTTAATTTTTTAGCTTCTTGCGTATGGACACCTATGCAATATTTACAGCCATTTATTTGAGAAACCCTAAGCTCAACCAAGAGCCTTAGTGTTTGTTTTAAAGGTGACTGACTTAAACTGGCATAACTTTGATGTAACAAAGAGATAGTCTCTTTAGAGATTTCGCTATAATTCATAAAACATTCCTTATTTCTTTTTTGGGTTTTCCATTGAATCTATATCTCGTCTTTTATTTTAACAATAAATGTCTAGCTTCTAAGCTCACTATATAAGATAGATCAAATTAAAGAGTATTTTTCAAAATTACTTTCAAAGCATGTTCTTGAGCTGATTTTGCGAAAACTTCATAAGCTTTTATTATTTCTTTCAATGGAAAAGAATGGGTGATCAGCTTCTTCGGAGCTAATTTACCCTCCTTAAAGGTCTTGATCAGGGTTGGAGTTGTATAGGTATCCACTAATGCGGTGGTTAAGGTGATATTGCGATCCCATAGATGTTCCAAATGCAAGTTTACGCTTTTTCCGTGAACACCTATATTTGCCAAGTAACCACCTGGAGCAAGAATGGCCTGACAAACATCAAAAGCTTCTGGACTGCCGACTGCTTCAATGGCCACGTCCACCCCTTTTTGATCTGTGATCTCTAAAATCTTTTTTATAGCTTCTTCACCTGTTTGATGAATGATTGTTGTTGCCCCTAGTTCTTTTGCTACGTTTAAGCGAAACACATCTTTATCGACCATAATAATTTCTGCAGGGGAATAGAACGAGGCTGTTAATAAGACTGCTAAACCAACGGGACCTGCTCCTATAATGGCCACCGTATCGCCTAGCTTGATTTTTCCTTTAATCACTCCAGTTTCAAAACCTGTGGGTAAGATATCACTAAACAGACATAAAGCATCCTCATCCATACTTGGAGAGATTAAATGTAGACTATTGTCTGCGAAAGGAACCCTTACATATTCTGCTTGAGTCCCATCAATTTTATGGCCTAACAACCAACCTCCTGATTCACAATGAGAGTACATTTTATCTTTACAATAGGCGCAATTACCACAGGAAGTAATACAAGAAATTAACACTTTATCTTTAGGTTTAAATTTACATACGGCACTGCCGACTTCTTCAATGATGCCTACACCTTCGTGCCCTAATGTGCGGCCTGCCTCTACTGATGGAACATCTCCTTTTAAAATATGAAGATCCGTTCCACAGATGGTAGTAGTGGATATTTTTACAATGCAATCTGTGGGTTTTTCTATTTTTGGCTTGGATTTCTCTTCGAATTGAATTTGACCAGGGCCGTGATATACCAAAGCTTTCATTTTTTTACCTATACCTAAGGGTGTATAAAATGAGTTTTAATTTTGTGTGATGAAGTTTGAAATCAATCTAATCAACTTTCAGGTCATTTTACTGAAAAATCTGTTGATTAACCTTAAACCTGCAAAGCCTGCCACAAAGCAACTTGAGCTCCTGTAGGATCTTTAATAATAGCCATCCAACCGAAGTCCCCAGCTTTGGAAATAGGTTTGATGACAGTCGCTCCGTAGTTGAGTGCTTTTTCAAGAGATTCTTCAATATTTTTTACTAAGATATAGGTGAGCCAATGAGGGGGGATATCATTTTCTTGATCTTTTGGAATCTGCCAGATGCCTCCAAATTCCTGATCTTGTCGCTTAAACATCGTATAAGTGCTATCATCCATTTTATGATCAGAAAATTCCCAACCAAAGACATTTCCATAAAAATCTTTTGCTGCTTGAGCATGGGGTGTTAATAATTCCGTCCAGCAAAACTCTCCAAATTTGGGTTTTTCATGCATGAAATTCTCCTTTAAGTATTGATTTAATGATTTCTACTACTTACCAAGCTGCTTATCTTATGAAATTTTCTAAAGAAATGTGCATTTAAATATACTTTTTGCTGTGTAGTCAGATTTGAGGGGGGAAGATTGTCATTGAAACTTGCAGCCATTATGATGACTATGGTAATAGGTTATTTCGTCATGTAAATGGAAAAATTAATTTTCTACCAGCTTATTTTTAATCTTTTAAAATAATCAAGGTGTTATTTTGCCTTTATCGCATTCCACGCAGCTTCCTCTTCAAGATTTAGATGACGAAATCGTTATCGATTCTTTACCCATGAAAGGTCAGTTACCTCCTTGGCTTGAAGGAACTCTCGTACGCAATGGACCTGCTAAGTTTCATTTTGGTAATCAAACCATCTCCCATTGGTTCGATGGATTAGCGATGTTACATGCTTTTACTTTCGGTCAAGGTCAAGTCTCTTATAGAAATAAATTTTTGCGTTCAGAGGTCTACTTTCAAACAACCCAGAAGGGTGATTTAAAGTTCATGGGTTTTGCACAGGATCCTTGTAAATCTATTTTTCAGCGTTTATTTGCACATTTTTTCCCCTCTCTTACCCCCCATTTCATCCAAAATGCTAATGTGAATGTGATGAAAATAGCTGAAAAATATGTCGCTTTAACGGAAACGCCTTTACCCGTCTGTTTTGATCCTCATACGTTAGAGACTTTAGGGGTCTTAAACTTTCAGGATCCATTGTGTAAAAGTGATTGTTTTGAGTCTGCTCACCCTCATCATGATCGATTGCGCGGAGAAACAATTAATTATCAAACGGATCTGGGATTAAAGTGTCGTTACTCTTTTTACACTGTTTCCGATCAAGGCCCCGCTAAAAGAAAACCCTTTTTTGAAATGAAAGTAGATAAAGCTTCCTACATGCATACTTTTGCCTTAACTGAAAATTATGTGGTCATGGTGGAGTATCCTTTAGTATTGAACCCTTTAGACTTATTGATGAAAGGAGGAGGGTTTATTACCCAATTTAAATGGGAGCCCGAGCGAAACACTCGATTTCATCTCATCGATAGGGTAAAGGGTTTAAAAATACGTTCTTATGATACCGATGCTTTTTTTAGTTTCCATCATGTGAATGCATACGAGGAAAAAGAGACAATAGTTCTGGATCTGATCAAATACCCTGATGCTCAAATTGTATTTGGGTATCCACCGCTGGAGCAGATACGCACTCTTGAGCGATTTAGATTGGATATAAAACGTCCTGCCATTTCTCAAAAAACTATCTCAAAAACTTTGTTAGAACTTCCTCGTATTTATTATCAAAAATACAATGCGTCAGCTTATCAATATGTTTACGGGGTCGGGTTTAAATATCCGGAAAGTGCGCATGATAGCATTCCTATTCTTAAAATTAACGTATCCACGGGGAATGTTCAGGAATGGAAGGAGCCTGGTGGTTTAGCGGGAGAACCCATTTTTATACCCAGGCCGGAAGCTAGGGAAGAAGATGATGGAGTGATTCTTACCGTGGTCACCCAAGAGTGTAAGAATGACTCCTATTTATTGGTACTTGATGCTAGAGATCTAAAAGAAATCGCGAGGTCAGAAGCTATCCATCTTATTCCCTATGGACTGCATGGCATGTTTTTTCATTTATAAACATTTTCCTAATGCGTTAATTTAAAAAATTAAACCCAAGCCACTTAGCGTCAAAAAAATACCCAAAATCACTTGTATCACGCCATAAGTGGCGCGTAAGGGTTTTGTCCGGAACTGCAGGGTCATATCTTTACTTTTCGCATGCTTACAGATTCCCACAATTCCGATTCGATCATTGGAAATTGTCTTCTCAGTGTAGTAGGCAAGGCCTCCATAATCTTCATCATTTTTAAAGTGAGAAGGAATTTCTCTAGAATGATAGAAAAATTTTAGGGTAGGAGCTGTCATTCCCAAAAATATAGCGCAGACGATTTTTTTTATTTTGTTGCCAAGGTTGTTTGTTCTTTTAATATGAGCATTTCCCGCTAAAGTGGCATGCATTCTAGTGCCCATCGTGGTCATCAAGTACGTAATTAAAGCATACCTTTTTCCAAGAAGCGTAGCCTCGGTATCTTTAAAAACATAGAATTTATTCATGGGTTTCACGAAAGTTCCATACTTACTTAAATCAAAGTGATTGGTGGTGGATCCTCCTTTTTCTGGGCAAGCGCCTTTTCTTAGGATCCCAAAATAATTCGGCCAAGAGGTTCCATGTCGCAATTCCTCAAATCCACTCATTTTAGCTAACCCTTTGGATATATAACGGGAAGTAAACATACCTGGAAGTAGATGGATCCACCATCTCACTCCCTTTTTTTCAACAGTGGATTTGAAAGAAAATATTGTTTGACTCAAGTGACCTGTAATAGCGCTCATAAAAAATCCTTCATTGCACTCTTTTGGTTAGGACGATAAGCAATCGCTATTTAGATTTTATTAAGAGATGACAAATACAAGTCTAGTTTTTATAATGCCACTTCCCATGAGGTTCAATAATGAAAATTTCTTATCTTCTAAGCGCTCTTTTACTCATCACTTCTTGTTATGGTGAGCCCATTAATCTTGATAATATCCGGATGAATGTAGTTAAAACAGATGCTTGTGGTGTGGTGAATCATGAAACGATTTTTTATTTCACACAAAAAAATGATAAGGTGGAAGCTGTTTATACAGGTGGAAAAATTGTAAAAGGCTTTTTAGTGGGTCAGTTTGTTAAAGAAAATCAATTGATATTTAGCTATTGCCAAATGCAGACAGATGGAAAGTTAGATAATGGACTGTCTGAATGTGTCGTGTCAAAAGATGAGGATGGAAAAGTGCTGCTTACCGAGCATTTTGAATGGGCTTCCCGTCCGGGTGAATTCGGAATAAATATTTTTAAAGAATTGTAACTTCTGGAGGAATCCATGAACCGTCAGCTTACTGTCTCTGTGGGGTTAATTCAGCATAAAGATAAGTTTCTTTTGACACGTCGTTTTGATCCCAAGTATCCTCAATGGCATCATCGTTGGCAGCTACCAGGGGGAAAAATAAATCCTCAAGAATCCCCTCTAGAAGCCTTACATCGAGAAGTATTTGAGGAGACTCACCTAAGTATTCGCGATCCTTATTTATTGGGAGTTTATACACACCATTGGAAAATGGCTGACATGACACAGCAGACATTTATATTACTCTATCATTGTTTTGTTGAGCATCCTCATGTGATCCTAAAACCTGATGAAAATGATGCTCATGTGTGGGAAGATATCCAAAAGATTCTTACAACAGAAAATCTTTTAGAGGGTACAGTTCCCATGTTGCAAGAGCTCTATTTTAAACCTCGAAGTCCTTTACAAGAAAGTTTTTTAAAATTTTCGTTGAATTGTTCAAACATTCCCTTCGGTGAAACCTGAAAATGTGTTTTGGGACTAAGTCGAGTGATTACACTTTTCCACGCAATCAAGAAGAAAAGTTCTAACTTCTTCGCACGGCATAGCCATAAGATAGGGGCCAACTTTGAGGATGATCAAGGGCTTTTTCAGCCTGTAGACCAAAATACGGATTTCGCATCATTTCACGTCCAATGAAGGTTAAGTCTGCCTGACCCGATACGATCACATCGTTGGCTTGATTTGGTTCAGTAATAAGTCCCACCGCCCCAGTTAAAATTTTACAGGCTTCCCGAATTTTAGTGGAAAAGGGGACTTGATATCCTGGCTTTACTGGGATCTGGGCATGAGGAACTGTTCCTCCACTAGATACATCTATTAAATCCACTCCGAGGGATTTTAAAGCATGACATAACACGATCGATTGATCGATATCCCAACCTCCTTCTACCCAATCTGTAGCTGAAATGCGCACAAATAAGGGCATCTCTTCAGGAATTGTTTTCCGTAATTCTCCGATCAATTCAAGCAAGAAACGCATACGATTTTCTAAACTTCCTCCATACTCATCTTTGCGTTGATTAGAAATAGGGGACAAAAAAGAATGCGCCAGATATCCATGGGCGGAGTGGACTTCAATAATTTCGAAACCTGCTTGAATTGCACGTTTTGCCGCCTTCACAAAAGCTTGAATGATTGCTTGTATGCCTTGTTTATCTATTTCTTGAGGGGGATCTTCTCCTTCAAAAAATGGGATAGCGCTGGGTGCCAATAACGGCCATCCTCCTTCTTGGATGGTGAGGTATTTTCCATGGTCATCCCAGGGTTGACGACAACTTCCTTTTCTTCCTGCATGGGCAAGTTGAATAGCGGGAACTTTATTCATGCGTTCAATGAATGAGGCGACTCGCGCTAAAGGTGCGATATGCTCATCAGACCAAAGACCTAGATCTCCTTTGGAAATGCGTCCCTCAGCAGTCACGGCTGTGGCCTCTGTAAAAATAAGACTTGCACCACCTACAGCACGACTCCCTAGATGCACCAAATGCCAGTCATCTGCAAAGCCTTCATTTGCAACGTATTGGCACATAGGGGAATAAACCAACCTATTTTGTAAAGTCACCCCTCGAATCAATAATGGACTCAATAAATTTATGTCAGGAACATTTCGATCATGTTCTGCATGACAAATATTTAGATTACATTGTTTTTCTACGGCAGGTTCATGCATGTTATTCTCTCATTCGTGCTTAAAATTCAGTTAATTCATTTTGAGATATAAATCAATAAGATCGGTACAGCTTGATGGAAGGAAATAGATTTCGATTGATCTAAAAAATATTTCTTGAAATGTTCAAAATAAAAGGGAAATTTTATGCATAAATCTACCAACCGACCTGTTGTTTTGACACTGGGAGTTACAGGTCAATTAGGTAAAATTGTTGCAGATCAAATTCTTAAGGAAGATTCAGTCTCACTAAGAGTCACTACCAGAAAAAAAGAACAGATAGCTTCTTTAGCGCAACACTATGGCCAGGCTGTATTTATGGATCTAGATGATCCTTCCACTTTCGATGAAGCGCTTAAAGGTGTGGAGAGATTATTCCTAATCACTGGTTATAGCGTGGCCATGTTAGTGCAAAGTAAAGCAGTGATTGATGCAGCAAGAAAAGCAGGGGTTCAACACATTGTGCATTTAGGTGTATTTACTCCAGAGTACGATTGTTATGATCCTCATTTTGCGTGGCATCAACTGGTAGAAGCTTATATAAAAGAAAGTAAAATTCCTTATACATTCTTGCATCCTAATTGTTTTATGCAAAATTTCATAGGTGTCTATCATATGGCCAAAGACGGTCGAGTACGTTTTTATGCAGAAGATAAAAAAGTAGGGTGGATTGCCTTAGAAGATGTTGGAGAAGCTGCAGCAAAGATTTTGAGTGAAGGACCTAAGAAGCATCAAGGAAAAGAGTATTGGTTTTCCACAGAATCGTTAAATGTTTATGAGGTTGCTGGGATATTTACCGAAGTGACTGGAAAGACTTTTCGAGCAGATGCTTTTACTCCTGAGCAATTTTTAAAAGATTTTAATCCAACTGGAAATGACTTGGATCCTTATTTTGTTGGAGTTTCAGAATTCTTTAAGCAAGTTGTGGATGGTCGCATGGCATACATCAGCGAGGTTCGCGATGATCTTCCTGCATTAATTGGGCGCAAAGGTATGACCCTCAAGGAATGGGTGAAACTGCACAAAGATGAGCTTTCAAACCTAGCATAAAAGCTCACGATCCATGGAAAATCACTTAATATGCTAGGTTTAAATCCTTTGATAAATCATTTACTTTGTTTATGGAACTTTTCCGTCTGGGGAAACCATCTTAAACCAATTTTCTAAAAAAGTTTGTGTAACAATCACATCATCATCTTCATATCCATCTACTTGAGGATAACTTCCTGGTTTTCTCGTGTTCCACCAACTACGCAAATCTTTTCTGGTTAAATGCTTGTAATCATCAGGCAAACCTTTCACGATCATATAAGGCTTATTTCCCCATGTCCCGTAAGGATCTTTCTTTTTCATGTATTCTAGCCATTTTGTATTATACCAGAACCTCAGTTCTTTCATAATGACTTGATTGGCGGGGTAATGTTTAAGCGCTAGTGTGATGTGATATTCGTGACCTAATAATTTTTCTGATAGTCCATACTTCACGCGAAAATCCTCTAGCATAGGGGATTCTACAACGAGAACGATAATTTCTTCATGGTCCCGTAAAAAAATAGAATAAAAGTCTTTTATGTAAAAATCGAAGGTTTGACCAATTTCAGGGATTTGAGGGGGGAGTTGTTGCCTTTCAGTTTCATAAACCACACTGATATGTGCTCCTGGGGCAGAAGGTGATCGAAAATAATCAGGAATTTCGAGTTCCGGTTGCTCTAATAACGGAAATAGATGGTGAATATATCGATCATCAACTTTAAGATAAAGATAACCTTCTTTGATATGTAGAATTCCTTCTTGAGGTAGATTAAGAGCGTATTCCATGGCTACTTCATTCTCGAATTTTTCAGGAATCCCTGCAGTATAGCCAAGAGCAGAAAAAAGTACCAAAAAGCATAATAGAATGTAGTTTTTTATTTTTGTTAACATAGATTCCTTGAGTTTTGTAAAAATTAATATTTTAACATTTTTTGAATTATTTTTAAACAATTTATATATTATTAGAATCGTTTTTAATTCTTTAAATGATTAGATATTAAATTTTATTGTTGGTTTTAAGAGAGTTTTATCCAGTTTCCAATACGTGGGTGTGAAATTTATTATTGAGAAAACAAGATCAAATCTGAATAGTGAATTTAATACTAAACTATACATGCTAGGGCCATCTACTTGAACCATCTCAATCTAATCAACGTTAAGAAGGAAGAAAGGTATGCAGTCTTTCTTTCCTTTATCTATTATTTTTGCCTTTTAGCTGCTTATTACATCATGAGGCCCATAAGAGATCAATTGGCTGTTGAAGTGGGTTCGGCGCATTTACCAGAATTTTTTGCTATTACTTTTATAGTTACACTTTTACTAACGCCTGCATTTTCTTTATTAGCTTCTTTATACCCCCGTTACATTATCTTGCCAGTCGTATATCTATTTTTTATCGTTTGCCAGTTTATTTTTATGCTCTTTTGGCATGATGCGGATTTTCTCTCTGTAAAAAATCTTGGGATGCTGTTTTTTGTTTTTGTCAGTGTGTTCAATTTATTTGTAGTTTCTGTTTTTTGGAGTTTTATGACAGATCTCTGGGTAGATGAGCAGGCACGTCGTCTATTTCCTATTATTGCTTTAGGAGGAACTTTAGGAGCTTTGGTGGGTCCTTTGCTCACACGAAGTTTGGTACAAGTCATCGGAGAATCCTTGTTAATGTGGGTCTCCATTCTATTTTTAGTAGTTGCTATCATTTGTATCGTTTTGCTGGGTAGTTGGGCCAGACAGTATGGATTAAATCGACATAAAAAGGACAATGAAGCAGCTTTAGGCGGGGGGATGTTAGACGGTCTTAAGCAGATTTTTACGGATTCATTTATCACAAATATGGCGATTATGATGATCTTGACAGATGCAATTGGTACCATCGCTTATGTGTTAGTTATAGACTATTCTGGATGGGCTTTTCCTCAAGATGCAATTGCCCAGACACGCTTTGCAGCTAATATGGACCTGACTTCCAACATCATCCAAATCATTCTTCAGTTAACGGTGACCCGATGGTTGCTTGTACGCTTTGGTGCAGGACTTGTCATAGCAATTTCAGCAAGTATTGTAGTCGTGTCTAGCTTAATAATGGCCTTCAGTAATGATCCTTATGCACTTGTAGTTGGTATATTTCCTAGCGTTGCATTAGTACTGATAGTGACACGAGCTCTTGCCCATAGTATGATTTTATCTGCAAGAGAAACTCTTTATACGCTTGTTTCACGTAATCTTCGCTACAAAGGTAAAAATGCTGTGGACACTGTCGTTTGGAGAGCGGGAGATCTTCTATCGTTAGGTTCAATTAATATATTTCGAAATTTAGGTGTCACTATTTCTGGTTTTGGCATCATTTGGGCACTATTAGCTGCCACATCAGGATGGATTGGTTGGCGTTTGGCCAAACGTGTGGAAGCAGGAGAATTTGAAGAGAAGTCCTGAGAAGATAGGGGGTTTATTGTCCCCATCTACAGATGATCACTTCCCTTGCATTTGAAGTTTTTGTTCAGAATTTTCCGAGGCGTTTTCAAGTGCTCTTCTAATGCCACCCTTAGTATCTTCAAAGTATGCCGGGCCTGATAGCAACGTTAAATTGTTGACCGTTAAAGCTTCACTATCATGCATTTCTTTTAAATATTTTTGTGTTCTGTAGGCTTCTAAAGCACCTTGAACAACATAATAAGCCACCTCTGCGGTTGGAGAACTGATACCGGCATCCTTTAAGTCACTGGCATGCGAATAACTTTTTACACCCAGTCTAAGAGCTTCTCGCATCCCTGTGACGCCTATCATACGCATCATTTCAGGTTTGAAATCATCTCTATGCCCTAAGCCAATTAGCAGTAGTTTATCAGCTTTTAATTTGCCGGCTGGAGGAGTGATTAGGAGTGTTTCAAGGCTTTTGCCTTCAAATTTTTTTGACTTCCTTAAATCTGTAATTAAACCGCCTAAGCTCTCATCTACATGAACAAGACCATTTAAAGCTTTTGGGAGCGCGGGTGGAGAGTTATAAATATCTCCTTCTTGATACTCAAACAAACATACAATTTGAAGAGGAGTCACTTGAGCTGATGGACTTTGTACAAGAACATCGATTTTGACGCCCTCTACATGACCTATCACATCCTTAGTGCCGACAGCAGGCAATGTAGCATTTGTGGTATCAACCGCAAAGATAGGGGAGAGCCATGAAAGTATAAGCCAAAGGGCTCCTAAAAAAATAAGATCTTTCTTCATTTATTCCTCCTATGACTTTCTATATCTGCGTAGCATAGTAGGTTTAAACAACACAAGAGAAATTTGAATAAAATTGATCTCATCATGAAATTTTTTACAATGTATATATATCTTATAATGAATAGGCAAGAGTTAAATTTTAAATAAATATTTATTATAATAAGCAAAAGGATCTTCTTTAAGAGAGGTGATTTATGTCTTCTATCAATGGTGTTAGTTCAAACCAGCCCACACAGTATCAAAGTGTTGTTCCTATTCAAGATACAACCCATCAAGATCTATCGGATCTCAAATTACAACAACAAATGCAGGAACAAGACAATCAACAAGCTCAAGTAGTGATTGATCAGAGGAAGGCTGAAGCGGCAAGACGTAATTTGTCGCGCTTACAAAATAAAATCTAAGAGATCCTCACAAAATTAGATTTAGGTTCTTCGATTTTTTTTGGCCGCCTAACTGGTTTACTCTCCTTTTTGATGGGATTTTAAAATAAAAACGCTCTCTTTTTCATATTTTTTCTGTCCAGCTAAACGATTAAGAAGCTCAACAAGCTGTTGACTTTGACCGCATAGGTTAAGACGGATGAATTGAGAGGTTTCTCCCATCGTTTCACCTCCATTAACAGAAATATTGAAGTCCTCAAGTAAAATGTCTGAGGCTTTCTTGTTTGATAATCGGTTGTCCTTGAGTTTAGCAAAAAAAGTAGGACTTCCGGGTATACTTATGATAGCAGAACCGGGATAATGCTTTATAAATTCATTGGAGATTAGTTCATGCCGTTGTATGAGACTCTGCTTTGCATCTTGACGTAAGGATTTTCCTGTGTCTGGTATTTTTAGAAAAGCTTCAATTAAATCGAGAAAATGAGCCAAACCGATCGTACCGCCTGATACAGTGGATGCAGAAATAAATCCAAAAAAGTTTTTAAAAATAGATTGTGCATAAGTGTCGTACATAGGATACCAAATATATCCACAGCGGGCTCCTGTTTTACCAAATTGTTTCGAGGCGGAATTGAAGCTAAAGACGTGTTTACCTGCTGCGCGAGCTGATCGAATCCATTCAATATTTTTGTCTAAATAGCCGTTTTCATCGTTTCCAAATGCGGACGAAGCAAACACAAAATCTGCAAGGAGAATACGAGCATCTGTGATAGGCTGACGAAATTTACCGTCGGGATTATTGGGTGAGGTGACAAACTCTACAAGCTCTTCATTGGGTTCTAATACAATTTCAGAAGGGTCATGAAAAGCTAGGAATCTAGCGTTAGGGTAGTGGAAAATACCTGAAACAGCACTAGGATGGCCTGAGTAGAAAGGAGCCTGTTCTACAAAAAGAAATTTTTTATCTGGAGACGACATGACAATGGCATAAACTAGGGCTACAATAAGATGTTTAGAACCTGAGGCTGTGTAGAAAAAAGGAGGAGGCTTGTTAGGATCCACATATAATTCTAAATCACCCACTCTTTTATGAAAGGCTGTCAGAATATCATGGGCGCGCCCAAAAACCACTTGGTTGGAAGGTTGTAAAGGCAATATGGATACGGGGGTGGATTGATCGAGATAAATAGCTTCATCAAAATTTATTTTTGAAGGTAAGGGTTCTATGCCATATGCATGGTATAATTCAGTAAATAAAGGAGTAATATTGGGTTGAAAATATAAAAGAGGATCATATTTTTTTATTATTGGATTGTCAGTAAGCTTTATGTTTTCTGCACTTGAGTTAGAAGCTGTTAGCTCTTGAGGAGAGAAAAATAGAGGGAGAAGAACGAGAGCTATTGCAGAAGTTATAGTGTGGATGTAAGTCAGTCTTTTTTTAAGTATGTCCATACACCTCTAATGGAAGTTTTTTTTAATAAAATATCGCACATCAAGAGATTTCTAAACCGGATCACTCATTAAAAATCTATCTTTGGCTTATATCGTTTATTCTTATTTGGCTAAAGAATTTACTGCTGTAACGAAATTTATGGTTTTAAAAGTATTTGATAATTAGTGACTTGTTGAATTTTAATGAATTTAGGGTGATGGGTATTATTCAACAGGTTAAATAGAAGAAAAGTGCAAGATAGAAAAAATATATCGTTTAAGAGGTTGATTATGCAAAAGCAAAGAGAGGGTTCTCAAAATCGAATCGCTATCATTACAGGTGCAGCACGGGGAATCGGACGTGCAGCCGCGATCGCCCTAGCGAAACAGGGGGTAGATATTGTAGGGATAGATATCTGTGCTCCTGTCTGTAAACGTTCAGGTGTAAAGGCTTCTACTCCCGACGATTTAGTTGAAACAGGTAAGCGTGTGGAAGCAGAGGGTAGACGTTGGAAAGGGGAAATACAGGACCAAAGGGATCTATCCGCTCTTAGGAATATTGCAAAGCATGTGGAAGAGGAGTGGGGAGGAATAGATATTCTTTTCGCCAATGCAGGAATTCAAGAGTTTAGACCTTTATTAGAATTAGATGACCTAGAATGGCAAACGCATCTGGATGTCAATTTAACTGGTACAGCCAATACTATTCGCGCATTTGCCCCTTATCTAGTGAAGAAAGGATGGGGAAGAATTATTGTCACTGGTTCTACACAAGGAAGGCATGGCACCAAATATGGTGCAGCATATTCTGCCTCCAAATGGGGAATTATTGGGCTGATGAAATCTGCGGCGTTAGAGTTGGGGCCATATGGAATTACGGTAAACGCCATCATTCCTGGTTTAATTAATACGCCTTTAACACGACATGAAGAGCGCTTTGCACAGATTTTGGAAGATGCAGGAAAACAACCCACAGGGAATTTAGAAGATGAAAAGTTAGCTGAACAAATTTTAACTGTAAAAACACCTTTAAATGTGCCTTGGATCGAGCCTGAAGATGTGGCTTCAGTTGTTGTGTTTTTAGCTTCCGATGCTGCTCGAATGGTATCGGGTGCCACCTATGATGTCACAGCTGGTGATAGTGCGCATTATATGTAAATATCATACTAATGGTGTTCATTCTCTTAATGATTCGCTTTTAAAGAATCGGATCTAGCTTTATTTGGAACATACATAGCTAGGATAAAATGCATGTATCATTAATTCATAGACCCGAACTATTGGGAGACCAACAACTTTTTGATATTTAATCAATCGCTGGATTAGGCTTGAGTAAAAAAATCGACGAATGATTTTTCTTACATCAAAAGCCTCCTAGTAGATTTAGAAATTGTACAGCATCTTGTATCTTTCTAAAATAGCTTTGAAGATAAGAATAATTTTGTAATTCCCTGTGCCCTGTAATCTATTAAAAAGATATCTTAAAATTCTAATAGTAAGATATAATAATATTAATTTTTTAATATTAGGTTAGTCTAAATGCAACCAGTTAATAATTTGTCTTTATGGGAATTAAATTCATACAATGCACCAAATAATCCTGACATTTTCCTTAAATCTTTAGATTGGCTAACAAACAATGAAAACTGGATTTATGCAAACCCTGATAAAGCAGAAAAATATTTTAGACAATTAGAAATTACCTATATATCACCAGATTCAAATATTGCCGCTAAAACATTATCTTTGTATAGAACTCTTTTAACTAAGCACTCGCTACTTTTTCCTTGTAAAACGCAGTATGCAGATTGGGCTACATTCCAATGTAATGACAAAAAGGTAGATATTCCTAAGAGTTTATTAGGTTTAATAAGTCCTGTTTTATATTCTGCCTTTCAAGGTGGTATGAAAGAGAGTGGAGACCATGCAACACTTAATCTAGATCTTTCAGAGGATGAAACTGATTGTTTTATAAAATATTTTCTGGAAGATTTTTTTGACGAAAAAAATGTACTAACGTTATTGCAACTTTCTTCCTTTTATTTAATTACTAATCTAAAGAATCGTTGTTTAGGTTTTATTAATAGCAATCTTGATATTAATAATTTTAAAGAAATTTTGTTTGCAGCTCATGAAAGGGGATTAAGGGATTTACAACTCATCTGCCTTCTTTATGCTCACAGAAACAGTGAGACCTTAGATTTAAAATTTTTAAAGCAAGAGGATCTCCCCAACGAAATCCAGGAACTTTCAAAATTAGCTTGGCATTTAAAGGCTGGGGTTATTAAGAAATTAAATATTATATTTTCACATAATATAACAACATTAGATCTGGAGTTTGATCTGTATGGTATTTATGGCGTTATCTATGATATGAGAGATCAATTAGTTGAAATTTCTTTATCCGACTTAAAAAAGTTAAATGATATTTTACCTATTGATAGATTAGTTTTTAGCTGTGATCCAAAAGATGAAACTGCTAGGAGAGAAGAACAAGTCAAGACAGTGTTATCAAAAACTCAACAACTTTAATAACATCCCTTCAATTATTATTGGATTAATTTGAAGATCAGTCTTCTAAATAAGACTGGTTAGCCTTCCTACCATCATTGATAAAATGGTTCGAGTATTTTCAGTTTTACCTGCGGCTTCTTCTAGCACATGATTAAGATCAATTTCATGAGTGTTTTTTTTTATTTACTCTAGTTATTAAGGTTAACAACGATGAGATATTTGCGTTAATATTAAATTTTTGAAATGTTTTTTTATCTCCAGCTTAATAGGCAGCTCACTGATTAATTTAAAAAGATGGGGGGGGGAGCTTTTAACTTGGCAAAGTTGTATAATTTTCGTTATGTCCACGGTAAAGTAACAATTAATGGCAAAGGGTATCATGAAAAGTTATACCAAGAAAGATTTTCCAGTTTCACAGGTGCGTAGATTTTTAGAGCCGGGACCCATCGTTTTAGTCAGCTCTGCGTGGAAAGGTGAGGAAAATATCATGACCATGGGATGGCATCTAATTATGGAGTTTGAACCTTCCTTAATTGGATGCTATATTTGGACGGAAAACTATAGTTTTAACATGATCAAAAAAAGCAAAGAGTGTGTCATTAATATCCCAACAGTTGAAATGGCCACCACCATCGTAGAAATTGGGAATTGTTCTGGGCGTGAGGTCAATAAATTCAAACAATTTAAGCTTAATCCTTTACCTGGTAAAAAAGTGGAAGCCCCTTTAATAAAAGAATGCTACGCCAACTTCGAGTGTAAGTTGGTGGATTCGCACCTGATCCAAAAATATAGCCTGTTTATCTTTGAGGTGCAAAAAGCGCATGTAGCCATATCTCCTGCATTCCCAAAAACTATCCACTACCGAGGGGATGGATTATTTATGATTTCAGGTCCTACAACTAAGAAATATCGCAAGTATTTTAAACCCGAAAACTTATAGTTTTGCATGAGAGAATTCTTAAAACTATGTTTAAGCTATTTATGCGTTAATTATCTCTCCTCCATTGGGGTGTAGAACCTGTCCCGTCATGTAAGAGGACTCATCTGAAGCCAAAAATACGTAGCAAGGAGCTACTTCTGAGGGTTCTCCTGCGCGACCTAAAGGAACGTCTGAACCAAACGTCCTCACTTTTTTACCTCGAAATGTGGAAGGAATCAGAGGTGTCCAGATAGGTCCTGGTGCAACGGCGTTCACTCGTATACCATCTTTTGCCAATGCGAGAGCTAAAGAGCGTGTAAAGGCTACAATGGCGCCTTTGGTGGCGGAATAATCTAACAAGTGTGCACTTCCTCGATAAGCTGTGACAGAAGTTGTATTAATGATGACACCAGAGTGCTTCTTTAATTGTTTTAAAGCAGCTTTAGTGAGAAAAAACTGAGAAAAGATGTTTGTTTTGAACGTTTTAATCAGTTGGGATTCAGAAATTTTTTCGATGGAATCTTTAGGATGTTGTTCTGCAGCATTGTTGATCAAAATGTCGAGTTTATTAAATTTTTCAACCGTTTTTTTTATGACGGATTGACAGAATTTTTCTTTACCAATGTCTCCCTTTATCAGAAGACATTTTCTGCCCTGATCTTCTACTAATTTTTGAGTCTGATGAGCATCGGAATGTTCATTTAAATAGACCACCACAATATCTGCCCCTTCCTTAGCAAATGCGACGGCGACAGCTTGTCCAATTCCGCTATCTCCACCAGTGATGAGAGCTACTTTATCCTTTAGTTTATGAGCATGCTTTGTTTTTTCAATTTCTGGATGGGGCTTTAGCTTACTTTGTAAACCCGGACGCTTTTGCTTTTGGGGGGGTCTAACCACCTTTGGTTGAGCTTTCTTCATGTTAACCTCTTTGAAAATGGCCATTTAAAGTAGATGAACTTTTTCTATAAGAATAGGTGCTTGAGTAAAATCCTGCGTGATGTTGCTAAAAAGCTCTTAACTCATTGAGTGAAATTACAGACTCATTCATGACATTCTTTTACTTTAAATGATTAAACAAAGACAAGGATAATCCTGTGATTGCGTGATTACGCCCTAATCTTTGATCAATCGCTGTAGATGGATAGCAGATTGTTGATGAGCCCTAATGGGTGTTTAGCTTGATAACTCGAGAACTATAGGACAATGATCCGAACCCATCACGTCACTTAAAATATAGGAATTTTTTAAACGAGGGCGTAGAGAGGATGAGGTTAAAAAGTAATCGATACGCCAGCCGATATTTCTTTCTCTACATCGGTTAAAATGACTCCACCACGTATAATATCCGGGGCCTTTTTCAAATTCACGAAACGTATCTACAAATCCCGACTCAATGAGTCGATTAAATCCCAAGCGTTCTTCGGGTGTAAAGCCATGGTTTTTCGTATTCGCTTGTGGAAAAGATAGATCAATTTCAGTATGCGCCACATTCAAATCCCCACAAAAAATGACGGGTTTTTTCTGTTCTAATGATTTTAAATAGTTGAGAAAATCTACGTCCCACTGTTGACTTCTATATTCAAGCCTTGAAAGATCTCTTTTAGAGTTAGGGACATACACATTGACAAGAAAAAAATCGGAATATTCAAGTGTGATCGTTCTTCCTTCGAGGTCATGAATATCTTTTAATATGCCGTTGACGTGATTTAGGGGTTTTTCTTTGGTGAACACGCATGTTCCACTGTAACCTTTTTTTTGGGCTGAATTCCAGTAGAAGTGGTATTGAGGAAGATTAATCTCAACATCATCTCGGCTGGCTTTTGTTTCTTGCAAGCAAAGAATGTCAGGATTATGCGTTTCGATAAAGTTGGAGAATCCCTTTTTAAGGATTGAGCGTATTCCATTCACATTCCAAGAAATGATTTTCATTAATGTCTCGATATTAAGGTTAAGAACTTAAAATCTCCTCCTCAAAATTTCAGGAGCGATTGTGTAAAGAGCGAGCCAATATGTTACTACACACCAATAATTAAGGGCAAAGACCCTATATCTGCACGATATATCTTTAAATGTGGAGGACCCAGACTTAAATTTAATTTTTGTAATCGCAACCTCTATCTCTTTGTAGCGTTGTTATTTAAAAGTAAAGTATTTATAATTGCCTTTTATTAATAATCTAATGCCGAGAATTCTTAATTTACATTTTCGGCTGTGCGCAAGATATTTTCCATAAAGTAAGAGTGTAAATGTTTCATATTCTCATATGAAAGGTTGATACGCTTACAATTGGTCTTTGTGTGTAATCCGCCTCAAATGTAATAAATTTATTCGGTATTACCTAAATTTTCAGGGGTAAGATGATTTATCTAATTTTAATGTTGATGAGTTTATTCACACCAAAAGGATATGCAGAAATTTCTCCTGTCTATCCCATGCGAAACCATCAAAGTGATTTGACCAGACAATTTGAATACAGATTGGGAGAGGATCATCTTATTTATCTTCGTTCTCTTGATAGAGAAAATGCAAAAACATTTGCAGGAGGAGATTTAAAGGCAGATCCAAAGGCCCTAGAATGGCATCTTTTTGATGAGGTAGGATACCCATACAAAAAAAGCTTTTTTAAGGATAAATGTTCCCTTTTAAATGAAGGAGAGTACATTAGCGAAATCGCCGTAGCGAGTGAACAGTTGATTGCCGTGTCTAATACGAATAAAGTTTTTATGTACAAGCCTACGGTTTTAGAAAGGCCTATAACTTGGTCAGATGAATTGGGGTCTCCTTTTTCAAATGAACTCTATCTTCCTGCCAAAAGACGTTCCTGGTCCTTTAGCTGCAGCGTGCGTGATAAGGATATACGCCGTGTAGATTTCATAGATCCAAGTGAAAGAGTGATTTATTATTCAGATATGAATGGGGTGAAATTTGATTTTGGCTACACGGCGACCATTTATGTATTGCTCGAAGATGGACAGAGAATTGTTTACTGGGATACCGGGCTCCCTCCCAGTTTTTCTAGAGGCTTTCTCTCCCCTTTAAATGGAACTACTCAAGGTCAATCAATCAGTGCAGCAGGTTCGACGATATTTATTTCAGCGCTGGACAGCACAAATAAACTGCGGTTTTTTACCCGTATGTATGACTATGAAATAAATGGAGCTTGTCCGGGATTGACTTATACTTATCAGGTCAAACCTAATTTAGATTCTAATTCAGAGACTGTGGCACTCGGATTTGGTGAACGCAAGTTACCCTTAGAAGGTTGGAGAGAGCATGCAGTTACTAATATTCCTGAAGGCCATCTCAGTAGTCAAGTAAGCATTCACCTGACAGGTCAGGGCAATGCAGCCAGAGAATTACGCATTCAAGGGACGGATGTTGCAAATCGAAGAGGTTACTATTTCAAGAGGATAGATGATCTAAATTGGCAGTTCCAGCCTGATGAACGTTTAGATGTGATGACCCAAGCTCCTTTTCCTTACAATCCACAGGCGCAAGAGATGGGAAAAAACTATAGCGGTCAAGTGATCAAAGCAAAAACCCCCGAATTTCAGATCGAATTGCATTCATTTCATCCTTTTCTTACAGCCGAAGAGCCTTGTATTCTATCTGTGAATTATAAAGGTGAAACTGCAAACCTTAATCTTCATTGTGTGGATGGATGGACGCTTGTATCCCACACTAAATATCATGAAGATCTGATAGGAGTCCAAGAAGGGGAGCCAAAATACTTGCAGGCGACTTTGGTGCTCACCCCAGAGCAATTGAACACTTCTCAAAATTCTTTAATCCATAAACTGATTCAAGAAAATTTTCTTCCTTACCATGAACAAGTGAACTCTATTCAATTAGTTGCAGACAATGGAAATGTTTATTTAAGTACTACGGATGGCGAACTTAAGCTATATTTTTCGCGTTCCCTAAGCTCCAGTGAACTTGATGACTCCTTTTATCTTAAAAGAGCTCGGGCGGTCGTTCAGCTAGAGGCGCCTCAAAATAAGGAAGAAGTTCTTAAACTTATTCATAAAAATAAAGAAATACTTAATGAACTGACAGAAATTCAAGATCAATACCGCAGAGATGAGTTGCGGTTTTTGATGGAGGATCTCTGTGTGGTTTTAGCGCGACCCATGGCTAGTGTGATCTTTAATTTTGAAAAAGATGATCCCACTTATAAAAAAGCCGTCGAAGATTTAAAAAAACCTCTGAAGAATCAATTACGCACAGAATGGAATAATTTGAAAAAAGACAATCCAACATTTCAAATGTCCAAAGATATGTTAGAAGCAAGAATTCTCGAATTAGAAGAGCTCTATGATGGGTATCCAAACGATTAAGGGTTAAATTTAGACCGTCCTGACAATCCTAGGCTAGATTAAGCTCCTAGAAGTTGTCATGACGGCTAGGTTTGTCGCTTATGTAATAGCTAATTGGTGTCGCATAAGTTGGCTCATGGCTATAAGTCTTTTAAAAGTCGTAACCAATTCCTCCCCCAAATGTAAACCCTCCCATTTGAATAGTTCTTGTATAAACGCGAGATCTTTCTCCACGAAAATGTATTTTTGCATAGGAGTATTCTCCAAAAATATCGATCACAATTTGATCACATAGGAAGTAATGAAAGCCTGTATTTACAAAAAAACCTAGACCGTTTCTTGATCTGTTTTTATAGACATAGGAGGAATGGTTATGTTGGTGGATATAGAAATAGCGAGGTCCAATAGCGAAATAATATTGCATATTTGCAGAAATCGTATAGATAGGTTTAAGGCCGACATTCATCGGAACCGACCATACAGATGTTTTTTGATGTCCATGAATGGACCTGCCAGATCGCTGAAAGTATTCTAGAGCTCCATAAGCATGTAGCGTCCATTGACTAGTTAGTTTCCATAAAGGATAAGAAGCACATAATTGAATATCCAATCCGCCTTTATCATAGACCTTGCGCAATTTAGGGTTAGAGAAAAAGAAATATCCCACTTTGATATCAAATAATGGGCGAGAAAAGAGGCAGGGGATGTGCTGTTGTGTATATGTGTTGCAAGATCCTTGGGTGGATGATAGGGCGGATGAGATAGCTAGCAAGAACCAAAAAAATATTTTAAGTTTGGAGGTTTGATTCATCATTTTTTTCTTTAAGTTAAGGTGTGATGACGATACTAACAGGTAGACTTTCTAGGCCTGCTGAATTATAGGCAGTAATGGCATAAATATAGGAAACTCCTTTTTTTCTATTATGATCTTTATATGTGTTTATAGAGGCATTAACTAGGGCGATTTTCTTGCCATCACGATAAATAAAATAACCGATAATTTCCGGTGATGGACTCGGAGTCCATGTGAGTTGGTTATAAAGTTCATATTCGAACCCAAAGTCGTTTTTCTTTTGCTTACCCAGTAAATTTGAAGGGGGCGCTAAATGATTGGGAGGAGAAGGTGGATACCCAAAAAAATCTATTTGCACAGAATTTGGATTATAAATGATCGAATAATTTGGAGCAGGTCCTGTCCATGTGACGAAATCAAAAGTCCCTGTAATCGCAGATGCAGTGAGAATGGTATATCTTCCTGGCGTAACGTTAGGATCTAGCTGGATCTCTAATGTGCCAGCTAGCGATGCAGGTCCATTAACATGAACGAGGGAAGGTGTACTGCTGGAATCAATTTCAATATGCACAAGACTTCCGAGGGTGCCGTTAACGGGGTCTGCTGAATTTAGAACCAAACTACCTAGAGTGAGTGTTTGTGCTGGATCTGGAGAGATGGTTCCTGAATTTACAAAAACATTTCCAGTCAATGTTCCTATCCCGCTCAAGGTGCCTCTTTGCGGACTAAAGCCGATGTTTCTACAGACGAAAATGGATGCTGAATTGATCAGACCATTCACCTTGAAGTTCGCATTGTAGATCGAGAGAGTGCCTGCGTAATCCGTTGTACCGTTATAAACAACGGTTCCGTTTCCTCGAACAAAGACACTCGTACCTCCTGCACCGAAACTGGTGTCATCAACAAATGCAACTTGATCGCCGAGAGTCAAAAGATCACCGGCATTTTGTGCCAGGAAAGTAAGAGAAGCACCTGTACGCAGGAAAATACTATTGCCTAATGCTGATCCATCGAAGCCATCTGCACCACCCGGGCCGCCAGTTCCGTGAATTCCAGCTTGTGTCGTATTATTAACTGTATTAAAGGTTGTTGGAATCCCTTGAAAGGCTTGTATGGTGAAATTTAAATTACTATCCACAAAGATAGCGCCTCCTAGACCGCTTCCACCCCCTCCGCCACCTCCACCAAAGCTTGAACCTATATTGTTGGCGCCAAGCCCTCCAGATCCTCCCCCGAGATTTCCCACATCCGATCCACCGTTCGCAGTCGAGCCGTTAGAAGGTCCGCCGCCGCCTCCGCCGCCTCCGCCAAGAGAATTTCCTCCATCTGCAGATGTGACGCCTGATGCATTAATACCTCCACCTCCACCTCCGCCACCAATTCCTCCAGAACCCCCTAGGACTGTATAAGCAGAATCATAGGCGCCTGTACCCGCTCCACCACCACCGCCGCCACCGTAGCCCCCACTGCCAGCTTGCCCATCTACACTATTAGTAAAATTGATGAGCACGACTCCTGCTCCCCCGCCTCCTGCACCATCACCTCCATTACCTCCAGAGGGTGTGGCGCTGCCCCCAGGGGGAATAATTCCTTGAGGCTGCAATCCATTTGTTCCAGAGCTTCCGCCGCCACCCCCTCCTGATGCTGTTGATCCACCTGTGGCGTTTCCCCCTCCGCCCCCTCCTGCATAAGTTCCTCCATTTAAGCCGCCCCCGCCGGTACCTGCGGTAATAGCAAGACCATAACCATTTCCATCCAGTCCGGAGGTCTGATTTGAGCCCCCATTCCCCAGATTTGTCAGTATTCCTAAAGTGGCGCGAGAGCCTATACCCCCACCTCCGCCACCACCTCCTCCTATAGAGGGGATTAAGGGAAGTGTGACGTCGCCTCCATCTCCACCAAATCCGCCCCCTCCGGCCCCTCCTGTGCTACCATCGATAGTCACAGAACCCCCATTCCCCCCAAAACCGCCGCCCCCACCAGCACCTTCATTACCTGTGAAAGACACACCTAAATAACTTCCTCCATTTCCTCCCACAGCAGAGCAGCTCTGGATTAATACATTTGATAAGGTGATCGCAGGATTAGAACCATTTAAAAAAGATTGAGGTACAAATATTGCACCTCCAGCACCTAAGCCACCCCCGCCACCTGAAATTCCGTTGCCGCCATTCCCGCCTTTGGCGCTCAGATTTTGAAAGACCATATTTTGGATTGTCACATTGCCTGTGGGAATAAAAAATCCGCTGTAAGTTCCATTATTACCATCAATAGTGACGGTAGCAATAGAACCCGGATTTCCAATCGTAATATTCACTGGGTTGGCCGAGTTGTTGATAATAGGAAGAATTCCATTCAGTTGAATAGTCATGGGAAAATCAAAAATAATGGCATAATCATCGGGTGCGATATTTAAATTTTGATTCATGGAATTCAAGCAATATCTAAGATCACCCACTTCTCCAATGCCACCCGGATTGTTGTCTGAGCTTAGTGTGACATTCAATGTCGTTAAGGCAAATAAAGAATGGGACGTGAACATAAAAATTAAATATCTAAACATATAAAACCTGTAATTTATTTTTTATCCTAAGGCTTGAAGGGGAATTATTCAATGCATCTTTAAAAACTGAACCCACAGCCTGTTCTAATCTTTAAAATTCGGGAGGAGAGGGAATTCAAATTTTTGAGGAGTATAGTTTGGCCTCATTGCAAATGCTATGGTTGCATAGCGCGTGGTGCCACTTTCTGCAACAATATGAGGGGTGGGATAGATAAAGAATTCTGTTAAAAGTGCTCCTGGAATAATTACGAGAGATTTTGGATCAGAAAACCCTTTAATGGGGAATGAAAAATCATGCTGAGAGAATGAGGATTTATAAGGAGAAAATAGAAGCGATCGATCATCTGTGCTATGTACAAAAAGAGAAAATGCGGTGCCATCGTAATGAGGTCTTGTAGCTACGTAGGAGGGAAGATACTTAATTACTTTCAAAAGCACAGGCGGCTGGTTAAGCGGTAGAAAAATCGTATCTAGGTCTAGTTTAGTAGCTACATCTATGAATACATTTACATAAGGCTGGTGAATTTCCCTACAAGCTTCCAAAAAATTATTGATGGGAGAAACCTGTGAGAATTCTGGAAAGTGAGTGCAGATAAATTCATGAAAGTGGATTGAGTAGTAAAAGGAAATCTGCCTCCTTTCTTCTCTTTCTGACTCATCGTAAAGACCAAAAAAATCAGAGGAATAGTTGTTTCTATCTTGGGTACGAATAAAACGTTCCTTAGCTATATATAATTTTTGAAACCACTTAGGATGTTTTTGCAAGTATGCGACACACTCATCGAAATAGTCATAAAGCGAATCAAATGCTGAATTTTCATGAATAATTTCACGGATTTCTAGATAACCCTCCCGTTTCAATTGTTCTAAGAGGGGTACTGCACTAAGAGATTGAAAAATAAAGAGAAGTAAGGTCCAGGAAAAGAGAATTTTCTGAAAAAACATAGATCCACTCGATTAAATCTTGACGGCCTGTCTAGGTTTAAACAGGTTATTTAAAATCGTTATTTATTTTTTTGGACTGCAGGAGGTACCCAAGTGCTATTCAAGATAGAGGGGTCCTCTGCATTCGGCCAGTACATGCGTAGCATAAGCAAAAAGTCAGTTTTTGGCGCAGGGAGCCAATTAGACTCTTTTTCTTTTCCGGGAGATTCAGCTTGAAAATATAATGTCAATGATCCGTCCTCATTGTATTTTAAATGATCTCTTTCACTTACTGTAAATTTATTAAGGGGATTAGGTACAAACCACCATCCTCCATCAATTTCATACATAGTAATGGACCAAAAACCTTTAACGGGAGGGGTTTGATTTTTCGCAAATGTTAACGTGTATTGATTAGATCCACTTAATTGTTCACCATGACTGTCAACAAATGTGTAAGGGTACACAGCATCTTTCTCTAGGTTGGCCGGCCATCCAAACGCAGCAACTGTCGCTCTTTTTAAATAGTCTGTGTTGTAAACACCTAACTTTGTTGTCACAATCCATCCATTTTCAATCTTCCCCATTTTCTTTTGATAGTCATTGATAAGCTTCATACTTTCTTCGTCCGTTTTATTAAGAGCAGTCTGGATATTTGAATCAAATGCATTTATATCAAAAACTTTTCCGGGAATCAGACCGATCTTAGACATGCGGTCCAAGATAGGGGCGTCTTCGGGAGCGGGGGGAGCTTTCTTTTCCATGAGTTTCATCATCATGTTGAAATAAGTAGAAATATCCATGCTATTAATCACATCTTGAGGTTTAGCGGTCATGCTAAAGCCTGGATGCATGTCAACAGGAGGTGCCTTGTATGCATAGTTTTTTCCCCAGGATGAAAGCGGTGTTATCTTCAGTTGATTTTGGAGAGCATTGACTCTCTGGTAATCCTCTTCAGAGCCGTCTGCATAAATTCTTCCTAAAATCACCATATAGGAAGTTTCTACGGGAATGTGTTTCATCCCATTAGGAACTGTTCCTTTCCAGCCGGGGCCTGTCAGTAAGTAGTTGGCTGCTGACCCACCTGTAGTCCGCTTGCCAGGAGAATCAAAATCAATCATCCATAAATTCGTCATTTCAAATAAATAAAAACGATCTCCCATATCAGGATGGCTGAAGACCTGAGGCTCTGACAAGTCAACCCAAGATATTGAATAAAGAGTGTCTGCGTTCGGGGCAGATACACCACGATAGTCCGCTGGAGGATAACGTTTCACATTGATAAACTTTCCCATCGGAGCTTGCAAGCCTTCCTCTTTCGCTACATTACTCATTTGTACTCGTGTAATTTCTGTAGTTATCAAAGAGTAGCCATAAATATAAGCCTCTTTTGCAATCTGTAACGCTTCATCAGGACTCAAGGGCTTTTGCTCCTTCAAAGACGGAGTTGGTGCTCCAAAAAGACTTGAGGAGAAAACAAGGAGGGAAAGACAAAGCATAGAAAATTGCATAAACTACTCCTTTAATATTTAGCATCACCTTAAGTTTTAAGAACGAATAAATCAAATATTTTTAATGACAATTTTTTTTAAACCACAAATGACTTCTCAAGACATATCAAAGTGTGCTATCTTCTCAGATCATATTCCAGGAGCGATTCTTATGAGACTCTTATGCCTGTTATTAACTTTTCTAGGTTTTTTTTATCAGCCACTTTGTGCGGAAGAAAATTTCATTCTTATCCATGGTTCTACACAGGAAATTATTAAAGAGTTTGGATCTAGCATTCATGTGCAGGTGGCCCCTGCGTGTTCCTTTAACATAGCTTTAAGTTTAATGGGGTATGATGCAGGAGTTTTAAAGGATGAACACACCCCAAATTGGAGTTATCAGGACGGATATGATGATTTTTCGGAATCATGGAAGCAGCCTCAGACTCCTCAAACGTGGATGACACGTTCCTGCGTTTGGTTTTCTAAAATTCTATCCATAGAACTACGCCTTAAAGCGATCGAGCACTACCTATCTTTATTTGGTTATGGAAATCAGGATTTTTCTAAAGGAATCATACCCCCAGGACCCATTAATCCTGCATGGGTAAGTGCCTCTTTAAAAATTTCTCCGATGGAACAGGTGGAATTTGTTCAGAAGATGGTTCAACAAAAATTGCCGATTTCCAGTCATGCTCTTGAAAAGACAAAAAATATTTTGTTTAAAGAGGAGTTTTCTACAGGTCTTAAATTATTCGGCAAAACAGGGTTGGGGGAAGTTATTGATGAAAAGGGTACCCTTCTGAAAGTGAGATGGTTTGTGGGATGGGTAGAGAATACACACAATTTTTATCCATTTGCCTATCTATTACAACAACAGGAGGTCGATATACTTCAAACTGTTCCACGAGTCAAACAACTTTTAGAAGAATCTAACCTTACAGGTTATGATTCTCTCTGATTCTAATTTTCGAATCGAGACGTTTTTTAAAGTCAATGCGCCTGAGCTTTTTTTATAAGGCGATGGATTTGTCCCAGTAAGTAAAAGGGTAGAGAGATTAAGGTATACTCGAGAGGCGAAGTGGTTTGCTCAGTAATTTTTGAAATTACAATACTGGGTTTATCAGAGTTAATACGCACCGCAAGAGAGCCCTTTTCCTTCACAAATTCACGTAGAGATTTCAAACTCCCTGTTTTACCAGCTTTTACTTCAATGGGTATGACTTGATTTTCATGTTGAATGATGTAGTCTACTTCAGCAGAAAAACTTGTTTTTTCTCGATGCCAGTAGTAAAGCGCTGGATCTATATAGGCAGCACTAACTGTTCTAAGTATTTGACGATTAGTTGTTCAGTCATAAAAGTCTAGAATATATAGGGCTGTTTTCATGAGTAAATCTAAAAATCAGGGGGCTGTTTTTTATGAAAAATCTAAATTTTTGTGATCGTAAAATGGGTTTTTATGGATTAAGAGATCAATGAAAGACTTTAGACATGAATAAAACAACTTAAAAAACTTATGGCAAATGAGAGGATTTTCACGAAAATATGCTACTTTTGTGAAATCATAGGCTTTTTGATAAAGCGAGCGATAGGTGGTGATAATGTAACAGAGGCTATTAAAGTCTCATATTCAAAAACTTTTGAATTCGTGTGGTGATCAGTCTAAATTTTTATTAAGATGAGGCGTCTTATTTTAAATACATTTTCGTTCCATTTTGAAATTTATCAACTCAATGCTATTTCTAACGATCGTTTGTTGAGTGATGACTTTAAACCCCCATTTTTCAAAAAACGGCTTTGCTGTGATGCTTACTTCAGCAAAAATGAGGTGGATAGGGCTGTCCTTTGCTCTTTTGAGGATTTCTTTCATAAGAGCTGATCCAACACCTTTTCTAATCCATTTATGATGACAATAAAAGCAATCGATATGGCCGTTTGGTTCAAATTCAGCAAATCCCACGATCTCGTCTCCAACAGTGGCAATAATTGGCTTAGTTCTGGGAAATTTTTTTGCCCATCCTGCTGCTTCTAAGCTTGAGGTGGGTGCCCAAACGTTTACTTGTTCTTCTGTGTAATGTTGAACATTGATTTTGTGAATTGTATTGAAATAGATATTTGCCAAAGCCTGAACATCCTCTGGGTGGTAGTCTCTAATAAGGATTTCTTTTTTCATAGATTTATTCCTTTTTGTCATAGTTTCGGGATGTTAATTGTTGCAGAGGGCGGAGTAGAAGTCGTGGGTTTGTTTTAAGAAAAGATCGGTCTTTTTGATTGTTGAAAATAAGAAAATCAGTCTGAGGATATTTTTCTCTCAGCTCTTTAATTCGTGCTCGTTTTTCTTTATCAAAGTTCCAGGTGTATTTCAAAAGTTCCCAGTTGATGGCTCGCAAGCCTCCAAACTCTCTTTTGTAGTTAAACAACCTTTTGAAAAATCTCCAGAAACAGACAAGTCGGGAAAAGTGAAAATATATTAGAACATCAGCATTGGCGAATCTCATTTCGAAAGTCGAAAATGAACAGCCCTCAATTACCCAGGCTTTTTCATCAAGCAAGGCCTTTTGAATTTCTATGAATTCTTGCTTATCCTTTTTCTTTCCGCCAGGCTCAAACACATGTCTGTCTAGGTGGTGAACTGGAATGTCTAAGATCTTTCCAAGTTTAGATGCAAATGTAGACTTTCCACTTCCAGGAAGTCCAATAAGGGCAAACTTTTGAGGGAGAGTATTTTTCATAGATGGACTTTACTAATGGTAGACGATACATCCTCTTTCTTCTATTTCTTTTAGCCAAGAAGGAATTTCAAGATTCTTATTAAGCCGTAAATCTAGTTTTTCTAGATTTTCCAGTAAAAGGATGTCTTCTGGAAGAGAGATGAGTTGATTGTCTCTTAAATCGAGCCTTCTCAACGCTTTCAAGTTGCCGATATCATCGGGCAAAGTTTTAAGATGATTGGTTCGTAAGTCAAGCTCTGATAGATTTCCGAGGTTAATGATTTCTTTGGGGAGGGTTTCCAGTCGATTATTTTCCAACATGAGCCTCTGGAGGCTTTCGCATTCTCCTAAACAAGAGTTAAGATGTGTGATTTGGTTGTTCATTGCATAAATTTCTTTTAGTTTTACTAACCTTCCCAAAGACTCAGGTAGAGTAATTAATTGATTGTTTTGAAGACGCAGTTCTAGAAGATCAGATAAATCTCCAATCCATTCAGGAAGAGAAGAAAAGTCATTAAATGAGATATTCAAATAGAGGAGGGAAGTTAATTTTTGAAAGGTCTGGGGAAGAGAATTTAAACGATTGTTTGCTAATAAAATAAAGCGCAATTCAAGAAGACTTCCTATGGAATTAGGCAATTTTTTTAGTTGGTTGTAATTCAAATCCAGAACTTGAAGATTTTTTAAGTCTCCGATTTGTTCTGGCAAAGAAGAAAGTTTGTTTACGCTGGCATTTACTCTTTCCAATTCAATCATTTGACAAAGAATATCAAGGGAATCCAATTGATTTTTATAAATGCTGAATCTCTTAAGGTTCGATAAATGTTGGATTTCTTCAGGGAGTTGTGTGATTTGGTTATCGTCTAACCAGAGTTCTTCCAGATTTGATTCTTCATAAAGTTCAGCTGGAATAGCCTGTAAATTTTTGCGAGACAGATCGAGTTTTTTCGCTTGAGCTTTTGTGTTGATATTCATTTTACAGAGGGGGGGGAATTCGTGATAGCATTTTCTTCTCGCATGTGAGGACCGTTATTTAGCCAGTATAGTAGAAAATAGCGAATCCGTTCGTCTTCAATGGTCTTATAGGTGTACCAGAGTCTGTATTGTAGAGACTCACCTTTTTGTTTGGGATCAATTTTAGAACTCATTTTGCAATAAAGATTAATAAGTTCGTGAGTAACCGCTAAAATAGCTTTTACCTGAGAGGTTAAGATTTTTTCTTTAATCTCTTTGAAGATGGCTTTGTATTCTTTCAGGTCTTTGACTTGAACTTTCTCGATTGTATTAGATGACATTTTGCTCTCTTGGTGTAAGTCGGAAAGTTTAACAGGGAAGAAGTAAAAAACTACATAAATTTTAAGGCGTTTTCATCCAATTTAGTGCGCAATTGAACTTCACGGAGCTGATTTTTCTGATGAAAATTCGTCGATCTATCTGTCTAAAAACAAAAGGCTTCATTCCCAAGGATGAAGCCTTTTGTTTCATTGGAGATGCAGAGACGCATTTACAACTTTTGATTGGTTATTTTATTTAAATTCCTCTATATTTTTTGTTCAAAATGGCAGAGGGGTTGTATGAAATTCCAAAAAATGTTGTGTATAATTACGTGCTTTTTCTCTTTATGTACATTAAATCATGCAAAATTACATGCGATCTTGGTTGAAGTTTCTGTAGGAGAATTTCTCGATAAAATTAGCATTTTAAAAATAAAGAAAGTCGAAATCAAAGATCCTGAAAAAAATAAAAATATATGCACTGAGCTTGAATTGCTAGAAAAAGAGTATGAAAAATTGCCAAATCCGGAAGAAAAGATAGAATTTATCAAGCAATTATTCTCAGTGAATTATACATTATGGGGATTGGAAGATAAGATTAGAGAAAAAGAGTCTGAAGGACTATTCGATGAAGATTTTATTCAAATCGCCAGAAATATTTACATAACTAACGACAAGAGATACCGTATTAAACAACAAATTAATTCATTTTTTAAAAGTAAAATAGTAGAAGAAAAGTCTAACTAAAAGCTTTAAAAAAGAGGAAGTTTTTATCCAATTCTAAACTGTTCAAGAATTATTTATGTTGTTTTCTATACTCTCTGCGCATGCCATCACTCTCACTCTTTCACAAAAAATAGCATGTATTTGTGAAATTTATCATCATTCAATACCTCTGCAAAAATCATCGAATGCGGGCTTGAGGATTTTGCTCCCTTTACGATCCAGTTATCCAGGTGAATGAGTATACTGATTTCATGGCAAATTTCCTTCTCATTCTTTTAAAAGTATTTTCTTATAATCTAACGCTAAAATTTAGATAATTGAGTACTGTGCAGTTGAATGTTTCAATGTGAATTTGTTTCGCTAAAAACAAAAGGCTTCAGTCGTGAAACTGAAGCCTTTTGTTTGATTGGAGGTGGAGAGAATTGAACTCTATGACAATTTCAGAACTGGATTAAACTGAAATAAACAACGCTAACAATATCAGCGAGTTAAGGGATAGCCAAACTCTCTGGTTTGCGCTGGTTTTTAGCCACTTTTTGTCAGTCTAGTGCGTAAAATTTGCGTAAATGGTGCAGAGGAAAATATGACTGTATTTTACCTTTCCAAATACTGACCAAGTTTTTGATCCAAGAAGTCCTGAACGTCTGCCAAAGTGGAATTGATGGATTGAAGATCGGTGTAAGCCTTCATGGTCATTTCATTTCCGTAGGTTTTATTTGGTTGTTGAGAAGTATTGATTGTTACGGCCCCTGAAAGGGTGTTAGCGAGCACTCTCATCTTCTCAAAATGGCTGTCTAACTCCTTTCTAGTCTGAATAGGAAATTGAGCAGAAGGCTCCAGACAACTTTCCACATATTTGTTTACAGCTAAGTGAATTTTCCTTTCTGAAGCATCTTCACCACTCTTAGGATTCAAACACCGTGCGTTAATCCAATAAATTAGATCTTTAGAGCAAATCCGAAACTTACCGATAATTTCAGATGCGGCTTCTGATCTTTTTTTGTAATGCCAGTTTGCTATTTCTTCCTTTAGAAAATAGCCCACCAAAAGCAATATGAGGGGTGTAACATTCCCTAGCCATTTAGTGGAGTTTTCAAGTTTTGTTGCAAATATAGGGTTGAAGCAAGATGCCAAGGTTAATACAGCTGCAAAAAAAATGGTGGTGCAAATCACCCATTGGGGTTTGTATTTGACCTTTTTTGAGAAAGTACACCATTTTTTTAGCTTTTCTGAGCACTTTAATAGCATTGATTCAACTTGTTTAGATTTTTATGAAAATTAGGACGCATTTTTCAAGGAATTTTACATTAAAATTTGAACTTTTTCAAGAAGTAAGCTAGACGAATCTACCTAGGAAGGAATCTGCATGGGCGATGTTTGTCTGTCACTTTTGATTAGTCGTAAAAAAGTAAAGTTTCCTTTTTCCTGCTTACCGATAAGGTCGAACCCGATTTTTGAGAGCTCTTCTTCAAATGAGGGAAAATTTTGATAACGAGAGGTCGTCTCAGCAATCCATAGATGACCATCTAATTTAAGACATCTATGAGCCTCTTTAAGGTACTCTAGGTAGTTCGTTCCCATGAGGGACAGGGAGAAAATTGCTGCATCCAAAGATTCATCATCTAATGGCACATGGGCTATGTCGCAAGAAGTGACATCCTCATTAACTGCAACATGGTCAAAAGATTGAACCCTGTTCTCAAACTCTTGTGCAAGTAAGGCTTCACCGCAACCAAAGTCTTGCTTTGCACCATTTAGCCGCTTCCTTATAGGGGACAATGGCCCACTCTTTCCGTGCTTCTCGATACATAGAGTGGTAATATTCCCAATCTTCTGGATGTTGCTGGAATTTTTTATGGGTTGTAGTGCTGCTCGAAGAGTTGAGTTGGTGATTCATTTTGAGAAATCACCGAATTTTCTTAGACCCTTTTGAACCGATTCTTCTGAAACCTGAAGGTTGATTTTATGTCGTTCGATCTCATGCAGGTTTTCCTTCTTCTAATCGCTTTAGCCAGTTCATAGCGTCTTGATAGGCTTGAGCTGGAGTTCTAAGATGACCTTCAGGGATGACTCCATCAACAGCTGCATCTGCTATTGATTTCTTGAAGAGAGTGGATATCGGAAAATTCGTCCTCATAATCCTGAGCTAATTCATCGAAAATATGAGCATTCGATTCGTTGATCAACTCTAGCATATATCCTCTAAAAAAAGATCGGCATCTTTTTGGGTTCTGAAGATAAGAAAATCAGTCTGAGGATATTTGTCCCTTAGTTCTTCGATTCGTGCTCTTTTTTCTTTATCAAAGTTCCAAGTGTACTTTAGGAGTTCCCAGTTGATAGCTCGTAAGCCTCCAAACTCTTGTTTATAATTAAATAATCTTTTGAAAAATCTCCAAAAACAGACAAGTCGGGAAAAGTGGAAATAGATGAGAACATCAGCTTTAGCGAATCTCATCTCGAAAGTCGAAAACGAACATCCTTCTACGACCCAGGTTTTTTCTTCAAGCATAGCTTTTTGAGTTTCTATGAATTCTTGCTTATCCCTTTTCTTCCCACCAGGCTCAAACATGTGTCTATCAAGGTGATGAACGGGAATATTTAAGATTTTACCAAGCTTAGAGGCAAATGTAGACTTTCCGCTTCCAGGGAGGCCGATCAATGCAAACTTCTTGTAACAAGTGTTCTTCATGCTTGGGGCTCATTTCGTAATTCTTTAAAAAAACCATCTATGTTGGCTTTATCAGCTCCAAATATGAATCGATAGGATTGGTCGTAAGTAAGAATGTTGGGCAGTATAACTGCCTCTTTTGTGCTTTCGAGTGGTTTACTAGCATAACCCCAGACAGGATTATTATTGCCAATCAGCAACATCTCAGGGGAGATAGGAAAGAAAATGGTTTGAGAGGAAATTTGCGGCGATTCTTGTAAAGATTTGCCTCCAATCACTACAGGCCGATCACTAGATAAGAGATGCCCATGTTTTGGATCAATCAATTGAAGCATCCACCCTCTTTTTTTAAAAATTGGGGTGATTTGTTCATGCAAGTCCACAAACACTTTTAATCTATCTGTTCTGGATAAGGCTTCGTAATCAACGCCTTTAAAGTTGTTGGTTATAAGAGAAATTGAATGAATGGCTAGAGATTTTGGGTTCGCAATAAACATCCAAGCGAGCCATTCAAGTAAATCTAACATTTTTTCTTTAGAGAGTGCTTCGAGCGTTCTCTCTGCTATAATAGTTTTTAATATAACGCTTGTAGGTCCTTCGATGTGATCGCGGAGATTGTTATCAACAAGATTTTTGTGAATCCACTGGAAGTGTTTTGGTAGGTTGCTTAAGCTATTTTCGTCGAATGAGAAGTAGTCTTCTTCTCCACAGAAGCTAGCAATAGGAACTTCTATCGGAGCCTGATTCTTTTTTTTATCAAGTCGAGCCGTTTGCTTGTCATTGATTCCGAAATTTCTTATATGAAATTGAGGAACATAGTGCGCATATGCCATTATCGTTATCTACTTTTCTATTTTATCTATCTTTACTACTTTGTCCATATAGCTTGTGACTTGTGCAACGGTTGTGACAAATCATATGAAACATGGCGTCAGTAATCTTAAAGTCGTCACGACAGTATAGCACAAAAATCTCAAAAACCAAGGAAGTTTTACTGCAGTTTCATCCAGTCTAGTGCGTAAATATTGCGTAAATGGGCTTTACGCACCGAAAATTTTCGATATGAATTTCGTGTTGTAAGTCACTAAAAACAAAAGACTTCAGTCGTGAAACTGAAGTCTTTTGTTTGATTGGAGGTGGAGAGAATTGAACTCTCGTCCTGAGCAACCTACATATTGACCACTACATGCTTAGTGTTCTGAAAATAAATTAGCCCCCATGCAGAACACAACATTGGAACTAATTCACCCCAATTAATCTTGAGCTAATCCTCTCTGAGGCAGAAGAAGACTAGTCATACCAAGTGAATGACAGTAGACTCTAAAACCCTCGGTCCAGTTTTAGACTACTGTTTACTAGCAGCGATTAAGCAGCGAGTAAAAATTCTGCTTCTTCGTCAGAAGCAAAAGTGCTATTGTTGGCACTTAATTGTTTACCGGCTTTTTTAGGAGGCCAACCGATACCCTCCGCATGCAATCAATACTTCACTTCCCAGTCGAAACCGTGACACCCCCAAAGGGATCTTAAACCAAGGAACAATAAAGTATTGTTTCTCATACCCTTATTGTAAGGGATTATTAAATATTATTAAATAAAAAAGTCATTAAGGAGGTGTATTAGGACTATACATATCTCCGAAAGTAGAATCTAAAGACCCTTTTATTGAATCTTAAATCGCATATCTCATCTTTTCAAGAGTTCTGAATAAGATTTTTTGACTAACTTCAATTGTATTCAAACAACGTCAAGTCTGATGAAAAGATAGCTCAAATTTTTTTTTGAACCGACCACTAAAGTCATAGATCTTTAATCAACTCCTCTAGGAAGAGGTTTTTTCGTCTTATTGCTTCTCTACATTTGATGAAGAGAGAAATTGTATTGGAGTCTCTCATCAAAAATATTTTTTTTTGACGTTAATTAAATATTGAATTATGAATGTTCATGAACGCATGGAAAAATGTTTTAAATATCGATTTCTGACTATATAAAAGGAGTTTTTTATGACAGCTATCTCTAAAGGTTACATCGCAAAAATTGCTGAAGTTCAATTTCCTAATGTACAACAAATCAATCTGGATAGTGGTCAGATAAAGCTTGTCTTGGATGATCAAAGAAGTCTTATTTTTGATAAGGCCATTGAAGATATTGTTAAACAAGCGCCCATCAATGGACCTTTAACAAAAAAACTAGGGATTGTTTTTAAAAAGTATGATTTAAAGATTATCGACTTGGAGAATTTAAACAGAAAAATAATTAAAATAGCTGAACAATCTCTTCTTCCACCCAAGCCAAAAAAGAACAGCAATGAGAAGCCTGAAGATATTTTATTAAAAGCAGATGTCCTTTTAAGTGCAAGTGTGGAAGCAAACACAAATGCAAAAGATCAAGATGTGGTTCTGTTTATTGGCAATACAGGGGCAGGGAAAAGTACCACGATTAATTATCTACTTGGACATAAAATTAAAAAAGTTCCACGTAGAGAACTGGGAATCACAGGAACCACCAGAGATGTTTTGGTGGCAGAAGGTGAGGTGGCAAAAATAGGCCATCAACCCGGATCATCAAAAACAAGTTTTCCAATTGTTATACAGGATCCGAACAATCGATTAGCTTACTGCGATTGTCCAGGATTTTCTGACACACGGGGTCCAGGTACGGAAATTTTTAATGCCTTTTCCATTCGAGAAGTGACAGATCATGCGAAAAGTGTAAAAGGATTCGTGGTTTTTATTGAACACTCATCCTTTGAGCATGAAAGAGGCACGATTCTTAAAAATATTAAATTTTTACAACTCTTGATTAAAGACTTCAAAAAGCATGAACGGGCCATTATGTTTTTGATCACAAAAGCTCCGCATGATGTAGATCTTGCGGGTGTTAAAGAAACACTTCTTGAGTTTATAAAAGATGCTGCTGAAAACTCCGAAGACGTCGCTTTAAAAACTTTTTGTGAGCAAATGCGTGACTCTGGAATTTTTCAAGATCGCCTAGGAAATCGGGTGATGCTCTGTAATCCTTCAGGGGAAACACAGCAGCAGGATAGAAAGCAGATGTTAGAAGCTATCAAAGGTTTTGCTTATGATAAGACAACTGTCAGAGAAAAATTAGGCTATCCTCTTTCAGAAAGAGTGAAATTACATTTTGAAATTACGCGTCAATCCATCCACCTTCATACAGCAAAATTGTTAAAAACATTTCAAGAAAAGCTTAAAACTTACTGGGGGGAACAGGTCAAGGATTGTAATCCTGAAAAAACGTTGGAACATTTAAACGAAATAGATCGCTGGTTAGGCCAATGGAAATCTTTGACTTGCGAACATCTCATTCAAGAACTGGTGTACTCACCCGTAAGTATATCCATACTTAAAGAGCTAGAGCAAAGTGTGGTTTATTGGAATAAAATGAATGAAATCAGTGAGAGCCAATCTCAGTTGAATGAAAAAGTCGATGAAAATTTAGGGTATTTATTGAAGGAGTTAGAGAATATTCGTGAGAATATAAAGAAACTCTATCATCAGAGAATGCACGATTTTATAATCAATGCCTTAAAAAATTCCTTGGAGAGTTTTAATGTACAAAGTCAATTAGATAAACTGCAAACCCACATCGATTTAAAAAAGCTGAAAAATGCGACTGAGGATGAATTATCAATCCTGACAAAGGATTTAGCTGTAAAGTTGTCTGCGGATATCAAATACACTGACCATTTAAATGAAATCCTTTTAGATACGAGCAAATCTTTAGAATTAAAAAATCTGATTCAATTGCACGTCTTTGAGCCCTTCCAAGTTCTTGTAAAAGACAAAAGAATCACAGTTAAAGCTTTAAGTAATAAAATCGCTATGTCAGAAGTCATCAAGAAAGCAAAACCCCATTTGAATAGCACCAATGAAATGATGATCCAGGTGGATGGGGAAGGTAAAGGCGTCCTTTATTTTGATACAGACATCCAAGAAGGTTTTAAAAATAAAATTCTAGTTATTTTAGCTGACCTCATTGAAGTCATGGGTACACACAAGATTGATCTAGCAGGAAACTCTTGGAGAGCAGGGGGGGCGTTAACCTTAAAAGGACGTTTGAAAGGAAAGGGAGAAATCACAAATAAGTGCTTCCAGCTCAGTCCAGATATTTCAGTCAGTGAAACGACTTTAGCTAGATGTCAGTGGCCTCTTTAATTTTGAAGGAGAATGAGTCTTAATAAGTTGATAACGAAAGGGGGATTTTTATGACAGCTATACCTTCTGTGGGAGTATTCTTAAATCAGTTACATGATCGAATGGATCAAACTATCGAAGCTGCAAAAAATGCAGATCTTCAATGGAAAATGAAAGCCGAACAAGTAAAACTGACCGTAGAAAATGCACGGATTGAATATGAGAATTCTTTAAATCTGACGATGGATCGAATTGACCAAGTAGCTCGAAATGCTCTTGATCAAATTTCTATCCTAGTAAGTCAAGTTGAGTCAAGCAGTCATGCTCAAGGTATCGAGAGAAAAACACGAAACTACACATCTTCCACTATGCATTTAGCTTCCACAAGAGCATGTGGTAATGTTGATTTCGTTGACTATTTTTTTAAAGCTTATCCTACCCCAGGCTGGCATGTTGTACGTGGCTCCTCTAGCCCTTCAGTGACACATAGGGGCGAATGTAAACTACCTACATTTGTAAGTGATGACGATGATGTAGTCGTTTACAAGGGGTCTACCCTACATAAAGCCTTCGGTTGCTCAGGAATAATGGATGTGACTATTTCTTTTATTGAATACCAAGACGTTCCTGTGACGGACCATCAATCTCAAGACATTATTTCAAATGCTATTGATGGATCTGCCCCCCAATTTGTAGGAAATGATCTAAATTCCTCAGATAATATTAAGGTGGAAAATCAAGAGGGGGGCTTTGTCATCAAAGCGACAAAACCTAAAGATTTGGAAGATATTTAATAAAAGACTCTCTACCTTCCTTGCAAACTTGTAGGGAAGGTAGAGACCTGATGTTCTAATCACGTTAGAGATCAGGAGTCTCTTTTAATTTGAATTAGAATAAGTATTAAAAAGCTAACTAAAGGATTTTTATGGCAACTATACCTTCAGTGGGAGTATTCTTAAATCAGTTGTTTGATCGGATTGATCAAGCCATCGACGCTGCAAAAAACGCAGGTCTTCAATTAGAAATGGAAGCCGGTGCACAAGTACGATTGACTATAGAAAATGCACGGATTGCTTATGCGGATTCTTTAAATCTGACCATGGACCGGGTGGACCAAACCGCACGAAATACGTTTGATCAAATTTCTACGCTAGTGGGCAATGTTGAATCCAAAAGTCATGCTTTATTGAAACAAGCCGCTGCCGCCGCTCAGCAGATCGCCAATACCCTACCTTTACATAATGATCGCCCGCAAGTCACCACTCTCCTACCCAAGTATGTCGTGAGAATGGATGAAACACCCATTAACTTTAAGTTTATGGGAAACTTTGAACACGCTTCCCAACCAAACTATCAGCCTAACTTAAAGTTTGGCACACGTACCTTTCAAGCTTCCCGGATCACGACGCAATCGTTAGAATTTACAGCTAAGCCAGCTGAGGTATTTGAAGGGATCAACCTTCAAACGATCAATAAAGTTGCTTATTCTCAAGGCATTTTAACCGCGCGTTGGCCAGCGACTCTCGTGGGGACTAATGAAGCAAAATTTACTGTCTTAATAGGTGCGTTACCTTCTTCGCCAGGTATAATTACTCTAGAGTATACCACTCAAAGAACGGAAAGAAGAACACAAGTTTACACCTCACAAAATATGCATTTAGCCTCTACAAGAGAAGCGGGGAATAAAGATCAAAAGGGCCACCTTTTTAGAGCCTATCCCAACCCAGGTTGGCATGTTGTACGCGGCTCTTCTAGCACCTCTGTGACGCATCATGGGGAATGTGAACTGCCTTCCTTTGAGAGTGATCATGATGATGTAGTGGTGTATAAGGGATCTACCATACACAAGATTGCAGGTTCCTCTGGTAGTATGGATGTCACCATTTCTTTTACGGAATATCAAGACGTTTCTGTGACGGATCATCATTCAGAGAAAATCAACCTGAAGTGGGGGGACTCTAAGGCATTTAATCATCCCCTTGGTAGCTGGAAAATTACTTTTAATGCTTTTGATGGTTCTTCTCATGAATTTCTTGGAAGTGATCTTACCTCTTCAGATTACATTAAGATTGAAAATCAAGGTGGTGGCTTTGTCATCAAAGCGACAAAACCTAAAGATTTGGAAGATATTTAATAACACCACTCTCTACCTTCTTTGCAATTTTTGCAGGGAAGGTAGCTGTGTTAAACAAATTGTTATTATAAATTAAATCTTTATTCTTCATCATTCAAACTTGTTCTCATCAACAGCTAGACATTATCCAGAAAAAATATTATCATTCTCTCTTACAATCATTTTTAATTAGGTTCATACATGTTTGCTGAAATCGCCCAAGAAAGTTTTGATGAAAGAGAAAAAAGAATCCTGGATTTTTGGAATAAGAATAAGATTTTTGAACATTCCGTAGAAGATAATCGTGATAAACCTCTTTTTGCATTCTATGATGGACCCCCTTTTGCTACGGGTCTTCCTCACTATGGACATTTGCTAGCAGGCACTATTAAAGATGTCGTTTTACGCTATAAAACCATGAAAGGTTTCTGTGTCCCCAGACGTTTTGGTTGGGATTGCCATGGTCTGCCAGTAGAAAATGAAATTGAAAAAATGCATCAGCTTTCAGGGGCTCATGCCATTGAGGATTTTGGCGTCGCGAGGTTTAATGAAGAGTGCCGAAAGATAGTTTTAAGATATACTGAAGAATGGAAGGCCACTGTGCAGCGTATGGGTCGTTGGGTGGACTTTAATCAGACTTATCGAACGATGGATGTGAGTTTCATGGAGTCTGTGTGGTGGGTTTTCCAACAGCTCTATAATAAAGGCTTAGTTTATGAAGGCTATAAAGTCATGCCCTATTCAGCTAAACTGGGAACACCTCTATCCAATTTTGAGGCAGGCGAGAATTACAAAGAAGTCGATGATCCCGCTCTTACAGTGGCGTTTCAATTAGTGGATGAGCCAGAGACCTCTATTTTAGCCTGGACGACCACCCCTTGGACTTTAGTCTCTAACTTAGCTCTTATGGTGGGTCCTGAGATCGACTACGTGAAAGTCCATCATCTATCCACAGATAAACACTATATCTTAGCTAAATCTCGCCTCGCAGCCAATTTTAAAAGTGAAGACGAATATACCCTCTTAACAGAGATGAAAGGCAAAGATTTAGAGGGGAAACGCTATAAGCCTCTATTTAATTATTTTGCAGATCGGGCGGAAAAGGGGGCTTTTAGAGTCATTTTAGAGCCTTCAGTGTCACTGGATGATGGAACCGGGATTGTCCATTCAGCCCCTGCATTTGGCGAAGTGGACTTTTACGCTTGCCAACGTGAAGGAATTGAGCTGGTTTGTCCAGTAGACAACAACGGTCAATATACTGGGGAAATCCCAGAATATGAGGGACAGTTTGTAAAGGATGCTGACAAGGATATCATCAAACGTCTAAAAAAAGAGGGCGTCATTTTTCAGCATAACATCTGCCGTCACCGCTACCCCTTCTGCTGGAGATCGGATACCCCTTTAATTTATAAAGCAGTCACTACGTGGTTTGTTGCTGTAGAAAAAATCAAAGACTCCTTACTAAAGGCTAATCAACAAATTCATTGGACGCCGGATTATGTGAAACATGGGCGTTTTGGAAAGTGGCTTGAAGGAGCTAGAGATTGGGCCATCAGCCGTAATCGTTATTGGGGTACTCCTATTCCTATTTGGCGAGCAGAAGATGGAGAGGTGTTGGTGATTGGCAGCATCGCGGATTTAGAAAGTAAAACAGGGGCGAAAATCCAAGACTTACATCGGCATTTCATTGATGATCTATCTTTTACACACAAGGGTAAATTGTTTAAAAGAATCCCTGAGGTTTTTGATTGTTGGTTTGAATCGGGCTCCATGCCTTATGCGCAAAATCACTATCCTTTCGAAAACCAGGATCTTTTTAAAGAAATTTTCCCAGCGGACTTTATTGCAGAAGGCCTAGACCAAACACGAGGTTGGTTTTACACGTTAACGATTCTTTCTGCGGCTTTATTCGATCAACCGGCTTTTAAAAATGTCATTGTTAATGGAATCGTGCTGGCAGAAGATGGCGCTAAAATGTCTAAGCGTTTGAGAAATTATCCAGACCCCAGTGTAGTGATCCAGCGTTTTGGGGCAGATGCAATTCGTTTATACATGATGCATAGCCCGGCCGTGCATGCAGAGGATCTTTGTTTTACAGAGTCTGGCGTTGAATTAGTGCTTAGACAGGTGATGCTACCTTTATGGAATGCGTATAGTTTCTTTATCACCTATGCACGGATTTATGATTGGAAGCCTAGTACGTCTGTAGCCAAGCCAGAAGCCGTGATTGACCAGTGGGTTTTATCAATTTTAAATAAACTAGTTCATGAAGTAGAAACGGGCATGGATGATTATAATCTCAGCCATGGAGTGGAGCCGACGATATCCTTTATTGAGCAATTAACGAATTGGTATATTCGTCGTTCCCGTCGGCGTTTCTGGGAGGAAAAGCCTTCGAAAGATCGAGATGAAGCTTTTGCCACTCTTTATGAAGTGTTATTAACTCTTACAAAGATTGCAGCGCCTTATATTCCTTTTATCAGTGAAGCCATTTATCAAAATTTAAGAACGAAAGATATGCCCTTATCTGTGCATTTATGTGCTTACCCAGAGTATCGTCAAGATTTGCGAGATGAGCATCTTGAAGCTGCAATGGCTGCGGTTCAGAGTACAGTAAGCCTGGGACATGCATTAAGGAAAGAACATAAACTTAAAGTCCGCCAGCCTTTAGCCAAAGCCCATCTTGTATCCTCGGATGCGCGTACTTTACAATTTTTAGAAGAACAGCAGCATCTTATCGCGGATGAACTCAACGTGAAAACGATTGAATTTGCGACAGATGAATCCTTATTTGTCAGTCTAAAAGCTAAGCCTAATTTTCGTGTACTAGGAAAGAAGGTCGGGAAGCTAATGAAAGCTGCGCAACAAACCATCGATGCTTTTACACAGAAGCAACTCAATGTATTATTGAATGGAGAATCTCTTCCTGTGATGATTGAAGGAGAAGAGGTGGTGCTGACTCCAGAAGATGTACAAGTCGAAAGACAGGTTTTAGAAGGATTGATTGGTGCTAATCAAGGCTTAATTACCATAGCTCTTGAAACTGCTTTAACCGAAGATCTTCTGGTGGAGGGAATCTCACGCGAGTTAGTCAACAAAATTAATACCATGCGTCGAGAAATGGGCTTGGATGTTACAGATCGTATTGATGTCCGCATAGATACCACAGAGCGAGTGCAAAAGGCCTTTAATCAGTATAAAGACTATATTCAATCTGAGGTATTGGCCTTATCTGTAACTTTTGCGCCTATCGCAGAAGGAGTAGAGTGGGATATTAATAATGAACTGACTAAAATAACGATTCATAAAGCCTCACAAGTCTAAGAGAACTTCTTGAATAGATAGGAAATCTAAGAAAGGGGATCGATCCCCTTTCTTAGATTAGATTTACTGCTCGTCTTGTGCGAGGGTATACCCTGGCTGTCCATCATAGATAGATAGATTTTCAATCTGGGTAAAGTGAATATCCGCTTGTGCCATTTTTTGCAGGAGAGAAGCGATTTGATGCAAGGAAACGCTTCCATGGCGCTGAAAAGAGGTAAAACGGCAACGCCATGTGTCCACGCAAAATGTTTCAGGCATTTTATTGGGCCATACCTTAACTCCTCGATTACTGATCATGCTGAGGTGTAATTCAGAAAAATCCAATGCAGCCAATTTTTTATGAAGTTGCTCCACATCTCCTTTATGGGTAATGAAGACATCGACTCCGACAGTTTTAGTTTTGGGGGAGTGTTCAGGTGGATGGTAACGGAGCGCTGACTGAGGGATCGCTTTATAGTGTGCTGCTTTAAGTTGTTTAGGAAGTTGTCCTAAACGTGCAATAACGGCTTGTCCAAACTCTCTTGTGCCTACTTTTTCTTTGCTAACTTTTTCTTTAAATATATCATAGGTATGGATTCCATCTTCTAAAGTGACTAACCAGGCATTATGAACCGCCTGCGCAATGTCTGGCAATCCCACATGCACTAACATTTGGACAGCAGCCAGGATTAAACCCGAAGGGTTTGCTAAATTTTGTCCGGCACGTCGTGGGGCAGACCCATGAATGGCTTCGAACATGGCGCCATGTTCTCCAATATTGGCAGACCCGGCGAGACCTACTGAACCCGCAATTTGCGCAGCCACATCGGATAAAATATCACCATACAAATTAGGCATTACGATCACATCAAAGACTTCGGGCGTATCTGCTAGTTTGGCTGCGCCAATATCAACAATCCAATGTTCATTTTGAATATCCGGGTATAAAGGAGCGATTTCATCAAAAACCTTATGAAAAAGCCCATCCGAGAGTTTTAGAATATTGTCTTTGCTAAAACAAGTCACCTTTTTACGACCATTTGCGCGGGCATATTCAAAAGCATAACGAATAATTTTTTCACACCCCGGGCGGGTGATGATTTTTAACGCTTGAACTGTTTCAGGAGAATTTTGATATTCAATACCGCAATACAAATCCTCTTCATTTTCTCGCACGATCACGACATCCATCTCAGGATGCTTGGTCTCAACAAAAGGAAAATAAGAAACACAAGGACGGATGTTTGCATAAAGTCCTAAGGTTGTCCGTATAGTGACATTGAGGCTTTTAAATCCTCCACCTTGTGGAGTCGTTATAGGGGCTTTTAAAAATCCCTTAGATTTCCGAATAATTTCCCAGGTAGATGGTTCAATCCCAGAGGGAAATCCTCTTAAATAGACCTTTTCGCCAATTTCGACTTTATGTATTTCTAGAGGAGCTCCCGTAGCCTGAAGAATGTCTAATGTAGCCGCCATAATTTCGGGGCCGATTCCATCTCCTTCTGCAACCGTAATAGGAATTTTTTTAAACGTCATAGTAGAAAACCCTTAATAAAATATTTAAAACTTGAGGGTAATATTTCTATCCTTTAAAATGCAATATTCTAAATGAATAACTTAATTCCTAATAAGGATCATTTTGTGATCAAAGAACTTCTGCAAAAAGAAAAACTCTATCTAGATTATTTTTTTGATAAAATTGACGTTGCAACCGCCGAGCGTGTGGTTGAAGTCTTACGTGCTTGCCCAGGAGTCATGATTTTTTCTGGCGTCGGTAAAAGCGGCCTAGTCGCTGAAAAGATCGCCATGACAATGACCTCAACAGGTTCAAAGGCTCTTTTTATTTCTCCCACAAATGCGCTCCATGGCGATATTGGCATTGTATCCGAAAAAGATATTTTTATTTTTCTTAGCAAAAGTGGAGAAAGTGAAGAACTTTTGCAACTTATTCCTACGCTACGCAACAGGAGAGTGAAAATTATTGGTATTGTCTCTAACTCTCAAAGTCGTTTGGCTAGAGCCAGTGATATTGTTATCGACCTACCCTTGCAACAAGAATTATGTCCCTTTGATATGGTTCCTACCACATCTGCAGTTATTCAACTTATTTTTGGTGATTTGTTAGCTATCGCTTTAATGCGTTTGAAAAACTTTAGTCTAGATGAATATGTTCAAAATCACCCTGCGGGAAGAATTGGTAAACGCATCTCCATGAAAGTCTCTGATTTGATGATTACAGGGCCTAGTTTGCCAGTTTGCAAACCTCATGATCGATTAGTGGATACGCTCGTTGAGTTATCCAATAAGCGCTGTGGTTGCGTGTTGGTCGTCAACGATGAACAGATTTTACAAGGGATTTTTACAGATGGGGATCTACGTCGTTCCTTACAAAAGCACGGAGCTTCTTCTTTAAGCTTGCAGATGAAGGACGTCATGACTCAGGCAGCTCGCTCAATTGAGCCGCATCATTTAGCCTGGGACGCCATGCGTGAAATGGAAGGCGATCAAAAAAATGCTATCACTGTTTTACCCGTCTTGGAAAACAAACAGAAGTTAGTCGGTTTGATTAAGCTTCATGACATTATTCAATCGGGTCTATAATCCACTTATATTTAATCCGCTGTTTTATAAAAATCTTCTAGTTCTTGATAAGACGGCTTACTGAAATAGGGAAAGAATAAGTCACATAAATACCGCTTGCGGGTGTCTTTCAAATACTCTTCTAACTGAAGCGAAGGGTGTAATGTTTGGATGTTTTTCATGGGATTTTTTATCCATAGGCCTATTCCATAGCGTTCATTATCATCTAAATAAGCCATTTCCTCTACATTTTTTAACTCCACTTTAAACAAAGTGATGTTTTGTGATAAAAAATATAGCTCATCCAGATCGGTTAAAATAATTTTATGCGGTCTATTTTCTAATCGCATCAGTTTTCTATAAGGAACAAGCCCCCAGGCGATAAAAAGACCGCCTAAAATTAAGATGAGCCAGCCCCAGGCAGCTAACGTATTTAATGAAAGAAAAAGTGCCCCATACAACCAGATGATCACTCCTAGTCCTCCTAATAAAGAACCACGAATGATTTGATTCTTTTTTAACGAAGGTTTAATAGTGCTGCGTAGAGTTAAAACAGGTTGTTCTTCCATTTTTTGCCCTGGTTAAAATTGAAAGCTTGGATTAACATAAATTTCTCCTGAGTCGTCTTCAAAACTCAGGGTATAAATGCATAGTAGCAAAAAAGACTAATTTAGGAACAATTCCATGGATCATATTTTTAATATCAATACCATCAGCATGATTATTGTTTTCACACTTGGCTATGCATTGATTACTGTAGAGCATATTATCAAGATAAATAAAACAACCATTGCCCTACTGATGGCGATTATATGCTGGGTTTTGCAGTTTTCTAACACGGCAACAGGTCTGACCCATCAAGATAATATCCATCATCTTTCTTCTCACATTGCGAATATAAGCCAAGTCATTTTTTTCTTACTGGGTGCGCTAAGTGTGGTAGAATTGATTAATGTCCATCAAGGATTTAAAATTATATCGGATTCCATACGTTTAAAATCTAAAAAGAAATTGTTCTGGGTTTTGGGAATTATAACGTTTTTTCTTTCCGCCGTCTTAGATAACTTAACGACCACAATTGTCATGGTTTCTTTAACTCAGAAATTATTTGAAGATAAAGAGGATCGATGGGTTTTTGGTGGAGGGATTGTAATAGCAGCGAATGCGGGAGGGGCTTGGACTCCTATTGGAGATGTCACGACAACGATGTTATGGATTGGTGGACAGATCACATCAGGGGCTATCATGAAGAGCTTATTTTTGCCCAGCTTAGCGTGTTTTATTGGTTCCTTTCTTGTGATCAGCCGTTATTTGCAAGGTGAGGTTGATTATTCCAAACTGGAAAAAAGCAAAGAGGAAAAGTTGGAACCTTTTGGAGAATTAGTTTTTGTGCTAGGCATCGCTGTCCTTGTTTTTGTCCCAATTTTTAAAATGATCACGGGGCTACCACCATTCATGGGTATTTTATTTGGTCTAGGCGTGCTTTGGCTTTTTACAGATTTAGTCCATTGCAAAAAAGGAAATCGTGAACATCTAAAAATTCCCCATGTATTTACCAAGATAGATCTTGCTGGCGTACTATTTTTCTTTGGGATTTTACTTTGTATTGATGCGCTTGAAACAGCTCAGCTCCTACATAGTTTAGCTCACTGGCTGGATCAACGAGTTGGAAATCATGAATTTATTGCCACCATCATAGGGGTGGCATCGGCTATAGTCGACAATGTGCCTCTAGTAGCGGCTACTATGGGAATGTATAGTTTAGAGGAATTCCCGCAAGATTCATCCTTCTGGCAACTGATCGCTTATTGTGCAGGAACAGGTGGTAGCATGTTAATTATAGGTTCTGCCGCAGGAGTGGTTTTTATGGGGCTGGAAAAAGTGGATTTCTTTTGGTATCTGAGAAAAATTTCTTTCGCAGCCCTCGTGGGATATGTTTTAGGAATAGGTGTTTATAAATTCGTTGCTTTAATTTAAAGCAGGCGCTTGGCGGAATTCAGCAAAAGAAGTAAAGATTCCTAATTTATAGAAAACCTTATAATTTTTTCCGTTTACAGAGACCTCGTATGTCGCTTCGTTAGACTTGATAGTGATGTCGGGTCTTTCTACTACAACCTGGGCAAAATTTTCTTTATTTGCATCTAAAACTTCTAATAGCTCTTCCGGTGCATCGTTAGCATCTATCCATTCTATGGGTGTTTCTTCATGCGTAGAGGATGATGTGATTTGACTTATTTTTCGTTTTTTAGCAGAAGGCTCCTGGCTTTGGAGATTAATCTTGAAAATCCCCGCACAGCCATGCATTTTAACATTCACAGGACCTTGCGTCATAGCGTTTATATCAATATGACCTATTACACTGTCTAGAGAGATACCAGGACTTATAGGTGCGGAAGGCGTTGAAGTTACAGGAGAAGTCATTGTTCTTTTTTACCTTTTTAAACTTTAGATTCTAATTGTTGACAATGTTTAGATTTTACAAGACTACGTAATATATGTTAGTAAATATTTTATAAATAGCAAGACGGCATGATCATAGCGAACGATTGTTTTTTGGAAAACATAAAATATCTGCCATTTTTTTGTTCGTTTTAACCAAAGTTAAGAATTTTAACGACAAAATGGAGTTTAGAAAGGAAGTCTAATATTCAAGAATATCAGTCCATATAAACTAGATCTAACTGTGGACTAGATCCTTCAAAAACTGAAGTGGGATTATATAAAGTGTAGAATTTTTTTTGAGGTGTGTGGATTAAAGCAACCCCGGAAATGATCTGACGAATTTTGGTATAATAGATTTTACTTCCACAGGGAAAAATAGCGCAATAAGAGGAGTGAATATCTATGCCTCCATCAGAGCGTTTGGATATACTTTGAATTTTAGCTTTAAAAAGGTTTTTTATCTCATCGTCGTTTTTAAACTTAAGATTTGATTTAATTTTACCTATCATCACTTTGCATTGCATCAATTGGATTTCGCATTTAGAAGATACGTCTAATGCCAAGTTAGGGGTTTTCAAAGTTTGTTCAAATTCACAGGCCATTCTCTGAATATCTTTATACTCCCTTATAACAATCCTTTGTTGCTCTTCTTCCACCCAACGCTCGATAAGCTCTTCGACATTTGAGAAATCTTGAGAATGATTAAATGCAGAATGGTTCGGAATGGTCATGGAGTCGCTCCTAAAAAATTGTTTGGCTACAATTTTGAAAGGATTCAGAATTATAGTATATAAAAATAAGAATTATAGAGTTAAAAGAGTATTATTGTTTTTTTTGTGGTTTAAAATTTTACTAACTTTATACGCGAAGATGAGATTCCAAAGAACATAGCATATAGCTATATAGAAGGGGACTTTTGCTTGAAATTCATAAACGGGTAAGGGCATTTTATCTAAGCGCGCGACATTAAAAGCAAATTCTCCTTGCTCAATCTGTTGTTCATACTTTTGAGATTCTGGACTCGGTTCTTGATGAGACCAATTTTTTACTAAGTAGAGTTCCCAGCCTTTCTTAAGCTGTTCTCTTTGCTGAGAAATCCCACTTTGCAAAGGTTCTTTTAAATAAGAATAAATAATTTCACTTTCGGAAGGGTAAAAATCCAAAGGGATATTTTGCTTTCCATTCACCTGATTATCGACGAGAAAAAGTAAAGCCAAAGTGGGTAAAAGCCAAACAGCGTGTTGGGCTCCTTCTATACGTTTTAACAAAAAGATTGGGATGAGTACAGAAAGAATGATCCAGAGGAGCTCATACTTGGAAACTTTAAAAGCAAAAATCTGCCAGACACTTTTTAACTTTTGAGGGAAAGTTGTTTGTAAAAGCTCTTGTAAACGACTGAACTTTGCAAGAATTTTGTGCCTAATAGCCTTGGGTAACTGGTTGAACCGATGGGTGTTTCTCTCTAATTTTTCTTTGGATACTTGATTCTTTTCGGAAGAGTTTTCTAGTCCCATGGTGTGTTTGTATAATAGAAGCTGAGACTTTACACGAAAAAGATCGCCCATGAAGGGTTGGCTAGCTTGCCACAAGAGGAGAGAAAAGGCTAAGCAAAGTTGCATAATGGAGAGAATCCGCGCTGGAGTGGATATAAAAGTTCCTGGAGGAAACTCTTTACGTTTTTTAAACATTATTCGCCTCTATTATTAAAAATATAATTTTTTATCTCAAAACTGAATATTCGTCGAGAGCTCTTTACATGCAGCTTAAGTGTAACCTCTGACTGTCTAAAATCTGAATAAGGCTGCGCATCGTGATCCTTTAAGACGAAAAGAAAGAGAAAGTTTTTTTGTAGTTGGTTCTTATATCAAACGAGAAATTCCAACGACTGTATCTAAAAAAGACCTTCAATCCCTTACTTTTGAATCTAAGAATGCTAGGTTAGGTCATGAAAATAGCTAAAATCGCTCAATGCTAAGTTGTCTTTAACTGACGATGTACGGAATTAAGACTAAAATTGCCCGTTTTCACACATAAAATCGAAAAATTGCTGGATTTGAAAAATTCAAAGTGAAAAAAACGCGAAAAAAAATATTAGCTCAAGTCTATGTATGGAAGTGATTTAGGAAAAAATGAAAAAAAATGGAAAATAGCGCTTGCGAAAATAATCCCAGTTTTTGTATGTTCATAGCTTCTTAAACGAAACGAGCGAAGTTAAACGAAGTTCAAAACGAGTAAGAAAAAAGCGAAGTCAGTGAGCCTCGCATAAGTTATTTGACAGTAACAGAAAGACAATGTGCAAGCAAACATTAAAGTTTGTGCGATGGTTAAAGTTAGAAA